>Ga0209147_100002_pt1 | contig 2158988 bp, 1993 predicted proteins | sample AraplaCol_mLB_r2_FD_184278 | JGI IMG/M metagenome (GOLD analysis project Ga0209147, IMG submission 184278) | Arabidopsis root microbial communities from North Carolina, USA - plate scrape CL_Col_mLB_r2 (SPAdes) (version 2) | ecosystem: Host-associated > Plants > Roots > Endosphere | place... | reverse complement strand
CTCTATCCACGACCTGATTGACCGCCTCGACCCTGAATTCTTCGGTGTATCTCTGTGCACTCATCGCACCTCCTGTCTAACCTCTAGTTTGAGGCTCACAGGTGTCTACTGGGGCCGGGGCGATTCATGGTGGGCGCGGGGTTGGCTCGGCAATGACTGCCTGTCACCTAGCGAATCCGCTTTCCGGGTGCCACGGCGTGGCGAATCCTCAGAGTCTCGCGCAAGCGTGTCAGGTCGAGAGACGGTAGGTTGCGTATCAGGAACCAGATCATGCTTGGAGAGAAGGTCCTGACATTGAGGTGATAGGCCAGAATGCTGACCACTGCATGCGCGTAGATGTCCCGGCGACGCTCTGGTAGCGCCGTGAAGCTGTCCATCAGGTGGCCGATCAGGTTCCGGTACGATTTGCTCCTGCCCTTTCGGGATCCCGAAAAGGCAGAGCTCGAGATATTGCAGCGATACTCGACCAAGACCGAATTGATGAAACAGGCCGTTGTACCCGGGCTGCTCAGATACTCCATAGCGAAATACCATTCCATGAGATCAGCGGGATATTCCCTGGTCTTGAGGGCGCTGGCCCGGTACATGTATGCACTGTGTACGGCGATGGTGCCCCAAAGCGCTTGTTCCGCCTGTGAATAGAAGATCAGCGGCTCTTTGGACGGGAATGCTCCCGTGTCACACTCATATGACCGGTCATCACTGAAATAGCGTGCACGATGGATGACGAGATTGCAGTGGGGGTTTGACTCGAACACATCGACCTGACGCTGCAGCTTGCCGGGCAACATAATGTCGTCGCCGTCTATGTGAGCGACATACTCCCCGGTCGCGGCAGTGTGGGCTCGGAAATAGTTGCGGCCGACGCCAACATTCTGTGTGTTCGGCAAGACGCGGATCAGCTCTGGATACTTCGAGCCATAACTGTCGACGATGTCGCGCGTACCGTCGGTCGAGCAATCGTCGGAGATAACGATCTCATATGGGAAGTTGACTTGCTGTGCGATGATGCTGTCAAGGCAGTGAGCGATATAGTCGCGCTGGTTGTAGCAGGAAACAACGACGGAAAGCTTAAGCATGATCAGGTTGATGCTTTGCTCGATGCCTTCGCATAAAGGTACAGGGCGATCAAGCAGAAGGTGAGGTATGCGAGATTCGAAGCAGCGTATGCCGGGAACACGCCGTCGCCGCCGACCTGATGCGAAATCACAGTGAACAGGCCAACATACAGGGCTGATTGAACCAGTTCAGCGAGCACGTACAGCTTTGTTGCGGCCTTCGCGGCAGAAAGGAATCCCACGACATAGGAGGCGATACGGAACAGGTCGCCGGCAAGTTGGAGCGCCAGCAACCCGGGGCTGATTGCGAAATCCCTTGAGAGGAATAAGGCGAACACGATGTCCCGTAGCAAGAAGATGCCGCACGCCGCCACGGCATACACGCCTATGACAGCGGCCAACATCTTAAGCACGTAGCGTACAATCTGCTTCCGGTCGGTCATGCCAGACAAGGTAGGCATGTAGTACACCGCTAGAAAGCTCGTGAACAGACTCAGCGCAGCGTACGAGAGGCGCTGCACGCCTTGCCATGTTCCCGCTAGCTCCCATCCACCTGCCGAATTGGAAAGTTCGGTGCGGATATACATCTCGACAACCGGCATCGTTGCAACCGAGAAGAATTGCATGAGGCCGAACTTGCTGAGATTACGCACGTGCGGGCTGCTCATGGCAAATGCGGGCCGAAGCCGGTTGAACAGCTTATGAAATTCCCATGCCGCAGGAAAGAGCATGCAGCCCTGGACCAGTACGAGTGCTACCACCGCCCCTTCCATGCGATATCTGGATACAAGGAAGTAGCAGGGAATGACACCAACGATGCACCCGATGACGGTAATGCGCGAAAACGCCTGGGTCTCCCTTAAGCCGTTGATTACCCCTGTGGCATAGTTGATGTAGGCGAAGGCAAACTGAGCCGCACCCACGAACATGATCATGCCGCGAAACGAGCCATCTCCGAACAGTGCTCTGGAGAGCGGTCCTGCGCCGACGGTGAATGCGATGGCAATGAGCCCGGATGCCAGAAGCGAATAGCTCCACGCTGAAGACAGAAATGAGGCCAGCTCATCTTTTGCCTTCTCATGCTCGGCGACATACTTGGAAATGCCAATCGTGATGCCGCCACCGGCGAACACATACAGGATCGAGAGCAGATTCATGAAATGACCGAGTCTGCCAACTCCGTCCACGCCGAGTTGAATGATCACAATTTTAAGCACAAGCAGACCGCAGGTCATACGTGTCAACTGTGCCGCCGCGCTCGCGACGGATGCTTTCAGCCAGCGTCTGGGCATTCAGGTGTTGTTCCCATAGACAACGGCATCGCAAGCGAGGTCGACCTGTTCATTCGTCATTGCGTAGTAGAGCGACGGGGTGAGGAGGTGATGCGTGTATTGGCCGCTGTTCGGCCGCACCCGGCAGTCATGTTTCGAGGCGCGGTGCAGGAAGAGATAGTGGAAGACCTACATAATGCCGGAGGCCCTGGCCTGGGCGACGGAGATGAGTTTCCAGCCGTGCAGATGCGACTTGTTGAGTGAACGAGTTCGGCGTGGGGACAGACTTGCATTGCAGATCATAGCATTGTCGGTCGAGCCACTTGTGCAGCGTGCAGTAGCTCGTGGCTGTCGGAAAACTCGCCTTGCAAGTCCGTGCCAAGTTGTCAAGTTAGGAATCTGCGTTGAATATTCCACGGTTTGCTGGCCCTCGGCCTGGTCCCAGGCGTCGGGGCGGAGCGCTGATCTTCAGTGGTCGGTGATCAGTCTCACATCTTGTTCGGCAAGATCGCCTGTTCTCAGCGCTCTATGTGTCCGGCACTATGCCATTTTGTTCTCCGCGATGTGTCCAAGCATGTCGAATGCGCCGAACTCGTTAAAAAAATGGTATGTCGCGCATGGATTCCATGTCATCGCAGATCACCCTCGATCGCTGACTGATACACCCGTCGCCGGATCCAAGGCGCGTAGCCTGCGAGCTGGCGAACCGACATAGGCGCAGAGATCCTGCGTGTCGCGATTGACCAGCGACTGGGCGCCAATCAGGGTATCGTCCCCGATGCGCCTGCCTTGCATCACTACGGCCGCGAAGCCGATGAAGTTGCGCGCGCCGATCGTGACATTGCCGCCAAGCGTTGCGTTGGCGGCGATGAAATTGTGGTCGCCAATTTGGCTGTCGTGACATAAGGTCGCGTTCGACCAAATTACGTTATTCGAGCCGAGCGTTACGCCCGGTTCGATAACAGCACCCGGCATCACGATCACATTGTCAGAGGTAGTTACATCGCTCGCAATCCATGCGGCCGGATGCAGGAGGTTGGCGAGAGTGTAGCCACTTTGTTTGATCGCCTGATACACACTTTCCCTTGCACGCATGCTCCGATATCCAACTGCGACGAACAGCATCACATCAGTGGGCGCGTAGCGCTCTTGCGCTGCTTGCCAGCCAAGCAGCGGTATGTCGTCAAGTGCAGGGGTAGCCGCGGGAAGATACTGCTCGTCAACCGCAAACGCGTGAACTTGCATGCCGAGATCGGCAGTCGCGTAGCGGCAAACGAGTTGTGCGAACGGCCCTGCCCCGAAGATGATCAACCCTGCCATTTGTGTCGTCTGCTCGAATCATCTGCCACGAGCCGCATTTGGACGTGGTCTCTTTGATGGGTAGCTCTGACGAACGAGGTCGGCTACCCCTCCATCTCTAGGAATATCCTGGAGGTGTAGATTCCCACGGTACCGTCGATTGCCATTGCGAGTGGTTCGCGAACGGCGTGGGAGAGTCACTTTCGGATACCCTTGTCGCGACAATATACTTGCGCCTAGAATCAGCGCCTTTCCAGGCGGGGTCGGGAACAATTCGGTTCGCCGTACTGTAGCCGTGCGTTCATACCTTCATGAAGGCTGCATGCTCGGGACCTACGTTGAAGAGCAGATCGAGGATGGTCACTCCGTGTTCGAACGGTGGAAAGAGCTGTGGATATTCCGGATAGCCGTCATAGCTCATCCATTCGACGTGCATTCCTACCTCGGTAAAGCATGTTTCGTCGAGATACCCGCGAGCGGCCGGTCCAGACAGATAGGTGTCCGCACTGGCCTGCTTACAGATACCAACGAGCCGCTCGACCCGGTCGTCAGCAAGCTCGTAGTCTCGTGATGAAGTGATGTGCGTGGTAATGCCGAGTGTCGCGCAGATCGCGCGAATGAAAAGCGCGTTGATGTCCGACAGCAACTCACATGCGGCGGCCTGGCTGTACCACGTTTCGACCATTTCGGCGTATCGGTTGAAGTGGGGCGCTCGCGCGTAATTGCCAGCAATTGATTTCCAGTGCTGGGCGGCCCAACGCGAATCGGCTACGCGGGTTTCGCTGATCTTCTGTTCAAGCCGTTCCTGGCGGACCGGAATGCTTAGCCATTTCACGCCGGCCTGGGTTTTGATGCGGTTGCGATTGCGCCAGTCATTCTTCGTGTACTGCACCTCGTCGTACAGGACGAACTCGTCCACCGCGCGGATCAGGTCGAAATAACCCTTCCAAGGTACGTAGTTCGACTGGAGAATAGCGATTTTCTTAGCCATTGTTACTTAACCATAGCAGGCACGACTAGCGCGCATGGGTTGCGCCCATCGAAGGGTGGGCGGCAGGATAGCCGATTTCCAACTCAATCGGAAGGCGAAGTGCTGCCTTCGCCGCAGCGGGATCGGCACTCCTATCGCTTCCTAGCATCTCACCGACAACCCGGGCAGCCAGTGTAGGAGTGCGGGATTTCCAGTTTCTATCCAAGCATGGATACGTGCAGCATAAGCGATCGAGGTGGTCGCTAGGGCAGCGTGGCGATAGGATTTTTCTAGCGCGCTGAGGGCGGAGCATGAGAATCAACACTGAACCTCCCTAGTCCGATTCAGATCGCACAACGCAATACAGGAGAGCCCGTCAGGGAAATTGAGGGAAGACCAACCATGACCGATTGCCTCGTCACGCCCTCCATTCGTTTTAACCGCGTCCGCTGGTGGGCGGGTGCGGCCGCTGTTGCAGTGGCCGTTGCCGTCACGCTCGTGGCTTGTATGCCGACCGGCTGGACCGGTGACGGCTACACCTTTTCCCGCGGCCAGATGCAGGACGCGCTTGCGCGCAAGTTTCCGTTCCAGCGGCGCTTTCTCGGCTTCTTTGATGTGACGCTGTCGAACCCGCAGGTGTCGCTCGACCCCGCGCGCAACCGCATCGCCATCCAGGCAGATGCCGTGGTGCAGAGCGGTCTGTTCCGCCAGCCGCTGACGGGGCCGCTGGCCGTATCCAGCGGTTTGCATTACGACTCGCCAACGCATTCGATTCGCCTGGATCAGCCCACTGTCGATCGCTTCGATTTGCAGAACGTGCCCGGCGGCATCGGCCCGCAGATCAGTTCGATCGGTTCATTGATTGCCGGCCAGTTGCTCAACGACTACGCCGTCTACACGTTCAAGCCCGAACAGTTGAAAGTGGCTGGCATGGCCGTGGAGCCCGGTACAATCACGGTTTTGCCCGAAGGGGTGCACGTTCAGGCCAAGCGGCCCTGAATTCTGCTGCGCGCCCAGCGCTTCATTTTCTTTTTCCCTCTTTGCTTACTGCATGGATATCGCACTCGCCATCAAAGCGCTGATTCTCGGCATCGTCGAAGGTCTGACCGAGTTCCTTCCCATTTCCAGCACCGGCCATCTGATCCTCGCTGGCCAACTGCTCGACTTCAATGACGAAAAGGGCAAGATCTTCGAGATCGTGATCCAGTTCGGCGCCATCCTGGCGGTGTGCTGGGAGTTCCGTCACAAGATCATCGACGTGATCAAGGGTCTGCCGAATGACCCGCGCCAGCAGCGTTTCGCGATCAACGTGATCGTGGCGACGATTCCTGCGATCACGCTTGCGCTGATCTTCGGCAAGGCAATCAAGGCGCATCTGTTCAACCCGATCGTGGTGGCGTCGGCGTTCATCCTCGGGGGCTTCGTGATCCTGTGGGCCGAATGGCGCGAACGTCATCGCGGCGAGACGCACGACCCGCGCGCCAACGCGCTGCTTGAAGCCGCCAAGGCTGGCGCACCGCGCATTGAAACACTGGATGACCTGCGCATCTCCGATGCCATCAAGGTGGGCTTCGCGCAGTGCTTTGCGCTGATTCCGGGCACGTCGCGTTCGGGCTCGACCATCATCGGCGGCCTGCTGTTCGGGCTGTCGCGCAAGGTGGCCACGGAGTTCTCGTTCTTCCTGGCGATCCCCGTCATTTTCGGCGCGACGGTGTACGAGTTGTACAAGTCGCGCGCGCTGCTGTCAGCGGACGATCTGTCGATCTTCGCGGTGGGTTTTGTAGCTGCGTTCATCTCGGCGTTCTTCTGCGTGCGCTGGCTGCTGAAGTTCATTGCCACGCATGATTTCCGCGGCTTTGCGTGGTACCGGATCATCTTCGGCATCATCGTCCTGGTGACGGCCTATACGCACCTCATCGCCTGGCAGGCCTAAGCCACCGGCGAGCATTTCCCTTCCTCGGTGCGAGGCTTTCGCACCGTCTGCACGATCGGGCGGATTCGGACACACTGGCGGTTTCTTCCGTCAGCCGCTGACTGCCGAATCTCCCGATCATGAGTGCTCTCTTCCAGCCTTTCTCCCTGCGCGGTCTCACGCTTGAGAACCGCATCGTCATCTCGCCGATGTGCCAGTACTCGGCCGACAACGGCCAAGCCACGGCGTGGCATCACACACATCTGGGCAGCCTGTCGCTTTCGGGTGCCGGGTTGCTGATGATCGAGGCGACCGCGGTGTCGCCGGAAGGTCGCATCACCAACGGCTGCCTGGGTTTGTGGGATGACGCGACTGAAGCCGCGCTGGAGCGCACGCTTGTCGCCATTCGCCAGAACGCCCTGGTGCCGATCGGCATGCAGATCGCGCACGCGGGCCGCAAGGCTTCGAGCGCTCGGCCTTGGGAAGGCGGCGCGTTGCTGGCGCTCGATGCCGGCGGCTGGGAAACGATGGGTCCGTCCGCGTTGCCGCAGCGCCCCGAAGAGCGCGCCCCGCGCGAAATGACGGATGCAGACTTGGCCCGCGTGCGCGATCAGTTCGTCGAGACTGCACGCCGCGCTGTGCGGCTTGGCCTATCGGCCATCGAGTTGCACGTCGCACACGGCTATCTGCTGCATGAATTCCTGTCGCCGATTGCCAATCAGCGCACCGATGCCTATGGCGGTTCGCGTGAGAACCGCATGCGTTATCCGCTGGAGATTTTTGATGCGGTGCGCGCCGTGGTGCCGGACAACATTCCGGTTGGCGTGCGCGTGTCTGCCACCGATTGGGTGGAGGGCGGTTGGACGCCGGAGGATTCGGTGGTATTTGCGCAGGCGCTGCGTGCGCGCGGCTGCGATTGGATCGATGCGTCGTCGGGCGGTGTGTCGCCGCTGCAGCAGATTCCGCTGTCGACCGGCTACCAGGTGCCGTTTGCCGAGAAGATCCGAAACGAGGCCGACATTCCGACCATCGCCGTCGGGCTCATCAACGAGGCGCATGAGGCCGAAGCCATCATTGCGCAAGGGCGGGCAGATTTGGTCGCTGTCGGCCGGGCGTTCCTCTACAACCCGCACTGGGCCTGGGCGGCCGCCGCTGAGCTGGGCGCGACTGTCAAGGCGCCCCCGCAATATTGGCGCGCTTTCCCGCGCCACGCCAAAAACCTCTTCGGTGATACGCATTTCGGCGCACGCTGACTCGCGTCAGCGTGCGCGGACGTAGTTAGGCCCGCTTGCGGAAGACCACGTCCCACACGCCGTGCCCGAGGCGCAGGCCGCGTTTCTCGAACTTGGTGACGGGGCGATAGTCCGGGCGCGGCGCGAAGCCGTCGGCGGTGTTTTCCAGCGTCGGTTCGGCGGACAGCACTTCCAGCATCTGGTGGGCGTACTCCTCCCAGTCTGTCGCGCAATGCAGATAGCCGCCCGGCTTGAGGTGCGCGGCCAGACGTGCGACGAACGGGCTCTGGATCAGGCGCCGCTTGTTGTGGCGCTTCTTGTGCCAGGGGTCCGGGAAGAACACATGGATGCCATCGAGCGTGCCTTCCGGAATCATGTGGGCCAGCACTTCCACGGCATCGTGCGAAACGATGCGGATGTTGCCGATCTCGCGTTCGCCGATCAGCTTGAGCAGCGCACCGACGCCCGGCTCATGCACTTCCACGCCGAGGAAATCGTCGTCCGGACGCAATTGCGCGATGTGGGCCGTGGTCTCGCCCATGCCGAAGCCAATCTCGAAGATGCGCTTGGCGCCGGCGCGGCCGAACGCGGCGTCCCAATCCAAGGGCTCGGCAGCGTAAGGCAGCAGGAAGCGCGGGCCGAGTTCATCGATGGCGCGCTGCTGACCGGTCGACGTGCGGCCAGCGCGGCGGACGAACGAGCGGATGCGGCGCGGGTGGCCGGTTTGCTCGCCCGTTTCGGCGCCTTCGGCTGTATTGGTGTCTTGCGATTCCGGCGTGATGTCGTCAGGGCCGGTGCCCGGTTGTTCGATGGGCTGCATGGAGATCCCGTGCCGGTTGCCCGTTGATGGAGTGGCGGGCGCGCAGGCAACAAAAAAGCCGCCGAGGGCGGCTTCAGACTGTTCGGTGGAGCGGGCGATGGGAATCGAACCCACGGCTCTAGCTTGGGAAGCTAGGGTATTACCATTATACGACGCCCGCGTAGCCCGTCATTTTATGCGGGGTTGCAGAGATTCGGCAAGCGGCCGGACGTAGATGTTAGCGAGAAAAGCGGGCTAGCGTGCGCTTTCCGGCCTGTGTTTGCGCACCGTACTCCTCTTGTTCTCATCCCACGCCGGGAACACCGTCGAGCGCTTGACCACGCCATACGCAAAGCTCGTGTCGATGGCGGCGATGCCCGGGATGGCATGCAATTGTCCGCGCACGAACTGCTCATAGTCCTGCAGGCTTTCCACCAGCACGCGCAGCAGGTAATCCGCCTCGCCGGTCAGCACGTAGCAATCGAGGATCGCGTCGATGGCGCGGATGCGGTTCTCGAACGTCGAGACCACCTCCCGCGAGTGCTGCTGCAGACGAATATGCACGAACGCCGTGACCGGCAGCCCGTACGCCTCTTCATCAACGATAGCCGTGTAGCCGCGGATGATGCCCGCGTCTTCCAGCAACCGCAGCCGGCGCAGGCAGGGTGAGGGCGACAGGTTGACCCGCTCCGATAGCTCCTGGTTGGTCAAGCGCCCCTCTTTTTGAAGGGCGGCAATGATCTGTCTGTCTTTCTTATCCATGTGATTTTTCCAGAGTAGCAGGTTCTGCCAAAGCGACGCGCAGCATTAGTGGAAATCGCAAGATACTACTTTTCATGCTGGGGCATTCTGTCTCCATTCTGAAATCGAGGGTGGGCGGTATGCGTGGTTCGACATTGACGGTGGGCGTGGGCGCGCAGGCTGGGCGAAATGCCTTCCAGGCCAACCCGCTAATCGGGTATGCGGCGATGGTGCTGACGGTGCTGATCTGGGCCGGGTTCGCGCTGTCGATCCGGGCCATTGGCGCTTCGCCGCTGGCGCCTGCAGACGTGGCGCTCATCCGATTCGGCCTGCCGACCTTGTTGCTGTTGCCGTTCCTGCCCGCCCGCTGGCCGATGCTGCGGCGGGTGAAGCCGCTCAGCGCGCTGATGGTCCTGATGGGCGGCGGCGTGCCGTTCTTCTTCATGGCTTCGGCCGGCGGCAAGGTGACATCGGCCGCGCACGTGGCTGCGTTGATCGCGGGCACGACGCCGTTGTCGGTGGCGCTGATCGCGTATGTGGTCGACCGCCAGCGCATCGCTGCGGCACGCGGGCGGGCGATCACGATCATCCTCGCAGGCGTGCTGCTCCTGTTGGTCTCGCAATCGCACGTGTCGCATGGCGCGTTTGTCGCCGGTGCCGGATTGCTGTTGCTGGCGAGTCTGCTCTGGGGCAGCTACACGCTGGGGCTGCGCCGGGCGGGGCTCGATGCCATCGGTTGCGCATTGCTGCTGAGCGTGCCGTCCTTCTTGCTGACGGCGCTGCTGGTGAGCCTGGGCGTGGTCGACAGCCATATCGGGCACTTCACCGTGGCCAACGCCATGCCTTTCTTGCTGGCTCAGGGCTTGGGGGTTGGCGTGATTTCCAGTCTGTCCTATGCGCTGGCGATTCGTCATCTGGATACGCCGCGCTGTTCCGCCATCGGCTCGTTGGCGCCCGCGCTGGCCTGCCTCGGCGCGGTGCCTTTGCTTGGTGAATCGCTGACGCTGACTGTTGCCTGCGGCATTGCCGTGATCACCGCTGGCGTGATCCTCGCAAACCGCGCATAGACCATCGCATCGCTCTTCCGGAGACCACACCATGCTCGCAAGTCTCGCCACCGTTGCCCCGGACCCGCTATGGGGGCTAACCGCTGCTTTTCGCGCGGACCCTCGGCCCGACAAGGTTGATCTTGTGGTGGGCGTCTACCGCGATGACACCGGGCAGACGCCGGTCATGGCCGCAGTGAAGGCCGCCGAAGAGCGCCTGGCCGCCACCGGTGCCTCCAAGGCTTACCGTGGGCTGGCTGGCAATACCGACTTCAATGCCGGATTGGCGACGCTGCTGCTCGGCAACGACGTAGGTCGCCTGGCACGCCAGCACACGATGCAGACCGTGGGTGGGACCGGCGCGCTCCGGTTGCTCGCTGACTTCATCGCCGTGGCTTCGCCCGGTGCTCGTGTTTGGGTGTCTGACCCCGGCTACGTCAACCACGTGCCCATCATGCGAGCGGCCGGGCTTGCAGTGAACCGCTACCGCTGGCGTGCCGAAGGCGGGCTGCTCGACGCGGATGCCATGTTCGCGGACCTGTGGGCTGCGCGTGCTGGCGATATCGTTCTGCTGCACGGTTGCTGCCACAACCCGACCGGCATCGACATGGGCGTCGGGGTCTGGCAAACCGTGGCGGAGCGCTGCGCGAAGCAGGGCCTGATCCCCCTGGTCGACATGGCGTATCTGGGTCTCGCCGATGGTCTGGAGCAGGATACCGCGGGCCTGCGGTTGGTCGTCGATGCGCTTGATACGGTGCTGGTGGCGGCAAGCTGCTCGAAGAGCATGGGCCTGTACTGCGAACGCACCGGCGCGGCGATGGTGATTGGCAAGAACAGGGCGGCTCTGCAGCCGGTGGGCGGCGTGCTGGAGCGCATCACACGCAGCAACTACTCGATGCCGCCGGACCACGGCGCGGCCATCGTGACCGCCATCCTTGCCGATGTCGCATTGACGGCGTCCTGGCGTAACGAGTTGGAGCATATGCGTCAGCGCATCGTGGGCAACCGGCGCCGCCTTGATGACGCATTGGCCAGTCTGGGCGCTCCCGTTTCGCTACAGAATCTGTCGTGGCACAAAGGCATGTTTTCCATGCTGCCGCTGGATGCTGATGCCATGGAGCGTTTGCGCGCAGATCACGCCATCTATGGCACTCAGGGCGGCCGGATCAATATTGCGGGACTCGCACCGGAGCAGATCGACCGGGTGGCCGGCGCGCTCGTCACCGTGGCTTCGGACATGGCTTGTGCGTTGGCCTGAACGACCTGGATGACTTCGCTTTGAACCCAGGCAGCGCGCTCTGCACTGTCTGGAAGCTGGTCGCGCTCACATCGGTGCCGTTGCCTAGCGCCGCAGCGCCATCGCCCGCATGGCCGCATCCACGAACTTCGCAGCGGCGTGTTCGCCCGCCGTTGGGACCGCAGCCTTCGCGCACGCCGCAACCACTTCGCACAGCGATTGCGGGTCTTCCTTGCAGGCGCGCAGCAGCGGCATGGCGGCACCCGCAGCCGAACCGAAGTGCTGCACAGCCAAACGCATCAACTCGACCTTGACCACGTTGGGCAACACGTCGGCCAACTCCGGCGGAACGGCAGGCTGTGGCACAGAAAAAGTCTGGACCGGAGCCGCAGGCGGCGCGCTTGGGTCATTGGCCGCAGGCTCGTCGATGGGGGCAGCTACCGCTTGCAGACCGAGCGTCATGCCCGTCAACGGCGGCAGTTCGTCGTAGATGAGCGACAGGGCAGCAGGGACGCTGTCGCCGTCATCGTCGAGCAAGGGACGGTTGAAGTGGGCGATGGGGTCGAACGGTTGTGCGGCCGTTGTGTTCTCAAGCGAGAACCCCGGCAGAACGTCGACCATGCCAGCCTGTTGCAGCCCCACCAGCAGTTCATCTAGGTCCGGCCAGTCGCTCAGCAGTTGATGCAGTTGGCCGACCGTGCGGGCACCGTCGATGAGGATCAGCAGATGGCGCTGGCGCATCTGCATGTCGTGGCGGCGCTCGGCCAAGGCTTCACGGCCGTCCTCGGTTTTGACGAGGACGTTCGTCGTTGCAAGCATAGTGATTCCCCGTTAAACAGCTCGCCCGGCATCTTGATGTACCGGTGCAAGCTGTACGTTAGTCATCACATCCGGGCCGTGCCATCGTTCAATTGGCGGAGATTGTGAACCGAGGGACCAACGATTGGTCTAGCTCCGCCACGATTCCAGTGCTGGTGCGGGCTCACCGGCGGTGCCGCTGTTCTGAGCCAACGACTGGGCGTAGCTCGCATACCACGCCAGAACGTCTGGATTGGCCATCGCATCAGGGTTGGCAACGCGCTCGGGCGGCGCGCCCAGCAGCAGCTTCTTCATCGGCACTTCCATTTTCTTGCCCGAGAGCGTGCGGGGCACGCCGGGCGCCTGTACGACCACGTTGGGCACATGCCGGGCCGATAGCCCTGCCTTGATGCGCGCGTTGATCGTGCTGCGCAGCGTGTCGTCGAGCGTCGCGCCTTCGCGCAGCACGACGAACAGCGGCATGAACGATTCCCGGCCGAGAAATTCCAGGTCGACGACAAGGCTGTCGAGCACTTCGGGCAGGTCTTCCACCACGCGGTACAGCTCGGCTGTGCCCATGCGGATGCCGTGGCGATTGATGGTGGCGTCGGACCGGCCGTAGATGATGGCGCCGCCGCGCGGGGTGATCTTGATCCAGTCGCCGTGGCGCCACTGGCCGGGGTACATATCGAAGTAGCTGTCGCGGTAGCGGCTGCCATCGGTGTCGCCCCAGAAGAAGAGCGGCATCGACGGGATGGGTGCCGTGCACACCAGTTCGCCCACCGCGTCGATCAGCGGTTGGCCAGCTTCGTCCAGAGCTTCCACACGCGAGCCGAGGTTGCGGCATTGCATCTCGCCCGCATAGACGGGCAGCGTGGCGACGCCTCCCACAAAGCATCCGGCGAAGTCGGTGCCCCCGGAAATCGGATTGAGCCAGACGTCGGCCTTCACGTGGTGGTAGATCCAGTCGTACGCCTCGGCAGAGAGCGGCGAACCGGTCGAGCCGACCGCACGCAGTTTCGACAGGTCGAAATCGCGACCGGGTTCGATGCCGGCCTTCAGGCAATTGGCGAAGAACGCCGCCCCGGCGCCAAAGAAGGTTACGCCTGCATCCTGCGCGAAACGCCACAGCGTATTGAGATCGGGCGTGCCGGGATTGCCGTCGTAGATGGCGAGCGTCACGCCGCCGAGCAGGCCGCTCGCCTGCGAATTCCACATGACCCAGCCGGTGCTGCTGTACCAGTGGTAGACGTCGTCGGGGCCGAGGTCGAGATGCAGCGCGCCCATCATCGTCTGCACGAGCAGCAAGCCGCCGTGGCCGTGCACGATCGGCTTGGGCATGCCGGTGGTGCCGGACGAATACAGAATCCACAGCGGGTGGTCTGCGGCGACCGGTGTGATGACGAGCGGCACGTCGCTGGCCGTCAAGTCGCGCCAGTCGTGGGCGTCCGGGAAGCGCGCGCGGTTGATATCGCCAAGCAACTGCGGCACGACGACGAGGTGTTCGACCGTCGGCAGCGCGGCGAGCATCTCTGCGACCACGTCGGTGCGGTCAAATGCGCGGCCGCCGTAGTGATAGCCGTCCACCGCGATCAGCACTTTGGGCTCGATCTGCCGGAAGCGGTCGGTCACGGCCACTTGCCCCATGTCGGGCGCGCAGACGGACCAGATCGCCCCGACGCTGGCCGTGGCGAGAAACGCCACAATCGCGTCCGGCGTATTCGACAGATACGCGGCCACGCGGTCGCCCGGCACCACGCCCATCTTGCGCAGCGCATCCGCCAGCGAGGCAACGCGTTGGCGCAGTGCGCGCCATGACAGGTCGGCCAGCGGTTTGGTCTCGCTGGCGTAGCGGATGGCGGTGCGGTCGGGGCTGCCGCCTTCCTCCACATGACGCATGACCTGATCGACGTAGTTCAGTTTGGCGCCCACCAGCCACTGCGCGCCCGGCATGGTGCGGTCGCCCAGCATCTGCGTGAACGGTGTCGAGGCGCGCAGGTCGAGGTAATCCCAGACCGACGTCCAAAACGCTTCAAGTTCAGTGGTAGACCATTCCCAGAGTTGCGCGTAGCCCTCGGGCGTGGTTGCCGAGAAGCGCAGCCCGCGTTCGCGCGCAAGCCAGTCGAGGTAATGCGTCAGGCGCGCGCGTGCGATGAAGTCCGCCGATGGCGTCCACAGCAGGGCGCCTTCCTGGATGGTGCTCATGTGTCTCCTCCGCCGGTCAGGCAAGGGGGGAAGGCCGCCCGCTCTATCGATGTGGCAGGTCGGCCAAGGGGGGCGGTTCAGATACCGCCCATGCACAGATACTTGAGTTCGAGATACTCGTCGATCCCGTAGACCGAACCTTCACGGCCCAGGCCCGATTGCTTGATGCCACCAAACGGCGCGACCTCATTCGAGATCAGCCCCGTGTTGATGCCGACCATGCCGTATTCGAGCTGCTCAGCCACGCGCCAGATGCGGCCGATGTCGCGGCTGAAGAAGTACGACGCCAGGCCAAATTCGGTGTCGTTGGCCAGGCGCACGACTTCCGCTTCGTCCTGGAACTTGAAGATGGCGGAGACCGGGCCGAAAGTTTCTTCGCGCGCGATCAGCATGTCGGGCGTGGCGTCGGCCAGCACCGTGGGCTCGACAAAACGCTGCGAGCCGAAGCCCTGCATCAGCTTGCCGCCGGCGGTCAGGCGCGCGCCTTTCAGCGTCGCGTCGTCAATGTGGCGCTGCACTTTCTCCACGGCCTGATCGTCGATCAGCGGGCCTTGCACCACGCCCGACTCGAAGCCGTTGCCGACTTTGATGCCGCGCACCTTGGCCGAGAGCTTCTCGACAAACACGTCGTACACCGAGGCATGCACGTAGAAACGGTTCGTACACACGCACGTCTGGCCGGCATTGCGGTACTTCGACTGCACCGCGCCCTCAACGGCGGCATCGATATCGGCGTCGTCGAACACGATGAACGGCGCATGGCCGCCAAGTTCCAACGCCACCTTCTTCACCGTCGGCGAGCACTGCTGCATCAGGATGCGGCCCACCGGCGTCGAGCCCGTGAACGACAGATGCCGCACGATCGGCGATTCGCACAGGGCTTTACCGATGGCGATCGAGCGGTCCGCATCGCCCGTCACCACGTTGACCACGCCCTTGGGAATGCCCGCGCGGTGCGCCAGTTCGGCCATCGCCAGCGCAGACAGCGGCGTCTGTTCAGCCGGCTTGATGACGATGGTGCAACCTGCCGCCATGGCCGGCGCAACCTTGCGGGTGATCATCGCCAGCGGGAAGTTCCACGGCGTGATGGAGGCGCACACGCCCACCGGCTGCTTCAACACGACCATGCGCTTGTCGCGCCAGGTGCTGGCCATCACGTCGCCCGAGATGCGCTTGGCTTCTTCGGCAAACCACTCGATGAACGATGCGCCATAGACGATCTCGCCCTTGGCTTCGGCCAGCGGCTTGCCTTGCTCTGCCGTCATCAGTGCGGCGAGGTCGTCGGCGTTGGCAATCAGCAGGTCGAACCAGCGGCGCATCAGCGCTGCGCGCTCCTTCCCAGTCAGCTCGCGCCACGCAGGCCACGCCGCGTTGGCCGCGTCGATCGCGCGCAGCGTTTCTGCATGCCCGAGGTTGGCGACGTCGGTCAGGTGTGCGTTGGTGGCTGGGTCGTAGACAGGGAAGGTCGCGCCGTCTGCCGCGTCCACCCAGGCGCCGTCGACATAGGACTGCGTTTTGACGAGGGTGCGGTCTGTGATGCGCTCCAGCGCGTTGGCGGCGGTGCGTGATGAGTCGAGTGCTTCGGCCATGGCGTTCTCCATAAGGAAGGCGGGCCCAGTCGACAAAGAGGGCCCGCCTTTTAGATGCAGCAGTCGCTTAACTCGCTAAGAATAACCGAACGATCGTTCGCTCGCAGGCCAGGCCGCCAAGCCTCGTGGCTATTGGAAGAGCGTATCCCACATGGCGTCGACCTTGGCTTTGACAGCGGTGTCCATGACGATGGGCTGGCCCCATTCGCGCGTGGTTTCGCCGGGCCATTTGTTGGTGGCATCGATGCCCATCTTGGAGCCCAGGCCTGACACCGGGGAGGCGAAATCGAGGTAGTCGATCGGCGTGTTCTCAACCATGACCGTGTCGCGCGCCGGATCCACGCGAGTGGTGATCGCCCAGATCACTTCCTTCCAGTCGCGCAGGTTCACGTCGTCGTCCACCACCACGATGAACTTCGTATACATGAACTGCCGCAGGAAGCTCCACACGCCAAACATTACGCGCTTGGCGTGGCCGGCATATTGCTTCTTCATGCTGACTAGAGCCATGCGGTAGCTGCAGCCCTCGGGCGGCAGATAGAAATCGGCAATCTCCGGAAACTGCTTCTGCAGCAGCGGCACGAACACTTCATTGAGCGCCACGCCGAGCACGGCCGGCTCATCGGGCGGCTTGCCTGTATACGTAGAGTGATAGATGGGGTCGCGGCGCATCGTGATGCGCTCGACCGTGAACACGGGGAACCAGTCCTGCTCGTTGTAATAGCCGGTGTGATCGCCGAAGGGGCCTTCGAGCGCGTGCTGGTAGCCGCTCGGGTGCGTTGGATCCGGCTGGATGTGGCCTTCGAGGATGATTTCGGCGCCGGCCGGCACTTGCAGTTGTGCCTGCGCCAGCGAAGGCGTCAGGCATGTCGCAAGTTCAGTCCGGCTGCCGCGCAGCAGCCCGGCAAACTGATACTCAGAGAGCGTATCCGGCACCGGCGTTACCGCGCCAAGAATGGTGGCCGGGTCGGCGCCCAGCGCCACCGCAATCGGAAACGGCTGGCCCGGATTCGCGATGGCGTGCTCGCGGAAATCCAGCGCGCCGCCCCGGTGCGCCAACCAACGCATGATGACCTGGTTGCGACTGATGACCTGCTGCCGGTAAATGCCCAGGTTTTGCCGCTTCTTGTGCGGCCCGCGCGTGATGACCAGCCCCCATGTGACGAGCGGCGCTGCATCGCCAGGCCAGCACGTTTGTACGGGAATGCGCGAGAGGTCAACGTCATTCCCTTCCCATACGATCTCCTGGCACGCCGGCGACGACACCTTGCGCGGTGCCATATCCCACACGGCCTTGGCCATCGTCCACAGCTTGCCGGCTTCACGCAGGCCGCGCGGCGGTTCGGGCTCTTTCAACGCCGAGAGCAGGCGACCGACGTCCCGCAGTTCTTCGAGCGACTCCGCGCCCATGCCCAGCGCCACGCGACGCGTGGTGCCAAACAGGTTAGCCAGCACCGGCATGTCGTACTTCTGCGCGCCGTCCACCGGTTGCTCAAAGACGACCGCCGGGCCTTCGGCGCGCAGCAGGCGGTCACAGACTTCGGTCATTTCCAGGCGCGGCGACACCGGCTGGCGCACGCGGCGCAGTTCACCCGTGCGCTCGAGCTGGGCGAGAAAGTCACGTAAGTCTCTGTATTGCATGGAGATTTTGTAACCAAAGGTAAGGTGGATCGCCTATCACGTGGAGGGGCTGGCCCTCCGAACGGTCGTCCGGGAGACATTTTTTTGGTATAGGCGGGGTGGCCGCGATTGTACGGCCAAAACCCCATGGCTCCCTGATGGCAGAACGCATCGCAGGTCAGCTAGTCCCAACAATGCAGGTTAAATCATAACTTTTAGATATGAAAAATCACTTCTTTATGATTGACTTGGCATAACGCGCTTCCTACAATCCAATCCGATCTGGTAATTGTTGCAATGCAACATTTATTCGGCTAATGCCTTCGCCTAACTCTTCGACGTATGAGGGGCGACACCAGAGCACATCAGCATCGCTGCGGGACGTGACCTCCCCAAGGACACGCCCCGCATTTCTCTGGGCACTAGGGGAGTGCCCCCAACAGATGCCGGCTGACTGCAACAGCGCGGCATCCTTACTAAAAACCGTTGCGATTCGAAACGCACGGCGCCAGGCAAAAGAAAGGCGTCTACCGGATCTGCGCAGCGGACGGAGGTAAGTATGAACGGTTGGAAAACCCTTCATTCTTCCGGGATCGGATCGGCGCTGCAACGCCGGCTCGTCGCCCCGGTTGGCCGCCGCCTCGCGCGTGCAGGTCAAGTTGCGCTGCCTCGTAAGCTGCGCATGGAGTTGAACGCAGGGGGCGCTGCCGCGTCCCGCAATGAGTTGCATCCTGGCGTACTGCTGGTTTTCCGCAGCGGGCATGTCGTGCTCAACAGCATCGGCTTGCTGGCGGTGGCCGCCGCAGTTGCACTCTCGCTCAACAGCGAGTGGCGTGCCACGGTCGCTCAACGCGTGCTGCATTTCACGCCGGGTATCGACACCAGTGTCGCCTTGGCCAATCCGTCACCCGCGATTGCGGCGGGCGTCCAGCCGGTAGCTTTTGCGCCGACTGCGCCGTCTGCCGGTACGGGCGCCGCCCAGGCTGTGGCCCCGGCTACGGCCCAAGGCGGCACGGTCGCGGCTGCTGGTTGGGACACGCTATCCAAGGTGCCGTCCGTGGCCGAGTTGGCTGCGCAGATTCCGAACACGCAAGTCGTCCGCGACGCGCGTGAGTCGGCAACCACCGGTACCCCGCGAGAGCAGGCTGCCGTGGCGGAATACATCGCTCGCAAATACCGCGTGGCGGCCACTGCCACTGGCCAGTTGGTGAAGGCGGCCTACCAGACCGGCAAGGAAGTCGGCCTGGATCCACTGCTCATCCTGGGCGTGATGGCGATCGAGTCCAGCTTTAACCCGTTCGCCGAAAGCGGTATGGGTGCGCAGGGCCTGATGCAGGTCATGACCAAGGTCCACCAGGACAAGTACGAGGTGATGGGCGGTGTTGGTGCCGCGCTCAACCCGTACGCCAACATCAAGGTCGGTGCGCTCGTGCTGAAGGATTGCATCGCGCGCGCAGGTTCGATCGAAGGCGGCCTGAAGCTGTATGTCGGTGCGGTCACGCAAGGTGACGGCGGCTACGGCGGCAAGGTGCTGCAAGAGCGTTCGCGACTCCGCATGGTGGCGACGGGACATCGTTCGCCCATGACGGCGGCGTCGGAGCGCGAACCGGTGAAGCCGGTCGCGACGGCAACGCCTGTGACGCAGGCCGATGCGAAGACGCAAGCCGCCAAGCCGGCCGACAAACAACCGGCTGCGGGTCAGCAGGAAGAGGCACGGCTGGACGACAAGTCCCAAGGCCAGGCCTGATCGACTTGCTTCGCTGCGCTATATAAGAAAGGCCGTCCTTAGGGACGGCCTTTCTTGTCTGGGCGAGGCGTAAGGGGGCTTTACCGGCCGAACAGCTTGCCCAACCTTGTGACCGCTTCTTCCAGATGCGCCATCGATGTGGCGTACGACAGTCGGATGTAGTGCTGCGCCGTGTGCGGACCAAAATCCAGGCCAGGCACGAGCACCACGCCGGCGTCATGCAGCATCGACTGGGTGAGGGCGTCGGCATTGGCGGCGTGCGGGTGGTTTACGCCACGGCAATCGGCGTAAACATAGAACGCCCCATCCGGCTTGACCGGTACCTTGAAACCAAGCGACTCCAGCGCCGGCACGATGAAATCGCGGCGGCGACGGAATTCGGCCTTGCGCTGTTCGTAGATCGCCAGCGCTTCCGGCTCAAAGCACGCGAGCGCCGCGTATTGCGCCACCGCTGACGCGCAGATGAACAGATTCTGCGCGACTTTCTCGAACTCGGGCACCAGTTCGGCGGGAGCCACTAGCCAGCCGAGCCGCCAGCCGGTCATGTTGAAATACTTGGAAAAACTGTTGATCGTGACGACATCATCGCCGAACGACAGTGCCGAGACCGGCGCCTGGTCGTACGACAGGCCTTGGTAGATCTCGTCAACGATCGAAAATCCGCCTCGCGCGCGTACCGTCTGCACGATGCGCTGCAGCTCATCCGGAAGGATCGACGTGCCCGTCGGGTTGGATGGGGAGGCCAGCAACACGCCCTGCGTGCGTTCCCCCCAGTGCGCTTCGACCTGGGCCGCCGTCAACTGGAAGCGTTCTTCCGGCCCCGACGGCACCAGCTTCGCCTCGCCATTGAAGGCAGCCACGAAGTGACGGTTGCACGGATAGCTCGGATCAGGCATCAGGACTTCGCCGCCAATCTCCACTAGCACCGCACACGCCAGCAGCAGCGCTGCCGACGCACCCGCCGTGACGATGATGCGCTCGGGCGCAATGTCGAGGCCGTAAGTGGTCTGGTAGTAGCGGGCGATGGCGTGGCGCAGTGGGCGGATACCCAAGGCGCCGGTGTACTGCGTGACGCCACGCCGCATGGCATCGGCGGCGGCCTGCACGACCGGTTCGGCGGCGGTGAAGTCGGGCTCGCCGATGCCCATGTGGATGATGCTGCGTCCCGCCAGTTCCAGCTCACGGGCCTGCTTGGCCAACTCCATCACGTGAAAGGCGCGGATATTGGCCAGCCGGGCGGCTGTCTGCAGGCGGTGGGCGTCCATCTTGAAGCGAAGTGAAAAGGTAAAGCGAAGAGCAGACGCCGAATCACCGGCGGGCAGCGACCTCGACTGCGCGCACTTGCGCAGCCAGCTTGTCCAGCACGCCGTTGACGTACTTGTAGCCTTCCACGCCGCCGAAGGTCTTGGTCAGTTCAACCGCCTCGTTGATCACGACCTTGTACGGGATGTCCACGCAGTGCACCAGCTCGTACGCGCCGACCAGCAGGGCGGCACGTTCGACCGGTGACAGTTCGGCAACCGGGCGATCCAGGTACGGCGTGAACGCCTCGGTCAGCGTGGATTCTTCGCGGATGGCGCCGTGCAGCAGCGCGTCGAAGTGCGCGCGGTCGGCCTTGTTGAAGCCTTGCGCGTCCTGCAGATGCGCTTCGACCACGCCCGGGTCGTTGCGATTGAGCAGCCATTGATACAGACCTTGCAGCGCCAGTTCGCGCGCACGGCGGCGCGCACTCTTAGCGGGCGCCTTGGTCTTGGCTTGGGAATTGTCTTGCGTCATGGGAAAAGCCTTTGCGCGAGGAAGCGCTTATTCATTCTCGCCGTCGTCGTCCTGGCCGTGATCCTGCAGACCGTCGAGGTCGTTGGTCAGGTTGGCCATTTCGACGGCGGTGCGGGCGCAGTCGCGACCCTTTTCGCGGGTGCGGGCGTGGGCCTGTGCGTCGGTGTCGGTGGTCAGGATGCCGTTGGCGATGGCGATGTTGAAGTCCAGGCCCACGCGCGTGATGCCGGCGCCCGATTCATTGGACACCAACTCGAAGTGGTACGTCTCACCGCGGATGACTGCGCCCAGCGCGATCAGCGCGTCGAACTGGCCCGATTCGGCCATCTTCTGCAGGGCCAGCGGGACTTCCAGCGCGCCCGGCACGGTCACCAGCAGCACGTCTTCGCCGGCCACGCCGAGTTGTTCGAGTTCAGCGACGCAGGCTTCGCGCAGCGCTTCGCACACGGGCTCGTTGAAACGCGCCTGGACGATGCCGATGCGCAGGCCTTCGCCGTTGAGATTGGTCGGGTAGAAGCCGTGGTCCATGGTGTATTCCGGTTGGGTGCCGGTGAGGCAACGTCAAAAAAGAAAGCTGGGGCGGCAGCCTAGGCTGCCGGCGGAAAAAATCAATGTGTGGCAGCGGACGAAGCGGAAGTGACGTCCGGCGCATCCGCCATCGATTGGTACGCCGTGACCTCCAGATCGTAGCCGACCATGCTGGGCAGCTTGAGCGGCGAGGCCAGCACACGCATCTTGCCGACGCCCACCTCCTTCAGGATCTGCGCGCCGATACCGTAGATGCGCGGATCGGGTTTGGTGCGCGGACGCTCATGCGGCGCGTCCAGCGCGGAGAACTGGGTGAAGAGCCGGTCAGCCGAATCGCCACAATTGAGCAGCACGACCACGCCGGTCGGGGCGGCTTGGACGGCGCGCAGGGCGGCGGGCACGCTCCACGAGTGTGTCGTGCGCTGGCACTCGAGCAGGTCGAGCACCGAGAGGGGCTCATGCACGCGCACCAGCGTCTCGGTGTCCGGCGTGGGCGTGCCCTTGACCAGCGCCAGATGGGCGCGGCCGGCTGCCCGATCGCGGAAGGCGACGGCGTGGAATGTGCCGAACTGCGTCTCCATCGTGCGCTCGCCGACGCGCTCGACGATGCTCTCGGTGCGGCTTCGGTATTGGATCATGTCGGCAATCGTGCCGATCTTCAAACCATGTTTCTTGGCGAACTCCACCAGGTCTGGCAAGCGCGCCATGGTGCCGTCGTCCTTCAGGATTTCGCAGATCACGGCGGCGGGGGTCAAGCCAGCCATCGCGGTCAGGTCGCAACCGGCTTCGGTGTGGCCGGCGCGCATCAGCACGCCGCCCTTCTGGGCTCGCAACGGGAAGATGTGGCCCGGATTCACCAAGTCAGAAGGTTTCGCGTTCTTGGCAGCGGCCACCTGAATGGTGCGTGCGCGGTCGGCGGCGGAAATACCGGTGGTTACGCCTTCAGCCGCTTCGATCGATACGGTGAAATTGGTGCCGAACTGCGTACCGTTGCGGCTGGCCATCATTGGCAGGTCGAGCTGGTCGCAATGCTCTTCGGTGAGCGTCAGGCACACCAAGCCGCGCGCGTGCGTGACCATGAAATTGATGGCTTCCGGCGTGACGAAATCACTCGCCAGGATCAGGTCGCCTTCGTTCTCACGGTCTTCCTCGTCGACCAGGATGACCATCCGGCCGGCGCGGATTTCGGCAATGATTTCTTCGACTGTGGCGATCGACATGGCGTAGCAGGGGTGCGCGCCGCCGGCCAACTCCCGTAAATCCGTAATTGGGGGGCCGTGCGACTGCGTAAATGGGAAGCCCGCTATTGTACGTCAAGGTGGCCCCAAGCCAGTGGGGCCAGCGGTTCAAACGGCTGCCAGAGGTTGGGTGCCCACGGGCAGGCCGATGGCGGCGTGGGTCAGCATGCGTTCCACGTACCGGGCGATCAGGTCGATCTCCAGGTTGACCTGGCTGCCGGCCTTTAAGTGCTTGAGCGTGGTGACCGCCACGGTGTGCGGGATCAGGTTGATCGAGAACTCGCAGCCGTCGGCGTCGTCCCGGACGGTATTGACCGTGAGCGACACGCCGTTGACCACCACGGAGCCCTTGTAGGCGAGATATTTGCCCAGCTCCGCCGGCGCCCGCACACGCAGTTCGTGCGACTCGTTGATCGGCGCGAAATGCGTGACCGTGCCCAGACCGTCCACGTGGCCGGATACGAGGTGCCCGCCGATGTGGTCGGCCAGGCGCAGGGCCTTCTCCAGATTCACCTCACCCGGGCGTTCCAGTCCGACCGTTTTGGACAGCGATTCGCGCGACACATCCACGTCGAAGCGGTTCTCAGTTTTGGCGACGACCGTCATGCACGCACCCTGGATAGCGATCGAATCGCCCAACGCCACGTCCGCGAGCGGCAGGCCGCCCGAGTCGATTGACAGGCGCACGCCTGCATCGGCGTTGTCGCCAAGCGGCGAGACGGTTTCAATGCGGCCAACTGCGGCGACGATTCCGGTGAACATAAGCAATCAATCCGTGGGGTTGCGGCGCGCGAGGATGCGGAGGTCGCCCCCGATGCGCGAGATGTCGTGAAAGAAGAATTCGGCCGCGCCTTCCAGCGTCTGCAGCGGCCCCATATTGAACATGCCCTGGCCCGCACCGAGCACCTTGGGCGCCAGATAGACGAGGATCTCGTCCACCAGCCCTTCGCGTAGCAGCGAGCCGTTGAGCTTGAAGCCGGCCTCGACGTGCAGCTCGTTGATTTCGCGGCGGCCCAGCTCGCGCAGGACCGCGGCCAGGTCGACCTTTCCAGCGGCGTTGGGCAGGAGGATGACCTCCGCGCCGCGCTCGCTCAACGCACGCATGCGGCCGGCTTCGGGCTGGGCGGCAAAAATCAGCGTCGGCTCGTGGTGGCCATCTGCGGTGAGGATGTGCGCGTCGAGCGGCACGTCCAGCGCCGAGTCGATCAGCACACGCCGCGGCTGGCGCGGGGTATTGACGGCGCGCACGGTCAGTCGCGGATTGTCTTCGCGGACCGTGCCAATGCCGGTGAGGATGGCGCAGGCGCGTGCGCGCCAGCGGTGGCCGTCGTTGCGTGCTTCGGTTTCGGTAATCCACTGGCTGATGCCGTTGTCCAGCGCGGTGCGGCCGTCCAGCGATGCACCGACCTTCACGCGCACCCACGGCGTGCCGCGCGTCATGCGCGAAACGAAACCGATGTTCAGCTCGCGCGCCTCGCGTTCCAGGAGGCCGCAACGCACGTCGACGCCGGCGTCTCGCAGCTTCTGCAAGCCACGACCGGAAACCGCGGGGTTCGGGTCTTCCATGGCCGCGACTACGCGCGCAATACCGGCTTCGACCAGTCGGTCTGCACAGGGTGGGGTGCGGCCGAAGTGGCTGCAAGGCTCCAACGTCACATAGGCGGTGGCGCCACGCACGTCCTGGCCGCGCGACTGTGCATCCTTGATGGCCTGGATTTCAGCGTGGTCTTGGCCGGCGGGTTGCGTATGACCTTCGCCGATGACGGTGTCGTCACGCACGATCACGCATCCGACGCGCGGGTTGGGCGTGGTGGTGAACAAGCCCTTCTCGGCCAGCGCCAGGGCGCGCTGCATCATGGCGTGGTCGAAGTCGGAGAACATGGGTTTGAAGCGAGAATGAAAAATGGATTATGGGGATGGATACTCTAACTAACAGTCGCCGTTCGAATTTGGCGTGCAGACGCGGGCGCGGCCAGCGGCACTGATGACCACGTTACGTCTATGCCGGCCACTGGAAATTGTTACCGTGGCGCCGGATATCCGTGAGTATCCCATAGGCTCGTAGGAAAGCGCGTCGGGCGGCCGGTTCGAATAGAGCCGCACGATGGGCGCCGTCGGCAGTGGCTCGGACAACAAGGTTCTTGCATCCGATGCAGAATCAACGCCGGCCCCCTGGGGGAACTCGAGCAGCCGCCAGCCGCTGGCCCAACCACGGGAGGCGTCGCGCGGGGTGAGCAGCGTTCGAACCCGCCGATGCTGTGCCGTCTTCTGGGCCAAGGACAGCGCGCTGGCCAAGCGATCGGCTTGCAGGATGACCGTCTCGCGCTGCCAGGAATCGATAACGGGCAGCACTGCCGCTGTGGCAAGTATCCCTACGATCGCCGTCACGATGATCAATTCGATGAGCGTCACGCCGGCTTGCGCTGGCCGTCGTTTCGATTCGTTTATGGCCAACATGCGGAATTTTCGGGCCAGCGCTCGCCCGTGCTGCGCAGGACCAACATGCCGCAGGCAGAATCTTCGCGCTCTGGAATTGCAATGACTTGGATGCATTGGGCTGGCGGCAACTCCGTGCCCACGCCGGAGCAAGGCTGGCTGCGGATACTGTACCCATCGACATACAGCTTGGGGCTGGGCATCGACATACCGTCGTCATACCTTCCTGTGCGCGCATGGCGTACTTCCAACTGCGCTAGAGCGGCGACCAACGCGGCGCCGCCTGCGGCACGACGCGTTCGCTCCCAGTACGTCGTCCATGCCGACTGCGCAGCAAACGCCAGCACACCGCCAACGACTAGCACGACCATCAACTCGATGAGCGTGAATCCACGTCGTGGTCGCATTAGCGCGTACTCGTTTCAGTCATCTCTCGCCAGCTCAATCGCCCGAGTTGACGTGTGTAGCGACGGGTTTCGAGTTGACGAATGCGCCCGCTTTCAACATGCCACAGCGTTGTATTCACGCTTTGCGTGGGTTTACCGCCAGCGGTGGCGCCCAACGCGTCCGTTTGCACGGTGATGAGCGGCGCGCTGGCGAGTATGTGGCCGGTGGGGCTGTCCTTGCGGGGAGGCAGTCCGGTCAGTGTGTCGAGCAAGTAGGCACGGTCACGCCCTGCAATATCCCGCGTGGTGAGCAGGAGGCTATGCGAGCCAGCCGCGCTGAGGTCGTCCGGCAACTGCCCGCCGGGCAAGTCGATGTGCCAGCCGTTCTGCGAGCTGTGCGCATGGGGTTCGATGACGACACCATCAGCGACGTCCGTAGCGCCCAGGCCCGTCAAACTGTCACGCGAAAGGCGACGTGAACCACCGTCTGCCACCCCATATAGGGTGGCATTGCCGTCATCATCAACGGCAGTGAAGACCAGTAGCGGACCGCCGGCCGTTGCGGCAAGCAGAATCGGCGCGAGAATCCGCTGAATCGATCCGGAACGCGATGTGGCCGTAAAAAACGGAAGACGGCGATCGGCCTCGTTATTGCCCAGCGCGTTCGACCACGGCGGAGCGCCTGTCAGATCAAAGCGCCAGATTTGGCCTTGAGCGTCGCCAGCGTAGGCCACCGTGGCAGTGCCTTTCAGCCCGAGGGCTACGGCGGCCGGCCCCAGGCCACCACGACTGGCGTCCGTCGGTATCGTGATCGCATAGGCTGTGCGGCCCGGCTGCCAAGAGGCGGTATGTTGTTGTTCGAGTGACAGCAACAGCAGTTTGCTTACGGCGTCCGCTTTGCATCGGCCGTTGCCGCTGATGGCAAACCAGCGCGGTGTGGGATCGCCGCCATTGGGCACGGCCACCACGGGTACAGGGCCCTCCATCGCCCCAACATCGTGATCGTCATTGCTGTCGTACGCCAGCATAGCTGGCGGTGGGAAAGTCGAGAGCGGCTCTGTGACATCGACGAGGAAGAGGCCCGGCGCCATCGTTCCGTTGGTGCATGCGAGTATCGAACGCCATTGCGTACCCGTCCATGCGTCGGCAGCGAAGGGGCGTGCGCAGACGGGGCGCGGCACAGACTGTCCCGGCGAAGCGTTCTTGGCCGCCGTTGCCAGAACGGCGTCAGGCATCACTGCGAAGCGTTCCACCCCGGTGAGGGCATCAAAGCCGTGAAGCATGCCGTCGTTGGCACCGATGTAGACCATCCAAGGCCGCCGCGCATGTTGTTCGCGAAAACTGATATGGCTCGGATCGAGTACAAAGCCGGGAGGGCCAAGCAGTTGCACGCGCGCGCCGCGCATGGCACCAAGCAGTCCCGAGCGTGGCCGCAGGGCCGACGTGCCTTGTTCATGTCGTCGGATGCCCCGAAGATAGTTGATGCGCTCTGCTCCGAATTCGTCTGTCGCATTGATCGTCGCTTGCTGCATGGGCGATACGGCTTCCCACAGCAGGGGAGCTGGGGCATGCTGTGCGGAATCACGGTCGCGGAACGTCCAGAGATGCCGCGAATCCACTGGCATTGCGTTGAGAATCGCGCCGGCTTCCCAAAGATCGGTCGGCGCAGGCGCATCGAGTGTCCCCAAGGTAGGCAGAAAGTGGAGGGCCCGCAGTCGACCGGCCCATGCGTCGTCGCCACGTGCAACGACGACGTGTGTCGGCAGGTGTCCAGCAGGGTGATCGCTAGCTGCTGCAGCCATGGACGCCTTCAGGGTAGCCATCAGCAAGATGGTGGCAAGCCTCGACATCAAGGCTCGGTCCCCCGAGGTCGATAGACCGTTTGCAGCTTTACATAGACGGCTTCATCGGCTCCGAAACCTACTGCGGTGATGCGGAAGAGCACGGGTATTCGCGACGCGTTGGCGTGAACCCATTGCCCAGATAGAGCATCGCGGATCGGCTCTATGACATAGCGCGCACGATGTGCCGGCTGACGCCACGGGCTGTCGGTGGGCAGAAGCGATATCGCATTGCGTTCGTTCAGCGTCAATTCCGAAAGCGTCTCGACGGACTCGCCGTCCTGTGGCCAGCACAGGCCGCGACTTGCCGAATTTTTTCCGCATTGGTGTCGAGCAAAGCCGGCCAAGGTGACGGGATCGAGGGCTGCAATTCGTGCGGCGTCCAACTCGGCCTGGCACCCTTCGCGGCCGGGTGTGTCTGTAGCGATTGCGATCTCGCATTCGGCTGCCGCCAACGCGGCTTCGGCTTCGTGCATCGCGAGCGCGCGATCGGCCGACAGTGCGGCACGACGATTGTGGTCCAGGACCAGATGCAACGCGCCCACCATGAGTAACCCTATGATGATCAGCGCGCCGGTCACCGCAATCATTGAGAAGCCGCTTGTTCGTGCACAGCGGCTTAGCATGCATCCACCTCGCAGCGCAGCGGGTTACGCACAGCATAGGTCGCCACGAAATGGGCACGATTGCGGCGCGGGTCGGCCGGTCGGAATTGGAGGTCTTCAGCGAGTGCATCTGACGCCGTGGTCAGTTCGGGGAATAGGGAGATCGCGTCCGTGGTGGGCGTCTTAACGGCGAAGTGATCGCCCTGCACAACGATTCCCACGTGAATGAGCCGTACGCGAAACCAATCCTCGTCTTGCATCGACCGCGCCGACTTAACGGTGCTTGGCGACGTCGAGTCCGAACCAATTGTGTAGAGCAACTGGAGGGTCTCGATACCGCGGACGACGGCATCGGACGAGCCGTCGTCCGGAGCGTCGACATTTCGTTGGAACGCACGACACACGAGTTGCGGCACGTTGGCGGCGCCGCTATACGTGACATAGAGCATGAGACCGCCCAAACGTGGGTCGCCTTGGGTTGTTTGCCGCTCTGGCACGCCATACCCGAGGCAGTCGCGCATAGCGCCGTCGCCAATTACACCTCGGCCAGAAAAGCGCACGAGCAGGGCATCACTTGCTCCTTCACCACGGCGGTCGCAGTTGAATGCGGGAGTCATGTGTGGTCTGCCGCAGTTGTCTTTGCCGAGCAGCGATGAAGGTGCGTTCGCGCTTGGCCAGCGTCGGACAGATGACACGATTGGTGTATCGGTGATCCAGCCTGCCTGGCGTATCACCTTGCCAATGAATTCGATTGCCTCCATGCCGCGATCCTGGATCATGGCATCGTCGGCCATCCGCCAGTAGTGGGCTCGTGCGATCAGGGTCAGTTGCAGCGCGATACCCAACACCATCAATGCGATGGTCATGCCAACCAGCAGTTCGACCAGCGACACGCCGCGCGCCGGCCGGGCGAGTGCGCGAGGCATCTCAGCGGGCTTCCGTTCGTTTGAGTTGAGCGCGTGTGTCTACGCCAAGTTGATTCGCGGCGTGACTGGTGGCTTGCAGATTATCGAACCCGCGGAACATGACGGCCGCACCCAGCGACAGAACGGCCAGGGCGATGAGGGATTCGATCAGGATGGCGCCGTGTTGGCGCCGGGCGGTGCGGGTGAGGTGATGGTGGTACTTAGGCATGGTCGGCAAAGGCGCATTTGGCGCCACTAGAACCGACTACCTTAGGAGATATGCAGGTGTTTGACTGTTACGTTTGGTGGCAATCGCTACTGTGTCGCCGTGGGAACACAGGTGCTATCAACCGCGGGGTCACAGGTTCTGGCGCGACCCAGTGCGTTGATGATGACGCCGCGTGAAGGGGCTTTGCCGTCGACAAACTTCGCTATAAACGTTGCGTTGACCTGTGCGACTTTGCCAGGGGTGGTCACGGTGTAGCCGACCGGTGAGTAAGTCAACGAGGTCTGGCTGGAGGTCGAACTCGCGATGTTAGCGGTGCTCTTGAACGCCACAGTCATGCCGGTGGGCATTGCGTCGTACTGGCCGAGTAGCTTATCCACCGTCTTGTCATAGATGCCATCTGGATTTTGGCCCTCGGAGAAAACCTGCACGCCATTGTTCCAATTCGTCTTATCCAGGGGCGCGATGGTGACGTAGCTGTTCGTCGCGATCGCGATGGAGCGAGCTTGACCGATCGCAGAAGTGATCGAATCGACGGCGGTAATGACGCGCTGCTTGCGCATGAAGTCATTCAGGCTGGGGCCGGCCAGCATCAGGATGACAGCTGCCACCGTGATGGTGGCCATGAGTTCCAGTAGCGTGAAGCCGTGAGAGCCGCGGTCCTTCGAGCGATGTATGAGAACGCCGCGCATAGCTTCACCAGCACCCTGTTGTGGGAGGGACGGTGGCAGACGAAGCGCCGGGAAGCACATTGCCCTTTTCCCCCGTGCTCCGATAGATCAGTGAGCCACACGTGGTATCGGCCTTGCCCGCCACAGGCGTGGCGGTCAGCTCAACACACTGGTCTGCTTGGGCGCCGACTGGACTACCGGTGCAGAGCGCCGCGCCGATTGTGTAGTTTGAACTGCTCGGCGAGTCGCCAGAATAAGTATTGAACCCCGTCCATGCTGTTGTGCCGCCCGACGCCGGTGCATAGCTGTTGACCTGCGCGAAATGGCGTTCGAACAATTGCATGGTGGACAGGAGCGCCGCCTTCGCCTCCGCTCGGCGCCCTTTCTGAACGAACTGGGTATAGCTGGGGTATCCAATGATGGCCAGGATGCCGACGATAGCTACCACGATCATCAGTTCGACGAGCGTGAAGCCTCGCTGGCGAGAGAGGGCGGAGCGTTGGAGCTGCATGTTGGCGCCTTCCATTAGTTCAGCGTGAAGTTGCGGACTTCACGCCAGCCGGCACGGCCTCGTCGCTGCGTAATCTGCGTGACCGAACCGCCCGATCCGCCGGAGCCGTTCGAATTGCCTACGGTCAGGCCCTGAGTGCCTGGTGACAACACGATCTTCGTCTTGGTTTCAACCGTGCCACCCACCGAGTCACGCGAAGCGTTGGCGATGGAGATGACGATCAGCGACGGCGCACCGAGCAGGCCGGTGGACGATTGATACCCCGTGGTCGTGCCGCCCAGCGGCATACCGGTCAGTACGTTCAGCGCGTAGCTGCGGCTGCTGCCGTTGTTGCCGCACGCATCGCCGCCGGTGAGCGAGTTGAAGTAAACGACCCCGTCAGAGGCCACCGCCGCTGTGACCTGCTTTTCCGTGTTGTCAGGGAAGTCGAGCACCCAGCCAGGCTTACGGGGGCTGGCGTAGCCTACCCCGGCGGCACCTGTTGCGTAGGCTATGCTGTATGACTTGCCATCCGACGAGGCCGTCGCCGTCAGCTTGTTGAGCTTGCTGCGGTCCGTGATGTAGTTGGTGCTACCACCGTCGTCATAGATGCCGTAGAAGCTGTTGTACTGCGTCGGCGTTCCGGTATCGGACGTTTCGTAGTACTTGCCGGTGCCGAACAGGATCATGTAACCGCCCGGCGCATAGACGATCTGGGGTGCCATGGTGATCGGCTGGTTCCGGCCGGGCGTGCTGTAGTTGTCGGTTGCGGCAAACAGCGGCTTCTTTGTCGTGCCACCTCCGTAGGCGGGCAGGGCGGTGGAGGTCTCGTTCCAGGTCGTGCTGTCGCCGGACAGCACAAACTTCCACAGGTTGCCTTGCAGGTCGCCTGCGTAGGCCGCCATGGCACGCCCATTGACGGCCGGCACGATGGCTGGCGTGGAAAGACCGTTGGCCGTGGTGTATGGCGGCGTACCACCCGGAATCGGGGTGACGATCTTGAAGTAGTTGGTGTTGCGCTGCCAGGGAGTGCCTGCCGGCTTGTCCAGCGACAGCAGAAACAGAGCCGCCGGCGCATTGGCGTTGTAGCTGCCATCGACCGCGTTGGAGTTCAGGCCGTTACCGACCATCACGAACCACTTGTAGATCGGCACATTTGGAGTCTTCGACGTGTCCGTGCCAGTCTGCAGCTTGACGATGAGCGGAGTGCCCATCACGTTGCCCATGTCGGCGTCGTCCTTGTCGGTGAACTCCCACAGCACGTTGGAGGCAGTGAAAGAGCCTCCCTTAGAGCCCGTCGGGTCGGTCACGTCGAGTGCGTACACGCCTTGAGCCCCGCCGCCGAAACCGCCCGTCAGAACTGTTCGCCAGTTGCCGTTGACTTGCGCTTCGGCAGCGACCGGTGTGGCATCCACGAAGAGCCGGTGGGCGTAAGCGGTGGACGTCAACTGATTCAGGCCCGAGAAGACTGCGTTCGGTACGTAGCCAAAGACTTCCGCGCCGGTGTTCGCGTTGAAGCCGTGCACCATGCCATCGTTGGCACCCACGTAGATCATTGGCGTACGGCCGTTGTACGTGCCGGTGAACGTCGTGTATCCCGTATCCGTGATCGCGCCAGATGGGTCGCTCACATAGGTCGGCGCAGAGCCGATGATGTCGCCCAGGATGCTGTTGCGCGCGCGGAAGATACCGCTGGAGTTGATCGAACTGTTTTCCTTGCTTTGGTCCCCCAGCAGGTAATTCAGCCGATTTTGCCCATTGCTATCGTTGGAACCGTTGCTAGGACTTGTGTTAAGCAGCGTTTGCTGGCTTGGCGAGAGGTTCGCCCACGCGAAGGCCACCCCCTTTCCTGTGTCCGAGTTCGTGGTGAATACGGAGCGGCCGGTGTATTTGGTACCTGACGCGCCGCCGTATGCTGTCGTCAGCAAAGCACCGGCTTCCCACGTCGCTTGCGAGTTGACCTGCACGTTGGTGCCGTTCAGCGTGAGCTGATACGCCGCAAGGCGGCCGTTCCACTTTTGGTCGAAGCCGGGGGCGTACACATAGGTGTTGTTTGCGGAACCGCCGGTGATGCGCGCACTCGACAGGGCGACGCCCGACAGGGTGCCAGCATACGAGACGATCTGCGCGAAGATGTTCTTGATTGCGGCGATCATCGTGGCGGGCTGCCCACCCAGGAACCAGTTGTACGGGATGTTCGAGCCAGTCGGAGCTGCTTCCCATTCGGTGTTGTTGTTGACGACGGTGATGCCGTCTGGCCCAAAGGTCTTGAACGGATTGCCGTCGTTGTTGTTGTCCTGGAAGCCGCCGTACTTAGCTGCGAGAAAGAATTGGCTCTGGCGTTGCGTTGCTCCCACCGTACCGTTACCGTTCTCGTTGACGTCGATCACGAACGTCGTCACACGGGCCGTCGGCATATCGGGGCGGAACCCGTAGGTATGCGCCCAGTAGGCGACGCCTGCGAGGTAATACGAGGCCCACGTTGCAGTCGGATGGTTGATGTCGCCCAGGTTTTTGTACGAGCTGGAAAGTGGATTGGTGTTGCCGGGTGCTGTGGTGCTTCCGGTCGGCGGCGTATTTGTTTCCAGTTTGCCGACACGGTTCGTCCAGTCGTGCACATCGAAATTGTCGTAAGAACTGATCGCGCGGACCGGATCTCCCTGGTTGGAAATCTGGTTGCCAGGAATGTAGTGGTCCTGGTGGGTGTTGATGTCGCCGATGAGGAATGCGTAGTTGCGTTGGCAGCCGCTTAGCATCGGATCTGTGTCCCACGTGCTGTACACCGGGAAGTTGTCCGAATAGGTTGAGTTCGGCAAACCGGCGACAGCCTCTGGCGTGGGCCCTTGCTTGAACTGCAGGTAACGGATGCTCTCGTAGAACATCTCGCTCACCGGGTCATATGTCTTGTAATTGCCCGTGGGGTTGTCGGTCGGGCCACCCAGGCTTCCCATAGGCTGGCCGGAGAGCTGCACGCTGGTACGGCCGAACTGGTTCAGATAGTTGATGACGCCGCTGGTGCCTTCGGCCGCATTGAGCGGGTTCGCTGCGAAAATCCCGGTGACCGGGTCGAACTCGGGAGCAGAGTTCGTGATCGCGTTCAGACTGGTGTCGACAGCCGTCGAGCCGACGTACTTCATGGGCGCGCGCAGCACACCGCCGTAGCGCTCGTTCTGCGTCAGACTGGAATCGTTGGTGCTGTCGTTCAGATAACCGAAGGCGGCAAAGCGCATCCGATCGGCGTTGAGCTGCATCTGGCCGACCGGCTTGTAGTTGCCGTTGTAGTTCAGACACAGGTCTTTTCGCGTCGATCCCTCATTGCTGTCGCAGACTTGAACCTGCACACGGAACGAGCGGCGTTCACTCAGAACCTTTCTGTTGTATTGGTCACCATAGCCTCCGGGGCTGCCGCAACTGGTACCACTGTAGTCCTGATCGGCAAAGAAGATGTGGTTGCCGCAAGACGCGATGTACAGCGTGGAGTAACTGAATGGGGTGACCTTGTTTGGGTTGCTGGTATTGCCACTTCCGTCAATGCTCTTGACGGGAAAGAACGACCCACTACGGAAAAAGTCCGAGCGCAACACGGCGCGTTGGAGCACGGTTTGTGTTTGGGTGTCGACGACGCGATCACCGCCCGTCAGCGCCATGCGGAATTCGTCGATGGCCGACGAAGCCGCCCAGTTCATGAAGTTGCCTGAAAAATTTCCCGAGCATTCGAACGACGAGGTGGCGGCACCCGAGATCACAAAATAGCCGTTGGTCGCGTCGTAGTTGTAGCACTTGGCCGAGTTGAAGTAACCCAGATAGGTTTGAGTGTTGTCGTAGGCGCCACGATACGCCGCGCCCGTCGTCGGAAATTCCACCGACAGCGAGAGCATCAGGTTCGGGTGCACGTTCTGGCTGCGCCCGTACAGCGGGACAGTGGAGATCGCCACTGTCGGCACGCTGTTGGCCGCGCCCATGACCGAAACCCAGCCCATTGCTAAAACGGCCAGCAAGCCGCGGATGATTTTCATGGTGTTCAGCCCCCCGAAAAGGCTTTGTTTTTTTGCCATGTTTGTCGTGTCGCCCTGTGCTGGTCAGCCCGGTGCATCGGTCTTGCGATAGACCGACTGCAGCATGACCTGTGCCCCCAGATTGGGCCCCCAACCGACTGCTGTGATGCGATAGAGGAAAGTGGCCGGCCCCTGCACATTCCCGCCGATTGTTCGGTCCGGCAGGATCTCAATGATGTAGCGCGGTTTCTGTGCGGGCAGCAGGCCCGTGCCCGTGGGGAAGGTTCGGCCGGTGAAGTCGCCGAAACCCGCGGTCTGCGGCGTGCCTGATGCACTCCAGCTCACCGTGTTCCAGACACCGGTGGCGCCATCCGGGGCTGGTTGACACAGCCCCTGATAGGGCGTGGCCGTGCCGGGGCCGCCGGTGTTGCAACCGCTGCCAGGAAAGCCAGTGGCTTTGGTCGGATCGAAGATCGCCGATCGCGTGTTGGTGGCGCTACCGTTGCCGGCCGATGCGTTCTGGATGTCGTATTCAGCGTCGCGCAAGGCCGCCTCGGCCGCCTGGAAAGCGATGTCCGTGTCGCGCTGGTTTCGGCTCATCCGCTTGGAGTCGATGGCCAGCCGCGCGCCGCCGATTGCCAAGAGGGTGATGACGAGCAGCATCACCAGTGCAGTGATCAACGCGAAGCCCGTCGAACGCCCTCGAGCGCGAGTGGAGATCATCAGCATGACGGATCCCCCGAGAAGCAGGTCATGTAGTTGCGCGTTTGGACCGTGGCGGTAAAGAGCCGGCGCGCCATCTGCGTGTTTGCCGTGGCTTGGTAGGTGCCGTCGCCGTAGGTGTATTGCTTGCCGAACAAGGTGAACTTCTGTGCGCCGCTACCAACGTCTGCACTGGCGTTGTCGGCACGTACTACCAGCGCAACCTTGACGGCGTAGACGTTCTGCCAGTCAGTCGTCGACATGTCGGTGGCGCGTTTGAACACATCGGGCACGGCGTCGCCGTCCACCGATACGCCATACAGAAATTGCAGCGACTCCACGCCTGGCACCAGTTGCTGGGTGGCGAACGTGGCCGTAGCGGCGCCTGTGCTGTCGCGCTGTCGGAACTTGCAGGCAAGGTACGGACCAGTGCTGTCCGTCTGAACGAAGAATATCGACAGGCCGCGCTGGCTCGCTGCTAGGTCAATGCTGGTGGGGGAGGCGACGCCTTGGCCGGAGCAGTCGACCATCGAGTTATCCGGCACTGTTGGATTCGCAGCGGTGCCGGAGCCGAAAAAGCGCACCTCCAGGGCATCGTTGTTCTTGTCCACCATGGTGTTCTTGCACGAGGCCGTTACCGTCTGCGAAAGCGATTCCACATCGCCTGGGTTATCGCAACCGTCCACCCCGCTAATCATGGGCGGGTCGCTTTGAGCGAGCTGGATCATTCCACCGCCCGACGTATTCGGCGGCGAAAACGCCGTTTGCCGAAGGGCTCGCGTGATGACGCCGAGGGCGAATTGTCCGCGCTCCTCTAGGTTCGAGCTGTCGTCGATGGTCGTGTAGGTCGAGCGCGTCATCAGATAGAACGACACGGTCGCCACCAGCACCAGCAGCGAGATCACCAGGGCGACCATCAACTCGATCAGCGAGAAGCCGCGTGCATGAGCGATCGAGCGAAAGGGAGGGCGATGCATCACTGGCCTCCCGTATCCACGACGACGACCATCTGCGGATTTGGCGCCACCGAGCTGGCCGCATCTGCCGCGTTCGCCGCTGCGGCGCTGGCTGACAAGTCCTTGTTGGAGAAGCGCGAGACCCAGCCCATCTTGATCACGACCGGCGACGTGGCTGCTTTATCGCAGTTCCATCCGCTGAAACCGCCGGTAGTGGAGTAGGTCACGGTGTCACGGCAAACGACTGCGCGGCCGCCCGGCAGGGCGCCCTGAACGGCGCTTGCCCATTCGATGATATCGAATTGGGCGGCGGCGGCGGCGCATACGGCGCTCCCCGACGTGCATCCACAGTTGGTCGCGCCGGTCGCGCAACTCTGCGCGTAAAAATTGATGGCCGGCGTTCCGCTGGCGCCTTGGGTATCGATGAAGTAGGGCGAACTGGCTGTGCTCAACGTGCCCGAATTGGCCCGCATCCGATCCGCCATATTCGACGCCAATTGCAGGGCCAGCGTGTCATACGCCCCCTGCTGCGTAAACCGATACGACTTGATTAAAAGATTGGCGACACTCAGCACGCCGACGGCCAAAATCAGCACGGCGATCAATGCTTCGAGCATGGTGAAGCCAAGCGCTTTCCCCGGCAAAGCGTGGCGCATGGTGACTCCCGCAAATTGTTCCGACCAACTATTTTTTTAATGCTTCTTTCGTCACTTATCCGGGCATGGTACGCCAAGATTGTGACAAAGTGCTACTTCTTTACTTTGACAGCGGATTTAACCGAAATTTTGGTCGGAACGCTAGCTGGAGCAGCGAGGAAGAACAGCCTCTATTGGCGGAATTCGTCGAGCATGTCGCGAAATTCCGACACATCCTCAAAACTCCGATACACCGACGCAAACCGGATGTACCCGATCTTGTCCAGCCGCTTGAGTTCGCGCATCACGAGCTCGCCCACGCGGTCACTGCCGATTTCCTTCTCGCCGTGGCTGAGGAGTTTTTCTTCGATGCGGGCGATGGCCTCGTCGATGGCCTCGGCGGATACGGGGCGCTTGCGCAGCGCCAGCCGCATGGAATCCTTGACCTTGTTGCGGTCATAGTCGACGCGGCTGCCGTTCTTTTTGACGACGGCCGGAAAGAACAGCTCGATGCGTTCGTAGGTCGTGAAGCGGCGGTCGCAGGATTCGCAACGACGGCGGCGGCGCACGGTGTCGCCTTCTTCCGACATGCGGGTATCAATCACCTGGGTGGCCGCGTGGCCGCAAAAGGGGCATTTCATGCCGGTGGTCTCCTCGGCAACCTCAAAGAACGCACTGCGCTAAAAGAACAACGCCGCGATGGCCTGGGCAGGCGCATCGCGGCAGGGTACTACGTGGCCGGAAGATCCGGCCATCGGCGGATGCCTTAGGCGTAGACCGGAAACTGCTTGGTCAGCTCAGCCACCTTGGCGCGCACGGCGGCGATGTTCGCTTCGTCGTGCGGGTTGTCCAGCACGTCGGCGATCAGGTGGGCGACCTTCACGGCCTCCGCTTCCTTGAAGCCACGCGTCGTCATGGCCGGCGAACCCAGGCGCACGCCCGACGTCACGAACGGCTTTTCCGGGTCATTCGGAATCGCGTTCTTATTGACGGTGATGTGTGCGTCACCCAGCACCTTCTCAGCTTCCTTGCCGGTGATTTTCTTGGCGCGCAGATCGACCAGCATCACGTGGCTTTCGGTGCGGCCCGACACGATACGCAGGCCACGGGCCATTAGCGTTTCGGCCATGGCGGCAGCGTTTTTCACGACCTGTTGCTGATAAGCCTTGAACTCCGGCGACAGGGCTTCCTTGAACGCCACTGCCTTGCCGGCGATCACGTGCATCAGCGGGCCGCCCTGGATACCCGGGAAGATCGCCGAGTTGATGGCCTTTTCGTGTTCAGCCTTCATCAGGATCACGCCGCCGCGCGGGCCGCGCAGGCTCTTGTGCGTGGTCGTCGTGACAAAGTCTGCGTGCGGCACCGGGTTCGGGTACACACCAGCGGCGATCAGGCCGGCGTAGTGCGCCATGTCCACCATGAAGTACGCGCCGATCGACTTGGCGATCTTGCCGATGCGCTCGAAATCGATGCGCAGCGCAAATGCCGATGCGCCCGCGATGATCAGCTTCGGCTTCTTCTCTTGCGCCAGGGCTTCGAGCGCGTCGTAATCGATGTCTTCCTGCGCGTTCAGGCCGTAGCTGACCACGTTGAACCACTTGCCGCTCATGTTGAGCGCCATGCCGTGCGTCAGGTGGCCGCCTTCGGCCAGGCTCATGCCCATGATCGTGTCGCCCGGCTTGAGCACGGCGAAGAACACGCCCTGGTTGGCCTGCGAGCCCGAGTTCGGCTGCACGTTGGCGGCTTCCGCGCCAAAGAGCTGCTTCACGCGGTCGATGGCGAGCTGTTCCACCACGTCCACATATTCGCAACCGCCGTAGTAACGCTTGCCGGGATAGCCCTCGGCGTACTTGTTGGTCAGTTGCGAGCCCTGCGCGGCCATCACGGCCGGGGAGGTGTAGTTCTCGGAGGCAATCAGTTCGATGTGGTCTTCCTGACGCTGATTTTCCTTCTGGATGGCGGCAAAGATTTCGGGATCGATCTGGTCGATCGTATAGCGGCTGCGTTCGAACATGGCGAGTGTCTGGTCTGAAACGAAACGGAAATGGCGGAGATCGGGCGAGGCGTGGGGAAACATGCGCGCGGCTTGAACGACTGCGCTCGGGGTTGGCCGATTGCAGCGGGTGTCCAAGTCACCCTGTGCTTCCCATTCGCTGCCCAGGCGAGCGGCAGGCGCCGTTGTGCATGACGCCAGAAACCTTGCGCTTCCTCGTGGTCGCTGCCCACATGTCGAAGCCGCTCAAAGCAGCTTCAGGATTCGCCAGTCGCGCAAGGTGGAATGGTTGCCCGCGAGTGTACGACAGCCCCATGGCCGCTGCAAGAAGCGGGCGTGCCGACGCGCACATTGCGGTGCAATACCGCACAACGCTTCAGGTAAACTCTGACCTTTCGTTTTTTTTCAGGCCCGGAGACACTTCCATGATCGTATTCGTGACCGGCGCAACGGCCGGGTTCGGCGCGGCCATCGCGCGGCGTTTTGTGCGAGAAGGCCATCGTGTGATCGCGGCAGGCCGCCGCCAGGACCGCCTTGATGTGCTCAAGGCTGAATTGGGCGACGCCGTGCTGCCGTTCGTGCTGGACGTGCTGGATACCGACGCCGTTGCTGCGCTGCCGGGTACGCTGCCCGAGGGGTGGCGCGAAGTCGACGTGCTGGTCAACAACGCCGGTCTGGCGCTGGGCCTCGAACCCGCCCAGCGTGCTGACCTGACCGATTGGGACCGCATGATCGGCACCAATTGCTCCGGGCTGGTGCATATGACGCGTGCGTTGCTTCCGGCCATGATCGAACGCAATCGTGGTCACATCATCAATATTGGCTCGATCGCAGGGACGTACCCGTACCCGGGCGGCAACGTGTATGGCGCTACCAAAGCGTTCGTGCGCCAGTTTTCGTTGAATTTGCGTGCAGACCTGACCGGTACCCGCGTACGCGTTTCGAACGTGGAGCCCGGCCTTTGCTCCGGTACGGAGTTTTCCAACGTGCGTTTCAAGGGCGACGATGCCCGCGTGGAGAAGGTCTACGAGGGCACGGAAGCGTTGACCGCCGACGACATCGCCGAGGCCGTCTACTGGATGGCGGCGCTTCCCGCGCACTTCAATGTCAACGCGATGGAACTGATGCCCGTTTGCCAGTCATTCTCGGCCACCAGCGTGACGCGAGGCATGGCCTGAATTCCAGCGCAAGCCCTCGGCCGGTCGGTGGATGGCTGGCCGTCACTTGCGTCTTGGTAAAATTACCCGATGGCTTCTTTTGACTGGAACCTGCGTGTGTATTGGGAAGATACCGACGCGGGTGGCGTGGTGTTTTACGCCAACTATTTGAAATTTTTTGAGCGCGCACGCACAGAGTGGCTGCGCGCGCTGGGGGTCGACCAGCAGGCGCTGGCCGACACGACCGGGGCCATTTTCGTGGTGCGTAGCACCGCCGTGGACTACCGCGCGCCAGCACGCCTGGATGACCTGCTGCAGATCCGTTCGCGTATGGAACGGGTCGGCTCCGCGTCGGTCCAATTCGCCCAAGAAGGCTGGCGCGGCGACGTTTTGCTCGCATCAGGCACGATTCGTGTTGGATGTGTCGACCGGCTCACTTTCCGGCCGACCCCGATTCCCGCTCCCGTACTCGCAACCATCAAAGCCGCCGCATGAATCCCGTCGAGGTCACACAAGATCTGTCGATCGTCTCGCTGGTGCTGCACGCCAGCCTCCTGGTCCAATTCGTCATGGGCCTGCTGCTGGTGATGTCGCTGTTCTCCTGGACGTACATCTTCCGCAAAGCCTTTGCCTTGCGCGCCGCGCGCAGCCAGACCGAATCGTTCGAGCGCGATTTCTGGGCCGGCGGCGACCTGCAGGCGCTGTATCAGAGCGCTGCCAACAACCGCCACACGACCGGTGCGCTGGAGCGCATCTTTGAAGCCGGCATGCGCGAATACCTCAAGGCGCGCGAGCTGCAGCGCGGCGGCGGCGATCCGAGCGCCATTCTCGATGCCTCGCGCCGTGCCATGCGTGCGGCCTACCAGCGCGAGATGGATTCGCTTGAATCTCACCTGCCATTCCTGGCGTCGGTTGGCTCGGTCAGTCCGTATATCGGCCTGTTCGGTACCGTCTGGGGGATCATGAACGCGTTCCGCGGCCTGTCCAACGTGCAGCAGGCCACGCTGTCGGCCGTGGCGCCTGGTATTGCCGAAGCGCTGGTCGCCACGGCCATCGGCCTGTTTGCGGCCATTCCGGCGGTGATTGCCTACAACCGCTACGCCACCGAGATGGACCGCCTGGCCAACCGCTTCGAGAGCTTTATGGAAGAGTTCTCGAACATCCTCCAGCGCCAGACGCGCTAAGGAGCCGCGCTCATGGCTACCATCCAGCGAACGCGCCGCGCCCGACGGGCCAAGGCCGACATCAACGTCGTTCCGTACATCGACGTGATGTTGGTGCTGCTGGTCATCTTCATGGTGGCGGCGCCCGTGGTGAACCCGGGGGTGGTCAATCTGCCGTCGGTGGCCAACGCCACGCCGCAGCAGACCCAGCCACCCATCGTCGTGACCATCAAGGGTGACGGCACGATCCTTGCTCGCGTCAAAACAGGTTCGGGAGCAATCGAGCAGAAGCTCGCCAACAACAACGAGCTGCGCGCATTTGTGAAGCAGCGCACTGACGAAAACCCCGATCAGCCCGTCGTGATTGCCGCCGACAAGTCGGTCCAGTACGACCGCGTGCTGACCGTGATGAGCGTGCTCAAGGGCGATGGCGTGAAGCGCGTCGGCCTGATGGTGAAATCGTCATGAGCACGTTGAAGAATCCGGGCGAGGCAACCTGATCGTCATGGCTACGACGTCGTTGCACCGTTACGAGCCTGTTCGCGAGCGCGGCACGCTGCGCGCGTTCGGGCTGGCGGTCCTGACACACATTCTGCTGCTCATCTTTCTGTACTTTGGCGTGCAGTGGCAGAGCAGCACCCCGCGCGGCGAAGAGGCCGAGTTGTGGGACGAGGCGGCGGTTCAGCAGGCCGTGCAGCAGTCCGCCCCGGTGCCTGAGGTCAAGCCGGAACCGGTGATCAAAGCACCGCCGGCCAAGGTGGAAGAGGAAGCCGATATCGCGCTTGAGCAGCAGAAGCGCAAGCGTGAGCAGGAGGCTGCGGCGGCCCGTGAGGCCGAGCTCGCCCGGCGCGCCGCGCAAGACCGCGCCGAAGCACAGCGTCAGGCCCGTCTGAAGGAAGAGCAACAAGCCCGTCAGGCGGAACTCCAACGCAAGGCCTTGGCCGAACAGCAGGCCAAGGAAAAAGCGGCTGAAAAGGCTGCTGCCGACGCGGCGCAGGCTCGCAAGAATGCGCAACTGCAAGCCCAGGCCGAAGCCAAGGCCAAGGCGGAAGCCGAAGCGAAGCAGAAGGAATTGAAAGCCAAGGCTGCCGCAGAAGCCAAGGCCAAGGCCGATGCCGAGCGTAAGGCGAATGAATCGCGTGCCAATGCACAGCGTCAGGCCCAACTGGATCGGTTGCGCGCAATGGCGGGGGCGGGCGCGACTGGCACGGTGGCGGGCTCCGGCGGTGGTGTTGGCAATGCCCAGGGCACGGGCGGTACAGCATCGGCAGGGTATGCCGAGCGTGTGCGGGCCAAGGTCAAGCCGAACATCCTGTTCGATCCTTCGGCCGTCAATGGCAACCCGTCGGCGGTCGTGTCGGTGCAGATGGCGCCAGACGGTTCGATCTTGTCCAAGCGCCTGACCAAATCGAGCGGCAACGGCGCCTATGACGAGGCTGTCATGCGCGCGGTCGAGCGTTCTGACCCGCTGCCACGCGATACCAATGGCAAAGCGCCGTCGAGCGTCATCCTGACGTTCCGGCCAAAGGAATAACGGGTCGGTGCTCGCGCAGGCGGCGCCGGCCGACGGTACTCAGATTCCGGATTTGATAGTAGGGAAGATGAACATGATGCGAACGATGTGGATCCCGATGTTTCGACGCGCGGCGCAGGCGTTGTTGCTGACCGCGGCAAGCGCCGGCGTGGCCCATGCCCAGCTCAACGTGGAGATCTCGGGCGTTGGCGCCAGCCAGTACCCGATCGCGATCGCCAACTTCCAGGGCGAGGCACAGGCTCCGCAAAACCTCTCGGCCATCGTCCGGGCAGACCTGGTGCGCAGCGGCCGCTTCTCAAACGTCGATGTGGCCGGGGCGGTCGTGCCGGAAAGCCCGGCGCCTGACCTGGGTGCCTGGAAGTCCAAGGGGGCCGCAGCCTTCGTGGGCGGCACCGTGACCCGCAACGGCGATCGCTACGAAATCCGCTTCCGCCTGTACGACACCGCAAAGGGCGAAAGCCTGGGCGGCCTGTCGCTTACGCGTGGCCCTGGCCAATTGCGCCTGGCTGCACACGAAATTGCCGATTACATCTATCAGAAGCTGATTGGCGAGCGCGGCGTTTTTGCGACGCGCCTGTCGTACGTGTCCAAGGTCGGCCGCCGGTTCCAGCTGCAGATTTCCGATTCGGACGGCGCCAACCCGCAGATCGCGTTGACGAGCAATGAGCCGATCATTTCGCCGTCGTGGTCGCCGGACGGCACCAAGGTCGCGTATGTGTCGTTCGAGAGCAAGAAGCCGGTGGTGTACGTGCATGACCTGGTGGCAGGCCGCCGCACGGTCATTTCGAACCAGAAGGGCAACAACTCGGCGCCGGCTTGGTCGCCGGATGGCCGCCACGTGGCGGTGTCGCTCTCGCGCGATGGCAATACGCAGGTCTACCTGGTCAACGCCGATGGCTCGGGCCTGCGCCGCCTGAGCCGCAGCAGCGCGATCGATACCGAGCCGTCGTTCTCGCCGGATGGCCGTTATATCTACTTTACGAGCGACCGTGGTGGTGCTCCGCAGATCTATCGCATGTCGGTTGACGGAGAGGAGTCGGGCGGTGCGCAACGCGTGACGTTCAAGGGCAGCTACAACACGAGCCCGCGTGTGTCGCCGGACGGCAAGCTGCTCGCGTACATCTCGCGCGTGGGGGGTGCCTTCCGCCTGTACACGCAGGACTTGTCCAACGGCGATGTGAACGCGCTGACGGACACCTCGAACGACGAATCGCCGAGCTTTGCGGCCAACGGCAAGTTCATCCTGTATGCCACGCGCGTTGGCGGCAAATCGGTGTTGGCCGCGGTGTCGACCGATGGCCGTACGCGTCAGGTTCTTTCCCTCCAGGCCGGCGAAGTTCGTGAGCCGGCGTGGGGTCCTTTCATGCAATAACGAAGCTGTTCCACTAGGAGAAATCGGACATGTCGAAGTCCCAAACCATGATCAAACTCGCAGCCATTGCCGCGCTGCTGGCCCTGGGCGCTTGCAGCTCGGGCGTGAAGCTCGATGACACCGCCAAGAACGGTACGGGCGGTGCTGCTGGCACGGGCGCTGATGCCCGTACGGTGACCCCGGTGGACGTGGGCCGCGACGAACTGACCGACCCGAACAGCCCGCTGGCCAAGCGCAGCATTTACTTCGATTTCGACAGCTACTCGGTCAAGTCGGAGTACCAAGGCCTCCTGGGCCAGCACTCGCGCTACCTACAGTCGCACAACCAGCGTAAGGTCCTGATCCAGGGCAACACCGACGAGCGCGGCACCAGCGAATACAACCTCGCACTGGGCCAGAAGCGTGCCGAGGCCGTGCGTCGCGCCCTGTCGTCCATGGGCGTGCCTGACAGCCAGATGGAAGCCGTGAGCCTGGGCAAGGAAAAGCCGCAAGCGACCGGCCACGACGAAGACTCGTGGGCACAGAACCGCCGCGCCGACATCGTCTACTAATCGGTATGGTTTGAAGTGGAACGCGCCGGCTGCGAGGTTGCGGCCGGCGTTCTTACGTTGGCAATCACATGAATACGATGATGAAACAGCGCGCTTATGGGGCCACGCGTCGGGCCATCCTGATGGCGACGCTCGTCGCGGGTGGCGCCCTCACCATGGCCGGCCCGGCGGCAGCGGGGGTGTTTGACGACGATGAGGCGCGCCGCGCCATCATCGACATGCGCGACAAGTTCAACAACTTCCAGTCGACGGCGGCCCAGCGCATCGATCAGAACAGCAAGAACCTGATCGACGCACAAAACCAGATCGAGACGCTCAAATCCGAAGTGGCGCGCCTGCGCGGGCAGAACGAAGTGTTGCAGAACAGCGTCGATACGCTGACCAAGCAACAAAAGGATTACTACTCTGACCTAGATGCGCGCCTGAAGAAGTTCGAGCCGCAGCAAGCAACGGTGGATGGTCGCGAAGGCATGGTCCAGCCGAACGAGAAGCCGGAATACGATGCTGCGCTCAAGGCGTTCCAGGGCGGCGACTTCAAGGGCGCGGGCAATCAGTTCTCGGCGTTCGTGAAGAAGTATCCGCAAAGCCCGTATCTGCCGCTGGCGCAGTTCTGGCTGGGCAACGCGCTCTATGCGCAGCGCGACTACAAGGGCTCGAGCTACGTGCTGGAGAACATGGCCCGCACTAATCCGCAGCATCCGAAGGCGCCCGATGCGCTGCTGCAGGTGGCGACCAACCAAGGCGAGTCGGGCCAGAAGGCGGCTGCACGCAAGACGCTCGAAACGGTGGCCTCGCAGTATCCCGGTACCGAGCAGGCCAAGACCGCCCAAAGCCGTCTGAAGACGATGCGCTGATCGGCAAGCCGCCCAGCATGTGGACCAGCGCCCGCCCGTGGCTGCACCGGCGGGCGTTTTTCATGGGGCGCCGAATGGCGGGCATATGCCGCGTCGGGCGCAAGCTGGGCGGCGGCACGCTAAAATGCGGGCCTTCCCGATTTGCTTTGCAAGGCTTCACCCATGAAAAAACGCGCCATCGTCCTGCTCTCCGGCGGGCTGGACTCTGCCACCGTGCTCGCCATGGCCAATGCCGACGGCTTTGAGACTTACGCGCTGTCGATGCGTTACGGCCAACGCCACTCGTCCGAGTTGGAAGCGGCCAAGAAAGTGGCGGCGACGCTGGGCGCAGTGCGCCATGAAATCGTCGATTTGGACTTGCGTAAGTTCGGTGGCTCGGCGTTGACGGACGATGCGCTTGACGTGCCGACCGACGGTGCGCAATCGGGCATCCCGATCACGTATGTGCCGGCGCGCAACACGATCATGCTGTCGCTGGCGCTCGGCTGGGCCGAGGCGATGGGCGCACGTGACCTGTTCTTTGGCGCGAATGCCGTGGACTACTCCGGCTATCCGGATTGCCGTCCCGAATACGTTGCCGCCTATGAAGCGCTAGCCAATCTGGCGACGAAGGCCGGCGTGGAAGGCGAGCGCATCCGCGTGAACGCACCCATCATCAACATGACCAAGGCGGAAATCATCCAGGCCGGCGTGCGGCTGGGCGTGGACTACGGCCTGACCGTGTCGTGCTACAAGGCCGACGACGACGGCCGCGCGTGCGGCGTGTGCGATTCGTGCCGCATCCGCAAGGCCGGGTTTGACGCCGCTGGCGTGCCCGACCCCACCCGCTACGCCTGACGAACCATGCCCGATATTGACCTCAACGCGTTGTCCCACACGGTGCTGTGGGCCACGTTTGCGCTTACGTTTGTGTTTGGCGCGATCCTTCAGCGCACGCACTTCTGCACGATGGGCGCGGTGTCCGACGTCGTCAATATCGGCGACTGGAACAGGCTGCGCATGTGGGCGCTGGCCATCGGCGTGGCCATGATCGGCACGGGCTGCCTGAGCTGGCTTGGCCTGATCGATACGAGCAAGACGATCTACACGGCGAGCAAGCTGCTTTGGCTGTCGTCGCTGGTGGGCGGCCTGCTCTTCGGTTTCGGCATGGTGCTGGGCTCGGGCTGCGGCAGCAAGACGCTGGTGCGCATTGGCGGCGGCAATCTCAAGTCGGTCGTGGTGTTCGTGTTCCTGGGGCTGGCGGCGTACATGACGCTCAAGGGCGTGTTTGGTGTGGTGCGTGTGGCAACGGTGGACAGCGTGGCCGTTACGTTGCCGACGTCGCAGGACTTGCCCAGCGTGCTGAGCCACGCGTTCTCCGCCGATGCGCGCATGCTGCGCCTGGTGCTGGCGCTGGTGATCGGCGGGGCTCTGTCGCTGTGGGCGCTGCTGGGGCGCGATTTCCGCACGGGTGACAATCTGCTCGGTGGTATCGGCGTTGGCCTCATCATCGTCGGCATGTGGTACGTCTCGGGGCATCTTGGCTACGTGCAGGAAGATCCCAACACGCTGCAGGAAGCGTTTGTGGCGACCAACAGCGGCCGCATGGAAGCGCTGAGCTTCGTGGCGCCGGTGTCGTACACGCTGGAGTGGCTGATGTTCTTCAGCGATACGTCGAAGGTGCTGACAGTCGGCATCGTGAGCGTGTTGGGCGTGATTGCCGGCTCGGCGGCGGTGGCACTGGGCACGCGCACGTTCCGCTGGGAGGGTTTTGCCAATGCTGAGGACACGGGCAACCACATCATTGGCGGCGTCCTGATGGGCATTGGCGGCGTCACGGCGCTCGGTTGCACGATCGGGCAGGGGCTGTCGGGCGTGTCGACGCTGGCAATTGGCTCGTTCATCGCGCTGGCCGGGATCGTGATCGGCGCGGTGCTGGCGTTCCGCTATCAGATGTGGCGGATGGAGCGTCTGGTTTGATCTGATGGGCGTTGACAGAATCGCCGATATCTTCCTATAATCGCGGTCTTTGGGGTCTTTAGCTCAGTCGGTAGAGCAGTAGACTTTTAATCTATTGGTCGCGGGTTCGAATCCCGCAGGACCCACCAAAATTCGAAGGGCTGACAGGCAACTGTCGGCCCTTTTTGTTTGGTTGTCCTCCCGGCCAACTTCATCTCCTCGCGCTCTTCGTGGACGCAGCTCCCCACATCGATAGCACGCTGCGATTTTCCCTTAGCGCATCCCCTTGATTACGGCCGGTCATATGGCCGGCGCGTCGCATTCTGCCGGCGCCGCTAGGGATTTCCTCTATAGCGCTCATAGCTACCAACCACCACCATACCTTCTATTGGAACCGGTTCCATGCGGAGAAAAGTGCACAAATGGCAGATATCGTGATCGTGGCAAGCGCGTTTGGCGCCGCTCAGGTGCTTGAGCAGGGGCATCACGCTTATGTTCCCGTAGCCGCGTCGGTGGGTGCAGCCGGTTTCGAAGTGCGGCGTGAACTGTTGCCCGCGGGGCTCGATGGGACGGTATCGACAACGCTTCTCGCTGCCTTGGGTCGGCTGATTGCCGCGCATGGTCTCTGGGCGGTCTATTCGACGCCGGCCACGCTGTACACGAACGACGGTGCTCTGGACGCGGTCGCTATCCGCGGCGCGCTGCTCGAAGCGCAAAGTCTGGGCGCGCGCATCCTGAAGTTTCAGCTTGGCGGTTTTGCAGGTGATGCCTCAGCAGGTGTGCTGGCCCAACTGCTGCAAGGCTGGCGCGCACGGGTGCTGGTTGAGAACGGTCAACAGGCCGTGGGCGGCTCGCTGGCGCAGTTTCAAGGTTTGTTCGACGCATTGGAAGGGGCGAGCGTGGCGGACATGCTGGGCATGACGTTCGACATCGGCAACTGGGAATGGTCGGGCGAAGTGCCGCTGGCGTGCGCACGGGCCTTAGCTCCGTACGTTGAATACATCCATTGCAAAAGCGTCGCGGGCGAGGGAGCACGCCGTTTTGCGGTGGCGCCCGCGGGCAACGATGCGCGGTTCGCCGCCGTGCTGGCGGCATTGCCGGGTGATGTTCCGCGCGGCATCGAATTTCCGTTCGACGCGGTCGATCTCGCTGTCGATGCGCATCGGCATGTCACGTGGCTCAAGGCCGCCTGACTGTGGCTCGACATCAAAGGAGCTTACGCATGTCACAGATGTTGGATGTCATCACCTACGGCGAAGCCATGGCGATGTTCGTGGCGACGGCGCCTGGGCCGCTCGCGCAGGCCACGCAGTTCACCAAGCGGATTGCGGGTGCCGACCTGAACGTGGCCATCGGCTTGAGCCGGCTGGGTTTTCGCGTCGGCTATGTGAGCCGGGTGGGGCAGGACTCGTTTGGCGAATACGTGCTGGAAACACTGGCACGCGAACGGATCGATGCCTCATGTGTGGCGGTGGACCCGCAGTTTCCGACCGGCTTCCAACTGAAGTCACGGGCCGACGACGGTAGTGATCCGCGTGTCGAGTACTTCCGTAAAGGCTCGGCCGCCAGCCGCCTCTCCCGCGCCGACTATGTGGCCGACTATGTGCTCGGCGCTCGCCATCTGCATCTCACGGGTGTGGCCCCCGCCATTTCGGCGTCGTCGTGTGAATTTGCGTTCCACCTCGCGCGAGAGGTGCGCGCGGCCGGTGGCTCGATCTCGTTCGATCCGAATCTGCGCCCAACGCTGTGGCCATCCGCTGCGGAGATGGTGAACACCCTGAACGCACTTGCGGCGCATTCCGATTGGGTGCTGCCCGGCTTGTCCGAGGGGCAGCAACTGACCGGCTATGACACCCCAGCCGATATCGCCCGCTTCTATCTCGATCAAGGTGCTCGTGGTGTTGCCATCAAGCTGGGTGCTACCGGCGCGTACTACCAGACCGCCGACGGTGCAGAAGGCATCGCCGACGGCGTGCGCGTGGAGCGCGTCGTCGATACGGTGGGCGCGGGCGACGGCTTTGCAGTGGGCGTTGTCAGCGCGCTGCTCGAAGGGCAGTCACCCGGGTTGGCCGTGGCGCGCGGCAACCGTATTGGCGCGCTGGCAATCCAGGTGATCGGAGATTCCGAAGGCCTGCCGACTCGCGCCGAGCTCAATGTGCTTGAGCGACCGGCTCGCATGATGCGCGTGCCGGAACCCATTTCCAGCGTGTAACGCAGCGCTTCGACTGCCGTCCCTCGCGGGCGACGCAAACCATCAAAGGAGACACGACCATGGCAACGCAACTCGCGGCGCGGCGCTGGTGGATGATCATGCCGATCGTCTTTATCACCTACAGCCTGGCCTACCTCGACCGCGCCAACTATGGTTTCGCGGCGGCGGCCGGCATCAATCACGATCTGGGGATCAGCCAGGGTCTGTCGTCGTTGATCGGTGCGCTGTTCTTCCTTGGCTACTTTTTCTTCCAGATTCCGGGCGCCATCTATGCCGAGCGCCGGAGCGTGAAGAAGCTGGTGTTCATCAGCCTCGTGTTATGGGGCTTGTGCGCCGCGCTGACGGGTGTCGTAAGTGACATTCCCTCGCTGCTGGCGATTCGGTTTGTGCTGGGCGTGGTCGAGGCGGCCGTCATGCCGGCAATGCTGATCTACATCAGCAACTGGTTTACCAAGCAAGAACGCTCGCGCGCGAATACGTTTCTGATCCTCGGCAATCCCGTGACGGTGCTGTGGATGTCGGTGGTATCGGGTTACCTCGTGCGCGAGTTTGGCTGGCGCCACATGTTCATCGCGGAGGGCGTGCCCGCCATCATCTGGGCCGTGTGCTGGTGGTGTCTGGTGCAGGACAAGCCCGCGCAGGCATCGTGGCTGAGCACACAGGAAAAGCGCGACCTGGAACAGGCTTTGGCGGCGGAGCAGGCGGCCATCAAGCCGATGCGCAACTATGGCGAGGCATTCCGCTCGCCTGTCGTGATCAAGCTGTGCGCGCAGTACTTCTGCTGGAGCATCGGCGTCTATGGCTTCGTGCTGTGGCTGCCATCGATCGTGAAGAACGGCTCGTCGCTTGGCATGGTCGAGACGGGCTGGCTGTCGGCGCTGCCATATCTTGCGGCCACCATCGCGATGCTCGCTGCGTCGTGGGCATCCGACAAGTTGGGTTCACGGCGCGGCTTCGTTTGGCCGTTCCTGCTGGTGGGCGCGGCGGCGTTTGCCGCATCGTTTGCCCTCGGCTCAACGCATTTCTGGATGTCGTATGTGCTGCTCGTGATTGCCGGTGCGGCGATGTATGCGCCGTACGGCCCGTTCTTCGCGATCGTGCCGGAGCTGCTGCCGAAGAACGTCGCGGGTGGCGCGATGGCGCTGATCAACAGCATGGGCGCCCTCGGTTCGTTTGTCGGTTCGTACTTCGTGGGCTACCTCAACGGTGCCACGGGCTCGCCGCTGGCATCTTACGCATTCATGAGCGCGGCGCTGTTGGCCGCCGTGATCCTCACGCTCTGCGTCAAGCCGCAACCGCGTGATGCTTACGCGCTCGCCCACCCCATGCCTGGAAAGTGAGCCGATGAAACCTCTTGTCGTTGCGTACAAGCCGTTGCCCGATGATGTGGCCGCCCAGTTGCGCCAGCATGTCGAACTCGTGCAGGTCGACGGTGCTGCGGCGTTGACCGAGGCGCTTGCCAACGCCGACGGCGCGATCGGTGCGAGCCTGAAGATCACGCCTCAGATGCTCGACTGCGCGCCACGGCTCAAGGCGTGGTCCACGATCTCGGTCGGCTATGACAATTTCGACGTGCCTGATCTCACGCGCCGAGGCATTGCACTGGCGCATACACCTGATGTGTTGACCGAGTCGACCGCCGATACCGTGTTTTCGCTGATTCTCGCGTCGGCGCGGCGTGTCGTGGAGCTTGCCGAGTGGGTCAGGGCCGGGAATTGGCAGCGCAGCATCGGGCCAGAACTTTACGGCACGGACGTTCAGGGCAAGACGATCGGCATCGTCGGGCTGGGTCGCATCGGTGCGGCATTGGCGCGCCGCGCGGCGCTCGGGTTCCGGATGCATGTGCTCTACACGAACCGGCATCCGCATCCCGAGGCCGAAGCACAGTACGGCGCGCGCCGTGTGACGCTCGACACGTTGTTGGCCGAAGCCGATTTTGTTTGCCTGCAGGTGCCGCTGACGCCCGAAACGCAGCACCTGATCGGCGCGGCGGAACTGGCGAAAATGAAACACAGTGCGATCCTGATCAATGCATCGCGTGGGCCCGTCGTTGACGAGGCAGCGCTCATCCATGCATTGCGCAACGGCACGATCCGCGGCGCGGGGTTGGACGTGTTCGAGCAGGAGCCGCTGCCCGCCGACTCGCCATTGCTGGCGATGAAGAACGTGGTGGCACTGCCCCATATCGGCTCTGCAACGCACGAGACACGACACGCAATGGCCCGCTGCGCGGCCGACAACCTGGTCAGGGCGCTGGCTGGAACGTTGCGTGAGAACCTCGTGAATCCGCAGGTGCTGGAGCGGGCCCGCGGCTCATGAGCGGGGCGTGGGGATTGCGCTATGATCCTCGCACTCCGGCTCCGGCTCCGGCTCCGGCCCCCGCGCCGACTGCCCGTTCTGAAGCGCATCGTGACTGATTTCCCATCCTCCTCCTCGCGCCCTGCGACTATCACCGACGTAGCCCGCGAAGCGGGAACCGGCAAGACCAGCGTGTCCCGCTATCTGAATGGCGAGACACAAGTCCTGTCCGACGATTTGCGACAGCGCATCGAAGCCGCCATCCAGCGGTTGAACTACCGGCCCAACCAGATGGCACGCGGCCTCAAGCGCGGGCGCAATCGCCTGCTCGGTATGCTGGTGGCCGATCTGACCAATCCTTATACGATCGAAGTGCTGCAAGGCGTGGAGGCGGCCTGCCATGCGCTTGGCTACATGCCGCTCATCTGCCATGCCGCAAACGAGATCGAGATGGAGCGCCGGTTCGTCCAGTTGCTGACGACGTACCGGGTCGAGGGGCTGATCGTCAACGCGCTCGGTGCAGAAGAGGCCGTGTTGCGTCCGCTGCGGGGCGGCGGTATTCCCGCCGTGCTGGTGGATCGCACGGTCGAAGGGTTCGACGCTGACCTGGTGGGCCTCGATAACCGCGACGCCGTCAGGTTGGGGGTGCAGCATTTGCTGGATCAAGGTTTCGATTGCATCCAGTTCATCGTGCAGCCGTTCGAGCAGGTCAGTTCGCGGCGTGAGCGCGAACTCGCCTTCCGAGAGACGATGGCAGCGCGAGGCCAGCCAGCGGAGCCGGCTGTGGTGTTGGACCTGAACGACCCGGCCTCAGTCGAGCGTGCGCTGGCAGAGATCGATGCACGCATCGAGGCGGTGCACCAGCGGAGCGGAAAACGACTGGCGCTGTTTGTTGCCAACGCGCCGGTTGCGCTGGTCGTCGCGCGGCATCTGCGCACGCGATTTGGCACAGCTTGGCAGGAGCGGGCGGCGCTGCTGTCGATCGATGATCCGGAGTGGGCGGAGTTGATCGGCATCACCACGATCCGGCAACCGACATACGACATCGGTTACAAGGCGGTCGAATTCGTGCATGAACGCATCGAAGGTGTGAGCGGCGATGCCCGAGTCGTGTTGCTCCCGGGTACGCTGGTCGAACGTGCTTCGACGGTGCACTCGGTGGAGGAGGCGTCATGACGTTGCGCCTGTATCTTGCCGGGCCGGACGTTTTCCGTCCTGATCCCATCGCGCATGGCGAAGCGCTCAAGACGCTGTGTGCGGAGTTCGGCTACATCGGCCTGTATCCGCTCGATAACACGATCGCGCCCCAGGCCGATGGCCCTGCGACCGCCGCGGAAATCTACCGCCAGAACATCGCGCTGATCGACTCCGCCGACGCCGTGCTTGCCAACGTAGCGGACTTTCGTGGCTATGAACCCGATTCCGGCACGTGCTTCGAAATCGGCTACGCCATCGCCCGTGGCAAAGATGTGTGGTGCTACAACGTACCGGCGGTGCCACTCTTGGGGCAGGTGCCGAACACCAACGGCAACGATGCAGACGGCTGGGCCGTGGAAGATTTCGGCCTGCCGCGCAACCTCATGATTGCTTGCAGCTGCCACCTCGTCGTGGGTGATGTGCGCGCGTGCCTGGAGCGCATGCGCGTGCACTACGCATAGTCGTGCGCTCGACATGCGTATGCAGATTGCTTCCTTTGGGGGTCGGAGCGGTCTGTATAGTGCCCGCCCCATCGACTGCTATGCGGTGGAAGGCACCCTGCCTGGCGCCACCGTCGGCGGCTGAACGCGTATCGATCTGAGCATTCCTTCGTTGGCACGCGACGGGTGCGGGCGGTGTAATGTGGAATTCGTCTATTGCTGCGCGCTTACATCATGTCCGACGCTGTTCTTGCCGCTGATGCACCTGCCGTTCACACGGCCCGGTTCCACGTTCGCCGCTTGCCGGGTGCACCGCTGGGCGCAGAGATCCTGGGCCTGGGCGATGCGGCGGACCTCTCTGCCGCCGACATCGCCGCTATCCGCCAAGCGTGGCTGGCACACGATGGCTTGCTCGTTTTCCGTGATGTGCAGTTCACCCCGCAGGCGCAGGTGGCATTCAGCCGCCTTTTCGGGCCGCAGCAGGTGCACGTGCTGAACCAATTTCATTTGACCGGGTACCCGGAGATCCTCGTTGTCTCCAACGTGGTCGAGAACGGCCAGCCGATCGGTCTGGGCGATGCGGGGCGCGACTGGCATTCGGATCTGTCATACAAGCCGCTGCCGAGCCTCGGTTCGATGCTGTTGATGCGCGAGTTGCCGGAAGAGGGCGGTGACACGCTGTTTGCCAACATGGTCCGCGCATACGAAACGCTGCCCGTTGATCTCAAGCGCATTATCGAAGGCCGCCGCGCGGTGCATTCGTATGTGTACCGTTACGAGCGATTGCGCGCGCTGTCGACTTGGCGCCCGCCACTCACGCAAGCGCAGCGCGACGCCGTGCCGCCGGTTGACCACCCCGTCGTGCGCACGCATCCGGAAACGGGCAAGCGCGCGCTCTTCGTCAACGAAGGCTTCACCTCGCACATCCTGGGTTTGCCGGAAGACGAAAGCACGAGCGTGCTGGAGCAGCTCTTCGCCCACAGCGTCCGCGCCGACAACGTCTACACGCACCGCTGGCGCGTCGGCGACATGCTGTTCTGGGATAACAGATCCACCATCCACTTCGCGCCAGGGTGCCCGGATAAATTTCGGCGCACGCTGCATCGCACGACGATTGAAGGCGATGTGCCGATTTAGGTGCCGTTCGTCTACAGCCCGGCCTCGGCCAGGCGGGCATCAATACTCGCCAGCGTCAACGTCTGCGCAAACAACCGCGTGAGCGATTGGCTCGCATACTTCGGCACCTCGTCAGCGGTGGCCCAGCGGTACGCATCCATCTCGGGGATGAGCCGGCCGCTGTGATAGCTGTTGAACATCGACGTGCACGTCAGTGTGTTGAGTGCAACTTCCGCGCGGCGCACGCGTGTGGCGAACAGGTGCAGCTCCTTGTCACGGCGATACGGAAACCTGCCCAGTTCGATCAGGGCGTGGCTGTCGAGCACGAGACCGGTTTCCTCGCGCGTCTCGCGCAGGGCGGTGTCGCGGTGGTCCTCGCCGGGGTCGGGCGCGCCTTTGGGGATGTCCCAGTGACGCGTTTCAGTAGCGTGGGCGAGGAGCACATCGCCATCTTCGTTGAGCAGCACGAGGCCGCAGGATAGGGCGATGGGCATGTTATTTCGCTCCGACGCGTTGCGTGATGCGTGCGCTCAGCAGCTGGTGTTCGCGGCTGAACAGCCGGCGATAGGCCAGCAGCACGGCCGCGACCGTCCCCAAGCCCGAAGACGCCGCCAGTAGAAACATGATGACGATCTGGTAGCGCACGGCCTCCAGCGGAGATTGCCCTGCCAGCACCTGGCCCGTCATCATGCCGGGCAAGCTCACCACGCCCACGACGGTCATCTGATTGATGATCGGTGTCATGCCGGCGCGCACGGCCGCCCGTGCGGCATCGCGCGCCGCCTCCCAGCGTGTGCCTCCCAGCGCAAGAATGGTCTCCACCTGGTCTCGCGTGGCCGTGAGTTCGCCGGTCATGCGCTCCAGGGCAAGCCCCACGCCGGTGAGCGTGTTCCCCAGAATCATCCCCATGATCGGGATGGCGTATTGCGGCTCGTACCACGGCCGCGCTTGCAATACGACCATCAGTCCGATCACCCCGATCAGCCACGTGCTGCCGAAGACCGACAACGTGCCGTCCCATCGCAGGCCCGAATCGCGGCTACCGGTTGCATGCCCAGCAATCAACGTCATGACGGCCACGATGCCCAATACCACCGGCCAATACGCGTGAGCGAATACCCATTCGAGAACGAAGCCCACCGCCAGCAGCTGCGCGACGGTCCGCACGGCCGCCCACGCCAAGCGGCGTTCCAGCCCAAGCCCCAGCCCGACGGATAACGCGCCGTTCACGAGGATCAGCGCGGCCGCAATGCCGACCTGCCAGGCGGAAAGCGAGAGGTCCTGCCCGTTCATCGCGTGGGCTCCGTGTCGAGCTGCCCGGCAACCATGCGCCAATGCCGACTGCCGATGCGTTCCGCTTGCGCCGGATCGTGCGTCACCCACATCCACGCATGCCGCTCGGGCGCCTGAGCGAACCAATGCTGCAACAGCGCCTCAACGGCGCGTGCGGAGGCGGGGTCAAGGGCGGCCGTAGGTTCGTCGAGCAGCAGGACGGTCGGCCGAGTCTGCAGCGTGCGGACCAGCGCTGCGATCTGCGCTTCACCGCCGGAAAGATCGATGGCGTTCTTGTCGAGAAAGCTGGCGTCGCGCTGGGCGCCCGCAAGCAGGGCGATGGCGGCGTCGCGATCGAATCCGGCGCTGTGTCGCCGCGCGCGTAGGTGGTATGGCATGTGCAGGTTGTCTTCCACCGTACCGGGCAGGAGCGCAGGGCGCTGGCGCACGTACGCCACGTGACAGCGATAAGCCGGAACGGCACGCGGGCCAATCGCCTGGCCGTGCCATGTCACGTGCCCGCCATCAAGCGGATCGAGCAATGCCAGCGCGCGCAGCAGCACGCTTTTGCCTGCGCCCGATGGCCCGGACAGCGCAATACGATCACCGGCCCGCACGGCAAGGGTGGCAGGGTGCAGCAACGTGACACCGGTGCGTGCGTCGCGGCGTTGGAGGTGGGTGGCGGCCAGCATGGTGGTGCGAGTGTGTTGCATACGGTGCGACATCAATGCGCCGCTTTTATGCATTATGCATATGAGCGGGTGTGGCGCTCCTCCGCCGTAATCCTGAACACACCCGCGCAGGCGCAGTGCCGTCGCCGCATGGTTACGCCATCCGCGTGCCATGCGGAGTGGCCCTTAGCCCGAACGGAGCAGCCTCAAAGCGTTGACGGGTGGCCGATGTCGGACGAATCCGACATGCCATTCAGCGACGGGAGGGTCGCCATTTGCGCATGCGAGACATAGGATCGAAACATCACTAGAAGAAGCGACGGAGGGCGCCATGGAGACCGACAATGTGCAAGTTGCCCACCCGTGGTGGCAGCCGGGAGTCTTTGCATCGGCGCCGGCCATTTTTCTCTGGATCTGCGCGGAGTTGCCTCCCGATATGCTCGGCGCCATCTTCCATGCGGGCACGTCGCCCGATTCCCTTCGGCATGTTGGTGACACGCTGTTCGTGATCGGCTGGACCGCCAGCGGCGCGCTGATGTGGCATGGCCGACGGCGCATCGGGCATGAAGCGGACGTGGCAGCGCAGCCCGTTCGAGCCGAGGTTGACGCCCCCGAGCAGCCGCACGGGCTCGCTGGATTGCGCCAGAACATGGCTCGGCGCTGGGAACGCATGCGCCATCCGATTCCGCTGCACTGATATTGCACTGCCGCAAACGAGAAAGGCCGGATTGTCCGGCCTTTTTGGTGGGTGTGTCGCCCTCAGGAGGTGCTGCCAGGGATGATTTCGTCAGGATCGATATTCGAGGCGGGAGTTGGGGCGCTGGCGGGCTCGCCTTGTGCTTCTTGCCATTTTTTGTAGCCCCACCAGGCCGCTCCGGCCACGATTCCCACCTTGCCGAGCTTGCGCGTGATCCGGCCGATGACGGTGCGGCGCAGTCCTGCATACGCGAGTGACAGCGCAGTGCCGACCAGCGGGTATTCACGTGCAATGCCTAGCGTCCGCATCAGGCTGTTCGGCCGCGCCAGCGGGCGGAGCACGCTCGGCAGCAACGCCCCGAGGCCGCCCAGGCTGAAGGTGCGGCCGGTGGCGCGATGTACATCGTTGCGGGCTTGAGCGTAGTCGTAGCGCTCCAGGGCGGCGCGTGTCAGCAGCAATTCCTTTCGAACGCTCAGTGGCAGGCGTGTCTCGCCACCGCGGCGTGACGGACGGACATGATGTCGCGCGCTCGCTGCGGGTTCGTTCACGGACGTGCCGGGCGACGGTGCGTGTTCGGTGGGGTCAGTCATCGGCGCAGGATCTCCCGGTCTTTGTCGAGTTCGGCCAGTGTGGCCTCGAACAGCGGCGGTGCGTCACGCAGCAGCGAGCGTACCTTCCACAGGCACGCCGCCGCACCCAGCGCATACAGCGCCGCCATCACGGCAAGGGATTGCCAACGATACGTATCCCAGCACAGGATGACCACCAACGCCGTCAGCGTCATGATGGACAGGCCAATGAGGCTCACGGCCAGCATGCCCAGGAAGGCGGTGCCGAGCAGCCGTTCTTTTTCTTCAGCCAGTTCGACGCTTGCCAGCTCGAGCCGCGTCTGCAGCATCGAGACGACCGTGCCGGCCAATTTCTTCAGGGAAGCGAACAGCTTTGGGCTGGTGTCGTCGGTCATGGAGTGTGGAAATGGTGCAAAGCCGATAGCGCCGCTGCCAACGCAGCACGCGCCATGCCCGGAATGGAGCCGCCAAAACGCAACTGGCCGATGGCGCGATCCACAGGGCGCGCGCCATCGGCCAGACAGGGTGCTGCGGCTTACTTGCGGTTGAGCAGCAGGCCGATCAGTAGGCCCACGCCGGCCGCCACGCCCACGGCTTGCCACGGGTGATCGTGGACGTAGTCATCGGTGGCGCGTGCGGCAGCCTTGCTCTTGTGGACGACCGCGTCTTGCAGGTCCTGCGCTTTTTCCTTGGCTTGGCGGAGCATCCCCATACCGCGCTCGCGCAGTTCCGCGGCCTTTTCGCCGCTTGTGGACGCAGCTTGTTTGAGCAGGGTTTCAGCGTCGGACAGTACAGTCTTCACGTCGGTCATCAGTTTCTCCTTATTGACGGAATCGGCCAGGTTGGGGGAAGTGTTCGTCATGGTCGGGTCCTCGGTGTCGGGGGGTAGTTCAATCGTCAATATGTCGACGCGCTTATTCGCTAGCATATGTGTGGGCGCCGCGAAACTTCAAGCGCTCGCGTCGCGCGCCCTGCGATGGATCAATGCTTCGGCCATTGTCCGGCAATGTGCGCACGCCTTCCACCCTGTTGTCAGCAAATGCCGCGCCTAATGACGAAAAGTGATGTTGTTGTGAATTTATAGTCGTTTTGGTTGGATGGCAATCTGACTATAGTGGTTCCCAATCTGTGTATGGAGGACACGATGTCTCTACGTTTGGGCGATATCGCCCCTGATTTCGAGCAGGATTCCAGCGAAGGCCGCATCAAGTTTCATGAGTGGCTGGGCAATAGCTGGGGCGTGCTTTTTTCGCACCCGGCCGACTACACGCCGGTCTGCACCACCGAACTGGGCCTGACCGCCAAGCTGAAGGATGAATTTACCAAGCGCAATGTCAAGGCGATTGCGCTGTCGGTCGATTCGGTCGAGTCGCACAAGGGCTGGATCAACGATATCAATGAGACCCAGAACACCAGCGTCAACTTCCCGATCATTGCTGACCCCGATCGTAAAGTCTCGCAGCTGTACGACATGATCCATCCGAATGCGAGCGAGACCTTTACCGTGCGTTCGCTGTTCGTGATCGATCCGAACAAGAAGATTCGCCTGACAATTACGTATCCCGCTTCGACGGGGCGCAACTTCAATGAGGTGCTGCGCGTGATTGACTCGCTGCAGTTGACCGATAACCACAGCGTGGCCACACCGGGTAACTGGCAAGACGGCGACGACGTGGTCATCGTGCCGTCGTTGAAGGACGAGGAAGTCCTCAAGCAGAAATTCCCGAAGGGCTACAAGGCGGTGCGGCCGTATCTGCGCCTGACGCCGCAGCCCAACAAGTGACCGTCTCCTTGGTAGTGTGATTGCCGCCCGGCCCTGTGCCGGGCGTTTTTTGCGTTGGAACCGGTTCAGGTTCCTAGGCAAAACAAAACCGGCCAGCCCTTTCGGGTCTGGCCGGTTTGTTTTTTGTGAAGACGGTTCAGTGTGCGATCAGATCGCCCAGCCGCCTGCGTAGAAGGCCACTAGGGCACCGGCAATCGCCACGGTGCCGATGTTCAGCTTGCGCCATTCGCCGGCCACCAGGCGGCCGATCACCAGCGTGCTGAAGCCGAGCATGATGCCGGTGACGATGTTGCAGGTCAGCACGATGAACACGGCGCAGACCAAGCCGGACAGCGCGTCAACCATGTCGTCCATGTGCAGCTTGCTCACGCTGGAGAGCATCAGCAGGCCGACATACATCAGCGCCGGGGCCGTTGCGTACGACGGCACCAGGCCGGCCAGCGGCGAAAAGAACATCACCGCCAGGAACATCACGCCGACCACGACTGCCGTCAGGCCCGTCTTGCCGCCTGCTGCCACGCCAACCGTCGACTCAATGTAAGCCGCGGCCGGAGCACCGCCGAAGAATGCCGAGAAGATCGAGCTGATGGAATCGGCCGTGAGGGCTCGGCCACCGTTGATGATGTGGCCCTTGTCGTTGAGCAGACCGGCTTGGCCGGCCACGGCGCGGATCGTGCCGGTGGCATCGAACACGGCAGTCATCACGAGTGCCAGCACGCTCGGCAGCACGGCGGCGGTGAGGGCACCGCGGATATCCATTGCGCCGATCAGCGAGGCATGACCTGCAGAGGCGAGTGAAGGCACGGCGAACACGCCGGTGAACTTCACGGCCGGGTCAAAGATCAGGCCCAGGATCGATATGGCGACGATCACGATCAGGATGCCGCCCGGCACGCGGCGCCGTTCCATGCCGAAGATAGCGGCCAGACCCAGCACCGACATCATGACAGGGAAGGCGGTGACGTGGCCCAGTGCAACAGGCAGGCCCTCGCCGGCGTTTTTGACCACAAGACCGACGTCGTTGGAGGCGATCAGCAGCAGGAACAGGCCGATGCCGATGCCCGTGCCATGCGCCACGCCCGAGGGCAGGTTGCGCAGGATCCAGGAGCGCACGCCCGTAGCCGAGATGGCGGTAAAGACGACACCCATCAGGAACACGGCGCCCAGCGCGACTTCTGGCGTCAGCTTTTGCCCAAGCACCAGACCAAAGGCCATGAACGCGGTCAGCGAAATTGCGCAGCCGATAGCGATCGGCAACTTGGCCCATAAACCCATCAGCAGCGAACCGAAGGCGGTGGTCAGACACACTGCGACGAAGACTGCGCTGGTATCAAAGCCTGCCTTGCCCAGCATGCCGGGCACGACAAACACGGCGTAGACCATCGCCATGAAGGTGGTGATGCCAGCCACGACCTCGCGCTTTTGCGTGCTGCCGCGTGCAGAAATCTGGAAATAGCGATCAATGGCACGCGCATCGGCGATGCCAGCGGCGCCAAGTTCCGTCGACGACGGAATGGACTGTTCAGCCATGGTGGGTTTGTCTCCTGGCAGGACTCCGCGCCGGCCGATCTTGGTCGTCCGCGTAAGGTGCCCTGTTCTGGTTTTGATATCGGTACGGGTGCCTGCGTACGCGCGCCGGCATTCTCCAGACCGTTGTCTCGCGATTGGTTTTGTCGCGTGGCGCTGCAATCTGCGTGTGGATCGCGCGCTCGTTTTATCGGTGTGAGGGCGTGCGGCCCAACAATCCGCCGACACTTGGACCGAAGCATAGACGCGCGCTACCGCCGATTCATGCGGCGTGGCGTATCCCGGTCATTTGCAAATTGGTATATCGCGAGGGAAGGAGAACAACGGTGCCCAGGACGGGCGAGAGGTGCGGCAGCGGGTGTGGCGAGTGGTGCACGAGTGTGCCCCAACTCGCCGGAAAAACAAAGCGCAATCAGAAGAAAGCCTGGATGCCGGTCTGGGCACGGCCCAGGATCAGCGCGTGGATATCGTGCGTGCCTTCGTACGTATTCACCACTTCCAGATTCACCACGTGGCGGATTACGCCAAACTCATCGGAGATACCGTTGCCGCCCAGCATGTCGCGCGCCACGCGGGCGATGTCGAGCGATTTGCCGCACGAGTTGCGCTTCATGATCGACGTGATTTCCACCGCCGCAGTGCCTTCGTCCTTCATGCGGCCCAGACGCAGGCAGCCTTGCAGGCCGAGCGTGATTTCGGTCTGCATGTCGGCCAGCTTCTTCTGCACGAGCTGGTTGGCGGCGAGGGGCCGGCCGAACTGCTTGCGATCCAGTACGTACTGGCGCGCGATGTGCCAGCAAGCTTCTGCAGCGCCCAGGGCGCCCCACGCGATGCCGTAGCGCGCCGAGTTCAGGCACGTGAACGGACCCTTCAGGCCGCGCACGCCCGGCATCAGGTTCTCTTCGGGCACGAACACCTCGTCCAGCACGATTTCACCGGTGATCGACGTGCGCAGGCCGACCTTGCCGTGGATGGCCGGTGCGGTCAGTCCCTTCCAGCCTTTCTCCAGGATGAAGCCACGGATTTCATCCTCGCCGTTGTCATTCGGCAGCTTGCCCCACACGACAAACACGTCGGCGATGGGCGAATTGGTGATCCACATCTTGGCGCCCGACAGCGAGTAGCCGCCGTCGACCTTCTTGGCGCGCGTGATCATCGAGGCCGGGTCGGAACCGTGGTTCGGCTCAGTCAGGCCAAAGCAGCCGATCCACTCGCCGGTTGCCAGCTTGGGCAGGTACTTCTGCTTTTGCGCTTCGCTGCCGAATTCATAGATCGGCACCATCACAAGGGACGATTGCACGCTCATCATCGAGCGATAGCCCGAATCCACCCGTTCGACTTCACGCGCGATCAGCCCGTAGCTAACGTAGTTCAGGCCGGGGCCGCCGTACTGCTCGGGGATCGTGGGGCCCAGCAGGCCCAGCTCGCCCATCTCACGAAAGATCGATGCATCGGTTTTCTCGTGCCGGAACGACTCCAGCACGCGCGGCATCAGCTTGTCCTGGCAATACGATGCGGCGGCGTCGCGCACCATGCGCTCGTCGTCGGTCAGCTGTTGGTCGAGCAGCAGGGGGTCGGCCCAATTGAAGGCGTTGCGAGCGGTCACAGCGGTAGTCTCCGAGTCGTTGTTGTTCCGATATACGGAACACAGTTTCGAAATTTAGAGCTATCATAGCGCAACCACCGACGATTTCCAGAGCTTTTTTGCCATGAGCACAACCCGTCTCCCTGACCCCGAATTCGACACGGCGCCCGCCGAGTCGAGCGATCCGAATTTCGTCACGGCACTGGCGCGCGGGCTGGAGCTGCTGCGCGCATTCCGCCCTGGCGACACGCTGCTCGGCAACCAGGAGTTCGTGCGGCGCACGGGCTTTCCCAAAGCCACGGTCAGCCGGCTGGCCGGCACGTTGGTGTCGCTTGGCTACCTGCGTTACGACGATGCGCTCGGCAAATACGGGCTGGACGCTGGCGTGCTTGCGCTCGGGTTTGCCTATCTGGCATCGAGCGACGTGATCCAGCTTGCGCGGCCCCATATGAGCGCGTTTGCGCAGCGCTTTGGCGTATCGATCTCGCTGGGCAAGCGCGATCGGCTGGACATGGTTTATCTGGAAACGATCCGCCACGACAGTCCTTCGATGAGCGGTTCGTCGGGGCTGGGCGTGGGCTCGCGGCTGTCGCTGCTGTCGAGTTCGATGGGACGGGCGTATCTGGCTTCGTTGCCCGCAGCGCGGCGTGAGCGCTTGTACGAAGCATTGCGCACGCAGCAGCCGGCGCAGTGGGCGGCAGAAGGGGCCGCAGCAGATGACGCAGTGAAAGCCGGCATACGCAATGGCTACGCCGTATCCTTGCGCGACTGGCATCCCGCCATCCACGCGTGCGCGGTGGCGTTCTTCGCGCCGAGCCAGCGCGAGCCTTACGTGGTGAGCTGCAGCGCGCCTTACACGGCCGCCGACGCAGAGCGCATTCGAGACGAACTGGCTCCCGCGCTACGTGAGTTTGCGGCGCGGCTCGGCCAAGTGGGCGAGCCAGCCTGAGCTGCGTCGATCAAAGGTCGGTGCGCAGCTTCCAAAGCTCCGGAAACAACACGACATCCAGCATCTTTCGTAGGTAACTGACGCCCTCGGTGCCGCCCGTGCCGCGCTTGAAGCCAATCACGCGCTCCACCGTCGTCACATGCCGGAAGCGCCATTGCCGGAACGCGTCTTCCAGATCGACGAATTTCTCAGCCAGTTCGTACAGCTCCCAATGGCGCGTCGGGTCGCGATAGACCTCCAGCCACGCTGCTTCCACCGAGGCGTTGTAAGCGACCGGGCGCGACCAATCGCGCTCGACGCAATCCGCGTCGAATGCAAAGCCGTGGCGCGCCATGTAACGCACGGCTTCGTCATACAGCGACGGCGTTTCCAATGCAGCTTTGACCTGTTCGTAATGCTCGGTGCGGTGCGCGTGTGGCTTGAGCATCGCCGCGTTCTTGTTGCCGAGAATGAACTCGATCTCGCGGTACTGATACGACTGGAAGCCCGACGATTGCCCCAGGTGCGGGCGCATGGCGGAGTACTCCGGCGGCGTCATCGTGGCGAGCACGTTCCACGCCTGCACCAGCTGATCCATGATGCGCGACACACGCGCCAGCATCTTGAACGCAGGCGGCAGATTGTCATTGCGTACGCAATCCCGTGCGGCACGCAACTCGTGCAGCATCAGCTTCATCCACAGCTCGGTGGTCTGATGCTGGACGATGAACAGCATCTCGTTGTGATCTGGTGAGCGCGGATGTTGTGCGTTCAGGATCTGGTCGAGCGCGAGGTAGTCGCCATAGCTCATCGATTTCGAGAAATCGAGCTGTGCGTCGTGCCAGCCTTCGCCCTGGGCGGCATGCATTGGGCAGCCCGATGCTGCGGGTTGATTCGGGTTCGACATCTCAGGTCACCAGCGTACGTTCGTTGAATTGGGCCGATTGCCATGCGCCGGTTTCCAGCACATCGCGCAACACCTCCACGGCATCCCACACATCGGCAAAGCTCGTGTACAGCGGCGTGAAGCCGAAGCGCATGATGCGCGGCTCGCGGTAGTCGCCGATCACGCCTCGTGCGATCAGTGCCTGCACCACGGCATAGCCGTTGGGGTGCTCGTAGCTGACGTGACTGCCGCGGATGGCATGGTCACGCGGCGTGACGAGGGTGAGCGGGAAGCCCGCGCAGCGCGTTTCCATCAGCGTGATGAAAAGGTCGGTGAGCGCGAGCGATTTGGCCCGCAGCGCGGTCATCGACGTCTGCGCGAAGACGTCGAGCCCGCATTCCACCATCGCCATCGACGTGATTGGCTGCGTGCCGCAAAGGAAGCGGCCAATGCCGGCATCGGCGGCATAGCGCGACTCCATCGCGAAGGGGCGCGCATGGCCCCACCACCCCGACAGCGGCTGCCAGAAGCGTTCGCGCAGCGCCGGTGCGACCCACACAAAGGCCGGCGAGCCTGGGCCGCCGTTCAGATACTTGTAGGTGCAGCCGATGGCGTAATCCGCGCCGCCTGCGTGCAGGTCCACGGGTACCGCGCCGGCCGAATGCGCGAGATCCCAGATGGCGAGGGCGCCGTGCTTGTGGGCCAGCGCGGAGACGGCCGCCATGTCATACATGTGCCCGCTCTTGTAGTTGACGTGTGTAAGCATGGTTACGGCGACGTCATCACCCAGCGCGCCTTCCAGCTCCTCCGGCGAATCGATTAGCCGCAGCTTGTAGCCGTCGCGCAGCAGATCGGCCAGTCCTTCCGCGATGTACAGGTCGGTCGGGAAGTTGTGCGTTTCCGAAACGATGATCTTGCGGTCTGGCGCGTCTTCGCGCTGCACGCGAATCGCCGCGGCAAGCACCTTAAACAGGTTGATCGACGTGGTGTCGGTGACGACGACTTCATCTTCGCGCGCGCCAATCAGCGGCGCCAGTTTGTTGCCGAGGCGGCGCGGCAGCTCAAACCAGCCGGCTTGGTTCCAACTGCGGATCAGCCCGTCGCCCCATTCGTTGGCGACGACTTCCTGCGCGCGGGCAAGGGCAGCTTTCGGGCGTGCGCCGAGCGAGTTGCCATCCAGATAGATCACGCCGTCGGGCAGTGCAAAGGCGTCGCGCAGCGAGCCGATCGGATCGGCCGCGTCGCGTTCGAGGCAGGAGTTGCGGGTGATTGTCATGTGAATGCGGGGGCGAAGTGATTGGTGTTCTGTCGTGGTATTGATCAGGGCAGGCTGCGGAGCACGGCGCGCACCGGGCTTGCATCGAGGGTGGCGAACTTGAGGGGCAGGGCGATCAGTTCGTAATCGCCGGCAGGCACGTCGTCGAGCACCAGCCCTTCGAGGATGGCGAGGCCGTATTTGCCGACGGCGTGGTGCGCGTCCATGGTCTTGGAGGTTTGCGGGTCGAGCGAGGCGGTGTCGACGCCGATGAGCTTGACACCGTGAGCAGCCAGAAGCGCGATGGTTTCGGGCGCTACGGCAGCAAAATTGTCGTCCCACGTGGTCTGCGGCATGTGTGCATACGTGCGTAGCAGCACGCGCGGCGGCGTGTCGGTCAGCGCTTCACGCACGTGTTCCGGCTCAACGCGCGCCACACCCACGCAGTGGATGACGCGGCACGGGCCAAGGTACGCATCCAGCGGCACTTGCCCGATGGCAGCTCCGTCGGCGCGGTAGTGGAGCGGCGCATCGGCATGCGCGCCCGTGTGCGGCGAGAGCGTGATGCGCCCGACGTTGACCGGGCAGTCGCCTTCCAACTTCCACGCAATTTCCTGCGAAAACGGCGTGTCGCCGGGCCAAGTGGGCGTGGCGGGCGAAAGGGCGGGGCTGATGTCCCACAAAGTGCGTTCCAAGGCGGCTCCAGGGCGGAAAATTCGATGAATCCGTGCCGAAATGATAGGGAAAACCACGCGCAATGGGTGTGCATAATCGTGCGTGCTATCTTAATGAATTCGCATAAAATTCAACGTATCAAAGAAATCACGCAAAGAACGACGACAGATGCAACTCGATACCACCGATCTGCGCATTCTGCAGGTGTTGCAGGAGGACGGCCGCATTAGCAACCAGGATTTGGCCGAGCGTGTGGCGCTGTCGCCGTCCGCTTGCCTGCGGCGTGTGCGGATGCTGGAAGAGTGCGGCGCCATCACCGGCTATCGGGCGCAGCTGGGGCGCGCGGCACTCGGGCTGGAACTCGAAGCCATCGTGCAGGTGTCGATGCGCCAGGACGTGACGGGCTGGCACGAGACCTTCATGGCGGCCGTGCAGAGTTGGCCCGAGATCGTTGCCGCCTACATCATCACCGGGGACTGCAACTACATCCTGCGCGTGCAGGCCCCCAACCTGCAGCACTACTCGGAGTTCATCATTGAGCGGCTGTACAAGACACCCGGTGTGATGGATATCCGTTCGAATATCGTCCTGCGTACGATCAAGGATCGCGATGGCGGCCTGGCGCTGCTGATGGAAGCGCGGGGCGTGCGCCCGCTGGAAGGCGGAGGGGTAGGCAAGCGCGGGAAGGCAAAGTAGAAGGTAGTGCTGGACTTTCTGACGAGAATCAATCCCCTACTGCAAGCATGCGCAGATAGTGGCCCCCGTGTTGTCGACCGGAGCGGGCCATGGCCAAGAAGTTTCCGCTGCATCCTGTGCACCCCGAGCGCATCTGCTGGGGCTGCGACAAGTATTGCTCCACCGACGCCCTGGGCTGCGGCAACGGCTCGGGCCGCACGCAGCACCCTGCTGAACTGCTTGGCGACGACTGGTATGAATTTGGGGATTGGGGCATCGACGCGGAAGCGCCGCCCAAGGCAGCCACTTCCACGTGATGTGGCGGCGTGTCAGTCGCCGATGCGTGTGAGAGACGAAAACGCGCCGCGATGGAACACCAGCGGTGCGCCATCCGCGTCGATCACGCCGCAGCGCTCGACTTCGCCCACGAAGATGACGTGATCGCCCTCGTCGTATCGGCTGCGGTTATGGCACTCGAACCACGCCAGCGATTGCGCGAGGATCGGCAGGCCGGTCGGGCTCAGGCGGTAATCGATGTTGGCAAAGCGGTCGCCTTTGAGCGTGGCGAAGCGCTTGCACAGGTCCAACTGCTCGGCCGCCAGGATATTGATGACGTAGTGCGAGCCGGCATGAAACAGCGGAAATGAATTCGCCTGCGTGCCAAGGCTCCACAGCACCAGCGGCGGGTCGAGCGACACCGAATTGAACGAGCTGGCCGTTACGCCGACAAACGCCGGCGTACCTGGTCGACCTTCCGAGCGCGTGGTGACTACCGTCACGCCGGTGGCAAACTGGGACAGTGCATGCCGGAAGTGCGCGGCGTCAAAATCGGGCGGGGTGGCGCGGCCATGTGCGCGTCGATGTGCTGACGCTTCGCGCGCGAAAGATTCCGGGGCGCGCGCATCCATGGGAATGGCTCCGTGTTGATCCATGAAAACTACCGAAAGTAATGCTCAATTGTAACGGACGCCCGATAGGCCGCGCCGGGGTAGGGCTTTGCGTGATTCTGCAGCCACACGGTGGTGCCTGTGTCAGGATTCGTGCTTTCGGCCGACCAATGGCAGCCCAATCAACCACAGGAGAATCCGAATGACTGAACAACGCGCCCTTGAGACCGCCGTTCTGGGCGGAGGCTGCTTCTGGTGCCTGGAGGCCGTGTTCCAGCAGGTGCAAGGCGTGCAAAGCGTGGTCTCCGGCTATGCCGGCGGCCATGTCGATCGCCCAAGTTACCATGCCGTATGCAACGGCAACACCGGCCATGCCGAAGTGGTGGCCGTGAAGTTCGATCCGGCCGTGATTCCGTATCGCGAGATTCTCGACATCTTCTTCGCCATCCACGACCCGACCACCGTAGATCGCCAGGGCAACGATGTCGGTCCGCAATACCGTTCAGCCATCTTTGCGCAAACGCCCGAGCAATTGGCGACGGCGCGCACGGCCATTGCCGAACTCAGCGCCAGTGACATCTTTGAAGCGCCCATCGTGACGGAGCTGGTGGATGCCGCTGACGGCAAGGTGACCTTCTGGCGCGCGGAAGACGAGCACCAGAACTACTTTCGCGACCACCCGGCCCAGGGCTATTGCGCGTTCGTGATCTCGCCCAAGGTGGCGAAGTTCCGCAAGCAGTTCGCGCACCGCTTGCAGGGCTAGGAGAGGGCGCCGAGGCTACGCTGCGTCTGCCGGCAGGCGCGCGGCGATGGCCTCGGCCAGCTTGATGCACGACAACGGGGATGACCCTTCCGCCTTATTGCTGACCAGGATCGTCACCTTGCGCCCGGCCGCCAGCGCGGCGACCGCCATGTCGGCCAACGTCTCCCGCGAGAACGGGTCTTCATCGACGAGCTTGTTGAACGGTTTGTATGCCGCTTCGGCTTGCGCGTAGCGATAGCGGCTGTTCAGGTTCCAGCGCACCACCAACGGACCGCCCGCGCCTTCATCCAGCAGAGCAACGGCAGCGGCTTGCCGGTCCACAGCCGGCATCCGCTCATGCAGACCGACGCAATAACGCACGCCTGCTGCGCGCAGCATCTTGATCAAGCGTGGCGTGAGCAGCGTGGCGTCGCGCAATTCCACCGCGTAGACGGCATCGGGATTGAGTTGCGGATCGAGCGGCGGCAGGGCGGCCAGGAACGTCTCAAGCCGTTCCACAAAACCGGCCGCATCTTCGGCCAGCGCGCCCAGCGGAGAAAGCTGAAACACCAGCGGCCCGCATCGCGTTCCCAGCCCCCGAGCGGCAGGCTCGACAAAATCGCGTATCGCAAATTCAGCATTCAGGAAGGCGGGATTGGCAATGCGCCCGCGTCCATCCGATTCCCGAATCCACGCGTCGCATACGGCAGAGGTGGCCTTGACCGCAAAGCGGAAATCTTCCGGCACGCTGGCCGCGTAAGCGACGTAGTCCGCCAAGGGGATCGGCGAATAGAAACCGCGATCGATGCTGACCGTGCGCAGCAACGGATGTTGGGCATAAGCCGCCAAGCCCTTGCGCGCGAGCATCGAATCGGAATACTCGCCGGCATATACCAGCCCGTCCCACCCCGGATACGACCAGGATGACGTGCCAATGCGTAGCCCCCGCGGCAAGCGTTGCGCGAGCTCGGCCACTTCGGGTGCGACCGTGGCTGGCAGCACGCCCTGGCGGGTGGGCGAACGTTTGATTTTCGGAGTGGACGTGCCGGGATCGGCGGCCGCGCCGCCGGTGGTTTCTGGCGGCGCGCCGAACAGATCGTCGATGGGGGAACTAGCGGTCAAATGGTTACGCGTAGATATAGCGGCGCGACCACGGGATCGACGTCGCCGACTTGCCGGCCTTCTGCAGCACGGTCTGGAAGATCGAGATTTCGTCGGCGTCGAAAGCGTGCGCGCAGCCGGCCAGATAGACGCGCCAGATGCGGTATTTTTTCTCGCCCACCATTGCGCGGATGGTCTCGCCGTTGGTCTCGAAACGCTCGGCCCAGTGTTCGAGCGTGCGCGCATAGTGGCGGCGCAGGCTTTCAACGTCAAGCGCTTCCAGGCCGCCATCCTGCGCGGCGCTCAGTGCCAGCGAGATGTGCGGCAGTTCACCTTGCGGAAAGACGTAGCGATCGATGAAATCGCCGCCGCCCATCGAGCTTTCACCGCCGGCCGAGTCCGACGACGTGATGCCGTGGTTCATGGCGACGCCATCGTCAGCCAGCAGATCGTGCATGCGGCGGAAATACCCGGGCAGGTTCTTGCGACCGACGTGCTCGAACATGCCGACGCTCGTAATGCGATCGAACTGGCCCGTGAGATCGCGGTAATCCTGAATGCGGATTTCGATCTGGTCTTGCAAGCCCGCCGCCCGCACGCGTTCGGTGGCAAGCTCGTACTGGTTTTGCGACAGCGTTACGCCCAGGCAGCGCGCGCCGTACTTCTGTGCAGCACGCAGCACCAGCGCGCCCCAGCCGCAGCCGATATCGAGCAGCGTTTGCCCGGGCTGCAAGCGGATCTTGGTGAGGATATGGTCGATTTTCTTGAGCTGCGCCTCGTCGAGCGTTTCATCGCCGTTTTCGAAGTAGGCGCAGGAGTAGACCATGTTCTGGTCCAGCCACAACTTGTAGAAATCGTTGGAAACGTCGTAGTGATACTGGATCGATTCCTTGTCACCTTCCTTCGTGTGGGCGAAGTGGCGCACCACGCGGGCCAGCGCATTGCCGCTGCGGGCCGCAGCCGCAGAAGCCAGGCCGTAGCTCACGTTGATGATGTCGGCCAGCTTGCCGTCCAGGTCGATCTTCTCCTGGACATACGCCTCGCCTAGGTTGTTGAGCGTGGGGGACAGCAGCAGCGGCAGAGCGCTCGCTTCGCGCACGGTGAGCGTGACGCGGGGCTGCTCGAAGCGGCCCAGTTCGTATTGGTCACCGTTCCATAACCGCAGGCGTACAGGAAGGTTGGCAGACTCGCGGATGTCCTGGATCCACTGCTCGAGTTTGCGGTCAATCGCCTGTTGGAAAAACATGTCGACGCCTCCCTGATGTGCAAATGTTCGGGACGGCCATCGGATTGCGGCCCGAACGGATCACATTAGCTTACGACAAACTTTCCCATTGTGCTGTGCGGGTCTTACGGGCGCGTGCCGGGTCAATCCGTTGGCAGCAAGCGCCGTGCCGGCATGACGCGATGCGCAATAACGTATTGCGCGTATGTCCGTCCGGCTAAGGGGCGAGGCGGACGATCGTCCAGCTGCCATCTGCCTGTTTGCGGTACTCAAGCCGGTCGTGCAGGCGCGATGGGCGGCCTTGCCAGAATTCAAGCCGCTCCGGTAGCAAACGGTAGCCGCCCCAGTGCGGCGGGCGCGGCGGGGCATCGCCAAAGCGCTGGCTGTACTCGGCTTCGCGGGCTTCGAGCGTGGCGCGGTCAGGCACTTCGCTGCTCTGTTCGGACGCCCAGGCGCCCAGGCGGGAGCCCAGCGGGCGCGAGTGGTAATAGGCATCGCTCTCGGCGTCGCTCACTTTTTCGACGATGCCCTGGATGCGTACTTGCCGCTCCAGCCCGATCCAGTGGAACAGCAGCGCAGCGCGCGGGTTGGCCGCCAGTTCTTCGCCTTTGTGGCTGGCGTAGTTGGTGAAGAAGGTGAAGCCGCGTTCGTCCAGGTTCTTGAGCAGCACGATGCGGGCAGCGGGCTGGCCGTGCGGGTCTACCGTGGCGAGTGTCATGGCGTTGACTTCAGCCACCTCGGCCTTCAGGGCCTCGTCGAACCAGCGGCGGAACTGGCGCAGGGGGTTGGCGTCGACGTCGGCGATGTCGAGCGAAGCGCGGGCGTAATCAGTGCGGATATCGGCGATGGAGGTCATGAGCGTGGCGGAAGCAGCATGCGAACGGGCCGAGTATAGACAAACGCTGCCAGCTGTCCTTTGCTCGCGCGCAAGGGCTGGCACGGTTTGCGCTTCGGGCGGGGGGCTGGCGATCTGTCCCGCGCCGCCTATATTGGCTAGTCAAGGGCGTCAGGCTGGCGCCGCCTGCCATGTTCCCCACAAAAATTTCAACAGGATGTCGAAATGGCCCCCCGTTCCCATTCTCCCGACACCGCCGCTGGCCTGACTCGCCGCCAGTGGCTGCAGGGCACGCTGGCATTGGCTGCGGCCGGGCTGGCTGGTTCGCAGGTGCTGCGTGCGGTCGCCCAGGCCCCGACTGAATCGCTGGATGCGTTCATGGCGTTGTCACAGGCGCTGACGGCGCGGCCGGCGCTGGATCGTGGCGTCGGCACGCGGTTGCTGGCGGCGCTGGGCAAATCCAGCGCCGACTTTGCGGCGCAATTGCGGCCGTTGGCGCAGGCATTGGCGGCGAGCTCGCTTTCCGATGCGCAGCAGAAGACCGCGCTGCAGATTCTGGAAGCGTGGTACCTGGGCGTGGTCGACGGCAATGTCGTCACGTACGAGCAGGCGCTGATGTACAGCGTGGTCTCCGACACGCTAGTCATCCGCACGTATTGCCCCAACCAGCCCGGCTTCTGGGCCGAGCCCCCTGTCGAGAGGCAAGCCTGATGGCCCAATCTGAACAAACTCGCCAACAAGCCGATATCGTGGTGGTGGGCTCCGGCGTGGCCGGAGCGTTGGTAGCGTACGAGCTGGCGCGTGCAGGCAAGTCGGTGCTGATGCTCGAAGCGGGTCCGCGCCTGCCACGCTGGGAGATCGTGGAGCGCTTCCGCAACCAGGCCGACAAGATGGATTTCATGGCGCCGTATCCCTCGACGCCATGGGCGCCGCACCCGGAATATGGGCCGCCCAACAACTACCTCGTGCTCAAGGGCGAGCATCAGTTCAACTCGCAGTACATCCGGGCGGTGGGCGGCACGACGTGGCACTGGGCCGCGTCGACGTGGCGCTTCTTGCCGAATGATTTCAAGCTGCGCAGCCTGTACGGCATCGCGCGCGACTGGCCGATCCAGTATCAGGATCTGGAGCGCTATTACGGTCTGGCCGAAGCGGCACTGGGCGTATGGGGCCCGAACGACGAAGACCTCGGCTCGCCGCGCAGCCAGCCGTATCCCATGGCGCCGCCTCCGCTCTCGTTCAATGAACGCACGATCAAGGAAGCGCTCAATGCGCACGATGCGAGCTTTCACGTGGTGACCGAACCCGTGGCGCGCAACAGCCGCCCATATGATGGCCGGCCGACCTGCTGCGGCAACAACAACTGCATGCCCATCTGTCCGATCGGTGCCATGTACAACGGTATCGTCCATGTGGAGAAAGCTGAGCAAGCCGGCGCACGACTGATCGAGAACGCCGTGGTCTTCAAGCTCGAAGTCGGCGCCAACAAGCGCATCGTGGCCGCACGCTACAAAGACTCGAAAGGTGTCGAGCACCGCGTGGAGGGCAAGTGGTTCGTGCTGGCCGCCAACGGCATCGAAACGCCCAAGCTGATGCTGATGTCGACCAGCCAGGATTTTCCGAAGGGCGTGGGCAACAGCTCCGACATGGTGGGGCGCAATCTGATGGACCACCCGGGCACCGGCGTGAGCTTCTATGCCGACCGCAAGCTATGGCCGGGGCGCGGGCCGCAGGAAATGACGTCGCTGATCGGCTTTCGCGATGGGCCTTTCCGCGCCACGCAGGCTGGCAAGAAGCTGCACCTGTCGAACATCTCGCGCATCGAGCAGGAGACACAGCGCATCTTCAAGGAAGGCAAGCTCATCAAGCCCGCCGAACTGGATGCGCGCATCCGCGACCAGGCTGCGCGCTACGTGCAATTCGACAGTTTTCACGAGATCCTGCCGCTGCCCGAGAACCGCATCGTGCCGAGTGCGACGGAAGTGGATGCCATCGGCATTCCACGCCCCGAGATCACGTATCACATCGACGACTACGTCAAACGCAGCGCGGTCCATACGCGAGAGGTCTACGCGACGGCAGCTCAGGTGATGGGCGGCACCAATGTCGAATTCCACGACGACTTCGCGCCCAACAATCACATCACCGGCGCCACGATCATGGGTGCCGACCCGAAAGACTCCGTGGTCGACAAGGATTGCCGGACGTTTGACCACCCGAACCTGTTCATCAGCAGCAGTTCGACCATGCCGACGGTGGGCACCGTCAACGTGACGCTGACCATTGCGGCGCTGGCGCTGCGGATTGCCGATCAACTGAAGAAGGAGGCGTGAGATGAAAACGATCGCTTCTTTCTCGCTGCTGTTGCTGACCGGCCTGGTGGCCAATGCGTGGGCGAAGGACACGCCGGCCGACACCGCACAGATCAAACGCGGTGAATACCTCGCGATTGTGGCGGACTGTGCGGCCTGCCATACGGCGCCCGGCGGCAAGCCTTTTGCCGGCGGCTTGCCGATGCAGATTCCGATGCTGGGCACCATTTACAGCAGCAACATCACGCCCGATGAGAAGACCGGCATCGGCAAATGGAGCTACGAAGAATTCGAGCGCGCCGTGCGCAAGGGCGTGGACGACGACGGCAACAACCTGTATCCGGCCATGCCGTATCCGTCGTACGCAAAGATCAGCGATGCGGACATGCGCGATCTCTATGCGTATTTCCACAACGGCGTGACGGCCGTGCAGAACGATCCGCCACCGAGCACGATCCGCTGGCCGCTGAACATGCGCTGGCCGCTCAAGCTGTGGAACCTCGTTTTCCTCAAGAGCGAGCCGTACACCCCGAAGGATGACAAGTCCCCGACGTGGAATCGCGGTGCGTACCTCACGCAAGGCCTCGCACACTGCGGCACGTGCCATACGCCGCGCGGCTTCGCCATGCAGGAGAAGGCACTGGACGAGCGCGGCAGCGGCTATCTTGCAGGCTCAACCCTGGCGGGCTGGACGGCATTCAACATCACGTCGGACCCCACAAGCGGCATCGGCGCGTGGAAGCCCGAGCAGCTCGTGCAATACCTGCGAACCGGCAGCGTGCCCGGCGTGGCGCAAGCCGCGGGGCCGATGGGCGAAGCGGTGCAGCACAGCTTTTCGCGGATGACGATGCAAGACGTCCAGGCCATCGCCGAATATCTGCGGACGGTGCCTGCCGTGAGCAACAACCTCGAACGCGCACGGCAGGATTGGGGCAAGCCCGCCACCGATGTAACCGCGCTGCGCGGCAAGCCCATCGAAACCACGATTGACGCCGCGCGCCTGTACCTTGGCAATTGCGCCACGTGTCACCAGGCTGATGGACGCGGCACGCCCGACGGCTACTACCCGCCGCTGCTGCACAACTCCACGGTCGGCACGCGGGACACAACCAACCTCGTGCAGGTGATGTTGTTCGGCATTGAACGCAAGGCGGGCGACAAGCACATCGGCATGCCGGCCTTCGGACTTCAATTGTCCAACGAACAACTCGCCGCGCTCACAAACTACGTCACGCGCCAGTTTGGCGATCCGGCCACGCCGGCAGTGACGGCGGAAGCCATCGCAAAGCGGCGGTCAGCGAAGTAGCGGCGATGGTGCCGGCGGCGGATTAGCCGCCGGTCGTAAGCGGGTCACGCGAAGTGGGTGCTGCGCGACGCTGGGGCGCAACGGTCTTGCCCGGGGCGGGCTGCGTCGACTTCAAATCGCCTTCCGGCGTGCGGCCCGGGTTCTTGCTGTGATACGTCTTGCCCGGCGGCGGCGCGCTCGGGCGTTGGCGCACATCGGCGAGCAGCTTGCCGCAGGCGCTTTCGGGTGCAGGCTTGAGTTCGAGCACCGGCAATACTGCTGCCACCGGCGCCGTCAACGCCAATGCCACGGCGCCGCCCGCCCGCAGCGCAACGACGGCCGGGTTGACCGACACATCCGGATGCTTGTACGTGCCTTTCACGTACAACGGCGTGCGCAGCGAAAACACGCGGAGCCCCTTTGAATCCGGGTGGATGGTGAAGTCCAGCGCCTCCTGCTTGAAGCTCGTCGCGCCGGTCACGTCGATGACGGCATCCTGCGTATCCACAACAAACGTACGCGCCTGCGCCAGGCCATTGCTCACGGCGAAGTCGCCCGCCGCGCAGTTGATGGTGACCTGCTTGTCGCCAAAGAGCTTGGTCAGGATCACGTTGCCCACGTTCAGCCCCATGGCTTCCAGGATGAACTTGCTGATGGTGCCTTGCTCCACCAGGATCTTCACCTCGCCGTTGGATGAGCCGAGCAGCGCCGCCACCGAGTTGCCCGTGGCTGAGAGCCGCGCGTCACCGTTGATCTCGCCCACGCTGGCGCGCACCGATTCGATCTTCGGGAACAATTGCTTGATCTTGAAGTGCCGTGCTGCCAGCGCTGCGCGGGCCTGCATCGGCGTGACGTGTCCGTCGAGCTGGATGTTGGAGGCGAGCGTGCCGCCCGCAATGCCGAAGTTGAGCGGGTCGAGCGTAAGCACCGCATCCTGCAGCTTGACGTGCGTAACGAGGTGATTGATCGGGAGGTCTGCTGTGTGGACGATGCGCTCGCCGGTGAACTTCACGTCGGCATCGATGGCGTTCCAGCGATCGGTGCGGAAGGGCTCGACCGGCAGCACCTTGTCGGGGGGCTGCCGCACGGTTTTGCTGTCGCCCGGATCGGCGCTTGGGTCGGCGCGCTTGGCCTTACTGGCGTTGGAGTCGGCGCCAATGATCGGCGCGAGGTCAGCGAACAGCAATTGATGCGAAACGAGTTCGCCCGTCAATTGCGGACGGGGCTGGCGCATCGCAAACGCCAGCGTGCCGCCCAAATCGGAACCGCCCACGCGGCCCGTGAATTTCTCATAGCGCCACGTCGATCCTTGCTTGCGCAACTCACCGATCAGCCGGCCGCGTGTGTCGAAGGGCGGCGTATCCGGCAGCACCACGCCGGTCAGCGGATACAACTGCGCCATGCTCGCGCCCGATAGGTGCAGGCGTAAGTCGATCGCCGTCAGGCTGGCGGGGTTGGTGAGCGTGCCGGCCAGGTCAATGCGTGTCTTGCCGACCGTCACATCGGCCTGCAGCGGGTAGGGCCGTTGTGCATCCTGCAGGCGGAGCACACCACCCGCCTTGCCGCTGCCCGCGATGGCGGCGTTGTTGTAGGTGCCCTTGACCGTCCACGCAATGCCATAAGGCTGCTGCGGATCCGGCGCGGCCGGCGTCTGTGCCGTGGTATCGGGCGCTGCCGCGCCGGACGCAGTTGGCACCTTGGCGGGCTGGTCCTCGCTCTTGATGGCCGTGCCGTTGGCGGCGGTATACAGGGTCTGGTTGTCGACGGTGTCGATGGTCGCAGTCAGGTGAATGCGCTTGATGTCGTCGTCCAGGGCCAGCGAGCCCTTGCTGAACGCGATCTCGCGGAGGTCCAGTTTCCAGTCCGACGGCTTCTTGTTGTCGCCTTCGCCGCCCGTCAGATCGAACGTCCAGTTGTTGCGGTTCTGCTTGTCGCGTTCCAGCGCGATGGCCGGCGTGTCCAGTGTCACGCTCGGGACGACGATGCGGTGTGCCAGCAGCGGCAGCGCCTCCAGCACAAACGTGAGTTGATGGATGGTGGCCACGTTCGGCTGCTTGGCCCAATCCGGGTTCCCGACGGTGATGTCGTTGGCAATCAATCGCGGCCAGGGTACATACGCACGCCAGCCGGATTCGCCTTCGGGCTTCTTCCACGTGAGCATCAGGTCGCCATTGATGGCGAAGGGGCGCCCGATGGCTTGCGAGACGCGATCATTCAGATAGGGCCTGGCGCGGTTCCAGTCGAACGTCAGCACAAAGATGACCGCCGCTGCCACGATGACGACGGGTGTGATGACCAGTCCGAGGGCGAGTTTGCCGGATGTACGCATCGTCTTTTTGTTGGTATTGGCACAAAAATGCGACCGCGCACGTTGATATATAGTTCGGCGCAACCACGATTCAATTGTGTCATGAGCCAAGTAGCAATCAGCGCGCCTGCGCACCCGCCCATCCTCGATGACGAATACGCACGCCGGTTTGGCGGTGTTGCCCGTTTGTACGGTCCGCGAGCGCTTGAGCGTTTTGCGGCGGCGCACGTGTGCGTGATCGGCATCGGCGGTGTGGGGTCTTGGGTGGCCGAGGCGGTGGCGCGCTGCGGTGTTGGCAAGTTCACGCTGATCGACCTCGATCACATCGCCGTGTCCAACACCAACCGCCAGATCCACGCGCTCGGCGACGCCTATGGCATGGCCAAGGTCGACGCCATGGCCGAGCGGATCCTGCAGATCAATCCGCGCGCCGAGATCAGCCGCATTGATGATTTCGTGACGATCGAGAACGTCGAGGCATTGCTCGGCCACCCGTTCGATTACGTGATCGACGCGATCGATGCGGTGAAGGTGAAGACGGCCATCATCGCGTTCTGCAAACGCACGGGCAAACGCGTGGTGACGTGCGGCGCCGCAGGCGGGCAACTGGACCCGACACGCATTCGCGTGACAGACCTCTCGCGCACGATTCAAGACCCGCTGCTCGCCAAGGTGCGCGGCAACCTCCGCCGCCAGCATGGCTTTCCCAAAAACCCGAAGTCACGCTTCGGTATTGATGCAGTCTTCTCGGATGAGCCGTTGCGCTACCCCGAGGCCGAGCAGCAGGCGTGCGCCGTCGAGTTGCCGGTCGAGTCCAGCCACGCCGGCATCGACGACCTTGCAGCGGCTGGGGATATTGCAGTGGTTAATGCGCCGCCCGCTCCGCAGCCTGCGCAGGGGCCGCAAGGCCTTGCATGCGCGGGCTTTGGTTCGTCCGTATGCGTGACGGCGGTGTTCGGGATGGTGGCCGCGTCAACGGCGCTGCGTGCGATCGCCGGTGTTTGACGGCGTGCTGCTTTATCGCGGGATCACCTGATCCAGCTTCTCGCGGATGGTGTCGGCGTACACGCCCGACCACCCGTCGCGCGGTTGGCTACCGGAAAAGACCACAAAACCAGGCATGACCGACACGCCGTATCGATCAGCGGTGTGCTGGTTCTCGTCGAAATCCATGGTGACGAATGTGGCGCGCCCGGCGTAGCTCGATTCCATCTGTTCGAGGCTTGCCACGGCGGATTGGCTCGGATGGCTCCACTCTGCGGCAAAACACACCACCACCGGGTTGCGTTGCGAGGCGTCGATCACATCGGATTGAAACGAGGCATCGTTGACGATCTTCATGGGCGCTCCCAGGGTGGAGTGGAGGCCCGCGCAACGAAGGCCAGCGGGCAGGGCCACTTTGACTCTAGGCAGCAGACCGCCGGTCGACAACCCGGATTCAGCCGACGTGCTCGATGTTGCGCACCGCGCTGCCCATTTGCGCCAGGTACGTCGTCATCATGCGGTCCATCATGTCCACATGCTGGGCAAACCACTCTGGCAATTCCGCCACCAGCCGCCGGCCCAGATCCATCTCGCCGGAGGCGGCGCGCTTGCGCACCTCGCGGCACAGCGCCAGCACGTTGTCGTGCTCACCGCGGTGGCAGTGGCGCGGGGGGAAGTCCGCGGCGTCCATCCACGCGTTTTCTTCACCGAAATGGTGCTCGGTGTGGTCGATGAAGGCGTCGAGCGCCGGGATGAATTCAGCGTCCGAAGCATCGGCAATCGCGTTGAGCAGCGCGCAGAATTCGGCGTGGTTGGCGTCGGTGGCGGCGTCTCCGAGTTGGAGCGCCTCAGACCATTCGATCACGGGCATGGCAGGTGAGGAATTGGATGGGCAAGGCGGTCAGCTTAAGCGACGGCCACCTCGCCACAGTTTGACGTCGGGCAAACGTGTTAGCCGGCGTCCGCCGCGGGATGCTGCTGCAGCACTTCTACCGCCCGCGTGTACAGCGCCACCGACGGCGCATAGCCACGCCCAATCTGATACAGCGTGCCGCCCTGTTCGGCCAGCAGGCTGGGGAAGCCGTTGATGCCCCAGCGGCGCGACAGGCGGAAGTCTTCGCGCGTTTCGTCGCGCAACGCGTCCGTGTCGAACACAGCATCGAAGTGTTCCGCTTCAACGCCTTTGGCCAACGCAACGTCGCGCAGGACGTCGGCTTGTGTCGTGTCGCGGCCTTCGGCGTAGAAGGCGTGCTGGATGGCGTGGAAGACGGTAAGCACGCGTTCGTCGTCTTCGGCCCAGTGCTCGCGCGCCATGACGACGGCACGGCAGGCGGGTTCGGTGTCGTAGACGAAGCCGTCGCGGCGCATGGCCACCTCGGGCGACTGGTCGAACGGCATGCCGCTGCGTTCGGCTACGGCATGCCAGTGGTGCAGGATTTCGTCGCGCTTGTCTGCGGCCATCGGTTCGCGTTGGCCGGGACGCAGGCCGCCGGTGATGAGCGTCACGGGCACGGTCGCGCCGAGCGTGTCGGCCAGCCGCTTGCGCAGGTCAGCCAACTGCGGGCCGAAGCCGTAGCACCAGGAACACATCGGATCGGCTACGTAGATCAGTCGCATGACGACTCCTCAATTCAGTTTGGACGCCAGTTGCCGGCGCCAGTGCGATACCGCTTGCGGCGCGTCGCGCATCATGTCGAATACCGAAACCATCGTCTTGCGGGCGATGTCGTCACGGAATGTGCGATCCCGCTCAACGATGGCGAGCAATTGCTCCAGAGCCGCTTCGTAATCCTGGCCGGCGATGTACTGTTGCGCCAGATCGAGCCGCGCCTGCAGATTGCCGGGCTCCGCTTCCACGACCGTGCGCAGGGCGCCGGCATCGGGCAGCGTATCGGCGCGTTCGGTCGCCTTCAGCCGCGTCTGTAGCGGGGCATAGCGTGTGTCCTGCGGCGCCTTTGGGGAGAGCAATGCGAATTCGCCCTGTGCGGCATGCGCGTCGCCGCTGTCCAGCAACAGGTTCACCAGTTCAAAGCGGGCAGCATCGAAGCCCGGGTCGAATGCCAGCGCGTTCTGAAACGCTTCGCGCGCGTGGGCGGTTTCGCCGGCCTGGCTCGCGGCCAGCCCTTCGCGATAGGCGACTTCTGCGGGTTGCGGAATCACGCGGTCCAGGAATGCGCGCAATTGTGCTTCGGGCAAGACGCCGACGAACTGGTCAACCGGCTTCCCATCCACGAACGCCACCACATACGGGATGCTGCGTACGTGGAACTGGGCGGAAAGCTCCGGGTTTTCGTCTGAGTTGACCTTGGCCAGTTTCCACTTGCCGGCGTACTCGGCTTCCAGCTTTTCCAGCATCGGGCCCAATGTGCGGCACGGACCGCACCATGGCGCCCAAAAATCCACCAGCACTGGGATTTGGCGAGAGGTTTCGATCACTTCCTGCGCGAAATTCTGCGAGGTGATGTCGCTCATCGTCGGGAGTCTCCTGAGGGGCAATGGCGCCGGTACACACACACCGGCGAGAGGTATCGTGCATTTTACTTGGGGGTGGGGCGGGCCGTTTCGAGCGCGTCCCCCGGTCGCCTGTCCGCCGCAATAACGTATGTCAGAGCAATGGTTGAAAATAGAACGATCGTTCGGATACCATCCGGTAAAAACAACACACAGATTCACGGAGACATGGCATGACACGACCGCACTTCCAGTTTTGGCCCCGACGTTTGCCGCACAACATCAGCTCGCCGCAAACGAGCCTTTGGTACAACCTGGAAGTGTCTGCCCGACGCTATCCGGACAAGGACGCGATCATCTTCTACGGTCGCCACACCACCTTCCGTGAGTTGCACGACGATGCGGTGGCCGTGGCCGGCTGGTTGCAGCAGGTGGCGGGGGTGCAGAAAGGCGACCGCGTGTTGCTGTACATGCAGAACTGTCCGCAGTTCATGGCCGCGTATTACGGCATCCTGCGCGCCGATGCGGTGGTCGTGCCGGTCAATCCGATGAACCGGCCGGAAGAATTCAAGCACTACATCACCGATGCGGGCGCAGCCACGGTCATCTGCAGTGCAGATCTGGCCGTCAACGTGACCACGGCCAACGCCGAGCTGCCGGAGGCGCAACGCACCCAGCACCTGCTGGTCACGTCGTACGCCGATGCGCTGCCCGCCCAGTACGAATATCCCGAAGATGCTCCCCCCGCGTGGATTACTGCGCAGCATCCGGCGCAGCCCGGTGCCGTTGCATGGAACGATGCGCTCGCACAGCGCCTCGTGCCCGGCCCGCATACCGCCGGACCGGACGACCTGGCCGTGATGCCGTACACATCTGGCACCACGGGCTTTCCGAAGGGCTGCATGCACCCGCATCGCACGGTCATGCACAACATCGTCGGTGGTTCGATGTGGTCGAACGGGACGAAGGAAGGCGTGAGCCTGTCGATCATCCCGTTGTTCCATGTGACCGGCATGCAGTACGGCATGAATGCGCCGATCTATATGGGCTCCACGGTCGTGATGCTGCCGCGCTGGGATCGCGAAGTGGCGGGGCGGCTGATCTCGCGCTACAAGATCACGCATTGGACGAACATCCCGACCATGGTGATCGACTTCCTGGCGAGCCCCCAACTGGCCGAGTTCGACCTGTCGAGCCTTGCCTACATCGGTGGCGGTGGCGCGGCGATGCCGCAGGCTGTGGCCGAGCGGCTGCTGAAGGATTTCAACCTCGCGTACCAGGAAGGCTACGGCCTGTCGGAAACGATCGCGCCTACGCACAGCAACCCGGCGGATCGGGCCAAGCAGCAGTGCCTGGGCATTCCCGTATTCAACACCGACGCCCGCATCGTCGATCCGCAGACGCTGCAGGAGCTGGCGATTGGCGAGGTGGGTGAAATTATCGTCAGCGGCCCGCAAGTCTTCCTGGGTTACTGGGGCAAGCCGCAGGCCAGTGCCGAAGTCTTCATCGAGTTCGAAGGCAAGCGCTTCTTCCGCACGGGCGACCTCGGCAGGATGGACGAAGACGGCTACTTCTTCCTCACCGATCGCCTGAAACGCATGATCAATGCGTCAGGCTTCAAGGTCTGGCCGGCCGAGGTGGAAAGCCTGCTGTACAAGCACCCCGACGTGCAGGAGGCCTGCATCATCGGCACGCGTGATGCGTATCGCGGCGAGTCGGTCAAGGCGGTGGTGGTGCTCAAGGCCCACGCCAAGGGCAAGACCACCGAAGACGACATCATCAACTGGGCGCGCGACAACATGGCCGCCTACAAGTACCCGCGCGTGGTGGAGTTTGTGGATGCGCTGCCCAAGTCCGGCACGGGCAAGGTGATGTGGCGCACGCTGCAGGAGCAGGAAAACGCAAGGAATGAAGCGGCCGAGAAACCGGCGGCAGCCTAAAGAGAGCATCCGAGATGCATCAAGAGAAAGGGGCCTCAGTGGCCCCTTTTTCAATGTCCGCGCGCCTTGAACAAGAGTGCGCCGATCCCGTGGAAGCCACGCTGACGCGCATGCCGCATCGGCGTGACGCCACCGCGGTCGGCCAGGTTCGGGTCGGCTCCGCCGTCGAGCAGCAGTTGCACGGTTTTCTCGTATTTGTCACTGCCGTCGCCCAAGGCCACGGCTTCAATCAGCGCGGTCAGGCCCAGGTTGTTGGTGGCATCGGGCGGTACGCCGGCCTTCACGAGTTCGTTGACGACTTCGACGTAGCCACGGCGTGCGGCCGGGATGAGGGCGGTGTCGCCGTCAGCGTTGGTGGCGCGCAGGTTGGCGCCGTGCGAGAGGGCCAGGCGCACCGTTTCCGCGTCGCCCTGGATGGCAGCGAGCAGGAAGGCGCTGTTCTGCGTGTTGTCCTGCAGGTTGACGTCGGCGCCGGCCTGGATGAGCAAGCGGGCCGCCGCACCCATGTGCGCCATGACGGCGACGATGAGTGCGGTGCGGCCGTCGGCATCACGCGCCTTGAGGCTGGCGCCTTCGGCCAGCAACGACTGGATGGCCATGGTGTTGCCGGCCTGTGCGGCGAGGATCAGGTCGCGGTCACGCGTAGCGGGGTCGCTGTGGCGGACGGGGCGGGCGTCGGCCGGGCGTGCCCCGCCGGGCGCCACTTTGGCGCTCGCGTTGGCTGCGACATGCAGGATCGGCAGATGCTGCTCCTGCCACGCATTGGCCATGTCGCCCACGGCCAGTGCCATCCCCAGCATGACGCCGATGAGCTGGTTGAGCGCGGGATGCGGGGCGATAAGCATGGCGGGCGGGTTCAGGCGCTGAGATAGGGATCGGGCAGCGGCGCGGTGTCCGTTGCGTCCGTTGTCACAGAGGGCGCGTTTGCCGCATCAGTGGCCTGCAGGCGCGACCACAGGCGGTCCAGGTACGGATCGCGCAGCCCATTGCTGGCTAGGCCGATCAGCGTGCGCTGCAGGTATTCGCGTGCCGGGCCGTATAGCCCGACCGCCTCGCGCAGGCAACCGACCACGCGTTCGTCGGGCAGGCGGCCGGCATAGGCCTCGTGCGCGCGGTTCATGACAAAAGCCAGCGCCATGACGCGTCGGCCATTGATTTCGGTGGGCAGCCAGCGGGGTAGGTACGCGCCGGTCAGCATTTCGCGGCGCCAGAGCACGCGGAATTCATGCTCCGCATGGTCGCGCGGAACGCGGAAGGCTACGCCTCGGCAACTGCCGCCGCGGTCCAAGCCGAGCACGAGTCCGGGGTTGTCCCAGGTACCGCGGTTGATGCGGGAATAGAGATAGAAGCCGCGGTGATAGCCGTGCACCGTGGCGCGGGTGGCCTCAGTGTGGAAGATCATCGGGTTCCAGATGAGCGAGCCGTAGCCGAACACCCAAGCGTCTTGGCATTCGCCGTGCGCAGCCGACAACCGCGCGAGCGTCGATGCAAGCGACGCTTCCAGCGCAGCCTCGGTCAGCAACGACGACGCGACGGGCGAATCACCCAGGGCGGCGCGCAACCGGTTCTGTTCGAGATCCTCTCGGGTGACGGCCATGTCGCAAGCATAGAGCAATCGTTACGAGTGGTCACGCAGGCGGACGGACGACGGCCCGGAAACAGGGCGTTGCGAGGCTCGGGGGACGTTTGACTATGGCGCGGCCGCAACGGTGAGGCGTGCGCAGCCGGAAAACTGGAGGCGGGGGATCGGAATTGAACCGTCTTATACGGCTTTGCAAGCCGCAGCATTGACCACTCTGCCACCCCGCCGGGGGACGCGGCCGCGATGCACCGTGTGGCGCATCGCAAGCCGGGGCGGATTCTAGCGCAGGATCAGACTTCCAGCAGATCGACCTCGAAAAGCAACGTTGCGTTCGGGGGAATCACGCCGCCCGCGCCGCGTGCGCCGTAGCCCAGGGCCGCAGGAATGATCAGCTTGCGCGTGCCGCCGACCTTCATGCCTTGCACGCCTTCGTCCCAGCCCTTGATGACCATGCCGCCGCCCAGGTGGAAGGCGAAGGGGTCGTTACGGTCTTTGCTGGAATCGAACTTCTTGCCGGCCTGGCCGTTTTCGTAGAGCCAGCCGGTGTAGTGCACGGTGACGTATTTGCCGGCCGTAGCTTCAGCGCCGTCGCCGACGACGACATCTTCGTATTGCAGGCCGCTTGCGGTGGTTTCGATGGTCATGATGAGCCTCGTGGAGTGGCGTGGGTGATAAGCGGAAAAAGCTCAGGCAGCGTCTGCGGCCTTGAGCGTTTCAAGCTGGACGTGGACGTTGTCCGCGTCGTTGGCGATCCAGATGTCGCCGTCCTGGATGGTGACTTGCAGACGCATGGTGCGTTCCACCATGGCGGCCAGCGCGGCCACAGTGTCCGCAGCAACTTCGTACACCGACACGTTGGCAAAACGCGTGATCTTGGTCTCGATTTGTTGCCACCACACGCGGCTTGCATTGCCGCTATATGTATAGACGGCGACTTGTTCGGCGCGGTTGCTGGCCTTGCGGATGCGGGTGTCGTCGGGGTTGCCGAGGTCGATCCACAACTCGATGGCGTCGGTCAGGTCGCGCTGCCAGAGTTCGGGTTCGTCAGGCTCGGACAGGCCGCGTGTGAAGGCAAGCGTTTCGCTGGCGTGGCGGGCGAAGGCGAGCACGCGCACCATCATGCGCTCGTCGTTCTCGCTGGGGTGGCGAGCAACGGTCAGCGCGTGGTTGGCGTAGTAGTGGCGATCCATGTCGGCGATCTGCAGATCGACCTTGTAGATCGTGGATTTCAGGGCCATGCGGGTGGTCGGCGGACGGGCCGTTTTGGGCAAAGCGCGCATTGTCGCACGGGCCGGTGAAGCTGACGGCATTGGCCTGGCGCATTCCCAACGGCGGCTGTTTGCGGTATATGAGCGGTGCGTGCGCTAGTCGGCGCATGTTTTTCCTATCCAAACCAGGACAATCAGAACGATGCGTTGGATATTCGGAATCGTGGGTCTGTTGCTCGGAGGCCTGTCGGGGGGCGTCGTCGGGGCGTTCTTTGGAGCGTTGATCGGTCTGGGACTGGCATCGCTGATTTTGTACATGGACAAGCGGGCCAGCGCGCAGTGGGCAAATCCACCCGACGCGCCGGACGCAGCCGGCGCCGCGCACGGCCATGCGCCCGCCCAGGCTGCTGTGTCGCCACGGCCTGCGACGTTACAGGAGCGCGTGGCGCAGCTTGAGCACGAGGTTTCGCTCCTGCGCCGGCAGATGGCTGAAATCAAAGGTGGAACGTTTGCAGCGCCGGCCAACGTGGAGGCTGCTGCGGTTGAACTGCCGCCCGTCGTGGCCGAGGCCTTACCGCCCATGGAGACACCTGCCGTGCCTGCGCCGGCGCCGCAGGTGGTGGCTCCGCAGCCGACTCCTCAGCCTGTTCCCCAACCCTTGCCGGTCTTGGCCCCGCACGAGCCCGATTGGGTCGAGCGCGCCGTCGGCGCTGCCCGCGACTGGCTGCTGGGCGGCAACAGCGTGGTGCGGGTCGGCATCCTGATCCTGTTCTTCGGTGTGGCGTTCCTGCTCAAGTACGCAGCGGACAACAGCCTGCTGCCCGTCGAGTTCCGCCTGGCAGGTGTGGCCGTCGGGGCGATTGTGCTGCTGGGCATCGGCTGGCGCCTGCGCGAAAAGCGTCCGGGCTATGCGCTCGTGCTGCAGGGCGGCGGGGTCGGCGTGCTGTATCTCACGGTGTTTGCAGCCACTCGCCTGGTGCCGCTGCTGAGCCCGGGGATGGCGTTTCCGCTGCTGGTGCTGATCTGCGCGCTGGCCGCCGGGCTGGCCGTCAAGCAGAACGCGCCGGCGCTGGCCTTTACCGGTAGTGCAGGCGGCTTCCTGGCGCCGATCCTGATCTCGACGGGGCAGGGCAGCCATGTGGCGCTGTTCAGCTATTACGCGCTGCTGAATGCGGGCATCTTCGCCATTGCGTGGTTCCGGGCGTGGCGAGCGCTGAATCTACTGGGCTTCGTCTTTACCTTCGGCATTGCCACGGCGTGGGGCGTGCTGCGTTACCAACCGTCGTTGCTGGCGAGCACTGAGCCGTTCCTGATCCTCTTCTTCCTGATGTATGTGGAAATTGCGCTGTTGACTGCGCTGCGCCGCCATATCAGCCTGACGAACTACGTTGACGGCACGCTGGTGTTCGGCACGCCGTTGGTAGCGATGGGGTTGCAGGCAGGGCTGGTGCACCACATTCCGTTTGCGATGGCGTGGAGCGCCACTGCGCTGGCCGCGTTCTATCTGGCGATTGCGGGCTGGCTGGCGCCCAGGCGCGCGAACCTTGGGCTGCTGTACGAGGCGATGTTCGCGCTGGGCGTGATCTTTATCACGCTGGCGATCCCGCTGGCCTTCGATGGGCGCACCACCAGCGCGGTGTGGGCGCTGGAAGGCGCCGCCGTGGTGTGGCTTGGTGTGCGCCAGCAGCGTCGACTGGCGCTGGCGGCCGGCCTGCTCCTGCAGCTTGCGGCGGGCGCAGCATTCGCCGTGGATGCCGTGTTCGATTGGGCGCCGCACAACGGCTGGGCTGTGCTCAATAGCCGCTATATCGGCGGGGTATTGATTGCGGCGGCGGGCGTGTTTAGCGGCTGGCGCCTGCATGGCAAGGAGGAGGTGCGGGCGTGGCTGAAGGCAGCGCCGGTGCTCGGCATTGTTGCGTCGGTGTGGGGCTTGCTGTGGTGGCTCGGCAGCGGCAGTAACGAGATTGACCGCTGGTCCTGGCGCATCGCCAGCAAGACAGTCGACCGGCCCGACATTCCGCTGTATGCGGCCTTTGCCGTGTTGACAGCGTGGGCTGCGCACGGCCTGCGTCGCAAGCTCGATTGGGCGCTGGCCGAATGGCCCGCGCTGGCGTTGTCGCCGGTGCTCGCGTTGATTTCGCTGGCTGCGATCGAGCATTGGGTGCCGTCACCGCTGGCCGGCTGGGGCGGGCCGGTGTGGATTGCGGCCGTGGTGCTGACCTTCGTGCTGCTGCGCTGCCAGGAGCGCGACGTGAAGGACACCATCCTCGCGCCGCTGCATACCGTGCTGTTCTGGCTGATCTGCGGCGTACTGGCAACGGAAGGCTACTGGCGCCTCGATGCCTACGTGCCCGAGGGCACCTGGAGCTTCGCAGCCTGGGCCTACGCCTACGGCGCGTTGCTTGCCCTGCTGGCGGGCGCAGGCTGGCGCATCCGCTGGCCCATCGCCCGCTTCGAGCGCGCCTACCTGCTGTGGGGTGCTGCACCGCTGGCTGCCCTGCTGTGGCTGTGGAGCCTGGCGAGCGCCGCCAGCGATGGCAATGCCGCGCCGCTGTTCTACCTGCCGATTCTCAACCCGCTGGACGTGGCGCAACTGCTGGTTTTCCTTGCCATCGCGCTGTGGATGCGCCGCGTAGCGCTGCAGAAGCTCGTGCCCGAGCCGATGGTGATCGGCTACGCCATCGGCGCGACGTTGTTCATCTGGGCTAACGCGGTGCTGCTGCGCACGCTGCACCATTGGGCGCATGTGCCCTACACGCTGGACGATCTGGGCGCCTCCATGCTGGTGCAGGCATCGCTGTCGATGTTCTGGACGGTGCTGGCATTGGCGGTGATGGTGTTTGCCACGCGGCGGGCCAGCCGCGCGCTGTGGTTCATCGGCGGGGCGCTGCTGGGCGTGACGGTGGTCAAGCTGTTCCTGTTCGACCTGTCACGCGTCACGGGTGTTGAGCGCATCGTATCGTTTATCGGGATTGGCGTGCTGCTGTTGCTGATTGGCTATCTGTCGCCGTTGCCGCCGAAGCCCAAAACCAGCGCCGAAGCTGAAACCGGGGAGGTTCTGTGAAGAAGGTTGTTCTTGCGATGGCTGCGGCGTCGCTGTTGTCTGCCCCCGCCTGGGCCGAGCGCTTTGCGCTGACCGGCACGCCCGGCGCGCCTTACTACGCCGTCACGCTCAGCGAAGACGTCTATGCCCATGCGCACGAGGCCAGCCTGGCCGACCTGCGCATCCTCAATGGCGACGGCGAGCCCGTGCCGTTCACCATCGACATCCCGCGCGATCCGGCGCCGCAGGCGCGCACGCTGCACGACGTGCACTGGTTTGCCACGCCCATCGACGATACGCAGAAGCCCGGTGCCGCCGGTGTCGTGCTCGGCACCGATGGCGTGCTGCGTGCAACGGGCGCTCAGCCATCGCTGGCGTCTGTCCGCGCGTGGGTGGTCGACCTTAGCCAGCTTCGTGACACGGTGACGGCGCTGATCGTCGCGTTGCCCGCTGCGGAATTCCAGAGCGGTGTGAGCGTACAGGCCAGCGATGACTTGCAGCACTGGAGCCCGGTCGCCCAGGCCACGCTGTTCCGTCTGTCCAATCAGGGCAGCACGCTGGTGCAGGATCGCATCGAATTCACCGGCCTGCGGGCGAAATACCTGCGCCTGACATGGCAAGGCAAACCGCCTGTGCCGGATGCCGTGCGCGCAGAACTGGCTGCCGGTGCGCCGGTCGCGCTCGCGGATAACGCGATCCAGTGGCGCTCAGGTCTGGCGCCAGTGCAAACGCCCGCCGCTGGCGATTACTACTTCGATACCGGCGGCGTGTTCCCGGTCGAGCGCGTGAAGATCCATCTGCCACAAGCCAACACCATCGCGCAGGCGACGCTGTATGCGCGTGCCGATGCCCAGGCGCCCTGGCGGCCGGTGACCTCTGCGCGTCTGTTCCGGCTATCGGGCGCTGAGGGGAAGGGCGAGCAGGAAAACGCGGCCATCACCGTGCCCGCTACAGGGGAGCGCTATTGGCGTCTGCAAGTTGACACGCGCAGCGGCGGCCTGGGTGCCGGCGCGCCGCAGTTGGCGATCGGCTGGCGTCCGGCCACGGTCACGTATGCGGCGCGCGGCAATGTGCCGTTCACGCTGGCGGTGGCGGAAGTGGCGCGCGGCAATCCGGTCGCACGCGCGGATTTGCTCGCGGGTGCGTCGCCCGCCATTGCGCAGGCACAGCTTGGCGCGATGAGCGATTCGCCTGCCGACGCGCTGACGGCAGAACCCCCGGGCGGCCGCAAGCGCCAGTGGGTTCTGTGGGGCGCGCTGTTGGCGGCGGTGGCGGTGCTGGGCGGGATGGCCTGGCGGTTGTTCCGCGCGCCGTCCGTGCCGCCGGATGCATCGACTTAAACCGCATTGCCCAACAAAAACGGCGCCATCTGGGCGCCGTTTTTGTTGGCAGAGCGGATGTTCAGTGCACGAAGGCGGGTTGAACGAACAGCGCAACGCACAACGCAAAGCCCGCAAACCACATCAGCGAACGCAGCGGTGCCCAGTTGGCGAGATAGCACACCGTGTACAGCACGCGCACCACGATGAACGCGATGGCCAGCAGGTTGATGCGGTCGATGACGCCCCCGCCCAGGATGGCCACCAGCACGGCCACCGCAAAGAAAGGAAACGCTTCAAAGTGGTTCTGCTGCGCGGCTCCGGCACGGCCCGCGACGCCGGTCTGCTGTGCGAGCCATGCACGCGGATTGCGGTTGTCGTACCGCGGGCCTTTGGCCTTGGCGATGCCGACGCACACGATCGGCAACACCGCTGCCACCAGAACGCACCAGAGGGCGATCGGCATGGTCAGTCTCCTGGATGTGGATGGTTGTGAGGGTGCCGCACCGTAGCACAAGGTGCGTTTTCAAACACCTGAGGCGCTAGTCGGTACTCTGCACGGCAATGCGCACATCACCGAGCATGACCACCTGGCCCGCGCGAATCTTGGCGGTCTTGCGCAATTCCGGCTGGCCGTCGACCGTGACCGCACCCTCGGCGACCACCGCCTTGCCGGCGCCGCCGCTGTCGACCACGCCGGTGAGCTTGAGCAGTTTGTGCAGCTCGATGTATTCGGTGGTCAGGGCGAAGTCGATATTGGGCATGGATGGATTGCGAGGTTTATTGAGGCGTGGCTTCCACGCTGATGTCGAGGTCGACGCGGTCGCCCACGTCGGGCAGAAAGCGCGTCATGCCGAAGGCGCTGCGGGCAATGGAGAGGTGGAAATCGCCCCCGCAGACGTGGCGTGTGCTGCCGGGCATCTTCTCGTCTCCGCAACTGAAGCGGCGAACCTCCAGCCGCACAGGTTGCGTCACGCCGTGCAGCGTCAGCTTGGCTTCGATGGCGACAAGCTTGCTGCCTTCCACGACAAAGCGATCGCTGCGCAGGCGGATGACCGGAAACTGCGCGGCGTCGAGAAACTGCTCGGATTTCAGCACACCGTCCAGCACCCGCAGGCGCGTGTTGACGGATGCAGCATCGACGGTGAAATCGATGCCGCCCTGGTTGGTGGCTTCATCGAAATTGATGGCGCCGTCGATCTTGTCGAAACGGCCGCGCATCGTGCTGCGATCAAAATGCGATGCGCCGAAGTAGACGGACGTATGCGCCAGGTCTGGTGCAAATGATGTGGCGAAGGCGGGAGCGCAAAGCAGCCCCGCCAGCAATACGATCCATGCACGCATGATGCCTCCGTTGTCAGAGGCCCATGGCGTGCATGGGCCCGTGCTTATTTGCCCCAGCTGTCCTTCAGACCGACCACGCGGTTGAACACGGGCTTGCCCGGTTGTGAGTCGGTGCGGTCAGCCACGAAATAGCCATGGCGCTCGAACTGGAAGCGGTCTTCCGCCTTGGCCGTTGCCAGCGTCGGCTCCAGGAAGGCCGTGACGATCTTCTTGGAGTCCGGGTTGAGCGCATCCAGGAAGTTCTTGTCGCCCGAATCCGGTTGCGGGTCGCTGAACAGGCGGTCGTACAGGCGCACTTCGGCTTCCAGCGCATGTGCGGCGCTCACCCAGTGGATGTTGCCCTTCACCTTCACGCTGTCAGCACCCGGCGTGCCACTCTTCGTATCCGGAATGATGTTGGCGTGCACGGCGGTGATGTTGCCGTCGGCATCCTTGTCGCAGCCGATGCATTCGATCACATAGCCGTAGCGCAGGCGCACCTTGTTGCCCGGGAAGAGGCGGAAGTAGCCCTTGGGCGGCGTCTCGGTAAAGTCCTCACGCTCGATCCACAGCTCGCGTGTGAGCGGGAATTCGCGGCGGCCGAGTTCCGGCTGCTTCGGATGCACGGGTGCGGAACACGGCTCGTTGAAATCGGTCGGCACGTTGTCGAGCACGAGCTTGACCGGGTCCAGCACGGCCACCGAGCGCGGCGCACGCGCATCGAGGTCGTCGCGCACGGCGCCTTCCAGGATGCTCATGTCGATCCAGCTGTCGGCCTTGGACACGCCAACGCGTTCGCAGAAGAGCTGGATCGATTCCGGCGTATAGCCGCGGCGGCGGATGCCAACGAGCGTCGGCATGCGCGGGTCGTCCCAGCCGTCGACACGCTTTTCCGTCACCAGTTGCAGCAGCTTGCGCTTGCTGGTGATGGCGTATGTCAGGTGCAGGCGCGCGAATTCGTATTGATGCGGCAACGGCGCGGGCAGCACGCCGGCGTCGCGCAGGTGGTCGAGCACCCAGTCGTACAGCGGGCGGTTGTTCTCGAACTCCAGCGTGCAGAGCGAATGCGTGATGTTCTCCAACGCATCGGAAATGCAATGCGTGAAGTCGTACATCGGGTAGATGCACCATGCGTCGCCGGTGCGGTGGTGATGCGCATGGCGGATGCGGTACAGCACCGGATCGCGCATCACGATGTTGGGCGCGGCCATGTCGATCTTGGCGCGCAGCACGTGCTTGCCGTCCTTGTACTTTCCCGCGCGCATGTCGCGGAACAGCGCCAGGTTTTCGTCCACCGAGCGATCACGGAACGGCGACGGCGTGCCCGGGCGGGTGAAATCGCCCCGGTTGGCGGCGATCTGCTCGGCGCTCTGGCTGTCGACGTAGGCCGCGCCGCGCTGGATCAGCACTTCGGCAAAACCGTAGAGCTGCTCGAAGTAGTCGCTGGCGTAATAGAGGTGCTCGCCGCCGGCGTCGCTCCACGAATAGCCGAGCCAGTGCACGGCGTCGATGATGGAATCGACGTATTCGGTGTCTTCCTTGACGGGGTTCGTGTCGTCAAAGCGCAGGTGGCAGCGGCCGTTGTAATCCTTGGCCATGCCGAAGTTCACCCAGATGCTCTTGGCGTGACCAATGTGCAGGTAGCCATTGGGCTCCGGCGGAAAGCGTGTGACCACGGGCGGGATCGGCTGGCCGGTGGCGTCCTTGCGATTGGCGTAGGTGCCTTGCGTGAGGTCGCCGTCAATGATCTGGCGCAGGAAGTTGGACGTGGGGGCGGCGGCGTTGTCTTGGCTCATGGGAGTGCGTGATTCGGCAATCCCGCGATTTTACAGTGCCCGGCGGCTTACGCCCCTGGACGCTATTTGCGCTGGGCCAGGCCGTCGAGCGCTTGTGCGCGCAACAGCTCATTCGAGGCGGTGAAGGTCTGCTGACGGAGTTGCGCGATTTGCGCGGCGCGATCGGCTTCCGACAGGCCGGTAAAGGCGTTGATGCGATCGCGTTCGCGCGTGTAGGCGTCGTAGCGGTTGCGCCAGTCGGCTTCTTCGCGGTTGCCCTGGATGAGGCGGTCGGCCACGAGGCTGTCCACGCCGCGCGCTGACAGGCGCTGGCGCATCTCGGCCTCGCTCATGCCTTGTTTGGTCCACGTTTCCATGTCGCTGGCGAGCTTGAGCGGGGCGGAGGCATCGCGGCGCGCCTGCTGCACCGAGGGCGGCAGGTTGGCATCGATGGCGGCGATCCTGGCAGCGCGCTGCTCCGGCGTGAGCGACGGATCAGCCATCACGACCAGGCGGTCGAGTGCGGCGGCGTCCATCGCGTCGTCATCGCCGTACCAGGCCTGGGCGACGTCCGCCCCCAGGTATTGGCGGCGCAACGCGGTGCGCTCGCTCAACTGCTGGCGCAGCGTGGCGATCAGCTCCGGCCGCTGCTGGACTTGTTCGAGGCTCGGCTTGTTGCGGCCAGTGGTGCCGCTTTGAGCCGCCGCTTTGCGATAAGCCAGGTAATGCTGCAACAGCGATTGCGCCTCCGCCAGCGCCGGCGTGATCAGCTTGGCGCGCAGATGCGCCTCGGCCATCGACACACGCTGTGCTTCGGGCAGCGACGCGGGCACGTCGAGGAAGTAGTCGAACACCGCGCGGTTAGCGGCTTCGACGATGAGGTGGCCGTGCGCATCGACGTGCAGGCCGTCCGGCGCCTGGGTGTCGGCCAACTCGGGTGCGGCCGCGGCCGTCGTCAATGGTTCGCCGCCCACACTGCCGATGAATGCGCCCTTGGCCGCCTGCGGCTGCGAAGCCACAGGCGTGTCCGATGCAACCGACGTGTGCCACCAGTAGACCCCGCCCGCGACCGACACCGCCACCAGCACGGCGACAACAAACGTCATGGGTTGTATCGATGGCGATTGGGGCTTCATCGTGGCGATCGGCGTTAGGCGATTAGAGGGTTAGAGACCTGCCGTCTTCAGTCGATTGGCCTGCGTGCGGATCACAGCAACGGGGTCGGCCGCGCCCCAGCCGATCAGGCCGAGCAACTGGTTGACCTCATCCAGGTGGTTCCACGCGTAATCCGTCGACAAGACCTGCCCGAACTTCGCGCTGCACACGGAGACGAGCCCGTCGTTGGTTCCGGAGCCACGCGCCTGCATGACGCTGCCGCTGAACACCAGCACCGGATCAAACACGTCGAGAAGGTTGGTGGCGGTGGAGCGGCCCGTCCACGAATACAGTTTCTGCACGTTGCCGTTGCGCACGTCGGTGGCGCTGCCGGTGTTGCACCCGCTGGCCAAGCCCGCGCTCGGGAAGGCCTTGTTGAAATCGGCGGCGCCCGACGTCGACAGGATATGCAGCGCCGCAAAACCGTTCTGCGGATTGCTATTGCCGTTGAACCAGCCGAGCACCGAGCCGAATACGTCGGCGCCGAGGTTCACGAGCGCTTGGAACGGGGCGGGTGTCGACTCCACGAAGTCCGCAAACTCCGACCCCTTGTGCGGTGTGCCGATGGTGGTGACGGAGGCTACGAGGTTGGGCACCACGGCTGCCGCGTAGCGCGATGTCAGTCCGCCCTGGCTGTGTCCAATGAGGTTGACCTTGGCGGCGCCCGTGGTGGCCAGCACGCTGCGGATCTGGCTGACGAGTTGTTCGCCGCGTACGGTTTCATCGTTGAAGGCGGAGACATCGGCCACGTAGACATTGGCGCCGTTGGCGCGCAGGTCTTCGGGGATCTGGTACCAGTAATCGACCACGCCGAGGAACTTGCTGGTGCCCGATAGGCCATGCACCAGCACGATCGGGTACTTGGTGGCGGCATACGTGCTGGCGGCCTGGGCCGGCGCGACGGCACCCAAGGTGAGCGCGGATGTGGCCAAGACGGCGGCTGCAGCGTGTGTGCGCAGGAAGCTGCGCGCTGATCCATAGACAGCATGGAGCAGGGAAGTCTGTGACATTCGGTTGTCTCCTGACATTGGATAGGGGGTCGACCTCTGTGGGCCGATCGCCCTCCGTTATCCGAAGCGCCGTGTCCAACGTCAACTGGAGTGGAAGTTTGGCTCTAATGCTGCGCTGCCGCGTGCGCAAACAAAAACCGGAGGGCGGGCCTCCGGTTTCGTAGGGTGCGATGCAGCAACGTCGCGCCTCTTACTCTTCTTGAAACGCCTCCTCGCGTTTCCTGTTGATAGCCGGCAGAGCCACCAACAAGATCAGGATGCCCGCTGCAATCAGCAGCCCCAGCGACAGCGGGCGCGTGACGAAGGTGGAGAAATCCCCGCGCGAGAGCAGCAGCGCGCGGCGAAAGTTTTCTTCCATCATCGGCCCGAGCACGAAGCCGAGCAGCATTGGCGCCGGTTCACAGCGCAGCTTCACGAACATGTAGCCGATCAATCCGAAGAGCGCCGTCTGGAAGATATCGAACGTTGTGTTCGACACCGAATACACGCCGATGCAGCAGAACACCAGGATGGCCGGGTACAGGAAGCGATACGGCACCTTCAACAGACGCACCCACACGCCGATCATCGGCAGGTTCAGCACGATCAGCATCAGGTTGCCGATCCACATCGAGGCGATCAGGCCCCAGAACAGCGCGGGGTTGCTGGTCATCACCTGGGGGCCGGGCTGGATGTTGTGGATGGTCATCGCGCCCACCATCAGCGCCATCACCGCATTGGGCGGAATGCCCAGCGTGAGCAGCGGGATGAAGGACGTCTGCGCGGCAGCGTTGTTGGCCGATTCCGGACCGGCCACACCTTCGATGGCGCCCTTGCCAAACTCGTGTGAATACTTCGACGTCTTCTTCTCCAACGAATACGACGCGAACGACGCCAGCGTCGCGCCGCCGCCCGGCAGGATGCCCAGCAGCGAGCCGAGCGCCGTGCCACGCAGCACGGCCGGGATCATGCGCTTGAAGTCTTCGCGGCTGGGCCAGAGGTTGCGCACGTGCTCGACAAAGGTTTCGCGGTGCTCTCTCTGTTCGAGGTTGGCGATGATCTCGGCAAAGCCAAACACGCCCATCGCCACCGACACGAAGTTCAGCCCGTCGGCCAGCTCCGGCACGTCGAACGAATAGCGCGCGGTGCCCGAGTTCACGTCGGTGCCGACCAGACCGAGCAACAGGCCTAGAACGATCATCGCGATCGCCTTGATGAGCGAGCCCGAGGCCAGCACCACCGCCCCGATCAGGCCCAGCACCATCAGCGAGAAATACTCCGCCGGCCCGAAGTTGAACGCGAATTCCGACAGCGGCGTGGCAAACGCCGCCAGCACCAGCGTGGCCACGCAGCCTGCGAAGAACGAGCCCAGACCCGCGGTGGCCAGCGCCACACCCGCGCGGCCCCGTCGGGCCATCTGATAGCCGTCAATGGTGGTCACGACCGATGACGATTCGCCCGGCAGATTGACGAGGATGGCCGTGGTGGAGCCGCCGTACTGTGCGCCGTAGTAAATGCCGGCCAGCATGATGAGTGCGGCCACCGGCGGCAGCGCGTATGTGGCGGGCAGCAGCATCGCAATCGTGGCGATGGGGCCAAGGCCCGGCAGCACGCCGATCAGCGTGCCAAGCACGCAGCCGATGAACGCGTAGATCAGGTTCTGGATAGAGAGTGCGGTGGAGAAGCCGAGCGCGAGATTGGCAAAGAGATCCATGGTGTCGTCCGCGTTCCGCTCAATTGCCGATGAAGGCGGGCCACACCGGGAACTGCAGCTTGAGCCCGTAAACGAAGGCCGCGAGGCTCATCACCACCATCACGATGGCAGTGCCGACCGCGCCTTTGAGCGTGAATTCGTGACTCGCCATGCTGGAGACCAGCACGAGCACCACAAGCGAGAGCACCAGCCCCAGCGGTTGCAGGAGCAGCCCGAACAGCACCACCGAGCCGAGAACCCACAGCAGCGTCTTGACGTCCCAGCGCGGAATGCGATCGATTACGCCCTTGCGCGACAGCGATTGCACGACCACCACCACGCCCAGCAGCACGAGGACCACGCCCAGCCAGAACGGGAAGTAGCCCGGCCCCATGCTGCCTGCCGTCCCCATGCGATAGCTGCGCGCCAGAATGGCAAACGCTGCGCCGGCGACAATGAACATGACGCCGGATGCAAAGTCCTGGTGACTGCGGATCACCGGACGACCTCGTGGATCGTTCTGCAAGTCTGGTCTCCTGGGGGTGGCGTGCTGCGCCGGGTGTGGCAGGCCGCCTTGTGCCTTGTAAGGCGACCAAGTTTGCACGCTAAGCAGACCGGCTTTCAAGCACCTTGCGGAGGGGAGGATGGACCGTGTCATGGCCCGGCGCGGCGCCTGGGCAAACGATTCAGGGTTTGTCCCTAGCGTTGCCCTGGGGAAAACTTGGGGCCGGACAATGCGGTTGCGCGGCCCCGTGCATTTACATGCCGATACCGCGCGCCATCAACACGGCCGCCAGCGGAATGAAGATGATCAAGTGCGATTCGATCATGACCCAACGCCGCGTCTTCGCAATTTCCGCGGGCGTCGGCACGAAGTTGGGCAGCGTCTTGCCTTGCTTCTTCCAGCGCAGGATGTTGATGGTCGGAACGATCGACATCAGCCCGACCAGAATGAACAGCCCGACCTTGACGTGGAATACCGGATTGTGAACGTAAAACCCGTAGCCCTTGGCGCCGTAGAACACGCGTAGCAACCCGGTGATCAGCACCGCCAGCGCGGCGAAGCCGAACACAGCGTCATAACGTGCCAGGCGCTGGCGGATCTCGGGCGTCATGTCCGGGCGAAGCACCACGGCCTCGGCGGTGAGAAAGACGATCAGCGTGAAGATCGAGATGTAATGCAGGTAAGCCAGCAACGCATCAAGCCACATGAGGACCTCGTCTTGGGTGGAAGAAGTTGCGATTAGATGACGCCTTGCGCGCGCAGTGCTTCGATCTGCTCGGGCGAGAAGTCGAGCACGTCGCGCAGCACGGTTTCGGTGTGCTCGCCCAGCAGTGGCGGGTGGCTCGCGGCCTTGGGTGGCGTGGCACTCATCTTGACCGGGCTGCCGACCAGCTTGACCTTACCGGCACTCGGGTGGGGCAGGTCGACGCGCAGTCCGCGCGCCTGCACCTGCTCGTTGTCGAACACCTCGTCGAGCGAGTTGATCGGGCCGCATGGTACGCCGGCGGCTTCGAGCTTGTCGATCCATTCGCCTTTGCCGAAGCGTTTGACCATCTCGGTCAGGATCGGCACCAGCACGTCGCGGTTGGCCACGCGCTGCGGGTTGGTGGCAAAGCGCGGGTCGTCGGCCAGCTCGGGCATGCCGCCGGCTTCGACAAAGCGGCGAAACTGGCCGTCATTGCCGACTGCCACGATGATCCAGCCATTGGAGGCCTGGAAGGTCTGATACGGCACGATGTTCGGGTGCGCGTTGCCCCAGCGCTTGGGTGCCTGACCGCTGGCGAGGTAGTTGGTATTCATGTTGGCCAGCATGGCGACCTGCACATCGAGTAGCGCCATGTCGATGTACTGGCCCTCGCCGGTGCGGTCGCGGTGCGCAAGCGCAGCCAGCACGGCGACGGTTGCGTACATGCCGGTCATCAAATCGGAGATGGCCACGCCGGCCTTTTGCGGGCCGCCGCCGGGCAGGTCGTCGCGCTCGCCGGTCAGGCTCATGAAGCCGCCCATGCCCTGCACGATGAAGTCGTAGCCGGCGCGCGCGGCGTAAGGGCCGGTCTGGCCGAAGCCCGTGATGGAGCAGTAGACGAGGTCCGGCTTTACCGCCTTGAGCGATGCGTAGTCGAGGCCGTATTTCTTGAGCTGGCCGACCTTGTAGTTTTCGAGTACCACGTCCGCATGTGCTGCGAGCTTGCGGACGATGTCCTGTCCCTCGGGCGTGCTGATGTCGACGGTGATCGAGCGCTTGTTGCGGTTGGCCGCGAGGTAATAGGCGGCTTCGGCGGTGTTGTCGCCCGCTTCGTCCTTGAGCCACGGCGGGCCCCATGTGCGGGTGTCGTCGCCGGCGCCGGGGCGCTCAACTTTGATGACGTCGGCCCCAAAATCGGCAAGGTTCTGCGCGCACCAGGGGCCGGCAAGCACGCGGGTCAGGTCGAGAACACGAAGATGGCTCAGAGCGCCCATGGATTGACAAATCGACACGATTGGATCGGGTGCACTCTACACCACGCCCCGGCGGCGTCGCAGCCCCCTGCGACCAAGCGCGGGAAATGCGGCGCAGAATGGACGCGACCCGGGCGCGAACCCCGTATAATCAACGGTTTGCACTAATCCAAGGCGCTCAGGAGCGGGATGCTCCGAGGCGCCTTGATGACTCCGGCACCCCGCGACATGAAAGCCTCCGATATCCGCCAAAAATTCCTGACCTTCTTTGAGGGCAAGGGCCACACCGTGGTGCGCTCCTCGCCGCTGGTGCCGGGCAACGACCCGACGCTGCTGTTCACCAACTCCGGCATGGTGCAGTTCAAGGACGTCTTCCTTGGTACCGACAAGCGCCCGTACGTGCGCGCGGCCTCCGTGCAGCGCTGCCTGCGCGCCGGCGGCAAGCACAACGATCTGGAAAACGTCGGCTACACCGCGCGTCACCATACGTTCTTCGAAATGCTGGGCAACTGGTCGTTCGGCGACTACTTCAAGCGCGATGCACTCGTGTGGGCGTGGGAGTTGCTGACCCAGGAATACAAGCTGCCGGCCGACAAGCTCTGGGCCACCGTCTACCAGACCGACGACGAGGCCTACGACATCTGGACCAAGGTCATCGGCCTGCCGCCCGAGCGCGTCGTACGCATCGGCGACAACAAGGGTGCGCCGTACGCCTCCGACAACTTCTGGCAGATGGCTGAAACCGGCCCGTGCGGCCCGTGTTCGGAAATCTTCTACGACCACGGCCCGGACGTGTGGGGCGGCCCCCCGGGAAGCCCGGAAGCCGACGGCGACCGCTACATCGAAATCTGGAACAACGTGTTCATGCAGTTCGATCGCCAGCTCGATCCGGCGACCGGCGAATACACGCTGACCCCGCTGCCCGCACCGTGCGTCGATACCGGCATGGGCATGGAGCGTCTGGCTGCGATCCTGCAACACGTGCACAGCAACTACGAGATCGACCTGTTCCAGGCGCTCATCGCCGCCGCCGCGCGCGAGACCAACACCAAGGATCTGGCCAACAATTCGCTGCGCGTGATTGCTGACCACATCCGCGCGTGCTCGTTCCTGATCGTCGACGGCGTGATCCCGGGCAATGAAGGCCGCGGCTACGTGCTGCGCCGGATCATCCGCCGCGCCATCCGCCACGGCTACAAGCTCGGCTGCCGCGCTGCGTTCTTCCACAAGCTGGTGGACGACCTCGTTGCGCAGATGGGCGAAGCCTATCCGGAACTGCGTGAGGCGCGCGACCGCGTGGTCGAAGTGCTGCGCACGGAAGAAGCCCGCTTCTTCGAGACCATCGAGCACGGCATGTCGATTCTCGACGCCGCGCTGGGCGAGCTGAAGACCTCGGGTGCCAAGATGCTTGACGGCGAACTGGCCTTCAAGCTGCACGACACCTACGGCTTCCCGCTGGACCTGACGCAAGACGTCTGCCGCGAGAACGACGTGATCGTCGACGAAGCGGCCTTTGATGCCGCCATGAACCGCCAGCGCGAGCAGGCACGCGCCGCCGGCAAGTTCAAGATGGCCGCCGGCACGCTCGACTACACCGGCGACAAGACCACGTTCCACGGCTACGACCAACTGGTGCGCGAAACTGCGCGGGTGACGGCGCTGTTTGTGGACGGTGCATCGGTGCAGGAAATGCACCCGGGCCAGACGGGCGTGGTGGTGCTGGACCACACCCCGTTCTATGCCGAATCGGGTGGTCAGGTTGGCGACCAGGGCACGCTCAAGGCCGCAACCGTCTGGTTTGACGTGGCAGACACGCTCAAGGTGCAGCCGGAAGTGTTCGGCCACCACGGCGAGCTGCGCACCGGCGTGCTGAAGGTGGGCGACGCTGTGGCCGCCGAAGTGGACGCGGTGCGCCGCGCGCGCACCATGCGCAACCACTCGGCGACGCACCTGATGCACAAGGCGCTGCGCGAAGTGCTGGGCAGCCACGTCCAACAGAAGGGCTCGCTGGTCGATGCGGAAAAGACGCGCTTCGACTTCTCGCACAACGCACCGATGACGCCGCTGCAGATTCGCGAAGTCGAAGCGCGCGTCAACGCAGAGATTTTCGCCAACGCGGCCACGAGCGCCCAGCTCATGGGCTTTGACGATGCGGTCAAGAATGGCGCGATGGCGCTCTTCGGTGAAAAGTACGGCGATGAAGTGCGCGTGCTGTCGATTGGTTCGTCGAGGGAACTGTGTGGCGGCACGCACGTGGCGCGCACGGGCGACATCGGCCTGTTCAAGATTGTGAGCGAATCGGGCGTGGCAGCGGGCATCCGCCGCGTGGAAGCGATCACCGGCGACAACGTGCTGCATTACCTGCAGACGCTCGACACGCGCATCAACGAAGCGGCAGCCGCGCTGCGTGCACAGCCGTCGGAACTGACGCAGCGCATCGGCCAGGTGCAGGATCAGGTGAAGACGCTGGAGAAGGAACTGGAGCGCCTGAAGTCGAAGCTGGCCGCAAGCCAGGGCGACGAACTGGTGAGCCAGGCGGTGGACGTTGCCGGCATCAAGGTGCTGGCCGCCAAGCTGGATGGCGCCGATGCCAAGACGCTGCGCGAGACCATGGACAAGCTCAAGGACAAGCTGCAGACCGCGGCCATCGTGCTGGGCAGCGTGACTGACGGCAAGGTTGCGCTGATCGCCGGCGTGACGGCTGACGCCACGGCCAAGGTCAAGGCCGGCGAGCTGGTCAACTTTGTCGCCCAGCAAGTCGGCGGCAAGGGCGGCGGCCGTCCGGACATGGCGCAGGCCGGCGGCACGGAGCCGGACAACCTGCCGCAGGCGCTGGCCGGTGTGGCAGCGTGGGTGCAGCAGAAGGTCTGATGTAACGCCTTCGCACCGGATGCGCCGAACGGCGCGCGTTCCTGGCAACGGGGCGCGCGCCGTTTTGTTTTGGGGGCGATCAGCCAGGCGGCGCAGTTTCCAGCCGGAAGACGCGCAGCCGCTCATTCCGGTCGCCATGGCGGGCGCCCGACCAGAATTCGGTCCATTCCTCTCCGGGCGTTCGCGCGTGCGCATGGCTGTCCTGGACGATCAGCCATCGGCACTTGTGGGCGGAGGATTGTGCAACGGGCCGGTGCAGGATGCCGGTGAAGTAGCGCAGCATGGGCGCTTCCGATTCGCCCAGGTGCAGGCTCGCCATGCAATCATCGGCGCGCCATGCCGGCGCCAGCTTGGCACTGAGGCTGTCGAACACAGACCGATAGCTCTTGGCCTCGTCCAGCCAGGGCAGCAGCAGGGTGCCGATCAACCCCCAGCCGACCAGGGTACCGGCTGCCCACGAGAGCGCACCGCGGTATGCGCCGGCTTGTTTCAGCCGTGGCAGCAGCCAGAGCCATCCCCCTGTCAAGGCGAGCGCTGCGGCCACCAGCGTGGGGTCAAACGGCAAGGTCCAGTCGACCGGCAACCAGCGGTCGAGCCAGAGCAGGCCTGCACGCGATGTGCTTTCCGTCATGACGGCCCATAGCAGCCACGCAAGCAGCACGATGCTGCCGAACAGCGCGCGGCTGAAGTAGTCCCACACGGCGTGCGCGCGCATCGGCAGCCGCGCGATCGCTTGCTGGCCCAGCATCGCCAGCGGCACGATGAACGGCAGCAGATACAGCGGGCGGGCTGTCGCCGAGACCTGGAGTGCAAGCAGCCCCACAGCCGCGAACGAGAGTGGTAGCGCCACACGCGGTTTACGCCAATCCCGCCACGCGCTGCCAGCCAGTGCGACGAGCGCGAGTGGGCCGGCTGGAAACCCGATGGTCAGCAGCGAATGCCAGACGTAGAACGGATCGTCGTTCTCCGCGCCCAGGACCGGCACGGAAAAGCCCAGGAAGCGGCCGATGTTGTTGTCCCAGAACCAGACGTGGAAGAGGTCTGGCGCGCGCAGGTAGAGGAGCGTCGGCCAGACCGTGGCGAATGGAAGGAAGACCAGCACCGCCGTGCCGAGTTGTCGCACAAACGCGCGACTGCGGCACGCGGGAAGCAGCACGCACGCGCTGGCGATGGTGATGCAGAACACCAGCGGGATGAATACGCCCTTGGCCAGCAGCGCCATCCCCATACCGATGCCGAGCAGCCATGCCGAGCCACGAGCACGCGTTGCCGGCAGCGCGCATTCGAACAACCCGCAGAAGCCGATGGCAGTGCCGGCCAGCAACGCCACGTCGGTGATCATCTCGTGGGTGTGCTTGACGACGATCAGCGAGCTTGCGCACAGCGCCACCGTGCCGACCATGCGCGCGTCCGTCCATGAAGATGCGCCTGTGGCGGTCCGCGCGAGCCGCGCCGTGAACACAAGAGCCAGTCCGGCAAACAGCGCACTCGCGAGCCGCGCGGCATCGTGCGCGGGCAGCACGTCGGCCAGCAACCAGACCAGCGCGCTGGCTACCCACGCATAAAGCGGTGGCTTTTCGACAAAGGGTTGGCCTGCGCTGACCGGCACGATCGGGTCGCCGGTTTCCACCATGTGCTGGACGATGCCGAACGTATAGGTTTCGTCCTGCTTCCAGGGGTCGTGGCCGAGGGTGCCGGGCAGCAGGTAGGCGCAGGCGATCAGCGCGACGAGAAGCCATTTGCGCAACGCTTGCCATGGCCACGCGCGCACTGATGGGGCCGCGGGTGCGATCACCCCACCTGAGGCGAGCAGGGCAGGATTTGCTGTGAAGTCACGCACGTGCGTGGTCGCGGCGGGCGTGTGTGCGCTCCACCGTCCAGGGCGTGTGGGTTCCTGCATGGTGCGAGGTTTCCGGTTTGCTGGATGCGGCCCGGAAGGTGGCGGGCCGATCGGCTTGGATGACAGACAGAACGCCCCGATCCGGTCCGGGTGGAGCGGTGTGCAGTACATCACGCACAACTTACGGAGACCCTGAGCCGCGGGCGCAAATCTGAGCAACGGATTTCCGTGGGGCAAGCAGCGCGACTTTCCGGGCACGGCACGCCCCGCGTTGGGGCTTGTCTGCACCGTGAGAACAAGCTCGGGAACGCGGCCCGGCTGGAGACAGGCCCCGCCATGGCCTATACCGGGAAAACGTTGCCGATTGTGTAGGGATTGTGTGCCGCTTGGCAGGCAATTTGCATCGGTGGCGCGTGCTGTTCCCCACAGCACGGGTTGATCCCATCCCTATCCCCAAATCCGAGGAGAACCATGAGCGTCCTATCTGACAAGGTCGACGCCCCGCCACCGCAGCCGCCGCACCGGCTGCTCGGGCGCAAAGGCAAACGATTGGCGCGTGCCGTCGCGGTTGGCGCTTTGCTGGCGGCCGGCGTCGGTGCATCGACACAACCGGTTGCGCAACTTGCGCCGGAGTCGCACGCGCGCAAGGTCAAGGTGCTGATCATCAGCATGTTCGCGCCCGAGGCGCAGCCCTGGATCGACAAGCTTGGCCTCACGCAAGACGTGCCGGTGCCGGGCCTGTCGATCGACTACCCGAACGTGCATTGCAACGCCAGCGACGTCTGCCAGCTCACCACGGGCATGGGCAAGGCCAATGCCGCGTCGTCGGTGTCGGCGCTGATCTACAGCGGCAAGTTCGATCTGCAGCGCACGTACTTCCTTGTGGCCGGCATTGCTGGGATCGACCCGTCGCAGGGCACGCTCGGCAGCGCTGCGTGGGCGCGCTTCCTGGTCGACAGCGACATCGCGTGGGAGATCGACGCGCGCGAGGTGCCCGCCAGCTGGCCCAACGGCTTTATCGGAATCAATACGCAGGGCCCCGGGCAGAAGCCGCCGCTGGATTACAAGACCGAAGTCTTTCGCGTGAACGAGGCGCTGCTGCAGAAGGCGCTGGCGCTCTCCAAGGGCGCGGTGCTGGACGACAACGCCACCGCGCGGGCCTATCGCGCCAACTACCCGAGCGCACCCGCCAACCAGCCGCCCTCCGTCGTGCAATGCGACACCGCTGCCGGCAACACGTACTGGCACGGCGCCAAGCTGGGCGAGCGTGAAGCTGCGTGGGTCAAGCTGCTGACGGACGGGCAGGGCACCTACTGCACCACGCAGCAGGAAGACAACGCCACGTTTGAGGCGCTCACCCGCGGCTCGAAGGCCGGGCTGCTCGATCTGCAACGCGTGGCGGTGCTGCGCACCGCGTCTAACTTCGACCGGCCGTATCCGGGGCAGACGCCGTATGACTCGCTGGTCAACAGCAACTCGGGCGGGTTCGTGCCGTCGCTCAACAACCTGTATCTGGCGGGCGGTCCGCTGGTCAACGAGATCGTCACGCGCTGGAGCGTGTGGAAACACGGAGTGCCTTCGCCATGATCGATTCCCGACTCAAGATGCCCATGCCTCGTTTGCGTACGATCGCTAAGCTCTGCGCCGTCGGTGCCGCGGCGCTCACCTTGAACAGTTGCGCGTATGACGGAGTGAAAGTCATCGTCATCAACATGTTCCAGGGCGAAGCCCAACCCTTTATCGATCGCTACGACCTGAAGGAGAAGGTCTACATCTCCGGCCTGTCGCCCGACGCGCCCAACATGCTGTGCAATTACGATGGCATCTGCCAGGTCACTACGGGCATGGGCTACGCAAATGCCGCGTCGACGATTTCCGCGTTGCTCTATCGCAGCAAGCTTGACCTCTCGCACACCTACTTTGTGATTGCCGGCATTGCGGGCATCGATCCGGGCCAGGGGACGGTGGGCTCGGCGGCGTGGGCGCGGTACGCGGTCGATTACGGTCTCTCGCACGAGATCGATGCGCGCGAGATGCCGGCAGGCTGGCCATACGGCTACTTCGGCATCGGCACCAAGGGCCCAGGCGAGAAGCCGCCGATGGACTACCGCACCGAAGTGTTCCAGCTCAACGAGACGCTGCTGCAGCGGGCCTACACGCTGTCGAAATCGGCGACGCTGGAAGACAGCCCAGAGGCCATCGCCTTCCGCAAGAACTACCCATATGCGCCGGCCAACCAGCCACCCGCTGTCATCCAGTGCGACGTGGCTTCCGCAGATACGTGGTGGGCCGGCCGCAACCTGGGCCAGCGCGCGCGTGATTGGGTGAAGACGATGACCGACAACAAGGGCACGTATTGCACGACCGCGCAGGAGGACAACGCCACGCTGGAAGTGCTGACGCGCGGCGCCCGTGCGGGCAAGGTCGACTTCAGCCGCGTGGCACTGCTGCGCGCCGGGTCCGACTTCGACCGTCCGTACGACGGCCAGACCGCGTCCGACGGGCTCATCAACTACGCGCAGCAGGGTGGTTTTGTGCCGGCCACGCACAACCTCGTCAATGCGGCCAAGCCGTTGTTGGACGACATCGTGCAGCACTGGCCTCAGTGGAAGCAGGGGGTACCAGCGAATTAACAGTTGCTGACATCACATTTCAATCTATATAATGCGAATCATTCTCATTTGATGGGTGGCGATGGGCAACTTGCTGACCGCTGACCATCGCTCTTGCCGGGCGAGCCAGCGGGTTCCACCTGCCAGCCAACGGATCGACGCGCCGCGTGATGTTTTGCGGCGCGTTTTCTCTTCTCTCAGCGCATTGCCGCGCGTCCGGTTTCGCCAATCCTGATCGACCCTGTTGCCTGCGATGAACTGTCATCTCACGGCCCGCGCCTTGTCCTGCGCGCTCGCCGCCAGTCCTCTTGCCGTTTCCACATTGGCGCATGCCGAAGCCGGCCAGCCGGCCGCAGGTGGCGCTACCGTCGACCTCAACGAGACGACCGTCACGGCAGGCAGCCAGCGGGGCTTTGCAGCCAGCACGGCGCAGGTCGGAGCGTTCCGCGGCATGGCGTTGCGCGATATCCCTGCCACCGTGAACGTGGTCACGCGCGAGGCGCTCGATGCGCAACAAGACACGTCGCTGTACGACGCCCTGCGCAATACGGCGGGCGTAACGCGCCAGCAGCTTTCGGGCGAGACGTTCGACAACCTCGCCATTCGCGGCGTGACGCTGGAGAACCGCACCAATTTCCGCTTCAACGGCTCGATGCCGATGGCAGCACTCACGGCGATCCCGCTGGAAGACAAGGAACGCGTGGAGGTGCTGAAAGGCGTATCGGCGCTGTATTACGGCTACACGACGCCGGGCGGCGTGGTCAATCTCGTGACCAAGAGGGCGGGCAACACGCCGGTGACGACGCTCGGCATGCAGTTCGACAGCAACGGCACCGTCGTCGGCACGCTCGACGTCGGGCGCCGCTTCGGTGAAGACAATCAGTACGGCATCCGCTTCAACGCGGCGGGCGGCTTGCTGCAGTCGCCGACGAGCGGCATTGACGGCACGCGCCAGCTTGCCGCCGTGGCCTTCGACTGGAAGGTCAACAGCCGGCTGAGCCTGAAGGCCGACGTGGAATACTCGCGCAAGGTCATCACCGAACAATCGGTGGTGACGCTGCCTGCCGCCAGGAACGGCGTCATCACCTTGCCGGCCATGCCCGACCCGGCCAAACGCATTTCACCGGGGTGGGCCGACTTTGACGGCAACAACACCAACGCGTTGCTGCGTGCCGATTACGCGCTCGCCGATACCTGGCTGCTGACGGTGGAGGGCGGCATGTCGGAGACGGCGCGCACGCGGGCGTTCTCCGAATTTCGCCTCACCAACGCGGTGACGGGCGCGGGCACAGTCTCTGGCCAGCGTCAGAGCGGTCGCTGGAACACCAGCCACGTGCGGGCCGACGTTTCCGGTACCGAAAAGACGGGATGGATTACGCACGACCTGACCTTTGGCGTTGCGCGATCCGACATGCGCCAGGCGGCCGTGTACTCGGACCGCTTCTCCGGCGCGCAGAATCTGTACAACCCGGTCGACCTCGGCTGGTTGCCGACCACGGGCACGGGCTTCACCGCCGAGCAGCGCGCCGTGGATACGGGCGTCTACGCGCTGGATCGCATGACGCTGTCGCAGCACTGGCAGGTGATCGCCGGCCTGCGCTACACGCGCTACACCAGCGAGCAGGCGCCCAATCGCTACGAGGCCAGCAAGACCACGCCGCTGGGAGCGGTCATCTACAAGTTCACGCCGGCGCTGTCGGCATACGCGTCGTACGCACAGGGCCTCGAAGCCGGTGCGCGCGCGCCCAACACGGCCGCCAACGCCAATGTGGCCATGCCGCCTGCACTGTCGGAACAGAAGGAAGTGGGCGTGCGCTACGAGACGCCGGCCGGTACACAGCTCGCTGCTGCCGTGTACGACATCGACCGTGCGGCGAGCTACACCAACGACGCGAACATCTTCGTGCAGGACGGCCGCGAGCGGATTCGGGGTATCGAGCTGACCGCGCAGGGCCGCGTCACCAAGGACTTGTCGCTGCTGGCCTCCGCCGGCTGGACGGACGCGAAGTTCCGCGGTGTCGGTAACGGCCTCGACGGAAAAACGCCGGAGAACACGCCGCGCAGCACCGCCAGCGTCTTTGCGGAATACACGCTGCCGATGCTGCGTTCGGTCTCGTTCAATGCAGGCGCCTATTACCTTGGCCCGCGCCCTGTGAATGACGCCAACCAAGCGGAGCTGGGCGGCACGACGCTCTTCAGTGCAGGCGTGCGTTACGTGACGCGCATCTCGGGCAAGCGCGCAACGCTGCAATTCAATGTCGACAACCTGACCGACAAGCGCTACTGGGCGGGCGCTGGCAACAACCGTCTGTCGATGGGCGCGCCGCGGCTCTTCAAGCTCGGCATGAAGATTGATTTGTGATGCGCGTCAGCCACCGGCGGCTTTCTTTACTGCGCCCAGCACATCCATCGGCAGCGGAAAGACAATCGTCGAACTTCTGTCACCGGCGATCTGCGTGAGTGTCTGGAGATAGCGCAACTGGATTGCCTCGGGCTGCTGGGCCAGCATGCGTGCGGCTTCGAGCAGCTTTTCCGATGCCTGCAGCTCGCCTTCCGCGTGGATGACCTTGGCGCGGCGTTCGCGCTCGGCCTCGGCCTGCCGGGCGATGGCGCGGATCATCGATTCGTTCAGGTCAACGTGTTTGATCTCCACGTTCGCGATCTTGATGCCCCAAGGGTCGGTCTGGATGTCGAGCACCTTCTGGATGTCGAGATTGAGCTTTTCGCGCTCTGCCAGCATTTCGTCCAGTTCGTGCTTGCCGAGGATGGCGCGCAGCGTCGTCTGCGCAAGCTGACTCGTCGCCTCCAGGAAGTTGGCCACCTGGATGATGGCGCGCTCGGGGTCGACCACACGGAAATACACCACCGCATTGACCTTGACCGATACGTTGTCGTGCGAGATCACATCCTGCGGCGGCACGTCCATCACCACCGTGCGCAAGTCCACGCGCACCATTTGCTGGATGGCCGGCACGATGAGCACCAGCCCCGGCCCTTTCACGCGCCAGAAGCGGCCGAGCAGGAACACCACGCCGCGCTCGTATTCGCGCAGCACCCGAAACGACGAGATGACCAGCAGCACGGCCAGGAAGATCAGGCCGCCTGCGCTGAAGAAGCCGTAAAGCATTTTTCTTCTCCTTATGAAGACGCGGCGAGGGGGGCGACGGGTTCGACCATCAGTGTCAGCCCATGCCGGGCGATCACGCGCACCTGATCGCCACGCGCAATGCCACCTTCGCAGCGAACGCGCCAGCGCTCGCCATGGATGCGTGCCCAGCCATCGTTGTCGGCATCGGCATCCGGTGTATCGACGCCCACCACTTCGCCTGTCATGCCGATGAGCGTATCGCCGCCGCTCACGATCGGCCGCCGTCGTGCACGCACCGCCAGGCTGGAGAGCGCTAGAACAACGGTCAGGCTCACGAAGGCCAGTCCGATGATGAGCGGCAGCGGCACGCCAAAGCCCGGCGTTTGCGTATCGATCAGCATCACCGCACCCAGCACGAACGCAACGATGCCGCCCACGCCGAGCGCGCCGAACGTCGGCAAGAATGCTTCGGCAACCATGCAACCGAGGCCGAGCGCGATGAGGGCAAGGCCCGCGTAGTTGATCGGCAGCATCTGCAGCCCGTAGAGCGCCACCACGATGCACACTGCGCCGAGGATGCCGGGCACAACCATGCCCGGCGTCGAGAACTCGAAGATCAGTGCATACACGCCCGCCGTCAGCAGCAACAGCGCCAGGCTTGGATCGGTGATGACGCCGAGGAAGTGGTTGCGCCAGTCCGGCTCCAGCGTGACGATCGTGGCCTCTGCCGTATGCAGCGTGACCACGCCGGCGGATGTGCGCACCGCGCGGCCGTCGACTTGCTTGAGCAGATCAGGAAGGCTCGCCGCAACAAGATCGATCACGTGCTGGCTGGCGGCTTCGGGCGCGTCGAGGCTCACGGCTTCACGCACGGCGCGCTCGGCCCATTCCCCATTGCGACCACGCAGTTGCGCCAGCCCGCGGATGTACGCCGCCGCGTCGTGCATCTGCTTGCGGGCGAGGGTGTCTTCGTTGCTGGAAGAGGCGGCTGGCGCGCTGGCCGGTTTGGCGCCGGGGCTGGGTCCGGGGCTGGGAGCGTGGCCGCCCATGCCGATCGCCACCGGCGACGCCGCACCCAGGTTCGTTGCGGGCGCCATCGCGGCAACGTGGCATGCATAGAGGATGTAGGTGCCCGCGCTCGCTGCCCGCGCGCCGCCGGGGGCCACGTAGCCTGCCACCGGCACGGGCGACGCAAGAATGGCCTGAATGATCTGGCGCATCGACGCGTCGAGGCCGCCGGGCGTATCCATTTGCAGAACAACCAACTGCGCCCCTTGATCGTGCGCCTGTTGCAGGCCGCGGATCACATAGGCTGCGCTGGCTGGCCCGATGGCACCGGTGACCGGCAACACCACGACCGGCGCGGCTGCCACGGCAAGGCTGGTCCAGACCGCGGCGATGACCGCTGCCAACCATCCTATCCAACGCCGCATCCGCAACGACGGTCGCATTCGCGCCTCCGTCCGTGATTGCCGCGGTTGTTGCCTGATCAGACCTGCGGCTCGGTCCCGATATCCGCTTTCAGTTTAGGCGGCAATGGCCTCGCGCGTGGGTGCGCTTGGCGCTGGTTGCGGCTCGCTCAGCAACTGAACCAGCGCCTGTAGGGCAGGCCCTGCCATGTCGCGGTGCCAGGCAAGTAGCGTGTCGACGCGGCCCGGCTTGCCCAGCGCGTGGATGCTGATTTCCGGGGCATTCGTATACAGCTCAAGCACCGAGCGCGGCACCAGCGCCACGCCAATGCCCGCCGCCGCGCAAGCGATGATGGCGTGGTACGAGCCAAGCTCTAGCACGCGGGACGGCACCACGCCATCGGCGGCGAACCAGTCTTCGATCAATTGCCGATAGGCGCAGCCGGGTTCGAACGCGAGCAGGCCGGCGGTCTGCACATCCGCAGCGCGGCGGATGGGCGGATGGGCGCGGTGAGCAATCAGCACCAGCTCTTCCGCAAAGGCCGGCAGCGTCGTCATGGCGGCGCGCGTGTTATTCAGGCACGCCGTCTCGGCAACGAACGCGCAATCGACTTCAAAGTTCGACAGCGCCTGGAGGGACTGGCGCGTGGTCATCGTCACCAGTTCGAGCTGCACGCGCGGCCAGCGTTGATGCAACGTGGCCAGCAAGGCCGGCAGGCGGCTGGCCGCCGTGCTTTCCATCGAGGCAATGCGCAGGCGCCCGTGCGGCTCGCTCGGCTGCACAGCCTGGCGCGCTTCGGCAGCCAGGCGGAGGATGTCGTCGGCGTAGGTCAGCAAGGTCTGCCCGGCGGGCGTGAGCACCATGCGCTTGCTCTCGCGCACGAACAGTTGCACGCCAAGCGAGGTCTCGAGCTGGCGGATGCGCGTCGTCACATTCGACTGCACGCGATTCAACTGCTGGGCCGCCCGGGTGACGCCGCCTTCCCGCACCACCGTCCGAAAGATCTCCAGCGAGGACAGATCCATGATGTATCTCAAATGCTAATGGGTTCGTTCAATATAATTCATTTTTCAGGATGGGCGGCCTTGCGTACGATGAAGTGCCGATTTCCTCATCCGGGCCCTTCCATGGAGCACACGCTGTCGTCTACCTCTGCCTTGTCCGTCGCGCGTTTTCAGCGGGCCACCGCCTGGCGCGTGGCGATTGCGGGCATGGTGGCGCTGTCCGTGGCGATGGGCATCGGCCGCTTTGCCTTCACGCCGATCCTGCCAATGATGCTCCACGACGGCAGCCTGACGTTGGCGCAGGGCAGCTGGCTGGCAACCGGCAACTACCTGGGCTATTTCGTTGGCGCGCTGGCCTGCATGGCCGCGCGTGGCGACGCGGCGCGCCTCATCCGCATCGGTCTGGTTGCGACGGTGCTGCTCACTGCCGGAATGGGCGTCCTGCAAGGGCAGCCTGCGTGGCTTCTGCTGCGCTTTGCGGCCGGCATGGCCAGCGCGCTGGTGTTTGTCTTTACGGCGGGCTGGTGCCTTCATCGGCTGACCGAGCTGGGCCATGCGGCGCTCGGCGGCATCATCTTCTGTGGGCCGGGCCTTGGCATCGCTATTCCGGGCTTGGCGGCCAGCGGCATGGTGGCGCTGGGTTGGCACGCAACGTCGGCATGGATGGCGTTTGGCGTGCTGTCGGCGCTGCTCTCGACGGCCGTGTGGTCGACCATCCGGCCTGAAGCGCATGCGCATGCCGCTCCGGCGCCGGCTCCATCCGGCACGGCACCCGGGCTGGATGCGCCTACCAGCGCGCTGACGATTGCCTACGGCCTGGCGGGCTTCGGCTACATCATCACCGCCACGTTCCTGCCCGTGATCGCGCGCAAGGTGCTGCCAGCAGGTTCGGTCTGGCCCGATCTGTTCTGGCCGATGTTCGGTGCGGGGGTAGCGCTCGGGGCGTTTCTTTCCACACGGATCAGCCTGGCGCGCGACAACCGATCGCTGCTGGCCACGGCCTACGCCATGCAAGCGGTTGCCGTGACCATCAGCATCGTCTGGCCGACGGTGGCGGGGCTGGCGCTTTCCAGCACGCTGCTCGGCCTGCCGTTCACCGCGATCACGCTGTTTGCCATGCGCGAGGCGCGCCGGCTCTGGCCGCATGCCGCGCCGCGTCTGATGGGGCTCATGACGGCCGTGTACGGCATCGGCCAGATCGTGGGGCCGCCGCTGGCGAACCGGTTGTTTGCGGCCACGGGCGGCTTCAATGCATCGCTGGCCGTGGCAGCGGTGTCGCTCGTGGCGGGTGTGGCGACCTTTCTTGTGGTCAAGCGGGCGGCCCCGGCACGTGCGTGATGCGCGGCATGTGAAGGCGCGTACAACGCGGTCAGCGCACCCGTTCTAGAATGCCTCCTCCATTGGAGGAGCCTCATGTCTTTTGCCTTGCGCCCCGATGCCGTTGCGCCCGGCGGCGAGATCAGCCAGGCCGAGCGCGCAGTGCGGGTCGACCTTGCTGCCGCGTACCGACTGGCCGCGCTCAACGGTTGGGACGATCTTGTCTACACCCATCTGTCGGCCACCGTGCCCGGCGAGCCCGATCACTTCCTGATCAACGCGTTCGGCCTCGCGTTCGACGAGATCACCGCATCCAACCTGGTCAAGATCAATGGCCGCGGCCAGCTTGTCGGCGATTGGCCCGATGCGGCTGCGCGTCCGTCCGTCAACGTGACGGGCTTTGCGTTGCACGCTGCCGTGCATGCCGCGCGGCCTGACGCGCAGTGCGTGATTCATCTGCATAACACGGCGGGCATTGCCGTGTCGGCGCAGAAACATGGGCTGCTGACGCTGTCGCAGCACGCGCTGCGGTTTCACCGGCGCATTGCTTATCACGATTACGAGGGCCTTGCCTTTACGCCGGAAGAGGGCGGCCGCCTCACCGCATCGCTCGGAAGCCATTTCGCCATGCTGCTGCGCAATCACGGCACGCTCACCATCGGCCGTACCGTGGCCGAGGCGCATGTGCTGATGGCCACGCTCATCAAGGCATGTGAGATCCAGATTCAGGCGCTCGCCGGCGGCGAGGTCGTCTCGCCCGCGCCGCAAGTGGCAGATCGCGCGGCAGAGCAACTCGAAGATGGCGGTGCCATTGAAGGCGTGATCGAGTGGCCAGCGCTCTTGCGCAAACTGGATAAAATCGACGCTTCATACCGTGACTGAGGCGACTGACACATCCGCCGCAACTGTCAAAGCGATTCACTAAATAGGGGACACCATGCCGACTTTCCATATTGAGATGTTCGAGGGCCGCAGCGTTGAGCAGAAGCGCAAGCTCGTCGAAGAAGTGACGCGCGTCACGTGTGAATCGCTGGGCTGCGCGCCGGGCGCCGTCGACATCATCATCACCGACATCAAGCGCGAAAATTGGGCCACCGGCGGCGTGCTGTGGTCCGAACAGAAGTAACCTGTCTTCCACTCACATTTGCCGGCCCGCCATGCAGCCCATGCAGCATTTCGCCTCAGACAACTACGCGGGCTTCTGCCCGGAGTCTCTGAAGTATTTCCTGGAGGCCAACGGCAGCGGCCACGAGCCTGCCTATGGCGATGATTCCTGGACGCAGCGCGTGTGCGACCGCATCCGCGATCTGTTCGAAACCGATTGCGAAGTCTTCTTCGTCTTCAACGGCACGGCAGCCAATTCGCTGGCGCTGTCGTCGCTGTGCCAGTCGTATCACTCCGTGATTTGCCACGAGCTGGCGCACATCGAGACGGACGAATGTGGCGGCCCGGAGTTCTTCTCCAACGGCTCCAAGCTGCTGACCGCCAAGGGCGAGAACGGCAAGCTCACGCCGGATGCGATTGAAGCCCTGGTCACGCGGCGCTCCGATATTCACTACCCGAAGCCCAAGGTCGTTTCGCTGACGCAGTCGACGGAAGTCGGCACCGTCTACACCGTCGACGAGGTGCGCGCGATTGCCGCGATTGCTAAGCGCCGGCAGTTGCGCGTGCACATGGACGGCGCGCGTTTTGCGAATGCGGTGGCGTCGCTCGGCGTGCATCCGTCGGAGATCACCTGGCGCGCAGGCGTGGATGTGCTGTGCTTTGGCGGCACGAAGAACGGCCTGCCGGTCGGCGAGGCGGTGGTCTTCTTCGATCGTCGCCTGGCGGAGGACTTTGCCTATCGCGTCAAGCAGGCAGGGCAACTGGCCTCGAAGATGCGGTTCATCTCGGCACCGTGGCTGGGTTTGCTTGAGAACGACGTATGGCTGCGCAACGCGCGTCACGGCAATGCGATGGCGCAGCTTCTGCATGCGCGCATTGCCGATGTGCCGGGCGTGCGCATCATGTTCCCGACCGAATCGAACGCCGTGTTCGCTGAGCTGCCGCTACCCGCCATCGAGGCGCTGCGCGCACGCGGCTGGCGTTTCTACACATTCATTGGTGCCGGCGGCTGCCGCCTGATGTGTTCGTGGGACGTGGAGCCCGAGACGGTGGAAGCCTTTGCCGCCGACATCCGCGCAGCCTGTGAGCAAGCTGTCTAACGCATCTCTCTGCCATGAGCTCCGACTACCGCTTCTGCCCTCAATGCGCCACGCCGCTCGTCGAGCAGCACAACGCCGGCCGCTTGCGCATCGCATGTCCGATGCCGGACTGCGGTTTTGTCCACTGGAACAATCCGCTGCCGGTCCTGGCGGCGGTGGTCGAGTATCGCGGGCAGATGTTCCTTGCGCGCAACGCGCTATGGCCTGAAGGCATGTTTGCCCTTGTCACCGGCTTTCTGGAGCGCGATGAAACGCCTGAAGAAGGCATTGCCCGCGAACTGAAGGAAGAGACGAACTTGGACGCACAATCGATCTCGCTGATCGGTGTGTATGAGTTCATCCGCAAGAATGAGCTGATCATTGCGTACCACGTGGTGGCCGACGGCGAAATCGCGCTGTCGGAAGAACTCGTCGAGTACCGTCTGAAGCCGTTTGAGAAAGTCCGCCCTTGGACGGCCGGCACTGGCTATGCCGTGGCCGATTTCCTGACCGCGCGCGGCCTGCCCGTCAGCTACATCGACATCCGTACCGGCGAACCGGCCGAGCCGCCGCCGCGCCAGTGGCAGCCCACGCGGCTCGTTACAATCCCGGAATGACTGATGCGAGCGGCACTGCGCCGCTTGCCCGTACCACTGAGGAAGACATGGAGTTTCAGAAGGAAATCGACGCGCGCGGCCTGAATTGCCCGCTGCCCATCCTGCGCACGAAGAAGGCGCTTGCCGACATGCAAAGCGGCGACGTGCTCAAGATTCTTGCCACTGACCCCGGCGCCACGCGGGACTTCCAGGCATTCGCCAAGCAAACCGGCAACGAGCTGCTGGAGCATAGCGAGCAGGACAAAGTGTTCACGTTCTACATGCGCCGCCGCTGATCGGGTAGGGCGTTCAATGAAAACGGGGCGATCCGGTTTGGCCGGATCGCCCCGTTTTCATTGGCTGCGGATCGTTTCGCGAATTGGCGTGGCTTACTTGCGGGCTTCCATCGCCATGCGCAGCGCCAGACTGGTCAGCACGGTGCCCATCAGGTAGCGCTGAACCGACAGCCAGCTCGGCTTGCGCGAGAGGAACGCGGCGATGCTGCCCGCCGTCGCGGCGATCATCGAATTGACGGTCACGCTCACGCAGATCTGTGTGAGCCCCAGGCAGACCGACTGCACCAGCACGCTGCCATGCGCCGGCTCGATGAACTGCGGCAGCAGCGACAGATAGAGCACTGCCACCTTGGGGTTGAGCATGCTGGTCAGCAAGCCCATCGTGTACAGCTTGCGCGGGCTGTCCACAGGCAGCTCCCGCACCTGGAATGGCGCGCGGCCACCCGGGCGTACGGCTTGCCAGGCCAGATACAGCAGGTAGATCGCGCCGCCAAAGCGCAGCGCATCGTAGGCAAACGGCACGGCCATCAGCAAGGCTGTGATGCCGAATGCCGCGCACAGCATGTAGAAGACAAAGCCCGTGGCGATGCCTGCCAGCGACACCAACCCGGCGTTACGCCCCTGACAGATCGAACGCGAGATCAGGTAGATCATGTTCGGGCCGGGCGTCAGCACCATGCCGAGAGCAACCAGGGCAAAGGTGAGCAGGTTGGTGAGGGTAGGCATAGCGGGCTCGATGTCAGCGGCAAGGACGAAGAGCTTGCAGGCTAGCACCCGTCGCCAATCGCCCAACAGGTACAGAAAATCACAAATTTCAGCGATTCTGTATTGGTCCTCATACGGACTGCGCGACGACTGGATGACGTACGCGGCGTACAGCGCACAGAAAAATTGTCTGTTACATCCTTAACGCGGATTGTCACAGCCTGCAGCCAAGTGCGGCATAGAGTGGAAACAAGGTTCGGCATGTCCGGACGCTTTAAGGGAGCACTCCATGCAAAAAGCTAAGTTCCTGATGTCATTGATGCTGGCTGTATCGGCACTCGCTCCGCTGGCCGGCCATGCGCAAGACCGCGATCACCGCTGGGACCGCGACCGCCACGACGAACGTGTCGACATGGATCGCCGCGCCGATCGCGAAATGGCCCACCGGTGGAATCGGGGTGAGCGCATTCCGCCTGAATACCGCGATCGCCAATACATCATCGACGACTGGCGCGAGCATCGTCTTTCGCCCCCGCCGCGCGGTTACCACTGGGTCGGCGTGGACGGCGGCTACTACCTGGTGAGACCGGATGGTCTCGTCTTCAATGTGACGATCGGCGGTTAGGACATCCCTCCGCTGCGTGAACAACCCGCGACTGCGAAAGCGTCGCGGGTTTTTCATTTTTTGGTGAGAGCGGGCTTCTGGGAGAGGGTGCCTTACAGAATGCTGAACGATCGGCGGCCGCGCGCCGTGCATACGTCATCGGCGTTGTTAAAGGTATGCCTAAACCATTCCATCCCCCACCCCCCGATCCCCCATGCACCTGCATTTCCTCCTTCCCGCCGTGCTGTTCATGGCGCTGCCTGCTCATGCCGAGCTCCTCATCAGCGAATACGTAGAAGGCAGCTCGAACAACAAGGCCATTGAAATCTACAACCCGGACGCCGCAGAGGCCGATCTGTCGGTCTACAAGATCGAGCAGTACAACAACGGCGGCAGTACGCCTACCGCCTCGTTCTCACTCTCAGGCAGGTTGGCGCCGGGTTCCGTGCATGTGATGGCTCACAGCACGCTGACCAGCGCGCTCGGCACCCGCGTCAACCAGACTGCGGCGTTCTCCTTCAACGGCGACGACGCGCTGGCGCTGACGCGTTCCGGCGTCGTTGTGGATCGCATCGGCCAGGTCGGCTATCAACCCCCGTCCGGCTTCTGGGGTACCGCCAGCGCCGGCACCAAGGACCACACCCTGCGCCGCAAGGGCACGGTAAAGCAGGGCGACGCGGACATCTCCGCTGCGTTTGATCCGTCCGTGCAGTGGGATGCATTCAACGTCGACGACTTTTCCGACCTGGGCCTCTACAACGGGCAGGGCACGGTCACACCACCGCCTGCCATGGCGACGTGCGGCGCGCCTGCCACGCATCTGGCAGATGTTCAGGGCGGGGCGACGACGTCGCCGCTGGCTGGGCAGAACGTCGAGATCGAAGCGGTCGTGACCGCCGACTACAGCGGTGCCAACGGCTTCAGCGGCTTCTTCGTGCAGCAGCCGGACACCCAGCGCCGCAAGCTGCCCGGCGTGTCCGAAGGACTCTTCATCTACGCACCCGGGGTGATGGCACGCGCGGGCGACTTGGTTCACCTGGTCGGCAAGGTTGAGGAAAAGTACGGCCAGACCCAACTGACGCTCGCTACCAACGGCATGGCCAGTTGCGGCAGCGGCTACAACGTGACACCGGTCGACGTGACGCTTCCCGTGGCCGATGCCCGCACACTGTCGGCGTACGAGGGGATGCTCGTGCGCCTGCCGCAGACGCTGACGGTGAGCGAAACCTACGAACTGGGGCGCTACGGCAGCATCCTGCTGAGCAACGGGCGCCTGCCGTTGCCGACCAATGTCGTCGCGCCGTCCAATAGCGCAGCGGCGCAGGCGGCGGCCAATGCGCTGAACCGCCTCGTGCTCGACGATGGTTCCAACCAGCAGAATCCCGGCAGCGTGCGGTACCCGACGCCGGGCTTGTCGGCGACCAACCCCCTGCGCGCCGGCTATACGGTCAGCGGTGTGCGGGGCGTGCTGGAAAAGCGCTACAACGCGTGGCGTCTGCAGCCGGTGCCGGGGGCCGCCGCGCCGGCATTCAATGCCGCCGCCAATTCACGCGCAGGGGCGCCCGCACGCCACGCTCAGGCGGACGTGCGGGTAGCTTCCTTCAACGTGCTGAATTACTTCAACGGCGACGGAAAGGGCGCCGGCTTCGACGATCCGAACAACCGAGGGGCAAAGACGCAGGCCGAGTTCGAGCGGCAGGAAGCCAAGATTGTTGCGGCGATCCGCGCGCTCGATGCCGATGTGGTTGGCCTGATGGAAATCGAGAATGACGGCTACGGTGAACTCAGCGCCATCCGCCGCCTAACAAGCCAGCTTGGCGCCGACTGGCGCTACGTCGATCCTGGCGTGCCGAAGCTGGGCAGCGATGCGATCACGGTGGCGATGGTCTACAACAGCCGCACCGTGCAGCCCGTCGGCGTGCCGGCGACGCTGGCTATCGACGACAAGAACCGCCAGCCGCTGGCGCGCAGCTTCCGCCGCGTGGGTGGCGCGCAGAACTTCACCGTGGTGGTGAATCACCTCAAGTCCAAGGGCTGCACAGGTGCCACCGGCAAGGATGCCGACCAGGGCGACGGCCAGAGCTGCTGGAACCCAACGCGCGTGCGCGCTGCCGCGCTGATCGCCGATTGGCTGGCAACCGCTCCGACTGGCGTGTCCGACGTAGGCAAGCTGCTCATCGGTGACCTCAACAGCTATGCCAAGGAAGACCCCGTCTTGCTGCTTGCCGACAAGGGATATGCCGACATGGTGGAGAAGTTCGTCGGCAAGGATGCCTACAGCTACGTCTACGGCGGCGAATCCGGCTACATCGACCATGCGCTTGCCACCTCCGGCTTGGCTGAGCGTGTACGCGCCGTGCACGAGTGGCATATCAACGCCGACGAACCGATTGCGCTGGAATACTCGTTCGCCTACAAGAGCGCCGAGCAGCAACAGACGTTCTACGCTCCGGATGCATATCGCTCCTCGGATCACGATCCGGTGCTCGTCGACCTCGCACTCAACACGCAGGCGGCCGGTGGGGGCACGGCTCCTGAAAGCGATGTTGCTACGGGGAGCGGCGCTGGCAGTGCCGGGGCATCGGGTGCGGGTGCGGTGGATCCCCTTGTGGGGCTTGTGCTAGGGGTCGGTGTGGTGGCCCTGGTGCGGCGTCGCGTGCGGCACGCCTGAGCATCCCGGCTCTTCGCCGTCCAGCGTGGTGGTCGCGCGGCCGAGTGCATCCTGGGTTTCTTGCGGTCGCGCTGCTGATGCTCGCCTTGCAGGCCGGCGGCGCCACCGTCGCGGATGCGCTGCGCTGCGCTACGAACGCGCCTCCATCGCGTCTGGTGAAGTCTGGCGGCTGGTCTCCGGGCACTTCGTCCATTTCACCTGGGCGCATTGCCTGCTCAATGTCGGTGGTCTCGTCGTGCTGGCGGTCATTCTTCCCGCGTCGCTATGCGTGTGGCGCTGCTGCCTGTGGCTTGCGGCGTCGATCGGTTTCGTGCTTTTTTTCGCGTTGCCCGGGCTGCAGCACTATGCCGGGTTCTCGGGCATCGCATGCGGTCTGGCCGTGGTCGCCTTGCTGCCACGTGCGCGTGGCGAGCCGATTGCAGCCCTCGTACTGCTTGCGTTCGTGGCACGGGCGCTCTGGCAGTGGCTGGACACGGGCAACGCCGATGTGATGGCATGGTTGGGCGCGCCGCCGCTTGCGGCTGCGCATCTGGCCGGGTTGGCGGCGGGCGCGCTACTGCTTTGCATCGAGCGCCAGACATCCGTTTGAGCACCCCGACCGTCGACGTTCCCGGGGATGCGAGTAGCGAGAAGCCGATCCGCAAACCGGCCTAACGAGCAACGCCCATCGCCAAATCGGGTGCCTGAAGACGGTACGCTCACCCATCAGAAGACGGTCGTGTCAGGCTTTCACTCGCCCGTCCACGCGCCCGGCAGTTGAACTTTCCAGTGCTCCAGGCTTTGGACTGAATTAAGCTTCTGAATTGGCAAGATCGGTAACATCGCGAGTGCGACGCGCCGATGCAATCGATTCCGATATGGCGACTGGGGATGATGTGAACAATGTAGCGGCGGCGGTGCGCGCGCTGATCCTGGGCGTATGGCTGGGCTTGATGTCCGCCGGCAGCCACGCGGCCGCGACCTCGCTGTTCACGCCCGAGGAGCACGCGTGGATCGCCGCGCATTCGGTTGTTCGCACCTGCGTCGACGAGCACTGGCGTCCGTTCGAGTTTGTCGATGCAGGCAAGGTGGTCGGGATTGTCCCGTCGTTTCTCGACGCAGTTTCCGAACTCAGCGGCCTGCGCTTCGAATACGTCGACGGCGCATGCTGGAAAGGGTCGGTCGCGGCATTGAAGTCCGGCACGGTCGACATGTTGCCCGATTGGAGCAAGGACGAAGAAGCGGCACCGGGCCGCGAAGGCTTTCTTGCGACGCCGCCGTACTACGTCGGGACCATCGTAATCATCACGGCCGAGCGTGAAAACCTCTTTGCCGGTTTCGCACAGTTGGGTGGCAAGCGCGTGGCAGTCAAAGGCGGCGGCGGTCTTGAACTGGCCATCCGCCACGGCGGCGTGCCGTTGACCGTGCTGACGTTCCAGGAGGAGTCCGACGCGCTGGAGGCTGTCGCCGACGGGCAAGCCGATGCAGCGCTCGGCACGGATGCGTCGATCCTCCCGCAACTGCAGCGCCGATTCAAGGGCCGGCTCTTTCTCTCTGGCAGCATCTGGGACCGGCCTTATGCCCTTGCCATGGTGACGCGCGAGGACAACGCCGTGCTCGCCTCGATTCTGGGCAAATCGCTGACTTCCATTTCGGCGTCGGACGCTGATGCCATCCGCCATCGGTGGCAGGAAACGACCGACTATGGTGCGCCTTCACTCGCCTCGATCCTGCATTACCGGTGGCGACAGGTCGCTTTGGTCGCAGGTGTGATGCTGGCCTTCGCGATGCTGGCGTACGTGCTTTGGCGCGCGCGCATAGCCGCCGTCCGCAGCGAGCGCGACAAGGCGATGTTCTTGGCATTCATCAGCCACGAGATCCGCACGCCCATGCACACGATCCTCTCGTCGCTGGAACTGCTGCAGCGCTCGCAGTTGACGGGGCAACAGGCCAGTCGCGCCGATGCAGCGATCTCAGCGTCCGAGACCCTGTTGGCGCTGCTCGATGATGTTCTTGAATACTCGCGCCTCGAATCCCGCAGTGTCCAACTTGCGCCCAGGCCAACCGTGATCGGATCATGGGCCCAACAGACGCTCGACATGGTCCGTTGGCGTGCGGACGAAAAGCATCTGGCCTTGTCCCTTGACGTGGCATGCCCGCCGGGCTTCAGCGCGGACATCGACGCCACGCGCGTGCGGCAGATCGTTCTGAATCTGTTGGTGAATGCGATCAAGTTTACGGGCGTCGGCAAGGTGGTCTTGCGCATCGACTACCTGGGAGGAAAGCATCCTGGTGCCGGTACGCTGGTGCTCGAAGTCCGGGACACGGGCATGGGCATTCCTCCCGAGCGCCAACGCAACATCTTTGACCCGTACGCGCGTGTGGAAAGCCCGGGCAATCGCGGGGCGAGCGGCAGCGGACTCGGCCTGGCCATTTGCCGCGAACTGGTCGACCTGATGAAGGGCGCGATCACAGTCAGCAGCAGCCCGGAGGTCGGCACCGTGTTCACCGTCATGCTGCCCACTGGAGCGCCGCAGACACGTGCGGCCTCGCAGCAGACGCCGCTGGAGAGCGCTGCGGCGCCAAGGCGCGGCCACAAGCCGAGAGCCGATATGCCGTTGCCGCAGGCACAGGAAGAACCGCTCGTGCTCGTCGTCGATGATCACGAGGCGGTGCAGCACGCGATCCAGCATCAGTTGGACGCACTGGCGTGCAGGTCGACCGTCGCCGGAACAGGGGAGGTGGCGCTCGATATGTTCGGGGCGACGGCGTTCGACATGGTGCTGCTCGACTGCAACCTGCCGGGCATCGACGGATACGCCGTCGCCCGGCGCATGCGCGAGATCGAGCAGCAGCGCGCGGCGACACGCACGCCGATCATCGCCATTTCCGCTGCGACAGACGACGCGCACCGCGCCCAGTGCTTTGACAGCGGCATGGACGGCGTTCTGTCAAAGCCGCTGCGCCTTGCCGCCTTGCGCGAGATGATCGAGCTATGGTGCGCGCACGGCGACGATGCGTCGGGTGCCATGCCTGCGGAGCACGACCCACCCTCGGCGGGGTTGGAGGCCATCTACCGCGACACCCTGCAGGCAGATATGGAGACGCTCCGGCTTGCACTGCGTGATCATGACGTCGGATTGGCACGCCACGCCGCACACCGGATCAGGGGTGCCGCAGCGGTGGTCGGACATACTCGCACGCGCGACGTGGCCGCCGAGATCGAGCGCCGGCTTTCGTCCACAGCGGGCGGTGCGCAACCGGGCACTGACGAACTGTTTGCAGAGTTGAAGTCTTTGAACCTGCCCAACGCGGCCGCTGGTGAAAACGGTGCCGGCGTGAGCGACGCCCAGCGGTAAAGCCTGCGCGTCGTTTCGTCGTCGCGGGTTCGGCGCTCACGGCAGCGCTTCTGTTGGGGCAGAGATCTTGTATTCAGCACGGCAATCCAATCGTGCTCCCTTTGAATCCCGCCGAACCGTTCATGTAACGGGTGGTGAGCGTTGCCCCGGTTGCTGCGTCCTAGGCGATATCGAGCGCCTCCCACGCTTCCCACCCAGAGGCGTTATTCCAAGAAATGCACCAATCTCGCACGCTTTTCAGAGCAGTCTGATATTGCGTGGCGCCCTGGGTTGGAATACTTGCGCCTGCCTTCTTCGATAGGCATTTGTTCTCGACCAAGTCCCAGCACTGAACGCTGCGGTCTCAATCAAAAGGGTAAGTCAATGAAAGCGAAATTGTTCGTGGCGGGCGCCGCCATGTCTGTGCTGTCTTCCGTCGCAATGGCGCAGACGACGCCGACCACGGTGGATGGCGTCATCAACTTCCAAGGCTCGATTGTCAATGACACCTGCAAGGTTTCGTCGGCCACGGGTGATGCAGGCACCATCAACGTCAACATGGGCACCATTGCCGCCGACGACGTAGGCACGCTTGCCGCACCGAAGCGCCTGACGAACGGCGCTGGCGCGGCCAACTTTGACGTGGTCTGCAAGACGGGCGCCAAGGTCAGCATGAAGTTTGCAGGCAAGACCGCAGAACTCAGCGCTGACAAGAAAACGCTGCGCGTCAACAATGGCAACACCGCTGCCGGCTTCGCCCAGGGCGTGAGCATTGCCGTGTACGAAGGTACTGGCGCGAGCGCAAGTGCGTTCGACCTGAGCAGCGGTGACCTCCTGGCACAAACCGATGTGCCGGCAAGCGGCGGTACGCTCAACGTCCGCTTTGCCGCTGCTTACGTGGCTGCCGATCCGACCAAGATCAAGCCCGGTATTGCCAACGCAAGCCTGCCGTTCACGCTGAGCTACCAATAAGCCAAGTGCCAGCCAGTCCGGCTGGCTTCAATCGGCAGCGGAACTTCATCTGCTGCCGTCTCTTTCTCTTCACAGGCACTTCCGGATATGAAAGCAAAACGAATCGCCGCTGGCGCGGCGTTGGCGTGCGCGTTGGCTGCGTCCGCAAGTCACGCCAGTATTTCCTTGAGTACCACGCGGGTGATCTTTGAGGGCAAAAACAAAGAAAGCTCCGTGGTGGTCAGCAATGAGGGCGCTGATGTGCTGATCCAGTCGTGGCTGGATCCACTCGATGATGCGGCCGATACACAGCTTCCGTTCGCCATCACGCCGCCTTTGGCCAAGGTGGGTTCTAAACAGCAGCAACTGCTGCGCGTGCTGTATGAGGGTGTGGGCATGCCTGCCGATCGCGAGTCAGCGTTCTGGCTGAACGTGCAAGAGATTCCTCAGGCAGCCAGCAGCGAAAATGTACTGCAGCTGGCCGTGCGCCAGCGCATCAAAGTGTTCTATCGACCCGCTGGTCTCGGTGGCGATCCTCAGAAGGCCACAGCGGGCCTGCAATGGCAGCTCAACCAGGACGCGGGGAAAGCCATGCTGCGTCTGAGCAACCCGAGTCTGTATCACGTCACCGTGGTGGATGCCAAGCTGCACGCAGGCGGCACGGACGAACCGGTTGTCGATGCCAACATGATTGCTCCCGGTGCCACGCTGGTACTGCCCGTGAAGCTGCCGACTGGCTCCGCCGCTGCACCGGAGGTGCGCTACGAAGTCATCAATGACTACGGCGGCCGCGAGAGCTATCGCGTCGTCCTCCGCGGCAACCAACTGAGCACACCGGTTCCCGCCGGCAACTGATCGAGCTGATGGATTCGATCTCTCCACCCTCATGGGTTGGAGCAGCCCGCACCCCTCCGTAGCGGAGCTTGCCTATGTGACACCCCCGATTCTCAAAGCCAGAAGCGAGCATTGCGATGTCTAAACGCCCGACCACCAAACGGTTTCCCAGAAAGATCGATGGAAAAGCGCTTGCCGCTCGTCCGAGCGCGACCCCAATGTATCTGGCTTTGTGTGTGGCGATGTTCAACAGCGCGCGCGCCGCAGAGGGTGATGTGCTTGTTGCGCAGGCTGCCCCAACACTGCTCGCGTTCAATACGAACTTTCTTCACGGACAGGGCCGACCTACAGACCTGAGTGCCGTTCTGTCTTCGGGCAGCAGCGTTCCGCCCGGCACATACCGCGTCGAGGTGCAAGTCAATGGCGATCTGGTCGGACGTCGCGACATTGACTTCCATCAGAATGGCGCCGAAGGCAAATTGCGTCCGTGCCTGACCGCTCAACTGTTGCTGGATTTTGGCGTCAACCTTAGTGCCATCACGCCGCCGCTGGATCGCTACAGCCCGGCGTGCCTGGACTTGCCGCAGTTGATGGAGCAGGCCGCGGTCGACTTCGACGCCGGCCGGCTCCGGCTCAACCTGAGCATTCCGCAGGCATTTCTGTCGCGTGCTGCGCGTGGCTACGTGGATCCCGCCTTATGGGATGAAGGTGTCACCGCTGGGTATGTCAATTATCAGTTCAGTGGTAACTACGGCCATGGCCGTATCGGTCCCGACAGCAGCAGCTATTACTTTGGCCTGCAGAACGGCGTGAACATCGGCCGCTGGCGACTGCGTAACGAGTCGTCGCTGAGCGGTAGCAACGATGGTCAGACGCGCTTCAAGAGCAACCGGACGTTAGTGCAGCGCGACCTTGATGCGATCAAGGGCCAGCTGACGCTGGGCGAGCAATATTCCGACGCAACACTGTTTGACAGCGTGCGTTTTCGCGGCGTGCAAGTGGGCTCGGACGACGCCATGCTGCCCGATAGCGAACGCGGGTATGCGCCCGTCATCCGAGGGCAGGCGGCCACCAATGCGGTCGTGGAAGTCCGTCAGAGCGGCTACGTGCTCTACCGCGCGAACGTGCCGCCCGGTCCGTTCCAACTGACCGATATCTTTCCCTCCGGCTCCAATGGTGACCTCGAAATTACGATCATCGAGGCCGATGGCACCAAGCGAGTGACTCATCAAGCGTTCTCCAGCTTGCCGCTGATGCTTCGCAAGGGCCGATTGAAGTACAACTTCGCGGCGGGCAAGTACAACGGTGACCAGGACACATCGCCAAACCTAGTCAGTGGGTCGCTGGTCTACGGCTTGACCGACAACAGCACGGTGGCAGGAGGTTTCCAGGCTTCGCGCGACTTCCAGGCCGTCAACGTGGGCGCCGGTACAAACACGCCAATCGGCGCGCTATCAGTTGACATCACGCAATCGAGCAGCCGCGCACAGGGCAAGCGTGATATTGGTCAGAGCGTGCGAATCCTGTACGCCAAGACCTTTACGCGGACCAACACCAACTTCACCCTGGCGGCTTATCGTTACTCGACGTCGGGCTATCGTACGTTCAACGATCACGTCAACGATCTGAGCAATGCGACGGGCATCCCATCTGGCCGTAGCCGCTCGCGCATCGACCTGACGACGAGCCAGGACCTCGGAGGCCCCGAGCGCAGGTATGGCAGCGTCTACCTGAACGTCAGCCAGCAGACCTATTGGAATCAGGAGGGGGCCAGCCGCAGCGTCAGCGTCGGCTACGGCAACAATTGGCGCCAGCTTAGCTACAACCTGAGCCTGAGCCAGACCAAAGATACGCGCGTTGGAGGCTATGGCAACAACACTCAGGTCATGTTGACGATGTCGATTCCGTTGGGCGGCAAGCTGCATTCGCCGCGTGCCTATACCAACGTAAGCAAAGACAGCAACGGCGGCACCAACATCCAAAGCGGGCTGAATGGGTTCCTCAGCGAGCGGACGTCGTATGCGATGCAGGCCGGCTATACCAGCCGCGGGCGGGGCGCCACGGGGGGCGCCAGCATCACGCACGACGCCGATGCGGGCCAGCTTTCGGCCAACGTCAATGTCGCACGGGATTACCAATCCGCCAGCGTGAGTGCCATGGGCGCGGTCGTGGTGCATGGCGGCGGCGTCAACATGAGCCGCACGGTGGGCGACACCTTTGCGCTGATGAAGATGGACGGCCTCAAGGGCACAGATGTGCGTACCGATCGCGGTGCCGCGGTTGGGCGTAACGGTTACGCGGTGGTGACCTATGCACAGCCGTACCGCTTGAACGCTTTGCGTCCTGACACGCATAACCTGGGCGCGGACGTAGAACTCGAAGATACCGTCAAGCAGGTGGTGCCGCGCCGCGGCGCCATCGTGCAGGCGACCTTCAAGGGCTACAGCGGTCGCCGCGCGCAGTTCATGCTTGAACAGGCTGACGGCAAGCCGGTGCCTTTCGGGGCCAGCGTGAAGGACTCGCAAACCGGCAAACAGTTGGGTATCGCGGACCCGAGCGGCAAGGCATTTGTGCTGCTCCCGCAGGATCAGGGCACGTTGGCGGTGAAATGGAAGGAGGGGCAGTGTCAAGCGCCCTATGCGCTGCCTAAAGCGCAAGGCGCGCTCAACTACCAGCGACAGACCTTGCGGTGCCGATAGCTTTCCGCAAGTTCAGTCTTTCCACTGCACGGCCATCGATGGGCCTTGTAAGAGCACTAGCGTGCGACCCGGAAGCAAATGCGCGATGCCGATTCTACGTGGTGATCATAAATCGCTTGTCCGGGTTGTCTGTGCAAAAGCGAAAGCGAAATCTGTCACGGACACTTTGAGCTTGGCCCCTTCGTCCTAGCGCGTCCAGCTGACGTGGCCGGTGCGCGTGCATCGTCTGAATAGGAGTCAAAGGACAAATTGAACGAGTCAAATGAAATCCAAGCTCGGCGCGATGGCGATGCGCGACGGGCCAAACTTAGGGCCAGCGGCCCCATGGCCAGCGGGCCAGTTTCGCTGCATGCCTTTGCCATCCGGCTCTCGCATGTCTCGTCAAACGCTTTCCAGCGAGTGCGACATGCGATTGCGTGTTCCCCGGCATTCCTTGCAGCAGCAATGCAACTGCTGCTGATCGCGCCGTCTAATGCTGCACTGACTATTACCGGAACCCGTGTGATCTATGAAGAAGCGAGCAAGAGCGTCACTGTGCCGGTGACCAATCTGGACGATCTGCCCGTTCTTGTGCAGAGCTGGATCACGGATGCCCATAACGAGGATGACCCGACCATTCCGTTTGCGATCGCAGAGCCGTTGCTGAAGGTCGAGCCGAATCGAAGCCGCGATATACGCATTTTCTATGCGGGCCATGGGATGCCGTCGGACCGCGAATCGATGCTGTTTCTGAACATCATGGGTATTCCGGTCAAGCCGATGCAACAAAACACGGTTCAGTTCGCTATCAAGCAAAGGCTGAAGCTGTTCTATCGTCCCAAAACCCTGAGCGGCAGCGTGTCAGATGCCGTCGCCACGCTCCGCTGGCGGATCAACGGTGACCAGATTGAAGTGGTCAACGCCAGCCTGTTTCATGTCTCATTGATCGATCTGGATCTGCAATGGAAGGACGGGCATCGTCCCATTTCCGACTACCTGCTGCTTGAACCCGGAGCGACCCGAACATTCGACGCGACGGTGCCGCATGCCGTCAGACCGCTGCGTATGCGATTCGTCGAGATCAACGACATCGGGCTGCAGTTTCCGCACGAAGTCGATCTTCAATAAATTCCAGCGCGAATCATGCATACCAAGATGAATATTTCGAGAGTGCTCTCGCTCCTAATGATGTTGCTCGCATGGCTGCCGGCCAAGAGCTTTGCAGTGAGCTGCTGGGCCGACGATGGTAAGAACACCGCCATCATTACCGAGGCGCTCGGCACCGACCTTGCCGTGCCGGCAGATGCGCCCGACGGAACGATCATTTGGGAATCGAAGCCCAGAACCATCTACGTTCTTTGCGCTGACGACCGGGAGATTGGGTCGGAGTGGATCTATTTTTATCTCAATCCTTGGAGCATAAGTGTCGGAACAGGCATTCGTGTGGGTATCCGCTATCAAGGCGTCAAAATTACGCAGTCGAGCGGCAAGGTCAATACCTGGCATAGCTCCCATGAGGGATGTACTTGGGCAAACTGCACCGGGTGGCGCAAAGCGCAATTCACGCTGACCTTTTCAGTGTTCGTGGAAAAGTACGGCGCGACACCGACTTCGGGACAAGCCTCGAACCTGGCGACATATAACGTGTTCCAGTTGGATGGCGCCGGAGGGATGAATTACCCGGCAACCAACAACCTTAACTATGTGCTGACAGGCCTGAGCAACATTCGTTTTGTGCCGTGCGCGCCCCAACTTACGGTCACGCCAGGGACAGTCGACTTTGGCGAGGTATTTGGATTGAATGCAACGGTGGGTTCGGTCGCCGCGAGCAAGCGCGTCAACCTGAATCTGCAACGTGCATGCACGACGCCGTACACGGTCAACGCGCGCTTCACGCCTACGGCCGGCACCGTCGTGGACGGCTTGCTGGTCCCGGAGAAAAACGACTCCGTTGGGATATCGATCCTGCGTTCAGCGACTCAGGAAAAACTGGCCTTCAACGATTGGTTCAAACTGACCGATATGAGCGGCTCAACGCCTGCTTCCATCAGTCTCGACACGCAGCTTGTGTGGCGCAAGAAATCCGTCCCTGGGCCGTTCAATGCCGCTGTCGTGATTGATCTGTATTACAAGTAGTTGACCCGGGGCAGACCGTAGACCCTTGAGAATGAGGGGTTGCAGTCAGTGAACCCTGGCGAGTCTGCCCAAGACGCGTCGGATAGTAGCGTCCATCCCGCAAGATCACATCTTGTAGACCGAACCATCACGGAGAGGACCGCCGTGCATCTCCACGATGCATCAAGGGAGGCAACATCTTGGTGTTCACATGTCTTGGTGCCAGTGCCGTTCGCAAGTCGGCGTGAGGTCAAGGCGGTGCCCGCGCAATGCCCGCATGCCGGGCAGTCAGACACCTTGCTTTACGAGGACCTTCAGATACGGCGAGCGACGATCTCGCGACAACGGCGCACCAATGGAAAACGGGCCCGAAGGCCCGTCAAATTAACAGCTTAGATTGTCTTTCGTAATCTTTGGTACTGCGGTGTATTGGTGGAGCCGGCGGGAATCGAACCCGCGTCCGCAAGCCCTCCACAGAGAGTTCTACATACTTAGTTCTGTCATTTGATTTAACCGCCGCATCGCGGACGAACACGCTCTACGACGGCGATTCACTAAGTTTTCGTCTCTAGGCCCGTGACTCACCTAGAGCTTATCTGACGTAGATGACCTCGCTAGTCTTTCGACCCTAGCCCGTCAGCGAGCCAGTGCGAGGACGGCGGCCCTTAGGCTGCCAGTGCGTAACGTTCGTCGTTAGCAGTTATTGCATTCCCATTGATTAACGAGGTGACGGGTCCTCGGTATGCCCTCCACTGCTTCGCAACCCACGTCGAAACCAGGTCGGCCCCAGTAAGGAAGTGTCGATTATCCCATAGATGGGCTACTTCAGCGAGAAATCAACCCGCGTCGTCTTGCCCTTGTCCTTGATGCCTTCGGCGGTCAGCTTCGGAGCCACGACGAAGAGGCGCCCCGGATCCACACGTTCTGCCAGCGCCACATGCACCGCATTCGCCCGACGCTGGGCAAGCTCCCGCAGATCCGCATCCGTCACTTGCACATTGGTTTCCATCAGCTTGCGCATCTCGTCGGGCGGCAAGGATTTGGCTAGGCCGATCACGTTGCGCGGTTTCGGGAATTTGGCGGCCTTGTACGCGCGTTCAAGGTACTTGTTCTCCTCTTCCGGCTTGACGGTGGTGTCTGCCTCAGCAGCGTCGCCGGCATCCTTGAGCTTCTGTTCACGAATCTGACGGTTCACCACTTCGCGGCGCAAGCCGTCGCGGTCAAATTCCGGGTCGACGCGGCCGACGATGTCGACCTTCAGCGCCGGGCGGTCCTTGAGTGCAGTGGCCAGCTTGTCGAGCTTGGCCAATGACGCCTGACTGATGTTCGACGTGCCCGGATCGAACTCGATGTAGCCGAGTTCTTCGCCGCCGCTGCCACCAAACGCGCTGGCAAGCAAGGAGAACGGTGCCGTCACGGCGCGTGCAATCAGGTTGACGAACGCGCGCAGAATGACGCCGCCGATGCTGAACTGCGGGTCATCGAGTGAGCCCGACACTGGCACGCGCACGTCGATCTCCCCACGTGAATTCTTCAGTAGCGCCACCGCCAGCCGCACCGGCAGATTTGTGGCGTCTTTGCTTTCCACGCGATCGCCGAAGGTGAGCTGGTCGATGAAGATGTGGTTATCCGCGGTCAGCTTGCCCTGGTCGAGCAGGTAGTGCAGATCCATCGTCAGCTTGCCCTTGGTGATCGGGTAGCCGGCGTATTTGGCGGAGTAGGGCGTGAGGTTGGTCAGTTCCACGCCGTCTGCCTTGGCTGTGAGATCCACAGAGGCCGTGGGCGCGAGCGGATTGATTTTGCCGTGGATGTCGATGGGCGCGGTGCCGTCGACACTGCCTCGCAGCGTCACGTCAGCGGGTGTCTGATTGGCGGCGGTGCTGATCGTGCCGATCGAGCCACCGATGGCCGTAAGGTTGGCGGTGTAATTCGGCTTGACGAAGTTGTCGGTGAAGCGGATGTTGCCGTCCTGCAGTGTGATGGCGTCAACGCGCAGGTCGGCGCCGCCGGCTTTGGGCGTGGGGCCGGTGGCTGTGACGGTGACGGCCGATGCAGGTGCCGCAGTCGGGGCCGAAGCCACCACGGGTGCAGCTGCCGGGGCGGACGCAGCTGCGGCCGACGCCGATGCAGGTTCGCTTTGCGTCAGCGAGCGTCGCTCCTCGGTCGGCTGCACGCGGATGTCCTGCAGGTTCAGGCGTCCATTCGGATTGATGATGATCCGCGCGTAGAACGTCGACAGCGCCACCGCGCCCACCCGCACACGCGGCGTGGTGCCGTCGTAGTTGGCCTGGATGCGGTTGAGCGCGAGCGAACGCCAGCGCAGGAAGTCATCCGAACTCACGCGGTCTTGCAGGCGCACGTTGCCCAGCGTCGCGTTGCCCTGGTAGTTGACCCTCAGGGCCTTGCCCTGGGTGAGCACGAGGTGCCCGTCCATCGATAGCAGCGCGCTCGTAATCGCCGCATTCAGCGTCTTGTCCAGATACGGATCAAAACCCGCCAGCGAAAGGTTCTGCGAGTTCACTCGCAGATCGGCCTTCAGTGGCTGCGGCACCACTTCGCCACGCACATCGAGCTTGCCCTTCGTGCCCAGCCCCGCACCGATCTGCACGTTGACAGGTTTGCCGAGATCGGTGGAGGCGTTTTGCACGACCACGTTCAGCGGCTCGACACGGATCTTGACCGGACGCGAGTTCGATTGGTCTTCAAAGCCGACAGCGCTGTTGTCCAGCTTCAGTGTCTGCACCGTCACTGCCCACGGCTTTTCGGCTGGGGCATTCGACTTTGCGTTGGACTTGGCGGGCGCCGCCGACTTGCCCGCGGCGGGCTGCGGCCCATCGAGCAGCGTCAGCGTGGTCGTACCATCCTTCCTGCGCAGCGCGTCGATCTGCAGACCGTCGGCGCGCACTTCATTGAGCGTGATGGTGCGGGCGATCAGGTCGAAGCTCTTGACGTCCGCGCGCAGCAGCTTGGCGCGCAGCGCGGTGTCCTTGCCCGTGGCGGGCGCCAGCGACAGGTCGGCCAGGCTTGCGGTCAGCGGTTCCGCGCGTACGTTGAATTTGTTCGGCCCGAAGTCGAGCGCCACCTTGCCGTCGGCCGACAGCGCGCCATTCTGCAATTGCGGGGCGCCCGCCTGGCGCAGATACGGGCTGATGCCAGCCAGCTTCACGCCGTCCAGCTTGAGTTCCAACTCGCCGGTGTTCTTCTCCAGTGACGTGTTGCCTTTGACATTGAGCGTGCCGCCTTGCGCCAGCTTGGCGCCCACATCGAGAGTGGTTGGACCACCCAGCGTGCGTACGCCAATGTCGCCGTGGAGGTCTTCCAGCGTCAGGTCAGCCGCCGGCTGCGTGGTCGCGTCACGCCAATGGGCTGTGCTGTTGGTCAGTTGCAGCTTGCTGACCACCACATCCAGCGGTTTCGGTTTGGCGGTCGACGCGGGCTCAGGTTTGACAGCTTTCGCTTCAGCAGATGCAGGCTTGCCCCCGAGCTGAGCGAAATTGATCACTCCATCTGCACCACGCGTGGCATCGACGCGCACGCCATCGAGCGTCAGCGCATCGAGGTGGAACACGTTGTCGAGCGGGCGCACGTCGCTCAGCGTTGCACGCACTTGTTTGGCGGCCAACAGCGGTGCTTTCTTGGCGTCGACCACTTCCAGGTTGTCGAGGCCGGTCGTGCCGTGTACGCGCAGCACCGGCGCGCCGCTCTTCGGCTTCTGAAAGTCGATCGTTAGGTCCGTCGTCAGCTTGCCTTGCGGCACTGCCACCGGCAGCGGGCCGGGCACGTAGCCGAGGTAGCGGGGCAGATCCAGGCCATCGATCTTGACGTTGAGGTTGGATTCGAGCGAATCGGCGAACGGCTTTGTTTTGCCCGCGAAATGCAGCGGTGCGCCGTCGATGCGCGCGGCCAGCAGCGGCTGCACGAAGATATCCACGTCGGCCGGCAGGCTCGCCAGGAAAGGCACGCCGATCTGCAAGCCATCCACTTTGTGCTGCGTGCCGAGCGGCTGGTCGACAAAATCAATCGCGCCGTTGGCCAATTGCAGATTCGCGAAGACGAAACGCGCCGGCTCGTTCGACTTGGGCTTGGGTGGGTTCTCTGGCTGGCTTAGCCTGTCGACGATGTCGGAGAAGTTGAAGCGCTGTTCGGCGGTGCGCACGATACGCACGTGTGGCGCGTCTATGCCGAGCTCTTCGATGACGGGCGCGCGGCGGAAGATCGAACTCCACGAGGCATTGACATGCAGATGGCCGACGTCGACGAACGGTGTCTTGCCGTCGCGCTCGGCAATGTGGAGCTGGTCAACATCAAGCCGCAGCGTGTATGGGTTGATGCTGATCTTGCCGACCGAAACTGGCCGTTCCAGCACCTTGCTGAGTTGCGTTTGCGCCAGGTGGCGCAGTAGCGGCGGGCCACCGAATGCGCCCAGCAGGCCGAACACCACCAGGAAGATCAGCACGCCGATCCCGGTGCGTTTGGTACGTCGCGATGTGCCGACCTGAGCCGCGCGTTGCCAGCCGGCCGTGCCGCGCACGCGATCAAGCCGTGCGCGCCAGCCGTTGGTATTCGATTGCAGATCGGGGCGCGAATCGCGGGAGGTGCTCATGCTGGTGTCGGTCCGGCCATGGCGTGGCCTACTTCGTCAGTCGGTCGACCGCCACGTCCCCGGGGGGAGGCGGCGGTCCTGAAAGATGCGGCGCCCAGGCATTTACCGGGGCATCGTGGTCAAGCGCGTTGCGATTCGAGCAGCAGCGGAATCAGCTCGGCCGCGCTGGCAATCAGCGCATCGGCGCGCCATTCCACGGGCGATGGTCCATTACCACAATAGCCGTAACTGGCCGCAATGGTAGGCATGCCGGCGGCGCGGCCGGCTTCAATATCGCGAAGGTCATCGCCCACGTAGACGATCTGCCGTGCATCGACGCCGATGGATTCGGCTGCATGCAGCAGCGGGGCTGGGTGAGGTTTAGCGTGCGGCGTGGTGTCGCCTGCAACGACGCAGGCAGGCGGCACGGGGAACGACAGCTGTGCAACCAGCGGTACCGTCAGTCGGCCCGATTTGTTGGTGACGATTCCCCAGGGGATGCCGGCGCGGCCCAGTTCCGCCAGCACGTCAGCCATGCCCGGAAACAGCTGCGTGCGCACACAGATTTCTGCTTCGTAGTTGGCGAGAAATGCCAGCCGCAGCGATTCGAATTCAGCATCTCCCGGCCCAATGCCGAACGCCACGCCAATCAGCCCACGGGCACCATGCGAGGCGACCGGGCGCAGCGCTTCGTAGTCCACCGGTTCGAGACCGCGGTCGGTGCGCACCTTGTTGGCCGCCGCAGCAAGATCGGGGGCCGTGTCCGCAAGCGTGCCGTCTAGGTCGAACAGCACCGCGCCCAGCGGATCGGGAAATTGGCGCACCCTCATGCCTCGGCCGGACGGCGCGTCGCCATCAAGTAGTTGACGCTGGTGTCCTGCGTAAGGGCGTAGCGGCCGGTAATCGGGTTGTATTCCAGCCCGCGCATCTCTTGCGCTTGGAGGCCAGCCCCGCGTACGAATGCGCTTAGCTCAGAGGGGCGAATGAACTTGGCGTAGTCATGCGTGCCGCGCGGCAGCATGTTCAGGATGTATTCCGCACCTATCACCGCCAGCAGGTACGCTTTGGCGTTTCGGTGGATCGTGGAGAAAAATACGTAACCGCCCGGCTTCACCAATGTCGCGCATGCGCGAACAATGGATGCCGGATCGGGCACATGTTCGAGCATCTCCATGCAAGTAACGACATCGAAGCTGCCAGACTCACGCGCGGCCAGCGCTTCTGCTGCGATCTCCTCGTAATCGACGGTAATGCCCGCCTCGAGGCTATGCAGGTCGGCGACACGCAATGCTTTGCGGGACAGATCGATGCCTTTGACGTTGGCTCCGGCACGCGCCATGCTCTCTGAAAGGATGCCGCCGCCGCAGCCGACGTCGACGACGCGTTTGCCGGCTAGCGGTGCGATTGACTGGATCCAGTCAAGGCGTAGCGGGTTGATTTCGTGCAGGGGTTTGAACTCGCTGTTCGGATCCCACCAGCGGTGGGCGAGTTCGCTAAATTTTTCGAGTTCGCCGGGATCGGCGTTCGCGTGAGTGGTCGTCATGTTGCGCTGCGCCAGGGCATATCGGCTAGGTGAGGAAATGTACCAAAAAGCGTGGCCCCGACCAAATCACGGGGTCTGGAAAAAGGTTTCACATTGAAACAGAGGTGAACGAACGCGCATGCATTTCCTCCAACTGTCACCTTCGCTCAAGGAGAGATCAATGAAATCCAAACAAATTCTGATAGGACTGGGTGTTGTGGGCCTGACGGTGCTGGCAGGCTGCGCCGCGCCCGGTTACGGCGGTGGTTATAACGGTGGGTATGCTCAGCAGCCTGCCTATGGTCAGCAACCGGCTTATAGCGGACAGCCCCAGCAAACGGGCGCCCTTTATGGCCGGGTCGAATCGATCCAGCCGATGCAGGCCCCGGCAAATAGCCCAGGCATTTTGGGCACGATCATCGGCGGCGTGGCCGGCGGCATTCTGGGTCACCAAGTTGGTGGCGGTACGGGCAACACGGTCGCGACCATTGGTGGCGCAGCACTGGGTGCCTATGCGGGCAACCAAGTCGAACAGCGCGCCGGGGCGGGCGGTCAAACGGTGTACCGCATCACCGTGCGCCTGGATGATGGCCGCGTCGCGACCGTCACGCAGCGAAACCCGAACAATCTGCGCGTTGGCGATCGCGCCATGGTTGCTAACGACCAGGCGACACCTTCCTATCAATAAGAAGGGCGGTCATGAGGAAGGGGCATCGGTGCCCCAAATAGAAAAAGCGATGGCGCATTTGGCGTCATCGCTTTTTTAATGCCTATTTCCGCAGCAGACCAGGGGGCATCTGCCGATGTATAGACGAAAAAAAGCCCAGCTTTCGCTGGGCTTTTTCCCGGTGTGAACCGAATTACTGAGCCTTGCGGGTGCCGACCACTTCGACGTCCACGCGGCGGTTCGGTTGCTGGCAGGCGATTTGCGCCTTGCGAGCGCCCTTGCACGACTTCGGATCAACCTTCAGCTGGCGCTTGCCCTTGCCTTCCGTGTAAACACGGTTGGCTTCGATGCCCTTGCTGACCAGGTAGCCCTTGACGGCTTCAGCACGACGGACCGACAGACGGTCGTTGTACTTGTCCGAACCGAACGAGTCGGTGTGGCCAACGGCGATCACGACTTCCAGGTTGATGCCATTCAGCTTCGAGACCAGGTCGTCCAGCTTAGCCTTGCCTTCCGGCTTCAGCACAGCCTTGTCGAAATCGAACAGGGTGTCAGCAGCGAACGTAACCTTTTCGCTCGACACAACCGGAGCAGCCGGAGCAGCCGGGGTGGCCGTCGGAGCAGCAGCCGGAGCCAGAGCGCCGTCGCACTGAGCGTTGGCGGTTGCCGGCGTCCAGAAGCCATTGCGCCAGCACAGTTCGTTCGTGCCGTTCTTCCAGACCCACTCGCTCGTGCCGTTACCCCAGTTGTCGTTGACGGCCTTCTTTTCGTAGGGCACCGACTGAGCGTAAGCGGACGCAGCCATGGCTACCGCAGCTGCAGCGAACGCGAGCTTGGCAAATTTTTTCATATTTCTCCTCTCAGGATGAGATCACCGCAGAAGACTGCGAGCAGATGGGACGAAAACAAGTCATACATTCTTCGGAGTATAACATTCTCGGTGTGGTGAAGGCTCCACTTCGAACAATGTCTGCCTCTTCGCTGGGGGATTGTGCCACAAGCACGCACTCCTAAAAAGCAAATATAAGCGATTCGAACGGGGCGCCACGGCCTTGTGGTGTGTACGCAACAAGGCAGGAAATGGCTCGCAAACCCTTATGGGGACTGGCTCCCCGGTTTTGCCCTCGCTCGCACGGAACGTGCCCGGGGTTGACGATGCGTCGCTCGCGCGTATGAGGGGAGGGGGCTTGCGGCATGGTAAAATGTTCTGTTATTCGCGCAACCGCAGCGTCCTGCAGTGGGCACCACTGTGCTCACTAGGGGACCTCTCACCGTTCGCCCAATGGATCAATTCGCCAAAGAGACACTCCCGGTATCGCTCGAAGAAGAAATGCGCAGCTCGTACCTCGCTTACGCGATGAGCGTGATCGTGGGCCGCGCCCTTCCAGATGTGCGGGATGGTCTCAAGCCGGTGCATCGTCGTGCGTTGTACTCGATGCACGAGCTGAACAACGACTGGAATCGCCCCTATAAGAAGTCCGCCCGTATCGTCGGGGATGTGATTGGTAAGTATCACCCCCACGGCGACACTGCTGTATACGACACCATCGTGCGGATGGCGCAGAACTTCTCTCTGCGCTACATGCTGGTCGACGGCCAAGGCAACTTTGGCTCGGTCGACGGCGATAACGCCGCGGCGATGCGTTACACCGAAATCCGCTTGTCGAAGATCGCTCACGAACTGCTGGCCGACCTCGACAAGGAAACGGTCAATTTCGAGCCGAACTACGACGGTTCCGAAACTGAACCGTCCGTTTTGCCGGCTCGCATTCCCAACTTGCTGATCAACGGTTCGTCTGGGATTGCGGTGGGTATGGCGACGAACATTCCGCCGCACAACCTGAATGAAGTGGTTGATGGCTGCCTGCATTTGTTGCGCAACCCCGAAGCGACGGTTGACGAGCTGATCGAACTGATCCCGGCGCCGGACTTCCCGACGGCCGGCATCATCTACGGCATTTCGAGTGTGCGTGAAGGCTATCGCACCGGCCGCGGCCGCGTCGTGATGCGCGCCAAGACGCATTTCGAGGATATTGATCGGGGCCAGCGCCAAGCGATCATCGTCGACGAGCTGCCGTATCAAGTTAACAAGCGCACGCTGCTCGAGCGTATCGCCGAGCTGGTCACCGAAAAGCGCATCGAAGGCATTTCTGACATTCGCGACGAGTCGGACAAGTCCGGCATGCGCGTGGTGATCGAGCTCAAGCGTGGCGAAGTGCCGGAGGTTGTTCTCAACAACCTCTATAAGAATACGCAGCTGCAGGACACGTTCGGTATGAACATGGTGGCGCTGGTCGACGGCCAGCCGCGTCTGCTGAACCTGCGCCAGATGCTGGAGTGCTTCCTGCTGCACCGCCGCGAGGTGGTAACGCGCCGCACCGTGTTTGATCTGCGTAAAGCGCGAGAGCGTGGCCACATCCTCGAAGGTCTGGCTGTTGCGCTTGCCAACATCGATGAGTTCATCGCAATCATCAAGGCCGCTCCGACCCCGCCGGTTGCGAAAGCTGAGCTGATGAACCGCAGTTGGGATTCGGGCCTCGTGCGCGACATGCTTGTTCGCGCAGAGAGCGAAACCTCCGGCGGCGGTGCTGCGTATCGGCCAGAAGGTTTACTGCCTGCATTCGGTATGCAAGGCGATGGGCTGTACAAGCTGTCGGACACGCAGGCGCAAGAAATCCTGCAGATGCGCCTGCAGCGCCTCACCGGGCTGGAACAGGACAAGATCGTTCAGGAATACCGCGAGGTGATGGCGCAGATCGCCGACTTGCTGGATATCCTGGCACGTCCTGAGCGCATTACCGCCATCATCGTCGAGGAACTTACCGCCATCCGCGCGGAATTCGGTGATGAGCGTCGCTCGCAGATCGAGCACAATGCGACCGAGTTGGATACAGAAGACCTCATTACGCCGCAAGATCTGGTGGTGACGCTGTCCCACAGCGGCTATATGAAGAGTCAGCCGATTTCCGAATATCGTGCGCAAAAGCGTGGCGGGCGTGGCAAGCAGGCTGCCGCGACGAAGGAAGACGACTGGATCGACACGCTGTTTGTTGCCAATACCCACGATTACATCCTCTGCTTCTCCAATCGCGGTCGCCTTTACTGGTTGAAGGTTTGGGAAGTGCCGCAAGGCAGCCGTAACTCGCGCGGTCGCCCGATCGTCAATATGTTCCCGCTGTCGCCGGGCGAGAAGATCAACGTGATTCTGCCCGTGAAGCAGTTCGACGAGCAGCACTTTGTGTTCATGGCTACCTCCAAGGGGACGGTCAAGAAGACGGCGTTGACGGAATTCTCGAACCCGCGCAAGGCCGGCATCATTGCGGTTGACCTAGACGAGGGCGATTTCCTGATTGGTGCGGACATCACCGATGGTCAGCATGATGTGATGCTGTTCTCCGACGCCGGCAAGGCGGTGCGCTTCGATGAAAACGACGTGCGCCCGATGGGTCGTCAGGCGCGTGGCGTTCGCGGTATGAACCTGGAGGAAAGCCAGCAAGTGATTGCCATGCTGGTTGCGCCGGCGGAAACCGAAGGCGAAGGTGCCCAGTCGGGCGCCGGCAGCGTGCTGACCGCTACCGAGAACGGCTATGGGAAGCGCACGCCGATCTCGGAATACACCCGACATGGCCGCGGCACGAAGGGCATGATCGCCATCCAGACTTCTGAGCGTAACGGCAAGGTGGTGGCCGCTGCGCTGGTGGCGCCTGAAGACGAGATCATGCTGATCACGACGGGCGGCGTGCTGATCCGCACGCGTGTGGACGAGATTCGTGAAATGGGTCGCGCCACGCAGGGTGTCACCCTCATCTCGGTGGGCGAGGGTAACAAGCTGTCTGGGCTCCAACGTGTGATGGAGTCCGATGCTGAAGGTGCAGAAGGAGGTCTCGAAGGGAGCGATGCGGAGGATGCCGCCCCGGGTGCCGATGCACAGGCGGATGACAGCAGCGAGACATAATTAGAAACATCTTTTGCTTGCCGTTAGGCGCAGTTCTGTCATGATGCCGGACCTGTGCGCGGCAAGGGCTTGGAACTTTTGCATCACACGCCCGGCCTAAACGCAACGCTTATCTCAAGGGAGCAACAATGCACAAGAGTCTCAAACTCAAACATCTGATTGTGGTGGCCGGTTTCGCTCCGCTGTTTGCGTTCGCGCAGGCTGGCGACGCTGACAAGACGGCTGCCATCAAGGACCTGCTGACGACGATGAACGTCGATGCAGCTATCAAGGGTCAAGGTGAAGTGTTGGCCAACGGCGCTAAGCAGGAAGCCCCGCTGGTGCTGGAGCAAGCACTGGTCGAGAACAAGACTCTGAACGACAAGCAGAAGCAAGCCGCTGTCGACAAGCTGAAGAAGAACGGCGCTGTGCAGCGCATGACCGACGGCGCCGGCAAGGACTTTGACACGGAAGCGTTCCGCAAGGACGCTCTGCAAGCCCACTATGACTCCCTGGGCAAGTACTATTCGACCCAGGAAATCAAGGACCTGACCACGTTCCTGAAGACGCCGAGCGGCCAGAAGTTCATGGCCAACCAAGGTAAGGCGATGCAGGAAGTGTGGGGCAACGTGATGCAGAAGTACGGTCCGCAAGTCGGCAAGAAGATGCGCGACATGGCTGACAAGGAAGTTGCCGCTGCCGCGAAGTAATTAACCGGCATAGGCGGACGATCGGGGGGCGCAATCCCCGGCGCGCTGCCAGTTGGTAGATAATGGCTGTTTGGGTTTGCGCCCAGACAGCCATTTTTCTTTTGCCCTTCGCCCTATGAACCAAGCGGATCGAGCCCTTCAAGCCAGCCAAACGCGCGTGTACAACTTTTCGGCAGGTCCGGCGGTGTTGCCGCTCGAGGTGCTGGAACAGGCGAAGGAGGAGATGGTCTCCTGGCACGGCAGCGGCATGAGTGTGATGGAAATGAGCCATCGCGGCCGCGAATTCGAAAGCATCCTGGCAGCCGCGTTTGGCGATTTGCGGCAATTGCTGACGGTGCCAGACAACTACGAAATCCTCTTCCTGCAAGGCGGCGCCATCGCCGAAAACGCGATCGTGCCGTTGAACCTCATGCGTCGGCTGTCGGCGGATGCACCGAAGGCTGACTACGTCGTTACCGGCACGTGGTCAGTCAAGTCGCAACAGGAAGCGCGCAAGTACGGCGAGGTGAACATCGCTGCCACCAGCGAGGCCGAGCGCTTCCACAAGATTCCGGATGTCTCGAGCTGGAAGCTGTCGTCGGATGCCGCCTACGTGCACCTGTGCACGAACGAAACCATTGTCGGTGTCGAGTATCAGGAGACGCCTGACATCGGTCAGGCGCACGGGCGTGTGGTGGTGTCCGACGTGTCGAGCCACATCCTCTCTCGGCCGATCGACTGGAACGGTTATCAGGTCCTGTACGGCGGCGCGCAGAAAAACATCGGCCCCGCCGGCCTGACGATTGCCATCGTCCGCAAGGACCTCCTGGGCCACGCGCACCCGCTGTGCCCGTCGGCATTCAATTGGCGCCTCGTGGCTGAGAACGGCTCGATGTACAACACGCCGCCCACTTACGCCATCTACATCGCGGGGCTCGTGTTCCAGTGGATCAAGCGCCAGGGCGGGGTCGAGGCGCTGGAGACGCGCAACATCATCAAGTCGAAGATGCTGTACGACTTTATCGACGCCAGCAGCTTCTACCGCAACGAAATTCATCCGACGTGCCGGTCGCGTATGAACGTGCCGTTCTTCCTCAACGACGAGTCCCGCAACGAGGCGTTCCTCACGCAGGCGCGCGAGCGCGGGTTGGTGCAGCTCAAGGGCCACAAGTCCGTGGGCGGCATGCGGGCAAGCATCTACAACGCGATGCCGCTGGAAGGGGTAGAGGCGCTGGTCGACTTCATGCGTGAGTTTGAAAGAGTGTCTGCGTAAGGCTGATACTTAATCACGGCAGAACATTGCGCGAAGCGCCCGCTTCGCGCGGCAATTTGCAATCCGTTGCCGAACCAGATTCCTACAATGACCAGTCAGTCAGACGATACGAAGCAAAACAAGGACGCCGCATTGGCGGCGGAGCTTGCGCCGTTGCGCACGCAGATCGACGCAATTGACAACCAGCTGCTTATGCTGCTCTCCGACCGCGCCAAGGTAGCGCAGGAAGTGGGCGAGGTGAAGAAGCGCTATTCGTCACCGGCGTTCCGGCCGGACCGCGAGTTGCAGGTCATCCGCAAGATGCAGTCCGGCAACCAAGGGCCCCTGCACGACGAGAGCATCGCCGCCATCTGGCGCGAGGTGATGTCCGCCTGCCGCGGTCTGGAACAGGCCCTGCGCATCGGCTACCTCGGCCCGGCGGGCACGTTCTCGGAGCAGGCGGTGATCGCGCATTTCGGCCACGAGATCCAGCCGATGCCGTGCCCGAGCATCGACGAGGTGTTTCGTGCGGCGGAGTCCGGCACGGTCGATTGTGGCGTGGTGCCGGTGGAAAATTCGACGGAGGGCGTGGTGTCGCGCACGCTCGATCTGTTCTTGCAGACGTCGCTGAAGATCAGCGGCGAGATCGCGCTGCGCGTGCACCATAACTTGCTGCACAAGACGGGCGACATGTCGCAGGTGAAGGTGGTGCGCGCGCATGCGCAGGCGCTGGCGCAGTGCCAACGGTGGCTGAACACGAACTATCCGAATCTGCCGCGCGAGGCTGTGTCGAGCAACGCCGAGGCAGCGCGCATGGCAGGCGAGGACGAAACCATCGCTGCGCTGGCAAGCGTGCAGGCGGCCAACCGCTACGGCCTGCACGTGGTGCGTGCCAATGTGGAAGACGATCCGCACAACCGCACGCGCTTTGTCGTGATCGGCAACTACGAAACGGAGCCGAGCGGACGCGATCAGACGTCGTTGATCCTGTCGGTCCCGAACGAGGCTGGTGCTGTCTACAAGTTGCTGGCGCCGTTGGCAGAGAACGGCGTGTCGATGTGCCGCTTCGAGTCGCGCCCGGCGCGCAGCGGTGCGTGGGAATACTACTTCTACGTCGATGTGGAGGGCCATCAGCGAGACCCGCAGGTCGCGCGTGCGCTGGAAAAGCTGCGTCACGACGCGGCGTATTTCAAAGTGTTGGGGTCCTATCCCTCGGCACATTGAGGGATTCAAGGCGCTCTGCACGGGCAGAGCGTCGATAACAGAGGAGCACCCCATGTCTTTGCAGTTCGGCCCCGAGTACGTCCGCGCCATCGCCCCTTATGTGGCCGGCAAGCCGATTTCCGAAGTGGCACGCGAGTTCGGTCTGGATGCCGCGCGCATCGTCAAGCTGGCGTCCAACGAAAATCCGCTGGGCATGCCGCAGTCAGCCAAGAACGCGATGGCCGCGGCCATTGACGAACTGGCGCGCTATCCAGATGCCAATGGTTTCAGCCTGAAAGCGGCGCTGCATGCCAAGTTTGGCGTGCCGGAAACATGGATCACGCTCGGCAATGGCAGCAATGACATCCTCGAACTGGCGGCACGTGCGCTCGTGTCGCCGGGGCAGGCCGTGATGTATGCGCAGCACTCCTTTGCCGTGTACGCACTCGCGGCGCAGGAGGTGGGTGCGCGCGCCATCGAGGTGCCGGCCCTGGATTACGGCCATGACCTCGATGCGATGGCCGCGGCGATTACCCCGGACACGCGTCTGATCTACATCGCCAACCCGAACAACCCGACTGGCACATTCCTGTCGTCCGGCGAGATCGCGGCGTTCCTGGCCAAGGTGCCGCCGACGGTCGTCGTCGTGCTGGACGAGGCATACAACGAGTTCCTCAAACCGGAGCAGCAGTACGACTCCACCGCCTGGGTGCGCCAATACCCGAACCTGCTGGTGTCGCGCACATTCTCCAAGGCGTACGGGCTGGCTGGCCTGCGTGTGGGCTACGGCATTGCGCAGCCGCAGTTGACCGATCTGCTCAACCGCATCCGCCAGCCGTTCAACGTCAACAGCTTGGCCCAGGCGGCAGCGGTAGCAGCGCTCAACGATGCGGAATTCCTGGGTCGATCAGCTGAACTGAACGCTGCCGGTTACGTGCAGTTGACGGACGCGTTTGATCGGCTGGGCCTGAAGTACGTGCCGTCTTCGGGCAATTTCGTCCTAGTGCGCGTGGGCGATGACACGGGCGCCGGTGCGCGCGTGAACGTTGCATTGCTCAAGCAAGGTGTGATCGTGCGTCCGGTCGGCAACTACGGCTTGCCGCAATGGCTGCGCATCAGTATCGGCTTGCCGGAAGAGAACGCCACGTTCATCGGTGCACTTGAGGCGGCCCTGGCGCAGGAAAAAGCCGCCGCTTAACTTCTGCAGCGACCGTCGTAGCGCCCTGTATCAGGCATCGGGCGTCGCGCACATCGGGCTACAATGCCGCTTTGCTTTTTTCTGGCAGGGCGGTGTTGTGGCCTCTTCTTTTTCCAGTTCCCGGTTGGTGATTGTCGGCGTCGGTCTGATCGGCGGTTCGCTGGCGCTGGGCTTGCGTCGTGCGGGTGTGGTCGGGCATGTCGTGGGCGTCGGGCGATCGGCCGCGTCGCTTGAGGCGGCGATCCGTCTGGGCGTGATCGACGAAGCCCTGCCGATGGAAGAGGCCGTGCGCGGCGCCGACATGGTCGTGCTATGCGCGCCCGTCGCACAGACGTTGCCGTTGCTGCTCGCCATGCAGCCGCATCTGGGTCCGGACACCATCGTGACGGATGCCGGCAGCACCAAGTCAGACGTCATCATGGCCGCCAAGACGGCGTTGGGCGATCAGGTCAGCCAGTTCGTTCCGGCCCACCCGATTGCCGGCCGTGAGCTGAACGGCGTGGAGGCTGCGCTGGCCGATCTCTATGTCGGCAAAAAGACCGTGCTTTGCCCCCTGCAGGAAAACCGGCGCAGCGATGTTGCCCGTGTGCAGGCGATGTGGGAAGCCGCGGGCGCGTATTGCCACATCATGTCGGCCGTGCAGCACGACGCCGTGTTCGCCGCCGTCAGCCACCTGCCGCACGTGCTGTCATATGCGCTGGTCGCGCAGATCATCAATGCCGAAGACGGGGCGCTCAAGCTTGATTTCGCCGGCGGCGGCTTTCGCGATTTCACCCGCATTGCTGCATCGTCGCCCGAGATGTGGCGTGACATCTGTCTGTCAAATCGCGAGGCACTGCTGCGTGAGCTTACGACCTACGAGGCTGTGATCGGACGCCTGAAGACGATGATCGCTGAGCGTGACGGCGCCGCGCTCGAGCGCGTGTTCCGCCGTGCCAGCGAAGCACGTTTGGCGTGGCCGCAACGCGTGGCAGCGGCTAATGCCACCGGCCCGCAATCCGAATAACGTTTGTTTTGAACTGAATGGATTCATGGAACATCTCGACGTTGGTCCGCTGAAGACGGCGCGCGGCACCATCAAGCTGCCTGGCTCGAAGAGCATCTCCAATCGTGTGCTGTTGCTGGCCGCGCTCGCCCAAGGCGAGACTGTGGTGCGCGACCTGCTCGACTCCGACGACACGCGCGTCATGCTCGCGGCTCTCGATAAGCTGGGCGTCTCGATCGAAGGTCTTGCCGACAACGCATACCGTGTCGCCGGCACGGGCGGCCGCTTTACGAACAAATCGGCCGATCTGTTCATGGGCAACGCCGGCACAGCCATCCGCCCGCTGACGGCCGCGCTGGCGCTGCAAGGCGGCGAGTACACCTTGCACGGCGTGCCGCGCATGCACGAGCGGCCGATTGGAGACTTGGTTGACGGGCTGCGCCAAGTTGGCGCGTGCATCGATTACACGGGCAATGAGGGCTATCCGCCGCTGGCGATCCACGCCGCGGCGGTCAAGATCGATGCACCGATCCGCGTGCGCGGCGATGTGTCGAGCCAGTTCCTGACGGCATTGCTGATGGCACTCCCACTGGTCGAGTCTGCCGGCAATGTCACCATCGAAGTGGTTGGCGAGTTGATTTCCAAGCCCTACATCGAGATCACGCTGAACTTGATGGCGCGCTTCGGCGCGCACGTCGCGCGCGATGGCTGGGCGTCGTTTACCGTACCGACCGGCGTGGCGTACAAGGCGCCGGGTGAGATCTTTGTGGAGGGCGATGCATCGTCTGCCTCGTACTTCCTGGCCGCAGGCGCGCTTGGCGGCGGGCCGGTGCGCGTGGAGGGTGTCGGCATGTCCAGCATCCAGGGTGATGTCCGCTTTGCCGACGCGCTCAACCGCATGGGCGCCAACGTCATGGCGGGCGGCAACTGGATCGAGGTGCGCGGCGTCGAGCGCGACGACGGCAAGCTCAACGCCGTTGAGTTGGATTGCAATCACATTCCGGATGCGGCAATGACGCTGGCGGTGGCTGCACTGTTTGCCGACGGCACGACCACACTGACCAACATCGCCAGCTGGCGCGTCAAGGAAACCGACCGGCTGAGCGCCATGGCCACCGAACTGCGCAAGCTTGGCGCCGAGGTGGAGGAAGGCCCCGACTACATTCGCGTGACCCCTCCATCGCAATGGACCCCGCCGGCCGGTGGCATCGACACCTATGATGACCACCGCATGGCGATGGCGTTTTCGCTGGCGGCATTCGGTCCAGTGCCCGTGCGTATCAACGACCCGCGTTGCGTCGCCAAGACGTTCCCGGAATATTTCACTGCGTTCGGTGGCATCACCGCTTGAATCGCAATTAACCGCCTGCATTTCATCATGCCCGAGACTGCTGCTTCCATGTCGTACCCGGTCATTACCATCGACGGACCGACCGCATCTGGCAAGGGCACGGTCGCTCACCAGATCGCGGATCTCCTTGGTTTTCACCTGCTGGATAGCGGCTCGCTGTACCGATTGGTGGCGCTTGCCAGCATGCGAGAGAACATCGACGACCACGACGTTGAGAGCCTCGTGCGCATCGCGCGAGAACTCGATGTGCGCTTCAAGGCAGATCACATCTGGCTCAAGGGTGAGGATGTGAGCTTGGCGCTGCGGCATGAGTCCGTTGGCAATCAGGCTTCGGCCATCGCCGTGCATGGGGCGGTACGGGAGGCGTTGCACGCACGCCAGCGCGCGTTCCTGGAAGCACCCGGTCTCGTGGCCGACGGCCGCGATATGGGCACGGTGGTTTTTCCTGAAGCGGTGCTCAAAGTGTTCCTGACGGCAAGCGTGCAGGCACGCGCTGAGCGGCGTTATAAACAATTGATTGCAAAGGGTTTTTCTGCTACAGTTGAAAGTCTTTCGCAGGACTTGGAGGCGCGTGATTTGCGGGATCGCACCCGCAGTGTCGCGCCGCTGCGTCCGGCGCAGGATGCGCGGCAACTGGATTCGTCCGACATGACGGTCGATGAAGTGGTCGCGCAGGTACTGGACTGGTACCGGCAGGTGCAGGGCGCTGACAAGGCAAACTGATCCGGCTGAACTGGTTCGATCGGTGCCGGTGGCATGTCGCTGCCGGCGGTTGTTTAACTCATAACCCCGCATGCGTGTCTTCGCCCGTTTTGTGCGAAAGCAATGCGAGGCATGTTCTGCGGATGCCTATTTTTTATGTCCCAAACTAACGAATCTTTTGCCGCCCTGTTCGAAGAGTCGATCGCCAAGTCCAATATGAAGGCTGGCGAAGTGATCTCTGCGGAAGTTGTGCGTATCGACCACAACTTCGTCGTTGTGAACGCGGGCCTGAAGTCTGAAGCTTTTGTTCCGGTCGAAGAATTCCTGAACGATCAGGGCGAGCTGGAAGTGCAAGTTGGCGACTACGTTTCGGTCGCAATCGACGCGCTGGAAAACGGCTACGGCGACACCATTCTGTCGCGCGACAAGGCCAAGCGTCTGGCTTCGTGGCTGAACCTTGAGAAGGCATTGGAATCCGGCGAGATCATCTCCGGTACCGTGACCGGCAAGGTCAAGGGCGGTCTGACCGTTATGGTCAACGGTATTCGTGCATTCCTGCCGGGTTCGCTCGTCGACGTGCGTCCGATCAAGGACACCACGCCGTACGAAGGCAAGACCCTCGAATTCAAGGTCATCAAGCTGGACCGCAAGCGCAACAACGTTGTGCTGTCGCGCCGTGCCGTGGTTGAAGCCACGCTGGGCGAAGAGCGTCAGAAGCTGATGGAGACGCTCAAGGAAGGTGCGATCGTCAACGGTATCGTCAAGAACATCACCGACTACGGCGCGTTCGTGGATCTGGGTGGCATCGACGGTCTGCTGCACATCACCGACCTGGCATGGCGTCGTGTGCGTCACCCGAGCGAAGTGCTGTCGGTTGGCCAGGAAATCACTGCCAAGATCCTCAAGTTCGACCAAGAGAAGAACCGCGTCTCGCTGGGCGTCAAGCAGCTGGGCGAAGATCCGTGGGTCGGCATCTCGCGCCGCTACCCGCAAGGCACCCGCCTGTTCGGCAAGGTGACCAACCTGACCGACTACGGCGCGTTCGTCGAGATCGAAGCTGGTATCGAAGGCCTGGTCCACGTGTCGGAAATGGACTGGACCAACAAGAACGTGGCTCCGTCGAAGGTTGTCCAACTGGGCGACGAAGTGGAAGTCATGGTTCTGGATATCGACGAAGACAAGCGTCGTATCAGCCTGGGCATGAAGCAGTGCAAGGCCAACCCGTGGGACGATTTCGCGCGCAACCAGAAGAAGGGCGACAAGCTGGCTGGCCAGATCAAGTCGATCACCGACTTCGGCGTGTTCATCGGTCTGCCGGGCGGCATCGATGGCTTGGTGCACCTGTCGGACCTGTCGTGGCAAGAGACTGGCGAAGAAGCCGTTCGCAAGTACAAGAAGGGCGACGAAGTCGAAGCCGTGGTTCTGGCCATCGACGTCGACAAGGAACGCATCTCGCTGGGTATCAAGCAACTGTCGGGCGACCCGTTCAACAACTTCATCTCGACCAACGACAAGGGTTCGATCGTGCAGGTCACGATCAAGGCCGTTGATCCGAAGGGCGCCGTGGTGCAGCTGGCTGACGACGTGGAAGGCTACCTGCGCGCCTCGGAAATCTCGAGCGACCGTGTTGAAGACGCCCGCAACGTGCTGAAGGAAGGCGAAACGATGACCGCGATGATCGTCAACATCGATCGCAAGTCGCGCAACATCAACGTTTCCATCAAGGCGAAGGACAGCGCCGACCAACAGGAAGCGATGCAGAAGTTCTCGGCGGATACCGGCGCAGCTGGTACCACGAACCTCGGCGCGCTGCTGAAGGCCAAGCTGAACGAAACCAATCAGTAAGCATCAACCGGGTCGACCCTAAAGAACGACGAGGACGCGCGCAAGATGCCCATGACCAAGTCCGAACTCGTGGAAAAGCTGGCCGCCCGCTTTCCGCAGCTGCTGCTGCGGGATGCCGACATCGCGGTCAAGACGATCCTGGATGCGATGTCCGACGCCTTGGCGGACGGCCACCGCATCGAGATCCGCGGATTCGGGAGTTTTGGTCTGAATCGGCGTCCGCCGCGTGTCGGTCGCAATCCCAAATCTGGCGAGAAGGTGCTGGTGCCCGAGAAGCGGGTGCCGCACTTCAAGGCGGGCAAGGAGTTGCGCGAACGGGTTGACCGCAGCCTAGAGCGTCAAGGCGACCCCTCTTCGGAGGGCGAGCCTGCCGTGTCGCTCGCGGCTGTAAAGGCTGCGCGAAAGACTGACAGCACCCGTCAGGCTGCCGGATTTCCGGTAGACACGGCGGTGCCGTTGGCTATGTCGCGCTGAGCCTAAGTAGCACCTGGTAGTTTCAGGAACGCCCCGCTTGCCGGGGCGTTTTTTATTCTGGCAATGCTTGTCTCCCGCCCAGCGCGGCGTCGCTGGCCGCCATATGAATCCGCTACAATGCGGCACAACACGGCAATCGTGCCGCATCCGGCTGCTGCACCGCCGCCCGTTTCCGAATCCGCATGAAATTTCTCGTCTGGGTCATCCGTATCCTGTTGTTTGTGCTGCTTTTCGTGCTGGCACTGCACAACATGGCGGAAGTCTCGCTCGCGCTGCCGTTTGGCGTGGTCTGGCATGCACCGTTGATCCTGATCGCCTTGGCGTTCTTTGTCGCTGGCATCTTGCTGGCCATGCTGGCGATGGCACCGCGTGTGATGCGGCATCGCTTTGCGGCAAGCCGCCTGCGTCGCCAGATCGGTCGCATGAAGAAGGCCGAAGAGGTGACCGAGGCGCCGACGACGCCCGTTGTTGCCGATTCTCCGTATCACGTTCCCGGCCCCAAGGTCTGACGCATGGATTTTGATCTCTGGTGGCTCTTGGCCATCCCCCTGGTGTTTGGCTTGGGCTGGGTGGCTGCTCGGCTCGATGCCCGCCAGTTGCGCACCGAACAATCGTCGCTGCCGCGCTCGTATTTCAAGGGGCTGAATTTTCTGCTTAACGAGCAGCCGGACAAGGCCATCGACGCCTTCATTGAAGTTGCGCGTTTGGACCCGGAGACCACTGAGCTGCACTTTGCGCTCGGCAGTCTGTTCCGCCGGCGCGGCGAAACCGAACGCGCCATCCGCGTTCACCAAAACCTCGTCAACCGTCCGGATCTTCCGCCCAATGAACGCGATCACGCGTTGTTTGAACTGGGGCAGGATTTTCTGCGAGCGGGCCTGCTGGATCGCGCAGAGGAATCTCTGCGCATGCTGATGGAAGGCACATTCGCCGAGCCGGCCAAGCGCGTGCTGCTTGAGTTATACGAAATCGAAAAGGAGTGGCGCAAGGCCATTGACGCAGCGCGCGAATTGCAAAAGCTGCAAGGCAAGGATTACGCCGTACAGATTGCGCAGTTCTGCTGCGAGGTCGCGCAGGAAGCGCTGCAGCGCAAGGACGTGCCGACTGCCGTCGAATGGCTGGAACGTGCACTGCAGGAAAATCCCAAGAACGTGCGTGCCACCTTGCAGTTGGGCGATGTGGCGCAAGGGCAGGGCGATGTGGAAGGTGCCATCAAGCGTTGGCGCAGCATCGAACAGCAAAACACAGCGTTCTTGCCGCTGGTGGCCGAACGCCTGATGAAGGCGTACACGCAGCTTGGCCGCGCCGCCGAGGGACTCGCTTGGCTGCGCTCCAAGATGGACGCACGCCTGGGCCCCGAACTGCTCGATACGGTCTACAAATACGAATTGGACGTACACGGTATCGACGATGCCGTGGCGCTGATGCGCGACCAGATCCGTCGTCAGCCCTCGTTGATGGCGTTGACGCGGCTGGTGGAAGCCGAGGCGACGCGCGCGTCCGAGGCGGTTGGGCATGAAGCACCCGCGACGGCCGACGTTGCCGAGAGTGCACTAGCGGATCCGGTTGAAGCGGGCGGCAATGCTGACATCCAGCGCGCGCAGGATCTCGGCGCCATTCGCGATTTGCTGCAAAGTCGTACGCGCAATCTGGCGCGCTACACCTGCCAGGAGTGCGGTTTCCGCGCGCGTCTGTTTTATTGGCAATGCCCCGGCTGCAACCGCTGGGAAACGTATGCTCCGCGCCGTACCGAGACGCTCGGCGGCAGCGGCGGCGCCAGCATGTAATTCAGTCCGGCGCGGCGCGTTTGTAGCGGCCGCGCTGGCGCTTTTTTAATCTTCAAGTGTTTGTATGAAAATCACCATCATCGGTAGCGGTTATGTCGGTCTGGTCACCGGCGCGTGTCTGGCGGAGCTGGGCAACGATGTGTTTTGCCTCGATGTCGACCAGAAGAAGATCGACCTGCTCAATGCCGGCGGCGTGCCGATCTACGAACCGGGGCTGAAAGAGCTGATCGAGCGAAACCGCGCGGCCGGCCGCATTCAGTTCTCGACCGACGTGGCTGCCAGCGTGGCGCACGGCGACGTGCAGTTCATCGCCGTGGGCACGCCCCCCGATGAAGACGGTTCGGCTGACCTGAAATACGTGCTGGCGGCCGCCCGCAACATCGCCCAGCACATGACGAGCTTCAAGGTGATCGTCGACAAATCGACGGTGCCGGTGGGAACGGGCGACAAGGTGCGTGCCGCGGTTGACGAAGTGCTGGCAACGCGCGGCAAGTCGGACGTCGGCTTCTCGGTGGTGTCGAACCCGGAGTTCCTGAAAGAAGGCGCAGCGGTGGACGATTTCATGCGCCCGGACCGCATCGTGCTCGGCACGTATGGCGATAACGACGGCCTACGCGCCAAGGCCATCATGCGCACCCTCTACGCGCCGTTCAACCGCAACCACGAACGTACGTTCTACATGGACGTGCGCTCCGCCGAGTTCACCAAGTACGCCGCCAATTCAATGCTGGCCACGCGCATCTCGTTCATGAACGAGATGGCCAATCTGGCCGACAAGGTGGGCGCGGATATCGAACTCGTTCGCCTGGGCATCGGCTCGGATCCGCGTATCGGCTATAGCTTCCTCTACGCCGGCACTGGCTACGGCGGGTCGTGCTTCCCGAAGGATGTGCAGGCGCTCGTGCGCACGGCGCAGGAGTACGGTCAAACGCTGCACGTGCTGGAAGCCGTTGAAGCGGTCAACGACAAGCAGAAGGAAGTGCTGGTCGACAAGATCGAAGACCGCATGGGCGTCGACCTTACCGGCCGCGCCTTCGCCATCTGGGGTCTGGCGTTCAAGCCGAACACCGACGACATGCGCGAAGCACCGAGCCGCATCCTGATTGCAGCGCTGTTGGCGCGTGGCGCTCGCGTGCAAGTGTATGACCCGGTTGCGATGGAAGAAGCCCGCCACGCGTTGGCACTCGATCTTTCTGCCGAACAACTGGAACGTGTGACCTTCTGTGCCGGTCAGATGGACGCGCTCAAGAATGCCGACGCGCTGGTCATCGTGACCGAGTGGAAGGCGTTCCGCAGCCCGGACTTCAACGCCGTGAAGGCCCTGCTGAAGACACCGATGGTGTTCGATGGCCGCAACCTGTTCGAGCCGCAAGCCATGCGCGACGCAGGCTTTGAATACCAGGCCATCGGGCGCTCCACCCAATCGTAATCACAGAGACCCTCCGGCCGCTGCCGACGCTTAGACCCATGACCACGCTTGCTTCCGAACAGATCCACGCCGCCCGCATTCTCGTGGTCGGCGACATGATGCTCGACCGCTACTGGTTTGGGGATGTCGATCGGATTTCGCCGGAAGCGCCGGTACCGGTCGTGCAGATCAAGCGCCAGGATGAGCGTCTTGGTGGGGCCGCCAACGTGGCGCGCAACGTGGCGGCACTCGGCGCGCAGGCAGCCATGCTTGGTGTGATTGGCGACGACGAGCCGGGTCGCAGCATTGAAACGCTGCTCGGCGAGAGCCATGTTACGGGTCACCTGCATCGTGATCCGGCAGTCAACACGACGATCAAGCTGCGCGTGCTGGCACGTCAGCAACAATTGATTCGCGTTGATTTTGAAAACGCGCCCACGCACGAAGTGCTGATGTCAGTGCTCGATCGTTTCGGTACGCTGGTGCCGCAGCACGACGTGGTGGTGCTGTCGGACTACGGCAAAGGCGGACTCACGCACGTCGGCAAGATGATCGAGACCTCGCGCCGGGCGGGCCGGCGCGTGCTTGTCGACCCGAAGGGCGATGACTATTCGCGCTACAAGGGTGCAACCATGATCACGCCCAACAGGGCTGAAATGCGCCAGGTGGTGGGTTCGTGGAAATCGGAGCAGGACCTGACCATCCGCGCACAGAACCTGCGTCGCGATCTGCAACTCGAGGCGCTGCTACTCACGCGCTCGGAAGAAGGCATGACGCTTTATACCGAGCACGAGGTGCTGCACGTGTCGGCGCAGGCGCGCGAAGTGTTCGACGTCTCCGGCGCCGGCGATACCGTGATCGCCACGCTGGCCACGCTGCTGGGGGCGGGCGCCAACATCAAGGAAGCCGTGCAGTACGCGAATCGCGCAGGCGGCATCGTGGTCGGCAAGCTGGGCACGGCGGTCGTCACCCACGCAGAACTCTTCAACTGATCACCTGATCAACGGATCATGACCATCATCGTCACCGGCGCGGCCGGCTTTATCGGCGCCAACATCGTCAAAGGTCTGAACGAGCGCGGCGAGACCGACATCATCGCCGTCGACAACCTCACACGGGCCGACAAGTTCAAAAACATCGTCGACTGCCAGATCAGCGACTACCTGGACAAGACCGATTTTGTTGAGCGTTTTGCGCGCGGCGAGTTCGGCAAAGTCCGCGCGATCTTCCATGAAGGCGCCTGCTCCGACACCATGGAGACCGACGGCCGCTACATGATGGACAACAATTACCGCTACTCGCTGGCGGTGATGCGTGCGTGCCTGGACCAAGGGGTGCAGTTTCTCTATGCCTCGTCGGCAGCCACATACGGCGCGTCGGAAACGTTCCGCGAAGCGCCCGAGTTCGAGCGGCCGCTCAACGTGTACGGCTATTCCAAGCTGCTGTTCGACCAGATCGTGCGGCGTGTCATGCCAACCGCGCTGTCGCAGATCGTCGGCTTCCGCTACTTCAACGTCTACGGGCCGCGTGAGCAGCACAAGGGTCGCATGGCTTCTGTGGCGTTCCACAACTTCAACCAGTTCCGCGCAGAAGGGACGGTCAAGTTGTTCGGCGAGTACAACGGCTACCCGCAAGGTGGCCAAATGCGCGATTTCGTGTCGGTGGAAGATGTGGTGAAGGTCAACCTGTTTTTCTTCGACAATCCGGACAAGTCGGGCATCTTCAACCTCGGCACGGGCCGCGCGCAGCCGTTCAACGATATCGCCACGACGGTCGTGAACACGTTGCGCGCAGCGGAAGGCAAGCCGGCGCTTTCGACCGAAGAGCTGGCACAGGAAGGCCTGATCGAATACGTGAAATTCCCCGACGCATTGCGTGGCAAGTATCAGTGCTTCACGCAGGCGGACCAGTCGCGCCTGCGCGCGGCGGGTTACACGGCGCCGTTCCTGACGGTCCAGGAAGGCGTGGAGCGTTACTGTCAGTGGCTGTTGAAGCAGCCGGCCTGATCGATCAGTTCTGCCAAGAATCAGACGGCGTGTGACTTTTTGTCCGTTCGCTGCGGAATCGCCAGGACGCTCTTTAAGATGTGTCGAAACCGCCACCTCATGTGGCGGTTTTTTTTCCTCCCAATACCAAGGAGAAGCACATGTTGAAGAAGCTGTTGGCTACCGCGTTGATGTCGCTGTCGATGCTGTCGGTCTCGTGGGCCGCGGTAGATGTGAATACTGCAGATCATGCTGCGCTTGAGACGCTGTCCGGCATTGGTCCCAAGCGTTCCAAGTCGATCATTGAAGAGCGCACCAAGAACGGTCCGTACAAAGACGCCGCCGACTTCAAGGCTCGCGTGTCCGGCATTGGCGACAAGACGCTCGTCAAGCTGGAGAACGAAGGTCTGACGTTCGGCGCTCCGGCAGCGGCAGCGGCGCCGGCCGCAGCCAAGAAGGACAGCAAGGACGCAAAGAAGAAGTAAGTCTGCGGTCACCTGCCGCCAACGCCCCGCCCCGAGCGGGGCGTTTTGCCATGTGTGGGGCAAGGGATTTGGGCTGCATTACAATGCCTTGATTCCCGTCCCCCACGCATCATGGCCTATCTCACCATCGAAGACACCATCGGCAACACGCCCTTGGTTCAGCTCCAGCGCATTCCCGGCGAAGGCAACGCGCGCCGCGGCAATGTCATCCTCGGCAAACTCGAGGGCAATAACCCAGCCGGCTCGGTCAAGGATCGCCCTGCGCTGTCCATGATCAAGCACGCCGAAGCGCGTGGCCGCATCAAGCCGGGTGACACGCTGATCGAATCCACGTCGGGCAACACGGGCATTGCCCTGGCCATGGCCGCCGCCGTGCGTGGCTACAAGATGGTGCTGATCATGCCGGAAGACCTGTCGGTGGAACGCCGCCAAAGCATGGCCGCTTACGGCGCGGAGATCATCCTCACCCCCGTCAAAGGCGGCATGGAATACGCACGTGACCTGGCCGACGCGATGGAGAAGGAAGGTAAGGGCGTCATCCTCGATCAGTTTGCCAATCCGGACAACCCGCTTTCGCACTACGAAACCACCGGCCCCGAACTGTGGCGCGACACCGAGGGCCGCATCACGCATTTCGTCTCGGCGATGGGGACGACGGGCACGATTACCGGTGTCTCGCGCTTCCTGAAAGAGAAGAACGCCGACATCCAGATCGTGGGCGCACAGCCGGAAGAAGGCTCGCGCATTCCGGGCATCCGCAAGTGGCCCGAGGCGTACATGCCGAAGATCTACGATCCGAAGTACATCGATCGCACCGAGCCGGTGAGTCAGTCCGACGCCGAGCACATGGCGCGTCGCATGGCTCGCGAAGAAGGTATCTTCTGCGGGATATCTGCGGCGGGTGCGTTGTGCGTGGCACTGCGTGTGGCCGAGGAAGTCGAAAACGCGACGATCGTGTTCGTGGTGTGCGATCGAGGCGACCGTTACTTGTCGACGGGCGTTTTCCCCGCCTGACGGCACGCCGCATCGCCAAGAAAAAAGCGCAGCCGGAGCTGCGCTTTTTGTTTGCGTGGACGGTGGATCAACCCTGCATCGCCTGCCGCACGGCTTGGCCCAACTCGTACACCGCAGCTGCGTAGAAGAAGCTGCGGTTGTAGCGCGTGAGCACGTAGAAGTTGCGCAGGCCGACGCGGTACTCGGTCGGCTGACCCGGCGTGGGCAGGTCGATCATCAGCACCTCGGTTTCCTGCTCGCGTGTGGCATCGACGCCCGGAGCCAGCGCCAGACCAGCGCGCGTGAGCCTCGACAGCGTCATGCCGGGATACGGCTGGCCGTCCGCTGCCGCTGCTGCGATGCCTTGGCTGTCCGCATCACGGGCAATGTTCCACATCACAGGGCGGTTCGGTTCCCAGCCGTGCATCTGCAGGAAGCGTGCGACGCTGCCGATGGCATCCGCCGCGCTGTTGCGCAGGTCGATATGACCATCGCGGTCGTAATCGATGGCGTATTCGCGGATGCTGGTTGGCATGAATTGCGGAATGCCGACTGCGCCCGCATACGAGCCGAGGACCGAGAAGGTGTCCGTGCCCGTGTCGCGGCACCAGAGCAAGAAGTCCTTGAGTTGGTTGCGGAACATCGTGCTGCGGTCTTCGCGGTTGGGCGTATCGGGGTAGTCGAAGGCCAGCGTGGACAACGCGTCCATCACGCGGAAGTTGCCCATGTCTCGGCCGTAGATGGTCTCGACGCCCAGGATGCCCACGATCACGTCGGCCGGCACGCCAAATTCGTTCTCGGCACGGCGCAGTGTGTCGCCGTATTGCTGCCAGAAGCGTACGCCGGCGCCAATGCGGATCGGCTCGATGAAGCGTCCGCGATAGGCCGTCCAGCTGCGACGCGCGGGCGTGGCCGGAGGCAGGATCAGGCGCGCCACCGTAGCGGAATAGGCCGTTCCGGCAAACAGCGTATCGAGCGATGTCCGGTCAAAGTTGTACTGCGCGACCAGCATGCCGATGAAGGCCTGCGTTTGCGGATTGTTGCGATAACGATCGGGGTCGATCTCTTCTTCATGCACCGCAACGCGGCGCTTGGGCGACTTGGCAGCTTTCTTGGCAGCCAGCGAGAGCGCCGGGAAAGAGAGCGCGGAAAGCGCTGCGCCAGCCACCAGGGCGCGCAATACGGGACGACGGGAAGAAGGCGATTGGCTCATGGGCAGGCTTCATACGGGATCGGGGCATTGTAGCGGATGCGTCTGTTGGATCGCCCGGGGCGTGCGGCGTTGTCGCACAGCCGTGCTAACGTAGCGGCTGGAGACACTGAAGCACACCGGATCACAACAACATGGCGACCGGCCTCTACACGCATCCCGAATTCCTCCGGCACGAGATGGGACCGCACCATCCCGAATGCCCGGACCGCCTGCGCGCGATCGAAGACCAGCTCATCGCCAGCCGCATCGACGACCTGCTCGTTCCCTGCGAGGCGCCGCCCGCCACCGAGGCGCAGCTATGTCGCGTCCATCGCGCTGAATACGTGCGCGAGCTGGTGGCCAGCGTGCCGATTGCCGGTTATATGCCGATCGATCCCGACACCTCGATGAACCCGCACACATACATGGCTGCAGTGTTGGCGGCGGGGGCTGCGGTGGACGCCACCGACAAGGTCATCGCCGGCGAGCTGGAGAACGCCTTCTGCAGCGTGCGCCCACCTGGCCATCATGCGGAGCCGGGCCGCGCAATGGGCTTCTGCTTCTTCAACAATGTGGCCGTGGCCGCGCGTCATGCGCTGGACCATCACGGCTTGCAGCGCGTGGCGATCGTCGACTTTGACGTGCACCACGGCAACGGCACCGAGGCGGCGTTCATCAACGAGCCGCGCGTGCTGATGTGCAGCATCTTCCAGCACCCGTTCTATCCGTATTCCGGCACCGAAACGGTGGCGGCCAACATGGTGAACATCCCGCTGCCGGCCTATACGAACGGCCTGACCGTGCGCGAAGTGGTGGAGACTATCTGGCTGCCTCGCCTGGAGGCGTTCCAGCCCGAGATGCTGTTCATCTCCGCCGGTTTCGATGCGCACCGCGAAGACGATCTGGGCCAGATGGGCCTGGTTGAGGCGGACTACGCGTGGATCACGCAGCAGCTCATGCAGGTGGCGCGCACACACGCCAAGGGCCGGATCGTCAGTTGTCTGGAGGGCGGCTACAACCTCAGCGCGCTCGGGCGCAGTGTGGTGGCGCACGTTAAGGCGCTGGCCGAGCTTTAAGCGATCGACGGTGACGAATCGTCAATGACATTCAAAAAAGTAATAAAGACATCGTTAAAGAATCGTTCCTCGCATGTAGGGTCTGCCTTACACTAGCGTCTTATTCCAACAAAAAAGAGACGGCAACGGCCTAGGCACTGGGCGGTTGCCGTTTTTGTCTGTACGCATGATCGAACTCAAGGGGATATCGCAGCACTTTCGGGGAGCGGGCGGCCATGACGTCCACGCGCTGCGCGACGTGGACCTCACCATCGACCGGGGAGAAATCTTCGGCATCATCGGCCGCAGCGGCGCGGGCAAGAGCACGCTGGTCCGCGTTATCAATCTGCTGAATCGGCCGACCTCCGGCACCGTTACCGTGGCAGGGCAGGAGCTCACCGCACTCAATGCCGACGGCCTGCGGCAAGCGCGCCGCAAGATCGGCATGATCTTCCAGCACTTCAACTTGCTGTCCTCGCGCACCGTATATGACAACGTGGCGCTGCCGCTGGAGTTGGCCGGCACGTCGCGTGAACGCATACGCGAGATCGTGTTGCCGCTGCTGGAACTGGTGGGCCTGTCTGCGCACAAGGACCGCTACCCCGCGCAGATTTCCGGTGGCCAAAAGCAGCGCGTTGGCATCGCCCGCGCGCTGGCCAGCCAGCCAGATGTGCTGCTCTCCGACGAGGCGACTTCCGCGCTGGACCCGGAGACGACGCGCTCGATTCTTGACCTGCTGCGCAAGATCAACCGCGAACTGGGCCTGACCATCGTGCTGATCACGCACCAGATGGAAGTCATCAAGCAGGTGTGCGACCGTGTGGCGGTGCTCGACGCCGGCCGGGTGGTGGAACTGGGCCGTGTGATTGACGTGTTCCTGAAGCCCGCGCATGACGTAACGCGCGCGCTCATCGGCGAGGTGATCTCGCAGGAACTGCCGCCCTCGGTACTGGCCCGCGTGGAAAGCCGGCTCGTTGCGCGCGAGCAGGGCGGGCGGGACCATCTGTTCCGCCTAGCCTTCACGGGTGCGGGTGTGGATCAGCCGGTGCTGGCGCAGGCGATCCGCAACTACGGGCTCGACTTCAACATCCTGCACGGCCATATCGACGAGATCCAGGGCCAGGCCTTTGGTTCGCTGGCGATCCTGGCATCGGGGGAGACCGCCGACATCAACAACGCGATGAACTTCCTGCGCGAGCAAGGCGTGGTGGTCGAGGAGATCAACCATGTGGTCTGACCTGACCGATCTGTTCCTGCCGGCCTTCTGGGAAACGCTCGCCATGGTTGGCGTGTCCGGCGGCATTGGTGCGCTGTTTGGCGTGCCGCTGGGCGTACTGCTGTATCTGACGACTTCGGGCGGCGTGCTGTCGGCGCCGGTGTTCAACCGCGTGGCGGGCCTTGTCGTCAATGCCGTGCGCTCCGTGCCGTTCATCATCCTGCTGGTCGCGGTGATTCCGTTCACGCGCCTGCTGGCGGGCTCCTCCATCGGCACCGCCGCGGCCATCGTGCCGCTGACGATCGCGGCGATTCCCTTTGTCGCCCGCCTGGTCGAGACCGCGTTGCGCGAAGTGGACCGCGGCCTGATCGAGGCAGCTCAATCGATGGGGGCGACGACGGGCCAACTCGTCTACAAGGTGCTGTTGCCAGAGGCGATGCCGGGCATCCTCGCCGGCCTGACAATCACCTTCGTCAGTCTTGTAGGCTACTCGGCCATGGCCGGTACCATCGGCGGCGGCGGCCTGGGCGATCTGGGCATTCGCTACGGCTATCAGCGCTACGAATCGGACATCATGCTGGCGGTTGTCGTCATCCTGATCGTCTTTGTGCAGGCGGTGCAATCGACGGGCGATTGGCTCGTGCGCCGCCTGAGCCACCGTTAATCACCCAATCGACAGACAAAACGAGGAAACACAATGAATCGCCGTCAACTGCTTCAATGGTCCGCGAGCCTTGGTGCCGCACTGGCGTTGGTCGCAGGCAGCGCCCTGGCGCAGAGCAAGCCGATCAAGATCGGCGTGACCGCCGGCCCGCACGCCGAGATCATGGAAGAAGTGAAGAAGGTCGCCGAGAAGGACGGCCTGAAGCTCCAGATCGTCGAGTTCAACGATTACATCCAGCCGAATGCGGCCCTCGCTGCCGGCGATCTGGACGCCAACAGCTATCAACACCAGCCGTATCTGGACGACCAGATTGCCACGCGCGGCTACAAGTTTGTGAGCGTCGGCCAGACCATCACCTTCCCGATGGGGATCTACTCGAAGAAGATCAAGTCGCTGAAGGAATTGAAGGACGGTGCGCGCTTCGGCCTGCCGAACGATCCCACCAATGGCGGCCGCGCGCTTCTGCTGCTGCAATCGCAAGGCGTGATCAAGCTCAAGCCGAACGCCGGTTTCAAGGCCTCGCCGCGCGACGTGGCCGAGAACCCCAAGAAGCTGAAGTTTGTCGAGTTGGATGCCGCGCAACTGCCGCGCTCGCTGGATGACCTGGATGCCGCCGCCATCAATGGCAACTACGCCGAGAAGGCCAACCTGGATCCGACCAAGGACGGCATCGCCATTGAAAGCCCGAAAGGCCCGTATGCAAACGTGATCGCCATCCGCGCCGCCGACAAAGACCAACCCTGGGTCGCCAAGCTGGTGAAGGCGTATCATTCCGACGCCGTGAAGTCTTTCGTCAAGACGAAGTACAAAGATGCGGTGATTGTGGCTTGGTAGTCACTTTATGATTTCTCGGTGACCCGGTAGAGGGTTCTACCGAACAGATTGCCGGACGTTTGACTGGCGTCCGGCAAATTTTCGCGGTTAAAATAGCACGACCGTTCGGAAAAATTACGCGAGCGACCAGCCCCCCTTATAATGGCCGGCGTTTTGCAAAATCGTCTTATCAATTAGTGGAGTGAGCGCATGAAAGTCCTGGTCGCAGTCAAGCGCGTGATCGATTACAACGTGAAGGTTCGCGTGAAGACGGACGGCAGCGGTGTCGATCTGGCCAACGTCAAGATGAGCATGAACCCGTTCGACGAGATCGCCGTGGAAGAGGCGGTGCGCCTGAAGGAAGCGGGCGTCGCTACCGAAGTGATCGCCGTCTCGTGCGGCGTGACGCAGTGCCAGGAAACCCTGCGCACCGCCATGGCCATCGGCGCCGACCGCGGCATTCTGGTCGAGACTGCCGAAGAGCTGCAGCCGCTGGCCGTCGCCAAGCTGCTCAAAGCGCTGGTCGACAAGGAACAGCCTCAGCTGATCATCCTCGGCAAGCAGGCGATTGACGACGATGCCAACCAGACCGGCCAGATGCTGGCTGCGCTGGCGGGCCTGCCGCAAGCCACGTTCGCTTCGAAGGTGCAGATTGCCGACGGCAAGGCTTCGGTCACGCGTGAAGTGGATGGCGGCCTGGAAACCCTGTCGGTCAAGTTGCCGGCCGTGGTCACCACCGACCTGCGCCTGAACGAGCCGCGCTATGTGACGCTGCCGAACATCATGAAGGCGAAGAAGAAGCAGCTCGACACGGTCAAGCCGGAAGATCTGGGCGTGGACGTTGCACCGCGCCTGAAGACGCTGAAGGTGGTCGAGCCCGCCAAGCGCAGCGCCGGTGTGATGGTGCCCGATGTGGCCACGCTGGTGTCCAAGCTCAAGACGGAAGCCAAGGTGCTGTAAGCGGTCATCCGCTTCGCACATCTTCCAAGCACACCGAATAGGCAGATCAAGATGACCGCACTCGTTATTGCTGAACACGACAACCAATCCATCAAGGCCGCGACGCTGAACACCGTGACGGCCGCCGCCCAATGCGGCGGTGACGTCCACGTGCTGGTGGCCGGCGCTGGCTGCGGCGCCGCTGCACAGGCCGCTGCGCAGATCGCTGGCGTGACAAAGGTGCTGGTGGCCGACGCGCCCCAGTTTGCCGATGGCCTGGCCGAGAACGTCGCCGAGCAGGCCCTGGCCGTTGCCGGTAACTACAGCCACATCCTGGCGCCCGCCACCGCCTACGGCAAAAACATCCTGCCGCGCGTGGCCGCCAAGCTCGACGTGGCCCAGCTGTCCGACATCACCAAGGTCGACGGCCCGGATACCTTCGAGCGCCCGATCTACGCCGGCAACGCAATTGCCACCGTGCAATCGGCCGACAAGGTGAAGGTAATCACCGTGCGCGGCACGGCATTCGACCCGGCTGCCGCAACCGGCGGGTCGGCTGCTACCGAAAACCTGACCGCCGTGGCTGACGCCGGCATCTCGCAATTCGTCTCGCGTGAAGTGACGAAGAGCGACCGCCCGGAACTGACCGCCGCGAAGATCATCGTGTCGGGCGGCCGTGGCGTAGGCTCGGGCGAGAACTACACCAAGGTGCTGACGCCGCTGGCGGACAAACTGGGCGCTGCCCTGGGCGCCTCGCGCGCCGCGGTGGATGCCGGCTTCGTGCCGAACGACTACCAGGTTGGCCAGACCGGCAAGATCGTCGCGCCGCAGCTGTATATCGCCGTCGGTATCTCGGGCGCGATCCAGCACTTGGCAGGCATGAAGGATTCCAAGGTGATTGTTGCGATCAACAAGGATCCGGAAGCGCCGATCTTCCAGGTGGCGGACTACGGCCTAGTGGGCGACCTGAACGCTGTCGTGCCGGAGCTGGTGACCGCACTGGGCTGATCGCACCGCGCAGCTCGCTTCGTTTGACGCGCGCTGCAATGCCCGACGCAAAGCCGTTTCCGACCTGTTTGGAAACGGCTTTTTTATACGCGAGCGCCATCAGGAGAGCGCGTCACGCACCCGATGCGGCTCTGTCCTGATCGCGCTTAACGAGAGTTGGAGAGAGACATGACCTATCAAGCCCCAGTCAAGGACATGCTGTTCGTGATGAACGAGTTGGCCGGCCTGGACAACGTCGCGAAGCTGCCTGGCTTTGAAGACGCCACCGCCGACACGGCGCAGGCCGTGCTGGAAGAAAGCGCGCGCTTTACCGGTGAAGTGGTTGCGCCGCTCAATGTGGAAGGCGACCGCAACCCGAGTAGCTGGAAAGACGGCGTCGTCACGGCCACCGCGGGTTTCAAAGAAGCGTTCGCCCAGTTCGGTCAAGGTGGCTGGCAGGGCGTGCAGCATCCGGTGGAATACGGCGGCCAGGGCTTGCCTAAGCTGATCGCCACCGCGTGCATCGAAATGCTGAATGCGGCCAACCTGTCGTTCGCACTGTGTCCGCTGCTGACGGATGGTGCCATCGAGGCGTTGCTGACGGCTGGCACCGAAGAGCAGAAACAGCTTTTTGTTCCCAAGCTCATCTCGGGCGAATGGACGGGCACGATGAACCTGACCGAGCCGCAGGCTGGCTCCGACCTGGCACTCGTACGCACGCGCGCCGAGCCGGTAGGCGACGGTACGTTCAAGATTTTCGGCACGAAGATCTTCATCACCTGGGGCGAGCACGATATGGCCGAGAACATCGTCCACCTTGTGCTGGCGCGTACGCCGGGTGCGCCGGAAGGCGTGAAGGGCATATCGCTGTTTGTGGTGCCCAAGTTCATGGTCAATGAAGACGGCTCGCTGGGCGCGCGCAACGATGCGCATTGCGTGTCGATCGAACACAAGCTCGGCATCAAGGCGAGCCCGACGGCCGTGCTGCAATTTGGCGACAACGGCGGCGCGATCGGCACGTTGGTTGGCGAAGAAAATCGCGGCCTGGAATACATGTTCATCATGATGAACGCGGCGCGTTATGCGGTGGGCATGCAGGGTATCGGCGTGTCGGAGCGCGCGTATCAGAAGGCCGTCGCCTATGCGCGCGAGCGTGTGCAGAGCCGCCCCGTGGATGGCTCTGCTGCCAAGGCCGTGCCCATCATTCACCACCCTGATGTGAAGCGCATGCTGCTGACGATGCGCGCCATGACGGAAGGTGCGCGTGCGCTGGCCTATGTGGCTGCTGCGGCGTGCGATGCCGGCCATCACGCTGCCGACGACGCTGCACGCAAGCAGAACGCAGCGCTGTACGAATTCCTGGTGCCCATCGTGAAGGGCTGGAGCACCGAGATGTCGATCGATGTGACGAGCCTGGGCGTGCAGGTGCACGGCGGTATGGGCTTTATCGAAGAGACGGGCGCCGCGCAGTTCTATCGCGATGCGCGCATCCTGCCGATCTACGAAGGCACCACGGCCATCCAGGCCAACGATCTGATCGGCCGCAAGACTGTGCGTGACGGCGGTGCGGTGGCGCTGGGCATTTGCGCGGAAATCGCTAAGGTGGAATCGGCGCTGGCGGCAAAGGGCGGTGCGCATTGCGACGCGATGCGGGCGCGTCTGGCAGCAGGTCGCGAGGCACTGGAATCGGTGGTGCGCTTTGTGGTCGCACAGACCAAGGCGCAGCCGAACGCCGTGTTCGCGGGCAGCGTGCCGTATCTGCGTCTCTGCGGCATCGTGCTGTCGGGTTGGCAGATGGCGCGTGCGCTGCTGGTGGCCCTCGACCGCGAGAGCGAAGACCCGAACTTCTATGGCGCGAAGATCGCCACCGCGCGCGTGTTCGCTGACGTGTTGCTCACGCAGGCACCCGGTATTGCGCAGAGCGTGCTGACAGGCGGCGAGACGATCGGCGCGATGCCTGAATTGCAGTTCTAAGCGGCATCAGCGGAACAAAAAAGGGAGGCTTCGGCCTCCCTTTTTATTGCGTGCAGCGTAGGCGATCAGGCCAGCGCAGGCTGGGTTGCCGGCATCGGCGTGCCACCCAGGTAGCGATACACCGACAGGTCATCTGAGCGGATGGCAGGCGAGCGGCCGGACACCAGATCCGACAGCAGCTTGCCCGAGCCGCATGCCATGGTCCAACCCAGCGTGCCGTGCCCAGTGTTGAGCCACAGACCGCGCACGGGCGTCTGGCCGACGATGGGCGTGCCGTCCGGCGTCATCGGGCGCAGGCCCGTCCAGAACGAGGCACGCGACACATCCCCGGCACCCGGGAACAGGTCGTTGACCACGAACTCCAGCGTCTTGCGCTTGCCCGGGTCCAGGCGCTTGTCATAGCCGACGATCTGCGCCATGCCGCCCACGCGGATGCGGTCGTCAAAGCGCGTCACGGCCACTTTGTAGGTCTCGTCCAGGATGGTGGACGCAGGGCTCTTCGCCGCGTCGGTCATCGGTACGGTGATCGAGAAACCCTTGAGCGGGTAGACCGGCACGTTCACCAGATTCTTCAGGAACGGCGTGCTGTAGCTGCCCAGTGCCACGACCACGAGATCGGCGTCGATCGGCTGGCCGTCGACCAGCGCGCCGCGTACGGCGTCGTTCTTGAAGATGAGGCTGTTGATTGTGCTGTTGAAACGGAAGCGCACGCCCAGCTTTTCCGCCATCGCGGCGAGGCGCGTGGTGAAGAGTTGGCAATCGCCCGTTTCGTCATTGGGTAGGCGCAAGCCACCGGCCAGCTTGTGGCGGGTCGAGGCCAGGCCTGGTTCACTGCGCACGAGGTCTTCGCGCGAAAGCAGTTCGTAGGGCACACCAGCACGCTCGAGCACGGCGATGTCGTTCGCGGCGCCGTCGAGCTGTTGCTGGGTGCGGAAGATTTGCAGCGTGCCTTGCTGGCGGCCTTCGTAGGCGATGCCGGTGTCGGCGCGCAGGTCGCGGATGCAGTCACGGCTGTATTCGGCCAGGCGGACCATGCGCTCCTTGTTTTGCGCATAGCTGGCGGCGTCGCAGTTGCGTAGCATCTGCCACATCCACTTGAGCTGGAAGAGCGTGCCGTCGGGGCGGATGGAGAGCGGCGCGTGCTGCTGGAACATCCACTTGATGGCTTTGAGCGGCACGCCCGGGGCGGCCCACGGCGACGCGTAGCCCGGCGAGATCTGGCCAGCATTGGCAAAGCTCGTCTCCAGCGCCGGACCGGCTTCACGATCGACGACGGTGACTTCATGGCCCGCGCGGGCCAGGTAATAAGCGCTGGTCACGCCAATCACGCCGCTGCCAAGAACGAGCACGCGCATGGTGATACTCCCCGGAGATGCATTTGCGATAGATGCCGCTATCGTATTCGCACAACTCCAGTAGATGTTTCTGTATATTTATTGGAAACAGTAACAACTTCGATTTTCAGGAGTTTTCCACCATGCGAACCCAGCGCAAGCCCGTCCGGGCCCTCGATAAGCTTGACCGGCGCATCCTCGACCTGCTGCAAAAGGACGGACGGCTGTCGATGAAGGAACTCTCCGAGGCGGTCGGCCTGACCATCACGCCGTGCATCGAGCGTGTCAAACGGCTGGAGCGAGAACGCTTCATCCTGGGCTATTACGCGCGGCTCAACCCGGCCATGCTGGGCGCGTCGCTGCTGGTGTTTGTGGAGATCAGCCTGGGCAGCAAATCGGGCAACATGTTCGAGCAGTTCCGGCGTGAGGTGCTGCGCATTCCCGAGGTGCTGGAGTGCCATCTGGTGTCGGGCGATTTCGATTACCTCATCAAGGCGCGCATTCGCGAGATGAGCGAATATCGCCGCTTGCTGGGCGACATCCTGCTGCAGTTGCCCGGCGCGGTGCAGTCCAAGAGTTACATCGTGATGGAGGAGATCAAGGAGACGCTCGCCATCGATGTGACGGAAGAGGGCGGGTGACGTAGCGTTGTCACGGAAGCGCCTTAGGCTGGCCGGCACCTTCATCCCCGACACCGGAGCCCGCATGTCTGACCAGCCGCTTTTCAAGCCCACCCGCCGTACGCTTATCAAGGGTCTCGTTTCCGCCAGCGGCACGGCGCTGCTCGGCTCACGTATTGGCGACGTGCTGGCCCAGGGCGTCGCGCCGGCCGCTGTGACATCCGACCGCCTGCGCCCGCAACTGCCTAGCGGTGTGATGAGCGGTGATATCACGGCCGACAGCGCCATCGTCTGGAGCCGCGCCGATCGTCCGGCACGCATGATCGTCGAATACTCGACGGACGCCGCCTTCAAGAACGTCGCGCGTCGCGTTGGCCCAGCGGCACTTGAAAGCAACGGCCTGACAGCCCGCGTCGATCTGACCGGCCTGCCTGCCGGCGCAGACCTGTTCTACCGCGTGCGCTTCCAGGACCTCGTGCACGACAAGGCTTTCAGCGAGCCGGTTGCCGGTCGCTTCCGCACGGCGCCGGTCCAGGCCAATCGCCCGATCTGCTTCGTTTTCTCCGGCGACGAGGCCGGCCAGGGGTGGGGCATTAACGAGCGTTTTGGCGGCTATCGATTGTACGAAGCAATGCGTCGCGAATCGCCCGACTTCTTCATCCACTCCGGCGACCAGATCTACGCCGACGGCCCGATCCAGGCCGAGGTGAAGCTGCCCGACGGCTCGATGTGGACCAACCTCGTCACCGAGGCCAAGTCGCACGTTGCACAAACGCTCGACGATTACCGCGGCGCCTTCGCCTACAACCAGCTCGACAAGAACAAGCGCGCGTTCTCTGCTGAAGTGCCGTTCCTCGTGCAGTGGGACGACCACGAGGTGCGCAACAATTGGTATCCCGGCCAGCAGATCGGCCCGGAAGAGAAGCGCTACCAAGAGCGCAGCGCGTCGCTATTGGCGGCCCGCGCGAAGCAGGCGATGTTCGAGTACAACCCGTTCCGCTTCAATGCGATCGACCCCGAGCAGATTTACCGCGCGTTCCAATACGGCCCGCTGCTCGACGTGTTCATGCTGGACGAGCGTAGCTACCGCGGGCGCAATTCGCCAAACCGCCAGACCAGGCTGGATGCCGATTCGGCCTTCCTCGGCCCGGCGCAAGCAGCATGGCTCAAGCAATCGCTCAAGCAGTCGAAGGCGACTTGGAAGGTGATTGCCAGCGACATGCCGATCTCGCTGGTGGTGCCCGATCTGAATCCGGATGTGCCAAAGGGAACCTACGAAGCCTGGGCAAATGCGGACGATGGTGCACCGTCGGGCCGCGAACTGGAATTGGCCGAGATCCTGCGCTTCATCAAGCAGGAGAACATCCAAAACGTGGTGTGGGTGACGGCTGACGTGCACTACGCGCAGGCTACGTACTACCATCCGTCGCGCGCGAAGTTCACGGAGTTCAAACCGTTCTGGGAGTTCGTCGGTGGGCCGATCAACGCGGGCACGTTCGGACCGAATGAAGTGGACCAGACGTTTGGACCGGACGTGCGCTACGTCAGCCTTCCAAAGGACAATCCGCAGAACCAGTCGCCCGCGGCGCTGCAGCAGTATTACGGCCGCGCCAAGATCGACCCGGCCACGCGCACGATGTACGTGTCGCTGCACGACCTCGACGGCAAATCGCTCTGGGAAGTGAAGCTCGATCCCGAGGCGTAGCCAGCGTCACCCGCAGCGGAGTAGAGGCGGATGCGATAGGATCAGCAAGCCCCCGCATCCATTCTTTCTGCTGTGTCCGATATGTCCCATCGCCACGTCCCCCGCAAGGGACGCGGCGCCACCTCCAATCTGCAAGGCCGCTTCGAACGCGATGAACGCGCGCGCGTCGACGACGGCTGGCAACCGCTCGTCGGGCATCTCGTTCCGGATGACGCACCGCCGCGCATCGAGACCTCCGTCTCCATCGAACGTGCGCGCTCGATCCTGAGCCATAACCAGTCGCCGGATATTCCGTTTGGGGTGTCGCTGAACCCGTATCGGGGCTGTGAGCATGGTTGCGTGTATTGCTTTGCGCGGCCAACGCATGCGTATCTGGAGTTGTCGCCCGGGCTGGACTTCGAGACCAAGCTGTTCGCCAAGACCAATGCTGCCGAGGTGCTGCGTGAAACGCTGGCCAAGCCCAGCTACCGTTGCGAGGCAATTGCGCTGGGCGTGAACACCGATGCGTATCAGCCAATTGAGCGCGAGCTGCGCATCACGCGCGATGTGCTGCAGGTGCTGCACGATTGCGATCACCCCGTCGGGCTCATCACCAAGTCGACATTGATCGAGCGCGACGTCGATCTGCTCGCCCCGATGGCGGCGAAGAATCTTGTCGTCGCCGCCGTCACAATCACCACGCTCGACGCCGATCTGGCGCGCAAGCTGGAGCCCCGTGCCGCCACGCCATCGCGCCGCCTGCGCACGATTCGTACGCTGGCCGAGGCGGGCATTCCGGTGGGAGTCAGCGTCGCGCCGATGATTCCCTTCATCACGGACGACCACATGGAGCAGATTCTGGAAGCCGCGCGCGAAGCGGGCGCCACGTACGCGAGCTATATCGTGCTGCGCTTGCCAAACGAGCTGAACACGGTGTTTCAGGACTGGCTGATGGCGCATTTCCCCGACCGCGCGCAACGCGTGATGAATCGCATCCGCGACCTGCACGGCGGGCAGGATTACAAGGCGGATTTCGCCACGCGCATGCGCGGAACCGGCATTTGGGCGGACTTATTGCGGCAGCGTTTCTACAAGAGCGCCGACAGGCTCGGCTTCAGTTACCACCGCTACAACGAACTGGTGCTTGATACCTCGCAGTTCAAACCTCCGGCGCGCGCCGTCAAGCCGCGAAAGCCGGTCGATGAGCGCCAGGGCAGCTTGTTTTGACTACTGCGACAGTTCTTTCGCTGCCTGCACCTGCGTTTCGAAATACGTCTGGAAAGTAATGGCGAGGCCGGCCATCAGCAGGCCGGTGCCAATCATCAGCGTGAGAATGCTCAGCAGGACGACAGGCCAGCCCGAATGCGTGGGCGTGCCGTCGGCATTGAACTGCGCATCCCATTTTTCGTCGGGGCGCAGGCCGTAGACCAGCGCAGACAGATAGCCCGCCAGCACTGAAGATCCCCCGATCATCGCGCAGACCCAGCCTGGGACGCTCGCACGCTGCGTCGACCACAGCAGCGCCACGCCAACCACGCCGAGCACCATGGCAAGCACTTGCGACCACGCCCAGAAGTCGCGTCCGCCCTTGAGGTAGAAGCGATGTGCGCCCACGCTCCCGAACAGGAAGGCGAGCAGCACGGTCAACAGCTTGGATTTTTTCTGGAGAGCGGTCGTAGACATAGCGGGCGATGAACACACGGCAAGACACAGCGCCGCGCATTCTACGCCCAACATCAACCGCGGCGCAGCCAAATGACGACGCCGGAAGCGCGTCCTAAAGACGTATCAGCAACTGAAAGAAGAGGCCGTCAGTTCGGCCGGATGCGCGCAACGCTGCGGAGCGCTTGCGGCAGGAGAGGCAGGATCACTAAATCGGAACCGGACGGAGCGACGGCACGCTCATCGAAACCGTCGAGTCCTGCTGTAGCTGAGGTGCCTGATGGCGCGAACCGACTTCACCGTAGAGCAGGTGAGCGAGCATCAGCATAAAGACCGTGGTCCAGACGAGGCCAAGGATAAGCCGCACATGGCGGTGGAGGGGGAATGCCATTGGAGCACCTGTTGTCGTTGTGATTGGTGTGATGCTGCGTGCGCGCCAAACGTGTGCACGCAGCATCCAATACGACTCAGGTGTGCCCCGGCAAGTTCCGGGATGTGAAATGCGGCGGCGTGTCCGCCTCAGCCCCGGCGCGAACCGCGCCAGTTGCCTTGGTCGCCGTTGCCTCGTTCCTGGCGCATGCGCTCCTGCTGTTGCCAGTCACCGCGGCCGCCGCCGTCCCGAGGTTGAACGCGACCATTAAGGCGGTCATCTGCACGGGCACGCGCTTCCATGCGCTCCATTTGCGCGCGGATGCGGGCCGCCTGCTCGCTACGCGTGTCGGCAAAGAATTGCGCCACCAACGGACGCGTCTGCGGCGCCGTCTGTGCCGTTTGCGTCCAGACGGGCAGGGCGGATTTTGCAAAGGCGACGGCGGCTTGACGCGCCGATGCGTTGGCAGCCACAGCGCCCGCAGAGGCGACGATCAGAACGCCTGCCGCCAAGGGGCGAAGCAATGCGCGAATCGGCATGGCTATCTCCTGTCGGGCAAGGATTCGAAAGCGCCACGCGCCGCGTGCTTCTGATGTGTGCAACAGAGATCGGCTGCGCGTGTTCATGCTTGTCAATGTAAGGCTTCACTCAGTAGGCATCCACTGTCCGAACGTTACCCGTGTAACGAGATGTTTCGTGCACGCTTTGCCATGGCGAGGGGCGACGCCGAGGTCATTTCCCCGTGTAGCGGATGCGATACACAGCGCCGGCCAAGTCGTCGGACACCAGCAAGCTGCCATCGGGCGCCACGAGAACATCGGCGGGGCGTCCCCACGCCTGTTCGCCCTGCAGCCAGCCGTGCGCGAACGGCTCCTGCTTCGTCACATTGCCGGCAGCGTCCAGTGCGACGCGCATGACACGGTAGCCCACCTTTGACGATCGGTTCCAAGAGCCGTGCTCGGCAATGAAGATGTTGTTCCGGTACTCCGCCGGAAAGCTGCCCCCTGAATAGAACCGCATGCCCAACGCCGCCACATGCGCTCCGAGCTTGGCCACAGGCGGCACGTAGTTGCTGCACGGGTGTCCGGCGCCGAATTCCGGGTCGGGAATGTTGCCCGCGTGGCAGAACGGGTAGCCGAAGTGCGGGGTGGGTTTGGTGATGCGGTTCAACTCGTCGTCGGGCACGTCGTCACCCATCAGGTCACGGCCGTTGTCGGTGAACCACAATTCGTGCGTGGTCGGGTGCCAGTCGAAGCCGACCGTGTTGCGAATGCCGCGCGCCACCAGTTCCAGGCCGCTGCCGTCGGCGTTCATGCGCATGATGTTGGCGTACCGGTTTTCATCTGGGCGGCAGATGTTGCAGGGTGCGCCAACGGGCACATACAGTTTTCCATCCGGCCCGAATGCGATGAATTTCCAACCGTGATGGGCTTCCGTCGGCAGCTTGTCGTTGATAACCACTGGCTCGGGTGGATTGCTGAGTTGCTTGTCGATGCCATCGAGCCGTACCACACGCGAAACCGCAGACACATACAGGTTGCCGTCACGCCATGCCACGCCAACAGGGAGTTGCAGCCCGGACGCCACCACACGGATGGGCGCATTCGGCGTTTGCCATGGCATTGCGTAGACTTTGCCGGCGCGGCTTCCAACATAAAGAATTCCGGCCGGAGAAAGCGCCATTTCACGTGCGGCCGGCATCGCGTCGGTCAGCACCTCGACACGGAGGCCAGGCGGTACGTGGAGTGTCTCGATGGGCAGCTTCGCGAGCGCCGCGGTGACTGTACCAAGCCAAGCTGCGACCACAATAGCGGGCTTTATGTACCGTCGTTGCCGCGCGTACCGCCCGGCATCTCCATTCGCTACGCCTAAGTGTTTGTTTGGCCGGAGGAATTGCGCTATACTTGCGTGTTTCTCTGTACGCATATCCAGTTTTTCAAGGAAAAGATCCATGGTCGTGATCCGTCTGGCCCGCGGTGGCTCCAAGAAGCGCCCGTTCTTCAATATCGTTGCGACCGACTCGCGTAACCGCCGTGATGGCCGTTTCATCGAGCGCGTCGGTTTCTACAACCCGCTCGCCGGTGAAGGCGAAGAAGGTCTGCGCATCGTGCAAGACCGCCTGACCTACTGGGAAGGCGTGGGCGCACAACTGTCGCCGACGGTTGCCCGTCTGGTGAAGCAAAACGGCAAGAAAGCTGCTGCCTAAGTTTTAGCATGCGTCGATCGACGGTGCCGTCCGAGCACTTCCTGCTGTGACGCGCGCCGCATCGACACGGCCCGGTCCTGTGGCTGCTGCAACGCAAGCGACCTCGCAAAAGGTTGCCGAACGGCTGCAAGCCATGCGCCCGGGCGCGGGCTCCAACCCGGCGCTCCCCGACGATCTCGTCGAGGTGGGTTATGTGGGTGGGGCTTACGGTATTCGCGGCTGGATCAAGGTCCAGTTGCACGGCGACGCCGACGCGCTGCTGAATGCTCGCACCTGGTGGCTCAAGCCGGCTGCTGGCGCACTGGCAACGTCGGCGGACTGGCGGGTGTTTCCCGTCGGCACGTCGCGTGAGCATAGCGGTACGGTGGTGGCGGGTTCGCCTGCCGCGCCTGACCGCAATGTTGCCGAGGCACTGCGCGGCTATGCCGTGTGGGTTAGCCGGGCCGATTTTCCCGAGCCGGACGATGACGAGTTCTACTGGGTCGATCTGATCGGCGCCACGGTCGTCAACGAGCAAGAGGAAACGCTTGGCACGGTGGGCGGCCTGATCGATAACGGCGCGCATCAAATCCTGCGTATCGTCGGTGAAGGCGAGGTCGAGCGGCTCGTGCCGTTTGTCGAGGTTTACGTGAAGTCGGTGGATGTTGCGGGCAAGCGCATCGTCGTCGACTGGGGTCTGGATTACTGAACATGCGGCCGGAGAATTCGGCGATGCAGTTCGACGTCGTCTCGCTGTTTCCGGACATGTTCCGGGCGCTCACGGACTGGGGGATCACCAGCCGTGCAGCCAAACAGCAGGTGTACACGTTGCGCACCTGGAACCCGCGCGATTTCACGACGGACAACTACCGCACCGTGGACGACCGCCCTTACGGCGGTGGCCCAGGCATGGTGATGTTGGCCAAGCCGCTGGAAGCGGCGCTGGACGCGATTCAGGAGGCGCAAGCGCCTGCGGCGTCGCATGTGGTGCTGCTGTCGCCGCAAGGCAAGCCGCTTACGCACAAGCGGGTGATGGAACTGGCGCAACTGCCGGCCCTCACGTTGCTGTGTGGCCGTTACGAAGCGATCGATCAACGTCTGGTCGACCGTCGCGTAGATGAGGAAATCAGCCTTGGTGATTTCGTCCTCTCTGGCGGAGAGATTGCTGCGATGGCAATCATCGACGCCGTAGTGCGGCAATTGCCTGGCGTGCTGGGCGATGCGCAGTCGGCGGTGCAAGACAGCTTCGTCAACGGTTTGCTGGATTGCCCGCACTACACGCGGCCGGAAGAGTACGAAGGTGTGCGTGTGCCCGATGTGCTGTTGGGGGGGCACCATGCCGAGATCGAAAAGTGGCGCCGCCAGCAGGCGCTGTTGAATACGATGCGCAAGCGGCCCGATCTGATCGAGGTAGCGCGCAAGCAGGGTTTGTTGTCCCGCGGCGATGAGGTCTTCCTCGCTGCCGCGGCGATAACGGCAAAGGGGTCAGAGGCTTCCACACAGGAAGGTTCGACCAAGTGAAGTTCCCATCCTCTACCGGGGCCGCGATCAACCGATCAGGCAAAACGCCGGCATGATGGTCCAGGAGAAAAAGATGAATATCATCGAGCAAATCGAGCAGGAAGAAATCAAGCGCCTGACGGCCAACAAGACGATCCCCCCGTTCGCCCCTGGCGACACCGTGATCGTCAACGTGAACGTCGTTGAAGGCACCCGCAAGCGTGTGCAGGCGTATGAAGGCGTCGTGATTGCCAAGCGCAACCGTGGCCTGAATTCGTCGTTCATCGTTCGCAAGATTTCCTCGGGCGAAGGCGTGGAGCGTACGTTCCAGCTGTACTCGCCGCTGCTGGCGAGCATCGAAGTGAAGCGTCGCGGTGATGTGCGCCGTGCGAAGCTGTACTACCTGCGCCAACGCTCGGGCAAGTCGGCACGCATCAAGGAGAAGCTGACCTTCAAGCGCAAGGAAGCCGTAGCGGAGTAATCTGCGCGCGTTGCGAAAAGGCACCTTCGGGTGCCTTTTTTCTCTTTTGCGGCGGAAAATTGACCGCATATGTTTCTTCGGCCCATACCCATACATTCCCATCCGATGCGCCGTCCCGTGTTTGATCCTGAGCAGTTGCCGGTGGTGCCGACCGAGGCATCATTGCCTGCGCTCGGGGTCACGCGGCTGACCGCCGAGTTCGTGCGCGAGCGGCTGCAAATGCCGCCCGACTGGCAGCCGGAGCAGACGGATGAATCCCGCTTGATCGACGCCTCGCTCAAGTTGCGCGAGGCAGCGGTGTTGGTGCCGCTGGTGCAGCGCGAAGCGGGTCTGACGGTGCTGCTGACCCAACGCAATGCGTCGCTTAGCCAACATGCTGGCCAGGTCAGTTTTCCGGGCGGCGGGCGCGAGGACTTTGACCGGGACATGGTTGATACCGCGCTGCGCGAAACGATGGAGGAAGTCGGCATCAGTGCGGATCACATTGAAGTGATCGGTCGCCTGCCTGACTACATCACCGGAACGGGTTTCCACGTGAGCCCGATTGTCGGGTTGCTGGTGCCTGATTTCACACTTCAGCCTGACCCAAGTGAAGTGGCCGAGGTGTTTGAAGTGCCGCTGGCCTTTTTGATGGACCCGGCCAACCACGAAGTGCGCGAGCTGCGGTGGGAAGACCGTGTGCGTCGTTTCTATGCGATGCCTTATCGACGATCTGGGCGATCTGGCCAAGAATCTGACTCTGGTCATCACTTTATATGGGGTGCGACGGCGGGTATGCTGCGCAACCTGTATCACCTGCTGGCAGCGTAGCGTCGGCGCGAATATGGGCCCGAAGGTGCGCTGTTGCGCGCACGCTGTGTGCTATCGTCTTGCACATCGCCTCCACGGCGTGATCCACGCCTTCGCAACGCCCTTCCAATGACTTTTTTCTCCGTACTCTGCGCGCTGATTCTTGAACAGTTCCGTGCGCTCAGCCGGGACAACCCGATCTACGACGTCGTACGCGCACTGGCCGCGCGGGCAGAAGAATGGTTCGACACGGGCCATCGTCGCGATGCTGTGCTCGCCTGGTGTGTGGTCACGCTGCCGGCCGTGGTGGTCGTGGCGCTGGTGCACTATCTGCTGTCGTCGATCAGCCTTGGGCTGGCGTTCCTGTGGAACGTGCTGATGGTCTATCTGACGCTCGGTTTCCGCCAGTTCAGCCACTACTTCACCGACATCCATGAGGCGCTGCGCAGCGATGACATTGTCACTGCGCGCCTGCTACTCAACGAATGGTCGGGCCGGGACACGACCGATATGCCCGTCAACGAGATCGTCCGCCATACGCTCGAATGCGCGATCGTGGCGGCGCATCGTCACGTGTTTGGTGTGTTCTTCTGGTTTCTGGTGCCAATTGGGCCGGCGGGTGTGGTGCTGTATCGCGGCGCTGAATACCTCGCTCGCCACTGGAGCGATACGTCGACGGAGCGCAGCCCCGCGCTGGGCCTATTCGCCCGTCAGGCGTTTTTCGTCATCGACTACATCCCCGCGCGCCTGACTGCGATTGGCTTCTCCATCGTCGGCAACTTTGAAGATGCCGTGTACGCGTGGCGCAACCGCGCTGCCAAGTGGAACGATGAAGTGAATGGCATCCTGCTGGCCGCCGGCGGCGGTGCACTCGGCGTGCGTCTGGGCACGCCCATTCCACAACGCGATTCTGCCGATAGCATTGCCGACGAAGACGGCGCCTATCCAATGGAAGTGGGGCAGGAGCCAAATGTACGCACGCTGCAGTCGGCTGTGGGACTAGTGTGGCGCGCGGTGGTGCTGTGGATGCTGCTGCTGGCGATGCTGTCGATTGCCGTGTGGCTGGGCTGATGCGGCTCGCCTAGCTGCTGAACGATCAATCAGGCCGCATCCTCGCGATCTTTGCCGCAGCGCCAGCACTGGGCGAACTGCGGCTCGTGACTCTCTCCGCAATGCACGCAACGCCATGCCGGCCCGGTGGGCGGGTGCTGCGCCTGATCGATCAGCGCTCGGGCCTGCGCTTCCTGCTCCGGGTTCACGAGCCAGACTTGCGCCGCGCAGTCCTGCGGCGGAACGTCACCCGCTACGCTGCTCAGGTAAATGTTGCGCAGCTCGGTGCGGATGCCGGCTGCAGCCAGCACGTTCTGCCAGTGTGCGGCCATGCCGAGCGATGAACTGCTGATCAGCAACTTCATCCCAGCCCCCCGAACGTGTTACGAAGCCGTTACCAAGGCTTCTGTTGCTCCGATTCGTGCAGCAGTTGCGCGTAAAGCTGGTGCCGCCGTGGATCGATCTTGCCTTCGGCAATCGCACCCAGAATGCCACAGCCGGGCTCTTGCAGGTGCCGGCAGTTATAAAAGCGGCACTCGGTCAGGCGCGGGCGGAACTCGGGAAAGGCGCGTTCCAGCATCCCTTCGCTCAAGTGATGCAGACCGAACTCCTGAAAGCCCGGCGAGTCGATCAGCACGCCGCCCTGGCCCCATTCAGTAGGGAGGTGATAGAGCCGTGTGAACGTGGTTGTGTGCTTGCCGGAATCCAGCTTTTCGGAGATCTCGCGCGTTTGCGCATCCACACCCGGAATCAGCAGGTTCAGCAGCGACGACTTGCCCATACCCGACTGCCCGATCAGGATCGAAGCGCGCCCGGTCACGTGCGGTTCGAGCGCGGCGTGCGCGGCGTCCGGCGCACCATGCACCGTCAGTTCCACAATGGTGTAACCCAGGTCCCGATAGAGCGCTAGGCGTGAGCGAGCCGTCTCCAGCCGCGCGGTCAGGTCGATCTTGTTGAGCAGGATGAGTGGGGTGAGACCGAGGGATTCTGCTGCGACGAGCGCGCGGCCGAGCAGGTCTTCCGAAAAGCTGGGCTCGGTGCCGAGCATGATGATGACTTGATCCAGGTTCGCCGCCAGCACCTTCGATTTGAACTGGTCGGAGCGGTGGAGCAGGTTGCGGCGCTCGTCAACGCGCACGACGACGCCCTGGTCGACGGCGGTGGCTTCATAGACCACCCGATCGCCGACAGCGCATTCGCTGCGTTTGCCGCGCGGGAAGCATTGCAGGAAGCCGCCGCCCTCGCGTTCCACCAGGTAATGGCGCCCGTGTGCGGCGATGACGAGCCCGTGTTCGCCGGTGGCGGCCTGCTTATGAGCGCGGCTCGGTTTGCCGCGCGTCATGCTGTGCGGGCCTGCACCAGGCGCTCCACGCGCTGCGATGCAGTCGGGTGCGAATAGTAGAACGTTGAGTAGACCGGGTCCGGCGTGAGCGTCGATGCGTTGTCCTGGAACAGCTTGACCAGCGCCGAGACGAGTTGATTTGCGTCGGCGTGCTCGGCGGCAAAGGCATCCGCTTCGTACTCGTCCTTGCGCGACGACAGGCTCGCCAGCGGCGACACGAAGAACGTGAACACCGGCAGGACCAGGAAAAACAGCATCAGTGCCAGCGCGTGGTTGTCGGAGAACAGGTTGGGCGCGACGCCTAGGCCCAGGTAGAACCACGTGCGCGTCATGAGCCAGCCGAGCAGCGCCAGCGCACCGAGGCTCAGCACGAACGTCACGGCGATGCGCTTGGTGATGTGGTGGCGCTTGAAATGGCCCAGCTCATGCGCGAGCACGGCTTCCATTTCGGACGGGTTCAGGCGGGCTAGCAGCGTATCGAAGAAGACGATGCGCTTGGTTGCACCAAAGCCGCTGAAGTAGGCGTTGCCGTGGGCGCTGCGGCGGCTGCCGTCCATCACGAAGAGGCCCTTGCTGGCGAAGCCGCAGCGCTTGAGCAGGCTTTCGATGCGCGAGCGCATTTCCTCGTCCTGCAGCGGGGTGAACTTGTTGTAGAGCGGCGCGATGACGTTCGGGTAGATGGCCTGAACAAACAGCATGAACGCCATCCACACGACCCAGGTGTACAGCCACCAGTGCGCGCCCATCTTGTCCATCAGCCAGAGCACCGCCAGCAGCAGCGGCAGACCCAGCACGGTACCGATGGCCAAGCCCTTGAGGTTGTCGGCCAGCCAAAGCTTGAACGTCATGCGGTTGAAGCCGAAACGCTCCTCGACGACGAACTGTGCGTACAGCGAAAACGGCAACTCGATCACGCTGCTGATCACGATGACCGATGCGATCAGCGCCGCGCCATACGCATAACCGGGGCCAAACACGCCCAGCCACGCCTGGTTGATCCAGTTCAGCCCGCCGAGCAGCGTCAGGGCGATCAGCAGCGCGGCCTGAACCGGCACTTCCAGCATCGCCAGACGGGTGCGGGCGATGGTGTAGTCCGCGGCCTTGCGGTGCATGTCCAGCGTGATTGATTCGGCAAACTGCGCAGGTACGGCGTCGCGGTGACGCGCCACGTAACGGACTTGCCGCGCGGCCAGCCACAGGCGCGTGGCGGACATCAATACAAGGGCGATCAGGAAGACAGCGGTAAAGGCGGGCATGTGGGGAAACACCTATCAGATATGCGAAAATTATAGCCTTCAGTCATTTTCTCAAGGCCCTTGAGTGAGCACCCCCGTGAGTACCGCCGTTTCCCCGTCCGCCGCATCCCCGTCCACCCCCAGCCGCGTTGCCGCGAAAAGCGATAACAACCTCGTTTGGCTCGACATGGAGATGACCGGCCTGAGCCCCGAGAACGACCGCATCATCGAAGTGGCCGTGGTGGTGACGGATTCGGAGCTGAACATTCTTGCTGAAGGTCCGGTGCTGGTGATTCATCAGTCCGACGAGCTACTCGACGGCATGGACGCCTGGAACAAGGGCACGCACGGGCGTTCGGGCCTGATCGACAAGGTCAAGGCATCCACCACGACCGAAGCGGAAGCGGAAGCGGAACTGCTGGCTTTCCTCAAGAAGTGGGTGCCGAAGAGCAAGTCGCCAATGTGCGGCAACTCCATCTGCCAGGACCGCCGCTTCATGGCGCGCTACATGCCCAAGCTGGAGGAGTATTTCCACTACCGCAACCTGGACGTCTCTACGCTCAAGGAGCTCTGCAAGCGCTGGCAGCCGGCCATTGCCAAGGGCTTTACGAAGCACCAGCGGCACACGGCGTTCGCAGACATCATCGAATCGATCGAAGAACTGCGCTATTACCGCGAGCACTTCATCCGCGACGTGCCGCAAACGCCGGACGCTGAAGCGCTGGCGTCTTCGGTGGCCCCGTAAGCGTTAAACCTGCAGCGGTTTTGGGCGCACAGCATGCTTGGGCCGCCAGGCCTTGACCACGCTGTCGTGCGTCTCGACATATGGGCCGCCGATCAGGTCGATGCAGTACGGCACGGCCGCAAAGATGCCCGGCACGGTGGCGCGGCCTTCCACATCCTTCAGGCCCTCCAGTGTTTCCTTGATGGCGCGAGGCTGGCCGGGCAGATTGATGATCAGCGCGGCGCGTGATGGCGTTTCGCGGATCACCGCCACCTGACGCGACAGAATCGCCGTCGGAACGAATTGCAGGCTGATCTGGCGCATCTGCTCGCCGAAACCTGGCATTTCCTTGGTGGCGACGGCCAGCGTGGCCTCGGGCGTCACATCGCGGCGCGTCGGGCCGGTGCCGCCCGTGGTGAGCACCAGATCGCAGCCGACATGATCGACGAGGTCGATCAGTGTTTCGGCAATCGCCGCTTGATCGTCCGGAATCAGCCGCTCCACCCCTTGCCACGGCGATGAGAGCGCGGTGCCAAACCAATCCCGCAGCGCGGGAATCCCTTCGTCCTGATACGTGCCGGCCGAGGCGCGGTCCGAAATCGACACAAAACCGACGACCAGCTCATCGGCGTGGCGGCGAGTGATCGACGCGGAGGGGGCAGAGGCAGTCATGCTTCGTCGTCTTCGGCTTCGGGTTGATCGGCGTCGTCTTCATCACGATCATTGCCGGCCAGGGCCTGCTTGACCATCTGGAACAGCTCACGCGACGACTTGGGCGGCTTGGCCAACTGCGCTTCCTTGCGCGCATTGCGCACCAGCGTACGCAGCGCCTGCACGTCGGAATCCGGGTGCGCTGCAATGAACTCGGTAACGGCGTCGTCGCTGGCGATCAGGCGGTCGCGCCAACGCTCCATGGCATGCAGGCGCGCGGTTTCCGCTTTCGAGGCGCCAACGAAGGTGGCCAGGACGCGGCGAATGGCCTCCACTTCCTCGTCGGTCAAGGTGCGCATCAGCTTGCCGATGTACTGCATCTGGCGGCGCTTGCCTTCATGGGCGGTGGTGCGTTTGGCTTCGCGCAGGGCGTCGAGCAGCTTTTCGGGCAGCGGTACCTTGGCGAGTTTGTCCTTGGGCAGCGCTTCCAGGGCAGTGCCCAGGTCTTGCAAGGCGTTTACCTCGCGTTTGCGCTGCGATTTGCTCTTGGGCGTATCCGGATCGTCCTCGTCACCGATGTCGGTGCGCACGACGGGTTGGAGATACGTGGGGTTGTGTCGGGATGCTCGGCTCATGGCGCGCATTGTATCTTGCTATGATGGGCACTTTCGCCAGTTCTTGCCTGCTTTTGGCAAAATCGCGGCGCCCGTTTCTCCCCTCCATTGCCTATGTCTCAAACGCTCGATTCCAAGACCGCCCCTGTGTTTGCCTACCGCCGCGAACAGCTCGAGGAGATGGCCACCGATGTGCTCCGCATTGCACGCGAACTCGGCGCCTCCGATGCCGCAACGGAAATCTCCGAAGGCCAAGGCCTGTCGGTCACGGTGCGCAAGGGCGAGATCGAGACCATCGAGCAGAACCGCGACAAGATCGTTGGCGTGACGGTCATGCTCGGCAAGAAACGCGGCAACGCCAGCACGTCGGACTTTTCGCCGGCGGCACTGCGGTCCACCGTCGAGGCTGCCTACAACATTGCGCGCTTCACCGCCGACGATGATTGTGCCGGCTTGGCAGAAGAAGAACTGCTGGAGAAACACCCGCAAGACCTGCAGCTCTATCACCCGTGGATGATCGACGCGGAAGCCGCCGTGGAGATCGCTCGCGCCGCGGAAGCTGCTGCCTTTGCCGTAAGCCCGAAGATCCGCAACAGCGACGGCTCGAGCATCTCGGCGCAGCATTCGCACTTCGTGCTGGCCACGTCGCGCGGTTTCATGGCGGGCTACCCGTATTCGCGTCACTTCATTTCTGCTGCGCCGATCGCCGGTTCGGGCGCGCATATGCAGCGCGACGATTGGTATTCGTCCAAGCGCTCGCCGGACGATCTGGCTGCGCCCGAAGCGATCGGCAAGTACGCGGCAGAACGTGCGCTGGCGCGTTTGTCCGCGCGTCGGCTGACAACGCGCAAGTGCCCCGTGTTGTTCGAGGCGCCGCTGGCTGCAGGTTTGCTGGGCGCCTTTGTACAGGCGGTGTCGGGCGGCGCGTTGTATCGCAAGTCGACGTTCCTGCTCGATACGCTGGGCAAGGAAGTTTTCGCGCCGCATGTGCAGATCACAGAAGACCCACACGTCCTCAACGGAATGGGCAGCGCTCCGTTCGATGAGGAAGGCGTACGCACGCAGCGCCGCGATGTGGTGAAGAACGGCGTGGTGGAAGGCTACTTCCTGTCGACGTATTCCGCGCGCAAGCTGGGCATGCAAACCACGGGCAATGCCGGCGGCTCGCACAACCTGACGTTGTTCTCCGACAAGACCACGCCAGAAGACGACTTTGCCGGCATGCTGCGCCGCATGGGCACGGGCTTGCTGGTCACCGAACTGATGGGCCAGGGCGTGAACTACGTGACGGGTGATTACTCGCGCGGCGCGTCGGGCTACTGGGTCGAAAATGGCGTGATTCAATATCCGGTGGAGGAGATCACGATTGCCGGCAACCTGGGTGAGATGTTCCGCCAGATCGTTGCCATCGGAGCCGATGCGCTCGTGCGTGGTACGAAGGAAACTGGCTCGATCTTGATCGAACAGATGACGATCGCCGGCGAATAAATCGTCACTGCCTAAATAAAAAACGCGCTCGAAACTGAGCGCGTTTTTTATTGCCTGCCGCTGGTTACTGCTCGTCCGATGGCGGACGTTCATACGTAACGAACGCGTAGTCGAAATCGTTGGGCGCTGCCGCGTGGTGCGTCTCGCGTGCGACCTCGTGCCAGAGCTTCGGGTCGGGCGCGGGGAAGTGCGCGTCGCCTTCGAAATCGGCGTCGATTTCCGTGACGATCAGGCGGTCTGCGCTCGGGAGGGCATCCGCATACAGTTGCGCGCCACCGATCAGGAAGATCTGCTCGGCGCCTACGCACAGACGCTGCGCATCTTCCATCGAGTAGGCGATCTCGCAGCCCGGCAGCTCGAGCTTGGCATTACGCGTGACGACAATGTTGCGCCGGCCTGGCAGCGGGCGGCCGATCGAATCGTACGTCTTGCGGCCCATCACGATGGGTGCGCCCATGGTCGTGCGCTTGAAGTGGGCGAGATCTTCGGGCAGGCGCCAGGGCAGGGTGTTGTCGCGGCCAATCACGCCATTGCGGGCGCGGGCGACGATGAGCGTCAGGATGGTCATACGGTTACACGGCCACCGGTGCTTTGATGGCAGCGTGGCTTTGGTAGCCGACGATCTCAAAGTCTTCGTACTGGTAGTCGAAGATGCTTTCAGGCTTACGCTTGATGTGCAGCTTTGGCAACGGCAGCGGCTCACGTGCGAGTTGCGTCTCGACCTGTTCGAAGTGGTTGTTATAGAGGTGGCAATCGCCGCCCGTCCAGACGAAGTCGCCCACATCGAGGCCAGTCTGCTGCGCAACCATGTGCACCAGCAGCGCGTAGCTGGCAATGTTGAACGGCACGCCGAGGAAGATATCCGCACTGCGCTGGTAGAGCTGGCACGAGAGCTTGCCGTCAGCCACATAGAACTGGAAGAACGCGTGGCAGGGCGGCAGCTTCATGCGCGGGATCTCGGCCACGTTCCAGGCGGACACAATCAGCCGGCGTGAATCAGGGTTGCGCTTGATCTGGGCGATCAGCTCTGCGATCTGGTCGATGTGTTCACCGTTAGGCGTCGGCCAGGAGCGCCATTGGGAACCGTATACGGGGCCCAGCTCGCCGTCGGCGTCAGCCCATTCGTCCCAGATCGTCACGCCGTTGTCTTGCAGCCAGCGCACGTTGGTCGAGCCCTGGAGGAACCACAGCAGTTCATAGACGATGGACTTGATGTGGACCTTCTTGGTGGTCACCAGCGGAAAGCCGTCCTGCAGGTTGAAGCGCATCTGGTGGCCGAACACGGAGCGCGTGCCGGTGCCGGTGCGGTCGGCTTTGTCGGTGCCATGTTCGTAGACATGGCGCATCAGGTCGAGATATGGCTTCATGCGAGCGCGGGCGAGAAGGCGGGGGCGTCGGATATCAGGTGAGCCGCATTGTAACGTGAGCCGCGCGGCGCCGACTGTACCGGCAGTGTCCGGAAACTGGCCCGGCCGGATGAGCGGCACGGTAGGACTGGCAAAGCGCAGAATTGTCGATGTTGCCTGGCAGGCAACGCTGGCAAGATCGCCACATCACTTTCAACTGTCCGCCGGAGAAACACCGTGTCGTCTATGGCTACCCAGGCTTCGACCACCCGTGCCGCCGAATTGCGCTCTCTTCGCGCAGCCGCCAACGTGGTCCATGCGGCGATTGCGCCGACCCCGCAGTACTGCTGGCCGTTGCTCTCGGAAGCGATGGGGGCGGCGGTGTGGGTTAAGCATGAAAACCACACCGAAGTGGGCACGTTCAAGGTGCGGGGCGGGCTGACTTATCTGCATGCCTTGCGCCAACGTGAGCCAGAGGTGCGCGGTGTGATTGCGGCGACGCGCGGTAATCACGGTCAGTCGATTGCATTGGCGGCGCGCGGGAACGGTATCGCCGTCACCATCGTCGTGCCACATGGCAATAGCGTGGAGAAGAATGCCGCCATGCGTGCACTTGGCGCAGAGCTTATTGAAGCGGGTGATGACTTCCAGGCAAGCCGCGAGTTCGCCGATCAATTGGCCGGTGAACGTGGTTTGCACTTTGTGCCCTCGTATCACGACGATCTGGTCGTCGGGGTGGCGAGCTACTGGCTGGAGTTTCTTGAGGCCACGCCGCTGGATGTGGTCTACGTGCCGATCGGCATGGGCTCGGGGATTTGCGCGGCGGTGCGGGCCCGCGATGCGTTGGGTCTGTCGACACGCATTGTCGGCGTCGTGTCAGCACATGCCCGATGCTACGAGCAGTCGTTTGCAAGCGGTACCGTGGTGTCGGCGCCGGTGTCGACGCTGCTGGCTGACGGGCTTGCATGCCGCACACCGGATGCGAAGGCGCTTGAGGTGATCCGCGCCGGCGTCGACGAGATCATTGCGGTGACGGATGACGATGTGGCGGAGGCTATTCGGCTGTACTTTTCTACCACGCACAACGTGGCGGAGGGCGCCGCCGCCGCCGCCCTTGCGGGGGCATGGCAGCAGCGGGAGCGGATTGCGGGCCTGCGTGTCGGCCTGCCGCTGACCGGCGGCAACATTGATCGCGCCAAGCTGGCACGCGTGCTTGCCGGTCAGCCGATCCTGGCTTAGGCGGGTTGTTGGCGGCGACGTTGGACAAGCCAGCCGCCGCCCAACACGACCACGAACACCACCACATACACTGCCCACTTAAGCGGCGGCTGTGCGGCAAAGAACGCCTTGAGAACCGGTTCGGCCACGATCATGTGCGCGGCCGTATAAGCCAGCACAGCGGCGCCGCCGTAGATGATGACCGGGAAGCGTTCGATCAGGCGCAGTACCACGCCGCTACCCCACACGACGACCGGCACGCTGATCAACAGACCCAGCACCACCAGCAGGAAGCTGCCGTGCGATGCACCGGCAATGGCGAGCACGTTGTCGATGCCCATCACTGCATCGGCGATGATGATGGTCTTCATGGCGCCCATCAGCGTGGTGCTGCCCGCGCCGTGTTCATCGCCGCCCTGGCCGTCGTCAGCCAGAAGCTTCCATGCGATCCACACCAGCGCCAAGCCGCCCACCAGCATCAGGCCTGGAATCTTCAGCAGCCACACCACTGCCAGCGTCATTAGCGCACGCACGATGATGGCGCCCGCGGCGCCCCACATGATGGCTTTCTTCTGTAGCGCGGGCGGCAGGTTGCGCGCGGCCAGCGCGATGAGGATGGCGTTATCGCCCGCAAGCACGAGGTCGATCACGATGATCGACGCCAGCGCGGCGGCAAACTGCATGGTGAATATGTCAGACAACCATTCCATGGTGGCTCCAAGTCAAACAACAATAAAAATCGGTTGACCGAACTGCATGGAATGCTGGGGCGAGACGCTTTGCAGACCATGAAATCCGGTTGCAAAGGTCTTGCTCGACACGAACAGGTTAGGAACCTGCTGGTGCCGGCACGACCGGAAGCGTGGGCTTCGTCATGACGATCGTGCCTGGGGCTGAAGAACCCCCGAGCTACTCCCCTTTGAGGAAGCCCGCATTATATCGCAGCGAGCGGATTGTGCGCTGCAAAAACGCAACGTTGGCCTAGCAGCAAGGTGTGCGTGATTTTTTCAGCGGTGCGGGTGATTTTTACGATTAGCGCGATGCCGCGTTGTGGGAGCCTCCGGCGAAAGAACGGTGGCGCTGTCACAAAGCGGCGTCTACGCTGCAATTTCATCCGCGCGTCACCGACGTGCGGTGATGGCATAGGCGCGATGGCACATTTCTCGCTGTCAACGGCCCTCATGACCATGCAGCACCGTGCCGTTCCACCCACAACGGGAGACACCATGCAGGCCACCAAGCCGTCCGCCGATGCCTATGCCCGCCGCGCGCTGGCTCGTCTGATCCAGCCCCAGCCCACGGTCGACGCTATTGGCGCGGGCCTGACTTTCTACCAGCTCTTTACGGAAGACGACGCTGCACTGCGTGCCGAGGCGGAGACTGGCCTGCTTTCGCCCGCGGCCAATATCAGCCCGAAGTTCTTCTACGATGCCCTCGGCTCGCGTCTGTTCGAAGCGATTACCGACCTGCCCGAGTATTACCCGACGCGCACCGAAGCCGCCATCTTCAGCCTGCACGCGGCCGAGATCGCGATGCGCGTAGGTCGCGGCGCCACTTTGATCGACCTGGGCGCCGGCAATTGCGAGAAGGCCGCACGCCTGTTCCGTACGCTTGCGCCGTCCCGTTATGTGGCGATCGACATCTCGGCGGATTTTCTGCGCGATACGCTGCGTGGGCTTGCGCGTCAGCATCCGCAATTGCCGATGGTCGGCATTGGCGCCGATCTGTGCGCACCGCTGGTGTTGCCTGATGCCGTGGGCGACGGGCGCCGCGTGTGGTTCTACCCCGGTTCGAGCCTTGGCAATTTCACGCCGGAAGAGGCGAGGGCATTTCTCTCACGCCTGCACGAGGCTTCCGCGCCTGGCGACAGCGTGCTGATCGGCATCGACCTTATCAAAGACGCCCAACGGCTCGAAGCCGCTTACGACGATCCGCTCGGTGTGACCGCCGCGTTCAACCTGAACGTGCTGCGCAACCTGAATCGGCTCCTGGGGGCGGATTTCGACGTGCGGGATTGGCGCCATGTCGCGCTGTACCGCCCAGAAGCCCATCGCGTTGAGATGCACCTAGAAGCTCGTCGCGATGTAACGGTGCGATGGGACAAGCAAGCCCGCGCCTTCGCCGCCGGCGACCGCATGCACACCGAGAACTCCGTCAAATACGACTTGGCGAGCCTTCAAGTGATGTTTGCCGATGCCGGGTTCGAGGATCTGCATGCCTGGACTGACACCGGCGGCGACTTTGCCGTCTGCCATGCGAGCGTAGGCCGTTAGGCACGAACGCGGCGCCTGGCAGGCCGGTGCGATAATGGATCGATTCCTGCCCGAGGTTTGCCGCGATGGCTGAATTCTTCATGCTCCCTGATCCGACCTTCATCGGATCGCTTCCCGACTGGACCGATGGCCGCCGCTTGCCGCGCCAGGGCATCGCGCACAGCTTGGTCGATGCGCGCAACCGCACGCTGGCGCTGTTGTCGGCCTTCGGGGATACGCAGCGCGGCTGGCAGATTGAACGCGTGGAGCATCACGCTCCGCCGCTCTGGACACTCGGCCAACTGGCCTGGTTTGCAGAGTTCTGGTGCCTGCGCGAACCGCGGCGCAACGGCAGCGACACCATCGAAGACGGCGCCGGTACCGAGTGGGACTTGGCGCTGTGGCAAGCTACGTTGCCCGCCGCACTTGATGGCGCCGACGCCTTCTTCGACATGGATCGCATGCCGCCAGAAGCGTGCTGGGAGCTGACGCTGCCCGGCATTGCCGCGATCAAGCAGTACGCGCATGACGTGCTCGACCGCGTGCTGCGCAAGCTCGCCACGCTCGGCAGTGATGACGATGCGGCGCTCGAACCGTTCCGCTGGGCTGTGTTCCACGAAGACCTGCGCGCCGAACATCTGCACGGCCTGCTGCAGGTGTTGGGCCTGCAGCCCGCTGGCCAGCCGCCGCTGGCCGCCGTGGCCGTGCCGGCTGCGCAGACACTGTCGTTGCCCGGCGGCCGCTTCCAGATGGGCTGGCCAGACGCCGATGGGTTCTTCTTCGACAACGAGTGTCCGCCGTACCGCACGTATGTGCCCGCATTCGAGATCGATGCGCAGCCGGTCACGAATGGCCAATACCTGGAGTTCATCGAAGACCGCGGTTACGACCATCCGCAATGGTGGTCGCCGGCCGGCATGGAGTGGCTGATGATGCAGGAGCGATCAGCGCCGCTGGGTTGGCAGCGCGATCCCGCCACGCGTACCTGGCAGGCACTGCGCTACGGTCAGGCACGTACGATCAACCGCGACGAACCCGTGCGCCATGTGAGCCTGTACGAAGCCCAGGCGTGGTGCCGCTGGGCCGGCCGTCGCTTACCGACCGAAGACGAATGGGAGATGGCCGCGGTGCAGGGTCGGGCCGGCTTTCATTGGGGGCAGGTGTGGGAGTGGACGTCGTCGCCGTTCGAGCCGTATCCGGATTTTGTACCGGGCATGCCACGCGGTCGTGTGGCGAGCCTGTCGGCGCCGCACTTCATGACGATGCAGGCGGTGCGAGGCGCTGCCGCACATACGCCGCAACGCACCCGTCACCCGCGTTTCCGGGGCTTCCTGCTGCCGGAGCGTGATGACGTCTTTGTTGGCTTCCGAACCTGTGCGCTGTGATGTAAGCCTTTTCGGGCACGACCGGCAAGTCGAGTCGCGATTGACCGGCGTTGCCCAAGAAGCAAAAAACCCCACGCTGTTAGACGTGGGGTTTTTTGTTGGCTGTCTGCTAAGGCCATCCGGAAAAGATGACCCCTCATCGATCAACGATCAACGATCGAAATCGCGCGAACGGCCCTTGCTGCCATAGCTGTCGCGGTTGCCGTCGCGATTGCCGTAGCTGCGACGCTGCGCGCCGTTGCCACCGTCGCCGAAGCGGCTGCCGCCGTTGTTGTCGCCGAAGCGACGCGGGGCGGCGCCTTCACGGTTGCCATCACGATTGCCATAACCACCACCGGTGCCGGTGCCGGCGCTGTTGCCGTAGCCACGGTTGCCGTCTTGCGTGCCTTGCGTACGCGCGGGGCGTTGTTGCCAGTCGCCACGGTTTTGCTGGCCTTGGCCATACGACGGACGCGGGGCGCGGTCGTCGCGGTTCCATTCGCGTTGGGCGCCTTGGTAGCCGCCGCCGTTGCCGTTGCGGTCGTCGCGGCGCGGAGCAAAGCCGTCGCGGTCCCCGCCGAAGCTGCGTTGGAAGCGGCCTTCGTTGTTGCCGCTATTGCCACCGTTGCCGCCTTGGCGTGCGCCGTAGCCTTCACGCTGGCCGCGATAACCGCCGCCATTACCACCGTTTCCGCGGTAGCCGCCACGGTCGCCGCCGGCACGCGGGCCACCAGTGCGGGGCTTGGCTGAGCGCTTCGGCTCCAGGCCCTCAACCACCGATGCATCGATGCGGCGATCAACGAAGCGCTCGATACGGCGCCATTGGAACGTGTCGTTGTGGTTCACCAGATTAATGGCGATGCCGCTGCGGCCCGCGCGGCCCGTACGGCCGATGCGGTGCACATAATCTTCAGCTTGCTTGGGCAGGTCGAAGTTGACCACGTGCGTGATGTCCGGCACGTCGATGCCGCGGGCCGCCACGTCGGTGGCCACCAGCACGCGCAACTGGCCGCGGCGCAGCGCCGTCAGCGTACGGTTACGTGCGCCCTGATGCATGTCGCCGTGCAACGCGCCAGCGGAGAAACCGTGCTCGGTCAGGCGTTCGGCCAGCGAATCGGCATCACGCTTGGTCGCCGTGAAGACGATGGCTTGCTTGAGCGACGCATCGCGCAGCAGGTGATCCAGTAGCTGCTGCTTGTGCGACATGTCGTCGGTGAAGTGCAGGCGCTCTTCGATGTTGCTTTGGTCGATTTTCGCGGCGGCGATTTCGATACGCTGCGGCTCGCGCATCATGCGCTCGGCCAGTTGCTCGATGCGGCGGTCCATCGTTGCCGAGAACATCAGCATCTGGCGCGTGGCCGGCGTGGCGCCGACGATGGCTTCGATGTCATCCGAGAAGCCCATGTCCAGCATGCGGTCGGCTTCGTCAAAGACGAGCATGTCGAGTGCCGACAGGTCGATGCGGCCCGAGTCGATGTGGTCCAGCAGGCGGCCCGGCGTGGCGATGATGATGTCCGGCATGCGTGCCAGCATGTCGAGCTGCTTCGGGTAGGGCATGCCGCCCAAGATGCTCGCGCAGACGATGCGGCGCAGATGACGGCCGTATTGTGCGGTGGCGGTGGTTACTTGCAGGGCCAGTTCGCGCGTGGGCGTGAGCACCAGCAGCGACGGCTTGGCCGGTGCCGGGCGGGGGCGGCGGCCCTTCATGCGTTGCGGCGGGCCGTCCATGCGCGGACGCTGCGGCTCAGGCTGCTCGCTGATGCGCTGGATGGCCGGCAGAATGAACGCGGCGGTCTTGCCCGAACCGGTCTGGCTCGTGACCAGCAGGTCGCGGCCCGACAGGCAGGCCGGAATGGCTTGCGCCTGAACTGGCGTCGGCGTGGTGTAGTTCACTTCACCCAGCGCACGGACGATGCGGTCGTCCAGGCCCAGTGCAGCAAAGGCGCTGGCACGGGTCGCGGTTTCGGCGATGAGGTTTTCGGTATTGGTGTTGCTGGTTTCAGCGTGCGCAATAGCGCCGCTGCCGTCTTGAGGCTGCGTCATGTCGAATAGGTAGTAAGGCTGCCGCGCCGCTACATCAACGGATGCAGACGACGGAAATGGGATACGGCGACCGGTTAATCACGGGCGTCGGCGCCAATCGGATAAGGCCGGTTCGACAGACGGGCTGCAGAACGGACAGGCGGGGGAGTGGGCCGGCCTCAAGCTGAACAGGTCAGCGAGGTGGGGCGGCGGTCCCTTCGGCGTGATGTGAATCCACGCGGGAGATCGGAGACGATGCCAAGCACAATGGCAATCGGCTGCGCATGCATGCAACGGACGGGGATTCTGGCGATGACACTGATTTTGATACCAGCCATCGACCCACCGCGGACCGAAAAATACGGCAGTAAGCAGCCAAGCCACGAACTATAGCACGTATTTTTGCAGTGCGCAAAAATACCGGCGCCACTGATGTATGTGCCCGCGCCGCCGCTTGCCCGATTGAACCCGCGGCCTATACTCAAAAGACCGGCCATGCTCACGGCCGGAAAGGGGCGGATGATGGAATTCCCGATGGCCTTCTCCAACCTGTACCTGTTGCTCGCCGTTTGCGTTGCGGGCGTGATCGGACTGGCGTCTGCGCCACTGGTAATCCGAGGTGCGCGAGTAGGGATCCGCGTGCTACTGACGATTATCGGGGTGCTGATCGGGCTGCTCGTGCTTGAAGCGCTGCCGGTGCTGACCTAGATGGCCCGGGGCCATCCGCAGCCATAGGCCCGCCCGTATGTGGCGGGCCTCGTTGTTTCGTGCGGGCAAAAAACAAAAGCCAGGCGTGTTGCCTGGCTTCGTCGTATCTGCTGGTCCCGCCGACAGGAATCGAACCTGTATCTCACGCTTAGGAGGCGCGTGCACTATCCATTGTGCTACGGCGAGTGACCGACTCCCGGGTGACGCCAGCGGCCGCCCGAGCGAGCCGCGATTCTACGCAATTTGCAGAGCCAAGACCAGAGAGCCGCCGAAGCACAGGGCCGCGTCGGCAGCGCCTACCGACGCCATATGAAACGATGATGACGCCCCGGGTTTTGTAGGTTGTTGCCCACAGTCCAGATGTTCCTGTGAGGGGGGGCAAACGCTAAAGCGAACGAACGATCGGTCAAAGAATCAGATTTAAGTATTACGAACTTTCCACGGTTGTTCACGGAAGTTATGCTTCATCACCCATTTCCGAAACCCTAGGCGACCAACATGCTGACATCCGAAGAACGGGACGATCCGTGGACGGTGGAGCCGTCGCTGGAAAGTCTGCTTCCCAAGCATCGGCCCGGGACGATTGATCGACCGATCTATTTCCGTCACACCGATACCCCTGACGGCCACGTCATCAAGCAATTTCCTGACGGTTCACGCCAGCTCGTGCGCTTTGTCGGCCTCGAAGAGCAGGTCGTCAAACACTTTCTCTGAAATCCGTTTCCCGCCCCGGTAAGTCTTCGGCACATGTCGTAAGACATGATGTGTTGTGTTTCCTGACGATGCACTGAACTGGTGAGCGCTCTATCATTCGCAAATATTTTACGTAAGCGATTGATAAGTTCATGGGAAGTATGCAAGGGTTTGCGCCCGCCACGCCGCGGACGCACAACCATGATGCTGGTCAGCAAGTCGGCGCTGCGCCGACGGCTATCGACATGGTGGTGCCGTGGCCGGTGCGTGAATGGTCACCCGCGGTGACGTTCGATGAGGCGGCTGCCATGCGGTCCGCGTTGGAGCGCGGCAATGTGCTGCACTTTCCCGCGCTCGATTTCCCACTTGATGCTGGGGAGCAGCGCTTTCTTGACGCACGCTGGTCTGACGGCAAGACGAAGAACATCAACCTGCGGGCGAATGAATCCAGCGTGCGCGGCGCCGTCGGGCAGCCTGCTGACCTGCGCGATCTCGCTACCCTGATCCGGCGTTACGCCGATGCTGCCGAGCGCCTCGTGCTGAGGTTGTTTCCCAGCTATGCCCCGCACCTGAAGCGGGCCGGCACGTCGTTGCGGCCAGCCGAGATTGCCGGGCGGCCAGTCAGCTGGCGTAAGGACGACACACGCCTGCACGTCGACGCATTCCCGTCGAATCCGCTGCACGGCCAGCGCCTCTTGCGTGTGTTCCACAACGTCGATCCGGATGCCCCGCGCGTCTGGCGCATCGGCGAACCCTTTGCCGACTTCGCCCAGCGGTTTGTGCCGAAAACACGTGGGATGCTGCCGGGACAATCGTGGCTGATGCACAAGCTGCATGTCACCAAACGCCCGCGCTCCGAATACGACCACCGCATGCTGCAGCTGCACGATCTCGCGAAGGCGGATCTGGTCTATCAGCGCCGGGCACCGCAGCAGACGTTCGAATTCGCGCCGGGTGCGACGTGGGTGGTCTTCAGCGATCAGACGCTGCATGCGGCGATGCATGGCCGCGCGATGATGGAGCAGACTTTCTATCTTGACCCAGCGGCGATTGCCGATCGCACCCATTCGCCCGAAGCTGTCCTGTCGCGCATGCTCAACAAGCCGATGCTGCCGGTCCAGCGCTGACAGCGCAAAGCAAAACGCCGCCTGACTGCACGGCGGCGTTGCCTGATTACACCGGTGCGTTCAGTCGGCGACCTTGTCGCTCGGATACTTGAACGAATCGCGCAGCAGGAAACTCATTGGAATATCCAGCTTCGCGCTGTGCGGCGGAATCGGTTGCTGGAACCACTTTTTGTAGAGCTTGTCGGCGTCGTAGTCGAGGATGATGTTGGTCATCGCGCGATCAACGAGGCGCTTGAACTCGGCGTCGTCCTTGCTGAGCATGATCGCGTAGGGCTCGACCGTCAGCATGTCGCCGACGACGGCGTAGTCGCTTGGCGTCTTGGTGTTGGCGCGGAAGCCATAGAGCAGCACGTCGTCCATCGCAAAGGCGTCCGCCTTGCCAGCTTCGACCATCGCAAACGATTCAGCGTGGTCCTTGGCTTCGAGGAACTTCATGTTCAGCACGCGCACGTCGTTCATCTTGCGCAGTTCCGCCACGCTGGTGGTGCCCTTGGTGGTGACGACGGTCTTGCCGCGCAGGTCATCCCATCTGTGGATGCCCGACGACGCTTTGACGATCATGCGGATGCCCGCGATGTAGTGCGGGATCGTGAAGGCCACTTTCTCGCGGCGTTCGCGGTTGTTGGTGGTCGAGCCGCATTCGAGGTCGGCCTTGCCCTCCATGATGGCCGGCATCCGCGTTGAAGGCGTGACCATCACATATTGCACTTTCAGATCGGGCCGCTTGAGGTCGCTGCGCAGCTTGTCGACCACGCGCAGGCAGAGGTCCATGGCGTAGCCGACGGGCTTTTTATCGGCGTCATAGAACGAGAAGGGTACGGAGCTTTCGCGGTAGGCGACGCGGACGGTGCCGGTATCACGGATGCGATCAAGCACCGGCGTGGAGGAGGCGAAGGCAGCGCCCGGTATGAAACTGGACAGCGAAGCGTAGAGCAGTACTGCAGCCGGCAGTGCGCGCGTGAAGAACGGCATGGTTGTATCCCCCGGAAAGAATCGGCGGCCCACTTTATCGTTATGCCCGGCTCGTGACCGGAGGGCCTGCCGCATGATACGGCCCGGCGCTGCAACCTGCTGGCCTGCGCTTTTCTGGTGTTGTAAGCAGGCTGCAAGGGCGGATGTCGCCTTCTAAAAGTTGATTCGCGACGATGGCCTTGCAGTGGTGCACTGCGCACATGCGGCGTGCGCGACGCACCACTACAACTGTCGAGCCGGTGCAGTGCACTTACCTGCGGTGCAGGCTTGACGGGGCATGCGTTGCTGCGGTGCGAAGCCGCACGGGGCATAGCGTTAGGCGTTTTTCCCTACCGGGTTTGTCCCGACTGCCGGAGATGGACGAGGGGCGCTATGCTCCGGCCATGTCTTGTTCGCAAGGCATCGAGGAGAGACTCTTCCGGCCCGCCGAAAGCGGGCCGTTTTTCTTGGGTGGGCCCGCCTTCTAGCTCTGGTTGGGCAGCACGTTGCCGGGCTGGGACGCCTGCCGCGGCCAGTTCGAGAACGCGAAAATCCACAGCGCCACCAGGTTCACCACCGGTACCAGCACAAGCAGCGTCCACCAAGGTGAGAAGCCGGTCCGCAGCAAGATCTGCCGCACTGGAATGCCTGCCACGATCAAGATGATCAACAGCCCGAATAGTCCGCGCATCGTCATTCCCCTTCCGTAACGGTATGAATGGCGCGGCCGGAAAAAGCGAGTCCGGCGGCACAAGCGTTATAGCACCGGCATCTGTAAGCGCAATGCCGCCGATAGACGAGGCGCGGGGCGACTACAATACGCGCCTTCCGGCCGCATACGGCCTGCATCCTTTTCACTCCAGCATGGCCCTGTTTTCCATTACCGATGCGCAACTGGCGTTCGGCCACGTGGCGTTGCTCGACCACACCGATTTCTCGCTGGAGGCCGGCGAGCGCGTAGGCCTGATCGGCCGCAATGGCACCGGCAAGTCGTCACTGCTCAAGATCGTGGCGGGTACGACCTCGCCGGATGACGGCCTGATCGCCCGCCAGAGCGGTGTGACCTCGGCCTATGTCCCGCAAGAGCCCGAATTCGACCCGGAGCAGACCGTGGCCGAAGCCGTGGCGATGGGGGTGCCGCATGCCGCCGGCCTGCTGGCTGAATACGAGGCGCTGATCGCCTCCATGGGCGATGCACAAGATGATGAGGCGATGCATACGTTGCACGCCCTGCAAGCCCAGCTCGACGCCGCTGATGCTTGGCAATTGCACACCCGCGTGGAAACCACCATTGCGCAGCTTGGTTTGCAACCGGGCGCGCGCATCGGTTCGCTGTCGGGCGGCCTGACCAAGCGCGTGGCGCTTGCGCAGGCGCTGGTGGGCGCGCCCGACATCCTGCTGCTGGACGAGCCGACCAACCACCTCGACTACGACTCCATCCGCTGGCTCGAAGATTTGCTGCTGGCCTTCCGCGGCAGCGTGCTGTTCATCACCCACGATCGCGCGTTTCTCGACCGCGTCGCCACGCGCATCATCGAACTCGATCGCGGCAAGCTGCGTTCCTACCCCGGCAACTTTACGGCGTATCAGACGCGCAAGGCGCAGGAATTGGAAGCCGAAGCCTTGGAGAACGCCCGCTTCGACAAGCTGCTCGCGCAGGAAGAAGTGTGGATCCGCAAGGGCGTGGAAGCGCGCCGCACTCGCAGCGTCGGCCGCGTGGCGCGGCTGGAACAGATGCGTGGAGAGCGCCAGGCGCGCCGCGAGGTGCAGGGCAACGTCAAGCTGGAGGTCTCGCAGGGCGATCGCTCGGGCAAGATCGTTGCCGAACTGATCGACGTGACCAAGCGCTATGGCGACAAGACCGTCGTCGACAACTTCACCGCCACAATCATGCGCGGCGACAAGGTTGGGATTCTCGGCGCCAACGGGGTCGGCAAGACCACGCTACTGAAGTTGATTCTCGGCGAACTGGCACCCGATTCGGGCACGGTGCGCAACGGCACCAACCTGCAGGTCGCCTATTTCGACCAGATGCGCGCCCAGTTGGACCTGAATCGGTCGCTCGCCGACACCATCAGCCCGGGCAGCGACTGGATCGAAGTCAACGGTCAGCGCAAGCACGTGATGAGCTATCTGGGCGATTTCCTCTTCCCGCCCGAGCGTGCACGCTCGCCGGTGGCCTCGCTGTCGGGCGGCGAGCGCAACCGGCTGCTGCTGGCGCGCCTGTTTGCCCGTCCGGCCAACGTGCTGGTGCTCGACGAGCCGACCAACGATCTGGACATCGACACGCTTGAACTGCTGGAAGAGCTGCTGCAGGAGTACAGCGGCACCGTATTTCTGGTTTCGCACGATCGGGCGTTCGTCGACAACGTCGTCACCTCGGTGATTGCGGCAGAGGGCGAGGGCCGTTGGCGCGAATACGTGGGCGGGTTTTCAGATTGGCAGACGCAATCAGCGCGCTCGGCGCAGATGGCGCAAGCCGTCAAGCCCGTCGCTGAAGAGAAGAAGCCCGAGGTGGCCAAGTCGCGCGAGCGTGCCACGGTCAAGCTCAGCTACAAGGAGCAGCGCGAACTCGACGCGTTGCCCGCCACCATCGAGGCGCTGGAGGCGGAGCAGAAGCAGGTTGGCGGCGAACTGGAGGACGGCACGATCTACGGCCGCGACCCCGAGCGCGCGCAAAAGCTGGCCGAGCGCCACGAAGCCATCGAATTGGAACTGCTGGAGGCGCTGGAGCGCTGGGAAGCCCTCGAGGCCAAGCGCGCCGGCACGGTGTGATGCCGCAGTAACTACGCAATATGTCAGCGGGATGTCGACCGGATGTGGGTTTCGGGTCGCATTCCAACGCTGACGATCCCTCCGCATTGTTGAGGACGGCTTCCTTTACAATGCGCGCTGCATTCCCGGTGCTTGGGGACAGACCCAAGCCTGGTCAGTTTTTCCGCCTTCCATGAGCAAAACCTCCCAATACAGCGAATCGTCGATCAAGGTCCTCAAGGGCCTGGAACCGGTCAAGCAACGGCCGGGCATGTACACGCGTACCGACAATCCCCTGCACATCGTGCAGGAAGTCATCGACAACTCCGCTGACGAGGCGTTGGGCGGCTACGGCAAGTTGATTGCCGTGACGCTGCACAAGGACGGCAGCGTGAGTGTGGAAGATGACGCGCGCGGCATTCCCGTCGGCATTCACCCCGAAGAGGGCGTGCCGGTGGTCGAGATCGTCTACACGCGTCTGCATGCCGGCGGCAAGTTCGACAAGGGCCGCGGCGGCGCATACGCGTTCTCCGGCGGCTTGCACGGCGTGGGCGTGTCGGTCACGAACGCGCTGTCGACGCGGCTGGAAGTAACGGTCTGGCGTGACGGCAACGTGTCGACGCTCGCGTTCTCCGGCGGCGACGTGATCGAGCCGCTGACCACCCGCAAGGCCGAGCGCGGCGAGAAGAAGAGCGGCACACGCGTGCGCGCGTGGCCCGACGCCAAGTATTTCGATTCCGAGAACATCCCTCAGGCCGAGCTGCAGCGCTTGCTGCGCAGCAAGGCCGTGCTGCTGCCGGGCGTGAAGGTCACGCTCACGCTGGAAAAAACCGGCGAGACGCTCGAATGGCAGTACGACCAAGGCTTGCGCGGTTATCTGGTCGAATCGCTTGCGCAGGGCAGCGGCGCCGAGCCGGTGATCCCCCTGTTTGAAGGCGAGCACTTTGCCGACCCCGACAAGGCTGGCGAAGAAGGTTTTGCCTTCGGCGAGGGCGCCTCTTGGGTCGTGGCCTGGACGGAAGAGGGCTCGCCGGTGCGCGAGTCGTACGTCAACCTGATCCCCACGCCCGCCGGCGGCACCCACGAATCGGGTTTGCGCGAAGGTCTCTTTCAGGCGGTGAAGAGCTTTGTCGAGATGCACGCGCTGCTGCCCAAGGGCGTCAAGCTGATGTCCGAAGACGTGTTTGCGCGTGCCTCGTTCGTGCTGTCAGCCAAGGTGCTCGACCCGCAGTTCCAGGGGCAGATCAAGGAACGCCTGAACAGCCGCGATGCAGTGCGGCTCGTGTCGACCTTCAGCCGCCCGGCGCTGGAGTTGTGGCTGAACCAGCACGTTGAGCACGGCAAGAAGCTGGCCGAACTTGTCATCAAGCAGGCGCAGGCGCGTACACGTGCTTCGCAGAAGGTCGAGAAGAAGAAGGGCTCCGGCGTGGCCGTGCTGCCTGGCAAGCTGACCGATTGCGAGTCCGACGACGTGACCCGCAACGAACTCTTCCTGGTGGAAGGTGACTCCGCCGGTGGCTCGGCCAAGATGGGCCGCGACAAGGAATTCCAGGCCATCCTGCCGCTGCGCGGCAAGGTGCTCAATACGTGGGAAACCGAGCGCGACCGCCTGTTCGCCAACAACGAAGTGCACGACATTGCAGTCGCCATCGGCGTGGATCCGCACGGGCCGAACGATGCGGTCGACCTGTCGGGCCTGCGCTACGGCAAGATCTGCATCCTGTCCGATGCTGACGTGGACGGCGCGCACATCCAGGTGTTGCTGCTCACGTTGTTCTTCAAGCACTTCCCGCAACTGATCGATCGCGGGAACGTATGCGTGGCCCGGCCGCCGTTGTATCGTGTCGATGCCCCCGCGCGCGGCAAGAAGCCCGCGCAGAAGCTCTACGCTCTGGACGACGGCGAGCTGGAAGCCATTGAAGACAAGCTGCGCAAGGACGGCGTGAAGGAAGGCGCCTGGCAGATTTCCCGCTTCAAGGGCCTGGGCGAAATGAGCGCCGAGCAGCTCTGGGAAACCACCATGAACCCCGACACGCGCCGTCTGCTGCCCGTGGCGCTCGGCGAACTGGGCCAAGACCAGACCATCAACATGATGAACATGCTGATGGGCAAGGGCGAAGCCGGCGCGCGCCGCACGTGGCTGGAAGCGCGCGGCAACGAAGTCGAAGCCGATATTTGATCGCTGACCGACAACGATGAAGCTGTTTGCACGTTTCGCATTCGCATTGACGGCGCTGGCCCTGTTGGCCAGCCAGCCGGTGCGCGCGGACGTCTACGGCTACATCGATGAAAACGGCCTCGCGCACTTCGCCGCCGAACGGCTGGACGATCGCTACGTGCTGTTCATGAAGGGCGCGGCGGTGGCGAGCAAGGGTGACGACAAGGCCAAGGACGACAGCGCCATCGCCCTGCAGGCAACCGAGCTGCCCGATGCCGATGCGTACCTCAACGCCAGCAAGCGCGATGCTCTCGACAACGCCGCCGGCATGCGCCAGCGCCTGGTGCGCGCGGTGCTGCAGCATCCGAACGTGCCGACGGTGGAGCCGCTGATCCGCCAGGCCGCCAGCAAGCACGGTATCGACCCCGCGCTGGTGAAGGCCGTGATTGCCGCTGAATCGGGTTTCAACCCGCAGGCCGTGTCGCCCAAAGGTGCAATCGGGCTGATGCAGGTGATTCCGGACACCGGCGCGCGTTACGGCGTGACTGGCGACGCCCGCCGCACGGCTGCACAGAAGCTGGCCGACCCGAAAACGAACATCACCACCGGCGTGCGTTACCTGAGCGATCTGCTGCGCATGTTCTCAGGCAACCTTGAGCTTGTGCTGGCCGCCTACAACGCGGGCGAAGGCGCGGTGCAGAAGCACGGCAACGACATTCCGCCCTACGCCGAGACACAGAACTACGTGAAGACGGTGCTGCAGTTCTATCGTTACTACAACCCCGTTGCCGCCGTGCCTGGGTTGATGAACGTGAGCGCCAACGGCGTCATCGCCACGCGTAAGCCCGGTCGCACGGGCCGGCCCGCACGCATCGAACTCGTATTGGACCCGGCCACCGGCGTGGCCACGAACCTACCCCAACATTGATCCCGGCGGCGCCGCCAAGTTGAAGCGCGCCGCTTTCGCTTGAGCCTCCATGGAACAACAAGACATCCTCTTCGACCCCAGCGAGCCGGCCGAAGCGCTCACGCTTGGCGCCTATGCCGAGCGCGCCTATCTCGACTACGCCATCAGCGTGGTCAAGGGCCGCGCGCTGCCCGAGGTGGCCGATGGCCAGAAGCCGGTGCAGCGCCGCATCCTGTTTGCGATGCACGAGATGGGCCTGCGCTCCGATGCCAAGCCGGTCAAATCGGCGCGCGTGGTGGGCGACGTGCTGGGTAAATACCACCCGCACGGCGATCAATCCGCCTACGACGCGCTGGTGCGCCTGGCGCAGGATTTCTCGCTGCGCTACCCGCTGATCGACGGGCAGGGCAACTTCGGCTCGCGCGATGGTGACGGTGCGGCGGCGATGCGCTACACCGAAGCGCGCCTCACGCCCATCTCGCGTCTGCTGCTCGAAGAGCTGGACCAGGGCACGGTCGACTTCATCCCGAACTACGACGGTTCGATGGATGAACCGAAGCTGCTGCCGGCGCGCTTGCCGTTCGTGCTGCTTAACGGCGCATCGGGCATTGCGGTGGGGATGGCCACGGAGATCCCGTCGCACAACCTGCGCGAAGTGGCGAACGCCACCGTGGCGCTCATCCGCGACGACAAGCTCACCAGCACCGACCTGATGCAGTACATGCCGGGTCCGGACTTCCCGGGCGGCGGCCAAATCATCTCGTCCGCAGCCGACATTGCGCAGGTATATGAGAGCGGTCGCGGCAGCCTGAAGGTGCGTGCGCGCTGGAAGATCGAAGAACTCGCGCGCGGCCAGTGGCAGCTCGTGGTGAACGAGTTGCCGCCCAACACCTCGTCGCAGAAGGTGCTGGAAGAGATTGAAGAGCTGACGAATCCGAAGGTGCGCACGGGCAAGAAGTCGCTGTCGCCGGATCAGCTCACCATGAAGCAGACCATGCTGGGTCTGCTCGATGCCGTGCGCGACGAGTCCGGCAAGGACGCCCCGGTGCGCCTCGTGTTCGAGCCCAAGAGCAAGAACATCGACCAGCAGGAATTTGCCAACGCGCTGCTGGCGCACACGTCGCTGGAATCGGGCGCGGCCATCAACCTCGTGATGATCGGCACGGACGGCCGGCCGCGCCAGAAGGGCCTGGCGGAAATCCTGCGCGAGTGGATCGCCTACCGCTTTGCCACGGTCACGCGCCGCACGCGCCATCGTCTGGGCAAGGTGGAAGACCGCATCCACATTCTCGAAGGCCGGCAGCTGGTGCTGCTGCGCATTGAGGATGTGATCCGCATCATCCGCGAGAGCGAGGAGCCCAAGGCCGCGCTGATCCAGGTCTTCAACCTGAGCGATCGTCAGGCCGAAGACATCCTGGAAATCCGCCTGCGCCAGTTGGCTCGCTTGGAAGCCATCAAGATCGAGCAGGAATTGAAGAACCTGCGCGAAGAACAGGGCGAGCTGGACGTGCTGCTGAAGTCCGAGACCATGATGCGCCGTCGCATCATCAAGGAGATCGAGACCGACGCGAAGCAATACGGCGACGACCGCCGCACCTTCATCCAGGAAGAGCGCCGCGCCGCTGCCGAAGTGAAGGTCGTCGACGAACCCGTCACGGTGATCGTCTCGCAGAAGGGCTGGGTGCGCACGCGCCAGGGCCATGGCCACGACGCCACGCAATTCGCCTTCAAGGCGGGCGACACGCTGTACGACACGTTTGAATGCCGCACCACCGACGCGCTGCTGATCTTCGGTACGCGCGACGACAAGGGCACGGGCCGTGTCTATTCCGTGGCCGTGGCGAATCTGCCGGGTGGCCGTGGCGACGGCGTGCCGCTGACGACGCTGATCGAACTCGCGCCGGGCACGCATATCACCCACACCTTCGCGGGCCATGCGGAACAGAACCTGGTGATCTCCACGCGCGGCGGCAACGGCTTCCTTGCCAAGGTGGGCGACATGGTCGGCCGCCAGAAGGCCGGCAAGGCGTTCCTGACGCTGGACGAGGGCGACCAGCCCAATAAGCCGGCGCCGGTGCCGGCTGACGCTTATGGCGTGGCGTGCCTGTCGGAAGGCGGCCGCATGCTGCTGTTCCAGATCAGCGAGTTGAAGACGCTCGCCAGCGGTGGCCGGGGCGTGATCCTGATGGAGCTGGAGAAGAACGAAACGCTGCTTCAGGCGGTGGCCTTTGGTGCAGCGGGCTTTGTGCTCTCGGGCACCGGCCCGCGCGGCGGCAAGGCAGTCGAGCAGACCCTGACGACGCGCGCCCAAGAGCCGTACGCCGGCAAGCGCGCACGCAAGGGCAAGACGCTGGAGCCCAAGCTGCGCGATCCGAAGCTCTCGTTGCCCAAGCCCGTGCCGGACGCCGCCTGAACCCATGAGCGATCCGACCGCCGCGCCTGAAGCCAACACCGCAGCAAACATGCCGTCCTGCAGCAAGCTCTTCACCGAGTTTGCGCGGATGGGCCTGTCGGGCTTCGGCGGCGTGCTGCCCTTTGCGCGCGCCGGCATTGTCGATCGCAACCGCTGGCTCTCCAACACCGAGTTCGCCGAGCTGCTGAGCCTGGGTCAGGTGTTGCCCGGCCCCAACATCGTCAACCTCTCGGTCATGCTGGGCTACCGCTATCACGGCGTGCGCGGCGCCGCGGCCGCCATGGGTGGCCTGGTGCTGGTGCCCGCGGTGCTGTTGCTGCTGATCGTCATGCTGTACGACCATTACAGCGCGCTGTCGGTGGTGCAGAACCTGCTCAAAGGCATGGCGGCCGTGGCTGCGGGGCTCGTGCTCTCCACGGCGGTCAAGCTGGCGCAGGGGCAGTCGCGCACGTGGCGTGCGGTCGGCATCGGCCTGGCGGTTTTCCTGACCATTGGCGTTCTGCAATGGCCGTTGCTGCCGGTCATGCTGGTACTGATTCCGCTCGCACTCGTGCTCGAATGGTGGGCGATGCGATGAGCTACCTCACCACCGTCTTCGATCTGTTCTGGCATTTTCTGGTGCTGTCGTTTCTCGCTATCGGCGGGGCCAGTTCGACGCTGCCCGACATGCACCGTTTCCTGGTCGACACGCGGCATTACATGACAAGCGAGCAATTGAGCGCCATGTATGCCATCTCGCAGGCGGCCCCGGGCCCCAATGTGCTGTTCGTAGAGTTGTTCGGCTGGCAGGCGGCGGGTCTGGGTGGGGCGATTGCCTCGCTGGTCGGCATCTGCGGGCCGTCGTGCGTGATTGCTGCCGTCATCGCGCGCGTCATGGATCGCAAGCCCGACGCGCGCTGGATCGCGCTGGTCCGCCGTGGCCTCGCACCGCTGACGATCGGCCTGCTGTTCTCCACCGGCTGGGTGCTGGCGCGCGGGGCAGACAGCAGCTTCAGCACCATCGCGCTGACCGTGGCGACGGTCGTGGCGTGCTCCTTCACCCGCGTCCACCCCCTGGTGCTGGTGGGGCTGGGGGCATTGGTCGGCGGCATGGGCTGGGTGTAGCGCCCGCGCCGCACGGCCAGCGAAATCCAAGGCGGACGCATGTCCGCCTTTTTTCTTGGCCCGCTCGCCACCGAGATGGGCGCACAGCCCTCGGGAATACCCCAATGCCGTTCATGATGTATATACAACAACATATCGATCAAAGCGATGTTGTCTGTATGTGGATTCGAGTCCGCTCGGCCCACCGGTCGAGCCGCGACCCGCCCTGCAGGCGACCTCGCCGACATAAAGAGGAGACAGTTTGGAACACCTTCAACGCAACCTGCGCGCGCGACATATCCGCTTTCTCGCGCTCGGTTCGGCCATCGGCACGGGCCTTTTCTACGGCTCCGCTTCGGCCATCCAGTTGGCCGGGCCGGCCGTGATCCTTGCGTACATCATCGGCGGCGCGGCCGTCTATATGGTCATGCGCGCGCTTGGTGAGATGGCGGTGCGCCAGCCGGTCTCCGGTTCGTTCGGGCGCTATGCGCGCGACAACCTCGGTCCGCTCGCCGGCTTTCTGACCGGCTGGACGTACATCCTCGAAATGGTGATCGTCTGCCTGGCTGACGTCACGGCCTTCGGCATCTACATGGGCTTCTGGTTTCCCGAGGTGCCGCAATGGGTCTGGGTGCTTGGCATCGTCATGCTCATCTGCGGCCTGAACCTGTGCAACGTCAAGGTGTTCGGCGAGATGGAATTCTGGCTCGCGCTCATCAAGATCGTGGCGATCGGCGCCATGATCGTTGGCGGCACCGTCATCCTGTTCCTCGGCGTGAAGATGAACGGCGAGCACGCGTCGGGCTTGAGCAATCTCTGGTCGCACGGCGGTTTCCTGCCGCACGGCGTGGGCGGCCTCATTGCGTCGTTTGCCGTGGTGATGTTTGCGTACGGCGGCGTCGAGATCATCGGCATTACCGGCGGTGAAGCGCAGAACCCCGACAAGGTCATCCCGAAGGCCATCAACGCTGTGCCGGCGCGCATCCTGCTGTTCTACGTGCTGACCATGTGTGTGCTGATGGCGATCTTCCCGTGGACGGGCATTGACGGCCAGGGCAGCCCGTTCGTGCAGATCTTCTCGGGGCTGGGCATCCAGTCTGCGGCGGCGATCCTGAACCTCATCGTCATCTCGGCAGCCATCTCGGCCATCAACAGCAACATCTTCGGCGCGGGCCGGATGATGTACGGCATGGCCGAGCAGGGCCAGGCGCCGCGCATCTTTGCGGCAACCTCGCGCCATGGCGTGCCCTGGGTGACGGTGTTGTTCATGGCCGGTGCGCTGCTGGGCGGCGTGGTGCTGAACTACCTGATCCCCGAAAACGTCTTCGTGATCATCGCGTCGATCGCCACGTTCGCGACCGTCTGGGTCTGGCTGATGATCCTGCTCTCGCAGGTGGCCATGCGCCGGCGTCTGTCGGCCGAAGAAGTGCGTGCGCTCAAGTTCAAGGTGCCGCTGTGGCCCGTCGGGCCGGCTCTCGCCATCGCGTTCATGCTGTTCGTGATCGGCGTGCTGGGCTATATGGAAGACACCCGCGTAGCGCTGTACGTTGGCGCAGGCTGGGTGCTGCTCATGTCGGCCGCGTGGTATCTGCGCGTGAAGCCCAACGCAGCAGTCGTTCTGGCTGAAGAGGCAAGCGGGGTGTGAGCCCGGCCTGCCCGCAAAGACAAGTTTCGGAGACACCCCATGTCGAACCACACCTCTGCGCCGTCCTACGCCGGCCGCGCCGACGCGCAGGCGACCGGCCACGCGCAACCGCTGTCACGCACGCGCGCCATTGCCGCCATCACCATCGGCAACGGCCTGGAGTTCTATGACTTCGTGGTCTACAGCTTCTTCGCCACGTTGATCGGCCGGCTGTACTTTCCGGTCGGCAACGCAACCGGCCAGTTGCTGATGTCGTTCGCCACGTTTGGCGTCGGCTTCCTGATGCGGCCGCTCGGCGGTCTGCTGATCGGCATGTACGCCGACCGCGCAGGCCGCAAGCCCGCCGTGGCGCTCACGTTGTGGCTGATGGGCCTGTCGTCGCTGATCTTCGTTGTGACGCCGACCTACGCCCAGATCGGCATCCTCGCGCCCATGCTCGTCGTGCTTGCGCGACTCGTGCAGGGTTTTGCCATCGGCGGTGAGATGGGGGCTTCGACTGCGCTGCTGCTGGAATACGCCGACGACCGCTCGCGCGGTTTCTATACGAGCTGGCAGCCGTTCAGCCAGGGGCTGGCGGCGCTATTCGGCGCGCTGGTCGGCTTGCTGCTGAGCAACCTGCTGGCGCCCGCGGCGCTGGAGTCGTGGGGTTGGCGGCTCGCGTTCGTGATCGGCATTCTCGTGATCCCCGTCGGCCTGATCATCCGCCGACGCCTCGAAGAAACCGCCGCGCCGCACAGCACGCGCGAAGCTGACGCAACACTGCCGCTGCTGCGCGAACACCGCCGCACGCTGGTGGCGAGCATTCTGCTGATGATCGGCGTGGCTTCGTCCACGTACATCATCGTCTACTACCTCAGCAACTACGCCGTGAGCGTGCTGCACATGCCGCTGTCGCTCGGCATCTGGGCGGCGTGCATTGCGGCGCTGGTGCAAGTGGTGCTGTCGCCGTTCGCCGGCCGGCTGGCCGACCGCGTCGGGCGCCGCAAGGTCGTGCTGTGGTCGCGCATTGCACTGCTGGCGATGATCTATCCGGCCTTCGCGCTCATCAACGCAGAGCCTTCGCTTGCCCGGTTGCTGATCGTGGTCGGCTGCCTGTCGGTGCCGATGTCGATGACCTCGCCGGCCTCGATGGTGCTCGTCAGCGAGGTGCTGCCGCAGCGGCTGCGCGCCACGGGGCTGTCGATTGCCTACTGCGTTGCCATTGCCATCTTCGGTGGCTTTGCGCAGTTCTTCTCGACCGAGCTGATCCAACTCACGGGCAATGCAAACGCGCCGGCCTTCTACGTGATCGGCTGCGGGCTGGTTTCGCTGATCGGTCTGGCGATGGTGCCCGAGACGCTCGGACGCCGCCTGTCGTAACGCTCAGTCCACGCCAACGAAACCGCCGGTCTGGTGCGCCCACAGCCGCGCATACAGGCCGCCGTGTTCCAGCAGCTCCGCGTGCGTGCCGCTCTCGACGATGCGCCCGCCATCGAGCACGACCAGCCGGTCCATGCGCGCGATGGTCGAGAGCCGGTGCGCGATGGCGATCACGGTCTTGCCCTGCATCAGCGTTTCCAGGCTTTCCTGGATGGCGGCTTCCACTTCCGAATCCAGCGCGGACGTGGCTTCGTCCAGGATCAGGATCGGCGCGTCCTTGAGCAGCACGCGCGCAATCGCGATGCGCTGCCGCTGACCGCCCGAGAGCTTCACCCCGCGTTCACCCACCAGCGCATCAAAGCCGCGTCGCCCTTGCACATCGGATAGCTGCGGGATGAACTCGTCGGCGCGCGCCCGGCGCACTGCTTGCATCAGCTCCGCCTCGGTGCTGTCGGGTTTGCCGTAGCGCAGGTTGTCGCGAATGGAGCGATGCAGCAGCGACGTATCCTGCGTGACCATGCCGATCTGCTCGCGCAGGCTCTCCTGCGTCACGGCCGCAATGTCCTGACCGTCGACGAGGATGCGGCCGCGCTCCACGTCGTACAGGCGCAGCAGCAGGTTGACCAACGTCGATTTGCCCGCACCCGACGGGCCGACCAACCCGATCCGTTCGCCAGGGCGCACCACGAGGTCCAGCCCTTCGATCACGCCGCTGCCCTTGCCGTAGTGAAAGCCCACGTGCTCGAAGCGCACTTCGCCCCGCGTCACATGCAGCGGCTTGGCATCGGGCTGATCGATCACGGCGCGCGGCAGCGCAATGGTCTGCATGCCGTCCTGCACCTGACCGACGTTTTCAAAGATGCCGTTGACCACCCACATGATCCAGCCCGACATGTTGTTGATGCGGATCACCAGCCCCGTGGTCAGCGCGATGGTGCCGGCGCTCACACGGCCCTCGCTCCACAGCCAGAGCGCGAGCGCCGACGTGCCGACGATCAGCAGGCCGTTCATGGCGGTGATGGTGAAATCCATGCCGCTGATCATGCGGCCGGACAGGCGTGTCTTGTCGGTCTGCTCGGCCATGGCGTCGCGCGCGTAGCTTTCTTCGTGCTGCGTATGCGCGAACAGCTTGAGCGTGGTGATGTTGGTGTAGCCATCCACGATGCGGCCCATCAGCTTGGAGCGCGACTCCGTGGCGATGACCGATCGCGCCTTCACGCGCGGCACGAAATAGCTCAGCGCCGCGACGTAGCAGCCAATCCACACCAGCAGCGGGACCACGAGCCACCAGTCGGCCCTGGCAAACAGCACCATCGCACTGATCGCGTAGATCACGACATGCCAGAGCGCATCCACCGACTGCACGGCTGAATCGCGCAGCGAAAAGCCGGTCTGCATGATGCGCTGGGCAATGCGGCCCGCAAAGTCGTTCTGGAAAAACGTCAGGCTCTGCTTGAGCACATAGCGGTGGTTCTGCCAGCGGATCAGGTTCGACAGGTTGGGGTTGATGACCTGATGCACGAGCACGTCGTGCAGCCCGAAGATGACCGGCCGCGCGATCAGCGCCACAAAGGCCATCCACAACAGCTCGTTGCGGTGGCGGCCGAAGAATTCCGGGCCGGGTGTTGCCTGGATCATGTCGACGATGCGGCCGAGGAAGTCGAACAGCGCGACCTCGATCAGCGCACCCAGCAACCCCACCACCAGCAGGAACGCGAAGACGCCGCGCACTTCACGTAGGAAGTACGCATAGAAACGCCAGACATTGGCCGGAGGCTGGGTGTCGGGCAGGGGACGGAACGGATCGATGAGTTTTTCCAGGCGGCGCAGCAGCATGTCGGGTCGGGGGGAAGAGGAGACCGACGCCCCAGGGCGGGACGTGCGCGGAAGAGCCGCCCATGATACGCGCGTGAAAGTGCCCTTGCTGGCGAGCTGGCTTACGGGGTGCAGGACTCGGCGGTTGGAGCTCAGAGCTCGACGCGTGAGGCTTTTTACTCGGCGGTTGGAGCTCGGAGCTCGACGCGCGGGGCTTTTTGCTCCGCCGTTGGAGTTCGGAACCCGCCTTGCGAGGCTTTTAGCTCGACGTGTCGGATTCGCATGAAAAAAGCCGCTCGGTTGAGCGGCTTTCAGCTTCCGTCGAGAGCGGGCGCTCAGTGCACCACCATCCGCGTGAAGGGCTCCACATAGGCCTGCAGGGTAATCATCAGCCCCACCAGGAAGGCCAGCGCCAGCGAGTGGAAGAACACGTAGCGCAGGATGTCGCCCTCGTGGCCGTACCACTTGGTGGCGGTGGAGGCCACGACGATGGACTGAGCATCGATCATCTTGCCCATCACGCCGCCCGAGCTGTTGGCTGCGGACATGAGGATCGGCGACAGGCCCAGCTGTTCGGCCGTGGTCTTCTGCAGGCCGCCGAACAGCACGTTCGATGCCGTATCCGAGCCGGTCAGCGCCACCCCCAGCCAGCCCAGCATCGTGCCGAACAGCGGGTACAGCACGCCCGTGTGGGCGAAGGCCAGGCCCAGCGTCGCGTCCAGACCGGAGTAGCGCGTGAGGTAACCGATGCCAAACATCGCGCAGATCGTCAGCAGCGAATAGCGCGTGAGCTTGATGGTGTTCCAGTACTCCTTGAGCATGCGCGGTAGCGAGTAGCCCATCAGCAGGCCGCCCACGATGGCCGACACCAGGATGCCCGTGCCCGCCATCGACAGGACGTTGAAGTTGAACACCGCGCCTTCGGCAATCACCTTGGGCACCACCGGCGGGCCCTTGAGCACCATCTTGTCGAGGCCCGGAATGGCGAACTTGAATGCCCAGAGGCCGTCGGCAAACGCCTTGAACTGCGGTACGCCCCAGATGAAGACGAACACCGTCAGGATCACCCAGGGCAGCCATGCCTGCACGCGCGTGATCTTGCCGTTGGTGCCGGTGGTGGCTTCGCGCGCCTCGGCGGCGGCTTCGGGGTCGACGCGGGAGTTGTCTTCGCGGTTGCGCAGGGCGGTCGACGTCCAGATCGTCTTGGGTTTCCACACCTTCAGGAACAGCGTGAGCGTGCCCATCGACACCAGCGCCGCAATCACATCCACCAGCCATGGGCCGTGGAAGTTCGACACCAGGAACTGCGGAATCGCAAACGACACGCCCGCCACCAGGATCGCCGGCCAGATCTGCAGCATGCCGCGGAAGCCCGCGAACGCCCAGATCAGCCAGAACGGCACCAGCACCGAGAAGAACGGCAGCTGGCGGCCGACCATGGCGGAGAGCTGGAGCAGGTCCAGCCCCGTGACCGACGCCAGCCCGATGAGTGGCGCGCCCAGTGCGCCGTAGGCCACCGGCGCGGTATTGGCGATCAGGGCCAGCCCAGACGCGGCCAGCGGCGAGAAGCCCAGACCGATCAGGATGGCACCCGTGACGGCCACCGGCGTGCCGAAGCCCGCTGCGCCTTCAAAGAAGGCACCGAAGCTGAACGCCACGAGCAGGAGTTGCAGGCGCCGGTCTTCGGTAATGCCGGAAATCGAGCTCTGTAAGACCTTGAACGACCCGTTCAAGGTGGTGAGCCGATGCAGGAAGATGATGTTGAGAACGATCCAGCCAATTGGGAACAGGCCGGAGACGATGCCCAGACCGGCTGCCTTGCCGGCCATGGCGGTCGGCATGCCGAACACGAACGAGGCGATCCCCACCCCGACAATCAGCGCCAGGCCGGCGGCCAGATGCGCCTGCATATGGAAGAACGCCAGCGAGCACAGCAGCACCGCAACCGGTACCCCGGCCGCTAGGGTTGACCACACGGCACTGCCGAGCGGGTCATAGACTTGATTCCACATCTTGATCTCCTCCTGTTTGGGCGTTTCAGTTCTTGTCGATACCGAACGTCTTCTGTCGCCCCTTTTCGCAGGGGCAAACGCGGATTGTAGGAACAAGCGTGTCCGGGTCCCGGCAATATTCTGTCACTTTCGCCCTGAAAAGTATTCATCGGCGGCGGTGCGAGGGTTGACGCGGCGCACGCAATCGCACCGGGTAAATCCGGGTTGTGGAATCATTGCGCCTGCAGCGCTGCCCACCACCCCAATTCGCCCTCCATTCATGGCTTCTCTGACGGCCTTCCTGCTTCGCCGCCACGGCTCCCGATTGGCTACCGCCGTGGTCACCGTGTTTGTGGCATTGGCGGCGCTGTCGCCTGCCGTGCATGGCCAGACTGCGCCAGCGCCCGCGCCGGCAAACACCGAATCGACGCGGCCGCGTATCGGCCTGGTGCTGTCGGGCGGCGGGGCGCGCGGCTATGCGCATATTGGCGTGCTGAAGATGCTGGAGCGCATGCGCATTCCCGTGGATGTCATTGCCGCCACCAGCATGGGCGCCGTGGTGGGCGGGCTGTACGCCAGCGGCATGCGTGCCGATGCGCTGGAGCAGAAACTCTCGCAGGTGGACCTGAGCGACATCGCCTTCGATCGCAACGATCGGGCCAAGCTGCCGCAATCGCTGCGCGAGGATGATTTCCAGTATCCGATCGGCTTGTCCGCCGGCTATGGCGACGGCAAGCTCAAGCTGCCCGCCGGGCTGGTGCAGGGCAACCGCCTGCTGGCGCTGCTCAAGAACTGGACGGCGCAGTGGCCCGACAACATCGAGTTTTCGCGCCTGCCGATTCCGTTCAAGGCCATGGCGACGGATCTGGCCACGGGCGACGGGGTGATTCTCGATCACGGTTCGCTGCCGCTGGCCATGCGGGCCAGCATGGCGGTGCCGGGGCTGTTCGCGCCCATCGACGTGGGCGGGCGCACGCTGGTGGATGGCGGCCTGGTGAGCAACCTGCCTGTGCAGCTCGCGCGCGACATGGGGGCAGACATCATCATCGCCGTCAACATCGGGTCGGACTTGCAGCGGCCGGAAGACCTGGCCTCGCCGGCGGCGGTGACGCAGCAGATGATCACCATCCTCGTCGGCCAGAACGTGCGGGCGCAAAAGGCGCTGCTGCGCGGCAAGGATGTGCTGATCGAGCCGCAGCTCTCGGAGCTTTCGTTCACCGATTTCGCCAAGGGCCCGCAGGGCGTGCGGGAGGGCGAGCGCGCGGCGCAGGGCGTTGAAGCGAAGCTCGCGACGTTGTCGCTGTCGCCGCAGGCGTATGCCGTGTACCGCACGGCCCATGAGCCGCAGGGCACGTTGGTGGCGGGCGCACGCATCGACGCCATCGATGTGGCCACCAGCGGCCGTGTGCCGCCCGCGCGCGTGCGCCAGTTGATCAAGGTGCGCGAAGGCGACGCGTATGACGCCGAAGCGCTCAATCGCGAACTGTCGGCACTGGCCACCACGGGCGACTTCGAAACCGTCACGCAGCAACTGGTGGAAGAGAACGGCGTGCACACGCTCAAGATCGACGCGCATGAAAAGTCGTGGGGCAACCAGTTCTTCCTGTTCGGGCTGGGCATGTCGACCAACTTCGACGGGCGCGGCGCGTTCAACGTCAATCTTGGCCATCGGTATCCGTGGCTCACGCAGAGCGGGTTGGAGTGGCGCAATGACATCGTGCTCGGCAGCAACCGGGCGAGCATCCATACCGAGTTGCGCCAGCCGCTGTGGCAGGCGCGCGGGTTCTACGTGGCGCCGTATGCCGAGTACTCGCGCCGGCGCTCGGATCTCTACTTTGACGACGAGGCGCCGACCAAGGACGCCAAGCCGTTCAACAGCATGACCCTGGAGACCGCACGTGCCGGCGTGGACCTTGGTATCCCGCTCGGCCGCAAGGGCGAACTGCGGCTGGGTGTGAACTACATGAGCAAGAGCGCGGCGTTCAATTACCTGGCGTTGACGGAGGAAGGCGCGCTGGACTTGCCGACGCTTCGCGCCAAGCAGCCGGCCTTCCGCGCCCAGTTGACGCTGGATCAGCTGGATGACCCGCTGTTCCCGCGCAGCGGCTACTACTTCTACAGCAGTGTGGAAGCGGGCTTCGGTTCGCTCGACAAGAAGTTCAACACCGCCCAGGCCAAGGGCCTGTGGGCGACGAGTTACGGCCGTCACACGTTCAATGTGGCGTTGGAGGGGGCGGGCCAGTTTGGCGTGAACAGCCCGACGCGCGAAAACGATGGCAACACGGGCAACGGCGCCAACGAGGGTTTTTTCCTGGGCGGCTTCCAGCACCTTTCCGCCTACGCGCAGGACCAGTTCAACGGCCAGTACATGTTGTACGGCCGCCTGACGTATCTGTACGACCTGCGCGTGGACGACCTGCTCGGCCTGCGCGCTCCGGTGTTCGGCGCCAGCGCCGAGGCCGGCAACGTCTGGCAGTTGCGCAACAACTTCGGGCGGGGCCCTTACCTGAAGAGCGGCAGCGTATTTGTTGGCGGCAACAGCCCCATCGGGCCGCTGTACTTCGGTTTTGCGGTGGCGCCGCAGGGCGTGTGGAACGTGTATTTGCAGCTGGGTCGCGTCTTCTGAAACAGCGTCAAGCAGAAGCAGGCCGGCCTGCGTACGCACGCAGCGCCTGCTTCGTAAGGTCTTGATCAGACTGGGAAATCAATCGGTCAGACTGCGGCGGATGTGCGTGCTAGCCTTCCGCTTCGCTTTTTCAAGACCTCGGGCGCGGCCGCGCCCAGCCCCCTTTCCATGATGTTCTCCGTGTTGTTCCGTCGTTCCCGTTCGTCCCGGTGGTTGTTGTGCGCGTGCGCCCTGACTGTGTTGCAGGCGTGCGGCAAGCATGCGGATGAGGCCGCCAAGCCCGCTGGTCCGCCGGAGGTCGAGTTTGCCGTTGCACAGCGCTCCGATGCGCCGCTGGTGACCGAATTGCCGGGCCGGCTTGAGCCGTATCGCACGGCGGAAGTGCGTGCGCGCGTCGACGGCATCGTCCTCAAGCGCGCCTACGAAGAAGGCCAGGTGGTCAAGGCCGGCCAGGTGCTGTTCCGCATCGACCCGGCACCGCTCAAGGCGCAGGTGGACGCCGCGCAAGGCGCGCTTGCCCGTGCGCAGGCGCAACTCGCCATCGCTCGTGACAAGGCTGCGCGCTACAAGGGGCTGGCCGCCACGCGCGCCGTGAGCGAGCTGGAATACGCTGAAGCGCAATCCGCCGAGCGTCAGGCTGCCGCAGACGTGGTGTCCAGCCGTGCCGCCCTGGAAACCGCACAACTGCGCCTGGGCTATGCCACCGTCACGGCCCCGATTGCCGGCCGCTCGCGCCGCGCGCAGGTCACCGAAGGTGCGCTGGTCAAGGAAGACGCTGCCACGCCGCTCACCACTGTCGAGCAGATCGATCCGATCTACGTGGACTTTGCGCAGCCCGCCGCCGAAGTGCTGGCCTTGCAGCGCGCGCTCAAGAAGGGCCAGGCCGCCGCATTGAGCGGCCAGGACATCGGCCTGCAGGTCATCCTGAGCGATGGCGTGGCATACGAGCGCCCGGGCAAGCTGCTGTTCTCCGATCTGGCGGTAGACCGTGCGACGGATAACGTCTCGATGCGCGCCGTGCTGCCGAACCCCGATGGCTTGCTGCTGCCCGGCATGTATGTGCGCGTGAAGCTTTCGCACGCCGTGCAGCAGGGCGCGGTGACGGTTCCGAAGGGCGCGTTGCAGCGCGACCGCCAGGGGGCATCGGTGTTCCTGGTGCAGGCCGACAATACGCTGGCCGTGCGTCCCGTGGCTGCGCAAACGTTGGCCGGTGACCAATGGCTGGTGACCAGCGGGCTGTCCGGCGGAGAGCGCCTCGCCATTCCGGGCATGCAGACGCTGGAAGCAGGCATGGCGGTCAAGCCGGTGCCCGCAGCACCGCGTGCTGACACCAAGCCGAAGAAGGGCTGACCATGGCACGCTTCTTTATCGACCGCCCGATCTTTGCCTGGGTGATTGCGCTGGCCATCATTCTGGCCGGCGTGCTCGCGCTGCCCAAGCTGCCGGTGGCGCAGTATCCGAACATCGCGCCGCCCAATGTCAGCATTTCGGCCAACTACCCGGGGGCGTCTGCGCGCACGGTGGAGAGCGCCGTCACCGCCATCATCGAGCGCGAGATGAACGGCGCGCCGGGGCTGCTGTACATGTCGTCTTCGTCCGACGCGGCGGGCAACGTATCGATCAACCTGTCGTTCACGCAGGGCACGAGCCCCGATCTTGCGGCGGTGGAAGTGCAGAACCGCCTCAAGATCGTCGAGGAGCGCCTGCCTGAAGTCGTGCGCCGCAACGGCATCCGCATCGAGAAGGCGGCCGAGAACTACATGATGTATCTGTCGCTGACGGCCGAGCGCGGCCGCTTTGACGGCATCGACTTGGGTGACCTCGCTTCGTCAGATTTGATTCCGCAGTTGCGCCGCGTGCCGGGCGTTGGCACCGCGCAGTTGTTCGATGCGGAATACGCCATGCGCATCTGGCCCGATGCCGACAAGCTGACCGCATTGGGCCTGACCGCCGGCGACCTGAGCGACGCCGTGCGCCGCTACAACGCGCGCATCACCGTGGGCGAAATCGGCAGCGGCGCCGTGCCGGGCAGTGCGCCCATCAACGCGAGCGTCACCGGCGACGATGGGCTCACCACGCCCGATGCATTCGGCCAGATTCCGCTGCGTGCGGACGCACAGGGCCGCATGGTGCTGCTGCGCGATGTGGCGCGCGTGGAGCTGGGCGGCAGCGATTACCTCTACCTGTCGCGCATGAACGGCAAGCCGGCTACGACCATCGGCATCAAGCTTGCCCCTGGCGCCAATGCCGTGGGCGTGGCCAAGCGCGTGCGCGCGGTGCTGGACGAAGCGCAGGCGTATTTCCCGCCCGGCGTGCGCTACGAGGTGGCGTACGACAGCTCGCGCTTTGTCGGCATCGCCATCGAGCAGGTGGTCAAGACGCTGCTCGAAGCCGTGGTGCTGGTGTTCCTGGTGATGATGCTGTTCATGCAGAACCTGCGCGCGACGCTGATCCCGACGCTGGTCGTGCCGATCGCGCTGCTGGGCACGTTTGCGGTGATGCTGCCGATGGGTTTTTCCATCAACGTGCTGACACTGTTCGGCCTGGTGCTCGCCATCGGCATCCTCGTCGACGATGCCATCGTGGTGGTGGAAAACGTCGAACGCGTGATGCATGAAGACGGGCTCTCACCACGCGAGGCGACGGCCAAGGCGATGCGGCAGATCAGCGGGGCCATCGTCGGCATCTCGCTGGTGCTGACGGCGGTGTTCGTGCCGATGGCGTTCTTTGGTGGCGCGGTGGGCAATATCTACCGGCAGTTTTCGCTGTCGCTGGCGGTGTCGATGGTGTTTTCGGCATTCCTGGCATTGACGCTTACGCCAGCGCTTTGCGCGACGCTGCTCAAGCCGGTGCAGGTCGGCCACGATGCCGAGCGCAAGGGCTTCTTTGGCGCATTCAACCGGGGCTTTGCGCGTTTGACGGCACGCTACCAAGGCGGCGTTGCCAAGCTGCTGAACCGCACGGGCCGCGCGCTGGTGGTGTACGGCGCCGTCATCGGCGTGGTGGTGCTGCTGTTCACGCAACTGCCGACGGCCTTCCTGCCGGAAGAAGACACCGGCGAGTTCATGACCGTCGTCATGCTGCCGACCGGCGCCACACAGGCGCAGACGCTCGACGTGGTGCGGCAGGCCGAGCAGCACTTCATGACGCAGGAGCCGGCCGTTGCGTCCACGCTGGCCATCACGGGCTTCAGCCTGTACGGCAACGGCCAGAACGCGGCCATGCTGTTCCTGACGCTCAAGGACTGGAAGCAACGCAAGGGCGCTGACCAGCACGTCGACGCCGTGGTCGAGCGCGCCAATGCGGCGTTCGGCAAGATCAAGGGCGCGATCGTCATGGCGATGAACTCGCCCGCGCTGCCCGAGCTGGGCAGCAAGCCCGGCTTCGACCTGCGCTTGCAAGACCGCGGCGGCGCCGGCTACGAGCGCCTTGCGCAGGCACGCGACCGCATGCTCGCGGAGGCCGCCAAGCATCCCGCGCTGTCGGAAGTCACGTTTGCGGGCCAGGGTGATGCACCGCAGGTGCTGATCGATGTGGACCGCAAGAAGGCGCTGTCGATGGGCGTGTCGATCGAAGACATCAACCGCACGCTGGCGGTGATGTTCGGCTCCGACTACGCGGGCGATTTTGTCTACCGCAACCAGGTGCGCCGCGTGATCGTGCAGGCCGACGGCAAGCAGCGCGTCTCGGTCGAACAGCTTGGTCGCATGCACGTGCGCAATGCCGCGGGGGCGATGGTGCCGCTCTCGGCGTTCACCACGACGAAGTGGATCGTCGGGCCGCTCAAGCTCGACCGCTACAACGGCTTTCCGGCCATGACGATCACCGGCTCGCCTGCATCCGGTCACAGCTCCGGCGAGGCCATGGCGGCGATGGAGTCGATTGCGCGCAGCCTGCCTGAGGGCTTCGGCTACGAGTGGACAGGCCAGTCGTTTGAGGAGCGTCTGTCGGGTGCGCAGGCGCCGGCGCTGTTTGCGTTGTCGATCCTCGTCGTGTTTCTGTGCCTGGCGGCGTTGTACGAGAGCTGGTCGATTCCGCTGGCGGTCATGCTGGTGGTGCCGCTGGGCGTGCTGGGCGCGCTGCTGGGCGCCACGCTGCGGTTCCTGCCCAACGACATCTACTTCAAGGTTGGGCTGATTGCCACCATCGGGCTGTCGGCCAAGAACGCGATCCTGATCATCGAAGTGGCAAAGGATCTGGTGGCGCAGGGCATGGGCCTGATCGAAGCCACGCTGGAGGCCGCGCGCCTGCGCTTCCGGCCGATCGTGATGACGTCGCTGGCGTTTGCGTTTGGCGTCGTGCCGCTGGCGATTGCGACCGGCGCGGCATCGGCCAGCCAGCGCGCCATCGGCACGGGCGTGCTGGGCGGGATCATCGCGGCGACCGTGCTGGCGGTCTTCCTGGTGCCGGTGTTCTTTGTGGTGGTGCGGCGCGTGTTCAAGGGCAGCGAGCGGCAGCGCCGGCTCGATGCGGCGCACGAGCACGAGACTGCGGGGCCGGCGGCCTGATCGGCGTCGTGATCAATCTGCGGCGGCTGGGCCTTTGCGCCTGGCTGCTGCCGGGTTGAAACCGAAAAAGCCGAGGACCTCTGCGGCGACCTGATCGCGGTCGTTGTCCACGCAGATCATGTGGTAGCTGTTTTCCAGCACCACGCTGCGCGCATGGGGGAGGGTGGCCTGCAACGTTTGGGCCGAGCGCAGGCTGGTGAGTTCGTCTTCGCGGGAATGAATCACCAGCGTCTGGCACTGCGTATCGGGCGCTCCGGCCAGCGCCCAGCGCCGCAGCCGGTCCACCTGACGAATGCACGCCAGCGGCACCCACGGATAATGGAAGCTGTCACCTCGCGCGAGCTTGGCTTTGATGATCCGCCGCAACAGCGGGTTCTTGATGCCGAACGGCTCATCTTCTTCCACGCGCATGCGCGCAGCCATGCCCGGGATGCGATAGACCGCGTAGCGCAGATCCCGATACCACGGCGTGGACCAGCCATCGATATGGATGGGCGTGGCGAGCAGCGCCAGCCTGTCTTGCGGGCGCGCAATGCCATGCCGAACGCGATGCGCCAGCACCAGCGCCAGCAATGCGCCCATACACATCCCCGCGATATGCACGGTGTCATGCTCGGCGACGAGCTGCTCATACGTTTGCGTGAGCGTTTCAAGCCATGCTTCGGCGGGCATGTGGATGAGGTCTTCTGGGCGCGTGCCGTGGCCGGGCAAGGTCGGCACGTGCGTGACGGCGCCAGCGCTGCGCAGCGCTTTCTGCAGCACGCCCAGGTCGTAGGCCGTGCCGCCCAGGCCATGGATCAGCAGCACAGCCGTGCTGCCGGGCGCCGATGAGGTCACAGTGCGGTCTCGACCGACCAGGTACCGGTTACGAGCGCCGTGTTGCCAACGGCGTCCGTCAGTGGGCGACCGGTGTCCACCACGGTGTGCAGCGTGCCGTCGCGCGCCGTGATGCGCAACGTCTGGCGGCGTGCGGGCGTCGCGGCCTCGTCTTCCAGCGCGGCTGCGCCGAGCCAGCGCGCACGCAGCGCGTCGCGGTCATCCGGATGCACCAGTTGCAGCACGGTCGAGATCGACGCCATGCTCGCCGGTTCGTGTCCGAACACGAGAGCCACGTCGCCGCCCCAGTCGATGCGGCCGCTGGCGGGGTCGATGGTGTAGACGAGCTGGCCCGACGCCGCCAACGCCAGTTCCACGCGGTTCTGCCACTGCGCGCTTTGCTCGTGCAGTTGTTCGCGCGTGGTTTTGAGCGCGCTCACCAGCAGCACGAGTAGCGCCGCAATGCCCAGGTACAGCTGCGCTTCCAGCAGCGACTGGCCATAGTGGTGATCCAGCACGGCGAAGGGGCCGTCGCCCTCGGCGGTTTGTGTGAGCGCCACCAGCGTGAGCAGCAGCACGGCCATGGAGCCGCCGCGGCCGCCCCACAGCAGGGCCACGACCACGGCAAAGAACAGCGGGACGTACGTCAGCGCAAAGCCGATTCCGTCGCCAAATTTGGCATCGCTGTTGCCATCGAAGATGACGTACGCCGACAGCGCCAGCGCAACGACGGCTGCCAGACCGAGCACGAAATCCGTGCGGTCCGTGCCGCCCGAGCGGAACGCGCGAAAGCGCGACCATGCCGCCAGTACCGGCGTGACGATCAGCACGCCCAGAAAATCCGATGCCGCCCAGATGCGCAGCACGTGCCCGAACGAGCCGCCTTGTGACCATGCAAACCATGCCGCCCCGAACAGCGCCCCCAGCAGCGCACTGACCGCGCCTGCCACCAGCATCGCGCGTACGAAGTAGAGCCCTTCAAGCGGCACGCGCGCCAGTCGCACCAGCGCCACGGCCAGCGCCGCGCTACCCGCCTCGTCGAGTACAAAGAGCATGGCGTGCGCGGGGTTGGTGTGTTCAATGGCTGCCAGCGCCAGTTGCGCTACGGCAAACGCTGCGCCCAGCCCCGGCCATTCGCGGTACGGCCGCAGCATGAAAGCGGCCATGGTCACGCCCGCCGGCAGCCAGATGTAGCCCGTCATGTCGACCGGCCCATTCAGCCGATGCGACACGATGGCGGCAACCAGGTAAAGCGCGCCCCACAGGATCGTGGCGACGGTGGTGGAAGGTCGGTTCAATGGCATCCGGGTTTCCCTCGGTGAAAACAAAAAACCGCGCCGGCGTGGGTGCCGTGCGCGGTTGGTGATGCTACCGCAACCGGTTTCGGGCGGGCTTAGACGACAGGCAGCGCCAGGACTTCCCGCGCGGCCCGGCGGTCGCGCAACTCGGCCATCCACCGCTCGAGGTTCGGTCGCGCCGGGCGGTCCATCGGCAGGCCGAGCCAGCGGTGCGTTGCGCAGCCGCAGACGATGTCGGCCATGGTGAATCGGCGGCCGGCCACGTAGGGCTGCTTGGCCAGCACAGCTTCGAGGACGGCGGTGCTGCGCTCCGCGGCTTGGCGCGAGCGTTCAATGCGCTCGGCGTCGCGCTGGTCTTCCGGCGTACGCACGAGCTGCATGAACGCATCCACCATCGACGGGCTGTACGACGTGGTTTGCCAGTCCATCCAGCGGTCGGCATCGGCGCGCTCGTGAAGCTCGAGCGGGTAGAGGTTGCCCGGGCCGTAGCGCGCCGAGAGGTAGCGCACGATGGCGTTGGATTCCCACAGCACGAAGCGCGTATCGCCGGAATCGTTCAGGCCGTCTTCGATGACGGGGATCATCCCGTTCGGGTTCATTGCCTTGAATTCCGGCGTGTCGACACCGCCAAAGGCGCCGCCGACGTCGATGCGCTCATGGTCCAGCGACAGCTCGCGCGCGCACCAGACCACTTTCTGAACGTTGACCGAAGAGAGTCTTCCCCAGATCCGCAGCATCGACGACGGCTCCTTTCTTGAATGGATGGAATGGATCGTTATGTAATTTAGGCGGCCTTGGGCGTGAGCGCTGCAATTTCCGCGCGGATCAACTCGCCCAGCACGGCAATGCCTTGCTCGATGCGCTCCGGTGCCACCGTCACGAACGCCAGCCGCAGCGTATTGCGACGCGGCGCATTGGCATAGAACGGTGCGCCCGGCACGAAAGCCACATTGCGCGCGACGGCCTTTTCCAGCAGCGCCATCGTGTCGATGCCTTCCGGCACCTCAACCCAGATGAACATGCCGCCTTCCGGACGATTCCAATGCACACCGGCCGGCATATGGCGCGTGAGCGAGTCGAGCATCGCCTCGCACTGCTTGCCATAGAGGTTTCGGATGCTCGGGATGTGCGTATCGAGCAGACCGGTCTTCAACACCTCGTACGCCACGCGCTGCGTGAAACTGGGCGTGTGCAGATCCGATGCCTGCTTGGCCTGCACGAGTTTGAAGTGGATATGTTCGGGCGCGATGATGTAACCCAGGCGCATGCCCGGTGCGAGGATCTTCGAGAACGAGCCCATGTAGATCACGCCGTCCGGATTGAGCGAGCGCAGCGACGGAAGGGCATCGCCGGTGTAGCTCAGTTCGCCGTACGGATCGTCTTCCACGAGCAGCACGCCGAGTTCCTTCGCGCGGGCCACCAGGGCTTGGCGGCGGTCCAGCGGCAGACGGCGGCCGGTCGGGTTCTGGAAGTTCGGGATCGTGTAGAAGAAGCGGGCGCCGGCAGCCAGCTCTGGCGTGAGCGCATCCGGCAGCAGGCCTTTGTCATCGGTGGCGATGGACGTATAAGTCGGCTCGAACAGCGAGAACGCCTGCAGCGCGCCCAGGTACGTCGGCGTTTCGACCAGCACCTTGCTTTGCGGGTCGATAAAGATCTTGCCGAGCAGGTCCAGCCCCTGCTGCGAACCCGTGGTGATCAGCACGCGCGAGGCGGTGGTGCCATGACGTTGGGCGATCCACTCACGCAGCACCGACAGGCCTTCGGTCGGGGTGTACTGCAGCGAGGCCTGCGGGTTGTCAGCAAACATGCGGGCGCACGCCGCCTGAATCGCTTCGACCGGGAAGGTGACGGGGGCGGGCAGGCCACCGGCAAACGAAATGACCTCAGGACGTTCGGTGATCTTGAGGATTTCCCGGATCGCCGAGCTGGTCAGTTTCTGAGCGCGGCTGGAGAAGGTACAGGCGGTGTGGTCCATGGTGTGGTCCTAGTGTTGCGGCGCCCACCTCGTGAGCAGGCGCCGTGGGTGGGCAAAACAATGAGAATAGCAGGCAACCGGCCCGTCTAACATTGGGCCGCCACCTTAGAGACTGTAGTGAAAAGCGCGGCTCAGATCGCTCAGGCGACTTCGGCAATCAGCTCGATCTCGACGCAGGCGCCGAAGGGAATCTGTGCGACGCCGAAGGCGCTGCGGGCATGCTTTCCGGCGTCGCCAAACACGTCGGCAAACAGCTCCGATGCGCCGTTGGTCACCAAGTGCTGTTCGGTGAACTCCTGGGTGGAGTTGACCAGGCTCATCACCTTGACGATGCGCTTGACGCGGCTGAGGTCACCGCCCAGGTGTGTGTTCAGCGTGGCCATCAGGTCGATGGCGATGGCGCGTGCGGCTGCCTTGCCTTGTTCGGTGGTCATATCGGCGCCGAGCTTGCCGACCCACGGCTTGCCGTCTTTCTTGGCGATGTGCCCGGACAGAAAGACTTGATTGCCGGTTTGCGCGGCCATGACGTAGGCGGCAGCGGGGGCGCCGGCGGCGGGCAATTCGATGCCGAGTTGCTTGAGCTTGGCCTGAGCGTCGTGCGAGGCGGTCATGAAGACTCCTTGGTAAGTGCGGTCAACAAAAGAGGGAAGACGTTGCTATCGGCGGACCGACGTGCGCCGGCCGATGCCGACCACGGCAATGACGGCCAGCGCAAACAGCACGGTCGGCGCATCGAGCGATTCGCCCAGCAGCAGCCAGCCGCCGATCAATGTCATGAAAGGTTGCAGCAATTGTATCTGGCCGACCCGCGCAACACCGCCCGCTGCCAAGCCGGAATACCAGAACAGGAAGCCGATGAACATGGAGAAGGCCGACACGTAAGCCAGCCCGATCCAGGCGCGGGACGACGCATGCGCCAGCGCTTCGGCCTGATGTGTGGACGGCAGCCACGCAAGCGCGCCCACCAGCGGCAGCAGCACGGGCAGCGAGACGACCAGCGCCCAGGCAATCGTCTGCGTGCCGCCCAGTTCGCGCGCGAGCTTGCCGCCGGTGGCATAGCCGAGGGCGCCTGTCACCATCGCGGCGAAGAGGAGCCAATCGGCGCGGTGGAGGGCGCCGGCACCTTGCAACAGCGCAAAAGAAACGACAAGCACGCTGCCCACCACGGCGCATAGCCAGAACCCTGCGGACGGCCGCTCGCGCCCGAACCAGGCGGCGAAGATGGCGGTCGCAAGCGGCAGGAGGCCGGTGATGATGGCGCCATGGGCGGCCGGTACATCGCGCATGGCCAGCGATGAAAACAGCGGAAAACCCACCACCACGCCCATCGCCGTCACTGCAAGTTGCCACCACTGATTGCCGTGCGGGCGTTTGGCCGCAGAAAACGCGCCGGTTGCCGCAAGCAGGCCCAGCGCCAGCGCGCTTGCCAGCACCGCGCGCGCCAGCGCCACGAATGTGGCATCCAGCTCGGCGACGGCCATGCGCGTGAACGGCAGCGTCTGGCTGAAGATGGCCACGCCTATGAAGCCGAGCAGCAGGCCTCGGCGTTCAGCGTGGTCGACGTGTTGCATGGGCAGGGCGGCGGACTTGTTCATGGCGGCCGCTCAATCTGCAAACGCCACAGCCACGCGTCGGTTCTGGCGGCTCTTCTTTTCGATCTTGGTGACGACCACGCGGCCAATTTCTCCGGTGGCGCGCACATGGGTGCCGCCGCACGGCTGGCGATCGATGCCGTCGATATGGATGATGCGGATGGCCGATGCCCCCGCCGGCGGTGCCGCGCCGATGGTGCGCACGAGTTCGGGCTGCGCGGCGAGTTCTGCCGGCGTGATCAGATCGATGCGCACCGGCGTGTTGCGGCCGATGAGTTCATTCAGTTGCGTGGTGAGGGTGTCGCGGTCGAGTGTCGATTCAGGCAAGTCGAAATCGACGCGACCGGCGTCCGGCGAGATGCCGCAGCCCGTGACCGGCACGGGAATCAGCGAGCCCAGCAGGTGCAGGCACGTATGGAGCCGCATCAGCCGGTGGCGGCGGTCCCAGTCGATGGCGGCCGTGACGGGCATGCCGGGCGCGAGCAGCGTGAGGCCAGCGTGGTCGGCAGGCACATGCAGAACGGTTTGGCGATCGGGGCTGTAGACGGTGTCGGCAATCGCGATGGTTTGCCCATTGGCCAGGGTGAGCGTGCCGGTGTCGCCAGCCTGGCCACCGCTGCGCGCGTAGAACACCGTCGCGTCCAGCTCAATGCCTTCCGGATGCACGGCGACGACCGTGGCGTCGCAGGTGGCGCGGTAGGCGTCTTCGTCAAAGCGTTTCAACGTGGGCATGTGATGTCTCCGGTTCGGTGTGGGCGGAATTCTGACCTTGATCCTACCGAACTGTGTCTGTACAGTACCTGTACACTTTGTCGTGGCGCTTTCTGTACAGTTTTCGGCCCGCTTCAGCCTACCCCGTCATGAATTCCACTTCTCACATCATCAGCCTGGACGCCCGTCGCGCGGCCGCCCGCCCAGCGGCGGAGCAGTTGCCTGACCCGATTCCGTCGGCGCAGATGACGCTGGTGGATCAGCTCACCGAATGGGCGCGCATGCGCATTGATGAGCGGGTGTTTCGCGCGGGCATGCGCATGCCGTCGATCCGGCAACTGGCGCAGGAGAAGAGCATTTCGCGGTTTACCGTGGTGGAGGCGTACGAGCGGCTGGTGGCGCAGGGATATCTGGAATCGCGCCGGGGCTCGGGCTTCTATGTGAAAGAGCGCCACACGCCGCTGCCCGAGGAGCCGGTCACACCGCCGCCCACCGCCGCACGCAAGATCGACGTGACCTGGCTGCTGCGGAACATGTTCCATTCTGCCGAGCCACGCAAGGCGCCGGGCATCGGCTTTCTGCCCAACGGCTGGCTCGACGGCGAGCTGATCGCCAACGCGCTGCGCACGCTCGGCCGGCAGAACGGCAACCAGTTTCTGGCGTGGGGATCGCCGCAGGGCTTTTTGCCGCTGCGCCAGCAGTTGCAGACGCGGTTGGCGGAGCTGGAGATCGGCGCGCGGCCGGACCAGATCGTCATGACCTCGGGCATCACCTCGTCGCTGGACCTGATCGCGCGCCAGTACGTGCAGCCCGGCGATACGGTGCTGGTGGGCGATCCGGCGTGGTTCCTGATGTTCGGCCGCTTTGCCGCGCAAGGCGCCCAAGTGATCGGCGTGCCGTACACCACCGAGGGCCCGGACCTGGTTGCCCTGGAAGGGCTGGTGCAGGTGCGCCGGCCCAAGCTGCTGATCATCAACTCGATCCTGCATAACCCGACGGGCACGTCGCTGTCGGCGGCCAAGGCGTTTCAGTTGCTGCGGCTGGCCGAGCAGTACGGTTTCCTGATCGTCGAAGACGATATCTACGGCGATCTCGCCCCGCCCGGACATCCCGGGACACGGCTGGCCAGTCTGGACCAGCTGCGACGCGTGATCTACCTGAGCAGCTTCTCCAAGACGCTGGCGGCCAACCTGCGCGTGGGGTTCATCGCCTGCCACCCCGAGCTGGCCAAGAACCTGGTCGACGGCAAATTGCTGACCGGCCTCGTCACGCCCGAGATCAACGAGCGCGTGCTCTACAAGATCCTGACCGAAGGCCATTACCGTAAGCATGTCGAACGCATACGCGCCCGTCTGGACCGCGCCCGCGACGGCGTGCAGCGCAGCCTGGAGCGCATGGGCCTGAAGCTGTTTGCGCAGCAGGGGGCCGGCATGTTTCTCTGGGCCGATACCGGTCAGGACACCAACGCCATTGCCCGCGCCGGGCACGAACAAGGCTATGTGTTTGCGCCCGGGAGCCTGTTCTCGCCGTCGCAGATGCCATCGACGTGGATGCGCTTCAACATTGCGACCAGCGCCGATCCGGAGTTGCTCCGGTTCCTGGCGGAACAGCTCGATCGCGGGGCTTGAAAACCGGCCGCCACGCCTTATCTAGCCTCACAAATTCATGCGGGCGCATGCGCAACGTGTAGCCCGCTTCTCTTTCCACTTTCCAGACTTTTTATGCACACCATGAGCGCACCGCACGAGAAGATGGCTTTCCAGGCAGAAGTGAAGCAGCTTCTGCATCTGATGATCCACTCGCTGTACAGCAACAAGGAAATCTTCCTGCGGGAGCTGGTTTCCAATGCGTCGGATGCGGTGGACAAGCTGCGCTTTGAGGGCATCGCCAACCCGTCGCTGCTGGAAGGCGGTGGCGAGCTTGGCATCCGCATCGGCTTCGATGCTGCCGCGCGCACCATCACGATTGCCGACAACGGTATCGGCATGAGCCGCGATGAGGCCATCCACAACCTTGGCACCATCGCCCGCTCGGGCACGCGCGAGTTCTTCAGCCAGCTGTCGGGCGACCAGCAGAAGGATGCCGCACTGATCGGCCAGTTTGGCGTGGGCTTCTACTCGGCGTTTATCGTGGCCGACCGCGTGACGGTGGACTCGCGCCGCGCCGGCGTGGCCGCCAATGAAGGCGTGCGCTGGGAAAGCACCGGCGACGGCGAATTCACCGTCGACACCATCGAACGCGCCGAGCGCGGCACGACCATCACGCTGCACCTGCGCGAGGGTGAGGACGATTTCCTCTCCGCCTGGCGCGTGAAGTCAGTCGTGCAGAAGTATTCGGACCACATCTCCCTGCCGATCCAGATGCGCAAGGAAGCGTGGGACGAAGAGAAGAAAACGATGGTGGCCCAGGACGAATGGGAAACCATCAACCAGGGCAGCGCACTGTGGGCACGCCCCCGCGCAGACGTGACGGACGAGCAGTACATCGCGTTCTACCAGCACATCGCCCACGAAAACGGCAAGCCGCTCGCCTGGACGCACAACCGTGTGGAAGGTCGCAGCGAATACACGCAACTGCTGTACATCCCGACCAACGCGCCGTTCGACCTGTGGGACCGCGAGCGCCGCAGCGGCCTGAAGCTGTACGTCAAGCGCGTCTTCATCATGGACGACGCCGAGCAACTTCTGCCGGCCTATCAGCGCTTCGTGAAGGGCGTGATCGATTCGGCCGATTTGCCGCTGAACGTCTCGCGCGAAATCCTGCAGGAAAGCCGCGATGTGAAGGCCATCCGGGAAGGCTCCACCAAGCGTGTGCTCGGCATGCTCGAATCGATGGCCGAGTCGGATGACGCGGCCGAGAAGGAAAAGTACGCCACGTTCTGGCAGAACTTCGGCCAGGTGCTCAAGGAAGGTATTGGCGAAGACCAGGCCAACAAGGACCGCATTGCCAAGCTACTGCGCTTTGCGTCCACGCACAACGAAGACAGCGCCCAGACCGTCTCGCTGGCGGATTACATCGGCCGCATGAAGGAAGGTCAGGACAAGATCTACTACGTGACGGCCGAAAACTGGACGGCTGCCAAGTCGAGCCCACATCTGGAAATCTTCCGCAAGAAGGGCGTGGAAGTGCTGCTGCTGACCGATCGCGTGGACGAATGGATGCTCTCGTTCCTGCACGACTTCGAAGAGAAGGAACTGGTGTCGGTGGCGCGTGGCGATCTCGACCTGGGCGCGATGGAAGACGAGGCCGAGAAGGCCGAGCACGCCAAGGTGGAGGGCGAGTTCAAGGCGCTGGTTGAGCGTGCCAAGGCGGTGCTGGGCGACAAGGCCAAGGACGTGCGCATCACGCATCGACTGACCGATTCGCCGTCGTGCCTCGTGGCCGATGAAGGCGATATCAGCGGCACGCTGGCCCGTCTGCTCAAGCAGGCCGGCCAACAGGCGCCCGACAGCAAGCCGGTACTGGAGCTGAACCCCACGCACCCGCTGGTGCGCAAGCTCGCGCTGCTGGAAACCGTGACCGGCAACGAAGCCGACCGCGCCGCGTTTGAAGATCGCTTGCATGTGCTGTTCGACCAGGCACTGTTGGCCGAGGGTGGCGCATTGGCCGACCCGGCGGCGTACGTGCAACGCGTGAACCGCCTGCTGGCCTGACGACGAGCGTGACGCTCAAACGATGCTTTCCGCCCGTGGTCGACGCGCACACGCGCGTGCTGATCCTGGGCAGCCTGCCCGGCGAAGCATCGCTTGCGCAATCGCAGTACTACGCCTACAAGCACAACCAGTTCTGGCGCCTGGCCGGCGAGGTGATCGGCCAGGACCTGCCGGGCATGGAATACGCCGCGCGCTTGAAGGCGCTGCTCGCCCATCGCATCGGCCTGTGGGATGTGGTGGCCGAGGCCAAGCGAGAGGGCAGTCTCGACAGCAAGATCCGCGACCATGCCGGCAATGATCTGGCCAGCCTCATTGCTTCGCTACCCGAGCTGGCGGTGATCGCCTTCAACGGCGGCACCGCCGCGCGCATTGGTGCGAAGGCGCTGGGCGACATCGGCGACCGGCACACCATCCTCAAACTCCCTTCCAGCAGTCCAGCTTATGCAGCCGTGCCGTACGCCCAAAAGTTGGTGGCGTGGCAAGCGCTGCGTGAGTGGCTGTCGTAGCGCTCCGCTATTTGGCCAGCCCCTCGTACAGACCGGTCACGTCATCCATTACCTGAAGAATGCGTTCGCTGGTTGTGGCAACGTTGCGCAACTGTTCCGCGCGCGTGCCTTCCGTCTGTTTGAGCGCGTCGGCAAAGAACAGCCATTGCGTGCTGGCCAGTTGCAGCTCGTTATTGATCGCCCCGGAATTCTGCGGCGCAGACGTGAGGAAGACCTGAGCGGCCGTAAACTCCTTCATGGCTGAAGCGAGATCCTGCGTCATCTGCGCAGAGGTAATGTCCCACGCACGGAACATGCTTAGCTTGGCGATGCGCTGCGAAAGCATCCGCTGACGGCCCGCCACGTTGATCAGCTTGCCCGTCGCCGTGCCCGATTGTTTTTCCAGCAACACCGTGCCCTGTTGCGCGAGCTTCAGCACGTCTTCGCTGGCTTGGGCGATCTTCTTCGCGTTGTCGATGTTCGGGTCCCCGGCTGTCAGCAACTGCCTGTAGATGAGCCACGACTGTTCAAGTTTGGCGTAGGTGTCCTTGATCTCGGGTGTGGGCGCGAATGCCGTCAACTCCGTAAGCTGCCGATCAAAGAGTGCGACGGACTGCTCAAGAATTTTCTTCGATCGCTCGACCTCCACGCCCAGGCCGATCTGGCAATACGCCTTGGCCATGCGCTGCGACAGCATGCGCTGGCGGCCCGCCTTGTTGATGGCTGAGTTGATCGTCAGCGGTTGCGCGCACGCGCTCCCCATCAGCCCAGACAGCAGGGCGGAGCACACAAGCAAGCGGATGAATTGCAGGTAGGGTTTCAAGCGGTTCTCCGTCTCACGATCAACGCAGCGACATGTGCCCGAATGTGCGCGATGCCGGCGTCGATGACCGGCGTGTGCCGGCGCCGGGCTGTGCGGCATCGTCGGTTCCGACGACATTGCGGATCAACTGGTCCATCTCCTGGATGATGTCCGCGAGCACCGTGGTGATCACTGAGAACTCGCGCCCATATGGGCCCGCCCTTGCTGCCGAGACGCGCGCGTTCATGGCGACGATGTTGGCCTGCATCGAGATGCGCCCGAGGTGCGCGGCAATTTCTGCCTGGCGTTTGCGCAGTGCGACTTCGCACACGTGCATCTCCTCTTGATAGGCCTGCGTAATGGTCTGCAGCAGTTCCAGCATGGGCGTGGCCTGTGCCACCAGTGCATCAAGCGACGCGTTGCATTGGGTCGCGCCGGTCGACAAGGTATCGATCGCGCTTTTGACTAGAACGATGAACTCGCGGATGCGCGCGTCACCACGAAGTTTGCCGAAGTAGAGCTGACGCAACGCCTCCGAGAATGCTCCGGGCAGGCGTTTATTGCCCTCGGCAAGATCGGTGTGGGCCGATGCGAATGTCGCCAGGCATGACCGCGCGATGTCGAGCGCAGCGGCGTGACCCTGCGCGGCCAACACCGTGTGCAGCACGATCCGCTGCGACAGCATGCGTTGCCGTCCGGACAGGTTGATCAGCTCGCCAATGGTCTCAACGGACACGTCGGACGTGGAAGCCTGGGTGGTGGAAGCGTTCATGTCATTGCCTTGGTGGTGGTGTCGACGCGCAGCCGCGATGGCCAGAAAAAAAGCGCTCCGAAGCGAGACGGCGACTCTCCGGGTGCCCGGGTCGTGCCGTGTCGCCTCGGAGCGCCGTTGCCCCGGACGCTCCTTGCGGAGCGTGTTGTCGCGATGTGCCAAGGTGGATCAAGGCCGCCGTTGGCCTTGTCCTTGCCCATGCAATAGCCGTGCCACGCGAGAGATTCCGGCGAGCCCGTCGATCAGCCCACGTCAAGAGCGTTCGCCGCACTGATCTCGTGCCAAATGCCTCATGACGAGGCGTGCGCGTGCTTCATGCAGCGGCCGAATCGCTGCCCTACACTGTGCCCTGCGCAAGAAAGCGCGGCGCCGGCGAGTCGTGCAGAGAATCGCTGGCGGCCACAACGATGGATACCAAGGAAATCACTTCCATGACCACACCTTCGATGTACGAGTTTCTGGTCCCGACCGTGAACCGCATGTTGGGTAACCTGTCGGCCCTGCTCGACAAGGCGGCTGCCCACGCAGAGGCGAAGAAGTTCGACCCGGCCAATCTGATGACCGCGCGTCTGGCGCCGGACATGCATCCGTTCACGCGGCAGGTGCAGATTGCCTGTGACCAGGCCAAGGGCGGTGCGGCGCGTCTGTCGGGCAACGAGGTGCCGTCGTACCCGGATGTGGAGACGACCATTCCAGAGCTGAAGGCGCGCATTGCCAAGACGCTGGAGTTCGTCAACAGCATCGACCCCGCGGCATTTGCCGGCAGCGAAGATCGCCAGATCACGCTCAAGAGCCCGACGCGCGAGCTGCAGTTCTCGGGCATTGATTACCTGCGAGGCTTCGTGCTGCCGAACCTGTATTTCCATATCACGACCGCTTATGCACTGCTGCGCCATAACGGCGTGGAGATCGGCAAAATGGATTTCCTCGGTCGCCCCTAAGAAGCGCCTTGCTTCAAAGACAACGCCGGCTGCCTGACGACAGGCGCCGGCGTTTATTGATGGGTCGGCTGTCAAGGTCGGCTCCACGCGGGTTCGGGGGTGTCAATGCGCAAACGTTAAGGGCGCGTCACACCGATGCCGCAGCGCATCTGTCACAATCGCGCCCGTGGCCGACGCGGGGGGTGTCGGTGCATTTCACTATCGAGCCTTCACATGCCGTTTCTCGGAATCGGATTTCACGTCATCGTTGCGCTGTTCTTTGCCGTGCACGTCGTGCGCAACAACCAGAACATGTACTGGTTGTTCATTCTCTTTGCGTTTCCGTTGCTGGGCAGCGTGGTGTATTTCTTCGCGATCTATCTGCCTGAGATGCGCCACTCGCGCGGCGCACGCGTTGCCAGCCGCGCCGTGACGCAACTGATCGACCCAAACCGTGCCGTGCGCGAGGCGCGCAACGATTTCGACCGCGCCCCGACCGTGCAACACCGCTTGCGCCTGGGCGAAGCACTGCTGGAAGCCGGCAATGCCAAAGAGGCGCGCGAGCATTTTGAGCAGGCAGCCACAGGCCCGTTTGCGGGCGACCCGGCCGTGCTGTTGGGCCTGGCCCGCGCGCAGTTCGCCACCGGCGATGCGGCACTTGCCAAGGGCACGCTCGACAAACTGTTCGAAGCGCATCGTGTGACGCGCCAGCAGCCTGATCCGACATTGCTCTACGCACGCGCATTGGCCGCGACAAACGCACCGAACACGCGCGAGGCATTCGAGCAAGCCCTGACCTGTGCGAACGACGCGGCTGCCCGCTGCCTCTTCGGCGAATGGCTGCTCGTGCAGAACAACGACGCCGACAAACAGCGCGCCCAGACCCTGTTTGAAGAGATCCTGCGCGACGCCAAGCACTGGACGCGCTACGCCAAAGATCACAATCGCGAGTGGCTGCAGCGCGCCGCTGCCGCTCAGTCTTCTTCCCGTTGATCCGCTTTATGACGCTGTTGAAACGTAAATCCATCGAGGCCGTCGCCTCGCGCCGCCCGGCCCGCGCAAAACGCGAAGACCGCCTGGACCACGACGATGAACCGAAGCGCATGGCCCCGCGCTTTGCGCCGGTCACGTTTTCTGAACTGGCCGGTGTGCGCTATCTGCACTTCGGTACTGAATGGGTGCAGGGCGCCATGCGCCTGTCCAAGCCCGATGCCATCGAACTGGAATATGCACAGCAGATGATGGCTTGGATGCTGTTTCTCGATCCTGCCGCGCGGCCGGATTTCCACGTCGTGCAACTTGGTCTTGGCGCTGCCGCGCTGACGAAGTTCTGCCACCGCCAACTCGCGCCCGCGCAGGTGACGGCGGTGGAGTTGAACCCGTCCGTGATCGTCGCAGCGCGCAGCATGTTCAGCATGCCGTTTGACGACGCGCGCTTGAGCGTGCTCGAACAGGATGCCTACGACTGGGTGATGGACGCCAGCCACCACGGCACCGTCGATGCACTGCAGATCGACCTGTATGACGCCACCGCGCGCGGCCCGGTGCTGGATACGCCGGCGTTCTACAAGGCTTGCCGCCAGGTACTGCGCTCCCCGGGCGTGATGACGATCAACCTGTTTGGCGACCACACCAGCTTCCCGCGCAATATCGAGCGCATTTGCGATGCGTTCGACAATCGCGTGCTGGTCTTCCCTGAGGTGCACGACGGCAACGTGATCGCGCTGGCGTTCAATGGCCCGCCGCTGCATGTTAGTTGGGAAGCCGTGCAGGCGCGCGCCGCTGCGCTGCAGTCCTCGCTCAAGCTGCCGACCAAAGGCTGGGCAGACGGACTGCGCAGTGCCAATGCCGGCCAGGAAGACGCGCTGTCCATCTGATCTTTGCATGCAGCCAATGCAAAACGCCCCGGCATTGCGGGGCGTTTGCTTTTTGGGAGACGGCTCAGGCGGCGTCGCCCATGCCGGGCATCTGGTCGATGAAGCCAGTCACCGCGTGCATGCGGCCACCTTCAATGCGCACGAAGTCGGTGCCCTTGACCAGCGCCTGCCCCTCGGGGCCAAGCGTCCAGCGGAAACGGATCGTGTCATGTACAACGTCCACGCCGCCGTCGCGCGCAAAGCGGAAACCTGGGAACTTGGCCTGCACACCTGCAATGAGCGCTTCGATGCCGCTATGTCCGGTGCCTTGCATGAGCGGATCGACATACGTGGCGCCTTCTGTCCAGGTCTGCGTGACGAGGGCGCTGCGCTGGGCAGCGTCCGTCGCGTTCCACGCGGCGATATAACGATCGACCAGCGTATCGGCGAGCGTGTCGTTGGCGGCAAGTTGGGTGGCAGTCATGGCGTTTCTCCGTTCGAAGTGGGGAGCTTGGCCAGCGCGGGATGAGCGATCGCGCTGGATGGCTTCATCTTCGGCGCCAGCGTGGATGGTGTCGATTACGCGTCAGGTAATCGGCACTCTCCCGAACAGGAATACGCAGGGCACTGCATCTCATCCGGTTTCGTCCCCTGATCCCGTCTTTCGCATGCGCTCGCAGATCGACGGTGAGACTCCGGTAGCCTTCGACCTCCGATTGGAGGTCCGGCATGCACAAGAAAATCACAGGCGAGCCATCGCGCAGTCTCTCACCGCTGCCATCGTCTGTATCCCCAACAGAGCGCACGCTTCAAGAAGGGGCAAATCAACCGACGGTGCGCATGCGTTCCCCGACCTTGGCGAGCCTTCCCAGCTCGCGTACTGGCGGCTCAGCGCGGGTGTCCGCCGCGCCGGCCAAAGTTTCCGACGCGGAGCTGGCACTCGCTGCGTACCTGCTTGCGCGTGCAGTGGATGGGCGCCCGGTGGCTGCATCGGAAATATCTCGCCTTCGCTTGGCGAACGCCAGCGTGAACGAAACCCGCCAACTGCTTAAGCATGGTCGCGGCAACGTCGACGTGGACGTGCGAGCCACCCACAACGAAAGTACTTGGCGGACGAAGGCAGCGCGGACCTTCAGGCTGGAACGTGAGCGGAAAGCGAAGGTGCCCTGGAACGCGTTCACCCAGCGCGCGCCTTATTCCGCCGCCGCGGCATCGGTATTTGGCGCTGGAAATTGTGGCGAGCACACCAGCACGACGAGCGTCTATCACAGCCGCCGGTTGGCGCCCCACGAAGAAGTGCATTACGTGAGTGCCCCGGCCGTTGGACACACGTGGGCAGAAGGCCGAGTGCCAACCGCTCCAGTTGCCGAACAGTCGGAGCGGACGGTCGTGATGGACGCCTGGGCCGCTGGACCCGCGGTACTCGCATCCGATGCCCGCTTCGCCAAGCGTCGTGCCGGGCTGGAAACTACGCTGCACTTCAATGCGGAAACGGGCCGCGACGCCCGCATTGCCGCGAATGATCTGGTTCTGGAGGCACGGTCTGCAGGTCCCGCAGAAATTGCCCGGCGTGTGCAAAGTGAGGCCGGGCCTACCGCCCGCTTCGCTGCCTTTATCGATTCTGTCCTGCCAAGCGGTGTTGGTCACTGGCGCGAGCAGCACGTTCTTGACGGAAATTTCTCGCAACGGGTGAAGGGCAAGCTTGCGGCTCCCGCGCATCGGGCCCAGATTCATGGACTGGCCGCGCGCGTTGCAGAACAGCTTGGCGTGCCGCCTCAGCAGCGGTCAGCAGAGGCGCAACGAATCATCGAGGCGGCCCATGCCATGTTGCCAGACCGGTGAAATTGACGGGGCCGGCATCCCCAAGACACTTACTTGGACAACAACCGCATCGCCGATTCCAACCCCGCAATCGTCACCGGATACATCCGCGTCTTCACGATCTGGTTGATGACCGAGATGGACTGGCGGTACTCCCACAGGCCTTCCGGCTCGGGGTTGAGCCAGACAAATTTCGGGAACTGTTCGATCAGCCGCTTGAGCCACGTGGCACCGGCTTCAGCGTTGTTGTATTCGACCGAGCCGCCGGCCTGGAGGATTTCGTACGGGCTCATGGTCGCATCGCCCACGAAGATCAGTTTGTAATCGGGCGGGTACTTGCGGATGACGTCCCAGGTGGAGAAGCGTTCCGCATGGCGGCGCCGGTTGTTCTTCCACAGCCATTCGTAGACGCAGTTGTGGAAGTAGTAATACTCGAGGTGCTTGAACTCGGTCTTGGCGGCGGAGAAGAGTTCTTCCACGCGCTTGATGTGGTCGTCCATCGAGCCGCCCACATCCATCAGCATCAGTACCTTGACGTTGTTGTGCCGCTCGGGGCGCATCTTGATGTCGAGCAAGCCGGCGTTGGCGGCGGTGGAGTGGATGGTGTCGTCCAGGTCCAGCTCGATGTCCGCACCATCACGCGCGAACTTGCGCAGGCGGCGCAACGCCACCTTGATGTTGCGGGTGCCGAGTTCAACGGTGTCGTCGTAGTCCTTGTACGCGCGTGCTTCCCACACCTTGACCGCGGTGCGGTTGCCCTTTGATGGGCCGCCGATACGGATGCCTTCCGGGTTGTAGCCGCCGTGCCCGAATGGCGACGTGCCACCCGTGCCGATCCACTTGTTGCCGCCTTCGTGACGCTCGTGCTGCTCGTTCAGCAGTTCTTTCAAGCGCTCCATCAGCTTGTCGAGGCCGCCCATGGCCTCGATCTTTGCTTTCTCCTCCGGCGAGAGTTCGCGCTCCAGCTTCTTGGTGAGCCAATCGAGCGGAATGTCCGCGCGCCAATCGACCGCGCCTTCCACGCCCTTGAAGTAGGCGCCGAACGCTTGGTCAAACTTGTCGAAGTGCTTTTCGTCCTTCACCAGCGTCATGCGCGCCAGGAAGTAGAACTCGTCGAGCGACGGCGCGATGACCTGCTGCTTGAGCCCTTCAAGCAGCGTCAGGTATTCCTTGACCGAGACCGGCAGCTTGGCGTGCCGCAGCGTGAAGAAGAAATCGATGAGCATGGTGGTCCTCCGGCGCTCAGGCGCGCGGTTGCTCGAGCTTGTATTGCAGATGGCGTTTCACGGTCAGCCATTCCGATTCGATGATCGAGAACACGACCGTGTCGCGGAAGCTGCCGTCCGGCATGCGTTGGTGGTTGCGCAGCACGCCGTCCTGCTTGGCGCCCAGCCGGGCGATGGCTGCGCGGCTCTGGTGATTCATCCAGTGCGTGCGAAATTCCACCGCAATGCAGTGCAGTGTCTCGAACGCGTGCGTGAGCAGCAGCAACTTGCATTCCGTGTTGATGGCCGTACGCTGGGCTGCCTTCGAATACCACGTGTGGCCGATTTCCAGCCGGCGGTTGGCCTCGTCCACGTTGAAGAGGCGCGTAGCGCCGATCACCTTGCCGGGTTGCCCATCGCGCATCTCGCGTACGACGAACGGCATGGCGCCGAGGCGTTCGCGCATGTCCAGCGCAGTGGCCAGCCATTCACCGGTCTTGTCGGGCGAGGGGACGGATGTGTACCAAAGCTTCCACAGCTCGCCATCGGCGGCCGCGGCGCGCACTTCGTCCTCGTGCTCGGGGCCGAGCGGCTCCAGCCTGGCGTGTTGGCCGGACAGCGTGACGGGCTCGATCAGGCGCGACATGGTCGGACTCGCTCAGCGGTTGGCTCGGTTCATGAAGACCAGGCGCTCGAACAGGTGCACATCCTGTTCGTTCTTGAGCAGCGCCCCGTGCAGCGGCGGAATCGCCGCGTTCTTGTCTTGGCTGCGCAGCGATTCCGGCGGAATGTCTTCGGCCAGCAGTAGCTTGAGCCAGTCGATCAGCTCGGACGTCGACGGCTTCTTCTTCAGCCCCGGCAGGTTGCGCATCTCGTAGAACGCATCCAGCGCAGCCTTGACCAGCGCGGGCTTGATACCCGGATAGTGCACATCGACGATGGCCTGCATCGTCTCGGCATCGGGAAACTTGATGTAGTGGAAGAAGCAGCGGCGCAGGAACGCGTCGGGCAATTCTTTCTCGTTGTTCGAAGTGATGATCACCAGCGGGCGGTGCTTGGCGCGGATGGTTTCGCGCGTTTCATACACATAGAACTCCATGCGATCCAGCTCGCGCAGCAAGTCGTTCGGGAACTCGATGTCGGCCTTGTCGATTTCGTCGATCAGCAGCACGACGGGCTTATCCGCCTCGAAGGCCTGCCACAACACGCCCTTGACGATGTAGTTGCGGATGTCGTGGACCCGGTTGCTACTTTCCTCGTCGCCAAGCTGCGAGTCGCGCAGGCGCGAGACGGCGTCGTATTCGTACAGGCCCTGCTGGGCCTTGGTGGTCGATTTCACGTGCCACTGCAGCAGCGGCATGCCCAGCGCGGCGGCCACTTCCTCGGCCAGCATGGTCTTGCCCGTGCCCGGCTCGCCCTTGATGAGCAGCGGGCGCTGGAGCGTCATGGACGCGTTGACGGCAAGCTTGAGGTCATCGGTGGCGACGTACTGGTCTGAGCCTTCGAAGCGTGAGCGCTGGTCGGATGGGGCAGGCGAGGTGGTGGTGTTCATCGTGCAAGCCTACTGAGCGGTAAAAGATTTGGAAACGGCCAGTATAAGAGCATTTGGGCGTTTGACGCCGGGCGGCAGCGTGGCAGATGCGCCGTGCCATTCCTTGCTGTCAAGTCACGGGAGCCCTAACTGGACTGGCAAAAAAACGGTGCGGTACAATGCGCCGGTTTGACGCACCTCAAATGACCGTCCTCTGGCCAGTTGCCAACGGCGGGTGAATGCGCCCAGCGAGACAGCCGGCTGAGACGAGCCAAGCCGGCAGGGCGAGCAGGATTCTGAAACTCCACGCTTAAGAACGAGATGAAAAAGATCCTCACCATGGTGGCCGCCTTGGGCACATTAGGCGCACTGTCCGCCGCAGCCAACAGCGCCGCCGCTGCCGACGTTCCAGGCAACGCTGCCGCCGCCGAGAACAAGGTCGCCATGTGCATCGGCTGCCATGCCATCCCCGACTACAAGACGTCGTTCCCCGAGGTGTATCGCGTGCCCTATCTGGGCGGCCAGAACGCCAAGTACATCGAAAGCGCGCTGCATGCGTACCAGAAGGGTGACCGCAAGCACCCGACCATGCGCGCCATTGCCGGCTCGCTGACCGATCAGGACATTGCCAACCTGGCCGCCTATTACGCGGCGCAGACGCCGGCCACCCAAAACAATCCCCAGAAGTGACGAGGAAGAATATGAAGAAGATCTCGCTCGCAATCTCGTTCAATCTGGGTGCGCTGATGCTGGCTGCCGCTGTGTCGGCGCAGGCTGCCGATATTGAAAAGGGCAAGCAGCTGGTGGAGAAGGGCGCTTGCGTGGCCTGCCATGGCGCCGGCCTGAACGCCCCGATCTCGCCGGACTATCCGAAGCTCGCCGGGCAGCACGGCGACTACATCTATCACGCGCTGCTGGCCTATCAGACCAGCAACAACCCGCTGGTGGGGCGCAGCAACGCCATCATGGCGGGCCAGGTCAACAGCAACCCTGCCACGATCGGTGCCGACGGCAAGCCGCGTCCGTTCACGCAGGCTGAGCTGAAGGACATTGCCGCGTACATCGAATCTCTGCCCGGTTCGCTGGTGCTCAAGAAGTAATGCGGCATCGCCGGTAAAGAAAAACCGCTCTTCGGAGCGGTTTTTCTTTATGGCATTGGATTTAGCGCGCAGTGGCGCGCTTGCGCACGCATTCGATATAGGCGTCGCCGTTTGGCGGTAGGCCGGTGCGTTGCGCCGTCCACAGCATCTGGCCCAGGCATTCCATTACCTGGTGCTGTGCTTCGTGCGGCGAGTCGAGCCGCTGGGAAAGCGCCTCATATGCAGCGCGAATACCGCGCGGCTGATCCACCGATACCTGCTCGCTGATCGACAGGTGCATCGACAGGTGCAGGAACGGGTTGCTCTGGCCGCTTTCCGGCGTGTAGTCGCGGGCGAGGGCTTCTTCGCCGGCTTCCAGGGTGTCGTGGTATTCGGGATGCTGCAGCATCCAGTCGAGCGCCATGGCTTCGAGCGGCGTGAGGATTTCTGCCTGGCGGTGCTTGCGCCACGCGCCGCAGAAAAATTGACGGACTTCGTCGCGGGAGGGATTGAACATGATTCCGCCATTGTACCGGCGCGCCTCGATGCCTGCCGCACAGCTTCGCGAGACGGCAACGCTACAATGGCGCCCGCTCCCGCAGAGGTCGATTCCAACAAAAACGCCGCCCCCCATGAGACAAGCCGCCGACTCCCCCCTCGCTGCCCGCGCCGCTGACAAGCTCCTCGGCGTGCTGCTGATCGCCGTGTCCGCCGCATCCTTCGGCGCGATGGCCATCTTCACGCATTACGCCTATGCGAGTGGCGCGAACGTGGTGGGTCTGCTGATCGTGCGCTTTGTGATCGCAGCCGCAGCGCTGATGGTCGTGATGCGTGTTCGCCGCATCGGCATACCGCCGTGGTCGCGCGTGGCTGGGCTGGCGGCCATGGGCGGCATCGGCTATGCCGGGCAGTCGTTCGCGTTTTTTACGGCGCTGAACTACGCGCCGGCCAGCTTGGTGGCGCTGCTGCTGTATCTGTATCCGATGTTCGTGACGGTACTGGCGGCGATTTTCCTGCGCGAGCGGCTGACTACCGCGGCGATCATCGCGCTGGTGCTGTGCTCGGTCGGGGCGGGGCTGACGGTGGGCGGTGCGGGCCTGTCAGGCGGCAGCCTTCTCGGCATTGGGCTGGGGGTGGCCTCCGCGGTGATTTACTCGATCTACATCACGGTCGGTGCACGGGTCACGCGCGGGCTGGATCCATTGGCGTGTACGACCGTCATCTGTACCGCTGCGGCCGTCGTGTATACGGGGATGGCGTTGCTTGGCGCGCCTGCGCATCTGCCGGGCACGCTCAGCGGCTGGGCTGCGGCGCTGGCCATTGCTGGCTTGTCGACGGTGGTGGCAATCCTGACGTTCTTCGCCGGCTTGCAGAAGTTGGGGGCCGCGCAGGCGTCGATGCTGTCGACGCTGGAGCCGGTGGTGACCGTACTGCTCGCGGCATTGCTGCTCGGCGAATCGATCGCGCCCATGCAGATGACGGGCGGCGCATTGATCCTCGCGGGCGTCCTCTGGCTCACGCGCGCAGACGCGAAACCTGCAGGTCACAGCGTGGATGACATGGCTTGAAGCCGGATCTTCGCTCCCAACAAAAAACCGCCCAGCGTGAACTGGGCGGTTTTGCGTTCTGCTTTGAGGCGATTACTTCTTCTGCCCGGCCGGCAGGCGTTGCAGGCTCTGCACCCGCATCAGGGCCGGACGATCGGCCATCACGCCATCGTAGAACGAAGCCAGGTCACCCTTGAGCGCGGTGCGCGACGCATCGTTCAGATAGATCATGTGGCCCGACGGGTAGTTCTTGATCGTCAGGTTCTTAGCCTTGAGCGTCGGGTCGAGCGGCATTTGCGCCAGCGTCAGCTCGGTCTGGTGGAACGGCGTGACGGCATCGAAATAGCCGCTGGCCTGCAGCACCTTCAGGTCGGGGTTCAGGCTCATCGTCGAGGCGAGGTCGCCAGCGGTGTACAGCGTGTTGCCGCCGCCCTTGTTGGCGCCCGTCGGGTCGATGTGGCTGAAGTCCCAGTTGTTGAACACGGCGTCGTTCAGGTCCACGAACGACGACGTCGACGTGTACTTGAGCTGGGTGTTCAGGTAGCTGTTCCACAGCACCGTGTACGCGCCGCCGATGTTCGAGATCGACGGATCGTTGCTGCCCGAATTCGGCAGGATGAACGGCGCGATACCCTGGCCCGTGTAGTTGGCGCGGCCGTCATACTGGCCGATCTGGATACCCGGGTTGAGCGTTAAGAAGAACGTGTACGGCGGGTTGTTGTTCTGCGACGGCACGTTGCCCAGCGCTGCCGGATTGCCGAACGTCTGGATCAGCGAGACCGGATCGGTGCCGATGTACGAGCCCATCGTCTGCGCTGTCGCCAGGTTCAGATTCAGGCGCACGTTGACGAAGCCCCCGTCCGCGGCGCTTGGCGCTTGCGCAAGCGGTGCGAGCGTGTTGTCAGCGTAGTTGCGTGCCTGGACCATGTAGCTGTCGAGGTCGGTCGGTGCGGGGTTGAGTGTCGTCTTCTTCCAGTAGAACGCGTCTGCTGCCAGCGTCGGGAAGGTGCCGACGGCCGAGAGCGCATTCGCGTAGTCGAGAATCGACGATTGCAGCGTGATCCCGTTCAGCTCGATGCCGTCTTCATGCAGCACCCACGACAGCACCGCACTGCGCGCCGTGCCATAAGACTCGCCGTACAGGAACTTGGGCGAGTTCCAGCGCGAATTCTTGGTCAGGTAGCGCTGGATGAAGCGGTCGATGGAATGCGCGTCCTGGTCGGTGCCCCAGAAGTCCTTGTTTTTGGCCGGTGCAATGGCGGCTGAATAACCGGTGCCGACCGGGTTGATGAACACCAGGTCGGAGCGGTCGAGCAGGCTGTCCGGGTTGTCGGGCAGTTTGTACGGCGCCGGTGGCGTGAAGTTCGGGAACGACGACTGCAGCCGCTTCGGCCCGAACGAGCCCAGCAGCAGGAACACCGACGACGAGCCAGGGCCGCCGTTATAGAAGAACGTCACCGGACGCGGCTTTGACGGGTCCGGGTTGTCCTGCGTGTATGCCACGTAGAACATCGTCGCGTTGGATTGCGACGTAACCGGGTCGATGGTCGTCAGGTGGCCGGCCGTGGCCGTGTAGGCGATGCTCTTGCCGCCGATCGTGACCGTGTGGTGCGTGATGGCTGCGCTTTCGCCCGGGTCGGCAGCCAGGGCGTCGTTGGGCCCGGTGCCGTAGACGTTCGGGTCGACGTAAGGCTGGTCGGGCGGTACGGCGGCAGCTACCGGCTGCGTGGTTGCGTTGCCGGCGTTGGCGGCAACGCCGCTGGGGTTGGCCGTGGCGGATGAGTCTCCGCCGCCGCAACCCGCCAGCAGCACGGCTGACAGCACTGCGGCCGCAAACGATACACCAAAGGTTCGAGACAAACCTGCAAAATCACTGGTCGATAACCTGGATTTTTTCATGGCGATAATGACCTTCTTCAGGGTGACGAACGCCATCACTTAAAACGGTTGGTTTTAAGTGGGCTCCATATTCGTTTTGCGTTTTGTCATTTCTATACGGCGCAAAGCGAATATTCTGATTTCCCGCCTTGTCTGCGGAAATTAATGCAATTGTTTATTTTTTGGCAAAAGACGTCCCTGAAACCCGAGCGGATCTCAAAAAGAAAACGATCATGGGGTCAAGCCCGCGGGCGTTTGCGCAAAGCCTCACAAGGACTGTGCGAAAACGTGGGGATGAATGCGGCCGCGCACCTGTTTTAAAATCAGATGCGTATCCGATACGTCCAGCCCTGCGGGTAATGCGATAACGAACCAAAAAGTAGTTCGTAAGCAAACCGTTGTAAAGGGCTCTTTTCCGTTGTGCGCGATGGGCTGTAAAAATCACCATGCCCACGCCATGCCGCCTCGCAATAAGTGCGATTAAATACAAACAAGGCATGCCGTTTTTTCTAAAGTAGGCGTGCTGCTGACTGGTATGGGATTCCCATCCGGGGCGTGCAGGTGTCCGGCACGCGCTGAAACAGCGCATTACAATGCGCTCCTCAACTCTTTCCGGAGCACCTTGCAATGCCGATGCTTGAACCGTCCGTGCTGGACCAACTGTTCCACGCAGCCCGTACCCACAACGTGTGGCTGGACAAGCCGGTCGACGACGAACTGCTGCATACGCTGTACGACACCGTGAAGTACGGCCCGACTGCCGCCAACAGCACGCCGGCCCGCTTCGTGTTCGTCAAGAGCGCGGCCGCCAAGGAGCGCCTGATTCCGTGCATGTCGGCCGGCAATCAGGAAAAGACCCGCCAGGCGCCCGTCGCCGTGATCGTTGCGTATGACACGCAATTCCACGAGCAACTGCCCAAGCTGTTCCCGCATACCGATGCGCGTTCGTGGTACGCCGGCGACCAGGCCAAGATCAATGCGGCTGCGCTGATGAACGGCTCGCTGCAGGGGGGCTACCTGGTGCTCGCCGCGCGTGCCTTGGGCCTGGACTGCGGCCCGATGGCCGGCTTCGATGCTGACAAAGTGAACGAGACGTTCTTCCCCGATGGCCAGTGGAAGGTCAACTTCATCATGAACATCGGCTACGGCGACGCCGAGAAGCTGCACCCGCGCAACCCGCGCCTGTCGTTCGAAGAGGCGTGCAAGATCGTTTGATCCACAACCGGTCGCGCAAGCAAAACGGGGACTCGCATCTGTAACGGCGGTCCCCGTTTTTTCATTCCTTCGGTGCCGGTGTCTTCGGCTTGAATTCGCACAGCGGCTCGATAGCGCAATGCCAGCACTCGGGCTTGCGCGCCTTGCACACGTAGCGACCATGCAGGATCAGCCAGTGGTGCGCGTCCTGGCGAAACTCTTCTGGCACCACCTTCAGCAGTTTCAGCTCGACTTCCAGCACGTTCTTGCCCGGCGCCAGCCCGGTGCGATTGGCCACGCGAAAGATGTGCGTGTCCACGGCAATCGTGGGCTCACCGAAAGCCGTGTTCATCACCACGTTGGCCGTCTTGCGGCCCACACCCGGTAGTTCTTCCAGCGCAGCGCGGTCACGCGGCACTTCACCGCCGTATTGGTCGAGCAGGATCCGGCACGTCTGCAGGATGTGCTTGCACTTGGTGCGATACAGCCCGATGGTCTTGATGTATTCGGTAATGCCTTCCTCGCCCAGCGCCAGCAGTTTGGCGGGCGTATTGGCCACCGGAAACAGCTTGCGCGTTGCCTTGTTCACGCCAACGTCGGTTGCCTGCGCCGAGAGCAGCACCGCAATCAGCAACTCGAACGGCGTGGTGTATTCCAGCTCGGTGGTCGGCGTCGGGTTATTCTCGCGCAGGGTCTCGAAGATGGCGTGGCGCTTGGCGGGATTCATCGTCGGGCAGGGTTCAGGGTTTGTCCGCGTCGGGTTTGGTGCCGTGTTCGATCTGGCTGGCGATGCGTTTGCGGCGCGCTTCGGCCTCGTCAATCTGGGCTTGCACATCCGCCGACACGTCAGTCACGTTGCGCGGACCTTGCCCGCGCGCGGCCATCTCGGCCTGCTTCTGGCGCGCGCGTTCAATCGCGGCCTGAATGATCGCCTTCTTGCGGGCCTGCGCGGCGAGTTCGGCATTGTCAGCCGGTTGTTCGGCGCTGACGGCAGCGAGTTTGGCTGCGGCCTTGGCGGCAAGCCGCGCTTCGTTCTCGGCTTGTTCGCGCTTGAGGCGTGCGTTGCGGAAGATGTAGCGGTCCCGCGCGACATCGGCCTGCTGCTGGCTCCATGCGTCCCAGCCCGTGCGTTCGCCGGTGACGGGGATCATGTCGATGCAATCGACGGGGCAGGGCGGTACGCAGAGGTCGCAGCCGGTGCACCAGTCTTCCAGCACCGTGTGCATCGCCTTGGGTGCACCGACGATGGCATCGACCGGGCATGCCTGAATGCACAGCGTGCAACCGATACAGCGCTCCGGGTCGATGACCGCCACGGCGCGTGGCTGTTCGATGCCGTTGGAAGGGTCCAGCGGCAACAGGTCACCCGTGCGGCCGAGAGCGTCGGACAGCCGGCGGACACCTTCCGCGCCGCCGGGTGGGCAGCGATTGGGTAGCGCCTCGCCGTTGGCCATGGCTTCAGCGTAAGGGCGGCAGCCGTTGTAGCCGCACTTGGTGCATTGTGTTTGCGGCAGGAGGTTTTCGAGCCGGTCGGCCAGGGATGCGGCCACTGCGGGGACCAAGGAAACCACGATGGGACTTATCGTTTGAATAGCCTGCCATTATCGCCGATTTGGTCCCCGCGCAAGGCGTGCATGCCCTGACATCGCATACGGCGGGCATGTCTTAACCCTATGACATAATTCCTGCGTTCTAAACGGACCGACGTGCCATGCCGTCTCACCCAGCCGCGCCCATCGCCGACATCGAAGTCGATGCTCATGGCGAATCCGCCGCACCCCGCACGCGTCGTGACCCCGCCGGCACGCGCCGACGCATTCTTGCCGCAGCCATCGAGGAGTTTTCGCGGGGCGGTTTTGCCGGTGCCCGCGTCGACGCCATCGCCCGCCGCGCCGAGACCAATGAGCGCATGCTGTATTACTACTACGGCAGCAAGGAAAAGCTCTTCCTGACCGTGCTCGAACACATGTACTTTCGCTTCAAGGAGGCGGAAGAGCAGGTGCAGATCGAGTCGTCGGACCCGCGTGAGGCAGTCATTCAGCTTGCACGGTTCGTCTGGGACTTCTATTACGAGAACCCCGAGTTCATCCGCCTGCTCAACAGCGAAAACCTGCACGAGGCGCGGCATCTGAAGACCTCGCCGCACCTTGTCGAGCTGGTCAACCCGGTTATCGATGTGCTGCGCGGCGTGGTCGAGCGTGGCCAGCGCAGCGGCATCTTCCGCGAGGACGTCGATGTGTCGCGCCTGTATCTGACGATCTCGGCGCTGGGTTATTACGTGCTGTCCAACCGCTACACGATCAGCGCCGTCGTGGGCCGCGACATTGCCTCGGCCGACGAGCACGAAGCCTTCGCGCAACTGCATATCAAGATGCTGCTGGCGTATCTGGATCGGCCCAAGAGTTGATCGGCGGAAGCATCGTCGCGTAACAAAAAAGCCTCGCAGGTGCGAGGCTTTTTCTTGGGTGCTTAAGGTTTACGCGACTGCTTTGATGCGCGGAGCGCTTTCTTCGTTGCGGCGAATGAAATCACGCAACTGCGGATACACCTGCTCGCGCCAGCGGCGACCCGAGAAGATGCCGTAGTGGCCGCACTTGGGTGCCGTCAGATGCTGCTTGCGCGCGTTCGGGATGCCGGTGCACAAGCCATGCGCGGCTTCGGTCTGACCGCTGCCGGAGATGTCGTCCAGCTCGCCCTCGATGGTGAAGAGCGCGGTGCTCTTGATGTCCTGCGGGCGCACCGGCTTGCCTTCCACCACCCACGTGCCATTGGCCAGATGGAATTCCTGGAACACATCGCGGATGGTTTCGAGGTAATACTCGGCAGCCATGTCGAGCACGGCGTTGTACTCGTCGTAGAACCGTACGTGGGCTTCAGCGTCTTCCGTGTCGCCCTCGATCAGGTTCAGGTAATAGTCGTAGTGCGATGACAGGTGGCGGTCCGGGTTCATCGCCACGAAGCCGGCGTGTTGCAGGAAGCCCGGATAGACCTTGCGTCCGTGCCCCGGATAGTTGGCCGGCACCGTGTAGATCACGTTGTTCTCGAACCAGCTGTGCGACTTGTTCGTCGCCAGCGAGTTGACGGCGGTCGGGCTCTTACGCGCGTCAATCGGGCCGCCCATCATGGTCATCGTGCGCGGCGTCTTCTCGCCGTCCGAGGCCATCAGCGAGATGGCGGCCAGCACCGGCACCGTCGGCTGGCACACCGAAATCACGTGCAGCTTGTCGGCGCCAATGTAGTTGATGAACTCGCGGATGTAGTTGATGTAGTCCGACAGGTGGAACGCACCCTCTTCGACCGGCACCATGCGGGCGTCGATCCAGTCGGTCACGTAGACCTTGTGATCCTGCAGCAACGTGCGCACGGTGTCGCGCAGCAGCGTGGAGTGGTGACCCGACAGCGGCGCGCACACCAGCACGACTGGCTCATCCTTGAGCAGCTTGATGGTCTCGGCGTCGTCGGCGTAGCGCTTGAAGCGGATCAGGCGGCAGAACGGCTTCTCGATGATGGTCTGCTCGACGATCGGAATGTCGCGGCCGTTGGACTTGACGGAGCGGATGCCGAATTCCGGCTTCTCGTACTCCTTGCCCAGGCGATACAGCAGCTCGTAGCCCGCAGCGTAGCGTTGCGCGCCGGGCATCAGGGACAGCGGACTCAGGGGGTTGGTGAAGGTCTTGGCAGTTGCCTGGGCCCAAGCCGTCATGGGGCTGAGCAGGGCGCGCTGGAATTCGTGAAGCTGGTAAAGCATGGCTGGACCGGTCTCTGGTGGCGAAGGCGACGCAAACGATTATGCACCTGGGTGCAGGTTACTGCGATGCAGCATAAACCCTGATAACGGAGTGTTGCGCTGCTTCTATGATGCGCCCGTGTCAGTCTAGTCCGATGCAGCAAAAAAGCGGCCGAAGCCGCTTTTCTTTTTGCAATTGCCGGTAAGGCGTGACGCCTACTGCACCTTACAGAACATCAGCAATGGCATTCACCACGGCGTCGATGTTGTGCGTATTCAGCGCAGCCACGCAGATGCGGCCGGTCGACACGGCATAGATGCCGTGCTCGGTACGCAGGCGATCCACTTGCGCGGAGGTCAGGCCCGAGTACGAGAACATGCCGCGCTGGGCCTTCACGAACGAGAAATCGGTCTTCACGCCCTTGGCGGCCAGCTTGTCGACCAGCGCGTTGCGCATCGACTTGATGCGATCGCGCATTTCGCCCAGTTCCTGTTCCCACATCGCGCGCAGCTCGGGGCTCGTCAGCACGCTGGCGACGATCGTGCCGCCGTGCGTGGGCGGGTTCGAGTAGTTCGTGCGGATCACACGCTTGACTTGCGACAGCACGCGAGCGGCCTCGTCCTTGCTGGTCGTCACGATCGACAGTGCGCCGACGCGCTCGCCGTAGAGCGAGAACGACTTCGAGAACGAGCTGGAAACGAAGAACGGCAGGCCCGATTCAGCAAACAGACGCACCGCCAGGCCGTCTTGCTGGATGCCGTCGGCAAAGCCCTGGTAGGCCATGTCGAGGAACGGGATCAGGTTCTTGGCCTTGATGACTTCCACGACCTGCTTCCACTGCTCGGTGGTCATGTCCACGCCGGTCGGGTTGTGGCAGCAGGCGTGCAGCACGACGACCGTGTTCGGCGCGTAGCTGTTCAGCGAATCCATCATGCCGGCGAAGTTCAGGCCGTGCGACGGAGCATCGTAGTACGCGTAGTTGACCACTTCGAAGCCGGCCGACTCGAACAGCGCGCGGTGGTTTTCCCAGCTCGGGTCGGAAATCGCGACCTTGGCGTTCGGGTACAGGCGCTTGAGGAAGTCGGCGCCGATCTTCAGTGCGCCGGTGCCGCCCAGGGCTTGCGCGGTGACCACGCGGCCTTCGGCGATCAGCGGCGACTCGGCGCCGAACAGCAGCTTCTGCACGGCTTGGTCGTAGGCGGCGATGCCTTCGATCGGCAGGTAGCCGCGCGGGGCAGCGGCGGCCAGTCGGGCCTTTTCGGCCTCCTGCACGGCGCGCAGCACCGGAATTTTCCCTTCGTCGGTGAAGTACACGCCCACGCCCAGATTCACTTTGGTGCTGCGGGTATCGGCGTTGAAAGCTTCATTCAGGCCCAGGATGGGATCGCGCGGAGCCAGTTCGACGGCGGAGAAAAGCGACATGAGATGTCTCGATCGGTTGGTTCGGAATTCGGTGGGATCTTGCAGGCGGTGCGGAGCGGACTCCGGGGCGGGTCGCCCGGCGCCAGAAGTACAACGAGGCGCGCACGAAGATGGATTGTACCGAATACAGGCTCTAATCGCCCGAAAAATCCTTGCAGAACAGGCGCCTAAGGCGTTTCAGCGGCCAGTACAGATAGGCCGCCCCGGCTATCCAAACGATTGCTCGGGCCGCACGCTACACTAGACGATTGGTTGCAATTGCCGCTGCCGCCCTCATTTGCTGAAGGCGTGCGAGTCACTTTGTCGACTTCCCGCGCTGCCCTCCTACCCGCCGCCATGACCGATCTGAGCCAAGTCCCCAGCCCGCACGACGAGTCGAAGTTCGTGACTTTCGAGGGCTCGCCGTTCCAGTTGTACCAGCCGTATCCGCCGGCCGGCGACCAGCCTGAGGCGATCCGCCAGCTCGTGGAGAACATTGGCGACGGCCTGTCGTACCAGACCCTGCTGGGCGTGACGGGCTCGGGCAAGACCTTCACCATGGCCAATGTGATCGCGCAGGTGGGGCGGCCTGCCATTGTCTTTGCGCCGAACAAGACGCTGGCGGCGCAGCTGTATTCGGAGTTTCGCGAGTTCTTCCCGCGCAATGCGGTGGAGTACTTCGTCTCGTACTACGACTATTACCAGCCTGAGGCCTATGTGCCGCAGCGTGATCTGTTCATCGAGAAGGATTCGTCGATCAACGAGCACATCGAGCAGATGCGGCTCTCCGCCACCAAGAGCCTGCTGGAGCGCCGCGATGTGGTGATCGTGGCCACTGTGTCGGCCATTTACGGTATCGGTAACCCGAGCGAATACCACCAGATGATCCTGACGCTGCGCGCGGGCGACAAGGTCAGCCAGCGCGATGTGATCGCGCGCCTGATCGCCATGCAGTACACGCGCAACGAGACGGATTTCCAGCGCGGCACCTTCCGCGTGCGCGGCGACACGGTCGACATCTTCCCGGCCGAGCATGCAGAAATGGCGGTGCGCCTGGAACTGTTCGACGATGAAGTCGAATCGCTGCAGCTGTTCGATCCACTGACCGGGCGCGTGCGGCAGAAGATTCCACGATTTACGGTGTACCCGTCGAGCCACTATGTGACGCCGCGCGAGACCGTGTTGCGCGCCATCGAGACCATCAAGGCCGAGCTGCGCGAACGGCTCGATTTCTTCTACAAGGAAAACAAGCTGGTGGAAGCGCAGCGGCTCGAGCAGCGCACGCGCTTCGATCTGGAGATGCTGCAGGAGCTGGGCTTCTGCAAGGGTATCGAAAACTATTCGCGCCATCTGTCTGGCTCCGCGCCGGGCGAACCGCCGCCGACGCTGGTCGACTACCTGCCGCCGGATGCGCTGATGTTCCTCGATGAATCGCACGTGCTGATCGGCCAGCTCAACGGCATGTACAACGGTGACCGCGCGCGCAAGGAAACGCTGGCCGAATATGGCTTCCGACTGCCTTCCGCGCTCGACAACCGGCCACTCAAATTTGCTGAGTTCGAGACCAAGATGCGGCAGGTGACGTTCGTGTCTGCCACACCGGGGGATTACGAAAAGAAGACGGCCGGCACGGAAGTCGTGGAGCAGGTCGTGCGCCCCACGGGCCTCGTCGACCCGACGATCGAGGTGCGCCCGGCTACGACGCAGGTCGACGATCTGCTGTCCGAGATCCATGTGCGCGTCGAGGCCGGCGAGCGTGTGCTGGTGACCACGCTCACCAAGCGCATGGCCGAGCAGTTGACCGAGTTCCTGTCGGAGAACGGCGTCAAAGTCCGCTACCTGCATTCGGACATTGATACCGTGGAACGCGTGGAGATCATCCGCGACCTCCGCCTGGGCACGTTCGATGTGCTGGTCGGCATCAACCTGCTGCGCGAAGGCCTGGATATTCCCGAGGTCTCGCTCGTGGCGATCCTGGATGCGGACAAGGAAGGTTTCCTGCGCGCCGAGCGCTCGCTAATCCAGACCATCGGCCGTGCGGCGCGGAACGTGAACGGTACCGCCATCCTGTATGCGGATCGCATGACCGATTCGATGAAGAAGGCGATTGGCGAAACCGAGCGCCGCCGCGCCAAGCAGATCGCCCACAACGAGGCGCACGGCATCACGCCGCGCGGTGTGGTCAAGCGGATCAAGGACATCATCGACGGTGTGTACAACGTCGACGACGCGCGCGCCGAACTGAAGGCCGCGCAAGAGGCCGCCAAGTACGAAGACATGAGCGAGAAGCAGGCGTCCAAGGAAATCAAGCGCCTGGAAAAACAGATGCTCGACCACGCCAAGAACCTCGAATTCGAAAAGGCGGCGGCGGTGCGCGATCAGCTTGCCAAGCTCAAGTCGCAGCTCTTCGGGGCGAGCGGCGAAGACCATATCGTTCCGGCTGCCTGAACTGCGCGGCCACCTGCGTTGTCGGACTCCCGCCTTGCCGCAGGCGGCGGGGGTTGCTGTCAACGCCATTTCAGATCAAATTCAGGCACTGCGCGTCGCCTGACCGGGGAATCGGCACGTGCTGCAGCGCTCGACTGCACGCGTCCGCCATCAAGGGAGTTCGATGTTCAATTTTTTGCTTAACCCATGGCGCAAGTGGCGCGCTTCCCGGCACGCCAGCCATCAACTCGACGCCATCCTCGCCCAGTTCGAGCCCACGCGCAGTCTGGCCGAACGCAACGAGTGGCTGATCGAGCTGACTTACTGGCTGCGTCGGGCAGACCGGCCTGAGGGTGCCGCGTCGGAGTCCTGGCGTTATGCCCGTCTGCGTTATCTGTTGCAGGTGCTGGAGAACAATCCGGCCCTGGCAGAACGCGCCGGACAGACATTGCGCAGCATCGTGCAAGACAACGATCCGGTGTCGCTGCTGTGCGATACGGGGTTGTCGTCACGCTCGGGTTTCTGGAGTGAGTTGCTCGACCGTTGGCAGGCGCGCCTGCTGCCGCCTGCACCGAACCAACCGCAACTCGCGGCGTTGTTTGCGCTGATGTTTGTGGGACCGACCGACGCGCAGTGGGTCGATGGTCTGGACGACGAACTGGTCACGCGCCTCTACGCGTTGTTCCGTGCCGGGATGACTGAAGACGAGCACGCAGCGGGCCCGACGCGGTTGGAGCGCAGCCTCGGCATCGGTATCCAGATCCTGATCAGCCAGGTGCGCGCGGCGGGGCTGTCGCGCGGCATCCGCAGCCGCATGGATCACGCGGAACTGACGGACTCTCCGTTCTATCTGCTGGCCGACGCAGCCAACGCGATCTTCCTTGAGCGGCCCAACGCCGCGCTGGCGAGCCCCGAGCGGTTCCTGCAGGAACTCAACTATTTCCGCGCTGTGCTGGACCGCTGCCGCTCGGCTACCGCCAGCGTGTATCAGCATCTGGATGAGAACGGCGTCTCGGTGGAAGTCGTGTTCCAGGTCGAGCGGATGAAGGCGTGGCTGGGCCGCATCGATTTGCTGCTCACCGCGTGGGCAGATACACAGGGCTCACGCCGTTTCGTGCATATGACGGCCGAACTGGTGTCGGCCAGCCAGCATCGCCGCAGTGTGGGGTATCTGATTCGCTCCACGTTTGCGGATCTGGCGCGCAAGGTGGTCGAGCGCTCAGCGGAGAGCGGCGAGCACTACATTACGCGCGACGGCAAAGAATACGGCGCGATGGTCAAGGCTGCGGCCGGCGGTGGCGTCATTACGGCGGCCACCGTGTACATCAAGTTCTTTATCACCGGCGCGCATCTGTCGCGCTTTACCGAAGGGCTGTTCGCGTCGATCAACTATGCGGTCAGCTTTCTCGGCATCCATTTCGCGCATTTCACGCTGGCCACCAAACAACCTGCCATGACGGCCCCTGCGCTGGCGCACCGGCTCGATCAGGTGGGGCGCCAGGAAGGGTTGGACCGCTTTGTCGACGACACGGTCGCCATGATCCGCTCCAACGCGGCGGCGATTGCGGGCAATCTTGTGGCCGTGGCACCGGTAGCCTTCCTGGTGCAGTGGCTGGCCGGGCGCTTCTTCCATACCGATCTGATTTCGGCAGCGAAGGCGATGGCGACCATCGATTCCTTTTCGATCCTTGGGCCGACGCCGTTGTACGCGATCTTCACGGGCGTGTTGCTGTGGGCGTCAAGCCTGGCGGCGGGCTGGGCAGACAACTGGTTCGCGCTACACCGTGTGCATGACGTGATCGCCTACCACCGGCGCCTTCGGTTCATGGTCGGCACGCAGGGCGCGCAGCGCATTGCCAGCTTCTGGAAGCGCAATCTGTCGGGCATTGTCGCCAACGTGTCGCTGGGCTTCATGCTGGGGCTCGGGCCCGAGATCCTGTCGTTCTTCGGCCCGCATATGGAAGTGCGTCACGTCACGCTGTCGACCGGTGCGGTGGCAACCGCCGTGGGCGTGCTGGGCCCAAGCGTGATGCATACCGCACCATTCTGGCTGGCTGTGGCCGGCATTGCGCTGATGGGTGTGCTGAACGTGCTGGTGTCGTTCGCGCTGGCCTTCAACATGGCGATGCGCTCACGCAACCTGCGCGGGGTCGATCGCAAGCGCGTGACGGGCGCCGTGTGGCGTCGCATCTTGCGGGATCCGCTGTGCCTGCTGGTGCCGCGCGCCCCGACTGTGAGCACGCCGCCCAGCACCAGCACGCCGGTCTAGGTCTAGTGGGTTGCGGGAGCGGCAGGCGCGCCCAACTCGCTGCGGAACGGAATGGATGGCTGCGCGCCGAGCCGCGTGACTGACACTGCCGCCGCGGCTTGCCCGAATTCGATGGCCGTATCGGGCGACACGCCTTCTGCCAGTGCCACAGCCAGCGCGCCGACAAACGTATCGCCGGCAGCGGTGGTGTCGATGGCGTGCGCGATCGGTGCCGGCATCAACAGGCGCGACTGCGCATCTACGTAAGCCACGCCGCGCGCCCCCAGCGTGACGATCACGTGCCGCGCACCTTGTGCATGCAGATCAGCGGCGGCATCCAGTGCGGCTTCGGGCGAATCGACAGGGCGGGCTGTCAGTAGCGCCGCTTCGGTTTCGTTCGGGATGAGGTAATCACAGGCCGCAATCCATGGGGTAGGCAGCGGGCCGATGGCAGGCGCCGGGTTCAGGATGACCGTTTTGCCAAGCCGCTGCCCGAGCTTGAGCGCGCATTCCACCGCATCCGGCGGAGATTCCAACTGACAAACGATTACGCGCGCGCGTTCGAACGCTGCCTGTTGCGCTTCGATCATCGCTGGCGTTAGCAATTCGTTGGCGCCAGCCACGATGACGATGGTGTTCTGGCCGCTGTTGGCCACGGTCACGCAGGCGATGCCGGTGGCTGCCCCGGCGTGCACCGACACCATCGATGTGTCCACGCCCTCGCGGCGCAGGCCTTCGCGCAGTGCGGTGCCGTATGCATCGTCACCCACGCAGCCGAGCATGGCGACACGGGCCCCCAGGCGCGCAGTCGCCACGGCCTGGTTGGCACCCTTGCCGCCCGGGATGGTTTCCAGCGCAGGCGCAGCAACCGTTTGCCCGGGACGCGGCAAGCGCGGCGTGCGGATCACGAGATCCATATTCAGGCTGCCGACGATCAGCACGTCGGCAGCGGGGTGCGCGGAAGAGGCGGAAGGGCGCTTGGCCACCATGGCGGGACTACGTTGAAGGCGTGAAAGGAATGCGGGATCAGGCGGCGCGGGCGGGGCGCTCGGGCTCGGCGGTCGACTCGCGCAAAGACAGGCGCGGCGGCAGCACGATGCGGCGCGCACGGTGCTCTTCCACGGGATGGCGCAAGGCGTTGTCGCCGAGGTGTTCGAGCAGCGTCTGCGCGGTGGTCTCGCCGAGCTGGCGGATCGATTGGCCAACGGTGGACAGCGCCGGATAGACGTAGCGGCTCAGTTCGATGTCGTCAAAGCCCATCACGGACAGCGCCTTCGGCACAGGAATGCCCAGTTCCGCCGCAGCGCGCAGCGCGCCGATACCCATCAGGTCATTACCGGCAAAGATGGCCGTGGGCATCTCGCCTTCGGTCAGCAGTTGGCGCGCGGCACGGTAGCCGCCGGGGCTGGTGAAATCGCCTTCGGCAATGCGGGCCGAGGCTTCCGGCACGCCGGCTTCGCGCAGCGCGCGGTGGAAACCGGCAAGGCGCTCTGCCGTCACGCTCAGTGCCGACGGCCCGCTGATGCAGGCGATGCGGCGGTGGCCGAGTTCCAGCAGATGCTTGGTCGCCATGTACGCGCCTTCTTCGTGATCGACTTGCACTTGGTCGGCCTGGATGCCTTCGGTCGGGCGGTCGACCATCACGATGGGCAGGGCGGATTCACCGAGCGCTTCGACCAACGCCGTGTCTGGCCCGGCGCTGCTGACGATGATGCCGTCGACGCGTTTTTCCATCAGCACACGCAGGTAGTCGCGCTGCTTGCGGGGGTCGTCGTCGGAGTTGCAGAGGATGACGCTGTAGCCAGCGGCAGCGCACACATCTTCAATACCCCGCGCCAGCTCCGCAAAGTACGGGTTGGTGGCGGTGGGCACGAGCACGCCAATGGTGCGCGTGGTGCGGTGTTTAAGCGAACGCGCCACGGCGCTGGGCACATAGCGCGTAGCCCGGATGGCTTCTTCCACGCGCTTGCGTGTCTCGGCGTTGACTGGCCTTGTGTTGTTGATGACGTGCGAGACGGTGGTGAACGAAACCCCGGCCAGTGCGGCCACGTCCTTGATGGTTGCCATGACGATCTCCTCTGTCTCTTAATGTTGCTTGCTGCGGTTGCGCTTGCTGCGATAGGTGTCCATGACCACGGCCGCGACGATGACCGCGCCCGTGATGATTCGTTTGGTGGGCTCCGATGCGCCGATCTGTGCAAGGCCTGATTCGAGCACCGAGATGATCAGCACGCCGAACAGCGTGCGCACGACCGACCCGCGTCCGCCCATCAGGCTCGTGCCGCCGATCACCACGGCCGCGATCACCTGCAGTTCCATGCCTACGCCCGCGTTCGGATCGGCCGCTTCCAGACGCGACACCTGGAACAGCGCCGCCAGCCCCGACAACAATCCCATCAGCCCAAACACGGCAACCTTGTATGGCCGCGGATTCACGCCCGCCAGCCGCACGGCTTCTTCATTGGTGCCGATGGCCACCAGGTAGCGGCCGAACACCGTGCGCACTAGCACGATCTGGCCAACGATCGTGATGACAATCGCAATCAGGAACGACGGCGCAATGCCCAACGCGATGGGGTTGGCCAGCCAGTCGACCGCGCTGCCGATGTACACCGTGCGCGAATCGGTCAGGCTGTAGGCGAGGCCGCGCGCCATTTCCAGCACGCCCAGTGACACGATGAACGACGGAATACCCCAGTGCACCGTGACCGCGCCGGTCAGCATGCCGGCCGCCGTGGCCAGCGCTACGCCCGCCAGCGCTGCTGGCAGCAACCCCCAGCCGAACTGGGTCATGGCAACAGACAGCACCGAAGCCGCCAGCGCCAGCACTGAGCCGACCGACAAATCAATGCCGCCGATCATCAGAATGAAGGTCATGCCGACCGCCATCACCAGCAGGTCGGGAATCTCGTTGGCGATGGTGGTGAACGTGGGCAGCGAGAAGAACGTCGGCGACAACGTGCCGAACAGCGCCAGCATGGCGATCAGCGCAGCGAGCAACCCGCCGATGGTGCCAAGCGACATGCCCAGCGCAGCGCGCGTGCCGGCGGTCGCAGCGGGCGGCGTCGGGGGCAGGGTGGAATCAGAGCGCATCTGCGGTCTCCGAGGGCGATTGGGGTGCACGTGAATCGGATTCGCCCGATTCACCGAAAGCGGCGGCGAGCAGCGTGTCCTGGCTCCAGCTGTCGCGTTGGAAGATGTGCGTAAGCCGCCCGGCGCGCATGACACCAATGCGATCACACAGTTGCATGAGTTCGCGCAGATCACTTGAGACCACGACCAGCGCCTTGCCTCGCGCCGCCAGCGCCTCGAGCAGCGTGTAGATGTCGAACTTGGCGCCGACATCGACGCCTCGCGTGGGCTCATCGAACAGCAGCACGGGCGTGTCGCGCTCCAGCCAGCGGGCGATGGCCACCTTCTGTTGATTGCCGCCGGACAGTTCACCCACCGGCTGCTCCGGACCCGCGCACCGGACCCGCAGGGCGCCGATGTGCCGCTGCGCCAGCGCACGCTCTTGCGCGGGTTGCAGCCAGCCGCGCTTTGTGACGCCCGGCATGTTGCCCAGTGCGATGTTCGTGGCGATGGGCAGGCTCAGCATCAGGCCTTCGTCCTTGCGGTCTTCGGTGAGCAGGCTGATGCCGTGGCGTACCGCATCGCCGGGCGAACGGATGCGCACAGGTGCCAGCGGCGAGCCCACTTCGACGGTGCCCGCGTCTGCGCGGTCCGCACCGAAGATCAACCGCAGCAGTTCCGTGCGCCCCGCGCCGACCAGCCCCGCGATGCCGAAGATTTCCCCCGGCGCCACGTCAAAGCTCACATCGCGCACGGCCGGCGCACGCGTAAGGCCGGTCACCCGCAGCGCCGGGGAGCCGTCACCGGGCCATGGCGCGCGCGTGGTGCGTTGTGTTTCGGATGCGGCGGCGACGTCGCGACCGACCATCGCCTGGATCAGCGCATCCTGCGTGACCGTCGCAGCCGGCGCATCGGTAACCAGCTTGCCGTCACGCAGCACGACGATGCGATCGGCAATGCGCGCGAGTTCGTCCAGGCGGTGGGAGATGTAGATGATCGCCACGCCTTCGCGGCGCAACGCGTCGATGCGCTCGAACAGCGTGGCGCTCTCGTGCGCGCTCAGCATCGCCGTCGGCTCGTCGAGGATCAGCACACGGCATGCGCTGGCCAGCGCTCGGGCAATCTCGATCATCTGCCGGTGGCCGATGCCGAGCGTCTGGACGGGCGTCCACGGGTCGAGGTCCAGGCCGACGCGCGCAAGCGCCTGTTCGGCCCGATGGCGCAACGCGGAGCGATCCACGAAACCGAGCCGCCGGGGCAGGTCGCCCAGGAACAGGTTTTCGGCCACCGTCAGCGTTGGCACCATGCTCAGTTCCTGCAGCACCATGCGCACGCCCAGCGCTTCGGCTGCGCTGCGCGTATCGGGTGCGTACAGCGTGCCGGCCAGCGTCATCGAGCCGGAAGTCGCCGTCTCCAGTCCGCAAAGGATCTTGGAAAGCGTGCTCTTGCCGGCGCCGTTCTCCCCCGTGAGCGCAAGCACCTCGCCCGCGTGCACGTCGAGATCGATATCTCGCAGCACGGGGGCGGCGTAGTGCTTGCTGACGGCGGAGACGCGCAGCAGTGGCGGGCGCGGTTCGTGAGCGGCAGACATGGCTGGCGGCGGCTTGCCTGTCTGGCGCGTTACGTGCGCGTGACGAGGTTGACTGGTGTCTCGACGACACCCGACAGCTTCGCCTGCGGCGTCTTGGAGGCCAACGCCTTCAGGGCGGTCTCGATGCCGTAGACGGCCTGCTGATCGGCGTGCTGATCGGCAGTCGCAACGACACGCCCATCAGCCAGCATGGCCTTGATGGCGTCGATGTTGTCGTAGCCGCCAATCAGCACCTTGCCCAGCTTGCCTGCCGCGCGCACCGCCGATACAGCGCCGATCGCCATGTTGTCGTTGCCGCACAGCAGCGCCTTCAGGTTGGGCTCGGAGCGCAACATGGCGGCTGCCACCTTATTGCCCTTGTCGATTTCCCACTCGCCCGATTGCACGCCTGCGATCTTCAGCTTGGCGGCTTCGGCAGCGTCCTTGAAGCCGGCAGTGCGCTGCTGGGCGTTTGTCGTGGTCGGAATGCCTTCGATAATGCCCACGGCATCGCCCGGCTTAAGCGACTTGGCAACGAAGTCGCCCACGAGTCGCGCACCCTTGCGGTTGTCCGGCCCCACGAAAGGCACATTGAGCCCTTTCTCTTTTAGCGCCGCCGGGTCGAGCCGGTTGTCGATGTTGATGACGAGAATGCCCGCGTCCACCGCTTTCTTGACGACCGGTACCAACGCCTTGGAGTCGGCTGGCGCCAGCACCAGCGCATCCACACGCGCGACGATCATCTGCTCGACCAGGCGGATCTGGCCGGCGGTGTCGGTTTCGTCGCGAATGCCGTTGGTCAGCAGCGAGTACTCCGACGCGTGGTCCTTCTGATGCTTGCGCGCGCCGTTCTCCATGGTGAGGAAGAACTCGTTGGCGAGCGATTTCATGACCAGCGCCACTTTGGGCGGCTGATTGGCCGCGTACGCCAGCGAAAACGGGAGAGCAGCAGCTACGGCAGAGCCCGCGCCAAGTTGCAGGGCGCGGCGACGGCGGATATCCATGGTGTCTCCTCCAGGAAGAGGCCTATCTGGGCGGGTGGGATGCGGGCGTCGTTGCCGCTTCATGCCGTAAGGCATTCCTAAGGGCAATCGCGCCTCGCTCTTCGCAAACGTTTGCGTATCTGACAGTCTCGGCTACCGCGTAACAGAAGTCAATCAAATTGCGCTTTTCACCGCATAAGGAAAAACCCGCAGTGACGGCGCCTTCGCGAGGGCCCCGTGAGTTGCGTTGCGGGAGTGGTGTGATAGCCCTATCGAACGTGGTTGATTGTTTTAGTCCACAATACGGCCTGCCGCGTGGCCATCCCGGTTTTCGGGCTCTGCAAATCCCCTTGCTGCGACGCGGAATCCCCCGACACCTTAGTTGACCGATTTTGTCGGGTTCCTTTATACTTGAGCAAAACGATCAGGTATTTCCCCGACGCCATGAGATTGACCACCAAAGGCCGCTTCGCGGTCACCGCCATGATTGACTTGGCGCTGCGCCAAGAGCAGGGTCCGGTCACGCTGGCTGGCATCAGCCAGCGTCAGAAGATTTCGCTGTCGTATCTGGAGCAGCTGTTCGGCAAACTGCGCCGCCACGAAATTGTGGAAAGCGTGCGCGGTCCGGGCGGCGGCTACAGCCTCGCACGCCGTGCCGACGACGTCACCGTTGCCGACATCATCATCGCCGTGGATGAGCCGCTGGATGCCACCCAATGTGGCGGCAAGGGCAACTGCGGCGGCGAAGAGCATGTCGGCGGTCACACGGGCCGCTGCATGACGCACGACCTGTGGGCCACGCTCAATCAGAAGATGGTCGAGTATCTCGATTCGGTGTCGCTTCAGAACCTGGTCGATCAGCAACGCGAACGTCAGCCCGAAGTGATTCAGGACATGCGTGAAGCGCGTCCGGCTCGCCGCGAACGCGCACCGGCACGCGCCCGTACCGCTGATGCGCCGGCCGTGACGTCAGTGGCTGCCGAGCCCGTCAAGCGCGCGCCGCTGGTCAACTCCGTTTTCAGTCTGGCGCAGTCATGATTGCGCCGGCGTGAGGCCAGCCACGACGCCAGCCCCACACAAGAACATCGCCCCCCACACAAGGCAGACAAGATATGAGCACCCCGCATCTTCCCATCTACATGGACTATTCCGCGACAACGCCGGTGGATCCGCGCGTGGTCGACAAGATGATCCCGTACCTGCGCGAGAGCTTTGGCAATCCTGCCTCGCGCAGCCACCCGTTTGGCTGGGAAGCTGAGAAGGCCGTCGAGACCGCGCGCGAACAGGTTGCAGCGTTGGTGAACGCTGACCCGCGCGAAATCGTCTGGACGTCCGGCGCTACCGAGTCCGACAACCTTGCTATCAAGGGCGCTGCCAACTTCTACAGCAGCAAGGGCAAGCACATCATCACCGTGAAGACCGAGCACAAGGCTGTGCTGGACACGACACGTGAATTAGAGCGCCAGGGCTTCGAAGTGACGTATCTGGACGTGAAGGACAACGGCCTGATCGATATCGAAGTCTTCAAGCAAGCCATTCGCCCCGACACCATTCTTGCGTCGGTGATGATGGTGAACAACGAAATCGGCGTGGTTCAGGACATCGAGCAGTTGGGCGTGATCTGCCGCGAAAAGGGCGTGATCTTCCACGTTGATGCTGCACAGGCCACGGGCAAGGTGGGCATCGACCTGCAGAAGCTGAAGGTCGACCTGATGTCGTTCTCGGCTCACAAGACGTATGGGCCGAAGGGCATCGGCGCGCTGTACGTGCGCCGCAAGCCGCGTATCCGCATCGAAGCGCAGATGCACGGCGGTGGCCACGAGCGCGGCATGCGTTCGGGCACGCTGGCTACGCACCAGATTGTGGGCATGGGTGAGGCCTTCCGCATCGCCAAGGAAGAAATGGCGACCGAAAACGAGCGCATCCGCATGCTTCGTGATCGGCTGTATCGCGGCCTCAACACGATGGAAGAGGTGTATGTGAACGGCGACATGGAAGCCCGTGTACCGCACAACCTCAACATCAGCTTCAACTTTGTCGAAGGCGAGTCGCTGATCATGGCCATCAAGGACGTTGCCGTGTCGTCCGGTTCGGCTTGCACGTCGGCCTCGCTGGAACCGTCGTACGTGCTGCGTGCGCTGGGCCGCAACGACGAACTGGCGCACAGCTCGATCCGCTTCACGGTGGGCCGCTTCACCACGGAAGAAGAAGTCGATTACGTGGTCGAACTGCTCAAGAACAAGATCGGCAAGCTGCGCGACCTGTCTCCGCTGTGGGAGATGTACAAGGACGGCGTGGATCTGAACAGCATTCAATGGGCGGCGCACTAAGCGCGGCGTTTGAGAACAACGGCGAGAATGGTGTCCGCAGGCGCCAGCCAACGATTGAAAGAGGTGTGAAATGTCTTACAGCAACCAAGTTCTGGACCATTACGAAAACCCGCGCAACGTCGGTTCGTTCGAGAAGGGCGACGACACGGTCGGTACCGGTATGGTCGGCGCACCGGCTTGCGGCGACGTGATGAAGCTGCAAATCAAGGTCAACGAGCAGGGCGTGATCGAAGACGCCAAGTTCAAGACCTACGGCTGCGGTTCGGCCATCGCTTCGTCGTCGCTGGTGACGGAATGGGTGAAGGGCAAGACGCTGGATCAGGCGCTGGAGATCCGCAACACGGCCATCGCTGAAGAGCTGGCGTTGCCGCCGGTGAAGATCCACTGCTCGATCCTGGCCGAGGACGCCATCAAGGCGGCCGTGGCCGACTACAAGGAAAAGCACGGCTCGGCCGAGCAGAAGGCTGCTTGAGCCGGTTTGGATAGAAAGGACGCAGCATGATCACCCTGACCGACAAGGCCGCGCAGCACGTTTCCCGCTACCTCACCCGCCGCGGCAAAGGCGTGGGCTTGCGCGTGGGCGTGAAGACCACGGGCTGTTCCGGCCTGGCATACAAGCTCGAATATGCAGATGAGATTGCCGCCGAAGACGAGGTCTTCGAATCCAACGGCGTCAAGGTGATCGTCGATCCGAAGAGCTTGCCGTACATCGACGGCACCGAGCTGGACTACGCGCGAGAAGGGTTGAACGAAGGTTTCCGCTTCAACAACCCGAACGTGAAGGACGAGTGCGGCTGCGGCGAGTCGTTCCGCGTGTGAGCGGGGCGCATTGAAGCAGGCGATTGTCGGTTTCGAGCGGGACGAGGAGGGCCACTGGGTCGCCCGTCTCGCTTGCGGACACGGGCAGCATATGCGCCACGATCCGCCCTGGCAGTTGCGGCCCTGGACCGAAACCGAAGCCGGGCGCGCCAGCAAGATCGGCGCGGTTGTGGAGTGCCTGAAGTGCGATCGGGGTGAACCGGTCGAATGAGGAACACGAAGGAACACGAGGCGGCGCGGCCGCTTTTTTTATTCATGAATTCCGGCTTGTCAGCGAACACGACGCATTTTTCCCTCTTCGGTCTGCCCGAGCACTTCGAGGTCGACGACGAGGCGCTGAACGCTGCCTATCGCACCGTGCAGTCGCAGGCGCATCCCGATCGTTATGCCCATGCGGGCGACGCCGAACGCCGCGTCGCCATGCAATGGGCCACGCGCGCCAATGAGGCCTACCAGACGCTGCGTGATCCGCTCAAACGGGCGACGTACCTGCTGCACCTGCGTGGTGTTGACGTGCAGGCGGAGAACAACACGGCTATGCCGCCCGCGTTCCTGATGCAGCAAATGGAGTGGCGCGAAACGCTCGGCGACGCCAAGGCCGAGCGCGATGTGGATGCGCTGGACGATCTGCTTGGCATGCTGCGCAAGGAAAAACGCGCGCGTTATCAGGCGCTGTCCGGCCTGCTCGGTGGCGATGGCAACACCGCGGCGGCGGCCGATGCCGTGCGCCAATTGATGTTCATCGAAAAGATCGAACGCGACACCGCCGAGGCCATCGACCGGCTGGACGACTAGAACCCAGAATTTGCGACAATGTTGGGTTTGCCCCGGCAGGCAGCCCATCCGCGCAATCGAGACATCCCCATGGCTTTACTGCAGATTTCCGAACCTGGCGAATCGCCCGCACCGCACCAGCGCCGTCTGGCGGTGGGCATCGACCTGGGCACGACCAACTCGCTGGTGGCCTCCGTGCGCAGCAGCGTGCCGGAAGTGCTGCCCGATGATCAGGGCCGCCCGCTGCTGCCCTCCGTGGTGCGCTATCTGCCCACGGGCGGCGCCCACATCGGCTACAAGGCTCAGGCTGAAGCCGTGCGTGACCCTAAGAACACCATCATCTCGGTCAAGCGTTTCATGGGGCGCGGCTTGAAGGATGTGGCCCACATCGAGAACACGCCATACGACTTTGTCGACGCGCCCGGCATGGTGCAGTTGAAGACCGTGGCCGGTGTGAAGAGCCCGGTGGAAGTGTCGGCGGAGATTCTCGCCACGCTGCGCCAGCGCGCCGAAGACACGCTCGGCGATGAGCTTGTCGGCGCCGTCATCACCGTGCCCGCGTACTTTGACGACGCACAGCGCCAAGCCACCAAGGACGCGGCCAAGCTGGCCGGCCTGAACGTGCTTCGTCTGCTGAACGAGCCGACCGCCGCCGCCATCGCCTATGGCCTCGACAACGCAGCCGAAGGTATTTACGCGGTTTACGATCTGGGTGGCGGTACGTTCGACATTTCGGTGCTCAAGCTCACCAAGGGTGTGTTCGAGGTCATGTCGACGGGCGGTGACTCCGCGCTCGGCGGTGACGATTTCGACCAGCGCGTCGTGTGCTGGATCGTCGAGCAAGCCGGCCTGCAACCGCTCTCGGCCGAAGACACGCGCCTGCTGCTGAACAAGGCACGTGCCGCCAAGGAATGGCTCTCCACCGCCGACAGCACCGAGATTGACGCGATGCTTTCCACCGGCGAGACCGTGCATCTCGTGTTGACCGCAGAGACCTTTGGCGAACTGACGGCCAATCTGGTGCAGAAGACGCTGTCGCCGGTGCGCCGCGCGTTGCGCGATGCGGGCGTGACGGTCGAAGAGATCAAGGGCGTGGTGCTGGTTGGTGGTGCGACGCGCATGCCGATCATCCGCCGTGCCGTTGGCCAACTGTTTGGCCAGACGCCGCTGACGAATCTTGATCCGGACCAGGTGGTCGCCATTGGTGCGGCCATGCAGGCCAACCTGCTGGCCGGCAATCGTGCGCCGGGGGAAGACTGGCTGCTGCTCGACGTGATCCCGCTGTCGCTGGGCGTCGAGACGATGGGTGGCCTGGTCGAGAAGATCATCCCGCGCAACAGCACGATTCCCGTCGCCCGCGCGCAGGAGTTCACCACCTTCAAGGACGGCCAAACGGCCATGGCGATCCACGTGCTGCAGGGCGAGCGCGAACTGGCGAGCGATTGCCGATCGCTGGCGCGTTTCGAGTTGCGTGGCATCCCGCCGATGGTGGCCGGCGCCGCGCGCATTCGCGTGACGTATCAGGTGGACGCTGACGGTTTGCTGTCCGTGTCGGCACGCGAAACGGTGTCGGGCGTGGAAGCGGCGATTGCTGTGAAACCGTCGTACGGTCTGGGCGATGACGATGTCGCCCGTATGCTGAAGGAAGGTTTCCAATCCGCCGAAGACGACATGCGCCGTCGTGCGCTGGCGGAAGAGCGCGTTGAAGGCGAGCGCTTGCTTGAGGCGCTGTCGCAGGCGCTGGCGGCCGATGGCGACCTGCTGTCGCCGGAGGAGCGCGCCGCCATCGACACCGAAATTGCTGCGCTGCGCGCCACCATGCAGGGAGAAGATCACCGCGCCATCAAGGACGCCGTGGATGCCCTGTCGCACGGCACTGACGAATTCGCCGCGCGCCGTATGGATCGCGGCATCCGGAAGGCGCTTGCCGGCAAACGTATCGAGGAGCTCGGCTGATCGCCGATCGCATCCCCCAAACACACTTATCGAACGAGTTCTTCATGCCACAAATCGTCGTCCTTCCTCACGTCGAATACTGCCCGGAAGGGGCCGTGATCGAAGCCAAGTCCGGCACGACCATCTGCGATGCGCTGCTGGGCGCCGACATCGAGATCGAGCACGCCTGCGAGAAGTCGTGTGCTTGCACGACCTGCCACGTGATCGTGCGCGAAGGCTTCAATTCGCTGGATGAGGCGAGCGAGAAGGAAGAAGATTTGCTCGACAAGGCTTGGGGCCTGGAGCCGAACTCGCGCCTATCGTGCCAGGCCAAGGTGGCGGATACCGACTTGACCGTCGAGATTCCGAAATACACGATCAACCACGCCAAGGAAAACCACTGAGCCGAGCGGCCAGCGGAGGAGGGAGCCCATCATGAAATGGAACGACATTCAGCAGATCGCGGAAGCGCTGTACGACAAGTACCCCGACGTCGATCCGACGCGCCTGAATTTTGTGGACTTGCACAACAAGGTCGTCACGCTGGAAGGCTTCGACGACGACCACAAGCGTGGCGGCGAGAAGTTCCTCGAGGCCATCCAGCAAGCCTGGATCGACGAAGCGGAATAAGCGCGTAGCGCTAAAACGCGTACGCATGAAAAAACCGGCCCGAAGGCCGGTTTTTCTTTGGGGCGAAGGCGACGGCGAGTTAGCCAGCCACCAGCGTACCGTTCTCGATATGCACGCGCTCGCCTGCCTGGAAGCCCGGGGCGGCCTTGTACGTGAAGCTGCGGTTCGTGCCGTTGTCCATGCGCACGTTCACGCGGTATTGGGTGTCGCGGCTGTAGTAGTTCTCCGCCACATGGCCGCCGTAACCGCCTGCCACTGCGCCGCCGACTGTCGCGAGCGTGCGGCCATTGCCGCGGCCAATCTGGTTACCCAGCAAACCACCCACCACAGCGCCACCGATCATGCCCAGGCCAGTTTCCTTACCTTGCGTGGTAATCGGGGTGACTGACGTCACATGGCCGGCATACGGACTGGCCGACTGGCGCGGCTGTGTTTGCGCATAGCTCGGGTTGGCCGACGGCGCGCGCTCTGCGTACGACGGCTCACGGGCGCGCGCCGGAGCGGGCGCCACGTTTTGTGCCGGATATGGAGCGGCCTGATTCGGCTGCGTTGTCTGGCCCGGTGCAGCCAGCGCCATCGGGGCCGAAGCGCCCGGCATTGCCGCTGCTGATTGCGCAGCGACATTCGGATCGGTGCTGCCCTGCGTCGCTTTCGACGTCGGCAGCACCCCAGTGATGGCGGCCACCGCGGTCAGGCTGGCAATGATCACGGCCACAGCCGCCGTCGTCATCAAGGGATGCATACGCCGTGGCGACGACGGGACCTGACCCGGCGACGTGCCACCGTATTGCTGACCTTGGTTCGGTTGGATGTTGTTGTTCATCTTCGTTCTCCTGCGGCCCGTGATTGGTTCGGGGTTCGGCCTTCGATGATCACAGTGTGGTCCATCGCCCAAACGGATGCCGTTTTAATTTGTAAGCATCTGTACTCGGACTTTTCCCTTGAAAATCAAATATTTGGCGTGCTTTGATACATATTGTGAAAGCGGGGCGATGTTACAAATAGCGGGGTGGGCGCGCGTTTTGCGCCTGCGCAGGCAATAAAAAACGCCCCCGAAGGGGCGTCTTTTCAAAGCGTTAGCCGAGCCGGTCAGTCTTCCCGACGCAGGTGCGGGAAAAGGATCACGTCACGGATATTCGGGCTGTCCGTGAGCAGCATCACCAGACGGTCGATGCCGATGCCGCAGCCGCCAGTCGGGGGCATGCCGTATTCCAACGCGCGGATGTAGTCGGCGTCATAGAACATGGCCTCTTCGTCGCCGGCGTCCTTCTGCTCAACCTGCTTGCGGAAGCGTTCGGCCTGGTCCTCGGGGTCATTCAACTCGGAGAAGCCGTTGGCGATTTCGCGGCCGGTGATGAACAGCTCGAAGCGCTCGGTGATGCCAGGCAGCGTGTCGGAGCCGCGTGCCAGGGGCGACACTTCGACCGGGTAGTCGATGATGAACGTCGGCTCCCACAGTTGCGATTCGGCGGTTTCCTCAAACAGCACAAGCTGCAGGGTACCCACGCCGGCGTTCAGGAATTGCGGCGCGTTCGTGTCGATCTTGAACTTCTTCAGCTCGGCACGGAGGAAGTCGACATCCGCCAGTTGTGCATCGGTGTACTGCGGTGCGTACTTCTGGATTGCCTGGCAGATGGTCAGGCGATGGAACGGCTTGGCCAGATCCAGCTCGCGGCCCTGGTAAGTGAGCGTGGCGGTGCCCGAAGCGTCGATGGCGGCTTGGCGGATCAGCTGTTCGGTGAAGTCCATCAGCCAGCGGTAGTCCGTGTAGGCCGCGTAGAACTCCATCATCGTGAACTCGGGGTTGTGTCGCGGCGACACGCCCTCGTTACGGAAGTTGCGGTTGATTTCGTACACGCGCTCAAAACCACCGACGATCAGGCGCTTGAGATACAGCTCTGGCGCGATGCGCAGGAACATCTGCATGTCCAGCGCGTTGTGGTGCGTGATGAACGGCTTGGCTGCCGCGCCGCCCGGAATCGGGTGCAGCATCGGCGTCTCGACTTCCATAAAACCGTTGCCGGCCATGAAGTTGCGCAGCGAAGCCATGGCCTTGGTGCGGGCGCGGAACGTTTCGCGCGTTTCCTTCGAGACGATCAGGTCGACGTAGCGCTGGCGGTACTTCTGTTCCTGGTCGGCCAGGCCGTAGTAGTCACCCGGCAGCGGGCGCAGGCTCTTCGAGAGCAGGCGCAGTTCCGTCACAGCCACCGACAGTTCGCCAGTCTTCGTCTTCATCAGCGTGCCGCGTGCGGCCACGATATCGCCTAAGTCCCACTTCTTGAAGCTGGCGTAGACGTCTTCGCCCACGGCGTCGCGGCTGATATAGAACTGGATGCGGTCTGTGGCGTCCTGCACGGTGGCAAAGCTGGCCTTGCCCATCACGCGCTTGAGCATCATGCGGCCAGCAACGGCCACCTGCACCGGTTCGGCTTCCAGAGCAGCCTGCTCCAGCTCGCGGTACTTGGCTTGCAGATCACCGGCATGGTGCGTCGGGCGAAAATCGTTCGGGAACGCGACGCCTTGCTGGCGGATCTCTGCCAGTTTCTCGCGGCGCTCGGCGATGATCTTGTTGTCGTCCTGCGCCGGCACGGCGGCCGCGGTGTTCGATTCGGCCGGGTTGTTCTGTTCGGTCATGATGGTGATGAGAGAAATGTCGGTTCAGGCGATGTTGCGCAGGTCGTCCAGCTCGGTCGCGCCAAAGTCGGGGCGGACGAGGTAGGCGGCGATGCGCGCGGCGGCGTCTTGCGGCGAGACCAGCTCGCCATGCGCGTGCAGATCGCGGAAGCGCTGCACGCCGGCAAAGTCGGCGCCACGGATGGTGCGTTGCATGTCGGTATCGATCACGCCGGGGGCCAGCGCCACGGCGCGCACGCTGGCGTCGCCATCTGCGTTAATGGCGCGCACGAACATGTCGAGCCCCGCCTTGCCGGTGCAGTACGCCGCCCAGCCGGCGATCGGCCGGCGCGCTGCGCCCGACGAGATCGCCAGCACACGGCGCTGCGCGTTCCACGCGGCGGTACCGCGCAGCAGGGCGGCGGTCAGCGCCATCGGGCCGGCCAGGTTCAGCTGCAGGTGCGGCAGCAGCGTATCGGCACGCAGCGTATCGATGGTGCCGATCGGCTCGACCGCGCCGGCGTTGAGCACCAGCGTCACGTTGGCAAAAGCGGGCAGGGCGGCGAGCGTCTTGGTCATCCAGGCCTCGGCGGCATGCGCGTCGGACAGGTCAACCTGGTACCAGTCGAGCGTCACGCCGGCGGCTGCGGCCTGCGCGCGTAATTCGGCGTTATCGCCGCGGGCCACGCAGATGAGGCGGTGACCGGGTTGCATCAGCGCCTGGGCCAGCGCGGCGCCCAGGCCGCGAGAGGCGCCGGTCAGGATGAACAGGGACGTGTCGGACATGGCAGTCGCTCAGGTTTGGCGCGGATCAGACGCCCTGTTTCAGGCTCGCCTGAATAAACGGGTCGAGGTCGCCGTCCAGCACCTTCTGCGTGTTGGAGATTTCCACGTTGGTGCGCAGATCCTTGATGCGGCTTTGGTCCAGCACATACGAGCGGATCTGATGGCCCCAGCCCACGTCGGTCTTCGCTGCTTCCTGTGCGTCGGCAGCAGCCTGACGTTTGCGCAGCTCGTGCTCGTACAAACGCGACTTCAGCATCGTCATCGCTTCGGCGCGGTTGCGGTGCTGCGAGCGGTCGTTCTGGCACTGCACGACGATGCCGGTCGGGATGTGCGTAATCCGCACGGCCGAATCCGTCTTGTTGATGTGCTGACCGCCCGCACCCGAAGCGCGGTACGTGTCGACGCGCAGATCCGCCGGGTTGACCTCGATCTCGATCGAATCATCGACTTCCGGATACACGAAGATCGACGAGAACGACGTGTGGCGCCCGCCCGCCGAGTCGAATGGCGACTTGCGCACCAGGCGGTGCACGCCGGTCTCGGTGCGCAGGAAGCCAAAGGCGTATTCGCCTTCGACCTTGATCGACGCACTCTTGATGCCGGCCACGTCGCCTTCGGACTCTTCCAGGACTTCGGTCTTGAAGCCTTTGCGCTCGCAATACTTCAGGTACTGGCGCAGCAGCATCGACGCCCAGTCGCACGCCTCGGTGCCGCCGGCGCCGGCCTGGATGTCGATGAAGCAGTTGGCGGCGTCCATCGGGCCGGAGAACATGCGGCGGAATTCCATGTCTTCGACAATGGCGCGCATGCCTGCGGTGTCGGCCTCGATGGCTTCGATCGTGTCGTCGTCGCCCTCTTCGCGGGCCAGCTCGAACAGCTCGGCGCCCCCGGTGAGGTCTTCGTCGAGCTTGGTCAGTGCCAGCACGACGGTTTCAAGCGACTTTTTCTCGCGGCCCAGTTCCTGGGCGCGTTTGGGATCGTTCCAGACCTCGGGGTTTTCGAGTTCTTTGTCGACTTCAACTAGACGTTCAGATTTGACGTCGTAGTCAAAGATACCTCCGAAGGTCGTCGGCGCGCGACTTCAGGTCGGCCAACGTGTTCTGGACGGCATTGAGGCGTTCTGCTTCCATGGTGCAAAAATCCGGTCGGAAACCGGAAATTATAGCGGAATCAAGGGGTTTCCCGTCCGGTTGGAACCCCAAAACGGCCATTTTCCGGGCCGTGTACCGGGATTTGTGTGACTGCCGCAGGCGTGCCGCGTGGCTTCGGTTAGCATGACGACCAGTCCACATGGCTTTTGGCGCTGTCCGATGATCATCCGCTCGCTGCTCGATACCGATCTGTACAAATTCACGATGATGCAGGTGGTGCTGCATCACTTTCCTGGCGCGCACGTCGAATACCGGTTCAAGTGCCGCAACGCGGGCGTCGATCTGGTGCCGTTCATTGACGAGATTCGCGCGGAAATCCGCCATCTCTGCACCCTGCGCTTTACCGATGCGGAGCTCGATTACCTGCGCGGGATGCGCTTCATCAAGAGCGATTTCGTCGATTTTCTCGGCCTGTTCCATCTCAACGAGAAGTACATCGACGTGCGTCAGGCGCCCAGCAACGATGGGCAGATCGAGATCGTCATCGCGGGGCCGTGGCTGCACACGATCATGTTCGAGGTGCCGGTCCTGGCCATCGTCAACGAGGTGTTCTTCAGCCGGACGCAGACGCACCCGCAGTGGGAGGAGGGTAAGCGCCGCCTGACCGACAAGCTGGCGTCGCTGAAGCGCCCCGGCCTGGAAGACTGCCGCATTGCCGATTACGGCACCCGCCGCCGCTTCTCGCACACCTGGCACGAACATGTGCTGCTGGAGACGTGTGCGCAGCTCGGCGCCCAGTACGCGGGCACCAGCAACGTCTACTTCGCCATGAAGTACGGCATGACGCCGCTTGGCACCATGGCGCATGAGTACCTGCAAGCCTGTCAGGCACTCGGTCCGCGCCTGCGCGATTCCCAGACCTTTGCGCTGGAAACCTGGGCCAAGGAATATCGCGGCGATCTCGGTATCGCGCTGTCGGATACCTACGGCTTCGACGCCTTCCTGCGCGACTTCGACATGTTTTTCTGCAAGCTCTTCGATGGCGTTCGCCACGATTCTGGCGACCCGTTCGAGTGGGGCGAGCGCATGCTCAAGCATTACGAGGACATGCGCGCCGAGCCGAAGTCCAAGGCGCTGATCTTCTCCGACAGTCTCGACATGCCCAAGGTCATCGGCCTGTATGAGCGTTTCCATGGCCGCTGCAAGCTGGCCTTTGGCGTGGGAACGAACCTGACCAACGACCTGGGCTATACGCCGCTTCAGATCGTCATCAAGATGGTCCGCTGCAACGGCCAGCCGGTGGCCAAACTGTCGGATGCACCGGAGAAGACCATGTGCGACGATCCGGCCTACCTCACGTATCTGAAGCAAGTGTTCGGCGTGCAATAAGGCTCACGCCAGCGCCGAATAAGTTTCAACGGCGTTGGCCGATCGCGCTCAAAGCGGCTCGTATAATCGACCGATCTTTCGGAGCCGCCATGGAATCACAACCGGACACCCCCGTCGACCCGCTCGACACCAGCCGCGCACGGGATGCCATCTTTGCGCGCATCCGCAATGCGCAGCATCGTCCCGCGAAACCGACACAGGGTGAGCGCGACGCCGTGGCGGATTACCTCGCCCGGCATCCCGCCGGTCCGCGCCCGCCAATGCCCGAGGACCTCGCCGCGCATTTCGCCGAGCAGGCACTGAAGATGGCCTCCACGCTGGAGTCGGTGGACGCGCTATCCGACGTGCCGGGCGCTGTGGCCCGCTACTTGGCCGGCCTTAGCCTGAAGCCGCAGGCGGTCGCCTGGACGGCGTTGCAGTCCCTCGACTGGACGGCCGCCGGCATCGATATCCAATTCCGTCCGCCCGTCCGTGAAGCGCAAGCCGATCAGGAACACGGCGATCTCGTCGGCATTACAGGTTGCTTCTGCGCGATTGCCGAGACGGGCTCGCTGATGCTGCTGTCGGGGCCGGAGAATGTCGCCTCCACGGCGCTGCTGCCCGAGACGCATATCGCCGTGGTGCCGCAATCGCGCATCGTCGCCAATCTGGAAGACGCCTATACGCTGATGCGCATGGAGCGGGGCGAACTGCCGCGCGCCACCAACGTCATCAGCGGGCCTTCGCGCACGGGCGATATCGAGCAGACGATCGTGCTCGGTGCACATGGGCCGTATCGCGTACACGTGATCGTGGTGACGGCTGCCTGAGGCAACGTTCGGGGGCGTCTTGCCCCATCAAACCTCTGTGGATGTTTGGGGTCGATAGACCTCGGACGTTTACACTGGCGTCTTTGTTTGTGTGGCGCAGCTGCGTTTGCGGTGTGCGCCCGCGATTAGGAGAACGCCTACGTGAAACGCCTCTGGCCCCTTGTCTTCCTGTTTGTCTGTGGCCTGGCGCGCGCCGCTGATGTAAGCGGTGCTGAGTTGCACCTGTTATGGGGTGTGCCGTTTGCGGGCATCCTGCTCTCGATTGCCATTGCGCCGCTTGTCGTGCCCAAACTATGGCACGACCATTACGGCAAGATCGCGGCGGCGTGGGCGTTGGCGCTTCTGGTCCCGTTCGGGATCGTGTTCGGTTCTGACGCGGCCATCACTTCCGTCAATCATGCCGCCCTTGCTGAGTACATTCCCTTCATCGCGCTGATCGCCGCTTTGTACGTTGTCGCAGGCGGCATCTGCATTCGCGGCAATCTGCACGGCACGCCAAAGCTCAATACCGGCTTGATCGCACTTGGCACGGCGCTGGCCAGCATCATGGGGACGACCGGCGCGGCCATGCTGCTGATTCGGCCATTGCTGCGCGCCAACGAAGCACGCCGGCATCGCGCACACGTCGTCGTGTTCTTCATCTTCCTGGTGGCCAATGCCGGGGGCGCGCTCACGCCGCTGGGCGATCCGCCGCTATTCCTCGGCTTCCTGCAGGGCGTTGATTTCTTCTGGACCACGCAACATCTGTGGCGCCAGACGCTCACGATGTGGGTGCTGCTGCTGGCGATCTTCTTCGTCATCGATAGCTACCTCTATCACACGGGCAAGGAAGAGCTGCCCAACATCACCGACGCCACGCCGGACGACGCCGGCCCGCTACGCTTCGAGGGCAACGTCAACTTTGTGCTGCTGGCAGGCATTCTCGGACTCGTGCTGATGAGCGGGTTGTGGAAGCCCGGCATCGTCTTCTATGTGATGGGCACCGAGGTGCTGCTGCAGAACGTAGTGCGCGACATCGGGCTGGTGGTGATCGCGCTGCTTTCTCTGTGGCTCACGCCCGGGGGCGCGCGCACCGGCAACGAGTTCAACTGGGAGCCCATCCTGGAAGTTGCCAAGCTGTTTGCCGGCATCTTCATCACGATCGGGCCGGTGATCGCCATGCTCAAGGCCGGCGTGGACGGCCCTTTCGCGGGCATCGTCCATCTCGTTAACGACAGCGCGGGCCAGCCGAACAACGCGATGTACTTCTGGGCGACGGGGTTGCTGTCGTCGTTCCTCGACAATGCGCCGACGTATCTGGTGTTCTTCAACACCGCAGGCGGTGACGCGCGCATGCTGATGAGCGAGGGTGCCTCCACACTGGCCGCCATTTCCGCTGCGGCCGTGTTCATGGGCGCCAACACTTACATTGGCAACGCGCCCAACCTGATGGTCAAGGCAATCGCCGAAAGCCGTGGCCTGCAGATGCCGAGCTTCTTTGGCTACATGCTGTGGTCCGTTTGCATTCTCGTGCCGATTTTCGTTCTGATGACCTTCGTCTTCTTCCGCTAACCGAACGTGTGCTGAACGTATGAAACCCGGAATCCTTGTCACCCGCGCGATGTTTCCCGAAGTGCTTGAGCGCTTGCGCGAGACCTTCGACGTGATCGACAACCAGGCGGACGTCGTTTATCCGCCCGAAGCGCTGGCGGAGCGTCTGCAGGGTCGCGTTGGCCTGCTGTCCAACGCCGCCGACACCATCAACGCCGATCTGATCAGCCGCGTGCCGACGCTGCGCGCGGTATGCAACATGGCCGTCGGCTACAACAACTTTGACCTCGCAGCGATGACGCGCGCGGGCATCCTCGCTACCAACACGCCCGACATCCTGACCGAGACCACCGCCGACTTCGGCTGGGCTCTGCTGATGGCCGCCGCTCGCCGTGTGTCCGAATCCGAACGCTGGCTACGCGAGGGGCATTGGAAGCGCTGGACTTACGACGCCTTCCTCGGCGCCGAGGTATATGGCAGCACGCTGGGCATTCTCGGCATGGGCCGCATCGGCCAGGCACTGGCACGGCGCGCGAGCGGCTTCTCGATGCGCGTGATCTATCACAACCGCAGCCGGCTTTCGCCTGAACTCGAACAGGACACGCGCGCTACGTACGTCAGCAAGGACGATTTGCTGAAGCAGGCAGATCATCTCGTGCTGGTGCTGCCGTATTCCAAGGAAAGCCACCACGCCATCGGCGCCGCTGAACTGGCACAGATGAAGCCGACCGCTACGCTGGTCAATCTCGCGCGCGGCGGCATCGTGGATGACGCAGCGTTGGCGCAGGCGCTAGCGGACAAACGCATCTTCGCGGCCGGCCTGGATGTGTACGAGGGCGAGCCGAAGGTGCATCCGGCGTTGCTCGAGGCCGAGCACGTTGCACTCACGCCGCACATTGCCAGTGCCACCGTTGGCACGCGCCTGGGCATGGCCAATCTGGCGGCCGATAACCTGATTGCTGCACTGGGCTTCGGCCCGCACGCGGGGCAGCCGCCCAACTTGTTGAACCCGGATGCGCTCGCGCAGCGCGCTTCCTCCTGACCGAACGCAGATATGGACTGGCTGGCTTTACTGACGTTGTTGGGCGTAGCCATGGTGGCTGTGCTCTGTGTGTTGATCTGGCGTGGCGTGTCTCGCCCTGCAGGAAACGATATGTCGCCGATGCTCGCGGCGCTGCAAGATGCGCTCATGCGGGAACTCACGCGCGGCAACGAACGCATCGAGCGCGAACTGCGCGGCGAAATTGCTGAGACCGCCCGCATCGGCCGCAGCGACGTCGCACAGCAACTGGGGCAGTTCCAGCAGGTGCTGGCGACACAGCTCACCAGCGTCGCCACGCTGCAGAACAACCAGATCGACACGTTTGCGCAGCAGCTCACCAAGCTGACAGAGACGAACACGCAGCAACTGGAGGCCGTGCGCCAGCACCTGCAGCAGCAAGCCCAGCAGGCACGCGAAGAGCAGGGCAACGCGTTGCGCCGCTTTGGCGAGTCGATGCAGCAGCAGCTCTCCCAATTGGGTGAGGGCAATGAGCGCCGCCTGGCTGAGGTACGCGCCACGCTCGAACAGAAGCTCAAGGACATCGAGGCGAACAACGCGACCAAGCTCGACGAGATGCGCCGCACTGTCGACGAAAAGCTGCACGCCACGCTGGAGCAGCGGCTTGGCGAATCGTTCAAGTTGGTGTCGGATCGGCTTGAGCAGGTGCATCGCGGCCTGGGCGAAATGCAGGCGCTGGCACAAGGCGTGGGTGACCTGAAGAAGGTGCTGACCAACGTGAAGACGCGCGGCACCTGGGGCGAAGTCCAGCTTGAGATGCTGCTGGAGCAGATGCTCACGCCCGAGCAATACGACAAGAACGTCGAAACCGTGCACGGCACCGGCGCGCGCGTGGAATTTGCCATTCGCCTGCCCGGCAAGACCGATGCCGATCACGATGCAACGGTCTGGCTGCCGATCGACGCCAAGTTCCCGAAAGAGCAGTACGAACGCCTGCTCGACGCACAGGAGCGGGCCGATGCCGACGCCGCTGCCACCGCTAGCCGCGAGCTGGAAGTCGCGGTGCGCAAAGAGGCGCAGACCATCCACGAGAAGTACATCGCGCCGCCCGCCACGACCGACTTCGCCATCCTTTTCCTGCCGACCGAGGGCCTCTACGCTGAAGTGCTGCGCCGTCCTGGCCTGACCGACGAGTTGCAGCGCAAGTTCCGCGTGACGGTGGCAGGCCCGACCACGCTAACGGCCATCCTCAACAGCCTGCAGATGGGCTTCCGAACGCTGGCGCTGGAAAAGCGCTCCAGCGAAGTCTGGCAAGTGCTCGGCGCGGTGAAGAGCGAGTTCGGAAAGTTTGGCGATGTGTTGGCCGCGACCAAGAAAACGCTGGAGCGGGCCGTCAGCAACATCGAGCAGGCCGAGGTGCGGACGCGTCAGATGAACCGCAAGCTCAAAGCGGTGGAGGCGCTGCCGAGCGATTCCGCGCAGAGCGTGTTGGGGCTGGAAACCACCGTGCCGCAGGACGACGAAACCGAGGCCGAATAAGGCAACGCCGAATAGAACGTCGACATCAGCAAAAGAAAAGGGGCGGATATTTCCGCCCCTTCTTCTTGGATCGCGCAGAAGCGATCAGGCTTCTTCCGGCACGTCGCGCAACAGGATCTCGATACCGCCAAAGCGCTCGGCGACCCAGTTGTAAGCGTGACAGGCTAGCCACAGTGCACCAAAACCAACCAGGGCATTGAGAATCAGGCCGCTGAGCACGACAATCGTCGGCAGTTCACCGTAGCGGACGAAGCCGACGAAGAAGAACAGCCCTACGACTGGCAGCGAGAAACAGAGATACACCAGCACCAGCGCGCGTGCGGTGTGGGCCGGGTGAAGATACGCAATCTCCTTGGTCATCATGGCAGTGCTCAGGCTCAAATCCGAAACAATCAAACTGGCGCAGAGTGTAGCGAATCGACCGATGCGCCGATACCCGCAGCCCGCAGGTGACGCAAAAAACCGACAGCATGCAGTGTTGCAGCTGGCACAAGAGCCGCCGTCGCCACGCCGCTCAGACGAGACCGTCGAACAGCAGTATCTGCACGGCGTCGCCGGCGTTGACCTGGCCTTGTTCGTGGTCGAGCACGACGAAACAATTTGCTTCGCTCATGGAACGCAGGACGCCCGAACCTTGCTGGCCGGTCAGGCGGACTTCAAGCTGGCCGCGATCATTCAAGGCAGCGATTGCGCGCTGGTATTCCGTGCGCCCGGGGCGCTTGCGGATCGGGGTAGCGCTCACGGCCGGCACCAGCGGTGCGCCGGCGTCGGTGGCGCCCATCATGCGCAGCAGCGCGCCGCGCACGAAGTGATAGAACGTCACCATCACTGCCACCGGGTTGCCCGGCAAGCCAAAAAGGAAAGCGCTGCGGCCATTTGACGCGATGCGCCCGAACGCCATCGGCCGGCCCGGGCGCATGGCGATCTTCCAGAACGTCACGTCACCGAGCTTGGCCATCATCTGTTTGGTGAAGTCCGCTTCGCCGACGGAGACCCCGCCCGAAGTGATGATCGCATCGGCATTTTCGGCGGCGTTGCGGAAGGCGGCTTCGAGCGCCGCCGGGTCGTCGCGTACGACGCCCATGTCGAGCAGTTCCACGCCCAGGCGCGAGAGCATGCCGTGGAGCGTGTAGCGGTTGGAGTCGTACACGCAGCCGGCGTCGAGCGGTTCACCAATGGAGCGTAGCTCGTCGCCGGTGGAGAAGAACGCCACGCGCAGCTTGCGGCGCACAGAAACTTCGGCGATGCCGAGCGAGGCAAGCAGGCCGATGTCGGCGGGGCGCAGCGTACGGCCGGCGGACAGCGCGGCGCTGCCTCGCGCGAGGTCTTCACCACGCAGACGACGGTTGTCGCCGGCGCGTACGGCATCACGGGCAAAGCGGACGGTGTTGGCATCGCCTTGCGTGAATTCCTGCGGAATGACCGTATCGCAGCCCACCGGCATGACGGCACCGGTCATCACGCGCACGGCTTCACCTGCGCTGGGTGCACCATCAAAGGCGACACCCGCGTACGCCGTACCGATCACCCGCAAGGAGACTTCGCCTGCATCGCCGGCCAGCTCCGTGCTGGCAAAGGCAAAGCCGTCCATCGCCGAGTTGTCGTGCGCAGGCACATCGATGGATGACAGCACGTCTTCAGCCAGCACGCGATCAAGCGCGCTGCGGATGGCCACGCGGGCGACGCCGCTCACGGGCTGCACGAAGTCGCGCATGATGGCTTGCGCTTGCGCGACGGGCAGGGCGTTCGGATCGTAATCGGACAGGCACGAAACGACAGAGGCGAGGGTGGTCATGACGTCGATGAGGGATCGGATGGCGTCAGCGCTCTAGCGGCGTTCGGCCAGATGGTGCAACTCTTCCAGCGTGTTGATGTTGGTGAAGGCGGTGCTGTCGTCAAACAGCACGTCCACCGTGGGGTGGCGCGCGGTCCAGGTTTCGATCTTGCGGCCACCACCTTGCAAATAGGCGATCAGGTCGTCGGCCAGCAGGGCATCGATCAGACAGAATACCGGCTGCACTTGCCGACGCAGTTGACCTTGCGCATCCGGCTCCATCGTCACCGGTATGGCGATACGCGCGTTGGCCTCGTCCATTGCCTGTGAGAGCTTGGCGGCGAGGTCGGTCGGCACGAACGGCGAATCGCAAGGCGCTGTCAGCAGGTAGCGCGTCTGGCATTGCTCCAGCCCGGCCAGGATGCCCGCCAAGGGGCCGGCAAAGTCCGGCACCGAATCCGCCACCACCGGCACGCCGAACGACTCGTACGCGGCGAGGTTGCGATTGGCGTTGACCAGCATGTGGCCGACCTGCGGCGACAGGCGCATCAGCGTGTGCATCGCCATCGGCGCGCCACGAAACGTCTGCAGGCCCTTGTCGACGCCGCCCATGCGGCTGCCCCGGCCGCCGGCCAGGATCAGGCCGGTGATGTCGGATGTTGGAATCATGTCGTTGAATGCTGGCGGGTTCAGCCGCCGATGTAGGACATTTCGATGCGCCGGCCGGCCGGATGGGCCTCGCCGCTGGCACGCAATTCGGAGTAGCGGTCGGCGCGGCCTTGCCAGACCGTGCGGATCGCATTGGAGAGTTCGAGATCGGTCGCGCCGCCGCGCAGTAGCGCGCGCAGGTCGAAACCTTCTGTGGCGAACAGGCAGAGATACAGCTTGCCTTCGGTCGACAGCCGGGCGCGCGTGCAATCGCGGCAGAACGCCTGCGTCACGCTGGAAATCACACCGATTTCCCCTGTGCCATCGACATAGCGCCAGCGCTCGGCGGTCTCGCCGCTGTAGTTGGCCGACACGGGTTCAATCGCAAACTCCGCAGACAGACGCTTGATGACCTCCGCCGAGGGCACGACAGAACGCATTTCCCAGTGGTTGGTCGTTCCCACGTCCATGTATTCGATAAAGCGGACGATGATGCCGCTGCCGCGGAAGTGACGCGCCATCGGCACGATTTGGTCATCGTTGTCGCCTTTCTTGACGACCATGTTGACCTTGATCGGCGCCAGTCCGACCTTGTGCGCCACTTCAATGCCATGCAGCACTTCGCCCACCGCAAAGTCGACGTCATTCATGCGGCGGAAAGTCGCATCGTCGATGCCGTCAAGGCTGACGGTTACGCGGCTGAGGCCCGCGTCCTTGAGCGACTGCGCCTTGCGTGCAAGCAGGGCGCCGTTTGTGGTGAGCGTCAGGTCCAGCGGCTTGCCTTCGGCTGTGGTGAGGCGCGCGAGCATCTCGACCAGGCGTTCGATGTCCTTGCGCAGCAGCGGCTCGCCACCGGTCAGGCGGATCTTCTCGACGCCGTGCTCGATAAACAACCGAGCCATGCGTTCGATCTCTTCGAACGAGAGCAGCTCGGAATGCCGCAGGAAGCGGTAATCCTTGTCGAACACGTCCTTCGGCATGCAGTAGACGCAGCGGAAGTTGCAGCGGTCCGTCACCGAGATGCGCAGATCGTGCAGCCGGCGGCCGCGCGTGTCCGTCAGCCTGCCCTCTGCTGGGACGAGCACATTGGGGACATTAGGCACCGTGGCGCGATGGTGCTGGCCATCACGCAGATCGTAGAGGGGGATGACGGTTTCGGTCATGGTGTGGTGCGGTGCGTCAATCCGCGAAGCGGGACTGTTGCATCCGATACAACTTCGAGTGTAGCGCAGCACCCGTTCCGCGCGAGCGGTGGGGTTTCATACTCGATATATCGCGCACAGGAAAAAGGGCGGCCGAAGCCGCCCTCAAGTGTTTGCCCCGGCGGTTACCCGCCGGTGTGCTGCTTACTGCTGGTCTGCACCACCCGCCGGGCGGTTGGTTTCGACCAAAACCATCGGGCCGTGCTGGACCGGCGGCAGAGGCTTGCGCTCGCGCGGCGCACGCGGTGCCGTAACGGCGCGCGCAGCTTCTTCCTGCGAGGCGCGCAGCTTCTGACCGTCAGTGTGGACCCACGTCATGCCGGCGTTGTCCAGCACGCTCTGCAGCGTCTCGATCGGCAACGGCGAAGCCTTTGCAATCGTGCTGACCGGAGCCGGGACTTCCGCAAAGGCCCTCACGATGGCCTCTTGAGGCGCCTGCGCTTCCGCGGCGGGCGCTGCGGTAGCGGTTGCAAGGGCGGGTTCCGTGGGCTGCACTTGCGGCAGGGCCGACACAGGTGCGACGGCTTCCGCATGCACCGGTTCGTGTACCACCGGAGCCGGGTTCTCAAGCGGTGCGAACGATGTCGTCTGCACCGGTTCCGTCACGGTCGCGGGCAGTACCGGCTCGGCATGCATTTCAGCGACGGCTTCGTCTGCGCTTTCAGCGCCTTCGTTTTCGCCTTCACCTTCCGCACGGACGCCTTCCGCACCCTCGCGGTCGCGGCGATAGCGGTTGCGGCCACGGCGGCCACGGCGACGGCGCTCTTCACCTTCACCGTTGCCTTCTGCGCCCGGAGTCACGCCTTCGTCCACGACGCCTTCTGCCGGAGCAGCGGTGTCGAACAGCGGCTGCGGCACTTGCGATGCGGCGGTCTGGTCGATCAGCGCTTCGGTGGCCACGGCTGCGGCTTCCTTGGCTTGTTGGTCGCGCTCGCCGCGGCTTTCGCGGGGCTCGCGGCTTTCACGCGGCTCGCGTGGTTCACGACCCTCGCGGGCTTCACGCGGCTGGCGTTCGCGGCGTTCTTGATTGCGTTCGCGGCGGCCTTGGCCCTGGTTCTGACCCTCGCCGCGCGCTTCCTGGCCTTGCTGCGGCTGACGGGCTTCTGCCGTCTCGCGAACACCGCCCTCGACCTGGGCCGGTTGACGGTTGCGATCGCGGTTGCCGCGCTGACCGTCACGTTGACCTTCGCGCTGGACTTGTTGCTGACCTTCACGGGCTTCGTTGCGCTCACGGCCCTGGCGGTTGCCGTCACGGCCGTTCTGGCCCTGACCTTGGCGCTCACCACGTTCGCCGCGCTGGCCACGGCCACCACGGTCCTGGCGATTGCCACGGCCTTGGCGGTTGCCTTCTTCAGCACGTTGCTTCGGCGTTTCGACGGGCGCTGCCACCACCAGCTCGGCCGGCTTGGCGCCAAACAGCGATTTCAGCCACGAAACAAAACCACCCTGGGCGGGCACCGGAGCCGGCGCCTGCGGTGCCGGAGCGGCTTCAGTACGAGCCGGACGCTCAGCGCGCGGCACCGACACGGGTGCCGGTTGGTCCGGCGTGATGCCCTTGACGGCGGCTTCCTGGCGCGGCTTGGCAGCTTCCTTACGGGTGCTGTATGCGGTGTCGGCTTCCAGTTCCTTGGCGGCCTCTTCGGCCATCTTGTAGCTGGCCTTGTCGTCGTCCAAGCGCGGATCGTCGTGGCGCAGACGTTCCAGCTTGTAGTGCGGCGTCTCCAGATGCTTGTTCGGGATCAGCAGCACGTTGACCTTGAAGCGCGTCTCGATCAGGTTGATGTCCGGGCGCTTCTCGTTGAGCAGGAACGCAGCCACTTCCACTGGCACCTGGCAGTGGATCGCGGCGGTGTTTTCCTTCATCGCCTCTTCCTGGATGATGCGCAGCACCTGCAGGGCAGAGGATTCAGTATCGCGAATGTGGCCCGTGCCGTTACAGCGCGGGCAAGTGACGTGCGAGCCTTCCGACAGCGACGGACGCAGGCGTTGACGCGACAGCTCCATCAGGCCGAAGCGGCTGATCTTGCCCATCTGCACGCGGGCGCGGTCGTGGCGCAGCGCGTCTTTCAGACGGGTTTCGACGTCCTTCTGGGCCTTGCTCGACTCCATGTCGATGAAGTCGATCACGATCAGGCCGCCCAAGTCACGCAGGCGGAGCTGGCGAGCGATTTCGTCTGCAGCCTCAAGGTTGGTGCGCGCGGCAGTTTCTTCGATATCGGCGCCTTTGGTGGCGCGTGCCGAGTTCACGTCAATGGCGACGAGCGCCTCGGTGTGGTCGATCACGATGGCGCCGCCCGAGGGCAGCATGACCATGCGCGAGTACGCAGACTCAATCTGGTGTTCGATCTGGAAGCGCGAGAACAGGGGAACGTCGTCGCGGTATTTCTTCACCCGATTCATGTTGTCGGGCATTACCACGCTCATGAAAGCGCGGGCCTGATCGTAGATATCGTCCGTATCGATCAGGATTTCGCCGATATCCGGCTGGAAGTAATCACGAATCGCGCGAATGACCAAGCTGGATTCGAGATAGATCAGCAGCGGGGCCTTGTTGTCGACGGCGGCGCCATCAACAGCCTTCCACAGCTGCATCAGGTAATTCAGGTCCCACTGCAGCTCTTCAGCCGAGCGGCCGATGCCGGCGGTGCGGGCGATGATGCTCATGCCGTCCGGCACTTGCAGTTGCGCCATCGTCTCGCGCAATTCCTGGCGGTCTTCGCCCTCGATGCGGCGCGACACGCCACCGCCACGCGGGTTGTTCGGCATCAGCACCAAATAGCGACCGGCCAGCGAAATGAACGTGGTCAGGGCTGCGCCCTTGTTGCCGCGCTCTTCCTTTTCGACCTGGACAATCAGCTCTTGGCCTTCAGACAGGGCGTCCTGGATGCGCGCGCCGCGCACGTCCACACCGTCCTTGAAATAGGCGCGGGCGACTTCCTTGAAGGGGAGAAAACCGTGCCGCTCTTCGCCGTAGTTGACGAAGCACGCTTCCAGCGACGGTTCGATGCGGGTGATGACACCCTTGTAGATATTGCCTTTGCGCTGTTCGCGCCCGGCGGTTTCGATGTCGATATCGATCAGTTTCTGACCATCGACAATGGCGACGCGCAATTCTTCTTGCTGCGTCGCATTGAATAACATGCGTTTCATTGCAACCTCACTCCAATGCCGTGCAAGCACGGCGCTTTATGGAGCACGCAAAGGCGGAGCGGGTGGTCAACGAATTGCCGAGGTGTCGGCCAACAAAAAAGGCGCGACTGGGCACGGGTGAAAGAAATGAGGGCATTCCACGCGTCATCATGGATGGCAGGGCGGAGTCCGCGGACGCGGTTGGCGTCCAGTTTGCGCGTCCTGTCACTCGTGCCACGGGCCCGTTGCATTTGCAGGCGGGCCGGCAGCGGCGAGTCGCGTGAAGCGACCACAAAGAGCGAATTGACGGACGGCCTGTCCGGACGAAACCCGCGGCGGGGCAAATCGGGCGGCGTGCTGCTTTTTGGAGTTTTGCCGCCGGACCGCCATGGCAACGCGGTAACCGGATGTTCAGCCGGCCGGCACCAGTCTGGTGCGGCAAGGGCTTCTTTCACCAAGCGGGCGCCGTATGGATGACCATGTGGCGCCCGCCTTTGAATTCTGTTCTACCAGCTGCTCGTTCTACGCTGGCCGACGGAGCCGACGTGATCTTTGGTTCACGTCCTGCTCAGTGGGACAGCGGTGCGTGCTGCTTTCGTGCCGATTAGTCGGCCACGTGATTAGCTTTGTAACACAAGTGGGCGAGAGATCGGCGCGTTCCGGACCGAAACGGTGGCTGTGTACAATACCTGTTGTTTCGTTCCGACCGGCTGTTGCTGGCGCCTAAACGACTGTCCAGCGAGAAAATTATATTGAAAATGAATGAGTTACGCCATCCATTTGATGGCCGCATTCAACAGGCCGGACGTGGCACACTCGGCGATGCACTCGACGGCAAGTCGGTCGCCTATGTTGAAATCGGCGAGGACGCTGAAGGTCAGCGCATCGACAACTTTTTGATGCGCGTGGCCAAGGGCGTGCCCAAAAGCCATATCTACCGCATCCTGCGTTCCGGCGAGGTGCGGGTTAACAAGGGTCGCATCGATGCGGAATACCGCTTGAAACTCGGCGACCTAGTTCGTATTCCGCCGCTGCGGATCGCCCAGCAGGTAGAAGCCGCGCGCCCGGTTCCGGCGGCAGAATTCACGATCCTTCACGAAGATACGCACTTGTTGGTGATCGATAAGCCCGCAGGGGTGGCCGTGCACGGTGGCTCCGGGGTGGCGTTCGGGGTGATCGAACAATTGCGCCAATCTCGCCCGGACGCAAAGTTTCTAGAGTTGGTGCACCGGCTCGACCGCGAAACGTCGGGTGTGCTGTTGCTCGCCAAAAAGCGCTCTGCGCTGGTAGCGCTGCATGAGCAGATCCGTGAAGGCCAGTTGGACAAGCGGTACTTTGCGGCTGTGAAGGGCGTCTGGCCGCACAAGCGTCAACACATCAAGTCGCCCCTGCACAAATACACCACGCCCGAAGGCGAGCGCCGGGTGCGTGTGCAGGCCGACGGGCAGGCATCGCACACGATCTTCAACAAAGTAGGGGTATTTGGTCCCTACACGTTGCTGGAGGCCGAGCTGAAGACCGGGCGCACGCACCAGATTCGTGTGCATCTTGCGCACGCCGGTTTCCCTATCCTGGGCGACGACAAGTATGGCGATTTCGCCCTGAACAAGGCGCTGTCACGTGCGAATGCTTCGCCGCGACTGGCGCGGATGTTCTTGCACGCGCATCGCCTGCAGTTGACGCATCCGCAAAGCGGAGAAACCATCACGTTCAATGCGCCGTTGCCCGCCGAGTGTGCCGATTTCCTCAACGCTTTCAAGGGCCCCGATTCTGATGCCGCAGCAGCGTTTTGACCTGATCGTTTTCGACTGGGATGGCACGTTGATGGATTCGACGTCGGCCATCACCCGGTCGATCCAGCTAGCCTGCCGGGATCTTGATCTGCCTGTGCCCGACGACGCGCGGGCGAGTCACGTGATCGGATTGGGCCTGCGGGATGCGCTTGAATATGCGGTCCCCACGCTCGATCCTGCCGACTACGGCAAGCTGGCCGATCGATATCGCTTCCATTACCTCAGCCGCGACGCGCATCTCGTGTTGTTTCCGGGCGTGCGCGAAATGCTGGAAGCGCTGCGCCGCCAGAACTATCTGCTGGCGGTGGCGACGGGCAAATCCCGCGTTGGCCTGCAACGTGCAATGGAGGCGACGAATCTGACGGGCGTCTTCGACAACACACGCTGCGCCGATGAGACGTTCTCCAAGCCGCACCCCGCGATGCTGCTCGAACTCACGCGCGATCTCGGCATGGAGGTCGAGCGCACGGTGATGATTGGCGACACGACCCACGATCTGCAGATGGCGGCCAATGCGGGCGCCGCTGGCGTAGCCGTCACATACGGCGCGCATCCTGCCGATGTGCTGGATTCCCTTACGCCGTTGTATAGCGCCAAGTCGGTTCCCGATTTACACAATTGGCTGACGCAACATGCCTGATATGGCGGAACAGATCCGTGTGTGCGAAAGCACTGCGCTGGAAGATGGCGGCCTTGGGGTCCGGTTTCAGGTGGAGGTGCGGGGGCGGCTCGTCAGCGCGTTTGTTGTCCGTTACGCGGGTGGCGTCCATGGTTATTTGAACCAGTGCGCGCACGTGCCGATGGAAATGGACTGGCAGGAAGGCCAGTTTTTCGAAAGCTCGGGCCTGTATTTGATGTGTGCAACGCATGGCGCCATTTACGAACCAGATACTGGCCGGTGCGTCGGCGGCCCGTGCCGGGGCTCGCATTTGTCCAAACTTGCGGTGGCGGAGCGCGACGGCGCAGTCTGGTGGCAGCCGGATGCACTATTTCGGGTGCCCGTGTCCGCGCCGGAGCCAACCCCCTCCGCCTAGCAGCGCAGTTTTTCTTCTCGACCGTTTTTCTCCTTGTCTATGACCGACTCGATTCCGCCGAAAGGGCCAGACGACGCCCCAAATGAGGGTGCAGGCAAACCAGAAGCGCTGGAAGTCGCCCAGCACGCTGATCATCCGCTTGAGGCTGAATTGCGTAACTCGGCCGCAGGCAGGCCGGCCTCGGCATCTGCGCCAGCAGCATCCGCGCAGGGCAGCGGCTGGGAGCGTGAGGTGCTGGAAAAAGTCTTGATGGCAACCGTCCGTGAGCAGCGCGCCGCGCGCCGCTGGCGCATCTTTTTCCGCTTCGTGACGCTGGGCCTGATCGGGGTGCTTATTTACGCGTTCGCCAGTTTGGAAGGCGAAACCGTTAGCACGGGCCGCCACACGGCGGTTGTCACGCTCGATGGTGAAATTGCGGCCAACACAAACGCCAGCGCCGAGAACATCAACGCCTCGTTGCAGGCTGCGTTTGCAGACGACAACACCGTCGGTGTGATCCTGAAGATCAATTCGCCGGGCGGCTCGCCGGTGCAGGCGGGCATGATCAACGATGAAATTCGCCGTCTTCGCGCCAAGTACAAGAAGATTCCGCTGTACGTCGTGGTCGAAGAGATGTGCGCGTCAGGCGGTTATTACGTGGCCGCCGCGGCAGACAAGATTTACGTCGACAAGGCCAGCATTGTCGGCTCGATTGGCGTGCTGATGGACGGCTTCGGCTTTACTGGGCTGATGGACAAGGTGGGCGTCGAGCGCCGCCTACTTACGGCCGGCTCGAACAAGGGGATGCTCGATCCGTTCTCGCCCGTGTCGCCCCAGCAAAAACAGTATGCGCAGGAAATGCTCGATCAGGTGCACCAGCAGTTCATCGATGTGGTGAAGCAGGGCCGCGGCAACCGTCTGAAGGCCGATCCGACGCTGTTCACGGGTCTGTTCTGGACGGGCACCAAGGCTGTGGACCTTGGCCTGGCTGATGCGATCGGCAGCTCGGACTTTGTGGCGCGCAGCGTTATCAAGGCGCCGGACGTGGTCGACTACACCGTCAAGGAAAACTTCGCCTCGCGTGTAGCGCGCAAGCTCGGCACGGCGATGGGCGCGGGCGCGGTGAAGGCGCTGGCCGCTACGGGCCAGCTTAAGCTGCTGATGAAGGAGTAAAGAAGGAAGAGGCGCGCTATCGCGCCAGCAGCGAGAAGATCGCCGGCCGCTTGTGCAGGTTTATGCGGTCGGCGCGCCAGTCGCTCACGGGCAGTGTGACGACCTGCTCGTCGGGCAGCGTCAGGTCCACCGCAATCGAGAGCAGCGTACTCGGCGCGCAGCCAGCCTGAATGGCCTCGAGCAACGCGCCATTTCGGTACGGCGTCTCGATAAACACCTGTGTTTGCCCTGCAGTGCGTGAAAGCTGTTCCAATGCGCGCAGCTTGGTCTTACGCTCAGCGGCGTCGACGGGCAGATAGCCGTTGAACGCAAAGCTCTGGCCGTTCAATCCGGACGCCATCACCGCCAGCAGAATCGAACTCGGCCCCACCAGCGGTTTTACGCGCACGCCGCGTCGGTGCGCGAGGCGCACGAGATTCGCGCCCGGATCGGCCACCGCCGGCACCCCGGCTTCCGACATCAACCCAGCGTCCTGGCCGGCAGCCACTGGCGCCAACAGTGCTTCCAGTTCCGATTCCGGCGTTTTGACGTTCAGTTCGCGGATGGTGATTTCCTGCAGTGGGCGCGCCAGCGGCGTAGTCTCGGCCAGCTTTTTCAGCAACGCACGCGCCGTCTTGGCGTGTTCAGCGACGAAGTAATCGAGTCGCGCGGTGATCTGCTGCACGCCAGCCGGAATTACCTCAGGGAGCGGATCAGCCGCATCGCGTGAGCCCAGCGTATTTGGAATGAGGTAAAGCGTACCGGCCATGGTTCAGGCGAAGAGCGGGTAGTGAACGTTGCGCAGCATGCTGGTCAGGGCGATCAGCGGCAGGCCAACCAGGGCGGTCGGATCCGATGACTCCACGCGTTCAAGCAGGGCGATGCCCAGACCTTCTGATTTGGCGCTTCCCGCAACGTCGTATGGGTGTTCCAGGTGCAAGTAGGCGTCCAATTCCTCGTCGGAAAGATCGCGGAAGGTCGCCAGCGTGCGAATGTCCTCGCTCTGGTGTTGCCCGGTCCGACCGTCGTACAGGCACAACGCTGAATGGAATGTGACGGTGCGTCCACGCATCCAGTGCAATTGCGCCAGTGCGCGGGCGTGGTCGCCCGGCTTGCCAACCTGCTCACCGTCCAGCGTGGCGACCTGATCGGAGCCGATGACCAGCGCGCCGGGATAGCCTGCTGCGACCTTCTCCGCCTTTTGCCGGGCCAGGCGTAGCGCGGTCTGGTCGGGCGACTCGTCCGGGGCGGGGGTCTCATCAATGTTCGGTACCACAATCTCAAACGGCAAGCGCAGGCGTTCGAGCAATTCCCGCCGATATGGCGAGCTGGAGGCCAGAATGAGCGGCGGACGCGATGCAGAAGTCATAAGTGCTTGAAGATGCAGTAGATTTTGAGCAAAACCTTTTGACGCCAGAGGTTTCTGCCCGCTATAATCCCGCGTTTCGCGGTTTGGCCGCGCAGTGTCGCAAACCGAGCGCCCAGGCGCAAGGTGTCGGGCGCTGCAGGGCGGTCGATCCGGTTCGCGCACCAACAGCAACGCGTTTAGCAGGTTCGATTCGTGGATTTTCGTGCATTCGATCTTTTCGCGTTCATTCGCGCGGGTGAGCCGGCAAGCGGTACAGTCAATCTGACCGATATGCCTCGCCTGCTGGCCGAGCAGGCTGCGGATGCTCCCGCTGATGCCAACACGCAATTCCGTTGGCAGTTGCAGGGTCTGGTGCGTGAGGAGGCTACCGCCGGTCAGTTGCCCCGCCAGCGTCTCTTCGTGGATCTCGAAGTGGATGGGGCGGTCTGGCTGCAATGCCAGCGATGCCTCAAGGCTTACGAGCAGCCTCTGCCGGTGTGCACGCGACTGGAAGTCATGCGCTCAGAGGCCGATGCCGATGCCGCTCCGCTGGATGACGATGAGGCTGATGTCATCGTCGGCTCGCGCAACTTTGATCTGATCACGCAGATCGAAGATGAGCTGTTGCTGGCGTTGCCGGTGTCACCGCGTCATGCAGTCTGCCCGGATGAGGTGTTGCCGGAAGAGGCTGATGCTGAAAAGAAGCCGTCGCCGTTCGCGGTGCTGGCTAACCTGAAGACCAAACATTAGGCGTGCGCGAGTATTTGCGCGCGCTGATGGCAGTACGTTTCACACGCCTACCGGAATGGCTACGCTCCGGCTCCGTGTGATGTGATAAAATCGATCAAATTGCTTAGGAGTCAGTCATGGCTGTTCAACAAAACAAGAAGTCGCCGTCCAAGCGCGGCATGCATCGTTCGCACGATTTCCTGACGACGGCCCCGATCGCCGTCGAGCCGACCACCGGCGAAGTGCACCTGCGTCACCACGTGAGCCCGAACGGCTACTATCGTGGCCGCAAGGTTGTGAAGACCAAGAACGACTGATGCGATTTGCCAGTTTTCTGGCAAGCGTGTTGGGTTGGTCTGAACGCACAGGTTCATGATGCAAGCAAAAAAGCGGCAAGCCAATTTGCCGCTTTTTTGTTGAGCGAAATTCGGCAATGCGTGTACGGGTTTGTGTACCATACGCGCGCCAACGGCCGGAGCCGCACGTGAAACCGCAACTCAGACTCGCATGACCATCAAGCTTGCCATCGACTGCATGGGTGGTGATCACGGCGTTGGCGTGACAATCCCTGCAGCGATCCATTTTCTCGCCGCACACGAAGACGTCGAAATGCTGCTCGTTGGGCAGCCCGACGCCATTGCGGCGCAGCTCAAGCGACTTCACGCTACCGCGAACCCGCGCGTCCACATCGTTCCCGCCTCCGAGGTGGTGTCGATGGACGATCCGGTTGAGGTGGCGCTGCGCAAGAAGAAAGATTCTTCGATGCGCGTGGCCGTCAATCAGCTCAAGGAAGGCGCCGCCCAAGCGTGCGTTTCCGCTGGCAATACCGGCGCGTTGATGGCGGTGTCGCGTTACGTTCTCAAGACGCTGGACGGCATCGATCGCCCGGCCATCGCTACCGCCATCCCGAACGAGAAAGGTGCCGGCACCACCGTGCTGGACCTTGGTGCCAACGCCGACTGCGAGCCCGAGCACCTGCTGCAGTTCGCGCAGATGGCCTCGGCGATGGTGTCGGTCGTTGAGCAGAAGCCTCGCCCGACTGTTGGCCTGCTCAACATCGGCGAAGAAGTCATCAAGGGCAACGAGGTCGTCAAGCAGGCGGGTGAGCTGCTGCGCGCTTCCGACCTGAACTTCTTCGGTAACGTTGAAGGCAACGACATCTTCAAGGGCACGACCGACATTGTTGTCTGCGATGGCTTTGTCGGTAACGTGGCGCTCAAGAGCACCGAAGGCCTGGCCAAGATGATCGGTGAGATGCTGCGCCAGGAATTCAGCCGCTCGTGGTTCACAAAGCTGCTCGCCGTCGTGGCGCTGCCAGTGTTGACGCGTTTCAAGCGGCGCGTAGACCATCGGCGCTACAATGGCGCCGCGCTGCTCGGCCTGCGTGGTCTGGTCATCAAGAGCCACGGCTCGGCCGACGCCTACGCGTTCGAATGGGCCATCAAGCGTGCCTATGACGCTGCGGCCAACGGCGTGATCGCCCGCATTGCGCAGGCGTTCGAATCGCACCATGACGCAGCGGGCGCTGCGCCGGTCTCCACTTCCACTCCGGCCGCCGACGCTGCTTGAACGCGTCGCTCCCGAGTCAGATCACCCCACCGCACATGACACGTTTCGCAAGGATCATCGGTACGGGCAGTTACCTGCCGCCCAAGCGGGTTACCAATGACGAACTGGCGGCCCAGTTGGCCGAGAAGGGTATTGAGACGAGCGACGAATGGATCGTCTCGCGCAGCGGCATCCGGGCGCGTCATTTCGCCGAACCTGATGTCACGTGCAGTGACCTCGCAGTAAAGGCGGCCGAGCGCGCGATCGAAGCCGCCGGCATCGATCGTTCCGAGCTCGACCTGATCCTGGTGGCGACGTCCACGCCGGATTTCGTGTTCCCGAGCACGGCGTGCCTGGTGCAGCAAAAGCTTGGTATTACCAACGGCTGCCCTGCGTTCGACGTGCAGGCTGTGTGTTCCGGGTTTGTCTACGCGCTGGCGACCGCCGACAAATTTATCCGCTCGGGCGCGTACCGCAATGTGCTCGTGATTGGTTCGGAAGTCTTCTCGCGCATCATCGATTTCAGCGATCGCACCACTTGCGTCCTGTTTGGCGATGGCGCCGGCGCCGTGTTGCTGCAGGCTTCTGATGAGCCGGGCATCCTGTCGACTGCGTTGCATGCCGACGGAAGCCACGCCAACATCCTATGCGTGCCAGGCAACGTGGCCGCAGGTGCGATCCAGGGTAGCGCCTTCCTGTACATGGATGGTCAGGCTGTCTTCAAGCTGGCCGTCACGGTGCTCGACAAGGTTGCCCGTGAAGCACTGGCGGCCGCGGAGCTCGATGCCTCGCAAGTCGACTGGTTGATTCCACACCAGGCGAACATCCGCATCATGCAGGGCACGACCAAGAAGCTGGGTCTCTCCAACGAGCGCCTGATCGTGACCGTCGACGAGCACGGCAACACGTCTGCAGCCTCGATTCCGCTAGCGCTCGACGTTGCTGTGCGCGACGGCCGCATTCAGCGCGGTCAGCACGTGATGCTCGAGGGTGTGGGTGGCGGCTTTACCTGGGGCGCCGCGCTGCTGCGCTTCTGATCGACGAATTTCCAGAACGAACAATACGAGCCATGACATTCGCTTTCGTCTTCCCCGGCCAGGGTTCGCAATCGGTCGGCATGCTCAATGCGTTTGCCGATCATCCGGCCGTGGTGGCCACGCTGGCCGAGGCGTCCGACGCGCTGGGCCAGGACATTGGCAAGCTGATTGCCGAAGGCCCGGCTGAAGAGCTGAACCTGACGACCAATACGCAACCCGTCATGCTGACGGCGGCTGTTGCTGTCTATCGAGCATGGCAGGCCGCCGGTGGCCCGACGCCGACCGTCGTGGCCGGCCATAGCCTCGGCGAGTATTCGGCGCTGGTGGCCGCAGGTGCCATCGCGTTCAAAGACGCTGTTCCGCTGGTGCGTTTCCGCGCCAAGGCGATGCAGGAAGCCGTACCGGTGGGCGAGGGCGGCATGGCTGCGATCCTCGGCCTGTCGGATGATGACGTACGCGCCGCATGCGCCGAAGCTTCGGGTGCGGGTGTGGTCGAAGCCGTGAACTTCAACGCGCCGGCTCAGGTGGTGATCGCCGGTGCCAGGGCTGCTGTCGAGAAGGCGTGCGAAATCGCCAAGGCCAAGGGTGCCAAGCGCGCACTCCCGCTGCCGGTGTCCGCGCCGTTCCACTCGTCGCTGCTCAAGCCGGCGTCGGATCGTTTGCGCGAATATCTCGCCAACGTGACGGTCAATGCCCCGGTGATCCCTGTCATCAATAACGTGGACGTGGCTGTGGTGAGCGACCCGGCTGCCATCAAGGATGCGCTGGTGCGCCAGGCAGCATCGCCGGTGCGCTGGGTCGAGACGGTCCAGAAGATGAAGGCCGACGGCATTACCCGCGTGGTCGAGTGCGGGCCGGGCAAGGTGCTGGCTGGTCTGGTCAAGCGTATCGACGGCGAGATCGTCGGCGACGCGATCTTCGATCCGGCGTCGCTGGAAGCCGTGCTGGGCCAACTCAAATAATCAACGGGATTCGTATGACCCAAGCATTGAACAATCAGGTTGCTCTCGTTACCGGTGCTTCGCGCGGCATCGGCCGTGCCATTGCCCTGGAACTGGCGCGCCAAGGTGCGACGGTGGTCGGTACGGCCACGTCGGAAGCCGGCGCGCAAGCCATCACCGCGTACTTTGCCGAAGCCGGTGTGAAAGGCTCGGGGGTGGTGCTCAACGTGAATGACGCCGCGCGCTGCGAGGCCGTCATCGACGAAACCATCAAGACGCACGGCGGCCTGAACATTCTTGTCAACAATGCGGGCATCACGCAGGACAATCTGGCGATGCGCATGAAGGACGACGAATGGGTGTCGGTCATCGACACGAACCTCTCCGCTGTGTTCCGTCTGTCGCGTGCTGTGCTGCGCCCGATGATGAAGGCGCGCGGAGGCCGTATTATCAACATCACTTCGGTCGTTGGCTCCGCCGGCAACCCGGGTCAGGCGAACTATGCTGCGGCCAAGGCGGGCGTGGAAGGCATGGCTCGCGCGCTGGCGCGTGAGATCGGCAGCCGTAACATCACGGTCAACTGCATCGCGCCGGGCTTTATCGATACCGACATGACCAAGGTCCTGTCGGAAGAACAGCATACCGCGCTGAAGGCGCAGATTCCGCTGGGCCGCCTTGGCGCGCCTGAAGATATCGCCAGCGCGGTTGCCTTCCTGGCGTCACCGGCGGCGGGCTACATTACGGGCTCGACGCTGCACGTCAACGGCGGCATGTACATGGGATAAGGAAGCCGTCCCGGCGGCGGTCATGCGGGGCTTAGCGCATAAGCAAAATCCTGTGCGATCGCTGATTTAACTGGCTTTTAGCATCATGTTGGGCGCACTTTTTGCATGGATTCCGGCGCGGTTTTTCACCGCGCAAACCTGCTAGAATGCGCGCACTTTTTGTCGAATACTTCCCTGGAGGGTTAAATGGACAACATCGACGCACGCGTTAAGAAGATCGTTGCTGAGCAACTCGGCGTGGCCGAAGCGGACATCAAGAACGAATCGTCGTTCGTGAACGATCTGGGCGCGGATTCGCTCGATACGGTTGAGCTGGTGATGGCTCTGGAAGACGAGTTCGGTATGGAAATCCCGGACGAAGAAGCCGAGAAGATCACCACGGTGCAGCAAGCTATCGATTACGCGACCGCCCACGTCAAGGCGTAAGCGTCAATCGATCTCTTGACATCGCGGGCCACAGAAAGGGCGGTTGTCCGGTTTGACCGGGTGGCGCGTTTTCTGTGGCCTTTGTCGCTGATACAGAGTTGCAGGAAAGCATAGTGAGCCGTCGTCGCGTAGTGGTAACCGGCCTGGGGCTGGTCTCTCCGGTAGGGAACTCGGTCGCCGAGGGGTGGGCCAATCTGGTCGCCGGCAAGTCCGGGATCGCCACCATCACCAAATTCGATCCGTCGAACCTGGCCGTGCATTTCGCTGGCGAGGTGAAGGGTTTCAACGCTGAGGATTACATCCCGGCGAAGGAAGCCCGCAACATGGACATCTTCATCCATTACGGCATTGCTGCCGGCGTGCAAGCGCTGAAGGACAGCGGTCTGGAAGTCACCGAAGCCAATGCGGAGCGTATCGGCGTGTTGGTCGGTTCCGGTATCGGCGGTCTGCCGATGATCGAAGATACGCACCAGACCTACGTCGATCGTGGCCCGCGCCGGATTTCGCCGTTCTTTGTGCCGGGTTCGATCATCAATATGATCTCCGGCCATTTGAGCATCATGTTCGGCTTGAAGGGCCCGAATCTGGCAGCCGTCACGGCTTGCACGACTGGCCTGCACAGCATTGGTCTGGCCGCGCGTCTTATCCAGGCGGGCGATGCTGACGCAATGGTGGCCGGCGGTGCCGAATCGACCGTTTCGCCGCTAGGCATCGGTGGGTTTGCTGCTGCCCGCGCGCTGTCCACGCGCAATGAGGATCCGGCCACCGCGTCGCGCCCCTGGGACAAGGACCGTGACGGTTTCGTCCTGGGCGAAGGTGCAGGTGTGATGGTGTTGGAAGAATACGAGTCGGCCAAGGCACGCGGCGCCACGATCTACGCGGAAGTCGCAGGCTTTGGCATGAGCGGCGACGCGTTCCATATGACGGCGCCGAACATGGACGGCCCGCGCCGCTGCATGCTGAATGCACTGCGCGATGCAGGTATGAATGCGGATCAGGTCCATTACCTGAATGCGCACGGCACCTCCACGCCGCTGGGTGACAAGAACGAATCCGAAGCCATCAAGGCGGCTTTCGGAGATCACGCCGGCAAAGTCGTCGTGAACTCTACCAAATCCATGACCGGCCACTTGCTTGGCGGCGCGGGGGGGCTGGAGTCGGTGTTCACGGTGCTGGCGCTGCACAATCAGGTGTCGCCGCCGACCATCAACATCTTCAACCAGGATCCCGAGTGCGATCTGGATTACTGCGCCAATACCGCGCGTGACATGAAGATCGACGTGGCCGTGAAGAACAACTTCGGCTTCGGCGGGACGAACGGTACGCTGGTGTTTAAGCGCCCGTAAGACAGAGCGGCACGTAGCCTCACGGCGCGTGCCGCTTCGCTTTTGCCTTGGTTATCCAGCACATTGTCTTTCCAGCGTCGTATCGGCGCCTGTGCGCGATCGGCCGGTTTGGCATAGCCGCCCTTGTTTGCTCGGTTGTGCTCTGGGCGATCAAAACATGGGGCGCCGCATTACCTTGGATTACCTGGGGCGCCATCGGCGGGTTGGCGGCGGCCGCGTGTCTGCCGTTGATGGTGAACCGTTCGCCGCTCACAATGGAACTGATGTGGCGCGCTCGTCTCAAAGAAGACGGGGAGCCCGGCCGAGCCGTGTGGCAGGTCCGATGGGAAGCGCCAGAAGCGGTCCAAAATGCGCCTCTGTTATGGTCATGGCCGCTGGGTGAGCGCATCTTGGTCCTCGGGGTCGCACGTCGCGGATGGTGTCCACAGATTTTCGTGCTGATGCCGCCGTGGTTTTCCGCTGGGACGCTACGTCGTATGCGAAGTCTGTTGCGCCTGGGGCCTCCGCGGGTGGTTTCTCAGGTGTCCGGTGTGTCGTAGGTAAAATACAACGTTTCCAAGTCACATAAATTCAAGGCGATACACTGCAGGTGAAGAATCCGTGAGCGAACGCGAAGCCGACCAGATCCTCGTCGAGCGCGTCCAGCAAGGCGACAAGCGAGCGTTTGAGCTACTGGTGGTCAAGTACCATCGGAAGATCATTCGGCTCGTTTCGCGCCTGATCCGTGACCCGGCCGAAGTCGAGGATGTGGCACAGGATGCCTTTATCAAGGCCTACCGTGCGTTGCCCCAATTTCGGGGGGAATCCGCGTTCTATACGTGGTTGTATCGCATCGCCGTCAACACGGCGAAGAATTACCTGGCGACTCAGGGGCGGCGCCCGGAATCGTCCAGCGATATCGACACCGAAGAGGCTGAAACTTTTGCCGACGGCGAGCTACTAAGGGATATCAATACGCCGGACTCCATGCTGCACACCAAGCAGGTGGCCGAAACGGTCAACCGTGCAATGGAAGCGCTGCCCGAAGAATTGCGTACCGCAATCACACTCCGGGAGATCGAGGGTCTGAGCTATGAGGAAATCGCTGAAGCGATGGAATGCCCGATCGGCACGGTCCGGTCCCGCATCTTCCGCGCGCGCGAAGCGATTGCCGAGAAATTGCGCCCCCTGCTGGGAACAGTCGAGGGCAAACGGTGGTAGCCAGCCGATATGACAAGCCGGCGGCCGCATGCGGCTGCAAACGGTGAAACCTCGGGAAGTCTTCTCTCGGATCGTTGATTGGACGTTGGAGTTTTTGGGGTCGGGAAATGGGTCAGGCTCAATTGCAAACGGCAGAAGTGGAGTTCGCACAACGCATCTCTGCCTTGATGGACGGTGAAGTTGCAGCGCACGAGGTGTCGTCTGCCGTGGAACTCGCCAAGGATGGCGAAGGCGCGGCGCATTGGCGCGAATATCAATTGATCGGCGACGTGCTCCGGTCGGAAGATCTGCTGAACACGCGTTCCTCTGAAGATTTCTTCAGCCGGTTCTCGGCCAAGCTCGATGCCGAGCCGCATCTCCTGGTGCCGGCTGTAGCGCAGCGTGCCAAGGCCCAAGAGAGGCACCGCTTCCTGGTCAGCCCGGCTTGGGTCCGCCGGATTATGCCTACGACCGCCGTGGCTGCGGCGGTGGCGGCCGTTAGCTGGGTCGTCGTGCCGCAACTGCGCGGTACTGCCGATGGCGTTGATGGTGTCCCCGCATTGGTCGCCAAAGCGACGCAAGCTACCGGTGCACAGGCACTGACCGTGGCGGCCACTGACAATACGCCGATGATCCGCGACGCCCGGCTGGATGAATACCTGAGCGCCCACCGGCAATCAGCAACCAACGGTATGGTGGTTCCGTATCTGCGTGCAGTGGCCAATGGGGTGGCGAACACCCAGGACTCCAATCAGGAATAATGCGGGCATCCATGTCGAAGGTGTGGCACCCCGTTGCCGGGGCAGGCGCCAGCAAGCTGCAGGCCGTTCGTCGGTCGGTTTTTCTTCTTCTGTGTGTTTCGGCGCTGGCGACAGCTGCTCAGCCGCAGCCCGACCCCATGCCGCGCAAGGAGGCTGCCTCCTGGCTGGCCAAAATCCATCGCGCAGCGCTCAAGCAAAACTATGTCGGGACGCTCACGTACCAGCGTGGCACCGGCATGCACTCCACCCGCATCCAGCACTACGCTGATCTTTTCAACAACGAGTACGAGCGCGTCGAAGCGCTGGACGGCAAACAGCGCGAGATGCTGCGCCAGAATGACGTCGTCCGGAACCTGATTTACGACGTCAAACTCGTTGTGACAGAGAAGCAGGAGCACAAGGACAGCTTCCCCGCACTGCTCGCCACCACCAACGGCGATGTGCTTGATCAATACGACATGCGCCATCTGCCGACCGAGCGCGTGGCGGGCATGGATTGCGAAGTCTTCCAGCTCGATCCGAAGGACGGCTACCGTTATGCCTACCGAATCTGGGCGGAGCGCAACAGTGGTTTGTTGATGCGCGCCCAGACCATTGGTGAAGACGGCAAGGTGCTTGAACAGGTGGCCTTCTCGCAAGTTGAGTTGGGTGTGCCGTCGGAAAAGCAGAAGATCGTCACTGCGCTCAAGAACCTGAACGGCTGGAATCAGTACGAGATCGTGACGCAGCCGACTAATCTGGCCGAGCAAGGCTGGACGATCGGCAGCCCCGTCAAGGGCTTCCAGAAGATCCGTGAGGTGCGCCGTCCGCTGGGCGATATTGCGCCAGCCGGAAAGAACAGTTCTGGTTTCGAGGTCCAGCAAGTCGTGTTTAGCGACGGATTGGCGGGACTGTCGCTCTTTATCGAGCCGGTATCGGAAAAGCGCACGCGTCGCGAAGGCTTCATCTCACAAGGCGCTACGCATGTGATGGTACGACGTGTTGCCGATTTCTGGCTGACGGTCGTAGGCGAAGTCCCGTTTGCTACCATCAAGCAGTTTGGCGCAGCAGTCGACTACAAGCCGGTGTCCGCCAACGCGGCCAACAAGCCGGCCAGCGCGCCGCAATAACCACTAGCCGGCATCTATCTTGGGTGCGCGACGTAGTCGCGCAGTGCCAATTCTCTATCTGTTCTTGTTCCGGGGAGCTTTCATGCGTACCGCTCGATCCGTTCACGCCTTGCGTCTGCTGTGCGTTGCCGCCGCTGTGGCGGTTGGGAGCGCGCTGGCGCCGGCCCACGCACAGAACGCCACGGGTAGCGTGGCCACGGGCACGTATGGCTTGCCTGATTTTGCCGATCTGGTCGAGAAGGTGAGCCCCGCTGTCGTCAACATCCGCACGACCGAAAAGGTTCGTATGCAGCAGGGTGGTCCGAACGATGACGACATGGCCGAATTTTTCCGCCGCTTCTTCGGTGTACCGATGCCGGGCATGCCCGGGCAGGGCCAGAAGCGCCGCAACGCGCCGCCGCAGCAGGAAGAGGAGCAGAGCCGCGGTGTCGGTTCCGGCTTCATCATCTCGGGCGACGGCTACATCCTGACCAACGCACACGTGGTGGAAGGCGCGGAAACCATCTATGTCACGCTGATCGACAAGCGCGAATACAAGGCCAAGCTGATCGGCCTGGACAAGCGTACTGACGTGGCGCTCGTCAAGGTCGAAGCGAGTGCGCTGCCGAGCCTGAAGCTCGGTGATTCCGACAAGGTGCGCGTAGGCGAGTGGGTGCTCGCAATCGGCTCTCCGTTTGGGCTGGACAATACGGTGACTGCCGGCATTGTGTCGGCCAAGGGGCGCGATACGGGCGACTACCTGCCGTTCATCCAATCCGACGTGGCCGTCAATCCAGGCAACTCGGGCGGCCCGTTGATCAACCTGCGCGGCGAGGTAATCGGCATCAACAATCAGATCTACAGCCAAAGCGGCGGCTACATGGGCATCTCGTTCTCGATTCCGATCGACGAGGCGATGCGTGTGGCTGAGCAGTTGAAGGCGACAGGACGCGTGACACGTGGTCGCATCGGTGTGGCAATCGATAACGTGCCGAAGGACGCGGCGGAGTCGCTGGGTCTGGGCCGGGCGCGCGGCGCCTATGTCGGCAATGTCGAATCGGGCGGTCCTGCCGACAAGGCAGGCATCGAGGCGGGTGACATCGTCTTGAAGTACAACGGGCGCGATGTCGAGAAGGCGGGTGACCTGCAGCGCCAAGTCGGCGAAACCAAGCCGGGCGCGCGCGCTACCGTGCAGGTCTGGCGCAAGGGCGCAACGCGCGATCTGACCGTGACGGTCGCCGAGTTGCAGGCCGACACGAAGGTGGCGCAGCGCGCCAAGGGCGCGCAGCCTGATAACAGCCAGCAGGGTCCGGGCAAGCCGAATGCGCTGGGGCTGGTGGTGGCTGACCTGTCTGACGGCGCGCGTCGCGAGTTCAAGACCAAGAGTGGCGTTGAAGTGCAGGTCTCTGAAGGGCCGGCGGCGCGCGTCGGCATTCGACCGGGCGACCTGATCCTACGCGTGGGTGATACCGATGTTGCCAACGCCAAGCAGTTCAACGAGGTGGTCGCCAAGCTCGACAAAAACCGCATGGTGGCCGTGTTTGTACGCCGTGGCGATGCGACCCAGGTGGTGACGCTGCGCCCGAGCGCGGCCCGTTCGGGTAGCGGCCAGTGATCGAGCTGACGCTCTACGGACGCACGTACTGCCACTTGTGCGACGACATGAAGAACGCGCTGGAGCCGCTCCGGCGCGGTTTTTCTTTTGTGCTGCATGAAGTGGACGTCGACAGCGATCCGGCGCTGGAAGCGCGGTTTGACGAATTGGTGCCAGTACTGATGACCGGAGGGCCGGCAGCCTCGCCCCAAGACGTGCGGGAGTTGTGTCACTACTTTCTCGATGTGCCTGCCGTGCAGGCATGGCTTGCAGCGCAGACGGCGCGCGCGCCTGACACAGCGCCCCTGCCGCAAAAAGAGGCGCGGGAAGCCCCCTGAAATCCGGTAAAATCGCCTGTTAGCGCCGATTTTTGCATTGCACGATTTCTGTGTCGCAAGTTCGGCTTGGAACCCAATACCTCCCGCCAGCGCAGCCAATGTGCGCCGGCCATGCCGGAACCGCCTCGCGCTCCCGGCAGACGCGCCCGGGATGGGCGCTTTTCGACGCATTCGATGGACAATATCCGCAATTTCTCGATCATCGCCCACATCGACCACGGCAAATCGACGCTGGCCGATCGCATCATCCAGTTGTGTGGCGGGCTCTCCGACCGCGAGATGGAAGCCCAAGTACTGGACTCGATGGACATCGAGAAGGAACGCGGCATCACCATCAAGGCGCAGACCGCCGCGTTGTCCTACAAGGCACGGGACGGCAAGGTCTATAACCTCAATCTGATCGATACCCCGGGACACGTCGACTTCAGCTACGAAGTCAGCCGCTCACTGTCCGCGTGCGAAGGTGCTCTGCTGGTGGTCGATGCTTCCCAAGGTGTGGAGGCGCAAACCGTTGCCAACTGTTACACCGCCATCGAGCTGGGCGTGGAAGTGGTGCCGGTGCTCAATAAAATCGACTTGCCTGCGGCTGATCCGGACAACGCGATCCAGGAAATCGAAGACGTCATCGGCATCGACGCGACCGATGCGACGCGCTGCTCCGCCAAGACCGGCGTAGGCGTGGCCGATGTGCTGGAAGCGCTGATTGCCAAGGTGCCGGCGCCCAAGGGTGACCCGGCCGCGCCGCTGCAAGCGCTGATCATCGACTCGTGGTTCGACAACTATGTCGGCGTGGTGATGCTGGTGCGCGTGGTGAACGGCACGCTGCGCGCCAAAGACAAAATTCTGCTGATGGCAACCGGTGCGCAGCACTTGGTGGAGCAGGTGGGCGTGTTCTCGCCGAAGTCCGTGCCGCGGGAATCGCTGTCTGCCGGGCAAGTGGGCTTCGTTATCGCCGGCATCAAGGAATTGAAGGCAGCCAAGGTGGGTGACACCATCACCCACGTGGCACCGCGCAAGGCCGAGGCGCCGCTGCCGGGCTTCAAGGAGGTCAAGCCGCAGGTGTTTGCTGGCCTGTATCCGGTGGAAGCCAACCAGTACGAAGCGCTGCGTGAATCGCTGGAAAAGCTCAAGCTCAATGACGCGTCTCTGCAGTACGAGCCGGAAGTGTCGCAGGCGCTGGGCTTTGGCTTCCGCTGCGGCTTCCTGGGTCTGTTGCACATGGAGATTGTGCAGGAGCGCCTGGAGCGCGAGTTCGACATGGATCTGATTACCACCGCGCCGACGGTGGTCTATCAGGTGCAACTGCGCGACGGCACGATGGTGCAGGTGGAAAACCCCGCCAAGATGCCGGCGGACCCGAGCAAGATCGAGGCGATTCTCGAGCCGATCGTCACGGTCAATCTGTACATGCCGCAGGATTATGTGGGCGCCGTGATCACGCTGTGCGAGCAGAAGCGCGGCTCGCAGATCAACATGAGCTACCACGGCCGCCAAGTCCAGTTGACGTACGAAATCCCGATGGGCGAGATCGTGCTGGACTTCTTCGATCGGCTGAAATCCGTTTCGCGCGGTTATGCGTCGATGGATTACGAGTTCAAGGAATACCGCGTGTCGGACGTGGTCAAGGTCGACATCCTGATCAACGGCGACAAGGTCGATGCGCTGTCCATCATCGTCCACCGTTCAAACAGCACTTACCGTGGCCGTGAAGTGGCCGCTAAGATGCGCGAGATCATTCCGCGCCAGATGTACGACGTGGCAATCCAGGCAGCCATTGGCGCCAACGTGATCGCCCGCGAAAACGTCAAGGCGCTGCGAAAAAATGTGCTGGCCAAGTGCTACGGCGGTGATATCTCGCGTAAGAAGAAGCTCCTCGAAAAGCAGAAAGAGGGCAAGAAGCGCATGAAACAGGTTGGTACCGTTGAAATTCCGCAAGAGGCTTTCCTAGCCATCCTGCGCGTCGAAGAAAAATAATCCAGACATCGCTCGGACGATCTCTCATCCATGAACTTCGCCCTGATTCTGTTTGTTCTCGTCGTCCTCACCGGCATTGCGTGGGTGGCTGACAAGCTCGTGTTCCAGCGCCAGCGTCAGACGGCTGCGGCCGCGGCACTGGCTGAATTTGATGCGCGTGCGCAGGTGCAGGCGCAGTACGGCGGCGGTGGCGACATCGGTGCCGCGCGTTTGCAACTGGCCGAGGACAAGCTGCGCCAGCCCTGGTGGCTGGAGTACACCGCCAGTTTCTTCCCGGTTATCGCCGCAGTGTTCCTGCTGCGTTCGTTCGTGATCGAGCCGTTCAAGATTCCGTCGGGCTCGATGATTCCGACGCTGCAGATCGGCGATTTCATTCTCGTCAACAAGTACACGTATGGCATTCGTTTGCCGATCGTCAACAAGAAGATCGTCGAGCTGAACCAACCGCAACGCGGCGACGTGATGGTCTTCCGCTATCCGAAAGACGAGTCGATGGATTACATCAAGCGCGTGATCGGCGTGCCCGGTGACGTGGTGAAGTACGACAACAAGCGCCTGACCGTGAATGGCCAACCGGCCACCTACGCACCGCAGTCCGATTACCTCGATGGCGAGCGCCTGACGTACTCGAAGCAGTATCAGGAGACGCTCGGCAACGTCACGCACAACATCCTGAACGACGCCGATCGCCCGGCCTATGTCTCTGGCCCGGACGATTTTCCGTTCCGCGAGAACTGCACTTACAATCAGACCGGCTTCACCTGCAAGGTACCTGCAGGTCACTATTTCATGATGGGCGATAATCGCGACAACAGTGCGGACTCCCGTTACTGGGGTTTCGTGCCGGACAAGAACATCGTCGGGAAAGCCTTCTTCATCTGGATGAACCTGGGTGACCTGAAGCGGATCGGTGCTTTCCACTGATCCGACAAGTGACGCCAAAATCTCTTATGAAAACTCGGCGATTGCAAAACGGGGGAAATGCAATGCGAATTCGTCAGGCCGGTCTGAAACGCCCGTCGCGCGGGATTACGATGTTTGGCATCCTGATCGGCATCATTGTGCTGATCACGTTTGTGCTGCCGGCTATTCGGTCCGTCCCAAGCCTGATGGAATATCAAGCCATCACGCGCGCCGTGAAGCAGGCACGTGAACGTGCAAGCACGCGCGAAGAAGTGGCCAACGCCTTTGACAAGCAAGCCGCGATCGACGACATCACGTCGATCAAGGGTGAAGATCTGGAAGTGCTGGACGGCGGTGGTTCCATCCAGGCAGTGCGTTTCTCCTATAAGCGAGAGATCCCGTTGTATGGCCCCATCGGTCTGGTGATCACCTACTCGGGGACCCAGCGTTGACATGAGTTTGGATGCACTACAGCAACGTCTTGGCTACCGCTTCAGCAAACCGGAGTTGCTGCAGCAGGCGCTCACCCATCGCAGCCACAGCGCGATGCACAACGAGCGCCTGGAATTTCTTGGCGATTCAATCCTGAATTGCGCCGTCGCCGACATGCTTTACGGCATGTTTGGCAAGCTGGACGAAGGTGACCTCTCGCGTGTACGGGCCAATCTCGTCAAGCAGCAGGCGCTGTATGAGATTGCGCAGATGTTGCTGTTGCCCGATGCCTTGCGTTTGGGCGAAGGCGAATTGAAGAGCGGTGGTTTCCGCCGGCCTTCGATCCTAGCTGATGCGCTCGAAGCGATTTTCGGGGCGGTGTTCCTCGACGGCGGCTTCGATGCTGCCCGCACGCTGATTCGCAAGCTTTATATCCCGATCCTTGAACAGGTCGACCCGCGTACGCTGGGCAAGGATGCCAAGACGCTGTTGCAGGAGTACCTCCAAGGTCACAAGATTGCGTTGCCGCTGTATACGGTGGTTGCCACCCACGGCGCGGCGCATAATCAGCAATTCGAGGTCGAGTGCTCGATTCCGAAGCTAGAGATTCGCGTCTCCGGCAGCGGGGCATCGCGGCGCGCGGCCGAACAATCGGCGGCCAAGCTGGCCCTGGATGAAGCGCATCGCCTAGTGCCACAGCTCGTCAAGCGCAGCCGCGCCGAGCGCACCGGCAAGACGCGCAAGCAGGCTACGCCGCCCGATCCGCAGTTGTCTCTCAGGTTGAAGGAATAATCAGGTAAATGAGCGACACCCCATTGCAGCCTCCGCAGCCAGAATCTGGTGTGCCGGAGGGGTTCCGCTGCGGCATGGTCGCCATTGTTGGGCGGCCGAACGTCGGCAAATCCACGCTGATGAACGCCCTCGTGGGCCAGAAAGTCAGCATCACATCGCGCAAGGCGCAGACCACGCGCCACCGCATCACCGGCATTCAGACGACCGATGACGCCCAGTTCGTCTTCGTCGATACGCCGGGCTTTCAGACACGTCACGCCACGGCGCTGAACCGCTCGCTGAACCGCGCAGTCACCTCCACGCTTACGTCAGTGGATGCCGTGCTGTTCGTGGTTGAAGCCGGCCGCTATGGCCCGGACGACGAGAAGGTGCTCTCGCTGCTGCCGCGCGAGACGCCCGTGATCCTGATCGTCAACAAGGTCGACAGGCTCGACGCGTACACGCGCGCCGAGATGGTCGCCGTGTTCCTGCAGGACATGGCACAGGTGTTTCCGTTTGCCGAAATCGTGCCGATGTCGGCGAAGAACCGCGACGACATCGACCGCTTGCTCGGCATCGTGCGCCCGTATCTGCCAGAAGGCGAACCGATGTACGACCCGGAAGCGCTGACCGATCGCAGCGAGCGCTTCCTGGCCGCAGAAATTGTTCGCGAGAAGGTCTTCCGCTGGACCGGCGACGAATTGCCGTATTCCAGCACCGTCATCGTCGACAAATTCGAGACCGAAGGCCGCCTGCGCCGCGTATTCGTGACCATTCTGGTCGACCGCGACGCGCACAAGGCAATGATCATTGGTGCGAAGGGCGCCAAGCTCAAGCAGATCTCTACCGAAGCCCGCATGGACATGGAAAAACTGTTCGACGGCAAGGTGTATCTGGAGGTCTGGATCAAGGTCAAGAGCGGTTGGGCCGACAACGAAGCCGGCCTGCGCGCCTACGGCTACGAGTAACCACTCAGCCGGGCCACTCTACACACGCTCGATGGCGGGACGATCCGATCCGATTCCGGACGAGGCCGCGGAATGGCTCGCCGAGGAAAGCGTAGCCGGCGCCGCGCCGCGCAAGAGCTTTCCTGCCGGGCGTTCCGAAACACGCGTTGCTGCGCAGCCGGCCTTCGTGCTGCACAGTTATCCGTATCGGGAAACCAGCCTCATCATCGACGTATTCACGCCGGACTACGGGCGCATGGCGCTGGTCGCCAAGGGGGCCAAGCGACCGCATTCGGCCCTGCGCGCGGTGCTGCAGACGTTCCAGCCGCTGTCGCTTTCCTGGAGCGGGCGCGGTGATGTGCGTACGCTGACCCGCGCCGAGTGGGTCGGCGGCATGCTGCCACTGGGCGGGGAGGGGCTGCTATCCGGTTTCTATCTGAACGAACTGCTTGTCAAGTTCGTCGCCCGCGAAGATGGCCACCCGGTGCTGTTCGCGCATTACGTCGAAACACTCAACAAGCTTGCTCATGGTGAACCCGCGGCCTTCACGCTACGCGCGTTCGAACGTGTGTTGCTACGTGAGACTGGCTTCGCTGCGCGGCTCGACCGCTGCATCGACGGGGAGCCGGTGCAAGCCGACGCCGAATACGTCTATCACCCAGAGCGCGGCATCCGGCGGACGCTGCCGAGCGATCCGTCGTCCTGGCCTGTTTTGCGGGGCCAGACGCTGATCGACATGGAACACGACGATTACGCTTCTCGCCCAACGACCGCGCAGCAAAGCCGCAGCCTGATGCGTTTCCTGCTGCATTATCATTTGCACGGCACGCCGCTTTCGACGCGCCAGATCCTGATCGACTTGCAGAAACTATGATCTTTCATGCCTCGCCGGGAATCATCGACCTGGGCATCAACATCGACCACGTCGCCACGCTGCGCAACGCGCGCGGCACCACGTATCCGGACCCGATCGCTGCGGCGCTGTTGGCTGAAGAAGCCGGCGCCGATCTCATCACCTTGCACCTGCGCGAAGATCGCCGCCACATCAAGGACGCCGATGTGCGCGCGCTGCGACCGCAGCTGCGCACGCGCATGAATCTGGAGTGCGCGGTCACGCAGGAGATGCTCGACATCGCGTGCGACGTCGGCCCGCAGGATGTCTGCCTCGTGCCCGAGCGCCGTCAGGAAGTGACCACCGAAGGCGGGCTGGACGTGGTGGGTGGTTTTGCCAAGGTGCAGGCCGCTTGTAAGCAACTGGCCGATGCGGGCATTCGCGTGTCGCTGTTCATCGATCCGGATGCGGCGCAGATCGAGGCCGCTGCAGCTGCCGGCGCCCCCGTCATCGAACTGCACACGGGCCGCTATGCCGAAGCGACCGACGATGCCGAGTTGCGGGCAGAACTTGTCCGCATCGAAACCGCGGTGGAAGAGGGCATCCGCTGGGGCGTGCGCGTGAATGCGGGCCACGGTCTCCACTACACGAACGTGCAGCCGATTGCCGCCATCGCAGGCATTCACGAACTCAACATCGGCCACGCCGTCGTTGCGCATGCGGTGTTTGCCGGCTGGCAGAACGCGGTGCGCGAGATGAAGGCGATCATGGTTGCGGCACGGTTGTCGTCCACGACGCCGGCCGCCGCACACCCGGGCGTGCCTGTATGAACGAACGGGCCGCAGCCACCTCAGCGTCCGGTGCGATTTACGGCATCGGCACCGACATCATCCAGATCGAGCGCGTCGAAGGCGTGATGCAGCGGACCAACGGCCGCTTTGCCGAGAAGGTGCTTGGGCCTGATGAGCTGCGTGTCTATCATGCCCGCAAGGCTCGCTCCGAGCGGCGTGGCCTCGCGTTTCTTGCCACGCGCTTTGCCGCCAAGGAAGCCGTGTCCAAGGCCATCGGACTCGGCATGCGCTGGCCGATGACATGGCGTGCGGTACAGACGCTGAATTTGCCGTCCGGCCAACCTGTGGTGCGCTACAGCGGCGAATTGGCCGACTGGATTGCGCAGCACAGCCTTCATATCCAGATCAGTGTGACGGACGAGCGCGACTACGCAGTTGCCTTCGCCGTCGCCGAGTTGCAAACGAAATCCTCCGCATGACTCAAACCAAGAAACAGAAGCGCCCCGGCCCGATCGTTCTGGATGTTGCCAGCCTGGAACTGGGCCCCGACGATGTTCGGCGCATTGCCCATCCGTTGACGGGCGGTGTGATCCTGTTTGCGCGCAACTTTGAATCGCGCGCGCAATTGACGGCGCTTACGCAGGCCATTCGCGCGATTCGCAACGACGTGCTCATTTGCATCGATCACGAAGGCGGTCGCGTGCAACGCGCCAAGACCGACGGTTTTACGCACCTGCCGGCCATGGGGGCGCTGGGCAAGCTTTGGGACACCGACGTGCTGGCCGCCACGCGCGCTGCCACCGCTTGCGGCTATGTGCTGGCCGCTGAACTGCGCGCGTGCGATATCGACCTCAGCTTCACGCCCGTGCTCGATCTGGACTACGGCAGCAGCAGCGTGATCGGCGATCGCGCGTTCCATCGCGACCCGCGCGTGGTCACGATGCTGGCCAACCATCTGACGCTGGGCTTGCGCCTGGCCGGCATGTCCAATTGCGGCAAGCATTTCCCCGGCCACGGCTACGTCCAGGCCGATTCGCACATCGCCGTGCCGGTGGACGAGCGCCCGTTGGAGGCCATCCTCGCAGACGACGCGCAGCCCTACGGCTGGATGGGAATCGGCCTGCAGTCGGTGATGCCGGCACACGTGATTTATTCGGCGGTCGATCCGAATCCGGCGGGCTTCTCTCGCTTCTGGCTGCAGGACATGCTGCGGGCGCATTTCAACTTTGACGGCGTGATCTTCAGCGATGACCTGAGCATGGAGGGCGCGAGTGTTGCTGGCACGGTCGTCGACGGTGCGCGAGCGGCGCTCACGGCCGGCTGCGACATGGTGCTGATCTGCAATGCACCGGAAAAGGCCGATCAACTGCTTGGCGAATTGGATGTGCCGATGGGCAAGGCGTCGCAGCGGCGCGTGCGGAGGTTGTTTGGTGGTCGCGCCGTGAAGGACTGGGCGAAGCTGCAGCAACAATCGGCTTATAAGCAGGCGCTGCGTACGTTACGCGAGGCAAAACTCATCAAGTAGCCTCGAAACGCCAAGAAGTCTGCTCGAAAAAGAAAAGGCTCCCGAGGGAGCCTTTCTTCTTGCTGCGACGCCAGCTTACTTGGCGCGGCTGCGGTACTCGTCGGTGCGCGTGTCGATTTCGATCTTCTCGCCGATGTTGCAGAACAGCGGGACCATGATCGTGAATTCTTCGTTGTCGTTGATGCGAGCCGCCTTCAGAACCTTGCCCGACGACGTGTCGCCCTTGACGGCCGGTTCGGTGTAGACGATTTCGCGAACGACCGTCGTCGGCAGTTCCACCGAGATAGCGTTCTCGTTGTAGAACGTCACCTCGACCTTCATGCCGTCTTGCAGGTAGTTCAGCGCGCTGCCCATGGCCGCAGGCTCAACGTTGTACTGTTCATAGGTGACCGGGTCCATGAACACGTACATCGTGCCGTCGAAGTAGGAGTACTCGGCTTCCTTCTTCTCCAGGATGACTTGGTCCATCTTGTCGTCGGCGTTGAACACCGACTCGCCGCCTGCACCCGTCAGCAGGTTCTTGTACTTCATCTTGACGACGGCGCCCGAACGGCCCGAACGGCTGTACTCGGTCTTGAGAACGACCATTGCGTCGTTGCCGATCATGAACACGTTGCCAGCGCGGAGTTCCTGCGCGATTTTCAAAGCCATTTCACATTTCCTGAGAGTAAGAGGGTTCGATGCGCGCCAAGCAACGAAGCACCGCGCGATACCCTCCGGGCCGCGCGAACCAGGTCAGAGCCGGGGGTCGCATACAGATCAGCCCGCTATTTTACCTGTTTTTCGCAAAATGCCACCAAATTCGCGGCGAGATCGCCTAGTTGCATCAAGCTTTGCTCCCACGTGACGGCTCGTACGCGCAGGCGCTCCGCGGTGCCCGCAAAGTCCGCCCAGTTGAGTGACGCCGGCGCACCATTCCAGGCGTGCCAGAAAGCAATGAGCGCCTTGGCGTCAGCCTCTGCCAGAGCGGCGGTATAGCGCGCCAGAAAGGCGTCCAGCTTCATGAGATGCACGTCGTCGCTTTGAGGGTAGATGTGCCAAACAAAAGGTTTCAGCGCCCATTGGGCGCGCACGAATGAGTCTTCTCCGCGCACGAAGTTGATGTCGCAAGCCCAGAGGAGCGGGTCGTAATGCTCCTGTGGCACGAATGGCACGACGGCTACGCTCAGGTTGCCGCGCGTCCACCGAGCGCCTGTCTGGGCGCCACTGCCGTCACTCAAAAGCTCGGCGATTTGCCTGGCAGCCAAGCCCTCTGGAACTAGGCAGATGACCGGCTGTGGCGCTGCTGCCCACTGAGCGACCAGCGTTGGCAGCGCCGGGTTGGCATAGGCGAACAGGCTCACTCGCAGGGCGTCAGGGCTGTCGCGCATCAGGTCGTCGACGCCGAGGCGGTGCCACAACGCCTGGTGGGCGGCGGGGCTTGCCTCGAACGTCTTGCGTTGGGCGCCAAGATGCGATTCCCGCAGTACGCCGCCGGTGTTGCGTGCAAAACCGGGGAAGAAGAAATGTTTGACCAGCGGGAACCGCATATGTGGCGACTGCATCGCGTGGTGCTCGGCCACCCAGTTTTCGGCGCTCAGGTATTCGAGGTTGATCCAGACCGGCGCCGATCCTTGGGATGCCCGCTCGGCCATGAGCGTCAGCATGGGCTCAGGGACGGCGCATGCGAAGGCGCCGACCACCACGTCATGCAGCGCGGGTTGTGCATCCGCAGCGAGCAGGCTGGCGACCTGCGCATCGTCAGCCCAGTGGCGAATATCTACGCCCGAGACGCGCTGCGCCTCGGCCTTTGCGTCAACAGCGGGGCAGATCTTTTCGAACGAGCGGAGATCGTCCACCCACAGGCGGACGGTGTGGCCGTGCTCTTGTACAAGCTGACGGGCCAGGCGCCAGCAGACGCCGATGTCCCCGTAATTGTCGACGACGCGGCAAAAGAGATCCCAGGATGTGATGGTGCGCATGCAGGAAGGCGAGTCGGGCAGCGAAGAGGAGCGGGCCGACATTGTAGTCGGCAGCTTGTTCTACACTGACGGCCTCTGACCCAGCGAACGCCATGTCGTCCGACCCCACGCAACCCCAGCCCCCCGAGACGCCCGAGAGCGTCGAGCCCTGCGCGCCCGCGAACGTGCCCGAATTCGACGCGAAAGCGCATATCGCGCGCTTGCCGAACCTGCCGGGCGTGTATCGCTACTTTGATGCGCAGGGCAACGTGCTCTATGTGGGCAAGGCACGCGACCTCAAGAAGCGCGTGTCGAGCTACTTCAACAAAACGCTGCTTTCGCCGCGCATCGCGATGATGGTGGCGAAGATCGCGCGCATCGACACCACGGTCGTGCGCAGCGAGGCCGAAGCGCTACTGCTCGAGAACAACCTCATCAAAGCGCTGGCGCCCCGCTACAACATCCTGTTTCGCGACGACAAGTCGTATCCGTATCTGAAGCTCACGCAGCACGCGTATCCGCGCATGGCGTATTACCGCGGCGCGACCGATCGCAGGCATCAGTATTTCGGCCCATTCCCGAGTGCGCATGCGGTGCGTGAGAGCATGCAGATTCTGCAGAAGGTGTTCCAGCTCCGCACGTGCGAAGACACCGTCTTCAACAACCGGACGCGGCCCTGCCTGCTGCATCAGATCCATCGCTGCAGCGGCCCGTGCGTGCAGGCGATCAGCGCAGAGGATTACGCGCGTGACGTCGCCAACGCCGCCGGTTTCCTGCAGGGCCGGCAGGACGAGGTCATGCAGACGTTGCAGGACAAGATGCAGCGCTACGCTGAATCGCTGGAGTTCGAGCAGGCCGCCATCGTGCGCGACCAGATCGGCGCATTGTCGACGGTGCTCAAGCAGCAGTCGGTGGAGGAGGTGGGCCACGCCAGCGACATCGACATCCTGGCGGTTGCCATCAAGGGCGGCCACGCGTGCGTGAACCTCGCGATGGTGCGCGGCGGGCGCCATCTGGGTGACAAAGCTTACTTCCCTACGCATGTTGAAGAGGGCGCCGCCATTGTCGGCGTGGATGTGGAAGCCGATGGTGAGACTGCGGCAGAAACATCACGCGATGCCGAACGCATGGCCAGCGACATCCTCGAAGCCTTCGTCGCGCAGCACTATCTCGATCAGTTTGTGCCGCCGGTGCTGGTGGTCAGCCATCAGATTCACGCAACCGAGTTGATCGACGCGCTGGCCGAGCAGGCCGGGCGCCGCGTTTCGGTTGTGCGTCAGCCGCAGGGCGGGCGCCGCGCGTGGCTGGAGATGGCGGAGAAGGGTGCCGAGCTGTCGCTGATGCGTCGCCTTTCCGAGCAAGGCAGCCAGCAGGCCCGCACACTTGCGCTGGCCGAGACCATCGGCATTGATCTCGAAGACCTCGCCGCGCTGCGGGTCGAGTGCTTTGACATCAGCCACACCGCCGGCGAAGCCACGCAGGCCTCGTGCGTGGTCTTTCACAGCCACGCCATGCAAAACAGCGAATACCGCCGCTATAACATCCAGGACATCACTCCGGGCGACGACTACGCGGCCATGCGGCAAGTCCTCACGCGCCGCTACCAGAAGATCGTCGAGCAGGCTGGCGAAGACACCCCCAACATGCCAAGCATTGTGCTGATCGACGGCGGCAAGGGACAGGTGGAAGTCGCGCGCCAGGTCTTTGAGGAGCTTGGGCTGGATATTGGGTTGCTCGTCGGCGTGGCCAAGGGCGAGGGGCGCAAGGTCGGCCTGGAAACGCTCATCTTTGCCGATGGTCGCCCGTCACTGGAGTTAGGTCAGGGCAGCGCTGCACTGATGCTTGTCGCGCAGATTCGAGATGAAGCGCACCGCTTTGCCATCACCGGCATGCGTGCCAAGCGGGCCAAGGCGCGCAATACGTCGAGGCTGGAAGAGATCGAAGGCATCGGCGCCAAGCGCCGGCAGCGGTTGCTGGCGCGCTTCGGCGGCCTGCGTGGTGTGCTGGCAGCGAGCGTCGCCGAACTCGCCACGGTGGAAGGTATCTCGCAGACCCTGGCCGAAGAAATCTACCGTCAGCTGCATTGATCGGCGACAATGCCCCATCTTGTCGCGTCGGTTTGCGCTTGCGCGGCGGTTGTCCTCTCGATTTGCCATGCCCTTCAACTTCCCGATCCTCCTGACCTGGTTGCGTGTGGCCATGATCCCGCTGGTGGTGGGCGTGTTCTACGTGCCGGACACCTGGATGGCACTGCCCGCCAAGAACCTCACGGCCGCGGTGTTCTTCATCGTTGCAAGCCTCACCGATTGGTTCGACGGCTTTCTTGCTCGCCGCTGGAACCAGACGTCCGCTTTCGGGGCCTTCCTCGATCCGGTCGCCGACAAGCTGATGGTGGCCGCCGCGCTGCTGGTGCTGCTGTCATTGGGCCGTGTCTCGGACGTCATCGCACTCGTCATCATTGGCCGTGAGATCACCATCTCCGCACTGCGTGAGTGGATGGCGCAAATTGGCGCGTCGAAGAGCGTGGCCGTCAACTTCCTCGGCAAGCTCAAGACAACCTTCCAGATGATCGCGATTCCGTTGCTGCTGTTCGAGGGCCGCCTGTTCGGCATGATCGACGCGCAGGTGTGGGGCACGTGGCTGATTTACGTGGCGGCGGTGCTCACGCTGTGGTCGATGGCGTACTACATGAAGCTCGCCTGGCCACAGATTCGCGAGCGCGCAAAATGAGCCTGTAAAAACTCTTGCGCAAAACTGTTGACGAGGACGATCTTTCTTTGCCATAATTTCGTTCTCGCGTTGCAGTGATGTGACGCAAACGGTCTGGCAGCACAAAGGTTGTACGGCAGTGCTGATAGCCAAAATGCGGGAATAGCTCAGTTGGTAGAGCGCAACCTTGCCAAGGTTGAGGTCGCGAGTTCGAGCCTCGTTTCCCGCTCCAGTTTGAAATGTGTGGCCGTGTTGATGTGATGGCGCGGCGGCATAACCGGTTACGCGGGAATAGCTCAGTTGGTAGAGCGCAACCTTGCCAAGGTTGAGGTCGCGAGTTCGAGCCTCGTTTCCCGCTCCAATCCCGAAGGGAAGCCTTGCTTCCCTTTTTCTTTATCGGCACGGCAAACACGCGGTTCTTCGTGAATTGCTACAATGCGGTGCTGAGCCCCTGGCGGGGTAGCAAAGTGGTTATGCAGCGGCCTGCAAAGCCGTGTACGCCGGTTCGATTCCGGCCTCCGCCTCCAGAATGAAAAAAGCCCCGACTGGTTCGGGGCTTTTTGTTTTTGCATCGTGCACGATGCGCTTGCTTCGGCCTAACGTCTCCGTCCTGCATTCCTTAGTTTGGACAGCGCGCCGCCGCAGCGTTGGCGCAGATCCAGACGGCATTGCCAAGCAATCCCTCCTCGGTTAAGTGGTTGCATGAAAAAACTGGTTTGCCTAGACTCAAGTGGTTTTAATTTAAAACCATTTGAGGCAGCCGATGCCCTCTGATTGCGTTGCCGAACATTCGTCTACCGAGCGTGCCGCTCCCTCTGCAGCACTGCCCCGCGCGTGGGTTGTCATGCTGGCGCTTTGCGCAGCGGCTAGCGTATCGAACGTCTACTTTGCCCAGCCGTTGCTCGAACCATTGGCCCGTGAATTTGCACTCAGCGATGCATGGGCGGGCGGCATCATCGGCGCGACACAAGCTGGCTGTGCGCTTGCCCTGGCGCTCGTCGTGCCGCTGGGGGACCGCTGGCCACGCAAGCCGTTGCTGTTGATGCAGCTCGTCCTGCTCACGCTGGCGTTGCTCGCGGTAGCCCTTACGCAGATGCGCTGGTGGCTGCTGCTCGGCATGTTCTCCGTAGGCTTGCTTGGCACCGCGATGACGCAAGGACTGATCGCCTGTGCCGCCGCGTTGGCGCCATCGGCAGAGCGCGGGCGTGTGGTCGGTGCGGTGCAGGGCGGGGTCGTGATCGGTCTTTTGCTGGCGCGTGCCGTTGCTGGCTGGATCTCGGATGCCGCAGGCTGGCGCGCCGTCTATACGGCATCAGCCGGTTTCTCGGCAGCGATGCTTTTTTTGCTGTGGCGCTCGTTGCCTGCCCCGCCGACCGCGCTTTCTCCCATGGGATACACCGCGCTCCTGCGCTCGATGGGGCAACTCTTGATGACCGAACCTGTGTTGCAGGTACGCGGCCTGATCGGTTTGCTGATGTTCGCGGTGTTTAATGTGTTCTGGAGCGCGATGGCGCTAGCTTTGAGCGCTCCTCCCTATGCGCTCTCAACGGCGGGCATCGGTGCATTCGGTTTGGTTGGGGCGATTGGTGCGCTGGCTGCTGCGCGAGCGGGGCATCTGGCTGACCGTGGCTGGGCGCAGACGACAACGGGCATCGCCCTGGGATTGCTGTTGCTCGCGTGGTTGCCGCTCGGTCTCGGGCTGCAGCATCTCGCGTGGCTGATCGTCGGCGTGATTTTGTTGGATTTGGGTGGCCAAGCCGTGCATGTGCTGAACCAGAGTCTGATTTTCCGCTTGCAGCCGGAAGCACATAGTCGGTTGGTCGGCGCGTACATGCTGTTTTATGCCGCAGGAAGCGGGCTGGGGGCGACGGCTTCGACCGCGGTGTATGCGTGGGCGGGGTGGCCCTGGGTATGCGTACTGGGGGCAGCTCTTAGCTTGGTGGCGCTGGGGTTCTGGGCAGCGACCGCGACTTGGGCGCGCGGGCAGGGGCGCTAGTGGAGGGCCTGCTTGTGAGGCGCGGGGTACGTATACCCGGTAGCCGCCGCCAGCCGGCGGGCCAGCCTCTATACTTGCTCCACACTCGCACCTTGTAATGGCGTGATAAAAAATGATAGAACGCCATGGAAACTCGGCTCCGCGCTTGGCTTTTCACAATTGTTTGCAATATGACAGGGGCGGCCTTTTAGCATGAGTTGGGCTCAAGCCGGTGTGCGATACCTGCTGGCAGGGCGTGGGTAAGGTCTTGCGCGGGGGCATGTGCCGCGCCAATGGTGGCTGGTGGATCGAACAACGATGCACCGGTCCGGGACCCGATCAAAACGACAAAGGGAGTGACCCGGCATTCCGCATAGCGATAGCCGGACCCGTTACGGGGAAAGGGCAGTCCAGATGGCGATACGAATTGCCTCGGTAGAAGACAACCAGGCGCAATCGGATTTGATCCGAGAGATCCTGGTTTCGTCCGGATACGAATGCGAGTGTTTCAGTAACGGGGATGCCTTCGTCAAGGCGCTGCGGGATCGCACGTTCGATCTGCTGCTGCTCGACTGGCAGTTGCCCGATATCAGCGGCATCCAGCTTGTGAGCTGGGTGCGGCAGACGGTCGGCCCGGCGCTGCCGGTGCTGTTTCTGACCAACCGATCGCTCGAAGACGACGTGGTGCGGGGCCTGGCTGCCGGCGCCGACGATTACGTCATCAAGCCGGTGCGTCGCGCCGAATTGGTGGCACGCGTCGGAGCGCTGCTGCGTCGTGCAGCGCCGCGCACGGGTGAATCGCTCGAACGCATTCGCGTCGGCCCGTATGCGGTGGATCCGGTCGGGCGCGTGCTGACGTTGAATGGCTCGCAGGTCGAGCTGTCGCCGCGCGAGTTTGATCTTGGGTTGTACCTGTTCCGCAACATCGGCAAGCTGGTGCCGCGCGAGCTGATCGAGCAGGCGGTCTGGGGGCGGAGCATTGGGCCGGATTCGCGCACACTGGCCACGCATATCTCCAAGCTGCGGCTCAAACTCGATCTCAATCAGAAGAATGGCGTGCGGCTGGTCTCGGTGTATTCGCATGGCTATCGCCTCGAAACCACGCAGGAAGATGGTGAAGCAAGCTGACGCAATCTGGGGTGGTTTGATTGGGCGCGCCGCGTTTGTCGGCGCGTTCGTTCTTTTTGGCGGCGTGTGGCAGCCGGCAACGGCTCAGCCTTCCGGCGCCGATGGCACCGATTTCCTTTATCGCGTACAGCAGGGCGACACACTGATCAACCTTGCAGCGCGTTACATGGACAGCGTCGATGGCTGGCGCCTGCTGCAGCAGCGCAACCATGTGGTGGATCCGTATCGGTTGAAGCCCGGCTCGCTCGTTCGGATTCCGTTCGATCGCATTCCGGTGGTGCCGGCGACGGCCCAGGTGGTGTTTGCCCGCGATGCAACGACCGGCGGCAAGCCACTGCAAGCGGGCATGAGGCTCGCAGAAGCCTCGCAGATTGATACCGGCGACAAAGGCGCTGTGACGCTGGCATTTGATGACGGCACGCGCGTCACTGTGCCGCCGGGCAGCCACGTGGCGCTGTCGCGTGTGCGAGCGTTTGCGCGTGCCGGGCTGATCGACGTGCGCGTGCACGTAAAGCAGGGCGAGGCCGACTCCAATGTCTCGCCCAGGAAGAGCGGTGTGGGCCGGTACGAGATTTCCACGCCCGCGCTGGTGACGGGCGTGCGCGGTACGCGTTTCCGCGTGCAGGCGAGCGAAGCCGTATCGACGAGTTCCGTGCTCGAAGGCGAGGTGGCCACGCGCGCCGGTCGCCAGCAGCAGGCGGTCAAGGCCGGCTTTGGCGTGCAGGCATCGGATGGGCACCTCAAGCGCGCAGCGCTGCCTGCTGCGCCCAAGCTCGACGCCATCCCCCAGCTTGTGCAGACGCCGTGCCTGCGCGCAACGTGGCAGCCCGTCAAGGGCGCGGTCGGCTATCGAGCTGCCGTGGCGCGCGATGCCGCCCTGACCGAACTCAGCGCTTACCAATTGAGCAAGACGCCCGCAGTAACGCTCTGCGGCGATGAGGACGGCGACTACACGCTCGTCGTGCAAAGCATCGATGCGCTCGGGCTGACAAGCGAGTCGGCCACGCGGCCGTTCACCGTGCGCCTGCACCCGGAAGCGCCCTATACGATCCAGCCCGCCACCGTCCGGACTTACCGCAGCGGCGACGTGGCATTCGCATGGGCTGCCGTGTCCGATGCTGGCAGCTACGACATGGAAGTCGCAGACGCAGAGACCTTTGCCTCGCCGGCTGTCCAGCAGCATGCCAAAGATGTGCGTCTGACCAAGCCATTGACGGCCGGCACATGGTGGTGGCGTGTGCGCTCCGTGGCCGCAGACGGCAAGACGGGCCCGTGGAGCGATGCGCTGCGTTTTCGCGTGCTCGACATTCCACCGGATGCCGTGCCGACAGCCGCAGTGGAAGCCGGCGACGATGGCAAGCTGCACGCTCACTGGTCTGCGCTGCCGCCGGAGTTGGCGGCATCTGGCGCGCGCACGCGTGTGCAACTGGCGGGCGACACAAGCTTCGCCAAGCCCATCGCCGACATTGTGAGCGAAGGCAATGAGGCCACCATTCCGCGGCCGCCGTCCGGCGTGTATTACATCCGCACCGGCGTAGACCTGGGCGATGCGGCATCGGTGGTCTACGCTAAGCCGCAGCGCATTGACGTCGGCACCTTCGTCGGTGACTCCGCGCGCAGCCCGGTGCAGAGCGGCGGCAGCAATCTCCTTCTCAATGACTGAACCCGTACCCGCCAAGTCGGATGTGCGCAGCCTGGGGCGGCGCGCGTTGGTGGAGTGGGGCGTGCTGGTGGTGTTGGCTGCGCTACTGACGTTGGGTGCGGTGCGCTGGAGCGTGGTCGCGCGGCTTGACGCGGCGCTGTACGACACCGTCATCACGCTGCACGGGCATGCGCCGCGCGACGATATCGTCATCGTGGCCATTGATGACCAAAGCCTTGACGCGGTGGGGCGCTGGCCGTGGCCGCGCAGCCGGCTGGCCGATCTGATTGCGCGCGTGGGCCAGGCACAGCCGCGCGCCATCGGCGTCGATATTCTGCTGATCGAGCCCGATCTTGCGCAGCCCGAAGGCGATCGGGCGTTGACCGCTGCCATCGAGCGGGCTGGAAACGTCATCCTGCCCGCGCTGCCTGAGCGCACGGAGCAGGGGCGCGTGTATCACTATCCGTTCCTTGGTATCAACGCGTCCGTCGCACATATCAATGCCGCCCCCGACGCGGACAGCGTCGTGCGTGGCATGTATCTGGCCGAGGGCCCGCGTGCTCATGTGCTGGACCATCTTGCCGTGCAGCTCGCGCGGCAGGTAGCGCAACCGCCGGCCTCCATACCGGTGTTGTCTGATGTGGAGACCGATGCCGGCGGCTGGACGCGGCGGGCGCATATCCGCCTGAATTTTGCGGGCCCGGCCGGTACATACCGGCATGTGCCGGCGCTGGATGTGCTCAATGGTCACGTGCCGCCCGAGGTGCTTGCCGGCAAGCTGGTGCTGATCGGGGCGACGGCATCGGGCGTATCCGATATCTTTGCGACGCCGCCTTCGCGCACGATGAGCGGCGTCGAAGTGCTGGCCAACGCCACGCAAACCGTACTCGACGGCAGCGCCATCCTGCCTGTGCCCGCGGGCGTGTTCTGGGCGATGACGCTGCTTCCCTTGCTGATGACCGCGTTTGCCGTGCGTTGGCTCACGCCGCGCATGGCGCTTGCCGTGGCGCTGGCGGGTGCCGCCGTGTTGTTGTTGAGCACGGTTGGTGCGCTGGTGTTCGGCAATCGCTGGTTGCCGCCGTTTGCCGCGTTGGTTGGCCCGCTGGTGCTGTATCCGCTGTGGAGTTGGCGCCAGCAGGAAGCCGCGTTGCGCTTTCTGCGCGACGAGATGCAGCGCCTGGCGCGCGAGCCCGGCTTGTTGGGCGATACCGCGCCGCTCGCCCGCACCGGCCGCACCTTGGGCGCGCACATGGATGCCGTCGCCTCGCTCATTGACAAGCTGCGCGGGCTGCGCCGCTTCCTGGCCGATGCCCTGGAGAGCCTGCCTGATGCCACGGTCGTCTGCACGCACGACGGCGCGATCCGCCTGGCGAACGGCCGCAGCGCAGATCTGGCCGGCCAATTGCAGACGCCCGGCCAGAACCGCGCCGCCGCGTTGCGCGACCTGCCGACGCTGCTGGCGCGTGCGTTTTCCGACCCCGCCGCTGGCGAGTACTACTGGGCGCGCTGGCTGGCCAATCCCACCGGGCTCGAGCCTGTCGAGTTGCAGACACACGATGGCCGCTCGATGTTGATGCACGCAGCCGCGTTGCGGGACGAAGCGGGTCGCCCCGTCGATATCATCGTCAGCTTTGCCGACATCACCCCCGTGCGCCAGGCCGAGCGCCATCGCGAAGAAGCGCTGCGCTTCATCTCACACGACATGCGTTCGCCGCAGAGCGCCATCCTGGCTCTGATCGAGCTGCAGCGCGATGCGTCGCGCGCGTTGGATCGCGACGTGCTGCTCTCACGCATTGAGCAACTGTCGTCGCGCACGCTGGAACTGGCCGACGCCTTCATCGACCTGGCGCGCGCCGAATCGCAAACACTCAAGCTGGTGGATGTGGACCTGGTGGGCCTGGTCCTCGACGCCGCTGACGAGGTCTGGCCGCTCGCGAATCGTCACCAGGTGGAAGTGCGCGTGGTGGCCGACATCGAAGCGGCCGTGCGGGCCGAGCCGCGTTTGCTCGTGCGCGCACTGGTGAATCTGCTCAACAACGCCATCAAGTTCAGCGCGGCGGGTTCTGTGGTCACCGTGTCGGTAGAACAGGACGAGGCGACGTTCTCAGTGGCCGTGGCCGACCAAGGTGCCGGTATTGCCCTGCCTGATCAGCCGCGCTTGTTCCAGCCGTTCCACCGCTTGCATGAGGACATGGCCAACGCGCCGTCCGGCAGCGGGCTGGGCCTCGTATTCGTGAAAACGGTGGTCGACCGGCACGGCGGCCGCATTGCCGTGCAAAGCGCTCCGGGGCTTGGTTCCACCTTCACGCTGTCGCTACCGCGCGTCGCGCGTCGCCACGACGCCTGAGGCCATCGCGGTCTCGTGTGGCCTTTGCCACATTTCCTTTTCAATCATTTGCATTTTGGTATTGCGGCGGCCCTACAGTTCATTGGCCGACCCGCACAGCATGCGCCGGTGACACACCGGTCGAGAGACGACGGCACCTTGGAAAACTGAGCACAGACACGCCCGAGGCGCCACGAATGTTGAGCCAGACTGCAACCGATGTTTTGAGCGAATGCGAATACGAACGCGTTCGCGCCCAACTGCATCAAGCCCTGCGCGGCGACGGGAACCCGCCGCAGGTCGAACGCTTCTGGCTGGCTGGTCGGCACGTATCCATGTGGCGCGGCGATGGTCGCGACGACAGCAATGCACAACTGCACTATCGTCGCACCACCGCTTGACCGCGCCGCACGCAGTCAACTACGAAACCGAGCCATGAAAATCGGTCTGATCGACACGCACCTCGCCCGCCAGCAGGCGATTCACAACGCGCTGCAGCCCACGCGCTTCGAATGTGTGCCGCTGTTTCTCTCCCGCCAAGTTTTTGAAGCCATTGATGTGCACGGCATCAACTTGCTGATGGTCGGCGCGCATGCGCATGACATGCCGGGCCTATCGCTCGTGCGTACCGTGCGCGAGCGCGTCGGCCCAGGTATGGCAATCGTCTATCTCGCCGATGGCCAGGCCGATACCGAGACGGCAGACGCACTCAACCACGGCGCAGACCTGTGCTTCCAAGGCGATATCCGTCCACCGGAGTTGCTCGCGCGGCTCGATGCGTTGATCCGCCGCTTTGCCGTGAGCCGGGCCGTGAGAGCGTCGGAGATTCGGCTAGGGCCGTACACGCTCGATCGACAGAACCGTTCCATCCGCCTGCATGATGCTTCGGTGTCAGTGCATGCGCGTGAATTTGAGCTCGCGCTGTTGTTGTTCGCGAATGCGGGGCGTGTGCTCTCGCGCGCAGACATCGAACTCGCGCTCTGGGGCCGCGAGCTGAGCCCGTATTCACGCACGCTCGATACGCATGTCTCGCGCCTGCGCAAGAAGTTGCGGCTTGGCACGGAGAACGGTCTGCGCCTGCGCGCCATCTACGGGCAGGGCTTCTGCCTGGAGCGCGTGATGGAAGCGGTGGCAACGCACTGACCGCCTTGACCACGGAGCCACTGCCATGCAATTGCTCTGTATCACCATCCTCATCGGCTTTCTTGCCGGGCTTGTGTCCCGGTGGATCACGCCAGGACGAGGCGTCAGCGGTTTCCTTCTCACGATCATGGTGGGAATTGCCGGCGCGCTGACAGCCGCATTTCTCGGCCAGTTGATGCGCTGGTATGAGCCTGGGCAGTCGGCGGGGTTTGTCGGGTCGGTGGCGGGCGCCGTCATCCTGCTGGCCGGTTATCACCTGATGGCACGCGAGCGCTGAGTGCGGCGTTCGAAAGCATAAAAGCCCCGCGAGTCGGGGCTTTTTCATTGGTCGGGCAGGCGGCTCGAGCGGCGGCTGCCAAAAAGAAACGCCCTGATACTCGGGACAGCAGCATCAGGGCCAAGAAGGCCGCGGCTCTCTCTTCCGCGACCGGAGCGCACCCACGAGGGGTCGGTGCAAGCTCAGGTTACGTGGCTGAGAGCGAGGAAATGCAAATCTTTATCAAGAGCGCCCAACACGTTGGAGCGCGGAGCCGGCGATGTTGAGTAATAAGACGTCGTACAACTGCTTGCTAGTGGCGCCAACTCAGCCCGCCGCTGCGGGTGGTTGCGTGCTGGCGGCTTCGTGCGCGCGCCGCAGGCGTTCGCGGCTATTTGACAGGTGCATACGCATGGCAGCGCGCGCCGCTTCCGGGTCTTTGCGGGCGATGGCTTCAAAGACGCTGTGGTGCTCGCGGTTGACTGTGGCACGCAGTTCCGGAGCGTTCAGATAACCCACTTGCGCCAGTCCTATCCGCGTGCGAGGGATGAGCGTTTTGCCGAGCTGGGCGAGGGCGCCAACAAAGTGTTCATTGCCGGTTGCGCGCGCAATGCTCAGATGAAATTGCAGATCGGAGGTGGCGCTGTCATTGCCCTCCGCCTGGTCCTGCTCGATGGCTTCAAGTGCCATGCGCAGGGCGTCGATCTCGGCGGGAGAGATGCGCTGCGCGGCCAGCCCTGCGCACTCTGTCTCGATGGCGACGCGCAATTCCAGCATGCTCAGGATGTCGTGCAGTGTGGACGCATCGCCCAGCTGGATGCTGTTGTCGGCGCGCGGCGGCAGGACAAAGCTGCCAATGCCGTGACGCGTTTCGATCAGCCCCTTGGCCTGCAGGCGCGAAATGGCTTCGCGTATCACGGTACGGCTCACGCCGAGTGCTTCCATCAATGCGGATTCCGTCGGCAGCTTGTCGCCAACGCGCAGGGATTCGTTCGCGATACGCCCCTTGATGTGGTCCACCACCACGTCCGCCAGGCTTTGGGTGCGGCGCACAAGCGTTGCGGGCGAATTGGGGGCGGGCATGCGGTCTCCGGATGGGGGCGGGTTTACCAGGGGTGGTTCGACAGGAATGGGTCAATTATAGTCCCATTCCATGTTGTACGACGACTGATGACATACGTGATGACTATGAATCACCCTGCCTCTGGCACCCCAGTACACACGCCGCGCGTTACGCGCCTCCAGGTCATTCCCGTGGCTGGCCGCGACAGCATGCTGCTGAACCTGAGCGGCGCACACGGCCCGTTCTTTACCCGCAACATCGTCATTCTGGAAGACTCCGAGGGGCATACCGGCGTGGGCGAGGTGCCGGGTGGCGAGTCCATCCGCAAGACCATCGAGGACGCGACGCCCCTGGTTGTCGGACAACCGATCGGCGCATACAACAACGTGCTCAACAGCGTGCGCCGTCAATTTGCCGATCGCGACGCCAGCGGCCGCGGGTTGCAGACCTTCGATCTGCGCACCACCGTGCATGCGGTGACGGCGCTGGAAAGCGCGTTGCTCGACTTGCTCGGCCAGCACCTGGGCGTGCCCGTGGCGGCGCTGCTGGGGCAGGGGCAACAGCGCGACAAGGTGCCGGTGCTCGGCTACCTGTTCTTCGTGGGCGACCGCAAACGCACCGACCTGGATTACGCCGACGGCAGCGACGCCACGGACGACTGGACCCGTGTGCGCCACGAAGAGGCGCTCACGCCGGAGGCGGTCGTGCGCTTGGCCAAGGCGGCCCATGCGCGCTACGGCTTCAAGGATTTCAAGCTCAAGGGTGGCGTGCTGAGCGGCGATGATGAAATGGTCGTCACGACGGCACTGGCCGAAGCGTTTCCTGAGGCGCGTGTCACGCTGGACCCGAACGGCGCGTGGTCGCTGGCAGAGGCTATTCGCCTGTGCCGCGACAAGCACGACGTGCTCGCCTACGCCGAAGACCCGTGCGGCGCCGAGGGCGGTTACTCGGGCCGCGAGGTGATGGCCGAGTTCCGCCGTGCCACCGGCCTGCCGACGGCCACCAACATGATCGCCACCGACTGGCGCCAGATGGGGCACGCCATTCAGTTGCACTCGGTCGACATTCCGCTGGCCGATCCGCATTTCTGGACGATGCAGGGCTCGGTGCGCGTGGCACAGATGTGTGACGACTGGGGTCTGACCTGGGGTTCGCACTCCAACAACCACTTCGACATTTCGCTGGCGATGTTCACGCACGTGGCCGCAGCCGCGCCGGGCAACATCACCGCGATCGATACGCACTGGATCTGGCAAGACGGACAGCGCCTGACCCGCGAGCCGTTCCAGATCGTGGGCGGCGAGATTGACGTACCGGCCGCACCGGGCCTGGGCGTCACGATCGACATGGCGCAACTGGAGAAAGCCCACGCGCTCTACAAGCAGCACGGCCTGGGCGCGCGCGACGACGCGATCGCCATGCGCCAACTGATTCCCAACTGGCAGTTCGACAACAAGCGCCCCTGCATGGTGCGCTGACCGCTACGGCGGAAATCGAGGCGGCGCACGTCGTGGCACGCCGCCTCGTAGATCGGTAACCAATAAAAAAATATCGGAGACAACACCGTGAAGACCATCAAGGGCTTGCGCTGGTGGATCATCGTGCTGGTGTGCCTGGGCACGATCGTCAACTATCTGGCGCGCAACTCGCTGGGCGTGCTGGCGCCTACGCTCAAGGACGAGCTGGGGATGAGCACCCAGCAGTATTCCTATGTGGTGGCGGCCTTCCAGGTCGGCTACACGATCATGCAGCCGGTTTGCGGCTTTATCGTTGACCTTGTCGGCTTGCGTATCGGCTTTGCGTTGTTTGGGGTGTTGTGGTCGTTTGCCGGCGTGCTGCATGCGGGCGCTACCGGCTGGCTATCTCTGGCAGGTTTTCGCGCCTTGATGGGGCTGACCGAAGCCGCTGCCATTCCGTCCGGCATGAAAGCCGTGGCCGAATGGTTTCCCGACAAGGAAAAGTCCGTTGCCGTCGGCTGGTTCAATTCGGGTACGTCGCTCGGCGCGATGTTGGCGCCGCCGCTGGTGATCTTCCTGCATCTGCGTTACGGCTGGCAGTCGGCATTTGTGGTGACCGGCGCCCTCGGCTTCTTGTGGGCCGCGTTGTGGTTCGCGTTCTACCGTTCGCCGAAGGACCACGCCGCGCTGTCCGACGCCGAGCGCGAAAAGATCATCGGCGGGCAGCTTCGTCCCGTCAGTGCCGAGCGCGGCAAGCGGCCGGTCAAGGATGTTGTGACGTCGCGCCGCTTCTGGGCGATTGCGCTGGCGCGCTTCTTTGCCGAGCCGGCCTGGCAGACGTTCAGTTTCTGGATTCCGCTTTATTTCGTCAACGAGCGTCACCTCGATCTGAAGGCGATTGCCATGTTCGCGTGGCTGCCGTTCCTGGCGGCCGACCTGGGCGGGCTGGTGGGCGGCTACCTGTCGCCGTTCCTGATCAAGCGTTTCCGCATTCCGCTGGTGTGGTCGCGAGTGTGCGGGGTCGTGCTGGGTGCCTTCATGATGATTGGTCCGGCGTGCGTCGGGCTCGTGGCGTCTCCCTATACGGCGATTGCGTTGTTCTGCGTGGGTGGCTTTGCGCACCAGATGATCTCCGGCCTGGTCAACACGTTGTCTGCGGACGTGTTCGACCCGGAGGAGGTCGGCACCGCCAGCGGCTTTGCCGGCATGGCGGCGTGGATCGGCGGCCTGGGCTTCTCGCTGTTGGTGGGCGCGCTGGCTGACAAGGTCGGTTATGGTCCGCTGTTCGGCCTGCTCGGCGCGTTTGATCTGATTGGCGCTGCGTTGCTGATTGTGCTGATTCGCGGCCAGTCGCATGAAGAACGTGCCGCGCGTCAGATGCGTCTGTCTGCTTCAAACTGAGTTGAAACCGATGTCCATGTTGAATCCCCCCCGATTCGAAGTCCAGGCGCATGAAGGCAACCGGCTGCGGCTGGCCAGCAGCGCCGGCGCTGCGATTGAACTCTTCGTGCTGGAAGAAGACATCATCCGCGTGCTCGTGCTGCCGCAGGGCGACCTGCGCGGCCCGGCCACGTGGTCGATCGCCCCCGGCAGTGACGACACGCCGCTCGAAGGGCGCGACCGCCGTGACCTCGCCGGCTTCTCGCTCCCAGCATTCCAGTTGCACAGCGATGCCGACACGCTGCGTGTGGAAACCAGCAAGATCCGCCTGAGCGTTGCGCTCGCCGGCGGTTTTTTCACATGGCAGATCCGCGGGGCTGGCGAATGGCAGACCGTGCTGAATGATCGCCCCACGCAGGCCTACAACTTTGGCTACTGGGACGAGCAGGTCTACCACTACGTGCGCCGCGAATCCGGCGAGATGTACTTTGGCCTGGGCGAGCGCGCTGGTGATATGAACCGTGCGCACCAGCGCTACGAGATGCGCAACATCGATGCGATGGGCTACAGCGCGCGCACGACCGATCCGCTGTACAAGCACATCCCGTTCTACGTGACGTGGCAGCCGGAAAACCGCACCGGCTTCGGGCTGTTCTACGACACGCTGTCCGATTGCAGCTTCGACATGGGCCGCGAGCTGGATAACTATCACGGCCTCTATCGCTACTTTGTCGCGCCGCATGGCGATCTCGACTACTACTTCATCGCCTCGCCCGACACGCCGCTCGACGCCACGCGCCGCTTTACGTGGATGACCGGCCGCCCCGCGTGGATGCCGAAATGGGGCCTCGGTTATTCCGGCTCGACCATGACGTACACCGACGCGCCCAACGCGCAGGAACAGATGGCCGAGTTCATCAAGGGGTGCCGTGAGCACGACATCCTGTGCGATTCGTTCCATCTGTCGTCGGGCTATACGTCGATCGGCCCGAAGCGCTACGTCTTCAACTGGAACACCGACAAGTTCCCGGATGCGCGCGGCTTCGTCCAGAGCTATCTGGACGCGGGCATTCGGCTGTGCCCCAACATCAAGCCGTGCCTGCTGCGCGATCACCCGAAGTTTGAAGAAGCCAGGGAAGCCGGCCTGCTGATTTGCGACGCAAACGGCGAGCCGGCCTGGGTGCAATTCTGGGATGAGGTCGGCGCGTATCTCGACTTCACCAACCCGAGAACGCTCGACTGGTGGAAGGCCAACGTCAAGAGCGCGCTGCTTGAATACGGCATGGCGTCGACCTGGAACGACAACAACGAGTTCGAAGTCTGGACGCCCGACGCGTTCGCGCACGGGTTCGGCAAGAAGGCGCCCATCCGCGAAGCCAAAGTGCTGCACACCATGCTGATGATGCGCGCCTCGCGCGAAGCGCAGCTTGAGTTCGCGCCACAGCGTCGGCCGTTCCTGGTGTCGCGCTCGGGCGGTGTGGGCATGCAGCGCTACGTGCAGACGTGGTCTGGCGACAACTACACGTCGTGGGAAACGCTGCGCTACAACCTGAAGATGGGCTTGGGGCTCGCGCTGTCGGGCGTCTCGAACATCGGTCACGACATCGGCGGGTTTGCGGGCCCGGCGCCGTCGCCGGAGCTGCTGGTGCGCTGGGTGGCGTTTGGCGTGTTCATGCCGCGCTTCTCCATCCACTCGTGGAACGATGACAAGACCGTCAACGAACCGTGGATGTATCCGCAGGTCACCTCGCAAATCGCCTCACTGATCAAGCTGCGCTATCGGCTGATTCCGTATCTGTACGAACTGCTGTGGCAATCCACGCAGGCCTACGAGCCGGTGCTGCGTCCTACATTTGCCGAGTTCCCGAACGACCGCTGCTGCTACGCCGAATGCGACGACATGATGATCGGCTCGTCGCTGCTGGTGGCGCCGACGGTGGACGAAGGGCAGACCGAGCGCACCGTCTATCTGCCGGCCGGCGCGCGATGGGTCTCGTACTGGAGCGGGGAAGCATTCGAGGGCGGACAGACCATCACGCTGCCTTCGCCGTGGGACCAACCCGTCATGCTGATTCGCGAAGGCGGCGTGATCGCGCTGAACGTGGCGGAACAGCATTTCGACCAGCGCGCCGATCAACGCGGCTTCCTTGTCGTGCCCATGCAAGGTGTTGGTGAGACCGCTGGCGGCAGTGTTGAAGACGACGGCGAAACCGAAGCGTGGCGCGACGGCGAGCAGGGCCGCTGGAGCGTGCGTGCGATGTCAGACGCGCAATCCATCACGCTGCACGTATCGCGCGAAGGCAAGATGCCGACGCCGACCGACACGGTGGAGATTCATCTGCCCGCCAGTGATGCGCGGCAGGTGCAGACGCCGCATGCCCGCGTGCTGGAAACCGTTGTTGTGGGTGGCTGGCGCCGCCTGAAGTTGCAATTGCTGGCCTAGTGCCGCATTCTCGCTGCGCATCACGATCGGGTCCGCAGAGACTCCGTGATGCGCGGTGTTTCCCTTGGTGCAGGAGATTTCCGAGATAACAACGATGAAAACCACACGAGCCAAACGTTCCCGTTCCCTCACGCCGGTCTATGCGTCGGTTGCGCTGCTTTGCGCGGGCGCTTCGATGCACGCCGCAGCGCAAACGTCGGTCACGCTGTATGGCGTGGTTGACAATGCCTTTGCCTATTCGAGCAACCAGGGCGGCCACTCCAACACCTACATCAATTCGGGCGCCTTGCTGGCCAGCAAGTTCGGCCTGTACGGCACGGAAGACCTGGGTGGCGGCAACACGGCGCTGTTCCGTCTGGAGAGCGGCTTCAATGCCGACACAGGCCAGCAAGCCCAGGCCGGCTACATCTTCAACCGTCAGGCCTACGTCGGCCTGAGCAACACGAACTACGGCCAGGTCACGCTGGGCCGTGCGTACACGCCGTACTTCCAGTACGTCGCGTCGCTGGGCCCGACCAACGTGCTGACGGGTGCCACCGGCGCGCACCCCGGCGATGTGGATGCGTTGGATACCACGCTGCGCTTCAATAACTCCATCACCTACACCACGCCGGTGTGGGGTGGTTTGCAAGCCGGCGTGCAATACGGCTTTGGCGAGCAAGCCGGCAGCGTTTCGAACGGCAGCAGCGTGAGCACCGCGTTGCGCTACGACTACCAGGCCTTTTCGTGGGGCGTCGGCTACACGCGTCTGAAGAACGTGTCGACCGGCACGACGGCCGGCAACTTCAGCAACGTCGGGACGTTCGCCAACAACTCGCCGGTCAACGCCGGCTATGCCACGGCAGACTCCGCGCAGCTCATCGCCACGGCAGCGCGCTATACGTTCGGCAAGCTGATGGTTGGCCTGAACTACTCGAATGTTCAGTACAAGCCGGGCGCGCTGTCGCTGTTCACGCAATCGGCCACGTTCAATACGGTGGGCGCGATTGCCACCTACGATCTGACGCCCGCATTGCGGCTCGCTTTTGGCTACAGCTACACGGCTGAGAAGGCACGTAACGGCATCGGCTCGCCGGCCAAGTACAACCAGTTCTCGATGGAACAGTTGTATTCGCTGTCCAAGCGCACCGCGTTCTATGCGATCCAGGCGTATCAGCGCGCCAATGGCCAGACGCTGCGCGCTTCCGGGACGAGCACCTCCATCGTGGATGCGGTGGCGTCGGTGGGCGACTCGCAGAACGGTACGCCGTCGAATGGACGCAGCCAGTTTGTGGGCATGGTCGGCATTCGGCATTCGTTCTGATGCATAGCCAGACCTGGCTTGCGCCCGGGCCAGTGCACACGCTGCAGGCCGGCGCGTTGACGATGGTCGTCGCGCCGGCGGCAGGTGGCCGCATTGCCTCGCTGGCTTCGGCCGGCGAGGGCGGACGGCGTGTCGACTGGCTCGCGCCGATGTCGGCGGAGTCCCTCCGCGACGGCTTCGAGGGGCTGGCATGGCCCAAGGCCGGGTGCTATCCGCTGCTGCCGTTCTCCAACCGCATCCGCGATGGGCGCTTCCATTGGGATGGCCGCGAGGTCCGTCTCGCGCCGCATCCCGGCCAGGCGCATGCCATGCATGGACTGGCGCATGCACGCGCCTGGACGGTGGAGCACGTGACAGCGTCGTCGATCGAACTCGGCTTGCGCTATGTGCCGGAGGCAGACAACTGGCCCTGGCCGTTCACCGCCACGCAAACGCTGGTGCTGGGCGAATCCGGTCTGGAGGCTGTCATGACCCTGCGCAACGACGGCGACAGCAGCATGCCGGCGGGTGGCGGCTTTCATCCGTACTTCGCGCGCACGCCCGATACACGCGTGCAGTTCGATGCTGCAACGATGTGGCCGACCGACGCCGGTGAAGTTGCCGTCCGTCGCGAGCCGATCACGCCGCGGGAAGATTTCCGTCACGCCCGCGCATTGCCGGATGCAGCGCTCAGTGTCTACTACAGCGAATGGCAGCAGCGTGCCGTGGTGTCGTGCGCGGGTGGTGTGCTCACCCTGAGCGCCGATGACCCGCTCGACCACTTCATCCTCCACGCACCCCACGCGCAACCGTATTTCTGTCTGGAGCCCATTTCGCACGTGGCCGACGCGATCAACCTGGCGGCCCAGGGATGGGAAGGCACGGGCCTGCGCGCTTTGGCGCCCGGCGAGACGCTGCAGATGCGCATGCAACTGCGCATCGAAACCACGGCCTGAAATGCGACGCGGCGTTAGCGGCGCTCACCCGCCCACACCGCTTCTTTGCCGAACCACTCCGTCAGGAAGTCGATAAACGCGCTGACCTTGGCCGACAGATTGGCGCGTTCCGGATACACGGCGAAGATGTCCGCCACGGGGAGCGCCCAGTCCGCCAGCACCGGCACCAGCCGGCCCGCGCGCACATGCTCGTGGATATCCCATTCCGATCGCATGAGGATGCCGTAACCGGCCAGAGCCCAGAGCACGCCGGTTTCGCCGTCGTTCGTGCTGAGCACGCCGCGCACCTTGATGGTTTCCTGTCGGCTGCCGCGCGTGAGATACCACGTGCCGTAAGCGGCGTCACTCTCACGCAGCACGATGCACTGATGAGATTGCAGATCGCGCGGCACCTGCGGTATGCCTGCACGCCTCAGATAATCGGGCGAGGCGCACAGCATGCGCTTATTGCTCACGATCTTGCGCGCCACCATGCGCGAATCGGGCACCGTGCCAAACCAGATGCCGATGTCGAACGCCTTGTCGGTCAGGTTGACGGAGCGGTCGGTCAGTTCAAGCTGCACCTCCACCTCCGGATACCGTCGCGCGAATTCCACAATGGCGGGCGCCACATGCTGGCGCCCGAAGCCGAACGTGGCGTTGATGCGCAGCAGACCCTTGGGCGTGCCACGGCTGCTGGAGACAGTCTGCTCCAGCTCCTGCAGCTCTTCGAGCAAGCGTGCGCCGGTGGCCAGATAGATTTCACCTTCGTGGGTGACGCTCAGCCGCCGCGTGGTGCGGTTCAGTAGCCGCACGCCCAGTCGCTTTTCCAACTGCGCCAGACGCGCGGTGATGGCGGGCGGCGTCACGCCAAGCTCGCGCGCCAGCGCCGCCAGCGAGCCCTGCTTGACGAGCTGGGTGAAAAACTCCAGATCCGATACGCGATCCATTATTCAGATGAAATGAAGAATAGATAAATTTTTTCGCCAATTATAAAACCGTTCTGCATGTCTACACTTCTTCTGGCCAGTGGTCCGGTCGCCTTTAGTGAAGCGGCCGGCCACGCGAATTGGAGGAAGCATGGCGAAGACGCTGTATCAGAAGCTGGTCGAATCGCACACCGTTGCCCAGCTCGATGCGCAGAACGTACTGCTCTACGCAGACCTGCACATCATGAACGAATACACCAGCCCCCAGGCCTTTGCCGGCTTGGCGGAAGCTGGCCGCGCGGTGGCTGTGCCGGGCCAGCAGATTGCGGTGGTGGACCACATCATCCCGACGCATCCGGTGCGCGTGCGTGTCATCCAGGACCCAGCGTCGGCGCTGCAGGCGTCCAACCTAGCGAAGAACTGCCGCGAACACGGCATCGTCCTGTTCGACACCAACGATGCGCTGCAGGGCATCGAGCATGTGATTGCGCCCGAGCTGGGCATGATCCGACCGGGCATGGTGGTGCTTTGTGGAGACAGCCACACGACCACTTATGGCGCGTTCGGCGCGCTCGGTTTCGGTATCGGCACGTCTGAGGTCGAGCACGTGCTGGCGACGCAGACGCTGGTCTACCGGCTGGCGCAGGACATGCGCATCCGTGTAGAGGGCGAACTGCCCGTTGGCACCACGGCAAAAGACCTCATCCTGCACATCATCAGCCGCATCGGCGCGCAGGGCGCCCGCGGCCACGTGGTCGAGTTCACGGGCAGTGCCATTGCCGCGCTTTCGATGGAGGCGCGCATGACCCTGTGCAACATGGCTGTCGAGGCCGGCGCGCGCGGCGCACTGATCGCGCCCGACGCCAAGGCCACGCGCTACGTGCTCGAACATGCGCGCGACGTGGCGCATACCCATGTAAGCGCCGCGCTGGCGGATTGGCGGCAGTTGTTCAGCGATGCACAGGCGCATTTCGACGTCGAGCACGCGTTTGACGCGCGCGACGTTGCCCCGTACGTGACATGGGGCACCAGCCCCGATCAGGCGATTCCCATCACCGGCAAGATTCCGCAACCCGACGGGGGAGACGACGCGGCGGCGCGCGCCGCCTCGGCCCGGGCATTGCGCTATACGGGCCTGCAGGCCGGCGCCGCCATCGAGGGCGTGCCCGTGCAGCGCGTGTTCATCGGCTCGTGCACGAACGCCCGGATTGAAGACCTGCGCGCCGTGGCCGGCATCGTCAAGGGCCGCAAGGTGGCGCAGGGGGTGCGCGCCATGGTCGTGCCGGGTTCTGGCGCCGTGCGTGTGCAGGCGGAGCAAGAGGGGATTGCCGACATCCTGATCGCCAGCGGCTTTGAATGGCGCCAGCCCGGCTGCTCGATGTGCCTTGCCATGAACGACGACGTTCTTGCCCCCGGTGAACGCTGCGCCTCCACCACAAATCGCAACTTTGAAGGGCGTCAGGGGCGGGGCGGCATTACGCATCTGATGAGCCCGGCCATGGCGGCGGCGGCGGCCATCATCGGCCGCATCACCGACGTCCGCAAACTGCAGACGCACCCGGCGCAAGCGGAGGCTGCCCATGTCTGACACCAAACACATCCATGGCACGGCGGCACCGCTGCCCACGCCCAACCTCGACACCGATCAGATCATGCCCAAGCAGTTCCTGCGCGGTATCGACAAATCGGGGCTGGACAAGGGGCTGCTCTACGACCTGCGTTACGACGCCGATCACCAGTTGCGCGGCGATTTCGTGCTCAATCAGCCGGCGTATCAGGGCGCGTCCATCCTCGTGGGCGGCAGCAACTTCGGGTGCGGCTCCAGCCGCGAGCACGCGGTGTGGGGGCTGCAGCAATTCGGTATCCGCGCCGTGATCGCGCCCAGCTTTGGCGAGATCTTCTACAGCAACGCCATGAACAACCGCCTGCTGCTCGTGATGCTCGACGAGGCGACGGTGGCACGCATCCTGGCCGACGTGTCGGACGCGGCCACGAGCCGCATCGCCATCGACGTGGAATCGATGACCGTGCGCAGCCATAGCGTGGAGGCGTCGTTCACGCTGTCCGAGCGCCATCGCCACATGTTCCTGCACGGGCTCGACATGATCGGCGCGACGCTCGCACGCTGGAGCGACATCGACACGTTCCAGCAGGCGCATTGGAAGACGCGCCCGTGGCTGCGCGACATCGCGGCCACTACCCGTGCACGTCTGGCTGCCATGGCGCCGAGCGGCAGCCTCTGAATTTTCCCAATACGTTTTCGCAACCCCACACAGCGACGCCGGCGCTTGTTCATCTCGCGTGAAGACGAGGCGCGCCGCGCGGCTGATCAGGAGACATCATGGAAGCATCCATTCGGGCGCAGGAAGACGCGCGCGCGGGCCTTTGGCGCACGCTCAGCGGGTACAGGATCGGGCCGTTGCCTCTTCCCGTGTACGCCACGATTGCCGTCATCACGCTGCTAGCCGCGTTCAACAAGAAGCTGCCCGACGACATGATCGGCGGTTTGGCCGTGCTGATGCTGCTCGGTTTCCTGCTGGGCGAAATCGGTGCGCGGCTGCCGGTGTTCAAACACATTGGTGGCGCGGCCATCCTGTGCCTGTTCGTGCCGTCGGCGCTGGTCGGCTACAAGGTGATCGACCCCGAGATGTTGAAGGCGCTCACGACCACGATGAAGACGGCCAACCTGCAATATCTGTACATCGCGTGCCTGGTGGCAGGCAGCATCCTGGGGATGAGCCATCGCGTGCTGGTGCAGGGCTTCATGCGGATGTTCATTCCGCTGCTGATCGGCACGCTGGCTGCCATCGTGGCGGGGGTGACGGTCGGGCTGTTCTTTGGCTATGACCCCAAGCACACGTTCTTCTTCATCGTCATCCCGATCGTCGGGGGCGGCATTGGCGAAGGCATCCTGCCGCTGTCGATCGGATATTCCGAGATTCTCGGTCGGCCGCAGGCAGAGTTGATTGCCATGCTGGTGCCGGCGGCGCTGCTGGGCAACGTTGTTGCCATCTTGTCGAGCGGCGTGCTCAAGTCGCTGGGCGACAAGCGGCCGCACCTGACCGGCAATGGTGATCTCGTCAGATCGGGCAGCGACACCGATCTGCTGCGCAATGATCACACGGAGGCGCCGGTCAATCTGGGCCTGATGGGCGCCGGCCTGCTGATCAGCTGCGCGTTCTTCATCTTCGGCGCGCTGCTGTCGCGCTTCACGGGGATTCCCGGTCCGATCCTGATGATCATCAGCGCGGCGCTGCTGAAGGTGTCGAAGGTGCTGCCGCAGAACATGGAGCTCGGCGCTTATCAGATGTACAAGTTCGTTTCGACCAACCTGACGTTCGCGATTCTCGTCGGCCTCGGCGCGCTGTTCGTGTCGTGGAAGGGGCTGGTGGCGGCGTTCACGCCTGGCTATTTCGCGATCTGCGCGGCGACGGTCCTGGCGCTGGTGGCGTCAGGCTTCTTTGTCGGCAAATGGCTGGGGATGTATCCGGTGGAGTCCGGCATCGTGACCGCGTGCCATAGCGGATTGGGTGGCACGGGTGATGTGGCGATTCTCTCGGCGTCGAATCGTATGGGTCTGATGCCGTTCGCGCAGATTTCGACGCGTATCGGCGGGGCGGCGACGGTGGTGATCGCGACGATCCTACTCAAGCTGCTGCATTAAGCAGGGGGCAGGGATTCTGGGGGAGCATCGGCCGGCGCACGAGCGTCGGCCGATTTGTTTTCTGCGCACTGAAGCGAAAGCGCGTCGCAAATCGCACAAATGAAAAAGGCCCGACAGTTGCCTGTCGGGCCTTCCATATTCTGGTGGGGCGTGAGTGACTCGAACACTCGACCTACGGATTAAGAGTCCGCTGCTCTACCAACTGAGCTAACGCCCCGCGAAGAAACGAGACTATATCAACCTTTTTTGGATCGCGCTAGTCCTTTGCGCGAATTTTTTTCGAATCGGCGCTGCGACTGCGTAGCACGTCGATGAATTGCGTGAGTCCGTGCGTCGGGTGCTTGTCGCGATGGCGCACGATCAGCAGCGGTCGGGCGATGCGCGGCAGGCCGCTGGCGACCTCGACCAAGCGGCCATCGCGCAAGGCGTCGGCCACCACGTGACGCGACAGGCAACTGATGCCGTAGCCGGCTGCCACCGTGCGCTGAATGGCTTCGGAGTGGCCAAGTTCGAGCGCCACATGCAGCGGCCCGACCACCGAAGCAATGCGGCTATCGATCAGTTCGCGCGTGCCGGAGCCCGGTTCGCGCATCAGCCAGCCCGCTTCGCGCAGCGCTGCGTGTGAGACAGGCCCTGTTCCTTGGGTGAGCGGGTGCCCGGGCGCGGCCACGATCACCATCTCATCGTCGATCCATGTTTCGATTTCCAACGCCTCGCCGCGACACGTGCCTTCAATCAGGCCGATGTCGACCTCGAAACGCTGCACGGCATCGACCACGTCCTGCGTATTGCCGATCAGCACGTCGAGCTGGCTGTCGGGTGCGATCTCGTGCCGGAAGCCCGCCAGCAGGGCGGGCAGCACGTAATTGCCGATCGTGCTGCTGGCCGCGAGCTTCAGGCGCACGTTTGGCTGAGCGGTTGCGTGTTCCAACGCATCGGCATGATCCAGCAGCGCCTGCGCTTGTGGCAGAAGCTGCCGGCCCAGCGCATTCAGATGCAGGCGGCGGGCATGCCGGTCAAACAGCGGATGTCCGAGTGTGGATTCCAGCTCTGCCAGCGCTGCGCTAACGGCCGATTGCGACAAGCCAAGAGCGTCGCCGGCCGCGGTGGTCGTCTCACTGCGTGCGATGGTGGCGAAAACGGCCCATTGCCGGAGGGTGACGCGAGGCGCTTTGTTATCCATAAAACTGGTTGGAATTACGAAAATTACCTGTTTTACATGTTATCACGGTCCGCATATCGTTATGCGTATAACGAATAAGCAAGGCGGATGTGATGACGATTGCACAGAAGCAGTTGGCGCCCCAAGGCGTGACGGCGGGATTTGATGGGTGGACGCTCGCCAGCGTGGCGGTGTTGTTCGGGTGTGCGGGGACTGCGGTGGTGCTCGGGGCAATGCCGTGGGCAGGGCATCTTGGCTTGAGCGCACTGACGCTCGCTATCCTGCTCGGCATGGCTGTGGGTCATGTGCCGGGGCACCAGCGTTGGCTGACGCCGGGGGCAATCCAGTTTGCACGCCATACGCTGCTGCGCGCTGGCGTGATTCTCTACGGCGCCCGGCTGACGCTGGCGCAGATCCAGGATCTGGGTACTTCGGGCGTGGTGATTCCGCTGGTGGTGTTGGCTGCGACGATGCTGGCCGGCACGTGGATCGGCACGCGTTGGTTTCGCCTCACGCGCTCACAAGCTGTGCTGGTGGCAGCAGGCAGTGCGGTATGTGGGGCGGCGGCTGTGCTGGCTGTTGCGCCAGCGGTGAAGGCCTCACCACGCGAAACGGCCGTGGCGATCGCTAGCGTGGTGCTGTTCGGCACGATCGGCATCTTTCTGTACCCGTGGCTGTACGCGCTTGTGGCGCATGCCGGGGTGGCCATCACACCGGAGCACTTTGGCGTCTACATCGGTTCGACGATGCACGAAGTTGCGCAGGTGATTGCCGCAGCGCGTCCGCTGGGCGACGACGCCACCAACGCGGCGGTCGTCAGCAAGATGGTGCGTGTGCTGGCGCTGGCCCCCTTGCTGGTTGTGCTGGCGTGCACAACCCCCAGTGAAGCTCAGGGTCCTGCTTCGATGTCTCCGGGGAAAGCGCTTCGCAAAGCCGCCGGCCACGCATGGAAAGCCATGCCCTGGTTTGCGGTTGGGCTGCTGATTGTGACGCTGCTCAATTCCGCCGGTGCGATCCCCGCTGCATGGCATGCCCCCATCGACGCCATCGACACTGCCATGCTGGCCTGTGCGATGTTTGCTATCGGCACGCAAACGCATGTGCCGATGCTGCTGAAGTCCGGCGTACGACCGCTGCTGTGCGCCGCTGTGTTGTGGGTTGGGCTGGTAGGCGGCGGCGCGCTTATCAACGTGGGCGTGCGCTGGCTGGTGGGCTGATCCGGCACCTGCAGTTGCATGTGCAGAGACGGCTGATTCTCTTCGATGGCGCGTAAGTCGCATCCGGGTGGCGACTTGCGCGCCGCGGCTTTTCATTCGAGTGAGGCCGCCTAGTATGAAGTCCTGAGTCTTAGACAGAGGGGCAACCATGCAAACGCATCCCGTAGTTTCAAGAGACGAATGGCTCATCAGGCGCCGAGCGTTGCTGGCGCGCGAGAAAGAGGCCATCCACCTGCGCGACGCCGTCAACGCCGAGCGCCAGGCGCTGCCGTGGGTCAAGGTCGACGCGGAATACGTATTTGAATCATCGGAAGGCAAGAAGACGCTGGCCGAGTTGTTCGACGGCCGTAGCCAGTTGGTGGTCTACCACTTCATGTTCGGGCCCGACTGGGATGCGGGCTGCCCAGGGTGCTCCTTCTTCTCCGACCATGTTGGCGGCATGCTCACGCATCTGAACCACCATGACGTGACGTTCGTCGCCGTGTCGCGCGCGCCGATGGACAAAATCGCGGCTTACAAGAAGCGCATGGGCTGGCAATTCCCGTGGGTGTCGTCGTTCGGCACAACGTTCAATCACGACTATCGCGTGAGCTTCTCGCAAGACGAACTCGCTAGCGGCTCGGTCGACTACAACTACACCGCTACGCCCCGCGAAGAAGCTCATGACGAGCTGCCCGGATTAAGCGCGTTTTACAAGGACGAGGCGGGCGATGTCTTCCACACGTACTCGACCTATGCGCGCGGCTTGGAAGACATGGTGGGTACGCTGCTACTGCTCGATCGCGCGCCGCTCGGCCGCAACGAAGCCGGCCCCTTGTCATGGGTGCGCCGTCACGACGAATACGAAGAAGCACCGAAGGCGCATGCGTGCTGCGCATCGTAAGGCGCTGGAGGGGAAGGGCGCGAGGGGAGGCGAAGAAAGGATTGGTGCCCGAGGCCGGGATCGAACCGGCACGCGCCGATTAGGGCGCAGCGGATTTTAAGTCCGCGGTGTCTACCAATTTCACCACTCGGGCTTGGGGCGGGTGCAAAACAATACACGACACCGACGCCACAAATGAAAACGCCCCGCACGAAGCGAGGCGTTTTGTTATTTTGGCTCCCCGACCTGGGCTCGAACCAGGGACCTACGGATTAACAGTCCGGCGCTCTACCGACTGAGCTATCGGGGAATCGCTGCAACAGCGAAGAAATGAATTCTAGCTAGTTTCCGATCTGCCCGTCAACACCTTTTTTGCGATGCACTACAAAAAATGTGCCGGGCAAGTTCACTCAACTAGTTCAGCCGCGGTCGAGGTACTGCTCCTTGTCCTTCACGTCCTTCCAGTCGTCGGCGTCGGGCAAGGGTTGCTTGGTCTTGGTGATGGACGGCCAGCCGGCTTGTGCAAGCTCGACATTGATGGCGATCCATTTCTGCTGATCAGCGGGCACGTCTTCTTCGGCATAGATGGCGTTGACCGGGCACTCGGCCACGCAGACGGCGCAGTCGATGCACTCGTCCGGATCAATCGTCAGGAAGTTCGGGCCTTCACGGAAGCAGTCGACGGGGCAGACGTCCACGCAGTCGGTGTACTTGCAGCGGACACAGCTTTCGGTAACGACGTGAGTCATTTCGCTTGGAAGTTGAAGCTAGGAATTCGTGGGGCGCGCGGCCATGGATGCTTGTGCGTCCCCATGCCGGCAATCCCGCATTGTAACGCACCGGCCGTGCCCGACCGCAGCGTCATCCGTGCGCCGTCAGACAGTTTTGGCATGTGTTTATGCGTTGGCGCAAGGTTTGACCAATCCACTATTGCGCATGCTCGATCACCATCTGCACGCGCGTGATGCCGTTGAAGGTGTTGTTGTCGAGCCGGTAGGCCACATACGCTGAGGCACCCAGCGGCTCTGCGTGGTTGAACCAGATCGCGTCGAAATGCTGCTTGCCGCGGCCGAGCTTGAGCTTCAGGTGCTTGTCTTTCAGCACGGCCTGCGAGAGCACATCGAATTCGCCGCAAAAGCTTGGTGCCGGAAAGCCCTGACCCCAGACCTGGGTTTCAAGCAGCTCGACGAACTGCGGTGTGAAGCATTCCGGGTCCGCCTCGCCGTCGGTTTCGAGCACGCGTGAGAGCAGCGCCTCGGTCAGCCATTCGCGGCCGACGGCCTCGAAGGTGGAGACGAATGCATCGAAACCGTCTTCGCGCAGCGTGAGTCCTGCCGCCATGGCGTGGCCGCCGAACTTCACGATCAGGCCCGGGCTGCGCTTGTGTACGGCGTCCAGCGCATCGCGCAGGTGGAAGCCGGGAATCGAACGGCCCGAGCCCTTGATGACGCCGTCGTCGCCGGGCGCGAAGGTGAAGACGGGGCGGTGGAATTTGTCCTTGATGCGAGAGGCGACGATGCCGATCACACCCTGGTGCCACGTCTCGTTGTAGACCGCGATGGTGTGGCGGCCCGCGCCATCCAGGGCGTTCATGCTGTCAAGGATGGCGAGCGCTTCCTGCTGCATGCCGGCTTCGATCTCGCGGCGCTCGCGGTTCATGCCGTCGAGTTCGGCGGCGATGGCCATGGCGCGGTCGTAGTCATCGGTGAGCAGGCATTCGATGCCCAGTGACATGTCGGCCAGGCGCCCGGCGGCGTTCAGGCGCGGGCCCAGGCCGAAGCCCAGGTCGAACGTCGACGCGCGACGCGCCTCGCGGCCAGCCACGCGGAACAGCGCGGCAATGCCCGGGCACATCCGCCCCGCGCGCATGCGCTTGAGGCCTTGCGCGACCAGCAGGCGGTTGTTGGCGTCGAGCTTGACCACGTCGGCCACGGTGCCGAGTGCCACCAGATCGAGCAGCGCATCCAAGCGCGGCTGATCCTGCGGAGTGAATACGCCGCGCTTGCGCAACTCCGCCCGCAGCGCCAGCAGCACGTAGAACATCACGCCAACGCCTGCCAGATTCTTGCTCGGGAAGCCGCAGCCCGGCTGGTTCGGGTTGACGATCACGCGCGCCTCGGGCAAGTGCGCCCCGGGCATGTGGTGGTCTGTCACGACAACGTCGATGCCCAGCGCATTGGCCGCAGCCACGCCCGCCACGTCGGCGATGCCGTTATCGACGGTGACCAGCACGTCCGGCTTCTCGCGCGCGGCCAGTGCCACGATTTCGGGCGACAGGCCGTAGCCGTACTCAAAGCGGTTCGGGACGATGTAGCTGACCTGCGCGCCGAGCATGCGCAAGCCGCGCACGCCGACGGCGCAGGCGGTGGCGCCGTCGCAGTCGTAGTCGGCAATGATCAGCAGGCGCTTGCCGGCGGCGATGGCGTCGGCGAGGTAGTGCGCTGCGTCGTCAATGCCCTTGAGTTGCGCGGGGGGCAGGAGGTCGGTCAGCTCGGTCGACAGTTCGTCGGGTCGGGCGACGCCCCGGGCGGCGAGGATGCGTGCGAGCACAGGGTGGATGCCGTGGCCGGCCAGCGTGGTGGCGGCGTCAGCGGAATGCGAACGGACAGCGATGCGGGTCATGCAGGATCAGGCTCAAGCGGCCATGGAAAGCGGGGAGAGCGCATCACGCAAGGTGCGTGGACGACTGAAGCGGCGCAGCCAACCAAACGGGCCATTGGCGAGTTCGCGGCGGGTGACACGGTAGTGGGCGTAGTGCGAGTCGCCGGTCAGCACGAGCGAGACGGCGTCGATTCGGCCGTCGGCCAGCGCATCGGCGGCGGGGGTGAACCAGTCGCGGTCGTACGCGCGCAGGGCTTCGATCCAGTCGTACCAGTTGGCGGAGAGATACGGCTTGCCGGCGTCGCCCAGCAGCGCGGCGGCGCTTGTGTCGTCGAACGGCACGGCGGCCAGCATTTCCGCGCACAGCTCGGTAGCGTTGCCGGCGTGACACAGGCCGGCGAAGAACGGATCTGCGCCGATCATGCGTTCAGCAATCGGGCGGGCATCGACCAGCGCGCCCTGGCCAAACAGCCAGACCGAATTGACCGGAAGCAGCCCACGCGCCTCGCGCGCTTGGTTGACGGGGTGGTCGTACCACGTCATCTGAATTTCGTTCTGGAACTTGCGCCAGGCGCGCTCCTGCTCGCCTTTGTGCATCCAGATGTCGATGTTGTGGCCGGTGGCGCGCTGCGGCGCGGCGGCAATCAGGTCGCCAAAGGGCGAATCGGCGACGTACCAGCGCGCGGCGTGCGTGGCATCGAGCGTGATGCCCATCTCGTCAACCAGGGGAGCGATGGCGGCGCGCAGCGCTTCGGCGTCGGCGGCTTCCAGGTGGAGCTGGGCCGGGTCGAGCATCACCAGATGGTCCCGGGCGGCGTGGATGTGGACCGGCTGCAGGCAGGCCCAGGTGCGCGTGTCGGCGCTGCCGCCGTCCGCCAGGCGCATGTACGGCGCCGACGGCAGCGGAGAAATGGGCACCCCGGCATGCGCAGCCAGCCAGCGCTCGTGCGGCAGCGTGGGCAGGTAGGCGTCGTCGTGGCGCTCGCGTTCTGTCTCGCGCGCACGGGCGAGCAACCTTTCCAGGCCTGGCAAGGTCAATTGACGGTAAGCGTCGTCGGCCACCTCGGCAGCGGGCGCGCAAAACGGGACAATCAGGGTGAGTTCAGGAATCATGGCTCCGAGATTGTAAACTTCCGGCTCGTCGGCCAGTGAGCCGGACAAATCACACCCACGGGGAACCCCCTTTGAAACTTCCATACGAATGGCAGATCGGCTGGCGGTATACACGCGCAAGCAAGCGCGCCAGCCGCAACAGCTTCATCTCTTTCATTTCGCTCATCTCCATGCTCGGCATTGCGCTGGGGGTGGCAGCGCTGATCATCGTGCTTTCGGTCATGAACGGCTTCCAGAAGGAAGTACGAGACCGCATGCTGTCGGTGCTGGCGCATATCGAAGTGATGGCGCCGAACAGCCTGCCGGACTGGCAGCGTACCGCCAATGAGGCGATGCAGAACAAGGAAGTCATCGGCGCGGCGCCATACGTGGGCGCGCAGGCCATGATCACGCGGGACGAGGCGGTGCGCGGCGTGCTGCTGCGCGGGGTGTCGCCGGCGGACGAGCCGAAGGTGTCGGACATTGCCAAGGATTTCAAATCTGGCACGATCGACGATCTGAAACCCGGCGAATTCGGCATCGCCCTGGGTAGCCAACTGGCCAACGGCCTGGGCGTGCACCAGGGGGACAAGGTCACGCTGGTGGCACCACAGGGCACCATCACCCCGGCGGGCGTGTTGCCGCGTCTGAAGCAGTTCACTGTGACGGGCATCTTCGAATCGGGTCACTACGAGTTCGACAGCTCGCTGGCGCTGGTCAATATGGAAGACGCCGAGCGCCTGTTCCGCCTGGACGGCCCGACCGGCGTGCGCCTGAAGCTGGTGGACATGGACCGCGCCCCGCAGGTGGCCGAAGCCCTGTCACGCACGCTGACCGGCGAGCTGTACATCCGCGACTGGTCGCGCCAGAACCGCAACTGGTTTGCCGCTGTGAAGACCGAGAAAAAGATGATGTTCATCATCCTCACGCTGATCATCGCCGTGGCGGCGTTCAACCTAGTGTCCACGCTGGTGATGACGGTGACGGACAAGCAGGCCGACATTGCCATCCTGCGCACGATGGGCGCGCAGCCGAGTTCAATCATGAAGATTTTTATTGTGCAGGGCGTGGCGATCGGGTTTATCGGCACGTTGCTCGGCGTCGGCTTCGGCACGCTCATCGCATACAACATCGACGTGATCGTGCCTTTCATCGAGCGTCTCTTCCACGTGCAATTCCTGCCGCGTGACATTTACTTCATCAGCGAACTGCCCTCGGACCCCCGCGTGAACGACATTGCGACCATTGGCATCATTTCCTTCATCCTTGCGTCAGTGGCGACGCTGTATCCAAGCTGGCACGCCTCGCGCGTGAATCCGGCGGAGGCGCTGCGCTATGAGTGAGGCCGTCATGACTTCCATGGAAGCGCCGGCCGCCGCGCCGCAGGGCGTGGTGGTGCAGGCCGAAGGACTCTCCAAGTCGTTTCATCAGGGCGGTTTGAATGTCGACGTGCTCAAGGGCGTGGACATCCGCATCGGCGTGGGCGAGAAGGTCGCCATTGTCGGCGCTTCGGGCTCGGGCAAGAGCACGTTGCTGCATGTGCTGGGCGGGCTGGATGAGCCGACGTCGGGGCGCGTCTCGCTGCTCGGCAAGCCTTTCACCGCAATGAAAGAGCGCGAGCGCAATACGCTGCGCAACCAGGCGCTGGGCTTCGTCTATCAGTTCCACCATCTGCTGCCGGAATTCACCGCACTGGACAACGTCGCGATGCCGCTGCGCATTCGTGGCGTGGAAGAGGCGCAAGCGCGCCACACCGCGCAAGCGATGCTCGAACGCGTGGGGCTGGGCCCGCGCACGGCGCACCGTCCGGGCGAGCTGTCCGGCGGCGAGCGCCAACGCGTAGCGATTGCGCGCGCGCTGGTCGGGTCTCCGGCTTGCGTGCTGGCGGATGAGCCCACGGGCAATCTCGACGACCACACCGCCGGTGAAGTGTTTGACCTGATGCTGGAACTTACACGCACGCTGGGCACCAGCTTCGTCATCGTCACACACGATATCGAACTGGCAGGCCGCTGCGACCGCATTTTCCGCCTGCGGGAAGGCCATTTGCACCAAGAGCGTTGAACCGGGCGGCACAATCGGAAAAAACGGATTCCTGAATGCCGTGCTTTCCGGTACGTTGCCGCCTTTTCCAACGCAGAACGGACTATGTGGATCGACACCCATTGCCACCTCGATGCCAGCGACTTTGATACCGACCGCGATGCGGTCGTCGCGCAGGCGCATGCGGCGGGCGTCAACCACATCGTCGTGCCGGCGGTTGCCCGCTGGAATTTCGATACGGTGCGGGCGTTGGCACATCGGCATGCCGGCTGCAGCTATGCGCTGGGCATTCATCCGATCTACGCAGCGCAGGCCAGTGACGATGACTTGCTCGAACTGCGCCGCCAGATCGCCGCGTCAATGGACGATCCGCGCTTTGTGGCCGTTGGCGAGATCGGCCTCGATTTCTTCATTCCCGACTACGACGTTGCGCGGCAGACCGCCGTGTTCCGCGCGCAACTACGCATCGCTCGTGAATTTGACTTGCCCGTGCTGATGCACGTGCGCAAGTCTCAGGACCAAGTGCACAGCGCTGCCGCCAAGGCGGGGGTGCGCGGCATAGCGCATGCGTTCAACGGCAGCCCGGAACAGGCGCGTCGCTTTGTCGATTCCGGTTTCAAGCTGGGGTTTGGCGGCGTCTTTACCTTCTCGCGCGCCAATCGCGTGCGTCGACTGGCGCAGGACATGCCGATCGAGTCGATCGTGCTGGAAACCGACGCGCCCGACCTGGCCCCCGCTTGGCTGGCCGACGATCAGTTTGGCGAGCAGGGCCGAGTGCGCAATGCACCCACGGAGGTCGCGCGTATCGCCGACGCGATGGCGCAATTGCGTGGCATCCCCATCGAGGCGCTTGCTGCCCAGGCCCGCCGCAACAGCATCGAAGCCATTCCTCGCCTGGCAGCGCTGTTGCCAGTCTGACGGCCGCGCGTGCGTCTGTGGTTGATCGGCTTTGTTGCCGGCTGCATGGCATTGCAGATGCAGGCGACGCTGGCGCCGGTGTGGCAGCCGCTGGGCGTGTTGCTGCTCTGTCTGCTGCTGGTGGCTTTTCTGCGGCGTCGGCCGATGCTGTTTCCCGGGTTGCTGGTCGCCAGCACCATCGCGGCGGGGTTTGGCTGGAGCGATTGGCGTGCACAGCAGCGCATGGCCGTGGCCCTCAGCCCCGCGTGGGAAGGCAAGGACATCATCGCGACCGGCGTGGTGGCCGAGCTGCCGCAGAACGGCGACGACGCCACGCGTTTTCTCTTCCACATTGAATCCAGCAATGCGGGTGATGCCGTGCCACCGCGCGTGCGCCTGTCCTGGTATGGCGCACGAACCTGGGACAACGTAAGCGAGGAGGGCGCAAAGCCCGACCGACGTGCCGGCATCCCTGATCTGCAACCCGGCCAGCGCTGGCAACTGACGCTGCGCGTCAAGCGCCCGCACAGCCTGACCAACCCCGGCGGTTTCGATGGCGAATACGCGATGCTGGCCGACAACATCCGCGCCATCGGCTATGTGCGCACGGGCAAACGCGCCCAGAACATCGCGCTGGAAGAGGCCGGCACCGGTTTCGGCGTTGACGTAGAGCGCTGGCGTGCCAGCGTGCGGCGCCACATCCTCGATGCCTTGCCCGATGCGCGCTACGCGGCCGTCATGGTGGCGCTCGTGGTGGGCGACCAAAGCGGCATCGCCCGCGACGACTGGGACCTGTTCCGCCGCACAGGCATCAGCCACCTCGCCAGCATTTCGGGCTTGCACATCACGATGATCGCCGGGCTGTTTGCTGCGTTGTGGATGGCGTTGTGGCGCCGGTCGTTTGGGCTGGCGCGCTGGCTGCGCACGCCGTTGCCGTTGCGCATGCCTACCCCGCGCGCAGGCGCCATCGCGGCCATGCTGGCTGCGCTTGGCTACTGCCTGCTTGCTGGGATGGGCGTGCCCGCGCAACGCACGCTGCTGATGCTGTCCACTGTCGCCATCGCCAGGCTGACCGATCGCAATGTACCGGCCAGCCTGTCGCTTTGCTGGGCGGCCGCCGTGGTAGCGGTGGTGGACCCGTGGGCGGTTATGTCGGCCGGGTTCTGGTTGTCATTCGGCGCGGTGGCGATCATATTCATCGCCGCGCAGATGGCTCTCGACGGGCGGCGCGATGACAAAATAAGCGGCTGGATCGAACGCGCCCAGCGTGCATTGGCGGGCGGTACGCGGATCCAGCTTGCGGTCACATTCGGCCTGTTGCCATTGACCTTGCTGTTGTTCCAGCAGACCTCGGTGGTCTCCGCGGTGGCCAACGGGCTGGCGATTCCCACCGTGAGTTTCGTGACGACACCGCTGGCGCTGATCGGGGCGGCCCTTCCAGATCCGCTTGCGCAGCTGGTGCTGGTGTTAGCCGATGCGAGCTTCCGCTGGCTGGCCACTTGGCTTGAGTGGCTGGCACAGCCGCGGTGGGCGGTGTGGATTGCGCCGGTCGCGCCCGTGTGGGCGTTGGTGCTGTCGATGGTTGGCGTGGCGTTATTGCTGCTGCCCGGTGGCATGCGTGCATGGGCATGGCGCGCTCAAGGCGCCTTGCTCCTCTTGCCGCTGGTGCTGGCGCGCGAGCCAGCACCAGGGCCGGGTGAATTTCGGCTTGTCGCGTTCGATATCGGCCAAGGTGCAGCGGCATTGGTCGAAACAGCCAGCCATCGCCTTCTATTCGACACCGGCCCGCGGTACGGTGACCATGCGGATGCTGCCGCCCGCGTCATCACTCCCTACCTGCGCGGCCATGGCGCCGAATCACTCGACACGCTCGTCGTCAGCCACGAAGACAGCGACCACGCCGGTGGCACCGAAACGGTGATCGACGCGGTGCCAGTGCGCACCATGTTGGCGTCTTTGCCCCAGGGGCATGCCCTGCGCAGCGTGGCCAATGAAAACGGCATCCGTTTCACCGATTGTTTGGCTGGGCAAGCATGGGCGTGGGACGGCGTCGTCTTTGAAGTGCTGCACCCGCTGCGCCTGCCCGCAAAAAGCGAGCGCGTGTCCAGCAACGCCCGCAGCTGTGTACTGCGCATCGCCAATGGCCGCCACGCTGCGCTGCTGACCGGCGATATCGAAGCCGTCCAGGAAAGCGCCCTCATCGCTGCCGAAACGCCGCAGCGACTGATGGCAGACATCTTGCTTGTGCCGCATCACGGCAGCAAGACAAGCTCCAGCGGCGCGTTTTTGGACGCAGTTTCTCCGCAGGTGGCGGTTTTCCAGGTCGGCTACCGCAATCGGTACGGACATCCGCATCCGCAGGTCTGGCAGCGCTACGTGGCGCGCGACATCGACGGTTTGCGCACGGACAAGACCGGTGCCGTCGTCATCGAGACCGACGGCAATGTGCTGGACGTCCAGACCGCGCGCACCATGCGCCTGCGGTACTGGTCTTCCTCGCAGGAAGTGGAACCCCTGGCAACGGCCACCGGCGCCTTCGACGCTCAGCCGTAAACTTGGTGGCATAACGGGTTGGCCCCATTGTGGGGGTCAAAACCGCTGTGCTATAAAAACCACGTGCCGCGTACACCGCGCGGCGCCGTCAGGGGAGAAAAGCATGGCAGTCCGGTTCTACGATGAAATGCTCAGCTGGCATGATGGGGACCGCAACCCCCATGCCGCCGAACCGGCCCCGGCAGCACTCGTCCAACAGGGTGAGGTACGCGGCCACTACGGACGTTTCGCTGAATGGCTGGGCGCGCAGTCCGCCACAACGCTGCAGAACAAGCGCGCCGAGGCAGATCTGATCTTCCGCCGTGTCGGTATCACTTTTGCCGTATACGGCGACAAGGACGAATCGAACAGCGGCACCGAACGCACGATTCCGTTCGATATCATTCCGCGCATCTTCCCGGCCAGTGAGTGGGCCAAGCTCGAACGCGGCCTGCGGCAACGCGTTGATGCGCTCAACCGCTTCCTGCACGACATCTATCACGAGCAGAACATTCTGCGTGCTGGTGTCATTCCGCCCGATCAGATCTACAACAACGCCCAATACCGCCCCGACATGCTCGGCGTGGACGTGCCGCGCGATATCTACGCCCACGTGGCCGGCATCGACATCGTGCGTGCTGGGGAGGGCGAGTTCTACGTGTTGGAAGACAATCTGCGCGTGCCCTCGGGGGTGTCGTACATGCTGGAAAACCGCAAGATGATGATGCGGCTGTTTCCGGAGTTGTTCGCACGCAATCGTGTGGCGCCGGTCGCGCATTACCCCGACATGCTGCTCGACATGCTGCGCAGCGTGTCGCCGCAGAACATTGCCGACCCGACGGTGGTGGTGCTTACGCCGGGCATGTACAACTCGGCGTATTTCGAGCACGCGTTCCTTGCGCAGCAGATGGGCGTTGAGCTGGTGGAGGGGCACGACCTTTTCGTGCAGGACGATCATCTCTACATGCGCACGACGCAGGGCCCCCAGCGCATCGATGTCATATACCGCCGTGTGGACGACGACTTCCTCGATCCGCTGGTGTTCCGGCCGGATTCTTCCCTGGGTGCGGCAGGGCTGCTGTCGGTCTATCGCGCGGGCAACGTCACCATTTGCAATGCGATCGGCACCGGCGTGGCAGACGACAAGTCGATCTATCCGTACGTGCCGGACATGATCCGCTTCTACCTCGGCGAGGAGCCGATCCTCAATAACGTGCCGACGTACATGTGCCGTCGACCGGACGACCTGCAATACGTGCTCGACCACATGGGAGAGCTGGTGGTCAAGGAAACGCACGGTGCGGGCGGCTACGGCATGCTGGTCGGCCCGGCCGCGACGCAGGAAGAGATTGCTGCTTTCCGTGAGGTGGTGAAGGCCCGTCCGGAGCAATACATTGCCCAGCCCACGCTGGCGTTGTCGACTTGCCCAACGTATGTGGAAGCCGGCATCGCGCCGCGCCATATTGATCTGCGGCCGTTCGTGCTGTCCGGAAAGGATGTGCGCATGGTGCCCGGTGGCCTCACGCGTGTGGCGTTGCGGGCGGGCTCGCTGGTGGTCAACTCGTCGCAGGGAGGCGGGACGAAGGATACGTGGGTGCTGGAGCGCTGAACGCTCGCGCATTGTCGCAACTGGCAGTCGATCAATCGCATATCGAATACGTAGAAGGGAACGCCATGCTCAGCCGCACCGCAGACCACCTTTTCTGGATGGCGCGCTATACCGAACGCGCCGAGAACACCGCCCGCATGCTCGACGTGAACTACCAGACCTCGCTGATGCCGCAATCGGCCGAAGTGGCGGAGCAGGGCTGGTGGGCAATGCTCGATATTTCCGAACTCACCCGGGTTTTTGCCGACCGCTACGGCCTGCTTTCGCGCGACGACGTGATTGACTTCATGGTGCGCGACATGACCAACGCGTCGTCGATCATGAGCTGCCTGCGCGGCGCGCGCGAAAACGCCCGAGCCGTGCGCGGCTCCCTCACAACGGAGGTGTGGGAAACCATCAACACCACGTGGCTGGATGTGCAGCGCCTGATTGCCGAAGGCATGTTGCGCGACGATCCATCGCAATTCTTTGAATGGGTGAAGTTCCGCTCGCATCTGTCACGCGGCGTGCAGGTCGGCACCATGCTGACGGACGACGCGTTCCATTTCATGCGCCTGGGCACCTTTCTGGAACGTGCCGACAACACTGCACGGCTGCTTGACGTGAAGTTTCAGTCCACGCCCACGCGCGATGAAACCGCGGCGGAGCAGGGCGACTTCTACCATTGGGCCGCCACGCTGCGTTCGGTGTCAGGCTTCGAGGTCTATCGCAAGATCTATCGCAATGTCATCACGCCGACGCGTGTGGCGGAGTTGCTGATTCTGCGCAGCGATATGCCGCGCTCGCTGCTGGCCAGCATGGACGAAGTGGTTGAGATTCTTTCGACTGTGCGCAACAGTCAATCGGCAGAGACCGAGCGTCGCGCTGGTAAACTGCACGCCGATCTGCGGTACGCCCGCATCGAAGATATTTTTGCGGTCGGCCTGCATGCTTGGCTGACCAACTTCCTGGAGCGGATCGGCGACCTGGGCAACGGCATCAGCCAGGATTTCCTGGTGCCGCTCGAGGTGGCCTGACGTGCAGGACAATGTGCATACATCGGGGCGCCACTTTCGGGTAGCGCCCGTGTCATCGTGAAATACCAAATTCGACACACGACGGTCTACCGTTATGCCGAGCCGCTGCGCCACAGCGTGCATGAGCTGCGGCTGACACCTCGCAGCGGCGAGCTGCAGCAGGTGGACAGCTGGCAGATCCACGCGCCCGGCAACCTCACGCGCGCCACCGACGGTTTCGGCAACGTCGTCCATCACTTCACCCTTGGCAGCCGTACGGATGACGTCATCATCGACGCGCGTGGCATTGTTGAGGTGTTTCCTGCGGGCGCCCCCGGCAGCCAACGGTTTGTCGATGCGCCGGGGCAAGGGCGCTATCGCGTTTCGCCGCTGTACTTTCTGAGTGCCACACCGCTGACTTCCGCGCCGCCGGAAATGATCAACTTTGCGCGAGAGCACAGGCTGGTGCAAGGCGACGCGGAATCTGCAGTGCGCCTTGCGCAAGCCATCGCTACGCGCGTGAGCTACAAACCGAACACCACCCACGTCGGCACCACTGCTGCGGAGGCGTTCGGCCTGGGCACGGGCGTATGCCAGGACCAGGCGCAGGTGATGGTTGCTTGCTGCCGGGCGCTGGGCGTGCCGGCACGCTATGTCAGCGGCTATTTCCACGCCGTGGGCGAAGAGGACCTCGCCAGCCACGCGTGGGCCGACGTCTGCCTCGATGCCGAATCGCACACGTGGTGCAGCATCGACGTCACCCACCAGTGCTTTACCGATGCTCGCCACATCCGATTGGCGGTCGGGCGCGATTACCAGTCTGCGGCGCCGGTGCGCGGCGTGCGGCAGGGCGGAGGCGCGGAGTCGCTGGATGTCAGCATTTCCATTGAGCCGTTGCCCGCCGAGGCTACCCGAGTGAATTGAGCACCTCTTCCAAGCGCGCGGATGGGTTGCGATCGGCGCGCTAGAATGCCTTCAAACCACCGTTTCCGTTTGTTGCTTCGCCCATGACTTATTGCGTCGCCATGCGCCTGGACGCAGGCCTTGTGTTCCTGTCCGACTCCCGCACGAATGCGGGAGTGGACGCCATTTCCACGTTCCGCAAAATGACCGTCTTCGAGCGCGAAGGCGATCGCGTCATGGTGCTGCTGACGGCCGGCAATCTGGCGATCAGTCAGGCGGTGCGCCAAGTGCTGACCGAAGCGCGCGGCAAGCCGCGCTCTCTGTGGACGGCACGGGACATGTTCGAGGCCGCCACGATTGTTGGCGAGGCCGTGCGCGACGTTTACGACCGCGACGCGGCAGCGCTGGCCAAGGCCAAAATCGACTTCAACGTCAGCATCGTCTTCGGCGGGCAGATCGGCGCAGAGCGGCCGCGCCTGTTCAACGTCTATGCGGCAGGCAACTTCATTGAAGCCACGCCCGAGAATTGCTATTTCCAGATCGGCGAAGCCAAGTACGGCAAGCCGATCATCGACCGCGTGGTCAGCCCGGGGCTGCCGCTGGACGAAGCTGCAAAATGCGCGCTGATTTCGATGGATTCAACGCTGAAATCGAATATTTCCGTGGGCTTGCCGCTGGATCTGCTGGTCTATGAGGCCGACTCCCTGCGTGTGACGCGCTTTGTCGCCATCGACGAAGAGAACCCATATTTCGCGATGATTCGCGGCACATGGGGCAAGCGTCTGCGCCAGGTGTTTGCAGAAATCGACGATCCGGATTGGGAAACCGGCACTTCGCCGTTATACCCGCTGCGCCGCGAAGGCCATCCTTCCGCGGAGGTCGGACCCGTGCGCATTGCGCCGCCCGCCGCCGACGCGCCAGCCGTGCCGGAACGCGCGCCCGGTCCTGCGTTGGAGCAGGTTTCCACGATCCAGCGCGTGGCCGGCGGATCGCAGAAGTCGCACTGAGCGGCACAGGGACCTGCGATGCGCGATGTGATGCTTTTTTCGCATGCCAACGGCTTTCCCGTGGGAACGTATCGCAAGATGCTGGGCGTGCTGAGTGACGAATTCGACATCCGCGCCGTGGAGCGTTTTGGGCATGATCCGCATTTTCCGGTGACCCGTTCCTGGCCCGGTCTTGTGAAGGAGTTGCTCGCCGAAATCGACGCGCAGCCCGAGCCGGTCTGGCTGGTGGGTCATTCGCTGGGCGGCTTCTTGAGTTTGATGGCGGCGCTGCGCCGGCCCGAGCGCGTGCGTGGCGTCGTGATGCTCGATTCGCCGATCATCGCGGGATGGCGCGCCAAGCTGCTGCGCGTAGCGCAATGGCTGGACATCGACGAGAGCCAATCGCCTGCCGCAGCGACGAAAAACCGGCGCCATCTGTGGCCCGATCTCGACGCCGTCTGGAGCCACTTCAAGGCCAAGCGCAAGTTCGATCGTTGGGATGAAGACGTGCTGCGCGACTATGTCGAGCATGGCACCGAGCCCACGGGCCGTGACCGCGAGCGCACACTACGCTTCTCGCGCGAAATCGAATACCAAATCTATCGGACATTGCCGACCAACATGGGGCGCAAAGTCGCTGGCGGCACGGCATTCCCGGTGAGCTTTGTGGCTGGCACGCGTTCGCGCGAGATTCGCCAAGTCGGACTGGGCGCGACCCGGCGCGTCGTGGGCGGGCGGCTGCGCTGGATCGAAGGCAGTCATCTTTATCCGATGGAAAAGCCGCTCGAAACGGCCCAGTTGATCCGCGAGTTGATCAACGAAATGCGCGCCAACGCAGGCGCCATGCGGCACGCCGCATAGGCGAGGCTGCCTTGGGGCAAATTCCACTGTTCTGTCACGGATCGGAGAGGGGACCTTTGCTATAATCCGGCTTTCCCCGGCAAGCTAGGTCATGACCAAGTTCGTATTCGTTACCGGTGGCGTAGTGTCCTCACTCGGCAAGGGCATCGCCGCCGCCTCGCTCGCGGCCATTCTTGAGTCGCGCGGCCTCAAAGTCACCCTCCTCAAACTCGATCCTTACATCAACGTCGACCCGGGCACGATGAGCCCGTTCCAGCACGGCGAAGTGTTTGTGACCGAGGACGGCGCAGAAACCGACCTCGATCTTGGCCACTACGAGCGTTTTGTCTCGGCCAAGATGCGCAAGGCAAACAACTTCACCACCGGCCAGATTTACGAATCCGTGATCCGCAAGGAGCGTCGCGGCGAGTATCTCGGCAAGACGGTGCAAGTGATTCCGCATATCACCAACGAAATCCAGGCGTTCATTGAGCGCGGTGCCGCGGCCTCACACGACGGCAAGGCCGATGTGGCGATCGTGGAAATCGGCGGTACGGTCGGCGATATCGAATCGCTGCCGTTCCTGGAAGCCGCACGTCAGATGAGCCTGCGCCTGGGTCGCAACCAGGTGGCGTTCGCACACCTGACGCTGGTGCCGTTCATTGCCAGCGCTGGTGAACTGAAGACCAAGCCGACCCAGCACTCGGTGCAGAAGTTGCGCGAAATCGGCGTGCAGCCGACCGCGCTGCTGTGCCGCGCCGACCGCCCGATTCCCGACGACGAGCGCGCAAAGATTTCGCTCTTCGCCAACATGCCGCAGGACGCGGTCATTTCGGTGTGGGATGTCGACACCATCTACAAGATCCCGCAAATGCTCAACGAGCAGGGGCTGGATCGCATCATCTGCGAAGAGCTGCGCATCGAAGCGCCGCCGGCAGACCTGTCGGTGTGGGCGCATATGGTGCACACGCTGGAAAATCCGCAGCACGAGATCACCATCGGCATGGTCGGCAAGTATGTCGACCTGACCGAGTCGTACAAGTCGCTGATCGAGGCGTTGCGCCACGCTGGCCTGCATACCTCGACGCGCGTCAATATCGAGTACATCGATTCCGAAGAGTTGGAGTCGGGCCATACGCAGGTGCTGGACACGCTGGACGCGGTTCTGGTGCCGGGTGGTTTCGGCAAGCGCGGTACGGAAGGCAAGATCCGCGCAATTCAGTACGCCCGTGAAAAGGGCGTGCCGTACCTGGGCATCTGCCTGGGGATGCAGTTGGCCGTGATCGAATTCGCCCGCCATCTGGCCGGCATGAAAGACGCCAACAGCACCGAATTCAACGACGAGACCGAACACCCGGTGGTCGCGCTCATCACCGAGTGGCTGGATCGCGATGGCCGCGTGGAAAAGCGCTCGGCCGACTCCGACCTGGGCGGCACCATGCGTCTGGGCTCGCAGCGCGTGCCGGTGCAATCCGGTACCAAGGCAGCGGCAATCTATGGCGCGGAAGTCAACGAGCGCCATCGTCACCGCTACGAGGTGAACAATCACTACGTGCCTCAGCTGGAAAAGGCCGGGATGATCATCTCCGCGCGCACGCCGTCGGAAAACCTGCCGGAAATGATGGAGCTGCCGGCGTCGATGCACCCGTGGTTCGTCGGCGTGCAGTTCCACCCGGAATTCACCTCGACGCCGCGTGACGGCCATCCGCTGTTCAAGGCCTACGTGGAAGCCGCGCTGGCGCATCACAACCAGACCGCGCAACGCGCTGTCGCCTAACGCGCTGGCGCACGGGAAATACGATGAAACTCTGCGATTTCGAAGTCGGCCTCGACAAACCGTTCTTCCTGATTGCCGGCACCTGCGTGATCGAATCCGAGCAGATGGCGATCGATACCGCCGGCACGCTCAAGGAGATCACGGGCGAGCTGGGCATTCCGTTCATCTACAAGTCGTCGTTCGACAAGGCGAATCGCTCGTCGGACGCCTCGTTCCGCGGTCTGGGCATGGAAGAGGGGCTGCGCATTCTGACGGAAGTTCGTCGCCAGGTGGGCGTGCCGGTACTGACCGACATCCACGAGATCGACGAGATCAAGCCCGTGGCGGAAGTCGTGGACGTCCTGCAGACGCCGGCGTTCCTGTGCCGTCAGACCGATTTCATCCGCGCCTGCGCACAGAGCGGCAAGCCCGTTAACATCAAGAAGGGCCAGTTCCTCGCGCCGCACGACATGAAGAATGTCATCGACAAGGCGCGTCACGCTGCCCGCGATGCCGGTCTGCCGGAAGACAACTTCATGGCCTGCGAGCGCGGTGCCTCGTTCGGTTACAACAATCTCGTGTCGGACATGCGCTCGCTGGCGATCATGCGCGAGACGGGCGCGCCGGTTGTGTTCGACGCCACGCATTCGGTGCAATTGCCGGGCGGCCAGGGCACCAGCTCAGGCGGCCAGCGCGAGTTCGTGCCGGTGCTGGCACGTGCAGCCATTGCCACCGGCGTGTCGGGCGTCTTCATGGAAACGCACCCTGATCCCGCATGCGCAAAATCAGACGGCCCGAATGCTGTGCCGCTGCGCCGCATGAAAGACTTGCTGTCAGTACTGAAAGAACTGGATGCGCTCACCAAGCGCAGCGGTTTCCTGGAAAATCAGTTCGACTGATTTTTTCCCGACGACCGGCGGCTCCACCAGCCGCCGATGTCGTTTTCGGTTCGGCTCAGTTCAGTTTTTGTTTCCGCATCCGGAGAGAGACACATGGCCGCTGGCTACATCCTCGCGTACGTGGACGTGACAGACCCCGTGCAGTACGAGCAATACAAGACACTGTCCACCAAAGCCATGCAAGCGCACGGCGCCGAGCCGCTGGTGCGCGGCGGCAAGACCGAGCAGCTGGAGGGCGAGTGGAACCCTACCCGCATCGTCGTGCTCAAGTTCCCGAGCTATGACGCCGCCAAGGCGTTCTACGACAGCGAGGAATACCTGGCTGCGCGCAATGCGCGCGCCAAGGCTGCCAACATGAACATGATCGTGGTCGAAGGCGTTTAAGCCGTCTGTCGACCTCGTAGCGTTACCTGCTTTAAGACACCAAGAGGGATTTTCATGAGTGCCATCGTAGATATCATCGGTCGCGAAGTGCTGGACTCGCGCGGCAACCCCACCGTCGAATGCGACGTGCTGCTGGAATCGGGCGTGATGGGCCGTGCGGCGGTGCCGTCGGGCGCCTCCACCGGCTCGCGCGAAGCTATCGAGCTGCGTGACGGCGATAAGTCGCGCTACCTGGGCAAGGGCGTGCTCAAGGCCGTCGAGCACATCAACACCGAAATCTCCGAGGCCATCATGGGCCTGGACGCGTCGGAACAGGCTTTTCTGGACCGCACGCTGATTGATCTGGACGGTACCGAGAACAAGAGCCGCCTGGGCGCGAACGCTATGCTGGCTGTGTCGATGGCTGTTGCCAAAGCCGCCGCCGAAGAAGCTGGCCTGCCGCTGTATCGCTACTTCGGCGGTTCGGGCGCGATGCAGATGCCGGTGCCGATGATGAACATCGTCAACGGTGGCGCGCATGCCAACAACAGCCTGGACATCCAGGAATTCATGGTGATGCCGGTGGGCCAGTCGAGCTTCCGTGAAGCCCTGCGCTGCGGCGCAGAGATCTTCCACGCGCTGAAGAAGATCCTGGCTGACAAGGGCATGAGCACGGCCGTGGGCGACGAAGGCGGCTTCGCACCGAACTTCGCCAGCAACGAAGAGTGCCTGAACACCATCCTGTCGGCCATCGAGCAAGCTGGCTACAAGGCCGGTGAAGACGTGCTGCTGGCGCTGGACTGCGCCGCGTCCGAGTTCTACAAGGACGGCAAATACCACCTTGAAGGCGAAGGCCTGCAGCTGTCGTCGGAAGACTTCGCCAACTACCTGGCAAATCTGGCTGACAAGTTCCCGATCGTGTCGATCGAAGACGGCATGCATGAGAGCGACTGGGCCGGTTGGAAGACCTTGACCGAAAAGCTCGGCAAGAAAGTCCAACTGGTGGGCGACGACCTGTTCGTCACCAACACCAAGATCCTGAAGGAAGGCATCGAGAAGGGCATCGCCAACTCGATCCTCATCAAGATCAACCAGATCGGCACGCTGACCGAGACGTTTGCCGCCATCGAGATGGCCAAGCGCGCCGGATACACCGCCGTGATCTCGCACCGCTCGGGCGAAACCGAAGACAGCACGATTGCCGACATCGCTGTTGGCACGAACGCCGGCCAGATCAAGACGGGCTCGCTGTCGCGTTCGGACCGCATGGCCAAGTACAACCAGCTGCTGCGTATCGAAGAAGACCTCGGTGATATCGCCAGCTATCCGGGCAAGTCGGCGTTCTATAACCTGCGATAATCCCTCGCAGTTTTGCTCCGCATCACTGTGCGACCGCCGCTCTGGCGGTCGCATGGTATTTGGGGTCTGAGTACCGCCAACGCTTGTCTCTATGCGCCTGATTACGCTGTTCCTGCTGCTGTTGCTGCTTGCCATCCAGTACCCGCTTTGGCTGGGCAAGGGCGGCTGGCTGCGCGTGTGGGACATGCAGAAGCAGGTGACGGCGCAGAATCAGCGCAACGCTGAACTGAAGCAGCGCAACACCAAGCTCGAAGGCGAGGTGAAGGATTTGAAGGAAGGCACGGGCGCTATTGAAGAGCGCGCGCGCTATGAGCTGGGGATGGTTAAGGACGACGAAGGCTTCGTGCAGTTCGTCGCGCCGGCTCCGAAAACCAGCGAAACTCCGCCGCCGCCACCCCCTCCGGCGGGCCAGCAGACGCATCATTGAGTCTGCTATGCGAACGCGTCCTGCAGACGCGATCGCCTTCAGGGCAACTTCGGGGATTTACCAGTAGTACGGATAACCCCACACGGGTGCGCCGTAGCTGACGCCCCAGCCGCCATGACGGCGCCATCCGCTGCCGTAGTACACCGAATAGCCTCCGTAGTACGGATACGGCGCGTAGTACGGCGTGGCTGCATAGGCGCGTGCTTCGGCATCGCGTCGGATGGCTTGATCCGATTCCCGCAGCGCCTTGGCATTCAGCGCATCGAGCTTCTTGCGGTCTTCCGCCGACAACGGCGCGGGTGCCGCAGCCTGCGTATCGTCCGACAGCCGGGCAGTGTAGGGCGTACCGCCAGGGCCACGCGGCACGGCAACGCAGGCCGACGCCAGCAGCGCCGCACCAATCGGCAACGCCAGCGCGCCAGCGCGCGCGAGACTCAACGATCGCAAGAACGAGGAAGTGGGCTCAGACATGATGCGCTCCGCAGCAAGCGGCAGATGAAGAAACTGGCGACTTAGAGCGTGGGCGGCACCGATAAGTGCCGCGCGCCACGCGCACTTCATACTATGCCGCCATGTTCAGTGGCGCTGGTCGGACGCGCCCTGGATGCCTTGCGCGACGGTCTCCTGTGCGAAGAGCTGTGCACAATCCACAGCGTCGAAGCTGTAGTGCTGGCCGCAGAATTCGCAGTCGATTTCCACCTTGCCACGCTCTTCCAGAATGCTGTCGACCTCGGGTTGGCCCAGCGTACGCAGCATGGCTCCCACTCGCAGGCGCGAGCACGAGCAGCGGAAACGCGGGGTTTGCGGCTCGAACATGCGAATGCCGGCTGCTTCCATTTCTTCCCAGTACAGGCGCTTGATGAGCGTGTCGATCGGCTGCTCGAGCAATTCGTCGCGTCGCAGCGTCTTGCCGAGCTGGCAAACGCGTTCCCACGTGTCCAGGTCTTGCTCCTGCACGTCCTTGTGCAGCGGCCGGCCGGTCTCGCCCACTTGTGCGGACACATGGCCCGTGCGGCCTTCCATGGCTCCGCCATACGAAGGCAAGCGTTGCAGCAACATGCCCGACGCGACCTTGCTGTCGGCGGCCAGCCACAGGCGCGTGTCCAGTTGCTCAGAGCTTTGCATGTAGTGCTCAAGCACTTCAGTGATGCTGGCGAGCGGCCCATTTTCGTCCGACAGCGGCACGATGCCCTGATACGGCTGCTGGCCCGGCAATTTGTCTTGCGGATCGAGGGTGATGGCGAAGCGTCCGTTGCCGTGCACGTTGACCATGGCGGCCAGCGTGGCGTCGTCGGCAATCTCGGCGCCTTCGGCAATCTTGGCGGTGGCGCGCATCGACAGGTCGGAGTTGCACTCCACGACCAGCATATGCACCGGCCCGTCGCCGTGCAGTTGCATGACGAGCGCGCCGTTGAACTTGAGGTTGGCTGACAGCAGCGCGGCGGCGGCCATCATCTCGCCCAGCAGCGTGCTGACCGGGCCAGGGTAACGGCGGCGGCTCAGCACCTCCTGCCACGTCCCTTCCAGGCGCACCAGTTCACCGCGCACGGGCGCGGCGTCGAATACAAATTTCTTCAGCTCGTCAGTCATCCATCGATCCGTTTCAGTTGCTGCTTGTACATCGCCTGACGCACCGCATACGTTTCGGTGTTCAGGTGCATTTTGGCGATGTCGTCTTCCGTCAGTTTGCGCACGGCCTTGGCGGGTGCGCCAAGAATGAGTGTGCCGTCTTCGAAGACCTTGCCTTCGGTGACGATCGCGCCCGCGCCTACCAGGCAGTTCTTGCCGATCACCGCGCGATTGAGCACCACCGCCTGGATGCCGATCAGCGAGCCTTCGCCGATCGTGCAACCGTGCAGCATGGCCTGGTGGCCGATCGTCACGCGGTCGCCGATGTTCAGCGGGCAGCCCGGATCGGTGTGCAGCACCGAGCCTTCCTGCACGTTGCTGGCCTCGCCTACGGTAATCGGCTCGTTGTCGCCACGGATGACGGCGCCGGGCCACACGCTCGCGCGTGCTTTCAGCTCCACGCGGCCGATGACGGTCGCTTCCGGGGCCACATAGGCGTTTGCGTCAATGGTCGGGGCAACATCGCCGAGTTGGTAGAGGGCCATGCGATCGGTCTCCAGAATCTGCGTAAATGGGGGAAATGGGCGCGTCTTCAAGCTTGCCGAGCGAGGCAGGCCGATGCGTCGAATTAAAATGGCGGAAAGTCCAAATTGTACGCTGATGACCGCTTCGCAGCCTTGCCCCAAGACGCCCACCGACACGCTGCGCTACGCCGCCTTGGCCGCGCTGTGTCTCACTGATCCGGCCAGCAAGGTGGACGCCACGCTGCGTCTGGGCGAGTGCGCCAAATGTGCCGACGACGCGAGGTGGGGCATTGAGGAAGCCATGGCGCCACCGGAAAGCGGTGTCCCCGGCCGGCCAGACGCGCCGCTGCTCGTGCCGCCTTCCGAGGTTCCGCGCCGTCGTGCGATCGATACGCCACGCGGTCGGGGCGCGCTGCTGCACGCGCTCGCGCACATCGAATTCAACGCCATCAATCTTGCGCTCGATGCCGTGTGGCGTTTTGCGGGGATGCCCGTGGCGTTCTACCAGGACTGGGCGCGCGTGGCCGCTGAAGAGGCCACGCACTTTTCGCTGCTTTCCGCCCATCTGGCAACGCTCGATTGCCGCTACGGCGATCACCCCGCCCACGACGGCTTGTGGCAGATGACGGAGAAAACCGCCGCCGATCCGCTCGCACGCATGGCGCTGGTGCCGCGCACGCTTGAGGCCCGCGGGTTGGACGCCTCGCCGCCGATTCGCGCCAAGCTGGCCCAGGCCGGCGATATGGCAGCGGCGAGCATTCTCGACATCATCCTGCGCGACGAGATTGGCCACGTTGCGGTCGGCAATCGCTGGTATCGCTGGCTGTGCGAGCGCGCCGGCCTGGACCCCGTGCCGACGTATCGCAAGCTGGCCGAGCAATACGGTGCGCCGCGATTGCGCGGGCCTTTCAACCTCGAGGCGCGCCGCCAGGCCGGTTTCGACGATGACGAAATTGCCGCGCTGGAAGCCTCGTTCTAAGCGCCACGGCGTTGCCCATCCACCGCTATAATTCCCGGAAAAAGAACGATCGTTCGATTTCTATTGGGTAACGGAAACCATGGACTCCACCACACAGCCTGCCGCGCGCCAGGCCTCCCGCTCAACATATCTGCCCGTGCGCGGCTTGCGCTATCACATCCGCGAATGGGGCGAACCCGGTGCGCCCATCCTGTTCCTGTTTCACGGGTGGATGGATGTGTCGGCGTCGTTCCAGTTTCTGGTCGATGCGCTGCGCGAGCGCTGGCATATCGTGGCGCCGGATTGGCGCGGCTACGGCCAGACCGCCCGGCCCACCGAGGGGCCCGGCGTCGAGAGCTATTGGTTTGCCGATTACGTGGCCGATCTCGAAGCCATCATCGATCACTACCAGCCGGAGGGGCAGGTGACGCTGGTGGGGCACAGCCTGGGCGCCAACGTGGTTTGCCTGTACGCGGGTATCCGACCCGAGCGCGTGCGGCGCGTCGTGGATCTGGAGGGCTTCGGCATGTCGGCGTCGAAGGCATCGCAGGCGCCGCGCCGCTATGCGCGCTGGCTTGACGAGCTGAAGGACAAGCCGCGCCTCAACACCTACGCCACCGTTGACGACGTCGCCGCGCGCCTGCAGAAGACCAATCCTCGTCTGCCGGCCAACAAGGCGGCATTTCTGGCGCAGCACTGGTCGAGCCAGAATGCCGAGGGCCGCTGGGAGATTCTTGGCGACCCTGCGCACAAGATCATCAATCCGCAGCTTTATCGGCTGGATGAAGTGATGGAAATCTGGCGCCGTGTGGCCGCGCCCGTGCTGCACGTCGAGGCAGTCGAGTCGCCCACCTTGAAGGCCATCGCGGGCGATGTGCCGCTGGCCGAGTTCAAGACGCGCTTTGCGGCGTTTCCTGATTTCCGTGAGGTGCTGATTGCGGATGCGGGGCACATGCTGCACCACGATCAGCCGGAACAGGTGGCCGCGCTGATCGAAGAGTTCTGTTTGCAGCGCTGAGCGGCAGGGTCAATCGAGAAATCGCTGTGCCGCACCGGGCGGTGGAAGGATGCAAGTGTCTGACCGCCCAAACCACCGATAGCGATTGCGAGCAACACGGCGATACAACGCGTCGCGCAGCGTTGCCGGGACCAGCCAGCCGATCCATGCCAACCGCCACGGCCAGCCGAGCGCATGCAGGATGCGCAGGACGGCGGCGCTTTCACGCCATGCACGGCCGTCTCGCACGAAGAGCACGGTATCCACGTCATCCGGATTCACGCCAGCCTGGGCGAGCAGTTGCCGTCCGGTTGCGCCCTGCATAGATGCGAAACGCAGCACGCCTTGCCGATCATGTCGCAGCAGAAACTGGATGGACCCGCTGCACAGCAGGCAGTGCGCATCGTAGACAACGATCATTCGCGCCCCACCGTTGTCAGGTCGAGATAACCTCGATATGCCGCAACCACGCCCAGCAAGGGCACGCTGGCGCGTACGTTGAAGTGGAAGCGGTCACCCTTCCCGGATTCCTCTGCCAACACGGCCGGCCGCAGCCACGCTGGGCACGGGACACCGAGGAAGCGCAAACCTTCCAGGCGCATCCGCAACACGCCGTGCTCCGCCTCCAGCGCAAAGAACAGACGCGCCGCACCGAGCCGTTCCGTGATGCGCCCCTCATGCAGCGACAACGTTGAGCGCATCGTGTGGCGCGGGAAATGGCGCGTCCAGGTTTCTTCCATGGCAGCGGCGTCGAGCGTGACGCGAATCGGGCCGCGTGTCGATGTGCGCGGCGTGCGGATGCACCAAGCAAGCCCGCGTGCGAGGCGCGAGGCGGGCGGATCTGTTTCAACTTCACCGTGCAGCGTCACTGCGCCGGTCATTCGGTGGAACGTTTGCACCGCCGGCGCCAGTTGCGCGTATCGCGCGCCGAGCACGGTTTCGTAGAGCGATAGCGCGCGCATGCGGACGACCTACTCGGCAGCCACATGCAGCTTCGTCTGCAGCCCCGCGTCGTTGCTCGAATGCGTATGCACGAGCGTCTTGTCCGGATTCGCGTAGCGGTACGCACGGCGCAGCGCCATCGCCACCTCGTGGAAGCCCGACAGAATCAGCTTCTGCTTGTTCGGATACAGCGCGATGTCGCCCGCCGCGAACACGCCCGGGCGCGACGTCTCGTACGCCGTCGTTTCCACCGTGATGCGGCCCGCGCGCATCTCTACCCCCCAGTTGACAATCGGGCCCGGCTCGGAAACCAGACCATACAGCGCGATCAGTTCATCGCAGGGCAGAACGGTTTCGCCATCGCGCCCCCGGATGGCCGCGCCGGTGAGTGTGCCGTCGGGCGTGCTGTCCAGACGCGAAAGCATGCCCAGCACGAAATCCATTTCGCCGGCGGCGACGGCAGCGCGCATTTCTGCGACGCTCGCATCCGCTGCGCGGAAGCCCTCTCGCCGATGGACCAGCGTCACGCGTGCGGCCACTTTTCGCAGCGCGAGCGCCCAGTCGAGCGCGGAATCCCCGCCGCCGGCGATGATGACGCGCTTGCCCGCAAAGCGCGCAGTGTCGCGCACGGCATAGTGCAGATGGCGGCCCTCCAGCGCGGCCGCTTCAGGCAAAGCCACGCGCTGTGGGGTGAACGCGCCGTTGCCTGCCGTGATGAGTACGGCGGCGCAATCGAACACGTCGCCAGCGCTGGTGGTGACGCGAAAGCGCTGGCCGTGCTCGCTTTCCAGCGTTTCCACGGTTTCCGCGCGGCGACCGCAGAGAATGGGGTAGTTGAACGGCGCGCACTGGGCCATTAGCCGGTCGACGAGTTCCTGCGCCGTACACGAAACCAGCGCAGGGATGTCATAGATCGGTTTTTCCGGGTACAACTCCGTGCATTGGCCGCCCGGGCGGTCCAATGCATCCACCAGCACACACGACATGCCGAGCACGCCCGCCTGGAAGGCTGCAAATAGGCCCACGGGCCCCGCACCCACGACGAGCACGTCAATGCGTTGCTCCACGGGCTGAGGGAAATCGGTGGCGAATGTAGCGGCGGAAGTCATGGCAAAGCGTCGAGAACGAAACAATGCGGCCACTATAGCCTGCAGCAAGCGGCGCACCGCGAACACCGCCACGGGCAGTCGGGTCTTCCGAATGTCGTTCCTTGGCGGGGTGAGGCCCCCGGTTGCGCGCCGCAGCAGTAAAATGGCGGAATGCCAAACATCTCTGCCGCCTCCGCCCGAAATGCCGATCTGCACTGCCATTCCACGGTGTCAGACGGCATGCTTGCGCCGCAAGAAGTGGCCGCGCGCGCTGCCGCCCACGGTGTGACGCTCTGGGCGTTGACCGACCACGACGAAGTGGGTGGGCAGGCCGCCGCACGCGTAGCCGCAACGGCCTTGGGCATGGATTACCTCTCGGGCGTAGAGATTTCCGTGACCTGGGCGGGGCGCACGCTGCACATCGTCGGCCTGGGCATCGATCCGGACAACGCCGATCTGGTCCAGGGGCTGGAACGCACGCGCTCCGGCCGCTGCGCGCGCGCCGAAGACATCAGCGCTGCGCTTGCCAAGCTCGGCATCGAAGGCGCCTACGAGGGTGCGTTGGGCTACGCTGGCAATCCCGACATGGTCTCGCGCACCCATTTCGCCCGCTTCCTGGTCGAGCATGGCCACTGCCGCGACATCCATGAAGTGTTTGACCGCTACCTGGGTGACGGCAAGCCGGGCTACGTGCCGCATCGCTGGGCGCGCCTGGCCGACGCGATCAACTGGATCAAGGGCGCGGGCGGTGTCGCGGTGATGGCGCATCCTGGGCGTTACACGCTGTCGCTGGTCGAGCACAGCGCGCTGTTTGATGAATTCAAAGCGCTAGGGGGCGAGGGCGTCGAGGTCGTCACCGGCAGCCATACGCCCGACCAATATGCGTTGTACGCCGACGTGGCCCGCCGTTACGGTCTGCTGGCGTCACGCGGTTCAGACTTCCACGGCCCGGGCGAGGGCCGCGTCGAACTCGGCACGCTGCCGCCGCTGCCCGACAACCTGACGCCGGTGTGGAGCCGGTGGATGTCCTGATCACGCGGCGGCCATGTCCCAGTTCTTCCAGATTCACCCGACCACCCCGCAAGGGCGCTTGATTCGCCAGGCCGTGGAGATCATCCGAGCCGGCGGCTTGGTCGCGCTACCCACCGATTCCTGCTACGCGCTCGCCTGCCATCTGGACGACAAATCGGCCGTCGAGCGCCTGCGCCGCGTGCGCGGCATCGACGAAAAGCACCACCTCACGCTGATGTGCCGCGACCTTTCCGAGCTGGCCACGTTTGCGCGCGTCGACAACAAGCAGTACCGCGTGCTGAAGGCGGCGACGCCGGGGCCGTTCGTCTTCCTGCTGGAGGCGACCAAGGAGGTGCCGCGCCGGCTCTCGCACCCGTCGCGCAAGACAATCGGCCTGCGCGTACCGGAACACGCGATTCCCCTCGCGCTGATGGCCGAACTGGGTGAGCCGCTGCTCTCGGCCACGCTGCAGCTGCCCGGCGACGACGAACCGCTCAACGAGGCAGAGGCCATTCGGGATCGGCTTGAAAAGCAGCTCGAACTCGTCATCGACGGCGGCCCGGCCCCGGCAGAACCGACTACGGTTATTGACTTGACGAGCGGCGAGCCTGAACTCGTGCGCCAGGGCCGGGGCGATCCGGCTCGCGTGGGCCTGTAGGCGAGGCCTTGGCGCGCGCTTCGGTGGCGCCGTGCCGTGGCGCGCGCTTGCTACAATAGCCCGCCTATGGACCCCACACTGATCCAAAACATCGCGGTTTACGCGATTCCCGTGCTGTTTGCCATCACGCTGCATGAGGCGGCGCATGGCTATGTCGCCAAGCATTTCGGCGACGATACGGCCTATGTCATGGGCCGCATCAGCATTAATCCGCTGCGGCACATCGATCCCATCGGCACGATTGCGATGCCGTTGCTGCTCTATTTCGCAACAAAAGGCGCTTTCGTGTTCGGCTATGCCAAGCCTGTGCCGGTGCGCTTCGGCCGTCTACGCGATCCGCGCTGGCATGGCATGTGGGTGGCCCTGGCGGGGCCGGCCACCAACTTTGTCCAGGCGATCTTCTGGGGCGTGCTGGCAGTTGTGTTCGCGATGGGCGGGGTGAACGAGCCGTTCCTGATTGGCATGGCGCGCGCTGGCATTCTCGTCAATATGGTGATGGCGGCGTTCAACATGTTTCCGCTGCCCCCGCTCGATGGCGGGCGCGTGCTGGCAGCACTCCTGCCGCCTCGGATGGCGCTTGGCCTGTCGCGCATCGAACCGTTCGGTTTTTTCATCGTGATGGCGTTGATCATTTCCAACGTCATCACCAATGTCTGGATGCGCCCAATCATGGCGCTGCTGTTTCAACTGCTGCAGTGGATTCTGAGCCCGCTGCAGATGCTGTTTTCCTGAGTCTTCAACTCCATTTCCCACATGTTTCCTGACCGCGTTCTCTCCGGCATGCGTCCGACCGGTGCTCTGCACCTGGGGCATTACCACGGCGTCCTGAAAAACTGGGTTCGGCTGCAAGCCGAGTACCCGTGCTTCTTCTTCGTCGCCGATTGGCATGCGCTGACCACGCACTACGAGTCGCCCGAGGTGATCGCGGAATCGGTGTGGGAAATGTTGATCGACTGGCTTGCTGCCGGCGTCGATCCGACACAGGCCACGCTGTTCATCCAGAGCCGTGTGCCCGAGCACGCCGAGCTGTTCCTCCTGCTCTCAATGGGCACACCGCTAGGCTGGCTTGAGCGCGTGCCGACATACAAGGATCAAATCGAGAAGCTCAAGGAGAAGGACCTTTCCACCTACGGCTTCCTCGGCTACCCGCTGCTGCAGGCCGCCGACATCTTGATCTACCGCGCCGGTTTTGTCCCGGTGGGCGAAGACCAAGTGCCGCACGTCGAGATGACGCGCGAAGTTGCCCGCCGCTTCAACTATCTCTATGGCCGCGAGCTGGGCTTCGAGGAGAAAGCGCTGGAAGCGGCCAAGAAGCTCGGCGGCAAGCGCGCCAAGCTGTATCTGGAACTGCGCACCGCGTACCAGGAGCGTGGCGAAGACGAGGCTCTGGAGCAGGCGCGCGCGCTGTTGGCCGAGTCGCAGAGCCTTTCAATGGGCGACCGCGAACGCCTGTTCGGCTACCTGGAAGGTGCCCGCAAGATCATCCTGCCTGAGCCGCAGGTGCTGCTGACCGAGGCTTCCCGCATGCCGGGTCTCGACGGCCAGAAGATGTCCAAGTCGTACGGCAACACGATCCGCATGCGCGAGGACAAGGAAACCGTCGAGAAAAAGGTCCGCACCATGCCGACCGACCCGGCCCGCGTGCGCCGCACCGATCCGGGCGATCCGGACAAGTGCCCGGTCTGGCAACTGCACCAGGTCTATTCCGACGCCGACACGAAAGAATGGGTGCAGAAGGGCTGCCGCAGCGCCGGCATCGGCTGCCTGGAGTGCAAGCAACCCGTGATCGAGGGCATTCTGCGCGAACAGCAGCCGATGCTCGAACGCGCGCAGAAATACATGGACGATCCGTCCCTGCTGCGCGCCATCATCGCCGATGGCTGCGACAACGCTCGCAAGGTCACGCAAGAGACCATGCGGGAGGTGCGCGAGGCGATGGGTCTGACGTATAGCTGATGGGCCGGTGATGTCTGCTGTCGCATTGGATCCGCACACGCTGGCTGCGCCATCGCCGTGGGTGGCGCGTTGGGCGGCTGAACTGCCTGCCGGCACCTCCGTTCTGGATGTGGCTTGCGGCAGCGGCCGCCACGTACGTTGGCTCGCTGCACGCGGCCTGCAGGTGACGGGCATCGACCGCGATGCGGCGGCGCTTTCGGGCCTGGCGGGCATCGCCCAAACCATCGTCGCCGACATCGAAGGGAACCCGTGGCCGTTGCCCGCCGGTGCCACTTTCGATGCCATCGTCGTCACGAATTACTTGCACCGACCGCTCTGGCCGCGCTTGCTGGCGGCCGTCGCGCCGGGCGGCCGCCTGATCTACGAAACCTTTGCCGTCGGAAACGAAACCGTCGGGAAGCCGTCCAATCCTGCGTTCCTGCTGGCGCCCGGCGAACTGCTCGACGCCGTGCGCGGCCAGTTGCGGGTAATTGGCTACGAGGATGGCTTTCTCGAGTCACCCGGAGAAGCTTACATGCAGCGGGTTTGCGCAGTTCGAGAACCTGCTGGGACGGTTGCGCCGCGCTACGCACTTTGAAGTTGCTGAGGACGGCGGCTTACCCGTCTCTTGGCGGGTCTCAGATGTGGCGAATCCGTTCTGACGATCCGGTACAATCCGACTGTTTACGTTCACGCTTTTGTCTGCTTTCGAAACCATGATCCAGATTTCCGGCAGTCTCGTCGCCATCGTCACGCCCATGCACGAGGACGGCAGCCTTGATTTTCCGTCCCTGCGCAAGCTCATCGATTGGCACATCGCCGAAGGCACCGACGGCATCGTGATCGTCGGCACCAGCGGTGAATCGCCGACGGTGTCGGTCGAAGAGCACCGTGAGTTGATCCGCGTGGCGGTCGAGCAGGCCAACAAGCGCGTCCCCATCATTGCAGGCACCGGCGGCAACTCCACAACTGAGGCGGTCGAGCTGACGGCCTACGCAAAGCAGGTCGGCGCAGATGCCTCCCTGCAGGTCGTGCCGTACTACAACAAGCCGACGCAGGAAGGGATGTACCTGCACTTCCGCAAGGTGGCCGAGTCGGTTGATCTGCCTGTCATCCTGTACAACGTGCCGGGCCGCACGGTGGCCGATATGACGGTCGAAACCATGCTGCGTCTGGCCGAAGTGCCGGGCATCATCGGCGTGAAGGAAGCCACCGGCAACATTGACCGCGCCGCACACCTCATCAAGGGCGCTCCGGACTCGTTCAAGATTTACAGCGGGGATGACCCGACGGCCATTGCGCTGATGCTGCTGGGGGGCCACGGGAACATTTCCGTGACGGCCAACGTAGCGCCGCGCGCCATGCACGAGCTGTGCGTGGCCGCCATGCGCGGCGACGTGGAAACGGCTCGCCGTATTCATATGCAACTGCTGTCGGTGCACAAGAATCTGTTCGTGGAGTCGAACCCGATTCCCGTCAAGTGGGCGCTCCAGGCCATGGGCAAGATGGAAGGCGGCATTCGCCTGCCGTTGACGCCGCTGGCATCCCAGTATCACGAGGTTGTGCGCGCATCCCTGAAGGATGCCGGGCTGCTCTCCTGATTGTTTCAAGGTCCCCTCCAGACGCTTCTGGGCCCTTAAGCCATCGTTCTCATCTGAAGGATCGCAAGTCAATGAAACTGCACCAAACCCGTCGCGGGGCTGTGGCGACGTCCGCTCAACTGTTGCTGGCCGCGCTGTCGGTTGCCCTGATTTCCGGTTGCGATACCGTCAATGAGGTGATGCAGCCGGACCGCATCGATTACAAATCGCAGGCAAAGAAAGGCCCGACGCTTGAAGTCCCGCCCGACCTGACCGGCATCCAGGCTGACCGCCGCTATGCCGCGCCTGATACGGGCACGACCACGCTCTCGGCCTACACGTCGACTGCGCCCAAGGTCACGACGCCTGGTTCGGGCACCGACAACGTGCTGCCCGCCGTGTCTGACATGCGCATCGAGCGCGATGGCAATCAGCGCTGGCTGGTCGTGAAGACCACGCCGGACGCCCTGTGGCCGCAATTGCGCACGTTCTGGCAAGAACTCGGCTTCCTGCTGGTGATCGACTCGCCCGAGACCGGCATCATGGAAACCGATTGGGCGGAGAACCGGGCGAAGATTCCGCAGGACATCATCCGCCGCACTGTCGGCAAGGTGTTCGATGGCCTGTACTCGACGTCGGAGCGCGACAAATTCCGCACCCGCATTGAGAAGGGTCCGAATGGTTCGGTCGAGGTCTACATCTCGCACCGCGGCGCCCAGGAACAACTGGTCGGTTCGTCCAAGGACCAGACCGTGTGGACTCCGCGTCCGGCCGATCCGGAACTCGAAGCCGAATTCCTCTCGCGCTTGATGCAGCGTCTGGGCGCCAGCAAGGAAGCTGCGCAGCAGAAGCTTGCGCAAACACAGGCTGCGCACCCGGTGCAAGACGGCACGAAGGCTGAACCGGCGCCGCGTACCGGCCCGTCGTTGCTGACGCAATCGAATGGCCAGCCGGTCCTGCAGGTGCCGGAGCCCTTCGATCGCGCTTGGCGTACCGTGGGCTTGGCACTGGACCGCGTGAACTTCACCGTGGATGATCGCGACCGCTCGCAAGGCGTGTACTTCGTCCGCTATGCTGATACGCGTGCTGAAGCCAACGCACCGGGCTTCTTCTCGCGCCTGTTCTCGGGCACGAAGATCGAAGACCTCAAACGCGCCAAGCGTTACCGCGTAGTTGTGAAGGACGCGGGCACGTCGTCGACGGTTCTGGTGCAGAACGACGATGGCTCGGCGCAGACCGGCGACATCGGCAAGCGCATCCTGTCGCTGCTCGACGAGCAACTGCGGTAATCGGCATCATGGAGTACGGCTGCCTGGGTGGGCGATGACACTGAGATTCGCCAGTCTTGGCAGTGGCAGTGAAGGGAATGCGCTGCTCGTCGAATCCGCGAGCGGAGCGACGTGCACGCGCATTCTGCTGGATTGCGGGTTTGGTATCCGCGAGACCGTTCGGCGGCTCGAACGCTTGGGCTGTACGCCGGAATCCCTCAACGCCATCCTCGTCACGCACGAGCATAGCGATCACGTTGGCAGCGCCTATGCGGTTGCCGCCAAATTCAATATCCCCGTCTGGACCAGCCACGGCACGTATCGCGCCACGGAAAGCCTGCGCGGCGCCGACCGGGCGGCAGTGCGCTTCTGCCGCGCCGACGATATGTTCTGCGTCGGCGATCTGCAGATATTGCCGTACACCGTGCCGCACGACGCGCGCGAGCCGCTGCAGTTTGTTTTCAATGACGGTGCGAGGCGCCTGGGTGTGCTGACCGATGCCGGCATGTCGACGGAATACCTCTGCACCCATCTGGCGGGCATGCATGCCCTCGTACTCGAATGCAATCACGACCGGGAGATGCTGGCCAATTCAGCCTATCCGTGGTCATTGAAGCGTCGTATCGGTGGAGATTTTGGCCACCTAGCCAATGACATCGCCACCGCGATCCTCACGCGCGTGCGCCACGACGCGTTGCATACGGTGGTGGCTGCGCATCTGTCCAAGCAGAACAACACGCCGTTATTGGCTGCTGAGGCGATCGCCGTACCGCTAGGGGCTAGTGTGGAAGACGTGCCGATCGCGGATCAGGAAGAGGGGCTGCTCTGGCGCGCCGTTTGAGGGCGCTAGGTTCGATCGAAACGGCTTGTAAGATTCAGAAACAACTTTGAATGGCGGATAGGCCACGGAGTTGCAGCCAGAATGCTCCAGCGCCAGATTGCGCCCATGAAAAAAGCCGACCCGGAGGTCGGCTTTTTTGTCTCGCGAGAAGCGCGATTATTGCTTAGCAGCCGGAGCCGAAGCGTCAGCAGCCGGAGCCGATGCAGCAGCGTCCGAGGCAGCCGGAGCAGCAGCGGCGTCCGAAGCAGCCGGAGCGGCAGCAGCGTCCGAAGCAGCCGGAGCGGCAGCGGCCGGAGCCGAAGCTTCCGGAGCGGCGGCCGGAGCAGCAGCTTCTTCCTTCTTACCGCAAGCAGCCAGAGCCACAGCAGCCATCAGCGAGGCGATCAGGAGAGACTTTTTCATTTTTTCGATCCTTAAACTGAATATGGAAAGCGGACAACAGAAAGGCGATGAATAATTACCGGTAATTATCGCTCAGGTACTACACCTTCTTCTATGCTGGCAGCCAAGTCGCACGAGGGCTGCTCGGCCTGCAAGCTAGCGTCGGATTATAGCGAGCTTTACCTACCCTGTGTAGCGGAGTCGGGGCTGACGCACGTGCGATTCAGACGCTTTTGTAACGATCTGTTTCAGCGCGGAATTATCACTGCGCGGGGCCGGCCAGCCTAAGCCAGCCTTCTTCGTACCATGCATGCAGCGTATCCATCAGATCCGGTAAGCCGGCCGCCGCATCAACAGAAGCACCGCTGGCACGACGTGCGTCTGCCAACGTGGAGAGCCACGCAAGCAGCGTTCCCGAAGGCTCGAACGTATCACCGTTGATCCAGAAGTGGTGCGCGTCATACAGTGCCTGCGTGCGGGCGTCGAGCACGATGCCTTCCTTGCGCGCCCGGGCTGTGAAGCGGGCGAGCGGCAAACGGGGCTGCGTGACGAAGTCGACGTGATCCTTTGGCTCGGAAAGGTACGCGCCGAGGAATTCACCGACGAGTTCGGGCGTCCAGCGCAATGCGTTGAGCTTCTGGGCAAGCGCCTTGACCATGGCAGCCGGCAGTTCGCCGGGGCGGGCCGTGGGTTTCTGTTCGGGGTCGGCGTAACGGCCTTCGAAGTTGGGATCGTCTTCCAGCGTTTGCGACAGGAAGCCCAAGAAGTGGCCGGCCAGCTCGCGGTACGAGGGTGAGCGGAAACCAATCGAGTACGTCATGCAGTCGCCCTCGGCCACGCCATCGTGCGCGTAGTGCGGGGGCAGATACAGCATGTCGCCGGGCTCGAGCACAAATGCCTCTTCCGGCTGGAAGTTGGCCAGGATTTTGAGCGGTAGATCGGGGACGAGTGTGAGATCGTCCTGGGCGGAAATGCGCCAGCGGCGTTTGCCGTGGGCCTGCAGCAGGAACACGTCGTACGAATCGAAGTGCGGGCCGACGCCGCCGCCGTCGGTGGCGAAGCTGATCATCACGTCATCGAGCCGCGCGTCGGGAATGAATCGGAAACGCTGCATGAGCGCCTCGACTGCCGGCTCGACGAGGTTTGCGCCTTGCACGAGCACCGACCAGTTGCGCGTCTTGCGGGAAGGCAGCGGACGTTCGTCAAAGGGGCCGTGGTTGAACGACCAGCGCCCGCGCGATTGCGCAATCAGGCGGGACTCGACGTCGGGACGCGCAGCCAGGGCAAGTACACGTTCTGGTGATAGTGGAAAGTGCAGTGCACGCATCTCTTCCGGAGAGAGTGCTTGCCGGATCAGCAGAGGCTTTTTCTGCCAGTGCGTGCGCATGAAATCGCGCGGCGAAAGCCCGCCCAGGAGTTGCGCCGGACGCTCTATCGGAAGGGCGGGTTGGACGCCGCCATCGGCAGCGTATAATGGGACTTCGTTCATGGAGTGCGCAATTGAAAATCGCGAAGAATACGGTGGTGTCGGTGGCTTACAAACTGTCCGACGCGCAGGGCAACGTCATCGAGGAATCCGATGAGCCGATGGTGTATTTGCACGGCGGCTATGATGGCACGTTCCCCAAGATCGAGGAAGCGCTGGACGGCCAGGAGCAAGGCTTCGAGACAAAACTGCAGCTTGAGCCGGATGACGCCTTCGGTGACTACGATCAAGAACTGATCAAGATCGAGCCGCGTGATCGCTTTCCGGAGCCGCTCGAAGTTGGCATGCAGTTCGAAGGCGTGCCCGAAGATGGCGACGAGGAAGATGCCATCGTCTACACCGTCACCGACGTGGCGGAAGACAAGGTTGTGCTGGACGGCAATCACCCGCTGGCTGGCATGGCGCTGCGCTTCGAGCTGCGGGTCACTGAAGTTCGAGAAGCTACGGCTGAAGAAATCGAGCACGGCCACGTGCACGGTGAAAACGGCCTCGAAGTCGTGGACGAAGATGAAGACGACGACAAGCCGCACACGCTGCACTGATCGGCAAGTCCATCGAGATGCGAGAACGGGAGCTTCGGCTCCCGTTTTTATTGCACCGGCGCTGGCGTGATTTCCGACGCCGGCGCGGGAGTGTTGTCGAGACGGCGGCTGCGGATATGGAACAGCGGCGTGCGGCCCGGCGTGACGGACACTTCCAGCCAGCGATCGAGCACTGGCGAACCATAAGTGCGTGCGCGCATGACGTGCGAGTCCGGGCGCCCGTCTTCGTCCTTGAGCGGGCGGTCGAGCATGAAGGTCTGGCTGGCGCCGTGGATGAGTAGGACGGCACCGTCGTAGTCGCGCGTGAGCGTTCGCAACTGGCGCTTGAGTGCCAGGTAACCGTCATGCGAACGCCGACGCAGCAAGCCGTCAAGCAGGTTGGGCGCACGGCGCCGTTCCCACCCGTCTTCGAAAAGCGGATCGGCCTGCATCATGATGACCACGCCGGCCATCTTGCGTTGGTGTGCGACGGCAAAGGCGCGCGCTAACCATTGGCGATTGGCTTCGAGGCGATCTTCGTATTCGCCGTTGCGGCCGCCCGCGATCTTGTAGTTGTTGTTGTCGCCGGGCACGTTGAGGGTGACGAACAGCACGTCGCTCATAGTCCAACGCGTGTTTTCGCGGTAGCTGCGGAACTTGGCCTGATCGGACTGGCGCATGACGGTCATGGTGCGCTGGCCGAGCGTGTTGTCGTCTGGGTAGAACAGCTCGCGCAGGCGCAACAGGCGTTCCACCGGGTCGAAGCTGCCGGCGGCGGGGCGCTGGCAGTCGCTCCAGTCGTGGTCGCCGGGGATGTAGATGACCGGTGCGATCAGGCTGTCGAGCAGGTCATGACGTGCTTCGAGCAGCGTGTCGGAGCACGATTCATCGCGGCCCTTGAGGTTGCCCAGGTGAACGACGAAGGCCGGATGTTCGGCGTCGATGGTGTCGAGCAGTGTGCGCACGGTCGCGACATCTTCGGGGCGTTCGGGAACGTTGCCGATGACCGTGAAGGCGAAGGCGGACGGCGCGTCATTTGCGGACTTTGCGGTCTTGGACGCCGCCAGCGCAGCCCCCGGCAGCAGCACCGCCAGTGCCAAGGCGATGCATGGAAGCATGCGGGAAGCTGCGCCGGGCCGGGTCATCGGGTCAGGCGGATGGGCTCGCCAGCGCCTTGAGCCGGTACAGCGCTTCGAGCGCTTCACGCGGCGTCATGTCATCGGGATCGATCCCGGCGAGTGCATCCGTCAGTGTGCTGTCGGGTGCTTCGGCGTCGTCGTCTTCATCGTCGATGGGCGTATCCGCAGCGAGTGCGAACAGGTCCAACTGAGGCGTGGCGCCGGTGTCGGCGGAATGCTGCTCCAGCCACGCGAGCCGCTTGCGCGCGGCGCGAATGACCGGCTGCGGCACGCCCGCCAACTGCGCGACCTGCAGGCCGTAACTCTGGCTGGCCGGACCGTCCTGCACGGCATGCAGGAAGACAATGCCGTCACCATGTTCGACTGCGGAGAGATGCACGTTGGCAGCCTGCGCAAATTCTTGCGGCAGTTGCGTCAGCTCGAAATAGTGCGTGGCGAACAGCGTGTGGCTGCGGTTGTGCGACAGCAGGTGGCGCGCAATCGCCCAGGCGAGCGCCAAGCCATCGAACGTGCTCGTGCCGCGGCCGATCTCGTCCATCAGCACCAGGCTGTTGGGCGTTGCGCGGTGCAGGATGGCGGCGGCCTCCGTCATTTCAACCATGAAGGTCGAACGGCCGCCCGCCAGATCGTCGGCGGCGCCGATGCGCGTGAAGATGCGGTCGATCGGGCCGATGACGGCCGCTTCCGCCGGCACAAATGCGCCCACGTAGGCGAGCAGCACAACCAGCGCGGTTTGCCGCATGAAGGTCGATTTACCACCCATGTTCGGGCCGGTGATCAGCAACAGCTTACGCGCTTCCTGCAGCATGCAGTCGTTGGCGACGAACTGTTCGACTTGCTGTTCGACCACGGGATGGCGTGCGCGCGTCAGCTCAATGCCCGGCGCATCGGTCAGCGTGGGGCGCGACCACGACAGCGCATGCGCACGCTCGGCGAGCGTTGCCAGCACATCGGCCTGCGCGAGGGCAGCGGCGATGCGTTTGAACTCGGCCAGATGCGGCAGCAGCTTCTGCAGCAATTCTTCGTAGAGGAGTTTTTCGCGCGACAGCGCGCGGTCCTGCGCGGACAACGCTTTGTCTTCGAACGCCTTCAGCTCGGGCGTGATGTAGCGCTCGGCGTTCTTCAGCGTCTGGCGGCGGCGGTAATCGTCCGGCACCTTGGAGGCCTGGCCGTTGGTGACTTCGATGTAGAAGCCATGCACGCGGTTGTATTCAACGCGCAGATTCGCGATGCCGGTGCGCTCGCGTTCGCGGGCTTCCAGATCGACGAGGAACTGGCCGCAGTTTTCCGAGATGTCGCGCAGCTCGTCGAGGTCGGCGTCGTAGCCGCGGGCGATGACGCCGCCGTCGCGCACCATGGCCGCCGGCTCGGCCATCACGGCGCGCTGCAGCAGGGCGTGGGCGTCTTCGGGCAAGCTGAGCGCGGCGTACAGCTCGGTCAGCAGCGGAGCCGCGTCACTCTGCGGCAGTTCTTCGCGAATCTCGGGCAGGCGCGCCAACGTGTCACGCAAGGACGACAGATCGCGCGGCCGCGCCGACAGCAGCGCCAGCCGCCCTGTAATGCGCTCCACGTCCGACAGCGTGCGCAGCGTTGCCCGCAACGTTTGCCAATCGCTGCCGAGCAGCACTTCAATCGCTTGCTGACGCGCTTGAGGCACGGCGCGATCCCGCAGCGGATGATGCAGCCAGTGGCGCAGCAGGCGGCTACCCATGCTGGTCGCGCAGGTGTCGAGCAGCGAGAACAGCGTCGGCGATTCCTGCCCGCGCAGCGTCTCGGTCAGCTCCAGGTTGCGGCGCGTGGCGGTGTCCAGGCCGATGAATTCGCTTTCGTGCTCGACGGTCAGGCCGATCACGTGGCGCAGCGATTGGCCTTGCGTGGCCGCTGCGTAATTCAGCAGCGCGCCAGCAGCCGCCAAGGCGGCCGTTAGCGTTTCCGCGCCAAAGGCGACGAGGCTCGCCACGCCGAGTTGTTCACGCAGGCGGCGCGTGCCGGCTTCCACGTCGAAATGCCAATCGGGCAAGCGCGTGCGGGCGACATCCACCTGGATGGTGTTGAGCGTCGCATCGTCGGCCAGCACTTCGGCGGGGCGAATGCGTTCGAGTTCACGATCGAGCTGGTCGGGGCTGCATTCCATCACACGCAATTCGCCGCCGACGAGGTTGAGCCACGCCAGGCCGATCAGTGGTGCCGCGCCCCGCTTGCCGGGCAGGTGCGCGATGGCCAGCAGATGGTTGTTGACCTTGTCGGACAGCAGCGCAGCATCGGTCAGCGTGCCGGGCGTGACGACGCGCACGACCTTGCGCTCGACCGGTCCCTTGGTCGTCGCAGGGTCTCCGATTTGCTCGCAGATGGCGACGGATTCGCCCAGCTTGACCAGCTTGGCGAGGTATTGCTCGGCGGCGTGGAACGGGATGCCCGCCATGCGGATCGGATGCCCGTTGGAACTGCCGCGTGCAGTGAGGGTGATGTCGAGCAGGCGGGAGGCTTTTTCGGCGTCTTCAAAAAAGAGTTCGTAAAAGTCGCCCATGCGGTAGAAGACAAGCGTGTCCGGATGCCCAGCCTTCAAGCGAAGGTACTGCTGCATCATCGGAGTGTGCTTGTCGAAAGGGCCGTATTTCGGGTCGATCTCCAGAACCGGAGCGGAGTGTTCAGCCATGAGTGCTCAAAGCGCAGCGCGCCGCCCGATGTGATCCGATCAGGCCGCGCGCGGAAGGTGTTGAATCGCGCAATTGTTGCACACCCGCGATGCGGCTTCACCGTCCATCGTCGGTGAGCCGGGCTTCGAGAAAGTCGAGAAAGCACGCGATCCGCGAAGCCAACTGCGTGTTGCGGTAATACACCGCGTGAATCGGCTGCAGCACCTCGACCGTGGCATCCGGCAGCACCTGCACAAGATCGCCGGTGCGTCGGTCTTCAGCGCTCATGAAGTCAGCCAGGCAGACGATGCCGGCGCCTTGCAGTGCGAGCTGGCGCAGGGTTTCACCGCTTGAAGCCTTGAGCGTGGGCTCGATACGCAGTCGGTCGCCGTGCGGGCCGCGCAAGGGCCACTGATTCAGCGATTCCGGCTGCCCGAAACCGAGCAGGACGTGCTTCTGCAGGTCATCCACGTTGCGTGGCCGGCCGTGCGCTTTCAGATAGGCGGGGCTTGCCAGCACACGAAGCCGCCGCGTGCCGAGCAGCCGCGCCCGCAGGGTGGAGTCACGTAGCGGGCCGATGCGGATCGCCACGTCGGTGTCTTCTTCCAGCAGATCGATGATCAGGTCGTCGGTGTTCAGCTCCAGTTCGATCTGCGGATACTGCGCGCGGAAGTCCGGCACCAGCGGCGCCACCACATGCAGCATGAACGGCATGGCAGCGTTGATGCGCAGACGGCCTGCGGGCTGCTGGCGGCGCAGGGCCATCTGCTCCTCGGCCTCGTCGACGGCGGCGAGGATGCTGCGCGCCCGCGCCAGAAATGTCGCGCCCTCGTCGGTGAGCGACAGCCGCCGTGTGGTGCGCGACAGCAGGGTGGTGTCCAGCTTCTCTTCCAGCCGGCGCAGTGCACGGCTTACGCCCGACACGGTCTGGCCGAGTTGCTCGGCGGCGGCCGTAACGGAGCCCGTGTCGACCACGGTGCGAAAGGCAAGCAGTTCTTCGAGCGTGGTTTTCATCGCTTATTGTCAATTCCAGATCAAAAGAATTCTGCCTAATGTGGCGCCATTTGCAAAGATCGCTGCCGGCGGTGTCCGCTCTGCATGGGTGCAAATGCACCACGGCCGGCTCTCGCGCGGGTGTGCCCCCTCAAGATTGGCGCTCCGCCTGCCGATAGACCATCCGGACCCCTAAAACCATAGCGGAACCGCATTTGCGCAAACGGCGCCTCGCGGCTCCGCATCCGGAGACTCTGGAATGAGCAAGCTCAGCTTTCGCCAAAAGCTTTGGCTGCCGTTGGTCATCAGCCTTGTCGCGCTGACCTTGATCTCGGTATTCAACGCGTATCAGGCGCGTGAGATCCGCGTGGAGGAGCGCAAGAACAACCTCGTCAGCGTGACGACCATGGCCATGAACCTGGCCAAGCAGTACGACGACCTGACCAAGAACGGTACGTTGACCAAAGACGCCGCGCAGAAGGAGGCGCTCGACCGCTTCAAGGCGCTGCGCTACGACAAGGACGGTTACTTCACCATCACGAGCTCCAACAACGTCGTGGTGATGCACCCGATCAAGCCCGAGTTCATCGGCAAGGACCAATCCGGCTTCAAGGATGCGCAAGGCAATGCGGTCTACATGGGCCTGACCAACGCGGCCAAAGATCCCAAGGGCGGATTCACCAGCTACGTCTGGCCGAAGGTCGGTGGCACGGAACCGGTGCCCAAGACGGCTTTTGCAATGCGCTATGAGCCGTGGGACTGGGTCTTCTCGACCGGCGTCTACATGGACGACATCAATGCCGCATTCATGACTTCGCTGTACCAGACGGGCGGCCTGCTGGTGCTGGTGGGCGGCTTGCTGGTGTTGCTGGGCGGCATCGCGAACCGCGGCCTGCAGCGCACGCTCGGCGGGGACCCTGCCTACGCAGCCGATGTGGCCAATCGCATCGCCGGCGGCGACTTGACCGTCGAGATCGCCACCCGTGCCGATGACAACCACAGCCTGCTCTACGCCATGAGCCGCATGCGCGGCGCGCTGGTGCAGACCATCGGCCGCATCAAGGGCGCTTCGGAAACCATTGGCACCGCCACGCGCGAGATCGCCAGCGGCAACCTCGATCTGTCGTCGCGCACCGAGCAGCAGGCCAGCTCGCTCGAAGAAACGGCTTCGGCCATGGAACAGCTGATGTCGACCGTGCAGCAGAACGCCGACAACGCCCAGCAGGCCAACCAATTGGCCGCGTCCGCCTCGGATGTGGCCGTGCGCGGCGGCGATGTGGTGACGCGCGTGGTCGAGACCATGGGCTCGATCAACGCGTCGTCGCGCAAGATCGTCGACATCATCGGCGTGATCGACGGCATCGCTTTCCAGACCAACATCCTCGCGCTGAATGCCGCGGTGGAAGCCGCCCGCGCCGGTGAGCAGGGCCGCGGTTTTGCCGTGGTGGCCGGTGAAGTGCGCAGCCTTGCGCAGCGCAGTGCCGCTGCCGCCAAGGAAATTAAGGCGCTCATCGACGATTCCGTCGTCAACGTGGATGCGGGCAGCGCGCTGGTGGAAGAGGCCGGCACGACCATGCGCGAGATTGTTGCGAGCGTGAAGCGCGTGACCGACATCGTTGGCGAGATTTCGTCCGCCAGCCAGGAGCAGCGCTCGGGTATTGAAGAAGTCAGCCACGCCGTCACGCAGCTTGATGACGCGACCCAGCAGAACGCCGCACTGGTGGAGGAAGCCGCCGCAGCCGCGCAATCGCTCGAAGAGCAGGCGGTGAGCCTGACGCAGGTGGTGGCGCAATTCCGCCTCGATACGCATGCGCTCCGTGCTCCAGCCATGGTCGCCAAGGTTGAGCCAGTGGTTGCGCCGGTCAAGCCGGTCGCAATTGCAGCGCCGGTAGCACCCAAGAACGAAGCGCCGCGCCGCGATGCCGCTAAGCCGAGCACCGATGCCGCCAAGCCCAGGCTGACCTCACGCAAGCCGCCTGTGCTGCGCAAGGCGGCGGCCAAGCCGGTCTCCCAGGCCGAGAAGAGTGCGCCCGCACCGGCAGTCATACCGGCAAGCCTGACCAAAGCGAGGCCGCTGGTGGCCGCCGGAGATGATTCGGACTGGGAAACGTTCTGACCCGCGACTGACTTTCACCTCGTTGATTTGACGCGCGCAATCGCGTGCTTGCCTGCCCGGATTCCGGAGACAAGATGGACCGCATTTTGAAGAACACCAGCGTGCGCGCTGGCCTGCTGGCGATTCTGATCACCTTTGCACTGATGATCGTGGTCGGGGCGGCGGTGGGTGTGCTGGCTTTGCGCACCACCAACGCTGCCACCGAGCGCGTGCATGAGATTTCCGACCGCAGCATGCTGTTGAATGACGCGTACAAGGACATGCAGCGCGCGCGCACCGGCATGTCGCGCTTGTACAGCGTGTTGCGCGAGAACATGGATGAAACGGCCAAGACGGCTGCGCTGGCTAGCTCGGAGAAAGGCTTGAAGAAGTCCATCGAACAGGTGGAGGCGTTCAAGAATGCGCCGCCCATCGAAGGTGTTGACGAGTCGCTGCGCCAGGCAATCGTCCAGGCCGCACAGACGCACATCGAAGCCGTGCAGCGCGCCCTTGCGGCCCTGCGCGCCGGTGATGCCGCAGCCTATGCCCCGATCAACTACAAGGACGTGACCGATACCGGTGCGGCCTGGTCGGTGCAGATCGAGAATTTCCAGCAGCTCGTCAAGAAGCTGTCCAAGGACGAAGCTGACAATGGCCGCTCGCGCTATGAAACGATCCTGAAGTTCGTCGCGCTCGGTATCGCCATGGCGCTCGCGTTGATCGTGGTGGTGTTCTACGGCCTCAAGGCCTTCGTGATCACGCCGCTCAACGAAGCGGTGACTGTACTCAGTCGCGTGGCCGAAGGCGATTTGGTCGTTCACGTCAAAACGGGTGGGCGCAATGAGCTGGGCAGCCTGCTGGCTGCCGTGGGCCGCATGCGCGAGAGCTTGGTGAACACCGTGCGTCAGGTGCGTAACAGCTCGGATTCGGTCAACACCGGCGCGCACGAAATCGCCAGCGGCAACCTTGATCTGTCCTCGCGTACCGAGCAGCAGTCGGCCTCGCTGGAGAAGACCGCCGCCAGCATGGAGCAGATGACCTCCACCGTCACCAACAATTCCGAGAACGCTCGCCAAGCCAGCGCGCTGGCGTCGAACGCGGCGGACCTGGCTTCGCGCGGCGGCGACGTGGTGCGCGGCGTGGTGGCCACTATGGACGATATCAGCGCGGGCTCGCGCAAGATGGCCGACATCATCGGCGTGATTGATGGCATTGCGTTCCAGACCAACATCCTGGCCCTCAACGCTGCCGTGGAAGCCGCTCGCGCTGGCGAGCAGGGCCGCGGCTTTGCCGTGGTGGCTGGCGAGGTGCGCGCGCTGGCTCAGCGCAGTGCTGCCGCTGCCAAGGAAATCAAGACGCTGATCGACGATTCGGTATCGCGCGTGCAAGCGGGCCACACGCAAGTCGCGCAGGCCGGCGAGACCATTACCGAGACGGTTGAGGCCGTACGCCGCGTCGCCAATATCGTTGAAGACATTGCTTCGGCATCGGCCGAGCAGACGCAGGGCATCCTGCAGATCGGCCAGGCCGTAACAGAGATGGAGCAGGTGACGCAGCAGAACGCCGCGCTGGTCGAGCAGGCGGCTGCCGCCGCGCAATCGCTCGAAGAACAGGCGCAGAACCTCTCGCAGGTGGTGTCGCAGTTCCGGTTGGACGGGGCAGAGACCCCTGCGACGGCCGCGCAGAAACTTGAGAAGGTCGCCAAGCCCGCTGCCAAGGCCGCGGCAAAGTCAGTTAGCGCCGCCAAGCCCGCGCGCGGTTGCGCGCAAGCCTGAAGCGAAGGTCGCTGCTCAGCCAGCGGCGTCTGCGCCGGTCGCGCCTGCCACTGCCGTTTCTGCTCCTGCCCGCAAGCAACCTCTGGCCGTGGCCAGTGGCGGTTCCGACGCCGATTGGGAAACGTTCTGATCGGTTGAGAGCTCAGGCATCAAGTGCTGGGCCATCGATGCGTTTGGCCCAGCTTTCCACCTCGCCGCGTGCGAGGCGACCCTCAACAAGTTTCCGCCATGACGGCGTGAGCGGCAGCGTCAGCATGTCGGCCAGCGCTGCACGATCGAGCATGTTGCGGTAAAGCACGTCGAGCACGCGCGCTAGCGGCCATTGCGGCCATGGGCGCTCGAGCCATTCGAGCGCATCGCCCGCGCGCAGTGTGCCGCCTTCCAACACCCGGTAGTACCAACCCGTGCGCCCTGTGTTTTGCACCCGGCGTGCCATGTCGCGCGCATTGAAACGGTCGTTCAGCTTCCAGCACGGCTGACGCAGTTGCGACACTTCCAGCACTACGCTGCCCGCTCGCAGGCGATCACCCACGCAGATGTCCACTTCGGTGATGCCCGTCGTGCTCAGGTTCTCGCCAAAGGCGCCGGGCTGTGCGAGCACGGGCTGCGCGCCGATGTCCGCTTGCCAAACCGCGTAGTGGTCGAACGGGTAGTGGTGAATCGCCTTGTCGGGGCCGCCGTGCACACGCAGATCGCCTTGCTCGTCACCGACAATGCCGTTGATGTCCACCTTCACCACGCCGCTCACGGGGCGCTTATCGATGGCGCTGCGCGAGCCAGGGCGCGTGTAGTCGACAGCGCGCCTGGTGAGGAGGGCATCGATGCGGATGGGGTCGGGCAGCGTCATGCAGCCTCCGCGCGATCCAGCCAGGCGTTGAAGACTTCGCGCGCGCGTTGCGACAGGCGCCCCGCAATCGCCGGCACTTGCGTACGCAGCGCGCGTGGGTCGATGCCTGCCGCACCGAGTTCCGCCGCATGCCCGATTAGCCACGCTTCCAGCTCCTCCAGATTTGCCTCCAGATGGAATTGCAGCCCCAGGGCGTGGTTGCCAATGGCGAAGGCCTGCTCTGCGCAAACTGTCGTGAATGCCAGCCGCCGCGCGCCCGGCGGCAAGTCGTACCGGTCGCCGTGCCAGTGCAGCACCGGCGTGCCGTCTGCGAGCGGCGCGAGCGGCGAGTCTGCCCCTTCGGCCGTGAGCGTGATGGGCGCAAAGCCGATCTCCTTCACGCCCATCGGCTTGACCGCCGCGCCCAGTGCCCGCGCCATCAACTGCGCCCCCAGGCAGATCCCAAGCAATGGCTTGCGTGCGGCCAGTCGCCGCGCAATGGCGGCGGCTTCATCGCCCACGAACGGATACGTTGCATCGTCATATGCGCCGATTGGCCCGCCCAGCACGATCAGCAAATCGGCCGCGGCCATGTCGTCTGTGGGCACGGGCTGCACGCCCACGTCCACGGTGCGAACGGTGTAGCCACGCCCTTCCAGCAGTGGCTGCAGGATGCCGAGATGTTCGAACGGAACGTGGCGCAGGGCGAGGGCGGTTTTCATGGCAGGCGATGACGGTTGGAGGCGAAGCACATTGTGAATGAGGGGCGCGGCTCGCAAAAGCCGTGCGGCTGGCGAGGGGTTGTCTTGCGACATTAGCGCCTTGGGCCCCACGCTTGGCGATGCCTCGGTGGCGGACTCCTCCGCGCGCAACACGAAAGGCCTCGGCGGCGCGGCGTTAACCTGCGGACTAAGCGTCGCTTATATCGGTTGTTAGCAACGTGCATTGCAACCCCCACGAAAAACCCGGTTTGAGGGGATGTCAGTGTCACGTCATCTCATTAAGATCGCTCCCCACAGAGTGCCGCCTCGGTACCGATAAAAAGATTCTGGAGGGAGTTGTGCGAAAGCCAATGCTGCATTGGGCCGTGGCGTGCATTGCCATGGCTTGCCTGAGCGCGTGCGCGCCGATGATATCTACCGCGCCAGCCATGCTGTCCACCGACAACGCGACGGGTCCATCGCGGATTCAACTGAAATCGGCAACGGAGATCCGCCTGGAGACCGGCTATACGCGCACGCTTGCGGCCGGCTCCAACTGGCAGCGCGTGGGGACGCTGTCGCAAGGCGCTGTCTACCGCCCAGTCGGTACGATCTTCACCATTGAAGGCCGGCAGGTTCACGAAGCCTACCTCGTGATTGCCAGTCAACGTCTGGTCGGGTTTTACCTGCCCGGCGAGCAGGCGTACTCCCCGCTTTCCACAGCTGTATCCATCACAACAGGAGAATCACAATGAAGGGAGTTTTGCGCGCATTGGCTTCGGCCATCGGTATCACCGTTCTGATGGCGGGTTGCGCGTCAGGCGTGAAGTATTCCGAGATGGCTTCGTCGATTCCGACGCTCAAGCAGGATGAGGGACGCGTGTACTTCTTCCGCTCGTCGTCGCTGATCGGCGCGGCACTGCAGCCGGACATCAAGCTGAACAGCGAAGTGATTGGCCAATCCAAACCGGGCGGCTTCTTCTTCGTTGACCGTCCGGCTGGCAAGTATGTCGTGTCAACAGCCACCGAGACCGAGAAGACGCTGAGCTTCGCACTGGACGCCGGTGAGACAAAGTACGTGCGCACGTCGCCGTCGCTGGGTCTGATTGTCGGCCGCGTGGTGCCAGAGCTTGAAACCCCGGAAAAGGCACAGGCCGAACTGCCGTCGTTGAGCTTTGCGCCCAATCAGCCGCCGGTCGCCAAGAAGTAAGCTGGAAGAAAAAAGCCCGCTTCGCGCGGGCTTTTTTATTGGCAGCTACCGGTTAGCAGCGATCAAGCCTCAGCCTTCGACCGCGAGAACGGCGAGGTGATCTTGATCATCTGCACGAAGGCCTTAGGGTTGCCCGCCAGGATTTCACCCTGGTCAAGGTAGCCAGATTCGCCGGTGTAGTTGCCCACCAGACCGCCCGATTCCGTCACGAGCAGCGAGCCGGCGGCCATGTCCCATTTGCTCAGGCCCTGCTCGAAGAAACCGTCGAGGCGGCCGCAGGCAACGTAGGCGAGGTCCAGTGCGGCGGCGCCGGGGCGACGCAGGCCAGCGCAGTTTTCCGTCATGGTCGCAAACAGACGGGTGTAGTCGTACAGGCCTTCCAGATCGCGGTACGGGAAGCCCGTGCCGATCAGGCAGTCGGCCAGCTTGTCGCGGCGCGTGACGCGGATGCGGCGGTTGTTCAGGAACGCGCCGGCGCCCTTGGAGGCGGTGAATAGTTCGTCGCGCGTCGGGTCGTACACCACGGCCTGGGTGACGACGCCACGCTGCATCAGTGCGATCGAGACGCCATATTGCGGGAAGCCGTGGATGAAGTTGGTCGTGCCGTCCAGCGGGTCGATCACCCAGACGTTTTCGCTGGCGGTTTCGCCGTCGGCCCAGGATTGGCCGGACTCTTCCGCTAGAATCGCGTGATCGGGGTAGGCAGTCTTGATGACTTCGATGATCGCCGCTTCAGCTGCGCGGTCGACTTCGGTGACGAAATCGTTGTGTTGTTTGCGCTCGGTGCGCAGGCTATCGACGTCGAAGGACGCGCGGTTGATGACGGTGCCGGCCTTGCGAGCAGCCCGGACGGCGATATTGAGCATCGGATGCATGTGGGATCTCCGCGCCTGGCGCGCCGATTTTTCGGAAGCGGCCGCAGGCGAAACAACACAACGAATTGTAGAAGAACGAGCGGCGGGCCAATCTCGCGATCCTGCCCGCCGTCAAAAGAGTGGCCGTATTGTATATGAACCCCGCCCCAGGCGCCCCGCGAATTGCGCCAATGAGCACGTCGAACACAACTCCTACCGACCCGGAAACGCTGCGCCAGCGCGCCGCGCGGTGTCGTTTCGTGCTGGTCGAGACCAGCCACCCCGGCAATGTCGGCTCCACGGCACGTGCGCTCAAGACGATGGGGTTCGGCGAGCCCGGCAGCTTCGTGCTCGTACGCCCCCGCGAGGCGGACGCCCAATGCCACGCCGATGCCGTTGCCATGGCAAGCGGCGCCGATGATGTGCTGGCCGCCGCCCGCGTGGTCGACGACATTGGCGAGGCGCTGGTCGGTGCCTCGCTCACCATTGCGCTCACCGCCCGCCCGCGCGAATTCGGGCCGCGCCGCATCGGCCCGCGTGCCGCTGCAGAAGAAGTGGCCGCACTGCTGGCCGCGCCGGACACCACCGTCGCCTTCGTCTTCGGCAATGAGCGGTTCGGGTTGCCCAACGAGGTGGTGGAGCGCTGCCATGTGGTCACGCACATTCCAGCCAACCCGGCGTATGCCTCGCTGAACCTGTCGCAGGCGGTGCAGTTGATTGCGTACGAAGTGCGTATGGCGCTGCTGGCCGGCACTGGCACGGGGGACACCCGCATGGAGGGCGTCGGCTTTGTTGGCGAACCGGCCACCGCCGAGCAGATCGACGGGATGTTCGAACATTTGGAGCAGGGCCTTGTTGAGATCGGTTTTCTCGACCCCGCCCAGCCGAAAAAGCTGATGCCGCGCCTGCGGCGTCTGTTTGCCCGCACGCAGTTGGAGGCCGAAGAGGTCAACATCCTGCGCGGGATCGCCAAGCGTATGCTCGGCCGCCACGCCGAAGCAGCCACGCCGCCCACCGGCGCAGCCGACGACTGTCGCTGACCGCCCTGAAAGCCGCCCGTTGTTGAGCAAGCGGGGCGGCATCCCCCGCATGTCTGGTTAAAACCCTTGCCGCAGCGCGGTAAGGCAATGCCTTACACTGCCCTCAGCGCGTTGCGCATATAGATATAACGATCCACACACCTCAAGATGTTCACACGCATTCGCGAAGATATCGGCGCCATCATGGAGCGAGACCCGGCCGCACGCAGCCGCTGGGAAGTGCTGACCTGCTACCCAGGTCTTCACGCCATCATCGTCCACCGGGTTGCCCATGCGTGTTGGCACGGCGGGTTCCGATTGCTGGGGCGGTGGTTCTCGCACCTTGGCCGCTTCCTCACCGGCATCGAGATCCACCCCGGCGCGACAATTGGCCGGCGCGTGTTCATCGACCACGGCATGGGTGTCGTGATCGGCGAGACGGCCGAGATCGGTGACGACTGCACGATCTACCAGGGCGTCACGCTGGGCGGCACGTCGCTCTACAAGGGGGCCAAGCGGCACCCGACGCTCGGCAAGGGCGTGGTGGTGAGCGCGGGCGCCAAGGTTCTCGGCGGTTTTGTCATCGGAGATGGCGCGCGTGTTGGGTCCAACGCGGTCGTGCTTAAGCCGGTGCCGCCGGGCGCAACGGCGGTTGGCATTCCGGCGCGCATCATCGAACGCGATGTCGCTACCGAGGCCCGGTCCGCGCTCAAGCAGGAGTTTTCCGCGTATGGCATTACGCCGGATGCGGATGATCCGGTATCGCTGGCGCTCAAGCGGCTGATCGACCACAGCGAGCTTCAGCAGGAGCGTATCGAGTCGATTCTTTCTGCGCTTGATCGACTGGGCGCGCACCTGGAGAACTCGCCGAACGATCCGTTCGATGCGAGCGAGCTGAAGCGGATGCTCAAGTAAGCAAAGGGCCGGTGGCGACAGCTTATGTCGTCACTTGCTCGACCGTGAGCGCGCCGTCTTGCAGTTTCAGAAAACTGCCGCGCGGTTGCGCCTGATCGAAATCCCAGTCGGAAAGTACCCAGCGGCTGCCCCTCGGCTCGTGATGCAATTGCGGGCGGTGCGTGTGGCCGTGGATGAGCGTGGATGTATTGGATGCCTTGAGCAACGCGTCTACCGCTTCGGGTGCGACGTCGCCCATCATCGCCGCGGCGCGGGGTTCGCCCGCTACGTTGGCGGACATGGCGCGGCCAGCTTCGCTCTCTGCGCGCATCTTTTGCGCGATCTTCAGCCGCCAGCGCAGCGGCATCGTCAGGAATATCCGCTGCACCCAGCGCTTGCGCGTCCAGTGGCGAAAACGCATGTAGGCCGTGTCGCGCGTGCAGAGGGCGTCGCCGTGGGCGAGCACGATGCGCTGGCCATCATCCGCTTCCAGCACCGTGGGGTCGGGCAGCAGCGTGGCATGCGCAGCCTTCAAGAAACGCTTGCCGAGCAGGAAGTCGCGATTGCCGTGCATGAACAGCACGCGCGTGCCGCCCGCTGCAACTTCAGCGAGCAGGTTGGCGATGTGCTGGTGGAACGGATCAGCCAATTCTTCATCGCCGACCCAGTATTCGAAGAAGTCACCCAGGATGACGAGCGTGCGGGCCTCGCGGGCGCGCGTGCGCAGGAAGCGCTCGAACGCGGCGGCGGTGGCCGGCATGCTGGCCGTCAGGTGCAGATCCGAAATAAAAAACACCGGCGCGGAAACCCGGACCGGTGTCTTCAGCGCGGATGCCTGTGAGGCGTGCGCTGCGTCAATCATTCGATCACTTCAGCGCTTTCGATGATCACGTCTTCCATCGGCACGTCCTGGTGGAAGCCACGGTTGCCCGTGCGCACCGAGCGGATCTTGTCGACGACGTCCATGCCTTCGGTCACTTTGCCGAACACGGCGTAGCCCCAGCCTTGCGGCGTCGGCGACGTGTGGTTCAGGAAGTCGTTGTCGACCGTGTTGATGAAGAACTGCGCCGTGGCCGAGTGCGGATCGTTGGTGCGTGCCATGGCAATGGCCCCGCGCTCGTTCTTCAGGCCGTTGTTGGCTTCGTTGTCGATCGGAGCCTTGGTGGGCTTCTGGTTCATCTTCTCGCCCGGCTCAAAGCCGCCGCCCTGGATCATGAAGCCTTTGATGACGCGGTGGAACACCGTGCCGTTGTAATGGCCATCCTTTACATAGGCGACGAAGTTGGCGACCGACTTGGGCGCCTTCTCGGCGTCCAGGGCCAGGGTGATGTCGCCGTGGTTGGTGTGCAGCTTGACTTGGGTCATGGTGAATTCCTTGGGTGGGGCAAAAAGCGTTATTTGGAGACGACGGTGGCCGATTCAATCAGGATCGGCTTCACAGGCACATTCTGGTGCGGGAACTTCGTGGTGGTTTCCACCGCCTTGATCTTGTCGATGGTGTCGGTGCCATCAACCACCTTGCCGAAGACGGTATAGCCGTAACCGTCCTGACCAGGGTAGTTGAGCATGTTGTTGTCCACCACGTTCACGTAGAACTGCGCGGTGGCGGAGTTCGGGTCCATGGTGCGGGCCATGGCGATCGTGTACTTGTCGTTCTTCAGGCCGTTCTTCGATTCGATTTCGACCGGCGGGCGGGTGTCCTTCTGTTTCATGTCGGCCGTGAAGCCGCCGCCCTGGATCATGAAGCCGTCCATCACACGGTGGAAGATCGTGCCCTTATAGAAGCCATCCTTCACATACTGCAGGAAGTTGGCGACCGTCTTGGGCGCCTTGTCCGGATAGACCTCAACGGTGAAGTTACCCATTGATGTCTTGAACTGGACATGCGGTGCGGATGCGGTGGCTGCCGTGGCTGCGGTGGCGGTCACGGCCAGTGCACACACGAGCCCGGCGAAGAGGGAGCGAATACGGAGCATGGTCAGAAAGAGAGAACTTGGGGTGGGAAAAGCAGGATCGGCCGCGTCTTCTTCTTACTGACGCTTCGCCGGCTTGGCGCTCACGCCGCTGGCTGCGGGCAGCGTGGTCGTGGCAGGTTTGGACGCAGGGTGCACGCCGGGCAGATCGGGCAGGGCATCCAGGCGTGCGCGCGCGGTGGCGTTCTTCGGGTTCAGCTTGATCGCACTCTGATACGACTGCGCGGCCAGGCGGACGTAGACGTCACCCAGGTTGGATTGCGCCATCGCATTCTCCGGCGCCACGCGGTTCGCCATGATCAGGCTGTCGCGGGCGCGGAGCAGTTCGCCGCGCTCGGCATACAGCGCAGCCAAATTGATATAAGGCTCGGGCAGTTCCGGGAAGTCCTGTGTCATCTGGCTGAAAGCGACGATGGCATCGTCGGCGCGGCCCAGGCCGGCAAGTGCCACGCCGCGCTGGAAGCGTGCCTGCGCGTTGCGCGGCTGGGAGGCGACATCCTTGTCCAGTTCGTCGAGTGCCTGTGCGTATTGCTTCTTGGCCAATGCTTCGTCGATGCGCTTCTGGCGCGCAACCTGCGGCGCTTGCTGCGTGCTGGGCATCAAATCGGCCGGCAAGGCAAAGCCGGCGGTTTGGGCGAAGGCCGGTGCCGCCGACATGGCGAGCAGGCAAGCCAGGGTTGCAGCGGTCTGACGCAGCGGTCTGTTCATGAGAATCGGTTCCGTTATACTCCGCCGCATTCTAACAAACCGTCTTTGTGCGCAGCAGCGGCCGTGCGCGCCGGGAAAGGTTCTTGACGGGGAGCATGCCAGGCGTACCGGCAGGCGGCCCCGTCAGCGCAGTTCCGGTAAGATATGTCGCTAGTTTTGCAGGCGCCTCGCCGGCGCCGATTGCCTCCAATTTAGTCCGCCCGCAACGTTGTACCTCGCATGCGCGGCGCGCTGAGTCTCCCGACACTGCTTCATGGAATCACTCAAGATCTACAACACGCTCGCGCGTGAGAAACAGACGTTCGTCCCCATCGAGCCCGGCCGCGTACGCATGTACGTGTGCGGGATGACGGTGTACGACTACTGTCACGTGGGGCATGCGCGGGTCATGGTGGTGTTCGATATGGTGCAGCGTTGGCTGCGCGCGTCAGGTTACGAGGTGACCTACGTGCGCAACATCACCGACATCGACGACAAGATCATCAAGCGCGCGGTCGAGAACGGCGAGACGATGAGCGCGCTCACCGGCCGCTTCATCGCTGCCATGCACGAAGACGCCGATGCGCTTGGCGTGCAGCGCCCCGACCACGAGCCCCGCGCCACCGAATACGTGCCGCAGATGCTGAACATGATCGGCAGGCTGCAGGCGAACGGCCTCGCCTATCAGGCGACCGACGGCGACGTGAACTACGCGGTGCGCAAGTTTCCCGGTTACGGCAAGCTGTCCGGCAAGTCGCTCGAAGACCTGCGTGCGGGCGAGCGCGTGGCTGCCAACGATGCCAAGCAGGATCCCCTCGACTTCGTGTTGTGGAAATCCGCCAAGGCCGATGAGCCGGCCGAGTCGCGCTGGGCGTCGCCGTGGGGCGAGGGCCGCCCGGGCTGGCATATCGAGTGCTCGGCGATGAGCTGCGAGCTGCTAGGCGAGCATTTCGACCTGCACGGCGGCGGCGCCGATCTGCAGTTCCCGCATCACGAGAATGAAATTGCGCAGTCCGAGGGCGCGACCGGCAAGACGTTCGTCAACACGTGGATGCACAACGGCTTCGTGCGTGTGAATGACGAAAAGATGTCGAAATCGCTCGGCAACTTCTTCACCATCCGCGACGTGCTGAAGGTGTATGACGCGGAGGTCGTGCGTTTCTTCATCCTGCGCTCGCACTATCGGAGCGACTTGAACTACAGCGACGCGCACCTCGACGACGCGCGCCATGCGCTTACGCGCCTGTACACCGCGCTGAAGGATGTGCCTGCCGCGGCCGGTGCAAAGCCCGACTGGAACGAGTCGCTCGGTAAGCGCTTCCTCGAAGCGATGAACGACGACTTCAACACGCCGGTCGCCGTGTCGGTGCTGTTTGAGCTGGCGAGCGAGGTGAACAAGACGCGCTCGCCCGAGCTGACCAATCAACTGGCTGCGTTGGCCGGTGTGCTGGGCCTGCTGGGCCGGGATCCGCACGCGTTCCTGCAGAGCGGCGTGTCGGCCGATGGCCTGGACGGCGCAGAAGTGGAAGCGCGTATCGAAGAGCGCCGCGCGGCCAAGGCTGCCCGAGACTTCGCCCGTGCGGACGCCATCCGTGCCGAGTTGCTGGCCGCTGGCATCGTTCTGGAAGACAAACCGGGTGGCCTGACCGAGTGGAGACGCGCATGAACGCGGTGGCCAAGAAAGCCAACGTAGTGCGCAGCACAGCCGCCAAGAAAACGCCGGCGGTGAAGGTGCCGTCTGCCAAGAAGGTGGCCGCCAAGAAGGTCGATGGTGTGGCCAGCAAGTCGGTCGTCGCCAAGAATGCGGCGATCAAGCCTGCCAAGTCCCCGGCCAAACGCATGCCTGCGCCTGCAAGCAAGGTGCCGCTGCCCGAAACGCTTGCCGCCAGCGAGGCACTACCTGTGCCAGCAGAAGTGGTGCTCTCAGGCCCACCCGAGTATTGGCAAGAAGCCTGCGCAGACCTGATGAAGCGCGACCGCATCCTGCGTAAGATCATCCCGACGTACGGCCCGGCGCACTTGGCTTCCCGTGGCGACCCGTTCGTCACGCTGGCGAGGTCGATTGTCGGTCAGCAGATTTCAGTCAAGGCCGCGCAATCGGTGTGGGAACGAGTTGTGACTGCGTGCCCCAAACTTGTGCCTGCCCAGTTCCTGCGCGCCGGCCAAGAGAAGCTGGCAGGGTGCGGCCTGTCCAAGCGCAAGGCCGAGTACATCCTTGACCTAGCCGACCACTTTCGTAACGGCACCGTGCACGTTGCCAAGTGGGCCGAGATGGAAGACGAGGACGTGATTGCCGAGTTGACGCAGATTCGCGGCATCGGTCGATGGACGGCCGAGATGTTCCTGATGTTCAATCTAATGCGCCCGAATGTGCTGCCGCTGGACGATATCGGGCTCATCAACGCGATTTCACAAAATTATTTCAGTGGCGAGCCCGTCACTCGCAGCGAAGCGCGTGAAGTGGCCGCCAACTGGGAACCGTGGCGCACCGTGGCCACGTGGTATATGTGGCGCAGTCTCGACACGGCGACCACCTATTGATCTGTTCATTCCGATGAAACGGAGCGCGTCGCCCGGCGGTCAAAATCCGGTAGAATGCGCGCCTTCAAGAGCCTTTCAGAAGATCCATGAAAACAACCTTCCTGGAGTTCGAGCAGCCGATCGCAGAACTTGAGGCGAAGATCGAAGAACTTCGCTTCGTACAAGACGATTCCGCTGTCGACATTTCTGAAGAAATTTCCCGCCTGGCTTCCAAGAGCCAGCAGCTCACCAAAGATCTGTACGCTAACCTGACGCCATGGCAGGTCGCGCAGATCGCCCGGCACCCGCAGCGTCCGTACACGCTCGATTACGTCCGCGAGATCTTTACCGACTTCCACGAATTGCACGGCGACCGCACCTTTGCAGACGACCTGTCGATCGTTGGCGGTCTGGCGCGCTTCAATGGCCAAGCTTGCATGGTGATCGGTCACCAGAAGGGCCGCGATACGAAGGAGCGCGCGCTGCGCAACTTCGGCATGTCCAAGCCGGAGGGCTACCGCAAAGCCAAGCGCCTGATGGAGCTGGCGGACAAGTTCGGCCTCCCGATCTTCACGTTTGTTGATACGCCGGGCGCGTTCCCGGGCATTGATGCGGAAGAGCGCGGCCAATCCGAAGCCATCGGCCACAACCTGTTTGTGATGGCCGGCCTGAAGGTGCCCCTGATCGCCACCATCATCGGTGAAGGCGGTTCGGGCGGCGCACTGGCCATCGCCATGGGCGATTCCGTGATCATGCTGCAGTTCGCCACGTACGCCGTGATTTCGCCGGAAGGCTGCGCGTCGATCCTGTGGAAGACCGCAGAGAAAGCGCCGGAAGCCGCCGAGGCACTGGGCCTGACCGCGCATCGTCTGAAGGCGCTGGGCCTGATCGACAAGATCGTCAACGAGCCGTTGGGCGGCGCGCATCGCGATCCGAAGAACATGGCGACGATGCTCAAGCGCGCGCTGGCCGAGTCGCTGCGCCAGTTCCAGGGCATGAAGACATCGGAACTCCAGACGCGCCGGCACGAGCGCCTGATGGCTTATGGCAAGTTCAAGGAAACCGAAGTCCGCTGATTCGTCGGCTGATCTCGTCAACAAGGTCGCACAACGCGTTGCCGCGTGTGCGGCCTTTGTTGCTTCTGGCGGGTCCGAAACTCCAATTGTGGGGATTGCCCTGTCGGGCGGCCGTGATTCCGCCGCGCTTCTGCACGCAAGTGCTGCGTGGCGTGATTCGGGTGCACGCGTGCAGCTCGTTGCCCTGCACATCCACCATGGCTTGCAGGCCGATGCCGATGTCTGGGAATGCGCCTGCCAACACATGGCAGAAGCAGCGGGTGTTGCGTTTTACGCGCGTCGCGTCCATGTGGCGATCGATGCGGGGCAGGGCGTTGAGGAAGCGGCGCGCGACGCCCGATATGCCGCGCTCGAAGCGCTTTGCGCGCAGACGGGGGCCTCCATTCTGCTGACGGCACATCATCAGGATGACCAGGCTGAAACCGTCCTGCTGCAATTGATGCGTGGCGCCGGTCTTCATGGCCTCGCTGCCATGCCAATGGCTCGAGCGGGTGCTGTCACGTTGTTGCGTCCATGGGTGGATGCACCGCGTAGCGAGATCGAACTGTATGCGCACACCCACGCACTCAGTTGGGTCGAGGACCCATCCAACACCGACGCACGCTACGCAAGGAACGCGTTGCGTCCGCTGCTTTCGGGCATGGCGAATCATTTCCCGGCGTATCGCGAAGCGCTGTCCCGCAGCGCTGGGCACTTGGCGGATGCCGCCGCGTTGATCGACGAGATCGCACGGGCCGATTTGATGCAGATCGCTTCGGCGGATGGGTTGGATGTGGCGGCGCTGATTGCGCTATCCGCGCCACGTCAGCGTGCGGTGCTGCGTGCCTGGTTGGCCGATTCAGGAATGCGCGCGTTGTCCACGCGTCGCCTTGAGGATCTGCGTACGCAACTGATTGACGCGCGAGACGATGGCGCGCTGTGCATTGAATTATCTGCGGCACAAGTCAGGCGCTACCGCGGGGTTGCTCGTGTCGACGCCGGCGCCAACGAAGCATTGGAGCCGGTCGCGGTAGCCATTGGAGCGACGGCGTTTGAACCGGAGCTTCGAACTGAGCAACGCGTGAATGTAGCCGCATGGGGCGGGACGCTGCTGTTTGCGCCCGTGGCAAGTGATGGCGTTGCTGCGCAAGCCTTGAAAGCGCCGCTGTCGCTGTCGCCACGCCGCGGTGGCGAACGCATCGTGCTGCGCTCCGGCGCACCGTCCCGAGCGCTCAAACAGGCTTATCAGGAGGCCGGCATTCCGGCGTGGGAACGCCAGCGGTTGCCGCTGCTCTATGCGGGAGAGATGCTCGTGTTCGCAGCTGGGCTGGGAATGAATCGGGCCGCCACGCACAGCGGGGCTGGCTGGCAGATCACATGGACTGCAGCCGCCGAAGGTGCGCCCTGACACACATTGTCACGGAGTGAATTGCTTGCCGATCGATGCAAATTGCTGTATTTTCAAAAGCTTTTGCACCGCTTCGCCTCCTCCTGATCTTTCCAAGATGGCTCTCATCGTTCACAAGTACGGTGGCACCTCGATGGGTTCGGTTGAACGCATCAAGAATGTCGCCAAGCGCGTTGCCAAGTGGCACCGCGCAGGTCACCAGATCGTGGTCGTTCCATCGGCTATGTCTGGCGAAACCAATCGCCTGCTGGGCATGGCCAAAGAGATTTCGGCCCAGCCCGACCCGCGTGAACTCGACATGATTGCCTCGACCGGCGAGCAGGTGAGCGTGGGTCTGCTGGCCATCGCGCTGCACGCCGAAGGCATCGATGCCCGTAGCTACACCGGCTGGCAAGTGCCTGTGAAGACCGATTCGGCTTACACCAAGGCTCGTATCCAGTCGATCGACGACGAGCGCGTGCGCGCGGATCTCGACGCCGGTCGCGTGGTCGTCATCACGGGTTTCCAGGGTATCGATAGCGAAGGCCACATCACCACGCTGGGCCGTGGCGGTTCGGATACCTCGGCCGTGGCGGTTGCCGCTGCGCTCGAAGCCGACGAATGCCTGATCTACACCGACGTCGACGGCGTGTACACGACCGACCCGCGCGTGGTGGACGATGCCCGTCGCCTGGACAAGATTACCTTCGAAGAGATGCTGGAAATGGCCAGCCTCGGTTCCAAGGTGCTGCAGATTCGCTCGGTGGAGTTTGCCGGCAAGTACCGCGTGAAGACCCGCGTGCTGTCGTCGCTGACCGACCCGCTGATGCCGCTCGACATCGAGATGAACTCGGGCACGCTGATTACTTTTGAGGAAGATTCGAACATGGAAGCCGCCGCCATTTCCGGCATCGCCTTTGCCCGCGACGAAGCCAAGATCACCGTGATCGGTGTGCCGGACAAGCCTGGCATCGCGTATCAGATCCTGGGCCCGGTCGCCGACGCCAATATCGACGTCGACATGATCATTCAGAACCAGTCGGTGGAAGGCAAGACGGACTTCACCTTCACCGTGCCGCGTGGTGAATACCAGCGCGCCCTGGCGATCCTGAACGACAGCGTGAAGGCGCATATCGGTGCGGCCAGCGTGTCGGGCGACCCGAAGGTGTCGAAGGTTTCTGTGGTGGGTGTGGGCATGCGTTCGCACGTGGGCATCGCCAGCAAGATGTTCCGCACGCTGTCGGAAGAGGGCATCAACATTCAGATGATCTCCACCTCGGAAATCAAGATCTCGGTGCTGATCGATGAGAAGTACATGGAGCTGGCCGTGCGCGCACTCCACAAGGCGTTCGAGCTGGATCAGGCATAATCGGCTGAGCTAGCACCGGATGGCCGGGGTGGCGACCCTCGGGGCCACAGATTCTCACCGCGTGTCGTGCAGTTGCCGTTGACCGGGTGGGGTGAAGTGGCTAGAATACGCGCTTCGTTGCACGGGCTCCTTCGTGTGACGCAAGTTTGGGAGACGTGGCCGAGAGGTCGAAGGCACTCCCCTGCTAAGGGAGCATCCGGGCCAAAACCTGGATCGAGGGTTCGAATCCCTCCGTCTCCGCCAGTTTGGCGCTTCTCGCGGGAAGCGCGCATAACAGGCGGATGCGAGTCGAGCTGACGTGACGGCTCGCATTGCACTGCACGTCAAAAAGCCCGCATGGTTTGCGCCATGCGGGCTTTTTCTTTGTCTGTTGCTCTGTATGAGTCGCAGTCTGACATGCGCGCCCCATCCGAAGATGGCGCGCGCATCATCAATGCATCAGCCTTGGCCGACGCTCTCCGGCACGCCTGCGGTCACGTTGAAGCCGCAATCGACGTAGGTGATCTCGCCGGTCACGCCGCTGGCCAGGTCCGACAGCAGGAACGCAGCCACGTTGCCGACTTCCTCGATCGTGACGTTACGGCGCAGCGGGGCCACGTCTTCCATGTACTTCAGCAGCTTGCCGAAATCCTTGATGCCGGAGGCCGCGAGCGTCTTGATCGGGCCGGCGGAGATGCCGTTGGCGCGAATGCCCTTCGGCCCGAGCGCGCCCGCCAGGTAGCGCACGCCGGCTTCCAGCGATGCCTTGGCCAGGCCCATCGTGTTGTAGTTCGGGACGATGCGCTCGGCACCCAGGTACGTCAGGGCGAGCAGCGAAGCATTGGGCGAGAGCATCGGCAGCGCGGCCTTCGCCAGCGCGGGGAAGCTGTACGCCGAGATGTCGTGCGCGATGCGGAATGATTCGCGCGACAGGCCGTCCATGAAGTTGCCGGCAATCGCTTCGCGCGGTGCAAAGCCGATCGAGTGCACGAGGCCGTCGAAGTGGCCCCAGTGCTGACCGAGGTCTTCGAACACTTTGGCGATCTGTTCATCGCTGCCGACGTCGCAATCAAACACCAGTTTGCTGTCGAACTCGGTAGCGAATTCAGTAATTCGGTCCTTAAAGCGTTCGCCGACGTAGGTGAAGGCCAGTTCCGCGCCCTCGCGCTTGCATGCGTTGGCGATGCCGTAGGCGATCGAGCGGTTGGACAGAAGGCCGGTAATCAGAATGCGCTTGCCAGCGAGGAATCCCATGGTTTCTCCGTACAAATGTGGGGCAACGTCGCGCTGTGGTCACTCGTCACTGCGCTTAGGCAGCGTCGGTATCCCGGGCGCGAGGCAATTAGGTGGGCGCGATCATACCGGAAAGCGCGGGGCGGCTCCGTATTTGCGCAGTGCCGCACAACCGCTGCCAGCCTTGTCAATGCGGGACGATCCCCGGGCCGGAATTGGTGGGATTGCCGTGTGAGGGCGTTAGAATCGTCGAAAACAGTTTTTCAGACAGCGATCAATCGGATCAACGCATGCAAGGACTTTGGGGGCAAGGGGCGCAATGAGCGTGCGCGTTGCGACACACAAGCGATTCATGGCGCTGGTCAGCCTGCTGGCGGCGATCTGCGCGACACCCGCCTGGGCGGCCCATGGCTACGCCGAATATGGCGACCTCAAGTATCCAGCCGGTTTCTTGAACTTCGGCTATCTGAACCCGAAGGCGCCCATCGGCGGCATGCTGCTGCTCGGCAACCCCGACCGGCGCACGAGCTTCGACAAGTTCAATCCGTTCACGATCAAGGGGACGTCGGCGCCGGGGCTCAATCAGCTTGTCTTCGAAAGCCTGCTCATTACGAGTTGGGACGAGACCGCCAGCGGCTATGGGCTGCTCGCGGACGACGTGACGGTCGCCCCTGACGAGCTTTCGGTCACGTTCCACATCAATCCGCGCGCGCGATTCTCCAACGGCGATCGCGTCCGTGCGTCGGACGTCAAATACTCCTACGACATGCTGATGGGCAAGGGCGCAAGCCCCGCCTACCGCAGCATGACAGCGGATGTGGCCAAGGTGACGGTGGTGGACGCGAGCACCATCCGCTTCGAGTTCAAGCGCAAGAACAAGGAGCTGCCGCTCATCGTCGGCGGGTTGCCGGTGTTCTCGCCAAAGTGGGGCAAGGGCAGCGGCAAGCCCGACGACCCGGATGGCGGCAAGGATGTCGCGTTCGACAAGCTGACCTTCCAGGATCCGATTGCCAGCGGCCCGTATGTGATCGAACGCTTTGATCCGTCGCGCGGCATTACCTTCCGTCGCAATCCCGAATATTGGGGCCGCGACCTGAACGTGCGCCGTGGCTCGTTCAATTTCGAACGCATCCAGTACAAGCTCTACAAGGACGAGACCGCCCGCCTCGAAGCCTTCAAGGCCGGCGAGTACGACGCCATGGTCGAATACCGCGCCAAGAACTGGGCCAAGAGTTACGTTGGCGTGAAGTTCCGCAGCGGCGAGCTGATCAAGAGCGAATTCCCGCATCGCAACGGCGCGGGCATGCAGGGCTTTGTAATGAACCTGCGGCGACCGTTGTTCCAGGATCTTCGGGTGCGCAAGGCGCTGGCGCTGGCGCTCGATTTCGAATGGCTCAATCGCCAGCTTTTCTATGGCGCCTATCGCCGGCTCGACAGTTATTTCGCCAATAGCGAGCTGGCCGCGTCCGATTCGCTGACGGGCATGCCCAGCAAGGGCGAATTGGCGTTGCTGGAGCCGCTGCGCAGCAAGCTCGATCCGGAGGTGTTTGGCGTGCTGCCGGCACCGCCTTCAACTGACACTCCAAGCTCACTGCGTGACAACCTGCGGCAGGCGCGCCGCCTACTGGCCCAGGCCGGTTGGACGTACGCAGACGGCGCGCTGCGCAATAGCAAGGGCGAGCCGTTTGTCTTCGAGATGCTCGACGATGGGGGCGCCATGAGCCGCGTCATGGCGGCGTATGCGCGCAATCTTGAGAAGCTCGGCATTCAGGTCAACCAGCGTATGACCGATTTCGCGCTCTACCAGAAGCGGTTGGAAGAGTTCGATTTCGACATGATCTCGCTGCGCTTTCCCGATTCGCAAAGCCCTGGCAACGAGCTGAAAGACCGCTTCGGCTCCGCTGCGGCTGATGAAGCTGGCTCGGACAACGTGATCGGCCTGAAATCGCCGGCCGTGGACGCGCTGATCGACGACGTGCTACGCGCCGACAATCGCGACGAACTGGTCACCGCTTCACGCGCGTTTGACCGCGTGCTGATGCAAGGCTGCTATGTAATTCCGCACTGGTATTCGGCTTCGCACCGCGTGGCCTACAACAAGAACCTGATGTACCCGGATCGTCTGCCCTATTACTACTCGGCAGAGGCCTGGGTACTGACGGCCTGGTGGCGGACGCCGGAATCCGCCCAATCGGCTGCCAAATGACCGCATCGGTGACACCATGTTCGCGTACCTGATCAAACGGTTGCTGCTTCTCATCCCGACGCTGATCGGCGTGATCACGCTCACGTTTGTCGTGATCCAGTTCGTGCCCGGTGGCCCGGTCGAACAGATGATGATGGAGATGAAGGGGCGGGGCGCCGGCGGCGAGGCTAGCGGTGGCGGCGCGTTCGACTATCGCGGCCGTCGCGGCGTGGATGCCGAGAAAATCAAGGAAATCCGCGCCTTGTATGGTTTCGACAAGAGCCCCGTTGAGCGTTACTTCCTGATGCTTGGCCGTTTTGCACGCTTCGATCTGGGTGAGAGCTACTTCCAGCATCGCAGCGTGTGGGATCTCGTCAAGTCGAAATTACCGGTGTCCATTTCGATCGGGTTGTGGACATTCTTTCTCACGTACCTGATAGCGGTGCCGCTCGGCATTGCGAAGGCGGTGCGGGCGGGCAGCCGGTTTGATCTGGTGACCAGCATCATCGTGTTGGTCGGCTACGCCATTCCCGGGTTCGTGCTTGGGGTGTTGCTGCTGGTGCTGTTTGGCGGCGGCACCTTCTTCCAGTGGTTCCCGATCCGCGGCATCACATCCGACAACTGGGATCAGCTCAGCCTGCTCGGCAAGATCACGGATTACCTTTGGCACATCACGCTGCCTGTCATGGCGTCGGTGGTGGGCAGCTTTGCCGTCATCACCATGCTGACGAAGAACGCGTTCCTGGAGGAAATCCGCAAGCAGTACGTGCTGACGGCGCGCAGCAAGGGGCTGTCGGAGCGGCGCGTGCTGTGGAAGCACATCTTCCGCAACGCGCTGCTGCCTTTGGTGACAGGCTTCCCGTCGGCCTTCATCGGTGCATTTTTCACGGGGTCGCTGCTGATCGAGCAACTGTTCTCGCTCGATGGCATGGGCTTGCTGTCGTATGAGGCGGTGATGCGGCGCGATTATCCGGTCGTGCTCGGTACGCTGTATCTGTTCACGCTGATTGGGCTGGCTGCGCGGTTGATTTCCGACGTGTGCTATGTGCTGGTTGATCCGCGTATCCATTTCGGCTCGGTCGGACGATAGGCGGGCCGGCAACCATGACCCAGTATTCGCGCACTTCCACGCATCCAACCAATACGGCAGCGCCGCATCCGGTGAGACATTCGCCGTCCCCCCTCAAGCGTGCGTGGCGCCGCTTCAAGCAGCATCGGCTGGGCTATTGGAGTCTGCTCATCTTCGTGGTGCTGTTCGTGCTCAGTCTGGGCGCCGAATGCATTTCCAATGACCGCCCGCTAGTGGTCAAGTACCACGGTCACTGGTATTTCCCGATCGTGAAGGCATACCCCGAGACGACCTTCGGCGGCGATTTTCCGACCCCGACGGATTACCTCGATCCGTTCATCCGAGACAAGTTCAAGGAGCCGGGAAGCTTTGCGATTTACCCGCCCAATCCGTATTCGTACGAGACGCTGAACTACTTTTCGAAAGAGCCCAACCCCGCGCCGCCCTCTGCCGAGAACTGGCTCGGCACCGATGACCGTGGCCGCGATGTGTTTGCGCGGCTGCTGTATGGCTTCCGTGTCTCGGTGCTGTTCGGGCTGGCGCTCACGGTGCTGGGCGTGCTGGTCGGCACGTTGACCGGCGCGCTGATGGGCTTCTTTGGCGGGCGCTTCGACATGGTGTCGCAACGGCTGATAGAAATCTGGAGTTCGATGCCGGAGCTGTACCTGCTGATCATCTTTGCGTCGATCTTCACCCCCAGCCTCGGGCTGCTGATCATCCTGCTATCGCTGTTCGGCTGGATGAGCCTGTCGGATTACGTGCGTGCCGAGTTCTACCGCAACCGCTCGCTTGACTATGTGAAGGCCGCGCGAGCGATGGGCCTGTCCAGTTGGCAGATCATGTGGCGCCACATCATGCCCAATAGCCTGACGCCCGTGATCACCTTCCTGCCGTTCCGCATGAGTGCAGCCATTCTTGCGCTCACCAGCCTGGATTTCCTAGGTCTCGGCGTGCCGCCATCCACACCCAGCCTTGGTGAACTTCTCGCACAGGGCAAGGCCAACCTCGATGCATGGTGGATCTCTCTGTCGACATTCGTGGTGCTTGTGCTGACCCTCGTGCTGTTGACCTTCATGGGCGACGCGCTGCGCGATGCCTTCGACACGCGCCTGTCATTCGCGCAACTGCGCACGCGCCAGAAACCGGCGGGGGTGAAATGACCCGCGTCGATCTGCGTTCTTCCGCACCGAAGTCCGACGGTCCGCTGCTGCGCTTGGATGACTTGTGTGTGCATTTCGAATCGGAGCACGGCGAAGTGACGGAAGCCGTCAAGCATGTCTCGCTCGACTTGCACGCTGGCGAACGCTTCGCTTTGGTGGGCGAATCCGGCTCGGGCAAGTCAGTGACTGCGCTATCGATCATGCGATTGCTGGCCGATGCGCAATACAGCGGCCGCATCCTGCTCGAAGGCCGCGACTTGTTGGCCGCGAGCGAGCGCGAGATGCGCGGCCTGCGTGGCGCCGATGTCGCCATGGTGTTCCAAGAACCGATGACGGCGCTCAATCCGCTGTACACGATTGGCAACCAGATCGTCGAAACGCTGGAGCTGCACGAAGGCCTGGACAAGCGCGCCGCTAAGGCACGTGCAATTGCGCTGCTGGAGCGCACCGGCATCGCCGAGGCGTCGCGCCGGTTTGACGCTTTTCCACACCAACTATCGGGTGGCCAGCGCCAGCGCGCAATGATCGCCATGGCCCTGGCTTGCTCGCCGAAGTTGCTGCTGGCCGACGAGCCGACCACCGCGCTGGACGTGACGGTGCGCATGCAGATCCTGCAATTGCTGCGCGAACTGCAGGCCGAGTTCGGCATGGCCATCATGCTGATCACGCACGACCTGAACATGGTGCGCGCCTTTGCCGAGCGCGTGGGCGTGATGGAGCGGGGCGTCTTGGTCGAAACCGGCAACACGGCCGACGTATTTGCCGCGCCTCAGCATCCGTACACCGTGCGCTTGCTTGAGAGCCGCCCGCAGCGCGACGTGCTGCCACTGGTGCCGCTTGCACCCGTGCTGCTCGAAGCCGACAAGTTGACCGTTACCTACGAACGCCATCGCCCCGGGTTTGCCGGCTGGTTCAGATCCGACCCGTTTACCGCGGTCGATTCCGTGTCGCTGCAACTGCGCGAAGGCGAGACGCTCGGCATCGTGGGTGAATCGGGCTCTGGCAAGACCACGCTCGCCCAGACGCTGCTCGGGCTGCAGGCGGCAAAGAGCGGCGACTTGCGCTTCCTCGGCAACTCGCTGCTACGTATTTCGCGCGACGAGCGCCGCGCTGTGCGTGCGCGCATGCAGGTGGTGTTTCAGGACCCGTACGGCTCGCTGTCGCCGCGAATGACGATCGAGGAGATCGTCGGCGAAGGGCTCGCGCTGCATCAACCGCACGTCAACGCTACAGAGCGCCGTCACCGCGTGATCGAAGCCCTGCGCGAAGTCGGTCTGGACCGCACGGCGCTGGGCCGCTATCCACATGAATTCTCGGGCGGGCAGCGCCAGCGCGTCGCCATTGCCCGTGTGCTGATCCTCAAGCCGCAGTTGCTGGTGCTTGATGAGCCGACTTCCGCACTTGATGTGTCGATCCAGCAGCAGGTGCTTTCACTGCTGTCAGCCCTTCAGAAAAAGTACAACCTGTCGTATCTATTCATCAGCCACGACCTTGCCGTCATCCGCGCGATGTCACATCGCGTGGTGGTGATGAAGGATGGAAAAGTGGTGGAAGAGGGCGACACTGAAGCGGTGTTGGCGTCCCCCTCGCACCCCTACACTTGCAAGCTGATGGCGGCTGCCTCACTCATCCCTGCGCGGGATAACCCGTAAAACCCACCGCTTGTGCCCCAAATCAGTGCAGTTTTGATGCGCTGTTTTTGTAAGAATGCGCATCTAAAGTCATGTCTAAGTGCCTGATTTGCATGTGGATTCCGAAGAATTTGTAACGACCTTTGACAAGTCAAAGTGTCACTTTTATCATCCTGCGAGATTGTTTTAACAAGATTCGGACTGTTCTCATTTGCGGCGGCATATGTTTGCCGCATCATCACGAGTTTCCGAGGGAGAACCAATGCAGCATTTCGTACTTCATTCCATGGCGCGCCTAGCGGTAGGGGTTGTGATCGGCTGCGGCGTGATCGTGTCGAATGCAGTGCATGCTGATACGGTCTTCAAGGACACGGAAGTCCGCGCCGACGTCAAGCCCGAAGCCAAACCGGGCCTCATCTCCAACGTGATGAGCAAGACCGGCGACGTGGTCATGAACGCACTAGGCATGATCGGCCTGCGCTACCGTTTCGGTGGCAACACACCGGAATCGGGCCTCGACTGCAGCGGCTTTGTTCGCTATGTCTTCAACGACACCTTCGGCTTCCTTCTGCCGCGCCGCGCCGTAGAAATGAGCCGTGTCGGCACCAGCGTAGACACAGCTGAACTGCGTCCTGGCGATTTGGTGTTCTTCAACACCATGCGCCACACCTTCTCGCACGTCGGTATCTATATCGGCGATAACAAGTTTGTGCATGCGCCGTCCACGGGAAGCAAGATCCGCGTGGATGACATGACCGCCTCGTACTGGGTGACGCGCTACAACGGCGCCCGTCGCATCGAAGGCAACTCCGGTGCCGCCATCAAGGACGGCGCCGACAACTTTGTCGAGCAACTCAAGCGCGTCGACCCGAACGCCGCCGGCAAGCCCCTGGCCATGTACGGCGGTTGATTCGCTGTCACACAATAGAAAAAAGACCGCTGCGGCGGTCTTTTTTGTTGCCTTCCAAAGGGGGTATTTAGTGCGACGGCAGCGGGGTGCCGACGATGGTCTGCGTCAGATGCAGTTTCTCCCGCAGCAGCGGCATGGCGGCTTGGGCAGCCTGCTCGCCTGCCAGAATCGCCTCGTTGCGCGCGGTGAAGTCGCTGCCCTTAACGAACGGTAGCGACGGTGTGATCACCACGTCCGCCTGGGCCAGCTCGGTCTTGTTGATGCTCTGACCCATGATGGCCGTCGTCTGCAGCAGCATGCTCGCCTGCCCCGACACCGCCTGGTTGGACGGGTCTGCCGAGATATTCACTGCAATCACGAACGTTGCGCCCATCTGCTTGACGTACGTCACGGGCACGGGCGCCACCAGCCCCCCGTCCACGTACTGGCGGCCGCTGATCGTTACCGGCTGGAACACACCGGGGATGCTGCACGACGCACGCACAGCCTGACCAGTATTGCCGCGCCGGAACAGGATCGGCTTGCCGCTCGCGAGGTCCGTCGCGACGATGCCCAGTGGAATGTGCATCTGCTCGATGGACTTCTGCTTGACCAGCCGGTTGATGTACTTCTCCAGCGCCTCGCCCTTGAGCCAGCCGCCGAAGCGCGTGCCGAACGGCAGCGCCCAGTCGGCGATCATGGCCTCGTCCATCTTGAGCGCCATGCGGTTCATTTCCAGCCCCGACATACCCGATGCGTAGATCGCCGCCACCACGCTACCGGCGCTGGTGCCGGTGATGAAGTCGATCTGAATACCTTGGGCTTCCAGCATCTTGATGACGCCGATGTGCGCAAAACCGCGCGCGGCACCGCCGCCCAATGCCAACCCGATCCGCACGGGCTGTGTGGCGGGCTGGGCCGTGGGCGGCAGCACCGCTGTGGGGGGGGTGAGGGGCGTTTCGGTTTTGCCGGACGAGAAACCCGTCACGGTGCAGGCGGAGAGGACGGAGGCGCCGGCGGCGTCCAGGAAGAGGCGGCGTTGCATGAGGAGGTTGGGGCGGTTTGGTATGCCGCGCAGTGATGTTCAGTCGTAACCGAGCGCACTGCGGCCGGCCGCCATTGTGCCAAAGTTCAGCGACAGGTCGGCCGGATATGCGTGGCACGGTTGCTATAATTTCGGTTTTGATAGAGGCCGCTCAGGATCCGCGCTCGCGGTCCGACTACGCGGCCTTATTCGTTCAGCCATTCCTATGACACAGCGCGTCCGCACTCGTTTCGCTCCCAGCCCCACCGGCTTCATCCACCTCGGCAACATCCGCTCGGCACTCTATCCGTGGGCTTTCGCACGCAAGATGAAGGGAGACTTCATCCTGCGCATCGAAGACACCGATGTGGAGCGTTCCAGCCAGGAAGCTGTCGACGTGATCCTCGAGGCGATGGACTGGCTGGACATGGACATCGATGAAGGCCCGTTCTACCAGATGCAGCGCATGGACCGTTACCGCGCCGTGGTCGCGCAGATGGTTCAGCAGGAACTGGCTTACCCGTGCTACATGAGCACCGAAGAACTCGACGCCCTGCGCGAAGCGCAACGCGAGCGCGGCGAAAAGCCCCGTTACGACGGGACTTGGCGCCCGGCGCCGGGCAAGGTTTTGCCGACGCCGCCGGCGGGCGTGCAGCCGGTGATCCGCTTCAAGAACCCCATCGGGGGCAGTGTCGTGTGGGACGACGCAGTGAAGGGCCGCATCGAGATCTCCAACGACGAACTCGATGACCTCGTGATCGCGCGTCCTGACGGTACGCCCACATACAACTTCTGTGTGGTCGTGGATGACATGGACATGCAGATCACCCATGTGATTCGCGGCGACGACCACGTCAACAACACGCCCCGCCAGATCAACATCCTGCGCGCGCTGGGCGGTACGCCGCCGGTCTATGCTCACCTGCCGACCGTGCTCAACGAGCAGGGCGAGAAGATGAGCAAGCGCCACGGTGCCATGGCTGTTACGGGTTATCGTGATGCTGGCTATCTGCCCGAAGCCATCGTCAATTACCTCGCCCGCCTGGGCTGGGCGCACGGCGATGCCGAAATCTTTTCGCGCGAGCAGTTCATCGAGTGGTTCGACCTCGAGCACCTGGGCAAGTCGCCTGCGCAATACAACCCTGAGAAGCTCGCCTGGCTGAACAACCACTACATCAAGCAGGCCGACAACGCGCGTCTGGCTGGTCTGGTGAAGCCGTTCATTGAAGAGCTGGGTGGCAAGGTGGATGGCGGCCCCGTGCTGGCAGATGTGATCGCCCTGGTAAAGGATCGCGCCAACACGCTCCGTGAAGTCGGCCAGACGGCGCTGCTGTTCTATCGTACGGATATCTCTGTCGAGCCGGAACTGGCCGCACAGCACCTCACCGACGATGTGCGTCCGGGCATTGCCGCGCTGGCTGAGAAACTCAGCGCGCTGCCCGAGTGGAAGCGCGAGGCCATTGGTGTCGTCTTCAAGGAAGTGCTCGCGGCAAATGGCTGGAAGATGCCGAAGCTGGCGATGCCGGTGCGCTTGCTGGTAGCGGGACAACTGCAAACACCGTCGATTGATGCAGTGTTGGAACTGTTCGGCCGCGACGTTGTTCTGCATCGTCTCGCGGCGTGATGTGTGCGGCGCAAAAAATTTTGCGAAAGGGTATTGCCAAGCGCTAAACACTTCCCCTATACTCTTGTTTTCGCTGCAACACGAAGCGAAATGCAGTAAGAAGCAAGCAGTAAAAGGCAGTACCTTGGGGCTATAGCTCAGCTGGGAGAGCGCTTGCATGGCATGCAAGAGGTCAGCGGTTCGATCCCGCTTAGCTCCACCAAAATGCCGGAAGATTCGATTCAAAAAATAATTTGAAAAGAGGCTTCCAAAACGCAAAAAAGTTCGTTATAGTAGCGGACTTCGCAGCGTAAGACAGAAAGCGTTGCAAAACAGTTTCTGTCCCCTTCGTCTAGAGGCCTAGGACATCACCCTTTCACGGTGAGTACAGGGGTTCGAATCCCCTAGGGGACGCCAAAATAAGAGCTTAACCAGAAGCTCGTTAGCAGAATCAGTCTCTAGCTGATTTTGCAACCGACACGGAGCGGTAGTTCAGTCGGTTAGAATACCGGCCTGTCACGCCGGGGGTCGCGGGTTCGAGTCCCGTCCGCTCCGCCAAATCAAAACCCGCTGCTTGCAGCGGGTTTTTTCTTTTGCGCTTTCAATTCAATCCACGCAAATCAAGATTGATACTGCTTTAAAGGGGGGAATACCTCGCTTTAATCGGCAGCGCGGCTTACGCGATTGAAATAGCTGACCAGCAGCGCACCTGCCACCATCAAACTCAGCCCATTGGCGGCCCAGAACCCAGCTGCGCCGCGCAGTGCCGCAGCAATGTCCCCCAACAGCCCAAAGCCGAGCACATAACCGCCGCCAAGCCCTACGCCCCACAGCGATAGCGCATAGATCACGGTCGGGATGAGCGCGATCTTGTATGCGCGCAGGATGAACGCTGTCATGACCTGCAGGGCATCGAACATCTGGTAAAAGGCGATGAAAGGCAACAGCGGCACCGCGATTGCCAGGACAGTGTCATCGTGCGTGTAGAGGCTGACCAGCTCGCGCCGCAAGAACAACACGGCCGCGCCAACGATGACCGCGCACATCACCGCCAACTTGATGCCATTCAGCGAGATGCGTCGCGCTGCTACGCGATCGCGGGCGCCGATTGATTGCGCAGCCAACGTGGACGTTGCGATTGATAGCGAGAGCGGCACCATATACGCAACCGCTCCAAGGTTGGCGGCAATCTGATGCCCGGCCAGGACCACCGTGCCAAGGCGCGCGATGAAGATCGCCATCAGCGTGAACGACGTGATCTCGATCAGGTAGGTGAAGCCCATCGGCACCCCCAGACGTACCAGCGCCCACAGCCGCGCACGGTTGGGTGGTGAGTAGTGCGTGAAAATCGCGAACGGCTTGTAAGCCGGATTGCGCATCAAAATGGCAGCCGCTGCGACGAACCATAGCCAGCTGATGATCATCGAGGCGAGTGCGCAGCCGGGGCCACCCATCGCGGGGACGCCCATGCCGTCGTACAGAAACAATGCGTTGAGCGGAAACTTGATGGCGAGCCCGGCGAGCTGCAGTACTGTCACCATCACGGGGCGCGACAGCGCGTTGTTCAACGCAGAGTAGATCCGGAAGCCGAGCGCTGCAGGCAACGCGAGTGCTTCATACCGCAAATAGGCAGTGGCTTTCTCGGCGAGCTCTGGCGTGGCGTCTGCCAGGTGCAGCAGTGGGGCAGGGAACCACAGGATCAGCATGCCGATCGCCGCGAGCACCAGTCCGAGCCAGACGGCCTGGCGAACTTCTTCGCCGATCTCGCCGTACCTTTGTGCGCCGTAGAGTTGTCCGGCGATGGGCGAGAGCGCTTGCAGCACGCCCATCAAGCTGATGTACACCGTGACGTAGATCGACCCGCCGAGCCCGATCGCAGCGAGGTCCGCTGCAGAGGCGCGGCCAGCCATTGCCGTATCGAGTACGCCGAAGGCGATAACAGCCAACTGGCCGATCAGTACTGGCCAAGCCAGTTCGGTAATGCGGCGGACGTCGGCGACAAACATGTAGGCTACGGAAACGTTACTGACGCAGCTTGCGTCGGCGTGTGGTTGCCTGTGTGGGCGGCGGATGTGTGGCGGCCGCTGCCTCCGTCAAGCGGTACATGCGGAAGTGCTCGTCGCGGTCGGCGGGGCGGCGACCTTCCCAGATCAGGCGCCACTCGTAGTTGGAGACGCTCGTCGGTGCGCCGTAGTCGTATGGGTCGTGGCGCAGCAGGATGTCGCAGTTGTCCTCGGCGCTGCCAAAACGGATATGGCCGAAGTACGCGAACGACGCGAGCTGCGCATCGCCCATGCGGATCGGCTGCACACACGTGTAAGTGCGCGGCAGCGCCAGGGCGGCCGACTGCGCGACATCGCGGTACGTCTTGGCGTAGTTGATGGTGGGCAACCACAGCGTCATCATCAGCACCCACATGAGCGTGGTGCCGGCGGCCGAGATGACCACCGCGCGCCAGATGGCCTTGGGCGCCCGCGATGTGCGCCAGACGACGATCAGCACCCACGCCGCGGTCACGAGTAGCGCGCAGACCAATGCGGTCCAGCTGAACTCGGGTCGGTAGCCCGGCACGATGCGGTATACGTTGCGTGCAAGCTGGGGCGGAAAGCCCGTCATCTTGGCGATCCACAGCAGCCATAGCGTGCCGCCCAGGATGGTGAAGGCCAGCAGTGCAAACCAATCGATTGCGCTGATGGCGCCCCGCTTGAGCGTTGGCAGCGCGAACGTGGCCATCACGGCCATCGGCGGAATCAGCAGCAGGAAACCGTCGTCGCCCGGGTGAGGCTGCATGAGCAGAAGCACCAACTGCGGCAGCAGGACGGCCAACGGCAACGTGATATGCGGAGCGGTGCGCATGCCGCCCCAGCTCTTCCACGCCCATGCGGCCAGCGGCCAGACGGGCCACGCGAACAGCGGCAGGTTGCGCGCGACAAAGCCGAGCGAATGCGCTGTCGGGCCAGCGTATTGGTGGCGATCGAAGCGTGCCCATTCGCGGACGTAGGTCACGGCGTCAGTTGGATTATTTGCCAGCAAGTAGGCCGCCGCCGGCCATGAGCACCCCAGTACGAGTGACACGGGCAGCGCCACTGTCAGCAGCGGACGCAGCGGCAGCACGCGCGTGCCATGCGCGGCGATCAATACGGCCACAGTAATTGCCAATGGCAGGATTGGGCCGCCGGCCAGCGACAGGCAGCCGATGCCGACGCCATAGATAAGGCTGCCGTGTACCGGCTTGTCCAACGCCCGGATCAAGCCATACACCGCGACCGCCACGAAGCACAGCGCCCCGACCAACGGTGTTGTTTCGTGACCGCGTTGCGCCAAGCCTACGCAGGCTAGGAAGATCAGCAGTGCGCCATCGGCCAGCGTACGGCCGTAGTCGCGCGTGTTGGGTTGGCCACCGAAGACGAATTCAAACGGTTGAACTTCCGCGCGGCGGCCCAGCAGATAGGCGCCATACCAGATGCACGCGCTGGTGGCGAAGAAGAAGAGGGCGGTGGCCAGGCGCGATGCATCCGCTGGGCCCAGCCATTGTCCGAAGAGGCGAATGAACGCGCCGCCGATCCAGAACACCAGCGGCCCCGATTGCACGACGGGACGCCCGACGATGTTCGGCATCAGCCAGTCCTGCGCGTTGCCGGTGGCCAGCGTCCACATCGCGCCGAAGCCGGCGGCGTCTTCGTTCTTCCACGGGTCGCGCGAGAACAGGCCCGACAGGCCGTAGATCACGCAGATGGCGAGCAGCAGCCAACGCGGCAACTCGCGGGTGGCGGCAGCAGTCAGGCGGATGCGCGAGACGCGGGTGGTGTTCATCGAGTGTCAGACCGGGCGAGCCCGATCGGGGTTGCACAGCGACGTGCGGATCGTAAAAAGGGGCCGAATCAACGGCCTACCATGTGCCGAGAAACAAAAAAGGCAGCCGGAGCTGCCTTTTTCTGACCAGTGAGACGGTCCATCTGATGAGCCGTCTCCGGCGCCGATATTACTTGGCAGCCTTGCCGATCTTGCTGCCGAACTTGTTGCGGAACTTTTCGACGCGGCCGGCCGTGTCCAGAACCTTTTGCTGGCCCGTGTAGAACGGGTGCGATTCGGACGAGACTTCGATCTTGGCCAGCGGATATTCCTTGCCGTCCAGCGTGATCATTTCCTTGGTCTGGATGGTCGAGCGGGTGATGAACTTGAAGTCGCTGGACATGTCCTGGAACACGACTTCGCGGTAATTCGGGTGAATGCCTTCTTTCATGATGAGCCCTGGGGTAGAGGTAGCCAATTCGCGGCGCGCTTCAGGTGCTCACATGGTAGGAGCCACCGTGCGACCAGCCCTCGAATCACTTGCCGGGTGGAGAAACGAGGATTATGCCAGAGAAACAAAGGCTTGGGCAACGCGCTTGCCACAAAAACCGTCGTGCCGTCGCGCCGAAAAGTGACCCAAGAAGCCTATTTCGATCAGGGTTTGGCCAAGCGCTCGATCGTGAGCACGCCGTGACCATCCAGATCCATGGTCTTGGTGTCGCCGACGCGCAACGAGGTGTCGAGGTTGCGCGCCCAGGTGTCGACCCGGGCGGGGGCCTCGGCGTCCGGCGAGGGCTGAAACCGATGCAGCGTTACGCCGATGGACAGCGTCTGGAACTCGCCCGACACGACCATCGGCCGCAAGGTGACGTCCACGCCGGTCTTGGCCCAGCGGTGGCGCATGAATTGGCAGGTGGTGGTGTCGCAGCCTAACGGGATCGTGTCGTCGGGCAGGCCGGCGGCGAAGCGCGCCTCCCATTCTTTGCGCAGCATCGAGCCGCCCACGTCGTACGTGTGGGTGCGTTCGAGCAGTGCCACATGCTGGCCCGTGGTGGATTCGTCGGCTGAAAGTGTGACGCGTTTGGTTTCGGATTGCCCATCGAATTGCGCGGTGACGCTGAGGACCACGGGCACGGTTGGTTGCGCCCACGCTGCGCCGACAGCGAGACAACAACCGAGCAGCGTTGTGCGAAGTGCTTGGCGAATCGTCATGGCAGGAATCCCTCCTGGCGTTGCTCAGCGTCCAGCACGCGCCGTGCCGGATCTTGCAGGTAGAAGGCGTGCAGGAGCGCGTACAGCGATGGGAGCGTCTCCAGCAAGGCTACCGGTTCGACGAAGAACACTTCCGACGCTACCGCAAAGAACTCGGCCGGATGCTGCACGCCATAAGGGTCGAGCAATGAAAGGATCGGGTCGTCGCCCCACCGGCGCTCCGGAATCTGCTCGCAACGATTGGCAAAGGCGTCGTATTCAGCATAGAGGTCATCTGCCCATTGCTCGCGGTCAACATTGGCATGCAGGCGCGATGAAAACGCCGGGATACCATCCGACTCGCCGTTGAGCATGTCGAGCTTGTGCGCGAACTCGTGTACGACCACGTTGTACGGCTGCGCGCCTGGCTCGGCCAGCGCACCCCCCAGTTCGATGTCCTGCCACGAGAGGATGACGGGGCCGTGCTCCCATGCCTCGCCGGCAGCTTCTTCACGCACGTTGTGCACAACGCCGTCTTCATCCATGACTTCCTTGCGGATGACGAACTCGCCCGGGTAGATGACCACGCCGTGCCATCCGCCGTACCACGACATGCCCAGCTCCAGGATCGGCACACTGGCTTGCACGGCAATGCTGATCACCATGTCGTCGGTGAGCGGCAAATCGTGCGCGGTGGTGAATTCCTTTTCGGCGATGAAGAGCGTGGCCGTTTCACGCAGACGTGAAAGGTCCGCGTCAGACCAGTCGAGCAGGAAGGGCAGGCCATCGAGCGCGCGCGACCACAGCGCGTCAGAGATGGCGTAGCGGGTCAGGCGCCGCGTGCGTGCGCGGCCGGAGAACCACCGGAGGACGGACGAAAGCATGCGTCCAGTATATCGGCCGTCGCCAGCAGCTTTGCGACGCTCGCGTGCGCTCTTGTCGGAGGATCAAGCGACCGAGAGGAGCCGCGCGCCGCGCTGATTGGCGACGTACACCGCCTCGGTGCGGCTGCGGACTTTCAGGCGCCGATACAGCGTGCTGATATGCGCCTTGGCCGTTGCCTCGGAGATGTTCAGCATGCGGCTGATGGTCTTGACTGGATGCCCGCGCGAGAGCAGGACCAGAATTTCGTACTGGCGCGGCGTAATGCCGAGCAGCTTCGGATCGGTCTGCGGATCGCCTGCGAGCGCCGGATTGGGCGCGCCATCCAGGCGTGATTCTGGCAGCAACGCGCTGGCCGGAATGTATTGACCGCCCACCAGCACCAGCTCCAGCGAAGCCGCAATGACTTCGCCCGGCGAGTGCTTGAGCGTGTAGCCTGACAAGCCCATCTGCATGAGCGTGCGGATGATGTCGGGCGATTCGGATTCGGCCAGCACGACCACGTGGCGCGCGTGAGGCCGGTGCATGATCTCGCCGATGGCCGACAACTCGTCCAGATGTGGCAGCGGAAGGCCGATGACAAGAAGGCCCGCGTCGGCATTGGTTTCGATGGCGTCGAACATCCCTTCGTCCGGTTCGACGACTGTGACGCCAGTGACGCCCTTGAGCGCCCGTAGCAGGTGCGCAATGCCTGTGCGCACCAACGGATGGGCTTCGATCAAAACAGTGTTCATCGTTGTTCTCGACCTGTTACCGATCTTGCGAACATCCTTGTCGCCCAGGCGAGATACAGGCCGGAGCAGACCCCCGTTCCGAATCATTTTAGTGGCGGAAGTCAAAAATGACAGCCGCCGCGGCCATGCCCCGGGACCCTCGTTGCTGCCTCTTGGCTACTGTAGCCCAGCGTTCGCCAAGGCGCGCACTTCAACCAACGGAAAGCCAGTACCCGATAACGGCGGTTTTCATGGCGACAGCTGTTTCAGTCGCGACACAAAAATCGCATGCCATGCCGGGTTGGACAGCTCTCCGTGTGGAAAATATCCCGTTAAAACAAGGTGTTAGCCGTCATGGCATGGATGTCGCTCTATACCCGTTGGGGAGGAGCGAGCCATGCCGACAATCGCGCAGCGCTGTGCTCGACGTTTGCCGTTCGGGTGGACGGTCGAGAAGACCGGAGTGGTCGCAAGCCGCACGGCCATGACCGCCATGGCGCCTGCGCTCGCAGTAGACGGCGATTTCGTCGTGCAGCGTGCAATCACACTGCTGATCGCCCTTCGAAGCGTTCTCGCCGATACGTTGCCGGCGCGACTCGCATTCGGTCTTGTTCCCACCCGCGCATTCGATCCATCCACCGGTTCTATCGTGTCCGCGCTCTCGGACGGCGAACTGAGTACGTCGTATGCATGGCTTAACAATCCAACGGCGACGGGGCTTGTGCAACCCCCCTGGAAGTGGGGTGTGCCTCCGGTTACGCCAGCTATGGCGCCGCGTTACCGGCGCCGCGACAGTCTCTTGGCAGGGACCGTCGCTCGTTGCCCGACCCCGAGCGCACCAAAATGTGGCGCTTTCGCAACGTGCGCCGGACACATCGGCGTAACGGCTGTTCAACGGTTTCGTGCTCCGTCCCCCGGCGGGCACTCTTTTCTCAATGGCCATCCTCGAACGGGATCCCGATGCAAACCAACCTGACCGCGTTTGCAGCACTGGCGCCGCCGGCCCATTCGGGCGGCCAGCAGCAAAATTCAGCGCATTGAACCAAGTATTGGAGGGATCAGATGAGGAATGTGGGAGGCAGGCCCTGTCGAGCCGTTCCTCCCTTTTCCCAAAACACATCTGGGGGCGCAGCTGCCACGCTAGGCCGGATGCAGCGGATGCTCCGCCCGAATGCCGTGCTTCTGCATCAATCGATACAGCGTGACGCGCGACACCGCCAGTTCGCGTGCCGTCATGCCCATATGGAAGCCGTTGCGGGCGATAGCCGTGCGGATAGCATCCGACTCGGCGCCTTCGCGCGCTTCTTCGAGCGTCTGGCCCGACACGGATGCATAGCCTTCGAGGTGCAGATCGGCAGCGGAAATCTTGCGGTTGTCGGTCATCACCAGTGCGCGGCGCACGCGGTTGATGAGTTCGCGTACGTTGCCCGGCCACGGGTAATGCATCATCGCGTGCAACGCGCAGGGCGTGAACCCGCGGATGCGATGCGAGGCTTCGCTGGCGTGCTGGGCGAGGATGTGTTCGGCCAGCAACACGATGTCGCTGCCGCGCTCGCGCAGTGGTGGCACTGACAAAGTCAGCACGCACAGTCGATGGAACAGGTCGGTGCGGAATCCGCCGTGATGTTGGGCTGCTTCCAGATCCACGTGCGTTGCCGAGATGATGCGGAGGTCCAGCGGAATCGCCTGGTGCCCGCCCAGCCGCGTGATCGTGCCTTGCTGCAGGAAACGCAGCAGGCTGACTTGGCTCTCGAGCGGCAGGTCGCCGATTTCATCGAGGAACAGCGTGCCGCCATTGGCATGCTCAACCCAGCCGATATGACGTTGATGCGCGCCGGTAAATGCGCCTTTCTCGTAGCCGAACAATTCCGACTGGATCAGGTGCGGCGGAATCGCACCGCAGTTGATGGCGATGAACGGCCCGCCCGCGCGCGAGGAGGCTTCGTGAATGGCCTGCGCAGTCAGTTCTTTGCCGGTGCCGGACTCCCCTGCGATAAAGGCCGGCGCACTGTTCTGCGCGACCTTGCGAATGGCGCGGAACAGTCCGTGCATGGCGGGGCACTCGCCCAGCATGCGCGCATGATTGGCCTTCGGTGCCGGCGTGGCCTCCTGGGCGAGCGAGGCCATGCCCCAGGCGTGACGCAGCGAATACGCAGCCTCGTCCGTACGAAGCGGCATCTGGACGTAGTCCACGCAGTAATCGCGCACCAGCTGGCGTACGCGCTCCTGGTTCAACATGGCCGGTGGCAGCGCTGCCACCCAGCCAACATGCGAGACCTGCATGCAGCGTTCGAGTAAATCCAGTTCCGCAGCCGAGAACGCGCTGCCGAAATCGACCAATCCTGCCTTGGGAGCGCTGTCGCGAATGGCGCAGCCCAGTTCACGCATCGACGTTACGCGCCGCACGTGCCAGTCTGCCCCTAGAATCGTCTCGTCGATCTCCCCCATTCCCGCGCGCGACGCCACTACGACGGTTCGGCACGCAGCAGTACATTCCAGCGACTCTTCGCGCATGGTTTCCCCCGTTCGATTTTTGGTGTGGTTCCTTCTTTGCCGAGGCGGCTCAGCCCGGGCAGGCTTGCAGTATGGTTGCCGGGTTTCTGTTTTGCGATGACGTTTAAGGACGATGGTTGCAAACGCTTGCGCGCCCGACCTGTAATGCAAATGAACTAGCGAATTTCACAACTTTGACGAGAAAATCCGCTGGAAAAACAGACAGTTGACGCAGCAATAAAAAAGCGCACCACAATGGGTGCGCTTTTCGCTATGCAGGCAGGAGACTTAGCCGCCGCGTCGCATCATGTCGAAGAACTCGGCGTTGTTCTTGGTCGTCTTGAGTTTGTCGAGCAGGAATTCCATCGCCTCGACTTCATCCATGTCATGGATGAACTTACGCAGGATCCACACCTTCTGCAGGATGTCCGGCTTGATCAGCAATTCTTCGCGGCGCGTGCCTGACTTGTTCAGGTTGATGGCGGGGTAGACGCGCTTCTCTGCCAGGCGGCGTTCCAGGTGCACTTCCATGTTGCCGGTGCCCTTGAATTCTTCGTAGATCACGTCGTCCATGCGGCTGCCCGTTTCGATCAGCGCCGTGCCGATGATGGTGAGCGAACCACCTTCCTCCAGGTTACGTGCCGCACCGAAGAAGCGCTTCGGACGCTGCAGCGCGTTGGCGTCGACACCGCCGGTCAGCACCTTGCCAGAGGTCGGCACCACGGTGTTGTAGGCGCGGGCCAGACGCGTGATCGAATCCAGCACGATCACCACGTCCTTCTTCAGTTCGACCAGGCGTTTGGCCTTTTCGATGACCATTTCAGCCACTTGCACGTGACGCACGGCAGGCTCATCGAACGTCGATGCCACCACTTCGCCGCGCACGGTGCGCTGCATTTCGGTCACTTCTTCCGGACGCTCGTCGATCAGCAGCACGAACAGCTCCGCTTCCGGATGGTTGGTCGCGATGGCGTGCGCAATGTGCTGCAGCATCACGGTCTTGCCCGACTTCGGGCTTGCCACCAGCAAGGCGCGCTGGCCGCGGCCGATCGGGGCAATCATGTCGATGATGCGACCGGTGATGTTCTCTTCGGCTTTGATGTCGCGTTCGAGCGTGAGCGGCTTGTTCGGGTGCAGCGGCGTCAGGTTCTCGAACATGATGCGGTTCTTGACCGCCTCAGGAGGCTGCGTGTTGACCTTGTCGACCTTCACCAGCGCGAAGTAGCGCTCGCCATCCTTGGGCGTGCGGACTTCACCTTCGATCGTGTCGCCGGTGTGCAGATTGAAACGGCGGATCTGCGACGGGCTGATATAGATGTCGTCGGTGCTGGCCAGATACGAAGTTTCCGGTGAGCGCAGAAAACCGAAGCCATCAGGCAGCACTTCAAGCGTGCCGTCACCGAAAATCGTTTCTCCCTGTTTCGCCTTCTTTTTCAGGATGGCAAACATCAATTCCTGTTTGCGCATGCGCTGCGCGTTATCGATCTCCAGCTGCCCCGCCATTTCCAGCAATTGGGACACGTGCAAGGATTTCAGTTCTGTCAGATGCATAGACGAAAGATGAGGGAAGGGCCCGAACGGGCGGCGAAACGAGAGACGGGGGAGGGGGGAACGGTCGAGCGAACGCTCGGGGAAACAGATTGGCTGCCATCTTAGCACAACGCTGGCGAGCTTCCAGGCGGAAGTGCGCCAGCGTGTGTGGGGGGCAACGCGAAGGGTCGCCCTCAGCCGAAAATGGCTTACAGGTGGCTGTCCAGGAATGCGGTCAATTGCGACTTGGACAGTGCGCCCACTTTCTGGGCGGCCACAGCGCCATTCTTGAACAGAATCAGCGTCGGGATGCCGCGAATGCCAAACTTGGCCGGCACGCCCTGGTTCTCATCGACGTTGATCTTGGCGATCTGCACCTTTTCGCCGTAGTCCTTGGAAACTTCGTCCAGGATCGGGGCGATCATTTTGCAGGGGCCGCACCATTCGGCCCAGAAATCGACCAGCACGGGTTTGTCGGACTTGAGCACGTCTGCCTCGAAGGACGCGTCGCTCACATACTTGATCTGTTCGCTCATGGCGGGAACCTCTGTTATTTCGTAAAAGCTGGCGACGTGCGCCGAACCCATACATTACACGATTACACGAACCGGCGTGTATTGGGACCACTGTCGGCGCGGGTGCTGCTGATATAGTACCGACGCCCCCATTTTCAATCGATTCAGCCGTTGATTCTGCCTATCACGCCGATAGCCGCAGGGTCTTCGCTTTCCGGTATATCACCATATTCCCTCGCATGCAGACGCTCGCCTTCGCGCCTGGCCCAGCATTCCTTTCCCGTGCCGCCGACGCTGCATGGCGCTTTCTGGATGCGCATGCACAATCCTCGGGCACGGCCACGATTGTTGTGCCGACAGCCGCGCAGATTCCGGGTGTGCGCAGTGCTCTGCATGCCAGCGCGCAAGCGGCCGGCGCGCCGCGTTTGCTACCGCGCATTCTGACGCTGGGGCATTGGCTGCTTGATTTGCCGCCGGAAGCGGATTCGCCCGCCGCGCGCACGCCGCTGTCTCGACTGCTCGCGGTGCAACAGGCCCTCAAGACTCAGGCATGGCTGCGTGAAGCGCTTGGCGCGCAGGACGATGCAGCCCTTTGGGGCGTGGCGCAGGTACTCGTGACGGTGTCGGATGAGCTGTCGCAACGTTGGCTGACGCTGGACGCAGCACACAGCGGGGCAGATGGGCGCCCCGACGAATTGGAGTCGGCGCTGGCTGAGGCGTTGGAGCGCACCTACGCACAGTTGTCTGAACGCTTTCTCGGTACCGAATCGCGCATCGTGCTGACGTTCTGGCGGTTGCTTTCGGGCGCGGCGGACCCGATTCCAATGCGGTTGCGTGCCATGCGCCGCTTGCTGGACGAACTACGCGGGCCGATCGTGTGGATGAGCCCGACCGATCCCGAGGCGGTCGATCTGGATTTCCTGCAGCGCGCCGCCGAACGCGTGCCGGTGCTCAGCATCGGCTATGACTGGAACGCGCCTGAAACCGCCGCGTCTGCGGCGCCTTCCACACACGCGGATTTCCGCGATCTGCTGCTGCACGCCTGGCCCGAATGCGCCACGCCCTTTCAGGCGCCTGAAGATGGTGCCGATGCGCTGATTCCGGCGCCAATCCTGCGCATTGCCGGCGCTGCCCGCTTTGAGGACGAGGCCGCCTTTGCCGCCCATACGCTGGTCGATTGGTTGAACGCCGGACGCCGCTCGTTGGCGTTGGTGGCGCAGGATCGCATCGTTGCGCGGCGTGTTCGCGCGTTGCTGGCACGTGTGAACGTGCCGGTGCGCGATGAGACTGGCTGGAAGCTCTCCACGACGCGCGCCGCTGCGGCGCTCATGCGCTGGGTCGACGTGGTGCAGGGGGATGGCGATACCGCGGCGCTGCTCGATCTCATCAAAAGCCCGTTCTGTTTGCGCGATGCCGACGCCGGCACCGCCACGCCCGCATGGGTTGCAGAATTGGAGCGCCGGGTGCGCCGGCATAACGTTTCGGGTGGCTGGGGACGGCTGCGCCGGCTGGTGGCCGATCGTCCGGCCGAAGATGCCGAGGGCGTAGCAAAGGTCAGCCGCCTGGCCGATCGCCTGGGCGTGCTGGCCGACGAAGCGGCGCTGTGGCGCCGTGCCGGCAGCGCCACGCTCGACGCGTGGATAACGCTGTTGGCAGGCACGCTCAATCGTCTGCATATGCGCACCGGTTTGCAGAACGACGACGCAGGGCGCCAATTGCTGGATTGGATTGACCGCCTGCGAATCTCCATACATGGCAGCACCGATGCGGGTGCGCGGTTCTCGCTCACGGAGTGGCGCGCGTTGCTCTCGATGCTGCTTGAGTCCGCCGTCTTCAGCGAGCCTTCACCGCCAGCGGACCGGCGTGTTGTCATCCTACCGTTGAATGGTGCTCGGATGCGGCGCTTTGATGGCGTCGTGGTGGTGGGTTGCGACGATGCGCAGTTGCCGTCGACGCAGCCGGAATGGCTGTTCTTCTCCAACGACGTGCGACGTGAGCTCGGTTTGCCCGATCGCGCTCAGCGCTTTGCGCAGCAGGCGCGCGACCTGGCCGAAGTGCTGCTCAATCAGCCCGAGGTGGTGCTGACCTGGCAACGCCACGGCGGACGCGGGGAGCCGCATCGCCTTTCCGGTTGGCTCGAACGCTTGCAGCGCCGGTTGGCGGTGAGCGGCGTGCGTATCGATACGTCGGTCTCGTTGCCCAGTTTGCAGACGACGAGCCAGCCAACCGATATGCCGGCGCCCGCCGCGCCGACGCTGGTGCCGTCCACGCTGAGTGCGGCTGCATACAACAGTCTGCGCCGCTGCCCGTACCAGTTTTTCGTCGGTCGCATGCTGCGGCTGGGCGAGTTGGAAGAGGTTTCCGACGAGCTGGAGAAACGCGACATCGGCGAAATTTTGCACGCGATTCTGCATCGCTTTCACCGGCAGTTGCTGGAAGCGCCAATGCACGATCCGGCCGATCGTCAGGGGCTGCTACAGACCATCACCGACGAACAGTTCGGCCCGCTGTTGGCCGAGGACGGCAACGCGTTGCGCTTCTATCGGCGCTGGCTCGGCGTGATGCCGTCGTACTTGGCGTGGCAGGCCGCGCGTGAGGCCGACGGCTGGCGCTTTGAGGCGGGCGAGGTCGATGTCGATACGTCCATCACGTTGCCGGACGAGCGCCCGCTGCGCCTGCGCGGTCGCATCGACCGCATCGACGTGCACGACGAACACGGCGTGGCGGTGCTCGACTACAAGACACAATCGCAAATGGTGCTGGTGCGTCGTGCCAAGACGCCGTTTGAGGATTGCCAGCTACCGTTTTACGGCGTGCTCGATGCGCGTGCAGATTCGGGCGGCTGGGTTTCGCTCGACGGAGAGGCGCGCGGCGACAAGCGCGACGTTGCATTGCCCGACTTCACGCAGGTTGTCGACTGGCTGATCGAACAGATGCAAAAGGACATGACTGCCCTTGCAGCGGGTGCACCGCTGCCTGCGTTCGGCGATGAATCGGCGTGCCGCTACTGCGCGGCGCGCGGCCTCTGCCGCAAGGGGTATTGGACAGACGGCGCACCGCGCGAGCCGGAGGGTGCGGCATGAGCGATCACGCTTACGAACGCGACGGCGCACCCGTCTCGCCTGAAGCTTTTTCGCGCGCCGCGTGCGACCCGGAGCGCTCCGTTGTGGTGGAAGCGTGCGCGGGCAGCGGCAAGACGTGGCTGCTGGTCACGCGCATGTTGCGTTTGCTGCTGGCAGGCGCCGCGCCGTCGGACGTTCTCGCCATCACGTTTACACGCAAGGCCGCCGAAGAGATGCGCCAGCGTCTGCTCGACATCCTCGCGCAGCTAGCCAGCGCCGATGATGAGGGCGTCGTGCGCGAGCTGATCGCCCGCACGGTGGACGAGCGTGATGCGCCCGCACTGATTGAAACCGCCCGTGGGCTGTATGCGCGCGTGCTGGAATCACCATCGCGCATGGCGATTGATACGTTCCACGGCTGGTTCGGGTCGCTGCTGCGTGGGGCGCCGCTGTCGTCTGGCGTGCAGCAGGGCGCGTCGTTGCGTGAAGATGCCGGGCGGCTGAGGCGTGAAGCCTGGGCGCCTTTCTGGCGCGGCTTGCTGGCCGAAGATCACGCTGACTTGCGCGCCGCGTACGAAGCGCTTGCCGATCTGGTTGGCGATTTTCAGGCCAGTCGCCTGCTCGATGCCATGTTCCACCAGCGCAGCGACTGGTGGGCGTACAAGTCGCAGGCGGGCGGGCGTCCGCTGGATGCGTTGGACGCACTGCTTGGCGACGATGCGACAGTCGATCCGCTGATCGAAGCACTGCAGGATGCGGCGTTGTTGGCCGACATGCTGCGCGTGTCCGGCTGGCTTGGGCGGGGCGGTGCGGCCGAGGGCAAGCGCGCGGTGATCATCGAATCGGCGGTGACCGCGGCGCGCGGAATGAACGTGTCGGACGAGGCCGCTCGCGCGCAAGCATTTGATGCGCTCTTCGCCGCTTTCCACACGCAGGCCGGCAAGGCACGCGCCTGCAAACCGACCAAGGCACTCGTCAAAGCCATCGGCGACGAGCACGCACAAACGCTGGTGACCTTGCACACCACGCTCTGCGAAACGCTGACGACAATTCAGGCGCGCCGGCAGGAAGCCCTGGTGCGCGCCGTCAACGCAGCATTGTTTGCGTTGGGCGACGCGTTGATCGATCGCTATCAGGCGTACAAGCGCCAGGCGCGCGCGATGGATTTCACCGATCTCGAATGGGAAGCGGCGCGCCTGATGCAGCAAGAGGACACAGCTGCTTACCTGCAGGTGCGGCTCGACGCGCGCTACAAGCATCTGCTGCTCGACGAGTTTCAAGACACGAACCCCATGCAGTGGCGCATCCTGCAAGGTTGGCTGGCCGGCTACGCGGGCACTGGCACGCAGCCGAGCGTGTTTCTTGTGGGCGATCCTAAGCAATCGATCTATCGTTTCCGGCGCGCCGATGCACGGCTGTTCGACGCTGCGCGTGAAATGCTCGTTGCGGAATTCAACGCGACTGTGCTGCGTACCAATCGCACGCGTCGCAACGCGCCGGCCGTGCTGGAGTGGGTCAACGCCGTGTTCTTGCAAGCGCGGGCGCGCGGCGACTATCCCATCTACGCCGAGCAAAGTACCGCCGTGGACGCACCCATTGGGCAGGCGCTGCTGTTGCCGCTGGTGCCGGTGTCCGAAGCCGAGCAGGCCGACGAAACCGCCCCCCGGGATACGCTCACCGAACCTCGCGAAGAAGCCGGCGATTCACAGCGATATGCCGAGGGCCGCCAAGTGGCCGCTTGCCTGCACGCATTGCACGCCAATGAGCGCATTCGCGAAGGTGGTGTCGAGCGCCCCGTGCGGTGGAGCGATTTCCAATTGCTCGTCCGCCGCAAACGCTATCTCGCCGATTACGAACGTGCGCTGCGGGACGCCGGCGTGCCGTATCTGAGCCCGCGCCGTGGCGGTTTGCTGGCTACGCTCGAAGCGCTTGATCTGTGCGCGCTGCTCGATTTCCTGATGACGCCGCAGGCCGATTTGTCGCTCGCGCATGTGCTGCGCAGCCCCATCTTCGCCGCCACGGACGGCCACCTCATCGCACTGGCGCAGTTTGGCGAAGGCGCGGTCGCATTGACATGGTGGGAGCGCCTGACAGCGCTGGCCGGCCAGACTGATGCGGCGGCCACCTTGCGCTACGCGCATCGCATGCTCTCGCGCTGGCTGGCGGTGGCGCCTACGCTGCCCGTGCACGATCTACTCGATCACATCGTCTACACCGGCGAACTCAAGCGCCGCTATGCCGAGCGCGCACCGGCCGCAAACCGCGACCAAGTGCTCGCCAACCTGGACGCGTTTTTGAAGCTCGCGCTCGATCTGGATGGTGGTCGCTATCCGAGCCTGCCTAAGTTCATGGCCGAGCTGCGCGCCATCCGCCAGGGTGACGAGGACGAAAGCCCTGACGAAGGCATGCAGGGCGACACAGAGGTGCCGGATGCAATCGACGCCGAAGTCGCCAGCGAAGGTCTTGATGCGGTACAGATCCTGACCGTGCATGCCTCCAAGGGGCTGGAAGCGCCGTTCGTTGCGCTGCTCGATAGCCACCACAGCGACGCGCGTGTCGATACGGCCGGCATCCTGATCGACTGGCCGCCCGGCGCGCAGGCGCCTGCGCATTTTTCCGCGTTCGGCAAGACGTCCGAGCGCGGCCTCGCGCGCGAGCCTCTCTTCAAGCAAGAAAACGAGCTTGCCGAGCGCGAGAACTGGAACCTGCTCTACGTAGCGATGACGCGTGCGCGGCAAGCGCTGATCGTGTCCGGCGTGGCGAACAAGCGTGATGCCACGGCGGCCCAATCTGTCGATGAAGGTGATGCGCCTGAGGTGGACGGCACGGCGAGCTGGTACACGCTGCTCGCCGCGGCAGGCGTAGCGTCACCCGCTCCGGTAGTTGATGGCGCAGCCGATGCGGCTGTCAGTGCATCAGGGCAGGAGGCAGTCTCGTATCACGATTTCCGCGCGCCGCTTACAGTGACGGTGCGTGTTGGCGCTGCCGGCGCTGTCGCTGAGGGCGCTGCCGATATCGTTTTTGACCAAGGTGCTGTCGCGCAGGGCGAATTGCTGCATGCGGTGCTCGAGCGCCTGACGCGCCGAGGTTTGCCCGAACAGGCACCTGACGCCGAGACGATCGCGCGCTGGTTCAGCGCCACCGGCGTCACGCAAGCCGACGCCACACGCACCGCCGATGCCGTGCGCCGGATGCTTTCAGCCGAGACGCTAGCGCATGTCTTCGACCCCGTGCGCTTCGACGTCGCGCATAACGAGATCGAATTTTTCGGCCCTGACGGCGCGCTGTTGCGCATCGATCGCCTGATTGAGCGCGGCAACGACATCCTCGTCGTCGACTACAAGCTGCGCTTGCTGCCGGTCGAACGCGCCGCCTATGCAGATCAGTTGCGCGGCTACGTGGCTGCCGTCACGCCGATGTATCCAGGGCGCACCGTGCGCGCAGGCGTGGCTACCGCACAGGGCGAATGGATCGATCTGGAATCGTTGCCGAAGCCCGTCCAGGCATCACATGACGACAGCCAAGGCGCGCTGTTCTGATGCGGGCGGCAAAAACAAAAAAGGGGAGGGGTGATGCAGAGGGGAAAAGAGAAGGGGGACGAGCCTGACCCTCGGCACTGGCGGAAAACGGCTGTGGCTGCTTCGTTCCCGACCTGACCAGGTTGACCGCGCCACCATGCGAGGAGGCCCGTCCGACCGGCATTGTAACTGACTCCCGCGTCCCCACCTGAATATCCCTGCAATTCGCTCGGCGCGCATGGCGGTTGACCCCTCCGAAACCGCGTCGGAAATCCACCTCGCTTTGCTACAATCCGCCGCATGAGTTATCAAGTGCTCGCCCGCAAGTGGCGCCCTCGCGATTTCACCACGCTGGTCGGTCAGGAACACGTGGTGAAAGCGCTCACGCATGCGCTCGAACAGCAGCGCCTACATCACGCATACCTGTTCACGGGCACGCGCGGTGTCGGCAAGACGACGCTGTCGCGCATCCTTGCTAAATCGCTCAATTGCGTCGGCGCGGATGGGCAGGGCGGCATCACCGCGCAGCCGTGCGGTGTGTGCCGCGCCTGTACCGAGATCGATGCCGGGCGCTTTGTCGATTACATCGAGATGGATGCCGCCTCCAACCGCGGCGTCGACGAGATGGCCCAGTTGCTGGACCGCGCGGTCTACGCGCCAACCAGCGGCCGCTTCAAGGTCTACATGATCGACGAAGTGCACATGCTGACCAACCACGCCTTCAACGCGATGCTGAAGACGCTGGAAGAACCGCCCGAGCACGTCAAGTTCATTCTCGCGACCACCGATCCGCAGAAGATTCCGGTGACGGTGCTGTCGCGTTGCCTGCAGTTCAACCTCAAGCAGATGCCGCCGGGGCACATCGTGTCTCACCTCGACCGCATTCTTGGCGAAGAGGGCATCGCCCACGAGCCGAATGCGCTCCGTCTGTTGGCTGCCGCTGCGCAGGGTTCGATGCGCGATGCGCTATCGCTTACCGACCAAGCCATCGCGTACAGCGCCGGCGAGGTGAGCGAGGCTGCCGTACGGGGCATGCTCGGCGCGATTGATCAAAGCTACCTTGTGCGTCTGCTCGATGCGCTGGCCGATGAGAACGGCGCGGCGCTTGTCGCGATCGCCGACGAGATGGCCGGGCGCAGTCTGAGCTTCTCGGGCGCGCTGCAGGATCTTGCATCCTTGCTGCAGAAGATTGCGCTGGCGCAGGTCGTGCCTGCCGCTGTGCAGGACGACTGGCCCGAGGCCGACGATGTACGTCGCCTTGCGGAGCGGTTCGACGCGCAGGCGGTGCAACTGTTCTACCAGTTTGCCAACCTGGGCCGGAACGAACTGGCGCTTGCGCCGGACGAATACGCCGGCTTCACGATGACGCTGCTGCGCATGCTGGCGTTCCAGCCCGGACAGTCGGGTGGGAACGCGCCGCCGCCTTCAGGCGGTGGCGGCGGGAAACGGGCGATGCCGCTGGCGGTAACGCCGGCCGCATCGACGCGCCCGGCCGCCACAGCGACCGCGCCCGTGGCGGCACCGGTTGCTGAGGTTGCGCCAGTGGTGGTGCGTCCGGAGCCGGTGGTCGAGGCGCCGCGTGCGACTTACCAGGCAACTCCGCCGGCGCCGGCGCCCGCTGCGGCCGTTGCAGATACGCCGGCTGCTGCGGCCCCAGCGCGTCGCTCGCCGGCAATGGAAGCGTTGGCCGCTGCGCGTCAGGCGTCAAGCCGGGGCCGTGGTGGTGCTTCGGCGCCTGCTGCTGCACCGGTAGCCGCGCCTGCGCCTGTGGCTCGTCCTGCTGCTCCCGTCGCGGGTCCACGTCCGAATCCGGCTGCTGCTGTTTCCCCGCCGCAACGCCGTGAACGGCCCGTTGCAGTTGCCACGCCCGCCGATGATGGCCCGCCGCCCTGGGATGAAATGCCGGGCGAATTTGCTTCGCCGTCGCTTGAAGAGATGGACGCAGCCTTTGCCGGTTGGGATTCCGCTTCGAGCGTGCGCCCTGGTGCGCCTGAACCGGCGGCAACCCGTCCAGCACAGATCGAGACGCCGGCAGCCGCACCCGTGCCGGTCAAGACGGTCGCCCCGGAGCCGGTAGCCGCTGCTACGCCGCCTGACTTGAGCGCTAGCAGCCTTGCCACATTCGACGGCAATTGGCCGGCGCTGGCAACGAGCCTGCCGATCCGCGGTCTGGCCCAACAGCTGGCTTACCAGAGCGAGTTGGCAGCCGTGGAAGGCGTCACGATGCGCCTTCGCGTGCCGCTGCCCCCACTCACCGATGCCAACGTCGTCGAGCGCCTGGAGGCGGCACTGACGGAACATTTCGGTACGCCCGTTCGCGTGGCGTGCGAGATCGGACCTGCACGCGCCACCGCGGCGGCTTTGGATGCCGAGCAGCGTGCCGAACGCCAACGCAATGCGGAAGACGCCATCGCCGCCAACCCGTTTGTGCAGGCGTTGGTTCGGGACTTTGCCGCGCAGGTCGTCCCCGGTTCGATCCAACCGCACGCGCACTGAGCCCCATTCCAAGACTGAACATTGAATACCGGCGCGCCAATCTGAACAGCGCGCCTTGCACGACCCATTTCAAGGAGCAACGACCATGATGAAAGGCCAGATCGCCGGGCTGATGAAGCAGGCCCAGCAGATGCAGGAAAACATGAAGAAAGCGCAGGAGCAACTCGCTCTGATCGAGGTGGAAGGCGTGTCCGGCGCGGGCCTCGTGAAGGTGGTGATGACCTGCAAGAACGACGTGAAGCGTGTGTCGATCGACCCCAGCCTGCTGGCCGAAGGCGAAGACAAGGATCTGCTGGAAGACCTGATCGCCGCCGCGTTCAATGACGCCGTGCGCAAGGCCGAGGCCACCGCGCAAGAGAAGATGGGCTCGCTCACTTCCGGCCTGGGCGGCATGGCGAGCATGCTGCCGCCCGGCTTCAAGCTGCCGTTCTAAGCGACGCTCATCAGGATCGCGCCATGGTGCTGGAATCTGCGCTGCTGCACGTCAGGCCCGGCCAGGAAGCTGCCTTTGAGGCGGCCTTCGGTGAGGCTCGCCACATCATCGGCGCGATGCGGGGCTTCGTTTCGCTGTCGCTGTCGCGCTGCATGGAGAAGATGAGCGATTATCTGCTGCTGGTGCAGTGGCAGACGCTGGAAGATCACACCATCGGCTTCCGGCAATCGCCCGAGTACCAGCGCTGGCGTGCGCTGCTGCATCACTTCTATGATCCGATGCCGGAGGTGCTGCACCACACGACCGTTCTGGAGCACGCGTGATGCGTAACGCTCCAGGCACGCCGTCGGCGCTGCAGATGTTGGTTGAGGCCCTGCGCGTGCTGCCGGGCGTTGGCCCCAAGTCTGCCCAGCGGATGGCGTACCACTTGATGCAGCACGACCGCGAAGGCGCTGCACGGTTGGCGCAGGCGCTGTCGGATGCGACCGAATCGATCCAGCATTGCAGCCGTTGCAATACCTTCACTGAGCAGGGAATCTGCGAAACCTGCCTGGATACGCGTCGCGATGCGTCGGTCCTGTGCGTGGTGGAAACGCCCGCCGATCAGATGATGATCGAGCAAACGCTGACCTATCGCGGCCAATACTTCGTGCTGATGGGGCGGCTTTCGCCGCTGGACAACATCGGCCCGAAAGAGATTCACCTCGAACGGTTGCTAGCCCGCGCGACCGATCCTGCGCTGGGCGGGCCGTGCGCCGAGGTCATCCTCGCCACCAATTTCACCAGCGAAGGCGAGGCGACAGCCCACTACATCGGCGAGATGTTGAAGGCGCGCGGAATCAAGGCGACGCGTCTGGCGCGCGGTGTGCCGGTGGGCGGTGAGCTGGAATACGTGGACGCGGGCACCATTGCCCGCGCGGTGCTGGATCGGCGCCAGCTCTGAGCTGGCACACACGAACCTCAGAATTCGGTATGCAGGCGCGTACCGAAGAACACCGCAGGACCGCGGTCCGCGTTGTAGCCGGGATTGCGAATCCATTGCGCGTCGGCGCTGATCCACAGGTGCTTGGCTGCCTGGAAGCTATAGAAGGCCTCGACGATCTGCTCGGGCGCATAGTTGAGCTTGCCGTCTCCCAGAAATACGCCCACGCCGCCTTGCTGCAGGTAGCGGCGGTGATCCGGCGATAGCATGTTGATGGCTGCCGCCAGGCCCAACGTGTCTTCCGAACGTCCCCATTTGCTGCCCTTGACGAGCGTGCCGAACGACACCGAACGGTCGATTTCCGTAAAGGCGTAGGTTTCCGTCTTGCCATCTGCCCGCGATGCGCGTGCGAAGACGCCGACGTCATCGTTGATCTGCTGTTCGCCGCCAATACCGATCCCCACCTTGGTGTTGTCGCGTCGCGCGAGGCTGATGTCGGGCGCGCTGCCCGTCGACTGGCCAAGGGCAAGGGCATCGTCGTAGCGCGCCATGTTGGTCCTGTTGCGGAACAGCATGACGCGCAGCTTGCCGGGCTGGCCGGCAAGCGTGTGGCTGCGCTCCACCTCAAATACGTCGCCGTAGTGACGGCCGATACGCGTGTCCAGCGGCAGGCCGTTGGACTCTTCGGGTTGGATGAAGCGGCCAATGCGGTAGGCCCAGTCGCCGTCGTAGTATTCCAGCGCCGCGCCCCATGTGTAGCCACGCGCATCGGCGGCGTAGTCGAATGCGCCATGCGTGAGGAACGACCAGTTCAGGAATTGCGTGCGGGGGTCGTGCGCGTAGGTCACGCCGTCGAACACGTCCAGCACCGAAAAATTGCCGGCCGTGAAGACCAGGCGACGCTTGTCGACTGGGCCGGCAAACTGGTTCATCGCGGCTTCCTGGTCTTCGGTGCCGCCGCCGAGTCCGACCGTCTGGCGGAAGAAGGCGCGTGCGCGGTAGAGCGTCGGGTTTGCACCGGCGGTCTTGGCCAGCTCGCCATTGGTGAATCCGCCCAGGCCATGCAGACCTGAGAAGGGCTGACCGAGCGCCATTTCCGGATTGATGTGCACTTCAGCGCCTTGCCACAAGCGCATACCCAGATCGAGCGTGGTCGTGACCGAATAGCTGGTGGTGGATTTACTCGACAGGCTGTTCGGGCCGCTGTATGGCGAGTGGAACGACAGGTCGTGCTGCCACACGTAGGTCGCTTGGCCGTGCACGGCAAAACGATCGGGATCGTTGATCGCCCAGTGGGTGGTGTCGCCTGTGCTGCTTTCGGCTGCCAAGGCATGGCCGGCGCTCAGGGAAAGGACACACAAGGCGGTCAGGCGGGCAAGACGGAACGGAAGCAACATGGCAGCAAGCAGGGAGAACGCCGTTAGAATCCCTTTTCGGATCCGGGAACGGCCAAAAGTCCGCCATGTTAAACGTGGGCGGGTGACGGTCAGATGAAACACGCACGGAACGTGCCCCGATGTCACCTCCGATGTTGTGTATTTCCCACCTTCAGCTCTGCACGATGAATCTCGCCCGCTTCGATCTCGTCACCCTTGGCCTGTTTGTGGCGGTGGCCCGGCTGGGCAGCATTTCGGCCGGGGCGCGCCAATCGCACTTGGCAGTGGCCGCGGCAAGCAAGCGGATTTCCGATCTGGAAGCCGCCGTGGGCGCGCCCTTGCTGTATCGCCATGCCGCGGGCGTGGAGCTGACTGAGGCCGGTCAGGCGTGCTTCCGCCATGCTGTGGGCATCCTGCAGGACGTCGAGCGCATGGCGGGTGCGCTGTCGGACTTTGCCGCCGGCACGCGGGGGCTGGTGCGCGTGTGGGCCAACACCTCGTCGATTACGCAATTCCTGGCCGATGACCTGGCCGCGTTCATGCTGGCCAATCCGGCCATCCGCATCGCGCTGGAGGAGCAGGACAGCGGCGATATTGTTGCGGCGCTGCGCGAGAACCGGGCAGACCTTGGCATATTCGCGGCCGGTACTTCGTGCGACGGCCTGCAGTCGTTCGACTACCGCGAGGACGATCTCGCCTTGGTCACGCCGCGCGGGCATCCGTTGGCCGGGCGCAAGCAGGTCCATTTCGCCGACGCCGTGGATTTCGATTTCGTCAGCCTGCCGCCGGGCACGTCGCTGGCCGCGCAACTGGTCGACGAAAGTCTTCGCCTGGGCAAGCCGCTGCGCCTGCGCATCCAGGTGCGCAGCTTCGAAGCCGTCTGCCGGATGGTGGCCTCCGGCCTGGGCGTGGGTGTGTTGCCGCGCATCGCCGCACAAGGGCATGTATCGAGCCTGCCGGGCGCGGGTCTGGCGCTCGTGGCGCTCCAAGACGAATGGGCTCATCGCCGCTTGCTGGTGGGCGTGCGCGACCCCGATGCGCTGACCAGCTCCGCGCGCCTGTTGATGACGCATCTGCTCGGCAACCCCGCCGCACTCTGAATTCAACGCTCTCTATACGACCATGCCGACACAGGTTTTGCAGGACATCCGCGTGCTCGAACTCGGGCAATTGATTGCCGGGCCGTTTGCCGCCAAGACGCTCGCCGACTTTGGCGCCCAGGTCATCAAGATCGAGCCGCCGGGGCAGGGCGATCCGCTGCGCAAATGGCGGATGCTGCATGAGGGCACGTCGGTCTGGTGGGAGGCGCAATCGCGCAACAAGCAGTCGGTCTGTGTCGACCTGCGTGTGCCGGCAGGGCAGGAAGTCGTACGCAAGCTGGCCGCCGAAGCCGACGTGCTCATCGAGAACTTCCGACCCGGCACGATGGAAAAGTGGGGGCTGTCGTACGAGGTGCTTTCCGCCGTCAACCCGAAGCTCATCATGCTGCGTGTGTCCGGCTACGGCCAGACGGGCCCCAAACGGGATGAACCTGGCTTTGCCGCCATTGCTGAAGCCATGGCGGGCCTGCGCTATTTGACCGGCGAGCCGGGGCGGCCGCCTGCCCGCGCTGGGCTGTCACTTGGCGACACGATCGCCGGCTTGCACGGCGCGCTAGGCGTGTTGCTGGCCTTGTACGAACGGGATGCGCGTGGCGGCAAGGGGCAGGTGATCGACGTGGCGCTGTATGAGTCCGTGTTCAACCTGACGGAGAGCCTGCTGCCCGAGTACTCCGTGTTCGGCGCAATTCGCCAGCCCGCGGGCGGGGCGCTGCCGGGCATCGCCCCGTCGAACGCGTACCGCTGTGCCGGTGGCGAATACGTGTTGATTGCCGCCAATGGTGACAACATCTTCCGCCGCCTGATGCAACACATGGGCCGGCAAGATCTGGCCGACGATCCTGATTTGGCCCGCAACGACGGCCGCGCCGCCCGGGCGGACGAAATCGATGCCGCCATCAACGCCTGGACGGGCACGCTGCCCATCGCCGATGTGCTGGCCGCGCTGCATGCTGCCGAGGTGCCCAGCGGCCCGATCTACACCGTTGCCGACATTGCCGCAGACCCTCACTACCGCGCGCGCGGCGTGATCGAAACGGTGCGCGCGCAGTCGGGCATCGATGTGGAGATGCCGGGGGTGGTGCCCAAGCTTTCCGTCACGCCGGGCGCCGTGCAGGCCAGCGCGCCGCGCCTGGGCCAGCATACGCGCGACGTACTGCGCGGCCACGGGCTGACCGACGCGCAGATCGACGGGCTGGTGTCGCAAGGCATCATTGCCGAAGCCAAAAGCTAAACAGCTAGGACGATCCCGCATGTTGTGTTGCAAATCGTTGCGGTAATATCGCCGCCAAGGCAGTGAATGCCACACAACAGGAGACAGGCATGGGGACACGAGTCATTGGGCGCTGGGCAAAATGGATGAGCGCAGCACTGTGCGCGACGAGCCTGCTGGCTTCCAGCCCCGCCGTTCTGGCACAGGGCAAACCTGAAAAGAGCAAGGTCACCATCGCGGTGGGCGGCAAGGCGTTGTTCTACTACCTGCCGCTCACGATTGCCGAGCGCCTGGGCTACTTCAAGGACGAAGGCCTGGACGTTGAGATCGTCGACTTTGCCGGCGGTGCGAAAGCTCTGCAGGCGGTGGTTGGCGGCAGCGCCGACGTGGTGAGCGGCGCGTATGAGCACACACTGGTGCTGCAGGCCAAGGGCCAGATGTACCAGGAGTTCGTGCTGCAAGGGCGTGCGCCGCAGATCGTGCTGGCGGTCAACAACAAGACGATGCCCAACTACAAGTCGATTGCCGATTTGAAAGGCAAGAAGATCGGCGTGACGGCTCCGGGTTCGTCGACCAACATCATGGTCAACTACGTGCTGGCGCGCGCCGGCATCAAGCCGAACGAAGTGTCGATCATCGGCGTGGGCCCGAGCAGCGGGGCGATTGCCGCCGTGCGTGCCGGCCAGATCGACGCCCTGGCCAACCTGGATCCGGTGATGTCGATGCTCACGCAGAAGAATGAAGTGCGCGTGGTCTCGGATACCCGCACGCTCGCCGATACCAAGGCAGTCTTCGGCGGCAACATGCCGGCCGGCTGCCTGTATGCATCCACCGCGTTCATTCAGAAGAATCCGAACACGACGCAGGCGATGACCAATGCCATGGTGCGCGCGCTCAAGTGGCTGCAGAAGGCGGGCCCGTCGGACATCGTCAAGACGGTGCCGGAGGCCTATCTGCTGGGCGACCGCGCGCTGTATCTGGCGGCGTGGGACAAGGTGCGCGAAGCCATCTCGCCAGACGGCACGATGCCCGCCGACGGCCCCGCCACGGCACTGCGCACGCTGTCGGAGTTTGATGCGGAAGTGAAGGGCAAGCAGATCAAGCTCGACCAGACCTTCACCAATACGTTCGTGCAGAAGGCCAACGCCAAGTACAAGTAATTTCGACAGGCTTTCAGCAACGCGCCCGGTTTCACCCGGGCGCATTGCTTTTGGACCGCAGACCATGTCCCATCCCGCGCTTTCGTTCGATCAGATCACCTGTACGTTCATCTCACCCGACACGCCGGGCCAGCGTTACACCGCTGTGCAAAACACCTCGCTGGAGGTGCAGGCCGGCGAGTTCGTCTCCGTGGTGGGCCCGACTGGCTGCGGCAAATCTACGTTGCTGAATCTGGCTGCGGGCCTGCTGCAGCCGTCTTCCGGACAGGTGCGGGTCTTTGGCGAGCCTCTGCTCGGCATCAACCGTCGCGCCGGCTACATGTTCCAGGCAGAGGCGTTGATGCCATGGCGCAGCGCGCTCGACAACGTGATGGCCGGGCTGCAGTTTCGCGGCATGCCCGACAAGGAGGCGCGTGAGCTCGCCATGTCGTGGCTCGCGCGCGTGGGTCTGGCAGGGTTTGAAGACCGCTATCCGCATCAACTTTCCGGTGGCATGCGCAAGCGCGTGAGTCTGGCGCAAACGCTGGTGCTCGACCCCGACATCATCCTCATGGACGAGCCGTTTTCCGCGCTCGACATCCAGACGCGCCAGCTGATGGAAAACGAGGTGCTCGACCTCTGGGCGGCCAAGCGCAAGGCAGTGCTGTTCATCACGCACGATCTGGACGAAGCGATTGCCATGAGCGACCGCGTGGTCGTCCTGGCTGCCGGCCCTGGCACGCACCCGATCGGCGAATTCACCATCGACCTGCCGCGCCCGCGCGATGTGGCCGAGATTCGTGATCAGGCCGGCTTTGTCGACCTGCATTCGCGCATCTGGGATGTGCTGCGCGAAGAAGTTCTCAAGGGCTATGCGCAGCACCGCCGCGTGGCTTGACCTGAATCTGATCGATTGCATCCATGGCTAACCGTCCGCTTTCTCCATTCGCGCTGCGCACTTGGCAGCTTGGTCTGCTGGTCCTCACGTTGGGCGTGTGGCACTTCGCCACGCGCTCGCAGGAAGTTGCGTTCTTCTTCGGAGAACCGCTCATTGTTGCCCAGCGCGTCTGGGCGTGGTTCGTTACCGAAGGCGATATTTATCAGCACCTTGGCGTGACATTGGCCGAGACGGTGCTGGCATTTGCCATCGGCACGGCCACCGGCCTAGGCGCAGGCCTGTGGCTGGCGCTGAGCCCGGCGGCTTCGGCGGTGCTTGATCCGTACATCAAGGCGGCCAACTCGATGCCGCGGGTGATCCTGGCGCCGATCTTCGGCGTGTGGTTCGGACTGGGTATCTGGTCGAAGGTCGCGCTGGCGGTGACGCTGGTGTTCTTCATCGTTTTCTTCAACGTCTACCAAGGCGTGAAGGAAGTGAGCCCGGTTGTGCTGGCCAATGCGCGCATGCTGGGCGCATCGCAGCGGCAACTGCTGCGCTTTGTCTACCTGCCGAGCGCGACGAGCTGGGTGTTCTCATCGCTGCATACGTCGGTCGGTCTGGCCTTCGTCGGGGCGGTGGTGGGTGAGTATCTCGGCTCGGCGCGCGGTGTCGGTTACTTGATCCTCCAGGCAGAGGGCACGTTCGACATCAACACCGTGTTTGCGGGCATCGTCGTGCTGACGGTCTTTGCGCTGGTGCTCGACTGGCTCGTCGGCTTGATGGAAAAACGCCTGATGCGCTGGCAACCGAAGAGCGGCGAGACTGAAAAACTCTAAGCAAGCGCGCTAACGACGCAAGCGTCACATCGACCCTGCCGCGAGCAGGGTCATGCAACTAGACGGTCGGTCTACTACAATGCCATCCATCATGAGCAAGCACCCCGAACCCGTCACCGCTGAAGGCGCCGAAGCCCGGCATGACACCCGCGACCGCATCCTGGACGCCGGTGCCGAGCTGATCCTCGGGCGCGGCTTTTCGGCCGTCGGGTTGGCTGAAATCCTCGGCCGCGCACAAGTGCCCAAGGGTTCGTTCTATTACTACTTCGGGTCGAAGGAAGATTTTGGCGTTGCCATGCTGGAGCGCTATTTCCAGGACTACGACGCGGGCGTTGTGAGCCTGTTCAACGACACGCGCATCACCGCCCGCGAGCGGCTGCTGCGCTATTTCATGGCCTGGATCGATCTGCACGAGCGCAGCGCGTGCGAAGTCACCTGTCTGGCGGTCAAGCTGTCGGGAGAGGTATCGGATTTGTCGGAGCCGATGCGCAAGGTGCTGTCGACTGGGATGACGCGCATGGTCGAGCGCATCGCCACGGCAATCGAGGCAGGCGTCGCCGACGGTTCGTTAGCGCCTGTGGAGGATGCGCGTCAGCTGGCCGAAGGGCTGTACGCCATGTGGATGGGCGGCGCGTTGTTGGCCAAGGCGCACCGCACGGTCGCCGCATTCAAGAGCTGTGTGGCGCAAACTGAAATCCTGCTGGCCAAGCCGAAACACTGATTGCAACCCAAACCATTGCCGGCGAGGCATGTTCCTCGCTTTTTCTTTGATTCCGGTTCTAGATGACCGGTCGAATAGTCTCTCTTTCAGGAGCTGATATGACCCAACAATTGCTGTCCCCGATTCAGACCGGCCGTACGACCCTCGCCAATCGTGTCGTGATGGCGCCGCTCACGCGCTCGCGCGCCGGCCAGCCGGGTGACGTGCCGACCGAACTGAACGTGACCTATTACGCCCAGCGTGCAACCGCGGGCCTGATCGTGACGGAAGCAACGCAAATTTCCCGCCAGGGCCAGGGCTACGCCTGGACGCCGGGCATGTACACCGACGAACAGGAAGCCGGCTGGAAGGCGGTGGTGGATGCCGTGCACGCCAAGGGCGGCCGCATCTCGCAACAGCTCTGGCACGTGGGCCGCATTTCCAACACGTTGCTGCAGGAAAATGGCCAGGCACCTGTCGCGCCGTCGGCCATCGTCGCCAAGGGCGCACAGAGCTTTGTCGTGCAGCCCGACGGCACGCCCGCCAATGTGCCGACCAGCGAGCCGCGCGCGCTCGCCACGGAAGAAATCCCCGGTGTGATCGCGCAATATCGTCAAGCCGTGCTGCGTGCACGCCGTGCAGGTTTCGATTTCGTTGAAATCCACGCCGCCAACGGTTACCTGCTGCACCAATTCCTTTCGACCAACAGCAACCAGCGCACCGACCAATACGGCGGCTCCCTGGAAAACCGCGCCCGACTGATTCTCGAAGTCGTCGATACCGCTATCGCGGAGATTGGCGCAGACCGAGTCGGCATCCGCCTGTCTCCGCACTTCGTCGCGCATGACATTGCCGACGCACAGGCCGAAGAAAGCGCGTTGTACCTCGCCCGCGAGCTGACCAAGCGTGGCATCGCCTATTTGCACATTGCCGAGCCGGATTGGGCCGGCGGTCCCGAGCTGACCAACGATTTCCGTCGTCAACTGCGCGACGCCTTCAAGGGCACGCTCATCGTGTGCGGCCAATACACGGCGGAAGAGGGCGAGCAGATGATCGCCTCCGGTCTGGCTGATGCCGTTGCGTTCGGTCGTCCGTTCATCGCCAATCCCGATCTGGTGGCGCGCTTCCGTGCCGGCGCATCGCTCAACCAGCCAGATCGCGCAACGTTCTACGGTGGCCAGGAAAAGGGCTACACCGACTATCCGACACTGGAAGAAGCGGCCTGATAATCCGTTGCACCAAAGAGAAAGCCGCGCAGGCGATCAACCTGCGCGGCTTTTTTGTCTCCAGCGCGTGCGTTCTTTAAGGCTGGATCACCACCTTGCCCGTCACCTTGCGCGCCGCCATGTCCAGCAGCGCTTGTGTCGTCTGCTCCAGCGGATAGCGCGCCGAGATATGCGGACGGATCTTGCCTTCCTGCATCCAGCCGAGCATCTGCATCATGTTCGCCAGATTCGCCTTCGGCTCGCGACGAGCAAACTCGCCCCAGAACACGCCGACCAGCGACGCGCCCTTCAGCAGCGCGAGGTTCAGCGGCATCTTCGGAATCTCACCGTTGGCAAATCCGACCACGAGGTAGCGGCCGCGCCAGGCAATTGAACGGAAGGCCGGTTCCGCATAAATACCGCCGACCGGGTCATAGATCACGTCGGGGCCTTTGCCATCGGTCAATTCCTTGATGCGCTCGCGCAGGTCTTCGGTCGAATAGTTGATAAGTGCATCGGCGCCGTGGTCTTTGCAGACCGCCAGCTTTTCGTCGCTCGACGCCGCCGCGATGACGCGTGCGCCGATCGCCTTGCCGATCTCGATGGCCGCCAGTCCAACGCCGCCGGCCGCGCCTAGCACAAGCATCGTCTCGCCGGCCTTCAGTTGTCCGCGATCGACCACCGCGTGGTGCGACGTGCCGTACGTAAGCGTGAATGCGGCGGCGGTGTCGAACGCCATGCCAAGCGGCATCGGCATCACCACTTTGGCCGATGCTTTCACCTGTGAAGCAAAGGCGCCCTGGCCAAGGAAGGCGATCACGTGGTCGCCGGCCTTGAGGTGTGACACGCCTTCGCCTACCGCATTGACCACGCCCGCGACTTCCGAGCCGGGCGTAAACGGCAACTCCGGCTTGAACTGGTACTTGTTCTGGATGATCAGCACGTCAGGAAAATTCACCCCCGCGGCCTTTACGTCGATCACGACTTCGCCGGTGCCCGGCGAGAGGTCCGGCAGCGTTTCGATCACCAGCGATTCGGGCGGGCCCCAGGTCTTGCAGACAACGGCTTTCATCTTGTGTCTCCTCAACAGTCTTGCGTTGGATTGTTCGCCATCTCGCATGCATTGCACGCGATCTCGGCTGGCAGTGTAACCGAATAAAAGCACGATCGTTCGATTTAACCGGATGCGATGAATCGTGCGGCTTGTCGATGCATTTTTTTGTAAGCGTGTAGAACGTATGCCCGAGCACGATTCGAGAACGTTGCTCGGTTACAATCCGCGCCATGCATATTCTCATTGCCAACGACGACGGATACCTCGCGCCCGGGCTCGCGGCGCTGCATCGTGCGCTGAGCCCCCTGGGCCGCGTGACGGTGGTCGCACCGGAGCAGAACCACAGCGGCGCGTCGAACTCGCTCACGCTGCAGCGCCCGCTTTCGGTGTTCGAAGCGACCGACGGTGCCCAGAAGGGCTTTCGCTTCGTCAACGGCACGCCGACGGACTGCGTGCACATCGCGCTTACCGGCATGATCGAGGAGAAGCCCGACCTGGTCGTCTCCGGTATCAACCAGGGTCAGAACATGGGCGAAGACGTGCTGTATTCCGGCACCGTCGCCGCTGCCATCGAGGGCTATCTGTTTGGTATTCCGTCGATTGCGTTCTCGCAGGCCGACAAGGGCTGGACGCACCTCGACGCCGCCGAGCGTGTTGCCCGCGAGGTGGTCGAGCGCTATTTGACCGATCCACTGGACGGCCCGGTCCTGCTCAACGTCAATATCCCGAATCTGCCCTACGGCGAGCTGGCCGGTTGGCGCGCGACGCGTCTGGGCAAGCGACATCAATCGCAGCCGGTGATCCGCCAAGCCAATCCGCGCGGCGAGCCGATCTTCTGGGTCGGTGCCGCCGGCGATGCGAAAGACGCCAGCGAGGGCACCGATTTCCATGCCGTCGCGCATGGCTTCGTTTCGCTGACACCGCTGCAGCTCGATCTGACCGATACGGCCCAACTGCGCACCGTGCGCCGCTGGCAGACGCCATGATCGTCAGGGTGGCTCATGTCTGAACGCCCGCGAGACCGGCGCTTTCCGTTGACGCTTGACGCAGTGGTCGAGCGCAAGCCCGTGGAGCGTCAGCGTGAAACGCGTATCTCGTCGGGGGTGAGCGCAGTGTCACGCCCCACGCCGGTGCGTGCGGCATCCGTTGAGCGCGCGTCGCCCACATCCGCTCCTGCGCCTGCGCCACAGCGTGTGGCGGGTGTCGACGCTGTTGTCGGCGCTGTCGCCGCGAGCACCGTACAGGCACGCACGGCGGCAGCGCACGCGGCTGCCGGCGGCATGGCATCGGACCGTGCGCGTCAGGCGTTAGTTGGCCGAGTGCAGGCGGGAGGCGTGAGTGATAAGCGCGTGCTCGCTGCAATCGGCACGGTACCGCGCCATCTGTTTGTCGATGCCGGCCTTGCCTCACAGGCATATGAGGATTCCGCTTTGCCGATCGGTCATCAGCAAACGATCTCGAAGCCGTCAGTGGTCGGGCGGATGATCGAGCTGTTGTTGAGTGGACGGTCCGGCCGCACTGGCATGCCGCTCGCTCGCGTGCTGGAAATCGGCACCGGCTGCGGCTACCAAGCGGCCGTTCTGGCGCAGCTCGCCGACGAGGTGTATTCGATCGAGCGCGTCCGCCCGCTGCATGAAAAAGCCAAAGCGAACTTGCGGCCACTCCGTGTGCCAAACATCCGTCTGCACTATGGCGACGGCATGCTGGGGCTGCCGAAGGCCGCGCCGTTCGACGCCATCATCCTGGCTGCGGCAGGGCTAAAGGTGCCGCAGGCGCTTCTCGACCAGCTGACCGTCGGCGGCCGGCTGATTGCTCCGGTGGCTACCGATCGCAACAGCGGCCCCGCGCAGCAGCTCGTTCTTGTCGAGCGCCGCAGCCGCTTCCAGTTTCACAGTACCGCGCTTGAAGGCGTTTTCTTTGTCCCGTTAAAATCAGGAACTGTTTAGCATGTTCATTTCCCGGAGCTCCATGAACCGTCCAAGCCCCGCACGCGCAGGCCGGCTCGCCGTGGCGATGGTGTCGGCCGCACTACTGGCGGCTTGCGCATCCTCCGGCAACCAAGCCCCTGTTCTCGACCGCACCTCGCGTGCCGGCAGCACTGGCACCGTGTCGCAAGAGCCGCCGCCCCCTGGCTACTATCGGGTCAAGCGTGGCGATACCTTGTACAGCATCGCCTTGCGTAACGGCCAGGCGCCGCGCGACCTGGTGGCCTGGAACAACATCGCCAACCCGAATCAGATCGAAGTCGATCAGCTGTTACGCGTGGTTCCGCCAAACGCGGAGGTCAGCAGCACCGGGGCCGTGGTCACGCCGGTTCGCCCCGCCAACACGACCACCCCGCCGGCCGATTCCACGCCGGTGACGCCGCCGCCCGCAGCGTCGTCCAGTGCTCCTGCCGGGGCAAGCGACGGCGCAATCTCGCTGGCCTGGCCAGCACGCGGCTCGCTCATCAACCGTTTCGATGACAAGAGCAACAAGGGCATCGACATTGGTGGCAAACGTGGTGATGCCGTGGTCGCTGCCGACGACGGAAAAGTGATCCACGTTGGACCCTTGCGTGGGTACGGGAATCTTGTCATCATCAAACACAACGACACGTTCCTGACCGCCTACGGCAACAACGACAAGGTTCTGGTCACCGAGCAATCCACGGTCAAGAAAGGGCAGAAGATCGCCGAAATGGGCAGTACCGATGCGGATCGCGTGAAGCTTCATTTTGAAGTGCGCCGCAACGGTAAGCCGGTCGATCCGATGCGCTACTTGCCGCCTCAATAGAGGAATGCATGCCGCGCCAGAAAGCCGCCACGCCCGTCACCCCCGCCGATGACAACATCGACGCTGCTGTAGAGGGCCAGCGCACCCCGAATGGGCGTGCGGGACGGCGTGCGCGCGGCGAGGCACAGCCCCCTGCTGAAGAAATCGAAGTCGTCGACGCGCTCGTCGACGATTTGCCTGCTTCCGATTCTGCCGATCTCAATGACACGTCGGACAGTGCCGACGAGCCGGACGAAGAAGAGGAAGAGGCCGAAGAGGCCGAAGAAGCCGCACCCGAGGAAGATTTCCGCAAGGTGCTGCAGGCTGAACTGGCCGCAGACACCGTTCAGCACTATCTCAATCGCATCAGCATCAAGCCTCTTCTGACACCGGCTGAGGAATTGCATTTCTCAACGCTGGCTAAAGCGGGCGAGTTTGCCGCGCGCCAAGTCATGATCGAGCGCAATCTCCGCTTGGTCGTGAGCATTGCGAAGGGCTATCTGAATCGTGGTGTGCCACTGCTCGATCTGATCGAAGAGGGCAACCTGGGTCTGATGCACGCGATCGAAAAGTTCGATCCGGAACGCGGATTCCGCTTCTCCACGTATGCAACGTGGTGGATCCGCCAGAGTATCGAGCGCGCGATCATGAATCAGGCGCGCACAGTTCGTTTGCCCGTGCACGTAATTCGCGAGCTCAACCAGGTGCTACGCGCCAAGCGCCATCTGGAAAAGAGTGGCGTGGATGGCCGTGACGCAAGCCTCGAAGACATCGCCCACCTGCTCGGCAAGACCACGGAGGAAGTGCAGGACGTGCTCTCGCTCAACGAGCACACGACTTCACTGGATACGCCGTTCGATCTTGATCCCGGCACGAGCCTGCTCGATTTCTTGTCGGACGAGCATGGTGCCTCGCCCGATCAGGAGGTTGCACATCGCGAGCTGTCGCAGTTGATGAAGTCGTGGCTCGCACGCTTGTCCGACAAGCATCGCTATGTGGTTGAGCGCCGCTTCGGCCTCAACTACATCGAGCCTGCCACGCTGGAAGAACTGGCCGCCGAAATGGGTCTGACGCGTGAACGCGTGCGGCAGATTCAGCAGGAAGCGCTGGTCAAGCTCAAGCGCCATTTCGCCTCGCAAGGGGTGCGCAAGGACGCGGTGCTGTAAGGCCTGCGGTCCCTCCGCCTTTCTCCTGCTTTTTCAGTCGTTCCGAAGCTCCAGCAGCATCGGTTGATGATCCGATGCCCGGGCGGTACTGTTGACTTCCACGCGTAGCAGGCGCGGTTTCAGTGGCTCACTGATCAGCATGAAATCGCACGCATAGGCCGGTTCGGTCCAGCCGGCGCGGTCGTGCACGCCGAAAGTCGGTGGCTGCGGCGTTGCGCCGTGCGCAATCTCCCACGCATCATGCAAAGCGGGTTCGCGAGTGAATGGCACGGTGGCCTGGCGCTTGGGCGTCGAATCCGGCTTGCAGTTGAAATCGCCGCAGACGATGGTTGCCGAGGTCTGTGCAAGCGGGCGAAAAGGGCCGGCTTCGGGCTCCGTGCCAAGCACGGATGGTTGATTCGCACGCGCGCAACCTTCCGCATGGATGGTTCGCAGTACATCGATTTGCGCCACGCGCTGAGGCTCCGAGTAGTACTCCAGATGGGTGGTGACAATGCGCAAAGGGCCAAAAGGCGCCTGCACGATCGCTTCAATGGCGATGCGCGGCATGTACGGCGTCGCATCGGGCGGGCAGGGCAATGCGTGGCGCCGTATGTAATGCACGGGCAGACGCGTGGCAATGGCGTTGCCGAAGCACTGTACATGCCCGCCGTTGTGGCGCTCCAGCGCGAATCCGCTGATGACGGTGTATTCGCTGCCAAGCGCGTCGGCGAGTTCGCTCCATTGGTCGGGGCCGGGTTGGCCCGGCAGATCGCAGAAGCCGGAGGTGACTTCCTGCAGGCATAACACGTCGAAATCGCCCATCGCACGTGCTTGCCTGAGTTGGCGCTCGAGGCTGACTTGCCCCTCAGCGCCGCGGCCCCACTGGATATTCCACGTCAGGATGACGGTGCCCATGCTGGTCCTCCGGTGTCTTACAATGCCGCCCTTGTCCTCATTTTGCCCAGGCTCGCTCGTGTCTCAAGCTGCACCCAACGTCACGCCTTCCTCTTCTGCTCCAGCAACGGTTGCGCCGGACACGCCGTCAGGCAAGCCCCGCGGCCGACGTAAGCCCGAAATGCCCGTGGTAGGGCCGCTGGAAATCGTCTCTCTCGATGGCGAAGCGCGCGGCATCGGTCGTTTGATGAACGAGGATGGCACGCCGGGGAAGGTTGTCTTCGTGGAAGGCGCGTTGCCGGGTGAGCGGGTGATGTACCGCAGTCACCGCGTCAAGCCGTCGTACGAGCAGGCGAGCGTTGTGAACATTCTGCGCCAGTCAGCTTCGCGCGTGACGCCGCAGTGCAAGTTCTTTGGGGTGTGCGGTGGCTGCTCGATGCAGCATCTGGATTCGAGGGCGCAGGTTGCGATCAAACAGCGCGTCCTGGAAGACGATCTGTGGCATTTGGCTAAGCTGCGTCCAGACGTGGTATTCCGGCCAATTGCTGGCCCCGATTGGGGCTACCGCTATCGCGCGCGTTTGACCGTGCGTCATGTTGCGGCCAAAGGCGGCGTGCTGGTGGGTTTTCACGAGCGCAAAAGCAGCTATGTGGCGGACATGACGTCGTGCGAGGTGTTGCCGCCGCACGTGTCCGCGCTGTTGGTGCCGTTGCGCGAGTTGGTGGGGCGCTTGTCAATCGTGCAGCGTATGCCGCAGATCGAGCTGGCCGTCGGCCAGGATGTGACCGCGTTGGTGTTGCGTAACCTCGAGCCAATCACCGCGGAGGATGAGGCTGAGCTGCGCGCTTTTGCCGATCATCACAACGTTCAGTTCTGGCTGCAGCCCAAAGGGCCGGATACGGTTTATCCGTTCCATCCGCTCGATCGTACGCTGACGTACACGCTGCCAGAGTTCGGCATCAGCATGCCGTTCAAGCCGACGGATTTCACGCAGGTCAATCACCAGATCAACCGGGTGCTGATGTCGCGGGCGCTGAAGCTGCTCGACGCACAACCGGGCGATCGGCTGCTCGACCTGTTCTGCGGTATCGGCAACTTCACGCTGCCAATGGCCACGCGTGCCCGCGAGGTTATGGGTATCGAAGGCAGTGAGGCGCTGACGACACGTGCGCTTGCCAACGCCCAGCACAACGGCTTGGACGCGAAGACGACATTCGCTTGCCGCAATCTGTTCGAAGTGACGGCCGATGATATTGCCGCGCTGGGCAAGTTTGACCGTTGGATGATCGATCCGCCGCGCGAAGGCGCGCTGGCTGTGTCCAAGGCGCTGGCTGAACTGTCTCAGCGTGGCGATGATGCGGCTGATCTGCTGCCGAAGCGCATCGTTTACGTGTCATGCAATCCGGCCACGCTGGCGCGCGATGCGGGTTTGCTTGTGCATGAAGCTGGCTACAGGCTGGCGGGGGGGGGCGTCGTGAACATGTTCCCGCACACATCACACGTGGAATCGATGGCGGTATTCGAGCGCGACTGATCGCCCATCATGTAGTCTGGCGTGCAAAAGAAAACCGGCGCACTCGGCGCCGGTTTTTTATTTCATTAGCCGCAGCGATGAAGCTTAGTTGCGGTTGCCGCCGAAGATCCCCAGGATCGCCAGCAGGTTCGTGAAGATGTTGTAGACGTCCAAGTAGATCGCCAGAGTGGCGGTCACGTAGTTGGTCTCGCCACCGTTCACGATGCGCTGCACGTCGAACAGAATGTAGGCAGAGAAGATCGCGATGGCCAGCACCGAAATCGTCAGCATCATCGCCGGCAGCTGCAGCCAGATATTGGCCACTGAGCCAACGATCAGCACCAGCACGCCCATGAACAGCCATTTGCCCAGGCCGGAGAAATCGCGCTTGCTGACTGTGGCCACCGTCGCCATCACACCGAAGATGATCGCCGTGCCGCCGAACGCCGTCATGATGAGCGACGCCCCGTTCGAGAACCCCAGGATCATGCCGATCAGTCGCGACAGCATGAGCCCCATGAAGAACGTGAAGCCGAGCAGCAGCGCCACGCCGACTCCACTGTTCTTGAAGCGCTCAATGGCGTAGAAGAAGCCAAAGGCCACTGCCATGAAGATGACGAAACCCATCAGCGGGTTGCGTCCCATCAGGTTGAAGCCGGTAGCGACACCGATCCAGGCACCGAGGATGGTGGGGATCATGGAAAGCGCGAGCAGCCAATAGGTATTGCGCAGCACGCGGTTGCGGACGGCCAACGCGCCGGCGGTGCCGGAAGCGCCAAAACCGTACGTGTTGAGTTGGTTGTCCATGCGAACTCCTTGGGGTGAATGACATTGCAGACAATGCGACGACACAGCGAATGTGGCATCCGAAGCCGGCTTTTGCAAGCCGCATCGTGCTTACTTGGAGAGTCAGCATGCCACGCGGTTCCGGTCGCTGGCGGGCAATCGCGGCGGAAAACACCGTTCGCAGGTGACTTTTCGTGCGCCCAATAAGGGGATGCTAAGGCGCGTTCATCGAAAGGCAGCGTATTCAGGGTGAAGTGATCGCCGCGCTTCTTTTCTCTCCCGACATGCGCGGCATCGGGTTGCACCGCTTGACATCCAATCTGGCTCCCTCCCGTGTTAGAATCTAACGTTTATCTTTCACGTAACACCTTCATTTTTTGGAGTTTTTGATGGCGCTCGAACGCACTTTGTCGATTATCAAACCGGATGCCGTGGCCAAGAATGTTATCGGCCAGATCTACGCCCGCTTCGAAGGCGCAGGCCTGAAGGTCGTCGCGGCCAAGATGATCCATCTGTCGCGCGCAGAAGCCGAGCAGTTCTACGCCGTGCACAAGGAGCGCCCGTTCTTCAAGGATCTGGTGGACTTCATGATCTCGGGCCCCGTGATGGTGCAGGCGCTGGAAGGCGAAAACGCAATCGCCAAGAACCGTGACCTGATGGGTGCAACCGATCCGAAGAAGGCTGAGAAGGGCACGATCCGCGCCGACTTCGCCGACAGCATCGACGCCAACGCCGTGCACGGTTCGGACGCTGCTGAAACGGCTGCTGTGGAAGTCGCTTTCTTCTTCCCGGGCTTGAACATTTACAGCCGCTAAGCGTCAACACTAGACTGGAATTGGTAGTTTTGGGTTGCAAGTCATGAGCGATGTGGTGAATCTTCTCGATTTCGACGCACAGGGTCTTCTCGCGTACTGCGAGAGCCTGGGCGAGAAGTCGTTTCGCGCCAAGCAGTTGCAGCGCTGGATTCACCAGTCGGGTGCGTCCGACTTTGGCGAGATGACCGATCTCGCCAAGTCGCTGCGCGAAAAGCTCGCGACCCGCGCCCACATCCAGGCGTCGGCGGTCATTACCGATCACCTTTCGTCGGACGGCACGCGTAAGTGGTTGGTCGACGTGGGACAGGGCAATGCCGTCGAGACGGTCTACATCCCCGAAGAGACGCGTGGCACGTTGTGCGTATCGTCTCAGGCGGGATGTGCCGTCAACTGCCGGTTCTGTTCCACCGGCAAGCAGGGCTTTTCGCGCAATCTCAGCACGGGCGAGATCATCGGTCAGCTGTGGATGGCCGAGTTCGCCATGCGCAAGCAGCTCGGTCGCGGCCCCAAGGACGACCGCGTCATCACCAACGTGGTGATGATGGGCATGGGCGAGCCACTGCTGAACTACGACGCCGTGGTGCCGGCGCTGGCTTTGATGCTGGATGACAACGCGTATGGCCTTTCGCGCCGGCGCGTAACGGTATCTACCTCCGGCGTGGTTCCTATGATGGACCGCCTTGCGCGCGATGTGCCCGTGGCGCTTGCTGTGTCGCTGCATGCGTCCAACGATGCGCTGCGCGACGTGCTCGTGCCGCTCAACAAGAAGTATCCGCTGGCCGAACTGATGGCTGCCTGTCGCCGCTATCTTGAATTCGCGCCGCGCGATTTCATCACCTTTGAATACTGCATGCTCGATGGGGTCAACGATACCGTCGAGCACGCCCGTGAACTGCTGCGCGTCGTGGCCGACGTGCCGTGCAAGTTCAATCTGATCCCGTTCAACCCGTTCCCGGAATCGGGGTTGAAGCGCTCGAACAATGAGCAGATCCGCCGCTTCTCACAAGTGTTGCTGGATGCCGGTATTGTCACGACCATCCGCAAGACGCGGGGCGACGATATCGATGCGGCCTGCGGTCAGCTCGCTGGCGAGGTCAAAGACCGTACGCGCTTGGCCGAGCGCGGCAAGTTCGGCAAGATCGTCGAGATCCCCGTGGTCGGGGCCGACTCAACTCACCGCATGGGTACCGCATGAAGCGTTGGTCGACAGCTGTCAGTCTGGTCTTCACGCTGGCAGCCGCCGGGTGCGCATTGTCGCCGCCGGTCCAGACACAGACACGAGAAGTCACGACCGTACCCGATCAAAAGGCCGACGCCGGCCGTCGCGCCGCGATCCGATTGCAACTTGCGACGCAGTATTTGGAAGCCGGCCAGAGTGCGACAGCGTTAGAGGAAATCAAGAACGCCATCGCGATCGATCCGAATGTCCCGAACGCGTATCACATCCGTGCGCTGGCTTATATGAATCTCGGTCAACGCGAACAGGCTGACGAGAGTTTCCGCAGCGCTCTGGCCGCAACACCGCAAGATGGTGACCTGCTGAACAACTACGGCTGGTTCCTGTGCTCGCAAGGAGGCAAGCCAGATCAAGGCATGGCGATGTTGCGCCAGGCCATCGAGGCGCCCGCCGCCGGCAGCCCCGCCAAACCGTGGACGAACCTTGGCGTCTGCCAGATGCGTCAGGGCGATCTGGACGGCGCGGAGAAGAGTCTGACGCGCGCCACGTACATCGACGCAAACAATCTGCTGACCAACCTCACGTTGGCGCAGCTTTACTACAAACGCCGCGAATATGCGCGTGCCATGCCGTTTATCGAACGTGTGAATGGCCGTGGCAATGCGACGGCAGAAAGCCTGTGGCTGGGCGCTCGCATCGCGCGCCGCCTTGGCGACACTTCGCAGCAGAACGCATGGAGCGCGCAATTGCAGCGTCGCTTCCCCAATGCGCCCGAAGAGGCGGCATTCGAACGAGGAGCCTGGGATGACTGATCGCGACGTGGCAAGCGCTGCCGACTTCTCTCATGGGACGGTGCCTGCCTCGAATCCGCCTGCGGCCGCGTCGCCGGAGCGCGACGAAGCGCTGCGCGAGATTGCCGAACGCCTGCGCGGCGGCCGTGAGCATCAGCGTCTGACGGTCGACGATCTAGCCACGCGATTGAAAGTGGCGCCGGGCAAGTTGTTGGCGGTGGAATCGGCAGATGTCGGAGCATTGCCCGACATGACGTTTACCAAGGGGCTCATCCGTGCCTATGCACGCGCGCTGCAGGTCAATGTAGATGATCAGCTTGCGCGTTTGAACGCGCGTGCGCCGGTCACCAACATCGGCTTGCGTCCTGAGGGTGGGCTGGGTGAATCGTTCTCCGACAAACCGAGCTTTGCCAAGCGTCGGAGTGGCAGTGGCCGCTGGCTGATCGGCGTGCTGGTTGCGGTGCTTGTGGCGGCTGGCGCGCTGGCCGGTATGGACCGTCTCAAGCAGTGGTTCGCCACGCAAACTGCGGCTACGCAAAACACCGACTCCACCGCGAAGGAAGCACCGGCGGTGGAGCAAGCCGCCCCCGCGCAAGTGGCTCCAGCGGTTGAGCAGGCGCCCGCAGAAACGCCGGCTGCTTCGATGCCGACACCGTTGACGCCCGTTACGCCGGCCGCTCCGGCCTCCGGTGTGGTGACTGCGCCGCTGGCTCCGCCGCCCACGCTGCCGCGTTCGGACAATGGCGCTGCGCCGGCGCCCGCTGTAGCAGTTGCGGGTGCCAAGCCGGCTGTGATTAATGTCGACGCTCCGGTTGCTGCGCTGCCGGCAGAAACCGCCAAGCCGGCTGAATCGAGCGGTGGCTCGGTCTCGATACGCTTCTCCGGTTCGTCCTGGTACGAGATCAAGGACAAGACTGGGAAGACGCTTGCCAGTGGCATTTCCAAGGAAGGTGACGCACGCGATCTGACCGGTACGCCGCCCTTCAAGGTCGTCTTCGGCAATGCGGAAGCCGTTGAGTCGCTGGCCGTGGGCGGTGCCACCGTCGATCTCCAGAAGTACGCCCGCAATCGCGTGGCACGGGCCACGTTGCCCTGAACCGTTTTGTAATGGCGTGACGCCTGCGGGCGGTACGTCTTGTCTGATCATGGAAATCACCACGCTTCTCGATTGCGCTCCAGCCTTGGTGGGCCCATTGCCGCGCCGGAACTCCCGCGCGGCCGAAATCCGCTGGGGCGATCGCGTTGTGCATGTCGGCGGAGACGCGCCGGTCTGTGTGCAATCGATGACGAATACCGATACGTCGGACGCCATCGGTACCGCAATCCAGGTAAAGGAGCTCGCGCGTGCAGGCTCTGAGTTGGTGCGCATCACGGTGGATACGCCGGCCGCTGCCGCCGCGGTGCCGGCCATCCGCGAGCAGCTTGACCGCATGGGTGTGGATGTGCCGCTGGTAGGTGATTTTCACTACAACGGCCACAAGCTGCTGCAGGACTATCCGGAGTGTGCGCAGGCGTTGTCCAAGTACCGCATCAACCCGGGCAACGTCGGGCAGGGTGCCAAGCGCGACACGCAGTTCGCGCAGATGATCGAGATCGCCTGCCGCTACGATAAGCCGGTGCGTATCGGCGTGAACTGGGGCAGCCTCGATCAGGATCTGCTTGCGCGCATCATGGACGAGAACGCGCAGCGTGCAACTCCATGGGATGCGCGCGCTGTGATGGTCGAGGCGCTGATTACCTCGGCGATCCAGTCCGCGCAAAAGGCCGAAGAGCTGGGCTTGCCAGGCAGCCAGGTCATCCTGTCGTGCAAGGTCTCGGCCGTGCAGGATCTGATTGCCGTGTACCGCGAGCTGGCGCGCCGCTGCAATTACGCGCTGCACCTCGGCCTGACCGAGGCCGGTATGGGTAGCAAGGGCATCGTCGCTTCCACGGCGGCGTTGTCGGTGCTGTTGCAGGAAGGCATTGGCGACACGATCCGCATTTCGCTCACGCCGGAACCGGGTGCGCCCCGCGAGAAGGAAGTCATCGTCGCGCAAGAGATTCTGCAGACCATGGGCCTGCGCAATTTCACGCCCATGGTGATTGCGTGTCCGGGTTGCGGGCGCACGACCAGTACGGTGTTTCAGGAGCTGGCGGCACGCATCCAGTCGTACCTGCGCGAGCAGATGCCGACGTGGAAAAAGCAGTACCCCGGTGTCGAAGAGATGAACGTGGCCGTGATGGGCTGCATCGTCAATGGCCCCGGTGAGAGCAAGCACGCCAACATCGGCATTTCACTGCCAGGCACGGGCGAGTCGCCGGCGGCGCCGGTGTTCGTTGACGGCGTGAAGGTGAAAACGCTGCGCGGCGAGCGCATCACAGAAGAATTCCAGACGATCGTCGACGAGTACGTGCGCACGCATTACGGCGCACAGACCCCGGTGACGGTCTAATGCGGCACAGGCTTCGAAGCCCGAAGCCAGAGCAAGAAACGACCGGTCGGCCCCGCATTCAGGTAGATGCGAGAGGCAGGCTTTCAACGTGACATCATGAGCGATACACAAAAACAACGCGTGCAGAAGATCGCCGGCGTCAAGGGCATGAACGATCTGCTGCCCAGTGACGCCCCGCTGTGGGAACACTTTGATAACGCCGTGCGCAGCATGCTGCGCGCCTATGGCTACCAGCAGATCCGCACGCCGATCGTCGAGCAGACGCAATTGTTTGTGCGTGGCATCGGCGAGGTGACGGACATTGTCGAGAAGGAGATGTACACCTTCACCGACGCATTGAACGGCGAACAGCTGACCATGCGCCCGGAAGGCACCGCTGCCGCCGTGCGCGCCGTGATCGAGCACAACCTGCTGTACGACGGCCCGAAGCGCCTGTGGTACACCGGCCCGATGTTCCGCCACGAGCGCCCGCAGCGCGGCCGTTACCGCCAGTTCCATCAGGTGGGCGTGGAAGCACTGGGCTTTGCCGGCCCGGACATCGACGCAGAAGTCATCCTGATGTGCCAGCGCCTGTGGGACGATCTCGGCCTGGTCGGTCTGAAGCTGGAGCTGAACTCGCTCGGTCAGGCGGAAGAGCGCGCAGCGCACCGCGCCGACCTCATCAAATATCTGGAAGGCTTCCAAGACATCCTCGATGAGGACGGCAAGCGCCGCCTGTACACCAACCCTCTGCGCGTGCTTGACACGAAGAACCCGGCGCTGCAGGACATGGCCGCAGGTGCCCCCAAGCTGATCGACTACCTGGGCGACGAATCGCGCGCGCACTTTGAAGGTGTGCAGAAGCTGCTCAAGGCGAACAACATTCCGTTCACCATCAACCCGCGTCTGGTGCGGGGGCTGGATTACTACAACCTGACCGTCTTCGAATGGACGACGGACAAGCTGGGCGCGCAGGGCACCGTGGCCGGCGGCGGCCGCTACGACCCGCTGATCGAGCAGATTGGCGGCAAGCCTGCCCCCGCGTGCGGCTGGGCGATGGGCGTCGAACGCATCATCGAACTGTTGCGCGAGGAAAAGCTCGAGCCCGAAGCGCAAGGCTGTGACGTCTACATCGTCCACCAGGGCGATGAGGCGCAGGTGCAGGCGCTGATTGCGGCAGAGCGACTGCGCGACGCCGGCCTCGACGTCATCCTGCATGCCTCGCCGGAAGGCCGCAACGGTAGCTTCAAGTCGCAGTTCAAGCGCGCTGACGCTAGTGGCGCATCCTATGCGGTTATCATTGGCGACGATGAAGTCACCCAAGGTGTTGCGCAGATCAAGCCGCTGCGTGGTGATCCGACCGCGGATGCCCAGCAGACCGTGCCGTCGGATCAGCTGGTCGACCGCCTGATCGATGCCATGGTGGCCAACAACGATTAACCGCGCCAGTGCGTTCGGCAGCGAACCACCGCGACCCACATCCAATATCAAGCTCTGCAAAGCATGGCCTACGATCTCGAAGAACAGGAACAAATAGAGAGTCTCAAGCACTGGTGGCGTGATAACGGCAACGTGATCACGTGGATCGCCATCGTGGTGCTGCTGGCTGTGGCCGGCTGGTTTGGCTGGAAAAACTGGCAGCGCAAGCAGGCCGGCGAAGCGTCCGTGCTGTACGAACAGGTGCAGAAGGCCGTTGATGGCAAGGACGCTGAGAAGATCAAGCGCGCCGCGACTGACATGGAAGACAAGTTTGGCGGCACGGCCTACGCGCAAATGACCGCGCTGGCCGCGGCCAAGGCGCTGTACGAGGCCAACGATGCGACCGGCGCCAAGGCGCAGTTGCAATGGACGGTTGATCATGCGCGCGACGATGAATACAAGGCGCTCGCCAAGCTGCGCCTGGCTGGCCTTCTGCTCGACGAGAAAGCCTACGATCAGGGCATCGCGCTAGTCTCCGGCGACGTTGCGCCGGCGTTCGCCGGGCTGTACGCCGATCGTCGCGGTGACCTGTTGGCCGCGCAGAACAAGAACGAAGACGCCCGTGCTGCCTACAAGTTGGCGCTGGAAAAGTTTGGTCCGGCCGACGCTTCCGCGCGCCAGATCGTGCAGTTCAAGCTGGATGCCCTGGGCGGCGCCTGATTGGCGCACCCGGTGCAATTCAACGCATAACAAAAGGATCCCGATTTCATGATTCACGCACTTGAGCAGGGTGGTGTCGCGCGCGGTGTTGCACAGGCGGCACGCGTGGCAGTGCTGGCACTGGCAGCGACGGCTGTCCTCGGCGGTTGCTCGCTGTTCAGCAGCAAGAACAAGCATGAGCCGGCTAAGCTGAAGGACGTTCAGCAGGTGCTGGCCGTGCGCCAGGTGTGGAGCGTGAGCGTCGGCAAGAGCGGCCGCTACGTGATGCAGCCAGCGGTGGCAGGCAACAATGTCTACGTGTCGGCTGCCGGCGGTACCGTGACCGCCCTGGATGGCGCCACCGGTCGGGCAGTCTGGCAAGGCAAGGCGGACGTGGACCTCACCTCCGGCCCAGGCAGCGACGGCACGCTGACGGCGGTGGCAGGTGAGAAGGGCGCGGTCATCGCGTTCGACGAAAAGGGCGCGCAGAAGTGGAAGATCGCCGTCAACGGTGAAGTTCTGACAGCGCCGCTGGTGGGCCAGGGATTGGTGATCGTTCGCACGACTGATGGCCGCGTCCTGGGTCTGGACCCCAGCAACGGTGAACGCAAGTGGATTTATCAGCGTTCTCCGTCGGCACTGAACCTGCGTAGCAGTCTGCCGATGATTTTCGCCGGCGATAACATCGTCCTCGGTTTTGCCGGTGGCAAACTCGGTGCGCTGTCGGCCAGCAATGGCGCGTTGCGCTGGGAAGCTGCCGTGTCGTATCCGCGTGGTGTATCGGAAATCGAGCGCCTGAACGATGTGACCGGTGCACCGTCGATCAACGGTTCGCAAGTCTGTGCGGCCAGCTTCCAGGGGCGCGTGGCTTGTTTTGATCTGAGCACCGGCGCTCCGCGCTGGGGTCGTGATTTCTCGTCGCCGACCGGTGTGACGCAGGATGATGACGGGCTGTTCGCGGCGGACGAGAAGTCGGTGGTCCACGGTTTTAACGCACAAAACGGTGCCGATCTCTGGAAGAACGACGCACTGCTGTGGCGCGACCTCGGTACGCCGCTGGCGTTTGGCCGTGCGGTCATCGTGGGCGATTCCGAAGGTTGGCTGCACTTCCTATCACGTGACGACGGCAAGTTCGTCGCCCGCGTGAAAACCGACAGCAGTGCCATTGGCGCAGCACCCGTAGTGGTTGGCCAGACGCTGGTCGTGCAAACCCGCGGTGGCGGCGTTTACGGCTATCTGCCGAAATAACATCGGCCGCCTCGGCCCGGATGGGCTGCGGCGGTACACGCATCACATCGGGGCGGCCTCGCCGCTTTGAACTTGCGCCCGCGTACCCCGCGGGCGTCTTGCATCTGTGTCGTCAGGCATTCAGCCGTGCAGATGCCAACCGCAGTTGCAACACTCAGAATTTGCCGTGGCGCCTTTCGCGTGCGGCACACAAGCATGAAACCAGTCATTGCCCTCGTAGGGCGGCCGAATGTCGGCAAATCGACCCTCTTCAACCGTCTGACGCGCTCGCGTGACGCGTTGGTCGCGGATATCCCTGGCCTGACGCGCGATCGCCACTACGGCGAAGGCCGCGTGGGCGACCGTCCGTTCATTGCCATCGATACGGGCGGCTTCGAACCCGTCGCCAAGGACGGCATCGTTGCGGAGATGGCGAAGCAGACGCGCCAGGCCGTGGTCGAGGCCGATGTCGTGATCTTCATTGTCGATGGTCGTCTGGGCTTGGCGCCGCAGGATCGTGTGATTGCCGACTACCTGCGCAAAACCGGGCGCCGCATCCTCCTGGCCGTCAATAAGGCCGAAGGCATGCGCTACACCGCCGTCGCCAGCGATTTCTATGAGCTTGGTCTGGGCGACCCGGCCGCCATCTCGGCCGCGCACGGCGATGGGGTCAACGACCTTGTGGCCGAGGCGCTGGATCTGGCCTTTGCCGAGCGCCCTGAGCTTGCCGAGGCAGCCGACGCGCACAACCATGGCACCCGTATCGCCATCGTTGGCCGCCCGAACGTAGGCAAGTCGACGCTCGTGAACGCGCTGATTGGCGAAGAGCGTGTGATCGCGTTCGATATGCCGGGCACCACGCGCGACGCCATCTATGTGGATTTCGAGCGTAACGGCAAGCCTTACACGCTCATCGATACGGCCGGCTTGCGCAAGCGTGGCAAGGTGTTCGAGGCGATCGAGAAGTTCTCGGTGGTGAAGACGCTGCAGTCCATTGCAGATGCCAACGTGGTTGTGCTGATCCTCGACGCGCAGCAGGACATTTCCGATCAGGATGCACATATCGCCGGGTTCATCGTCGAGTCTGGGCGCGCGCTGGTGATCGGCGTGAACAAGTGGGATGGTCTGACCGGCCATGCTCGTGATCGGATCAAGCACGATATGGAGCGCAAGCTGCAGTTCCTGTCGTTTGCCAACGTGCATTACATCTCGGCCAAGGAGCGCACGGGCATTGGTGCGCTGATGAAGTCTGTGGACACCGCTTACGCAGCTGCCATGGTCAAGCTGCCGACACCCAAGCTCACGCGCGTGCTGATGGAGGCAGTTGAGTATCAGCAGCCGCGTCGTGCCGGCGTCTCGCGCCCGAAGCTGCGCTACGCGCACCAGGGCGGTTCCAACCCGCCGATTGTGGTGATTCACGGCAACGCGCTGTCGAATATCCCCGAGACCTATCGCCGTTTCCTGGAGGGGCGTTTCCGCGAGGCCTTCCAACTGAAAGGCACGCCGCTTCGGATCGAATTTCGTACGAACAAAAACCCGTACGCTCAATCGAACGATTGAGCGTATGGGCGGTGCTCGACAACGGGGGCGTGTGACGCGGGGGCATTCGAACGGGGGATCCCCAAAATGGCCGAGCCATTTCATATGGCGGGGTCATCGGTTTTCCGTTTGCTTTCCCTGATTTCTAAGGCTAAATTCTCGAGACATGGCGCTTGGAGTCTGCAAACCCAGGCGCCATTGGCGTCATTTGGACGCGTCTGGCCGACTCTTTTGACGAACTTTTTTTGCGTCGCCTGCTTGAACCCGGGCTTCCTAGCCCCATAACCCATCACTAAACCTATAAATCTGGAGTGTGCCATGAGCAACAAAGGGCAATTGCTACAAGACCCGTTTCTGAATGCGCTGCGTAAGGAGCATGTGCCGGTGTCGATCTACCTCGTCAACGGTATCAAGCTGCAAGGCAACATCGAGTCGTTCGACCAATACGTCGTGCTCCTGCGTAACACCGTGACGCAGATGGTGTACAAGCATGCGATCTCCACCGTGGTGCCGGCCCGTGCCGTGAATTTCCGCGTGGACGAAGCGCCTGACGCCTGATTCTGCCTCGCTCCCGCCGCCGTCCGCGCGGCGGGACGCACCCACCCCGTTTCTCCCTTCTCTATTTCCCGTTTGGCATCCCATCCCACCTCCAGCTCGGAGCCGACGCGCGCTATTTTGGTCGCCGTCGATTTTGGCAAACATGATTTCCAGGAAAGTCTGAGTGAACTGGCACTGCTAGCCTCCACAGCCGGCTCTGAACCTGTGCGCTCGGTTACGGGCAAGCGTTCCCGGCCTGATGCAGCGCTATTCATCGGCGCGGGCAAGGCGGAAGAGGTGAGGATTGCCGCAGACGAGGAAGACGCGGAAATCGTCATCTTCAACCACGCGCTGAGTCCTGCTCAGCAGCGTAACCTCGAGCGTTTTTTCGGGCGCCACGTGGTGGACCGGACCGGCCTCATCCTCGATATTTTCAGCCAGCGCGCCCAAAGCCACGTCGGCAAGGTGCAGGTGGAACTTGCGCGCGTGCGATATCAGGCAGCACGTCTCGTGCGGGCGTGGAGCCATTTGGAGCGCCAGAAGGGCGGCGTGGGCCTGCGCGGCGGCCCGGGCGAGCGTCAGCTCGAACTGGATCGCCGGATGCTGGACGAACGCGCCAAGCGGCTGTCGTCCGAGTTGGACAAACTGCAACGTCAGCATGACACCCAGCGCCGTTCGCGCAGCCGCAACGACGCGTTTTCTGTCTCCCTGGTCGGCTACACCAACGCCGGCAAATCGACGCTGTTCAATGCGCTGACCAAGGCACGCGCGTACGCGGCCAACCAATTGTTCGCCACGCTGGATACGACCTCGCGCCGGCTGTACCTGGAAGGGCTGGGCAATGTGGTGTTGTCGGATACTGTCGGCTTCATCCGCGATTTGCCGACGCAACTGGTGGCGGCTTTCCGCGCCACGCTGGAAGAGACCGTCCACGCCGACGTGCTGCTGCATGTGGTGGACGCCGCCAGCACCGTCAAGCATGAGCAGATGGAGCAGGTCGATCGCGTGCTAGATGAAATCAACGCCAGCGACATCCCGCAGATTCTTGTGATGAACAAGATCGACGCGGCGGAGGAGCTGCGTGCGGCTGGCCCTCGCATTGAGCGCGACGAAACCGGCGCCGTACGGCGTGTGTTCGTTTCTGCCATCGAAGGTACCGGGCTCGATTTATTGCGGGAGGCGCTGGTCGAGACGGCAATCCGCCTGCGTGAGCACCCCGCGCCGCATGACGGCGATTTCGATCCGCGCTTCGATACCCGCCGTGATTCGCTGCCGGCGCACCGTGACGAACTGTCGCAAAGCTTGCCGAACAGCGGTTCTTCAGCCAAAGGTGACGAAGAGGGCTGATAGAATGCCCCGTTACTCCTTCGCAGTCAGACAATCAGGACAAGCCCGACCGCTCATGCCCGAGATTTCGACCCAGTCTTCTTCCATGGCCTCGCCGCGTCACGCGCGAGGTTTGTGGCACCGCTTGCGTGTGCTGCTTTCGCTGAACGATCCGCGCTGGGGTCGCGGCGATGACAACAACGCCGAGCGCGAAGACAAAGACGAACCGAAACGTCAAAGCAAACCGCCCCAGGATGGCCCCCCGGACCTCGACGAGTTGTGGCGCGACTTCAATCGTCGTCTGAACAACCTGTTCGGTCGCAAGGACAGCGGTAACGGTAACGACGGCCCCACGCCGCTGCGTCCGGGTAACGGCCGCGGTGGTTCGGGCCTGGGCGTCGGCGTGCTGCTGGCGGTGCTCGTCGGCCTGTGGCTGGCCAGTGGCTTCTTCATCGTGCAGGAAGGCCAGACGGGCGTGATCCTGCAGTTCGGCCGCTTCAAGTATCTGGCAACGCCGGGTATCAACTGGCGCCTGCCGTATCCGATCGAATCGCACGAGATTGTGAACCTGTCGGGTGTGCGCACGCTTGAAATCGGTCGGACTACCCAGATCAAGGACACGAACCTGAAAGACTCGTCGATGCTCACGCAAGACGAGAACATCGTCGACGTACGGTTCTCGGTTCAATACAACATTGCCAACCCGGTCGACTACCTGTTCTACAACCGTACGGACCGCGGCGGCGATGAAGAACTGGTGACGCAGGCGGCCGAGACGTCGGTGCGCGAGATCGTCGGCCGCAACAAGATGGACGCGGTGTTGTACGAAGGGCGCGATGCCGTTGGCCGCAACCTGGCCGAGTCGATTCAACGCATCTTGTCGGCATATAAGACCGGCATCCGAATCCTCAGCGTCAACGTCCAGAGCGTGCAGCCGCCCGAGCAGGTGCAGGCCGCGTTCGATGACGTGACCAAGGCGGGCCAGGACCGCGAGCGTGCCATCTCCGAAGGCCAGGCTTATGCCAACGACGTGGTGCCGCGCGCCAAGGGTACGGCCGCACGTCTGGGTGAAGAGGCGCAGGGCTACAAGGCGCGAGTCATCGCACGTGCGGAAGGCGATGCGGCCCGCTTTGCCTCGGTGCAGCGTGAATACGCGAAGGCGCCGCAGGTCACGCGCGACCGTATCTATCTGGAAACCATGCAGGACATTTACGCCAACTCAACTAAGGTGATGGTCGACCAGGGCAACGGCAGCCTGTTGTATTTGCCGCTGGACAAGCTGATCGCGCAGACGCAGGGCGATACATCGCGTCCGGCTGCCGCGCCTGGTGCGTCGCCTCAGGACAGCGGTTCGGCGCAGGGCGTGCCGAATCCCTCCAATCCGTCACCGGCCAATGACGCAGACTCGCGCTCGCGCGAAGCACTGCGCAACCGTGACCGTGATTCGCGCTAACAGGAGGGCACTATGAATCGTCTGATTTCTGCCTTCGTGGCGCTGGTCATTGCCCTGGCGGTGTTTTCGTCGGTGGTGTTCGTGGTGGACCAGCGGCAGTACGCCGTGGTGTTCGCCTTTGGTGAGATCAAGCAGGTCATCAAAGAACCGGGCCTGCACTTCAAGCTCCCGCCGCCGCTGCAGAACGTGGTGTTCATGGATAAGCGCCTGCAGACCATCGATGTGGCCGGCGCTGATCGCTTCATCACAGCAGAGAAGAAGAACTTGCTGGTCGACTGGTTTGTAAAGTGGCGTGTATCTGACCCGCGTCTGTTCTACGTGAGCTTCAAGGGCGATAACCGTCTCGCGCAAGACAGCATGACGCAGAAGATCAACTCCATCGCTCGCGATGAGTTTGCGCGCCGCACCGTTTCTGACGTGGTCTCGACGGATCGTGAAGCCGTGATGCAGAGCATCCTCAAAGGCGTGCAGGAGTACGGCAAGTCTGTCGGCGTAGACATTATCGATGTACGCCTGAAGCGGGTGGACTTGCTGGCTAGTGTGACCGAATCGGTCTATCGCCGCATGGAGGCCGAGCGCAAGCGCGTGGCCAACGAGCTGCGTTCGACAGGTGCTGCAGAGGGCGAAAAGATCCGTGCCGATGCCGATCGTCAGCGCGAAGTCGTCCTGGCGGATGCCTACCGCGATGCGCAGAAGATCAAAGGTGAAGGCGATGCCCGTGCCGCGGACATTTACGCCGATGCGTTCGGCCGCGATCCGCAGTTCGCCGCATTCTGGCGCTCGATGGAGGCGTATCGCGCGTCGTTCCGCGATCGGAAGGACGTGATGGTGCTGCAGCCGAACAGCGATTTCTTCAAATACATGCGCAGCCCGAACGGCGGCAGCTCGACGCCAGCGCCGGCTGCCCAGACGGGGCGCCATCGCTAGTACAATGCGTCGCTGATCATTTGAGGCGGACAAACCCCGGCTTGCCGGGGTTTTGTTCGTTCGCCAACCGCATCCCATGGAAGAGTCACTCCCCACCGTTTTGCTGGCAGCGTGCGCGCTGGTGCTCGTATTCGAGGGCATCCTGCCGTTCGTGGCGCCGCGGGCTTGGCGACGCGCCTTCCAGACCTTGATCGAGCTGCCGGACGAGAAGCTTCGCGTGATTGGTCTGGTGTCGATGGCGATCGGGCTGATCCTTCTGCGGTTGTTGCATCGCTAGCCCACTTCCTGCGTTTTTACGAATTTCTGCCGTACCAAGACTCCCGAGCGAGACCGCCATGCCGACCAATTGGCTGCTACCTGAATCCATTGCTGATGTGCTGCCTTCTGAGGCGCGCAAGATTGAAGAGTTGCGCCGCCGCATGCTCGACCTGTTCCGCACTTACGGCTACGAACTGGTCATGCCCCCGATGCTGGAATACATCGAGTCGCTGCTCTCGGGCACCGGTCACGATCTGGACCTGAAGACGTTCAAGCTGGTCGACCAACTTTCGGGCCGCACCATCGGTCTGCGCGCGGACATCACGCCGCAAGTCGCCCGTATCGATGCGCACTTGCTGAACCGTGCTGGCGTGACGCGTCTATGCTATGCGGGATCGGTATTGCATACACGCCCGAGTGGATTTCACGTCACGCGTGAGCCGCTGCAGATTGGGGCCGAAATCTATGGCCATGCCGGCCTGGAAGCCGATCTGGAAATTCAGGAGTTAATGCTCGCCGCGCTGTCGGCCGCTGGTCTAGCGGATGTGCGCCTGGACCTTTGCCACGTTGGGGTGGTCGCGGCGTTGCTGGAGCAATCGCCAGTTGCCGTCCGCATTCAGGATGACCTCTTCACGGCGCTCGCCGCCAAAGATGTCCCCGCTTTGCGTGCTATTACGGGCGACTTGCCGCCGACACAGCGCGACGCCATCAACCTGTTGCCGGCACTGTACGGCGGTGTCGATGTGCTGGACCGTGCGCGTAAGCAGTTGCCCGCGCTGCCCGCCATCGGGCGTGCGCTGGACGATTTGGCTACGTTGGCCGAGCGCGCAGGCGGTGCAACCGTCAACATCGATTTGGCCGACCTGCGCGGCTACCACTACCACAGTGGTGTGATGTTCACTGCCTATGTGGCCGGTGTGCCGAATGCCGTGGCGCGTGGCGGCCGGTATGACAAGGTCGGAGAGGCTTTCGGCCGTGCTCGCCCGGCGACCGGTTTTTCGCTGGACCTGCGCGAGGTCGCCGGCATTTCGCCGGTGGAAGCGCGCGCCGCTGCCATCCACGCGCCGTGGTCTGGTGATGCCAAGCTGCGCGAAGCGATTGCCGCGCTGCGCGCCGCGGGCGAAATTGTCATCCAGTCGCTGCCGGGCCACCCGGAAGATCTGGAGGAGTTTGCCTACGACAGGCAACTCGTCGAAGAGGGCGGTCGCTGGATCGTCAAGCCCCGCAACGCTTCGGTCTGAGGTTGTTGCATAACGTTGTGTAAATACCCGGTAATTTCAGGGAAGGCCCTGGCAACAAGGGTAGAATACGTTTTTAACCCATCTGCAAATTCAACATGTCCGCACCAGCAGTGAGCCAAGGACGCAATGTCGTCGTCATCGGCACCCAGTGGGGTGACGAAGGTAAAGGGAAAATCGTCGATTGGCTGACCGATCATGCGCAAGGCGTGGTTCGTTTCCAGGGCGGACATAACGCAGGCCATACCCTCATCATCGGCGGCAAGAAGACGATTCTGCGTCTGATCCCGTCGGGCATCATGCGCGATGGCGTCGCGTGCTACATCGGCAACGGTGTCGTGCTCTCGCCGGAGGCGCTGTTCAAAGAAATCGACGAGTTGGAATCGGCCGGCGTGCAGGTGCAGAACCGCCTGCGCATTTCGGAAGCAACCAATCTGATCCTGCCGTACCACGTGGCCATCGACAAGGCGCGCGAAGCCAAGCGCGGCGCCGCCAAGATCGGCACCACCGGTCGCGGTATCGGCCCGGCATACGAAGACAAGGTGGCCCGCCGCGGGCTGCGCGTGCAGGACCTGTTCGACCCGGCATACTTTGCCGAGCGTCTGCGCGAAAATCTGGACTTCCACAACTTTGTTCTGACGCAGTACCTGAATCACCCGGCGCTGGACTTCCAGCAAACTCTGGACGAGATGCTGTCGTATGCAGGCCGCATTGCTCCGATGGTGACGGATGTGTCGGCCGAACTGTTTGCCGCCAACGCAGCCGGCAAGAATTTGATGTTCGAAGGCGCACAGGGCACCTTGCTCGATATCGACCACGGTACCTATCCGTTCGTCACGTCGAGCAACTGCGTGGCAGGCAATGCCGCCGCGGGTGCTGGCGTCGGCCCGGGTCAACTGCATTACATCCTTGGCATCACCAAAGCGTATTGCACGCGCGTGGGCTCGGGCCCGTTCCCGAGCGAGCTGTACGACGCGGACAACCCGGCGCGCCAAGATCCGATCGGCGTGCGCCTAGCCAATGTCGGCAAGGAATTCGGCTCGGTTACGGGGCGGCCGCGTCGCACGGGCTGGCTGGACGCCGCCGCTCTGCGTCGTGCGATCCAGATCAACGGCGTGTCGGGCCTCTGCATGACCAAGCTCGATGTGCTGGATGGCTTGGAAACCCTCAAGCTGTGCGTCGGCTACATACTTGATGGCAAGGAAATCGACATCCTGCCGCGTGGCTCCGATGCCGTGGCGCGGTGCCAGCCGATCTACGAAGAATTCCCCGGCTGGAACACCTCGACCTTCGGTCTGAAGGAGTGGGATGCGCTGCCCGAGACCGCTCAGGCTTATCTGAAGCGCGTCGAAGAAGTGGCTGGTATTCCGATCGCTATGATCTCGACCGGCCCTGATCGCGACGAGACCATCCTGCTGCGCCACCCCTACAAGGACTGATGCGCTGCTCGCAGATTCGCCCGGTGATTCGCCGGGCGAATTTGCATGGAGCGCCGTTTTTCATAGAACACGATAGCGGCCACTCGCGCCGCATTCACGATACGACGAGGTACACCATGAACCAGCCGATCAACGACGACTCGCATCTGTGGGTGTCGTGGGATGACTACCACGGCCTGATTGAGCGCTTGGCGCTCGTCGTGCACGAGTCGGGCTGGAAGTTTGACAAGATTCTGTGCTTGGCGCGCGGCGGCTTGCGTGTTGGCGATCAGCTTTCGCGCATCTACGATCTGCCGTTGGCCATCCTAGCGACCAGCAGCTATCGCGAAGCCGCTGGCACGCAGCAGGGCGATCTCGACATCGCGCAATACATCACGATGACCCGCGGCGAGTTGTCGGGCCGCGTGCTGTTGGTGGATGATCTGGTGGATTCGGGCATCACGCTGGAGCGCGTTGGGCGTCACCTGAAAGAGCGCTATCCGGCCGTGACCGACGTGCGTACCGCTGTGCTGTGGCACAAGGGGTGCTCGAAGATCAAGCCTGACTATGCTGTTCAGTTCCTGCCGACCAACCCCTGGATCCATCAGCCATTCGAGGAATACGATACGCTGCGCCCGCATAACTTGGCGGCGTGGATCAAGCGCGGCAAGTCACGTTCGGCCGGCAACGGTGAAGTGCCGAGCGTTTAAGGCGTTGGTCGATCGCGTCGAGGTGTGAATGGAGTGGCGTGTGCGGCTTGCGTCGTGCGTGCCACTTCGGTAACCTGCTGTCACGGGCTGCAACATTGGCCCGAAACCCGCGTACGGATTGGCTTTGCAGGAATTAGCCAATGCGAGCTGCGCGGTTGATCGAAGCGTGGTGTGTCTTTATGGATGCGCCGGGCTTCGAGCCCACCCAGCGTTTGGGCGGTGAGACCGGAGCCCCGGCCTCGGCCCTGGCGCGAGAGCCAAGACACAATGCACGTCGCCCTTCGCGGAATGTCGCATCAGCAACCAAGCAACAGCAATCTGGCCGCGGAAAAGAAAAACGGCGCAACTTGCGTTGCGCCGTTCCTAAACTCTGGTGCCCAGGAGAGGACTCGAACCTCCACGGAGTTACCCGCTAGTACCTGAAACTAGTGCGTCTACCAATTCCGCCACCTGGGCAGGTGTGCGTGTACCGAAGCTGTAATTATTACGGGATCCTGCGATCCTGTCAACACTCTAGAAGAAAAAATTGAATCAACCGACTTATCCGATCCCGAGCCGCGAGGAAATCCTCGGTGTGCTGCGCACGTCGGGGTCTCCGCTGTCTGCCACCGACATTGCCAAGGCGCTGTCGGTCACGCGCAAGGAGCATGACGGCTTTATCAAGCGTCTGACCGCCATGGAGCGGGATGGTCAGATCGAACTCAACCGCAAGGGGCGCTACGAATTGGCGCACCAGCCCAATTTTATCGAGGGCCGCGTGATCGGCCATCGCGACGGCTTCGGCTTCTTCGTGCGCGATGACGGCGAGCCCGATATCTTCCTGCCCGAACGCGAGATGCAGAAGGCCATGCACGGTGACCGCGCCCTGGTGCGTGCCGTCGGCTACGACCGCCGCGGGCGCTCGGAAGGGCAGATCGTCGAGATCCTGCAAAGGGCCAACAAGCGCGTCATTGGCAGGTTGCTGTCCGAAAGCGGCACGCTGGTTGTGGCGCCTGAAGACAAGCGCCTCGGCCGCGACATCCTGATCGCCCCGAAGGGGCAGGGCAAGGCCAAGGTCGGCCAAGTAGTAAGCGTTGAGATCCTGGAATATCCGGACCGCTACGTACAACCGATTGGCCGCGTGGTCGAAGTGCTGGGTGAGATTGACGACCCTGGCATGGAGATCGAGATTGCCGTGCGCAAGTACGGCGTGCCGCACGAGTTTTCCGAGCCGACGCAACGCGAGGCGGAAGCGCTGCCTGACGTGGTCCGTGATGCTGATCTGGCCGGTCGCATCGACTTGCGCGATGTGTCGCTCGTCACCATCGACGGCGAAGACGCACGTGACTTCGATGACGCTGTCTACGCGGAGCCCGTCAAGATCGGCCGCAGCAAGGGCTGGCGCCTGATTGTGGCAATTGCCGACGTGTCGCATTACGTGCGGCCTGGGCATCCGCTGGATGCGGACGCCATTGATCGCGCGACTTCGGTCTATTTCCCGCGCCGCGTGATTCCGATGCTGCCGGAGAAGCTCTCCAACGGCTTGTGCTCGTTGAACCCGGAAGTGGACCGCCTGTGCATGGTCTGCGATGCGGTGATCACTGCCAAGGGTGAGATCAAGGCTTATCAGTTCTATCCGGCGGTGATGCACTCGAAGGCGCGCCTGACCTACAACGAGGTCTGGGCGATTCTGTCGAACGTGAAGGGCCCGGAAGCGGCCAAGCGGGCGCCGCTGGTGCCGCATCTGCAAGACCTGTACGAGCTGTATCAGACGCTGCTCAAGGCGCGCCGCGAGCGTGGCGCGATCGACTTCGACACCACCGAGACGTACATCGTCTGCAACGCGCAGGGCAAGATCGAGCAGATCCTGCCGCGCACCCGCAACGACGCACATCGGCTGATCGAGGAGTGCATGCTGACGGCCAACGTCTGTGCGGCCGAGATGCTCGAGAAATACAAGCACCCGGCGCTGTACCGCGTTCACGCAGGCCCGACCGAAGAAAAGCTGCAGGCGCTGCGTGCGTTCCTGAAAACCAGCGGCTTGACGCTGGGCGGCGGTGACAAGCCGCAGGCGGCCGATTACGCCGAACTGATGGAGAAGGTGGCCGCGCGTCCTGATGCACCGATGCTGCAGACCATGCTGCTGCGCTCGATGCAGCAGGCGGTCTACAGCCCGGACAACATCGGCCACTTTGGCCTGGCGTATCCGGCGTATGCGCATTTCACGAGCCCGATCCGCCGCTACCCGGACTTGCTGGTGCATCGCTCCATCAAAGCGATCCTGCACCGCACGCGTTACGTGCCGGCGCTGGCACCAGGCGTGCAGTTGAATAGCGCGCTGTCGCCCAAGGCGCGTCGTTTGCAAGCCGAAGCCGAGAAAGGCGTGCCGGCAGCGGTTGTCAACAAGGCCAAGGCGGAAGCGATCTGGAATGAACTGGGCGTGCACTGTTCGGCCAACGAGCGTCGCGCCGATGAAGCCTCGCGCGACGTCGAAGCCTGGCTCAAGTGCTACTTCATGCGCGACAAGCTCGGCAACGAGTTCTCGGGTACCGTCAGCGCCGTCACCTCGTTCGGTATCTTCGTGCAGCTCGACGAGCTGTACGTGGAAGGCCTCGTGCACGTGACCGAGCTGGGCAGCGATTACTTCCAATACGACGAAGCCCGCAACGAACTGCGCGGAGAGCGCACGGGGATCCGTTATCGGTTGACTGATCGCGTGCGAGTGCAGTTGCTGCGCGTGGATCTGGATGCGCGGAAGATGGATTTCCGCCTGATCCAGGAGCCCTCAACCAAGGCGCTGCGCCCGGCCAAGGTGACCGGTGCGCCGGAAGCCGCGACCGCGCGTCAGTCCGCCGGGGCAACGCCGGCGCCCTCGGTTGGCCGCAAGAAGCCGCGCCAGTTGGCCGCATTGCTGGGCGGGACGGCCAAACCGGAGGAGTCGTTCGACGAGACGCTCGATCGCGTCATCGAAGAGCAGCCGGTGTTCGAGCCGGGTGGCCGTGCACTGCCCCCGGGGCATGCCCACGCCAAGCCAGCGCGCAAGAAGCAGCCGGCGCGCAGCACGAAGCCCAGGGGCGGCGCCAAGACCACCGCGCCGCGCAAGGCAGCAGGCAAGGCCCCGCGCAAGACCAAGGGGCGTTAAAGCGGGCGGGGAGCGTGGGCAGACGGGTACAATCGCGCCATGTCTAAATCCAAGCTCCTCATCGGCTTTCACGCCGTTACCGCCCGACTGCGCCACGGCGCCAAGTCGATCGACGAAATCTACTTCGAGGCCAACCGCCGCGACCGCCGCATGCAGGATTTCCTGAAAGCTGCGGAAGCAGCGGGCGTGCGCCTCATTCCTGCTGACGCCGACCGCTTGCGCGGGATTGCCGGCACCGATCGCCATCAGGGCGTGGTTGCCAAGGCAGAGTCGCTTTCGCTGGCGCTCAATCTGGATGAACTGCTCGACGGCATTGAAGGCACGCCGCTGCTGCTGGTGCTCGACGGTGTGACCGATCCGCATAATCTGGGCGCGTGCCTGCGCGTGGCCGATGCCGCTGGCGCGCACGCCGTGATTGCGCCGAAGGACCGCAGCGTTGGCATCAACACGACGGTCGCCAAGGTGGCCAGCGGCGCGGCCGAAACCGTCCCGTACATCACCGTGACCAACCTGGCGCGCACGCTGCGCGAGTTGCAGGAGCGCGGCGTATGGGTGATCGGCACGGCTGATGAAGCCGAACAGGGTCTCTACCAAGCCGACTTCAAAGGCCCCATTGCCATCGTGATGGGCGCCGAAGGCGAGGGCATGCGTCGCCTCACGCGCGAAACGTGCGACGCGCTGGTCAGCATTCCCATGGCGGGCAGCGTGGAAAGCCTGAACGTATCGGTGGCCAGCGGCGTGTGCCTGTTTGAAGCTGTGCGCCAGCGGGCAGCGGCACCTGCCAAGAAGTAATGCGCGTCGAACCCACGGCCACATCCGATGCGGCTGCATTGGCCCAGGCCCACGCATGGGTCGAGGCCGCCCAGCACGTTATGGTGCTGACGGGGGCTGGCGTCTCGGCTGAATCTGGCGTGCCCACGTTTCGTGATGCCTTGACCGGCCTGTGGTCGCGCTTCAACCCTGAAGACATGGCTACCGAGGCTGCATACCGCAAGCACCCCCGTATGGTGTGGGACTGGTATCAGGAGCGCCGCGAGCGCGTGCTGCAGGCGCAGCCGAATCCCGCCCATCTTGCGATTGCCGCGCTGGCCAAGCGCAAGACGGTGACGCTCGTCACGCAGAACGTCGATGGTTTGCATCAGCGCGCCGGCAGCGAAGGGGTGATCGAGCTGCACGGCAACCTGTTTGCTGACAAGTGGCTGGGTGGCTGCGGCAAATGCGATATCGCCACCGCCGAGCCGGGGCGCCCACCGCGTTGTGCGGCGTGTGGCGCGATGCTGCGCCCGGGCGTGGTGTGGTTTGGCGAGCCACTGCCGCTGGTAGCGAACTACCGCGCAGAAGAGGCCGCCAATACCTGCGACCTTTGTCTGGTGGTCGGCACATCCGGCATGGTGTATCCGGCGGCCGGGTTGCCGGGGTTGGCGCAGGACCACGGTGCCAAGGTGATTGTCGTGAATCCGGAGCCGAGCGCGCTGGATGCAACGGCCGATCTGGTGATCCACCAGCCGGCGGGCGTGTGCCTGCCCGCCATGCTGGGATAAGGCGCGGCGTTCTCCTTACGCCGCCACGCGCAGCGGCTCAATCAGCGCTTCCAGCTTGATCGCGTCCGCCGCAAACAGGCGGATGCCTTCTGCCAGTTTTTCGGTGGCCATTGCGTCTGCATTCATGTGCCAGCGGAACGATTTCTCGTCGGCGGGCAGCCGCACGATATTGGCTGCGTTGGCGTTGTCGGGAGACAGCTTGCGCTCGACCGGCGCATCGGATTGCTGCAGCTGGGCGAGCAGATCCGGGCTGATGGTCAGGAGGTCGCAGCCAGCCAGTTCGACGATCTGCGAGATATTGCGGAAGCTCGCGCCCATGACCTCGGTGGGGTAGTCGAACTTCTTGTAGTAGTTGTAGATGCGCAGGACGGACTGCACGCCCGGGTCGTTTGCGCCGCCTTGCGCGACCGGATCCCAGTTGGCGCCGGCATCTTTTTTGTACCAGTCGTAGATGCGGCCGACGAAGGGCGAGATGAGCTGCACGCCTGCTTCTGCGCACGCCACCGCCTGGGCCAGCGAGAACAGCAGCGTCATGTTGCAGCGGATGCCTTCTGCACGGAGCTGATCCGCCGCGCGGATGCCTTCCCAAGTCGACGCGATCTTGATCAGCACGCGTTCGCGCGCCACGCCACGCGCCTCGTACAGCGCAATCAAATGCTTTGCCTTAGCGACCGTCGCCTCGGTGTCGAACGACAGGCGCGCATCGACTTCGGTCGACACGCGGCCGGGGATGATCGACAGGATCTCGCAGCCGAATGCCACGAGCACGGCATCGATGATGTCTTCCACACTGTCGCTGCGGGCGTCGCGCACGGCTTGCTCCAGCAGCGGGCGGTATTCGGCCTTTTGCACGGCCTTGAGGATCAGCGACGGATTGGTCGTTGCATCGTGCGGCGCGTAGGCGCGCATGGCCTGGAAATCGCCCGTGTCGGCGACGACGGTGGTGAACTGCTTGAGTTGATCGAGCTGAGTCATGAAGCGAGTCCGAAGTACGTTCCAGCGTTGCGCTGGAGGTGGAAAGGTGGATCGATTGTACTCCGCAGGTTTGGCTCCGCCAGCCGGCCGGGAGCCACCGCATTGATCCGGTACACTACCGGGTTTTCCGATTCCGACCGAGTGTTTGCGATGACGCAGGATGAACTGAAGGCGCTGGTGGCGCAGGCCGCAGCAGATTACGTATTGGCCAACGTGCCCGAGGGCGCTGTTCTGGGTGTCGGCACCGGCTCGACGGCCAACCTGTTCATCGACGCGATGGCGCCGCACAAGGCGCGCTTTGCCGGCGCGGTGTCCAGCTCCGAAGCTTCGACACGCCGCTTGCAGGGCCACGGCTTCACGGTGCTCGATTTGAACGAGGTCGATGCCATTCCCGTCTACGTGGACGGCGCTGACGAGATTGACGCCTCGGGCGCCATGATCAAGGGCGGCGGCGGTGCGCTCACGCGTGAAAAGATCGTTGCCTCGGTTGCCAGCGTGTTCGTCTGCATTGCTGACGGCAGCAAGCTCGTTGAGACGATGGGCGCATTCCCGCTGCCGGTGGAAGTGGTGCCCATGGCACGTGCCGCCGTGGCCCGCCAACTCGCTGCGCTGGGCGGCCAGCCGCGTCTGCGCATGACCAAGGAAGGCCAGATCTACAAGACCGATAACGGCAACGTGATCATCGATGTGGTGGGCCTGCGTATTGCCGATCCGAAGGGCCTCGAATCGATCGTCAATGATATTCCGGGTGTGGTGACGGTCGGCCTGTTTGCAAAGCGCGGCGCCAACGTGCTGCTGCTGGGTACTGAAGCGGGTGTGCAGCGGCGTGATTTCTGATCGCCAGGTGTTTCGCGTCGAAAAGCCGCTCGCGTAAATGGGCGGCTTTTTTTATGCTCGTTGCGGCACTTCGGATGAGCGTTGTCCAAACAAAAAGCCGTTCAGTTTGTGCTGAACGGCTTTTTTATTGGTAACGGCAAATCAGGCCGAGGGCGGTGGCACGTAGCCGGCAGCCTCGTCTGCGCCGTCGCCAAAGAAGTACTTCTCGGTTTGCTTGAGCAGGTACTGGCGTGCGCGCGAATCGGCCATGTTCAGACGGTTTTCGTTGATCAGCATGGTCTGGTGCTTGAGCCAGCCAGCCCAGGCTTCCTTCGAGACGTTTTGCCAGAGTTTCTTGCCCAGTTCGCCGGGCAGGGGCGGGAAGTCGAGACCTTCGGCTTCCTTGTTGAGCTTGACGCAGTGGACCATGCGGGCCATGGGGATTCCTCTTGTGTGGCGGGAGCGCCGCTCGAGCGCGACGCAGGTGCCGCTATTGTAAAGGCCGCGCGCCGCCGGGCTTGGATTCCACGACGCGCGCCAAGGGTTTAGAGCTTCTTCATCAGCACCATCGAGCGCCGCTGCCAGTTGTACAGCTTGCGGCGGTCCTCCGGCAGGTCATCCACGCTGGCGCGCACGAAGCCGCGCTTGAGGAACCAATGCTCCGTCCGCGTGGTGAGCACGAACAGGCGCTTGAGGCCCAGCGCACGGGCGCGCACTTCGGTGTGCTTGAGCAGGCGTTCGCCGTCGCCGGTGCCTTGGCTGTCTGGGGAGACGATCAGACAGGCCATTTCGGCCATGCCGTCTTTCGGGTACGGATACAGCGCCACGCAGCCAAAGATGATGCCGTCGTGCTCGATGACCGAGAAGTTGGCGATGTCGCGCTCCAGCAGACGGCGTTCGCGCGGCACCAGCGTGCCGTCCGCCTCGAGCGGTTCGATGAGCGAGACGATGCCGCCCACGTCATCCAGCGTGGCCTCGCGCAGGTATTCCAGATCGGTGTGCGACACCATAGTGCCCACGCCGTCGTGCAGGAACAGTTCCAGCAGGATGCTGCCGTCCAGCGCGAACGGGATTACGTGCGCCCGGCGCACGCCGCCGCGCATCGCCTTGACGATGTGCTGCAGGTAATAGGCCGTGTCGTGCGACAGGCTACCGTCGCGCAGGCGCTCGATGGCTGTCTCCATCGACAGGTCCTGCTGCAGCTTGCCCACGCGGTCCATGATGCCGGGCAGCTCCGTGATGAAGATGAGCTTGTCGGCCTTAAGCGCCGTGGCGGTATTGGCTGCCACATCTTCCATCGACAGGTTGAACGCCTGGCCCGTCGGCGAAAAGCCCAGCGGAGAGAGCAGCACGATCTTGCGGTTGGACAGGGAGTGCTGGATCGACTCCGCATCGATCTTGCGCACCAGCCCCGTGTGCTGGAAGTCCACGCCGTTGACGATGCCCACCGGGCGCGCCGTCACGAAGTTGCCGGATACCACCGACATGCGCGCGCCGGCCATCGGTGTGTTGGGCAGGCCCTGGCTGAAGGCCGCTTCGATATCCAGACGCAGTTCGCCGGAGGCTTCCTTGGCGGATTCCAGCGCGGCGGCGTCCGTCACGCGTACGCCATCCACGAACTGTGTTTTCACATTGCGCAGGGCAAGCTGTTCTTCCACCTGCGGGCGCGAGCCGTGCACGAGCACGATGCGCATGCCCATCGCATGCAACAGTGCGACGTCGTTGACGAGTGCGCCCAGCATGCCGGCCTGGACCAGCTCGCCGCCAAAGCCGATCACGAAGGTCTTGTCGCGGAAGGAGTGAATGTAAGGCGCCACCTCGCGCAGCCAGTCCACAAACTGCTGCTGTTCGGGCGTGGGCGGAATTGGGGCGACGTCGACGGGGGCGGGCGTGTGCGCCGCCAGCGAAACGCCGGAGGCGGGGGCGGAGGAGCGAGCGGTCACGGACGGAGGAGGAAAAGCGGCACGGGGCGCGGGCCGGCGTAGGAAAGATGCGCGGATTATAATCCCGCCCGATGTCAGATTCCCACGCCCAGCCGCCCCGGCCACGCCCGGCGGCGCCCTCCCAGAAATCGCCGAAAGACACGCCGCCGCCCGAGCGCAAGCCCGGTGGCAATGCTCGTCCGCAGCGCCGCCAAAAGCCCACGCCGGAAGAACTCGCCGCGGCGCTGGAGGCGCGCCGCGCACGAGCGAACCGCGTCCCGCCGATCACGTTTCCCGAAGCGCTGCCCGTGTCGGCTCGGCGCGACGAGATCGCTCAGGCCATCGCCGCCAATCAGGTGGTGATCGTCTCCGGCGAGACCGGCTCGGGCAAGACCACGCAGTTGCCGAAAATCTGCCTGTCGATCGGGCGGGGTATCGGCGCGGGCGGCACGGGGCTGATCGGGCATACGCAGCCCCGTCGGATTGCCGCGACGTCTACGGCCAAGCGCATCGCGCAGGAAATCGGCACGCCGGTGGGCGAGCATGTGGGCTTCCAGGTGCGCTTTAACGACACGCTCTCGGCGGGTGCGTCGGTCAAGCTGATGACCGACGGCATCTTGCTGGCCGAGACGCAGAACGATCCGCTGCTGCGCGCCTACGACACGATCATCATCGACGAGGCGCACGAACGCAGCCTCAACATCGACTTCCTGATCGGCTATCTCAAGCAGCTTCTGCCGCGCCGGCCCGACCTGAAGGTGATCATCACTTCGGCGACCATCGACGCGCAGCGGTTTGCCGAGCACTTCGCAGGCCCAAAGGGGCCAGCGCCAGTCATCGAAGTCAGCGGTCGGTTGTATCCGGTTGAGGTGCGCTACCGTCCGATTCAGCGCGACGAGAAGGACAAGGAGCGTGATCTCTACGAAGCGCTCGTCGATGCGGTGGATGAGCTTGCCCGCGAAGGCCCGGGCGACGTGCTCATCTTCCTGCCCGGCGAGCGCGAGATTCGCGAGGCTGCCGAGGCGCTGCGCAAGCACCATCCCGCGCATACCGAGATCCTGCCGCTGTTTGCGCGCTTGTCCGTGCAGGAGCAGGAGCGTGTGTTCCGGCCGTCCAACGCCCGGCGCATCGTGCTGGCGACGAACGTGGCCGAGACCTCGCTCACGGTGCCGGGCATTCGCTACGTTGTTGATACGGGGCTGGCGCGCGTGAAGCGCTATTCCTATCGCAACAAGGTCGAGCAACTGCAGATCGAGCCGGTGTCGCAGGCCGCGGCCAACCAGCGTGCCGGTCGATGCGGCCGGGTGGCCGACGGCGTTTGCATCCGCTTGTATGAAGAGGCGGATTTCATTGCGCGGCCGCGTTTCACCGATCCGGAAATCCTGCGTTCGTCGCTGGCGGCGGTCATCCTGCGCATGAAGGCGCTGCGGCTGACGGATGTCGAGCAGTTCCCCTTCATCGAGCCGCCGCTTGGCCGCGCAATTGCCGACGGCTACCAGCTCTTGCAAGAGCTCGGCGCCGTCGACGATGAAAATGCGTTGACTCCGCTGGGCAAGCAGGTCGCCCGCCTGCCGCTGGACCCCCGCGTGGCGCGGATGATTCTGGCCGGCCGCGACCACCAGTGCCTGCGCGAGATGCTGATCATCGCGAGCGCCTTGTCCGTGCAAGACCCGCGCGAGCGCCCGCAAGAACTCCAACAGCAGGCTGATCAGGCGCATCGCCAGTTTGCCGATGAGAAATCGGAGTTCCTCGGCTGGGTGAAGTTGTGGAAATGGTTTGAAGAGGCCATCGCGCACAAGAAGTCGAACAAACAATTGCAGGATCAGTGCCGCGCGCATTTCCTGTCGCATGTGCGGCTGCGTGAATGGCGCGACGTGCATTCGCAGTTGCATACCACGGTGGCGGAGCAGGGCTGGAAGCTCAACGAATCCGATCCGACGTATGAGCAGTTGCATCTGGCACTGTTGACGGGCTTGCTCGGCAATATCGGTGTGCGCATCGAAGAGGCGGATGGGAAAGGCCGGGAATACCTCGGTGCGCGTGGTATCAAGTTCTTCCTGTGGCCGGGTTCGGTCATTGCGCGCAAGGCGGGCAAGTGGGTCGTGGGTGGCGAACTGATCGAAACCAGCCGCCTGTTCGGCCGCACGCTGGCACGTATCGAGCCCGAATGGGTGGAGAAGGTCGGCGCGCATCTGTTGAAGGTGTCGTGGAGCGATCCGCACTGGGAAAAGAAGGTCGGGCAGGTGATGGCCTTTGAGCGTGGCACGCTGTACGGGCTGCCGGTCTATCAGCAGCGCCGCGTGCACTTCGGGCCGATGCAGCCGAAGGAAGCGCGCGAGATGTTCATCCGCCGCGCGCTGGTCGATGGCGAATTCGAAACGCGTCTGCCGTTCTTCACGCACAACCAGCGCCTGGTGCGCGAGATCGAAAACCTCGAACACAAGTCACGTCGACAAGACGTGCTGGTGGACGACGAGCTGATCTACGCGTTCTACGACAGCCAGATTCCGGCGGACATCTACAACACTGTCTCGTTCGAGCGCTGGTATGCCGAAGCCGCCAGCGCGGGCGGCAAGAGCGGCCAGAAGCTTTTGTACCTGAATCGCGATGACCTGATGCGGCATGAGGCGGCCGGCATCACGACCGAGCTGTTCCCGAAGATGCTGCCGATTGCCGGCATCGACATGGGCTTGACGTACCACTTCGAGCCCGGCAGCCCGCGCGATGGCGTGACGCTCACCGTGCCGCTGTACGCGCTCAACCAGGTGCCCGCGCAGCGCACGGAATGGCTGGTGCCGGGCATGCTCAAGGAGAAGGTGCATCTGCTCCTGAAGAGCCTGCCGCAAAAGCTGCGCCGCCACTGCGTGCCGCTGCCGGACTACGCCGCGGGGTTCGTCTCGCGCGTGCGGTTGGGGGATGGCGAGTTGCTGGACCGCTTGATCGCCGATGTGCGCGAGCAGACTGGCATCGCGCTCAAGCGTGCCGACTTCAAGCTCGAGACGCTGCCTGCGCATCACTTCATGAACTTCAAGGTGATCGACGAGCACGGTCGCCAGCTCGACATGGGGCGCAACCTGGCCCAGTTGCGGGCGGAACTCGGCGGCCGCGCGCAGCAGACATTCCAGTCGATCGCCGCGCAGGACGCTGCCGTGGCTGGAGCCCAGAACGAGGGCGCCAAGCCCGGCAAGGCAGGCAAGTCTGAAGCTCCGGCAAACGCCGCACTTTACTCGGGCCTGACCACGTGGAATTTCGGCGAGTTGCCGGAACTGCTGGAAGTTCGCAAAGGCAGCCAGACGCTGTTCGGCTATCCGGCGCTCGTCGATGCCGGTGACCACTGCGATGTGGAAGTCTTCGATGATCCGGCAGAAGCCGCGCGCATCCATCACCTGGGCTTGCGGCGGTTGTTCGCAATCCAGCTGCGCGAGCCGTTGAAGTATCTGGAAAAGAACATCCCGGGCCTGTCGCAGATGGCAATCCAGTTCATGAACTTGGGCACGCAGGATGATCTGCGCGACCAGATCCTGGATGCCACGTTGGAGCGCGCCTGCCTGCAAGACCCGCTGCCGACCGATGACGCCAGTTTTGGTGCCCGCAAGGACGAAAGCCGCGCACGCCTGACGTTGCTGGCGCAGGAGATCGCGCGGCTGGTCGGCACCATCCTGGCCGAATATGCGCAACTGCCGCGCAAGCTGCAGATCGCCAAGCCGTTTGCCGCCGCCACCGCCGATATCGACGCGCAGCTCAAGACGCTGATGCACAAACGCTTCATCGAGGCGACGCCGTATGCGCAGTTGGCGCACTTTCCGCGTTACCTGAAGGGCATCGCGCTGCGCATCGACAAGCTCAAGGCGGACCCGGCGCGTGACACCCAGCGCATGCAGGAGATGGCGCCGCTCATCCAGCAATACCAACGCGCGGAAAAGGCTCTGCGCGTGCAAGGGCAGGGCGGCAGCGACCCCCGCATGGAAGAATTCCGCTGGATGCTTGAGGAACTACGCATCGCCCTGTTTGCACAGGAGTTGCGCACGCCGGTGCCGATGTCGGTCAAGCGGCTGCAGAAGGTGTGGGAATCAATGCAGCGGTAGCTCGCCGTGCGTTGTGGGGAGCGGGGAAAGTTCCCGCTTTCTTTTTTTGATTTGTGTCAGCGGTGACGTAAATGCGAGCGTTAGAATGGCTGGCTAAGTTGCTGAATCTTCTCGATATGTCTGCCTTGCGCGCCTCGTTTGCCTCCCGTTGGTTTTCCACGCTTGTCCTCTCGGCCGCTGCTTTGATGGCAGCGCATGCGGCGCGTGCCGAAGTCGTCACCGTGCTCAACTCGGGCGACGCAAGCGTCTCTTTGATCGACAAAGACACCCGCAAGGTGCTGGAGACCTTCCCCATCGGCAAGGAGCCGCACCACCTGATCGCGACGCCTGACGAAAAATCGTTGATCGTCGCCAACGCGGTCGGCAACGAACTGGTGTTCCTCGATCCCGTGACCGGCAAGATTCAGCAACGTGTGCCGCGCATCGACGATCCGTATCAGATCGGCTTCTCGCCGGACCAGAAGTGGTTCCTGACCACCGGCAACCGCCTGGACCGCATTGATATTTACCGCTGGGACGGTCACGCGCTGACCATCGCCAAGCAAGTGCCTGCGGCCAAGACGCCCAGCCACATTGCTTTTACCGCCGACAGCAAGATCGCGTTCGTCACCCTGCAGGATTCCAACGAGGTGATGGCCATCGACCTGCCCACGCAGACCGTGATGTGGCGCATGACCATTGGCTCCGCGCCCGCCGGCGTGTGGGTGACGACCGATCAGAAATACCTGCTGGTTGGCATGACCGGCGCCGATTACGTCGAAGTGATCGACTGGCACAACCGCACCAGCGTCAAGCGCATCCCGACCGGCAAGGGCGCGCACAACTTCCGCGCGCTGGGTGACAAGCGCCACTTGTTCCTGTCGAACCGCGTGTCGGGCACGATCAGCATCATCGATCAGCAAACGCTGACCAAGGTGGGCGACATCACGGGCCTCCCGCTCGGCCCCGACGACATGGAGTTGACCGCCGACGGCAAGCAACTGTGGGTGACCTGCCGCTGGGCCAAGCGCGTGGCGATTGTCGACGTGGCAAGCCGCAAGGTGGTGGAAGAGATCAAGGTTGGGCGCTCGCCGCACGGTATTTACTTCCGCACGCGCGCTCCGCTGATTTGAGCATCACGACGATGAAATCCCGCCTGTCGATGTTGCGCACGGTCGCTGCCACGGCAGCGCTGGGCCTGTGCGCGCTGGCCACGGCCGCACCGGGTGGCGTGAATGCCGGTGCGTGCAAAGGCACCGTCTACCTGACGTTCGACACCGGCAGCATGAGTCAGGCGCAGTTGATTGCTGACACGCTGCGCCGCCATCGTATTCACGCCACGTTCTTCCTCGCCAATGAAAAGACCATCCACGGCGACAGCACGCTGGATGACGGCTGGGCACCGTATTGGAAATCGCTTGCTGCCGACGGCCACGCCTTCGGCACACACACCTTCGATCACGTCTACTACAAGGGCGAGGCGGCTGCAGGCAAGGTCCGCTTCCGCCCCCAGTTTGGCGAGCAGGGCGGCCGTAATGTCGTGTGGGGCGAGCCTGAGTTCTGTGCGGAACTGAAACACAGCGCCGAGCGCTTCAAGGCCATGACCGGTCAGCCGATGGATCCGCTGTGGCGTGCGCCGGGTGGTCATCTTTCTGCGACGACCGAGGCCTGGGCCAAGCAATGCGGGTTCGCCCACGTTGCATGGGCGCCCGCCGGTTTCCTGGGTGATGAGTTGCCGTCCGAGCGCTATCCGAACGACGCGTTGCTGCAGAAGGCGCTGTCCAACTTGCGCGATGGCGACATCACCATGGCGCATCTGGGAATCTGGTCGCGCAAGGATCCGTGGGCGCCCGCGGATCTGGAGCCGTTGATCACCGGCCTGGAACGCAAGGGTTTCTGCTTCGCTACGCTGCGCGATCATCCGCAGTACCAAGCGTGGTTTGCTGCCCACCCGGCACACACTGCGGCCCGCTGACATGTTTGACTGGATCGCCGACACCTTCACGCAAGCGCAGGACGTGCTCTTCCAGCACCTCGTGATGCCGATCACCTATGCCGTCGGCCTGGGTGGTTACGTTGAAGATGCCTATCCCGGCACGGAATGGCTGCTGATGGGGCTGGTGCAGATCGCGGTGCTGCTGCTGATCTTCCGTCCGCTGGAACGCTGGCGCCCGGTGGAGCCGCTGCAAGATCGCAAGGCCGTGCGTGCCGACATTTTCTACACGCTCTTTCACCGCCTGGGTTTCTTCCCGCTGCTGATGTTTTTCACGCTGCAGCCGCTGGTCGACGACCTTGACGGCAAGCTGCGCTTCTGGGGCTGGGCGCATCTGAACGTGGAAGACTGGTGGCCAGGCGTCACGTCCGTCGCCGTCGTCAGCTTTCTGATCTATCTGGTGTTGTTCGACCTGCTCGACTACTGGTATCACCGCCTCTCACACAAATTTCACTGGTGGTGGAACCTGCATTCGCTGCATCACAGCCAGCAGCAGATGACGCTGTGGTCCGATGACCGCAACCACATCCTCGATGATGTACTGCGTGGTGCGGTGTTTGCCGTCGCGGCGCTGGTCATCGGGGTTGAGCCTTCGCAGTACGTTCTGTTGGTTGCCATTTCGCAATTGCTGCAGAGCCTGCAGCACGCCAACGTGCGGTTGCATTTCGGGTGGCTGGGCGACCGGCTGCTGATCTCGCCACGCTTCCATCGGTTGCATCACGCGATTGGGCTGGGCCATGAAGTGCCGGGCAAGCCGGGCGTGCTGGGCGGCTGCAACTTTGGCGTGCTGTTCCCGTGGTGGGACATGCTGTTCGGCACCGCCATCTTCTCGCCCGAGTATCACGCCACCGGTATCCGCGATCAACTTCCCGCACCGCAAGGGCGCTCGCGCGACTACGGGCGCGGCGTGCTGCGTCAGCAGTGGCTTGGCCTCAAGCGCTTGTTCGGCCGGGCGTAAAGCTCACGCGCGACGGCGCCAGCGTCATTTCTGCACGCTGTGCTAGGCTGTTCGCTCCCTGATTTCCCGATTTCTGCATGAACGACCTGATTCGCTCATTTGGCCGGGCGCTGCTCTCGCAACTGCATCCGCGCATGCTGTTCCTGACGGTCCTGCCTTTCGTCGTGGCCGTGGTGGTCTGGGGAGGGGTGCTGTATTTCGGCTGGGATGCCATGAACGGCATGGCCCGCAACGCCGTGGAAGGCTGGGCCTTCATGGGCTGGATCAAGAGCGGCCTCAACGCCATCGGCATGGCCGGATTGTGGTCGGCCATTGCGCCGCTGCTCGTGATCACCTTGCTGGTGCCTGTGATTGTCGTATCAATCCTTGTGCTGGTGAGCGTGGCATCGGTGCCGGTGGTCATGCGTTTTCTTGATCGCAGCTATCCGCAGCTTGAGCGTCGCAAGGGCGGGTCGGTGCTGGGCAGCCTGACGCATGCGCTGCTATGCACGCTGGTGGTCATTCTGGTGGCGATCGTCACGCTGCCGTTGTGGCTGATCCCCCCGTTTTTTGCACTGATTCCCCCATTGCTGTGGGGTTGGCTCACGTACCGTTTGATGACGTACGACGCGTTGGCTGACCACGCAACGGCCGAAGAGCGCCGCGCGATCATGCAGCGCTACCGGCTGCCGCTCCTGGGCATTGGCGTGGCGGTGGGCATGCTGGGCTCGGCGCCAACGCTGCTGTGGGTGTCGTCGGTGGTGACGATTGTGCTGTTCCCGATTATCGCCATCGCCGTCATCTGGCTGTACGTACTGATCTTCATTTTCTCGGCGCTGTGGTTCGGCCATTTCTGCTTGCGCGCGCTCACACGCCTTCGTGCTGAAGCGCCGCCTGCGCGCATGGTCGAGGCCATCGAGATCGAGGTCACTACCATTGAATTGCCTCGCGAATAATCAGAAACCATCGGAACTGACATGGCTTTCGGCATGATCATCATCGGCGACGAGATTCTCTCCGGTCGCCGCGAAGACAAACACCTGCGCAAGCTGATCGAAGTGCTCGGCGAGCGCGGCCTGGCGTTGGAGTGGGCGGAATACGTCGGCGACCAACCCGCGCGCATCACCAGCGTGCTCAAGCGTACCTTCGCCAGCGACGACGTGGTGTTCTGCACTGGCGGTATCGGCGCGACGCCCGATGACCACACACGCCAATGCGCAGCTGCTGCGCTGGGCGTGCCGCTGGAGCTGCATCCGGAAGCGCGCGAGCAGATCACGTTGCGCATTTCCGAGTCGGCCAACGGTGACCCGGTCAAGGCAGATGTCTCCACGCCCGAAAACCAGCACCGCTTCAAGATGGGCGAGTTTCCGCAGGGCGCACGCATCATCCCGAACAGCTACAACCGCATCCCCGGTTTCTCCGTGGCGCATCACCATTTCATGCCGGGTTTTCCGGTGATGGCGTGGCCGATGATGGAGTGGGTGCTCGACACTTATTACGCCGATCAATTTCACCGCGCGCCGCGCGAAGAGCGCTCGTTCCTGGTGTTCGGCCTGCCGGAGTCGCGGCTCACACCGCTGATGGAGCGCGTCGAAGCCGAGTTCGATGGCGTGAAGGTCTTCAGCCTGCCCAGCGTGGGTGATGCCGCGCGCGGCGAGCGCTATGCCCGCTCGCACATCGACCTGGGCGTAAAAGGCTCACCGGAGGCTGTGACGCGCGCCTATGTGATGCTGCGAGAGGGCGCGTTGGCGCTGGGCGGCGAGATCTTCGAGGCGGACGCCCCCACGGCGTCCTGACGTTCAGCGGCGTGCCTCAGGCGCCATGCCAGGGCAGGCCCCGGAAGCACCAGCCTTCCACGGTCTTGCGATGGCCCTCGGTGTCTTTGGGGCCCTCAAAACCTTCGAGCACATCCATCGCTGCCGCATAACCCGCCTGCGCGGCCGCCGCCGCTGCATGCTTGGAGCGCGCGGCGCTCCGGCATAGGAACAACACCGGTACGTCCTTCGGCACGGCGGCTTCCAGCGCGCTCAGGAAATTGGCGTTGCGCACGCCGCCCGGATACTGATTCCACTCCACATGCACAAACTGGCTTGGCGAAACGTCCGGCGTGCCAACCCAGTCGAGTTCGGCACGCGTGCGCACGTCCACGAGCCGCGCTTGCGGGTCGGCGGCCAACAGCGCGGCAGTCTCTTGCGGCGACAGCGCGCCAAAGTACGGCAGCTGATCTGCCTCGCGGCGAGCGGCGGCGGCCTCGAGCAGGGACTCGCGAGTGAGCGTAGTGGCAGTCATGGCGATTGAGCGTGTGAAATGGGAAACAATCATTTTAGCGCTGCCGTCACATCGGTCGGGCGGAAATCACCCAAACGGTGCGGGCACAGCCTTAACGCACTACAGCGGTGCGAGTTGGGTTTTTATGCACCTTTTTCGTGCGTTGACTATGCTACTTGAACAGCCTTGCTCACATGGGCGAGGATTTTGCCTGACACCGTTCGGCTGGATTGCGGGAGCACGCACCGTGTCAGACATGGGTTGGCGCGGCACTGCACTGTTTGCGGGAGTGCTTGCCCATTGTCGGGCCGGAATTGGCATAGTTTCTGCTAAGATTCCCGCGGTCTTTTTCGGGGGCGTCCGTTTGTCGGACGACCTTGCTGGAAAGAAGATGTTTCGGAGTGAGGGCGAGTTGCAGCCGATGTGCAGCGATCCGTCACACAACCGGCTCACAATACTTTGCGTTATTGCGCTACCAGGAGAATGGCATGTCCCAAAGCATTGCAGACGTGATGAAGCTCGTGAAGGAAAACGACGTCAAGTTCGTCGATTTCCGCTTCACCGATACCAAGGGTAAGGAGCAGCACGTCTCGGTCCCCGTTTCGCACTTCGACGAAGACAAGTTCGAAAGCGGCCACGCATTCGACGGCTCGTCGATCGCCGGCTGGAAAGGCATTGAAGCGTCGGACATGCTGCTGGTGCCGGATGCAAACACCGCACACATCGACCCGTTCTACGAAGAGCCGACCCTGGTCCTGACCTGCGACGTGGTCGAGCCGTCGGACGGCAAGGGCTACGACCGCGACCCGCGCTCGATCGCCAAGCGCGCTGAAGCCTATCTGAAGAGCACGGGCCTGGGCGACACCGCCTACTTTGGTCCGGAACCCGAATTTTTCATCTTCGACGGCGTGACCTGGAACATCGACATGCAGGGTTGCTTCGTGAAGATCCATTCCGAAGAAGCTCCGTGGTCGTCGGGCAAGGACTTCGAACACGGCAACTCGGGTCACCGTCCGGGCAAGAAGGGCGGCTACTTCCCGGTTGCCCCGATCGACACCTTCCAAGACATGCGCTCGGAAATGTGCCTGATCCTGGAATCGCTGGGCATTCCGGTTGAAGTGCACCACCACGAAGTGGCGGGCCAAGGTCAGAACGAAATCGGCACGAAGTTCAGCACGCTGGTGCAACGCGCCGACTGGACCCAACTGCAAAAGTACGTGATCCAGAACGTCGCGCACACGTACGGCAAGACCGCCACGTTCATGCCGAAGCCGGTCGTGGGCGATAACGGTTCGGGCATGCACGTGCACCAATCCGTGTGGAAGGACGGCCAGAACCTGTTCGCAGGCAACGGCTATGCCGGCCTGTCGGAATTCGCGCTGTACTACATCGGCGGCATCATCAAGCACGCCCGCGCGCTGAACGCCCTGACCAACCCGGGTACGAACTCGTACAAGCGTCTGGTGCCGGGCTTTGAAGCTCCGGTCAAGCTGGCTTACTCGGCTCGCAACCGTTCGGCTTCGATCCGTATTCCGTACGTTGCGAACCCGAAGGGCCGCCGTATCGAAACGCGCTTCCCGGATCCGCTGATGAACCCGTACCTGGGCTTCTCGGCTCTGTTGATGGCCGGCCTGGACGGCGTGCAGAACAAGATCCACCCGGGCGAAGCTGCCGACAAGAACCTGTACGACCTGCCGCCGGAAGAAGACGCAAAGATCCCGACCGTGTGCTCGAGCCTGGATCAGGCCCTGGAGTACCTGGACAAGGATCGCGAGTTCCTGACCCGCGGTGGTGTGTTCTCCAACGCCATGCTCGACGCCTACATCGAACTGAAGATGGAAGAAGTCACGCGCTTCCGCATGACGACGCACCCGCTCGAGTTCGAGATGTACTACTCGCTGTAATCTGCGAGCGCCCCGAGCGATATGTCGGGGCGAAGAGACGGTTGTGAGAGGAGGGGCGGCGCAGGTCGCCCTTCCTTTTTATGAAGCGGAGTTTTGTGGCTAGAATGAGCGTCCGCCGGACTCCGGCGCCCGATCGACGTATCCGCCAGGTTCCATTCATGTTCCGTCCTTCCCCACGCATCGCATCCGGACTGCTTGCCGCCGCCGCGGTGTTTGCCACGCTGTCCGTGCAGGCACCCGCGTACGCTGATGATGTTTATCTGTGCACCGGCCCGAATGGCGTGCCGGAGTACCGCAACAGCGGCAACGTGAAAGGCTGCAAGAAGTTGACGTTGCCAGATGTGGTAACCGTCCCCGGCACGCGCAGCCCGCGCAGTGCAGGAGCGGCACCCGCACCGGCGCAAAACAATGCAGGTGGCGGTTTCCCCCGCGTGGACAACGCTACGCAGAAGGCACGTGACGGCGAACGCCGTCAGGTGCTGGAGGCCGAGCTGGCAGACGAGGAGCGCAAGCTCCAGGCGTTGAAGACCGAATACAACAACGGTCAGCCCGAGCGCCAGGGCAACGAACGTAACTATCAGAAGTATCTGGACCGCACCGCGCAGTTGAAGGGCGACATCGAGCGCAGCCAGGCCAATGTCGATTCCATCCGCCGGGAGCTGGGCAATCTCAAGGACTAGATAAACCATGCGTCGACTGATCCGCAAAGCGGCACGCCGCGATGAACAGGAACAGACGACGCCATCCGCGCCGTCAGCCTCCGCCCCTGGGTTGGAGGTCTCCGTAGGCGAGCCCATCGACGGGCCTCCGCCAATTCCGTTTTCCCATGGTGCACCGCCATCGTTCCCCGGGCTCGACGCGGTGCCCAATCCCATCCTCTTCGTCCGCCATCCGGCGCTGACGATCTTCTACGCCAATCCCGCCGCTGAAGCCGCACTGGCCGTGTCCCGCCGCCAGTTGGTGGAGATGTCGCTGTACGAGCTGTTTGCCGATCCGTCGGAGCTGGCCGAGATGATTGCCACCGTGGCAGCTCGCCAGTTCGACGCCAAGCGGCGCGACGTGTCCCTCGACCGGGTGGGCCATGAGCCGCTGCATGCGCATGCCGTCGTGGGCGCGCTCGACTTTGCGCCGGGCTCGGTGCTGCTTGAGCTTCTGCCCAATGAGCAGAAGATCCGCAGCGAGCGCGAAGAGCGTCTGCTCGACCTGACCTCCGCCAACAAGGAACTGATCCGCAACCTTGCGCACGAGATCAAGAACCCGTTGGGCGGCATTCGCGGCGCGGCGCAGTTGCTGGAGTTCGAGCTGCCGGAGCGCTCGCTGCGCGAGTACACGCAAGTCATCATCAAGGAATCCGACCGGTTGCAGACGCTGGTCGACCGCCTGCTCGAACCGCACCGGCATCCCCATATCGTTGGCGATGTGAACATCCACGAGGTGCTCGAGCGTGTGCGTTCGGTCGTGCTGGCGGAGTTTCCGCAGGGCCTGCATATCGTGCGCGACTACGACGCGAGCCTGCCGGAGTTTCGAGGCGACAAGGAGCAGCTCATCCAGGCCGTGCTCAACATCGTTCACAACGCGGCGCATGCGCTGGGCCCTCGCATTGCGCAGGGCGACGGCGAAATCATTCTGCGCACGCGCGTCGCACGCAAAGTTACGATTGCAAAACGTCTTTACAAGCTGGCATTGGACTTGCATGTAGTGGACAACGGTCCTGGTATCCCGGACGACATCCGCGAGCGAATCTTCTTCCCGCTGGTGTCCGGAAGGGAGGGGGGAAGTGGGCTGGGCCTGACACTCGCGCAGACGTTCGTGCAGCAGCACGATGGTCTGATCGAATGCGAGAGCAGGCCAGGTCAGACGGATTTCCGCATTCTCGTGCCGCTGCACTGAAGCGTCGCAGCTTCAACAACGCAGCACGAGACGGCCCAGGCGAGACGAAGTCAAGCAGACGAACCAACACATGAAGCCAATCTGGATAGTCGACGACGATCAATCCATCCGCTGGGTCCTTGAGAAGGCGCTGGCGCGTGAGAGCCTACTCTCGCGCAGCTTTACCAATGTGCGCGATGCGCTCAACGCGCTCGACGAAGAAACGCCGCAAGTCCTGATCTCCGACGTCCGCATGCCGGGCGGCTCGGGGCTGGATCTGCTGCAGGCCATCAAGGCCAAGCACCCGGGGCTGCCGGTCATCATCATGACCGCGTATTCGGACCTGGATAGCGCCGTGGCGGCGTTCCAGGGCGGCGCGTTTGAATACCTGGCCAAGCCGTTCGACGTGGATCGCGCGGTCGAGCTGATCCGCCGCGCGCTCGAAGAGAGCCTGCGCGAGGAGGAAATCGACGATCGCCTGAGCGATGCGCCTGAGATTCTCGGGCAGGCGCCGGCCATGCAGGACGTGTTCCGCGCGATCGGGCGGCTGTCGCAGTCCAATGTGACGGTGTTGATCACCGGCGAATCTGGCACGGGTAAGGAGTTGGTGGCCCGGGCGCTGCACAAGCACAGCCCGCGTGCGAGCGGCCCCTTCATCGCGCTGAATACGGCGGCGATTCCGAAAGATCTGCTGGAATCCGAGCTGTTCGGCCATGAACGCGGCGCCTTTACCGGCGCGCAGACCATGCGCCGCGGGCGCTTCGAGCAAGCCGAGGGCGGCACGCTGTTCCTCGATGAAATCGGCGACATGCCGTTCGATCTGCAGACGCGGTTGCTGCGCGTACTGTCGGACGGACACTTCTATCGCGTGGGCGGTCACAACCCGCTCAAGGCCAACGTGCGCGTCATCGCGGCGACGCACCAGAATCTTGAAACGCGCGTCAAGGACGGCCTGTTCCGCGAGGACTTGTTTCACCGCCTGAACGTGATCCGTCTGCGCTTGCCGGCGCTGCGTGAACGTCCGGAAGACATCACGCTGCTCGCGCGCCATTTCCTGCAGAAGAGCGCCAAGGAACTGGGCGTGGAGCCCAAGCGTATGTCGGACGATGCGCTGGCGCATATCGCCACGCTGCCGTTCCCGGGCAACGTGCGGCAACTGGAAAACCTCTGCAACTGGCTGACCGTGATGGCGCCGGCGCAGACCATTGAAAGCAAGGATCTGCCCGCCGATCTGGTGCGAGGCAACGCGCAGATGCTGCCTGCCATGGGCGATGCCCAGGCGCGCCCGGCCTTCATCGGCGAGCCGTCGCATGGTGGGGAACCGTATGGTGTTGCGCCGTCGGTCGATGCGTTGCTTTCGACGACTTCAGTGGGCGCATCCATCGCCGCAGGCTGGGAGCGCGCGCTCGCCGGCGAGGCCAAGGCCATGCTCGAGGCGGGCCAACCTGACGTGATGGACGCGCTTACGCGTCGCTTCGAAAAGGCAATTCTGGAGGCTGCGCTTGGTGTTACGCGCGGGCGCCGTGTCGAGGCGGCAACACGCCTGGGCATCGGCCGCAACACCATCACACGCAAACTGCAGGAGCTTGGCTTCGACTGACGCGCCGTCAGCAGGGCCAGTCCACCGAATATCGTCGAGCTTGGCGATTGGGATTGGGCGGATTTCCGATAAGGGAGTCCGCCCCTTTTTTTGTGTCGCGAATGCGTGCCGTGCTTAGTGCAGCTTGTGCTTCAGCTGCGACAGTTCTTCATGCGCGCGCATCACGGCAGATTCCACGGAATGGTCCACCTTGCCAGTGGCGTTCTGGCAGGCCATCTTCGCGCGGTCGGAACAGGCTTCCAACTTGTCGATGGCTTCTACGAAAGTCTGCTGGTCTTCAGCGCCTTCCAGCCGCGAGTGGCATTGGCGGGCCTGGTCGTCCAGTTGCTGGATCGATTGCTTCAGCGAGTCAGGCACGTCCTTGTGCGAGGCGCAGGTCCGGGCCAGTTCGGCGATGGTGCTTTCCGCATGTTCAAAACGCTGGCGCAGTTTCTGTGTTTGCATGGAGGGCTCCTGTCGGTTGCGTAGAAAAGGCGTTGGCACCGCATGCACCGATATGAGGCCGTCACATGGTGCAAGGCGGTGCAACGCCCAATTTCGGCGCAAGCGGCGTGCCGCGTGCGGCAAGCGCCGCAGAAGCTCCACGTCGTGTTGCGGTGCAAAGATGTCCGGGTCAGCCGCGCGGTGCGGGCAGGGCGAGGGAGCGCGCCTCAAGGATGCGTTCGGCGACTTCGGCAAAGCCGCCGCCGCCTTCACCCTCAGTAAGGTAAGCGGGCGGCACGGGCAGCGCATCGATCACGTCCAGCACATTGGCCACACCCACCGAGAGCGGGAAGAACTCGAACATTGCAGCATCGTTGGCAGAGTCGCCCACGAACACCCAGCTTTCGCGTTCAGCATGCAAGTCGATACCGAATGCGCGGCGTGCGAGCGACACGCTGGCGCTCAGCTTGTCGTGCTTGCCGAACCAGCCGTTCACGTGAATCGAACTGACCGTGGCATGCATGCCGTGCGTGCGCATGATGTCGACGATGTGCTGCACGGCGTGCTGCGGCAGCGGCGGGACCTGCTCAGCATGATCGACAGCGAGATCCGCTGCGTGCCAGGCCTGGTCCGTTGCCAGCGCTGAACCCGGCACCGCACGCCGAATCTCTGCGCCGACTTCACGGATGCGCTCCAGATTGCGCGCGCGCGTTTGGGCGTCGTCAACAAAGTCGGTTGCCAGGTGCCCGCGCGAATCGACGCGCATGGCAAACGCGCCGTTCTCGCCGATCACGGCATCGACGGGCCACAGCCGCGCAATGACTTCGCACCAGGCAATCGAGCGGCCGGTGACCGGCACGACCCTGATGCCGGCACGATGCAAACGCTCCAGCGCCGAGTACGTCTGCGCGGGGAGCTTACCCCTCGTAGTGAGGGTGCCATCCACGTCGGTAAAGACGCCGGTGATATTGCGCAGTGCATCATCCGAGAGTTGATGCAGGGCCAGCGGAACTCGCCGCTCGGCGATGACGGGCGTGGTTTCAGGCGAGTCCGGAGCGGCAGGAGTGGTGGGTTGGGCGAGCATGCTGCGCGTGCAAAAGAGAGTGTCTTGAATCATTCTAACGGCCGTTGCAAGCCAAACCTTGGAGGGATTTCCCGATTTCTTTGTGACAGAAAGGGAAGTAACATCCCGCTGTCATAAAAATGACCGACCGTGCATATACAGTCGGCGCGCGGTGGGCGGAGCGAGGGAGCCCGCCGGGTCGAAACAAGGAGAAATGATGTCGATCAAGAAGATTGCGGGGGCGGCAGCAGTACTGGCCGCGTGTACGTTTGCGCAAGGCGCGTACGCAGTGACGGAAATCCAATGGTGGCATTCGATGGAAGGCGCCTTGAACGACAAGGTGAACGAGATCGCCACCAAGTTCAACGCCAGCCAGTCTGACTACAAGATCGTGCCGGTCTACAAGGGCCAGTACGATGAATCGCTGGCTGCGGGCATCGCGGCCTTCCGCGCGGGCAACGCACCGGCCATTCTGCAAGTGTTCGAGGTGGGTACCGCCACCATGATGAACGCCAAGGGCGCCATTGTGCCGGTCGCCAAGATCATGAAGGACGCCGGCGAGAAGTTTGACCCGAAGGCCTACGTGCCGGCCGTGGCGGGTTACTACACGTCGAACAAGGGCGAGATGCTGTCGTTCCCGTTCAACAGCTCGACGACGATCATGTATTACAACAAGGACGCCTTCAAGAAGGCCGGCCTTGACCCGAACAAGCCGCCCGCAACGTGGCAGGAAGTGGCTGTCGACGCGGCCAAGCTGAAGGCCGCGGGCGTGGCCTGCGGCTACACGACCGACTGGCAGTCGTGGGTGCATCTGGAAAGCTTCTCGGCCTGGCACAACGTATCGTTCGCTACCGAGAACAACGGTTTTGGCGGAGCAAAGGCTCGCTTGAACTTCAATGGCCCCGTGCAGATCAAGCACATCGAGAACCTGCTCGACATGGAGAAGAAGGGCTACTTCACCTACGCCGGCCGCAAGGACGAGCCGAAGGCGAAGTTCATCGCGGGTGAGTGCGCCATGCACACGGGTTCGTCGGCAGCGCTGGCGAACATCCGCAAGAACGCCAAGTTCAACTTCAGCCCGGCCCCGCTGCCGTACGAAGCCGGCGTGGCGGGTGCCCCTCAGAACACGATCATCGGCGGGGCTTCGCTGTGGGTGATGGGCGGTCACAAGGCTGAGGAGTACAAGGGCGTGGCGAAGTTCTTCACGTTCCTGTCACGTCCGGAAGTGCAGGCCGACTGGCACCAGTCGACGGGTTATCTGCCCGTTACCCTGGAAGCGTATGAGCTGACGAAGAAGTCCGGTTTCTATGAGAAGAACCCCGGTGCCGACGTGGCGGTCAAGCAGATGATCGTCAAGACGACCGACAAGTCGCGCGGCATTCGTCTGGGCAACTTCCCGCAGATCCGTCAGGTGATCGACGAAGAGCTGGAAGCCGTCTGGGCCGGCAAGAAGACGCCGAAGGAAGCGCTGGACACGGCTGTGTCACGCGGCAACGAGCTGCTCGCCCGTTTCGAGAAGACCGTCAAGGAATAAGCGCCGATTCGGTGCTCGTCTAAACCGCCGGCCTCGTGCGCTCGCACAGGCCGGCGGTGCGTTTTTGGAATGTCGCATGGAAAAACGCGTCGTTTTTCGGTCGCGCTGGCTGCCGTATGTGCTGGTTGCCCCGCAGATCGTCATCACTCTGGTGTTCTTCTTCTGGCCCGCGGGGCAGGCGCTATATCAGTCGCTGCTGCGCCAGGATGCCTTCGGCATCAACCTCGAATTCGTGGGGCTGGAGAACTTTCGTGATCTCTTCAACGACCCGACCTACCTCGGTTCGTTCCAGACCACGGCGGTATTCGCCATCGGCGTCGCGCTGGTGGGTCTCGGCACCTCGCTGGCACTGGCGTATTTTGCCGATCGCGCGCTGCGTGGCGCCACGTTCTACAAGACCTTGCTGATCTGGCCGTACGCCATTGCGCCGGCCGTGGCGGGCGTGCTATGGAGCTTCCTCTTCAACCCCTCGCTGGGTATCGTGTCGTTCGTGATCCGCAAGATGGGCGTGGACTGGAACTTCGTGCTCAACGGCGGGCAGGCGCTGACGCTGGTGGTCATCATCGCGGCGTGGAAGCAGATCAGCTACAACTTCCTCTTCTTCCTGGCGGGGCTGCAGAGCATCCCGAAGTCGCTGATCGAAGCGGCCGCCATTGACGGTGCCGGGCCGTGGAAGCGCTTCTGGTCGATCGTTTTTCCGCTGCTATCGCCCACCACGTTCTTCCTGATGGTGGTGAACGTCGTGTACGCGTTCTTCGACACCTTCGCCATCATCGATTCGGTCACGCAGGGCGGCCCGTTCAAGGCGACGGAGACGCTGGTGTTCAAGGTCTATCAAGACGGCGTGCGCGGTCTCGATATCGGTGGATCGGCCGCTCAGTCGGTGATCCTCATGGGCGTGGTGATCGTGCTGACGATCGTCCAGTTCCGTTACGTTGAACGCAAAGTCCAATACTGAAAGGAGGGCATCCGCACCATGATTGAACGCCGTCCATTCCTGGACTTCCTCACCCACGTCGTGCTGATTCTCGGCGTGATCGTCGTGGCGTTTCCGGTGTACGTCGTATTCGTCGCGTCGTCGTTGACGGCCGAAGACGTGCTGCAGGCGCCGATGACGCTGATTCCTGGTCCGCACCTCATCGAAAACTACCGCACGGTGCTCACGTCGGGCATGGGCAACTCGGCCACGCCTGTCGGCACCATGCTCATGAACAGCCTGATCATGGCGCTGGGCATTTCGCTCGGGAAGATCGCGATTTCCATCATCTCGGCCTTCGCGATCGTCTATTTCAAGTTCCCGCTGCGCAAGACGTTCTTCTGGCTCATCTTCGTCACGCTGATGCTTCCGGTGGAAGTGCGGATCCTGCCCACATACAAGGTGGTGTCGGATCTCGGCATGCTGAACACTTACGCTGGGATGACGATTCCGATCATCGCGTCGGCCACGGCCACGTTCCTGTTCCGGCAGTTCTTCCTGACCATTCCCGATGAACTGGCGGAAGCTGCGCGCATCGATGGCGCCGGCCCGCTCAAATTTTTCTGGGACGTGGTGCTGCCGCTCTCGCGCACCAGCATCGCGGCGCTGTTCGTGATCCAGTTCATCTACGGCTGGAACCAGTACCTCTGGCCGCTCTTGATCACGACCGAGAAGAACATGACGCCCATCGTGCTGGGCGTGACGCAAATGATCTCCCGCTCCGGCGATTCCGCCACCGACTGGAACCTGCTGATGGCCACCGTGATGCTGGCCATGTTGCCGCCTGCGGCAATCGTGATCGGCATGCAGCGGTGGTTTGTGAAGGGCCTCGTCGAAACCGAAAAGTAAAAGAAGCAAGATGGCAAAACTTTCGCTACGCAACGTCCAGAAGCACTACGCCAACCTCCAGGTCGTGCACGGCATCGACATGGAGATCGGCGACGGGGAGTTCATCGTCATCGTCGGCCCGTCGGGCTGCGGCAAGTCCACGCTGCTGCGCATGGTGGCGGGGCTGGAGCCCATCACCGGCGGCGAAGTGTGGATTGGCGACCGCGTCGTCAACGAACTGGAACCGGCCGAGCGCGATATCGCGATGGTGTTCCAGAACTATGCGCTGTATCCGCACATGAGCGTGTTCGACAACATGGCCTACGGCCTGAAGATCCGAGGCTTGCCCAAGAGCGATATTCAAGCGCGCGTGGAACAGGCCGCGGGCATTCTTGAACTCGGCAAGCTGCTTGATCGCAAGCCGCGCCAGCTCTCGGGCGGCCAACGCCAGCGTGTGGCCATGGGCCGCGCGATCGTGCGTGAGCCGGCTGTGTTTCTGTTCGACGAACCGCTCTCCAACCTGGATGCCAAGCTGCGCGTGCAGATGCGTCTGGAGCTGAAGGATCTGCATCGCCGTCTGCGTACGACGAGCCTGTACGTCACGCACGATCAGGTCGAAGCGATGACGCTGGCCGATCGCATGATGGTGCTCAACGGAGGCCGCGTTGAGCAGATCGGCACGCCGCTTGAGGTGTACTCGCGTCCGGCCAGCACGTTCGTGGCAGGCTTCATCGGCTCGCCGCCGATGAACCTCGTGCCCGTGTCGCGCAATGCCGGCGGCGGCACGCAGATCCGGGTGGATGGTGCGAAGGAGGGCGACACTCCTGCCACGCTTGGCCATCTGCCGATGGGTCTTCATCTGCCCGAACACGCGCTGATGGGTTTGCGCCCCGAACACATCGAGCCGTGCTCAGTTGACGAAGCCATTGCCCTGATCGACGTGCGCGTGGTCGAAGCCCTTGGTGCAGATGCATTTGCGTATGGTGCGCTGGCTGGTCATCCGGTCGTGGTCCGGCTGGAGCCGCATGCCAGCGTAAAAGCCGGTGACAAGCTGCCGATCACCGCGGCCGCCGAACACTTGCACTGGTTCGATCCGCAAACCACCCGCCGCATCGAGGCGCTGGCATGACCGGCGCGCGCGCCTTGCCTGACTGGCCATATCCACGCGCCATTGCGCACCGCGGCGCGGGGAAGCTGGCGCCGGAGAACACGCTGGGGGCCTTCCGCCATGGCGCGTCGTTCGGCTACCGCATGTTCGAATTCGACGTGAAGCTTTCCGGCGACGGCGCCTCGGTCCTGTTGCACGACGCCACGCTGGATCGCACCACGAATGGCGCGGGCCGCCTCGATGCGCTCACGCTTGGTCAGATTGCACAACTGGACGCAGGCAGTTGGCACAGCGCTGCCTACGCGGGTGAGCCGGTGCCGACGCTGGCAGCCATCGCACGCTACCTTCGCGCCAACAACTTCCTCGCCAATATCGAAATCAAGCCGGTGCCAGGCGCGGAGTGGCGTACGGGCGCCGCTGTGGCGCTCGACGCCCGCACGCTGTGGGCCGGCGCCGACGTGCCGCCGCTGCTGTCGTCGTTTTCGGAAGACGCGCTGGCTGCCGCGCGTGAGGCTGCGCCGGAATTGCCCCGCGCGTTGCTGCTCGACAAACTGCCCGCCGATTGGCTTGACCGACTGCGCGCATTGGATTGCGTTGCGCTCGACGCCAACCATCGCGAACTGACGCCTGAGGTCATTGACGAGGCACACGCCGCGGGCTTCCGCGTCTGCTGCTATACGGTCAACGATCTGGATCGCGCGCGGTTGCTCTGGAGCGCGGGGCTGGACGGCTTGATCACCGATTGGGTCGACCGAATTTCGCCCGCCTGAATGTGATCAAGGCATGGCTTTGACGTGGCATAACAACGGTCCTTTGTCACGTCAAAGAATCGGAATATTGCTTATAAACATGCTATGCTTCCCCTCCGTGAAGACTTAGGTCCTTCCCGCACAACTTGTCTGTAAAAGCTGTCTCGGTACCCCCTTTCTGCCTTGCGCGATCCGGTCCGACAAGGTGATTTCAGGCGATTTAGTTTGCGATCCGCTAACCGGTCAAGCCGTGTCGCGGAAGGTTGATGAACCCGCTGAACTCCGGCAGACCCGGAGAAAAGTGAGCGCCCCATGACAGAGCTGTATAAGCAGTACCTGGACACTTCGTACCTGTCCGGCGGTAACGCCGCCTACGTTGAAGATCAGTACGAAGCGTACCTTCAAGATCCCACGTCCGTTAGCGAGGCACTGCGCGCGTACTTCGATGCGCTGCAGAACGTTCCCGCCGTCGACGGTTCCAACGCCCGGGATATCGCCCACGCCCCCATCGTCACGTCGTTCGCCGAGCGCGCCAAGGCTGGCCCGATCAAGACGATTGTCGCGTCTGCCGATTCCGATATGGGTCGCAAGCGCGTGTCGGCCACGCAGCTGATCGCCGCGTACCGCAATGTTGGCCTGCGTTGGGCTGATCTTGATCCGCTCAAGCGTCAGGAGCGCCCGCCGGTGCCGGATCTGGACCCGGCTTTCTACGGTTTCACTGAAGCCGATCAGGACATCATCTTCAATGCCAGCAACACGTATTTCGGCAAAGAATCGATGAGCCTGCGCGAGCTGGTCAACAACCTGCGCGAGACGTACTGCGGCTCGATCGGCGCCGAGTTCATGTACATCAGCGACCAGGCGCAAAAGCGCTGGTGGCAAGAGCGTCTGGAAACCATTCGCTCCAAGCCGACGTTCTCGGCTGAAAAGAAAAAGCACATCCTGGAACGCCTGACGGCCGCTGAAGGCCTCGAGCGCTTCCTGCATACGAAGTACGTCGGTCAGAAGCGTTTCTCGCTGGAAGGCGGCGAAAGCTTCATCGCGGCGATGGACGAGCTGATCCAGCATTCCGGCGCCAAGGGCGTGCAGGAAATCGTGATCGGCATGGCCCACCGCGGCCGTCTGAACGTGCTGGTCAACACGCTGGGCAAGATGCCCGCCGACCTGTTTGCCGAATTCGAAGGCAAGCACGTGGACGACCTGCCGGCTGGCGACGTGAAGTACCACAAGGGCTTCTCGAGCGATGTGACCACGCCGGGCGGCCCCGTCCACCTGTCGCTGGCGTTCAACCCGTCGCACCTGGAAATCGTCAACCCGGTCGTCGAAGGCTCGGTCAAGGCACGTCAGGAGCGTCGCGGCGACAAGCACGGCGCGCAAGTGCTGGCTGTGCAGGTGCACGGTGACGCGGCCTTCGCTGGCCAGGGCGTCGTGATGGAAACGCTGAACCTCGCGCAAACGCGCGGTTACGGCACGGGCGGCACGATCCATATCGTGATCAACAACCAGATCGGTTTCACGACGTCGGACCCGCGCGACTCGCGCTCGACGCTGTACTGTACCGACGTGGTCAAGATGATCGAAGCGCCGGTTCTGCACGTGAACGGCGACGATCCGGAAGCCGTCGTGCTGGCCATGCAACTGGCCGTGGACTTCCGTACCGAGTTCCAGAAGGACATTGCGGTCGACATCATCTGCTTCCGTAAGCTCGGCCACAACGAGCAAGACACGCCGGCAATGACGCAGCCGCTGATGTACAAGAAGATCGGCACGCACCCCGGCACGCGCAAGCTCTACGCAGACAAGCTCGTCACGCAGAACACGCTGAAGACCGAAGAGCCGGACGCCCTGGTGCAGGAATTCCGTGCCGCCATGGACGCGGGCAAGCACACGGTCGACCCGGTGCTGTCGAACTTCAAGAACAAGTTCGCTGTGGATTGGCTGCCGTTCCTGAACCGCAAATGGACGGATGCGGCCGATACCGCTGTGCCGATGGCCGAACTCAAGCGTCTGGCCGAGCGCATCACCGCCATCCCCGATCACTTCAAGCTGCACCCGCTGGTTGAGAACGTCGTCAACAACCGCGCAAAAATGGGCAAGGGCGAGCTGTCGCTGGACTGGGGCATGGGCGAGCACCTGGCTTTCGCATCGCTGGTGGCGTCTGGCTACCCGGTGCGTATCACTGGTCAGGATGCGGGTCGCGGTACGTTCACGCACCGTCACGCAGTCCTGCACGATCAGAACCGCGAGCGTTGGGACGCCGGCAGCTACATCCCGCTGCAGAATGTGTCGGAGAGCCAAGCTCCCTTTACGGTGATCGACTCGGTGCTGTCGGAAGAGGCCGTGATGGGCTTCGAGTATGGCTATTCGTCGGCTGAGCCGAACACCCTGGTGATCTGGGAAGCCCAGTTCGGTGACTTCGCCAACGGCGCACAGGTCGTGATCGATCAGTTCATCTCGTCGGGCGAAGTGAAGTGGGGTCGTGCCTCGGGTCTGACGCTGATGCTGCCGCATGGCTACGAAGGCCAAGGTCCGGAGCACAGCTCGGCACGCCTGGAGCGCTACCTGCAGCTCTGCGCAGACCACAACATGCAAGTGGTGCAGCCGACCACGCCGGCGCAGATCTTCCACCTGCTGCGTCGCCAGATGATCCGGATGTTCCGCAAGCCGCTGATCATCCTGACGCCGAAGTCGCTGCTGCGCAGCAAGGACGCTGTGTCGCCGCTGTCGGATCTGGCCAAGGGCCATTTCGAAACGGTGATCGCCGATACGGCCGAAGATCTGAACGCCGCCAAGGTCAAGCGCGTCGTGGCCTGCTCGGGCAAGGTCTACTACGACCTGGTCAACGCCCGTAAGGAACGTGGCCTGACCGACACGGCCATCATCCGTGTGGAACAGCTCTATCCGTTCCCGCACAAGGCGTTCGCAGCCGAGCTGAAGAAGTATCCGAACCTCGCCGAAGTGGTGTGGTGCCAGGACGAGCCGCAGAACCAGGGCGCCTGGTTCTTCGTGCAGCACTACATCCTGGAGAACATGACCGAGGGTCAGAAGCTGGGCTACGCAGGTCGCCCGGCATCGGCATCGCCGGCCGTGGGCTACTACGCCAAGCACAACGAGCAGCAGAAGGCGCTGATCGATGCCGCGTTTGGCAAGCTCAAGGGCTTCGTGCTGAACAAGTAAGCGACCTCTGCACCAAGGCGGCAGCTTCGGCTGTCGCCTTGACGCATCTTCGCTCCCGAATTCCACCGTATATCGAATTAGCGCGGCTCCCGCACAAGAGGAGCACGTGCACATGAATCCAAGGAACCACCGAAATGGCTATCGTTGAAGTCAAGGTCCCGCAGTTTTCCGAGTCCGTTGAAGAAGGCACGCTGATCTCCTGGAAGAAGAAGCCGGGCGAAGCCGTGGCCCAGGATGAAATCCTGATCGAAGTCGAGACCGATAAGGTCGTGCTGGAAGTGCCGGCTCCGTCGGCTGGCGTGCTGGCCGAAGTGCTGGTGGCGGACGGCGCAACCGTGACGTCGGAACAGCTGCTGGCCAAGATCGACACCGAAGGCAAGGCAGGCGTCGCAGCTCCTGCTGCTGCGCCGGCTCCCGCGGCGGCTGCTCCGGCGCCGGCACCGGCTGCTGCCGCTCCGGCCGCCGCTGCAGCGGGTGGCGTGGCGATGCCGTCGGCCGCCAAGCTGATGGCTGAGAACAACCTGTCGGCTGGCCAAGTGGCCGGCACGGGCCGCGATGGCCGCATCACCAAGGGCGACGTGCTGGGTGCCGTGGCTGGTGGCGCCAAGCCGGCTGCTGCTGCCGCTCCGCAAGCCGCACGTCCGGCGTTGCAGCAAGTGGCTGCTCCGGTGGACTTCGCCGCTCTGGGCGACCGCCCGGAAGAGCGCGTGCCGATGAGCCGCCTGCGCGCCCGTATCGCCGAGCGCCTGGTGCAGTCGCAATCGACCAACGCCATCCTCACCACCTTCAACGAAGTCAACATGAAGCCGGTGATGGACTTGCGGGCCAAGTTCAAGGACCAGTTCGAGAAGACCCACGGCGTGAAGCTGGGCTTCATGTCGTTCTTCGTGAAGGCGGCTGTCCACGCGCTGAAGAAGTACCCAGTCATCAACGCATCGGTTGACGGCAACGACATCGTCTACCACGGCTACTTCGACATCGGTATCGCTGTCGGCTCGCCGCGCGGCCTGGTGGTGCCCATCCTGCGCAATGCCGACCAGATGAGCCTGGCCGATATCGAGAAGAAGATTGCCGAGTTCGGCCAGAAGGCCAAGGACGGCAAGCTGACGCTGGACGACCTGACCGGCGGTACGTTCTCGATCTCGAACGGCGGCACGTTCGGCTCGATGCTGTCGACCCCGATCATCAACCCGCCGCAATCGGCCATCCTGGGCGTACACGCCACCAAGGATCGCGCCGTGGTGGAAAACGGCCAAGTCGTGGTCCGCCCGATGAACTACCTGGCCATGTCCTACGACCACCGCATCATCGACGGCCGCGAAGCCGTGCTGGGCCTGGTGGCAATGAAGGAAGCGCTGGAAGATCCGGCCCGCCTGCTGCTGGACCTGTAATCGACGCGTTGATGACCTGAGACGCCGCAGCCCGTTGGGTGCAGCGGCGTCCGAATCGAGGATTTCTCCATGAGCAAAGAATTTGACGTGCTGGTGATCGGCGCCGGCCCCGGTGGCTACATCGCCGCCATCCGCGCTGGCCAGCTGGGCCTGAACGTGGCCTGCTGCGAAGACAACGCCTACGACGATCCGAAGGGCGAGCCGCGCCTGGGCGGCACCTGCCTGAACGTCGGCTGCATTCCCTCGAAGGCGTTGCTAGCCTCGTCGGAAGAGTTCGAGAACGTGAACCACCATCTGGCCGACCACGGCATCACGGTGGACGGCGTCAAGGTCGACGTGGCCAAGATGCTTAAGCGCAAGGACGACATCGTCGGCAAGATGACCAAGGGCATCGAGTTCCTGTTCCGCAAGAACAAGGTGACGCTGCTCAAGGGCCACGGCAAGTTCGTCGGCAAGACCGACGCTGGCTATCAGGTCGAGATTGCAGGCAAGGCAGGCACGGAAGTCGTGACGGCCAAGCACGTGATCATCGCTACGGGCTCGAAGGCTCGTCATCTGCCGGGCGTGAAGGTCGACAACGTGACCATCGCCGACAACGAAGGCGCACTGAAGTTTGGCGAAGTGCCGAAGAAGCTGGGCGTGATCGGTGCCGGCGTGATCGGCCTCGAGCTGGGCTCGGTGTGGCGCCGTCTGGGCGCCGAAGTGACGATTCTCGAAGCGCTGCCGAGCTTCCTCGGTGCGGCTGACGAATCCGTTGCCAAGGAAGCCAACAAGCTGCTGACCAAGCAGGGCCTGAAGATCAACGTCGGCGTGAAGGTCGGCGAGATCGAATCGTCGGGCAAGGGCGTAAAGGTCAACTACACCGACGCTGCCGGCGCTGCGCAAGTGCTGGAGTGCGACAAGTTGATCGTGTCGATCGGCCGCGTGCCGAACACCGACAACCTGGGCTTGGAAGCGATCGGCCTGGCGGCGGATCAGCGTGGCTTTATCGAGGTGGACGAACACTGCGCGACCAAGCTGCCGAACCTGTGGGCGATCGGCGACGTGGTGCGTGGCCCGATGCTGGCGCACAAGGCAGAAGACGAAGGCGTGGCTGTGGCCGAGCGCATCGTCGGCCAGAAGCCGCACATCGACTACAACTGCATTCCGTGGGTTATCTACACGTACCCGGAAATTGCATGGGTGGGCAAGACCGAGCAGCAGCTCAAGGCCGAAGGGCGCGAGACCAAGGCGGGCCAGTTCCCGTTCATGGCGAACGGTCGTGCACTGGGCATGGGCGCATCCGACGGTTTCGTGAAGGTCATCGCTGATGCGAAGACCGATGAAATCCTGGGCGTGCACATCGTGGCGGCCAACGCCTCGGACTTGGTTGCCGAAGCCGTGGTGGCAATGGAGTTCAAGGCTGCAGCTGAAGATATCGGCCGTATCTGCCATCCGCACCCTTCGATGTCGGAAGTGATGCGCGAAGCTGCGCTGGCGGTCGACAAGCGTCAGCTCAATATGTAAATCGCAAGCCGCAAGGCAAGCACGATGCCCGGTGAATCCACAAGATTGCCGGGCATCGGTCCATTTGGGCCCGCAAACGGTGCCCCAAGCAGATTAAGCAGATGAACGTCCAGGAAACCTACCTACAGGAACTGAAGGCGCGCGGCTATCAGCCCGACGAAGCGCAACAACGCGCCGTCGATCGCCTGCAGCGGTGCTACGACGAATGGGTTGCCTACAAGGCCCGTCGTTCGAACGCGCTGCGCAAGATGCTCGTGCGCCCCGATTTGCCGCGTGGGGTCTACATGTGGGGCGGGGTGGGGCGCGGCAAGTCGTTCCTGATGGATGCGTTCTATAGCTGCGTGCCATTGGTGCGCAAGACGCGTCTGCACTTTCACGAGTTCATGCGCGAAGTGCATCGCCAACTGGAAGAACTGCGCGGCCGCGCTGATCCGCTGGACGAGCTGGCCCGTCGCATCGCCAAGCGCTACCGCTTGATCTGTTTTGACGAATTCCACGTCAGCGACGTTGCCGACGCGATGATCCTGCACCGCTTGCTCGATCAGCTCTTTGCCAACGGTGTGCAGTTTGTGATGACGTCCAACTATCGTCCGGACTTGCTGTATCCGGACGGCCTGCACCGCGACCGTGTGCTGCCGGCCATTGCGCTGCTGCAGGAGAAGCTCGACGTCCTCAACGTCGACGCGGGCGTCGATTACCGCAAGCGCGCGATGGAGCAAGTGCAAGCCTATTACACGCCGCTAGGCGCGAAGGCCAATTCGGCGTTGCGCGATGCGTTTACGGCGGTGGCCGGAGTGCCGGACGAGTCGCCGGTGCTGCGCATCGAGCACCGTGAGATTCGTGCGGCGCGCAAGGCCGGCGGTGTGGTGTGGTTCGACTTCGCCACGCTGTGCGGTGGCCCGCGCTCGCAGAACGATTATTTGGAGATCGCTTCGCGCTTTCACACCGTTATCCTGGCCGATGTGCCGAAGATGACGCCGCGCATGGCATCCGAGGCGCGCCGCTTCACGTGGCTGATCGACGTGTTCTACGACCACAAGGTCAAGCTGCTGATGTCGGCGGAGGTGCCGGCAGACGAGTTGTACACCGAAGGCCAGATGGCCAACGAATTCCAGCGGACCGTGTCGCGCATCGTCGAGATGCAGTCGCGCGAATACCTCGAGGCACCTCGCCGCGAAGTGGACACGTCACTGACCTGATCTCGCCCGCTGCCGTGTGACTAGTGCGACGTCGGCGGCGAATTGCGATGCGACGGCGGCGCCTGCGAGGGCCGCAAGCTGGCGCCAAAGAAGTCATGTGGCAGGCGCTCGGTTTTGCGATTGACGTTGCGGAACGCGCCTTCCACCAGCATGGGCGCTACATTGCTCACATCGGTTTGCGACGCCATGGTCACGTCTTCGGTAAAGCCGCGTTCGCACAGCTCGCGGCCGGACACAGAATCAAGCAGCCACGCTTTCATCATGCCGGTCTGCGACGCCTCGCGATAAATCGCGCGAGCGGCGAGCGCTTCGGGCGAGAGCGCTTGCGGCAAGAACCCCGCCACCGTTTCCGACAGGTGATGCACGATTGCACCGGCGGCGAGCCAGTCTTCAAGGGCGGGGCGCAGGCTGCCATCGGCCCAGCGTTCTCCTGAGGCCACCACGGCCACGCGACGGCCCAGCCGCGATGCTGCTTCAGCCACCGCGCGCGCGTTGCGCAGGCAACCAGCAAACGTCGGCGTCGATCCGGTGGCGAGTGCGAGTGTTGCCCCATTAGGCGAGGGCAGGACGAGGTTGCTGCCCATTGGCAATTCCCGCAGCGACGTTGGCGAGAGCGTATACCCCGCCTGACTGCGGTTGTGGCCCGCCAGCATGGCCCCGGCACGGCGCGCGAAGGTTTCAGCGCTGGCGTCGCGCCATGGGTACGGATAGATGCGTGCCCCGCGCGCCACGGCCACATCCACACAAGTGCAGAAGGAAAGCACGTCCACCACGATGACGGCGTCGCAATGTGGCGCCAGCGCGGATGCTCCGTGCTCACCCCATTCGCAGTGGATGTTGTACAGGCTGAATTCGGTTGCCATGTCGCGCCCTCCTGTTTGGCTGGTGCAGCTATTCACTATAGGCGGCTTATTTTTTTATGGGAAAGTGGGCATGTTGAGGTGCGCTGAGGGTCGCATTTCAGGCTGATTCTTATTGGACCGTGCTTGATGCGTATCAAGGGCGCGCCGGGGGATGCTGGCTAGCATCGTCCTCATAATGACGACGATATTCGCCCCCAACCATCCAACCGCGCCGGTTGCCGGCATAGGTTCGCCTCCTGGCCCGAGCGGAGCCGCCGCGTCGCGCATCACCTGCTATCACTGCGCATCGCCACTGGATGGCGCCACCGCTCTGCGCGCTGACATCGGCGGCAAGTCCCGCGAATTTTGCTGTGCCGGCTGCCAGGCTGTCGCGCAAACGCTGCACGCCTCCGGCATGGGCCACGTCTATGACGGCCCAATCGCTTTCGCCAAGCCCATCGAAGGTGACCGTCGCACCGAAGCCGAAGCTGTTTGGGCAACCTACGATCTGCCCGTCATGCGTGAGCGCTTCGTGCGCACGAGCGCTGACGGTGCGGAAGAACTTTCCCTTGCGATCAGCGGCATGCGTTGCGCTGCGTGCGTCTGGCTGATCGAGCGTGCGCTCTCGCGAGTGCCGGGCGTGCGCGAAGCTACCGTCAATTACGCCACGGAACGTGCGCGCATCGTCGGAGATGCAGGGGCGATGCGGCTGTCCGCGGTGTTCGCTGCCATTGCCGACGTCGGATATGAAGCCTGGCCAGACCAGCCGTCCGCCCGCCGCACTGCCGAGGCGCGCGAACGCCGCAGCCTGCTGATCCGCTTGGGGCTGGCGATGCTCGGCATGATGCAAGTGATGATGTACGCGTGGCCGGTGTACCTGCACGGCAGCGACATCCCCGCGAGCCAGACGCGCCTGATGCAGTGGGCCAGCCTGATGCTGACCGTGCCCGTGGTGTTGATTTCTGCGCGACCCATCTTCATCAATGCGTGGCGGCAAGTGAGGCATGCGCACGTCGGCATGGATGTGCCCGTGGCGCTGGGGATCGGCGCAGCGTTCATTGCCAGCGTATTCGCTACGTTGCGTGGTCATGGCGAAACGTATTTCGATTCCGTGACGATGTTCGTCGCTTTCCTGCTGGCGGCGCGCTATCTCGAACTGCGTGCGCGGCAGAGTGCAGCTTCCGGCGCTGAAGCGTTGGTGCATCAGTTGCCAGCCACCTGCCGGCGGTTCCATGCCGAAAGCGGCGCGCTGGAAACCATCCCCGTTGCAGCCTTGCAGCAAGGCGATTGCGTGGAAGTGCGCGCTGGTGAAGTTCTGCCCGCCGACGGCACCATTGAACGCGGCGCCACTGAGATCGACGAATCGCTTCTCTCCGGTGAAAGCGTGCCGCGCCCGCGCGACGTGGGCGCGACCGTGCTGGCAGGCAGCTACAACGTCGTCAGCGCCATTCGCGTGCGTGTCAATCGCGTTGGCGCCCAGACACGCCTTGCCGCCATCGTGGATCTGCTGGAACGCGCCTTGACGGACAAGCCACGCATGGCTGAACTCGCTGATCGTGTTGCCGGGCGCTTTGTGGCAGTGCTGCTCGGCTGGGCGCTACTGACGGCGATCGCGTGGTGGTGGATCGATCCGACACGCATGTTTGCCGTCACCGTGGCGGTGCTGGTGGTGAGTTGCCCATGTGCGTTGTCGCTGGCCACGCCGTCTGCGCTGGCCGCGGCCAGTGGAGCGCTGGCACGGCGCGGTGTGCTGGTCACGCGTGGCCACGCGATCGAGAGCCTGGCAGCCGTGACGGACGTGCTGCTCGACAAGACCGGTACGCTCACCGAGGGGCGTTTGTGCTTGCTGAGCATCGAGACCTTCGCCGATGTGGATGCCGAACACTGCCTCGCATTGGCATGCGCGATGGAGCAATCCGAGAATCACCCGATCGCCCAGTCGCTGCGGGCCGCCACCTCCGCTGAAATGCCGTTGCCAACGTTGGGGCGCGTGACCAATGTGCCGGGGCAGGGCGTGTATGCCCTGGCCGATAACCAATTGGTGCGTCTTGGAACGCAGTCGTTCGCGGCAGTGCACTACGCAGATCAGCCCGTTGCTTCCATTCGTTACGGCACGGAAGCACCGATGGAGGAAGTGCCGCCGGCGGCCGCATGCACGTCGGTCTGGCTCGGCCGCAATGGCCAACCGCTCGCGCGCTTCACTCTGGCCGATACGCCGCGGGCCGATGCGCCTGCATGCCTGAGTGCCTTGCGCGCACAAGGATTGCGCTTGCACCTCGTTTCCGGCGATGCGCCTGAGACCGTGCACTGGTGGGCCAACCGCCTCGGCATCGACCGCGCCGCGGGCGGCGTCAGCCCGGAAGACAAACGCGCCTACGTGCGCAAGCTGCAGGCAGACGGCGCCCGTGTGCTTGCCGTCGGCGACGGCATCAACGATGCGCCGTTGCTCGCCCAGGCGCAGGTCTCCATCGCCATTGGGTCGGGTGCGCCCCTCGCCCAGGCCGGCGCCGACGCCATCCTCACCGAGCCTCGCCTGTTTGCCATTAGCGAGGCCGTGTCGATCGGCCGTCGCACGTTGCGCGTGGTGCGCCAGAACCTCGGCTGGGCTTTCGCCTACAACGCGATCAGCATTCCGCTCGCCACGCTGGGGTGGCTGTCGCCGCTGGCGGCGGGCATCGGCATGTCGGTGTCGTCGTTGCTGGTAGCGCTCAATGCGTGGCGCTTGTCGCGCGCGGTCTAGGAGGGCTGCCATGGAAACCCTATTCCTGCTGATTCCGCTGTCGCTGATGTTGGTTGTGGCGATTGTCGGAGTGCTGTGGTGGGCGGTCGGCTCGGGGCAGTACGACGATCTCAAGGCGCCGGCTGAATCGATTTTGCTCGACCCTGATACCCCGGTGCGTGACGCAATGTCGCGGGACGGAACTACTTGACCACGTTGGCTGGGGTGCCTTGATGCACGTCAAGACTCGATTGTCGCCCCATTCTTAACATGACCCTATCAAACCAACACTCTCGGGGAGCAAGCATGCAATCGTCCAGCGCGTTGCAGCCCACCCAGACCTTCAACTACCGCGTTGTTCGCCAGTTCTCGATCATGACGATCGTCTGGGGCATCGTCGGTATGGCGGTCGGTGCGCTGATCGCGGCCCAGTTGATCTGGCCGCAACTGAATTTCGGGGTGCCTTGGCTGACCTATGGTCGGCTGCGTCCTCTGCACACGAATGCCGTCATCTTTGCGTTTGGCGGCAGCGCACTGTTTGCGACGTCTTACTACATCGTGCAGCGTACCTGCCAGGTGCGTTTGCTTTCCGACAAGCTTGCCGCCTTCACGTTCTGGGGCTGGCAGGCGGTGATCGTGGCCGCCGCCATCACGCTGCCGCTTGGCTACACGAGTTCGAAGGAATACGCCGAACTCGAATGGCCGATCGACATCCTGATCACCGTGGTGTGGGTGGCCTACGCGATCGTCTTCTTCGGCACCATTGCCAAGCGCAAGACCCGGCACATCTACGTCGCCAACTGGTTCTTCGGCGCCTACATCATCACGATCGCGCTGCTGCATATCGTCAACAACGCTGAGTTGCCGGTGTCGCTGTTCAAGTCGTATTCGGCTTATGCCGGTGTGCAGGATGCGATGGTGCAATGGTGGTACGGCCACAACGCAGTGGGCTTCTTCCTGACCACCAGCTTCCTGGGCATGATGTATTACTTCGTGCCCAAGCAGGCCGAGCGCCCGATCTATTCGTATCGCTTGTCGATCGTGCACTTCTGGGCACTGAACTTCACGTACATGTGGGCGGGCCCTCACCACCTGCAATACACCGCACTGCCTGACTGGGCTCAGTCGCTCGGCATGGTGTTCTCGCTCATTCTGCTGGCGCCGTCGTGGGGCGGCATGATCAACGGGATCATGACCCTGTCGGGCGCCTGGCACAAACTGCGCACCGATCCGATCCTGAAGTTCCTCGTGGTGGCGCTGTCGTTCTACGGCATGGCGACGTTCGAGGGCTCGATGATGTCCATCAAGACAGTGAATGCGCTGTCGCACTACACCGATTGGACGATCGGGCACGTTCACTCGGGTGCCCTCGGCTGGGTGGCGATGATCACCATCGGTTCGATGTACTACATGATCCCGCGGCTGTTTGGCCAACAGAGGATGTACAGCACACGCCTGATCGAGGTGCACTTCTGGGTGGCGACCATCGGCGTGGTGCTCTACATCGCTGCCATGTGGGTTGCCGGCGTGATGCAAGGTCTGATGTGGCGCGCTACTGAGGCCGACGGCACGCTGACCTACAGCTTCGTTGAAGCGGTGAAGGCAACGTACCCGTTCTATCTGATTCGCCTCGCTGGCGGCCTGTGCTTCCTGGGCGGCATGCTGCTGATGGCATTCAACGTGTTCAAGACCATCCAGGGCAGCAAGGCCGTCGATGCACCAATTCCTCAACCGGCCCAGACCCCGATGGTCGCGGCTCAGTGAGGAGGGGAACATGAGCAACCAATCCAACAAGTTTTTCTCGCACGAGACGCTGGAAAAGAACATCGGCTTCCTGATCGTGCTGACGCTGGTGGTGGTCAGCATTGCAGGCCTGGTGCAGATCGTGCCGCTGTTCTTTCAGCATTCGACCACTGAACCGGTCAAGGGCATCGCTCCGTATTCGCCGCTGCGGCTGGCGGGGCGCGACATCTACATCCGCGAAGGCTGCGTCGGGTGCCACTCGCAGCAAGTGCGTACGCTGCGCGCCGAAACCGAACGCTACGGCCACTATTCGCTGGCAGGCGAATCGGTGTTCGATCACCCGTTCCTGTGGGGCTCCAAGCGCACGGGCCCGGATCTGGCGCGCGTGGGGCAACGCTATTCGGACGACTGGCATCGCATCCATCTGCGCGACCCGCGTGAGGTGGTGCCCGAGTCGAACATGCCTTCGTATGTGTGGCTCTCGAAGACGCCGCTGGACAACAGCGACATCGAAAAGAAGATGCACGTCCTGCGCCAGCTCGGTGTGCCGTACACGGATGCTCAGATCGCCGGGGCGCGTGAGCAACTCGCAGGCAAGACGGAAGAGGATGCCGTGGTCGCCTACCTGCAAGGCCTCGGTGTGGAACTGCGCAACGTCCGGGACGTGGCTGTCGAGCCGGCTGCCGCGCCTGCCACCGTTGCGGCCAAGGAGTGAGCCATGGCCATGCTGAGTGCAATTGCGACTGCCGTCTTCCTCGTGCTGTTCGTCTGCATTACCTGGTGGGCATTCTCCGCGCATCGCCGCGCTGCGAATGCGGAATCGGCCATGCTGCCGTTTCTGCTGCCCGATGAGGCCGAGGTCGCCGGTGCGCGCGCAGACGCGTCGCGCCCGCATCAATAAGGACACAGAATCATGAGCGACTTCATTTCGGAGTTCTGGGGGTATTACATCGCAGCGATCGCCTTGGTCGGCATCGTGTGGTGCATCTGGCTGCTGTTCTCCCAGCGGCGCATTCAAGTGGCACCGGGGCACAGCGCCGGTGAAGATACAGGCCATGTCTGGGATGGCGATCTGCGTGAATTGAACAATCCGCTGCCGCGCTGGTGGATGTGGATGTTCCTGCTGTCGTGCATCTTTGCGTTGGGATACCTGATCCTGTACCCCGGCCTGGGTGCATACGGCGGGGTGCTTGGTTTCTCCACGCGCGGCGAGCTGGCCTCGCAGCGTGCGGCGGCCGATGCTCAGGTCCGCCCGCTCTATGAGCGCTATGCCGGCATGGACATCAAGCAGATCGCCGCCGACCCGCAGGCCCATGAGATCGGCCAGCGCCTGTTCCTGAACAACTGTGCGCAGTGCCATGGCTCGGACGCTGGCGGCGCGAAGGGCTTCCCGAACCTGACCGACAACGACTGGCTGTACGGCGGCGAGCCCGAGACGATCTTGACGACCATCACCAAGGGGCGTCACGGCGTCATGCCATCCCTCGCGGCGGTGGTGGACGGCAATCAGGCTGTCAACGTGGCCAACTATGTGCGTTCGCTGTCGGGCCTGTCTTACGACCCGATCAAGGCAGCGCGTGGCGAACCGACGTTCAAGTCGGTCTGCGCGGCCTGCCACACGGCAACCGGCAAGGGCAATCAGGCGCTCGGCGCGCCCAACCTGACCGACCGCGTCTGGCTGTACGGCAGTTCGGAAGCGACCATCGTCGAGACCATCCTCAAGGGCCGTGACAACACAATGCCGGCACACGAGAACCTGCTCTCGCCGGAGAAGATCCGCATGCTGGCGGCCTATGTCTGGGGTCTGTCGAACAGCAACACGAGTCACGCGCAATGAGCGACAAAGAACCAGCCTGGCGCCCGATGACGCCCGCCACCGCGGCGGCGGGCGCCGAGGACGCCCCGACCGAGCAGATGCTCTATGAGGTCCGGCGCAAGATTTATCCGCGCGCCGTGACCGGCGCCTTCGCGCGTTGGCGCGTCTGGCTGGTGTTGGCCACGCAAGCCATTTTTTATGGCTTGCCGTGGTTCCAGTGGAACGGTCGCCAAGCAGTGCTGTTCGACCTGGGCGCACGCAAGTTCTACCTCTTTGGCCTCGTGTTGTGGCCGCAGGATGTCATCTATCTGACGGTGCTGCTGGTGCTATCGGCGCTGGCGCTGTTTCTGTTTACGGCGGTGGCAGGGCGGCTCTTCTGCGGCTATGCCTGTCCGCAGACGGTCTACACAGAAATCTTTATGTGGATCGAGCGGCATGTCGAAGGTGACCGCTTTGCCCGCATCCGGCTCGATGGCGAGCGTTGGAGCTTGCGCAAGCTGCGCCTCAAGGCCACCAAGCATTCGGCTTGGGTGCTGATCGCGCTGTGGACGGGCTTCACCTTCGTCGGCTTCTTCACGCCGATCCGCGACCTGGGCATGGAGACCTGGACGCTGTCGCTCGGCCCTTGGCAGACGTTCTGGATGCTGTTCTACGCATTTGCGACCTGGGGTAACGCCGGTTTCATGCGCGAACAGGTCTGCCGCTACATGTGTCCCTACGCTCGTTTCCAGAGCGTGATGGTCGATCCCGATACCTACGTCGTCACTTATGACACGCAGCGCGGTGAGCCGCGCGGAAGCCGATCGCGCAACGCTGATTTCGAAGCGCAGGGTCTGGGTGCCTGCGTGGACTGCAGCATCTGTGTACAGGTATGCCCGACCGGCATCGACATCCGCCAGGGGCTGCAATACGAATGTATCGGTTGCGGCGCCTGCATTGACGCCTGCGATCAGGTCATGGACAAGATGCGTTACGCGCGCGGTCTGATCCGCTATACGTCGGAACGCGCGATGCGCGATCGGCTCAGTCCGAAGGACGCCCGTCGGCATCTGCTGCGCCCGCGGGTGCTGATCTATACCGGGATCATGTTGGTGCTCATCACCGGCTTCATCGTGGCGTTGGCCATGCGGCAGCCGCTCAAGGTCGACGTGATTCGTGATCGTGGTGCACTGGCCCGTGAAGTAGATGGCGGCAAGATCGAGAACGTTTATCGCCTGCAACTGATGAACGCGTCCGAGCACCCCATACGCGTGACCATCACCGCGGAGGGCATGCCGGAACTGGACGTGCAGGGCGGCAGCGGCGAGTCGACCACATTGGAGTTGCCGCCCGCGGCCAACCGACTGCTGCCTGTGCGCGTACGCCGGCCGGCCGACGATGCCGCCCCCGGCTCACACAAAATCCGTTTCGTCATCCATGCAGACAGCGGTAGCGACAGCCTCGTACTGCGCGAACCGTCGAGCTTCATCGTGCCGCGCTGATGCGGCATCCCCAACAGGAGGCAACGATGCACGCAACGCAATCTTCCGCACAGGCCCGTCCCTGGTGGCGCGAGCCCTGGCCATGGCTGCTGATGGCAGGGCCGTTCGTCGCCATGGTCGGCTGCGGCGTCACCATCTGGCTGGCAATGTCGCATCCCGATCCTGCTATTCATGACAACGTGGTGCGCCGCGGTTTGGTTGTTGAAAAGACGGTCGTCGCGCCGCCACATGCCATTCACGCGGAGGCCCGATGAAACGTCGACTGCTGATGTGGATTCTGTGGCCGGCATTTCTGTCGGCCGCGTTGGCTGAGCTGGTGGTTTTTGCGGTGGTGGACCCCGCCGACCTGCGCTTCTTCGGCGAACAGATCACGGTGTCGACCCAGGCGGTCTACACCGTGTCGTTCTTTGTGTTCTGGTTGCTGTGCGGATTGTCGAGCGCGCTGACGCTCTATGTGTCACCGGGCATCGGCAAACTGGAAGCGCATGAACACCCGCTCGTGTGAACGGGAGCCATGGAAGCAGCTTAGGCGGCCTGACCGCTCATGACCTGGCGCAGGCCGGCCAGGTCGACCAACTTGACGTGGCGCTGGCGGATCTGAATGAGACCCGCTTCGGCAAAGCGCGAGAACAGGCGGCTGACGGTTTCGAGCTTCAGACCCAGATAGCTGCCAAGTTCTTCGCGGCTCATACGCAGCACAAACTCGGTCGACGAATATCCTCGCTGGGCCGATCGCTTCGAGAGGTTGAGCAGGAACGCTGCCAGACGCTCCTCCGCACGCATGGAGCCCAGCGTGAGAAGCATCAGATGATCCTGAGAGATTTCCTTGCTCATGATGCGCAGGAACTGATGCTGCAGCGAAGGCAGCCGGCGCGAAAGGTGCTGCAGCTCGTCGTAGCGCACCACGCAGACTTCAGTATCTTCGAGCGCGGTGGCGTCCGACACGTGGCGCATGTCGCCAATGCCATCGAGCCCGACGATTTCACCCGGCAGATGGAACCCAGTGATCTGGTGTCGACCGTCTTCAAGCGTCAGATGGGTTTTGAGCGTGCCGAAACGAATGCCGTAAACCGCTTCCAGAGGCTCCCCCAAGGAATAGAGCGATTGCCCCTTCTTAATGCGGATGCGTTCGCCGACCAAATCGTCCATCTTGCGCACGTCGTCCGAGTTCATTCCCACCGGCAGGCAGATTTGCCCGAGTACGCAGGTGGAACAACGCGAGGCTTGGTCGGTAAGTGCGATTCGAGTGAGCACGGGCGGGGGCGGCTGAATTTCGGGAAAGTGAAATGAGTAATTCTTGTGGTGCAACTGAGCCTTATTATAACGGCGACCTTCTTCGCGTCGGACATTTCCGATGCGGCAAAACGCACCAATTACGCTTAGTTCGCAACAGCAAAACGAAAACCTTGGCCCATATCAAAAGAGCGTCAGAAAGATGAGTGCCGCCGCGCTTCTGAGCGTTTTCCTGATTGCGTTGCTCGGCGGTGTCCATTGTCTGGCGATGTGCAGCGGTATCGCACTCGCGGCCGAGCGTGGGGCGGCGGCGGTGCGGATCGTGTCTCGCCGCCGACTATGGTTTGAGCAGGTCGTCATGCATGCCGGCCGGCTGACCACCTATACGCTGCTTGGCGCAATCATGGGTGCGATGGGTGCGACCGTCTGGCGCCAGCAATGGCTGCCGATTCAACGTGGCTTGTTTGCCTTCGCCAGTGCATTGCTACTCGCCTACGGTTTGTTGCTGCTCATGCGTTCCGCCGGAGATGTGTGGCGCAGCGTGTGGCTTGAGCGCTTGCTCGGCCGCGTCGCTGGTGGTCTGTCTCTAGTGGCCGCTAGGCTGGGCGGCAAGCTTCAGCGTCAGCCGCCGTTGCTGCGCCGCTATGTCACGGGTATGGCGTGGGGCTTAGTGCCGTGCGGTATGGTTTACGGCGCATTGGCTGTAGCGTTGTTGGCAGGCAACGCAGCCTCAGGGGCCGTGGTTATGCTCGTCTTTGGTGCCGGCACACTGCCCAACCTTCTGATGATGTCTGGCTTGGCCGGGTGGTTGCGAGGGCTGTCGCGCCAGCGATGGGCGCGAAGCGCGGCTGGCATCGCCATCGCCGGATTTGGGGTCTGGGGGCTGGTTCACGCGATCTGGCTGCCAGAGATGCTTAACGCACACGGATTCTGTCTCGTGCTGTAAGCGCTTAAAGCGCGTAGAAATCACCATCCGGCCCGGGATGGGAGGCTAGGACATCTTCCCGGTTGCGGCGCTGCTGGAAATTGCCCTACAATCGACAACAATTCGATTCGCCACCCGCGCAAATCAACAATCCCAAGCGCGGCGCCAAGCGATGCCATCCAGCGGTAGAGTCACCCTGGACAGTCGATTCGGGCGGGCTGCCGTTCTTCTTGGTAGTCGTCCGGTGCAGTATCCGTCCCCATGGCGGCGGAAGAAATTGCCCTTGTGGTGCCTGACCGGCACCGGATCAACTCGCTCCTCCGGCCCTACTTTGCGGGCACAGCCACTGCGTTTCGGTGCAGGACCAATTGAATAATTGGCCTTCGCGCGCCGGGCCCGGGTGGGCAACAGCATTCAGAAATGCCGCGTGCTTCGCGGCGGGACGACAAACCTCAAGCGTGACGGCGACTGGCCGTGCGCGAGCAATGACGAGCCGCTCAACCCGATGAATACCCAAGAGGCGAAGATCGTCCTCGAGACCGCGCTGATCTGCGCGCAGGATCCGTTGCGAGTCAATGACTTGCGCAAGCTCTTCGACGAAGATGTTTCCGCAGACACCATCCGTGTGCTGCTCGAAGAACTGCGCCAGGACTGGCTGAATCGCGGTGTCGAACTGGTCGCGCTAGCCTCCGGCTGGCGCCTGCAGAGCCGCCCGGAAATGCGCGTGTATCTCGATCGCCTGCATCCGGAAAAGCCGCCCAAGTACTCGCGTGCCGTGATGGAAACCCTGGCGATCATCGCTTATCGCCAGCCGGTCACCCGCGGCGATATCGAAGACATTCGCGGTGTGACGGTCAACACGCAGGTCATCAAGCAGATTGAAGACCGCGGCTGGATCGAGGTCATCGGTCATCGCGACGTGCCGGGTCGCCCCGCGCTGTATGCGACGACCAAGCAGTTTCTCGACGATCTTGGCTTGCGCTCGCTGGACGAACTGCCGCCGCTGGAAGATGCCCGCGCTCAGGCGCAGGCGAGCCTTCTGGAGCAGGGCGCCATTGAATTCGAGGGTGGTGCAATTGCGGTAGAAGAGCTGACAGCGATGGTCAACGACGCGCCGGGAGGTGCTGAGAGCGTAGAGGCTCTGGTGGAGGGCTCTGCCGGATCGCCCGTTGGGGAGGCTTCCGTCGAAGCAGCTGAAACGCCAGCGCAACCTGTTGGGGTTGCGGTGGGTGATGAGCCAGAGCTGGAAACCGAGTCGCAAGCGATGAATGCGACCGAGGCAACTGAAGACGAGTACAAAACACCGGTCGAGCCGCCTGCGGCTCCCGCCAATGAACATTCGTGACGCCATGCCTGCCGCACAGTCGGTGCATGGTCTGAACCCCTAGATTTTTTGAAGACGTTGTGAGCACCCAGCCAGACTCCATGGATACACGTATGCCGGCCGACGCCGACGCTCAGCCGCCGCGACAAGACGGCGGTGATGGGACTGAGGCCGCGCCTCGTCGCAAGGGTTTGCGCCGAGGCTTGCGCAACCTCGTGGCTTCGCGCCGCCAGCAGCAGGATGGCCGCCCTGAGGGTGAAGCCGCTGAGGCCGGTGGTGCTGACGCCAGCCAGCCTGCGCAACCGCGCAAGAGCCGCGCGCCACGGGCACGCAAGCCGAAAGAGTCGGCTGGTGAGCCGGCGGTCGTTGCCGCAGAAGGTGCTGCACCAGCCGAGCAGGGACCAACAGAAGGCCAGGGCGAGCGGCGGGGCCCGCGCGGCCGTTTCGGCAAGAACCGTCGCCGTCAAGGCGAAGGCCAACCGGCGGAACGCGCCGATCGCAGTGATCGTACGGAAGGCGCTGGCGGCAAGAGTGTCGGCGGTCGTGGCAAGCAGCAGAACCGCAGCGGCAAACCGCAAGGCAAGGCTGGCGGCCAGACCCAGAATCGCGGGGGCAAGGGGCTGAAGGGCGGCAAGGGCTCCGAAGACGTCTTCCAATACGTGATTTCCGGCGCTTACGACTCGGAAGTTGACGCTGGCGGTGCATCGCAGCCCCCTAAGGCGCGCGAACTGACCTCCGACGACGACGCTCCCAAGCTGCACAAAATCCTGGCGGACGCCGGGCTTGGCTCGCGCCGCGACATGGAAGACCTGATCCTGCAAGGTCGCGTCTCCGTGAACGGCCTGCCGGCCCACATCGGCCAACGCATTCTCGCGACCGATCAGGTGCGCGTGAACGGCAAGCTGATCCAGCGCAAGCTGCCGAACAAGCCGCCGCGCGTGCTGCTATATCACAAGCCGGCCGGTGAAATCGTGAGCCAATCCGATCCGGAAGGCCGTCCGACGGTGTTCGATGCATTGCCGCGCATGAAGACCGGCAAGTGGGTCGCCGTCGGTCGCCTCGACTTCAATACCGAGGGCCTGCTGATTTTCACGACCTCCGGCGACATCGCCAACCGCTTCATGCATCCGCGCTATGGCGTTGAGCGTGAATATGCGGTGCGTACGCTGGGCGAGCTGGCCGAAACTGACCGTCAGAAGCTGCTGCACGGCATCCCGCTCCAGGACGGCGAAGCCAACTTCCTGCGCTGCGTCGATGGCGGCGGCGAAGGTGTCAATCATTGGTACCACGTCGCTCTGACGGAAGGTCGGAACCGCGAGGTTCGACGCATGTTCGAGGCAGTCAATCTGACTGTGTCGCGCCTGATCCGTACGCGCTATGGCAGCTTCGTTCTGCCGCGCGGGCTCAAGCGCGGGCGCTGGCAGGAGGTGTCGGCCGAGGATGTCCGCACGCTGATGGGCACGCTGGGCATGAAGGTGCCGACGGCCAGTTCTGGCGGTGGGCAAGACCGCCAGGGCAATCGTCGCCGTGGGCCGGCGCCGGTGCTGATGGGGCCGATGTCGTCCGGTTTTGCGGGTGAAGCCAACTTCCAGTCACGCGGTATGGGCGTTGAGAACGGTAATCGCGCGCAACCCGCGCAGCGCCGTCCGTCCAGCCCGCGTCAGCCCGATCCGATGCAAACGTCCATGGGCTACATCAATGTGGGCGGTCCGACCACGCTGACAGCGCGCACCCGTATGGGCGAGCGCCCGAATGGCCGCGGCGGCGCGGCCGGTGGCGGTGGTATGCGTGATGGCAATCGCGCGCCCGGCAACAAGCGCCCCGGAAAGAGTGGCGGCGGCACACCGAACGGCAACAAGGCGCCGCGCGGTGGTGGCAAACGCGGCGGTAAGCGCTAAAAATGTGGGCGTTGTGTGCGACCTTCGTCGCAACGCCCACATTTTTGTGGCGGCTTCGGGGCAATTTTTGCGTTTTGCCTCGAAGCGAGTTACAATATGAGTCTAATCAAAAGACATCCTGCAGAAGATGGGCGAATGATATGGGCGTTGCGCCCATTTTTTTTTGCTTCGGCAGGTTGACCATACCGGGAAATTCTTCAGGAAAAACGTGCATCTGACTGATCTGATTGAGAAAACCCTCACCGCCATGGGGTACGAGCTGGTGGAAGTGGAGCGCGCACCCGCCGGGCTGCTGCGCGTGTATATCGATCAGGCAGAGAACGGCATCGTCATTGAAGATTGCGAAAAAGTGAGCCATCAGCTCACGCGCGTGTTCGAAGTTGAAAACGTCAACTACGAACGGTTGGAAGTGTCGTCGCCCGGGCTGGACCGCCCGCTGCGCACGCTGGCCGACTTCACGCGCTTCGCCGGCCTTGAGGTCAAGGTGACGTTGCGCCTGCCAGTGGACGGGCAAAAGAATTTCACGGGAATCATTCAGGCTCCGACGGGCGAGCCAGGCCAGGAACGAATCGGCCTTGAGTTTGAGGGCAAGGAAGGCCCCGCACTGCTGGAATTCACGCTGTCGGAACTCGACCGCGCCCGGCTGGTGCCCGTGCTGGACTTCAAAGGAAATCGAAACAAAGGGAACAAGCAATGAGCCGCGAAGTTCTGTTGCTCGTCGATGCGCTTGCGCGCGAAAAAAACGTCGACAAGGATGTGGTGTTCGGGGCGCTGGAGGCCGCATTGGCTTCGGCGACCAAGAAGCGCTTTGAAGAAGACGTGGATGTGCGCGTGGCGATCGACCGTGAGTCGGGCGAACACGAAACCTTCCGTCGCTGGCTCGTCGTTCCCGACGATGCAGGCCTGCAGGAGCCGGACAAGCAGATTCTGCTGTTCGAAGCCAAGGAGCAGGACGCTGATATCGAGGTCGACGACTTTGTCGAAGAGCAGATCGAATCGGTTGAGTTCGGCCGTATCGGCGCGCAGGCTGCCAAGCAGGTGATCCTACAGCGCATCCGCGATGCCGAGCGCGAGCAGATCCTGAACGACTACCTGGATCGCGGCGAGAAGGTCATGACCGGCACGATTAAGCGCGCCGACAAGAAGGGCCTGATCGTGGAAACTGGCCGCGTCGAGGCGCTGCTGACCCGCGACCAGATGATCCCGAAGGAAAACCTGCGCACGGGCGACCGTGTCCGCGCGTACATCCTGAATGTCGATCGCACCGCACGTGGCCCCCAGATTGAGCTTTCGCGCACTTGCCCAGAGTTCCTGATCAAGCTCTTCGAAAACGAAGTGCCTGAAATGGAACAGGGCCTGTTGGAGATTAAGGCCGCCGCGCGCGATCCGGGCGTGCGTGCGAAAATCGCAGTCGTTGCACACGACAAGCGTATCGACCCGATTGGCACTTGCGTCGGCGTGCGCGGCACCCGTGTGACGGCTGTGCGCAACGAAGTTGGCGGCGAGGCTGTGGACATCGTGCTGTGGTCGGAAGACCCGGCGCAGTTTGTGATCGGTGCGTTGGCGCCGGCACAAGTTCAGTCGATCGTCGTGGACGAGGAAAAGCACAGCATGGACGTGGTTGTCGACGAGGAAAACCTCGCCGTGGCCATCGGCCGTAGCGGCCAGAACGTTCGCTTGGCGTCGGAGTTGACGGGCTGGCAGATCAACATCATGACGCCGGCAGAGTCTGCGCAGAAGCAGGCAGAAGAAAGCTCCGTCGTTCGCCAGTTGTTCATGGCGAAGCTGGACGTGGACGAAGAGGTTGCTGACATCCTGATCGAAGAGGGCTTCAGCTCGCTCGAGGAAGTGGCTTACGTGCCGCTGCAGGAAATGCTGGAAATCGAAGCGTTCGACGAGGACACCGTCAACGAGCTGCGCAACCGCGCTCGCGACGTGTTGTTGACGATGGAGCTGGCGAAGGAAGAAAAGGTCGAGAAGGTGTCGCAAGACCTGCGCGACCTCGAGGGGCTGACCCCGGAGCTGATCGGCAAGCTGGCCGAGGGGAACATCCAGACGCGTGACGACTTGGCCGAGCTGGCCGTGGACGAATTGGTCGAGATGACCGGCGTCGACGAAGAACAAGCCAAGGCGCTGATCATGAAGGCGCGTGAACACTGGTTTTCGTGAGTCGCGTAAGCGTTGATCGTTTATCGCAATTCTCACTGAAACCAAGCATCGAAAGGGTTTGAATGGCAAGCACAACAGTTGCCCAACTCGCTGGCGAATTGAACCGAAGCGCATCAGCGCTGCTGGAACAATTGCAAGCCGCGGGCGTGCAAAAGGCGACGCCGGAAGACGTCATCACCGAATCGGACAAGACCCGACTGCTCGACTATCTCAAGCGAGCACACGGCAGCGCCGAGGATGGCGCGCGCAAGAAGATCACGATCACCAAACGCGAAACCAGCGAAATCCGCCAAGCGGATGCCACCGGCAAGACGCGCACCGTGCAAGTGGAAGTCAAGAAGAAGCGCGTGCTGGTCAAGCGTGATGAGCCGAACGCGGCGCAGGCTGAATCGGACGCCGCAGAGGTTGCACCGGTGGTCGATGCCGAGGAAATCGCGCGTCGCGAGGAAGAACAACGCCACCAGGCTGAATTGCTGGCCCGTCAGGAAGCTGAGCTGAAGGCGCGCCAGGAGGCGATGGAGCGCGAGGAAGCTGAGCGTCGCGCCCGTCAGGAAGCTGCTGAAGCCGAGCAGAAGCGTCAGGCTGAACTCGCCGCCAAGAAGGCGGAAGAGGAAGCCGTTGCTGCCCGCGCAGCCGCTGAAGCGTCGGACGAAGCCCCGCGCCGCAAGGCCGAGGAAGATGCCGCACGTCTGGCAAGTGAGCGCGAAGCTGCGCAGAAGGCCGCTGATGAGGCGCGCGTTGCTGCCGACAAGATCAAGGCCGAGGAAGACGGTGCGCGCAAGCGCCGTGAAGCTGCCGAAGCCGAGGCACGCGCCATCCGCGAGATGATGAGCACCCCCGCTCGCGTGCTGAAGACACCCGCCGAGCGCAAGGCTGAAGAAGTCAAGAAGGCCGAGCAATCGGGCACGCTGCACAAGCCGGTCAAGCCGGCTGGCGAGGCACGCCCGGCTGCGGCCGCCAAGAAGCCAGCTGCCCCGGCGCCTGCCGCTGCAGCACCCAGTTCGCCTACGGGCGACAAGAAGGGCGGTCGCGGCAAGTCGGGCTGGCAGGACGATAACCGTAGCGGTAAGCGTGGTGGCCTGAAGACGCGCGGCGACACCGGCGGCGGTGCCGACGGTTGGCGCTCCGGCTCCAAGGGCGGCCGCAACCGCCATGGCGACGACAACCGCAATGCTTTCCAGGCACCGACCGAGCCGGTTGTGCGTGAAGTGCACGTGCCGGAAACCATCTCTGTGGCCGATCTGGCGCACAAGATGTCGGTCAAGGCTGCCGAAGTCATCAAGCAGATGATGAAGCTCGGCCAGATGGTCACGATCAACCAAGTGCTGGACCAGGAGACCGCGATGATCGTGGTCGAAGAAATGGGCCACCAGGCGGTCGCGGCCAAGCTGGACGATCCGGAAGCGCTGCTGATTGGCGGTGTGGAAGAGCCGACGAATGCCGAGGCCGAAACCCGTCCGCCGGTCGTGACTGTCATGGGTCACGTCGACCACGGCAAGACCTCGCTGCTGGACTACATCCGTCGTGCCAAGGTTGCGGCAGGTGAAGCCGGCGGTATCACGCAGCACATCGGTGCGTATCACGTCGAAACCGACCGTGGCGTCATTACGTTCCTGGACACCCCGGGTCACGAGGCCTTCACGGCCATGCGTGCACGTGGCGCCAAGGCAACCGACATCGTGATTCTGGTCGTGGCTGCCGACGACGGCGTCATGCCGCAGACGAAGGAAGCCATCGCTCACGCGAAGGCCGCCGAGGTGCCCATCGTGGTTGCGATCACGAAGGTCGACAAGCCTGAAGCCAACCCCGACCGCGTCAAGCAGGAACTGGTGGCGGAGAGCGTGATTCCGGAAGAGTACGGCGGTGATGTGCCGTTCGTGCCGGTGTCCGCCAAGACGGGCGAAGGTATCGACAGCCTGCTGGAAAACGTGCTGCTGCAGGCCGAAGTGCTGGAACTGAAGGCGCCAGTCAACGCGCCGGCCAAGGGTCTGGTGGTGGAAGCGCAGTTGGACAAGGGTAAGGGGCCGATCGCTACGGTGCTGGTGCAGAGCGGTACGCTCAAGCGCGGCGACGTGGTGCTCGCGGGCACGGCCTATGGCCGCGTGCGCGCTATGCTGGACGAAAACGGCAAGCCGGCCAAGGAAGCTGGTCCGTCGATCCCGGTGGAAATCCAGGGTCTGTCGGAAGTGCCGGGCGCTGGTGAAGAAGTCCTGGTGCTGCCGGACGAGCGCAAGGCGCGCGAAATCGCATTGTTCCGCCAAGGCAAGTTCCGTGACGTAAAGCTGGCGCGCCAACAGGCTGCCAAGCTGGAAAACATGCTGGAGCAGATGAGCGAAGGCGACGTGAAGTCGCTGCCGCTGATCATCAAGGCAGACGTTCAAGGTTCGCAGGAAGCATTGGTGCACTCGCTGCAGAAGCTGTCGACCGACGAAGTGCGCGTACAGGTCGTGCACGCGGCCGTGGGTGGCATCACCGAGTCGGACGTCAACCTGGCAACCGCATCGAAGGCCGTCATCATCGGCTTCAATACGCGGGCCGACGCAGGCGCACGCAAGCTGGCCGAGCATCAGGGCATCGACATCCGCTACTACAACATCATCTATGACGCTGTGGATGAGGTGAAGGCAGCGATGTCGGGCATGCTCTCGCCGGAGAAGCGCGAAGAAACGACGGGCCTTGTCGAAGTACGCCAGGTCTTCCACGTACCGAAGGTTGGTGCGGTGGCGGGCTGTATGGTGCTGGACGGTTTCGTCAAGCGCAATTCGCTGGTGCGGGTGCTGCGTGCGAACGTGGTCATCTTCTCGGGCGAACTCGATTCGCTCAAGCGCTTCAAGGACGATGTGAAGGAAGTGAAGCAAGGCTTCGAGTGCGGCCTGTCGATCAAGAACTTCAACGACGTTCAGGAAGGCGATCAACTCGAGGTCTACGAGATCACCGAGGTGGCGCGTACGCTGTAATCCGTTGGCCGGACGCTGCGGTGTCCGGCTCGACTTTGCGACGGTGGCCGGGCGCGTCCCGCGCCACCGTTTTGTCTTTTTGGGCCGGGCTGGCGCGTGCTGGCGGCCCATGTGAGGAACACACTATGCCGAAGAAATCGGGATCGGCCGCTGGCCGCAACGTGCGCATCGCCGATCAGATCCAGCGTGATCTGGCCGAGTTGATCCAGCGCGAAATCAAGAACCCGGCAATGGGCCTTGTGACCCTGCAATCGGTCACGCTTACGCCTGACTACGCGCACGCCAAAATCTACTTCACGGTGCTGGGCGCCGAGCCGGAAGTTGCCGGCGCTATTCTGAACGAGAAGGCGGGCTACCTGCATTCACTGTTGTTCAAGCGCCTGCACATCCACACCGTGCCGACGCTGCATTTCCACTTTGACGGTTCGGTTGAGCGCGGTATCGAGATGTCGCGCCTGATCGATGAGGCTAACGCCACGCGTGCCAAAGACGATTGAAATGGCCGAGCAACATGTGCCCAGGTCGCAGAAGCCGCCGCGCCGCGATGTTCATGGCGTGCTGCTGCTGGACAAGCCGATCGGCTGGTCGAGCAACGATGCGTTGATCCGCGTCAAACGTCTGTTGTGGGCCAAGAAGGCCGGGCATACCGGCACGCTCGATCCGCTCGCTACCGGCTTGCTGCCGCTGTGTTTTGGCGAGGCAACCAAGTTTTCGCAGGATTTGCTCGATGCGGACAAGACGTACGAAACCATCGTGCGTCTTGGTATCAAGACGAGTACCGCAGATGCGGAAGGCGAGGTGCTGAGCGAGCGCCCCGTATCGGTCACACCCGAGCAACTGCGGGCAGCCATCGCGCGCTTTGTCGGCGAGATCGACCAAGTGCCTCCGATGCACTCGGCGCTGAAGAAGGACGGCAAACCGTTGTACGAGTACGCGCGCGCGGGTCAGACCGTAGAACGCGCTGCACGTCGGGTAACGATCCACGCGATTGATGTACTGGCGACGGATCTGGAGTCGGCAGCCCCGACGATCACGTTGCGCGTGTCATGCAGCAAGGGAACGTACATCCGTACGTTGGGTGAAGACATTGGCGAGGCGCTGGGCTGCGGTGGACATTTGGTTGCGCTGCGTCGCACCCAGGTCGGTAACCTGACGCTGAACGGTGCCGTGACGCTTGAATCGCTGGACGAAGCGGCCGACGATGCGCGCGCCGCATTGCTGGCCCCAGTCGATGCGCTGTTGCAGACGCTGCCGCGCGTGGAGCTGGATGCGGAAGAGAGCCGCCGCTTTCTGCATGGTCAGCGCTTGCCGTTGCGATTGACGTTGCCGAATGCAGACCAGGTGCGCGTGTACGGCGTGCGCGAGGCGATAGGGGCGGGCGCCACGGCGGTGTCGCTGCTCGGTGTGGCTGCTTGGCAAGATGGTGTGCTGCGACCGGGGCGGCTCGTGCATCTTTAAGCCGATCGACGGCAGAAAAAAAAGCCACGCAGCTACGCGTGGCTTTTTTGTTTGCTCGATGTTGGATCAATGCGCGCCGGCTGCCGCTTCCGCACCGGCCGCCGACTTCGCCGGCTTGGTCAGCCAGATGAAGACGATCAGCACGATAAACAGCACCGCCGAAATCCAGAAGATATCATTGGCGCCCAACATTGCGGCTTGCTGCGAGATCACGCGTTCGATCACGCCATTGGCCTGCAGGTTGGGCATGCCCAGTTGTGTGTACTGGTTGATCGATGACGCATAGGCAGGGTTGTACGGATTCACGTGCTCGACCAGTTGCGCGTGGTGCAAGGCAGAGCGGTTGTCCCACACCGTGGTCGAGATCGACGCACCGATGCCGCCGAACATGATCCGCACGAAGTTCGACAGACCCGATGCCGCCGGAATCCGCTCGGGAGGCAGGCCTGACAGGATGATCGACGTGAGTGGGATGAAGAACATCGCCATTGCAGCACCCTGGATCAGCGTGGGAATCATCAGCGTCCACGTGTCCACTTGCACGGTAAAGCGCGAGCGCATCCAGAACACGAGTGCGAAGGTAATGAACGCTGTCGTCGCTACCCAGCGCGCATCCATCTTTGGCAGGTTCTTGCCGATGACGGGCGACAGGATGATGGCGAAGATGCCCACCGGGGCCATGATCAGGCCCGCGTCCGTGGCGGTGTAGCCGACGATGGTCTGCAGCCACAGCGGCAGGATCACCAGGTTACCGAAGAACAGCCCGTACGCCACCGAGATGGCGACGACCCCTGCGCTGAAGTTGCGGCCCTTGAACAGCGTCAGGTCCACCACGGGGTGATCTTCGGTCAGCTCCCACACCAGGAAGAACGCGAAGCCCACGATGGCAACGACCGTCAGCACCACAACCTCGGTTGAATTGAACCAGTCGAGTTCCTTGCCGCGATCGAGCATCAACTGAAGCGAGCCCACCCACAGGATCAATAGCGCCAGGCCGATCTTGTCGATCGGCAGCAAGCGTGTCGGCGATTCGCGGTCCTTGTAGATGACCCACGTTGCGTACGCAGCCAGGATGCCCACAGGGATGTTGATGTAGAAGATCCACGGCCAGCTCATGTTGTCGGAGATCCAGCCGCCGAAGATCGGCCCCATGATCGGCGCGACCAGCGTGGTCATGCCCCATAGCGCCAATGCCATTGAGCTTTTGGCGGGTGGATATGTCGACAGCAGCAACGATTGCGACAGCGGAATCATCGGACCTGCCACGGCGCCCTGGATGATCCGGGCGGCGATCAGCATGCCCATATTGGGCGCCAGCCCGCACGCCCACGACGACAGCACGAACAGCAGGATGGACGTGACGAACAGGCGCACCTGCCCGAAACGCTGCGTCAGCCACCCCGTGAGCGGCACCGAGATGGCGTTGGCTACCGCAAACGAGGTGATGACCCACGTGCCCTGGTTCGGGGCCACACCCAGGTCGCCCGAAATTGCCGGGATCGACACGTTGGCGATGGACGAATCCAGCACGTTCATGAAGGTGGCCAGCGACAGCGCGACCGTACCGATCGCCAGTTTGGCGCCGGTCAGTGGCTGTAGCGGCTTGGGCGCGGCGGTTGCCATGCGTCAGACCTTGGGTGCGGGTTGCGAAGCGCGCGGAGCCGTTGCGGCCGGCACGTTGGTAGCGGCCGGTGCCGTGGCGCCGCCGCGGCCTGCGTTGGCGGTGATGATGCTGGCGATGACCTGATCGGCGTCTTTCCCGGCCTGGTCGTATACCGTCGTTTGCAGCGGCGAAGCCGTCGGCGCGGTGGCCAGGCTTTGGCCGCCTTCGTCATGGATGTCGACCTTGGCTTCCATCGACAGGCCCACGCGCAGCGGATGGTCCTTCAGTTCCTTCGGGTCGAGCGACACGCGCACCGGCAGGCGTTGCACCACCTTGATCCAGTTGCCCGTGGCGTTCTGTGCCGGCAGCAGCGAGAACGCCGAGCCCGTACCCGCCGAGAAACCGGCCACCTTGCCGTGGTACGTCACGCTGCTGCCATACACGTCGGCCACCAGTTCAACCGGCTGGCCCACGCGCATGTGGCGTACCTGGACTTCCTTGAAGTTGGCGTCCACCCAGAGCTGGTCCAGCGGCACGATGGCCATCAGCGGCGTACCCGGAGCGACGCGCTGGCCGACCTGCACCGAACGCTTGGCTACGTAGCCCGTGACCGATGCCGGCAGGCTGGTACGCGCATAGGCAAGGTAAGCCTCGCGGACTTTGGCGGCAGCCTGCAACACATTCGGGTGACGCTCCAGCGTGGTCTGTTCGGTCAGCACGCGGTTGCCCTGCAGTTGTTCCTTCGCAGCTTCCAGTGCAGATTGGGCAGCCTGCACAGCCGTTTGTGCGTGCGAGATTTCTTCCTGCGACACCGCGCCCGTACCGGCAATCTGCTTGCGGCGGGCTAGGTCGTCCTTCGCCTTGGCGAGATCGCTCTCACGCATGGCCAGCGTGGCGGTGAATGCGCTGGTGTTCGAGTACAGCGTACGCACCTGGCGCACCGTCTGCGCGAGCGCGGCTTCAGCCTGTTCCAGCGCGACGCGTGCATCTGCGCGGTCCAGCTCAATCACGGGCTGGCCGGAGGTCACGAGCTGCGTGTCATCCGCGCGAATGGCGACCACGGTGCCCGCCACCTGCGGCGTTACCTGGACGACGTTGCCTTGCACGTATGCATCGTCGGTCGACTCGAACCAGCGGCCGTACAGGCCCCAGTAGAGGCCGTAGCCGACGCCGGCAACCACCAGTGCGGCGGCCAGCGTGGTCAGCATGCGCTTGCGCTTTCCGTTGGCATTGCCGTTGCCGGCGGGCGTTGCCGCGGGGGCTGCTGGTGCGGGGGCAGCGGACGGTGCGGCTTGGGGCTTGTTGTCACTCATGATGTTGGCTCAAAAGAATGCGTTGGAACGATCAGTTCAGTTCGGGTCGGCTGTGCGATGCGGCGGCCAAAGGTTTGGCGCCAGGGAGCTCTTCTGCCGTGTAGCCGCCGCCGAGGGCCTTGATCAGTGCCATCTGCGCGTCGAGTCGGCGTGCCTGCAGATCGGTCGCGAGCTTGCGTTGCTGCAACACGGTCGTCTCAGCGTTCAGCACGACCAGTTGCGTGCCAAGGCCGGCGCTGTAGCGCGTGCGTGCAAGGCTGTAAGCGCGCTCAGCTTCGCTCAGTGCAGTGCGCTGGATCGTGATCTGCGAATCAATGCTGTGCAGCGTAGTGATCTGGTCAGCGGTGTCGTGCAGGGCTTCGGTCAGCGTCTGGTTGTAGCTTGCGACAGCGGCGTCATAGTTGGCGTACTTGCCGCGCAGGTTGGCCCGCAGCTTGCCGCCTTGGAAGATCGGCAGCTTGAGCGCCGGGCCGATACCGAGCTGACGCGATGCGCCAAGCAGCAGGTTTTCCGGCGCAATCGAAGCCAGCCCCAGGAATGCAGTCAGGCTGATATCCGGCAGGAACTGCGCCTTGGCGACGTCGATATCCTTCGACGCGGCTTCCACGCGCCAGCGCGCAGCCACGAGATCCGGGCGACGGCCGATCAGGTCGATGGTTAAGTTGTTCGGCAGCCTGGGCGTGGCTTGCGCAAGCAGCGTCGGGCGCGTGATCGTGAGGCCGCGGTCCGGACCCTTGCCCAGCAGCGCGGCCAACTGGTTGCGTGCCAGCGTGATCTGCTCGTCGACTTGTTCAAGTTCCGTTTGTGCAGCGGCCACATTGGCGCGAGCCTGCGTGGTTTCAACTTGGGTATCGAGGCCTGCGCGCACGCGTTGGCTCGCCAGGTTGGTCAAATCCTTGCGCTGCACGATTGCACGTTCGGCCACGTCGCGCTGCGCGTAGAGCGCGGCCAGCTTGGCGTAGGTGCGTGCCACCGTGGTCGACAGCATCAAACGCGAAGCCTGGCTTTCCGCTTCCATCGATTTGTCGTCGGACAGCGCAGCTTCCAATGCGGAGCGATTCTTGCCCCAGAAATCCAGGTCATAGCTCACGCCAAGCTGGATCTTCGATTCTGTGAACCAGCGGCCCGCCAGCGGCGTGCCTTCAAACATGTCGTATTCCGACAGGCGCTGGCGCGTCATGTCGGCATCGAGCCCGACACTTGGATACAGGTTGCCGCGTACCACATCGGCCATCGCACGCGAAGCACGCACGCGAGCAAAGGCGACTTGCAGATTCGGATTGTCCTTGATGGCTTCGTCCACCAGCGCGCGCAGTTGCGGATCGTTGAACTGGTCGACCCAGTTCTGCGACGGCCACTGACCGCCCTGCGAGGGCAACGATTGCGCGCTCGCCAATTGGCCCGGCGTTGTCAGCGTCTGCGTGCTGTGCGAATTGCCGAGGTTCGCGCAACCGGCCAGCACAGCCAGCGTCACAGTGGAAAGCGCCACGCCCAAGCGCGCCGGCCATTGCACGCGCGGACTGCCGACGCGGCTTAGGGGCGAAAGTGCCTGGGGGGCGGAGTTCAAGGCGTTCATGTTGTTTGATGGGTCAAGCGATCAAGGGGCGGAAAGCGTTCGGTGCTGCGGATGCAATTCAGGCAGAGCGGCGTCAGTGACCGGCGGGGCGTACGCGATGCCCCTCCGTTGCGGCACCGTTGTCGAGAATGCGCTTGAGGAGCTCGCGCAGCGTATCGACGTCGCCCGGCGTGAAGCCGGCAAAGAAACGATTCAGCACGTGCGTATAGATGGCTGGCATGCGGTCGGCCAAGTCACGGCCGGCTTGGGTCACCTCCAGATGCACGACGCGGCGGTCGGACTCGCTGCGCACGCGCTCGATCAGGCCACGCTTTTCCATGCGGCTGAGCATGCGCGTGAGCGAACCGATGTCGGTGTTCAATTCGCGGCCGAGGTCGGTGGCGGTTTGGCATCGGCCGTTGGCGAGAAGCACCAGGCAACTGGCCTGGGAATGCGTCACATCCATCGCGGCAACTTCCTGCTCGATGGCCATGGACAGCGCCGTCTTGGCGCGCCCCACGAGGTAGCCCACGCTTTCGCACATGCGGTAGTCCTCCACCCGGAAGAGGGTTCCGGCAGCAACTTCGGTGGCGGGTCTTGTCTGTTCGGACATCTTATGTATGCACAATCATTGTCCGGACAAATATACGAATTGACGCAGCAAACAGCAAGGTACTGAATGTGTGATTCCAATTTTAGAAACAATCAGTGATTCAACGAGCACTTGTACAATGTTCCTCCATCGATTCGTCACGGAGTGTCATGTCTTGCGCATCGCAGCATGCTAGAATGTCAGGTTATTCCGCGAGCTGAATTTGGGTGCTGTCCCGGGCTCGTGTCACGTCTTTTCGAGTTCACATCCCATGCGCGCGCTTCGCAACATCGCCATCATTGCCCACGTTGACCACGGCAAAACCACGCTGGTCGACCAGCTCCTTCGCCAAGCCGGCACGTTCCGCGAGAACGAGCAGATCGCCGAGCGCGTGATGGATTCGAACGACATCGAAAAAGAACGCGGCATCACGATCTTGGCCAAGAACTGCGCGGTCGAGTACAACGGCACGCACATCAATATCGTCGACACGCCGGGGCACGCCGACTTCGGTGGTGAGGTGGAGCGTGTGCTGTCGATGGTCGACGGCGTGCTGCTGCTGGTGGATGCAGTGGAAGGTCCGATGCCGCAAACGCGTTTCGTGACGCGCAAGGCGCTGGCCCTGGGCCTGAAGCCGATCGTCGTGATCAACAAGGTGGACCGCCCGGGTGCGCGTCCGGAGTGGGTGATCAACCAGACCTTCGACCTGTTCGACAAGCTGGGCGCCAACGACGACCAACTCGACTTCCCGGTGGTGTACGCCTCGGGCCTGAACGGTTACGCCGGCCTGACCGACGACGTGCGCGAAGGCGACATGAAGCCGCTGTTTGAGACCATTCTCGACAAGGTGCCGCAGCGTAACGACGACCCGAACGGTCCGTTCCAGCTGCAGATCATCTCGCTGGACTACTCCAGCTATGTCGGCAAGATCGGCGTGGGCCGCATCACGCGTGGCCGCGTTCGTCCGCTGCAGGACGTGGTGGTCAAGTTCGGCCCGGAAGGCAACCCGATCAAGGGCCGTATCAACCAAGTGCTGAAGTTCCGCGGCCTGGAGCGCGAGCTGGTGCAGGAAGCCGAAGCCGGCGACATCGTGCTGATCAACGGTATTGAAGAGCTGGGCATCGGTTGCACCGTGTGTGCGCCGGACGCCCAGGAAGCGCTGCCGATGCTGAAGGTGGACGAGCCGACGCTGACGATGAACTTCTGCGTCAACACCTCGCCGCTGGCTGGCCGCGAAGGCAAGTTCGTGACGAGCCGCCAACTGCGCGACCGTCTGGACCGCGAGCTGAAGTCCAACGTGGCACTGCGTGTGAAGGACACCGGCGACGACACGATCTTCGAAGTGTCGGGCCGCGGCGAACTGCACCTGACGATTCTGGTGGAAAACATGCGCCGTGAGGGCTATGAGTTGGCCGTGTCGCGCCCGCGCGTGGTGTTCAAAGACATCGACGGCGTGAAGTGCGAGCCGTTCGAGCGCCTGACTGTGGACGTGGAAGACGGCCACCAGGGCGGCGTGATGGAAGAGCTGGGCCGCCGCAAGGGCGAACTGCTCGACATGGCGTCGGACGGCAAGGGCCGCACGCGTCTGGAATACCGCATTCCGGCCCGTGGCCTCATCGGCTTCCAGGGTGAATTCCTGACGCTGACGCGCGGTACCGGCCTGATCAGCCACATTTTCGACGACTACTCCCCGGTCAAGGAAGGTGACCTGGGCGAGCGTCACAACGGCGTGCTGATCTCGCAGGACGACGGCGCTGCCGTGGCCTACGCGCTGTGGAAGCTGCAGGATCGCGGCCGCATGTTCGTGTCGCCTGGCGATGCGCTTTACGAAGGCATGATCATCGGTATCCACAGCCGCGACAACGACTTGGTCGTCAACCCGATCAAGGGCAAGCAGCTGACCAACGTGCGTGCGTCGGGTACCGACGAAGCCGTGCGCCTGGTGCCGCCGATCCAGATGTCGCTGGAATACGCGGTGGAATTCATCGCCGACGACGAGCTGGTGGAAGTCACGCCGAAGAGCATCCGCCTGCGCAAGCGTCACCTGAAGGAACACGAACGCAAGCGCGCATCGCGCGAAGAAGCGGTCTGATCGCTAGGCGATCTGCCAGAAAAACGCCCCGAGGTTTCGGGGCGTTTTTTTTTTTGCTCGGCGATAACGCTGGTGCTATGCCTCAACGCGCGCGAACGCTTGCGTCAGATCATCGATCAGGTCTTGCGGGTCTTCCAGTCCGATGTGCAGGCGGACGATCGGGCCGGCTGCAGACCAATCCGTGCAGGTGCGCGTGCCCGCCACGTTGCTGACTGTCGCAAGGCTCTCGAAGCCGCCCCATGATGCGCCGATGCCAAACAGCGCGAGGGCATCGACGAAGCGCCCGGCGGTTTGCAGATCGGCTTGGGCAAATTCGAACGAGACCAGTCCGTTGGTACCGGTGCAATCGCGTTGCCAGAGGGCGTGGCCGGGGTCGTCGGGAAGAGCGGGGCAGAAGACCCGTGCGACTTCCGGCCGTGCTAGCAGCCAGCGCGCAATCTCCAGCGCGTGGCGTTCGTGCATGGCGAGGCGCGCGGCCAGCGTGCGCGTGCCGCGCAGCACGAGATAGGCATCGTCAGGGCTGACCGCCACGCCTTGGGCGTCGCACATCGTGGCGAGCGTTTGCCAGCACGCCTGTGTGGTGGTCACCGTGCCCATCATCACGTCGGAGTGGCCGCTCAGGTACTTGGTCGCCGCCATGATCGACACGTCGGCGCCCAGTGTGAGTGGGCGGTATTGCAGACCGGAGCCCCACGTGTTGTCGGCGACGACCAGCGCCCCATGGCGATGCGCAATCTCAGCGAGCGCGGGCAGATCGCACATCTCATAGACAAGCGAGCCGGGGCATTCCACGTAGACGAGCTTGGTCGTCGGTTTGAGCTGCTGTGCGACATCGCTGCCGTCGGCGTAGAAATACGTCACCTCCACGCCCCACGGGCGCAGGAACGTATCGACGAAATGACGCAGCGGCTGGTAGACGCAATCGGCAATCAATACGTGATCACCTGGGCGCGCGAAGGCCAGGAAAACCATCGAGATGGCGGCCAGGCCAGTCGGGAATAGCCGCGTGCGATAGCCGCCTTCGAGTTGCGCGACAACATCTTCCAGCGCAAAGCCCGTGGGGTTGCCGCGCGCGCCGTAGGTAAACATGCGTTCGGTGCCGCGACGGCGGCGCGCGTCGTTCATCTCGCCCATCGAATCGAACAGCACGGTGGAGGCGCGCACAACGGGCGGGTTGACGGCTCGGCCGCCTTCAAAAACTGGCGAGGTGCCGCCCTTGACGAGGCGAGTCGCGAGTCGGGTTGCCAGTGGTGGCTCGATTTTCTGCGATGACATGGTGAGTGGGCCTCGAAGGTTGAGCGTCATGACTGCGCGGCGCCGGCGCCCACGCGGAAGGCGCCAAGTTCCTGCGCATCGAGTTGGGCGAGCAGGCCGGTTTCCCAGGCCAGGTATTGCCTTGCCGCAGCCTTGTTGCCGTCATGCCGATCATGCACGAAGAAGAGATAGTCGATGCAATCGGTGTCGGGCGGGACGTTCTCGGAACCTTCGGTGACGTAGCCAGCGGCAGTCCACGCGGCGATGCCACCAGCGAGCAACTTGAGTCGCGATGCGGCCCGCGGTGCGCCCGTGTCCCAATCTGCTGCAGCGAGTGCTGCGATGCGCGGGTCGTCAGCGATCAGCACGGTATCGCGGTCAGCCGCCAGGGCAGGCAAGCGCGGACGAATGGCCCATGTGGCGCCCGGCACGTGGGCGCGGCGGAAGCCCATGCTGGGGCGCAAGTCGACCACTTGTGCGGTGCCGGCCGCGAGCGCGGTGGAGAGCGCTTGCGCACTGATTTCCGGTAACGGTTGCGGCAACAGGGTGGGGGCAATCGGCAGGCTCGCGTTGCTGTTCAATCCCTCGCGCAGCACATAGGCATCGTGGCCGAGTTGCCGCAGCCAGCTTGCAACAATTGGCGCGCGCACGCCGTCGGCATCGAAGAGCACGAGGCGGGCATGACGCACGCCGACGTATTGATCGGTTGCCTGGATCAACTGCCCGCCCGGCGCATGCTGCGCACCTGGCAGGCTGCCGCTGGCGAATTCCTCGGGGGTACGGACATCGCACAGGAAGACGCTGTGTTCGTCGTGTGCAACCCAACGTGCGAGCGTTTCTGCATCGACCTCTGGCACTGCAAAGCGGGCAGCGAGTTGCTGACTGGCCTCGCGCATGTCCTTGACGGTGGCGGGCGGCACGACGTCGGGATAACGGCGCGTGCTGCCGTGCTCCAGAGGCAGGTCTTCCAAGTACCAGCCTTGCGTTCCGTTCTCCAGTGCCATTACCGGGTTCGGGATGCCCAGGTTGATCAGCGTCTGAGCGCCGATGATGCTGCGTGTGCGGCCCGCACAGTTGACGACGATCGGCGTGGTTGCATCGGGGACAAGCTCGCGGATGCGCAGCCCCAGTTCGCCGTTCGGGCAGCAGATCGACGACGGGATCGTCATCTTCAGATATTCGCTGACGGGGCGGCCGTCGACGATGACGACGTCGTCGCCGCGTTCGCGCATGGCCGCAAGCTCGCGCGCCGTGACGCGTGGCGTGTGGTACGCCATCTCGACGAGTTCACCGAAGGTTTTGGACGGCACGTTGACGCCGGCAAACAGTGTGAAGCCCGCGTGTCTCCAGCCTTGTGCGCCGCCTTGCAGCACGTGCACATTGGTGTAGCCGATGGCGGTCAGTCGTTCGGCCGCGCGGTCGGCAACGCCATCGTTGTCGTCATAAACGACCACGCGCACGGCGCGGCGAGGCGCGAGCCGCGGGACATCGATCTCAAGACGGCTGTACGGCAGCGGGATGGCGTAGAAGAGGTGGGCTTCGCCGTACTGGCCGTGCTCGCGCACGTCGAACAGCGCGATCTCGGCGCCGTCGTGCAGCCACGCTTTCAAGGTCTGGGCGGTAACGAACGATGTCATATCGATGCGAAACGAATCAAAAGGGTGAGCGCGCCCCTCCGCGCACGCAGCGCGGATTACAGGCAACGCGATTCGGGTTGCGGCTAGGCGGTTAGCGGCGCGTCTTCACGCCGATGCCCATGGTCTGGTAGCGGCCGGTCGCCAGGTCGAACGTGATGCGCTCGGTCAGCGTTTCGAGTGCGCGTCCGTACATGTGCAGATGGCGGATGGGCGCCTCGCCCTTGATCTCAACCGCGTGGATGTCTTCGGCTGCCAGCGCGATGCCGGTACCGGGTTCGACGACGACGGTGTCGGTCATTTCCAGCGTGCCGACGCCGGGTGTGGCGCGGTCGTCGGTGCGGCGGTAGACGTAGTTGTATTCCGTGCCGTCCACGGCGGCGATGCAGGCCCACGTGGTGTGGTTGTGCGGCGTGATCTTCTTGCCCGGGCGCATGACGTTCAGGTACAGCGCGTAGGTCTGGTCGGCATCTTCGTGAATCAGGTAGCGGGCTTGCAGCTCGCCGTCGCTGGGAGGCGGGAAGTCGGTTTCCTGCCAGAACTCCGTGCGTGCGGCGAGTCCTTTGACCTGTTCGAGCACGTCCGCCAGTGCGGGGCGTGTTTCACCTTCGGGTGCAAGTGCGGCTTTCATGGCGGTAATCGCATCATTGACTGCCGCTTGGCGTTGGTGAGGAAGAGATGTGGACATGGATGGATTCTCCTGAGGTATTGGGGCGCCTTGCGTTGTATTACGTGGCGTTGTTGTCGTTGTCGTTGTCGTTGTCGGTGTCAGGCGACGAGTTCGGCTATGCGCGGGGCCGGCCGCAACACGTCTTGCAGAAAGCGCTGCGCACGCGCGTGCTTCGGTCGGCTGAAGAACTGGTCAGGCGGCGAGTCCTCCAGCAACTCGCCCTGGTCCATGAACCAGACACGGCTCGACACATCGCGCGCGAAGCCCATTTCGTGGGTGACGATCATCATCGTGAGACCGTCGTCTGCCAGCTGGCGCATCACGTGCAGAACCTCTTGCACCATCTCGGGGTCGAGCGCGCTGGTCGGCTCATCAAACAGCATGAGCGGCGGCTTCATCGCCAGCGCCCGCGCAATTGCCACGCGCTGCTGCTGGCCGCCCGAGAGGTTCGCGGGCATCGCGTCGATCTTGTGGGCAAGGCCGACCTTGGCAAGCAGCGCTTCGGCTTGCGCCGTCGCTTCGTCGCGCGACAGACCGAGCACTTTGGTTGGCCCGAGGATCAGGTTCTGCCGCACCGACAGGTTCTGGAACAGGTTGAAATTCTGGAACACGAAGCCGATGCGCGCACGCAATTGGTTGACGCGTACATCGCGTGCATGGACATCGCGTCCTTCGAAGCGGATACATCCGCCGTGGATGGCTTCCAGCCGCGTGACCGTGCGGATCAGCGTGGATTTGCCCGAGCCCGAGGGGCCGCACACCACAACGACTTCACCGCGTTCGATGGTGGCATTGATGCCTTTGAGCGCGTGGTAGTCGTCGTAGTACTTGTCGACGTTTTCAAATGCCAGCATGGGATGTGGTCTCCGGCAAGGGATTGTTCCTAGGCGAGCCCTGCGCGATGGCGGGCAATGCGGCGCTCCAGCTGCCCCGCGAAGCGCGAGATGGCGAAGCACAGAACGAAGTAGAAGGCTGCCAGCACGAGGAAGGTCTCCAGTGGCTTGGTCAGCGTGATGGTGTTGACCTGCGCCGCCGAGTACGTCAGCTCCGGCACGCCAATCACATAGGCGAGCGACGTTGCCTTGATGATCGACACGAACTGGTTGACGATCGACGGCAGCATGTTGGTCAGCGCTTGCGGCAGCTGTACGTAGCGCATGCTCTGCAGCCAGGACAGGCCGTTCGAGCGCGCTGCTTCCATCTGCCCGCGCGGCAGGCCCTCGAGCCCGGCGCGCACGATCTGCGAGAGGAATGCGCTCTCGTAGACGATGATCGCGCAGACGGCCGTGGTGAACGCCGACACTTCCTTGCCCACCAGCAGCGGCACCGCAAAGTAGGCCCAGAAGATGATCATCAGCAGCGGAATGCCGCGCACCAGGCGAGACCAAACACCGGCAATACGACGCAGCCAGCGCCACGGGCTCACGTGCGCCAGGCCGATCAGCACTGCAATCGGAAACGACATCACCAGGCCCAGCACCGAAAGCACCAGTGTCACCGCCACGCCGCCCAGCGGCCCATTCGGCCACGACCCGACCAGAAACAACGCCAGATAGTCATGCAGGATTTCAAGCATGGCGTCAGACCCCCAGTGGCGTCGTGCGTCGCTTGGCAACGCGATCCGACAGCGACATCAGCGCAAGCGTGCCGAGCAGATACAGCAGCGTGGCGATGAGGAACACATCAAACGTGCGGAAGGTGAGGTTGTCGATCTGCCGCGTGCGGTAGAGCAACTCGTGCACGCCGATGGCCATCGCCAGCGAGCTGTTCTTGAACAGCAACAGCGCCTGGTTGAGCAGTGCTGGCAGCGCCACACGAATCCCCTGCGGCAGGATCACGTAACGCAGCGCCTGCAGATGCGTCAGCCCGATCGACCACGCCGCCTCCTGCTGCGTATGCGGGATCGCACGCAGGCCGGAGCGCAGGTCTTCGGAGATGAACGCGCCCGAGTTCAGTGCCAGGGCAATCGCCGCGAAGAAGAACTCGGTGTTGCCGGCGTTGATCCATACCTTGAGCGAGTCCGGCAGCAACTGCGGGATGCCGAAATACCACACCAGGATCTGCACCAGCATCGGCACGTTGCGGTGGTATTCGACAACCACAATGACGAACGCCTTGAACACGCGCACCGGCAGCGCACGCAGCGTTGCCAGTGAAACGCCAACGGCGATAGCCAGCAGGCCCGAGACGACAAACAGACGCAACGTGGTCAGGATGCCGTCCCGCAGCAGGCGCAGGTAGCCGTCTTCGAGCAGGAACGAGAGATCGAACATGTCGGCCGCCTTGGGCTTACTGCGGCTTGATCGGTTCGACCTTGTAGTCGCGCGAGAACTTGTAGATCGACTTGGCGCCGAGCCACTTGTCGAAGCTCGTCTGCAGGCCGCTGGACTGGTCGTAATCCGCCAGCACCTTGTTGACGGCTGCCATGAGCGCGGGCTCGTTCTTGTTCATCACCACGCCCCAGCGTTCTTCATAGACGGGCGCCGTCAGCAGGCGATATTGCTGGCCGCCTTTCTGCGCTGCCTCGTTGGCAAAGCGCGCCAGCACGAGCTGCCCCGCCACCAGCCCGTCGACCTTGCCTTGCTGCAAAGCGAGATACGCAGACGAAATATCGTGGAAGGTCAGCAGACGCGAATCCGGCAGGCGCGTGACCGACACCGCTGCCGAGCTGGAACCTTCGGATGCGGCGATTTTCTTGTTGGCAAGCTGATCGAGCGTCTGGATGGGCGAATCAGCCCGCACCAGCACGCGGATTGGCGCAACGAAATATTGGTTGCTGAAATCCACTTGCGCGGCGCGCGCTGGCATCCACGCCACGGCAGCGGCCAGCACATCCACGCGATGTGTCTTCAGTTCAGGAATGCGTGCGTCGGTTGACAGCGCGCGGTGCTCCAGCTTGACGCCCAGCCCCTTGGCCAACGCGCTGCAGACATCCACGTCAAAGCCGACGATCTGCCGCGTGGCGGCGTCGGGAAAGGCGTAAGGCTCGCTGGCGTTCTGCGTGCCGCAGACCAGGGTGCCGCGCGATTTGATGTCGGTCAGAGCGTCGGCGTGCGCCACACCTGCCAGACCAAGCGTGCCCAAGGTCAGCGCCGCACCGGCTTGTGCCCATTTCCATACCCACATGGTGTTCCTCCTTTGTATGAAACCGATTCAGTGTCGGACCGCGATTCCCTCGCGGCTCGGGTGTCTGCCTGAACGTATTGTTCGTTCAGTGTTATTTGTGTTTCCGGCAGGTTATCGGCCAGAATTGCGCAGAACAATTTAATTCTTGGCTGGAATTGATTAGGGCTTCTGAAGTATCGGGATCGAAATGCGAAATCTGGACATCGATTTGCTGCGCACATTCGTAGCGATCGCACAGCACGAGACGTTTGCCGCAGCAGCGGCACGGGTGGGGCGCACGCAGTCTGCGGTCACGCAGCAGATGCAGCGGCTGGAGGAGGAAATGGGCTGCGCGCTGTTCGAGAAGCGCGGCCGCCACAAGATGATGACGCCCGATGGCGTGCGGCTTGTCGCCTATGCGCACAAGATCCTGGCGCTCAACGACCAGGCCGTGCAGGTGATCCAGACCGGCGGCCCAATCGAGAAAATCCGCATCGGCTCACCGCATGATGTGGCCGATTCGATCTTGCCGAATCTGCTGCGGCGGTTGTCCAAGCTGTCGCCGGAATTGCAGATGGAAATCAACGTTGGACGCAGCCCGTTCCTGATGGACGCGTTGCGCGACAAGACGCTAGACCTGGCGATTTCTACGCGCTATGACGATGCGTTTCCCGGCATCAAGCTGCGCACGTCGCCGATGGTGTGGATCTGCGCGGAAGATTTCATCTTCAATCCCGCCGCGCCGGTGCCGCTGGTCATGGCCGACGAGTTGAGCCTGTTCCGCCAGCTGTCGATCGAGTGCCTGGATGCGCACCACATTCCGTGGCGCACGAGTTACCTGTCGCCCACGCTGACGGGCATCAAGGCTGCGATCAGCGCGGGGCTGGGCGTGACGGCGCGCACGACCGAATTGCTCGACGCCAACATGCGTGTGCTGACTGAAGCCGATGGCCTGCCGCGCCTGCCGGAAGTGGCGTTTTATCTGTACGTGCAGCCGACGTGCACCAGTGCCGTCCTGCGCGATCTGTTCGATTCCACCGATCGCGTCGCCACGCGCTTCGGCCCGCCGTTCATGTGAGCGGCATCGCCTCGGCCGCGACTGCAGCACGCGGGCTGCGCCACTCGGGCGGTTTCCACAGGTAGCGAATGTCCCGATCGCGGAACACGTCTGCCCACATGTCGCGCCATTCGTGGAAGGTGAGGGTGATCGGGTTGTGTGTGTGGACCTGCCGCGTGATGCCAAAGACGGGTGCATCTTCCTCTGGCACGAAGCTGCCGAACATGCGATCCCAGATGGTCAGCACGCCGGCGTAGTTGCGGTCGATGTACTGCGGATTCTTGGCGTGGTGCACGCGATGCACTGACGGCGTATTCACGTATTGCCCGAGCCAGCGCCAGAAGCCCGCGTAGCGCGAATCCAGCGCCCCCAGCCGCGTATGGACGAAAAACTGGAACGCGAGGTTCAGGCCCACGGCGAGGATCACCCAGTCCGGCGTAAAGCCGATCCACGCAAGAGGAATCCAGAACAGCCACATGCCGGAAATCGGATAGGTCAGGCTCTGGCGGAACGCCGTCGAAAAATTCATACCTTCCGACGAGTGATGCGTCACATGCGAGGCCCACATCCAGCGCACGCGGTGGCTGGCGCGGTGGAAGAAGTAGTACAGAAAATCCTGCAGCAGCAGGAGCAACCCGAATGACCACCACGTCTCGGGCATCGCACGCAGGCCGTGGCTGTACGTCCACGAATAGACCGTCTTGATCATCAGCCACAGGAAGAACGCATCCGACGCCTGGTGCATGAGCGCAAGGCAGGCGTTTGAAACGGTGTCCTTGAAGCTGTAGACGGACGGATCCCGCTTGCGCCAGTACCACGCCTCAGCGCCGATGGTCAGTAAGAAGATCGGCGCAAAGGCCAGCAGGATCAGGCCTGGGTCGAAACTGGATGCGCCCGGGGTGGCGTTGGCAGGGGTCATTGGATTGTTGTGATGTGTGTCGTCTCCAACTGGCAGGTATACGCCCAACACCCGCGCTGCGAAAGAGGGCGGGCTAGAGCCCTTCCTCGCTTCAATGCGCTGTCGTGTACAGTGCGAGCCGTTATTCCCACAACAACATCCGAGACATGCAATCCACCGTTTCCATCGCGCCTCAGGCTGAAGTCCAACCCAACGTGATCGCCGAAGTACGCGGCGGCATCGGCTGGCTGACGCTGAACCGGCCACAGGCGCTTAACGCGCTGTCGCTGGAGATGATCCGCGCGATGTCGCATGCGTTGCTGGCCTGGCAGCACGATCCGGAAGTCCACGCCGTCATCCTACGTGGCGAGGGCGGCAAGGCCTTGTGTGCGGGCGGCGACATTCGTTTCTTCCACCGCGCCGCCACGGCCGGCGACCCGCAACTCATCACCTTCTTCACGGAGGAATACCGCCTCAACCACCTCATCTTCAGCTATGCCAAGCCCTACATCGCTCTGATGGACGGCGTGGTGATGGGCGGTGGTATGGGCATTTCGCAAGGCGCATCGCTGCGTGTGGTGACCGAGCGCACGAAGATGGCCATGCCCGAAACCAACATCGGTTTGTTCCCAGATGTGGGCGGCGGTTGGTTCTTGGCGCGCGTGCCGGGCCATGTGGGCGAATACCTGGGCGTGACCGGGCAGATGATTGAGGCGGCCGACGCGCTGTCGGTCGGCTTCGCCGACTGCCACGTCACCGCCGAGGCGCTGGCGGCCATCGTCCAGCGCCTGCGTGACGGCAACTGGAGCAGCGCCGAGCAGATCGCTGCCTGCTTTACCGAAGCCGCATCGGCGCCCGATGATGCCAAGGCGCTCATCGCGCCTCACCGCGAGGCTATCGATGACTGCTTCAGTCAGAACAGCGTGCAAGGCATCTTCGCCGATCTGGCCGGCAGCACGGATGCCGAATGGGCCGCACAGACCGCCGCGCACATGGCCAAGCGCTCGCCGTTGATGATGGCGGTGACGCTGGAGCTGATCCGTCGCGGCCGCCACACCACGTTGGCAGATGAACTACGCCGCGAGCTGGACATGATGACGCACGTGTTTGCTGAAGGCGACGGTATCGAGGGCATTCGCGCACTCGCGGTCGACAAGGATCATGCGCCAAAGTGGAAGCACGCGAACATCGACGCCGTGCGTGACGATGAAGTGGCTGCGTTCTTTATCTCGCCGTGGCGCCATGAGCAGCATCCGCTGCTGGGGCTGACGGACTAGAACCGGTAAACTGCGCGCCTGGAATTTGAATCGTTGATCTTGCTGTGACCGCTGAACGCCCCACGCTCAACCCTCGCCGCTTGTCGGTGGCCCCGATGATGGATTGGACTGACCGACATTGCCGGTTCTTCCATCGCCAGATCTCGCGCCACACGTGGCTCTACACGGAAATGGTGACCACCGGCGCGCTGCTGCACGGCGACGTCCCACGCCACCTCGATTTCGACGAGGTCGAGCATCCCGTGGCACTGCAGCTCGGCGGCAGCGAACCTGATGATCTCGCCCAGGCCGCGCGCCTCGGCCAGCAATGGGGCTACAAGGAAATCAACCTCAACTGCGGCTGCCCGTCGGAGCGCGTGCAGCGAGGCGCGTTCGGCGCGTGCCTGATGGCCGAACCGAAGCTCGTCGCCGAGGGTGTCAAGGCGATGCGCGACGCGGTGTCGATTCCGGTCACGGTCAAGCACCGCATCGGCATCGACGCCATCGAGACCTACGATTTCGTGCGCGATTTCGTCGGCACCATCGCCGAGGCGGGTTGTGAGACCTTCATCGTCCACGCGCGCAACGCCATTCTGAAAGGCCTGAGCCCCAAGGAAAATCGCGAGATTCCGCCGCTGCGGTATGAAGTCGTCTACCAGCTCAAGCGTGATTTTCCGCATCTGGAAATCCTGCTTAACGGCGGGGTGCAGACGCTGGAGCAGATCGACACGCACCTTGCGCACGTTGATGGCGTCATGATCGGCCGCGAGGCGTATCACCATCCGCATCTGATGGCGGTGTTCGATGCGCGGTACTACGGCGCAGGCACCGAGGCCCTCACGCGCGCAGAGGTGGAAGACGCGATGATCGGCTACGTCGGCCGCTGGGTAGAGCGCGGCGGCTACGCTGGGGCGGCGGTGCGCCATATGCTGGGGCTGTATCGCGGCGTGGCGGGCGCGCGGGGCTGGCGGCGCGTGCTGTCGGATTCCAAGGCGCTTGGCCGCGTCAAGACGCTGGCCGACGCCCACGCGCTCTTCGACGAGGCGCGGGCGCACCTGCGGCGCGGCGAAGAATCGAACGATGAGGCGGTAGCGGTTTGACGCCCGAAGGGGTGGGGTGCTCCGACCGCTGAATGCAAAAAAGCCCGCGAATGCGGGCTTTTTCTTGAATCTTGGGGTGACTGATGGGATTCGAACCCACGACAACCAGAATCACAATCTGGGACTCTACCAACTGAGCTACAGCCACCATTGTTCCTTGAGCAGCACCTCGCCGTTCAAGGAAACAGCGATTATACAAACATTCTTTCGACTTGCCTAGAGGGTTTCGCAAGGGAGTTCAACGAGCTTCCGCCACGACCGTTCCCTGGTGGTACACAATCTTCCAGCCATCCGCTGTTCGCCGCCACAACGTCGCCCGGCGCGTCGTCCGGTTCGATTGCACCAGCGTGTACGTCAGCAAGTAGTTGTCCGGCGCAATCTCCTGGCAGCGGAAATCGCGCGTTTGCCAGAAGTCCTCGCCGATATGGCCGTGCCGGGCATCGAGAACGCCGAGCACATAGCTGCGGCTATACCGCTGACCCGAGGCGCCTGTTTCCCAGAAATCTTCCGTGGTCATGCGCTCAAAATCTTCGCGGCGCGTGCCTAATTCGGGGCGATGGAAGATCGGTTCGCGCCGGCGCAGTTCTTCCAGCACGCTCAGCAGACCGGGGGCGGTATCAAGAGACGGTTCCATGCGACAAGCCTCCTGGGAAAGTTCCAAGCATACCGCGCAGCGAGCGTGGCTTAGCGTTTTTCGCGGTGCACAATGCATGGCTTGCGCTTCGCCCCTATGATGGCGCCTTTCCCTTTTCCGGAAACCACTCCGATGCAACGCACTGCCCGTATTGGCCTGTCTTCGCTGACGATCGCACTGTCGCTGGCTTGCGGCACCGGCGCCTTTGCCGCCACGCTTCAGAAACCGCAACTCGATGCGCTGCTCGCCGCCGAACAATCCAAGGCATCTGCTGACCTGAACAGCTTTCTAGCGGCAGCCGCCAAGGCTGATCCGCGGGTCGCAGGCAGTGTTGCCGCGTACCAGAAGAAGGCCGCGCTCACTGGCGACGACCTCGTCAACATCGGGCGTCTGCTCGGTCTGTACAACCGCCTGCACAACCAGCAGGCCGTGATCGCCTCGATCGAGAAGATGGTCGCGCTGCCCACGGTGCGCGACGACAAGATTCCGCAGTACGAAAACCCTGCCATCGTCGCGTTTGGGAAGCTGATCGAAGGCATGGCGCACGACTTTGGCCTGAAATACCGCAACGTCGATAACCGTGTATTTGAAGTCACGCTGCCCGGCACCGGTTCGGACGAATTCGGCATCCTGACACACGCTGATGTCGTACCCGCAAAGCCCGAAGAATGGGTGCTCGGCGACGGCACGAAGCTCGATCCGTTCAAGGTCACGCGCGTCGGCAATTTGCTGTACGGCCGCGGCACGATTGACGACAAAGGCTCGATCGCTGCCGCGATGTACGCCATGAAAACGGTCAAGGACAGCGGCGTGCCGCTCGCGCGGACGATCCGTCTGATGATCGAAACCACCGAAGAAACGGGTGGCGATGGCATGAAGTACTACCGCGAGCACACGCAATTGCCTGCGTACAACATCGTGCTCGACAGCAAATACCCGGCCGTGGTTGCCGAGAAAGGCACCGGCGCGCTGAAGGTGTTCTTCCCTGCGCAGGCCGGCGATGCCTCGCATACGGTCATCGTTTCGATGACGGGCGCGGCGTCGGCCAGCTCGGTCCCGCAGACGGCCACCGCCACGCTCAAGGGCGGCGATCTGGGCGTGGCCGCCGCCGCGCTCGAAGCCAAGCGCGATGCGTTCGTGAGCAGCTTGGCCGCACAGGGCAAGTTTTCGATCGACATCACACGCACCGCAGACAGCCTTGTCGTTAAGGTGACCGGCACGTCGGCGCACGGCTCGCGCCCGGAGGAGGGCGTCAACCCGCTGCCGCGTCTGGCGCTGTTCCTGCGGGCAGCTGATCTCGGCCTCGCAGACAACGCTTACTCCCACGCCGTGCGCTATCTGACCGACCTTTATGGCACCGACTACCTCGGCAACACCATGGGCCTTGCCTACAAGGACGACTTCATGGGGCCCCTCACCATCTCGCCTACGGTGATCGGTGACAAGAACGGCCGCGTGGAGGTGACCGCCAACGTGCGCATGCCGCGCGGCAAAACGCCCGACGCGCTGCGCGGTGAGATCGCCGGCAAGATCAACGCGTGGGCCAACGCCAACCACGTCGCCCTTGAGATCAACCACGATCAGGGCAACTGGATGGCGCGTGATCCTAAGGGGGCATGGTTGTCGACGCTGCTCAACATTTACGGTGACACGACGGGCCTTGACGCCAAGCCCGTCCCCACGGCCGGCAGCACGACCGCCAAGCTGATGCCGAATGCCATCAACTTCGGCCCCGCGATGCCCGGCAAGAAGTACACCGCGCACAACGCCAATGAGTACAAGGAAGTGCCGGACCTCGACCTCGATATGCAGATGTTCACCGAGATGCTGGTACGTATCGGCAATCTGCAGTCGATGCAGTAAACGAGACGCGATCGCCATGAAGATCATTCGCGCCAAGTCGTTCACTGCCGAGCGTGCCTGGGGCGCGCTCGACATTGCCAATATGAGCGGCATTACCACGCGCCTGCATTGGACGGACCAGCCTTATCGCTGGCATGTGAACGACGGCGAAGAGGTGTTCGTGGTGCTCGACGGCACGGTCGACATGCATTACCGCGAAGCCGGCGAAGAGAAGGTCGCGACGCTGGAGCACGGCGACATCTTCTTTGCCGGCGTCGGCTGCGAGCATGTGGCGCACCCGCGCGGCGAGGCAAGAATTCTCGTCGTCGAGAAAGCCGGGAGCGTTTAGCGGCTCGCCGGACGGTTGCAGCGAAAAAAAAGCCCGCAACTGCGGGCTTTGAATTCAGCGATCTCATTGCCCCTGAGGGCACTGGCAATACTACTGTCACGTACGCCAAACAACATCCGGGTAAACGTCCGTTTTGCTGACGGAACATCGTTGAATGTGCCGCTGCAGCAACTTGCGAACAGAAAAAACAGCCCGCTCAAACGGCGGGCCGAAAATCAGTTGAAGAAAGCCCTGTCCTCAGGGCACGGCAAGTGTATGAAATCAGTTGCGGCGACAGCATTGGGGTATGCCCTGATCGGCCGCGGCGGCGCCCTTCACAGCCCTTCATCGTCTTACTTTCCCTCAGCAGCTTTCGGCGCCAGCAGTACGTGAAGCCGCCGGAATCGCATCGAGCATGCGGCAGATGGCGGCCATGCTGCCAACCATCGTGCGGCGTTGCTCCCCCTGATAGATGCGCACGCCCTGGGTTTGGCGGAAAGGTACCGGCTGTACCGGGCGGCGGCGGGAAGACATCGATCCGAGTCGCATGGCAGACCTCGTGAGTTCGGGTGGAAAAGCGAGTGGCAAGACTCCGCCCTGGCGAGCCGATGGCTCACCTCCAGGTTGGATCAAACAGCGAAGGTTTGGCGCTGAGATGCGCCGGAGACTTACGGAGCAGCAGGCCGGATCAGACCGACGGCCAAGCCCTCCAGGTGAAACTCATCACGATCCAGATCAACGTGGATCGGTTCGAAATCCGGGTTTTCGGCAATCAGCTCGACATGGCGGCCCTTGCGCTGGAAGCGCTTGACCGTGACGTCGTCACCCAGTCGAGCCACCACGATCTTGCCGTTGGTGGCTTCGGCGGCGCGCTGCACGGCCAGGAGATCGCCATCCAGAATGCCGGCGTCGCGCATGCTCATGCCACGCACCTTCAGCAGAAAATCGGGCTGCGCAGAGAACAGGGACGGGTCGACCTGATACTGGCGATCAATGTGCTCTGCGGCCAGGATTGGACTACCGGCAGCCACGCGGCCCACCAGCGGCAGCGTCAATTGCATCAGCCCCATCGACGGCAGCGAGAACTGATGCTGTGCCGCGTCGCCGGCCGCACGCAGTCGAATGCCGCGAGAGGCGCCCGGCGTCAGTTCGATCACACCCTTGCGTGCCAGCGCACGCAGGTGTTCCTCGGCCGCATTGGGCGATGAGAAACCGAACTCTGCGGCAATCTCGGCGCGTGTGGGCGGAAAGCCCGTGCGCTGGATCGTCTGGCGGATCAGGTCGTAAATCTGCTGTTGGCGAGGGGTGAGGGCGGCCATTGGCGTACTGTATATTTGAACAGGTGCTGTGATTTTATACAGTGACGCGGGAAGCGCAAGTGATTTTGTTGTGACGTGTTGCGCGAGCGCCCGCTGCTTATGACCGGCGTCAAAACCCATGCGAGTGGTTAGAAGCTTATGCGCAATCCATGCAGGCGCGGCTGCGGGGAATCGCATAAAATCAAGGCCTTGACCGATTTTTTGCATTGCCACATAGCCCGATTGAACTCCGTTGGGCTGGCCCGAACGTCACCATGTCCGCCTTCAATCAAGAGACCGTTCTGAGCGTCCATCACTGGAACGACTCGCTGTTCAGCTTCAAGACCACGCGCGATCAGGCGCTGCGCTTCCATAACGGCCACTTCGTCATGATCGGGCTGGAAGTCGAGGGCAAGCCCTTGATGCGCGCCTACAGCATTGCCAGCCCGAACTATGAAGAGCACCTCGAGTTCTTCAGCATCAAGGTGCAGAACGGCCCGCTGACGTCGCGCCTGCAGCATCTGAAAGTGGGCGACAAGCTGCTGGTGAGCAAGAAGCCGGTCGGCACGCTCGTGCTCGATGACCTGCTGCCTGGCAAGAACCTGTATCTGTTCGGCACTGGCACTGGCCTCGCACCGTTCATGAGCATCATCCAAGACCCGGACACCTACGAACGCTTCGAGAAGGTCGTGCTGCTCCACGGTGTGCGCCAAGTGAGCGAGCTGGCCTATGCCGACTTCATCACCCGCGAATTGCCGAATAACGAGTTCTTCGGCGATCAGGTGCGCGAGAAGCTGATCTATTACCCGACCGTCACGCGCGAGCCGTTCCGCAACATGGGCCGACTGACTGACCTCGTCGAGAACGGCAAGCTGTCCGCCGACATCGGTCTGCCTCCGATGGACCCGGCCGTCGATCGCGCCATGATCTGCGGTAGCCCAGCCATGCTGGAAGACACTTGCAAGCTGCTCGATGCCCGTGGTTTCAAGATTTCGCCTCGCATGGGCGAAGCCGGTGACTACGTGATCGAACGCGCCTTCGTCGAGAAATAATCGACACTGCTTCCGTTCCAAACGCCGGCCTGAGTGCCGGCGTTTTGTTTTCTGGGCGCCCAGGGCAATCCCGCGTCGGCAAAGGCGGGGCGGGCGGATACAATGCGCGCCTTGCCCACAACGCATGTCTGCAACGATGTCCTTGCCTACCATCGCCATCCTCGCCACCGGCGGCACAATCGCTGGCTCTGCTGACGACGCTGGCTCCGCCGCGCGCTATCGCGCTGGCGCCGTCCCCATCGATCAACTGCTCGCGGCCAGCAAACTTGGTTTGGAGCGCATCGCCAACGTGCGCGCCGAGCAGGTCGCCCAGATCGACAGCAAGGACCTGACGTTCGACGTATGGGAAAGGCTGGTCGCGCGTATCCGTCACTGGATCGACGTCGAGCGCGTGGATGGCGTGGTCATCACGCACGGTACCGACACGCTTGAAGAAACCGCGATGTTGCTGCACCTGACGCAGCAGACGGATACGCCGATCGTCCTGACGGCGGCGATGCGGCCGTCGACGTCGCTGTCGGCGGATGGCCCCCTGAATCTGCTGAACGCGGTGCGATTGGCCGCCAGTTCGTCTGCGCGCGGGCGTGGCGTGCTGGTGGCGATCAACCAGCGCGTGCATGCCGCCCGCGATGTGCAAAAGGCGCACACTTACGCGGTCGAGGCCTTTGTTTCGCCGGATGTGGGGCCGCTGGGTTTCGTGCTCGACGCCCAAGTGCAGTTTCAGCGTGCTGCGCAGCGCGTGACTGCAGAGGAAGTTCTGCCGATGCCGCCAGCGGGCCAGTGGCCATGGGTGGAAGTGGTGGCGAGCTATGCGCAACCCGATGCGCGTGTCGTTGATGCGTTAGTCGCGGCGGGCGTGCAGGGGTTGGTAATTGCCGCAACAGGCGCGGGCTCTATCCATGCGAGTCTCGAGGCGGCGTTGAACCGGGCGAGTCAGCAGGGCGTTTTCGTGCTGCGCTCCACGCGTACCGGGGCTGGCTTGGTGCCCGCGCAACCTAGTGGAGAGCGCTGGGCCTCGAGCGGATCGCTGAACCCATATAAAGCGCGTGTGCTCTTGACGTTGCTTCTGGCCTCGGGGCGCGCCCAGGCAGAAGTTGCCTCTCTGCAGCAAGTCATTGATCGATATTGAAAAAATCTCCAAGGCCTGCGTATAATGGCAGGCTAACCAACCTTGCTGCACCGGAGTGTGACGCCCGGGCGGCTTAATCCACAAGGAGCGTCAATGCGTCATTACGAAATCGTATTTATCGTCCATCCGGACCAGAGCGAGCAAGTGCCCGCGATGATCGAGCGCTACAAGAGCACGGTCACCACGCAAGGCGGCCAAGTGCACCGCGTCGAGGACTGGGGCCGTCGTCAACTGGCCTACATGATCCAGAAGCTCGCAAAGGCCCACTACGTGTGCCTGAACATCGAGTGCGGCAAGGAGACCCTGGCTGAGCTCGAGCACGCGTTCAAGTTCAACGATGCCGTGCTGCGTCACCTCATCGTTCAGACCAAGAAGGCTGAAACGGCGCCGTCGCCGATGATGAAGGAAGTCGCACGCGAAGAGGCCAAGAAGGCCGCCGCTCAGACCGAACAGGCCGCCTGATGCCGCGCGGTGCTGCGCAAGCCTGACCGCGCATCACCAGCATGAACGAAACCCACGGGGATAACGCTATCAATCGCCTGCAGCTCGTCGCTACTCTGGTCGAGCGCGAGGTGATGCGATACACCCCAGCCGGCGTACCGATCGTCAATTGTCTTCTGGCATACAGCGGGCAGGCGGTCGAAGCGCAAACAGTGCGGCAAATCGAGTTTTCGATGGAAGCGCTGGCAGCCGGCAAGATGGCTTCCGTTCTGGATCGCATCGCTCCGGGCACTGTCCTGGATTGCGTAGGATTCCTGGCTCGCAAGCACCGCAGCAGTAAGGCACTGGTCTTTCACATCTCCGGATGTAACGTATTCGTAAAGGATTGAATCATGGCATTCATGAACAAGAAGCAGCGCGACGCGAAGAACAAGAAGCGCTTCCAGCAGCAAAACCCGTTGTTCAAGCGCAAGAAGTTCTGCCGCTTCACGGTGGCCGGCGTTGAACAGATCGACTACAAGGATCTGGACACGCTCAAGGACTTCATCGGCGAGAACGGCAAGATCACCCCGGCCCGCCTGACCGGCACGCGCGCGATCTATCAGCGCCAGCTGGACACGGCCATCAAGCGCGCACGTTTCCTCGCGCTGATGCCGTACACCGATCAGCACAAGCACTAATCAGCGGGATAAGGAGAACTCACAATGCAAATTATTCTGCTCGAGAAGGTCGTCAACCTGGGTAACCTGGGCGACGTGGTGCGCGTGAAGGACGGTTACGCACGTAACTTCCTGATCCCGAACAAGCAAGCCCGCCGCGCTACGGATTCCGCCATCAAGGAATTCGAAGCCCGCCGCGCTGAGTTGGAAAAGCTGGCCGCTGAAAAGCTGGCTGCCGCGCAAGCCGAAGGCGAGAAGCTGAACGGTCTGACGCTGCAACTGTCGCAAAAGGCTGGTGTGGATGGCCGTCTGTTCGGCTCCGTCACGAACCACGACATCGCTGACGCACTGGTTGCGCAAGGCTTCAAGGTTGAGAAGGCGCAAGTGCGTCTGCCGAACGGTCCGCTGAAGACCGTGGGCGACCACCCGGTCGTCGTCTCGCTGCACACCGACGTGGCAGTTGACGTGAACGTGTCGGTGTTGGGCGACGCCGCCTAAGCACGCGCGCAGCACCTCGCGGCGCCCGGGTCACCGATCGACGCGAGTCAAGAAGGCAGGGACGAAAGTCTCTGCCTTTTTTGTTGTCCTTTGTATCAGGGGTCCAGATTGAAGACCGAGCAGCGCCGCTATAATCCCGCCATGAACGCGCCCTCCGATCCCCAGCTCGATTCCCTCAAGGTGCCCCCGCATTCCATCGAGGCCGAACAGTCGGTGCTTGGCGGGTTGTTGCTGGATAACGCCGCTTGGGATCGCATTGCCGATTTCATCAATGAGCACGATTTCTACCGCTACGACCACCGGCTGATCTTCCACAACATCGGCAAGCTGATCTCGCAGGCCAAGCCGGCTGACGTGATCACGGTGTACGAGCAGTTGCAGGCCGCTGGCAAGGCGGAAGAGGTGGGCGGCCTGGCCTACCTGAATGCGCTGGCGCAGAACACGCCGAGTGCTGCCAACATCCGTCGCTATGCGGAAATCGTCCGTGACCGCGGCGTGCTGCGCCAACTTGTGACGATCGCCGACGAGATTTCCGCCGGAGCCTTCAACCCGCAGGGGCGCGACGTGCGCCAGTTGCTGGACGAGGCCGAATCCAAGGTGTTCGCGATTGCCGAAGAAGGTTCGCGCGGGCAGAAGGGCTTTCTGGAAATCCAGCCGCTGCTGACGCAAGTGGTCGAGCGTATTGACGAGCTGTACCACCGCGATAACCAGAGCGACATTACCGGCGTGCCGACGGGCTTCGTCGACCTCGACCGCATGACCAGCGGTATGCAAGGCGGCGATCTGATCATCGTGGCCGGTCGCCCATCGATGGGTAAGACGGCGTTCTCGCTGAACATCGGCGAACACGTTGCGGTGGAGCAAGGCCTGCCGGTGGCCGTGTTCTCGATGGAAATGGCGGGCACGCAGCTCGCCATGCGTATGCTGGGTTCGGTCGGGCGATTGGATCAGCACCGGCTGCGTACCGGCCGCTTGCTCGACGAGGATTGGCCGCGCCTGACGCATGCCATCCAGAAGATGAACGACGCGCAGCTCTTCATTGACGAGACGCCCGCGTTGAACCCGATGGAATTGCGTGCGCGCTCGCGGCGGCTTGCACGGCAGTGCGGGCAGCTCGGCCTGATCGTCATCGATTACCTGCAACTGATGTCTGGCTCGGGTGGTGGCGAGAACCGTGCGACCGAAATTTCGGAAATCTCGCGTTCGCTGAAAGGTCTGGCGAAGGAGCTCAACTGCCCGGTGATCGCGCTGTCGCAGTTGAACCGAAGCCTGGAACAGCGCCCGAACAAGCGCCCTGTGATGTCGGATTTGCGTGAATCCGGCGCTATCGAACAGGATGCCGACGTGATCTTGTTCATCTATCGGGACCAGGTCTACAACCCCGATTCTCCGGACAAAGGTACGGCAGAAATCATTATCGGTAAGCAGCGTAACGGCCCAATTGGTACCGTTCGTCTCACGTTCCTGGGGGAATACACGAAGTTCGATAACTTCACCGGGGGCAATGCGTTCTTTGACAACGATACGTAACCTGTAATTCGTGTCGGCCTGCCACAACGTGCCACGTATTTCGCGAGGCCGGTTCCGGTAAAATATTGCGTTTTAATGACAGCGCCGGCGGTGATCCCGTCCGGCGTTGTTTTTACGACTCCTGCTTTTTTCCGTTCCCAAGGATCATCATGTTCGGTCGCTTCATGCCCACCGAAGGCAAGTTTTTTGAGTACTTCAACCAGCACGCCGAGTGCGCCGTCAAGGCGGCCCATGCACTCAAGGAGCTGGTCAATGACTTGCCCAATGCCGAAATGCATGCACGCAATGTGCAGAACTTTGAAAAGAAGGCCGATCGCATCACGCATGACACGATCGAGTTGCTGCACAAGACCTTCATCACGCCGCTCGACCGCGACGAGATCCACAAGCTGATCACGACGATGGACGACATCCTCGACCTGATGGAAGACGTGTCGCTCACCATCTCGTTGTATGACGTGACCAACCTGACGGACGAATCGCGCCAGCTCGCCATGATCTGCGTGGCTTGCTGCGAGGAAGTCCGCAAGGCCGTGGCGCTGCTCAGTGACATGAACAACGGCCGTCAGATCCTCACCATCGCCCAGGAAATCGACCGTCTGGAGTCAGAGGCCGATCGCGTGATGCGTGCCGCCATGGCCAAGCTGTTCCGCACCGAAAACGACATCAAGCTGCTGATCAAGCTGAAGGCGATTTACGAGCAACTGGAGAGCGTCACAGACCGTTGCGAGGATGTTGCCAACATCATCGAAGGCATCGTGCTCGAAAACGCCTGACGAGACGACGCCCTCATGCATACGCTTCAGATCAGTCTCTGGGTGGTCGTTCTGCTGGTGGCGCTGGCCATCGTGTTCGACTTCATGAATGGCTTCCACGACGCGGCTAACTCCATTGCGACGGTGGTGTCGACCGGCGTGCTCAAGCCGCAGCAGGCGGTGGCGATGGCCGCAGCCTGCAACGTGATCGCCATTTTCATCTTCCACCTCAAGGTGGCAACCACGGTGGGGCGCGACACAATTGATCCGTCCATCGTTGATCATTACGTCATCTTTGGGGCGTTGGTCGGCGCTATCGCGTGGAACATCATCACGTGGTACTACGGCATTCCGTCCAGCTCGTCGCACGCGCTGATCGGTGGCCTGGTGGGCGCGGCTGTGGCCAAGTCGGGCACGGGCTCGCTGGTGGCCGGTGGCTTGCTCAAGACGGTGGCGTTCATCCTGATTTCGCCGTTGCTGGGTTTTATCCTCGGCTCGCTGCTGATGGTGGCGGTGTCCTGGCTGTTCTTCCGAACGCCGCCATCCAAGGTGGACCGATGGTTCCGGCGCTTGCAGTTGCTCTCGGCCTCGCTGTACAGCTTGGGCCATGGCGGCAACGATGCCCAGAAGACCATCGGCATCATCTGGATGCTGCTGATTGCGGGCGGCTACGCATCGGCCACTGCAACTGAACCGCCGATCTGGGTCATCGTGTGCTGCTATGTGGCGATCGGTCTCGGTACGCTGCTGGGCGGCTGGCGGATCGTGCGGACGATGGGTCAGAAGATCACCAAGCTCAAACCGGTCGGCGGTTTCTGCGCTGAAACCGGTGGCGCCATGACGCTGTTCTTGGCATCGGCGTTGGGTGTGCCAGTGTCGACGACGCATACCATCACCGGCGCCATCGTCGGCGTGGGATCTGCGCAGAAGGCTTCCGCTGTGCGCTGGGGTGTGGCCGGCAACATCGTCTGGGCATGGGTTTTGACGATTCCCGCATCCGCGTTCATGGCGGCAATTGCCTGGTGGATCGGCCGACACGTGCTGTAAGCCGACCGCAGGTCGACATCGAAAAAAACGAAACGCCCACCAAATCGGTGGGCGTTTTGCATTGGGTGAGCGCCGCGTTAGTTATTGCGTTGCGAAGCGCGCGATGGGGTCATCGTCCGCAGGAGCCGTCGCAGCGGCCGGCCCGCGCGTCGACATCAGGTTGTCGGTTTGAGCATCGCGTGCGCGGGCGAGGGTACCCAGGAGATCATCATCGATCGGACGGGCGGGACTGACGGGTGCCGGAACCATCGGTGCGACGGTCGGTGCTGGTGCATCCGGCAGGTTGCTTACGGCCACGACGCGGCGCGCGCCCATGTAGCGGCTTGCCCAGTAAGACTTGGTCATGTCTTCCAGGCGCACGGTGCCACCCGTGGCTGGTGCATGGACAAACCGGTTCTGGCCCACATAGATGCCGACGTGCGAGTTCGGCTGGCCAGTCGTATTGAAGAAGACGAGGTCGCCCGATGCGACGTCGCGGCGATCCAATAACGTGCCGCGGCGGCCCATTTCGGCGGCGGTCCGTGGCAGATTCACAGAAGCAGCGCGCTGCACGACGTAGCGCACGAGCCCACTGCAATCGAAGCCGCTGTCGGGTGTATTGCCGCCGTAGCGGTAGGGGGTGCCGACCAGCGCCATCGCCTCAATGGAGATTTCTTCCAGACCGGCGCTGGGGTCGTGGATCGGGGCGCCGCGTGTGCGCAGGCCCGCGTCGCGCGAGGCGGTGGAGCGGGTAGGCGTTGACGAGCAGGCGGACAGCAGGCAGACCAGCGCAAGCAGAGCGGTGCCTGCTACTCGGGTATTGCCAAAGGAAGAGCTGTACCGCGTCAGCATGCGCCATCAGGAGAGTCTGGATAGCGAGCATGCTATGCGCGCCGCGTCAGAAAGCCAAACTGCGTGTTGGCGAGGCGCAACGCCAAGCGGGGCGCGGGTCTGCGGATTTTGCCCCGATGGCGTCGCGTTTTGCGGGCAGTTTTACCAGCGTAGCTGGACGCTGCGCGTGCTGCCGGTCTGCACCGTTGCGCGCTTGGTGGCGCCCTGGTACGTCGCGATGACGTTATAGCTGGCCGGCGGGGCCTTGATCAGGCAGCGTGGGCCATCGGCGCGAAAGCTTGCGACCTCCTTGCCGTGTCGCGTGAGCTGTACGTCGACGTCGGCGAGATACTCGCCGCGTGCGCCTTGCGTGAACAGCAGAGACAGGTTGTAGTTGCGCGCCTCGCTGTTCAGCGCCTGCTGCTCGTCCTGTGCAACGCCGCCGCAGACGTAGCTGATCTGGCCGGCGGTCTTTGGCGTGAGGTCGTCGGCGAGCGCAATGGAGGCGCCGGCGGACAGCATCATCGCCAGCGCGGCCGACGTCAGGGTCAAACGCGATCGGGTCTGCAGGTTTTGCTGCATGGGCATCATTGGCCTCCATCGGGAAAAAGAGAGGTGCCCGATCTGCAGCAAAAAAAAGGCCACGCGATTGCGTGGCTTGATGGCACAACGATTTGCGGCAGACAAATTTGTTGTCGCGTGATTTTTACAGCACGTCAGAGGCGTGATCCGCGAGTCGCGAGCGCTCGCCGCGCGCCAACGTGATATGCCCGCTGTGGCTCCATCCCTTGAAGCGATCCACTACATAAGTCAGGCCCGACGAACCTTCCGTCAGATACGGCGTGTCGATCTGCGCGATGTTCCCCAGGCAGACGATCTTGGTGCCGGGGCCTGCGCGCGTGACGAGCGTCTTCATCTGCTTGGGTGTCAGGTTTTGCGCCTCGTCGATGATCAGGAACTTGTTGACGAAGGTGCGGCCGCGCATGAAGTTCATGCTCTTGACCTTGATGCGCGAGCGGATCAGCTCCTGCGTGGCAGCGCGGCCCCATTCGCCGGCGTTGTCGTCGGACTTTTGCAGGACTTCGAGGTTGTCGTCGAAGGCACCCATCCACGGCTGCATTTTTTCTTCTTCCGTGCCGGGCAGGAAGCCGATGTCTTCACCCACGGGCACCGTGGCGCGCGTGATGATGATCTCGTTGTAGAGCTTCTGATCCAGCACTTGCTCAAGGCCTGCCGCCAGTGCCAGCAGCGTCTTGCCCGTGCCGGCTTGGCCCAGCAGCGAAACGAAGTCGACTTCCGGATGCATCAGCAGGTTCAACGCGAAGTTCTGCTCGCGGTTGCGCGCGGTCACGCCCCAGACGTTGTTTTTCTGGTGCGTGTAGTCTTTGAGCGTTTGCAGCACGGCGGTTTTGCCGTTCAGCTCCTTGACCTGTGCATACAGCGGCAGGCTGCCGTCATTCGGCTCCAGGAAAACAAACTGGTTGACCAGGAACGACGGCACCAGCGGCCCGGACAAGCGGTAGAACGTCGTGCCCGTCTTCGGGTCCTGCCAGCTCTCGATGTTCTTGCCGTGCTTCTGCCAGAAGTCTGTCGGCAGCGCCATGATGCCGCTGTAGAGCAGGTCGGTGTCTTCCAGCACGCGATCGTTGAAGTAGTCCTCCGCTGGCAGGCCGAGGGCGCGTGCCTTGATCCGCATGTTGATGTCTTTGGACACCAGCACGACTGATCGGTCCGGACGTTGCTGTTGCAATGCGGCCACCACACCAAGGATCTGGTTGTCCGCTTTGCCCTGCGGCAGGCCATCGGGCAGCTTGATGTCGTTCAGACGCGTCTGGAAGAACAGGCGTCCCTGCGCATCGCGGTTGCCGAGCTTGGCCAGAGGAAGGCCGTCGTCCATGACACCATCGGTGCCAGCCACGAGCTGGTCGAGCGTGCGGCTGACCGTGCGGGCATTGCGCGCAACTTCGCTCATGCCCTTCTTGTGGTTGTCCAGCTCTTCCAACGTCATCATCGGCAGATAGACGTCGTGCTCTTCAAAACGGAAGAGCGATGTCGGATCGTGCATCAGGACGTTGGTGTCAAGCACGAACAGCTTGGCGGGGCCTTCATCGCGGCGGTCGCGCCGGCGGGCAGCGGTTTCGGTCGATTTGCCGGTCGCGCTTACCTTGTCGACGGCCTTGGCGAGGATGCCGGCGTGTTCACGTGAAGTCTCTTTCGCCATGGGGGACGCTTCGCCCGAGCGGGCGCGGGCCGTGCTGGCTGCATTGCGTTTGGGTTGCGCACGGCCGGTTTCTGACAGCGCCTCGCGCTCGAGCGCTGGCACCGGTTTTCGAGGTTCCTGACCCGCCTTCGGCTTTCCGGCTTTGCCGAAAGGCTTGAATTCAGCCGGGTCAAGCAATTGGGCTGGCTGGGTGGGCATGGTCGGCAGCGGCATGCTTCGATTACCTCTCTGGCTGGAACAACGACGAAACACCGTCCGCGCACATGGCGAGGCGGTGCTGGCGGAAAACGCGGGAAAACGGATGGGCGCGTCGCAGCGTCTGATGTGCGGACGACGGCCACAAAAAAGCCGCCATGACCTGCGAGAGGTGGGGCGGCCTAGGTGAACGCCACGACAAGCTGCACGATTCGGACGTTCTGCCCGGCCTGCTTGCCGGGAAAAACGCAGAAGCGGTATCAGGCCAACTTGGCCGCCGGTACCGTCGTGGGCTATCGGAATGGCATCCGGGTTTCGTACTCATCGGTTCCGACTGTATCGGAAGCTTTTGTGATTTGCAATCGGTCACATGTGACGTGTGGTGCGGCGCAAACTGGACACGAAAGACGATGCGAAATTGACGAAAAGGCAAACCCCCAGGGTGCCTGGAGGGCGCTTTTCAGACAGCTTGGCCCTATGTGCAGTTACAGCGCGCGCACCGCGGCCAGCACGTCATCCACATGGTTGGGCACTTTCACGGCCCGCCATTCCTTGCGCAACACGCCCTTGGTGTCGATCAGGAATGTGCTGCGCTCGATGCCGCGCACGTCTTTGCCGTACATCTTCTTCATCTTGATGGTGTCAAAGATGTTGCAGACGGCTTCGTCGGCGTCGGAAATCAGCTCGAACGGCATCTCCAGTTTCGCCTTGAAGTTTTCGTGCGATTTCAGGCTGTCGCGCGAGATGCCGAACACCACGGCGCCGGCGGCCTCAAAGGCGTCGTATTGGTCGCGGAAGTTCATCGCCTCGGTGGTGCAGCCGGGCGTGTTGTCCTTCGGATAGAAATACAGCACGACGATCTTGCCGCGCTGCGATGCCGGCGAGAACGTGATGCCGTTGGTGGCCGGTGCGGAGAAATCGGGAAGAGGCTGGTCGATCGTGACGGGCATGGTGTGTTCCGGAAAACCGCGAGGAGAGAGACGGGGAGCTCGTAGACGGGCAAATCTGAGATACCGCGCCCGCCGCCAAACCGGAGATCGGAAAGATCAGGCCGGCTGAACGATCAGGCTGCCGCTGCGGCCGGCAACTTCGCCCCACGTGACGGGCTGCACGGGCAGGCTACTGCGATCGAGCGTCGCGTAGTAATCGCCCATCGACCCTAGCCGATGGCCTTGCGCGCGCCAGCCTCGCAGCAACTCGCGGAAGATCGGGGCGAGTTTCTGCCCTTCAAGTTCTGCATGCAAGGTAAATACCTGGTCGCGGTCGGACTCGGTCATCTTTAGGATGTGCCGGGCGACGTTGTCGAGCGTGATGTCTTCCACGCCGATCAGTTCGTCCAGTGTGGGCAGCGTGGTCGGCAATTGCACGTGGTTCAGCGCTTTGCCGTCAACGCTTGGGATATACGGATGCGTACCCCGGCCGTCTGAGGCGTACGCCATGCCCCAGTTGTCGATCTGGCGGAACGCGTGGTCGTTCATCTGCCAGCCGGCGGCGCCGTGCGTCACGGGTGGCTTGCCGAACACCTGGATGAAACGCGCGTGGGCGGCGGTCATCTGGCGCGCGGTCCAGCCGGCGTCGCGTTGGCGGACATTGTCTTGCCAGAGCACGTGGTCCCAGGTGTGGATGCCGGTTTCGAAGCCTGCCTCCGCAATGGCGCGCATTTCGGTAGCGGCTTTACGGCCGATGTCGGGGCCGGGCAGCAGCACGCCGTACATCAGCGTACGAAGGCCGTAATGCTCGACAACCGACGTGCGGGAAACCTTTTTCAGGAAGCCGGGGCGGAAGGCCCGGCGCAGCGCCCAGCCGGTGTGATCCGGGCCGAGACTGAAGAGGAAGGTCGCGCCTGCCTCGTGCTCGCGCAGCATGCGCGCGAGGTTGGGCACGCCTTCGCGGGTGCCGCGCAGGGTGTCGACGTCGATCTTGAGGACGATGAGAGCCATGAACCTGCGCGGGGCTGTTGCTTTTACTTGTTGCCGTTGCCGTCTTCGACCAGGCTGCGGGCTTCAGCCACGTGCGTGCGATACGCTTCGAAGATGTTCGCCAATGCGTCCTTCATCACGGTGGTCGGCTTCCAGCCGAGGTCTTCCATGGTGTTGGCGATCTTCGGCACGCGGTTCTGCACGTCCTGGTAGCCGGTGCCGTAGTAGGCACCGGAGGTCGTTTCCACCAGTTGGACCTGCTTGGCGGTGTCCTTGTACTCGTCGATGTTGGCGGCTTGTTCCAACATCATGTTGGCCAGCTCGCGCACCGAGTAGTTGTTCGACGGGTTGCCGATGTTGTAGATCTTGCCCGAGGCCACGCCGTCCTTGTTGGCAATAATGCGCACCAGTGCATCGATGCCGTCATCGATATACGTGAAGGCGCGCTTCTGGCTGCCGCCGTCGACGAGCTTGATGTTCTCGCCGCGCACGATGTGGCCGAGGAACTGCGTCACAACGCGCGACGAACCTTCCTTCGGGGTGTAGATCGAGTCCAGGCCCGGGCCGATCCAGTTGAACGGACGGAACAGCGTGAAGTTCAGCCCTTCCATGCCGTAACCCCAGATCACGCGGTCCATCAACTGCTTCGAGCATGCGTAGATCCAGCGCGGCTTGTTGATCGGGCCGTAGATCAGCGGCGAGGCTTCCGGATCGAATTCCGAATCGCCGCACATGCCGTAGACCTCGGAGGTCGACGGGAAGACCAGATGCTTGCCGTACTTGGCCGCCGAGCGAACGATCGGCAGGTTGGCTTCAAAGTCCAGCTCGAACACGCGCAACGGGTCTTTGACGTAGGTCGACGGAGTGGCGATGGCCACCAGCGGCAGGATCACGTCGCACTTCTTCACGTGATACTCGACCCACTCCTTGTTGATGGTGATGTCACCCTCAAAGAAGTGCATGCGCGGGTGGTTGATCAGGTCGCCCAGACGCTCGGTCTGCATGTCCATGCCATAGACCTCCCAATCGGTGGTCTCCAGGATGCGCTTGGACAGGTGGTGGCCGATGAAGCCGTTGACGCCGAGGATCAGTACTTTTTTCATGAAGGCAAACTCAAGATCAGGAGAGGGCGAGCTGGCTGGTGAGCTGCTGCGCGGTCACGACAGACGTTCCGCTGGCAGCTTGGGGCTCGACGCGCCAGAGCTCGTGGATGGCGATGGCTCCCCCATCGCCGCACACGCCGAACATCGCATTATCCACGACGTGCAAGCCCAGCGGCAAATTCGTAAAGGTTTGATGCGCCAGACGGGCACGCGCGACAACGTAGCGCTGGCTGCCGGCGTCCGTAAAGGCACCCGGGTAGGGCGGTGCCACGGCACGAATCAGGTTATAGACCTGCTGGGCCGGTTTGGACCAGTCGATCCGGCCGTCTTCGGGCTTGCGGCCGCCGAAATAGCTGCCGTTGGCGAGCACGTTCGGGTGCTGCGGAATGTGCCCGGCAATCATCGCGGGAAGCGCGCGCCACAACGTTTGCTCGGCCGCCACGGTGGCCTTTTCGAACACTTCGTGCGAGGTGTCGTCCGGCAGGATCGGCACAATGGTCTGGTCGACGATGTAACCGGCATCCGGCTTTTCGACCATTTCGTGCAGGGTGGCGCCGGTTTCGGTCTCGCCGTGCAGCACTGCCCAGTTGATGGGCACACGCCCGCGGTACTTGGGCAACAGCGAACCGTGCATGTTGAACGCGCCGAATTTGGCAAGGCTCAACAGGCGCATCGGGATCATGTGCCGGTAGTAGAACGAAAAGATGAAGTCCGGCGCAATGGCGGCGATCCGCGCGTGCAGGTCTTCACCGTTTGCGTTATCCGGCGTGATGTATGGGATACCCAATTCCTGTGCGGTGGCGCGTACGCTCCCGAACCAGATGTTCTCGGTAGCGTTGTCCTCGTGCGTGACAACGAGTTCGACCTGAATGCCACGCGCAGCCAGCACGCGCAGGCAGCGTACGCCGACGTTGTGATACGCGAAAACGACGGCGCGCCGCTTGAGTTCGGAACTCATGCAACCCCCCGCTGCGAGCCCGTCTTCAGATCGGCAGCACCGGCTTCATGCAGATGCGGCGTCTCTTCCAGCACACCCTGCACCAGATAGCGCGGGCGTTCGCGCACCTGTTGATAGATGCGGCCGATGTATTCGCCCAGCAAGCCAATGCCAAACAGCAGCACGCCCATCAGGAAGAACGTGATGGCGAACAGCGTGAACACGCCCTGGACTTCCGCGCCCAGGACGAAGCGTCGCACCACCAGCAGGATGAACAGCACGGCAGAAGCAAACGACAACAGCATCCCGATCGCCGAGAACCACTGCAGCGGCACCACGGAAAAGCCCGTCACCAAGTCGAAATTCAATCGCACGAGCTTGTACAGCGAGTACTTAGACTCGCCGGCAAAGCGTTCTTCGTGGTCGACTTCGATTTCGGTCGGGTTCTTGCTGAAGGTGTAGGCCAGTGCCGGAATGAAGGTGTTGACTTCGCGGCAGCGGTTGATCGTGTCGACGATGGTCCGGTTGTATGCGCGCAGCATGCAGCCCTGGTCCGTCATCTTGATGTGCGTGATGCGCTCGCGCAGCGAGTTCATCGCACGCGATGCGGTGCGGCGGAACCAGCTGTCCTGGCGCACGCGACGGATGGTGCCGACGTAGTCGTAGCCTTCGTCGAGCTTCTCCACCAGGCGGCCAATTTCTTCCGGCGGATTCTGCAGGTCGGCATCGAGCGTGACGACGCGTTCGCCGCGCGCATGTTCAAAGCCGGCCAGGATGGCCATGTGCTGGCCATAGTTGCCGTTGAACAGCACGACGCGCGTGCTGTCCGGGCGCGCCCGGAACTGCTCGGCCAGCATGGCGGCGGAGCGGTCGCGGCTACCGTCGTTGACGAACACGACTTCATACGAAATGCCGAGCGCGTCGAGCGCGGGATACAGACGCGCAAACAGCGCGGCGAGCCCGTCTTCTTCGTTGTAAACAGGAATGACGACCGAGAGAGCGGGTGTCTTCATTATTGGATTATTGGTACTGGGCGCAAAGTTGGCGGACCGCGCTGACCACGCGATCCACATCGGAATCTTCCATGCCGGCAAACATCGGCAGCGTAACGATGGCGCGACCAATGCGCTCGGCCACCGGGAACATGCCCGGCTTCCAGCCGAGTTCGCGGTAGAGCTTGAACAGGTGGATGGGCGGATAGTGCACGCCAGCGCCGATGCCCAGCGCCTTCAGGCCAGCCATGAAGCCGGCGCGATCGACCTCCAGGCGATCCAGCGGCAGCACGATCTGGAACATGTGCCAGTTGGTGTGCGTGAAGTTCTCCACGGGCAGTTCAACGCCGAACGACTCGATATCGGCTGCTCGCATACCTGCAAAGTAGCGGCGGGCCAGCGCAGCGCGGCGTGCGGTCACGGCTTCCAGCTGAGCGAATTGGCCCAGGCCGATCGCCGCATTCACGTCGGTCAGGTTGAACTTGCCGCCAACCAGATCGACTTCCATGCCATCAAAGCCGGTGCGCACGACGCCCTGCAGCCGATATTTTTCGGCCAGCACGGCTTCTTCGGGCGTGTTGAGCACCAGCGCGCCGCCTTCGATGGTCGTGATGTTCTTGTTGGCCTGGAAGCTGAAGCTGACGAGATCGCCGATCTCGCCGATGCGCTTGTCGCCCCAGCGCGAGCCAATGGCCTGCGCGGCATCTTCCACCACGCGCAGCTTATGACGGCGGGCGATGTCGTAGAGGCGATCCATGTCGACGGGCAGGCCCGACAGATAAACCGGAATAATGGCCTTGGTGCGCGGCGTGATGGCGGCCTCGACCTTGTCCAGGTCGATGTTGCGCGTCACGGGGTCGATGTCGACGAAGACAGGCTTGGCGCCGACCGTCAGCACCACGTTGGACGTGGCGACCCACGAGATCGGCGTGGTAATGACTTCATCGCCGGGGCCGATGCCCGCGATGCGCAGCGCGACTTCCATCGTGGCCGTGCCGTTGGCGAATGTGCGAACGATGCGGCCGCCGAAATATTCCGACAGGGCGGCTTCGAATGCCGCGACCTTGGGGCCCGAGGTGATCCAGCCCGAGCGCAGCACATCGGCCACGGCGGTGATGGTCGCCTCGTCAATGGTCGGGCGCACGAAGGGTAGGAACGGGAGTTTGGCAGTGGCGGTGGTTTGCGTCATGACTTGAATAAGGTTGGGTGCTGGGGTGGGCACATCGGCTCACGAGCGAGCCAGCACAAGTACGCCGACGAGGATGATCGCAATGCCGATCAGGCGCTGCACCGACAGCACTTCGCCAAACAGATACCACGCCAGGAAGGCGTTGACCACGTAGCCCAGGGAGAGCATCGGATACGCGATGGTCACATCCACGCGCGACAGGCCGAGAATCCACACCACCACCGAGATGACGTAGCACGACAAGCCGCCAATGATGGGCCACTGCGTTGCAAGCTTGATGCCGATCGGCAGGATGTTGTCGGCCGAAAACGCAAAGCGGCCGATGTTGTTGACGCCCGCCTTGAGCAGCAGCTGAGCGCAGGCATTGAGCATGACGCCCGTCAGGATCAGCCCGAAAGTGACCAGATTCATGTGTTCTTTTGATGTTTTACAGACTGCGGCGGTTTCCCCGTGCGGATGTTCTCAATCCAGCCGCCGGGCCGCATGTTACGACAATTCCGCTTGCGCGCCCCTTTCGAGAATCCGTGGCGGTGAAACCTAGTTGCGCCGGACGATCACACGGCGGGCATCGCGGGCGATCAAGATCATCGGTACGCCTTGGGCTGTCAGCCGATCATAGGTGCCCGGTCCCATCATGGCGACTGCCTGGCCGCCGGCTTTCCAGCGCGCCACGAACGCTTCGGTGGTCGGCACCCACTTGGCAGGCTCCTGTTTGACGCCAAAGGCCAGTTCATCAGGCTCCTGCACCATGAGGGTGGGCCGGCCGAGGTAAAACGGCATTGTATGGTCCAGACGCTCCACCGCATAGAACGGCACGTCGGGCTTGAGCCACGGCCGAACGGCCGGCACGAGATCGATGCCCGACATGGAACGCCCGAAGGCTTCGTGGCCGAGCATAGCGGCCGTAAATGTCAGGAACCACGCGCACGCAAATGCGACCACGCTCTCGAAGCGCTTGCCCGCCAAGCGAAGCGCGAGCCACGTGAATCCTGCTCCCGCCGCGAACGCAACAGCCAGGAACATTGCAAACTGGGCAAACACTGCGTTCGGATACATATCCGACGACATTGTCGCCACGTAACCGCTTGCCGCCAGGCCAGCCAGCGCCAGCGCCAGGAAGCCCTTGAGTTGCCAGCGCCATGCGCGCTCGCTGGTGTGCTCCAGGACCAGGGCGCCCAGAATCGCCAGCGCTGGGATGATCGGGAAGATATAGCCCGGCAGCTTCGAATCCGAAATGCTGAAAAATGCAAAGATCAGGATGGCCCACAGGCCGAGCATGAGCGTGGGGCGGAAACCGTTGCTGGCGGTTTCACCGCGTGCGAAGGTCAGACGTGCAGCGCTGGGCAATTGAGCAAGCCACGGCAGGAACCCGGCTACCAGCAGCGGCACAAAGTACCAAAGCGGCGCGTTTCGGTTGTGCACGGTCGACGTGAAACGCTGGAAATGCTCGTGCACGAAGAAGAACCAGGCGAATTCCGGGTTGCGCATCGAGATCAGCACGAACCACGGCGCGCCCACGGCAAAGAAGATGATCAGTCCGGTCACAAGATGCAGGCGTTTCCACAAGGCCCAGTCGCGCGCGACCAGCGTGTAGACCACCAACACAAAGCCCGGCAGGACCACGCCGATCAGGCCCTTGCTCAGCACCGCGAGCGCCATTGACGCCCAGCAGGCCCACATCCAGCCGCGTTGTTGAGCGCGCGAGGCATCCGGATGCTGTGCGAGCAGCAGCGCACCCAGCGCCATCGTCATGCAGCCGGCGACGCCCATGTCGAGCGAGTTGAAGTGCGAGCCCACGTTCCACAGCGGCGCGCTCACAAGCACCAGCCCGCTGATGACGGCCGTCCGCTTGCCCCACCAGCGCGCCGCCGCCAGCATCGTGAAAACAATGCCGACGATGCCGGAGAGCGCCGTGAACAGCCGCGCCTGCCAGTCGCCGATGCCGAACAGCGTGTAGGCGAGTGCGGTGCCCCACATCTGCAGCGGCGGTTTCTCGAAATACTTCAGGGCGTTGTAGCGGATCGTCACCCAGTCGCCAGAGACGAACATCTCGCGCGCGATTTCGGCGTAGCGGCCTTCGTCGGTGGGGATCAGGTGCCGGTAGCCGAGCGTGCCGAGCCAGATGGCCAGGAACGCAGCAGCCAGCGGCCATAGGGAGGCGTTGCGCCAGGGGAGAGCGGGCGCTTGAGCGGTGCGGTCGATCGACATGCGGTCAGGCACGCTCGATCAGCAGGGCGGCGGCCACTTTGCGGCCTTCCAGCATCAGAATGTTGTACGTGCGGCCGGCGGCCTGCAGGTCCATGGCGTCTACGCCGATGCGTTTTTCGGTAAGCGGCACCGTCAGCCGCGGGTGCGGGAAGCGCAGCTTGTTGCCGGAGCCGAAGATCACCACTTCGGCCCCCAGTTCGAGCACGCGGGCGAAATGCTCGGGCGTCAGATCCTCAAAGCGCGACACATCCCACTGCACCACGGCGCCCTCGGGCATCACCAGCACCGAGTGCTCGTAGCGCACCTTGTTGATTTCGATATAGCCGTCGCCATAGCCGGTAACGGTATTGAGAATGGTCGACGAATCGGATGAATGGAGCTTCAAGGTGGGAATCCCATCGGGCGCGATGACTGCGGCGCATACGGCGGCACGCTGGCAAAGGCGCTAGGTTTCAGACTTCGGACAGGTTTCGCTGCGTTGCAAAAATGCCCGCCTAAGTCTGTCATAATGGGCTAAATTATATCTTTTTCTCTCCTTCGCCCGCCGCGCCACAAGCGATGTCCGGCAAGGAATAGCGTAGCGGCGCCTGCCGCTGTGTGGCGTTACCGTCGCCGCTTTGCTGCGCCACAGAATGCTCCGTAGTTCCAGCCCGTTCAACGTCGCCACTCGCCGCCTTGCCCGTGAAAACGATTCAGAAATCCGCCAAGCTCAACAACGTCTGCTATGACATTCGCGGCCCCGTGCTCGAAAAGGCCAAGCAGATGGAAGAAGAGGGCCACAAGATCATCAAGCTGAATATCGGCAACCTGGCCGTGTTCGGTTTCGATGCCCCTGAAGAGATCCAGCAGGACATGATCCGCAACCTGCCGAATTCGGCGGCGTATTCGGATTCCAAGGGCATCTTCGCGGCGCGCAAGGCGGTGATGCACTACACGCAAGAGCAGGGCATCAAGAACGTCACGCTGGAGGACATCTATCTGGGTAATGGCGCGTCGGAGCTGATTTCATTGGCCACCAACGCGCTGCTCGATGCCGGTGACGAGCTGCTGCTGCCGGCTCCCGATTACCCGCTGTGGACGGCGGTGACCAGCCTTTCGGGCGGCACGCCGGTGCACTACATCTGCGACGAAGCCAATGGCTGGATGCCGGACCTGGACGACATCCGCGCCAAGATCACGCCCAACACCAAGGGCATCGTCGTCATCAACCCGAACAATCCGACCGGCGCGCTGTATTCGGACGAGCTGCTGCTGGGCATCGTCGCCATCGCGCGGGAACACGGCCTGGTGATCTTTGCCGATGAGGTGTACGACAAGGTTCTGTTCGACGACAACAAGCACACCGCGATCGGCTCGCTGTCGGAAGACGTGCTGACCGTGACGTTCAACAGCCTGTCGAAGAGCTACCGTTCGTGCGGCTACCGCGCGGGCTGGATGGTCGTGTCCGGCGACAAGCGTCCGGCCAAGGACTACATCGAAGGCCTGAACATGCTGTCGTCGATGCGCCTGTGCGCCAACGTGCCGGGGCAGTGGGCCATCCAGACCGCGCTGGGCGGCTACCAAAGCATCAAAGATCTGGTGGCACCGGGCGGCCGCATGCGCCGTCAGCGCGACCTTGCGCACGAGCTGATCACAGCGATCCCCGGCGTGACCTGCGTCAAGCCCAAGGCTGCGCTGTATATGTTCCCGCGCCTGGACCCGGCGGTGTATCCCATCGAAGACGACCAGACCTTCATCCGCCAGCTGCTGGAAGAAGAGCGTGTGCTGCTGGTGCAGGGCACGGGCTTCAACTGGCACTCGCCGGACCACTTCCGCATCGTCTTCCTGCCGCACGAAGACGATCTTCGTGAAGCGATTGGCCGAATTTCGCGCTTCCTGGAGCGGTACCGTCAGCGTCACGGTACTGGCATCCGGGCCGCCTGACTTTCGACCATTCGCTCGGTCATCCGACAGATCAGTAACTGCGGGGCAGACCGAAGTGTCTGCCCTGTGTGTTTTTTGCTTCTCCGCTTTTTCGTTTCTTTACGACACGTCTCATGAATCCCATCAAGATCGGCCTGCTCGGGCTCGGTACCGTCGGTGGCGGTACCCTCAAGGTTCTGCAACGGAACCAGGAAGAAATCCGCCGTCGTGCGGGTCGCGGCATTGAAGTCGCCATGATTGCCGTGCGCAATCTCGACCGTGCTCGCGCCATCGTGCAGGAAGCCGGGGCGACCGTGCCGGTGGTGAGCGACCCGTTTGCCATTGTGGATTCGCCCGAGATCGATATCGTCGTGGAGCTGATCGGCGGCTATGACCTGACGCGTGAGCTGGTGCTGCGCGCCATCGCCAACGGCAAGCATGTCGTCACCGCCAACAAGGCGCTGCTGGCCCTGCATGGCAACGAGATCTTCAAGGCCGCCCAGGACAAGGGCGTGATGGTGGCGTTCGAGGCCGCTGTGGCCGGCGGCATCCCCATCATCAAGGCGCTGCGTGAAGGCCTGACGGCCAACCGCATCGAGTGGATCGCCGGCATCATCAACGGCACCACCAACTTCATCCTGACCGAGATGCGCGACAAGGGTCTGGACTTCGACACAGTCCTGAAAGAAGCCCAGCGCCTGGGCTACGCCGAAGCCGATCCGACCTTCGACATCGAGGGCTTTGACGCCGCGCACAAGCTCACCCTCATGAGCGCCATCGCCTTTGGCGTGCCGATCCAGTTTGAACGCGCGTATGTGGAAGGCATCACCAAGCTGGAAGCCGTCGACATTCGCTACGCCGAAGAGCTCGGCTACCGCATCAAGCTGCTGGGCATCACGCGCCGTGCCGAAGCGGGCATTGAGCTGCGCGTGCATCCGACGCTGGTGCCAGCCAAGCGCCTCATCGCCAATGTCGAAGGCGCGATGAATGCCGTGGTCGTCAACGGCGATGCCGTGGGCCCGACGCTGTACTACGGCAAGGGCGCAGGCGCCGAGCCGACCGCTTCGGCCGTCGTCGCCGATCTGGTGGACGTGACGCGCCTGCACACGGCCGACCCGGAACACCGCGTGCCGCATCTTGCGTTCCAGCCGGATGCGCTGTCCGACACGCCGGTGCTGCCGATCGACGAAGTGCGCTCGAGCTACTACCTGCGCATGCGCGTGGCCGATGAAACCGGCGTGCTGGCCGACATCACGCGCATCCTGGCCGAAGGCGGCATCTCAATCGACGCCATGCTGCAGAAGGAATCGCGCGAAGGCGAACCGCAGACCGACATCATCATGCTGTCGCACGTGACGGTCGAGAAGCGCGTGAACGCCGCCATCGCCGCCATCGAAGCGCTGCCGACCGTGCTGTCGAAGGTCACGCGCATCCGCATGGAAGAACTGAACTAAGCGCAGGACATGAGCATGCAATACCGATCGACCCGCGGCCACGCAGAGCCGCAGAGTTTCTCCCGCATCCTGCTGGGCGGCCTGGCGCCGGACGGCGGGCTGTATCTGCCTGAGCAGTACCCGCAGGTCAGTGTTGACGAACTGACCCGCTGGCGCGACCTGCCGTACGCCGATCTCGCGTTCGAGATCCTGCGCAAGTTCGCCACCGACATTCCCGAAGACGACCTGCGCGCGCTGACCCGCCGCACCTATACGCCCGAGGTCTACTGCAACGCGCGCGCTGGCGACAACACCGCCGACATCACGCCCTTGCACAAGCTGGGCGAGGAAGGCGGCACGTCGCTGTCGCTGCTGTGCCTGTCCAACGGCCCGACGCTGGCTTTCAAGGACATGGCGATGCAGTTGTTGGGCAACCTGTTCGAATACGCGCTCGACCGTGAGCATGCCGAGTTGAACATCCTGGGCGCCACTTCCGGCGACACGGGCAGCGCCGCCGAATACGCCATGCGCGGCAAGCGCGGCGTTCGCGTGTTCATGCTGAGCCCGCACCGCAAGATGAGCGCGTTCCAGACCGCGCAGATGTTCAGCCTGCAAGACAAGAACATCTTCAACATCGCCATCGAAGGCGTGTTCGACGACGCGCAGGACATCGTCAAGGCGGTGTCGAACGATCTCGAATACAAGGCCCGCCAGAAGATCGGCACGGTCAACTCGATCAACTGGGCGCGCGTTGTCGCCCAGGTCGTCTATTACTTCAAGGGCTACCTGCTGGCGGCCCCGAAGATTGGCGACAAGGTCTCGTTCTGCGTGCCATCGGGCAACTTCGGCAACGTCTGCGCGGGCCACATCGCACGCATGATGGGTTTGCCGATCGACAAGCTGGTCGTTGCCACCAACGAGAACGACGTGCTTGACGAGTTCTTCCGCACCGGCACGTACCGCGTGCGTTCGGCCGCGCAGACGTATCACACCTCCAGCCCCAGCATGGACATCAGCAAGGCGTCGAACTTCGAGCGCTTCGTGTTCGACCTGCTGGATCGTGATCCGGCACGCCTGGCCCAGCTCTTCCGCGACGTGGACGAAAAAGGCGGTTTCTCGATGACGGGCAAGCCGGAGTTCGACCGCATCGCCGAGTTCGGCTTTGTCTCGGGCCGCAGCTCGCACGAAGACCGCGTCGATACGATTCGCGACGTGTTTGCCACGTACGGCACGATGATCGACACCCACACCGCCGACGGCGTGAAAGTGGCGCGCGAAAACCTGACGCCGGGCGTGCCGATGGTGGTGCTGGAAACGGCGCTGCCGGCCAAGTTTGGCGACACCATTCGCGAAGCGCTGGACCGCGAGCCGGAGCGCCCGGCTGGCTACGCCGATATCGAGTCGCTGCCACAGCGCTTCGAAGTCATGCCGGCCGACGTTGACCGCATCAAGGGCTATATCGCCCAGCACACCGGTCTCTAAAACGATGGAAGCAGTGCCGGATGACGTAGCCGAGGCAGCCTTCGAGCGCTGCCTGCACGACATCCGCGCCTGCAGTGAGTGCAAGGGCGCCTTGGCGCATGAGCCTCGCCCAGTGGTCGTGGCGGATCGCCGCGCCCGTGTCCTGATCATCGGGCAGGCCCCGGGCCGCATCGTCCACGAAACCGGGATCCCCTGGAACGACCGTTCTGGGGACCGCCTGCGCCAGTGGCTGCAGATCTCATACGACGATTTCTACGCTGACAGGCGCATCGCCGTGGTGCCGATGGGCTTCTGCTTTCCCGGCACTGGCGCGAATGGCGATTTGCCGCCGCGCCCGGAATGCGCGCCCAAGTGGCATCGGCCGTTGCTGACCGCGATGCCCGATGTAAGGCTCGCGCTGCTGGTGGGCACCTATGCGCAGCGCAATTACCTCGACGTGCCGCGCGACTGGTCGCTGACCGACGTGGTGCGCAATGGGCCCGTGCAGGACGCCGACGGCCGCGTGCTGTTCCCGCTGCCGCATCCGAGCCCGCGCAACCTGGCCTGGTTCAAACATAACCCGTGGTTTGACGCGCACATCGTGCCGGCGCTGCGGGCCGCGCTGGCCGACGCATTCGCTTGATACGCCTGCGCTGATGCATGGCATCGGCCTGGAACCGATACAATCGAAGTCTCCTTTTCGATTCCGCTTCCCCATTCCCGCATGTCCGCCAACGATGCTCCCGCCGTCAAACCGTCCTTGCTGACGCTCGATGCGGCGCTGTCGCAACTGCTTGCCGCAGTGCGCGTTTTGCACGAGACCGAAACCGTGTCGACGTTGCACGCCAACGGGCGCGTCCTCGCCGAGGCCGTCCGCAGCAGCTTGAACGTGCCGCCTGCCGACAACACGCAGATGGACGGATACGCCGTGCGCGCGGCCGACATCACCGCGCCGGGCACGCGTCTGAAGGTGGCGCAGCGTATTCCTGCCGGTCATGTCGGCCAGCCGCTCAATGCGGGCGAGGCGGCGCGCATCTTCACCGGCGCATTGATCCCGCCGGGTGCCGATGCGGTGGTCATGCAGGAGCAATGCAAGGCTGACCCGGACACGGGCACCGTCATCATTGATCACGTACCTGAATCCGGCGAATGGATCCGCCGCGCCGGCGAAGACATTGCCGACGGCGCCGAGATCCTGCCGCGGGGCACGCGCCTCGGCCCGCAGCAGCTGGGCCTGGCGGCTTCGGTCGGTTGCGCCAATCTGCACGTCGTGCGCCGTCCGCGCGTGGCCGTGTTCTTTACTGGCGACGAACTCGCCATGCCCGGCGAGCCGCTCAAGCCCGGCGCCATCTACAACTCCAACCGCTTCACGCTGCGCGCGCTGCTGGAAAACCTCGGCTGCGACATCACCGATTTCGGCATCGTGCCCGACACGCTGCAAGCCACGCGCGACACATTGCGCGAAGCGGCCGAGGAACACGACCTCATCATCACCTCCGGGGGCGTGTCGGTGGGTGAGGAAGACCACATCAAGCCGGCGGTGGAAGCCGAAGGGCGCCTGAATCTCTGGCAGATCGCCATCAAGCCGGGCAAGCCGCTGGCCTTTGGCGAGGTGCGCCGGCCCGAAGGGATGGTGGGTGGTCCGACCGCGTTTTTCATTGGCCTGCCGGGCAACCCGGTGTCGAGCTTCGTCACCTTCCTGCTGTTCGTGCGGCCGTTCATCCTGCGCCTGCAGGGCGTGGCCGACGTGGCGCCGAAGCGCATCCCGATGCGCGCCGACTTTGCGCTGCTCAAGGGCGATCGCCGCAATGAGTTCCTGCGTGCGCGCATCAACGCCAGCGGCGGGCTGGACCTGTTCCCGAATCAAAGCTCGGGCGTGCTGACCTCCACCGTGTGGGGGGATGGCCTGATCGACAATCCGCCCAATCAGCCGATCGCACTGGGCGATGTCGTCAGCTTCTTGCCGTTCGCGGGTCTGGTGTAAGGAGCGATGGCCATGCAGATTGAACTTCGTTTCTTTGCCAGCGTGCGCGAACAACTCGGAACCTCGCAGGAGCAGGTGGTTGTGCCGGAGGCCGTGCGCACCGTGGGTGATGTGCGCCGCTGGCTGGCGCAGCGCGGTCCGGTCTGGGGCGACACCCTGGCCGAAGGCCGTGCGCTGCGCATGGCGGTGGACCACCAGATCGTGCCGGCCGATACCGCTGTGCATGACGGCTGCGAAGTCGCATTTTTCCCGCCCGTGACCGGCGGCTGAGCGCAGGAGATCGACCATGTCAGTCCGCGTGCAGGAAGCCGACTTCGACCTCGGCGCCGAGATTGCAGCGCTGCGTGCCGGCCGCCCAAACATTGGCGCGGTGGCCAGCTTCATCGGCACCGTACGCGACATCAATGACGGCACGGGCGTGTCGGAAATGGAGCTGGAGCACTACCCCGGCATGACCGAAAAGGCGCTCGCTGACATTGTGAGCGCGGCCATGCAGCGCTGGGAGCTGATCGACGCGCTTGTCATCCACCGCGTTGGCAAGCTCAAGCCGCAAGACCAGATCGTGCTGGTGGCGGTGGCCTCCAAGCACCGCGGCGAGTCCTTTGCCGCGTGCGAATTCATCATGGATTACCTCAAGAGCGAGGCGCCGTTCTGGAAGAAGGAACAGACGCCCGAAGGCGCGCGCTGGGTCGACGCGCGTGTCACGGACGACAAGGCGCTCGCCCGCTGGGGCATTGCGACAACCAACGCTGCGGCAAGCGCGGCGAACCAGCCTGGCGCATCGGCGCAACCCAACGACTACGAATAACAAGGACGCGACCGCATGAGCGGAATGGGCATTCTGGCCGTAGGGGTGGGCGCTGCGCTGGGAGCCTGGTTGCGCTGGGCGTTCGCCATCTTGTGGAACGCCATCAATCCGGCCTTGCCGTACGGCACGCTGGCAGCCAATCTGGTGGGAGGCTATCTGATCGGCGTTGCGGTGGGTTTTTTCGATACGCACGCGGGGCTGCCGCCTGAATGGCGTTTGCTTGTCATCACTGGTTTTCTGGGCGGGCTGACGACGTTCTCGACGTTTTCCAGCGAGGTTGTCGCCAACATCCTGGCTGGCGACCACCTGATGGGTGCACTGCATATCGTGGCACACCTGGGTGGCTCGCTGTTCCTCACCATGCTCGGTCTCTGGACGGTGCGCACCTTCAGTTGATCGCAAGGCCCGTCGCGCAAATTGAGTTGCGAATGAGAAGTTGGGTTCACATACTGGTAGTGCCTGTGGTGGCTTAGGGACGTGCAGTATCGAAGGCCGCCGCGGGTTGCTTTGTGTTGTTCCATCCATAACGAGAAGGAGACGCAATGAAACCAACCCGAACGGCGCGCCTGCGACGGCACGTCTCACCAAGCAACCTCATCACTGCCGGTGCCGTGCTGCTGGCGGGCTGCGGCGTGTTGAGCGCTTGCGGCGGCAGCAATGACGGCAACAACGTGCCGGGCAATACCAAGCCAGCCTTTGCCGGCAAGGTGACCGTCACGCGGTACGACGGCGTATCGGACGACCTGCTGACCGCCGGCCTGGGCGCAAGCGGCCTGGCTTCGGCCACCGCGCCCGCTATCGCCAACCCCACCGCGCCCACGGCAGCCGAGCTACGCCGCCTGGCGATCTACGCAAACTACCGCGCGTTGGTCGACACGGCGGCCAAGGGCGGCTACGGCACGCTCTATGGCCCGAACGTCGATGCCAGCGGCAACGTCACCCAGGGCTCCGGCATGATCGCCGGGACGGAATACGTGACGTACTCCGATGACGGCACCGGCCAGCAGAACGTGGTGCTGCTCGTGCAGATTCCGGACAGCTTCGACGTCAACAATCCCTGCATCATCACTGCCACCTCGTCGGGCTCGCGCGGCATCTACGGCGCGATTTCCACCGGCGAGTGGGGCCTCAAGCGCAAGTGCGCCGTCGCCTATACCGACAAGGGCACCGGCGCCGGCCCGCACGACCTGGCCACCGATACCGTCGCCCTGCAGGACGGCACGCGCACCACGCGCAGCGCCGCCGGTTCCAACGCGCACTTTGCCGCGCCGCTCACCAGCAGCCAGTTGGCTGCCTTCAACACGGCCACGCCGAATCGGTTGGCGTTCAAGCACGCACATTCACAGCGCAATCCGGAGAAGGATTGGGGACTGTTCACGCTGCAGGCCGTGCAATTCGCGTTCTGGGCGATCAACGACAAGATTGCGGGAGCCAGCGGTGCGCTCATTGGCAGCGCGCTGCCGGTGCGTCCGGACAACACCATCGTCATCGCGTCGAGCATCTCGAACGGTGGTGGCGCGGCCATTGCGGCTGCCGAGCAGGACACCGGCGGGTGGATCGACGGGGTGGCCGTCGGCGAGCCTGGCCTGAACCTGCCGCCCAACACCGGGGTGCAGGTGGTGCGCGGTGGCACGACGCTGCCGACGACCGGCAAGCCGCTGTTCGACTACGTGAGCTATGCCAACGTGTTCCGGCTGTGCGCGGCGTCGTCTGCGAGCGTTGCCACGGCACCGGCGCAGGCGTTCTTTGGCAGCCTTACGACGTTCCCGGCAGGTGCGCAGGCCAACCGCTGCGCAGCGCTCAAGGCGGCCGGCCTTCTGACGTCCACCACGGCAGCTGCCCAGGCTGACGAAGCCCTGCAGAAGATGCGCGCCTACGGCTGGGAGCCGGAGTCGGACCTAGTACACGCGTCGATGTCGTTCTACGAGATCGACCCATCGGTAGCGACCACCTTTGGCAACGCCCTCTCGCGCGCCAGCGTGACAGACAACCTGTGCGGATTGAGCTTCGCGGCAACCGACGCATCGTTCCATCCGACGGCGGTGAACGCCACGGCGCTCGCGCAGATGGCGGCGGTTGGCAACGGCATTCCGCCCACCTCCGGCGTGCAACTCGTCAACAACAACGCCCAGGGTGGCCCGACGCGCAGCAACCAGTCGGTCGACTCCACCGGCACGCAGGCCGCCAACCTCGACGGCGCGCTGTGCCTGCGCAACCTGCTGACGGGCGCCGATGCCGCTTCGCAATCGCTGCAGACGGGGATCAGCCAGACGCTGCGCACGGGCAACCTGCAGGGCAAGCCCGCGCTGATCGTGCAGGGCCGCAATGACGCGCTACTGCCGGTCAACCATGGCTCTCGGCCGTATCTGGGGCTGAACGCCAAGGTGGAGGGCGGCTCGAGCAAGCTGTCGTATATCGAGGTGATGAACGCGCAGCATTTCGACGGCTTTATCGACCTTGTGCCCGGCTACGACACGCTGTTCGTGCCGCTGGTGCTGTATGAGCAGCGCGCGCTGGACGCCATGTACGCGAACCTGAAGAACGGCACGCCGTTGCCGCCGTCGCAGGTGGTGCGCACGACCCCGCGCGGTGGCACGCCCGGTGCTGCACCTGCCATCAACGCGGCAAACGTGCCGAACTTCACGGGCACGCCGGCCGCGGGCGACCGCATCTCGGTGAGCGTGTCGGGCGGTGTGGCGACGGTATCGGTGCCCAACTGATGCGATAGCCAGGACGATTTTGAAGCACTTGGGACGGCGGCGTGGCCAGCAGGCGCGCCGCCGTTTGTTCTGGCGCAAATCTGCATCAAAACTCGCGTTTCCATGCTTGAAAAGCCACCGAAGCTCCCTATCTTTCGGAGCAGTGAAACATTTTCCGCAAGGGGTTTTTAATGCGTTTGGACAAACTGACCACCCGCTTCCAGGAAGCGCTGGCCGACGCGCAGAGCCTGGCGCTGGGCAACGACAATCCGTACATCGAACCCGTCCACCTGCTGCTAGCCATGCTGCGCCAGCCGGATGGCGCGACCAAGAACCTGCTCGCGCGCGCTGGCGTCAACACGGGGGCGCTCGATACGGCGCTGGACCGCGCCATCAAGCACCTGCCTCAGGTGCAGGGTGGCGAACAGGTGCAGGTGGGTCGAGACCTCGGCAGCCTGCTGCAGGCGACAGAGAAGGAAGGCATCAAGCGCGGCGACCAGTTCATCGCCAGCGAGCTGTTCCTCCTGGCCGTGGCCGACGACAAGGGCGAAGCCGGGCGCATTGCGCGCGAACACGGCTTGTCGCGCAAGCCGCTCGAAGCCGCCATCGACGCCGTACGCGGCGGCCAGACCGTCGGCAGCGCCGAGGCCGAAAGTCAGCGCGAAGCGCTCAAGAAGTACACGATCGACCTCACCGAGATGGCCCGGATCGGCAAGCTCGACCCCGTCATCGGCCGCGATGATGAAATCCGCCGAGCCATCCAGATCCTGCAGCGTCGCACCAAGAACAACCCGGTGCTGATTGGCGAGCCGGGCGTGGGCAAGACGGCCATCGTCGAGGGGCTGGCGCAGCGCATCGTCAATGAAGAGGTGCCTGAAAGCTTGAAGAACAAGCGTGTGCTGGTGCTCGACATGGCGGGTCTGCTGGCCGGTGCCAAGTATCGCGGCGAGTTCGAGGAGCGCCTGAAGGCGGTGCTGAACGACATCGCCAAGGAAGAGGGCCGGACCATTCTCTTTATCGACGAGATCCACACCATGGTGGGCGCGGGCAAGGCCGAAGGCGCGATGGACGCCGGCAACATGCTCAAGCCGGCGCTTGCACGCGGCGAGCTGCATTGCATCGGCGCGACCACGCTGGACGAATACCGCAAGTACATCGAGAAGGACGCCGCGCTGGAGCGCCGCTTCCAGAAGGTGTTCGTGGGCGAGCCGAGCGTGGAGGCGACCATCGCCATCCTGCGCGGCCTGCAGGAGAAATATGAACTGCACCACGGCGTGGAGATCACCGACCCGGCGATCGTGGCCGCGGCTGAACTCAGCCACCGCTACATCACCGACCGCTTCCTGCCGGACAAGGCCATCGACCTGATCGACGAAGCTGCAGCGCGCATCAAGATGGAAATCGACTCGAAGCCCGAGGCGATGGACAAGCTCGACCGCCGCCTGATCCAGCTCAAGATCGAGCGCGAGGCCGTCAAGAAGGAAACCGACGAAGCGTCGCAGAAGCGCCTTGAACTGATCGAGCAAGAGATCGAGCGCTTGCAGAAGGAATACGCCGACCTTGACGAGATCTGGAAGGCGGAGAAGGGCGCCGCGCAGGGTGCGGCCGCGCTCAAGGAAGAGATCGACAAGATCAAGCTCGAGATCACCCGGCTGCAGCGTGAAGGCAAGCTCGATAAGGTGGCCGAACTGCAATACGGCAAGCTGCCCGAGCTGGAAGGCAAGCTCAAGGCCGCAACCGACGCCGAGACCGCAGGCCAGAAGCAGCCGAACAGGCTGCTGCGCACGCAGGTGGGTGCCGAGGAAATTGCAGAAGTCGTCAGCCGTGCCACGGGCATCCCCGTGTCGAAGATGATGACCGGCGAGCGCGAGAAGCTGCTGAAGATGGAAGACCGCCTGCACGAGCGCGTGGTCGGCCAGGACGAGGCCGTGCGCCTAGTGTCGGATGCCATCCGCCGTTCACGGGCCGGCATTGCGGACGAGAACAAGCCGTATGGCTCGTTCCTGTTCCTGGGCCCGACGGGCGTCGGCAAGACCGAGCTGTGCAAGGCGCTGGCAGGCTTCCTGTTCGACTCGGAAGAGCATCTCATCCGCATCGACATGAGCGAGTTCATGGAGAAGCATTCCGTGAGCCGCCTGATCGGCGCGCCGCCCGGCTATGTCGGCTACGAGGAGGGCGGTTACCTGACCGAAGCCGTGCGCCGCAAGCCGTACAGCGTGGTGCTGCTCGACGAAGTGGAGAAAGCGCACCCGGACGTCTTCAACGTGCTGCTGCAGGTGCTTGACGATGGTCGCCTGACCGACGGCCAGGGCCGCACGGTGGACTTCAAGAACACGGTGATCGTGATGACGTCGAACCTCGGCTCGCAGCTCATCCAGCAGATGGCGACCGAACCGGCGGACGTGATCAAGGGCGCCGTGTGGCAGGAAGTGAAGACGCATTTCCGCCCCGAGTTCCTGAACCGCATCGACGAGGTGGTGGTGTTCCACGCGCTGGACCAACGCAACATCGAATCGATCGCGCGGATTCAGCTCAAGCGGCTGTCGGCACGCCTGGCGCAGATGGACCTGGCGCTGGAGATCAGCGACGAGGCAGTGGCCAAGCTGGCATCAGCGGGTTACGACCCGGTGTTTGGGGCACGGCCGTTGAAGCGGGCGATCCAGCAGCAGCTTGAGAATCCGGTGGCACGGATGATTCTGGAGGGCAAGTTTGCCCCGAAGGATGTGGTGCCGGTGGATTATCGGGATGGGCAGTTCTCGTTTGATCGGGTTGTGCACTGAGGCTGTGTAGTGGTGCGTTAAAAAGCCGCTCCGGAGGATTCCGGAGCGGCTTTTTTGTTTTTGGTTTTTTTGTTGGTGGTACATCCCTTGTTTCACCCCCTGCCGGGGGCGACTCACTTTCTTTGTCTTGCCAAAGAAAGTAAGCAAAGAAAGGCGCGCCCGATGCGGCGACCCCCTCCTTGACTTTATGTCGCAAGGAGGGAGGGGAGGCAAACTCGCTTCGCTCAAACAGGCCTCCCCTCTTTTTCCTCCTTGCAACAGAAATTCAAGGCGCCGCATAGGGCAGGAAAGTCAAAGACCAGACCATCGATCACCAGTGCAGCAGGAACCACCAACACAACGCGAAGCAAAGCGAGCAACAGCAGCAAAATAAGCGCCACCTAGGCCAGCACACCGACGGTGTGGCCTTTGACGTTCCTGCCCTTGATGGCGCCTTGGATTTTTGTAAGCGGGCGGAAAAAAGACGGGGAACTGTCTGAGCGCAGCGAGTTTTCCCCGTCTCCGCCCGGTTACAAAAATCCAAGGGGAAGTCGCCATCTCGGGCGCGCCTTTCTTTGCTTACTTTCTTTGGCAAGACAAAGAAAGTGAGTCAGCCCCGGCAGGGGATGAAACAAGGGATGCACCACCAACAAAAAAAAGACCGCCCCGAGGCAAGGACAACTCTCTCAAGTCCCACCCCGAAACCCTCAACCTCCACCCTCCAACACCCAAAGCCGAGACTTTGATCCTCAGGCGCCACGCCCGCCCCCCGCTCAAAGCCCTTTCCCCCGCATCCACGCAGCCACAATCCCCGCCCATATGCAAAAACCGATGAACATTCCCTGAAACCATTCGTTCCCCGTACAAGACCCGCTCGGTAGTCTTGCTCCTATTCCAAATCCATCAAGATCAGAACGGAGCGGGCAAGATGATTCGCAAGTTTGTCTTTAACACCATCGCGGCTGCCATCGTGGCGGGGGGAACCATGGGCGCGCATGCGGCAACGACACTGCTGAACGTGTCGTACGACCCGACGCGCGAGTTGTACAAGGAAATCAACACCGAATTCGCCAAGAAGTGGAAGGCCGAAACGGGTGAGGACATCACCCTGCGTGCCTCGCATGGTGGCTCGGGCAAGCAGGCCCGCTCCGTGATCGACGGGCTGGATGCCGATGTGGTGACGCTGGCGCTGGGTTACGACATCGACGCAATCGCCGAGAAAGGTCTGACCGGCAAAGACTGGCAGAAGCGCCTGCCGCACAACGCCTCGCCGTACACGTCGACCATCGTCTTCCTGGTGCGCAAGGGCAACCCGAAGGGCATCAAGGACTGGAACGACTTGGTCAAGCCGGGCATCGCCGTCATCACGCCGAACCCGAAGACCTCCGGCGGTGCACGCTGGAATTACCTGGCCGCCTGGGCCTATGCGCTGAAGCAGCCGGGCGGTTCGGACGCCACCGCCAAGGATTTCGTGCAGAAGCTCTACAAGAACGTGCCGGTGCTCGATTCGGGCGCGCGCGGTGCGACCACCACCTTTACCGAGCGCGGTATCGGCGACGTGCTGATCGCGTGGGAAGACGAGGCGCTGCTGGCGGCGCGCGTGGAAGGCAAGGACAAGTTTGACGTGGTGGTGCCGTCGATTTCCATCCTGGCCGAGCCGCCGGTGGCGGTGGTGGACAAGGTGGCCGACAAGAAAGGCACGCGCAAGGCCGCGGAGGCGTATCTCAAGTTCCTCTACACGCCGCAAGGGCAGGAGATCGGTGCGAAGAACTTCTATCGCCCGACGGACCCGGCCGTGGCCAAGAAGCACGAGAGCGAATTCCCGAAGGTGAAGCTCGTGACCATCGACGACACGTTCGGCGGCTGGCAGAAGGCGCAAAAGACGCACTTTGCCGACGGCGGGCAGTTCGATCAGCTCTATCAACCGGGCAAGTAAGGCCCACACGACGTAACGACATCGGGTGATCCGCATCATGCAAATCCTGACGATTTCCGGCAGCCCTTCGGCGCAATCGCGATCTGCACGCCTGCTGGGCCACGTGCGTGTGCAGCTCGAACGCGCCGGCGAGCAGGCGGACCACCTGGACCTGCGCAGCCTTCCGGCCGACGCGCTGCTCGGCGCGCAGGTGTCCGACCCCGCCATCGCCGATGCGGTGGCGCGGGTGGAAGCGGCGGGCGTGGTGATTCTTGCCACGCCGGTCTACAAGGCGGCCTACAGCGGGCTGCTCAAGACGTTTCTCGATCTGCTGCCGCAGAGCGGGCTGCGCGACAAGGTCGTGCTGCCGATTGCCACCGGCGGCAGCCTCGCCCACACGCTGGCGATCGACTACGCGCTGCGTCCCGTGCTGACGGCGCTGGCGGCGCGCTCGATCCTGCCGGGCATCTTTGCAGTCGACTCGCAGATCGTTGTGGCAGACGACGGCGTGACCGTTGACCCGTCGCTGCAGCAGCGCCTGGATGACGGCGTGGAGCGCGTGCATCAGGCGCTGGCGCTGGCACGGCATCCGGCCGTGGCGCAGGTGATCGTTTCGAGCCGCAGCGCGGTGCGCGCCACGTTCCAGGCCGCCGACGAAGAACGAATGCGATGTCTGGCGTGATGCGCTGAACGCGCCGCCGTTACACACGCCGCTCACTGCTTTCCCGTTGTTGTCACGCCGCGCAGCCGCTGCGCGCGGATCGTGCCGTCCATACACCCCGCATCGACCGAACTTGCCATGAAAACCCACTCGCCCCTGCGCAGGACTTTGACCATTGCCGCCACGCTGCTTGCCACGCTTGGCGCGCCCGCCGCATTTGCCAACAGCGATGCGCCGCCCCCGACCGCCGCCAAGCAACTGCGCATCGGCTATCAGAAATACGGCACGCTGACGGTGCTCAAGGCACGCGGCACGTTGGAAAAGCGCCTTGCCGCCCAGGGCATCGAAGTGAAGTGGACCGAGTTCCCGGCGGGCCCGCAGTTGCTGGAAGGCCTGAATGTGGGCGCCATCGATTTCGGCACCACGGGTGAGGCACCGACGATCTTCGCGCTGGCTGCGGGGGCGCACCTCGTCTATGTCGGCAACCAGCCGCCTGCGCCCACCGGCGAGGCGATCATCGTGCCGAAGACGTCGCCGCTCAAGAGCGTGGCCGATCTCAAAGGCAAGCGCGTCGCCTTCAACAAAGGCTCGAACGTGCATTACCTGCTGGTGAAGCTGCTGGAAAAGGCCAACGTGCCTTACAGCGATATCCAGCCTGTGTACCTCACGCCCGCCGACGCGCGTGCCGCCTTCGAGCGCGGCGCCGTCGACGCCTGGGTGATCTGGGATCCGTTCTTTGCCGCGGCTGAACAGCAGCTGGGCGCGCGCGTGCTGGCCGACGGCACGGGCGTGGTCAACAATTCGCAGTACTTCCTGGCGTCGAAGGGCTATGCGGGTGCCCGGCCCGATGTGCTGAACATCGTGCTGGATGAACTGAAGAAGACCGACACCTGGGCCGCGGCCAACCCGAAGGATGTGACGACCATTCTGGGCCCGCAGCTCGGCCTGGAGCCGGCCGTGGTGGCGCGTTCGGTGTCGCGCATTGCCTACGGCATCCAGCCGGTCGGGGCCGAAGCGCTGGCCGACCAGCAGCGGATTGCCGATACGTTCCACGCACTCAAGCTGATCCCGCGTCCCGTCAAGGTGGCCGATGCTGCGTGGCAGCCGACCACCCAACAGGCCGCGCGCTGATTGCCATGACGATCGACATCCAACGCCGTCGCCTGCTGAACGCCACCGTGGCAGGCGCATCGCTTGCCACGCTGGGGCCCATCGCGCACGCAGCCAATGCCGCAACCGCCGCTCCGGCGGCTGGAGCTTTGCCGAAGGTGACGCCGCCCGCCCAACTGCGCATCGGTTTCCAGAAGAGCGCGGTCAACCTCGTCATCGTGAAAGAAAACCGGGCGCTGGAGCAGCGCTTTCCGGGCACCAAGATCAGTTGGCTGGAGTTTCCGGCCGGGCCGCAGCAGCTCGAAGCCCTGTCTGCGGGCAGTCTCGACCTCGCCATCACCGGAGATACGCCGCCGGTGTTCGCGCAGGCAGCGGGCAAGGACTTGCGCTACGTGGGCGTGGAGCCGCCCAAGCCGGACAGCTCCGCCATCCTCGTGCAGCAGGATTCGACGCTCAAGACGCTGGCCGACCTGAAGGGTAAGCGCGTGGCGCTGCAGAAGGGGTCGAGCGCGCATTTCCTGATCGTGCGGGGCTTGCAGAAGGGCGGGCTGAGCTTTGCCGACATCCAGCCCGTGTATCTGACGCCGGCCGACGCGCGCGCCGCCTTCGAGCGCGGCAGCGTCGACGCCTGGGGCATCTGGGATCCGTACTACGCCGCCACGGAACTGGCGATCAAACCGCGCGTGCTGGCCACCGGGCGCACGTTGTCGTCCAACAACTCGTTCTACTTCGCGCCGACGGCCTTTACGGAAAAGCACGGCGACACCATCGCCGCCATCTTTGCAGAGCTGTCGCGCGCCGATCGCCTCGTGCAGGAGAACCGCAAGGAAGCGGCGCAGCGCATTGCAGATTTCTCCGGGCTGTCGCTGGCGACGGTGCATCTGTTCCTGTCGCGCCGGCCGCCTTCGCCCGTGCGGCCGGTCACGCCCGAAGCGGTGGCCGAGCAGCAGCGCGTGGCCGATGCCTTCCACGGGCTGGGGCTGATTCCGCGCCCGGTCAAGCCGATCGAACTGGTCTGGCACCCGACCCCGGCGCAACTGGCGATTGCCCAACGCTGAATACGATTCGAGGAGTTGTCATGCAAGTTTTCTGGTTCATCCCGACGCACGGCGACAGCCGCTATCTCGGCACCGCCGAGGGCGCCCGCCAGGTCGATCACACCTATCTGCAGCAGGTGGCCGTAGCCGCCGATACGCTCGGCTACGAGGGCGTGCTGATTCCCACCGGCCGCTCGTGCGAAGACCCGTGGATCGTGGCCGCGAGCCTGATTCCCGTCACCAAGCGCCTGCGTTTCCTGGTGGCGGTGCGCCCCGGGCTGATGGCGCCCACGCTGGCTGCCCGCATGGCCGCCACGTACGACCGTCTGTCGAACGGCCGCTTGCTGGTGAACCTCGTCACCGGTGGTGACCCGTCGGAGCTGGCAGGCGATGGCCTGTTCCTGGACCACGCGCAACGCTACGAAGCCTCGGAAGAATTCATCCGCATCTGGCGCGAAACGCTGGCGGCCAGCCACGAAGGCGCCGCGCTGGATTACACCGGTAAGCACCTCAGCGTGAAGGGCGCAAAGGTGCTGTATCCGCCCGTGCAGCGGCCGCATCCGCCGGTGTATTTCGGTGGATCGTCGGAAGCGGCGCACGAACTGGCAGCGGAGCAGGTCGACACGTATCTGACCTGGGGCGAACCGCCTGCCGCCGTGGCCGAGAAGCTGGCTGACGTGCGGGCGCGCGCTGCCAAGCATGGCCGCACCGTGCGCTTCGGTATCCGCCTGCACGTGATCGTGCGCGAGACGGACGATGAAGCCTGGGCTGCCGCAGACAAGCTCATCAGCAAGCTCGACGACGACACCGTGGCCCGCGCGCAAGAGGCTTTCCGCAAGATGGATTCGGCCGGCCAGCAACGCATGGCTGCGCTGCATGCCGGCGGCGTCAAACGCACGCGCGCCGATCTGGAGATCAGCCCGAACCTATGGGCGGGTGTGGGGCTGGTGCGCGGTGGTGCCGGCACGGCGCTGGTGGGCGATCCGAAAACCGTGGCAGCACGCATGCTGGAATACGCCGATCTGGGCATCGATACGTTTGTGCTCTCTGGTTATCCGCATCTGGAAGAGGCGTATCGCTTTGCTGAACTGGTGTTCCCGCTGCTGCCGCGCTCGGTGCGCGACAAGCTGCCCGGCAACGTGCTCAACGGCCCGTTTGGCGAAGTGATTGCCACCGGCATCGTGCCGCGCGTGGCGGCAAGCTGAGCCGGGAGGAGCAGGGCAATGGCATCCGAGTCGAAATCCAAATCAACATCGAAACCGAACGCGAAGGCGAACACGAACACCTTCCTGCGGTCCGCCCGGCAACGCCTGGCGCCGTGGATCGTGCCGCTGGTGCTGCTGGTGCTGTGGCAGGCGTCGGCCCAATGGGGCTGGTTGTCGAACCGCATCCTGCCGGCGCCGCTGGACGTGGCGAAATCCGCTGTTGCGTTGGCGCGTTCAGGCGAGCTGTGGACGCACGTGGCGGTCAGCACATGGCGCGCGCTGTTGGGTTTTGCCATCGGCGGTTCGTTGGGGCTGGCGCTGGGGCTGCTGACCGGCACCTTCCGCACGGCTGAGACGCTGCTCGACACCACGCTGCAGATGGTCCGCAACATCCCGGTGCTGGCGCTGATTCCGCTCGTGATCCTGTGGTTCGGCATCGATGAATCGGCCAAGCTGTTCCTGGTATCGCTGGGCGTGTTCTTCCCGATCTACCTGAACACGTATCACGGCATCCGCTCGGTCGATCCGGCCCTCGTTGAGATGGCCCGCAGCTACGGCCTGTCGCGTGCGCAGCTGTATCGCGAGGTGATCCTGCCCGGTGCGCTGCCGCAGATCCTGGTGGGCGTGCGGTTTTCGCTCGGCCTGATGTGGGTGACGCTGATCGTGGCGGAGACGGTGTCTGCGCAGGCCGGCATCGGCTACATGACGATGAATGCGCGCGAGTTCCTGCAGACCGACGTCGTGCTGCTGGGCATCCTGCTGTACGCGCTGCTGGGCAAGCTGGCGGATCTGCTCTCGCGTGCGCTGGAGCGCTTCTGGCTGCGCTGGCACCCTGGTTATCAAGCAGCGGCCTGAGGCTGAATTGGAGAGACGCATGCAAAGCAACGCCACTGAACACGCCGCGCTGGCCGGCACCGCCTTGCACATCGAGCACGTCGTCAAACGCTATGGCGATCGTGAAGTGCTGCACGGCATCGATCTGGAGATCACCCCGGGCGAGTTTGTCGTCATCGTCGGGCGCAGCGGCTGCGGCAAGAGCACGCTGCTGCGGTTGATTGCCGGGCTGGAAGGCATTGACGATGGACACCTGCGCCGCGATGGCGCAGCCGAAGACGGCTTGCACGACGATGCCCGTGTGATGTTCCAGGACGCCCGTCTGCTGCCGTGGAAGAAAGTGCTCGACAACGTTGCGCTTGGGCTGCCGAAGACACAGCGTGCGCAAGCCGCTGAAGTGCTTGCACAAGTCGGGCTGGCCGAGCGGGCAGGGGAATGGCCCGCGCGCCTGTCGGGCGGGCAGCGCCAGCGCGTGGCGTTGGCGCGTGCGCTCGTGCATCGACCGCGCCTGCTGCTGCTGGACGAACCGCTGGGCGCGCTGGACGCGCTCACCCGCATCGACATGCAGAACCTGATCGAAGGCCTGTGGCAACGCCTTGGCTTTACCGCCGTGCTCGTCACGCACGATGTGGCCGAAGCGGTAGCGCTGGCCGACCGCGTGGTGCTGATCGAAGACGGCCGCATTGCGCTGGATGAACGCGTTGATCTGCCGCGTCCGCGCCACCGTGGTTCGCCCGCGTTTGCCCGGCTGGAAGAAGCGATCCTTAACCGCGTGATGCAGCGCAAGATCGATCCGAACGAAGTGACCGATGTGCGTTCGCACACGGCGTGGGCATCACCCTTTGATGTGTCGGCCACCGCCGTGCGCTGGGCCGTGTAAGGCGCTGCAAACCTTTCTCCTGAAAACATTCATTGGCACGTAGTGCCGTTGTCATCTAAGAAGGAACATCATGAGCATCCAAGCGATTAATGTACGCAACCAGTTTCGCGGGCAGATCAAGGAGATCATCCGGGGCGACGTGCTCTCGGAGATCGACGTGGAGACCCCGGCCGGCATTGTTACCTCGGTCATCACCACGCGCTCGGTCGACAGCCTTGGCCTGAAGATCGGCAGCGAAGTCGTTGCGCTGGTGAAGGCGACTGAAGTGTCGATCGCCAAGTTGTGACGGGGGAGGAGGAGGCGACTTTTTTTAGGAGCCCATCCCGATGAGTCTTATGCACACCACCGCAGTCGCACAATTTCTCGGCACGCTGCCGAGCGCCCCGACGCCGGACCGCCAGTTGTGGCGCGACGCCGCCGGTCGGGTGCAGGGGCAGTTCTTCCATTGCGCGCTGACCAGCCTGTTTGAACCGGTCTGGAAGCTTGCCGCCGATGGCGCGCTCGCACCCGCCGGCCACGAAGCGCTGATGCGCACCTGGACGCGCGACGGCGATCTCGGCCTGAACCCGTGGAAGGTGTTTTCGCTGGCCGCGGATGACGGCACGCTGGTCGAACTCGACCGCCTGTGCCGGCTCGTGCATACGCTCAACTACTTCTCCCGCACCGACGCGCGGCAGCTTGTTGTGAACGTGCATGGCCGGTTGCTGGCGGCAGTGGCGGCCGACCATGGCAAGGCATTCCATCGCGCGGTGACGGCGCTTGGGCTGCATCCCGAGCAATTCGTCATCCAGGTGCCGTCCACGGCCAATGACGATCTGGGGCTGCTGCTGTTCGTGGTGGACAACTACCGGCGCAACGGTTTTGCCGTGGCGGTGCAGGCATCGGACCCGGCGGAAGCGGGCGCGCTGCTCGTGCATGCCAAGCCGGCGTACCTGAAGCTGGATGCCCGGCGTGAATGGCATGCGCGGCACGTGGTGTCGCTGGCCGATTCCGCACGTGAGCTGGGCGTGACGCTGGCATTGCGGCGTTGCGAGCGCCCGAGCGATCTGGAGCTGGCGCGGGCGGCCGGTATCGCCTATGTGCAGGGCAGCATCCTGCCCGCAGCCGAGCCCGAGCCCGACACCGTACCCACGCCACTGGTGATACCGATGGCGCAGGCGCCGCTGGTGCAACAGCAGCAGTGCGCCGGCATTTCTCTCACGCAATGAGCACCTCCATGGCACGCAGCGCACTCGCAACCGCATCGGACGCACCCGCCTGGCAGTGGCCGGCAGACGCCGTCATCCTGACCGTTCCTGGTTTGCATGGCAGCGGCCCCGGCCACTGGCAGACGCGCTGGGAGCAGCGGTTTCCAAACTGGCGCCGCGTGGAGCAGACCGACTGGTCAACGCCTGACCTGCCGCGCTGGTCTGCCCGCGTGGGCGAAGCGGCACATGCGGCACTGGCCGAGCGTCCGCCGATACGCGCGCGGCGCCCCGTGATCTTGGTGGCGCATAGCTTCGGCTGCCTGGCGGCGCTGCACTGGGCGGTTCAGACAAAAGAGGCTGTGGCCGCGGCGCTGCTGGTCGCGCCGGCCGATCCGGACAAATTCGGTGTGCGCGATCTGCTTCCGGACCACGCGTTGCCATTTCCCGTCACGCTCGTTGCCAGCCGCAATGACCCGTGGATGCCGCAAGGCAGTGCCATCGACTGGGGTGCGCGTTGGGGCGCCGAGTTCATTGACGCCGGCGAGGCTGGCCATATCAACGCCGACTCCAATCTCGGCGAATGGGACGCCGGCCTGGCGGTGCTTGATCGCCTGATCGGCCGCGCAAGTGCACAAGACACCACCCGGGACGGCGCCGACTGGCAAGCCCAGTGGGATGTCTTACCGAGCACTCCTTATATCTAAAACGATGATGCACATGCGCAAATATTCGTTTTCGTCATAAGAACAGTTCGCCACAATCGGTTCATCTGCATATCGGCCGCAGTGTTTTTTGCCCTGCGGCCATTTTTATCGGTGCGCTGATGAGCCTGTCTTCTGCGTTTTCTTCGTCCCGGCGGCGTAAGCCCGCCAATGTGCTGCCCGGCTTCGGGCTGGCGCTGGGCTTTTCGCTGCTGTACCTCGCGCTGATCGTCCTGATTCCGCTGTCGGCGACCGTCCTCAAGACGTTCACCATGACGTGGGATGCGTTCTGGACGACCGTTACCGCGCCGCGCGTGGTGGCGTCGTACAAGCTGACCTTCGGCGCCTCGCTGATCGCTGCGGTGATCAACCTCGTGTTCGGGCTGATCGTGGCGTGGGTGCTGGTGCGCTACCGCTTTCCGGGCAAGCGGCTGATCGATGCGCTGGTCGATCTGCCGTTTGCGCTGCCGACTGCGGTGGCCGGTATCGCGCTGACCGCGTTGTACGCGCCGAACGGCTGGATCGGCTCGCGACTGGAGCCGCTGGGCCTGAAGGTCGCATTCACGCCGCTGGGCATCGTGGTGGCGCTCACGTTCATCGGCCTGCCGTTTGTCGTGCGCACGGTGCAGCCGGTGCTCGAAGATCTCGAGGCCGAACTGGAAGAGGCGGCAGCCAGCCTGGGCGCCACGCGCTGGCAGACCTTCATTCGCGTGATTCTGCCGACCTTGCTGCCCGCATTGCTGACCGGTTTCGCGTTGGCTTTTGCGCGCGCCACCGGCGAATACGGCTCGGTCATCTTCATCGCCGGCAACATGCCGATGGTTTCCGAGATCACGCCGCTCATGATCTATTCCAAGCTGGAGCAATTCGATTACGCGGGCGCCACGGCCATTGCCGTCGTCATGCTCGGTATCTCGTTCACGCTGCTGCTGGTGATCAATCTGCTGCAAGCGTGGACGCGCCGCCGCGGCAATCGCAATGACGCCATCGAGCGTGCCCCCGAACCCCCGACCGCCAACGCGGCAGCTGGAGCCTGACATGGCCGGTACTGTTTCCCGTCAACCTGGTCAGGCCCCCGCTGGTGGCCGCCGAGGCGCCACCGCAGAGTCCGCCTGGGTGCGTGCAACGCTGATCCTCGTTTCGTTCGTATTCCTGGCGCTGTTCCTGTTCGTGCCGTTGGCGAGCGTGTTTGTCGAGGCGTTCAAGAAGGGCGTTGATGTGTATCTCGAAGCGCTCATCGAGCCCGATGCGCTTTCGGCGATCACCCTGACGTTGACCACCGCCGCGATTGCCGTGCCGCTGAACGTGGTGTTTGGCGTGGCAGCGGCATGGGCGATTGCCAAGTTCGAGTTTCGCGGCAAGAACCTGCTGCTGACGTTGATCGACTTGCCGTTTTCGGTATCGCCCGTCATTGCCGGCCTGATCTACGTGCTGCTGTTCGGCGCGCAGGGCTGGTTCGGGCCGTATCTCTCCGATCACGATTTCAAGGTCATTTTTGCGGTACCCGGCATTGTGCTGGCCACGGTGTTTGTCACGTTCCCCTTCGTGGCGCGCGAGCTGATTCCGCTGATGCAGGCGCAGGGCAGCGAAGAGGAAGAGGCGGCCATCGTGCTCGGCGCTTCGGGCTGGCAGACGTTCTGGCGCGTGACGCTGCCGAACATCAAGTGGGGCCTGCTGTATGGCGTGATCCTCTGCAACGCGCGGGCGATGGGCGAGTTTGGCGCGGTGTCAGTGGTGTCGGGCCACATTCGCGGGCTGACCAACACGATGCCGCTGCACGTGGAAATTCTCTACAACGAATACAACTTTGCGGCCGCGTTTGCCGTGGCGTCGCTGCTGACGTTGCTGGCGCTTGTCACGCTGGCGCTGAAGACGCTGGTCGAATGGCGCAGCCGTCGCGAGCTGGCTGATGCAGATGCCGGCGTAGGCGAAGGTCCGGGGCAACGCGTGGCACAACAAACAGTCAATTCGCATTCGCACATCTCCGTGCAATCTCCGCTCGAAGGGAGCGCAGCATGAGCATCCAGGTTCAACACATCACCAAGCGCTTTGGCAACTTCGTTGCCCTCAACGATGTCTCGCTCGACTTCAAGCAGGGCGAGCTGACTGCGCTGCTCGGCCCGTCGGGCTGCGGCAAGACCACGCTGCTGCGCATCATCGCGGGGCTGGAGCATGCGGATTCGGGCAGCATCCACCTGAACGGCGAAGACGCATCGGACCAGCATGTGCGCGAGCGCCAGGTCGGCTTCGTGTTCCAGCATTACGCGCTGTTCAAGCACATGACGGTGTTCGAGAATGTGGCCTTTGGCCTGCGTGTGAAACCGCGTACGCAGCGACCGAGTGAAGCGCAGATCCGCGCGAAGGTGAAGGAGCTGCTGGAACTCGTGCAGCTCGATTGGCTGGCCGATCGTTACCCGCCGCAACTGTCGGGCGGGCAGCGCCAGCGGATTGCCCTGGCGCGTGCGCTTGCGGTGGAGCCGCGCGTGCTGCTGCTCGACGAGCCCTTCGGCGCGCTCGATGCCAAGGTGCGCAAGGAACTGCGCCGCTGGCTGCGCCGTCTGCACGACGATCTTCATGTCACCAGCCTGTTCGTCACGCACGATCAGGAAGAAGCGCTGGAAGTGGCCGACAACGTGGTGCTGATGAACCGCGGCCAAGTGGAGCAGGTCGGCAGCCCCGATGCGGTCTACAACACGCCAGCCACGCCGTTTGTCTATGGCTTTCTGGGCAACGTGAACCTGTTCCACGGCCGCCTGGAAGAAGGCGAGGGCGGCAGCGTGCTGCACGTGGGCGATTCCGCCATTGCTGTGCCGTCGGGTGGCGTGGATTCGTCTCGTGCCGATCAGGCGGTAGCCTTCGTACGCCCCCACGAAATCGATCTGGAGCGCTATGCGCCAGGAGCCGAGGGCATTCCCGTCATGCTGCGCCGCGCGCTCACGCTGGGCGCCATTGCCCAGCTTGAGCTGGAACGCGAAGACACCGACGACATCATCGAAGTCTCCCTGCCCATCGAGCGCTTCCGCGCCGAGGGCTTCCGCGAAGGCGAAACGCTGGTGGTGCGCCCGCGCGCCATTCGCGTGTTTGCCCAAGGTGCACGGCCGGCCGCCGCGCAGCCGACCGCATAACGCGCCGCTCCGACGACAACCAATACGAGAGGACACGAGCCATGAACTTCCAGCAACTGCGTTCCATCCGCGAGGCGGTGCGCCGCCAGTTCAACCTGACCGAAGTCGCCAACGCGCTGTACACGTCGCAGCCGGGTGTGTCGCGGCAGATCCGCGAGCTGGAGGATGAATTGGGCGTGGAGATTTTCGAGCGCTACGGCAAGCGGCTCACGGGCCTGACCGAACCGGGTCGCGAGATCGTCCGCATTGTCGAGCGCCTGCTGCTCGAAGCCGAAAACCTGCGCCAGGCCGGCGAGGAATTTTCCGGCCGCCAGTCGGGCCGCCTGACCGTGGCGACCACGCACACACAGGCCCGGTATGCGCTGCCGAAGGTGGTGCAGTCGTTCCGCAAGGAATATCCGCACGTCACGCTGGCGCTGCAGGAGGCGTCGCCCTCGCACATCGTCGAGCTGCTGCTGACGGGGCAGGCCGATATCGGTATCGCCACCGAAGCCGTGGCCAACGAGCCGGGGCTGACGTCGTTCGAGGCGTACCGCTGGCGCCACGTGCTGGTGGTCAGCCCGGATCATCCGCTGACCAAGAATCCGCTCCCGACGTTGGAAGATGTGGCCCAGTATCCGCTCATCACGTACGACGCAGGCTTCACGGGCCGACGCAACATCGACGCGGCATTTGCCAGTGCTGGCCTGCACCCCGAGATCGTGCTGACCGCCATGGATGCAGACGTGATCAAGACCTACGTGGCGCTGGACGTGGGCGTGGGCATCATCGCGTCGATGGCGTATGACGGGCGCAAGGACGACAACCTCGTCTGCATCGGCGCGGACCACCTGTTCGAACCGAATACCACGCGCGTGGCGGTGCGCCGCGGGGCGTATCTGCGTGCCTATGCGCACGACTTTATCGGGATGTTTGCACCGCACCTTTCCCGCGAGACGGTGGCGGAAGCGGTGGCTTCCACGGTGGTGAGCCAGTCCGCGCGGGAGGCGTTGGCGGCATAGCCACGGCTGCTGTGTGTCGGCGGAGCCGGCTGCGCGCCGTTCATCCGCCCGATTCCGCCATTCGTCGCACGCCCGTGGCGCCTGCCCAGGCGTCATTCCTATACTGCGGACATCTTCGGTTCCACCAGAGACCGCCATGTCCGCCGTGCCTTACACCCCAACTTCCCCATCCATTGAATCCGACGACGCTCTGCTGCGTCGCGCCCGACACCGCGCCGGTGCGCGCCTGGGGTTCCGCATTCACCTGCTGTCGTTCCTGGCCGTAAACGCCGGGTTGGTGGCGATAGCGCTGTCGCGTGGGCAGTTCTGGTTTGTGTGGCCACTGCTGGGCTGGGGGTTGGGCCTGGCCGCACACGGCCTGAGCCTGGCCTGGAGCCAGGGCAACGGTTACCAGCGCATGGTCGACCGTGAACTCGCCCGTTTGCGCCAGCAGGCCGGCCGCCGGTGATGCGGGAAACCCCACGCTTCAACGCCGGAGAACCGTCCGGTAAGATCGCCCGCATGTTCGCCAATGTGTCGTTCCCTTCGCTTGCCGATTGCCTGCACCTTGCCCGGCGCTGGGTGATCCGCTACGCCGTCATCATCGTCATCAATACGCTGATTGCGGCCGTGCTGGCGTTCGGTATCCGGCCAGAAGAGACCTTCTGGAAAGACTTCGTATTCAGCCAGGCGATCGGGTTGTCGATGTTCTCGCTGATCGGCATACCGCGCCATGTGCTCTGGGGTGACGGCCCGCCCAACAAGAGGGTGTTTCCGTGGGTCATCGTGGGCGCGGTGCTGATCGGTGTGCCGTTCGGCCAGTGGATCGCGCGGACGATCCTGTGCCTGCACAATCCGCACCCTGAACCCTGGCGCGCCGACAGCCTGCGCATGAGTTTCATCATCGCCATGCTGGCGGCGCTGGGCGCGACGTATTACTACTGGTCGCGCGGCAAGCTGGCCGCATTGCAGCGTCAGGCCGCGCTCGATGCGCTGGAGCGTGAAGAGGCCGAGAAGCAGGTTGTGCGTGCGCAACTGATGGCGCTGCAGGCACAGATCGAGCCGCATTTTCTGTTCAACTCACTCGCCCACGTCGATGTGCTGATCGCACGGGACCCGGCCGCCGCGCGGCGCTTGCTGCAGCATTTGATCGGCTTTCTGCGCAGCTCGCTCTCGCACGCACGCGCCGAGCAGTGCACGCTGGCGCAGGAGTTTGCGCTGCTGCGCGCGTATCTCGACATCCAGGCGCTGCGCTTTGGCAATCGCCTGCGTTTCTCCTTGGCGATGGACGATGCCATCGCCAACATCGTCATCCCGCCGATGCTGATTCAGCCGCTGGTGGAAAACGCCGTGGTGCACGGCATCGAGCCCGCGCGCGAGGGCGGGGAGATCACCCTGTCTGCTCGCTTGGCTGCAGGCAGCGAGGGCGAGCGGCTCGTGCTGGAAGTGCGCGACACGGGCGTCGGTTTCGGCAACGACGGCGCCACGGGATCGGGGCTGGGCCTCACGCATGTACGTGAACGTTTGTCGCGCCTGTTCGATGGCGACGCACGCCTGACGATCACCGAGACCGTGCCGAACGGCGTGACGATCATCGTCGAATTGCCGCTGGCGCACGAAGCAGCGCCTGCACCGTCTCAAGCCGACGCGCCGGAATGGCGCTGCCGCTTTTCTCGCTCAACCTCCCGCCCAACCGCCAACGCCACCGGCGCGCTCTCATCGCGCGCATCCGCCGGAACCTGATCGATGCCTGCTTCTCCACGCGTGCTCATTGCCGATGATGAACCGGCACTGGCTGAAAACCTCGTCGCTGAACTGGCGGCGTTATGGCCCGAGGCCACGTTGCTGCCGGCCGTGCACGATGGCCAATCCGCGCTCGACGTGATTGACGATGCGGCTGACGGGCAGGGGCCCGATGTGGTCTTTCTCGATATCCGCATGCCGGGTTTGTCGGGCATTGATGTGGCGCGCGAGCTGTCGCAGCGGGAAGTTCGTCCGCTGGTGGCGTTCGTTACCGCATATGACCAGTTCGCGCTCGACGCCTTCGAGCAAGCCGCGGTCGACTATGTGCTCAAGCCCGTGCAGACCGAGCGCCTGGCCGAGACCGTCAAGCGGCTGAAGGACCGCCTCGGCACGCGCCTGAGCGCCAACGCCAACGCGCCTGCCGTGACCGATCCGGCGCAGACGCTGGCGGAGCTTGTCGAGCGCCTTGCCGGCCTGCAGGGCGCCCCGCAAACGCGGGCCACGCCGCAGGGCGGCTATCTGCGCTTCATCAAGGCGCTGGTCGGGCAGGAGGTGCGCTTTATCCCCGTGGATGACGTGATCTATCTGGAAGCGACCGACAAGTACGTCAACGTGGTCGCCGGCAGTGGCGAATCCCTCATCCGCACCAGCCTGCGTGACCTGCTGACCCAGCTCGACCCTGAACACTTCTGGCAGGTGCACCGCGGTACGGTGGTCAACGTGGCGCATGTGTCGAGCGCCGTGCATCTGTCGCTGGGCCGCCTGGGGCTGAAGATACGCGGGCGCACCGAGACGCTGCCGGTCGCGCGGCAATACGCACATTTGTTCCGGCAGATGTAGTCGCCGCGGCGGCGTGTTCCGCTATGATCCATTGTGTCGTCAACGGATCGAGAGCGAGAGCAGCCGCCATGGAGACACCAGTCGCACGCCACGCCAGCAACGTTGCCGAGCCACGCCACGGCGGCCAGATCCTTGTTGATGCGCTGTTGGCCCACGGCGTCGATTTGGCCTTCGGCGTGCCCGGCGAGAGCTACCTTTCGGTGCTCGAAGGCTTCTACCAGCGCCGCGACCGCGCGCGCTTCATCGTCTGCCGGCAAGAGGGCGGCGCCGCCAACATGGCGGACGCCTACGGCAAGCTCACTGGGCGGCCTGGCATCGTCTTCTGCACACGCGGGCCGGGCGCCACCAACGCCAGCATTGGCGTGCACACCGCGTTTCAGGACTCCACGCCGCTGATTCTGTTCATCGGCCAGGTCGGCCGCGATTTCGTCGACCGCGAAGCGTTTCAGGAAATCGACTACCGCCGCATGTTCGGCCAGATGGCCAAGTGGGTCGCGCAGATCGATAGCGTCGAGCGCATCCCTGAATACATCGCACGCGCGTTCCAGACCGCCACCGCAGGCCGCCCCGGCCCGGTGGTGCTGGCGCTGCCGGAAGACATGCTGACCGAGGTGGCCACCGTGGCCGATGTGCCGCCCGAGGTGGCAACGAAAGCGCGCGCGATGGCGTGGCCCAGCCCGCACGACCTGGCCCGCTTGAAGACGCTGTTGCAGAACGCCGAGCGCCCGATGCTGCTGCTGGGCGGTTCGGGCTGGACGCCGCATGCCGCCGCCCGTATGCAAGCCTTTGCCGAGCGGTGGAATCTGCCCGCGGGCTGCGTGTTCCGCCGGCAAGACCTGTTCGACAACCGCCACCCGAATTACGCCGGCGATGTCGGCATCGCCATCAACCCGAAGCTTGCAGCGCGCGTCAAAGACGCCGACTTGGTGCTCGCCATCGGCACACGCCTGGGCGAGATGACGACCTCGGGCTACACGCTCTTTGATGTGCCCCGGCCGAAGCAGACGCTCATCCATGTGCATGCCGGCGCGGAAGAGTTGGGCCGCGTCTACCAGGCCGATCTGATGATCCACGCGTCGATGCCCGCGATTGCCGAAGCGCTGGACGGCGTATCGCCCGACTCGCCCGACACCCCGCCGCGTTGGTCTGCCTGGACAGAAGCGGCCAACGCCGATTACCTCGCCAACATCGTGCCGCCGCCGTTTGGAGGCAAGGGCATCGACATGGCCCGCGCGATGCGATGGCTGCGCGAGCGTCTGCCGCAAAACAGCATCCTGACCAACGGCGCGGGCAACTACGCCACGTGGCTGCATCGGTTCTATCAATACGGTGCGCTGGCGGCGGGCTCGCGCACGCAGCTTGCGCCCACGAGCGGTGCGATGGGTTATGGCGCACCCGCTGCGGTGGCGGCCAAAATCGTCTGCCCCGACACGCCCGTCATCTGCATGGCTGGCGACGGTTGCTTCCTGATGAACGGCCAGGAGCTGGCCACCGCCATGCAGTACAACGCGCCGGTCATCTTTGTCGTGGTCAACAACGGCATGTACGGCACCATCCGCATGCACCAGGAACGCGAATACCCCGAGCACGTGAGCGGCACCGAGCTGCGCAACCCGGACTTCGCCGCGCTGGCGAGAGCCTACGGCGCTGAAGGGCACACGGTTCGCTCGCTCGAAGGCTTTCAGTCGGCGGTGGAAACCGCGCTGGCAGCAAGCGTTGCGTCCGTCATCGAGGTGCAGACCGATCCGAACATCATCAGCCCACGCGCGACGATCGATTCGTTGCGCGCGCTCTCGCGCAGTTGATTCCGCTTTCGCTTTTCGTTTCTTTGTTTTTGCTAACGCCAAACCATCCATTGCCATGACGATGATTCCCGTGACTGATTTGTGCGACATGCACGAAGACAAGCTGGTGTATGGAAGCCTGCGTGTGCTTACGCCGGTGTTCCGCAGCTTTGGCAAGCGCGCCGCGTTTGCCGGCCCGGCTTCCACGCTCAAGGTGTTTGAAGACAACGGCCTGGTACGCGCCGCGCTGGAAGAGCAGGGCGCAGGCCGCGTGCTGGTGATCGACGGCGGAGGCTCGCTGCGCTGCGCGCTGGTGGGCGGCAACCTCGGCAAGCTGGCGGAAGAGAATGGTTGGGAGGGCATTCTGCTCAACGGCTGCGTGCGCGATACGCGCGAGCTGGCCGAATGCAACGTCGGCATCCACGCCCTGGCGGTGCATCCGCGCAAGAGCATCAAGAAGAATGCCGGACAGCGTGAGGTGGGCGTGCAGATGCCGGGCGCGTACATCCAGTCCGGCGAGTGGGTCTATGCCGATGAAGACGGCGTGCTGGTTTCGCAGGACATGCTTGAATGAGCCGCGCTAACGCCGTCCATGTGTTCGTCTACGGCACGCTGCGCGCTGGTGAGGCGAATGACCTGCGGGTTGCTGCTGCAAAGCGCGGCATTCCCGAGCCGGAGTTGCTCGGTACGGCTATGTTGCACGGCCGCCTGTACGATTTTGGCGCGTACCCCGGCCTCGTGCTGGACCCGACCGGCACCGCCGTGCGTGGCGATGTGTACCAAATCGACGCGGCGCTCGTTCCCGTGCTGGACGAGATCGAAGAGGTCTACCCCGGCGGCGATGCGCTGTTTCTGCGCGAGAACCACGCCGTCATGCTGGGCAGCGAACCGGTCGACTGCATTGTCTATCCGATCAGCCCGCAGCACATTGCAGGGCGGCCCGTCATCACAGGTGGAGATTGGGTGACGCATCGCCTGTCTCGAGGCTGATTCCGATTTGGAGGGGGGAGGGCGCACGATATAATTCGCGCGCTGTTCGTTCGAGCAGCCGGGTTTAGCAGCCCACCAGATGTGCCATCTAGACGGACAATGTCCGGTGCTTGTGCACGCCTATGCTTTACGGCGGGCCGGGCGGTGAGACCTTCGGGTCTGCCGGTTTCTAGATGGCCGGTCTGCTAACGCCGTCGTCAGGCCCGCCACCCTCGTTTAGCAGCGAGCGGCTGGCCTCTTCATCTAGGAGACGTCATGTCTATCGCATCAAGCGGGCATCGCCCCGCGTCTTACCCCTCGCCACCGCCCTGCATCTCCTGGCATCCGTCTTACGGAGGTGTACGTTGAACGCGCTACGCCACTACCAATCGGGCGCCCTCGCAGCCAAGGATTTTCTCTGCCGTACGCACATTGATGCGCGTGCCGGCCGGCCCTTCGTGGCCATGCGGCTGCGCTCGAAGATCGACGGCATCACGCATGCGCTGCCGCGCGAGTTCCGGGCCGGTTTCATCGATGCGGTCTATCTGTTCGTAGCCGCGGCCCTTCAGGGCAAGGCGCCCGATCTTCTGCAGTGGGATGTCTTGGCGGAAGTAGAACGCACGTCCTGAGTTTCCACCCGATCACCATCCTGAACGCCGCATCTGCGGCGTTTTTTGTGGCCTCTCGATGTGATGGGCAAGTGCCTAGGATTTTTCACAATGCGGAAAGAGGTTTTGGTCCGCAAAAATTCTGCATCGCACAGCACCATCACCTTCTTTCATGATAGAAAAAATCTTTCCGCATCATGAAACATGGGCGCTAAGTCTTTGAAAAATATGATGTAAAAACTTCAATTCCTGCGCATGTTCTCCTTGTTGCGCTGCACCTGTCATTTCTACACTCTTATATAAGACATATGACTTGAGCCACCTAGCGGCGCCCCAAGAAGGTGCCAGCGGCTCAAGGTGCAGAGTGAGTTACCCGGTTTTTATTTGATGGATGCGATCAAACAGGAGAGTGCGATGTCACGCGAACTCGAAGTGCAAAAGCTGCAGAAGGAATGGGATACCAACCCGCGTTGGAAGGGCATCAAGCGTGGTTACACCGCTGAAGATGTCGTGCGCCTGCGCGGTTCGCTGCAGATCGAACACACGCTGGCCAAGCGTGGTGCCGAAAAGCTGTGGGACTTGATCAATAACGAGCCCTTCGTCAACGCGCTCGGCGCACTGACGGGCAACCAGGCCATGCAACAGGTCAAGGCCGGCCTGAAGGCGATCTATCTGTCGGGCTGGCAGGTCGCGGGCGATGCCAACAGCAACGGCGAGATGTATCCGGACCAATCGCTGTACTCGGTGGATTCGGTGCCCAAGGTGGTGAAGAAGATCAACAACACGTTCCAGCGCGCTGACCAGATTCAATGGTCCGAAGGCAAGGACGACATCGACTTCTTCGCCCCGATCGTGGCAGATGCCGAAGCCGGTTTTGGCGGCGTGCTGAACGCGTTCGAGCTGATGAAGGCCATGATCGAGGCCGGTGCGGCAGGCGTGCACTTTGAAGACCAGTTGGCCGCCGTGAAGAAGTGCGGGCACATGGGCGGCAAGGTGCTGGTGCCGACCCGCGAAGCCGTGAGCAAGCTCGTGGCCGCGCGTCTGGCCGCCGACGTGATGGGCGTGCCGACCGTGCTGATTGCTCGCACCGACGCAGAAGCCGCCGACCTGCTGACCACCGATGTGGACGAGAACGACAAGCCGTTCTGCACCGGCGAGCGCACCGTCGAAGGCTTCTATCGCACCAAGCCGGGTCTGCAGCAGGCCATCTCGCGCGGCCTGGCCTACGCAGAGGTGGCCGACCTCGTGTGGTGCGAAACCGGCAAGCCGGATCTGGAATACGCCAAGAAGTTTGCCGAAGCCATCCACGCCAAGTTCCCGGGCAAGATGCTGGCCTACAACTGCTCGCCGTCGTTCAACTGGAAGAAGAACCTGGACGACGTCACGATCGCCCGATTCCAGAAGGAACTTGGCGCAATGGGCTACAAGTTCCAGTTCATCACGCTGGCCGGCTTCCATGCCTTGAACTACTCGATGTTCAACCTGGCCTACGGCTATGCCCGCAACCAGATGAGCGCATTCGTGGAACTGCAAGAGGCCGAGTTCAAGGCAGCGGAAAAGGGCTTCACCGCGGTGAAGCACCAGCGCGAAGTCGGCACGGGCTACTTCGACGCCGTGACGCAGACCATCGAGCGCGAGGCGTCAACCACGGCGCTGAAGGGCTCGACGGAAGACGAACAATTCTTCGAAGAAACGGCGCAAGCCAAGAAGGTTGCCTGAGGTTGCCGACGCATCCGGCACCTAGGTACCTGGGCCGGCCGTGCTGACCACACGCCGGCCTCTCGAACCGCGTCCCGTGAGTGGCGCGGTTTTTTTATGCGCGCTAGCAGCGCGGCACGCATGGGTTTGTCACGTGCCGGTGCGCGCTCAGCGATAGACGATCACCGGAATCTCCGTATGCGTGAGCACCTTCTGCGTTTCGCTGCCCAGCAGCAGCCCGGCCAGCCCGCGCCGGCCGTGGGATGCCATGAAGATGACGTCGCAGCCATGGCGCTCGGCCGCGTCGATGATGCCCATATAGGGCACGGCAAAGCAGCTCATGTCGGTGTCACAGCTGATGCCGGCGCTGACGGCGGCGTCTTCCACGTCCTTGAGCACCACGCGGGCCTGCGCTTCGACACGCTCCTTGAACGCCTGCGGTGTTTCCACGACGATCTCGGAGAACGGCGTGTAGGGGTATTCCTCAAGGCAGGTGTAGGCCGTCAGGCGCGCGCCCAGCGTCTTGGCAAAGTCGAGCGCGCCTGCCACCGCCTTGCGCGACAGCTCGGAACCATCGGTCGGGATGAGGATGTGCTGGAACATGCGGCCTCCTGAGGTGGGATGCGGGAAGACGTTCTTGTCTTGATTGTAGGCCGCATGCGGTGTTTCACCCACTCGGGGTGATTGCTAATCGATCCCGATAACGGCGTCCGCCCGGCGCCAGTAGGCCGGGTTGCCATACGTGTTCTTGAGGAAGTCGATGAACAGGCGCACGCGCAGCGGCAGGTGCTTGCGCTGCGGAAACACCGCGTGGATGCCGATCGGTGGTGCTTCGAAGGCATCGAGCACTGTCACCAGCTTGCCCGTGGCAATGTCATGTCCGACCTCCCACCACGAGCGCCACGCAAGACCATAGCCTTGCAAGCACCACTCGCGCAGCACGGCGCCGTCCGTGCATTCCATCGTGCCGGACACCTTCACGGTGACGGCCTTGCCGCCTTGCTGGAAGACCCAGCCGCGCTGCACGTTGGCGCTGGCGCCGAAGGCCAGGCAGTTGTGCGTCGAAAGCTGCTCCACCTGCGTCGGAACGCCACGGCGCTCCAGGTACGACGGCGCAGCCACCACGACGCGGCGGTTTTCCCACAGCCGGATCGACACGAGGCTCGAGTCGGGCAGGTCGCCCAGGCGGATCGCGCAATCGAAGCCTTCGTTGACGAGGTCGACGACCCGGTCGCCCAGGTCCAGCGTCATCGAGACATCCGGGTGGGCCTCGATAAAGTCCGGCACCATCGGCGCGACATGGCGGCGGCCAAAGCCGGCGGGGGCGGTCACGCGCAGGTGCCCGCTGGCTTTCACGCCACCGGCGGAGACGCTGGCTTCGGCGTTGTGCAGGTCGTTGAGAATGCGTTGGCAATCTTCGAGGAACGCCGAGCCCTCGAACGTCAGCGTGATGCGCCGCGTGGTGCGCACCAGAAGCTTGACGCCCAGGCGTTCTTCCAGCGCGTCGATGCGGCGCCCGATGATGGCAGGAGCCACGCCCTCAGCGGCGGCGGCGGCGGATAGGCTGCCGCGTGTTGCGACGGCGACAAAGGTTTCGAGCTGCTTGAAATGATCCATGCCTGATGTATACCGTGCCGACCGGGGCCTGCGGGATTGTGACGAATATAAAGGTTATCACTCGTCATTCCGTCGGTAAAAGTTAAAGATCAAGTGACCATTGCCGTCTTTGTGCGGTGCGTCAGCTTTTCTACAATGGCCCTCGTTGCGAAGGTCGGCAAAGCATTCTGTGTGATAGAACGCGCGAGTGCGAGACCTTCAGGTCCGTGGAGCTTCTGATGAGTTCGATTCGCGCGGTGGTTTTCGATGCCTATGGCACGTTGTTCGACGTGTATTCCGTGGCCGCGCGCGCCGAGCAACTGTTTGCCGGCAAGGGCGAAGCGCTGTCGGTGCTCTGGCGCGACAAGCAGATCGACTACACGCGCATCCGCTCGCTGGCCGGCCCCTCGGGCGAGCACTACAAGCCGTTCTGGGATATCACCGTCGATGCGCTGCGCTATGCGGCGGCGCGCCTGGGCGTAGAGCTTTCCGCCCACGACGAAGCCACGCTGATGCGCGAATATGCGTGCCTGTCGGCGTTTCCGGAGAACGTGCCCGCGCTGCGTCGCCTGCGCGAGATGGGCTTGCCGCTCGGCATCCTTTCCAACGGCAACCCGCAGATGCTCGACATTGCCGTGAAGAGTGCCGGGATGTCCGGGCTGTTCGATCACGTGCTGTCGGTCGACGCGGTCAAGCTCTACAAGACCGCGCCGCAAGCTTATGCGTTGGCGCCACAAGCGTTTGGTGTGTCTGCGGAACAGATTCTGTTTGTCTCGTCCAATGGCTGGGATGCCTGCGGCGCGACCTGGTACGGCTTCACAACGTTCTGGATCAACCGCCTGGGGCATCCGCCCGAGGCACTCGACGTGGCGCCCACCGCGGCCGGCCACGACATGCGCGATCTGCTGCAGTTCGTGCAGGCAACACAAGCGACATAAGGCATTGCATTCAATCGGCCCAGCCATAGGACCGAACCCGTTCAACCCTCACATCATCCTCTGGAGAACAACCATGGCGCTCACGCTGCCCCAAGGCATGGAGATCAAGGCCGAGATTCTGCCGGCCTACGAAGACATTCTGACCCCCGAAGCACTGGCGCTGGTTGCCAAGCTGCACCGTGCCTTCCAGCCGCGTCGCAAGGAGCTGCTGGCGGCCCGTGTCGAGCGCGCCAAGCGCCTGGATGCTGGCGAGCGCCCGGATTTCCTGGCTGAAACGAAGGCCGTGCGCGAAGGCGATTGGAAGGTTGCTCCGATTCCGCCGGCACTGCACTGCCGCCGTGTGGAAATTACCGGCCCGGTCGATGCCAAGATGGTCATCAACGCGTTCAACTCGGGCGCGGACAGCTACATGACCGACTTCGAAGATTCGAACTCGCCGAGCTGGCACAACCAGATCCAGGGCCAGGTCAACCTGAAGGCCGCCATTCGCCGTACGCTCACGCTGGAGCAGAACGGCAAGACCTACAAGCTCAACGACAAGATCGCCACGCTGCAGGTGCGCCCGCGCGGCTGGCACCTGGACGAGAAGCATGTGCTGATCGACGGTGAGCGCGTTTCCGGCGGCATCTTCGACTTCGCGCTGTTCCTGTTCCACAACGCCAAGGAGCAAATCGCTCGTGGCGCCGGCCCGTTCTTCTACCTGCCGAAGATGGAAAGCCATCTGGAAGCGCGTCTGTGGAACGACATCTTCGTGATGGCGCAGAACGAGATCGGTCTGCCGCAAGGCACGATCAAGGCCACCGTGCTGATCGAAACCATCCTCGCCGCGTTCGAGATGGAAGAAATCCTGTACGAACTGCGTGAGCACAGCGCAGGCCTGAACGCCGGCCGCTGGGACTACATCTTCTCGTGCATCAAGAAGTTCAAGGTCGACAAGAACTTCTGCCTGGCCGACCGCGCCAAGGTGACGATGACCTCGCCGTTCATGCGCGCCTACGCGCTGCTGCTGCTCAAGACTTGCCACAAGCGCGGTGCGCCCGCCATCGGCGGCATGAGCGCGCTGATCCCGATCAAGAACGATCCGGAGAAGAACGCCATCGCCATGGCCGGCATCATCGGCGACAAGAAGCGCGACGCGACCGACGGCTACGACGGCGGCTGGGTGGCTCACCCGGGCCTGGTCGAGCCGGCCATGAAGGAATTCGTGGCAGTGCTGGGCGACAAGCTCAACCAGTTCGAGAAGCAACGCCCGGACGTGGAAGTGAAGGCGGCTGACTTGCTGGACTTCCAGCCGGAAACGCCCATCACCGAAGCTGGCCTGCGCATGAACATCAACGTCGGCATCCACTACCTGGGTGCCTGGCTGGCCGGCAACGGTTGCGTGCCGATCCACAATCTGATGGAAGATGCCGCTACGGCCGAGATCTCGCGCTCGCAGGTGTGGCAGTGGATCCGCTCGCCCAAGGGCAAGCTGGAAGACGGCACCAAGGTCACGGCTGAGCTGGTGCGCGGGCTGATCCCGCAAGAGTTGGCCAAGGTGAAGGAGACGGGTGCGGTGGGCCATTTTGACCGCGCTGCAGAAATCTTCGAACAGATGTCGACGTCGGAAGACTTTGCGGAATTCCTGACCCTGCCACTGTACGAAGAAATCTAAAAAAATCGCTCACGATCCTACTGCGCGCCCCGATCTTGGCCCTGCAATGCTCGCCGTACTCGTGTACGGCTGCGCTTCTCGCGCCAACCTCGGGTCGCTCGCTACGGATCGTGAACGATTTTTAAGCGACGCTTGGATCGCAACGCAAACGCCGGCTGGGGCAACCCGCCGGCGTTTTTTCATTTGGCGCAAGGCCGGCCAAGCCGCGCGATAATGTCACGAAATCTTGCGGAGGCCGCTTTGCGCTTTGAACACCTGGTGGAAGTCAACGATCCACTGAACCCCCTCATCGACACGCTGACCCTGAACCAGATCTGGCAAGGCCTGGTACTGCGCGTGCGCGAGCAAACCGAATTTGTCGAAAGCCTGGACGAATGCATCATCACCGCTGAGGGTGACGGCTGGGTCGAGCGCGAACTTGTGTTCGGCAAGGCGCGCATCCAGGATCGCGTGACGCTCGAGCCGCACAAGCGCGTGACCTACACCACCGCAGCCACCGGCGAACACGCCGGCGGGTCGCTGACCATGACGATCGAGAGCAACGAGGTCAACGCCGCGTTCATCCGCTTCGTCTACGACACCACGTTGCCCAACGCCGACGAAACCGGCGACACGCGCTACGCCGAGATCGTCAAATCCGCCTATCGCGAATCCGACATCGACACCGTGCGCCGCATCCGGGAGATCGCCGCCACCGGCCGCCTCGGCTGACGTGTCCTGCCCGGCTAGCGCTGGAGGAGGCGCCGGCCAGGTTTTCGCTCCACTGGTCGTCTCATACATCACTACAACGAGACCATGACGACATTCACGCCCACCCTGGAGGCCCTGCGCGCGCGTTACGGCGAGCGCTTCAAGTGGCTTGTGCTGTTCACGCTGATGGTGGGCGCGGTGTCGTCCGTCATCTCGGCCACCATCGTCAACGTGGCGATTCCCGATCTGAGCCGGCACTTTGTGCTCGGGCAGGAACGCGCGCAATGGGTGTCGGCCAGCTTCATGGTGGCGATGACCTTGTCGATGCTGCTGACGCCCTGGCTGCTGCTGCGTTTCGGGCTGCGGCGCACGTTCATCGGGGCGTTGCTGCTGCTGGGCGTGGGTGGGCTGGCCGGCGGTCTGTCGCCGAATTACGAAGTGATGATCGCCATGCGGGTCGTGGAGGGCATTGCGGCCGGCATCATGCAGCCGCTGCCCAACATCTTGATCCTGCGCGTGTTTCCCGAACGGGAGCAGGGCAAGGCGTTTGGCCTGTTCGGCTTTGGCGTCGTGCTGGCGCCGGCCGTGGGCCCGAGCGTGGGTGGCTTCCTGGTGGAGCTGTTCGGCTGGCGCTCGATCTTCTTCGTGGTGATGCCGTTCACGCTGATTGGGTGGGCGATGGCGCGGCGCTTCATGGCTGTCAACTCGTCGATGGCGGGCGAGCCCAAACCGCTTGACTGGCGCGGCCTGCTGCTCATCGGCGGCGCGACGGTCACGCTGCTCAACGGGCTGGTCGCGCTGCACAGTGATGCGATGCACGGCATCGTGCTGATGCTCGTATCAGTCGTGTGTGTCGCGGGCTTCGTATTCTGGCAGCAGCGGGTGGAGTCGCCCTTGCTGAACCTGCGCCTCTTCAGCTACCGACAGTTTGCGATGGGGGCGGTGGTGGCCTTCATTTACGGGGCAGGGCTGTACGGTTCGACGTATCTGGTGCCCGTGTATATGCAGGTGGCGCTGGCTTATGCGCCGTCGCGCGCGGGGCTCGTGCTCTTGCCCGCAGGGCTGGTGCTGGCCGTGACGATCATGCTGGCGGGGCGGCTGACCAATCGCATCGAGCCGTTCCGGTTGGTCTCGTTCGGGCTGGCGGCGCTGGCGCTTTCGTTCTTCCTGATGGCAACCAACACGCGTGCCACCAGCTACCTGCTGTTGATTGCCATTGCCATCGTCGGACGGATCGGGCTCGGTTTCGTGCTGCCGTCGCTGAGCCTGGGTGCCATGCGCGGCGTCGATTTCACCTTGATCCCGCAAGGCTCCAGCGCCGTCAATTTCCTGCGTCAATTGGGCGGGGCGATCGGTGTGTCGGCCACGGGCATTTTTCTGCAATGGCGGCTCGCCGCGCGCGGTATCGAAACCGTGCATGGCGCTGCGGTCGACCCTGAGGCACGCATCCTGGCCTTCGACGAGACGTTCATCTTTCTCGGCACGCTGTGTGCACTGGCCGTGCTGGCTGCGTGGCGCATGCGCCGCCGAGAGCTGTCGTCCACCATTCCTGCAGCGCAATAAAAAACCGGGCGCGTAGCCCGGTTCTTCATTTGGCGATTCGACGCTCAGGTCGTTGCGCCGCTTTTCAGCTCTTCGACGAGGTCGATGTACTTTTGCTTGGCTTCGTCCTGCGACGTGCCCTTGAGGCCTTCCCACGCTTCAAATTTGTAGCGGCCGACGATGTCGGTAAAGCCCGGCTTGTCGCCATGCGCGTCACCTTCGGCGCCTTGCTTGTACAGCGCGTAGAGGCGCAGCAGCGTCATGTTGGCGGGGCGCTCGGAGAGGCCCTTGACATCGATTTGGGCTTGGTCGAAACGGGCTTGCAGGTCGCTCATGATGATTCCCGGCTGAAAACAATGGTCTGGCGATGATAGCGCCGGGGTTGTATGGCCGGGCCGTTTGAATTCGAGGATGGCTTCGGTTTTCCGGTCGATTTTTGGCGCGTTTTCCCCATGGGCGGCCACGGGTTTGCGCCTTCGGGCACCACACCAGCCGGTACAATGCCGCCATGTCCTGGATTCTTGCTTTCGACACCTCCACCGAGTTCTGCTCCGTCGCCCTTGGTGACGGCACGCGCACGCTGTTCCGTCATGAACACACCGGCCCGCGCTCCAGTAGCCGCGTGCTGCCGGCGGCTTCCGAATTGCTGGCCGAGGCGGGTATCGCCCTGGCCGATTGCGCGGCGATTGCCTTTGGCGCCGGCCCTGGTTCGTTCACCGGCCTGCGCACGGCGTGCGGCGTGGCGCAGGGTTTGGCGTTTGGTGCGGACTTGCCCGTCGTGCCAGTCAATTCCCTCGTCGCCTGCGCGGAACAGACGCGCGCAACATTGCCGGCCGGCACAGCCGTGACCATCGCCCTCGATGCGCGCATGGACGAGTGCTACTGGGCCAGCTTCGTGCCCGCTGATGCGGCGCAGGATGCCTCGGGCTGGCATGCGCTTTCCGCCATTCAGGTGAGTGCGCCGCAGAGCGTTGCCGCGCCGACGCAGCCTTACTGGCTGGCGGGCAATGCTGCTGCAGTGTTCGGCGATCAGTTGAGCATTGCGGCAGGTGCCGCCGCTGTGTTGCCGGAAGTCGCGCCGCACGCTCGCGAGATCATCGCCGTGGGTCTGCGCCTCTTGGCTGCCGGCCATACGGTGCGCCCCGAAGACGCGGCGCCGCTCTATGTGCGTGACAAGGTCGCGCTCACCATTGAAGAGCGGCAGGCTGTGCAGCAGGCCAAGGCTGCCGCCGCGGGTGCACAGCCATGAGCCTGATCGAGAACGCGCTGGCCGGTGTCATCGCGCAAGCGCCGTTGCCTGCGGGCTGGCGCGCCGAGCGCATGACCGCCCTCGATCTGGCGGGCGTCGCGGCGATCGAGCAGGCGGCGTTCACGTTTCCCTGGTCCCGCGGTAATTTTGAGGATTCGCTCAAGTCCGGCCACATCGGCATTGTTCTGCGTGACGGCGGCAACGAGGTCGCGGGCTACCTGATCCTCATGCCGGTGGTCGATGAGATGCACCTGCTCAATGTGACCGTTGCGCCGGCGTGGCAGCGGCAAGGGTTGGGCCGTTGGCTGCTGCGTCTGGCCACGGCACTCACGTTGGTGCATGGTTTCGGCAGCCTGCTGCTGGAAGTGCGCCCGTCCAATACCGGCGCGATTGCGCTGTATCACCGTATCGGGTTTGCGGAGATCGGCCGGCGCAAGCGCTATTACCCGGCCGAAAACAACACGCGCGAAGACGCGCTCGTCATGCGCATGGTGTGTGAGGCAAGCGGGGTGGAGGCTGCATGAATCGTCGATCCCGAATGCTAGAAGCGCTGGGCGTTTCGACCGAATGGACATTGCGCGGCGCTGAGCCAACTGCATTGGAGACGGTCGAAGCTGTCGAGGCCGTTGCAGAGCCGGCTGCCGTGGGGGCTGAAGCCCCCGTGTTTGCCGCTGTGGAACCTGCGGCTGCCCGAGTCGAGCCCCTTGTCATGGACGCACCGCCGGATTCGGCCGCCCCGCGCGCCCAGCGCATCGCCGCATTCGATTGGGCGCAGCTAGAAGCCGCCGTTTCCAACTGCACATCGTGCAAGCTGTGCGAGCGCCGCACGAACACCGTTTTCGGTGTTGGCGATCGTCAGGCCGAATGGATGCTGATCGGTGAGGCGCCGGGCGAGCAGGAAGACAAGCAGGGCGAGCCGTTCGTCGGCCAGGCCGGCAAGTTGCTCGACAGCATGCTGCGATCGATCGGTCTGTCGCGCGAGAAGGGCGTTTTCATCGCCAACGTGCTCAAGTGCCGCCCGCCTGGCAATCGGGATCCGGAGCCGGACGAAGCGGCGATGTGCGATCCGTATCTCAAGCGTCAGATTGCGCTGGTCAAGCCGCGCATCATCGTTGTGCTGGGGCGCATTGCCGCGCAGAACCTGCTGCAGACGCAGACGCCTGTGGGCAAGCTGCGCGGTAAGGTGCATGAGGTGGAGGGCGTGCCCGTGGTGGTGACTTATCACCCGGCCTACCTGCTGCGCACGCTGACCGATAAGGCGCGTGCATGGGAAGACCTCTGCCTGGCGCGCAACATCTACACAGAGCGCGGGGGCCAGTAGGTGCCGGCCCGCAGGGCGGGCACTGCGTCAGTGGTGCTTGTCTTCGCCGATGAGCGCGGCGGTGTGAAAGAGCTTTTCGTTGACGCGATGCCGGCGCATCACCAGCGCCATCGTCAGGCAGACGAAGATGCCGAACGATACGATCACCACGCCCACCGACACATTCAGCTTGATGAGCAGCGCGTACAGGCACAGCATCAGCAGCACAGACACATTCTCGTTGAAGTTCTGCACCGCAATCGAGTGTCCGGCTGAGAGCAACACGTGCCCGCGGTGCTGCAGCAGCGCGTTCATTGGCACCACGAAAAAGCCCGACATGGCGCCCACGATCATCAGGAACAGGTAGGCGATCATCATGTACAGCGGCAGCTTCATGTTGCCGATGTGGAACGTGATTTCCGGGATCGTGTGCTTGGTATAGAACGCCATCAGCATGACGACCGCGCCCATCGCAACGCCCACCGGCAGCACGTCGAGTGAGCGGCGCAGCGGGATTTTGACTGCCGCAGCCATGGCCCCGGCGGCCACCCCCACGGCCACGACGGCCTGCAGGATGGCGCCTTGCGAGAGGTTCAGTTCCAGCGATTGCTCAGCCCACTTCAGCACGATGAATTGCAGCGTGGCGCCGGCACCCCAGAACAGTGTCGTCACCGCCAGGGAGATCTGGCCCAGCTTGTCGTGCCACAGGGCATTGAAGCAGTCCGCAAACTCCGAAATGAGACGTACCGGGTTCTTTTCCTGCTGCGGATAGCGTGCGCCGGTATCGGGAATGCGCGTGTTGAACAGCGCCGCGATCAGGTAGATCACCATGATCACGAGCATGGCCGCCTCGGCCGGGGTGTCGATGCGCTCGAGCCCGGGGATGTCGAACGACAGCAGCCAGGCCGACACGTGATTGGAAATCAGCGCCCCACCGAGCACGGTGCCCAGGATGATGGAGCCGACGGTCAGGCCTTCGATCCAGCCATTGGCGGCGACAAGTTTTTCAGGGGGAAGCAGTTCGGTCAGGATGCCGTACTTGGCCGGCGAATACGCCGCCGCACCGAAGCCGACCACGCCATAGGCAAGCAACGGGTGCAGACCGGTAAGCATCACGCCACAACCGACCAGCTTGATGGCATTGGTGATCAGCATCACCTTGCCCTTGGGCCGGGAATCGGCGAATGCGCCCACGAAGGCGGCAAGTAGAACGTAAGAGAGTACGAAGAACAACTTGAGCAGCGGGGTCATCCACTGCGGCGCATGCATCTCTGTCAGAAGGGCGATGGCGGCAATAAGCAGCGCATTGTCGGCGAGCGACGAAAAAAACTGCGCCGCCATGATGGTGTAAAAGCCCTTCTTCATACCTTCGAATTCGTCCCCGTAGACCGCGGTGCCATGTTCGTCTTCACGTCTTGCCGGCAGCGTGCCGGCACACGGAAGCGCCCCCCGGAAGTGCCGGCCGAGCGATGCGTCGGCTGACCGGCCGCGCAGCGCACAGGTGCGCGGCCGCGGCCTTGAAGCCAGCGCCCGTGCGGGCTCCCCGGATTGTGGTTCCCTTGGACGGGGCCCGTCCGGTGCTGCAAGAGATGCATCGCCGGGCAACCGCGGGAATCTTTCACTGACAGGCGTTCGGGCCATGCGTTCCGCCCGCAGCTTGTTTTGGTCTCGCCTGTTTGCATGGTCAAACCAGATGTGACGTCGCCGCGCAAAAAGAAGTGGCTGGTGCCCAACTTTCTCCATGCCGGCAGCGCATCACGACGGTTTTCCCATGCCTAAATTGAACGGCTTTATATCACGAAACTTGTGCGCTTCCGGTGACGGCGGCGCACTTTCTTTTTTGGCACGCTCATGACAGGCGCGAACCAGTTGGCGTCCTGTGGTCAAATAGAACGCTCACCGCGTGAGGCCGGGCGCACGGCCCGCTCACAGCCTATTTGCCTGTTGCATTGCAGCACCGACGCCGCGCCACGAGCGCGCCATCGCATTCACGTTTTGCAGGTTTGCCGTCATGCCAAGACCCATCCAGGCCGTCATCCACGGCCCAGCACTTGCCAATAATCTCCAGGTTGCCCGCCGCCATGCGCCCAATTCGCGCGTGTGGGCTGTCGTCAAAGCCAACGCTTACGGCCACGGCATCGAACGCGTGTATGAAGGCTTGCGCCAGACCGATGGTTTCGGTCTGCTCGACCTGGACGAGGCCGTCCGCCTGCGCCAACTTGGGTGGCAGGGGCCGGTTCTCTTGCTCGAAGGTTTTTTCAAGCCGGAAGATCTGGCCATCGTCGAGCAGTACCGCCTGACCACCACCGTTCACTGCGAAGAGCAACTGCGCATGCTGGAACTGGCGCGCCTGAAAGGCCCCATCAGCGTGCAGCTCAAGATCAATACGGGGATGAGTCGTCTCGGCTTCGCGCCCGCCGCCTACCGCGCCGCATGGGAGCGCGCCCGCGCCATTTCGGGCGTCGGCACCATCGTCCACATGACGCATTTTTCCGATGCCGACGGCCCGCGAGGCATTGAGCATCAGCTCACCGCGTTTGAACAGGCCACGCATGGTTTGCCGGGCGAGGCGTCGCTCTCCAACTCCGCGGCTACGCTGTGGCATCCGAAGGCGCATCGCGACTGGGTGCGCCCGGGCGTGATCATGTACGGCGCATCGCCCACGGGCGTGGCGGCGGACATTGACGGCACCGGCCTGATGCCCGCCATGTCGCTCAAGAGCGAGCTGATCGCCATTCAGGATCTGCAGCCGGGCGCAACGATTGGCTACGGCTCCCGCTTTACCGTGGAGCATCCGATGCGCATCGGCATCGTCGCGTGCGGTTATGCCGACGGTTACCCGCGCCATGCGCCGGGCTGGGACGGCAACCATACGCCGGTGCTGGTCGATGGCGCACGCACGCACATCGTGGGCCGCGTGTCGATGGACATGATTACCGTTGACCTGACCGGCGTGCCCGAGGCGCGTGTCGGCACATCCGTCACGCTGTGGGGCGAAGGCTTGCCGATCGACGACGTCGCGCAGGCCTCCGGCACGGTTGGTTATGAGTTGATGTGTGCACTGGCGCCGCGCGTGCCCGTGTCGGTCGAACCGGTCAGCACGGCAGACGCCGGCGACCTGGGCAAGGCCGCTTGAGCGCGGCACCTTCAATACAAAGATCAAGCGGCCGCCGCCCATGCGCGGCGCCGTAAGCAGGGGGTTGTTTGGCCAAGAGCAAGACGGTCTATACGTGCACCGAGTGTGGGGGCACGGCGCCGAAATGGGCGGGGCAGTGCCCGAATTGCCAGCAGTGGAACACACTGGTAGAGACAGTCGCGCAGCCGACGTCCGGCGCCGGCGCGCGTTTCCAGTCGCTGGCATCGAGCGCAACGGTGCGCAAGCTGTCGGACATCGACGCGGTGGACGTGCCGCGCTTCTCCAGCGGCATCGACGAATTTGACCGCGTACTGGGCGGTGGCCTAGTCAGTGGCGGTGTGGTGCTGATCGGCGGTGATCCTGGCATCGGCAAATCGACGCTGTTGCTGCAGGCGTTGTCCAACCTGGCGGCCGATCGCCGGGTGCTGTATGTGAGCGGCGAAGAATCCGGCTCGCAGATCGCGCTGCGTGCGCGTCGCCTGGGCATCGAAAGCCCGAACCTCGCGCTGCTGGCAGAAATCCAGCTTGAGCGCATCCAGGCGACCATCGAGGTGGAAAAACCCGAAGTGGTCGTCATCGATTCGATTCAGACGCTGTATTCCGAGGCGCTGACTTCGGCGCCCGGCTCCGTGGCGCAGGTGCGCGAGTGCGCGGCGCAGCTGACGCGCATCGCCAAGCGGCTGGATGTGACCACCATTCTGGTCGGCCATGTGACCAAGGAAGGCGCGCTGGCGGGCCCTCGTGTGCTGGAACACATAGTTGATACGGTGCTGTATTTCGAGGGCGATACGCATTCGGCCTACCGGCTGGTGCGGGCGTTCAAGAACCGTTTCGGCGCCGTCAACGAACTGGGCGTGTTTGCGATGACGGAGCGCGGCCTGCGCGGCGTGGCCAATCCGTCGGCGCTGTTCCTGTCGCAGCACGAGCAAGTGGTGCCCGGCTCGTGCGTGTTGGTAACCCAGGAAGGCACGCGGCCGCTGCTGGTGGAAATCCAGGCGCTGGTGGACACGGCCAACGTGCCGAATCCGCGCCGTCTTGCGGTGGGCCTGGAGCAGAACCGCCTGGCGATGTTGCTGGCGGTGCTGCACCGCCACGCCGGCATTGCGTGCTTTGACCAGGATGTGTTCCTGAACGCGGTGGGCGGCGTGAAGATTACTGAACCGGCGGCGGACTTGGCGGTGCTGCTGGCAATCCATTCGTCGATGCGCAACAAGGCGCTGCCGCGTGGGCTGGTGGTCTTTGGCGAGATCGGTCTTGCAGGAGAAATCCGCCCCACGCCGCGCGGCCAGGAGCGCCTGAAGGAAGCCGCCAAGCTGGGTTTTTCGATTGCCGTGATTCCGAAATCCAACGCCCCGAAGCAGGCAATCGACGGGCTGGAGGTCATCGCCGTTGAACGCATTGAGCAGGCCATCGACCGGGTGCGGGCGCTGGAGGCTTGATCGTTCAACATTTCGCAACGGTATCGCTCGTGTCATTTGAAAATGCGTGTGCCGTTGCGGTGCGATAATCCGCCAACTTTTCTCCACGACTCCTCTGAACTGACGCCGCCATGCAAGCCAACTCGCGCGCCTTTTTCCTGCTGATTGCCGTGATCTCCTTCGGGGTGGTCGGCTATGCGCTGTACCTGCAGCACGTTGAGGGCCTGCAGCCGTGCCCACTGTGCATCTTGCAGCGGTTCGCTTTCCTTGGCATTGGTGTGTTCTCGCTGCTGGCGGCGCTTTCTTCGGCCACGCGGCTGCTGTGGCATGGCCTGGGGATGCTGTCAGGGCTGGCCGGCCTGTGCGTGGCGGGGTACCACGTATCGCTGCTGCTGAACCCGAAGGCAACGTGCGGAATCGACCCGATCGAGAACTGGGTCAACGCGCTGCCGACTGCCAAATGGTTGCCGCAGGTGTTCGAAGCCGATGGCCTCTGCGTCGGGCCGATGCCGCCGGTGCTGGGCCTGTCGGTGCCGGTGTGGTCGCTGATCTGGCTGCTGATTCTTTCGCTGACGCTGGTGGTGGGGATGATCCGCCGCGAGCGCCGCTAAGCCGGAGCCGCAGATCATGCAACGCGTGCTGGTGAGTGCCTGCCTGCTGGGCCAACCGGTGCGCTATGACGGCGGCACGGTCGCTACCGAGGGCGGCATCCTGGCGCGCTGGCAGATGGAAGGGCGCATCGTGCCGATGTGCCCGGAGATGGCCGGCGGTTTGCCGGTGCCGCGTCTGCCTGCGGAAATTCACGGCGAAGGCGGTGGCCCTGCGGTCCTGCGCGGCGTGGCCCGTGTCGTCGAACACCACGGCCACGATGTCACGGAAGCGTTTCTCCAAGGCGCGCAACGCGCACTGGAAGCGGCGCAGGCGGCCGGCGTGCAAGTCGCCGTGCTCACCGAGCGCAGCCCGTCTTGCGGTTCTGCATTTCTCTACGACGGGACGTTTTCCAGCCAGCTGCAGCAAGGCGAGGGCGTGACGGCGGCGCTGCTGCGCCAACACGGCATCCGCGTGTTCAGCCAGCATCAACTGGAAGAAGCTGGGCGGCTGCTCGATGCGCTGGATCGTGCCGACTCGTCAGTCGGCAAACCTTAGCGGCAGGGCGAGCTGCACGGGCTCGCCGTTCTCCTTCACTACGCTGTTGCGCTCGACAAAGAGCGGGTGTTGCAGCGCTTCTTCCATGCGCAGCACGGGCGTGACACAGCAATCGGCATCGGCAAAACGCGCGGTCCATTCGGCTTGCGTGGCGGTCAGGAAGAGCGCAGCAAGCTCATCGCGAATGGCGCGTGCGTTATCGCCGCCGACGCGCTGGCCGAGCGCCCAGTGCTTGTCTTTCCATTCGGGCTTGTCGATGACATCGCACATCGCCTGCCAGAACTTCAATTCGAGCGCGCCGACGGCCATGAAGCGATCGTCCGCCGTGCGATATACGCCGTAGCACGGCACGCCGCCATTGAGCAGATCGGTGCCCGCGGGGCTGGCCTTGCCCCGTGTGCCGACCGCAAAGAACGCCATCAGGTTGTGCGCGAACACCGAGTCCGTCATCGATACATCGACGTAGCGGCCGTGGCCCGTGGCGCGCGCATCGACCAGCGCGGCAAGGATGCCGATCACCGCCGTGAGCGCCCCGCCCAGCAGGTCGCCGATCTGCACGTTCGGGACGATGGGCATGCCGTCCGCGCTGGCGAGCTGATCGAGCATGCCCGCATAGCCGACGTAGTTGATGTCGTGCCCGGCGGCTTGCGCGAGGGGGCCGTCCTGGCCGTAGCCGCTGATCGAACACATGACGAGCGCGGGGTTGGCCGCACGCAGCGTGTCCCAGCCGACGCCGAGACGCGCCATGACGCCGGGGCGGAAGCTTTCGATCAGCACATCGGCGTGGCGCACGATTTCGATGAGGGCTTCGCGGTCTTCGGCGCGTTTCAGGTCGAGCCGCATTTCGGTCTTGCCGCGATTGAGCGAGCGGAAGAACAGGCTCGGGCGCTCGGCTGCGCGATCGGCGGAGGAGCGCATCATGTCGCGCGCGTAGTCGCCGGCGCCGGGGTCTTCGATCTTGATGACTTCTGCGCCGAGGTCGGCCAGGTGGCGTGTGGCGGCCGGGCCGGGCAGCAGGCGCGTGAGGTCGAGCACGCGCACGCCGGCCAGAGGCTGGTGCGTGGCGGTGTCCGGCAAGGGCGATGTCATCAACAGGTCTCCTTGGCCGGGCACGCCAGCCTTAATTGATTTGTTCGAGTTGTTCGTGCAGCTCGAGCCAGCGCTCTTCGAGTTCGTCGAGTTCGGCGTTCAACTCCGCTTGGCGACGCAGGCTTTCCATCATGCGTGTTTTGTTGGCGTCTTCATACGCGGCGCCGTCGGCGAGGAAGGCTTCGAGTTCCGCCTTTTCCTTTTGCAGCGGCGCCATGCGTTTTTCGATCGCGTCGACGTTCTTTTGCAGCGGCTTGCGTAGCGCATTCAAGCGTTGACGTTCGGCGGCTTCTTCGCGCTTCTGGTCGCGGCGGTTGGTGGTCGGTGCCCCATCCGCATCGGCCGGAGCAGCCTGTGCGCTGGCGGCTGCGCGCTTGGCCGCGGCTTGTTTGAGTAGCCAGTCGCGGTAGTCGTCCAGATCGCCATCGAACGGGGCGACGGTGCCCTGGCCGACAAGCAGGAACTGGTCGGTCGTGGCGCGCAGCAGATGCCGGTCGTGCGAGACGAGGATCAGCGTGCCGTCAAACTGGGCGAGCGCCATCGTGAGCGCTTCGCGCGTGTCGAGATCCAGGTGGTTGGTCGGCTCGTCGAGCAGCAGCAGGTTGGGGCGCTGCCAGACAATCAGGGCGAGCGCCAGGCGCGCCTTCTCGCCGCCCGAGAACGGCTCGATGGGCGAGGTCGCCATGTCGCCGCGGAAGTTGAAGCTGCCGAGAAAGTCGCGCAGTTCCTGCTCGCGTACGTCGGGTGCCAGCCGCGCCAGATGCAGCAGCGGCGAGGCGTGATCGTCCAACGTTTCGAGCTGGTGCTGGGCGAAGTAGCCGATCTGCAGCCCCTTGCCGCGCCGGATCGTGCCGGACAGCGGCGCCAGCGTTTCCGCCAGCGTTTTCACCAGCGTCGACTTGCCCTGGCCGTTGGCGCCCAGCAGGCCGATGCGCTGGCCGGTCTGGATCGAGAACGTCAGGTGTTTGAGGATGGTGATGGGCTCGTCAACGCTTGGGCCGGGATAGCCGCAATCGACGCCTTCAAACGTGAGCATCGGGTTGGGCGCCGCATCCGGCTCGCGGAATTCAAACGAGAAGCCCGTCGCCGCATGCACGGGCGCGAGACGCTCCATGCGCTCCAGCGCCTTGACGCGGCTCTGCGCCTGCTTGGCCTTGCTGGCCTTGGCCTTGAAGCGCGTGATGAACGATTCGAGATGCGCGATCTGTTTTTGCTGCCGCGCGTACGACGCTTCCTGCAGCGCCATCTGCTGCAGGCGTTGCGTCTCGAACTGCGTGTAGTTGCCGCCGTAGCGCTTGAGCTTCTGGTGCTCGATATGCAGCGTGACGTTGCAGACGCCGTCGAGGAATTCTCGATCGTGCGAAATCATCACCAGCGTGCCGGCGTAGCGCGACAGCCAGTCTTCCAGCCAGACCACGGCGTCCAAATCCAGGTGGTTGGTCGGTTCGTCGAGCAGCAGCAGGTCGGATGGACACATCAGCGCCTGCGCCAGATTCATACGCATGCGCCAGCCGCCGGAGAAGCTCGCCACAGGCTGCGAGGTCTGCGCCATCGTGAAACCGAGGCCGAGCAGCAGCGCCTGCGCGCGTGCCGGGGCGGTGTAGCCGTCGGCATCGGCGAAAGCGGTGTGGGCTTCGGCCTGCGCGTGGCCGTCGTGCGCGGCTTCGGCTGCTGCTAGGCGGCGTTCGATGTCGCGCAGGCGGGTGTCGCCGTCGAGTGTGTAGTCGAGCGCGCTGCGGTCCACTGCCGGCGTTTCCTGCGCCACGTGGGCGACCTGCCAGGTTGGCGGGATGGCGACTTCGCCGCCATCGGCATGCAGCTCGCCGCGCAGCATGGAAAACAGCGTGGATTTGCCGCTGCCGTTTACGCCGACAAGGCCGACCCGTTCACCGGGGTTGAGTGTGGCAGTGGCGTGGTCGAACAGCACCTTGGTGCCACGCTGGAGGACGAGGTCGTCGAATCGGATCACGAAAAACTGCGCTTGAAGGCAAATCGGAGAAGGGTGCGATTGTAGCGTGCTGCGTCGCACGATCCTGGCGCACCGCCGGCGTTTGGACTGGTGCATTGCACCGTGACGAGGCCACGCTCGCCCCCGATCCGTGCGCGGGCCTTCAACCTAGGGAAAACCATAAGTCCCTGTGAAAGTTTTTTTCTTTACATGGCCGATTCGTGAAAATACATTTACACAAAATTTTCACGGCCCAGGAACATGGCGAAATCCACCAGCAAGCGTACGGATGTGTCGAAAGGCGCATTTGCCGCAGATGCGACGGTCTCCGAGCGCATTGGAGCGGCCCTCGCCACGCTCACGCCCGCGCACCAGCGCATGGCGGAATACGTGCTGGCGAATCCGTTCCGCGCTGCCACCATGCGCATCGACGAGTTTGCTGCCGCGGTGGACATGTCGATTGCCACGGCCAACCGCTTTGCGCTGGCGCTGGGCTTTGACGGCTATCCGCAGTTCCGTGCCGGGCTGCTGCGCGGCTTCGAAGCGACGCTCGCGCCGGTAGAAAAGCTGCGCCACGAGCTGGCACGCCCCGCCACCAGCGCGGAGATCTTTGCCGCCTCGCTCAACGAAGACATCGCCAATCTTGACGCTACGCGCCGCATGCTTGACGCGGCGGCATGCGAACGCGCGGTCGACGCCATCCTCGGCGCACAGCGCATCTACGTGATGGGCTTTGGCGCCAGCGGCTATCTGGCGGGGCTGCTGCGCCATGGGCTCGATCTTTACTGCGACACGGTGATCTCCGTTTCGCAGCCGGGCGGCGCATCCGATGCAGCGCGCCAACTGCGCAAGATCGGACCGAAGGATCTGCTGATCGCCATCGCTTTCCCGCGTTATGCGGCGGACACCATCACGCTGGCCAAGCAGGCCGGCAAGCAAGGCTGCCAGCTGCTGGCGCTGACCGACAGCCCCACATCGCCGCTCGCCCCGCTGGCCGACATTGCGTTGTATGCGCGGCCGGAGCGGCAGTTCTCGGCCACGTCGGACACGGCTGCCGTGGCGCTGTTCGAGGCGCTGTGCGGCGCGGTGGCGCATCGCTCGGCGCACTCGCTGGAATCGGCCGAACGCCTGACTGAATTCGTGCTGCCCTGGCTGCATACCGCCCCGGCGCCGCGCGCCAACGACGCCGCGAACGCTCCCGGCACACCGACGACCACCCGACGCGGCCGCAAACGCACCGCTGAAAACTGATTTACATCGAGCCACGCATGACTACGCCCATCCTCGCCATTCACGGCGGCGCCGGCACCATCACCCGTACGGCCATGAGTGCCGACAAGGAAGCCGCCTACCAGCAGGCGCTGAACGACATCCTGGCCGCAGGGCAGCGCATCCTCGTGGATGGCGGCAGCGCCCTGGATGCTGTGACCGAAGCCGTGCGCCTGCTCGAAGAGTGCCCGCTGTTCAACGCCGGCAAGGGCGCGGTGCTGACCAGTGCCGGCACCTACGAACTCGATGCGTCGATCATGGACGGCGCCACGCTGGCGGCCGGCGCAGTCACCTGCGTCAAGCGCCTGCGCAATCCCATCCTGGCTGCCCGCGCGGTGATGGAGCGCAGCGAACACGTGTTGTTCACCTCCGAAGGCGCCGAAGCTTTTGCGCAAGCGCAGGGCCTGGAGTTTGTCGAGCCGGATTACTACTACACCGAAGCGCGCTACGCCCAATGGCAGCGCGCCCGCCAGCAAGACGGCATGGCGCTGCTCGATCACGATGCCGCGTCGCTTATGGCCAAAGAGGCTGCACCCATCGACCCGGACAACAAGTTCGGCACCGTGGGCGCCGTGGCATGCGACGCGCAAGGGCGCCTGGCGGCTGCCACCTCCACGGGCGGCGTCACCAACAAGAAGGTCGGCCGGGTGGGCGATACGCCCATCGTTGGCGCCGGTTGCTTTGCGAACAACGTTGCGGCGGTGTCGTGCACCGGCACGGGCGAGATGTTCATCCGCGCCGTGGCTGCCTACGACGTTGCCGCGCAGATGGAATACGCCGGCAAGTCACTGGCCGATGCAACCGACGACGTGGTCATGCGCAAGCTGATGGCCATCAACGGCCGCGGCGGGCTGATTGCCGTGGACGCGCAAGGCAACGTCGCGTTGCCGTTCAACACAGAAGGGATGTACCGCGGGTTCGCACGCGGCGCGCAAGCGCCTGTCGTGTCGATCTATCGGTAAGAGGCCGAAGCCGCCAGGCAGGACAGCAGGAGATTTTTCGTGACAGCAACCAAACAGCCGAGTGCCAACAGCGTCATTGCGATGCCCGATCAGCGCATCGTGCAAGTGCAAGACCTGAGCGTGCGCTTTGCCACGTCTGAGCGCGTGGTCGACGCGGTGCGCAATCTGTCGTTCCACGTCGACCGGGGCGAGACGCTGGCTGTGGTGGGCGAATCGGGCTCGGGCAAGTCGGTGACGTCGCTGGCGCTGATGCGGCTGGTGGAGCACGGCGGCGGCAAGATCGTTGGGGGGCAGATGCATCTGCGCCGCCGCAACGGCGAAGTGCTGGACTTGGCCAACGCCAGCCCGGCGGCCATGCGCGGCGTGCGCGGCGCCGACATCGCGATGATCTTCCAGGAGCCGATGACCTCGCTCAACCCGGTGTTCACCGTGGGCGAGCAGATTGCCGAATCGATCCGCCTGCACCAGGGCAAGTCCGCCAGCGAAGCCAAGGCCGAAGCGCTGCGCATGCTGGAGCTGGTGCGCATTCCGGAAGCGCGCAATGTGCTGGGGCGCTATCCGCACCAATTGTCGGGCGGTATGCGCCAGCGCGTGATGATCGCGATGGCGCTGTCATGCAAACCGTCGCTGCTGATTGCGGATGAGCCGACCACCGCGCTGGACGTCACCATCCAGGCCGAAATTCTGCAACTGATCCGCGCGCTGCAGCAGGAGCTGCACATGGCGGTGGTGTTCATCACGCACGACATGGGCGTGGTGGCGGAAGTGGCCGATCGCGTGCTCGTGATGTACAAGGGCGACCGCGTTGAAGAGGGCCCATCGGCTACCGTCTTCGCGCAGCCCGCGCATCCGTACACGCGTGCGCTGCTGTCAGCTGTGCCGCGCCTGGGCTCGATGCAAGGCACCGATGGCCCCGCGCGTTTTCCGCTGTTGCGGGTGGACGGCACGTCCGCCGCGGTGGATACGACGCCCCAACCGGCAGCGTCGCACGATGTGCAACCCATTTTGCGTGTGCGTGATCTCGTCACGCGCTTTGACGTGCCCACGGGCATCTTCGGCCGCGTCACGCGCCGGGTGCATGCGGTGGAGCAGGTCAGTTTTGATCTCTACCCTGGTGAGACGCTGGCGCTGGTCGGCGAATCGGGCTGCGGCAAGTCGACGACGGGACGGTCGCTCTTGCGTCTGGTGGAGTGCCAGAGCGGCAGCATCGAATTTGCCGGCCAGAACATCGGCGAGTTGAAGGGGCCCGCGCTCCAGACGCTTCGCCGAAACATCCAGTTCATCTTCCAGGACCCATTCGCCTCGCTGGACCCGCGCGTGCCGGTCGGCTACTCCATCATGGAGCCGCTGCTGGTGCACAAGGTGGCCTCCGGCAAAGAGGCGCAGCAACGCGTGGAATGGCTGCTCGACAAGGTGGGCCTGCAGGCCGCGCATGCGTCGCGCTATCCGCACGAGTTCTCCGGCGGGCAGCGCCAGCGCATCTGCATTGCGCGCGCGCTGGCATTGAACCCGAAGGTGGTGATTGCCGACGAGTCGGTGTCCGCGCTGGACGTGTCGATCCAGGCGCAGATCGTCAACCTGATGCTCGACCTGCAGAAGGAGTTTGGCGTCGCGTTCCTGTTCATCTCGCACGACATGGCGGTGGTGGAGCGCATCAGCCATCGCGTGGCGGTGATGTATCTCGGCCAGATCGTCGAGATCGGCCCGCGCCGCGCAATCTTCGAAAACCCGCAGCATCCCTACACGAAGAAGCTGATGTCGGCCGTACCGATTGCGGACCCGGCGCGCCGCCATCTGAAGCGAGAACTCTCCACGCACGAAATTCCCAGCCCGATCCGTGCCATTGGCGACATGCCGGTGGTGCAGCCGTTGGTGCAAGTGGCGCCAGACCACTTTGTTGCCCGCCATTCGATTGGCGGCGCGTATTGAAAGCAATGAAGAACGCAGTGAAGCAAAAAACTTCTTTGAGGAGGAAGGACATGTTCAATCGATTCTCTTTTGCCCCGCGCGCAGCCATGGTTGCCAGCGGCCTGGCGCTGGCGGCATTCACCATGCCGGCCTTTGCCGCCAAGGACGCCGTGATGGCGGTCTACTCGACCTTCACCACGATGGACCCGTACGACGCCAACGACACGCTGTCGTTCAGCGCCGCCAAGTCGTTCTATCAAGGGCTGTTCGGCTTCGACAAGGACATGAAGCTGGTCAACGTGCTGTGCGACAGCTACGAAGTCAGCAAGGATGGCCTGGTCTATACGTTCAAGCTGCACAAGGGCGTGAAGTTCCACGACGGCACCACGTTTGATGCCAACGCCGTCAAGGCCAACCTGGACCGCGTGACCGACCCGGCCAACAAGCTCAAGCGTTTCGTGCTGTTCAACCGCGTGGCCAAAACCGAAGTGGTTGACCCGTACACCGCACGCGTGACGCTCAAGGAGCCGTTCTCGCCGTTCATCAACGTGCTGGCCCACCCGTCGGCGGCCATGATTTCGCCCACGGCGCTCAAGAAGTACGGCAAGGACATCGCTTTCCATCCGGTTGGCACGGGCCCGTTTGAATTTGTCGAGTGGAAGCAGACCGATTACCTGAAGGGCAAGAAGTTCGACGGCTACTGGAAGCACGGCCTGCCGAAGGTCGACACCATCACCTGGAAGCCGGTGGTCGACAACAACACGCGCGCCACCATCATGCAGACGGGCGAGGCCGACTTCGCGTTCACCATTCCGTTCGAGCAGGCTGCGGTGCTCAAGAGCAGCCCGAAGGTTGACCTGATTGCAGCGCCGTCGATCATCCAGCGCTATGTCAGCTTCAACACCAACGTGAAGCCGTTCGACAACCCCAAGGTGCGTCAAGCAATCAACTACGCCATCAACAAGGATGCGCTGACCAAGGTGGCGTTTGCGGGCTACGCCGTGCCGTCTGAAGGTGTGGTGCCACCTGGCGTTGACTACGCCGTCAAGCTGGGCCCGTGGCCGTACAACCCGGCCAAGGCGAAAGAGCTGCTGAAGGAAGCGGGCTACCCGAACGGCTTCGAGACGCAACTGTGGTCGGCCTACAACCACACGACGGCGCAGAAGATCATCCAGTTCGTGCAGCAGCAACTGGCGCAGGTCGGCATCAAGGCGTCGGTGCTGGCGCTGGAAGCCGGCCAGCGCGTCGAGCGCGTCGAAAGCGTGCCGAAGCCGGAAGACGCCGGCGTGCGCATGTATTACGCAGGCTGGTCGTCGTCGACGGGCGAATCGGATTGGGCGCTGCGTCCGCTGCTGGCATCGGAAGCCATGCCGCCCAAGTCGTTCAACACGGCGTACTACAAGAACGAGCAGGTCGATGCCGACATCGCCGGCGCGCTGCGCACGACCGATCGCGCAGAGAAGTCGAAGCTCTACACCGACGCGCAGAAGCGCATCTGGGAAGACGCACCGTGGGCCTTCCTGGTGACGGAGAAGATCGTCTATGCACGTTCGAAGCGTCTGTCGGGTGCCTACGTGGCGCCGGACGGTTCGTTCAGCTTCGACGACATCGACGTCAAGCAGTAAGCCTCATTGCCGTACCGGCCCGCGCAGCCTTGCGCGGGCCATTGAAATGCCGCCTGCGGTGGATTTGCCATGCTGAACTATTTCATTAAACGTGTGCTGGGCGTGATCCCGACGCTGCTGATCGTGGCAGTGCTGGTGTTCCTGTTCGTGCATCTGTTGCCCGGCGACCCGGCGCGTTTGGCCGCCGGCCCCGAAGCCGACGAGACGACGGTCGATCTCGTACGCAAGGACCTGGGCCTGGACAAGCCGATGCACGAGCAGTTCGTGCGTTTCTTCGCCAACGCCGCACGCGGTGAATTCGGCAACTCCATCCGCACCAAGCGCCCGGTGAGCGAAGAGATTGGCGAACGCTTCTGGCCGACGCTCAACCTGACGATCACCAGCATGGTGTGGGCGGTGATCTTCGGCATGGTGATCGGCATCACATCCGCCGTGTGGCGCAACAAGTGGCCCGACCGTCTGGGCATGACGCTCGCCGTGTCGGGCATTTCGTTCCCCGCGTTCGCACTGGGCATGCTGCTGATGGAGGTGTTCTCGGTGCAGCTCGGCTGGCTGCCGTCCATCGGCGCGGATACCTGGAAGCACTACGTCCTGCCTTCGCTCACGCTGGGCGCGGCCGTGGCCGCCGTGATGGCGCGCTTCACGCGTGCATCGTTCGTGGAAGTGCTGCAGGAAGATTTCGTGCGCACCGCCCGTGCCAAGGGCGTGCGCGAGACGGTGGTGGTCATCAAGCATTGCCTGCGCAACGCGATGATCCCGGTGGTGACGATGATGGGTCTGCAGTTCGGCTTTCTGCTGGGCGGCTCGATCGTCGTGGAGAAGGTGTTCAACTGGCCGGGTCTCGGGCGCCTGCTGGTAGATGCGGTGGAGATGCGCGACTACCCGGTCATCCAGGCCGAGGTGCTGTTGTTCTCGCTGGAGTTCATCCTGATCAACCTCGTGGTGGACATGCTGTACACCGTCATCAACCCCACCATCCGCTACAAGAAGTAAGGAGGCCGCCATGACCCAAGCCGCAAGCCAGGCGGTCGCACCGCAAGCCGCCACCGAACCCGTCCGCACCCCGTGGACGGAGTTCTGGCGCAAGTTCCGCAAGCAGCATCTGGCGATGGGCGCCGGTGTGTTCGTGATCGCGCTGGTGTTGATCGCCATTCTCGCGCCGCACATCGTGCCGTTCGACCCGGAAAACTATTTCGACTACGACGCGCTCAACGCGGGGCCGTCGGCGCAGCATTGGTTTGGCGTCGATTCGCTGGGCCGCGACATCTTCAGCCGCATCCTGATGGGCACGCGCATCTCGCTGGAAGCGGGCTTCGTGTCGGTCATCATCGGCGCCATCGTGGGCACCATGCTCGGCCTGCTGGCCGGCTACTACGAAGGCTGGTGGGACCGCATCGTCATGCGCATCTCCGACGTGCTGTTTGCCTTCCCCGGCATCCTGCTGGCCATCGGCATCGTGGCCATCCTGGGCAACGGCATGATCAACGTGATCTTTGCCGTGGCGGTGTTCAGCATTCCGGCGTTTGCGCGGCTGGTGCGCGGCAACACGCTCATGCTCAAGCACCTGACGTATGTGGAAGCCGCACGCAGCATTGGCGCATCGGACTGGACGATCATCATGCGGCACATCCTGCCGGGCACGATTTCGTCCATCGTCGTGTACTTCTCGATGCGGATCGGTACCTCGATCATCACCGCGGCGAGCCTCTCGTTCCTGGGCCTGGGCGCCCAGCCGCCCACGCCGGAGTGGGGCGCGATGCTCAACGAGGCGCGCGCCGACATGGTGACCGCGCCGCATGTGGCCATCTTCCCGAGCCTGGCCATCTTCCTGACCGTGCTGGCATTCAACCTGCTGGGCGACGGCCTGCGCGATGCGCTGGATCCGAAGATCGATCGCCGCTGAGTTGGTTCGCATGTCTTTGAGCCTTCCGCACATTGGCGCTCTGCCGGCCGGCACACGCAACAGCATCACCGACGTGGCTGGCGTCGCCGTCGGCCACGCCACGATTGCCGGCGGCGACATCCAGACCGGCGTGACCGTGGTACGCCCGCACGCCGGCGACCCGTTCCTCGACAAGGTGCCGGCCGCCAGCGTCGTACTTAACGGCTTCGGCAAGAGCATCGGCCTGGTGCAGGTGGATGAGCTGGGCGTGCTGGAAACGCCGATTGCGCTGACCAACACGTTTGCCGTGGGCGCCGTGGCGCAGGCGCAGATCCGCCAGGCGGTTGCGGCCAACCCGCAGATCGGTCGCGCATGGTCGACCGTCAATCCGCTCGTCTTCGAATGCAACGACGGCTACCTGAACGACCTGCAAGCATTTGCTGTGCAGGATGTGCACTACGACGCGGCCTGCGCTGCGGCAGCCGAAACGTTCGAGCAGGGCGCGGTGGGGGCAGGGCGGGGGATGTCCTCGTTTGGCGTGAAAGGTGGTATCGGCTCGGCTTCGCGCGTGGTGACGCTCGCCGACGGCGCGCAGCGCACGGTCGGCGCGCTGGTGCTGTCCAACTTTGGTGTGACGGAAAACCTGACGCTTGCTGGGCGCCACGTCGGTGCGGCGCTAGCGAAAGCGCTGGCCGCCGGCACACCGGAGCCGGAGAAGGGCTCGATCATCATGCTGCTTGCCACCGACGCGCCGCTCGACGCGCGCCAGTTGCGCCGCCTCGCTTTGCGCGCGGGCGCCGGGCTGGCACGCACCGGCTCCGTCTTCGGCCATGGCAGCGGCGACATCGCGCTGGCATTTTCCACCGCATACACCGTGCCGCACGAAGGCAGCCGCGCCATGCCGGCCGTCGCCATGACACACGAATCGCACCTCGACCCGCTGTTCCAGGCCGCCGCCGACAGCGTCGAACAAGCCATCGTGCACGCGCTGTTCCACGCGACGGCCGTCACCGGCCGCGACGGCAACACGCGCCGCGCACTGACCGAATTGCTCTGACCTGACCTCATGCGAATCCTGATCTCCGCCGACATCGAAGGCGTGGCCAACGTGTTCCACCCCGAGCAGACGCGCGCCGGCAACGGCGAATACGAACGCGCCCGCCGCTGGATGACCGCCGAAGCCGACGCCGCCGTGCGTGGTGCCTTCGACGGTGGCGCTACGGACGTGCTGGTCAACGATTCGCACGGAGGTTTCCGCAACCTCATCCCCGATTCCATCGACCGCCGCGCACGCTTCGTCCTCGGCAAGCCGCGTTACCTGAGCATGATGGCCGGCGTGGACGGCTGCGATGCCGTCTGCATGATCGGCTACCACGCCCGTGCCGGCAGCCGCGGTGTGCTGGCGCATACCATCAACAGCTTTGCGTTTGCGCGCGTCTGGTTCAACGAACAGGAACTGGGCGAAGCCGGCCTCTACGGCGCCCTGGCCGGCGAGCGCGGCGTGCCGGTGGCCGTTGCCAGCGGCGACGATGTGTTCATCAAGGAAACCAAGCCGCTGCTGCCGCACACCACGTTCGTCGAAACCAAGCAGGCCGAAGGGCAGAACGCCGGCACATCGCTCTCGCCCGAGCAGTCGTGCGAGGCCATCTACGCAGCGGTGAAAGCCACGGTGCGGCGAGGCCATTTCAGCATGCCGCTGCGCCTCCAGGCACCGATCGTGTGCCGCCTGCAAACACAAACGCCCGCATTGGCCGACCTGTTCTGCCAATGGCCCGCCTTGGAGCGCGTTGACGGCACGATGCTGCGCTTCGCCGCCGACTCCGTGGAACATGCCGTGCGCATGCTCAACAGCCTCTCCGCCATGTCGGCGATGCTGCGTTAAGCACCAGCTCGGCATCTCACGGCGCCAGCGCACGCGCCCCGACGGTTCGGCCGTTCATGCCCTAGATGGCGCCTTGATTTTCTGTTGCAGAGAGGAAAAAGGAAGGGAAACTGTCTGAGCGAAGCGAGTTTTTCCCTTCCCCTCTCTGCGACATAAATTCAAGGAATCTTTCGCCATCTCGGGCGCGCCTTTCTTTGCCCACTTTTCTTTGGCAAGACAAAGAAAGTAGGTCGGCCCCGGCAGGGGACGAAACGGGGGGATGGACCAAAAACGCACATCGCAGCGTAAACTTCAGGACATCCAACCCCGAAGGAGTCCCCCCATGACCCGCGCACTCACACTCGGCATGCTGCTGTGTGCGCTAGCACTAACGGCTTGCGACCGTCGCCCATCCCCGAACCCACCCACGCCGCAGACGTCGAAGGCCGAAAAGGCTGCCGCCGCGCTCGCCAAGGCCGCCGCAGAATTCAAATGCCCCGCGCCCTCGGGCCGCTTCATGATCGACGACGGAACCAACCGCGGTCCGAAGCAACCCGTGCGCACCAACTGCACCACCGCCTACGCGACCTGCGACGCCCAGTTGCAAGCCGTCTTCGACCACTGCCCGAGCGGCCAAGTGTTCGATAAGCGCTTTTCGATCTGCGTCGTGAAAGACGCCTGTGATGAGGTGAAGTCCTGAGGCTGTGACGGCTGTTTCGGATATGGCGGCCGTTGCGTTCTCGCCTGAGTATTGCAGTCGGCGCGTCGGGTTCCGAACGTCAAATGCGGGGTTCAAAGCCCGGCGCATGAGGTTCTGAACGGCAATCACCGAGTCCAGAACCTGATATGTGGGGTTCGGAACTCGGAGACCCGGCGTTCCGAACGCCACACACCGAGTTCTGAACTCTAATTGTGGCGTTTGGAACCAGAAACACGGCGTTCGCAACCCGGACCATGGCGTTCCGAACGCCAACCTGCTGAGTTCCGAACCCCATGCGTGCGGTTCGGAACCTCATTCGCTTAAAGCGCCTCGCGCGTCACCAAGAACACCTGGTCTTCGCCCGCGCTTGTCGGCAGCCAGATCAAGTCGAGATCCGGGAACGCCGCCTCAACGTTTTCACGCTCGTTGCCGATTTCCACCACCAGCACGCCGTGCGGCTTCAGGTGGCGCGGTGCATCGGCCAGGATGCGGCGCACGATGTCCATGCCGTCGTTGCCGCCGGCCAGCGCCATGTGCGGTTCGGCACGATACTCGGGCGGCAGCGCCTGCATCGACGCTTCGTTTACGTACGGCGGGTTCGTCAGGATCACGTCGTAATGCACGCCCGGCGGCAGCGGCGCATACAGGTCGCCCTCGTGCAGGCGGATGCGGTCTTGCAGGCGGTATTCGTCGACATTGCGATTGGCCACCACCAGTGCATCGGGCGACAGATCCACGGCATCGATGGTCGCATTGGGCCATTGCAGCGCAGCCAGGATCGACAGGCAGCCCGAGCCGGTGCACAGCTCCAGCACATCGGTCGGGCCGTCCTCCTGGTCAATCCACGGCTCCAGCCCGTCTTCGAGCAATTCGCCGATGAAGCTGCGCGGCACGATCACCCGCTCGTCCACATAGAAGCGCATGCCGTGCATGAATGCCTCGTGCGTGATGTACGCGGCGGGCACGCGGTCGACAGCGCGGCGCTCGATCACTTTCAGCACGGCGGCCACTTCTTCGGGCAGCAGGCGCGCGTCCATGAACGGCTCCAGCGTGTCGATCGGCAGGTGCAGCGTGTGCAGGATCAGGTAAGCGGCTTCGTCGTAGGCATTCTCGCTGCCGTGGCCGAAGACGAGGCCCGCAGCGGTGAAACGCGACACGGCGTAGCGCAGCAGGTCGCGCACGGTGGTGAACGGGTGGGAGGTGGGGAGGGTTGGCGTGGTCATGGGTGGCGTGAAATGTGGCTCAGCGTTGGGTGGCAGCGAGCAGGTCGACGTAGGCCACGTCGAGCAGGTCGGATTCGGCAATGCCGAGGGCGTGCATCAGTTGGTGGGCAATCTTTACGCCGTCGTCTTCGGACTGCGTATCGCGCAGCACGACTTCGAGTTCGACGAAATCGCCGAGGTCTTTCACTGCATCGACATGAATGCGCGTCTGGCCGGCGAGATAAAGCTGGCGCACCTTGATGACCCGGCCCGCTGTGCCGATGGCGGCGGCAAGTGTGTCGCGCAGGGCGTCGGGCGCGGTGGTCGGAACGATGTGGTAGTCCGACACGCGCGGGCCGGCGCTGTTGGCGCGGAAGTAGTGGATCAGCTCGCCGCGTTCAGGCGAGAACTGCCGCAGTTTCAGGCGCCCATTTGCGCAGGCGAAGAATGTGTCGTCCTGCTCGATGCGTTCGGGGCCGGAATCCGCGATGGCGGCCGCGCGCTCGATGAGCGCAGCCACATCGCGCACACATGCCTTGATCTCGACGTTGCGCGCCATCAGGGCAATCTCAGGCGATCAAGGTTTCCAAGACGCGGCGATACACGTTTTTCAGGGGCTCGATAAATGCCACCTCCACGTGTTCGTCGATCTTGTGGATGCTCGCGTTCGGCGGCCCGAACTCGATCACCTGCGGGCAGATCTTGGCGATGAAGCGGCCGTCCGACGTGCCGCCCGTGGTCGACAGTTCGGTTGTCACGCCGCACTCGGCCTGGATGGCGGAGGCGAGGGCTTCGGACAGCTCACCGCGCTCGGTCAGGAAGGGCTCGCCGCCCAGCGTCCAGTCGAGCGTGTAGTCGAGGCCGTGCGCATCGAGAATGCCGTGCACGCGCGCCTTCAGGCCGTCCGGTGTGCTCGCGGTCGAGAAGCGGAAGTTGAAGTCGATCGTGACGTGGCCGGGAATGATGTTCGTCGCGCCCGTGCCGCCGTGGATATTCGACATCTGCCAGGTGGTCGGCGGGAAATAGGCATTGCCGTCGTCCCACTTGGCGGCGGCCAGCTCAGCCAGCGCCGGGGCAGCCAGGTGGATCGGGTTCTTGGCCAGGTGCGGATAGGCGATGTGGCCCTGTACGCCATTGACCGTGAGCTTGCCCGACAGCGAACCGCGTCGTCCGTTCTTGACCATGTCGCCGAGTGTGGAGACGGAAGTCGGCTCGCCGACCACGCAGTAATCGAGGCGCTCGCCGCGTGCGCGCAGCAGGTCGCACACCTTGACGGTGCCGTCGTGCGCCGGGCCTTCTTCATCGCTGGTGATCAGGAAGCCGATCGAGCCGGCGTGGTCGGGATGCTTGGCAACGAACTCTTCCGATGCCACCACGAAACCGGCAATCGACGTCTTCATGTCGGCTGCGCCGCGGGCGTAGAGCTTGCCGTCACGGTGCGTGGGCTCGAACGGATCGGAACTCCATTGCTCGACGGGGCCGGTCGGCACCACATCGGTGTGGCCTGCGAACACGAGCAGCTTGCCGCCGGTGCCGGCGCGGCCGCGCTTGACGGCCCACAGGTTGGTTACGCGAAAGTGGTCTGGGCCACTGACCACGGTTTCGCATGCGAAGCCGGCAGCGGTCAGGCGTTCGATCAGCACGTCCTGGCACCCCTTGTCTTCGGGCGTGACAGAGCGGCGGCGGATGAGGTCTTCGGTGAGGGCAAGCGTGGGCTGCATGTTCGACATGACGACAGTCACGGTGATGTTGTTGTGGTTAGAACAGGGCGGCGTACTGATCCGCCGAGAAGCCGACGTTGACGCTTTTGCCGTGCACGAGCACCGGACGCTTGATGAGCGACGGGTTGGCCTGCATCAGCGCGATGGCGCCGGCTTCGTCTTCGGCGCGGGCCTTGTCGGCGTCAGACAGGGCGCGCCATGTGGTGCCCTTGCGATTGAGCAGCGTGGTGAGCGGCACATGCTTGAGCCAACCGGCCAGCATGTCGGCGCTCACGCCTTGCTTCTTGAAATCGTGAAAGGTGTAGGCAACGCCGTTCGATTCGAGCCACGTGCGGGCTTTCTTCACGGTGTCGCAATTGGGGATGCCATGCAGGGTCGTCATGGTGGGATTCGCAATCAGTGTCGAGAGGCTTGCAGGGCAAGCGAGAGAGCGGCAACGGCCAAGGCAAAACCGACAGACGCCAGCCACGTCATGCGCTTGAGGCGGCGCTCCAGCCGCGCGGCTTCGTCGCGCAGCGCATCGATGGTGATCGCGTGTTGTTCGGCCAGCAGCTTGACGGATTCGGCCTGCTGCAGGATCGCCGCTTCCAGTTCGGCAATCCGTGTATTCGGGTCGGGCGCGGCGCCTTCTGCGGGGGCAGGTCCGGTGCCGGTTTTCTTGCGGTTCTTGAACTTGTCGATGGTCTTGTTTGCCTGCTCCAGGATGGTGGGCAGCAGCGACAAGACGGTACCGATGGTGTTTGGATCAAGACCCATGATGCGTTGACGCAGCTTGCCGAAGCGGGTGCCTTTGGCATGGTGTTCGGACATTGCTGCGCTTGAAGTGGTTGGCATGCCTGCAAGACTAGCAGGCATGCCTTGCGCTCGCGCTTAGTCGCCGCGCAGCAGCTCGTTCAGGCCAACCTTGGCGCGCGTCTTCGCGTCGACCTTCTTGACGATCACAGCGCAGTACAAGCTGTGCGTGCCATCCTTCGACGGCAGGTTGCCCGCCACCACCACCGAGCCCGCCGGAATACGGCCGTAGCTGACTTCACCGGTTTCGCGGTCGTAGATCTTGGTCGACTGGCCCAGGTACACGCCCATCGAGATCACCGAGTTCTCTTCAACGATCACGCCTTCCACGACTTCCGAGCGGGCGCCGATGAAGCAGTTGTCTTCGATGATGACCGGGTTGGCCTGCAGCGGCTCCAGCACGCCGCCGATGCCCACGCCGCCCGACAGGTGAACGTTCTTGCCGATCTGTGCGCACGAACCGACGGTGGCCCAGGTGTCAACCATCGTGCCTTCGTCAACGTAAGCGCCGATGTTCACGTACGACGGCATCAGCACGGCGTTCTTGGCGATGAACGAGCCACGGCGCGCCACGGCCGGCGGCACCACGCGGAAGCCACCCGCCGCGAAGTCTTCGGCCGTGTAGTTGGCGAACTTGCTCGGCACCTTGTCGTAGAACTGCGTGAAGCCGCCGGCAGCCATCGGCGCGTTGTCTTCCAGGCGGAACGACAGCAGCACGGCCTTCTTGATCCACTGATTGACAATCCACTCGCCGTCCTTCTTCTCGGCCACGCGCAGCGCGCCACGATCGAGCTGGCCGATCACGTTGGCGACGGCTTCGCGGACATCGGCCGGAGCGGCCTTGGGCGACAGGTTGGCGCGGTCTTCCCACGCTTGATCGATCAGGGATTGCAGTTGTTGCGTCATGGCTGTGTTCGCTCTAGGAGAAATTCGAAAAAGGGTAAGGGGTCAGCGTTGCTGGCAGAACTCGACGATGCGGCGCGCGCCTTCCAGGCATTCGTCCACGCCGGCCACCAGGGCGATGCGCACATAGTCCTGGCCCGGGTTCGTACCGTGCGCCTCGCGGGCGAGATAGCTGCCGGGTAGCACGGCGACGTTCTTGGCCGCCAGCAGTTGGCGTGCGAATTCGGTGTCCGACAGGCCCGTGCGCTTGACGTTGGCCCACAGGTAGAAGGCTGCGTCGGGCAAGGCCACGTCCAGCACCTCGGCGAGCATTGGCGTGACCTGCTGGAACTTCTTGACGTACTGCGCGCGGTTGTCGCGCACGTGGGTCTCGTCGTTCCACGCAGCGATGCTAGCGGATTGCACGGACGGGCTCATCGCGCTGCCGTGATACGTGCGATACAGCAGATAGGCCTTGAGCAGCTTGGCGTCGCCGGCCACGAAACCGGAACGCATGCCCGGCACGTTGGAGCGCTTGGAGAGGCTGGAGAACATCACCAGGCGGTCAAAGCTGCGGCCCAGCTGATGTGCGGCCTGCAGCGCGCCCAGCGGCGGGTTGGCCTCGTCGAAATAGATTTCGGAATAGCACTCGTCCGAGGCGATGACGAAGCCGTATTCGTCGGACAGCGCGAAGAGCTGTTTCCAGTCTTCCAGCGTGAGCACGGCGCCGGTCGGGTTGCCGGGGCTGCATACGAAGACGAGCTGCACGTTGCGCCATTCTTCGGGCGTGATCGCAGCGAAATCGGGCGCATAGTTGCGCGCCGGGTCGCTGTTGGCGAACAGCGGCGTGGCGCCGGCCAGCAGCGCCGAGCCTTCGTAGATCTGGTAGAACGGGTTCGGGCACAGCACGCGGGCGCCGGGCTTGCTGCCGTCGATCACGGTCTGCGCGAACGAGAACAGCGCTTCGCGCGAGCCGTTGACCGGGATGACCTCGGTGGCCGGATCGACCTTGGGCAAGCCGTAGCGGCGTTCCAGCCATGCGGCGATGCACTGTCGCAGTGCATCGGAACCGAGCGTCGTGGGATAATTCGCCAGCCCGCCAAGCGCCGCCGTCAGCGCGTCTTTCACCAGGGCCGGCGTCGGGTGCTTGGGTTCGCCGATGCCGAAGCTGATCGGCATATGGGCGGCGCTGGGCATCACGTCCTTGACGAGCGCTTTCAGTTTCTCGAACGGATACGGCTGCAGGGCGGACAGGCGCGGATTCACGGTGTTGGGCGGCGGTGTTGGGCTGGTCAGCGGGCAAGCTTGGCGCTTGCCGGGAAGCCCGAAATTATACGGCCAACGTGTGTTTACCGCGTGGCCAGTCACCTCGGACATTGCAGGAAGCGGCGGATTCCCGCCGTTTTTTTATTGGTCACATGACAACGATTGCTTCTTCGGCGCCCGCAGCGAATAGCGCCAGCCATCACGAGCCGCAATGGGCGGCGGCACTTTTCATCCTTGTAGGCGCGTCGGTCTGGGGCATTTCCTGGTATCCGTATCGCCTGCTGGCCGGCTGGGGTCTTGGCAGCATGCTGGCGTCGTCAATGACGGGTGCGGCTGCGGCCGTGCTGGCCGCGGTGGTGCTGCGTCGTCACTTTTCAACGTTCCAGTGGTCGTGGCTGATTCCGGCGCTCGGGATCGCGGCGGGTATCACCAACGCGGGTTTCGTCTGGGGCACGGTGCACGGCACGGTCATGCGGGTGCTGCTCCTGTTCTATCTGACCCCGGTATGGACGGCCCTGCTGGCGCGCCTGTGGCTGCACGAGCGGCTGGGGTGGCGCGGCGGTGTGCTGCTCGCGCTGGCGCTGTCGGGCGCGATGATGATGCTGTGGTCGGGCGAGGCCGGCACGCCGTGGCCGGGTTCAGAGGCGGAATGGGCGGGGCTGGTCGCTGGGCTCGCTTTTGCGTGCAACAACGTGCTGTCCCGCTTGGCGGGGCAACGTCATCCCACCATGCGGCCGGAAATGCGCACCGTGGTCGTCTTCACAGGTTGCGCGCTGGTGGGTTTTCCGGCTGCGCTGCTGCTGGATGGCGTGCACGCGGTGCCGGCGGCTTTTTCACAGGGCAGCACGTGGCTGCTGCTCGCGGGCATGGCCTGCGTGCTGGTCGGCGGCAATGCGATGGTGCAGCGCGGCCTGCAACGCTTGCCGGCCAATCGTGCGGCGCTGCTGATGCTGTTCGAAATCGTGGTCGCGGCCGTGTCGTCGGCGCTGCTGACGGCTGAGCGTCTGTCCCCTCAGGAGATGCTGGGCGGCGCGTGCATCATCCTGGCCGGGGCGCTGTCGGGGCTGTCGCGGCGCAAGTAGGCTGCGGCGTTTCGCAAACCAACCAAGGAGTTGCCGATGTTGCTTCGTTCGATTTCAATCGCGCTGACGTTTGCACTGTCGACTGCCGCTGCGGCCGCGCACGCCGCCCCTGCAGAGACCGGCCCCGCGTATGGTCCGCGCCTGGAAGGCTTCGATTACCCGGCTCCGGTCAAGCTCTTCAAGTTCGAGTCGCAGGGCAACGCGCTGGAGATGGCGTACCTGGACGTCGCGCCGAAGCAGCCGAACGGTCAGGTGGCGGTGCTGCTGCATGGCAAGAATTTCTGCGCCGCCACCTGGGAAGGCACGATCGCCGCGCTGACGGGTGCCGGCTACCGCGTGATCGCCCCCGATCAGATCGGTTTCTGCAAATCGAGCAAGCCGCGCGCGTATCAGTACACGTTCCAGCAACTGGCCAGCAATACGCATGCGCTGCTCGCCTCGCTTGGGATCGAGCAGGCCATCATGATTGGCCATTCGACAGGCGGCATGCTGGCGACGCGCTACGCCTTGATGTATCCGAGCGCGGTGTCCCGGCTGGTGATGATCAACCCGATCGGCCTGGAAGACTGGAAGGCCAAGGGCGTACCGTCCCTGAGCGTCGACCAGTGGTTCGCGCGAGAGAAGCAGACCACCGCCGAGCGGATACGCGCCTATGAGCAGTCCACGTACTACGCCGGGCAATGGCGCGCGCAATACGAACCGTGGGTCCAGATGCTGGCCGGCATGTACCGCGGCCCGGGGCGCGATCTGGTGGCGTGGAATTCCGCGCTGCTGTACGACATGATCTACACGCAGCCCGTCGTCTATGAGTTCGGCCAGTTGCGCCCGCCGACGCTGCTGCTCATCGGCCAGAAAGACACCACCGCCATTGGCAAGGATGCTGCCCCGCCGGAAGCGCGTGCACAGCTTGGTCGTTACCCGGAACTCGGTCGGGCCGCGGTAAAAGCCATTCCGCGCGCCACGCTGGTGGAATTGCCCGATGCAGGCCATGCGCCACAAATCCAGGATCCTGATGCGCTGCACAATGCGCTGCTCGACTGGCTCGCCACGCCGGAACGTTCGCGCACGCGCCGTCCGGACTGACGTGATTTGCCATGAAGGCGAAACTGCTTACAAAACTGCAGCAATTTGCTCTCTAGCGCCGCAAATTTCGTCCATTTTTGTAGCGATTTGATTGGCGGGAGGGCGGGGTGCGAATGGTATGATGGCGCCATCCGCGCCCCTGGGGCGTGCCTTGTCACTCCGCGCCGCACGGCGTTGGTGTGATGACAAAGGCGCGTTCCTGGGGCGCCCGCTTTATCCCCCTTTTCTGATCCCTTCGAGACGAACACAACGTGCGCCTCTCTTCGATCAAGCTCGCAGGCTTCAAGTCTTTCGTCGATCCGACCAATTTTCATGTTCCGGGCCAGCTTGTCGGCATCGTCGGTCCGAACGGTTGCGGTAAATCCAACATCATCGACGCCGTGCGCTGGGTGCTCGGCGAATCACGCGCCGCGGAACTCCGTGGCGAATCGATGCAGGACGTCATCTTCAACGGCTCGACCCAGCGCAAGCCGGCTGGCCGGGCCAGTGTCGAACTCGTCTTTGACAACGCGGAAGGCCGCGCCGCCGGCCAGTGGAGCCAATACGCCGAGGTGGCGGTCAAGCGCGTGCTGAGCCGCGATGGCACCTCCTCGTACTTCATCAACAACCAGGCGGTGCGCCGCCGCGACATCCAGGACATCTTCCTCGGCACGGGCCTTGGGCCGCGCGCCTACGCCATCATCGGGCAGGGGATGATCTCGCGCATCATCGAGGCCAAGCCCGATGACATGCGCATCTTCCTGGAAGAAGCCGCGGGCGTGTCGAAGTACAAGGAACGCCGCCGCGAAACCGAAAACCGCCTCTCCGACACGCGCGAAAACCTCACACGCGTGGAAGACATCCTGCGCGAACTCGGCTCCAACCTCGAAAAGCTCGAGGGCCAGGCTGAAGTTGCGCAACGCTTCCAGGCGCTGCAGGCCGACGGCGAAGAGAAGCAGCACCTGCTGTGGCTGCTGCGCAAGCGAGAAGCGCAGGGCGAGCAGGAACGCCATCAGCGTGCCATTGAGCAGGCGCAGATCGACCTGGAAGCGCAGACCGCACAGTTGCGCCACATCGAGGCCGAACTCGAAACGATGCGCGTTGCGCATTACGCCTCGTCCGATGCGATGCACGCCGCGCAGGGCGCGCTCTACGAAGCCAACTCCGAAGTCAGCCGCCTGGAAGCCGAGATCCGCTACGTGGTGGAATCGCGCAATCGCATCCAGCAGCAGATCGCCACGCTGACCGCGCAGCAAGAGCAGTGGCATACGCAGGGCGAGCAGGCGCAGGAAGACCTTGCGGCGGCCGAGGAAGAGCTGGCCATGGCCGAGGAGCGCGCCGCGCAGGCCGCTGAGGACGTTGCGCGCAAAGCCGACGAACTCCCAGCCATGGAAGCGCAATGGCGCGACGCACAGACCACGCTGAACGATCAGCGCGCTGCGATCCTTCAATCGGAGCAGGCGCTCAAACTTGAAGCCGCGCACCAGCGCAATGCCGACCAAGCCCTGCTGCAGCTTGAGCAGCGCCGGGAACGTCTGACGCAGGAGTCATCCGGTCTCGACAAGCCGGACGACGTGCAGCTCGAAACGCTGCGTGCCGAACTGGCTGAGCAGGAAGAGGTACTGGCTGAAGCGCAAGCCGCGCTGGAAGACACCGAAACAGAGGTGCCGCTGCTCGACGAGGCACGCCGCGCCGCGCAAGACCGCGTGCAATCGGAAGCCGCCGCCATCGCCAGCCTGGAAGCCCGCCTTGCCGCGCTCAAGCAGTTGCAGGAGAACGTGCAAACCGACGGCAAAGTCCAGCCGTGGCTTGCCAAGCATGAACTGAGCGAGCTGCCGCGCTTCTGGAAGAAGCTGCAGATCGAGCAGGGCTGGGAGCCGGCACTCGAAGCCGTGCTGCGTGAAAAGCTCGGCGCGCTCGAAGTGTCCAACCTGGATTGGATCAAGGCGTTTGCGGCCGACGCGCCGCCGGCCAAGCTGGCCTTCTATGCGCCACCGCCGGCAGCGCTTCCGGTGGAGGCGCCGGCGGGTTTGCGTCCGCTGATGTCGCTGGTGCAAGTGACGGAGCCAGGCATTCGCGCCGTGCTGCAAGACTGGCTGGCCGACGTCTATGTCGCCGACGACATGCAGGCTGCGCTTGCTGCGCGCCAGACGCTGCCGGAAGGCGGCACGTTTGTCATCAAGGCAGGGCACTTGATTGGCCGGTCATCGGTGCAGTTGTACGCGCCCGATTCCGAACAGGCCGGCATGCTGGCACGCGCCCAGGAAATCGAGAACCTGCACAAGCAGGTGCGTGCGCAGATGCTGTTGGCCGACGAAGCCAAGAGCGGTGCCGTGCGTGCCGAAGCGGCCTACAGCCAAGCGAGCCAGAACCTCACGCAGGTGCGGGCCCGCGCCGAGCAGGCCACACGTCGCGTGCATGTGCTGCAGATGGATGTGCTCAAGCTGTCGCAGGCGATGGAGCGCTACAACGCGCGCAGTGGCCAGATCGACAGCGAGTTGGACGAGATTCGCGCGCAGATCGAAGAGCAGCGTGCCATCCGCGCAGAATCCGAAGCGACGTTCGAGCAGCACGATGCGGCACTCGCCGACATGCAGGCGCGCTTTGAAGACAGCCAGCAGGCGTTCGAGGCGCTCGAAGTTCGCTTGAGCGATGCGCGCAACGCGTTGCGCGACCAGGAGCGCGGCGCACAGGAAGCGCACTTTGCCGAGCGCAATCTGCAGAACCGCATTGCAGAACTGAAGCGCAACATCCAGGTGGCGAGCGATCAGGCGCAGCAGATCGTGCTGACGCTGGAGAACGCACGCGCCGAGCTGGAGACCATCAACGAGCAGACCGCTCACACCGGTTTGCAGGAAGCGCTGGAGCGCCGCGCCGAGAAGGAAGAGAAGCTCGGGCTGGCACGCATGGAACTGGATGCGCTGACCGCGCAACTGCGCACGCATGACGAGCAACGCCTGACTGCCGAGCGCGCCCAGCAACCGCTGCGCGATCGCATTACCGAACTGCAGTTGAAGGAGCAGGCTGCGCGCCTGAACCAGGAGCAGTTCACCGAGCAGCTCACCGCTGCCAATGTGGACGAAGCCGCGCTAGCTGAACGCCTGACAGGCGACCTGAAGCCTTCGTACCTGCAAGGTGAAGTCACGCGCATCAACAACGCCATCAACGCGCTGGGCCCGGTCAACATGGCCGCGCTCGACGAACTGGCAGCGGCGCGCGAGCGCAAGGGCTTCCTGGATGCCCAATCGGCCGATTTGACCGACGCCATCACCACGCTGGAAGACGCCATCCGCAAGATCGACCAGGAAACGCGTGCGTTGCTGCAAGGCACGTTCGACCAGGTCAACTATCACTTTGGCGAGCTGTTCCCGACGCTGTTCGGTGGCGGTCAGGCCAAGCTGATGATGACCGGCGAAGAGATTCTCGACGCAGGCGTGCAGGTGATGGCGCAGCCGCCGGGCAAGAAGAACTCGACGATTCACCTGCTGTCGGGCGGCGAGAAAGCGCTGACCGCCATTGCGCTGGTGTTTGCGATGTTCCAGTTGAACCCGGCCCCGTTCTGCTTGCTGGACGAGGTGGACGCGCCGCTGGACGACGCCAACACTGAGCGCTACGCCAATATGGTCAAGCGCATGTCCGACAAGACCCAATTCGTTTTTATTTCTCACAACAAGATTGCGATGGAAATGGCGCAACAGCTCATCGGTGTGACCATGCAGGAACAAGGTGTGTCCCGGATCGTGGCGGTGGATATGGATGCCGCGCTGACCATGGCGGAGGCAGCATAAATGCAGGACAACAACCTGGTGATGGCCCTGCTGGGCGCCGGCGTGGTGTTTGTGCTGGTGATCGTTGTGTACAACCAGTGGCAGATCCGCAAGGCCCGCCGCCCCGAAGCGTACAACCCACCCGTCGACGAGATCCCGCGCGGCGAGGGTTGGACCGAGCGCGCCGAACCCGCCCTGGGTGGCGAGCGCGATGACGCCAACCGCGTTGAACCGCGTCTTGAGCCCGGTTTCTCGGCGAAGGCGCACACTCCCGCCACGGGCAGCGCCGAAACCGAAGCCGGCGTGATCGGCGCTGAACTCACGCCCTCGGGCGACGAGGCTGCGCTCGAAGCCGCCGAGACGGAAGAGATTGCCGAACCTGCCCCGGGTTCGCTGGAGCCTGCAAACGGCGTGATCGATCCGCTGATCGATTGCATCGTGCCGCTGCATCCGGAACGCGAAGTGTCGGGCGACCGGCTGCTGCCGGCGCTGACCAAGCTGCGACGCGCGGGCACCAAGCAGATCCACGTGGAAGGTTTGAACCCCGCCGCCAATGCGTGGGAAGCCATCCGCGCCGGTCAGCGCTACCTTGACGTGCAAGTGGCCGTGCAACTGGCCAACCGCACGGGCCCGCTGAATGCGCTGGAGTTCTCGGAATTCATCAACGCGATCGATCCGCTGTCGGATGCGGCCGATGCCGTGCCGGAACTGCCGGACATGAACGAGACGATTTCCAACGCGCGCGAACTCGACGCGTTTGCCGCCGAGTGCGATGTGCAACTGGGCGTGAGCGTGATCTCCGACGGGGCGCCGTGGTCGGCAGCGTATGTGCAGACGGTGGCTACGCAAGACGGGCTGGTGCTTTCGCGCGACGGCACGCGGTTCACGCGCTTCCATGCGGGTGCTGACGGTGTGCAGCGCGCACTGTTCACACTGCAGTTTGGCGACACCAATTTCCTGCGCGATGACCTGACTGTCAAAGCCGGCCGCCAGATCACGCTGCTGCTCGATGTGCCCGTGGCGGAGGAGGCAAGCAAGCCGTTCAAGCTGGTGTGCGAATACGCTTACACGCTGTCGCAGCGCATGGGTGCGCAGGTGGTGGATGACAACCTGCGTCCGCTGACGGAGCAATCGTTCGTCGCCATCCAAAAGCATCTGCGTGTGCTGTACGACAAGCTTGAATCGCGCGGCATCCCGGCCGGTTCCAGCACCGCGGTGCGCTTGTTCAGCCACTGACCCACGCACGATGAGCAAGACTGCAGAACCCGCGTCCGGTGCCACACCCGAGGCGCGGGCAGCTTGGCTGCGCGCCGAGCTGAACCGCTACGCCCATGAGTATTACGTGCTCGACCAGCCCAGCGTGCCTGACGCTGAATATGACCGGCTCTATCGCGAGCTGGAAGCGCTGGAAGCCGAACATCCCGAGCTGAAGACACCGGACTCTCCCACGCGTCGGGTCGGTGGGGCGGTCCTACCCGAATTTGCAGCGGTCAGGCATGTCATTCCCATGCTGTCGATCCGCACCGAGACCGACACCACCGCCAGCGGCGCGCGTGCGTTCGACGCGAGCGTACGCCGCGAGCTGGGCCTTGATGACACCGATTCGCCAGTCGAATATGCCGCCGAGCTGAAGTTCGATGGCCTGGCGATCAACCTGCGCTATGAGCGCGGTTATCTCGTGCAGGCCGCCACACGCGGCGACGGCACCACAGGCGAAGACGTCACGCAGAACATCCGCACAATCCGGCAGATTCCACTGGGGCTGTCGCCGGTTGGCCGCCATGTGCCCGACGTGCTGGAAGTGCGCGGCGAGGTCTACATGCGCCGCGACGACTTCGAAAAGCTCAATGCCCGCCAGCGCGAGCGCGGCGACAAGACGTTCGTCAATCCGCGCAATACAGCGGCCGGTGCCGTCCGCCAGCTCGATCCGAAGATGGCTGCAGAGCGCCCGCTGTCGTTCTTCGCCTATGGCCTGGGCGAGGTGGTCGGCTGGAAGGGCATGCCCGAGACGCATTCCGGCATGCTCGACGCGCTGCAGGCATTTGGTTTTCCGGTCAGCACCGAACGCGCTGCGGTGAAGGGCGGAGACGGGCTGGTCGAATTTCATGAGGCCATCGGCGCCAAGCGCGACAGCTTGCCGTTCGACATCGACGGCGTGGTCTACAAGGTCAATTCGCTCGCATTGCAGCGGGAACTCGGCTTTCGCACGCGTGAGCCGCGCTGGGCGGTTGCACACAAATATCCGGCGCAGGAAGCGCTGACCACTGTCGAATCGATTGGCGTGCAGGTCGGCCGCACGGGCGCCATTACGCCGGTGGCGCGGCTGGTGCCGGTGTTCGTTGGCGGCGTGACGGTCACCAATGCGACGCTGCACAACGAAGATGAGGTGCGCCGCAAGGATGTGCGCGTTGGCGACACCGTCATCGTGCGCCGCGCGGGTGACGTGATCCCTGAGGTGGTAGGCGTGGTGCTCGATCGCCGCCCGATGGACGACGTGCCCGGCAGCGACTTGTTCAATCCGCAGCAACAGCCGAAGTATCCGCCGTTCGAACTGCCGAAGACGTGCCCGGTGTGCGGTTCGCACGTTGTGCGCGAAGAGGGCGAGGCGGTGGCCCGCTGCTCAGGCGGGCTGTTTTGCTCGGCACAGCGTAAAGAGGCGATCCGCCACTTTGCCGGCCGCCGCATGATGGACATCGAAGGCCTGGGCGAGCGTTACATCGACAACCTGGTCGAGCTGGACTATGTACACGGCATCGCCGACCTGTACAAGCTCAAGCTCAAAGACTTCCTGGAGATGAAGCGCCGCGCCGATGAGCGCGATGGCGCGACACCGGAAACCGTCGCCGCTGGCAAGATCGCCACCAAGTGGGCTGAGAATCTCCTGGAAGGCATCCAGGCCAGCAAGACGCCGCCGCTGGCGCGCTTCCTGTTTGCGCTGGGCATTCGCCACGTGGGCGAATCGACCGCCAAGACGCTCGCGGACTGGCTCGGCAGTCTGGCCATCATCCGGCGGGCGCCGGCACCGTTGCTGCTGGCGCTGCCCGACGTGGGTGCCACGGTGGCTGAAGCCATTGCCGATTTCTTTGCCGAACCGAAGAATCAGCAGGCGCTGGATGCGCTGTTGGAAGCCGGCGTCGCTCCGCAAGGCGAGCATGCGCCAAACGCAAAGCTGCGCGAGAAGCTGGAGCCCGCCGAGCTGTACAGCACGCTTGGCGTGCCCAAGCTGACAGCCACGCGTGCCAAGCAATTGGCGGTGGCAGCGCCGACGCTTGCCCGGTTGGCCAGCGTAGAGCCCGATGACTTGGCTGGTCTACCGGCAGATGTGTCCGCGTCGCTGCTCGAATGGCTGGCTTCGCACGACCATCGCACGCAGTTGAAGCAGCTCGACGCGCTGCGCGACGAACTGCTTGCCGCCATGCCGGCTGAAGCCGCCGAAGAAGGCGTGCTGGCCGGCAAGACGGTTGTGTTGACCGGCACATTGCCCAACCTCACGCGCGACGAAGCCAAGGCCATGCTGGAAGCGGCAGGCGCCAAGGTATCCGGTTCGGTGTCGAAGAAAACCGACTACGTTATCGCCGGAGACGAAGCCGGCAGCAAGCTCGCCAAAGCCGAAGAATTGAACGTGAAGGTTCTGGACGAAGCGGGTATGCTCGCGCTGTTAAAAAAACCGGCGGGAGACCAGGCATGATCCGAAACATCCTCAAAATGGGCGACAGCCGGCTGCTGCGTGTGGCCAAGCCGGTCGAGCGTTTTCACACGCCCGAGCTGACCGCCCTGATCGAAGACATGTTCGACACCATGGATGCGGCACGCGGTGCCGGCCTGGCGGCGCCGCAGATCGGTGTAGATCTGCAAGTGGTGATCTTCGGGTTCGACCGCAACGACCGGTATCCGGATGCGCCGGCCGTGCCCAAGACGGTATTGATCAACCCCACCATCGAGCCGCTGTCGGACGAGATGGAAGACGGTTGGGAGGGCTGCCTCTCGGTGCCGGGCCTGCGTGGCGTTGTGCCGCGCCACACGCGCCTGCGCTACACCGGCTTCGACCAGCACGGTCACGCCATCGACCGCATAGCCGAGGGCTTCCACGCCCGTGTCGTGCAGCACGAATGCGACCACCTGCAGGGCGTGCTGTATCCGATGCGCGTGAAGGATTTCACCCGCTTCGGCTTTACCGAAGTGCTGTTCCCGGAATTGCCCGCCAATCACGACGACTGATCGAGACTGCGGGAGCGTCGCACCTGCGGGGGCGGGTGGGCGCGTGTTTCATCCACCACGGAGACGATATGAAGCGCGATGGTTTGAGGGGCTGGCGCCGGCTGGCGCTTGGGGTCGCCATGACGGCGATGCTTGGGTTGGCTGCCTGCGCGGGGCCGCAGGCTCCCGAAACCACGGCGGCCGCACCGGCTGCCCAGAAGCCGCAGGGTCCGGTCTGGCAACGCGTGCATCTGGGCGCGGATGCCGTGGCCTACGATTTCCCCGTCTACGCCAACCATCCGCTCGATGGTGATCTGAGCAGCATCCGCGAAGTCGTATTCGTGCAGCACGGCCTGCAGCGCAACGGAAACGATTACTACACCGCTGGCGCAGATCTGCTCCAGGCCAGCGGCCGCAATCCCGACGAGGTCCTGCTGATTGCTCCGAACTTTCCCGGTACGCCCGATGAGGGTAAAGGTTTCGACGGCATGCCGGTTTGGTCGGTGGATGGCTGGATCGGCGGCTTCAACGCCACCAATGCGCCGTACACGGACCTGAGTTCGCTCAAGGTACTCGATGACCTGATCGGCTACGTGACGGACCCGGCGCGTGCGCCCAACGTCAAGCGCGTCACGGTGGCAGGCCATTCGGGCGGCGGCCAGATCGTGCAACGCTACGCCGTCCTCAACAACGTGGACGAGGCCATCCGCAAGCGCGGCATCGACCTGCGCTACGTGGTCGCCAATCCGTCGTCGTATCTGTATTTCTCGCCGGAGCGTCCGCGCGGCAAGGGTTTTGCACGCTACAGCACCAGCGTCTGCCCGGATTACGACCATTACAAGTACGGCATGGTCGACATGGTCCCGTATGCCGCCGGCAAGACCGGCCGGCAGTTGTTCAACCGATATGCGCAGCGCCACGTGACCTACCTGGCCGGCACGAGCGACAACGACCCGAACCACCGCGTGCTCGACAAGCTCTGCGGCGCCGAGGCCGAAGGCCCGACGCGCCTCGACCGCGCACGCAACTACTGGCGCTACGAGCACCACATGGCGGGGCGCAAGCGCGTCAATCACCAAGCGCACGAAGTGGTCGGCGTTGGTCACGACCAAGCGAAGATGTTCGGCTCGCGCTGCGGCGCGCAAGCGGTGTTTGGCATGCCCGCATCGGCCAACACCACCGGGGCAGCCTGCCAGGCTCCGCGTCTGTAATCTAGGCGGCAGGGTTAAAAAAACCGGTCAGCGCGCAATGCGTTGACCGGTTTTTTTCTTTAGGCAGAGCCGTCTCAGAACTTCTCGAACGGCCCAAGGAAGCGCCACTGGCCGACCGGCAGGTCGCCCAGCACGATGCTGCCCATGCGGATGCGCTTGAGGCCTACCACCTCCAGTCCCACCTGTTCGCACATGCGGCGGATCTGGCGTTTCTTGCCTTCGCGCAGCACGAAGCGCAACTGCTCTTCGTTCTGCCAGCTCACCTTCGCGGGCTTGAGTTCTTCGCCGTCGAGCGACAGGCCAAAGCGCAGCTTCTCCATCAGCTCTTCCGGGAAGACCTTGGAGATGTCGCGCTCGACCAACCCGTTGGGCGAATCCCATACCACGCGCACCAGGTATTCCTTCTCGACCGTCGAATCCTCGCCGATCAGGTGGCGCGCCACGCGGCCGTCCTGCGTCAACACCAGCAAGCCTGTGGAGTCGATATCCAGTCGGCCGGCTGGCGCCAACGCCCGGCGCTGCCAAGGCGCGAAGCGCTTGCGCGTGGGGTCGCCTTCCCATTGGTTTTCCGGCACGAATAGCGAAACGGCCGGCTGATAGCCGTCTTCTGCCTGGCCCGACACGTAACCGACCGGCTTATGCATCAGCACGGTCACGCGCTCGCCTTGCTCGGATCGCGCCGACTGATGGATCTCGATGATCGCATCCGGTTTGACGCGCGATCCAAGCTCAGTGACCGGCTCGCCGTCCACGAGCACCCAGCCGCGCGGAATCCATTCATCGGCCTCGCGGCGCGAGCATAGACCCAGTTCGGACATGCGCTTGGACAGACGCACCAAGCCGCTCGATTCGCTTTGCTGCGCCTGGCGTGGTGCCTGCTCCTCGGCATGACGCGGAGCGCGTTCCTCGCGCTCGAGCCGTTGCGGACGGGCCGGACGATCTTCAAAGCGGCGCGGCGGACGATCGTTATCAAAACGACGCGGCGGGCGTTGGTCACCATCACGACGCGGTGCGCGTTGATCGTCGCCATAGCGCCGGGGCGGCCGTTGCTCATCGTCGAATCGGCGTGGCGGGCGTTGGTCGTCACCGTACCGGCGCGGCGGACGCTCATCGTCAAAGCGACGCGGAGGACGTTGGTCGCCATCACGACGGGGCGCGCGTTGATCGTCGCCATAGCGTCGCGGGCGTTCGTCATCGAAACGGCGGGGCGGACGTTGCTCATCGTCAAAACGTCGCGGAGGACGTTGATCGCCCTCACGGCGCGGTGCGCGTTGATCGTCGCCATAGCGTCGCGGACGCTCGTCATCGAAACGGCGTGGCGGGCGTTGGTCGTCACCGTATCGGCGCGGCGGACGCTCATCGTCAAAACGTCGCGGAGGACGTTGATCGCCCTCACGGCGCGGTGCGCGTTGATCGTCGCCGTAGCGGCGCGGGCGTTCGTCATCGAAACGACGGGGCGGGCGCTGATCGTCATTGAACCGGCGCGGCGGGCGTTGCTCATCGTCAAAGCGCCGCGGAGGGCGGTCGTTGTCGAATCGACGCGGGGGACGTTCGTCGTCGAATCGGCGAGGCGGCCGATCTTCGAAGCGTCGCGGCGGACGCTCATCGTCAGAGCGACGGGGCGGCCGTTGCTCGTCGCTGAATCGGCGAGGCGGCCGCTCGTCATCAAAGCGTCGCGGTGGGCGATCGCCTTGCGTGCGGCGCGGCTTGGCGTCGCGCGTCTGGCCATCGTCGTCGCGTCGCGGAGGACGTGCGGGGCGCGGCGGCTTACCGGCACCTTCTTCCGGCTTGGGGCGGCGCTGCGACGGGCGCAGGGGCTGGCGCTCGCGGTTCAGGTCAGACGAGCGCAGTGGTTTGCCGGTGGAACGTACGGCATTGCCTTCGTCGTCGCGGCGCACGCCGAGCGTGGCACGCTTGCCCGGGCGGGTGGCGCGCTGAGTCGGGTCGCTGGCGCCGCGCTTGTCGTCGTCGCCGGGAAAATCATCGGAATCGGTAGTCATGAATCTAGACCGGTAAGGCTGGCGCTCAGATGGCGAGCGCATCAAGCAACTCGCTTTCAAGCTCGAGCTGCAGTTTGTTGTCCTGGGTCAGGCGAGTGCCGTCGACCAGGAAGATGTCTTCCACGCGCTCGCCGAGCGTGTTGATGCGCGCGGTGTGCACCGACACGCGACGGTGTGCGAGCACGCGGGCAATCGCGTAGAGCAGACCGGTGCGGTCTGTCGCAGAAATGGAGAGCAGGTAATACTGGCCGCGCTCGTCAGCACGCAGGTCGACACGGGGCTTGATCGGGAAGCTGCGCGACTGCCGCGAGATGCGCCCACGCGGCGGCTCGGGCAGGGCGGTTTCGCGCGAGATCTGCTCGGCCAGTTCGTGTTCGACCAGCGTGATGATGTCGCGGTAATGGCCGGGTTCCACCAGGCCGCTGCTGGGGTCGGCCACCTGGAAGGTGTCGAGCGCGTAGCCGTGTTTGGTGGTGTGGATCTTGGCGTCCAGAATCGTCAGGCTCTTGCGCTCGAAGTAGCCGCAGATGCGTGCGAAAAGATCGGGCCGATCCGGCGAGTAGACCGCCACCTGCAGGCCGACGCCCGCCGGTGAAATGCGTGCGCGCACGATCGGGATCGTCGTGTCGACGCGGTTGTAGAAGTGCCGCGTGAACCAGGCGATGTCGCGCGCGTCGTGGCGCAGAAACACGCCCACGTCGAGCTGTTTCCACAGCGCCTCGTGCGCGGTGTCATCCAGTGCGGCCAGACGCAGTAGGGCGCGCGCTTCTTCCTTGCGGCCTTCGAGTACGGCGTGCGGGTCCGTGGTGGCACCACCGAGCACGCGCAACGTCATGCGATACAGGTCTTCCAGCAGCTTGCCCTTCCAGGCGTTCCACACTTTCGGGCTGGTGCCGCGGATGTCGGCAACGGTAAGCAGATACAACGCGGTCAATCGACGCTCGGTGCCGACCAGATCGGCGAAATGACGGATGACCTCCGGATCGCCCAGGTCCTGCTTCTGCGCGACCTGGCTCATGGTCAGATGGTGTTCGACGAGCCAGACGATCAGGTCGGCGTCTTCCTTGGCGATGCCGTGTTCCTTGCAGAAGCGTCGCGCGTCGGACATGCCGAGCACGGAATGGTCACCGCCGCGTCCCTTCGCAATGTCATGGAAGAGCGCTGCCACGGTCAGCACCCACGGCTTGTCGAAGTTCGCCATCAACTGGCTGCAGAACGGAAACTCGTGCGTGTGCTCGACGATGGCGAAGCGGCGGATATTGCGCACCACCATCAGAATGTGCTGATCGACCGTGTAGACGTGAAACAGGTCGTGCTGCATCTGCCCCACGATGCGGCGGAAGTTGACCAGGTAGCGGCCGAGCACGCTGGTCTGGTTCATCAGGCGCAGAGCGTGTGTGATGCCCTGCGGCTGCTGCAGGATCGACAGGAACAGCGCGCGGTTGGCTGGATCCTTGCGCCATTTGGCGTCCATCAACGTCCGCGCGTTGTACAGCGCGCGCATCGTGCTGGCTGCCAATCCCTTGATGCCGCGCGTCTGCTCGTACAGCAGGAACGTTTCAAGAATTGCCGTCGGTTCGCGCTGGTAGAGATCGGCATCGGCAATTTCGAGCATGCCTTGCCGTTCAACAAAGCGATCGTTGATCTTGCGCGTGATACCCAGCTCGCTCGGGAACAGCTTCGCTTCGATGTTCTGCAGCACCACGGTATTGAGCTGCGTGACGGCCTTGGCGACCCAGTAATAGCGGCGCATGAGCTGTTCGCTGGCGCGCTTTGCGGTGGTCGGACGGTAGCCGAACGACTCGGCCAGTTGCGTCTGCAGGTCGAATACGAGAACGTCCTGGCGACGCCCGGCTAGTAAGTGCAGCCGAGCCCGCACGGTTTTGAGCAGACGTTCATTGCTGGCCAACTCCTGCGCTTCACGGCGCGTGAGCAGGCCGTTGGCAAGCAGCTCATTCCAGCTCGAACCGAAACCGGCCGCGCGCGTCATCCACAGAATCACCTGCAGATCGCGCAGGCCGCCTGGGCTTTCCTTGCAGTTCGGTTCAAGCGAGTAGGGCGTGTCCTGGTACTTCGCATGCCGCTGGCGCATTTCCAGCAGTTTCGACTGGAAGAAATCTGCCGCGTCGAGGTGGCCTTGATAGTGCGTCTCGAACGTGCGGTACAGGCCTTCGTCGCCGGTCAGCAGGCGCGCTTCCAGCAACGACGTGCGTACCGTGACGTCCTGTGCGGCTTCATTGATGCATTCGTCGACCGTGCGCACCGACGAGCCGATGTCCAGCCCCATGTCCCAACAGCGGCCGATGAAGGCCTCTAGGCGGGCCTCCAATGCCTTGTCTGCGGTGCCCGGCAGCAACAGGAGGATGTCCACATCGGAATGCGGAAACAGTTCGCCGCGCCCGTAGCCGCCCACTGCAATCAGCGCGCAGTCGGCTGGCATCAGCTCTTCCTGCCAGAGCCGAACCAGCGCACGGTCCACCGCGCGCGCCAGCTTGGTTACGAGTTGCTGAACGTTGGCGTGCTGGTCGAACTGCGCGAACAGGTGTGCGCGCTCAGCTTTCAGGGCGTCGCGCGGATGGGCTTCTTCGGCAGGGGCGGCAGCAGCGGAGGGCATGAGTGGAGCGTGAATGAAACAGCGACCGGAACGAGCCGGTCGCTGCAAGAGTTGAGCCGGTGCGAGGCGAGATCAGCGCGACGGTGCTGCCGCTGACGATGCGGCTCGCCCGCGAGGATCAGGCCGTGGCCGGTGAGCCTTCGTGTACGAATTCCGGTGCCGGCGGCGTCAACGCCGACACGGTCAGCACCTCGTGGCCGGTTTCCGTCACCAGAAGCGTATGTTCCCACTGCGCCGACAGGCTGCGGTCGCGCGTCTTGACGGTCCACTGGTCGGGCATCGTGCGGATGTCGCGCTTGCCCGCGTTGATCATCGGTTCGATCGTGAAGATCATGCCGGCCTTCAACTCCATCCCGGTGCCGGGGCGGCCGTAGTGCAGGATCTGCGGATCTTCGTGGAATTTCTTGCCGATGCCGTGGCCGCAATATTCGCGCACCACGCTATATCCTGCGGCTTCAGCATGTTGCTGGATCACGTGGCCGATGTCGCCCAAGCGTGCACCGGGACGCACCGCGGCGATGCCCTTCCACATGCATTCGAATGTCACCTGCGTCAGGCGCTTGGCGAGGATCGACCCTTCACCCACGACGAAGGTGCGGCTGGTGTCGCCGTAATAGCCTTCCTTGGTGATGACGGTGATGTCGAGGTTGACGATGTCACCGCTCTTGAGCGCCTTGTCGCCCGGAATGCCGTGGCAAATCACATCGTTGACCGACGTGCAGATCGATGCTGGGAAGGGCGGATAGCCCGGTGGCGCATAGTTCAGCGGCGCCGGCACAGTGCCTTGCACGTCACGCATGTAAGCGTGGCACAGCTCGTTGAGTTTGCCCGTGGTCACGCCGGGAGTTACGAACGGGGTGATGTAGTCCAGAACTTCGGACGCAAGCCGGCAGGCCACGCGCATTTGCGCAATGTCTTCGGCGGTGTGAATGGTAACGGCCATGCTGTGACTCTTTCTGCACGCAAGCGCGCGAAGCGCCGCGTCGTGGCTAAAGTGTGAATTATCGCACCAAAGCGCCCCTGCCGGGGTTTTCGGGCGCTGGGCGCCAGCCTCGGCCCGTTTGCTGCGAATGCTCGGAAGGTCTTGAGTCGATTGGGTTTTTGCCGCTATAATCGCTGGCTAAGCAGTCGCTGGCCGTGTGGTCGGTGGCGCTTGAAATCGCGAGCCGCTTCACCGCGGGTGTCCGTCGTAACGCATGCAACGGATGTCTGAGGCGGCTTCAGACCTAACCCGACTGGAGAATTTCATGTCCGTGACCATGCGCGAAATGCTGGAAGCCGGTGTCCACTTTGGCCACCAGACTCGCTTCTGGAACCCCAAGATGGCCCCCTTCATCTTCGGCCATCGCAACAAGATTCACATCATTAACCTGGAAAAGACGCTGCCGATGTACCAGGACGCACTGAAGTACGTGCGCCAGCTGGCAGCCAACCGGGGCACCATTCTGTTCGTCGGCACGAAGCGTCAATCGCGCGAGATCCTGGCTGAAGAAGCGGCTCGCGCAGGCATGCCGTTCGTCGACAGCCGCTGGCTCGGCGGCATGCTGACCAACTTCAAGACGGTCAAGACCTCGATCAAGCGCCTGAAGGACATGGAAGTCGCCAAGGAAGCCGGCGCGACCGAAACCATGAGCAAGAAGGAAGCACTGATGTTCGAGCGCGAAATGGACAAGCTGGTGAAGTCCATTGGCGGCATCAAGGACATGGGCGGCATTCCGGACGCCATCTTCGTGGTGGACGTTGGCTACCACAAGATTGCCGTGACCGAAGCCGCTAAGCTGGGCATTCCGGTGATCGGCGTGGTTGACACGAACCACTCGCCGGAAGGCATCGACTACGTCATCCCGGGTAACGACGACTCGAGCAAGGCTGTTGCACTGTACGTGCGCGGCGTGGCAGACGCGATCCTGGAAGGCCGCGCCAATGCGGTTCAGGAAGTGGTTGAAGCTGCTCGCGGTGGCGACGACTTCGTCGAAGTCCAAGAAGGCTAAAGACAAGAAGGCGTGCGCCCGCGGCTTGAATGCGCGGGACGTGTGCCAGGCCGCACCTGGTGCAACGCATCGGGGCCGATGGCCAGACAGGGGCGCGTAACAAACGCCCCTTTTTTTTGAAATTTGTCATGCGGATGTCCCACGCGCGTCGTATTTCGTGGGGCGGCCGGATGGAAACCGGACGACAGGCCGGCGCGAGGCGAAGATTCCGCTTGCGACCGGACGACGATCTGAAACAAGGAGCATGAGAATGGCGGCAATTACCGCAAGCATGGTTGCAGAACTGCGCGCGAAGACCGACGCGCCGATGATGGAATGCAAGAAGGCCCTGACCGAAGCCGAAGGCAACCTGGAAAAGGCCGAAGAGATCCTGCGCGTGAAGCTGGGCAACAAGGCCGGCAAGGCTTCGAGCCGCGTCACCGCTGAAGGCGTGGTTGCCGCGTTCGTCGAGGGCACCACGGGCGCCCTGGTCGAAGTGAACTGCGAAACCGACTTCGTCTCGAAGAACGACGATTTCCTGGCCTTCACCAACGATGTTGCCAAGCTGATCGCTCAGAAGAACCCGGCTGACGTGGCTGCCCTGTCGGCGCTGTCGATCGGCGACGAAACCGTTGAGGCCGTGCGTACCCGCCTGATCGGCAAGATCGGCGAGAACATGACGATCCGCCGCTTCCAGCGTTTTGAAGGCACCCAGCTGACTTCGTACCTGCACGGCACTCGCATCGGCGTGATGGTGGCATTCGAAGGCAACGAAGTGGCGGCCAAGGATGCAGCAATGCAGGCTGCCGCCATGAAGCCGGTGTCGCTGTCGGCTGATGACGTGCCGGCCGAGCTGGTTGCCAAGGAGCGCAGTGTTGCTGAACAGAAGGCCGCGGAATCGGGCAAGCCGGCTGAAATCGTTGCCAAGATGGTGGAAGGCAGCGTGCAGAAGTACCTGAAGGAAGTCTCGCTGCTGAACCAGCCGTTCGTGAAGAACGACAAGCAAACCGTTGAGCAAATGCTCAAGGCTGCCAACACGACCGTGAAGGCTTTCACGCTGTACGTGGTGGGCGAGGGCATCGAGAAGAAGCAAGACGACTTCGCTGCTGAAGTGGCTGCCCAGGTGGCCGCTGCCAAGCAACAGGCGTAATGCTGCGACGGCCGTTTTCGATGGTGCGGCGATTCACACCCCGGCGCAGGCCGGGAGGTGTCGTTTCCACCATTGGCGCAGCCGTATAATGCCGAACAAACAGGGCACCGAAAGGTGCCCTGTTTGCAGGTGCAGCCTGCTTGCGCGGGCATCGTCGGGGGTGTTTTCTGACGGCTTCCGCGCAAGAAGGTTGCGGGATGTGCGAAGTCCCCGCTTTGCGCATCGTTGTCATATCCGCAGCGTCATTTCCCTTTTCCTGTTTCCCGTACCAGGAATCGTCACGAGGATCTCCATGCCTGCCTATAAGCGCGTTCTACTCAAACTTTCCGGCGAAGCCCTGATGGGCGACGATGCCTTTGGCATCAACCGCAGCACCATCGAAGGGATGGTTAACGATATCGCCGAAATCGTGAAGCTGGGCGTGCAGGTGGCAGTGGTGATCGGCGGCGGCAACATCTTCCGCGGTGTCGCGGGCGGCGCCGCCGGCATGGACCGCGCCACGGCCGACTATATGGGCATGCTGGCCACCATGATGAACGCCCTGGCCCTGCAAGACGCCATGCGTCATGCCAACCTCGAAGGCCGTGTGCAATCGGCGCTGCGGCTGGACCAAGTGGTCGAGCCGTATATCCGTCCCCGCGCGATCCGCCAGTTGGAAGAAGGGAAGATCGTGATTTTCGCCGCCGGCACCGGCAACCCGTTCTTCACGACCGACACCGCCGCTGCACTGCGCGGCTCGGAAATCGGTGCTGAGATCGTCCTCAAGGCCACCAAGGTGGACGGCGTGTACACCGCCGATCCGAAGAAGGACCCGAGCGCCACCCGCTACACCACCATCACGTTCGACGAAGCCATCTCGCGCAACCTGCAGGTGATGGATGCGACTGCATTTGCGCTGTGTCGAGATCAGAAGCTGCCAATCAAGGTGTTCTCGATCCAGAAACCGGGCGCACTCAAACGGGTGATCCTGGGTGAAGACGAAGGCACGCTGGTGCACGTCTAAAGCCAGCGGCGAGCCTGCTTGCAGGCACCTTTTTTACCGTTCGCTGACCCTGCGTAAATGGCGTTGGCGAGCGGCTTCCATGTAAAATCGCCTATTGTCTTTTTGGTCTTGCCGGTGCCCTGTGTCGTTTTCCGGGGCGCAAGTTGGCAGGCCGCCGTTATCGTTCGGAGGAAGTATGAGCGTCGCCGATGTCAAAAAGAATGCCGAGCAGAAGATGCAGAAGTCGATCGAGGCTCTCAAGACGGATCTGGCCAAGATCCGTACTGGCCGTGCCCACACCGGTCTGCTCGATCACGTGCAAGTCGACTACTACGGCTCGATGGTGCCGATCAGCCAGGTGGCCAACGTGACCCTGGTGGATGCACGCACGATTGGCGTGCAACCGTGGGAAAAGAAGATGGTGCAAGCCGTCGAGAAGGCCATCCGTGAAGCGGACCTCGGCCTGAACCCCGCAACCATGGGTGACATCATTCGCGTGCCGACTCCCGCACTGACCGAGGAGCGTCGCAAGGAACTGACCAAGGTCGTGAAGGGTGAGGGCGAAGATGCCAAGGTGGCCGTGCGCAACCTGCGTCGCGATGCCAACGAACAGCTCAAGAAGCTGGTGAAGGACAAGGCCATCTCGGAAGACGACGAGCGTCGCGGCGGAGACGACGTTCAGAAGCTGACCGACAAGTTCGTCGCCGAGATCGACAAGCTGGTCGCCGAGAAAGACAAGGAAATCATGACGGTGTAAGGCCGTCTCCTGCCGCCGGCGCATTGGGCGCAGGTGGCGGGAAGCCCGATTCATGCATATTAGTTCCACACTGGCGGTGCCTGACACCGCCGATACGCCGCGCCACGTTGCCGTCATCATGGACGGTAACGGCCGCTGGGCCACCGAACGGCATCTGCCGCGCGTGGCCGGGCATAGTCGCGGCCTCGACGCCGTACGTGCCACTGTTGAAGCTGCTGCGCGACGTGGCGTCGGCTACCTGACGCTGTTTGCCTTCAGTTCCGAAAACTGGCGCCGTCCGGCCGAGGAAGTCACCTTTCTCATGAAGCTGTTCATGACGGCCCTGCGCCGCGAAGTGAGCAAGCTCCATGACAACGGCATCCGCCTGCGCGTGGTGGGCGATTTGTCGGCGTTCAGCCCGCGCATCCAGCTTTTGATTCGCGAAGCTGAGGCCAAGACGGCTGCCAACCCCGGTCTGACTGTCACGATCCTCGCCAACTACGGTGGGCGCTGGGACATCCTGCAAGCCATGCGCGCCTTGTTGGCGGCGCAGCCGGGCATTGCACCCGACGCCATCACGGAAGAAATGCTTGCGCCGTACATGGCCCTGTCTTACGCGCCGGAGCCGGATCTGTTTATCCGCACCGGCGGCGAGCAGCGCATCAGCAACTTTCTGCTGTGGCAGCTTGCCTATTCCGAGCTGTACTTCACCGATCGCTACTGGCCCGACTTCGATGCCGCAGAACTCGATCGCGCCTTTGCGTGGTATCGCAACCGCGAGCGCCGCTTCGGCCGTACCAGCGCGCAGCTCGAGCCCGATGTTCCCCCCGCGCTATCCGCCGGAGCCTGACACATGCTGCTGACTCGCGTCATTACCGCTGTCTGCCTGCTGATTGTCATCCTGCCCATTCTGTTCTTCGCGCCGCCCGCCGGCCTGGCCGGGCTCGTGACGGTATTTGCAGCCCTCGCCGCGTGGGAGTGGGGACGTCTCGTGCGCCTGCCCGGCTGGTGGGGGCCGATTCTCTATGCGGTCGTTGTCGTCATGCTGACGATCGCCTGGCACGACATTCCCATTCGCGGTGATGTGCAGCCGTTGTTCCATGGCGCGGTGATCGCATGGGTGATCGCCTGGGCGTTGCTGGCGGGCGGCGTGCGCGAGTTGCATGGCACGCGCAGGGTCGTGTTCACGCTGTTGGGCTTGGTGATGCTGCCCGCGTTCGTGCATGGCGCCATTGAATTACGCACGCATGGCGTCGCCTTTTTGCTTTCGGTGGCATTGCTCGTGTGGGCGGCCGATGTTGGCGCGTATTTTGTCGGCAAGGCCATTGGTCGCCGCAAGCTTGCTCCGACCATCAGTCCGGGCAAATCGTGGGAAGGTGCAATCGGCGGTGCCGTGCTGGTTGCGGTGATCGCCAGCGTGGCCGGTATCACGCATTGGTTTGCACCGACGTGGTTCTCGTACGAGTTCGACCAGTGCGGCGCGGTCACGGCTCTGGCGCTGACCGTCTTGCTCGTCGCTGCAAGCATTGGCGGTGATTTGTTTGAATCCCTGCTCAAGCGTCAGGTCGGCATGAAAGACAGCAGCCGCCTGTTGCCCGGCCACGGCGGTGTGCTCGATCGCATCGACGCGCTGCTGCCGGTGTTTCCGCTGGCTGCGCTGCTGATTTCCTGAGGCGTCTGAACATGATGCGTTTGACCGTTCTTGGCGCCACCGGCTCCATTGGCGACAGCACGCTCGACGTGGTGCGCCGTCATCCCGACAAGTACAGCGTTTTTGCACTAACCGCCAACGCGCAGGCCGACAAGCTCGCGGTGCTCTGCCGTGAGTTTCGCCCGAAGATGGCGGTGCTGGGTTCGGTCGCGGCGGCGGAGGCATTGCGTGACCAGCTTGGCGCAGATGCTGGCGGCATCGAAATCCGTTCTGGCACCGAGGCCTTGGAAGAGGCTGCCGCCCACCCCGACTGCGATGCCGTGATGGCCGCTATCGTTGGGGCGGCCGGCTTGCGTCCGACGCTTGCCGCCGTGCGCGCCGGCAAGCGCGTGCTACTGGCCAACAAGGAGGCGCTGGTGATGTCCGGCGCGCTCTTCATGGACGCCGTGCGTCAGCATGGCGCCACCGTGCTCCCGATCGACAGCGAGCACAACGCCATCTTCCAATGCTTGCCGCAGCAAGTTCCGCAGTTCGCGCGGGGCGTGTCGCGCATCGTGCTGACGGCATCGGGTGGCCCGTTCCGCACGCGCGCTGTGGAGTCCCTTGCGGATGTCACGCCAGATCAGGCTTGCGCGCATCCGAACTGGGTCATGGGACGCAAGATCTCCGTCGACTCCGCCACCATGATGAACAAGGGGCTGGAGGTGATCGAGGCCCACTGGCTGTTCGGCGTGCCTGTCGAGCATCTCGAAGTCCTGATCCACCCGCAGAGTGTCATCCATTCGATGGTCGGCTACGACGATGGCTCGGTGCTGGCGCAGCTCGGTAACCCGGACATGCGCACGCCGATTGCCTACGGCTTGGCATATCCCGAACGCATCGACGCCGGTGTTCCGCTGCTCGATCTTGTCACCACGGGCGCGCTGACGTTCGAGGCGCCGGACCTGCGGCGTTTCCCTTGCTTGGCGCTGGCCTTTGACGCACTGCGCGCCGGTGGTACGGCACCTGCTGCACTGAACGCGGCCAACGAGGTGGCTGTCGAAGCATTTTTGCAGCGCCGCATCCGGTTCACCGAGATTGCAGCCGTGGTGGGCGACACGCTCTCCCGTACCTCCATCGTGCCCGCCGACTCGCTCGACACTGTTTTTGAAGCCGACGCCCAAGCACGTCAGCAGGCTGAACGCTATATCGCGACCGTATGCGCGCAACTGCCGGCCGCGTGAAAGCGCGCTGTCAGAGCAAGCGAGTAACATAGCGGCTTCGCGCGGCGCAGCCCCGCGCGTGCCCTTCAGTGCATCCGGAGAAGGTTTTGCAGACCGTTTTAGCGTTTGTCTTTGCGATCGCGGTACTGATCGTCATTCACGAATTGGGCCACTACAGCGTCGCGCGCCTGTGCGGCGTGAAGGTGCTCCGGTTTTCCGTTGGCTTCGGCAAGGTGCTGTTCCGCCATGTGGGCCGCGGCCCTGACCGCACCGAATGGACGATCTGCGCCATTCCGCTGGGCGGCTACGTCAAGATGCTGGGCGAGGGATCGCGAGACCCCGAGAAAGACCCGCCCATCCTCCCCGAAGACCTCCCGCGCACCTTCGATCAACAGCCGGTCTACAAGCGGTTTGCCATCGTGGCTGCTGGCCCGATCGCCAATTTCCTGCTCGCGATTGCGCTCTATGCAGTGCTGGCATGGGTCGGCGCAATCGAGCCGTTGCCTATCCTCGGCGCTCCGCCACCTGGCAGCATTGCCGCCCAGGCCGACCTGCATGCCAGGGACCGCGTGATCGCAATCGGTACGGACGATGAAACACCTGCGCCCGTGCGCAGCTGGAGCGATGTCCGCATGCGGTTGTATTCGGCCGGCATCGCGGGGCGCGACGCGCTTGTACAAGTGCGCGGCACCGATGGTGCCGAGCGCACCGTCCGTCTGCACGGCTTGCCGAGCGCGGCCCGTACGCCGCAGGCAGACGTGATTGACCAGATCGGTTTGCGCCTGCTGGGCGGTCCCGTCACCATTGTCGACGTGCTTCCTGCCAGTGCCGCGGCACGCGCCGGGTTGAAAGCCGGCGATCAGATCGTTCGCTTCGCGGGCCAGCCCGCCGATCAGGCGATGGACCTCATCCGCCAGATCCGCGCCATGCCTGAGCAAAACGCGTCGATCGATATTCTGCGCAACGATCAGCCCATGACGTTGCCCGTTCGCCCAGATGCCGACGCCGATCCCAAGAACCCCGCGGGGCCGAAGATCGGCAAGCTCGGCGCGCAGCTCAACCAGAAGGTGGAAACGGCGATGATCCGAGACGAGCCGGTTGCCGCCTTGGGCCACGCCGTGGGCGAGGTCTGGCGGACTTCGGTGCTGTCGCTCCAGGTCCTGGGCAAGATGATCGTCGGTCAGGCATCGCTGCAGAACCTGAGCGGACCGATCACGGTGGCGGACTTTGCGGGCAAGGCGGCAAGCCTTGGCTGGCAGACGTTTGTGAGCTTTCTCGCGTTGATCAGCGTCAGCCTCGGCGTGCTGAACTTATTGCCCGTTCCGGTATTGGATGGGGGGCATTTGCTGTATTATTGCGTGGAATTTTTGACTGGCCGACCCGTGCCGGAATCCTGGCAAGCAGTCCTTCAGAAGATCGGCGTCGCCTGCATCCTGCTTCTCACTTCGCTCGCCCTGTACAACGATTTGAGTCGGTTGTTTCTGACTCGTGGCTAGACCGTATTCAAACTGGGTCGGTTAGCTGCATCGTTGCCACCGGCGTGAGCGGGCAACTCAGGGTTTTGAAAACACTCAGAAGTGGATTCCGATTGAATCCAACTAGGGGATTAGATTGATCAGACAACATCGCTTCCCGCTCAGCGTGCTGGCGGCTTCCGTGCTGACCGTTACTGCCGGTCAGGCTCATGCAGTGGAGCCGTTCGTCGTCAAGGACATTCGCGTGGAGGGGGTGCAGCGCGTCGAGCCGGGCACCGTGTTCGGCTATCTGCCTGTGAAGGTGGGTGAGACCTTCACCGACGAGAAGGGCGCGGAATCGATTCGCGCGCTCTACAACACCGGCTTCTTCAAGGACGTTCAGATCCGCTCCGAAGGCAATGTGCTGGTGGTGCGCGTGGAAGAGCGTCCGGCGATCTCGCAGCTTGAGTTCATCGGCTTCAAAGAGTTCGACAAGGAAGCGCTGCGCCGCACGCTGCGCGGCGTGGGTGTGGCTGAGGCCCGTTACTACGACAAGTCTCTCATCGACCGTGCCGAGCAGGAAATCAAGCGCCAGTATGTTTCGCGCGGCTACTACGCTGCCGAGGTGACGACCACCGTTACACCGGTCGATGCCAACCGTGTGTCGATCACGTTCACGGTGGACGAAGGTCCGACCGCCAAGATTCGCCAGATCAATATCGTCGGCAACAAGGCCTTCAAGGAAGGCGACCTGCGCGACGAGATGCAACTGTCCACGCCGAACTGGCTGTCGTGGTACACCAAGAACGATCTGTACTCCAAGCAGAAGCTCACGGCTGACCTGGAAGCGCTGCGCTCGTTCTATCTGGATCGTGGCTACCTGGAATTCGCCATCGAGTCGACCCAGGTATCGATCACGCCCGACAAGAAGGATATTTACCTGACGCTGAACATCCACGAGGGTGAGCAGTACAAGGTATCGGACATCAAGCTGACCGGCGAGCTGCTGGGCAAGCAGGCCGAGATGGAGAAGCTCATCAAGCTCAAGCAGGGCGATGTCTTCTCTTCGGCCAAGCTGTCGTCGACGACCAAGTCGATTACCGATTTGCTTGGCACGTACGGTTACGCTTTCGCCACCATCAATCCGCAGCCGCAGATCAACCAGAAGGACCGCACGGTTGCGCTCACGTTGGTGGTCGATCCGGGCCGCCGCGTGTATGTGCGTCGCGTGAACGTTGTCGGCAACAGCAAGACCCGCGACGAAGTCGTGCGCCGCGAAATGCGCCAGATGGAAGCCTCGTGGTTCGATGGCGAGAAGCTGCAGCTTTCGCAGAACCGCGTGAACCGTACGGGTTACTTCACCGATGCGAACATCACGACGGAAGACGTGCCCGGTACGACCGACCAGGTCGATGTGAACGTCAACGTGACCGAAAAGCCGACCGGCCAGATCAACCTGGGCGTGGGCTTCTCGTCGACCGACAAGCTGGTGCTGTCGGCGGGTATCCGTCAGGACAACGTGTTCGGCTCCGGCACGAGCCTCGGCCTGGATGTGAACACGTCCAAGTCGAACCGCACCATTGCTGTGACGCAGTTCGATCCGTACTTCACGGTGGATGGCATCAGTCGTTCAACCGAGCTGTACTACCGCACGTACCGCCCGCTGTACTACACGGGTGACCAGGACTATCGTGTCGTGCAACAGGGTGGCAACGTCAAGTTTGGCGTGCCGTTCTCGGAAACCGATACCGTCTTCTTCGGCATTGGCTACGAGCGCACGACTATCGACGTGACAACCAACACGCCGCTGGCCTACCAGAACTACGTCGCGAAGAACGGCCGTATCACCAACAACTTCCCGATCACCATTGGCTGGTCGAAGGATCAGCGTGACAGTGCGCTGGTGCCGACGCGTGGCCGCTATCAGCAGGCCAACCTGGAGTTCGGTATTCCGGGCGGCGATCTGCAGTACTTCCGCGCGTACTATCAGCACCAGTATTTCTACCCGCTGTCGAAGTCGTTCACGATGGCGTTCAACAACGAAATCGGGTACGGCCACGGTTACGGCGGCAAGGACTTCCCGGTGTTCAAGAACTACTACGCCGGCGGTATTGGCTCGGTGCGCGGTTACGAAACCAGCACGCTGGGCCCGCGCGACGCCAACGGCGTGGCCATCGGTGGCGCCAGCAAGTTCGTCGGCAACGTGGAATTCATTTTCCCGCTGCCGGGTTCGGGCGTGGACCGCACCGTCCGCCTGTTCACGTTCTTTGACTACGGTAACGTGTTCGCCGAAGGTCAGCCATACAAGCTGGGCGACATGCGCTACTCGACTGGTTTCGGTCTGTCGTGGCTGTCGCCGATCGGTCCGCTCAAGATCAGCATGGGCTTCCCGATCAAGCGCAAGACCGAAGATCAAACGCAACGCTTCCAGTTCCAGATTGGGACTGCATTCTAATGACTGCATTCATCATGAAATCCACGCGCATCACGTTGTCCCGCATGGGCGTGTCCGCTGCTTTCGCCGCACTTGCCGCCGCCAGCTTCGCGCTGCCGGCCACGGCGCAGGAAGCGCGCATCGCCGCTGTCAATTCCGAGCGCATCCTGCGCGACTCGCAGCCTGCCAAGGCCGCCCAGGCCAAGCTGGAAACCGAGTTCGCCAAGCGCGACCGCGAGCTGCAGGACATGGCCGCCAAGCTCAAGGGCATGTCGGACAAGCTGGACAAGGATTCGGCCGTGCTGGCCGATTCCGATCGCACCCGCCGTCAGCGTGAACTGTCGGACCTGGATCGCGACTTCCAGCGCAAGCAGCGCGAATTCCGTGAGGACCTGAACCAACGCCGCAACGAAGAGCTGGCCCAGGTGCTCGAGCGCGCCAACCGTGTGATCCGTTCGATTGCAGAGCAGCGCAAGTACGACCTGATCGTGCAGGAAGCCGTGTACGTGAACCCGCGCATCGACATCACAGACGAAGTGCTCAAGTCGCTGAATTCACAATCGGCCAAATGAGGTTGTTCGCATGTCGTTTTCGCTTGGTGAACTTGCTGCGTCGCTCGGCGCGACCGTCCAGGGTGACGCAGGCCTGATCGTCAAGTCGATCGCGCCGCTGGATCAAGCGGGCGCCGATCAGCTCGCTTTTCTCTCCAATCCGCTGTACCTCAATCAGGCAGTGAGTTCCGGTGCGGGGGCGATCATCGTGTCGCCCCGTGATCTGGAAACACTTGAAAGCCAAGGCCACGCTGCTGGCCGGAACTGGCTCATCGCTGCCAACCCGTATGCTGCGTTTGCTCGTGTCGCCCAGCGCTTTGTTGCGCTGGCGGCGCGCCCCGTTGTGCCTGGCATTCACCGGACTGCCAGCGTGGAAGAGGGCGCCACGGTGCCAGCGTCGTGCTCCATTGGCCCGAACGTAACCATCGAAGCTGGCGCGGTGCTCGGCGAGCGTGTGCGCATCGTGGGCAACAGTTTCGTTGGCGCCGGTGCCCGCATTGGCGATGACACGCTGCTCTACGCGAACGTTTCGATTTACCACGGCTGCGTGGTCGGTGCGCGCTGCATTGTGCATAGCGGCGTCGTGATCGGCGCGGATGGCTTCGGCTTTGCACCCGACTTCGGTCCGCAGGGCGGCGAATGGGTGAAGATTCCGCAGATCGGCCGGGCCGTGATTGGCGACGACGTAGAGATCGGCGCGAACACTGCCATCGACCGAGGTGCGATGGCCGATACGGTGGTCGAGCAGGGCTGCAAGATCGACAACCAGGTGCAGATCGCCCACAACGTGCATGTGGGCGCCTATACCGTTATCGCCGGCTGCGCTGCCATTTCGGGCAGCACAAAGATCGGGCGCTACTGCATCATCGGCGGGGCCGCCAATTTTGCCGGCCATCTGACGATCGCGGACCGCGTGACCGTCTCGGGCGGCACCTCCATTACCAAATCCATCACCAAGCCCGGTGGCCATTTCACCAGCGTTTTCCCATTCATGCCGCACGGCGACTGGGAGCGTAACGCAGCCATCGTCCGAGGCCTGACGCGCATGCGCGAACGGTTGCAACAACTGGAACAGCGGGTCAAAGACCTGCAGCAACAATCATGACCGAAGCAACGAATGCGACGAGCGCGACCCCCAGCGTCGTCTGCGATTTCAACATCAAGAAGATTCTCGACCTGCTGCCGCATCGCTACCCGATGCTGCTGGTTGACCGCGTGATTTCGCTGGAGCCGCGCAAGTCGATTACGGCCATCAAGAACGTGACGTTCAACGAGCCGTTCTTCAACGGGCACTTCCCTGGCCATCCGGTGATGCCGGGCGTGTTGATGCTCGAGGCGCTCGCGCAAACCGCAGCGCTGCTGACTTTCGGCGAGGCGGACCACGAGCGCAAGGAAAACCAGCTCTACCTGTTCGTGAGCATCGATGGTGCACGCTTCAAGCGGCAGGTGATCCCGGGCGACCAGCTTGTGATGACGGCTGAGCTGCTGCGCTCGAAGAGCGGTATGTGGAAGTTCAAGGTGTACGGCAAGGTTGACGGCGAAGTCGCCGTGGAAGCCGAAATCATGTGTGCCGTGCGCGAAGACAAGTCCAAGGGCGAGGCATGACGCAAGCACAGAAGATCCACCCGACCGCGCAGATTGATCCGAAGGCCGAACTCGATTCGAGCGTCGAGATCGGCGCGTTTACGGTCGTGGGCCCGAACGTGCGCATGGGTGCGGGCACGCGCGTCGGCCACCACACGGTGGTCGAGGGCTACACGACGCTGGGTCGCGACAACAGCATCGGCCACTTTGCATCGGTGGGCGGCCGCCCGCAGGATATGAAGTATCGCGACGAGCCGACGCAACTGATCGTCGGCGATCGCAATACCATCCGCGAATTCACCACGATCCATACCGGCACTGCGCAGGATGCCGGTATCACGTCCATCGGCGACGATAACTGGATCATGGCCTACGTGCATATCGCGCACGATTGCCGCGTGGGCAACCACACGGTGTTCTCGAGCAACGCGCAGATCGCGGGTCACGTGGAAGTCGGTGACTGGGCGATTCTCGGCGGCATGTCGGGCGTGCACCAGTTCGTGCGTATCGGCGCGCATGCCATGCTCGGTGGCGCATCGGCGCTAGTGCAGGATGTGCCGCCGTTCGTGATTGCTGCAAGCGACAAGGGCGGCAACAAGGCCGCACCGCACGGCATCAACGTGGAAGGCTTGCGCCGCCGTGGCTTTACCGCGGAGCAGATCACTGGTCTGCGCCAAGCGTACAAGCTGCTTTACAAGAGCGATCTGAGTTTTGATCAGGCCAAGGCGGAAATCGCCGCCCAGATCGCTCAGACGGATGACGCCCCCACGCGCGAGGTGTTGACCGCGTTTGCTGATTTCATCGCCGCTACCAAGCGCGGCATCGTGCGTTGAGCGAGTCGCTTCAGAACACCGCGCCGGTGCGCCGCATCGGCATGGTGGCCGGCGAGGCTTCCGGCGATTTGTTGGCCTCGCTGCTGCTCAAGGGGTTGCACGCACAACTGCCCGCCGATATCGCCTACAACGGAATCGGCGGGACCCGCATGACGGAGCAGGGTTTCCAGTCGAACTGGCCGATGCACAAGCTGTCGGTCAACGGCTACGTGGAAGTGCTCGGCCAGCTGCGCGAGATTCTCACGATCCGCAAGGAACTCAAGCAAGACCTGCTGGAGAGGCCGCCGCTGGCCTTCATCGGCGTCGATGCGCCGGACTTCAATTTCAACGTCGAGATCGCCATGCGGCAGGCGGGTGTGCCGGTGGTGCATTTCGTGAGTCCGTCGATCTGGGCGTGGCGTGCCGGCCGTATCAAGACGATCGCCCGCGCGGTCGACCATATCCTCTGCTTGTTCCCGTTCGAGCCCGAGATTTACGCCAAGGCCGGCATTCCGGCCACGTACGTCGGGCATCCGCTTGCGGATGAGATTCCGCTGGAGCCGGACGTAGAAGGCGCACGTACGCGCCTCGGCCTGCCGTTGGGCCGTAAAGTCGTTGCAGTGCTGCCGGGCAGCCGCAATTCCGAAGTGAAGCATCTCGGGCCGACGCTGTTTGCGGCGATGTCGCGTATGCAGGCGGTCGAACCGGATCTGGCTTTTGTGCTGCCCGCGGCCAATGCGACGCTGCGCGAGCGTATCGATGCGATGTGCGCCGAGCACCCAGGACTGCATCTGTGGGTCGTTGATGGCCAGTCGCACGCAGCCATGGAAGCGGCTGACGTCATCCTGCTGGCCAGCGGTACGGCCACGCTGGAAGCGGCGTTGTACAAGAAGCCGATGGTCATCACGTACAAGGTGCCCTGGCTGACGGCGCAGATCATGAAGCGCAAGGGTTATCTGCCGTACGTGGGGCTGCCGAACATCCTGTCCGGCCGCTTTGTCGTACCGGAATTGCTGCAGGATGACGCAACGCCCGAGGCACTCGCGCGTGAAACGTTGCTGCAGTTGAGCGACCATGGCAACGCGACGTTCCTGCGGGAACACTTCACGCAGATGCACCTCACGCTCAAGCAGAACATGGCGGAGATCGGCGCGAAAGTCGTGGTCGATCTGCTGCGCAGTCGCGGTAAGCTTTGAGCCCATGGCGTCCCGCAAACCCAATCCCGACCAGCTTGGCCTGCTGCTCTCGCAAGAGCCGGCGGCCAAGCGTGCGCGTCGCATCCTTTGTGGTGTGGACGAGGCTGGACGCGGGCCATTGGCAGGACCGGTGACGGCTGCGGCGGTCGTTCTCAATCCGCGCAAGCCGATCAAGGGCTTGGCCGACTCCAAAGTCCTGACCGCCAAGAAGCGCGAGGCGCTGTACGACGAGATCGTCGAAAAGGCGCTCGCCTGGCACGTGGCCGAAGCCACCGTCGAGGAAATCGATCGCATCAACATCCTGCACGCGACCATGCTGGCCATGCAGCGTGCGGTGCAGGGCGTGGCCGCGTTGGGCACGCTGCCCGACCTCGTGCAGGTGGATGGCAATCGCTGCCCACAGATCGCGTTTGCGGTGGAGGCCATCGTCAAGGGCGATGCGCTGGTGCCGGCCATTTCAGCGGCATCCATCCTGGCGAAGGTGACGCGCGATCGCCAACTGGCGGCGCTGCATATCGAGTTTCCGCTCTACGGTTTTGACGTCCATGCCGGCTATGGCACGCCGCAGCATCTGGCGGCGATCGACCTGCATGGTGTGACACCCCATCATCGCCGCTCGTTCGCGCCCGTGCGTCGTGCGCTGGAAGGGATGAGCGCTATCAGTATCGAAACCACCGCTGCAGGCAGCGCTTGGGACGACTGACCTTTTTCTGCTGGGCCCATTCGTGAAGCACATCACTTCCCGCGACAACGCGGTGTTCAAGCATCTCAAGGCGCTTTCGGGCTCGACGCAGCATCGTCGGCGCGCGGGGCAATCCGTGCTCGATGGCGTGCATCTGGTCACGGCGTATCTGGATGCGGGCCACATGCCGGCACAATGCCTAGTTTCCGAGCGCCACATCCGGCACCCGGAAGTGGCCGCGGTGCTCGAGCGCGTTGATCCGGATACCGTCATTCTGCTGGCGGACACCCTGTTTGCTCAGCTCACCACCGTCGTCAACGGCGTCGATCTGATGGCCCTGGTCGAGACGCCGGAAGGCAAGTTGCCGCAAACCATTGATGTGGATTGCGTGATTCTTGATGGCATTCAGGATGCCGGCAACGTCGGTTCAATCTTGCGCTGTGCGGCTGCTGCCGGTGTGCGTGATGTGTTCATGACGCAGGGCTGCGCGTTCGCGTGGTCGGCCAAGACATTGCGCGCCGCCATGGGCGCGCATTTCCACCTGAACATCGTTGAACACTGCACGTTCGAGAGCGTGCATTCGCGGCTTCAAGTGCCGCTGTTGGCGACGTCGTCGCACGCCAAGCAGGCTGTATTTGATGTGCCGCTCAAGGCGCCCGTCGGCTGGGTGTTCGGAAACGAGGGCGCGGGCGTGTCAGAAGAATGGCTTTCTGCCGTGACGACGCCTGTGACGATTCCGCAACCGGGCGGCATGGAATCGCTCAATGTGGCTGCCGCAGCAGCCATCTGTCTGTTTGAGGCCGTGCGACAACGCCGCGCGGGCTAATCCCTCTTTTTCTCTATCGATTACCGGTCACACGGCGTTTTCAAACGCCAGAAAAGTCCCGCATTGACTTTGCCATTGAGTAATGGAACATTGAGCGCGGTGCCAATGAGCGCCCTCGATACCCACACTCAAGGAGACCGGCATGCCGAACCCCACCCTGGCGCGCGTCCATGTCGACGAACTCGCCCAGTTCCGCGAAATCCAGCAACTCGCCTACGCGTGCGTCGAGGCCGTCGGCGGGATGCTGCGCCCCGGCATGACCGAGAAGGACGCGGCCAAGCTGCTCACTGAGTGGCTCTGCGATCGTGGCGTCCAGGACTGGCTGCACAAGCCGTTCGCCTGGTTTGGCGATCGCACGGCGTTCCAAGGCTTTTCGGGCCTCACACACATGGCCGGCTTCAACCTGGCGTTCTTTCCGTCGTCGCGGCGGCTGGAGGAAAACATGCCGGTCATCCTGGACGTGGCGCCCGTGCGCAATGGCGTGATCGCCGATGTGGGCTATGCCATGTGCCTTGGCGAGAACGCCATCCTCGAACAACTGCAGGACGATCTGATGGCGCATCGCGAACTGATCGTGCGCATGATCCGCGAACGTCGGTCGATGGCCGACGTGGCACGCGCGGTGGACCAGCTCTGCATGAAGCAGGGCGTGGAGCCGCGTCACAAGGCGTATCCGTTCAAAGTGCTGGCGCATCGCGTGGCCAAGCTGGACAGCCCATCCAAGCCGCGTTTCGTTGCGCGGTTCGGGTTGAATGCCACGCGCAATCTGATCCTCGACCAGGTACGCAGTGGCAAGCAGGAAGGGTGGTCGCCGCTGTGGTCGATTGACCGTCGATCCGAACACGCGCCGGTGCCGGGCCTGTGGGCTGTCGAACCGCACCTGGGCTTCCACGGCGCCGGGGCCAAGTTCGAGGAGTTGCTCGTCATAACCGAAGACGACGCCTACTGGCTCGACGACGATCTGCCGCACGTGCGCCGCTGGCACCAGCGTCAGCTCGCGCAGCAGCGCGCCGCTTGACGTGCGAGGAGGCTCACATGAAAACGCTGCTTGAAGAGGCTCCGCTGGCGTTGTTCGAATCGACCGCAGCGGTTTCAACCAAAGACTATTCGGCGCGGACGGTGCAGTCCGGCAGCGTCGCGCTCGCCGTCAAGACCTGGGGCGACCCGGCGCATCCGACCGTCGTACTCGTGCACGGCTACCCTGACAACAGCGAGGTCTGGCACGAGATGGCACCGCTGCTCGCGCGCGACTACTACGTCATTGCCTACGACGTGCGTGGTGCCGGCAAGTCAAGTTCGCCCAAAGGGATACGCAATTACACCTTCGCGCGATTGACCGACGACTTCATCGCCGTGATCGATACGCTGAGCCCAGGCAAGCCCGTGCACCTGATCGCGCACGACTGGGGTTCGATCCAGTCATGGGAATTCGTGACGGAGGGGCGCCTGCGCGGGCGCATTGCGTCATACACATCGTGCTCAGGGCCTTGCCTGGACCACGTGGGTTACTGGATGCGCGCGCGACTGCTGCACCCCACGCCGTCGTCGCTGGGCAAGATGCTGGGGCAGCTCGTGCGCTCGTGGTACGTGTTGCTGTTTCATTTGCCGATCGTGCCGGAACTGAGCTGGCGCCTGTGGCTCGGGCGCGCGTGGCCGCATGTGCTGCGTCGCGTGGAGAAGACCGCCATCGTGCCGCGCGCCACGCAGACGGCCGATGGCGTGCGCGGTGTGTCGCTGTATCGCGCCAACTTCATCCGCAGCTTGTTCACGCCGCGCAAGCGTGTCGCCCACGCGCCGGTGCAGGTGATCGTGCCTACGCTGGACAAGTACGTCAGCCCCGCGTTGTCCGAAGACCTCTCGCGCTGGGTGCCGCAGTATTGGCGCCGTGAAGTGGTAGCGCGGCATTGGCTGCCCGTCACGCATGCCGCACGCATGGCGGAAATGGCGCGCGAGCTGATCGAGCATGCCGAGGGCAAGCCGGAATCCGGAGCACTGCAACGCGCGCGTCAGCATGGCGAGCGCAAACCGCTCTCCGGCAAGCTCGCTGTCATCACGGGGGCCGGTAGCGGCATTGGCCGTTGCGCGGCGCTGGAATTCGCGGATCAAGGCGCAGCCATTGTCGCCGTCGACATACGAGCCGAAGACGCAGAGCGCACCGCCAAGCTCATTCGCCTCACCGGCGGCAAGGCGTGGGCGCGTACCGCCGACGTCGGGAATGCCGAGCAGATGGAAACGTTGGTCGATTGGGTCGGCAAGGACCTCGGCGGCGCCGACATCGTCGTCAACAACGCGGGCATCGGCATGGCGGGCGGCATTGTCGACACGTCCGAGCGCGATTGGCAACGCATATTGCACGTGAACGTGTGGGGCGTGATCCATGGCGCCCGGCTGTTCGCCAAACAGATGGTCGCGCGCGGGCAGGGCGGGCACATCCTGAACACCGCATCGGCGGCTGCCTTTGCGCCATCGCGCGATCTTGCCGCTTATGCGACGACGAAGGCCGCGGTGCTGATGCTGTCCGAATGCATGCGCGGCGAGCTGGCAGGGCAGGGCATCGGCGTGTCGGCCATCTGCCCCGGTTTTGCCGAGACCGGAATCATGGCCTCTACCGTCTACGCCGGCACGACCGAGGCGAAACAGGCCCAGCTGCGCGCCCGCGCGACCAAGCTCTACCAGTTGCGCGGCCTCAAGCCCGAGACCGTGGCGAAAGCCATGTTCAGGGCGGTTCAGCGCAACAAGCCCGTTGTCACGATTGGCATCGAGGCGCACTCGTCGCGCTTCATCTCGCGCTATGCACAGTGGCTCAGCCGGCTGATCGCGCGCGTAAGCATGGCGGGGCATTGAGCCCGCGCAGGCAAGAACATCAGGAGACCACCATGACCGCGCCCGATTACTTCATCAAGGCCCGCCACGTTCGTTTCGACTGGAAGGACACGCCCATCCAATGGATTCCGGGCGACCCGTCCAGCACACACATCATCAACATCCTGAACCTGCTGTTTCCCGCCGGTGAGCTGTGGTTTTGCCGCGTCTACAACAAGGCGCTGCCACTGATTGCCGACACCAAGCTGCGCGCCGACGCCGAGGGGTTCCTGCGCCAGGAGGCCGTCCACTCGCGCTCGCATGGCGGCGTGCTGACGCACTACTACAAAGACCACGGCATCGATACCCAGCCTTTCACCAAGCGCCTCGACTGGCTGTTCTCCCAGGTGCTTGGCGAACAGCCGCTGGGTCTGAGGATCGGCCACACGCGCTTCTGGCTGCGGCAGCAGCTCGGCATCATCGCTGCGCTTGAGCACTTTTTCGGCTATCTGGGCAACTGGGTGCTCAATGCAAAGGGGCTGGATGCCGCCCACGCCGATCCTGTCATGCTGGACTTGCTGCGCTGGCACGGTGCAGAAGAGGTTGAGCACCGCACCGTCGCGTTCGACATCTTTCGGCACATGGGCGGCTCGTATCTTGAGCGCTGCTTCCACATGCTGACCACGATCCTGTTGCTGCTGTACTTCCTGGTGACGGGCTTCCGCTTCATGTTCAAGCGCGATCCGGGGGCGGGCAAGTTCCCTGGCTTTATCCGCGGCTGGTGGCATGGCTCGCGGCGTCACTGCCTGCCATCGTTCTGGAAAATGCTCGGGGCCGCGTTGCGCTATTTCCGGCCCAGTTATACGCCGCATCACGAAGGCTCGACCGAGCAGGCGCTGGCCTATCTGGAAACGTCGCCAGCAGCGCAAGCCGCGGCGCATGGCGGCAACTGGGTGCGCGATCGCGCCTGACTGGGCAGCAGAAAAGCAAAACGGCCGGTGCGATGCCGGCCGTTGCGTTTGAGGCTTGGGAGTACCGCGCGCTCAGTAGTTGTTGTGGTCCATCTTGACGTCCTGCAGGATCGTCGTGGCAATCTCTTCGATCGACTTATGCGTTGACGACAGCCACTTGATGCCCTCGCGCCGCATCATCGATTCGGCTTCATTGATCTCGTAGCGGCAATTTTCCAGGGCGGCATATTTGCTGCCTGGGCGACGTTCATTGCGGATTTCCGACAGGCGCTGAGGATCGATCGACAGCCCGAAAATCTTGCTCTTGTAGTCGTACAGCACCGTGGGCAGCTTGCCGCGCTCGAAATCGTCTGGAATGAGCGGGTAATTGGCCGATTTCACGCCATATTGCATCGCAAGGTACAGGCTGGTCGGCGTCTTGCCGCTGCGCGATACCCCCACCAGGATCACATCCGCCTCGGCCAAGTTCTTGTGTGACTGCCCGTCATCGTGCGCAAGTGAAAAGTTGATCGCTTCGATGCGGTTTTTGTACGCCTCGGTGTCGGCGTTCTGGTGAAAGCGGCCGATGGCGTGGGTCGACTTGAGGTTCAGCTCCTTCTCGAGCGGCTCGATGAAGGTCTGGAACATGTCCAGGATGGTGGCCTTGGCCCGATGGACGATCTCGTTTGCCTCGGCATCCACCAATGTGGTGAAGACGATCGGCCTGACCCCTTCGGCGTGAAACGCTTCGTTGATCTTTGCGACGGCAACATGCGCCTTGTCGATCGTGTCGACAAAGGGAATCCGCACCTGGCGGAATTTCATCTCAAACTGCGCCAGGATCGAGTGGCTGAACGTTTCTGCGGTGATCCCGGTGCCATCCGACACAATGAAAACGGTGCGGAACGGTGTGCGGTTGGGAGATGCGGTGGCGAAGTCGGTCATCGAAAACGAGGGGTTTTTACAGCACGCCAGCAGGAAATCGTGCTGCGGCACGGTAGAATAGCGGCGATCGTTTAGCTAAGCAATTCGGGCCTATCGCCTGCTGGGCAACGCCACGGCGGCAATCCTGGCAGGGCATCCGGATGGTTTAGCCAAGCGATTCGCGCGGCCAGACGACAAGAAGAAAGCCCCGTGCGCATCCGACCGGTTTTTCACTTAGTTTAGGGGCTTGTATGACTAACCTGTCGCAAGACGGCGCCTATGTGCTGCCGTTCGAGCAATTGCGGATGACCGATGTCGAGGTTGTCGGCGGTAAAAACGCTTCGCTGGGCGAGATGATTTCCCAGCTGGATGGCGCCGGCGTGCGCGTTCCAGGCGGTTTTGCCACCACGGCACTGGCGTTCCGCGATTTCCTTGCACACAACAACCTGACCGAGCGCATCTCGCAGCGCCTGGCCAGCCTCGACGTTGACGACGTCAAGGCGCTGGCTGCCGCCGGCAAGGAGATCCGCGAGTGGGTCGCCACCGCACCGTTCCAGCCTCGACTGGAGCAAGAGATTCGCGAGTCGTACGCTCGCGTGTCGGCCCGCGAAGGCGCCGAGGCATCGTTCGCGGTGCGCTCGTCGGCCACCGCCGAAGACTTGCCTGACGCGTCGTTCGCCGGTCAGCAAGAGAGCTACCTCAACGTTCTCGGCATCGACGATGTGCTCGACAAGATCAAGCACGTGTTTGCTTCGCTGTACAACGACCGTGCGATTTCCTACCGCGTGCACAAGGGCTTCGCCCATGATGTGGTGGCCCTGTCGGCCGGCATCCAGCGCATGGTGCGCTCGGACTGCGGCGCCTCGGGCGTGATGTTCACGATCGATACCGAATCGGGCTTCCAGGAGGTCGTCTTCATCACCTCTAGCTACGGCCTGGGCGAAACGGTGGTGCAGGGTGCCGTGAACCCCGACGAGTTCTACGTCTTCAAGCCGACGCTGGCCGCCGGCAAGTACCCGATCATCCGCCGCTCGATCGGTTCCAAGTTGATCAAGATGGAATTCACCGCGCCCGGCGAAGAAGGCCGCGTGAAGACCGTCGACGTGCCGGGCGAACTCCGCAACCGTTACTCCATCAGCGATGCGGATGTGACGGAGCTGGCCAAGTACGCCGTCATCATCGAGAAGCATTACGGTCGCCCGATGGACATCGAGTGGGGCCGCGACGGCAAGGACGGCAGGATCTACATCCTGCAGGCCCGCCCGGAGACGGTGAAGAGCCAGTCGCACGGTAAGGTGGAGCAGCGTTTCCGCCTGAAGGGCTCGGCACCGGTGCTGACCACCGGCCGCGCCATCGGCCAGAAGATCGGCACGGGTCCGGTGCGCGTGATCAACGATCCGGCTGAAATGGAGCGTGTGCAGCCCGGCGACGTGCTGGTTGCCGACATGACCGACCCGAACTGGGAGCCGGTGATGAAGCGCGCCTCGGCCATCGTCACCAACCGTGGCGGCCGTACCTGCCACGCGGCCATCATCGCGCGTGAGCTGGGTGTGCCGGCGGTGGTCGGCTGCGGCGATGCAACCGATCTGCTGAAGGACGGCACGCTCGTGACGGTCTCGTGCGCCGAAGGCGACGAAGGCAAGATCTACGACGGCTTGCTGGAAACCGAAATCACGGAAGTCCAGCGCGGCGAAATGCCGACGATCAGCACCAAGATCATGATGAACGTCGGCAACCCGCAACTGGCGTTCGACTTCTGCCAAATCCCGAACGGCGGCGTGGGCCTGGCCCGTCTGGAATTCATCATCAATAACAACATCGGCGTTCACCCGAAGGCGATCCTCGACTACCCGCAGGTTGACAGCGACCTGAAGAAGGCCGTGGAAAGCGTGGCTCGCGGCCATGCCAGCCCGCGTGCGTTCTACGTTGACAAGCTGGCCGAGGGCATTGCCACGATCGCCGCGGCGTTTTATCCGAAGCCCGTGATCGTGCGTCTGTCCGACTTCAAGTCCAACGAGTACAAGAAGCTGATCGGTGGTTCGCGCTACGAGCCGGACGAAGAAAATCCGATGCTGGGCTTCCGTGGCGCCTCGCGCTACATCGCCGAAGACTTCGCTGAAGCCTTCGAGATGGAGTGCCGTGCCATGAAGCGCGTGCGCGACGAGATGGGCCTGACCAACGTCGAAGTGATGGTGCCGTTCGTGCGCACGCTCGGCCAGGCTGAGAAGGTTGTCGAGCTGCTGGCCAAGTACGGTCTGAAGCGCGGCGAGAACGGCCTGCGCCTGATCATGATGTGCGAAGTGCCGTCCAACGCGATCCTGGCTGAGCAATTCCTGCAGCATTTCGACGGCTTCTCGATCGGCTCGAACGACTTGACGCAGCTTACGCTGGGTCTGGATCGCGATTCCGGCATGGAGCTGCTGGCCAAGGACTTCGACGAGCGCGATCCGGCGGTCAAGTTCATGCTGCAGCGTGCCATTTCCACTGCGCTGTCGATGGACAAGTACGTCGGCATCTGCGGCCAGGGCCCGTCTGACCATCCGGACTTTGCCGAGTGGCTGGCCAAGGAAGGTATCTCGTCGATCTCGCTGAACCCGGATTCGGTGATCGACACGTGGCAGAAGCTGGGTTCGGCTTAATTCCGACCTGGAGCGTCGTAAGACAAGGCGCGTATCCTGACGGGTACGCGCCAACAAGAACGCGAAGTGCCCGAGGGCGTCCAACGCTGACGGGGGCCGAGCGACATGCCCCCGCAGACGTGCAGCGTCGCGGGGGTTTTTTCATGGGATTCCGGGAGAGGGAGTATGTCGGCTCAGACCGTCTGGTTTTCTCTGGCCGTGCTTCTCGTCATCGGCGAGCTGATGACGGGGACGTTCTATCTGCTGATGGTGGCAATCGGGCTGGTTGCTGGCGGTCTCGCCGCGCTGATCGGCCTTGCGTTTCCTGCTCAGACCATCGTGGCCGCCATCGTGGCGGTGTTCGGCATCGTCGGGCTGCGGCGCACGCGCTACGGACGGACCACACGTGAGAGTGCCGCGCGCAATCGCAACGTCAATCTGGACATCGGCGAGACGTTGCGTGTCGATGCCTGGTCGCCAGAGCGCCGCGCGCGCGTGCAATATCGCGGCGCCGCATGGGATGTCGAACTTGCACCGCACGCATCGGCCGCCGCTGGCGAATTCCGGATCGTCGAAGTGCGTGGCAACGTGCTTGTCGTCGCGCCCAGGTAGCCGCCAACAACAACCAACAAGCCCAACCACGGAGGTTCTATGTTCGAGCTGGGGACTCTCGCGATCATCGTCCTGTTTGCCGCCATCGTGCTCATCGCGCAAGGCATCAAGATCGTGCCGCAACAGCACGCCTGGATTCTGGAGCGGCTGGGCAAATATCACGCGACGCTCTCGCCGGGGCTCAACATCGTGCTGCCCTTTGTTGATCGTGTGGCCTACAAGCACGTGCTCAAGGAAATCCCGCTCGACGTGCCGAGCCAGATCTGTATCACCAAGGACAACACGCAACTGCAGGTGGACGGCATCCTGTATTTCCAGGTGACCGACCCGATGCGGGCCTCATATGGCTCGAGCAATTTCGTGATCGCCATCACCCAGCTGGCGCAGACGACGCTGCGTTCGGTCGTCGGCAAGCTGGAACTGGACAAGACGTTTGAGGAGCGCGACTTCATTAACCACAGCGTGGTCAATGCGCTGGATGAGGCCGCATCGAATTGGGGCGTGAAGGTGCTGCGCTACGAAATCAAGGATCTGACGCCGCCGAAGGAAATCCTGCACGCCATGCAGGCGCAGATCACGGCCGAGCGTGAAAAGCGTGCGCTGATCGCCGCATCCGAAGGCAAACGCCAGGAGCAGATCAACCTGGCATCTGGTGCGCGCGAGGCCGCCATCCAAAAATCAGAAGGGGAACGGCAGGCCGCGATCAACAAGGCGCAGGGCGAAGCGGCGGCGATTCTGGCGGTGGCTGAAGCCAACGCGCAGGCAATCCAGAAGATCGGTCAGGCCATTCGTACCGAGGGCGGCGTCGATGCCGTCAACCTGAAGGTGGCGGAAGAGTATGTCAGCGCGTTCGGCAACCTGGCCAAGCAGGGCAACACGCTCATCGTGCCGGGCAACATGGGCGACCTGAGCACGATGATTGCGTCAGCGTTGACGATTGTGAAGCAGCAACGGCCGAGCGCGTAAAAGTCGGGAAGCGAGAGGGCTCAGGCCTTCTCGCGCATGAGGCGCGCCTTTTCGCGCTGCCAGTCGCGGTCCTTCTCGGTTTCGCGCTTGTCGAACTGTTTCTTGCCTTTAGCGAGGCCGATTTCGCACTTTACGCGGCCGCGCGTGTAGTGCAGGTTGAGCGGCACGAGCGTGTAGCCGCGCTGCTCCACCTTGCCGATGAGCTTCTTGATCTCTTCGGCGTGCAGCAGCAGCTTGCGGGTGCGCACGGGGTCTGGATTGACATGCGTGGAGGCCGATTGCAGCGGGCTGATATGGGCCCCGATCAGAAACAGTTCGGCGTTGCGGATGACAACGTAGCCTTCCTTGATCTGCGCACGGTTGGCCCGGATGGCTTTCACCTCCCAGCCCTCAAGAGCCATGCCTGCTTCGTAGCGCTCTTCGATGAAGTAATCGAAAAAGGCCTTTTTGTTGTCGGCGATGGTCATATTTTTGAATATGCGGTGCGCGCTTGGGGTGACGATCCCTGCATGCGCTGCGATAAAATGGCGAGTTTAACAAATCCGCCGCAATCCCAGCCGGGACGCGGCACGCAAAGCTTTCGGATCACGCATGGCAGACGTTGAAAAAACCGTGTTGATAGGCTACTCGGCCGAACAGATGTTCGACCTGGTCACCGACGTCAAGGACTATCCGAACTTCCTGCCATGGTGCGGCGGCGTTGAAATCTACGAACAGACGGAAACGTCACTCGACGCGCGTGTGGACATCGCCTTCAAGGGCATTCATCAGTTCTTTCGCACGCGTAACGTGCAAATACGGCCCACTCGCATTGATATGACGTTCGCAGATGGGCCTTTCAAGTCGTTCACCGGTTTCTGGATCTTCACGCCGCTGCGCGCGGATGCCTGCAAGATCAACTTCCACCTGCATTACGAGTTTTCGAGCGTGATTCTGGAAAAGCTGATCGGTCCGGTGTTCAGCATGATTGCCAACACCTTCGTCGATTCGTTCGTCAAACGCGCTGAGACGGTGTATGGCGAATCCTGATTCCAACGTCGTGATCGACGTGATGGTCTGCCTGGCGACGGTCACGCCGCCGCGGCTCGTCAATGTGCAAGTGCCGGCGCAGGCGACGGTGGCTGACGCCGTGCATGCGTCCGGCTTGCTCAACGGCCTGGATCTGACCATCGATACCTGCCGGCTGGGCGTTTACGGCAAGCGCAAGACGCCGGATGCCGCATTGCATGCGCGCGATCGGGTGGAAATCCTGGGTCCGCTGATCGCCGATCCGAAAACGGCTCGCCGGCGGCGTGTGCAGAAGGTGCGGGCCACCGGCACGCGCGAAGGGCTGAAGTGGCTGCGCAACGAGGCGCCGCCCAAAGACGACGTCCTCGAGTAAGTCTTAGCCGCAGTTCTGGTCCAGCACAGCTTGGTTACGCTGAATGGCTTGGGCGCGCTGGTTGTCATCCATATACGAAAGCGACCCATCCGGCTGCGGCGTGGCATAGCGGCGACCGCCTTGCAGGTAGGCGGTGTCGGCGCGAAGGCGCTGGCATTCTGCCTGCTTGCGCTGGGCCTGCTCCGCCTGCTTGGCTTCGTCCTGTTCCTTCTTGGCGCGGTCGGCCATGCGCTTGCGTAGCTCTTCGTCCGGGTTGGACGCGGCGACGCCGGAGGCCGCCTGGCCGGGTTTCGCGGCGGCGTTCGGGTCTGTTGCCTTGACGCCCGAGGCCGGCGCGGAAAGCGCCTCGTAGGCCGTGGCCGTGCGGCTGTTCGGGTTGCGGATGATGCGGCTGGGTGGCACCGACGGCGGCGGTGCGGCGTCGCTGTAGACCATGTGGCCCTTGTCATCGCGCCATTGCCAAGCCCATTGCGCCTGGGCAACCGGGCAAGCAAGGGCGATCAGGGTGGCGGTGGCAGGCAACAGGACGTGCAGTCGTTTCATGAAGTTCTCGTTCGTGGACTGCCGACGGCGCGCTGGCCGACCCGACGACGGCCCCTCGACGCGCACGGGAGCCCGGTGGCGTGATCGCCACTCGCCAATTTAGGCCGACGGCCTGGCTTGGCCTGTCGACTCGCCCCCCGGCAAGGCGCCCAGTTTATGCAGACTTGTCGTTGGCGTGCAAGCGCACCGACCAGCCGACACCCGCAATCAGCAAGGCGATTGCGGCCATCTCAAGCAGACGCGGCCAGCGGCCGTCATACACGAAGCCATATGCCAGCGCGAACAGCGTCTCGAACACGATCATCTGGCCCGACAGCGTAAGCGGCAGCCGTCGGGAGGCGATGTTCCACAAGTTGTTGCCGATCAGCGACGCGCCGAGTGCTACGGCGGCATTGACCGCCCAGAACGTGCTCCAGTCACGTCCGCCGGTATTCAGCCAGCTTGTACCAACCGAGAGCAGGGCCATCAAGGTCAAAGCGGCCGACAGAATGCCGCTCGAAATGCCATACAACGCAGACCATTCGTTGCTGGAGAAATGCGGATTGCGCTGCAGGTAGCGGGCATTGTCCACGGCATACCAGGTCCAGCTGCAAAGCGCGCCCACTGCGCAAGCGATGCCGGCAATGCGTTGCCAGACCGGCCGGACGTTCGTGGCTGCCGTTTCTGCTTGATGGCCAAACAGATCGACGTTGATGCAGACGATGCCAGCAGCGACAACCAATAGCGGCCAGATCAGCCGGGAGAGCGGCACGGCGCCGTGATCGCGCCGGCCAAGCATGGTCACCGTGATGGGCAGGATGCCAACGATGAGTGAGGTGGGTGCAACGCCAGCCAGTTGCACGCCAAACGCCACGAGAACGAAGTAAACAAGATTGCCGCTGCAGGATTGCATCACCAGCGCCAGGCAATCGGCGCGGGTAATCTTACGGGCAATGCGGGGAAGGATTGGAGCAGCGGCAATGACTGCGATGGCGCCGTAGGCGAGGTAGCGGCCGAGGGTCAGTTCCCACGGTGAAAACGCAGGTAGCGCGCGGGGTGCAATAAAGACCATGCCCCACATCGCCCCGGCCAGCAGGGCGCACAATACGCCAATTCCCATTCGAACACTCGCGAGGCTGATTCGGCGCGGCCGCTGGCGGCGCAGGGCGCTGGAGGTGCGTGCGCGAAGAAAAATTTATCGAGCATAGCACGGGTCTCTACAACCGTGGGGCGAATTCCCGTATAATCCGATTTTGCGCCTAGAGGAAATTGCTATGCGTCTTGTCCAGAAAGCACTCACGTTCGATGATGTGCTGCTCGTCCCGGCCTACTCGGCCGTCCTGCCCCGCGATACGTCCCTTCGCACCAAGCTCACCCGTTCGATCGAACTTGCCATTCCGCTCGTCTCCGCCGCCATGGATACGGTTACGGAAGCGCGGCTCGCCATCGCCATGGCGCAGCAAGGTGGCATCGGTATCGTCCACAAGAATCTGAAGCCCGAAGAACAGGCGCGCGAAGTCGCCAAGGTCAAGCGCTTTGAATCGGGCGTGCTGCGCGACCCGATCACCATCGGTCCGGACATGAAGGTCCGCGATGTGATGGCGCTGTCGGCACAGCATGGCATTTCGGGTTTCCCGGTGCTGGAAGGCAAGAAGGTGGTGGGCATCATCACCAACCGCGATCTGCGTTTCGAAGAAGAGCTGGACGCCCCGGTGCGCGCCAAGATGACGCCGAGCGAGAAGCTCGTCACCGTCAAGGAAGGCGCTTCGCTGGAAGAGGCCAAGCGCCTGATGAACAAGCACCGCCTGGAGCGTGTGCTGGTGGTGGGCGAGGCTTTCGAGCTGCGTGGCCTGATCACCGTCAAGGACATCCAGAAGGCCACCGAATATCCGCTGGCGTCGAAGGACGAACGCGGTTCGCTGCGCGTGGGTGCGGCGGTGGGCGTGGGCCCGGATAACGATCTGCGTATCGATTTGCTGGTCAAGGCCGGTGTGGACGTGATCGTGGTGGACACTGCGCACGGCCACAGCCAGGGCGTACTGAGCCGCGTGCGCTGGATCAAGGACAACTATCCGCAAGTGCAGGTGATTGGCGGCAACATTGCCACGGGCGACGCAGCCAAGGCGCTGGTCGACCATGGCGCGGATGGCGTGAAGGTTGGCATTGGCCCGGGCTCGATCTGCACGACGCGGATTGTCGCTGGCGTGGGCGTGCCGCAAATCTTTGCCGTGTCCAATGTGGCCGAGGCACTGAAGGGCACCGGCGTTCCGCTCATCGCTGACGGCGGTATCCGTTACTCGGGCGACGTCGCCAAGGCCCTGGCTGCCGGCGCGCACACCGTGATGATGGGCGGCATGTTTGCCGGTACGGACGAATCCCCAGGTGAGGTGTTCCTGTTCCAAGGTCGCTCGTACAAGAGCTACCGCGGCATGGGCTCGGTGGGCGCGATGAAGGACGGCGCTGCCGACCGTTACTTCCAGGAAGACAACACCGCCAACGTCGACAAGCTGGTGCCCGAAGGCATCGAGGGCCGCGTGCCGTACAAGGGCTCCGCGTTGCCGATCGTGCATCAACTCACGGGCGGCGTTCGCTCGTCGATGGGCTACTGCGGTTGCGCGTCGATTGCCGAATGGCACGAGAAGGCCCAGTTTGTCGAGATCACCGCTGCCGGCATGAACGAATCGCATGTGCACGACGTGCAGATCACGAAGGAAGCGCCGAACTATCACCGCGACTGATCGGTTGCCGATCACCGCATACAAGATAGAAGGCACGCAGTACTGCCGCCGGGGCGCGCGGGCGCTCCGGCCGAATCAACCGGTGGCCGAAGCACGGGCGGCCGCCCGCAACTGGAGACGATGATGAAAGCGCTTTTGCGACTCGTTCTGTTTCTGGATGCGGCTGTCGCACTGTGCGTCGGTCTCGTCCTGCTGGCTTCACCAATGACGTCCATCTTCGGCGCGCTGCAATTGCCGCAGCCGGAGCCGGCGATGTACGGCCAGCTGCTCGGTGTCACGCTGATTGGCGTGGCCTGGCTGCTGTGGCACGCCACCGTCAACGGGCAACTGACGACCGCCGTGGCGCAGGTGGTCGGTCATGTGAACCTGGCGGTCGCCGTGCTGGTGATCGCCTGGCTGCTGTTCTTCCACTTGCCGGTGGACGGCGCCGGCCGCATCTGGCTGCCGACGTTTGCTGCGGTGCTGGCGGCGTTTTCCGCTGTGCAGATTCCCGCCTCGCGCCGTGTGCGCACCCATGAGCGCGTGCGCGCGCAAAAGGCCCGGGAAGACGCCGCGGCCGCGCGCGAACGCGAACGCGCAGAAAAGGCGCAACGCAAAGAACCTGGCTACATGCCGCCTCCGGGCTACGGCCCCGGCACTGAAGTCGACACGATTGCCGATTCCATCCCTCCACAACATGCACGACAAAGTCCTCATCCTTGATTTCGGCTCGCAGGTCACGCAACTGATTGCGCGGCGCGTGCGTGAAGCACACGTCTACTGCGAGATCCACCCGAACGACGTGTCCGACGCCTTCGTGCGCGAGTTCGCGCCCAAGGCGATCATCCTGTCCGGCAGCCATGCCAGCACGTACGAAGACCATCAGCTGCGCGCCCCGCAGGCCGTGTGGGACCTGGGCGTGCCGGTGCTCGGCATCTGCTACGGCATGCAGACCATGGCCGTGCAGCTGGGCGGCAAGGTGGAGTGGAGTGACCACCGCGAATTCGGTTACGCCGAAGTGCGTGCACATGGCCACACGCGTCTGCTCAAAGACATCCAGGACTTCGCCACGCCGGAAGGCCACGGCATGCTCAAGGTCTGGATGAGCCACGGCGACAAGGTTACGGAACTGCCGCCCGGCTTTAAGCTGCTGGCCTCGACGCCGAGCTGCCCGGTCGCCGGTATGGCCGATGAGGCACGTGGCTATTACGCCGTGCAGTTTCACCCGGAAGTTACGCATACCGTGCAAGGCCGCGCGATGCTCGAGCGCTTTGTTCTGGAAATTGCCGGTGCCAAGCCCGACTGGGTCATGCGCGACCACATCGACGAAGCCGTCAAGGCCATCCGCGAGCAGGTCGGTGATGAGGAGGTGATCCTCGGCCTGTCGGGCGGTGTGGATTCATCGGTGGCAGCGGCGCTCATTCACCGTGCGATTGGCGACCAACTCACCTGCGTGTTTGTCGACCACGGCCTGCTACGTCTTGACGAAGGCAAGATGGTGATGGACATGTTCGCCGGCCGCCTGCACGCCAAGGTCGTGCACGTGGACGCCTCCGAGCAGTTCCTCGGCCACCTGGCCGGCGTGACGGACCCGGAAGCCAAGCGCAAGATCATCGGCCGCGAGTTCGTTGAAGTGTTCCAAGCCGAAGCCAAGAAGCTCAGCAACGCCAAGTGGCTGGCGCAGGGCACGATCTACCCGGACGTGGTGGAATCGGGCGGCACCAAGACCAAGAAGGCGACGACGATCAAGAGCCACCACAACGTGGGCGGCCTGCCGGAAACGCTGGGGCTGAAGCTGCTCGAACCGCTGCGCGATCTGTTCAAGGACGAAGTGCGTGAGCTTGGCGTGGCGCTGGGCCTGCCGCACGAGATGGTCTATCGCCATCCGTTCCCGGGGCCGGGTCTGGGCGTGCGCATTCTGGGCGAGGTCAAGCGTGAATACGCAGACCTGCTGCGCCGTGCCGACGCCATCTTCATCGAAGAACTGCGTGGCACCAAGGCTACGGCGCAAGACGCGGCCGCCGGCCTGTGCGGTGAAGGCGATGTCGGCAAGAGCTGGTACGACCTGACCAGCCAGGCGTTTGCCGTGTTCTTGCCGATCAAGTCCGTCGGCGTGATGGGCGATGGCCGTACGTACGACTACGTCACTGCGCTGCGTGCTGTGCAGACCACCGATTTCATGACCGCACATTGGGCGCATTTGCCGTACACGCTGCTGGGCCGTGTGTCGAACCGCATCATCAATGAAGTGCGCGGGTTGAGCCGGGTCGTGTATGACGTGTCGGGCAAGCCGCCTGCGACGATCGAATGGGAGTGAGATTCACCTCCCACGTCGGAAGAAGCCCGCGTTATGCGGGCTTTTTTTTGTCCTTACAGTTGGCTGTCCAGCGCCTGCCGAGAAGCTACCGGAATGGCGTCTACACCTCCAGCGACCAGCCTTGGTTGTCCACGTTCTTTTCGTCACGGTAGACCCACCGTGCGCCGCATGTGGGGCACGAGAACGTGCTGATCGTGACCGGACGCGCGGAGGGGGACTTGATGCGCTGCGTGTCGGTGATTCTCAGCAAAGCATGGCCTGGCGCGCCGCGCTTATGGAGTTCGATTGCGGCGCAAGCCGAGCAGAGTGTCATGCTGATGGGTCTCTCAAGGGGCATGCCAACTGGGGCGTGCTGGCTCAACGGTGGGGAGCAGGGGAAGGTCAAAGGTGCAGCTTATCCAATTATTTGTTGACGCGGGTCTGAAATATCTGTAGAAACCATCCTCGCAGGATCTTCAAGCAGTTACTCCGATGTTCTGGGTTGTCACACCAAGCGGTGCTTCCTTTGCTCCATGTTTCTTCCTTGATTGTCGTGCCTGATGAGCACAGGCTCATGCAGAACTTTTTAGGATATCCAACATGGAAACCGGCACAGTAAAGTGGTTCAACGACTCCAAGGGCTTCGGCTTCATCACCCCGGACGCAGGCGGCAACGATCTCTTCGCTCACTTCTCTGAAGTTCAGGGTAGCGGGTTCAAGTCCCTCCAAGAGGGCCAGAAGGTTCGCTATGTTGCAGGCGTTGGCCAGAAGGGCCCGGCTGCCACGAAGATCGAAGCGATCTGATCGGTCGTTCATCTGCCAAGAAAAAACCCCGCATCGCGGGGTTTTTTTTCGACACAACGTCGATCTGCTCAAGACGCGCTTTGCCCCAGCGTCGGAGGCTCTTGCCGCGGTAGGTGAATCTGCCGTCGCATCACATAGACGGCAACCGCTGCCGCAAGCAGGCCCGAGAGCGCTCCCACACCAAGTGACCAGCGCGGGCCGAGATGGTCTGCCACCCAGCCCACGATCGGCGCGCCGATCGGGGTGCCGCCCAACGCGATGGCCACGCGCAACGCCATCACCCGACCACGCATGGCTGGTTCGGTCGAGAGTTGCATCAGGCTGTTGCTCGTGTTGGTAAACGTCAGCGCCGCCATGCCGGTGATGACGAGCGCGGCAGCAAACAGCCAATAGCCCGGTGCGATGGCCGCCAACGTGCACCCCAGCCCGAACATCGCAGCGCCGATCAGCAGCGACTTGAACTCCAGCCGCTTGCGCCCCGCGGCGAAAAGCGCGCCGGATATCGTGCCGATCGCCATCATCGACGACAACACGCCGTAGCCGCGCGCATCCGAGTGGAAGACGCTCGCGGCCATTGTCGAGATGAAGATTGGGAAGTTCAACCCGAATGTGCCAATCAGGAACAGCATGACCAGCATGGCCTTGAGATCGGGGCGAGCCCACACGTAACGGATGGCCTCGGCAAAGCCGCCTTGCGAGCGCCGTGCCCGCGCATTCGGGCGCAGTTCGGATTTGCGCAGGAAAAAGAGCGAAGCCAGCACCGCGATGAACGAAAGCCCATTGGCCAGGAATGCCCAGCCTGTACCGATGGTGGCGATGGCCATGCCCGCCGCCGCTGGCCCGACCATGCGACCCGCGTTGAACGAGGTCGAGTTGAGCGCAACCGCATTGGGCAGATCGCCGTCGCCCACCAGTTCTGCCACGAACGTCTGGCGGACCGGGGCATCGAACGCCGACGCGCAGCCGGATAGAAACGCCAGCAGGTAGACGTGCCAGAGCTGAATAATGCCCGTCACGGTCAGCAGCCCGAGAATCAGCGCCAGTACGCCCGATGTCGCCTGGGTGGCCATCAGCAGCTTGCGTTGGTTGTAGCGGTCTGCGGCAACGCCCGTCCACGGCAACAGCAGAAGCTGCGGGCCGAACTGCAGCGCCATCACCGTGCCCACCGCAGAAGCGTTGTGGTGCGTGAGCTGCGTCAGCACCAGCCAGTCCTGTGCGGTGCGCTGCATCCACGTGCCCACGTTGGACACAAGCGACCCCACGGCCCACAAGCGGTAGTTGAAAACCCGCAGTGAGCGGAAGACGCCTGTTGCTGGCGTACTTGCCGATGTGTTCATTGGTGTTCCGGCAGACCGCTGCCGAGATTGCCTCCGTTGAACCGGCCAAAGCGCCGTGCCAGCGGCACGCCGAGCGCCAGGATGCCCAACCCGATCGCAACGGCATCGGTTGTGTTTCGCAGGTGGAAATCACCAACCCGCAGGACGAGGACGTAACCGACGGCCAGATTGAACGCCCCCCACAGCACATTCACCGTAGAAGACGAAAGACCTTCGCCGGGCGGCGTTGCGAATGGGCTCTGAAATGGTTTGCCTGCGATACCGAAGACGAAGTGCGGCACAGCGTTGGCGAGGAATGCGCCGCCGAAAAACCAAGAGATGAGATGCGACCATGCCATGCCGACACTCCGGATCAGGAACAGTAAAAGAGGCTCAAAACTCTGCCAGCCGTTGCAGCAACGTCACGGCCTTCGCCAGCTCAGCTTGCTCGGCGGCGGACAGTTGCGCCTGCAGTGCGCGGAACAGCCAATCGTCCTTCGCGGCGCGGCTTTCCCTGAGTGCTTTCCGAAAGCCCGGCGTCAATTCGATGAGCGTTTGCCGGCCATCCGTCGGATCGGGCTTGCCGACAACTGCGCCCATTGCTTCCAGTGCTGCAACGGTGACCCGCATCGACTGCGGCTTCACACTGCCGGCCCGCGCAAGCGCAGACACGGTGGCCGGGCCATCACGGTCCAGGCGCAGCAGAACCGACTTTTGCGCGTGGGTGAGATCGTTTGGGTGGACTTGTTCGCGCAGGCGCCGGGACAGCTTGCCCAGCGCAATGCGCAGATCGCCGGCCAGCGCGGCGGGCGGCGCGGGCTCGGTGGAGGAGGGTGATTTAGCCATGCCGCGAGCATAGCATCAATACAGTTTAACTGTGCAGTTAAGCTGTAATGTTATGCGCGGGCCACGCAAACAAGAAGGCCCGCATTTGAGCGGGCCTCGTTCCTTCCGTGTGCGGTATCGCTACTATGCCGCCTGCTTGCGGGGCCGCCGTACCGCGCGAATCTTTCCGGTGGTGCCGCCACCGCAGAAAAACTGATCGGCGCCATCCGACTCGAGTCCTGACACAGTGATGCCGGCTGGCATGTCAAGCTGCTCCAGCACTTCGCCGGTTTGCGGATCGATATGCCGCAGCTCGCTCGTATCGCCTTCCCATGTGGCGTGCCAGAGTTCGCCGTCGACCCACGTGACACCAGTTACGAAGCGGTTGGATTCGATGGTGCGCAACACCTTGCCGGTTTCCGGATCGATCTGGCGGATCTTGCGCTCACGGTAGTGACCGACCCACAACGTGCCTTCGGCCCAGGCGAGGCCCGAGTCTCCGCCCGCGCCTGGCGCGGGAATCGTGGCGAGCACGGCGCCGGTTTGCGGATCGATCTTCTGGATGCGGTCTTCGGCGATCTGGAACAGGTGCCGTCCATCGAACGCGGTACCGGCATGGGCCGGCACGTCGATGGAGCGCTGCGTCTTTCCGCTGTCGGGGTCAAGTTCCTTCAACTGACCGCCGGCAGCAAACCAGACGTGTTGACCATCGTAGGTCACGCCGCCGACGTTCTCTGCGCCAGGGAATGGGCCGTATTCGCGCACGACTTCGGCGGTGGATCGTTTCATGTTGGACTCGCTGGGGTCGGTTGTGGAGCCTTCATCCTAGTCACTTGGCAGCGGTGCGGGGAGTAACAAGGTGGTCGCGAATCCGGGTACCGGCGGCGTCACCCAGCGGCGCGCGCGCCCGCGTCCGAAGAACTGCACCTTGCCGGCGGCGGCCAATGCGTCGAGCGCGCGCTGTACGGTGCGCTGGCTGGCCCCGAGGGCCAATGCCAATGCAGAGCTGGACCACGATTCCCCATCGGCCAGGCACGCCAGCACGGCGGCGTATTGCTCGTCGACGGGTTGCGCGAGCACCACCACCTTTTGCGCCGCGTGGGGTTGCAGCGCGAATCCTTGCATGGTCGCCTTGACCGTGCCCAACGCACCAAGTGCCGTGCGCAAACGCCCCATCTCCACGCGCAGTCGCACGCGGTGCGATTCGTCGGGATGCCGGGTGCGGAACGCCCGGGCGATGAGGGCGTCTCGGGGGACATCTTCGGGCCACGCTTCGGCAAGTGCTCGCGCTAGCGTGAACAGCACGGGCCGCGTGGCAAGTGGGACGACCGCATCGATGTGTCGGATGGCGAGTCGGCATGCATCCACCACCAGCGCGTCCGACGCAAAGAGGGCTTCGACATCATCAAGGCGCAGGACGCGTTCTTCGCCGCGCGAGATGAGGCGCGCAGCCGGTGCGCTCAAGGCGAGGGCGGCACGTTCGACTTCGGCGGTGAGCGTCGGGATGCCGGCCTGACGCGCCGCGATATCTGCGTCGCTCAAGGCAGCGCGTGCGGCAGCGGTCTGCAAACGTCGGATGGCAATGCCGGCGACGACAAGCGCATGCGCCGCCCGCAAGACCGGAGGAAGATGCGCCGGGGTTAGCGCCGCGAGCGCAGCTTCTGCATCGTCCAGGCGGCCGATCAGCAGCAGGCGGCGGATGCTGAGATACCGCGCGTGTGCGGCGTTGACGTGATCGCCATGCGCCTCCAGCGTGGCGCATGCCGCGTCGAGGGTTTTGGCGGGCCAGCCCAGATCGCGCGAAGCAAGGGCGACTTCGGCTTCCGCGACGATGCAGCGTGCGCGTGCCAAGGCTTCCCGCGAGCCGAATGCGCGGGCGGCGCGACGCAACAGGAGTTTGGCGCGTGCCAGGTCACCGAGCTGTGCCATGGCGATGCCGCGCAGCGCGAGTGCTGGCGCGTCGTCACGCAAGGCGACGCGGTTCAGCGCTCCGAATGGGTCACCGGCAGCGAGTGCGCGGGCTGCAGCCGTGATCAATGAATCCATTCGAATCCCGCCACACTTGTCACTCCCGCCGTTTGGGGTCGGCGCCTAATCTAGCACACGACCACTCACCCAAAACGGAGGCAAGCATGAGTGCAACACACCCGACCGCAACCCGCGCAACCTGGCTGGCAGAGCGCATTGAACTGCTCAAGGCCGAGAAGGAACTCACGCGCCGCAGCGACGAACTCGCGCGCCGCCGGCAGGCGCTGCCGTGGGTCCGCATCGACAAAACCTACCGCTTTGAAACCGAGAACGGCAGCGCCTCGCTGGCCGATCTATTTGGCGGGCGCTCGCAACTGCTGGTCTATCACTTCATGTTCGGGCCGGACTACAAGGCGGGCTGCCCCTCGTGCTCGATGATTGCCGATGGCTTTGACGGTTTCGTCACGCATCTGGCGAACCACGACGTGACGCTGATGGCGGTGTCGCGCGGGCCACTGACCAAGCTGCTGGAGTACCGGGAGCGGATGGGCTGGCGTTTTCCGTGGGCGTCGTCGGTGGGCAGCAATTTCAACTACGACTTCAACGTCTCAATCACAGAAGACCAGCAGCGCGCAGGCAGCGCCGATTACAACTACGTGCGCGGCAGCCACGTGATGGATGCATCTGACTTGCCCGAACCTGTGCAGCAGTTCGCCAGCATGTGCGGCACCGACGCGCCCACCTATGTGCGCGATCGGCCTGGCATGAGCGCGTTCGTGCTGGAAGACGGTGTCGTGTACCACACGTATTCCACCTACGCGCGCGGCCTCGACGGCTTGTGGGGCGCATACCAGTGGCTCGATCGCGCGCCGCTCGGCCGCAACGAAACCGGTGTCTGGTGGCGTCGCCATGACGAGTACGCTCAGCAGCGTTGAGCTGCCACGCGAGCATGCAGTGTCCGAGCGCGGCTTCCTGGCCGTCTCGGCATTGCTGTTCATCGCCAGCACGGCAGCGACGGTGGCGTGGTGCGACGCCATGCCGGCCATGGCCGCGATGCCGATGGCGTGGATGCCGATGTGCGGTCAGACGTGGTGGAGTTTTGCCGCGTCCTTCATTGGTATGTGGACGGTGATGATGGTGGCGATGATGCTGCCGTCTTTACTGCCGATGCTGCGGCGGTATCGCGTTGCGCTTCACATGACGGGCAAGCCGGATGTTGATGCGCACACCGCGTTGGCAGGCACGGCGTACTTTGCCGTGTGGGGGCTGATCGGCGCGATGGTCTTTGCGCTGGGCGCCGCGGTGGCCCAGCTTGAAATGACGTGGCCCGTGCTGGCGCGCGCGTTGCCGGCTACCAGCGGTGCAGTCGTTCTTGCGGCCGGTGCACTGCAGTTCAGCGCATGGAAGGCCCGGCAGCTTGCAGGGTGCCGAACGGCGCCTGCACTGGGCAGTACAGCGTGGCGATATGGCTTGCGCCTCGGCATGCGCTGTGCCTGCTCTTGCGGGGGCCTCACGGCAATCCTCCTTGTGATCGGCGTCATGGATCTGCGCGCAATGGCCGCGGTGTCAGCGGCGATCACGCTGGAGCGCCTGGCGCCCGCCGGTGACCGCGTAGCCCGCTGCATTGGTGCTGTGGCGATCGTGGCGGGGTTGCTCCAGTTGGCTTCCGCCGCGTTGCCATGATTGGCCGTATTGCTTATCCCCGATCAGGCGTGCCAGGCACGTGCCTCACATCACCGCGCCAAGCTGCCACGGCACGAACTCGTTGTCGCCCAGGCCATTGAGTTCGCTCTTGGTGTGGTTGCCCGACGCTGTGGCCAGCATCAGTTGGAACAGCGCCTGGCCGGCCTGTGCAATGCTGAGGCGGCCATCGACGATGCCGCCGCAGTCGTAATCCATATCCAGCTCCATGTGCCGGAAAAGCGTGCTGTTGGTGGCCAGCTTCAAGGAGGGCACCGGCTTGCAGCCATAGGTGGACCCGCGGCCCGTTGTGAAGCAGATCAGGTTGGCGCCACCTGCAACTTGGCCCGTGGCTGAGACTGGGTCGTAGCCGGGTGTGTCCATGAAGACGAGGCCGTGCGCCTGCACAGGCTGGGCGTATTCATACACGGCCATCAGCCCGCTGCTGCCGCCCTTGGCAACCGCGCCGAGCGATTTTTCCAGGATGGTCGTGACGCCGCCGGCCTTGTTGCCGGGCGAAGGGTTGTTGTTCATGTCGGCGCCCAGCGTGCTGGTGTAGTGCTCCCACCAGGCCAACCGTTTCATCAACGCATCGGCCACGGCAGGCGTTGCGGCGCGTGCAGTCAACAGATGTTCTGCGCCATAGATCTCGGGCGTTTCAGATAGCACTGCGGTGCCTCCGTGTCGCACAAGCAAATCCACCGCGGCGCCCAGCGCAGGGTTGGCGCTGATGCCGGAATAGCCGTCCGACCCGCCGCATTGCAGGCCTACCGTCAAGTGGCTTGCCGGGACGGTGCTGCGTTGCACCTGGTTCGCGATCGGCAGCATGTCGCGCAGCATGGCCAAGCCGGCAGCAATCGCCTCACGCGTGCCGCCTTCTTCCTGGATCGTCAGCGAGGCAAACAAGCCTGGCGTCCGTGCCCCCAGCATCTGCACGAGCGGTGCCACCTGATTGACCTCGCAACCCAGGCCAACGATCAGCACGCCGGCAAAGTTGGGGTGGTCGGCGTAGCCGCGCAGCGTCCGCTGCAGCAGTTCCAGCCCCTCGCCGTTACCGGCCATGCCGCAGCCGCTGCCGTGCGTGATGGCGACAACGCCATCCACGTTGGGGAACGCGGCCACCTCTGCCTGCGCCGCCTGCACGATATGCCGGCACACGGTGGCAGAGCAGTTGACGCTGGCGATGACGCCGATGAAGTTGCGCGTGCCGACGCGGCCATCTGCCCGCACGTACCCTTCGAACGTGGCGGGCGTGTCGACCGGCACGGTGGCGCGATACGCGTGGCCCACAGTGTGCTCGACGGCGGAGTTGGCCATGCCGACGTTGTGTACGTGCACGTGCTCACCCACGCGGATGGGCGCTGTGGCCACGCCGATGACCTGCCCATACTTGTGCACCGGCTGCCCCACTGCGATGTCGCGCAACGCGACCTTGTGGCCGGCGGGAATGGCATCGCGCGTGGTCACCGCAGCGTCAAGTGCCGCGCCGGGCGCCAGCGCAACACGCGCGACGGCTACGTCGTCGTCAGGGGCAAGAAGAATGATGGATGAGTCGGACATGGTGCTTCGCAGGTTCAATTCGGATTGGCCAGCGCGGCGTTCAGGCGCGGCTGGGCGAGGTGCAAGCCCAATTGCCGCGTCAGCGCGACGATGGGTGCCAGGCGCCGCTGCTTCTTCTGCGCGTGGTTCTGCGCGATGTCGGCGAGGCGGTGGGCAAGGTAAGGGTTCAACAGCCGTTCTCGCAGCAAGACGAGATAGGCCTCGGCGGCCTCGCGCTTGTGCAGGGCGGCGAATACAGGAACGATCTCGTCGCGCCACAGGGCTTCCAGCTCCGGCCGCAGGCGCGGGTCTTCCATGGCCTGCACGACGGTCAGATCGGCGGGATGCGCATCTTCGCGCCAACGCTCGGCCAGAAAGGTGTGGCCCGCGTTGAGCAGAAAGAGCTTGAGCCGCTCGTGATGATCCAGCTCATCCGTCAGCACGATGGCCGGATGCGTGCATGGCAGCACCAGCCCGGGCCGGCGCTCGATTGCCCACAGCGCGTACGGTTCTGCCACGGCGCCCACGGGGTGCAATGCCTCGGAGACGATGCGGTCTACGAGCGAATTCGCCCAGATGCAATGCGTGCGCAGCCAATCGACGAACGCGGCGGGCAGTGCCCATTGCTGTGCCAGCGTGCAGACCGTCTCGCAGAGCGTGTCGCCGTTGCGCTCGATCAGTTCGCACGGAAACAGCGACAGCGGTGCCTGCGGCTGCCGCAGCCAGCGGCCGAGCAGCAGCGCCACCAGTTTGGCGGGAAAGCTGTGTGGCACGCGCGATGGCTGCTTGATCAAGCTGGCATCATCGCGCGGGTCGAGCTGGTAGCCCTGGTCGGCCGTGTTGGAAATCACCACCTGCACGTCTCTTGCCATGAGCTCGCGCAGCTGTTCCCAGTCGGCCTCGGCCTGAAGGGCGCGTTGCACAGCGCAGCACGTGACGGTCTGATCAATGGGTGCGCCGTCTTGCAAACCGCGAATGCGCACCGGATAACCCTCACCGCCTGCCAGCGCCGCCACACGCGCTGCGCTGGCGGGGTTGGATGTGGTCTGAACGACGGTTATCCCACCCAGCGCTTGCCCCGCATCGAGCGCTTCCGACACGAACAAGTCGACGTGCGCCTGCAGGAAGCGGCTTGTGCCGAACTGGAGGATCGGCTCGGTCATGCGCTCAGCACTCCACGATGGCTTTCACCACGCCAGCGGCGGGGTCGAGCAGTGTCTTGAAGTGCTCGGGCACGTCTGCCAGCGCCATGCGGTGGGTGTTCAGCGCGGCCGGAATCTTGCCCGCGCGCATGGCGTCGAGCACAGTCTCAAAATCTTCCGTGGTGGCGTTGCGGCTGGCGAGCAGCGTGGTCTCGCGTTTGTGGAATTCCGGATCGGAGAACGAGATGTTCGCCGCTACCACAGAGATCAGCACATAGGTGCCGGCATGCGCCACGAAACGCAAGCCGCGCTCCATGGCTTTCGGATTGCCCGTGGCATCGAAGACGACGTCGTAAAACTCGTTGCCTGTAAGCGCGGCGAGTTGTACTTCGTCGGTATCGCCCAGTGCAACGCTGGCATCCACACCAAGTTGCTCCACTGCAAAGGCGAGGCGATCTGCACGGGAGTCCAGCGCCGTGACCACCGCGCCGCGCAGTTTGGCAAAGATCATGGCGGCCATGCCGATAGGGCCAGCGCCTACCACCAGCACGCGCTGCCCGGCTCGCACCTGTGCACGACGCACCGCGTGGGCGCCAATGGCCAGAAATTCCACCATCGCAGCTTGATCCAAACTCACGCCGTCCGCCCTGTGCACGAAGGCTTGCGGCACGCTCAGGTATTCAGTGAACGCCCCGTCGCGATGCACCCCCAGCACCTGGATATTGACGCAGCAGTTTGTCCGGCCCTGGCGGCACGCGACGCAGTGTCCGCATGACAGGTAGGGCATCACGTAGACCACGTCGCCCTTGGCCAGCGTGCTGCCGGCCGGCGCCTGTTCGACGATGCCCGACAGCTCATGCCCCATCACGCGCGGGTAATTGAGGTAAGGCTGATTGCCCGTGAAGATGTGCAGATCGGTCCCGCACACACCAACGCGTTTGACGCGCAGCAGCACCTCGCCCTCGGCAGGGGTGGGGACCGGGCGGTCGAGCGCGAGCAGGGTGCCTGGTGTTTCGCAAACGACCGTCAGCATGATGCGGCTCCGGCAGAAGCGGCGTCGCCAGTCTCCGCGTGACGGAGCCGTTGGAGAAGTTGTGTATGGGCGCGTGGCGATGGCAAACAGTGGGTCACCTTCCGGTCTCCTTGAGTGGATGCGGTGAGGTTTGATTGCGCGCGTGTACTGCACCAAGTTGAAGGAGACAGCCTTCGTCTACAGCAACTGGTCATGCCAAACAGGCCTCACCTATTGGTAAGACCAATTTAACATCTTGCGGGAAATTCCTTGATGGGGGAAACCCTGAGGGCAGGAAATCCCTTGTTTTCAAGGGGTCAAGGCGAGACGGCCCGAAATTTGGTCAGGCCGCATTGGGGCGGGAGCGGCGTGGGTGCCGGGGAAGGACCGCGCGGCCGCGGGGAGCCGCGCATGCGGTGAGGGCCGTTACTGCGCGCTGTCTTGCTGAATGGCGCCCGCAATCCAGCGCTCTTCGGACGCTTTCAAGTGCGCCCGCATGGCGGTTTGCGCTGCGATGGGGTCGCCCGCCTGCAGCGCCTTGAGAATCTCTTCGTGCTCATGCACGGCCGCATGCCAGCTTGATTCGCCCTCCGCATGGTCGCGGATGGCCATGGCCAGCGGGTCATGGCGACTATCGAACAGCTCGGCCACGAATCGGCTGAGGACCGAATTGCCGGCGGTCTCTGCAATCAGCATGTGGAACTGGCGGTCGGCGTCGGTGGGCGACTTCCCCCCCGATGCGAGTTTCTTCATGCGGTCGATGGTGCGCTGGAGCTTATCGAGCGTGGCTGCCGTCAGGCGCCCCGTGGCGAGCGTGATCACGTCGCCTTCAAGAACGGCCCGGGCCTGCATCAGTTCGGAGGGGCTTTCGCCCAGCGACGGAATGGCCGCACTCTCGCTCGCCGCGCTTGCGTCTTGCACGTACACCCCAGAACCCATGCGGATCTCAACCTGGCCGCCAATCTCCAGGGCGATCAACGCCTCGCGCAACGACGGGCGCGATACGCCCAGCGTCTGCGCCAGTTCGCGCTCGGGAGGCAAGCGTGTGCCCGGTCCGAGCTTTTCCTGTTGGATCAGCGCGAGAATCTGCGCGGCTACAGATTGGTAAAGCCGCTTTGGCTCTGTCTGCTTCATTGTGGTGTGTGTTTTGGCGCGGGTGTTGTCGCGCATAGGTGTGTTTCGAGTCTAGCATGGGCACCGCCAGCCGTTGTCTAGACTGGTGTCAGCAACAGTTCAGGGTTTGCACTAGTGGTCAGGCAGGTACGTTATAAGTGATATTGGTTTGACCAAAAAATGCTTGGCTCGCTCGAATCGATCCGAACTGGACTTACCAGTGCGCCGAGCGGAAGATCAGAGCCTCGCAACACAACGGAGACCACGATGAGCAGTGCTGATGCCGTGCCTACGCACGTAAGCAGCTCCAGATCGTCGATGCCGCAAGAGATTCTTTGCTTGCAGCGCATCGGCAAACGCTTTCCCGGCGTTGTTGCGCTGGATGGCGTCGATCTGGATCTGCGCGTGGGCGAAGTCCATGCCGTCTGCGGCGAAAACGGTGCCGGCAAATCCACCCTGATGAAGATTATCAGCGGCCAGTACACGGCAGACGATGGTGCCATCAATTACCGCGGCGAGGCGGTGCGCTTCACCTCGACATCCGAGGCGCAGGCGGCCGGCATTGCGATCATCCATCAGGAGCTGAATCTCGTGCCGCATCTGTCGGTGGCAGAGAACATCTTCCTGGCGCGCGAGCCCAAGCGCGGCCCGTTCATTGATTACCGCAAGCTCAACACCAATGCACGGAGCTATCTGCAGCGGATCGGGCTGGCCGTCGAGCCGACCACGCTGGTTAGCGCGCTGTCGATTGCTCAGCAACAGATGGTGGAGATTGCCAAGGCGCTCTCGCTCAACGCGCGTGTGCTGATCATGGACGAGCCCACGTCTTCGCTCACGGAATCCGAAACCGTTCAGCTGTTTCGCATCATCAAGGAGTTGCGCGCCGATGGCGTGGCGATTCTCTACATCTCGCACCGGCTGGATGAGATGGCCGAGATCGTTGATCGGGTGACGGTGCTGCGTGACGGCCGCCATATCGCCACGAGCGATTTCGCTTCCACCAGTGTCAACGAGATCGTCGCGCGGATGGTCGGCCGCTCACTCGACGATGTGTTCCCGGCGCGCAAATCGGTGCCGACCGACGAGGTGTTGTTACGCGTGAACGCACTGAGCCGGGCGGGCGTCTTCGGGCCGGTGTCGTTCGAGTTGCGCAAGGGCGAGATTCTCGGTTTTGCCGGCCTGATGGGCGCGGGCCGCACGGAGGTGGCGCGCGCCATTTTCGGTGCGGAGCGGCTCGATTCCGGATCGATCATGCTCGGCGACACGCCGGTCACGATCCGCTCCCCGCGCGAGGCTATCCGCCAAGGTATTGCCTACCTGTCGGAAGACAGAAAGAAGGACGGTCTGGCGTTGTCGATGCCGGTGGCCGTGAATATCACCCTGGCCAATGTCCGGGCGATTTCATCGCATGGCTTCCTGCGCTTTTCCGAAGAGACCGCGGTGGCGCAGCGCTACGTGCGCGAGCTGAACATCCGCACGCCGTCCGTCGGGCAGATGGTGCGCAATCTCTCGGGTGGCAATCAACAGAAGATCGTGATCGGCAAATGGCTGTATCGCGGTTCGCGCATCCTGTTTTTCGATGAACCGACGCGGGGCATCGACGTTGGCGCCAAGTACGCGATTTATGGGCTGATGGACGAACTCGCCGCGGACGGTGTCGGAGTCGTGCTGATCAGCTCGGAGCTGCCGGAACTGCTGGGCATGACAGATCGAATTGCCGTCTTTCACGAAGGCCGCATTACCGCAGTCCTGGAAACACGGAAGACAAACCAGGAAGAAATTCTGCATTACGCATCAGGACGAACACATGCTTGAAATGACATCAGATCAGCCGCAGGCCGTGAAAACGCAGCGCAAGCAACACCATCGGGATTTGATCCAGAAGTTTGCGGCGCTCGGTAGCCTCGTGGCGCTTGTGATTGCGTTTTCCGCCACCAGCGCAGCGTTCTTTTCGGTCGGCAACTTCATGACCGTCGCGCTGCAAGTCACGTCGATTGCCTACTTGGGCGTGGCCGCCACGTGCGTGATCATCACCGGTGGCATCGATCTGTCGGTGGGCTCAGTGCTGGCGCTTTCCGGCGTCGTGGCCGCATTGCTCGTGAAGATGGGCGTGCCGGTTCCGATTGCCATGCTGGCGGGTGTGGCCGTTGGTGCCATGTGCGGATGGGTCAACGGTATCTGCATCACGCGGATGGGCCTGCCGCCATTCATTGCCACGCTCGGCATGATGCTGGTCGCGCGCGGACTGGCGCTGCAGATCACGGGTGCCCGTCCGGTCTCGGGCTTGGGGGACGCCTTCGGCGAACTCGGCAACGGCGCGCTGTTCCGCATCTCGCACATCGGCGCAGACGGCTTTCCGGACACGGTCTTCCCCGGCATTCCTTACCCGGTGGTGATCATGCTTGCGCTGTTCATTGCCGTCTCTGTGCTGCTCTCCCGCACTTCACTGGGTCGCCACATCTACGCAGTCGGCTCGAACGCCGAGGCGGCGCGCCTGTCCGGCGTGAACGTGCAGGGCGTGAAGCTGTTCACGTATGTGCTGTCGGGCTTGCTGGCCGGGATGACCGGCTGCGTGCTGATGTCTCGCCTCGTGACGGCGCAGCCGAACGAAGGCGTGATGTACGAGCTTGATGCGATTGCCAGTGCCGTGATCGGCGGGACGTCGCTGATGGGCGGTGTCGGAACGGTCTCGGGCACGGCCATTGGCGCGTTCGTGATCGGGGTGTTGCGCAACGGGCTCAACATGAACGGCGTATCGAGTTTTATCCAGCAGATCATCATCGGCGTGGTCATCCTTGGCACCGTCTGGATCGATCAGCTCAGAAACCGCAAGTTGTGAGTCGAGCAGTTCAAACCAAAACCAAGGAGTGAGACATGAAGAAGCTTTCCGTGCTGACGGTGGTTGCAGCAACGTGCGCACTGTTCTCTGCCTATGCGCAGGCGGCAGGCGGTGAAATTGCCGTGATCGTGAAATCGGCAAATTCCAACTACTGGCAGAACGTTCAGAAAGGCGCGACAGCCGCCATGGGCAACGCGAAGGGCTACACGATGACCTTCCAGGGGCCCGCAGCAGAATCGGCCATTGCCGACGAAGTGAACATGGTCGAGAACGCCGTGAACCGGCATGTCGCAGGCATTGTCCTCGCACCGTCGGACCCGGATGCGCTGGTACCGGCGATGAAGAAGGCTTGGGAAGCCCACATTCCGGTGGTGCTGATCGACTCGATGGTGTCCGACTCCGGCAAGCAGTATTACCAGTCGTTCCTATCGACGGATAACGCGAAGGCGGGGGAGTTGTGCGCGAAGGCGATGATCGAGGCCGTGGGCCAGACTGGCAAGATCGCGATCATGTCTTATGTGCCGGGCGCGGGGTCTGAAATCGGCCGAGTGGGTGGCTTCAAGAAATACATCGAGGCGCACTCGAAGCTGCAGATCGTTGGGCCGTTCTACTCGCAATCGCAAATGGCTACGGCGCTGAACCAGACGACGGATGTGCTGGCCGCCAATCCTGATCTGAAGGGCATTTTCGGTGCGAACGAACCGACGGCGGTCGGGATGGGGCGCGCGCTGCAGCAGTCGGGAAAGAGCGGCAAGGTGGCGGCCATCGGCTTTGACGGCAACCAGGATCTGCAGGGCTTCGTGCGCGACGGCACGATTCGCGCAATTGCCGTCCAAAGCTCGTACCAGATGGGCTACAAGGGCATCGAGACGGTCGTCAGCGTGATCGAGAAGAAGCCCGTGCAGAAGCAGGTCGATACGGGCGTGATGATGGTCAACAAGCAGAACCTGGATTCGCCCGAGGCCAAGAACGTTCTGTACTGACGAATCATCGCAACAAGGGGCGTGGCGGAGCGTCGTTCGCCGCCATGCCGGCTGAATCCCTTTCCTGAACGGCGCAGTGTTTTAACTCCATTGCCGGAATGGGCCACCGCCAACGTGGTCCGCCCCGGAACGCAGACGCAATGAGACTCCAAGGAAAACGCATCCTCGTGACGGCGGCCGGGCAGGGTATTGGCCGGGCCAGCGCGATGATGTTTGCAAGAGAGGGCGCGCAGGTGCTCGCCACCGATATCAACGCAGAGGCGTTGGCCACGCTGGCAGAGACCGCCGGTGTCCGCACCTTGCGCCTGGACGTGACGGACGCCAATGCCGTTGCCGTCCTTGCGCGCGAAGAAGCCGCGTTCGATGCGCTGTTCAACTGCGCGGGCTTCGTGCACCCCGGCAGCATCCTCGAATGTTCGGAAGACGACTGGGCGTTCTCGTGGCAGCTCAACGTGACGTCGATGTACCGCCTGACGCGTGCGCTGTTGCCGAAGATGCTGGACAACGGCGGCGCATCGATCATCAACATGGCCTCCGCCGCATCAAGCGTGAAGGGCGTGCCGAACCGCTTCGTGTATGGCACGACCAAGGCTGCCGTCATTGGCATGACCAAGGCCATTGCCGCCGACTTTGTGGCGCGCGGCATCCGCTGCAACGCCATCTGCCCGGGCACGGTGGAGTCTCCGTCGCTCGAGCAGCGCATTGCCGCGCAGGCGCAGGAACAGAGCGTGTCGATTGACACCATCCGTGCGGCCTTCGTTGCGCGCCAGCCGATGGGTCGCGTCGGCACGGCAGACGAGATTGCCGCGCTGGCGACCTACCTGGCTTCGGATGAGTCCCGCTTCACGACCGGCACCTGCTGCGTGATCGACGGCGGCTGGTCCAACTGATTGGTTTGATTGATTGCAGTCCACAAAGACAACACGATGAAACTCCTCCGCTACGGCCCCAAGGGCCAGGAAAAGCCCGGCCTGCTCGATGCGCAAGGGCAAGTGCGCGACCTGTCAGCCGTGATTGACGACATTGGCGGCGCGGCGCTGCTGCCCGAGAGCCTCGCTCACCTGCGCACGCTGGACGTCAGCCGCCTGCCTATCGTCGACGGCACGCCGCAAGCGGGCCTGCGCCTGGGCGCCTGCGTGGGCAACGTCGGCAAGTTCATCTGCATCGGCCTGAACTATTCCGACCACGCCGCTGAGACGGGTGCCGAAGTGCCGGCCGAGCCGGTCGTCTTCGGCAAATGGACCAGCGCCATCTGCGGCCCGAACGACGACGTTGAAATCCCGCGCGGCTCGGTCAAGACCGATTGGGAGGTCGAGCTTGGCGTGGTGATCGGCAAGGGCGGCCGATACATCAGCGAGGCCGATGCGCTCGCGCATGTCGCGGGCTACTGCGTCATCAACGATGTGTCGGAGCGCGAATACCAGCTCGAGCGCGGCGGCACGTGGGACAAGGGCAAGGGCTGCGACACCTTTGGCCCCATCGGCCCGTGGCTCGTGACTGCAGACGAGGTGCCCAACCCGCAAGCGTTGCATCTGTGGCTGGAGGTGGATGGACATCGCTACCAGAACGGATCGACGTCGACCATGGTGTTTGGCGTGGCGCATCTGGTGAGCTATCTGAGCCGCTTCATGAGCCTGCAACCTGGCGATGTGATTTCCACCGGCACGCCGCCGGGCGTGGGGCTGGGGCAGAAGCCGCCGGTCTATCTGCGCGCCGGCCAGACGATGCGCCTGGGCATCGAGGGTCTGGGCGAGCAGCGCCAGCGCACGGTGAACGCGCAAGGCTGAAAGCACGCATTCCGCAATCCCGAACACGATACTCATGACCATCATCCGATCCCTGCGCGTGCTGGACGTGCGCTTTCCGACCTCGCAGCATCTCGACGGTTCCGACGCGATGAATCCGGACCCGGATTACTCCGCGGCCTACGTGATCCTGGAGACTGACCAGCCGGGCCTGGAAGGCCACGGCCTGACCTTCACCATCGGGCGCGGCAACGAGGTGTGCTGCGCCGCCATCGAGGCGATGCGTCATCTGGTGGAAGGGCTCGACCTCGACTGGATTCGTGAAGACATGGGCCGCTTCTGGCGCCATGTCACGTCTGACAGCCAGTTGCGCTGGATCGGCCCGGACAAGGGCGCCATTCATCTGGCGACGGGCGCCGTCGTGAATGCTGCCTGGGATCTGTGGGCCAAGGCCGAAGGCAAGCCGCTCTGGCGCCTGGTGGCCGATCTCACGCCCGAAGAGTTCGTGCGCTGCATCGACTTCCGCTACATCACGGACGGCATCACGCCCGAAGAAGCGCTTGAGCTGCTGCGCAAGCAGGCGCCGGGCAAGGCCGAGCGCATCCGCACGCTGGAGCAGGAAGGCTACCCGTGCTACACCACGTCCGCCGGCTGGCTCGGCTACGACGATGACAAGCTGCGCCGCCTCTGCCGCGAGGCCGTCGACAGCGGTTTCCGCCATATCAAGCTCAAGGTGGGGCGTGATCTGAAGGATGATATTCGCCGCGTCTCGATCGCACGCGAAGTGCTTGGGCCGGACCGCGAGTTGATGATCGATGCCAACCAGGTCTGGGAGGTCAAGGAGGCCATTGACTGGGTGCGCGAACTCGGTTTCGCCAAGCCGTGGTTCATTGAAGAGCCGACCAGCCCGGACGACGTGGAGGGTCATCGCAAGGTTCGCGAAGCCGTCGCCCCCGTCAAGGTCGCCACCGGCGAGATGTGCCAGAACCGCATCCTCTTCAAGCAGTTCATCATGCGCGGCGCCATCGATGTCGTGCAGATCGACGCGTGCCGGCTGGGCGGTGTGAACGAGATCCTGGTCGTGCTGCTGCTGGCCGCCAAGTACGGCTTGCCGGTGTGCCCGCATGCCGGCGGTGTGGGCCTGTGCGAGTACGTGCAGCATCTGTCGATGATCGACTACATCTGCGTGTCAGGGACGCGCGAAGGGCGTGTTGTCGAGTATGTCGACCACCTGCACGAGCACTTTGTCGATCCGTGCGTGGTGCGCAATGCGGCCTATCTTCCGCCGCAGGCACCGGGTTTCTCCATCACGATGAAGCCGGCATCGCTTGAGCAATACCGCTTCCGGGGCTGATGCGATGACGGACCCTGCACTGCCCGTGCCACGAATAGACGCGCACCAGCATTTCTGGCGCTATCAACCCGAGGCGTATTCATGGATCGGCCCCGGCATGGAGGCCCTGGCCGAAGACCGTCTGCCTGCCGACTTGCTGCCAGAGTTGCGCGCACAACGCCTGGACGCTGCGATTGCCGTGCAGGCGCGCGGTGTGCGGGAGGAGACGGATTTTCTGCTCGGCCTCGCTGCCGAGCACGACTGGATTGTCGGCGTAGTTGGCTGGGAAGACTTGCATGCCGCCGATCTTGAGGCTCGCCTCGAAGCCAGGAGCGGTGAGCACAAACTGGTCGGCTTCCGGCACACCGTGCAGGACGAGCCCGACGTCGCGGCATTCTTGTCGGACCCCGCCTTCGAACACGGCGTCGCTTTGCTGCAGCTTTGGGGCTACACGTACGACGTGCTGGTGTTTGGCCACCAACTGGAGCCCGCCGTGGATTTCTGCGGCCGGCACGATCGTCACTTGTTGGTGTTGGATCACCTCGGCAAGCCACCGCTTGAAGCGTTCGAGCGTGACGCGCAAGCCCTTGCACGCTGGCGGGCCACACTTGCGCCGCTCAAGGACATGCCGCACGTCTCCTGCAAGCTCTCCGGTCTACTGACCGAAGCCGACTGGCGAAAGGGCGTGACCGTGCGCGACGTTCAGCACGCGCGCCAATGCCTTGACGTGGCACTCGATGTCTTCGGTCCCAACCGCGTGATGTTTGGGTCGGATTGGCCGGTGTGCCAATTGGCGGCGTCGTACGGCACGGTGTACGACGTGCTGCATGTCTGGGCCGAAGAGCGACTGAGCGCCACCGAACGCGCCAATCTCTGGGGTGGTACCGCCGCCCGCTGCTACAACCTGCAACTCAAGGCTTGAACCATGGATTTGCATCTGCAAGACAAAGTCGTAATCGTCACGGGCGGCGCAGCCGGCATTGGCGCAGCCATCTCGCTGCAACTGGCGGCCGAAGGTGCCATCCCCGTCATCTGTGGCAAGAGCCCGATGGCGCCTGCGTTCGAGGCCGAGCTAATGCGTCGCCAGCCGAAGGCACGTTTCTTCCAGTTCGACCTGGAAGATGAGGTCGATTGCCGCGGCATGGTGGACGAAACCGTGCGCGAGTTCGGGCATGTCGATGGCCTCGTCAACAACGCCGGCATCAACGACAGCGTGGGGTTGGATGCGGGCCGCGACGCCTTCGTGCGCTCGCTTGAGAAGAACCTGATCCATTACTACGTCATGGCACATCTGTGCCTGCCGCACCTGAAAGCGAGCCGAGGGGCCATCGTCAATATCTCGTCGAAAACGGCGTTGACGGGGCAAGGCAATACGAGCGGGTACACCGCCGCGAAGGGTGCACAGCTGTCGCTCACTCGGGAATGGGCGGCATCGCTGGCGCCGGATGGCGTGCGTGTCAATGCGGTCATTCCGGCCGAGGTGCTGACGCCGCTGTATGAACGCTGGATCGCCACGTTCGACAACCCCGACGCCAAGCTCGCCGCGATTACATCGAAGATTCCGCTCGGCCAGCGCATGACCACCGCCGACGAGATTGCCAGTACCACGGTCTTCCTGCTCTCTGCACAGGCCTCGCACACGACGGGCCAGTGGGTGTTTGTCGACGGTGGCTACACGCACCTCGACCGCGCCCTGACGTGAGGCTGCCATGCGCTACTGCCTTGCTCTGGATCTGAAAGACGACGCGGCGCTCATCGCCACGTACGAAGCCCACCATCAACGCATCTGGCCAGAAGTCGCCCGCCACCTGCGCGAGCACGGTGTGACGGGCATGGAGATCTATCGACTGGGCACCCGCATGGTGATGCTCATGGAGACCGACGACGCCATCTACGACGCCGAGCGCATGGCGCTTGCCACCGACACGGACCCGAAGATCCGCGAATGGGAAGCGCTGATGTGGCAGTTTCAGGCGCCCACCCCCTGGACGCCCGCGGGGCAGAAGTGGATACCGATGAGCCGCATTTTCGATTTGCAGCAGCAACCGCAGTAGAAGCAATTCCGGCCGTGGCCGGCATGACACCAGAGAGAGGAGAAGACAATGAAGAAACGAGTAACTTGGCCGCTGTGCGCGGCAATCGTGTGCGCGGCCGCTGGCGCCGCGCATGCACAAACCAACGTCACGCTGTACGGCCGCGTCGCCAGCGGCATCGACTACCAGAACAACGTCGCCCCCACCGCGACCTCGCCGGGTGGCAGCCTCTGGCGCGCCGCCGACAACCAGTGGGGCACGAGCATGTTCGGGTTCATGGGCAAGGAGGATCTGGGCGGTGGCCTGCAGGCGGTCTTCCGGCTGGAGTCCGGCTTTGGCGCGGCCCAGGGCAAAACCAACGGCGATGCGCTCTTCAACCGCCGTTCGTACGTCGGCCTGTCCAGCCCGACCTGGGGCACGTTGACGGCCGGCAAGAACCTCTTCATCAGCAACGACGTCTGGTTCCTGGACCCGACGGGCCAACAGTTCATCGGCTCGGCCACGCTGGTGCGCGGGCGCAACTGGCCGGGCGCGAACAACATCGTCGAATATCAAAGCCCCACCTGGGGCGGCTTCCAGATCGGCCTGCAGACCGGCCTGGGCGAACAACCGGGTTCGTTCACGAACAGCCGCCGCGATGGCGTATCCGCTGTCTACACGGCCGGCCCGCTGGAAGTGCGCGCGATCTACGACGTGATCCGCGACGGCAACGGCAAGTTCAGCGACATCTTCAACTTCTCGAAGGAAGCGACGATCGGCGGTACGTACACCATCGGCAAGGCGAAGCTGTTTGCCGCGTATGAAAACCTGTCGGCTCCGGATGCGGCAGCGGGCGCCCCGACCAAGGCCAATCATTACTGGCTGGGCATCAACTACGAAGTTACGCCGGCGCTGACGCTGATCGGCGCGGCCTACCGCGTCAACGTGAACCATGGTGGCGGCAACGCGAACTTGTTCATGGCCGGCGCGAATTACAACCTGTCCAAGCGCACGATGCTGTACGCGAGCGTTGGTACGGTGCAGAACAGCGCCACCGCCAATTTCTCGGTGGAGGCGACCAACAACAATCCGGCGCCGGGTAAGAACCAACTGGGTGCCTACACCGGTATCGTTCACTCGTTCTAACTTCTGACTGAGCGTGACCTCCTGATCGCTCGGCTCCTTGTCAGCCCGCACTTGTGCGGGTTTTTTTTCTTCTCGGAAAGCCACTTTCGCGCCGGGAAATGCTGTGCGGCGAGCACTGATACAGGCGCGTTCTTCGTCACGGCGCACGAACACGATCTGGCAACAGAGCCACGCCGTTGCTAGCTTGGCGGCAGATTGGCCGGCATTTGTGACGCGGTCCGTGCTCGGGCAACCTTTGTGCAACCGGCGTAAGATGCCGACTCGATTTCGACCGCAGCTTGCGACACAAACGCCATGAATCTCCCGCTCTTATTGAATATCGCGACTTTCGTCGTCCTCCTGTTCGCTCTGGGTCGCGTGAACGCGAGCTGGAGCCTGGCCAAGCGTGTGCTGCTGGGCATGGTGCTGGGCATCGTGTTCGGGCTGGCGCTGCACCTGATCTATGGGGAGGACAACGCGACGCTCAAGCAGTCGATCTCCTGGTTCTGCATCGTTGGCGGCGGCTATATCCAGCTGCTGCAAATGATCGTCATGCCGCTCGTGCTGGTCTCTGTGCTGAACTCGGTGGCCAAGCTCAACAGCACGGCGTCGCTGGGCAAGATCAGCGTGCTGACGATCGGCACGCTGCTGCTTACGACGCTGATCTCCGCGCTGGTCGGGGTGTTCGTCACCCACCTGTTTGGGCTGACAGCCGAGGGACTGGTGCAAGGCGCCCAGGAAACCGCGCGGCTGACAGCCATCCAGGACAACTACGTCGGCAAGGTGGCCGACCTGTCGGTGCCGCAGCTGGTGCAGTCCTTCATTCCGAAGAACCCGTTTGCCGAGCTGACCGGTGCCAAGCCGACGTCCATCATCGGCGTGGTGATCTTTGCGGCGTTCCTCGGCGTGGCCGCGTTGAATCTGCTCAAGGATGATGCGGTGAAGGGCGAGCGCGTGCTGACCGCCATTGACACCGCGCAGGCCTGGGTGATGAAGCTCGTGCGGCTCGTCATTCGCCTGACCCCTTACGGCGTGCTGGCGCTCATGACGAACGTGGTGGCCGTGTCCAACGTGCAGGACATCATCAAGCTCGGCGGTTTCGTCGTGGCGTCTTACCTGGGCCTGGCGATCATGTTCGGCGTGCATGCCGTGCTACTCACGCTCAACGGCATCAATCCGCTTCGCTTCTTCCGTAAGGTCTGGCCGGCGCTGTCGTTCGCGTTCACGAGCCGGTCGAGTGCGGCCACCATTCCGTTGAGCATCGAGGCGCAGACGCGGCGCATCGGCGTGCCGGAGTCGATCGCCAGCTTCGCCGCATCGTTTGGCACGACCATTGGCCAGAACGGCTGTGCTGGTCTGTATCCCGCCATGCTGGCAGTGATGGTGGCGCCCACCGTGGGCATCAACCCGTTCGATCCTGTGTGGATTGCAACGCTCGTGGCGGTCGTCACCCTCAGTTCGGTGGGCGTGGCGGGTGTGGGCGGCGGCGCCACGTTTGCAGCGTTGATCGTGCTGCCGGCGATGGGCTTGCCGGTGACGCTCGTGGCACTGCTGATCTCCATCGAACCGCTGATCGACATGGGCCGTACCGCGCTCAACGTCAACGGCTCGATGACCGCCGGGACGATCACCAGCCAGTTGCTGGGGCAGACCGATCGCAGTGTCTTCGACGCTGCCGATGACGTGGAGATGGCACACCGCTGATCTGCGCACCGAAATAAAAAATGCCGGCCATGGGGTCGGCATTTTTTTTGAGGGCGAGGCGGCTCAGTCAGGCGTCTGTGCCAGCTCCGTCAGCAGTTCCATGAACGCGCTGGCCAGTTCGCTGGGCGTGGCGGCGCTTCTGCGCAGCAGGCCGACGGGTTCCTTGGTGCCCGACGTGACGATGTCCAGCCGGGCGAGTTGACCATGCATCAGGTCGTCGCCCGCCGCGCGCTCGGGGGTGATCCACACAGCATCGGATCGGCACGCCAGCAACCGTGCGACGGACACCGAGAGCGTTTCCGTCACGCCCGCCGGCAAGCGCAGCCCGTGCGTCTGGAACAGCGCTTCGGTGTGATGGCGCGGCACCGTGCCCGGCGTGGCGATCACCAACGGGTAATCCAGCACCGCCTGCAGCGAGGCGGATGCACCCGGCTGCGTCAGCAGCGGATGCCCAGGGCGCACGACCAGCGCCAGCGGCTCGGCATACAGCAACTCGAACGACAGCCCCTGCATGCGATCCGGCTCGGCCATGCGCCCGACGATGAAATCGAGTTCGCCGGCCTTGAGCGCGGTCAGCAGCTCGACATTGGTGCCGGTACGCAACCGCACGCCGGCATGCGGGCGCTGCGCGTGCAAATGGACAATTGCCTGGGGCAGCAGGCTGCTGGCCACCGTCGGCAGGGCGCCCACATGTACGACCGGCGCGGAAGCGTCCGTCGATCCCATCAGCGCCGCTGTGGCCGATTCCAGCGCCTGCGTCACGCCGACTGCATGCCGCAGGAATTGCTCGCCGGCCGCGGTGAGCCGTGCGCCTTGCCGGCCACGCTCCACGAGTTGCACGCCGGCCAGCGCTTCCAGTTCGCCCAGCGTTTTCGATACCGCCGGCTGGCTCAAATGCAGCCGCTCGGCGGCACGCCGCAGGTTGCGCTCCTGCGCGATGGCGACAAAGCAGCTCAGATGGCGAAACCGGATGCGGGATGGCAGGTCGGCCGAGAAGACTCTTTCCATAACTTGGGGTTATCGATTTTCCGACGAGAAGTCAATTTACTTCACTTTTTGGCGGCGATACAGTCTTCCCACGATTTCATAAGTTTCATAAGGAGACGCCCCCATGACCCTGCCGCTTTCCGGCACCGGCGAATTCGCCCAGCGTGACACCGCGCAGCATCCGCCTGCACTGACCCCCGGCTACAAGACCAGCGTGCTGCGCTCGCCGCGCAACGCGCTCATCTCCACGCTCAACACGCTGTCGGAAACGACCGCACCGGTGTTCCATGCCGACGATCTCGGCGCACTCGACAACGACCTCATCCTCAACTACGCCAAGGAAGGCTTGCCGATCGGCGAGCGCATCATCGTCCACGGCTACGTGCGCGACGAGTTCGGACGCCCTGTGCCGAACGCGCTGGTGGAGGTGTGGCAGGCTAACGCCGGCGGCCGCTACCGCCACAAGAAAGACCAGTACATCGCGCCGATCGACCCGAACTTTGGCGGTTGCGGCCGCATGCTGACGGATGCCAATGGCTACTACGTCTATCGCACCATCAAGCCTGGCCCGTATCCGTGGCGTAACCGCATCAACGATTGGCGCCCCTCGCACATCCATTACTCGCTCTCCGGCGACGGTTGGGCCCAGCGCCTGATCACGCAGATGTACTTCGAGGGCGACCCGATGATCGCGCAGTGTCCCATCATCAAGACCATCCCGAGCGAAGAGCAGGTGCGAGGCCTGATCGCGCTGCACGACACGGCAAACCACGTGCCGCTCGATAGCCGTTGCTATCGCTTCGACATCACGCTGCGTGGCCGCCGTGCCACGCATTTCGAGAACGCCGTGCCCGCCCTGCAAGGAGCCAAGTGATGACCACGACCACATTGCGTGAATCGCTCGAACGTGCCCAGGCAACGGCCATGACGACAACGCCGCCATTCGCACATTTCAACGAAACCGCTTCGCAGACGGGCGGCCCGTACGTGCACATCGGCCTTGCACCGCGCCAAGCCGGTTTCGACATCTACGACAAGGAATTCGGCAGCGTACTGACCACGCCCGCCACGCGCGGCGAACGCATCGCGCTGGAAGGCCGCGTCTACGACGGCTCGGGCTCGCTCGTGCGCGATGTGCTGATCGAGATCTGGCAAGCCAACGCCGACGGCAAATATGCGCATCCCGCTGACCGGCAGGACAAAGCCGTCGACCCGGCATTCCGTGGCTGGGGCCGCGCCGGCGCGGATTTCGATACGGGCGTCTATCGTTTCGACACCATCAAGCCGGGCGCGGTGGCCGGCCGCAGCGGGTCGACGCAGGCACCGCACATCTGCATGATCCTGTTTGCACGCGGCATCAACCTCGGCCTGCATACCCGCGTGTACTTCAGCGATGAGGCCGCGGCCAACGGTGCGGACCCTGTGCTGAACGGCATCGAGTGGGAAGTGCGCCGCAAGACGCTGATTGCCCAGCGCAGCGAGCGTAACGGCGAGGTGGCCTACACCTTCGACGTGCGCCTGCAAGACACGCCCGATGGCGGCGCCGAGACCGTGTTCTTCGATATCTGATCGCTGCATCACATCTGCAAAAACAACGCCCGGCAGGTTGTCACCGCCGGGCGTTGTTTTTGATGCAGTCAGCAGGACTTTCAGCGAGACGTCATGCGGGCGTCGATAATGGGTAAATCGCCAACCGGCGTTTGACGACCCTGCCGTGACCCAGCTGACCCTTCCCGGATTCGAAGCCACCCCGCAATTGCCCGCGCATCGCCTGTTTCTGGCGGTCAAGCCTGACGTCGAAACTGCAGGGCGCATTGCGCGCCTGATCGAACAATTGCGGCCGGTGGTGGGTTTCAAAGGCAAGGCACTGCGTACGGAGCGTCTGCATGTCACGCTGCATCATCTGGGCGATTTCGTTCATCTGCCGCCTGAGGATGTCGTGGTGCGTGTGCGCGCAGCGGCGGACAGTCTGGCCTTGCCGGCATTCGATGCCACCTTCAACCAGGTGGTGAGCTTTCATGGCCGGCGCGATCATCGGCCGTTCGTTCTCTTGGGCGATGAAGGTGTAGCCGGTTTGATGGCGTTTCAGGCGGCGCTAGGCGAAGCGCTCCAGCATGCCGCCGTGCCGGTGCCGCGCGGGACATTCAAGCCGCACATCACGCTGCTGTATGACCGCGGAGGCTTTGCGCCGAAGGCGGTCGAGCCCATTACCTGGACGGTGCGCGAGTTCGTTCTCATCCATAGCTGGCTGGGCAAGACGCGCTACGACGAACTTGCCCGCTGGCAGCTCAAGGGCTGAGCACCGTCCTTACGCGCAGCCGTCCGGCCCGCAGACGGGGCCATCAGCTTCGATCTTCGGGGCCTGGGCAGGCGCGCCGATGTGTTGGGTTAGCGCTTGTGCCCAGTGTTCCGGGTTACCAAGCCACGGGCCGATATCGATGATGCCGAGCTGGCCTTCCGCATCTTCCAGCGCAAACGTCGGAAAACCCTGACCGCCAACACGATCGAGCCACTGCCGGCTTTGTGCGATGTGCTTCTGCGTCGGGCCGCCGGTTTGCTGCGCGAATTCCGCATCGAATGCTTCGGGCGATAAGCCGATCTCCGCAGCCAACTCGCGTAATACAGGCACGTCGGCAATGCGTCGGCCTTCTTCGTAATGCGCACGTTGGACGCGGTGGAGCATGTCCAGCCCGCGGCCGCCCAGCGCTTGCGCGGCGAGCACGGCAGTAATGGGCGGCTCCGAATCCATCACCGCCGTGGTGTCGCGCAGCAGGCCTTCAAAGTAGGGCTCGCCAAAGGGCTGGCCAGTCAACTCTGCAATGCGGTGGTCGTGCGGCATCACGTAGTCGCGCCACTGAGGCGTTACCGCGCGGCGGTTCGGGCCGGCGAGCATGCCGCCGCCGTGGCAGGTGATCGACAAGCCCGGCACGTTTCGCGCGGCTTGCACGAGCGGCGCGGCGCCGTAGCACCAGCCGCACAGCGGGTCGTAGATGTAATGCAGCGTCGTCATGTTGTTTTCCAGGTGACCGGCCGATTTACTGCGGCCACTTCATTTCGCCCTTGATGACCTTGGCGCTCAAGTCCAGCGATGCATCGCCGGCCAGCGTCGGATACGCGGTCTTCATCGCCTTGACCAGCTCTGCCGAATTGTCGGCCTTGGCGGCCTGTACCTCGAAGGTCTTCAGGTAATCCGCCGTAAAGCGCACCGCCTCCAGCCCTTTGGGCATCGCCCCGGTGAAGTGGCCCGGCACCACCGTCGTCGGTTGAAGCGCTGCGATGCTGTCGAGCGTCTGCAGCCAGCCCAGGCGCGATTCGCGCGTCTGCGTGTCGGCCACCCATACATGATCGCCATTGAAGACCACCACGCCGCCGGCAACGGTTTTGATGGAGGGAATCCACAGATACGTGCGTGCCGGGTTCGGGCCGTTCAGGCCTTTGATCTCGATGGCGCGGCCCTCCAGCGTCAGGCGGTCGGCGTGCAGCGCCACGGGCAGCACGAGCGTCTTGGGCGCATTGTCTTTCAGGATCGGGCCCCAGTAGGCCAGCTTGCCGTTCATCGATGCCTTGATGGCAGCCACCGTCTGCGGCGTGGCCACGATTTTCGCTTTCGGGAATGCCGCGCGGATGACATCCAGTCCGAAGTAATAATCCGGATCGCTATGGCTGATGTAGACGGTGGTGAGCGTCTTGCCGCTGGCCTTGAGTTTCTGCACGAGCGCTTGCGCGTCGCTGCGCTGGAATTGCGCGTCGATCAGGATGGCGTCGTGTGCACCGGTGATGATTTCCGACGACACGGGGAAGATGCCCTTGTCGCCAGGCTTGTAGACCTCAACGTGCAGCGGCGTCGGTGCGGCAGCGTGGGCAATCAGGCTGGTGGTGGCGAGGGCGGCGGCAAGCAGGGTGCGGAGCAGGGGCATCGAGTTCCTCCAGTTGGATGTGGTGAGTGCGATGCCGCTACTGTAGGTTGCTTGATTCGATCAAAAAACCACCTAAGATGCGCATATTTGTTTCTCCAATCGATCAAATATGGATCGCATCACGTCGGCCGAAGTGTTTGTGGCGATCGTCGATCGCGGCAGCCTGAGCGCCGCCGCAGAAGGGCTCGACATGTCGCGGGCGATGGTCACGCGTTATCTGGCGCAGATGGAGGCGTGGTCCGGCGCCCGGCTGCTGCATCGAACCACGCGCCGCATCGGCCTGACGCCGGCCGGTGAAGCGACTCTCGCGCGCTGCCGCCAGATGCTGGAAATCGCTTCACAGATGGCCGTGGCGGATGGCCCCGAAGCCGATATGCCGCGCGGGCTCCTGCGCATTGCCTGCGCGCAATCCCTGGCGCAGCAGACCTTGAGCGCGGCGGTGACTGCCTACCTGCGGCGCTATCCGCAAACGGCGGTCGATCTGGTGGTCGACAACCGCACCATCAACCTTGTGGAAGAGCGCATCGACCTGGCCGTGCGTATTACCAACGACCTCGACCCGAACCTGATTGCGCGGCCGCTGGGCGTGTGCGAATCCGTCGTGGTGGCGGCACCGTCGTACCTGGCCGCGCACGGCACACCGCGGCGCGTGGAAGACCTGGCCGTTCACAACTGCCTGACATATTCGTACTTCGGCAAAAGCCTGTGGAAGTTCACGGACGCGAAGACAGGCGCCCCGTCCGACGTGCCCGTGGGCGGCAATCTGAGTGCGAATGAATCGATGGTGTTGCTGACAGCGGCACGAGAGGGCGCGGGCATCGCGTTGCAGCCCGTGTTTGCTGCCGCGCCGCTGATCGCCAGCGGGCAACTCGTGCGCCTGTTGCCTGAGCACGCGCCCCAGGCGCTGGGTATTCATGGCGTGTACAGCTCGCGCAGGCAGATGCCGGTAGCGCTGCGGGCGATGCTCGATTTTCTGGTGGACTGGTTCAAGGTGCAGCCGAACGTCACGTGAGTCACGTGATCGGCCCGGAAGACTTCCTTCGTATCGCCAGCAGCCCCAACGCCAGCACGCAGAACACCGCTCCCGCGTGGAACGTTGCGGCTGCGCCGAGCTTGTCCCACAACAAGCCCGCCAGAACGCTGGCAGCCAACATCGCCAGCCCGCTCACCAGGTTGAACATGCCGTAAGCGGTGCCGCGCAAATCGGCCGGTGCAGTATCGGCGACCATGGTTGCCAGCAAACCTTGCGTGATGCCCATATGCACGCCCCACAACGCCACGCCCACGATGACCACGCTCCAATGGGCAGACACGCCCAGCACCACATCGGCGGCAATCAATACCACCAGTCCGAGCGCCAGGAGCTTTGTATGGCTCATGCGGTCTGAGAGCTTGCCGAACGGATACGCCGCCAGCGCATAGACCACGTTCATCGCCACCATGACCAACGGCACCAACGCGAGAGGAATGCCGCCTTGCTGTGCACGCAGGACCAGGAAGGCTTCGGAGAAGCGTGCGAGTGTGAAGACCGCGCCGATCATCACCACCCACCAGTACGCGCTATCTAATCGCTGGAGGTTGTCGCGGCGGATCGGGTTGTTGCGGCGGGCGCCGTTGCGGGTCTCGGGCTCGCGCAGGCCAAACATCAGCAGCGCTACGGATAACAGCCCAGGCACCACGGCCACCCAGAACACGGCGCGAAAATCATCGGCCCACAGCAGCATCAGCCCGACGGCCAGAAGCGGCCCCAGAAACGCGCCCACGGTATCGAGCGCCTGCCGCAGCCCGAAGGCCGCGCCGCGCAGCGCAGGTGGGGCAATGTCGGCGACCAGCGCATCGCGCGGCGCACCGCGGATGCCCTTGCCGACACGGTCCAGCAGGCGCGCCGTCAGCACAATGCCCGCCGTGGGGGCCACGGCGAACAACGGTTTGGACAGCGCGCCCAGCGCATAGCCGAAGACCGCCAGGCCCTTGCGCTTGCCGAGGTAGTCGCTCAGCGTGCCAGAGAAGATCTTGACGATGAGCGCGGTCGACTCACCCAGGCCCTCGATCAGGCCGACCGACAAGGCGCTTGCCCCCAGCACCGACACCATGAACAGCGGCAGCAGGCTGTGGATCATCTCGGAAGCGATGTCCATCAGCAGGCTGACGCAGCCGAGCACCCAGATGCCGGCGGGAATCTGGCGCAGGCCGCCGGGCGGTTGGGCGTCGGTTGGGGAGGGTGCCATGGTTCGTTGCTTTCGCTTTGCGGCGGGCGTCAGGCGAACGGCGCAAAGAGGCTGTTGAGCTTGGCCCCGCTGGCGGCATCGCGCGCAAAGTTGAACGTGCCGGTGGTGCGCAGTTCTTCCGCCGCCCGCTGGAACGCGCCCATGGCCACGCGTGCAAGCGTGGCACCCACGCTGATGCGCTTGACGCCCAATTCCGTCAGTTCCGCCACGCTCAGGTTGCCGTCGGCAAAACCCATCAGCACATTGAGCGGACGATCGATCTCGCGCAGCACGGTGGCGATGTCGTCGCGCGTTTTCAGGCCAGGGGCGTAGAGCACGTCGGCGCCGGCGTCCTGGAAGGCCTGCAGGCGGCGGATCGTGTCGGCCAGGTCATTGCGGCCGTGCAGTAAATTCTCGGCGCGCGCGGTGAGCGTGAACGGAAACGGCAACGCGCGCGCAGCCTCCACCGCGGCACGCACGCGTTCCACCGATGCCTCCAGCGAATAGATCGGCGCATCTGCGCGGCCCGTGGCGTCTTCAATCGATCCGCCGACGATGCCGGTGGCGCCCGCCAGGCGGATGGTCTCGGCGACGGCTTCCGGCGCATCGCCAAAGCCGTTTTCCAGGTCGGCAGCCATGGGCACGTCCGTGGCGGCTGCCAGATCGGCCACGTGGGCGAGGATGGTGTCACGGCCGACGCCATAGTCAGGCAGCCCGCGCGAGAACGCGAAGCCTGCGCTGGTGCTGGTCAATGCTTCAAAGCCAAGCGATGCCAGCAGCCGGGCCGAGCCCGGGTCCCACGGGTTGGGGATCACGAAGGTGCCGCTGCGCTCGTGCAGCGCGCGGAAGGCGTGAGCTTTTTCGATCTGGGTCGGCATAGGCTATCCGGTGTGATGTGGATGAGGGTTGGACTGCACTGCTGCGGCACAGGCGAGCGCATCGTCCAGGCGGTCATTGCCCCAGAACATCGCGTCGCCGACAAAGAACATGGGAGCGCCAAAGATGCCACGAATCTGCGCGGCGTGCGTTTGCTCGCGCAGGCGGGGCTTGCTGGTGCCGGACTGCGTCTGCGTCAGGATGGCGTCGGCAGGCAAGCCGAGCGCCGTCAGTTCTTCGGCCACGGTCTCGGGCGTGTAAATGTCGCGGTCCTGGGCGAAATTGTGCGGCGTGTCACGCAAGTTCGGATGCGCCCGGCGCCTGTGTGGCCTGGGTTGCAGCTTCCGAGCAGATCCATGCGGCCACATCGCGCACATCGCGGCGCGGGTTCGGCTCGGACTGGATCAGCCAGTACGCATGCGTGTTGTGCACCCCAGGCGCGATGGTCGGTACGGTGACCAAGCGGCCGTCGGCCAGCAGCGGGGCGATCAGTTCCAGGCGCCCGAGCGCGATCCCCTGGCCGGCCACCGCCGCATGGATGATCTGGTCGTGCTGGTTGAAGCGCAGCACGGTGCGCGGTTTGGCGTGGCTCCAGCCCGCTGCAGCCAGCCAGTCGGTCCACTGGAGCCAGGGGCGGCGTAGGTCACGGTCGTCAAAATCGAGCAGCGTCAAGCCGGCAAACGCCTCGGCGGAATCCAGCGAGCGCAGCCCCAGCGACGGATGCGCGACCGGGGCAACGGTCTCCCCAAACAGCCGGATTGCGCCGGGCGGTGCATCGCCCGGTGGGCAATACCGGATGGCAAGCTCGATGCCTTCGTTCTTCAGGTCGACGAGGCGGTTGTTGGTGGCCACGCGCACGTCGATGTCGGGGTATTGCAATTGGAAGCGCGCCAGGCGCGGTAGCAGCCACAAGCCTGTGACGCCGATGCTGGCCGTGATCGTCACCGGCCGGCGTTCGGCCGCCACGCGGATGGCGCCAATGGCGTCCTGCAACTGCTGCACGGCACTGTCGGCGCTGCGGAACAGGCGTTCACCCTCAGGCGTGAACGCGATCGAGCGGTGGCCGCGCACCAGCAGCTTCACACCTAGCGCTTCTTCCAGCGCCGACACCTGCCGGCTTACAGCGGATTGCGTCAGGCACAGATCATCGGCCGCGAGCGTGATGCTCATGCGCCTGCCTACTGCCACGAAACCGCGCAGCAAGTCCAGGGAGGCCAACCTAACCAGGGGAGTCGACATGCGTTTTCCTCATGCAAGGCGTTCTCAAAGGTCAGTTGAGAACCCGGATATGGCGAAGTTTAATAAGCCATCAAGCGACATTCCAGCCAAACGCACATTCGGCACGCTTGCGAAGCGGGAATGTCAGTCATATCGGAGAAAAACGCATGACATCGAAATCTCTTACGCAATCGCCATGGTTGCCGGTGCTGGCCGGCGGGGCGGTGATCGGCCTTGCGCTGGGCATCCGCCACGTGCAAGGCCTCTTCCTCGTGCCGATCACAATGGATCACGGCTGGACGCGCGAAACCTTCGGCCTGGCGATCGCGTTGCAAAACCTCATCTGGGGCGTGGCACAGCCATTTGCGGGCATGCTGGCAGACCGCTACGGCGCGGCCAAGGTGGTCGTGGCAGGCGTCGTGGTTTATGCGCTTGGTTTGCTGCTGATGGCACATGCGGGTACGCCGCTGGGCTTCACGCTGTCGGCGGGCGGGCTGATCGGGCTCGGGTTGTCAGGCACGTCGTTCGGCGTGGTGTATGGCGCAATCAGCCGATTGACGCCGCCTGAGCGGCGCAGCTGGGCGCTGGGCGTGGCCGGTGCGGTGGGCGGTGTTGGCCAGTTCGTAATGGTGCCGACAGCACAGGGCTTGCTGAGCACGGTCGGCTGGGTAGCGGCGCTGCTCGTCATGGCAGTGGTCATGGCGATGTTCGCACCGCTCGCCGTGCCGCTGCGCGAGAAAACGTCGACTGCCACCGCACAGGAAGCGCACCAGAGCATGGGTTCGGCCATCCGCGAGGCCTTTTCCCACCGCGGTTTCTGGCTGCTGAATCTCGGTTTTCTGACGTGCGGCTTCCAGCTCGCCTTTATCGGTGCGCACATGCCGGCGTACCTGCTCGACAAAGGGCTCACCGGCCGGCACGGCATGGTCGCGCTGGCGCTGATTGCTGCCGCCAACATCGTCGGCACGTATTACTGCGGCGCGTTGGGCGGGCTGTTCCGGCGCAAGTATCTGCTGTCGTTGCTGTACCTGATTCGCACGGCGGCGATTGCGCTGTTCATCCTGCTGCCGCTGTCGCCGGCAACGTTGTATGCGTTTGCCATCGTGATGGGCTTGTTGTGGCTGGGCACGGTGCCGCTGACAAACGGGCTGCTGTCGCAGGTGTTCGGGGTGCGCTACATCGGCACGCTGTTCGGCTTCGTGTTCCTTGGCCACCAGATCGGCGCGTTCCTGGGCGTGTGGTTGGGCGGCGTGGTGTACGACCACCTGCATTCCTACGACGCGATCTGGTTTGGCGCGATGGCGCTCGGCGTGGTGGCCGCGCTGCTGCACTGGCCGATCGACGATCGCCAACTCTTGCGCACGCCGGTGGCGCAACCCGCGTGAACGCACAGCTGAAAAGATGGATTGCCTGGGCGCTGGCAGCGGCCGGCGCCGCCCTGATCTTTGCGGCGTGGCTGTCGCCGGAGAATGCATTTTCATTTGTGACGTTGGCGTCCTTCTGCGGGTAGAGCGACGCACAAGCCCGATTTGTGAAACAATGTCGGGTTAATCACTAGTGGGCACTGGTACGGTTTGCGCGGGAATGACGTCGATTTTGCGGCGTTCGCCTGTGAATGCCACCGTTCAGACATGACTTACGCCGTCAAGGAAATTTTCTACACGCTGCAAGGCGAGGGTGCCAACACCGGCCGCGCAGCCGTCTTCTGCCGCTTTGCCGGCTGCAATCTCTGGAGTGGGCGCGAAGCCGATCGCGCCACCGCCGTCTGCCAGTTCTGTGACACCGACTTCGTCGGCACGGACGGCACGCAAGGCGGCAAATACACCACCGCCAACGCACTCGCCGATACCGTCGCCGCCGAATGGCCGGCCAGCGCCACGGGCGGCAAACCGCTCGTCATCTGCACCGGCGGCGAGCCGCTGCTGCAGCTCGACAAGCCGCTGATCGATGCGCTGCACGCACGTGGCTTCGAAATCGCCATCGAAACCAACGGCACCATCGCCGTACCGGAAGGCATCGACTGGGTGTGCGTGAGCCCCAAGATGGGCTCCGAACTCGTCGTCACGCGCGGCGACGAGCTGAAGGTGGTGATTCCGCAAGACGGACAGGACCTCGACGCATACGAACGGCTGGATTTCCAGCATTTCTTCCTGCAGGCCATGGACGGCCCGCTTGCCCGGCAGAATACGGCGGCAGCCGTTGAGCTGTGCCAGCGCCGACCGCGCTGGCGCCTGTCGCTGCAAACCCATAAGATGCTGGGCATCCGCTAAGGCGGGCCGCAGCACTTTGTCCCCGGTTTTCTGCCGGCTCCAGCCGTTTCGCGGCCCCTGCTGCCGCCACCTTGCCCCATGACCAAGACCGTTTCCATTACGCGCCGGCTCGAATTCGACGCCGGCCACCGCATCCCCGGCCATGCCGGCCAGTGCCGCAACCTGCACGGCCATCGCTACCAGCTCGAACTCACGCTTACCGGCGAAGTCCTGCACAACGACAAGGCAGCCGATGACGGCATGATCCTCGACTTCGGCGACGTCAAGCAGCTCGCCAACAAGCACCTCGTCGACCTGTGGGACCACGCTTTCCTCGTCTATCGCGGCGATACCAAGCTGGTCGAATTCCTGAACGATATGGAAGGCGGTCATAAGACCGTCGTGCTGAATGACGTGCCCACCGTCGAGAACCTCGCGCAGATTGCGTTCGACATTCTCGAGCCCGTGTTCCGCAACACGTTCGGGCACCATCTGCGCCTGTCCAAGCTCGTGCTGTACGAAACCCCGAACTGCTGGGCCGACGTCAAACTCGCGCGTCCGCACGAGCAGGATTGATTCGACAGCGCCGGATCGCATGACCACCCCGCACGTCCTCACCCCGCCCGCCGACATGTCCGCTCACGAGCGCGACGGCTACTGGATGCAGCAGGCGCTCGTGCAGGCCAAGTTCGCGTGGGGGCAGGGCGAGGTGCCGGTGGGCGCGGTGGTCGTGCGCGGCAACGAAATCGTCGGCGTGGGTTACAACGCCCCGATCGGCACGCACGATCCATCCGCGCATGCCGAAATGCGCGCCCTGCGCCAGGCCGCCGAGAACCTCGGCAACTACCGTCTGCCCGACTGCGAAGTCTTCGTGACGCTGGAGCCGTGCGTGATGTGCGCCGGCGCCATGCTGCATGCCCGCGTGGCGCGCGTCGTGTATGGCGCGCCCGACCCCAAAACGGGCGCCGCGGGCAGCATTCTCGACCTGTTTGCAGAAACGCGGCTGAACCACCAGACCGCGATCACCGGCAGCGTGCTTGCGCAGGAATGCGGCGACATGCTGCGCGCCTTCTTCGCCGAGCGCCGCGCGAGCCAGAAGGCCGCGCGCCTGGCGTCCACCGAACCCGACGAAACCGCGACATGATCACTGTCCGCCTGATTGCGCCTTCTGGTTATCCGAACGATGCGGCCATCGCCGAGCGCGGCGTGGCGGCGTTGGAAACGCAGGGCTGCATGGTCGTCAACCGCGAGTGCCTGAGCCGGCAGCATCAGCGTTTTGCCGGCGGCGAACTCGCGCGGCTGGCCGACCTGAACCAGATCGGCACGGGCGGTGGTCAGGAAATCGCCATGGCAATCCGCGGCGGTTACGGCCTCACGCGCCTGCTGGACCATATCGACTTCATCGACATCGGCCGCCGCGCGCAGGCGACTGACGCCATCATCGTGGGTCACAGCGATTTCACGGTGTTCTCGCTGGCGTACCTGGCGGCCACGGGCGGCGTGACGTTTGCCGGCCCGCACGTATGCTCGGACTTCGGGCTGGAGAAGATCGACCCGTTCATGGTCGAGCACTTCTGGGGCATTTTGCGCAGCCCGACCTATGCGTTGCGCGTGGATGCGCCACAGCCCAGTAGCTGCGCGCGTCTGGGTCGCTACGCCGGCACGCTCTGGGGCGGCAACCTGGCCATGCTGTGCAGCTTGATCGGCACGCCGTATCTGCCAGAGATTCGCGACGGCATCCTGTTTGTTGAAGATATCAACGAGCATCCGTATCGCGTTGAACGCATGCTGCTGCAATTGCAGCAAGCCGGCGTGCTCGATGCCCAGCAGGCGCTGGTACTGGGCGATTTTTCTGGCTATCGCACCACGCCGTACGACGCCGGCTACGATTTCGACGCCATGCGCGATTACTTGGCCGAACGCCTGTCGATTCCGGTCGTCACAGGCTTGCCATTCGGCCATTGCCCGACCAAGGCGACGCTGCCGATTGGCGCACAGGCCGAGCTGGATGTCGACGCCACGGGCTTTACGCTGCACTTGTCGGGGTATCCGACACTGAAGGCATAAGCCCCCGGCCATCCGGGTCACGTCTGGGTGGTAAAATCTCAGGTTCCCCAAATGGCGTACGGCCAAGTGCTTGCCGCGCCAGATCACCGCTTTCCAAATCAAGGTTTCCACGTGCTTTCCACCGCCAACATCACCATGCAGTTCGGGCCCAAGCCCTTGTTCGAGAACATCTCGGTCAAGTTTGGCGAGGGCAATCGCTATGGCCTGATCGGCGCCAACGGCTGCGGCAAGTCGACCTTCATGAAGATCCTGGGCGGCGATCTGGAGCCAAGCTCCGGCAACGTGATCCTGGAACCGGGCGTGCGCCTGGGCAAGCTGCGCCAGGACCAGTTCGCCTACGAAGACATGCGCGTGCTGGACGTGGTGATGATGGGTCACACCGAAATGTGGGCCGCCGCACAGGAGCGCGATGCCATCTACGCGAACCCGGAAGCGACCGACGACGACTACATGAAGGCCGCCGACCTGGAGGCCAAGTACGCCGAATACGACGGCTACACCGCTGAAGCGCGTGCGGGTGAACTGCTGATGGGCGTGGGCATTCCGACCGACCAGCACAACGGCACGATGAGCAACGTCGCGCCCGGCTGGAAGCTGCGCGTGCTGCTGGCGCAGGCGCTGTTCTCGAACCCGGACGTGCTGCTGCTGGATGAGCCGACCAACAACCTCGATATCAACACGATCCGCTGGCTGGAATCGGTGCTCAACGAGCGCAATTCCACCATGATCATCATTTCCCACGATCGCCACTTCCTGAACTCGGTCTGCACGCACATGGCCGACATGGATTACGGCACGCTCAAGGTCTACCCGGGCAATTACGACGATTACATGGAAGCCTCCATGCAGGCGCGCGAACGCCTGCAGGCCGCCAACGCGCGGGCCAAGGAGCGCATCTCCGACCTGCAGGACTTCGTGCGCCGCTTCTCGGCCAACAAGTCCAAGGCACGCCAGGCTACGTCGCGCCTGAAGATGATCGACAAGATCAAGGTGGAAGACATCAAGCCGTCGTCGCGCCAGAACCCCTTCGTCCGTTTCGAGATGGAGAAGAAGCTGCACAACCTGGCGGTGGAAACCGAGAACGCACGCAAGACGTACGACCGCAAGATTTTCGATGGCCTGACCATGGCCGTGCGCGCGGGCGAGCGGATTGCAATCATCGGTGAGAACGGTGCGGGCAAGACCACGCTGCTGCGCTGCCTGCTGAACGGCGCCGTGAAGACCGGCGTACAGCGCGGCATCGAGGTCGACGGGGGCGCCGTCAAGTGGGCCGAGAACGCCAATGTCGGCTACATGCCGCAGGACACCTACGAAGAATTCCCCGAAGACCGCGACCTGATGGACTGGATGAGCCAGTGGACGCAGGCCGGCGACGATGACCAATCGCTGCGTGGCACGATGGGCCGCTTGCTGTTCTCGGCCGACGACATCAAGAAGAGCGTGAAGGTGCTTTCCGGTGGCGAGAAGGGCCGCATGATCTGGGGCAAGCTGATGCTGGGCCGTCACAACGTTCTGGCACTCGACGAGCCGACCAACCACATGGACATGGAATCCATTGAGTCGCTGCAGATCGCGCTGGACAAGTACGAAGGCACGTTGATCTTCGTGTCGCATGACCGCGAGTTGATCAGCGCCCTGGCCACGCGCGTGATCGAAGTGCGCCCGAACGGCACGCTGACCGACTACCTCGGTACCTACGACGAATACCTGCAGAGCCAGGGCGTCGAAGTCTGAGCGCCGATTCTCTGCCGTGACCAAGGGGCCGCCAATGTGCGGCCCTTTGTATTTGGTATTCGCCCAAGCGGCAAGCGCGTGCCACTAAAGGCAGCTATCTATGAAAAAACCGACTTGATTCCATGATTTTTTATCGCCATCGGAATGCACTACCGTCGCTACACTGGGGCTGCATATCACAGTGAACAGGCCGAAAACTGCGGACCAGGCGCCGCGCGTCACACCAAGAAGCGCCAAACGCAGGCCCGGCGAAGTACCCAGGAGACGAGATGACCTCTGATATTGGCGGCCGCATTCGGTTGCAATCCCTGCTCGACAAAGTGGTGTCTGCGGACGAAGCCGCAGCCCTGATCCGCGACGGCATGACGGTCGGCATGAGCGGTTTCACCCGTGCCGGCGACTGCAAAGCCGTGCCGTTTGCCCTAGCCCGACGCGCGGCGCACGAGCCGCTGCGCATTACCCTCATGACGGGCGCCTCGCTGGGCAACGACATCGACAAGGTGTTGGCCGAAGCCGACGTGATTGCCCGTCGCCTGCCGTTCCAGGCCGATGCCACGCTGCGGCGCAAGATCAACGCAGGCGAGGTCATGTTCATTGATCAGCACCTGTCGGAGACCGTCGAGCAACTGCGTTCGCGGCAGATTGCACCACTGGATGTGGCGGTTGTCGAAGCCACGGCCATCACGGAGAGCGGCGGCATTGTGCCGACCACGTCGGTGGGCAATTCCGCAAGTTTTGCGGTGCTGGCGAAACAGGTGATTGTCGAGATCAACCTGAACATGCCCGCGAATCTGGAAGGGCTGCACGATATCTTCTTCCCGGTTCAGCGGCCCTATCGCCAGCCGATTCCGCTCATTGCGGCGGAGCAGCGCATCGGCGTGCCGGCCATCCCGATCGATCCGCGCAAGATCGCCGCCATCGTCATCACAGGGCAGGACGACAGCCCATCCAACGTGCTGCCGCCCGATGCCGAGACCAACGCCATTGCCGGGCATCTGAACGCGTTTCTGGCGCGCGAGGTGCGCACGGGCCGTCTCTCGCCCACGCTGCAGCCGCTGCAGGCTGGTATCGGAACGATCTCCAACGCGGTCCTGCATGGCTTCATTGATTCGCCGTTCCATGACCTCAAGATGTATTCGGAGGTCTTGCAGGACAGCTCCATCGAGCTGCTCGACTCAGGCAAGCTGGCGTTTGCGTCGGCTTCGTCGATCACGCTGTCGCGCCCGGTCTACAAGCGGTTCCTGACGGAGCTGGAGCGCTACAAGGCGCGCGTGGTTCTGCGGCCGCAGGAGATCAGCAACCACCCCGAAGTGATCCGCCGGCTGGGTCTGATCACCATCAATACCGCGCTGGAATGCGATATCTACGGCAACGTCAATTCGACGCACGTGGGCGGCACGCACATGATGAACGGCATCGGCGGCTCGGGCGACTTTGCGCGCAACGCGCATCTGTCGGTTTTCGTGACCAAGTCGTTGGCCAAGGACGGCGACATCTCGAGCATCGTTCCGATGGTCTCGCATGTGGACCACACAGAGCACGACGTCGACATCATCGTCACCGAACACGGGTTGGCTGATCTGCGGGGACTGGCGCCGCGCGAGCGTGCCGTGCAGATCATCGGAAACTGCGCGGACCCTCGCTACCGCGAGCTGCTGCGCGACTACGTTGTGCGCGCGCAGCGGCGCGGCGGGCATACCCCGCATCTGCTGGAAGAGGCGTTGGCTTGGCATGTGCGCTTCCGCGATCAGGGCTCGATGGCCCCGGCAGATTCTATGGATGAGAGCCAGCCCCTGGAACCCGCTCTCAGCGCTTGAAGCTTGGGCGCCGCTGCTCAGGCGCCCAGCACTTCCTCGCACGTCGCGAGCCACGCACGAGCGGCGTGGGAAAGATAGCGGCCCGGCGACCACAGGTGCGCGAGCGCCCATTCCATGTCGGGAGCGGTCAAGCGCGCCACAGCCAGCTTGTCACGGTTCGCAAGATTGGCCACTAGCGGCTGTGGTAAAAAAGTCGTGCCCAGGCCCGCAGCCGCCATCGAGGCGAGGAATTCCCAGTGCCCGCTCTGCGCAGCGATGTGCGGCTCGATGCGGGCTTCAAGAAAAGCCTGCCGCAGCTTGCGCGTGAGCGAGAAATCCTCAGCCAGCAACAGCAGCGGTTCGTCACGCAGCGCCGAGAGGCTGACGGTCTTGCCCTTGGCCCATTTCGCTTTGCGCGGTCCCACCACCCAGATCGGATACTTTGCAAACTGCCGCGTAGCGAGTTCGAGGCCGCTGTCCCCGGGCAGAACCGTGGCGCCCACCTCCAGCTCACCACTGGCCACCTGCTGTTCCACTGTCTTGCCGCCGTACTCGGCCAGGTTCAGTGCCAGATTGGGATAGCGCTGTCGAAATGCGCTTACCACGGGCGAAAAGAACAGGTTCACCATCGGCGGAATGCCGACCGTGAGTTCACCCCGTCCAAGCGAAGACAGGTCGGCCACTTCAAGTGTCAGCCTGTGCACCACACCGAGCGTTTCCTGGCCGCGCGCATACACGACACGGCCTACGTCGGTGAGCCGCACCTGCCTGCCTTCGCGGATCAGCAGCGGCTGGCCAACCTCGTTTTCCAGCTGACGCACCATCTTGCTGATGGTGGACTGTGTTACCGAGAGCGAACTCGCCGCTTGCGTGAAGCTCTGCAGCCGCGCGGTTTCTACGAAGTAACGAAGGGCTCGGATATCGATGGGCACGGGCAGCCTTTTGCCATGAAGCACGCGAATGGGATTCGCCATGGTAATGAAGTTTTCCCATTCCGCGACGCGGAGACCTCAATATCTGATGGACGCTCGTATTCAACGGCGCTCGAAAGAAAAAGGCGGTTCACGCGACCGCCTTTTATGGAGTCCAGGGTGCGTTGCAGTCAGCTTGTTGCTTCGTCGATCAGCAGATCGAGCTGGGCGATCACGTTGCTGGTGTCAGGCTCGCCACGCGTTTTGCCGAGGGCGGCCTTGAGCGTGTCGCGCAGGGCGACGAGTTCCGCGACGTTGCTGGCTTTCTCCACCTTCATCTCAAGCAGATAACCGCGCAGGCCGAGATACCGGCTGATGGTTTCGGTATAGAAGCGATAGAGGCGTTGATAGCCCTCGGCGGTCGGCTCTTTTGAAGTTGCTGCCGGGGCAGGGCTTGTCGCTGGTGCCGCCTTCACGGTGGTGGCTCCGGGCACGTGCGTACGGATATACCCGGCGTTCTCGAGCTCGTCAAACACGGCTTGCGTCATGCCCAGAGGTTGCAGCTGGACGAGGATGTCGTCGCAGGTTTTTTCGCCGTTGATCATCAGAAGGACCGCGCGGTGACGCTGGTCAAGGTGATTCGCACGTGTGCGGATCTCATCCTGACCTTTTTCGGTCTTCTGGTAGATGGTGGTGGTCATGCTGTCTCCCTCGGCCGGCGCGTCTGCAGCGCGCGCTCTGCTGGCTCTACAATAGACCGATCATAACCGCCCGGGGGCGACGTGGGCCTCAGTCGCAACCCGGATAGCACAACGCGCAAATCGCGCATCCACCAGAGCGAGACGACCAACGATGCAGCAACGCGACAAGCTTTTCATCAATGGCAAGTGGGTGGCGCCGCAGGGCAAGGGCGTCATTGAAGTGATTCATTCGGCCACTGAAGCCGTGATGGGAACCATTCCCGAAGGCAGCGCGGCCGATGCGGAAGCCGCCGTGGCAGCGGCCCGCGCCGCATTTGATGACTGGGCTGCCACGCCCGTTGCCAAGCGCGCCGAATACATCCAGAAGATTGCCGACGGCCTGCAGGCCCGCAGCGAAGAGCTGGCGCAGTTGATTGCCGGCGAAGTCGGCATGCCGGTCAAGCTGGCGCGTGCCATCCAGGTGGGCGGCCCGGTCTATAACTGGGGCAATTTCGCCAAGCTGCTCAGCACGTTCGAGTTTGAAGAACACGTTGGCAACTCGCTGGTGGTGCGCGAGCCGGTGGGTGTGGTGGGCGCCATCACGCCGTGGAACTACCCGCTGAACCAGATCACGCTGAAGGTCGCGCCCGCGTTGGCCGCGGGGTGCACGGTGGTGCTCAAGCCGTCGGAAGTGGCGCCGCTCAACGCCTTCGTGCTGGCGGAGGTCATTGAAGAAGCCGGTCTGCCGCCGGGCGTGTTCAACCTTGTCACCGGCTATGGCCCGGTGGTGGGTGAAGTGCTCGCAAGCGACCCGGATGTCGACATGGTGTCGTTCACGGGCTCGACGCGTGCAGGCAAGCGTGTGGCGGAACTGGCATCGCAGTCGGTCAAGCGCGTGGCGCTGGAGCTGGGCGGCAAATCGGCCTCGGTGATCCTGGATGATGCGGACCTGGCATCGGCGGTCAAGGGCACGCTGTCGGCGTGTTTCCTGAACTCTGGGCAGACGTGCTCGGCGCACACCCGCATGCTGGTGCCGCGCGCGAAGTATGAAGAGGTGAAGGTGCTGGCCGCGCAGTTTGCTGCTGCCTACGTGCCGGGCGATCCAGCGCAGGAAAACACGCGCCTCGGGCCGCTCATTTCTGCCGTGCAGCGCGACCGCGTGCTCGGCTACATCCGCAAGGGCCTGGAAGAGGGCGCAGAACTCATTACCGGCGGCGCCGACACGCCGGAGGGCCTGCCGACCGGTTACTTCGTCAAGCCGACGGTGCTCGGCAACGTCAAGACCACCGACACCGTGGCGCGCGAAGAAATATTCGGCCCCGTGCTCACGGTGATCTGCTACGACGACGAGGAAGAGGCCGTTCGCATCGCCAACGACAGCATCTACGGCCTGGGCGGCGGGGTGTGGTCGGGCGACGAGGCGCGGGCGATTCGCGTGGCGCGGCGCATCCGCACGGGTCAGGTGAACATCAACGGCGGGCCGTTTAACATGCAGGCGCCGTTTGGTGGCTACAAGCAGTCCGGCCACGGGCGCGAGAACGGCAAGTACGGCCTGGAGGAGTTCCTGGAGTACAAGGCGATGCAGCTCAATCCGGCGAAGACCGCCTGATCTGCCCACATGGGGCCCCAACAAAAAACCCGGCTTCGGCCGGGTTTTTTGCATCTGAAGCGCGGTGCCTACTTGCGGCTGCCGTCGGCGTTGTAGCCCTGGGCGGTGCCTTCGGCCAGGATGCGCGTCCAGACCGTGTTGCGTTCTTCGTCTGTCATGAACACCCAGTTGCTGACTTCCAGCTGCGTGCGCCCGCAGCCTTGGCAGACCTCGTCGAAGAGCGTCGAGCAGATGCCGATGCAGGGACTGTCTGGGCGGCCCAGCAGGGTGCTGTCGGAAGCACTGGTTGCGTCGTCTGGCATGGGGCTGAATGCGGTCGATTCGGTCATGGCCGCTATTTTACCGGCTTCGGCCGGGCGTCAGTTGCGCGCAGGGTTGCCCGTGCGCTGGCTGACGTGATCCGCTGCGGCAGATAGCGCCAGCGCTGAATTCACGAGCGCGATATGCGAAAACGCTTGCGGGAAGTTGCCAACCAGCCGTTTCACGCGCGGGTCGTATTCTTCGGCCAGCAGGCCGACGTCGTTGCGCAGTGCCAGCAGCTTGGTGAAGAGCGCGCGAGCCTCGTCCTGGCGGCCTTGCAGGACGAGGTTGTCGACATACCAGAAGCTGCAGGCGAGAAATACGCCTTCGCCCTGGGGCAGGCCATCGGTTACGGCTTCGGTGCGGTAGCGGCGCACGAGGCCATCAACGAGCAGGTCTTCTTCGATGGCCTTGACCGTGCCCTGGATGCGCGGGTCGGATGCCGGCAGAAAGCCGACGAGCGGCAGCATCAGGAGCGCGGCGTCCAGCTCGTCGCCACCGTAACTCTGTACGAAGCAGTCGCGCGTGGCGTTGTAGCCGTGGGCACAGACCTCCGCGTGAATGCGGTCGCGCACGGCGCGCCAGTGCTCTGCTGGGCCATCCACGTTGAATTGCTCGATGGTTTTGACGGCGCGGTCGAACGCGACCCATGCCATGACCTTGGAATGCGTGAAATGGCGCGAAGGGCCGCGGACCTCCCAGATGCCTTCGTCTGGCGTCTGCCAGATGCTTTCCAGATGCGTCATCAGCGCGACCTGCAAGCGCCACGAGGCTTCATCGCCATCCAGGCCGCCTTTGCGGGCGATGAAGAGGGCGTCCATCAGTTCGCCGTACACGTCGAGCTGGAGTTGCATCGCGGCCGCATTGCCCACGCGCACGGGTTGCGCGCCTTCGTAGCCTGGGAGCCAGGGAACCGTCCACTCGCCCAGGCGCCGTTCGCCGGCAATGCCGTACATGATCTGCACCTGTGCGGGGCTGCCGGCGATTGCGCGTTCGAGCCATTGTCGCCACGAGCGCGCCTCGTTGTAGTAGCCCGCGTTCATGAGCGCGAGCAGCGTGAGGGTGGCGTCGCGCAGCCAGCAGTAGCGGTAGTCCCAGTTGCGCACGCCGCCGAGTTGCTCAGGCAGCGACGTTGTGGGCGCGGCCACGACGCCGCCGGTGCGGTGATACGTCAGTGCCTTGAGTGTGATGAGCGAGCGCTCGACGGCTTCTGTCCATGGGCCTGCACCGTGGCAGCGGCCGGACCACGCACGCCAGCGCGCCTCGATGTCGACCTGGGCTTCAAGCGCGTCGATCGATGCCGGTAATGGCAGATGCGAGGGCGAATGCGTGAGCACAAATGGCACCGCTTCACCTTCGCGCACGGTGAAATCCGCCACGGTGGAGAGGTTCTCGCCACGGATCGGGGCAGGGGTGCGCAGCGTCGTCATGTTGGGCCCCGCCACGGCTCGAAGCACGCAATCGGGCATGTCGCACGGGCCGTCAGCCGGCGCCCCCGTGACTTCGGACACGCGGCTGACCCACGGTATCGACGCGCCGTAGTCGAACCGCAGCGTGAGGTCCATGCGCATGTCGACGGTACCGGAGAGCCCCCGCACGATACGGATGAGGTCTGAGGTGTCGTCCCGTGCGCCAGCGGTGCCCGGCAGGCGGGCGGTCATCAGGTCGGTCACGCTGGCGGAACCGGTGTCGGTCTCGAATACGGTTTCCAGCACCAGCGTGCCTGGCAGGTAGCGCCGGCGCGTGGCGCGAGCCTCGCCTTTCGGCGCGATGCGCCATCGGCCGTGGTCCGGCGTGCCGAGCAGCGCGGCAAAACAAGCGCCTGAATCGAACCGCGGCCAGCACAGCCAATCGATGGACCCGTCGCGCGAAACCAGTGCCGCGGTTTCGCAATCGCCAATCAACGCGTAATCTTCGATTTTTGAGGGCATTGCACTCCACTCCAAGCACTTCAACGAGGCCGTGACCATGCATGACAGCACCCGCATCCTGCTTGAATACAACGCCGGGCGTGATCCCGAAAGACTCACCCGCAAGCTGGATGCCATCGCCGCCGACCCGTTTTCATTCTTTCGCGGCACCAACAACCTGTATGCCGCGTCGCTGGCCGACGCTGCCTTGCTGCACGACGCGCCCCGCACGCTGGTCTGCGGCGACCTGCACCTTGAAAACTTCGGCAGCTTCAAGGGCGACAACGGCCTCGTCTACTTCGACATGAACGACTTTGACGAAGCGCTGGCCGCGCCGTTCACAGTCGACCTGGTGCGCGTGCTGTCCAGCCTGCAGGTGGCGTCCTTCAGCTGGAAACTGGCCGATGAAGATGCTCACAACCTGTGCCGGCGCTTTCTCGACACGTATGCGGCCGCGCTGGTTGACGGCAAGCCGCGCTGGGTCGAGCGGGCGACCGCCACGGGCATCGTGCGCGATCTGCTGCGTGCCTTGCGCAAGCGCAACCGTGCGGCCTACCTGGCGCAGCGCACCGTGCGCAGCGGCAACCGCATCTCGCTGCGCATTGATGGGCGCCGCACATTGCGTGCCAGCAAGGACGAGGTCCGCCGCGCACGACGCATCCTCGAGGCGTATGGCCAGCAGGGCAACGGCCAGCGTTTCATTGCCATCGACGTCGCACGGCGGATTGCTGGCACGGGCAGTCTGGGGCTTGAACGCTATTCCGTGCTCGCTCGCCCCGAAAACGACCCGACCACGCTGCGCCTGATCGACATCAAGCTCTCCATCCCAAGTGTCTGGGACGATGTGCTGGGCAGCGCCTGCAGCGTGGCCCCTTGGCGTAGCGAGGCCGGGCGCGTCGTCGATATCCAGCGCATTTCGCAGGCCATTTCGCCAGCACTGCTGCGCGGCGTCGTTTATGGCGCCAAGGGCGAGAAACCGAAGTCGTACGTCGTCAAAAGCCTGCAACCGACCGCCGATCGCGTCGCGCTAGGCTCGGGCAAGAACGTGGTCGCCAACCTGGACGATGCACTGCAGACCATGGCTCGCGTGGCAGCGTGGTGCCATCTGCGCGGCTGTGGCCGGCATGGGACGGATCTCGTGGAAAAGGTGCAGGACTATGCGGCTGGCACGGCCTGGCGCAAATCGGCGCTGAAGCTGGCCGCGCATGGCAGAGACGTGTCGCTCAAGCAATGGGCTGAGTTTGCTGAGGACTATCGTCAAGCGCGCGGTGGCAAGGCTGCTTAAGTGCGCGATGGCGCGCCATTGACGTCAGGCGCGCGATTCATATTTGAAGTCCCTCGGAGATCACAATGAAGAACCTCGACAATCCATCACATGATCGCGAGGTGGGCGTCGCCGACGCGACGCAAGACACGACGCGCATCGACGACACCCGCATCGGCGCGGTGCGTCCGCTGATTTCTCCTGCGCTGTTGCTGGACGAATTGCCCGTGCCTGCCGATACGCAGGCGCTCGTTGAAGACACCCGCCGGGCCATCAGCAACATCTTGCACGGCCGCGACGACCGGCTGCTGCTCATCGTCGGGCCGTGCTCGATCCACGATCACGACCAGGCGCTCGATTACGCGCGCCGCCTCAAGGCTGCGGCTGATGCACTGAAGGACGACCTGCTGATCGTGATGCGCGTCTACTTTGAGAAGCCGCGCACGACGGTCGGTTGGAAGGGGTACATCAACGATCCGCGGCTGGACGGCAGCTTCCGTATCAATGAAGGGCTGCGCGCTGCGCGGCAACTGCTGCTCGACGTCAACGCGCTCGGTCTGCCTGCAGCAACTGAATTCCTTGATCTGCTGAGCCCGCAATACATCGCGGACCTCATCGCGTGGGGCGCGATCGGCGCGCGCACGACGGAAAGCCAGAGCCATCGACAGCTCGCGTCGGGCCTGAGTTGCCCGATCGGTTTCAAGAACGGCACCGACGGCGGCGTGCAGGTTGCGTCGGACGCAATCATCGCGGCGCGCGCCAGCCACGCGTTCATGGGCATGACCAAGATGGGCATGGCCGCGATCTTCGAGACGCGCGGCAATGACGACGCGCACGTGATCCTGCGCGGCGGCAAGAGCGGGCCGAACTACGACAGCGAGCACATTGAGGCGACCTGCGCGGCGCTGCGTGCGGCAAAGTTGCGCGAACAGGTGATGGTCGACTGCTCGCACGCGAATTCAAACAAATCGCATGAACGGCAGATCGAGGTTGCACAGGATCTCGCGCGGCAGTTGTCGCAGGGGGAGCACCGGATCGTCGGCGTGATGGTCGAAAGCCACCTCGAAGCGGGCCGCCAAGATCTGAAGCCGGGTGTGCCGCTCAAGTACGGCGTATCGATCACCGACGCGTGCCTGAGCTGGACCCAGACGGAGCCCGTGCTCGACATACTCGCTGAGGCTGTGCGGCATCGGCGCGCGTATTCGTACGACGGGTGATGTGATGGCGGCAGGTTCAGGTTCAGGGTTGTCGCCTTGTGCCTATTGCTGATGTGGCTCGGCGCCTTGCTCGCCGTTTCCATGATGGCCAGCCGCCGCACATTCGCATGCGGTCCGGCCCAGTACTGTGTTTCGGCACCGAACCGGGTGATCGGCACGTCCTCCAACGGGCACTCGGCAATCACGAAACTGCCCAAGAGATGAGGCGGGCTGCAGGGATGTATTCGCCTCTTCGCCCTTAAGTTGATCGATTGCGCGGCCGATAGTGCTGAGGTAGCCGGCCGCCCGGCGCGATGGTCGCGCCCGCGTGAAGAGCCGCGCACACTACTCTCGCCGCGCCCATGTCCGCTCGCCTGACCATCCGCACCCGCCTGGTGCTTTCGGTTTCCATTCTGTTTCTGCTTGCCTTGCTGATTGGCGTGGCTGGCCTGCTCGGCCTGCGCGGCGCCAACCATGCGCACGAGGAAACCTTCACCAATCAGTTTCCGTCTGCGCTCGCGCTTGGCGAGTCTGATCTGAGCCTCACGCGCGCCCGCACGGCCCTCGACAAGGCCATGCTGTATCCGAACGACAAGGGCGCGATGAAGTTGCTCGATCGTACCGAAGAGCTGATCGCACGCTCGGATGAAGCGTGGAAGAAATACCTGACGCTGCCCCGCAGCGAAGAAGAGGACCGCCTGGCCAAAGAGGTTGCCATCACGCGCGAAGCCGCGGCCGGCAGCCTGCGCGACATCATCAAGGCGCTACGCGCTGGCGACCGCGCGACGGCCGACGACATCATGGAAAAGCGCGTGTCCAACGCTTTCCGCGATTCCAACGACAAAAGCCTGGCATTGAGCAAGAAGCAGCTCGGCTTCTCCAAGGCCAACTATGACGAATCCCAGGAGGCCTACGCACGTTTTCGCGTGATCGTGACGGCAGCCATTCTCGTAGCCCTCGTGGTCGCGCTCTGGTGCGCCTGGTCGTTGCTGCGTGCGATTGTGGAACCGCTAAACGCTGCGCTGGCCCAGTTCGACCGCATTGCCGCCGGTGATCTCACGCAGCCCGTGCGCATCGACCGCAAGGATGAAATGGGCCGCCTGCTGGAGGGCCTGGCCCGTATGCAGACAGCGCTGACCGACACGGTGCGCCGCGTGCGCACCGGCTCCGAATCCATCGGGGCCGCCACCAAGCAGATTGCCGCAGGCAATGCAGACCTGTCGCAACGCACGGAAGAGCAAGCCAGCTCGCTGGAAGAAACCGCTTCGAGTATGGAAGAAATGACTTCCATCGTGCGCCAGAACGCCGACAACGCGCGCCAGGCCAGCCAACTGGCCGACAGCGCCTCGGAAGTTGCCAGCCAGGGCGGCGCTGTTGTGACCGATGTGGTGGCGACCATGCGCGAGATCAGCGCGTCGTCGCGCACGGTGTCGGAAATCATCGGCGTGATTGACGGCATTGCGTTCCAGACCAACATCCTTGCACTCAACGCTGCCGTAGAAGCCGCGCGCGCCGGCGAACAAGGCCGCGGCTTTGCCGTGGTGGCCGGTGAGGTGCGCAACCTCGCGCAGCGCAGCGCCGCAGCCGCGAAAGAAATCAAGGAAATGATCGAGGCGTCGCTGTCCAAGGTCGAGACCGGCAGCGCGCTGGCCGAACGCGCAGGCAGCACGATGGAAGACATCGTGTCGTCCATCCGCCGCGTGACCGACATCATGGGCGAAATTGCCGCCGCCTCGAACGAGCAAAGCTCCGGCATCGAACAGGTCAACAAGGCCGTCACGCTGATGGACGAAGCCACGCAGCAGAACGCGGCGCTGGTGGAGCAAGCCGCAGCCGCGGCTGAATCGCTGGAGGAGCAGGCCCAAGCCTTGAACGCCGCCATCGCCGCATTCCGCCTCGCCTGATATTGGCCCCGTCGATGCACGGGGCACGCTAAAGACTTAAGACTTGCCTTGAGCGCTGTTTCGGTTGATATAACCGACTGGCCCATTCAAGGAGTCGCTTCATGCCGTTCATCATTGCCGCGCTCGCGCTGGTTGGTCTGCTGATTTACGGCGCAGTCCGGCTGTATGCGAGGGTTGCCGCGGCTTACGGCGCGGTCGCGGGCAGCGCGGCGGTGATGCTTGCAGTAGCGCTGCTGGCCGGCGCAGTCATCACCTTCATCCGGCGTTACCGCGCCGTTCATGGCGTGAATGCGAAAGGGCAGCGGGTCGTGTCGCTCAGCGCAAGCTGGGGGCAGGTCGCGGTCGATGCCGAACAGAAACGCGGGACGCTGCAGTTGCACGGGCAAAGCGCGCGCTTTCTCTTCGCCGATATTGCCGGCGCCGATGCGGTTGAACGCGAAGGTGCCTGGGCGCTGGCGCTGCACCTGAAGCATCAAGCGCAGGCTGATTGGCCGATCCCAATGCGCAACCGCCAGGAAGCGAAGCGCTGGGCGAAGATCTTTGCGCTCGCGGCCAGCCAGGAGCTTTGACCGGCGCTCGCCCGCGATTATTCCGTCGTGCTCGGGTTCCAGAAGGCCTGAGCAATGTGCGGCTGTGATTGCAGCGCGTTGACGATGCGATCCAGCTCTGCGGCATTCACCGCAGTCGACATCAGCATCGCTTCAATTTCTACGTGGTCGTCGCCAAAGGGTTCGACTGACAGATCGCTGATCGGGTAGCTGGCTTCTTCAAGCAGACGTTCCAGGTCGGCAAGGGCTTCTTTCTGGCGCTCGCTCGTGGAGATGACGCACATCGTGTACGTGACTTCGCTGGCCTGGTTGTCGAGCGGTGTGCGGTTGATGCGGTCCACCACGGGCCGCAGCAGGATGTTGGAGGCCAGCACGAACAGCGTAATCAGAATGGCCTGGCCAACCAGGTCGGAGCCTGCCGCCGCACCCACAGCCGCCGAGCCCCACAGCGTGGCGGCGGTGTTCAGGCCGCGCACGTTCAGCCCTTCCTTCATGATCGTGCCGGCACCCAGAAAGCCGACGCCCGATACCACATAGGCGATCACGCGGGTGGTGTCCGATGCGGTGCCGATCTGCGCGGCCATGTCGACGAATGCCGAGGCCGCCACCGCCACCAGCGCATTGGTGCGCAGCCCCGCAGTCCGCTGTCTGACCTGCCGCTCGAAGCCGATCAATGACCCGAGCGCAAAGGCCGAGGCAAGGCTGATGAACGAATCCACCAGCGTGGCGACATTGAGATGGACGAGGGCTTGCAGCGTCATCGGCGGCTCCTTGTTGTGGTGACCGGAGTCTTGGTGAAGGGCGCCGATGGTTATAGCACGGCGCCATGACACGCCGTGCGGGCGGGGGAGGCCGGACGGCTATTTATAGTCCCACTGCATCTGCTCGGGGATCGGCACGGCGTCCGACGTCTCGAGGCAGCGGTCGAGGTAAGCGAGCAGGGAGCGCGGTTGAAAGCCGGTCTCCTGCACGAGCCGCGTGTTGTCGAACACGTAGCTCATGCTGGCGAACTTGGCATACAGGTGGATGCAGCGCGCGACCAGTCGCACATTGCCGTCGCCCGTCAGGCTCAGGAATTTACGCGCCAATGCTTTCTCGGCGATTTTTTCCTGATACACGTAGCCGGCCAGCGCCTGGGCATCTTCTTCCGGCGTCTTGCAACGCTTGAAGCGCGGGTACAGCGTTTCGATGCGCTCGGAGTTCGCATCGCCGGCGCTGATGTGATACAGGTCGTGCGCCAGCGTGGGCTTGGTCGACAACTGCACGATGGCCTCGGCGCAGTCGTCCACAGGCAGGATGTCGACGCGGTCGGACAAGCGACAACTGAACGTTTCGAGCAGCGCCACCATGCGCAGCATCCAGAAAATACTGCCCGAGGGCTCACACCCCAGCGTGCTATGACCCACCACGATGGACGGCCGCACCACCACCAGCGGCAGCTCGGGCACCGCTTCGCGCAGCTTCAGCTCCGCCATGCCCTTGGAATACGTGTAAGGCACCGCGTGCTGCTCCAGCGGGGGGACATCCCAGCTTTCGCTGACATGGCGATCCGCCAACTGGCCGCAAGACATGGCCGTGCCGATCTGCAGGAATCGCTTCAGGCGTTTGCTCTGCGCCGCCAGTCGGCCCAGCGCCAGCACGCCCTCCACGTTGGTTTCCCACAGCGACGGATGGTTCGAGAACGTTGCCAGCGCCGCGCAATTGATGATGATTTCCGGATCGCCCAGCTTGGCGGCACCTGCCTCGCGCAGGTCGAACGGCACGATCTGCGATTCCGAAATGCCGTCCAGGGTGCCCTGTGCAAACTCGAAGCGGCGCAGGTTGCTGCGCAGCCGCGCCAACCCTTCTGCGGGCGTGTCACCGCGCACGGCAAAGCGTGTGTCGGCCAGCAAACCTTTGGCTGCCAGATTGGCGGCAATGGCGCCGCCCACGAAACCGGTCGCACCGGTTAGCAAAATACTCATGCGAGAAAACTTGAATCCCTTGGGTGGCAAAGCGGGCGACCAACCCGCTTGCAAACAACACGACCGCTGCCGCACCGGCGAGGCGCGCGTTGGCAGTGCGCTCGGGGCAGGGAACAGGCAAGTCGTGTCAGATGAAGCCGCGCACACGAAACAGGGTTCGCGGGCCGCAAGATTCGCGTGATGCGATGCGGCCAAAACCTGCGCACAATCAGCGATTTATAAGAATGTAACCTTTCAGGTGCCTTTCAGCACCCCATTCCATCAGAGGGTTGACTCAAGTCTGCGGCACTGCGCAACTCGACGTGGCATTGGCGGCAATCTCGCGCGCGGCTTTTGCGCCTTCGACTTGCAGGATGGTCGGCAGCGATACGCCGTTCTTGGCAGCCGTGACTTCAGCCAGGATCGAGATGGCGATTTCCGGCGGCGTACGGCTGCCGATGTAAATGCCGACCGGGCCATGCAGGCGCGCCAACTCGGCGTCGCTCAGATCGAATTCCTTCAGGCGCTCCCGGCGGTTGGCGTTGTTGCGGCGACTGCCGAGCGCGCCAACGTAGAACGCTGGCGTCTTGAGCGCTTCCATGAGCGCGAGGTCATCGAGTTTGGGATCGTGCGTGAGGGCAATGACGGCGCAGCGCTCGTCGAGCTTCATGGCCATCACCGTATCGTCGGGCATGGTGCGGACCATGGCCACGCCAGGGATCGACCATTCTTCGCTGTATTCCTCGCGCGGGTCGCAGACAGTGACCTGGTAGTCCAGGCCCACGGCGATCTGGCACAGGTAGCGCGAAAGCTGTCCCGCACCGATGACGAGCATCCGGTAGCGCGGCCCGTGAATGGTGACGAGGCGCGCTTCGTCGAACTGCAGGCCATCGGTGACGGTAGCGTGCTGCAGCGTCGAGGCGCCGGTCGCCATGTCGAGCGTGCGCGCGACGAGCTGACCGGCCTCCACGGCGCGCAGCAAAGCTTCGATCCCGCTGGACGCATTCAGCGGCTCCAGCACGAGTTGCAGCGTACCGCCGCAGGGCAGCCCAAAGCGGTGTGCTTCTTCAGCGCTGATGCCGTATTTGACGGCTTCGGGCTTGGTGTAATGCAGCCCTTCACGGCGCACGCGGTCGATGAGGTCGTCTTCAATGCAGCCGCCTGAAACCGAGCCGATGACCACGCCGTCATCGCGCAGCGCGAGCATTGCGCCTTCGGGCCGTGGCGATGAGCCCCACGTCTTGACCACGGTGACGAGCAGCACGCGGCGCCCTTGTTCCAGCCAGCGCACGCTGGTTTTCAAGACTTCAAGATCGACGCTGTCCATGATGCGTTGGCTGCGCTTTCGCGCACTAGAGTGGTGTGTTGCGGGGAATGGACCGATTATGCCCCGTGGTGCAAAAACAGGTAGGCGGCCGCCACGGCCACCACCGCCACGATGATCCACGGCCAAGGGTTACGCGGCTGCAACGCCGGGCTGACGTTGGGTGCGGCGCCCGGCGGTGCGCCGTGAGCCTGCAGTTGGCCTGCCGCGAGGTCAGGAATCGCTTGCGAGGCGGGCATGCCGTCGACGGGCGGCGCGGTATGTCCATCGGCGCCGGCCGTATCTGCAGGACCGAACTCTGCCGCAAAACGCTGGAAGAATTCATCGGCCAGTTTGCGTGCAGCACCATCGATGAGCCGTGAGCCGATTTGCGCAAGCTTGCCGCCCACCTGGGCGGTTGCCGTATAAGAAAGCCGCGTGACCGTGGGGCCTTCGGGCGTGAGCTGCACCTGCGCGCTGCCCTTGCCGAAGCCGGCCGCGCCGCCCTGGCCGTCGAAATGCAGCGTGTAGCTGCGTGGGGGCGCCACGTCGGCCAGCTCCATGCGTCCCTTGAAGCGTGCCTTGACGGGCCCGACGGCGGCGGTCATGGCGACGTCGTAGGCGGGGTTGGCGCTTCCCTCGGCGGCGGTGATGCTCTCGCAGCCGGGAATGCAACGTTGCAGCACGGCTGGATCGTTCAGCGCATCCCAGGCGGTCTGGAGTGGCACGGGCAGGAGATGGGTCTGGGTCAGTTCCATGGCGCGGTCGATCGGGCTGGGGTTGGGTGGCGGGGAGTGCGCGTGCGGCGAGCATGCGCCAATTCGTGCTCCAGCGCAGCCAGGCTGTCGAAATGGTGCGCCGGCACCATCACATCGACATGCGGCAGGATGGCCCGCACGCCACGTGCCCGCGGCTCAAAACCGGCAAAGCGCAGCAGCGGGTTGAGCCAGACGATGCGATGGGCGAAGCGCGCCAGGCGCGCCATCTCGGTGTCGAGCACGTCGATGTGCTCGTGGTCGAGTCCATCCGTCACGAGCAGGACGGTGGCACGGCCGGACAGCGTGCGGCGCGCCCATTGGCGGTTGAACTCCGCCAGCGCCGCGCCGATGCGCGTGCCGCCCGACCAGTCGGGCACAAGCTCAGCGATTGCCTGCACGGCGACATCCGGATCGCGCTCGCGCAACTGCCGCGAGACGTTCGTCAGCCGCGTGCCGAACAGGAAAGCCTGGATACGCTCGCGCGATTGCACCAGCGCGTGGCAGTAGTACAGCACGGCGCGCGAATAGCGACTCATCGATCCGGAGATGTCGAGCAGCAGCACCAGCGGCGGCGTGCGATCGACAGGCTGGCGGTATTTCCAGCCGGCCCATTCGCCGCCGGCACGAACGGCCTGGCGGGCGGTCGCACGCAGGTCCGGATGGCGCCCGCGCGAAGCAGCTTTGAGCCGTCGCGTCCGCTCCTGCGCCAGATGCACGCGTCGGCGGCGGATCATGTGTTGCAGCGTGCGCCATTCCGCAGCGTCGAGCGTGTCGAAGTCACGCGTGCGCAGGGCTTCGTTTGCAGAAAATGCCAGCGGCGCCACGATGTCATGGCGTTCGCCATCGGGCTTTGGGCCGGGCGGAAGGTTGGTCGACGGCTGCGCGCGCAAGGCATCGGCCAGGCGGTTGCTGCGTGCCGCGGGAATGCCGCCGCGTACTTTGGGCAGCAGCAGCGCGCGCAGCTTGCCTTCCCAATCCGGATCGCGCCAGAACACGTTGAAAGCGGCATCGAAGAGTCCGCGTTCGTCGGGATGCGAGACGAGCAGGGCAGACAGCGTTGCCTTTACGTCGTCGCGGCGGCCGATGTCGATATGGCTCAGGGCTTCGATGGCGTCCACCGCGCGCGAGGGCGCAAGCGGCATGCCGGCATTGCGCAGCAGCCGCACGAAATGCGTCAGGTTGCGCGCGAGCATTGGCAACTGCGTTGGCAGGGTCGCTTGCATGCCTTACTCCGGCAGCGCGGGGGCCGCCAGCAGTTGCTCGATGGTCGACGTATCGACGCGGGCCAGATCATCCTGGTACTTGAGCAGCACGCCCAGCGTGTCCTGCACGGACTGCGGATCAAGCTCGGTTACGTTCAGCGCCGCCAATGCGCGGCACCAGTCGATCGCTTCGGCAATGCCCGGCGCCTTGAACAGGTCGATGCCGCGCAGGCGGTGCACAAAATCAACCGCACGATGCTGCAGGCGAGCGGCCGTTTCGGGCGCGCGCTGCGCGACGATCTGCAGCTCCCGTGCCTTATCTGGGTAGCCAATCCATTGATACAGGCAGCGCCGCTTGAGCGCGTCGTGCACCTCGCGCGTGCGGTTGGACGTCATGATGACCAGCGGAATCACCTGCGCGCGCACCGTGCCGAATTCAGGAATCGACACCTGGAAGTCCGACAGCAGCTCCAGCAAAAACGCCTCGAACGGTTCGTCGGCGCGGTCGATCTCGTCGATCAAAAGAACGCGCCGTGTCTCGGGATGGAGTGGGTCGGGCAGCAGCGCCTGCAACAACGGGCGCTTGAGGAGGAATTCGTCGCGATAGAGCGTGTCGGCGCGCGGCTTCTCGCCGGCGGCCTCGGCCAGACGCAGCGCCATGATCTGGCGCGGGTAATCCCATTCATAGAGCGCGCTGGCGGTGTCGAGCCCTTCGTAACACTGCAGTCGCAGCAGCGACGTGCCGAGCAGCCCGGCTGCCGCCTTCGCCAGCTCGGTCTTGCCGACGCCGGGCTCGCCTTCGAGAAACAGCGGCCGCTGCATGCGCAACGCGAGGAACAAGGCCGTGGCCAGCTCACGGCTGGCGAAATAGCCCTGGCCCTGCAGTTGCGCGATGCAGTCGTCGATGGAATCGACCGGCATGCCGTTCCTTGGGCGTGCGCTCAATGATGGTGCGCCAACGCCTGCTCAACCGCGCGCGCCGTCAATACCGGAATGAGGTGCGCCCGATATTCCGGCGAGGCATGCAGATCGCCCACCAGATCGTCGGCAGCCACCACCACCTTGCGAGCGGCTTCTGCTGTAAAGCTGGCTGCCAGCGCCTGCTCCAACGGCGTGCAACGGAACACGCACGGCGCCGCGCCCGTAACCGCCACGCGCACGTTGTTGCCCTTGCGACTGATGAATACGCCCACCAGCGCAAAGCGCGACGCGGGGTTGCGGAATTTCACGTACGCCGCCTGGTCCGGCACGGGAAACTGCACCTCGGTGATGAGTTCATCCGCAGCCAGCGCGGTCTCATACATGCCAAGGAAGAAATCGTCCGCCGCGATGTTGCGCCGCTCGGTGACGACGGTGGCGTTCAGGCCGAGCACAGCGGCCGGGTAGCACGCGGCCGGGTCGTTGTTGGCGAGCGAGCCGCCCAGCGTGCCCATCGCACGCACTTGCCGGTCGCCGATGCCGCCGGCCAGTTCGCCCAGCGCGGGCAGCATGCGGGCGATGTCTGCGCTGTCTGCCACATCGGCATGGCGTGTGGCTGCGCCCACCGTAATCACGCCGGGCTGCGTGCGAATGCCCGTCATGCCCGGAATGCGCGTGACATCCACCAGCGTTGACGGCTGTGCCAAGCGCAGCTTCATCGCCGCCAGCAGGCTCTGGCCGCCGCCGAGGTATTTGGCGTCGGTGTGCGTCTTCAGCGCGGTGACGGCGGTCTGGGCGTCGGTGGCTTTCTGGTACTCGAAGTCGTACATGGTGGGCTCCTCTGCCTAGGCCTTGGCCGCTTGAATGGTTTGCCAGACGCGGTGCGGCGTCGCGGGCATCTGGATGTCCTTCACGCCCAGCGGCGCAAGCGCGTCGACGATGGCGTTGATCAGCGCCGGCGGGGAGCCGATCGCGCCGGCTTCACCGCAGCCTTTGACGCCGAGCGGGTTGTGTGTGCACGGCGTGCCCTTGGCGGTTTCCACCGTAAAGCTGGGCAGGTCGTTGGCGCGGGGCATGGCGTAGTCCATGTAGGAGCCCGTCAGCAACTGGCCGTTTTCGTCGTACACGCACGCTTCGAGCAGCGCCTGGCCGATGCCCTGACCAAGCCCGCCGTGCACCTGGCCCTCGACGATCATCGGATTGATGATGTTGCCGAAGTCGTCTACCGCAACGAAGCGGTCGATGTGCACCTCGCCGGTATCAGGGTCGACTTCCACCTCGCAGATGTACGCGCCGGCCGGGTAGGTGAAGTTGGTCGGATCGTAGAAGGCGTTTTCGTCCAGCCCAGGTTCAAGCTTGTCGAGCGGATAGTTGTGCGGCACGTAGGCCGTGAGCGCGACTTCGCCAAAGGTCTTGGTGCGGTCCGTGCCGGCCACGCGGAAGACGCCATCCTTGAACTCGATGTCTTCCGCCGAGGCCTCCAGCAAATGCGCGGCGATCTTCTTGGCCTTGGCCTCGATCTTGTCGAGTGCCTTCATGATGGCCGAGCCGCCCACGGCAATCGAGCGCGAGCCGTACGTGCCCATGCCGAACGGGATGCGGCCGGTGTCGCCATGCACGATCTCGATGTTGTCGATGGGCACGCCCAGGCGATCGGCCACCACTTGCGCGAACGTCGTCTCGTGGCCCTGGCCGTGGCTGTGCGAGCCGGTGAAGACCGTGACGGAGCCCGTTGGGTGCACGCGAATTTCGCCGGCTTCGAACAGGCCAGCCCGCGCGCCCAATGCCCCTGCGATGTTCGACGGCGCGAGCCCGCAAGCCTCGATGTAGCAGGAATAGCCCATGCCGCGCAGCCGGCCCTTGGCGCGGGAGGCATCGCGTCGGGCTGCAAAGCCTTTTACATCGGCCAATTCGATGGCGCGATCCAGGCACGGCTCGTAGTCGCCCGTGTCATAGGTCAGGCCAACCGGCGTGGCATAGGGGAATGTGCGGATGAAGTTGCGGCGGCGCAGTTCAGCCGGATCGACTTGCAACTCGCGCGCAGCAGTTTCCACGAGGCGCTCCACCACATACGTTGCTTCCGGTCGGCCGGCACCGCGATACGCATCGACGGGCGCCGTGTTCGTGAATACCGCTTTTACCTCGGCATAGATGGCCGGCGTCTTGTACTGGCCCGCCAGCAACGTCGCATACAGGATGGTTGGCACGCTGCTGGCAAACGTCGACAGATACGCGCCCATGTTGGCCGTCGTATGCACGCGCATGGCGAGGAAATTGCCCTGCGCATCGAGCGCCAGTTCCGCATGCGTAACGTGGTCGCGGCCATGCGCATCGGTCAGAAAGGATTCGGAGCGCTCGGCCGTCCACTTGATCGGCCGGCCCACCTTTTTCGATGCCCAAGTAAGCGCCACGTCTTCGGGGTACAGAAAGATCTTCGAGCCGAACCCGCCGCCCACATCCGGCGCAATCACACGCACCTTGGCTTCGGTCAGGCCCAGCACGAATGCCGACATCAGCAGGCGTTCGACGTGCGGGTTCTGGTTGGCAACGTAAAGCGTGTAGCTGTCGTCCTGACGCGAATAGCTGGCATTGACGGCGCGCGGCTCGATCGCATTCGGGATCAGCCGGTTGTTGACGATGTCGAGCTGCGTCACGTGCGCGGCCTTGGCAAACGCCGCATCGGTGGCGGCCTTGTCGCCGTGGCCCCAGGTGTAGCAGGTGTTGTTGGGCACGTCGTCGTGGACGGCGGAGCCGGCGGTATCGGCGGTGGCGGTGTCGACCACGGCGGGCAGTTCGTCGTATTCGACGTCGATCATCTCGACGGCGTCCTTGGCGATCTTCACCGATTCAGCCACCACCAGCGCGACCTGGTCGCCCACGTGGCGCACCTTGCCTTGCGCGAGCACGGGGTGGGGCGGCTCCTTCATCGGCGTGCCGTCAATGCTGTGGATGAGCCAGCCGCACGGCAGGCCGTTCACCTTGTCGGCAGCGAGGTCGTCGCCCGTGAGCACGGCCAGCACGCCCGGATGATTGCGTGCCGCCTCCGCATTGATGTGCTTGATGCGGGCGTGCGCATACGGCGAGCGCAGGAACACTGCGTAGGACTGGTGCGCCTGGACGACATCGTCCGTGTACTGTCCGGCGCCTGTCAGGAAGCGGAAATCTTCCTTGCGTTTGACGGACGCACCGATCAGGTGGTTGTTGGGTTCTGCGGGAGCGTTCATGGTGGTCTCCTCGCTGGGTCAGGCGGCGTGGGCGCGCGCTGCGGCCAGGTTTTGGAGCGAGGCATCGTCGCCTTGGGCTTCGGCCATCGCTTCGGCACCGTGCATGACGGCACGCACGATGTTGTGATAACCCGTGCAGCGGCAAAGATTGCCGTCGAGCTGCTCGCGCACCGTGTGCTCATCGGGATGCGGATGCTGCGCAACCAGCGCCGTCGCGGCCATCACCATGCCGGGCGTGCAGAAGCCGCATTGCAGGCCGTGGCATTGGCGAAAGGCTTCCTGCATCGGGTGTAGCGCACCATTTTTTGACAGGCCTTCAATGGTCGTCACCTCGGCGCCGTCGGCCTGCACGGCCAGGATGTTGCAGGACTTCACCGCGCGCCCGTTCATATGCACCGTGCACGCACCGCATTGCGCGGTATCGCAGCCGACGTGCGTACCGGTCAGGCGCAAGTTTTCGCGCAGCAATTGGACTAGGAGGGTATGAGGTTCGACACTGACGGTGACAGGCGCACCGTTGACCGACAGCTTGAGGCTGATCGCCATGGGAGTCTCCTTGGGGGATGGGCGCCGGGTGCCATGCTGTGCGTCTTCCTTGCTACGAAGACGTGCGCGTGGTCTCGATATCGGTGGTCGCGGCTCTACTCAGTAAAGCACAGGTGAACCAGAAGACAACCGCAGCGCGGTGAGCCGGTCGGAGGAAAAAGGGCGATGCTGCGGCACGCAGACAAACCAAACAAATGCCGCAGAAATGACAAAGGGCCGGAATCCGGCCCTCGATTGGCACCAGGCGGTCATGACCTGGCGGGTGTGGCGGCGGGTGTGATGACACACGGCCGGCGCACGGTGCTACTGAAATTGCGATTGCTGCATACAGCTAGCTTGGGCACACGCCCATCAACAACAGCGCGGCGGATTAGGCCTTGGCGGTGCGGTGCGTGCCGAACAGGTTCGCGATTGCCGAGAAGAACTGGGCGAACGAGAACGATTGGCCGCTCGGACGGCGATAGTAGTAGATACCTTCGGACATTTCGCGCTCGATCAGTTCGCGTTCGAGTTGATCGGTCAGCTTCAGGTCGTTCGTGTTTTGCATGATTGGCCTCTTAGGGAAATCCCGGTTAGGGAATACCCTGATCATACACCAGATGATGCAATGCACCATACGTAGGCTTACGTATGCACCCCTTTTGCGCCGTCTACCGTTGCTCGGCCACCACGCTTGCGTTGCGCCGCACCAATGTGGTGCTATCGCCGCTTTATGTACGCCTCGCGCCTCACTTGACCGGAATGGGTTGGCTGGCCGGGATCGGCACGGCCGTCACGCTGTTCTTCGGGCTGCCCGAAATGACCTTGTCTGAATACGTCAGATAGACCAGCACATTCCGCTTGCGATCGACCGTGCGCACCACGTGCAGCGTCTTGAAGACGAGCGACAGGCGCTGCGTGAACATGTCGTCCTGCTGGGGCAGCGGTTTGACGAAGCTGATGTCGCCGACCTGGCGGCAGGCCACGGCGGCCTCGCTCACGTCTTCGGCCACGCCCAGCGTGCCCTTGATGCCGCCGGTGCGCGCCCGCGAGACGTAGCAGGTCACGCCCTGCACGAGCGGATCGTCAAAGGCTTCGATGACGATCTTGTCGGAGCCCGTGATGCGGAAATTGGTGCTGACGCTGCCGATGTCTTCGGCGCGGGAACAGCCAACGGCGCTCAGAGCGAGCGCGGCAATCAAAACAGGGAGTTTGGTGGACGTGCGCATGGCTTTGCGTAGATAAGAAGGAAAGATTGAAAGTCAGAGCAGCGACTCTGGCGGCCAGGATGCAGCGGCCTCGTCTACGAAGGTGGGCCGCATGTCGGTGTGTTGGCGGGAATGCTCTATGCGGCGGTGCAGGGCATCCATGAAAACCTTGACCTTGGCGGGCATCAGGCGGCGGCCCGGGAAGACGGCATACACGCGCATCGGCGGCGATTGGAAATCCGTCAGCGCCTCCTGTAGCGCGCCGGAGCCGATCAGATCGGTAGCAAACACGGAGGTAATGCGGGCGACGCCCAGGCCCGCAATGGCGGCCTGCATGCGCAGTTCGCTGTTGGATGTGCGCATGCGGAAGTCCAGGGGCAGATTGATCGTCTCGCCGCCGGGCGTGCGGAACTGCCATTCGGCTTCGTTTGAGGTGCCGAGGCAGGGCCAATCGGCAAGCTGGTCTGGGTGGGTAAGCGGCCCGAGGCGTTCCAGCAGCTGCGGGGCGACGACCACGGCGCGCCGCAAATCAAAGACGCGCTGGGCGACGAGGCCGGAATCAGGCAACGGGCCACGCGGCACCGTCAGCATGATGTCGTAGCCCTGGGCGAGCGGGTCGATCTGGCGCGGCGCAACGTCCACTTCGATGCGAAGGCTGGTGTGCTCGCGCATGACTTCCAGCACCACCTCGGCGAGCTGCTTGGCGGCAAACTCATACGGCATGGCAATGCGCAAGGTGCCCGCGGGTGACTGAAACGTCGCTGCCGCGTCTTCCGACACTTCGCGCAGCCGCTGGAACAATGGGCCGGCGTCGCGCAATAGGGCTTCTCCGGCATCGGTCAGGCGCAGGCGGCGTGTGCTGCGCTCGAAAAGGCGCACGCCCATCTTGCCTTCCAGCCGCGACACCGCGGTGCTGACCGACGACTTGGGCAACCCCAGCCGGTCAGCCGCGCGCGTGAAGCTGCCGAGGGTGGCCACGGTGCAGAAAGTGTCCCAGTCGTTCCAGTCCGTCGTTCGCATAATTGAACAATGAATTTGTTGGCAGGCGATTTCCGCCGGTTTCGAGGCAAATTACCATCCCTGCATGAACACGCCAAGCACAGACCACATGGTTTCTCCGCCGTCCGCGCCTCGCAAACCAGTCGCCGCATCGACCGTCGGCAGCCGGATGGAGTTGCGCATGGTGGGCATGGTGATTGGCTTGGCGACGGGCGTGGACTACATGTCCAACCTGATGTTCTCGATTGCCGGGCCGCATATCGAAGGCGGGGTGCTGGCGTCTCAGGATGTGTATCTCTGGGCCGTGACGGCGTATGCGGCGGCGGCCAGCCTGGCGATTCTGGTAATGGGCCGGCTGGCCGATCACATGACTTACCGCAGACACACTCTGTTGTCGCTTCTGGTGTTCATCATCGGCACGCTGATGTGTGCGGCGGCCGAGGGCGGCACGATGCTGATCGTCGGCCGGGCGGTGCAGGGGTTTGGCGGCGGGCCGATGCTGTCGACTTCGCGCATCTTTGTGCAGCACAGCCCCGCGCACGAACGCCGCACGATGATGAAAGGCATGATCTACGGCATCTTTGGGCTGAGTTGCGTGTCACCGATGCTGTCGGCGGCGCTCACGGAGCAATTCGGCTGGCGCGCCATCTTCGTCGCGCAGTTGCTGGTGGCGGTGGTGGTGTGCGGGCTGGTGGCGGCGTTCTATCCGCATCCGAAGATGCACGAGCGCAAGGGCGATTTCGCCTCGCTCGACTGGCCCTCGGCCATCGCCTTTGGGCTGGCTGCGTTGATTGCGCTGCACGGTTTCCAGCAGGCCCGCTTCGTTCATCCCGATGGTTCGCCCGCGCAGGTGGTGCCGATCATTGCGGTGGTGGCGCTCATTATCTGGGTGGGTATTCGGCAGACGGGCCATCCCTTGCCGTGGGTCGACCTGCGGGCGACGCTGCAGCGGCGCTTCCTGATGGGCATGGTCTTCTACGCCATCTATTACCTGTTTGCGAGCGCGTGGGGTTTTCTCTCGTCGAGCCTGCTGCAGAACGGTTTGGGCTTCCGTTATGAAACCACCGCCCAGTTGATGAGCCTGGGCGGGCTGGTGACGGTTGCACTGGGCATCCTGAACTTTCAGCTGACGAACGTGCTGCCAACCAAGCGCGTGCTGATCTCCATCGGCTTCGTCCTGATGGCGACTGCGCTGCTGTGGATGTCGCATGTGGCCACGCCGGGCGCGTCGGTGGCGGCGGTGGTGCCGGGGTTCATGATCGAAGGCATGGTGGGGATGTTCGTGGTGATCCAGGTGGCGGGGCTGTCTTACGTGGATTTGCCCGCCAAGGATTTCGGCCATGCCTACCAGTTCAAGGGAATCATGCGGGCGTGGGCGCAGGCATTTGGGACCATGGGGGCCACGTTGTTACTGCAGCGCGGACAGGCACAGCATCGCACCGACCTGGTGGGGCACGTCAGCGCGCTGACGCCAGCTTGGCAGTGGCCGCATCCCCTGCAGGGTTCGGAGTTGGTTCGCATCTCGGCCGAGATTGACCGGCAGGCGACGCTGTTGGCCGTGGGGGATTTGTTCGCCTGGGGCGCGGTGGTGGCGTTGGTTTGCGCGGGGGCGATCTGGTTGCAGCGGTCGTTGCGGTAAAGATCAATCCAACTTTTGTTCCGGTGCGGTGGCCTGCGGCATCTTGCAGTTGAAGGCTGGCGCCTCCTCTTGCAGGTTCAGATGGTTCATCAGCGTGGGCGCCAGGACTTTTAGCACTTGCACCGTCAGTGCGCTGGTGAATTTGTACTTGGCCGCGTCTGCGCCGGCTACGTACGCGACGACGGTGCCGAAGTAGCGATCTCCTAGATAAAAAACAAAGGCGCCGGAGCGGCTCACGACCCGCTCGGAGATGAGGCCGCCGCCGCGGCTGAAGGTTTTGAAGCGGTTGTCGCCGGTGCCGGTTTTACCGCCGATGGCGATGGGTTTGCCATCCTTCTGAACGAACGTTCCAGAGATCCGCTTGGCGGTGCCGCCTTCGACGACGCCGGCCAGCGCGGATTTGACCAAGGGCGGAATTTCGGGCGGCAGCACGCGTTCTCCGGCGTTGGGGTCGCGGCAGAGCATGACTTCGTAAGGCGTGTCGGCGGCGAAGCGCAGGCGGTCGATACGCACGCTGGGCACGCGGATGCCGTCGTTTTCGATGATGCCCATCAGCTCCGCCAGCGATGCTGGCCGGTCTGCCGATGCGCCGATGGCCGTTCCGTATGACGGCACCAGCGATTCAAACGGATATCCCAGCCGCTTCCACATGGCGTGAATCTGCTGAAACGCCTCGATCTCCAGCATCTGCTTGATGCGTTTGTCTTGCGCGGTCTTGCGGTGCGATTGCAGCAGCCATTTGTAGACGGACAGCCGTTCATCGGCGCTTGCCTCGTTCACCTGCGCAAGCGTGGCTTGAGGATGGGTTCGCAGGTACGCCACCAGCCAAAGTTCCAGCGGATGCAGCCGGGCGATGTAGCCGCGGTCGGCCAGGTCGAAACGTTGGACGGAATACTTCTCATACAGGTTGGTAAGTTCCGCCTCATCCAGTTTTGCACCGGGCAGGTAGCTGCGGATGAATGCCGCGAGTTTGCCGGGGCCGGCTTCCGGGTCGATGCTGCGGTAGATCGTGGCCAGCCGCACCGGTGTGGGGCGGGTGCTTTGCACGAGGATGGCTTCGCGCTGCTGGTCGGTCTTGCCTTTGTACTTCGTGTAGAACCGGCCCATGAACAGCTTGCCTTCGCGGTCGGCAAAGCGTTGCAGGTAGACCTGCCGCTGCGGGGAATCGGGGTTGGTCAACGCCTCGGCGCCGGCGTTGGGCAACTGATGCTGAAAGTAGCGCGAGATGTCACGCATGATCCGTACGAACACGAGATTGACGGAATGCTTAAGCCCCTCGCGCACCGTGAAGTTCTGCGTGCCTTCCCATTTCTCGAAGTTCTCGAAACTCTGCATGCCGCCGCCGGTGGCAAACCATTCGCCGGCGTTGCCGGAGTACTTGCGCTCCATCGACGCATCCAGCATTGCCTCGAGCGACCGGTCTTGCGTGTGAGCGAGGTAGTCCACCGCCCAGCGCTCGATCGGGTTCTGCACTGGGATGTTGATTTTGCGCAGCGCCGCCGCAGGCTGGTCGGCATAGCGCTTATGCAGCTCAGCCACGATCTGGAGATACGTCACCAGCGTGCGCAGCTTGGCCGTTGAGCCCAGATCCAGCTTGACGCCTTCGTTGATGTCGAACGGCTTGTCGAACGTGTCGGCCTGCACCAGCACGCGGTTGCCGCCCGGCGCCCGTTCATAGAGCGTGAAGCTGTAAGTCACGCCGCGCGGGTCGCCGCGCTCCAGCATCATGTCGCCGACGAGGCCGGCAGCCTTGGCTTGTGCCGGGTCGCGCAGCTTGCGCAGCTCAGTGGAGATATCGCGCTGCAACGGCGCATCGAGCGTGCTGCTGGCGGTCAGGTCGAGCCGGTCGAGCGCATACATGCGCGATATGCCGAGCATGCCTGCCAGGTTGACGCGCACGGCGTTTGTGCCTTTGTGCTCAATCGGCGGAGGCGGCACGCGTGTGTTCAGGGCCTGCTGCTTGAGCGATTGCGCGATCGCCGCATCGCGCAGCGCCGGCGGAATCACGCCGGTTACGGCCAGCACGCGCAGGTAGGCGTTGGTCAAGGTTTCGAGTTCATCGAGGTTCTCAAGGTAATACGACGGCCGCCGCTGCGATACGAGCAGGCTCAATGCCTCCTTGTATGCCAGCGCACGGTCTGCGAGTGGCGCGGCTGAGTTGGCCGACAGCAGCGCATTCACCTGCGCAAAGTCGCGTCCGTACCAGACCCACAGCGCATCGCCAATCCCCTGGATCTCGCCAAACCCGGCGCGCGCGCCCAGCGGCACGGTGTTCAGGTAATCGACTGCAAGCTGATGGCGCGTCGCGGTGGTGTCTTCGCCGTTCAGATAGGCGCGGGCAGATGCGGAGGCCATCTGGCGCAGTTTTTCGCTGGGGGAATCGGTACGGCCTTCCGGCGAGTGGCGGTACTTCTCGATTTGTGTGGCGAGCGTGCTGCCCCCGGGCGATTCATGCGCCGGGTTGACGACGTGCAGGGCGCGGTCCCAGACAGCACGTGCCAGTCGCGACCACTCCACGGCCGGATTGCGCTTGGGGTATTCGGTCTGCAACAGCGTTCGGTTCTCGATGGCGAGCAGCGAGTTGACCAGTAGCGGCGGTACCGACGCGAAATTGTCATACACACGTTCGGGGTGCCGTATGCGGTAGATCGGGCGGCCATCGTCGTCGAGCAATTCCAGCCCCGCTTGGTCTTTCTCGCGATAGGGCGGATTCATGCCGCTGTCCATTCGCTCGACCATCTCTTTGGATGGCGCCGCTTGCTGAGCGACGATGTAACCGCGCGAGCGCAGACGGTCTAGAAAGGTCGGAAGATCGTGATACCCGAGCCGCTCGTCGTAAGGGCCGGAGTTAGGGTAACGAGCCGAATTGTTAGGCCCCGGCTTGACAGGAAAGGTTTGCGATTTCGCCAGACCCGCGAAGTAGTGGGCTTGCCAAGCGGAGGTGCGAAATTCACGAGCGACAAGCAAGGCGGCTATCGCAAGCACCAGCGCCCCGACGAGGGCCAACTTGATGATGGGGCGGCGTATTCTTTTCACTCGCTTGCGCTCCAATCGCAGGCGGACGGGCGCCTTGCTTCAATCTAGCTCATGCGGCCGTCGTGTCCAGCGGCTTGTAACTTTTGGGCCGCCATTGCAAGCCTTACGAGGGTGCGTAATACGGGATCTTCTGCTCGTCATACAACCGATACGTCAGCGCCAGCATGGCACGGATGTCTTCAGACTCGTCGAGCAGGCGCGTGCTGAAGATAATTGGCGAGACCAATTGCGGATCGTCGAGTTCCATGTAGCAGACATCTTCCCGACGCAAGCCCGCCACGCTGCGCGGCACCACCGATATACCTTCGCCTGCAGCGACTAATCCCAGGGCAATTTGCAATTCCCGTGCCTCGTAGATCTTGCTGGGTTCCAGCGCGCGATCGTGGAAGAGGGCGAGCACCTGATCCGCATAGCTCGGGCGCGGTGCGCGTGGGTAGATGATGAGCGTGTCGCCGACAAGGTCGCGTAGGGATACGGCCGTCCTGCCGTCCAGCAGCGCATGGCCTGACGGCAGCGCGACGATCAACCGCTCATCGCGCAGCAGGATGCGTCGCACGTTCGGGTCTTCATAGCGGATGCGGCCGAACCCGACGTCGATGCGGCCGTCTTTCAACGCCTGGATCTGGTCCATGGTCGTCATCTCGTGCATGGTGAGATCGACCATCGGGTACTCCGCCCGAAAACGCCGGATGACCTTCGGCAGCATCCCGTACAGCGTTGAGGCCACGAAGCCGACTGACATGCGGCGTTCGATCTGGCCGACGCGTTGCGTCATCGACGCAAGTTCCGCCGTCTGCGCGAGCAATTGACGCGCATGCGCGTGGAAAAAGCGGCCGGCTTCGGTCAGCTTGAGCGGGCGGCTGCCGCGCTCGAACAGCAGCACGCCGACTTCCTCTTCCAGTTGCTGAATCTGCCGCGAGAGCGGCGGCTGCGCGATGTGCAGCCGTTCAGCTGCACGCGTGAAGTTCAGCTCTTCAGCAACGGCAACGAAATAGCGAAGGTGGCGCAGCTCCATTTTTATACCTAATGGGTATGAAACTGATACTAAATCGGTGTTGGACGTGACATTTCGCGCTGCGTAATCTGGTTTCCACGTTGATAGCAGTTCTTCTGATACCTGAAAAACATGATTCGCTCGATCGAGGCCATTCTAGTGGATGTGCCCACCATCCGTCCGCACAAGCTGTCTGTCGCCACCATGCACACGCAGACGCTCGTCCTCGTGCATGTGTGCTGCGAAGACGGCATCGAAGGTTGGGGCGAGGCCACCACCATTGGCGGTCTCAACTACGGCGAAGAAAGCCCCGAGAGCATCAAGGTCAACATCGACACGCACATCGCGCCGCTGCTGATCGGCGTGGAGGCGCGCAATGTGGCGGCCGCCATGGCCAAGGTGCGAAAGACCATCCAGGGCAACCGCTTTGCCAAGTGCGCGCTGGAAACGGCGCTGCTCGATGCGCAGGCCCGTCGGCTTGGCGTGCCGCTGTCGGAGCTGCTTGGCGGCCGCCTGCGTGATGCGCTGCCGGTGGCCTGGACGCTCGCCAGCGGCGACACGAAGAAGGACATTGCCGAGGCAGAGGCGATGCTGGCTGAGCGCCGCCACCGCATCTTCAAGCTGAAGATCGGCCTGCGCCCGGTGACAGACGATGTTGCCCACGTGCTGGCCATCAAGCGCGCCCTGGGCGACGCCGTGAGCGTGCGCGTGGACGTCAACCAGGCCTGGAGCGAGCTTGATGCCGCCAACGGTATCGCCGCGTTGCAGGCCGGCGGTATCGACCTGATCGAGCAACCGGTGCGTGCCGAGAACCGCGCCGCGCTGGAACGCCTCGCCCGCCAGTTTGCCGTGCCGATGATGGCCGACGAAGCGCTGCATGGTCCGCTGGACGCATTTGAGTTGGCCTGCGCTGCCAGCGCCGACGTCTTCGCCGTCAAGATCGCGCAATCCGGCGGCCTCGTGCCGGCCATGCAGGTCGCCGCCATCGCGCAGCTTGCGGGCATCGGCCTGTACGGCGGAACGATGCTCGAAGGCGCCGTTGGCACGGCAGCCTCCGCCCACGTGTTTTCCACCTTTGGCGAACTGCAATTCGGCACCGAGCTGTTCGGCCCCTTGTTGCTCACGCAAGAACTGCTGACCGAGCCGCTGCAATACCGCGACTTCATGCTGGAGGTGCCCACCGGCCCCGGCCTGGGCATCCAGATTGACCGCGACAAGCTGGCGCGCCTGCGCCGCCAATAAGAACAACCAGACCAAGACACCCCACCAAGGAGCCCACGATGCTGTTCCACGTCCGCATGGATGTCCGCCTGCCGGCCGACATGCCCGCCGATATCGCCAACGAGATCAAGGCGCGCGAAAAAGCCTATTCGCAGGATCTGCAGCGCAGCGGCAAGTGGCGCCACATCTGGCGCCTGGTTGGCGAGTACGCGAACGTCAGCGTCTTCGACGTGCAGAGCAATGCCGAACTGCACGACATCCTGACGGCGCTGCCGCTGTTTCCGTACATGGAGATTTCGGTGACACCGATGTGCCGTCACCCCTCGTCAGTTCACAGCAATGACGTCTGACATTCCCCCAGAAAACCACGTGGAGACACCCATCATGAACGCGCGCGTATTCCAAACGAAAGAAGTGCAGGATCTGCTGAAGGCCGCCACCAACTTGGACGGCAAGGAGGGCAACGCCCGCCTGAAGCAGATCACCCACCGGCTGCTGGCCGATCTGTTCAAGGCCATCGACGACCTGGACATCACACCGGACGAGGTCTGGGCTGGCATCAACTACCTGAACAAGCTTGGGCAGGACGGCGAGGCCGCATTGCTGGCGGCCGGCGTGGGCCTGGAGAAGTATCTCGATATCCGCATGGACGCGGCGGACGCAGCGCTTGGCATCGACGGCGGCACGCCGCGCACGATCGAGGGCCCCCTGTACGTTGCGGGCACGACGGTGCGCGATGGCGTGTCCAGGATCGATATCGATCCGGACCCGGCTGCAGGCCCACTGATCATCCACGGCACGGTGACCGGTGCCGACGGCAAGCCGGTGGCTGGCGCTGTGGTCGAGTGCTGGCATGCGAACTCGAACGGCTTCTATTCGCACTTCGATCCGACCGGTGCGCAAAGCCCGTTCAACCTGCGCGGCGCGGTCAGGACCGGTGCCGATGGCAAGTATGAATTCCGCACGCTCATGCCGGTGGGCTACGGCTGCCCGCCCCAAGGTGCCACGCAGCAGTTGTTGAACGGACTGGCCCGCCACGGCAACCGGCCGGCGCATGTGCACTTCTTCGTCACGAGCGACGGCCACCGCAAGCTGACGACGCAATTCAACATCGAAGGCGATCCGCTGATCTGGGATGACTTCGCCTATGCCACCCGCGAAGAACTGATTCCGCACGTGGTGGAGAAAACCGGTGGTGCCGCGCTCGCCCTGAAGGCCGATGCGTACAAAGACATTGAATTCAATATTGCCCTGACGCCACTGGTTCAGGGCAAGGACAACCAGCGCGTGAATCGCCTGCGCGCTTCGGCCGAGGCTTGAGGCCGAGTGCCTCAACGTGGAGAGAATCATGCCCGCCTTGATCGACAAAGCCAGCGAACTGGACCAACTGCTGTCAACCGCTGTGGTGGATGACGAAGAGGCCGGCATCTTCCGCTGCCGCCGCGACATCTTCACCCACCCCGATCTGTTCGAGCTGGAGATGAAGCACATCTTCGAGAACAACTGGGTGTATCTGGCGCATGAAAGCCAGATCCCGAACAACAACGATTACTACACCACGTGGATTGGCCGCCAGCCGATCGTCATCACGCGCGACAAGGCCGGCGAGCTGCACGCGGTCATCAATGCCTGCGCGCACAAGGGTGCGATGCTGTGCCGCCGCAAGCATGGCAACAAGGGCAGCTTCACGTGCCCGTTCCACGGCTGGACGTTTTCCAACACCGGCAAGCTGCTGAAGGTGAAGGACGAAAAGACGACCGAGTACCCAGTGCAATTCAACACGCACGGCTCGCACGATCTGAAGAAGGTTGCGCGGTTCGAGAGCTATCGCGGTTTCCTGTTCTGCAGCCTCAACGCCGATGTGCAGCCGCTTGAGGCGTACCTTGGCGAAGCGCGCGTGATCATCGACCAGATCGTCGACCAGGCACCCGAAGGACTTGAAGTGCTGCGCGGCAATTCTTCCTACGTCTATGACGGCAACTGGAAGATGCAGATGGAAAACGGCTGCGACGGCTACCACGTCAGCACCGTGCACTGGAACTACGCCGCAACGATGGGGCGGCGCAAGGAAGGCGGCACGCAGGCGGTGGATGCGAACAGCTGGAGCAAGTCGGTGGCGGGCGTCTATGGATTCGAGCATGGCCACATCCTGCTTTGGACTCAGACGATGAACCCGGAGGTGCGGCCCGTCTATGCGCACCGTGACGAAATCACAGCGCGCGTGGGCGAAATCCAAACGGACTTCATCGTCAACCAGACCCGCAACCTGTGCCTGTATCCGAACGTGTTCCTGATGGATCAGTTCAGCACGCAGATTCGCGTCGTACGGCCAATCAGCGTCGACAAGACCGAGGTCTCGATCTTCTGTTTCGCGCCGAAGGGCGAGAGTGCGGCCGATCGTGCCACGCGCATTCGCCAATACGAGGATTTCTTCAACGTCACCGGCATGGGCACCGCCGATGATCTGGAGGAATTCCGCGCCTGCCAGAACGGATATGCCGGCACCACCGCGCTGTGGAACGACCTATCGCGCGGGGCGCCGCTGTGGATTCACGGCCCTGACGAGAATGCAACCAGGATGGGATTGAAGCCGCTCATCTCGGGCGAGCGCAGTGAAGACGAAGGCCTGTTTGTCTGCCAGCACGAATATTGGGTACGCGTCATGCGCGAGGCACTCAAACAGGAATGCGAAGGGGTGCCGGCATGAGCACGGATTACCAGAACATCTGCGCCGCCCTGTACCGCGAGGCGCGACTGCTGGACGACCGCCAGTGGGACGCGTGGCTCGAGTGCTACGCAGAAGACGTCACCTACTGGATGCCCGCATGGGATGACGATGACCAGTTGACCGACGACCCGCAGAGCCAGATTTCGTTGATGTACTACGCCAATCGCTGCGGGCTGGAAGATCGCGTCTTCCGCATCAAGACAGAGCGCAGCGGTGCTTCAACGCCGGAGCCGAGAACCAGCCACACCGTCGCCAACGTGGAAGTCGTTGCCGAACGCGGCGATGAAATCGACGTGCGCTACAACTTTCACACGCTCAGCCACCGGTACAAAACCACCGACCACTTCTTCGGCACGATGTTCGTCACCCTGCGCCGCGTGAGCGATGGCTTCCTGATCGCATCCAAGAAGATCGTCCTGAAGAACGACTACATCCGGCAGGTGCTCGACGTCTATCACGTCTGATGTGCACATCCGTATCCAAGGCAGCGAGGTTTTCCATGTCCAGTTTCACAGTCGCATTGAATTTCGAGGACGGGGTGACCCGTTTCATCGATTGCAAAGCGGGCGAGAAGGTGCTCGATGCCGCCTTCCGCGCCAAGATCAACCTGCCGATGGATTGCTCCGATGGCGTTTGCGGGACTTGCAAGTGCCGCGCCGAAAGCGGAAGTTACGATCTTGGTGACGATTACATTGACGACGCCCTGACCGAAGACGAGAAAAACACGGGCCTCGTCCTGACGTGCCAGATGGTGCCGCACAGCGATTGCGTGATCGCGGTGCCCACCACGTCGACCAGTTGCAAGACTGGTCAGAGCCAATTCGGTGCAACGTTGTCGAAAGTCGAGTTGCATAACGACGCGGCCGTCGTGCTTGAACTGGACGTGGACGCCTCTGCGCCGGTGTTTCTCCCTGGCCAGTACGTCAACATCGGCGTGCCCGGCAGCGGCCAGCACCGCTCGTATTCGTTCTCATCCGCGCCCGGAGAATCGAAGATCAGCTTCCTGATCAAAAAGATTCCCGGCGGCGCGATGAGCCGTTGGCTTGAAACCGCGCAGCCGGGCGACAAGCTCGATCTGCACGGGCCGCTGGGCAGCTTCTATCTGCGCAATGTGCAGCGGCCGCTCTTGTTCTTTGCAGGCGGCACTGGCCTCGCGCCGTTCCTGTCGATGCTTGAAGTGCTGGCACGCACCAATTCGCAGCAGAAGTTGCATCTGATTTATGGCGTGACCCGTGACCTCGACCTGGTGCAGGTCGATGCGCTTGAAGCCTATGCAGCGCGGCTGCCGAACTTCAGCTACGCCACCGTCGTGGCCGACGCAGCGTCGAATCATCCGCGCAAGGGTTGGGTGACGCAGCACGTGCCCGCCAACGCCCTGAACGATGGCGACGTGGATGTCTATCTGTGCGGGCCGCCGCCGATGGTCGACGCTGTACGCAAGTACTTTGACGACGAGGGCGTGAAGCCCAATAGCTTCCACTACGAGAAGTTCACGCCCAATGCAGTACCAGAAGCGAAGGCGGCATGAGCATGCAACGATTTTCAGGCAAGACCGTCGTCGTAACGGGCGCGGCCCAAGGGATCGGGCGCGGCGTGGCATTGGCTGCGGCAGAAGAGGGCGCCCAGGTGCTGCTGGTGGATCGCGCAGAGCTGGTCTACGAGGTGCAGGCCGAGATTGCTGCTGCGGGTGGCCGGGCCCGTGCCACGACGGCCGATCTGGAAACCTACGCTGGCGCTCAATACGCGGTGCAGGCGGCGCTTGATGCCTATGGTCGCATTGACGTACTGATCAACAATGTCGGCGGCACGATCTGGGCGAAGCCGTATCAGCACTATGAAGAGGCGCAGATCGAGGCAGAAATTCGCCGCTCGTTGTTTCCCACGCTGTGGTGTTGCCGCGCCGTGCTGCCGCACATGGTGGAGCGCCGGCAGGGCGTGATCGTGAATGTGTCGTCGATTGCCACGCGCGGCATCTATCGGATTCCGTATTCTGCGGCCAAGGGTGGCGTGAATGCGCTCACGGCTAGCTTGGCGTTGGAGCATGCGCAGGACAACATTCGCGTCAACGCCGTCGCCACGGGTGGCACCGAGGCGCCGCCGCGGAAGATTCCGCGCAACACGGCGCCCATGTCGGAGCAGGAAACCGCGTGGTACCAGGGCATCGTCGACCAGACCATTGCCAGCAGCCTGATGCACCGCTACGGAACGATCGACGAGCAGGTGCGGGCGATCCTGTTTCTGGCTTCGGACGAGGCCTCCTACATCACTGGGACGGTGTTGCCGGTGGGCGGTGGAGATTTGGGCTAGGTGCGCATGAAGCGCCCCAAACAAAAACGGCGCCGATGCGCCGTTTTTTACGTGCCTTTGCGGCATGGCTGACGATTCAGCCGCAGGCTTTAGCCCAAGTACGAACCCGACTTGCCGACCACTTCTGCGTACACCAGGTTGTCATCCCAACCGCTGCGGAAGAAATTGACCACTGCGCGCAGCAGCGATGGGCGACGGGCGGCCTGCACTTGAGCTTGGCCGGCGAACTTGGGGGTGTAATAGGCTTGCTGGATCATGATGTTTTCTCTCGTTGCGTTATCTAGGGTTTTCCCGAGTATAGGGTTATCCCTAGGACAGAGCAATGAGGCAATGCAAACGTGAAGTCCATTTTGAACATCACTCGCAGTGAATAATCCGTGGGACCTTGTGTTCCGTGGCGCAGCGTCTAAGTCCGCCTGACCGAGGCTCGCTAAATGTGACCTATAAAGCCTTTTTTATTGCGCCGGAAAAGATTTTTTAACGACAAGTTCCGCGCAGGACGTTGGAAATCCACCGAAGAAGTGCTTTTCTTCCGCCTTTTTCTGGCTTCTTGTTGTTAATTTCCCCAAACGTGCGGGCTTGTTGTTTGATCGACATGCCCTCTACCATACGCCGCCGAATCCCCCGCTTCTGTTTCGAGGAGGCCTCGTATGGCGTATCCCCCAATTCCGGTGCCGGTTGACGGCGCGCCCAGCGCCAATACGGCGTGGCAGGCGCGCAGCCGCGCGGCCGTCTGGCATCCGTGCACCCAAAATGCACGGCTCGATGCCATGCCGCCGCTGCCGATCGCACGCGGCCAGGGGCCGTGGCTGATCGACTTTGACGGCAAGCGCTACCTGGACGGCACCAGCTCTTGGTGGGTCAATCTATTCGGCCATGCGAATCCGCACATCAACGCGGCGCTCAAGACGCAACTCGATTCGCTGGAGCACGTCATGCTGGCGGGCGCCACGCATCGGCCGGCTGTGGAATTGGCTGAGCGCCTGATCGATCTGACGGGCGGTGTGCTGGGCCACAGCTTCTTCGGCTCCGACGGCGCTTCTGCCGTGGAAATCGCCCTCAAGATGAGCTTCCACGCCCATCGCAATGCAGGGCAGGGCGCGCGCAGCCGTTTCGTCTGCCTGGAACACGGCTACCACGGCGAAACACTCGGCGCGCTGGGCGTGACCGATGTCGCGATCTTCCGTGATGCGTATGACCCGCTGATTCTACAGTCGCACCGCGTGCCATCGCCGGACGCACGTCTAGCCGGCCCAGGCGAGACTGCCGCCGACGTGGCCGAGCGTGCACTGGCCGCGCTGCGCGATTGCCTGAGCACCAACGTCGGCACCATCGCCGCCGTCATCATCGAGCCGCTGGTGCAGTGCGCTGCCGGCATGGCCATGCACGACGTGAGCTATCTGCGCGGAATACGCGCGCTGTGCGATGAGTTTGGCGTGCATTGGATTGCGGATGAAATTGCTGTGGGCTGCGGTCGCACCGGTACGTTCTTCGCGTGCGAGCAGGCTGGCGTGTGGCCGGACCTGCTCTGTCTGTCGAAGGGCATCAGCGGCGGCTATCTGCCTCTATCGATCGTCCTGTCGCGCGATGCCATCTACGACGCCTTCAACGATGATGCGCCGGTGCGCAGCTTCCTCCATTCGCATTCGTATACGGGCAATCCGCTGGCGTGCCGCGCGGCACTGGCCACGCTCGATCTGTTTGCTGAAGAAGACGTCTTTGCGCGCAATCGCGTGACCGCCGCACGCATCGCCCAGGGCCTGGCGCCGCTGTCGCACGATGCGCGTTTTGCCCATCTGCGGCAGACGGGGATGATCACCGCGTTCGACGTGCACCCCGACGTGGCCGGCGCCCGTTTTGCCGAGCGCTTTGCGCTGACGGCGCGCACGCATGGGCTGCTGCTGCGCCCCATCGGCAACACCGTTTATCTGCTGCCGCCTTATGTGCTGAGCGACGAGGAGACTGACACCTTGGTCGAACGCACGCTGCGGACGCTTGAAGACACGCTGGCCCAAGCTACGGGCGAAACAGAAGGACACACCTATGCGATTGCTTGACGACCTGCAGGCGGGCCTGGACGCCATCGACGCCGCACACCTGCGCCGCGTGCGCCGCACCGCGTACAGCCCGACCGACCGCAGCCAGCGCATCAGCGTGTCCGGAGGCGAACCGCGCGACATTCTCGGCTTTTGCGGCAACGATTATCTCGGCCTGGCAGCGCATCCCGCCTTGGCCGAGGCGGTGACACACGGCACGCAGCAATATGGCTTCGGCAGCGGCGCATCGCATCTGGTCAGCGGTCATTCAATCGCGCACGCGCGGCTGGAAGCACGCATGGCTGCGCTGCAAGCCGAACACATTCCCGAGGCGGACGCGCTGTTCTTCTGCACCGGCTACATGGCCAATCTGGCCGTGGTGAGCGCCATGGCGCAGGCCGGCGGCATCCGCCCGGCGGAGGAATGCACGATCTTTTCCGACGCGCTGAACCACGCCTCGCTCATCGACGGGGCACGGTTGTCGCGGGCGCCCGTGAACGTCTATCCGCACGTTGACGTGGCTGCGCTGGAAGCGCTTCTGGCCGCCAGCACCAGCCGCAACAAGCTGATCGTCACGGACGGCGTGTTCAGCATGGACGGCGACATCGCGCCGCTGCCCGAGCTGCTCGCGCTGGCCGAACGCTACGATGCCTGGCTGATCGTCGACGACGCGCATGGCCTGGGCGTGCTTGGCGAAAAAGGTTCGGGCGTGCTGTCGCATTTCGGGCTGCGCTCGAAACGCCTCATCTACGTCGGCACCTTCGGCAAGGCCGCTGGCGGATCCGGCGCCGCCATCGTTGCGCATCGACTGGTGATTGACTGGCTGGTCCAGCGCGCGCGCACGTACATCTTCACAACCGCCACGCCGCCGGGCATTGCGTGTGCGGTGGAAGCAGCATTGGATCTGATCGCAGGCGAGGAGGGCGCTGACCGCCGCGCACGCCTTGATCGCCATATCGCCGTGTGGAGTGCCCGTGCGCAGCGTTTGGCCGCGCGCTTCGGCTGGCAATGGATGCCGTCGCCCACGGCCATCCAGCCGATCGTGATTGGCGAGAACGCCCCCGCATTGGCGCTGGCCGCCGCGCTGGAACGCGAAGGCATCCGCATCGCCGCCATCCGCCCGCCGACGGTGCCAACGGGTACGGCGCGCCTGCGCATCACGCTGTCGGCTGCACATACCGATGCCGACATCGAACGACTTGCGCAGGCGCTGGAAGCGGCGGGCCAATCGCTGCAGCCGGCCAAGGCAGCCTGAGATGCCCGCGCGCTTCGATTGCTTTGTCACCGGCACGGATACGGAGATCGGCAAGACGCTGGTCAGCGCGACATTGCTGACCAAGCTGGCTGACACCGGCTACCGCGCCGCAGGCCTCAAGCCGATTGCTGCAGGCGCGCTGGCAGGCGCGCCCACGCGCACCAACGAAGACGTCGAGCAACTGCGCGCCGCCGCGTCAGTCGATCTGCCGCTCGATACCGTGTGCCCATGGCTGCTCGATGCGCCGATGTCTCCGCATTTGGCCGCAGCGCGCGAAGGCGTGACGATCACGCTGCCGCCGATTCTCGATGCGTTTGCGCACGCCAGATCGTTGGCGGATGCCGTCGTGGTCGAGGGCGTCGGAGGTTTCCGCGTGCCGCTGTCAGGCGACTTTGATACGGCCGAGATGGCCGTGGCGCTCGGCTTGCCGGTGGTGCTGGTGGTCGGTTTGCGCCTGGGCTGCCTGAACCACGCCGCGCTCACCGCCGAGGCAATTGCCGCACGCGGCCTGCATCTGGCAGGCTGGGTCGGTAACGTGGTCGACGCGTCTATGGCAGGGCTTGACGACAACGTCGCCACCTTGCGCCGCTGGATCAACGCACCGCATCTGGGCACGATCCCGCGATTGCCGCACGCCGATGCGAGGCTCGCCGCGGCCCACGTTGACATTGCGCCGCTACTCGCGCGCCCGGCTGAAACGCGGCGGTAAACTAGCCGCTTCATTCAGTGCAACAGGGACGATTGTGATGCGGGCGATGCGTTGGCTGACGGTAGCGATTGTGGTTGCGGCAACGGCGGGATGTGCAGCATTGGAATCCCCCGTCACCAAGGGCCAGCGCCTCGTGGGTGCGGACGAGCCCGCGGTGCAGGCGCAGTTTGGGCCGCCGCGCGAAACCTATCCGCTCGATGGCGGCACCCGCTGGCTCTACCCCACCAAACCGTACGGCCAGTTCACCTACGCGGCCGACTTTGATGCCAGCGGCAAGCTCGTCGCCTTCAAGCAAGTGCTGAGCAGCCTCGAATTTGCCCAGGCCAAGATCGGCGTCTGGACGCGGGACGACGTGCTGCGACATTTCGGCCAGCCGGTGGAAACGGCGTATTTCCCGCGCATGGACCGCCTGGTCTGGTCGTACCGCTTCAAGGCGGACGACGTCTGGCCGTCGCTGATGCATTTCTACTTCGACCCCGCCGGTGTATTGCAGCTCACGCAGATCACGCCCGACCCGCTCTACGATCCGGACCGCCCGCGACTGTTCCGCCGATAGCTGACCGGCAGTTGAGGTAGCGCAATCCGATTGTGCGCTCAGGGTTCCTCCTGCATTGCGAGCTTTGCGCGGCGACCTAAGCTAGAGAGCAGGGGAGGCAGACGCCGCCGGCGCTTGCCGAAAGCAACCGTCATCAGAACGGGCGCGCATTGTTGGGGGTGCATCATGCTGACGCATCGCTGGGTCGACATCGACCCGATCGCAGCGGGACAACATCCGCTGTACGGCATTGCCGGATGGCTGCCGTGGGTGCTGGCCATCGCCATCGCCGGGCCAACGTGGGTGTTCTGGCAAGGGTTGTCGATGGATGCGCTGCAACTGGCCGGGGCCGATCTGTTTGATGCCAACGCGCCGGGAAGCGGGGCGATCAACCTGACCACGCTGCTCTATCTGATTTCCTGCGTGACTGTCCTGGTGTTGGCAACCACGCATGACAGCGCGTTCCGGCCGGCCATGCTCGTGCACATGGCGCTGCTGCCGCCACTGATCGGGCTCGTGCTGATGGCGGGCGGCATTCCAGGGGCACGCTCCACCTTTATCGACGGCGTCGCCGTTGCAGTGGCGATGACGCTGACATGCGGCGTCTACCTGCAGGTTTCGCGCCGGGTGCACATCACCTTCGAACTACGCGATCGGGCGCCTAGCGAGCACGCCTGGTTCAAGCGTCAGAAACGGGCCGCGGCGGGTTGACCAGCGTGACCATCACGTAGCTCATGATGGTCAGGAGAAACCAGGCGCCAAGCTTGGCGATGGACACCATTTCCCAGCCTTGCAACTGGTTCGGATAGAGCCACGTGCGCGTGAACGTGCCGATGTTTTCCGCAAGCCAGATGAAGAGCGCCACCAGCGTAAAGCCCAGCAGGAAGGGCATGCGCCGGTGGACGCGATCAATGCGGAAGTGGATCCAGCAGCGCCGGAATGCCACCGCAACCAGCGCCATCAACACGTAGCGCAAGTCCCACCAATAGTGGTGCAGGAAGAAATTCGCGTAGATGCCCAGCGAGAGCAGGGCGGTCACCGCCAACGGCGGGTGATGCGAGAAGCGCAGGTCGAACTCTCGCCACGCCCGCGCGATATAGCTACCCACGGATGCATACATGAAGCCCGTGAACAGCGGCACGCCACCGATGCGCAGCACCGACGCCTCGGGATAAATCCACGAGCCAACCGCAGTCTTGAACACCTCCATGCCCGTACCGGCGACATGGAACATCAAGATCACTTTGGCTTCGTCCCACGTCTCCAGCTTCAGCCAGAGCAAGGCAATCTGGATGATGACCGCGGCAATCGTCAGGGCGTCGTAACGGGCAATCGGCGCGTTGGCCGGATACCAGAAATGCGTGCCGATCAGTAGGGCGACCATCAGCCCGCCGAACAGGCACGCCCACGCCTGCTTGATGCCGAAGACGACAAATTCGTGCAGCCCCGCCGCCAATTGCCCGTGGCGCGCGGCCCAGGCGCCGCTGCGGTCACGCCAATACGTAAAACGGGCCCGCAGGCCCGCTCGCAAGGAGAGGGTTTCCGCCGGCATTCAGTCGATCAGCGCGAAACGCGGTACCTGCCGGCCGTCGACTTCAACCATCTCATGGAACATCGTTGACGGACGCGTCCAGATCGTGCCGTTGGCGGCGCGATAGACCGTCATCTTGATGGCGGGATCGGGTTCGTACGTGGCCTCGCATAGCCATTCGTATTCGCCGCCTTTGTAGTGGCGGTAGCGGCGCGTTGGCGTGTTCTGCATGGCGGCTTCAGTGTTGCGTGGGCTTGTCTTCTTCGTCGACGTAGGGCACGTGTTTGCCCTCCTGCGTCTGCGCGCCAAGCTTGGCGTCTTCCATGGCGTCTTGGTACGCCAGCATGGCGGCAGCCACCGCTTCGGGCTCACCGTTGAACGAGATCACGCTCTCGCCGCAGTTCGGGCATTCGCCGCCGAAGATGGCGTGGATGCCGGGCATGTCGCGCGGCTCCATCCCTTCGAATTCGGTAAAGGCGGTCTGGCAGGCGCCGCAGACGAGCTTTTCAGGGCGCAGCGCCTCCAGCCGGGCGTGCGCCTGAGAAATGCGGTCGGCCTGTGAGCCGCGTCGTTTGGCTTCGCCCATGATGTTCTTCCTGATTTCAGATGATTAGAGAGTGGATCATACCGAACGGCACAGCAGGCTTGGCAGTTCACCCAATCCGGTCAACGTTCCGCCAACCGCTTGAGTGCTGCCAAAACGTCAGGAAAATCCGACGTGACCATCGGTCCGAACGCGGCGGCATCCGGCCCCGTGATCTCAGTGCGATAGACGATCTTCGTATGGCCGGACGGCAGGCTGACAAGCTGATGATCCACCAGGACGCGCGTGCCGTCGACGACCGTCTCGTCGACAAAGCCTTCATTCGGGCGCACGTCTACAAGGGTGCTGACGAACGCGTCTTGCCCCGGGGGTTGCATGGTGAACTGTGTGCCGTTGGCAAACGGCCCGTGGAGTTCGATGCGCTCGATGCCGGCATTCCAGTCGCCCCATTGCTCAACGTTGGCAAGCAGCTCCCAGACGCGGGCGGGGGAGGCAGTCGTTTCAATGCTGTCTTCGTGAATCCACATAAGCGGCTCCGGATGTTTTTATGTGTGGGCTGGCAACCGTGCGTGGCTGCGCTGCCACGGTATAGATTGCGGCGGATCGGGCTGCAAGGTACAGGCTCGCGGCAACAGCCTGCAACTGTCGCGCGCATCTCGGCTGATATAGTGCGGGCCCTTTGAACTCAATTCACGACTTTCGCCATGTCTACGATTCCTGCCTGTCCGCAATGCGCCTCCGAAAACACCTACCAGGACGGCGATCTCTATATCTGCCCGGATTGCGCGCACGAATGGAATCCGTCGGCGCAGGAGGATGAGCAGGAGCCGGAAACCGTCATCAAAGACGCCAACGGCAACCCGTTGAATGCGGGCGATTCTGCAACGCTGGTGAAGGACCTGAAGCTTAAGGGCGGCTCGGGCACGCTCAAGGCGGGCACCAAGATCAAGAATATCCGGCTGGTGGCAGGCGACCATCCGATCGACTGCAAGATTGATGGTGTGAGCTATCTGCTCAAGCCGGAGTTTTTGAAGAAGGCTTAAGGAGTGTGAGGCGAGACCGGTGAATGCCGGTCGACCTTTAATTTAACATAATGCAAATTATGAGAAATACAGATTAGCGCGCTGAGGTGGCGGTGTCACATCGCCCGGCCAGCCCAGCAGCGCGCATCCGCCATGTCACTCGGCCATCGCCGGCACCACCTCGACGCGTTTCGGCACGCCCGTCACGATGGTCGCGACGGCAATCGCCAGCACCACGGCGGCGCCAATGAATACACCGGCCGCGCCGTTCGCGTCGAATACCACGCCGCCGGCTGCTGCACCGGTTGCAATCGCGAGTTGCACGGCGGCGACGATCAGGCCGCCAGCACTTTCGGCTTCATCAGGCACGGTGCGCGTGACCCATGTCGACCACGCCACCGGCACGCCGCCAAATGCCATGCCCCACAGCGCGATCAGCACGGCGTCGATGACGGGCGCGCGGCCCAGCGCCACGAGTGCGATGCCCAGCACAACCATCAGCGCGGGCATTGCAATCAGCATTGGCCGCAGCCGGTGTTCCAGCACACGGCCGGCGAGCGATGTGCCGACGAAGTTGGCAATGCCATAGCCCAACAGGATCGCCGACAGCCCGTTCACGCCAACGCCCGCCACCTGCTCAAGGAACGGCCGCAAATACGTAAAGAACGCAAAGTGACCGGTGAACACGAGGATCGTGGCGAACATCCCGATGCCGACGCTCGGGCGGCGCAGCACGTCGATCAGGGTGCGCAGGCGCGTCGTGCCGCTTGGCGCCATCGACGGCAATGTCGCGACCTGCGACACAAATGCAATCACGCCCAGCCCGGCCGCCGCCAGGAACACGTTGCGCCAGCCGATCAGATGGCCGAAGTAGCTGCCCAGCGGCGCAGCGGCAATCGTTGCGACGGCTACGCCGCTGAAGATGATCGACAGCGCCCGCGGCACCATCGCAGCGGGCACGAGCCGCATTGCAGTGGCGGTGGCCATGGTCCAGAAGCCGCCGAGCGCAATGCCAAGCACTACGCGGCCGATCAGAATCGTCGTCAGATTCGTCGCAAACGCCACGGCAAGATTGGATGCCACGAGCAGCACCGAGAATGCGAGCAGCACGCGCCGCCGGTCGATGGAGCGCGTGACAGCGGCGGTCAGCAAGCTGGTGACGAGCGCAACCGTTGCGGTGGCCGTGACGGCCTGTCCTGCCACGCCCTCGGTCACGCCGAGGCTTTCCGCCATGGGCGTCAGCAGGCTTGCGGGCAGGAATTCGGCCGTGACGAGCCCGAACACGCCCAGCGCCATCGCGAAGACGGCGCCCCAGGCAGGTTCACGCGGGGCCGCGACTGAGGCGGCCGTAGAGGTTCCGGGATTCATGCGTCGTTCCGTAAAAAGGGTCAGGGAAAGTACCAATAAGGCCGCATGGTAGGGGCCGTCAATCGGACGGTCTATGACATACAATCCGATATTCTTGATCAATCGTCCGAATACTTCAGATGCTTACCCCCCTCCCCGACGTGCACGACCTTGTCAGCGAGCTGCTGCTGGGCATGCGGCTGAGCGGTGTCCAGTACCGCCGTATCCACGTAGCCCGGCCCTTCGGGTTGAGCTTTGGCGAGGCTCCAGGCCGTGCGCAGTTCCACTTTGTGGGGCGCGGGCCGGTGCTGCTGCGCGACGCGTCGGGCACAACGATGCAACTTGAGGCTGGCGATGCGGTGTTGCTGCCGCAGGGCACGCCGCATGCGCTGTTGTCCGATCCGGATGCGCCGTGCCGCGAGATCGCCGGTTTTGAAGCCGCGAAGATCTGCGACACGGTGGCGTCGGTGGGTGCCGGTACGGAAGCGGCTCCGGGCGATGCGCTCATTTTCAGCGCGTGCATGGAGCTGGATCTGGGCGGCATGCAGCCCCTTGTGGGCACGATGCCGGAGTTCATGCACGTCGGCACCCTGCTCGCGCGCTACCCGGAAATCCGCCCGATGCTCGACGCGATGGAACGCGAATCATGCTCCGAGCGGGCAGGCTTTGCCGGCATCCTGGCGCGGCTGGCGGACGTGGTGGCCGCTTTTATCGTGCGCGGCTGGGTGGAATGCGGCTGCGGCGACGCCACGGGCTGGGTGCAGGCCCTGCGCGAGCCAAAACTGGGCCGCGCGATCGTCGCCCTGCATCGTGACCCGGGCCGCAACTGGAGCGTCGCGGAGCTGGCGGCGCAAGCAGGCGTATCGCGTTCGGTATTTGCGGAACGTTTCCTGGCGGCGACCGGAATGACGCCCGTGCGCTATCTGACCGAGCTGCGGATGCGGCTCGCCGCGCAATGGATCACGCGCGACCGCGAGGCGATCGAAGCCGTCGCATACCGGCTCGGCTACGGGTCGCTCGCTGCGTTCAGCCGCGCATTCAAGCGGGTGGTCGGGCGGCCGCCGGGTGCCATGCGCGCAGAAGGCGCCGAACTTGACGCGTGATGTTCAGCGATGGCGATAGCTCTGCGCCGCGTGCCGGATCTCCTTGCTGAATTCCACGCACACATGGGTCATCAGGTCGGCCGAACGGTAGACCATGTAGACGTTGAAATCCGGTAGTTCATCTTCCATCGGCAAGGTTTCGAGCGAGCCCGGCACCATGCGCAGCGGCCCGCCGGTGCCGCTGAAGACGAATTCCGACCACATGCTGACGACGTCCGTCTTCGTGGCCAATTGCAGCCCGAGCAGATTCGATGCGCTTTGCACGATCCGGCGAGGTATTTCGAGACGATGCAGCCGCATCAGGCTGACCATCGGGCTGCCCGGATCCTCCAGCGGGTCGAGCACCAGCCAGTCGGCATCCAGCAGCGGACGCAGCCGGCGCACGCGGCGCAGCGGATGGCCCGGGCGCACCGCCAGGCGCATCGGCACCGAAAACAGCGGCTCCCACTGAAAACTGCCCGTGCCTGGGCCGCTGTTGCTGGAGATCAAACCGATATCGAGCCGCCCCTCACGCAGCCCTTCCAGAATCTGCTGCGGACGCTGTTCGAAGCCGCGTAGCGCGACGTTGGGAAACCGCTTGCGCAGCGCCGCCATGGCATCCGGCAGTGGGCCGCTCGACGCCACGGCCGTAAAGCCGATGTTGAGTTCCGCCTCTGCATGACCGCGAATGGCTTCGATGTCTTCCAACGCGTGACGCAGTTCCTGCTCGACAACACTCGCGCGCTTGACCAGCGCCATGCCATATGCGGTCAGGCTCACGCCGCGCACCGAACGCGACAGCAGCGTGACGCCAAGCTCCCGCTCCAGTTCCGCAATCGCCTTCGACAGCGCCGGCTGCGAGATATGCAGCCCGCGAGACGCTTCGTGGATGCTGCCGTGCTGTGCCACGGCCAGCAGGATGCGCAATTGGTGCAGCTTCACGTCGCTCTCCCCATTGTTGGGCGCCATGCCCGGCACTCGGCGTGTCACGCGACGTCGCCCCCAAGGATTCGCGGGCTTTCCCCGATAGCGGATGCAGGCCGGTTATGACGGAGATTCTATTTGGTTATCGGGATGAATATTTACGATTTTCTCTGGATGGCGGCTTGGCGGAATACTGCAAGCGCCCCAAGGGCTCGCAGAAGCCCTCTCGCCAATACCCCGGACGGAGATCCTCAATGAATAACGCCACCCTGCAGCCACCGTTGCCCGCCTCGGCCGCTGCCGCGCACAAGCCTGTCGGCCAGGCACGGTTGATCGCCGCATGCTCGATCGGCAATGCGCTGGAGATGTACGACTTCACGGTCTACAGCTTCTTCGCGCTGATGATCGGCAAGCTGTTCTTTCCGTCCGACAGCGCGTATGGCTCGCTGCTGCTGGCGGTGGCGACGTTCGGCATCGGCTTTGTGATGCGCCCGCTGGGCGGTTTCGTGATCGGCAACTACGCAGACCGCCACGGGCGCAAGGCCGCGATGACGCTGACGATCGGGCTGATGGTCATCGGCACGCTGTGCCTGGCGGTAGCGCCCACGTACGCCACCGCAGGCCTGTTCGGCCCGGTGGTCATTCTGGCCGGGCGGTTGCTGCAGGGCTTTTCGCTGGGCGGCGAAATCGGTGCGTCGACCGCGATGCTGATGGAGTCCGGCGGCGTCCGTGGGCGCGGGTTTCGCGTGAGCTGGCAATTGGGCAGCCAGGGCATTGCGGCGCTGTGCGGCGCGCTGACTGCGGCCATTCTGTACGGCAGCCTCTCGCCGGAAGCGCTGCAGAGCTGGGGCTGGCGCGTGCCGTTCTTCCTCGGCTTGCTGATCGCGCCGGTGGGCCTCTATATCCGCTCGCACCTGGATGAAACGCACACCGCCGAAGCGCATGCGCCGAGCCCGCTCGGCACCCTGTTCCGCGACCATGGCGGGCTCGTCATCAAGGGCGTGCTGACGATCATTGGCGGGACGGTGGGCACGTACCTGGTGATCTATTTCATGCCGACCTACATGATCCGCGAGCTGCATCTGCCGCCTTCGCTGTCGCTGCTCGCTGGTTGCGTGACGGGGCTGACGAGCTTTGGCGCGTCGCTCCTCTCCGGATGGCTGGCCGACCGCCTGCCGCGCCGCAAGCCTCTGGTGGTGGGGGCAACGCTGGTCACCGTGGCGGCGCTCTATCCGGCCTTCTGGCTGATGACGCATTACCCGAGCGTGCCGCTGGTGCTGGTGCTGTCGGCACTGCTGACCGGCACGCTGTACCTGGGCACTACGCCGATGCTGCTGATGATGATGGAGCTGCTGCCCATCAAGGTGCGCGCCAGCGGCCTATCGGTCATCTACGCGATCGGCGTCACGGTCTTTGGCGGTTCGTGCCAGTTTGTCGTGACGTGGCTGCTGGCCCGCACCGGCAATCCGCTCTCCCCTGCCTTTTACATGATGGCGTGCAGCGCCATCACGCTGCTGACGGTGCTGAGCCTGCGCGAAGCGCGCGACACCCACTGACACCGGATTCCCATCTCCAACGTCCAACCCCGGAGCCCCGACATGACCAAAGCCCCCACGCTCACGCCGTTCCAACTGCTGCCGCATCTGCTGCCGCCCGTCCATATCGATGCAGAAACGTTCGTCAATATCCGTCGCCAGATCCACGCGCAGCCTGAACTCGGTTTCGAGGTGGGCGCCACCAGCACGTTGGTGGCCGATCTGCTCAAGAGCTGGGGCTACGAGGTCCACACCGGCATCGGCAAGAGCGGCGTCGTGGGCCAGCTGAAACTCGGCAACGGCACGCGCCGTCTCGGCATTCGCGCCGACATGGACGCACTGCCCATCGTTGAAGCGACCGGCCTGCCCTACGCCAGCCGCAACCACGGCAAGATGCACGCGTGCGGCCATGACGGGCACACCGCCATCCTGCTCGCCGCGGCCAAGGCACTGGCCGAGAGCCGCGATTTTGACGGCACACTGAATCTCATCTTCCAGCCCGATGAAGAAAACCTGTGCGGTGCGCGCGCCATGATCGAAGACGGCCTCTTCGAGCGCTTCCCCTGCGATGCCGTCTATGCCCTGCACAACATGCCCGGCGTGCCGGCCGGCAGCTTCCGCGTGCTGCCGGGGCCGGTGAGCCTGTCTTCCGACGTGGCCGACGTCACCATCAAGGGCATGGGCGGACACGGCGCGATGCCGCATCGCGCGCGTGATCCGATTGCCGCGTCGGCTGCCATCATCACCGCCTTGCAGACGGTGGTCGCACGCAACGTCGCGCCTGACGACACGGCGGTGGTGTCGGTCGGCTTCATTCGCGGTGGTGCCACGCACAACGTGATTCCCGAATCGGTGACGATCGGCCTGAATGTGCGTGCGGCGCGGCCGGAAACGCGTGCGCTGGTGGAAATGCGCATTCGCGAGATCGTCAGCCTGACCGCACAGGCCCATGGCGTCGAGGCGCAGATCGACTATCGTCAATTGACGCCACCCATGGTCAATACCGAGGCAGAGACGCAACTGGCGCAGCAGGTCTGCACCGAACTGGTGGGCGCGGCCAACGTGGTCACGCAGGCGCCCAAGGGGCTCAACGGCAGCGAAGACTTTGCCTGGATGCTTAATGAAGTGCCGGGCTGCTACCTGATCCTTGGCAATGGCGAAGGCGAATTCGGCGGCTGCATGGTGCACAACCCCGGCTACGACTTCAACGACCAGGTATTGCCGTTGGGGGCCGCCGCCTGGGTGCGTCTGGCACAGACCTACCTGACCGCGTGAAGTGAACTTCGAGTCAAGCAATGCAAGCGAATCCGAGCCACGCTGCAATACCTGCGGCCGCCAATGAAGAGATCGTGCAATGGAGCGCGATCGAACTGTCCCGGCGCATCCACGCGCGCGACGTGTCGTGCGTGGAGGTCATGGAAGCGTTCCTTGCGCAGATTGATCGCCATAACTTGGCGGTCAACGCCGTCGTGGCCCGCATCGATGCCGAATCCGCCATCGACAAGGCGCGCGAGCGCGATGTGCTGCTCTCGCAGGGCTTATCCGGCGGCTGGATGCATGGTTTCCCGCAGGCGCCCAAGGACCTCGCGGCCACCGCCGGCATGGTGACATCGATGGGCAGTCTCGCCATGGCGCGCAATGTGCCGACGCATGACAGCATCGTCGTCGAGCGCATTCGCCGGCAGGGCACCGTGCTGATCGGCAAGACCAATACGCCGGAGTTCGGGCTCGGCTCGCATACCTACAACCGTGTGTACGGCACTACGCGCAACGCCTGGAACCCCGAGCGCTCGGCCGGCGGCAGCAGCGGTGGCACTGCCGCCGCGCTGGCGCTGAACATGCTGCCCGTGGCCGACGGCAGCGACATGATGGGCTCGCTGCGCAACCCCGCGGCCTGGAACAATATTTACGGCCTGCGTCCGAGCCTCGGTCGCGTGCCGTATGGCCCCGCCGGCGACGTGTTCTTCCAGCAGCTGGGCACCGAAGGCCCGATGGCGCGCAATCCGCAAGACCTCGCCTGCTTGCTCGCCACGCAGGCCGGCTACGACCCGCGTGCGCCGCTGTCGCTGAGCGACGATCCGGCGTGCTTCATGCAGCCGCTGCACCGTGATTTCCGGCAAGCGCGCATTGGGTGGCTGGGCGATTTCGGTGGCTACCTTGCCGTCGACCGCGAAGTGCTCGCCGTCAACGAGCATGCGCTGGACACGTTCGACACGCTGGGCTGCCATGTCGAAAGCGTACGGCCTTTCTTCGCGATGGATGCGTTGTGGGAATGCTGGTGCACGCTGCGTGCGCTGAGCGTATCCGGCAACCTGGGGCTCCTCTACGCCAACGCAGCCACGCGTGACTTGCTCAAGCCCGAAGCCATCTGGGAAATCGAGCACGGACGCAGCCGCACCGCCATCGACATCAACCGTGCCATCGCCACACGGGCAAGCTGGTATCAGGCGCTGCTGCGGCAGTTTGCGCACTACGATTTCCTCGTCCTGCCCTGCACGCAAGTTGCGCCCTTCCCCGCGGAAGAATACTGGCCCAAGACCGTCGCGGGCCGCGCCATGGACACGTATCACCGCTGGATGGAAGTCGTGATTGGCGCCACGCTGGCGGGCGTGCCGGCCGCGAGCCTGCCGTCCGGCTTGACCCCCGATGGCTTGCCCCTGGGCCTGCAGGTGATTGCGCCGCCCCGGTCGGAATTTGCCTTGCTGCAGCTTGCAGCCGCGTGGCACGAAGCGTTTGCGCCAGCGCGTGCGGCGTCGCCGCTATTGAGCTGAGCGATGCAGACGTGCCGTGTTTTCGCGGCACGCGCATAGCCAATCCCACACCGCACGCACGGCAGCGTCTTCAAGCCGCGTAGATGGCGCCACGGCCCAGAAGGCATAGCGCTGAATGACGGGCGCTGCAAAAGGCTGGACGAGCGTGCCCGCCTCCAGCGCATCGCGCACCAGCGGCAGGTTCGCCAGGATCACGCCTTGCCCGGCCATTGCCGCCGACATGGCATGCCCGTCGTCGGACAGCACGATGCCCGTGTCGGTCTTGAGCGTGTGCTCGATACCGGCGGCGCGTGCCCACATCGGCCAGCCAATCGGTTGCGGCAGCGTGCGTTGCCATTCAGAGTGGATGAGCGGCACGCGCGCCAGATCGTCATGCGACCGGACGTTCAGGCCCGGATGGCAGACCGGCGCATAGGCATCGCCAAAAAGATGTTCGCTGATGAGCCCGTGATTCGTAGCGGGCGTATCGCCATAGCGCACCGCAAGGTCTGCGCTGCCGCCATGCAGGTCGACCACGGTGTCGGACGCATGAATGCGCAGATCCACCTCCGGATGCTGCGTCGTAAATTCCCCAAGTCGCGGTACCAGCCAGCGCGCAGCAAGCCCCATCGGCGCAGTAAGCGTGACGCGCTGCCGGGCCGGCTGCGCTTGCGGGCCGCGAATGGCATCGATCGCCTGCGCAAACGCGTCAAAGCCGGTGTTGAGCACCGGATACAGCTGCTCGCCGGCAGCTGACAGGCGCAGCGCACGCACGTGGCGTTCGAACAGCACCACGCCCAGCACGTCTTCCAGGCGGCGGATCTGATGGCTGACGGCCGTGGGCGTGACCGACAGCTCGTCGGCAGCGCGCTTCATGCTGAGGTGGCGCGCGGTGGCTTCAAAGGCGCGCAGCGCGCTCAGGGGTGGCAGTTTTCGCATGCGCGGGATTGTGTCACGGGCGCTTTTCCCGCGTGGACGGCATGGATGAATCCATGTCAGCCATCGCGCGCAAAACATGTCGTTTGTCGCAGTGCAGCGCGGTTCGTAGAGTGGACACACCTCCACTCATCAACGATTCAACATGACCCGCCTTCTGCATCTGGATTCCAGCGCCCGGCCGGGCAGCTCCGAGACTTCGCGCCATGGCTCGCACACGCGCCGGCTCTCCGCGCGCTTCGTGCAGCGCTGGCTTGAGCATGAGCCCGACGCGCAAGTCGTCTATCGCGATATCGGCGCTGAACCGCCAGCCCCAGTGGATGGCCGCTGGGTCCATGCCGCGTTCACGCCGCCCGCGCAGCGCGAACCGTGGATGCACGACCGCCTTGCGCAAAGCGATGCACTGATCGACGCGTTGCTGGCCGCCGACGTGATCGTGGCCGGCGTACCGATGTACAACTTCGGCATGCCCGCGCAATTCAAGGCGTACATCGACAACATCGTGCGCGTGGGCCGCACATTCGGTTTCGACCGCAGCCGCCCCGGCGAGCCCTATTGGCCGCTGCTCGCCGGCATGAACAAGCGCCTCGTCATCCTCAGCGCGCGCGGCGATTTCGGTTACGGCCCCGGCCAGCGCATTGCGCACCTGAACCACGTCGAGGCCGGCGTCGCCACGGCATTCGGCTACATCGGCATCACCGATGTGGCATCTGTCGCCGTCGAATACGACGAGTTTGCCGACGAGCGGTTACGCGCGTCCATCGCATCGGCTGAAAGCGACGTTGATGCACTGGTCGTGCGGATGGCCGCCGCCGTGGAAGCGGCCTAGTCGATCAGCCGCCCGTCTGGCTCGAAGAACGGATGCGGGCCATCGAATTGCCCCACGTAGGCGAGGTGGCTCACCAGGCCCTGCCCCGGCACCCATGCGTGCACCTTGTAGGCGGGCGGTTCCATGACGAAGCCGGGCTCGCCGTCCGGGTCGAGATCCAGCGCCACCTGATGCGCCGGCGACGGGCATGTCGACGCCACCGTCCCGGCAAAGAGCACGTCAATGGAGCGATGCAGATGGCCGCAGATGATGCGCTCGACGTTGCCGGCGGCACGCACGATCTGCGCGAAGGCCGGGATGTCTTCGGGGGCGAGCGATTGCACGTCCATGTGGCCAATGCCCGTGGCGAACGGCGGGTGATGCATGGCGATGACAGTCGGACGCTGTGTTTCGCGCGCCAGCGCCTCCACCAGCCAATCCAGGCGCTGTACGCCCAGGCGGCCACCCGGATGGCCGGCGTCCAGCGTATCGATCACGATCAGGCGAACGTCGCCGATGTCGGTCCAGTACTGGAAAGCGCGCGTGTCCTGCGCATCGGCCGAAATGGGCGCGAGCCAATCGGCAAAGGCTGCGCGGGCGGCGTCACGGCCGTCATGGTTGCCGAGCACCGGCAGCATGCGGATGCCGGCCGCATCGAGCGGCGCCAGCACGGCGCGCAGGTGCGTGTATTCCTCGGGCGCGCCAGCGTCGACCAGATCGCCGGTCAGGACGATGGCGTCCGGTTTCTCCGGCTGCGCCAGGATATGCGCCACGCAGCGTGCCAAGTAGGCCGCTGAATCCACGCGCCGATAAGCCAGTCGCCCCGGACGCTTGATATGAAGGTCGGTCAGTTGCAGGAAATGCATTGGCATCAGGCTTGCAAGGTCAGGAGGCGGTCTGCCGGGATATCGAAGCCGACCGCATGGCCGGGCGCAAAGTGTTGGCGGCCGGGCACATCGATAAACAGCGGCGTGGCTGACACGCCCGCCACGCGCACGCGCGTGCGGAAGCCAAGAAACACCGCCGATTCGACCGTGCCCTTCAGCGCCGCCTGGGCCGGGTCGGCCAGCACGGCATCTTCGGGGCGGAAGAAGATGGCGTTGCCGTCGCCGGCCGGCACGGGTACGCGACCACCCGCGCAGACGAAGGCGCCGTCCTCGCGCGCGCCGTCAAGCCGGTTCATGATCCCGATGAAATCCGCCACGTGCCGGTTGGCCGGCTGGAAGTAGATCTCGCGCGGCGTGCCGATCTGCGCAATGCGGCCGGCTTCCATGACGACAATGCGATCGGCAAGCGCCATCGCCTCTTCCTGATCGTGCGTCACGTAGATGGTCGTGATGCCGAGGCTGCGCAGCAGGCGGTCCATCTCGGCGCGCACGGATTCACGCAGCTTGGCGTCGAGCGCCGTGAGCGGTTCGTCGAGCAGCAGCACGCGCGGTTCGGGCGCCAGCGCGCGCGCCAGGGCCACGCGTTGGCGCTGGCCGCCGGAAAGCTGCGCCACACCGCGATCCGCATACGGCGTGAGGTGCATCATCTCCAGCAGCGTGTTTGCCCGGGCGCTGATCTGCGTGTCAGACAAGCCGTTCTGCCGGCGCTGGATGCGCAGGCCGTATTCCACGTTGCCGCGCACGCTCAGGTTGGGAAACAGCGCGTAGTTCTGGAACACCATGCCGACGCGGCGGCGTTCGATCGGACGTGCAGTGACGTTCTCGTCGCCAAAATGCACGGTGCCGCCTGCATCGGGCGCTTCGAGCCCCGCGACGATGCGCAGCGTGGTCGTCTTGCCGCAGCCCGACGGGCCGAGCAGCACGACGGTCTCGCCGGCGGCGATGTCGAGGTCCATCGAGTCCAGCACGCGCTGGCCGCCGAAGTGTTTTCCGCAGCCACGCAGCCGAATCGGCACGGGCGCGAGATGTAGAGGTTCGGTACTCATCGGGAAGCCTTTCCGTTGTTCACCCGCAGGCCGCCAAAGCGCTGCATCAGCACCAGCAGCGGCACGATCATGACGAAGAAGATCAGCGTGTAGGCGCTGGCGATTTCCAGGCGCATCGACGCATAGGTATCGGCCAGGCCGACCGGCAGGGTCTTGGTTTCGGGCGTGTGCAGCATCCAGGTCAGGTTGAACTCGCCCACCGAGAGCGTCACCACCGTCAACGCGCCGGCCAGGATGCCGGGCTGCACGTTGGGCAGCACAATCGTGCGAAAGCGCTGCCAGAACGACGCGCCCAGGCTGGCGGCGCCCTCTTCCAGCGTCTTCAGGTTCTGGCCTGCCGCCACGGCTGCGACCGAGCGCACCATGAACGGCAGGGTGAACACCACGTGGCCGACGACGATGAACCAGAGGCTTTCACGAAAGCCGCCAAAGCCGCCGTACGCCACGATCAAGCCCAGCGCCGTCGCCAAGCCCGGCAGCGCCACGGGCAGCGTCAGGAATTCTTCGATCAGGCGGCTCGTGCGGCTCTGGCGCCGCGCGAGCACATAGCCCGCCGGCACGCCCGCCGCCAACACGATCACCAGCGTGCACAGCGCCACCAGCAGCGACATCCAGATCGACGCGTGATACATCTCCCAGACCTGGGCGACCCAATCCAGCGTCCAACCGCTCTTGAACCCGCGGATGTAGTTTCGCGTCAGGCCCACGGCCATCGACAGCACCACCGGCACGATCAGGAACAGGCACAGCAGCAGCGTGATGATCCACTGCGCAGCAGACAAGGCGCGTTTCATGCCGCCGCCCCCGCTTGTCCGCCAGCCGCCGTGCGTGCAATCGCCAGCACCAGCCACGTCACAACGCCCAGCACAACCGACAGTGCGGCCGCCATGGCAATCCCGGCATTGAGCGTGAACTCGGTGTAGATCGTCATCGGCAACACGTCGATATCGGTGGCGAGCGTGAAGGCGGTGCCGAATGCGCCCATCGACGTGGCAAAGCAGATCGCGCCCGAGGCGATCAGCGCAGGCGCCAGCCCCGGCACCAGCACATCGCGCGTCACCTGCCACGACGATGCGCCCAGCGAGCGCGCCGCTTCTTCCAGTGAACGATCAAGCTTTTCCGCCGCTGCCATGACCGTCAACACCACGCGCGGGATCGAGAAATACAGGTAACCGAGAAACAGCCCGCCGATGGAATAGGCGAAGACCCATTTCTCTCCGATGAGCTTGTGTGTGAGATCGCCCAGCAGGCCCTGCCGCCCCGCCAGCAAAATCACCATGAAGCCGACCACCACGCCGGGAAACGCCAGCGGAAACGTCAGCATCGCGGTAATCATCCGCTTGCCCGGCACGTTGTGACGCACCAGAAACAGCCCGGCGATGGTCGAAAGGACGAGCGTCGCCAGCGTGACCGCCGCCGACAGCACCACCGTCGAAAACAGGCTGCCCAGATAGCGCGATGTGGTGAGCGCAGCCGTGTACGTGGCGACCAGCCCTTCGCTGCCGCTCACACGCAGCAACGCCGCCATCGGCAGCAGCCAGAACGCGCAGAACAGCGCGACGGCCGGTGCCAGCAACGCCACCCGCCACCGAGCGGGCAATACCGCATCGTCGGGCAAGGTGGATCGGGTGACGGTGCTCATGCTCAGCGGACCTCGTTCAGGTAGCGCGTGCCAAAGGCCTGCTGGCCGGCTGCCATCTTGTTGAAGTCGACCGTCTTTGCGCGGGCGTATTCGCTGGCGGGCAGGAAGCGCGAGGCGGCTTCCTTGCTCATCGCGTTGGCACGCACGGGGCGCAGGTAGGCGTTGGCCCACAGCGTCTGGCCCTCGTCCGACAGCACGAAATCCAGCACCTTCTTGGCGTTGTCGGCGTGCGGCGCACCGACGGTCAGGCTCATCACGTACGGCACGGCAATCGTGCCTTCCTGCGGAATCACGAATTCCACGTTGGCGTGATCCTTGTACTTGGCGCGATAGGCATTGAAGTCATAGTCGAGCAGGATGGGGATTTCGCCTGCCACGACGCGTGCGTAGGCCGTCTGCTTCGGCACGATCGGCGCGTTCTTCTTCAACTGCTTGAACCACTCGATGGCCGGGCCGAAGTTGTCGAGCGTGCCGCCCAGCGCCTGGTTGACCGCCACGGCGCCCACGTAGCCGACGAAGGCGCTGCTCGGGTCCAGGTAGCCGACCATGCCTTTGTATTCGGGCTTGAGCAGGTCTTTCCACGAGCGCGGCACGGGTTTGCCTTCCAATGCGTCCTTGTTGACGAAGAAGCCCAGCGTGCCGGAGTGGATCGAGAAGAATGCGCCATCCGGATCTTTCATGCCGGCCGGAATGTCTTCCCAATGCTTGGGCTTGTAGTTGGCGACCAGACCCTTTTCCTTGGCCTGATACGCGGACGTGATGCCCAGGTAGGCAACGTCAGCCACGGGGTGCGACTTCTCGGCCAGCATCTGCGCGATGGCTTGGCCGGAATTCTTGTTGTCGAACGGCACGGTGATGCCGGTCTTCTCCTTGATGGCCTTGATCTGGCTGGCCCAGTCGGCCCATTCGGGCGGGCAGTTGTAGCAGATGGCGACTTGCTGGCCGGCCGGCTGCGCCTGCACTGGCGCAGCCACGGCGAACGCGCCGGCAGCCACGAGGCCGCACACGCGCAGCCATTGAACGAGACGTTTCATCGAGACGCTCCTTGCGTATCAGACGTGAGGGAAGAAACAACGGAGAGAGACGCTTCCGCCGGCGCACGGGCCAGCGTGCCGCCCGCCAGCAAGCGGTGCGGCAACGTAATCGAGGGCACCACCTCGCCAGCGATGCGGCGGGCCAGCGCCGTGGCCGCGTCGGTGCCGATCCGGCGGTGCGGCTGCGCCACGGTGGCCAGCGTGGGCGAAAGCCACTGCCCCATCGCCAAGCCATCGAAGCCGACCACGCTCACGTCTTCGGGCACGCGCAGACCCATCTCGCGCAGCGAGCGGATGGTGAGCAAGGCAAGGCGGTCGTTGCTGCAGAAAATGGCGGTCGGCCGCGGCGGCGCCAGCAGGCGGGCCAGCTCGGCCGGCAGCATGGCATCGGCATTGAAATCAATTTCGACGGGCGGCTGCGGCGCAATGTCGGCCGCTTCCAGCGCTTCGCGGTAGCCGTCGTGGCGCAACGCCGCACGGTCCGACGCTGCCAGCGTGCCAGTGAGCATGCGGATCTGACGATGCCCCTGCGCGAGCAACGCGCGGATAGCATCGCGCGCAGCCGCCCGGTTATCGACGGTGATGCAGCAGCGGGCAGGAATGCGCGCCTGGCCGACCGTGTCGTTGTAGACCAGCACGTAAGGCACGTGCTCTTCGTCGAGGCGATCGAGATGCGGATTGGCTGCGGCATCGCCCACGGTCAGGATCAGACCGTCGACACGTTGCTCGAGCATGGTCTCGATGGAGCGGGCTTCACGCTCGCGGTCGTAGGCCGTCGTCATGAGCATCACGCGCTGGCCCGTGATGGACGCGGCTTCCTCGATGCCCTGCATGCATTCGGCAAACACGGGGTTAGCCAGCGACGGCAGCACCACGCCCAGCAAGCCTGTACGCTCGGCGCGCAACTGGCGGCCCAGCGCGTTCGGGCGGTAGTGAAGCGCATCCATGGCGGCCTGCACGCGGGCCAGCGTCGAGGCACTCACCCGCTCCGGTGTATTGACCGCTCGCGACACCGTGGCAATCGAAATGCCGGCATGCGTCGCCACGTCCTTGATGCTGCTGCCCACTGCTTGCCCCTGGAATTTGTAAACGTTTACATCCTAGGTGGGCCCAGTGACTATTTCATGACAATCGATGCTGCAGTGCAGGCGTCGCCGCAATGCAGCATCGCCAGTGCTGTGCGTGGCAAAGTTACAAAGCTCGCATATGCTTCTTACGAAAATGGGCACGCGGCGTGCGCCAGTGCGCGCGCCGCGGCATGGCCCACTTGCTGCTGTGCTGTTCTCGCTGCCTGCTTTGGAGACACCATGCGTGTATCGCCCGTTTTCGATGTGCCTAGCATTGCTCTGCCCGGCCTGATGCAACACTACGGCGTGGTCCGTGCGCAATCCCTGGCTTTGGCCGCGCCGTTGTCGGACGCCGATGCCACCGTCCAATCCATGGACGACGCCAGCCCCGCCAAATGGCATCTGGCCCACACGACGTGGTTTTTCGAAGAATTCATCCTGAGCTCGAACGTACCGGGCTATCGCTCGCCGGATGCGCGCTACCGTTACCTGTTCAATTCGTACTACGAGACCGTGGGCGCGCGGCACCCGCGTCCGCGCCGGGGCATGCTCACCCGCCCGACGCTCGACGAGGTGCGTGCCTATCGCGCTCATGTCGATGCGGCCATGCAGCGCCTGCTGGCCGACGGCGTATCGGACGATCTTGGCCGCCTGGTGACACTCGGCCTGCACCACGAGCAGCAGCATCAGGAGTTGCTGCTGACCGATTTGCTCCACCTGTTTGCGCAGAACCCGCTATGTCCGGCCTATGCCGAAGCGCCGGCACCACGCGTTCATGCGGCTCCCTCGCAACCGGGTTGGGTCAGCTTCCAGGGCGGTGCCGTACAGATCGGCAAAACCGATACAGGAGCCGACTCCGATTTCATGTTCGACTGCGAAGGCCCGCGTCACACCGTCTGGCTGGAGCCCTATGCGTTGGCCACGCACCCTGTCACCAACCGCGAGTGGCTCGCCTTCATGCAGGACGGCGGTTATCGGCAGCCCACCCTGTGGCTGTCCGACGGCTGGGCATGGGTGCAGCGCGAAGGCATTGACGCCCCGCTCTACTGGCGCACCGGCACGGACGAGGCCGAGGGGTGGCAGCAGATGTCGCTGCATGGTCTGCAGCCGGTGGATCTGGACGCCCCGGTCACGCACGTCAGCTTTTACGAGGCCGATGCCTACGCCCGCTGGGCCGGCGCACGCCTGCCGACGGAAGCCGAATGGGAGCACGCCGCAGAAGGCCAGCCCGTGCAAGGCAACTTCGCCGGCCGGGGCGCGCTACGCCCGTTGCCCGACCACGGCATCGCCGAGGCCGGAAGCCTGCGTCAACTGTTCGGTGATGTGTGGGAATGGACTGCCAGCCCTTATGGCCCGTATCCGGGCTTCGAGCCGGCCGAAGGCGCCGTGGGCGAATACAACGGCAAGTTCATGTGCAGCCAGATGGTGCTGCGCGGCGGATCGTGCGTGTCGCCCGAGGGGCATCTGCGGGCGACATATCGCAACTTCTTCTATCCGCACCAGCGGTGGCAGTTCACCGGAGTGCGGCTGGCGCGGCGGGCGTGACGCGCATCACGCCCGGTACCGGGGCTGAATTGCCGGGCCGTTCGGGCCGCGACTAGCGGTTGCTATCAAACAGCATGTTGGTGGGCGTGCCGATCGTATCCTGACCGGCCGGGCTAGGCGCCGCCGCGTCACGTTTAGCGGGCGGCATCGGCGTCGGCACAACCGGCGCTGCAGGCTTGGCAGGCGGCGAGACTGCTGCTGCAGGCACCGGCGCCGAAGCAGGCTTGCCGGACTGCTCCGCCAACTTGCGCCGGCGCGATTCCAGCCCCGCAGCAATCTCATCCTGGTGATACCGCTTGGCGAAGTCGATCACGTCCATTTTCTGCTGGTTGCGCAGGTTCATGTCGGCGCCTTCATCCAGCAGCAGCTTGACGGTCGTGATGTGCCCGCCCATGGCTGCCATCATCAGCGGCGTGGTCGCGTTGGGGCTTTCTGCATCGATATAGGCCGCGTGGTCCAGCAGATATTTGACGATGTCGTCGTATCCGTTGGTGGCGGCGTAATGCAGCGCGGTCCAGCCGGTCTTGTTGACCTCCACGTCGTACGTTTCCACCATCAGCTTCACCATCGGCAGCAGGCCCTGGTAGGCGGCCATCATCAGCGCGTTTTCGCCGGCGGCGTTGGTGCGCTCGAAATCGATGTTCTTGGCGCGGATGAGCGCCTCGGCCACCTCGAGGTTCTTGTCCTTCAGCGCATCCACCAGCAGCGGCGTGCCATCGCGCGTCTTCAGGTTGGGGTCGATGCCCTGCGCAATGTACTTTTGCACCAAGGCCGGGCGGTTGTACTCGACGGCGTTGCGCAGATCGTCCTGCGGCGTGGCGAGTGCGACACCCGATAACGCCATCGTCAACACACCAGCCAATGCGATTTTGTTCATTGTTTGCTTCAAGTTATCTCGATATCGCATTGAATAGATTAAAGAAGTTCTCGGTGGTAACGCCGGCAATCCGCTCCAGCGGTTCGCCGCGAAGCGTTGCCAGGAATTCGCCAACGTGGCGCACATACGCCGGCTCGTTCGTCTTGCCGCGGAACGGCACCGGCGCCAGGTACGGAGAGTCGGTCTCGATCAGCATGCGGTCCAGCGGCACCTTCTTGGCGGTTTCCTGCAGGTCCACCGCGTTCTTGAACGTCACGATGCCCGAGAAGGAAATATAGAAACCCAGGTCCAGCGCGGCCTTGGCCACGTCCCAGGTCTCAGTAAAGCAATGCATGACGCCGCCTGCGGCCTCGGCGCCCTCTTCGCGCATGATGGCCAGCGTGTCCTCGGCCGACGAGCGGGTGTGGATCACCAGCGGCTTCCCGGTCTGCTTCGACGCGCGAATATGTGTGCGAAAGCGGTCGCGCTGCCATTCCATGTCGGCCACGGTACGGTCGCCCAGGCGGTAGTAGTCGAGTCCGGTCTCGCCGATGCCGACCACGCGCGGGTGATCAGCAAGGGTCAGCAGGCGTTCGAGCGTGGGCTCTTCAATGGATCTGCCTTCTTCAACGTCCGCCTCGGCGTCGGGATGGACGCCCACGGTGGCGTACACGTTCGGTTCCTGCTCAGCAATGTCGAGCACGCTCGGAAAATCCTCCAGCGTGACGGAAATGCACAGGGCGTGGGTAACGCGGTTCTCGCGCATGCGCGTCAGCAGCTCGGGCAGACGCGCGCGCAGGTCGGGGAAATTGATGTGGCAGTGGGAATCGACAAACATCGAATAATCAGAAAGTTACGGCGCAAACTTCGTGCGCCGTATCAGGAAAAAATCAGAGGGTTTGTGTCGGACGCTGCGAGTTGATCTGCTTGCCGAGCAGCTCCTCGATCACGCGACGCAGCACACGGCACTGCTCATCTTCGCCAAGGTGCACGCCAATGCCCGGCGTCTTGGCGGGCGTGCCCACCGGGGTGATCCAGGCCACCTTGCCGGCCACCTGATACTTCTGCGGGCGATCCAGCAGCGACAGCACGAGGAAAACCTCCTCGCCAATCCGGTAGGGACGCTGTGTGGGCACGAAGATACCGCCGTTCTTGAGGAACGGCATATACGCGGCGTGCAGGCCGGCTTCATCCTTGATGGCCAGCGAGACGATGCCCGGACGGGACGGCGCGCCCGGGGCCGTGCCGGCCGCAGTGGGCGTGCCAGGGGTGACAGGAGTGCCAGGCGTACGAAGAGGTGCAGTGCTCACAGGGTGTCCAGAGAGTGCAAACGTTCAGGTGCGGGTTCGGGTTCAGGCCGCCGGAAAGAGCTGCCGGTAATCCAGCAAAAGGCTCTCGATGACGAGCCTTGCCGCCAGCGGATGTTGCTCGGTGCGGCGCCGTTGCGGCAAGGCACGCGCAAAACGTTCCAGGCGATCCAGCGGGATGGCGTTTGCGCAACGTTGCAACGCATCGCTCTGCGCTGGAAAGTAGCGCGGACGCCCCGCCAGCCGCGCCGCCATCAGGTCAAAGACCCACCGGTGCATGGTACTGAGAACGGCCGGGACCGACAATTTTTGTAAATGATCGGCCGTGGCCAGCGCGTCCAGCTTCGCGCCCTGGGCAAGCTGTTCGAGCAAAAATTGCAGTAGCGGGCGGTCCTCGGACTCGGCGGCCGCCAGCGCGGCCAGCGGCGCATTGCCGAATTCAGCCAGCAGGCTTTGCGCATGGGGCACGCCTTGTTGCTCCAGCCATTGGCGCGCGGCCTCGGGCTGCGGCGGCTGCAGCGGAAATTGCCGACAGCGCGACAGGATGGTCGGCAGGATACGGTCGATTCGATCCGTCACCAGCAGGAACACGGTGTTCTGCGGCGGCTCCTCCAGCGTCTTGAGCAGCGCGTTGGCGCCCTCAGTCTGCAACGCGTCGAGCGGATACAGCACGACCACCCGCAACCCGGCCCGGTGCGTACCGACCCCCACGCCTTCGATCAGGTTACGGACCTGCTCCATGCGGATGATTTTGCTCGGCGCCTTTTTCTTGCCGTCGGCGTCTTTCTCCGTCTCGGGCGCGTCTTCCATCGCTTCGGGGCGCACGAGGTGGAAATCTGGATGATTGCCCTGTGCAAACCAGTTGCAGGCGGCGCACGTGCCGCAGGGTCGGCCGTCTGCGATGGGCGTATCGCACAACAGGCCTTGCGCGAAATGCATGGCGAAATCGCGTTTGCCGGTGCCCGCCTGGCCGTTGAGCAGAATCGCATGCGGCAACTTGGCCCGCATCGCTTGCAGACGGGACCAGTCAGCGGATTGCCAGGGATAAAGCATCATGAATCAATGGGTTGCGTCAGATTGTTGATGCAAAAACTAGTCGTGAAACCATTATTTCCGTATCCGAAATTGCCTGCAAAATCAGAGCGTTGCAAGCAAATTCTCTAAGTCTTTCTGGATATCGGTTCGCTCCCGGTTGGCATTGAGCACGACAAATCGATCCGGCTCGGCTGTCGCGCGGCGCAGGTATTCGGCACGCGTGCGCAGGAAGAACTGCGCGGACTCGGCTTCGAACTTGTCTGGCGTCCGGGCATCGGCCAAGCGCGCGGCGGCAATCTCGGGGGCCAGATCGAACAGGATGGTCTTGGTCGGCTGCAGGCCCTGCTGCACCCAGCGCTCCAGCGCTTCCAGTCGGTCGATTGCCAGGCCCCTGCCCCCGCCCTGGTAGGCGAATGTGGCATCGGTAAAGCGATCGGAGATGACCCAGTCGCCGGCGTCCAGCGCGGGTTGAATCACCTCGGCGATGTGCTCCCGGCGGCTGGCGAACATCAGCAGCGCTTCTGTCTCCAGGTGCATGCGCTCGTGCAGCAGTACTTCGCGCAGTCGCTCGCCCAGCGGCGTACCGCCCGGCTCGCGGGTGACGACCACCTTTTTGCCCTGAGGCGCGAGCTTCGCCTGCAGTTGCTGGGCAAACCACGCGAGGTGCGTGCTCTTGCCCGCCCCGTCGATCCCTTCGAATGTGATGAACTTGCCGGTCATGGTTGGCCGCGCTGATATTTGTTGACGGCCCGGTTGTGGTCCGTCAGGTTGGTCGAAAACTGGCTGCTGCCGTCGCCGCGCGCCACGAAATACAGCGCATCCGACGGTGCCGGGTTCAGCGCCGCCTGCAGCGACGCCATGCCCGGCAGCGCGATCGGCGTGGGCGGCAGGCCGGTCCGCGTGTAGGTGTTGTACGGCGTGTCGGTCTGCAAGTCGCGCTTGCGCAAATTGCCGTCAAAGCTTGCACCAAGGCCATAGATGACCGTCGGATCGGTCTGCAGCAGCATGTTCTTTCGCAGCCGGTTGACGAACACGGCGGCAATCATCGAGCGCTCCAGCTTCTGGCCGGTCTCTTTCTCGATGATGGAGGCCATGGTCAGCGCTTCGTACGGCGTCTTGTACGGCAGATCCAGCGAGCGTTTCGCCCAGGCGTCGTTCAGGCGCTTCTGCATCGCCTGGTAGGCGTGGCGGTATAGCTCCACATCACTGCTGCCGCGCGCAAAAAGGTAGGTATCGGGAAAGAACAGGCCTTCCGGATTGGTTTCGGGCGCGCCGATCTTGCGCATCAGGTCTGCGTCGGATATGCCGGCCGTGTCGTGCTTGAGCGCAGGCTCTGCGTCAACCACCGCCCGCATCTGGTGCATCGACCAGCCCTCGATGACGGTGACGACGTAATGCGTCACCTCGCCACGCGCCATCTTGTCGAGAATGGACATGGGCGTCGCGCCGGTTTCCAGCGCATAACCACCGGCTTTGAGGCTCTTGGCGTTGCCCGTGGCGCGCGCCAGCACCGAAAACAACTGTGGCTGCACGCCGACGCCGGCGTTGGCAAGCTGCTTGCCGACCGAGATCACGCTCGAGTTCGGTTTGATCACCACCTCCAGCGGCGAGGCCGACAGGCTCACGGGTTGCTGAGCCCACCACACCACACCGCCTGCTGCTGCCAGCACAATCAGGATCGCCAGCAGGATCAAGCGTTTGAGAAAAGAGAACATTCTGTTGTGAATCTGCGTGCGGAGCCGGCTGACCTCGGCGATTTCCGCACTCTTGAAATGGATAGATAGGGCACAAGCTGCCTGTTAGACAGCCCAATATAATACCGGTCAATCTAAGGCGGCCCCGCACACCATGAACGATGTCTTCCACGATTTTGTCGATACGCTGAGCTTTCCCCCGCTCGACGTGCAATTTGACGCCGCCACGCGCGGCAGCGTGCTCTGCGCACCGACCGATCTTGCGCGCATCGCCGTGGAAGGCGCCGATGCGGCCGAATTCCTGCATAACCAGCTCACCAATGCCGTCACCGGCTTGGGCTTGAACCAGGCGCGCCTGGCCGGCTATTGCTCGCCCAAGGGACGGCTGCTGGCCACGCTGCTGGTGTGGCGTCAGGCCGATACGATCGTGCTGCAGACAGACAAGGCGATCGCTCCGGCGTTGACCAAGCGCCTGTCGATGTTCGTGCTGCGCGCCAAGGCCAAGCTGCGCCCGATGGATGAGTTCATCGCCGTCGGCGTCGCCGGGCCCGATGCGGCGGAAGCGTTGCGCGAGGCCGGCGCCGTGTTGCCTGAACCGGATACGGTCAACGCGGTGGCGCAGCAGCCCGCCACGGTGGGGCAGCAGTTCGGCGCGGTCGTCCGCCTGCCGGATGCTGGCGGACGCCCCCGCTATCAATGGATGGTCCATGCCGAGCACTTCCAGGACGCTTGGAAGACGCTGTCGTCGCGCCTGTCGTTGGTGGGCACCGAAGTGTGGGACTGGCTGAGCCTGCAAGCGGGTGTGCCGCACATCACCCTGCCCACGCAGGAACAGTTCGTGCCGCAGATGGTGAATCTGGAGTTGCTGGGCGGCGTCGATTTCCGCAAGGGCTGCTACCCGGGGCAGGAAATCGTGGCGCGCAGCCAGTATCGCGGCACGCTCAAGCGGCGCATGCATCGTGCGCACGTGAATGCACCCACGTCGGCCGGTGCCGAGGTCTACAGCGCGACCGATCCGAACCAACCGTGCGGCATGGTGGTCAACGCAGCCATGGCGCCGGATGGCGGCACCGACCTGCTGGTCGAGCTGAAGCTGGACGCGCTCGACACTGTCATCCACCTGGCCACGCCGGACGGGCCGGTGCTGACGTTGCAAAACCTGCCGTACGTCATTCCCGTTTCAGAAAACGCCTGATACCGGACTCCATCATGGCCGACCACCTGTTCGTCTACTTCCGCATCGCCGAGCATGACGCCGCCGTTGCGCTACCGCGCTGGCAGCGTTGGCTCGATACCGTGGAAGAAGCGACGGGCGTGGCAGGCGCATTGATGCGCCGTCCGGAAACACGCGACGGCCAGGCCACGTGGATGGAGTCCTACGCCGACGTACCGCCCGCATTTGCTGCCACGCTGGCGGCCCTGTGGGAAACCGGCGGCCCGCGTGAATTCGTCGCGGGTGAACGCCATGCAGAGCTGTTTGTCGATCTAGAAAACAGCTGACGGCGCCCTGCCGCAATCGGCATCGCAAAAATTCGGCAGGCTGCTATGCTTGGCCGAAGCCCGCGCAACCCAGGTCGTCACATTGACCATTGGCCGTTCGTTGCGCGGCATGTTCAAAGGAAGTGCTCATGTGTTTGATTCTCACGGCCTGGCACGCCCACCCCGACTACGCACTGGTGGTGGCCGCCAACCGGGACGAATTCTATGACCGCCCTGCCGCGCCGCTTGCGTGGTGGAGCGACGCGCCCAACGTGCTGGCCGGGCGTGACATGGCCCAGGTGGTCGGTCACGCGGGTACGTGGATGGGCATGACGCGTGACGGCCGCTTTGCCGCGCTGACGAATTACCGTGCGCCGTCCGAGCGCCGGCCCGATGCGCGCTCGCGCGGGGAACTCGTCTCGAATTTCCTGACGGCGGACGATATGTCGGTGCCCGCCTATCTCGATAGCCTCACCGCTCGCGACCGTGCATACAACGGGTACAACCTGCTGACCGCCACACGCGACGAACTCTGGTGGACGAGCAACCGCGCAGAAGCGCCACGCAAGCTCGCGCCCGGCCTGTACGGGCTGTCCAATGCATTGCTCGATACGCCGTGGTTCAAGGTGCGGCATCGCATGGCCGCCTTTGCCGAGGCCCTGGCCGCAGACACGGGCCGGCACGGCAACGCCCTGGATGTGGCGCGCTATCTCGATCTGCTTTCGGAAACCCGTGAAGCGCCGACCGCCTCCCTACCCGCCACGGGCGTGGCCCACGAATGGGAGAAGCTGCTTTCTGCCGCCTTCATCCGCTCGCCGCGCTATGGCACGCGCGCCAGCACGATCGTGCGCATCCGTCACGACGGCTGCTTTGACGTGACCGAGCGCCGCTTCGACGCGGAAGGCCAGATTGGTGAGACGCGCTACCTCGGCGTGCTCGATACCGTCACGCACGCCGATACGTAAGCGGCCCGCCGCTCAGGCCGCTTTCTGCTTGGCGCTGGCGCTCTGATCCATTTTCATTTCCATTTCGGTGACGGCAGCGCCGCCCGGGCGCAATGCAGAATGTTCGCGCCTGGACTGCACCAGCGGATAGAACATCTGCGCCGTCCACCGTTCGGCGCCGAACAGCACGTCGTCCTGCAGACCAATCTTCGCGGGATATTTGCGCGTGATATGCGCGGTGCCGAACAGCACATCCCAGAAGAACAGCAGGTTGCCGAAATTGCCCTTGTAGTGGCCGATGCCATCGGCGTTGGTCAGCGCGTGATGCGCCCAATGCGTGGCAGGTGTGGAAATCGTCCGCTCGACCACCCACATCAGCGGGCGCAGCGCGCGGACGCGATACAGCGGTGCATCCCACGGCCAGGCGCAATGCGCGCCCACAATGACGGCCAACTTGACGACCAGATACGCCGCATAGACAGGTCCAAAGCCCAGATACACGGCCACGCCACCGATCCACAGCCCCGGCATCATCAGGTAGTAGAAAAAGTTGTTGCGGTACGTAATGCGCACGCTCATGTACGACGCGCTGTGATGCGCGCGGTGCAGCGGCCACAGCAGCGGCGTGTGCGAAGCACGGTGCCAGAGGTATTGCGTGAGGTCGTCACCGATGAGCAGCAGCCCGGTCATCGCCCACCAGGGCAGATCCGCCCACGCGTTGTGCTGCGCCGGAATGAGCCACTTGCACAGGGCATTGCTTCCCAAGAGCGCGATCGGCTGGGTGACGGCGACGAGGCTGATAAACATCAGCACCTCGAGCCAGGCATCGTTGGCGGTTGCCCGGCCGCGCACGTTGGCCTGGTAGCGCCGTGTCACGAACTCCATGACGGCAAATCCCAGGATGCAGGCGACGATCAGCGCGTGCTCCATATGCGAACTCATTGGTGTCTCCTCGCTTTTGTTGTGCAGACAAGCCTAGGAGTGCGCCATCAATGCGTCCAATGCATAATTAACATCTATTTGATGCACTGAACGCAACACCATGGACTTGCGCCGCTTGAGTCACGTCGTAGCCCTCGCCGATACGCTGCACTTCGCGCGTGCAGCGCAAGCGGTGCATCTGAGCCAGCCCGCATTCAGCCGGAGCATCCAGGCGGTCGAGGATGATCTCGGCATCCGCCTGTTTGATCGCGAAACCGGCGACGTGCGCCCCACGCCCGCCGGCGAGTTCGTCATCGAACGCGCGCGGCGCCTGCTGTTCGAGGCGCGCTGCCTGCAACGCGACGTTGATCTGTATCGCGACAGCCAACTCGGCGACACGGCCTTCGGCGTCGGCCCGCTGCTGACGGCAACGCTCATGCCCCAGGCACTGCAGGAATTGCGGCAGCAGCATCCCCAAGTCGCACTGCGCATGGAAGTCGGCAATTGGGTGCAACTGCTAGAGAGCCTGCGAAGCGAGAGCATCGAGTTCTTCGCCGCCGATGTGCGCGACATGCCGAAAGACGCCGCGCTCGATATCCAATTGATTGGAGGCCAGCCCCCTCACCTCTACGTGCGGGCTGGTCACCCGCTTGCGGGGCGCACGCACACGCTGCGTGAAGTCTGGGAATACGGCATTGCCGTACCGAAACTCCTGAGCCCGTCAAAGGTGGAGCTGGCGATGCTGCTTGGCCTGCCGGCAGGTCAGGAGGCCAGCATCGCGCTGGAGTGCGACAACTACGGCGTATTGAAGATGGTGGCACTCACAACGGATACCGTGCTGGGAGCCACGGACGCCGCCGTGCGGGAAGAGCTGGAAAGCGGCGCGCTGGTGCGGCTGACGGTGAAGGGTTGGTTATCGCCGCCATCCACGACGGGGATAGTGCGGCTGCACGGCAGAACCGCGTCGCCGGCAGCGCAGGTGGCCATCGCAGCCATTGCGAGGGCCGCCCAGGACATCAACGTGTAAGCACGCGGCGCATGGTCCGGTGCGGAATGCCGGCCTCTTCAAACTCTTCGCCCTCGGCCGTAAAGCCCGCACGTACATAGAACGGCATGGCGTGGGTTTGCGCGTTCAGGATCAGCTCGGGGTAACCGAGCGACTGCGCCTTGTCGATCAAGGCGTCCAGCACGCGCGCGCCAACGCCCGTGCCCCGCGCCTCCTTGCGCACCGCCATCCGGCCGATATGGCCGTCGGGCAGCAGGCGGCCCGTGGCGACAGCGCGCCCGGCCGTGTCGTGTGCCAGCGCGTGCCAGCACTGGTCATCCCACGCGTCCCATTCCAGTTCAACGGGCACGCCTTGTTCAGTGACGAACACGTCGTAGCGGATGGCGCGCGCTTCTTCGCGCACGGCGTCCCAGCGGGCAACTTCAACACCGGCAAGCGGGCGGACAGATTCAGGGGCAGTCATGCTCAGTTCTCACACTTCAGGCTTCAGAACTTCAAAGTTAAGGATGCGCTCGCGCAGCGTGTCGGGAATCGGCGCGGAGGTCTGGGTGGCAGGGTCGGCACACACATAGATGACCTCGCCGGTGACGAGGTGTTCGTCTGCGCGATACATCTCGATGATAAAGCGCATGCTGGAGCGGCCCAGACGCGCCACACGGCAGCGCAGGTCCAGCTCATCGTCAAAGCGCGCGGAGGCATGATATTCGAGCGTGGATTTGACCACGTAGAAATCCACGCCAAAGGTGTCGACCACATCCACCGGATACCGCACGCCGATGCTGCGCCAGTATTCGGTGATGCACACATCGGCGTACAGCAGGTAGTGGCCGTTGAAGACGATGCTCTGCGCATCGACTTCGGCCCAGCGTACGCGCAGGGGCGTGCTGTGGCGGAAATCCTCGATCGCCATGCGGTCTCCTTTTGTGCTTTCGTCAGGGGGATTCGGTCTCGGTGCCGAAGGCGCGGCGTAGTGCGTTTGCAGCATCGCGGTGCGCGTCTTCGACGGCTGGCACGAAGCGCCCGATCTTGAAGAAGTCGTGAATCATGCCTTCGTACAGTTTCAGCTCGACCGGGACCTCTGCAGCGCGCAGCTTGTTGGCGTAGCCGATGCCTGCGTCGCGGATCGGGTCGAAGCCGGCCACGGCAATCCACGCGGGGCACACGCCGGTGACGTCTGCGCCGTGGCCACCGGCATCCAGCGGGGCAAAACGCCAGTCGTCGCGGTCGGCATCACTGCGCAGGTATTGCGAGAAGAACCAGTGGATCATCTCCTGCGTGAGCAAGTAGCCCTCGGCAAACTCGCGGTGCGACGGCGTGGATTCACGCGCGGTGGTACCCGGATAGATCAGCAGTTGCAGCACTGGTGCCAGGCCGCGGTTGCGTGCCTCGATGGCAGTCACTGCGGCCAGCGTTCCGCCCGCGCTGTCGCCGCCGAAAGCGATGCGTGCCGGGTCGGCGCCGATGGTGGCGGCTTCATCGAACACCCACTGAAGCACGTCAAACGCGTCGTTCGCCGCGGTGGGAAATTTCCACTCCGGCCCAAGCCGGTAATCCACCGACAACACCATAGCGCCTGATTTGGCCGCCAGCGACCGGCAAAGCTGATCGTGCGTCTTGATGCTGCCCACGGTAAAACCGCCGCCGTGGAAATACACCAGTAACGGCAATGGATCTGCCCAGTTGGCTTCGCGCGCCGCGTATGTGCGAATGGGGATGGCATGGCCGTCGCGCGCCGGCACCGTCAGGTCGTGCACGGCTTCCAGCGGGATGGCCGGGATGTCGACAATGGGACTGCTCTTTTCGTAGGCGATCTTGGCGTCGGCTGGATCAAGTGCATTCAACGGCGGACGCTTGGCACGCGCCACCAGATCGAGTAACTGGGCGACGTGCGAGTCGAGAGACGGGTGCTGCATGAGGGCGAGAACTGAACGATCGTTCTAATTTGGCTATCATCGGAGTATCCATTGAACCACGCCCGCACGGCAAGACGGGCGACGCAGACAAACACCCTCCGGAGACAGCATGGCCCTCATCTTCTACCTCACCCACGTCCACCTTGGTTTTGGCACCGTCAATGAACTGAAAAGCGAATGCGCACGCGTCGGCATCCGCCGGCCGATGATCGTGACCGACAAAGGCGTGGCTGCCGCCGGTCTTGCACAGCGCGCGATTGACGCCACGGGCGGCCTGCCCGTCACCGTGTTCGACGAGACGCCTTCCAACCCGACCGAGGCGATGGTGCTCAAAGCCACCGCGCAATACAAAGACGCCGGTTGCGACGGGCTGATCGCCATCGGCGGCGGTTCGTCGATCGATTTGGCCAAGGGGATTGCGATTGCGGCAACGCATCCGGAGCCACTCACCACCTACGCGACCATCGAGGGCGGCAGCACGAAGATCACCGAAGCGGCGGCGCCGTTGATTGCGATCCCCACCACGGCCGGTACGGGTAGCGAGGTGGCACGTGGCGCGATCATCATTCTGGAAGACGGCCGCAAGCTTGGCTTCCACTCGTGGCACCTGCTGCCCAAGTCAGCCATCTGCGATGCGGAACTGACGCTGGGTCTGCCGCCCGCGCTGACGGCCGCCACCGGCATGGATGCGATTGCGCATTGCATCGAAACCTTTCTCGCACCCGCATTCAACCCGCCTGCGGACGGCATTGCGCTGGATGGCCTCGAGCGTGCGTGGGCCAACATCGAGCGCGCCACGCGCGATGGCGCTGACCGCGATGCGCGGCTGAACATGATGAGCGCGTCGATGCAGGGCGCGATGGCGTTTCAGAAGGGGCTGGGGTGCGTGCATTCGTTGTCGCACCCGCTCGGCGGCGTCAAAGTCGATGGCAAAACGGGGCTGCATCACGGCACGCTCAACGCGGTGGTGCTGCCGGCGGTGTTGCGCTTCAACGAGACGGCCGAGACGGTGGTGCGAGACAACCGCTATGCGCGCATGCGCCGCGTGATGAACCTGCCGGCCGGCGCGGACCTCGCCCAGGCGGTGCATGACCTGACGGCGCGCCTCGGCCTGCCGACCGGACTGCGCCAGATGGGCGTGCCGGAAGATGCGTTGGAACACGTGGTGGAAGGCGCCCTGCTCGACCATTGCCACAAGACCAACCCGCGCATCGCCACGGCCGACGACTACCGCCGCATGCTGGCGGAGTCGATGTAACTAACGCAGGCGCTCAGGAAACGAACGACCGGATCAGCGCGGTAATGCGCTCCGGTTGTTCGTGCACGACCCAGTGCGTGCCATTGGGGATGCGCTCCAGGCGCATGTCGGGAATGAAACGCTCCAGCCCATTGAGCAGGCTTTTCGGCAGCGCCATGTCCATCTCGCCCCAGATCACGAGCGTAGGCACCTTTACGACAAACGCCTCGGGCGGCATCTGGTCGATGCGCAACGGCGCAACGCCCTCCGTGGGCGGATGCAACGGTGAGGCGCGGTAGTAGTTCACGCCACCGGTCAGGCCGTGGGAGCCACCCTCACCCGGCTGGCTCCAGGCCGTGTGATAGCGCGCTCGCACCTCGGGCGTGAACCATTCCGCCACCGGCTGCCCCATGCCGTGAAAGAAACCTTCAAGCTTTTCGAAGTCGTTTGCGGCGAGCGCGTCTTCCGAACCCGGCTGGCGCAGCCAGTTCATATACGCCGATGAGGCCTGCTGCGCCGGATCGCTGAGCAGCGCATTCGCAAACACCCAAGGATGCGGCGAATTGACGATCACCAGCCGCTCGACCAACTCCGGATGCTGGATGGCAAGGTTCCAACAGATCGCCCCGCCCCAATCGTGCGCCACCACGATGGCGCGCTCGTAGCCCAGCGCCGTGATGAACTGCGTCAGATCCTGCACCAGGAACTTCGGGCGATACGCATCCACCGCGGCCGGCTTGCTCGACAGGTTGTAGCCGCGCATGTCGGGCGCAACGGCAAAGTGCGTGTCGCCAAACGCAGCAAGCTGCGCTTCCCACTCGTACCAGAACTCCGGAAAGCCGTGAACGAACAGCATCAGCGGCGCGCCACGCTTGCCGGCGCTGGCGTAATGCAGCCGCGTGCCGTTTGGCAGATCGGCGAATTGCGATTCCGTGATGGCGGCAGCCGTTGCAGTGTTCATGGCGATCTCGGAGTTGGGGCAGTAGAGGTGGAATTACCCGCGCAGCGCATCGACCAGACGCGCGCGCACGTCCGGCTTGCCTTCAAACGGATCGGACGGATTGCGCTGCGAGATGATGTCTTCAAAGCGATGTTGCACAGGCGCGAGTGCATGCGGGTGCGAGTAGATATAGAAGCCCGTGTTGCGGATCGCGTCGAAAGTCATCTGGCCGACCTGCTCGGCGGTGACCTTGCCGGAGCTGACCGCTTTTTCCGACATGGCGCGCGAAACGAGCTGCGACTTGGTGGGCGGTGCCGTGTTCGCCAGATCCTGCGGGCGGTTGCGGTCAGACTGCGTGATGCCGGTCGGCACGAAGTACGGGCACAGCACCGAGCAATGGATCTGTTCGGTGACCAGGCTCAAGTCTTGGTACAGCGATTCGGACAGCGCCACCACCGCGTGCTTGGACACGTTGTAGATGCCCATGGCCGGCGCATTCAGCAGCCCCGCCATCGACGCCGTATTGACGATATGACCCTCGTATGACGGATCTTTCTTGGCGGCTTCCAGCATCAGCGGCGTGAAGATGCGGACACCGTGGATGACGCCGTGCAGGTTCACGCCGAGCACCCAATCCCAGTCGCGCTCGGAGTTCTCCCACACCAGGCCACCAGCGCCCACGCCGGCGTTGTTGAACAGCAGGTTGACCTTGCCGAACGCCTTGATGGCAGCATCGGCCAACGCCTGCACGTCTTCCACCTTCGACACGTCGACGCGCAGGCCAATCACTTCCACGCCCTGGGCCGAGAATTCGGCCACGGCGGCATCCAGCGCATTCTGCTGGATATCGGCCAGCACCAGCTTCATGCCCAACCCGGCACCGATCTTGGCGAACTCCTTGCCGAAACCCGACGCACCGCCCGTGATGACGGCCACACCGCCTGCGAATTGCTTCATACGTGTCTCACTGATGTCGTTGTAATAGGAAAGGCGATCGAGATGGCAAAGCCGTGTCAGCCTGCCGCCTCAACCTTGCGCACGGCATAACCGACGCGCGGAAAATGCACCACCACCTGGCCGACGCGCGGGTCTTCGCGCAACACGCCGACACTGTCGCGTGTGGAGACCACGAGGTCCCCTTCGACGGGATCGACGCCGTAGTCAACTGCGGCCACCGTCACGCGCGTGCCCTTGGGCAGGCCGTGGCTGTCGTCGAAGGTGGCGTTCGTTTCAGTCAACGCGCGTGGTGTGGCGGCCTTGGCAATGTCCAATGCTTCGGCAGGCGTCATCGGTTGCGCTTGCGAGTGACCGAATGCCGCAACGCGATGCATCCATGCGACGACTTCCGGGTGCGCATCAAGAATGCCGGCCACCGCTGTTGCTCGGCGGATGAACCACAGGCAGTGGTAGACGGAAAAATCGGCCACGGTCGGCTGCTCGCCAAACAGGAAGATGCGTTCGCCTGTCGCAAACTGCCGCTCCAACTGGGCGAGAAACACCTGCAGCGTGGAGGTGGCCTCCGGCAGCGGCGTGCGCAAGCCGGTGCCGCCCACACGCATTGCCTTGCGGTCTTCCACGAAGGATTTGACGAAGGCTTCCGGCGCATCACCGAACAGGCTCTGGAAGCCCGCCGGCTGCGTCACGAAAGTTGCGGTAGCCCAGAACAGCGTCGTATCGGCCCACTGCGCCATCGAAAACACCGCTGCGGCATGGTCTGCGGGATACAGCGTCGGTGCAGGGTGAATCGACTCCAAGACCTGCGCGATCAGCGCGGTATCGCAATAGATGTCCGCGCCGATCTGCAGGAACGGCGTGCGCCGGTAGCCGCCGGTGAGTGGCATCACGTCCGGCTTGGGCAGGATCACGGGCACCGTGACGGATTTCCACGGCTGGTCCTTGTAGCCAAGGATCAAACGCACCTTCTCTGAAAACGGCGAGGTGGCGTAGTGATGCAGGATCAAGTCCGTCATGCGTGCTCCAGAAATTTGTAATGCCGATCAGTCGAGCAGATCGGGTTGTTCTTTAACGATGCGCGCATACAGCGGCTGGAACTGGAACCACCCCGCCTGCGCCGACCCGACGATGGAATACGCCTGACGGGCAGCGGCATCGGAAATCGTGCGCGGTGCGTCGCCAGTGCGCGCAGCGGCGGCTTCGGCCAGCAACTGCACCTGGCAGGAGCGCTCCATCGTGATGAACCACCATGCGGCTTCGTCGACCGTCTTGCCGACCGTCAGCAGACCATGGTTCTGCAGGATGGCAGCCTTGTTGTCGCCCAGCGCCTCAGCAATGCGCTGGCCCTCGTCCAGCTCGACCACCACACCGCCGAAATCGTCGTACAGCGCATGGTCGCCATAGAAAGCGCACACGTCTTGCGTGAGCGGATCGAGCTTGCGGCCGAGCGTCGACCACGCGCGCCCATATGTGCTGTGCGAGTGTGCAGCGGCGACAGCATCCGGTCGTGCCCGATGCACGCGGGAGTGAATCGCAAACGCGGCGGCGTTGACGGGGTAATCGCCTTCAACCACGTTGCCATGGTGATCGCAGCGGATGAGGTTCGACACCGTCACCTGGCTGAAATGCACACCGAAGGGGTTCACCCAGAAGCTGTCCTGGTGTTCCGGATCGCGCGCCGTGATGTGGCCGGCCACGCCTTCGTCGAAACCGAATTTCGAGAACAGGCGAAACGCTGCAGCCAGGCGCTGTTTGCGGTGCAGGCGCTCTTCTTCAACCGTGGCGAATTGCGGCGGGCGCGGCAGGTTGCGGTAGCGGGCTGCGGCCTCGGGGCTGAGGTTGGCCGTCATGCTGTCGGGCCGCTTGGCCTGTGCGGTTTCAGGTGCGTTCATGGTGTCTCCTTCACGCGTTTGTTGTGGGTGGGGCCATTCTGTGGCGGCCCTCGCCCGGCGGACTGTCAAGCGATTGACAGTCCGCATGCGGCTCAACTCAAACCAGCTTGACGAGTTGCTTGCCGAAGTTCTTGCCCTTGAGCAGGCCCATGAACGCTTCCGGTGCGGTCGCCAGGCCCTCTGCCACGCTCTCGCGGAACTTCAGCTTGCCCTGCGCCACGAAGCCGCCCAGCTCGCGCAGTGCTTCCGGCCACACGTCCATGTGCTCCGAGACGATGAAGCCTTCGATGGTCAGACGCGACACTAGGATCAACTGCGGGTTCTGCAGCGGCAGCGGCTGACCGTCGTAACCGGCGATCATGCCGCACATGGCGATGCGGCCGAACGCGTTCATGCGCGAGAGCACCGCATCCAGGATCGAGCCACCCACGTTCTCGAAATACGAGTCGATGCCATCGGGCGTCGCCTCTTTGAGCATCTTGTACAGCTCCTTCGGATCCTTGGCGGCCTTGTAGTCGATGCAGGCATCAAAGCCCAGTTCGTTGACCACGTAATCGCACTTGTCCTTGCCGCCGGCAAAGCCCACGGCGCGGCAGCCCTTGAGCTTGGCAAGCTGCCCCACCACGCTGCCGACCGCGCCCGAAGCGGCACTCACCGCCACGGTCTGGCCGGGCTTGGGCAGCATGATCTTGTTCAGGCCATACCAAGCCGTCACGCCCGGCATACCGACCGAACCGAGATACGCCGACAGCGGAATGTGGCGCGTATCAACCTTCTGAATGCCGCGGCCGTCTGACACCCCAACTTCCTGCCAGCCAAACATGCCGACCACGGCATCGCCCACGGCAAACGACGGATTCTTGGACGCTTCCACCACGCCAACGGTGCCGCCGATCATCACTTCATCAAGCGGCTGCGGCTCCGCATACGACTTGCTGTCATTCATGCGGCCGCGCATGTACGGATCGAGCGACAGAAAATGGTTGCGCACCAGCACCTGGCCGTCTTGCAGCTCGGGGAGGTCCACCGTCTCCAGGCGGAAATTGTCGGGCGTCACGGCCCCTTGCGGGCGCGAAGCCAGAACGATGCGCTGATAGGTCTTCGACATGAAAAACGCTCCTGAATATCGGATATCGGTGTTGGGTCAGGTTGTTACTTGTGTTGCATGAAGTACTCGGCCAGCGCCGCATATGCGCGATGCGTGACCGGATCATTGGCAGCATTGGCGGCGACCGGGTGCGAGGCATAGCGCACGATCGTCATCTGGGCCACCGGATCAATATAGATGCGCTGGCCATGGATGCCGCGCGCTTCGAACGTGTGATGGTCATTGCCCGAAACCCACCACATGTTGCGATACGAATAGCCGGGCAGCGTCGTGTAGCCTGCCTTGGCAAACTTGGCCGGGTCGCCGCCGCGGCGAATGTCGTCGATCACGCTTTTGGGCAGGATCTGCTTGCCATTGAAGCGGCCGTCGTTGCGGATCATCTCGCCAAAGCGTGCCAGATCGCGCAGCGTGGTGTTCAGCCCACCGCCACCCGATTCCGTACCAATGCTGTCGACCGAAAAGTACGCATCGTCCTGTGCGCCCATCGGTTGCCAGATGCGCTCGGACAGCAGCGCCGCCAGCGATTTGTTCGACGCACGGCGCACGATCCACGCCAGCGTTTCAGCGTTGACGGTCTTGTACGAGAACTCCGCGTCGTGCTCGCCTTCCTTGCGCAGCGTCGTCAGGTAATCGTAGAAATTGTCGGGGCCCTTGTAGCCGGCCGGGCGCGGCAGCATGCCGCCGGCCCGGGCGTAGGCCCAGACGTCGGCGTTCGGGTCCGCATAGTTCTCGGAATAGCGCACGCCCACGGTCATGTCCATGACTTGACGTACGGTGGCGTCGCCGTACGCGCTGTCCTTGAGTTCGGGCACGTACTGCGTGACCGGAGCCGCCGGATCGAGCTTGCCGTCGGCCACGAGCATGGCGGCGAGCGTGCCGACAAACGATTTCGTGACCGACATGGCGATGTGCTGCGTATGCGCATCGAGCGTGCCAAAGTAGCGCTCGTAGACCACCTTGCCCTTGTGCATGACGAGGATGCCGTCGGTGTAGGTCAGCTTGAGCGCTTCGGCAAACGTGCGGCGCGTGCCGTTCGGATCGGTAAACAGCACGCCGCTGATGTCACGCTCTGCGCGCGGCAGCTTGCTGACAGGACCGTCGCCGTGCCACACAACGCGCGTCGGCACAAACTCGCGCACGTGGCTGTAGCCATAGCGCGTGCGCGGGAACATGTTACCCGCCAGATCAAAGCGGACGATGCGATCGGGTGGCGGCGGGAAGCCTTGCATCCAGCCCATCTTGTTCGGATCAGATTCGTCTGCCGTGAGCGGCTTCTGCATCGGCGGATTGGGCGCCGGTGGCGGCTGCACGGCGGTCGATGCACTGGCGGCTGGTGCGTCAACCGGCGCGGAGTTGGAGGCGCATCCTTCCAGGGTCATGGTCAGTCCAGTGCAGCAAAGCAGAGTGATGGCAAGGGCAGACGCCGTCCGCCGCGCAGGTTGTTGCATGGGTTGTCTCCGTGGTTGCTCTTCTTGTGTGTCGGACGCTGTCCGGTGTGCAACTGGGTACTGCAACTTCGGTGTTGCCTGGTCAGCCGTCCGCGCCGGGTTCGGGGGTGCGCGGCGGCGGCATACGCTTGACGAACTTGAAGGTCCCTGAACTGCGCGCGACCAGCTTGTCATCTGCGTCGCGCACCTCGCCTTCGCAGAACGCCATGGTGGTGGACTGATGCACGCAACGCGCGCTCGCCTTGAGCGTGCCGCGCCCGGGCTGCATGAACGCCGTCTTCATCTCGATCGTGACCACGCCGCGGCCATGCACGTCGGCCGAGCGGCCCGCCATGGCCATGGCGACGTCGAGCATCGTCATGGTCACACCGCCGTGGGCCATTTCCCAGCTGTTCATGTGCTGCGCTTCGAGGGCGAGCTCGACCACGCCCTCGCCATCGGCCACCTTCAGGCAGCGCATGCCGAGAAGCTTGAGGAAAGGAATGTCGATCGGAAAACCGTTGTTGTCTGCGTTCATGCTGCGTCAGAAAGAGTGAGAAGCAGCCGAAATTAGACCACGCTCACGCCGCCGTCGACGGCGAGGATCTGGCCAGTGATGTGCTTGGAGGCATCCGACGCGAACAGCGCGGCCACGCCCTTTAGGTCTTCGTCGTCGCCAATGCGATGCAGCGGGGATTTCTCGGTCAGCTTGTCCACACCGAGCTTTTCCAGCGAGCCACGCGTCATCTTCGACGGGAAGAAGCCCGGCGCAATGGCGTTGACGGTGATGTTGTGCTCGCCCCACTCGCCCGCCAGCGCGCGCGTGAAGTTGACCACCGCGCCCTTGCTGGTGTTGTAGGCGATCGTATCGAGCGAGCCCGGCGGATTGCCCTTCAGGCCGGCAATCGATGCCACGTTGACGATCTTTCCGTACTTGCGCGGGATCATCGAACGCTTGCCGATCTGCTGCGTGAGCAGGAACAGGCCGCGGATGTTCAAGTTCATCACCTTGTCCCAGGCTTCGACCGGGTGGTCTTCCGCCGGCGAGCCCCACGTTGCGCCCGCGTTGTTGACGAGGATGTCGACATGGCCGAGCTTGGCCAGCGCCTCGTCGGCCAGGCGCTGAATGTCGGCTTCGATGGCGCCGTCAGCGGCAATCCAGTCGGCCTCGATGCCGAGCGACTTCAGGTGTGCCTGCGCCTCCTTCAGTTCATCGGACTTGCGGGCAGATAGAACGATGCGCGCGCCCTGCTCGCCCAGAGCTTCTGCAATCTGCAGGCCGAGCCCGCGTGAGCCGCCCGTGATGAGCGCCGTCTTACCGGAAAGATCAAACAGATGCTTGAGCGTACCCATGGTGTCTCCTGTGTCTTTGTCGTTGTGAGTTACCGTCAGAACCAGGCGTCCTGCATGTCCAGCGTGGTCGTGTCGAGCGAGCCCAGTAGCACGATCTGAGGGTCGATCTTCGGCAGTTCCCACTGAAAGAAGTAGCGCGCGGCCTGCAGCTTGCCGCGGTAGAAATCAGCGTCTTCGCCTTGTGCGTTTGGCAGGGCCTTGGCGGCGGCCAGTGCCTGCTCCAGCCAGATCCACGCGATGACGACATGGCCAAACGCTTCCAGATAGACGGAGGCATTCGCAAGCGTCACGCGCGGATCGCCGGCGGCCCACAGCGTTTGCGTGACCTTGGCCAATTTCTGCGTGGCCATGCCGAGCGCGCGGCCATAGCCGACCAGCGTTTCGTCGTCGGTTTCCAGCGCGCGGCCGACGGTGGCCTGCACGCGCTCACCCAGCGCGGCGAAGGCAGCGCCGTCTTGCATCACGACCTTGCGGCCCAGCAGGTCCAGACCCTGGATGCCGTGCGTGCCCTCGTGAATCGGGTTCAGGCGGTTGTCGCGGTAGAACTGCTCGACGTTGTATTCGCGCGTATAGCCGTAACCGCCATGCACCTGGATCGCCAGGCTGTTGGCCTCCAGGCACCACTGCGACGGCCAGCTCTTCGCAATCGGCGTGAGGATGTCGAGCAGCAGGCCGAGTTTGGCGCGCTTGGCCGCGTCGGTTTCTCCGCGTTCTTCATCGACGAGCTTGGCGCAATACAGGTTCAGGCCGAGGGCGCCTTCCACGTAGGCCTTTTGTGCGAGCAGCATGCGACGCACGTCGGCGTGATCGATGATGCGGATTTGCGCAGACGCCGCATCCTTGCCCGACGGCCCGACCGGACGGCCCTGCGGGCGATTGCGCGCGTAGTCCACCGCATGCAGATAGCCTGTGTAGCCGAGCATCGTTGCGCCCATGCCAACGCCGATACGCGCCTCGTTCATCATGTGGAACATGCACGCGAGGCCCTTGTGCGGCTCGCCGACGAGGTAACCGATGGCGCCAGCGCGCGGCTGGCCATCTGCGCCCTTCGGGCGGAACTGCGTACCCTCGCCAAAGTTCAGCAGGCAGTTGGTCGTGCCGCGATAGCCCATCTTGTGGTTCAAGCCGGCCAGCACCACGTCGTTGCGCTCGCCGAGCGAGCCATCGGCGTTGACGAGAAATTTTGGAACGATGAAGAGCGAAATGCCCTTCACACCGGGAATCAGCTTGCCGTCCGGGCCGGGAATCTTCGCCAGCACGAGGTGGACGATGTTTTCGGACAGCTCGTGTTCACCGGCGGAAATCCACATCTTGTTGCCGGTCAGGCGATATTGCGCGCCAAGTGGCGACTCGCCTTCGTATTCGGCCCGCGTGACGACGTCCGACAGCGACGAGCCCGCCTGCGGCTCCGATAGGCACATCGTGCCGTAGAAGCGGCCTTCCATCTCGGGCTGCACGAACGTCTCGATTTGCGCGGGCGTGCCGTGCGCGAGCAGCAGATTCGCGTTGCCGATGGTGAGGAACGGGTATGAGCTGGTGCCGACGTTGGCGGCCTTGAAGAAACCGAAGCCGGCTTTCTCGACCACGGTGGGTAGTTGCATGCCACCGCGTTCAAAGTCCTGCCCGGCAGCCATCAGGCCCGCTTTGTTGAAGGCGTCCAGCGCTGCCTTGACCTCGGGAATGATGTGGACCTTGGTGCCGTCGAAGTGCGGTTCTTCTTGGTCGTTTTTCTTGTTATGCGGGGCGAACAGGTCTGTTGCGATGCGCTCACACGTGTCGAGCGCGGCGTCGAAGGTTTCGCGGGAGTGGTCTGCGTAACGCGGAATGCGCGTGAGCGATTCAACGTTAAGCCATTCGTAGAGCAGGAAGCTGAGGTCGCGGCGGGATAGCAGTTTCGAGGACATGATGTTGGTGGTGCATCCTGTGTTTCGTGCCCTGCCCGGGCGAGGGCTTTGGGTCAATCCCTGGTTTCGTACCCTGCCGGGCCCGACTCACTTTCTTTGTCTTGCCAAAGAAAGTAAGCAAAGAAAGGCGCGCCCGAGATGGCGATCAAGCCAGCTCTGGCAGAAACAAAACAGGCTCCCGTTTTGAGCGGGAGCCTGTCTGTTTAGAGCACCTCGAACAGGCCGGCTGCGCCTTGGCCGCCGCCGATGCACATGGTCACGACCACGTACTTGACGCCACGGCGCTTGCCTTCGATCAGTGCGTGGCCGACCAGGCGTGCGCCCGACACGCCATACGGGTGGCCCACGGCGATGGCGCCGCCGTTGACGTTCAGGCGGTCCATCGGAATGCCCAGCTTGTCAGCGCAGTACAGCACCTGCACGGCAAACGCTTCGTTCAGTTCCCACAGGCCGATGTCTTCAACCTTGAGACCGGCCTTCTTCAGCAGCTTGGGCACGGCAAAGACGGGGCCGATGCCCATTTCGTCCGGCTCGCAACCTGCCACGGCAAAGCCGCGGAACACGCCCAGCGGCTGCAGGCCCTTGGCGGCTGCCACCTTGCCATTCATCACCACGGCAGCGGATGCGCCGTCGGAGAACTGGCTGGCATTGCCGGCAGTGACCACGCCGCCCGGCACGGCGGAGCGAATTTTTGCCACGCCTTCAAGCGTCGTGTCGGGGCGAATCCCTTCATCGGCGGAGATCGTGACTTCGCGGGTCATGAGCTGGCCGGTCTTGGCATCGGCCACGCCCATCACCGTCGTCATCGGGACGATTTCGTCGTTGAACTTTCCAGCAGCAGCAGCGGCGGCGGCGCGCTGCTGGCTTTGCACGCCGTACTCGTCCATGCGTTCCTTGGCGATGTTGTAGCGCTTGGCGACGTTCTCGGCGGTCTGGAGCATGTTCCAGTAGATTTCTGGCTTGTGCTTGTTGAGCCAGCCTTCGGTCATCATGTGGCGGTTCATCTCCTGCTGCACGCACGAGATGGATTCCACGCCGCCAGCCACGAAGATGTCGCCTTCATCGGCAATCACGCGCTGTGCGGCCATGGCGATGGTCTGCAGGCCCGACGAGCAGAAACGGTTGACGGTTGCGCCCGGCACGGTCACGGGGCAGCCGGCACGCAGAGCAATCTGGCGAGCGATGTTGGCGCCTGTTGCACCTTCCGGGTTCGCACAGCCCATCAGGATGTCTTCCACTTCGCCCGGCTCGATCTTGGCGCGCTCGATGGCATGCTGAACCGCGTGGCCGCCCAGCGTAGCGCCGTGCGTCATGTTGAAGGCGCCCTTCCAGCTCTTGGCCAGGCCGGTACGTGCGGTGGAAACGATGACTGCTTCGGTCATGGTGTTGCTCCTCGTATCTGGTGGCGGGCGCACCGCATCGGCAGGCGCCCGGTATCTCTGTTATCCGTTCAAAACGTCCGGCGACTGCAACCGTGCGATGCCCGCATCCGTCATGTGCTGCCAGGCCTGCGCAAGCGACCCATTCAGATCGATGGCGCGACAGGCATCCTCAATGACAGCCACTTCCAGCCCCGCCGCCCTTGCATCCAACGCCGACCATGCCACGCAAAAATCGGTGGCCAGCCCGACGCAGAACACGCGCTTGATTCCAAGCTCGCGCAGGTAGCCCAGCAGGCCTGTCGGCGTCTTGCGATCCGCTTCAAAAAATGCGGAGTAGCTGTCGATGTGCGGGTGATAGCCCTTGCGGACGATCAACTGCGCGTGCGGCACGTCCAGCCCATCGGCAAGCGCTGCGCCGCTGCTGTGCTGAACGCAGTGCACCGGCCACAGCACCTGGGCGCCATACGGCAAATCGATCATGCCGAATGGTTCCGTGCCGGGATGGTTGGCCGCGAACGACACGTGCTCGCGTGGGTGCCAATCCTGCGTCAGCACCACGCGTCCGAATGCCTTGGCGAGCTGGTTCACGACCGGGATAACCTGGTCGCCGTCCGGCACAGCCAGCGCACCGCCGGGCAGAAAATCGTTCTGCACATCGATGATCAGCAGGCAGTCGGTGGGCGTAAGTTGCATGGCGGTTGCTTAGTCGCTTAGTTGCTTGGTCGGTTAGCCGCGCATCAACCGTTAAAGCCCTTGCCTTCGTCGGCCAGCTTCTGCAGCAGCGGCGCCGGCTTCCACGCTTCGCCGTGGTAGCCCTTGCTGTAGCGGTGCATGGCTTGTGCGACGTTGTACAGGCCGACGGTATCTGCGTAGAGCATCGGGCCGCCGCGGAACAGCGGGAAGCCGTAGCCAGTCAGGTAGACCATGTCGATATCCGACGCCTTGGAGGCAATGCCCTCTTCCAGGATCTTGGCGCCTTCGTTGACCAGCGCGAACACCAGGCGCTCGACGATTTCTTCGTCCGAAATCTTGCGGCGCGTGATGCCCAGATCCTTCGAATGCTGGACGATCATGTCGTTGACCTGCTGGTTTGGATACGGCTTGCGGTCGCCCGCCTTGTAGTCGTACCAGCCACCGCCGGTCTTCTGGCCGAAACGGCCCATCTCGCACAGCAGATCGGCGGTCTTCGAATAGACGATGTCCGGTTTGTCTACGGCGCGACGCTTGCGGATGGCCCAGCCGATGTCGTTGCCGGCCAGATCGCCCATACGGAACGGGCCCATCGCAAAGCCGAACTTCTCGATGGCCTTGTCGACCTGCTCCGGCAGCGCGCCTTCGTCCAGCAGGTAGCCGGCCTGGCGGCTGTATTGCTCGATCATGCGGTTGCCGATGAAGCCGTCACACACGCCGGACACGACCGCCGTCTTTTTGATGGCCTTGGCCAGCTTCATGACGGTGGCCAGCACGTCCTTGGCAGTCTCCTTGCCGCGAACGACTTCCAGCAACTTCATCACGTTGGCCGGGCTGAAGAAGTGCATGCCGACCACGTCTTGCGGGCGCTTGGTGAAGCTGGCGATCTTGTCGACATCCAGCGTGGAGGTGTTCGACGCCAGGATCGCGCCCTGCTTGACGACTTCATCCAGCTTCTTGAACACGACTTCCTTGACGCCCATTTCTTCGAATACGGCCTCGATGACGAGGTCGGCGTCCTTGATGTCGTCGTAGGACAGCGTCGGGGTCAGCAGGGCCATGCGCTGCTCGACCTTCTCTTGCGTGAGCTTGCCTTTTTTGGCACTGTTCTCGTAGTTCTTGCGGATGGTGGCGACGCCGCGGTCCAGTGCTTCCTGCTTGGTTTCCAGCATCGTGACCGGAATGCCTGCGTTGAGGAAGTTCATCGAGATACCGCCGCCCATTGTGCCGGCGCCGATCACGGCGACCTTCTCCACCTTGCGCACCGGCGTGTCTTCCGGCACATCGGGGATCTTGCTTGCAGCGCGTTCGCCAAAGAAAGCGTGGCGCAGCGCGCGCGATTCCGACGTATTCACCAGTTCGATGAACAAGTCGCGCTCAAACTTGATGCCGTCGTCAAAGCGCTTTTCCACGGCGGCCTGTACGGCGTCGACGCACTTGCCCGGCGCCGGGAAGTTCTTTGCAACTGCCGCCACAGTGTTACGGGCAAATTGCAGGAAGCCTTGCGGGTTGTCGTGCTCGACCTTGCGATCGCGCAGCTTCGGCAGCTTGCCTTCGGCAGCGGCCTTCAGGGCGAAATCGATGGCGCCGGCCATCAGGTCGCCTTCGATCATCTGGTCGAACAGGCCGCTCTTGGCCAGCTTTTCCGACGGGATGGCGTTACCAGACACAATCATGTTCAAGGCCGGTTCCAGGCCGATGGCGCGCGGCAGGCGCTGCGTGCCGCCTGCGCCCGGCAGGATGCCCAGCTTGACTTCGGGCAGCGCGATCTGCGCGCCCGGTGCGGCCACGCGGTAGTGACAGCCCATCGCCAGTTCCAGCCCGCCGCCCATTGCCACCGAATGGATGGCCGCCACGACCGGCTTGTTGCTCGACTCAACGGCTTTGATGACGGCGTGCAGCGTCGGCTCTTGCGTCGCCTTGGGCGTATTGAATTCGCGGATATCGGCGCCGCCCGAGAAGGCCTTGCCCGCACCGGTGATGACGATGGCCTTGACGTTGGCGTCGTCGCCCGCTTTCACCATGCCTTCAACGATGCCCAGGCGCGTGGAGTGGCCAAGGCCGTTGACGGGCGGGTTGCTGAGCGTGATGACGGCAACGCCGTCCTGGACCTTGTACTCCGCAGTCATGCTGGTTCCTTTGGTGATGCGAGGGCCGGCAGATCAGGCGCACCGTGCCTCGCGGTTGAACTGTCTCTCAACTATCGTTTTTTTAACGCGCGGTAAGGCCGCGACTCGACACAGAATACACAAAATAGCACGGTCGTTCAATTTTTATTTTTGCGCTGCACGGCGCCGTCTGGCGGGCGATGCGGTACGCCCCGGCGGGGTTCAAACGCGTGTGCTGGGGCATGGATTTTTTGCCCGCTACGTGACGGTTTTGATAGAGTCGCGCATTTCGTTCGCCGGGTGCCCATCAGGCGCGGGGACGTCTCGTCACATTTCGTCGATTTGATTCGCGATCCGAGCAAAATCGACCACTCTGTATCCATGCCAGAACACGCTACCCCGTCCTCAGAGACGCCGGGCTTGCGCCGCACCTTGCGCGCGCGCCATCTCACCATGATCGCCATCGGCGGGTCGATCGGCACCGGGCTCTTCGTGGCCTCGGGCGCGTCGGTCTCGCAGGCCGGCCCCGGAGGCGCGCTTGCCGCCTACATCCTCATCGGGGCGATGGTCTACTTCCTGATGACCAGCCTGGGCGAGCTTGCCGCCTACATGCCGGTTTCCGGATCCTTTGCCACCTACGGCGCCCTGTATGTGGACGAAGGCTTCGGCTTCGCGCTTGGCTGGAACTATTGGTACAACTGGGCCGTGACGATTGCCGTTGAGCTGGCGGCCGCGCAGCTCGTCATGCATTACTGGTTCCCCGATGTGCCCGGCGTGCTGTGGAGCGCTGTGTTTCTCGCCATCATGTTCCTGCTCAACGCCATCTCGGTACGCGGCTTTGGCGAGGCGGAATACTGGTTCGCCCTCATCAAGGTCGTTACCGTCATCTTCTTTATCGGCATTGGCCTGGCCATGATCTTCGGGATCCTGAAGGGCGGTCCGGAATCGGGCCTACAAAACCTGACGCTGGGTGATGCGCCGTTCGTGGGCGGGATGCCGGCGATGATCGGCGTAGCGATGATCGCGGGGTTCTCCTTTCAGGGGACGGAGCTGATTGGCGTGGCGGCCGGCGAATCGGCCGACCCTGCCCGCACCATTCCGCGTGCGGTCAAGCAGGTGTTCTGGCGCATCTTGCTGTTCTACGTGCTGGCGATCTTCATCATCGGCGTGCTGGTGCCGTACACCGATCCGAATCTGCTGTCGACGGAAGTCACCAACATCGGCGTGAGCCCCTTCACGCTCGTCTTCAAGCACGCAGGCCTGGCGTTTGCCGCAGGCCTGATGAACGCAGTGATCCTGACGGCTGTGCTGTCAGCGGGCAATTCGGGCATGTATGCGTCCACGCGGATGCTTTACAACCTCGCCACCGAGGGCCGCGCGCCGCGCATCTTTGCCCAACTCACCCGGAACGGTGTGCCGCGCAATGCGCTGCTGGCCACGACTGCTGTCGGCGCGCTGTGTTTCCTGAGTTCGTTGTATGGCGACAAAACGGTCTACCTGTGGCTGCTGAACACGTCCGGCATGACTGGCTTCGTCGCATGGCTTGGCATTGCCATCAGCCACTATCGCTTCCGCAAGGGGCTTGTGGCGCAGGGGCATGATCCGGCGCAGTTGCCATACCGCTCCAAGTTCTTTCCGTATGGTCCGCTGTTCGCGTTCGGGCTGTGCCTGGTCATCACGCTCGGCCAGAACTACCAGGCGTTCACGAGCGGCACCGTCGATTGGCCGGCGGTCATCGCCACGTACATCGGCATCCCAGTCTTCTTCCTGATCTGGATCGGCTACCGGCTGGTGCGTGGTGGCGGCATTGTCCGTTACCAGGACATGCACTTCCCGCGCCCGCCCGTGCTGCGCGATTCGCTGGCCGGCCAAGACCCCGGCCCTGAATTGCCAACCGTCGCGAACCGTACGCAGTAATCACACCCGCTCCGCCTGCCGTTTGCACTGCATGCGGCGGGCGTTTTCATTGGGGCGCCCGCTCCGGCGCCACCGGCTATGCACACATCCATCACCCCCACCGGCCTCGAAGCCCAATCCGAACTGCGCCGACGCCTGCGTTCGCGCCACCTGATGATGATCGCCCTGGGCGGCGCCATCGGCACGGGGCTGTTCGTCGCGTCCGGCGCATCCATTGCGCAGGCCGGCCCCGGCGGCGCACTTCTGACCTACACGCTCATCGGCGTAATGGTCTATTGCCTGATGACGAGTCTTGGCGAGTTGGCAGTGCATCTGCCCGTCTCGGGCTCGTTCGTGACTTACAGCCGCCTGTATGTGGAAGAAGGCTTCGGCTTTGCGCTGGGTTGGAACTACTGGTTTGCGCTGGCCGTATCCGTGGCTGTGGAGCTGGCCGCCGCGCAGCTGGTGATGAAGTACTGGTTTCCGGGCGTGTCGGGCATGATGTGGAGCGCCGCGTTCCTGCTGCTCATGTTTGGCCTCAACGCCTTCTCCGTGCGCGGCTTTGGCGAGGCAGAATACTGGTTCTCGATGATCAAGGTGGTGACGATCATCGTGTTCCTGCTGATCGGCCTGGCGATGATCTTCGGCATCATGCACGGCGGGCCGCAGTCGGGTTGGCAGAACTTCACCGTGGGCGATGCGCCGTTCGTGGGCGGCGTGCCAGCCATGGTCGGCGTGGCGATGATTGCCGGGTTCTCGTTCCAGGGCGTCGAGACCATTGGCGTTGCCGCCGGCGAAGCGGAGAACCCCTCGCGCACGATCCCCCGCGCCATCCGCCAGACGTTCTGGCGCATTCTGCTGTTCTACGTGCTGGCGATCCTGATCATCGGCGTGCTGCTGCCGTACACCGATCCGAACCTGCTGCGCAATGAAGCGACGGACGTCGGCGTCAGCCCGTTTGCGCTGGTGTTCCAGCATGCGGGCCTCGCATTTGCGGCCGGGATGATGAATGCGGTAGTGCTGACCGCGCTGCTGTCGTCCGGCACGTCGAGCCTCTATGTGTCGACGCGGATTCTGTACGACCTGGCGCTCGAAGGCCAGGCGCCACGCTGGTTTGCCAAGGTGTCGGCCAACGGCGTGCCGCATCGCGCGCTGCTGGCCACGTCCGCCGTTGGCGCGCTGTGCTTCTTCAGCTCGTTGTTTGGCGACCAGGTGGTCTACTTGTGGCTGCTGAATACATCTGCGGTGACGTGCTTCATCGCGTGGTTCGGCATTGCGTTGGCGCACTACCGGTTCCGCAAGGGGTTCACGAGCCAGGGGCATTCCGTGGAGCAACTGGCGTATCGGTCGCCGTTCTTCCCGTTTGGACCGATCATGGTGGCGATCCTGTGCGTGGTGATCATTCTTGGGCAGAACACCAAGGCGCTGTTTGCACCCGTGGACAACTTCGGCGCCTTTATCGCAACGTACTGCGGTGTGATCCTGTTTGTGGCGATTTGGCTGGCTTACCGCTGGAAATTCAAGACGCGGTTTGTGAAGTATGCGGAGATGCAGTTCAGCGCGGCGCATCTGCAGCAAGCCGTAACCACCACCGAAGCGACTGCGGCGGGCACGATCGCCAACTGACTGCAAGAAAAAAAGCCCGCACGGTTGTCCATGCGGGCCATCTCTGCAGCGTGGTCCAACTTGCGGCGTCTAAACCTCCAGCCACTCCTGCCGGACTTTCGCGTCCGCCTTCAACTGCTGGGGCGTTCCTTCAAACACGATCTGCCCGTGCCCCATCACATACACGCGTTGTGAAATGTCCAGGGCAATGGCCAACTTCTGCTCCACCAGCAGCACGGAGATGCCCCGCTCCTTGAGCGTCTTCAGATACTCGCCCACGAGTGTCACGACCAGCGGCGCGAGGCCCTCGGTCGGCTCGTCGATGATGATGAAGTCGGGATCGCCCATCAGCGTGCGGCACAGCGTCAGCATCTGCTGCTCGCCACCCGACAGCACACCGGCCGCCGTGTTCTCGCGCTCCTTCAGGCGCGGGAACATCTGGTACATGTCTTCGACCTGCCAGCGCGGCTTGGGCTGACTGGGATTGCGTTTCTCGCCAAGCAACAGGTTCTGCCGCACCGTCAGCGTGGGGAAAATATCCCGGTTCTCGGGCACGTAGCCGATGCCCTTGTGCGCCACTTCGAAGGTTCGCAGGCCGCTCACGTTCTTGCCGCGCAGCAGGATTTCACCCTCATGCCGGACCATGCCCATGATGGATTTGGCCAGGGTCGAACGCCCCACCCCATTGCGGCCGAGTAGCGCAACGATCTCGCCCTCGTCTACGTGCATGTCGACGCCGTGCAGGATGTGGCTCTTGCCGTAGTACGCGTGCAGGTCGCGCACCTCCAACATCGGAGTATTCGTTGCCATCAATGCGCTCCTGCAGGTTCGTCCAGCGTGGTGCCGAGGTAGGCCTCTTTCACGCGGCGGTTATTGCGAATAGCTTCCGGCGTATCGGTGGCGATCACTTCGCCGTAGACGAGCACCGAGATGCGGTCGGCCAGGCCAAACACCACACTCATATCGTGCTCGACCATCACCAGCGTCTTGCCGACCGTGACTTTGCGGATGAGGTCCACTGCGTGGTCCGATTCAGAACGGCTCATGCCGGCGGTCGGTTCATCCAGCAGGATCACGTCAGCCCCGCCCGCAATGGTGATGCCGATTTCCAGCGCCCGTTGCTCGGCGTAGGTCAGCAGGCCTGCCGCGGCATCGCGCCGGTGCGTCATGCCGATCTGCTCGAGCACTTCTTCAGCGCGCTCGCGTGCGTCACGCAGCTCGGCCAGCTTGTGCCAGAACGAATACTTGTAGCCGAGCGACCAAAGCACCGCGCAGCGCAAGTTCTCAAATACCGACAGCCGATGAAAGATGTTGGTGATCTGGAAGCTGCGCGACAGGCCCTTGCGGTTGATTTCAAACGGCGCCAGGCCGCTGATCTCTTCACCGTTCAGTCGCACGCTGCCCGAGCTGGCCGGAAAACGGCCCGAGATCAGGTTGAACGTGGTCGACTTGCCGGCGCCGTTCGGGCCGATAAGTGCATGGCGCTCGCCCTTGCCGATGGTGAGGTTGACTCCTCGGATAATTTCAGTCGCGCCAAAGCGCTTGCGAACATCGCGCAACTCGAGCGCTGCGGTCGGCCCAGATGTCGGTTGGCTCATGGTTGCGGCTCCTGCAATGCGTTGTCCCAAGCGGTGCGTAGCTTGCCAGCCGCAGCACGCAGGCCGAAAGCGCCCACCAGCCACAGCACGGCGGTGACAATCCACGGCTTGAGGGTATTCGGTTCGACAGACAGGCCGAACAGCGTGGCAACGCCACCCGAGGCGTCGTCCTGCACGGCGTAGATCATTTCCACGGTGGAGATCAAGGCAATCAGCAAAATGGCAGCCGGCACGATCGTCACGCCATAAGCCGGCAGCAGCGTCTTGAGCTTGCCGCGCCGCATGATCGGCAGATGCATGACCAGAAGACTGGCGATGCCGCCCGGCGCGTACATGACCATCAGCACAAAGAACAAACCGAGGTACAGCAGCCACGCCTTGGTGATGCCCGACAGCGCTACGGTAAAGAACACCGTGAGCACCGCGCCGATGATCGGCCCGAAGAAGCTGCCCATGCCGCCAATGAAGGCCGCCAGCAGCACCGAGCCCGAACGCACTGCCGACACGTTCTCCGCCGTCACGATCTCAAAGTTGATGCACGACAGCGCGCCGGCAATGCCCGCGAAGAACGCAGACAGAATCACCACCAGAAAGCGCACACGCTGCGTGTTGTAGCCGATGAACTCAACGCGTTCGGGGTTGTCACGCACGGCGTTGGCGATACGGCCCAGTGGCGTCTGCGTCCACGCATACATCAGCGCCATCGAAATCAGGCACCACGCGGCAATCAGGTAATACACCTGGCGCCCCGGCCCGAACGTCACGCCAAGCAACGCGTCGCCGATGCTGCGGTTGGTGGAGACACCGCCCTCGCCGCCAAAGAAGTCCGGGAACATCAACGCGCTGGCGAATACCATCTCGCCGATACCCAGCGTGATCATGGCGAACGTCGTCCCGGACTTTTTGGTGGTGACGTAGCCGAAGATCACGCCGAACAGCGCGCCGCCCAGACCGCCCGCAATGGGCAATAGCGCAACGGCGAGTGGTCCGGCAATGCCCAGCGTTTGCATGGCGCCGATCTTGTTGAGCGCGTGAACAGCCATGAAGGCGCCCAGACCGGCGTACACCGCATGCCCGAACGACAACATGCCGGACTGGCCGAGCAGCATGTTGTACGAGAGCGCGAAGATGATCATGATGCCCATCTGCGAGAGCAGCGTGATGGCAAAACCCTGCGGCCAGATGAGCGGCAGCACGATCATCACCAGTGCGGTGACACTCCAGAGTAGCCAGCGGGCAAGATTGACCGGCTTGAATTTCATCGTCCGCGCTCGATCGTTGGCCGGCAGCGCGGCTTGTTGTTGCGCTTGTTGGTGCATGGTGCGTTCCATTTAGCTCTCCCGCGTACCCATCAGCCCACGCGGGCGGAAGATCAGCATCAGCACCAGCAGCAGATACGGCAGCACCGGTGCCACTTGCGCAATCGTCAGGTTCCAGACAGAGATGAGCGGTACTTCCGGATTGAGCGTGACACCGATCTTCTCCAGCACGCTGGTCACTGAGATATCGAGCGTGACGGCAAAGGTCTGGATGCAGCCGATCAGCAGCGACGCGATGAATGCGCCCACCAGAGACCCCATGCCGCCCACGACCGCCACCACGAAGACGATGGAGCCCACCGCAGCCGCCATCGATGGCTCGGTCACGAAGGCATTGCCGCCAATCACGCCCGCCAGCCCAGCCAACGCACAGCCGCCGCCGAACACCAGCATGAACACGCGCGGCACGTTGTGGCCCAGCGCTTCGACCATGTCCGGATGCGTGAGTGCGGCTTGAATGACAAGCCCGATACGCGTGCGTGTGAGCAGCAGGAAGATGCCCACCAGCATCAGCAGAGACACCAGCATCATGAAGGCGCGGTACTTGGGGAACGACGACGTGAACAGCGTGAACAACGGGCCGTCCAGTGCGTCCGGCACGCGGTACGCCACGGCGGGCAGGCCCCACACCAGCTTTACGCCTTCCTCAATCAGGTAGGCCAGTCCGAAGGTAAACAACAGTTCGGCGACGTGGCCATAGCGGTGCACCGTGCGCAGGCCGAAACGTTCGACCACTGCGCCCAGCGCGCCCACCAACAGCGGCGCCACGATCAACGCGGCCCAGAAGCCCAGATGGCCGCTGACGACATAGGCGAAGTACGCGCCCAGCATGTAGAAACTGGCGTGCGCAAAATTGAGAACGCCCATCATGCTGAAGATCAGCGTCAGGCCCGAAGACAACATGAACAGCAACAGCCCGTAGCTGATGCCATTCAAGAGATTGATAACTAGAAATTCCACGCTGCAGCCCTTCCAGCAGATTCGGCGGAGCATGGGACGCACGCATCAATGCGTGGCCCATGGACTCCGTTTAAAACATCGCCGCACGATAGCATCGGGCGGCCCTTCGGCGCACCACCCGCGGCCTTACTGCGGACGCTTCATCTGGCAGGAGGTTGGCTGCGACGCGACGTACTGATCGAGCACTGCGTCGGTCTTCCAGCCGTATCCGGTGTTTTCCTGGTCGAACTTGACGTTCTTGCCGTTGGTTTTTTCCCAGGTGGCGATGTAGAGCGGCTGCTGGCCCTGGTGGTCAGACGCGCGCATCTCGAAGGTGCCGTTCAGGCTGTCGACCTTCATGCCCTCGAAGGCCTTGGCAACCTTCGCCGGCTCGGCAGACTTGGTCTGCTTGATGGCCTTGGCCAGCATGGCAATGCCGGTGTACGACGCCATGAGGTAGTAATCGTCGTTGTACTTTTTCTTGTAGCCCTCGACGATATCCGCGCCCTTGTAGCCGTCGTTGTTGACGTTCCAGTAGCCGACGTATTTCACGTGATCGGCACCGGCGGACCCCATCGCAGTCGGCACCCCGGTTGTGGAGGCGTAGTACGTGTAGAAGTTAGCGTTCAAGCCCGCGTCCTTGCCAGCCTTGATGAGCAGCGCCAAGTCGCTGCCCCAGTTGCCGGTGATGACGGTATCGGCACCTGACGACTTGATTTTCGACACGTACGGCGAAAAGTCCTTCACCTGCGCCAGCGGGTGCAGGTCTTCACCCACGATCTCGATGTCCGGACGCTTGCGCTTGAGATATTCCTTGGCCGCACGCGCTACCTGATGACCGAACGAATAGTTCTGGTTGATCAGGTAGACCTTCTTGACCTTCGGATCTTTCGCCAGGAAGCTGGTCAGCGCTTCCATCTTCATGTCGGAGTTGGCGTCCAGGCGGAAGTGCCAGTAATTGCACTTGCTGTTCGTCATGTCCGGGTCTACCGCAGCGTAGTTCAGGTAGACGATTTCCTTACCCGGATTACGCTCGTTGTACTTGGCCACGGCGTCTTCCAGCGCCATGCCGACGCTCGATCCGTTGCCTTGCACGATGTAGTGGATGCCCTGATCTGCTACCTGCTTGAGGGCCGTCAGGCTTTCCTGCGGCGAGAGCTTGTTGTCAAAGCCCACCACTTCGAACTTGGTACCGTCGCCGGCCCAGTTCTTCTGCGTGGCGAGATCGGCGATGTACTGCCAGCTGCGCAACTGGTTCTGGCCCAGCGCGCCCATCAGGCCGGACAACGGATCGATCCAGGCGATCTTCACGGTTTCGGCGGCGGACGCAGCGGTGGGCCCGATTGCCCCACCGATTGCCGCAACACATGCAACAGCCACAACCAACGGACGGAACTTCGTCATGCGTGTCTCCTTCATGTGGTGGAGCCGCCGGCGAGTCACTCTCCGCGTGCCTCTGGTGGGCCTGCGGCTGCTTGCGTCTCCAGGTTGCAACGCGCCCGGGCTTCATTCCGCTGCATCAGTCATCGATACATAGCGGCCGGCCCTGATCCGGTTGTCTTACGTCCGCCGTCCTCGTGCCGGGGTGGCTCCCCTGCACGGGCGGCGGTTTCTATATCTGGCTAAGCCTGTACAGCGGGAAACTGATAATCCTTGAACTGCTCGCGCAACTTGAGCTTCTGCATCTTGCCGGTGGCCGTCAGCGGAATTTCGGTGACGAACACCACGTCGTCCGGAATCCACCACTTCGCGACCTTACCTTCGAAGAACTTGAGCATCTCCTCCCGTGTGAGTTCCACGCCCGGCTTCTTCATCACCACCAGCAACGGGCGCTCGTCCCATTTCGGGTGATGGCACGAGATGCATGCGGCCATGTGCACGCCGGGGTGCGCTGCGGCCACGTTTTCCACATCGATGGACGAAATCCACTCACCACCCGACTTGATCACGTCCTTGCTGCGATCGGTAATCTGCATGTAGCCGTCGGGATCGATGTTGGCCACGTCGCCCGTCGGGAACCAGCCGTCGACCAGCGGCGATACCTCATTGCGGTAATAGCTCTGGATCGTCCACGGCCCGCGCACGTAGAGATCGCCGAAGGCCTTGCCGTCCCACGGCAATTCGTGGCCCTCGGCATCGACGATCTTCATCTCGACACCGTAGATGGCGCGGCCTTGGCGCTCCAGCACATGCTGCTTGGCCTCATCCGGCAGATCGGCATGCTTGCCCATCAGCTTGCACGTCGTGCCCAGCGGCGACATCTCCGTCATGCCCCACGCGTGGATGACTTCCACGTCCAGCTCGTTGAGCGTGCGGATCATGGCCGGGGGCGCTGCAGAACCACCGATGACCGTGCGGCGGAACGTCGAAAATTTCAGTTTGTTGGCCTGCACGTGTTGCAGCAGACCGAGCCACACCGTTGGCACGCCAGCCGAGAACGTCACCTTTTCCTGCTCGAACAGTTCGAACAGCGAAGCGCCATCCAGTTTCGGCCCAGGGAAGACGAGCTTGGCGCCTACCAGCGGCACCGAATACGGCAGCCCCCACGCGTTGACGTGGAACATCGGCACCACCGGCAGGATCACGTCCTGCGCCGAGCACCCAAGCGCATCCGGCATGGCCGACGCATACGAGTGCAACACCGTGGAGCGATGCGAATACAGCGCGCCCTTGGGGTTGCCCGTGGTGCCCGACGTGTAGCACAGGCTGGACGCGGTGTTCTCGTCGAACTGCGGCCAGGTGTAATCGGCGCTCTGCGCGTCGAGCAGCTCTTCGTAGCAGAGCATCGGCACGCTGGAGACGGGCATGTGCGCGCGATCGGTCATCGCCACCCAACCCTTCACGTTCGGGCAATGCGGTGCAATGCCCTCGATGAGCGGCACGAACGTCAGGTCGAAGAAAACGTACTGATCTTCAGCGTGATTGACGATGTAGGCGATCTGGTCGGGAAACAGCCGCGGGTTGATGGTGTGGCACACCGAGCCCGAACCGGAGACGCCGTAATAGATTTCAAGATGGCGATAGCCGTTCCAGGCAAGCGTACCGACACGCTCGCCGGGCTGCACACCGAGTGCGGCCAGCGCATTTGCCAGTTGCTTGGAGCGGTCTCGCACTTGCCGGTACGTGGTGCGATGGATATCGCCCTCGACACGGCGCGACACGACTTCAGTCGAACCGGAATTGCGCGCTGCATGTTCGATGATGGTCGAGATGAGCAAAGGCGCGCTCATCATTTGTCCCATCAGGGCCATGGTGTCTCCTAGAAAAAACTGAACAACCGTTCTATTTTTTGGCCGATTGTTCCCGTGATCGCCAAGCACGTCAACGGGATATTGTTGTGCGCTGCCACATCGGCCCCCATGTTTACCCGGCCATCTGTAAAACCCTGCGAATCGTTGTGGTGCAAGGGTTCGCAGGCTGCAGCTTTCTTTACTCGCAAGTACAATACGCGATAGCGTTGCTGCGTCTCAACATGGCGTTTTCCCCTACGTGAAGCGTATTTTGCTGCGCTGCAAAGCGCACAACATTTGAAGGTTCGGCACTGTTTTTGCGCCGTTTCCTGTGCTATCCGCCGCATGCCCTGCCGCCCCATCCCATGACTGCCTCGCCCGCCGCCTTGCCTGACGATTCCCTTGCGAACCATTTCGACTGGGCACGCCGCCCCGCCGCCGCCCCTGGCTTCTCAGCGCTGGGCGAACGCTTTCTGACGCGCCTGCCGCCGATGCCCATGCCTTCCGGACCGATTGGCCAGCCCTATCTGGTAGGCTTCTCGCCGGACGCCGCAGCGTCGCTCGGCCTTTCGCGAGCAGAACTTGACACCCCCGCCGGGCTGGCCGTCTTTACCGGGAACGCCGTCGCCCCCTGGAGCGATCCGCTCGCCACCGTGTATTCGGGCCATCAGTTCGGCGTGTGGGCCGGGCAGTTGGGCGATGGCCGCGCGCTGTTGCTAGCCGAGCTGCAGACCGCCGATGGCCCCTGCGAAGTCCAGCTCAAAGGCGCCGGCCGTACGCCGTATTCGCGCATGGGTGACGGGCGGGCTGTGCTGCGCTCGTCCATCCGCGAATTTCTGTGCTCGGAAGCCATGGCAGGACTTGGGATTCCAACCACCCGCGCCCTGTGCGTGACCGGCGCTGACGCCCCCGTCCGCCGCGAAGAGATCGAAACCGCCGCCGTTGTCACACGCCTTGCGCCGTCGTTCGTGCGCTTCGGCCACTTCGAGCACTTTGCGGCCAGCGAACAACTGCCCCAACTGCGCGCACTTGCCGATTACGTCGTCGACCGTTTCTACCCCGGCTGCCGCAGCGAGCCGCAACCGTATCTCGCCCTGCTGCGCGAACTGGCCCGCCGCACCGCTGAGCTGATGGCCGACTGGCAAGCCGTTGGCTTCTGCCACGGCGTGATGAACACCGACAACATGTCGATCCTCGGCCTCACGCTCGACTACGGCCCCTTCGGCTTCCTGGATGGCTTTGACGCCAACCACATCTGCAACCACTCCGACACCGGCGGCCGTTACGCCTACGCACAGCAGCCGCAAATCGGCTACTGGAATCTGTTCTGCCTCGCGCAGGCGTTGCTGCCTTTGTTCGGCGAAGATCCCGACGTTTTCGTCAATTTGAGCGACGAAGCGCAGGCCCAACCTGCCATCGATGCTGCACAAAACGTGTTGCTGACCTATCGCGACGTCTACGGCGCAGCCTTCTACGCACGTTATCGCGCCAAGCTGGGCCTCTCCACCGCGCAGGACGAAGACGAAACCCTCTTTGGCGACCTGTTCAAGCTGCTGCACACACAGCGCACCGATTACACGTTGTTCTTCCGCCACCTTGCCGAAGTGCGCCGCGACGACACGCCCGCCGCGGCAGAAGCGCGCACCGTGCGCGATTTCTTCTTCGATCGCGCAGCCGCAGACGCGTGGCTTGCCGCCTATCGCCAGCGCTTGCAGGCCGAACCGCAATCTGACGACGAGCGCGCCGCAGCCATGCACCGCGTCAACCCGAAATACGTGCTGCGCAACCACCTGGCCGAAATCGCCATCCGCCGCGCCAAGGAAAAGGATTTCTCCGAAGTCGAAAACCTGCGCGCCGTGCTGGCCCGCCCGTTTGACGACCACCCCGGCTTCGAGCATTACGCGCAGCCTGCACCCGATTGGGCATCGTCGTTGGAAGTGAGCTGCTCGTCGTGATCCGGCATGCCGATATGTAGCCAGGCGTGATGCGCCGGTACTGACACCATGCTCTAATCCGCGCCTGTCAGGATTGCCGCACTAGCACGACAAAACAAAGTCAGCCGCCCGATCGATTCCATCCTGCGGCTGCCGAATCCAACAAGGAGTCTCATCACCATGACCGTCATGAAATCCGACGCCGAATGGCGCGACCAACTCTCCGACATCGAATACCGCGTCACCCGCGAAGCGGCCACCGAACGGCCCTTCACGGGCAAGTATTGGGACCACTGGGACCGGGGCGTCTACAACTGCGTCTGCTGCGGCACGCCGCTGTTTGAATCGTCGACCAAGTTTGATGCCGGTTGCGGCTGGCCGAGCTATTTCCAGCCCATCAACAGCGAGGTGATCGCCGAGAAAACCGACCGCTCGCACGGCATGCTGCGCATCGAAGTGCAATGCAAGAACTGCGGCGCGCACCTCGGCCACGTGTTCGAAGATGGCCCTGCGCCCACCGGTCTGCGGTATTGCATCAACTCGGCTGCGCTAAAATTCGGCGATTGATCTTCCGCCCCTGCCCACCTAAGCGCGTTCCCGCATGAAATTCCTGTTCGATCTGTTCCCGGTCATCCTGTTCTTTGCTGCCTTCAAGGTGGCCGGTATTTATGTGGCGACCACCGTCGCGATGGTCGCCACCGTGCTGCAGATCGCCTGGGTGTGGTTCAAGCACCGCAAGGTCGACGCCATGCAGTGGCTGTCGCTGCTCATCATCGGTGTGTTTGGCGGCGCCACGCTCATCTTTCACAACGAGACGTTCATCAAGTGGAAGCCGACGGTGCTGTATTGGCTGTTTGGCGTAGTGCTGCTGGGCAGCGTGGTGTTCGTTCGCAAGAACCTCATCCGCGCCATGATGGAGCAGCAGGTATCGCTGCCCGAGCCGATGTGGGGCCGCCTGAACCTGGTGTGGGCGCTGTTCTTCCTGGTCATGGGCTGCCTGAACCTCTACGTGGCCTACAACTTCGATACCGACGTGTGGGTCAACTTCAAGCTGTTCGGCTCGATGGGCCTGATGGTGGTGTTCATCCTTGCGCAAAGTGTCTGGCTGGCGCGCCACATGCAGGAGCGCCCCGCCAACGCGGCCAACGACGCCAACATTGGAGACGACCGCTGATGGCCGCAGATCCGCGAGAAATCGAACGCCTCCTGCGCGAGGCGTTCCAGCCCGCCCACCTCGTCGTGGAAGACGACAGTGCCAAGCATGCCGGACACGCCGGCGCGGCCTCCGGCGGCGGCCATTACAACGTCGAAATCGTCAGCGCGGCCTTTGCCGGCAAGAACCGTTTGGCGCGCCATCGCATGGTGTATGATGCGCTGCACACGCTGTGGCCGGCGGCAATTCATGCCCTGGCGATCCGCGCGGTCACTCCCGAAGAAAACACGTAAGCGCATTCCACGCTCACTCGTCCTTCCCTCGAACGCAATCCCATGAAGATTTCCAGCCTCACTGCCAGCCTGCTGGCTGTTGCCATTGCTGCGACCGTTGCTCCCGCCATGGCGCAAAACGCCGCGGTGGTCAACGGCAAAGCCATCCCGAGCGCCAAGGTGGACGCGCTGATCAAGAAGTCGGGCCAGCCCGAATCGCCCGAGCTGCGTGCCAAGGCCCGCGACATGCTGGTCGATCGTGAACTGATCGAGCAGGACGCCGCCAAGCGCGGTCTGCTGGAGCGCGACGACGTTCAGGAGCAACTGGCTTCTGCACGACTGAACGTGCTGGTGGCCGCCGAGTTTGAAGACTACGTCAAGAACAGCCCCGCCACCGAAGACGAACTGCACAAGCAGTACGACAAGATCAAGGCGCAGTTCGGCAACGGCAAGGAATACCACGCCCACCACATCCTGGTGGACAAGGAAGCCGACGCAAAGGCCATCATCGCCAAGCTGAAGGCTGGCGCCAAGTTTGAAGACATCGCCAAGGCGCAATCGAAGGACAAGGGATCGGGCGCTAACGGCGGCGATCTGGACTGGGCGAACCCGGGCACCTACGTTCCGGAATTCTCGGCAGCTCTTACCGGCCTGAAGAAGGGCCAGATCACCCAGACGCCGGTCAAGACGCAATTCGGCTGGCACGTGATCCGTCTGGACGACACGCGCGACGCGAAGATCCCGTCGTATGAAGACGTCAAGCCGCAACTGCTCGAAATGATGATGGGCGATCAGAACTGGCAACGCAGCAAGTTCCAGGCGATGCTGAAAGAGCTGCGCGAAAAAGCGAAGATCCAGTAAGCAGCAGCCCGTTGGGGCAGTGAAAAAAGGGGCCTCGTGCCCCTTTTTGACTTGATGGCCGCGTTGCATCGCACGCAACCGGAATGCCTCTCCTGCCCCCCCCGAGTTCTTTTGAAGTGTTTGCTGAAAAGCATTGCGATTTGTCCCATAATGTGCGCCCACGTGCGCCGGCATTGCACTGCTTCGGTGCAACCAAGAATCAAGAGAGTCTGAAAAACCAACCACGCCGGCGCGGGCACATCCCGCTCGCTGCCAGAGCGAAACCACCCAAAAGGAAACAGGAGATCCTTATGTCCACGTTCAAGCACGCCTTCCGCCTTGCCGCGCTTGCTGCCATTCCGATGGCTCTGCTGCAAGCCGCACCGGTGCTGGCCCAGGCCACGAAGTCGGTTGAAGTGCTCGCCATCGTTGAGCACCCGGCGCTCGACGCCATCCGCGACGGCGCCAAGGAACAGCTCAAGGCCGAAGGCTTTGACGCAGGCAAGAACCTGAAGTGGGAATACCAGAGCGCGCAAGGCAGCACGGCCACCGCCGCGCAGATCGCCCGCAAGTTCATTGGCGATAAGCCGGACGCCATCATCGCCATCGCCACGCCGTCGGCGCAGGCCGTTGTGGCTGCCACCAAGTCGATCCCCGTCGTGTATTCGGGCGTGACGGATCCTGTGGCCGCACAACTGGTCAAGAGCTGGGAGCCGACCGGCACCAACGTGACCGGCGTGTCTGACAAGCTGCCGCTGGACAAGCAGATCGCCCTGATCAAGCGTGTGGTGCCGAATGCCAAGCGCGTGGGCATGGTCTACAACCCGGGTGAAGCGAACTCGGTCGTGGTCGTCACTGAGCTGAAGAAGCTGCTGTCGGCGCAAGGCATGACGCTGGTCGAATCGGCCGCACCGCGTACCGTGGACATCGCCCCGGCCGCCAAGAACCTGATCGGCAAGGTCGACGTGATTTACACGAACACCGACAACAACGTGGTGTCGGCGTACGAATCGCTGGTGAAGGTGGCCAACGAAGCGAAGATCCCGCTGGTGGCTGGCGATACCGATAGCGTGAAGCGTGGCGCCATCGCGGCGCTGGGCATCAACTACTACAAGCTCGGCCAGCAGACCGGCAAGGTCGTCGCCCGCATCCTGAAGGGTGAGAAGCCGGGCGCCATCGCCTCGGCCGGCAGCACCGACCTGGAGCTGTTCGTGAACGAAGGCGCGGCCAAGAAGCAAGGCGCGACCCTGTCGGCGGATCTGCTGAAGGACGCCAAGGAAGTCATCAAGTAACTCACAAGGCGCCGGGGGCCGGCCTCCGCCTGGCGGAGCCGTCCTGGCGCGGGTCTGGCTGCCCGAGCCTCAACGCGGCTATCCGCCGCATAATGGCCGGGCGCTTACGCTGCTACCCATAAGCGTCCCCGTTCATTGCATACAGGCCGGTGCCCAACCACCGCGCCCTACTCTGTCATGTCACTGTTTTCATTGCTCGGCGCCCTGGAGATCGGTCTGATCTTCAGTCTCGTGGCGCTCGGGGTGCTGATCTCCTTCCGCATCCTTAACTTCCCTGACCTCACTGTCGACGGCAGCTTTCCGATGGGCGGCGCTGTGGCGGCCACGCTCATCGCCGGCGGACACGACCCGTTCATGTCGACGCTGGGTGGCACGCTGGCCGGCGCAGCTGCCGGTTTCATCACGGGCTGGCTCAACGTTCGCCTGAAAATCATGGATCTGCTCGCCAGTATCCTGATGATGATCGCGCTGTACTCGGTCAACCTGCGCATCATGGGCAAGCCGAACGTGCCACTGATCTCCGAACCGACGATCTTCTCGCTGCTGCAGCCCGAATGGATGCCCGACTACGTGTTCCGCCCCGTGCTGCTGGGCGTGGTCGTGGTGATCGTCAAGCTGCTGGTGGACTGGTTCTTCTCGACGCAGATCGGCCTGTCGCTGCGCGCGACCGGTGCCAACCCGCGCATGGCTCGCGCGCAGGGCGTTGCCACGGGCGCGGCCACGCTGGCCGGCATGGCGCTGTCCAACGCACTGGTGGCGCTTGCTGGCGCGCTGTACGCGCAAACACAGGGCGGCGCCGACGTGTCGATGGGGATCGGCACCATCGTCATCGGCCTGGCCGCCGTCATCATCGGCGAGACCGTGCTGCCGGCACGCCGCCTGGTGCTGACCACGCTGGCCGTGGTGGTGGGCGCGATCCTGTATCGATTCTTCATCGCCTTGGCGCTCAACAGCGATTTCATCGGCCTGCAAGCACAGGATCTGAACATGGTGACCGCCGCGCTGGTGGTGATCGCCCTCGTACTGCCCGGTGTGCGCCGCAAGGTGTTCGGCAAGTTCGTCAAGACTACTACCAAGGGGAACTGACATGCTGAGCGCACAAGGACTCACCCTCACCTTCAACCCCGGCACGCCCATCGAGACGCGCGCGCTGCGCGGTCTGTCGCTGGAGATCCCGTCAGGCCAGTTCGTGGCTGTGATCGGCTCGAACGGCGCCGGCAAGTCGACGTTCCTGAACTCCATCAGCGGTGACTACATCGTCGATTCGGGCAGCATCACCATCGACGGCGAAGACGTCACGCGCAAGACCGCGTGGCAACGCGCCGACAAGGTCGCCCGCGTGTTCCAGGACCCGATGGCCGGCACCTGCGAAAACCTGACCATCGAAGAGAACATGTCGCTGGCCATGTGCCGCGGGCAGCGTCGCGGTTTCTCGTTCGCCACCAACCGCAAGTGGCGCGAGATCTTCCGGGAGCAACTGCGCCGACTGGACCTCGGTCTGGAAAACCGCCTGACCGATCGCATCGGCCTGCTCTCGGGTGGCCAGCGCCAGGCCGTGAGCCTGCTGATGGCCTCGCTGCAGCCGTCGCGCATTCTGCTGCTGGATGAGCACACTGCCGCGCTGGACCCGAAAACGGCCGCCTTCGTGCTGGAGCTGACCGCCAAGATCGTCTCGGAGAGCAAGCTGACGACGATGATGGTGACGCACTCCATGCGCCAGGCGCTCGACTACGGAGATCGCACCGTGATGCTGCACCAGGGCAACGTGATCCTCGACGTGCAAGGCGAGGAACGCCGCGGCCTCGACGTGCCGCACTTGCTGCAGAAGTTCGAGGAAACGCGCGGCGCCAAGGTGGACGACGACGCGCTGTTGCTGGGCTGATCCCGTTCCTGGGCGTCACCGCGGCGCTCAGGGCCGCCACATCACACAGACCGGGCTCCCTTAGCGGAGCCCGCGACATTTCCGCTCCATGACCAAGGCACACCGTCCGCCCATCAGCATTACACCCGATCAGCACCCGGACGAATCCCCAACGCTGTCGAAGGCCCAGAAAGCATTCAACGCACTGATCAAGCAGATCGAGAATCGGCGTAAGCGGCTGGCCGACTGGGAGGCGGCCACCGTTCAGTTCCAGCGCCGATATGCCAGCGAGTTCCTGCCGCTGGAGCGAACCCGCACCGAGCTGCAGATCCGCCTTGTGCGCAGCCTCGACCAGGTCTATGAGCACGACGGCTTTACCAAAGCCGAGCGTCGCAAGATATCCGCGCTCATCGTCGATCTGGCGCGCAATCTGATTGATGAAGACACCAGCCTCAAGGCGCTTTACAACAAATACAGCGGCACAGACTTCGACCGCGAAGTCGCACTGCAAGCCGCAGCGATGAAGTCGAGGCTGGAAGCAGCCCTCGGGGTCGACCTGGGCGACGACGCGGATGACCATTCAGAGGAAGCATTGCTGAAACGTGCCCGCGCGCACATCGAGCAACGCGCCGAGAAAAAGGCCGCCGCCGCAAGCAAGCGTGAAGCCCGCCGGGCCGCCCGGCAGAAATCTCCCAAGCAACTTGCCGCAGAAGCACGGGAGGAAGACGAACAGGCGAAGATCAGCCTGTCCATCCGCGAGGTCTATCGCAAGCTCGCCAGCGCCCTACACCCGGACCGGGAGAGCGATCCGCAGGAGCGGGACCGGAAGACACGGCTCATGCAGCGCGTCAACGAGGCGTACGACAAGAACAACCTGCTGCAACTGCTGGAATTGCAGCTTGAGCTTGAGCACATCGACCAGCATTCCATCAACCGGATCAGCGAAGCGCGACTGACGCACTACAACCAGATCCTGAAAGACCAAGTGCGGGAGCTTGACCGGCAGATCCATCGGGTCGAGACCACGTTCCGATATACGTACGGGTATCAGCAATTCGAAGCGCTGCCGCCGGACGCCGTCTTGCAAAAACTCGACATCGACATTGCTGCGCTGCGCCAACAGGTGCGCAATATCGAGCAGGACCTTGCAGCCTTCGACGATTTCCGCGACGTGCGGCGCATGCTGAAATCCCGCTCGACGCTCGACTGACGACCTGCTGAGCCGCACGCCGATCCAGCAAATCGGGCACCCGAAGGTGCCCGTGTTCGCTACTGCGATCTGTCGATCAGAAGCGGTGTTGCAGGCCCGCCGTCACACCGACCTGGTTGTTGCCATAACCCACCACGTCGCGCGACAGGCTCACGTTCTGGCCGTTCTTGGCCTTGGCATAACCAGCAGACAGATACGCCGTGGTGCGCTTGGACAGCGCGTACTGGCCGCGCACCGAGAACAGGATCGGATCGGCATCCGTGCCGTCCTTGATGTTCTGCTTGTACACCGCGCCATACAGGGTGAAGGCCGGCGTCACGTCGTAGCTGGCGCCCGCCCAATACATATCGCTGCGCAGGCTGGCGGTGGCCGTGGTGAACGCGCGCTTGTAGTTGCGATAGCCCGCGAACAGCTTCAGTGCGCCGAAGTCGTAGCTGGCGCCGGCGTGAATGCCCTGGATGTAATCGGTCGTGTCTGCCGGCGTGGTGCTGTTGCCTGCGCCGTTCTGGCGATCCCACGTGACGGCTGCCGAGAAGCCGCCCACGCTGTAGCCGACGCCCAGGTCGTACTTGGAGCTGCTCTTGAAGTTGCCGGCTGCCTCGCCAAAGCCCACCGTGGCGCCAAGTTTCAGGCCACCAAAGGTGCCGTCATAGCGCACGGCGTTGGAAGCGCGCGAGAACAGGCCGTCCTTGCGGTCGCCCGTTGCCGTGGACGACGTGGCCCACGAGTAGTTCGGCGCATAGCCCATCGGGTCGTACGGCAGCATGAAGTCGTACGTGGTGGTGAACGTGCGGCCTGCCACCACCTGCCCGAAGCCGCCTGCTAGGCCGACCACGGCGCGGCGGTCGAACAGCGTGTTGTCGGTGTCGAGCTTGCCGGTGTCGATGGCGATGCCGCTTTCCAGGTTGAACACGGCCTTCAAGCCGCCGCCCAGGTCTTCCGTGCCGCGCATGCCCCAGCGCGACGTGTTCTTGCCGCCCGAGACGAGGCGCGTGGCGCTGCCGCCGTTCGGGCCGGCGTGGTTCACGTACTCGATACCCGAATCCATGATCCCGTACAGGGTCACGCTGGAGGATTGAGCGGCAGCAGTACCGGCCGTGGTGGCGGTGGCAAGCGCAACCACTGCCAGCGCCATCGAAGTCTTGTTCATCAGGTCTCCCTTATTCGTTGTCCTTGCGCAAGAGCCCCAGTCACAGGGGCTTTGGGCGGGACGGATCGTATGAGGGGCGCACTTTCAGTTCACTTTCGATTGGCGGGAAATTGCCGGTGTGTGTCGCGGCGTTCTCGGGGGTTTCCCTAGCTTCAAAACATGCGGCGATGTCTGTATTCCTCTGCGGCTGATTGAGAGACGTCTGATATGCGCATCCTGTTGGTGGAAGACAACCTGAAGCTGGCCAGCACGTTGGAAGAAGCCCTGAGCCAGGCGGGCTTCACCGTCGATTGCGTGCATGACGGCCACGCCGCCGACTTGCTGCTCACCACGCAGGACTACGCGCTCGCCATTCTCGACATTGGCCTGCCGCGCATGGACGGCCTGGAAGTGCTGCGCCGCCTGCGCGCGCGCAAGAACCCGCTGCCGGTGATGATCCTGACTGCACACGGCGCCGTGGAAGAACGCGTGCGCGGCCTGAACCTCGGGGCTGACGATTACCTTGCGAAACCGTTCGACCTGACCGAAGTCGAAGCCCGCGCCCGAGCGCTTATCCGGCGCAGCCACGGCCACGAAAGCACGCAGCTGCAATGCGGCCCGCTGCACTACGACGGCATCAGCGGTGCCTTCACGCTTCATGGCGAACTGCTCGCCCTGACCGGCCGCGAGCGCGCCGTGCTGGAGGTGCTGATGCTGCGCGATGGCCGCGCCGTCAACAAAGCTGCCATCTCAGAAAAGATCTTCAGCATCAATGAGTCGGTCAACGCCGATGCCATCGAGATCTACGTGCATCGCTTGCGCAAGAAACTCGACGGCCGCGGTGTGGCCATCGTCATGCTGCGCGGGCTCGGGTATCTGCTGGAAGCCACGCCCGGCACGCCGGCGGCCACAGGCCGATGAGCCCGCTTACCCTGCGCCGGCAGCTTTCGTTCTGGCTGCTGCTACCGCTGATGGGGCTGCTTGCGCTCGACGCCTGGCTCACGTATGCGCGGGCCATGACGGCTGCAAACGCCGCCTTCGACCGTACGCTCGAAGCTTCGCTCAAGGCCATGCGCGAGGGCGTACGCCTGCGCAACAAGCAGTTCGCCATTGATCTGCCCTATCTCGCACTGGACATTCTCGAATCGGAAACGGGCAGCAGCATCTTCTACCGGATTGTCGATACCGGCGGCAGCACGCTCACCGGCTACGACGATTTGCCCATGCCTGGCGGACGACGCCCCACGCCGTATCGCACTGTCTTCTACGACACGCTGTTTCGCGGCATGCAAGTGCGCATGGCCGCGCAGCCGCTGCCGGTGCGCGACGCACAGTCGGCCGAGACGCAGATCATCTGGCTTCTGGTGGGCGAAACGCTGGAGCCGCGCGAGGCGCTGGCGCACGAGATTCTGGCCGGCTCATTGCAGCAGGAGGTGCTGCTGGTGGTGCTGGCGGTGGGCATCGTCTGGCTGGGTGTGCGGCGCGGCTTGCGACCGCTGCGCCAGCTGAGCGAAACCGTTGCCGGACGCGGCACCGATGAGCTTGCCCCGCTTCCGCAGCAGGGTTTGCCGGCAGAAGTCGCTCCGCTGGTCGAGGCCATCAATCAGTATGTGGCGCGCCTGCTGCGCATGGTGCAAGCCCGCAAGCGCTTCTTTGCCGATGCCGCACATCAATTGAAGACGCCGCTGGCCGTGATCCAGGCGCAATCCGAACTCGCCCTGCGCGAGCCCGATGGAGAACGCATCCGCCGCCATCTTGAGCCCTTGCACGGCACCGTGCGCCAGGCCGCGCGGGGCGTGCAGCAACTGCTGTCGCTCTCCCGCCTGGAGACCGACAGCGGCTATGCGCCGCAACTCCAGCCGCTGCGCCTCGACACACTGGCCAGCGATGTCGCGCTGGAACTGGCGCCCGTCGCGCGCAAATCCGGCGTCGATCTCGGCTTTGAAGGCGAACCCGTCACGGTGGCCGGCGAGCCCCAATGGCTGCAGGAGCTGATCGGCACTCTGCTTGATAACGCCATCCTCTACGCCGGAAACGGCGCGCGCGTCACGCTGCGGGTCAAGCGTCAGGCGATGGCGATGCTCGGCGAGCAAGCCGTGCTGCAAGTGGAAGACGATGGCCCCGGCATTGCCGTGCCGGAGCGCGATGCGGTCTTCGGCCGTTTCTATCGCGGCGCGGCATCGGAAGGCCACGACGGCAGCGGTCTGGGTCTGGCGATCGTTCGCGAGATCGCTCGCCTGCATGGCGGCACGGTCGCGCTGTCGGAAACGCCCGGTGGAGGGCTGACCGTAAGCGTCTACCTGGCGTTGGCATTGGCTGAAGAGCCGGCCGCCTGAACGCAGGTTGCTGCACGACAACATTGTCTTCGCACGGCTCGCACACTTCCCCCAACGCCGTGCACCGTTTGCGTGACGCGGCGGCGCACCATTTCCACGCACCCTGACCGGCTCGCGGTACCGCCGAAATTGGTTCCATCCGCGCTCTGTTATGCCCGCCGCACGCGGGCTGGCATACGACCTAAACTCAAACACATCGACGCGACGGCACGATCGACCGCCGAGCTTGCTCGGGCAAGGCACCCGGGGTTTTCCCTATTGTGGTGCCACGGGCCGCACGCCCGTGGGCCACACCTGACGCGCCGCCAAAAATGGCTCCATCAAATAACCAGGATTGGGTCCACTTTGCAGAACAATGAGCCGCTATAGTCCATCAACAATTCGTCACAACACGGCATGTTGACCGACCCGAACGGATCGGAGAACGGCAGGACGGGCGGCACCAGCGTAAGCCAGCGAATGCCGCCTGCAGCCGACAGCGCTCAGGCCCGATGACCGACATGGTATGGAGGAAGCAGCAATGAAGACCGACGACGTGATCGTCAGCTTTCGCGGTGTACGTAAGACGTATGACGGCGAGACCCTCGTGGTCAAGCATCTGGACCTGGACATCTACCAGGGTGAGTTCCTGACCCTGCTCGGCCCCTCCGGCTCGGGCAAGACCACGTGCCTGATGATGCTGGCCGGGTTCGAATTTCCGACCGGCGGCGAGATCCGCCTGGAAGGCGCCCTGCTCAACAACGTGCCGCCGCACAAGCGCAACATCGGCATGGTGTTCCAGAACTACGCGCTGTTTCCGCACCTGACGGTGGCGCAGAACGTGGAATACCCGCTGACGGTGCGCAAGATCCCCGCCAGCGAGCGTGCAGACCGCGTGCACAAGGCCCTGCAGATGGTCCGCATGGAAGGCTTTGCCAAGCGCTACCCGGCGCAGCTCTCGGGCGGCCAGCAGCAGCGCATTGCACTGGCGCGCGCGCTGGTGTTCGAGCCCAAGCTCGTGCTGATGGACGAACCACTGGGTGCACTCGACAAGCAACTGCGCGAACACATGCAGTACGAGCTGAAATCCCTACACGAAAAGCTGGGCGTGACCTTCGTCTACGTGACGCACGATCAGGGCGAGGCGCTCACCATGTCCGACCGCGTGGCCGTATTCGACAAGGGCATCGTGCAGCAGCTCGACACGGTAGATAGCCTCTACGAACGCCCCTGCAACGAGTTCGTCGCCAACTTCATCGGCGACAGCAACACGCTGCGCGGCACCGTCACCCGCGTCGAAGGCGACTACTGCGAACTGCAGCTCAACGACGGCGCCCGCATCATGGGCCGCAATATTGCCGGCGCCAATGTGGGTGCCACCGCCACTGGCTGCATCCGGCCCGAGCGCATGCGCCTGGCCGAGGGCGCCTCCGCTGCCGGCAATGCGTTGCAGGGCCAGACACGCGGCCTCGTCTACTTTGGCGACCACGTGCGCATGCGCTGCGCCCTGCCCGATCAGCCCGAATGTTTTGTGAAGGTGCCGCTCGGCACGCGCGCGCTCGAAGGCTTCGCGCCGGGCGCACCGATCCAGCTTGAGTTCGCACCGGAACACCTGCGCGTTTTTGCATGACGCACGCGGGCAGCCCTGCCCGCATGCCAAGACCACACGTTGTACCCACACGCCAAAAAGAGGAGCCAGGAATGAAACACATCGCAAAGACGCGCTTGAGCATGCTTGCCGGCGCGTTCGCCATTGCATTCGGCGCGCATGCTGCAGAAATCACCGTCGTCAACTTCGGCGGCGCCAATGGCGACGCGCAGAAGGCCGCCTTCAACAAGCCATTCGAGGCGCAGACCGGCAACAAGGTCACCGTGGTCGAGTACAACGGCGAGCAGGCCAAGATCAAGGCCATGGTCGAAGCCAAGCACGTCAACTGGGACGTGGTGGAAGTGGAATCGGGCGACATCGGCCGCGGCTGCGATGAAGGCCTGTTCGAGAAGCTCGACTGGAGCAAGATCGCCAAGAAGAGCGATCTGATCCCCGAGTCGCCGAGCACCTGCGGCGTGGGCTTCTTCGTGTGGTCGACCGCGATGGCGTACAACGCCGACAAGCTCAAGACTGCCCCCACCGGCTGGGCCGATTTCTGGGACGTGAAGAAATTCCCGGGCAAGCGCGGCATGCGCAAGGGTGCACGCGGCAACCTCGAATTCGCATTGATGGCCGACGGCGTGCCAGTCAAGGACGTGTACAAGGTGCTGGCCACCAAGGACGGCCAGAACCGCGCGTTCAAGAAGCTCGACCAGCTCAAGGCGAACATCCAGTGGTGGGAAGCCGGCGCGCAGCCGCCGCAGTTCCTGGTGGCTGGTGACGTGGTGATGTCCACCGCGTTCAATGGCCGCATCGACGCCGCGCAGCGCGAAGGCAAGAACCTGAAGGTGGTCTGGAACGGCAGCATCTACGACCTGGACTACTGGGCCATCCCCAAGGGCACGCCCAACAAGGCGCTGGCCGAGCAGTACATCGCCTACACGCTGTCGCAGAAGCCGCAGCAGGAATACGCCAAGCACATCGCCTACGGCCCGGCCAACGTAGCGGCCATCAAGGCGCTCGACGCGAAGACGCAGGCCAACATGCCGAACTCGCCGGAGAACGCCAAGAACGCCGTGCTGCAGAACCTGCAGTTCTGGACCGACCACGGCGACGAGCTGGAGCAGCGCTTCGCCTCGTGGGCTTCGAAGTAACCGCATAGCGGTGTAACGCAGTGACCGCGCGGATGCCCTCGCCCTATGGCAAGGCATCCGCCGGACGAATTCCCGTAGCGATGGCGAGGCAGCATTGAACACCATGACGATCGCGGCTGAATCGGTTCCTGATTCGACGGCCAAACTCAAACGCGAATTGAAGAGCGCTGAGGCGCGCAGGCGTGCCATGGCGCTGGCGCTGGTGGCGCCGCTCGCCATCTTCCTGCTGCTCATTTTTGTCGTGCCGATCGGCGCCCTGCTCACGCGCGCCGTGCAGAACCCCGAGGTGGCCGATGCGCTGCCCAAGACGGGTATCGCCCTGAAAGACTGGGACCGCAAGAGCCCGCCGGCCGACGCCGCCTATGCCGCGCTTGCCGCAGACCTCACGATCGTGAGCGAAGGTGAAGCGATGGGCGCACTGGCCCGCCGCCTCAACACTGAAATTCCGGGCTTCCGCTCGCTGGTCGCCAAGACGGCGCGCGCCATGCCGCTGGCTGATGACAACGGCAAGCCATTGGCGCTGACGCCCGGCCAGACCCGTGCCAAGCTGCTCGAAGTCGACGAGCGCTGGGGCGATGTCTCGTACTGGCAGGCCATCGCGAAGAACAGCAGCCGCACGTCGCCGTTCTACCTGCTGGCCGCGCTGGACCACCGGCAAGATGCCTTCGGCCATATCGAAGCGACCGACCCCGACGAGCAGATCTACGTGACGGTGTTCATCCGCACCTTCGTCATCAGCGCAATGGTGACGGTGTTCGCCCTGCTGCTCGGCTACCCGCTGTCGTACTGGATCGCCTCGCTGCCGGAGCGTCGTGCCAATCTGGTCATGGTGATGGTGCTCATCCCGTTCTGGACGTCCATCCTTGTGCGCGTGGCAGCGTGGATCGTGCTGCTGCAGACCGAAGGCCTCATCAACCACGGGCTGATGGACCTCGGCATCATCAAGGAGCCGCTGGGGCTGCTGTTCAACCGCGTGGGTGTGTACATCTCGATGACGCACATCCTGCTGCCGTTCATGATCCTGCCGCTGTACAGCGTGATGAAGTCGATCCCGCCCACATACCAGCGCGCGGCCGTGTCGCTGGGCAGCCATCCGTTTGCCGCGTTCTGGCGCGTGTACGTACCGCAGACGTATCCGGGCATCGGTGCCGGTGCGCTGCTGGTGTTCATCCTCGCACTCGGTTACTACATCACCCCCGCGCTGCTGGGCGGGCCGAACGATCAGATGGTCAGCTACTACGTGGCCTACTTCACCAACGTCACCATCAACTGGGGCATGGCCTGCGCGCTGGGTGCGCTCCTGTTGTTGGCCACGCTCGTGCTGTACGCGGTGTACGGCCGCTTTACGCGACCCAAGGTTCGTGTCGGCTAACGGAGAACATCGACCATGAAACTCGCCAAACCGATGTTTGCCCCGCACACCTCGCTCATTGAACGCATCTGGTACTTCTCGCTACGCGGCCTGGCCGTGCTAACGCTGCTCTACCTTGTGCTGCCGGTGCTGGTGATCGTGCCGCTGTCGTTCTCATCGAGCACGTTCCTCTCGTACCCCATCCCGAGCTATTCGCTGCGCTGGTATCAGAACCTCGTCACGTCAGACGAATGGCGCATGGCCGCCAAGAACAGTTTCATCGTTGCGCCCGCCGCCACGATCGTGGCAACGGTGCTGGGCACGCTGGCCGCCATCGGGCTGAACAAGGCCGACTTCCGTGGCAAGGGCCTGCTGATGGCAGTGCTGGTGTCGCCGATGATCGTGCCGGTGGTGGTGGTCGGCGTGGGCATGTATCTGTTCTTTGCACCGCTGGGGCTGGCCAACACGTATATCGGGCTGATCCTCGCGCATGCGGCGCTGGGCGTGCCCTTTGTGGTGACGACCGTGCTGGCGACGCTGCAGGGCTTCAATCACAACCTCGTGCGGGCGAGCTTGTCGCTGGGTGCGAACCCGGTCATGACGTTCTTCCGCATCACTCTGCCCGTCATCGCACCGGGCGTGATTTCCGGGGCGCTGTTTGCGTTTGCCACGTCGTTTGATGAAGTGGTGGTGACGCTCTTCCTAGCGGGGGCCGATCAGGTGACGCTGCCGCGCCAAATGTTTACCGGGATTCGCGAAAACATCTCGCCGACGATTGCGGCGCTGGCGACGATTCTGATTGTGTTTTCGACGTGTCTGCTGTTGACGTTTGAGTGGCTGCGGGGGCGGGCCGCCGCCAAGGCCGTGGCCTGACAACGTCCGCCCCAACGCGTGCCGTTATGGCGAAACGAACACGTCCGTCCGGTTGGTCACGTTGCCCGAGTTGGTCTGGATGAAGAACGGCACGAACTTCGTGCCGGTCGCCGCCAGGCCAGCGTAGTCGCCAATGAAGAAGCCCTCCGCAACGGGCGCCGTCTTCATGTCGAACGGCCCGGCCAGGTGCGATTCACTGCCGAAGGATTGCCCGCCGTTGGTCGACTGCGTCTGCCAGTAGTCCGTCGGCAGTGTGGTGGTATTGCCCGCTGCCAGATTGCGCAGGTCGTAGTACGTCACCGCCACGGTACCGGCGGAATTGACGCTCACCATTGCGTTGAAGGCCGCCTTGCCTGTCGACGTGTTCACTTGGCTTGGCGCGCTCCAGGTCCGGCCGCCATCGGTGGAGGTTGAGAGCGAGATATCCGCATGCGCGCCACCGCTGAAGCGCCCATCCTGCCAGACCACATAGAGCTGCCCCGTGGCCGGGTCGATGGCAGGCTCGGGGATGATGTCGCCCGTGCGCAATGCCTCGCCGGTGTTCGGATCTGTGACGCTCACCAGTTGCAGGCTCGCAATGACCTGCGGCTTGCTCCACGTAGCTCCGCCATCCGTCGATTTGACGAACGCCACGCTGTTGCTGCCGGCCGATCTGCCGGGCGCGTGGATGTAGTTGAAAAAGTCGTACAGCGCGCCAGTCTGCGCGTTCACCACGATCTGGTTGCCGATAGTCTGATACTCCGACGGCGTGTTCACCATCACGCTGGGCGCACTCCAGGTCTGGCCCCCGTCCACCGTCTTGGAGAACATCCCCGGCCCACGAAACGCCAGTGCATGTTGATCCGCATAGGGGTTGCCATTGGGTTGCTCCAGGCGGTCCCACACTGCGTAGGCCACGCCGCGCTTGACGGGGTCTGCCGTCACTGACTCCTTGTCGTTGAAAAACTGCGTGCTCGGTTCGTCGTCGGTGATGAGCTTCGTGAGGAGAGTCCAGCTCAAGCCGCCGTCTCTTGAGACGGCTGCACCCACTGCGTTGCTGTTGTTGGTGTGGTTGAACGAAATCGACACAGAGTAGGCTGTACCGTCAGGCCCGAAGGACACCCACGGATCGGACGCCCGCTCGTACCCCAGCCCACCTGCACACGCGCTGAACGGCTGAGGCACTGGCTTCCACGTGGCCCCGCCATCGAACGAAGCCGCAGACATCAGGCCATGTGCGCCGCCATTGGACCACCGGTCCTGCTGCCAGACCCCAATGTAGTTCGTTGGATTCGCGGGGTTGACCGCGACGTAAGGCTCGACTTCTGCGTTCACGTAATTCGTCCCTGCCCCGCCGACGGTACACCCGGCAAACGGGCTGGGGCCGGAAACGAGCGTGGCCGCCCAAAGCGTCGGGCTGGCGATCACGGCCGCCGTCAGCATGCTTCTGCGCAGCAGCGCAGTCGCTCTGTTACAAGACATGAGAACCTCCTGGTTCGGAGACTGCCTGTGGTGGACGCCCCCCTTCTTCTGGGTGTGCAACGCGTGGGCACTGGCTGCGGAGCCATACACACGATGCCCCGCATGCCGTTACCTCGAGCTCCAATGGCGAAGCGATGCCATTGCGTTCCGCCATCACGTCAATCACCCCGAAACCCGGCGGGGTCGGGTGAAAGGCGCTCAGGCAGCCGTTGCCGCGTAAGCTTAGGAAATGCTTACGACCGCGGAGTGAAGTAATTTTTATCGCTGTGCAAACCAAAACTAACGGTGCACTGCAGCCAATCGCTCGCATCAAGCCCACACGGGCGAGCACAGCAACGGTGGCTCGACGCTCGGTTCATTTCGCTGCGATGCAGAAGGGGGTAAGCGCCGGCCAGTCGGTCCACCGTCCGGTGGAGATCGCACGATGCGCGGCACGCGGCATCCCCTATCCGGATGACGGTGCAAGACAGGTCTCCCCCGCTGAGCTTTGAGCACGAAATGACGGGCAGACCTGCCGACCCTTTATTCTCGAAGTTCAGAGTTCAGAACTCGACGCGCGAGGCTTTTTGCTCGACGCATGGAGCTCAGAGCTCGACGCATGGAGCTCAGAGCTCGACGCATGGAGCTCGGAGCTCGGCGGATGGAGCTCGGAGCTCGGCGGATGGAGCTCGGAGCTCGGCGGATGGAGCTCAGAGCTCGACGCATGGAGCTCAGAGCTCGGCGCATGGAGCTCAGAGCTCGGCGCATGGAGCTCGGAGCTCGGCGGATGGAGCTCAGAGCTCGACGCATGGAGCTCAGAGCTCGGCGCATGGAGCTCAGAGCTCGGCGCATGGAGCTCGGAGCTCGGCGCATGGGGCTCGGAGCTCGGCGAATGGGGCTCGGAGCTCGGCGAATGGGGCTCGGAGCTCGGCGAATGGGGCTCGGAGCTCGGCGAATGGGGCTCGGAGCTCGACGCATGGCGCTCAGAGCTCGACGCATGGAGCTCAGAGCTCGACGCATGGAGCTCAGAGCTCGACGCATGGAGCTCAGAGCTCGGCGCCTGGAGTTCAGAACTCCACAGTTGGCGTTCTGAACCCCATGCGCGGGGAGGCGCGCCGCTTACAGGAACATCCCGCCCGATGCCTCAATCCGCTGAGCGTTGATCCAGCGGTTATCCGGCGACAGCAGCGAGGCCACCACGCCGCCGATATCATCCGGCACACCAGCGCGGCCAAGCGCCGTATTGGATGCCACCATCGCGTTCAAATCGGCGTTGTCGCGCACGGCTCCGCCGCCAAAGTCCGTCTCGATTGCGCCCGGCGCGACCACGTTCACGGCAATGCCACGCGGCCCGAGTTCCTTCGCCAGATAGCGCGTGAGCACCTCCACCGCCCCCTTCATCGCCGCATACGCGCCGTAGCCCGGCAGCGCAAAGCGTGCGAGACCTGACGAGACATTGACGATGCGTCCGCCGTCGGCCATGAGCGGCAGCAGGATCTGCGTGAGGAAGAACACACCTTTGAAGTGCACGTTCATCAGTTCGTCGAACTGCGCTTCGGTGGTTTCGGCCACGGCGGCATGCACGCCGACGCCAGCGTTGTTGACCAGGAAATCGAAGCGTTCAGCCTTCCACTGCGCCAGCACACCGCGCACGGCGTCGGCAAAAGCGGGGAACCTGGCGATCTTGCCGGCGTCCAGCTGCAGGGCGGCGGCACGGCGGCCCTGGGCAGTCAGTTCAGCGACAAGGGCGTCGGCTTCCGCCCGGTTCGTGCGGTACGTAAAGATCACGTCGGTGCCACGCTGGGCCAGCTTCTGCACCATATTCTTGCCAAGGCCGCGGCTGCCGCCGGTGACGATCGCAATGGGGGTGTGGGTCTGCGTCATGTTTGCTCTCCGGTTGGATTTGAGATGGGTGTCGAACACCGTGAGAGCATGGTATTGGGCGGCAAACAAAGAATAAATCTCGCATATCCTATTGCTGTGTTTGTTCATAGATAACAATCAACCCGCCCGCCATGTCTACCAACCGACTCGAAGCCATGCAGATTTTTGTGCGCGTGGCTGAACTTGCCAGCTTCACGCGTGCGGCGGAGGCGCTGAGTATTCCCAAGCCGGCCGCCTCGGTGGCGGTGCAACAACTCGAAACGATGCTCGGCACGCGCCTGCTGCACCGGACCACCCGCAAGGTGCAGCTCACGCAGGACGGCCAGACGTTCTACGAGCGCTGCCAGGACCTGCTGGTCGACATGGACGAACTGCAGACCATGTTCCGACAGAGCCCGCAGGCGCTGCGCGGCCGGCTGCGCGTCGACATGCCGGTGGGCGTTGCGCGCCGCATCGTCATCCCCGCCCTGCCCGCGCTGCTCGATGCGCATCCCGAGCTGGAAATCGAACTCTCCAGCACCGACCGCCGCGTGGACCCAGTGCGTGAAGGCTTCGACTGCGTTCTGCGCATCGGCAACCTGACCGACAGCAGCCTCATCGCCCGCCCGCTCGGCCAGTTGCATCAGGTGAACTGCGCCAGCCCGGCCTACATCGCGCGCTATGGCATGCCGAAAACGCTCGACGACCTCGACCACCATCGCATCGTCCATTACGTGCAGACGTTGGGCACGAAGTCGCCGGGGTGGGAATACACGGTGGACGGCCGCTCCGCGTTTCGGCCGATGAAAGGCGCGGTGACCGTCAGCTCGGCCGAGAGCTACGACGCAGCGTGCCGCGCGGGGCTGGGGATGATCCAGGCACCGGTGTACGCGGGGCTGTCGTCGGCGATTGCGGACGGAACGCTGGTCGAGGTGATGCCCGATTTCCGGCCGCTGCCGATGCCGGTCTCGCTGGTGTATCCGAACCGACGAAACCTGCCGGTGCGGGTGCAGGTCTTCATGAACTGGATGAGCGAGTTGCTAGGGCCGTATCTGGAACCACTGGCATCGAATTCGTAGGCGCTCCGCCTTGCGGCCGGTGTAGTCTCACGGCTTGCCGCCGCCAGCAATCTCACCCCCGACCCAGCCAATGAACGTTCTCCAACACTGTGCGATGTGCGCGCTGCTCGCTTGCAGCGTCGCCGTCGCCTCTCCCGATGAAGATCGACTCGGCAAGGCGCAAGGCTATCCGCTTGCGCCTAGCGCGGCGCGCATCCACGAGGCCCAGTACATCGTGGGCGCCTTCAGCGGCATGGACCGCATCTCGCCGTCTTGTGAACTGGCGCCGGCCGACCAACCGGTGCAGCTCAAAATCGCAGACAAGGAGGCGGATGTCCGGTATCGCTTCCGCAACCATGACTACACGCTGGCCGACTACATGGAGCATCAGCGCGCAACCGCTGTGCTGATCGTTCAGGACGGCGTCATCCTGGCCGAACATTACGGCTACGACCGCACGCGAGACATGCGGATGCTGTCCAACTCGATGGCCAAGACGCTGGTGGCACTGGCCATCGGCAAGGCGCTGGAGGATGGAAGCCTGCGCTCGCTGGATGATCGTGTGGACCAATACGTGTCTGAACTGGCAGGCACGCTGTACGGTGGAACGCGCATCGTCGATCTGCTGCGCATGGCCTCCGGCGCGAAGTACGTCGAGGACTACACCCCCACCGACGACCGTGCACGTTTTCTCAAGACGGCAGCAAAGCAAGGCGTGCTCGCGGCAGCGGCCCAGGTCAACGAGCGCGCCGATGCGCCGGGCACGCGTTTCAACTATGCAGGCGCGCAAACCGAAGTGTTGGCGCTCGTGCTGCAGGCGGCGACGCAACGCAGCCTGTGCGACTTCGTTGACGACAAGCTATGGAAGCCGATGGGGGCCGAAGCCAAGGCGACCTACCTCCTGCGTCAATCCGACGGATCGGCATTTGCCCAAGGCGGCTTCAATGCGACGGCGCGGGACTACGCGCGCCTCGGGTCCATGCTGGCCAACGATGGCATGGTGCAAGGCCAGCAAGTCGTGCCGCGCGAGTTCCTGCTCGACATGACCGACGCATCGCGCCAGCCCGACGCGTTTCGCCCGGGGCAGATGACGTATCACGGCAGCCGCTACTACGGTTACGGCTTCCAGGTCTGGCTTCTGCCAGGACAGGCGCGGCGCTTCGTGCTGCTCGGCATCCATGGACAGGCGATCTACGTGGACCCGCAATCCAGGCTCACCATGGTCCATCTTGCGGTGGGACAAGACGCGTCGGGCGATGCAAGCGGCGCGCACCTGGGCGCAGAGCGCGAGGCGTTGTGGCGCGGTGTCGTCGAAAGGTTTGGTCGCCAAGCCGCCGTTGATAGGCCCGCCGCCGCCAATCCGTGAATCCCCACCGCTGTGTTTGCGTGCAGATAGCGATTGGCTCTCGGTGGGAATACGCGGTGGATGGCCCTTTGGAGACGGCATCGAGCAGGCGATATTGAACGCGTCACTGCGCTGGCTTGTCGCTGCGCTTCTTCAGATTGGCGCGCAGCGCGTCGCTCATCGGCATGTCGAGGTTTGCACCGGCGGGCGGGATAGGTGACTCGAACCACTTCTTGTACAGCGCTGTGAACTCGCCGGACTTCATAAGGCGTTTGATGGTCGCATCCACAAGCCGCTTGAAGGCGGGGTCGTCCTTGCGGACCATGCAGGCGTACGGCTCAACCTGCAGGGTTTCTGCCACGACTTCCAGCGCAGCCGGATTGGCCGAATTGGCCCGCAGGCCGTATAGCAGCACGTCATCCAGCGCCAATGCCGACGCTCGGCCGGTTTCGACCAACTTCAGCCCGTCTGCATAGTCCTTGCCAGAGATGATCTGGACGTCGATGTTGTGGTCGACGGCAAATTTCTTCAGCACCTTCTCGTTCGTGCTGCCGGCAGTGCTGGCGACGGTCTTGTTCGCCAAGTCCGTGTAGTTCTTGATGCCCGAATCGCGCTTGGTCAAAAGGCGCGTTCCCGCGTAGAAGAAGTTGATCGAGAAAGCCACCTCCTTGCCTCGCGCGCTGGTGTTGGTGGTGGATCCGCATTCGAGGTCGTAGGTGCCGTTGACCAGCAGCGGAATCCGGTTCGTGCCGGTGACTGGAATCGCGTCGACCTGCAAAGACGGCTTCTTCAACCGCGCGCGCACATCGTCGACGATGGCTTGCGTCAGATCGACGGAGAATCCAACGGCCTTGTTCGGGCCCAGCAAGTAGCTGAACGGAACCGCCGCTTCACGATAACCGACGGTGATCTTGTCTGCCGCCGCGATCTTTTCCAGCGTCTGCGCGTGGATGCCCTCCGCGGCCATCGCCAGTCCGGCGACGACAAGCGTGGAAGCAAGTGTGCGAATCGTGTTCATTTGCGTCTCCATGGATGCGTCCCGCGCTCCGTTGCTCTGTTGCTCTGTCGGCTTCTGGCTGCTACAGCCCCCTCTCTACGGAAATCTAGGCGCCATGCCGTTTTTGCCATTGATGCAAGTCAACATGCCGCACACGCGTGGCGCAGCAAAAAAAAACGCGCCGAGTTGCCCCGGCGCGTTGTTCGTCGATCTAACTAGCGTGCGCATCTGCACGCCTTGCTCCGTCAGAACCTGTGGTTGACACGCACATATGCGGACTGCGCAGACACATGGCTCGTATTGATGGTGGCATCCACGCCCAACGACACCGTGGTCGCCTTGGCAGCCTGAAGCGTGACGCTGGCCCCGGTGGTCAGGAACGAACGCGGCAGGTCGGTGCCGGGGGCGGCGAACACGGTGCCGTCCTGGCTCTGGACCTGGACGACGCGGCCGGCGTTCATCAGCTCGTGCGCGTAGCCCAGGCGAAGCTGCACGTTGACCGGGCGCACATCGCCGAAGGCCTTGTCGAGCGTGACACCCACATACGGTTGGAGACTGCGCGCGCTGTCCGGGCCGACTTGCAGGTTCTGGCCGTTGGCACCGTTCTCGCCAAAGCCGCTGCCGCGCACGTACGCATATTGGAGGCCTACATGCGGCGCGAGCCGGATGCCGCCCGCTTCCATCGGCAAGCTGGCTTGGGTGGCGGCGGTGAATTCGTGCGCGAGATGGTCGCCCTCGGCGGTCCCCACGCTGCCAAACGGCCGCTTCTGTGAGAAGAAATCGAGCCCATAGCCGACGGTGGCCGACAGATTGACGGCACCCATCGGCTGCGCCCCGTAAAGCGCGACGCGCAGGGTGTCGATGGCACCCGATGCGCCGGTGGTGTCTTCGCCCAGCGTGGTGTGCGTGTAGCCGCCCGCCGCGCCCACGGTGGCAGCACCAAGGCGGCCCTCCGCGCCCGCGAGGAACCCATAGGCGTGCGTGAGGAAGCCCGGCACGTTGCCCGTACCGCCCACCTTCGTGCTGGAGCCGCTGGCCGTGACCCACACGTCGTTGGAGCCGCCCGGGGCGTCCTGCGGCCCCGATAACCGGCCGAGCAGCGCCGAGTTGGCGCCCTGTGCCTGCAGCAACGCGGTCGTCCCAAGCGCCGTGTAGATGGAGGTCTTGGTCGGTGCCACCACGGTCGGGCTGCCGGGGGTGCTGGGCCCGGTAGCTTCAGCAAGCAGCAGGTCGACCGCATTCGTTCCGTAGTCGACCGAGGTCTGCAGCGTGCCGAGGTTGGCCCCGGCCGTCGCCATGCTGACGTTTACGAAGCGGCCCGTCACGCCACTGCCTGCGCTCAACACGGTGTAGCGGCGGGCGGCATAGGTGCCCGGATCGAACACGATGGCCAGCGAGCCGCCGAGCGCTGCAGCACCGCCCACACGCAGTTGCGATGCGTCGGTCGGGCTGACCTCGATGGCGAGCGTCCCAGTCGAGCCTTGCGTGTAATTGCCGCCGACGGACAACGTTCCAATGGAGCCGCCAGGCGCGACCACCCCGCTGCTGCTGATATTGCCGGAAACCATGCCATGGCCGCGCAGGGTGCCAAGCGCGCTCACCAGGACATTGCCGCCAAGCACGGCACTGGCGTTTGCCGCATCACCGACCGCCAGGGTGCCGCCCGCTACCGTGGTCGACCCGGAGAAGCTGCTGCTGACACCATTGAGCGTGAGCGTGCCCGTGCCTTGCTTGATCAACGCGCCGTTGCCGCTCAGGCTGCCGCTGAAGGTTTGAGAGGAATCGTCAGCCAGCGTGAGCGCGCCGCCCAGCACCACGCGGCTACCCGTGACGCCGGAGAGATGCGCCACGGTCTGGTTCACGCCAGCAGACAGATCGAGTGCCGACGTTGCCCCTGTGAGCGCCACAGTCGTAACCGACGCCAGGCGGCCGGCGCCCGTCAACGCCAGCGTGCCGGCGTTGACGGTCGTGGCCCCGCTATACGTGTTCACTCCCGACAGTGTTTGCGTGCCGCCATCCAGCGTGAGGCCGCCTGTGCCGCCAATGGCGCCACTGAACGTGCCAGAGGCATTCGCCAAGTTGAGCGTCCGGCTGCCCAGGGCGACGGCGCCGGAGCCCGTCAGGGCATTGATGGTTGCGCCGGACGTCGTGCCGGAGATGTCGAACGTGCCGTTGTTGACCACGCCGCCGGAGGTCGCGATGCTGCCGGCCCCCGACAGCGCTAGCGTGCCCGCGTTGATGGTCGCTGCGCCGGTAAAGACGTTTGTGTTCGACAGCGTTTGCGTGCCACCCGCCACCGTCAGCCCGCCTGCGCCACCGATAACGCCGCCGAACGTGCCGGCGGCGTTGGACAAGGTCAGCGTCTGGCCACCCAGGGCGACTGCGCCGGAGCCTGTCAGCGCGCTGATGGTGGCGCCAGACGTTGTCGCCGAGATATCGAAGGTGCCGTTGTTGACCACGCCGCTGGAGCCGGCAATGCTGCCGGCGCCGGACAGCGCGAGCGTGCCCGCGTTGATGGTGGTGCTGCCGGCATAGCCCGCCGTGCCCGCGATGGTCAACGTGCCAGCTCCCGCCTGCACCAGATTGCCCGAGCCGCTGATGGTGCCGGCGTACGTCACCGCGTCGCTGCGGTTGAAGGCCAGCGTTCCGTTGTTGACGATATTGCCCGCCACCGAGCCCGTGGTTCCGCCATTGCCGATCTGCAGCGTGCCAGTGGTGATGGTGGTATCGCCCGTATAGGTGTTATTGCCTGTCAGCGTGATCGTTCGGCTGCCGGTAACGGCTGCACTGCCCGCGCCCGAGATGACGCCAGACACCACGAGGTTCGTCGTGGTCGCATCGAGCGTGACGCGCGACGTGGCGTCGCCCAGCGTGACGTTGTTGGACAGCGAGAGCCCTGCACTGCCAGCCGTGATCTTGGCTGCTGCCCCCGCCGCCACGTCGAGGTTGCCGATGATGTTCGAACCCGTCAGCAGTTGCAGCGTGTTGTTCGTCCCGTTGAACTGGATTGCGGCCGCCCGCGTGACACCATCGCTGTACAGGCCGCCGCTGATGGTGCCGCCATTGACGATGACGTCACCGTTGGAAATGACGCCCACGCCCGCGGCACCGCCATTGCCGGCCCCGCCAGTGATCGTGCCGACGTTGGAAAGCACGTTGAACCCGGCAGCCAGATTGACGCCGGCGCCGCTGGTCCCGGCCGTGCTGCCGCCGCCACCACTGGCACCGCCTACACCGCCGACGATCGTCCCAATGTTGGTGACCTGAGTACCGGAGCCCAAGGTCAGCAACCCGTCGCCGCCGCCGCCGCCGCCGCCCGGGTTCCCGGCTGTACCTCCGTTGCCACCGTTGCCGCCGATCAGCGTACCTTGATTGTTTACGTCGGCAGCCGGCGTCACTATGACGAACGCGGCGCCGCCACCACCGCCGCCGCCGCCGTTGGAGGCCAGCCCCGATGTGCCGGCACCGCCATTTCCGCCGGTGCCGCCCCGCACGGTCACCCCGCCACTGACTGTGACGCTGGTGCCGGTGGAATACACGCCAGCACCTCCGCCACCGCCGCCGCCTGCGAAATTGAATCCATCGAAGCCCTGGCCAGTCCCGCCCTGCGCGTTCGCGTTGACCACGGCATCGCCAGCGAGCACCACATCGGGCGTGCCTCCAGGGCCGCCCTGTCCACTGTCGTTCGTGGCACCGGTACCGCCCGTTCCGCCGGAAGTCGGACTACCCGGCACCTGGATAGTGGCTGAGCCTCCACCCAGCGTTGACGAACCGCCGCCCTCGCCATTGCCGCTGCCCCCATTGCCGCTGCGGTTTGGGATGCCGTTGCCGCCGGCGGCGCTGCAGTTTGCGATCGTGCTCGGCGAGCAAGTCGCGGCCCAGCCAGGGAGCGCTGCACTGGCCAGACCGAGTGACACACCGATTGAAATGATGGATGCGCGCCGACGCGCGGGTGCCGTATCGTGGCTGGCGTCAACGCCCCCGTGCGACGCCTTCGTAAGTTCGGATACCACTTGCGGAGCACGCAAGGTGCGGCTCCAGACCAGCCGATAGACCCGGTTCATGTTGACCCCTCGTTGCATAGACCCATGGATCGGGCGCTGGCCACTAAGAGGCAGGACCGCGGCGCAATCGACCCATTTTTGTGTTGTTGTTCTCTGACGCGCCGTCCGGTGGATACCGTTTTTTTTTTTGACTTATTGATGGGGGCGCATGCGCGCGAAATATAACACTTGCCTAGGAAATATTGCCCTGGCCATTGGTCATGGCTTGCCGCGCGGGGTCGATGGCTTTGGCTGGGGGCAAAAAAAAAACGCGCCGAGTCGCCCCGGCGCGTTTTTCATTGCTGCAGCAGACAGGTCAACCCATCCACTTGCGCGCATTGCGGAACATCCGCATCCACGGGCTGCTGCCGTCGCCGGCGGCTTCCCACTCCTTCGGATGCCAGCTCATTTGCACGGCGCGGAACACGCGTTCCGGGTGCGGCATCAGCGCAGTAAAGCGACCGTCGTGCGTCGTCACCGAGGCAATGCCCTGCGGCGAGCCGTTCGGGTTGAGCGGATACGTCTGCGTGACTTCGCCGCGGTTGTCGACGTAACGCAGGCCAACGGCCACTTTGCCGATGTCGCCTTGCTGGGAGAAGTCGGCATAGCCTTCACCGTGCGCAACGACGATGGGGATGCGGCTGCCTTCCATGCCCGCGTAGAAGATCGACGGCGATGCTTCGACCTGCACGGTCACCAGGCGGCCTTCGTATTGCTCCGACTGGTTGCGCGTGAACTTTGGCCATGCGCCGGCGCCCGGGATGATCGGGGCGAGGTTCGCCATCATCTGGCAGCCGTTGCACACGCCCAGCGCGATCGAATCGGTGCGGTTGAAGAAGGCCGCAAACTGCTCGGCGAGCATGCTGTTGAAGAGGATCGTCTTCGCCCAGCCTTCGCCCGCGCCCAGCACGTCGCCGTAGCTGAAACCGCCGCAGGCGACGAAGCCCTTGAAGCTGGCGAGGTTCGTGCGGCCGGCCAGCAGGTCGCTCATGTGGACGTCGTAGGTGTCGAAGCCGGCCTTGTCCATCGCATAGGCCATTTCGATCTGCGAGTTCACGCCCTGCTCGCGCAGGATGGCCATGCGCGGGCGGGCGCCCGTGGCGATGAACGGTGCAGCCACGTCTTCCGCAATGTCGAACGTGAGCTTGGGCGAGATGCCCGGGTCTTCAGCGTCGAGGATGCGGTCGTATTCGCTCTGCGTGCACTCGGGGTTGTCGCGCAGGCTGGCGATGCGCCAGGAGACGTCGGTCCAGGTGCGTTGCAGTTCCGTACGCTGCGCGCTGAACACCTTCTTGGCGTCGCGCCAGATTTCGATGTGATCGTTGGCGTTGGGTGCGCCGATCACGTGGCTGCAACCAGCCAGGCCGTGCTCGCGCAGCACCGCAAAGACGGCGTCGCGCTGGGCCAGCGGCACCTGGATGACGGCACCGAGTTCTTCGGCAAACAGCGCACGCAGGGTCAGGTCGGCACGGCGGCCGGAGACTTGCTGCGCCCAGTTCTTGGCGTCGCCATGGTCGGCTGCGTCGTCCAGCGTGAGCATGTCGACGTTGATCGACACACCGCAGTGGCCCGCAAACGCCATTTCGCAGACGGTCGCCCACAGGCCGCCGTCCGAACGGTCGTGATAGGCGAGCAGCGAGCCGCTGGCGTTCAGTTGCTGGATGGCTGCGAAGAAGCGCTTCAGATCCTCCGCGTCGTCCACGTCCGGCACGCTGTTGCCGATCTGCTCCGTGACCTGCGCCAGGATGCTGCCGCCCATGCGGTTCTTGCCGCGGCCCAGGTCGATCAGGATCAGCGTGCTGTCTGCCGGCGCGTTGGCCGATTCGACCTGCTTGAGTTGCGGCGTGAGCGTCTTGCGCACATCCGTCACCGGGGCAAACGCCGAGACGATCAGCGAGACCGGCGCGACCACTTCCTTCGCTGCGCCGTCGTCTTCCCACTTGGTGCGCATCGACAACGAATCCTTGCCCACCGGAATGCTGATGCCCAGCGCCGGGCACAGCTCCATGCCGACCGCCTTGACGGTGTCGTACAGGCGGGCGTCTTCCCCGTTCACCCCGCAGGCGGCCATCCAGTTGGCCGACAGCTTCAGTTGCGTGAGCGAGTCGATCGGTGCGGCGGCGATGTTCGTGATGGACTCGCCGATGGCCATGCGACCCGACGCGGGTGCGTTGATGACGGCCAGCGGCGTGCGCTCGCCCATCGTCATCGCCTCGCCGGCGTAGCCTTTGTAGTCCAGCGTGGTGACAGCCACGTCGGCAACCGGCACCTGCCACGGGCCGACCATCTGGTCGCGCGTGTTCAGGCCGCCAACGGTGCGGTCGCCAATGGTGATGAGGAACGACTTACTGGCAACGGTCGGGTGGCGCAGCACGTCGCGCGCGACGACTTCCAGATCCAGGCCGGTGACATCGACTTCCGGGAATTCCTGCGCGACGCGGTGCACGTCACGGTGCATGCGCGGCGGCTTGCCGAGCAGCACGTCCATCGGCATGTTGACGGGGAAGTGCTCGGCGACCTCGGGTGCAGTGTCGCCATCGACGACTTGCAGCTGCTGTTCATCCGTGGCGAAACCGACCACCGAAAACGGCGCGCGCTCGCGCTCGCACATAGCCTGGAAGCGCGGGAAATCGCCGGGGGCAATCGCCAGCGTGTAGCGCTCTTGCGATTCGTTGCACCAGATTTCCGCCGGGCTCAGGCCCGACTCTTCCAGATGCACCTGGCGCAGGTCGAAACGCGCGCCCTTCCCGGCGCCGTCGACGATTTCCGGGAAGGCGTTGGAGATGCCGCCCGCGCCCACGTCGTGGATCGACAGGATCGGGTTGTCCTCACCCAGCGCCCAGCACGCGTTGATCACTTCCTGCGCGCGGCGCTGCATTTCGGGGTTGCCGCGCTGGACGGAATCGAAGTCCAGGTCGGCGGTGTTGGTGCCGGTGGCCATCGAGCTGGCAGCGCCGCCGCCCATGCCGATGCGCATGCCGGGGCCACCCAGCTGAATCAGCAGCGTGCCGGCCGGCAGGCCGTGCTTGTGCGTGTGACCGGCATCGATGTTGCCGATGCCGCCCGCGATCATGATCGGCTTGTGATAGCCGCGCACGGTGCCACCGACGTTCTGCTCGTAGACGCGGAAATAGCCGCCCAGGTTGGGTCGGCCAAATTCGTTGTTGAACGCAGCACCGCCGATCGGGCCTTCGATCATGATCTGCAGCGGCGAGGCGATGCGGTCCGGCTTGCCGACCGGGCCCGGTGCAGCTTCATTCGGATTGCGGTGCGCGACGGGCTGAGCGGTATCGCGCGCGTTTTCCCACGATTGCACGGCTTCGGGCAGCAGCAGGTTCGACACGGTAAAACCTGTCAGGCCGGCCTTGGGCTTGGCGCCGCGGCCGGTCGCACCTTCGTCGCGGATTTCGCCGCCCGCGCCCGTCGACGCGCCCGGGAACGGCGAAATGGCCGTCGGGTGGTTGTGTGTCTCCACCTTCATCAGCGTGTGCGTGAGCGCTTCGCGGCGGCCGTATTGCGGCACGCCCGTCTTGCCTTCCGTACCCGCGTGCGGGAACCAGCGCTCGGCCATGCCGCCTTCCATCACGGCGGCGTTGTCGGAATACGCGACGATCGTGCCCTGCGGCGCAAGCTGGTGCGTGTTGCGGATCATCGCGAAGAGCGACTTGTCCTGCGTCTCGCCGTCGATGGTCCAGTCGGCGTTGAAGATCTTGTGGCGGCAGTGCTCGCTGTTGGCCTGCGCGAACATCATCAGCTCGACGTCGGTCGGGTTGCGTTCGAGCTTGCGGTAGGCATCGACCAGGTAGTCGATCTCATCGTCGGACAAGGCCAGACCCATTTCGACGTTGGCGGCTTCCAGCGCACGACGTCCAGCATCATGGCCGCCCCCAATGTCCACAAAGCGCAATGCCTTGGCGGGCAGCACGTCGAACAGACCGTAGCCGGCTTCGCGCGAGTCGATGACGGTTTCGGTCATGCGGTCGTGCAGATGCTCGGCAACGGCGGCGCGAGTGGCGTCGTCGAGGTGCTTGGCAGCGCCGGTCAGGCTGCGGATGAGGCCCTTCTTGCACGTGACGGTGAATTCCACGCCGCGCTCGATGCGATGGATTTGCGGCAGCGCGCAGTGGCGGGCGATTTCGGTCGCCTTGCTGGCCCACGGCGAGATCGTGCCGAAGCGCGGGATGACCACAAAGCGGTCGCCCTCGACATCGGCCGGAGCGGGCGAACCGTAAGTCAGCAGCGCTTGCACACGGGCGGATTCATCGGCCGACAGCGGCGCGTCGGCGGCCACGAAATGCAGGTATTGGGCACTGACGGCATCGATGTCCGGATCGATGCGCTTGAGAGTGGAAAGCAGGCGTTGCTGGCGGAAGGCGGACAGCGCGAGAGCGCCGGGAAAGCACGAGAAATGCGCCATGGTGGGCAAGGCAGGCAGTAGCTGGAAGGAGGGGTTTCCCGGCGTGCGCGGGAAAACCGCTATTGTACCTTGCCCTGCCGATGTTACCGACCCTCAAATCGGCCGAAAATGGCGCTGCCTCGTCTGCAACCGACTGCAAACGCCCGTTTTACAGCGACGTGGCGGACCGTGCTGCCTGCTCGTACAGGCCTGTCAGCACGCGCAGCAGGCGCGCCAGCTCGCCAATCTCGGCATTTTCCTCGCCGCTGGGCGAAATATTGCTGGTCAGGCACTGCTCGCGGATCTCGCGGTAGCGGGCGCAGGCCTTTTCTCCGGCTTCGGTGGTGGTGTAGGTGACTTCCTTGCCGTTGCGCGTGCCCTCCACCAGTTCCATCCCTTGCAGTTTCTTGAGGGAATACGTGACCAGATGGGTGTCTTCCACGTTCAGCACGAAGCAGATGTCGGCCAGACGCTTGGCGCGGCCACGGTGGTTGACGTGGTGCACCACCAGCACATCGAGGAAGGTCAGGTCGCGCACGCCGGCGGCAGCCATGCAGCGTACGCACCAGCGGTTGTAGGCGTTGTAGGCGGTGTTGAGCGCAAACTCGAACTCCGACAGTTCCGGGCTGCGCGCCGACACCAGATGCGACGAAGACACGATCGGGCCGCCCTTTCCTGCGTCCTCATTGGCTGCGGATTGCGGCAGATCAGCTTTCGGGGTGGTCGGCGATTTGGACATTGCAACGGGCTGGGAAAGGACCGGAAACGCGGGCTATTGTAAGAGAATAGATCGTCATGTCTGCACAATGGAAAACGTAGTTGCCATGTCCTCACACCCCGCCTGGCGCGAAATCCTGATCAACGGTGCCCTCGCCGCACACACCGGCGCCGACCTGCTCTTCGGCACGGCCGGCATCCGCGCACTGGAAACGGCTGCGTATCGAACTCTCGAACCCTTCACCCTGATGGCGCGCGCGGGCGAAGCTGCCGCCGATTGGCTGCAGACACGCGCGCCACATGGGCACGTGCTGCTCGTTGCCGGCCCAGGCAACAACGGCGGCGATGCGCTCGTGGCGGCGACGGTGCTGCATCTGGCGGGGCGTGCCGTCACGGTGTGGCTTGCCGCAGACCCCGCCAAGCTGCCCGACGATGCGCGCCGAGCCTGGACGGAGGCTTGTGCCGCTAATGTCCCCATCGAACGTCTGCACGCGACGGCTTCGGTACCGGCGGCCACCGCCGTCATCGTCGATGGCCTCTTTGGTATTGGACTCGCCCGGCCGCTGACGGGATTGCATGCGGCGCTGGTCGACACCATCAACGCCAGCGGCCTGCCGGTGTACGCACTGGACATTCCCTCGGGGTTGAATGGCGATACGGGGCAGCCGCCTGCCTCCAATTCGCCCGTTATCCAGGCGCGCGCCACCATCACCTTTCTCGCCGTCAAGCCGGGCTTGCTGACGGGGGATGGCCGCGACGCCTCCGGCGACATTGCTCTGGCCGACCTGCAAGCCGCACAGACCGCTTATGACGGCGTGATCGAAGCGGACGCGTTCGTCAACACACCGTCACGCTGGCTCGCGCACGTGCCGCGCCGCCGGCATAACGGCCACAAAGGAACATACGGCAGCGCGGCAATCGTGGGAGGGGCGGCCGGTATGGTCGGAGCGCCGCTGCTGTCGGCGCGCGGAGCGCTCTATCTAGGCGCGGGCAAGGTGCACGTGGTCTCGCTTGCCGCCGATGCACCGCGTGTCGACCCCGCGCAACCTGAATTGATGCTGCACACCTGGGGCGCCCTCGATCTGGGCGACATGCAGGCGCTCGCCGTGGGCCCCGGCATGGGCATCGGCAAAGAGTCAGAAGCTGCGCTCGAACATCTCCTGGACCGCATGCTCTCCGCGCGCACGCCGGCCGTGTTCGATGCCGATGCACTCAACCTGTTTGCGAAAACGCCGGCCCTGCTCGCGCGCCTCACACGACTGGCCGGAAGCGGTGTCCCGCTGGTACTGACACCGCATCCGCTGGAAGCCGCGCGCCTGTTGCATACCGATGCGCACGCCGTGCAGCACGATCGGCTGGCCGCCGCCAAGGCGCTTGTCAATCGGACGAGCGCGGTGGTGGTGCTCAAGGGCTCGGGCACGGTTATCGCGGCCCCGGGCATCTCGCCGGCCGTCAATCCAACCGGCAACGGCGGACTCGCCACGGGTGGTACAGGCGATGTGTTGACCGGCATGATCGGCGCATTGCTTGCGCAAGGCATGGGTGCGCGCGAAGCCGCACTCGCGGCCGTGTGGCTGCACGGTCGCGCCGCTGACGATCTCGTCCAAGCGGGCGTCGGCCCCATCGGCCTGCACGCAAGCGAGCTATGCGCGCCGGCCCGACGTGCGCTCAACGCTCTGCTGGCGTCGGACGTTCGCCGATAGAAAGGCGTCATACAGCGCCGTTATACTGCGCATTCGCTTTCCCGCACCAACCTCACGTCACATCACGCCGTATGCCCACAGCCCTACCCGCCTGGCAGTCCCTGACGCAACATGCTGAATCGATTCGTGCGACACATATGCGCGACTGGTTTGCTGCGCCGGACGCCGAGGAACGGGTACGCGCCTTCACGCTGGAAGCGGCTGGCCTGACGGTCGACTACTCAAAAAACCGCATCACCTCCGACACGCTCGCCCTGCTGCTGCAATTGGCAGACGAGGCCGGCGTGCTCACGCTGCGCGACGCCATGCTGCGCGGCGACCGCATCAACAACACCGAGCACCGATCCGTTCTCCACGTGGCCCTGCGCGGACAAGCGGAAGACGACTATCGCTCCGACGGCGAGCCCGTCATGCCCGAAGTGCTGCGCGTTCGGGCCCAGATGCGTGACTTCGCAAACCGCGTGCATAGCGGCGCATGGACGGGCCATTCCGGCCAGCGAATCACGGACATCGTCAACATCGGCATTGGTGGTTCGGACCTCGGCCCGCGCATGGTGTGCCGCGCGCTCGACCACCTTGCCGTGCCGCAGGTGCGCGTGCATTTTGTCTCCAACGTCGACGGCACGGACCTGGCCGAAACGTTGGATCGTCTGGATCCGGATACCACGCTCGCCATCGTCTGCTCGAAGACGTTCACCACGCTCGAAACGATGGCGAACGCGCATAGCATGCGCCGGTGGTTTGTCGAACATGGCGTGGCGGAAGATCAGCTCAAGCACCACTTCGTCGCTGTCTCCACCAACCGCGAGGCCGTCGTGCAGTTCGGCATCGACCCGGACAACATGTTCACGTTCTGGGATTGGGTTGGCGGGCGGTTCTCGCTGTGGTCGGCAGTGGGCCTGTCGATCGCGCTGGCGATCGGGCCGCAGCAATTTGAAGCAATGCTCGACGGCGCACGCGCGATGGACCGCCACTTCGCCACGGCCGCACCGCGTGAAAACCTACCGCTCATTCTCGGGATGTTGTCGGTCTGGTATCGCGGCTTCTTCGACGCGGCGAGCGCATGCACCGTGCCCTACTGCGCGCCGCTGGAACTGCTGACCGACTTCATGCAGCAGTTGGAGATGGAGAGCAACGGCAAATCCGTCCAGCGCACCGGCGCGGTCATCGATACCGACACCGGCCCCATCGTCTGGGGCACGGCCGGCACCAACGGGCAGCATGCGTATTTCCAGTTGATCCACCAAGGCTCGCAGATCGTGCCGGTGGATTTCATCACCACGCTGGAGCCCGTGCGCAGCCTGCCCGGTCACCACGCCAAACTGCTCGCCAATTGCTTCGCGCAGGGCGAGGCGCTCCTGCTCGGCCGCACCGCCGAGGAGGTCCGCGCGGGCGGCATCACCGACGAAGCGTTGGTGCCGCATATGGTGTTCGAAGGCAATCGCCCAAGCACGACCATCCTGATGGAGCGGCTCGACGCTGCCTCACTCGGTGCGCTCATTGCCTGCGCCGAGCACCGCACGTTCGTGCAGGGCGCGGTGTGGAACATCAACTCGTTCGATCAGTGGGGCGTAGAGCTTGGCAAGAAACTCGCCAAGCCGATCCAGGCGGAACTGGAAGGCGCGCCCGCCTCGGTGGCGCATGATGCGTCGACGGCGACGTTGATCCGCCGCGCCAAAGCCGCGCTCTGACGCAAACGTTCAGAGTTCGGTGACGGTCTCGTCGCCGACAAGATGCCCGGCTTCGATGGTGAGAATGCGGCTGCAACGCGCCGCAACGGAGCGATCGTGCGTCACCAGCACCAGCGTGGAGCCGGCACTGCGGTTGAGTTCGAACATCAGCGCGATAACGGCCTCTCCCGTGGCGGTGTCGAGGCTGCCGGTCGGCTCGTCGGCAAAGAGAATGTCGGGCTCGGTCACAAACGCGCGTGCCAGGGCCACGCGCTGCTGCTCGCCACCGGACAGCGTCTTCGGATAGTGCGACAGCCGCGCACCCAGGCCGACGCGCCCCAGCAGAACCGTGGCGCGACGACGCATCTCGGCGCTGCTGACATCGCCCCGCAACTCCAATGGCAGCATCACGTTCTCAAGCGCCGTCAGATGGGGCAGCAGCTGGAACGATTGGAAGACAAAACCTACGTGACTGCCGCGCACGGCCGCGCGGCCATCCTCATCCAGCTTGAACAGGTCGTTGCCCAGCAGCTTGACCGAACCCGACGTCGGCAAGTCCAGGCCTGCGAGCAACCCAAGCAGCGTCGATTTGCCCGAGCCGGAAGCGCCCACAATGGCCAGTGTCTCGCCCCGTTCCACACGGAAGGCAACATCGCTCAGAATAGGCAACTCACCGGTGGCATCGCGCACAGTCTTGTGCAGCGAATCGACTTCAATCACCCAGGTAGCGGAAGACGACATGATTGGACTGGTAGGTAGTAGAAGGCGCAGCGTGAAGTCACTTGTAGCAGCGCTTGGCTGCGCAGCGTTCGGCATGCTGCCACTGGCGCCGACGGCTGCAGCACAAGGCACGCCGGCATCGCATCGCGTGGTGGTGCTGGGTGACAGCCTGTCGGCAGGATACGGCCTTGCGCAAGGCACGGGCTGGGTCGCGTTGCTCGACAAGCGCCTCAAAGAACGGAAGCCCGATTATAGCGTCGCCAATGCAAGCATCAGCGGCGACACCACTGCCGGCGGCCGCTCACGCCTGCCCGCCGTGCTGGCGCGTGAAAAGCCCTCTGTCGTGATTCTCGAACTGGGCGGCAACGATGCGCTGCGCGGCCTCTCCCTCGCCTCCAGCGAAGGCAACATCAAGGCAATGATCGAAGCCTCGCAAGCGGCAGGCGCGAAGGTGCTGCTGGTGGGCATGCGCATCCCGCCCAACTACGGCCCGGATTACAGCGAGCGCTTCTTCGCCATGTTCGGCAAGCTGGCGCAGCAGTACAAGCTGCCGCTGGTGCCATTCCTGCTCGAAGGCGTTGCACAGCGGCCAGACTGGTTCCAGGAAGACCACATCCACCCGATTGCCGCGGCGCAGCCGACGATGCTCGATAACGTGTGGCCCAAACTGGAACCTCTTCTCAAAGCCCGGGTCGGAAGATGACAATTCTGCCGCGCCGTCTTGCGCCACTAGGCGCATCGGATTCTTAAGTCGGGCGCGGCCACATCTCACACAGGCGGACACCATGAAGCTTCTGGCAAACGGGCTGCGTGCAGCGCGCGACAACAAGCGGTTCCTGGTCGGCATGTCGTTGCTCTTTGCCTTCCGCGCCTGCATTGCCGACTGGTCAGTCGTGCCCAGCGGATCAATGAACCCCACCCTCATCGAGGGCGACTACATCTTGATGAACCGGCTGGCTTACGGTGTGCGCGTGCCAGCCACCACCATCTGGCTCAAGCGCGGCAGCGAACCGCGACGTGGTGATGTCGTTGTCTTTTCCTCGCCGGAAGATGGCACGAAACTCGTCAAGCGGCTGATCGGTCTACCTGGCGATGTCGTTGAAATGCGCGGCGAAGCGCTCTACATCAATCACCAGCGCGTCGCCTATACCCCATTGCCGGACGTCGCACCGGGAGCGTTGCCCCAAGCGACGGCGACGCTGCCACACGAACTCTGGTCCGAAGCGCTGCCCGGCCGCGAGCACACCGTGATGGTCCTGCCGGAAGTGCAAGCATTGCGCAGCTTCGGCCCCATCACCGTCCCTCAAGACCACTACCTCATGCTGGGCGACAACCGCGACAACAGCCGCGACTCCCGCTACTTCGGCCTCGTACCGCGCAAGAACCTGATCGCCCGCGCTTCCCACGTGGCACTGTCGTTCGATCCGGACCACTTGTATATGCCGCGCCTCGCACGCGTCGGCAAGTTACTGGACTAGCCGCCCCCTCAAAAAAGAACGCAAAGAAAAAGCCCCCTCTACAATGAGGGGGCTTTTTCGTCAGACTACCTGCGGCGCGCCGTATCAGTCCTCTGCCGTATTGGCAGGTTTGCTGGTGTCAATCACGCTACTGTTGATCTTCACCTTCGAGCGCGCCTTCAGTGCTTCGTAGTAAGCGTTGAACTCGGTCTGGCCAGCGGCCTGAGCCAGTTGCTGCGCATCGGCGACACGGCGCGCCTCATCCACATTGGCCGGCGGCAGCACCTTGTTGATGCGATACAGCGCGTAGCCCTGAGCACCCAGGTCAACGCCGATGGTGGCGGGCAGCTTGGTCGCATCAGCGCGCAAGATTGCCGTCAGTGCAGCGGGCGACGTGCCCTGTGCCTGCTGGCGCGAGACCGTCTGTGCTGCGCTGAAGCCATCGGCGCTGTTGCTCTGCTTCACTGCGGCCAGCTTCTCTTCGCCGGCCTTCTTGGCCAACGCAGCCGCTTGCTCGGCGATCACCTTGGCTTTGACCTGCTCCCGCACGTCGGCCAGCTTCTTGACCGTGGCCGGACGATACTCCGCCGCACGCGCCGCAACCAGCGTGGTCGGTCCCACCTGGATGGCAGCCGTATTGCGGTGGTTCTTGATCACGTCGTCTGCAAACAGCGCCTTGAGCACCTTGTCATTGCCGATCGGGCTGCCGGACTGCGCCGGGCTCGGCGTGCGGGTCACGTTGTCGGCCGTCTGAATTTGCAGCTTGAGTTTGTCAGCCACTGGCTTCAGGCTGTCGGACTGATCTTCCACGGTGTTGGAGAACGCGTCGGCCAGTTCCGAATACTTCTTGTTGGCGAGTTGCGTGCGCAGTTCGCGCTCAAGCTCCGGCTTGACCGCCTCCAACGGCTGCACGCCACCGCCCTTCACTTCTTCCAGCTTGATGATGTGGAAACCGAAATCGCTTTGGACCACGTCACTGATGTCGCCCGGCTGCTTGAGCGCAAACAGCACGCTCTCGAACGGCGGCACGGTAGCGCCCTTGCCCAGGAAGCCCAACTCACCGCCCTGCGCCGCCGAACCCGGATCGCCCGAGTACTTCTTGGCCAGCTCGGCAAAGCTCGCGGGGTTCTTGCGCACCTCGGCAAGGACCTCTTCGGCCTTCTTCTTGGCGGCTTCCTTGTCGGCGGGCTTGGCGTTGTCCGGCAGCTTGATCAGGATGTGCGCAGCGCGGCGTTCTTCCTGCGTCTTGAAGCGCGCGGCGTTCTGGTCGTAATACTCCTTGATCTGCTCAGGCGTGACCGGAATCTGCTTCATCATGTCTTCGCCCGAGAACACGACATACTCGGCCTTGACTTGCTCCGGCACAGAGAACTCCTGCTGGTGCGCGTCGTAGTAAGCCTGGATGGTCTTGTCATCCGCATTGACTTTCGCAGCGTAGTCGGCCGGCTTGAACAGCAGCGCCTGAACTTCACGTTGCTGATCGCGTACCTGGATAAGGCGGTCCACCAGCGACTTCGGCACGAACGCCGACGAAACGATCGATTGCGGAATCTGTTGCTGCGACAGCTCAAAACGCAGGTTGCCTTCCAACTGCTCGGGCGTCATGTTCTGCGCTGCAAGCAGTCGCACGTAGGCTTCCTGGTCGAAGGAGCCATCCGGCTTGCGCAGCGCTGCCACGGCCGGAATCTGCAGGATCGTGTCGCGAATCTTCTCGTTCGAGATGGTCAGGTTCGCATGCACGACCTCATTGGCCAGCACGCGTTGCTGGATGATGCCGTCGAGCACATCGCGGCGCATCTGCGGACCTTCGAACTGGCGCGGATCATATTGCGCGCCAAGCATCTGGCGCAGACGCTCTGTCTGCTCGCGCACGCGCGCGTCGACTTCGTTGGTGGAGATGACCTTGCCGTCGACCTTGGCGGCGTCATGCGAGCTGTCCATGAAACTCGAATAACTCTGCACACCGAAGAACACGAACGACGGGAACACCAGAATCAGCAGCACCAGAAACATCAAGCGCCGATGCGTACGTACGAAATCAAGCATGCTGGACCGGAGGTGAATGGAAGATGGAAAATCCGGCGATTCTATCAGGTGCCGCCGACATTCCGGACAATCGCGGCACCGCGTACAGGTATGCCCCGCAACGCATTCACCGCTGAAAAGACAAAGGCCCGAACGAATCGGGCCTTTGTACAGGATTTTGGCGGAGCGGACGGGACTCGAACCCGCGACCCCCGGCGTGACAGGCCGGTATTCTAACCGACTGAACTACCGCTCCAAATTGGGTCGGACCACCCGACGCAAGAGCGGCAATACGAACGATGGTGGGTGCTGAGAGGCTCGAACTCCCGACCCGCGCCTTGTAAGGGCGCTGCTCTACCAACTGAGCTAAGCACCCGTTCGTACTGCCGGCGTGAGCCGGACTGTCCGGCGCCCGTGTTGTCACCCACGAGCACCAAAGCCCGCTAGTTTAGCGCATCTTTTAGCGCTTTACCAGGTTTGAATTTCGCAACTTTACCGCCTTCGATCGTGATGGCCGCGCCCGTACGTGGATTGCGTCCATTACGCGAAGACCGCTTGCCGACCAAGAACGTACCGAAGCCGACCAGCGTGACCGACCCACCGTCGCACAACGCATCCTTGATACCGTCGATCAGCGCGTCGATGGCGCGCCCCGCTGCGGCTTTTGACATGTCAGTTTGCGCCGCCACATGGTCGATGAGATCTGTTTTGTTCATCGCGCCACCTCCCCGAACACCCGCTAGTGTGGATTCATTAAAGTGGCCGCCAATCGACGTGTCAAGGCGAAGAACGGTGCGCCACACGTCGCAGCCTGCGCAAAGAAAAAGGGCCCGAACATGTCGGGCCCTTCCTCAACTTTGACAGGCTAAGGTGTCAGTGATGCACCATTTCCTGCGACTTGCCGTCGTCGCCCTTGGCGGGTGCCGGCTTGGCTTCTTCTTCCGGCAGAGGCTCCGGCTTGCGCACCAGCGCGAGTTCCAGCACCTTGTCGATCCAGCGCACCGGCTGAATCTCGATGCTGTTCTTCACGTTGTCCGGAATGTCCGCCAAGTCCTTGACGTTCTCTTCCGGAATCAGCGCCAGCTTGATGCCGCCACGGTGTGCAGCCAGCAGCTTTTCCTTCAAGCCGCCGATCGGCAACACCTCGCCGCGCAGCGTGATTTCGCCGGTCATTGCCACATCAGCGCGCACCGGAATACCGGTCAGCACCGACACCAGCGCCGTCGTCATCGCAATACCTGCCGACGGGCCGTCCTTGGGCGTTGCGCCCTCGGGCACGTGGATGTGGATGTCGCGCTTCTCGAACATCTCGTCCTTGATACCCAGGCGCGCCGAACGCGAACGCACCACCGAGCGCGCAGCCTCGACCGACTCCTTCATCACGTCGCCCAACGAGCCGGTGCGGGTGATGTTGCCCTTGCCCGGCATCAGCGCGGCTTCGATGGTCAGCAGATCGCCGCCCACTTCCGTCCATGCCAAACCGGTCACCTGGCCGACCTGATCTTCCTTGCCGGCCAGACCAAAGTCGAAGCGACGCACGCCAAGGAATTTGTCCAGGTTGTCCGAATCGACCTTCACAGACGTACCGGTTTCCTTCTTCAGCAGCAGTTGCTTCACAACCTTGCGGCAGATCTTCGAAACCTCGCGCTCCAGCGACCGCACACCCGCTTCCCGCGTGTAGTAGCGGATAATGTCGCGCAGAGCGGCTTCGGTCACCTCGATCTCGCCTTCCTTCAGACCATTGTTCTTGATCTGCTTGGGCAGCAAGTAGCGACGGGCGATGTTGACCTTTTCGTCTTCCGTATAGCCCGACAGGCGAATCACTTCCATCCGGTCCAGCAGCGGCGCCGGAATGTTCAGCGAGTTCGACGTCGCCACGAACATCACATCCGACAAGTCGAAGTCCACCTCGATGTAGTGGTCCTGGAACGTGTGGTTCTGTTCCGGGTCCAGCACTTCGAGCAGAGCAGACGATGGATCGCCGCGGAAATCCGCGCCCATCTTGTCGATTTCGTCGAGCAGGAACAGCGGGTTGCGCACGCCAACCTTCGTCAGGCTCTGCAGGATCTTGCCCGGCATCGACCCGATGTACGTACGGCGGTGACCGCGAATCTCGGCCTCGTCACGCACGCCACCCAGCGCCATGCGCACGAACTTGCGGTTCGTTGCACGCGCCACCGACTGCCCGAGCGAGGTCTTGCCAACACCCGGCGGCCCCACGAGGCACAGGATCGGCGCCTTCAGCTTGTCGACGCGCTGTTGCACTGCGAGGTACTCAAGGATGCGTTCCTTGACCTTCTCCAGGCCATAATGGTCTTGATCCAGCACCTGCTCAGCGTTCGACAGGTCGTTGTTAACCTTGCTCTTCTTGCGCCACGGCAAACCGACCAACGTATCGATGTAGTTGCGCACGACCGTTGCCTCGGCCGACATCGGCGACATCAGCTTGAGCTTCTTGAACTCGGACTCGGCCTTCTTCTTGGCCTCCTTCGGCATGCGGGCAGCCTTGATCTTCTTGTCCAGCTCTTCGAGATCAGCGCCCTCTTCGCCTTCGCCCAGTTCCTTCTGGATGGCCTTGACCTGCTCGTTCAGGTAGTACTCTCGCTGGCTCTTCTCCATCTGGCGCTTGACGCGCCCGCGGATGCGCTTTTCCACCTGCAGGATGTCGATCTCACCTTCCAGTTGCGAGAGCAGGCTCTCCAGACGTTCGGTCACGTTGAACATCTCGAGAATCTTCTGCTTCTGCTCGAGCTTGATCGGCAGATGCGCAGCGATGGTGTCGGCCAGGCGACCCGGCTCATCGATGCCCGACAGCGACGTCAGGATCTCAGGCGGGATCTTCTTGTTCAGCTTCACGTACTGATCGAACTGCGACACGATGGCGCGACGCAGCGCCTCGGTCTCGGCCGATTCAGTAGGTTCCGGGCCGACGGGCACAGCTTCGCAGAAGAAGTGCGATTCGTCGTCGGTAACGGACAGGATGTTGGCGCGCTGCGTGCCCTCAACCAGCACCTTCACGGTGCCGTCCGGCAGCTTCAGCATCTGCAGAATGTTGGCGATACAGCCGACCTCATACAGATCCTTGTCGGTCGGCTCGTCCTTGGCGGCGGTCTTTTGCGCCACGAGCATGATGCTCTTGCCCGCCTCCATCGCAGCTTCCAGTGCCTTGATGGATTTGGGGCGCCCCACGAACAGCGGAATCACCATGTGCGGAAACACCACCACGTCACGCAGCGGCAACAGCGGCAGGCGAATCTGCTCAGCGGGTAAAAGTTGGGTTCCGGACATTATTTTCCCCAGAAAGTCATGTAAGGGCTAAATTGGGCACAGCGACGGTTTTACAAGACCGCTGCTGCAAGTCGCATGCCGACCCGGTTTCCCGAAGCAAAAAAAGCCGCTCGCGAGCGAACGGCTTCCTGCATGGGACGCATACGGCGCATCCCGGCCGGGCATTCGCGTCAGTTGGAACCTGCAACCTTGGGTTGCTCTTCGTAAATCAGCAAGGGCTTGCCTTCGTCGGAGATCGTACTTTCATCGATCACCACCTTTTGCACACCCTTGTGGTTGGGGAGGTCATACATCACATCCATCAAAGCGTGCTCGACGATGGAACGCAGACCGCGCGCCCCCGTCTTGCGCTTGATTGCCTTGCGGGCAATTGCCGTCAGCGCGCTCGGGCGAATTTCCAGCTCCACCCCTTCCATTGCCAGCAGCTTCTGGTACTGCTTGACGATTGCATTCTTGGGCTCGACCAGGATTTCCATCAAGGCAGCCTCGTCGAGCTTGGCCAGCGTCGCCACCACGGGCAGACGGCCGATCAATTCGGGAATCAGACCGAACTTGATGAGGTCTTCCGGCTCGACTTGCGGCAGCACTTCGCTGACATCGCGCTCTTCCTTGCTCTGCACCTCTGCACCAAAACCAATACCGGTCTTGTCAGAGCGCTGCATGATGATCTTTTCCAGACCATCGAAAGCGCCGCCGCAGATGAACAGGATGTTGGTCGTATCCACCTGCAGAAAGTCCTGGTTCGGATGCTTGCGACCACCTTGCGGGGGCACCGACGCCATCGTTCCTTCAACCAGCTTCAGCAAAGCTTGCTGGACGCCTTCCCCAGAAACGTCCCGGGTGATGGAAGGGTTGTCAGACTTGCGCGAAATCTTGTCGATCTCGTCAATGTAGACGATGCCGCGCTGGGCCTTGTCCACCTCGTAATTGCAGTTCTGCAGCAGCTTCTGGATGATGTTTTCGACATCCTCGCCTACATAACCAGCTTCGGTCAGCGTAGTGGCGTCGGCGATGACGAACGGCACGTTCAAGAGACGCGCCAGCGTCTGAGCGAGCAAGGTCTTGCCGGAGCCAGTCGGCCCGATGAGCAAGATGTTGCTCTTCGACAGCTCGACATCGTCCTTCTTGCCGAGGTGCTTCAAACGCTTGTAATGGTTGTAAACCGCGACCGCCAGGATCTTCTTGGCCTGCTCCTGACCGATCACATATTGGTCAAGGCTCTGGCGAATTTCATGCGGCGTGGGCAGATCGGACTTGACCGCCAGACCACCCTCCTTTTCGGAGATGGCAGCTTCGTCCCGGATGATCTCGTTGCACAGGTCGATACATTCATCGCAGATGAAGACCGAGGGGCCGGCAATCAGTTTCTTGACCTCATGCTGGCTCTTGCCGCAAAACGAGCAGTACAGCAGCTTTTCGCCAGTCGAGCCTTTCTTGTCCGCCATAACGATTACCAGTAGTTCTTGGCAGCATCATACGCCAAATTATCTGGCGACGATCCGCAGGTGTTGTTCAAAGCAAAAACGAGGCGCGAGGCCTCGTTTTTGACACCGCTTGACATGTTTGGTGCGGTTAACCGGTGTGCCGTAGAACGCACCGGCAACCCCGCCTACCGCGCACATCGACGCATGACTTCGACACTTCAGCGCTTGGCGATGACCTGATCGATCAGACCGTATTCCTTGGCCTGCTCGCTGCTCATGAAGTTGTCGCGATCCGTGTCGCGGGCGATCTTGTCGACTGGCTGACCGGTCGCTTCCGAAAGCACAGTGTTCAGGCGCTCACGCAGGTACAGAATCTCGCGGGCCTGAATCTCGATGTCCGAGGCTTGGCCGCGTGCACCACCCAGCGGCTGGTGAATCATGATGCGCGAGTTCGGCAAGGCAAGACGCTTGCCCTTCGCACCAGCTGCCAGCAGGAACGCGCCCATGCTGGCCGCCATGCCCATGCACAACGTGGACACGTCCGGCTTGATGAACTGCATCGTGTCGTACATCGCCAGACCGGACGACACTGAACCGCCCGGCGAATTGATGTACAGCGAGATGTCCTTGTCCGGATTCTCACTTTCCAGGAACAGCAACTGTGCCACCACGAGGTTGGCAGTCTGGTCGTTGACCTCGCCCACCATGAAGATCACTCGCTCCTTGAGCAGGCGCGAGTAGATGTCGTAGGCGCGCTCGCCGCGGCCAGACTGCTCGACCACCATCGGCACCAGACCGAGCCCCTGCGTTTCGAGCGCGGAGGCCTGGGTGCGAGCAAGTTGGTCGATCAGTTCATTGCGGATCATGCGGTTCTCCGGTGCTTATTTCGGAAACTCTATCGATCGAATCAGCCTTGCGCCGGAGTGGCGGTCAGCTCTTCGAACGACACAGCCTTGTCGGTGACCTTGGCCTTGTCGCACACAAAATTTACCACGTTGTTTTCGAGCACGTAGGCTTCCATCTCGGCCAGGCGCTGCTGGTCGCCGTAGTACCAGCGGATGACTTCCTTCGGATCTTCGTAGCTCTTGGCGAACTCTTCGATTTCAGCCTTGATCTGCTCCGGCTTGGCTTCCAAGCCGTTGGCCTTCACGACTTCGGCCAGCACCAGACCCAGCTTCACGCGGCGCTCAGCTTGCTGCGTGAACATCTCGGCGGGGATCGGCATGTTCTTGGCGTTCGGCATGCCGCGCGATTCGAGGTCGCGACGGGCCATTTCGACCAGACGTTCTTGGTCTTGCTCGACCAGCGACTTCGGCACGTCCAGCTCTGCCACCTTCAGCAGCGCTTCCATGACTTGGTCCTTGAGCAGAGCGTGCGTGCGACGCTTGACTTCACGCTCGAGGTTTTCGCGGATGTCGGCGCGCATCTTGTCGAGGTTGCCGTCGGCGATGCCCAGCGATTGCGCAAAGGCTTCGTTGACTTCCGGCAGGTGCGCCCATTCGACTTGCTTGAGCGTGACGGTGAATTCAGCGGTCTTACCGGCGACGTCCTTGCCGTGGTAGTCCTCGGGGAACGCCAGCGGGAACTTCTTGGACTCGCCTTGCTTCAGGCCCAGCGTGGCTTGCTCGAACTCAGGCAGCATGCGGCCTTCGCCCAGCACGAAGCTGAAACCTTCAGCCTTGCCACCAGCGAATTCCACGCCATCGATCGTGCCGACGAAATCGACCGTCACGCGGTCGCCGTCTTGTGCAACAGCTGCACCGCCGTCGCCATGCTCGCCGGCTTCGCCGCGCGGGTGATAGTGCACGCGTTGCTTACGCAGGATGTCGAGGGTCTTGTCGATCTCGGCATCGGTGATTTCGGTCTTGGTGCGGGTCAGTTCCGCGCCAGCCAGATCGCCGAGCTTGACTTCCGGATACACCTCGAAGGTGGCGTCGAACGCGACTTGATCATCGGCCACGCCTTCGGTCTTCAGCTCGAAGCGCGGTTGGCCGGCAACCTTCACGCCTTGCTCATTCGTGATGTCGAAGAACTGACGGGCAGCCTTGTCGTAGCGAACTTCGAATTCGACTTGCTGGCCGTATTGCTTCTCGACCATCTTCATGGGGACCTTGCCCGGGCGGAAGCCGGACATCTTGACGGTCTTGGACAGACGCGCCAGACGGCTTTGCTTCTCTTGCTCCACTTCGGCCTTCGGGACAGCCAGGGTCACTTTGCGATCAAGCTTGCCGAGGTTTTCGATAGTCGACATGGTCGTAATTCCAGATTCAGAAAATGGTTGCGTCGAACGGCGCAGCGCCAGCAGCAGCCGTGGTTCAAAGTTCTTGGTCTTGCCGGGCTTGCAGGAATGCGGCGCGAGGGCCGCTCGACTGCACGATGCACGGCACAACGGGCGCGTTCAGGCTGGCAAACGCAAAACGCATATTATGGCATGGAACGTTCGGCGGCCCTGCTTTTTTGGGTCAGAACGCTTGGAAAACCCTTCAAACGGCGCGTCAATCCACCGGTCCCGCGATTTCATTTTCCGCGGGTGCGGCGCCCTGCTCCTGCGCGCGTCGATGCTGCAATGCCCGCAGGATGAAGCGGCCAGGATCAAGCGCCGCGGCCAGATCGGATTCAAGCGGCAACGGACCACCGTCGATCTGGGCCGCAAGCAGCTCCGCCCCCAGCACCGACCATGTGAGCCCGCGCGAGCCATACGCAAGCGCCGCATACAGCCCGGCGAGGCGAGGCAGTTGTGCATGTGGACCGCGCAAACGAAAGCCGGGCGCCATGGCCGCCGCCTCATCCACCAGTGGGCCGATCAACGGCAACCGATTTGCGGAGACGCACCGCACACCAACATAACCATGCAGTGCTGAGGGATTGAGCGTCGCCAGCGCGCCCGATTGCTGTGGCTGCAACCGGGCCAGCCGCCCGAGATTGGCCGCGTGATCGGCAACGCGCTCGGCCAGATCGGATTCGCCCGGCTGGAACGACGAGCCCGTGCGCACCGTCTTTGCCCCCGATTCGGCGGGCAGCGAGTAGCCATCGCCGCAGACGACGGCCTTCGGCCATGCCGCACCCGCGTCCAAATTGCTCATGGGCACATCGGTAAGTTGACCGCGCACTGGCTTGAGCGACGCAGATGTGAGCGGAGCCAGGCGTGCGGCACCAAGACTGTTGGCAAGAACGACGACCGGCGCGCTCGCAATCACCTCGCCTCGGGAATCCAGTGCATGCCATTGATCGCCGGCTTGGCGCAGCGATTCGACGTGCGTATTCCAGCGTGCATCGACTGCGGCGCCAGCCGCGGCCAGATTGGCGCGGCAAACGTCAGGCGGCGCGACCCAGCCGGCTTGCGCAAACCACCAGCCGCCCTGGGGCACGCCGGCACCGACGCGCCGGGCGGCGTCGTCCACATTGAGCCAATCGATGTAATCGGCCGGATAGCCGAGCGCTTGCACGATGCGTTGCTGCTCGACGGCGTCGTCGGCGTGTTCGGCGAGTTGGAGCACACCGGTGGGTTGGAAACCTGTGGCGAAGCCGGCGCGATCGAGTGCGTCCCAATGGCGGCGTGCGAGCAAGTTGCCGGCGCGCGAGAGGCGCGAGAGCACGCTGTCGTCGATGGACACATGCGGGTGCATGGCCGCTGCGCGATGCGCCGACGTACCACGCGCGGGGCCATCGCTTTCGTCGATGAGCGTGATGCGCCAGCCGCGGGATGCGAGCCGCTCGGCAACAGAGCAGCCCGCAAGCCCGGCGCCAAGCACGATGGCGTGATGCTGGCTCCAGGCGGGCGCTTCAGCCGGCCCGCGCCTGGTGCGCCAATGGGTCGGGAACTGCGCGACCGTCATGTCGCGTTTGGAGCCGAAGCCGGGCGCCTTGTGGGCCTCGAAGCCAGCCTCCTGCAGGCCGCGTCGCACGAATCCTGCGGCGGTGTACGTGGCCAATGTCGCGCCGGCACGAGCGACCCGCGCAAGCTGCTTGAACACGCGCGGCTGCCACAGGTCAGGGTTCTTGGCAGGAGAGAACCCGTCGAGATAGAACGCGTCGGCGGCGCACGAGAGTTGGGGCAGCGTCTCCATCGCATCACCGAACAGCAGCGTGAGGGTGACGCGGCCGCCGTCGAACACCAGGCGATGCACACCGGGCACCGGCACTGGCCATGATTGCCGGAGCGTCTCGGCCAGGGGGGCCAGCGCGCCGCCCTTCGGATGCACGATCGACAAGCCAGCGCGATCGAACGGATGCTTCTCGATCGAGACGAAATCGAGCCGCGCACAACGTTGCGGATCATCGCGCCATGCAGCCCACGTGGCCAGAAAATTGAGGCCCTGGCCGAAGCCGGTTTCGACGATGGTGAAAGCGCGCTTGCCCTGCCACGCAGCCGGCAAGCGGTTGCCACCCAGAAAAACGTGATGCGCCTGCGCCAGACCGCCTTCGGAGCTGTGATAGACGTCGTCGTACTGCGCTGAGAACGGTGTGCCGTCCGACGTGAGCTGAGGCGTGGCGAGAACGAGGCCGCGTGGCATGAAACACCCTGGGAAGAAGCGGCGAATTGTAACGCCGCCGCTTCCCTGCGCCTTGATCTAAGGCAGCGGCTCTGCGTTACACGTCGGCGACGGGCAGCGTGCCCATCACGCGCCGGTACCACGCGTGGAAGTGCTGCATACCGTCTTCGAGCGGCGACTGATACGGCCCCGTTTCCGACACGCCGCGCTCCATCAGGGCCCGACGGCCAGCGTCCATGCGCTCGCCAATCTCGTCGTCTTCGATGCAGGTTTCCATGTAGGCGGCGCGCTGCGCTTCGACGAATTCACGCTCGAATGCGGCAATTTCTTCCGGGTAATAGAACTCGACCACGTTGACCGTGTCTTGCGGCCCTTTCGGATACAGCGTGGAGAGCACCAGCACATGCGGATACAGCTCGATCATATGCGTAGGGAAATACGTGACCCAGATCGCGCCAAAGTCTGGCGACGCACCGTGTCGATAGTCCAGCAGACGATCGTGCCATGCACCGTAGACATCCGAGCCCGGCTGGCTGAGTGCCTGGTGGATGCCGACGCGCTGCATGCTGTACCAGTCGGCGAATTCCCATTCCAGGTTGTCGCATGTGACGAAGTGGCCAAGCCCCGGATGAAACGGCGCGACGTGGTAATCCTCCAGATAGACCTCGATGAAGGTCTTCCAGTTGTAGTTGCACTGATGGACTTCCACGTGGTCGAGCACGTAGTCGCCAAAGTCGAACTCGGGACGCGCGAACAGCGGCGCCATGTCGCGTACCGGATCGCGGGGGCCTTCGAACAGCAAGCCATGGCAGTTGCGCAGTTCAAAGCGCTGCAGGTTCTTGCATGGCTTGCTGGGGAACTGCGGGGCACCGATCAGCTCGCCGCGGTCGGTGTACGTCCAGCGGTGCAAGGGGCAGACGATGTTGCCGCCGGCTGCGCGCAAGTTGCCCGTGCCGTTCCCTGGGCCAGCCACGCTGCCCGTTTCACCTCCGAGAATCAGCGCTTGTCGATGCCGACAGACATTGGACATCAACTCCACCCCGCTGGCGTTGCGCACGAGCACACGGCCGCCCCCTTCGTGGGCGAGGCGCCGCCAATCGCCGCATTCGGGTACGGCTTTTTCGTTGCCGACATAGCAGGCGGAATGCTTGAAGATGGTTTCGAGTTCGCACGCGAACAAGGCTTCGTCGAAATACGCGGCGACGGGTAATTGGGTATGCGCTGGCATCACGTGCGCCAGGCGCCCGACATCAGTCATCGAAGAGTCTCCAACACGGAGTGGCGAGGGGTTCGGCGTGGGTCGAACGCGTCCGCCCTACCAGGTATCGGGGGACCGAGCTCGCCCCAGAACGTTCAGGACGCGCAGGACGCTTCGGCCAGCAGGCGGGCGATGCGCGCGTCTAGCGTGAGCTTCGGACAGGTGCTGCACTTTTCTCCGTCGTGGCGGCGGAAATGGTGGCAGCAGACCTTGCGGTCGAGAGCAAGCGCGCGCGTGCCGTCTCGGGCGCGGTAGGCAAAGAAGCCGCAACCACCGGAGATGCCAAGATGCGTGAGCCACTCCTCCCCTGCTGCTACCAGGCCCGCATCGGACAGCTGCGCATGCGGACGCACGGCCATGAGGGCGCCAAGCACGCACTCGGCTTGCAGCCGATCGGCAGCGCGATCGTGTAACGCCACCAACGGTTTCAGCGCGCGCCGCATTGCCGCGCTGAACATGCGAAGTTCAGCAGAAGCGGCTTCCATCCGCACGGCGAACGTGCCATCGACTGGCGCATGCACAGGTAAATGAACACCGCTCGGGAAACCGTTCTTCACGGGCTGCGCAAGACCTGTCAACCTGGGCATCGGCGCATCGAGATGCGCGGCGATCACACACAGATAGATTGGCTGCCAGATCGCCAAGCCCCAGCACCGCAGGGCGAGGTAATGCGAGCCGGCTTCCGGATAAGCGCGCGCCCAGTGACCGCATAGCGCTTGCAATGCAGCGTCATCGCCCAGACGCAGTGCGCCGGCCGGCGCTTGGCCGCCCTGCTCACCGCGCAAGCTGGGGATGACGCGCTGCGCCACCGCCCACACGCGCGCGAGATTCGGGGCAGGCGACGGCCGCCAGACTGCAGCCGTGGCGAAGCCCGGGGCGGTGGCGTCTTCTGCGAAGGCGCGCATGCCGTCTGTCATGCGGCCGCTTCCTCTGTTTCGGCCGCCACCGAAGGCCCCCACGCCGCGCGGCGGAACTTGGCGATCGGATTGACCAGGTTGCCGGCCATCTTCAGGCTCGATGCCGGGTCTGCCAGATTCACCATCTGCACGTTGTTGCCCAGTTGCAGGCGGTTCAGGCACGAATGCAGGAACTCGGGCACGAACATGTCGTAGTGCGCATACTTGGCGGCGCGTTCCGGGTGGGCGTCCTGATACTCGTACACGCAATCCGCAACCGCACCCCAGAACTCGTCTTCGGAGCAGCAGCCGTTTTCCACCAGCACGTGGTTGATGTGACGCAACACACCGTCGAACACGTCAATGAAGATGCCGAGCAGCTTGAAGTTGTCCGGTACCTCCACGGCCAGGCGTTGCACGCGCTCCGGCAACCATTCACGCGCCTTGATTTCGAGGATGGCCGACTCCTCCGCAATGTCTTTCATGATGGCGCGCACTGGCACGTGGTTCTCGATCACCAGGATGAGGTTCTCGCCATGCGGCATGAAGCTCAAGTCGTGCGCGTAGAAGCAATGCAGCAGCGGCGCGAGATACGCCTGCAGGTATCGGCGCACCCACGTCAGTGCCGGCAGGCCGGAGCGCCGGATCAACTCCGGCATCAGCGCGACGCCGTCCTTGTCGACATGCAGCAACGCGGCCATCGTCATCAAGCGCTCACCCGGCTGCAGAAGTTGCAGCGGGTTCTCGCGCCACAGTGCAGAGAACATCTTCTTGTACGGTGTATCTGCTGGAATCGCCGCCTCGTAATAGAAATTTCGGAAGCCGATCGCGGCCACTTCCTGGAGGATGGTGAAGCCGTTCTCTCGCAGGAACGGATCGTTTGACACCAGCCCCTTGATGAACTCGTTGATGGCTGGCGTGCCCGACATGTAATAGGGCGATAGCCCACGCATGAACCCCATGTTCAGGATCGACAGCGAGGTTTTCACATAGCGCTTGGAGCGATCACTCGTGTTGAAGAACGTGCGAATGGATTGCTGAGCGATGTAGTGGTCCGCGCTGTAGTCGAGGCAGATGATCTTGCGCTGCGCCACGTAGCCGGCGAATGCAATGGAAAGCTTGCTGAACCACTGCCACGGGTGCGCGGGCATGAAGTGGTAGTCGGCTGGGTCGACGCCCTTGGCAGCCACCTGCCGGGTGAAATCGTCAACCGTGCCCTGGCCCAGTTCTTCGGCCAGCAACTGCGCGTAATCCAGCGTGGAAAGCGTCGATGGCGTGGCGTGGTCTTTGTGTACCGCCAGCCAGATCACGCGGATGTCGGACCCTGCCTCCGGCGCATAGGCTTGGTAGTCGACAGCATTGAAGCCGAGCCGTCCATTGTTGGCGACAAAACCTGGGTGCCCTTCCATCATTGCGACCTCGATGGTCTGGAAGTCGGTGGCGTCGGCCAATTGCGCACTGCTTGGGGCGTCGGCCTTCATGCGCTTGTAGGCACTACCGAACAGCGTGCTGCTGATTTCGTCGAGGTAGATGGGCAGCAGATCGTCACGGATGCCAAGACGCTGGCGGCATTCGATGATGAATTGCAATGCATCAAGCGGTTGCTCAACGCCATCGACAAGGCGGCGAATCGACTCCGACCGGATGAACCAATGGCGCAGCGCCAACCGCTGGGCTTCGAACTGGTAGCAGACCTTGCCGTCGTCGGAAAACACCTGAAACAGCGCGAAGCCGTTGGCCGCATCTTTCACGTGTTCGGGTTCCAGGATGATCTCGTGCGCATATTCGGCAATGGCTTTGCGCAGCAGCAGCCGATTGGCCTGTGCCCACACTTCAGGCGTGAGGTGGGCGGCGGCCTGTGCCGGGTGCTGGGAAAGCTGGTTCTGAAGCGTCACATTCATGGCGAATCCATTGGCTTGTTAAGCGGTGGCTGCGGTAAGGACGGTAGCCTGTTCAAAATCCCGTCGGGTGCAGAAAGCGAGGCTGGCAATCTTTTCGGTAAAGGCGACGTTGCGGTCGTAGACGAAGCCGGCGGCGCGGTTGATGGCGTGAATGCGCTCGTTGTTGGCGTCGGGCTCGACCACGATGCGGGCCGCCCCGAGGTGTTCGAACAAGAAACGCATCAACGCGAAGAACGCCACGCGCGTGTAGCCCGGCACGCGCACATCCGATGGGCCGATGAAGATGTGCATGCCCAAATCGCCGGGCAGCACGTCGTAGAACGCACGGATGCGGTCGTGCGCTGGGTCGTAGCACTCGGCCAGGAAGACCGGGCGCCCTGCTTTCCAGGCGAGGTAGGCAGTGGCATGCCCGGAGTCCATCAGCTCTCGATAGATCTGGCCGATCTCGGCTTCGGTTTTGTCGCGCATCAGCCAGAACGACGCGCGCTCCGGCTGGAACCAGCGGTGCAGTATCGGAATGTCTTCCGGAATACGCAGCAGGCGGAAGGTGTAACCCTCGGCATCCGTGTACGGCACGTGTGCCGCATCAGCGCGACGGTGGATGGCGCGCATATCAATTGGCATGGGCGGGCGCCTCCAGGTTGGCGGGTTCGCCTGCCCTGCCTGCTTCGGTCGCACGCGCGGCACTCGGCACATTCAGGATCAGGCGATCTAGCAGCGCTGTCAGCACAAAGCCCCCGGCCGCCAGCAGGAACGGCACGTGCAATCCGTAGCGGTTGACGATGGCCCCTGCCGCAAACGAAGACAGCAGCACACCCAGGTTCTGGAAGAAATTGGTGATGCTGTAGTCGTGCGCATAGCGCTGCGGCGTAGAAAGCCGGAACAGGCTCACATCGAGCTTGACGATGATCTGGAACAGCGCCCAGCCGTAAAGCACGCGACCCAGAACGATCAGCGCAGCGTCGGGCGCAGCCTGCAGCAGCAAACCGGCGGCGCCGAGCAGCAAATTGCCCAGCGTATGGTCGGGCAGCCGACCGCCGCGTGCCCGGATGCGGGCATGCAAGCGCAACGCCATGATGGCCATCGCACCCGGTATGGCAAAGACCAAGCCTGAAACGAACTCGCTGCCGCTGCCCGATACCTGCTGCCAGTACACGGCAAAGAACGAACGAATCAGGTACGCGCTGAAGTCGAACACCAGCATCACCAATGCCAGGCGCAGGATCGGCAGGCGATCACGCCAACTTGTGCGAGTCGGCTCATCGGCAGAAGCTTGCGCATGCTCGCCCGAGTTGACGGGCACGATCTTGCCGCTGCGGATCAGATACAGGCACACGCCCATCTGGAAGAAATCGCCCGCCGCCATGGCGACGATGCTTGCGCGCGGCCCCCAGGTCTGCAGAACGAAACCGCCCACCACCGCGCCGAAGATGGCGCCAAAGTGCACCACCACGGAGAGGATGCCCACCGTGGCGGCGTGCTGCGCCTTGGGAGTGAGCCGCATCATGTACGGATACATCAGCAAGTAGCTGCTCTTGCACATGAACATCAGCATCGACAGCACCCAGTACGTCACCACGTCGGGCGCCCAGTCGCTCAGCAGACTGAACGTGCCGGCCGCGAATTGCGTGTAGACCAGTAGGTGCAGCGGTTCCACGCGCTTGGCTACGCGCGCCCAGACAGGCAACGTGCACATCACTGCGATGGAGATGGCGGCCACGTACGCGCCCACATGTACGGGGCTGTCCAGCCCATAACGCGATGCAAAGAACTGCGGATAGAACGGAATCAGGATCGCATCGCTGATGACGGCAAACGCGGTCATCAGAATGATGTAGCGGCGCAATGTCATGCGGCTACCCCGGCGGTCTCCTCGACCGTTTCCGGCACGTGCTCCTGGGCAGATCCCTTGGCAGCCAGCGGAATGAAATCGGGCGTGGCCGGAATCGAAAAGTCCTGGATGGCGATGCGCTGCTCGATCTTGTAGTGTTCCACTCCTGTCAGCTCGCGGATGATGCAGGAGTTGCGGTAGCAGCTCATCCCGAGGTCAGGATTGGTCAGGCCGTGCGTGTGCAGGCCGGCGTTCTGCACGTAGACCTCATTGCCGTTGAAATCGGCCGCGTAGTTGCGCGAAAGCTGATATCGACCCTTGGCGTCCCAGCGCAGGCGGTGTCGGATGCCATCGATAAACGCGGGGATGTTCTGCTCATAGCCCGTGGCAAGCACGAGCCCTTCCGTGCGATGTGCATAGCGCGCGCCGCTGTCGAGCTGCTGAAACTCGATCTCGTAGGTACCGGTCGCGGCATCGTGCCGACAGGCCTGCAACTCGCAGTTGGTGATGAGGTGCGTGCGCAGCGCGCCCGTCTTGCGCTTGTCGTCGAGGAGATCGTATATCTGGTTGATCAGGCTCGCATTGACCCCTTTGTAGAGGCTGTCCTGCTTGCGGATGATGCTTTCCTTGCGACCATCCGGCAGGTTGAAGAAGTAATCGATGTAGTCCGGAGAGATCATCTCCAGCGTCAGCTTGGTGTTCTCCATCTGGAAGAAGCGCGGCGAACGCGTGATCCAGACGAGGCTGTAGTCGTATTTGTCGCGCTCCTTGAGCAGGTCGTAATAGACCTCCGCCGCGCTTTGCCCGCTGCCGACAATGGTGATGGAGCGTTTCTCGCGCAGCGCCTCCCGCACGTCGATGTAGTCGGCGGTGTGCAGATAGCGATGCCCATCGCGAGGCACGCATGCGGGAAATGACGGTGATGATCCAACGCCCAGCACCAGCTTGCGTGCGCGCAGTACGAACGGCTCCCGCTCTGCGCCGCGAAAGCCCGTGACGACGTAGCAATCACGTTGAGCGTCATAAACCAGCGCGTCCACGTCGTGGTGGAAATGCACGCTGCTGAGTTGTGCGATGACCCATTTGCAGTAGCGGTTGTATTCCGCGCGGCTCAGATAGAAGTTCTCGCGGATGTAGTACGAATAGATCTTGCCTTCCTGCTTGCAGTAATTCAGAAAGCTGAAGCGGCTTTTCGGGTCTGCCAGACTCACCAGATCAGCCAGAAAGGGGTTCTGCAATGTGGTGTTATCAATCAGCATGCCAGGGTGCCAATTGAATTCTTCAGCGCGCTCCAGAAATACACCGTCCAAACCATCAATCGGCTCTGCCAGACAGGCCAGACTTAAATTGAATGGCCCTAAACCAATTGCAATAAAATCATAAACATCGGACCTCATCACGCTTGAACCTCCCGATTTGCAAAGACTGCATTTACCAAACGACAGCACCAGGAACGCGACTGGGCAAGCGCAGCGAACGCGCACGCCCTCCGTCGGCCGGCGGCTCGAGGCCGTGCCTAGGCTGGGTGAATTCAGGTGGGGTTTTTGATCACAGCCGATGCGTGCCGGCCGCTGAATGATCATGAATATCGCAAGCGCGATATCGGGAACATATTCGAAATGCCCGGCGATGCAATGCAAGCAATCGCCGGACAACAATCTAAGTCACAATACTACACAGAAAACGGAATGCTTGTGTGAAGAAAAGGTAATTACCATTGATAAGAAATAGTGGCCATCACATTGCGCGCATCACCCCAATAACAATAGGCATTGCTCAAGCAGGATGCCACGTAATTCTTATTAAATAGATTCTTGGCAGACAATTGCAGCTTGGCACCCTTGAGCGACGGATCCCAACGTGCAAGGTCAATGCGCAACATCAGGTCCACCAGCGTATACGGCGGCACCTTGAAGCTGTTGGCGTTGTCGCCCCAGCTTGTGCCGACGTAGCGCAAGCCCATGCCGGCGGTGTAGCCCGGCATGAAGCGCCAGTCCACCCAGGCCGACGCCATATGGCGCGGCACCTGATACGGCGTGTTGCCTACGAAGCCCTCAGCCGACTCGATGAACTTCATGTTGGTGAAGGTGTAGTTGGCCAGCACCGACACGGTGTCCGTCACCTGCGTGCGCGCTTCCAGTTCGACGCCGCGCGTGCGGATCTTGCCGCTGGGCACGTAGTAGATCTGTCCCACCGGCTTGGTCGCCACGTTCTCCTGGTCAAGGTTGAACACAGACGCTGCCAGCAGCGTGCTTGAGCCCTTCGGCTGATAACGCACGCCTGCCTCGAACTGCTGGGCGGTGGCCGGTTGCAGCAGATTGCCCCGCTGGTCTGCGCGCAGGCTCGGGTTGAAACCATCCGAGTAGCTGAAATACGGTGCGATACCGTTGTCAAACAGATAGACCACGCCCGCACGTTTGGTGAACTTCGAGCCGCTCCATTCCGACGGCGTGCCAGTACCGTACAGATTGGACGCCTTGGCGTGGTCCTCGCGCACGCCGAGCGTGAAGCGCCAGCGGTCGATTGCAATCTGATCCTGCAAGTACAGGCCAGTCTGCTCAAGCCAACGGTCGATGGGCGAAGCCGTCACGCCGGTCACGCCGGGGCTGCCATACACCGGATTGAAGGCATTGATCGGGTCGGCGCTGCCGGATTCCCAGAAGCCATCGACGTGACGCTTCTGATAATCGAGGCCGAACAGCATCGTGTGTTTCATCGCGCCCGTGGCGAACTTGCCCTCCAACTGGCTATCAACCGTGTATGCGTGCGTGGCTTCCTTGGCGCCCGAATAGTAGCGCGTCAGTTCGTCCGCACTGGCCCAGCCGAAGCCGTAAATCTGGCGCAGGCGCGTATCGCCGAACACGTAGCGGAAGTTCTGGCGCACCGTCAGTTGGTCATTGAACGCATGCTCAAACTGATAGCCGACCATGCGCTCAGTACGACGATATTTTTCGACGGTTGGATCGCCATCGAAAAAGTAGCAGGAGATGTAGCGGCCGTTGCGCGGGAAGAGGCTGCCTTCGGCTGGCACACCGCTGTGATAGCCGCCCTCCGGATCGTGCTGCAAATACGCTTGCAGCAGCAGATGCGTATCAGGCGTGAAGTTGATCGCCAGCGACGGCGCAATCGCAAAACGCTGCTCGCGCACGTGGTCGAACTGCGTGTCCATGCCGCGCGCCAGGCCGGTCACGCGGAATGCCATCACGCCGTTCTGGTCGATAGGTCCGGAGATATCGAACGCCCCTTCCAAACGGTTGCGATTGCCCACCGTGAGTTCCACCTCGTGGTACGGCTGGAAGAGCGGCTTCTTGCTCGTCAGCGCCACAACGCCACCCGGCGACGCACGACCGTACAGGATCGAACCCGGCCCCTTAAGTACGTCAATGCGCTGGAGGAAATACGGATCGACCTGGAACGAGCTGTAACTGCCCTGGTCACTCATCAGGCGCAGGCCATCGAGCAAGGTGTTGTCGACACTGCTGTCGCTAAAGCCGCGCAGCGCAACGTAGTCGTAGCGGTTGGATGCGCCCACCAGTGCGGTGAATGCGCCAGACGTGTAATTGAGCGCCTCTGAAATGCCGCGCGGCTTCTGGTCGTCCAGTTGCTGCTGCGTCACCACCGAAATCGATTGCGGCGTTTCGATGATCGGCGTATCGGTCTTCGTGCCCGCCGCGCTCTGCCTGGCAACGAAGCCTTTGCCGGGACTTTGCGCCGTCTCGCCTCGCCCCACTGCTGTGGTCGCGGGCAGCGTGGCACTGATTTCGCCGGTGGTACGCTGCGCCATCACTTGCGTTGGCAGAACCCCCGCCAGCAGCACTGCGCAACTCAGCCGTGCAGCAAGCGCTATCGGGCCCAGCCTCGTATGGCAAATCGTGTCGGATGGAAAAACCGTTGTTGTGTTCGTTTGCTTTGGCATGGTGTGTTGGAAGATGCGTGTGGTCTCCACACCCATCGACGATCCACACTGCGAAAGCGGAACTGGCTCGAGAAATTTCTTTCGATCAGGTCATCGTGCATGTCGCGCAACGCTCCACCGCTTGCACGAGGTACTTACGCACCATGCGCGTTGACTTGCCAAGCTGTTCGGCAATGCACGCATGGGACTCCCCTTCGATGTAGCGCAACCGCACCGCCTCGCGCGCACTGGGCGACAGCGTTTCCAGCATCGCGCTTGTGTGCTGCAACGCCTGCGCCTGCGCCAGGCATTGCTCTGGCGACGGTGCATGCTCGAACTGCGCAGACCTCAATGTCAATTCGTCCAGGCATGCGCATTCGACGCGTCGATGGCGCGCCCGGTCGATCATCAAATGCTTGGCGGTAGTCGTCAGATACGCGCGCGGCTCGCGTACTTCGTTCAGCTTGTCGGGCGCAGCCAGCACACGCATGAAGGTGTCGTGCATCACGTCCGCCGCTTCTTCCGCGCACGCGAGCTTTTTGCGCAGCCACGCAAAAAGCCAATCGCAGTGCTGCATATAGAGCGCGTCGATGGACGTATTGGTGTCGTACAGCGGCTCTGGCTGAACGGCAGGCATGCGGGCTCCCGGAAATTAACCGGACGCACGCAGAACACGCACGCATCGCGTCCATACAAATGAGAATCATTCTCATTTTATGGGCGCAAAACCCTCTTCGCAAACGGGAATTCGAAAGGCGGTGCTCAGAATCGGCGGGAGGCTGCTACGTGACGCTAGACCACATCTTCCGGGGACCGGCGCCTCCAAGCCATAAGCGCAACCGCCAGCGCAGCCACCGACAGGCCGATTGCCAGCCCAGTCAACCGCCCGGCGCGACGGGCTTCATCGGCTTGGTGGCGCGCCTCAATCGCCTGGCGCACGGTTTCCCAGAAGGCCTCGCGATGCTCGTTCTCGTCAAAGATGGACATGGCACGCTTCCCCGTTTCGTATGGCTCGCCTTGCCATCGTAGGGAACGCGCGGCAGGTGCGCCACCGCACATTTCGTGTAGGACACGGTGCCCACCGCAACTCAGACAGCAGCGACAGGCTTGGCCGCAGGGCCCGCGAGCGGCCGAGAGACATCGGCATCACCCTGCCCCAGGTCCATCGCATCTGCGCGTTCGGCGGTGGACAACTCGTCTGCGCGATAGCCCGTGCGGTTGAGCAGCACCAGCGTGCACGCCAGCGACACCAGCGCATACAGCGCCGACGACACCGCCACGCCCACGATATTGCCGCTGCTGTTGAGCATCCACTGCGCGAACACGGGCGTGCCGCCACCCACCACGAGCGAACACAGTTGATACGCCAGCGACAGGCCTGTATAGCGGATGCGCGTCGGGAACACGCGCGCCAGAATGCCGCCGATAGCACCGTAGAACATTGAATGCGGAATCGTTGCCAGGCACATGCCGAGCAGCGCAATCCAATACACCTTGGTCTCGATGGCAAAGAACATCACTGGCATGAGCGGGAACTCAGGCAGCACCATCAGGCAGATGGCTCGACGCATGTCCATGCGCGAAACCAGCCATGCACCGATTGGCTGCGTGATGAACTGGACCACCAACGCAATCGCGATGATGCCGAGGAAAGTGTCCTGCGCGTAGCCGAGTTCCTTCGTGGCCCATGCGAGCGCGAAATTGCTCTTCAGGTACGTCACGTGAATGAGCGGCAGCGTGCCTGCACCCAGCAGCACGAGGCCCCAGTGGTCACGCACCACGTCTTTGAGCGGCAATTTGACGGTCTTCTTCTGCGCCAGCACGCGCTTCATGTCATCCGACTCTTCCAGCTTCAGGCGGATGACCATGCCGACAATCACCAGCAGCGCCGACAGTAGGAACGGCACGCGCCAGCCCCACAGCATGAACTGCGGTGTCGGCAACGCGCTCAGGGCAAAGAACACCAGCGTCGCCAGCAGGTTGCCCGTGGGCGAACCCTGCTGGGCAAACGCCGAGTACAGAATGCTCTTGCGCTTGGGTGCGCTCTCGCTGGCGATCAGCACCGCGCCGCCCCACTCACCGCCCACCGCCACGCCCTGGATCACGCGCAGCACCACCAAGCCCACCGGCGCCCACATGCCAATCTGCGCATAGCCCGGGAGCAGGCCGATTCCCATCGTCGCCAAGCCCATCAGGATGAGCGTGATGATGAGTGTGGTCTTGCGGCCAATCTTGTCGCCCAGATGGCCAAAGATGATCCCGCCGATGGGCCGTGCCGCAAAGCCTGCCCACAGCGTGACGAACGACAGCAGTGTGGCGATGCCCGGGTCCAGCGTCTTGGAGAAGAACACCTTGCCGAAGACAAGCGCGGCAGCAAGGCCGTAGATGTAGAAGTCGTACCACTCGATGGTGGTGCCGATAAACGCGGCCACCGCAGCGCGGCGCGGTTGCAGGTTTGCGGCCGCGTCGGTCTGGGGCGCAGGCTGGTGAAGCATGTTTGTCTCCTTGGTGGTACTGCCGGTTTGGCGCAGCCTCTGCTGGGCTGACTGCCTTGTTGTGGTGAACCTGCTTTATTTCATTTCAGAACACCAGCCTGAAACAAGCGCTGACGGGTGTCTGCGTCAATGCCCAGCGACGCGAGCACGGCATCGGTATCAGCACCGAGTGCGGGCGGAGCGCTGCGATACGTTGCCGGCGTGCGCGACAGCTTGATGGGTGATCCAATCCCACGGTACGTCCCCAACTCGACCACCATCTGCCGGTGCAGCGTATGCGGATGGCGCGCGACCACATCGACACTCAACACGGGCCCGCACGGTACGCCGCCATGGACCAGGTCTTGCGCAAGCGTCTCGCAGTCGAAGCCCGCCAGTTGTGCTTCCAGCGCGTGCTTCAGCTCCGCCCGATGCGCGCAGCGGCTACGGTTGTCGGCAAAGCGCGCGTCTTGCGCCAGTTCCGCCGCGCCGATATGCGCGCACAGCTTGGCGAACTGGCGATCGTTACCCACCGCCAGAAAGATCGGCTCGGTGCCAGTCTGGTAGCTGTCGTACGGCGCGATGTTCGGGTGCGCATTGCCGCTGCGCTGGGGTACCTTGCCCGAGCCGAAGTAGTTCGGCAGATGAGGATGCAGCAGCGATACGCCGCAGTCATACAACGCGATGTCGATCGATTGCCCGCGCCCGCTCTTCTCGCGCTCGGCCAGCGCAAGCAGGATGCCGGCGAGCGCGTTGAGCCCCGTCACCATGTCGACGATCGGCAGGCCGACGCGCATCGGGCCGCCGTCGCATTCACCATTGACGCTCATCAGGCCTGCCATGGCTTGGACGGCGGCGTCATAGCCAGGTAGCCCACCCAGCGGGCCGTCAGGGCCGAAACCCGAGACGGCGCAGTGGACCAAGCGCGGAAAGCGCGGCTGCAGATCGCGCTCGAAATCCATGCCCCAGCGGGCGAGCGTGCCAGGCTTGAAGTTCTCGACCAGCACATCGGCGTCCTCCAGCAATTGCCAGAGCACGGCGCGGCCTTCTTCGTTCGACAGGTCGACCGAGATACCGAGCTTGTTGCGGTTGACGCCATTGAAGTACCAGGCGGTATCGCTTTCGTCGAAGGGCGGGCCCCAGGTGCGCGTCTCGTCGCCAACAGGTGGTTCGAGCTTGATAACCTGCGCGCCGTGATCGGCGAGTGCCTGCGTGCAATATGGGCCACCGAGCACGCGGCTCAGGTCGATGACCTTCAGGCCGTGCAATGCGCCGTGGATTGCGCTCATTGCGCGTCTCCTGTCGGCAAGGCCCGCACGGCGAGCGCAAATGACACCTCGCGCTGCTTGACGAGCGCATCGAGCAGCAATGCGTCATCGTTCTCGGGCAAGGCCAGCGGATCGACCGGCAGCAGTTTATGACGCAGCACCAGATGCGCAAGCGCCAGCCGGCGATGGTCCGGCGCCAGACGCACGCCTTCCACCGCCATGAAGATAGCCGTAGTGATGTGATACAGCGCAGAGCCGGCCTGACGCACCAGTTCGTCGCTGCCGTCTTCAGCCACTTTGCCGATTGCGCCGCATACGCGCTCAAGCGTGGCGCGCAACATCACATCGCTTTGCGGTGGCAGCGCGACACCATCGAGACGGCCGATGAGATATGCACGCAACGGCTCCAACGCGCCTTCGCGCTTCACAGCGCGTGCAATGTCAAGCGCGACGATGTTGCTTGTACCTTCCCAGATGGAGCCCAGATGGGCGTCACGCACGAGGCGCGCATCGCTCCACTCTTCGATGTAGCCGGTGCCGCCGCGCACCTCCATCGCGTCTCCGGTTACGCGGCGCGCATCGCGGCACGCGCGGAACTTGATGAGCGGCGTCAGGATGCGCACACATTTGGCGGCTTGCGCGTCGCCTGCATCGGCCAGCGGCAGCAGTTGCGCGATCTGCATGAACATCGACCGCGCCTGCTCCGTCGGCAGCAGCATCTTCAAAAGCTGGCGCTGCATCAACGGCATGTCGATCAGCTTGCGGCCAAAGGCTTCACGGTTGCGCGCAATGTGCAACGCTTCGGTGGTGGCGCGGCGCATCAGTCCCGCAGCGCGCACGCCGTTCGACAGGCGCGACATGTTGATCATGTCGGCCATCTGGTGGAAGCCTCGGCCGATCTCGCCGATCAGGTACGCGGTGGCGCCCTCAAGCACGATCTCGCCGCTGGCCATCGAGCGGGTGCCTAGCTTGTCTTTCAGGCGGACGATGCGGTAGTGGTTGCGCGAGCCATCGCGCAGCGTCTTGGGCAACAGGAACAGCGCCAAACCGTTGATGCCGGATGGCGCCCCGTCTGGGCGGGCGAGCACCATGGCGAGATCGGCATCCGCGTTCGAGCAGAACCATTTGTCGCCGTACAGGCGCCACGATTGCGTGCCGTCGGGCGCGGTTTCCAAGGCGGCACGCGTGGCGATGCGTGCGACGTCTGAACCGGCCGCCTGTTCAGTCATGAACATCGCGCCCTGGTACAGCACATCAAAGTCGCGCGAAGTCAGCATCGGCAGATAGCGCGCCACCAACGCCGGATCGCCGAACTTGCGCAACGTGCGCGTGAGCGAATCCGTCATGCTGACGGGGCAGCACAGGCCGAACTCGGCCTGCACGAACAGATAGGTGAGCGCGTATTTGACCAGCGGCGGCGGTGCGTCGCCGGCATGGCTCATCGATGCGAGACCAAGCTCGGCATAGGCCACGCGTTCGAGCGCAATGTAATCGGGGTGCTTGTCGATGCTTTGCAAGGCTTCGCCGCGGCGGGTGCGGTGGCGAAGCTGCGGCGGATTGTGATCCGCGCTGATGGCCCAGGCGTCGAGTTCGTCCGAAGCGCGCTGGCCGAGCGACTTGAGCTGGGGCTCCAGCTCGCGGTATCGGGCGTCGCCCAGATACAGGCGCAAGAGACGCCCGAGGTCCGGATCGACGTGAAAGAAATTGATGCCCCGGCTGTCGGGGATATTTTGATGGCCGCTGGGATGAATCATAAGCGGCTCGCGGGCGATGTCGTTCATGCGGGGGCCTCGCTGTCTCCTGTTTTGTCCGGCCAGCATAGAAACGCCATCGATAATCGTCCAATACAGGATTTATCCGGTACGATAAATATCTCTTATCGTTCAACTAGGCCGCCATGGACCTGAAACAGCTGCGCTACTTCGTTGCCGTGGCGGAAGAACTGCACTTCGGGCGTGCGGCGCAACGGCTGTTCATCTCGCAACCGGCGCTGAGTTTCGACATCCGCAAGTTCGAGGATCAACTGGGCGTGCAATTGCTCGCGCGCACCAACAAGAGCGTGGCGCTAACCAACGCCGGCCAAGTGCTATTGGACGAGGCCCGCAAGCTGTTGCAGCAAGCGGCGGAAGTCGAGCGCATCACGCAGCGCTCCGCGCACGGGCTGGCGGGGCGGCTTCGTGTCGGCTTTGTCAATTCGATGCTGTATCGCGGCCTGCCACGCGCGGTGGAGCGCTTCGAGGCCGATCACCCCGCCGTGGAGATCATCCTGCGCGAGATGAACACCGGCGAGCAGGTCCAGGCGATCCAGCGCCAGCAGATCGACCTGGGTTGCGCGTACTGGGGCACGTTTCCCGCCGAAGTCGTTTCCACGCCGATCTTCTCGGAACCTTTCGTCGCCTGCTTGCCCGCTGGCCACGCGCTGGCGCGTCGCAAGAGCGTGGGGCTGGACTCGCTTGCGCAAGAGCCGTTCATCCTCTTTCCACGCACCGTGTCGCCGCACTATCACGACCTGATCATCGCGCTGTGCGTAGATGCTGGCTTCAGCCCCGTGATTCGTCACGAGGCACGGCTGTGGCAAACGGTGGTGACGATGGTGGGGTTCGGCATGGGCGTGGCGCTGGTACCCAAGACGCTGCAGCACGCCGGCGACGCGCGCGTCAGCTTTGTTCCGCTGGCTGGCGGCAAAAAAGAATCGCCCGTGCTGTCATTGCGACGCACGGGCGATGCAGAGCCGGTAGCAAGCCGCTTTCTCGAGTACCTCGAAGCCGCTGCGCAAGAGAACGTGAAGCCTTGAGGGCTTAACTCACAGCGTCTTGCAGAGGAAGATCCGGCTCGTACCGGGCGGGTCGCAAGGGACCTCTCCAAACCGTACCCAGCCGTTGCGTTCGTAAAACTGTGGTGCCTGAAAGCTGATCGTATAGACCACCGCCGAGCGGCAACCGCGGCGGCGGCCCTCTTCTTCAAACCTGCGCAACACCTCGGTGCCAATGCCCATGCCGCGCAACGTCTCGGGCAGATGGAACAGATCGAGAAACAGCAACCCCAGCGATGTCCGCCCGCTCGCGCCGCCCACCACGTCGCCGCTCTGCGGATCGCGGACCAGCACCGCTAGCGGTTGCCGGTCGCCATAGCCGACGTGTTGATCGTTGAAGTGGTTCAACCCTTTGCCGATGACCTGGATCGATTCATCATCCGCCGCGTCGGTGACGATGATTTCCGGAGCATGCATACCGGCCCTACTGTGTTCGGGCCGGTAGGCTGACGGGGCTCGACTGCGCTGGCGGACGCATATGCGGCATCATGTTCGCGTTCAGGTGGTACATCACCCAGAGCGAACCGCTGAGCGTAATGACCACAAGCACCAGCGTGAACATCAGCGACAGCATGTTCCAGCCGCCCTCGGACTTGGCGTTCATGTGCAGGAAGTAAATCATGTGCACCACGATCTGTACCGCCCCGATGAGCAGGATCGCCACCGCCGTGGTCGATGATCTGTCGAAGACGTTCCCCATCACCAACCAGAACGGAATCGCCGTCAGGAAGACGGACAGCACAAAACCCGTCAGGTAACCGCCCAGCGTGGCGTGCGGTCCGACCTCTTCTTCGTGGTGATGACCATCGTGGGTATCACCGTGGCCGTTCATCGTTTGATCTGGCGCGCTCATGGCAGCGTTCCCATCAGGTAGACGAAGGTAAAGACGCCGATCCAGACAACGTCCAGAAAGTGCCAGAACATCGACAGGCACATCAGCCGGCGCTTGTTGGCTGTGATCAACCCGTGCTTTGACACCTGCAGCATCAGCACGATCAACCAGATCAGGCCAAACGTTACGTGCAGCCCGTGCGTGCCGACCAGCGAGAAGAACGAGGTCAGGAACGCGCTGCGCGTCGGCCCCGCGCCCTCGTGTATCAGGTGCGCAAATTCGTAAAGTTCCACCGCAAGAAACGCAGCCCCGAAGGCCCACGTGATGGCCAGCCAGATCTGCATGGCGGAGACCTTGTTCTGCTGCATCTGCAACATCGCAAAGCCGTAGGTGATGGACGACAGCAGAAGGAACGATGTGTTGAGCGCCACCAGTGGCAGCTCGAACAGCTCTGCCCCGGTGGGCCCGCCTGCATACTCGCGGCCCAGCACGCCATACGCGGCAAATAGGCACGCAAATATCAGGCAGTCGCTCATCAGGTACAGCCAGAACCCGAGCAGCGTGCCATTTGGCACATGCGGTTCTTCGGTGACGTGGAACTGGTAGCCGCCCGGCGGTACGTCATCTACCGTGGTGGTACCCGTAGGGCCGGTCACATGCAGAGGTGCGGTCGTGTCAGCCATGGCCTGCCATCAGTTGAGTGCGCGATGCTTCGGTCCGGATCACCTCTTCCGTCGGGATGTAGTAATCGCGCTTGTAGTTGAAGGTGTGAATGATTGCCGAGACGATCGTGGCCCCGAATGACAGGATGGCCAGCCACCAGATATGCCAGATCAGCGCAAAGCCGCACACCGTGGACAGCCCCGCGAGCACGATCCCTGCGGCGGTGCCCTTGGGCATGTGAATGGGCTTGAAGCCCTCCTGCGGACGCCGGTAGCCGTACTGCTTCATCTGCCACCAGGCATCGGCGTCATGTACGAGCGGCGTGAACGCGAAGTTGTACTGCGGCGGCGGTGACGAGGTCGACCACTCCAGCGTGCGGCCGTTCCAGGGGTCGCCGGTCGTATCGCGCAGTTCCTCGCGGCGCCGGAAGCTGACCACAAGCTGGATCAGGAAGCAGGCGATGCCGATGGCGATCAGCAGCGCGCCAAAGGCGGCGATCTGGAACCAGATCTGCAACGACGCATCGTCGAAATGGTTCATGCGGCGTGTCACGCCAAGCATGCCAAGCCAGTACAGCGGCATGAACGCGAAATAGAAGCCGACAAACCAAAACCAGAACGAAGCCTTGCCCCACGACGACACGAGGCGGTAGCCAAATGCCTTGGGGAACCAGTAGGTGATGCCTGCCATGAGACCGAACAGCACACCGCCAATGATCACGTTGTGGAAGTGTGCGATCAGGAACAGGCTGTTGTGCAGCGAGAAATCCGCGGGCGGCACCGCCAGCAACACGCCGGTCATGCCGCCCACCACGAAGGTGACCATGAACCCGATAGTCCACAGCATCGGCGGCTCGAAGCGGATCTTGCCGTGATACATCGTGAACAGCCAGTTGAAGATTTTGGCCCCGGTCGGGATCGAGATGATCATCGTCGTGATCCCGAAGAACGAGTTGACGCTGGCGCCCGACCCCATGGTGAAGAAGTGATGGAGCCAGACCAGGTAAGACAGCACGGTGATCACGACCGTTGCGTACACCATCGACGCGTAGCCGAACAGACGCTTTCGGCAGAACGTGGCCACCACTTCCGAGAAGATGCCGAATGCAGGCAGCACCAGGATGTAGACCTCGGGATGGCCCCAGATCCAGATCAGGTTCACATACATCATCGCGCTGCCGCCCTGCTCGACCGTAAAGAAATGGGTGCCGACATAGCGGTCCAATGCGAGCAGCGTCACGGCGGCCGTCAGCACTGGAAACGCTGCAACGATCAGCGCGTTGGTGCACAGCGCCGTCCACGTGAAGATCGGCATGCGCATCAGCGTCATGCCCGGCGCGCGCATCTTGACGATGGTCACCAGCAGGTTGATGCCCGATAGCACGGTACCGACCCCCGCTATCTGCAGCGCCCATATGTAGTAATCCACGCCCACATCGGGACTGGCAAGGATGCCCGACAGCGGCGGATAAGCCAGCCAGCCGGTGCGGGCGAATTCGCCCACGAACAACGACATCATCACCAGGACGGCACCGCCCGTGGTCATCCAGAAACTGAAGTTGTTGAGGAACGGAAACGCCACGTCGCGCGCGCCAATCTGCAACGGCATGACAAAGTTCATCAGCCCCGTCACCAGCGGCATGGCCACGAAGAAGATCATGATCACGCCGTGCGCGGTGAAGACCTGGTCGTAGTGATGCGGCGGCAGGTAGCCAAGGTTGTCGCCAAACGCTATCGCCTGCTGGATCCGCATCATGACGGCATCGGCAAAGCCGCGCAGCAGCATCACGATGCCCAGCACGACGTACATGATGCCGATCTTCTTGTGGTCGATGCTGGTGAACCATTCACGCCAGAGGTAGCCCCAGACGCGGAAGTACGTCAGCGCTCCAACCACCACAAGGCCGCCAAGCGCGACGACCGCAAAGGTAGCGAGCAGGATGGGCTCGTGATACGGAATGGCCTCCCACGTCAGGCGGCCAAAGATCATGTTGGCGAGTTCGGAACGCTCGGGCATGGATGTCACCTGGGCCTGTATTGACCAATTCTGGCCGATCAATGTTGGCGAAAAACGTCAAAGGGACTGAAAGAGCTGAAAAGCGCAAAGGGCCGGAACGACTCAGGGCCCTCGGCTACCGCAACAGCCTTCGACCGTCGTTGATGGCCGCATCCGGCGCAAACATCGGCATGGCATCGGCCGTATTGCTGGCGGTACAGATTTCAGCCGACGGGTCGAAGCGCCTTACGTTGCGGTTGCTCGCCATGGTGTCTGCCAGGCATGCCTGACCATCCACACAGCGGTTCAGGATGCGGTCATAAAGGTCTGGTGCCACGCTGGCGTAGCGCTGCACGGGCTCGCTCTCGCTGGGCTTAGCCAGCTTCAGATAAGTGTCCTTCGACAACGGCGTGCCCGACGACTTGACCTGCTGGACCCACCGATCGAACTCTTCGTTCGACAGCCCATGGAACTTGAACCGCATGTGCGAAAAGCCTGCGCCGCTGTAGTTGGAAGAGAACCCGTCATACACGCCGGGCCGGTTGATCACCGCATGAAGCTTCGTTTCCATGCCCGGCATCGCATAGACCATGCCTGCCAGCGACGGCACGAAGAACGCGTTCATGACCGTGGTGGCCGTAATCCGGAACGCAATCGGGCGGTCGACGGGCGCAGCCAGCTCGTTGACAGTGGCAATGCCTTGCTCGGGATAGACGAACAGCCACTTCCAGTCCATTGCCACCACTTCCACGGTGAGCGGCTTGGTCTCGGCAGGCACCGGACGATTCTGATCCAGCCGCGTCAGCGGCCGATACGGATCCAGTTGATGGGTGCTGACCCAGGTGATGGCGCCCAGCGTGATGATGATCAGCAGCGGCGCGGCCCAGATGGCCAGCTCCAGCACGGTGGAATGGTCCCAATCAGGGTTGTAGTTCGCGTTTTCAGCGCTTTCCCGATATCGCCACGCAAACAGCAGCGTGAGAAAGATCACGGGCACGATGATCAGCAACATCAGGCATGTCGCAATGATGATCAAGTCCCGCTGTCGTACCGCCATGTCGCCAGCCGGCGACAACAGCACGGCGTGGCTACAACCTGTAAGGGTCACCAACAAGGCAATTGCTGCACCTCGCCAAAGCGACCTTCCCGTAATTCCAAGGGGTGTCACTACTGCATTGAAGCGTGGCATGGGTCTCGGAAGTGGCGTTTGGTTAACGTCGCGCTGGGATGGCCCAACGATCTTTCGACTTGTCGTTGCAGTTTAGGCGCTATTCTGGTCTTGTGATGACGGACTTTTTGATCGCCGTACGCCCCCCCCTCCCCCGAAATCTCGATGGAGACTCCACGATGGCAAGTCTGACCCACCAGCATCGCGCGTCGCCCACTGCACCTCCGGCACCAGGTCACCATGACGTTGCACCGGCAGAGATCGCCATAGGCGTCGTGATCGGGCGAGCGTCGGAGTACTTCGACTTTTTCGTCTATGGCATTGCCTCGGTGCTGGTTTTCCCTACCGTGTACTTTCCGTTTGCGAGTGAACTGGCTGGGCTGTTGTTCAGCTTCACGGTGTTCTCGTTCGCCTTTATCGGCCGCCCATTCGGCACGGCGCTATTCATGCGCATCCAGCGCCGATGGGGGCGCAGCACCAAGCTGACGGCATCGCTGTTCCTGCTTGGCACGGCCACGGTGGGCATTGCGTTCTTGCCGTCGTATGCGTCGATCGGCCATTCGGCAATCTATCTGCTGGCACTGTTCCGCTTCATGCAGGGCATCGCCTTTGGCGGTTCGTGGGACGGCCTGCCATCGCTGCTTGCATTGAACGCACCGGAGAACAAGCGCGGCTGGTACGCCATGGTTGGGCAACTGGGTGCGCCCACTGGCTTCATCATTGCAGGCGCGCTGTTCCTGTTCCTCTACACCAGCCTGAACTTTCAGGAATTTATCGAGTGGGGCTGGCGCTATCCCTTCTACGTCGCCTTCGCCATCAACGTGGTGGCGCTGTTTGCGCGGCTGCGGTTGGTGGTCACGCACGAATACACGCAACTGCTTGAGGAAGAAGATCTGGAACCCATCAGCACTCTGCAGATGGTGAACGCCCAGGGTTTCAATATCTTCCTGGGCGCCTTTGCTGCATTGGCAAGCTACGCGCTATTCCACCTGGTCACCGTGTTTCCGCTGTCATGGGTGTCGCTGCGCAAGACACAGACGGTGCCTGCCGTGCTGACCGTCCAGATCATCGGCGCAGCGATTGCGTTTGTGGGTACGCTGGTCTCCGGCCTGATCGCAGACCGTTTCGGCCGACGCACCACCTTGGCGGCCATGGCCGTGCTGATCGGCATCTTCAGCCTGGCCGCGCCGTGGCTGCTCGATGGCGGTGTTGCGGGGCAGGACATTTTCATTCTGGTCGGCTTTGGCCTGCTGGGGCTGTCCTATGGCCAGGCGGCTGGCGTGGTGACGTCCAACTTCGAAAGTCGATTCCGCTACACCGGTGCTGCGCTGACGACCGATTTTGGATGGCTGTTCGGTGCGGCATTCGCGCCGCTCGTGGCGCTAGGCCTGTCGTCGCTATTCGGGCTCGGTGCGGTGAGCCTGTATCTGCTCTCAGGCGTGGTGGGGACGTTGGTGGCGCTGCGGATCAATAAGGCGCTCGGAACGCCAGACTCGTAGACTCGCCGCCCAGGAACCCGCATGACCGTCAAACGTATGGACAACGTCGGCATCGTTGTCGCCGACGTCGATGCTGCCGTGGAGTTTTTCACCGAACTCGGCCTCGAACTCGAAGGGCGCGCCCCAATCGAGGGGGACTGGGCGGATGGCGTCACGGGATTGCCCGGCATGCGCGTTGAGATCGCCATGATGCGCACGCCGGACGGTCATAGCCGCGTGGAGATTTCCCGCTTTCTGAACCCGCCCGTGGTCGCCGATCATCGCGTCGCGCCTGTCAACGCACTCGGTTATCTGCGGATCATGTTCACCGTCGACGACATCGACGGTACGCTCGCCCGGCTCGAGAAACGCGGCGCCACCATTGTCGGGGACGTCGTCCAATATGGCGACGTCTATCGGTTGTGCTACATCAGGGGCCCAGAGGGAATACTTCTCGGGCTCGCCGAGCAACTGGGCACGTAACGCCTGGCCGCCGGGCACGCCAGCTGCTACCAATCCGCAGTGCGCAAGGGCGCATTTTCAAAGGAGCGGATCATGAACAAGGACCAAGTGAAAGGTACTGTCGAGAAAATGAAGGGCAAGGTCAACGAGGCCGTGGGTAAAGCGACGAACAATCCTGCGCGGGAATTGAAGGGCGACCTTCAGCAGGTTGGCGGCCAAGCGCGCAAGGATGCGGGAGACGTCAAGGAAGCAGCGAAGGATATTGCGAAGAAGTCCCGCTAACTGGCGTGCGCGTGGGCGCGGGACGCTGGCGCTGATGCGCATGACCAAGAAAAAAGGGCGACGAGTTGGTCGCCCTTTTTTCTTGGCTCGCAAGGGGCCGGATATGCTGCCCTCGCACGCGCAACGGCTCAAGGTCGCCCCCAAAGATGGGGGCAAATCGAGTGTAAATCTGGCAAGAGAACGGTTAGATTTTTAATGACCTAAAAATCTAAATCGTTGATCTTCAAAGGAGTTTTGGTGCGAGGGAGGGGACTCGAACCCCTACACCATTGCTGGCGTCAGGACCTAAACCTGGTGCGTCTACCAATTTCGCCACCCTCGCCGGATGGATCGCGGCACCCCCTAGCTAGGGGCGCCGGAAAGGAAGCCCGCGATTATATCGCAGTCGGCCGGGGGTTTCCATCCCCCACCCCGCATGGCCTGGTAGAGGGGTTGGAGTCCCCTCCCTCGCACCTGCTCCAAGAACGCAAACGTCAGGCTGCGGGCGCCGCCGCCTGTGCCTCGGGCCGCTTGACGCGGAACCACGCCGCATACAGTGCGGGCAGGAACAGCAGCGTCAAGACCGTGGCGATAATCAGGCCACCCATGATGGCGGCCGCCATCGGGCCCCAGAACACGCTGCGCGACAGCGGAATCATTGCCAGCACCGCCGCCGCAGCGGTCAGGATGATGGGCCGGAAGCGCCGCACGGCCGCCTCGACAATGGCATTCCACGTCGGCACGCCGGCCGCCACGTCCTGCTCGATCTGGTCCACCAGAATGACCGAGTTGCGAATGATCATCCCGATCAGCGCGGTAATGCCGAGTTGCGCAACAAAGCCCATCGGCGCACGCAGCAGCAGCAACGTGGCTGCCGCGCCAATCAGCCCCAGCGGCCCGGTCAGGAACACCATCACCGAGCGCGAGAAGCTGTGCAGCTGCAGCATCAGCAGCGTGAAGATGATGAAGATGCACAGCGGCATCTGCGCAGCGATGGACGCACCCGCGTTGGCACTCTCCTCTTCCGCGCCGGCAATCTTGATCTGATAGTCCGGCGGCAAGTCGGCGCGAATCTTGTCGAGCAGCGGGTTGATCTGCGCTGTCACGGTCGGGCCTTGCACGCCGTCCACCACGTCGGATTGCACGGTGATGCCGTAGTCGCGGTTCTCGCGCCAGATCACGCCGGGTTCCCACGCAAAGCCAACTCGCGCCACTTGCGTCAGGGGCACCGTACGGCCACTGCTGGTCGGGACTTGCACGCGCTGCAGTGCGTCGAGCGTGTTGCGCTCGTCCTCCTGCGGACGCATCACGATGTCGAGCAGCTTGTCGCCGTCGCGGTATTGGGCGATGGGCGCACCGGACATCACCGTCTGCGTAACCTGCGAGATTGACCCCGTCGACACACCCAGCGCGCGCGCCTTGTCCTGGTCGATGTCCAGGCGCAGCACCTTGACGTTCTCGTTCCAGTTGTCGTTCACGCCCACCGTGTTGGGGTTGGCGCTCATGATGGCCTTGACCTGATCGGCAATCTTGCGCACCCCGCCAATGTCCGGGCCCATCACGCGGAACTGCACCGGATACGGCACCGGCGGACCGTTCGGCAGCAGCTTCACGCGGCCACGCAGATGGGGGAATTGCGACTTGAGCAACCCGATGACGTGTTGCCGCACGCCCTCGCGCGCCTCCAGCGAAGTGGGCATCACGATGGCCTGCGCCACGTTGGTCTGCGGAAGAATCTGGTCCAGCGGCAGATAGAACCGCGGCGCGCCGGAGCCGATGAACAGCGTCACGCTATCAACGTTCTGCTCCTTGCGCATCAGCGCTTCAAAGCGCTTGGCTTCGGTTTCGGTCTGGTTGAAACTGGAGCCCTCCGGCAACCACAGCTCCACCATCAGCTCGGGGCGGCTGGAATCGGGGAAGAACTGCTTCTCGACATACTTGAAGCCGAACACGCCAAGACCGAATGCCACCAGCGTGATCACGATCACCGTCTTGCGATACTCCACGCACCAGTTCACCCAGCCGCGGAAGCGGTTGTAGAACGGCGTGTCGAACAGCTCGTGATGGCCACCGCCTTCCACATGCGATTTGGTCCGCAGCAGCAGGAAGCCGAGATACGGCACAAACACCACTGCGGCAAACCACGAGAGCACCAGCGCCAATGCCGTCACGGCAAAGATGCCGAACGTGTATTCACCCACCGTCGAACGCGCGAGTCCCACCGGAAGGAACCCCGTGGCGGTGATCAGCGTGCCGGTCAGCATCGGCATGGCGGTCGAGGTGTACGCGAAGGTGGCCGCCTCCATCTTGGAGAAGCCCTCTTCCAGCTTGCGCACCATCATTTCCACCGCGATGATCGCGTCGTCCACCAGCAGACCCAGGGCGATGATCAGCGCACCGAGCGAAATCTTGTGCAGCCCGATGTCGAAGATGTTCATGAACAGGAACGTCACCGCCAGCACCAGCGGGATCGTCAGGCCCACCACCAGGCCCGGCCACACGTCAATGCGCAGCTTCGGCTTGGTGTGCAGACCCAGCGAGAGGAAACTCACGCCCAGCACGATCACCACGGCCTCGATCAGCACATGCACGAACTCGCCCACCGAACTCTGCACCGATTTCGGCTGGTTCTGCACCTGCTGCATCTCGATGCCCATCGGCAGCTTGGCGCGGATCTTGTCAACCGTCGCGCGCAAGTCCTTGCCAAGCTGAATGATGTCGCCGCCCTTGGTCATCGAGATGCCCAGGCCGATCACCTCCTTGCCGTTGAATCGCATCTTGGCGTGCGGCGGGTCGACGTAGCCGTGCTTGACCGTGGCGATGTCGCCCAGGCGGATGTTTGTCGTGCCGCCAGGGCCGCGCAGCGTCAGGTTCTCCAGATCGCGGATGTCCGAGAACTGGCCCGACAGGCGGATCTGCACGTTGTCGGTCGGCGTGACCAGCACGCCGCTGGGGCCGATGTTGTTCTGCTGGCTGATCTGCGTGGCGATGCTGTTGATGTCCATCCCCATCTGCGCCAGCTTGGCCTGCTGGAACTCGATGTAGATCTTTTCGTCCTGGTCGCCCAGCAATTCGACCTTGGCGACATTGGGCACGCGCAGCAATTGCTGGCGAATCGCATCGGCGTAGTCGTTGAGCTGCCGGTATGTAAAGCCATCGGCGGACAGCGCATAGATCGAGCCATACACGTCGCCGAAATCATCATTGAAGTACGGCCCGCGCACGCCTTGCGGCAACGTGGGCGCGATATCGCCCACTTTCTTGCGCACGGTGTACCAAAGCTGCTGCGTTTCCTTGGCAGGCGACGTGTCGGCCAGTTGGAAGGTCACGAGCGTTTCTCCGGGCTTGGAGTAGCTGCGGATCTTCCAGGCGTACGGCACTTCCTGCAGCGCCTTCTCGATCTTGTCGGTCACCTGGCGCGACATCTGCTCGGCCGTGGCGCCGGGCCAGAAAGCCTGCACGACCATCGCGCGGAAGGTGAAAGGCGGATCTTCATCCTGCCCCAGTTTGGAATACGCAAAGATGCCGCCGAGCAACAGCGCCACCAGCAAGAAGCGCGTGAGCGGTTGATGTTCAAGCGCCCAGCGTGACAGGTTGAAACGGGAATGTTCCATACGCGCGAAGGTTGGCGTGTTGGGGCGGGAGCCGGATGCGGCTTACCGGCGCGGCGTGATGGCGGACTGCGCCGACGGCTGATCGGCCGGCGCCATCGGCATCACCTTCTGGCCGGCCTTGAGCAGGTGCACGCCAGCGGTCACGATGGTCTGGCCGGGCTGGAGCCCACTCGTCACCAGCAGCACGTTGTCGCGCGGCGCGCCCACCGTCACCGGCACGGGCTTTACCGTTTGCGATGCGGCGTCGTACAGCCACACCACGTTCTTGCCTTGATCCTGCAACAGCGCGCTGATCGGCACGCGTACGCCCATGCCGCCGCTGTCTGCGCCACCGCCGGGCCGCACAAACGTGGCCACTGCCGTCATGCCGAGCCTCAGTTCAGGCGGCGGATTCGGTACCGAAATCTTCACGGTATACGTGCGCGTGAGCGGGTCGGCCGACGGAGCAATCTCGCGCACCTTGGCCGGAATGCTGCGCGACTGATCGGCCCACAACTTGACGCTCACCTCGGGCGATTTGCGCAGCGTATCGACCTGATCCTCGGGAATACCGACCACGACTTCCTTCTCGGCCGTCTGAGCCACGCGCACGACCGGCTGACCGGCCGACACCACCTGCCCGACTTCGGCATCGACGCCCGTCACCACGCCATCGGCGTCGGCTTCAAGCGTGGCATATCCGGCTTGGTTCACCTGGTTGCGATAGCCGGCCCCGGCTTGCTCGTAGCGAGCCTGGGCGGCGTCATAGTTGGCTTGATGGCGTTGCTGTTCGGCCGCGCTGATGAAGCCCTTGGCGAACAGCTCGGAATAGCGTTTGAGATCCGCCGCAGCCAGATCGCGGTCGGTCTTGGCGGCGGACAACTGCGCCTGCGACGATTGCTGGGCGAGGGCCAGATCAGTCGGGTCGAGCCGCGCGAGCACCTGGCCTTTCTTGACGGTGGCGCCCACATCCACCAGGCGGGCGACGATTTTGCCCGGCACGCGGAAGCCCAGGCGCGATTCAATGCGGGGGCGCACGTCGCCTGAGAACTCCGCCGTGCCGGCGCCCTGCTCGCTGGTGACCGTCATGGTGCGCACAGGGCGCACTTCGGGCGCCTTGGGCGCCTCCTTGCTGCAGCCGGCCAGCAGTGCCGCGCCAATCAACAAGGCGGCCGATGTCAACATCGGCAATGAACGCGTGCGCGGCCGAGACCGCGTGTCGGAGAAACCGGTGGAGTCGGAATGCGGGTACGGCAAACGCAACGCTGGCATGACACGCTCTCAGTAAATAACTGACCGGTCAGTAATATACCCACGGCAATGCGCAGGGTCAACGACACGGCCGCGTCTGATTGACTTTTCTTGGCACCTGCTCAAGCAAGGCTTTGCGGCATGCTGCGCTGCAACGCGCTGTAGAATGGCCGCCCTGCTTCAAATCTCAACACGACGACCCTTCCGTGACCCCCGACGACTACTGCGCCGACAAGGCCGCACCGCCCGGCAGCGACGTGTACTACAGCGTATTGTTTCTGGCGCCCGAACGCCGCCGCGCGACCATCGCCCTGGAAGCCGTACGCCGCGAGCTGGAAGACGCCGTGCGCGATGCGAGCGATCCGGCGGTCGTGCAATCAAAGCTGCAGTGGTGGCGGAAAGAGCTGGCGCGGCTGTTTGACGGCCGCCCCGAGCACCCGGCGGCCAAGGCATTGCTGCCGCATCTGGCCCGCTACGATATCGGCGCCGTGCATCTGGGCGAATTGCTGGCCGGCGTCGAGGCCGATGCCATGCAGAACCGCTATCTGGATTGGCCCAATCTGCGCCGCCACGGCGATCAGGTGGCTGGCGTGGCAGGTCGGCTGACGGCTCGCATTGCCGGACAGGCGCATGCGCGCACGCTTGAATTCGCGCGGCTGATGGCGCTGACCGAACAGCTTGTCCACTTCATCCGGAACCTGGGCGAAGACGTGCGGCACAACCGCATCTACATCCCCGTGGATGAGCTGCAGCGCTTCAACGTCCCGGCCGCCGATCTGTTCAACCGCCGATATGCAGAAGGCTTCAAGCCGTTGATGACCTTTCAGGCTGAGCGCGCCCGGGCAACGTACAAGGAAGCGCTCGCCGCGCTGCCCGCCGAAGATCGCCGCGCCCAGCGCTCGGCACTGATTCGCGGCGTGCTCGCCATGCGCCTGCTTGACGAAGTGGAAGCGGACGGCTTCCGGGTGCTCACGCAGCGCACGGACCTGACGCCGCTGCGCAAGCTGTGGCTGGCCTGGAAGACGCAGATCCGCGGTTGATCAGGCTTTGATGAGATCCAGCGGCGCAAACCGTCCCGCCAGCACCGGCTGCGAATCCATCCCCCACCAGCGCTCCAGCACCGTGGCATAAAGCGAGCGGAAATCGACCGACGGGTCGAGATTGCCACCGCCGTCCAGGCGTTCAAGCACCGGCCCCTGCCCGGCCAGTCCGCCCTTCACGCGGCCGCCGGCCACGAAATGCGCGGCAGCCGTGCCGTGATCCGTCCCGTTGTTCAGGTTTTCGCGCGGGCGGCGGCCAAACTCGGAATACGTGACGATCAGCGTGTCATTCCAGCGGCCCAGCTCCGTCAATGCGCTCTTGAGCGAAGCGACGCCTTCGCCCAACTGCCGCAGCAGGTTCGCCTGCGTGCCCTGCTGGTTGGTATGGGTATCAAAACTGCCGAGCGACAGGCACACCACGGCAACATCCGCACCGCCATGGCCCGGCGCTGCCACCACCTGCATCGCCGCCTTGATCGAGTTGCCGAACCCGCCGTCGGGAAAGTGCGTCTGGAAAGCAAACTTGCCGGACTTTGGACGCAGCCCGTCGGCGGCTTTGACAATGTCTGCCTCGACTTTCAGCACGTGTGCGAGCGTCGCATTGCCCATCGCGTGCGAAGGCATCGCCAGCTTGGCTTCATTGAGGAACGCATCGGGATTTGCCAGCGCCACGGCACGTGCGCCGCCGTCGAGGGGGCCAAGATCAGCGCTGCCGATGATTACGCCATCGGCACCGAACGATGGCGGCACGGGCTTCGCGGCAAATGCACGCGTCAGCCAGCCTTCGCGCAGGTATTGGTCGGAGCGCGAGGCCGTATCCCAGATCTCGATCGAGCGAAAGTGCGAGAGATTCGGCTGCGGATACGACAACCCCTGCACGACCGACAATTCACCCGCCTGCCACAGCGGCATCATTGCCTGCAAAGACGGATGCAGCCCGTAGCGGTCATCCAGTTGCAGCACCTGCTCCCGCTTGACGGCGATGCGCGGCCGCAGCGCGTAGTACTGCGCGCTCGTGTACGGCACCACGGTGTTCAGCCCGTCGTTGCCGCCCTTGAGTTCGATGAGGATGAGCAGGTTGCCATAGCCCTTGCGCTTGTCCTGCCCTTGCGCAAAGACAATCCCCGGTACTGCGCCACCCATGCCGAGCATGGCGCCTGCCTTCAGAAAATCGCGACGTTCCATGATGTGTGCTCCTGCGGCGGTGGCGTTACTTCAACTGGTAAGCCGGGTCCATCATCAGCGTGCGCAGGTACGCCGTACCGGCCAGCTTGACGGGAATCGGCGCGGTCGGCTCGATCGGCAACACCGCACGCTGGATGGAGATGCGCGGTGCAAGTTGCGGCGGGTCATCTCCATCCGCGCCAAACTGCGCAAGCCACTTGGCTGAGTTGAACGACACCATCGTCTGCGACTGCGCCAGCTTGAAGCGACCTTCCTGCCCCATGCCCTTGAGCGCCTGGCCCAGACCCTGCACGGCGCCGCCCTGCTTCAGGTCTTCGCGCATGGCGGCCATCATCACGCCGGGCTTCTGTTGCTGGGCCTGCTGCTGGGCTGACGGCGCCTTCATCTCCGTCGAGCGGAAGAGTTGATCGAGAAACTGCTTGCGCCCCAGCAACGTCGTCGCGTTGATCCACGCATCGCCGCCGGGCCAGCCCTTCACGTTGGGCGGGGCCAGCAGGTTCTGCCCCAGCTGCGCAGACTTGATGGCAAACGGCGTCGGGTCGGTGTACTGCACATTGAACTGCTTCAACGTGCCGACAATCATCTCCACCGGCGACTTCACCAGCGTCGCATGCGATTGCGGCGCCCAGAACGCCGGCGCCAGGAACAGCTCGCGCAACGCCACCTTGATGTCGTAGCCGCTTGCCCGGAACGCATCGGCCACGCGCTGCGCCTGTGCCGCGTCCACGTCTGGCGAAACGAACTCATGCCACAGCTTGGTGACGATGAAGTTGGCCGTCTCGGGGCGAGACAGCAGGATGTCGAGCATCTGGTCGCCGTCGTAATCGCCGCTCTGGCCAAAAACCGTCTTCACGCCCGTGTCGTGAATCTGCGGCCGCCAGATGTAGGCGAAATCGTGCTCGCGGTCGATGCTCCAGCCCGTATAGGTGCGCGCTGCCTCTTTGATGTCCTGCTCGGTGTAATGCCCTTCTCCCAGCGTGAACAGCTCCATCACTTCACGGGCGAAGTTCTCGTTCGGCTTGCCCTTGCGGCTTTCGGCGCCATCCAGGTAAATCAACATCGCCGGGTCTTTGCCGATGGCGTGCAGCATCGTGCCGAAGTTGCCCACCGCGTTCTGCCGCAGCAGCACGTTCTGCCGGTACATCAACTGCGCAAACGGCACCTTTTGCGAACTGGAAACGAAATGGTTGTGCCAGAACAGCGTCATGCGCTCGGTCAGCGGTGACGGCGTCTTGATCATCTCGCCCATCCACCACGCGCGCAGCTCCAGTTCGTGCGCAGCGTTCTTCTGGCGTGCCGCCTTGCGGGCGTCTTCGTCCGGCAGCTTGTTGTACGGGATGATCGGCTCGTTCACCCACGCTGGGGGCGCTTGCGTGGCAACGGTGCCCGTCTGGGCAAGGACGCGGTCGACGGCTTCGCGGTGCGTGAGTCCGGCATAGGCGTCGAGTTCGCTTTCGGAAGGCGCAAAGCCAACGCGGGTGAGGAAATAGCGCGCATCGTCTCGGTCTAGGCGCTGCTCGTCGGCGGCGGGCGCCTTGGCTTGCGCGCTGTGGCGATGTGGCTTGTTCTGCGTTGCCGCATACGCGGGCTGCAGTGAAAGCGCGCCGGCTGCGGCCAGCGCCAAGAAGATCGTGGTGCTACAGATTCGCATGTCGGTCCCCCGAAACGACCCTACTGCTTTGCCGGGGCAGCGATTCGTGCGCCTTTCCTCGGCCCCTACCTAGCCGCCACGGTGGTAGATATCCCGCGTGACGTCATAGATGTTCTGACGCAATTGCTTGCGCTCCTCGGGAGACAGCTTGCGTTGCCCAGACCCACGATCAGCATTCTCACCACGGCGGTTTTCCATCGCGGCGGCACGGCGGCTGCGTTCATCGCCGCCATGCCCGCGCGCCGGACCCTGCCCCCCCCTTTTTTCCTGTGCGCCGGCCTGCATCGCATGCCCGCCGCCGAAAAAGCCGCCGAATCCGCCAAAGCCACCGCGATCACCGCGCGCGTGCGCCTGCGAGCCGGCCGCACAGAGGGCAAGAACACAGGTCAACAGCGCCGCGCGCCGCCGAAACATCACTGAGCGATTCGAAAAAGGGAGTTGAGAAGCCACGTCTTTGTTGCTGGAAACCGATGCGCCATGCATCATTGCGCGACAATCGATAACAGGCAACCGCATTGCACGCCAGTCCCCTCCGCAGGGGGAAACAGACCCCAAACCGTTGCGAGGAACTGCCAAGGCAGTGTAGCTGCGCGTCCTACAGACTGTTCGCGTGACTCGGTAAATAATGTAACCGTCTGTTTCAATTGGGCTTTTACTGCCTCCTGTTGTCGATTGGGCCCATGTTTTTGTCGTTACCATAAGCGCCATGGAAAATTCCGGTCAAAAGATTCTCGTCGTCGACGACGACCCTCGCCTACGCGACCTGCTGCGCCGTTACCTGGGGGAACAGGGCTTCACGGTGCTGGTGGCAGAAAATGCCACGGCCATGAACAAACTCTGGCTGCGTGAGCGCTTCGATCTGCTCGTGCTCGACCTGATGATGCCGGGTGAAGACGGCTTGTCGATCTGCCGTCGCCTGCGCGGCGCAAACGATCAGACGCCGATCATCATGCTCACCGCCAAGGGCGAAGACGTCGACCGCATTGTCGGCCTCGAAATGGGCGCGGACGATTATCTGCCCAAGCCCTTCAACCCCCGCGAGCTGATCGCCCGCATCCACGCCGTGCTGCGCCGCCGCGGTCCGGCTGAAATCCCGGGTGCGCCGTCGGAGACGCCTGAAACCTTCGCCTTTGGCGATTTCGTCCTTAACCTGGCCACGCGCACGCTCAAGAAAAACGACGAAGAGATCACCCTCACGACGGGTGAATTCTCCGTGCTGAAGGTGTTCGCACGCCATCCGCGCCAACCCCTATCGCGCGAAAAACTGATGGAAATGGCGCGCGGCCGCGAATACGAAGTGTTCGACCGCAGCCTTGACGTGCAGATTTCGCGCCTGCGCAAGCTGATCGAACCGGACGCCAGCAACCCCCGCTTCATCCAGACCGTGTGGGGCCTGGGCTACGTGTTCATTCCCGACGGCGCCAAGTAAGCACCCGAGCAACCTTTCTTTTCCGCATCCGACTTGCGCATCCCGCGTCCGGCCGCGTTGCGGCGTCTGCTGATCAGTGTGTTTGGTTCGCTGTTCTGGCGAACCTTCATGCTGATCGCATTGCTCATCGCGATCTCTCTGGGCGTGTGGTTCCAGAGCTTCCGTATTTTCGAGCGCGAACCGCGCGCGCAGCAGATCGCCATGCAGGTGGTCAGCGTGGTCAAGCTCACGCGGGCGGCGCTGCTGTATTCCGATCCGTCGCGACGCCGCTTCCTGCTACTCGATCTCGTGCAGAACGAGGGCATCAAGGTCTACCCGCGCGAGAAGGAAGACGAATACCGCGAGCCTCACACCAATCCGTATCTGACACAGCTCGTCCAGCAGGAAATCCGCAACCGGCTCGGCGCAGATGCGGTAATCGCCACGGCCGTCAATGACATCCCGGGCGTGTGGGTGAGCTTCCAGATCGAGGGCGACGACTACTGGGTTGCCATCAGTCCGGACCGTTTTGAGCACGTGCCTGGGTTGCAATGGCTGTGGTGGTCGATGGCGGCGCTGGTGCTGTCGGTGCTTGGCGCAGCGTTCATTACGTCACGCGTGAACCAGCCGCTCAAGCGCCTGGCCGATACGGCGCGCGCCATCAGCGCGGGGGATGATCCGAAGGCGCTGCCCGAAGGCGGCGGCACCGAAGTGGCGCAGGCGAATCACAGCTTCAACCAGATGGTGCGCGACCTCAAGCAGCTTGAGGCCGATCGCGCCGTCATGCTGGCCGGCATCTCGCATGACCTGCGCACGCCGCTTACGCGCCTGCGCCTGGAAACGGAGATGAGCCCCGTCGACGAGCAAACGCGCGAACTGATGGTGGCCGACATCGAACAGATGGACGCGATCATCGGCCAGTTCCTGGACTACGCGCGCCCGAGCGGCGAGATGCTCGAAGACGTGGACCTGACCGAACTCGTGCGCGACACGGCGCCCGTCTACTCCGCACACGACGATATCGACCTGACGCTCAAGCTCGCGCCCGAGGCCATCGCCCGCTGCAACCGCATGGAAACGCAGCGCATTCTCGACAACCTGATCGAAAACGCACGACGCTACGGCAAGACCCCCGGCACGAATCGCGCCGAAATTACCGTCAGCACCTTCCTGCAAGGCAACGAAGTTGTATTGTGCGTGGCCGATCGCGGTGCGGGTGTGCCGACCGATCAGCTTGCGTTGCTCACCCGGCCGTTCTACCGCCTCGAATCGGCACGCAGCGAAGCCAAGGGCGCCGGGCTGGGCATGTCGATCGTCAATCGCATCTTGCAGCGCAGCGGCGGTCGCCTCGTGCTTGAGAACCGCACGCCGCCCGAAACGGGGCTGCTCGTGAGCGCCTGCTACTCGCGCGCCTGATCCGGCACACCGCCTGGCTGGCGCGTCCCGGCACATCCGGGCACACCCCCTGCTTCCCACCGCTGTCATGCGTCGCCGATCAGGTGCGGCGGCAGGCAGCGCTATGGCTGGCGTTGAGAATATCAATTGGCCGGTTTTGAAATCATCGCCAATACTCCAGCCGCCAGGCTGCACGCCTGCGCGTTCTTCGTCTCCGTCCGAACGCCTCAGCCGGACCGGACGGCCGGTGAGCGTGTGTTTGCAAATCCCCGTTTGGGTTCCGCACCCATTGCCACACAACTCCAGGAGAAGCTCATGAAGACCATTGGTGACAAGCTCGAACCGTTCAAGGTCGTCGGCGTCAAGCCCGGGTTCAACAATCACGAGGAGAACGGCCAGTCGGCGTTCGAAGACATCACCGAGACCTCGTTCCCAGGCAAATGGAAAGTCATCTTCTTCTATCCGAAGGACTTCACCTTTGTCTGCCCGACCGAAATCGTTGCCTTCGCCAAACTGAACGATGACTTTGCCGACCGCGACACCGTCGTGCTCGGCGGCTCGACCGACAATGAATTCGTCAAGCTCGCATGGCGCCGCGAGCACAAAGACTTGAACAAGCTGAATCAGTGGTCGTTTGCGGATTCGACAGGCGCCCTGGTCGACCAGCTTGGCGTACGCGAGCACGAGGCCGGCGTGGCGTTGCGCGCCACCTTCATCGTCGACCCGGACAACGTGATCCAGCATGTGTCGGTCAACAACCTGAACGTGGGCCGCAATCCGGACGAAGTGCTACGCATTCTCGACGGCCTGCAAACGGATGAGCTGTGCCCGTGCAATCGCGCGGTTGGCGGCTCGACGCTGTAACGGCCGCGCAGCGCCCTACTCAGCCGAAGCCCGCCCTTGCTGCGGGCTTTCCTTTTCGGTGCTCGCTGACGGGAGGCATTCATGGAATTTTTGCAGACGCTCAAGAGCCGGATTCCGGACTACGCCAAAGACATCCGCCTGAACCTGGACGGCACGATCGCGCGCTCCTCGCTGGAGGGCAATGACGCGGTGGGCGTCGCGTTGGCTGCAGCTTTTGCCACGAAGAGCAAAGTGCTGACCGATGCCATCCGCAATGCCGGGGTGCTCTCACCCGAAGAGGTGAACGGCGCGCTGACCGCTGCCGCGCTCATGGGCATGAACAACGTCTGGTATCCGTACGTCGAGATGGCCGACGACTCCGACCTCGCGCAGCAGAAAGCGGAGTTGCGCATGAACGCCTACGCCAACAACGGCGGCGTCGACAAGCGCAGGTTCGAGATGTACGCCCTGGCCGCGTCCATCATCGGCAAATGCCATTTCTGCATCAAATCGCACTACGACTTGCTGAAGAATCACCAGGGCATGAGCGCGCAGCAATTGCGCGATGTCGGCCGCATTGCGGCTGTCATCAACGCGGCGGCGCAGGTCATCGCCGCCGAGTAACGCGCCGATTGCACAAACGAAAAACGGCAGCCCGGTTCGCTCCGGTGCTGCCGTTTGCCTGGGCGCGATGGCAACGCGAAGTCAGTCCTGATCGGCGGCTTCTGCGCGATAGATCAACACCACCGCCTGCGCGACGATGCCTTCCTCCTTGCCTTCAAAGCCAAGCTTTTCGTTGGTCTTGGCCTTGACGTTGCACCGCTCGGGCGCAATGCCCAAGTCCTCAGCGAGGTTGGCGACCATGCCAGGCACATGTGGCGCGAGTTTCGGCTTCTGCGCGATGACGGTCGCGTCGACATTGCCGACCGCATAGCCGGCCTTGTGCACGCGGCGCACGGCTTCGCGCAGCAGCACGCGGCTGTCGGCGCCGGCAAACGCCGGGTCCGTGTCGGGAAAATGCCGGCCGATATCGCCCAGGCCGGCGGCGCCGAACAGCGCGTCGGTAATCGCATGCAGCAGCGCGTCGGCATCGGAGTGGCCGAGCAGGCCGCGGGTGTGCGGAATCTCCACGCCGCCCAGGATGAGCTTGCGGCCCTCCACCAGCGCGTGCACGTCGTAACCCTGGCCAATGCGGATGTCCATCCAGTTCATGCTTGCGATGCCTCGTCGGGTTGTGCGCTCTGCGCGAGGATGGCCTCGGCGAGCGCGAAATCGTCGGGATACGTCACTTTGAAGTTGCGCAGCGCGCCCGGAACAAGCAGCGGCGGATGGCCGGCGGCTTCAATCGCGCTGGCTTCGTCGGTGACGATGCGATGTTGCAACAGCGCTTCCCGCAAGGCGCGCTCCAGCAGACCAAGCGGAAACATCTGCGGCGTCTGCGCTTGCCACAGTCCATCGCGCGGCACGGTCGCGCCGATGTGCTGTGCTGCATCAGCACGTTTGAGCGTGTCAGCCACGGGCAGTGCAAGGATGCCCCCCGCAGCTTGCGTGCCTTCGGCCTCTACAGCCGCAACCAAACGTGCGATCAGGGCGGGCGTCAAACCGGGGCGCGCCGCGTCGTGAACGAGCACCCAATCGTCATCGCGTGCACCCAGACCTCGCAACGCCGCCAACCCGTGGGCGACGGATGCGTGGCGCGAATCGCCACCGCAATCGACCTCCACCAGCTCGGGCGCGTCAAAACCACCGTCGGGAAATCGCTGCACCAGCGGTTGTGCGCCGGGCGTTGTCACCACAAGCACGGTGTCGATTTCGGGGCTGGCCAGGAACGCCTGCGCCGTGTGCCACAGCATCGGCCGCCCGGCGATCACCTGATATTGCTTGGGCAGGTCACCGCCGGCACGCGAGCCGGTGCCAGCCGAGGGAATCAGCGCAAAACGGCGTCGGCCAGGGAGGGAGATCGACATGACAGGCGGGAAAGTGAACGTGGGCGCAGCATTTGCGTGGGTTTTGGCCTCGCCGAGCGCGCGATTGCCGCGGATTTTATAATAGCGGTCTACGTCACGACACCCCGCCTGCACATGCCGGCGGGGTGTCGTGCTTTGTCTTGCAGTCGTGCCCCACAAAACCTGACACCTCATGTCCGATTTTTCGCTCTCCGCCCTGCCCGCCGTCAAACCGGGCTCGCGCTTCGTCTTCAGCGGCCTGCAGGGCGCGGCCGACGCCCTGCTGCTTGCGCGCTACATGGAGCAGCATCGCGCCGCCGTGCCGATGCTGGCGGTGGTCTGCTCCAATGCCGTCGATGCCCAGCGCCTGGCGGAAGAGCTGCGCTGGTTTGCCCCGCAGGCGCGCGTGAAGCTGCTACCGGACTGGGAAACGCTGCCGTACGACAATTTCTCGCCGCACCAGGATTTGATCTCCGAGCGGCTGGCGACGCTGCATGACCTGCAGAACGGTGCGTGCGACATCCTGCTGGTGCCGGCCTCCACGGCCCTGCAACGCGTAGCGCCCCCGTCATTCCTGGCCGCCTACACGTTCTTCTTCAAGAAGGGCGAAAAGCTGGACGAGGCCGCGCTGAAAGCGCAATTCACGCTGGCCGGCTATGAGCACGTCAGCGCGGTGATGCGCCCAGGCGAATACTCCGTGCGCGGCGGTCTGATCGACTTGTTCCCGATGGGCTCGCCACTGCCATATCGGCTCGACCTGTTTGGCGACGAAATCGAGACCATCCGTTCGTTCGACCCGGATACGCAGCGCAGTCTCTACCCGGTGAACGAAGTCCGCCTGCTGCCGGGCCGCGAATTTCCGATGGACGAGGCCTCGCGCACCGCCTTCCGTGGACGCTGGCGCGAGGTGTTCGAGGGTGACCCGACGCGCTCGCCCATCTACAAAGACATCGGCAACGGCGTGCCCAGCGCCGGCATCGAGTATTACCTGCCGCTGTTCTTTGAAGAGACCGCGACGCTGTTCGACTACCTGCCCGGCGCCACGCACCTTGCCTTCGTGGGCGACATCGAAGGCGCGGTGCGCCGCTTCTGGGCCGACACCACGCAGCGCTACAACTTCATGCGCCACGATCGTGAACGGCCGCTGCTGCAGCCGTCAGCGCTGTATCTGGACGAAGAAGCGTTCTTCGTCGCGGCCAAGCCGCACGCGCGTCTGGTATTGCGCGCCGAGTCCGGCGATGCACCGCTTTCGCTGCCGTTGCCGAACGTTGCCGTCAACCGCCGCGCGGAAGACCCGCTGGTCAATCTCGAATCGTTCCTGATGCGCAGCAATTGCCGCGTGATGATCTGCGCCGAATCCGCAGGCCGTCGCGAGACGCTTGCGCAAATGCTTGCCGCCAGCGGTCTGCATCCCGAAGGCGTCGCGGACTTCGCCGACCTGATGAGCGGCGATGCCAAGTTCGTGCTGGGCGTGGCACCGCTGTACCAGGGTTTCATCCTCGGCGACGAACGCATCGCGCTGATCACCGAGACCGAGCTGTACGCCCAGACCGTGCGTCGCACTGGTCGCCGCAAGCAGGAACAGGCCACCGCCGTCGATTCGATGGTGCGCGATCTGGCCGAGCTGAAGATCGGTGACCCAGTGGTGCACAGCGAACACGGCATCGGGCGCTACCAGGGGCTGGTCTCCATCGACATGGGCAACGGCGAGGAAGAGTTCCTGCACCTCGACTACGACAAGGGCAGCAAGCTTTACGTGCCGGTGCATCAACTGCACGTGATTTCGCGGTATTCGGGCGCCGATCCGGAAACCGCGCCGCTGCATTCGCTAGGCTCCGGCCAGTGGGAAAAGGCCAAGCGTAAAGCGGCGCAGCAGATTCGCGATACGGCTGCCGAACTGCTGAACCTCTACGCGCGACGCGCGTTGCGCCAGGGCTTCGCCTTCCCGCTCACGCCCGAGGATTACGCCACCTTTGCCGAGAGCTTCGGCTTTGACGAAACACCCGACCAGGCCGCCGCCATCGCTGCCGTAATCGCTGACATGACGTCGGGCAAGCCAATGGACCGCCTCGTCTGCGGCGACGTTGGCTTCGGCAAGACGGAAGTCGCGCTGCGTGCCGCGTTTGTTGCGGTGATGGGCGGCAAGCAGGTTGCCATCCTGGCGCCGACCACGCTGCTGGCCGAACAGCATTACCAGACGCTGGTCGACCGCTTTGCCGACTGGCCAGTGCGCATAGCCGAGATCTCGCGTTTCAAGAACAAGAAAGAGATCGACACCGCGATCGAAGCCATCAACGCCGGCACCATCGATATCGTGATCGGCACGCACAAGCTGCTCTCGCCGGATGTGAAGTTCGACCGGCTGGGGCTCGTCATCATCGATGAAGAGCATCGCTTTGGCGTGCGCCAGAAGGAAGCGCTCAAAACATTACGCGCCGAGGTGGACGTGCTCACGCTCACCGCCACACCGATCCCGCGCACGCTGGGCATGGCGCTGGAAGGCCTGCGCGATTTCTCGGTGATCGCAACCGCGCCGCAAAAGCGTCTGGCCATCAAGACGTTCCTGCGCCGCGAGGAAGATGGCGTGCTGCGCGAAGCCATCCTGCGTGAGTTGAAACGCGGCGGGCAGGTCTACTTCCTGCACAACGAGGTCGAGACCATCGAGAACAAGCGCGCCAAACTTGAAGAGCTGATTCCGGAAGCGCGCGTGGTCGTAGCGCACGGCCAGATGCACGAGCGCGAGCTGGAGCGCGTGATGCGCGATTTCGTGGCGCAGCGCGCCAACATCCTGCTGTGCACGACGATCATCGAAACCGGCATCGACGTGCCGACCGCCAACACGATTCTGATCCACCGCGCCGACAAGTTTGGCCTGGCGCAGTTGCACCAGTTGCGTGGCCGCGTCGGGCGCTCGCACCACCAGGCGTATGCGTATCTGCTGGTGCATGACGTAGACGGTCTGACCAAGCAGGCACAACGCCGCCTTGAAGCCATTCAGCAGATGGAAGAGCTCGGCGCAGGCTTCTACTTGGCGATGCATGATCTGGAAATCCGTGGCGCCGGCGAAGTTCTGGGCGACAAGCAATCGGGCGAGATTTCCGAGATCGGCTTCCAGCTCTACACCGACATGCTCAACCAGGCGGTGAAGTCGCTCAAAGCCGGCAAGGAACCCGATCTGATGGCGCCGCTTGCGGCGACCACCGAGATCAACCTCGGTACGCCGGCCCTGCTGCCGCAAGACTATTGCGGCGATGTGCAGGAACGCCTGTCGCTGTACAAACGCCTGGCCAACTGCGAAAGCAGCGAGACGATCGACAACATCCAGGAGGAACTGATCGATCGTTTCGGCAAGCTGCCGCCGCAGGCGCAATCGCTCATCGAAACGCACCGGCTGCGCATTGCCGCCGCGCCGCTGGGCATCCGCAAGATCGACACGGGCGCGAATGCCGTCACGCTGCAGTTCATACCGAACCCGCCTGTCGACGCCATCAAGATCATCGATCTCGTGCAGAAGAACCGGCAGATCAAGCTGGCAGGGCAGGATCGCCTGCGCATCGAAAACATTCCCGCCGAATTCGCCGCGCTGACGCAGACCATTCGCCATGCCATGCGGCAATTGGCGTGATCCGGTAGCATCCGCCGATCAGAACAAGGAAACCATCATGAGCACCGCCCCCACACCGTTCTCTACCCTCGACTGGACGAACAAGCTCGTCAGCTTCGACACCACGAGCCGTGGCTCGAACCTGGCGCTGATCGAAACCGTGCGCGACTACCTGCGCGGCGTCGGACTCGAATCGCATCTCTCGCACAACGACGATGGCAACAAGGCCAACCTGTTTGCCACGATTCCCGCAGCGGACGGCAGCGTGCAAGGCGGTATCGTGCTGTCGGGCCATACCGATGTGGTGCCCGTGGACGGCCAGAGATGGGACAGCAACCCGTTTGCGCCGGAAGTGCGCGACGGCAGGCTCTACGGCCGCGGCACGTGCGACATGAAGGGGTTCATTGCCTCGTCGCTGGCGCTGGTGCCGTCGCTGCTGCAGGCCAAGCTGCGCGAGCCTGTGCACCTTGCGCTCTCATACGACGAGGAAGTCGGCTGCGTGGGCGCCCCGCGCATGATCGAAGACCTGATCGCGCGCGGCATCAAGCCCGCCGGCTGCATCGTCGGCGAGCCCACCGCCATGCGCCCGATCGTCGCCCACAAGGGCATCAACGCCTACCGCTGCCGCGTGCACGGCCGCGCCGCGCATTCGTCGCTCACGCCACAGGGTGTGAACGCCATCGAATACGCCGCGCGCATCATCTGTTTCGTGCGCGACTTGGCCGATGAATTCCGCGCCAAGGGCCCGTTCGACGATGCATTTGACGTGCCGTTCACCACGGCATCGACCGGCCTCATCAACGGCGGTATTGCGCTGAACACGATCCCCGCGCTGTGCGAGCTGATATTTGAGTTCCGCAACCTGCCGGGTGTGGATGCGCCGGCCATCCGCGCACGCGTCGAGCGCTACGTGCGCGAAACCATCGAGCCCGCCATGCAGCGTGAGCACCCGGACGCCCGCATCGAACTCGACGAGATTGCCGCCGCGCCGTCGCTGGACGCATCGGAGCAAGCCGCCATCACGCAGCTTGTGCGTGTGCTGACCGAAGACAACGACAAGCGCAAAGTCGCCTACGGCACTGAAGCGGGGCTCTTCCAGCGCGCCGGCATTCCGGCCGTGCTGTGCGGTCCGGGCAACATCGAACAGGCGCACAAAGCCAACGAATACGTCGAACTGGCCCAGCTCGACGCCTGCGACCGCTTCCTCGCCAAGGTGGCGCGCAGCCTGATGGCCGAAACCGCGTCCGCCTAACGCTTACACAGCAACGCCTCACCTTTTGGTGGGGCGCATGCCGCCCGGGGCGTTCGCTACAATAGCGGGCTTCCCCGGCGCCAAACTGCCGCACCCCGCTCCTGTCACACTCCATGCCCGTCATTCTGCAAAGCCTGTCGCCGCTGTCGACCGGCGACATTGAATCCATCCGCAGCCTGTTCGGCAGCGCCACCTATGAGATGCGCGCGCCCAACGTCGCGGCCATCGAATGGGTGCACGAACTGCCCAGCGAATTGCGCGTCCAGCTTGATGCCATCTGCGCCAACCTGAAGTTGGACTACGCGTGGATTCCCGACGAATGGACGTTCGGCGATTTCCGTGTGCTGGCGATGGACATGGATTCGACGCTCATCACCATCGAGTGCATCGACGAAATCGCAGATTTCTGCGGGCTCAAGCCGCAAGTGGCCGCCATCACCGAAGCGTCGATGCGCGGCGAGATCAAGGATTTCAACGAGAGCCTGACGCGCCGCGTCGAACTACTCAAGGGCCTGGATGCGAGCGTGCTGGAGCGCGTCTATGCCGAGCGCCTGCAGCTCTCCCTGGGGGCCGAAAAAATGCTCAAGGCCGTGCAAGCGCTGGGCATCCGCACGCTGCTGGTTTCGGGCGGCTTCGAATTCTTCACCTCACGCCTGCAGGAGCGTCTGGGGTTGGACCGCACGCGCGCCAACACGCTGGAGATCGTCGACGGCAAGCTCACCGGCCGCGTGCTGGGTGAGATCGTCAATGCGGATGTGAAGGCGCAGACGCTCAAGGCGTTCTGCCAGGATCTGGGGGTATCGCCGCACAACGCCATCGCCATGGGCGACGGCTCGAACGACCTGAAGATGATGGGCGTGGCGGGCCTGTCGGTCGCGTTCCGCGCCAAGCCGATCGTTCAGGCACAGGCCGACGTGGCGTTCAACGTTGTCGGCCTGGATGGGTTGTTGAATTTGTTTCCGCAGCAATAAGCTGCTGCGGAAATTTCCGCCTGCGGAAACGCGTTACGCCGCCCGCAGGTGCGTCTCCATCGCCTGCTTCAAATCCGCAATCAAATCACGCGGATCTTCCAGCCCGATATACAGCCGCACAAAACCGCCCGCGTTCTCCCAATCGGCCGGCGGCCAAGCGGTCGCTGTGCGCATCGACGGGATGTTGTATGGCAGCGCCAGGCTGTGCGCCCCGCCCCACGAAAAACCGATCGCAAAGTAGCGCAGGCCTTCAATGAAGGCGTCGATCTGCGCCTGCGAATAGCGCTCGTGCAGCACGATCGAGAACAAACCGCTTGCGCCGGTAAAGTCGCGCTTCCAGTTTTCATGGCCAGGGCAATCGGGCAGCGCCGGGTGCAGGACGCGCACGACTTCAGGGCGGTCCGCCAGCCATTCGGCCACTTCGCGGGCATGCGCATCATGGGCGGCCAGGCGCGTCGGCAGGCTCGGCAGGCCACGCAGCACGAAATAGCAATCGTCCGCCGAAACGCCCCAGCCCATGCGCATCCGCGTGGCCAGCAGCTTGTGGTGCAGCGCTTCATCGTTGGTGATGGCCGCGCCCATGAGCACATCGCTGCCACCCGATTGGTATTTGGTCAGCGCCTGGACGGAGATGTCGATGCCGTGTTCAAACGGCTGGTAATACACGCCGCCACTCCAGGTGTTGTCGATGGCGGTGACGGCGCCGGCCTTGCGCGCCACCTCCGCGATGGCCCTGCAGTCGGGCACTTCCATCGTCACCGAACCCGGCGCTTCGAGCCACACGAGCTTGGTGTTGTGACGCATCAGGTCGGCAATGCCGGCACCGATCATCGGATCGTAATAGCGCACGGTAATGCCGAACTGGCGCGCCATCCACTCGCCATGGTCGCGGTTCGGTCCGTAGGCGTTGTCCGGAATCAGGACATCGTCGCCGGATTTGATGAGCGAGAAGTACACCAGCGAAATCGCCGCCAGCCCCGACGGAAGCAGCAGCGCGTGCGAGCCGCCCTCGATCTGCGCCAGCGCTTGGCACAACGTGTCGGATGTCGGCGTGGCATGCAGGCCGTAGCGCCAGTGCACCACGCTGCCGCTGCCGAAGGCGCGCATGTCGGCGAGGTTCTTGAACACCACCGTCGACGCACGATGCGTGGCATGCGAGAACGCCGTGAAGCCCGGCGGGATATGCAACTCCGGATGGACAGCCTGGGTCGCGGGAAACATGGGCGGGAGCTTGGTGTCGTCGTTCACGAGGTTTCCTGTTTGATGGCGTATGAGCAATTTCTTGCTGCTTACCAGTGCGCGCTTGATCGCGTTGGGTTGCTGGACGGTGGCGCAATCTGACCCGGTGCGGCGGGAACTAGCGGCGTGATTGGCGTGGCAGGCGTCGCCGCATTGCTGTTGGCTGCGGCATCGTACGGCGGAATCACGACCACCGCGACAGGCCGCAGCAAAAACGGCAGCGTACGGCCGTCGTGCGCGACGTCCGTCCACGTCCCGCGCACGACGCCGTGACCGTCGATGGCGCCCTCCCACGTGCCGGTGACGTGCGTACCGTCATCGGACTCCTCCATGAGAAAGCCACCGTTTTCATATTCGCCGGTCACCAGACGCACGCCCGCCGCGTTGCCGGGGACGTATTCGCCATGGACGCTGTCGATTTCACCGGCCTTGCGGCCGAGACGCATGCGGATCGGCATGTCGCCGATCACGCCGGTATAGACGGGATATTTTGCGTAGTCGGGCTGGGGTTGCAGCACGTGCAACGGCGACGTCTGCGCCGAGAATCCGTTGTCGCCCTTCCTGGCCTGAGCGCGGCGCTTGTCGCCCTCGGCAACGGCGCGGTTCAGGCCCAGGTCGCCGGGCTGCACGTTGGTGCTCCCGGTCGACACGTCGTAGCCGTTGTTGGCCACCGGTGTCTGCGCAGACACCGGCGCCACGCCTGCGGCCAGGACCAGCGCAAACAGCGCGCCGGTTGGCCAAATCAGGCGTTCAATCGAGAAAATGCGTTCAGATGCGTTCGAACACCGCCGCAATGCCCTGTCCTCCACCAATACACATGGTCACCAGCGCGTAGCGACCGCCGATGCGCTGCAGCTCGTGCAGCGCCTTGACCGTGATAAGCGCACCCGTTGCGCCGATCGGGTGGCCGAGCGAAATGCCCGAACCGTTCGGGTTGACCTTGGCCGGGTCCAGGCCGAGTTCCTTCGTCACCGCGCAGGCTTGGGCGGCAAATGCCTCGTTGGCTTCGATCACATCCAGATCCTTGACCGACAGGCCTGCGCGCTCCAGCGCCTTGCGCGTGGCCGGCACCGGGCCGATACCCATGATCTTCGGATCCACGCCAGCGTGGCCGTACGACACCAGCCGCGCCAACGGCTTGAGCCCGCGCTTCTCTGCCTCCGAGCGCTCCATCAGCACCAGCGCGGCAGCCGCGTCATTCAGGCCCGAAGCGTTGCCTGCCGTGACCGTGCCGTTCTCTTTCGTGAAGACCGGCTTGAGCTTGGTCATATCGTCGATGGTCGCGTCGTGGCGGACGTGCTCATCGGTATCGAACTGGATATCGCCCTTGCGCGACTTGATCGTCACCGGAACGATTTGGTCTTTGAAGTAGCCGGCCTGGATGGCGCGCGATGCACGCTGGTGCGATTCCAGCGCCGTCTGGTCTTGCTGCTCGCGGCTGATGCCGAATTCGCGGGCGACGTTCTCCGCCGTCACCCCCATGTGGATCGCGTGGAACGGGTCGTGCAACGCGCCCAGCATCATGTCGACCATCTTGGCGTCGCCCATGCGCGAACCCCAGCGGGCGGCGGGCGCAAGGTACGGCGCACGACTCATGCTTTCCGCACCGCCGGCAATGGCAACGTCGGCGTCGCCCAGCAGAACGGTTTGCGCGGCGCTCACCACAGCCTGCAAGCCCGAGCCGCAAAGGCGGTTCACGTTGAATGCAGGCGTTTCGGCCGACACACCACCGTTCACGGCGGCCACGCGCGAGAGATACATGTCGCGCGGCTCGGTGTTGATCACGTGGCCAAACACCACGTGGCCGACTTCCTCGCCCTTCACGCCGGCGCGGGCCAGTGCCTCGCGCACGACGAGCGCGCCCAGTTCGCACGGCGCCACATCCTTCAGGCTGCCGCCAAACGTCCCGATTGCGGTACGAACGCCACTCACCACCACCACTTCACGTGCCATTGCTGTCTCCTGAGCCATCGAAATTGGATGGCGGCCAGTATAAACGCACGACCGTTCGCAAAATTTAGGTACGACTACCTAAGTGGGTCAGACCTCGCCCCACAGGTCGTGGCCGTCCGCGCCGGTAATCTTGACCGACACGAAATCGCCCGCCTTGTAGCGCTTGTAAGGCTTCGACGGCGGCGCGATATAGACCAGGCCGTCGATCTCCGGGGCATCCGCCGACGAACGGCCAATGCCACCGTCCTGATTCACCTCGTCCACGAGCACACGCAGCGACTTGCCCACCTTGCGCTGCAGACGGCGTGCAGACACGCGCTCGGCGACTTCCATGAAGCGCGCGCGGCGCTCCTCACGCACCTCATCGGGCAGCGCGCCCGGCAGATCGTTGGCGGTGGCACCTTCGACCGGCGAATACGCGAAGCAACCCACGCGGTCCAGCTCTGCCTCGGCGATGAAGTCGAGCAGCGTTTGGAACTCTTCCTCCGTTTCACCCGGGAAGCCTGCGATGAATGTGCTGCGGATAGTCAACTCGGGGCACACCTCGCGCCAGGCACGGATGCGGTCCAGCGTTTTCTCGGCGTTGGCCGGGCGCTTCATGCGCTTGAGCACGTCGGGGTGGGCGTGCTGCAGGGGTACGTCCAGATACGGCAGGACCTTGCCTTCGGCCATCAACGGCATCACCTCATCGACGCTCGGGTACGGGTACACGTAATGCAGGCGCACCCAGGCGCCGTACTGCGACGCCAACTCGCCAAGCGCACCCACCAGTTCGGTCATGCGCGTCTTCAGCGGGCGGCCGTTCCAGAAGCCCATGCGGAATTTGACATCGACGCCATAAGCGCTGGTGTCCTGCGAGATGACGAGCAGCTCCTTTACGCCGGCCTTCAGAAGGTTTTCAGCCTCCAGCATCACTTCGGCCACCGGGCGCGAGACGAGATCGCCGCGCATCGACGGGATGATGCAGAAGCTGCAACGGTGGTTGCAGCCCTCGGAAATCTTCAGATACGCGTAGTGCTTGGGCGTGAGCTTGATGCCCTGCGGCGGCACCAGATCGATGAACGGATCGTGCGGCTTGGGCAGGTGCGTATGCACCGCTTCCATCACCTCGCCCAGCGCATGGGGGCCCGTCACAGCCAGCACCTTCGGGTGCACGCTCGTGATGATGTCCTGGCCAGCGGCGTCCTTCTTGGCACCCAGGCAGCCGGTGACGATCACCTTGCCGTTCTCGGCCAGCGCCTCGCCAATCGCATCCAGGCTTTCCTGCACAGCCTCGTCGATAAAGCCGCAGGTGTTGACGACCACCAGGTCCGCCCCGCCGTACGTGCCGGAGATCTCATACCCCTCCGCGCGCAGTTGGGTGATGATCTGCTCGGAATCGACCAAGGCCTTGGGGCAACCGAGACTGACGAACCCCACCTTGGGGCTCTGGGTACTGACGTCGGACATGGGAACAACCTGATGTGGGAGAGGATTTGCGCTGCGCACGTGGATGTGCCGCGCGGTTGCGTATTTTAACCGTTCGCCGCGCCGGGGCGGCCAAGCCGAAGCTGCATCTGTTCGATCACGCACTCGATTTCCAGCGCGTCTTGCAGTCTGCGGATCGCATCGTGCAGTTCCGAGGCCTGCGGCCACGTCCGCTTCAGATAGCTGAGCCACAATTTGACGCGGCCATGCTCATGTTTGGCCGAGATGCGCGCATGCAGCTTTTTCAGATAATCGGCGAGGTAGCCCAGCACAACCGGCCATTCCGCCGCAGACGGCGTTTGATCCATCTGCCCGCGAATGCGCTGAGCCAGGAACGGGTCAGACACGGCGCCGCGCCCGATCATCACGTCATTGCAGCCGCTGACGGCCCGGCAGCGCTCCCAATCAGCCACGGTCCAGACTTCGCCGTTGGCCGTCACCGGAATGCTCACGGCGTCGGCGATGCGTGCAATCCAATCCCAATGGGCGGGTGGACGGTAGCCATGGTCGCGCGTGCGGGCATGCACCACGAGCGATTCGGCACCGCCTTCCGCCAGGGCCGTCGCACAGTCAATCGCACGGGAAGTATCGGAAACGCCGAGCCGCATCTTGGCCGTCACCGAAATATTGCCCGGCACGGCGGCCCGCACGGCATGGACGATGTCGTACAGCACTTCCGGCGTAGCGAGCAGCATGGCGCCGCCGCCGTGTCGGTTCACGACCTTGGCCGGGCAACCGAAGTTAAGGTCGATGCCGTGCGGCGTGAGGGACGCCGCGTATGCCGCATTGCGTGCCAGCCATTCCGGATCGCTGCCGAGGAGCTGGATGGTCATCGGTGTGCCGCTGGCGGTATAGCCGCCGTTGCGGATCTCGGGCGTCTCACGTTCGTACGTGCGCGCCGGCAGCAGCGAGCCCGTCACCCGGACGAACTCCGAGACGCATCCGTCGTAGCCGCCAGCTTGGGTCAGCACGTCGCGCATGACGTAATCCGCGACCCCTTCCATCGGGGCAAGCAACAGGCGGCTCATGCGAAAACGGAAGACGGCCGGCGCACAGGCCGGGAGCGGACATCGAACATGGGGAGACCGAAGGGGGGAATCGTGATCGTCGGAGAGGCGTATGCCTCACCTGAAAGACACGTATTTTACCTTGCCGCCCTCACCCACGCCCGCCCAACAAAAAAGGCGAACCGCCATGCGATTCGCCTCGTTTTACCAGCCCGCCGAACTTACTTCTTTTCGGGCGGCTGGTTGAACGGGAATGTCCCGAACATGTTCTTGGCTTGGCTCTGCATCTGCTCCTGCATTTGCACGAACAGGTTTTTGCTCTGCTCGATGTAGTTGCTCATCATGCCTTGCATCATCGGCCCCTGCATGTTCATGAATTGCGACCACATGTCAGGATTGAAGGAGTTGCCGCTGTACAGATCCTTCGAGTTTTCGGCCAGCTTGCTCTGGATGTCGACAAACGCCTGGATGTTCTTTTCCAGGTACGTGCCCATCATGCCCTGCATGGCGTTTCCATAGAAACGGATGATCTGAGCGAGCATCGCGCCGGAGAACATCGGCACGCCGCCGGTTTCCTCTTCCAGGATGATCTGCAGCAGGATGCTGCGGGTCAGGTCTTCACCGGATTTCGCATCGACGACGCGAAACTCTTCGGTTTCCATCACGAGTTGCTTGACGTCTGCCAGCGTGATGTACGTGCTGGTTTGGGTATCGTAGAGCCGGCGGTTGGGATATTTCTTGATCAGCCGTTCGGTGCCCTTCTTGCTGGTGGCCATCGTGCCTTTCCGTGTTGGCGATGCTGCTGCGGTGCAGCCGATGCAGTGCGAAATGACTGCACCGAGCGATGCAGCAAAATACGCGGTTGCCCGGCTGTTCCGATCTGCGCGCAAATGCTGCATTCAAGAGCAGCGCAGATGCATCCGGTTATGATCGGACGCCCCTTGTCTCCCTGCGGAGCGCCTCCGTGACTGGATTCTATGCGGATCGCCCTGCAAAGAAAAGGCGACCTCCCCCGGTAAAAACCCGCAGCATTTTGATGCGGCTCATGCACTCGGACAGTGTCCGGAGAGGACGCAAAAAGCCTGCTGCGATGCAATCGAGCATCGCAGCATGCAGGTAAAGGCAAGGGAAAAATTGCTGCACCCATGCTGCAGCATCGCCGCAGCATGGGCATTGAGCGTCAGCCCATGTGCAGGCCGCCGTTGAGGGAGAAGTCCGCGCCGGTGGAGAAGCCAGACTCTTCAGATGCCAGCCATGCGCAGATCGAGGCGATCTCCGTCGGCTCGCCCAAGCGCTTGACCGGGATGGTGCCAATAATCTTGTCGAGCACATCCTGACGAATCGCTTTCACCATGTCGGTGGCGATATAGCCCGGCGACACGGTATTGACCGTCACACCCTTGGTTGCGACTTCCTGCGCCAGCGCCATCGTGAAGCCATGCAAGCCGGCCTTGGCCGTGGAGTAGTTGGTCTGACCAAACTGCCCCTTCTGGCCATTCACCGATGAGATGTTGACGATACGGCCCCAGCCGCGATCAGCCATGCCGTCGATAACCTGCTTGGTCACGTTGAACAGCGAAGTCAGGTTGGTGTCGATCACCGCATCCCAGTCGGCGCGGGTCATCTTGCGAAACACCACGTCGCGCGTGATGCCGGCGTTGTTGATCAGGACATCCACCTCGCCCACTTCGGCCTTGACCTTGTCGAACGCGGCCTTGGTGGACTCCCAATCGCCGACGTTGCCCTCGGACGGCACGAAATCGAAACCGAGCGCCTTTTGCTGTTCGAGCCATTTCGCCTTGCGCGGCGAGTTCGGGCCGCAGCCTGCGACAACGGTGAAGCCGTCGCGCGCCAAGCGCTGGCAAATCGCCGTTCCGATACCGCCCATGCCACCGGTGACGTATGCGATGCGTTTGGTCATGTCCACTCCTAGTCCTTGTTGTTAGAACTGCCAGGCCTCTTGCCGGGCAGCGGATGCTCAGGTTTCTCGGATTGGCGTGTGCGGTATTCGTTCCACCCCACGCCAATCCCACTGCAAAAGACTTACGGACGTTCAACCGCCAGCGCCACGCCCATGCCGCCGCCGATACACAGCGAGGCCAAGCCCTTCTTCGCATCGCGCTTCTGCATTTCGTGCAGCAGCGTGACCAGGATGCGGCAGCCCGACGCGCCGATCGGGTGGCCGATCGCAATCGCACCACCATTGACGTTGACCTTGGACGTATCCCAGCCCATCTGCTGATGCACGGCCAGCGCCTGAGCGGCAAACGCCTCGTTGATCTCCATCAGGTCCAGGTCGGCCACCGACCAGCCGGCGCGCGACAGGCAGCGCTTCGATGCCGGTACCGGCCCCATGCCCATGACCTTCGGGTCCAGGCCAGCACTCGCGTACGCACGGATCGTTGCCAGGGGCGTCAGGCCCAGCTCCTTGGCCTTGGCGGCCGACATCACCACAACAGCGGCGGCGCCATCGTTCAGACCCGAGGCATTGGCAGCCGTCACAGTGCCGGCCTTGTCGAAGGCAGGCTTCAGCCCTGCCATCGATTCGAGCGTGGCGCCATGGCGGACGAACTCATCCTGCGTAAAGGCAATCGGATCACCCTTGCGCTGCGGGATCAGGATCGGAACGATTTCGTCATTGAAACGGCCCGACTTCTGCGCAGCTTCAGCCTTGTTCTGCGATGCCACGGCAAACTCGTCCTGCGCTTCACGCGTGATGCCGTATTCCTTGGCGACGTTCTCGGCCGTGATGCCCATGTGGTACTGGTTGTAGACGTCCCACAGCCCGTCCACAATCATCGAATCGATCAGCTTGGCATCTCCCATGCGGAAACCATCGCGCGAGCCCGGCAGGACGTGCGGCGCGGCGGACATGTTTTCCTGGCCACCGGCCACGACGATCTCGGCATCGCCCGCGATGATGGCGTTGGCGGCCAGCATTACGGCCTTCAGGCCCGAGCCGCACACCTTGTTGATGGTCAGGCCGGGCACCATGTTCGGCAGCCCAGCCTTGATGACGGCCTGACGCGCCGGATTCTGGCCCGAGCCGGCAGTCAGCACCTGCCCCATGATGACTTCGCTCACCTGGTCGGGTGACACCTTGGCGCGCGCCAGCGCTTCGCGGATAACGGCCGCGCCAAGCTCAGGCGCAGCGATCTTCGCCAACGAGCCACCAAACTTGCCCACGGCGGTGCGTACCGCCGATACGATCACAACATCGGTCATTTGCTTACCTTCCACTGTCGAAAGAGAGGGTCGTTGGACGCCGTCAGCAGCCGAAGCCGCGACGGCAACGGGGGTTCATGCGCGCGATCTTACGCTTTCTGTTTGACGTAGCGGCCAGGCGCCGGCTCGATGGCCGGGTAATCCGCATTGCCATAGCTCTTGGGTGCACTCTTCTGCGCACCGGCGTGTGATGCCAGCCATGTTGACCAATCCGGCCACCAACTGCCCGGATGCTCCTTGGCACCCTCGAACCACGCATCGGCGGTATCGGGCAGCTTGGCATTGATCCAATGCGAACGCTTGTTGGCCGCGGGCGGGTTGATCACGCCTGCGATATGTCCCGAGGCGCCCAGCACGAAACGCCGCTTGCCCTTAAGCAGCGGCACAGAGCCATAAGCGGACTTCCACGGCACGATGTGGTCTTCACGCGATCCGTAGATGTAGACCGGCACGTCGATCTTGCCTAAATCCACCGGCGTGCCGTTCACCTTCAGCTTGCCTGGCGTTTTGAGGTCGTTCTGCAGATACGTATGGCGCAGGTACCAGCAGTACCACGGGCCAGGCAGGTTGGTCGAGTCGCCATTCCAATACAGCAGGTCGAACGGCGCGGGCGTCTTGCCCTTTAGATAATTCTCGACAACGTAGTTCCAGACCAGATCGTTCGGACGCAGGAACGAGAACGTGTTTGCCAGCTCCACGCCACGCAGCAGGCCCGGGCCGGTCGGCGCATTGCTGCCGATGGTCTTCTCACGCATTTCCACCTGGGCCTGATCGACGAACACGTCGAGAATGCCGGTGTCCGTAAAGTCGAGCAGCGTGGTCAGCAGCGTCAGGCTTGCGGCCGGATGCTCGCCGCGCTCCGCCAGCACGGCCAGGGCCGTCGACAGGATCGTTCCGCCCACGCAGAAGCCCAGCACATTGATCTGGTCCTGCGCAGAAATTTCGCGCGCTACGCGGATGGCCTCGATCGCGCCGCCTTCGATGTAGTCATCCCACGTGCGGGACGCCATGCTCGCGTCCGGATTGCGCCATGACACCAGGAAAACGGTATTGCCCTGCTCCACCGCATAGCGCACGAGCGAATTGGCCGGCTGCAGGTCCAGGATGTAGAACTTGTTGATGCACGGCGGCACCAGCAGCAGCGGGCGCGCATGCACCTTGGCTGTCAGCGGCTTGTATTGGATGAGCTGGAAATAGTCGTTCTCGAAGACGACGGCGCCTTCGCTGTTGGCGACATTGCGGCCGATCTCGAACGCCGTTTCGTCGGTCTGCGAGATCTTGCCGCGCTCCATGTCCTGCAGCATGTTCAGGATGCCGGTACGCAGGGATTCGCCTCGCGATTCAATCAGATGCTTCTGCGCCTCAGGGTTGGTCGCAAGGAAGTTGGACGGCGACATGGCGGCCGTCCATTGCGACACTGCAAAACGCACGCGCTCGCGGGTCTTGGCGTCAGCTTGCACGGCGTCGGCCATTTCCATCAGGGTGCGGGCGTTGAGCACGTAGAACGCAGCGGCGTAGCCGTACAGCGGGCTCTTGCGCCACGCATCGTTCGAGAAACGGCGATCAGACGGCGCCACGGCCTCGGCGCTTTCGCCGGTGCTCATGTGGCGCCAGATCTGGAGCCACTCTTCGAGATATTTCTGCTGGATTTCGGCCAGCCGATCATGCGGGATCAGCGCGAAGGGAACCGCGCCTTCGCCCATCGCTGCGCCGTTGAACTGGCCAAGACCCTGCGCCGCAGCACCGGGTTGTGCAAAGGCGCCCGCAAAGGCCTGCCATTGCTTGAACTGCTCTGCCCACTGCGTAGGGTCCGACAAGCCCTGCCAGGGAGCTTGAGTGTGGGCGCTAGATGCTTTGGATGATGTCGATTGACGCGATGCCATAGTGCCCTCGATCCGACGATTGCGCCGCTCCGGTTGGAACGGCGGCGCAACTCGTAGTATTGCGGGGCATTGTTGCCTTGCCGTTTCAAGGCTGTCAATCGGAGTTAGTTAATGGTCGGCCGGAAACGCCCAGCCAGCGCGGGTTTTGGCACATTCGCCGAAAATGACTCCGACCGAATGGCTAAGCGCAGAACCGGGGCTATGGTCCAATTTGCGCGATTTCGTGCGAGACTGCCGCATTACGCCAATGCCGGGCACCGCTTTTTCTCATGTATATCGTCGCCATCGCCTGGCTCTACGTCGTACTGATGATGTCCTTGACTGAGCAATCTTGGATTGCAGGCATCGGCACATTTGTCTTCTACGGCGTGGCCCCGTTATCGCTCTTCCTGTGGATTGTCGGCACGCCGGCACGCAGACGACGCCGAAAAGCCCAGGAAGCCGCGCACGACAAAGCGGACACCACCCCCACACTGAGCAGCGACACAGGCGACGGCGCCGCCTGAGCGCTCACTCTGCGCGCCAGATCAGCGTCGCCATGCGGCCCGTGGTGCGCTCCCGGCGGTACGAATAGAAGCGCTCGGCGTCCCTCATTGTGCACAGGCCGCCGCCGTACACGTCGGTACAGCCAACGCGTGCCAGCCGCAGCCGGGCCAGCGCATACAGGTCAGCAAAGAACTTGTCGGCGGATGCGCCTTCCAAGAAAGCCGCCTGGGTGGCTGGTAATTCACCGGGCTGAGCGGCGTCGATAAACGCCTGGCGCACTTCCACACCCACTTCAAAACACGATGGCCCAATGGCCGGCCCCAGCCATGCCAGCCACGTTGGATCAGCTTCCTGGCCGCTGGCGCGCAACCGTTGCAGCATCGCATCCAGCGTGCGCTCGATGACGCCCCCGCATAGACCGCGCCAGCCCGCATGCGCCGCACCCACGGTTACGCCGCGAGCGTCGCTCAGCAAGACAGGCAGGCAATCGGCCGTCATGACCACGCAGACGCGATCCCGCCACGACGCCACCGCCGCGTCGGCAACCACAGGCGCAGACGTGCCGACGAGCTGATCAAGATCCGCCACGCCGGTGCCGTGCACTTGCTCCATCCACGTCGGCTCGACGGGTAGCGCTGCACGCAAGATGCGGCGATTCTGTTCAACGGCTTCGGGCGCATCACCGACATGCCGGCCAAGGTTCAGGCCACCGGGCAAGCCACCCGCCAATCCGTAAGGCCCTGCGCTGACGCCACCCAGGCGGGTCGTGGCCAGCGCTTTGACATGCGGATGCGCGGGCCAGTCGGGGACGATCCAGTCAGTTGATATCGGCATCGGGATCCAGGTCCAGGGCTTCCAGCAGATCGGCGAAATCATCCGGCACGCCAACTTCCCAGTGCACTGATTTGCCCGATGCAGGATGCACGAGCCCCAGGCGCACCGCGTGCAGCGCCTGCCGTGTAAATGGCACCGGTAGCGGCGCCTTGATCGTCTGCGGCTTGCCACGGCGGAAATTGCGCGTGTACACAGGATCGCCAAGCAGCGGATGCCCCTCCGATTCAAAGTGCACACGGATCTGGTGTGTACGACCGGTCTCAAGCTGGCAGCGCACCAGAGATACCTGCGCCCGCCCGAGGTCCACCACGTCCAGCGTCTTGAAATGCGTGCGCGCCGGCTTGCCGCTGGCCGTCTCGATGATCGCCATGCGCGTGCGGTCACGCGGGTCGCGGCCGATCGGAGCGTCAATCGTGGCCTCTTCGGGCGTTTCGCCCCACACGAGTGCGAGATAAGTCCGCTTGACAGTACGTGCCTGAAGTTGGCGGACGAGGTCCGTCTGTGCGGGCAGCGTGCGGGCGACCACCATCAGGCCGGAAGTGTCCTTGTCAAGGCGGTGGACGATACCGGCGCGCGGCAACTCCACCGCGTCGGGATAGCGGTGCAGCAGGCCGTTGAGCACCGTGCCGCTCCAGTTGCCGGCGGCCGGATGCACCACCAGCCCGGCAGGCTTGTTGATGACGAGCAGCGTGTCGTCTTCGTACACCACATCTAGGTCGATGGGCTCGGCAACGAAGGCATTTTCGTCGGCCGCGCGTTGCGGGACGACTTCGATGCGATCACCGCCGGAGATGGCCGCACGCGGGCGCACCACCTCACCACGCAGACGCACCGCGCCGGCATCAATCCATTGCTGGAGGCGGCTGCGCGAATAGTCAGGCAGCAGCTTGGCAAGCGCCTTGTCCAGGCGTTCGCCGTGCATGGCTTCGGGAATCTCGACGATGATCGGTTCGGCAGCCGGTGCCGCATCGGCGGCAGGCAAATCGAGCGCCTCATCATCGAGGGCGTCTTCCGTCTCCGGCGCAGCGAGGGAAACGTCAGCCAGTGCGTCGTCTGACACAGGGCTTGGGCTATAATGCTTGATGCGATTTTTCATTCAGAAAAGGTGCCCATGTCGGTCACGAGCGTAAAGCAGGCGCGTATTGGCAGTCGAATCGGCAGTCGAATCCGCGCACAAATCGGAGCAGTGTTGGTGGCAGGCGTTGCATGTCTGACTATCTCGGCCTGCGGCATCCTGCCGGAACAGCAAGACGAAACTGCTGGCTGGTCAGCCAACAAATTATATTCGGAAGCGAAGGATTCGCTCGACGGCGGCGACTACGCCAAGGCGGTCAAGTACTACGAAAAGCTCGAAAGCCGCTATCCGTTCGGGCCGTACGCCCAGCAAGCCCAGATCGAAACCGCCTACGCCAACTACAAGGATGGCGAGACGGCTGCCGCGCTGGCCGCGGTGGATCGCTTCATCCAGTTGCACCCGAATCACCCGAGCGTCGATTACGCCTATTACCTCAAGGGCCTGATCAACTTCAACGACAACCTGGGCTGGCTCGGCCGCTTCTCGAACCAGGACTTGAGCGAGCGCGACCCGAAGGCGGCTCGCGCAGCCTACGACGCGTTCAAGACGCTGATCACGCGTTTCCCGAACAGCAAGTACACGCCGGACGCCACCCAGCGCATGCAGTACATCGTCAACGCGATGGCCGAGCATGAAGTGGGCGCCGCACGCTACTACTATCGCCGCGGCGCCTACCTGGCTGCCGTCAACCGCGCGCAGGACGCCATCAAGGATTACGACCGCGCCCCGGCAGTGGAAGAAGCGCTGTACATCATGATGAAGTCGTATGAAGCGCTGGGCATGAAAGACATGCGCGACGACACCGAACGCATCATCAAGCAGAACTACCCGAAGAGCGATTTCCTCGCCTACGGCCAGCGCAAGAAAGACAAGCCCTGGTACCAATGGTGGTAAGCAAGGCTTGAACAGCACAGCAAAAAGCCCGGTCGATTGGCCGGGCTTTTTGTTTGTGCACGCAGATCAGTCTTCAGACCCGCCGGCAGCCGCCTCTTCCGAATCTGGCCGCAGCGAACGCAGAAAATCGGCAGCCGTCTCGGCCTCGCGCGTACGCTTGAACGGCGGCAGGCTCTGCCAGATCTGGCGACCGTAGTTCTTCTCAACGAGCCGCGGGTCGCAGATCATCAGCACACCGCGATCGGTCTCCGAACGAATCAATCGCCCTGCGCCTTGCTTGAGCGTGATGACTGCATGCGGCAGTTGGTGCACGGCAAACGGGCTCAGCCCCTTTTTTTCAAGCGCCTCCATGCGCGCGCTCAGCACCGGATCATCGGGCGGGGCAAACGGCAACTTGTCGATGACGACCAGCGAGAGCGCCTCGCCGCGTACATCCACGCCCTCCCAGAAGCTCTGGCTGCCGATCAGCACGGCGTTGCCCAGCGCCCGGAAGCGGTCCAGCAATTCCGTACGGCTGGCCTGGCCCTGCACGAGCAGCGGGAAATCCCAGCCGCGTTGGGCGAATTCATCTCCCAACCGCTCGGCGGCGCGATTCACGGCGCGCAGCGTTGTGCACAGCAGGAACGTCTTGCCGCCCGCCGCTTCAATCAGCGGCAAGGTGGCGTCGAGCACCGCATCGGTAAAACGCGGATCGCTCGGCTGCGGCAGATCACGCGGCACATACAGCAAGCCTTGCGATGCGTAGTCGAACGGGCTGTCGAGCGTCATGGAGCGATCACGATCCAAGCCCAACTGCGCAGCGTAGTGCGTGAAGTTGCCGCGCACCGAAAGCGTGGCCGAGGTAAAGACCCACGCGCGCGGCTGGCCCGCACGTTGGCGCGAAAAAATCGGCGCGATCGACAACGGTGTCAGGTGCAACTGCACGGAATTGGCGAATACCTCGACCCAGCGCACACGCTCGTCAACGGGGGCCGCACTCTCGCTGTCCGCGCCCGCGTCATCCCCTTCCTTCTTTGGCGCCTTGGGCGGTTTTGGATCGACCCACGCCTCAAGTTTTTCACACAGCGCCACGGCGCGGCGATGACATTGCTCGATGGTTTCGGCGCGCTCAGCCTGGGCTTCCAGCGCGCCGGTAAAGTCGGAAAGTGCCTGCTCCAGCTTCGACAACACCTCGTAGAACGGCTTGGCGAGTGCCGCATCATTGTCGATCTGCTTGATAGACAGGCGAGAACCGTCCTGGCGGAAGACCAGGCGCAGATCACGCGCAGCACGCTCCAGCGGCGCGGCAATCGCGACCCAATCCACCGCATCGCGTGCGTGCGAAAGGCCTTCTGCCACGCTGTCGCGCGCGAGTTCGAGAATCTGGTTCGTCGAGATGGTCTCGCCAAAGAACAAGGTGGCGGTTTCGGGCAGCTGGTGGGCTTCGTCGAAGATGATCGTGTTGGCGGCCGGCAGCAGTTCAGCCATGCCGGTGTCCTTCAACATCACGTCCGCGAAGAACAGGTGATGGTTCACCACCACCACGTCGGCCTGCTGCGCCTCCTTGCGGGCGCGCATGACGAAGCAGTCTTTGTAATACGCACAGTCCGAACCCAGGCAATTGTCGCGCGTGGACGTGACGAGGTTCCACACCGGCGCGTTCTCGGGCACGCTGGCAAGTTCAGCCTTGTCGCCCGTTTTCGTTGTCTTCAGGAACAGATTGATCTGGCGCAGCCACGCGGCGTCCTGGCGCGAAGAAAGGCGCCCGTTCTGCGACGTGCGCTCCACGTGGTAATGGCAGACGTAGTTGGCGCGCCCCTTGAGCAGCGCCACCGACACCGGCGCATTCAGCGCCTTGCGCACGGTCGGGATGTCGCGCAGGAAGAGCTGGTCCTGCAGGTTCTTCGTCCCGGTGGAGACGATCACCTTGCCACCCCACAGCATCGCGGGAACAAGGTAAGCGTACGTTTTGCCCGTGCCCGTACCGGCCTCGACGATGATCGAATCGGCGGCCTCGATGGCATTGGCCACCGCCTGCGCCATCGTCAGCTGCGCACTGCGGGGCCGATAGCCATCGATACCCTTGGCCAGCGTGCCGTCATCGGCAAAGAGCGTCGCCAGTTCAACATGATGGGCATCGACAGGTAGCGAGGCGGCGGGAGCCGAAGCGTCGCTGGTATCGGCGTCGGAATCAGCCGACGGCTCGGCCAGCGGGGAAAGCGAAGTCAACGCGGAATCCGTGGAGTCAAATGACGGAGGCCGCACGTGATTGCGGCCTCTCGGAATGAAAATCGAACCAACTTTGGGCAGGCGCTAAGCCGGCACGTCCGGCTCAAGCTGCAACTGTAGCAGGGTGATGGTGTCCTTGAGTTTCAGGCGGCGCTTCTTGAGGCGGCGCAACTGCAACTCGTCGTGATCGGCTGTAGCCGCCAGCCGGTCGATCAGGAAATCGAGATCGCGGTGCTCGATCTGCAATTCAATGATGCGACGCGAGATCGTATTCAGATCGCTGTCCATCGCTTTCCTCCCGGAAACCCGGCCTTGGCTGAAGTTTAGAACCCCAGCGGACTGGTGTTGTTCTGGTTTTGCTCGTTGCGGCGCTTGGTTTGTTCGCGGCGCTCTTCCAGTTCTTTCTGGCGCTTCACGGCGTCTTGCTGCTTTTCCTGGAACTGCTTCGCGCTTTCGGCACGCTTGGCGGCGTTTGCAGCGCCCTGCTCCTGCGCGGCCTTCAGCTTGGCGTCGTAATCCGCCTGCTTCTTGGCTGCAGCTTGCGCATTGGCGGCGCGCTGCGGCGCTTCGGCCTGGCGCTGCGCTTCATTCAGGCGCTGCTGCTCTTGCTTGTTGTCAAAATCGGAGCGATTTTTCTGCTCGGCGGCTTCGCGCTGCGGGCGTTCGGCGTTGTACTGCGCATCGCGGATGGCGCGCTCCTGGTCGCGGCGGGCAGCGCGGTCGGCACGCTCGGCTTCGTCCAGCGCAAGCTCGCGCTCGCGGATGGTGTGCAGTTCCGTGCGGCGCACATCCTTGGCCTTGTCGATGCAGCGCGTGACGAGGAATTTGTCGTAGCAAGCGCGTTCGGCCTCGGCGTACCGGTATTCAGCCCACGCTTTGGCGTTGTTGATGCGATCGTGCTCGGCGCCAAAGTCGGGCGGGGTGGCGGGCACAGCGGCAGCCGGCGCAGCGACCGGCTGGGACTGGCTCCATGCAGGCGTGGCAAGCAGCGCAACACTGAGCACGGACGCCGGCAGAACCAGCTGGGAGGCGCGGCGCGCAGCAGCGCGGCGACGGGCAGAAAACAGGAGCGTAGGCATAACGCGCATTTTATCACCGCGCCTGTGCGGCAAACGCCGCGCGGCCACGGATTTACGCTCAGGAACAGGGTTCGCGTTGTGGCAAAATGCGCGGCTTTCCATCGCACTCTCTGGAAGCAATGACTGATTCCGTGTTGCAGAAGATCGTCTCCCGCATCGCCACTGAACTGGCGGTCAGGCCGCAGCAGGTTGCCGCCGCCGTGCAACTGCTGGACGAAGGCGCCACCGTGCCCTTTATTGCGCGTTACCGCAAGGAGGTGACGGACAACCTGGACGACACGCAACTGCGCAACCTGGAAGAACGCCTGCTGTACCTGCGCGAACTGGAAGACCGCCGCGCGGCCATCCTGGCTTCCATTGAAGAGCAAGGCAAGCTGACCGATGCCCTGCGTACCGCCATCGAGGCGGCCGAGACCAAGCAGGTGCTGGAAGATCTCTACCTGCCCTACAAGCCGAAGCGCCGCACGCGCGCTCAGATCGCTCGCGAATGCGGCTTGGAGCCGCTGGCCCAGGCACTGCTGGCCGACCCGACACTCGACCCTCAAACCGAAGCCGCCAAGTTCGTCAACGGCAATCCGACTGCCGATGGCGGCGTGCCGGACGTGAAGGCCGCGCTGGACGGCGCGCGCGACATCCTCTCCGAGCAGTTTGGCGAGACGGCGGAGCTGCTGGGCAAGGTGCGCGACCACCTTTGGAATCAGGGCCAGGTTTCGTCGACGGTGGTCGAAGGCAAGGAAAGCGCCGAAGAAGAAAAATTCCGCGATTACTACGCATACAGCGAGCCGATCCGCAACGTACCGTCGCACCGCGCGCTGGCGCTGTTCCGCGGCCGCAACGCGGGCGTGCTGTTCGTCAAGCTCGGATTGGGCGAAGAACAGGACGCGTTAATCCCCCACCCGTGCGAAGTCATGATCGCGCGCCATGTCGGCATCGAAAACAAAGGCCGCGCGGCGGACAAGTGGCTGTCGGACGTGTGCCGCTGGTGCTGGCGCGTAAAGGTCCAGCCGCATATCGAAACCGAACTGCTCACGCAACTGCGCGAATCCGCTGAAGCCGAAGCGATCAAGATCTTCGGTCGCAATCTGCACGACCTGCTGCTGGCCGCGCCGGCTGGCCCCAAGGCGGTAATGGGCGTCGACCCGGGCATCCGCACGGGCTGCAAGATCGCAGTGGTGGACCACACCGGCAAGCTGCTCGAAACCGCCACGATCTACCCGCACGAACCGCGCCGCGACTGGAACGGTTCGCTCGCAACGATGGCCCGTCTGGCCAAGCAGCACGGCGTGGCACTGGTTTCCATCGGCAACGGCACAGCAAGCCGCGAGACCGACAAGCTGGTGCAAGACCTCATGCGTAACGCTCCGGAGCTGAAGCTGACCAAGATCGTGGTGAGCGAGGCCGGCGCGTCGGTGTATTCAGCGTCGGAACTGGCGGCCAAGGAATTCCCGGAGCTGGATGTGTCGCTGCGTGGCGCGGTGTCGATCGCGCGTCGCCTGCAAGACCCGCTGGCCGAACTTGTGAAGATCGACCCGAAGTCGATCGGCGTCGGCCAGTATCAGCATGACGTGAACCAGCGCGAACTGGCCCGCGCGCTGGACGCCATCGTCGAGGATTGCGTCAACGCGGTCGGCGTGGATGTGAACACGGCCTCTGCCCCGCTGCTGGCGCGTGTATCGGGTCTGAACTCGATCCTCGCCAAGAACATCGTCGAATATCGTGATGCCAACGGCGCATTCACCAACCGCGACGCGCTCAAGAAAGTACCGCGCCTGGGTGACAAGACGTTCGAGCAGGCCGCCGGCTTCCTGCGCATCAATGATGGCGACAATCCGCTCGATCGCTCCTCGGTGCACCCGGAAGCTTATCCGGTGGTCAAGCGCATCCTGGACAGCATCAAGAAAGGCATCGGCGACGTGCTCGGCAACCGCGAGGCGCTGCGCGGCCTGACCGCGCGCGACTTCACCGACGAGAAGTTCGGCCTGCCGACCGTGGTCGACATCCTCTCTGAACTGGAGAAGCCCGGCCGCGACCCGCGCCCCGAGTTCAAGACGGCGACATTCCAGGACGGCGTAGAAGACATCAAGGATCTGCAGCCCGGCATGGTGCTCGAAGGCGTGGTGACGAACGTGGCAGCGTTTGGCGCGTTCATCGATATCGGCGTGCATCAGGATGGACTGGTACACGTGTCGGCGCTGTCGACCAAGTTCGTGCGCGACCCGCACGAGGTGGTCAAGCCCGGCCAGATCGTCAAGGTCAAGGTGATGGAAGTGGACGTGAAGCGCAACCGTATCGGTCTGACCATGCGCTTATCCGACGAGCCCGGCCAAGCGCCTGCGCGTACCAGCGGCGGCGATCGCCCGAGTAGTGGCGGCAATCGCCACGGCGGCCAGCAGCGTCGCGCGCCGGAACCGTCCGGCGCCATGGCGGAAGCCTTCGCCAAGCTCAAGCGCTAACGCAGATTCTGTTTAGCGGAACCCGCCCGGTTTTCAGACTCGGCGGGTTTTTTCATGGCTGGGCGCGCCCGTTACACATCCTTACGCGCATGGATATTTTCTAACACTCGCGCGTCGGCGCCACGTCTTTTCCGCCCGTTATGGAGACACAGGCACACACCGCCTGGCACCCACGAGGAGAAACTCCATGAAGACGAGCCACACCCTGATCGCTGCCCTGCTTGCTGTTGCCGGTACCGCCGCTTTCGCACAGACCACGCCGCCCGCTCCTGTGTCGCCTGTTACGCAAGTCCAGCAAGACAATCAGAAGATTCATCAGGACAACCGTGACATCCGTCACGATAACCGCGACATTCGCCACGACCGCGCCGATATCGGCAAAGACAAAGCTGCCCTGGCTGACGAACGCACCGAGCGCAATACCGCGCAACGCCGCGAAAACCGCGATCTGGCAAATGGCAACGTCAAGGGTGCCGAATACTGGAGCAAGCAACGCGCTCAAGATCAGCATCAGGTCAACGCCGACCGCCGTGACTTGCACCAGGACCGCAAGGACCTGCACGCCGACGTCAAGGATCGCAACCACGACGTACACGCCCGCAACCACGAAGTGCACAAACGCGACCGCGATGCCTCGAAGATCTAACCCGGACATCGCCTGACATCCAAACAAAACGGCCCGTGCGTCTCTCTCGCACGGGCCGTTTATTATGCAGCGATACGATCGGTCAGATCTCGACCTTCGTGCCCAACTCCACCACGCGGTTTGCAGGGATGTGGAAGAAGTCCGACGGCTTGGCGCCGTTCTGATGCATCCACGCAAACAGACGCTCGCGCCACATCGACATGCCCGGCAGCTTGGACGGCACCACCGATTCACGCGCAATAAAGAACGACGTATCCATCAGCTCGCAGCGCGTGCCAATCTGCGGTTGACCCAGTTCGAGCACACGGTACACGTCCGGCGTTTCCTTGAAGCCGTACTCCGCCTTGACGATGTAGATGCCGCTGCCCAAGTCGCGCACGGACACGCGGCGCTTGTCGTCCACGTAGGGAATATCGCGCGTGACGAAGCTGATGAAGATCACGCGCTCGTGGAGCACGCGGTTGTGCTTCAGGTTATGCAGCAACGACACCGGCACGAACTCTGTATTGCCGGTGAGGAAAACGGCCGTGCCCTCGACACGATGCGGCGGATGCGCCAGCAATCCGGCCAGGAACGGCTCGAGCGGGATGCCGTCCTCCAGGCTGCGGGCGCGCAGAAGTTTCTTGCCCTTGTACCAGGTCATCAGCAGGAAGAACACACCGGCGCCCAGCGTCAGCGGGAACCAACCGCCATCGCGGATCTTCAAGAGGTTGGCCGAGAAGAACGCCATGTCGACCACCAGGAAACACAGGCTGACAAGCGTCACCAGCACCGGATGCCAACGCCAGACTGAGCGCATCACCACTGCCGCCAGCACTGTCGTGATGACCATCGTTGTGGTCACGGCAATGCCGTAGGCGGCGGCCAGGTTGTCGGACTTTTTGAACGCCAGCACCACGCCCACCACTAGGATCAGCAGCATCCAGTTGACCATCGGCACGTAGATCTGGCCGATCTCGGCTTCCGAGGTGTAGCGAATGCGCATGCGCGGCACAAAGCCAAGCTGAATTGCTTGGCTCGTCAGCGAGAACGCGCCCGAAATCACAGCCTGCGAGGCAATGACGGTTGCCGCTGCAGCAAGCACGACCATGGGGAGTTGCAGCGCTTCTGGCACCGAACGGTAGAACGGGTTTTCGATGGTGCTCGGATCGGTCAAAAGCATCGCGCCTTGGCCGAAGTAGTTCAGCAACAGGCTCGGCGCCACGATGAAGAACCACGCCCAGCGGATCGGGCGGGCGCCGAAGTGGCCCATGTCGGCGTACAGCGCTTCAGCACCGGTCAGTACCAGGAACACCGAACCCAGCACGATGAACGCCTGCAGCGCATGGTCGTGCAGGAACGAAATCGCATACATCGGGTTGACGGCCCCGAGGATCTGCGGCGCCTTCACCAGATTCATCATGCCCAGCGCGGCCAGCGCAGCAAACCACAGCAGCATCACCGGACCGAACAGCTTGCCGACCACCGACGTGCCGCTGCGCTGGATGAGGAACAGCACTGCCAGGATCACGAGCGTGATCGGCAATACGAACGGCGACAAGGCGGGCGCGGCGATTTCAAGTCCTTCCATGGCGGAGAGGACCGAGATGGCCGGCGTAATCACCGCATCGCCGTAGAACATGCACGCACCGAAGACGCCCAGCATCATCAGCAGCGACATGCGCTTGGAATTGGTATTGGCCGTACGCAGCGACAGCGCCATCAGCGCGAGGATGCCGCCCTCGCCGTTGTTGTCGGCACGCATGACGAACAGCACGTACTTGAGCGACACCACGATCACCATCGCCCAAAACAGCATGGAGATGATGCCGAGCACCGCCCCGCTGGAAAAGGGAATGCCGTGCTCGGGGCTGAAGCACTCCTTGAGCGAATACAGCGGGCTGGTGCCGATGTCTCCGAACACCACACCCACGGCACCAATCACCATGGCGCGCAGGTTCACGTTGGTCTGGGGCGACCCTGTTGCTGTAAGAGCTTGACTCATGAACTTGGAAATCGGCCGAATTGCTGGCCGCTCAAAAAATCGTGCATTGCACAATGAGGGCGGATTGTACTCCCCGCCTCCATCACGCCAACCCCTCAAACGGGCATTCGTTGCCGCAGTGCATCACGATGCACAGCCATATTGGTAAAGCATTCTGCAAGGCTGAAAGAACGTTGCCCAGGCATGCACATCCCCGAATGAAGCACATTGTGCAGCGCCGGGCGGCCGCCATGGTGCGCTGGCAACATGTCGTGCTTGCTGTGCTGCACATAGCCGAAAGTAGGACTGCAGCCGACAGAACTTTGTAGGAAAATGCCTGACAAACCTTTATTGCAAAATAACGTTGAGTGGCTAGCACCCGGCTAGCCCAACGCTTCTGACTCGGGGACGGCCTTGCCCCACTCATCTATTCGCATCTTGGGGCGTTCCAAGCCTTCGCTGACCGCACTGATTGTGCTGCTGGTCGTGGCCGCCCTATTGTTTGCGATTCCGCGCATGATCCTGCCCTGGGCGCAATCGGCCTTCGTGCAGCAGCTCGATCCCACGGTGTGGGCCGATTACGCTGGCCCGTACGACCTGGCAGCCGCGGTGGTGGCCGCCAGCGCGATCATCATCTTCCTGCTTCGCCGCTAAGCACGACCGTCAACGCGCGAGTGCGCGAGCGCATTCCGCCACAAGCGCCGGGCCGCGATAGATCAATCCCGTATAGAGCTGTACCAACTGCGCGCCAGCGTCGACCTTCTCGCGGGCGTGCTCGCCAGCGAGGATGCCGCCCACGCCGATGATGGGCACTGCATCGCCCAGCAAGCTATGCAATGCGCGAATCACCCGCGTCGAGCCTTCACGCACCGGCTGGCCGGACAGTCCGCCCGCCTCTTCCGCATGCGCCAGGCCGGCGACGGCCTCACGACTGATTGTGGTGTTGGTCGCAATCACGCCATCCATCTTGTGGCGCAACAGCGCGTCGGCAACGTTGGCAATCTGGTCGTCATCCAGGTCCGGCGCAATCTTCAATGCCACCGGCACGTAGCGCTTATGCAGGTCTGCCAGACGCTGCTGCGCATCGCGCAGCGTACCGAGCAGGCTGTCCAGCTCGCTCGCGCCCTGCAGTTGACGCAGGTTCTTCGTGTTCGGCGATGAAATGTTGACTGTCACGTAGCTCGCATGCGGATACACACGCTCGAGGCAATGCAGGTAATCGTCGACAGCGCGCTCGATGGGCGTGTCGGCGTTCTTGCCGATGTTCAAGCCGAGCACGCCGCCTGCCTCGCGCCACTTTGACGCCTTTACGTTATTGATAAACGCATCGACACCGCCATTGTTGAAACCCATGCGATTGATGAGCGCGTTGGCCGCCGGCAAGCGGAACATGCGCGGGCGCGGGTTGCCCGGCTGCGCACGCGGCGTGACCGTGCCAACTTCAATGAAGCCGAAGCCGAGCGCGCCGAGCGCATCGATATACGCGCCATCCTTGTCCAGGCCAGCAGCCAGCCCGACTGGATTGGGAAACCTCACGCCCATCACCGTGCGCGGCTGCGGGGCTACGCGTCCGCCAATGCAGCCCGAAAGCCCCATCGCGTGTGCCCGCTTGAGTTGGTGCAGCGTGAAGTGATGCGCGTCTTCAGGATCCATCGAAAACAGCAGCGGGCGGACAAGCGGGTACAGGGCGTTGAGCACGATCAGAATCAAGAGAAGAACGCGAAGGGCCGCATTGTAAACGGCCAGCACGCCGCAATGCACCGTGCGCGCCGCTTTCGAACATGGCCGCGCACGATGTGTTTAAACATCAGTCCGCGCCTGCCTTTGCGGCCCATTAGAGGGGCAACACGCACCATCAAAATGCATGCAGCACGAGAAAGGTGTTGCATCGCCGCACGGATCTCGCTATAATTTTTTATTCGACGGACGCGGGGTGGAGCAGTCTGGCAGCTCGTCGGGCTCATAACCCGAAGGTCGCAGGTTCAAATCCTGCCCCCGCAACCAGCCAGAAAGTCGAATGCGCTTCTACGGACGCGGGGTGGAGCAGTCTGGCAGCTCGTCGGGCTCATAACCCGAAGGTCGCAGGTTCAAATCCTGCCCCCGCAACCAACCAAAGTAGAACGGCTCGCTCCAAGACCTGAGCCGAATCATGAAGCCCGCATACAGCGGGCTTTTTGTTTTTCTACGTTCCTAACGCGCCGTTTTGCGTGCAACTCAGTCGATACTCCCGGCCCACCCTGCGCCGCGCGGGGACGCTTCGCCGCGGTGATACACTGAGATATTTCACCCGCGACGATTCCCTATGAAATTCTGTTCCAACTGCGGCCAGTCAGTCGTCTCGCGCATTCCTGCCGGTGACAACCGACTGCGCGACGTTTGCGACCATTGCAATACGATTCACTATGTGAATCCACGCAACGTGGTCGGCACCGTGCCCGTTTGGAACGATCAGATCCTCCTGTGCAAGCGCGCGATCGAGCCGCGCTACGGTTTCTGGACCTTGCCCGCAGGCTTCATGGAAATCGGCGAGACGACCGCGCAGGCCGCCAACCGCGAAACACAGGAAGAAGCCGGCGCCAATGTCGAAATCGGCGAGCTGTACTCAGTGCTCAACGTGCCGCACGTGCATCAAGTGCACTTGTTCTACCTGGCCAAACTGAACGATCTGGATTTCGCGCCGGGGGAAGAAAGCCTGGAAGTCGCGCTCTTTAATGAAGCCGACATCCCCTGGGATGACCTGGCCTTCCCGACTGTCATCCACACGTTGCGTTGCTTCTTCGCCGATCGCGCGGCCGGCAAGCTGGCCGACGGCAGCTTCCGCCTCCACACGCTCGACATCTACAAGCCGATGCGCTCGGCCGCGATCGACACGCCGGCCACGACGCCGTAACACCTAACTCACGTTGTCCGCATCATGATTGCCTGGCTGGATCCGCATGATCCCTTCCCGCCGGTCGATCGCGCGCTCGGGCCAGAGTCTGAAGCGCCGGGGCTGCTGGCCGCCAGCGCAGAGTTATCGCCCCAACGGCTGCTGATCGCGTATCGGCAAGGCATTTTTCCATGGTATGCCCAGGGCCAGCCGGTGCTGTGGTGGAGCACCGACCCGCGTATGGTGCTGCGCCCCGAAGATTTTCGCGTCTCAACTACGTTTCGCAAGACACTGCGCCGCGTGCTTGACGACCCGGCTTGGGAAATCCGCATCGACCACGGCTTCCGTGAAACGATGGTCGCCTGTGCCACCACGGCCCGCCCGGGGCAACATGGCACGTGGATCACCGAAGATGTCATTCAGGCGTATACCGCGCTGCACCGCCGCGGCTATGCGCACAGCGTCGAGACGTGGCACGCCGGGCAACGCGTGGGCGGCCTGTACGGCGTGGCGCTTGGCCGCATGTTCTATGGCGAATCGATGTTCGCCCGCCGCACCGATGCTTCGAAAATCGCGCTGGCGGCGCTGTGCGCCTTCCTCGGCGGTCGGGGCGTCGCGATGATAGACTGCCAGCAGGAGACCGAGCATTTGGCGTCGCTGGGCGGTGCCCCGGTGCCGCGCGAGGCGTTTCTCGCACATGTGCGGGAGGCGGCCAACGCGCCGGCCATTGTGCCGTGGCACTTCGACAAATCGGTGCTCCGCCGGTGGACCGTGCGCAATGAGCAAGCTTAAGGAACTCCCCCTCTCGGCATTGCAGTTCTATGCCACCGCGCCTTACGCATGCAGCTATCTCGATGGCCGCTTGGCGCGCTCGCAGGTCGCCACGCCGGCGCACCTGATCAATGCAGACGTCTATTCGAAGCTCGTGCGCGCTGGCTTCCGGCGTAGCGGCATCTTCACCTACCGTCCACATTGCGACGACTGCCATGCATGTACGCCATGCCGCGTCGTCGTTGATCAATATTCACCGACGAGAGCGCAACGCCGCGCCGCCGAGCGGCATCAAGGGCTGGAAGCGTTGGTGGCACCGCTCACCTATGTCGAAGAGCACTATCAGCTCTATCTGCTGTACCAATCGGTCCGCCATGCGGGCGGTGGTATGGACCACGACAGCCGCGATCAGTACGAGCAGTTCCTGTTGCAGAGCCGGGTGAACTCGCGTTTGGTGGAGTTTCGCGAGCCGCCCGAATCGCCATCGGCGGGCAAGCTGCGCATGGTGAGCATGATCGACGTGCTGGAAGATGGGTTGTCGTCGGTCTACACGTTCTACGACCCGATCGAACAGAAGGCGAGTTACGGGACGTACAACGTCTTGTGGCAGATCGCCCAGGCGCAGGCGCTGGACCTGCCCTACGTCTATCTCGGCTACTGGATCGAACAGAGTCGGAAGATGGCCTATAAAGCGCTGTTCCAGCCGCTGGAACTGCTCGTCAATGGCGAGTGGCGGCGGTTTGAAGACGTGGTGCCACCGGCCACGGAATGATGATCAGCGGGACGTACGCTCGATTCCCACGTCGACCACACCATACGTACTGATATTGGAACTCTGGCTGTATTGATCGCGCGAAGTCGTACAACCTGCCAAGGCGCCGCCCACGCAAGCCAAACCTGCCGCCCACACTGCGGCGCGCTTCCACCAAGTCATTTTGCTCATAGGTCGATTCCTCTCAGGGCGCGGTCGAAAGCCGCTCGGCGAGCACAGTGTTGTATGCGCGGACCATCCCGGGAATCAGGAACATGTCCACCAGCACCCACAGCCCGCCGATGACGGCCAGCACCCAGCCAGCAGTGTTACCCATGTCGCGAAACGCCAACCATGTGCCGCCGATGTTGGCGATGGCCTGTGCGACGCCGCTGCCCGGCCGCTTCAGATAAAAGCGATGCGCTCCGAGGAAGCCCAGCAGAAACCACCACAGGTAAGCCACGCCCGAACTTTTCTTCTGGGCGTCGTACAACATGATTTCGCGGGCGGTCTGGTTCATGGCATGGGCTGACACGGGAATAAGCTGTCAGACACTAGCACGCATCCCGCGTTCCATGTCGCCTCTCGATTACATGCTGGCGAGCTTGGCCTCAGCCTTGTCCGTCCACAAACGCATTTCGGCCAGCAACGACGACGGCGAGAACGAGCAGCTTTCCTCACCAAACGACACCGCCATATCCAGCCGCTGCAGCAACGAACGCCGCACCTGGTCGTACGCCGGTGGCAAGGTCGCCAGCGGCGCGAGTACGGCATCGTCGCGCCACTGCTTGAGCAAGTGCGGCAGGTCGGTCGACTTTGCGTGACGATCGAGCGCGTCGCGCAATGTTTGGAGGGATTCAGCGGTGGTCATGCTCGGGCCTTCTTTTCACGGTACAGCTCGCGGAACGTTTTGCCCGCGGGGGCCGGCATATCACGTGTATCGGTCCAACCTTTGCCGATGGGCAGCGAGTGGATCAGTTTCTTGTCGCCGCCCATCCAGCGCAGCACGCGTGCGGCAACCCAGGTGCCGGCTGAGTACAGTGCCGGTCGCCGTGCCATGAAGCCCCACATGCGCAAGCCAAGGCGCTCCGATTGCGGGCGCAGTTCGCGCTCCATTTGTTTCTCGCGCAGCGTGCGCAGCAAATCCGACAACGGGATGGACGCAGGGCACACGCGGTTGCATTCGCCGCACAGCGTGGCCGCTTGCGGAAGGTCCAACGCGTTCGACAGCCCAACGTAGCTTGGCGTCAGCACGCTGCCCATCGGGCCCGGATACACCCAACCGTACGCATGACCGCCGATCTTCTGATAGACCGGGCAATGGTTCATGCACGCGCCGCATCGGATACAGCGCAGCATCTCCTGGAAGTCGCCGCCGATGAGGCCGCTGCGACCGCCGTCGACGATGACGAAATACATATGCTCCGGGCCATCCTTCTCGCCGGGCGCGCGCGGGCCTGTGAGCAGCGAGAAATAATTCGAGATCGCCTGCCCCGTGGCTGAACGCGGCAGCAGGCGCATGACGGTGGCCAGATCTTCGAGCGTCGGCAGCACCTTCTCGATGCCCGTCACGGCAACATGCACGTGCGGCATGATCGTGCACATGCCTTCGTTGCCTTCGTTCGTGACGATCGCAACGGAACCCGTCTCAGCAATGATGAAGTTGCCGCCCGTCACGCCCATGTCAGCGGACAGAAACTGGGGCCGCAGCACTTCGCGCGCCTCGCGCGTCATCTCCGGAATATCGGTCAAGCGCGGCTTGTTGTGCGTCTTAGCGAAGAGATCGGCGATCTCCTCCTTATCCTTGTGCACCACCGGCGCAATGATGTGCGACGGCGGCTCGCTGTCATTGATCTGCAGGATGTACTCGCCCAGATCGGTCTCGATGCTCTGCACGCCCATCTCGCCGAGCACCTGGTTCAGGCGCATCTCTTCGGTCACCATCGACTTGCTCTTGATGACCTTCTTGACCTCGTGCTTGCGAGCGATTTCTGCGACCAGGCGCGCGGCATCGGCGGTGGTTTCGGCAAACAACACCTTGGCGCCACGACGCGTCGCTTCTGCCTCGAACGTAGCGAGCCAGAGGTCGAGATTTTCCAGCGCGCGGTTGCGGCGCTCCTTCAGCGCTTCACGCGTGGCTGGAAAATCGATGTCCTGGATGGCCGCCGCGCGTGCGGTGACGAACTTGGTTGAGAGCTTGGTGAGGTTCTGCTGCAGGCGCTTGTCGGCGAGCTTCTGCCCGGCGCGCGCCTTGAATTCCATGCTGCGGACTTGCATGCGATTGCGTCTCCGTCGTGTTCTTGGCGTTGCGATTTACGCGTCGCCGGCAAGGACTTGCGCGATGTGCAGCACACGCGTGTGCGTGTCGCCCGTACGGCGCAGCCGGCCTTCGATGTTGAGCATGCAGCCCACATCACCGAGCACCACGGCATCGGCGCCGCTGGCCTTGATGTTGGCGCATTTTTCATCCGCGATGGCGGTGGAGATATCGCCATACTTGATCGAGAACGTGCCGCCGAAACCGCAGCACGCTTCGCATGCGGGCATCTCGGTCAACTGCACACCCGGCAGTTTGCCGAGCAGCTCCCGCGGCTGCGCTTTCACGCCCAACTCGCGCAGGCCAGAGCACGAATCGTGGTACGTCACGTGGCCGTGAAATTCGGAATCGAGCGCCTCGACACGCGCCACATTGACGAGAAAGTCGGTTAACTCATACACACGCGGCGCCAGGCGCTCGTAGCGGCCTGCGAGCTCCGGATCGTCTCGAAAGAGATCGGCGTAGCCCTTGCGGATCATGCCGCCGCACGACCCAGACGGGATGACGACGTAATCGAACTGTTCGAATTCCTTGAGCGTTTTCTCCGCCAGATCGCGCGCCAGTGGCCGATCGCCGGAGTTGTAGGCGGGCTGGCCGCAACAGGTCTGCGCGGGCGGCACAACGACGTCGTAGCCGGCCTTTTCCAGCAGCTTGAGCACCGAAAACCCGATGTCGGGCCGCATCAGATCAATGAGGCAAGTGACGAACAAACCTACGCGCATGGGAGTCTCTTGTGTTCTGCGGGAAGCTGCCATTATGCGCCCGCTGCCCTGTCCGGCGCGGCCCTCAAGGCACAGAACTTCTTCATGTCAGCGGTGAGTGCGCTTCACGAGGCCCTACCAAGCACAGCCGGTGGCCGACTGAGAAAGCCCTCGAAAATACCCGGAATCATGCGTCGGGATGGTGCGAATTTTCACATTGTGGGATAGAATTTTGCATCGCATCCGCAACCCACTGCACCCATGGCAGAAGCAGATAAGGACCCCGGCAAGACGTCCATCCAGGTCATCGAACGCATGATGATGCTGCTCGACGCGCTTGCCGATCACGCCGATCCGGTCAGCCTGAAAGCGCTGTCCGCCAGCACCGGCCTGCATCCCTCCACCGCGCACCGCATCCTCAACGACATGGTGGCTTGCCGCTTCGTCGACCGCTCCGACCCGGGCAGTTACCGTCTCGGCATGCGTTTGCTGGAACTCGGCAACCTCGTCAAGGCACGCCTCTCGGTGCGTGAAGCGGCCCTCGCGCCGATGCGCGCCCTGCATCGCCTGACCGGCCAAACCGTCAACCTCTCGGTGCGCCAGGGCGATGAGATCGTCTACATCGAGCGCGCATATTCGGAGCGATCAGGCATGCAAGTAGTGCGTGCTATCGGTGGCCGCGCGCCGCTGCATTTGACTTCGGTTGGCAAGCTGTTCCTGGCTGCAGACGAACTCGGCCGTGTGCGGGCCTATGCCACGCGTACCGGTTTGTCTGGTCACACTCGCACCTCGATCACGGACTTGCCCAAGCTCGAACGCGAACTCAACTGGGTGCGCACCAACGGCTACGCACGCGACAACGAAGAGTTGGAACTCGGCGTACGCTGCATCGCTGCCGGTATTTATGACGATTCGCGGCGGCTGGTAGCAGGTCTGTCGTTGTCTGCACCGGCAGACCGCTTGCAGGACAGCTGGCTCGACAATCTCAAGGACACCGCGCTACAGATTTCCAAAGGCATGGGTTACACGTACGACGAGGACGCCGTTCGCGCAGAGTGAGCCGCCGGTTTAGCCAACAAAAAAAGCGCGTTCGATGACGCGCTTTTTTTGTTGGGTGACGCCGAGGCTCAAGCGCCGTGCTGCTCCGATGCCAGCACGGTTGTGGGCTGCGTCGACACAGGTACATTCCGCAACGGCGCAGCAGCTTGCGTGGCCGGCTCGATGTGCGGATTGCGCTCCAGCCAATTGCGCACGCGTGTGGCGTCCGCAAAGCGCGTGAGATTGCCGGCCGAATCCAGGAACACCATCACGACGTTGCGGCCGTGCACGTTGGCCTGCATCACGAGGCAGCGGCCCGCTTCGTTGATGAAACCGGTCTTCTGCAGACCGATATCCCATTCGCCGCCACGCACCAGACGGTTGGTGTTGACGTAGTGCAGCGTGCGGCCGTTGGCGTTGACCGTATGTTCAGGCGTGGTCGTGAATTGGCGAATGGTCGGCACCTTGTAGGCAGCCATCACGATCTTGGCCAGATCCTGTGCGCTCGACACGTTGCTGCTCGATAGGCCGTTCGAATCGACATAGTGCGTGTCGTTCATGCCCAGCTCGTGCGCCTTGCGGTTCATGGCGGCAACGAATGCCGGACGACCACCCGGATAGTTACGGCCCAGCGCTGAGGCTGCGCGGTTTTCCGACGACATCAGCGCCAGCAGCAGCAGATCTTCACGCGTGAGCATCGTGCCGAAGCGCAGACGCGAGCCGGTGTTGCGCTCGTAGTCGCGATCTTCATCGGTGATTTCAAGCAGCTCGTCCATCGGTTGATGAGCGTCGGTCACGACCAGCGCAGTCATCAGCTTCGTGATCGAGGCAATCGGCAGCACGGCCGACGAATTCTTCTGGAACAGCACTTCGCCGTTGTTCTGGTCCATCACCAGCGCGACGGAGGAACGCAGCGCCAACGCGTCGGGCGTCGAGCGCAGACCCATCGCCTCGCCAAGCGTCGGCGACGCCGGCACAAAGGCTGCGCGCACCGGACGTGCACCGCGCTCGACCATGATCACACGGCGCTTGCCTTTGACGGTGACGACCTTGCGGACTTTGGTGGACGCGACGTCATCGCTGCTCGCAGCCGCGACTTTGGCGCTGGCCTTGCGATTGACGACGGTCTTGCCCGTGGATTTGACTTTGGCTTTCTTGCTGGCGACGGGCTTTTTGTCGGTCGTGGCGGCGTTGGCCACGGTAGCGACGGAGACGGCAGCGAGCGCGACGGTCATCAGCGAAACAAAGCCGAGACGTCGAAAAAATGAGGAAACAGACCGTGACATGGTTCGATCACCCGCGCGTGAGATGGCGCAAGTGTAGGCAAAAACAAAATTCTTAGCAAGATGAAGGACTTAGCTCACGGCCTTAAAGTTTGACCTCTGGAGCCTTATCATTCGGTCATCATTTCGACGCAATTGTCTGCTGTGGCAAAGTTCCAATCGCGAAGAAAGTTGCTTAAGCCGCACATGATGTGCGGTGCGGAATCAGCAACGGACGCTGAAGGTACCCCGTGAGTTCCGTCGCACATGCCGACAATCACGGTTTACAACCAGCCCCAACACTTCCTCACAACACGCGCGCGTCATACGCAGAGTCGCAGATCAAAGTCTAACGATGGATCGGTCGTATCTGTTGACATAATTCGACGACTTTTCACCGCCAATTCTCGCTTTGCGCGAAGATGTGCGCTGTAGCGTGCAGGCTGCGGCGCGATGACGACGTCAGTCGAGGAAGCGAGTGAAGTCGGAGAGAGGTGCACGTTCGGTGACGAGGGTGTTCTCGATGGCTGCAGGATTCGCGTAGCCCATCGACATGCCGCAGACGACCATTTCGTCATCGGTCAACCGCAGATGCTCGGCGATGATCCGATGGAACTGGGTGAAAGCAGCCTGTGGACACGTATCGATGCCGCGAGCACGCGCACCCACCATCACGGCTTCCAGAAACATGCCGTAATCCAGCCAGCTGCCCTGCTCCATCACCCGGTCGATCGTGAAGATGATGCCGACCGGCGCATCGAAGAAGCGGAAGTTGCGCGCGTGCTGCGCGTGCATGCGCTCCTTGTCGGCGCGCTCGATGCCGAGCAAGCCATAGAGATCCCAGCCGACCTTGCGGCGCCGACTTTGGTACGGATCAATCCATGTGCGCGGGTAGTACGGATACTCCTCGCGATGCAGCGTATCGGCCTCCGGGTGTTCATACGCCGCCAACACGGATTCGGACAAGCGCGCCTTCGATTCGCCCGTCAGCACATACACCTTCCATGGCTGCGTGTTGCTGCCTGACGGCGCACGGCGCGCCACATCAAGGATCGCTTCGATATCTTCACGCGCCACCGGCGTAGGCAGGAACGCGCGAACAGACCGACGCGACGTGATGGCCTGATCGACAAGTTCGACTTCTGCGGAGGTGGGCCGTCGGTCGGTCATGGCGATGCGCAAAATCTCAAGCAGTGACATTGGAGACAAGCGGCTCGAGCACGGCACGCAGTGCATCCGGCAGCGCCACCGGCCGACGCGTTTCGCGGTCAACGTAGACATGCACGAAATGGCCCTGCGCTGCGGCCTCTTGCGCGTCGCCGCGGAACAGGCCTACCTCATAGCGCACGCTCGTATTGCCCAGGCGCGCAACGCGCAGGCCCGCCACCACAGGGTCTGGAAACGACAACGGCGCGAAGTAGTTACATTGGGTCTCGATGACGAGGCCGATGGTGTCGCTGCGCTCGGGGTTCAGCACGCCCTGCTCGATCAGGTAGGCGTTCACCACGGTGTCGAAGTAGCTGTAATAGACGACGTTGTTGACGTGGCCGTAGACGTCGTTGTCCATCCAGCGCGTGGTGATGGTTTGGAAGTGGCGATAGTCGTCGCGCGTCTGGCGTGGCGTGCTCATGGGCAGCGGGCAGGTGGCCGTGGAAAGTGATCAGGATACGCCAGCCGCTGAGCCTCGGTCACTTGCGGATGACGAGCGCCACACCGCACGCGGCAATCACCATGCCCAACGCAGCGAGCGGCGGAAATCGCTCGCCAAACAGCGCCCACGCCATCACGGCGGTCGTCGGCGGTGTGAGATACAGGAGCGACGTCACCTTGGTGGCCGCGCCTTGGCGGATCAGCACGAACAGCAGCGAGATCGCCCCGATCGACAGCGCCAGCACCGACCACACCAGCGAGCCGATCATCGGCAGCGTCCAATGCACCTCACGCGTCTCAAACACAAACATGAACGGCAGACACAGCAGCGCCGAGGCCCCGAACTGAATGCACGCGCCCATCCGCAGGTCGAACACCGGGCAATGGCGCTTTTGATACAGCGTGCCGACGGTGATCGACAGCAACGCGCCCACGCAAAGCGCAAGCGTCGTCACGCCGACGCCCGCCAGATGCAGCTTGTTGGCCACGACCAGACCCACGCCCGCGGTGCCGCACAGCAGCCCCGCCCATTGTCGGCGCGACACGCGCTCCCCACGTAGTGATACATACAGCGCAGTCAGAATCGGCTGCATGCCGACGATCAGCGCCGTCATGCCTGCCGGCATGCCGAGCTTGACCGCTGCCCAGACGCCCGCCAGGTAGCCCCATTGCATCAGCAAGCCGGCCACCGCGATGTGGCCGACGGCCGCCCAGTCGGTTTCGCCTGTGCCGGCGTGGCGCGGCAGCGGTACGCGCGCCAGCCAGACCAGCGGCAGCAGGCACACCAGCACGCCCACGAAGCGTAAAAACAGGAACGTGATCGGCTCGGCGTACGGCATCCCGTACTTGGCCACGATAAAGCCAGTGCTCCAGATCAGCACGAACAGCCACGGCATGGCGACAAAAAACAGAGAGCCACGCGCTGAGGCTGGCGCGACGGAAGACACTTGGGTCATGCGGAAAGCGGAAGAGAGGTCGATGCGCCAGCGGCCTCGTCGCGTGCTGCCCAGCGCTGTGCGTGGCGGGCAGCCAGCGCGATGGTCTGCGCGTGGACGGCCACGGTATCGTCGATATTGTTGCCGTAGCCGCCCGCCATGGTAACGGCAACCGGTATGCGCCGTTGATACCCGAAATCGAAGACTTCCTGGTCGCGCCGGGCCAAGCCATGCAGCGTCAGCTTGAGCCGGCCGAGCCGATCGCCCTCATGCGGATCCGCGCCGGCCAGATAGATGATCAATTGCGGCTTGAAGCGCCCGGCCAGGATGTCGAGTGCGCCGGTCAACGCTTGCAAATAGTCCTCGTCGCCACAGCCATCGTGCAGGCCGATGTCGAGATCCGACGCTTCCTTGCGGAACGGATAGTTCTTCTCGCCGTGCAGCGACAAGGTGAAAACGGTGGCGTCATCGCGCAAGATCGACGCCGTGCCGTTGCCCTGATGTACATCCAGATCAATGATGGCGACCGGAAAATCCGCCGGCGTCCTGCCTGATTGGCGCTGCATCCAGCGCGAGGCAATGGCTGCGTCATTAAATACACAGAATCCGCCGCCCTTGTCCGCGTAGGCGTGGTGCGTCCCGCCCGCCAGGTTGACGGCGATCCCGTCCGCCAGCGCGGCCTCGCTCGCGGCCATCGTCGCGCCGGCCGACCGGCGGCTGCGCTCCACCATTTCCGACGACCAGGGAAACCCGATCTCGCGCTGGCGCGCCGGGTCAAGCCGACCGGCGCTTACCGCCTCAACATATTCGGGCGTGTGCGCCAGCAGCAACGCGTCGTCCTCGGCGCGCGGCGCTTCATACAGAGACAGCCCCGGCACGTCGGCCAAAACCCGTGCCCGCAGGTCGCTGTATTTGCGCATCGGAAACCGATGGCCCGGCGGCAGCGGCAAAACAAAATGGTCGGTGTAGAAGGCCCGCATGTGAATAACAAATCGCAACGCAACAAAAATGGCACTCGGGCGCATCCTAACCTACGCTGCACTCGTATGTTTTTTGAGACGGAATTACCGCCGGAAGTGGTCAAATGCCTTTCTCCTGCACCACGGACGCGCATTTTTCTGCCACAAAAAATTACACCAAACGGTTGGTCGCGCAATTCCTGTGCACGAAAAATCAACGAATTCTGATTTTTGTGCGATGCACAAAGGACGCTTGACACTGGTTTGACATTCAACAACAATGAAATTGTTGCGATGCACCATCCCTAATTCATCGCGATGTCGCCTGGAAGGCCCGACGCTGACCGTCATGCTTTGTACATCTGGGCGATCTAAATTTTCATTTTGATTCCCCGACCCACCTTTGTATTTGGAGAGACAACATGCTGACTCAGGAACAGATCGCTGCGGCGCACAAGGCCAATCTGGAAACGTTCTTCGGCCTGACCAACAAGGCATTTGAAGGCGTCGAAAAGCTGGTCGAGCTGAACCTGCAAGTCGTCAAGGCTACCCTGGCCGAAAACGTCGAACACGCCAAGAAGGCACTGACCGCTAAGGATGCTCAAGAGCTGCTGTCGGTGCAAACCGCCGCTGTGCAGCCGCTGGCTGAAAAGGTTCTGGCTTACAGCCGCCACCTGTACGAAATCGCTTCGGACACGCAAACCGAATTCAGCAAGGCTGCTGAAGTGCAAATCGCTGAAAATAGCCGCAAGCTGCAAGCGCTGGTCGACAACGTGTCGAAGAACGCTCCGGCCGGTTCGGAATCGGCAGTTGCCCTGGTGAAGTCGGCTCTGTCGGCTGCCAACAACGCCTACGACTCGGTGCAGAAGGCTACCAAGCAAGCCGTGGAGCTGGCTGAAAGCAACTTCCACGCTGCTGCCAACGCTGCCAGCAAGGCAACCGCCCAAGCTTCGGCCCAAGCGCGCGCTGCTACCGGCAAGAAGTCGGCAACGACTGCTGCCTAAGCGCTAGGCTAGCGTAGTTACCCGGTTGTTCAAGCGGGCCTCCCTCGGGAGGCCCGTTTTGTTTTGGCCATCGAGCCACTCCTCCAAACACGTCGTTTGCGCGCATTTGCGCGGAACCGAAACGCACGCCCCGCGGTCCATTCCACCGTGTTCGTTAGATTGTCTCCTCGGTCCCGCTACCGAAACCTGTCCTCAGTGGTGATCAGTGGGTACCTTTAGCCCGGCTTCGGCCGGGTTTTTTATGTGCGCCTGAAACGTCTCTGCCCTTCAAATTGCGAACTTTGCAGGCGGCCAACGCTCCATTCTGTATCGCAGCCCACCGCCCCTCCCCCCTTCCCAATGTCTCGCGAATCCCTCGCCAAGCGAAGTCTGATCGTCGCGGCTGCGCTCATCCTGCTGTTAGAAGAGTGGATCTGGAACGTCATGCAGCGGGCGACTGCTCGCTTGGCGGCCCACCCCTGGGTCCAAGCGGCGGAGCGGAAGTTGGCGCAGCTGGAGCCTATCGAAGCTCTCTGCGCATTTGCCCTGCCTATGCTGGCGTTGTTGCCGTTCAAGCTGGCCGCCGTATACGTGCTGGCGCGGGGCCATCTCATTGCAGGCACCTTAGTTCTGGTCGCAGCGAAAATCGTCAGCACGGGGCTGGGTGTACGCATCTATGCCGCCGTGCGACCGCAATTGCACACGATCGCCTGGTATGCCCGCTGGGAATCCGCCTTCCTGGCTTGGAAGCAGCGCATGGTTGCCACTCTGCAGGCAACGCCGACCTGGCAAGCCCTGCAGGTACGAATTGCCGTCTGGCGTGCCCGTCGACATGGGTTGATACAACAGATATGGCGCCGCCTGATCGCAGCCCTGCGCCTGCTACGTCGGCATCGGCGTCCAGCTGATCCTCGGCACTGACGCGCCGCCACATCGCCCCCAAAAAAAGGGCCGCCCAATCGAGCGGCCCCTCCTTTTTGCCAGCCGGATTTTAGGGTGGCTCCCAAAACATGACGGTTAATTGCATTTCAACGCTTGCGAGTGGGCGGCACGTCCGTGCAAACGCCTTCGTAGATTTCTGCAGCCATCCCCACCGATTCACCCAACGTCGGATGCGGGTGGATGGTCTTGCCGATATCCACGGCATCTGCGCCCATCTCGATGGCCAAGCAAATCTCGCCGATGAGGTCGCCTGCATGTGTGCCAACGATGCCGCCACCGATGATGCGGTGGGTTTCCTCGTCGAAGATGAGCTTGGTGAAGCCCTCGTCGCGGCCGTTGGCAATCGCGCGGCCCGATGCAGCCCAGGGGAACACGCCCTTGCCGTACTTGATGCCCTGCGCCTTGCATTGGTCTTCGGTCAGGCCTGCCCAGGCTACTTCCGGATCGGTATAAGCGACCGACGGAATCTGCTTGGCGTCGAAATACGCCTTCTCGCCGTGCGCAGCTTCGGCCGCCACGTGGCCTTCGTGCACGGCCTTGTGTGCCAGCATCGGTTGACCCACGATGTCGCCGATCGCGAAGATGTGCGGCACATTCGTGCGCTGTTGCTTGTCCACTTCGATGAAGCCGCGGTCGGTCACGGCCACGCCGGCGTTTTCCGCGCCGATGCGCTTGCCGTTCGGAGCGCGGCCCACGGCCACCAGCACCGTGTCATAGCGTTGCGGCTCGGCCGGTGCAGCTTCGCCTTCAAACTTGACGTAGATGCCGTCCGGCTTGGCTTCCACTCCGACCGTCTTGGTCTTGAGCATGACCTTGTCGAAGCGGCTCTTGTTCATCTTGTCCCATACCTTGACGAGGTCGCGATCAGCGCCCTGCATCAGGCCGTCGAGCATTTCCACCACGTCGATGCGGGCGCCCAGCGTGCTGTACACCGTGGCCATTTCCAGGCCAATGATGCCGCCGCCAATGACCAGCATCTTGGCCGGCACTTCGCGCAGCTCCAGCGCGCCAGTCGAATCGACGATGCGCGGATCTTCCGGAATGAACGGCAGCTTCACGGCCTCGCTACCCGCAGCGATGATCGCCTTGGCGAAGCGGATGACCTTCTTCTCACCGGTGGTCGCTTTGCCGGCGCCATCCGTCAGCTGCACTTCCAGATGGTTCGGGTCGAGGAACGTGCCGATGCCGCGCACGACCTGTACCTTACGAGCCTTGGCCATGCCGGCCAGCCCGCCGGTCAGCTTGCCGATGACGGATTCCTTGTGCTTGCGCAGTTGGTTGATATCAACCGTGGGCTCGCTGTAGACAATGCCGTGCGCGGCCATGGCCTTGACTTCGTCCATGACTGCCGCCGTGTGGAGCAGCGCCTTCGACGGGATACACCCCACGTTCAGGCAAACGCCGCCAAGCGTGGAGAAACGCTCCACCAGCACAGTGTTCATGCCCAGGTCCGCACTGCGGAAGGCTGCCGAGTAGCCGCCCGGGCCGGAGCCGAGGACGAGCATGTCACATTCGATGTCGGCGCCGCCAGCGTGCTTCGCCGCCTGCGGCGCGGGTGCCGATGCTGCCGGTGCGGCAGCAGGCGCTGCGGCCGGAGCCGGTGCTTGAGCAGGCGCCGGAGCAGCAGCCGCGCCGGCTTCAGCCGTCGCGATTACCGTGCCCTTGCTGACCTTGTCGCCCACCTTGACCTTCACGTCGACGATCTTGCCGGCCACGTCCGACGGCACTTCCATGCTGGCCTTGTCGGATTCCAGCACGATCAGCGACTGCTCGGGCGCCACGGTATCGCCCGCCTTGATCAGCACTTCGATGACTTCCACCGCATCGAAATCGCCGATGTCCGGCACCTTGATTTCCACCACGCTCATTCCTGACTCCTTGTTCTTGTCGTCGGCACCCGGCTTCGCCCGGGCCCGCTGACGCTTTTCAATCCTGCAGACGGACTGTGTGCACCTCGATCGGGCCGCCCGAACTCTTGTCGAACTCCACGCCTGCGGACACGCCCACCCGTGCAACGTCCGCCGCCGACTTGCCCGGCATATCGAACACCGCCGACATGGCACCCAGTGCAAAGTTGCGCCCCGAACCGATGCCCCAAAAACGGTCGAACGCAAACACTTCGCGGTACGAATAGACGCCGTAGATGCCGGTTGCGTTGGCGATCAGACAGGTGATCTGTGACGACTCGTAGGGGTCGTCGTCGTCTTCCTTGGTGTTCACGAAATACTCGTCCTTGAGCTTTTCATGCACCTTGAGGAAGGTCCGGAAGACGTCGTCACGCGTGCCGAGGCGGCACTCATCTGCCAGACCCGCCAGCAGACTCCGCATGACCGGGAAGTGGGCCGTCGTGCCCGCCAGCGCGATCAGAGAATCGCCCACCTGGAAGATCTTCTGGTTCTGCTCGTAGCCACGCGCCAGGCGCGTATCGCCGAACGTCACCAGTGAATCGGCCGCAATCGCCACTTCGCCGTCTTTCTTGACCACCACGCACGTCGTCATGTCGTCCTCGCCATCAGTCCACTGACCAGTCCGCCGACCGCTGCAAACCCAACCGGGCCGGCACGCACAGGCCCGAAGCCAGATGCGTGCCGCGCCCGCGTGGGCTTACAGGCTGACGCGGCGGAAGTCCGCCAGCACGCTGGCCAGATACGCGTTGAAGCGTGCAGCCTCCGCGCCGTCGATCACGCGGTGATCGTACGACAGCGACAGCGGCAGCGTCAGGCGCGGCACGAATTGCTTGCCGTCCCAAACGGGCTTCTGATAACCACGCGACAGGCCAAGGATGGCCACTTCCGGTGCGTTGATGATCGGCGTGAAGTTCGTGCCGCCAATACCACCCAGCGACGAGATCGAGAAGCAGCCGCCCTGCATCTGGTCCGGTTTGAGCTTGCCTTCGCGGGCTGCCTTCGACAGATCGGCCATTTCCTTCGCGATGTCGATCAGGCCCTTCTTGTCCGCATCGCGGATCACCGGCACCACCAGCCCATTCGGCGTATCGGCTGCAAAACCGATGTGGAAGTACTGCTTGAAGACCAGGTTGTCGCCGTCCAGGCTCGCGTTGAACGTCGGGAATTTCTTCAGCGCGCCCACGACCGCCTTGATCACGAACGCCAGCATCGTGAACTTCACGCCGGCCTTTTCGTGGTCCTTGTTCATCTGCACGCGGAAGGCTTCCAGCTCGGTGATGTCCGCTTCGTCGTTGTTGGTGACGTGCGGAATCATGACCCAGTTGCGGTGCAGGTTTGCGCCGGAAATCTTCTTGATACGCGACAGCGGCTTGGGATCGACCGGACCGAACTTGGTGAAGTCGACCTTCGGCCATGGCAGCAGGTTCAGCTCGCCACCGCCGGCCGGTGCACCCGCGGCAGCCTTGCCCGGTGCCGCGGCCTGACCGCTCATCACACCCTTGACGTAGCGCTGCACGTCTTCCTGCGTGATGCGATTCTTCGGACCTGTACCGCCCACGAGATTCACATTGACGCCCAGCTCACGCGCGTACTTGCGCACCGAGGGGCTGGCGTGGGCCGCCTTGCCGACCGTACCGACGGTATCGGCGGTGTACGTAGCGGGCGCTGCGGCCGGAGCAGCTGCGGGCGCAGCCGCGGGGGCCGGGCTCGGTGCAGCGGCAGCCGGTGCGGCTGTGGGTGCCGGTACTGGAGCTTGCGCAGGTGCCGGCGCAGCGGCAGCACCGCCCGCACCCTCCAGCACGACGATCAGCGTGCCTTGCGACACGGCATCGCCCACCTTCACGCGGATTTCCTTGACGGTACCGGCGGCCGGCGACGGCACATCCATCGTGGCCTTGTCGGACTCAAGCGTGATCAGCGACTGCTCGGCTTCCACCTTGTCGCCCACCTTGACGCTGATCTCAATGACCGGTACGTCGGTGTAGTCGCCGATGTCCGGCACCTTCACCTCAACCGTACCGCCACCCGCAGCAGCGGGCGCTGGGGCCGGAGCTTGTGCGGCAGGTGCGGGCGTCGGCGCCGCAGCGGCCGGAGCCGGTGCGGGTGCCGCTTGAGGTGCCGGGGCGGGCGCGGCGGCAGCGCCCTGCTCTTCGAGCAGCAGCACCAGCGAGCCTTCCGACACGGTGTCACCCACCTTGATCTTCACTTCCTTGACGACGCCGCTCTTGGGCGAGGGCACGTCCATGGTCGCCTTGTCCGATTCCAGCGTAACCAGCGAATCTTCGGCGTTGACGGTATCGCCCGCCTTGACCAGCACTTCGATCACCGGGACGTCTTTGTAGTCGCCGATGTCCGGCACCTTGATTTCTACGACTTGACTCATTCTTCTGTCTCCAGAGGGTCTGGCGGCGAGAGCATCCGGCGGCGGACACGCGTTGCCCCGCAGGCTACCGCATCGTGCAGGCAAATGCACGTTGCGGGAAGTCTGTCGGGGCGGTGCCCGGCCGGACGCAACCCGCGCGCCCGGCGGCTCCGTTATACGGTCATCGGGTTGGGCTTGTTCGGATCGAGGTTGTACTTCTTCAGTGCCTCGGCCACCTTTTCGCGGGGCAGCACGCCTTCATCGGCGAGCGCCTTGAGCGACGCGACCGTCACCCAGTAGCGGTCCACCTCGAAGAAGTGGCGCAGCTTCTCGCGGGTATCCGAGCGGCCGAAGCCGTCGGTGCCCAGCACCACGTAGCGACGCGGCACAAAGGCGCGGATCTGCTCGGCGAAGGTACGAACGTAGTCGGTCGAAGCGATGACCGGACCGCGTGCGTTCTTGAGGAGCTTCTCAACGTGCGACTCGCGTTGCGGCTCGGTCGGGTTGAGCAGGTTCCAGCGTGCGATGGCGTTACCTTCGCGGGCCAGCTCGGTAAAGCTCGGGCAGCCCCACAGGTCGGATTCGACGCCCCAGTCCTTCTTGAGCAGATCGGCAGCGGCAATCACTTCACGGAAGATCGTGCCCGAACCCAGCAGTTGCACGCGCGGTGCGTTGCTGTTCTCGACGCCCTTCTTGAACTGGTACATGCCCTTGATGATGTCGCCCTCGACACCCGCCGGCATTTCGGGGTGCTCGTAGTTTTCGTTCATCACCGTCAGGTAGTAATAGACGTCTTCCTGCTCGACATACATGCGACGCAGGCCGTCTTGCATCACCACCGCCAGTTCGTACTGGAAGGTCGGGTCATACGAGATGCAGTTCGGGATGGCAGCGTGGTACACGTGCGAATGGCCGTCTTCATGCTGCAGGCCTTCGCCGTTCAGCGTGGTACGGCCAGCGGTACCGCCCAGCAGGAAGCCGCGCGAGCGCATGTCGCCAGCGGCCCAGCAGAGGTCGCCGATACGCTGGATGCCGAACATCGAGTAGTAGATGTAGAACGGGATCATCGCCACGCCATGCGTCGAATACGACGTCGCGGCGGCGATCCAGTCGCACATGGCGCCGGCTTCGTTGATGCCTTCCTGCAGCACCTGACCCGTCTGCGATTCCTTGTAGAACATCAGCTGGTCGTGATCCTGCGGCACGTACTTCTGGCCTTCCTGGTTCCAGATGCCGACCTGACGGAACAGACCTTCCATGCCGAACGTACGCGACTCATCGGGCACGATGGGCACAACGTGCTTACCGATGTTCTTGTCTTTCAGCAGGATGTTCAGAATGCGCACGAAGGCCATCGTCGTGGATACTTCGCGGCCTTCACCGGTGGCCTTGAGCAACGCGTCGAACGCAGCCAGCGCGGGAATCTGCAGCGGGTCAGCCTTCTGACGGCGAGCCGGCAGGTAGCCACCCAGGTCCATGCGAGCCTTGCGCATGTATTCGAGTTCCTTCGAGCCTTCTTCGAACTTGACGTACGGAACGTGCTCGAGCTGGTCGTCGGCAACCGGAATGTTGAAGCGATCACGCAGCTTGCGGATAGCGTCCACCGGCATCTTCTTCTGCTGGTGGGCGATGTTCATCGCTTCGCCCGCCTCACCCATGCCATAGCCCTTGATGGTCTTGGCGAGAATGACGGTCGGCTGGCCCTTGTGATTGCTCGCCGATTGGAACGCCGCGTAGATCTTGTGCGGGTCATGGCCGCCGCGGTTCAGCGCCCAGATGTCGTCGTCGGACCAATCGGCCACCATGGCCTTGAGTTCCGGCGTGTTGAAGAAGAACTCGCGCACATAAGCGCCGCTCTTCGACTTGAAGGTCTGGTATTCGCCGTCGACGCATTCCATCATGCGGCTCATCAGCAGGCCCTTCGTGTCGCGGGCAAGCAGTTGATCCCAGCGGCTGCCCCAGATGACCTTGATGACGTTCCAGCCAGCGCCGCGGAATTCCGATTCCAGCTCTTGAATGATCTTGCCGTTACCGCGCACCGGACCGTCCAGGCGCTGCAGGTTGCAGTTGATCACGAAGACGAGGTTGTCCAGCTTTTCACGGCCGGCCATGCCGATTGCGCCCAGCGATTCCGGCTCGTCGGTTTCGCCATCGCCCAGGAACGCCCAGACCTTGCGGTTTTCCCAGTTCTGGATCAGACCGCGGCTGGCCAGGTACTTGGTGAAGCGCGCCTGGTAGATCGCCATGATCGGGCCCAGGCCCATCGACACGGTCGGGAATTGCCAGAAATCCGGCATCAGCCAGGGGTGCGGGTACGACGAGATGCCCTTGCCGTCCACTTCCTGGCGGAAGCTGTCGAGTTGCTCCTCGCTCAGACGGCCCAGCAGGAAGGCGCGCGAATACACGCCCGGCGCCGAGTGGCCCTGCACGAAGACCATGTCGCCGCCGTGCTTGTCCGACGGGGCGTGCCAGAAGTGGTTGTAGCCGACGTCATACAGCGTGGCCGCCGAAGCGAACGACGAGATGTGGCCGCCGACGTTGGTGTCCTTGTTCGCGCGCAGCACCATCGCCATGGCGTTCCAGCGCGTATACGAGCGAATGCGGTGCTCAATTTCCTGGTTGCCAGGAATGCGGTCCTGGTTCTCGACCGGGATCGTATTGATATAGGGGGTTTCTGCGTGCAGCGGAGACGTCACGCCGTTGATGCGTGCGTATTCGATCTGCTTGTCGAGGAGGAACGCCGCGCGTTGCGGGCCTTCCGCGCCGATGACGCCTTGCAGCGCCTCCAGCCATTCCTTGGTTTCCTGGGGATCAGCGTCGCTGGCGCTCGTGGCACCCAGGACTTGTTCTGGTACGGCCGACATGGCGGTCTCCTTGGTAGCAGTAACGGTAGTTGCGTCTCTTGTGAGGCACCCCACTGCCGCGCGCGTCCGCACGCACGCAGGGAGCCACCCCGACTTTTGCGCTGATTCTATGGGCACCCGCAAACGCAGCACAAGCGGAATTTTCAAATTGCGATATGGTTTTTTATAATGTGGAATATTGCCGCAACGCAAAACAAATCACTTTTGACATTGCGGCGCAGCATTTTCCGAGCGAACGAGACAGCTCACCAATCGGTTTCCCCAAGCGACCCGCAAGTTGATTGCCGTTACACTTGGTTTTGCGCAGTTGCACAGATGCCCACTCCTTTACCTCCGCAGAATTCCGGCGTTCGTCCGCCCATCATGCTTGCCCCCTCCCACGCTTCGCAGGACCCGGCCGCCAAGCCCGAGCCGTCAACGCCTGCTGCGCCTGCGCCCATTTCCGTGAACGCGTCTGAATTGCCTTCAGACGAAATCGTGCGCCCGAACATGCCCCGCCGCCTGTGGCTGACGCGCCTGGGGCGGCTATGGACGACCAACTGGTTCATGTTCATCCCGCTGGTGGCAATCGTCCTGTTTGCCGGCGCGATGATTTTCATCCTGTATCAATTGCACGCTACCGAGGTGCAGCAGCAGCGCGATGCCCTCTACCGAGATGCCGCCTGGGCCGAGCAGAAGGTGCGCCTGTCGCTGCAAAGCAATCAGGATCAAGTGGCCGCCCTGGCGCGCGATATCGGTGCCGCGCAACTTGACCCAAGTGCCTACCGCGATGCGGCCCGCCAGCTCTTGCGTGAGAACCCTGAACTCGTCTTCATCAACTGGCTCGATGCCACGCGCCGCCCGCGCTGGGCGTTCCCGTCCACTTCCGAATTCACCGCACGCGTGCGCGAAACGCGCGACCATCCGCTCGAACCCGAAATCCAATCCGCCTACGACGCTGCCCGTGAGACGCAGCGCGCCGTCTACTCCCGCCCCATCCAGAACGAGCGCGGCGAGAGCTTCATGCTCATGGAAGTGCCGATCGTGCGGGACAACGAGTTCCTCGGCACGGTGGGCGCCATGTATTCGGTCACGGGCATCCTCACGCAGCTGCTGCCGGGCGAGTTGACCGACCGCTATCGGTTCTCGCTGGTCGACAAGAACAACGTGATCCGCGCGAGCACGTCGTTGCGGCCGGTGCCCAAGGCCGCCGCGTCGTATGAAGTGCTGCTGGATCCGCCGGGGCATTCGCTGTCGTTGCGTGCCGAGGCGTATCCGGCACCGTCCAACCTTCCCAATAACATGCTGATGTGGCTGGTGGCCGGCCTGTCGTGCTTCGTGATCTGGAGCCTGTGGAGCGTGTGGCGCCACACCAGCCGCCGCTCCGAAGCGCAACGCGCATTGCTGGCGGAAACATCATTCCGCCGCGCCATGGAGAACTCCATGGTGATCGGCATGCGCTCGCTCGATCTCAACGGCCGCATCACCTATGTGAACCCCGCGTTCTGCCGCATGATCGGGTGGACGGAAGCGGAACTGGTCGGCCGCATGCCGCCGTTCCCGTATTGGCCGCCCAACGAGATTGGCGAGATGCAGAAGCACATCGAGCTGACCCTGCGCGGCAAGGCGCCTGCCAACGGCATGGAATTGCGCATGATGCGCCGCGACGGCACGAGCTTCTATGCGCGGATGTACGTCTCGCCGCTCATCGACGCACGCGGCCGGCACACGGGGTGGATGAGTTCCATCACGGACATCACCGAGCCCAAGCGCGCCCGCGAAGACCTGGCTGCCGCGCACGACCGCTTCACCACGGTGCTGGAGAGCCTGGACGCGGCCGTGTCCGTGCTCTCGACCGACAAGGCCGAGCTGCTGTTCGCCAACCGCTACTACCGCCAGCTTTTCGGCTGGGAGGCGTTCGGCCACCTGCAGCTCTCCGGCAACGACGTCAACACGGAAGACGTTTCCAGCGATGCGCTCGACTTGGTGGACGCCTATGCCGGCCTGCCCGCCTCCGAACTGACACCGCACGCGGCGGACGCGCGAGAAATCTACGTGCCATCGATGCAGAAGTGGTTTGAAGTTCGGCGCCGCTACATCCAGTGGGTCGACGGCCACCTCGCGCAGATGCAGATCGCCACCGACATCACCGTGCGCAAGGCCGCTGAAGAAATGACCCGCCAGCACGAAGAACGCATCCAGTTCACCAGCCGTCTGACGACGATGGGAGAGATGGCCTCGTCGCTGGCACACGAACTGAACCAGCCGCTGGCAGCCATCAACAACTACTGCATGGGTGCGGTCGGCCGCCTGAAGTCCGGGCGCAGCACCCCGGAAGAGTTGATCCCGGTGCTGGAAAAGACCTCCGCCCAGGCCGTGCGTGCCGGCACCATCATCCAGCGCATCCGGGGCTTTGTGAAACGCAGTCAGCCGCAGCGGCGCGAATCCGACCTGCGCGACATCGTCGCCGACGCCGTAGGCCTGGCCGAACTGGAGGCCACTCGGCGCGGCATCACCATCCTCACGCGCCTGCCGGGCGACCTGCCGCATCTGTACGTCGATCCGGTGCTCATCGAGCAGGTGCTCGTCAACCTGCTCAAGAACGCCGCCGAAGCCATGGCCGCCCACCCGCGCCTGCGCGCCGCCAGCGTCCTTCGCCTGCACGCCAACCTGATCAACGACCCGGAAAATTCCGTGCTGATCGAGGTGATCGACCAAGGCCCGGGCGTGGACGACAGCACCAAGGAGCGGCTGTTCGAGCCGTTCTTCAGCACCAAATCCGACGGCATGGGGATGGGGCTGAATATCTGCCGCTCCATCATAGAATCCCACCTGGGCAGACTCTGGGTAGAAAACAACGCCGATGGCATCGGCTGTACGTTTAAAATCATCCTGCCGCTGAATCCGCTGTAATCGTTTTTAAAACATAGAACGTAGACCGAGGACTCCTCCATGAGCACAACGCCCGCCGCAGTTGCGCCGCGCAACGAAACCGTGTTCGTCGTCGATGACGATGAAGCCATGCGTGACTCGTTGACGTGGCTGCTCGAAGGCAACGGCTACACCGTCCGCACCTACCGCAGTGCCGAAGAATTCCTGGTCGACGACAAACGTGGCGAAGGCGTCGGCTGTCTGATCCTCGACGTACGCATGCAAGGCATGAGCGGCCCCGAGCTGCAAGACCGCCTGCTGGCCGAGAACAGCCGCATGCCGATCGTTTTCGTCACGGGCCACGGCGACGTGCCAATGGCCGTGTCGACCATGAAGAAAGGCGCGGTCGACTTCATTGAAAAGCCGTTCGACGAATCCGAACTGCGCGAGCTGGTTGAGCGCATGCTCAGCAAGGCCCGCAGTGAAGACTCGGTCGCGCGCGAGCAAAAGGCCGCCAAGGACCTGCTCGGCCGCCTGACCACGCGTGAGCAGCAGGTCCTGGAGCGCATCGTCGCCGGCCGCCTGAACAAGCAGATCGCCGACGATCTGGGCATTTCCATCAAGACGGTGGAAGCGCACCGCGCCAACATCATGGAAAAGCTCAACGTGAACACCGTGGCGGACCTGCTGCGCCTGGCCCTGTCGCGCAACGCCTGAATCGGCTGCAGGAAAACCCAAGCGATCATCCGGGCGGCCGGAAGGGAGGCGGCGATTTATAATCGCGGTTTGCCCTCTCCCTCCTCCGCCCAGCCATGACCGCCCAACTCATTGACGGCAACGCGCTTGCCAAACAACTCCGCGCCGAGGCCGCACAACGCGCCGCCGCCCTGACCGCGCGCGGCCACCAACCCGGCCTGGCCGTCATCCTCGTCGGCGAAGACCCGGCCAGCCAGGTCTATGTGCGCAACAAGATCAAGGCGTGCGAGGACAACGGCTTCCTGTCCAGCTTCGACCGCTACCCTGCTGACCTGTCCGAAGCCGACCTGCTCGGCCGCATCGACGCGCTGAACCGCGACCCGCGCATCCACGGCATCCTGGTCCAACTGCCGCTGCCCAAACACATCGACAGCCACAAGGTGCTCGAAGCCATCGCGCCCGAGAAGGACGTGGACGGTTTCCACGTGGCCAATGCCGGTGCCCTGATGACCGGCGCCCCGCTGTTCCGCCCCTGCACGCCGTACGGTTGCATGAAGATGCTGGAATCGATCAACTACCCGGTGCGCGGCGCCAATGCGGTGGTGGTCGGTGCCTCGAACATCGTCGGCAAGCCGATGGCGATGCTGCTGCTGCAAGCCGGCGCCACCATCACGATCTGCAACAGCAAGACGCGCGACCTGGCCGCGCACACGCGTGAGGCCGACATCATCGTGGCCGCCGTGGGCCGCCGCAACATCATCACTGCCGACATGGTCAAGCCGGGCGCCGTCGTCATCGACGTGGGCATGAACCGCGACGATGCTGGCAAGCTGTGTGGCGACGTCGACTTTGCCGGCGTCAAGGAAGTCGCTGGCTATATCACGCCCGTGCCGGGCGGTGTCGGTCCGATGACGATCACCATGCTGCTGATCAATACCCTGGAAGCCGCCGAGCGCGCTGCTGAAGGAGCCGCGCTGGCGGCGTAAGCTTCACCTTGATCCAGTTGGAAACGGAAAAAGCGTCCCCACCTCTTGGATCGGACGCTTTTTTTGTCCCCCGAATTTCTCTACCGAGCCTGCCATGACCGACATTTCGCCCAAGGTTGCCACCCCGGCCAACAATCCGCTGCTCGATTTTTCTGGTCTGCCGCGCTTTGCGGACATCCGCCCCGAACACATCACGCCGGCCGTCGACGTGCTGCTTGAGCGTGCTGCATCGGCGGTCGCGCAGGTCAAAGACCCCGCCACGCCTGTGAGCTGGAACACCGTCGTCACCGCACTGGAGGACGCGACCGAGCCGCTGGGCCGCGCCTGGGGCATCGTCAGCCACCTGAGCGCCGTCGCCGACACGCCGGAGCTGCGTGAAGCCCATGCCGCCAATCTGCCGCGCGTGACAGAGTTCTGGTCGGGGCTGGGCCAGGATCTGGAACTGTTCGAGAAGTACAAGGCGATTGCCGACAGCGCGGAATACGCCACGCTGTCGCCTGCGCGCAAGAAGCTGCTTGAGAACGAGTTGCGCGGCTTCCGCCTGGGCGGCGCGGAATTGCCCGAAGACCAGAAACCGCGTTTTGCCGCCATTCAGGAACAGCAGGCGCAACTGACCAAGGCCTTCAGCGACCACGTCCTGGATGCGACCAACGCCTACGCGCTCGTCATCGACGATGAAGCGCGCCTCGCCGGCCTGCCCGACGACGCCAAGCAGGCGGCACAGGAAGCGGCACGCCGCGACAATCCGGACGCGACCGGCTGGAAGTTCTCGCTGCATTTCCCGTCGTACTTCCCGGTGCTGCAATACGCAGACGATCGCGCGCTGCGCCGCACACTGTACGAAGCCAACGTCACGCGCGCATCCGAACTTGGCGCCCAGTACGGCGGCGGCAAGGCCGAATGGGACAACACCGCCAACATGGCTGAACAGCTCACGCTGCGCACCGAAGAAGCGCACATGCTGGGCTATCGCAATTTTGGCGAGGTGTCGCTCGTGCCGAAGATGGCCGATTCGCCCGAAGACGTGCTGCGCTTCCTGGGTGAACTGGCCGACCGTGCCCGCCCGTTTGCCGAGAAGGATTGGGAAGAGCTGCAGGCCTTTGCCAAAACCACGCTCGGCATCGACAAGCTCGAACCGTGGGACATGGCCTACGCCTCGGAAAAACTGCGCGAGGCACGCTACGCATTCTCCGAGCAGGAGGTGAAGCAGTATTTCCCAGAACCCGCGGTACTGGACGGCCTGTTCAATGTTGTGCAGACGTTGTTCTCGGTGAAAATTCAGCCGGAGGCGGCCGAGGTATGGCACCCCGACGTACGCTTCTTTCGCGTCGAATCTGCCCAGGGCGAGTTGCTCGCACAGTTCTACATCGACCTGTACGCGCGCGAAGGCAAGCGTGGCGGTGCGTGGATGGACGACGCGCGCGGTCGCAAGCTGCTGGGCGAAGCAGGCGTGCAAACCCCGGTGGCTTACCTCACGTGCAACTTCTCCGGCCCGGTCGGCAACAAGCCCGCGCTGTTCACCCACGACGAGGTCATCACCCTCTTCCACGAGTTTGGTCACGGCCTGCACCACATGCTCACGCAGGTGGATGAGCTGGGCGTGTCGGGCATCAACGGCGTGGAATGGGATGCGGTGGAGCTGCCGTCGCAGTTCATGGAGAACTTCTGCTGGGAATGGGAAGTGCTCTCGCGCATGACGCGTCATGTGAATTCCGGCGAGCCGCTGCCGCGCAAGCTGTACGACAGCATGCTGGCCGCGAAGAATTTCCAGAACGGCATGGCGACGCTGCGCCAGATCGTGTTCTCGACGTTCGACATGCACCTGCATACAGACTTCGACCCCAAGGGCACGACGTCGGTGCTGGAGCTGTCGCGCCAGATCAACAATCGCTTCCACGTGGTGCCGCAGGCCGAGCTGTCGCGCTGGCCGAACACGTTCAGCCACATCTTTGCGGGTGGCTATGCGGCGGGTTACTACAGCTACAAGTGGGCCGAGGTGCTATCGGCAGATGCCTATGCGGCGTTTGAAGAAGCCAGCAAGCTGGGCGGCTCGGTGCTCGATGCGGAAACCGGCGCACGCTATCGCCGTGAAGTGCTGGCCGTGGGTGGCAGCCGCCCGGCCATCGAATCGTTTACGGCCTTCCGCGGTCGCGCCCCTAGCATCGATGCACTGCTGCGTCATGGCGGCATGATGGCGGAAGCCGCGTAACGGACTGCTGCGCCAGCCATGACAACGCCGCTTCGTGCCAACGCCGAAGCGGCGTTTTTCATTCGAGCCCGCTGCGCTTGATGGCACAATATCGCACCCCTGAACGGCGCCGAACTGTGCGCCGTCGCCATTTGCAAGGACCGAGCCCTCATGCGTGTCGCCACCTGGAACGTTAACTCCCTGAAGGTCCGCCTACCGCACGTGCTGCAATGGCTGGGCGAGCGCGAAGCCGACGCCACCCCCATCGATCTGCTCTGCCTGCAGGAACTGAAGCTACCCGATGACCGTTACCCCCTGGCCGAGCTGGACGCCGCCGGCTATGCCTCGTTGTTCACGGGTCAGAAGACGTACAACGGTGTCGCCATCCTCGCGCGCAAGGCGTCGGTGCCTGAAGGCCGCGATGTGGTGAAGAACATCCCTGGTTTTGCCGACGAGCAGCAGCGCATCGTTGCCGCCACGTACGACGTCGACGGCGGCCCGGTGCGCGTGATTTCTGCCTACATTCCGAACGGGCAGGCGCTCGACTCCGACAAATTCGTCTACAAGCTGCGCTGGCTGGAGGCACTGCAGGCCTGGCTGACGAGCGAGATGGCGGCAAACCCGCGACTGATGCTGCTGGGCGATTTCAACATCGCTCCCGAAGACCGCGATGTGCACGACCCCAAAAAGTGGGAGGGTCAGAACCTGGTGTCGCCTGAAGAGCGGGCGGCGTTTCGAGCGATGCAAGGCGCTGGGCTCGTCGATGCGTTTCGCATGTTTGAGCAGGAAGACAAACTGTTCTCGTGGTGGGATTACCGCATGTTCGGCTTCAAGCGCAACGCCGGCCTGCGGATCGACCACATCATGCTTTCGCCTGAACTCGCCAAGCTGTGCGAGTCGTGCCATATCGACCGCGTGCCGCGCACGTGGGAGCAGCCATCAGACCACACGCCCGTGGTCGCTGCCTTGCGTCGCGCATAAGGAGCGCCCCGCATGGCTTCTGCCTTCAAGCACCGCAATCTCCCGCATCTCCTGCTGCGCGCCCGTGAGACCTTCATGGCGCGCTTTCGGCCGATCCTGCGCGAGCACGGCATTACCGAGCAGCAATGGCGCGTGCTGCGTACGCTCAACGATACCGGCGACATGGAGCCCAACCAGCTCGCCGATGCATGCCTGATCCTGAGCCCAAGCCTGACGCGCATGCTGGCTGCGATGGAACAGTCCGAGATGATCGTGCGGACAAAGTCGTCGGTGGACCAGCGCCGGCAGGTGATTTCGCTCACCCCCAAGAGCCGCCAGTTCCTGGCCGATGTGGAGCCGCAAGTGGATGCGGAATACGCACGCATCGAAGCGCAGTTGGGTCGCGCACGCCTCGACGCGCTCTACACCACCATCGACGAGTCGATCCACGTCATGGAAACCCATACGCCGATGGGGCGTTTCACAGGCGACGAATAACGCCCGTCAATACACGCTGCCCGCCAGTTGCGCCTTGGCAGCGTCCTCCCCCTTGAACGCCCGCGCCAACTGTTCGGCGCTGCGCGCCAGCAACGTGACATCCGTCCCGACCGCAACGAAGGTCGCTCCGAGCGACAGGTAATGCTTCGCCTGCGCCTGATCCGCAGACAGAATGCCCGCCGCCTTGCCGGACGCGACGATGCGTTGAATTGCGCCGTCGATCGTCTTGCGGACTTCTGGATGCCCCGGTGCGCCCAGGTGCCCCATGGATGCCGCCAGATCGCCAGGGCCAATGAAGACGCCGTCGACGCCTTGCACGGCAAGAATCGCGTCGAGATGCTCCAGGCTCTCTGCCGTTTCGACCTGAATCAGCGTGCACATCTGAGCGTCGGCCTGGTGGAGGTAATCGTCTACGCGGTTCCAGCGCGATGCGCGAGCCAGCGCGCTGCCAACGCCACGAATACCGTTCGGTGGATAGCGCATGGCTTCCACCGCCGCACGCGCCTCGTCGGCGTTCTGGACCATCGGCACGAGCAGCGTCTGCGCGCCGATATCCAGCAGGCGCTTGATCTCGACCGGATCGTTCCAGGCAGGCCGCACGATGGGATGCGACGCGTATGGTGCAACCGCCTGCAATTGCGCGAGTGTCGATTGCAGTTGATTGGGTGCGTGCTCGTTGTCGATCAGCAACCAGTCGAACCCGGCACCCGCCACAATCTCTGCCGGGTACGGATGCGTCATTGCGAGCCACAGGCCGATCTGCGGCCGGCGCTCGGCCAGCGCGCGCTTGAAGCTGTTCACCGGGAGTTGCATCGCGAGGGCATCCTTTGAGCGTTAGACGGTTAGACGGTCAGACGAAATGGCAGGCAATGCTGCCAAGCGGACCATAATCGCAATGGAATGTATCACCGGGCCGGGCTGGCACCGGCCGCGTGAACGATCCGCCAAGAATGACCTGCCCCGGCTCCAGCGCGACGCCGTGCGGCGCCAGCTTGTTGGCCAGCCAGACGACACCGTTGGCCGGGTGGTTCAGCACGCCGGCTGCCACGCCTGTCTCTTCGATGACGGCGTTGCGCGAAAAGATGGCACTGACCCAGCGCAGGTCCACATCGCGCATGCGGATGGGCCGGCCGCCCGTCACGACGCCAGCGTTCGCAGCGTTGTCGGCAATCGTGTCGAACACCTTGCGCGGGCGCCCGCTGTCGGGATCGATCGATTGCGAGCGCGCGTCGATGATCTCGAGCGCCGGTATCACGTGGTCCACCGCGTCGTACACATCGAACAGCGTCACCTCCGGCCCTTCCAGCCGCTTGCCGAGCACAAAGGCAAGCTCCACTTCCACACGCGGCACGATGAAGCGGCTGGTGGGAATCTCGCTACCCTCGGCAAAGAACATGTCGTCGAGCAGCGCGCCGTAGTCCGGCTCGTCGATCTGTGAAGACTGCTGCATAGCGCGTGACGTCAAGCCGATCTTGTGGCCCTTCAGGCGTCGCCCTCCCGCCAGCTTCATCGCGACCCATTCGCGCTGGATGGCGTAGGCGTCATCGATGGTGATGTCGGGGTGCTCAAGCGAAACCTGCCGGATCTGTTTGCGGTCGATCTCGGCCTGGTGCAAGCGGCGCGCGATCGTCTGGATGGTCGTGGTGTCGAGCATGCGTCAAGCCTTGGGAAAACGCGCGTGGATGTTGTTGTGCTTATAGCTGCCGCCCTCGTCAAACTCGGTCAGCTCCATCGACAGCGCTAGATAACGGCGCCCGAAGGCCTCGGTAAAATGTACCTTGACTGCCTCGAACAGCGCATCGCCGGCGGCCTTCTTGACCTCGGGAGTACGGCCCGCTGCAATCTTGAGCGTGACATGAACGAAGGCGTCATCCTCTTTGCCGTCGGCCACGCGGTAGTCGGTCAGCTTCATGGCGCGCGATCGGATCCCGCCGGTCGGAAACACGCCGTTCTGCGCCATCAGCGTCTCGTTCATCGCCAGCAGCAATTCCGGAATGCGGGCGTCGTCGCCCAGGTTGTCGGTGTATTCGACGATGACATGCGGCATGTCGATCTCCTCAGGCTTCAACTTGCTCACGTCCGGGCAACGGGAAGATCGCGTTGATCTGGCCCGTGCCGGAGCTGGCGAAATATTCGGTGATGACCTCGACGCCCCTGTCATAGGCGTCCCAGCCAAGCAGGCCGAGCAGCATGGCTGTGTCGTGCATGCCGCCCTCGCCTTCACACAGCGATGCGTACTCGGGCAGCATCGCGCAGAAGGTCTTCCAGTCGCCCTGCTTCCACAGCTCGACCACGCGCAGGTCGACCTGCTTGAAAAACTCGCGGCTGATCTGGTGAATGGATTCTTCGGAGCTTCCGTTGTCGTTGAAACGGTGCGAGAGCGATCCGCTGGCAAGAAATGCGACGTTGCTGTCGCTGGCCTCGATGGCTTCAAGCAGCGCGGCGCCAAAGCGGCGGCTTTCTTCCAGTGTGTGCCACGCGCACCAGCCCGCGATCGACACGACCTTGAAGTCCTGGTCGCTGTTCATGTACCGCATCGGCACCAGCGTGCCGTACTCAAGCTCAAGGCTGTCGATTTCGTGCGCACGCGTGAACACACCGCGCGCCGATGCCGTCTCCGCAATCAATCGACCAAGCGCCGGGTTGCCCGGATACGCGTACCGCATGTCCTTAATGAAATGCGGCAGCTCGTTGCTCGTGTAGACACCTTCGAAGCGCGCATTGCAATTGACGTGATAGCCGGCGTTAACCAGCCAGTGCACGTCGGACACGACGATGGTGTCCACGCCCAGGTCACGGCAACGCTGTCCGATGATGCGGTGGCCCTCGATGGCCGCCTCACGGCAGCCATGGTGCTTGCCCGGCAGCTCCGACAGGTACATCGACGGCACGTGGGTAATCTTCGCGGCCAAGGCCAGCTTGCCCATGGTGTCTCCTTCCGCCCTTGTTGTGTGGTGTGACCGGCGGCGCGTCAAACGCCCCAGCGCGGGATATGGTGGCTGCCCATCGAGATACAGACGTTCTTGATTTCGGCAAACACCTCCAGACTGTACTCGCCGCCCTCACGCCCCGTACCGGACGCTTTGACACCGCCGAAAGGCTGGCGCAGATCGCGCACGTTCTGGCTATTGACGAACACCATGCCGGCTTCGATACCGCGCGCCACGCGGTGCACCTTACCCACATCCTGCGTCCAGATGTACGAGGCCAGACCGTATTCCACGTCATTGGCGAGTTTCAGGCCATCGGCCTCGTCCTTGAACGGGATCAGGCAAGCCACCGGGCCAAAGATTTCTTCCTGCGCCACCCGCATGCGGTTGTCGACGTTGGCCAGCACCGTGGGCGCCACGAAGTTGCCGTTCTGCAGGTGGCCGGGCAGGCCAGCGGGTTTCTCCGCGCCGCCGGCCAGAATCTTCGCGCCTTCCTGTTCGCCCAGGCGGATGTAGCCGGTGACCTTCTCCCAATGCGCGCGCGTGATCATTGAGCCGACATGGGTAGTCTCATCCGCCGGATCGCCCACCACAAGTCGCTTGGCACGCTCGGCAAACTTGCGTACGAAATCGTCGTAGACGCTCTCTTGCACGAAGATGCGCGAACCGGCCGTGCAGCGCTCGCCGTTGATCGAGAAGATGGTGAAGAGCGACGCATCCAGCGCGCGATCCAGGTCCGCATCGTCGAAGACCAGCACGGGCGATTTACCGCCCAGCTCCATCGAGAATTTCTTCAGGCCGGCGCGCTCCATGATGCGCTTGCCGGTCGTCGTACCGCCGGTGAAGGACACCACGCGCACATCGGGATGACGCACCAGCGCATCGCCAGCCGTTGCGCCATAGCCTTGCACCACGTTCAGCACGCCGGGCGGAATGCCGGCTTCCAGTGCCAGCCGGCCAAGCTGGTCCGCTGTCAGCGGCGACAGCTCCGACATCTTCAGCACGGCCGTATTGCCCAGCGCCAGGCACGGCGCGACCTTCCAGGTGGCCGTCATGAACGGCACGTTCCAAGGCGAGATCAACGCGCACACGCCCACCGGCTGATACAGCGTGTAATTCAGCATCTGATCATCCACCGGATACGTGCGGCCGTTGACCTGCGTGCACACCTCGGCGAAGAAATGGAAGTTCTCGGAAGCACGCGGAATCAGCTGCTTGCTCGTTTGCGCGATAGGCAGGCCGGTGTCCAGCGTTTCCAGCGCGGCAAGGTGCGGCACGTTCTGCTCGATCAACTCGCCCAGGCGGCGCATCAGCTTGGCGCGTTGCTTGGCCGGCGTGTTCGCCCAGGCCGGAAATGCTGCCTTGGCTGCCGCTACCGCCGCGTTGATCTCGGCTTCACCGCCTGACGCCACCTCGACGATGGCCTCGCCCGTTGCCGGGTTAGTCGTGATGAAACGCTCCACGCTGTCGACCTGACGGCCATCGATCCAATGCTTGACAGGGTCCATGTTGACGGCGCTCATGCGGGCTCCTGGTTCGGTTCTTCGGCAACGATGGTGCTCACCAGCCTGCCGATGCCTTCAATTTCTGTGATGACTTCGTCGCCGGGTTGCGTGTCGGCCAAGCCCTCCGGCGTGCCAGTCAAAATCATGTCGCCGGGGCTGAGCGTCATGAAGCTGGAGAACCACGCTATCAAGGCAGGAACGTCGAAGATCATGTCGCGCGTGTTGCCCTCTTGCGTGACTCGGCCGTTGACGGTGGTGCGTAGCGCGAGATTCATCGGGTCTGGCACATCGTCTCGGTCTACCAGCCACGGCCCGATGGGCGTGCAGGTGTCGCGGCTTTTCACGCGCAGATTCGGGCGGTAATAGTTCTCGAGATAGTCGCGGATGGCGTAGTCGTTGGCCATCGTATATCCGGCCACGTAGTCATAGGCATGCTCGCGCGGCACATTACGCACGGTCTTGCCGATGACCACGACCAACTCGCATTCGTAATGCATGAACGCAACGCCAGCGGGGCGCACGGTATGGGCGCGATGGCCGATCAGCGTATTTGGCCCTTTCAGGAAAGCGAGCGGCTCCTCGGGCGCTTTGAAGGCCAGCTCCTTGGCGTGGTCGGCGTAGTTCAGGCCCAGCGCGAAGACGGTGCGGGGTTCCACCGGCGGCAGCCAGACGCCCTCGGTTTCGCGCAAAACACGGCCGTCGGCCAGTCGCAGGCGGGTGTCGTCGCCGGGCATGGCGGTGGCGTGATGGATCGCGCCGTCATAGGCAATACGCGCGTGTTTCATCGCGAAACCTCCGATTGGCGGATCAACGTCGTCGTCAGCGTGCCAATGTGGGCGATGTCGATATCGATGCGATCCCCTGCGCGCGCCAGCGGCGGATTCTCCGGCATGCCAACGAGCAGCACATCGCCTGCTTCAAGCGTCATGAATGCCGTCACGTCGGCGAGCAGTTGGGCGACGGGCCGCACCAGCGTCGACGTGTTAGCACGCTGTTTGATCTCACCGTTGATGCGCACGGTGATATCAAGCGCATCGGCGTCGAGCACATCTTCGCGGTCGACCATCCATGGTCCCATCGGGCAAAAGCCATCGCGGCACTTGTGGCGGATCGCCGGGCGATAGTAGCTCGCATGCGGCACGGTCAGGTCGTTGACGACGGTGTAGCCGGCGATGAAATTGGCGGCCTGCAGCGCTGGCACGCCCGTGGCGGTACGACCGATCACCACTCCCAGGCAAGCACCGGCCCAAACGCCATCCACGTCTGCCGGCAGAGCAACATCGTGGTCATGGCCAATGCGCGTGTTAGCCGGCTTGAGATACAGGATGGGCGCCTTGGGCGGGGCCTGGTAAGGCGGTGCAGATAGCGCGTCGCCCAGCGCATCCAGTTCGCCACGGTAGTTCAGCAACGCGCCGACGACGGTACCTTCGACCGGCGGCAGCCAACGCAAGGAAACAGCAGGCTCTGCCGCGGATGCGAACACCCGCTCCACGACTTGCCCCTGCGGCAATATCACTCTGCCTCGCAGCATGGTGTCTCCTGCCCTCTCATATAATTAACATGTTAATCATCTGATTGGATTGCGGCCCTGTCAAGTCGGGAAACTGCGGCGCAATGAAAAAGCCGGTCACGCGGACCGGCTTTTCAGGCGGCGGACGATGTGTCCGCCATGCAGAGGCATCGGGCACGCCGATGTCTACGAGGGCAATCGATCAGACTCAGGCCACGGCAATATGCGCGCGCTTGACCACGACCGGTTGCGGCAAATCATCTAATCCATGAGATCGCTGCACGCCGTCTGCAATGAGTACGCGGGCGGCATCCTGGATCCGCTCTTGGCCAGCCTCGAAGGCTGCCTGAAGCGACAACACCTGATCACCTTCCAGGCCTTCCCAAAGCGCCTCACGCGTTGCCACGCAAGTCACCTTTTCACCGTCGACCAGTGCGTCGAACAGCAGGCCTTCGTTGTTGATGTCGTACGCCTCTTTCTTTTCGAACTTGATTTCCATCGTCAAAGCCCTCCGATTGCAATGGACAACAACGCACACGCTGTTGCGTGGAAACTTTGCGGGGGGGCCGGCAAGGTTTCGTCAGACATCGTGTCTGGCTGCATAAATCATTTTAACCACAGCTTGCGATGCACGTGCGAGCGTCATTTGTAGCATCGCAGCCGTTGAATGGTGGCTTGACGCCGCTATCCCAGGCGGCATCAGGCCTCGCGCGCCCCTTCGTCGCAGCTATGCTTTTTTGTCAGGGCCGCGCGCTTGCCAATTTGAGCAAAGCGGAAGCCACACGCAAGGCGCGTGCCGGACGAGCAGCCAAAGTGTGCCTGCCAATGCAACCACATGGTTTGCGACATGTCGATGTCAGCGCGGAATGCGTTGGAACCCTCGCCAAAAAGCGCGCGGGTTGAACGCAATACATCGACGTTGTAATAGTTGCGCGCCGACTGAGGGGAAAACCACTCACACCCCTCAGTCGGCGATTCGAACGACAATGTTTGACCGCGTCGCAGCCATGTCGTCAGGGAATGGATGCGCCCTTCTTGGTCAGAGCACGGTTTCGGAAACCGGCGCAGCGCCATGTTCCGACGTGTGCAGCAGCGAACGACGACGCGCATACCCGAAGTACACCAGCAAGCCGATCGCAACCCACACCACAAAGGCGATCCAGGTAACGGCCTGCAGGTGGCCCATCAGGAACAGGCACATGCCGATGGCCAGCAGCGGCACCACCGGCACGCCGGGGCAACGGAAGCCACGATGCAAGTCCGGACGCGTGCGACGCAGCACCAACACGGCAACGGCGATCAGCGAGAACGCCGCCAGCGTGCCAATGTTGATCAGTTCTGCCAACACATTCAGCGGCACGAATGCAGCGATCACAGCGAAGACGATGCCCACCACCCAGGTGTTCAGAAACGGCGTCGCATAGCGCGGATGGATGTGCGACAAGCGCTTGGGCAGTAGCCCGTCGCGCGACATGGCGAAGATGATGCGGGTCTGGCCATACGCCATCACCAGAATCACGGTCGTCATGCCGATGATGGCACCCAGATCGACAAAGCCCGCCACCCAGCCTTCACCGGCCATCTGCAACGCCAGCGACACGGGGTGATCCACGCCCGCAAACTTCGCGAACGGCACGATGCCCGTCATGATGGCGGCCACCAGCACATAGAGAATCGTGCAGACCGCCAGCGAGCCAATGATGCCGATCGGCAAGTCGCGCTTGGGATTGCGCACCTCTTCGGCCGCGGACGTCACCGCATCGAAACCGATGAAGGCGAAGAACACGATGGCCGCCGCGCCGAACACGCCTTCCATGCCGAACGGCATAAACGGCTGCCAGTTGGCGGGCTGCACATGGCGCACGCCCACGACGATAAACAGCAGCACCACCGTCACCTTGATTGCGACCATGATGTTGTTGGCGCGCGCCGATTCGCGAATGCCGAACGACAGCAGCGTCGTGATCAGCAGCATGATCACCAGCGCCGGCAGGTTGAACAGCGTCTGCACGCCCGGAATTGCACCCGGTGCAGCGGTAAGCGCCACAGGCAGATGAAGGCCGAAGCCAGACAGCAGCGATTGGAAATAGCCGGACCAACCCACCGAAACAGCGGATGTGGCCAAGCCATATTCGAGCATCAGATCCCAGCCGATGATCCAGGCGACCAGCTCGCCCATCGTGGCGTAGGCATATGTATAGATGGAGCCCGACACGGGAATGGTCGAGGCGAATTCGGCGTAGCACAGCGCGGCAAACCCGCAGGCGAGCGCTGCGACGATGAAGGACAACGTTAGCGCCGGTCCTGCGGTCAGCGCGCCAGTGCCGGTAAGCACGAAGATGCCGGTGCCGATGATGGCGCCGACGCCCAGGAACGTCAGGTCCAGGGGCCCGAGGACTTTCTTCAGGCCGGTATTGCTGTGACCCGTGCGGATCATGTGATCCACGTTTTTGGTACGAAACAAACTCATTGACTGCGTCTCCTGTCTGCGTGCTGCCGAATGTGACGGCATGCACTGTCGCGCACGTGTGGTGCGCGGCGGCGGATTATGCAAAAAAGCGGGCATTCTACCCGCTGGCGACATTCCGCCCTTCTATCGCCGTCATGCAGACAGGAAAATAGGACAATTCGTATCCGATTGCCGGCTCGGCCGGTTCAATCTCAGTCAGTGCGGGCCAGGTCTTCGGCAAACAGCGGTTGCTGGCGCGCATGCGCATCCGACTCATATAGCCGCACGCCCACGCCGAGCAGTCGCACGGGAATGCCGCGGCGTTCAAACCCCTGAGCCAGCAGCTTGGAGAACACCGGCAAGGACACCTGGGGCGAGATGCATTCCACTGTCGTGCCACGAAAATCGGCAAAACGCAGCTTGACGTAGGTTTTGTGGATCATGTTGCCTGCGCGGGCACGCTCGACGCGGGCGGCAAGCTGCTCGACGAGGACAATCAATTCGCGCTGGCAATCATCAAGTGTGCGCAGATCGGTGGCGTAGGTTTCTTCCACACTGACCGACTTGCGGACTTGCGAGGGTTGCACCTGCCGATGATCGATGCCGCGGCAAAGGTCGTGCAGCCGGAAACCGAATACGCCGAAATGCTGCTGTAAGCGGTCGGTGCCCCAGGCGCGCAAGTCGCCGCAGGTTTCCGCACCCAGGCGGCGCAGCTTGGCAGCGGTCACCTTGCCGACGCCGAACAGGCGGTCGACGGGCAGCTCCGCAACAAACGCATCGATCTGCTCCGGCCGCACGACGAACAGGCCATCGGGCTTGTTCCAGTCACTGGCGATCTTGGCAATGAACTTGTTGGGCGCAACGCCCGCCGACACGGTAATGCCGATTTCTTCGCGCACGCGGCGGCGGATGTCTTCTGCGATGCGCGTGCCGCTGCCCGCAAGCATGGGGCTGTCGCTCACATCCAGGTACGCTTCGTCCAGCGAGAGCGGCTCCACCAGGGGCGTATAGCTGTGATAGATGGCGAAGATCTGGCGCGCGACCTGGCGGTACTTTTCCATGGACGGCGGCACGATCAGCAAGTCCGGGCAGCGCTTGACGGCCTGCGCCATGGGCATCGCCGAATGGATACCGAACTTGCGCGCCTCGTAGTTGCACGTTGCGACCACGCCGCGCCGCTCCGGCCGCCCACCCACGGCCAGCGGCTTGCCAACTAGGCGCGGATCGTCGCGCATTTCGATGGCAGCGTAAAAACAATCGCAGTCGCAGTGGATGATCTTTCGCACGGCACAAGGCCAGAACCGGCCGCGGGAAGCCGCGTCGGTGTCGGGCTTGCTCGTTCAGGAGGAACGCAAGCGTATCAGCTTCCGCCGGCTGCGCACGCAACGCCGCGCAACAATGCATTTCGCCGATATTGCAACGCAACATCGGCGAATGAGGGACCGGGAAAAAGCGGCTTAGCGGCCGATATCGTGCGAGACAGCGCCGAGTTCGTCGTTCAGCGCGTGCTGCTCGTCGCCAGACAAGCCGCCGCGATGCTGGCTGGCCATGTCGTTGGCTTCCTGGCGGATGCGGCGCAGGCGGTCGCGCAGGCCGTCAGCGCGGTACGGATCGATGTAGCCCTGCGATTGGCGAACGTCGATACGGTGGAATTCTTCCGCAAGACGGCCCTGTACCTGATCAAAGCGCGCACGCGGGTCCACCGGTGCCGCGACGGGGACGGGCTCACGCACCACCACCGTGCGCGTTGGCTGCGGTGGCGCCACGACACAACCGGCCATGGAGGCCGCTAGTACAGCGCACAGGGTCAGACGCGGAAGAATCGACATGATTGGGCTCGTATTGTCGTTGTAGAAACGCGCAGTCGCGCGAGAACTGGCGCTATCTTACGAACCGCTTCACGCAAAGCTGTGACGATTGGTAACAGCAGATTACTTCCGCGACAGCTCCGGTGGTTCGACCGGCGGCGGGGGTTCATCGGGCGATGGCAGATCGGGGGGAATTCCCGGCGGCGAAGGCTCGTCGGGCGGGGGAACGGTATGTGCGGGCAGCACGCAATTGACGGACATGGTTTCCCTCCGGGCAAAACGCATTGACAATCTAGTACGCGATTCCCATGCCAACAAGTCACTCCACCCAACCTATGCACGACCTGCCAACCGCTCGCTTTCAGGATCGCACGCTCATCCGCATCGGCGACTCGCGTGCTGACGGCTCCATGCTGCTGCTCGCGCCGGAAGCCGGCGGCCGGCTGGTGCGCTGGCGCCATCGCGGCGAAGACATCCTCTTCTGGCCCGAACCGGCCGATTGGACAAATCCAGCCAAAGTGCGTGGCGGCAATCCGCTGCTCTTTCCCTTCATCGGCCGGCATTTTGTGGAGGGCAAAGTCGGCCGCTGGCGCGACGCGCGCGGGCAACTTCATGAGCTCCCGCAACACGGCTTTGCACGCGACCTGCCGTTCGAAATGGAAGATGCAAGCGACGCACACATCGTCTTACTGCTGCGCGACAGCCCCCAGACGCACCAAGGCTATCCATTCGCCTTCGAATTTCGCGTGACGTACCGGCTGATTGACGACGGGCTGGAGGCGACCTTCTCCGTCAAGCATCTGGACGAAGGCGACGCGCATGCGCCCATGCCCTTCTACGCCGGCCATCATTTCTACCTGGCGCTACCGCATGCACTGCGCGGCGCGACCGAATTGTTGATGCCGTCAGCGAGGCTGTCACGCCAACTGCCCGATGGCAGCCTCGACAGACCCGAGCCGGGGCGCGGGACCTACCAGCTAGACGACCCAGCCCTGCAAGACCGATATCACTTGCTCGATGACGCCGGCGCAGCCACGCTGGTCATTCCGCCGCATGCGGAAGCGCCGCTCGGGCGGCGTATTCGCTTCGAGGTGGACGGCGCGCCGGTGCCCTGGCACGCCATCACCACCTGGACAGAAAACGCCACGTCGGACTTCTACTGCGTCGAACCATGGATGGGCTTGCCGAATGCGATCCACCACGGCGAAGGCCTGCACCTGCTCGCCCCTGGCGAGACCCGGCAGGCGACCTGCCGGCTGCGGATCGCACGGTAGCCAACGCGGTCAGGCCTTCTCGTAGGCCTGCACTGCGTCCATGACACGCGCCGAGTACACCAACGCTGCCCCGGCATTGAGCGAAATCGCTACGCTCAGCGCGTCGGCAATCTCCTCATGGGTTGCGCCATGCTTGATCGCCTCGGCGGTGTGCACGGTGATACAGCCATCGCAACGTGTGGTCACTGCCACGGCCAGCGCGATCAGTTCGCGCGTCTTTGCATCCAGACTGCCCGTCGTCGCAGCCGACAGCGTCTTGTAGCCCTTGACCGTATCCGGCGTGATTTGACCGATCTCGCCAATGCGACCCAGCAATTCCTTCCGATACTCGACCCAGTTCAGCATGATGTGCTCCGGTGGTGTGGCGCTGGCCCGATGCCGCGCCGTTGGAAAGAGTATTGTCTTTATGCTCGATCCATTGAATACTTAATTCAGGCAATTTTTGTCGCAATCGTCTCAATGGACGCACTCAGCCAATTCATTCAACTCACCCGGCCGCAGGCGAGCCTCGATTTGCGGTGCCTGTTCCAAGGGCCCTTCTCGATCCCCCACGATCCGGAGCCAAATGGCCAAGTACTGTTCCATCTCGTGCTGTCGGGCAGTTGCGTGGTCGACACGGGTGGTCACACGCTTACGCTGCGGGAAGGCGATTTCGTCCTCTTCCCGCGCGGCGCGGCCCACACGATTCACAACACCGGCGCTGCGGATGCGCCCGCCCGCAAGCCTCGCACATCGCACGACGGTATGTTGCCGCTCCGCCAAACCGGCCGCGGTGCCGCCGAGGTCGACCTCCTCTGCGGCCGCTTCACTCACGAAGCGGGTTCGACCACGCTGCTGGTCCGTACGCTGCCCGATCCACTGCACGTGTCATTGATTGCTAGTGCGTCGTTTCCGGCGCTGCAAGCACTCATTGGACTGATGCGCGACGAAGCCGAAACACGCGCACCTGGCGCGCTGGCGATTGTCACCTCGCTCAGCCAAGCGTTGCTGACGATGGCACTGCGCGTGTACGGCCAGCGCGAAAACGCCAGCTCCGGCACGCTGACGCTGCTGTCGGACGCGCGCCTCGGCCCATCGATACAGGCGATGCTTAGCGCGCCGGAACGCGCATGGACCATCGACGCCCTCGCCGATCTGGCGGCCATGTCGCGCGCCACCTATGCGCGGCACTTCAAGGCGCGCGCCGACATGACGGTGTGGGACTTTCTCACGCGTGTGCGCATGACGCTGGCCTGCGACGCATTGGTCCATACGCAGCTCAGTGCGGGCGAAATCGGCGCGCGCGTCGGTTATCAATCCGAAGCGGCGTTCGGCAAGGCGTTCAAGCAGCAACTGGGAGTGACGCCAGCGCGGTATCGGCGGGCGACGGGTTGATTGTCCGCCATCGCTAGCGCTCGGGCTTGCGGCGAGTGCGCGTGCTCGCGGTGCTTTGCGACACGTTGGGCTGGCGTGCCGGGCGCGTTCCCGTGGCCACCCATTCGCCGTAGAAATCGATCTTGCCGTCGATCAACGCAAGCGAGCGCGTCCACTCTGCAATCGTCTGCGCGACCTGCGCGCGATGCGCAACCAGCAACGCATGCCGAGCTTTCAAGGTGCTGCGGCCCTCGCACACCAGCGCCGTGTATTCGCGCATCTGCGCGACCGACATCCCCGTGTTGCGCAGACGCTCCATCAACTCAAGCCAGTTGACGTGCTGCTCGGTATAAACACGTCGCCCCTTTGCATCGCGTGCAACACCAGGAATCAACCCCTGCGCCTCATACCAACGAATCGTATGAATGCTGCGGCCCGTGCGTTCAGCCAAGGCACCGATCAGCAAACGAGCCGGGTCGCGCTCAGCCATGGGACTCAGTGGAGACGTCCACCGGAGTACCAAGGGCTCGGTTGACGAGATCAGTGTCGAAGTATTCGATCAGCTCGTGCATCTTGCCCTCTTGCATGTGGATGACGAAACAGTACTGATTGTTATAGGCAACGCCATCGCGCGTCGTGTTGCGGCCTTGCGCTTCTACAACCACGGTATCGCCATCGGCTGTGAAGCGGTGGGCAACCGTCGTAATGCGACCAAGCTTCGCTCGCAGCGGAGCGAACAGCTCATCCAGCACCGTCTGCTTGCCTGCATAACGTCGCGACCACTGCGTCGTGCCAGTGCAAACCCAGCTGAAATCATCCGCCATGAGATCAACGAAGGGCTTGGCGTTGCTCACAGCCAGTTCGGCAAAAGCGGCTTGCAGGATCTGCTTGTTCTCGAGGGCGTTCATGGGAGTCTCCTAGTGTGAACGCTCTGATTACAGGTGCTAGAGCGCACTCTAGCGCAAGGACTTTCTTTGCCGCAGCCATGCGGAGCACCATCACACGGCGCCCGATCGAACTGCGAGCGAACTACTAGTCATGGGCGCTAGGCCTCTGTTATACTTTCAGGCTTCGGGGCGTAGCGCAGCCTGGTAGCGTACCTGCATGGGGTGCAGGTGGTCGGAGGTTCAAATCCTCTCGCCCCGACCAAAACAAAAGCCCGCGTAACGGATCACGTTACGCGGGCTTTTCTATTTCTCCGCGCAGCGCGGCTGGGGCCGAATATTTGACAGTGTCCAATATTCGGGTGCTCTGATCCGTCACCCACCTTGCCGCAAATCCTCTAATCCACACCCGCCTCGCGCTCGTACGAGTCGCACGGGTAGGCGCTCGTCCGCAGCCCACAAAGCGACCAGACACGTGCTCCCATTGGTAGACGCGCTCTACCCCGTCCAGCTTGAAGCGCTACACTCATCCGCGACATAGCGGAGATCTGTTGGCCGCATAGAACGACAAGATCAAATTGAGGGAAGAGTGGAAGTCCTCGAATACGGCCCACACGCGTGGTACCTGCTCAGAGACGGGCAGCAGCTGTACCTCGACGTGAACTGCAATCACAGCTTTGCGTACTACAGCTTCACGATGCAGCTCAACAGCGACGAGGCTGCGAAGTATCGGCGCCGAGGCGGCCCCTACCTGGACGAACTGGCGCACGCCATTCAGTACTCAGCGCCCGGCGTCTCGGGTAGCCGATCAATCTACACGGACAGGTTGGCAGCCCCTGAGATCACCGCCGAAGTAAACAACGCAATCAAGCTATGGCTCGCACGCGGGTAGTTGTTGGCGCTTGGCTTGCCGCCGTCACCGCTCATTTTTTGACGTACACGCTGTCAGCCCAGCCCGAAGCAGCAGAGTGGTACGCCTCACTCCCGAGCTACCGAGCGGGGATGTTCGGTCTTACTCGATTGCCGCTGTGGCTGGCAGGCCTGTGCGTACTGTGGCCTTGGCGAGCTGGATTCGTCGGCAGCGCTGACCGAGCATGAGCTCCGGCTGAAGGCGGGCATCTAGGTGCCTCCCGCTCCACGTCTGCATTGTCTACGTTGACGCGTAGCATCCAGCCCACGATACTGTATAAACATACAGTACTCGTACCATGCCCTACCCCCTCCGCATCGAATACCCCGCGCTCAGCACCGAGCAACTGAAGGCCATCGGCGACCGCTATGGTCACGACCCCGTCGTGCGGCGGCTGGTGATGGAAGTGCAGGCCCTGCGCAACCTCGTCTATCGCGTGCACCAGGTCGCCGAGGCCGCCGGCCCGGGCGGCCGGACAGACGGGTTCGGCATTGCCGTCGCAGCGCTGCACGAAGAGCTGGCGGCGGAGACTTGGTTTCACGAGCACGTTGCAGAGATAGAGGCACGACGCGCGTCCCGCCCGGCCGAGCCCTCCCCCCATGAGCGCCGGGCGATGCGCAACGCTCGCAAATGGTGACGGTGCGCCCATGTCGAACCCTATCCGCGAGCGCTTCCCAGCGCTTACCCTTGCCGAGCTCCACAAACTGGCCGAAGAGCACCGCGACAACGAAACCGTCATGCGGCTGCTTTGGGAGATCCGCGCGCTGCACGTCGTCGGGTACCACGCTTGGCGCGTAGAAACAGAAGAGTATTTTGTCTACCCGGACAACCCGCTCGGCGCTGCGGTGTTAGCCCTGCGGGCAGCGCTGCAACAAGAGAACTGGCTGTCCGAGATGATCGTCAAGGTCAGAGGGGAGCGACCGCCAGCCGACCGGAGGTGACCGCCTGTAATACACGGCCGGCAGCTACCCCTTCCTGGTGGTTTGGTTTCTGTTCCGTTCGCCGATAATGAAAATACGCAGAATGCTCAATGGCCCGTACTTTTGCGTCTTCTGCGTTTTATGACGCTTCCTTTCGAGGGGGGAGCGCCACGCCCGCGTCGTGTGCAGGGCGTTTTTTTTCGGTTCACAGCAAACGTTTACGCAATTGAGCGAGTCGATAGCCCTTCGGAGCGCCTTCTAATACGCGCCCGTGCTGATGCGGGTTTACCGGCGCGTCTTCACACCACCGCGCACAGTATCATCGGACCACCCCACCCCAAGGGTGCGCCCCCATGTGCTACTCCGCCCAAATCGAAGCCGACTATCGACGGTTCGTACACGAGTACGGCGCCATCATGTCGCTCGACGATTTCACGCGGATGGTGATGGAGTACTTCGCCAACCCGAAGATGCGCGTGCCGAGGGCGATGACCGCGCATTTTCTCGAATCGCCCGAGACCGACGAAGAAAAGAAGATCGCCGAAGTCATCCGCGCGCGCATGGCCGCAGACGAAATCGCGCTGCTGCAGGAGCTGGCCAAGCAGACCGAACGGTTGGAGAAAGCCCAACAGGCCCTCGCCGCCAAGGCCACCAAGAAAGCTGCTGAAGACGTCCGCATCGCCACCAACAAGATCGAGGCGGCCAAGGGCAAGCTCGAAGAGATCAAGAGCACCGAGCTCAAGCCGCGCGACTCGCGCATCTACCCCGGCTGGTACGCGCCCGTGATGGTCATGGAGAACGGTCGGCGTGTCGTCAAACCGATGCGCTACCAGTGCCGCCCCGCCGGCAGACCGGCCTTCTACGACGAGCAGTATCCCGGCACCTACAACGCCCGCCGAGATAACCTGCGCGGCTTCTGGAAAGGCCAGTACGGCCACACGCACGGCCTTGTCCTGGTCGACGCGTTCTATGAATACGTGACCCAGCCGGACGGCACAAACGCCATCCTCGAATTCCGCCCCGATCCGCCGCAGACGCTGCTCGTCGCTTGCGTGTGGTCACACTGGCGCGCGACCAAGCCAGGCGAAAAGGATCTGCTGTCGTTCGCCATCATCACCGACGACCCGCCGCCGGAGATTGCCGCGGCCGGGCACGACCGCTGCCCGATTCCGATCAAGCCGGAGAACATTGATGCGTGGTTGAATCCGGACCCACACCATCTAGACCAGATGGATACGATTCTTGAAGACAAGGCGCGTCGGTACTACGACCACAAACTCGCGCCATAGCCGCGTCAGCAGCTACGTTCGGACGGATAGTCGCCGACCAATTGAGATGCATACCGCACTTCAATATGCCAGTTTGCGTTTATGCGCAAACTGGCATATTCTGCAAACACCATGAAACTTGATCCATCAGAATTTCGAACCCCGGGGCAGTACATTCAGGCCCTCCTAGACGCGCGCGGGTGGTCCAAACGTGTTCTGGCTGTCATTCTCGGGGTAGATGACAGCAGCATTAACCGGCTTGCGTCTGACAAAAGATCCGTCGACGCCGCAACGGCCATCTTGCTGGAGGAGATCTTTGAGGTTCCGGCGGAGCACTTCCTTGATCTTCAGAAATCGTTTGATCTTGCGACAGCAAGAATCTCCGCCAGACCCGATCCGAGCCGCGCCACCCGCGCAAAGCTATTCGGGGGATTGCCGGTGGCAGAAATGATCAAGCGCGGCTGGCTGGAAGCCGACGATCCGCGGGATACCCGGTCTGTCGAACTGGCGCTGGCAAAGTTTTTCAAGGCGGAATCACCGGACGCCATCGAGGTACTGCCACATGCGGCTAAGAAAACCCTCGTCCATGGCGACCCCACTCCGGCACAGATCGCCTGGCTATACCGCGTGCGTGATATCGCCAGTGAGATGCTGGCACCGAAGTACACGCCTCAACTGGGCAAACAAGCAATATCCAAGCTGTCGACCCTTCTAGCAGCGGCCGAAGAGGCCCGGAAGGTTCCGAAGATTCTCACAGAATGTGGAATCCGGTTCGTGCTTGTTGAATCCCTGACGTCCGCCAAGATCGACGGCGCATGCATGTGGCTTAACGAACATTCTCCCGTCATTGGCATGACCTTGCGGCATGACCGACTGGATAATTTTTGGTTCGTGCTGCGCCACGAACTGGAGCACGTTATTCAGGGGCACGGGCGTGATGCAATCATCCTTGATACGGAATTAGAAGGCGAGCGCGCCGGGACCGGGCAAGCCATCAGCGAAGAAGAGCAAATTGCAAATGCTGCCGCGTCGGATTTCTGCGTGCCCAAAAAGAAAATGGACGCATTCGTCCAACGCAAAGCCCCCTTCTTCGCTGAACGTGATCTGCTCGGCTTCGCCAAGACGATCAATGTACATCCCGGTCTGATTGCCGGTCAGCTTCAGCATCGCACGGGACGGTACGATCGGTTCCGAGCCCATTTGGTGAAAATTCGAGCGATCGTTGCCCCTAGCGCGGTCGTTGATGGATGGGGCGATGTCGCCCCGGTTGGCCTTTGAGAGGTGTTGCTGTGACTAAGATTGTGGAAATGCAGTACATGATTCGCCTGTACAAGGAAACGACCGGCGAGCAAGAAGTTGACATGAAGAAGGTTGCCAAATTCGCGAATCAACGCGGCTGGCCGCTACCCAAACCAAAAGACCCGTTCGACATGCTTGCACGAGAGTTTACGCAGGCCGCCCGACAAGAATTCCGCCGTGACGCAAAGACGGGAAAGCCATATCGCGCAAACCACGCCCTACCTGTCACCCAGGGCGGAGTTCAGCTCACTCTATGGATTGATATTGATGAAGCGCCGCGCCATCAAATGCACAAGTCACTGATCAATCGTCGAGAGCAAATGGTTGGCGATGGCCTCCAGCTTTCTCTGGATATGGATCATTGGAACAGCATCCACGAAAACGAAGAGCCGATTGTGATTCCGATGGACCTCACCGATGACATCGAGTGGCGCAAGAACGCACCAGACGAGGACGATCAAGCGGCTTGATCAACGCGTCATTGAAAAGTACAGAAGCGGGCGAAGCGGTCATAAGGAAGCCCCAGGCTGCTGGATCTGAGGCTGTGATGTTAACGGGGGAAGGCGATGATCACCATCGAAGGTCTGCGACCGCTACACAAAAGCATGCGCGCACTCGACATGGACCGGTACCGGTTTCGCCACCGGCACGGCCGGGCAGAGTTTGACGTCATGTTTTTCACCGACTCTGCACCTTACCTGCTGCTGTTCGGCGTTCGGGGCCATGCACTCGCCTTTGATCTTGAAGTCCATCCTGGCTATCAAGTGGATCCACGCTTGCCAAACGACAAGTACAAGGCGCTCTGCCACATCCTCGGACTGACCTTCGACCCGAACAACCGCTTCAGCATCAGAGCGTTCCTGAACGACTTCAATGCAGGGCTCCCCACCGAGGCGACCAAAGAGGGCCGTGTCAGACCGCAGGACCTAGCCCCCTATCGACGCGACGTCGACGAAGCCCACAAGATCCACTTCATGGGCTGGCGAAACCATAAAGGGCTAGGAACTGACGTCACCGACAAAAATTTGGCGAAGACGCGCACGTTGCTTGGCGAGCGGTACTACGAAATGTGCAGAACTCGGCGGATAAGTGGCGTCTGGACAGATGACGCCGCTAAGGCGCTCGAGGTCTACCCGCCTTCGTGACCTGTGGCGTCGATACAAAGTCCTGCACCGGTTGTCAGGGCCGTCACTGTGCCTCCCTCTGGTGAGCATAACGATATTGATCCGCTCGGCACAGCACGCCAACCCCGCCGCTTTATCAAAACAAGCCCACCGGCTCCGCCGCCCGATCCCAGCTGTAAATCACCACCTCCCTCCGCGCCATCCCCTGCCCTCCACCCACGGTGGCGTTGATGTCGAGGGTTTCCATCTCGAACTCCGCAAAACACCTGCGTCTGTCCGGATGGTCATTCAGGCTCACGGTGGCCTTTGCCCTTCAAGCCGCGCATGAGCGCCGCCATCCGCTCGCACTCGCGGGACGGAAATCCACCCCATACCTATCAGCCTTCCGCGTCGCCGGGTTGGTAAACACCCCGACCGACACACCACGGTAAGCAAAATTATTTACCAAAACAACTTGCTGGAGTAATCAATTTTGATTACCATAAGTACATCTACCCAACAGCAAGGGGGTGCGGTGAAGCGAAGTGAGTTTGACCGTTGGTTGGCCCAGCAAGGTGCGACTTTCAAAGAAGGTACGAAGCACACGAAGGTCTACCTGAACGGCAAGCAAACGGTGATCCCTCGACATGCGGCCGAACTCAAGACGGGGCTAGTCGAGGGGATCAAAAAACATCTCAACCTAAAGTGAGGACGGCCCCGTGAGGGGTTGTCCTACTGCCGCTTCACCGCACCGCAATCAGAGGACCGATCATGGAATATCCAGCACGCCTTAGCCCCGACAAGAAGGACGGCGGATTCGTCGTGACCTTCCGAGACATTCCCGAGGCGAACACCCAGGGAGAAACCCAAGAGGAAGCGCTCTCTATGGCTGCCGACGCCTTGTTGACCGCCATGGACTTCTACTTCGAAGATAGGCGGCGAATTCCCGAGCCTTCACCTCCAAGCAAGGGAGAGCACTTAATCGCGCTTCCGACCAGCGTTTTCGCGAAAGTGCTGCTCCTGAACGAGATGATCGCCAAAGACGTTCGCCCAATCGACTTGGCTGCCAAACTTGGCACTACAAAGCAGGAGGTAAATCGACTGCTTGATCTTCACCACACGACGAAGATCGATCGTGTTGCGGAAGCCTTGGTCGCACTTGGAAAGTACCTTTTCGTCAGCCTTCACGAGAAAGACGATGGGACACCAACCTTCAGACAGTACGAAATCGACGAACGAGGAGCCTCAAAACGAAACAAGGCGATAGGCATTGTTCCGAAGTCTCCTGACGAGATACTCATGCCCGATCGCACAGGAGAACTGGCCCTCGTACCACCAGGAGGTGGCAAGGCTCGAAGTGCTCGCGCCGAAGCCGACAAGCTCAAAAAGACCTCGCGAAAGAGACCTTAACTACTCGTTACCCCACCCAAACCGCCAGCCCCGCTCGGCCTCCTTGGTTAACAGTAATTCGGCCCAGATGCGCGCCAGCGAGATGCGCGCGAGCTTGCGGGCCTGCTCGCGCTTCTCGGCGGCCTTTTCCTCTTCCTGCTTTCGCTCCAACACCAGCATAGGGCCGAGGTAGCAGAGCGACGGCAGTGCGGCGGAGGTGTGCATGGCCCAATAAATCAAAAAGCCCGCTGAGCGCATGCTGGCGGGCTGCTTTTAGCGGTTTCTTCTTTAAGTTCCGTACGCCACAGCGGTCTCCAACAGCCAAGCCTGCACCTTAAGGAAGAGCGATGCCGCTACTTTTGAGCGAAAAAGCCACTCGGCTCGCGGATTGTCAGGCAGCGGCATGGATGTGTAGCCGGCGCGCTCATCAACGCCGTATGATCCGTATTCATCAATCCACACAACAAAAACCGGCTCACCGCTCGGGAAACCCTCATCATTCAAGCGGCGAAATTCGATTACACCGTAGAGGAATTCGATCGAATCTTTCGTTACGAAGCGGTGCGCAAACTGGCCGATTAACTCGATCTGGTGGATCCTTGTTTGGACCGATGACGGGAGGCGGCCGCCCGCGAATTGCAGCTGCTCGATTGGATCCAAGTTCTGGCTTGTGGGATTGGTGGTCAGGATCCGTAAAAACTCAGCGCCACGGCGATCAATTTTGCCACCAAGATCGGCGCGATGAAGCAGGTTGCTTGTGTCCATGTGCACTCCTCCTCAATAGGAAGAGCAGAATGGCAAACCTCAAGCAAACAAAAAAGCCCCCAACATGTGGGGGGCTTTCTTCCCTCTGGGGACACGCATACCTCCAAACGGATGCTGTCGCGGTCAGAGCCGGAAACACCGCAAGGTCTACTCACCTCCATTCATACGATGCCGCGGGGACGAGTTGGGATGGCGCGTGGTCCGGGAACCAAGTAAAGCGCTCCTACAGTGCTAGCCGCGTTTGCCCACTACCTTCTTGCGAACAGAGATCCCTATCACCCACTACGTGGCGGCGTCTTGTATTGGGAGCGCCAAGGTTTCAACAGCCGCCGAGATCAGATCGACAGCGTGGTCTTGGTTACGGTATGGCACTACCCTAAAAAGGTTTGGTAGCCCAAGAGCCATCAACGACACATACCCTTCGCCAAGCTGAAGACTATGCGTGCGGTGATCAGGGGTTTCGTATTCGACCGGCTCGGCGCGATGTCTTTCATCCAGCTTGAAGGCAAGCACGACGGGAGTTGCTCGAGAACTGGCAATTTGGAGTTCAATTCCAAGTCCAGTAGACGGATAGCTGGATTCGGCAATGACAACGTCGGCCCACTCGACCATCTCCTTGTCCCACAAATAGCACAGACGCGCGCGATCTCCGAAAGGCTTTTCAGCGAGCTGAGGATCGCTGTGCCGAAGTGCATACTTAACTTCGATGTGACCTCCAGCAGAAAGCCGTTCAGCGAGAGCCTCTATCAGCTCAACATATGTGCGGAACTCATCTCTCGGAACATGCGTCAGCCCGCACGCGATGTATATTTTCATAGTCGAATCTCAATTAGTTCGCGGGCCGCACGTTCGGAATCATGAATTGCTGACCAGTAATTTCGGCAGCGATCTCATCAAGGAACTGAGGCGGAGACATTCGTATAAATTCAGTGATCAGCCAGTTTTTCTGGCCCTTCAGAAATGAAGCCAACTCAATAGGTCGATAGCGGCAAATTTCGCTTAATCGATGCATAGCCAAAAGAGTTATCGTCAGCGGGGATCTTTTGATTCGAGTCGGCCCTGAAACGATACCCTTTGCATACCAGAGTGTCTGTGCACCAGCTATGTAGTTCAGATCCGGTCGGATTGTTCGTAACAATGTTGCAAGTGCCGCAAGCTCGGCGGGCGTTTTTGCAAGAGGACTCGCGAACGGCGCGGTTGCAACCGATCTAATTGTTCTCCCGTCAGGGTAAGCGGGATCCGGGACGAGTGATGGAGGCAATCGGCGCATGAACTTGTCGCCAGAGAAATCCTTGGAAAGCTTCGCTGAGAAAAACGCTGTGCTCGTTAGGGGATCAAATTTAATCTCGCATTCCGTCAGTGGCAAAAACTGATCGCTCTGGTTTTTGTACGTTAGGCAGAAGGTCCGGTGGATGCAAGGAATGTTGAAAAGGAGCTCCTCCAGACTATGGATATCGTTAGTCTCGTTCTCCTGTAAGTATTGAGAGAGCCCATGTGCAATTCCCCGCCTCAGGATCCGAACGCCCTCATTCGAAAGCGCAATCTTGCTGGAGGCTTGGCGCATGTTGTGTGCGCGAACACCATGGTGTTCATCGAACGGAACTGATCTAGCAACCAACAGCGCTTTCGCCGCGTTCATGAAAGCGTAGTAAAGGAGTAGCGGAGCAGAGGCTACGGGCACACCGTCCGCCGCTTTCGCGAACACCTCCGCTTGCTGCCAGTAAAAAAGCGCCTTGTCCTTATGCTCTCGCCGAAGCCATAGCGCGACATACTCCCAGTGACTGTTCGTCAGCACCGTACGAGTACCCAGACTTGGATTGGTAGTCGCCTTGTGGGGACCTGCGTCTCGGTCATTTACTCGTAGGGTGGTCATATTGGATGTTTTTTCTTCTGTCGAAATTACGAAGCTCTCTGATTATATCTAGCGATGTTGCTTCGTTATCGCGTTGCGCTGGATGACAGGCAGTGGCATCGCCCAGTTCACGAAACTCAGAGCCCTAATCCAACAAAGGCGCTTCTTTCTCTCGATGCCGACGAGAAAGCCCTAACTTCAATTCAGGGCTTATCCCGAGGAAACGATCAGGCCAACGTCATCAGCGAATCCGGCATGTACACCCTAGTCCTGCGCTGCCGCGACGCCGTGAAGCCCGATACCGTGCCGCACCGCTTCCGCAAGTGGGTCACATCCGTCGTCCTGCCGGCCATCCGCAAGACCGGCCAATTCACCGCACAACCGCGCATCGACGCCGCGCCCCGCGCAGCCCTCACCCCGGAGGAGCTCGCCAGTCTCTACCCCGCCGACGTCGAGCGCGCGCTGCAACTGCTCAACAAACACATCTACCAGGCAGACCGCTACACCGGCATGCTCATCGTCCTGCAGGCCGACGACGCCAAAGAGCCCGTCGTCATCTCCGCCGGCAGCTATCGGCACAAGCGCGCACGTGCCCTGACTGACTTTGCGCGGGCGTCGGTGCAGATTTCGGATTTGATTGAGGCGGGGGTGTAGGGGGTGGGCTGGGGCAGGCCCCCGTCGGCCGACACCGGTTGGCCGGAATCACATGAGGGGATAGCTGTATCTGCGCCCCCCAAAACCGCGGCAAGAATCCCGCCCCCTGCGCATACGCCTTTGTCGGGTACGCGACAGCGCGTGCGAACGGTATCAGGGCATCATCCCAGAATCCACTTTGCTTGAGGCCAGGAAGAGATGATGGAATCCAAGTCCGCGCGCTGCCTAGCTTCTAGGCGCGACGGGTGTCATGCGGAAGGCCGCGTCGGTAGCCCAACCAGCGCATTCAAACGCGAGGACTTCAAATGAGCAGTTTCGGCGCAACATGCATGATTGGGCTTTTGCGTTTGGTTCAGCGCAAACGAGTCTATGCTTCGGCCGCGGCTGTCGAGGGTGGCATCCGCCAGACGCGGGCGGCAGGGCCAGCCCGCCCAGGCAAGCGGCACATGAGCCAACTCGTTGTGGTCAAGGAAGAGTTTGCCAGTCGAGCTGTCTATCGCGTACGACCCGAAGCGTATGAGCCTGCTGCTAAAGTCATCTACCTGCACGGCGGCGCTTACATTCGTCCGATCACAAGTTTCCATTGGGACTTCATTTGCGAGCTTGCCCGCGAGATCGGATGCGAATTCGTTGTTCCACTCTATCCCTTGGCTCCTGAAAGTCAGGGGTTACAGGCACTGGAGTTTGCGGCTGCACTTTATGCAGCGGAGCATTCCGACAGCACGCCCATGTTCGTCATGGGAGATTCCGCTGGCGCGGGACTGGCTCTGTCGCTTGCCATGACGGTGCGAGACTCCGGCACAGCGGCTTGCACACGTTTGTTTCTCATCACGCCCTTTGTGGACGCGGAAGTCACATCTGCATTAGCCAGAGACATCGAACCGGCAGACCCAATGCTGGCAATCGAGGGCGTCAGGGCTGCGGGCAGGCTTTACGCCGGCCCTTTGCCGACGTGTCATCCGGCAATCAGTCCTGCGCGCGGCGACCTTGCCGCGCTCCCGCCCATGTCCGTCTACGTTGCTGGGCGCGACATCTTAGGGCCGGATGCCCTGTCCTTTGTTCAGAGTGCGCGAGCGGCAGGCTGCGATGTGGATTTGCATGTCGAGCCAGAAATGGTGCATGCATGGCCGCTCTTTCGATTCAAGGAGGCACGAAAAACCCGAGGCCAGATTGTGCGCGCTGTACAGCGCTTGCTAAAGGGAGCGTCGCCCCCCTGATCCGTCCGTCGTCCTCGCGCCATCCGCAAGACCGGCCAGTTCACGGCACAACCGCGCATCGACGCCGCGCCCCGCGCAGCCCTCACACCCGAAGAGCTCGCCAGCCTCTACCCCGCCGACGTCGAGCGCGCGCTGCAACTGCTCAACAAACACATCTACCAGGCAGACCGCTACACCGGCATGCTCATCGTCCTGCAGGCCGACGACGCCAAAGAACCCGTCGTCATCTCCGCCGGCAGCTATCGGCACAAGCGCGCCCGCGCCCTGACTGACTTTGCGCGTGCGTCGGTGCAGATTTCGGATTTGATTGAGGCGGGGGTGTAGGGGGGATGGGGCTCGCATCGCTGGGCGGGTTGGCGGCGGTTCGGGCGACTGGTGCTGACTGCTGTTGGCCAGTCCCGCCACCTGTCACGTTTCTTTCAGGCGTCGCCGGTGCCGACTAGACTTCTGATAACGTGAATTCGGAACACAGAAGTCCGCACCCGTTTGGGGCCGGCCCTTCTGTTCGGAGAGTCCTCGTCGATGCCGTTTGCCTAGATCGTCGAACTCACGATGGCTCACCGCGCCCCGACTCAAGGTTTGCCTTGATCCACGATGCCACGTCAGTGACCGGAATGGCGTGGCGTTGATTGAACGTCCCGCTCTTGTCCCACGCGACACCCCGCCCTTGAGCAAAAGCCGCGCGATACTTGCGCATCATGTTGTGCGGGTCGCGCGCCAGCTCGTCGAGCAAATACTGCTCGCTCCACTCGGACCGGCTGAAGGGGCGGCCGAGGGCCGCTTGCAACTTGTCGGCGACCTCTCCGTAGGTCACGGTGTCGCCGGCCAGATAGACAATCTCGTTCCGGATACGCGGTTTGGCGAACACAATCTCGGCGGTCAGCGCCCCAATGTCATCGGGCGTCGTCAGCGTTACAGCGGTGTCAAGGCTGCCTAGGGCGTGGACCGCGTCGTTTTGCAGGTCAACAACACCAAAGTCCGGCTCAAACAGATAGCTCATGAACATACCGGTCGAGATGATGACCCATTCAGTCTGGTGCTGACTGCGCAGCAGCTCACGCACGTCCAACTGTGCGTCGAAAATGTCCTGCGGACTGCCGCGACCAATCACATCAAAATCGACCCCGAACTGCCATGGAAAGTACCTCGGGATGCGCGCCTGCAAGGCCGCCCGTGCCAGCTTCATTGGCGTGTCGATGCCCGCTGCATAACCCGCGCAACCGATGACCGTGTCATATTGCGCGAAGACTTCGGCGAGCTCGTCGATGGAGCTTTTCACAAGATCGCCTACGACAATCTCGATCCCAAGACTTCGGATCTCCGCAATATCTTGCCGCTTGCCTGGTGCACTGGACTCAACGGCACTTGCGCGCAGCAGCACGCTGATCTTCGCACCGTCCACGTCCTTCGCGCGGCGTGCAAGATTGCGCAGCACCGGGAGGCCGAGTTCCCCGGCACCGAGCACGAGAATGTTTTGAGACGTAGAGTTAGGATCTGTTTGGTTCATCGTCTAGCCTGCTAAGGAATGAGTTGCAGCAGTCTAGCGATGCACGGGCGGGCGTAAAAGAAGGTACACGCGTGATACTGGGGGCTAGGTAGTTGAATCGAGACGAACTTCTCAAATATTCGCAGACCGTATGTGATGGCCTGAGGGACGATGATGATGGGTTGCGGCGGGAGGTGCTCGCCCATGCTGGGAGCCGTTGGTCGCTCGGCGTCGTCCACACCCTCGGCGTGTACGGCAGGCTGCGCCATGCGGAAATCGGTAGGCGCATGCACGGCGTTACTCAACGTATGTTGACGCGCACATTGCGACAGTTGGAGCGTGACGGCTTGGTGGTCCGTCACGACTTTGAAGAGATCCCGCCCAGGGTGGAGTACGAATTGTCCGACACCGGCATGGAATTGCTCGTTCGCATGGTTCCTCTGTGGACCTGGATCGTCGAGAGTGCGGACCACTTCCGCGAGGCGAGGCTGAATTTCGACAAGCAGCAGCGCGGCACAGACTCGTAGGCTAAAGGGGTTTCGATGCCCTTATCCGTTTGCCAAGCGTTCTACGGTCCACCCGCCCGAAAACGAATGACGGGCTACACATATTCGCCGCCCACCGTACTGCGAATCGGATGACCGCTGGTTTTCTTTGTCAGACTGCATCGGCGCGCTGGTTTGCACGTAGGTCCAACCAGCCGTATACTCGGCCGGTCGCCGGAAACACCGGCACACGGGATTGGCGTCCCGAATTCCACAGGCGCACATAGCCGCGCCCAGCATCTTCACGCGCGGCTTTTTGTTTGCGCACGTCTGGCATCTCCTATGGTGGCGCCGGGCGGGAGCCCCTCACGGGGCGCCGGTTCCTGTGGTCCGGTACGCCAATCCCGTTCGGTCGCCACCACCTCGATTGGCGTCGGGGTGTGGCGGTAACAACCACACCACAGGAGTCTGCTATGACTGGAAATCTCAGCAGCGCGTCCGCGCTCGCCCCTACCCCGAACACCTTCAATTTCGAATCGCACGCGGTGCGCGTTGTCATGCGCGATGCCGAGCCGTGGTTCGTCGCAGCCGACGTTTGTTCCGCGCTTGAAATCGCCAACAGCCGGGATGCGCTTCTAAAGCTTGATGCCGACGAAAAGGGTGTCGGTTTAACCGACACCCATGGTGGCCGCCAACAAGTCGCCATCGTTTCGGAGTCCGGCATGTACGCCCTAGTCCTCCGCTGCCGAGACGCAGTGAGGCCCGGCACCGTGCCGCACCGCTTCCGCAAGTGGGTCACGTCCATCGTCCTGCCGGCCATCCGCAAGACCGGCCAGTTCACCGCACAACCGCGCATCGACGCCGCGCCCCGCGCAGCCCTCACACCCGAAGAGCTCGCCAGCCTCTACCCCGCCGACGTCGAGCGCGCGCTGCAACTGCTCAACAAACACATCTACCAGGCAGACCGCTACACCGGCATGCTCATCGTCCTGCAGGCCGACGACGCCAAAGAGCCCGTCGTCATCTCCGCCGGCAGCTATCGGCACAAGCGCGCCCGCGCGCTGACGGACTTTGCGCGCGCGTCGGTGCAGATTTCGGATTTGATTGAGGCGGGGGTGTAGGGGGTGGGATGGGGCTCGCATCGCTGGCCGGATTCGCGGCGGAGTGGCCCCATCGTGCGTGGCGTTCAAGTTGGCCGTTTCCCCGACGTTCTAGTAAGCGTCTCTTCGATAAGGTGATGCACAGAGTGCGATCTGTCTACCTACCGTCAAGTGCGCCGCGAACCCTGTCGCCGAGAAGGCGTAAGCGCTCAACCGGCTCGTTGGAAAACACGAAGCGAATATAGTCGTCACCGTGTTTTTGCCCCCATCCCGCCATGCCTGTCGCGCATACTCCACGGGCGAAAAGGCGCTGCGCCATTTGCTCGCCGGTCAGGCCGAAGTCCGATACGCGCAATAACATCGACCAGCCCCCCGCCGGCATGCCGAAGGGCAATCCCGCAAGTGCGTTCGCAATCGTGTCACGCCGGCGCTCGAGTTCCGCTACGTAAGCGGGCAAGTCATGGCTGGAGCGCTCCAACGCGACGGCCACTGCCTCCTGTGCTATGCCAACGGGTACCACAACGTTGGCGAGTGACACGGCGATCAGGTCTGGCATAAGCCAGTTCGGTCCTACGATCCAGCCTACGCGCCAGCCAATCATGCGTAGTTCTTTCGACGCAGCGCCGACCGTCACCGTTCGCTCCATCATCCCAGCGAAACCGGCAGGGTGGATCACCTTGCGTCCATCGAAAAGCAACCGCTCCATTGCGCTGTCGACGATCAGTAGGAGATCGTTTCGCACGCACAACTCAGCGACCAGCGTCCAGTCTTCGAGATCCAATACTCCACCGGAGGGCATGGAGGGCGACATCAACAGCATCGCGCGCGTTCGCGGCCCGATAGCCGCCCGCAGCTCCGTGCGGTTCAGCCTCCATTCGCCTTCCTGATTAAAATCGAACGGCACGTGCCGCGGCGAGCCACCCGCTAGCCGGACCCGGTTCAACAGCCCAGCATAAGTCGGATCAGTGACGATCACCTCGTCGCCAACTTCGATGGTGGCGAGCAGCACATTGAGGATGCCCGACAAGCCACCCGCGGAAATCACGACGTTGTCGGCGGTGTAAGCCTCCCCCGAGAGGGCCGAGACGTGCGCGGCAGCGGTCGCGCGCAGCCGATCGTGGCCGACGAAAGGGAGATAAGAGTTGGCCGAATCGCGCACGACGGCCGCTCGAGTTATTTCCAGCACTTCAGGCACTGGTGCGATATCCGTGTCGAGATTCTCGAGGCGCAACATATCGCCGCTCGAATGGTCGGCCAATGCACCCATTCGATCGACACCAATCCCGGCAATGTGCGCAAGACGTGCTGGACGATGATGCGTCATGAGCGCTCCCTTTCATGGTAGATTATAGATAATTGATAATCAGGATGTTCGCAATGACTGGCAATGTCAAGGAGGATCGCTCGGTCGCCGGGCATATCGCGGCGTCGCTAGCGAAGCGCATCGTGTCCGGCGACATTGCGCCGGGCGAGCGCCTGCGTCAGGATGAGTTGGCCCTACAGTTCCAAGCGAGCCACGTACCAGTGCGCGAAGCCTTTAGGCGACTAGAAGCGCAGGGCCTTGTTGTTTCGGAGCCAAGGCGCGGGGTTCGCGTGGCACCGCTTGATCCGCTTGCGGTGCTCGAGGTAGCGAAAATGAGGGCGACGCTGGAACCACTCGCGTTGCGCGAGTCCATGCCGGCGTTAGCCGACGCCAGCTTCACCGAGCTTGATCGACTGCTCGAAGACGAATCGTCCGAGCACAGCCTTTTGCAACTGGAAGAACTCAATCAGCGGTTCCATCGCGCGCTTGTCGAGCATTGCGAGATGCCGCGCCTCCTTGCCGCAATAGACGATTTGCATCGTGCTAGTACACGCCACTTATTTGCCGCGTGGAAACGGCTCGACTGGCAGTCTCGGTCGCATCATGAGCACAGGCAGATTGTCGAGGCACTCCGTGTTCACGACGTTGAAGGGGCCTGCGCAGTGCTCTCCAGCCATATTCTTATCGCTGGTGAGGCACTCGCGGCCGCACTTGAACGCTGACCGTCGATGACGTCCGGGCCTGACGATTCCAGGCATGGCTTGCGTAGTAGGCTCGAAGGTCTCGGCTGGGACGAAGACGGCGTTCATGCTCGCGCGATGTGTTGGCCCTCGTCAGGGCTGAGCACAAACATCCGAATTCACCAAGGCTCGTTCGCGCGCCTGGAGATACCTCAGTTTCTCCCCATCCCGCTCTGCCCCTGCGAAGAGATCGACAAGATCCGCCGCATCCTCTCCAGATAACTCACATCGGCCGGCGGCTCCATCGCCCAGGCCGGCGCCGGGCTGATCTTCACCTGCGCCGGCACCGGCGTCGGGCTGGCAACGGGCGCGCACTGACATCCGTACAGTGCCAGCAGCAAGAGCGCGCTGCAGGCGCGTGTTTTCAGCGGTGGCACGTTGCATCTCCGAGAAATGGGTACGGTCGAGCGCGTCGAGCTGGTCGGTAAGCTGCCGGTGCTTGTCGATGGCAGCCCGCAGGGCCGTCACGACGGTATCGACGGCGGCTTGGCGCTCGATGGCGTGGTCGCGCTGCATCTGCGCGATGGCCTTGTCGTAGCGGTTGGCTTGCCAGCCCCACGCCGCTGCTGCAGCTACCGCCGCCACTGCCACCAGGCGGATCGTTGCGAAGTTCATTGCCTTTGCCTTGTCGGATGATGTGGGTGACCCACAGGCCCGCCATCGCCAGCGCGCAATGCAGTTGGACGGTGGCGATGTCGTGATTGGCGCCGAGCGCCGTGGAGGCGCTGCCCAGCGCGCACAGGGCGACTGCGCACAGCAGCAGCGCGCCGCGCAGCCCGTGCGGAATGGCCTGCGTGAGTGCAGACCAGGCCGCCCCCGCGCAGATGCCCACGAGCGCCACGATGTCGATGGCGGTGAGCACGTCGTGTTGGCTGAGCGTCATTCTTTGCGGCCTCCTGTCCAGCGTTGGGCTGCCTGCTGCAGCCAGTCGTGCACCAGGCGCCGCAGCGCCGGAAGCTCGCCGTATGCGTAGCCGACGATGGTCAGCCCGAACACGCCGGCGATGAACTTGATGGCGTCAGACTCAAGCCCCGCTGGCACGTGCCACAAAGCAATGACGCCGTTGCCCAGGTAATGCGCGCAGGCAATGCCCAGCAGCAGCGCTGCCACGCGCTGCACCGGCGTGCCCGGTATGAAGCGCAACGACACCAGCGCGCCGGCCGCGCTGGGCAGAATCGTGTCCACCACGCGCAGTAGCGCGCCCCAACCTGTTTGCTCTGCCATTCATGCTCCCAATGCTTGTTTGGCGACCGCCCAGCGCGCGCGGCGCGGCTCTGCGCCCTCCATGGCGGGGCCGTTGATGCGGCGCGTGATCTCGTCAAACTTGCCGGCGTCGGCCAGCTTGCCGAGCCCGAAGGCCCACCAGTACCAACCGGCGGAAAGCGCGGCGTAGTCGTCGCGCTCCAGCAGCTCGGGGTGCGTAACGAGATCCAGATCGAGCGCAAGGCCACACTCGCGGTAGTTGGCCAGGAAGGTGATTTGCTTGAGACCACGACCTCGGTACCGCCAGCCGTCGCCGCTGGCGGCGTCTCCATTGCCGTAGCGGTTGGCGTAGGCGATGTTGGCGATGCGCATCTGCCGCTCGAGCGGCACGGCGCGCTCGCCGGGCTTGCGGCCGAGCGTGACGGCCAATGCGGGTGTGACGCGCGAGAACATGCCGGGCAGCGCGGCAACGGCGTAGTTGAAGGATTCGGTCACGCGGGCGAAGCCGCCTGACTCGTGCCCGATCTGCGCGATGAAGGCCGCTTGCTGCGCTGGCGTGGAGATACCGAAGCGCGTGCAGGTGGCCTCGATGTGCGGCCACCAGCGATTGGCGAGCGCGGGCGGCAAGGCGGCGGCCTTGCTGAAGGTGTCTTTGTTCATGGCTTGGAAACGAAAAAAGCCCGCCGGGTGGCGGGCTGTTTGGGATGCGGCCGCGGTTGCGAGCGCGTGTGTCGTGTTACTTGGGCGGTGCAGGAATCGCCAGGTTGTTCACCTTGGCCGCCTTCCTAGGCTTGGCGTGGCCGGCCTTGGCCTTGCCGGTGTTGCCGCCGTTCAGGCTCACGTTCACCAGCCAGCTTTTGTTGGCGTAGATGTGCGTGACGGTATCGGCCAGGTAGTCGCCATCGGCTTGGGCTTTGAAGCCTTGCAGGCGCAGCGTTTTCTCGGCGCTGATATCGCCACGGCCCATCATCTCCAGTTCGCCTTCGGCTGTGCTGCGGTTCATGTCTTGCAGCTTGGCTTTGGCAGCGGCCTTGGCGGCCTGCGGGCTGGCGTGCACGTGTCGATCGGTGTGCGTGGCCTGCGCGGGGCCGCCGCCGGGCGCTTCCGGGTTGGGGATGTACAGATCGATCTTGCGGCCGGTCTTGGCATCGTGCGCGCGGGTTCTGACACCGCCGACGCTGCTGCGGTCTGGGAATGTCAGGCGGTAGCGCATCAGGTCTTCCGGCCGCAGCACAATCGGCGCGAGTGGTTTGCCCTCTGCGGATTTACCGCCGCCGCGCGGGGCGACGATGAGCCGGCCGCCCTTTACCGTGGCGGTGCCGCCGTACTGGCGCGCAAGCCGGGTGATGAAGTGCAGATCGCTCTCGCCGAATTGGTCGGCGCGGTCGATTTGCGCCTCGATCGTGCAGGCGGGCTTCCACCCGTGCCGCGCGGCCACACTCGCCACGATGGCGGCGAGCGTCGTGCCGGTGTAGCTGGCATTGCGCTGCGCCTTGGCGGTGGCGCGCATGTCGGCCGGCTTGCCGCGTATGACGATGGTAGATGGCGGGCCGCTCAGCTCGATCTCGTCAACGGCGTAGGTGCCGCGTGTCGACAGGCCCTTGCCCGCCCAGCCGAACGAGATACGCAGCGTGGCGCCCTTGGGCGGGAAGGCGATCTTGCCGTCGCGGTCATCGAGGCGGATCTCGCAGCGGTCGGCTTCCATGCCGGGCTTGTCGGTGGTGCGGATCTCCAGCACGCGATCGCGCAGCAGCGCGGTGATGTCTTTGCCGTCTGCCAGGACTTCAAATTGCGCTTCCATGGGCTACGTCCAAAGGTGGATGGGCTCGTCACGTGGGGGCGTGAGGTCGGGCAGGTATATCTCCACGCCGGCGGCGTACGGCTGGCGGCGTGCGGCGAGGCCCGGGTTGGCATCGAGCACGGCTTCTACGGTGCCGGCCAGCGTGCCGTATGCGCGGTAGCAGAGCACGTCGAGCACATCGCCGTCAGATGTTCTGATAGTCATCGCCATAGCGTCGGAACTCCAAATCGAAACCCTGTTTGCGCGGCGTGCCATCGGCCAGCAGCGCGTCTTGCTCTTCGCCCACGCGGTCGAGGAAGTAGCGGCCGAGCACGTCGCCCGAGCCGGTGGTGAGCTGCACGGGCTTGAGCGCAGCGCCAATGGCGCGCAGGCGGTCAAGCTGCCCTGCCCCGGCGCCGCCGGCGGTGAAGATGGCGCCCGATACGGTGATGGTGTCGCCGCCGGCGCCGACGGCCTGCAAGGCCTCTTGGCGCTGGATGCGCTCCTGCGCGGCGATGTTGTAGCGGGTCTCGCGGCGCAGGCGGTCGTATGCAGCGGTGCTCAGGCCAAACTGGAACTGCTCGCCGTCGTCGGTCGACAGCACGAGCAGGCGTTCGGTGGCGCCTGCGGCTTGGCCGGCGCCCAGGATCTTGTCGGGCCCAAGCGCGTAGCTGGGCACCAGACTGCGCACGTTGGAGGTGACGGCGGGCAGCACGGCATCGAGGCGGCGGCGTACGGTTGCCAGTGCGTCGCTGGTGGTTTGCGCGGCGCGCAGGACGGATGCGAAGCGCTCGCCCGCGGCGGTGCGCTGGATGCCGGCCAGCGCGGTATCCGTCAGGCCGAGCGCGCGCTGCGCTGCACCTCTGCCTGCAGCCGTTCGGCCTACGCCGCCAATGGCTTCAGCGGCAGCGGCAAGCGCGGTGCCGGCGCTGTTCAGGTCGCCCAAGGCCTGCGCCTCGCGGCGATGGGCGTTGGCTTCCCCTGTGCCGTCCGGCTTGTCCAGCAACCGCTCCATCTGCCGGACGTGCTCGGCCGCACGCGCTGCATGCGTGGCCGCTGCGGATGCGTAGTTCAGAAAATCCATGGTGTGTTCCGTTACAGATGCGGGCGATCCGACATGGCGGCGCGGCGTTGCTGCGCGGCGTATTCGTCGAACTGGCGGCGCAGGTGGGGCATCAACTCCTCGGCAAGCTGGCGCGGGTCTTTGACATCGCCATGCACCGTCAAGGCGATGCGTGGCGCGAACTCGAAACGTTGGTCGACCTGCGGCGGCGGTGCCGGCGGCGCCTTGGCTAGCGCGCTGGCCGTGCCAAGCGCCTCTGTTGCGCCGGCAGGCAGAACGGGCTTACCGGCTTCCATCGCGGCCTTGGGCTTGGTGCTGCCCAGCGCCAACCCTGCTGCGGCGCTACCCGCCGTGCCGCCCAGGTACGAACCCAGCATGCCGCCCAGCAGCCCGCCGACCACCGTGCCGATGGGCCCTGCGATGGCGGTGCCGGCGATTGCACCGATGGCGCGGCCCGCAGCTCCGCCGGCAAGTTCGCCCGCCAGCCCTGCGCCAATGCCCGCGATGGCTTTGGCCTTGTCGGCCTTGGAGCCGGGGCTCTCGGCCGCTTGGGCGCTTGCCATGCCGGCCGTGCCCACCAGCGCCAAGACGCCAGCGACAGCGCCGACCTTGCCCAGCTTGGGCGCTGCACCTTTCAGGAACCGGCCCGAAGCACCCAGCACGCCGGGTGCCTTTGTTGCGGCCGGTGCAACCTTGGCGGCAGAGGCAGCCACCCCGGCCGTGCGACCAACGCCCGCCGCAACGGCGTTGCCACGAGCGATATCGGCCACGCCCTTGCCGATCTTCCATACGGCGCGCCCGGTCCTGAACGCCAGAATCGACGCCAGCACGCCGCCAATGGCGACGGTGGCCTTGGGCGATTCCGCCGCCAGCTTGCCGACCGAGTTACCGGCGCCGGCAGCGAGATCCGCCACGCTATCCGTCACAGGCTTGAGCGCATCGCCGATGCGGCGCATGGCTTCATCCCACGCCTGCCCGACTTCGGCCCATTTCTGTTTGGAGCTGGCGCGGCGGTCTTCCAGGTCTTTCTCGATCTCGCCCGCCGCCTTCGCCCCCTCGTTCTTCAAGCGCTGATACAGATCGGAGTTCTGCATGTAGGCCGTCAGCGCTGCCTTGACCTGCATGTCGTTGAAGAGATCGCCGGTCTTCATGGTCTCTTCAAACGCGCGCATCTGCGCGTCGCGCTTGGCGGGGTCGGATTCGTTGTTGAACTGCTTTGCCGCGGCGGCAAGCTGCTGGGCCTTCTGTGGGTCGGCCTGCTCGATGTACGCGCGGGCCAGCACGAAGGAGGCTTCCATCGTGCTCCAGCCCTTGCCGATGGCCTCGCGCATCTTGGCCTGATAGTCGATGCCGGCTTTGGCGTAGTTGCCGGCCGTCTCTGCGCTTCCGATCTTGGAGAACCAGTTCTTGGTGTTGTTGGCGGCCTCGTCTGCGCTGCCGGCCGTCTTCATCTGCACCTGCAGCAGCGCGCCGAGCTGCTCGACCGATGAGTTGCCGACAATGCCCAGCTTCTGCATGTCGGCCAGCAGCACCGGGAACCAGCGTGCCATGTCGCTCGATTCGAAGGAGCCTTCCTTGCCCTGAAACGCGATGGTCTCGAGCGCCTGCGCCATCTTGGCCGGGTCGGATATCTTGGCGTTCTGCTCGAGCGCCTGAATCATCCGTGCGGTTTCTTTCGGGTCTGCGCCCTGGCTGACAGAAAACTTGCCCACCAACGGCGCGAACGACAGGGCGCGATCGACGTCCATGCCGGCCGACACCATCTGGTTGACGGCGTCTGCCAGCACGTTGCGGCCGATGCCACTTTGCTGCGCGGAGGTGGCAATGCCACTGCTCATCTCGCGCTCTTTGTCGGTGCGCGCCGCGCCGGCCTTGATGGCGATGTCGCGGATGATGGCTTCGTAGTTGGCGGAGATGGCCGTGGGCACTGCGGCGGCAGCGACAAACTTGCCGGTGTCGCCGATGGTATTGCGCAGGCCGTCTCGACCACTGGCGACGAGCTGGGTGCCGCGCGCACGCAGTTCCAGCCCGCGCGCGGTACGGCCGAGCCGTTGATACGAGCGGTCGAGCCGGTCGACCTCGAACCCGGCTTCGCGCAGCGCGCGGGTGTTGCGCTCGATTTTGATGCGCACCTTGTCTGCCGCGCGGTCGCCGGCGGCGTGCAGATCGCGAAACTCGCGCTGCAGGCGTTGCGTCTCGCCAATGGCGTTCTGCCAGACGCGGGCCTCGCCGGCACGTTTCTTCAGTGCGTCGAGCTTGCTGCCGACCTCGTTGACGGCACGGCCCAGTGTGGAACTGACCGCACCGCCGATGAGGATGCCGAGCGCAATGTCTTTCGTTGCCATCCGTGCTCCTCTGCGTCAGTCGGTCAACCACCACACCATGTCGTCGACCGTCATAGCGTCAATGTCAGAGGGGCTGACGCCCATCGCCAGCAGGCGCTTGGTCAGCAGCTTGACCTCCCGCATCGGCACCCTCGCGGTCGGCCAGCAGCCGAAAGTAGCCGCGCTGCACGCGCTGGTAGTCAACGTAGGTCAGGCCCTCGATGTCGTTCTGGCCGGCGGTGGCGAGCGAGGCGAACAGCAGGATCTCGCGCAGTTCTTCATCGCCGCCCGCCTGCTGGCCGGCGACGCGCATGTCGCGCACGGTCGGCTGGCGCAACGTGAGCGCGTCGACCTTGACGCCGTTGACTGTGGCAGGAAACTTCAGCTTGATGGTGGTGGTTTGCATCTTGGTGATTCTCTGGAGGGGTCTTACATGCCGATGGCGGCGCGCACTTCGGCGAGCTGGTCAACGCCATCGATGACGCGTTTGCAGCCGAGCACGTCGATCTCGTGCCAGACGCGGCCGTCGATTTCGAGCTTGTAGTAATCAGCGCTGACGGAGTACTTGGATTCGGATTTCTCGCCGGGCTTCCACGAGCCCGGATCGACCTCGTAGAGCATGCCGCGCAGCACCAGCACAACGCTGCGGGTCTTGCCGTCTTTGGTGCGCAAGGCACCGCGGAACGTGCCGTTGAAGGCGTTCTGATCGGCCAGGCCGAAGAGCTTCAGCACAGCGGTGGACAGCGTGACAAGCGAGAACGAGGCTTCCATCGCCTCCATGCCCATATCGAGCTTGACTGGCGCGTCCATGCCGCCGCCGCGGTAATCCTCGGTCTTGATCTTCAGCTTGGGCGGCGTCAGTTCCGACGCCTGCCCAGCGAGGTTCGTGCCATCCACGAACAGGTTGAAGTTGTAGAGTGTCTCGGGTACCAACATGCACCTCCGTTATTTGGTGTCGAGCACTTCGGTCAGCCACTCGTTGGTGACTTCGAAGCGGAAGATCGGGTTTTCTGCGGGGATGACATCGGTGAAGCGCACGTTCCACACGACGCGGCCCTGCTCGATCTGGCTGGCGGTGTTGAGCACCGGGTCTGCGTAGACTTCGAAATTGATCAGCGCGCCCGCGTTGCGCTGGTCGCGCATAAAGGCCTGCAGGCCTTCGGTAACGTCGTGCACGTACGTTTTGGTGATGCCCCGGTCGACCGCCCATTTATGGCCGGCCTGCGCGGCATCCATGAGGATGTCCAGCGTGCGTACGCGCGTGACGAACGACCATTTCGGATCTGCCGACAACGTGCGGTTGCCCCACAGCCGGTAGCCACCGTCACGGATGATGGTGGCGATGCGAGCTTCGTTGAGCAGGTTGGCGCGGCAGGTCGGATCGTTGTCGAGAAACTCGATGGGCCGGCCGGTGCCGGTGATGCCGACGAATTCCTTGTTGGATGGCGACGCCCAGTAGCCATACTGCGAATCGGTGAACGCGAACAGGCCCGCTACGAAGGCGGATGCAGGCGCATCAACCTCGGTATTGGCGGCGGTGTCCCACGTGCGCACGCCGGGGTCGACCATGTACAGGCGCTTCGAGCCGAAGTTGCGTGCATACGCGAGCGCGGCTTCGTCGGTGGTGTTCGGTCCATCGATGATGCCGATGGCGCGCAGCTTGGACGCCAGTGCATCCACGGCCGTCGCCACTGGCTGGCGTGCGGTGAACCCCGGCGCGATCAGCAGGCGCGGTTGCACGTTGAAACGCGACTTGGCGTCGAGCAGCGATTGCAGGCCCGTGCGCATGCCAGCGCCCGTGGTGCCGCCGATGACGCTTGAGGTTAGCGCGTCTGCATCGTCGGAATCCGCAACGCCGGTTGCGACGATGACGGCCGACGTGCGCTCCTGAATGGCCTTGATGGCGCGGGTGATGGCGCTGTTCTGGCCGAAGGCCTGCGCTGCCTCGCGCGGGTTGGTGATCTGCACCGGCACATCGGGCTGCACGAGATCCGGGCCCGGCGTGTACGTGTCGACCAAACCGATGATGGACGACGACGGCACGGCGATCGGGCGCGGGCCCGTGTCGACAATCGTGGTGGTGATGCCGTGGAAGAAAGAAGATGCCATGCGGCTCCTCGATGGGAAGTGGACATGAAAAAGCCCCGCTCGGTGGCGGGGCTTGCTGGGTACGGGGTGAGCGCGCTGACGAGCCAGCGCGCTATGTCGACTTAGTTTTCGATGTCGATCTCGATGGGATACCGGCCATCGCGCGGGACGTGAGCGTGTTGCGTGTGGATGACCTTGCCGGCGCTGTACACCGTGACGGTGTAGGTGCCCTCTGCGATCTCCACTTCCTTGCCGAAATCGACTCCGTTATGACCCCACCGCGCCGTGCCAACCGTCACGGCCGGACCGACGAGATTCTCTTTGTTGTGCCCCACAAGGGTGACGACGACTTTTGCCATGATTGCTCCTGAACGGTTGAACGTGTGACGGGTGGTCATGGGCGCCTGTGCGTGACGGGTGCGCCGATGACTCTCGTTACGGTAGGGAGCGGCGCGTCGGTTTCCTATGGGGCATGCGTCACGTGTCTGAGGTCTGGGCCTCGGTGTCTTGGGCGTCTGAGAGCGCCCGATCCGACAGCGCATCCGGGATATCCGGCCAGGTGAAATCGGCAGGAAAACCGGGCTGGTCGGGCACCTCGCGCAGTGCCTGCCGGTACTTGCCGACCTGTTGCGCCTTGCTGGCGTCGCCGGTGTCCATGGCCTTGTAGAACATGGCGTCGGCTGCCATGAGGCGGCGATCGCGCTCTTCGCGGGCACGCTGGCCCAACACGTGAAGTCGTGCCGCTTCGCCGTACTGTTCAATCAGCGCAGTAACCTCTTCGTCGGTGGGCTGGCCGTCTGCGTGCCACGCGATGATGCGCGCGGCTTCGGTCTGCTGGCCGGTGTCGCGGCACATGCTCTGGCCGACCCAAAAATCGACGCCGTGAACGAGATCGGGGTACTTCTGCTGCAGGCAGAAGATCAGTTCATCATGGGTAAGCATTGGCTGTGTCCTTATTGGTTGCGCAGTTGGACTGCGCGAAGGTAGTGCGTGTAGAAGCCGTTGCGTAGGCCGACGAGGACGTAAGGCGCAGGCAGGTCGGCTTGACCGGAGCTTGACCCGGTAGAGACGCCACCAAACTCAGTGATTTCGGTGTTCCATTGGCATACCGCGCCCGAGTTGGCTTTGCCACCGCTCAGTCCCGTTAGGTACGTGGAAAGCCACTGCCCAGCCCACGACATGTAGACGTTGCCGTTGGTGGCAAGGATGCCGCCACCGTTGCCAGCGTGTATGTCGCCTTGAGCGACCAGGGTGCCGCTGCCGCCGAAAGTGAAAGCGTTGACGCGGCCTCCGACGTGCATGGAGATATAAGGAACAGTTGCATCGCTACCGCCTGCATAGCAGTCAATCGCCGCAAGGTGGCGCGCGCCCCACTGTGTCCAGCGAATGCCCATGTAGGCCGCTTCGTTCCACGGGCAATCGATCTGAAGCGCCGGCGTCCGGTTGGCGTTCCACTCCGTGAATGCGCCGCCGATGGAATCCGTGCCGTTGGACGAGACCGTCAGCGCGGACCTGCCGTAACCGACACCAAAATAGAGACCCTTGTTGGCCACCAAGCCCCCGCCGTCCGTCGTAAGGGGATTTGGCAGGTTGGCCGTATCCCACGGAGTTGCGCCCTCGAAGAGCGGGCGCACCGCGAAGCCGAAACGGCCGGTCGTGTAGTTGATATAGAACGGCTGGTTCCGATTGCTTCCGTCGGCGTTGTAGCCGTTGAGGACGAGGTTGCCGGTGGAGGCAACCATGAACATGCGCCAGATGACGGTATCGCCACCGAACTCGAGGAACCCTCGTCCGTCGTTGTTGTAGGCCGGTAGATTGATCCCACCGCGCGTCTTGAACAGATCGGCCAGGACACCGGCTGGGGTGGACATGTTGCCGTTCCCATCGATTGCGCACACACGTACATACGTTGAGAAATCACCCTTGGCGGCCGTATTGCGGTCGATGATGAGGCTCCCGTTGCTGGGGACCACACGAAAGCGACCTACCGTGATGGGTTGGGCTGTGTCAGTGAAAAGCAGCTCGTTCGATGGGCCGCTGATGTCAACGATGCCCGTGACCACGCCACCCGAGCGCGGCAACGCATCGGCTGCAATCTCTTGGACCTCATCGACATGCCGGGAGAGCGCCGCGACCGATTCCTTGGTTGCGTAGCGCTTGTCCGCATCACCTGTCACGGCCATGCGAACGGCTGTGACCTGCTCGTCGACATACTCGCGCGTTGCCACGACGACGGCTGGATCGATCTTCAGAACGATATTGCCGGCCGCCTTGTGGATCAACATCATGCGGAAAAACTGTCCGCGTCCGGAGCCCTCTGCGAGCACCGGCTTGTAACTGGGCGGCACGTTGGCGACCGCGAACAGATCCCCTTCTTCGTCGTACAGACCCAGCTCGCGCGACCACCACCCGCCCAACTCTTCGGGCAGGTAGACCTCGGCAATGACGATGCTGAGGTTCTTCTCGTCGCGAACGAGGCGGTTCAGCGGACGGCGCAGGCGCTCGCGCACCAGAGCGCGTTGCACGGCGCTCGGCATCACATCGGCGTCGCCGCCACCATCGATGCCGCCATCGCCCACGGCCATCTCGGTGAGCGGGACCATCGTATTGGAGAGCAGCGCACGAGCCATCTTGGCTTCGCCTGCCTCCGTCAAAGTCGCAAAGTACTTAGCCATTCGATACCGTAGTGATTTCAACAACGTGGGCGGCCACCGCCGAGTGGGTGGGGCCTTCTGTGGTAACAACCTGCGGCATGTACGGGTACACAGTTACCGTGTCGCCATCGACGCAGGCGGCATGTGCGCCTACGTATCCGGCAATCTCGGCACTGACTGTCAGGCCAGTGAGGTGCCGCGAGAGCGGCCGAACGTCGTCAACGATCTGCTCGATCTCTTCGTAGGTCGCCTCTGTGACGCCCGTGCTTTCGATGCCAACGTCGAGTGAGAACGTGCCCCGGTGGCCGGGCGGTTCGGTCTGCCACCACTCTTGAATCGTCAGCCGATAGCCCAACGGTTCAAGTGCACGCCGCAACGCACCAGCTGTGCCCTTTCGCTGGTGCACGGCAAACGCGTCTCGCACGACGCGGCGCTTGACGTCTTCGGGCCAGTTGGCATTCCAGCGGTCGACCGAGCGAGCGCTTGCCAGGTAGGGCAGCAGCCGTACGGGGCACGTATCCACATCCCACAACTGATTCAGCGGGACAGGCGTGTCGAGCAGCGTGAGGATGGTCTGCGCCAGCGCCCGTTCCAGGGGCGTTGCATTTGCGGGCAGCAGCGTTTTGTCACTCATCCGCGCCCCCGACAACCACGTCAATGCCCGCGCAGTAAGACGCCTCGGTCAGGTCGACGATGATGTCTTCGGCGGGCTCGGGAACCTCCACGCGCTGGACACCCGCCACGTGTGCGGCCGCAAAGATGGCGGAGCGGCGCACGTCGCGGCCGATGCGGCGCTGTTCCTTTGCATAGGCGTTGAGGCGCTCCCATGCCGCGGCCACCATCGGCTCAGCCTCTGGGCCCGGGTAGTGGTACAGAACGACGCGCAGCCGGTATGGAATGATGCGCGCGGCCTGCACCGTCAGCCGGTCGGCCAGCGGGCGGACGTCTTCATCGCTGAGCGCCCGGCGCACGCGCTCGATAAGCTCGTCTGAGGCGGTGCCGTCGCCTTCGTTGCTAAGCACCGACACGATGACTTCCGCCGGCGCCGGCGAGATGGCCCGTGCGTCTGCCACGCGGCCGTCTGCGGCGCGGGCATGCAATTCGTAGGCTGCGCGTGGGCCGGCGACGGAAAGGCGCTCGAATGCGCCCTGAGCACGCGTGCGCAGGCTAGTGTCCGACTCCATCACGGGCGCCACCGGCGGAAATGCTTCGGTGTCGCCCGGCACGGCAACAAGTCGCTTTGTATCCAAGCCAGCGGCCAGGTGTTCCAGATCGGCGCCCACGGCAAAGCCGAGCATGGTCGAGCGTGCGGAATCGTTGACGTGCGCGCGCTGCTGCACGTCCACATACGCGAGCAGTTCCAGCAGCTTGACCGCAGGGTCAGATTCCATGGCGGCCGACCATTCCGGACAGAGCCCCATGAAGGTCGAGAGGAGCCGCTGGTAGGACGCCTCGAAGTCGAGTGGTTCGACAACGTCGGGCGGCGGCAATGCGGACAGGTCGATTACGCTCATGACGTCACCTTGAGATCGACGGCCCGCTCGCTGTAGATACCGACGACACGCCAGACCACTCGACCGTCTTCAATGCCCTCCACCCGCACGCGCGAGAGGCGCAGCCGCGGCTCCCACCGTGTGATGGCACGTGCCGCTTCTGCCTGCGCCGCGGCAACCCAGCCGCGCGTGATGGGCAAGTCCACCTTGTCGGGTAGATCGCTGCCGTAATCGGGGCGCTCCCGCCGGGTGCCGCGTCGTGTGCTCAGGATGTCGGTCAGGCTTTGCAGGAGGTGGTCCATGCCCGAGAGCAGCGCTCCCGTGCGTCTGTTCATGCCGACGACGGCCACGGTGCCTCCAATGAAAAAAGGCGGCACGTGGCCGCCTTGCGATTGATATGTGCTGCAGCTAGAACGGCTTGCCCACGGGCGTGCCGTCGCCCTGCTCCATGTGCGAATGGCCACGCAGGGATACATCGCCGGCGACCACATCGTCTGTGGCTTGAATGCCGCCTTGGATGGCGACAGCGGTGCCGCCGGCGGCGCCCTGCCCTGACAGGCCGCCCATGAACGCGAGCGCCTTTTCCACGAGGGCATTGCCTGTGAAGGTGGATGCCGGCACGTCGGCGCGCAGCTGCGGCGCTTTCAGCACGGCGCCGTCGGCGCGCAGCGTGAGCGACGTGTCGCCCACCTGCAGGACGATTTGCCCGCCTTCCGGTACCGCAAGCCGGTATTCGTGCGCGGCGTGGTCGTAATGCTCGCGGGCGCCATCGGGGTAGTCGGTGGCGGTCAGATCTGATGATTGACCATTCGCACCGCCGTGCTGGTCCGTATAGAAGCCCGCCAGGACAAAGCCGCCTTCAAGGCAGCCGGACGGCGAGACGAGCAATGCCTGCTCACCCGGCGACGGCGGTCGCCATTCGCGCACGGCGCCGGCGGCACGCGACCACCACGGCAGCCAGTCAGACGTCCAGTCTGCAACGTTGACGGTGCAGCGGGCAGCAGCGAGGTCGACCTGCGCTATCACGCCGGCCTGCACGATGCACGCCAGCCGCCGGTCTGCCTCACCCGCTTCGTAGCCCATGGTCGGCCTCGCTATGGCGCGGCTGGATGTCGAAATCGACCGTCGTGCCGCTGGTGTCTTCAAACGCCCATTCGGGCGTGCCCAGGTCGAACTCATGTCGCCATTCAGCGGCGATGACGCTGTAGCCGTCGAGGTCGGGGCGCATGCCGTCTGGATGGAAGCCGTCGCTCTCCAGCTCGGCCATGGTGACGGGCAGGCCCCACGTCTGGTGGTGCAAGACCTTGATGAGCCGTGCGGCGAGTGCCCACATGGCGGCCTCTGCGTTCGGCTCGGTCGGGTCGCCAACGACGCGCAGCTCGATCACGATGTTGATCGCCGGTTGGCCGGTGCCCGGGTCGGTGCCCGGGCGCAGCGCGCCGACGTACAGCAGGATGGCCGGCAGCGGCATGCTGTCTTCGATTTCAGGTGCCCAGCCGATCAGGGCGACGTCCGGGAATTGCGCTTTGAGGTGCGATTCAACGGCGTCGAAGAGTTGCTGCAGATCAGCGAGCACGACCGGCCGCCTTGAGGATTTCGTATTTCACTTCCTGCTCCAGTAAGACCATGAGGCGCGCTTCGACTTCAGCGGCGGCATTTCTGAAAGCGGCTTCGCCCTTGTCTGCCCAGTCGAGTTTGACGCCCTCGATGGGCATGCGCGCCTTGCCGACTCGGCGGAAGACCTTGCCGTCGCTTTGGCTGCCGCGCTTGCTTCGGTAGATCCACGCCTTGTCGAATCGATGCCGGCCGACAGACACGCCGCGCCGCGTTTGGCGCGGGTTGCCGAGCCGGTGGGCCTCAATGGCGTTGAGACCGAGCCAGACCTTGCCTTTGTCTGCGCTGCGCAAGAAGAAGTAGAGACGCTGCCGTATCAGCTTTTGCGCGATATGCATCTCGGTCGAGACGTGCTTTGCTGTCTGGCCTTTCACCCAGTTGGCGCTCTTCTTCAGCGCGCGGCGCCAGGCATTGCGCATTGCGTCTTTGCCGAGGGTTGCGAGCGGCGCGAGCGCTGCGGCAATGTCCAGCTCTGCCTTTAACGTGACGGACATGGTTCTGGCCTCAGTACGAGTTTCGTGGTGCCCGAGCCGTCGGGTTGCAGTTCAATGACGCTGTACACGTCGCCCAGTGCCCTAACCCGCGTACGCGGGCGGACGCCTGCCGCATCGGCATCACGCACGATCACGAACGGCTCACGCAGGCCCGAGCGCTGGCCGCGCATGGGCTCGACATCCAGCCACGGCGAATAGAACATGCCCATCACCGGGTCGGGCTTGCCGTCGATTTGCACCTCGTCAGAGAGCGCCTCGAAAACTGCCGTGTCGAGATCCGCCACGTGGTCCCGAAACGTCATATCAGGCCGCCTTGCCCGTCGCGGCCGACAGCTTGATGACCGCGCGTGGGCGGGTGCACAGGTGCAGCGGGTTGGACTGGGCTTCGAGCTCAACGGCCTTGCCGAACTTGCCGGCTTCCTGCTTGGCGTAGTACGGCAGGCCGTTGGTGTTGACGGCCTCCATGTAGTCCGCCGGCGCGAAACGGGTGATGAACAGCTCGGGCACGCCTTCCGGCACGGCGTAGGCTTCGTCGTCGCCGATGTACCCGACGTTGCCAACGCGGCCGCGATAGCGCTCCCACGTGACGCCGCCGAAGTCGAACGTGTCGCGCGGGTCGCCGCGCAGCGCCGCGGCCATCTGGGTGTTGAGGTACGTTTCGCGGATGTCCTTGGACGTCATCAACTGCCGCCAGAAGTTGCGCCCGCACAGGGCACGCACGCCCGTGTGCGGGGCGGCGCCCAGCGAATCCTCCACCATGTCCAGCAGTTCCAGCGTGGAGGAACGCACGTCGCCGATGAGGATGGGCATGTGCTGTTGCTTCAGCCCGAAGCGCTCGAACAGATCGACCAGAACCGACTTGCCATCGGAGTCGAGGATCTGGCCCTTGATGGCCCCGATGCGGTGGAACTCGTGGGTGGCATCGAGCTGGCGGCGCATTTTCTGCAGGCGCTTGCTCACCACCGTCTGCAGGGCTTCGAGTTCGCTCTCTTCGCCGAAGGCGCGCAGGTTTTGCACTTCGTCTGCCTTGATGGTGGCGATTTCCGGCAAGTGCACGGCGTTGAACGGAATGGTTTGCCGCTTGCTGCCAACAACCACTTGCCCGGGCGAGCCACGCTCTGCCGAGGCGACAAGTTGCAGCGTTTCGCCATCACGCTCGATCTGCGCGGTGGTGACGGTCATGCCCTCTTCCTCGAACAAGCCGAGGGCGGCCAGCCGCGAGGGCGTTGTTTCCAGTTCGTTGATGCTTGCGGTGAGCGCCGTCATGGAAAAGGCGTCGTCATTGAACAGGGCCATATCAGCCATGGGGTTCTCCTGAATTCGTGGGGGTGCTTAGCGAACGGCGATGAAGGCCGCGAGCAGGTCGTTGCGGGCTTTGGCGTCCAGGCCGGTCAAGCGGGCCTCCGCCACTTCTGCGAGGCGCACGATGGCGGTTGCGCGGCGCTTGCCCTCTGATGCGCGCAGCGGTGCGTAGAGGATGGCGGCGGCCTTGCCGACTTCCGTGGTGCCGTACGGGGCATAGCCGGTGCCGTCGGAGTCCTGCTCGAGCAGTTGGCCGGCCGGAAGCGCATCGCCCGCCGCCACGGCGATTTGCTCGCGCGAGAGGCTGCCCGGGGCTTCGGTCAGCAGGAATTCGGCGGTTTGCACGCCTTGTGTCTGGATCGGCATTTGGGTGACTCCAATGGGTTGCTTCAGGCGAGAGCCGAAGACGTTTTCTTGCGGCGGGCGCTGTAGATGCTTGGGCCGTGCGGGCCGGTCTTGCGCTCGTTGGTTTCGTAACCCGCCTGCGGCTGACGATTCGACAGCCCCGTCGTGCTGGCTGCCATGACGCGGTCGTACAGCCGGGCGCGGACCTGTTCGGCGTTGAGCCCGTCGGCGACGAATTGCACGGTCAGCTCTGGCAGGTGTGCCGCCGTGCACAGGCCGGCGATGTCTTTGGCGCGTGCGACTACGGCATCGATGGCGTCATTGCTGGCGAGCGCGCTGGATGCCACCACGGCCTCCGCCAGTTGCGGCAGGCCGGCGGCGCGGCACGCTGCGAAGGCGTGTTGCGCGAGCGCGCCGGCGTCGGGCGGCGGTGTGGTGGTGGCAGGTGCCGAGGCTGGCGTTGCAGGTGCAGCGGCTTTCGGCGCCTCCGCCGGCGGCGCTTCGAGCGCTTTCAGCAGTGCCTCGGGCGTGTGCTCGAACCGCGCGAGCAGTTCTCCGGTGCGCACAGACGCCTGCAGCTTGACGGGCGCCTCGATCTGATCGGCGAAGCCGCGATCCTTGGCCTCGCTGGCCGTCATCCACGTCTCTGCGTCCATCATGGCGACGATCTCGTCGTCGGTCAGGCCGCATTTGTTGCGGTAGGCGGCGACGATGCCGTCGCGCGTCTTGTCGAGCAGCTCGGCGGTCTTGCGCATCAGCGCAGCGTCGCCGGCGGCGATGGTCCAGGCGTTGTGGATCATCATCATGGCGTTCTCGGGCATGACGATGGTGTCACCGGCCATGACGACAAGCGACGCGGCCGAGGCGGCAATGCCATCCACGCGCGCCGTCACCTTGCCGCTGTAGCGGCGCAGCGCGTTGTAGATGGCAAAGCCGTCGAACACATCGCCGCCGCCGGAATTGACGGCCACGAGGATCTCGTCGGCGTCCTTTGCCACGGCGTCCAGCTCGTTGACGAACGCTTTGGCGGTGGTACCCCAAAAGCCGATGTCGTCATAGATGCGCAACTCCGCGACCGTCTTGCCGGCGGCGTTGCGCGCGGCTTTGAGGTCGTACCACTTCCTCTGTTTAGCTTTCATCGTTGGTGTGTTCCTGGTTGTCGGTCACGCTGCCGGCGCTGTCGCGCCTGCGCGCGTCCGAGTCGAAGACGAGGCCGAGCCTGTCGGCGCGTTCGTTGTCGGCAGCGTTTTCGGCATCGGTGGTCTCGGGGTCTTCGCCCTGGGCGAGGATCGTGGCCGAACGACTTGCCAGCCCTGCGCGAATGGCGATGCGCTGGGCCTGCACGTCTTGCACCGGGTTGATGTACGGCCAGCCCTGCGGCACCCAGCGCACGCGCTGATAGAGGCGCCGGTTCCGGTAGTAGTCGGGCATGGGCAGCACGCCGGACAGCGCCACTGCGTCCGTCCAGGCGGCCCACACGGGGCGGCAATACTGGTGGATGAAGACGTTCCACTGCAGCTGCTCGAGCTGGCGACGGAACTCGCCGAGGATCACCCGCAAGGCGCGGTCGCTGACATCGCGCAGGTCGCCGGTCAGGACTTCGTACGGAAGGCCCACGGATGCCGCTGCAGCCATGAGCTGCTGCCGCATGAAGGGGCCGTAGTCGGTGCCGGCGCCGGGTGGCTCGGCAAACTGCACCTCCTCGCCGGGGAGCAGTTCCTGCAGGGAACCGGGCTCCATTGATGTCAACGGCGTTCCGTCGACATCCATCTCTGTCGGCTGATTTGTCAGCGGGTCCAGCCGCATGTTCGTGGGCGCTGGCCGTGTGATGAAGCCGGCGAAGAGGTTCGCCACCTCCTGCCGCACGAGCACCGCGTCGTCGAAACTGTCGAGCGTGTGAAGGCGCAGCAGCACCGTTGCCAGTACCGAGCAGCCGCGCACCGCGCCCGGCCGTAGCGGCTCGAACACGTGCTGGATCTCCGAGGCCGGCACACGGACCGTTCCCGCCTGTGCCGTCGCGCGCCCTGACTCGCCCGGGTGGCGACGGTACAGGTGATACGCAACGCGGTCGCCGTCCCGGTCGAACTCGACGCCCGAGACGATCTCGCCGCCGTTGGGCAGCGTTTGATTCATGTTCGCGGGCAGGTGGTCGGCTTCGAAAAGCTGCACCTGCAGCGGTACGCAGAGGCCACGTTCGGGGCGGCGGGGGCGGACGCGGTTCAGAACCTCCCCATCGGTGAACAAGGCGCGAGCGGCCAGCGTCTGCAAGCCGTAGAAGTCGAGCAGACCATCGGCGTCGGCTTCCTGCACCCAGTCGCTCCAGAGCTCTTTCAGCGCTGTGCGCAGTTCGAGATCGGGATGCTCGGGGTGCGGCACGATGCCGGTACCGATGGCGTTGGTCACCAGCCCGGCAATCGCTTTCTTGGCCCATGGGTCATTGCGGACGGCACTGCGCGCCCGGGTGCGGATGGTGCCGAGGTTCTGCGTGACCGAGGCGTTTGGCCCGGCGCCCGACGTGCGCCAGGCGCGGCCCCGGCTGCCGGTGGTGCCACCGGCCTCGTATGCCTGCGCCCGAACCGCCCGCTCCGCCGGCAAGACGAAACCAAGCTGGCCCAGCGCAGGGTATCGGGTCATGTCACCCCCTTGCCCGCCGAGCGCAGCCGGATCACGCGCGATGCCGGTGCAGCATCTTCGAGGTTGCGGACGATCTCACTGCGGATGCGCAGCATTTCGTCCACCGAGCGGTATCGGGCGCGCCGGTCCTGAAACTGAACCTCGAGCTCGCCCTTCACCAGTGCACGCTCGATGCGCTGGAGATCTTGCTGTGTGTAAGCCATGCGGTTCTCTATCGTCGTTTGAGGTAGCGCGATGCGGCCACGCGGCGGCGTGTGTGCGCGGTGCGCGGCGGCTCTACGGCCGGTGGTGCGGCCGCTTGTGGTGGCGCTTCGTCGTTGACGGGCGCCGCGGCAAACAAGCTGCCCTGATCGAAGTGCATGCGCAGCCGGCGCCAGTCGGGTTCCTGATACTTGTGCACGCCCAGGTAATGCGCCGCAGCGAGGTTGTAGACGTTCAAGTCGAGAATCTCGTTACGGTCGCCGCGCGCCTTGACCCACTCGGTGCGCGGGTAGCCCTTCACGTAGCGCACGATCTGCTTCTCGGCGGTGAGCTGCTTGTAGAACTCAAGCGGCAAGTCGTTCGAGAAGTGCAACGCGCCCGGGCCGCTGGTGAGCTTGAAGCGGTTGTAGATCCAGTCCTTGGCGGTGTCGGTGCCGACGATCCACAGTTCGGCGCCGTCGACCTCGGTGGTGCCCTGCCATGTCACGTCCACGCGGGACGGGCGCTGTGCGATCACCGGCTTGTTCGGCTTGCTGGCGCCCTTGACGGCCAGCACGTGGCGCCACTGCCGCAGGCGCGTGAAGTGATACACGTCCTGCGTGTGGCTGCCGCCGGAGTCGACCGCCACGGCGCGGATCTGCATGTCCTTGCCGGAGGCGTGCAGGAACGTCGCCTGCAGGGCTTCGTCGAGCGTCGCCCACAGCGCGGGGTCGAACGGGTCGCCCATGAAGACCTGGTGATCGATCGTCCAGCGCTCCATGCCCTCGCCCCAGCCCATGACGAGCAGTTCGAGGCGGTCGTCCTGCGTGTCGACGGCGGCGGTCAGCAGCAGCGCGCCGGCGGGCACGGTGCGCAGGCGGTAATCCTCTGCGCGCTCGCGCAGCTCGTCCGCGCTGGTGCGCTGCTGGGCGTTGTCCCACACGCGCGCCAGACGCGTGTTGTAGAACACCTGCATCAGGCCGGGATCGCCCTTCTCTTGCGCCAGCTTGGCCTCGCGGTGTTCCTTGATGAGCGCGCGCCAGGACACCCAGCCCAGCGGCGAATACACCGTCGACAGGTGGAAACCTACTGTTTCGCCGTCGCCTTTGGCGTGTGCGATCCAGCGGCCGGTCTTGAAGAGCGCGGGCTTTTCGTGCTCGCGGATGCGGTAGAAGCACGCGGGGCACTCGCAGTAGACGTCGCTCAAGTCGTCGCTTGCGCGCAGCTGCTCGAATTCGAGGATGTGCTCATGGCCGCAGTGCGGGCAGGATACGTAGTAGTGGCGCTGGTCGCTCTGGGCGTAGAGCTCGGCGATGCGCGAGGCACCGTCGATCGTCGGCGAACTTGTGTAGTAAAACTTGGCGTTGCGCCCGAACGTGCTGGCGCGCTTCTCGGCGATGCCGATGGGGTCGCCTTCGTTGTTGAGGTCGCGCACCCAGCGGTCGATTTCGTCGCCGTACACGTAGCGCGCGGAGACTTCGGCCAGGTTGGCGGCGGAGCCGGCGGTGTTGATGAAGAGCGTGCCCTTGCGGAAGTCTTTGCGCTCGGCGGTGTTGGCTGCGTCACGCGAGCGGGCCGATGCGATGCGCTCGCGCAGGACCGGTACGGCATCGATCGTCTTGGCCACACGGGCAGAGAAGCGGCGTGTGAGGTTCAACGTCGGTTGCAGCGCGAGGAAGTTGGCCGGCGCGCGGTGGATCGTCGCCGAGATCCAGTTCAACGCGACCTGCGTCTTGAACAACTGCGACGCGACCATGGCGACGACGCGCAAGCACGGATGCGCGGGCGACAGGCACTGCATGGGCTCGACGGCGTATGGCGTGCGCGCGGAGCGGTATGGCCCGGTTTCGGCGGCGCCCGATTCGTCGGGGATCACCATGAAGTCTTCGGACCACTGGTCTACCCACAGTTCGGGGTCGGGCTTCAAGCCGGCCAGGAAGGCGCGGGCGAACAGTGCGGCTCCGTCGGGATGGCTCACGATGTGTCGATGGGCTCCATGGAGCCGTACCTCTCTTTCCCCGCGCGTGACAGGTCGGCCAACTTGCCGCGGTCGGGATCGTTGATGGATTCGGAAAGCACTGCGGCGCCGTGGTCGATCATGTCGTCGAGCACTTTGCGCAGTGCGGTTTCGAGGTGGCGCTCGACGGCCCATGGGTCGGTCATCGAGGCAAGCTCGGGCGCGATCTGCCGTGGCAGGCCCATGATCCGGTCGCGCAGGTTGGCGCCGATCTTTTCGGCGGCGTCTTCTACGGCTATGCGGCTGACCAGCAGGCCGGAGACCCATTGGTATTCGGTGCGGGCTAGCTGTGCCTGGTAGTACTCGCGTTCGGCGCGGGCGGCTTGGAAGTCGTGGCCGAGAGATGGGTCGGCGTCGGGCGTTGTGTCTCTGGCGCTGTAGACGTCGCGGTCGATGCGCGCGGCTTCGTGGCGGGCGCGGACGGCTTCCTTTGCGGGGTCGGCGCCGCGCTTGATCTTTGCGAGCGTGGCATCGACGTCGACCAGCTTGCCGTCGGGCGTGGTGACCAGCTTCCCTTCTTTGCCAAGCTTGGTGACGTAGCTGGGCGACCAGTTCTGGCGCGCCGCGAACGCAGAGCGCGTCAGGAGGGTCGTTTCACTCATGATTTCACCGTTTCACCTCGTCGGAGGTGAATTTCACTAAGCTGGAAAACTGGCCGCTAACGAAGAGTCGCGGGTGCCCGCCCCCGTAGTACCGGACGGCCCGAGGGGCCCCCGCCCAGGTGATGCAAAGGGGAGACGTCAAATCGCGACTCGCAAGTTTCACCCGGCGCGACATGGAGTCATTTTGGTTTGGCTGACGCAGGTCACAGACGAGTGGCGCGCCAGAGCGCAGAAGATCGATGAAAGTCGACCGGTCGGGCATAATCGCCCGATCAACAAAAATAATGAGTCAACACAGGGAGGGATAAATGGCACTCAGAAACTGCCGTGAGTGCGGCGTCGAAGTCAGCGACCAGGCGAAAATATGCCCTCGCTGCGGAATCAAGAATCCGGTCAAACGAACGTCAATCGTCACCAAGATACTGGCAGTGATAATCGGATTGCCAATCCTCATCGCTGTCCTTGGCAAGATCACGTCCAACGACAAGGACAGCGCGACGTCTTCGAGTGCCACGCCGGCCGCTCAGGCCACCGCGACGCAGGCGGATCAATTGCCTAAAACCCCGTGGCAATACACCTCTAACCCAGACAGTATGGGCAAGGGGACTGTCTACTACGCGGCCAACGTTAGCACCAATACTCTTGACTTCAAGTTTCCCTACACCGGCGAACAGCATGCCACGCTCACGCTGCGGAAACACCCACGTCAAGGCAATGACGTCCTGTTCTCCATCGAGCGCGGCCAGTTCGTCTGCATGATTGACCGTTGCTCGGTTCTCGTGCGATTCGATGACGGAGAAAGCGTCCGCTTTAATGCCGTCGAACCGAGCGACCACAGCACGACAGCCCTGTTCCTAACGCCGTTCGACAAGTTTTACTCGCGCATGCAGAAAGCAAAACGTGTCCGTATCCAGGCGGATTTTTACCAAGAAGGATCACGCACTTTGGATTTCGACGTCGCTGGATTCGAGGCGGCAAAGCTCTCTGCGCCTAAGTAGGCAGCGCAGATCAAAACAAAAAAAGCCCGAGCATTTCCACTCGGGCTTTTCCATTTCGTACAGGCGCGCGTCGCCCCACGAACCGAACTTTAAGCGACGCCCCCACGCCCCATCAATACTCGACACCGAATTTCACAATCCAAGGCCTGATCGCCACCTTAGCCGCCGCATACGCCAACGGCTGCCGCAGCCCCGCCCGCGGGTTCCGCCAAACGCCCGGCCCAAGCCGATTCCGACACTCGACCCGAATCGCCAGCGCGTGGTCGCCCGAGATCGCCTCCATCGCCGCCGTCACCTGCTGCATCTGCCACGCATCCACGCTCGCATCGTGAATGTCGTCCGTCGACATCCACTGCCGCGAGCTGGCCGACCCGCCGCACGTCGCATCCCGGTTCGAAAACCACTTCGTGCCGGAATACTGCGCCTCCCAGCGGAACCACTCCAACAACAGATCATCGAGCGCCTGATCCTCGCTCGTCACCAACGCAGATCGCCTCGTCACCTCACGCGGCTTAACGCAATACATCCGGCCTCCTCGATCCCATGATTTGATACATCCGCCCAAGATGCGTCTCCGCCCGCACCATAGACGGCGGCGCCCCCACCAACGGCGCCTCCGGAATCGGCGGCAAATGCTCAGCCACCGCCACTCGCCAGAGCGCCGACCATCGCTCCTCAGCATCAGCCCAGCGCGCCGCCTCAACGGCCTTCATCCCAAACCGCACCGCCGACCAGAACACCGCCCGCGACGGCCACTCACCGTTGCCGCACGCCGCCAGCGCCGCCGCGTTGAACGCCTCCTCAGCCGTCATGCCGCACCTCGCGCAACGCCTGCCGCGTGCCGCAACCGGCCCGCATGCCACGGCAGCCCAGCCACCGCCTGCTCCGCCTGCGCCTGCAACCGCGCCAGCGCCTCCTCCTGCTGGCGCCGCAGCGCCCTCGCCCGCTCGCGCGACTCCCGCACCGCCGCCGCGTACGACGGCACCCAATCCGGATCGCTCGCCCGCTTCGCGTGATACGCCAGCATCGCAAACGGATCATCCACACCACCGGCCGCCATACGGCCCCGCCATTCGTCGATCACCACCTGCCTCATGTCCGCAGGTGCACGAGCCACAATGCGTGCAACACGCGCCCGCTCAGGCCCTCTCAGGTCAACCGGCCAGGCAAGGTCTGCTTGCCACGCCACGCTCTGCCCATCCTCACTCTCTGCAAGCCCATCCCCAACCACACTCGCGGTCTGACCACGTTCCTCTGAGAGCCGGGGCCGCCGTGCGCGACGGTGTTGGGGGCCATTTCGATCCTCCCGCGCCGCAGGCGTGGGGGACTCAATCTCCTTCTTCTCACGCCCCCGGCGTGGGGGGTTAGGGGGGTTGGTTTTATAGGTGTTACCGGAATACGGATGTGTGGCGGCTTTCGCGTTATCCACAGACTCTGGCACATCCTTGAAACCCGCGTCAGCATTGAACTCATAGCCATCCTGCGGGTGTATCGAACCTCGACCGGCTTTCTTTTGGACGCACGAATCCGTATCCGCCAACGGGCACGCAAAAACGAGCTCGTACTGCCCGCCGAGCCGCCGCAGCAGCCCCAGCTTCTCCAGCTGCGCCAGCATCCGTTGCAGCTTCGACTTGTCATGCGCCAGGTAGCGCACGCCACGGCGCGCAGTGCGCTCCGTCCACTCACGCAGCGCCTGATACGAGATCCGCACCACACGCCCCACCACGCCCGTCCTGAAGTCCATACGCGGGCGCAGCGCCACCAGGTACAGATGCGCGATCTCCGCACCCGCCCCGGCCAGCGCGCTCAACTCAAGATCATTGATCCGATACGCCGACACCCTCGCCTCCATAGGTGCGCGTCAAGCCCATATACCCCGCCAGCCACGCCGCGTGATGCGCGCTGCCAGCCGGATACTCGTTCGCCTCATCCAACGGACGGCCAGACAATGCAGCCGCCCTGCCCTTGGCCCAAACAGCGCCAACGGCCTCGATAGGAATGTCCATGGAATCGCCCTTACAGCCGCAGCGGCGCGGCCTTACACAGCACGTCAAACACCGCCACAAACTCCGGCGACGTCGACGCAACAACGGTGGATCGAAAAGCGAGGCGCTCCGCCTCAGTTGAAATCGCGCGATAACGCGACGCGCAAGCCAACGCCAGCGCAGAAGACTCACCAGCCGCATTGAACGGCCAAAACACATCAGCCAGAGGCCACGCGCAAGCATCCAGCAGATGCTCCGCAAACTTCGACAGCACCGCCAACCCGCGAGGCTTGAACGCCCCCGCAATGCGGTGCCATGCACAACACATCTGATCGACGCGCTCACACGACAAGCCCACAGCAACACGCCCCGCCTGGCAGCACGTCATGCCGTGTGAAAAGCGTGGCGTGTTGCTCTGCGTTTGTGTCATGCGCGATTCAGACCTGTCAAAAATCGATACAACCCTGCCCTACTGGTTGCCGCCTCGACCTCTGGCGGCAACACTGCCTCGTCGGGGTCAGACGCCCGACGAAAACCACTCACAACTTTTCACATGACACACTTGGACATGCTTGAGGCGCGCAAAGCCGCCGAAAAATTGCTCGACCAGATCCTGGAAACTCAGCCCACCCTGTTTCAGAATGGCCTGCACGCGAACGAAAAATCTGGCGAAGCGATGGCCCAATTCTGCGAACAGTTCATCGAGGCTTATTCCGCTTACCTTTTCGAGCGGGCTCAGTAACCTCCGCCAATAGCCTCAACTCGTGCGTCAGGGCTTCACGAGTTTCCTTAAGACGCGCGGGCATCGACATAGAAAAGCTCGCGCGTTCTTTCGCCGCCATCCCGCACAGCACATCCGCGATCTGGTTGGCATGCTCTTCAGACAGCTTCGCCAGCCCACCGCAATTCGCTTTACAGCTTTGCATCACTTCTCCTATGCGCTCTCGCGCTTCAAAAAACAGTCAATCACGCCTTGCCACGCAGCCGCTGCAACCGCTCAGCATCACGCTGCGCACGCACACGCAAGAGCTCGCGCAGCACCATCACAGAAGCCGTCGCCTCTTCAAACTCCCGCTCCAGCTTCCGCATCTCACCCTCGGAGAGATGGTTGTCCGCCAGCGCCGCAGACATCGCGCGGCTCACATCGCCCACCTCGGCCAACACCTGGCAAAGCGCCTCATACAGATCCGTATTCGGCAGTTCTTCGCGGGCCACCTCGGGCAGCGGAATCGCCACCATCCCGTGCCGCCAGCACAGCGCCTGAATCGGCAGCTGCGCGTTCGGCACGCCAGCACCTTCCGCGTGCTCGACAATCACCGACACCTCCTCAAACGACACATAGTTCGTCTGCACATGCGGCAGCAGCTTGTTGCGCAGCACCGCGGCGGACTTGTCCATCCGCGCGGCCAATCCTTCAACGCCGCCCGGGTAGCCGCGCGCCACCCAGTAGAGCGCGTCGTGTTGATTGATTTCGGAATAGTGGTGGCTCAAGAGGTGTCTCCTAAAGAGGGGTCATAGGCAGGTTGTGCGGGTCGCACTACCGGCGGTTTTGGCGGGGGCGTACACTCGCCTCATCGTTGGAAAAGCCCGATCCGGCGTGCAGAGGCCGCCCCTGCGACGTATGCGTCGAAGACGGGCCGCAGTTGCCACAGCCGGTATCATTCGAGGCTTGGGCCGCGTTGGCCGCGGGTGTCGCCATGCAGATGGCGCGCGGGCGGAGACAAGCTCGGGCCAGATCAAATGCCAGTCGTCGGGACGAAGGTCCGGTCGGCGGACGACGCCCTGCGTTGCCATTTCGATCGCGACGCATCGCGTCGGATTGATCCGCAGACCCTTGTTCACGATTTGCGACAAGTAAATCGGCGACATGTCGATGGCGCGCGCAAGAGCCGTCATACGGCCACGTCGAGCACGGACATACTCGGTTAGTGTCATGGCCATGACGATAGCTTTTTCTATCGCACCAAACAATAGAATCACATAATTTTGCAATTGCTAGGAAAGGGACACCACCATGGATTTGCGCGCGCGAAGAGTTGAGAAACTTCGCCAAATGGTGAATGACGCGGGCGGCCCCGCTGCCTTCGCTCGATTGCACGAAGGCGTCAACCCGACCTATGTCTCGCAGCTGCTCAACGGCACCGCACCGTTCGGTGATCGAGCAGTGGAGAAGATGGAAAAGCTCATCGGGCTACCGGCCGGGACATTCGACGCTGGCGAGGCCGCCCCTGACTCGCAGCTCGCCGAGCGAGACCGAGTTATTGCGGAACTGCGCCAACAGTTGGCAGCGAGTCGCGCCCGCGAAGCCCGCGCAGTGAAATTGCTAACAGAAGCGACGAGTCTGCTCGTTGACGCGGAAGTACTCGGATTGGAACCGGCGGGGACCAAGTCACGACGCTTCGAGGATGCGCCGGCAGAGGTCGCCGAGCCATCCGACTACGGCTACCCCCCTCTCCCGAAGACTAAAGCGCAGCGCAAGCGCGCCGGTTGACAATCCCGCTTCGGCGGGATTTTTACTTCCTGTTGAGACGAAGCGAATAAGACAATCCTTCTCTTATTGTCGGGCGCCCACCAACAACACGGCGGGCCGCGACGGCTGTCCGTCGAGCACCATGGGCAACGTCATTAAGTTCCCCCACCGCCACGCGAGCAATATTCACTTAAAGCAAACCTGCTCTGAAAATAGCCGCCGAGACATCCATCTCGACGACGCCTACCAACGAGACTTGGATCGCGCAGTAACACTATTACGTGAACACATACAGTCCCGCAGCTATGACGGCTTCGCTCTCATCTTGAAGCCTACATCCCGCTCCCAACCGCCAGCCCTCGTGGTGGCAGGTGCGTATCGGCACAACCTGATAGAGGCAGCCGAGGCATGTATGAAGCTTCACGTTGGCATCAAACTACGTGCAGCCGACCACGCCTCCCAAGCAGTCCGTAATCTCCACCCTTGGGCACCCGGCCAAAGCACTCATGCAAAATCGAAATCATGCGACGACACTTGATAGACTGAGACAATGGCAGCATAGAGCCGGTACTTGGTGTCCCACGTAACCACCTAGGTGACATCTCGGGCCCCCACTGTTTGGTGGTGCACCAATGTCTCATATACGCAAAGAAGACAGCCCCCATAAAATGCGCCCCCGGCAGAAACGAGTTCTTCGCTCCACGCAAGTGCTACCATCCGCCAAAGCCCAAATTGTGTGCGGTGCTTCCGTCACAGCTACGCGGAAAGCAACATGAAAGCCACTTCTCAGACTTCGGCCAAGTTCGACCACTTTGTGCAACAGTTGTCGCTCGCAATTGAAGAGCCAAACGGCACAAGCAATAAGACAACGACTCTCCCTCGCCTGCTCGACGGCGCAGCCACGGACGCCGCGAGAACATTGCTGCCATTAGCATTTCGTCAACAGCACGGCATTTTCTTCTCCGGCCATGAGCTTGCTGGGCGCGTGGCGTCGCCGCTTCAGCGCGAGCTAGCCGAAGGTGCAACCGTCTTTGACCCGGCCTGCGGCGCGGGAGACCTCCTTATTGCGGCGGCGCGGCACTTGCCACTGCAAAGACGCATCGCCGATACATTGGCAATCTGGACCAACACTATCGGTGGAACCGATATCCATCAAGAATTCGTTCTCGCGGCACGGATGAGGCTCTTGCTTCTTGCTCGGCTTCGCCATACAGAACGAGGCGATGCAGATTGCTCCATCGCGCTTGAACCGTGGATGTTTGCGAACGTGGAATGCGCAGACTATCTGGCGAACGGGGCTCTTGGATCGGACTACTCGTGCGTCGTGGCGAATCCACCTTTCGGTGACAGCGTCGCACCAGTTGGCTGCACATGGTCATCCGGAAAAACACAGCTTGCCGCCGTCTTCCTGGAACAAGTTCTATCCCGAGCCCCTTCGGGGCAACGCATATCAGCCATCCTCCCCGATGTGTTGCGGAGTGGAACGCGCTATGGGCGGTGGCGTCACCGTATCGAATCACTCACCTCTGGAGGGACCATAGCGCCTTACGGCAGGTTCGATCCCAACACCGACGTTGACGTATTCCTTCTAGACCTCTACGCGGGAACAACAGACGGTGCGCGCGAAGACTTATGGCCTCAATTTCAGGCATCGGCAGGTGTAACCAAACTGGGGGACCTGTTTGAAGTTCGTATTGGACCGGTCGTCCCTCATCGTCACAAGAACACGGGCCAATGGGCTCCATACCTTTGCGCAAAGTCTGCGCCAGCATTCAGCGAAGTGGAACCAACGTCCAAAAGGCGCTTTGCCGGGCCGCTGATAGCTCCGCCTTTTGTTGCCATTCGGCGCACCTCAAATCCCGCTGACGAACATCGACTGGTGCCCACCATCGTTACAGGTACACGCCCGGTGGCGGTTGAGAACCATCTGATAGCGCTTATCCCAAAGAGTGGCCAACTCTCGGCGTGTAAACAATTATATGCAGCCCTGCTGCTTCCAGAGACGCGAGAATGGATAGATAATGCGATACGCTGTAGGCATTTGACAAAACAGGTACTCGTTGAAATGCCAATCTCAAGCACCGCCATATGAGCGACGTCCATTTTCGCTTCTCCCCCCAAATTCTGGCACGACTAGGTGAAGAGTTAAATCAGTCCGTAGACCAGAGCATCCTTGAGCTCGTGAAGAATTCTTACGACGCGGATGCCACCTCTTGCGTAATAGAGCTCAAAAATACCTCCTCTAAAGGCGGCGAAATAGTTCTCACGGATGACGGGAACGGAATGACAGCCAGCCAGATACGCGATGGTTGGCTGGTGCTGGGAAAGTCTGGAAAAAGCACTTTAAAAAAGACCAAATCTGGGCGAACACCCGCTGGCAGCAAAGGATTGGGCCGCCTTGCGGCACTTAGGCTGGGTAATAAAATCAGCATGCTTTCGCGGCCATCTGGATCGTTTCGTTACGGACTTGACATCAACTGGCGCAGCTTTGATAACGCCGCAACGGTTGAGGAAGTCCCTCTTACAATTAAAAGATCTGCTGCGGGGCCTAAGAGTAAAGGCACCCAAATCCACCTGAAAGACCTCCACGCACCACTTTCCTCGGATGACGTTAAAAGGCTTGCAAGATCACTTCTCCTTTTAACCGACCCATTTGAGAATAAAGGCGGATTCAAAGTAGAACTGAAAGCACCAGAATTCGCAGATACTGAGTCCCTACTGAAGACCAAGTACTTCGAAGATGCGGATTTCCATCTGGTAGCGAGCGTTACGGCAAAAGGCACGGCCTCCGCCCAGCTACTAGATTGGAAGGGCGAGATCCTAGCTGAGGCGACTCACAATGAACTGCGTCAAAACACTACCAAAGCATACAAGTGCCCCAGAGCAACGTTTGACCTGTGGACGTTCTTGCTAAAAGGCGGTCAATTCCTGGGGGGCAGGCGTCTACGTCTCAGCGATGTCCGCAAGTGGCTTCAAGCGTTCGGCGGGGTTCACGTATATCAAGACGGTGTTCGAGTGAATCCCTATGGGAACCCGGGCAATGATTGGCTGCAGATGAACCTTGCCCGGGTGCGGAGTCCCGAAGAGCGACCGGGTACAAACACGTCGATTGGACGAGTAAGTATTCTTACGAGCCGCACACGCGAGTTGGTACAAAAGACTGATCGGTCGGGGTTCATCGAGGACGAGCAATTCTTCGAACTGATGCAGTTTTTGAAGGATGCTCTCGAATGGATGGCTCGTTGGCGCCTCCAACAAGCAGAAAGAAGAAGGCGTGCCGAACGCGAGGCTGCACCGCGCGTCGCCGAGGAACACAAGGCAAACATCGAAGACGTCATCGAAAGTGCTCCTCTCAGGGTTCGTAGCTCCTTGAAGCAAGCGTTTACGGGCTATGCGAAATCGCGCGACAAGGAAGCAGCAGCGCTCCGGAAAGATATTCAGTTATACCGGACCCTGGCCACGGCCGGCATCACGGCTGCGACCTTTGCTCATGAATCTCATGGAAACCCGATCAAGGTCATGGGGCTGGCACTAAGCGCACTTAGAAGCCGAATCAATTCCCACACTACGGGAGACGTCCAGAGTAAGCTTCTCGCGCCCACCAATCAAATTGCGAAAGCTCAAGCCGCGCTATCAACCTTAAGCACGGCTACGCTCAACTTGGTGAAGGCTTCAAAGAGACGCGTTGGCAAGGTCGATGTTCACAAATCCATACACGACCTTGTCACGTTGCTAACGCCGTTTTTGAATGGACGTGAGGCGAGCGTGACTGTGCGACTCGCTAACGGCGGTGCCTATATGCACGGGTCGGAAGCAGCGCTGGAATCGGTATTCGCAAACATACTGAACAACTCGCTAAATGCCTTTCGAAGGTCTGGAACGGAGAAAAGGCTTATCGACATCACATCGGCCATTGCTGAAGGTGTCTGCGAAGTTCGTATTGCCGACTCTGGTCCCGGCATCAAAGATGTCGGGGTTGCAGACGTATGGCTACCTGGCGTTACAACAGACCCAGAAGGAACAGGCCTGGGGCTCACAATCGTTTCGGACACAGTGCGCGATCTGGGCGGAGAGGTTCAACTTTTGCCGCATGGCGCTCTTGGTGGCGCAGAAGTAATTGTCCGGCTCCCCCTTCTCGGAGGCTAACAGTGGCTCTTGTTATCGAACAGCATAAAATTGAGCGCGTCGCTTTAATTGATGATGACCCTGAAGTCAGAGCATCATATAGATTTCATGTGGAGGACATGAATTTGTCTGCAGAGGAAATCGACAGACCTCTCGGCGATATTGATGCTTTTATTTCAAAAATGGAGGCGTTCCATACTGGGGTAATCTGCGACTACCACCTCAAATCGACGAAATACTCAGCGTTTGATGGCGACATAGTTGTATCCCATCTGTACAAGCGCCAGTTCCCCGTTATTCTCTGCAGTCGATTTGATGGCGTCACAGCGTCGGTACGTGGACTGCGCCGGTACATTCCTTACATCGTACGGGCGGAAGATTTGTCGCAGCAGACAGTTAAGGAAGCCTTCGAGCTATGCGTGGGGGAATTTTCCGGAAAATTTACACCCGAACGGAAACCATATAAAACTGTCGTGCGCATTGAAAGCGCGAAATCTCTGACAGAACAGGAAATCGTTTTTAGCATCGTAATTCCCGCATGGGAACCAAAGATTGGCATTGATGTTTCAGTCAAGTCTGCGGAAAATCCGCTATTCAAAAGATTACTTAGTAAGGTAGCCCAAGGAAATATCGAACGCGTCTCCGCACAAGTTAACTTAGGCGCAGAAAACCTCGACGATCTTTTTATTAGCGATTGGACTGAATAGCATGAGCAATGCCTCTTTAGTCGTTGTTGATGTCGGGCACGGCAACTGCTCCGTGCTGCGAGAAGGTGACAGCGTTGCAGTAGTAGATTGTGCCAAACGAAATGTTCTGCTCGAGTACCTCGAGAAAGAGGAGATCCGCGATATCAACACAATTGTTATTTCCCATGCGGATGAAGACCATTTAGCCGGCTTAGTCGGGCTCCTTGGATCCGATCAATACAAAATCGGGACCATTTTTATCAATACAGATGCCGTCAAAGACACCCGAATTTGGGACGATGTTAAACACACCCTTAACAACAAATTCCATGGAGGCAACATAGACGTCCAGTCCGGTGTGAAAGCTGGGCCGATCTCGACTTGGAAAGGAGAGAAAACTAAGATGGAGATCGTTTCTCCATCGCTGGCACTTCAACTTACCGGAGCAGGTGGAAAGCTCAATAGTCGCCGCGTTACGACGAACACAATGAGCATAGTCGTGCGAATTCACTACGACGACGAGCCCATCGTGATTCTGGCCGGGGATATGGACCAAATTTCGCTAGATGACGTCAAAAAGAACAAGAAAGACATAACGGCAAAGTTCCTGGTCTATCCCCACCACGGTGGACATGCGGGTGGCACGACCGATGTGACTAATTTTGCGCTGCAGTTACTCGACGAGGTCAAGCCAACGGCTACTTTGTTTTCCAACGGCCGCGGAAGATTTGACAACCCTCAGCCCCAAGTAGTCAATGCAGTGAAATCTTTCGGTGGCTGCTCTATCGCCTGCACACAGCTTTCCTCCACTTGTTCGGCCCAGTTAAGCAATGCGCCACGGAACGGCTTGTCGTCCAAGTATGCCGCGGGTGCTAAACAGGGAGCTTGTTGTGCAGGATCGATGGAGATAGACCTGACAACGGGCGAGATACTAGCTCCTGACTGGGCGACCCATGTCGAGTTTGTAAGATCGTTGCCATCGGCTCTCTGCATGCGCTGAGTTCTTTCCCAACCTCCGTTCGGCGCAACACTTGTTCACCGTTTAACTATTGTCTCAATAGATAGTTTTTACTATCGTCAGAACTCTAGTTAAACGGAGAACAACGTGAACGCGCTCGCTCGAACTGCCGTTGCCCTGACATACCTAGCCGCCCTCTGCACCGTCCTAGCCTTCCACGCATACGCCCTCCATCTCGACGAAACGTCCGAGACAGAGCCCACGCGCATCACCCAGCGCCAGGCATGAGGAGGACACGATGCGCCGCTCTGCCCTCCACCGCCTCGCGTCCGGCTACTTCAGCCACCACCCTGCCCTCGGCCTCGCCGTAGTGCTCTTCGCGTTCGGCCTCGCCGGCGCCATCGCGCCCGAAGCCGCAATGGTGCTCGGGGGCTGACATGCCTCCGCGCCCCATCGCAGACGCGGCCGTGCTCGCCGAGCGCAACAAGCTGCGCCTCATCTGCACCGACGCGCAGGCCCTCGCCGCCGGCCCCGTCCGCACCGCCATCGAGGCATCCGCGCACGCCCGCACCCATCCGCGCATTCGCACGACCCGCCGCGTGTGGGTCGACCTCAAGAAACTGGCTGCAGGCGACTTCGACGACTGACCAGCCGCAACGGAGACCAACCATGCATCGCATAGTGAACCGTACCCCCGCCACCCTCCGCATCGGCAAGCACGACGTGCAACGCCGTCCCCTGCCCGGCTCGCTGCATTGCTGCTACAGCCTGCGCGTCAATGGCATCGTCGTGTGGGAGAGCATCAGCATCCCCTGCGCACGAGATCTCGACAGCGCCGTCAAAACGCATCGCTCGTGTCAGGAAGTCATCGAGTCCGCGCGCCGCGGTGGGCGGCGGATGGGTATGCAGAAGATCAACGGCGCTGTTCGGCCGAAGCGGGGGGCGTTGTGATGCTGGTCCCCTCTACCCGCGGAGAACAAGCATTCAACCAGCGGTCCACTTCAATCACGCTCTTACGGCTGCGCGCACAGATCACGAATGACGCCTTCGGCTCCACGCTCCACGCGATGGAGCAGTACGGGACCACACCAGCCGCCACAAGAGCTGAAGACGCATGTTCGGCTCGCTGGAGAAGGCGCATGAAACTATTGAATCCAAATCCAGCAGAGAGGGAGAAAGCAGGTCTCGGCCATCTTCGGCATTGCCGCCTCCGCAGCCGCACTTGCTGCGTCCTCAGAAAGAAAAGGTCCGGCAAGCACCCGCGTCTGCGGCTCAACTTGCATTTTTATGTGCTGCTCAATGCAGACGAACTCCACAACGGCGAAGTATCCGCCACCACTCTCAATAACCGCCGGCCAATAGTAGAAGCCGTGCGCTGTACGCGCGAGTTTTGCCTTCTTCCGCGGTGCCGAAGCCATTCGACCCCCTGAGATAGAGGACGGAACATGATGAAAGAACGCCCTATCTTATTCTCCGGCGCCATGGTGTGTGCCCTTCTCAGTAGTCGGAAGACGCAGACGCGGCGACCCGTTAAAGGTTTCGCCTTGAAGCTGCTGCAACCTGGCAATTTCACGCCGGACTATGTCGCTGATCCCGCAAACAACGCATGTCCATACGGCAGACCAGGCGACTGGCTTTGGGTGCGTGAGACATGGCAGCACAGCAACCACCCGCTCGGACCGTACGACAAAGGCTGCACTGTCTTCTATCGCGCGGACTACCTCAACGACCCGCTCGGTCCAGACTTGGAACGTTCACCTGACGGCATCCGCCGACAGTGGCGACCCAGCATCCACATGCCGCGCACGGCTTCGCGCATAGCGCTTGAAATCATGTGCGTGCGCGTAGAGCGCCTGCAGGACATCAGTGATGAGGACTGTATCGCGGAAGGCGTTGGATTGGCCGAAAGCGCGATCGGCGTTCAGATGACGCACCCGACAGGAGAAAGCATGCCCCGCTCCCTCTACCGGACCGTATGGGAGCGCCTGAATGGTCCCGGGTCATGGGACGTGAACCCGTGGGTATGGGTCGTGAAATTTAGGAGAGCGCAATCGTGAACCAATGCTGTCACGAATTTCCCGGCGCTCCCCTAGAGATACATCCCGCAAGCGCCCATGGCGCCAACACAAACGATGACGATAGCTGCAGCCCACCAGCGCAGCGATTCACGATAGAGCTTTGATCGATACATCGCGCCATCGTAGGTGGCGCAAGCCCGCTATGGCGCGGGCGTAACAGGATTTGACATCATGAACCAACGACTGATGACCGAAGCCGACCTGTACCGAGTGACCAAACTGAAGCAGAACGCGGCGCGTGTGCGCTGGTTCTTGATGAACTTCGGTGTAAGGCCCGTGCAGAGCGCGGACGGCAGCCTCACTCTGACGTGGGGAGCCTACGAGATCATGCAGGCGCGGCGCGCCGGCGGCATGACGCCATCGAATGACGCGCCGGTATCGGCTCGGCCCAAGCTCGTGCGCGTTGGTAGAGCAGCATGAACGCACGCCGCCGCACGAAGCCAGACGGGCTGCCGAGCCGCGTCTACAAGCGCAACGGTAGCTTCCACTGGGTCCGACCGACCGATCAGAAGTGGATCAAGCTCTGTCGGATCGATGAGGGTGAGACGCGCATGTACGAGCGCCTGGCGGACGAGAAGCGCAAGGTGTCGATCGATGTTGGCGAGCGCACCATGCCGCGCCTCGTGCGTATCTACATGGACCAGCACGTGGCCGGCTACGCGGCATCGTATCGGGCCGAGTGGGAACGCCGCGGCGAGGTGGTACGCAAGGCTTTTGCGAACTTCGACATCGAGCTGGTGGACGTCGAGGCCTGCGAAGAATTTCTGACCAGCAACTGGGGCAACAAGCTCAACACGCAGAGGGCCATGAAGGCGTGGCTCCAATCGTTCTTTTCCTGGGCGGTGCGCAAGAGACACATCCAGATCAACCCAGTGCGTGAGATCAAGGTGAAAAAACCGAAGGTGCGCAAGGTCTACATCCGGCCTGAGCACTTCGTTGCCATCCGCGACGCGCTTACCGTGGCCGCCGACGGCAAGAAGACGCCGACTGGCCCGATGATGCAGGTATTTGTCGACCTGTGCTACCTGACGTGCCAACGCTCAACCGAAATCCGCAACCTCCGCTGGGCAGACATCGACGCCAAGCGAAAGCTGATCCGGTTCGTGCCCACCAAGACAGAAGACAGCAGCGGCGAGGCCGTGGACTGGCCGCTCACGCCGGAGATTGAGGAAGTGCTGAAGCGCGCCAAGAAGATTGAGCCTATCGGCGGCGACTACGTGGTGCGGGACAAGAACGGCAAACCGAAGACGGCGGCAGCCTGTCGCGATGCATGGAACGACGCCAAGGCGCGCGCCGGCCTGACCGACACGGGCTACACGATCAAGGACATTCGCGCCCAGGCGCTGACCGATGCCAAGCGCGCCGGGTACGACATCGACGAGCTGCAGATCGCGGGCGCGCACACTGATCGGGCAACAACCGAGGGCTACATCAAGCAGCGCGACGTGCCGGTTTCAAACGTCCGTCTCACGCTGCCGGCGGCCTGAAATTTTGTCCAATATGAGCCACCCGACGTGCCGGAAAGCCGCATGGCTACGTGCTTAAGAAATAAGCACAATATTGGACAGTTTTCTAAGAAACCGTTGACTGGCGCCGTTTTGCGACTGATTGCGCACCTACATGGGGTGCAGGTGGTCGGAGGTTCAAATCCTCTCGCCCCGACCAAAACAAAAGCCCGCGTAACGGATCACGTTACGCGGGCTTTTTCGTTTCTATCTGAGCGCTTCTTGTCTGCAATATCGGCTTTATGGCTTGTCGGTACGCAGCACTTCCAACACGGCCGACAGCTCACGCCGCAAGTCCTGAACATCGACCGACGCGCTCGCAGCGACGGACATCGGCGCCGCAACCTCCATTTCCAATTCTTCGGCCTCGACCGGCGACGCTGCGGCCACGCCATGCCGCAACTCGTCCAGCCGGTTCCGCGCGCCATTGATCGTGAAGCCCTGCTCATACAGCAGCTCGCGAATACGCCGGATCAGCAGCACTTCATGATGCTGGTAGTAACGCCGATTGCCGCGTCGCTTGACGGGCTTGAGCTGTGTGAACTCCTGCTCCCAATAGCGCAGCACGTGCGGCTTGACTGCGCACAGGTCGCTCACTTCGCCAATGGTGAAGTAGCGTTTGGCAGGAATCGGCGGCAGGTTGACCCGCTCCGTGTGTTTATCGGCGGCCATACAGGGCTGAACTACAGGGCTGGCGAAAGAAACGGATTGAACGGACAGCTGAACGAGATCACGCAGCAGAGTTACGCGACGTCGACAGGCAGCGGCTCGACGCGCTCTTCAACGAGCGCCTTGAGCTTCTGGCTCGCATGGAACGTAACGACGCGACGCGCGGTAATGGGGATGATCTCCCCCGTCTTTGGGTTTCGGCCCGGGCGCTGCGGCTTGTCGCGCAACTGGAAGTTACCGAAGCCGGACAGCTTGACGCTATCACCCTGTTCGAGCGCCTCGCGAATCACGTCGAAAAATGCCTCGACCATGTCCTTCGACTCACGCTTGTTCAAGCCGACCTGCTCGAACAGCATCTCGGCAAGCTCGGCCTTGGTAAGCGTCGGCACGTCCTGACCGCGCGCATCACGTGCGTCGGCCAATGCTGCCGAAGAAGAACCGAGCGAGTCGCCCAAGGATGCCGCCAACGCTGGCGCGTGTTGATCGTTCATAGGATTCGCTTAGCGTATTCGATCCGAATGCGAAGGTTCGTTCGAGCTGTCTCTAGCGCAGTGCGGACGTCTGAGACGTCAAGCGCGCAGGCGCGCGCCAAATGCATCGCCGGCCGCTCGAATCAGTTGCTGTGTGGCGGCATCGACAATGTCGTCCTGAAGGGTGCTGTCAGTATCTTGCAACGTAATTCTGAAGGCAAGGCTTTTCTCCTGCGCCCCAATGGCAGCCGTGGCGGCCTTGGGACGGAACTCATCGAACAGCACAACGCCCTGCAGATAACGCTGCCAAGGGGTGCCGACAGCCGTTTTCTCGAACGTGTCGACCAGATCCTGCACCGCCACATCCTGGCGCACAACCAGCGCGATGTCGCGCGTCACGGCCGGCACACGTGGCACTTCACGATACTTCGGCAAGCCTACTGCGGTAATGGCGTCTAGCTCGACTTCCCACGCCACCGGTGCAGTCGCCAGATCGTACTTCTGCAGCCAACGCGGATGCAGTTCACCGATCCAGCCGATGGCGCGGCCATTCAGCACCACGCGCGCGGAGCGCCCCGGATGCAGCGCGGGATGTTCGGCGCGCTCGAAACGCGCCTGCAGCGGCCACAGCAGCGACTCGACATCGCCCTTCACATCGAAGAAATCGACCGGACGGGTCTGCACGCCCCACTGCTCTTCCTTCGACGGACCATATGCAATGCCGCCCGCCATCATCGGTTGCGCGTAGCCGGCGATCGACAGGCCACCGTCGGCGACGCTCGCATCGCGGTGGAACACACGTCCCACCTCGAACATACGCACGCGCGAAGCCTTGCGATTCAGGTTGTAGCACACCTTGTCCAGCAAACCGCCGATGAGCGTGCTGCGCATCACCGAGTACTGGCTGGCAATCGGATTCAGCAGCGGAATCGGGTTGGTGTTGCCAGCAAAGTCGGCTTCCCATTCGGTCTCGACAAAGGCGAAGTTGACGACCTCGTGGTAATCGCGTGCGGCCACGGCATGACGCACGTCGTGCATCGTGCGATGCGCCTCGTCGGTCGGGCGCATCGCGCTCTCGGCCACCGGCGGCTTGGCGGGAATCTGCTCGAAACCGTAGATGCGGGCGACTTCTTCGATCAGGTCTTCCTCGATTTCGAGATCGAAGCGATACGACGGCGGTTCGACGATAAACACGTCGCCGTCCACGCTGAACGTGAGGCCGAGGCGCTTGAACACGTCCGCCACAACGTCGTGCGACAGCGGAATACCGAGCACACGTGCAGCACGTGCGACACGCATGCGCACCGGTTCGCGCTTGGGCAAGTTGACAATCTGATCGTCGATCGGGCCAGCCTGGCCGCCGCAGATTTCCAGGATCAGCGCGCTGATGCGCTCGATGTGTTCAACGGTCGTCGCATAGTCAACGCCGCGCTCGAAGCGATGGCCGGCATCGGTCGAGAAGTTGTAGCGACGTGCACGGCCCTGGATGGCTTCCGGCCACCAGAATGCGGCTTCGACGTAGATGTTCTGTGTATCGAGCGTGACAGCCGTCTTGTCGCCGCCCATGATGCCGGCGAGGCTTTCGATGGCCTGCTCGTCCGAGATCACGCCGACCTTCTCGTCGACGGTGATGGTGTCGCCATTGAGCAGCTTCAGCGCTTCGCCGGCCTTGCCCCAACGCACCGTCAGGCCACCGTGGATCTTGTCCAGATCAAATACGTGCGACGGGCGGCCCAGCTCCAGCATCACATAGTTCGAAATATCGACCAGCGCGGACACGCTGCGCATGCCCGCGCGCTCGATGCGCGAGACCATCCAGGCCGGTGTCTTCGCATGCGCATTTACGCTGCGGATAATGCGACCAGAAAAGCGACCGCACAGGTCCGGCGCCTCAACCTTGACGGGCAGCTTGTCAGCCAGCGCTACCGCAACAGGTGCCATCGACGGCATGGTGATCGGTGCGCCCGTCAGAGCGGAAACTTCACGTGCCACGCCGTGGATCGACAGGCAGTCCGCCTTGTTGGGCGTGAGTTTAATGATGAAGATCTGGTCGTCCAGATCGAGTACCTTGCGGATGTCTTCGCCCACCGGCGTGTCTTCCGGCAGGATCAGGAGGCCGCCGTGGTCTTCCGACAGCTTCAGCTCGCGCGCCGAACACAGCATGCCGTAGCTCTCCACGCCACGCAGCTTGCCGATCTTGATTTTGAACGGCTTGCCATCTTCGCCTGGCGGCAGCTCGGCGCCGACCATCGCGCACGGCACCTTGATGCCTACCGACACATTCGGCGCGCCGCAGACGATCTGCAGCAGCTCGCCCGTACCCGCATCGACCTTACACACGTTGAGGCGATCGGCGTCCGGGTGCTTGTTCACCTCGACCACATGGCCGACAACGATCTGCGAGAACGGCGGCGCAACGGGGTCGACCTCTTCCACCTCGAGGCCAGCCATCGTCAGACGATGGGAGAGTTCATCCGTGGTGATCGACGGATTGACGAAACTGCGAAGCCAGGATTCCGGAAATTGCATGGCGCGACAGGAAAGAGAATTCGATTAGCGGGGCGATGGAATAACAAGTGCGAGCGCTCGGCGCTTACGCGAACTGGCGCAGAAAACGCACATCACCCTCGAAGAACAGGCGCAGGTCGTTGATGCCATAACGCAGCATCGTCAGGCGCTCCAGGCCGGAGCCGAACGCAAAGCCGATGTAGCGCTCAGGGTCCAGGCCCATGTTGCGTACCACGGTCGGGTGCACCTGGCCGGAACCGGAGATCTCCAGCCATTTACCGTTGCCGAATGCCATGTCGATCTCGGCCGACGGCTCGGTGAACGGGAAATACGACGGGCGGAAACGCACCTGGATGTCGTCGCGCTCGAAGAAATTGCGCAGGAAATCGGTATAGACGCCCTTCAGGTCGGCAAAGCTGATGTTGTCTGCAATCCAGAGGCCTTCGACCTGATGGAACATCGGCGAGTGCGTGGCATCGCTGTCAACGCGGTACGTGCGCCCCGGAGCGATGACCTTGATCGGCGGAATGCGGTCGAGATGCTTGTACTTCTCGACGTGCATGCGGGCATAGCGCACCTGCATCGGGCTGGTGTGCGTGCGCAGCAGAAGGAGCTTGTCTTCGCTGTCGCGACCGTCGATGTAGAACGTGTCCTGCATCGAGCGCGCCGGATGGTTGTCCGGATTGTTCAGCGCCGTGAAGTTCATCCAATCCGATTCGATTTCGGGGCCGTCAGCCACATCGAAACCGATCGAACCGAAAATCTTGGCGACCCGCTCCCAGGTATTCATCACCGGGTGCAGACTACCCTCGGCCACATCGCGGCCTGGCAGCGTTACGTCGATCGCCTCGGCTGCAAGGCGGGCGTTCATCAGCGCATCAGCCAGCGCCTGGCGGCGGGCGTTCAGCGCCTCCTCAACACGGCTCTTGGCTTGGTTGATGCGCGCGCCTTCGGACTTGCGCGTCTCCGGATCGAGCTTGCCCAAGCCTTTGAGCAAGTCGGTCAGCACGCCGGACTTGCCGAGAAAGCGCGCCTTCTCGTTTTCCAGCGAGGCGTTGTCCTCCACGGAGGCAAACGCGTTTTGGGCATCGACGACGACTTGATCCAGATCCAGTGACATGGGAAGGCGAGCGAAAAAATTCGGGGTGATTCGGGTCCGCGAAATGCGCGGAATAAAAAACGGGGCTCGGTGAGAGCCCCGTCAGGGTGATCAGCCGGCAAACTTACTGGGCAATTCCAGCGGCCTGCCCGGCCAATCCAATTCAGGCGACGTTGGCTTTCACCTGGTTCACGATGGCAGCAAAAGCCACCTTGTCGTGAATGGCCATGTCCGACAGCACCTTGCGGTCCAGCTCGATGGACGCCTTCTTCAGGCCGTTCATGAACTTGCTGTAGGTCAGACCATGCTCGCGTGCGCCAGCGTTGATACGTGCAATCCAGAGCGCACGGAACACGCGCTTCTTGTTGCGACGATCGCGGTAGGCGTACTGACCAGCACGCATGACCGCCTGCTTGGCGATGCGATAGACGTTATTGCGGCGGCCGCGGTAACCCTTGGCTGCGCTGATAACCTTCTTATGACGGGCCCGCGCTGTGACCCCACGTTTTACTCGAGGCATGAAATGCTCCTTTCGTAGTTAGTTAGGGTTAGGCGTACGGCATCATTGCGCGAACGGACTTCAGGTTCGTCTCATGGACGCCCTCGGTACCGCGCAGGTGACGCTTGTTCTTGGTGGTCTTCTTGGTCAGGATGTGACGCTTGAAGGCTTGGCCACGTTTGATCGTGCCACCAGGACGGGCAGTAAAGCGCTTGGAGGCGCTTTTCTTCGTCTTCATCTTCGGCATGGAACAACTCCGCTTTTGACATGAAGCCAGGTGGACGGCTGGCGCCGACACTTGCAAGACCCGGGCTCACTTGTTGTATCGCGGCGGGTTTTGACACCTGCCGCGTTTTCCGACGTTTCCGTCTGGAACCTACTCAGCGCGGTCGGAATCGCCCGACCGCCACTGCATTACTTTTTCTTCTTGGGCGCCAACATCATCACCGCCTGGCGACCTTCCATCTTCGGCATCTGCTCAACCTGACCGAATTCCTCCAGGTCAGACTTGATACGCTCCAGCACACGCATGCCGAGTTCCTGGTGAGCCATTTCGCGGCCGCGGAAGCGCAAGGTAACCTTTACCCGGTCGCCATCCTCAAGGAAGCGCGTTGCGTTGCGCAGCTTGACGCCGTAGTCGTTGTCGTCGGTACCAGGGCGGAATTTGACTTCCTTCACCTGGATGACCTTCTGCTTCAGCTTGGCCTCGTGAGCCTTCTTCTGCTCCGAATACCTAAACTTGCCATAGTCCATCAGGCGGCAGACTGGCGGCGTTGCAGTCGGCGCGATCTCGACCAAGTCGACGTCCTTCTCTTCTGCCAGACGCAGCGCGTCGAACAGTTTGACGATGCCGAGCGCCTCATTATCAACCCCGGTTAGCCGGACTTCCGGCGCGGTGATCTCGCGGTTGAGGCGGTGAGAAGATTTGTCAGTAGCGATGTTGATGTCCTCGAAGAATCAAAAAAACAGGCCGTGCCCAGCTCATGACTTGTTGGCGAGATCGTTCTGCAGTCGCTCAACGAACGCCGACACCGGCATGGAGCCTAGATCGACGTTGCCACGGGCACGCACGGCCACCTGATTTTCATCCCGCTCTTTGTCGCCAACCACAACCTGGTATGGGACCTTCTGCACGGAATGCTCGCGGATTTTATACCCAATCTTCTCATTCCGCAAATCGACGATCGCCCTAAATCCTTGTTTTTGCAGGGATTGCGCAACGGATTGTGCGTATTCGGCGTGCGAATCGGTGATGCTGAGCACCGCAACCTGCACTGGTGAAAGCCACGTCGGCAGCGCTCCGGCATATTGCTCGATCAAGATACCGATAAAGCGCTCTAGGCTGCCGACAATGGCCCGGTGCAGCATGATGGGGCGATGGCGCGCACCATCTTCGCCAACAAACTCGGCATCCAAGCGTTCAGGCAGGTTCGGGTCGACCTGAATCGTGCCGCATTGCCATTGACGGCCAAGCGCATCCTTAAGCACATATTCGATCTTCGGACCGTAGAACGCACCCTCGCCTGGCAGATACTCGAACTCGCAACCCGAGGCACGCAAACCTTCGGCCAATGCGGCTTCGGCGCGATCCCAGCTTTCTTCGGTGCCGATGCGCTTGTCCGGCCGCGTCGATAGCTTGTAAAGAATCTCGGTAAAGCCGAAATCTTTGTAGACCTTCTGCAGCAGCGTCGTAAATGCGGTCACCTCGGCCTGGATCATGTCTTCCGTACAGAAGATGTGACCATCGTCCTGCGTGAAGCCGCGTACGCGCATGATGCCGTGCAGGCCACCCGAAGGCTCGTTGCGGTGGCAGGCACCGAATTCGCCGAAGCGCAGCGGCAGATCGCGATAGCTCTTGATCCCCTGTTTGTAGATGAGGATGTGGCCCGGGCAGTTCATCGGCTTGAGCGCGTATTCGCGCTTCTCCGATTCCGTGATGAACATGTTCTCGCGGTACTTGTCCCAGTGGCCGGTCTTCTCCCACAACGACTTGTCGAGAATCTGCGGCCCCTTTACTTCCTGGTAGCCGTTCTCGCGGTACACGCGGCGCATGTACTGCTCGATCTCCTGCCACAGCGTCCAGCCCTTCGGGTGCCAGAACACCGTGCCAGGCGAGTACTCGTCGATATGGAAGAGGTCCAGCTCACGGCCGAGCTTGCGGTGGTCGCGCTTTTCGGCCTCCTCCAGCATGCGCAGGTAGGCTTCCTGGTCCTCCTTCTTGGCCCAGGCCGTGCCATAGATGCGCTGGAGCATCTCGTTGTTGTGGTCGCCGCGCCAGTAGGCACCAGCCACCTTCATCAGCTTGAAGACCTTGAGTTTGCCCGTGGACGGCACGTGCGGGCCGCGGCAGAGATCAACGAAATTGCCTTCGCGGTACAGACCAATTTCCTGATCCTCAGGAATGGAGGCAATGATCTCGGCCTTGTACTTTTCGCCCATGCCCTGGAACAGCTTGACGGCTTCGTCGCGGCTCAGCACTTCACGCGTAACCGTCTCGTCTTTCTTGGCAAGTTCACCCATCTTCTTTTCGATGGCGACGAGATCTTCGGGCGTGAAGGGACGCTTGTAGGCGAAGTCGTAGTAGAAGCCGTTCTCGATGACCGGACCGATGGTGACCTGCGCGTCCGGATACAACTCCTTGACTGCGTAAGCCAGCAAGTGGGCCGTAGAGTGACGGATCACGTCGACGCCGTCGGCGTCCTTGTCTGTGATGATGGCGAGCTTGGCATCGCGGTCGATCGTGTAGCTCGTGTCGACCATCTGGCCGTCCACGCGGCCAGCCAGCGCGGCCTTGGCCAGCCCAGCTCCGATGCTTTGTGCCACTTCGGCCACCGTCACCGGGCCGGGAAACTCACGCCGGGAACCATCCGGCAACGTGATTGCGATCATGCTTGCTCCTGTGGAGTCACCGTTGCGCATTTCAGGTTTCAGAGATGCACAGCGGTCGTTATTCTGTCGTGCGCCACGCCAAATCAGCGCAGCAGGTTGTCGAATCGAATGCTTCGAAGCGCTTTCAGCTTGATCGCCACGCGTGACACGAAACTACGGACGAAAAAAAAACGCGGCCAAGGCCGCGTTTTCATTTGCGCCATCCACCGCTTGGGCAGACCGCAAAGGGCGAAAAACGCACCTTGACTACTGTCGCTCCGAAGCGGTTGTAGTTCGCGGTGCCTGAATCATATTTCGCCTTGTGTTCAGTTGTACGGGACAAGCCCGGGAATTGCGAGGATGACGGCTTGGACACCCTACCCGACGCGTCCTGCTAAATGCGTTGGTAGGCTCGATTGGACTCGAACCAACGACCCCCACCATGTCAAGGTGGTGCTCTAACCAGCTGAGCTACGAGCCTGCCGAAGAACGAAACTATACCGTCACTTCCTTCGGGCTGTCAATACCCCCTGCACTTCTTCGATCAACGTCAGCGCGCGCTGCAGTTGTGTCGCCTCTGACACTTCCGCGGTGAACTGCATTTTTGCGACGCCCTTGCTTGACAGCGTGCGCACCCCGGTCACGTTGATCTTCTCGCGCGAGAGGATTTCCGAGATGTCGCGCAACAAGCCCTGCCGGTCCAGTGCCTCGACCTGGATGTCGATCGGGTAGACCGAATCGCTGCGTTGGCCCCATTCCGTCTGGATCACGCGGCCGGGCGCGCGCGCGGCAAGCTGCTGGAACGTCGCACAGCTCTGCCGGTGAATCGATACGCCACGCCCGCGCGTGACAAAGCCCACGATCGGGTCGGGCGGCGCAGGCTTGCAGCAACGCGACATCTGCGTGAGGAGCGAATCGACGCCCACCACCAATACGCCGCTCTTGGCGCCGCGAGCCACGCTGGTGGCGCGGCTCTTCTTGGTAATGGCCGCTTCGTCGTCGACCGGGCCGGGGGGCGGCGCCCCATCCGAGCGCAAAACAGCCTCGATGCGACGCAGGCTCAGCTCGTCCTTGGCGACCACAGCATAGAGATCGTCCGGCGTCTTGTAGCCGAGCTTGGCGGCCAGCTCTTCCAGGTTGACGGCGGTCTTGCCTTCGCGCTGCAGCGTCTTGTCGATGAGCGCACGGCCCTGCGCAAGCGTCTCTTCCAGCTCCATCGCGTTGAACCACGCGCGCACTTTCGTGCGGGCACGCGGGCTGACGAGATAGTGCAGCTCGGTGTTGAGCCAATCGCGCGACGGCCCGCCCTGCTTGACGGTGACGATCTCGACGGTCTGGCCGTTCTTGAGCGGCGTATTCAGCGGCACCATCGTGCCGTCGACGCGCGCGCCGCGGCAGCGGTGGCCGAGATCACTGTGCAGGTAGTAGGCGAAGTCGACCGGCGTTGCACCTTGCGGCAACGCGATCACGCGCGCCTGCGGTGTCAGCACGTAAATGTGATCATCCAGCTCGGTGTGCTTGAGTTGCTCCCACGGGGAATCCTCGTGCGCGACGATGTGCTCGGCGTCGTCCTTCCAGGCGAGCAGTTGGCGAAGCCAGGCGATTTTCTCGTCGTAGCGCTCGCTGGCGGAGAACTGTCCGGCATAGCCCTTGTTGCCCGCCTCCTTGTAGCGCCAGTGCGCGGCCACGCCGTACTCGGCGAAGTGGTGCATCTCCCGCGTACGGATCTGCACCTCCAGCGCGCGGCCGTCGTCGCCGATCACCACCGTATGCAGCGACATGTAGCCGTTGGCCTTCGGACGCGAGATGTAGTCGTCAAACTCCTTCGGGATCGGCTGCCACATGTGGTGCACGAAACCGAGCACCGTATAGCAATCCTTGATGTCGTCGACGATGACGCGGAAGGCTCGCACGTCGTACAGATCGGCAAAGTCGAGTTCCTTGCCGCGCATCTTTTTCCAGATGCTGTAGATGTGCTTGGGCCGGCCGCTTACCTCCGCCTGAATGCCGGCGTCGTGCAACGTCTTTTGCAGTTGCGCGATGGCCTGGCCGATGAACTTCTCGCGCTCGATGCGCTTTTCATCCAGCAGGCGGGCAATGCGCTTGTAAGTGTCGGGATCCTCAAAGCGAAAGCCCAGATCCTCAAGCTCCCACTTGAGCTGCCAGATGCCCAGGCGGTTAGCCAGCGGTGCGTAGATATCCAGCGTTTCGCGCGCCATGCCGTCCGGCGCCGGACGTTTCGTCTGCGCAAGCCAGCGCAGTGATTGCAGCCGCGACGCCAGCCGGATCAGCACCACGCGAATGTCTTGCGCGAACGCGAGCAACATCTTGCGCAATGCCTCGACTTGCGCACGGCGCGCTTCAGCTTCGTTCTTGCGCGTGATGCCAGCATCGGTCGGGCTGGCGAGACCGGCAATCGCGCCAATGCGCAGCAGTTGCCGCACGTCGTGTACGAGCTTGACAACCTCGCCACCGAACGCGGGCTCGAGCGCCTTTTCGTTGTCCATTGCCAGCGTGGGCAACAGAAACAGCGCGGCCGCCTGCAACGACGGCGTATCGACGCGCAGCCCTTCAAGGATGGCGATCGTGCCGCGCGCGTGCGACTCCAGCGGCTCGCCGGTCAGCGTGACGCTGTCTGCGGCATTCGCCACGAGGTATTCGATCGCCCGTGCGACCTGCTCTGCCGCCGTTCCGTGCCCCTCGGCCGGCCGTTCGGTCTTGTTCTCCATGATGCGTCCTGCTTGCGTCTGGCCTGTTGCGCGACGGGCTCAGTTCTTCTGTGCGGCCGTCACGACGATTTCGATGCGGTACTTCGGATTGGCCAGCGCAGCCTCAACGGTGGCGCGCGGCGGCGAGTTCTTGGAATCGGCGGCAACCCACTGGTCCCACACCTTATTCATCTCGCCAATCTCGCCGATGTCTTTCAGGAAGATCTGGCACATCAGGATGCGTGTCTTGTCGCTGGCGTTGGCGGCGAGCACGCGGTCGATGATGGCGAGCACTTCTGCGGTCTGCTCGGCAATGCCGGCGTCGAGCGTGGTCTCCGGCACCTGGCCAGCCACATAGACGACGCCGTTGTAGACGGCTGCATCGGAATAGCGATGTTCGACGTTGTAACGCTTCAGTTCAGTGCTCATCTGCAAATCGAATGAGGTCAAGCAACCGGTCATTGACCGAGAAAGAATTTGCGGGCGATCGCCACCTGATCCGGCTGGATGAAGGTCGGCGCATGGCCCACATCGGGAATTTCCACCGTGTTCACATGCTGGCCGCGCTGCATCATGGCTTCGACTGTCTCGCGCGTCAGCAAATCGGAATGCGCGCCGCGCACCACCAGCACCTCGCCGGGAATCGCCTCGAACAGTTTCCACAGCGTGGCTTCGCCAGCGGCGATCATTTCCGGCGTGGTGTTCTTGAATGGCTCGGCCAGGCGCGGATCGTAATGCAGAATCCACTCGCCGCCCTGCGGTTTCAGAATCGCGGTATTCAACTCACGCCATTGCTCCGGCGTGTGGGGGCCGAACGAAGCGCTGATCGTCTTGAGGTACGCCAGCCCTTCATCGAAGGTCTTGAAGCGTACGTTCAGGCCGAGGTAAGCACCGATGCGCGTCAACGACGATTCCGTCACACGCGGGCCCACATCGTTGAGCAGCAGCTTGCGAATCGGCGATTTCGGCAAGCCTGCCAAACCGATGCCGATCAGACCGCCCATCGAGGTCCCGAACCAATCGACGGATTCCGCATTTACGCGCGCGAGCAGCGTGACCATGTCGGACGCGTATTGCGGTAGCACATAGCCCTTCGGATCGGCCAGCCAATCGGAGCGCCCGCGGCCCACCACATCGGGACAGATGACGCGATAGTCATTGCACAGCGCCTGCGCCAGTACGTCGAAATCGCGCCCCGTACGCGAGAGGCCATGCACGCAAACCAGCACACGCGGATTCTGTGCGTCGCCCCACTCGTGATACGCCATCCGATGCAAGCCGGACGGGCTCAGGCATTGCACGAAGGCAAGGCGCGGCGAAACTGGCATGAACAACTCCCACACGTGAATGACGGAGACAGCGAAGCCTGATTGTACGCGGGCCCGCGAACATGCGGCGGCGCAGCAGGCATGCGCTGTCCATCAAAAACAAAAAAGCCCCGCCGGAGCGAGGCTTTTTTTGAAGCAGATCGGCTTACTGCGCGACCCAGCCACCATCCATGTTCCACGCCACGCCGCGCACCTGCTCGGCCGCATCGCTGCACAGGAACACCGCCAGCGCACCGAGCTGATCGGGCGTAACGAACTCGCCCGACGGCTGCTTTTCCATCAGCAGATCCTTCTTGGCCTCGAGCGCGGACAGGCCGTCCTTCTCGGCGCGCGCATCGATCTGCTTCTGCACGAGCGGCGTCAGCACCCAGCCCGGACAGATCGCGTTGGACGTGATGCCCGTCTGTGCCGTCTCCAGCGCCACCGATTTGGTGAACCCGACGATGCCGTGCTTGGCCGCCACATACGCCGATTTCTGCGCCGATGCCACCAACCCATGCGCCGAAGCGATATTGATGATGCGGCCCCAGTTCTTGCGCTTCATGCCCGGCACGGCAAGCCGCGTCGTGTGGAAAGCCGAGGTGAGGTTGATGGCGATGATGGCATCCCAGCGCTCGGTCGGGAAATCCTCCACGTTGGCCACGTACTGGATGCCGGCATTGTTGACGAGGATGTCCACGCCGCCGAATTCTGCATCGGCGTAGGCGAACATCGCTTCGATCTCGGCCGCCTTGCTCATGTCGGCGCCGTGGTATCCGATACGGATGGCGTTCTTGCCTGCCGCCGCGATCTGCGCCTTGGGCGCTTCCACATCGCCAAAGCCGTTCATGATGATGTTGGCGCCCTTCGCGGCCAGCGAACAGGCGATACCCAGACCGATCCCGCTGGTCGAGCCCGTAACGAGGGCAGTTTTTCCTTGCAGCATGCGTGTCTCCGAAGGTCAGCGATTACAGCAGGTTGACGCCAGTCTTGGCCTGGACCTCTTCGCGCGAAACGCCCGGCGCGGTTTCAATCAGCTTCAGGCCCTGCTCGGTCACGTCGATCACGCCGAGGTCCGTAATGATGCGATCGACCACGCCCACGCCCGTCAGCGGCAATGTGCACTTGGGCAGGATCTTCAGGTCTTCGGTGCCGTCCTTCTTCCTGGCGGTGTGCTCCATCAGCACGATCACGCGCTTGACGCCGGCCACGAGGTCCATCGCACCGCCCATACCCTTGACCATCTTGCCGGGGATCATCCAGTTGGCGAGGTCGCCCGTCTCACTCACCTGCATCGCGCCGAGAATCGACAGGTTGATCTTGCCGCCGCGAATCATCGCAAAGCTCTGGTCGCTGCCGAAGATGGCGCTGCCGGGCAGCGTGGTCACGGTCTGCTTGCCCGCGTTGATCAGGTCGGCGTCAACTTCGTCTTCCGTGGGGAACGGGCCGATACCGAGCATGCCATTTTCGCTTTGCAGCCAGACTTCCTTGTCGCCGGTGTGGTTGGCTACCAGCGTCGGGATGCCGATGCCGAGGTTGACGTAGAAACCGTCTTGCAACTCCTGGGCAGCGCGCGCCGCCATTTGGTCTTGTGTCCAGGCCATGTCGGTCTCCTTAGTTGGCTGCTCGGATGGTGCGCTTTTCGATGCGCTTCTCGGGCGTGGCATTAAGCACGATGCGGTGCACGTAAATGCCAGGCAGATGAATGTCGTCCGGTGCCAAATCGCCCACTTCAACAATCTCTTCGACTTCAACGATGCAGATCTTGCCGGCGGTGGCCGCAGCCGGATTGAAGTTGCGTGCGGTCAGGTTGAAACGCAGGTTGCCGGACTTGTCGGCCACCTGCGCCTTCACCAGCGCCACATCGGGCACCAGCGAGCGCTCCATGACGTACGTCTCGCCGTCAAACTCGCGCAGCTCCTTGCCCTCGGCTACCAGCGTACCGACGCCGGTCTTGGTGAAGAATGCCGGAATGCCGGCTCCGCCGGCGCGTAGCTTTTCGGCCAGCGTGCCTTGCGGCGTGAATTCCAGCTCGAGTTCGCCAGCCAGGTACTGGCGCTCAAACTCCTTGTTCTCGCCCACATAGGACGAAATCATTTTCTTGATCTGGCGCGTTTCCAGCAGCAGGCCCAGGCCAAAGCCGTCAACGCCCGCGTTGTTGGAGATGCATGTCAGGCCCTTGACGCCCGAGTCGCGCAGTGCGGCAATCAGCGCTTCCGGAATGCCGCACAGGCCGAAGCCGCCCACGGCAATGGTCTGGCCGTCCTTGACGACGCCCGCGAGCGCCTCGCTCGCGTTGGCGAAGATTTTGTTCATGCGTGCTCCTTCCTTGGTGGTCCAACAAATCCGGCAGGGTTTTGACCGATCACACAGTTGGGGTTTGTGCGATGCAGCGCCGGAAAATAGTAACGATACAATCTGGCGAGAATACGCAAGCGTCGCGCGACGCAGCAATACGTACGAATACATATGCCCGCCCTCGACTACCAGACTGCGTTCCAGCTTGCCCCTGTCGGCATGGTGATGTCCCGCGAGCGGGTGATGCTCGACGTCAACGACGAAGCCGCCCGCATCTTCGGTCACCCACGCACGACCATGATGGGCCAATCGTTCGAGCTGCTCTATCCAACGCATGACGAATACGAACGCACCGGCGCGCGCATCATTCCCGTCATGAATGCACGCGGCAGCTACTCCGACGAACGCATCATGAAACGCGCCAATGGCGAACTGTTCTGGTGCCACGTCACCGGCCGTGCCCTGGACCGCGCGAAACCGCTGGGCGAAGGTATCTGGACGTTCGAAGATCTCTCGGCGCATCGCCCGGTCACGGCAGCGCTCACGCCGCGCGAACGCGACATCGCCGCCCAGTTGGTCGAGGGCAAGACGAGCAAGCAGATCGGCAAACAGCTGGAAATCAGCCCGCGTACGGTTGAAATCTATCGCGCGCGACTGATGAAGAAGTACGCCGCCAACACCTCACTCGAACTTGTGCAGCGGCTGATGGGGCATTAAGGCTACTGAAGCGTTACACCATGCCGTCGTCGGCGTTGATGACCGCGCCGTTGATGAAATCGGACTGATCCGACGCCAGCAGCAGAATCAGTCCATCCAGGTCTTCCGGCTTGCCCACGCGCTTGCGCGGCAGCATCTGCACCAGCTTCTGGCCGGGCTCGGTTTCCCAATGGTGATGGTTGATCTCGGTATCGATATACCCCGGGCAAATCGCGTTCGTGTTGATGCCGTAACGGCCCCACTCCAGCGCCATGGCCTTGGTCATGTGCACCACGGCCGCCTTGCTCATGCAATACACGCCGATCTGCGACAGCACCTTCAAACCCGCCACGGATGCAATGTTGACGATGCGCGACTGCGGCAGCGGCGAGCCGTTCTTCTCAGCGCCCTTGGCCCGCGCAATCATGCGCTTGGCCGTTTCCTGCGCCACAAAGAAGGCGCCGCGCGTGTTGGTGTCGAATACGAAATCGAAGTCGTCCGGCGTGACGTCCACCATGCGCTGCGTGGTTGAAACGCCCGAATTGTTGACCAGGATGTCGATCGTGCCGGCTTCGGTTTCAGCGTGGGCGATGGCCGATCGGATGCTGTCCGGGTCAGTCACGTCCAGCCGGATGACATGGGCGCTGCCGCCCTTCGATTCGATGTCGGCGCGCAGTTCTTTCAGTCGCTCGACGCGGCGCGAAGCCAGCACGACCTTTGCGCCGGCCGCCGCCAGCGTGTGCGCGAAACGCGCGCCCAGGCCGCTCGACGCGCCCGTGATCAGCGCGACCTTGCCTTCCAGATTGATCGACAGACCCATGATGCGTGTTCCCCGTGTGTTGGTTTGACATGCGCCGGGCTGCTCCGAAGCAACACCGGCATGTGATTTGGGCGCAGCTTAGCAAAAAATCGAACGATCGTTCAGAAATTTCCCTTGCCGCATTCAGGCGTGTCCCGGACAATGCGGAAAATTCTAATGCAGCAATCCGTCATACCAATAAGCAAACGCCCTACAAGCGAAGAGACACTTATGAACCAGCAACAGCTCCTCGAACAATACGGCCCGCGAGAGTCCATGGAGTATGACGTCGTTGTCGTCGGCGGCGGCCCCGCCGGCCTGGCGACAGCGATTCGCATCAAGCAACTGGCTGCCGAGACGGGCAAGGACGTGTCCGTCGTCGTGCTGGAGAAGGGTTCCGAGCCGGGTGCACACATTCTTTCGGGCGCGGTGATGGACCCGCGCGCCATCAACGAACTCCTGCCGAACTGGAAGGCCGACGGCGCACCGCTCAACCAGGCAGTCACCGGCGACGACGTGCTCTTCCTGAGCGAGACCGACGCCAAGCGTACGCCCGACTGGCTCGTGCCGCGTAACTTCCACAACGACGGCTGCTACGTTGTCTCACTGTCGAACGTGGTCAAGTGGATGGCCACGCAGGCCGAAGCCATGGGCGTGGAGATCTTCCCGGGTTTTGCCGCTGCCGAAGTCCTGTACGACGACAAGGGTGCGGTGCGCGGTGTCGCAACGGGCAACATGGGCATCGGCAAAGACGGCGAGCCAACAGAGAACTTCCAGCTCGGCATGGAGTTGCTCGGCAAATACACCATCTTCGCGGAAGGCGCGCGCGGCCATCTCGGCCGACAGCTGCTGGAAAAATTCAAGCTCAACGCCGGCAAGGACCCGCAGACCTTCGCCATCGGCATCAAGGAACTCTGGGAAATCGACCCGGCAAAGGCCAAACCTGGCCTCGTTGTGCACACTGCCGGCTGGCCGATGGAAGACGACACCTTCGGCGGCGGCTTCCTGTATCACCTGGAAGACAACAAGGTCACGCTCGGCTTCGTGATCGGGCTGGACTACAAGAACCCGTGGATGAGCCCATTCGAAGAAATGCAGCGCTGGAAGGCCCACCCGGCCATCCGCGCGCACATCGAGGGCGGCAAGCGCATCGGCTACGGAGCCCGCGCCATCAACAACGGCACGCCGCAAGCACTACCGAAAACCGTGTTCCCCGGTGGCGCGCTGGTCGGTTGCGACGCCGGTTACCTGAACGCGGCACGCATCAAGGGCAGCCACGCGGCCATCAAGAGCGGCATGATGTGCGGTGAAGCCGTGTTCGAAGCCGTGACGGCCGGCCGTTCCGCTGACGAGCTGTCTGCCTACCCCGCAGCCTTCGAACAGAGCTGGCTGAAGGAAGAACTGGATCAGTCGCGCAACTTCAAGCTGTGGTTCAAGAAGAGCCCGACGCTGGGGAAGATCATGACCGGCATCGAACAGTGGCTGCTGCCAAAGATTGGCGTCAGCAACCCGCCTTGGACGCTGCACGGCACGAAATCGGACAATCAGTCGCTCAAGCCGGCATCGGAGTGCCCGAAGATCGAGTATCCGAAGCCGGACGGCAAGATCACGTTCGATCGGCTGTCGTCGGTGTTCATCTCGAACACGAACCACGAAGAGAACCAGCCGGCTCACCTGACGCTGAAAGACCCGACCGTTCCGACGCGCATCAACCTGACGCAGTTTGCCGGCCCCGAGCAGCGCTATTGCCCGGCAGGCGTGTATGAGTTCGTCAAGAACGACGAGGGCACCGAGCGCCTGCAGATCAACGCGCAGAACTGCGTGCACTGCAAGACCTGCGATATCAAAGACCCGACACAGAACATCGTGTGGGTCACGCCGGAAGGCGGCGGCGGGCCGAACTACGTCGGCATGTAAGTACCGGGCGAGCACCCAACAAAAAAGACGGCTTGAAGCCGTCTTTTTTGTTGCCTGAGCGAATCGATTCAGGAAGCTTTTGCCGCGATGGCCGGCGTCTGCACCGACACATCGCCGCATTGCGCGCGATGGCGCAGCGCGTGATCGATCAGCACGAGTGCCAACAGCGCCTCGGCGATTGGCGTAGCACGAATGCCGACGCACGGGTCATGGCGGCCGAACGTCTCGACCACAGCCGGATCACCCGCCTTGTCGATCGAACGGCGCGGCGTGCGAATGCTCGAGGTCGGCTTGATCGCCAGCGACACGGAGATGTCCTGCCCTGTCGAAATCCCACCCAGGATCCCGCCGGCGTTGTTGCCGACGAAGCCTTCCGGCGTCAGCTCATCGCCATGCTCGGAGCCGCGCTGGCTGACTGCGTGGAAACCGGCGCCAATCTCAACGCCCTTCACCGCGTTCAGGCCCATCATCGCGTGTGCAATATCGGCATCCAGACGATCGAACAGCGGTTCACCCCAGCCGACGGGCACGCCCGTGGCCACCACCTCAATGCGCGCGCCGACGGAATCGCCGTCCTTGCGCAGTGCATCCATATAGGTTTCCAGCTCGGGAACGATCTCGGCATTGGGCGCGAAGAACGGGTTGTTCGGCACCTCGTTCCAGTCCATGAACGGGATGTGAATATCGCCCAGCTGCGACATGAAGCCGTGGATTTCGATGCCGAACTTTTCACGCAGCCACTTCTTGGCGACGGCACCCGCAGCCACCGTCGGCGCCGTCAAACGTGCGGAAGAACGGCCGCCACCGCGCGGATCCCGAACGCCATATTTGTGCCAGTAGGTGTAATCGGCGTGGCCGGGACGGAAGGTCTCGGCGATGTTGCTGTAATCCTTGCTGCGCTGATCGGTATTGCGGATCAGCAGGCAAATCGGGGTGCCCGTGGTCTTGCCTTCGTGCACGCCGGACAGGATCTCGACGAGGTCCTCCTCCTTGCGCTGCGTGACGTGGCGCGAGGTGCCGGGTTTGCGACGGTCCAGATCGGGCTGGATGTCTTCTGCCGACAGCGTCATGCCGGGCGGGCAGCCGTCGATGACAGCGCCGATGGCCGGGCCATGCGACTCGCCGAAGGTGGTGACGGAAAACAGCAGGCCCAGGGTATTGCCAGACATGATCGAGCTCGGGAAAGCGCCGCGACCGCCGCGGCGCGAAACATCAGGAAAGCGCTATTGTAAGGCCGATCTATCGGCCCTTTGGTCAGCCGCCGATACCAAGCAGTTCGACCTCGAAGTTCAGCGTCGAATTGGGCGGAATAGTGCCGGGAACGCCGCGCTCGCCGTAAGCGGTGGTCGCCGGGCACGTCAGCTTGGCCTTGCCGCCCACCTGCATCTTCTGCACGCCTTCGGTCCAGCAGGGAATCACGCGATTCAGCGGGAACGAGATCGGCTGGCCGCGCTTGTAGGAGCTATCGAATTCTTTGCCGTCGGTCAGCGTGCCACGGTAGTGCACCTTGACCGTGTCGCTGGCCTTGGGCGACGGGCCGGTGCCCTTGGTCAACGTCTGGACGATCACACCGGAGGGCAGCGTCTCGGATGCCGGCGATGCGGCTTGCACGGTAGCGGCAGCCAGGGCAAGCAGCGAGGCGCACAGCAGCGGGGAAACGTGTTTCATGGCAGGTAACGGGAGAGTTGGAGGTCAGAGAAAGCATCATGGCCGATGCAGGCCAACCGGCAGTGTATCGAAGTCCGGAGGCGAGCCCGGCGCTAGAGCCGCTCCCCGCGCAGCGCCAGCACGGCAGCCTGCATCGCTTCCGGCGATACGGCATGCGCCGGCACCGGCGTGCCGATGCACAGCTCCAGCCTGTTGAGGAAACCGCGACGGAACGGGCGCGACATCGCCGCCCCGCCCTTGCGGGAGAAAAAGCTGCCCCAGAGCCCGCGCAGCGCCATCGGCACCACCGGCACAGGTGTGCGCTCGATGATGCGGCGCATGCCTTCCTTGAACGGGTTCATCTCGCCCGTGGCGGTGATCTTGCCTTCGGGGAAGATGCAGACGACCTCGCCTTCCGCCAGTGCAGCCGCAATGGTGTCGTAGGCGCGCGTGAGCATCTCCGGGTCTTCGTGCATCGGCGCGATCGGAATCGCCTTGACCGTGCGGAAGAACCACGACAGCACTGGCACCTTGAAGATACGGTGGTCCATCACAAAGCGCACGGGCCGGCGCACGAACGCGCCCACCACCACGGCATCGACGAAGCTCACGTGGTTGCAGACCAGCAGGCATGGGCCTTCATCGGGAATCTGCTCGGAACCGTCCACCTTCACGCGGTAGACGGTATGGATCAGCAGCCACATCACGAACCGGATCAGGAATTCCGGCACCAGCGTGTAGATGTAGATCGCCACCACGGCATTGAGGATGCCGGTCACCAGGAACAACTGCGGGATCGTGAATCCGGCACGCGTGAGCACCATCGCCAGCACCGCGGAAGCGATCATGAACAGCGCGTTGAGAATGTTGTTGGCGGCAATGATGCGTGCGCGGTGCGTCGGTTCGCACCGGCTCTGGATCAACGCGTACAACGGCACGCTATAGAAGCCGCCAAACATCGCCAGCAGGAACAGATCGGCCAGCACGCGCCAATGGCGGTGGTTCTGCAGGAAGCCGGAAATGCCCGTCAGCACGTCGTGCGCAACCAATGCCTCGGCGTGCGACGCAAAGTACAGATCCACTGCAAACACCGTCATGCCGATCGAGCCAAACGGCACCAAGCCGATTTCCACCCTGCGCCCCGAGAGCTTTTCGCACAGCACAGACCCCAACCCGATGCCGACTGAAAACACGGCCAGCAGCAGCGTCACAACGTTCTGATCGCCGCCAAGCACGTTACGCGCAAAGGCAAAGAACGACGTCAGGAACGTCGCGCCCACGAACCACAGCCACGAAATGCCCATCAGGCTCAGGAACACCGCGCGCTGGTTGCTTGCCAGCTTCAGGTTGCGCCAAGTCTCGGAGATGGGGTTCCAGTTGATGCGCAAGTCCGGCTGCGACGCCGGCGACACCGGCACACCACGCGCGGTCAGCCAGCCGGCCACGGCAATGACAATGCATGCGATGCCCGTGAACATCGGGCCGATCAGCTCGCTGTTGCGCGTGTAATTGGCCAGCTCGCCACCGCCGATGGTGCCGATCAGGATGGCAACGAAGGTGCCCATTTCCACCAGCCCGTTGCCGCCCACCAGTTCTGTCGATTGCAGATGCTCCGGCAGATACGCGTACTTCACCGGCCCGAACAGCGTCGAATGCACGCCCATCAGGAACGTGCACAGGTAGAGCAGTTCAACGTGACGCAGCGCGAAACCCGCGCAGCCGATCGCCATGATGGCGATTTCCAACGTCTTCACCAATCGGATCAGCCGCGCCTTGTCCATGCGATCGGCGATCTGTCCGCTGGTGGCCGATAGCAGCACGAAAGGCGCAATGAAGATCGCAGAGATCAGAAACGCTGCCGAAGCCGGGTCAGCATTGCCGAACAGCGCGGCGTGGTACGTGACCAGCGAGGAAAACGCCACCTTGAAAACGTTGTCGTTCATCGCGCCCAGGAACTGGGTCCAGAAAAACGGTGCAAAACGACGCTGCTTCAGCAGGGAAAACTGGCTCGATTGGCTCATCGGCAGGAGGCTGTTGGTTCAACAAAAAAACCCGCTCGCAATGGCGGGCGGGTTTCATGAATGCGGTAAAGAGATCGCGCAGATCAGTCTTCGTTGGCCTTTTCTTCCGGCCAGTCGCGAATGTACGCCTTGAGCATCTTGTTTTCGAAACTTTGATCTTCCAACACGGCTTTGGCCACGTCGTAGAAGGAAATCACGCCCATCAACGTGCGGCTGTCGAGCACAGGCAGGTAGCGCACATGGTGCTCCAGCATGATGCGACGCACTTCGTTGACCTCGGTTTCGGGCGTGCAGGTGACGGGATGATCGTCCATCACCTTGCGGATGGTGGTGCCGTCGCCCACGGAACCGTGGTTCTTGGCGACAACCTTGATGATTTCCCGGAAGGTCAGCATGCCGACCAGTTCACCGTACTCCATGACCACGAGCGAGCCGATGTCTTTTTCCGCCATCGTCTGCACGGCCACCTGGAGCTTGGTTTCAGGTGCCACGGTGTAGAGCGTGTTGCCCTTCACGTGGAGGATGTCGCTGACTTTCATATTGCGTCTCCCAGAGTTCGGGGTGCCGGTCTGCCGGGGGGCGACCGCGCGCGGGTTGTGGTTATGGTTGTGCTCTGATCCTAGCCCAAACCGGATCGCTTCGACAAGCATGCAGCGCAGAAAAAACCTGTCAAAAACCGCGCCCGCTCGGCGTTTGCCCGGAATGCGCTGCAACAGGCAGCAGTGCTAGCATGGCCCGTCCAAACCCGCTCCCGCTCCCTTTCGGGGTGCTTGAATCCATGTCCAAAGCCCGCTTCGACACGCTGGCCCTGCATGCCGGTGCCGCGCCCGACCCGGCCACCGGCGCGCGCGCCACGCCCATTCACCTGAGCACGTCCTTTGTGTTCCGCGACAGCGAACATGCGGCGTCATTGTTCAATATGGAACGCGCGGGCCACGTCTATTCGCGCATCTCCAACCCGACTGTTGCCGTGTTCGAGGAGCGTATGGCCGCGCTCGAAAACGGCGTAGGCGCCATCGCCACGGCTTCGGGCCAGGCGGCACTGCATCTGGCCATCGTCACGCTGATGGGTGCCGGCTCGCATATCGTCGCGTCTTCGGCGCTGTATGGCGGCTCGCACAATCTGCTGCATTACACACTGCGCCGCTTTGGCATTGAGACGACCTTCGTCAAGCCGGGCGACATCGATGGCTGGCGCGCTGCCATTCGCCCGGACACCCGGCTGCTGTTTGGCGAGACGCTCGGCAATCCGGGGCTGGATGTGCTGGACATCCCGACCATTGCATCGATTGCCCATGACGCGGGCGTTCCGCTGCTGGTCGATTCGACCTTCACCACGCCGTGGCTGCTGCAGCCGTTCGCGCATGGCGCAGACCTCGTCTATCACTCGGCCACCAAGTTCCTGGGTGGGCACGGCACGACCATCGGCGGCGTGCTGGTGGACGGGGGCACATTCGACTATGTGGCCGCCGGCAAGCACCCCGAGCTGACCGAGCCGTACGCGGGGTTCCACGACATGGTGTTTGCCGAGGAAAGCACCGTCGCGCCCTTCCTGCTGCGCGCGCGACGCGAAGGCCTGCGCGACTTCGGTGCCTGCATGAACCCGATGGCCGCGTGGCAACTCCTGCAAGGCATCGAGACACTGCCGCTGCGCATGGCGCGGCATGTTGACAACGCCCGCCGGGTCGTCGCCTTCCTGGCCAGCCACCCGATGGTGGCGTCGGTCGCTTACCCTGAGCTGGAATCGCACCCCGATCACGCGCTGGCCAAGCGCCTGCTGCCGCGCGGCAGCGGTGCGGTGTTCAGCTTCGACCTGCGCGGCGACCGGCGTGCCGGCCAGCAATTCATCGAGTCGCTCGGCCTGTTCTCGCACCTCGCCAACGTGGGCGATGCACGCTCGCTGGTCATCCACCCCGCATCGACAACGCACTTCCGCATGGACGCCGACGCGCTGGCCGCAGCCGGTATCAGCGAAGGCACGATCCGCCTTTCCATCGGCCTGGAAGACGCCGACGACCTGATCGACGATCTCAAGCGCGGCCTGAAAGCCGCCGAGCGCGCGATGTCCGCCGCGCCGGGCAAAGCCGCCTCCAACGCAACGGGAGCCCGCTGATGGAATGGACCGTACAAGGCGAGCGCGCCTACGCCTACACCGGCGGCAAGCCGTTCAACGCCGAATTGCCGTGCATCGTGTTCGTGCATGGCGCGCAGAACGATCATTCGGTCTGGGGGCTGCAGACGCGCTGGTTTGCGCACCACGGCTTCAGCGTACTGGCGGTGGATCTGCCCGGACACGGCCGCAGCGCCGGCGCCCCGCTGCAGACGGTGGAAGCCATGGCTGACTGGGTGATGGCGCTGGTGCACGCGGCCGGCGTCGTACAGCCAGTCATCGTCGTCGGCCACAGCATGGGCTCGTTGATTGCGCTGGAGTGCGCGTCACGGTACGCAAATCGCGTGCGCCGCATCGCCCTGGTGGCGACGGCTTGGCCGATGAAGGTGTCAGACGCGCTGCTCGACGCGGCGCTCAACAACACGGCCAGCGCCATTGACATGGTGAATACGTGGTCGCATTCCAGCCTCGCGAACAAGCCATCGTCCCCTGGGCCGGGCTTCTGGATGCATGGCGGCAGCCAGCGGCTGATGGAGCGGATTGCGCACGGTACCGAGGCGCCCGTCTTTCACACGGACTTTGCCGCCTGCAACGCCTATGCACGCGGCGCCGAAGCCATGGCGGCCGTGCAGTGTCCGTCACTCGTCATCGTGGGAGAGAAAGACCAGATGACCCCAGCGAAAGCTGGACGTCAGGTTGCGGCAGGATTGACCGGCAGCCGCGTTGTCGGGCTCCCAGGCGGGCACGCGATCATGGGAGAATGCCCCGACGGCACACTCGACGCGCTGATCGCCTTTGCGCGAGAACGAGACCCGGTCGCCGCATAAGTCGCCTCCTGGAGACGCATCATGGCCACCACTGACACCCGGAGCTTCGGCAGCTTTGCCGAGTTCTATCCGTACTACCTGAGCGAGCACCAGGACCGCACCTGCCGGCGTTTGCACTTTGCCGGCTCGACGGTGGCGCTGGTATGCCTGATCCTTCTTGTCCTTACGGGCAACCTGTGGTGGCTGCTCGGAGCGGCGGTGAGCGGTTACGCGTTCGCGTGGGTCGGGCACTTCGGATTCGAGAAGAACCGGCCCGCCACGTTTCGCCATCCGTTTTACAGCCTGATGGGCGACTGGGTAATGTATCGCGACATCTGGACCGGCAAGATCCCTTTCTGAAGCGTCAGGCGCCGGCGCTGGCGGCGGCCATTGCGGACGCCGCGGGTGCCGTAGCCGCCTGCGCTGCCGCCGCCACGCCGCGTTCGCCAGTCGTGAAAATGCTCTCCAACGTGGCATCGAGCGCAGGATTCTGCAGTTGGCTGACCAGCGTGTGCGTGTCCCCCAGATGGCGTGCCAGCGAGGTGCGCGGCAAGCGCGGCAGACTCAGCACCAGCCTTTCATAGAGCGGTCGCAGCGTGGTCGTGTGCGCATCGCAAAGCAGCGCCCAATGGGTCTCACCGCGATCCTGCTGCAGCTTGCCGATCAAATGCAGTGCCTTCAGCTTGGTCAGCAGGTCAGCCAGGTAATCGGCTTCCAATTGCAGGCGCCGGCCGATATCACGCTCGGCCACCGTACGTGGTGCCTGTTCGCGGGCGCGATACAGCAGCAGCAGCACACCCAGCGCATCGAAGAACTCGCTGCCCGGAAACGTGCGCCGTTGCCAGTAGCCCTGGCGGATGATCGGCAGCGTCGACGCGATGGTCGCGCCTAGCAACGTCACCAGCCAGCTCACGTAGATCCACGTCAGGAAGATCGGTAGCGTGGCAAATGCGCCGTAGACGGCCGTGTACGTCGGGATATGCGCAACGTAAGCGCCAAAAACGCGCTTGGCAATTTCAAACGCCGCCGCGGCAATCAGGCCGGCAATGAAGGCATCGCGCCGCTCCACATTGGTGTTCGGCACGAACACGTAGAGCATCGCAAACGCAATCGCCGAAAGCAGGATCGGGACCAAGCCCACAATCACACCCAGGCCGAACGGCAGCTTGTGCACATAACCCGCCGAGATCGACACGAGGTACGAACTAACCGACAGGCTTGCGCCAATCAGCACCGGCGCGAATGTCATCAGAGCCCAGAACACCAGAACGCGCTGCGCGAGCGGCCGTCGATGGCGCACGCGCCAGATGGCGTTCAACGCGTTCTCGATGGTGAGCATGGTCATCACCGAGGTCACGACCAGGCCGATCAGGCCTGCTGCCGTCAGCCCCTTGGCGTTGCTTGAAAACTGGTTGAGATACGTCAGGATCGGCCGGCTGATGTTGCCCGGCACGAGATTGCTGAACATGTAGCCCTCGATGTCCGCCCGGAAGCTCTTGAACATCGGGAATGCCGTGAACAGCGCAAACGCCACCGTCAGAATGGGAACGAGCGACAGCACCGTCGTGAACGTCAGGCTGCTGGCCACTTGCGGAAGGCGATCTTCACCGGCGCGGCGCAAGGCGTAACGCGCCAGCGCACGCAGCTTGGCGGCATTCCATTGACGAAGCGCACGGGTGTCAAAAAGCATGAAAAATGAGGCTGGAGGCGGGGTTGGGGGGCGCAACTATAATACCGCGACGCTCTCAACGCTTTGTTATGAAAGATATCCTGGTCTTGTACTACAGCCGTCACGGCAGCACGCGCGCATTGGCCGAAGCCATTGCGCAAGGCATTGAAAGCGTCGACGGCGCTCAGGCGCGTGTGCGCACAGTGCCCGCCGTCTCCACCGTCTGCGAAGCCACGCAGCCCGACGTGCCCGACAGCGGCCCGCCCTACGTGGAAGTACGCGACCTGGAGGAATGCGTGGGCCTGGCGCTGGGTTCGCCCACGCGCTTTGGCAACATGGCCGCGCCGCTCAAGTACTTCCTGGATGGCACCACACCGCAATGGCTGGCGGGCGCGCTGGCGGGCAAACCGGCATGCGTGTTCACCTCCACGGGCAGCATGCATGGCGGGCAGGAAACCACCCTGCTCTCGATGATGCTGCCGCTGCTGCACCATGGCATGGTCGTGCTCGGTCTGCCGTATCAGCACAGCGAACTGCTTTCCACCGATGCCGGCGGCACACCGTACGGACCGTCACACGTCGCGCATCGCGGCGATACCGCACCGCTTACCGCCCACGAACGCACGCTCGCCACGGCCATGGGCCGGAGGCTGGCGCAGACTGCTCTGAAGCTCGCCGCATGACTCCCGCCGACAACGCCGTCACCGAATCCCGCGCACTGGCTCTGCTGAGTGCAGGCAGCCTCATCGCATTGATCGTGCTGTGCGCCGCGTGGGAGTTGTGGCTCGCGCCCGTGCGCCCGGGCGGCTCGTGGCTGGCGCTGAAGGCGCTGCTGCTGGCGTGGCCACTGCCCGGCGTGCTGCGCAAGAACCGCTACACGATGCAATGGGCGTCGATGTTCATCCTGCTGTTCTTTACCGAAGGCATCGTGCGGGCGACATCGGACGTTGGGCTTTCGCGCTCTCTGGCATGGGGCGAGGTGGCGCTCAGCGTGGTGTTCTTTACCGCAACCATCTTCTACCTGCGCCCGTTCAAGCGCGCTGCAAAAGCCCGCGCCGGCCACAGCACCTGACCCGTCATGACTCACGATGCCTTCCTGCAAGCCTGCGTTGATGCCATCGGCGCAACACACGTCCTGACCGCGCCGGAAGACCTGGCGCCCTACCTTACCGATTGGCGCAAGCGTTTCACGGGGCGCGCACGCGCAGTGTTGCGCCCGGCCAGCCCCGACGAGGTGGCAACACTCGTACGCCTGTGCGGCGAATACGGCGTGCCCATCGTTCCGCAAGGCGGCAACACCGGCCTGTGCGGCGGCGCCACGCCCGACATGGAAGGCAACGCAGTCGTGATTTCGTTGCTGCGCATGCAGCGCGTGCGCGCCGTCGACCCCATCAACAACACCATCATCGCGGATGCCGGCTGCATCCTGGCCAACGTGCAACAAGCCGCCGCCGATGCTGACCGCCTCTTCCCACTCAGCTTGGCGGCCGAAGGCAGTTGCACGATCGGTGGCAATCTTGCGACCAATGCGGGCGGCACCGCCGTCCTGCGCTACGGCAACGCGCGCGAGCTCTGCCTGGGCATCGAAGCGGTCCTGCCCAACGGCGAACTGTGGAATGGCTTGCGTGGCCTGCGCAAGGACAACACAGGCTATGACCTGCGGGACTTGCTGATCGGCGCGGAAGGCACGCTCGGCATCATCACCGGGGCGATGCTGAAGCTGTTTCCGCAACCGCGCGCCAAGGTGACGGCGCTGGCGGCGCTGCAATCGCCGCGGCAAGCGCTGGAGTTTCTATCGCTGGCGCAAGGCCATGCAGGGACGCTGCTGACGGGCTTCGAGCTGATGTCGGCGTTTTGCCTGGAGCTGGTGCGCAAACATTACCCGCAGCTGCGCGTGCCATTTACGCAGACATATCCGCAATACGTGCTGCTGGAATTGTCCGATCTGGAAAGCGAAGCGCATGCGCGCACGTTGTTCGAATCGCTCATGGAAGACGCGCTCGCGCGAGGCGTGATCGACGATGCGGCGGTGGCGGAATCGGTGGCGCAGTCGCGCGACTTCTGGAGCCTGCGCGAACATATTCCGCTGGCGCAGGCCGATGAAGGCAAGAACATCAAGCACGATATTGGCGTGCCCATCTCGCGCATTGCAGACTTCATTGACGTGACCGACCGCGCGCTGGCCGCAGCCTATCCCAGCATCCGCATGGTGACGTTCGGCCACCTTGGCGACGGCAACCTGCACTACAACGTGTCGCCGCCGGAAGGCCATGCGCACGAAGCGTTCCTGGCCAACCAGGACGGCATCAACCGCATCGTGCACGACAGCGTGCATGCGCACAGCGGCTCCATCTCGGCTGAACACGGCATCGGCCAGCTCAAGCGCGAAGACAACGCGCGCTACAAAAGCCCCGTTGAACTGGCGGCCATGCGCGCGATCAAGCAGGCGCTGGACCCGCGCGGCCTGATGAATCCGGGGAAAGTGTTGTAAAGCGATCCGGCCTTGCTTCAGCCGAACAGCTTCAGCGTGTAGTTCGCCACCGCCAAGAGGACCGTTGCCCCCAGCAGCCACAACAGCATGCGTGGTACGCCGCTGGGCGGCAGACGATGATCGTTGGCGTTGGAACGGTCGCCAATTCGCCCGCTCTGGGCGCTACGGATGTAGGTACTGCGGGACGCCCCTGCCGGGCGTCGTGCATGACGCGTGCTCATTGTTGTTTCCTCCCTGCCCCATGGCTAGCGCCTCGCCCCGGCTCCCTGCAGCCATGGCGAAACACAGCAGCCCCATGGATCGCTCCATGGCTGCTCAAACAAGACTCCCTGATTTCCCGTCTGGCCGAACCCAAAAGGCTTCGTCACGCCCGTTTGGCGTGCATAGGCACGGTGTTCCGCGTCATTGCGCGGAATTTCGAATGAAACGTTATTGTTGTATGGCACTACCCGACGCCACGAAATGTATCAAAAATCCCCCCAATTGGGGGGTACGTATTTTAGGTATCACCTTTTGGATGATGCGCAGGAACGACGCTTGCGGGCTTGATCAGGGCAAACCCGAACTCGACCCATGTATGGAGGCAGCCCATGCCCGCTTTGCCCGACCTGACCAAGCGCGCCCACATCACGCCGCCGCAGCCGCCCGAACAGCCCCCGCACCCGCCGCCGGAAATGCCGCCGCCCGACGAACCGGCCCACGACCCGGTGCACGACCCTGAACCCCAAACGCCCCCAATCGAACTGCCGCCCGGGGAGCTACCGCCGGAAATCCCGCCCCAGCATTAGCGCGGCGCAACATCCCATCTGTTAGAATCGCGGCCTCCCAGGCACCCGGAGGCCGCGCGTTTTTGGTATGCCTGGGCAGCCTGCATATCTGCATATCTGCCCATAGCTCAGTTGGATAGAGCATCGGCCTTCTAAGCCGACGGTCGGGGGTTCGAATCCCTCTGGGCAGGCCAATAACCACAATATCTTGCGGGTTAGCGCTTGCAAACAACCCAACGCCAAAACTCGGCCATGTAACCGCCCTGTAAGCGGATTCATCAATGCCGCTCGGCGACGCTCGCTGAACTACTGCCCTCAACTGACGCCTGTACCGGTGGCACAGACATGAGCCGGATTGACGGTTCGAGGCCATCTCTGCCTCGTTGCGGGGGACGAACATCGTGACGCATCTCCCGCAACAGTACATTTACCAAACGATCGTGGCGCTCATCGCTGCGTTGGGTATTGCGGTATGAAATCTCATCTTGGAACGCGTACGGCGCCGCAAGGACTGACGGCGACGCAACAAGCGTCAGCGCATTGACAGCATCCGCGTAGCGCGCGTGCTCGTCCTGAGTGACAGCCCTTCCCAGTACCACTCCGGACAGCGCAGCGACGTATTCGCGATAGTGCTCCAGCTTTGCCTTACGCCAATCCGCTTCGTGCTCGCGCTTCTTCGTGAGCAAGTACGTCACCACCGCAACCAACAGGCCAAATATTCCAGTGGCAATAGCTGCGAAGATTGCGCTTCCCACGGCAGCCCCCTCTCCCTGAGTAAATTCGTTCTTGCATGCGCTCGCGGGTTACCGCCATCTCAGCATCTTATTACTGAGCGGTTTTTGCTGTCTGCATAGCTATGAAAGATTAGCGAAGCCTCCTCCCCCGGGGCTTGCAAGGCAAAGAACATCATCACGGTTGGACGTGATTCTGAGGTGAAATGTGCCGCGTCCGGCGATGATTGCCATGTGAACAACGATCGCGGATAACCTGCTTACGCAAATTGCCCCTACGGTGAGGGCATGGCACTTCGCGGACCGACTGCTACGATGGGTTGGCAGGACCCACAGCAGATGGCATCGGGAGGGGCAATGAAAAGGATCGTAGCGGTGAGCGTTTTATTCGGCTTGGCTTCGAGCGTGTTCGCTGCCGGCGAGCAACTCATACAGTTGTCCGGTGGCACTTACTATGTTACGGGCAACGCCTACGAGCAAATGGCTGCAGGCACGCGCAGCACCTATGTCATGGGCGTCATGGATGGATTGCTGGGCTCATGGACGCTTGACGGAGTTGCTCCGAAACATGTGGGTGCGCTCGGGGCGTGTCTTCAGGGTATCCCTTCCGGTCAGGCTCGCGCCGTCGTAGACAAATTCATGGCGGACAATCCGTCGAGGTGGGACTCCCAGATGAACGCCCTCGTATACAACGCGCTGAACGAAATGTGCCGGACTCGCGGCACTCCGATCTGGCCGTAGCTCCACAGAACATAAGAAAGCCCGCCATATGCGGACTTTTTTATGTTGTGGGCTCAGCTTACCGAAGTCATACGCCGGTGCGGGCTGTCGATCTCAAAAGTGAGACGTTAGAGAACACCCCTTTGGGACACGGTGCGTTGCTTCACCCGGCGTCAGTTTTCATCAATCGATGGGAGTCCTATCGCCTCAGGGCACGGGTTGCACGTTGAAGCGCTTCATCCATCGAATCGGACCAGCCTTCTGGCACATCAAACTTAATTTGCAGTTCGTGCTTGCCCTTTACTGGTGCGCCGTTTTCGGGGAATTTTTCGGTAAGAAAAGCAGGCACCCCTGCAGCTTTATCAATCATTCTTCCCGCGATACCAATAAGCAACGACAGCAGCTCTTCGAAAATTTCTTCGGCCTCAACAAACCGAACGCTCTCTTCCCATGCCAAGGCACTTTGACATGCCTCATTAAATAAGCGGCACGTGGCAATGATCTCAGCATCGTTCCCTGGAACTCCTAACTCGCCCCATGCCCGACCGAACTCATCATTAAGCAGGCCACTAAATGCCTGCACAATAGCGCCAAGCTCGGCCATCCGACTCCTCAACCACGGCATGAAGGCGGCTCGTGCAATTTGAGTGCTCGGCTTGACGTATAGCTTTCGCTTGAGTGCCGTCCATCGTCGAAGGACAGGCGTCATTTCAAAGCGCAGAACCTCGGCAGTGAGGCGATACTCCCAGCAGTCATTCTTTTCAACGATTAGCCGCTCGGCGAGATAGCTAAGTCGACCGAACTCTTCGAGATGCCGCGTCTCGTATCGACGCCGAATCTCTGCCCCGGCTTTTCCTACCTGCGCGGCAATACGAAGCTCATGCTCACGTTGCCATTCGAACAAAAGACCCGCGGGGTATCGATCGGGGTCATCATCAACTAGCTTATGGCAGTTCGCACACAGCCATATTCCATTGGAGATGTCGCTTCGCTCCGAAGGGGTCATATCTGGATCAAATCGTGCCGATCCCGGATTGGCGCCATAGATATGAGCGGCCTCTCCCACATTGACGGAACCCGAGGGATCGCCAGAGGGTCCGCTCGTGATAGCCCCACAGTCAGGACTTGAGCAGCGATTCGCGGCTCTCATCGCCAGCTTTGTAATGACCGCCTGTTTGAATCGATCCTCTGCAGCCATCTTGTTGTCGGTTCATATCTGGGGCGAACAGCTTACCGCAAGACTGTCGCCGTACTGCGCCTGAGCCTACCGCCGGCACGGCGCAGGGCGTTGAACACTAGCGCCCTCTCCCTCGTGTGAGAGGGCGATCAGAGAAAATCGGGGAACCTCGGGCGCTGATGTAGAGTGTCTCCAAGGGGCGCGGTACGCGCAATGAGACCACAGGAAACAGGCGGCGCAAATAAAGCTGCCGAAGGACACTCTCGAATGACTGGCGCAATGAAAGCGCACTGCCCGCGCTGCAACGGGGAGCGCAAGTGCGAGGTCCACGGGACGATCACGGACAAATGGGAAGTCGATGACCGGCGCATTGCAGTGTATGGGGAGAAAGTCCATCGTCTGCTGAGGTGCATGGGTTGTGAAACAGTCTTCTACCATTGCGCAAGCTGGGACTCAGAGGACTACGAAGGCCAGTACAACGGAGAGGGCGAGCTTGAGATGACGCCTGTCATCAGAACCGAGACCTTTCCCGCCCCTGAAAAGCAGAGTTTGCGGCCCGATTGGACGTGGTCGCTGTCAAAGCGTGATCCTTCGTTAGGGGCAATCATGGACGAGATATACCGCACGCGTGACGAGGGCGGTCTCATCTTGCCAGTAGTGGGCTTGAGAACCGCCTTTGACCGCGTGACGGAAATTTTGGGCATTGACCCAGCCCTGAGGTTTGAGGAGAAGATTGAAACAATTCTTGCCCAGGGGTTCGTCGGACAGGCTGAGGCTACCGCGCTGAGAGTCGTGGTCGACGCAGGCAGCGCCGCCGCGCATCGCGGGTGGATGCCAGACATTGAAGATTTGAACAAGCTGCTTACTGCATTGGAGCATTTCATTCATCGATCTGTGGTGTCTGGTAAAGCCACGCTTGCTGTCGCCGCCAGCATTCCACCCAAACCCGCCCGCCGGGCCAAACAAAGCAACGCGGTAAAGGGGGCAACTTGACGGCGCCCAAGATATGACCGTACGAACTCTTCTCCTACCTGATCGCAATGTCGCGGATATGATCAAGACGGCCGTCAGGGGCGGCCCTCAGAAGGGAGGGCAACAAGAGGAATCCAGGGCACGCTTCCGTCAAACGATGAGCTGCGTGCCGCCTCGCCGTATCGAAGAAAGGAAGCGGCCGAGAGTCTGATACGCAGTGTGTTGGATGCGCTCGACGCGGACGGCGGCGACCCCGACCGGTGGACGCCGACCGCTTATCACAGGCGCTCGGCTTGATTGTTTCAAGGTTCTACGTTGCCTCGCTTGTCGCGATCGAGAAGGCGCTCGCCTCTACAAAGGAACGTGCCGCCCCTGAGGCATGCGGACGAACTGGCGTGACGCTGACCAAGCATGCGCTTCGAGACGGGCTCGACTACGTGGCAGGAATGCCGGCTCCACATGAGCAGTGCCTAATCCGCATAGGTCTGCGCGTAGCCAAATGCATCGGGGCTGGCCCATTTAGACGACCTCGGGAATAAACCACATTGGCGCCTGTATCAGTTGCGCCGAAAGTGCCCATACTGCAGTTCAAGTGACGGGTCTAGATGGTCAATCCGGTGGTGCTGATCTAGCGTAAGGAGTTCCTTGTCATATGCGCGATGAATGTCGACGCGCAGAGGAATGCCGTGTGCGGCTGTATTGTCCCCATCCTGCCAATTGCTGCCTCTCAAGTGCGCGGCTTCGAGCAGTCCCTCGACGTTGCAACCTGTGACCACGCACTTTTTCCCGTGTAGCGCAAATACAGCGGAACGGAACGCTCTCTGCTGCAAGCGTTGCTTTACCTGCGCCATCTTGTACGCCGGCCCTTCAAGCTTGTCGCCGGCAGCAGCGACTCCCACTTCGCCCCAATGTGATGGGTTGACGTATGAGTAGGTGACTGCGCCCGCCTGTTTCAACGCAAGCTTCAACGGGTTCTGCTGGGGGTCGCCAAAATTCAGATCAGTCACGAAGAACCGCTGCGCGTCTCCAATGATCAGGGAGAACCTGCCTCCGCCCTCCTCAAGCGTCCCGAGGTAGTCACCCAGCCAAATCTCCCGATTTCTCTCGATAAAGTGCAGCGCAAATGCGTTTCCGGGTTCAACCGCCTTGGGCTCGCCTACCCAAAATCCATCCAACATGTCACCCGGATTGCCAGGGCGTGGCCGGTAATTGGCCTCGGCCTCAGCAACATTGTTCTTGGTGATAACGATACGGGCGCCAAGAGAGCTGAGAACGTCGACCAAGCCAGCGGCACTGATAGCGTTGGCATCGTCACGATTCAGGAACTCATTGATGGACACGACCCGCTCGACAACGGCATATTCGCGGCCACTCTCAGGGTCAACTTCGACGCTGCCTAGCTTGTAGAGTCGGTCGTTCTCGTACACGAACGCATTTTCGTCATACGAGTCCGGGAAGCCGCGCACGATGGCATATGTCGTACCGCCTGCTTTCAGGCGTTTCACATGCTGTAGGCGGTCTTTCCGACCGCGCACCACTTCGTGCGCAGGCACCGGCCCCCACACCTCGATTCGCTCAGAACCGTCGGGGCGCCGTTGGCGATTTTTTTGCCAGAGCTTCATTACAACTACGCCATCGTCTGCGGTCGCATCAAACGCTCCTCGCACTGTCTTCAGGTGGAGGCCCAACACGTCCTGCATGAAAGCGTTTAGCCGTTGCTTGTGCCGAATGATGCCTTCATTCACTTGATCGCCTCTTCTTAGTCGTTAGGTCGCGCCCTTCGTTACTTGATTGCCAAGCCTTCGACCGGCTTTAAACCACGCTCCGGTGAGAAAAGACTGAACTGAAGAAGGCATGGCGAGCGATTGTTGTCAGCGTTGATTCCAATGCTGGCTGGCTCGCCTTGCCGTGCAATCTTCTTGCCCGTCATCCAACAACCATCGTCGTTTGGCCCAAGGCTGCCTTCCTGCGCGAAGTAGACCGCCAACTGCGGGCCGGGTGATTTCACGAAAAACGTGACCAGACAACCCCCGGGACGATCGTCTGTGTCCAGTCCAAGCGTTAGTCCAGACGTCCGCGCCTGCTCAACCGTCTTGACGATTGGAATCGAGTGCATGCCGGTGTTGTGGCACTGACCAGCATCACCGTTTGCCTTCAGCTCAGTTTGCAAGTTCCATCCCTTCATCACACCATCGGGGTCGACGACCGCCAACTGCAGCACGCAACCGCCCACCGCGTCATTTGTTGCGATACGGATAACGTCAGACCACTCTCCGAACCCAGTAACAATTTCGCCATACGCGCGCCCCTTGCATTGGGACGCAACAGTGCCTGGCGTGCTATCAGCCTCCCAGCGCTCATACAGCTTTACATTTGAGTAATCCGACGCTGGAGTTGGCCGTACGTCTGCGTCGGCTGCAGACGGTTGTGCAAACGCGCTTACCACACTGACTGCTCCAACTAGTGCAACAAACAGTTTGAGCACTTGTGTCATAGCCACCTCCCTCAGTCAGAGAAATGATTTACGGGACCAAGATCAGCTACTGAGCGCGCCGACGAGCACGGCAATCTATCGGTTCCAACCGGGGCGCTTCTGCTCCCATAAGAGGAATACAGCATCTCTATGGGTATCCCCATCCCCAAAATTGGGGGTATTAAACCGAAATCCTCATCGGTGGAACCTAGCCTCTCTGGAGGCCATAGTGGACGAGAAGCCGCGGCGCTTTTCTGACACCGCGATGCAACGCCCACGTAACGCTGGCCGTTACGCTCTTCAAGTCAGATTTCAAATCTTTTCAACACTGACAGGCCGGGAACCTCGATAGCATTGCGCCGCCCTGCATCGGGGCGCCAGCCGCAGCGTAGTAGAGGCAAATTGGTACGATGGCCGTGAGTGTCTCCGCCCCCCGTTTCTCGGATGCTGATCCGGAGCACGTTCGAATTGCAAACAAGATCGAGGTGCGGCTGGTCAACCAAGACTTGCTACCCCGCTTAGCGGACCCGTAGTCGTGCCATGAATTTGGTGATCGCGCAAAGACCAAACTGGTAGAGCGTTGCCGCATAGGACACACAAACCAGCAGAACCAAACCTCACTCCAATGCAGCAGTTCAGCATGCGGCCGTGGTGTCGCAGACGCTGCCGCAAGAGCATTTAGATACCAAGAAATGTGGAATCCGATATCAAGCTTGACGCAGCGATGGCCGACAATGGAACTGCCAGAGAAGTTCTACACGTGCGGCGGCATTCTCTTGGCTCTGCCTTTGATGGCAATGCTGTTTCCGGCAAGCGGCCTGCTGCTCATCGACCTTGCGGCAATGCCCACGTTCCTTTGTTTCGTTGCGGGCTACCTTACGTGGTGGACCCCGAAATTCATGCGCGTATGGCGGTCCAATATTGGGCGTGTCCCGCTCGTCTTGCTAAATGGAACACTTCTGCCATTATGCGGTGCCCTGGGTCGGACTGTTGCAAGCAAAGCAACCGGCCTGCCGGCACAGTCGCTAGACCTTACCGTCGGCCTTTTGGCCATTCTTTCCTACCCCGTCGTTTGGGGGATATTTTTCTTTTTGTTTATCACTGTGGAGGCATTCGTCAGCATTGGTGTTGCAGCGGTGCTGTCCACATCGGTTCATTTTTTTAGGGCCGTGATCTCTCTAGCCTTACCGTGGCGGAGGCATGCCGGAGGACCGGGATGGATTGATCGCTTGGCAAACCATGGTTTTGGCGGTTTGGTAGCTGCAATTCTGGTCCTAATGGCCGTAGCCGCATATGGCAAAGGTCTCTACTCCGAGCGCGTTGTAAGGTTGCTGGCCTATAGGCTAGATTTCGGATATGCGCAGAAGTATCCGCTCGTGGACCATACTCGCCCCATGCGCCTGTTAGACAACCAATACGCCGCATATGCCGAGTTCAAGGACTGGGACGTGGAGTTTGTTGTCGAGAAGCTTGAAGACAAGCCGGCGACAAACAAGCGCTGAACGCGCGTCATATGGAGGCGAAGGACGGGCTACCTTCCCGCTCGATCGCGATCGGAACGACACTTGTGCCTCTCCCTCAATGAGGCTCGCTGACCTTTTGCCGCCGTTGCCGGGACTACGCTCGGCATGGAGTTTGGCACTTGAGCCCCGGTTCCGGGCGCGGCAAGAAGCAAACAAACACCGCAGCCTACGCCTTGATCATCGATGCAACGAAGTCTCGCGCTGCCGCCAATTCTGGCGCTGTTTCAATGTTCGCGCCATACCTCTCTAGCACGGCAGCGACCCAAGCGTTTTTCTCTGCAGGCTCGTCAACAACGAATGATTCAAGCTCTCCTCCTGGCACTACAAATAGCCCTAAGTCAGCCAGATCGCGAAGCAACCGGTCAGCAGCAGCTTTAGCTTCCCTGCCTAGCATACCAACACCGGATTCCTTCGCCCTGCCATCACCTACTGACGTTCTCAGCAAGTTGCGCAAGTTCGACACAGTCTTTCGGTCTATTTCCTCGAGCTTGTCGTCAATCTCTTCCGTAAGTGCTAGCAATTTCCTTTTAAACGCTTCTGCGCTGACCTTCCCGAGCTCGTCAATAGAGGCCTTCACCGCGCGATAGTCCGCGTCATAGGTGGACCAGTCCCCACCGAGTGACTCGACTATGCTTCTGAATTGCCCAACAGAGCATAGCGCATCGAAATCAACTGCCGCTGCCACGGGGACATCCAGACTCTTGAGCGCCTTGACCAACTTTGGGATCCCGCCTTTTCCGCCAGACTGCGCAAACATAATGTCTCGCACATAGGGGTGCTCTTCACTATTGCGTAATACATCCGCCACCGCCGCGTAGAACCGGCAGTCCCCTTCCGCTTCACAGATGATCACCTTCTCGTGGAAAGCTCCATCAAGAATGTTTGAATAGCGCAAAACGGGGTCGCTCCAAACTGTCCGCACACCCTCTGGTTGAAGCTCCGAGACGTAGTTGTTTTTGCCTTGACGCGTCAGCCGCAAAACTCGAATGGATCGGTCGCTCGCCTCAAGAAGCCCGCGAAGAAAATCTGCGCTGTGCGTCGCCAAGAAGACTTGCCCGCCAGCATGATTTTCTGCCAACAGGCGGCCAAGAAGACGCGCTTGCGGCGGGTGCAAGAAAGTCTCCGGCTCGTCGACCAAGAATAACGATTGGTGCCCTAGAAGAACGTGCATCAACAGCCCAACAAAGCTCCGCATGCCATCGCCTTGCAAATCGAGGCGCGGGCTTTCGCGCAGCCTCTGCCGATATTCATCCGTCTGGACGCTTTCCTCTTGTCTTGGGGCAACATTGGGGCCGACATGCAACGGTATGACCTGTGCCGCAAAATGATCGATGGCAATCTCCGTACCGAACGCACGTTTGAACCATCGATTCAGTTTTGCCATCATTGCCCAGTCTTGATGCAGATAGTGCATCGGGTGCGAAGGGCTCTGAATGCCAAGGTCAATAGAGGGCTGTGTTTGGGAAAGGCCAAGCCGCGAACCGGCATCGATGTAGACGCCGAACCAATTGTGCAGCGGCGCTAAAGTTTCCGTATTTGTGACGAAAGTGTTGGCGCTGTCAATGTTAGCTCCTGCCCCGCCTAGGAAATATGTTCCCCCTGAGCCCGGCATCTGACGCCCAAGAGAGCGGATGACCTCCCACGCATCATTCCGGTCCGATGTCTTGCGAATCGACATCTTGCTCAACACTGGGCCGCCATGCGCAGGAAACCCGGGTTGTTGCTGTAGCCGCGTCCATAGCTCTCGTAGAAAAGCGCTTTTTCCCGCGTTGTTGGGGCCGACTATTACAACGAGATCATCCGGGCCGAACGTGACTTCCTTTCCCCCGCTGACGGTGAGACTTTCGATGCTAAATCCGACGGCGTTACGCGCCATTTTTGTACCCCCCGAAATCGCTAGATTTCTTCTCGAACTCATAGGATACGGCTTAACGGCGTCCCGAAAAAAGAACGTAGAACACCGCAAATTGTCTCTGCCGCTGAACTGCCCACGGATGAAGTACGGGTAAATTGAATCCGGATTTTGCGGCGGTATTTTTCGAGGCTCGGCGGCGGTCTTCGGCCCTTGCCTCCCAGGGATTAAGCCCCCCCTCCCCCCTGTCATTCGGCCCCACTGCGCGGCCAGATGCGGGCCACCATCGAACTATCAGAAGCGCGCCGCCAAACAGCAGCCACACGAAAACGATACGCTCAGAACGCGTTCTAGCGCGTCCTAGCAGAGCGTGCATATTGCGCTCTGCGGAAGCCGCCGTCTTCAGCCGCCGTCTTCAGCCGCTGTCTTACGGTCATGGCACGGTTCGCACTGCGACTGCCAGTTAGGCAGATTCCAGATCGGCGTCTTGGCTACCACCATGCCGGCCTATGTCATCAACGGTCGTCACAGTGGTGTGCGGCATTGCTGAATACACATCTAGGCTGCGCATAGCGGATGGTCAAGAAGGAATGCCGCCCTAGCGCACTGCGGACCTTGGTAGGAAGCCCTTGCAACTATGGATTGTTCATCAACACACAGGGCCGCGCATAGAACCACGCGGCCCCATACCGGGGTGAAGATGGCAATGGCCTACCACCTCGGCCAGAGCACCGGCACCCGCATCCCGCCGGACAGCAAAACGTCTTCTTCAATGCAGAGCGAGCCGCCTTTCGTCATGACGATGCGCTTGGTACCCGTCCCATTGGACTCGGGTTTCGAGACACGCGCAGCCGGCGGCCTCTGAGTGACAACGGAGCGCTTCACAGCGGCAGCTTTCACTGTGCGCGGCGGGGTGACCTCTTGCTGCTGGGGTTGCGGTTTGTCGCCCGCTTCGCACACGCCGTTGTCCTGCAGAACTTCGAAAAACTTGAGGCGTTCGCGGCTCAACGTCACCGTGCCGTTCTCATCGAGACGCGGCGTCGGCAGGGAGAAGCTTTCCAACATCGGCTGCAACTTGTGCGTCCATGCGGTGAGGCGTTCGGACACTTCAGCGCGACTCAACGGCAGCAGCGTCATGGCATCGATGTCCACCAGAGCCGCCTGCAAAGCATCCCTGAGTGCAGTCACCTCGCCGAGGTTGCTTTCGTACTGAACATCACGCTCACCAGCCCAACCGCTCTGCACGATGGTAGTGATTTTCCCGAGATGCCGCAGCATGTCCTGAGCGTCGGCCAAATGAACGCGGAACTCGTCCAAACGCGTGTCGCGGCAATCGCGCAATGCTTGCCGCAACTCTGCGGCTTCAGCGGCCTTCACCATTTCGGCAGCATAGAGGGCAGCGCTTGCTTCCCGTTCTGCCTCACGCATTAACCGCAGATGCACTTCGGCTGCCTCTGCTGCGCGGACGGCTGCTTGGTGCTTCTCGCCTGCACTGTTGATACCCGGATTATGTTTCCCGTCGATGGCGTCCAGGCGGCCACGCAGTGCCTTCCGCTCTTCAATGCTCTCGCGCTCCGCGCGCTCGAAAATCTGGAGCGCTTCCGGCGATTCAAGAAGCACGCGGAACGACTCTTCATCCCGTTTGCTGAAGTCGGCCCGGTCGAAAAATTTCCTGAGTTCAAACATCTCTATCTCCAACAGATGCGCGCTGGGCGCGGGTTTTCATCGCGGCTCGGTATTCGCGTCTTTCACATCATTGGCGGTCCTCCCATTTTTTTATTTCCTGTCCAGCGGGTACGTTTGGGTACACCCCTAAAGGGTGGTGTACCTAAACGTACCTTCCGTCGCTGGGTACACCAGAGGTACACCTACCCAAACGTACCTTCGTGTACCTCGCTCATTTGGCTGCGGTTGCGATGCACACCATGCCGGCGGCTTCGTTAGCCGCACCTGCCGCAACAAGCGACTTGATGGCGCGATATACAGGGCCTTTCTGATGGCGGCCCTCAAAGTGTTTAACCACGGTCCCTTTCTTGACGCCGCCCGTTTGGGCCGCCAAATACTCGGATACCGCAGCTTCGACAGCACCCATGCGCTTGCCGACGGGCTTCTCCGGGGCATCAGCAGGCACTACAACGCAGGACGTTGCGGGGTCGCCCCACTTCGTAAAACCGAGCGCAACCGATTGGAGCTTGAACCCGATGCGTTCGCCCTTCGTACCCAAATCGCGCTGTTTGGTGATTTCCGCGCAGCGGCCGGCAGCTACTTCTGTGACCTCGATTTCGGTATCTACGGCGGCACGCATCCCACTCCAACCGCGCGCACCTGCTGCGGTGTCTTTCCCGCAGTGGTGAACCAGCATGACGTGCGTATTGCACTCAGAACGGATACGGTCAACGTGACGAACAACAACGCTCATGTCCTGCCCCGCGTTCTCGTTCGCGCCAGCACTGAGGCGGGCCAACGTATCGCCAATGATCAGTTGAACGGGATACCCGACCTGTGCCTCCAGGCGACGCACCGCTTGGATGACTGCTTCGGTGTCTGCTTCACCGTTAAACAGGTCAATGGGGTTCTGAACGATGGCGAAGTTCGGCACCTTGGCGCCGTGATGCTTCTGATAAGCCTGAAGGCGGCTGCGTACCGAGGCGGGCGATTCCGCAGCCAAGTAAACGACCAGACCGGGCTCCGTCTTACGGCCCATCCACGACCTACCGCAAGCAATAGCGGCAGCCATGTCGATGACGAAAAACGTCTTGCCCGTGTGCGAGTCGCCGTAGAGCATGCTGCTGCCACCCGCAGTCAATACGCCTTGCACAATTTCGTCGGGCGGCATGTAAGCGTTGGGCAACTCATGGGCAAACACCACATCCAGGCCCAGCCCCACCATGGCCGGCTTTGCGATGAATTTGGCGCTGCTGTGCGGCGGTGCAACGATGCGTTGAGCGTTCTCAACTTCTTCGCGGATACGCGTGCGTTCGGTGCTCATGCCAGCACCCCCGCAATCACGTCATTGAGGTCGTTTTGTTCTTGCCGCGTCACGAACACTTCCGCACCGGTACCAGCCCAGCGCTGCGCGCACGCATCTGCGCCGGCGATGCCCGCAGGATCATTGTCCTTGGCGATAACGAGGCATTCGATACCGGGCAGCACGGGAAAGACAGCCAAATTGCCTGCATCAACGCAGGCCCACACCGGTGCGTAAGCCCATGCCAAGGACAGCGCCGTTTCGATGCCCTCTGCGACGCCCAAACCCGTCGTTGCGGCCTCGTTGGGCCACAAGCGAATCACGCCGCCTTGCTTCCGATGACCGCCCAACAACAAGCGCGGCGCGTCAATGTCGGCTTTGCTGCCATCGGCTTGAATCCATGTGCGGTGCAGGCTCAGCGGCTGGCCCGTCATAGCATCGGTAATCAAGCCGACCAGTGCAGCGCCAACGTAACCAATCGGATGTTTCAGCGCCGGGTGACACCGCAAGTCGCCATCTGCGGGCGGGATGCGGCAGCGGCGGCTTTCGAGATAGCTCAATGCGACGCCAGCGAGCGGCTTGCAGGCGTCCCACAAGGCGCGGCCATACTCGGACAACGTTTCGCGCTTCTGCGTCGTCACGGGCTTGATGCTCGGCGTTGCGGGCATTCGCTGACGTGTGCCACGGTCGGGGCGGTAGCTTTCCGTGAAGGCGCAGCGGAAGCAATGGGCAACGCCTTTGCCGTCTGTGTCGATGGTCAGGCCGGCGCATTTGTCACGCTCGCCGCGACCGCACGCGGGGCAAGTGATGCGATGGGTGCCGACGGGGAAACTGGTCCACGAAATCATGGCCGTCTCCCTTAGCGCGTGGACAACCAGCGCGTCAGCTTGCGGCGGTCGGCGGCGATCAAGGCATAGACACCCCGAGGAACCGGGTTGCTATCGCGGTCAATCGCGCAAACCATCACACAGGGGACATCGAGACCGCGATGGCGCAAGTCAGCGATGAGTGCCGGCCCATTGGAGCAGCCGGCAATGCGGTCGATTTCTTCGCGGCGGCGGGAGCTCGTCAGCAAGGCATGCAGGACGCGCAAATGACGCGGGTTGTTGGTACCCGCGAACTTGAGCTGCGTATTAAAATTGGGGACGTTTTCGGCGGTGTCGAAAAGGTCCGATTCAGCTTGGCGGCGGTCGGACTTTTTCATTACTGGGCCTCCAAGCGCATCAGTTGCTCGGCGGCATCGCCGGGCCACGCCAGAAAGCGATTCGGCATCTTGACGGGGCGCACACCGTAGTAGCTGCCCGTTTCCATGAGGCGCTTGCGGATGGATTGCGCGCGGATACCAAGGAGCGCGGCAAGCTCCTCGGTGGTCAGGTGGCGGCGGGTTTGAGTCGCCGTTTTTTGTTGCGTAGACATTTGCCAGGCTCCAAGTCAGCGCGACTCAACGTGAATCGCTTGGAGCCAACCCTGGCGACGGCAATAGCGAGGGTTCTATTGCGCAACACCAGTTGCTTTATCTGGTGCGGGTTTGCGGGAGATTTTCGCAATAGCACGCTGCAACAGCGCTAGCGATTCTTCTTGTGGTTCTTCCGGGTGGCCGTTCCCGCTGTCGGAAACGGTGAAGCCTTCTTGGGAGCCTCGAATTTTTTCCTGGCTTGCGCCAACAACACACCGATACGCTGGCGCGTCACGCCATATTTGGCCGCCAGTTTTTCCTGCGTCACGTCAGGAAGCCTGCTCTCAACCAGCAACGTGCGCTGTTCGCTATCACTCCATGGCTCACCTTTCAACTGCATGGTGCGAACAGCCGTTGCGTTGGCGTTGGGGTTGTCAGGTTTCGCGTTTGGCAGAGATTGCGCCTTGGTCGACAAGCGCGCAAGGTCGCGCGCTTCCGCCAACTCGCGCCGAGACCGCATCTCTGCGCTGATAACGTCGGCGTGCGGGTGACACTCCGCCCAGTTGCTTTGCTTGCCGAGTTCGCGAATCTTGTTGAGCCGTTCGCGCATCAGCATTGCTGCAGGGTCGGCATTGGCCTCCAAGCCTTCCACAAAGCCGTCAATTTCCCAGAGATTCGCGCCACGGAATAGATGCTCGGCACTATCGAACACACCGAGCACAACGGCCAACGATTGATTTTCGGGGGTTTGATACAGCACGCCGTCGTCGGTAAGCCTACGCGCGGCGGTAGGGTGTCCAATCCAGTGTTCTTTTGTTGTCATTGCGCGCCCTTCTTGCGCGTCCTTCATGGGAGGGTGCCCCTGCTGGGGCCGGTGAAGGTGTCCGGTTTTCCGCCCGTCGGCGGCAGCAGGGGCATACCGGCAATCTAGCCTGACTGCTGCTCAAAAAAAACCTCGATTTGGCCGAAGGTCCGAACAATCGCGTTGCGCACGCTGCTGTATGCAAGCGACTATTGCACAGCACGCAAACCGGACTTATAAGCCTCTGCCGTAAATGCGATGCCAGCCTGTTCCAGCATCCACGCTTCGATTTTGGTATGCCACATGCGCAGCAAGTCCAGCGGACGGCGCCGATAGTGCTTTTCGGCCAACGCTGACGGCTTGTGCCCCATGATTTGCGCGGAGATGCCCGACGGCATTTCCACCCATTCGCACAGCGTGCCGAACGAACGGCGCAGGCCGTGCAAGCTCACGTGGGGCAACCCCGCAATCTCAAGCGCCTTGTTGTGCGAGGGACGCGGCTCCGCCAACTTGCCCTTGGCGGCGGTCGGGCTAGAGAACACCCATTGATTGCGACGCGGCAGGCAAGCGAGCAACGCAGCAAGATACGGTGTGAGCGGGATAGTGCGTTCCCCTTCCACCTTGTCGCGAATGGTCATGCTCCCCCATTGGAAATCCACGTCTTCCCACTGAAGTCCGGCCAGTTCTTCGCGCCGTGCGCCGGTGATAAGCAGCCCTTGCAGGTAGGCCGAGATAATGGGGTTCGAATTGGTGCGTACTGCGGCGAACCATGCGGGCAACTGTTCGCGCTGCAAGCAGTCATCTTTTGCCTTGGGCTTCGGTACAACGTCGCGCACAACCCTCGCACTGTAGGCGCCCGAGGACACCAAACCCGAATACTCGGACCGGTCTTCACACCAACGAACAAAAGCGCGCAGTTTCCGGTAAGACTGTTCAGCATTCGTCGGGCGCGCTTGTGCCTCATCCGCGAGCCACGCGCTCACCCGCTGAGCCGTTAGGTCAGACAGCCGCAACGCCATCAGCGGCGCAAGCGGGCCGGGAGAGGTTTTGCCCTTACCGCGCTTCTTTTCCTCCCCGCCCGCGCGGGCTAGGTTGATGTGGTCGATGTAGTGTCGCTCCGACCATCTGCCGCGACTGGCTTTCAGATATGTGTCCCACGCCTCAGCCACTGTCACGATTTTTCGGGTCGCCTCAGCTTTGCGGGCCTCGTGGGCAGCGCGCTTCTCGGCTGCGAACTCTCGCGGGTCTTTCCCGTCGTCAATCAGGATTTGCAGGCGCCGGGCTTCCTCCTGGGCATCCCCGAGCTTCCATGTGCGCGGGTCGCCAATCGTCACCCGCACCGTTTGACCATGAATCTTGCTTTGAAAAATGTAGGCCTTGGCACCGTTGGCAGTAGCACGCAGGCCCAGGCCGGGAACGTGGGCATCCCACAAGAAAGCCTGCTCCCTGCCGTCGGTACAGGCGTGCTCATCCACCCGCTTTGCCGTGAAATTGACCTTTGCCACTTCACCCTCCCACACAGGCCGACGGTCCCCATGTAACCGCCATGTAACCCGATTGTGGGGCAAAAGATCAATTTCGGTCAACTCAGCAGGCCGAACAACTCGCCCATAAACCCTTATATTTATTGAGTTTCGTGGGTTACATGAGCATCGATCAACACCAAGAAATGCATTATTTTTCGGCCTTCTAAGCCGACGGTCGGGGGTTCGAATCCCTCTGGGCAGGCCAGTAAAAACAAAGGGTTGCGCGGATTTCACTCGTGCAACTTTCCGTTGCTCACTCTTCATGTAGGCACGATGTAGGCGTTCTAGGGCAGCATCAACGTCAGCGGCCACACCAAACGCCCCAGTACCATGATTGCGGTGCGAGCTGCCGCACTAGTTCGCACCGCACATCGGCGCAACAAGCGAACCGTCCAAAGAGCCGCCCGTGCCAAGCAAGCGGCTTCCGAATTCCCTGTCGAATCCGAACTCTGCGCTTGATGTTGCTGCGGATAGGGCCGATCCGCTTAAGACTGCTACAACCATCACCATCAGTAGTCTGGAAAGCATGTACTGACGGCCAACAAGGTCGACATCAAGCTAGGCCCGTTCGCGTTCGGTACGAAAGCCATTTTCGATCCTGTACCGAAACGCCAAAGACCGTCGGCAAAGGTGATAGCTCGAAAAAGGTTGAGGACAAAATCGGGCGATTCTCTCGCGCCGGCCCACATGCTCGCGGCCGCTGACGGAGTCCGCAACTCGGCGTCACGCTATTGAGATTGCAATACGCCCTACGCCAAGACCTCACCAGCCGTGCCACATATCTGCGGCATAGTGTTCGCCTCGGGATGCACATCGACAAAAAATTCGAAATGACTGCCAGTTGGGTGCTTGGTCACCAATGAAACCGGTTGCAAATTCGCTGCCTCTTTGCATCGCCACACGAAGTCAACTCTGCAAGCGCCGTAACACGTGGCAAACTTCTGAAACCGGGCCTCCTTGTAGAGATCGCATCAGAGGCCACGAACGACAAAACAAAGGCAAGGGCGATGGAGTTCTACTGGGTGAATGTGGGAAAAACCATTAAGGAAGTACTGAACGAACAATTCCTTTGGGCACCTGAAGCATCGCAGACACAGTCCGGTGAAACCAAGCATCTGGAACACTGGGATAACGTTGCCTCAGTTAAGTCAGGCGACGTAATCTTCTGTTGTCATAGCCAAAAAATCACCCACGTTGCGGTGGCGACTCAAGATGCGTATCGCGCCGATCGCCCCGCAACACGATCCTTCTCCGAATGGGGAACCATCGGCAATCGGGTCGACGTAGACCTCACACCCCTCCGAAATCCAATACACCGCGATGAAATAGCTAGCGAGTTCACTTCGCTCTATGACCCACGGTGTATGCCCAGCATCTTTACCAGCGGTGCGACGCTCAAGCAGATATACATGGCTCGCCTGCCAAAAGATGCCGGGGTGTACCTGCTAGAGCTCGCCCACCTCATAGAGCGGTTTGAAGACGATCTGGTCAACCAAGAAGCAAACAAGAAACAACTGAGCAAGACAACCAGAGACGCGATAGTCAAGGCCCGCGTTGGCCAAGGCAAGTTCCGATCAGACCTTCTCCGTAGATGGAACTGTCAATGCTCTCTCACCGGCTTAGCCAATCCAGACCTCCTCATTGCCTCGCATATTCACGCATGGAGTTTGAGTAACAACGATCAACGCATCGACACGGATAACGGACTCCTACTGGCGCCTCATATTGACCGCCTGTTTGACCGAGGACTCATCTCGTTCGGCGATGATGGAGCGCTTTTGGTTGGGCCTTCGGTCGCACCGACGGATCGAAGGGTCCTAACTCTGGATACATACAGGGCGCTGCGTGGCATGTCTGTCGCCAACCGTAGGTACATGTCCCTACACCGTCGTAGACATGGCTTTGAACAGTAGTGGATCACTGTTTGCCTACTCAGCACCCACGCTTTACGCGCCGTTGCCGGCCACCGTGAGAACTGCATTCCAAGGCACCCAATTGACCAGAACCAACAGGCTCTCCATCGCGCCAAATAGGCATAGGATCGATTGCCCTCAAATAGCGATCCGCCTTGATAGGCCTGCGATCGCGCGGTTCCCCAACCAATCCGCGTTGACCGAAAGACGTGAGCCACTCACTGAACTGCTGAATTCGGTCAACGTCGCGGACATACTGAAAGCCGTGTCGATCCTGAATAAGCCACGGAAACAAGTCTGCAACCATCCGCAGCTCAGACATCGGATGGGCCGCACCGAAGTACCAGAAGCTATCTGCACCCTCCGCTAGATAGACCCGTCGCCCCTGATCTTGCTGGAACGAACCTACGCTGTTGTGCTCGGCGGACGGCAATCGCGACCAACGCCCCGCCTCCCGAAAGTACATATTGTCGCCGTACTGCTGCTCTATGCTGCCGCATGGATCGGGGTGTTTGTCCGGAAACGCCTTGAAGTAGTCGTCCATACTCAGGACTTTCGTTAATCGCATAGCATATACCAGTCGACGACCAGTGCTCTTACACGAATGCCCAACAACCCAGTCTCCAGGGCTTAGATTTGCATTCATATGATTGGGCGTGCAAAGCGCAAGGGAGCACACACCAAAATACGGGTTAGGTGCCAAACCTGAGTCAGACCTCATTACATACTTGAGCAACTTCATTCGTCCCCCTCCATCAGACCACCCACCGACTCAAATTCTTGGAAAGCACGTCGCTAATGGCAACGCCCCCTTACACCCCTGAACAGCAGCGGACCGATCTACCGCTGCATGCCTCGTATAAACCCACAATGGCGATTATCCTCGCATGAAATGTTGTTGCTTTGCTCGGTTTGAGGTCTCACAAACTTAGGACATGCCTCGCTCGGGAAACATGTTGTCTTTACAAAAAACTGAAGGTGTCGAACAATGCGCCGATAGTAAATAAAAGCACAGCGCTTGGAGCGGCCAAAAAGGGGGCATCACTTGCACACTAGAACGCAGGCCTGGGTAGGCATTCACCGAAGCTCGCCTACGCTGCTTCACTCGCAGCGGGAGGCGGCCTACTTCCCGTTCCAGGGCGCAAACTAAGAGCGACGACGCCGTGTTCAACACCCCTTATGGTCCCTTCGACGGAGGCAGCTGGGAGCGGCTCTGCCAACAGGTATTCAAGAAGAAGTTCGCCCCCGACGGCTATCAACACATTCCGGCCACGCCAGGCGACTTCGGTCTTGAAGGCTTCACCACAACCACCGGCTGCGGCTTCCAATGTTACTGTCCCGACAAGCTCTACGTGGACAAAGAACTTCACGAAAAGCAGCGCGACAAGATCACAACGGACCTCAAGAAGCTTAAGACTTACGAAGAGGACCTAAAGAAAGTATTAGGTACAACGAAGTTGCGCCGCTGGTACTTGGTGACGCCCATCATTGCTCGCAACGAATTACTAAAGCACGCACGCACAAAGGAAACCGAGGTCCGTTCGTGGAACCTTTCGATTCTGTCAGCAGACTTCGAGGTGCTGGTCCAGGATGGTGACCACTATGCCGCCGAGATTCAGGAACTGCAGCTAGCGCTCGGCAAGGCATTTGATTTCGGGGGTATACCGACGTCCTTACCTCCGCTCGGCAGTCAGCATGAGGTCTATGAAGAGAACGTCTTGCGCAAGACAAAGGCAAGGCTCGAAGGCCGCGTGGCCTCGAATAAGCTCGAAGCAAGGGTTACGGGACTGTACCAGCAAACGCTTCGAGAGTTCCTTGACCACGATGCGCATTTCAAACGCATCAATGAACAAGCTCCAACCGTTCACTCCCGTTTGGTGAGATTGATCAACGGATTCGAGGCACACGTCATCGAGACCTGTTCGACATGGGAAGGAACGCCTCAGCAACTCACCGAGAAGATTCGCGATGGATTAACAGAACGCATCACGAACGAGCTATCCCCTGCGATCGACGAAACCGGGGCTGCCCACATCGCGCGACTCATGGTTTCGAGGTGGATTGCTGTCTGTGAACTCGACTATGAATGAGCTTACCGACAACCAGCGCCGTCTTCGCTTTGAACGCAGGCCTTCGCCCGTCTTGTTTGAGCATCGCCCGCTCTACAAAATTTGCCAACTTCTCCTCGTCCTCCATATATCGTCACGAGGCGGCAAATCCACACTGCCAAGACTGCACCTATTTAACTGGGCGCTGAAGCGAGTCGATCGAATCCAGAAGCTCGTCGATGCGGCAAAAGTGAAAGTACTGCACATCACAGCATGGGGGTTCGATCCAGCGCTCGCAATCGCGATTCGCTATGCGATAGCTGAAGGGCTCCTGCAGACGACGTCCACTGGGTACCAAATATCCGAGAAAGGTCGATCCTTCATTACCGAAGTACTAAAGGACGCGGATACCTTTCCGAATGAGCGCATCTTCTTGCAAAAGATTGGAAAGGACATAACCGAAAACATGGTCGATACAGTTGCGAAGGGATGGGAGTCACCATGAAGATCCGAGCCATTAAGCTGAAGATCTCGACAACCCAAGGAGAGTTTGGCTTCAAGTTCGTATTTGGCCGCGGGTTGACGGTCATTCGCGGCAGCAACTCGAGCGGCAAAAGCACTCTCTTCAATTGCCTGCTGTATGGTCTAGGAATGGAGGAACTGATTGGAGGCAAAGGGGAAAAGGTTTTACCCTATGCCGTCAAGGATTACTTCCTACAAGGGGATATTCGTATCCCGGTCGAAGCCTCGGAAGTCTTTATCGAGCTGGAGAATTCGGAGGGCAGAAGCGTAACGCTTCGACGAGCGATCCACGATGCCATCCGCAGCTCCAAGCTGGTCGAGGTGTTTGAGGGAGCCAATCTAACGACGGGGAGCGAGCTCGGCACACCATTGCCAACCTATCTCTTTGATGCTGGGAGCGCACAAAAGCAGGAAGGCTTTTTTCAATTTCTTGAGAGCTTCATGGGTTACCGTCTTCCCCTCGTTGCAACTACGTCTGGCGGGATGGCAAAGCTCTATCTTCAGACTATCTTCGCGGCCTTGGCGGTGGAACAGAAGCGAGGTTGGACTGACTACATCGCTAACATCCCGTTCTTTGGGCTACGGGACGCACGTATTCGGGTTACTGAATTCTTGCTCGCGCTTGGCGTGTTTGAGCGACAAGCCAAGCGTGCCAAGTTGGATGCCGAGTCCGTGGCGATCGACTCGGATTGGCGAAAGGCATTTGACACGTTGCGACAGGCCGCGACGGCCAATCGCGTAACAATCGAAGGGCTTTCAGCGACCCCTACCTCTACTCTCGACATAGCGACAATTCTCTTCGCGAAGTCGGATGGTAAGTCGCAACGCTCGTTAGTCGAGTACATCAGTCATATGCGGACTGAGCACGCAACGTTAGGCGAAAAAGCAGAGGCCTATAGCAAAGCATCCGGAGCAGAAGCCATTCAGGAGCTCGAGTCAACGACAGCAGAGCTTCAACGTCTGAGCGTGTTGCACGAACGTGCAACTGATAACCTGACGCTGCAAAAAGCTTCGCTGGAAGAGTTGCGCCATCTACTGACAGAAGCAAACGAAGACTTGGACCGGAACAAAACCGCGCTCAAGCTGCGCTCGCTTGGTGCCCAGATGGAGGTTGAGATTGCAACAGACCACTGCCCAACCTGCCATCAGTCTGTCGACGACACACTTCTATTCGGTATCGTTTCAGGCCCACAAATGGACTTGAACACCAATATCGAGTACCTAGACAGCCAACGGCGTATGCTGCAAAGCCAGATTAATGGTGCGCTGGAAGAGATTCGGCGGTCAGAGATAGGAGTAGCTGAAGTCGCAAGTCGATTGGCTGCCACACACGACTACCGTAATTCGTTGCGCGGAGATGTCAGCACCGGTGCAGCAGAGTCCAGGGCGATCGTGCGCCAGCAAATTCAGATTGAGCTTGAGCTGTCGAATCTCAGCACATTTCAAGCCCAAGCTACGGCCTTGCTCAGCACGCTTGTTGAGATCGCCGAGCGACTCGCTGCGAATCAAGCAGAAAGAAGAGCTCTACCTAAAGAGACCTACAGTACAGAAGACCTCTCCAGAATTTCCCTGTTCGAGAAGAACTTCCGCAGCAACGCAAGCTCATTTGGCTACGAGAGCGCGGATATTGCCGACATCCGGATCAGCCTCGATACATTGACTCCCGTCCTGTCTGAACTGGAACTGAAGGAAATCAGAACGAAAGTCCAAACCAGCCTCACTGCAGACTCGAGCGCTAGCGATTTCGTTCGCCTAATCTGGAGCTATCTCCTAGCGCTATACCAGACCTCCTCTACGCGAGGATTTGAAGGCCATCATCCAGGCCTGATTCTCATGGATGAACCGGGTCAACACTCCATGCGCTCTAGCAGCCAACATGCTCTCCTGCAGTTGTTGAGCGGAGAACGCAACTTGCAATCGATCATCGCAGCCTCATTTGATGAAAACGAGTCTGTTTTCCTGGAGGCGACAGCAGGCCTTGATTTCGAGCTTATCCGCTGGGAAGGCAAAGTAATTCAGCCGATCACCTAAAACGTTCGGAAAGCAATTGGTACAAAGACACACCGCTAAGCTACCCCAGCCAGCGACAGTCAAGCTGCTATTTTACAACCCGTTCGCGCCCGCTACATCCAACGCTCGGCGAGTGCTGAAGTCGATGCTCGATCCGTCGGTGCGGATAACGAAGAAACACGACGTCTTCCCCGGATGGTCACGATCCCTCCGACGTTCAAAATGCGCGACCCCAGAGCCGGTTTTCGTCGGCTGTCCTGCCGGGACCGCCCCATCATAGACCTTCAGTAATGCAGCCAGATCATCGTGATCGTTAGCATTCTGCACGCGATCCCCGTCAGCGTAGCGGGCGAGCATTGCTTTAAAGTATTCGACAGCATCGCCCTTCTTTGACCAACTGCGCCCATTCGGCAGGTTTATCGGTACAGATTTAGCCATGACGTCCCCACTGCGGGATAATCCCCTTATACGCATCGTAGCAACACTATGGCGCCAATGCCAACCGACGACTGACGCCCTCCTCCAAGCTCGCCGGCGGGCACTGAAGCAGCGGCAATCATTGATCGGTACAGCGGAGGCGTCTTTCTCCAGCTACCAAGAGCCAGGTCAGCCTAGCCCGATCCTCCGCTCTTGCCTATTTGAACTCGCAGGCATGAGCAATTTGCAACCGGGTGCAAATCCCAGCCTCGTCGCCTAGCTCGCAAGACTTGCCAAAACTCGCTTACGCGCTCGCATAATGGTTTGACGGCTGGTATTCAGATCGCGTGCTATCGCAGCTACAGCGTCCCCCTGCACTAAGCGGTCTCGAACTAGACCTTCCTGCTTAGCGCTGAGAGCCCGCGGCCGTCCCAGAGTTTTGCCCGCATCCTTGGCTCTGGCCAGCCCCGCAGCGGTGCGTTCCAGCAACAAGTCGCGCTCGAATTCCGCCACCGCCGATAGCACTGACATCGTCATCTTGCCGGCTGCACTCGTCAAGTCTGCTCCGCCGAGCGCCAGGCAGTGCACCCGTACGCCGCTCTGCTGCAAGTCCTCGACCGTCATACGTACATCCATCGCGTTGCGCCCCAGCCGGTCTAGCTTCGTCACCACCAACACATCCCCGGCTTCAAGCCGATCATGTAGCTTGGCGAAACCTTGCCGTCGACTTGCCGCGACCGAACCTGACACGACTTCCGCCACCACACGGCGCGACTCGATGTTGAAGCCCGCGGCGCGTATCTCGCGCACCTGGTTCTCGGTGCTCTGCTCGAAGGTCGATACCCGGCAGTACGCAAAAACCCTCACCATTCCCACCCCCCTGTACCGAAACGATGTACGGAACATTAACAAGGTGCGGAATAGGGTCAAGCAGGTTTTTGGACAGGGGTGACGGGGATGTTCAAAAACGAACGTATTTGGACCGAGGGAACGCCAGCCCTAATTTGCGAGTAGTAGTTGAACCTGATGGAAACTAACCGTCAACTACGGAGGCGCACGCCACGGGAAAAAACCAATGGACGCCCTCCCCAAAGCGACCGGTGCCGGAATTGCGGGCTAAACACCTCTGCAGATGATCGACTGCCAGAGTGCGCTTCAACTACCTAGATCTACATCTAAGTCTGACGATTGTGCACTATCGAAAAGGCGGCGAACAAGCTCATAGTCACTGTAATGTTGACTCGTAGAAAAGTAGTATTCTTTGTCGCTCTTCTTATCGTAGTGTTTGATGTTGAATCGGCCCGCTTCTTCGATCTCGTCAAATCTGTACGTGATTGAGAAGATGAATGTCTTCTGATCCGTTGAGACAGTAGAGGCGTCGTCATCGTACTGCCACGTTACCTGCCCACTCTCAGTGCGCTCTAGAAGATCAGAGACAAGGTTTTTAATTTTTGCTGGCAGCATTTCTTAGCACCGATTAGCCGGGTTGTGTTGCTCAACTGCCTGCTTAATCAGGAGCAGTCGTTTCAATATATCGTGCTTCTGAGGCTTGCTAAGGCCCGCACCAGCGTTCACCCTGGTTGCCGACGACAGCTTGAGCTCTAATTCGCCCAAGTCGCTCAGCGCTGACGGACCCTGAGCCGGGGAAGCATGGAAACTAGGAATGGTTCGGACGCAAAGCTTCCGAAAGTGCTGATAAGCGCCCAACGCTGCATCGTATCGCTCAGTGAGAACTGCATGATGAGTGACGTCGATCGCAGCGATGCAGTCGCTGATAGTCGACGCGTCTTCCACCCGCCTCACAGATTCAAGCGCCGCAGCGGTCTGGGCCTGAAGCGACTTGGTCGTTTGAATGGAATAGGCGGTCTCGGAGATCGCCAGCAGCAGCGCAATGAGCGTCGCTACGGTTCCCCAATATGAGAGCACGTTCAGATGTTCTTGAGACGCGAGGACGTCGCCCCGGAACCAGACGGCGCTCCCCATGCCGATTAGCGCGATCACCCAAGAAGTCGGGCGGGGATTTATCTTGAGCACTCGTAGGAAGAATAGGAAGTAGACGCTCGCGAGATTCTAAGTCGAATCGGGCGCACAGTGTGTGGGTGACCGCTGATTCGATTGAACAGAGCCACCTGGCAGCAGACGACTTCCGAGCCGTCTGGCGACCTATAGACGACAACTGCGTGAAATCTGCGGGACGGCAATGTCGACCAGGGCGCCAACGCAGATCAGCGCGATGACCGGGAGCCGCACCAGCTGCCACCTTCCGAGCGAGGACTTGATCGAGCATTTGGTGGGCTGTCGCGTCGTTGATATGATTTGCGAACAAAATAGCAACGGACGGGACCGGTTGAAACTATGACGGGCGAGCAGATACAGCCTCACAAGGTTACCAAGCCAATCCAGCTTCTTGCGGCATGGCTCATCGGATTGGTGCTGACAGTCGGATTATTCTTAACAACGGCACTCAAGTTGGAGTCTGGGTCCTGGGAGCGTGGCGCACTGGTGATAGCAGCAATAGTTGATGTCCCAATGTTTCTCTTTGCCCTCTTCCTTTTGCAGACCAAGTTTAGGGCTGAACTCCAAGAGGATTCCTTCTACTCGGAATACCTGAGCAAGAAGACCGCTGCAGTCATCCACATCGAGAAAGAGGCGAGCTTGCGAGGTATCTCTTCGGTGGAGCAAGTGGCTGGCATAGCGGGAGCAGTGAGTGCCTCCGTTGTTGGTGTCACAGTGTCTAGCACGGGAACGATCAGTCCAGCACCATGGTCCGGCTGGAGGGTAGGGCTGAACGTTCACCACCCCAAGGCTACGGAAATTGCGCATGCACTGCAGCACGAGGGCATCCCAATCGCCGAAATGTTCGGTACGGGCGAGCTACCCGAAGAATGGGTGATTTCGCTTGCGCATGAGTTACCGACGAAGGATGCCTTTCTTGTTCTAAAGACGGTGTTGAGATTCGGGTTTTCTGGCTTCGCGTTCTGGCATCCAGAGCTTGAGGCTGCGGAAACCGAGCACGTTTACATCGGGAGTTACGCCAATCGACGGTACATACCAGTTACGGATGAGTTACTACAGCTCGTTGCTGGCGAATTCGATGAAGTGGCCTTCAAGGTGCAAGTGGCGAGATTCTCCATAGGAAATTCGTACGACGATTGACGGCAAATCGGGGCGTCACCCGATCGATTGGAAATGCCGGCACGCCAGACGTGGGGAAGCGTCAAGTCTGGTTCTTGGCGGGCGCTTCAGCCGGCCCTGGTTCCAACGACGAGCCACAGTGCTTACACTTCACCGCTTCGACCCGGACCGGTTCCGCGCAGAACGGGCACTTACGATAGACGCCGAACTGGCCGGTCTCGGCGGCGATCTGTTCCTGATTCTTGCTCAGCAAGATGATGAGCAAGGCGATGACGGGCACCGAAAACGCCAAGAGCGCCGACACTACGCCACCCGCATTGCCCTCGGTGATAATCGACGCGCCCATGACCATCAGAGGGCCGCCGACGAGAATGGCGAGCAAATACCCCAGCCACATCAACCCTTTCTTGTGGGCAATGCCGGCGACAACGGCGGCGAAGGCGACGTAGAGGGCAAAGCCGGTGATGGGCTCCATGAGGCGATCTCCTTGTTGTTGGTGAAATTGGTGCTTGATGAAGACGCGGATGACGGTTGCGGCACCCGACGACAGCGCACTGCCATTAGCCTGGAACAAATTCCACGGGCACAACTTGGTACATGAGTACTTCACATGCCCGCAGCGCTTTTACTTTTTCGGGCTCGATGGCCTTGCGCGGGGCCTCGCAAAGATCGACGGCCGCGAAGCGGAGCTTGTGGTGCTGCTCTCCAAGGCACCGAGTGCAGTGGTGAGCCAAGTCGATGCCAGCCAGTTCGCGCTGTTCTGCACACCGGTCGTCAACCTCTTCCCGATGCGCACCGATCGGATGGAGGTGAGCCCGGGCCGTACGGAATTCCACCCGGTGGCCGACCGGCGACGCCCGCTTGATTACGAGGTGTTCTCGGTACAGAAGCTCTCGGGCCAGGTGACCGAGCACAGTACGCCGATCGACTTCCGGCCGCTGTTTGCTACGCTCAACAGCGATGAGGGCAACCATGGCCGGTACTTTTCTGTGCGTCGGGAGCGGCGGTTGATCTCAGACCAGGCGCGTAAGTACGGCACCCGCACATCCGGCTACTGACACTCTTTCTACGATGTCGCACTCGACTGGACCAGGCCGAGGGCCTGCGCGATGGCCTCGCGCTACTGCATGCGGTGCTGACGGCCTTTCCCGAGCAAGTCCATCCTCAACTTGAGATCGATGGGGAGATTGACCCTGGCGTTCGGGCAAACGCGCTCGCGACGCTAGTCGATCCACAAGGGTTGTTAGCCGACGTGCGCGAGATTGCCCTGAGCAGGAATGCCATGCGCCTTCAGATACGCGACATCGAGCGTGCGCTTGGCATGTCACGTCCAGCCGATGCGCTTGCACCGGCATCAGTGCATCAGCAACTGGAAGCCCTCCGTAGCCAAGGACTGCCTCAGATTGAGGCTATGCAGGAAGCCTGCGCGCTGGCGCAGTCCATTCAACTGTGGTCCGAAACTTCACTGCCCGATCACGCGCCAGATTTGAAGCCGTTGATACGGCTGCTGCAATTGGTCGGGCGTCCTGACTCGGCGCAGCCCGTGGCGAGTGAATATGCGCCGGCAAGTGAAATACCCCCTGCTGCTGCACCGGCCCCAGCGCCCCCACACGCCGACAATGCCCCATTGCCGCCAGCAGACGCGCAACCTGCCCCCTCCCAGAACGTCAACGCTATGCCAACCAGCCGTCACGCCGCTTTGACGCAAATCCGCTTCGCTCGGACTTGGTTTGAAGCGCACGAGCCAAGCAGTCCGGTCGCGCTGTTGCTTCGGCAGGCAGAGTCGCTGGTGGGGAAACCGTTTGCGGAGGTGTTTCAGGCGATTCCCGCGGATATCGTTGAAAGGTGGGCGCAGAACGAATAATGGTGCCGTGCGCAGGACGTACAACATCGGACAGCAACTGCCCTCTTCCCCCGGCGTTCCTGCGCACGTTGTGCCATCGGCGACACCCTATTGCAAAAATGAGCCTTAAGAGGCGCACAAAACTGCCGATAAGGAGGGGTTGTGGGGAATGCTCTGCACCCAAGCCTCGCCGCTTCAGAAGGCTTCCAGCAGTCGTGGCCACAGGTCGGCCCATCCGGCCTAGGCTCGGTTGCCGAATGCGCGCTTGTCTTGTTCCCATTCCTGTCGCCTGTCCGATCTCATGCTCAGCCCGCTCGCTCTGATAGGTATCGTGATGGTGTCCTGCTTGATGAGCGTCGCCATCCTTGGATCACTGCTTCGGACCGCCGTGCCGGGAATAGGCCGCTGGTGCGTGGCACACGCGCTATTGGCCACGGCTGCGGCGTGTGTGCTGATCGCGGGCAGTCTGCAAGGGCGGTTCGTTACCCTGGCGGCTGCGCTCATCACGCTGACGGCCGTGCTGTTGCTCATACAGGGGATGCGCCAGTTTTTCGGCAAGCCTTGGGCGGTGCCTCAAGAGACGGGGGCGTTCGCCATCGCGTTCGTTGCGTTGGTGTATTTCACGCTCATATCGCCGAACGTCAGCGCAAAGATTGGGATCGTGTCCGTGTTCTTTGCCTATGCCCGGATTGCTGTCGGGACATTGGCCCTGCGTCACGCGCCGCATGAGGGCGCCCGCTATCCCTATCGATTCGTTGCCGCGGCCGCATACCTGGGCGCGTTGTTCCATGTCACCCGGGCAATCGCCGTTGCGTTCGGCATGCCGCAAACGGCTTTTCTGGAACCCTCAGCGTGGAACGTTCTGTTTCTTGGGCTGGCGATCGTCACGTTCCCATGCATGTCGACCGGCATGGTGATGCTCGCGCACGATCAACTCGCCCGGAGGATGGATCAGCTCGCGAATATTGACGAACTCACGGGCGTACTGATGCGGCGTGCGTTCATGGCAAGGGCAAGCGTGTTGCTTCACGACGCGGTGGCAAGCGGAAAACCGTTGTCGATTGCCGTTCTGGACATTGATAAGTTCAAAGCCGTCAACGACAGCTTCGGCCATGCCGTCGGCGACCGCATTCTCAGGCATGTCACGTCGGTTGTATCCACGCGGCTCAGGCCGGGCGATCTTGTCGGCCGCCTCGGTGGTGAGGAATTTGCGATTGTCCTGGTCGATACGGGAAGGACCGCCGCAGCGGCTTTGATGGATGAACTCCGGCTCGCAGTTGAGCATTCGCCAAGAGAAGGCGTGCGTTGCACCTTCAGCGCGGGGGTCGAGTGCGTCATGCCCGGAGACACATTGGCGGCCACCCTCGCCCGAGCGGACGCGGCGCTCTATCTGGCGAAAGAGAAAGGGCGCAACCGGGTCGTCATTGCCTCAGAGGCTCACGAACGCGACGTCGAAACGCATGAAGCGACCGCCACGTCAAAACTGGTCTGCTGATGCTGGGATAGCGGCCACGAAGCCCCTCCACAGTTCAGCCACAAATACACCCTCAATCCCCCTGCCCCACATCCCGCACCGGCAGCGCGGTCGAATACTTGATCTGCTCCATCGAGAACGAAGAACTCACGTCCGACAGCGGCACGGACTTGATGAGGTGCTTGTACACGCGGTCATAGTCTTCGATGCCCGCCACCGCAACACGCAGCAGATAGTCCATCTCGCCGCTCATCCGGTAGACCTCCACCACCTCGGGCATATCGCGCACCACCTGCGTGAAACGCTGCGCCCACTTCTCGGTGTGCTGATCCGTGCGTACGGCAACGAACACCGTGGTGCCGACGCCCAACTTGCGTGCGTCGCACAGCGCCACCTGGGCGCGGATGACGCCCGTGTCCTTGAGCCGCTGCACCCGCTTCCAGCACGGCGTTTGCGAAAGGTTCACGCGCTGCGCAAGCTCTGCGATGGGCAGCGTCGCATCGGCCTGCAACAGCCTCAGTAGTTCGCGGTCAATGGCGTCCATTTCTGCAGAAGAATTCAGTTCTATATATGACAAATTCTAGGGAATATTTTCCGCGACATGGACGAATTCACAGGAAACTTTGAATTATTTTTCCGGGCTGTCCGCCGTATCATTTTCCTGCCTCCACCGCAGCACAGAAAACGATATGAGCGACAGCAACACCCTCCATTACCTCGACTACGCAGCCACCACGCCGGCCGACCCTCGCGTGATTGCGGCCATGACCGCCTGCCTTGGCATGGAAGGCGCCTTCGGCAACCCTGCGTCAAGTTCACATGCGACGGGCCGCTTCGCGCGGAACAAGGTCGAGCAAGCGCGCAAGCAAGTTGCAGCGCTCATTGGCGCCGATGCCGACGAGATCATCTGGACCTCGGGCGCAACCGAGTCCAACAACCTCGCACTGAAGGGCTACGCAGACGCTGCTACCGGCAAGCGCCACCTCATCACGAGCCGCATCGAACACAAAGCCATTCTCGACACGATGGCGAACCTGTCGGCGCGCGGCTGTTCGGTGACGTATCTGTCACCAACACGCGACGGCGAAATGACGCCCGAAGCGGTCCCCGCTGCGGTGATGCCTGACACCGGGCTCGTCTCGCTCATGCTGGTGAACAACGAACTGGGCACGCTGACTGACGTTGGTGCGATCGCGCAGATCGTGCATGCCGCCGGCGCGCTGTTCCACGTCGACGCCGCACAGGCACTCGGCAAGACGCCGATCGATGTGCGCGCGCTCGGCATCGACATGCTCTCGATGTCCGCCCACAAGGTCTATGGGCCCAAGGGGATCGGCGCACTGTATGTCCGCCGCGACATCGCCTCACGCATTGCGCCGCAAATCCACGGCGGCGGCCATGAGCGTGGTCTGCGCTCGGGCACGCTGGCGACGCATCAGATTGTCGGCATGGGCGTCGCGTGCGAATTGGCTGCGGCAGAGCTGGAGCACGAAACCGCCCGCATTGCCGCGCTGAGCCAGCGGCTGAAGGCCGCGGTGCTCGCTCTCGGCGACGTGGTGCAGAACGCCGACGTGGCACGACGCATTCCCCACACCCTCAGCCTCACGGTCAACGCGCCCGGCTTCATGCCGATGATGCTGGGCGACGATCTTGCTGTGTCGTCAACGTCGGCGTGCAACTCCGCTGCGGGCATGCCCTCGCACGTGCTGACGGCCATTGGCCTGGATGCTGATGCTGCGGGCCGCACCGTGCGCATCAGCCTGGGCCGCTTTGCAACCGAGCAGGACGTCGACTTTGCCGCCGCATGTTTCCAGCGCGCGATTGAGCAATGCCGCGCCACCGCATCCAGCGGGTTGACGGCTTCGCGGCAGATCATGCCGGCGGATCTGAAGGCCATCCGCAATGCAGGTTTCCGCTCAGTGATCTGCAACCGCCCAGACGGCGAGAGCATCGACCAGCCCGCCTTTGAGGACATTGCCGCTGCCGCCCGCGAGCTGGGCCTGGAAGCGCGCTACCTGCCGGTCGAGCCGAACGGCATTGGCGATGCAGACGTCGCGGCATTTGGCGCATTGGTCGACACGCTGCCCAAGCCCATCCTCGCGTATTGCAGAAGCGGCAACCGGGCCGGCATGCTCTGGAACCGCCTGATGGAGCAGCGCAAGGGCTAGGCCTCCGCCCCGCCCGGCTAAGCCACCGGCAGCTCCGTCGTCGACAGCACTTGCTTGAGCACCATGAACGTCCGGATCTGCCGCACGCCCGGCAGATACAGCAACTGTTCGGCATGGAGCCGGTTGTAGCCTTCGTTGTCTTTCGTGCGCACGAGCATGAAGTAATCGAATTCGCCCGTCACGACGTGGCATTCCAGGCAACCGGGCACCTTCTGCACCGCTTTCTCAAATGCCGTGAACGATTCCGGCGTCGAGCGATCCAGCACGACGCCGATCATCACCAGCGACCCCAGATCCAGCGCACGCGGATCGAGCAGCGCAACAATCCCCTTGATCAGCCCCAGCTCCTTGAGCCGTTCCACGCGGCGCAGGCAGGCCGGCGGGCTGAGGTTCACCTTGGCCGCCAGGGCCACGTTGGAGATGGACGCATCGCGCTGGAGCGTCCTGAGAATCGCGCGATCGGTGCGATCCAAGGCGTGGCGCGCTGAAGCCGCCGACGCGTCAGCATCTTCCTGCAATTTTGTTTCGCCCTTTTTCATATTAAAGAAATAAAGATATACATAGTTCGATATACGGCCCTCTACGTTCCGGATATTAGACGATCTTTGCAACCTAATTTCGCAGCGTTCTGCGTACCATTGGTTTCCGACATCCCGCCATTTGCGGCACTGAAGGAGCCACCTCATGAACCTGCAGCGATTTCCCCGTTATCCCCTGACGTTCGGCCCGACGCCCATCCAGCCGCTGAAACGACTGAGCGCGCACCTGGGCGGCAAGGTCGAGCTGTTTGCCAAGCGCGAAGACTGCAACAGCGGCCTGGCCTTCGGCGGCAACAAGACGCGCAAGCTGGAATACCTGATCCCGGAAGCGCTGGAAGGCGGGTACGACACGCTGGTGTCCATTGGTGGCATTCAGTCGAACCAGACGCGCCAGGTGGCCGCCGTGGCCGCGCACCTCGGCCTCAAGTGCGTGCTGGTGCAGGAAAACTGGGTGAACTACTCCGACGCCGTGTACGACCGCGTCGGCAATATCGAGATGTCGCGCATCATGGGCGCCGACGTGCGCCTCGATGCCGCAGGCTTCGACATCGGCATTCGGCCCAGCTGGGAACAAGCCATGGAAGACGTGCGCAAACGCGGCGGCAAACCGTTCCCGATTCCGGCCGGCTGCTCCGAACACCCGCTCGGCGGCCTGGGCTTTGTCGGCTTTGCCGAAGAAGTGCGCCAGCAGGAAGCAGAACTAGGCTTCAAGTTCGACTACATCGTCGTGTGCTCGGTCACGGGCAGCACGCAAGCCGGCATGGTCGTCGGCTTTGCGGCGGATGGCCGGGCCGACAAGGTGATCGGCATCGATGCCTCGGCCAAGCCGGAACAGACGCGCGCGCAGATCCTCCGCATTGCCCAGCACACTGCCGAACTGGTCGACCTTGGCCGCAACATCACGGAGAAAGACGTGGTGCTCGACACGCGCTACGGCGGCCCGGAATACGGCCTGCCCAATGAAGGCACGCTGGAAGCCATTCGCCTGTGCGCACGCCAGGAAGCCATGCTGACCGACCCGGTGTACGAAGGGAAATCCATGCACGGCATGATCGACATGGTGCGCAACGGTGAATTTCCTGAGGGCTCGCGCGTGCTCTACGCCCACCTGGGCGGCGTGCCGGCACTCAACGCGTACAGCTTCATCTTCCGCAACGGTTGATGCGGCGCCGCCGCCGCGGCGGCGCATCCGGGCGCGGGCGTGCATCGCGTGATCACGGCCCGCCTTCCCATCCTTCCTTCATGCAGGACCCGTCATGGCGGATTTATCGACAGGAGCCGCGTCGATGCGCTCCCTCGTGCATCGCACCGAAGACAGCGACCCAGTGGAAACCGCGGAATGGCTCGACGCGCTGGATGCCGTCGTACAGCATGCCGGCACCGCGCGCGCGCAGTTCCTGTTCGACCGTCTGGCGGAGCGCGCCTCAAAGCTGGGCGTCGGCACCGCCCTCGCCCGCGTCACGCCGTACGTCAACACGATCCCCGTTGAGGCGCAGCCGCCGTATCCCGGTGACATCGATACCGAAGAGCGACTGGCCGCCGCGCTGCGCTGGAACGCGCTCGCCATGGTGGTGCGTGCCAACCAGGCCTACGGCGAGCTGGGCGGGCACATCGCCAGCTACGCATCGGCCGCCGATCTGTTCGAAGTCGGCTTCAATCATTTCTTCCGAGCAGACAACGCGGGGCACGGCGGCGATCTCGTCTATTTCCAGCCGCACGCGTCGCCCGGCGTCTATGCGCGGGCGTATCTCGAAGGGTTTCTCGACGAGACACATCTCGAACACTATCGGCGCGAAATCACCGGTCCGGGGCTGTGCTCGTATCCGCATCCGTGGTTGATGCCCGAGTTCTGGCAGTTCCCCACCGGGTCGATGGGCATCGGGCCGATCAACGCGATCTACCAGGCGCGCTTCATGCGCTACCTGCACAACCGCGGCCTGCTGCAAACCACCGAACGCAAGGTGTGGGGCTTCTTTGGCGACGGCGAAATGGACGAGCCCGAATCGATCGGCGCCCTCTCGCTGGCGGCGCGCGAGCGGCTCGACAACATCGTGTTCGTCATCAACTGCAACCTGCAGCGGCTCGACGGTCCCGTGCGCGGCAACGGCCGCATCGTCGACGAACTCGAAGCGCAGTTCACGGGCGCCGGCTGGAACGTCATCAAGGTGCTGTGGGGTTCGGACTGGGATGCCCTCTTCGCCCGCGACCATTCGGGCGCCTTGCTGCGTGCATTCGCGCAGACCGTGGATGGCCAGTTCCAGACGTTCTCCGCCAACGACGGCGCCTACAACCGTGAGCGCTTCTTTGGCCAGAACCCTGAGCTTGCCGCGCTCGTCTCGCATTTCAGCAACGAAGACATCGACCGCCTGCGCCGCGGCGGCCACGACGTGCGCAAGCTCCACGCCGCCTACGCTCGGGCGCTGCAGCACACCGGCCAGCCCACGGTGATCCTTGCCAAGACGATGAAGGGCTTCGGCATGGGCAGCGTTGGGCAAGGCCGTATGACGACGCACCAGCAGAAGAAGCTCGATGTCGATCAGCTCAAGGCGTTTCGCGACCGCTTCCGCCTGCCGCTGTCGGACACCGATGTCGAGCAATTGAAGTTCTACAAGCCAGCGCCGAACAGCCCGGAGGTGCAATACCTGCATGCGCGCCGGGCTGCCCTCGGAGGCTATCTGCCCAGACGGCGGATGGCGGCAACACAGGCGCTGACCGTGCCTGCGTTGCCATCCTGGGGACAATTCGCGCTGCAGGCCGAAGGCCGCGAGATGTCGACCACGATGGCGATCGTGCGGATGTTCGGCAACCTGCTGAAAGACGACACGCTCGGCCCGCGCGTGGTGCCCGTAGTGGCGGACGAAGCGCGCACGTTCGGCATGGCGAGCATGTTCCGCCAGGTCGGCATCTATTCGCCGCTGGGCCAGCAATACGAACCGGAAGATCTGGGTTCGATGCTGTATTACCGCGAAGACACGAGCGGCCAGATCCTGGAGGAAGGCATCTCGGAGGCCGGCGCCATCTCGTCGTGGATTGCCGCCGCCACCGCCTACAGCACGCACGATCTGCCAATGCTGCCGTTCTACATCTACTACTCGATGTTCGGCTTCCAGCGCATTGGGGATCTCATCTGGGCGGCGGCGGACCAGCGTGCGCGCGGCTTCCTGATCGGCGCCACGGCGGGCAAGACAACGCTCGGCGGTGAAGGCCTCCAGCACCAGGACGGCGCCAGCCACCTTGCCGCATCCACAGTGCCGAACTGCCGCGCGTGGGACCCGGCATTTGCCTACGAGGTTGCCGTCATCCTCGACGAAGGCATGCGCGCGATGCTGGAGCGCCAGGAAGACACGTTCTACTACCTCACGGTGACGAACGAGAACTACGCGCAGCCCTCCATGCCAGGCAGCGATCTGCGTGCGGGCATTCTCAAAGGGATGTATCCGCTGACGCCACAAAGTCTGCCGACCGCACGCGTGCAGTTGCTCGGCTCCGGCGCCATCCTGGGCGAAGTCATGGCCGCCGCGCAGATGCTCAAGGAAGACTGGAACATCGACGCTGCAACCTGGAGCGTGACGAGCTTTTCCGAGCTGCACCGCGAGGCCATCGCTGTGGAGCGCGTTGCCCGCCTGGGCGGTGAAGCCGCGCCTTCGTACGTGGAAACCGTCTTGCGCGCATCGCGCGGGCCCGTCATTGCGGCCACCGACTATGTACGCGCCGTGCCCGAGCTGATCCGTGCGCATGTGCCGCGCCGCTACGTCACGCTCGGCACCGACGGCTTTGGCCGCAGCGATTCGCGCCGGGCGCTGCGCGAGTTCTTCGAAGTGGACCGCGCATCCATCGTCATCGCCGCACTGAAGGCGCTCGCCGACGACGGCGAACTGGATCACGCCGTGGTGCGTGAGGCGGTGGCACGCTACGGCAAACACGCGACGATGGCTGACGCGCCGTGGATGCGCTGAACAACCCGCACTCGCGAGGCTTTTAGCTCGGCTCGCGTAGATAGAAGCTCGACGTTTGAGGCTTTTTGCTCGGCGTGTCGAGCTATTTACTTCATGTGCCGAGCTATTTGCTCCGCGTGTCGAGCTTTTTGCTCGGCGTGTCGAGCTTTTTGCTCGGCGGTTGATGCTCCGAACTCGGCCCACGAGGCTTTTTGCTCGACTGCCCGAGCTTTTTGCCTCGCACGCCGAGGTTTGTCGTTGGGGTGTGGCGCACTGAATCTCGGCCCTGCGTGCGGTCGATGCATCGGCGCAGCGAAATGGGCCAGGGCACGGTCTTCCGAAATCGGTCGTGCGGCGGTTTCAGCCAAGGGCGTCGCGTCAGGGCCCTTTTTCGTTTCCAAATGTTACGACGTGCATTCAGGTCGACTTCGCGCAGCGCAAGCAGCGAGGCCGTGCAGTACAGTCCATGCCATGAAAAAAGCCCTGACCTGCCCGTCTCTCGTCCTGCTGGCCTTGCTCGGTGCGTGCGCATCGCACCCGCAACAGCAGCCCGTTGATTCGACCACCGCCGCTGCGGTCGCCACTGACGCCAGCGCAGACAACGGCTGGCAGGTGCTGCGCGCCAACTACATGGCGTGCGTGCAGCGCCAGGCCGATAGCGGCGTGCCGGGCACCACGCAGACGAAGGCCGTGGTCGCCTCCGCGCTCGATGCCTGCGAGGGCGATCTGCGCACCATGCACGACGGTTTCCGCGACCACCTCAGCGCGTCGATGTCTTCATCCGGCGCGCGCAAGGCAGCCGACCGCGTCACCAAAGACACCCGCGAGAAAGCCCGCGTCTACCTGATGGGCTACGTCGACCACGAGCGCTACCTGGCGAAGTCGCGCTGAGCGCTTAGAGCATCTCCAGCGCGCGCGGCCCCTGGGGCGGCGGGAAGATGCTGTCCAGCGTCGCAAGCTGCTCAGCCGTGAGCGTGTGCGACAGCGCCCCGATGTTCTCGCGCAAGCGGTCAGGATGGCCGGTCTTGGGAATCGCGATGATGTCGTCCCGCGCCAGCAGCCACGCGAGCGCCACCTGTGCCGGCGTCATGCCGCACGCCTGGGCGAAGCGCACCAGCTTCGGATGCCGAACGAGCCGCGCCTGCTCGATGGGCGAATAGGCCATCACCGGCACACGGCGCTCGCGCAGCCAGGGCAACAAATCCCATTCGATGCCGCGCCGGCTGAGGTTGTAGAGCAGCTGGTTGACGGCAATCTGATCGCCGCCGGGCACGTCCCACCACGCCTCCATATCGGAGAGGTCGAGATTGCTCACGCCGTATTGGCGGATCTTGCCGTCGCGCTGCAGGGCCTGCAGGCCTTCCAATGTTTCTTCGAACGGCACATTGCCGCGCCAGTGCAGCAGGTACAGATCGAGGCGGTCGGTGCCGAGGCGGCGCAGGCTGCGCTCGCACGCGGCAGCAATACCGCGCCGGCTAGCGTTGTGCGGATAGACCTTGCTCACCAGAAAGACGTCATCGCGCCGTCCGGCAATGGCCTCGCCAATTAGCGATTCGGAGAGGCCTTCGCCGTACATCTCGGCGGTGTCGATCAGGCGCAAACCCAGGTCGAGGCCCAGGCGCAGCGTGGCGATTTCGTCGGCGCGGGTGGCGCGGTCGTCGCCCATGTTCCAGGTGCCCATGCCGAGTGCAGGGACGCGTTCGCCGTTGGGCAGAGTGACGTGTTTCATGTCGTGCTTTCCGATCGGTCAGGCAAAACATGAATCTACAAGAGACGCGGCACACCGGTAAGGCCGCGCCCATCCCGTCAGAAAATACGGGCTAGCGCACCTGACGTTGCGCCGCCCACCGGCGATAGCGCCGCGACTGGCAGGCTGCGGCCAGCTGCTGTTCGATCAGTGCCCGCAGGGGCGACACGCCAGGGGCCGTCGTGCGCCCCTTGCTCAACCGGCCGAGCTGAAACTTGACGACAGCCATGTTGGCGAGTGCGCCCAGCGCCTTGTTCTTCCACGTGATGGGCTGCAGCACCGGCGCGCTGTTCTTGCCGCCCGCCCAGTCGCGCGGCAGGTTGGGATCGATGGACAGCGCCGTCGCAATGCCGACCATGTCGACACCGCTGTCGACCACCTGCTCCGCTACGGCCCGGCGCCGGATGCCGCCTGTGACCATCAGCGGCATGCGGGCAATGGCGGCAATGTCGCGTGCGAATTCCAGGAAATAAGCTTCGCGGGCGAGCGTGCGGCCGTCGCGCGCGTGCCCTTGCATGGCCGGAACTTCGTAGCTGCCGCCGGACAGTTCAACGAGGTCGACACCCAGTGGGTTGAGCAGCTCGACCACCTGCTTCGCATCGTCAGGGCTGAAACCGCCGCGCTGGAAATCGGCCGAATTCAGCTTGACCGCCACGACGAACTGCTGCGACACGGCGACGCGCACGCTGCGCACGATATCGAGCAGCAGGCGCGCGCGGTTCTCGATCGGGCCACCCCACTGGTCCTGCCGCCGGTTCGAAATGGGCGAGAGAAACTGGCTCAGCAGATAGCCATGGGCGGCGTGGATCTGCACACCGGTGAAGCCGCTCTGCTCGGCCAGTTGCGCGCTGCGCGTGAAGCGTTGCTGGACGTCGCGGATATCCGCCTCGGTCATCTCGCGCGGCACCGGAAACTGCTTGGACAGCGCGCCGAGCGCGAGCGGAACTGCCGAAGGCGCCACCGTCGGCTGTCCGAGCGATGCAGGCATCTGGCGCCCCGGATGGTTGATCTGCACCCACGCATGCGCACCATGCGCACGCGCCACCTGGGCCCAGCGGCGAAAGCGTTCGAGATGCGCGCCGTCTTCCAGCACGACGCCGTTCGGGCCCGTCATGGCGCGGTGGTCGACCATCACGTTGCCGGTCAGGATCAGGCCGGCGCCGCCTGCGGCCCAGGCGTCATACAGACGCAGCAACGCGTCGGAAGGCGCGTGATCGGCATCGGCCATGTTTTCTTCCATGGCGGCTTTGGCCAGGCGATTCGGGATCACCGCGCCATTGGGCAGGACGAGGGGCGTGAAGAGTTTCATGGTGGCATCCGCGGGGGATTTGACATTTGACGACACCTCAACCCTAAGCTTAAAGTCAACTTGAATGTCAAGCCTGCGGAGCAGCACATGAAGATTGGTGAACTGGCCCGCCTGAGCGGCGTGGCCGCCTCCCGCATTCGGTTCTATGAAGCCAGCGGCCTGTTGCAGCCCGCTGAGCGGCAATCCAATGGGTATCGGGAGTACGCGCCGGAATCGGTGACGCGGCTGCAGATCATCTTGCGCGCGCAAAGTGCGGGGTTCTCGCTGGAAGAGATTCGCGCCTTTTTGCCCGGACACCAAGGCGCGTGGTCACGCGAAGAACTGCTGCAGGCGCTGCGCCGCAAAGTCGCGGAAATCGATGTGCTGGAGCAGCACCTGGCGCAAAACAAGCGCGACTTGCTGGCGCTCATTCGCGAAGTCGACCACGAGGCCGACGGTGAAGACTGCGCCGAACGCGCCCGCCGCGTCTTCGACAAGATGAACCTGCGACCGCTCAAGCAGCCCGCTGCAGAACCTCCGGCGCGCCCGGCGAGAAAGCGCGGCTGAGGCGCGCGGCTATTCCGAGACACGCTCGAACGTGTCGGCGTTGGTCATGACCGCATGCGGCCAGACCCGCTTGCCGTCGCCCTCTGTGGCCCGGTCCGACACCACGTGCCACACGGTCTCCAACCTGCCCGCTCGCAGGACACCGGTGAACGCACACACCATGTCGCCCTTGGGCGTCCCACCGGCAAAGGCGAATGCGATGCAATCGCCGTGGCAGGTTCCGACCACGTCGTAGTCCCGGCCGAAGAAGCCGCTGTCATCCAGCGCCGTGCGGAATGTGCCCGACAGCCGCTCGCCGTCTTCCTCCAATGTCACAACGGAGCCGTATTGGTTCCGCCAACTGCCCGTCCAGGTTGCCATTTCGCCTCCTCGCATCCTTCTCGTGCTGAACGCATGTCGCTCAGCAGGACACATACCTCTCCGCCAGCACCGCAGCGCTGACTCGGGAATGGCAATTGCGTCCTCCCCCCGCGCCCGATGCCGCAAACGCCCGCGTCAGGGCCAAAGGAAACGCACTTCAGATCGCCTGACAGCACATCGCGGAGCGGCTGTTGGCACTTCCGACGCAGGCTATGTGGTAACGCTTACGCACGGTTTTGTACAAAGGCCATCTGCGCGACAGAAGGGCCCTCCCCCTTACAAAATCAAGCTGGAGACAACGATGCTGAGTCCCCATGAAATTGCGACGCTGGTTTTGCTATGCGGCAACTCGCAACCGCGCGATCTGGACACGGTGGATGTTGAAACGCTGCTGGCGCTGCAACTCCTAACACTGGATCGTCCAAGCCCTGGCGTGAGCGAACCGCGCGTGACGCTGCAGGGGCATGCGTTATTGAAATCGCTGGGCGTACTCCGCGTGCGCAAGGGCATGCAGACAGCGGCGGCTTTACGGTAGACGCAATCGAATCAAAGCCCGCCCAGCGCGTGACGCAGCAGCACCGCAGACAGCACCAGCATCGTCACGCCAATCAAGCCGTCCAGCACCTGCCACGCCTTCGGCCGGGCAAACCATGGTGCGAGCCAGCGCGCGCCAAACCCCAGCGACACAAACCACAACAGGCTGGCCGATCCTGCCCCCGCTACAAACCAGCCGCGCAATGCCGAGGCTTGCTGCGCGCCAATGCTGCCCACGAGCAGCACCGTATCCAGATAGACGTGGGGATTGAGCAGCGTAAAGGCCGCCGCCTGCGCCAGCGCCGCGCCCCGGCTGAGGCCATCGCCACCTGCGGCGGCCCGTAACTGGCTGGAATGCCGCGCCCGCCACAGCGCCTGCACGCCATACAGCAACAGGAACGCGGCGCCCGCCAACGCAAGAAAACGCGCGAGGCTGGGTCGTTCACCCAACGCCTGCGCCATGCCAAGCACGCCCGCCAAGACCAGCAGCGCATCTGCCATCGCACAGAACAGCACGACACTCCCCACGTGCTCACGGCGCAGACCCTGACGCAGCACGAAAGCGTTCTGCGCGCCAATGGCCACGATCAGCCCCAGGCTCAGGGCTAAGCCCTGCAGGAAGACGGAAGAGGAAGTCGCAATCGATGTTGTCATGCGCGCAGCTTGCCGGGCCGATGCGATGAAGACAAACTATCTTTTCTTCACCCAATTCAGTTTTACTAACTATCGTGCTCGACTATTCCGCCTTGGCCGCTTTGGCTGCTGTCATCCGAGAAGGCAGCTTCGATCGGGCAGCCCGCGCACTCAATGTCACGCCGTCGGCCATTTCGCAGCGGATCCGGTTGCTGGAAGAACGCGTTGGCTGCGCGCTGGTGGTGCGTGATCAGCCGTGCCGCCCGACTGAAACCGGCCGACGGCTTTGCCAGCACGTAGACCGCGTTCGCCTGCTCGAACAGGAACTGCAAGGTGCGCTGCCAACGCTGGCGCAGGAGGGCGTTGCGCGCGTTGCGCTGCCCATTGCCGTGAATGCCGACAGCCTGGCGACGTGGCTCGCACCGGCAATCGCCACATTCGCAGCGGCGCATCCGGTGTTGATGGAGGTGGCTGTGGATGACCAGGATCACACCAGTGAATGGCTGCGCAGCGGCGCCGTGCTGGCTGCCGTTACCGCCACCGCGCGGCCGGCCACGGGCTGCAACAGCCGCCCACTCGGTGCCATGCGTTATCTGGCTGCGGCCTGCCCGGCATTCGTGCAGGAATATTTCGCAGACGGGGTCGGCGCAGGTGAACTGTCGAAAGCGCCCTGCCTCGTGTTCAACACCAAGGATGCGTTGCAGACCACCTGGGCAAGGCGCCTGTGCCATCGCCATGTGGAACTGCCGCGCCATCTGCTGCCTTCGTCACAGGCGTTTGTGACCGCAGCCGTGGCCGGCATGGGCTGGGGGCTGCATCCGCATGCGCTGATTGCGCAGCATCTTGAAGACGGTTCGCTGGTCGAGCTGGTGCCTGACACGCCGTTGGACGTGCCGCTGCATTGGCAGCACGCGCGGGCGGCATCGGCGTTGGTGGACGAACTCAGCCGCGAGGTGCTGACTGCCGCGCGTGCCGCGCTGCTCCCGCCCTAGCGGTTACAGCGCGTTCAGCGGAATCTTGAGGTACTGCACACCGTTCGGCTCCGCTGGGGGCAACATGCCCGCGCGAATGTTCACCTGAATAGCCGGCAGGATCAGCGTGGGCATGCTGAGCGTGGCGTCGCGCTTCGTGCGCATCTGCACGAACTCGGCCTCGGTCACGCCATCGCGCACATGGATGTTGGCGCGGCGCTGCTCTGCCACTGTTGTGTGGCAGATGGCTTCGCGGCCGGCGGGCGGATAGTCGTGGCACATGTAGAGCCGGGTGTCCGGCGGCAGATCCAGCAGGCGGCGGATCGACTGGTACAGCGTGCCCGCGTTCCCGCCCGGAAAATCGCAGCGCGCAGTGCCCACGTCCGGCATGAACAGCGTGTCACCCACAAACACCGCATCGCCCACCTGATATGCCATGTCCGCCGGCGTGTGACCCGGCACGGCCAGCGCCTTGGCCTCCAGATTGCCGATATGGAACACTTCGTCGGGCGCGAACAGGTGGTCGAACTGCGAACCATCGAGCAGGAATGAGGGCTCCAGATTGAAGATCGGTTTGAACACGCCCTGCACGACGCGAATACGCTCGCCGATAGCGATGCGCCCACCGAAACGCCCACGCAGATACGGCGCGGCCGACAAGTGATCGGCATGCGCGTGGGTCTCCAGCAGCCATTCGATGCGTAAGTCCTGCGCTTCGATGAAGGCAGCAACGCGGTCGGCTGACCGGGTCGTCGTACGGCCGGATTTCGGGTCGTAGTCGAGTACCGAGTCGATCACGGCGCAAGGCGTGCCGGGGCCTGCGTGCACCACGTAGGTCATGGTGCAGGTTTCGGGGTCAAAGAAGGATTCGATCTGGGCATGCATGGTGGACGTTCCCGAACAATCTATATTTTTATAGAATATCGTCTGACATTCTGTCTGCCAATAGTGCAAACAGCGCGAATAGAACCCCGTGCCACGCCCCATGAGCCATTCCACAGCCAATTCCGACGTTGTGCCGCTGCCCGAGGCGGTCATTTCCATGCTGCGCGCCTCGGCATCGCAGGCGTGTGCCGTGCTCAAGGCCATGGCCCACGAAGACCGTCTGCTGCTGCTCTGCCAACTTACGCAGGGCGAGCGCAATGTCAGCGAGCTCGAGGCGTTGGTGGGCCTACATCAGCCCAGCCTGTCGCAGCAGCTGGGTGTGCTGCGCGACGAGGGCCTTGTCACCACGCGGCGCGAGGGCAAATACATCTACTATCGGCTCGCCAGCTTCGAGGTCATCCAGGTCATGCAGACACTCTCCGAGCTGTACTGCGGCAAGGTCTTGAAAAAGATGGCGGGACATTGACCATGTCGCCAATCGAAGCGGGTTGGATCGTCAGCGCGGGGCTGGGCTCTGTGGTGGGGCTCATTCTGGCGCTCACAGGTGCGGGTGGGGCTATCGTCGCGGTGCCGCTACTGATTTTCGGATTGCATCTGTCGGTGCCACAAGCTGCGCCGATTGCGCTGCTGGCGGTGGGGCTGTCCGCCGGACTGGGCGCGATGCTCGGCTTGCGGGAAGGCAAGGTCCGCTACAAGGCCGCTGGGCTGATGGCGCTGTGCGGCGTGGTGATCTCGCCGTTCGGCATCTGGGCTGCGCACCGCGTGCCGAACACGCCGCTCACGCTGCTGTTTGCAGTGGTGCTCGCCTATGTGGCGCTACGCATGTTCCGGCAAGCGCGCGCGGCACCGTCAACCGAGGTCCAGCCGAGGCGAACCGCCCCGCCCTGCCACCTCGACACCACCACGGCCAAGCTGGTCTGGACGCTGCCATGCGCACGCGCATTGGCCGCGTCGGGCGTGGGCGCGGGCTTCCTGTCCGGATTGCTCGGCGTGGGCGGCGGCTTTGTCATCGTGCCCGCATTGCGCCGCGCGACCGATCTGCCGATGCAAACCATCGTAGCCACCTCGTTAGCAGTGATTGCGCTGGTGTCCATGGGCGGTGTGGTCGCCTCGGCCATTGGCGGGCATGTCGATTGGCATATCGCGCTGCCGTTTGCCGCCGGAGCCTTGACCGGCATGCTGGCGGGCCGGCGCTTTGCGCGGCATTTGGCGGGGCCGGCGCTGCAGCAAGGATTTGCTGCTTTTGCGGGCATCGTGGCGCTCGGCATGATCGTTCGAACACTAATTTGACCAGCGTGTTGCGGAAGCGGTACAATCGCGGTCTTCGGGGCGTAGCGTAGTCTGGTAACGCGTCCGGTTTGGGACCGGAAGACCGCGGGTTCAAATCCTGCCGCCCCGACCAGAATTGAGCAGCAAACAAATCGGCTTACGTTAACTACGTAAGCCGTTTTGCTTTGGAGCACGCGTTGCGGCTCGTGGTGTCATCTGACGATGCTATAAAGACAGCGTCCGCATCACGCAATGCCACCGACTTTCCCCATGAACCTCATCCTGTGGCGCCACGCTGAAGCCGAAGACGTGGCCGCATCCCTGCGCATCCAGCGCAACACCGATCTCCAACGAGAACTCACCAAGCGCGGTCACAAGCAGGCCGAGAAGATGGCCCAATGGCTGCGCCCTCGCCTGCCGGAAGACACGCTCATACTCGCCAGCCCCGCTGTACGTACGCAGCAGACTGCGCGCGCCCTCACCGAACATTTCCACACGCTCACCGCGCTGGCGCCCGGAGCCGATGTCAGCGCGATCCTCGATGCATTGGACTGGCCGTCCAATAAGAATCTGCTGCTGGTCGGGCATCAGCCGTGGCTGGGCCGCCTTGCCAGCTTGCTCATCGCCGGCGTGGAAATGGACTGGAGCGTGAAGAAAGCCGGCGTGTGGTGGCTCTGCCGCCGCATCCGCGAAGACGAAGCGCAGACCGTGCTGCGCGCGGTGGTCAATCCCGATCTGGTGTGACACATCGCCCTCGTCACAGCATCGCCACGCAAAATTCACGCAACGGTCACGATTGACACGCTTTTGTCGCGGATCTGTCACGCAGCGTCTCTAGAATCGCCTCGAAATCCACCCTTGGGGATCCACGAATGCGAGACCTGCCGACGCCGACCCAGCCATTGATTGACGCACTGCCGAGCCTGAGCCTGGGCAACGCACGGAGGGGCCTTCCTCGCTCACCCGACGCTGTTCCGGCGCGTGACAAGCCTGTTCTGGCCGTTTCGTGGGCGCGCCATCAGGATGAAGTAACGGAAGCACAGCGCCTGCGCTACAAGGTATTTGCCGAAGAAATGGGCGCCCGCCTGCCCTCGGCCCACACCGAACTGGACGTCGACATGTTCGACGCCGTGTGCGACCACCTGATCGTGCGCGACCAGAAGACGCTGCGCGTGGTGGGCACCTATCGCGTGCTGCGCCCTGACGCCGCCAAGCAGATCGGTTGCCTGTATTCCGAATCCGAATTCGACCTCGTGCGCCTGACGCACCTGCGCCCGAAGATGGTGGAGCTTGGCCGCTCGTGCGTGCACCGCGACTACCGCTCGGGCAGCGTCATCATGGCGCTGTGGGCCGGTCTGGGCGAATACATGCAGCGCTACGGCTTCGAATCGATGTTGGGCTGCGCAAGCGTGTCGATGGGCGATGGCGGTCACTTTGCTGCAAGCCTGTATCGCAGCTTCGTCGACGATGGCTCGCTCGCACCGATCGAGTACCACGCCTTCCCGCGCGTGGCCCTGCCGGTGGACGAACTGAACCAGAATCTCGAAGTCGAGCCGCCTGCGCTCGTGAAGGGCTATCTGCGCCTGGGCGCACGCATCTGCGGCGCACCGGCGTGGGACCCTGACTTCAACGTCGCCGATTTCCTCACGCTGCTGCGTCTGTCGGACATCAACCCGCGCTACGCACGCCACTTCCTGCGCGGCTGAGATCGCTCCGAACGGCACCACGCAAAACAAAACGGCCCGGGTCACTCCGGGCCGTTTTGCTTGGGATGCAGCGAGACGCCTTACACGTACACCACCTTGTAGCGGCGACCGATGCGCTGCCACTCATCGGCTTCTTTCGCCAGGCTGTATTCCACCAGCGGATTCTGCTCGATCCAGCTCTTGGGCAGCTCGACCTCGAAACCACCTTCATTCAGTTCGCCTTCGCTGTGGCGCACGCGCAGGCCGGGCAGTTGGATCGCTCCCCGACGACGGCACAGCACAAACGCCAGACGCAGGCTGAACAGCATCCGCCAATCGAGGAACTTGCCGCCGCCCGAGAGTTTGCCAAGCTTGCCGGCATGGCCCAGCAGCAGCGTCGCGAGGCGCGCCTGATCGGTCTTGGAGAAGCCCGGCATATCGGCATGGCTGGCGATGTACGCCGAGTGCTTGTGGTACCCGCTGTGCGAGATGCTCATGCCGATCTCGTGCAGGTTTGCCGCCCAACCCAGCAGCGCGAGATTGTCTTCGCGGCGCTCATCGGGCGGATCGGGAAACTGCGACAAAAGCGCCGTCGCCGCATCGCGAACGCGGCTCGCCTGCGCGCGGTCGACGCTGTAGCGGCGCATGAACTGTTCAATCGTCACCGTGCGCATGTCTTCGTGATGGGTACGGCCGAGCAGGTCATACAGCACGCCCAGGCGCAAAGCGCCATCGGTCACATCCATACGATCCACATCGAGTTCGGCAAACACGCCGAGCATGATCGACAGGCCGCCCGGCAGCACCGGAATCCGATCTGACTTCAGGCCGTTGAGCTTCAGACGATTGGTGTTCTCCGACTTGACGAGCGCGCGTTTCAGACGCTCGAGCCCTTCGCGCGTGATGCCGTGCTCGTTGCTCTTGTCATTGAAGCCGTTCAGCTCGATCAGCTCAGCCAGCGCACGTGCCGTGCCCGAAGACCCGACGGCCTGGTTCCAGCCAGCCGTGCGGTACTGCTGCACGAGCACCTGGATTTCGCGACGTGCGGCCAACTCGGCCTGCTTCATCGCATATTCGTCTACGTTGCCGTTCGGGAAGAAATGCCGGCTATGCGAAACGCAACCGATATACAGCGACTCCATCAGCTTGGGCTTGTAGCCGTTGCCGATGATGAACTCCGTGGAACCACCGCCGATATCGACGACGAGCCGGTTGCCCTGGCACGCCGGTGCGTCATGCGATGCACCGAGATAGATCAGCCGAGCTTCTTCGCGGCCCGCAATCACCTCAATGGGGAACCCCAGAGCGGCTTCCGCCTCGATCAAGAATTCCTGCGCGTTCTTGGCCACACGCAAAGTGTTGGTCGCCACGGCGCGCACATGCTCGGGGGCAAAATCGCGCAAGCGATCGCCAAAGCGGCGCAAGGCATCGACGCCGCGCCGACGCGCAGGCTGATCCAGGTATTTATCTTGCGTAAGCCCGGCGGCCAAACGGACCGGTTCGCGCAGCGCATCAACCTGGAATATCTGGGTGCCACCAGGGGTTTCGTCGACGCGGCCGATCATCAGCCGAAAGCTGTTGGAGCCCATGTCGACAGCAGCCAGCAGACGGGGGGTGGGACTCATGAATGAAAACGGTTGAGGAGCAGAATCAGGGGCGCGGAGTATTGTCGTTCGAAACAATGCGCAACAAAATATGTCTTTATTGTGTCCCGAACGTGACAAATCCAATGTGTCACAAATTTGACACCGAACTATGAAAAAGTGGCCGGATCGTCATCCGTCTGAACACAACATGTCGACATTGCCCGCGGGCGATCTGCTCAATCGCGAACTGGGCATCCTGGAATTCAACGCCCGTGTGCTCGCCCAGGCCGCTGACCCGGGTGTGCCGCTGATGGAGCGGCTGAAATTCATCTGCATCGTGTCGAGCAATCTCGATGAGTTCTTTGAAATCCGCATTGCCGGATTGAAGGAGCAGATGCGCGACAACCCTTCGTCGGTCACGCCCGACGGGCTGTCGGTGCAGCAGGCGTTTGGCGTGGTTTCGGAGCGGGTGCGGCAGCTGGTCGCGCAACAGTATGCCATGTTGCAGGATGAGATCCTGCCCCTGCTGGAGAAGGAAGGCGTCTTCTTCCACATGACTACCAACTGGAATGAAGCCCAGCGCGCCTGGTGCCGCAGCTTCTTCCAGCGCGAACTGGTGCCCATCCTGACACCGATGGCGCTGGACCCGGCGCACCCCTTCCCGCGCGTGCTCAACAAGAGCCTGAACTTCATCATCGAGCTGTCGGGCAAGGATGCCTTCGGCCGCGAGGCTGAACTGGCCATCGTGCAGGCGCCGCGCGCCCTGCCCCGGCTTGTGCAGATGCCGCCGGAGCTGTCGGGCTATCAGTATGGGTTCGTGCTGCTCTCGTCGTTCATGCAAGGCTTTGTGCACGAACTGTTTCCGCAGATCGACGTACACGGCTGTTACCAATTCCGCGTAACACGCAACTCCGACCTGTTCGTGTCGGAAGATGAAATCACGGACTTGCGCGAAGCGCTGCAGGGCGAACTTTCAACCCGTCACTTTGGCGACGCGGTACGCCTGGAAATCGCTCATGACACATCGCCGGCATTGGCACTACGCCTGCTGCAGGAGTTCGGTCTAGCCGAAACGGACTGCTACCGCGTCAAGGGCCCGGTGAACCTCGTGCGCCTGCTGCAGGTGCCGGACATGGTCGACAAGCCGGTGCTGAAGTACCCGCCGCATGTGCCAGCAACGGTCAGGCAGGTGGCTAACAGTTCGAACGTGTTCGACGCCATCCGTCAGGGCGACATCCTGCTGCACCATCCGTACGAGAGCTTCACCCCCGTGCTCGAACTGCTGCAGCAAGCTGCGCGCGACCCCGACGTGGTCGCCATCAAGCAGACTGTCTACCGCACCGGTAACGAATCCACGGTAATGGAAGCGCTCATCAAAGCGGCGCACAACGGCAAGGAAGTGACTGTCGTCGTCGAACTGCTCGCGCGCTTTGACGAAGAGACGAACATCAACTGGGCGGACCAGCTTGAATCGGCCGGCGCCCATGTCGTGTATGGCGTGGTGGGCCACAAGTGCCACGCAAAGATGCTGCTGGTGGTGCGCCGCGAGGTGTCCGGCAAGAGCAAGACCGTCAAGCTGCGCCGCTATGCGCACCTCGGCACGGGCAACTACCATCCCAAGACCGCCCGCCTCTACACCGACTTCGGCCTCATGACCGCCAACGAGCAGATCTGCGAAGACGTGCATCACGTGTTCCAGCTGCTGACAGGCACGGGCGCGCAGGTCAAGCTGCATCATTTATGGCACTCGCCGTTCACAATGCACGACAACCTGATCGAGCACATCCGGGCCGAAGCACGTGCCGCTCGTGCAGGCAAACGTGCGCGCATCATCGGCAAAATGAATGCGCTGCTGGAACCGGCCATCATCGACGAGCTGTACAAGGCATCGCGCGCGGGCGTGAAAGTCGACCTGATCGTGCGTGGAGTGTGTGCCCTCAAGCCGGGCGTGCCTGGGCTGTCGGAAAACATCAGCGTGCGCTCCGTCGTCGGGCGCTTCCTGGAGCACCACCGCGTCTATTACTTCCATTCTGGCGGCGAAGAAGTCGTCTATCTTTCCAGCGCCGACTGGATGGACCGCAACCTGTTCCGCCGTGTCGAAGTGGCCTTCCCCGTGCTCGACCGCAAGCTCAAGGCGCGCGTCATCAGGGAAAGTCTGCAGGTGCATCTGCGCGATAACGCGTCGGCGTGGGTCATGCAGCAGGATGGCCGCTACGTGCAGCGTCAGACGCGTGGCAAGCACGTGCGCGTCAGCCAATTGGAACTGCTGAACCACTTCTCGCCGCAGGCCGCTGCAGCGGCGGAGACGGCTGCCGCAGTGGCGGCGGCAACGGCTGCGGAACCGACGGTGCGCGCTCCGGTGGAGATCTCCGCAGGCTGATCCGGCCGCCTGCCAGCAAACGAAAACGCACGCTCAACAGCGTGCGTTTTTCATTGGATCAAGGGATGGAGAAAGCCGGTGATCAGGCGACACGCTCATCGGTAACGCTGGCGCTGCGCACCACCGTGCGCTCCGGCGGGAACACGGCGCGGAAGGTGCTGCCCTTGCCGTGCTCGCTGGTCACCTGCAGTTCTCCACCGTGGCGCGATAGCACGTGCTTCACAATAGCCAAGCCCAGCCCGGTACCACCGGTGTCGCGTGAACGGCTGCGGTCCACCCGATAGAAGCGCTCGGTCAGGCGCGGAATATGCTCGGGCGCGATGCCGATCCCCGTGTCAGTGACGGAGTACACCGCGTGGCCGTCCCGCACGCCCCAATCGAGGCGGATCGTGCCGCCATCGGGCGTATAGCGCACTGCGTTGGACGCCAGGTTGCTGAACGCGGAAAGCAATTCAAGCTCGGCGCCACACACGCTCACGGCCGAGTCGCACCTCATGCTGACAGTGTGGCGGCCCGCAGAGAGCGCTTCGATATCGTGCTGAAGCTGCAGCATCATGCGCTGCATCGGCACCGGCGCCAATGACGGCGGCTCGGAATTCCCCTCCAGCGTGGCGAGCGCCAACAAGTCTTCCACCAGGTGCTGCATGCGCATGGCTTGCGTATGCATCATGTCCAGATAGCGCTTCTTGTCTTCTTCCGGCAGGGGAAGGTCGCGCACCGTCTCCAGAAAACCCGAGAGCACGGTCAGCGGCGTCTTCAGCTCGTGCGAGACGTTGGCCACGAAATCGCGGCGCATCGCTTCGGTGTTCTCCAGCTTGGTGATGTCCTGCGACACCAGCAGCTTGCGGTCTTCGCCATACGGCAAGATCTGGGCGGAGATGATGCTTTGCTTGTGCGGGCCCACGTCATGCATGGTGAGCGGCTCCTCGAACTCGCCGCGCGCAAGGTAGCGCACGAACTCCGGTCGGCGGATCAGGTGGGTAATACGTTGGCGCAGATCACGCCTGGCAGAGAGGCCAAAGTGCTCTTCAGCCACCGCGTTGCACCATTCGATCTGGTCTTCGCCGTCAAGCATGAGCACGCCGTTGGGCGAGGCCTGAATAGCCTGAATGAAGCGGCTGTGCTGTTGTTCAACCTGCAGCACCTGCGTGCGCCAGCCCTTCATCAACCGGTGCAGGCGGTAGTAGACCTCGCCCCACAGGCCCAACGCGCTGGGGATCTCGCCATAGGCCGGCGAGTCCAGCACGCGCCACAGGCGTTGGATCTGATAGACGTAATACAGGAGCATCGCCAACAACATTGCACTGAGAACGGCCAGTGCAACGACATGGTCGACGAAGAGATACAGGCATGCCGCGACGATGCCCATGAGGGCGGCAAAGACGGCAAAGCGGGTCCAGAAGACGTTCATGAAGGCATTCTAAGCGCTGGACCGCGACGGGCGTGTGAACGCGCGATCGGAAACCCCGCCTCGCGCGTTTGTCTGACTGCTGCGTTATTGCCCCGGATTGCGCGCCAGGCGATAGCCGCTGCCGCGCACGGTTTCGATCATGTTGCTGTAGCCACCCGGCGCGAGCGCTGCACGCAGACGCTTGATGTGCACATCCACCGTGCGCTCTTCCACGAACACATGGTCGCCCCACACCTGATCAAGCAGCTGCGAGCGGCTGTGCACGCGCTCCGGATGCGTCATCAGGAAATGCAGCAGTCGGAACTCCGTCGGACCGAGGTCCAGCTTGATCGGGTTTTCTGCCTCGAGGTTCGTAGCCGTTACACGGTGCGTGGCCGGGTCCAGCTTCAGGCCGTTGATTGCCACCACGTCATCGGTCAGCTGCGGCGCGCGGCGGCGCAGCACGGCCTTGATGCGGGCCAGCAATTCCTTGGGCGAGAACGGCTTCGTGACGTAATCGTCCGCGCCGCTGTCCAAGCCCATGATCTTGTCCTGCTCTTCGCTGCGGGCCGTCAGCATGATGATCGGGATCTGGCGCGTGCGCTCGTTGGCGCGCAGCTCCTTGGCGAACATCACGCCCGACTTGCCCGGCAGCATCCAATCGAGCAGAACGAGGTCGGGCAACACATCGCTCATCAACGACAACGCCTGCTCGGCGTTGTACGCGCGGATCGGGTAATGCCCTGCGTGCTGCAGGTTGACGGCGATCAGTTCAGCGATCGCCGGTTCGTCTTCTACGACGAGAATACTGCTCGGCATGCTCACGTCTCCAGTCCTGCCTTTTATTCGCCTTCGCCAAGGATCTCGCGTTCCAGCGTTTCGCGTGAAGCGTGCCGGACGTCGGTGCCCTTGACGATGTAGATAATAAACTCGGCGATGTTCTTGGCGTGATCGCCAATACGCTCAATAGCCTTGGCAATGAACAGCAGATCCAGCGCCACCGAAATCGTGCGCGGGTTCTCCATCATGTACGTGATGAGTTCGCGCATGAAGCCGCGGAATTCCTCATCAATGGCCTTGTCTTCCTGCAGGATCGACACGGCGGCAGCGGTATCCAGACGCGCGAAGGCGTCCAGCGCGTGACGCAGAATGGTCGCGGCCATCTCGCCCGAGCGCTCCACACCAGCGTAGTTCAACGCATGTGCCGACGGGTCCTGCATGATGCGCTTGGTGCGCTTGGCGATCTTCTCGGCTTCGTCGCCGGCACGCTCAAGGTTCGTGATGGTCTTCGAGATGGCCATCACCAAACGCAGGTCACGTGCGGTCGGCTGGCGGCGCGCGATGATGTTGTTGCAATCGCTGTCGATCTCGATCTCGAGCGCATTGATTTCCAGCTCCACCGCCATGACTTGATCGCACATGGCGGTGTCGAAGTTGGCCAGTGCGCGCATGGCGCGTGCAATTTGCGCTTCCACCAGCCCGCCCATCTGCAGCACCTTGGTGCTGATCGAGGTCAGGTCGGTATCAAACTGCGATGACAGATGCTTCTCAGACATCGGTTTCTCCTTGTCGCTTCAGCTTCAGCGTTGTTGCAGGTCAGCCGAAGCGGCCGGTAATGTAGTCTTCGGTTTCTTTGCGCTGCGGCTTGATGAAGATCTTTTCGGTATCGCCGAATTCGATCAACTCGCCCAGATACATGTACGCCGTGTAGTCAGAGCAACGCGCTGCCTGCTGCATGTTATGCGTGACGATGACGACCGTGTAGTCGTCCTTCAGTTCAGCGATCAGCTCTTCGATCTTGCCCGTGGAAATCGGGTCGAGCGCCGAGCACGGCTCATCCAGCAGTAGCACTTCGGGGCGGATGGCAATGCCGCGCGCGATACACAGACGCTGCTGCTGACCGCCCGACAGGCCGTAACCCGACTGGTTGAGCTTGTCCTTCACTTCGTTCCACAGCGCGGCCTTGGTCAGCGCCCATTCCACGCGATCGTCCATCTCAGAGCGCGATAGACGCTCGAACAACTTCACACCGAAAGCGATGTTGTCGTAGATCGACATCGGGAACGGCGTCGGCTTCTGAAACACCATGCCGACCTTGGCACGCAGCAGGGCGATGTCCATGCGCGAGGTCAGCAGGTTCTCGCCGTCCATGTTGATCTGGCCTTCGGCTCGCTGCTCCGGATACAGCGCATACATCTTGTTGAACGTACGCAGCAGCGTCGACTTGCCGCAGCCCGACGGGCCGATGAACGCAGTCACCTGCTTTTCCGGAATCTGCAGGGAGATGTTCTTCAGCGCGTGGAACTTGCCGTAATAGAAGTTCAGGTCGCGAACATCGATCTTCGGGCTTTGCGTGCGCACTTCGAGGGACGTAGCAGTCATGGTCATTTCTTGGTGAACAAGGCACGCGCGAGGACATTCAGCCCCAGCACACCCAACGTAATCAGGAATACCCCGGCCCAGGCCAATTGCTGCCACTCGGGGAACGGGCTCATCGCAAACTTGAAGATCACGGTCGGCAGCGTGGCCACCGGCTGATTCAGATCCAGACTCCAGAATTGGTTGTTCAGCGCGGTGAAGAGCAGCGGTGCGGTTTCGCCGGCAATGCGGGCCACGGCCAGCAGCACACCGGTAATCACGCCGGCATACGACGCCTTCAACGTAATCGACAGGATCATCTTCCACTTGGGCGTGCCAAGCGCCATTGCAGCTTCACGCATCGCGTTGGGCACCAGGTTCAGCATGTTCTCGGTGGTGCGCACCACGATCGGAATCTGCAGCAGCGCCAGCGCAAGCACGCCGGCAATCCCCGAGAAGTGCTGCACGCGGGCCACCACGACGGCATACACGAACAGGCCGATCACGATGGACGGTGCCGACAGCAGGATGTCATTGATAAAGCGCGTGGCGCTCGCCAGCGGCGAAGTCTTGCCGTACTCGGCCAGATAGATGCCGGCCATGATGCCCAGGGGTGTGCCGACCAGCGTAGCCATGCCCACCAGCAGGAGCGACCCTGCGATGGCGTTGGCGAGGCCGCCTCCCGGCGTATTGGGCGCCGGTGTCATCTCCGTGAAGAGCGACATCGACAAGCCGCCCACACCCAGCGAGAGCGTGGTCCACAGAATCCATGCCAGCCACACCAAGCCGAAGGCCATGGCAGCCAGCGACAGCGCCAGCGCAATCCCGTTGACGTTGCGGCGGCGGGCCTGCAGGCGTGCCTTGATCTTTTCAGAGTCGGCGCGGACGGCAGGAATGGAAGACGTACGCATGGTGTTGGGTCTCATAGCGTCAGGCAGATCGCGTTGGTTCACTTTTGACCCTCGCTCTTCTGCAAGCGCAGAAGCAGCAACTTGGACGCCGCCAGCACGATGAACGTGATGACGAACAGGATCAAGCCAAGCTCCATGAGCGCCGCGGTGTGCAGACCCTGGCCTGCTTCCGCAAATTCATTGGCCAGCGCCGACGTGATGCTGTTACCCGGCGAGAACAACGACGGATCGGACAGCAGGTTGGTGTTGCCGATCACGAACGTCACGGCCATGGTCTCGCCCAGGGCGCGCCCCAGGCCAAGCATCACACCGCCGATCACACCCGCCTTGGTGTAAGGCAGCACCACGTTCCACATGACTTCCCACGTCGTGCACCCGACGCCGTAGGCGGATTCCTTAAGCAGCGTCGGCGTGATTTCAAACACATCGCGCATCACCGCCGAGATGTACGGGATGATCATGATCGCCAGGATCACCCCAGCGCACAGCAGGCCGATGCCAATCGGCGCACCCTGGAACAGCGCGCCGATGACCGGAATCTTGCCTACGGTCGCTGCCAGCGGTTTTTGAAAATATTCGCCGAAGATCGGCGCAAACACGAGCAGGCCCCACATGCCGTACACGATGGACGGCACTGCAGCAAGCAGCTCGATGGCGGTACCTAGTGGTCGGCGCAGCCACGCTGGCGACAGCTCGGTCAAGAACAGGGCAATGCCGAAGCTGACAGGCACGGCAATGATGAGCGCGATCAGCGACGTGACCAGGGTGCCGTAGACGGGCACCAGCGCGCCATAGATGTCAGAGGGCGGATCCCACTCCGAATTCCACAGGAACGACAGGCCGAACTTCTGAATCGTGGGCCAGGAGCTGATGATGAGCGAGATGATGATGCCGCCCAGCAGTAACAGCGTAACGATTGCGGCAAGGCGGGTCAGACCGCCGAACACCAGGTCGCCGAGGCGGCTGGGTGCTCGCATACGGGAAGCGCCAGAGGAATCAGAGAGCGTGGCCATGAGGGAAACCGGTCAGCCGTGAAAGAAGCATTTGAAATGGTGCGGACGGCCAATTCTTACCGCCCGCCCGCACCTTGTGCTGCACCTACTTACGAGCCTTTATGCAGCAGGCAACGATCAGTGGTTGTAGACAACCTTGCCCGATGCATCCTTCACGCTCGATTTCCACGTCGCACGGATCTGGTTCTTTACAGCGTCCGGCAGCGGCACGTAGTCCAGGCCCTTGGCAGCGTCGTCACCACCCTTATAGGCCCAGTCGAAGAACTTCATGACTTCAGCGCCCTGCTCCGGCTTGGCTTGCGTCTTGTGCAGCAGGATGAACGTTGCACCAGCGATCGGCCATGCATCCTTGCCCGGCTCGTCCGTCAGGATCTGGTAGTACGACTTGCTCCACTCGGCGCCGGCAGCTGCGGCCTTGAACGCTTCAGCGGTCGGTTGCACGGTGGCGCCCGACTTGTTCTGCAGGTTCACGTACGTCATCTTGTTCTGCTTGGCGTAGGCGTACTCAACGTAGCCAACTGCGCCACCCAGACGCTGCACGAAAGCGGCCACGCCTTCGTTGCCCTTGCCGCCCGTACCGGTCGGCCAGTTCACGGTCGTGCCTTCGCCAACCTTGCTCTTCCACTCGGTGTTCACCTTCGACAGGTAATTCGTGAAGATGAACGAGGTGCCCGAACCGTCAGCGCGGCGCACCACGAGGATGTCCTGGTCCGGCAGCTTAGCCTTCGGGTTCAGCTTGGCGATCGCCGGATCATTCCACTTCTTGATCTTGCCCAGGTAGATGTCGCCCAGCAATTGGCCGTTCAGCGTCAACTCACCCGGCTTCACGCCCGGCAGGTTGATCACAGGCACCACGCCGCCAATCACGGTCGGAAACTGGATCAGACCATCCTTGGCCAGCTCTTCGTCCTTCAGCGGCATGTCCGATGCACCGAAGTCGACGGTCTTGGCAGTGATCTGTTTGATGCCACCCGACGAGCCGATACCTTGGTAGTTCACCTTGGTTTGGGTCGCCTTGTTGTAGTCGGCCGCCCACTTGTTGTAGACGGGTGCCGGGAACGTTGCGCCTGCGCCAGTGATGTCAACAGCAAATGCGGCACCAGCGAAAGCCAGCGCGGCCACGCCAGCGATTGCGGTTTTGACCAGTTTCATGAGTTCTCCAGAGGAGCGGTTGAGCGATGACAGATTTTTGACATCCGAACTTTAGGCGGCTTGAATGACAGTTCTGTGACAACACGAAAACTTCTCATAACTGACCTGCAAGGCATGAAAGTCGACCTGTGCGCATAAAAAAAGCGGCCCAGAGGCCGCTTTTTTACTTACATATTTGATCGAGCAAGAACTTACTGCAACGTCGCTGCAAGACGCTCCGCGTGTTGGTTGGCCAGTTCAGCATCCTGCGCTTCCACCATCACGCGAACGACCGGCTCCGTACCCGACGGGCGAATCAACACGCGCCCCTTGCCGTCAAGCTCAGCTTCGCTGGTCTTCAGCGCCGCTTGCAAGCCAGCGTGCGACTTCCAGTCGAAGCCTTTCTCGACGCGCACGTTGATGAGCTTTTGCGGGAACAGGCGCACGCCGTCTAGCATCTGGTCCAGCGTCTGGCCACTGCGACGCAATGCCGCAAGCACCTGCAGCGCCGAGATGATGCCGTCGCCCGTGCTGTGCTTGTCAAGGCAAAGCAAGTGACCCGACCCTTCGCCGCCCAGCAGCCAACCATTCTTCTTCAGCTCCTCCAACACGTAACGATCACCCACCTTGGCGCGTACGAATTCGACGCCCTGCGCCTTGAGCGCCAGCTCCACGGCGAGATTGGTCATGAGCGTGCCGACCGCACCCGGCACCGCCTGACCAGCCGCACGACGCGCCTGCACCATCACGTAAAGCAGTTCGTCCCCGTTGTAGAGGCGGCCGTTGCGGTCCACCACCTGCAGGCGGTCGGCATCGCCGTCGAAGGCCAGGCCAATGTCGGCACCATGCTCGCGCGTGGCCTCGACCAACTTGCCCGGCGCCGTCGCGCCATAGCCGTCGTTGATATTGCGGCCATTCGGCTGGTTACCGATCGAGACGACATCCGCGCCCAGTTCATGGAAGACGTGCGGTGCGATGTGATAGGCCGCGCCGTGCGCGCTGTCCAGCACGACCTTCATGCCGAACAGGTTCAGATCGCTGGGGAACGTGCTCTTGCAGAACTCGATGTAACGGCCAGCAGCATCGTCGATACGGCGGGCGCGGCCCAGCGCGTCCGAGGCCGCGTACACCATCGGTTTTTCCAACTCGGCCTCGATCTGCAACTCGGTTTCGTCAGGCAGCTTGTCGCCGGTGGCGGAGAAGAACTTGATGCCGTTGTCGTAATACGGGTTATGTGATGCTGAAATCACCACACCCGCCGACAGCCGCAGCGCACGCGTGAGATACGCCACACCCGGCGTGGGCAGCGGCCCGCTCATCAAGACGTCAACACCGGCTGCGGTAAAGCCAGCTTCCAACGCGGCTTCCAGCATGTAGCCTGACAGGCGCGTGTCCTTGCCGATCAGCACGGTGGGACGACCATGGCCATGTGCTTCGCTGCCAAGGGCCAGCACACGCCCCGCTGCGTAGCCGAGGCGCAATACGAAATCCGGCGTGATCGGGCTTTCACCGACACGCCCACGGATGCCGTCGGTGCCGAAATACTTCCTGGACATTGGGAATCTCTCCTGGAGAATGTTTCTTTATTTGTTTGTAAGGCGCCGGCCATCGCCGGGCAATCCTCTATTCGCTTGACCCCCCAGCCGCGCGAGGCCGGGGCGGCTCTCAGGCCACTGGCGGATTCACCCGTTCGTGGCGCATGGCCCACCAGAGTTGAATCGCTTCCACCGTCGGTTGTACGTCGTGCACACGCACAATGAACGCGCCCCGCTCTGCGGCCAGCAGCGCTGCCGCCACACTGGCGGTCACGCGCTCGGCCGGCGGTTTGCCACCCAGCACAGCGCCAAGCGTCGATTTGCGCGATAAACCGACGAGCAGCGGCAAACCGATCCGGTTGAACTCCGCCAAGCGATTGAGCATGGTGAGATTGTGATCCGGCGTTTTGCCAAAGCCAAATCCCGGATCGAGTGAGATACGCTCGGCGGCCACACCTGCGGCCATCAACGCCTCCGTCTGCGAGCGCAGGAAGGTCTCCACCTCGCCCATCAGGTCCGCATAGCTGGGCGCTTCCTGCATCGTTTCCGGATCGCGCTGCATGTGCATGACGCACAGGCCCGCGTTGCCCTTGGCTACTGCCTCGATCGCGCCCGGCCGGCGGAAGCCCCATATGTCGTTGATCAGATCGGCGCCGGCATCCAGCGTGGCTCTCATCACTTCGGGCTTGTAAGTGTCAATGGACAGCGGTTTGCCGCATTCGCGCAGCGCCTCGACGAGGGGCATCACGCGGTCCAACTCGGCCTGCAGGCTCAGCGGCTCGGCACCCGGACGACTCGATTCGCCCCCGATGTCGATCATGTCCACGCCTTCGGCGATCAGCCTCTCAGCGTGGCGCAAGGCTGTATCGCGCGTGGCGTGTTGCCCCCCGTCGGAGAACGAATCGGGCGTGACGTTGAGAATGCCCATGACCAGGGGACGCCGATCGCGCGCGTAACGGAAACGTCCACACTGGAAGTGCGTTGTGGTGGAAATGGAAGCGGACAAGATAGATTGATGGAAATGCTGCGCAGGACCGGAATGCTACGCCAGGCATGCCAGAAAGCGCCAACAAAAAAGCCGGTGCGCTTGCACCGGCTCTTCTGCGTCGCTGCCAGAGCGACAAATCAACGCGTCATCATCAGGCCGTGGCAGGCACGTTGCCCGGGGTCACACCCGCCGGCGTCCCACCACCCGGCGGGGTGCTGCCACCACCAGTCGAGCCGTAGCGCGGCGGGCGCGGCGGCTTGCCGTCCATGATGTCGTTGACCTGATCGGCGTCGATGGTTTCCCACTCGAGCAGCGCGGCGGTCATGGCTTCAACCTTCTCGCGATTCGCTTCCAACAGCCCCTTGGCCAGGGCGTATTGTTCATCCACGATACGGCGAATTTCCGAATCCACCTTCTGCTGCGTCGCTTCGGACACCGTCTTCGATGCCATGCGGCCGAAGAAGCCATCCTGTTCCGTATCAACGTAGACCATGGTGCCGAGCGCGTCGCTCATGCCATAGCGCGTCACCATATCGCGGGCCATCTTGGTGGCGCGCTCGAAGTCGTTGGAGGCACCGGTACTCATTGCGCCCAGGAACACCTCTTCTGCAGCACGGCCACCGAACAAAATCGCGACCTCTTCGAGCATCGTGTCCTTGTAGGCGTAGTGCTTGTCGTGCTCAGGCAACTGCCAAGTCAGACCGCCCGCCCAACCGCGCGGCATGATCGTGACCTTGTGCACCGGATCAGCCTTCGGCAGCAGCTTGGCCACCACCGCATGACCCGACTCGTGGTACGCCGTAGCGCGGCGTTCCTCTTCGCGGATCACGGCCGACTTGCGCTCCGGACCCATGTAGATCTTGTCCTTAGCGTCTTCGAAGTCCTGCATGTCGACCACGCGCTTGTTACGGCGCGCAGCAAACAGCGCAGCTTCGTTAACCAGGTTGGCCAGATCAGCGCCAGAGAAGCCCGGCGTGCCACGTGCCAGCACCGATGCATCAACGTCGTTGCCGATCGGCACCTTGCGCATGTGCACCTTGAGAATCTGCTCGCGGCCGCGGATGTCGGGCAGCCCAACGTAAACCTGACGATCGAAACGGCCCGGGCGCAACAGCGCCTTGTCGAGCACGTCGGCACGGTTGGTTGCGGCGATCACGATGACGCCCGAGTTGGCCTCGAAACCGTCCATCTCGACCAGCATTTGGTTCAGCGTCTGCTCGCGCTCGTCGTTGCCGCCGCCCATGCCGGCGCCGCGGTGGCGACCGACCGCATCGATTTCATCGATGAACACGATGCAGGGTGCCTGCTTCTTGGCGTTTTCGAACATGTCGCGCACGCGGGCCGCGCCCACGCCAACGAACATTTCAACGAAGTCCGAACCGGAGATGCTGAAGAACGGCACCTTGGCTTCGCCAGCAATGGCGCGAGCCAGCAGCGTCTTACCAGTACCAGGAGGGCCCACCAGCAGTACGCCGCGCGGGATGCGGCCGCCTAGCTTTTGGAACTTCTGCGGGTCTTTCAGGAAGTCGACCAGCTCAACGACTTCCTCCTTCGACTCGTCACAGCCTGCCACGTCAGCAAACGTGACGCTATTGTTGTTCTCGTCAATCAACCGCGCCCGAGACTTCCCGAACGAGAAGGCACCGCCTTTCCCGCCGCCCTGCATCTGCCGCATCATGTAGAACCAGAACACGATGATCAGCAACGTCGGGCCGAGGTAGTAAAGCGCGGTGAGAAGCACACCTTGCTCTTCTTCCGCCTTGCCGGTCACCTGTACGCCGTACTTCATCAGGTCGCCCACCATCCAGATGTCGCCGGGCGAGATGATGGAATATTTGTTGCCCTCGTTGGGCGTGACCAACAAAGTACGGCCCTGGACCTCCACGCGCTTGACCTTGCCGGCCTTCGCGTCGTCCATGAATTGCGAGTACGTCACACCCTCTTGGGCGCGCGGCTTGTCGAACTGCTTGAAGACGGTGAACAGCACCAAGGCAATCACCAGCCAGATGGCCGCCTTCTGAAACCAGTTGTTATTCAAGGCGAGACTCCTTTAGAAATGCCTTGACGGGATGCTTGGCATTGTAATGCACGGACACCGCCGCGGGTTGATTGCCCGCAAGACCGACGGACCGCCGCGCCAGCCGGGGGCCCTTCCTGAGTATCGTCCGTCAGCCGGGATGCTTGAGCTGGCGGCCCAACAAGAATGTTTCGGACGATTTGTCGCGGGAGGCTTTAGGCTTGCGTGGCGCCACGATCTTGAAATGGCGCTTGAACATCTCGACGATCTGACTATAGCCGCTGCCGTGAAAACATTTGATCAGCAGCGCGCCCTCAGGTTTCAGGTGCGCCATGGCAAATTCCACAGCCAGCTCGGCGATGTGCTCCATGCGCGCGGCGTCCGCCGACGCCACACCTGAGAGATTGGGGGCCATATCGGACAAAACAAGGTCCACTTTGCCCCCGCCCGTGGCTTCCAGCACGATTTCTTCGAGTTGATGGAAAACGTCGTCCTCGCGGAAGTCGCCCTGGATGAAGGTGACGTCGGCGATGGCTTCCATCGGCAGGATGTCGATGGCGACGATTGCCCCATCGATACGGCCGTCCTTGGCGCGTGGCGAGGCGGCCAGCTTGTTGCGCACGTACTGGCTCCAGCTGCCCGGCGCGGCGCCCAGGTCAACGATGACCTGACCCGGCTTGATCAGCTTGTCCTGCTCGTCGATCTCTTTGAGTTTGTAGGCCGCACGTGCACGATAGCCTTCGCGCTGCGCCAACTTTACGTACGGATCGTTGATATGGTCGTGCAGCCACGACTGGTTGAACTTGTTCTTTGCCATCGAATTGGTTGCAATTTCGCCCGAACGTAGCGCCAAACATGGCGGCCGGGACTGGTTTTGGCGGATAATACGCGCCGTTTGTCTCTTTGCGTGATCCCGCCCTTATTTATGCCCGCCCTTATCCTCACCCCTGCCCAACGATCGGAACTGCGCTCCGAAGCGCACGCGTTGAACCCGGTCGTCATCATCGGTGCGGAGGGCCTGACCAAGGCCGTTCTGGCCGAAATCGACCGCTCACTGGCGGCCCACGGGCTGATCAAGATTCGCGTCTTCGGCGATGACCGCGAAGCACGGGTCGAACTCTATGACACCATTTGCGCCCGCCTGCAGGCCGCGCCGGTGCAACACATCGGCAAGCTGCTGGTCATCTGGCGAGAGGGCCCGGCGTACCTGAAGGAAAATCAGCCGCGAGACCTCAAGCCGCCGCGCAAGACTACCGTTGGCGCCGGTCCGCGCTCGGTCACCGTGCGCAAGCCGAACCCGAACAGCGCACGCCGCCCGAAGCCGGTCCGTCTGAGCGTGCTCGGCAACGAGCGCGTCACGGCCGGTGGCAACGTCAAGCGCGCCAAGCCGCGTCAAACCAGCCAGAAAAAGAAAGCGCTGTCCTGATCCAATTCGGGGCTGCACAGAAAACGACCGGCTTTTCAGCCGGTCTTTTTTTTGGCCTCAGGTGGCTTACCGAACGCCAGCCGCCGTCCAGATCAGCGCAAACCCCAGGAGGCTCTGCACCAAATAGAACACGCTCGATACGCCGTGCAGCATGCCGAACTGTGCACGGTACGGAGAATTTCCCACCGCCACGCCAAGCGCATCGGCCTGTTCGCGCAGCGAAGCCATGAACGGCTGCAGGCCGAAATAGCCCACCAGCACACACAGCAGCATCGCCAGCACAAGCCAACGCAGCCGCCGGTAACCGACCTCACCGCGACGCACCAGCGCCGTGGCAGCCAGCAGCAGCAAACACCCCGCCGCCAGGCCGATCCACGCTTGCGCATGAAACAACCGGCCGGCAATCGAGCCGGCCAGCTGGCGATCGTCCAGCATCGCAAACAGCGTCGGAGCGACGATGTAGCCGATAGTCCAGAGCGAACCGCACCATACCGTGGCAAGCAACTGGAAGATGCGCTGCGGCATGGCGGTTGTCTCGGATCGAGTTAAAGGTATTTGACAGCCAGGACTTCGTACTCGCGTTCGCCGCCCGGGGCGACCACGGTGGCGACGTCGCCTTCGAACTTGCCGATCAACGCACGAGCGATCGGCGAGCTGATCGAGATCTTGCCGGTTTCCAGATCGGCTTCGTCATCACCAACGATCTGGTACGTGACGGGCTTGCCCGAATCCAGATCTTCCAGGTCAATGGTTGCGCCGAAAACGATGCGACCATCGGCATCCAGCGAAGCCGGATCGATGATCTGCGCGGCGGACAGCTTGCCTTCGATTTCCTGGATGCGGCCTTCGATGAAGCCCTGGCGCTCCTTGGCAGCATCATAGTCGGCGTTTTCGGACAAATCGCCCTGGGCACGTGCCTCGGCGATGGCGTTGACGACGGCCGGACGCTCCTTGGTCTTCAGACGTTGGAGTTCGTCTTTCAGCATCTCGGCACCGCGCTTGGTAATCGGAATGGTGCTCATCGTAAGTATTTCGGAATCACAAAAAAATCAGCCGCTGCGAAGCGGGAGGGCGCGTAGCGCACACCCGCCTGACGGCGGCTGTCGTTGTTTTGACACGGACGCTCTAGTTTAGGCGAAGCGTCCGGAGGCGGCAACTGCCCCTCTCCGGGCGACTCGCCGCGACGCTATGCCGCGTCGCGGGCCCTGACGATGGGCTTACAGGGTGGCGTGCAGACCCTGCAGATCGTACACATCCAGGTGTTGCATATGCTTCAGGCCCTCCACCGCAGCGCGAGCGCCGGCGATGGTCGTGTAGTACGTCACGCGTTGGGCCAACGCTGCCTGGCGGATGGAACGCGAGTCGGCAATCGCGGCACGCGTCTCGTCGACGGTCGTGAAGACGAGTGCGATCTCGCTGTTCTTGATCATGTCGACAATGTGCGGGCGGCCATCCTTCACCTTGTTCACCACGCGCACGGGAATGCCGGCAGCTTCAATCGCCGAAGCCGTACCACGCGTCGCCACGATCGGGTAGCCCAGCGTATGCAGCGCACGGGCCACTTCCACGGCTTGCGGCTTGTCGCTGTCCTTGACCGTCATCAGCACAGTGCCCTTCTCGGGCAGGCGCGAACCAGCAGCGAGCTGGCTCTTGAAGAGCGCCTCGCCGAAGGTCTTGCCAACGCCCATCACTTCGCCAGTGGAGCGCATTTCCGGTCCAAGCACCGGGTCGACGCCCGGGAACTTGTTGAACGGGAACACGGCTTCCTTGACGCTGTAGTACGCCGGCACGATTTCCTTTTCGATGCCTTGCGAATCCAACGACTGACCTGCCATGCAGCGAGCCGCAACCTTGGCCAACGAGACACCAGTCGCCTTCGAAACGTACGGCACCGTACGCGAAGCACGTGGGTTCACTTCGAGCACGTAGACGATGTCTTCGCCGCCCTTCTGCTGGATGGCGAACTGCACGTTCATCAGACCAACCACGTTCAGCGCCTTCGCCATCGCGGCGGTCTGGCGCTTGAGTTCATCCACGGTGGCCTGCGACAGCGAATACGGCGGCAGCGAGCAAGCCGAGTCGCCCGAGTGCACGCCGGCCTGCTCGATGTGCTCCATCACGCCGCCGATGAACACACGCTTGCCGTCAGACAGGCAATCCACGTCGCATTCGATGGCGTCGTTCAGGAAGCGATCGAGCAGCACGGGGCTGTCATTCGACACCTTCACGGCTTCACGCATATAGCGCTCGAGGTCGCGCGGCTCATGCACGATTTCCATCGCACGGCCGCCGAGCACGTACGACGGGCGCACCACCAGGGGGTAGCCGATTTCTTCGGCCAGCTTGAGCGCCTCATCTTCTGCGCGTGCGGTGCGGTTGGGCGGCTGGCGCAGGCCCAGCTCGTGCAGCAGCTTCTGGAAGCGCTCACGGTCTTCGGCCGCATCGATCATGTCCGGCGATGTGCCGATGATGGGCACGCCGTTGGCTTCTAGGTCGAGCGCGAGCTTCAGCGGGGTCTGGCCGCCGTATTGCACGATCACGCCGACCGGCTTCTCCTTGTCCACGATCTCGAGCACGTCTTCCAGCGTCACCGGCTCGAAGTACAGGCGATCGGAGGTGTCGTAATCGGTCGAAACGGTTTCCGGGTTGCAGTTGACCATGATGGTCTCGTACCCGTCTTCGCGCAGCGCCAGCGCAGCGTGCACGCAGCAGTAGTCGAACTCGATGCCTTGGCCGATCCGGTTCGGGCCACCGCCCAGAACCATGATCTTCTTGTTGCTGGTCGGCTCGGCTTCGCACTCGCCGTGCTCAGCCTCATAGGTCGAGTACAGATACGCGGTGTTGGTAGCGAATTCGGCAGCGCAGGTGTCCACGCGCTTGTAGACCGGACGGACCTTCTCGGCGATACGCTTCTCACGCACGGCCTTGGAAGTCGTCTTCATCAGCTTGGCAAGGCGGCGGTCGGAGAAGCCCTTCTGCTTGAGCAGACGCAGCTCGGCAGCCGACAGGCTATCCAGTGTGCGAGCCTTGACCAGCGCTTCGGTCTTGACGATGTCTTCGATCTGCGCGAGGAACCAGGGGTCAACGGCGGTCTCGGAGTAGACCTCGTCGATCGACAGGCCCAGGCGGAATGCATCGCCCAGATACCAGATGCGGTCCGGACCGGCTTCGCCGATCTCTTCGATGATCTCGTCGCGGTCGGTGGACTTTTCGTCCAGGCCATCCACGCCGACTTCCAGGCCGCGCAGCGCCTTCTGGAACGATTCCTGGAAGGTACGGCCCATGGCCATCACCTCACCGACCGACTTCATCTGCGTGGTCAGGTGGCTGTCGGCCTGCGGGAATTTTTCGAACGCGAAACGCGGCACCTTGGTGACCACGTAGTCGATCGACGGCTCGAACGACGCCGGGGTCGCGCCACCAGTGATTTCGTTCTTCAGCTCGTCCAGCGTGTAACCGACGGCCAGCTTGGCAGCAACCTTGGCGATCGGGAAACCGGTGGCCTTCGAAGCCAGTGCCGACGAACGCGACACACGCGGGTTCATCTCGATGACGATCATGCGACCGTCCTTCGGATTGATCGAGAACTGCACGTTCGAACCACCCGTATCCACACCAATCTCGCGCAGCACAGCCAGCGAGGCGTTACGCAGGATCTGGTATTCCTTGTCGGTCAGCGTCTGTGCCGGGGCCACGGTGATGGAGTCACCGGTGTGGATGCCCATCGGGTCCAGGTTTTCGATCGAGCAGACAATGATGCAGTTGTCGGCCTTGTCGCGCACGACTTCCATCTCGTATTCCTTCCAGCCAAGCAGCGATTCTTCGATCAGCAGCTCGTTGGTCGGCGAGAGGTCGAGACCGCGCTTGCAGATCTCTTCGAATTCTTCGCGGTTGTAGGCGATGCCGCCGCCCGTGCCGCCCAGCGTGAACGACGGACGGATCACGATCGGGTAGCCGCTCGTGCCGGTTTCCTTGGCGATTTGCGACTGCACGGCCACGGCTTCGTCCATCGAATGCGCAATGCCCGACTTGGCCGAGCCCAGACCGATCTTGGTCATCGCGTCTTTGAACTTCTGACGGTCTTCGGCCTTGTCGATCGCCTCGGGCGATGCGCCGATCAGCTCGACGTTGTACTTCTTCAGCACGCCATGGCGATGCAGGTCCAGCGCGCAGTTCAGCGCGGTCTGGCCGCCCATGGTCGGCAGGATCGCATCCGGACGTTCCTTGGCGATGATGCGCTCGACCACTTCCCACGTGATCGGCTCGATGTAGGTCACATCGGCCGTGTTCGGGTCGGTCATGATCGTGGCCGGGTTGCTGTTGACCAGGACCACCTTGAAGCCTTCTTCGCGGAGCGCCTTGCAAGCCTGCGCGCCGGAGTAATCGAATTCACACGCCTGGCCGATGATGATCGGACCCGCGCCGATGATCAGGATGGTTTTGATATCTGTACGTTTTGGCATAACCCGCTCGATTCGATTAATTCAGTGTGGCCGTCGCCAGCTTGGCGGAGAAGCCGATAAACATGGCGCCGACGCCGCTGCTCATACCGGCAGACAAACGTCGTCGCGCGCGGAACGCCGCGGCCAGCCGCGCGCCCACGAAGATGATGGTGGTCAGGTACAGGAAGCTGCAGATCTGGCAGACCAGCCCCAGCACGACGAACGACACCACCGGCAGCGCATAGTGCGGGTCGACGAACTGGATGAAGAACGAGATGAAGAACAGGATCGCCTTCGGGTTCAGCAGGCTGATGATCAGCGCCTTCTTGAACGGGTGCGATTCATCGGCCGGCGCCGCGTCTTGTGCGACGGATTCGCCGGCCTTGCGCGCGCGCCAATTGCGTACCGCGCCACGCAGCATCTGCAGACCGATCCACGCCAGGTAGGCCGCACCGATGTACTTCACGACGTAGAACAGCGCCGGACTCGCCTTCAACAGCGAAGCCACGCCTGCTGCCGACAACACCATCAGGATGGCATCGCCCAGAAACACGCCGCACGCGCCCTGGTAGCCCGTGCGCACACCGCGGCGGGCGGCCACCGACAGCACGTACATCGAGTTCGGCCCCGGCAGCAGCACGATGAAGATCGTGCCGAGCAGGAAAGTCCAGAACTCGGTGATGCCGAAGTGGGCGAGCATGAAGGCGTTCATGACGATGCGATCTCGTTTGCTTTACTGCTTCGCTGCGTCCATTGCCGCGGTGAAGCGGTCAAACAGATACGCGATGTCGTGCGGACCGGGCGACGCTTCCGGGTGGCCCTGGAAGCAGAACGCCGGGCGGTCGGTCAGCTCGAAGCCCTGCAGCGTGCCGTCGAACAGCGAGACGTGCGTCACGCGCGCGTTGGCCGGCAGCGATTCCGGGTCCACAGCAAAACCGTGGTTCTGCGAGGTGATGACCACACGGCCATCCTGCAGATCCTTGACCGGGTGGTTGGCACCGTGGTGACCGGTTTTCATCTTCAGCGTCTTGGCGCCTACGGCCAGGCCCATGATCTGGTGACCTAGGCAGATGCCGAACGTCGGCAGGCGACGCTCCAGGAATTCCTTGGCGGCAGCGATAGCGTAGTCGCAGGGTTCCGGATCGCCGGGGCCGTTGGAGAGGAATACGCCGTCCGGGTTATGCGCCAGCACCTCGGCCGCGCTGGTTTGTGCCGGCACCACCGTCACGCGGCAGCCACGCTCGGCCAGCATGCGCAGGATGTTGAACTTGACGCCGAAGTCATACGCGACCACGTGGTACTTCGGGGCTTCCTGCTTGCCGTAGCCTCGGCCCAGCGCCCATTCGGTCTGGGTCCACTCGTACGGTTCGGTCACGGATACGACCTTCGCCAGGTCCATGCCCGACAGGCCGGGGAACGAGCGCGCCAGGTCGATGGCTTTCTGCACGTTGTCTTCGCCGGCGAGGATGCAACCGTTCTGAGCGCCCTTCTCGCGCAGGATTCGGGTCAGCTTGCGGGTATCGATTCCGGCGATGGCAACGACCTTCTCACCCTTGAGGTAATGCGAGAGCGAGTGCTCCTTGCGGAAGTTGGACGCGAGGATCGGCAGATCCTTGATGATGAGGCCGGCGGCATGGACTTTCGTAGCTTCGACGTCCTCACGGTTCACGCCAACGTTGCCGATATGCGGATACGTGAGCGTGACGATCTGGCGCGAGTAGCTCGGATCGGTAAGGATTTCCTGATAGCCGGTGATGGCAGTGTTGAACACCACTTCGCCGATCGTATGACCGGCCGCACCGATGGAATAGCCACGAAAGACCGTGCCGTCTGCAAGCGCGAGGATGGCGGGCGGGAAAGACGGCAACACGGGTAGCTCCTGCTGGATTCACCCTGTGCCGACCTGATCACCTTGTCGCCAAAGCGGAATTCCGGCTGAGCGGAATCCGGGCCGTTTGCGCGCCGAAAATCGGAACTGGGACAGAACTCACCAGAAATCACCGAGAAACGAGGCAGACGGGGCGGGAGGCGGGAGGTAGGAAGCGGTTGGCGCTAGGGTGATGGGTTTCTGAACTCAAACCTGACGATTATACCCTGGCGCCGCAAAAAACTCAATGAAAGGAAGGACTTAACGGCGTGTGCCACCTCGCGTTGTGACGCTCTTCCATCCCGGCGAACCCAACCTCAAGCTAGCGAGAGCATCACTTTTCTGCCGCCCTACTCACCTCGCATAGCAGCCTGCACCTGAGCCAGGGCCGTCGGGTCTTCGATCGTGGTCAGATCGCCCGGGTCACGCCCTTCCGCTACGGCCTGCATCGCGCGGCGCAGCAGTTTTCCGGAACGCGTCTTGGGCAGCGCTCCGACAAAGAACACCCGCGAAGGCCGCGCCACAGCACCGAGTTGCGCCTCGACCGTGCGCATCAACTCGCCTTCCAGGGCCAAGCGCCCTGCCGCCTCGGTAATGCGCGAGGCGTCACGCACGATGGCAAACCCCATCGCAACCTGTCCCTTGAGTTGATCAGCCACGCCCACCACCGCCACCTCGGCGATGGCGGGATGCGACGACAGGCTTTCTTCGATCTCGCGCGTGCCGAGGCGATGCCCCGCCACGTTGATCACATCGTCGGTGCGGCCGAGGATGGTCACGTAGCCCTCTTCGTCGCGCACGCCCCAGTCGAAGCTCGAATAGATGTGCCGCCCAGGAAACGCCGACCAGTAGGTCTTCAGAAAGCGAGCATCGTCGCCCCAGACGGTGGTCATGCAGCCCGGCGGCAGCGGCGCGGCGACGGCGAGGAGCCCTTTCTCCCCCGGGGCGCATGGCTGCCCCGTAGCCTCGTCCAGGATGTCGAGCTTGTAGCCATAGACCGGAAAGCCCGGCGAGCCGAGCTTTTGCATGGAAGGCTCGACCCCTTGCGGAATGGCCAACATCGGCCAGCCAGTTTCGGTCTGCCAGTAGTTGTCGACGATGGGCTTGTGCAGGGCCTCGCCGATCCAGCTGGCGGTGGGCTCGTCCAGCGGCTCGCCGGCAAGAAACAGGCGGCGCAGACTCGACAGGTCATGTCGCTGCAGCAGCGCTGGATCCTGCTTCTTCAGCACGCGAATGGCGGTCGGCGCGGTGAACATCACATTCACGCGGTATTGCTCGACGATGCGCCACCAGACCGCGCCGTCAGGGCGGATTGGCGTGCCTTCGTACATGACCGTCGTCAGGCCCGCCAGCAGCGGCGCATAAACGATGTAGCTGTGCCCGACCACCCAGCCGACATCCGATGCAGTGAACATCGTGTCGCCGGGCTGCGCGCCAAAAATGAGCGGCATCGACGCCGCCAGTGCCACCGCATAGCCGCCGGTATCGCGCTGGACGCCTTTCGGTTTGCCAGTCGTACCCGAGGTGTAGAGGATGTACGAGGGCTCGCTCGACTCCATCCATTCGCATGGCACATCGGCATTCGCGTGCTCTGCCGCGAGCGTTGCGTAATCAACATCGCGCGGGTTGTGCTGCATGGGCGCGAGTTTGCGATTGACCAGCAGCACGCGCTCAGGCTTGTGCGCCGCCAGGTCAATCGCCGCGTCAAGCAACGGCTTGTATTCGACCACCTTGCCCGCTCGCGAGCCCGCATCCGCACTCACGATCACACGCGGCGTAGCGTCGTCAATGCGCGTGGCGAGGCTGTTGGATGCGAAACCGCCAAACACCACCGAGTGGATCGCGCCGATGCGTGCACAGGCCAGCATGGCGAACGCGGCCTCGGGAATCATCGGCAGGTAAATCAGCACGCGATCGCCGCGCCTGACACCCAGCGCCTGCAGACTCGCCGCCATGCGGTTGACCTCGCGATGGAGCTGGCGATATGTGTAGGTGGTCTCCAGGCCGGTTTCGGTGGAGACGTACACCAGCGCCGCTTGCTCACCGCGCGTGGCGAGATGCCGATCGACGGCGTTGTGGCAGAGGTTGGTGCGCCCGCCCACGAACCACTTTGCGAACGGCAAGCGCGAATCGTCGAGGACTGCCGAATACGGCGTTTGCCACTCGATGCGCTGGGCCTGCTCACCCCAAAAGCCTGTGGGATCGTCAATGGAGCGCTGATACAGCGCGCGATATGCGGCGGACATGGGCATGACGTTGTCTCCTGGCCATCGTGTGCGATGGCTCAATCTTGATTGTGCTTGGATACACTTACTTTGCGGTCGCCAACTTACGCAGGTCTTACCGCCGCCCCAAAACAAAACGGCGCCCCGCAGGACGCCGTTTTTCTTGCCAGCCTCAGCGCTTCTTGCGCTTGGCCGAACTGGATGAAGTTGCCACCGGTTTAGCCTTGACCACCGGCTTGCCGGCCACCTTCGCAGTTGGCACGCGCGTGGTTGCCGCTGTGGCGCGCGCCGTCGTGGCCGACACGCGCATCACGCGCACATGCCCACCACGGCTGCCACCGCGCGCTTGCGGCAGCATCAGCACGACACTGTGCCCCTTGGGGATGGCATCGCCGGGGAGCTGGTTCCACGCACGAATCTGGGCAACGGACACGCCGTAGCGCCGCGACAGACCCGCAACCGTGTCACGCTTGCCCGCGCGCACCACCACCTTTCTGAGATCCGGCATGTCGGGTTCGACTGCCATGGTGGCGTTCTCGGCCAACTCGGGGCTGATGTCGGGTGCGTTTTCCTGGGCGCCGTCGGCGCGCGGCACCACCACGGTGGAGCCGGCCTTCAAACGCATGCCCTTCGGAATGCGATTGATCTCGCGAATGGTGTCGGGGTCAACCTTCAGCCGCGCCGCCAACGCCTCCACACGCTCGCGATTGCCGACCGTCACGGCCGTCCAGCTCGAAAGACCGCCGCGGTATGTGTTCAGGTTGTATTGGAACGTTTCTGCGTTGTCGTACGGCAGAAGAATCTGTGGGTTCGACGCGCCCAGGATCACCGGCCGGTTAAACGATGGGTTCAGCGCCTTGAACTCATCCATCGGCAGATTCGCCAGCTTGGCCGCCAGCGTCACATCAATATCACGTGACGTTGTGACGGTGACGAAGTACGGATGGTTGGGAATCTCCGGCAGCGTGACGCCGTAGCGCTCCGGGTTAGCAATGATGTTCTTCACCGCTTGGAGCTTGGGCACATACATGCGCGTCTCGGCGGGCATGTTCAGGTTGACGTAATCCGTCGACAGGCCAGCTGCCTGATTACGCGCAATCGCCCGTGCAACCGCACCTTCGCCCCAGTTGTAGGCGGCCAGCGCGAGTTGCCAGTCGCCAAACTGATCGTGCAGCTTGGAAAGATAGTCAAGCGCGGCATCGGTCGAGGCAAGCACATCGCGACGCTCGTCCTGGAAGACATTCTGCTTGAGGTTGTACGTTCTGCCGGTGCTCGGGATGAACTGCCACATTCCGGCGGCCTTGGCGCTCGACACAGCCTGTGGGTTGAACGCGCTTTCCACGAACGGCAGCAGGGCCAGCTCGGTGGGCATATTGCGCCGCTCCAGCTCTTCAACGATGTGATACAGGTAGCGGTTGGAGCGATCCACCATGCGGCGGAAAGCGTCTGGGCGCTGCGCATACCAGTCGGTACGATCGTCCACCGCCGAGCTTTGCAGGTCGGGCATGGAGAAACCTTGGCGAATGCGCGCCCAGAGATCCTTGGCCGGCCCTTTCAGGGATGCCACGGGCTGCTGATCGACATTGACGACCGGCGCAGGGGCTTGGCCGGTGGCGGTGGAAGCGCTGGTGCTGGCTGTGTCGGCGTTCGGCCCGGGGGCCGTTGCACAGGCCGCAAGGAGCAGACTGAGCACAGTTGCCGCAAGAAGTCGCACGGATCGCATCAAGTTCTGTGAGGTTAGGGCTAAAAATTGCCCCAGATAGTAAGAAACGCATCCGACCGCGTCAACCCGCGTTCACCCGGCGTCGCGCCTGCTGGATGCTTCACATGTGGCCGCGGCATCGCCGCGCGCCCAGCATTCTCAACGGAAATCGTTCTTCCACTGACGCAACGCGGCGAAGACTGCCACCGGATCATCCGCGTCGATACCGGCATGGCGTGCCACGGCCTGCGTCACATTGACGTCGTCCGATCGCATGAAGGGATTGGTCGCGCGCTCATGGCCAACGGTAGTGGGTACAGTCGAGCGGCCCTCGGCCCGCAACGCCGTTACCTCATCCTCCCAGGCTGCCAAGTCGGCGTTGCCAGGTTCGACTGCACGCGCAAAGCGCACATTCGATGCAGTGTATTCATGCGCGCAGTAGACACGCGTATCGGGCGCCAGCGCCGCCAGCTTGGCCAGCGACGCGCGCATCTGCGCAGGCGTACCCTCAAAAAGCCGGCCGCAACCGGTGGCGAAGAGTGTATCGCCACAAAACAAGCTCGCCGATGCGGCATTACCCTGAAGGTGCCCCACATAGGCGACGTGGCCGCTGGTATGACCCGGCACATCGATCACCCGAAATGTGGCGGCCGGCTGCAAAAGCGTGACGACATCGCCTTCACGCACCGCCTGCGTGCGGCACGGGATCGCTTCACCTGCTGGGCCGATGACCTGCAATGGCGCACCTTCGGGATTCTCCGGATACGCCGCGAGCAGTTCGCGCACGCCGCCGACGTGATCGCCATGATGATGTGTGATTACAATGGCACCGAGCGCAAGCCCGCGTTCCTTCAGGAAGCGCAGCACCGGTTGCGCGTCGCCCGGGTCGACGACAGCAGCCACACGGCCATCGTGTAGTGCCCAAATATAATTGTCGGTAAACGCAGCGATCGCCTCCACCTCAAGCGCTACACCACGCGGCACACCACCCTGGACCATGTCCGACTCCTCTAACGATCGTCGCATTATAGATTGGCACCACTGGCTCGCTTCGCCGCCCGGGCAATATGTCCTGCGCTGGGAACAGGCGCAGTTCGATCGCACGGTGGCCGACATGTTCGGCTATCACGCGCTGCAGCTCGGCCACCCTGGTTTTGGGGCACTGCGCGAGAACCGCATCCCGCTGATCGCGCGTGTGGTGGATGACATCGACCCGACGGCCCCCACCGAAACGCTCGACCCGATGGACGGCGACCCCGCCGAATCCGCCGACGCGGCTGACACAGAGCCCGACGCCAGCACGCCCCAGCGCCAGGCCACACCGCGCGTCATCTGCCGCTATGACGAACTGCCCTTCGCTTCGCAGAGCATCGACCTCGTCGCGCTGCCCCACGTGCTCGAGTTCACGGATGATCCGCATGAAGTGCTGCGCGAAGTGGCGCGCGTGCTGATGCCCGAGGGGCGCCTGGTCATCACCGGCTTCAACCCGCTGAGCCTTTGGGGTATGCGCCAAGGCATGCGGCGCCTGGGCACGGAATCGTTTCTGCCGGCTCAGAGCCAGATGATTGCGTTCACGCGACTGAAAGACTGGCTCAAGCTGCTCGGATTTGATATCGTGCGCGGCCGTTTCGGCTGCTACTGCCCGCCCAATCGTTCAGACAAATGGCTGCAGCGCACCGCCTTCATGGAAAAGGCCGGCGACCGCTGGTGGCCGATCTTCGGCGCGGTCTACATGCTGCAGGCCGTCAAGCGCGTGCGCACCATGCGTCTGGTCGGCCCGGCATGGAAGACACGCAAATCGCCGGCGCTGGTGCCGGCCGGTACGCCGGTCGCAACACCTTCGGGCTCGCATTCGACCAAGGCGCCATCGGTCACGGCGCGAGACGGCAAATCGGGCGCCTGAGCGCTGCCGTTCCACTCACACGTCACCCACGTTTCTCAATGCAGGAAGTCACCGTTTATTCCGATGGCGCGTGCAAGGGCAACCCCGGCCTCGGCGGCTGGGGCACCGTGCTCGTCTCGGGCAGCCACGAAAAAGAACTCTTTGGCGGCGAAACGCTGACCACCAATAACCGCATGGAGCTGATGGCCGTGATCGAGGCGTTTCGCGCACTCAAGCGGCCGTGCCGGGTGCAGGTGTACACCGATTCGCAATACGTGCAGAAGGGCATCAGCGAATGGTTGGCCGGCTGGAAAGCCCGCGGCTGGAAGACGGCCGACAAGAAACCGGTCAAGAACGACGACCTCTGGCGCACGCTCGACGAACTCGTCACCGGCCACGAGGTGAGCTGGCATTGGGTCAAGGGCCATGCCGGCCATCCCGGCAATGAGCGCGCCGATGCGCTGGCCAACAAGGGCGTCGAGATGGCGCGCCAGGCGAAAGCCTGACGCGCCCGGGCGGTCGCTCACGTGCCCGCGCAGCGCTGCGTGGGGATCTGCGGCGCATTTGCGGCGGTGGTCGTGACGTATTGCGGCTTGCCATCCTGCGCATAAACCAGCCGCAGCGGGCCGCGCTTGGAAAGACCATCGTCGATATCGGCCTGCAACAGACCGGTCTGCGCCCATAAATCACCACCGATGCTGCGCTTCTGCATCATGACGGGGCGATTGGCACCCGGCTCCCAGTTGGCCTGGCGCTCGGGCACGTAGCGGTTGGGCAGCGTGCCGTATGCGTAGAGCTGGCTCAACGCGTCGGCGAGGTAACGCCCAGCTTGGTCATTGAAAATCGGCAGATCCTGGTTTCCGAGTTCGCTGCGGATGCGCTGCGCCTCCGCTGTGCAGGTTGGCGCGACATTGTCGGCCGCGCGGGCATAGGACATGCCGATCGCCACGGCTGCGGCGGCAAGCCAGGTCAGCACGCGATACAGGCGGCGCGGACGGGTGGTGGGAATCACGGACATCGGTTCGGTATGCATGCGAGCTTCTCCGGTGAAGTAACGTGGTGGTGAATCAGGACAGGAACAACTTGCGTTCGGCCTGACGACGCTTCGTCAGCCCCTTGAGCGGCTTGCCGCCGGCCTTGTCCCACAGCAGGAACTGGTTGGCCGCGCCGACGTAATCACCGGCGTTGAGCTTGCGCAGCAGCGTTGACGAGCGCAGCCGCCCCGCCCCCAGGTTGAAGACGAAGGACGCCAGCGCGTCGAACTGACCCTGCGTGATCGACACGCGCACGGCCTTGGCGATGCCTTGCTCGGTGTCGGCGAGGTCTTTGCGCAGCAGCGCTTCGGCCTGCTGCTGCGAGATCGGCCCCTTGAAGGTCTCGCCGGGACGAATCAGGTGGCCATAGCCGATCGTCGGCTTGCCAACCGCATCCAGATACGTCGACAGACGCAGTCCTTCCGATTCCTTGATCAGCGCGAGGCCTCGCTCGCCGGTGGTGCGCGGGTTGTGCTCAGTGCTCATCGCTCTTCTCCTGGGGCGTGCTGGTGGTGTCGGGGCCACCGGAACCGGCTGCATTCGGTTGCACGGGCCTTGGCACCAGCCGATTCGTGTATTCGTCAATCAGCCGCATCACCGCTTCTGGCGGCTGCAGCGCCGTGAACTTCATCTCGATGTCGATGTGCTCGCTATCGCGGCCCGTATCCCGCTTGGAATGCGGCGCGAGCGAGACGTAGAACCGGCCAACGCCGCCGCCGGCAGCGCCGTGTAAAGGCAGGGCCTCGGCGATGTCGCTGCGCACGGTCATGTTCACCGTCATTTCATCGAGCGCGATGCCGCGCGGCATCGCCAACGAGACCAGCGGCAGCGCCAGCCGGTGCTGACTGTCGAGCGCAAGTTCCACCTCGCGGGCGACCAGCGTGCCGCTGTCGTCGGCATCAAAAAACTGGTCGAGCAGCGCGGTGTATTGCTGCGCAAGCATCTGATTGGCGGAGGCTGCGGCATGCTGCATGCCGCGCGTGATGTCGTCGAGCGTCAGGCCATTCAAGCCCGGGTGACCGTGGCTGTTGCTGTTGCTTCCACCGCCGTTGCCACCGCCAGGCGGAGACGAACCCGGTGGCGACGGCGGAGACGCATCGGACGCAGTCTCGGGAAACGGTGCGGCATTGGAAGACACAGGTGGCGCTGGTGGCGCGCTGGCGGGCGGCGCAGGTGGTGTGGCGGGCGCTGACGACGCACGGTCATCATCACGCCCGCGGCGGCTGAAGAGATTGAACATGGTGTCGGGTCGGTCGGATCGATCAGATCAATAGGCGGCGCGCGGCAGGCGCGCACCGATCAGGACACCGGCCGTGGGGAGGCCGGCCGGCGTCCGTCGCCGTGGCGGCTTACGGATTTGCCGGGGCCGGGGCCGGCGCGTTGCCGCCAGCCGGCACCTTTTCGCCGACCATCGTGCCGTCGGTCGGCGTGGCCGGCAGCGGCTTGACGTCGTTCTCCTTGCCCTTGACGACCACCGGCTTGGTTGCCGCGTCAGTCAAGAACTCCATCACGCGCATCAGCGCTTCCGGCGGGTTCTGACGCTTGACCTGGGTGTGGAAGGAGTACTTGGCACGCGTGTCGGTACTACGGGTCTGCTCCGACTTATGCGAGGCGCGTCCCGACACCGACACGCTGAACGGGCCCCAGCCGAGCTTGGCCTGGAACGACCCTTCGGCCTCGGTGCTGGACGACGATTTCTCCGACTGCGAAATCTCTAGCTCGAAGTCGATCGTGCCTTCCTCGATGGCGATCACCGGATGCACGACCGCGCACAGCAGCGGAATGCGCATCGTCTTCTGGATCGTGCCCTGCGACACCCCCTTCTCGTCGACGATGGTTTCGTCGTAGTCAAATTGCACCGCAACGGCTTTGCCGTTCTGAATACACACCTGCAGCAGAAAATCCGCATAGGATTTTGCCGCCGTGGTTTGCGCTGCGATCATGGCCTGCAGCGGCGCAGAGATCATCTTGTCGATCGGCAGCGCATTGATAACCGACCCGATAAGTCCGTTGTCCATTTAAAACTCCTCACATTGAATTATTTGGACGCACAGGTTTGTGTGCCCGAATCCAAAGTAAGAGTTTTTCCTACGGGGTTCGATGCCTCGAAAGTCCCAGCCAAGGCCACGGAACAGCGGCCCAGTACGTATCGACAGGCGGCCCGTGACTTTCGGCACTGAACTTCCGTTTCAATGCATCCGGATCGATCCCGCCCTACAAAATAATCGGTTTCGCCGAAAATAATTAACTGAAGTACGAGGGGTCGATGAATATTCTGGTAATCGATAGCTTGCCGCTTTTTGCGGCAGGTGTGTCCAATGTATTGAATGCACTCGACGCGCAGGGTGTGTTTATCGATACTCACTACGTTGAGCAAATCGGACCGGCTTGCAGGCAAGCCGAACCCAGCGCCGTTGTGATGGAATGGAGCGCACAGGACGACGACGCACGGCAGCGCCTGTCGGAGTTGAAAGCGGTGTTGCCGGAAGTGCCCGTGCTGCTGACGGTGCAAGCGGTCGGCCGGCACGTGGTGGGCGATGCGCTGCGCTTTGGCGCGGCCGGCGTGGTCGACCGGCAAGCCACGGCCGACGTTCTGCTCGAAGCCCTGCTGCGCATTACCTCAGGCGCGGTCTACTTGCCGCCCATCAGTAATCTGTTTCCCGACGATCCGCGCCAAAGCTCAGGAGAAAGCCCGGCCGAACTCTGGCGCCGACTCACGCCGCGGCAACATGAGGTGCTGCAACTGCTTGCAGAGGGCAAATCCAACAAGCAGATTTGCCGCGTGCTCAACGTAGCTGAAGGCACCATCAAAAACCATCTGTACGCGCTGTTCCGGCAAATTGGCGTCAACAACCGGACCGAGGCCGCGCTCTGGCTCTCGCGCTGCAAGGCCAGCCTCGTCCGCCTGCAGATGTGTGCGATGTAGCGCCGCGACATGCACCTGCCCGTGGCCTCCCCTGCCTTTTTCGGACGTCACGGGCCCCAGGGTTCACCGCGGGGTGAAAACACTGAGCCGACCACATTGCATTCACGCAATCGCGCCATACACTGGTTGGAAGGCGGCGCACGGTGCATCGCCGTTTTTTCATGGAGGCCGCCCATGGAAACCATTGAATTCCACGCCAGCCCGCCACGCTATTGCGCTGCGGACCTCACGCTTACCTGCACGGCAAGCGTCGACGGCGTCCCAGCCCGCTATGCGGTGACGGCAGAAGCGCTCGAAGAGCATTTCGGCGCCCGCTCGTGGCGGCAGGAGGATCTGCTGCAAGCTATGGAAAGCCACCGCGGCACCATTGAAGACATGGCGCGTTCGCTGTTCAAGCTGACGGATTCGCACAACATCGTGCTGCGTAGCGGTCATTTCCGCTTCGGCATGTAGCGAAGCGACGGGCAGCATGGCCGACATCCGCGCCTGCGGCGGACAAAAAGAAGGCCAGCGCGAAGCTGGCCTTGTGGAAACGAATGTGGGCTAGTCAGGCTTGCACTCGTGTTTCATCTCGCGTCGCCCGTCTTCGTAGACCACCTCCAGCCGGCACGTAAAGCCCCATAGGCGTACGACGTGCCGCAGCATCTCTTCGTAGTTCGGCCCAAGCGGGCGTCGGTTGCTCTGTAAATGGCGCAGCGTCAATGAGCGATCTCCGCCCACATCAACGTTGGTCACCTGGATGTTGGGCTCGATGTTCGAGAGGTCGTACTGCCCTGCCAACAACTCGCGGATCTTGCGATAGCCATCGTCGTCGTGGATCGCGGTGACGCGCAACTTGGCGTCGCGATCGTCATCGAGCACAGAGAACAGCTTCAACTCGCGGATCACGCGCGGGGAGAGGAATTGCAACAGGAAGCTCTCGTCCTTGAAGTTGCGCATGGCGAAATCGAGTGTCTTCTGCCAATCGCTGCCGGCAATCTCGGGCGCCCAGCGGTAATCCTCTTCTTCTGGCGATTCGCAAATGCGCCGGATGTCCTGGAACATCAGAAAGCCGAGCGTGTATGGGTTCAGGCCGCTGTAGTACGGGCTATTGAATGGCGGCTGATAGATCACGTTGGTATGTGCCTGCAGCAGCTCGAGCATGAAGGCGTCGTTGACGAGTTTCTCGTCGTACAGCTTGTGCAGGATGGTGTAGTGCCAGAAGGTGGCCCAGCCTTCGTTCATCACCTTGGTCTGGCGCTGCGGATAAAAGTACTGCGCGATCTTGCGCACGATGCGCACGATTTCTCGTTGCCACGGCTGCAACTTGGGCGCGTTCTTCTCGATGAAGTACAGCAGGTTCTCTTCCGGCTCGGGCGGAAACTGCGGATCAGGTTCCGGCACGTCGTCTGCGGTTGCCAGCGCACGTGCCCGGTGCGTGGGCAGCGTACGCCACAGGTCGTTCACCTGTGCTTCAAGGTATTTCTCGCGTTCAGCCTGGCGAGCCTGCTCTTCGTTGATCGACAGCTTCTTCGGTCGTCGATAACGATCGACACCGTAGTTCTGCAACGCGTGACAGGAGTCGAGCAGCAGTTCCACCTCCTGCTCGCCGTAGCGCTGCTCGCATTCGGCCACGTAGTTCTTGGCGAAGAGCAGGTAATCGACGATGGCGTCCGCGTTCGTCCACGTCCGGAACAGGTAATTGCCCTTGAAGAAGGAGTTGTGGCCGTAGCAGGCATGCGCGATGGTCAGCGCCTGCATCGGCATCGTGTTCTCCTCCATCAGATAAGCGATGCAGGGGTTCGAGTTGATGACGATCTCGTACGCCAACCCCATGAGGCCGCGCTGGTAGCCGCGCTCCGATGCGAGGAAGTGCTTGCCGTATGACCAATGGTTGTAGCCCAGTGGCAGGCCGGACGACGCATAGGCATCCAGCATCTGCTCGGCGGTGATGATTTCGATCTGGTTCGGATAGGTGTCCAGGCCGAAATCTGCGGCAATCTGGGCGATGCTTTGGTCGTAACGCCTGATCAGCTCGAAGGTCCACTCCGAGCCCGTAGATAGGTAGGCCATGCTCGTTCCCGTTGGTCCATCACACAGGGTCACAGGTGGCGTGCTCGCCATGGCACACGCTGCCACTGCGCGGCGGCAGTGCCGGGCTGGCAGCAACTCCTGCGGCCCGATCCGCGATCAGGCGGCGCGCTTCTGAAACAGCTCGTGCAACACCGGATAGATTTCGTCCGCCTTGAGGATGCGCTGCATCGCGAAGTTCTCGTGCCCAGCCTTCAACGTAAGATACTCCTCCCACAGGTTCTGCGGCTCCGTGGAGACCACCTCAACATAGGCGTAATACTGCGTCAGCGGCAGGATCGTTTCGCGCAGTATCTTGGCGCACAGCTCCGAGTCCCCTGCCCAGTTGTCGCCATCCGAAGCCTGCGCGCAGTAGATGTTCCATTGGCTTGGTGAATAGCGCTCCTGAATCACTTCCGCCATCAACTTGAGTGCGCTCGACACAACAGTGCCGCCCGACTCCCGTGAGTGAAAGAAATCCTCTTCATCCACTTCCTTGGCCACGGTGTGGTGGCGGATGAAGACGACGTCGATGCGTTCGTAGTTCCGCTTCAGGAACAGATAAAGCAGCATGAAGAAGCGCTTGGCCAAGTCCTTGCGCGACTCGTCCATCGAGCCGGATACGTCCATCACGCAGAACATCACTGCCTGCGCCTGCGGACGCTTGCGCAGCACGCGGTTGTTGTAGCGCAGGTCGAGCTTTTCAATGAACGGCACGCGATCCAGGCACGAGCGCAGATGTCGCATCTCCTTCATCAGCTCTTGCGCGCGCACGCTGTAAGGGCCGTCGTTTTCCAGCTCCTCGTTGTACTCGCCTTCCAGCTCATGCAGACGGCGCTGATACGGGCTGGACAACGCAATGCGGCGACCGAGCGAGCTGCGCATCGTACGCAGAATCGACAGGTTGGACGGCGTGCCATCGAGCGAAAAACCCGCGCGCACCTTGCGCACCTCCGCGATCTTGGCCAGGCTGCGCTTGGCAAGATCGGGCAACGCCATGTCTTCGAAAAAGAAGTTGAGAAAGTCCTCGCGCGAGAGCGTGAAGATGAAATCGTCTTCGCCCTCGCCCGAGTCGCTGGCCTGCGAACCGGAGCCGCCGCTGCCCTGCTGCGGGCGGTCGAAGCTGTCGCCGCGAATGAACTCTTTGTTGCCCGGGTGAACGCCTTCTCGGCGCCCGCCCGAGCCGTGGTGGAACATGGGCTCGGAGATGTCCTTGACGGGAATGGACACCTGACCGCTCTGCTCGATGTCCATGATCTTGCGACCCGTCACCGCCTTGGCCACCGCACGGCGGATCTGGTCTCGGTAACGCTTGATAAAGCGTTGCTTGTTGACGGTGCTTTTGCCGCCACCGTTCTCCCGCCGATCAATGATCGTGCCCATGTGACTGCCCTCGATTGGAAGTTCGCTGGGTGTCCTTGCCCTCTCCTTACCTCCTTAAGATGACTTCCTGACGCGCAGATACCACTCCACCAGCAAGCGCACCTGCTTCTGGGTATAGCCCTTCTCCACCATGCGGTTCACGAAGTTCTCGTGCTTCTCCTTGTCGTCATGCGACGACTTGGCATTGAACGAGATCACGGGCAGCAGATCCTCCGTGGTCGAGAACATCCGCTTCTCGATCACCGCGCGCAACTTCTCGTAGCTCGTCCAGACCGGGTTCTTGCCTCCGTTCTTGGCCCGCGCCCGAAGCACGAAATTGACGATCTCGTTGCGGAAATCCTTCGGGTTGGAAATGCCCGCCGGTTTTTCCACCTTCTCCAACTCATCGTTCAACGCGCTGCGATCGAGAATCTCGCCCGTGTTCGGATCGCGATATTCCTGATCCTGAATCCAGAGGTCGGCAAACACCACGTAGCGGTCGAAGATGTTCTGCCCGTACTCCGAATAGGACTCCAGATACGAGGTCTGAATCTCCTTGCCGATGAACTCCACGTACGGCGACGTGAGGTATTCCTTGATATAGGACATCAGCTTGGATTCCGTCTCCGGTGGGAACTGCTCGCGCTCGATCTGCTGCTCGAGCACATACAGCAAGTGCACCGGATTAGCCGCCACTTCCGTCCCATCGAAGTTGAAGACCTTCGAGAGCACCTTGAAGGCAAAGCGCGTCGACAAGCCCGTCATGCCCTCGTCGATGCCGGCAAAGTCGCGGTACTCCTGATACGACTTTGCTTTCGGGTCGACATCTTTCAGGCTCTCGCCGTCGTACACGCGCATCTTCGAGAAGATGTTGGAATTCTCGGGCTCCTTGATGCGTGTGAGCACCGCGAACTGCGCCATCATTTTCAGCGTGTTCGGCGCGCACGGCGCCGCGGCCAGCGAGCTGTTGCGCAGCAGCTTGTCGTAGATCTTCACCTCGTCCGACACGCGCAGGCAATACGGCACCTTGACGATGTAAATGCGATCAAGGAACGCCTCGTTGTTGCGATCGGACTTGAAGCTCTGCCACTCCGCCTCGTTCGAGTGCGCCAGGATGACGCCATCAAACGGGATCGCGCCAAAGCCCTCCGTGCCCTTGTAATTGCCTTCCTGCGTGGCCGTCAGCAGCGGGTGCAAGACCTTGATCGGCGCCTTGAACATCTCGACGAACTCGAGCAGCCCGCGGTTGGCCAGGCACAGCCCGCCCGAATACGAATACGCATCCGGATCGTCCTGCGGATAGTCCTCCAGCTTGCGAATGTCGACCTTGCCCACCAGAGACGAAATGTCCTGATTGTTTTCGTCGCCCGGCTCCGTCTTGGAAATCGCAATCTGCGACAGCACCGACGGATGCAGCTTCACCACGCGGAAACGCGTGATGTCGCCATTGAACTCATGCAGCCGCTTGACCGCCCAGGGCGAGGCAATCGTGTTCAGATAGCGTCTCGGGATGCCGTAGTCTTCCTCCAGAATCTTGCCGTCTTCGTCGGGCGAGAACAGCCCGAGCGGGGACTCGTGAATAGGCGAGCCCTGGAGCGCGTAGATGGGAATCTGCTCCATCAGCGCCTTCAACTTCTCGGCAAGCGAGGATTTGCCGCCGCCCGGAGGCCCGAGCAGGTAAAGAATCTGTTTGCGTTCCTCAAGGCCCTGCGCGGCATGTTTGAAGAAGGAAACGATCTGTTCGATCGTGTCCTCCATGCCATAGAACTCCCGGAAAGCCGGGTAGATCTTGATGACCTTGTTGAAGAACAATCGTGACAGCCGAGGATCGTGGTGAGTGTCCACCAGTTCAGGCTGACCAATCGCGGTGAGCATGCGCTCCGCGGCAGTCGCATAGGCGGTCGAGTCTTTTTTGCAGATATCCAGATACTCCTGGATGCTGTACTCGTCCTCTTTGCGAGCTTCAAAACGCGTTGCGTAGTGGCGGAAAATATCCATATCTCCCCCGTAGATTTCTTCCCTACTCCACACCAACAAGCGAGAGCCAGGCTAGTTCTTGCGTGCGTTGCTGATTCCACTGTAGACGAATCACCGATGATCACAAGAACGGTTGAGAGCCTGGAACGGTGCACAACCGTCGCAATTGCGTTAGCGCTCGACAGCATCAAGTGCTAAACGGACCTTGCACGATGCATCAACACGCATGCACCACGACGATCGGCTATCCCGAGCACAGCAGAAAGCGTACCCATGCCACCCGCCCGCGCTCGCAGGTTGGTACGTAACCGATCTGTGCGAGTTCCCGCGCGCACGCTGAATCCAGGAGGGGGATATCCCTGCGTTTTCGTGTCTCGCCAACTGTGGTACTGCACGTGGCGCTTACCAGCAGACCTACGCTTGTAGTGGCAGCTTTTCTTTTTGGCGCGCAACACAGCATTGTGCAAAGCATGGGGCAAAACGGCCTTTGTCGCCCCGACGCGTGCCCACAGCCCGTGGTCGAAAGACCGAAACGGATCGACCAAAGGTGTCTCTTTTTTGCGCCAAGGGAGGTTTGTGCCGGGCGCGACGGTGAATCGGCCGGAAAAGCCCGCACGGAGAACGCGGACAAAAGAAAAAGGCCCTCGGCATTTGCCTGAGGGCCTTTTAAGCGATTTCTCGCTTGTTTGGTGGGTGGTACAGGGATTGAACCTGTGACCCCTGCCGTGTGAAGGCAGTGCTCTACCGCTGAGCTAACCACCCGAATGCGGTGAAAACGAGATTATGGCGAAAAGGCGCAGCCGTGTAAATACCCTGGCCGCACATTTTTTTGATCAGGCAACCGGCGGCGCAGATTCCACAGCTTCGCGCGTCCAGACGGTCTTGCCGCCGCTGGCCTTGTCGATTTCCTTGAGCACGCCGGCATGCGCTTCGGCCTCGGCTTCGGTTGCCAGCAGCACCGGCAGTTGCAACGCGCTCAGATCGACAGAGACGGCTTCGGCCAATGCGCCCTCGCCTGACTCCAGCATGTCGATCACCAGCGTATTCTGGCCGCGCGTCATGGCGAGGTAGACCTCGGCCAGCAGTTCCGCATCCAGCAATGCGCCGTGCAGCGTACGGTGCGCGTTGCTCACGCCCAGACGGTCGCACAGCGCGTCCAGGGAGTTGCGCTTGCCCGGGAACATCTGGCGAGCCTCGCGCAGCGTGTCGATGTGGCCCGACAGGTGTTCACGGAATGCCGGCAAGCCGAGGCGCTGGAATTCCATGTCCAGGAAGCCCAAGTCGAACGCCGCGTTGTGAATAATCGCCTCGGCGCCCTGCACGTAGTCGCGGATCTCGTTAACGATCTCGGCGAACTTCGGTTTGTCGGCCACGAACTCGTTGGTGATGCCGTGCACGGCCATCGCGCCGGCGTCGATCTCACGCTCGGGGTTAATGTAGAAATGCAGGTTGCGGCCGGTCAGGCGGCGGTTGACCATCTCCACGCAGCCGATTTCGATCACGCGGTCGCCGGTGGCGGCATTCAGGCCGGTGGTTTCGGTATCGAGAATGATCTGTCGCATCGCGCGCTCCCCTACTCTGACTGGATTACTTGAAGACGACGGTCTTGTGGCCGTTGAGCAGGATGCGGTGTTCCGCATGCCATTTCACCGCGCGGGCCAGCGCCACACATTCCACGTCGCGGCCGACTGCGGTGAGCTGCTCCGGGTCCATGCTGTGATCCACGCGCTCGATTTCCTGTTCGATGATCGGGCCTTCGTCCAAATCAGCCGTCACGTAGTGCGCCGTTGCGCCGATCAGCTTCACACCACGCTCATGCGCCTGGTAATACGGCTTGGCGCCCTTGAAGCTCGGCAGGAACGAGTGGTGGATGTTGATGGCGCGGCCTTCAAGCTTGCGGCACAGATCGTCGGAAAGAATCTGCATATAGCGCGCAAGCACGACCAGGTCGATCTGCTGCTCCTGCGCGATCTCCCAGATGCGGGCTTCCTGCTGCGCCTTCTGCGCGTCCGTCGCCTGCAGCAACGGCAGGTGCATGAATGGCACGTCGTACGACGCAGCCAGTTGGTAGAAATCGCGGTGATTCGAGACGATGGCCGCAATCTCGATCGGCAGTTGGCCGGCGCGGGCACGGAACAGCAGGTCGTTCAGGCAATGGCCGATCTTCGAAACCAGGATCATCACGCGCGGCTTGATTGCGGCGTCGAACATGCCCCACTGCATGGAGAAACGGTCGCCGATGGGCGCAAAGCGGTCACGTAGTGCGGCAAGGTCCAGCGGCTGGCCCTGCGGAACAAAATGCACGCGCATGAAGAAACGGCCCGTGAATTCGTCGCCAAACTGGTCCGAATCGAGAATGTTGCAGCCCTGCTCGAAAAGCAGGCCCGACACGGCGTGGACGATGCCCGGTTGGTCCGGGCATGACAGGGTAAGAATGAAACCGGAGTGACTCATGAAGCGTTTTATGTATTGTTGCCGGACGCAAACCGCTACGGCGCCCGGGGCAAACTCAGGCGCGCCAGGGCGTCGAGAGTGACGAGCGTCGCGTCGACCGTCATCGCGAAGTCCGCCATGATATCAAGCGCCGCGTCGGGGCTGGCACGCAAATGGCCGGCGACCTCCCCGTCCTGATTGGCGGGGATGAAGCTGTCCGGCAGCGTCAGGTTGAAGGCGAACAGCGTTTCGCACTGGATGCCCTCGGGCACTTCGCGCAGCACATCCAGCGTGCCGCACGGCACCAGTTGCGCCGCCAGATCGGCGCCGATGCCCGCCTCTTCCCAGCATTCCTTTTCCAGCGCGCCGCGTGCATCGAAGCCATGGCCGATGCCGCCGGCGACGAGGTTGTCCCACATGCCGGGGTCGATCGGCTTGGTTTCGGCGCGACGGGCCAGCCAGAGCGCCGGCTCGGCACCCTCACCGCCGTCGATCAGGCCGTTCATGTGCGCAGCGTAGGTTCGGATGCCGAAGAAACGCGCGGCGGCGCGCTCGATCAGCGCCAGCGCGGGCGTGCCCCAGCCGGTGTTGACGGCGAAACGCTCGTCGCGCCAGCCGAGCACGTGGCCGTCTTCCGCCAGGCGCATGATGACTTCGGCCAGCGCCGCGGTGCGCTCGGCCTCGTTGTCGAGCGTCTCCCGCAAATCGACCCGCTGCGTCGACACGTCGAACCACTGCGGCCAGCGCGCAAGCAGTGACGCTCTCTCTCGGCTCAGCCAGCCGACACGTTGTCCGGCAGCAATCCAAGGAACGAGCTCATCAACGTCGAACGCCAGCCGCGCGGCCAGGCCGTCCCGAATGCGCTGCATACGCTGGTCGGTCATATCAGCGCCCCACCACATCGGGCGTGCATTGTGCTTTCCGTGCAGCACGGGTCGCGCGATAATGCGGCGTTAATACAAGCCGTCATCAGACTGGAGAAACAAGGATGGATGAAATCGACGAGCTGTCGGATCTGCCGACCCCGCGCTTTATCTGGGGCTTCGCCATTGCCGTCACACCGTCCGGCGAAGTGTCGCACGATGAATTCGAATATCTGACGCACACTCGCACACCGCGCTTCACCTGCCGCGTGGTCGAACTCGAAGACGCACCGGCCGAGCCGGAAGACGAAGGCGACATCGACGGCCGCATCGTCCACTTCGACAACCCGAAGCGGATGTTCTACATCACAGACTTGGGCCTGGCGTTGATGAACTTCACGCTGTTCGACAAGGTAGACAACAAGTCCAAGCTAAAGGACGCCTGCGACCAAGCCATCGCCGACTGGCTCACCCGCCGCGAATTCCTCGACTCCGAACCGGACGACGACGAAGATTGATCGCCTAGCCCTGACCGGCGGCGCTGCCATCCTCGGCAAAGCGCAGGTCGGTCAGGCGCACATCGGCGTAGGAACGCCCGGCATCCAGCAGGGCCGAAACCTGCGCCTTCACCCGCTCTTTCTGAGCGCGCAGCGCACGCGGCGGCACGGTCGAATCCTGACCGGTGTGGTGCAGATACAGCATCTTGTAGGTGAGTTGACTCACCATCCACTGCCGCAGCACGCGGCGCCGGCCGGCATGGTCGGCTTCCAATCCATCGATCTGCCCAAGCAACGCGGAAAACGCCCGCGCCAGGCTTGCCGGCTCCGTTGCCTCGCCGGCAATGCAACGTTCGGCCAGGGCGCGCGCTTCTGCTGAGGACATGGTGTCGTCAGTTTCAACGAAGCGATCTGTCGCCGGGTCCGGACGCGGCGGCGCAGGCCGGCTTGCCAGTCGAGCAGACACCCCGGATAGCGCTTCCTGGGCACGGCGGATGGACGCTTCCAGCGCTTCCGCACTGCTCGGCACGATGCCAATGGTGGTCGGCATGTCGCTCGATTCTTCGTCGCGTTTATTGACGCCCATCACTCCCTCCGGTGATTGCCCTCGGCCATGGTGCCTGGCAGGCGAAGCGGAATTGTAGAACGCGACGCACATTTCGCGACAAATCAACGCAGATGTTCTTTATTGCCAAGGCAGCGCAAACGGTAACGTGGCATCACAAAACCACGTTGCACTGTTGGCAGCGACCCACGCGGCGCGGCCTCGCCACGGGTAAAATGCCGGATTGCGCTGCCAGCGCATGCACTCAATTGCTGACCGCCACCGTGCGGCAAGGAAATCGCCTTGATCAAGTGGATTATCGTGGCTCTCTATTTGGGCTCCATTCTGTACGTGCACTTTCGCGGCAAGGTGCGCCTGAAATTCTGGCGCCAGATGTTTGATCACTCGGCCGTGGTCGCGCCGGTCAACTGCTTCATGTACGCGTTTTCGGGCGTGCCGCAGACGCCGTATGTGCCTGTCGAGCGTTTTCCGGATCTGGAAAAGCTGCAGGCCGCGTGGCCGCAGATTCGCGACGAAGGTCTGGCGCTCGTCAACCTGCGCAAAATCAAGGCTGCCGAGAAGAACGACGACGCCGGTTTCAACTCGTTCTTCAAGAATGGCTGGAAGCGCTTCTACCTGAAGTGGTACGAAGCCCATCATCCGTCCGCCGAGCAGCTCTGCCCAAAGACCGTCGCCCTGCTGCGCGATCTGCCCAGCGTGAAGGCGGCAATGTTTGCCGAGTTGCCGCCGGGCGGCAAGCTGAACCCGCACCGGGATCCGTTTGCCGGCTCGCTGCGCTATCACCTGGGTCTGGCCACGCCCAACGACGACCGCTGCTTCATCGAGGTTGACGGCCAGCGCCACAGCTGGCGTGACGGCCAGGGCGTCGTCTTTGACGAGACCTATCTGCACTGGGCCGAAAACGCCTCCGACAAGGATCGTCTGATCCTCTTCTGCGATATCGAACGCCCGATGAAATTCGGCTGGGCGCAGCGCATCAACAAATGGCTCGGCCGCAAGGTCATGACCGCTGCCAGCTCGCCCAACGATGATGGTGACCAGACCGGCGGCATCAACAAACTGTTCCGCTATGTTTGGGTGATGGGCCAGTACCGCCGCCGCTTCAAAGCGTGGAACCGCAAGGTCTACTATGTGGTGAAGTTCGGCCTGATCATTGGCGTGGCTGCGTTGATCATCTGGATCTGACGGCCAACCCTCCACGCCTCCTGCATCGCACAAAGAACCGGCCTGAAGCGCCGGTTTTTTGTTGCGCGTGAAAAAGCTACCTGCATTGCGGTCGGCTTGCGTTTTTACAAAGCAGTGAAGCAAAAGCGCCACATGGGGCACAAATCTCGCCTAATGTCAGGAATTGAGCGCTCCGGCGCTTATGCGATATGGCGGGCACGCCGCTTGCTCCACCTTGGTCGACACCCTTGCTCAGCGCATGGGACCGAGTCAGAGCCGGGATGCGCGTGTGCCTGTGTCCCTCGTCAACAACAAAGACAGTGAGATCAATCGCCATGAAAAAGAACCTCATCAGCCGCCAGACCATCGTCACCCGCGCCGCCGCGCTTGCTGCTGTCGCACTGCTCGGTACCCAGATCGCGGCCTGTACCACCACCAGCCCCAATGCCCAGGGCTCCGACGTGATGTCGTCCACCAACAAGCACGCCACCACCAACTCGCAGGCCGATTCAGTGCTCTCGCGCCTGTACACCACGGCCAGCGGCTCGCGTGAGCTGGTCGGACGCGCCAAGGGCGTACTCGTGTTCCCGTCGGTGCTGAACGCCGGCTTTGTGGTGGGCGGCCAATACGGCGAAGGCGTGCTGCGCACCGGCGGTGGCCGTCCGCTGGGCTACTACAACATCGCCTCCGCGTCGGTGGGCTTCCAGGCTGGCGCGCAGTCGCGTGCGCTCATCATCCTGTTCATGACGGACGAAGCGCTGCAGAAATTTCAGAACAGTCAAGGTTGGACGGCTGGCGTGGATGCCACCGTGGCACTGGCAAAGATCGGCGCGAACGGCGCGGTCGATACCAACACCGCTCAGCAACCAATCATCGGCTTCAACCTGACCAACGCGGGCCTGATGGCCGGCGCATCGATCGAAGGCACGAAGATCACGAAGCAGAACAACTGATCAGCGCTTCGTCTTCCAGCCATACCGCCGTCTCGTACGGCGGTTTTTTTTTGCACGGAACCCGCATGAAGCGTTGCGGCAATGTTGCAGCCCTAGGGAAATCCGGGGGGAGCGGCATGGGGCTTCTCGGCTAGCATCGTCCGGCCGATGTTGCAGTGCGCGCTGCCGTATCGGCATACGACAAAACAATCACCCAGGAAGAGGGGGGGAGACATGACAGGTTGCAACGCTGCCTTGCGCAGCGCCATTGCATGCGCGTGGCTGTCTGGGTTGCTGTTGGCGTCTGGCCCGACGATGGCCGAACCGGGCATCACCGACACCAAGATCGTCATCGGCCAAACGGCGGGCTTCACCGGCCCCGCCGGCGAGCAGGTCAAAGAGATGACACAGGGCGCCAAGCTCTACCTCGATGCCGTGAACCGTGCGGGCGGCGTGAATGGACGCAAGATCGAGTTGATCTCGGAAGACGACGGCTTTGATGCGGCCGCTTCCAAGAAACACGCACACACGCTGCTGGTCGATAAACAGGTCTTCGCCCTCTTCCTCCCGCGCGGCACCCCGAATACCGAGGCCATCATGACCGAAGCCCGGCCGTTGGGCGCGCCGGTGGTGGCGCCTTCAACCGGCGCTTCAACGTTCTTCGATCAGCCTGACCCGCTGCTTTTTGTGGTGCGCGCGAAATACCAGGCGGAGATTGCCGAGCTGGTGCATTACTTCGAGACGCTCGGCTTGCGCCGTCTGGCGCTCGTCAACGTGAACGACACCTTCGGCAAAGACACCGAAATCGGATTCAACAACGCCACGAAAAAACTGCCCGCCGACGCGCACAGCATCTTCACCGTCGACCGCCTGAAACCAGACATCGCCAAGGCGGCAGCAGATGTCGGCAAGTTCGCGCCGCAAGCGGTGATTCTGGCCTGCCCGGGCACGACGGCGCGCGCCATGATCGAGGCGCTCAACAAGCAAGGCACGGTGACGCAGATTGCGGCGCTGTCCAACAACGCCGGTCTGGCGTTTGCGAAATCGCTCGGGGCGCTGGGGCGCGGTGTGGTGGTCTCGCAGGTGATGCCGTCGCCAGTGCGTTCAACGTCGTTGCTGGGTCGGGAGCTGGCATCCAGCGCGAAATCTGCCGGTGTGGCGCCGTCGTACGCCATGACGGAAGGCTATGCTGCCGCGCGCGTGCTGGTCGAAGGGCTCAAGCGCGCGGGCAAGTCGCCGACGCGGGCCAGCTTTGTCTCGGGGCTCGAAGCCGCCGGCACGATCGACCTGGGCGGGTTGGAAGTCCGCTACGGCCCAAACCTGCGCAAAGGATCGAATTATGTCGAGCTGACGGTGATCGGGCCAAACGGCACCTTCGTCAAATAAAGGCGGATGCGCGCCGCGTGCAACCTGCCTCGGCAGTGGTTGCACCGCAGGAAATAGCGGTTGCCAGCGCAAAACGCATGAGTACATAAGAAAATACTATTTGGAATTCGCATACTGCCTCTACCAGAATGCATGAACCACATGCATGACTGAGATCAAACAGGCGGATGGAACTCCGACAACTCGAAGCGTTTGCCGCGGTCATGTCGACCGGCAGCGTCACCGCGGCGGGCAAGCTGCTGGGACGCTCGCAACCCGCCATCAGCCGGCTCATCCAGGATCTGGAAGCTGAAATCGGCTATGCCCTGTTCACACGCGCGGGGCCGCGCGTCTCGCCGACGGAGCAGGGTTTCCTGCTGTACGAAGACGTTGAGCATACCCTGATCAGCTTACGTCAGATACGAACGCGTGCCGAAGAAATCGCGCGCGGCGAGGCACGCCCGCTGCGCCTGGCAGCGACGTCCGCATTGGCGGCCGGCTTGCTGCCCGCTGCCTTGGCTGATGAGCCTGAGCTCGCGCAGCACGTCCAGATTCGCAGCGCCTCGCCCGAGCAGGTGGTGCACGCCGTGCTGACCGGCGCGGCCGACCTTGGCCTCAGCAGCCTGCCGCTGGAGCATCGTGGCGTCACCGTGCATTGGATCGGCGAAGCCGCGTGCGTGGCTGCCGTGCAGACACACGACCCGCTGGCCGCTGGCAAGCGCGTGGCGTTGGCCGATTGCGCGGGACAGCGGATCATCACGATGCACAACCCATATCGATTGCGCCGCCGTCTGGACCAAGCGCTGGCGAAGGCCGGCGTGGAACCAGCCTCGCTCATCGAGACGAATGCCTCGCTGAATGCGCTGGCCGCCGTGCGTGCGGGCCTGGGCGTCGCATTGCTCGAGCCGGTGACGGCGTACGGCGTGCCAATCGACGGCGTGACCGTACGCCCGATCGACGCCGACATCCCCTTCTTCTTTGGCGTGATCACGCCCGAGGCCAAGCGGCCGTCGGCGGCGGTGACCTCACTGACCGACGCCCTCGCGCGCGCGGCGCAGCGTCTTCTGCCGGACTGCAAGCTGCACGATCCGGCGCGCCACGCCAGCATGCTGCAAGTGCTGTATGGCGAATCCATCAACGAAACCGAAGGCGCGTCCGCATGACCGCTGCACAACACGACAACGCGCCGCAAGTCACCGGGCTCGCAGCGCTGGAAGCCCGTTTGCACCAGGACCTGTCCTGGCTTGAACTCCCCGCGAAAAATTGGACGCTGCCACACACCTTAGAGGGTCAACCTGTGCTGGATGTGGCCGTCATCGGTGGCGGCATGGCCGGCCTGGCGGCGGCAGCGTCGCTCAAACATCTCGGTATCGGCGTGGTGGTGTTCGACCGCTCGCCCGCCGGCTTCGAAGGCCCCTGGGCGACGACGGCGCGCATGGAAACGCTGCGTTCGCCCAAGCAATTGACCGGCCCTGCGCTCGGCCTGCCGGCGTTGACGTTTCGCGCATGGTTTGAAGCGCAGTTCGGCACCGATGCGTGGGAGGTGCTCGACAAGATTCCGCGCCTGCAATGGATGGACTATCTGCGCTGGTACCGCCGCGTGCTGCAGCTGGACGTGCGCAACGAACACCACGTAAAGGCGATCCACCCGCGCGTGGATGGCGCCGTCGAACTGCTGATCGACATGCCGGGCCAACCGACCCAGCGAGTGTTTGCACGGCGCGTGGTGTTGGCCACCGGGCGTGACGGGCTAGGCGGCGCATCCGTGCCGGACTTTGCGCACCGGCTGCCGCGCCGATGGTGGGCGCATTCGTCCGACGAGATGGACTACGGCACGCTGGCCGGCAAGCGCGTGGGCGTGATCGGTGCAGGCGCATCCGCAATGGATTCGGCCGCGACGGCGCTGGAGGCCGGCGCTGCCAGCGTCGACATGCTGATCCGCCGTCCCGACCTACCGCGTGTGAACAAGGGCAAAGGCGCCGGCAGCCCGGGCCTGGTACACGGCCACCTGCATCTGCCCGACGCATGGAAATGGCGCATTCGCCATTACATCAACGTCGAACAGGTACCCCCACCGCGCGGCAGCACGCTGCGCGTATCGCGGCACCCGAACGCGCGCTTCAACCTCGGCTGCGGCATCCTGGGCGTGGACGAGCACGACGGCGTGCTGCACGTGGCCACCACCAAGGGCGTATTCCAACTGGACTTTCTGATCTTCTCGACGGGCTTTCGCACCGATTGGGCCTCACGCCCCGAGTTCAGCGCACTGGCACCGCATATCCGCCAATGGCGCGACCGCTATACGCCTCGCCCCGGTGAGGAAGACGCGGAACTCGCCGATTCGCCCGACCTCGGCCACGCGTTCGAATTTCGCGAGAAGACGCCCGGCACGCTGCCCGGCCTGTCGCGCGTGCATTGCTTCTGCTATCCGGCGTCGGTCACGCACGGCAGCGTCTCGGGCGACATCCCGGCCATCAGCGAAGGCGCGAAACGCCTGGCGCAAGGCATTGCCGGCTTGCTGTACCAGGAAGACATCGACGCGCACTACGCGGCTATCCAGGCCTACGCCGAGCCGGAGATCTTTGGCGACGAATGGACGCCCGCCCCGCCCCCCGGCGTGGAAGCGAATGCCACTTCCAGCCAGGAGGCAGCACGATGACAGGTTGGCTAATCCGCCGCATCGGCCAAGCGCTGCTGGTCGTGCTGGTGATGACAGTGATCGTCTTCATCGGCCTGCATGCCATCGGCAACCCGGTCGACATACTGATCGGTCAGGACGTGGACCAGATCGACCGTGCACGCATCATTGCCGAACTGGGTCTGGACAAGCCGTTGTGGGAGCAGTACCTGGCTTTCCTGAACGGTGCCCTGCACGGCAATCTGGGCAAGAGCTTCGTCTACAACGAACCGGCCATCCAACTGATCCTGCAACGCCTGCCGGCCACGCTGGAGCTGGCATTTTCGGCGCTGATCATCGCGGTGGTGATCGGCGTGCCGCTGGGGCTGTTCGCGGGGCTGTATCCGCGTCATCCGGTGTCGCGCCTGCTCATGACGGGCAGCGTGGTGGGCTTTTCGCTGCCGACGTTCTGGGTGGGCCTGATGCTGATCATGGCGTTCAGCGTGAGCCTCGGTTGGCTGCCTGCCAGCGGGCGCGGCGAAACGGCACGCCTGTTCGGCATCGAATGGTCGTGGCTGACGCTGGATGGGCTGCGGCACCTCGTGCTGCCGGCGGTCAACCTGTCGCTGTTCAAGCTCTCGCTGGTGCTGCGGCTGACTTCTGCCGGTGTGCGCGAGGTGCTGCCGCTGGACTTCGTGAAGTTCGCGCGTGCCAAGGGCCTGTCGCCGTTGCGCGTGGTGCTGGCGCATGTGCTGCGCAATACGCTGATCCCGCTGGTGACGGTGCTGGGCCTGGAGCTGGGCTCGACCATCGCCTTTGCGGTGGTGACGGAAAGCATCTTCGCGTGGCCCGGCGCGGGCAAGCTGATCCTGGATAGCATCAACTCACTGGACCGGCCGGTCATCGTGTCCTACCTCATCGTCGTGGTGTGCCTGTTTGTGTCGCTCAACCTGATCGTCGACATCCTGTATCGAATGCTGGACCCGCGCGTGCGTGCGGCTGATAGCGCGGAGGCTGCATGATGAATACGACTTCGCAATCCACGCCGGCGACAGCGGCGTCCGCCCCGCGCAGGCAATCGCCCTGGCGGCGCGTGGCATCGGATTTCCTCGCCTCCAAGGCGGCCATCTTCGGCCTGGTGGTCGTCGTGGTGCTGATTCTGGCCGCGCTGGCCGCACCCTGGATCACGCCGCAGAATCCGTACGACCTGATGCAGCTCGACGTGCTCGACTCGCGTCTGCCACCGGGATCGCCGGCCGGCACGGGCACGTTCACGTACTGGCTCGGAACGGATGGCCAGGGGCGTGATCTCTACTCCGGCATCCTCTATGGCTTGCGCATCAGCCTGGGCGTGGGGATTGGTTCGGCTGCCGTGGCTGCCGTGATTGGCACGCTGCTCGGGCTGATTGCAGCGTATGCCGGCGGCCGTGTCGACAGCATCATCATGCGCACGGTGGATCTGCTGTTGTCGTTCCCGTCGGTGCTGGTGGCGATGATGATCCTCGCCTATCTCGGCAAGAGCATCACGAATGTCGTGCTGACCCTCGTGCTGCTGGAGTGGGCGTATTACGCGCGGACGGTGCGTGGCCAGGCCCTCGTCGAGCGTCGGCGCGAATACGTGGAAGCCGCGCGCTCGCTCGCCCTGCCCGGCTGGCGCATCGCGCTCAGGCACATCCTGCCGAACTGCCTGCCGCCGCTGATCGTCGTGGGCACGCTGCAGGTGGCGCGCGCGATCACGCTGGAAGCCACGCTGTCGTTCCTGGGCCTAGGCGTGCCGATTACCGAGCCGTCTCTGGGCCTGCTGATTTCCAACGGATACCAATACATGCTGTCTGGCCAGTACTGGATCAGTTTCTATCCGGGCATCGCGCTGTTGCTGGCGCTGGTGGCCATCAACCTGGTGGGCGACCGCCTGCGTGAAGTGCTGAACCCGAGGGCGCAACGATGACGGCGTCCACCAACGCGACCACCCTCGAAGTCCGCAACCTCCGCACGCATTTCTTCACGCGTGAAGGCGTGCTGCCGGCGGTGGATGATGTGTCGTTCTCGCTCGCGCGCGGACGCATCCTCGGGCTGGTGGGCGAATCGGGCTCAGGCAAGTCCGTCACCGGCTTCTCGATCATGGGCTTGGTCGACCCGCCCGGCCGCGTCGTCGGCGGCGAGATCCTCTATCAGGGCCGCGACCTCACCAAGCTCGCCCCGCGCGAGTTGCGCAAGCTGCAGGGCAACCGCATCGCCATGGTCTTCCAGGACCCGATGATGACGCTCAACCCCGTGCTGCGCATCGATGCCCAGATGATCGAGGCCGTGCGCGCGCACAGCAGCATGAGCCACAAGCAAGCCCGTGAGCATGCGCGCGACACGCTCGGCCTGATGGGCATTCCAAGCCCCGAAGAGCGGCTGCGCGCGTATCCGCATCAGCTTTCCGGCGGCATGCGCCAGCGCGTGGCGATTGCCATTGCGATGCTGCATCGGCCCGACCTGATCATTGCCGACGAGCCGACCACGGCGCTGGACGTGACCATCCAGGCGCAGATCCTGTCTGAAGTGCAGAAGCTTGCGCGCATGCACGGCACGGCGCTGATCTGGATCACGCATGACCTGTCTGTCGTTGCCGGGTTGGCCGACGAAGTGGCCGTGATGTATGCCGGGCGCATCGTCGAACACGGCCCGGTTGATGCCGTGCTCGATGCGCCGCTGCACCCCTACACCATGGGCCTGATCGACAGCCTGCCCAGCGAGAACCGCCGCGGCCAACGCCTGCGCCAGATTCCCGGGATGACACCGAACCTGCTATCGCTGCCGGCAGGCTGCGCGTTTGCGGCACGCTGCCCGCGTGCCACCGATGTCTGCAGCGTCCCCCCGGAGATCACGCAACCGATCGTTGGTCGCCTCGTGCGCTGTTTCCATCCGGGCGCGCAGCACGCTTCCTCGCGGGAGGTCGCATGAGCACGCCGCTTGTCGAACTCAAACAGGTCAGCAAACGCTTTGGCGATCGCAAAGTCGGCGCGGGTGATCGCGTCTTGCAACGCTTCGGCCTGGCACATCCGCCGGCAATCGTTCGTGCGGTCGACGGCGTCGACCTCGCGATCCAGCCCGGTGAAGTCGTCGGCCTCGTCGGCGAATCGGGCTGCGGCAAATCCACGCTCGGCCGGATTGCTGCCGGCTTGATGCCTCCATCGGACGGCGAGGTGCGCGTGGACGGCAAGGCTGTCGACACGCTCTCCGCAGACGAAGCCCGCGCGGCCCGCCTGAAGATCCAGATGATCTTTCAGGACCCGTATGCGAGCCTCAACCCGCGCCTGCGCGTGGAAGAGATCGTTGGCGAAGCGGCCCGCGTGCACGGCCTGACCGACCGCGCCAACTTTGCCGATTATGTGGCTGCGCAGATGCAGCGCGCCGGCCTGGACCCTGCCTTGCGCGACCGCTATCCGCATCAGTTCAGCGGCGGCCAGCGGCAGCGCATCGGCATTGCGCGCGCGCTGGCGGTGCAGCCTTCGATGCTGGTTTGCGACGAAGCGGTGGCAGCGCTGGACGTGTCGATCCAGGCGCAGATCCTGAACCTGTTCATGGACCTGCGCGAGCAGCTCAACCTGACCTACCTGTTCATCAGTCACGACCTGGGCGTGGTGGAGCACCTCTCAGACCGCGTGGTGATCATGTATCTCGGTCGCGTGGTGGAATCGGCCCCGGCGGAGGAAGTCTTCCGCCGCCCGAATCACCCTTACACGCAGACCTTGCTGGCGGAGATTCCGCGCCTGTCGGCCCGGCACAAGACGTTTACCGCCATTCAAGGCGAGATGCCCAGCCCGCTGCACCCGCCGACCGGCTGCCATTTCCACCCGCGCTGCCCGCACGCCATGCCCCGCTGCAAGACCGAAACGCCAACGCTGCGCGGCATTGCGGTCAACCACGTCAGCGCGTGCCACCTGAACGACGCGACCTGAACGACATTCAATAAGCCAACGATTCCAAAAACAGGAAAAGGGAACCCACGTGAAACGCCTCCTAGCCTCGTCGCTTGCTGTAGCGCTGTTTGCCGCTGCCGGCGCTGTCAGCGCGCAGACGCTGAACATCGCCTTTGCCGATCCGCTGTCGTCGCTCGACCCGCAGTTGAACAACCACGCCGGCGACCGCTCCGTCGATGTGCATTTCTGGGATCTGCTGGTCGAAAACAAGTGGAACAAGCTGCAGCCCGGCCTGGCGCTGTCGTGGAAGACGCTGGATCCGAAGACGTGGGAATTCAAGCTGCGCCCGAACGTGAAATGGCACGACGGCCAGCCGTTCACGGCCGATGACGTCATCTTCTCGTACCAGCGCGCGCGCAGCGTGCCGGGCAGCGTGGCAACGTTCGCGGGCTATCTGCGCACGGTGGAGTCGGTCACGGCCAAAGACCCGTTGACGCTGATCATCAAGACGAACATCCCGAACCCGGACCTGCCGCTGAATCTGGCGTCCGTGCACATCGTCAGCAAGCATGTGGGCGAGAAATCGTCCACCGAGGACTACAACGCCGGCCGCGCCGTGGTGGGCACCGGCCCCTACAAGTTCGTCTCGTATGTGCCGGGCGATCGCGTGGTGATGGCGCGCAACGACAACTACTGGGGCGGCAAGCAGCTCTGGGAGAAGGTCAACTACCGCTACATCAACAATGCTGCCGCACGTACGGCCAACCTGCTCTCAGGCGAGGTCGATGTCATCGACAAGGTGTCAGTGTCGGACCTGGCGCGCCTGCGCCAGTCGCCCAACGTGAAGGTCTTTGCCTACCCCGGCCTGCGCGTGATGCTGCTGCAGCCGAGCTTCCGCAAGGGGCCGAACGATTACATCACTGGCAACGACGGCAAGCCGCTGCCGAACAATCCGTTGCTGGATGTGCGCGTGCGCCGCGCGCTGTCGCTGGCGATCGACCGCAAGGCGATCGTCGACCGCATCCTGCAAGGCGCCGCCACCGTCGCCAACCAGTGGATGCCGTCGGACACGTACGGCTACAACCCCGACGTGAAGGACATCGCCTACGACCCCGCGCAGGCCAAGAAGCTGCTGGCCGATGCAGGCTTTCCGCAAGGCTTCAACCTGGTGATGCACGTGCCGAACGACCGCTACCCGCAAGGCCCCGAGACGGCGCAGGCGGTGGCACAGTTCTGGACGCGCATCGGCGTGAAGGCGCGCGTGGAAGTGGTGCCCTGGTCGGTCTACTCGGGCCGCGCCAACAAGAATGAATATGCGATGAGCATGCTGGCGTGGGGCAACGGCACGGGCGAAGCAAGCTACGCGCTGGTCAACGTGCTGGCCACCGTCGATACCAAGAAGGGTCTGGGCGCATCCAACTGGGGCCACTACAGCAACGCGGCTGTCGACAACGCGTTGAACGCCTCCACTGAAGAATTCAACGTGGAAAAGCGCGCGGCCATCCTGCGCCACTCGGTCAAGCTGGTGTCGGATGACGTAGGCGTAATGCCGCTGTACCACTACCAGAACGTATGGGCCGCCAAGAAGGGGCTGAAGGTGACGCCGATGACGAGCGATCGCACGGCCGCCCAAATGGTCACCAAGGACGGCAAGTAAGCGCCATGGGAACGTTCGCGCTCAGCGTGACGCCGGCGGATGACCTGATCGATGTCTCGCGCAGCATCGTTGTGACGGGGCTTGCGCCCGGCGCGCAGGTCGGCATCGTGGCGCAAACGCGTCGCGGCAATGGCGTGCTGTGGCACAGCCGCGCCGTGTTCGTTGCCGACGCGCAAGGCACTGTCGACCTGACACGCGACGCGCCCGTCTCCGGTGATTACACCGGCGTCAGCGCGATGGGCATCATCTGGAGCCAGCGCCCGGATGACGGAAAAGCACGCGAGGTGTTTCCGCAGCCAGCCACGGAGCCGTTGACGACCACGCTGACGGCCACGGCCAACGGCGAGTCGGTCCATGCGAGCTTCGTGCAACGGCTGGCCGCACCGGGCGTGACGCGCCACGACGTGCGTGACGAAGGTCTTGTCGGCACGCTTTACCTCCCCGATCCGTATGCGCACCCGGGCCCGCGCCCTGCCGTGCTCATCCTCAACGGCTCGGGCGGCGGCATCAATGAGCCACGCGCGGCACTGTTTGCCTCGCACGGTTATGCCGCCTTTGCGCTGGCGTACTTCAAAGCGCCGGGGCTGTCGGACTACATCTCGAACACGCCGCTGGAATACTTCGAGCGCGCGCTCGCCTGGCTGCGCAAACGCGTGGAGCCGCTGCACGACTTCGTTGCCGTGAGCGGCCAGTCGCGCGGGGGTGAACTGGCATTGCTGCTGGGCGCGACATTCCCTGAAGCGGTGTCTGCGGTCATCGGCTACGTGCCAGGCGCCGTCGTGCACAGCGGGCAGAATGCTGCCGACCCCGCTATCGGACGCGAGGGCCCGACGTGGCTGTATCGCGGTCAGCCGCTGCCGCATCTGTGGGAAGGCAACCGCACCGCGACCTGGGCACCGTTTGACGAAGGTCCCGCGCCGCATCGGCATGAACGCGCCATCCGCACCGCGCTGCAAGATGCCGATGCCGTGGCACGTGCGCGCATCCGCATCGAACGCACACGCGGGCCGGTGCTGCTGCTATCCGCCACGGATGACGGCTCCTGGCCCTCGAGCGATTACTCACGCATGGTCACCGGCAAGCTGGCCGAGGTACGCCACCCCTACCCCGTCCAACATTTCGATTACGAAGGCGCGGGCCACGCCATCGTCTTCCCGTACGTGCCGACCACGCAGCTCGTGTATGCGCACCCGGTGTCGGGCCGCATCAGCACCGGCGGCGGCGAGCCACGCGCCAACGCGCGCGCCGATGCCCAATCGTGGGCAGCGGTGCGGCGCTTCCTCGCCAGCGCAGTGGCTGCGCGTGGCGCCTCCGTACCCGACTCCCGGAGCCTTTCATCAATGGATTTCACGCCCACACAAGACGTGGTCGACCAGGTTGCCGACCTCGGCGACGGTAGCCCCACGCATGCGCTGCGCCACGCGCGCGAAAAAGTCGCAACGGCCACGCAAGGCAGCTACGAAGCGCTGTTCGACGCCGCCCTGCCCGGCCTCACGCTGGGCGAACGCCTGCTCGTGGCGCTGTACGCCTGCAGCCTGACGCCCGCGCCGGAACTGGCCGAGCACTACCGCGCGCGCCTCGCGAACGCGCCCGTCAACACAGATGCCCTGCAAGCGGTCGACCACGGCGATATAGACACGCTGACCGACGCACGCCTGTGCGCCATCCTCACCTTTACGCGCACGCTCGTCGAGCGCCCCATCGAGGGCGACCGCGACGCGCTGTTGCGCTTGCCCGCGGCTGGCCTTGCCACGGCCGACGTCGTGACGCTCGCGCAACTCATTGCCTTCCTGTCGTATCAGACGCGGCTCGTCGCCGGCCTGCGCGCGCTTCGCGAAGCTGCCGGCACCTGCAGCGCCAACGCCTCCACGGAGACCGCAGCATGACCGAGATCATCCGCGCCCACGGCTTCACCAACGAATCGCTTGAGTGGCAGGCGTGGCTCGATGTGGTGGACCTCGACCGCGCCACGCCCGAGCAGATCGCCGTGCTGGAAGAAAGCCACCCCAAGGCGAAAACCTCGGATTACTACCGCTTTCTCGTTCACCAGCCCGAGATCCTGCGACAGCGCTCGGCGGCGTTCAACGCGATCATGTATGCGCCGGGCGGCCTGTCGCGTGCTGAACGTGAACTCGCCAGCGCCGTGGTGTCGCGCGTGAACGGCTGCGTGTATTGCGCGTCTGTCCACGCGCAACGCTTCGAGCAGCTTGCCAAGCGCAACGACGTCATCAAGCAGGTCTTTGAAGATCCGCACATCGCAGGCACGAATGCGCGTGAGCGTGCCATCGTGCTGTTCTCGATCGACCTGACACTGCGCCCTGGAGATGTGCGTGGCGAAGACCTGAAGCCGCTCAAGGATGCTGGCCTGACGGATGCGGAGATTCTCGACCTGATACATGCCGTGGCCATCTTTGCGTGGGCGAATCGCCTGATGCTGAATCTGGGCGAGCCCGTGTTTCCGGACGCGGCCTGAGCCGGGCGGCATCGCCCCAAAGAAAAAAAGCCGCAGGCACAAACCTGCGGCTTTTTCTTTGCAGACAGACTAGCGCACGCCGTCCGTCGTGGGTACACGCATGCCTTCGGTATAGGAATCGAATTTTCCAGCCCTTGCGCCATCCGCATGGACGTCGAACCTCGTGGCCAGACCGCCATCGGTGTAAGGATTGCGCGCCTCCATGGAGGCGGTGCCATCCGTGTACACATCCCGTGTGGTGCTCGCATACGTCACGGTTGCACCTAACGCCGCAATAATTGCCGTGACGACGACCCACAGTCTCTTGTCCATTTCACACCTCCTTTCCTGCAGGATGGGTGTCCTGCAACCAACTGATCAAAATGAGCATGCTCACGACGCGGGCCTCACGTTCTGGTTGACACGGAACAGGTTGCCGGGATCGTATCTGGCCTTGATCGCTGCCAACCTGGCGTAGTTGTCGCGGTAGGTGGCCTGCACCCGCTCCTGCCCCTCGTCCATCATGAAATTCACATAGGCGCCGCCTGCCGAATAGGGATGCAGTGCGTCCCAGTACCCCTTGCACCAATTCGTGATGCGCTCGCGCTGGCCAGGGTCGGGGTCAACGCCCACGATGACGGCCGCCCATTTCGAATCGCGGTAGGCGAACGGCGTCTCCTTGCGCCCCATGCGATGCACGGCAGCGTCGATCGGATACAGGTGCATCGTGGAATGCATGGTCGGCAGTTTCGAACCATGTTCCACATGCAGTGCAATAGCCTCTTCCGGCAGGTCGTTGACGAAGTCGGCCCGCCAATACCACTGCAGGCCGGGCGGATATAACGCATCAAAGGCGGTTTGCAACATCGGATAGGGCATGGCCCCTACGCCGTACAGCGCGGGCTGTTGCGCTCGAACTGGCGCGAATGCCTCTTCCGCCGCTGCAGGGTCGCCCGTGTAGCACCACACAACGCCGCACATCTTCTGCAGATGCAGCGCGGGCGGGAACGGTGGTGCTGGCGGCACCGTAAGAAAAGCGAAGAAGCCGTTGAGTTCGGGCGGTGCCTTCGGCAGGAAGTCGCGATACCAGCGCAGAACGTCGGCGGCTTTATCAAGCGGCCACAGCGTGGGACCCGCGACCACGCTACTCACCGCATGCAGGCGGAACTCGAATGAGGTTACGACACCGAAGTTGCCACCGCCGCCGCGCACCGCCCAAAACAGATCGTCATTGGCATGCGCATTGGCAGTTACGAAGCTGCCGTCGGCCAGCACGATATCGACCGACAGCAGATTGTCGATCGTCAGGCCAAAGCGCCGTGCCAGATGACCGATCCCTCCTCCCAGGGTTAGCCCGCCAACCCCGGTGGTGCTGATGATGCCCGCCGGCGTTGCGAAACCGAATGCGTGCGTCGCATGATCGACGTCTCCCCATGTGCAGCCGCCTTCGGCGCGCACCGTGTGGGCGACAGGATCGACACGAATGCCGCGCAGACGGGCCAGATCGATCACCAAACCGTCGTCACACACACCCAGACCGCCGCCATTGTGAGCGCCACCGCGCACGGCCAGCAGCAAGCCGTTGTTGCGCGCAAAGTTGACTGACGCAATCACGTCGGCTACGTCTGAACACTGCGCGATGAAGCGCGGCCGCTTGTCGATCATCGCGTTGTAGACACGGCGTGCCGCGTCGTAATGCGGATCGTCCGGTTCGACGAGCGGCCCCCGCAATTGCGCACGGAAGGCCTGCACCGTGGCGTCTTCGAGCATGTTGATCTCCTGGGCAAGCGCCACGGAACCGATCTGGCTGGGTCTGCAGAGCGGAACATCAGGCGTGGGGGATGGTGAAGGAAGTCTAGAAGCGGGACATCGCCAGTTCTATCCGCTGCCTTGATCATTCTTGTGTGGCGGTCGGTCTGTCCTGGGATAGTCAATACTGACTATTTGTTTTGCCCCATCTTCGGCCTTCAATAAAACGCAATGGCGGCATGGCCCGTCGAAGCGTCAGGAGGGAAGAAAAATGCCGCTGTTTCTCATCGAACGTCAGTTTGCGGAACAATTGGAGATCGGCGCCGCAAGCGTTGCGAACATCCAGCACATCAATGCAGATGTTGGTGTGAACTGGGTCTTCTCTTTCCTCTCTGCCGACCGCAAGAAAACCTATTGTCTTTACGAGGCCCCAAGCGCGGATGCCATCCGACAGGCGGCACACCTGGCAAGCCTGCCTGCTGACGTCGTGATCGAGGTGACCCAAGTGCGTCCGGAGAGCTTCGTGTGACGCTCTGCAACCATGCATTGCGCTCGCTGCCACCGATTGTGCCGGCCCGACGCGAGGTTTTGCGACGGCTGCGGCAGACCGCTACCGGCTGAATCTGCAGCGCTAAGCGACAGCGCCTGCGACACCGACAATGCGCCAGCGACGGCGCGCTTCGTTGGCCGCGAGCGTGAGCTCGAGGTACTGGGCCACCTGCTGGCGCGAGCGCAAGACGGTGCTGGTGGCATTGCTGCGTTGGCGGGGGAACCCGGCATTGGCAAAACGCGCACCGCCGAAATTGTTGCCCAACAGGCCGAACAACGCGGCATGCAAGTGCTCTGGGGCCGCTGCAACGAGGAGCCCGGCGCACCGCCCTACTGGCCTTGGCAACAACTGGTACGAAGTTGGATTGCCTCACACGACGAAGACAGCATCCACCAGGCATTGGCCTGTGGGGTAGCGCCGCTCGCGGAAATCGTGCCCGACCTTGCAGATCGGCTGCCCGATCCGGTGCGTGATCGCGCAGTTGCCACGCCAAGTACCGAAGTCGCGCAGGCGCGCTTCCGACTCTTCGACGCAGTGAACACCTTCTGGCAGCGCGCGGCACAACAGCATCCGCTGCTGCTCATCCTCGACAACCTGCACTGGGCCGACGCGTCGTCCCTGCGACTGCTCGAGTTTCTTGCACCTGACGTGTGCAGCAATCGCATTCTTCTCCTTGTGACGTACCGTGATGTCGAGCTATCGAGACAGCACCCGCTGTCGGCCACGCTAGGCGAACTGGCGCGCCAACCACGCTTCGAACGGTTGCGACTGAGGGGGCTGACCCATGCGGAAACAGCGCACATGATGGAACTGGCTGACGACACGACCGTCGCCCCCGCGCTGGTCGATGCGGTCCATGCGCAAACGGAAGGCAACCCCTTGTTCGTGGGAGAAATGACCCGTCTGCTGGCACAGGAAAATTCGTCCACCAGCACGGGCCATGTACTGCGCATTCCGGAGGGCATCAAGGAAGTCATCGGGCGCCGCTTGAGTCGTCTGTCCGCGAATGCGAATAAGGTGCTTACCGCGGCAGCGGTCATCGGCCGCGCATTCGAATTCCGTCTGCTGACCGCGCTGGCCGGCGATGTCGACGAAGAGACCTGCAGCGCAGCCATCGACGAAGCCCTGCAGGCGCGTGTGGTCGAGGCCTTGCGCGACCCCGGCCACTATCACTTTGCCCATGCCTTGTTTCGCGAGACCCTCTACGACGAGATTCCCATCCCTCGACGCAGCCGGCTCCATCTGAAGCTGGCGCGTGCCATCGAGATGATTCACGGCGACGACCCCGAGCAGCATCTGCCAGCGCTGGCCTATCACCACTGGGCCGCCCTGCCCGGAGGGGACGCCGCACTCGCGGTGGATTACGCGCAACGTGCGGCGCGGCGTGCCGACCGCCAGCTCGCGCACGAAGAATCGGCACGCTACTGCCAGATGGCACTGCAGGCCATGGACGCTGGCAGCGGCCTTGCGCGCGAGGCACGCTGCGGCCTGCTCAATGCGCTAGGTGCCGCGCACAGCCATGCCGGTGATTGGCTCCAGGCCATGCAGACGTTCAAGGAGGCGGCTCGCTTGAGCGCGGAGTACGGCAATACAAGGGAACTCGCTCACGCCGCGCTTGGCTTCGAAACCGCGAGTTGGGCGCCAGGACTGCCAGGCGGCCCCGCGGCCGAACTCCTGCGCGAGGCCCTCGCAGCTCAGGGCAGCGACGAGCCCGTGATGAGCGCCCGCCTGCTGAGCGCCCTGGCGCGCGCCCTCATCTTCAGCGGCGAGGAGGCACAAGCAAGCCGGGTGCATGAGCAGGCCATCGCAGTGGCGCGCCGGGCCGCCGACCCCGCAACACTGGCCGACACCCTGGTTGCGACCGTGTCGCTGCGCTGGCAGCAGGAGCACATTGCCGAGCGCATCGCCGCCTCGGATGAAGCCTACGAACTGGCCCGGCAGGCCGGCGACCGCACGCTGATGTGTGCAACACGTGCGTGGCGCTTCTTCGATGACTTTGAACTCGGCGACATGGCAGCCTGGCGAGCAAATCTTGAGGAATACGAGCGCGGTGGAGAGACGCTGCGCCAGCCCTTCATCCATTACACCGCTAGCATGTCGCGCGCCATGCATGCGCTGTTCGAAGGGCGCTTTGCCGATGCAGAGCGCTTGATCCCCAACGCTTACGAGATCGCGCGGCGCATGCCCGGCATGGATGCCGCCGGCGTCTACGGTGTCCAGATGTTCATGCTGCGCCGCGAACAAGGCCGACTGCACGAGGTGGCGCCTCTGGTCGAACATTTCGTTGAGCACACCAGCGCGATGGGCATCTGGCAGCCGGGCATCGCCTTGATGCACGCAGAGCTTGGTCAGTTGGAGGCAGCACGCAAGACGTTTGACACGCTGGCCAACGCCGACTTTCTCACGATCGCGCGCGATGGTGTCTGGGTAGCCAATCTCACGTATCTGGCCATCGTGTGCCATGCGCTTGGCGACGCCGCCAGGGCGACGGCGCTGTACCAACTACTTGCCCCGTTCAGTAGGCGCAACCTGGTGTTCGGCACCGCGATCGCCTCGTTTGGCGCAGCCGATGCGATCCTGGGCGCATTGGCCACAACGATGGGCAACTGGCCGCAAGCGCAACAACATTTTCAGGCCGCCCTGGAGATGAACGAACGCCAAGGTGCAAGGCCAGCGCTCGCACGCACGCGGCTGGACTTTGCGCAGATGCTCTTACGTCGCGCCGACCCGAGCGATCTCGATCGCGCCGATACCTTGTTGAGCGCCGCAGAAGACGAAGCGGCAACGCTCGGGATGGCCAGTCTGCTGGCGCGCATCGAGGCCGCCAGAGCGTCGGTCAAGACTGCTCCGGTGGAGCACTATCCTGCGGGGTTGAGTCGACGCGAAGCCCAGGTGCTCCGCTTGGTCGCGCAGGGCAAGGGCAACCGCCAGATTGCCCGTGAGTTGTTCGTCAGCCCCAACACAGTGGCAAACCACGTGAGCAGCATCCTGAGCAAGACGCACAGCGCCAACCGGGCGGAGGCGGCTGCGTTTGCCATCCGCCATGCGCTGCTGTGAGTTCAACGCCGCGGCAGCAGACCGTCAGACGATGGGCAACTGCCTCACCGGTTTGCCCGTCAACTGCGCCACGGCATGGGCCACGGCCGGCGCAATTGGCGGCACACCCACCTCGCCCATGCCGCTGGGTTCTGCGGTGCTCGGCACGATGTGCGTTTCAATAACGGGCGCCTCGGCCATCTTGAGCGCCGGATAGTCCGGAAAGTTCGACTGCACGACCTGGCCGTCCTTGATGTCGATCCGACCATAGAGTGCCGCCGTCAGGCCAAAGATGACCGCGCTTTCCATCTGCTGCGCTACGATGCCCGGGTTGACCACCGTGCCGCAATCGACCGCGCAGACGACGCGATGCACGCGCGGCTTGCCGTCCTTCATCGACACCTCGACCACCTGCGCGACCACGGAGCCGAAGCTCGGATGCAGCGCAATGCCGCGCGCGCGTGGGGCACCGTCGGCCGCCGGGGCGAGCTGTTGCCCCCAGCCGGCGGCCTCGGCGGCCGTGTCCAGCACCTTCAGCTCACGCGGGTGGGCCTTCAGCAAATCACGCCGCATCGCCAGCGGGTCAAGCTTGGCAGCGGCCGCCACGTCGTTGAGAAAGCCCTCCATGAAGAACCCGTTATACGAGTGGCCAACGCTGCGCCAGAACCCCACGGGAATCGGCAGATCGACTGCCAGGTGCGCGACGTGCTCGTGCTCGATTTCGTACGGCAAGTCGAACAAGCCTTCAGCGGTGTAGCGGTCGATACCCGCCGACGGCGCACCGAAGAGACGATCCAGCTCGCCTGCCAGAATCGATTGGCCGGCGCTGCGCGACGCGATCGCTGTGACCTTGCCGTTCTCGACACGCGCCTTGAGCCGGGCGATGGCTTGCGGGCGATAGAAGTCGTGGCGAACGTCCTCTTCGCGCGACCAGATGACCTGCACGGGCTTGCCATCGGTCTTGGTGGCGATGGTGACGGCTTGGCCGATGAAATCCGACTCCAGCCGTCGCCCGAAACCGCCGCCGATGAGCGGGATGTCGATATGCACCTTGTCGCCGCTCACACCTGCCGCGCGTGCCGCCACCAGCTGTGCCAGCGTGGCAACCTGCGTGGGCGCCCAGAGATGCACGCCGTCTTGCGTCACCTGCGCGGTGCAGTTGATCGGCTCCATCGTGGTATGCGCAAGATACGGCGCGGTGTATTCGGCCTCGACGAGGGTGGCTCCATCGGCCTTGTCGAAGGCTTTCAGGCCATCGCCCATGGATCGATACGTGAAGCCACCCTTGTCGCTGTCGAGCGCGCTCACGAGCTGCTGCCGAATGCCTGCCGAATCGAGCTTGGCATGCGGGCCGTTGTCCCACACGGGCTCGATCGTTGCCAGCGCCTGACGCGCCTGCCAGTAATGATCAGCCACCACCGCCACGCCGGGTGCGCCGCCGGCAGTGCCCTCAAACGGCACCACGTAACGCACGCCCGGCATGCCAAGCGCCGCTTTCGATTGAAACGTCTTGAGCTTGCCGCCAAACACCGGGCACATCACGACGGCGGCATACAGCATGCCGGGCAGGCGCGTGTCGATGGAGAAGCGCGCGCTGCCATCTGTCTTCGCAGCAAGATCATTGCGCGGCGCCGGCTTGCCGATCAACTGGTATTGCGAAGCCGGCTTGAGCGTGACGTTGGACGGCGCAGCAATACCGCGCGCCGACTTGGCCATGCCGCCAAACGTGGATTGTTTGCCGCCAGGGCCAATCAACTGGCCATCACGGATGCTGACTTCCGCAGCCGACACATTCCATTCGCGTGCTGCAGCTTGCACCAGCGCCGCCCGCGCCGTGGCGGCAGCCTCGCGCACCGGCTGCCAGCCATCGGCGGTGCTGCTGCTACCGCCGGTAATGATGAGACCGATCTCGCGCGCGCTCTTGGCCATGATCCAGTGCAGTGCGCGGGCCCATGTCTTGTCGGCGCTATCAGGATGCAGCGGCAGCGAGCTGTCGCCCATGGCCACGACGTTGCCGTAGATGCGCTCCACGGGCGAGCTTTCGATGCTCACGCGCGAGAGCGGAATGTCCAGCTCTTCCGCCGCCAGCATCGACAGTGCGGTGTGAATGCCCTGCCCCATCTCCACACGCGGCATGGCGAGCACGACGTTGCCTTCGGGCGTGATCTTGATCCAGCCGTTCAGCGCAATCTCGCCGTTGTGCTCGGGGAAGACGCTCGCGTCGCCCACGCGGCTGCGCGGTGGCATCACGCCCCAACCCACCACCAGTGCGCCGCCAATACCGAGCGCACCCAGCAGGAAACGGCGGCGTCCGCTGCGCGGTTTCGTTGATTTCGCGTTCATGCGCGGCCCTCCCGCAACGCCTTGGCGGCGCGCTTGATGGCAGCGCGCATGCGCGGATACGTGCCGCAGCGGCAGATGTTGGTCATGGCCGCGTCGATGTCGGCATCAGTCGGATCGGGGTGTTGGGCCAGCAAGTCCGCCGCGGCCATCAGCATGCCGGATTGGCAGTAACCGCACTGGGGCACCTGTTCGTCAATCCAGGCTTGTTGCAGTGCGTGGCGTTTGCCCTCGCCGCCGGCAAGTCCCTCGATGGTGGTGATGTGCTTGCCGGCCACAGCAGCCACCGGCAGCACGCAGGACCGCACGGCCGCGCCGTCCACATGCACCGTGCACGCGCCGCACGCCGCAACGCCGCAGCCGAACTTCGTGCCGGTCAGGTTCAGGTGATCACGCAGCACCCACAGCAGGGGCGTGGCCGGGTCGCAATCAACGCTGACCGGCTTGTGGTTGACGTCCAAATCCATGGGGCGGTGGTCTCCTTGGCTCTTGTGATTTTTTTGCTGGCCAAGCGTACGTTCAAACGGCTGATGTCAGCAATAGTGGTCCACCTCGACATGGCAACCGCCCGGAATGCAAAAAGGCCCGAGCACTTGCGCGCTCGGGCCTTGGATTCTTGGCGGAGAGAGGGGGATTCGAACCCCCGATAGGTTATTAACCTATACACGCTTTCCAGGCGTGCGACTTAAACCACTCATCCATCTCTCCGAAGCCCGCGATTGTAGCACACCGTACGGGCTCGCCAAGGTCCGCTCAAACAAAAGGCCCGGTCTCCCGACAAGGCCTTTTGCATCCCACCGCCGCCGACGCGTCTGCGCGGTCGGCATCCCCTCGCGTAACTCAATGCAGCGTAGCTTGCGTCTCGCTCGTCAGCAGGGTCTGTGTAATCTGATCGCGAATCGACTGCGCTTTGAGCAACAGGCGCAGGGCAATATCGGCACCGCGGCTATTGGCCACGTGCTCGATAAACGCAGCGCGTGCGCGCTCATTCAATGTGGCAACGTGCGCGGCTTCTGACCACACCCGCCAGGCGGCGGGCTGACCGGCAAACTGCTCGCGGCGGCGGAGCAGGTCCGAGTCGATGGCAGCGGCAATCTCGACGTCTTGAATGGTGCGATTCATGATGGCCCCCTTGCTGTCTGTGCTGTTGTTGCGCTCTTCGTGTGGCGCCCTGTGCCGGGCGTGCAGCCTAAATATGCAACGTCCATGCCAACGCCACTGAGCCGGTCAATGCGCGCTTTTGCATGCACGCATTGTCGTTTTGATGTGTTTGAAACACCCTGTTGACGCGGCTTCGCGGGCAGCATCCCTCCATTGGTGGGGTGCGGATTCCTCATCTGAAAACGGCTGTATCAGGCCCCTTGTTACGCGGAACGTTACGTAACGCCGGTAGCGTTCCGAGCCCCGAAACACATGCCACACCGCCGTACAGCGCCATCTGCGGGTGTCGTGGCGTGGGCATGCTTGGTGCTTTATCCGTGCGCCCAAGCCCGCTGGCGCGCGGTCGGTCGTGTCACCCACCCCTCTTCTGCGCCGGCCTCTTCGCTTGCTTCGCTTCCCCACCGGGAGCGACCGGCCGCATGCCGCCACCCTCGGCGTGCCGGCCATCCCCCCACACAACAAAGCATTCAAGAGGAGACACCCCATGCAAATGGGCAACCCACGCGTGCGGCACGGCCGCATGCTGATGTCGGCGCTGCTGTGCGCGGCGCTTTCGCTGCCGGGCTGCGGCGGCGGTGACAGCTCAGCCGTCGCCAACAGCATCCCCGCAGATTCAAACACCGCGCAGCCAACACAACCGGCGCAGCCCGCCGCAGTCAACTGGACCACGCTTGGTACGCGCGCCACACCGGCGCAGCCAGGCACGTCCATTACGAGCAACGCTGGCGCCAAGTGGGTCGACTACAACCCGCCCGCTCTGTATGCGGGCGTCGCGCGGCAGGCCATGCAGTACATCACCATGCCCGACGGCACGAAGCTCGCGGCGTATGTGACGTTGCCCGCCGACGCATCGGGCAAGGCCGCTGCGGGGACGTTCCCCACGGTGCTGGTGCAGACGTCGTACAACGGCGGCAACGCGCAATACGAAGCATCGATCGGTGCAGCGCTGGGCGCGGCCGATCCGTACATCGTCCAGCATGGCTATGCGACGGTGGTGGTGGATGTGCGCGGCACCGGTCAGTCGCAGGGGGCGTGGGATGCCTTTGGCGCCGACGAACAAAGCGACTACGGCCATGTGGTCGACTGGGTGACGCAGCAATCGTGGAGCAACGGCGCGATCGGCCTTTACGGCGTGTCATACCTCGGCATCACGACGGTCATCACGGCGGCGCAGAACCACCCTGCGGTCAAGGCGGCGTTCCCGATCGTGCCGATTGGCGATGGCTACCGCGACATCGTCTTCACGGGTGGGCAGACGAATCTCACGTTCATACCGGCGTGGTTCGGTTTGGTATCGGTACTGAGCCTGACCGATCCGACGCTGGTGACGGACCCGACCATCGGGTTGCCGGCTGTTCTGCAGCATCTGGTGTCTGCCGTCACGACCTTCCAGTTGCCGACCATGCTCCAGGCGCTGCTGGGCAGCACGGCCACGGCCTACGACGGCGCGTTCTGGGCGACACGCTCGCCGCTGGAGAACGACGGCAAGATCAAGGTGCCGACCTTCGCGGTGGGCGGCCTGCACGATCTTTTCCAGCGCAGTGAACCGCTCACGTACGAGAGCATCAAGACGCAGGCGCCGGCCAAGCTGCTGATCGGCCCATGGACACATCTGCAGGCCGCGTTGGGCAGCGGGTTACCCGTCGACGGCGTGCCGCCGCTGAACCACATTCAACTGCAATGGTTCGACCAATACGTCAAAGGACTGAACGTGGGCGCCGATGCGCTTCCCAACGTCACGCAATACGTGACCGGCCTCGGCCACTACGCCACGGCCACGGACTGGCCGCATCCACAGGCGCAGGCGCAGCAGCTCTTTCTGCGTGGCGATAAGAGCCTGTCGGCCACCGCGCCTGCGGCAAACGAAGCGTCCAACACGGTTGCACAGCTGCCGCTGAACGGCGCATGTTCGATCAGCCTGTCGCAATGGACCGCCGGCTTGACGGGTTTCCTCCCGCTGCCGTGCCAGACCGACGACACCATCGCCGAAGCCGCCGATGTGAAGTTCGAGACGCCGCCCATGCCGGCCGATGTCTACCTCAACGGGCCGATCGAAGCGGATGTGTGGATCTCGACCACTGCGCTGGACGCCGGCGTCTCGGTACGCATTGACGACGTGGACGGGGCGGGCAATGTCACGCCGCTCACCGATGGCCTCCAGACGGCCTCGTTGCGTGCGGTGGACGCCAGCCGTTCGCGCACGATGAACGGCCTGATGATCCAGCCATGGCATCCGTTCACGCCCGGCTCCGTCCAGCCGCTCATGCCGGGTCAAGCCGTGATGGTGCCGGTCGAGGTATTCCCGACCAGCGCGCTCATCGCCAAGGGCCACAAGCTGCGGGTAGCCGTGGGTGCAAGCAACCTGCCGCAAGGCGTGCCGCCGCTGCCCACGCTGCTCAACTCGTTGTTCGGCGTGCTGACGGTCTACAGCGATGCGGCCCATCCCTCGAAGGTTGTGCTGCCCGTGGTGCCGGCCACGGTGCTGTAGCAAGCGCCCGTCCGCGGTGATCTGACGGCCCGCTTCGCGGGCCGTTTTCTTTAGATACCAGGCACCACCAAAATACGTAATCCGGCAATTACATCCGCAAAACCACGCATCGCGAATACTGTAGTGAAAATATCGATATCTGAATATAAATAACGCAAATAGAGTAGGAAAACGTTGGCGCCATCCAGCCTGCATAATCCATCCCACGATTCGAAACGATGGCGCCCCAGCCCTTGGCAGGCAAGGTTTCATCAGCAAAACAACCGCCCTAATCCGCATTAAGTGAAAACGCTCAGAAGAATGTTATTCAGGATTTTCTTTTCAATGCCGATAACCCCGTGGAGACCGGAAAATCCAACCAGGGAAAATCGGTCACACCGTGACACAACCTGTCCCTTTCTTAACTACGCAGCCCTTGCGCATAACTAAAGTGGTCGTCGACCGTCTTTCTCAAGCCGCTCCGGTGCGCGACCACATCTCAATTCATTCAGCAAACCGGAGGACGCTGTGAACCTTTTTCAGATGACCATCAAAGCCAAGCTCACAACGGGCTTTGGCGTGCTGGCAGCCATTGTTGTCGTGGTATCGGGCATGTCGTTGCGGGCGCTGTCCGAATCGACCGAAGGATTCTCGAACTACGTGCACGGCATCAGCGCCCGCGCAGACGTCGCCAACGACGTGCGCACGGCGGTGGATCGCCGCGCCATCGCCGCACGCAACCTGGTCCTCGTGGTCACGCCAAAAGATCTGGATCTGGAGAAGGCTGACGTCTTTCGTGCGCACGACGATGTGAAGAGCAAGCTCAAGCAGCTCAACGACATGATTGCGGGCGCCAAGGACGTCAACGACCGCGCCCGTACGCTGGTGGAAGACATCAATCGCGTGGAAGCCCAGTACGGCCCCGTGGCGACCGACATCGTCGGGCTGGCACTGGCCGGCAAACACGACGAAGCCATCCAGAAGATGGACAACGAATGCCGCCCGTTGCTGGCCGCCCTAATCAAGGCCACCGACGCGTATGCCACTTACACGCACGAGCGCCAGGAACAGCTCGTACAGGCGTATGAGGCGCAGTACGTCATGCAGCGCAATCTGCTGGCCGGCCTGTCGATCGGCGCGGTGCTGCTGGCAGTGATCGCCGGCATCATCATCACACGCTCGATCACGCAGCCGATCCGCACGGCGGTGGATGTCGCCCAGACGGTGGCGCGCGGCGATCTGAGCAGCCGCATCGACGTACAAGGCAAGGATGAGACGAGCCACCTGCTCTCTGCCCTGCGCGACATGAACGGCCGCCTGACCGAGATCGTCGATAAGGTGCGCGACAGCAGCAGCAGCGTGGCCGGCGCAGCCAAACAGATTGCGGCGGGCAATGCCGACCTGAGCCAGCGCACGGAAGCACAGGCATCGTCGCTGCAGGAAACGGCAGCCAGCATGGAAGAGCTGACTTCCACCGTGAAGCAGAACGCCGAGAATGCACAGCACGCCACCGCGCTCGCCTCCACCGCCTCGGAAGTGGCGCTCAAAGGCAGCACGGTCGTTGGTCAAGTCGTATCGACCATGCACGACATCAGCGAGCGCTCGAGCAAGATTGCAGACATCACCGGCATCATCGAAGGCATCGCGTTCCAGACCAACATCCTCGCGCTGAATGCCGCCGTGGAAGCCGCACGTGCGGGCGAGCAAGGCCGCGGCTTTGCGGTCGTCGCCAGCGAGGTGCGCAGCTTGGCGCAGCGCTCGTCAACGGCGGCCAAGGAGATCAAGGAACTGATCGCCTCGTCGGTGGAACGCATTCACGACGGCTCCACGCTGGCGGGCGAGGCCGGCGAGACGATGACGGAGGTCACGCAAGCGGTGGCCCGCGTCACGCACATCATGGAAGAGATTGCCGCCGCATCGGTCGAGCAGAAGCGCGGCATCGAACAGGTCAACCAGGCGATCTCGCAAATGGATGAAGTCACGCAGCGCAATGCGGCGCTGGTGGAAGAAGCCGCAGCCGCATCGCAATCGCTGCAGGACCAGGGGCAAGAGCTCAACGCTACGATGTCCTTCTTCCGGGTCGATCCGCACGCCGCACGCGCCTGACCGGAGCACGGTCACCGTAGCAGTTGTCGTCTCCAAGCTGTCATTGCGCCCGCCGCCGAAAGGCCGCGGGCGTTTTCTCTTTTCTGTCCTGTGTCTTTCGTTAGGCCGTCGTTCGTGACTTCCGTTGCATTGGCGGGCTCGCACGCGCGACGCAAAGTGGATTGGCCCCGCGTGAGACAAGCGACGGGGCAAGCCGGGGCCGTGCACGGCCCGCCCTGCCGACGAAAGCCACCATGCGACACAACAGCCCACACCTGCAACGCGGCTCGCTTTCTACCTTCCTGCCGAGCATGCCATCCAACGACGGGAGGCTCGCATGATCCCGCTCGGCTTCGCGCATTGGCTACGCCCGCGTGCGGCTCCGCAGCCACAACCAATCCCGCCCCTCGTTGAACAACTGCGTGAAGAATGTGAAGCGATGGCCCGCTACGCCCTGCACCACGGCTTGCCAGTCGCGCCAGAACTCATCGCCCAGCTCGGCCCGCTCATCGACCGCCAGATGCCGCCGCAGGCCACACCGCACCACGCGCTGGCAGCCATCCACCGCAAGCTTGCAGCCGCCATTGCACCAGCCACGCCGCAGGCCGTCACGCTGCTCGACACGCAGCATCGCAGCGATCATCCATTCCCATGGCTCGGTCCTGTGCCGTTGATCCGGCTGCTGACCAGCGCTGCGATCGTCTTCCTGATCGCCGTGATTGCCACCGGCATGTCGCCCGACGTATCGAGCGCAAACATCGACCGGGGCTTCCTCGATTCGGACGGCGCGCCCCTGTTATGGAACACGCTGTTCCTGCTGTTCTGCGCGGGGTTGGGCGCGTCGTTTGCCACGCTGTTTCAGGCGCATCGCTATGTGGCGGCAGCCACCTACGACCCGAAGTACGACGCGTCCTACTGCGCACGGTTGATCCTCGGCGTGATTGCCGGATTGATTCTGGTCGAGATGCTGCCGGCGCATCTGTTCGATGGCGGCAGCATGCACAACTTCGGGAAACCGACGCTGGCGATGCTGGGCGGCTTCTCTGCCACCGCCGTGCACCGGCTATTGCAGCGGCTGGTGGATGCGCTCGAAACACTCGTACGCGGTGACCGCTGGGCCGATGCCGACGCTGCCATGCAGACCTACCGCGCCCGCGCTGCCAGTGAGCGTACGCAGTGGCAAAGCGAACTCGCCGCAAACCTGATCGATCTGCAACAGTCGTTCGACAGCAACGCCTCACCCGAAGCGATGCGCCAACGCCTGGCCGACTTCACGCGCGCCATGCTCGCCGCCAGCGACCCGCCGGCTTCTGCGCCCCCCTCTGCCTCCAACCGGCCATCCAAGGAGTGACCTCATGCTGTTCCTCTACAACATCCCCGCATGGGCGATGGGCGCGATCATCGTCTTCGCCACGCTATTCGTGGCATTGGGCGGCTACGTGCTAGTCCGCCGTGTTCTTCCAGTCACGCTCGACGCCGAACAGCGCAACATGACCATCGCCATGATGACGGCCGTCACGACCATCAACTCACTGCTGGTCGCCTTCTCGGCCATCTCGGTATGGGGTGCGTATCAAGCCGCCGCCGACATCGTCGCCGCCGAAGCTGCGTGTGCCACGGAACTTGCCCGCGATCTCTCTGCGTTCTCGCACCCGAGCGCCACCACCGCGCGGAGCGAGCTGATCACGTATCTGGAGCATGTCGTCCACGACGAATGGCCGAGCATGCAGCAGCAAGCGCGTCCTGATGCCGACACGGAGGCTGCGTTCAACAACATGTTCGCCACGGCCAACCGCATCACGCCCCATGACGACCGTGAGCGCGTGCTGCTGATTGAAGTGCTCGCCCGCGTCAACGAGATGGTGAAGTACCGGGAGAAACGCCTGCAGAATCTGGAAGCCGCCATGCCCGGCACGCTTTGGGGCGTGATGCTGATCGCAAGCGGCCTTTCGCTGTTGCTGCTCTATGCGCTGCCAGCCACGCGCTTTCACATGGCGCTGGTGGCGGTGTGGGCGACCACGCTGGGCCTGGCGTTCTTTTTTGTGCTGGCCGTGGACCGGCCCTTTGCAGGCGAAGTCAGCGTCAGCGCGGCGCCGCTGGAGCGGTCTATCCAGACGCTATCGAACGACAAGCCGCAGGCGCATCCCTTGCCCGACTGAGCGCGCCGCCTCGCCGCGCTGCCCCCACTCGTGTTGTGGGCTGGCGGGAGAGGTCAGCCCAAGGGTCGGAGTTCCCACGCTTCGACCCTGCCCTTTGCCGGCTCGTCGGGAGCCGGCTTTTTTACTGCGGATCGCGAATATAGCCGACGAGTTTGTCGATCACCGGCCGGTTCGGCTTGGTCACGAGGCTCACGACAATCGCAGCAACAAAACCGGCCGGCACGCCGAACGCACCGGAGGCGATCGGGTCGACGCCAAACCACGGCTGGCCAAGCACGCCCGTCATGCGCGTGAAGAACGGGTAGTTGGCGATGATGTAGTACACGCTCACGGCCAGCCCCGTCAGCATGCCCGCGATGGCACCGGCACGATTGGTGCGTTTCCAGAACACGCCCAGCACCAATACCGGAAAGAAGCAGGACGCCGCCAACGAGAAAGCCGCCCCAACCAGAAAGAGAATGTTGCCCGGCTTCAGTGACGTCACATAAGCGGCCAAGAGCGCCACGCCCAACAACACCACCTTGGCGCTCGTCACGCGCCGCTGGTGGCTGGCCGTGTTGTCGATCATGTGGAAGTACACGTCGTGCGACAGGGCGTTGGCGATGGTCAGCAGCAGGCCATCGGCCGTCGACAGCGCCGCTGCCAACGCGCCCGCTGCAATCAACCCGGACAACACGTACGGCAGCCCCGCAATTTCGGGCGCGGCCAGCACGATCATGTCTGGCTGCATCATCACCTCTGCCCACTGCACGATGCCGTCGCCGTTGATGTCATGCAGAGCGAACACGGGTGGGTCGACCTTGCGCCACGGCACGATCCACTGCGGCAGGTCAGCAAACGGCGCCCCGACCAGATGCTGCAGCAAATCAAGCTTGACGAGCGCCGCCAGCGCCGGCGCCGACACATACAGCAGCGCCACGAAAACCAGCGTCCAACTCACGGAATTGCGTGTCTCTCGCACTGACGGCGTGGTGTGAAAGCGCGTGAGGATGTGCGGCAGGCTGGCCGTGCCGACCATCAGGCAAAACACCAGGAGCACAAAATTCAGCCGCTCGGTGCCACGCTCGTTTTGCGACGCCGACGGAAATGGCTCAGTGGATGGCGGCGCCATGCGGCTACGCGCCAGCGCGTCTTCACGCTGCTGGTTCCACAGGATCGACGCGGCGGCCGCATCCGGCGGAAATTCTTCGCGCTGGCGCTCCAGAGACTTGATCTCGCGCAGCGGCGCATTGCGTTCGCGTGCAAGCCTGAGCTGCGTATTCAGCGTTTCCCGCGCATGCTCGAACGACTGCGGCAGTTGCGAGATGCGCTCCTGCAGCGCCTGCGCCTCGCTCAGGAACTGGTCGCGCACGTGCTGCTCGGCAGGGTCGTGCGCGATGCGCCGTTCCTCTTTCTCGATCTGCAGCAGCAGGCGGCCCGTCGAAAGCTGCGGTACCGGATCGTGATACCGATGCCAACCGATGATCGACACCACCCCCAGGAACGACACGATCATGATGATGTACTGCGCCACCTGGGTCCAGGTCACAGCACGCATGCCGCCCAGGAACGAACAGACCAGAATGCCTGCCAGCCCGAAGAACACGCCCACCGAAAACTCGACGCCGATAAAACGCGTGACCACCAGTCCCACACCCTGGATCTGCGCGACGAGGTAGACGAACGAACACAGCGTCGCACCCAGCACCGCGATGCCGCGCACGACAGAACTGCCGCCGCGCTCGCCATTGCCGTAGCGATTGGCCAGGAAATCCGGCACCGTGTAGCCACCGAACTTGCGCAGGTACGGCGCCAAAAGGAAAGCGACCAGGCAGTAGCCGCCCGTCCAGCCCATCACGTAAGCGAGGCCCTCGTAGCCCGAGGCGAACACGATGCCCGCCAGGCCGATGAATGAGGCGGCGCTCATCCAGTCAGCCGCCGTGGCCATGCCGTTGAAGAACGCCGGCACGCGGCGCCCTGCCACGTAATACTCGGTCAGATCGGCCGTGCGGCAGATCAGCCCTATGCACGCATAGATGGCGATGGTGACGAACAGGAACACGTAGCCGAGCCACACGCCCGGCCCACGCACACGCTCGATCGCGCCCATCATCACGATGAAGAGCAGCAGCCCTACGGTATAGAGCCCGTAATAGAGAAACAGCCGCTTGCGAAAGCGGCTGTCTTGTTGGGAGTCGGCGGCCAAGGTTGGCGACCAGCGCTGGCGGTTAGCGCGTTTCCTTCAGTTGATCGAGGATGGCCGGATTCTCGAGGGTGGACGTGTCCTGCGTAATGTCCTCGCCCTTGGCCAGCGAACGCAACAAGCGGCGCATGATTTTGCCCGAGCGCGTCTTGGGCAGGTTGTCGCCAAAACGGATGTCCTTTGGCTTGGCAATCGGGCCGATCTCCTTGCCGACCCAGTTGCGCAGCTCGTTGGCGATCTGCTTGGCTTCCTCGCCATCGGGGCGCGAGCGCTTGAGCACCACGAACGCGCAGATGGCTTCGCCCGTCATGTCGTCGGGGCGGCCCACCACGGCGGCCTCCGCAACAATCGGGTTCGCCACCAGCGCCGATTCGATCTCCATCGTGCCCATGCGGTGGCCCGAGACGTTCAGCACGTCATCAATGCGGCCCATGATGGTGAAGTAGCCGGTGTCCTTGTCGCGGATGGAGCCATCGCCCGCCAGATACAGCTTGCCCCCCAGCTCTTCTGGGAAGTAGCTCTTCTTGAAGCGCTCCGGGTCGCCCCAGATGTTGCGGATCATCGACGGCCACGGACGCTTGATGACCAGGATGCCGCCCTGCCCGTTCGGCACGTCGTGCCCGGTTTCATCGACGATGGCAGCCATGATGCCCGGCAGCGGCAGCGTGCATGAGCCCGGCACCAGGGGCGTGGCCCCCGGCAGCGGCGTCATCATGTGGCCGCCGGTCTCGGTCTGCCAGAACGTATCTACGATCGGGCAACGGCCGCCGCCAATGTTCGTGTGGTACCACATCCAGGCTTCCGGGTTGATCGGCTCGCCCACGGTGCCGAGCAGGCGCAGGCTGGAGAGATCGTACTGCTTGGGGTGGACCTTCTCGTCGGCTTCGGCAGCCTTGATCAACGAGCGGATTGCCGTCGGTGCGGTGTAGAACGTGTTGACTTTGTGACGCTGGATCATGTCCCAGAAGCGGCCGGCGTTCGGATACGTCGGCACACCTTCAAACACGACTTGCGTGGCGCCGGCCGCGAGCGGGCCGTACGCGATGTAGCTGTGACCCGTCACCCAGCCGATGTCGGCCGTGCACCAGAAGATGTCGTCGGGTTTCAGATCGAACGTCCACTGCATGGTGAGCAACGTCCACAGCAGGTAGCCACCCGTGCTGTGCTGCACGCCCTTCGGCTTGCCGGTCGAACCCGAGGTGTAGAGGATGAACAGCGGATGCTCCGCGCCCACCGGCGTCACTTCGCAGGTGTCGGGCTGGCCCGCTTCGACTTCGTCCATCGCGCGGTCGCGACCTTCCACCCAGTTCACATTGCCGTTGGTGCGGCGGTAGACGATGACGTGCTTGACGGCGTCGGTGCCTTCCATGGCGAGCGCTTCATCGGCGATGGCCTTGAGCGGCAGCGCCTTGCCGCCGCGCATCTGCTCGTCGGCCGTGATGAGTGCCACGGCGCCCACGTCGACGATGCGTTCCTGCAGCGACTTGGCCGAGAACCCGCCGAACACTACCGAGTGCGTTGCACCGATGCGCGCGCACGCCTGCATGGCGACGATGCCTTCGATCGACATCGGCATGTAGATCACGACGCGGTCGCCCTTCTTGATGCCCAGGGCCTTCAGGCCATTGGCGAAGCGGCAGACGCGGGCGTGAAGTTCGCGGTAAGTGACGCGCGATACCTTGCCGTCGTCGGTCTCGAAAATGATGGCGACCTTGTCGGCGTTGCCGTTCTCAAGGTTGCGTTCGAGGCAGTTGTACGAAGCGTTGAGCTCGCCGTCTTCAAACCACTTGTAGAACGGTGCGTTGGACTCATCCAGCACCTTGCTGAAGGGCTTGTGCCACAGCAGATGCTCGTGTGCGAGGCGCGCCCAGAAGCCTTCGTAATCGTGCTCGGCTTCGGCACACAGCGCACGGTACGCATCCATGCCGGCGATGTTTGCCTGTTTGACAAAGGATTCGGGCGGGTCGAACACGCGCGTTTCCTGCAGGACAGATTCAATGCCAGCCATGGTGTCTCCTGATAGCGATGTCTGTAGTCGTTTTGCGGCGAATCTAAGGGGCTGACCTGACTCCAGCCTTACGCATTTCTGCACCGCAAACCGACGTGAAGGGCATTACTATAATGCGTCACTTCATGTTACGGCACGCATCGCAACGCAACATAGCCGGCCTGAGAGCCGCGTCCCGTGCCGGTTTCCACTGATTCCTCATCGTGCCCATCCACGCCCTTTTCCTGATTGCTGCCATGGCATTGGTCGGCAGCAACGTCGGTTTCGGCAAGTCAATCGTCGCCGTCATGCCGGTGATGTTGTTTGCACTGCTGCGCTTTCTGATTGCCATCGTCTGCATGGCGCCGTGGTACAAGCCGTCGCGCATGCGCCGCGTGACGCGCAGCGAGTGGACCAACCTCTTCCTCCAAGCGTTCTTCGGTACCTTCGGATTCACGCTGCTGATGCTCAACGGCGTACGGCTGACCTCGGCGCTGGCCGCCGGCATCATTACCAGCACGATCCCGGCCGCGGTGGCGCTGCTGTCATGGCTCGTGCTGCGTGAGAAGCCATCCGGGCGCACGCTGGTGTCGGTGGCGCTCGCAGTGGCGGGTGTCGCCATTCTCAACGCCTATCGCGGAGGCGAGTCTTCGGGCGCGGCGCCTGCCGATGCCGCGCAAGCGCTGCTGGGCAATGCGCTGGTGATGGGCGCGGTGTTATGCGAGTCGATCTACGTCATTCTGTCGCGGCGCCTGACGCAAACGTTGCCCGCCATCGAGATCTGCGCGTACACGCACCTGATCGGCGGCCTGCTGATGCTGCCCCTGGGGCTGATGCCGCTGCTCAGCTTCAATGTGTCGAGCGTGCCGTTGCCTATTTGGGGCCTTGTGCTCTGGTATGCGCTGTCGGCCAGCATCTTCTCGTTCTGGCTGTGGATGAAAGGCATCCGGCACGTGCCGGCGCATCTGGCGGGCGTGTTCACCTCGGTGCTGCCGATTGCGGCAGCCACCTACGGCATCGTCGCGCTGGGCGAGACGCCGGGCTGGCCGCATGGCATTGCGCTGGTTTGCGTGGTGGCGGGCATCCTCATTGCAAGCTGGCCTGCACGGCCACGCTATCCGGCGCGCCGCTCGCGTGTGGCGGACCCGCTGGACCCGCTCGATCCGTCACTGGACCGCGAATAGCGCAAGGGGCGGCAGCCGTCTTCCAGTCAGCGGTTCGGCAAACTTGGGACGCTACAATCACGCGTTTTTCACCCGGCCCCGTTTCCCATGAAGTCGCCCATCGCTCCGCTGCGCCCGATTCCGCGCCTGATTTTCTTTTCCCGCTGGCTGCAACTGCCGCTTTACCTGGGGCTGATCATCGCCCAGGCAGCGTATGTGTACCTCTTCGTCGTCGAGGTGTGGCACCTGGTTTCGCACCTGGGCGACCTGGACGAAACCAAGATCATGCTGGCCGTGCTGGGCCTGATTGACGTGGTGATGATCTCCAACCTGCTGATCATGGTGATCATCGGCGGGTACGACATCTTCGTGTCCAAGCTCGGCATTGAGGGCCATGAAGATGAGCCCGAATGGCTGGATCATGTCAACGCGGGCGTGCTGAAGGTGAAGCTGTCGATGGCGCTGATCAGCATCTCGTCGATCCACCTGCTCAAGACGTTCATCGACGCGGCCCAGAAAGACACGCACACGATCCTGTGGCAGGTTGTCATCCACGTGGCGTTCCTGGTTTCTGCACTGGTGATGGCGTGGGTAGACCGCATCGTTTCGCATGCGCATCCGCACGGCGGGGCTGCCGACGCACATTGACGCCGTGCCCCTGTCGGCGCGGCGAGTCCGATGAAACCGGTCGGACAATCCGTGGCCGACATTGGGTGTATGATCGCAGGCTATTCTGAACCGGCAGCGCCCGCTGCCGGTGCGCAGTGCAGATCACTGCCCTGCCGCATCCCCGGTTTCTCATTCCTACACGTTGGTCCCCACCATGACCGTCATTCGTCAAGAAGACCTCATCCAGAGCGTCGCCGACGCCCTGCAGTACATCAGCTACTACCACCCGATGGACTACATCACTGCTCTGGGCCGCGCCTATGAGCAGGAGCAGAGCCCGGCCGCCAAGGATGCCATCGCGCAGATCCTGACCAACAGCCGCATGTGCGCTGAAGGCAAGCGTCCGATCTGCCAGGACACCGGCATCGTCACCGTCTTCCTGAAGGTCGGCATGAACGTGCGCTGGGACGGCGCCACGATGAGCCTCGAAGACATGGTCAACGAAGGCGTGCGCCGCGCGTACAACGACGTCGACAACAAGCTGCGTGCAAGCGTGCTGGCCGACCCGGCCGGCAAGCGCACCAACACGAAGGACAACACCCCGGCTGTGATCAACATGTCGATCGTGCCGGGCGACACAGTGGACGTGATCGTCGCAGCCAAGGGCGGTGGCTCCGAAGCCAAGTCGAAGTTCGTGATGCTGAATCCGTCGGACTCGATCGTCGACTGGGTGCTCAAGACCGTGCCGACCATGGGCGCCGGCTGGTGCCCGCCGGGCATGCTGGGCATCGGCATCGGCGGCACGGCTGAAAAGGCCATGCTGCTGGCCAAGGAAGCCCTGATGGAGCCGATCGACATTCAAGACCTGATCGCCCGCGGCCCGAGCAACCGCGCAGAAGAACTGCGCATCGAGCTGTACGAGAAGGTCAACGCGCTGGGCATTGGCGCGCAAGGCCTGGGCGGCTTGGCCACCGTGCTCGACGTGAAGATCCTGGACTACCCGACGCACGCGGCCAACCTGCCGGTCGCCATGATCCCGAACTGCGCCGCAACGCGTCACGCGCACTTCACGCTGGACGGCAGCGGCGTTGCCAAGCTGGAAGCGCCGGACCTGTCGCAATGGCCGAAGGTCGAGTGGGCACCGAATACGGAAACGTCGAAGCGCGTCGACCTGAATACGCTTACGCCGGAAGAAGTTGCTTCGTGGAAACCGGGCCAAACGCTGCTGCTCAACGGCAAGATGCTGACCGGCCGCGATGCCGCACACAAGCGCATCGCCGACATGCTCGCCAAGGGCGAAAAGCTGCCCATCGACTTCACCAACCGCGTGATCTACTACGTCGGCCCGGTCGACCCGGTGCGCGATGAGGTTGTCGGCCCGGCAGGCCCGACCACGGCCACGCGCATGGACAAGTTCACCGAGACGATGCTCGCCCAGACGGGCCTGATCGCCATGGTGGGCAAGGCCGAGCGCGGCCCGGTCGCCATCGAGTCCATCAAGAAGCACAAGTCCGCTTACCTGATGGCCGTGGGCGGCGCGGCGTACCTGGTGTCGAAGGCCATTCGCGGCTCGAAGGTGCTGGCGTTCGAAGACCTGGGCATGGAAGCCATCTACGAATTCGACGTGAAAGACATGCCGGTCACCGTGGCCGTGGACAGCTCGGGCACATCGGTCCACAAGACCGGCCCGGCGGAATGGCAAGCGAAGATCGGCAAGATTCCCGTCGCAGCAGGCTGATCCGTTCACGCGATATGACGACACGCGCGCAGGCACCGGTCGGGGTCTTTGATTCCGGCCTCGGAGGGCTCTCCGTCCTGCGCGCGATTCGTGCCGAACTGCCGGCCGAATCGCTTCTCTACCTGGCGGATTCCCGCCATGCCCCGTACGGGGAAAAATCTCCCGAATACATTGCCGAGCGCACGCTGCAAGTGTGCGAATGGCTGGTCAATCAAGGCTGCAAGGCACTGGTGATCGCGTGCAATACCGCCACGGCGCAGGCCGTGCACGTGCTGCGCGAAAAACTCGCGGTGCCGGTGATTGGCGTCGAGCCGGGTGTAAAGCCAGCGGTTGCCACGTCGAAGAGCCGTGTGGTTGGCGTGCTCGCCACCGAAAGCACGCTGCGCAGCGAGAAATTTGCACGCCTGCTGGCGGCGGCCTCCGGCGATTGCAAGGTGCTGAGCCAACCCGGCTACGGCCTCGTCCCCCTGATCGAGCGCGGCGATACCCACTCGCCTGCGGTGCTTGAGCTGCTGCAGGCCTATCTGCAGCCGATGCTGGACGCGCATGCCGACACGTTGGTGCTCGGCTGCACGCACTACCCGTTCCTGGAAGACGCCATCCGCGAGATTGCGGGCGACCGGCTGACATTGATCGACACCGGTCACGCCGTCGCGCGCCATCTGGGCCGCACACTGGCAGCAGCGGGATTGCAGGCATCAGGCCAAGCCGCGTCGCCACGCTTCATGAGCACCGGCGACGTGCTTCCGCTGCAAGCCATGGTGGCTGCATTGTTGGGAGAGGCGCCGATGGCACAGCGCGTCGATATTGGCGATACGCCCCTGAACCCGGCCGTGGCATCGCTCGCTTCTCAACCGGAATAACGCCGCTCAGATACAACAACGCCGCCCTGAAAGGCGGCGCTGTCATCTTGGCCTAAGGTCAGCCGACGGTCGGCTGCACTGCGGGTTCTGCGGCCTCTTCCGCCGCTTCCTCTTCTGCCGGCTCATACTTCGCCACCACGGCGGTGGCCAGGCTGTTGCCGATCACGTTGGTGGCCGTGCGGCCCATGTCGAAGAACTGGTCGATGCCGATAATCAGCAGCAGACCCGCTTCCGGCAGGTGGAACATCGGCAGCGTGGCCGCCACCACCACCAACGAGGCACGCGCCACGCCGGCCATCCCCTTGCTCGTGAGCATCAGCACCAACAGCAGCGTCAGTTGCTGGGTGAAACTCATCTGAATATTGTAGGCCTGCGCGATGAACAAAACCGCAAACGCCTGGTACATCATCGAGCCATCCAGGTTGAACGAATACCCCAGCGGCAGCACGAAGCTGGAGATGCGCTTGGGCACGCCAAAACGGTCCAGCGCCTCGATCGTCTTCGGGTAGGCGGATTCGCTGCTTGCCGTGGCAAACGCCAGCATTGTCGGCTCGCGAATCAGCCCCAGCAGGCGGCCCAGCGACCGGCCCAGCAGCAGGTAGCCAACGAAGAACAGGATCGACCACAACAGCGCCAGACCCAGGTAGAACTCGCCGATCAGCTTGCCGTAGGTCCACAGCACGCCCACGCCTTCCACCGTGATGGCAGCGGCCATGGCGGCAAATACGCCCAGCGGCGCAAAGCGCATCACGTAGTCGGTAATGCGGAACATCAGCTTGGTCAACTCTTCCAGGCCACGGCCGATCACGCTGTCCATCGGGTTCTTCATCGTCGACAGCGCGGCGCCGAAGAACAGCGAGAACACCAGGATCTGCAGGATCTCGTTGGTGGCCATGGCTTCCACGATGCTGCGCGGGAACACGTGTGTGATGAAGGCCTTGAGTGTGAAGTCGCCCGTCTTCAGGCCCGACGTGGCCGACACATCCGGCAGCGCGAGGTTCATGTGCACACCCGGCTGGAAGAAGTTGACCAGCAGCATGCCCAGCGCCAACGACGTGGCCGACGCGCACACAAACCAGATCATCGCGCGCAAGCCCACGCGGCCGACCGAGCGGCCGCCGCTCATGCTTGCCAGGCCCGTCACCAGCGTCGAGAACACCAGCGGCGCGATGATCATCTTGATCATGCGCAGGAAGATGTCGGTGATGATGCTGAAGTACGAAGCGATGTTCTTGGCCGCGGCAGCGTCCTTGGCGTATTCGTGGCAACCCCAGCCGACGGCAATGCCCAGCAGCATTGCCAGCCCGATATGGGAGGTCAGACGTTTGGTGTTCAAGACTTTCTCCAAGGAATACCGTGGCCGGAGGGCCGGCGCGCGACAGACGTGGATCTCATGGGGCCAAGGGCCGGCCCAAGTTCGTCACGCTTTGTAAAAAGCGACGATATTAGAGAAGCGCATGGCGATCGTTATGTCGATGTTGCATGGCACCATGCAATTTCTGCATACATTGATATGATGCCGTCGACACCTTGCTGCGATGCCGCACGGGCAGTGGAATCAGCCGGTCAGAAGCGGATTATTGAGCCGCACGCAATGCCGTCGCGGCGTACTAACAAGCGACTTTTTGGGCACATGGAATGCGACGCCTGCGCCACGAAGCCGCTGATACCATCATGGGCTTACGTCATCCACCGGAGTCCCGCGATGAAAATGGCGCCCTTCGCCTTTGGCACGACCGACTGGTCCGCCGTTGAACCTACCGAACACACCGGCGAGACCGGCATGGCGATCTGGCGCACCCGCTACTTTGGCGACGAGCCGGACCGCATCCGCGTACGCATGGTCGAGTACACGCCCGGCTACCTGGCTGACCATTGGTGTAAGAAGGGCCATATCCTGTTCTGTCTGGATGGCGAGCTGGAAACCACACTGGAAGATGGCCGCAAGTTCATCCTCACGCCCGGCATGAGCTATCAGGTGGGCGACGATGCTGAAGCCCATCAGTCGTACACCAAGAACGGCGCCCGGCTGTTCATCGTCGACTGACGGCGACACGACCTTTCTGCGTCGCAAATGGCCCCGGTTGACCGGGGTCAAGCGATTTAAAAATCAAGGTCTTTAGGGCTCATCGACCACAATATGTAGTGCTAGTCTCACTCCATACCACTAGATGGAGTACCTCATGACGGGCACACAGGTCACCAGGCAAGTCACCAAGCGCGACGGTTCATTGGCCCCGTTTGACGCGCAAAATATCCGCCAAGCCATCGCGGCAGCCGGACAGGCCACTGGCGAATTCGACACCGCCGAAGCGCAGCGCCTGACCACGGGCGTGCTCGAACGTCTCGCCCCGCTCCCCTGCCCCGGTATCGAAATCATCCAGAACTGCGTGGAAGAGGTGCTGGTCGACGCCGGTTATTGGCGCACCGCGCGTGCCTACATCGTCTATCGAGAGCAGCACGCCCGGCTGCGTTCGCTCAAGCACACGCTGGTCGATGTCGAGAGCACGATGGACGAATACCTCGAGCAGCGCGACTGGCGTGTCAATGCCAACGCCAATCAGGGGTACAGCCTCGGGGGCCTGATTTTGAACGTGGCGGGCAAGGTCACCGCCAACTACTGGCTCTCGCATGTCTACAGCCCCGAGGCGGGCACCGCGCACCGCGAGGGCGACATCCACATCCACGATCTCGACATGCTGTCGGGCTACTGCGCGGGCTGGTCGTTGCGGCAGTTGCTGACGGAGGGATTCAACGGCGTGCCGGGCAAGGTGGAAGCGACGCCACCGCGGCATATGTCCGCGGCCATCGGGCAGATCGTCAACTTTCTCGGCACGCTGCAAAACGAATGGGCCGGCGCGCAGGCGTTCAGCTCATTCGATACGTACATGGCGCCGTTCATCCGCCGCGACGCGATGTCGTATGCGGCAGTCAAGCAGTCCATGCAGGAGCTGATCTACAACCTGAACGTGCCCAGCCGCTGGGGCACGCAAACGCCGTTCACCAACCTCACGTTCGACTGGACTTGCCCGGCGGATCTGCGTGAGCAGATTCCGTACATCGGCGGCGAAGAAATGCCCTTCACCTACGGCGATCTCCAGCCCGAGATGGACATGATCAACCGCGCGTACATCGAGGTCATGATGGCAGGCGATGCAAAGGACCGCGCGTTCACGTTTCCGATTCCGACCTACAACATCACGCCGGACTTCGATTGGGAGCATCCCAACACCACGTTGCTGTTCGAGATGACGGCACGCTACGGGCTGCCTTACTTCCAGAACTTCCTCAACTCCGATCTGGAGCCGCACATGGTGCGCTCGATGTGCTGCCGCCTGCAGCTCGACCTGCGCGAGCTGCTCAAGCGCGGCAACGGGTTGTTTGGCTCGGCTGAGCAGACCGGCTCCATTGGGGTGGTGACGGTGAACTGCGCGCGATTGGGTTATCTCTACGCGGGCAATGAGGTGGCGCTGCTGGCGCGGCTTGATACGCTGCTCGCTCTCGGCCGCGACGTACTGGAGGTCAAACGCAAGTTCGTCCAGCGGCTGATCGACCATGGGCTGTATCCGTACACGCGGCGCTACCTGGGCACGCTGCGCAACCACTTCAGCACGCTCGGCGTGAACGGCATCAACGAAATGGTGCGCAACTTCACCCACGATGCCGACGACATCACCACACCATTCGGTCACGCCATGGCGGTGCGCCTGCTCGACCACGTGCGCCAGCGCATGACCGAATTCCAGGAGGCGACCGGCCATCTGTACAACCTCGAAGCCACACCCGCAGAGGGCACGACCTACCGCTTCGCCCGAGAAGACAGCAAGCGCTGGCCGGGCATCCTGCAGGCCGGTACGACAGAACAGCCGTACTACACCAACTCCAGCCAGCTGCCCGTCGGCTACACCGACGACCCGTTCGAAGCACTGGCGCGCCAGGAAGCGCTGCAGAGCAAGTACACGGGCGGCACCGTGCTGCACCTGTACATGAACGAAGCGATCTCCTCGCCGCAGGCGTGCAAGGAACTCGTACGGCGCGCGCTGGCGAACTTCCGCCTGCCGTACATCACCATCACCCCGACGTTTTCAATCTGCCCGAAGCACGGCTACCTGTCCGGCCATCACGCGTTCTGTCCGAAATGCGATGCAGAACTGCTGGCACAGCAGCCTAGCGGCAAGTGCAACTGCACAACGGCGGGCACTCCAGGTTCTTCCACCCACCTCCATCACGAAGGAGCCTCCGTATGAACACCGTTGCACACACCGCCAACCTCACGACTGCACTCGACGACACCCAGCGCACGCGCTGCGAAGTCTGGACCCGCGTGATGGGCTATCACCGGCCCGTCAGCTCGTTCAACATCGGCAAGCAAGGGGAATTCCGTGAACGCCGCTTCTTTGTTGAAGACCGCGCCCGCTGAGCCACCGCACTGCCCGCCGCCGGCCATCGGCGGCCTGGCACCGTTTTCCAGCGTCGACTGGCCGGGGCAGCTTGCGGCAGTGGTGTTCGTGGCCGGCTGCCCGTGGCGCTGTCATTACTGCCACAACCCGCACCTTCAAACGCGAGCACGCACGCTGGACTGGGACGACGTCTTTGCGTTTCTGCGGCGCCGCGTAGGGCTGCTTGATGCGGTTGTCTTCTCCGGCGGTGAACCGCTGAGTGAGCCGCAATTACCGCAACTGATGCGCGACGTGCGCGCCCTGGGCTACAAGATTGGCCTGCACACCGGCGGCATTTATCCGGCGCGTCTGGCAGACGTACTGCCGCTGATGGACTGGGTGGGGCTCGACATCAAGACCAGCGCACCGCGCTATGATGCGCTCACAGGCCGCCGCGGCAGCGCTGCGCCCGTTGATGCTTGCCTGGATCTTCTGCTGCAGAACGGCGGCGCATTCGAGTGCCGCACCACGTGGCACCCCGACTGGTTGCCCGAACCGCAGCTTCTTGCGCTGGCGCAAAACCTCAGCCAGCGCGGCGTGAAACACTACGCATTACAAGCCTACCGAAGTGCCCCCGGAACCCCTGCCATCACGCTGCCCAGCGAGGGCACCCAGCGCGCATTGGCCGCCTGTTTTTCTTCTTTCTGTTGCCGGTGACACCATGCAAGACCCCCTCAATGTGGGCGATCTGCTCAAGCACAGCCCGCTGTTCCTGGACTTCGACGACGATGACATGGCTGTGCTCACGCGCGACAGCCATGCAGTGCGCGTGTTGCGGCACGACTTCGCGTTTCATCGTGGCGATCGCGCCGATGGCTTCTATGTTGTGGTGGTCGGCGCGATCAAGCTTGTGTTGCCCGGTGCGCACGGCCAATGCAAGGTCATCGAATTCTTTGGCCCGGGCGAGTGTTTTGGCGAGCCCTTCATGTTCCTGAACCGCCCTTACGCGGCAGATGCGCAAGCCATGGAAGACAGCCTGCTGGTCTGGATCGACAAGCGCGCCATCGACGATGCACTGCACGTGCATCCGCGCCTTGCGCGGCAGATGCTCGCGGGGCTGTCCGCGCGCCTGCACACGTTGATGTGCGACATCGAAACCGTGAACCTGCAAAGCGCCAATGAACGGCTGATCGGGTATCTGCTCTCGCTGCCGCGCAAGTTTGACCGCACGCGATTTCCATGCAGCAAGAGTCTGGTCGCGTCCAAGCTGGGGCTGGCACCGGCCACGCTTTCCCGCACGCTGCGTCAGTTGATTCGCGACGGACTGATCCGCGTGGAAGGCCGCGAAGTTGTCATCCCGAATACCACGGCGTTGCAGCGTCAGCTCATCGCAGGATAAACGCAGGAAGCCAATGCGGATCAATCGCCTGCGGTGTCGAGGCGATGCCGGAGCGTGTTGACGGCGTCATCCACCAGCGCGGCGGCGGCAGTCAATTCATCGTCGCTGCAATCGGCGTGATAACGCTTCTTGGCGCCGCACTGATTGAGCACGAGGTGAATGTCCGGCGCCACGCCCGCCGTTGCCAGGCAGGCCTTGACACACGCCAGCGCGCAACCGTCGAGCGCGAGAATGGGCCGCCCGCTGCGTGCTGTCTTGACGAGCGCGCGCACCCCACCGCCGACACCGCTGATGCAGGACATCTCTGCCCTGCCTGCGCGGTCCAGATCGACGGCCAGGCGGTTTGCCGCTTGCGCCACGCTTGAACAACCCGAGCATGCATAGACGAGCGGCAATGCACGTGATGACATGGCACCCCTCGCTACCGCGATTGCCAGCGTGCAAGCCACGCCGGGCGTGCAGCCGCATCGAGCCAGTTCTTGACGATCAGCCCAAGCTCCGTGTCGCCCGCAATCTTGAGGCGGCGTTGGAAAAACAGCGTATCTGCGTCGGCAGTGCCGCGAATGAGCGCAACGAAATCGCCCACGCCGGCACGCAACTCCAGTTCGGGTTCGGGGCTTGAAACGGAGAGCGTGTGGAACGCTCCACCGCGGCAGCAAAAGCAGGCGCGCAGGCCGAGGTCTTCCACGGTGATGGCAAAGCGCCGCCCCTCCAGTTCCGGGGGCGGCGTCAGCCAAGACAGGCGCCGGGCCAGATCGAGGCCCAGCACAAACGGGAACGATGTCAGCGGCACCGGCAGGCTGCGCGCCATGCGGACGAGCATTTCGGGTGGGCGGAGTCGCGTCATTGCGGCGCCTCCAGCCATTCAATGCCTGACTGGCCGTGCCAATAGCCGTTGCAGCGTCCCATGCCCTCGGGCGGCTGCACGTCTTGCACGGACTGACCTAAGCGCAGGGCATCCAGTGCAGCCACGGCGTCCAGCGTGCCTTGCGATTGCGGGCTGACACGCAGCACCTTCACGCCCAGCGCAGACAGCGCGGGCGCCTGATCGAGAATGTCGAGACATTGCCCCGATTGCGTCTGGATACCATTGATGGCGAGAAACTCCTGCCCTTCGCGCGTGCGCACGGCCAGGCCATCCGGATGCTCGATGCAGCGGAAGCCGCAGTCGTCCTTGTTGAGGCGAAAGTGCCGCGCCGTAAAGCAGCGTGCAGAAAATGCCAGCGGCAAGCGTCCCCACACCATTGCTTCGATTGCCAAGTCGGCAGGCTTCTCATGCATCAGATCGGCCAGTGTGGCCTGGCTCATCTCCAGCGGCATGACCGCACGCACGGCACCCAGCCCGGCCAGCCATGCCAGTGTCGCGCCGTGATACGCGTTGCAATGCGGCCCTGCAACGAATGGCCGGCCGTTCAGCAACCGCACAGCGCCAAGCTCGCCGGCTTCGACCATCCAGTCGTCCTGCTGACATTGCTTGCGCAACGCCTGCGCCTCGGCACTCGTTTCGATGAGCGTGCGCGTCGACAGCACCACCGACTTGCCGGCCTCGCGCAGCATGGCCGCGATATCGAGCCAGTCGTCCGCTCGCAATTCGTGGCGGCGGCTGCAGACCGTCTCGCCCACGTAGACGATGTCGACAGGGCTGGCGGCGACTTCTGCGTAGAAGTCAAACGTCTGTAGCCGCGGCCAGTAATACAGCAGCGGACCAAGTGAAATTTCGTAGGACATGATGTGCCTTTCTATTTCCAGGGCCGGTCAAACGCGCCTTGCGTGACATGCGCGCCTTCTGCGTGACGCACGAGTGCGGCCTGCCAGTCGGGCTTGACGGAGAAGCGCGCCGGATCCGCCTCTGCCGTGTCCAATGCGTCGCGCAATGTGGCCACCACCTGCGCAACGTACGCCGGACTGCGCTGGCGCCCCTCGATCTTGATTGCCGACACGCCCATGGCGAGCAGCCTGGGCAGCAAGCTGAGCGCATTGAGGCTCGTGGGCTCTTCCAGCACGTGGTCGATCTCGCCGTCGACGAGGAAGCGCCCCTTGCACAGCGTCGGATACCCAGCAGGTTCGCCCGGTGCGTATTGATCGATCATGATGTTGTTCAGGCGGGCATCCAGGCTGCCGTCGCGCTCCACCCAGCGCACCGCATGCGCGGGTGAACACACGCCCTTGTTGTTGGGCGAATCGCCCGTGGCATACGACGACAAAAGGCAACGCCCCTCGGCCATCACGCACAGGCTGCCAAAGCCGAACACCTCGATCTGCACCGACGTCTGCTGGATTACGCGTTCGACTTCGGTCAAGGTCAGCACGCGCGGGAGCACAGCGCGGTGAATGCCGAACTGCTCGCGCATCAGCTCGATGGCGCCGGCATGCGTGGCCGAACCCTGCACGGATAGATGCAACCGAAGGTTTGGATAGCGGTCGCGCGCATAGGCCATCAAGCCGGGGTCGGCCAGGATGACGGCATCGGCGCCGAGCATGTAGGCAGCATCGATTGCCATGCGCCACTCAATGGCGCGGCCGGGCTGCGGAAACGTGTTGATGGCAAACAGCACCTGGCGACCTTTCCGATGCGCATATTCAACGCCAGCACGGATGTCACTCTCGGTAAAGTTCAGGCCCGCGAAGTTGCGCGCGTTGGTCGCATTCTTCAAGCCGAGGTAGACGGTGTCGGCCCCGGCCTCCACGGCCGCCTTGAGTGCGGCCAGGCTGCCTGCTGGCGCCACCAGTTCAATGGGGGAAACGTTCTGTGTCATGGTGGCCAGTCTGCAACTTGTCCGCCAATGTGGTTTTGCGTTCCGTCAACCGGGTGCAAACGCTCGCGAGACACGGCGAAACGTCAGCAGCGCCCGGCACAGCATCGCACCCAGCCACACGTGCGACAACGCGAACAGCACGCCAGCAATCACCACCATTCGTTGAGGCTGTAACGGCACCAGCAACAACGCCAGCAACACGAGCAGCAGCAGGCGGGCATGCCAATGCTGTCGGCGCTCGCCGATCAACGTTTGCATAGCCGGCAGCCGCACATGCCGCGGCACCCGCCTACGCAGATGCATCCAGATCATGAACGGGATGATCTTGCCGAGCATCGCATTGACAGGCAGCACGCCGCCACCCACGAGGGCCAGCACGCCCATCTCCCACGCGACGGGCCAGTCTGCTGGCAGCCAAGACGTGGTCAGACCCAGCACGGCAACCACCAGCCAGGCGACGGAAGCGGCCAGCCACAGCCGCCAGCCCGGATCGTGCCGACGACGCGCGCTGCGCAGTGCATGCATGCCCGCCATCGCCAGCGTTGCCAGGGCGAGCCATCCCCATGTCTGCCAAAGCACCGCCCACAGCCACCACGGCATCAGCCGATGCCAGCGCTCCGGCAAACGCCGCGTCTGCCAGAACATCGGCAACACTGTCGACGCCACACCCGCGACCAACGTGGCCAGCCAGCCGCCGAGGCCCCAGCCGACATGCAGAGCCAGCAGCCTGGGGGATAGCGCAAACCATCCGCTGGCCAAGGCCGTGGCAAGCGTCGCGCCGCTCACCAGCGTTGCCAACACGGCCCAGCCGATGCAGCGCAGTGTTCGCACCGTCGCATGCGTGCTAGGCGTCTGCACCACGCGCATGCCGGCAAGAATGATCAACGCGGCGGGCACGGCCAGCAGCGGCGCCCCCATCCATGCAGCCAGCACGAACGCGCGATGATTTGCGCCCAGGAAACCGGTCGCCAGTGCAGATGCCGTTGCCACGCACGAGAGCGACACCCATGGCGACACCCATCTCGCGCCACGCACAGGCACGCCGGCCACCACGGGAAGCAATTGAAATAGCGCACCGAGCATCGCCGGCAAAAGCACGCCCACGGCCAAGGCATGAACCAGCGCGAGCGACAGCGGCGCGAATCGGTCAGGCAAACCCGCGGATGGCCCCAGCGCTAATAGAAGACCCGCCGCGGCGCCTATCCACGGCACCGGCAGCAGGCAGCCGAACACCACGCCGGCGGGCGGCATGCGTTCGTAGAAAAGCGTGGGTGCAGTTGACATCGGGCCGACCGGATATCTATCCAGCCGACCACGTTAGCGCAGCCGCGTCTGCATGCGCTTGATATGCGTTAAGCGTCAGCGCAGTGTGAATCCGATGGAGCGCCGCTCGCGCAGTTCCGGCTTGATGGAATGCTCCTGTCGCAATTGTGCGAGGAAGGATTCCGGGTCAAGCGTCTCACCCAACAGCAAAGACTGCTGCTTGACCACCGCAAAATCGCCCGGCGTGAGCATGTCGAGCGACGCCAGCATCTCGCGCCACACAGGCTTGAGCGCCTCAGCTTTGCCGCCCAGCGCTTCCGCAATGAACATCTGCTCGCGCTGCGCACGCACCAGCGGCTTGAAGCGGATCTTGAACGCAAACCGCCGCAGTGCCGCTTCGTCAATCCGATCAAACAAGTTGGTCGTACAGACGAAGATGCCGTCAAAGCGCTCCATACCCTGCAGCATCTCGTTGACTTCCGACACTTCGTAATTGCGCACCGCACCCTGGCGGCTCTGCATGAAACTGTCCGCCTCGTCGAGCAGGAGCAGTGCACGCTCCTCTTCGGCTCGCGAAAACATCGCTGCAATCTGCTGCTCGGTTTCGCCGACGTACTTGCTCATCAAGTCCGACGCACGGCGAATCATCAACGGCATGTCGAGCTGCGCAGCAATGTGTTCGGCCAGCACCGTCTTGCCCGTGCCCGGCGGCCCGTAGAAGCACAGCGTGCCGCGTCGCCGCACGCGCAGCGCTTCGATGATGCGCTCGACGGAAAACCGCGTCTCCAGGTTCAGATAATCCAGCTTGTATTCAGTCACGACGCGATGCGCCTGCACGTCTGGCCGCAAGCCCATCGCCTGATCCGCGTGGTCGAGCTGACGCTCGATCAGTGATTCGGCGGACTCTTCCATTGCCGGCTGCGTCAGGCGCGCAAAGCGTGCGGCAGAATCGATTTGCGCAGGTGTGAGCGTCTTGCGCGCCGCCAGCTTGGCCATGAACGCGTCCGACACCTCCAGCCCCTCCAGGTGCTTGCGGATGATGCTCTCGCGCACCGTCGCCGGCGGCACCTTCAGCTCAAGATGGAACTGGAAACGGCGCAGGTATGCCGGGTCGATCTGGCGGATGGAATTCGACACCCAGATCACCGGCACGGGGTTCTGCTCCAGCGTCTGGTTCACCCACGCCTTGCCGTTGACGGAGCCCCGCGGCTCTTCGTGGCCGAAGAGGCTCATCAGCTCACGCGTCGGGCCGGGGAATACGTCTTCCACCTCGTCGAACAGCAGTACCGCGCCGGGCCGCCCGCGCAGGAATGCCTGCGACACCTGCAGCGAGCGGTAGCGGTCTTTGCCCGTGAGGCTGTTGCCGTCCTTGTCGAGGCAATCCACTTCGTACAGTTCGCAACCGGCGTCACGCGCCAGTACTCGGGCCAGTTCCGTCTTGCCGGTACCAGGCGCGCCGTACAGCAGGATGTTGACGCCCGAGGCGCGCTGCTGCGACGCGTTCTCCAACAGCGCGGTCAGGTAGCGTGCGTCGGTTTCCACATGCGGGTAATCGGACTGCGACAGCGTGGTCGGCGGTGCCGGGCGCGTGAAGACGGCCATCATGTCCGCCTCGCTAGCGTAGTCGCCCAGCAGCACGTGCAGCAGGCGGTCGGAGATGCGCATCAGATCGCCCAGGTCGGTGACGCTGTTCTCCGGCAGCGGCGGTTCGATGAGACCCAGCGTCTCCAGCCGCGAACCGGGCCGCAATGACGCAGCAACTTCGGACGTGCTTGCGCCCGCCAGGCTGGCGAGCAGCTGGAACGCTTCCTGGCTGTGCGCGACCTTGCAATCGACCATCACTGCGCGCAGATCGCGCTTGTATTTCACCAGGGAGGCAAACAGCAGCAGCGCGCGTTCGTGCGGCGGCAGGCCGAGCACGCGGGCCAGCATGTCGATGTTGCCGACCAGCAGGACGCGTTCACCGGAGAGCCGCTCGCCCAGCGCATCGCACGACGCGCCGAACACGGTGAACATGTCCTTGGCGTGATGCTTGACGTACTCGTCGAGGTAATAGAAGAGCGAGCCTTCATCGAAGGCGCTACTCCACTGGCCGTGGCGGTCCATGAAGGTGGGCAGGTCGAGCTTGCCGACCGCGCGCCAGCCCGGCATGTCGGCGCAGCGTGCAGACAGAAAGCGCTGCAGCCGCTGGATGACCGTCACGGGCCAGATCAGCTCCGGCGCACACACGGTGAGGATGTCATTGATATTGGTGCGCAGGTTGAAGCGCAGGCCCATCGCGCAGACCGTGCGCAGCGCAAATTGCGCGCACATGGAATCCAGCGACGACAACAGTAGCGCCTGCGGCTGCCTGCCGCCCGTGGGGACGAACGTGCCATCGTCGTCAGCGTCGTCCATGTTGAGGTTGGCTTCATCCATGGTCGCCCCCTTCTTCCCCGTTTCACGGTTGGCCGGCCGGTCACCGTGTTTGAATGATTTTCATCCTAGCGCGTTTGCGCACACAGCGTACCCCGGGTGGACCCGTGTCTTTGCAAGTTGCGAGCCCGCAGCGCCTCGAATGGCCAACCGCCTGCACAGGCAGTTTCTCGCCATCAGCCGTCTGGACGTGAGCCTCACCCCACGAAAGAGAGGGAATTTGCGCGCAAATAGGAATCATTATCGTTTATACTTTGCCTATCGACCCAATAGGCTGAACGCAAACTGTGCTCGGTTGTCGCAACACTGTTGCAGTTGCGGGCCTACAATACCTGTCACGCTGGCGGCGACCCCGCCGGCTTCAACGCTAGGCGCCATGGAATTGCTCCTGAGTCTGCTCATCAGCATTGGGGTTTCATTGATTGTTTTCGGCAAGCGCTGACGCTGCGCCGCTTTCGTTGTTCATCCCACCACCATCGCATTGCATTCCTTTTTTCTGCTTTCGATTCCCGGTCGTTGATGATTCACCCTCGTACTCTCAAGATTCTGGTGGTCGTGCTGTTGCTGCACGCGGGCGTGCTGATGCTGATCCAGCTTGGCTTGATCGCCCCGCGCCCGCCTGTCGAAGAACCACTCGAAATCCAGGCGCACATCATTCCGGCCGCGCCTGAGCCGATCAAGCAACCGGAGCCGCCCAAGCAGCAGCCGATCAAGCAAGAGGCGCCCAAGCCCGTCAACATCGTCAAGCCGGTCGCGCAACCCAAGCCCACGCCGATGCCGACGCCCACGCTGCCGCCGTCGGACAACGCGCCCGTGGTGCCTGCCGCACCGCCCACGCCGCCGGCACCGGCTCCAGAACCTGCTCCCGCACCGGCACCGGTTTCATCTGGCCCGATCAGCGTCGGTATCAACGACATCCAGTGCAGCGATCCGCCGCTCGTCTATCCCAGCATGTCGCAGAAAATGGGCGAAGAAGGCCGCGCCATGGTCAAGATCTCCATCGGCACGGCCGGCGAAGTCACCAACGTGGCGGTCACCTCGTCGTCCGGCTCGCCGCGCCTTGACCGTGCTGCCACCGACGCCGCGCGTGCCATCAAGTGCAGCCCTTACAAGCAGAACGGCCATGCCGTGCCCGTGGTGGCCAGCAAGCCGTTCGTCTTCAAGCTCGATAACTAATTCGATCCCGCTTCTCGCTTAGCCTCTCGCTCAATTCAGGACATTCATCATGCAGGAACTCGGTCTTTCCCACCTCTGGACACAAGGCGATATCGTCACCCGCGCCACGGCGATTCTGCTGCTCATCATGTCGCTCGCCTCGTGGATCGTCATCTTCACCAAGGCGTGGGACATCGTGCGTCTGAAGTCGATGGCGCAAGGCGCTGAAAAGCGTTTCTGGCACTCGGACGATTTCGATCACGCCATGCAGACGCTGGGCTCGGCCAAGGACAACCCGTTCCACACGCTGGCGCAGACCGGCCGCGAGGCCGCGCAGCATCACCGCGCGAGCCAGCCGCAGCTGCACGATGTGATGGACATCTCCGACTGGATCACGCGCTCGCTCAAGAGCGCCATCGATGAGGCCGTGGGCCAGATGCAATCGGGCTTGGCTGTGCTGGCATCGGTCGGCTCAACTGCACCGTTCGTCGGCCTCTTCGGCACGGTGTGGGGCATCTATCACGCCCTGCTCGGCATCGGCGCCGTGGGCGTGCCGACCATCGACAAGGTGGCTGGCCCTGTGGGTGAATCGCTCATCATGACGGCCTTCGGTCTGGCCGTCGCCATTCCGGCGGTGCTCGGCTACAACGCGCTCACGCGCGGCAACAAAGCCATCATCGCCAAGCTCAACCGCTTCGCGCACGATCTGCACGCCTACTTCGTGACAGGCGCGCGCCTGCGCCCGGGCGCTTCGCGTGATGAAGCCGGCGTGCGTCTGGCGGCAGTCAAGCAGCAGTAAGGAGCGGCCATGTCCTTCGGATCTTTCGACAGCGACGACGAGGTGATGAGCGAGATCAACATGACGCCGCTGGTCGACGTCATGCTGGTGCTGCTGATCATCTTCATCATCACCATTCCGGTAATCAACCACGCGGTGAAGATCGACCTGCCGCGCGCATCCAACAAACCCGACGACGCCAAGCCGCAAAGCGTGAACGTCGAGATCAACGCAGACGGCCAGGTGTTCTGGAACAACCAGCCCGTTGACGAAGCGACGCTGCAGGCCGACATCGCGCAGGCCGCGCAGCAGCAGCCGCAGCCGGAAATGCACCTGCGCGCTGACCGCAACGTGCGCTACGAGCGCGTGGCGCAGGTGATGGCCTCCATCCAGCGGGGCGGCCTGTCGCGCATTGGTTTCGTGACGGAGCCGCAGCACTAAGGCGGCATCACCACGTTGCCCGACCGCCGTTCTCGCAGAACGTCCGGCGTCGCGGCACGGCTGGCTCACAGCACATCTACACGACCGGGCCTCGCGCCCGGTTTTGTTTTTTCAGGCGTGGATCAGCACATCGTCAGTCCACGCTTGTAATGATAACGATTCTCATTTAATCTATTTGGCATTCGCTGGAGACCCTTTGCCAGCCAACGTCTCAGCCCATGCTTCCGCCCGCCAGGACATCGCCATGAACGCTTCCGAACACCAAGACGCAGGACGTACCGTGACCCGCCGTCGTCACGTCATCGTCGCCCGTAAGCAGCCCGCTGACCTGAACACCGCTGCCGCAACGCCCGCGGCCCAGACCGTTCGCGATATGCCAGTCGCCACCATCGGCGACACGCGGACGATGACTTCTGAACAACTCTTTGCCGGTCAGAACGCCGTGGCCATACGCCACAACGGCGCAATCTACACGCTGCGCGTGACGCGCTTCGGCAAGCTGATTCTGACCAAGTAACACTGCAACACGCACCGGCTTTTGTGGGGACGTCTCTCTCAGGAGACATTCGGCCGTAGCCAGCCGTCGTCATTCCGCATTGCCGGACGACTGCCAGCCAAGCCCTTCTTTCTCCCCACCGCGCCCAAAGAGAAAGGGCGCGACCTCCGCCGCGCCCTTCCCTTTAAATCTGTTGCGTGATCGCGTATCAGCAAATCACGTTCACAGCGGCGATACCCGCCTTGGCGATCACGACATCCTCGGTCGACTTCACGCCCGACACACCGACCGCACCGGCGCAGACGCCTTCCACCATCACCGGCACGCCACCTTCGAGCATGCCCTGCAGATGCGGCGCCGACAGGAACGAGATGCGACCGTTGTTGATGATGTCTTCGTAGATCTTCGACTCGCGACGGCCCAGCGCTGCGGTACGCGCCTTTTCCGGAGCGATGTATGCCGAGATGGTGGCGCAGCCGTCCATGCGGCGCAGGCCCATCAGATGGCCGCCATCGTCTACCACGGCGATCGTCACGTTCCATTGGTGCACACGCGCTTCTTTCTCGGCAGCGTCCAGGATCTTGGTGACATCGTCCTGGCACAGGCACGGTTTCGTTTTCATGACGTTCTCCTTGGTGGTTGTAATGCAATGGCGCAAGGGCTGCACAGAGCCCGTATTAGGCGAAAGTATGCCACTGGCATCGACCGCTTCCACGACTCTTCCTGAACCAATGACGCAAAAGAGCCGATACATTCCTGCGCTTCAGTATGGTTGAGGATCGTTCCGCTTGCGCCGTACGCCAGCGTTTCGCGGGACGTTGCGGGCCGACGTTAACACGAGGCTTCGTCATAAAGATGCACAAAGAAAAAGCCCGGGTATCGCCCGGGCTTGATGTTGCGATGCGGCAGCGCCTGCCGCTCTTCCTTTACGGCTGGCGATCGGTACAGGCGCCGTCGGTGTACGGGTCGGCGCGTTCCATTTTCGCGCCATCGGTGTACGGATCAGCGCGACTTACCTTGGCACCGTCGGTGTACGGATCGGCGCGGCTCACCTTGTGGTTGGTCTGATACGGATCGATCGACCCGGCGTGCGCGACCGCCGCGCCTAGCGCCAGGGCCAAGCCGCTTGCGGCCGCAACCAGGGTGCGCGTTGCAAAGCGTTGCGTGGTGACTTGCATGAGGACTCCTTTGGTCATGACACTGCGAACATGACGTGCGCCGCTGCGGCACACGTGTCCGCGTCGTTCACGCGGACGTCATATCGACCGGGTAGCGGGCGCCCAGTTCTGCACCGCGCTGCTTTGTCACGGGGCGGTGGCGCGCTTACCCGTCATCCAAATCCACGCACATGCCGTGCCACACGGGCACCTGCCGTCTAAGAAAAAAGGCTCCCGAAGGAGCCTTTCTCTTGGCGGGTGCGCCGCTTAGCGCCAGTGGCCCCAGTGACGGCCATCGTACCAGCGATAACGCGGGCCCCAACGGTACCAGCCTGCGCCCACCACAACAGGTGCCGGGCCGTAAGCGGGCGGACCGTAATACACGGGCGCCGGGGCGTAATACGCCGGCGGCGGTGGCGCGTAGTAGACCGGAGGCGGAGGCGGCGGTGGGTAGTACACCGGTGCAGGGGCCACATACACAGGGGCCACCGGCACGCCAAACCCGATGCCGACGCTCACGTGCGCCGACGCCATCTGCGGCACGGCCAGCACTGCCAGTGCGGCTGCACCTGCAATCCACAGCACATTGCGTCGAATCATCTTCATCACCTGCAGCTGAAGCGCCGGGCGAATCCGTAGCCGGCGCGAAATACGGTATCTGTATTGTATTCAGAGCCGCTGACACAGGTGATACGGTGCTGGCGAATTAGTAACAGAACGTAACGCCACACCACCCACAAGGGACGCTCCGTCAGTCAAGCACGGGGCTGCAGTCGAACTCGCCGGAGGCGATCATCGCCTCGGCATACGCTCGCGCGGCTTCCAGCGCGCTCGCCGCACTCGGATACGTATTCGCCGATTCGCGCACGGTTGTACGGGCTAAGAGGGTCTCACCGTTGCTGGCGCGCAGGATGCTCACTTCGGCGCGCCAGGCTTGCGGCGAGAGTTCATAGGCAGATACCTCGATTTTGCAGTCGTCTCGGAAAGTCATGTGTCCTCCGGTTTGTATTGGAGAGGCCTAGCCTCGTGTCAATGCACGAAAAGCCAGATCACCAGCAACACAAGCGCGGGAACACCCAAGAGCCACGCAACGAGATAGGGCATGACAACCTCCTACATGTTGATAGGCATGTAGGAAGTGTAAAGACGCGCGCACGGACAGAGTGTCGACCTCCGCCCGCGCCGCTTTGTAGGACTGTACCGAAATGACTGTCGGCCCACGCCGACGCTTCTCACCCGTATAGAGGAGCCTTAATGTGCTGTACCGTCCTTGACGGCTACATCACTTGGCCTCAGGAATCGGCTCGCACCGCGTCTTCCGCCGCCTCTGCGGCGGCTACTTCCAGGCCGACCGATGCTTTGAAGAAATTCACGGCTGCCTCGGCGCCAGGAGGCGCAGCGTCCACTAGGTTCTCCGCGACGAAGCCCCATTGGCGACGGACTTCATCACCGTGACGCTGCAAGGCGCGGGCGATCCCATTTTGGGTCTCCACGCCGATCTCAACAAAGTTGCGCGTATAGCCGGAGACGCGTTCGCCGGCAGGTTGCAGATAACGCGCTTGTGCGTTCCACCATTGGCCGGCGTCCTGCGCACCCGCAGCGTCGTGCAGGCAGTGCTCCGTCTCGCCAAGACCGGTCTTGAGGGCCTGCAGATTGAGCCCGATCAGGCGATTGACGCCGTTCACGGCCTCTTCCGTGACGGCCATCCAGGTTTCGAGCTGTGATCGTTGCAGAACGCCGAGTTGCTCCAGAGTCATCATGTCGGTTACTCCCTCGTGAGATCGGTAAATACGTCCAGCATGTGCCGGGCGTTTCAGTGTAGCTGCGCGCGACGCCGATTTCCTTGACCTCACCCGTTTATCCTACATGCTTTTCGGACGTCTTCACCTGCGGTGCCGGCCATGTGCGCGTTAGAGTCGAACGCCTCATTCACCAAACCACGGAGTCACGATGAAACGTCTCGCCGCTGCCCTGATCGCTAGCGCCACCATTGCCGCCACACCGCAGGCTTTCGCGCAGGTCGCGGGCCACGCTGCGCTAGGGGTATCCGTTACCGAACTCGATGCCGTCATCAAAGGCGTGAGTGTGAAGAAGCAGGTGCTCGGCAAGCCGGTCTACAACGAGGGCAAGGAGAAGGTCGGCAATGTGCAGGACTTGATCGTGACGCCCGAGAATGCCGTCTCGTTCGCTATCGTTGGTGCGGGCGGCTTCGTGGGCGTGGGCCGTCATGACGTGGCCATTCCCGTGAATCAGTTCCAGTACGACCAAGGCAGGATTGTGCTGCCGGGCGCGACCAAAGACGCCATCAAGGCGCTGCCCGAATTCAAGTACGAGCGTCAGCCAAAGCCTGCCAAGGCCTGATGCCCGGGGGAACTTTGTCCTCCGCAGCCGCGCTGAAGGTGTGGGAATCGGCTGACACGCCTTTCAGGCAACCTGACCTGCACATACTGGCCTGCGTGTTCTTGAATGAAGATACACAGACGACAAAAGGAGTTTGTTATGCGTGCCTTCGTATCCTTGATTCTGGCGGCCGCATTGGCATCCGTCAGCGGATGCGCGGACATGACGCCAAAGCAGCGCAATACTGCGCTAGGCGCAGCCGCAGGTGGTGTCGCCGGGGCGGCCATCTGGGGCGGTCCGGGCGCCACGCTCGGCGGCGCTGCGCTGGGTGGCGTGGTCGGTAACGCCGTCACCAAGTAACCCGCTAAGCGCGCTCCGATGCGCGCGCTGCCAGCTCGGGCCAGGCCATGTCGCCTGGCCCTTTTTATTGCCTGAGAGGGACACCACGCTATCGCACATTCCCCTCATACGCATATGCAAATGCCGGCGCATAATCGGCGTTTTGCAACGGAGGCAATGTGCGATACGAGCAAGAGGGCTTTGGCGTGAGCAGCACACCGATCCTGCGCGTCGAGGGCCTGCGCAAACGTTACGGTGACCAGACGGTCGTCGACAACCTGAGCTTTAGCGTCCGGCGCGGCCAGTGCTTCGGCCTGCTCGGCCCCAACGGCGCCGGCAAGACCACCACGCTGCGCATGCTGCTCGGCATGACGATGCCCGATGCGGGCAGTCTGAGACTGTGCGACGAGCCCGTTCCCGAAGCCGCGCATCGTGCGCGCATGCGCGTGGGTGTCGTGCCGCAGTTCGACAACCTCGATCCTGATTTCTCCGTCTCGGAAAACCTGCGCATCTTCGGACGCTACTTTGGCCTGTCGTCCGCCACCATCCGCGAGCGCATTCCTACCCTGCTGGAGTTCGCGCGGCTCGAACAAAAAGCCGATGCGCCCGTGCGCGCGCTCTCGGGTGGCATGAAGCGGCGGCTGACGGTCGCGCGCGCGCTGATCAACGATCCCGACATCCTCGTCATGGACGAGCCCACCACGGGGCTCGACCCGCAAGCGCGGCACCTGATCTGGGAGCGCCTGCGCTCATTGCTCGCCGCCGGCAAGACCATCTTGCTGACCACGCATTTCATGGAAGAAGCCGAGCGCCTGTGCGATGAGCTCTGCGTGATCGACAACGGCCGGAAGATCGCGCAAGGCAAGCCTCAAGAACTCATCGCGCGCGAAATCGGCTGCGACGTCGTTGAAGTCTATGGTGACGACCTCAACGCCCTGCGCACGCTGCTCACACCGCTCGCTGACCGCGTCGAAACCAGCGGCGAGACACTCTTCTGCTATGCACGCGATCCGCAGCCGCTGGTGGCCGCGCTGCGCACGCAGGCAGAAACGCACACCATGCCTGGGCTGCGCTACCTGCACCGCCCGGCCAATCTCGAAGATGTGTTCCTGCGCCTGACCGGCCGCGAAATGCGTGATTGAGAGAACCGCCCATGTCCACTGAAACCGCACTCACTCCAACGCAGAAACAGGCCTTTCCGCAGCCGCTGCTGCCACTGAACTTCCGCAACTGGCAGTACGTCTGGCTGCGCAACTTCATGGTGTGGCGCAAGCTGGCCATTCCATCGATGGCCGGCAACCTGGCCGACCCAATGATCTACCTGTTCGGTCTGGGCCTCGGGCTCGGCCTGCTCGTCGGGCGCGTTGACGGCGTGTCGTATATCGCCTTCCTGGCGGCCGGCACCGTGGCGTCCAGCACGATGATGTCGGCGAGCTTCGAAGCGATGTATTCCGCGTTTTCGCGCATGCATGTGCAACGCACGTGGGAGGCGATTCTGTACGCGCCGCTCAGCCTGGGCGACGTCGTCCTCGGCGAGCTGTTCTGGGCTGCCAGCAAGTCCGTGCTCTCAGGCCTGGCGATCATGTTGGTCGCGGGGGCGCTCGGGTATGCGTCGATGCCGCAGGCGCTGCTGGCTCTGCCCGTCATCGTGCTGACCGGCTTCACCTTTGCCTGCTTGGCGATGAACATGACGGCGCTTGCGCCCAACTACGACTTCTTCATGTTCTACCAAACGCTGGTGATCACGCCGATGATGCTGCTCTCGGGCGTGTTCTTCCCGCTGTCGCAACTGCCGGCGCCAGTGCGCGCGGCGACGAGCGTGCTGCCATTGCCGCACGCGGTGGACCTGATCCGCCCGCTGATGCTGGGTCGCACGCCCGACAACATCCTGCTGCACCTTGGCGTGCTGGTGCTGTACGCCGTGGCCGCGCTGCTGCTTTGTCTGTGGCTGCTCCGCCGTCGCATGCTCAAGTAAGGCACGATCGCAACGCCCAACAAAAAAGCCCGTCGCAATGACGGGCTTTTCTTTTGCTGCGTTCGAGATTTACTCGTTCACGGCAGAGCGCTGCAGGTGCAGCTGCGTACGCGGATCATCGTTCTGCGCATTCTCACGGTCGGCTTTGGCCGAGCTGTTGCGCGCGGCCTCCAGACGATCGAGGTAAGCCTCATCAATGTCGCCCGTCACGTACTTGCCGTCAAAGCACGAGGCGTCGAAATCCTTCAGCGCAGGATTGACGTCGCGTACGGCACGCTTCATGTCTTCCACGTCCTGGTACACCAGCTGGTCTGCGCCGATGATCTTGGCGATCTCTTCGTGCGTGCGGCCATAAGCGACCAGTTCGCCGCGCGTCGGCATGTCGATACCGTACACGTTCGGGAACTTCACCGGCGGCGCAGCCGAAGCGAAGATCACCTTCTTCGCACCGGCATCGCGCGCCATCTGCACGATCTCCGACGACGTCGTACCCCGCACGATGGAGTCGTCGACGATCAGCACGTTCTTGTCCTTGAACTCGATCGCCATGGCGTTGAGTTTCTGGCGCACGGACTTCTTGCGCACCGCCTGGCCCGGCATGATGAAGGTGCGGCCCACGTAGCGGTTCTTGAAGAAGCCTTCGCGATACGGCACGCCCAGGTGGTTGGCCACTTGCATGGCGGCCGGACGCGACGAATCCGGAATCGGCATCACCACGTCGATCTTGTCGGTCACCTCGCGCTTGATCTTCTCGGCCAGGTAATCGCCCATGCGCAGGCGTGCGTCGTACACCGACACGCCGTCCATGCGGGAGTCCGGACGGGCGAGGTACACGTATTCAAAAATGCATGGTGAAAGCACCGGGTTCGCGGCGCACTGCTTGGTGTGCAGCTTGCCCTCGAGATCGATGAAGATGGCTTCGCCGGGGGCCACATCACGCTCGAACTTGAAGCCGATGCCTTCCAGCGCCACCGATTCCGAGGCAACCATGTATTCGATGTCGCCATCCGGCGTTTCCTGGCTTCCCAGTGCAAGCGGGCGGATGCCGAACGGGTCACGCACAGCCAGCACGCCGTAGCCGGAAATCTCGGCAGCGATGGCATACGAACCGCGCACACGACGGTGCAGGCCTTCCACCGCCGTGAAGATGGAATCGCGATTCAGCGGGATGTCGTTGCTGGCGCGTTGCAGCTCGTCGGCCAGCACGTTGAGCAGCACTTCGGAGTCGGACTGCGTGTTGATGTGGCGGCGGTCACGCCGGAACATCTCGTCGCGCAGTTGATCCGAGTTCGTCAGGTTGCCGTTGTGTGCCAGCACGATGCCGAACGGCGCGTTGACATAGAACGGTTGGGCCTCTTCCTCGCTGGAGGAACCTGCGGTCGGATAGCGCACTTGACCGATGCCGCTCGTACCCGGCAGACCGCGCATGTTGCGCGTGCGGAACACGTCACGCACCATGCCGTTGGCCTTGTGCATGTGGAAAGTGCTGCCTGAAGCGGTGGCAATGCCCGCCGCGTCTTGCCCGCGATGTTGCAGGAGCAACAGACTGTCGTAGATCAGCTGATTGACGGGCGTGGCTGAGACCACCCCAACGATACCGCACATGTCGAACTCCAGCGAGAACGTATTTGGTGGCGCCCACACCCGTTGCGGGCGCCGAAAAAGCTTCCCGGATTGCCTAGCTTGTGGCCAGACGCTCCAGATCAATAGTGAACATACTTCGCGACATCCGGTGGCAACAACGGCTTGGCTGCCTGTGCTGCCTGCTCCGCGTAAGGCCTTGTCATCGCATCGCGCCAGAACGGCTGCTCAGGCAGGCTGGTAAAACCGGCCACCGTCATCAGTACGAGGATGATCACGCCACCGCGTGCCAACCCGAACACCATACCCAGACCGCGATCCGCCGGCTTGAGCCCCGCGCTCGCCAGGGCCGCCGAGAGCAGCGCACCCACCAGCGAAGATGCAATCACTGTCACGATAAACAGTAGGACGAAACCGAGAACGGTGCGTGCGACCGGGCCGCCCGGCAGCGATTCCGGCATCCAGCCGGCCGCCACGCCTGAAAACGTGTATGCCACCCACGCCGCAAACAACCACCCGAGGAGCGCCAGCACTTCGCGGATCAGCCCCCGAAACAACCCAATCAGCGCCGACGTGACGATGATGAACAGCACGCCGTAGTCAAAGAAAGTCGGTTGCATCTGGCAGCGGCTCGGATTGACTGGCGTGGAATGCAGCGGGGTGAATCAGCAAACTTGGCGAGCGCGCTATGTACACGTTCGACCGCATTGTCATTGCTGCACGAGCTTCGGCGTCAGGCCGATCTGCTCGGCACGCTTCTGCGCCGCCTCGGCGGATGCACGATCGTTGAACGGACCCGCTCGCAGCAAGGCCAGATCGCCCTTCTCAGGCACCTTCTTGTGTTCGATGTAACCCGGAATCTTCTCGCTCTTGAGCTTGCCCAGCCAATTTCGGGCGCGGTCTTCGGAAGCGAACGCGCCAATCAGGAGAATGAACTTGCCGCCGTTGGCATCGGTGCTCGCTGCGGCCGTTTGCTGTGTGGGCTGGGCTGCCGGTTGGGCAGGTTTCGCTGTGGGCTTCGATTCAGCAGGTGGCGTCAGACTGGCGACAGGCTTGGGCGGTGTCGTCGGTTTGGTTGCAGCCGGCGGGTTCTGAGCCTCCGACGGCGCGTCGTTGCTCGCAACCACCTCTTCGCCTTGGTCAAGCGCCTGCGCCTGATCGGTCGACGAGGCTGCCGGACGCGACGCGGAACGCCGGCTGGCGACCTTCGGCTCATCGGTCGAGGCCTTGGCGCCACGATCAACCGGCTGATCCTGGATCTGCACGGCCACGGCATCGGTCACGGGGCGCGGCTTGGCATCAAACACGAGGGGCAACACGATGACGGCAGCGCCAACCAGCACCAAGGCGCCGATCAGCCGACGGCGAGCGCGTTGCTTTTGCGGGAGTTCGGGATCAAGGCCGTCGTCGTCGGTGCGACGGGAGGCGCGGCTGCGAGCAGTGGACGATGCGCGCGAACCACGCACCGCATCGCGAGCGACATCGGCAGCACTGCCGGCGGCTGCGCCGCGTGTGCGTTCGCCTTCAGCGTTCTTGCGGGAGGAAAAGATGGAAAACAGTCCCATGAGGGCCCCGGTTTTAGTGCGCGCGACTCTTGCGCTCCGCCAGCACGCCGGCAACGGTGTAGAACGATCCGAAGACCACGATTCTATCATCCTCGGTCGCCCGCTCCATGGCGTTGCGATAGGCTGTGGCGGGATCGCTGAATGTGCTCACGCTCGATTCCTTGCCTGCGCGGAAACCGCAGTCGGCCAGCGCCTGCGCCAGGCTTGCAGCGCTCGCGGCGCGCGGCGTCGGCAAGTCGGTCAGGCACCAGTGATCGACCTTGTCGAGCATGTGCCCGAGCACACCCGCGATGTCCTTGTCCTGCATCGCACCGAACACCGCGTAGGTGTAGCGGTAAAAACCCATGTTCTCGAGGTTCTGGCCCAGCGCAGCCGACGCGTGCGGGTTATGCGCAACGTCCAGGACGACGGACGGACGGCCCGGCAAGACCTGGAAGCGCCCCGGCAACACCACCTGCGACAACCCCAGACGCACGTCCTGCGCCGAGATCGGCAACCGGTCGCGCACTGATTCCAAAGCCGCCAGCGCGGCCGAAGCGTTCAGCAACTGGTTTGCCCCGCGCAATGCCGGATACCCGAGGCTAGGCCAACGGCGCCCGCGGCCGCTAAAGCCCCACTGCTGCTTGTCACCTTGGAAATTGAAATCGCGGCCGATCAGCCAAAGATCTGCGCCAATGGCCTCGGCGTGCTCCACCAGGGAAATTGGCGGCACCGGGTCAGCGCAGATCGCCGGCTTGCCCGCGCGAAAGATGCCGGCTTTCTCAAAGCCGATCGCCTCGCGGGTATCGCCCAGGTAGGCCATGTGATCGAGATCGACGCTGGTAATGATGGCGCAATCGGTATCGATGATGTTAACCGCATCCAATCGGCCGCCCAGGCCGACTTCCAGGATCACCGCATCAAGGCCTGCATTGGCGAACAGATGCATGATCGCCAGCGTGGTGAATTCGAAATAGGTCAGGCTGACGGGCTCGGGGAAGCTGCAGCGCGCACGCTCCACCGCGTCAAAGTGCGGCAGCAACATCGCGTCTGTGGCGATCTCCCCATTCACGCGAGCACGCTCGTTAAAGTCGATCAGGTGCGGCGAAGTATGGCAACCCACCTTGTAGCCGGCCGCCAGCAGGATCGCCTCCAGCATCGCGCAGGTCGAGCCCTTGCCATTGGTGCCGCCCACCGTAAAGACGACTGACTTGAATTCCAGCCCGAGCGCCTCGCGCACGCGACTGATGCGGGCCAAGCCCATGTCGATGCCGACCGGGTGTGCGGTTTCCAGGTGGGCCAGCCAGTCGGGCAGCGTGTCGAATGTAGGCATGCGAAATAGGTGGCGCGGCTTCGGGAAACGGGCCGCGCAAAAACAAGAAGCGCGGACTCACGCCCGCGCTTCGGTTCAACAGATGTGCTGCATCAGGCCAGTGCGTCGGCCGGTTGCTTCTGCAGGAGCGCCAGAAGCTCGGCGATCTCGCGGCGCATGTTGCGGCGGTCGACAATCATGTCGATGGCGCCCTTCGTCAGAAGGAACTCAGCGCGCTGGAAGCCTTCCGGCAGCTTTTCTCGAACGGTCTGCTCGATCACGCGCGGGCCGGCAAAGCCGATCATTGCCTTGGGCTCGGCGATCACCACGTCGCCCATGAAGGCGAAGCTGGCAGACACACCGCCCGTGGTCGGGTCGGTCAGCACGCTGATGAACGGCAGCTTGGCTTCCGCCAGCTTCTGGACCATCGCAGTGGTCTTGGCCATTTGCATGAGCGACAGCAGGCTTTCCTGCATGCGCGCACCGCCCGACGCCGTCACACAGATGAACGGAACCTTCTGTTCCAGCGCCATCTGTGCGCCACGCGCGAAACGCTCGCCCACTACAGAGCCCATCGAGCCCGTCATGAACTCGAACTCGAAGCAAGCTACCACCACCGGCAGCGCATGGATTGCGCCGCCCAGCACGACCATGGCATCGGTCTCGCCGGTGTTGTCCATGGCCGCCTTGATGCGGTCGGGGTACTTTTTGCTGTCCTTGAACTTGAGCGCGTCGACCGGAAGAATCTCCTGGCCCAACTCATAGCGGCCCTCGGCGTCCAGCAGCGCGTCCAGACGGGCACGCGCGCCAATGCGCATGTGATGATCGCACTTGGGGCAGACGTGCAGATTGGCTTCGACGTCGGTACGGTATAGCACCGACTCGCAGGCCGGGCATTTGACCCAGAGGCCTTCCGGAATGCCCTTGCGTTGCGACGGATCGGTCTGTTGGATCTTGGGCGGAAGCAGTTTGTCCAGCCAGCTCATGCGTGCTCCTTGAATGCAGTGTCGCCGAGATCAGGCGTCGAGCGCCTGGCGAATCTCTGCGATGAAATCAGTCAAGTATTGTACCGCTTGTTCGCGAGGTGCTTCTTCAAGCAATTGCACAATGCGGGATCCGATGACCACCGCATCCGCCACACCGCTGATCGCGCGCGCCGTTGCCGCATCACGGATGCCAAACCCGACACCTACCGGCAACCGGGCGTGCTGGCGAATTTGCGGGATGCGCGCGGCGACCGCGTCCAGGTCGATGGTGGCCGCGCCTGTCACGCCTTTAAGCGACACGTAGTAGATGTAGCCGCTCGCCACGCGGGCAATCTGGGCGATGCGCGCCTCGGTGGACGTGGGCGCCAACAGGAAGATTGGATCGATGCCGGCGGCGCGCATGGTCTTGGCAAAGGCCTCGCACTCTTCGGGCGGATAGTCGACCACCAGCACGCCGTCGACACCCGCTTCGGATGCGGCCTTGGCAAAGGCATCCACGCCCATGCGTTCGATCGGGTTGGCGTAGCCCATGAGCACCACGGGCGTCGTTGAATCCGTGGTGCGGAATGTGCGCACATAGTCCAGCACCGTGCGCAGGCCCACCTTCTTGGCCAATGCGCGCTCCGACGCACGTTGGATCACAGGGCCGTCGGCCATCGGGTCTGAGAACGGCACGCCCAGTTCGATGACGTTGGAGCCGCCCTTGACTAGCGCGTGCATCAGGTCGACGGTCATCTCGGGGTACGGATCGCCGGCCGTGATGAACGGAATCAGGCCTTTGCGGCCCTGCGCAGAGAGTTGTGAGAAGGTTTGAGCGATGCGGGACATAGGGGGATCAGGTTTCAGGCGACCTTGATGGTGTCGGGCGCCGGAGATTCAGTCGGTTGGGCGGCAAATTCGGCGGCGGCATGCACAGCAGCCACGCGCTCGCGTGCCACGCGGCAATAGTCGGCGTTGATCTCGAAGCCGGCGAAACGGCGGCTGAGCCTTGCACACGCGGCAGCCGTCGTGCCACTGCCCAGGAACGGGTCCAGCACCAGGCCGCCCGGCGGGCAGCTTGCCAGGATCATGCGCTCCACCAGTTCCAGTGGCTTCTGTGTCGGATGCTCAGCACGCTCCGGGTCTTGCCGGTGCAGGCGCGATACGCTCCACACGTCTTTCGGGTTGTAGCCGACTTCCAGCCACTTCTTGCCCTCAAAACGCTTGCGGCTGCGCGCTTTCTTCGTCTCGGCGTCGTACGGAATGCGCACGGCGTCGACATCGAAGTAGTAATCGCGCGAAGCAGCAAAGAAACCGATGTTGTCGTGCACCGACGAGAACTTGCGCGTGCTGCCGCCCATGCTGGGCACGCGGCGGTCCCAGATGATCTCGTTGACCATCGTGAGGCGTCGCTTGAGCATGACGAACAGTTCCGGCGCGTATTGCCACGTGCAGAACAGGTAGAGCGATCCGTTGCGCGCCAGCTTCGGCCGCACCGCATCGATCCAGCGCTCGGACCAGGCGAGGTACGCGTCGCCCGACAGCTTGTCGGAGTCGTTGCCGTAATCCTTGCCCAGCCCGTACGGCGGATCGGCGATGACGAGGTCCACGCTGCCGTCGGCCAGATGCCCGACCCCGGTAATGCAGTCCTCGTTGAAGATGCCGTCGATGGCGCGCTCGGTCATGCGTGTGCCAGTGCCGTTAGAGTTTGATGCCGGAGAATTCGGCGACGGTATGCATGTCCTTGTCGCCACGGCCGGACAGGTTCACCAGCAGGATCTTGTCCTTGGGTAGCGTCGGCGCCAGCTTGCACGCATACGCCAGCGCATGGCTCGATTCCAGCGCGGGGATGATGCCCTCCATGCGGCACAGGTCGTGGAAGGATTGCAGCGCTTCCTTGTCGGTAATGCCGACGTATTCCGCGCGCCGCACATCCTTCAACCAGGCGTGCTCCGGACCGACGCCCGGATAATCGAGCCCGGCCGAAATCGAATGCGTCTCGATGATCTGGCCGTCTTCATCCTGCAGCAGATAGGTGCGATTGCCGTGCAGCACGCCCGGTGAGCCGCCCGTGAGCGACGCGGCGTGGCGGCCGGTTTCGATGCCCTCGCCCGCCGCTTCCACGCCGATCAGCTTCACGTCGGCATGGTCGATGTATGGGTAGAAGATGCCCATGGCGTTGGAGCCGCCGCCCACGCAGGCGATGACGGCATCGGGCTGGCGCCCGGTCATCTCCGGCATCTGCACTTTGCATTCCTCGCCGATCACGGCCTGGAAGTCGCGCACCATCATCGGATACGGGTGCGGGCCCGCCACCGTGCCGATGATGTAGAAGGTGTCGGCCACGTTGGTCACCCAGTCGCGCATCGCTTCGTTCAGCGCGTCCTTGAGCGTGCGTGAGCCCGACTCCACCGGCACCACGGTCGCGCCGAGTAGCTTCATGCGATACACATTGGCGGCCTGGCGGCGCACGTCTTCGCTGCCCATGTAGACGACGCATTCCATGCCGTAGCGCGCGGCGATCGTGGCCGTGGCCACGCCGTGCTGGCCGGCACCGGTTTCAGCAATCACGCGTGGCTTGCCCATGCGGCGTGCCAGCAGCGCTTGGCCGATCACGTTGTTCACCTTGTGCGCGCCGGTGTGGTTCAAGTCTTCGCGCTTGAGGTAGATCTGCGCGCCGCCGCAGTGTTCGGTCAGGCGGCGTGCGTGATAGATGGGCGACGGGCGGCCGACGAAATGCTTCAGCTCGTATTCGTATTCCCTGATGAATTCCGGATCGTGCTGGTAGCGCGCGTAGGCGTCGCGCAATTCATCGAGCGCGTGAGACAGCGTTTCCGCAACGAAGGTACCGCCGTAGGGGCCGAAATGGCCGTGGGCGTCGGGCAGGTTGTACATGGCAATCTCTCGAGGCATCCGCCGAGGTCAGGATGAAGACCCGTCGGCGGAGATATTCAGGAAGGCGTACGTCGCGAGAAACCCGCCAGATCGGCTCAGGCCTGAACCGATGCGCCCAGGGCTGCATCGGCCTCGCGGACCGCACGCACAAATTCGGTCATCCGGGCGTGGTCTTTCACGCCCCGTGCGGCCTCGATCCCGCTGCTGACGTCAACAGCGTACGGCCGCACGCGTTCAATCGCGCCAGCGACGTTTTGCGCGCTCAACCCACCACTCAAAACGAGCCGAGGAGCGGCGCTTGTGGTTGGCAAGGATGGCGATTGCGGGAGCCATTGCGGAGGAATGAGGGTCCAGTCGAAGATGTGGCCGCCACCGCCATAACCCTCAACAAATGCGTCGAGCAGCAGACCTTGGGCAGCGGCAAACCGATCGGCGAATTCTACCAAATCGGCCCCGGGCTGAACACGCAGGGCGCGCAGCCAGGGCAGCCCCATTTTCGCTGCAATCTCGACACACAGTTCTGCCGGCTCGTCACCGTGGAACTGAAGCAGCGTAAGCGGCACTTGGTCGAGCACCCGCGCCACGTCATCCGCGCTGGCGTTGACGAACAGGCCGGTCACGGTGACGAATGGACCAGCGCGGCGTGCCAGCTCTGCCGCACGTTCGATGGTGACGTAACGCGGGCTGGGCGGATAGAAAACGAGCCCGATCGCATCGGCGCCGAGCGTGACGGCGTGGTCGACGTCGGCCGGCTGGGTCAGGCCACACAGCTTGATACGGGTACGGTGCAACGGCATGGCGGAAGCGGAATTCACGGGCCGGCGTATTCGTCGAACACGCCACGAAACAGGCTGGACGATGCCGGAGAGGCCGGCAACGAGAAAGCATCAGGATAGCCGACCTCGGCCAGATACAAGCCGTCGGGCATGAAAGTCGGGGCGGCGGCTACGCGGCTGCGGGCAGCCAGCACATCGCGCATCCACGACGCGGGCTGCCGGCCGCGCCCGATCGCCACCAAGCACCCCATGATGTTGCGCACCATGTGGTGCAGGAAGGCGCTGCCGCGAATGCGCACGAATACCCATTCACCCTCGCCTCGCACCTCGATGGAGTACATCGTTTTGACGGGCGACTTGGCTTGGCATTCGGCCGCGCGGAACGACGAGAAATCGTGCTCGCCGACAAGCGCCTGTGCAGCCTCGTTCATGGCTGCCACGTCAAGGGATTGGCCAGGCGGCAGCATCACGTAGCCGGCCTTGTCTTCGAGCAGCGGTGCGCGCGTCGGGCCGAAGGTCAGCGCGTAGTAATACGTGCGGCGATGGGCGGAGAAGCGCGCGTGGAAATCCTCCGGCATCTCCTGCGCCCATCGCACGGCCACCGTGGGCGGCAGAAAGGCGTTGGTGCCACGCACCCACGAGAACGGCTCGCGCACGAGGTCGGTATCCAGGTGGACGACCTGGCCCAGCGCGTGCACTCCTGCATCGGTGCGGCCGGCCACCGTGGTCGGCAACGCCACGCCGGCAAACTGCCGCAGCGCCTCCTCCAGCGCATCCTGCACAGTGTTGCCGTGCGGCTGCGATTGCCAACCCGAAAACGCGGCACCGTCGTACTGGATGCCAAGCGCGATGCGCGTCATGCCGTGTGAATCCTCATGCGGAAAGAAAAACGCCGGCAGGATACCACCCTGCCGGCGCTGTCGATGGCGTAAAACGCGTTGCGTCAGCCGATCTGGCGCATCAAGGCTTGCGCCTCGGCGTGGAACGACGGATCGCCCAAGTCCAGCACTTCCTGCAGAAGTTCGCGGGCGCCTTCCTTGTCGCCGATCTCGATGTAGGCCTTGGCCAGGTCGAACTTGATCTGCAGATCGCGCACGCCGTCGGCACCGTGCTCGCCGGACAGCGTGTGCGGCAGGTTGGTGTCCAGACGGATGGCTGATTGCGGTTCGTCGTTCGCGACCTCGGCGTGATGCGGCTCGGATTCGAAATGCATCGGGGCCTGCGACAGGTCGGTCGGCTGAGCCCAGCTCGGCAGGCTTTCCTCCGCGGCAACCGAGGCTGCCGGAGCCGCCGTTTCTGCGGCGGGCGGCGTCGGGTTCAGATCCAGCGACAAATCCGACAGATCCATATGCAGCGGGGGCGCAGCGACGGGCTGATAAGCCTCGCCAGCGTGCGCGTTGAACTGCGGCAGATCCGCCTCGGGTTCGGCGTGCACCTTGAAGATGTCCGATGCTTCTTCCGGCGCGGTGATCGGCTCGCCTGCTGCCGGCGCCGGGAACGACTCCAGCGGTAGATCGAAATCGGCCAGTTGCGGCGCCTTGGTCGACGGCGCGGACGGGTCCAGATCCGGAGACAGCGTAGTCCAGTCGTCCCCACGACGGGTGGTCTGCCCCGTTACCGTCGGGCTGAAGGCCTCGGCAGCCACCGCAGCGCCCACACCGGCCAGCGCAGCGGCACCTGCCACTGCGGCGCCAGCGTGGCTCGGCTCCGCATGCGCTTCGGCACCAACATGGCTCCCATCACCCTGCACCGTCAGGTACAGCGGGTTAGCTGGGTCGAACTTGCGGCCCATCGCAGCAGCCTCTGCCCATTCCGAAGAGGCCGCGCCAACTTGCGCCAGCATCTCTTCAGCAATGGTCTGGAAGCCATGGGCGTCCTGACGATTGGCGTAAATTTCCATCAACTTCAGGCGAATGGCTTGGCGCTCCGGATGCTGCTCCAGAGCCTCGCGCAGGATTTCTTCGGCTTGTACGTCGCGACCGTAGGCGATATAGACATCGGCCTCGGCAATCGGGTCGACTTCATTGCTCTCGTTGCCGCCGCCAATGCGGAAATCCGCACCGAACACGCTGTGCTGCGAGGTGTCGACGCTTTGACCACCGGCCGCGCCAAACAGCGAGTTGGCACCCGCCATCACGGTACTTTCCTGCGACAACAGACTGTCCTGGAAGCCATGTGCCTGCTCAGGCTTCTGCTGGCGGCGGCGATACACCACCAGACCACCCAGCAAGGCGACCACCAAGCCGCCCAGGCCCAGAGCCATCGGGTTGCCCAGCAGCGACGAGAGGAACGATTCCTCTTGAATCGGGGGCGGCGGGGCCACCACGACCGGCGCCTTCTTCGGCGCGGCAGCGGGTGCCGAGGCAGCCGCCATCGGGGCGCTGGCCGCCTGCGGTGCCGAGGCTGCAGCCACCGGCGCCGATGCCGCTTCCGGTGCGGAAGCTGCCGCCGCGGCCGTTGTCGAGGAAGCCGGTGCGGCGGCTGCCGTTTCTGCAAGAGCAGCGGCAGCAGGAGCCGGCGCTGACGATGCGGCTGCCACCGGCGCGGGAGCCGGCGCATTGGCTGCCGCCACTGCCGGAGCAGCCGTCGACGGTGCAGCACCAGCGGCCGGCTTGGCAGCGCTGGCGGCCTTGGCCAGTTCAGCGTTCTTCAATTCAACCAGGCGCTGCATGTCAGAGAGATTCTTCTCCAACTGTGCAACGCGTGATTCCATTTCCTTGAGCGCCCGTTCCTTGGCGACGAGTTCCTCATCGCGGGCCGCGGCCGCCCCGGCCTTACCGGTGCGGTCGGCCTTGGACAGACGCAATTCATCACGGCCGCTGGCAGCAGGCGTGGCTTGATCCTGCACACGGGCCGACACGCTGCCGCTCTGCTGGCGGGCGGAGTCGGTATCCGTGGCCGCGTTGGCTTCAGCCGCCGTTGCGAGGCGGTTCCGGTAGCCAGCGAAGCCGGACGTTTGCGCAATGACTTCGCGGCGCGCCTCGCGCGCAGGCGTTTTCTGCGCTTCGGCCTGCGACGGCACTTTCAGCACCGAGCCGGTACGCAGCCGGTTGATGTTGCCGCCAATGAAAGCGTTGGGGTTATTCCGATACAGGGCCAGCAGCATCTGGTCGAGCGACACGGCGTCTTGGCCTTGCGCGGCTGTCGATGCCACGTCGTACAGGCTATCGCCGCGCTGCACGGTGTACGAGCCACCGGGCGTAGCGTCCGGGGTGGCAGCAGCAGGAGCAGCTTGCTGGGCACGCGCGGCTTGGCGAGCAGCACGGGGCTGGCGTGCCGGTGCGGGCGCTGCGGCAGCCGGCGCCGCAGCTTGCGGTTGGGCGGTCGAAGCAGCCGGCGCCGACTCAACGGTGCCGGGCGTGGTGGCCTGCACCACCGGTGTCGGCGCAAAATTCTGTGCGGTATTGCTGGAACCCACCGGGTCAAGCAGGAACGTATAAGCGCGCGAAACGTGGCCGCTTGCCCAGTTCAGGTCAACCAGGACATCAACGAACGGCTCAGCGACGGGCTGGGTCGAGCGCAGACGCACCACGTAGTTGCCATTCGACTGGCGCTCCAGCGAGGCACGCAGCGAGGAGACGATCGGGTTGTAGGTCAGCCCGGCGCGCGAATAGGCATCCGGCGCAGCCAATTTGGCGACCAGGTTTTGCGCCTCTTCGGGCGTCACGCCGGTCAGATCGATTTCGGCCTGCAGCGGCTGGCCGAGGCTGGAACGCACGTGCAGCGCGCCGAAACCGGCCGCTTGCGCTGCGGGCTGAATCAGCAGCAGGCTCGCCGCAGCAAACGCGACGGCCGACCAGCGAGGACTGCGATGGGACGATTCTCTCCGGCGGTATTGGCTCACCCTCACCTTCGACTCCGTTATCTTTTAATGTGCAAACGAACTTAACATCAACGAGTTAGCGCAGCAAGTTCACCCAAAAAGTGAAGTGCTGGATAAGAACCGCCGTCAATCTTTATGAAAACGACACAATTGGCGAGATTCTGAAGCACCCGACGTACCCCCCGGAATGCGCGTGCTTCATGTGGCGCTAACCCTTCCCCGTGCCCCGTCCACCCCACGAATGGGCGGACAGCGTTCCGGCCGCTATTGTGTACCAACGTTACAGACCGTGGGCATCCAGATGGCACAACGCCGCGCAGGCCGCGCGGCGTTGGTAGAAAAAGCGCACTTTCTGTTGTCAGGCCGCAACGACAGCTGCCGACGGCCGGCCTGACAAGGAAAGCAAAGCTCGAATCACTTGTCCAGCAGGATACGCAGCGTGCGGCGCAGCGGCTCGGCAGCACCCCACAGAAGTTGGTCGCCGATCACGAAGGCGCTCACATACTCGGGCCCCATGTTCAGCTTGCGCACACGGCCCACGCCGATTTCCAGACCACCAGTGATGGATGCCGGCGTCAGCTCCTTCTCGGTGATGCTGCGGTCGTTCGGCACCCACTTCACCCAGGGGTTGCCCGAGCGGATGATCTGCTCGATTTCTTCGAGCGGCAGGTCGCGCTTAAGCTTGAGCGTCAGGCCCAGGCTGTGGCAGCGCATTGCTCCAATCCGCACACACAGGCCGTCGACCGGAATCGTCTGCGCCGTGCCCAGGATCTTGTTGACCTCGGCCTGGCCCTTCCACTCTTCCTTCGACTGACCGTTGTCGAGCTGCTTGTCGATCCAGGGGATCAAACCGCCCGCCAGCGGGGCCGGGAAGAATTCGGTCGGCACGTCCTCGCGGATGGTCTTGGCAACCTTGCGATCGATGTCCAGGATGGCGGACGCCGGATTGGCCAGTTCATCGGCCACGGCGCTATGGATCACGCCCATGCCCTTGAGCAGTTCGCGCATGTGGTTTGCGCCACCGCCCGAAGCTGCCTGATAGGTCATCGAGCTGACCCATTCGACCAGGCCTTCGCGGAACAGGCCGCCCACGCCCATCAGCAGAATCGAGTTGGTACAGTTGCCGCCGATGAAATTCATGGTGCCGGCCGCCACCGCATTCTTGATGAGCGACAGGTTGACCGGGTCCAGCACGATCACGGCGTCATCTTCCATGCGGAGCGTCGAAGCGGCGTCGATCCAGTAGCCGTGCCAGCCCGCGGCGCGCAGCTTCGGGAAGACTTCGGTGGTGTAGTCGCCACCCTGGCACGTGATGATCGTGTCGCATGCCTTGAGCGCTTCGATGTCGTTGGCGTCAGCCAGGGGCGCATCCGTCTTGGCGAATGCGGGCGCCTTACCGCCGGCGTTGCTGGTGCTAAAAAACACCGTGTCGATCAGGTCGAAATCCTTTTCTTCCTGCATGCGCTGCATCAGCACGCTGCCAACCATGCCGCGCCAACCGACGAGACCTACCTTCATGATTGTGAACCTCTAGTGATTTTCCCCGCCTCGGTCGCCCGGCGTGACCGCGCGGGGAAGGCGAACGGACACGACGGACGATCTACGAGATCGTTTTTTTGGTAATGATTTTCGTGGTCGTGCGAATCTCGACAGGCGTCATGCGAGCGCGCGCGGCGGTGCCCTTGGCGGCGATAGCCAGGGTGCCCAGAATGCCCAGTACGAGGACGGGGAGCGCGATCGAGATCATCTGCAAAAATATACACGATTTGGCGGTCGCACAATGCACTGCAACATGTGTCCGCCGAAAAAATGACGATTGCGGCGCCGCATGTGACGGCACCGCAACGCACGTTTTGATTTACAAGGCAGCGACCACCGCGTCGCCCATCTCCACAGTGCCGACTTGCTTGCAGCCCGGCGTCAGGATGTCGCCGGTCCGGTAGCCCTGTGCCAGCACCTTCTTGACAGCCGTTTCGATGCGATCAGCCTGCTCGGCCTTGTTCAGCGAATAGCGCAGCATCATCGCCGCCGACAGGATCGTCGCCAGCGGGTTGGCAACGCCCTTGCCCGCGATGTCCGGCGCGGAGCCGTGCGACGGCTCATACAGCCCCTTGTTGTTCGCATCGAGCGACGCCGACGGCAGCATGCCGATCGAACCCGTCAGCATGGCGGCCTCGTCCGAGAGGATGTCGCCGAACATGTTGCCGGTGACGATCACGTCGAAGTTCTTCGGCGCCTTGACGAGCTGCATGGCCGCGTTGTCGACATACATGTGCGACAGCTCGACTTCCGGATACTCCTTGTGCACATCGGTGACGATGTCCTTCCAGAACTGGAACGTCTCGAGCACGTTGGCCTTGTCAACGCTGCACAGTTTCTTGCCGCGCTTGGCGGCAGCCTGGAAGGCGACGTGCGCGATGCGGCGGATTTCTGGCTCGGCGTAGCGCATGGTGTCGAATCCTTCGCGTGCACCGGCGAACGCGCCGTCCGGGGCCGAACGCACGCCGCGCGGCTGGCCGAAGTAGATGTCGCCGGTCAGTTCGCGCACGATCAGGATGTCGAGGCCGGAGACGATCTCGGGCTTCAGGCTCGATGCACCGGCCAGCTCCGGATAGCAGATCGCAGGACGGAAATTGGCGAACAGCTGCAGATGCTTGCGCAAGCCGAGGATGGCCTGCTCGGGGCGCAGTTCGCGCGCCAGCGTGTCGTACTTCCAGTCGCCCACGGCACCGAACAGGATGGCATCAGCCTCCTTGGCAAGCTTGAGCGTATCTTCGGGCAGCGGATGGCCCTTGGCTTCGTAGCCTGCGCCGCCCACGGGGGCGAATTCCATCTCGAACGGCTCGCCCAGTACCTTGAGCACCTTCACGGCCTCGGCGACGATTTCCTTGCCAATGCCGTCACCCGGCAACACTGCAATCTTGGTCATGTGTTTGGTTGTCCTTGTTGTTCTAGCGTCAGCTCAGCCGACGAGCTTGTGCGCGAGCCACGGCATCTTGGCCAGGCGCTGCGCTTCGTAAGCCTTGATCTGGTCGGCGTAGCGCAGGGTCAGACCGATGTCGTCGAAGCCGTTCAGCAGGCAGTATTTGCGGAACGCCGTGATGTCGAACGGATACGCCGTACCGCCCGGCGTGACGACGACCTGCTTGTCCAGATCGACGGTCAGCTGGTAGCCCGTAAAGGCTTGCGTTTCGTTGAACAGATGGTCGACTTGCGACTCCGTCAGCACGATCGGCAGCAGGCCGTTCTTGAAGCAGTTGTTGAAGAAAATGTCGGCAAAGCTCGGCGCGATGATGGCGCGAAAGCCGTACTGCTGCAGCGCCCACGGCGCATGTTCACGCGAGCTGCCGCAGCCGAAGTTCTTGCGCGCCAGCAACACGGAGGCGCCCTTGTAACGCGGCTGGTTCAGCACGAAGTCCGGGTTCAGCGGACGCTTGCTGTTGTCCTGGCCAGGCTCGCCGACATCCTTGTAGCGCCACTCGTCGAACAGGTTCGGGCCAAAGCCGGTGCGCTTGATCGACTTGAGGAATTGCTTCGGGATGATGGCGTCGGTGTCGACGTTCTCGCGGTCAAGCGGGGCGACGAGGCCGGTGTGGATGGTGAATTGTTCCATGATTGCTCTCTCTATCCTGCCGCTCAAGCGAGCTTGCGCACGTCAACGAAGTGGCCTTCCAGCGCGGCCGCTGCAGCCATCGCCGGGCTTACCAGATGGGTGCGGCCACCCGCGCCCTGACGGCCTTCGAAGTTGCGGTTGGACGTGGATGCGCAGCGCTCGCCCGGGTCGAGGCGGTCGGCGTTCATTGCGAGACACATCGAGCAGCCCGGCTCGCGCCATTCAAAGCCAGCCGCCTTGAAGATCTTGTCGAGCCCTTCGCGCTCGGCCTGCTCCTTCACGAGGCCCGAGCCCGGCACGACCATCGCCAGCTTCACGTTCGAGGCAATGCGCTTGCCGAGCTTCTGCACGACCCACGCGGCAGCGCGCATGTCTTCGATGCGGCTGTTGGTGCAGGAGCCGATGAACACCTTGTCGATGTTGATGTCGCTGATGGCGACGTTCGGCTGCAGACCCATATATTCGAGCGCGCGCTCCATGGCGTTGCGCTTGTTCGGGTCTTTCTCCTTGTCGGGATCCGGCACGCGGTCTTCAATGCTGACCACCATTTCCGGTGACGTGCCCCAGCTCACCTGCGGACGGATCTCTTCAGCACGCAACTCGACCACGTGATCGAAATGTGCACCTTCATCGGAATGCAGCGTGCGCCAGTACGTCACAGCCTGATCCCACTCCACGCCCTGTGGCGCGAACGGACGACCCTTGATGTATTCCAGCGTGACATCATCCACGGCGACCATACCAGCGCGAGCGCCGCCTTCGATTGCCATGTTGCACACCGTCATGCGGCCTTCCATCGACAGCGCGCGAATCGCCGAACCGCCGAACTCCATGGCGTAGCCCGTACCGCCTGCGGTGCCGATCTTGCCGATGATGGCGAGCACGATGTCCTTGGCCGTGCAGCCACGCGGCAGCGTGCCTTCCACCTTCACGAGCATGTTCTTGCTCTTCTTGGCGAGCAGCGTTTGCGTGGCCAGCACATGCTCGACTTCCGACGTGCCGATGCCGTGCGCGAGCGCGCCGAATGCGCCGTGCGTGCTGGTGTGCGAATCACCGCAGACCACTGTCATGCCCGGCAGCGTCGCGCCCTGCTCCGGCCCGATCACGTGCACGATGCCCTGACGCTTGTCGTTCATCTTGAATTGTGTGATGCCATAGCTGTCGCAGTTGGCGTCAAGCGTATCGACCTGGAGCTTGGAAACCGGATCGGCAATGCCGTGCGAGCGGTCGGTGGTCGGCACGTTGTGGTCCGACACAGCCAGGTTGGCGCTGATGCGCCACACCGGGCGCTCGGCCAACTTCAGGCCCTCGAAGGCCTGCGGGCTCGTCACTTCGTGCAGCAGTTGACGATCGATGTAGAGGACAGTCGTGCCGTCTTCTTCGGTATGAACGACGTGATCGTCCCAAAGTTTGTCGTAGAGCGTCTTGGCCATGATGCGATCCGTGCACAACGCACCCATTTTGAAATTCTGGGCCGCTGCGCGAGCAGTTTCGTGGGGAGTGATCGATTATGCCACCCGGTGCATTGGGCACCGGACGTGACTGACGAAAGGGGGTTTCGCCATTTCGCGAAGGCCCTTTCCGGGCACCTCAAGCGGCGCGCAACAAAAAACCCCGCCGGTTTCCCGGGCGGGGTTTCTGCAAGGCGAACAGCTTGGCTTAGCGCTTGTCGATCGACGGCACTTCGCGGGTGGCGGCGCCGTTGAACAGTTGGCGCGGGCGGCCGATCTTGTATTCCGGATCGGTGATCATCTCTTCCCATTGCGAAATCCAGCCCACCGAGCGAGCCAGCGCGAAAATGCAAGTGAACATCGAGGTGGGGATGCCCAGCGCGCGCTGAACGATGCCCGAGTAGAAGTCGACGTTCGGGTACAGCTTGCGGCTGACGAAGTACTCGTCTTCCAGGGCGATCTTTTCCAGCTCCATGGCCAGCTTGAACAGCGGGTCATTGTGCAGGCCCAGCTCTTCGAGCACTTCGTGGCAGGTTTCGCGCATCAGCTTCGCGCGCGGATCGTAGTTCTTGTACACGCGGTGGCCAAAGCCCATCAGGCGCACGCCGCTGTTCTTGTCCTTCACCTGCTTGATGAACTCGGGCACCTTGTCGACGGTACCGATTTCTTCCAGCATGTTCAGCGCAGCTTCGTTCGCGCCGCCGTGCGCCGGGCCCCACAGGCAAGCGATACCGGCGGCAATGGCAGCGATCGGGTTGGTACCCGACGAACCCGCCAGACGCACCGTCGACGTCGACGCATTCTGTTCGTGATCCGCGTGCAGGATGAAGATGCGGTCCAGTGCCTTTTCCAGCACCGGATTCACCTTGTAGTCTTCGCACGGTGTGGCAAACATCATGCGCATGAAGTTGCCGGTGTACGACAGGTTGTTCTGCGGATAGATGAGCGGCTGGCCGATGTTGTACTTGTATGCCATGGCCACCAGCGTCGGCAGCTTGGCGATCAGGCGAATCTGCGAGATTTCGCGCTCGCGCGGGTCGTTGATGTTGGCAGCGTCCGGATAGAACGCGCTCATGGCGCCAACCAGGCCCGTCAGCACGGCCATCGGATGAGCGTCACGACGGAAACCGCGCAGGAAGAACTGCATCTGTTCGTGCACCATGGTGTGATTCGTCACCACATGGTTGAACTCTTCCTTCTGCTTGGCGTTGGGCAGCTCGCCCTTCAACAGCAGGTAGCAAATTTCCATGAAATCGCACTTGCTGGCCAGATCGTCGATGGCGTAGCCGCGATACAGCAGCTCACCTTTGTCACCATCGATGTAGGTGATCTTGGAATTGCACGACGCGGTCGACATGAAGCCGGGGTCGTACGTGAACTTGCCCGTCTGACCGTACAGCTTGCGAATGTCGATCACGTCCGGGCCAACCGTGCCCTTATAGATCGGCAGCTCGACGCTGGGCGAGCCATCAGAAAACGATAGGGTGGCTTTCACTTCGGACGGCGTCATGTCGGTTTCCTTCTCTGCTGTTTATAAAAATGAAGTCGGGAGACTCCCGCCAGACGGATCGAGGGGCGCCGGCCGGGGGCGGCTGGAACGATTCGTCTTGCGGCAACCTCTCGCGCGCCGGTTCAGACCGAGCGCAGCAAGGTCAGGACGTGCTGGATATGAGGCACGTCGAGTTCGCCCTCCGGCTCCTTGCGCGCAAGCAGGAGATCCATCAGGTCGTTGTCGGGTAGCTCGAACAACTGCGAGAGTGCGGCAACGTCGTCATCCGACAGCTCCGTCTCGTAGCGGTTGAAAAAGCGCTCGACGATGATGTCGTTCTCAAGCAGGCCGCGTCGGGCACGCCAGCGCAAACGGGCACGCTTGTGCGGATCGGACTGATGGGAGAACGTTGGAGTGTTCACAGCAACCATACTTCCTGAAAATGTGTCGCCGGAGAAACCGCTCCGGCGACACACAATGCCAAAGTGCGCTGACTCGCGGCTTACACCGCGCGACGCACCATCAATTCCTTGATCTTGCCGATGGCCTTGGTCGGGTTGAGACCCTTCGGGCACACATCGACGCAGTTCATGATGGTGTGGCAGCGGAACAGGCGATACGGATCTTCCAGATTGTCCAGACGCTCGCTGGTAGCCTGGTCGCGGCTGTCGGCGATGAAACGATACGCCTGCAGCAGACCGGCCGGGCCGACGAACTTGTCCGGGTTCCACCAGAACGACGGGCACGACGTCGAGCAGCTCGCGCACAGAATGCACTCGTACAGGCCGTCGAGCTCTTCGCGCTCTTCCGGCGATTGCAGGCGCTCCTTCTCGGGCGGCGGCTCGTCGTTGATCAGGTACGGCTTGATCGAGTGGTACTGGTTGAAGAACTGCGTCATGTCGACGATCAGGTCGCGGACCACGGGCAGCCCCGGCAGCGGGCGCAGCACGATCTTCTCGGGCAGCTCACGCATGTTGGTCAGGCAGGCCAGACCATTCTTGCCGTTGATGTTCATGGCGTCGGAGCCGCACACGCCTTCACGGCACGAGCGACGGAACGCGATCGACTCGTCGAGCTTCTTCAGCTTGACCAGCGCGTCGAGCAGCATGCGCTCGTGACCGTCGAGCTCAACCTCGTAGGTCTGCATGCGGGGCGCTGCGTCCTTGTCCGGATCGTAGCGATAGACTTCAAAAATACGCTTCATTTTTGTGGGCCCTTCTTATCCGTTAGAACGTACGCGCCTTGGGCGGCACCGATTCCACCGACAGCGGCTTCAACTGCACGGGCTTGTAGTCGAGGCGGTTGCCTTCGCTGTACCACAGCGAGTGCTTCATCCAGTTTTCGTCGTCGCGGTTCGGGAAGTCGCTGTGTGCGTGGGCACCGCGCGATTCCTTGCGGGCGGCGGCCGACACCATCGTCGCCTTTGCCACTTCCACCAGGTTGGCCACTTCCAGCGCTTCGACGCGCGCGGTGTTGAACACCTTGGACTTGTCCTTCAGGTGGATGCTGCCAGCGCGCTCGGCCACTTCCAGGATGCGCTCGACTCCTTCATCCATCAGCTTTTGCGTGCGGAACACGCCGGCGTGCGACTGCATGTTGCGGCGGATGTCGTTGGCGACGTCCTGCGCGTACTCGCCCGAGCTGGACGAATCAAGCTTGGCCAGGCGCGACAGCGCGCGGTCCGCTGCATCGGCCGGCAACGGCTTGTGCTCGCGGTTCTTCAGGTTCTGCGCAATGATGTGGTTGCCCGCCGACCGGCCGAACACCACCAGGTCGAGCAGCGAGTTCGTGCCCAGGCGGTTGGCGCCGTGCACCGACACGCACGAGCATTCGCCAATCGCGTAGAAGCCGTTGATGACCTCGTTCGGGTTGCCGTTCTTCGGCACCACGACCTGGCCGTGATAGTTCGTCGGAATGCCACCCATCTGGTAGTGGATGGTCGGCACCACCGGGATCGGTTCCTTGATGGCGTCGACGTTGGCGAACTTCAGGCCGATCTCGCGGATCGACGGCAGGCGCTTCATGATGGTCTCGGCACCGACGTGGGTCAGGTCGAGCAGCACGTAGTCGCCGTTCGGGCCGCAGCCGCGGCCTTCCTTGATCTCCTGATCCATCGAGCGCGACACGAAGTCACGCGGCGCCAGATCCTTCAGCGTCGGGGCATAGCGCTCCATGAAGCGCTCGCCATCCTTGTTACGCAGGATGCCGCCCTCGCCACGCACGCCTTCCGTGATCAGCACGCCCGCGCCGGCCACGCCGGTCGGGTGGAACTGCCAGAACTCCATGTCTTCCAGCGGGACGCCTGCGCGCGCTGCCATGCCCAGGCCGTCACCGGTGTTGATGAAGGCGTTGGTGGACGCTGCGTAGATGCGGCCTGCACCGCCCGTGGCGAACAGCGTCGTCTTCGCTTCGAGGATGTAGACCTCGCCGGTTTCCATTTCCAGCGCGGTCACGCCCAGCACGTCGCCGTCCTGGTCGCGGATCAGATCCAGCGCCATCCATTCGACGAAGAAGTGGGTCTTGGCCTTGACGTTACGCTGGTACAGCGTGTGCAGCAGCGCGTGGCCAGTACGGTCAGCCGCGGCGCAGGCACGCTGCACGGGCTTCTCACCGTAATTCGACGTGTGACCGCCGAACGGACGCTGATAGATGGTGCCGTCGGCGTTGCGGTCGAACGGCATGCCGAAGTGTTCGAGCTCATAGACCACGTTCGGCGCCTGGCGGCACATGAACTCGATCGCGTCCTGGTCGCCGAGCCAGTCGGAGCCCTTGACGGTGTCGTAGAAGTGATAGTGCCAGTTGTCTTCGCTCATGTTACCCAGCGAAGCGCCGATACCACCCTGCGCCGCAACGGTGTGCGAGCGGGTGGGGAAAACCTTGGACAGCACGGCCACGGAGAGGCCGGCTTCTGCCAGCTGCAGCGATGCGCGCATGCCCGAACCGCCCGCACCGACGATCACGACGTCGAATTTGCGGCGCGGCAGCCCAGTCTTGACTGCGACCATGTCTTAAACCCTCCAGAGAATCTGAGCTGCGTAGCCCGCACAACCGACGAGCCACAGAATCGTCAACACTTGCAGCGTCAAACGCACTGCCACGGGCTTCACGTAGTCCATCCAGATGTCACGGACACCGATCCAGGCGTGATACGTGAGCGACACGAACGCCAGGAACGTCAGCATCTTCATCCACTGGTTGGAGAACAGCCCCGCCCAGCTTTGGTAAGACGTGTCTTTGGAGAGCAGGAACGCAGCCAGCAGCACGACGGTATAGACCGCCATGATCACGGCGGTGACGCGCTGCGCGAGGAAGTCCTTCAGGCCGTAGTGCGCGCCGACAACGAGGCGCTTGGGACCGATATTGTTTTGTGCCATTGCGGATTCCTCAGAACAGGCCGAACAGCTTGGCGCCGAACACGACGGTCAGCAGCAGGCTGACGATCAGCACGCTCACAGCCGACTTGGAGGCCGAAGCCTTGTCGATGCCGATATGCAGATCGAGGATCAGGTAACGGACACCTGCGCAGAAGTGGTGCAGGTATGCCCAGATGAGGGCAAGGACAACAACCTTGGCAAAGCCGTTGGACAGAAGCGCCGAGAACTTGGCGAAACTGATTTCCGACGTGAGACTTTGCTCGAACAAGTACAGCACGAACGGAAGAAGAAGGAACATCAGCGCACCGCTGGCACGGTGCAAGATGGACACCTTACCGGCCCAGGGCAAGCGGTAACGGGCGATATCGCCCAAACCGATGTTCCTGTATACCGGCCTGGCTTTCTTGATGGCTTCTGCCATGGTCAGACCCCAATTGGCTAATCAACAAACAAAACAGCTTTGCACAAATCCGCGAGATTCTAGCGCGCTTTTGTTGCGCAGCGCACCATTAATTCCATGCGACGCGCTCCACTTTTGTGCTTCCTGCCCTCGCCTGCCAGTGGCGTGATACGGGGGCCGATTGTCCTCTCTACACTGCCTCATGACGCGCAATACGCTGTTGCGCGACGCACAAACCGCGATGCCGCCGAAGTGGCAACGGCCCGCACGAATCGGGCCCGGCAACGCGTCGTCAATTCAATTCGTTCTGGTAGTAGTGCCGCGTCGTGACGTACAGACCACGACGTATCTCCACCGGTTTGTCGCCGAACGTGTGCGACACGCGTTCCACCGAGAGCAGCGGCGATTCAACTGCAACTGATAGCAGCTCAGCCGTGGTCGCGTCAGCCGCTACCGCACGGAGGCGCTCGGTAGCACGCAACATGCGGACACCGAATTCCGCCTCGAAAAACGCGTACATCGGGCCCTTCCACTCGGTCAGCTTTTCAGCCGTCAGCCCTTTGAAACTCGCCCCCGGCAGCCAAATTTCTTCCAGCACGGTCGGTTCGCCCGAAAAAAACAGGATGCGGCGGATCTGCACGACGCTGTCGCCAGCCTTGAGTTCGAGCAGGCGTGCGATCTCGGCCGGGGCGCGCATACGCTTGCACTCCAGCACGCGACTGCTCGGATAGTGCTGCTCACCCTGCTCCGGCATCAGACGCAAGAAACGGAATTGCACCCCTTCTTCGTAGTGCGTGGTAACGAAGGTGCCTTTGCCCTGGCGCCGGGCGACCAAGTTTTCGGCCGCCAGCTCGTCGATCGCCTTGCGCACGGTCCCTTGGCTGACCTTGTAGCGGGCGGCCAATTCCATCTCACTCGGGATCATCTCGCCCGGCTTCCATTCGCCGGCCTGCAAGCTTTGCAGGATCAGGGTCTTGATCTGCTGATACAGCGGGCTGAAGGTGGGAGAGCCGCCCCCGCCTCCCGCAGAAGCGGGCGATGCGCCGCCTTCGCCGCCCGGAGGAGGCATCGCAGCGGATAGAGGGCTGGGTGTGCTCGACATAACTGCCGATTTCACCACAAAAGCGACAAGGGCGTCCAGCCCGTTTATAGAATGTCTTATGTCTTATATAAGACAGAAGATTCATTGACTTTCCCACGGGCACCGACCTACACTCGCGCCTGTTCCGGGCGACGGCCCACACACACGCCACGATGGCTCAAAGGTCAATCGCAAGTGTGTTTCCACATCGTCATGCGGACGCAGTAAACTGCGAGGCTCTTGCCGTTCCCGAGCCGACCGCCCACGAGGCGCCGACCGTTGCCGGCAACGCCTGCGAGGCTGCACCGACATCCTGCCGGGATGCGCGCCGCGCGCAGTGCGATCCGCTTTCACTACCGTTTGGAGAGTTCTCATGGCAAAAGCACCCATGCGCGTCGCAGTGACCGGCGCTGCTGGACAGATCGGTTACGCCCTGCTGTTCCGCATCGCCGCCGGCGAAATGCTGGGCAAGGATCAACCCGTCATCCTGCAACTGCTGGAAATCCCCGATGAGAAGGCCCAAAAGGCGCTCAAGGGCGTGATGATGGAGATCGAAGACTGCGCATTCCCGCTGCTGGCTGGCATGGAAGCGCATTCCGACCCGATGACCGCATTCAAGGACGCCGATGTGGCTCTGCTGGTGGGCGCCCGCCCCCGTGGCCCGGGCATGGAACGTGCGGATCTGCTGTCGGCCAATGCCCAGATCTTCACGGCACAAGGCAAGGCACTGAACGCCGTGGCTTCGCGCAACGTCAAGGTGCTGGTGGTCGGCAACCCGGCCAACACGAACGCCTACATCGCCATGAAGTCGGCGCCGGATCTGCCGCGCGAGAACTTCACCGCCATGCTGCGCCTGGACCACAACCGCGCCCTGTCGCAGATCGCCGCCAAGACTGGCAAGCCGGTGTCGAGCATTGAGAAGCTGTTCGTGTGGGGCAACCACAGCCCGACGATGTACGCCGACTACCGCTACGCCACGATCGACGGCAAGAGCGTCAAGGACATGATCAACGACCCGGTGTGGAACAACGACGTGTTCCTGCCGACCGTTGGCAAGCGCGGCGCCGCGATCATCGAAGCCCGTGGCCTGTCGTCGGCTGCTTCGGCTGCCAACGCCGCCATCGACCACGTGCGCGACTGGGTACTCGGCACCAACGGCAAGATTGTCACGATGGGCATCCCGTCGAACGGCGAGTACGGCATTCCGAAGGACGTGATGTTCGGCTTCCCGGTCACCACCGAGAATGGCAAGTACAAGATCGTCGAAGGCCTGGAAATCGACGAGTACAGCCAAGGCAAGATCAAGATCACGCTCGACGAGCTGGAAGGCGAGCGTGCGGGCGTGCAGCATCTGCTGTGATCCGCATGATCTAAAAGAAGAAACCGGAGCGGATCGGCAGCGAACCCTCCGGTTTTTTTACACCTGCATTTCGAACAAAACGCAGGCGTTACCCGCGCCGCCCAACCGATACCAACCCGTGCACCCCACCGAGGTTTTGTTCCAGGACGATGCCCTGCCGGCCCAATTGCCGGTCTGCGACCACTACGCGGGCGCAGAAAAACTGATGCGCAAGTCGCTCGCCCTGCAACAAGCCCTTGGCCCCGTTTTCGATATCACGTTTGACTGCGAAGACGGCGCTGCCGTCGGCCAGGAACGTGCGCACGCCGAACTGGCCGCCGCACTCATCAACAGTGACGACAACCGCTTCAACCGCGTTGGCGTGCGCATCCACGATCCGAACCACGATGCGTGGACGCAGGACGTCGACATCCTAGTAGGCCTTGCCGGCCGCCGACTCGCCTACGTGACCGTGCCCAAGGTACGTGACGTGGTGGAAGTGGCGCGCGTGACCGATCGCATCAACCAGGCCGCCAAGGCTGCGGGCATTGCGCGACACCTGCCGATCCACGTGCTGATCGAAACGCATGGCGCGCTGGCGCAGGTGTTCGATATCGCTTCGTTGGTGCAGGTGGAATGCCTGAGCTTCGGCCTGATGGATTTTGTTTCGGCGCACAACGGTGCGATTCCGGGCGCGGCGATGGGCTCGCCCGAGCAGTTCGAGCATCCGCTGATCCGCCGCGCGCTGACCGATATTTCCGCCGCGTGCCACGCGCACGGCAAGGTGCCATCGCACAACGTCAGCACCGACATCAAGCACCCGGAGCGGGCCGGCGCCGATGCCGCCCGTGCCCGCAACGAGTTCGGCTATCTGCGCAAGTGGAGCATCCATCCGGATCAGATCGCGCCAATCGTTTCCGCCTTCCGCCCATCGCACGAAGAAGTGACACACGCGAGCGCCATTCTTGCGGCTGCGCAGGATGCCGCGTGGGGCCCGATCCAGCATGAAGGCCGGCTGCATGACCGCGCAAGCTATCGCTATTGGTGGGCCGTGCTGCAACGCGCGCACACCACCGGCGTGGAAATGCCAGCCGACGCCGTAGCGCGCTTCTTTGCGTGACGAGCATAAAGAGGAGATTCGCCATGACGGCAAACACCCAAACCAGCGCAGGTGCGCGCTTCCGCCAGGCGCTGGTCGAAGAATCGCCGTTGCAGATCGTCGGCACCATCAACGCCAACCACGCGCTGCTGGCCAAGCGCGCCGGCTATCGCGCGATCTACCTGTCGGGCGGCGGTGTAGCTGCAGGCTCGCTAGGCTTGCCTGACCTCGGCATATCTGGCCTGGACGACGTTCTGACCGACGTCCGCCGCATCACCGATGTGTGTGATGTGCCGCTACTGGTGGACGTCGACACGGGTTTCGGCGCTTCCGCCTTCAACGTGGCGCGCACAACCAAGTCGCTCATCAAGTTTGGCGCTGCGGCCATGCATATCGAAGACCAGGTCGGCGCCAAGCGCTGTGGCCATCGACCCAACAAAGAGATCGTCTCGAAGGACGAGATGGTCGATCGCATCAAGGCTGCCGTCGATGCACGCACCGACGCCGACTTTGTCGTCATGGCCCGCACCGATGCGCTGGCCGTCGAGGGATTCGACCGCGCCCTTGAACGCGCCGTGGCCTGCGTGGAAGCCGGCGCCGACGCGATCTTTCCCGAGGCGATGACGGAACTGTCGATGTACCGCAGGTTTGTCGACGCGGTGAAGGTACCGGTGCTGGCCAACATCACCGAATTTGGCCAGACGCCGCTTTTCACGCGCGATGAGCTGGCCTCCGCAAGCGTGTCGATGATCCTGTACCCGCTGTCGGCATTCCGCGCGATGAACAAGGCCGCAGAGAACGTTTACGCCGCTATTCGTCGCGATGGCACGCAACAAAATGTGGTCGACACCATGCAGACGCGCATGGAGCTGTACGACAGCATCGGTTACCACGACTACGAAGCCAAGCTGGACGCGCTGTTCGCACAGAATCGCAGTTGAGCCGGGCCAAGATCCACACCAACGCAAACAAGGAGAACGGAAGGCAAAACTGCGGGGATAAGTTGCCCGGGAACGCCCTGAAAAACGACGCTGATGCTAGCGCGACACCCCCGTTTGACGGAGCGGTCGGGCGAGCATGTAACAGAACGTTGGGCACGGCGTCCAAATCGGTCAAAATACCGGCCGGTGTGCGAAATGCCGTGGCATTCCGTGGCCTGGCAGCCGCCTCCCCCACTCTGTCTTACCGAAGGAAACCCTATGAACAAATTCATCGTGGGCGCCTGTGCTGGCGTTCTTTCGCTGGCTGCATCGCAATATGCAACCGCCCAGGCCCCGGCCAAGCCGGCTGCCAAGAAGGCTCCGGCCAAGAAGCGCGCCGCCAAGAAGGCCGCGCCTGTTGCCGCCGTCAAGCCGGAAGGCGTCGAATGGAAGTGTGAGCTTGGCAACGAGCTGTATCTCAAGGGCGACATGGCCCGCGACCAGATCATCACGATGTACTGGAAGGGCAAGAACTACCAGCTGCCGCGCCAGATGACCCGCACCGGCGCCGACCGTTACTTCGACCAGAAGACCGGCATGGACCTGGTGGTGATCCCGTCCAAGGCCATGCTGTTCGATCGCAACGAAGGCCACCGCCTGGCCGACGAGTGCCAGACCGCCGAGATGGCTGCCGGCGCACCGGCCCCGACGCAAGCCGGCGCCCTGCGCGCCCCGGCCGGCCTGCCGCTGATGACGCCGGACAGCCCGGCTCCAGCTCCGGCCCCGGCGCCGGGCACGGCCCAACCGGCCCAGCAGTAATCCGCCATCGCGCAAGAGGCCCAGAGGAACCGCCCATGTCCGCGCCGGTTGCGAACACACGCACGAATCCAGACAAGGTCATCGTCGACGATGTGACCTTGCCCGGATGCGCCGGGCGCCTTGGGCCCACCGTATCCGGGACCGTCGAGCCAACTGGCACGATGGCTCCCGGTACCGCCCTCTTCGCCTATCAGGCCATCGAGGGGCACCAGGATACCGTCGCCCGCGGCGCTCGCAGCACTGTGCTGCGGATGAAAAACGCCCGCGTGGACGACAAGCCTTTCACCACGAATGACCACGACGCCAAGAAGCGTCCGATCGCCCATGGCATCACCGCCCGCATCAACGGCGGCAAGACGTTCAGCGGGGTCGTGGCGAAGTACCAGACCGGTCAGAAGCCAGGCCGGTCAACGCGTTTGTCGGTTTGTACCTGATTTGATTTTGTCGATTTGATGTATCCGCAAGGGGCGCCCCGGCACCCCGCGCAATCCTCAAGCCTTGGAGTCATGCCATGCCCCACAATCTGAAAAAAACACTCAAGGAATTTAAGATCAACGGCGGCCAGACCGGCAAGTTCCACTCCCTGCCGCAACTGGGCAAGGAACTGGGCGTGGCGATCGAGCGCCTGCCGGTGTCGATCCGCATCGTGCTGGAGTCCGTGCTGCGCAACTGCGACGGCAAGAAGGTGACCGAAGAGCACGTTGCGCAACTGGCCAACTGGAAGCCGAACGCCGAGCGCGTCGACGAAATCCCGTTCGTGGTTGCCCGCGTGGTGCTACAGGACTTTACCGGCGTGCCGCTGCTGGCCGACCTGGCCGCCATGCGCAACGTGGCCGAGCGCATGGGCAAGAATCCCAAGAAGATCGAGCCGCTGGTGCCGGTTGACCTCGTGGTGGATCACTCGGTGCAGGTCGACCACTTCCGCGAGAAGAAAGCCCTGGACCTGAACATGCAACTGGAGTTCTCGCGCAACAACGAGCGCTACCAGTTCATGAAGTGGGGCATGCAGGCATTCGACACGTTTGGCGTGGTGCAGCCCGGCTTCGGTATCGTCCACCAGGTGAACCTGGAATACCTGGCGCGCGGCGTTCATAAGAAAGACGGCGTGTTCTACCCGGATACGCTGGTCGGCACCGACAGCCACACCACCATGATCAACGGTATTGGCGTGGTGGGCTGGGGCGTGGGCGGCATCGAGGCGGAAGCCGGCATGCTGGGCCAGCCGGTGTACTTCCTGACACCGGACGTCGTCGGCGTTGAGCTGAAGGGCCGCCTGCGTGAAGGCTGCACGGCCACCGACCTAGTGCTCACGATTACCGAAATGCTGCGCAAGGAGAAGGTCGTCGGCAAGTTCGTCGAGTTCTTTGGCGAAGGCACGGCCAGCCTGTCGCTGCCGGACCGCGCGACCATCGGCAACATGGCTCCGGAATACGGCGCAACGATGGGCTTCTTCCCGGTTGACGAAAAGACCATCGACTACTTTAAGGGCACGGGCCGCACGCAGGAAGAAATCGCTGCGTTTGAAGGCTACTTCAAGGCGCAGAAGCTGTTCGGCGTGCCGAAGGCCGGCGAAATTGACTACACCAAGACGCTGACGCTGGATCTGGGCACGGTGGCCCCGTCGCTCGCCGGCCCGAAGCGTCCGCAAGACCGTATCGAAATCGGCAACGTGAAGTCGACGTTCTCGTCGCTGTTCTCGAAGCCGGTCGCAGAAAACGGTTTCAACAAGAAGTCGGAAGACCTCGACAAGACCTTCACGACCACCAACGGCGTCGACGTGAAGAGCGGCGACGTGCTGATCGCTGCGATCACCTCGTGCACGAACACGTCCAACCCGAGCGTGCTGCTGGCGGCAGGCCTGCTGGCCAAGAAGGCCGTCGAAGCCGGCTTGGAAGTGGCTCCGCACATCAAGACGTCGCTCGCCCCGGGAAGCCGCGTGGTGACGAAGTATCTGGAAGCCGCCGGCCTGCTGCCGTACCTTGAGAAGCTGGGCTTTGGCGTGACCGCATACGGCTGCACGACCTGTATCGGCAACGCCGGCGACCTGACGCCGGAACTGAACGAAGCCATCGTGAAGAACGACATCGTTGCTGCCGCTGTGCTGTCGGGCAACCGCAACTTTGAAGCGCGTATCCACCCGAACATCCGTGCCAACTTCCTGGCCTCGCCGCCGCTGGTCGTTGCTTACGCCATCGCGGGCAACGTGACGCGAGACCTGATGACCGAGCCGGTCGGCAAGGGCAAGAACGGCAAGGATGTGTATCTGGGTGACATTTGGCCGACCTCGGATGAGATCGCCAAGCTGATGAAGTTCGCGATGAACGCCGACACGTTCCGCACGAACTACGAGCAGGTCAAGAAGCCGTCCAAGCTGTGGGCCAACGTCAAGGGCACGAAGGGCCAGGTCTACGACTGGCCGAAGTCGACGTACATCGCCGAGCCCCCGTTCTTCGAAGGCTTTGGCATGACGCCGGCTGCTGCCTCGGCATCGGTCAAGGGCGCACGCGCACTCGGCGTGTTTGGGGATTCCGTGACGACTGACCACATCTCCCCGGCCGGTTCGATCAAGGAAACGTCGCCCGCCGGTAAATACCTGCTGGCCAACGGCGTGCTCAAGGCCGACTTCAACAGCTACGGCTCCCGCCGCGGCAACCATGAGGTGATGATGCGCGGCACGTTCGCCAACGTGCGCATCAAGAACCTGATGATCCCGGCCAAGGCCGACGGTTCGCGCGTGGAAGGCGGCGAGACGCTGTTCCAGCCGAGCGGCGAACAAATGTCGATCTACGACGCTGCCATGAAGTACATCGCCGAAGGCACGCCGACGGTCGTGTTTGGTGGCGAAGAGTACGGCACGGGCAGCTCGCGCGACTGGGCCGCCAAGGGCACGCAGCTCCTGGGCGTGAAGGCCGTGATCGCACGCAGCTTCGAGCGTATCCACCGATCGAACCTGGTCGGCATGGGCGTGTTGCCGCTGCAGTTCAAGGGCAGCGACTCGGCACAATCGCTGGGCATCGTGGGCGACGAGACCTTCGACATCGAAGGCCTGGACGGCGAAATCAAGCCGCAACAGGACGTCACACTGGTCATCCATCGCGCCAACGGCGAGACCACGCGTGCGCAAGTGCTGCTGCGCATCGACACCCCGATCGAAGTCGACTACTACGAGCACGGCGGCATCCTGCCGTTCGTGCTGCGTCAGCTGCTGGCGGCTTAAGCTTCACGTATTGCGCTGCCCCGGTGCAGAACGGAAACCGGCTCTTCGGAGCCGGTTTTTTTATTGCTTGCCGAATCAAACAAGGTGACGATGCTCCAATCCGCACGCAGGCTTTGATACAGTGTGCCGAATCGGCCGCGTGATGTGCTCGTCCCCCCTCGGCGGCGAAATTGCCATCCGCCCTTGCCTGACCGTTTCATTGCTGGAGTCCCGCACCCATGGCCCAAGTAGTACTAGCCCTCATCGTCGTGGCGGCTGCCGTGTTCTACATCCTGGTCAAGGCACCCCAGACCGACGCCCAGACGCCAGCCTCCGCCGCGCCCGCTGTAGCGGCTGCGCCCGTGCCCCGCCTCCACCGCTGGCTGCCTCCGCGCCCGTTGCCGAGGCTCAGGTGGCACCAGCCAGCACGCCGGCCGCATCAGAACCCACAGCGGCTTCCGTACCTGCGGCCGCAAGCAGCGTGGCCTCGGGAGCATCGATACCCGTAGCCAAGCCTTAACGTTTTCGCCCTATGGGTTTCGCTATGGGCGTCGCGCAGCAGCGTACAAGGGTAAAATAATGCCCCTTCATTCTTCCAACGAACGGTACGGCACAGCATGGCAGGATTCCGCTCCAAGGCTCCCCAACGTCTTTCCCCCGATGCAGAACGGCTGGTGGCCGATGCGCTGGCGCTCGACGCGTCGGGCAGCCGCATCGAAGACGTCTATTGGGAACAAAGGCTGTCCGAACGTCTTTCCCGGCTGCTCAAGAACGGCAGCCAGACCGCGCTCGACGCCGCGCTAGACCATCTTTTCAAACACAACGAGGAAGCTTCCGACGTGCTGGCCGAACAGGCCGAGACACTGGCCGAATCGGCCATCCTCAGCTCGGGCGGCGTCGAATATGACGCGTTGCTGATCGCAGCGCCGATCCTGGCACACACGCGCTACATGATCCCGTCGGGCACGATCAAGCCCGAGATGGCGCAGACGCTACAGGTGCACCTGCAGGCCCACGTGATGGCTTCAAACGCTCGCGTGGCGCTCGCGCCGTATCTGTACAGCATCGACCAGCTGCCGCGCACCCATTCCGACACCTTTGCACTCACGCACAAGCTGGCGGCCTATGCGCTGTCGGGCCAGCCTGCCAAGGTCGAATTGCGCGATATGCCCGAGACGGCACCGATCCTGGCCGATCCGCGCTATCTGGTGGCAATCGTCGTGGCGCAGCACGGCCAAGCGCTGTTCCGCTGGCAAGAAGACGCCAAGGAGCACCACGCAGAGCGCTCCGCCTGCCTGGAGCAATGGCGCGAACAGGTCACGCCGACCATCTCAACGCTGATGCCCGGCTGCGAGTTCGATCTGCTGCTGCCGGACGCCTTCTTCCTGTCCTGCCGCGAGTCCGACAAGCAGATCCGCCCGCTGACCGTCCGCGCTGCCGTCAATTACCTGCAGGGCGCGCTCGATATGCCGGCCAACCGGTTCGGCGCCATCATCGGCGCATTCGGCGAAGAGCAGATCGAGGAATACCGCGTGGCTTTCACAGTGCGCGGCGAAAAAGATCTCATCTACGGCATCGTCTGGCCAGTCTACGGCCGCGACGGCGGCGCCACGGATGTCGCCGCGGAAGGCGAACCCGGCAGCCCCCTGGAGCAGATCTGCGACGAGTTGCGCGCCTGCGGCATCGAAGACATCTTCCGCCACGGCCAGCTCTTCGAACCGGAGTACTGCGAAGACTGCGGCGCCCCGCTCTATGCAGACCGCTCGGCAGAAATCGTCCACGCAGAAATGCCGGAAGACGCGCCGACACAGCAGCCTCTGTTCCACTAATGCACGCTGTGCGGCATCAAAGCCACCTTCGGGTGGCTTTTTTTATTGCTCCGCCATCGTTCATATTGATTGTCGGTTTGCGTCGCACGTGCCGGACCGGGCTGCGGCACAATGACGGTCTTCCGCCACGTGGCATCACCGCCCGAACCCCAGGAGCCCCCGATGACAGCCCGTCCCCTCTTGTGTGTTCCCATCCGCGCCTTGATCCGCAACCTCGCCGCATGCGCGCTGGCTGCGGCTGCCGTAGTGCCGTTCGCCGCGCAAGCCGACGACCTGCGTATCGGCCTGTCTGCTGACGTCACGTCGATGGACCCGCAATGGAACAACGCCGGCCCCAACAACGCCATGGCGTTGCACATCTTCGAGTCGCTGGTCTTTCTCGACAAGAACGGCCGCTATACACCCGGCTTGGCAACCTCGTGGAAACCTGTCGACGCCAACACCTGGGAGATCAAGCTGCGCCCCAACGTGAAATGGAGTGACGGCACGCCGTTCACCGGTGAAGACGTGAAAGCATCGATCGAACGTCCGGCGCGCCTGACCAACAGCCCAGGCCCGTTCACGAGCTATACCAAGTCGATTACCGACGTACAGATCGTCGATCCGCTCACAGTGCGACTGAAGTTGTCGACGCCCAATTACGCGAGCATCCCGAACGATCTGAACAGCCTGCCCATCATCCCGAAGAAAGTGGCCAACGCGGCGCAGGCGGACTTTGATGCGGGCCGCGCCATGATCGGCACCGGGCCGTTCCTGTTCGACCACTTCACGCGCGGGCAGGAAATCGTTCTGAAGAAGAATCCGCACTACTGGGGCCGCGTGCCGCAGTGGGACAAGGTGACGTTCAAGATCATCACCGACAATGCCGCGCGCACTGCCGCGCTGCTCTCGGGCGATGTGGATGTCGTCGAGGCCGTGCCAGCCGCGGACGTGCCGCGCATCAAGCAGGACCCGAAGTTCCACCTCGAACAGCAGGTGTCGTGGCGCACGATTTTCTGGCAGATGGACCAGAGCCGCGATGTGTCGCCGTTCGTGACCGACAAGGCCGGCAAGCCGCTGGCCAAAAACCCCTTGAAGGACCATCGCGTGCGTGAGGCCATCGCACTGGCCATCAACCGCGATGCCATCGTCAGCCGCGTGCTTGAGGGCCAGGGCGTGGTCGCATCGAGCATCGTGTCGCCGCAGATCTTTGGGCATCCGGGCGGTAAGCCAATTCCATATGACCCTGCTCGCGCGAAGAAACTGCTTGCCGAGGCGGGCTATCCGGACGGCTTCGGACTCACGCTGCACGCCACCAACAACCGCTATCTGAATGATGCGCAGGTCGCGCAAACCACCGCACAGCTGCTCACGCGCATCGGCATTCAGACGAAGGTGGAAACGCTGCCGGTGGCGGCGTATTTCTCGCGTGCGCGTCAGGGCGAGTTCTCGTTCATGATGCTCGGCTGGGGCTCGGTGGCGGCCGATGTGGCGCTGCGCAGCATTCTCGGCACGCCCAACGCCCAAACGGGCTACGGCTCGTGGAACTGGGGCCGCTATAGCAACCCGGAGCTGGACAAGCTGGTGCAGACGTCGCTATCGACGGTCTCGAGCGAACAGGCACACGAGCAGGCCGCCAAGACTGCGGCGCGCTTTGCACAGACCGATTACGCGATCATCCCGTCGCATCACCAACTGGCCACGTGGGCCATGCGCAAGGGCATCCGCTACGAAGCGCGCACCGACGAATGGTCGCTCGCGTGGTTGTTCACCAAGCAATGATGATCACTTGGTAACCAACACCTTGCCGTAACGCGCTGTTACAGCAAATTCGTCGGAAGTGCCGCGTTGGGGACGCATTGGGGTAACTAGCAGGAACTTTCATCCTTGGCTTTCCTCTATCATGGCGATTTCCACGCCGACACCCTGTAACACTCGTGATGTTGCGACCCAAACTACTCTGTCTCGGCGTCGTCGCTTTGCTGGCCGCCTGCTCCAACCTGCAGACTGAACCGACCGATGCGTCGGCCCAGGCCACCAAAGCCACGCCGAGTACCCCGGCCGCGCCAGCCAAGCCGGCCACTCAGCCCGTCCCGACCACGCCGCCCATCGTCTTCGACTCGACCGATAGCAGCGGCACAACGACGGTCAATCTCCCCTCCAAGGACAAGATGAGCTTGTCCGAATACCGCGCACAAACCCGTGACCGCCTGATTCAATCGGAAGGTGCCCGCCCCGACGTGGCCGACTGCGCTGCGCATGCGAGCTGGATCATTCCGCGCTCGACCAATTTCGACCAGTTCCGCCTCCCGACGGGCGCGCTTTCCAGCGACCAGGCCAAGGTCGAGCCATGGGACTCCCGCTTCTCGTCCAGCAAGCAAGGCGCGATCAAGGTGTCGAGCGTGGTCAGCTTCAATGCCGCCGTGCACAAGCGCGGCACGGGCAATGACCAGTGGGAGCCCGTGCGCGTGCGCTGCGGGTATGACGAAGGGATGATGCTGGCGTATGAGTTGCTCGACGCCAATGGCCAGCCGTTCGCTGCCCCAGCCGCTGCGCCCTCGTCGTCGACAGCACGCACGCACTGCCGCCGCGGCCATCGCTGCACGACCAGTGCGGCTGTACGCGGCAAGAGCACGGCCAAGGGCAAGGCGTCGACAAGAGCGACGGCCAAGTCTGCCAAGGGCAGCGGCACCGCCAAGACCAAGTCGACCACGGCAAGCAAATCTACCGCCAAGTCGACGGCAAAGAAGACGACGAAGAAGTCGTCCTCCAACTAAGCGCAATGCGCCGCCGACCCAGGCGGCGCAGCGTTTATCTTCAGCCGAGATACTCCAGGATCGCCTGCAGCATGGCCGCGCCCAACGCGGCACTGCGGGCGCCATCCCAGCCCACGCGTGCGTCCGGCAGGTCGGCGTTGTCCTTGAACGGCATTTCCAGCGTCAACGACAAGCACCCATAGGTATGGCCGATGTACTTGGAGGCGAGCTTCAGCGCGTCTTCGTTGTACTTGCTAGCCTCGTAGCCGTACCGCGTCTGGAAATCCGGTGATGCACGCAGGAAGGCCGCGACAAAGCGGTCCTGATCAGCGCGCTGAGCATCGGTAAAGCCGGGCAGCATTTCACTGCCGGCCACGAACACATAGGGCAGCGCCTCGTCGCCGTGGATGTCGAAGAACAGGTCGACACCGGTTTGCTCGATGGCCTGACGCACCGCCAGGACTTCGGGACTGCGCTGGGCGTCAGGCTCCATCCACTCGCGGTTCAGGTTGGCGCCTGCGGCATTGGTGCGCAAGTTGCCCAGCGCCGAACCGTCCGGGTTCATGTTCGGCACGATATGGAAGACGGCGCGCTCGGCAAGCACACGGCCGATGGGATCGCCGCTCCAGACACCTTGGCGCGTCAGACGTGCGAGCAGGCCTTCAACGAACCACTCAGCCATCGTCTCGCCCGGATGCTGACGCGCGATGATCCACACGTTCTTCTTGCCGCGACCCGGTTCGCCGACGGTGATGCTGGTCATATCGCGGCCCTGCACCGTTTGCCCCAGGCGTTGCGTGCGCACGCCCGCCTTCGTTTGCGCAGCGGCCACGAGCGAGAGGTGGCGCTCATCCGAGTACGGCTCGAAGTATGCAAACCAGATGCTGTCATGCTCCGGCGTCACCTCGATGGTCATGGTCTTGCCGTCATAGCGTGTCGGCACGCGAAACCAGTGCTCGCGGTCGTACGAGGCGACGGCGCGGTAGTCTTTCCAGCCGGCGGCGTAGGTGCATTCACCGGCGTTTTCCAGCGCGAGCCTGCAGGCTTGGCCCTGCACGCCTTGCAGCCGGAAGTGGAACCACTGCATGAAGTCTGCGTGCGAATCGCGGCGAATGCGCAGGCGGATGGCATCGGCGCGGGCGGCATCGATGATTTCGATGGCGCCGCTGTCGAACGCGCTGGAGATGTGCGGTTGATTGGCGGTCATGTCGGATCCTGTCATCAGGTGAGCTTGCGGCGGAAGACCCAGCGCTCGTCGTCGGAATCGGCAGCGGCAAAGGCATAGCCGTCGACATCGAACGCCTTGAGCTTGCGCGGATCGGTGAGGCGGTGCTCGATCGCGTAGCGCGCCATCAGACCGCGGGCACGCTTCGCGTAGAACGAAATGATCTTGTACTGGCCGTTCTTCCAGTCTTCAAAAACCGGCGTGACGATGCGCGCCTTGAGCACCTTGGGCCGCACCACCTTGAAATACTCTTCCGACGCGAGATTGACGAGCACGGGATCGTCGTCCTGCTTGAAGAGCTTGTTCAGCGCCAGCGTCACCTCGTCGCCCCAGAAGGCGTACAGGTCCTTGCCGCGCGGATTGGCAAGGCGCGTGCCCATTTCCAGCCGATACGGCTGCATCCAGTCGAGCGGGCGCAGCACGCCGTACAGCCCCGACAGAATCCGCAGATGCTTCTGCGCGAACTGCAGATCGTCGACGGCCAGCGAATTGGCGTCGAGCCCGCCGTAGACATCACCGTCGAAGGCCAGCGCGGCCTGCTTGCTGTTCTCGGCCGTGAATTCGGACGACCAATCCGCATAGCGCGTGGCATTAAGCGCCGCCAGCGGGTCGGAAATGTGCATCAGCGTGCCGATCTGGGCCGGCGACAGCTTGCGAAGCACTTCAATGAGTTCTGCGGAGCGCGCGATGAAATCGGGCAGCGTGTGGGTCTTGGTGCGCGGCGGTGTGTCGTAGTCGAGCGACTTGGCCGGCGAGAGGACGATGATCATGTCAGAATCGCGGTTCACAAGTCTGGAATTGTATCGAATGGCAGACGTTGCCGCCCTCGCCCACTCCACCCAGGCTCCGGCCCCGCGCGTGGTGCTGGACTCCAACATCTGGGTCGACATCCTGATCTTCGACGATGCGGTGGCGCGACCGATCCGCGCCGCGCTGGAAGCCGGCCGGCTGGACGCCATCATCAGCCCGGCATGTCGCGAAGAACTTCGCCGCGTGCTGGATTACCCGCAATTCGCGCATTACGCCGTCGACGCGCAAGCCGCTCTGGCGTGGGTCGATCGCGTGACACGGTCCGTTGCAGATCCTGAAGAAGCCGCCCGGACGCAAGGCGAGGCGTTCGTCCCGCGTTGCAAGGATCGCGACGACCAGAAATTCCTCGCGCTGGCCGATGCCGCCGACGTTGCCTATCTCGTTTCCAAGGATCGCGCCGTACTCAAGCTCAAGCGCCGCATGGCCAAGTACTGCGACGTGGCGGTGCTGCCGCCCAAGCAGTTCGTCGCAGCGGTCCAGTTGGAAAGCGCTCCCCTCGCTGAAGCCCAAAATCAAGCCTGAAGCCGTATTGCCATGACCACCGTTGAATCGCTCGCGCCCATCGCACCGCCGCCGTCGCGGCTGCCGAATGTCGGTACCACCATCTTCACCGTGATGTCGGCGCTGGCCGTGGAAAAGCAGGCCGTCAACCTGGGCCAGGGCTTTCCGGATTTCGATTGCGACCCGCGCATCGTCGATGCGGTGTCCGACGCCATGCGCGCCGGCCTGAACCAATACCCGCCGATGACGGGCGTACCCGCCCTGCGCCAGGCCATCGCCGCGAAGGTCGCCAATCTGTACGGCCACGCTTACGATGCCGACCGCGAGATCACCGTCACCGCCGGCGCCACGCAGGCGCTGCTGACGACCGTGCTGTGCTGCGTGCATCCGGGCGATGAAGTCATCGTCTTCGAGCCGACGTACGACAGCTACATTCCGTCGATTGAACTGGCGGGCGGCAAGGTCGTGCCAATCACGCTGAATGCGCCGGACTTCCGCATCCCGTTCGACACGCTGGCGGCGGCCATCACACCACGCACGCGCCTGATCATGCTCAACACACCGCACAACCCGACCGGCACGGTCTGGCATGCGGACGACATGCGCAAGCTCGCCGAGATCCTGGCGCCGACCAACGTGCTGCTGCTCTCCGATGAGGTGTACGAGCACATGGTGTACGACGGCGTGCCGCACGCCTCCGTCGCACGCATTCCCGAGCTGGCGCGGCGCGCCTTCGTGGTGTCGAGCTTCGGCAAGACGTATCACGTGACGGGCTGGAAGGTCGGCTACGTGGCTGCCCCCGCCGCGCTGATGGCGGAATTCCGCAAGGTGCACCAGTTCAACGTGTTCACCGTCAACACGCCAATGCAGCACGGCCTGGCGAGCTACATGGCGGATCCGCGTCCGTACCTAGAGTTGCCGGCGTTCTATCAGCACAAGCGCGACCTGTTCCGCGCCGGGCTGGAGAAGACGCGCTTCAAGCTGCTGCCCTGCCAGGGCACGTACTTCCAGTGCGTGGATTACAGCGCCATCTCCGATCTGCCCGAGGCCGAGTTCGCCAAGTGGCTGACGAGCGAGATTGGTGTGGCGGCGATCCCCGTATCGGCGTTCTACTCCCAGCCGCACGAATCGGGCGTGGTGCGCTTCTGCTTCGCCAAGAAAGACGAAACGCTCCAGGTTGCCCTGGAGCGCTTGTCGAAGGTGTAAGACCGTAAGGCCGAGGCCGATCAGCGCTTGCTGGCGTAGTGCGCCAGCATCTGCTCCAGATTGGCCTTGCTGTCTGCCCGAACTTTCTGCACGTTCGGGTTTTCCGCCATCTGGGCCAGGTAGGGCTTGACGCCCTCGACCTGCGCCAGCAGGTCTTCACCGTAGATGATCTTGGTGGCCTGGCTGACCAGCGGGAAGTGCACAATGGCCGCGCAGTCCGCAATGGTGAACGTGTCGCCCGCGACGTAAGGCGAGAACTTGAACAGCTTGGCCGCCGCCGGAATGTTCTTCTGCAGTTGTTCGCGCACCTTGACCTTCAGGTTGTCGCTGATCTTGCCGCCGAAGAACGCTTCGGGAAACAGCTGGCGCGCCACCAATTCCAGGTGCAGCTCCAGGAAAGTCACGACCTCCCGCACCTTGGCTGCCTGGAATGGATCGGCCGGAATCAGCGGATGTTCCGGATAGCCCGCTTCCAGATAGTCGACAATGACCTGCGATTCGCACATGCCGCGATCGCCATCTTTCAGATACGGCACCTTGTGCAGCGGCGAGATTTCGCCGTCGGTCTGGTCCGGCCAGCGCAGTGATTCCTCAAAAGGGATTCCCTTTTCCAGCAGGGCGAGCTTGACCTTGTTGTAGTAGTTGCTCGCAGAAAAGCCGTAAAGCGTCAGCATGAACCCGTCTCCTTGGTAATTTGGCCGTCCGTTATGGTCGGTGCGGATGCCAGAAATCGCACGCTCGTGCTATTTTAGCCAGACTTCTTTCGATCGCAGCGGATTTCATATGCAGACTATCGGGATTGTGGGCACGGGCGCCATGGGGCGCGGCATTGCGCAGATCGCGGCCCAGGCAGGTTTGCGCGTCAAGCTGTTCGACGCCAACCCGCAAGCCGTGGAAGCGGCGCGCACTGCACTGGCGGATACGCTCGCCAAGTTGGCTGCCAAGGGCAAGATGACGACGGAGGAAGCCGACGCCGCCGTCGCGCGGCTCGTTCCTGCAGGCGCGCTCACCGATCTGGCGGACTGCGATCTCGTGGTCGAGGCCATCGTCGAGAAGCTGGACGTCAAACGCGACCTCTTCCGTCAGCTCGAAAACATCGTCCGCGCGGATGCGATCCTGGCGTCGAATACATCGTCGCTGTCGATCACCGCAATTGCCGCGACATGCAAGCACCCCGAACGCGTCGCGGGTTTCCACTTCTTCAACCCGGTGCCGCTGATGAAGGTGGTCGAAGTCATCGACGGCCTGCGCAGCGCGCCTGCCACCGGCGACGCACTGGCCGCACTGGCCAAGCGCATGGGCCATACCGCCGTGCGCTGCATCGACATGCCGGGCTTCATCGTCAACCACGCCGGGCGCGGCATGAACACCGAGGGCCTGCGCGTGGCCCAGGAAAGTGTGGCGGCGTATGCGGACATCGACGCCATCATGCGCGAGCAGGCGGGCTTCCGCATGGGGCCGTTCGAGTTGATGGACCTCACAGGGCTGGATGTCTCGCATCCGGTAATGGAATCGGTCTACCGCCAGTTCTACGACGAGCCGCGCTATCGTCCGTCGCAGATCACGGCGGTGCGCTTTGCGGGCGGAATCCTGGGCCGCAAGACGGGCGAAGGTTTCTACCGCTATCCGGAAGGACAGAAGCAGATCCCCGCTGAGGCGCCAGCACCGTCTGCGCGCCCATCTTCGGTGTGGATCAGCCGCGCGCATGACGCCGGCCACGCCGCGGCGCAGCGCCTGTTGCTCGATCTGGGCATCACGCCCGAAGCCGGTTCCAAACCGTCCGCCGATGCACTGATCATCGTCACGCCGCGCGGGCTGGATGCCACAGCCTGCGTGGCCGCCGAGGGGCTCGACGCGCGCCGCACCGTGGCGCTCGACACGCTCTATCCGTTTGCCGCCACCAAGCGCCGCACGCTGATGACCACACCCGCCACCGATGCAGCCTACCGCGATGCCGCACACGGCTTGCTCGCGTCCGACGGCGTACCCGTCACGGTGATCCGCGATTCGGGTGGCTTTGTCGCGCAGCGCATCGTCGCGTGCATCGTCAACATCGCGTGCGACATCGCCCAGCAGCGCATTGCCACGCCCACCGACATCGACCTCGCCGTCACGCTGGGCCTCGGTTATCCGAAAGGGCCGCTGGCACTCGGCGATACGCTGGGCACGAACGCCATCCTTGAAGTCCTGCAGAACCTCTACGTGCTGTATGGCGATCCGCGCTATCGCCCGAGCCCGTGGCTGCTGCGCCGTGCCCGTCTGGGCATGTCGCTGCTCACGCTTGATGCCTGATTGCCGCTTACCCTGACGAGGCCGCCATGACCGCGCAATTGCTCTCCAAACGCATCGGCTCGACGCTAGTGCTGACGCTGTCCAACCCTGACGCGCGCAACGCGCTGGACCCCGTGATGTACACCGCGTCGATGGAAGCGCTAGACCGCGCCGTCACCGACAACGAGATCCGCGCCGTCATCTTCACGGGCGCAGGCAATGCCTTCTGCGCGGGCGGCAACCTGAACCGCCTGCTGGAAAACCGGAGCAAGCCGCGAAGCGTTCAGGAAGAAGGCATCGACGCGCTCAACCACTGGATCGAGACGATCCGCACGTTTCCCAAGCCGGTGATTGCCGCAGTGGAAGGCCCGGCAGCCGGCGCAGGTTTCTCGCTCGTGCTGGCGTGCGACTTTGCGATTGCCGCGTCGGATGCGAAGTTCGTGATGGCGTACGTGAACGTGGCGCTCACGCCGGACGGCGGCGGCTCCTGGCACATCGCGCGCTTCCTGCCGCGCCCGCTGGCGAGCGAAATCATCATGCTCGGCAAGCCTGTCAGCGCGGAGCGGCTCGCGCACTTCGGCCTCATCAATGAGGTGGTCAAACCCGGCGAGGCGCTGGATCAGGCGTTGGCGCTGGCGGAAAAACTCGCAGCGCAATCACCGCATGCGGTAGGCCGGATCAAGGGTCTGATCACCCACGCTGAAGACGCCTCGCTGCACGATCACCTCAAGGCCGAGCAGCTCAGCTTTGTCGAAGCGCTGCACCACGCCGACGGCAACGAAGGCATCTCCGCCTTCCTGCAAAAGCGCAAGCCCCAATACCGCTAATTTCCGGCTCGCATGGTTCCCTTCCCGACACCCCAGCGTCGCCGCATCTATCTGATGCGTCATGGCGCCGTGACGTACTTCGACGAAACCGGCCGCCCCGTTCCGTCGCCCGAAGCCGTACCGCTGAACGAACTCGGCCGCAGCCAAACCACCGCTGCAGGCAAAATCTTCGCCGCAGAAAACATCGTCTTCGACCGCGTGATCGTCAGCGGCCTACCGCGCACGGTGGAAACCGCGCAGCGTGTGCTGGCCGAGATGCCCGCGATGCAGGAACGCGGCATCGCGCTTGAACACTGGCCCGAGCTGCAGGAAATCCGCGGTGGCAAGCTGGCGGAGATTCCCGAGCATGAACTCGCGCAAGCGTTCATCGGCGCGTTTGAAGGCACGGTCTCGGAAGACCGGCGCTTCCTCAACGGTGAGAGCATCGGCGAATTTCTTGACCGGGTGATTCCGCCAATCGCCCAGTTGCGCGCGCAAACCGACTGGGACACCGTACTGCTGGTGCTGCATGGCGGCACCAACCGCGCGATCCTCTCGCACGCCATCACCGGCGGCGAGCGCGTGTTCTTCGGCAGCCTCGCGCAGACCGCCGGCTGCATCAACGTGCTCGATGTTGGCGAGGCCCCGACCGACTGGGTGCTGCGCATGAGCAATTTTTCGGCGCCTTCGCCAACGCATGTCGGCTCACGACTCACGACGATGGAAGTGCTGCTGCAGCAATACCTTCGCCATCGCCAACCGACCTGAACTTTCCTCGATACACAACAAGATTCGGAGACACACCCATGGCACAAACGGACCAGCAGGATTTCTCGGCGTTCGAGGGCACGCGCCCGGTAGCGGATCAGCAGAAGTTCGACATCGGCGCGCTAGAGGCGTGGATGCGCGAACACGTTGAAGGCTTTGCCGGCCCGCTCACGGTTGAGCAATTCAAGGGCGGCCAGTCGAACCCGACGTTCAAGCTGATCACGCCGTCGCGCACGTACGTGATGCGCGCGAAGCCCGGTCCGAAGGCGAAGCTGCTGCCGTCCGCGCACGCCATCGAACGCGAGTACCGGGTGATGGATGCACTGGCCAAGACCGACGTGCCCGTCGCGAAGATGTATGCACTCTGCGAAGACGAAGCCGTGATCGGTCGCGCCTTCTACATCATGGAATTCGTGCAGGGCCGCGTGTTGTGGGATCAGGCCCTGCCCGGCATGGCGCCGGCCGAGCGCACCGCCATCTATGACGAGATGAACCGCGTCATCTCAGCACTGCACACCGTCGACTACGCCGCCATCGGCCTGGCCGATTACGGCAAACCCGGCAACTATTTCGCGCGTCAGATCGAGCGCTGGAGCAAGCAGTACAAGCTGTCGGAAACCGAGTCGATTCCGGCCATGGACAACCTGATCGAATGGCTGCCCAAGCACGTGCCGCAGGAAGCCGAGGAAATCACCAGCATCGTCCACGGCGACTACCGGCTCGACAACCTGATCTTCCACCCGACCGAGCCGCGCGTGCTGGCCATCCTCGACTGGGAGCTGTCAACGCTCGGCCATCCGCTGGCCGATTTCAGCTACCACTGCATGAGCTGGCACATCGAGCCGGGGCAGTTCCGCGGCGTGGCGGGTCTGGACTTCGCGGCACTGGGCATTCCCACCGAAGCCGAGTACATCCGCCAATACGAAGAACGCACCGGCCGCCGCATCACGGGCGACTGGAACTTCTACCTCGCCTACAACATGTTCCGCATTGCCGGCATCCTGCAGGGGATCATGAAGCGCGTGGTGGATGGCACGGCGTCTTCGGCACAGGCGCTGGAGGCAGGCAAACGCGCCCGCCCGATGGCCGAACTGGGCTGGAAGTACGCGCAGCAGGCCGGCGCCTGACGCCGCGGCTTTACTCGTACTCGCGCGCCGCTTCCAGCGGACCGGACATTGGCGCTTCCAGCTCCAGCACCACCCCGCCCGGCAACTGCACGAAGATCTGTGCGGCAGGCCGCGCGGGGTGTTTTCTGACCTGGTGCGGCACGCCACTCTCGCGCACGGCGGCCAGCACATCGGCCGCGTCCTTCCCGGTGCGGAACGCGATGTGCGAGAACACCAGTTCCGGCGTGTCGCCCTCCTGCGTCACGAGGTGGACCAGCGCATCGTCGTTCTGGTACAGCCACGTGCCGGGAAACGGAAACGCCGGGCGCGGCCCCGGTTTCCAGCCGAGCACATCGGCAAAGAATTTCAGGATGGGCGCCTCTCCTGCCACGTGAAAGTTCACGTGGTCGAATGTCCAGTCGCTGTCAGTCGTCATAGCAAACCACCTCCTTCAATGTCGATGATGGCGCCGGTCATGAAGCCGTTGGTCATGGCCAGCAGATAGCCTTGGGCAAGGTCTTCCGGCGTGCCGACACGGCCGACCGGCAAGCCGCTGCCGATGCGTGCGAGCATGGCCTGCCGATCGGCTGGCGCGCCCCACACTTCCGTATCCACCACGCCCGGGCTGATCACGTTGACGCGGCGCGGTGCGAGTTCCTTCGCCAGGTTCTTGGCGGCGGCTTCCACTGCAGCATTGATCGAGCCACGCAGCAAGCCGGTTGCCGTTGCCTTGCGCGAGAGCAGACCCGAGGTGAGCGTAATCGATGCGCGTTCCGCCAGATACGGCAACGCAGCCTGCACCGCCATCAGTGCGGCAAACAACTTGGTGCCGAAGGCCTGCTCAAGATCGGCACGCTGCAGCGAAGCAAACGGCGGCGGGCTCGTGCGCGAGCCGATGGTGATGACAAAGTGATCGATCTTGCCGCTGGGCGACAACTGGGCTGCCTGCGCCAGCGCGCCCGCCAGCGATGCCGTGTCGTTCGCATCAACGGCAATGCCATGCACACCGCCGGCCGCCTTGGCCGAGCGCCCCAGCACCGTCACGCGCGCCCCTTCGGCTGCCGCCGCGTGTGCCACCGCCTGCCCAATACCGGCCGTACCGCCCAATACCACCACTGACTGGTCCTGCAGAGTGTTCGAAGTCATGCCAATGCTCCTTTGCTTTGAGAAGAGGAAAGAAAAAAAACCGTCAATCGATTGGGGCCATTCTTTCATCAAACAAAAGCAAGATAATCTGGCTATGCTTTGATGATTCTCCAAATCTGCTTTGACAATGATCGCCCTCGACGACCTCCGCCTGCTGGTGCGCATTGCTGACGCCGGCAACCTCTCCGCCGCCGCGCGTCAGCTCGGCTGGCTGCCCGCCACCGCCAGCGCGGCGCTCAAGCGCGTGGAGACCGAACTCGGCGCCCGCCTGTTCGAGCGCACCACACGCAGCATGCGGCCGACTGAAGCCGGTCAGCGCTATCTAGGCTATGCAAGACAGGCGCTGGAGGCGCTGGACGAAGGTGCAGAAAGCCTGGGGCAGGATCGCACCGAGCTGTCTGGCCCCATCCGCATTGCAGCCACATCCGACCTAGGGCGACACATCCTGCGCCCATGGCTCGATGCCTTCTGCGATGAGCACCCCGGTGTGCGCATCACGCTGGTGCTCGGTGACCGGCTGGCCGATCTGATGCGCGAAGACCTCGACTTCGCGCTGCGCTACGGGCATCTGCAGGATTCGGCGCTCGTGCGGCGGCCGTTGGCGTCGCATCCACGCGTGATCGTGGGCGCGCCGTCGTATTTCAAACAGCATGGCCGGCCCGCACACCCGAGCGACCTTGCCGACCACCGCTGCCTGATCCTCCTGCGCAACGGCGAGCCCGTCACGCGCTGGCAACTCACGCACGCCAGCGGCCCCGCCCCGATCGACGTGCGCGGCGATTTCCAATGCGACGACGGCGCCGTGGTGCGCGACTGGGCGATCGCGGGGCGTGGCCTAGCGTTCAAATCATGGTTGGATGTCGCGCAAGACGTGAGCGCCGGCCGGTTGGAGGTAGCATTGCCGGCATGGAGCCATGCACCCACGCCGCTGCAGCTTGTCGCCCTTGCGCGCCGCCATCGACCAGCGCGGCTGACGGCCTGCGCGGACTTTCTTGCCGCACGCTTTGCGGAGTTCAGCGCGCGTTACCCGTTCCCGTCGGCAACGGCGGCAACGACATCGCCCAAGCCGGTCAAGGCCGCCAAAGCCAAGTCGGCCGTCACGGTGAATACGTAGGCATTCTTATTGGATGTTGCGGCGGCGCTGATTGCGTCCGCTTCTGCGTTCGTCAACGCCCATCGGCGAATGCGGCCACCGCGTCATCCAGCGCCACCTCTGCCATCGCGGCGAATACGTGATCGCGCAGCCAGCGGCTGGCGGCGTCCTGGTCGCTGTTGGTGTGCCAGTACAGATACAGCTCCAGCGGCTGCACGTTGAACGGCAGCGGCAGCATCACGTTGCCATACGGCTCATTGGCGATGCGCGCGTAGCGGATCGGCAACGTGGCGAGCAGATCCGTGCAGCTCACCACGCGGCAGGCGGCCGGGTAATGCTGGCAACGCAGCCGCACGCGCCGCTCGTGCCCCAGGCGGCGCAACTCCACGTCTTCCAGCCCGGGCCCACGGCGCCGCGACGACACATGTACGTGCTCGCACGCGAGGTAGCGCTCCAGCGTCAGCGGTTCATTGGCGATGGGATGGCCGGGGCGTGCGAGCACCACCATCGGGTCGGTCAGCAGCGGCGCATGGCGGATGGCCGGGGATGCCGGCACCAGAATGTCCGCCGCCGCGTCGATGGTGCCGGCCAGCAATTCGGTTTCGAGCTGGCGGCGGTCTCCGCGCACGGTCGTCACGTCAATGCGCGGCGCCTCCTTGGCGATGGCCGCCATGAGCGGCGGCAGCAACGTCGCTTCCAGCGCATCGCGCATCGACAGCGTGAAGCGGCGCTCGCTCGTGGCGGGGTCGAAACGCGTGCCTTCGCGCAAAGTGCGCTCGAAGCCCTGCAGTGCGCTGCGTACTTCGGCGATGAGCGTGCGCGCCAGCGGCGTCGGCACCATGCCTTGCCCGCGCCGCTCGAACAGCGGGTCGTCAAACAGCTCGCGCAATCGCCCCAGCGCGTGGCTTACGGCGGGCTGCGTCAGGTTGAGCGTGCGTGCGGCCGCCGTGATGCCGCCCTCCGTGTAGATCGCATCGAAGACGACAAACAGGTTCAGGTCGACCCGGGAAATATGCATGGTATTGATGGACCGTAATCTACTAAATTCATTTCTCTTATTGTAGGCGAAGGCTTATTCTGCGGACACCACTTGGGAGTTGCGCCACGCGCCATGACCACATCCCCCGATCTCGCCGTTCCCCCGGGCTTTGTTCTGCTGAACAAGCCGAGCCCTTTCCTGACGATGCTGGGGCCGGTGTATGCCAAGGGGATGGGCGCGTCGATGGTGATGGGTTTTCACATACAGCATCACCACCTGAACCGGCGCGGCATTCTGCATGGCGGCGTGGTGGCATCGCTGGCCGATGCAGCGCTCGGTTATTGCCTGGCCGAACCCGGCGAAGGCACCGGCGGCGCGCTGGCCATGTCGACCGCCAGCCTGACGGTGGATTTCATCGCCTCTGCCGGAGAAGGCGACTGGATCGAGATCACCCCGGAAGGATTGCGCACGGGCAGCAAGCTGGCCTTTGCACAGGCGCTCTTCCATCGCGGCGACCGGTTGATTGCGCGCGCGAGTGCCGTATTTGCCGTGCTCGGCGGACGTATTTGACGGATGGCCGAGCCCGTCTGAACTGAGTTGCTGGTTGCCCGTTCGAGGCGCTTGTTCGATGTACTGAGGAGACACCATGAATTTCGATTACACGCCCAAGGTCAAGGAAATGCAGGCACGCCTGCTCGAATTCTTTGATCAGCACATCTATCCGAACGAGCACCGCTTCCACGAAGAAGTCGAAGCCAACCGCCGTGCCGGCAACGCGTGGATTCCCACCAAGGTCATCGAAGAACTCAAGCCGGTGGCACGCAAGGCCGGGCTCTGGAACCTGTTCCTGCCGCGTTCGCCGCGCGCCCCCGAAGGGCTGTCGAACCTCGAATACGCGCCGCTGTGCGAGATCATGGGCCGCGTGCCCTGGGCACCGGAAGTGTTCAACTGCTCCGCGCCCGACACCGGCAACATGGAAACGCTGGAGCGCTATGCCTCCGAAGAACTGAAAGACCGCTGGCTTGAACCGCTGCTGCGCGGTGAGATCCGCTCCGCCTTCCTGATGACCGAGCCGGCCGTGGCCTCGTCGGACGCCACCAACATCGAATGCCGCATCGAGCGCCAGGGCGACGAATACGTCATCAACGGCCGCAAGTGGTGGTCGTCGGGCGCAGGCGACCCGCGCTGCGCCGTCTACATCGTCATGGGCAAGACCAACCCGGATGCTGGCCGCCACGAGCAGCAATCGATGATCGTGGTGCCGGCCAACGCGCCGGGCATCACCGTCATGCGTCCGCTGTCGGTGTTTGGTTACGACGATGCGCCGCACGGCCACATGGAAGTCGACCTGAAAGACGTGCGCGTGCCGGTGGGCAACATCCTCCTGGGTGAAGGCCGCGGCTTCGAGATCGCACAAGGCCGCCTGGGCCCGGGCCGCATCCACCACTGCATGCGCAGCATCGGCGTGGCCGAGCGCGCGCTGGAACTGATGTGCAAGCGCCTGTCGTCGCGCGTTGCGTTCGGCAAGGCCATCGCGCAGCACAGCGTCTGGCACGAACGCATTGCCGAAGCGCGCTGCATGATCGAACAGGCTCGCCTGCTCACGCTCAAGGCCGCGTACATGATGGACACCGTCGGCAACAAGGTCGCCAAGGCCGAGATCGCGATGATCAAGGTCGTGGCTCCGAACATCGCCTGCCAGATCGTCGACTGGGCGATCCAGGCACACGGCGGCGGCGGCGTGTCGGGTGATTTCCCGCTGGCTTCGGCCTACGCACACCAGCGCACGCTGCGCCTGGCCGACGGCCCGGACGAAGTGCACCGCGCAGCCATCGCCAAGCTCGAACTGGCCAAGCATCTGCACCTGAAGGACGTTGCCGACATGCCGGTCACACGCGGCTCCTGACCTGCGGCACGGCTGTACCGTTCACTCCTTAACCCCGCCTTGAGCGGGGATTTTTTTCGCCTCGGCGCGGCGTCTGCGCGCTTTTCGGTTCTGTGCTGGAATGGAACACTTTGCAGGCTGCTGGTGGCCTGCAAATCTCTTCCCGGCCAGAAGCCAAGGAGCCACCTCGATGATCGACGTCTATAGCTGGGCCACACCCAACGGCCACAAAGTGCACATCATGCTGGAAGAATGCGGGCTGCCTTACCGCGTTCACGGCATCAACATCGGCGCCGGCGACCAGTTCAAGCCCGACTTCCTCAAGATCAGCCCCAACAACAAGATCCCGGCGATCGTCGATCAGGACGGCCCGGACGACAAACCGATCTCGCTGTTCGAATCGGGCGCGATCCTGCTGTACCTCGCGGGCAAGACGGGCAAGTTCATGCCCGACGACGTGCGCGGCAAATACGAAGTGCTGCAATGGGTGATGTTCCAGATGGGCGGTGTCGGCCCGATGCTCGGCCAGGCGCACCACTTCCGCATCTATGCGCCCGAGAAGATCGAGTACGCGATCAACCGCTACACGAACGAAGCCAAGCGCCTGTACGGCGTGATCGACAAACGCCTGAGCGAATCGAAATTCCTCGGTGGCGCGGATTACTCCATCGCCGATATGGCGACGTGGCCCTGGCTGCGCAGCTGGAAGAACCAGGGGATCGAGCTGTCGGATTTCCCGAAGCTGCAGCGCTGGTTCGAAGCCATTGAAGAACGCCCCGCCGTGCAGCGCGCGGTGAAGGTGCTGGCCAACGAACGGCCGGCTGTGCAGGACGACAAGGCGAAGGAAATCCTCTTCGGCGCGACGCAGTACGAGCGGCGCTGATTCCACTTCTTCGCATCGGAAAACAGGCCGTGTGATGCGGCCTTTTTCTTTTGGAGGTCGTCAATGCGGCGCGCTGGCGAGCGGCCTACACTGGCTTCACCTCACTCACGCGTTCGTGCACAAACGCTATGGCAGCCTCACTCAAAATGGGCCTCGCGGCTGCGGTGTCCATCGTGGTTTATCTCGGCCTTGCCGCGCTCGGTTGGGGTGGCGTGGGCGCGTTCCTTGCCCACCCCGCGCGGGTCGCACTTGTGGTGATCACCGTGTTGCTGGCCATCGCCGCGCTGCTTGCCGGCGGCAACCTCAGCCCCGGAGAACGTGAAGATCGATCCAACCGCTGGGTGCTGCCGGTGTTTGGCGTGATCGGCTTCGCCAGTGCATGGCTGCCGGCGTACACGGACCGGCTCAACCTCTGGTGCATCGATGGCGATGCCGTACGTTGGCTGGGCGTGGTGCTCTACGCCGCAGGTGGCGCGTTGCGTGTGTGGCCGGTGGTCGTGCTGGGCAATCGATTCAGCGGACTGGTCGCGATCCAGCCCGGCCATACGCTCGTGACCGGCGGCATCTACCAATACGTGCGCAACCCGAGCTACCTGGGGTTGCTGATCGGCACGCTGGGCTGGGGGCTAGCCTTCCGGGCAGTAGCCGGTGTGGTGCTGACGCTCCTGCTGATCCCACCCCTGGGGGCGCGCATGCGTGCCGAAGAAGCCCTGCTGCAATCGCAGTTCGGCGCGGAGTACGACGCGTACCGCGCCCGGACGTGGCGCCTCATTCCCGGACTCTACTGACGCCGTCCACCACCAGGCTCGACATCGTTGCCGCGCGATTGCGTGCGCGCCCGGTTGGCCCGGTGGCGCAGGCGCTCTGACGCGACCTCACGGAAGACGCCTGATCGCATTACCGGGGCAATGCGAAGCACTGCACGTCCGGCGCGGTGTAGACCGTCGGATACGGCGACCGCGGCCCCGTCTGCAACCGCAGCGGCTGCGTCGCCAGCACTTCGGCCTCGTTACGCTCGCGCGCTGTCAGCGGCTCCGGCGGCGGGCTCGGCAAGCGCACCGGTTGATTGACCGCACACCGCACGGGTTTCCCGTCCGCCAGCCGCACATCCATCGTGTAATACGGCCCGACGATGGTCGGCGCGCAGGCGGCTGCGCCCAAGACCACCGTCATCAGCACCGCAGCATGCAGCGTCTTCATCACTCACCTCCGCAACGCGCGCGTCAGTGTTTTTGACTCAGTGCAGTCTCTGCAAGTGCCCTGCATCAGGCAGCCGCCGTCAGCATCCCCTGCTTCTCAATAAAGCGGATCACTTCATCCAACCCGCCCTGCGCCCGCAGATTGCACATCACGAACGGCCGATCGCCGCGCATCTTGCGGGTGTCGCTTTCCATCACTTCCAGCGACGCCCCCACATACGGCGCCAGGTCCGTCTTGTTGATGATGAGCAGGTCCGACTTGGTGATGCCCGGGCCGCCCTTGCGCGGGATCTTCTCCCCACCCGCCACATCGATCACGTAGATCGTCAGGTCCGACAGCTCGGGGCTGAAGGTCGCCGCGAGGTTGTCACCGCCCGACTCGATGAAGACCACATCCGCATCTGGAAACTTGGACAGCATGCGATCCACCGCTTCGAGGTTGATCGACGCATCTTCGCGGATGGCCGTGTGCGGGCAGCCGCCCGTTTCGACGCCCATGATCCGTTCGGCCGGCAACGCGCCGGAGATGGTCAGCAGCCGCTGGTCTTCCTTCGTGTAGATGTCGTTGGTGATGGCCACCAGGTCATAGCGCTCTCGCATGGCCTTGCAGAGCATTTCGAGCAGCGTGGTCTTGCCGGAGCCCACCGGGCCGCCCACGCCAACGCGCAGGGCAGGAAGTTTCTTGGTTCGCATGTTGATCAGGTTCAGGATCGAAAGAGTCGTGAGTATTGCGTTTCGTGCCGGGCGGACAACACACCCAGGCCCGGTGAAAACGTAGACAGTTCAGGCGGATGACAGGCCGCACGCCGCGTAGCCTCTTCCACCGCACGCGCTACCGCTGCGTGCAGGCCAAAGAGAATCCGTTGCCCCGCAGCCTGCCCGAGCGGCACGGCCTTCACTGCCGCCGCCATCTGGTTTTCCACCCAGGCAAAGCAATACGCCGTCACGCCGTCGCGCGGGTCGACATTCAGTGCGGCAGCGGCGGCGGCAAAGGCCGTCGGAAACGTCACTGAAGCGCGCGCGGCCAAGGCACCGCGCAGTGCGTCATCGCCCCATTCCATCTGCTGGATGAGCCGATTGAGCGACCAGCCCATCTGCGACGTTTCGAGCCGCAGCTCGCGTGTCTCGCGGGTGGCGAGAAACCACGCATCGCGCTCGGCCACGGCATCGAAGCGGCCTGCCTGCCAATCAGCGAACTGCAACAGCCACAGCGGTGCCTCGCAGGCGGCCAGCACGTCGAGGCCCTCGGCAATCCACGCCGCAGCCGACGCTTCATCCGCCACGTGCCGTACGTCCACCGCCGCTTCCAGCCCCTGCGAATAGCTGAACGCGCCCACCGGCAGCGCGGGGGACGCGAGATGCAGCAAGGCGGTGAGCTGCGCCGCGTTAGTCATGGTGAGGGTGGTGATGGCCGCAACCGGGCCCGTGGACATGGCCGTCGTCGTGACCGTCGTCGTGACCATGCGCGTGGTCGTGCGCGTGGTCGTGGCTATGCGCGTGGGCATGGTCATGATCATGCGAGTGCCCGTGATCGTGCCCGTGATGCTCGTGGTACAGCGCCTGCGCGGCCGCGTAGTCCTCTTCGAACGTCGCATCGTGGCCGTGACGATGGCCGCCGCCATAGGCGCCTGCCTCGGGCTCGAACGGCGCCTCCACATGCGCGACGGTCACACCCAGGCGGACCAGCATGTCTTCGAGCACCGGATCGGCTTCGAGCTGCAGTGCATCTGCACTGACCTGCACGGGCGTGTGGCGATTGCCGAGGTGGTAGGCAGCGCGCATCAAGGCGAGGCGGTTGTCGCCCGTCACGCGCAGGACTTGCTCAGGTGCGGCCTGCACTTCGACCAGCGTGCCGTCTTCAGCAACCAGCACGTCACCGCCACGCATGACAGTGCCGCGCGGCAGTACGACGGCCACGTCACGGCCATCGTCGAGGGTGACGCGCAGGCGGCTGCGGCTGCGCTCCAGGAATGGCAGCACCAGCTTGGGCGCACGCTTGACCAGCACGGAGGCCAGGCCATGTGGCGCGGGGAGGTGTTTGTTGATGGAAAGCATCTTTAGGACCTAATTCGTCATCCAACTATGAAGCTCGGGGTTCTGGACTCCACGCGCTGAGTTCTGAACTGCAAGCACCGGGTTCGGAGCTTCAAGCGTGGAGTTCTGAACTGCAAACGTCGGGTTCTGAACTCCAAACTCCGGGCTCGGAACTCCAAACGTGGAGTTCAGAACCTCAAGCGTCGGGTTCCTGGACTCCAAGCACCGGGTTCGGAACTTCAAGTGTCGAGTTCTGATCTCCAAACGGCGAGTTCTGATCCCCAAGCGTGGAGTTTTGATCTCGGCGCGACAGCGCATCGCTTATTTCACCCCCTGCCGGGGGCGACTCACTTTCTTTGTCTTGCCAAAGAAAGTAAGCAAAGAAAGGCGCGCCCGAGATGGCGACCCATCCCTTGAATTTTCGTAACCGGGCGGAGACGGGAAAAACTCGCTTCGCTCAGACAGTTTCCCGTCTTTTTTCCGCCCGCTTACGAAAATTCAAGGCGCCATCTAGGGCAGGGGTAAAGCACACAATCTTCTGCCAGTGCGCTACTCCGTTGTAAGTTCCGAACCCTCGCACGCACTCGCACTCAACGAGCCCCGGCACCCACCTAAGCTCGCCGCCGGTGTGGCCTTTGACTTACCTGCCCTAGATGGCGCCTTGAATTTCTGTAACCGGGCGGATCAAGGAAGGAGGCCTGTCTGAGCGCAGCGAGTTTGCCTCCTTCCCCGCCCGGTTACATAAATTCAAGGGGAAGTCGCCATCTCGGGCGCGCCTTTCTTTTGCCTACTTTTCTTTGGCAAGACAAAGAAAAGTAGGTCAGCCCCGGCAGGGGATGAAACAAGGGATGAACCACCAAGCCCCAACCCCAAAAAAAACTCAAAACAAAAAATACCTCTGCGCCATCGGCAACACCTCCGCCGGCTCACAAGTCAACACAGTCCCATCCGCCACCACCTGATACGTCTCCGGATCAACAGTAATGTCAGGCTGCCAGTCGTTATGGATCATGTGCGCCTTGGTCACGGTACGCGTGCCCTTGACCACCGCGGTGGTCTTGACCAACCCATACTGCTCTGCCACGCCCGCGGCCGCAGCCGACTGCGACAGGAAGCTCAAGGAAGTCCGCCCCAGCGCCCCACCCGCCGCCCCAAACATCGGCCGATAGTGCACCGGCTGCGGCGTCGGGATCGACGCATTCGCATCGCCCATCGCCGCAGAGGCAATCATCCCGCCCTTCAGGATCAGGCTCGGCTTCACGCCAAAGAACGCCGGTTTCCACAGCACGAGGTCGGCCCACTTGCCGACTTCAACCGAGCCCACTTCATGTGCGATGCCGTGCGTGAGCGCGGGGTTGATCGTGTACTTGGCCACGTACCGCTTGACGCGGAAGTTGTCATGCCCGCCGCGCGCATCGTTCGGGTCTCCGGCCAGCTTGCCGCGCTGCACCTTCATCTTGTGAGCGGTCTGCCAGGTGCGCAGCACGACTTCGCCCACGCGCCCCATGGCCTGCGAGTCGCTGGAGATCATCGAGAACGCGCCCAGGTCGTGCAGGATGTCTTCGGCGGCAATCGTCTCGCGGCGGATGCGGCTCTCGGCAAAGGCGATGTCTTCGGCGATGGACGCGTCGAGGTGATGGCACACCATCAGCATGTCCAGATGCTCGTCCAGCGTGTTGACGGTGAACGGCCGCGTCGGGTTGGTGGACGACGGCAGCACGTTGGATTCACCGCACACGCGGATGATGTCGGGCGCGTGCCCGCCGCCCGCGCCTTCGGTGTGATACGTATGGATCGTGCGGCCCTTGAACGCGGCGACGGTGGCCTCGACAAAGCCCGACTCGTTCAACGTATCGGTGTGGATGGCGACCTGCGTGTCGGTGTCGTCGGCCACGCCCAAACAGCAATCGATGGCGGCTGGCGTGGAGCCCCAGTCTTCGTGCAGCTTCAGGCCGATGGCGCCCGCGTCGATCTGCTCGCGCAGCGCGCCCGGGAGGCTGCCGTTGCCCTTGCCCAGAAAGCCGATGTTCATCGGGTAGGCATCGGCGGCCTGCAGCATGCGCTGCATATACCACGGGCCCGGCGTGCAGGTGGTCGCATAGGTGCCGGTGGCGGGGCCGGTGCCGCCGCCGATCATCGTGGTCACGCCGCTGTTCAGCGCTTCGTCGATCTGCTGCGGGCAGATGAAGTGGATGTGCGAGTCGACGCCGCCGGCGGTGACGATCATGCCCTCGCCCGCGATGATCTCGGTGCCGGGGCCGATGACGATCGTCACGCCGGGCTGGATGTCCGGATTGCCCGCCTTGCCGATCGCCGAGATGCGGCCGTGCTTCAGGCCGATGTCGGCCTTGACGATGCCCCAGTGGTCGATGATCAGCGCGTTGGTGATGACGGTGTCGGCGCAGTCTTTCGATTCGCGCTGGCTCTGGCCCATGCCATCGCGGATGACCTTGCCGCCGCCGAATTTCACTTCCTCGCCGTAGAGGGTGAAGTCGCGTTCGACTTCGACGATGAGGTCGGTGTCGGCCAGGCGAAGGCGGTCACCGGTCGTGGGGCCGAACATTTCCGCATACGCGCGGCGATTGATCTTCAATGTCATGTCCGTGTCTCGCTCAAAGCTTGCCCATCACGCGGCCGGCAAAGCCGTAGACCACGCGGTCACCGGCCAGCGCCACGAGTTCGACCGTGCGCTCCTGCCCCGGCTCGAAGCGCACGGCGGTTCCGGCGGCGATGTTCAGCCGAAAGCCGCGCGCAGCTTCGCGGTCAAAGCGCAGCGCATCATTGACTTCATAGAAGTGGTAATGCGAGCCGATCTGCACCGGGCGGTCGCCCGTGTTGGCCACCGTGACTGTCACCGTGGGGCGGCCTGCGTTGAGTTCCAGATCGCCGTCTTGCGGCAGGAGTTCACCGGGGATCATGTCGCGCCCCTTCAGACAGCCGCCGCCAGCAGGCCGGCACCGTACAGCGCCACGCCCACACCCGACAGACGCGCCAGCCATGCCAGACGCGGCTTCAGTGCAAAGCCCGCGCCGATACCGGCGGTATGCAGCAGCGCCGTCGCCACGGCAAAGCCGCCAACGAAGTACGGGAACATGGCTTGCGCGCCTGCGGGGAATTCCGTGCCGTGCGCATAGCCGTGGAACAGCGCGAACGCGCCGCACAGCAGTGCACCTCCCCAGGTCGGCAGCTGGGCGCGTGCGGCAATCAGCAGGCCGAACACCAGCAGCGATGCGGCGATCATCGGCTCGGCCATCGGCACCGCCACGCCGCCCGCGCCCAGCAACGCACCCAGGATCATCAACGCGACAAAGGCGACGGGCGCCCACAGCGCATCGCGCACCGAACGCGAGGCCAGTGCGCTCCACACGCCCACGGCCACCATCGCCAGCAAATGGTCTGCACCCGTGAGCGGATGCAGGAACCCGGCGAGCAGGCTGCCTTCAGCGGTATGGCCCGGGTGCCCAGGGTGGGCAAACGCGATGGAGGCGCCAAACGTAAGCGCGATGGCCGCAGCGGGCCGGACGAAGCGAGACAGGGTAGGCGTCATGGCAGGACTCGTAGTGGTGAGTGGCGTGCGGGCTTCAAACTTCGAAATTCAAAATTCAAACAATCGGATGGTGGACGGTGACGAGCTTCGTGCCGTCCGGAAACGTGGCTTCGACCTGGATGTCGGGAATCATCTCGGCCACGCCGTCCATCACGTCATTGCGGGTGAGGAGCGTGGTGCCGTAGTGCATCAGCTCGGCGACGGTCTTGCCGTCGCGTGCGCCTTCCATGATGGCGGCGCTGATGAAGGCGACGGCTTCCGGGTAGTTGAGCTTGAGGCCGCGGCCCTTGCGGCGCTCGGCCAGCAAGGCGGCGGTGAAGATCAGCAGCTTGTCTTTTTCGCGCGGGGTCAGTTCCACGAGGGGCTCTCTTCAGTGAGGGTCAATTCAGTTCAGTGCAGATCGGACGATGCGAGGTCACGTCGCCATCATGTGGCCGTCATGTAGACCAGAGGCGCAGCGGTCGGCCCGCCACGCCATGCATCGGTTCGCGCAGCGCGAGCCACGTCTGTGACAGCAACGCGCGCGCATCTTCGGGCCGGCGTGCGAGCACGCGCAGCAACAAAACGTTTGGCAGGCCGGGCGCGTCTTGCGTGAGACACGTGACGCCCGCGCGCAGGTCGGCGTTGTACGGCAGGTGCTCGGCCATCGATTCGGCGAGGGCTTCGGTGGCGCCTTCGCCCACGGCCCACAGCGTGCCAACGACGTGGAAGCCGGCCATGCCCGTCGTCGCATTCAGCACGGGCGATTGCGCGTCGAACGCCGCCGATTCAATCCACAGCGGTTGACCGTTGCAACGCAAGGCGGTGCGCATGGCGATGCGGCCTTCGGCCCACGATTCACCGGCGGCGTGGCGACCGAGCATGGTGGTGTCCCAGCCGATGGCGGTAGCGCCGGGTGCCAGGTCCAGCGTCAGGTCGATGATCGGGCGGGCCTGGTTGAAGACGATGTTCTCTTGCGGCAGCCAGTCGAGCCGCGCCCCCGGCTCCGCCCGGATGGCAACGCGCTGCGTGGCCGTGCGGCCGAGCGACTTGTACCACTTGGTGGCGCCGGGCGTGGTCAGCACAGCATGCGCATCGGCACCGAGTTCGATGTCGATATCGAGTACATCACCGCCGGCAATGCCTGCAGGCGGATGCAGCATGACGGCATGGCACACGCCCTCGCCTTCCGGATACAGCGCCTTCTGCACCCGCAGCGGCCCCCGATGCCGGCACATGGCCAGCACGGTGCGCTCACCGCGCCGTGCAAACGCCAGGTGCAGCGAGGCTTCCCAGGACGCGAACGAATCGGTCTGCGGCGGGACAGGAAAATCGGGATGGCGCATCAGGAAGGCAGCACGGCGGCTAGGAATTTTCTCATCATAGCCAGATGCCGCAGATTTGGCATTCGACTTTTTCCGTCGAATGCCGGGGCATCAGCCGGGGCATCAAACGGCGACCAGATCACGCACGCCATCGGCTTCCATATTGGCGCCGTCGCCCTGCGCGATGACCTCGCCGCGGCTCATGACTACGTAGCGGTCGGCAATGCTGCGCGCAAAGTCGTAGTACTGCTCGACCAGCAGCACCGACATGCCGAACTCATCGACGAGGCGGCGCAGCGTGCGGCCGATCTCCTGGATGATCGACGGCTGGATGCCTTCGGTCGGCTCGTCCAGGATCAGCAGGCGCGGCTCGCTCATCAGCGCACGACCGATGGCAAGTTGCTGCTGCTGGCCGCCGGACAGGTCGCCGCCGCGCCGGCCCTTCATCTCCTTGAGCACGGAAAACAGCTCGTAGATGGAATCGGGCACCTTGGACGGCGCACGCTTGGCGGCGGCACCAATCAGCAGGTTTTCTTCCACCGTCAGCCGCGGGAAGATCTCGCGCCCCTGCGGCACATAGGCGAGCCCCTGCGAGACACGCTCGTACGCGGGCAGCTTCTGGATGGTGCGCCCTTCCCAATCGATCGCACCGCTGGCAGTGGGCACCACCCCCATCAAGCATTTGAGCAGCGTCGTCTTGCCCACGCCGTTACGGCCAAGCAGCGTGGTCAGCTTGCCCGTGGGGACGTCAAAGCTGACGTTGCGCAGGATGTGGCTGCCGCCGTAGTACTGGTTCAGTTGTTGGACCTGCAACATATCAACGCCCCAGATAGGATTCGATCACCCGCTCATCGCGCTTGACGGCATCGAGCGTGCCTTCGGCCAGGACGCTGCCTTCAGCCAGCACGGTCACGCGCCCTTCTGCTCCCGCCAGCGCGGCGACAAACTCCATGTCGTGCTCCACGACCATGATCGAGCACGTGCCGCGCAAGCCATTGAGCAACGTTGCAAGCTGCATCGTCTCCTCATCCGTCATGCCGGCGACCGGTTCGTCAAGCAGCAGCAGTTGCGGTTGCTGCATCAGCAGCATGCCGATCTCCAGCCGCTGCTTCTGGCCGTGCGAGAGCAGCCCGGCGGGCCGATAGGCCTCCGCTTCCAGGTGGATGCGGCCGAGCGTTTCTTCGATGCGCTGGCGGCCGTCGTTCAGCAGGCGCGCGCGCAGCGAGACCCACCAGCGCTTGTCGGCCTTCATGGCCAGTTCCAGGTTTTCCCACACGGTGTGCTGCTCGAACACGGTCGGTTTCTGGAACTTGCGGCCGATGCCGATCTGCGCGATGCGCGGCTCGGTCAGGCGCAGCAGGTCGATGGTCTGGCCCAGGAAGACGCGGCCGGTGACGTCTGCATTGCGCGGCCCGGTCTTGCCGGTAATCACGTCCATCATCGTGGTCTTGCCCGCGCCGTTGGGGCCGATGATGCAGCGCAGCTCACCGTGGTCGATCGACAGCGTGAGCGCGTTCAGTGCACGAAAGCCGCCGAAGCGCACGGTCACGTCTTCGAGATACAGGATGGCGCCGTGCGAGACGTCGATCGTGTCCGGCTCGACCAGGTGGCCCATGCCGGTGGCAGTGCCGGTCTCCGCGCGGTCGGGGAGTTCGGTGAACGTGCTCATGCGTGGTCTCCGGTGACGGTCGCGGCTTCATGCGCCTCGGCTGGCGTGGGCGCGCGCTTTTTCATGCGCAGCTTGCCCAGCAGCCCCAGCACGCCGTTCGGCAGATACAGCGTCACCAGCACGAAGATCGCACCGAGCACAAACAGCCAGTACTCCGGCACCCATGCGGTGAGCAACGTCTTGGCGCCGTTGACGAGGAACGCGCCGATGATCGGGCCGATCAACGTGCCGCGCCCGCCCACGGCCACCCACACGGCCATCTCGATGGAGTTGCCCGGCGACATCTCGCCTGGGTTGATGATGCCGACCTGCGGCACGTAGAGCGCGCCCGCGATGCCGCAGAGCACGGCCGAAAACGTCCACACGAACAGCTTGTAGCCGAGCGGGTTGTAGCCGGAGAACATCACGCGCGCTTCGGCATCGCGAATGGCGGTGACCACGCGGCCGAACTTGGACGTGACGATGGCGCGGCAGGCGATGAACGCCAGCACGAGCGCCACGAACGTCGCCACGAACAGCACGGTGCGCGTTGGCAATGCGGAGATCGGGAAGCCGAGGATGCGTTTGAAATCCGTAAAGCCGTTGTTGCCTCCAAAGCCCGTCTCGTTACGGAAGAACAGCAGCATGGCCGCGTACGTCATCGCCTGCGTGATGATCGACAGGTAGACGCCTTTGACGCGCGAGCGGAAGGCAAAGAAGCCGAACAGCCACGCCAGCACGCCGGGCACCAGAACCACCAGCAGCATCGCCCAGGCGAAATGCTCGGTGCCGTGCCAGAACCACGGCAGCTCCTTCCAGTCGAGAAAGACCATGAAGTCCGGCAGATCGCTCTTGTACACGCCTTCGCGGCCGATGGAGCGCATCAGGTACATGCCCATCCCGTAGCCACCCAATGCGAAGAACAGGCCGTGACCGAGGCTCAGGATGCCGCAATAGCCCCACACCAGATCGAGCGCCAGCGCCGCCAGCGCGTAGCACATGATCTTGCCGATGAGCGTGAGCGCATACGCCGACAGATGCAGCAGGCTGCCCTCCGGCACGAGCAGCGCGCACACCGGCGCACCAATGCACACGATGAGCGACACGAGCACCAGCGCAGACCACCCGCGCCGCGACAGCAGCGGCATGCGCGCCGGAATATCGAGAGAGAACTTGGTCGTCGTCATATCAGGCCTCGGCGCTGCGGCCCTTGAGGGCGAACAGGCCCTGCGGACGCTTCTGGATGAACAGCACGATCAGCACCAGCACGATGATCTTCGCCAGCACCGCGCCATAGAACGGCTCGATGAACTTGTTGATGAGGCCCAGCCCGAACGCACCGATGATCGTGCCGGCCAGCTGCCCCACCCCGCCCAGCACCACGGCCATGAACGAATCGATGATGTAGCTCTGGCCGAGGTCCGGCCCGACGTTGCCGATCTGCGAAAGCGCGCAGCCGCCCAGTCCGGCAATACCGGCACCGAATGCAAACGCGTAGCTGTCGACCTTCCAGGTGCGCACTCCAACGCAGGCGGCCATCGTGCGGTTCTGCGTGGTAGCACGCACGAACAGGCCCAGGCGCGTTCGGTTGAGCACCGCCCATGCAATCGCGACCACGGCCAACGCAAACAGCAGGATGACGAGCCGGTTATACGGCAGCACAAGGCCCTGCGTAAGCGCAACGCCACCGCTCATCCAACTCGGGTTGGCTACCTCCACGTTCTGCGCACCGAAGATCGAGCGCACTGCCTGCATCAGCAGCAGGCTGATCCCGAACGTGGCGAGCAGCGTTTCGAGCGGACGGCCATACAGGTGACGCAGCACCAGCCGCTCCAGCGCAAAGCCGACGACGGCTGCGGCCAGGAACGCTGCAGGCAGCGCTGCCGGGAGATACCAGTCGAACGCGCTCGGAAAGTAGTTGCGGAAGATCGTTTGCACCACGTACGTGGCATACGCGCCGATCATCAGGAACTCGCCGTGCGCCATGTTGATGACGCCGATCAGGCCATAGGTGATGGCCAGCCCGAGGGCCGCGAGCAGCAGCACGGAGCCCAGGCTCAGGCCGGCAAACAGGTTGCCGATCAGTTCAGATTTGCGTTCCTGTGCGGCCAGACTATCGAGCGCTTGCTGTGCGGCGGCGCGCAGCTCGCCATCCGCCCCGCTGTCTTTCGCGAGCAGCGGTGCAATGCGTTGCCGGGTCTGCGGATTGGTGTCGCCGGCAAGCAGCTTCAGCGCTTCCAGCTTCTCGGCATGTGTGCCGTCGTCGAGTGCGAGATTGGCCCACAGCAGATGCAGCTTGCCGCGCAACTCCGGATCGGTTTCATGCTTGCGTGCGGCGTCGACAATGGGGCGCGACGCCGTCTCCGGATGTGCGAGCAGCGTATCGACGGCCTGCGCGCGCACGGCGCGATCGGGCGATTGCAGCACAAAGCCGCTCGCCGCGCTGTCCACCTGGGCACGCAAGGCATTGTTCAACGTGAGGGATTGCAGATCGTCGGCCTTGACGGTCACGGGTTGGCCAGTGATCGCATCGAGGTAGCGCTCGCCGTCCTGGCGCACCATGCCGGCGGCAGGCGCAAAGAACAGCGCGTCGTTCTGCAACGCTTGCAGAATTGGGCCGGCCTGTTCGGCAGGCGCTGCGGTGAGCGCGTTGAGCGTCTTTACCTTGGCGTCGAAATCGTCTTCGGCCAGGGGCTTGAGATCCGCCTGGGTCAAAGGTTGTCCGGCAGCCCACGCAGATACCGCGGGCATCGCAGCCAGACAGACCGCGCACAGCAGCGCGGCAAAGAATCGGGACAAGCGCATCATGGCAATCCGATACGTGGCGGCCGATGTCGAAACCGGTCCGCCACGTCGTACAGCGTCGTTCAAAGGACCGGCTACGTCAGACACATGGCCGGCCCGCCTGACCACATCACTTGCTTGCAACCATGTCAGGCTTGCCCTCGTTGCCGGGGATGTACGGGCTCCACGGCTTGGCGCGGATCACCGTCGGCGTTTTCCACACGACGTTGAACTGACCATCGCCGCGCACTTCGCCGATCATCACGGGCTTGCTCAGGTGGTGGTTGTTGTTCATCACCAGCGTGAAGCCGGACGGCGCCTTGAACTGCTGGCCGTACATCGCCTTGCGGACCTTGTCCACGTCGGTGGAACCAGCCTTTTCCACGGCCTGCTTCCACATCATGATGCCGACGTAAGTGGCTTCCATCGGGTCGTTGGTGACGCGCTTGTCACCACCCGGCAGGTTGTTGGACTTCACCCACGCAGCCCACTTCTTCTTGAAGTCATCGTTGACGGGGTTCTTGACCGACATGAAGTAGTTCCACGCTGCCAATTGGCCGGCCAGCGGCTTGGTGTCGATGCCGCGCAGTTCTTCTTCGCCCACCGAGAAGGCCACCACCGGTACATCCTTAGCCTTCAGGCCAGCGTTGCCGAGTTCCTTGTAGAACGGCACGTTCGAATCGCCGTTGATGGTGGAAATGACAGCGGTTTTGCCGCCCTGCGAGAACTTCTTGATGTTGGCGACGATGGTCTGATAGTCGGAGTGACCAAACGGGGTGTAGACCTCTTCGATGTCGCTGTCTTTCACGCCTTTGCTGTGCAGGAACGCGCGCAGGATCTTGTTGGTCGTGCGCGGATAGACGTAATCGGTACCGAGCAGGAAGAAGCGCTTGGCGCCGCCGCCTTCCTTGCTCATCAGGTATTCCACCGCCGGAATGGCTTGCTGGTTGGGCGCCGCGCCGGTGTAGAAGACGTTCTTCGACATCTCTTCGCCTTCGTACTGCACCGGGTAGAACAGCAGGCCGTTCAACTCTTCATAGACCGGCAGCACCGACTTGCGCGACACCGACGTCCAGCAACCGAACGTGACGGCCACCTTGTCCTGCGTCAGCAGCCCGCGCGCCTTCTCGGCAAACAGCGGCCAGTTCGATGCCGGGTCCACCACCACCGGTTCCAGCTTGCGGCCCAGCACGCCGCCGCTCTTGTTGATCTCGTCGATCGTCATCAGCGCCACGTCTTTCAGCGACGTTTCGGAGATGGCCATGGTGCCCGACAGCGAATGCAGGATACCGACCTTGATCGGGTCCTTTGCCTGAGCAAACGCGAGGCTCGACACGGACAACAGCGTTGCGGCGGCGACGGCAGACAGCTTCAACAGCTCACGACGTTTCATTGCGGCTCCTTGGGTTTATTGGTGGCGAGAACGACTCCCCGGGGCCCAAAATTGCAACTACCGTGCCATCGCATTTGGCTCATTCGAAGGGAAATTCGCGCCAAAACGGTGCCAAAACGGCGCCAAGTCAGCGCATTTGTTCGTTGGAATGCGCCTGCTTGGGGCGCAAGAAGACAAGCACAAAACAAGCGGGGCGCAAGGGCAAACCGATGCAAAAAGAAAGGCCGGCATTGCGCCGGCCTCGGAGCCTTGCGAAAAACGGGACTCAGGAATAGCGGCGCGAAATCGATTCGGCCACGCACACGGGGCGCTCCTGCCCCTCTCGCTCGATGGTCACGGCCCAGGTCATCTGCGCGCCGGTCAACGCGGGGGCATTGGGCAGCGGCGGCAGCGCTTCCATTTCGACCAGCTTCACGCGCGCGCGCACACGACTGCCCACGGGCACCGGCGCGGTGAAACGGACCTTGTTCAGCCCGTAGTTCACGCCCATCTTCACGTCGGACATCTCGATCGCGTTGGCCATCAGCATCGGCAGCAGCGACAGCGTCAGAAAACCGTGCGCCACCGGTGCGCCAAACGGCGACTCGCGCTTGGCACGCTCCACATCCACATGAATCCACTGGTGATCGCCCGTGGCCTCGGCAAATAGGTTCACCTGCTGCTGCGTGATCTCTGTCCATTCGCTCACGGCCACTTCCTGACCGATCAAGCCTTTGAGCTCGTCGAGCGATTCGATGATGCGCATCTGGGTTGTCTCCTTGTTGTGATGCGATGACGTGGAATCAAGCCTTTGGGCGACGGCCAAACAGGCCCATGCCCGTTACCGTGCAGACGAGTTCGCCGCGCTGATTGTGTGCCTCCCAGCGGTTGACCGCCACACCGCGGTCCGGCTTCGACTGCGAGGGACGCACTTCCATGCACGTGCTCGACACCGACAGCGTGTCGCCCGGATACACCGGCTTCATCCAGCGGATTTCATCCACGCCCGGCGAGCCCATGCTGGCTGCCTTGCCCAGGAAGCCGGTCACCATCAGCCGCATCATGATCGAGCACGTCATCCAGCCGCTCGAGATGATGCCCCCGTAGATGCTGTGCTTGGCGGCTTCCGCATCGATGTGGAACGGCTGCGGATCGTACTGCCGCGCGAAGGTCAGGATCTCTTCTTCGGTGACGGTGTAGGTACCCATCTGCAGCGTCCGGCCGACCTCGAAATCGTCGAAGTAGAACTCGTACGATCGTGGTGCTGCTGCCTTTTCGTTCTCCGCCATATCGTCTCCTCCAAATGACAACGCCCCGCACGAATGCGGGGCGTTCAGGTTTGCCGTTACGCCGCCTGCTGGAAGCCGGGCAGCGATGCGAAGCGTGCCAGGTGATGATCCACGTCACCCAGCGTCGTGTTGATCATCGTCAGCCGTTTGAACATGTGTGCGGCCGGCAGTTCGTTCGTGACGCCCATGCCGCCGTGCAACTGCACCGCTTCCTGGCCAACATCGCGCGCAGCCTGGCCGACACGCGCCTTGGCCGCCGACACATACCGCCGGCGCGCCTCGACATCGCCATCTTCAAAGTGCGCAGCGGCCAAGTACGTGATCGAACGCGCCTGCTCGCCATGGATGAACATGTCGACCATGCGATGCTGCAGCGCTTGGAAGCGCGCGATGGGCACGCCAAACTGCTGGCGGGTCTTGGTGTACTCCAGCGTTGCGGCATTCAGCGCATCGATCAGACCGATCGCTTCAGCGCACAACAGCACACAGCCGAGATCGGCGACGGCGTCGATGGTCTCCCACGCTTCACCGGCCTTGCCCAGCAGCGTTGCCGGCGCGTTGTCGAAGCGGATGTCCGCAGCGTGCAGGTTGTCGATCGTGCGGTAGTCCTTGACCGTCACGCCAGCGGCATCGCGGTCGACGACGAAGAGCGACAGGCCCGACGTATCACGCGCTTCGCCACCGGTGCGCGCCGAGACGATCAGCTTGTCTGCCTGCGCGCCATGCACCACAACCGCCTTCTCCCCCGTGAGCGTCCAGCCACTGCCCTGCTGCGCGGCACGCGTGGTGACATTGAAAAGTTCGTAACGCGATTGGGGCTCGCCGAATGCAATGGCCAGCTTCACGGCGCCGCCAGCGACTTCTTCAAGCAAGGCATCCTGCCCGCCTGCGAGCTTGAGCGCCTGCGCGCCAAGCACAGTCGCCTGATACGGCTCCACGACCAAGCCTCGGCCGAGCTCCTGCATCACCACCAGCAAATCCATTGCGCGGCCGTCAAAACCACCTTGTGCTTCCGGCACCGGCAACGCGGTCAAGCCAAGTTCGGCCAGCGCATCCCAATGACCCTGTGACACGCCCTCCGGCGAGTACACCACCTTGTTGCGCGCCTCAAAGCCGTAGTCCTTGTCGATGAAGCGGCGCACTGCATCAGCCAGTTGCTTCTGTTCGTCGGTGAACGAGAAATCCATGTTTGTCTCCGCTATGTGTTTTGTCGCCGTTCTGCTCAGACGCCAAGGATCATCTGCGAGATGATGTTGCGCTGGATCTCGTTCGACCCGCCGTAGATCGAGGTCTTACGATAATTGAAGTAGTACGGCGCAAGCGGCGCGGCATCGTTGTCGCCCGTCACGGCCTGCAAGGTGTCGCCTTCCAGGTAGCTCGGATCGAACGGCTGGGCATACGGCCCCACGGCCTCGACCATCAGCTCGGTCAACATCTGTTGGATCTGCGTGCCCTTGATCTTGAGCAGCGACGCCTCGGGGCCGGGGCCCTTGCCGGCGTTCTCGCTCGATACTACGCGCAGCACCGTCATCTCCAATGCCAGCAGTTCGATTTCCAGCGAGGCCACCTTGGCGCCGAATACCGGATCCTGCAGCAGCGGCTTCCCGTTCTTCTGGTGTTGCAGCGCAACGCGCTTGAGAAACGCCAGTTCGCGCTTGGAATTGCCCACACGTGCAATGCCCGTGCGCTCGTGGCCGAGCAGGTATTTGGCGTACGTCCACCCGCGGTTCTCATCACCGATCAGGTTCTGGACGGGCACCTTGACGTTGTCGAAGAAGACTTCGTTCACCTCGTGCTCTTCGTCCAGCATGATGATCGGCCGCACGGTAATGCCCGGCGTCTTCATGTCGATCAGCAAGAACGAGATGCCTTCTTGCTTCTTCGCATCGGGGTCGGTGCGAACGAGGCAGAAGATCATGTCGGCGTGTTGGCCGAGCGTGGTCCAGGTCTTCTGACCGTTGACGATGTAGTGATCGCCTTCGCGCACGGCACGCGTCTTCACCGAGGCCAGATCAGAACCGGAACCCGGCTCCGAATAGCCCTGGCACCACCAGTCGGTGCAATCAACGATGCGCGGGAGGAAGTAGCGTTTCTGCGCTTCATTGCCGTACTTCATGATCACGGGCGCGACCATGCTGACGCCGAACGGCAGCACGCCAGGCGCGCCGACCTGCGCGCACTCTTCGTCCCAGATGTGCTTTTGAATGGGAGACCAGCCGGTGCCGCCCCACTCGACCGGCCAGTGTGGCACCGACCAGCCCTTGGCCGCGAGCGCCTTGTGCCAGCGAACGAAATCGTCGCGGTTCAGGCGGCGGTGATTCAACACCTTGTCTTGGATGTCCTTGGGCAGATTGGCTTCCAGCCAGCCGCGGACTTCCTGGCGGAATGCTTCATCGGCCGCCGAGTAGTTCAGATCCATGCCTGTCTCCTGTGGTTGGCTCCCCACCGCGGCAAATCGGTGGAGAACGTTCTGTCGGACCGGCGCGGACCTGAATCGAGGCTGCTAGTGCACGGGCTGCTTGAGCGCGTCGGGCACCAACAGCGGCATCACGTCGATGCCTTCCTCCGCCAGTTCCTGCGCTTCCTCCCGAGACGTCGTCCCGCGAATGCCCCGCTCCGGCGCCTCGTTGTAATGCATGCGGCGCGCCTCTTCTGCAAACCGCTCGCCGACGTCCTCGGTATTGGCAAGGACATGGCGCACAGCCTTCAGGTAGAGTTGTTGCAGGGCCGCGGGCGCTCCGCCATCGCTTTCGCCCGTCTTGTCGGCACCGCTTTTCCGGGCGGTCTCCGCACGAGACGACGACAGATTCAGGCGCGGCGCACTCGGCAAGCGCTCAACCTCGTTATGGCCACAAACTGGGCACGTCAATAGCCCGCGCTCCCGCTGCGATTGCAGGTCGGCATCGGAGCCGAACCAGCCTTCGAAACGGTGGTCATTGGCACAGCGGAGGTCCAGCACTTTCATGATCGGTCCAGCGCATGGGGATGAGTGTATCCCCGATTCGAAAATTTGTGAACGGTCGTGCTAATTTTTTCGCACGACCGTTCGCTATGGTAACAACGGCAGGAAAACGGTGTGTTTAAGCGACGGCTATAAGCGCATCAGACGGCACCCGGCGCCCAGGCACCTGACAAAATCTTCTCAAGCCAGAACGTGCCGATAATGGTCTTCACGTCGGAAATCTTGCCTTCGCGCACCCAATCGATCAATTGGCCGGCCGGCGTGACGAAGGTCTCGAGAAATTCGCCCTCATCCAACATTGCCACACCCTGCTTGAGATCGCGGGCAAGATAGATGTCGATGAACTCGGTGGAATACGAAATGACCGGGTGAATGCGCGTGAGGTAGTCCCAGCGTTCGGCCGTGTAGCCGGTTTCCTCGCGCAGTTCGCGCTTGCCGCATGTGAGCGCGCCTTCCTGCGGATCGAGCTTGCCGGCCGGAAATTCAATCATCACCTTACCGACCGGGTAACGGAACTGACGTTCCATCAGCACCGTCCCGTCATCGAACAGCGGAATCATCATGACCGCGCCCGGATGGATGAGGTATTCGCGGCTGGCATTGCGGCCGTCCGGCAGGCGAACGATGTCTTGCTTGAGCGTGAGAAATTTGCCCTGGTGCATCAACGCAGAGGCGACCTGCGTCTCGCGCAGACCGGCATCCGGGTCCTGCGTCGCATCAGAGGTGGCGTTCAGCGGGGTGTGATCGGACATGGCGCTCTCTCATGCCGAGACAGCGAGGACCTGCCCGGCGGGATTTAACTGGAATCGCGGGGATGGCGAACCAGGTATTGCCAAGTGAAGCCGGGAAACGCGAACACCAACATCAGGCAAGCGGTGATCGCATAAAACTGCCAGCCTTGCGGGAACGCATTGCCCTGGCTCGATTCGATACCAAAGCCGATCAGCCCCACCACAACATACATGGCAATCAGCTCGGTGCCGCGCAGCCAGAACGGCTTGCGCGGCCAGCGTGCCGGCACCAGCGCCAGCACGCGTTGGTTGACGAACGGCAGGTTGGCACAGATCAGTGCCAACACGATGACAAACAGACCGCCCGTCGAAGTGCTCACGGTGCTCAGCTTATGAAGCCAGCGTCAGGCGGATTGCCTGATAGCACACGGCCATCAGACCGGCCGGGAAGATACCCAGCAACAACACCAACAGGCCATTGACCGACAGCAGCGAGCGCAGGCCAAAGGTGGCCTCCACGGGGCCATCGTCTGCCGGCGCATCAAAGTACATAACCTTGATGACGCGCAGGTAGTAAAACGCACCGACCAGCGAGAACAGCACGGCCACGACGGCCAGCCACGGCATACCGGCATCGACCACCGCACCCAGGACCGACAGCTTGGCGTAGAAGCCAACCGTCGGCGGCAAGCCGGCCAGCGACATCATGATGAACAGCATCAGCAGCGCAAACCACGGACTCTTTTTCGACAAGCCTTTGAGGTCGGCAATCTCTTCTGCCTCATAGCCCTTGCGTGCAAGCAGTAGGATCATGCCGAAGCCACCCAATGCGGTCAGTACGTAGGTGATCGCATAGAACATCGACGCGCTGTAGGCCTGGGCCGTCAAGTCCGGTTTGGCGGAGCTGACGCCCGACACCAAGCCCAGCAGCAGAAAGCCCATGTGCGAGACGGTGGAATAGCCCAGCAGACGCTTGAAATTGGTCTGAACAACGCCCGTGATATTGCCGATAGCCAGCGACACGACGGCCAGCACGATCAGCATGTTCTGCCAGTCAAATGCCAGCGGCAGCAAGCCTTCCACCAGAATGCGAAACGTCATTGCAAACGCAGCGACCTTCGGTGCGCCGGCAATCAGCAGCGTCACAGCCGTCGGCGAGCCTTGGTACACGTCGGGCACCCACATGTGGAACGGCGCCACACCCAGCTTGAAGCCCAGGCCAGCAACGATGAACACCACGCCGAACACGAGGATCGTCTTGTTGATCTCGCCGTTCTTAATCGCGTCAAACACCTTGCCCAGCTCCAGCGAGCCGGTCGCGCCGTACAGCATCGACATGCCGTACAGCAACAGGCCCGATGCGAGTGCGCCCAGAATGAAATACTTCATGGCCGATTCGGACGACACGTTCGAACGGCGACGCAGCGCTACCAGCGTGTACGACGCCAGCGACAGCAGTTCCAGGCCCAGATAGAGCACGAGGAAATTGTTGCCGGTGATCATCACCACCTGACCACCCAGCGTAAACAAGGCGAACATGTAGAACTCGCCTGCATACATGTCGCGGTCGGCGAGATAGCGGCGGGTGTACACCAGTGTGGCAAACAGCGTCAGCGCACAGAACGACGCCAGCACGTTGGCCATAGGATCGATCACGGCCATGTTGCCGAAGACGTAGTGGGTCTCACCGTTCGCAGCGTTCAACGCGAACCAAACGGCCAGCACCAGCGTAATCACCAACGAAACCGGATACGCCACGCTGCTTCGTTTCTGGCCGCGTGCCAAGTCAATCCAGTTGACGGCACCAATGCCCAGCGCGAGAAAAACGATTGGGGCAAAAGCCGCAATAGAGGAGGACGATTGCATAGTTTCTTCTCGCTGCTTACAGCTTCGACTGAGCCACGTGGGTCAGCAGGTTGACCACGGACGCATGCATGACATCGGTGAAGGGCTTCGGATACAGGCCCATGTACAGGGTGGCGATCGCGAGCACGCCCAACATGAAGAACTCGCGGCAATTCAGGTCCTTCAGCTCGGCCACATGCTTGTGGGTCACATCACCGAAGATCACGCGCTTGACCATCCACAGCGAATACGCTGCGCCAAAGATCAGCGCCGTGGCGGCCAACAGGCCAATCCAGAAGTTGAACTTGACCGAACCCAGGATCACCATGAATTCGCCGACGAAGCCCGAGGTTGCCGGCAGGCCGCAGTTGGCCATCGCAAAGAAGACCGACAGCGCCGCGAACTTCGGCATGGTGTTCACCACACCGCCGTAATCGGCAATCTGACGCGAGTGCACGCGGTCATACAACACGCCAATGCACAGGAACATTGCGCCTGAGATGAAGCCGTGCGAGATCATCTGAACGATACCGCCCTCGACACCGATCTCGTTGAAGATGAAGAAGCCCAGCGTGACGAAGCCCATGTGCGCGATCGACGAATATGCGACCAGCTTCTTCATGTCGGCCTGCACCAGCGCGACCAAGCCGATGTAGATCACGGCGACCAGCGAAATCGCAATGATGAATGCAGACAGGCTATGGCTGGCATCCGGGGCGATCGGCAGCGAGAACCGCAGGAAACCGTAGGCGCCCAGCTTCAGCATGATGGCGGCCAGCACCACGGAACCACCGGTCGGCGCCTCCACGTGAGCGTCCGGCAGCCACGTGTGCACCGGCCACATCGGCACCTTCACGGCGAAGGCCATGAAGAACGCGAGGAAGATCAGGATCTGCTCGTTCATCGACAGCTTGACCTGATGCCATTGCAGGATCTCGAACGTGCCGCTGTGGAAGTACAGATAAAGCAGCGCAACCAGCGTCAACAACGAGCCAAGCAGCGTGTACAGGAAGAACTTGAATGCCGCATAGACGCGGTTCGGACCGCCCCACACGCCGATGATGATGTACATCGGGATCAGCGTGGCTTCGAAGAACACGTAGAACAGCAGACCGTCGAGCGACGCAAACACGCCGATCATCAGGCCCGACAGGATCAGGAACGCGGCCATGTACTGCGCCACGCGCTCGGTGATCACTTCCCACGCGGCAATCACCACGATGACGGTGATGAATGCGGTCAGCACCACGAACCACATCGAGATGCCGTCGACACCTAGGTAGTAGCTGATGTGGAAGCGCTCGATCCACGACGATTTCTCGACGAACTGCATTGCAGCCGTCGTCTTATCGAAACGCGTGATCAGCGGCAGCGTCATCACAAAGCTGATCAGCGAGCCGATCAGCGACATCCAGCGGACATAACCGGGATTGCGGTCTGAGCCCGAGGCCAGCACCAGCACGCCGAAGAAGATCGGCAGCCAGATCGCAAAAGACAGAACCATTTTTGTAATCCCTTATTTGCCTGCCAGGAACACGAAATACGTCAGCAGCCCAACCGTGCCGATGATCATCGCGAACGCATAGTCATAGATGAAGCCGGACTGGAGCAGGCGCACGACAGTCGCGAACCAGCCCACCAGACGTGCGCTGCCATTGACGACAACACCGTCGATCACGCCCTGATCGCCGCCCTTCCACAGGCCACGGCCAAACTTGACCGCACCGTTGGCGAAGACGATCTCGTTGATCTTGTCCATGTAGTACTTGTTGTCCAGCAGCTTGTAGACACCGGAGAAGCGCTGGGCAATTGCTGCCGGAATATCCGGACGCTTGAGGTAGAAGAACCACGACAACACGACCCCGGCCAGCAGCAGGATGAACGGGGCCGACGTGAAGCCGTGCAGCGCCATCTCGACCCAGCCGTGGAAGTCTTCGGCCAACACCTTCATTGCTTCGTGGTTGTCAGCATTGAAGATGACTTCCGAAAACACCACACCGTGCTTGAAGAACTCGCCGAACAGCATCGGCTGGATTGCCATTGCACCGATGATGACCGACGGAATCGCCAGCAGGACCAGCGGCACCGTCACCACCCACGGCGACTCGTGCGGCTTCTGCCCCGGGGCCAACCCGTGGTGATGGTCGGCGATCTCTTCTTCATCCACGTGATTGCCTTCGTGATGCGAGTCTTCCTTGCCGAACCGCTCTTCACCGTGAAACACCAGGAAGTACATGCGGAACGAGTAGAACGCGGTCACGAACACACCGGCCAGTACAGCCCAGTAAGCGAAACCAGCGCCCGGCAGGTGCGATTCACGCACCGCTTCGATGATCGAGTCCTTCGAATAGAAACCTGCAAAGAACGGCGTGCCGATCAACGCCAGCGACCCCACCAGCGACGTCAGCCATGTGATCGGCATGTACTTGCGCAGGCCGCCCATGTTGCGCATGTCCTGATCGTGATGCATGCCGATAATGACCGAGCCCGCGCCGAGGAACAGCAGCGCCTTGAAAAACGCGTGCGTCATCAGGTGGAACACGGCCACTTGATAAGCCGATGCGCCCAGCGCGACGGTCATGTAGCCCAGCTGGGACAGCGTGGAGTACGCCACCACCCGCTTGATGTCGGTCTGGATGATGCCCAGGAAACCCATGAACAGCGCAGTGATGGCGCCGATGATCAGCACGAATGACAGCGCGGTGTCCGACAACTCGAACAGCGGCGACATGCGCGCGACCATGAAAATACCGGCAGTCACCATAGTGGCCGCGTGAATCAGTGCGGAAATCGGGGTCGGACCTTCCATCGAGTCCGGCAGCCATACGTGCAGCGGGAACTGCGCCGATTTACCCATCGCACCAATGAACAGGCAGATACAGGCGACCGTCAGCATGTGCCAATCGGTGCCGGGGAAGCCGACCGTGGCCAGGTTGTCGCGGGCGGCAAACACGTCGGCGTAGCTCAGGCTGCCGCTGTAGGCAAGCAGCAAGCCGATGCCGAGCACGAAGCCGAAGTCACCCACGCGGTTGACCAGGAACGCCTTCATGTTGGCGTAGATGGCCGTCGGGCGCTTGAACCAGAAGCCGATCAGCAGGTACGACACCAGACCCACCGCTTCCCAACCAAAGAACAGCTGCAGGAAGTTGTTGCTCATCACGAGCATCAACATCGAGAAGGTGAACAGAGAGATGTACGCGAAGAAACGGTTGTAGCCGTCGTCTTCCGCCATGTAGCCGATGGTGTAGATGTGCACCATCAGGGAGACGAAGGTCACCACGCACATCATCATCGCCGTAAGCGAATCGATGAGGAAGCCGACTTCCATCTTCAGCGAGCCCACCGTCATCCATTCATAGACGGTGCCGTTGTAACCGGCGCCATTGATAACGTCGGACAGCGTCAGCGCCGACAGAATGAAGGCGATCGCAACACCAAGGATGGTGACGCTGTGGGATGCCGTGCGGCCGATCTTCTCGCCAAAGAACTTGGTGCCGAACAGCCCGGCGATCGCCGCGCCGGCCAGCGGCGCGAGCGGGATCGCCAGCAGCAGGTTGGGATTGAGCGTGGTAGCCATGGAACGCTTCTTATAGGTGGATGCGGAGGTCAGCCCTTCAGGCTGTCCAGATCGTCGACGTTGATGGTGTCCAGATTACGGAACAGCACCACCAGAATGGCGAGACCAATCGCGGATTCCGCCGCGGCCACCGTCAGGATGAAAAATACGAACACCTGCCCCGCCAGATCGCCCAAGTAATGGGAGAACGCGACGAAGTTCAGGTTAACCGCCAGCAACATCAGTTCGATCGCCATCAACAGCACGATGACGTTCTTGCGGTTCAGGAAAATGCCGACGATGCTGATGGCAAACAGCACCGCGCCGAGCACGAGGTAATGGGCAAGGGATAGCGAAGACATATGAGTTCTCCCGGGGCTCAGCTCTTGGATTCAGCCGAAGCTGCGCCAGCCGACTTCTCAGACGGCATCGAGACCAGACGCACGCGGTCCTTGCGCTTCACGCGGATTTGATCGGACACGTTCTGGGCCTTGGTGTCCTTGCGGCGGCGGGCAGTCAGAGCCACTGCCGCAACAATCGCCAGCAGCAGCACTGCGCCAGCCACTTCAAAGGCATAGATGTAATCGGTATAGATAAGCTTCCCGAGCGCCTGCGTATTCGGACCGTTAAAGCCCTTCGGCAGCTCCTGCACGGGCTGTACGCGACCCATGAAGGTCTTGGTCAGCACGACGGCCATTTCCAGGATGATGACCACGCCCACGAAGGCTGCCATCGGCACGTAGGTCCAGAAATCGCGCCGCAGGTGCTCGATGTCGATATCGATCATCATCACCACGAACAGGAACAGCACCATCACTGCCCCCACGTAGACCAGCACCAGCGTGATGGCGAGGAACTCCGCCTTGAGCAGCATCCAGATCGCCGCCGCGGTAAAGAACGAGAGCACGAGGAACAGCGCCGCGTGCACCGGGTTCTTCGCGGTGATGACCTTCAGCGCTGCGAGCACCAGCACGAGCGCGAAACAGTAGAAGATGATCGTCGTGATTTCCATGATCCTGGCACGGGCCGTTTTGCGGCACGCGCTTGTCCAAAGCCGCGATGGCGTGATGCCATCGCAACTGGTTGGCTCTCGAAGAGCCGTTGTCCAACCGGGATGTCAACTGCACCGCCCGCCAACCGCACGGCGGACGTTCTGAATCAGCGGTACTTTGCGTCGGCCGCCTTGTTGGCCGCAATTTCCGGCTCGAAGCGATCACCCACGGCCAGCAGCATGTCTTTGGTGAAATACAGATCGCCGCGCTTTTCACCGTGGTATTCCAGGATGTGCGTCTCGACGATGGCGTCCACCGGGCAAGCCTCTTCACAGAAGCCGCAGAAAATACATTTGGTCAGGTCGATGTCGTAGCGCGTGGTGCGGCGAGTGCCATCGTCGCGCTGGTCCGACTCGATCGTGATGGCCAGAGCCGGGCAAACGGCTTCACACAGCTTGCAAGCGATGCATCGTTCTTCGCCGTTCGGATAGCGACGCAGCGCATGCAGACCGCGGAAACGCGGCGACAGCGGCGTCTTCTCTTCCGGAAAGAGAACAGTGATCTTGCGCGCAAACAGGTAGCGCCCGGTCAGCGCCAGCCCCTTGAAGAGTTCCTTCAGGAGCAGGCTGTTAAAAAATTCCTTGATGGCAAGCAACATGGTGCCTTCCTATTGTCCCGTTACTTCCAGATGTTCCACGGCGACACCAACCAGATGGCGACGACGACAAGCCAGCCCACAGTGAGCGGAATGAAGATCTTCCAGCCCAGACGCATGATCTGGTCATAGCGATAACGCGGGAACGATGCACGCAGCCAGATAAAGACCGACAGCAGCAGGAAAACCTTGATCAGCAGCCAGAAGAAGCCCGGAATCCAGTTCAGGACCGGTGCATCGATGGGCGAAGCCCAGCCGCCCAGGAACAGCGTAGCCGTCAGCGCCGAGATCACGATCATGTTGATGTACTCGGCCAGGAAGAACAGCGCGAACGCCATGCCCGAGTATTCGATCATGTGGCCGGCCACGATTTCCGATTCGCCTTCCACCACGTCAAACGGGTGGCGGTTCGTTTCGGCCACGCCCGAGATGAAGTAGACACCGAACATCGGCAGCAGCGGCAGCCAGTTCCACGAGAGGATGTTGATGCCGTGTCCTGCAAAGAAACCGCGGTTCTGGGAGTTAACGATGTCCGACAGATTCAGGCTGCCCGTTACCATCAGCACCGTCACGAGCGCGAAGCCCATGGCGATTTCATACGAAATCATCTGCGCCGAGGCGCGCATCGCACCGAGGAACGCGTACTTCGAGTTCGACGCCCAGCCAGCCAGAATCACGCCATACACACCCACCGAGCTGATCGCCATCACGTACAGCAGGCCGGCGTTGATGTTCGACACCATGGCTTCAGCCTGGAACGGAATCACCGCCCAGATCGCCACAGCGGGCATCAGCACCATCAGCGGCGCGATGATATACATGCCACGGCTGACCGCGCTCGGCACCATGACTTCCTTGAGCAGCAGCTTGAGCACGTCGGCAATCGGCTGCAACAGGCCCATCGGGCCCACGCGGTTCGGGCCCAGACGCACGTGCATCCAGCCGATCAGCTTGCGCTCCCACAGGATCAGGTAAGCCACGCACAGCAGCAACGGCAGAATGATGCAGACCGCGCGGACCAGCGTCCAGATCAGCGGCCACCATCCACCGAAGGTGGCGGTACCAAAAGAAGTAATCGACTCGATCATGTTGACCCTTACACCGTAGCCGCCAGCGCGGACGATTCAACCTTCTCAACGCTTACCGCGCCGAACATGGCACCCAGCTGAGCCGAAGCTTCGGTGGCAGCGGACACCCGGATCACGCCGGAAGTCAGCGACTTGTCCAGCACGGCCGGCAGCACCACACTGCTCTGCCCTTGCGTCACTCGCACGGCGTCACCATTGGTCAGGCCCAGTTGCGCGTAAAGATCAGCCGGCAAGCCAGCGCGCACGGCAGCGCGTGCTGCAGCCGTCAGTTGCAGCGAACCAGCGCGGCGGACGATCGGGTCGGCGTGGTAGATCGGCACATCAGCCAGGCGCTCGACGCCGGCAGTGGTGGCAGCCGGAGCAACGGTCTGCGCGATCGTCGTATTCGACAAGCGGTCGGCGACCGGCTTGGCCAGAACTTCATCGCGCACCACTTCCGAGCTGTCGTATTCAAAGCCCGACACGTTCAGGAGGTTGCCCAACACGCGCAGGACCTTCCAGGCAGGACGCGAATCGCCCAGGCTACGCACAACGCCATTGAAGCTTTGCGGCAGACCTTCGCAGTTGACGAACGTGCCCGAAGTTTCCGTGAACGGTGCAGTCGGCAGTAGCACGTCGGCGTACTCGAGTGCGGCGCGGGAGGCAAACGGCGCCAGCACGATCACAGTGTCAGCCTGGTCCAGTGCCGCACGAGCCTGCACGGGATTCGCAGTATCGAATTCGGGTTCAGCGCCCAGCAGCACGTATGCGCGACGCGGCTGCGCCAGCATGGCGGCAGCGTCGAGGCCGTTGCCTTGCGGCAACGCACCGGCAATGTAGCCGCCAACGGTGTTGGCCGCTTCCGTCAAGAAGCCGAGCGTCGCGCCGGTCTGCTGCGCAACCCACTGAGCCAGCGCGTGCAGTTGCGAGAAATGCGGATGCGCCACAGCAGCGTTGCCGAGGAACACAGCCTTGCGCTCGCCCGAAGCAAGGCTTGCGGCGATGCGCTTGGCCACGTCACCGGCTTCGATACCATCGGTGCCGCCCGGACGAGCAACGTTGTTGGCAGCAGCCACGGCCACCGCCACTTGCGACAGCAGCGACAGCCATTGCGACGGTGCACCCAACAGTTGCGTGGCGGGCATCAGCAGATCTTCGCCGCCGGCACCGATCACGTTCAGTTGCGCACCCTTCTTGCCAGCCTGCCGCAAACGCGCAGCCAGCAGCGGATGATCCTTGCGCAGGAAGGCGCCCACCACCAGCGTGCGCTGCAGCAGCGACACATCGGCGATAGGCAGGCCCAGCCACGGAGCGCCCGTCGGCTTGACGGAGAAATCGGATTGGCGCAGACGGAAATCGACGTTGTCGCTGCCAATGCCACGCACCAGCTTTTGCAGCAAGAACAGCTCTTCCAGCGTGCTGTGCGGGCTGGCCAATGCACCGATCTGCTCAGCGCCGTGGTCGCGCTTGATTTCGTTCAGGCCGTTAGCAACGTATTCCAGCGCGGTGGTCCAGTCGACAGCCTTCCATTGACCGCCTTGCTTGAGCATCGGCTGAGTCAGACGATCGTCGCTGTTCACGCCTTCATAGGCGAAGCGGTCCTTGTCGGAAAGCCAGCATTCGTTGATGGCCTCGTTGTCCAGCGGCAGCACGCGCATCACGCGCTGGTTCTTCGTCTGGACGATCACGTTCGCGCCCAGGCCGTCGTGCGGCGACACCGACTTGCGGCGTGCCAGTTCCCACGTACGGGCCGAATAGCGGAACGGCTTGCTGGTCAGCGCGCCGACCGGGCACAGGTCGATCATGTTGCCCGACAACTCGGAGTCAACGGTCTGCCCAACGAACGTCGTGATCTCGGAATGCTCGCCGCGGTTGAGCATGCCCAACTCCATCACGCCGGCAATTTCCTGACCAAAGCGGACGCAACGCGTGCAATGAATGCACCGCGTCATCTCTTCCATGGAGATCAGCGGGCCCACGTTCTTGTGGAACACCACACGCTTCTCTTCCTGGTAGCGCGATTCAGACTTGCCATAGCCCACGGCCAGATCCTGCAGTTGGCACTCGCCACCCTGGTCACAGATCGGGCAATCCAGAGGGTGGTTAATCAGCAGGAATTCCATCACGGACTTCTGCGCCTTCACCGCCTTCTCGGAGTTTGTGAAGACCTTCATGCCCGCGGTGACAGGCGTGGCGCAGGCGGGCAGCGCCTTGGGCGCCTTCTCGACTTCGACCAAGCACATCCGGCAGTTGGCCGCGACCGACAGTTTGCGGTGATAGCAAAAGTGAGGAATGTAGGTGCCCGTCTGGCGAGCCGCCTCCATCACTAGGCTGCCTTCGGCAACCTCGACTTTCTTGCCATCGATTTCGATTTCAACCATGTTCTGCCACGCTTAAATGTAGGTGGGCACCATGCACTGCTTGTGTTCGACGTGATACGCGAACTCATCCCAGTAGTGCTTGAGCATGCCGCGGACCGGCATCGCAGCGGCATCGCCGAGCGCACAGATAGTCCGGCCCATGATGTTTTCGGCCACGTTGTTCAGCAAGTCCAGGTCTTCCTGACGGCCCTTGCCGTGCTCGATGCGGTCGACCACGCGATACAGCCAGCCGGTGCCTTCGCGGCACGGCGTGCACTGGCCGCACGACTCTTCGAAATAGAAGTACGACAGGCGCAGCAGCGACTTCACCATGCAGCGCGTTTCGTCCATCACGATCACAGCGCCCGAGCCCAGCATCGAGCCAGCCTTGGCGATCGAGTCGTAGTCCATGTCGGAGGCCATCATCAGGTCGGCCGGCACTACCGGCGCCGACGAACCACCCGGGATGACCGCCTTGAGTTTCTTGCCGCCGCGCATGCCACCGGCCAGTTCCAGCAGCTTGGAGAACGGTGTGCCAAGCGGAATCTCGTAGTTGCCCGGACGCTCCACGTCGCCGGACACAGAGAAGATCTTCGAGCCGCCGTTGTTCGGCTTGCCCATCTTCAAGTAGTTGTCCGGACCGATGGCCAGCAGGAACGGCACTGCGGCAAAGGTTTCGGTGTTGTTGATGGTGGTCGGCTTGCCGTACAGACCAAAGCTCGCCGGGAACGGCGGTTTGAAACGCGGCTGGCCCTTCTTGCCTTCCAGCGACTCAAGCAACGCGGTCTCTTCGCCGCAGATGTACGCGCCATAGCCATGGTGCGCATGCAGCTGGAAGTTGAAACCAGAACCCAGGATGTTGTCGCCCAGGAAGCCCGCAGCACGCGCTTCTTCAAGCGCCTGCTCGAAGATCTTGTATTCGTTCCAGATTTCGCCGTGGATGTAGTTGTAACCCACGGTGATGCCCATCGCGTAACCGCCGATGGCCATGCCCTCGATCAACGCGTGCGGGTTGTAACGGATGATGTCGCGATCCTTGAACGTACCCGGCTCGCCTTCGTCCGTGTTGCAGACAAGATACTTCTGACCCGGGAACTGGCGCGGCATGAAGCTCCACTTCAGCCCAGTCGGGAAGCCTGCACCGCCACGACCGCGCAGGCCCGACGCTTTCACGTCAGCAATGACCTGTTCGGGGGTGATCTTCTCGGTAAGGATGCGCTTGAGCTGCTGATAGCCGCCACGCTTGACGTAATCTTCGAGGTGCCAGTTGTCGCCGTTCAGGCCAGCGAGAATCAACGGCTGGATATGTCGATCGTGCAGGGAGGTCATTTACTTGCCTGCTCCGTTGGTCGGCGCCTTCGACTGGAGGTCGGCGATCAGCGCGTCGAGCTTCTCGTTGCTCATGAAGCTGCACATGTGGGTATTGTTGACGATCATGACCGGCGCATCACCGCACGCGCCCATGCACTCGCCTTCCTTCAGCGTGAAGTTGCCGTCGGCCGTGGTTTCGTTGAAACCGATGCCGAGCTTCTTCTTCAGGTAATCGGCCGCGCGCTCCCCGCCCGACAGCGCGCACGGCAAGTTCGTGCACACCGACAGCTTGAAGCGGCCCACCGGCTTGGTGTCGTACATGTTGTAGAACGTCGCCACTTCCTCGACCCACACCGGCGGCATTTCGAGGTACTCGGCCACGAACTGCATGACTTCGGGCGAGACCCAGCCTTTCTCGCTCTGCGCGACCGCCAGCGCCGCCATCACGGCGGACTGCTTCTGGTCGGCGGGATATTTCGCGACCGCCCGGTCGATTTCCTTGAGAGCTTCTGCTGATAGCATGTTCGTTGCGATTGGTGCGGGACGCGGGGCGTGTTACCTAGCAGCCTTGCCCCGGCGTGCGTCCTCGTTTCACAGCCGCGCTTGCCTGCGCGTCAAACCGTTGTTTCCTGGGCGTTCAGCGGTCAATCTCGCCAAACACGATGTCCTGCGTACCGATGATCGTCACCGCATCGGCAATCATGTGACCCTTCGCCATTTCGTCGAGCGCGGCCAGATGAACGAAGCCCGGTGCGCGAATCTTCAGACGGTACGGCTTGTTGGCGCCATCGGAGATTGCATAGATGCCGAACTCACCTTTCGGGTGCTCAACGGCGGCATATGCTTCGCCTTCGGGCACGTGCATACCTTCGGTGAAGAGCTTGAAGTGGTGAATCAGCTCTTCCATGTTGGTCTTCATGTCCACGCGCGACGGCGGCGCCACCTTGTGGTTATCGGTGATCACCGGACCCCGGTTCTTGCGCAGCCACTCGATGCACTGACGGATGATGCGATTGCTCTGGCGCATTTCTTCCACGCGTACCAGATAACGGTCGTAGCAATCGCCGTTCACGCCGACTGGGATATCGAAATCGATGCGGTCGTACACCTCGTACGGCTGCTTCTTGCGCACATCCCATTCGATGCCCGAACCACGCAGCATCGCACCGGAGAAACCCTTGTTCAGTGCGCGCTCCGGGCTTACCACGCCGATACCCACCAGACGTTGCTTCCAAATCCGGTTATCGGTCAGCAGCGTTTCGTACTCATCAACGTACTTCGGGAAGCGGTTGGTGAAGTCTTCAATGAAGTCCAGCAGCGAACCCGAACGCGTTTCGTTCAGGGCGGCCAGGGCCTTCTCGTTGCGCACCTTGGATGCCTTGTATTGCGGCATCGTGTCAGGCAGGTCGCGGTAGACCCCGCCCGGGCGGTAGTAGGCTGCGTGCATGCGCGCGCCCGAAACCGCCTCGTACATATCGAACAGGTCTTCGCGTTCGCGGAAGGCGTACAGGAACACTGCCATGGCACCCACGTCCAGCGCGTGCGAACCGATCCACATCAGGTGGTTCATGATCCGCGTGATTTCGTCGAACATGACGCGGATGTACTGCGCACGCAGCGGCACTTCGAGACCCAGCAGGCGCTCGATTGCCATCACATAGGCGTGCTCGTTGACCATCATCGACACGTAGTCGAGGCGGTCCATGTACGGCACGCTCTGAATCCAGGTCTTTTGCTCGGCGAGCTTTTCAGTCGCACGGTGCAGCAGGCCGATGTGCGGGTCGGCACGTTGAATGACTTCGCCGTCCAGCTCAAGCACAAGGCGCAGCACGCCGTGCGCGGCCGGATGTTGCGGACCGAAGTTCAGGGTGTAGTTCTTGATATCTGCCATGATCGGGCGCCCTTCAGTGCTTCAGACCACCGTATTGATCCTCGCGGATCACACGCGGCGTAATCTCGCGCGGCTCGATGGTTACCGGCTGATAGACCACGCGGCGCTGCACCGGGTCGTAACGCATTTCAACGTAACCCGACACGGGGAAGTCCTTGCGGAACGGGTGGCCGATGAAGCCATAGTCGGTCAGGATGCGACGCAGATCCGGATGGCCTTCGAAGACCAGACCATAGAGGTCGAACGCCTCACGCTCGAACCAGTCAGCGGAACTCCAGATCGTGGTCACAGACGACACCACCGGCAGGTCGTCGTCCGGCGCAAACACGCGAACGCGAACGCGCCAGTTGTGCGTGATCGATAGCAGATGGGACACAGCGGCAAAACGCGGGCCGTTCCAGGCACCGTCACCGTAGTCTGCGTAATCGACGCCACACAAGTCCATGAGCTGTTCGAACTTGAGCGAAGCGTCATCGCGCAAGGTGCGCATGACCTCGTGGTAATCGGCAGCCTTCACCACGAGGGTGAGTTCTCCGACCGATTCGGTCAGGCTTTGAACGCGACTGCCCAGCGCCTTTTCCAGCGCGGCCTTCAGGGTGGCAAGCTTGTCGGTCATGTCAGGCCTTGCGCGCGATGGTATTGGTGCGGCGGATCTTAGCCTGCAGCTGGATGATGCCGTAGATCAGTGCTTCAGCCGTGGGCGGGCAGCCCGGCACGTACACGTCGACCGGCACGATGCGATCGCAGCCACGCACAACGGAATACGAGTAGTGGTAATAACCGCCGCCGTTCGCGCAGGAACCCATCGAGATGACCCACCGAGGTTCGGCCATCTGGTCGTACACCTTGCGCAGCGCAGGCGCCATCTTGTTGCACAGCGTGCCGGCCACGATCATGACGTCAGACTGACGCGGCGACGGGCGAAACACCACGCCGAAACGGTCCAGGTCATAACGCGATGCGCCGGCGTGCATCATTTCCACAGCACAGCAGGCCAAGCCGAAAGTCATCGGCCAGAGTGACCCGGTACGGGTCCAGTTGATCAGCTTGTCAGCGGTGGTCGTGACAAAGCCTTCGTTGAGTACGCCTTCGATCGCCATTTCACATCACTCCCAATCGAGCGCGCCTTTTTTCCAGATGTAGACGAAGCCCACGAGAAACTCGAGAAGAAACACGCCCATCGCAAAGAACCCCGGCCAACCAATCTCACGCAGCGCCACGCCCCAAGGAAAGAGGAACGCGGTCTCCAGATCGAACAGGATGAACAGGATGGCGATGAGGTAATAGCGCACGTCGAACTTCATGCGCGCATCTTCGAATGCTTCGAAGCCGCACTCGTACGGCGAGAGCTTGTCAGGATCGGGATTGTTCGGACCGAGGATTCGGCCGATGGTCATCAGAGCAAGGCCGAGGCCAACGCCGACAACGATGAACAACAGTACGGGGAAATAGGCTTCGAGGTTCAAGGGACGCCCGCCTTTTTGAATGGTTGCAACAGCACAGCCCGCAGGCGGCGCCTTGTCGCCCCATCGAAGGCGCCGGGTCCGCAGCCTTACGACGCTTCAACTGCGCGTCGTCTTGCGGAGGGGCCTGCGCGGAACATCCCGTTGAACAGACCCCGAATTTGATTGGTGCCGACGGCGAGACTCGAACTCGCACAGCTTTCGCCACTACCCCCTCAAGATAGCGTGTCTACCAATTTCACCACGTCGGCTGGGGGAAGAAACTCTATCAGGAACCCGGTTGAGACTTAACGCCCTTGCCGTTCCCCGTGTTGTTTCAAGCCTTGCATTCTACCGCAAAGCAACGCTTTTGTTCAATGCACAAACAAAAATCTTATGCCTCGCGACGCACCGGAAAACGTCAACGGCACGCCGCGATCGTTACATCAAATTACTTGGGCACAGCCGGCGCCGAAGCCGCGCCCGGAGCGGCAGCAGGAGCCGAAGCCGCAGGAGCGGAGGCCGTAGACGTGACAGGCGCGACTGAACCCATCACACCCGCTGACACGCTGCCCTTGCTGGTGCCGATCAACGTCAACGCCAGCGTGGCAATGAAGAATACAGTGGCCAGCACAGCAGTCGTGCGCGACAGGAAGTTTGCTGAACCGGTGGCGCCAAACAGGCTACCCGATGCGCCGGAGCCGAACGCCGCTCCCACGTCCGCGCCCTTGCCGTGCTGCAAGAGCACCAGGCCGATCACGCCGAGCGCGCTCAGAATTTGCGCCACCAGCAGCAGAGTCTTCAGAATTGCCATTTCGTTTCTCTCAATAATATGTTGCAGTCGCACATGGGGGACATGGCAACTCGATCCGTCGCTTATGCGCGACCGATCGCCAAGAAATCTTCGGCCTTCAGCGATGCGCCGCCAATCAAGCCGCCATCGATGTCCGCCATTGCAAACAACTCGCCGGCATTGTCCGGCTTGACGCTGCCGCCGTACAGAATCGCCAGGCGCTGCGCCACGCCAGCGTCGCGGGCAGCAACACGTGCGCGTAGGAATGCGTGCACAGCCTGCGCCTGCTCGCTGCTGGCAGTCTTGCCCGTGCCGATCGCCCAAACCGGTTCATACGCCACGACGATACGACCCAGTTGCTCGACCGACAGCGCTTCCAGCACCGCATCCAGTTGGCGGCCGACCACCTGCTCGGTCTCACCAGCCTCGCGCTGTGCGAGCGTTTCGCCCACACAGACGATCGGCGTGATGCCATGTTCCAATGCGCGCAGCGCCTTGGTCGCCACTTGCGCGTCAGTTTCGCCGTGGTACGAGCGACGCTCGGAGTGACCGACAATCACGTAGCCGCAGCCGAATTCCGACAGCATCGACGCCGCGACTTCGCCGGTGAAAGCGCCTCGCGTTTCAGCCGACACATCCTGCGCACCCCAGCCCACCACAGAACCCATGAGCAAGGACTGGCACTGCGCCAAGTATGGGAATGGCGCACATACGGCCAGCGTGGCGTTGGTTTTACCTGCCGCCTTGATCTGCTCAAGCAGCGCGGCGTTCGCGCTCAGGCTGCCATGTAGTTTCCAGTTGCCCACCACCAGCTTCGGTCTTGCGTTCACGTTTTGCCCGGTCGACTGTCAAATAAACCCGGCATTCTACCGCGGTGGCAAAAACAGGGTCAATTTCGACGTCTTGGAATCAATCCCAAACCAACATGATCTTGCCGATATGGGCGCTTGATTCCATCAACGCATGCGCCTGCCCCGCTTGTGCGGCTGGCATGACCTCGTGGACGACCGGCTTGATGCGCCCGGACGTCAACAAAGGCCAGACCGTTTTATACAGATTGGCCGCGATGGCCGCCTTGAACGCGACCGGACGCGGGCGCAGCGTCGAACCGGTGAGCGTAATGCGACGGCGAAGGATGTCGCCAAGGGGCACCTCGGCTTTGGCACCACCCAGCAACGCAATCAATACGATGCGGCCGTCATCAGCAGTGCAGGCAATTTCGCGCGCGACATAGCTGCCGCCGACCATGTCGAGCACCACGTCGGCGCCACGCCCTGTCTCAGCCTTGACGATCTCGACGAAATCTTCGGTCTTGTAGTTGATGGCGCGCGTGGCCCCGAGGTCGACACAGGCCTTGCACTTGTCGGCGCTGCCCGCGGTGGCGAACACGCGGTGACCCAATGCAGACGCGATCTGAATCGCAGTCGTGCCGATGCCGCTGGAGCCACCCTGCACGAGTAGCGTTTCGTCGGCGCCGTGCGCGCCCTGCCCCAGCAAGCCGCGGTCGAACACGTTTGACCATACGGTGAAATAGTTCTCGGGCAATGCTGCGGCCTCGACATCGGACAAGCCGGCCGGCACGGGCAGCACTTGGCCCAGCGGCGCTGTGCAGAACTCCGCATAGCCGCCGCCTTGCACCAGCGCACAAACGCGATCGCCCACCTTCAAGCCGAAGCGATTGTCGGCGTGCGCCAGATCGCCACTGACAATCTCACCAGCAACTTCAAGCCCCGGAATATCCGAGGCACCTGGCGGTACCGGATAGTTGCCCGTGCGCTGGAACACATCGGGCCGGTTCACGCCCGCTGCACGCACGCGGATCAGTACCTCGCCGGCCTTGGCCTCCGGCATCGGGCGCTCGCCCAGCTTCAAGACTTCGGGGCCACCGTATTGGGTGATTTCAATCGCTTTCATGGGAATCGGATCGATGGGGGTTACGACGCTGCGCGTGAGTTACGAGACGCTGCGCTTCGGTTCGACAAAGTGCTGCGGAATGCCGCGCGTGGTTTCGCGCATGATTTCTTGTTTGCCGTGAACGATGCCGTCGGCGATCTTGCCGATATGCAACTTGAGCCACATCTCCGTCGGCGAGCCGGCGCGATAATCGGCCGGGCCGAGCATGTCGACGCGGTCATCGGCACGCAAGTTGTCGGCCTGCTCGAACGAGCGAGGGCTCTCCGGGTTGTAGACCGCATAGGTGCGCCCCCCGCCCTTGCGGGCGACCGAAAACGCCGGAATATCGCTCGGCCCGTCAGCCACGTAGATCATGTTGGCGAACGGCACGCGGCGTTCGTCCTCGGCAATCGACGAATTCACACTCACTGCTTCCGGGTGCTTGTTGACGCCCTTGTTGATCTCAAACAGTGCGCGCGTCTTGGTGGTGTTGTCGATGGCGTAGATGATTTCCGAGACGACCGCCCGGCCATCCGCGTTGGCGTCGGGCGCCTCCAGGAATTCGCAGCCCCACACGCCATCGATGTATGGGGCGATGGGCGAGCCCTTGATCATCTCCGTCAGACCTGTGCTGACGATGTAGTGCTCAAGCTTGATGTCGAACGCTTGGTAGGTTGCGTTGTCGCGCACCCACGCCTTGCTGCGCTCGAAGAAATCGGTCACGCCGGGGAAGAACTCGAGTTCGGCGCCCAGTTCGCGCAGCGTGGCGTTGTCGAGCCCCCCTATGCGGCCGTCGCGCACATGGCGCAGCAGCACATTGAGGTAGAACGTTTCGTGGTTGACCTTCTGGCCGCGCGATTCAATTTCGCGCGAGCCTGCAGCCACTTCGTCCCAGAAAGCCTGCTCGGAGATGTTGAAGCGATCGAACAGCGGCACTTGCATGTAGCGCGGAATCAGCGTCTTGTCGAAATCCCAGACGATGGCGATGCGGTTTTGCTCGAACAGGCGGCTCATGATGGGGCGCGAAGAGGCAGTGGGAGGAACTCGCGACGCAGTGTAAACAAAAAAACGGCTGGACATCGTCCAGCCGTTTTTCATAGCGAAAACCCCTCGCTTACTGCTGTTGCTGCTGCTGTTGCTGCGAGGCAGCGTCGCCAGCACCCGGTGCTTGCGGTGCAGCGGCCGGCACGTCACCCTCTTCAGCCTTGGCAGCCTTGATCGACAGACGCATGCGGCCCTTCTCGTCGGTGCTCAGCAGCTTCACGCGCACAGCCTGGCCTTCCTTCACATAGTCGGAAACCTGGTTCACGCGCTCGTTGGCGATTTCCGAGATGTGCAGCAGACCGTCCTTGCCCGGCAGAATGTTCACAATTGCGCCGAAATCCAGCAGTTTGAGCACGGTGCCGTTGTAGATCTTGCCCACTTCGGCTTCTGCCGTGATGCCCTCGATGCGGCGCTTGGCTTCTGCCATGCCTTCCGACGACGTCGACGCGATGGTGATCGTGCCGTCTTCCTGGATGTCGATCGTGCAGCCGGTTTCCTTGGTCAGCGCCTGGATGGTCGAACCGCCCTTGCCGATTACGTCGCGGATCTTCTCCGGGTTGATCTTGACCGTGATCATGCGCGGAGCGTGTTCCGACAGTTCGGTACGTGCGCCGCCCATGGCAGCCTGCATCTTGCCCAGGATGTGCAGACGGCCTTCCTTGGCTTGTGCCAGTGCCACCTGCATGATTTCCTTGGTGATGCCTTGCACCTTGATGTCCATCTGCAGCGCGGTGATACCAGCGTCGGTACCAGCAACCTTGAAGTCCATGTCACCCAAGTGATCTTCATCACCCAGGATGTCGGTCAGCACAGCGAACTTGTTGCCTTCCAGGATCAGGCCCATGGCCACGCCAGCCACGTGCGCCTTGATGGGCACGCCAGCATCCATCAGCGACAGCGAGCCACCGCACACCGAAGCCATCGAGGACGAACCGTTCGACTCGGTGATTTCGGACACCAGACGGATCGTGTAAGCGAATTCGTCATCCTTCGGCAGCACCGGGATCAGCGCGCGCTTGGCCAGACGACCGTGGCCGACTTCGCGGCGCTTCGGGCTGCCCACGCGACCCGTTTCGCCCGTGGCGAACGGCGGCATGTTGTAGTGAAGCATGAAGCGGTCACGATACTCGCCTTGCAGCGCATCGATGATCTGCTCGTCGCTCTTGGTGCCCAGAGTGGCCACCACCAGCGCTTGCGTTTCACCACGCGTGAACAGGGCCGAACCGTGCGCACGCGGCAGCACCGACGAACGGATCTCGATCGGGCGCACCGTGCGGGTGTCGCGGCCGTCGATACGCGGTTCGCCGTTCAGGATCTGGCCGCGCACGATCTTCGATTCGAGCTCGAACAGAATGTTGTCGACTTCCACGCCGTCGGCTTCCACGCCGGCTTCGGCCAGCTTGGCGGCGACCGACTTGTAGACTTCCTTCAGCTTCTGGCTGCGGGCCGACTTCTGGCGCAGTTGGTAAGCGGCTTGCAGATCGGCCAGGCCCAGCTCCGACACCTTGGCGGTCAGCGTTTCGTTCTTCGGAGCAGCTTGCCAATCCCACTCAGGCTTGCCGCCATCGCGCACCAGCTCGTGGATCGCGTTGATGGCGATCTGCATCTGCTCGTGGCCGTACACCACGGCGCCCAGCATGACTTCTTCCGACAGTTGTTGAGCTTCGGATTCGACCATCAGCACGGCACGCTCGGTACCGGCCACAACCAGATCCAGATCCGAGTGCGCCAGTTGCGCACGGTTCGGGTTCAGCAGGTATTGGCCATCCTTGTAACCCACGCGGGCAGCACCCACCGGGCCGTTGAACGGCAGACCCGACACAGCCAGCGCAGCCGAAGCAGCGACTAGCGCCGGGATATCGGCCGGCACTTCCGGGTTGATCGACAGCACGTGGATGACGACCTGGACTTCGTTGTAAAAGCCTTCCGGAAACAGCGGACGCAGCGGGCGATCGATCAGGCGCGAGGTCAGCGTTTCGTTTTCTGACGGACGGCCTTCACGCTTGAAGAAGCCACCCGGAATCTTGCCGGCAGCGTAGGTCTTCTCGAGGTAATCGACGGTCAGCGGGAAGAAGTCTTGACCCGGCTTCGGGTTCTTGGCGCCCACCACGGTAGCGAGCACGACGGTGTCGTCCATGTCGAGCAGCACAGCGCCGCTCGCCTGGCGGGCGATCTCACCCGTTTCCATGCGGACCTTATGGCCGCCCCACTGGAATTCTTTGACGATCTTGTTGAACATGTTTTCTCCTGTTCGGTATTCGCAGCACCGACGATTCAAAGTCGATTTCATTACGCCGCGACAAACACGTTCCGGAAGACGGTGCGGTTGCAGAGGTGTGTTTTATGCCATTCCAGCGCAGCGCTGGCACCAACGTCGCGCTGGAATGACACAAGGCCCCGCTCCCTGCCGCCTCCGGTCCATGGCAGCCGCTTCATCTTGAAGTGGCCGGCTGCCATCACTCACCGGTTGCCCGGTGCGGCCACAAACACGGCCGCCAAAAACAAAATGCCTGCATCAGCACGCTGACGCAGGCACTTTTCATCACGCGCAGTGCGTGATACCCACCATTACTTACGCAGACCCAGCTTCGCAACCAGCGCGGTGTAACGGTCAGCGTCCTTGCTCTTGAGGTAGTCCAGCAGACGGCGACGACGGCTCACCATGCGGAGCAGGCCGCGACGGCTGTGGTGATCCTTCATGTGCGCCTTGAAGTGCGGCTGCAGTTCGTTGATGCGGGCGGTCAGCAGTGCAACCTGCACTTCCGGGCTACCCGTGTCGTTGGCGCTGCGGCCGTTATCTTTGACGATGTCTTGCTTCTTGATGTCAGCGACGGACATTTTGATTCCTTTGACTTGCGGACACTGCAGCGCCTGAACAGCCGCCGTTGGTGCCGTGTTGAACAATGATCTTGCAGCCCCATCCCAAAGCGGTCTGGACAGCAAGACCGCGATTATAGCCCAGAACCCCGCCGTGACGACAGTTCTGTGTCACCGCTGCTCAGTGGCGCTCCATTTTGCACGTGGTCGGCAAAGCGGTTTGCGACGCTGGAATCACTTTAAGCGTGCGAAAGCCGTAGCCTGAGCCCTCAATATCAAAGGGCACACCGGGCGTGCCCGCCCGCTCCATCTGCGTGACGATAAGCGGCTGGATGGCCTGGTGATCCTCGGCCCGCAGCGTGATGCGGTGGAAGCCATTGTCGAGTGATGCGCCTTCCAGCGCACGTGCCACGGCCGCAGCTTCCGTAGAGCCGGCCCGCTCGATGGCCGCGGCCAGCATGGTCACCATCATCTGGTCGCGCAGTAGCGGATAATCGTCGGCGGGCGCCGGGTAACGAGCGCGGAAGGCCGTGTAGAACGCATCGGACTTCACTCCACCCAGGTTCGGATGCCACTCCGCCACAGCCACCACACGACCGACGCCGGCTTCGCCCATCGCGCCTGGTGCGCCGAGTGAGTTGCCGTAGAACGTAAAGAAGCGCGCTTTTAGCCCGGCATCCCGTGCGGCCTTGACGAGCAGCGTCAGATCGTTACCCCAGTTGCCGGTGACGACCGTATCCGCACTCGATGCGGCGATGCGCGCCACATACGGCGCAAAATCTTTCACTTTACCGATCGGGTGCAGCACCTCACCAACGATCGCTATGTCCGGCCGCTTCTCGTTCAACTGCTGACGCGCCGATTGCGCCACTTGGCGACCGAACGTGTAGTCTTGCCCAATCAGGTACACCTTTTTGATGGTCTTGTCCGCACGAATCACTTCGGTCAGCGCGTGCATGCGCATGTCGGCTGACGCATCGAAGCGGAAATGCCAGAAGCTGCACGCCTCGTTGGTCAGCGCCGGATCGACGGCAGCGTAGTTCAGAAACAGCACCCGCGCGTCCGGATGACGATCGTTGTAGCGCGAAATCGACGTCGACAACGCTGCCGCGGCCGCCGAACTGTTGCCCTGCAGCACGAAACGGATACCCGCATCCGTGGCGGCCTGCAATTGCAGCAACGATTCGTCGACGGTGTTCTTGCTATCGAAGCGCACGAGCGCAAGCGGATGACGGCCATCGGGCAGCTTCACACCGCCGCGCGCATTGACGTTCTCAATGGCCATGCGCAGATTGCGATCCACAGCCTCGCCCGCATTGGCAAACGGGCCTGACAGCCCTTCAATCAGCGCCAGCCGGATTGGCGCGGCTTCAGGTTGGGCAGTTGCCCCGCCACACAATCCTACAGCCGCCAGCGCGGCCAAAAACCAACGAAACACCATGGCAAATCTCCGTGAACCGCGGATGGTAAAGCGCCGTTGCATGTCGGCACAAGCCAGCACCACTCGCATGGGCTCCTACACTGAAAGCCCCGGGAGAATCATTGTGAGCATTCGATCGATGTGGCGGAGCGCGACGCTCCTCGCTGTAGCGCTCATATCCATGTGCGCGTGTACCGTGCTGGCGCCCGTGCAAACGGGTGAAGCGCTGCTCGGCCAACCCGCTTCGGCCGTGGAAGCCCGCTTTGGCAAACCACCCGAACGGTATCCGCGTGCGGATGGCGGCACGCGCTGGCTATATCCGACGCAGCCCTATGGACAATTTACGTATGCCGCTGACTTCGATGCGAGCGGCAAGCTCATCTCGTTCCGGCAGATTCTGACCACGATGGATTTTGCGCAGATCCGCGTCGGCAAAGCGACGCAGAATGATGTGTTGCAGACGTTCGGCAAGCCGGAGGAGACCGCCTATTTCCGGCTGATGCATCGGCAGGTGTGGTCGTATCGCTTTAGGCACGAGGGCGTGTGGCCATCGCTAATGAACTTCTATTTCGATCGCGACGGCACTGTGCGCCTCACGCAGATCAGCCCAGATCCAATGTACGACCACGATCACGATGCCAGCCGGTAAGCCAGCGCTCAACGCCAGAACGGCAACATCCACGCGAGGCGCATCGCCTGGCGTGGACATTCGGGTCGGCTATGCCGTGGATCGCACAGACATCGCTCTCAAAGACGGCTGGCATGGCGCACGCTCCTGACGTGTCCGGTGCCGCCGCACCCGCTTCGCGTTCCGGTGGATAACCGGGTGCGCGCTCAGTGGTGATCGTGTTGGGGTCTGGGCTGACTCCTGCGTGTGTTGGTAGAACCCGCGATCAGATCTGCGGGTTGAGTTTTTCGCTGCTCTTGTCCTGCAGCTTGTTCAGCGCGGCAAGGTAAGCCTTGGCCGAAGCCGCGACGATGTCCGGATCGGTACCTACGCCGTTGACGATACGGCCCGACTTGGACAGCCGCACCGTCACTTCGCCCTGCGCCTGCGTGCCCGTCGTGATGGCGTTGACCGAATACAGCAACTGCTCGGCGCCGCTGGCGACCTGGCTCTCAATCGCATTGAGCGTGGCGTCAACCGGGCCATTGCCCTCCGCTTCGCCCGTCACTTCCTTGCCGTCTGCAACGAAGACGATGCGCGCGTGCGGACGCTCACCAGTTTCCGAACGTTGCGCCAGCGACACGAACCGGAAATGCTCGCCCTCGCTGTGCTGTGCTTCGTTCGAAACGATGGCGACGATGTCCTCGTCAAAGATCTCGGCCTTCTGATCAGCCAGTTCCTTGAAACGGGTGAAGGCCGCATTCAGCTCGGCTTCTGAATCGAGCTCAATGCCCAGCTCCTGCAGACGCTGCTTGAACGCATTGCGACCCGAGAGTTTGCCCAGGACGATCTTGTTGGCTGTCCAGCCCACGTCTTCGGCACGCATGATTTCGTATGTGTCGCGTGCCTTGAGCACGCCATCCTGGTGGATGCCCGAAGCGTGCGCAAACGCGTTGGCGCCCACGACCGCCTTGTTCGGCTGCACGACGAAACCGGTGATCTGCGAAACCAGCTTGGACGCCGGTACGATCTGCGTGGTATCGACACCAACGTCGAGATTGAAGTAGTCGCGACGCGTCTTCACTGCCATCACCACCTCTTCGAGGCTGGTGTTGCCGGCACGCTCACCCAGGCCGTTGATCGTGCATTCGATCTGGCGTGCCCCGCCCAGTTTGACAGCGGCCAGGGAGTTGGCGACCGCCATGCCCAGGTCGTTATGGCAGTGCACCGACCAGACCGCCTTGTCGGAATTCGGGATGCGCTCGCGCACCGAGCGGATCAGCGCGGCATAACCTTCCGGCACCGCGTAGCCCACCGTATCTGGCAGGTTGATGGTCGTGGCACCCTCGGCGATCACGCCTTCCAAGACGCGGCACAGGAAATCCATGTCGGAGCGGCTACCATCTTCCGGCGAGAATTCGATGTCGTCGGTGAATTGGCGCGCGAAGCGCACCGCCAGGCGCGCCTGCTCGTACACCTGATCCGGCGACATGCGCAGCTTCTTCTCCATGTGCAACGCCGACGTGGCGATGAACGTATGGATACGGAACTGGCCGGCCGGCTTGAGCGCCTCCGCAGCGCGGGAGATATCGCGATCGTTCGCACGGGCCAGCGAGCAAATGCGCGAATCCTTGACCGACTGCGCAATCGCGCGGATCGCCTCGAAGTCACCATTGGAGCTGGCCGCGAAGCCGGCTTCGATCACGTCCACCTTGAGCCGCTCAAGCTGCTTGGCAATGCGGATCTTCTCTTCCTTGGTCATCGACGCCCCAGGGGACTGTTCGCCGTCGCGCAAGGTGGTATCGAAAATGATGAGTTTGTCGCTCATGGCGGCTCCTTGGTGGGGGTGACGTTTTTGGCGTCGGTCTTAGTGGGTGTCTCGAATGTTTTTTTGCGGCGCAGAATGCAAAACGCCCCGGCGTGCATGGTTGCAGGCCGGGGCGCTGGGGATTCTGGTTCGCGAAAACTTGGCGGTTTCTGCTTGCCTTGTCTTGCAATTTCCTATGCGCGTGTCCCGACCTGACGACCTAGTAGGCCATCAATCGAGACTAGCGTAATCAGAATGGAAATCGGGTGCGAAAGCATGCGAATGACTATAGACGAATTCAAAAATCGGCGCAAGCGCACATTGGTGCATCGCATCGGTCACTCATGTGCGTCGCCGGACGCCTGTTTCGGCAAGCGCGGGCTCCCTTGTTGCCCATGCAGAGCACGCCAGCCCCAGAGCAGATAGCCCGATACCGCGTAACCAACAAACAGGCCGAAAAGCGCGACTGGCGGATCGCTCGATATCACAACGAACAGCACCAAGACGAGCACCATCACGCCAAATGGCACGCGGTGACGAACGTCGAGCGCCTTGCCGCTGTAGAACGGCGCGTTCGACACCATCGAGAGCCCCGCATATAGCGTCAGCCCGAAGGCCACCCACGGCATCCACAGTTCTTTGACCGGCAGCTTGTTGTCGATCGCCAGCCAGACAAAACCCGCGATGAGCGCTGCGGCTGCTGGGCTCGGCATGCCTTGGAAGAAGCGCTTGTCGACCGACCCGATGTTCGTATTGAAGCGCGCGAGGCGCAGCGCAGCGCCAGCGCAATACACGAACGCCGCAAGCCAACCCCACTTGCCCAGGTCGCGCAGAATCCATTCGTACATGACCAATGCCGGCGCAACGCCAAACGACACCATGTCCGACAGCGAATCGTATTGCTCGCCGAACGCGCTTTGCGTATTGGTGATGCGAGCGACACGGCCGTCCATGCCGTCGAGCACCATCGCCGCGAAGATGGCGATGGCAGCCGTCTCAAAGTTCAGGTTCATCGCCTGCACGATGGCGAAGAAGCCGGCGAAGAGCGCCGCGGTCGTGAACGCGTTGGGCAACAGATAGATGCCGCGACGGCGCGGACGCACGATCTCAAGATCGTCGTCATCCGAACGCGGCTGATTGTGCCGCAGCGGACGCAAGTGCGTCACGTTGCCGGCGGTAAAACGCTTCTTGCGTCGGTTGAACGCGGGCATGGCGGCCTCCGGATCAGTCCAGCTCTGCAAGCACCGTAAGCGTGGCGGATACTTTCTCGCCGATGGTCACGCGCGGGCGCGCCGTCAGCGGCAGGTACACGTCAACGCGCGAGCCAAAGCGGATGAAGCCATAACGCTGGCCACGCGTGAGCACTTCGCCTGCCTTGGTATAGCAAAGGATGCGCCGCGCGATCAATCCGGCCACCTGCACCGAAGTGACGAGCTGGCCATCAGCGCGACGTAGCACAATGGCGTTGCGCTCGTTTTCGAGCGACGCCTTGTCCAGGTCCGCATTGACGAACTTGCCCGGGAAGTACTGCACCTGCTGCACAGTGCCGTCGACCGGCGCACGGTTCGAGTGCACGTTGAACACATTCATGAACACGCTGATCTTCAGCGAGTCGCGATCGGCATACGGGTCACGCACCTGCTCGACGGCGACGATGCGACCATCAGCCGGCGACAGAATCGCATTGGCCTGCGTTGGCACGACGCGGGCCGGATCTCGAAAAAACTGCAGCACAAACAGCGTCAGCACCCAGAACGGCCAAGCCCAGCCGAAGCCGGCGGCGGCCTGCACGATGAGCGTGACGATGAAAATCCCGCCCAGGTACGGCCAACCCTCGCGGGCAATGATGGGATGCGGATACGTGTTGTTCAAATCAGACCTCGACAGCGTCTTGAAGGAAATGCGGCATTCTAGCCGACACGGGGCCGCGCCAGCACTTGAAACAATGTTTGGCGCCCTGGAATCAGCATAAAAAAAAGCCAGCCCGAAGGCCGGCTTTCTTGCACAGGATGCAACCGATCAGTTCTTCGTCTGGTCAACCAGCTTGTTCTTGGCGATCCAGGGCATCATCGCGCGCAGCTTGGCGCCAACTAGCTCGATCTGGTGCTCTTCGGTCAGGCGGCGGCGCGAGATCAGCGTCGGCTGGCCTGCCTTGTACTCCAGCAGGAAGCTCTTGGCGTATTCGCCGGTCTGGATGTCCTTCAGGCATTGCTTCATGGCCTTCTTGGTCTCTTCCGTCACGACGCGCGGGCCAGTGACGTACTCGCCGTATTCGGCGTTGTTCGAGATCGAGTAGTTCATGTTGGCGATGCCGCCTTCATAGATCAGGTCGACGATCAGCTTCAGCTCGTGCAGGCACTCGAAGTACGCCATTTCCGGAGCGTAACCAGCCTCGACCAGCGTCTCGAAACCAGCCTTGATCAGTTCGACGGTACCGCCGCACAGCACGGCCTGTTCGCCGAACAGGTCGGTTTCGGTTTCTTCGCGGAAGTTCGTCTCAATGATGCCGGCACGGCCGCCGCCGTTGGCGGTAGCGTACGACAGAGCGATATCACGCGCAGCGCCCGACTTGTCCTGGTGCACGGCAATCAGATGCGGCACGCCGCCGCCTTGCGTGTACGTGCCACGCACGGTGTGGCCCGGAGCCTTCGGGGCGATCATGATGACGTCCAAGTCGGCGCGCGGGATCACGGCACCGTAGTGCACGTTGAAACCGTGGGCGAATGCCAGTGCGGCGCCCTGCTTGATGTTGCCGTGCACTTCGTTCTTGTACACGTCGGCGATCTGCTCGTCCGGCAGCAGGATCATGACAACGTCGGCTTCCTTCACAGCTTCGGCCACTTCCTTGACCTGCAGGCCGGCGTTGATGGCCTTGTTCCACGACGCGCCGTTCTTGCGCAGACCGACCGTCACCTTCACACCCGAGTCGTTCAGGTTCAGGGCGTGGGCGTGGCCTTGCGAGCCGTAGCCGATGATGGTGACGTTCTTGCCCTTGATCAGGGAGAGGTCGGCGTCCTTGTCGTAAAACACTTTCATGGTGATGTCCTAATTTTCAAATATCGATGGAGTCCGGCAGCACGCACGCGCCGGTTCAAACCTTCAGAATGCGCTCGCCGCGGCCGATGCCCGAGCCGCCCGTACGGACGGTCTCAAGAATGGCAGTGCGATCGATGGCATCGAGAAACGCGTCGAGCTTGCTGCCGTTGCCGGTCAGCTCGATCGTGTAGGTCTTCTCGGTCACGTCGATGATGCGGCCGCGGAAGATGTCCGCGGTACGCTTCATCTCCTCGCGTTCCTTGCCGACTGCGCGCACCTTCACGAGCATCAGCTCGCGCTCGATGTGCGCACCCTCGGTCAGGTCGACGACCTTGACGACTTCCACCAGGCGGTTCAGGTGCTTGGTGATCTGCTCGATGATGTCGTCAGAGCCGGTCGTGACGATCGTCATGCGCGACAGCGAAGCGTCTTCAGTCGGGGCGACCGTCAGCGTCTCGATGTTGTAGCCGCGTGCAGAGAACAGGCCGACCACGCGCGACAACGCGCCCGGTTCGTTTTCCAGCAGGACGGAAATGATGTGGCGCATTAGAGATCCTCCGCGCCGAGCAGCATTTCAGAAATACCCTTGCCTGCCTGGACCATCGGCCAGACGTTTTCTGTCGGGTCGGTCTGGAAGTCGAGGAACACGGTGCGGTCCTTGAGTCGGAAGGCTTCGCGCAACGCGGGTTCGACGTCGGACGTCTTCTCGATGCGCATGCCAACGTGGCCATACGATTCGGCCAGCTTCACGAAGTCAGGCAGCGCTTGCATGTAGGAATGCGAGTAACGGTTGTCGTACTCGATTTCCTGCCACTGGCGCACCATGCCCAGATAGCCGTTGTTGAGCGAGCAGATTTTCACCGGCGTGTCGTACTGCAGGCACGTCGACAGCTCCTGGATGCACATCTGGATCGAGCCCTCACCGGTGATGGTGACGACCTCCTTGTCCGGGAATGCCTTCTTGATGCCCATTGCGTACGGCAAGCCCACGCCCATCGTGCCCAGCCCGCCGGAGTTGATCCAGCGGCGCGGCTCGTTGAACTTGTAGAACTGCGCGGCCCACATCTGGTGCTGACCGACGTCGGAGCAGACGAAGGCGTCACCATTGGTCAGTTCCCAGATTTTCTCGACCACGTACTGGGGCTTGATGATCTCGGACGTGCGGTCGTACTTCAGGCAATCGACGCTGCGCCACTGCTCGATCTGTTCCCACCACTTGGCCAGCGCCGCCTTGTTGGGCTTGGCTTCGCCAGATTGGATCTGGGCGATCATTTCTTGCAGCACGTCCTTGACGTTGCCGACGATGGGGATGTCGACCTTCACGCGCTTGGAGATGGACGACGGATCGATGTCGATGTGGATGATCTTGCGCGGCTGCGATGAGAAGTGTGCCGGGCTGCCAATCACGCGATCATCAAAACGCGCGCCGATGGCAATCAGAACGTCACAGTTCTGCATTGCCATATTGGCTTCGTACGTGCCGTGCATGCCCAGCATGCCCACGAACTGCTTGCTGGTACCCGGGAAAGCGCCCAGACCCATCAGCGTGTTCGTCACGGGATAACCCGTCAGCGCAGCCAGTTGGCGCAGTTCTTCGCTGGCCTCGGCAAGTACAACGCCGCCACCCGAATAGATGTACGGACGCTCGGCCTGCAGCAGCAGACTTACCGCCTTGCGGATCTGGCCCGAATGGCCCTTGTTGACCGGGCTGTACGAGCGCATCTCGATGGTCTTCGGATACTCGTACTTGCAAAGTTCACGTGAGACATCCTTGGGGATATCCACCACCACTGGGCCTGGACGGCCCGTTGCGGCGATGTAGAACGCCTTCTTGATGGTCGAGGCGAGATTGCGCACGTCCTTGACTAGGAAGTTGTGCTTGACGATCGGGCGGGTAATGCCGACGGTGTCACACTCCTGGAAGGCATCCTGGCCGATGGCGTGCGTTGGCACGTTGCCAGTGATGATCACCATCGGGATCGAATCCAGGTAAGCGGTGGCGATGCCGGTCACGGCATTGGTCACGCCCGGGCCGGAGGTCACCAGGGCGACACCGACCTTGCCCGTGGCACGCGCATAGCCGTCAGCCGCATGGACTGCCGCCTGTTCATGGCGCACCAGGATGTGTTCGATCTTGTTTTGCTTGTAGAACGCGTCGTAGATATAGAGCACCGCGCCGCCGGGGTAACCCCAGACGAACTCGACGCCCTCTGCCGCGAGCGCATTGACGAGGATGTCAGCCCCCATCATGTCGGCAGATGAACCGCTATTGGCGTGGGAAAATTCCGCGCTTGGCATATTCATGTCAGTCCTTTGCAATTTTCGGCAAAAAATTGTTTGGATGCTCTCTACCGGGCTTGTGGCGCGGATTTGAGCGGTGCGCGTCTGCATGGATGGTCCGCCTGATGGGCGGCCAGATGAGACAAACCACAGATGTTGTGAACCGGGGATAATACTGCAATGCCGCATGGCGGTCCAGCACCGGCGCGATTCCCAGTTCTTGGCGGCCCGCCCGGCAGTCGGGCTGTCCGTAGAGCCGCATTTTTGCTAGCATCGCAACATTTTTCACGGCCAAGGCCGTTGACGCCACGCGGCGTGATCATCACATCTTGAGTATGTGAATTTTCGCGCGGCTGCCTCACAGGATTCGCACCCGCCGTTGTATGGCCTCTGAACAGGAATTGTCGGCCTTTCTTCTAAGCGTCGAGAAACGCGCCTTCAAGCAGGCGGTCTTCGCGGTGCGCGACGACGATGCCGCGCTCGACGTCGTGCAGGACGCCATGATCAAGCTGGCCGAGAAATACGGCGACAAGCCAAGCGCCGAGCTGCCTCTGCTGTTTCAGCGCATTCTGCAGAACACGATTCACGACTGGTTTCGCCGCTCCAAGGTACGCAACACGTGGGTGAGCCTGTTCTCAAGCTTTCGCACGGACGCTGAGGGTGACGACACGGACCCGCTTGAACTCATAGAAAGCGAAGCCGGCACCACAGCGGCGGAGAGCAGCGCCGACAAAGTCGAGCGCTCGCAGATGCTGGAAATCCTGGAGCGCGAAATTGAGAAGCTGCCCACGCGTCAACGGGAGGCCTTCCTGATGCGTTACTGGGAGGACATGGATGTTGCCGAGACAGCCCAGGCGATGGGCTGTTCCGAGGGCAGCGTAAAAACGCACTGCTCGCGGGCAACACACGCCCTGGCCCAAGCGCTGCGGGCGCGAGGGATCCGACTATGAACAAGGTAGAACTCCGAGAACGCCGTTTTGTGCATGCCGTCCGAACCGCTCTGAACGAGTCGGCAGGACAGTTGCCGCCCGACGTGCGCGACCGCCTCGCAGCGGCGCGCCGGACGGCGCTTGCGCACAAGAAAGCGGAAGTGCCGAGCACGGTGCGCTCGCCTGCCTTGGCAATGCCGGGCGTCGGCTCGGTCTCCTTCGACACGGAAGGCGAAGCACCGTCGCCGCTGCAGCGCGCTGCCGCAGTCCTGCGCCGCCTTGGTCTGTTGTGGCCGACCATTGCGCTGGTGGCGGGGCTCGCGGGCATCTATCAGTGGCAACAGCAGCAACGCGTGGACGAACTCGCCGAGGTCGACGCCGCGATGCTGCTCGACGATCTGCCGCTGGCCGCTTACGCCGATCAAGGCTTCCATCAGTACCTCAAGCACGATCAGTGAAAGGCTGATCGATGAGCAACTTCCAGCACACCCACGGCCAATCACCGCGAGGCGCAAAGACCGTGTGCCTACGCGCCAGCATCGTTGCGTTGGTCGGCGCAGCCGGTCTGATGGCGGGACTTGCGATCGCGCAGGTTCCTACCGCTTCGGCACCTGCCGCGGCACCGGCCGTGACAGTCAATGCGCCGGTTGATCTGCCGACACCGCCCGCGACCAATCCGCTGCCCGCTATCCACCCGAACTGGGCCGAATTGACCATCGTGCAGCAGCGCATCTTCGCGCCGCTGGCGCCGGAATGGAATGGCCTGCCGGAACTGGCCCGCAAAAAATGGCTGCAGATCGCCCGGGCGTATCCGAAGTACACACCGGCTCAGCAGCAGCGCCTGCAAACGCGCATGGCGGATTGGGTCAAGCTCACCCCGGAGCAACGTCACCGCGCGCGTGAAAATTTCCAGACCACCAAGTCGCTCCCGGTGCAGAAGAAGAGCGAGGCTTGGCAGAGTTACCAGCAGCTGACGGAAGAGCAGAAAAAAGCGCTGGCGGCCGCGGCCAAGGCGCAAAAGCACCCGTCTGCAGTGACGGCGCTGCCGGGCGGCGCAGGCTTGGCGAAAGACGCGGCCAAATCGATCCATCACGGTGCGCGCACCAAGCCCGGCACGACCAAATCGACGCCGACGGGCAAGCCGACCGCCACCGCATCCGCACCGGCCGCAACTCCCGCGCCCGAATCCGCCACTGCCGCACCTGCACCTGCAAGCGCGCCAGTCACTCCCGCGCACCCCGTTGCACCGCCCACCACCACCGGCGGGGAATCGGGCAATCCGCCGCCCTCCACGGTGCTGGGCGGCTGAGGCCGGCAAACCGTTTGGCATAATCCGAACCACGTGCCGCGCGACCCTGTGCGCCGGCACATGATGGACTGCGCCGACGGCGCTCACACTCTGTTCGATGGCCACCTCCGTTTCCTCGCCTTCCCCCGTTGCGGCGCCTGATCCGCGTGCTACGCCCACGCTGCGCCGCCGTCTTGCTGCGATGCTCTACGAGGGCCTGCTGCTGTTTGGCGTGATGTTTGGCGCCACGGCTGTCTTTCTGCTGCTGCGCCTGATCGTGCCACCGCTGGCGCGCACAGGCGATGTAGGGCTGCAGGTGTGGGGTTTTCTGGCACTTGGTCTGTACTTCGTCTGGTTTTGGCGCAAACGCGGCCAGACGCTAGCGATGCAGACCTGGCGCATGCGCGTAGTCAACGCCGATGGATCACGTATTTCGTTGGGCCGCGCCGTTGCGCGCTATGTGCTGGCGTGGGTATGGGTGGTCGCGGCAGTCGGCGTGATCCACCTGAGCGGGGCGTCCCGTTGGGCCGGCGCGGGAGTCGCTTTGGCGTGCCTGCTGGCCTGGGGCGCGCTGGCGTGGCTCGATCCGCAGCGCCAATTCCTGCACGATCGCCTGGCCGGCACCCGGCTGGTGCGCGACTGATCGGCTGCACGCTCGGCGGCGACCTCCACCATGACGCGCGCCGATCTTCCCTCCTCCCCTGTTCCCTTCGCCTCCCTGACCGCGGCCACAGCGCGCCGCATTGCCGTGGTGCTGCAATGTGCGGCGACGCTAGCGGTTGGCTGGGCGGCACATCGGTGGGGCAGATGGAGTTGGCCGGCGGCGAGTGGGCTCGCGGGCGTGGCGTTGGTGCTCGGGTATCTCGTTTCGATCGGGTGGGCGTTCCTGGTGTCGCTGAAGAGCCTGGGCACGGCGGTACCGGACGACCCCATGTGGGACCGCATGCCCGTGCCGTGCGAACAGCGCGTCGGCATCGCCGGCTTTATCGCATGCTGGTTCCGCGAGTGCGTATCCGTCGCTTGGATGTTCAACGTGCTGCAACCCTTCCAGGCGCATGCCACGTTCGATGCGCCCGCCGATGAGGGCAAGCGCGTGCCTGTGCTGATGATTCACGGCTACGGGTGCAATCGCGCCGTGTGGCTGCCGATGCAGCGCCATTTGGCCGCCGCCGGACACCCGACCGATGCCATCGATCTCATGCCGCTGCTGGGCGATATCGACGACTACGCCCGCGACATTGCGGCCGCCGTCGCGCGCCTGACGCGCATGCATGGCCGTGCGCCCGTCCTGCTCTGCCACAGCATGGGTGGGCTCGCCGCCCGAGCTCTGCTGCGCCAATCGGAGCCCTGCCTTGTTGCCCACGTCATCACACTCGGCACGCCGCATCGGGGCACGGCAATGGCGCGGACGGGACGCGGTCACAACGTGCGCCAGATGGCCTGGGCGAGCCCTTGGCTGCGCCAGCTTGCCGCGTCCGAAACGCCAGCCGTGCGAGCGCGCATCACGTCGATTTTTTCGTGGCACGACTCCATCGTCGGCCCGGCTGGTGCCTCCTGCCTGCAAGGCGCGCGTCACATCTCGTTCGCGGGCATCGGCCATGTGTCGCTGCTATGCGACGCACGCGTGCGCGACGCTGTGCTGACGGAACTCGCACACATTGAAGGCATCTCCGCGATCCCATCAGCCTGAAATGCGCGCCCGGCGCAGGTCTTGGGCGCACGCCTGCCCCTTTCTCGGCAACCACGTCATGTGACGGTCATGTTTCTGACACGGCTTTTTCATGCAGCGATGGCGAAATCCGTCCAACGCAGCCTCTGTTGCCGACATGGTCCTGCCAAATCTGCCATCGCGCCCTGGTTTCCTCCGCCGCCTCGCGCAACGCTTTCGCGCTGCTCCCCTCACCGGTTCCGACTGGAACGCTCCACCGCCGCTGATGCAAATGGCCGCCGGACTCGCCGCCGCGGGTGCGCTGGGCTCGGCTGTACCGGCAGGTCGGGGCGATGTGCGCGAACACGAAGCACCGGTCGCCACGCCGGCGTCGACGTTGGCGCCCGATCGATCGGCCGACACCGACGCTGACCCGCCCGCCGAGAAAATCCAGCGCTACCGCACGATCTGGCTGTCGGACATCCACCTCGGCACGCCGGGCTGCCAGGCCGACTACCTGCTCGACTTTCTCAAGCACCACGAATCGGACACGCTGTACCTGGTGGGCGACATCGTTGACGGCTGGCAACTGCGCAAGGGCTGGTACTGGCCGCAGGCACACAACGATGTGGTGCAGAAGGTGCTGCGCCGCGCGCGCAAAGGCACACGCGTCGTCTTCATCCCGGGCAACCACGACGAGATGGCGCGCCAGTTCCACGGGCTGAACTTTGGCGATATCGAAGTCGCTGAAGACGCGGTGCACGTGACGGCCACGGGCAAGCGCCTGTGGGTCGTGCACGGCGACCTGTTCGACGGCGTGATGCAGCATGCGCGCTGGCTTGCCTACGTCGGCGACTCGCTCTACACGTTCATCCTGGCGATGAACCGGCACTTCAACCGGATCCGCGTGCGGCTTGGTTTTCCGTACTGGTCTTTGTCGCAATACCTCAAGCATCAGGTCAAGAACGCGGTCAATTTCATCAATTCGTTCGAGCGCGTGATGACGGACGAAGCGCGCCGCCGCGGCTGCGACGGCGTGGTCTGCGGGCATATCCACAAAGCCGAGATCCGCGAGATCGACGGCCAGCTTTACTGCAACGACGGCGACTGGGTGGAAAGCCTTTCTGCCCTGGTCGAAACCATGGAAGGCGAACTGCAGATCGTCTACTGGACGCATCTGCTCGATGCGCCGCGCACCTCCCGCCGCGCACGCCGTGCCGCTGCGGCCGCCGCCTGATGGAAGCCTCTATGACCCACCCCAGCATCGACCTCGTGCAGCCCATTGCCGCCCAACCTACCCCCCAAGGAGAGCCCGTGAAAGTCATGATCGTCACCGATGCCTGGGAACCGCAGGTCAACGGCGTCGTCCGCACCCTCACCCAGACGCGTCGCGAGCTGGAGGCCATGGGGCACATTGTCGACATGATCACGCCGCTGGAATTCAAGACGGTGCCGTGCCCGACGTATCCGGAAATCCGCCTGTCGATCCTGCCGTCCAAGCGCGTGCGCGAGCGCATCGAACAGTTCGCCCCGCAAGCCCTGCACATCGCGACCGAAGGCCCGCTGGGTCTCGCCGCACGCGCCTATGCGCTGCGCCACAAGTTGCCCTACACGACGGCGTACCACACGCGCTTTCCGGAATACGTGCAGGCGCGCTTCGGCATTCCGCTGGCCTGGACGTATCGCTTCCTGCGCTGGTTCCACAGCCCCGCCCAGGCCGTGATGGCGCCCACGCCCGTGGTGCTGAAAGACCTTGCCGACTATGGCATCACCAACGGCGTGCTGTGGACGCGCGGCGTCGATCTGGACATCTTCACCGCCCAGCGCAGCAACGTGCTCAACACGGCGCACCCGATCTTCCTGTACGTCGGCCGTGTGGCCGTAGAAAAGAATGTTGAAGCCTTCCTGGAGCTGGATCTGCCGGGCTCCAAGTGGGTGGTGGGCGAAGGCCCCGCGCTGGCCGGGTTGAAGGCGAAGTACCCGAATGCCAGCTACCTCGGCGTGCTCAAGCAACCGGAGCTGGCCAAGGTGTACGCTTCGGCCGATGTGTTCGTCTTCCCGAGCCGCACCGACACGTTCGGCCTGGTATTGCTGGAAGCACTTGCCAGCGGCCTGCCGGTTGCCGCGTATCCGGTGACGGGCCCGATCGATGTGCTGGGCGATTCACCGGCCGGCGCGTTGCGCGAAGACCTGCGGGAAGCCTGCCTGGAAGCGCTGCGTATCGACCGTGCCACGGCACGGGCGCATGCCGAGAAGTTCTCGTGGCGCGCCGCCTCCGAACAGTTCCTCGCACACCTGCGCCCGATGCCGGCCGCACAAGCCGACAACACCAAGGCCGCCGAGCCGTCCACCGCCGCGGGTGCCTGAGCCTTGCGTTCCATGAAGCCCACCACCCCGCCAGATCAGCGACTGGAAAATCCGCCCGCACCGCCTGCAGCTGGGGCGTACTCGCCAGCAGACAACCCGCATAAAGGCAATCGCGGCATCACGCGGGCGTGGTTTGCGCTCAAGAACTCCATCAGCGGCATCCGCTTCGCCATCGACGAGGAAAGCGCGTTCCGCCAGGAATTGACGCTGTGCGCGATCCTGCTACCGTGCGCGTTCGTCATTCCCGCCACGGTGGTCGAGCGCATTCTGATGCTGGGCACGCTGGTCCTGGTGCTCATCGTCGAGCTGCTCAATTCGAGCGTGGAAGCGGCGGTCGACCGCATCTCGCTCGAGCAGCACGGGCTTTCCAAGCGTGCCAAGGATTTCGGCAGCGCGGCCGTCATGCTGGCTCTGCTGCTGTGCGTGGGAACGTGGGTAGCGATCACCTGGCCGTGGGTGGCGTCGCTGTTGCATTAGGAACACCAGCGAAAAGCCGGCGACAACGTTTGGCAATGTCTGCCCCGCAGCATGTGGGGGTCGTTGCACAAGCACGATCTCTTATAATCCGGGCACCAATACGCCACGGAGACAGGGCCACCGGCCTTGGCAGTCAATGGAAACCAAGCAGCATTCCACCGGCCCGCGCCGCACGCGCGATCGCATCCTCGAAGTGTCGCTGCGCCTGTTCAACGAACTGGGCGAGCCCAACGTCACCACCACGACGATCGCCGAAGAGCTGGAGATCAGCCCGGGCAACCTGTACTACCACTTCCGCAACAAGGACGACATCATCAACTCGATCTTCGTGCAGTTCGAGCAGGAGATCGCGCGTCGCCTGAAGCTGCCGGACGACCACAAGGCCACACTCGACGAGACGTGGGGCTACCTGCAGTACATGTCGGAGTTCCTGTGGAACTACCGCTTCCTGTACCGCGACATCAACGATCTGCTCGCGCGCAACCGCATGCTTGAATTGAACTTCAAGCGCATCGTCGAGCAAAAGCGCCACTTCGCTATGGACATCTGCCACCAGTTCATCGAAGACGGCGAGATGGAAGCCACGGCCGAGCAAGTCGACGTCATCTGCACCAACATCGTGGTGATCGCCACTTACTGGCTATCGTTCCAGTTTGTGCAGCACCCACGCCAGTACAACGACCAGAACGCGATCCGTGACCACCTGCACGGCGCGAGCTATCACATCCTGTCGATCCTCGCGCCTTACCTGCGCGGCAAGCCGCGGCGGGCGTTTGATTTGCTGGCGGTGAGCCGCAGCAACGATCCGCCCATCGGCAAGCCCGGCAACAACACTACTGCTCAATGAAATCGATCTGCGTCTATTGCGGTTCCAGCCCGGGCGAGCGCCCGGAATATAAAGCCAGCGCCATCGCGCTGGGCCACGAGATGGTCAAGCGCGACCTGACGCTCGTCTACGGCGGCGGCAACGTTGGCTTGATGGGCATAGTGGCCGACGCCGTGCTGCAAGGCGGCACCCCGGTGATCGGCATCATCCCGAAATCGCTCGTGCGCAAGGAGGTCGGGCATAAAGACCTGACCGAGCTGCACATCGTCGACAGCATGCACCAGCGCAAGCAAATGATGGCTGACCGTGCAGATGCCTTCATCGCCATGCCCGGCGGCGTCGGGACGTACGAAGAACTCTTCGAGACCTTCACGTGGCTGCAGCTCGGCTATCACAACAAGCCGATCGGCCTGCTGAACGTGGCGGGCTTCTACGACAAGCTCCTCGCCTTCATCGACCACGCCGTGCAGGAAGGCTTCCTCAAGCGCCACCACGCTGACCTGCTGCACGTGAGCGACGACCCCGTCGCGTTGATCGACATGCTGGCGCGTGCGCCGCGCGAGACCGTCGACAAGTGGTCGGAACGTCGCGAGCGCACGTAGGGCGACATGCAAGATTCGTTGCTTACGATGGCGCTGTACGCGTCGCTGGTGCTGATCATGCCGGGGCCGACGAACACGCTGCTGCTCTCGTCCGGCCTCAAGGTGGGCGTGCGGCGGACGAGCCCGCTAATTGCCGCTGAGGCGCTGGGCTATGTCACTTCAATCTCGCTGTGGGGATTCTTTCTGACCGCGCTGTCGGTCAGTCAGCCGTGGCTGGTAGCCGTCGTCAAGCTGCTGAGTTCCGTGTACATCCTCTACTTGGCCGCAAAGATCTGGCGACAAAGCGGGGCGCTGCAGCACGTTGCGGCGAATCCTGTCAGCTTGCGCGACATGTTCGTCACCACGTTGATGAACCCGAAGGCGCTGCTGTTTGCAAGCACGCTCTTTCCGCTCGCAGCATTCCAGTCCGCAGCCGATTTTGGGCGGACCATCGCCACGTTCCTGGTTGTCTTGGTGCCCATTGCCATCGGCTGGTCGTATCTGGGCATGCTGCTCACGGCACGGCGCACGTGGGCGTCTCACACGCCCAAACTGTTGCGCGGCGCAGCGCTGGTACTGCTCACCTTCTCGGGAACGCTGATGTATTCGGTGCTGAGCCGTTGAGCGGAAAGGCGCCGTTGGCCTAAAACGACGACCCTGGCTGGGTCAGAAACGCAACTTCCTCGGGTGTGGAAACGCGCCCGAGGGCTTCGTTGCGATGTGGAAAACGCCCGAAGCGCGCCACGATCTCGCGGTGTTTCTCCGCCCAGATGAGCGGGTCCGCGTCACCTTCTTGATCGCGCAGGCGCGTGTAGAGGCGAATCGATTCATCCTGCGCAGACAGTGCCTCGCTGTGTTCAAACGGCAGGTAACAGAACATGCGGTGATGGCGCGTCGGCAGTCGCGCATCCCAACCTGCGGCCACGACGATCTGCGCGGTGTGCAACGCTGCCGCGTCGCTCGCAAAAGCGCGCGCACTGCCGCGAAACATGTTGCGCGAGAACTGATCTAGCACGACGATGCGCGCGATGGCTTCGAGCGGCGTATCCATCCAGGTGTCGGCGTCGCCCGTGGAAAGCGCTTCCCACAACGGCAAGAAGCGCGCACGGATCTCGGCATCGAACGCGTCGGATTTGGTGAACCACTCCGGCCGTGCGTCGACCAGCGGCGCGTTGCCGAACCAGAACGCGAGCACGTCGTCGGCGGTGGGCAAACCGATCATCGGGGTCTCCTCAAATTTATTCTTGAAGGTGCGCTTTAGCGCGGCACCTTAGCGCTGCACGTTCCGCATCCAGTCGGCGGTCTGCCAGAAGGCCTGCATCAAGCGCATCTGCAGTGCTTCGTCCAAGCCGATGTCTTGCATGGCGAGTGCCATGCAGCGCATCCACTGATCACGCTCCTGCGTGCCGATCTCGAACGGCATATGGCGCGCGCGCAAGCGCGGATGGCCAAAGCGCTCGATGAAATGATTCGGGCCGCCCAGCCAGCCGCACAGGAACCAGAACAGCTTATCGCGCGATCCATCCAGACTTTGCGGGTGCAGCGAGCGCAGCACGGCAAACTCGGGCTCCAGATCCATCAGGTCGTAGAAACGGTCAACGAGTTCGCGCACACGCGCTTCGCCGCCAATGAGGTCAAACGCCAGGGGTTCCTGGCCGGAAGTTGCGTCAGTCATACAGCGTCAGTCACATCAAAAAATTCGGGCGTCGTCATGCGTCACGAAGCGTTGCCATGGCCGGGCGACGCAGCACGTCGCGCAAGCCCAGCCAGCCGCCGATGAAGGCGCACGCCATGCCGCTCACGATGCCCACCGGCAGGATCGCCGGGTTGAAACGATACGGAAAATCGAACACGTGCGCCGAGAGCACCCAGCCGATGGCGACTGCGCCCACGCCGGCCATCAGCCCGGCCAGGCCGCCAACGATCAGCACTTCTGCATATTGCGTCTGGCGTACCACGCCGGAGCCCGCGCCAAGCGCGCGCAGCACGCCGGCGTCGCGCAAGCGCTCGTCACGCGAGCCGGAGAGCGCGGCATAGAGGACCAGCACACCCGCCGCCAACGTAAAGACGAAGAGGAATTCCACCGCCGCCGTTACCTGATCCAGCACGCCCTGCACCTGCTGCAAGATCAGTTCGGTATCGACCACCGTGAGGTTCGGAAACTCACGCACGAGCTTGGCCGGCAGATCGGCCTGCCCGGCGGGAATGCGGAACGCGGTTACGTACGTCTGCGGCATGTCGTGCAGCGCCACGGGCGGCAGGATCACGAAGAAATTCACGCGCATCGAGCTCCAGTCGAGCTTGCGCAATGACGTGATGGGCGCATCCACCGTCTGCCCGGCGATGTCGAAACGCAGTACGTCGCCCAGGTGCAGGTTGAGCGTCTTGGCGATGCCCTCTTCCACTGAGGCCTCAGGCTTCTGCCCGCTGAACCATTGGCCGGAAACGATGCGATTTTCAGGCGGCTGCCCGGTTGCGTACGACAGGTTGAATTCGCGTTCGACCAGATTGCGGGCGCGCGATTCGGCATAGGTCTGGCGATCGATCACCTGGCCATTCACTTGCGTCAGGCGCCCCCGCACCATCGGGTAGAGCTTCGGATCCGCCACGCCAGCTTGGGCGAGCGCCTGCGCCACCGCCTGCATCTGGTCAGGCTGGATATTGATGATGAAACGGTTGGGCGCATCGGCCGGAGTGGCGTTGTGCCAGGAGCGGATCAGGTCATTGCGCGTCATGGCAAGCAACAGCAGCGCCATCAACCCGACGGCAAGCGCCACGGTTTGCAGCACGCTTACGCCACGACGGCGCTCCAGTACGGCCAGCGCAAAGCGCCAACCCACGCCGAGCGCACGACCACGTCCCAGCGACACCGCCAGCGCGCGCAATCCGCCTGCAGCCAGGAGCGCAAATACGACGATGGCGCCGGCAAACCCGGCGGCCGTCAGCGCGCCGAGCTTCACGTCGCGCGCCGATACCACGAGCAGCGCAAAGAACGCTGCCGCTCCTAGCGCATAGCCAATCCACGCGGCAACGGCGCGCTCCGCCACATCGCGCCGCAGCACGCGCAGCGGTGCGACGCGCACGAGGCTCAGCAACGGCGGCACGGCAAAACCAATGAGCAGCACCAGCCCCGCCGTTACACCCACGACCGCAGGCCAGATGGATGGCGCGGGCAATGTCACCGTGACTAGGTCGCCGAGCGACGCCAGCAATAACCAGTGCGCGCCATAACCCAGCCCCACGCCGACGGCCGAACCCAGCACGCCGATCAGCAAGAACTCCAGCGCGAACGTGCCGAGAATCTGTCCCTGCTTGAGACCCAGGCATTTGATGACGGCCACCGCATCCGTATGCCGCGCGGTGTAACGGCGCGCGGCCATGGTGATTGCCACGGCGGCAATCATCGCGGCCAGCAAGGCGACGAGCGAGAGAAAGCGCTCAGCGCGGTCCAGCGTTTCGCGCATCTGCGGCTGGCCGTTTTGCAACGATTCAACGCGCACGCCACGCAGCTGGCGCGTTTTCGCTTCGTTCTCGGCCCAGGTGTGGAACGCGTTGGCAGCGGCGTCAGGGCCCGCCACCAGCAAGCGATACGTGACCCGGCTGCCGTAGGTGACTAGGCCCGTCGAACCCAGGTCCGACATCGGCAGCATCACCCGAGGGGCGAAATTCATGAAGCCGGCGCCGCGATCGAGTTCCTGGGTGATGACATGGGCGACCTTGAAGGTACGCGTGCCCAGGCGCATCGCATCGCCCACGCGAATGCCGAGCGCTTCGAGCAGCGGTGCGTCCACCCACACCGTGCCTGCAGCAGGAATGCCCTGGATGGGTGCGCCCACGGTATCGCGCCCGTCATCGCTCACTTTGAGGGTGCCGCGCAGCGGGTAACCCACGTCGACGGCCTTGATGGCGGCGAGTTGCGATACCGGTTCGCCCGAGGCGCCCGTGGTCAACGTGCTCGCCATGCTGGGGAAGGTGGCGGTGTGCGTGACCTGCAGGCCGCTCGCACGCGCATGTGTCTCGATGTCGGGCGGCAGCGGCTGGTCGGACACGACAAGCACATCCGCACCGATCAACTGGCGCGCGTCGCGCTCCAGGCCGGCGTGCATGCGATCGGCGAGGAAACTGACGGACGCCAGCGCGGCCACAGCCAGCACCAGCGCGACGAGCAGAAGGTTCAGTTCACCGGCGCGCCAGTCGCGGCGCAGCATGCGCAGGGCTTGGGTCCAGACGGAGAAACGTGACATGGGGGGAACATGGACGAGGCGCGCAATGGCGCAAACCCCGCCATGTTCGCACGACTTCAGCGGGCCAGCGCGCGGGCCTCGTCGGCGTGCCAGGGCAGCGCCTGCTCCGCGGTCAGCAGCGAAACGTGCTCGGTCGGCCGGTAGCCGGCGAGATGGCCCAGACCTTCGCGGAAGGCCGGCTGCCCGATGCGCTCGATCAGCTCGCGCACCCATGGCGACAGCGCGTCATTGCGGCGCACCGCCAGGTAGTACGTTTCGCGCGTCAGCGGCACAAAATGCAGGCCATGGGCTTCTGCGCCAGGGCGCAGGCCGAAGCCCACGTCCGCGCGCCCTTCCTGCACGGCCACGGCGATCTTATCGCTAGAGAATTCCTGCTCGTCATACCCGTTGATCTGATCGGGATACAGCCCGGCCGCCACCAACAACTGATCGAACAGCAAACGCGTGCCCGAACTGCGCTGGCGATTGATGAAGCGCGCCTGCGTGCGCGCAAGATCGCCCAATGACTGCACCCGCCCGGCCCATTCGCCCGACATCATCAACCCCTGCTCGCGATCGGCCAGGGCGATCAGGCGCACGGCGGTCGGTCGCAACCACTTACGCAAGGTCTGGTGCGCGATCGAGCCTGCACCCTGCTGCGGTGCCACATAGAAGCCGGCTACCTCGCATTGCTTTTCCTGCAGGCAGATCAGCCCTTCAACAGCGCTGCAGAACACGGTATCGATGTGGGCGCCGTGGCTTTGTCGCGCGAACGTCTCGGCCAGCACTTCCACGGCCGGGTCGTGGCTGCCCGAGAAACGGATGCGCGCCTGCGACTGGGATGCATCTTCCAGCTCGGAGAGGAACTGCCCCATGGCTTGGTGCAGCGCCGGATCGAGTTGCTCACGCAAGCGCATCTCGGCGCGCAGCATGCGCTCACCAAAGAGCGTGAGCGACGCCCCCCGGCCGCGCTCCATGTCGAGCAGCGAGCGGCCAAGCATCTCTTCCCACGACCGCATCACCCCCCAGGCATGCCGGTACGACAACCCCACCTGTTTGGCCGCGCGGTGCAGCGACCCCGTCTCGCGCACCGCCCGCAGCAACTGAAACACCTTGCCGTTGGCACGCGGGTTGTCGTCCGGCCCCACTACCGGAAACACTTCGAACTGGAATGTCATTATGTTTATGGTTTCCTATTTACTTCTGCCGTGACCCGGGAGAACAATCGTGCTCATCCCCGGGGGGCGGGCACATCGTGGCCGCTGTCCGCCCCGACGTTGCCGCCATCATGCAGCATCCGACATAAAGCGTCCACGCCTTCCCGCCAACCCCACAACATGCCCGGATTGTCCCTAACCCTTAGGCTGCCCGCTGTCATCTGTATGACACTCGCGGTCGCCACCGCTGCATATGCTGGCGATCTCCGCATGGCTACCACCACCAGCACAGAAAATTCAGGCCTGCTGAAAGTCCTGCTACCGAAGTTCGAAGCAGCCACCGGCATCCATGTGCACGTGATTGCCGTTGGCACCGGCAAGGCAGTCAAGCTGGGGGAATCGGGGGATGTGGACGTAGTGCTCGTTCACGCGCGCCCACTGGAAGACGCCTTCGTCGCCTCGGGCGGCGGCATCGACCGCCGCGACGTGATGTACAACGATTTCATCCTCGTGGGCCCTGAGGCAGACCCCGCCCGCGTGCGCGGCCAGAGGAACGTCATCCAAGGGATGGAGACCATCGCCGCGGCAGGCGAAAAAGCCGGCGCCAAGTTCATCTCGCGCGGTGACAACTCCGGCACCGACGTCATGGAAAAGGCTTACTGGAAGACGGCCAACATCGACCCGAAAGGCAGGCCGTGGTACGTCAGCGCGGGGCTCGGAATGGGCGAAGTGCTGAACATGGCCGCGCAGATGAACGCCTACACGCTCTCGGACCGCGCAACCTACGGCGCCTACCGCGCCAAGACGGGTCTCGACATCGTGCTGGCCGGAGACCCGCGCATGTTCAATCCCTACGGCATCATCGCGGTCAACCCGAAGAAATACCCCAGCGTCAACTACACCGATGCGACCAAGTTGATCGAATGGATCACGTCAACGGCCGGTCAGCAGGTGATCGCGGACTTCAAGGTCAACGGGGAACAGGTGTTTTTCCCTGATTACGGGAAGGCCGTCGCAAGCGGAAAGTAACGCCGCCCGGCGGCATGGCAAAGCAGCGGCGGTGCAGCTTCAGGCCACCGCCGATTCCAACTGCGAATGCTGCGGCAGCTCGGCCGCCACCTCGCCGATCATGCGGCGCAGCCACATCACATCGGGCGCGGCATGGCTGCGTTCATGCCAGAGCTGGTAGAAGCGCATCTTCGGGAACGCCATGGGCGTCGGCAGGATGCGGATCGGCAAATACTGGGCGCAGTGCGCAGCGAACTGGCGGCCAGTGGTAAAGACCAGATCGGTGCGCATCAGCACGTACGGCACCAGCCCGAAATACGGCAGCGAGACCTGAATCTGCCGCTTGAGCCCCTGCTCCGCAAGTGCCTGATCGATCATGCTGCGCTGCATGACGGCGTACGGCGCGGGTGCAAGATGCGGCATCTCCACATAGTGCTTGAGCGAGATTCCCTTGCGCGCCAGCGGGTGCTGTGCGCCCAGCATGCAGACGACTTCATCGTCGAACAGCGGCGAAATGTGCAGATGTTCGGGCGGCGACAGCCAGTTGCCGATCACCAGGTCCATGCCGCCCTGCTCCAGTGCTGCAAGGTAATCGACGCCGGCATTGAGCGGATGCACTACGAGTTTGGCCTGCGGCGCCTGCTTGCGCAGACGCTCAACGATGTTGGGCAGGAAAAAGGCATCGAGATAATCCGGCGCACCGAGGTGAAACGTGCGGGTCGTGTTGCCGGGGTCGAACTCCTGCGACGGGCGCGCGATGCGCTCCATCGCCTCCAGGCTCTGCTGCGCGAGCGCCAGCAAATCATGGCCGCGCTCGGTTGGCACCATGCCGTTCTTGCCGCGCACCAGGATGGCGTCGCCGGTGATTTCGCGCAGGCGCTTGAGCGTATTGCTGATGGCCGGCTGCGACTGGCCGAGCTTGACCGCCGTACGCGTGACGCTCTGCTCGGTGAGCAGCGTATAGAGAACGCGCAGGAGGTAGGTATCGAGGTGATCTTTGCCGTGCATCTGGAGGCGGGTATCGGCTGCGCCGACCCTTCTAAAAAACGTGCTTGGGGACGCTGCCAGTGTATGTCACTTGCACACCGCGCCGCCAGACCGCTACTGGCGGGTATACCCCGGATTTTGGCTTTCCGATGCGGGTTATCACATGGGCCGAATATTGCATTCCTGGCCCGGTGCTATGGTTCCGTTACACACACAAACAGGCGTAGAACCCCATGGAGACTCAGCCCATCCGCTTCTTCCACCGCGGTCAGGTCCGCACCGTCACGGATGCCCCGATCACCCGGACGGTGCTTCAATACCTGCGTGAAGACGCACACTGCACAGGCACCAAGGAAGGGTGCGCCGAGGGCGATTGCGGTGCGTGTACCGTCGTGCTCGGCGAACTGCAGGAAGACGGCAGCGTTGGCCTGAAGGCCGTCAACGCGTGCATCCAGTTCCTGCCCACGCTGGACGGCAAGGCGCTGTTCACCGTGGAAGACGTGCGTGGCAAGGATGGCACGCTGCACCCGGTGCAGGAGGCCATGGTGGAGTGCCACGGGTCACAGTGCGGCTTCTGCACGCCGGGCTTCGTGATGTCGCTCTACGCCTTGTACGAGAACACCGACAATCAGGCGCCCATTCCTTCGCGCCAGACCATCTGCGATTCGCTGACCGGCAACCTGTGCCGCTGCACTGGCTACCGCCCGATCATCGACGCCGGCGAACGCATGTTCGAGCTGCCCTCCCCGGCCGGCATCGACCGTACGCAACTGGCCGACACGCTGCGCAAGCTGCAACGCAAGGACACTTTCAGCTATGCGCCGGTCGGCACCGAGAACGCACCGCGCTTCTACGCACCGCGCACCGCATCGGCCTTTGCCGCCATCAAGGCCGCGCATCCAAGCATCCGCATCCTGGCCGGCAGCACCGACGTCGGCTTGTGGGTCACCAAGCAGTTCCGCGATCTGGGCGACATCCTGTACATCGGCCAAGTGGCTGACCTGTACGCACTGGAAAAGCGCGACGGCTGGATTGAGATCGGCGCCGCCGTCTCGCTGGAAAAGGCCTACGAATTCCTGGCTGCGGAGTACCCCGAAGTGACCGAATTGTGGAAGCGCTTTGCCTCGCTGCCGATCCGCAATGCCGGCACGCTGGGCGGCAACGTCGCAAACGGCTCGCCGATCGGCGACTCGGCGCCCGCGCTCATCGCTATCGGCACGCGCGTCGTCCTGCAGCGTGGCGAAGTGCGCCGCGAGTTGCCGCTCGAAGACCTCTACCTCGCCTACCAGAAGAACGCGATGGAAGAAGGCGAATTCGTTGCGGGCCTGCGCATCCCCGCACGTGAGGGCCGCGATGCCTTGCGGTTCCGTACGTACAAGCTCTCGAAGCGTTTTGACGAGGACATTTCCGCCGTGTGCGCGGCGCTGGCCATCGAGCTGGACGGCCAGGATGGCGAAACCCGCGTGCGCAGCGCACGCATCGCCTACGGCGGCATGGCGGCAACGTCCAAGCGCGCGACGGAGACGGAAAACGCCATCGTTGGCCAGCCGTGGAACGAAGCGACGGTGCGCGCTGCCATGGCAGCCATGTCGCGCGACTACACCCCGCTGACCGACATGCGCGCCACTGACAACTACCGCCGCATATCGGCTGCCAACACGGTGTACCGCTTCTGGCTGGAAACCCGCACCGATGCGCCGCTCGCGCCCGAACAGATCAATGTGCGCGCGGTCGAATTGAATACCCTCACAGCAGCGTAAGAACATGAACAAGCAAACCGAAGCCTTCCTGCTGGCTGAAGCTGATATTGCTGCGGCCATGCCTGGCCAGCGCGGTGCTGTGGTGGGCATTTCGCGCCCGCACGAATCTGCGCACCTGCATGTTGCGGGCACCGCCACGTACACCGACGACATTCCTGAGCTGGCCGGCACGCTGCACGCAGCGCTCGGCATGAGCACGCAGGCGCACGCGCGCATCGTCAACATGGATCTGGATCGCGTGAAGGCCGCGCCCGGCGTGGTGGCGGTGTTTACATCTGCCGACATTCCCGGCACGAACGATTGCGGCCCGATCATCCACGACGACCCGATTCTCGCAACCGACACGGTGCACTTCATCGGCCAGCCGATGTTCATCGTGGTGGCAACGTCGCACGATGCGGCGCGCCGCGCGGCGCGTCTGGGCAATATCGAATACGAAGTGCTGCCCCCCCTTCTGACGCCCGAAGAAGCGCGCGCCGCCGGCAAGTCCGTGCTGCCCCCGATGCACCTCAAGCGCGGCGAACCGGCCGAGCGCATCGCTGCCGCTCCGCATTCCGAAGCCGGCAAGATGTCGTTGGGCGGGCAGGAGCAGTTCTATCTCGAAAGCCAGATCTCGTACGCCGTGCCGAAGGAAGACAACGGCATGCACGTGTGGTGCTCGACGCAGCATCCGACCGAGATGCAACACATGGTGTCGCACATGCTGGGCTGGCACGCCAACCAGGTGCTGGTCGAATGCCGCCGCATGGGCGGTGGTTTTGGCGGGAAGGAATCGCAGTCGGGCCTGTTCGCCTGCTGCGCTTCGCTGGCGGCGTGGAAACTCGCCTGTCCCGTCAAGCTGCGTCCGGACCGCGACGACGACATGATGATTACCGGCAAGCGGCACGACTTCCGCTTTGCCTACGAAGCCGGCTACGACGACGACGGGCGCATCCAGGGCGTCAAGGTCGACATGACCTCGCGCGCCGGTTTTTCGGCCGACCTCTCGGGCCCCGTGATGACGCGCGCCATCTGCCACTTCGACAATGCCTACTGGCTGCCTGAGGTCGAAATCGACGGCTTCTGCGCACGCACCAACACGCAGTCGAACACTGCCTTCCGCGGCTTCGGCGGCCCGCAGGGCGCGTTTGCCATCGAATACATCATGGACAACATCGCGCGCTCGGTCGGCAAGGACGCGCTCGATGTACGCCGCGCCAATCTGTACGGCAAGGACAAGAACAACATCACACCGTACGGGCAGACCGTGGAAGACAACGTCATCCACGAACTGCTCGACGAGTTGGAGGCGACATCCGATTACCGCGCCCGCCGCGAAGCGATTCGCGCATTCAATGCGACAAGCCCAGTGCTCAAGCGCGGCCTGGCGCTGACGCCGGTGAAGTTCGGCATCTCGTTCAACGTGAAGCACTTCAACCAGGCCGGCGCGCTGGTGCACGTGTACAACGACGGCTCGATCCTCGTGAACCACGGCGGCACCGAAATGGGCCAGGGCCTGAACACCAAGGTTGCGCAGGTCGTGGCGCACGAACTGGGCGTGTCGTTCGCGCGCATCCGCGTGACGGCAACGGACACCAGCAAGGTGGCCAACACCTCGGCCACGGCGGCATCCACAGGCAGCGACCTGAACGGCAAGGCTGCACAAGACGCCGCACGCCAGATCCGCCAGCGCCTGATTGCGTTTGCGGCCGAGCACTACGAAGCGCCCATCGAGACGGTGGCGATCGTGGGTGACCATCTCGAAATCGGGACGCGCCGCGTGCCGTTCGACGAGCTGATCGGCAAAGCCTATGTTGCCCGCGTGCAATTGTGGTCCGACGGCTTCTACGCCACGCCCAAGCTGCACTGGGATCAATCCAAGCTCAAGGGCCGTCCGTTCTACTACTACGCCTATGGCGCAGCAGTGTCGGAAGTGGTGGTCGATACGCTCACCGGAGAATGGCGCCTGCTGCGCGCCGATGTGCTGCACGACGCTGGCCGCTCAATCAACCCCGCCATCGACATCGGCCAGGTGGAAGGCGCATTCATCCAGGGCATGGGCTGGCTGACGACCGAAGAGCTGTGGTGGAACAAGAACGGCAAGCTGATGACGCACGCGCCGTCCACCTACAAGATTCCGACGGTCAACGACTGCCCGCCGGATTTCCGTGTGAACCTGTTCAACAACGCCAACGTGGAAGACAGCATCCACCGCTCCAAGGCGCTGGGTGAGCCGCCGCTGCTGCTGCCGTTCTCGGTCTTCTTCGCCATTCGCGATGCGGTGGCTGCGGTTGGCGATGGCCGCACGAACCCGCCGCTGAATGCGCCGGCCACCAGCGAGGAAATCCTCAAGGCCGTGGACGCCATCCGCAGCGCCCCGCTCTCGGCCTAAGTTCGGAGACCACATCATGGACCACACGCAACTGCGCCCATTCCGCTTCGCCGACGTGCTTGCCACCGTGCAGGCCGGGCAGCCGTGCGTGCTGGTCACAGTGACCGACGTGCAGGGCTCCGCGCCGCGCGAGCCGGGCACGCTCATGCTGGTAGGCACCGACGGCTTCTTCGGCACCATTGGCGGCGGCCATCTGGAATGGCGTGCGATGGAAATCGCCCAAGCGATGATGGACGCGTCCGAGGCCTCCGGCGAAGCACGCCGCCAGTTCGTGCGCATCCCGCTCGGCCCCGCCCTCGGCCAATGCTGCGGCGGCGTAGTCCGCCTGTCGTTGGAGCGCCTCGATGCGCGCGACGTTGAATGGATCAGGCTTGCGGATGACGCCATGCGTCAACGCCGCAGCCTGCGTCGGTTTGTGCCGACCGATGTGGGAGCACCCGTCGAAGCGAGCATCGGCGATGCCGCCGCAGCCGGCGTGACGCTCGACGCCGGCGGTTTCACCCAAACCGTGCTGCCGCCCGACATGTCGATCGTGCTGTGCGGCGCGGGCCATGTCGGCCACGCAATCGTGCGTGCGCTGGCCCATCTGCCGTGCCGCGTGACGTGGGTGGATGAACGCGATGCGATGTTCCCGTTCCCTGCTGAAGTGCCGCCGAACGTCGTCATCGAATCCACCGATACGCCGGAAGCCGTGATCGATCACGCGCCCGCCGGCAGCTACTTCCTGGTCATGACGCACAACCATGCGTTGGACCTCATGCTGTGCGAACACATCATGCGCCGCACGGACTTTGCTTACTTCGGCCTGATCGGTTCCAAGACCAAGCGCGCGCGCTTCGAACATCGCATGGTCGAGCACGGCGTGGACCCAGGCCGCCTGCCGGAAATGGTGTGCCCGATTGGCGTGGCAGGCATTGTGGACAAGGCGCCGGATATCATTGCGGTATCCGTCGTCGCGCAACTGCTGCAGGTGCGAGAGCTGCAACAGCATGCGCTCACCAGCGCCAGCAGCGGCGCGGCGGTCCCTTACCGAGTCCCCACGCCTGTCTAATCATGCCGATCTCTTCCGCGCTTGCAGAACGCATCGCCACCAGCCCCAAAGCTGAACTGCACATCCACATCGAAGGCTCGCTCGAACCCGAACTGATGTTTGCACTGGCTGAGCGCAACGGCGTGAAGCTGCCGTATGCGTCGGTGGAAGAAGTACGTACCGCCTACGCCTTCGACGATCTGCAATCGTTTCTCGACCTGTATTACGCGGGCGCCAGCGTGCTGCTCACCGAGCAGGATTTCTACGACATGACGGCCGCTTATGTGGCGCGCGCGCTTGCCGACAACGTCCATCACGCCGAGATATTCTTCGACCCGCAGACACATACCGCGCGCAACGTGCCCATGCATGTGGTCATTCACGGTATCGTCCGCGCCCTGGATGACGCCGAGCGCGAGCATGGTTTTTCCAGCGCCCTAATCCTCTGCTTCCTGCGCCATCTGAGCGAGGAAGACGCATTCGACACGCTCGAAGCTGCGCTGCCCTATATCCAGGACCCGGCCAACCGCATCATCGGTGTGGGGCTGGATTCATCCGAGCGCGGCAACCCGCCGGAAAAATTCGCACGCGTATTCGCACGCTGCAAGGAACTCGGCCTGCGCCTCGTCGCCCACGCCGGTGAAGAAGGCCCGGCGCAATACGTGATCGACGCCCTCGACATCCTCAAGGTGGAGCGCATCGACCACGGCGTACGCGCCATCGACGATGCCGCGCTCGTCAAGCGCCTCGCCGCCGAACGCATCGCGCTGACGGTCTGCCCGCTGTCGAACGAAAAACTGAAGGTCTACCCCGACTTGCGCGACCACTCGCTCAAGCAACTGCTGGACGCCGGCTGCGCTGTGACGCTGCATTCCGACGATCCAGCCTACTTTGGCGGCTACATGAACACCAACTGGCTCGCCACTTTCAACGCCCTTGACCTGTCTGCGGCCGATGCGCACACGCTCGCGCGCAACAGCTTCGAGGCGTCCTTCCTGCCCGAACAGGACAAAGCCCTGTGGCTTGCCAAGGTTGACGACCACTGGAAAGCCACACACTAAAAATCCACGAGACGACATGACCACGATGCCTCCGACTTCCAACACCGTTCACGCTTACCGCGGCCGCGTGCTGCATTTCCTGCACGATCCGCAGTATCGGGAGCGCGATGCTTATGAGTACTGGGAAGACGGCCTGCTCGTGGTCGCGGGCGGCAAGGTCGTGCAGGCCGGCGACTACGCCACGCTGCGCGAAGACCTGCCCGCCGGCACGCAATTGCACGACTACAGCGGCAAGCTGATCGTCCCGGGCTTCATCGACACGCATATCCATTTTCCGCAGACGGACATGATCGCGTCGCCCTCGCCGGGCCTGCTGCACTGGCTGGAGACGTACACGTTCCCGGAAGAGCGCCGCTTCGAAAGCGAGCAGTACGCCGCCGGCGTCGCCTCGTTCTTCCTCGACGAACTGCTGCGCAACGGCACGACCAGCGCGATGGTGTGGAGCACCGTGCATCGCGGCTCGGCCGAGACGCTGTTCACGCAAGCACAGCAACGCGGCATGCGCATGATCACCGGCAAAGTGATGATGGATCGCAACTGCCCGGAATACCTGCGCGACACGGCTGAATCCGGCGCGCGTGACACGGCTGACCTGATCTCCCGCTGGCACGGCAAGGATCGTCTGGCCTACGCCATCACACCGCGGTTCGCGCCCACCTCGAGCGAAGCGCAGTTGCAGGCCTGCGCAGAACTCGCCAAGCAATACAAGGACGTCTTCATCCAGACGCACGTCGCAGAAAACCCCGACGAAGTGAAATGGGTGGCTGACCTGTTCCCCAACGCACGCAGCTATCTGGACGTCTACGACCGCTACGGCCTGCTGCGCAAAGGCGCCTTCTACGGCCACGCCATCTGGCTGGACGACGGCGACCGCCAGCGCATGGCCGAATCCGGCGCGGCCGTGGCGCACTGCCCCACTTCCAACCTGTTCCTGGGCAGCGGCCTGTACAACTTCCACAAGAACGACGCGTACCGCCTGGCGCTCACGCTGGCCACTGACGTTGGCGGCGGCAGCTCTTTCTCGATGCTGCGCACGATGGGCACGGCGCACAAGGTCGCGCGCATGGGCGGTTATCACCTGACTGCGCTGCGCATGTTCTACTTGGCCACGCGCGGCGCCGCTGAAGCACTCGGTTGGGAAGACCGCATCGGCAGCTTCGTGCCGGGCGCGGAAGCCGACTTCATCGTGCTGGACCCGGCTGCCACGCCGCTGCTGGCCCGCCGCAATGCGCGCTCGGAAACACTGGAAGAGCTGCTGTTCTCGTTGGCGTTGCTGGGCGAGGATCGTGCGGTATCCGCCACTTACGTGCAGGGCGAACCCGCGAAATTTGCGGTTGGCGCCAACGCTTGATGCACTTATAATCGCGGCTTCCATTGGGGAGTAGCCGCTCGAAGTCGTCACTTCGAGGGCCACGTCAACAGACTTGACCGCCGTCGCAACGACAGGTGGTTATGGCGTGGTCAGCCGCACTCAGGGTGCCACCCCGGCACCGGTGACGCGCCTGGCGAGACCGATGACAACCCACTGCGGACAGGGCCGGCAGTGGCGCGTCATTGGTTCGCATACGGCCCGGACACCACAACAACATGGAAGCCTTTCTCGTCTCCACCGGCATCGTCGCACTCGCTGAAATCGGCGACAAGACGCAATTGCTGTCGATCTTGCTGGCTGCGCGTTTCCGCAAACCAGTACCGATCATTCTCGGCATCTTCATCTCCACCCTCGTCAACCACGCACTGGCCGGCGCCGTCGGCGGCTGGATCACGCATGTGCTTGGCGAGAACGTGCTCCGGTGGATCCTGGGCGTGGGCTTTATCGCCATGGCTGGGTGGATGCTGATTCCGGACAAGCTCGACGACGAAGAGGCGCCTTCAACTGCGCAGCGCGGGCTGGGCATTCTCGGCACCACCATCGTCGCGTTCTTCTTTGCCGAGATGGGCGACAAAACACAGATCGCGACGGTGGCACTGGCAGCGCGCTTTAACGACGTGTTCTCGGTCGTGGCAGGCACGACCGTCGGCATGTTGCTGGCGAACGTGCCGGCTGTGCTAATGGGCAACAAGTTTGCTGCGCGTATGCCGATCACGCTGGTGCATCGGATTGCGGCGCTGGTCTTCCTGGTGCTGGGTGTACTGGCGTTGCTGGGCGCCGGGAAGTAAGTCGTCAATCCGAGGCTCTGGGGCTGCCCTGCCGGCGCCCCTTGCGGCCGGTGAGGCAGAGGCGAATAGAGCCCAGCCAAGGACACATCGCTGCAGACGCTTCAGGCGAAACGAAAAAAAAAACGGGGCCGCAGCCCCGTTCAACCCTCACCGGTCATGCCACCCGCTAGGGAACGAATGGCATGCTCCGATAAACCTTTCCGTTGTGGCTCAGCGTGCGCCTCAGTTCGTCTTGGCGCCGCCTTCGAACCACTTGGCGATGATCGTGCGCTCGTCGTCGGTGATTTGCGTCACGTTGCCCAGCGGCATCAGCTTCTGCTGCACGACCTGCTGGTAGACGAGCTGCGCATGCTTGCCCAGTTCTTCCGGCGTATCGAGCAGCACGCCCTTAGCCGGCGAAGGCATCAGGGTAGGATGAGCCGAGTGACATTGGTAGCACCGTGCGGTAACGACTGCCTGTACTTTGGCGAAGTCCGAACCGCCAGCGGCTGCCGGAACGGCTGCCGCCACCGCCGTTGCCGAAACTGAAGCGCCGCCTTCCGCCGCTGCTGCGGGCGCCGCTGCTGGCGGGGCTTCTGCCGCGGGAGCTGCCGGACGCGACACCGGAGCAAGCCACAGCGCAACACCCAGCAGCACGGCCACGCCTGCTGCCGGATAGCCCCAGTTCACGACGCCCTTGTGCTTCAGGATGAAGAACTGGCGGATCAGTACGCCAGCCAGCATGATCAGCACCAGCACAGCCCAGTTGTACTTGGCGGCGTACGTCATGCTGTAGTGGTTCGACAGCATCGCAAACAGCACCGGCAGGGTGAAGTACGTGTTGTGCACGCTGCGTTGCTTGCCGCGCTTGCCGTGGATCGGGTCCGGCTTCTCGCCTGCCTTGAGCGAGGCCACCACCTTGCGCTGGCCCGGGATGATCCAGAAGAACACGTTGGCGCTCATGATGGTCGCGATCATCGCGCCGATCAGCAGGAACGCTGCACGGCCCGAGAACAGGTGGCACGCCGCAAACGCCGCAATCACCACGTAGATCGCCACCAGAATGCCCACCACGCGGTCGTTCTTGCCGAACACACGGCAGATCGTGTCGTACACCAGCCAGCCGACCACCAGGAAGCCCAGTGCCAGCAGCACGGCCGTCGTCGCCGTCATGTCGAACACGCTGCGATCGATCATGTAGACGTTGGCGTTGAACAGATACACCACCGTCAGCAGGGCAAAGCCCGACATCCACGTCGAGTACGACTCCCAGTAGAACCAGTGCAGATGATCGGGCAGTTGCTTCGGTGCCAGCAGGTACTTCTGCGGGTTGTAGAACCCGCCGCCGTGCACGGCCCAAAGCTCGCCGTCGACGCCCTTGTCCTTCAGGTCCGGTGCGCTCGGCTTGGTCAGGCTGTTATCGAGCCAGACGAAGTAGAACGACGAACCGATCCACGCGATCGCGACGATCACATGCAACCAACGCAAGAGCAAGTTGGCCCAGTCGAGGATATAGCCTTCCATGATGACTCCCTGCCCTGTTAGCTGCCGCGATAGGTCGAATACGACCACGGCGATACCAGCAGCGGCACGTGGTAGTGCGCGCTGGTATCGGCCACGCCAAAGCGCAGCGTCACCACGTCCAGGAACGCGGGCTCGGGGAGTTTGACGCCAGCGGCGCGGTAATACTCGCCAACGCCGAAGTCCAGTTCATACACGCCAGCCTGCAGCGCGTCGCCTTCCAGCAGCGGCGCATCGCAACGACCATCGTGATTGGTGCGAACCGATTTGATCGGTTGCCGTTGATTGTCGACAATTTTGAACAGTGCGATCGCCAGGTTTTGGCCCGGCGTGCCTGCGGCGGTGTCGAGCACATGGGTGGTCAAGCGTCCCATTTGTCTTCCTCTGTAGTTCGAATTTTCAGAAGCGCCGCTGCCTCCACTTGCACCTCGCGCCAAACCCTTGTGTGACAAGGGCTGGCGTCGGGGCCCGCTCGGTACGTGCTATGCACGCATCCCGGCGCGCGTCCAGCCGGTTTACGCCTGCCCTCCATATGGGGAGGGGCATGCCAAACCGGCAAAGCCGTCGCTCGTTCTGGGTCCGACGCCGTGTCTCTGCCGTGTCCCTAGACCAGGCTCGAAACAGGGATTTCCCTAGTTTGTCGGATTCCCGAACGCATTTTGTTGACAATATTGAAGGCGGCTATGAATAATTGTCAACAGGTTTTCGCAGTGGCCTATGCCGCGGCGCACTAATGAAAGGCAGGTCTGCCATGTCCAAGAATCTCAAGCTGGTCTCCACGGAAGTGGCGTCGAAATCGGGCGTCAAGGCATCGGGAGCAACACGCATGTCGGTCGAAGAACGGATGTATCACGAGATCTACGACGCGATCATGGAACACCGCCTGCCCCCGCGCACCAAGCTGACGGAACATGCGCTGTGCGAAATCTATGCCACCGCGCGTCATACGGTGCGCAAGGTCTTCTCCCAACTGGCCGCTGACGGCCTGGTCGACCTGGAGCCGAATCGCGGCGCGTTCATCGCAGCGCCCTCCATCGACGAAGCCCACGCCATGTTCGAGTTGCGCCAGATCCTGGAGCGTGCGGTGCTCGACAAGGTCGGCAGCAGCAGCAATCCCAAGGCAGCCATCGCCCCGCTGCTCGAACTCGTCAAGCAGGAACGCCAGGCGTTTGTCACGCAGGATCGCCCGCGCTGGATTCGCCTGTCTGCGGAGTTTCACGTGGCGCTGGCCGAGCAGTCTGGTAACCCGCTGGTGGTCGAGATGATGCGCCGGCTGGTGTCGCGCACCACCCTGATGATCGCCAGCGTCGAGGCCCCAGGCAACAACGCCTGCTCGTTCGACGAACACCTCGACATCCTCAATGCACTGGAGCGCGGCGACGCCAGCGCTGCCCAGGCCCACATGGCCCAGCACTTGCAATGTTGCGCCGATCGCGTACGCCCCGAAGCGCCCGCTGATTTCGATCTGCGTTCGGTATTGGGCCCGCGCGGCGGGAAGGACAAAGTCTAGGACCGGTTTAGCTGTATGGGCGAGCCGGCACGACAGAGGCCGGCCGCCCAAGAACCTGTTCACGATCCGCAGCAATCAGCCCAAGGTTGGCCCGGGAAACACAGCCCTACACGAGTACGGCGAGTGTCACAGGGCAAGCCCGCAGCGCGCAGCAGGAACGTGGGCAGGCTCAAAGCTGGACGCCGTCCGGCTTACCACCCAAAGGAGACCTTTATGGCAAGCAGCACCATCGCCGCCCCCACGGCGGACCTGACCAATGAGCGTGTGGCGTACGGACGCCTGCTCGCATTGGGCCTGCAACATGTATTGGTGATGTATGCAGGCACCGTGGCAGTGCCTCTGATTGTGGGCGGTGCACTGCATCTGCCCAAGGAACAGCTCGCTTTCCTGATCAACGCAGATCTTTTTGCCGCCGGCCTTGCCACGCTCATCCAGGCCTTCGGTGTGTGGAAGTTCGGCATCCGCATGCCGGTCATGATGGGCGTGACCTTCGCGTCGGTGGGCCCGATGATTGCCATCGGCACCGACCCGAGCATCGGCCTGCTGGGCATCTACGGCGCAGTGATCGCGGCGGGGTTGTTCGGCATCATCGTCGCGCCGCTCATGGGACGCGTGCTTGGGCTCTTCCCGCCGGTCGTGACGGGCACCGTCATCACGCTGATCGGCATGTCACTGATGGGCGTGGGGATCAACTGGGCAGCGGGCGGCCAACCGACCATGAAGACGATGGTCGATGGCGTGCTCAAGACCGTGCCCAATCCGGCCTACGGCGATCTGAGCGGCCTGGGCATTGCGCTGGCAGTGCTCGTCATCATCCTGTTGCTGACGAAGTATGGCCGCGGCCTGATCGGCAACATTGCTGTGCTGCTGGGCATCGTGATTGGCACGTTCATCGCCATGGCGTTCGGCAAGGTCAGCTTTGCGGGCATCACCGACGCCGACTGGGTGGCCGTGATCACGCCGCTACACTTCGGCATGCCGACCTTCCACTTCGGCGCCATCGCTTCGATGTGCATCGTGATGATGATCACGCTGGTGGAATCGACCGGCATGTTCCTGGCGCTGGCAGAAATCACCGGCAAGAAGCTCTCCACCGATGACCTCACGCGCGGCCTGCGCGCTGATGGCCTGGGCACCGTGATCGGCGGCCTGTTCAACACGTTCCCGTACACCTCGTTCTCGCAGAACGTGGGGCTGGTGACGGTCACGGGTGTGCGTTCGCGCTTCGTGGCAGCCATGGGCGGCCTGATCCTGATCGCGCTGGGCCTGTTCCCGAAGATGGCGCACATCGTGGCGTCGGTTCCCTCTTTCGTGCTGGGCGGCGCGGGCATCGTGATGTTCGGCATGGTGGCCGCCACGGGTGTGCGCATTCTCGGCTCGATCGATTTCAACAAGTACCGCCACAACCTGTTCATCGTGGCGATCTCGATCGGCTTCGGCATGATCCCGACGCTGGCACCGACCTTCTTCCAGTACCTGCCGCACTGGCTGGAGCCGGTCACGCATAGCGGCATCGTGCTGGGCACGCTGGTCGCGGTCATCCTGAACCTGTATTACAACGGCATGCAGTCGGCCGAGCACGCAATGCGCGACGCTGCCGCAAACACCCACGGCACGGAGTAATTGCATGAACGCCACTGTCGCGCACAACGACCCGCTTCTGATCGCCCGTCATGCCGACGTGCTGGTCACCATGGATGCGCAACGCCGCGAGATCCCCGACGGCGCCCTGGTTGCGCGCGGTGGCGTGATCGAATGGGTTGGCGCCACGGCCGATCTGCCGTCGCAGTATCGAGATGCCATCGGACAACCCAACGTACGCGTGATGGAACTGCGCGACCACGTGGTCACGCCGGGTTTCGTCAACACGCACCATCACATGTATCAAAGCCTGACGCGCGCCTTGCCCGCCGCGCAGGACGCCGAACTGTTTGGCTGGCTGACCAACCTGTATCCGGTGTGGGCCGGCCTGACGCCCGAGATGGTGCGCGTGTCTACCCTTACCGCCATGGCGGAACTGCTGCTCTCGGGCTGCACGACGTCCAGCGACCATCTCTATCTGTACCCCAACGGTAGCCGGCTCGATGATTCGATCGAAGCAGCGCAGCAGATTGGCATGCGCTTTCACGCGGCGCGCGGCAGCATGAGCGTCGGCCGCAGCCAGGGCGGTTTGCCGCCGGACCGCGTGGTCGAAGGCGAAGAGGCGATCCTCAAGGAAACGCAGCGCCTGATCGAAACCTGGCACAACGCCGATCGCCATTCGATGCTGCGTGTTGTGGTGGCACCGTGCTCGCCTTTCTCCGTCTCGCGCGACCTGATGCGCGAATCGGCCAAGCTCGCGCGCAGCTACGGCGTATCGATGCACACGCACCTGGCCGAGAACGACAACGACATCGCATATTCGCGCGAGAAGTTCGGCATGACGCCGGCCGAGTACGCGGAAGACCTCGGTTGGGTCGGCCGCGACGTCTGGCATGCGCACTGCGTGAAGCTCGACGCCCACGGCATCGACGTATTCGCACGCACCGGCACCGGCGTCGCGCATTGCCCGTGCTCGAACATGCGGCTGGCGTCGGGCATTGCGCCCATCCGCACCATGCGCGATGCCGGCGTGCCGGTCGGCCTAGGCGTGGATGGCAGTGCATCGAACGATGGCGCGCACATGCTCGGCGAAACACGCCAGGCCATGCTGCTCGCACGCGTCGGCTTTGGCCCCGCGGCGATGAGCGCGCGCGAGGCGCTGGAGATCGCCACGCTCGGCGGGGCGCGTGTGCTCAACCGCGACGACATCGGCGCGCTCGCACCCGGTATGTCGGCCGACTTTGTCAGCTTCGATCGCCACCAAGTCAGCTTTGCCGGCGCCGACCACGACCCGGTCGCGGCGCTGGTGTTCTGTGCCCCGTCCAACGTGGCGCACAGCGTGATCAACGGGCGCGTGGTCGTCGAAGACGGCCGCCTGACCACGCTTGAACTCGACGCCCATCTCACGGTTCACCGGAGGCTCGCGCTGGAACTGGCGCAGGCTGCCCGGGCAGTCCCGGCCTGACGCGATGGCGCTTTGTCTTGTTCATGACGCCGCTGTGATGTCGTGAATTTGGAAAGCCGCATTCCACTGTCTGACCGGTGTTGTATGAAGTCTCCTCGACATGAAAAAACCATGACAAACAATAACTATCCGCGCGATCTCATCGGTTACGGCAAGAACCCGCCCAACGCCAATTGGCCGGGCGGTGCACGCGTAGCCCTGCAGTTCGTCCTCAACTACGAAGAGGGCGGTGAAAACTGCGTCTTGCACGGCGACGCCGGCTCCGAGCAGTTCCTCTCCGAAATCATTGGCGCTGCGGCCTACCCCGACCGCCACATGAGCATGGAGGGCATCTACGAATACGGCTCGCGGGCGGGCGTGTGGCGCATCCTGCGCGAGTTTGAAAAGCGCGGCCTGCCGCTGACGATCTTCGGTGTGTCGATGGCCCTGCAGCGCCATCCGGACGTGACGCAAGCCTTCGTTGACCTGGGCCACGAAATCGCCTGCCACGGCTGGCGCTGGATCCATTACCAGAACGTCGACGAAGCGACCGAGCGCGAGCACATGCGCATCGGCGTCGAGATCATCCGCGAGCTGACTGGCAACGCACCGCTGGGCTGGTACACCGGCCGCGACAGCCCCAACACGCGCCGCCTCGTGGTCGAGCACGGCGGCTTTACCTACGACGCCGACTATTACGGCGACGACCTGCCCTTCTGGACCGAAGTCGAAACCTCGTCCGGCGAGCACAAGCCGCACCTGGTGGTGCCGTACACGCTCGACACCAACGACATGCGCTTCGCCAGCCCACAAGGCTTCAACACGGCCGACCACTTCTACCAGTACCTGAAGGACGCATTCGACGTGCTGTACGAAGAAGGCGATCCCAGCGGGCTCGCGCAGCCGAAGATGCTCTCGATCGGCATGCACTGCCGCCTGCTGGGCCGCCCGGCGCGCTTCCGTGCGCTGCAGCGCTTCCTTGACTACGTGCAATCGCACGACAAGGTGTGGATCTGCCGCCGTATCGACATCGCGCGGCACTGGATCCAGAACCATCCGTATGCCAAGCAACCCGTTTTGAGCACCACAGCATGAGCCAGACCACCTATACCCTCTCGCAACTCAACGGCATGGACGCACCGCAGTTCGTGCAAGTCCTGGGTGGCATCTACGAGCACTCGCCGTGGGTTGCCGAACAGGCCGCCACGCAGCGTCCGTTCGCCTCGGCGGAGGCACTCGCAGCCGCCATGCGCAATGCAGTGGATACCGCAGGCATTGAGCCTCAGCTCAAGCTGGTGCGCGCCCACCCGGAGCTGGCCGGCAAGGCTGCCGTGCGCGGTGAACTGACTGCCGAGTCGACGCGCGAACAAAGCGGCGCGGGCTTGAACCTGTGCACGCCGGAAGAGTTTGCGCGCCTGCAGGCGCTCAACGCCCAGTACAACGAGAAGTTCGGCTTCCCATACATCCTGGCAGTGCGCGGCTATGACCGCCACGGAATCATCGAGAACTTCAGCAAGCGCGTGGAGAACGACCGCGATACCGAGCTGCGTACGTCGCTCGAACAGATTCATCGCATCGCAGGTTTTCGCCTGGCCGACTTGATTTCAGCGAACTGATTTTTCAGGTTCATCAGCAAAAACAACGCTGTGGGCGCGGTGTCATGGGGCATGGGACGCCGATCGGCATGGAGCCTGACCAGCCGACCTGCGACCGCATCAAAGAATGCGGCGCAACCCGCAGTGATCTTCAACAACAAAGGAGGTAGCAATGCAGTCGAAATTCAAGCGTGGCGTAGCCGCGCTGGCAGTGGCATCGGCACTGGGGGCAGCAAGTGCCGGTGCGCAAGCGCAATCGTCCGTCACGTTGTACGGCCAGGTGGATGCCTGGGCCGGCGCCACCAAGAGCCTGGGCGCATCGGATCGCGCCTGGGGCGTCAACTCGGGCGGTATGTCGACCTCGTACTGGGGCATGAAGGGCAGCGAAGACCTCGGCAACGGCCTGAAGGCGATCTTCACGCTGGAAGCGTTCTTCCGCCCCGACACCGGCAAGTACGGCCGCTTTGACGGCGACACGTTCTTCGCCCGCAACTCGTTCGTCGGCCTGCAATCGAGCACGTGGGGCTCGATCAAGCTCGGCCGCCTGACGCCGCCGTACTTTGTCTCGACGATCCTGTTCAACCCGTTCATCGATTCGTACACGTTCTCGCCGATGGTGTTCCACACGTACCTCGGCAACGGCCTGAGCGGCCCCGGCGGCATCTCGGGCCTCGTCGGCGATTCGGGCTGGAACAACTCGATCATGTACTCGACGCCGGACTTCAACGGTCTGACGGCCAACTTCATCTACGGCGCGGGCGAGCAAGCTGGCCACAATGGCCAGAACAAGTGGGGCGGCAACTTCCTGTACTTCCATGGCAACTTCGCGGCCACGGCAGCCTTCCAGCAAGTGCGCTTCGACTCCGCTCCGGGTGACCTGAACGCGCTGGTGGCAGGCTTCTCGCGCCAGACGGCCGCGCAACTGGGCGCCACGTACGACTTTGGCGTGGCCAAGGTGTACGGCCAATACCAGTACATCAAGAACGCCATCAACTCGGGCGACGCGAAGAGCAACGGCGGCCAACTGGGCGTGTCGGTGCCGGTGGGCCCGGGCAGCATCCTGGCGTCGTACGCGTACACGAAGACCTCGGGTGCGGCTGACGTGAAGCGCAACACGTGGGCAGTCGGCTACGACTACTCGCTGTCCAAGCGCACCGATGTGTACGCCGCGTACATGCGCGACAAGGTGACGAACCTCAGCTCCGCAGACACCTTCGGCGTGGGCATCCGCGCGAAGTTCTAAGCGGTCGGCAGCAAAGAAAAACGGCGCCTGGACTTTCCCCAGGCGCCGTTTTCTTTTGGACCGCCAACCTTCAGCGGCCCAACATTCGGATCAACCGATCAGCGCGTAGCCGACACGTCTGCCACCGCCAGTGCCGTCATGTTGACGATGCGGCGCGATGTGGCCGACGGGTTCAGGATGTGCACCGGCTTGGCCGCGCCCAGCAGGATCGGGCCCACCGTCACGCCCTGCCCGCCCGTGATCTTGAGCAGGTTGAAGGCAATGTTGGCGGCGTCGAGCGACGGCATCACCAGCAGGTTTGCGCTGCCCGAGAACGCGCTCTTGGGCAGGAAGTGGTGGCGGATGTCTTCCGACAACGCTGCGTCGCCCTGGATCTCACCTTCCACCTGCAGATCTGGCGCTTCGGCCTTCAACAGGTCATACGCGGCGCGCATGCGGCGGGCCGATGCGTTCTTCGACGAGCCGAACATCGAGTGCGACAGCATCGCCACCTTCGGTTCCTGGCCGAAACGGCGCACTTCTTCTGCTGCCAGCTTGGTGATGTCGGCCAGCTCTTCTGCGCTCGGCATTTCATTGACGAACGTGTCGGTGATGAACAGCGTGTGCTTCTCCAGCATCAGGCCGTTCATGGCGGCGAACACCTTGGCGTTCGGCGCCAGACCGATCACGTCGCGCACGTGTTCCAGGTGGGCATCAAAACGGCCAACCGTGCCGCACAGCAGCGCATCGGCATCACCCAGACGCACCAGCAGTGCGCCGATCAGCGTGTTCGAACGGCGCAGTGCCGACTTCGCCATATCCGGCGTCACGCCGTTGCGGCCCATCAGCTCGTGGTAAGCGGTGTGGTACTGGTGATAGCGGCGGTCGTCTTCCGGATCCACCAGCTCGAAATGCACGCCGGGCTTCAGGCGCAGGCCCGCCTTCTGGATACGCATTTCAATCACGTGCGGGCGGCCGATCAGGATCGGCTTGGCCAAGCCTTCGTCGACCACCGTCTGCACCGCACGCAGCACACGCTCTTCTTCACCTTCGGCGTACACGACGCGCTTCGGGTTGGCCTTGGCGGCCGAGAACACCGGGCGCATGGTCAGGCCCGTGTGGTACACGAAGTCGCTCAGCTGGGCGCGATAGGCATCCAGATCCTTGATCGGGCGCGTAGCCACGCCGGACTCTTCCGCGGCCTTGGCGACGGCGGGTGCGATCTTCTCGATCAGGCGCGAATCGAACGGCTTCGGGATGATGTAATCCGGGCCGAAGGTCAGGTCCTGGCCGGCATAAGCCTGAGCCACTGCGTCGTTCGTTTCGGCTTCGGTCAGTTCCGCGATGGCCTTCACGCACGCAAGCTTCATCTCTTCCGTGATCTTGGTGGCGCCACAGTCGAGCGCACCGCGGAAGATGTAGGGGAAGCACAGCACGTTGTTGACCTGGTTCGGGTAATCCGAGCGGCCGGTGGCAATGATGCAGTCCGGGCGCGCCGCTTTGGCCACTTCCGGGCGGATTTCCGGCTCGGGGTTGGCCAGCGCCAGGATGATCGGCTTCGGAGCCATGGTCTTGACCATGTCGGCGGTCAGCACGCCTGCGGCCGAGCAACCGAGGAACACGTCTGCGTCGCGCACGATGTCGGCCAGCGTACGGGCCGACGTGTCTTGCGCATAGCGTGCCTTGTTCGGCTCCATCTTGGCGTCGCGGCCAACATAGATCACGCCCTTCGAATCGACCACGTAGACGTTTTCACGCTTGACGCCCAGGCCCACCATCACGTCCAGGCAGGCGATGGCCGCGGCACCCGCGCCCGACACGGCCACCTTTACGCTGCCGATGTCCTTGCCGACAACCTTCAGGCCGTTGAGCAGCGCCGCCGACGAGATGATCGCCGTGCCGTGCTGGTCATCGTGGAAAACGGGAATGTTCAGGCGGTCGCGCAGCTTCTGCTCGATGTAGAAGCACTCGGGGGCCTTGATGTCTTCGAGGTTGATCCCGCCGAGCGTCGGCTCCAGCGAGGCAATGATGTCGACCAGCTTGTCCGGATCGCGCTCTGCCAGTTCGATATCGAACACATCGACGCCGGCAAACTTCTTGAACAGGCAGCCCTTGCCTTCCATGACGGGCTTGCTGGCCAGCGGCCCAATGTCGCCCAGGCCCAGCACCGCGGTGCCGTTGGTGATCACGCCGACAAGGTTGCCGCGCGAGGTGTACTCCGCCGCCAGCGACGGGTCTTGCTCGATCGCGGTACACGGATACGCCACGCCCGGCGAATACGCCAGCGAGAGGTCACGCTGGTTGATCAGCGCCTTGGTCGGGCGCACCTCAATCTTGCCGCGCGTCGGGGAGCGGTGGTATTCAAACGCCGCGCGGCGCAGTTCGGCCTCGGCGCCTTGGTCTTGGGAATCCGGCGAGGCGTCGTGAAGCTTGTCGTTCATAGCAATGAATCCTGATGGGGAGTTCCGCAGATGGCGCACATGCGCTCAGGCAGAAACTCCCTGAGACGAAGTGGCAAAAAACAGTGGGAACAGAGAGAAACCGGGGGTGAGGCCGCACGCGTTGCACAGCACCGTCAAGAGGGTAGCGACGGGGCGGAGGCGGCGCCGGCCAGGGGTGGCGGTCGACGCGAGACGGGATGAATTGACAACGCTCAAGCGGGATACGGCTGGCGGCCTACAGATTAGGTCATGCATTCTAACGTAGACCGCCAGCCAAAACCCACCCTGGCGCACTACTTGGGTGTCGGCCCGGATGCGGGTTTCGCCGCCGGTTTCACCGATGGATCAACGGGCAATTCTATGAGGATGGGCTGCGCGTTCGGTGCCGGAAAATTGGCAAAGGCGCTGCGTACCAGATAGGGCATCACAGCCGTCAGCGATCCATCCCCTCCCTGCGTTTGCGCCGTCACCTGATACACGCGCTTGCCGGTGGCTGCCTCGTCAATTTCCATGTGATAGGCATAGAACGGCACCTGCACGTTGGTATCCACATATTGTGGCCCCCATGGGCCCCAGGGCCCCCAAGGGCTGCGCCACGGCCCCCAGGGCCCCGGACCCCAATATGGGTCCGGATACACGGGCTGGCGCACCTGCACGAGGCGCGTGGTGGTCGAGTAGTCCAGGCGAACCAGATAGCGTGCGCTGGCACGCGGCACGCTGGTAAAACCGTGGGAAGCTAGTTGGTCAGATGTCCACGCCTCGTAGGTCTGGCGTTCCAGATCATTTTGCTGCGGTGCGGTGTGCTCGAAGGCATAGGTGCGCGGCGGGTTGTCGGTCCAGCCGGGTTGCCGGAACGCGGTCACCTGGCTGGTAACCGTGCTCGCGCAGCCGGCCAGCAGGCTGGCCGCCATCAGCGCGCCGACCATCGGCCAGACGCCCGATGTCTTGATCCATTTCCACATAGAAAATCCCCCTACTCTCAATCAGACAGATGGTCGCGGGCCCCGGAAGCGGGGCTGCGCGCGCTCTGTTACTCAGAGTGACGCCCCGCGCGGAAGATTCCCGCCAAGGGCCTGAGTACAATGTCCTTTTGCGTACCGCTACGAGGATGTTACCGATGTTGCGCACCGATACCGCCGTCACGATTTACCGCAAGGACTACTCCGCGCCCGCTTTCCGCATTGACGAAGTGGCCCTGGAGATCGATCTCGTGCCCGAGCGCACCCGCGTCATCAACCGCATGCGCATGACGCGCACGGATGCCGGCAAGCCCCTCGTGCTGGCGGGTGAAGGGCTGGAACTGGCGGGCGCAACCGTTGACGGCAAAGCGCTGTCCGGCCTGCAGGCCTCCGGCGACACGCTCACCATCGATGCCGTGCCGGCCGATGTCGGCACCAGCTTCACGCTGGAACTCACGACGTACTGCAATCCCGCAGCGAACTCCTCGCTGATGGGTCTGTACGTTTCCAATGGCAATTTCTTCACGCAGTGCGAGGCAGAGGGCTTTCGCAAGATCACCTACTTCCTCGACCGCCCGGACGTGATGACGGTCTACACCGTCAGGCTGCGCGCATCGAAAGCGGACTACCCGGTGCTGCTGTCCAACGGCAACCTTATGTCGGAGCGCGACCTGCCGGACGGCCGCCACGAAGCGGTGTGGCACGACCCGTTCAAGAAACCGTCGTACCTGTTCGCGCTGGTGGCGGGCAAGCTCGAGTGCATTGAAGAACGCATCCAGTCAGCTTCGGGCAAAGAGAAGCTGCTGCAGGTGTGGGTGGAAGCGCAAGACCTCGGCAAGACCCGCCACGCGATGGATTCGCTCATCCACTCGATCCATTGGGACGAACGCCGCTTCGGCCTGGAACTGGATCTCGACCGCTTCATGATCGTCGCCGTGGGCGACTTCAACATGGGCGCGATGGAGAACAAGGGCCTGAACATCTTCAATACGAAGTACGTGCTGGCCAATGCCGAGACGGCGACCGATGTGGACTTCGCCAACATCGAATCGGTGGTCGGCCACGAATACTTCCACAATTGGACGGGCAACCGCGTCACCTGCCGCGACTGGTTCCAGCTGAGCCTGAAGGAAGGCTTGACGGTGTTCCGCGATCAGGAATTCTCCGCCGATATGGCGGCACAAGCGGCCGCGCAAGCCGGCAATGAAGCCGCCGCTGCCAGCGCCCGCGCCGTCAAGCGCATCGAAGACGTACGACTGCTGCGCCAGGCGCAGTTTCCGGAAGATGCGGGGCCGATGGCGCACCCGGTGCGGCCCGACAGCTACGAAGAAATCAACAACTTCTACACCGTCACGGTGTACGAAAAAGGCGCGGAAGTCGTGCGCATGTACCAGACGCTGCTCGGCCGCGACGGCTTCCGCAAGGGCATGGACCTGTACTTCCAGCGTCACGATGGCCAGGCTGTCACCTGCGACGACTTCCGCGCTGCCATGGCCGATGCCAACGGCCGCGACCTCACGCAATTCGGCCGCTGGTACAGCCAGGCCGGCACACCAGTCGTGGCAGTCGAAGGCCACCACGATGCGGCCACGCACACCTACACGCTCACGCTGCGCCAGCGCTGTGAGCCGGTCGGCATCGAGACCACCAGCGGCATCCAGAAGCAACCCTTCCACATTCCGTTTGCGATCGGGCTGATCGACAAGCAGGGCCGCGACTTGCCGCTGCGTTTGCGCGGTGAAGCCGCATCGCCCTCGCCCGTGACCACGCGCGTGCTGGACTTCACTGAAACCAAGCAGACCTTCGTCTTCGAAGATGTGGCCGAAGCGCCGTTGCCCTCGCTGCTGCGCAATTTCTCGGCGCCGGTCATCGTGGAATACGGCTACACGACCGAGCAGCTCACCTTCCAGCTCGCGCACGATTCCGATCCGTTCAATCGCTGGGAAGCTGGTCAGCGTCTGGCCACCGATACGCTGCTGCGCATGGTGACGGACATCCAGCATGGCCGCACGCCGGTGGTTGATCCGGCGCTGGTTGAAGCCCTGCGTGCCGTGGTCGCCGACACCTCGCTTGATCCGGCCTTCCGCGAGCAGATGCTGATCCTGCCAGCCGAAGGCTATCTGGCCGAGCGCATGGACGTGGCCGATCCAGCTGCCATCCACACGGCCCGCCGCACGCTGCGCCGCACGCTGGCAGAAAAGCTCAACGCAGAGTTGCTGCGCGCCTATCAGGACAACCAGACCGACGGCCCCTACTCGCCCGACGCGGTATCTGCAGGCAAGCGCGCCCTCAAGAACATCGCTCTGGGCTACTTGGTGGAAACCGAAGCCCCCGAAGCACTGGCCCTGGCCGAACAGCAATATGCCCGCGCGACCAACATGACCGACCGCATGGGCGCCCTCTCCGCAATGGTCACCAGCTATGCCCCGGGGCGCGAAGCGGCGCTGGCTGATTTCTACACGCGCTTTGCCGACGATGCCCTCGTCATCGACAAGTGGTTCTCACTGCAAGCCATGCAACCGGGCGCCGCCGGTAAACCGACGCTGGCCACCGTGCGCGCGTTGATGGCCCATCCGGCCTTCACGCTGCGCAACCCGAACCGCGCGCGCTCCCTGATCTTCAGCTTCTGCTCGGGCAACCCGGCGCAGTTCCACGCCGCCGATGGTTCGGGCTATGCCTATTGGGCCGAGCAGGTGCTCGCGCTCGACGCCATCAACCCGCAGGTCTCTGCCCGCCTGGCACGCGCGCTGGACCGCTGGCGCAAATACGTACCCACGCTGCGCGACGCCATGCAGGACGCGCTCAAGCGCGTGGCGGCGCATCCGAGCCTCTCGCGCGATGTGCGCGAGATCGTCGGCAAGGCGCTGGCCTGAATGTCACCCCTTGTATCGTAAAATCGCGCCCGTCTCAGGAGAACCCATGAAGCGCATCAACCTCACCCGCTACCTGATCGAAGAGCAGCGCGAGCACAACACCATCCCGGCCGAGCTGCGTCTGCTGCTCGAAGTCGTGGCGCGCGCCTGCAAGGCGATCTCGCACAGCGTCAACAAGGGGGCCCTTGCCGGCGTGCTCGGCTCGGCCGGCACCGGCAACGTGCAAGGCGAAACCCAGCAGAAGCTGGACGTGATCGCCAACGAAGTCCTGCTTGAAGCCAACGAATACGGCGGCAACCTGGCCGCCATGGCCTCGGAAGAAATGGAATCGTTCTATGAGATTCCGCACCGCTATCCGAAGGGCGAATACCTGCTGCTGTTCGATCCGCTCGACGGCTCGTCCAACATCGACGTGAACGTATCGATCGGCACGATCTTCTCGGTGCTGCACATGCCCCAAGCAGGCCAAGCTGTGACCGAAGCCGATTTCATGCAGCCGGGTGCAAAGCAAGTCGCTGCCGGTTACGCCGTGTACGGCCCGCAGACCACGCTGGTGCTGACCGTCGGTAATGGCGTGCACATGTTCACGCTGGACCGTGAAGTCGGCAGCTTCGTCCTCACCAGCCGCGACGTGAAGATTCCGGTCGACACGAAGGAATTCGCCATCAACATGTCGAACATGCGCCACTGGGCCCCGCCCGTGCGCCGCTACATCGACGAGTGCCTGGCCGGCACCGAAGGCCCGCGCGGCAAGGATTTCAACATGCGCTGGATCGCCTCGATGGTGGCCGACGTGCATCGCATCCTCACGCGCGGCGGCGTCTTCATGTACCCGTGGGACAAGCGCGAGCCGGGTAAGGCCGGCAAGCTGCGTCTGATGTACGAAGCCAACCCGATGGCTTTCCTTGTGGAACAAGCTGGCGGCGCAGCCACCAACGGCGAGCAACGCATTCTGGATATCCAGCCCGAACAGCTGCACCAGCGTGTGGCCGTCGTCCTGGGATCGAAGAACGAGGTGGATCGCGTCACGCAATATCACCTCGACGCCAAGAAAACGGCGTAACGACGCCCCGTAAGACTGTTGTTCCAGCGGTTCTTGCAGAGCGACAAAAAGTTCTGTTAGAATCGCTGTTTCCGACGCCGCTGTAGCTCAGTCGGTAGAGCAGCGCATTCGTAATGCGAAGGTCACCAGTTCGATTCCGGTCAGCGGCACCAGGACATCATTCAAAACCCAAGCCAGTGCTTGGGTTTTGTCTTTTTTGGCGTAAATCTGGCGTACTGCCAACTCGTCAACGTCAATAGCCAGCTCGGTAGCGCACGCCGAGCGCGGCACACCCTCCGCCCTCATCTGCTCCAGGCCGGCATCGGGAAAAGGTAATCTCGGTAATCCCTCAAGTCGTTTCGGCCGCAAACCGTTGTGGGACAAGGCTTTGCAGGTTATCGAACAAAGGTAATTTCTTGGTAACCTATAGGTAATCTCGTTACCTTTGTAGGGAGTCAGCTCTCGCCTTGCCCAGACCTTTAAGAATCAAGGACTTACGAGCGGATTACCTTTTCGATTACCCAACATTACCTTCTAGGGGTAATCCGAAAAGCGGTGCTAAATCAAATAGATACGTTGCTTATTGGGGTGGGATTACGGAAATTACCTTTTTCCGACCTGAGGTATGAAGACCCGCCTCAACCAGTGAACTATGGACTGCGAGTGAGGTAATCGAGCGACGTTGGTTGCAAGGACGGAAACCCAGCGCGCGCCACATATCGATCTCGTGCAATCCAAACATCCAAGAAGGAGGAACTATGGCATTGCTTTCGACCGGGGCGGCTTTGGTCGCGGCCGGGGAACTCGTGCTCGACGAAGCAAAAAACGAGCTGCTCGCCCACCTTAAGGAAAAAGTCATCGGCCGCTTGAGCCATCGGCGGGCGACTCGCTTCTTTGATACGTTCATCGACGAGGTCCGAAAAGAGCAAGACGTCAAATGGATATCAGCGGACCTCAACGACATGCTGAACTCGATCGCAAAAAACGAAACGCAGGCGAGCGTTCTATTTGATGCATATCGACACGTAGCACTTTCCGCCAGCAAGGACGTCGGACCCATGATTATTGGGCTGCTGACTGCAGAGATCGTGCTGCAGAATCGTGGCACGACCGAAGGCGAGGAGTTGTTGTTCGAAGCGGCCGAAGCGCTCAGAGATCGGGATTTCGAAGCGCTAGACTCATGGCTGACGTGGGCATACGCGAACAATGAAGCACCTGCCGCCCCAGACCAAGATTTTGTCGTCACGGCGAAGACCGGCCCCATCGAAAGCGGCGGAATTTCGACGCTGAAGATGCATCAGGGCGAGCAATCACCCCTTGTCCTTGCAAAGGATGTGGGACCGTTTGCGATCAAGCTGAAGAACTTGGGCCTATTAGGCGAGTCGGTGCGCCCGAGAACTCCTGGACAAACTGGAGCGACGAAATACCTAGTTTCGGTGAGCCCCGAATGCCAGCAACTGAATCTTTTGGCAACGAGAGCCAGACAGGCGCTGCATAAGCGCTGACAGCAGCAGTGCGCAGGCTCTGCCTCTAAATCCTGCCTATTAGTTTGAACACACCGACGAGGAACAACGCAAAAGTGCCCAAGACGGCGAGCCAGTTCGCGGCGAGTGAAACCCACACCCATGCGGCTGCTTTGATAGACACGATCGGGGCTTGATCGGTCAAGACCGCCATCACCTTTCGCTGAAATGACCACGTGTACACCAGCCCTCCGACATAGACCATCCACATCGTTAGGAAGGTGACGATCAATCCCGCGAGAAACCATGGAAGGGCGGCGATAGCCCCTTTCTGGGCCACAGTGACGCTGTAGAGGGCTGCGGCACCGGCGACGCCCGCTGCATTGATGACGGCCAAATGCTTGATCGTCTCAAATCCCCATGACATGACAGACTGGGTCAGCGCGCCACTTGCCATGTTCAGAGTTTGCGCCAGATGTTCCCGGTATTCTGGCTTGATGTCCTTCATGCGCGCCGTAGCAACGGTAACTTCTGCCCCCTCGCCTGATATCGTCATTCCCTCTCCCCGTGTCAGATGTGCCTTTGTAGTCTAGTAACCGCATAGGCTATGTGCATAAATCCGCATACGAGCATCGAAACTCCACTTACGCCCTCACCCCTTGCTTCGAGCCGTTGTGGGCCATCTTTGCACTTGCATAAAAACTACTCAATGAAGCGCGCAGGTGAGGCGGGGTCCCAACGGCGCGCGCCGGGTTGCGGCGCCCGCCCCCTCTCACGGCTTCCTCCCGCCGGGAACGTGCCTGCGCCCGTTCAAACGTCCCGTGGTGGCACGACCGAGCACTGATCGGGCGAGGCATGTCGAGTGCATAGGACGCGCCCTACATCCGTCTAAATGCGCCGGGTTCTAGGTGTTCTTGTTCACGAGTGCCTGCGCAAATGCGGCGCTGTTCCGTACGGAGCCACCCGCTTCGCGCACTTGTTAGAGGGCAACGGTGCCCCTCGGTCATTTTCCTGCACTGCTAATGTGCTCATAGCGGCCAGACTCTTTGCTCGCCTTGTCGCCCAGGGTTCCGACTCGCCGCAGCTCTGCATCAATCTTCTGCAGAACCGCATCACTCGCGATTTCCTGAGCCCTCTTTCCATCCAACGGCAAGAGAAGTCTCCTGACTTCGCCTAAACCTTGGCGAACATCCATGAGGATCAATAGCGCCTGGTCATCGATGAGGTGAAATGGCACCCCCCGAATTCCATCGCGAGCATCGTCGAACATCCACCTGGGAAATTGGTAGGCGCCCTGTTCTCCGGATTTGACCGCTTGGATTTGACGCTTGGCGTCCATGAGAATGTCGATCTCGTCGACTGCGGAGTCTCTAATTTGAATCCAAGCCGATTTGGCGCGAGCCCCCTCTGCTTCTTCCGCCTTTTTTGTTTCGCGGTGGCTTTGATAGGCTGGAATCGCGATCGCAACAGCAATGCCGACAATCGAGCCGATCGCCTGGACCCAAGCAGCCCTAGCGGCCGTAGTCGCAGCGCGGGAAGCCTCCGCCGCGACTACGGCAGCGCTCGCCGCTCCCTTGGCTGCGCCCTCCAGAGCATCCGCTTGGCGCTCGAGCTGCACCGATTCTGGCGAATTGCCGTAGTAAGGCATACACCCTCCCCCCAAGTTGTTATCGGTTTAGAAATCTTGCGAACGAAGAATGAGCGGACTGTCGCGGGTCGTTTCGAGCTTCCTGCGAGCGACACCTTCGATGACTCCTCGATTCGCCTCAAATGTCGCTACGAGATCCGCGCCAAGAATGCCGCCGTCGAAATGGTCTTGCAGCGCTTCTTGGGATACGAAGCAACGAACAAGTTTTCCGTCTACCAGCGCAGGAAACGCGACGCTGTCGCGATCGAAGCTCCAGCTGCTTGCCAGATCGAACGTGATTTCCATGATCCCCTCCCGTTTTGCACAGAAATCCTAGCATGAGCCATAACAGTAAAATCGAGTGGACGGCCGGACACGACCGCTGCCCCATCTCACTTAAGCCCGAGAGCATCGACGCTTGGCTCACTCCTAGTGCACACAATCTGGAAACAGCGGATCGGATTTTGGATGATAAAGTGCAGCAATATTATCAACATCAAATCCCAACGCAGACGTGCCCCCCCACCATAGAGGGGTAACCGCCGTCGGAGCAAGATTGAAAACAACGCGATGAAAAATCTCTTCCCCGGGCACTTCCCACTCTCAGAAGACGAACTTTCGCAGTTGATGAAAGAAGCGATTTTCGTTTTCGATACAAATGTTCTTCTGAACATGTATCGGTACACGGAAACCGCTCGAAATCATTTCTTTGACATAGCTAGGCGTCTCGGAGAGCGTATTGCGATTCCGTATCAAGTCGCATGCGAATTCTTCGAAGCCAGGACCAAAGTCATTCAAGATCAGAATAAGGCGATTGACCTGATGGACAAGGCAATCGAGGAGGCACACAACAGGCTTAAGAACGATCTAAACCAGTTTCGCAAGCATGCTCACGTTGATATCGCAAAAATACTCGGTGAAATCGGCATCAGCATGAGCAATGCCCAATCTGACATCCGAAAAATAAAGGAAGGAAGAGCGCCGGTACGGTTGAACGACGATCCTATCTTGCGGCGTCTCGCTGACTTGCTGGCCGACAACGTACTCCCCGAACCGGACGAAGGCGAGTTGGCCACCAGAAAGAAAGCAGCGGGTGATCGAATAAAGGCTGCTATACCTCCCGGTTTCGCTGACAAGAATAAGTCAGGAGACAAGTCCCTTGGCGATGCGTTGATTTGGTTTGAGATGATGGAAGCATCCAAAGAAAACGCTCTTCCGATTATCTTTGTCACTGACGACATCAAAGATGATTGGTGGCTTCGCGTCGAAGGGCAAGTTATTGGCCCACTTCCAGCTCTACGTCAAGAGTTTCACAAAGCCACGGGGCAGCACTTTCATATGTACCAGGCGGAGAACTTCATTAAACATGCCGCCGAACTATTGAATATACCTGTAGATCAGGGAACGCTTTCCGAAGCGGCCAAAGTGAGCGAAGATCAAGCGAAATCTTTGACAAAATCTCAGATTTTTGACTTATTTAAGCGCTCCTTCTCGGATGACCTTCTGGCATCCGCAAAAAAAGACGTTCTCCAACGGGCAGAAGCACTGGATAAGGTCTACCAGGACTATAAGTCCCCAAACATTTGGGTCAGCGCAAGGCAGCTCGCAGATTCCGACATCGCGTCCATGGGGTTGCGCCCATCGCCGGTGTTGCTGCAGCGGTACCTCATCGAAGACCGCTCTGCTGAACCAGTTGGAGAGCCCCAATACACGTTCGTTTCCAAAGAGGCCGAAGAACTCCTCCGAGGCAGCCCCGACCAGATTCTCTGGATTGAGGAACTTGGGGGCTACTTCTCTCTTGCTGAGTCTTAACTCCGTGAGCTTTTCCGTTGCTAGGAGCCATCAAGCACGTAGCGATCAAACCTAACCACCTCCTCCCCCACCCACTCATTAATCGCCAACAGCCGATCCTGCAGCGGCTTAACCTCATTCCGCGCGAACACCAGCGCCGCCTTCTCCACATCCCCAAAGCCCCCCGTGTTCGACGGGATGATCCCCATGAGCTGAGGCGGCACCCGATGCGACGCGAGCTGGTCATCGCGCGTCACGCTCTTGATGTTCCAGAACTCATCCTTCGCCGCCACCTCTGACACCGGCAAAATTTGAATCCCCTCCTTCTTTCCGCCAGGCGCATACATGAACAGGTTGCGGAAGTTGCCCGGCCCCTTGGCGTTCTTCATCGCCTCGCGCAGCCGGTCGACGTCCTCCTGGTTCTGCGCTGCGTCGGTCATGTACAAAATGAACCCCGCATGCGATCCGTTCTTGTAATACCGCCGGCGGAACAGCGTGGCCGATTCGTTCAACCACGTCGCATTCAACGACGATAGGTACTCCGGCAACCCATACACCTCCTGGTTGATGTCCGGCTCCTGCAGATGGAACACCGTGCCCCGTGCAAACTGGTGCGGCTCGGCGGCGCCCTGTACAAAGTAATACGTCGACAGATCGACACCCCGCCGCATGTACTTCGCCATCGCCGGCACCAAGCCCATGCTGGAGCCCGCCCAGCTCACCCGGTTCTCCAGATACGCATTCCCAAACACCTGCCAATCCAGCACAAAGCGCTCGAACGCCGCGCGCGAAAACAGTGGATGCGGAATGAACGTGCTGACCAGGATGTTGCGCTTCACATAGATGGCCGAGCTGTGGTGCGCAGCGGCCCGGAACGACTTCGCCAAGCCCTCCCACGGCAGCGGCGGCTCGAACCACTTCCCCATCCGCATGCATTCCAGGTAGTCGAGCAGCTCGCGCCGGTCGAGCACCTCCATCGGGTCGCCAAACGAAAACGCCTGTGCACTCGGCGCGCGGGTGCTGTGCTGTTGGTCGGGCATGGCTGCGCCAGTGGCGCGACGGTTCTTCCTGCGGCTCATGAAAACTCCAGAATGCTTGAATTGGTGGAGGTCGCGCCTTCGAGCGGTTCGTGCGAAAGCGCATGCATACAGGCCCACGCCAGGTCGGCGTGGCTGGTGTCCTCCGAGCGCCCCGCCTGGTAGGTGACGCGCGCGCCGGAGGCGGTAACGGTTTTCTTGATGGACATGAACGACGCGGCAAAGTCCGTCCAGCCCGCGTCGAACTCCAGCCGGCCCTTGCTGATGACGTCAAACGCCTTCAGCACCAGGCTGGTCTTCACCTCTACGGAATACGAGAAGCCGCGCGCGTCCGGCCGCGACTTCGTCACGAGCTGGTGGACGGCGTCGCCAACGCCCGTGCGGTCGATGCCGATGAAGGTGACGTTGTAGCGGCCGCACACACGCAGGATGGCGCGTGCCTGCTCCTCAAAATCGATGCCCTTGAACTGGTGTTTCTCCAGCACGCGGAACTTGCCGCCCGGTACCGCCGGCGGCGCCACCACCACAATGGCCGCACTGTCGCCGGTTGGCCCGCCGCCATTCGGGTCATACCCAAGCCACACCTCCCGCGCCCCAAACGGACGCGGTGCAAACGGCCGAAAGTCCGGCCAAAGCTCCCAGCTATCGACCATCCCGCGCATCAGCATCGACAGCGGAAACACAGACGCCGTGTCATCCACGAACTGGCACATCAGCAGGTTCGCGTAGTCCGGCTCGCTGTACTCCAGGCGCAGTTGGTCCAGGTCGAACAGGTTGCAGCCACCGCGCAGCGCATCCTCCACCGTCACGATCTGGCGCCACTGGCCATCGGCGCAGCGCAACCCGTCGCGCAGCGCGGCATGGCTCACATCAATCTTGACCTGTCGGTCCTTCGCCTTGCCCCGGTTAAACAGCGCGCCCGACCAGAACGGATACGCCTCATGCGCCAAGCTGGAGGGCGTCGAGAAATACGTCTGCCGCCAGTGCTTATGGATCGCCATGCCGGAGGCGACCTTGCGCAGCTCCTGGAAGCGCGGCACCCAGAAATACTCATCGAAATACAGGTTGCCGTGATAGCTCTGCGCCGTGCGCGCGTTCGTGCCCAGGAAGTACAGCGTCGCCCCGTTCGGCAGCACGATCGGATCGCCCTTCAGCTCCACGCCGGCAGCGTCCTTCGCAAACTGCACCATGTACTGCTTGAACACGTGCGCTTGCGCCTTGCTGGCTGACAGGAAGATCTGATTCCGCCCCGTCGTCAGCGCATCGATAAATGCCTCACGCGCGAAGTACCAGGTCGCACCGATCTGGCGTGACTTCAGGATGTTGCGAATCCGCTCCGCCTCACCCGCGCGGTGCCAAACCTCCTGATACCCGAACAGCGAATCACGGAAGGCATCCAGCAACTGCTCCTGCTCCTCCGGGCTGATCGCGTTGCGCTCCGCCTTCTTGCGCGGCCCCGCATTGCGGTTGGCCACCTTCGGGTTGAGGTCCGTCTCGTTGCCGCCATCGCGGTACCGCTCGCGCCGCGCCACGTTGTTGAGCTGACGGTTCAACAGGTCAATCTCTTTGAAGTCTCGCCCTTCCTTCTGCTCCTTCGCCACCAGGCGCATCAAGCGCTCTTCAATCGTCAGCGCCACGCGCTCATCCGGCGTCGTGTCCGCCCATCGGTCACGGCGCTTCCAGCTATGCACCGTCACCGGCTTCACCTTGAGCATTTCCGCAATGCGCGCAACGCGGTAGCCCTGCCAGTAGAGCGAGCGCGCCACGCGGCGCGGGTCCATTTCCGGGTCGATTGAGAGAGAAGCGATAGGCGGCAACGTAGTCATGCCGCCACGCTACCCGCCGCGCGCGCGCGTGCCACGCGCTGCCTGTTGTGGCGCCGGTTCGCACAACACCAACGCGTTGCCCGCGCGATGCACGGCGCTGAAGATGACAGCACCAACGAACCACAGACCACCGAGGACAACATGGGCACCAAGGCCAACAAGTTCTTCCGCATCGCCACTGAAGGCGCCACCAGCGACGGCCGCGTCATTGATCGCAACATGCTTGTGCAGATGGCGAAGAACTACGACCCGAAGACGTACTCCGCACGCATCAACATGGAGCACATCCGCGGCTATTCTCCAGCCGGCCCCTTCAAGGCCTACGGCGATGTCGTGTCGCTCAAGGCGGAAGAGCAGGACGGCAAGATGGGCCTGTACGCGCAGCTCGATCCCACCGACGAGCTGGTTGCGCTCACCAAGGCACGCCAGAAGATTTTCTCGTCGATGGAAGTGCAGCCGAGCTTTGCCGACACCAAAGAGGCCTACCTGGTCGGCCTGGCCGTCACCGACAACCCCGCAAGCCTGGGCTGCGAAGTACTACAGTTCAGCGCCACCGCCAAGGTCAATCCGCTCGCCGCGCGCAAGCAAGACCCCAGCAACCTGTTCACTGAAGCGGTGGAGGTCGACCTCGACTTCACGCCCGAGCAGCCATCTGCCACTGCAGGCCTGGCCGACAGCATCAAGCGCCTCTTCTCACGCCAGGCCAAGGCCGAAACCGGCAACGACGCACGCTTCTCCGACGTGCAGGACGCCGTCCAGATCATCGCCACGCAGGTGCAGTCGATGGGCGACCAGTTCACCGCAGGCCTCAAGAACATCAACGATCAGTTGGCCGAATTCAAGGCCCAGGCGGAAGAGCGCGGCAAGGCCTTCGACACGTTGAAGCATGGCTTGGAAAACACACCAGCCTTCAGCGCGCGCCCGCCCGCCACCGGCGGTGACGGCACCGCCGACATCAAGACCGACTGCTGATCCAGCCACCACCGCACTACCAAGACGAACACCAGGAGCACCCAATGCGCAACGATACCCGCCGCCTCTACGAAGCCTATGCAGCCGAAGTCGCCAAACTGAACGGCGTTGACCGCGTCGACACCAAGTTTTCCGTCGATCCGACGGTGCAGCAGCGCTTGGAAACCAAGATCCAGGAATCCAGCCAGTTCCTGTCCAAGGTGAACATCTACGGCGTCGGCGAACTGGAGGGAGAAAAGGTCGGCTTGGGCGTCTCTGGCCCGGTCGCAAGCACGACGGACACGACCAAACAGGACCGTCAGACCGTGGATATCTCCACGCTTGATGCACGCCGCTACCGCTGCGAGCAGACCAACTCCGATACACACATCACGTATCAAAAGCTGGACGTCTGGGCGAAGTTCAAGGACTTCCAGACGCGCATCCGCGACGCCATCATCAAGCGCCAGGCGCTGGACCGGATGATGATCGGCTTCCACGGTGTGAAGCGCGCCGCCACCTCCGACATCGTCGCGAACCCGATGCTTCAAGACGTGAACAAGGGCTGGCTGCAGCAAGTCCGTGAGCAGGCGCCGCAACGGATCATGGCGCACGATGGAAAGAACGCCGACAAGATCATCGTCGGCGGCAGTGGCGCCGCGTATGAAAATCTTGACGCGCTGGTGTTCGACCTCGTCGCCCAGCTCATCGAGCCCTGGTATGCGGAAGACCCCGAGCTGGTCGTGGTGTGCGGTCGCCAACTGCTGGCCGACAAGTATTTCCCCATCGTCAACACCAACCACCGGCCGACCGACACGATGGCGGTCGACATGATCGTCAGTCAGAAACGCATCGGCAACCTGCCTGCAGTGCGCGTGCCCTACTTCCCGCCCAATGGCCTGCTGGTCACGCGTCTGGACAACCTGTCGATCTACTACCAGGAAGGGAGCCGCCGCCGGACCATCGTCGACAACGCCAAGCGCGACCGCATCGAGAACTACGAGTCGAGCAACGACGCATATGTCGTGGAAGACCTGGGCTGCGTTGCGATGGCAGAAAACATCACTGTTGTGGAGACGCCTGCCCAGGCGGAAGCTCAATGACCAGCCCCGCCCGCAACCACTTCCTGCGGGTCTCCGCCGCGCTCGCGGCGCAGGCCGAGCAGGAAGCCAACCCCCTGCGCCATGCCACCGGCTACGAGCTCATGCTCGCGCAGCTCGCCGAGCACAAGCGCCAGCTCAAGCAGGTGCAGTCCGTCGAGCGCAAGGCCGACACCAAGCGCCGCATGCTCCCCGAATACGCGGCCTGGGTCGAAGGCGTCCTGCAGGCCGACAGCGGCACGCAAGACGACATCTTCATGACCGTGCTTGTCTGGCGCATCGACGTGGGCGACTTCGCCGGCGCGCTGCCCCTGGCCGCCTACGCCATCCGCCACAAGCTGGCGATGCCTGACCAGTACCAGCGCACCACCGCCTGCCTCATCGCAGAAGAGTTCGCCAACATGGTCCTGAAAGACCCGGCCGCCATCCAGTCAGCCGACGTTGAGGCCTTGGTGGAAGTGGAAGCGCTGGTGCGTGACCAGGACATGCCCGACGAAGTTCGCGCCAAGCTGCACAAGGCGCTCGGCTACGTCATCGCAGAGCTGGCCACCGGTCACGACCAGGCCACCGCCAAGGCCTGCCGCGAAGAGGCCGTCACGCACCTTCGCCGCGCGCTCGAGCTGCACGATAAATCCGGCGTGAAAAAAGACATCGAGCGCATCGAGCGCGACATCAAGAACGCAGCCGCTGCCGGCGCCAAGGATCGCACCGGCAAAAGCTGACACCGAGCGTGACCCCGCGCATCAGGCGGCACGGGGCAGTCTTCCGGCATGCCGCGAAGCCTCGCCCCGTCCACCGCCTCCCAGCCCACTGAACCCATGTCTTCCTTCATCGCAGCCGCATCCGTACCGCAGCCGGCCACACCGGGCGGCCCACCCATCGCCAACGACGGCTTCTTCCCCGATGTCGACGTCGTCAACGCCTACGCCGCCATGCGCCTCGACGGCACCGTCACGCAGCAGCGCATGCGCGCCGCTCTGGTGGAAGCCATGCTCTCCGTCAATGAAGAGCTGGAGCCGTGGAAGGCCGCGCAAATGTCCTTCGGCCGCAACACGCTGGCCACCGTGCCTGCACCCAAGATCGACGGCGAAAGCGCGCACCTGCACCGCTACGAGCGCGCCGTCCACTGCCTGGCCGCCGCCTGGCTCATCGAGCGCTACCGCACCATCGACGCCACCGCCGCCGGCGACCGCAAGGCCGAAGCCGAAAACCTTGGCGTAGAAGACCTGCGCCGCGACGCCCGCTGGGCCATCAGCGACATCCAGGGCGCCGCCCGCACCACCGTCGAGCTCATCTGATGCGCGTACGGGCCATCCAGGGCGACACCGTTGACGCCATCTGCCACCGCGTCTACGGCCGCACCTCAGGCGTCACAGAAGCCGTCCTGGCCGCCAACCCCGGTATTGCCGACCTTGGCCCCGTCCTGCCACACGGCACCGAACTCGACATGCCCGACATCTCCCCGCAGCCGGCCATGCAAATGGTCCAGCTCTGGGATTGACCTCCAAGGAACCCAATGGCTGAACCCATCTCCACCGGCTCCACCGCCACCCTCGCCGTCACAGGCGTGGGCGCGTTGTCCCTGCTGCCAGGCGTCGACCCCGGCACCGTGCTGGGCGCCTTCGCCGGCGCCGCCGTGTTCGTGCTCAACAGCGGCGAGCTCGGCACCGTCAAAAAGCTGGGCTTCCTGGCTGCATCCATCGTCGCCGGCCTGCTGTCCGCGCCACTGGCCGCTGCGCTCATCGCCAAGGCCCTGCCCACCAATACTGAAGTCAGCCACGCCGTGGGCGCCCTGGTCGCCTCCACCGTCGTGGTCAAGCTGCTCCTGGCCCTCATCCGCCTGGCAGATAACAGCGACCGCCTCCTCGCCTCACTCAAGGGCGGCGCAGACAAAGGAGGCAAGCAACCATGAAAACGCTTTTCATCGTGCAGGCCGCGTTGTGCGCGCTCATCGCACTGCGCCTGCTGCTCTTCAAGCGCGCCGGCGCCGCGCATCGACCGTGGGCGTCACGCCTGGCGTACGGCCTGGTCGTGCTCGCCGGCGCCGTCACCATCGGCGTGCTCTTCGGCCGCTATGACTGGGCGCTCGCCGCACAGAACGGCATCACCGCCGTGCTCTGCGTCGCCGTCTATGCCGTGCGCGGCAACGTCGTCGAGCTCTTCCGCATGGGCGGCGCTCGGCAATGCTGGTTTGTTCGCATCCTTCGGAGGTCCGCATGACGATCCTGCGTGAAGGCGTGGTCGGCGCCGCAGTGCTCGAGCTGCAGCGCCTGCTGATCGCCAACGGCTTCAATGCCCCTGATTCATCCGTGTACTGCGCAGACACGGCCGCTGCCGTGCGCGTGGCACAGATCCGTTTCGGCCTGGTCGTCGACGGCATTGCCGGCCCCAAGACCATGGCAGCGCTGCAGTCCGGCGCGCGCAACGTCCGCCACCTGACCGCCGCAGACCTGCAGGCGGCGGCAGAAACGCTCGACGTTCAGTTGGCGGCCGTGCGCGCGGTCAATGAGGTGGAAAGCCTGGGCAGCGGCTTCCTGCCTGACGGCCGCCCGGTCATCCTGTTCGAGCGGCACATCATGCATCGCCAGCTGCAGCGCGCCGGCAAAGACGCCGACGACCTGGCCCGCCAGTTCCCCAATCTGGTCAACCCCAAGCGCGGCGGCTACGTCGGCAACGCGGGTGAACACATGCGCCTGGCGCGCGCGATCCAGATCGACGAAGACTGCGCACTCGCGTCCGCAAGCTGGGGCGCCTTCCAGGTCATGGGCTTTCACTGGAAGCTGCTCGACTACCCAAGCGTGCAGCACTTTGTGTCAGCCATGCGCACCAGCGAAGCCGCGCAGCTCGATGCGTTCGTGCGCTTTGTGAAGGCCGACCCCACCATGCTCAAGGCGCTGCGGGCCAGCAAGTGGGCCACCTTCGCCCAGCTCTACAACGGCCCTGCGTACAAAACCAACCTGTACGACGTCAAGCTGGCCCGCGCCTTTGATCGCTACCAGGCCGAAGACGAGGTCGCGGCATGAAGCGCGCCGCCGTCATCGTCGCGCTGCTGGCCAGCGTCGCCGGTCTCGCCTGGTGGGTCACCGCCACTTACCACGCCGCAATCCAGCGCGCCGACCAGGCCGAGACCACCGCCGCCACGCTGCGCAAGCAGCTCGACAACACCCAGCGCGCCACTGTCACCGTCACTCAGTACGTCGACCGCGAGCGCTTCATCCGCCTCAAGGGCGACACCATCATCAAGGAAGTCCCTCGCTATGTCCCCGTTCAAGCTGACGCTGCCTGCGTTGTCCCTCGCGGCTTTGTGCGCCTGCACGACGCAGCCGCCGCCGGCGCCGTGCCAAATCCAGATTCCGGAGCTGCTGATGCGGCCCCCGCAGGCGTTGCGCTCTCTGCCGTCGCCAGCACCGTCGCAGCCAACTACACCGACTGCCACCTCGACGCCACGCGACTGAGCAGCCTGCAGCAGACGTTGCGCGATCAGGGCGTGACCATCATTGGGGAGCCCAGCGCGCCATGATGAAGGCCACCAGCCTGCGCGAGGCCTTGACGGCCGCCGTGCCATATCTGGCCGCGCACCCGGATGCGCTGCATGTCTTTGTCGATGAGGGAAACGTGGTCGGCACCGGCGCGCGCTCGCTCGGCTTCGAATACCGGTACACGCTCACCCTGATCGTGACCGACTACCCGGACAGCTCCGACACCGTCGTCGTACCCGTCCTGGCGTGGCTGCGCACCAACCAGCCCGACGCCTTCACCAACCCCGACAAGCGGGAAGACGCCTTCAAGTTCGAGGCCGAGATCCTGAACCACACCACCGTCGATATCTCCATCAAGCTGAAGCTGACCGAACGGGTCACAGTGAAAGTGGACGGCAAGGGCTACCAGGTGCAGCACCACCCCGAGCCGATCAACGAAGACGATGACCCGTCTACGTGGAGGCCCGCGTGAGCAACCTGCACGAGCTGGACACCTACCTGCTGGGCCTACTTGGGAAATTGGAAGCACCGCAACGCCGGGCGTTGGCCCGCGCCATTGCAGTGGAGCTACGGCGCCGGCAGTCCGCCCGCATTGCCGCGCAGCGCAACCCGGATGGCACCGCCTACGAGCCGCGCAAGCCGCAGCTCCGCCACAAACGCGGTGGCATCCGGCGCTCGATGTTCACGCGGTTGCGAATGGCGAAGTACATGCGCATCGAGGCGAGCCCACACGCAGCCGTAATCTCGTTCTCCGACAAGGTGCGGCGCATTGCGTCGGTGCATCACTTTGGGCTGCGGGATCAGGTGAACAAGAATGGTTTGACAGCACAGTACCCCGCGCGCGCGCTGCTCGGCATCGAAGAACAGGACGTCGAGCAAATCACCGACTTAGTGTTGCTCCACCTGACGACATGAATCGCGGTCACACTCTTTCGAGTCCTTGTGCAATGACAGCGCCCAGAACGAAGCTCATCAGCACGACCGCCGAGCTGTAAGCGATGACCCACAGACGGCCTTTTCTTGCCTTCATTAACGCCCCGCCCATCTGGATTGAATTCATCACGCCGTATAGCAACGCTCCTGCGAGGATCGCCGCACCAAGCGTGAATCCTAACCAGGGAACCATCTTGTCGTAGTTCGCCCCTTTTTTTATCAGGTACCCGGCGAGAATGCAGAGACCACCAACAGTGAAGTAGTTTTTCAGGTGGTCACTTAGGAACTTGAAATCTATGGCGGGTACGGCCAGGAACCGCTGTATCGGCGTCGGGGGCTTGGGCCGGTTGGAGCTATCTGCTCGTAAATCCTTTAACGTACGCCGTGTTTTTCGCAGCCGGGTACGCTTCGGCTTCGAATGCTTACTGGTCTTAATTTGCATAGCGGTTCAAAAGCCCTATTGCTTAGGGTGAGATTGCTCCATCCTTAAACGGCGGCGCGGCGAGACTCTTGATCGTCAGGCTCTTGTTGTACAACGCCGAGCCACAACAGGGATGCCGTGACCCCCACGCGCGCGCACGGCACTCTGCAGGCATGGACCTCGCAGAACTCGCCCGCCTCATTGAAAACCTGATCCGCATCGGCACCGTGGCCGAAGTGCGCCACGGCAACCCGCCGTCGGTGCGTATCGCCACCGGCGGCATCACCACCACCTGGCGCCCCTGGTGCGAACGCCGCGCCGGCGCCACCCGTACCTGGAACCCACCCACCAAGGGCGAGCAAGTCGTACTGCTCTGCCCCAGCGGCGACCTCTCCAACGGCATCGTCCTGTGCGCCATCCCATCGGCCGCCAACGACGTGCCGAGCCATTCGCCCAATGAAACCGTCACCCTCTACCCAGACGGTGCGCTAACCAAGTACGACCACGCCGCCGGCCTGCTCACAGTCCAGGGCGTCAAAACCGTCTTCCTGGAAGCCGCCACCAGCGTACTGGTGAAGTGCCCGGACACCACCTTCGATGGCAACGTCACCGTGAAGGGCCTGCTGGCATTCATGAACGGCATTGCCGGCCAGGGCGGTGACAACGGCAACGTCATCGGCGGAGACCTCACCCACCAGGGCGGCAAGCTGTCCTCCAACGGCGTCGTGCTGGACGACCACGGCCACGGCAGCGTGCAGCGCGGTGGGAACTGGACCGAGGGCACGCGATGACCGGCATGGACAACACCACCGGCCGCGCCATCAGCGACGTCGCGCACATCTGGCAATCCGTGCGCGACATCCTCACTACGCCCATCGGCTCACGCGTCATGCGGCGTGATTACGGCTCGCTCGTTCCCGAGCTGCTCGACCAGCCGACGAACCCCGCCACCCGCCTGCGCCTCATGTCGGCGTCCGTCTCCGCGCTGGTGCGCTGGGAGCGGCGGCTGCGCATCTCGTCGCTGCGCTTCTCGGTCGACGCGCAGGGCAACGCCTTCCTCGACATCGATGCCGACCGCGTGGACGGCCCGCGCCGCGAAACGTTGAGCACGATAAGCGTGCCGCTGCGGAGGGCATGAGCATGGGCAACATCATCGACCTGTCGCAGCTCCCGCCGCCTGATGTGGTGGAAACGCTGGACTACGAGGCATTGCTTGCAGAACGTAAGGCGGCCTTGATCGCCCGCTACCCGGCCGAAAGGCAACCCGACGTCGCGGCCGTTCTGGAGCTGGAATCCGAGCCGCTGACCAAGTTTCTGGAGGAATCCACTTACCGCGAGCTGCTGCTGCGCCAGCGCATCAATGAAGCGGCCCGCGCGATCATGTTGGCCTTCGCGAAAGGCAACGACCTGGACCACATCGCCGCGCTGTTTGGCGTGACCCGCCTGGTCATCAAGCCGGCGGACCCAGTCATGGGAACGCCCGCCGAGATGGAAAGCGACACTGATCTGCGCCTGCGTGTGCAGCTCGCGCCGCAGTCGTTCTCCACCGCCGGGCCAGAGGGTGCATACATCTCCCACGCCCGCGATGCCGACGGCCGCGTGCTGGACGCATCCGCTACCAGCCCGGAGCCGGGCGAAGTCCGCATCACCGTGCTCTCGCGCGAGGGCGACGGCACGGCCGCGCCCGATCTGCTGGAGAAGGTCAAGAACGCGTTGCGACCGCGTGACGTCCGGCCGCTAACCGACTACGTGACCGTGCAGTCGGCCACGCTGCTGCCTTACACCGTTGCAGCAACGCTGCATATGTTTCCCGGCCCGGATTCCAGCATAGTGCTCATCGAGGCCCGCAGGCGCCTAGCGCAATACGTTGAGGCATGCCACCGTCTGGGGCGCGTGGTGGCCCGGTCGGGCCTCGGTGCCGCGTTGCACGTTGCCGGCGTCCAGGTTGTGGATCTGCACTCGCCAGCCGGCGATATCCGGGCGGACCCGACGCAGGCGCCGCACTGCACCGGCATGGACGTCGAGCTGGGGGCCGAACATGAATAGTCTGCTGCCGCCCAACGCCACCGAGCTGGAGCGCAATGCCACGGCGGTGGCCGGCGTCATCAGCGATCTGCCCGTGCCGCTGCGCACCCTCATCGACCCGGATGCAATCCCCGCGCACCTGCTGCCTTACCTGGCGTGGCACCTGGGCGTCGATACCTGGAAGGACTACTGGCCCGAGCAGATCAAACGCGCCCGCGTGCGGGCCGCCATCCCCATTGCCCGCAAGAAAGGCACGGCCGGCGCCGTGCACGACGTGGTCGCCTCGTTCGGCGCCAACATCGCCCTGCGCGAATGGTGGGAGATGGCCCCGCCCGGCAAGCCGTACACCTTTGACCTGGTCATGACCGTCAGCGAGCGAGACGACGTCCCGCCCACCGCTGACCTGGTGGCCGACATCGTGGCCGAGATCGACCGCACAAAGCCCGTGCGCGCCCACTACACGTTCACCCAGGGCTTCAACAAGGCCGACGGCATCGGCGTTGCCGCAGTCATTCGCCCGGCCTTGTACACCCGCCTTTCCCTCTCTGACGTCTGACATGGCTGGAACCACCATCAACATCACCGACGCTGGCCGCGCCGCGCTGGTCAACGCAGACCACACCGGTACCACCGCCCGCAAGATCGTCCAGGTTGGCATTGCCAGCGCGCCGTTCGCCTTCGACCCAGGCCTGCAGGCGCTGCCCAACGAGCACAAACGCCTCGCCACCATCTCCGGCCAGAACATCGCGCCTGACACCCTCCACGCCACCATCCGCGACGACAGCGCCGACCAGTACACCACCTACGGCTTCGGCCTCTACCTGGACAACGGCGTGCTGCTCGGCACCTACTGCCAGGAGACGGCCATCATGGAAAAGGCACCGGTGGCCATCCTGCTCCTGGCCGTCGACATGGTCTTCAAGCAGCTCGATGTGAGCGCGCTGTCGTTTGGTGATACCGCCTTCACCAACCCGCCGGCCAGCACCGAACGCCCGGGCGTCGTCGAGCTCGCCACCGCGCAGGAAACCATCGACGGCGCCGATGCACAGCGCGCCGTCACGCCGGCCGCGCTGCAGGCCCGCACGAGCACCGAGGCACGCAGTGGCCTGGTGCAGCTGGCCACAGACGCGGAAGTGACTGCCGGCCGGGAAAGCGCAAAGGCGGTCTCGCCGAAGCACCTGGCGACGCAGCTCGCCAAAAAGGCTGCACTTGGGGGCTCTGCCAGGCAGACTTTCTCGACGGCGGCGGCAACGGCACCCGAGCACGCCGTGCCGCTGGGCCAGGCCGACGACCGGTATGCCTCGCCCGCCTCGGTCAAAGATGCCAAGGACACGGCCGTCGACGCCCTGCATACCGCCAAGGCCGCGCTGCCGAGCAGCGGCGGCGATGTGTCAGGCCCGATCACGCTCACTGGGCAATCGAATGAGCTGCGGTTCGCAGACACCAACCAACCGACCAAACTCGGTCGCTTCCGCATCGTCTCCAGCGGCGGTCATCTCATCATCGACCGGAACACGGCCGAGGATGGGTCGTTCTCTTCGTACGTACGCGCCTGCACCATCGACGGCAACGGCAACATCGCGACGCCGGCCGCTATCGTGGCCGATCTGTTCAAGACGCGTGCTGGAATCAACCTCCCGGCGTACAACAACGACGGGCGAGGCTTCCTGGAGTTCGGTGGCGATACGGTCATCTGGCGACTGTTTATGGCCGGCCCCACTGGCAATCTGATCCTTTCCGGCTACAACGCAGATGGCAGCAACAGGCACCAGCCTTTCTATATCGACTACGTGTCAGGCAAGTTCATCTTTTGCTCGCGCCCCTCTTTCGACGGTGCCACGCCGTGGGATACAGGCAACCTGCCCAATCCGCTTACAACAAACGGCGGCGCGCTGATCGCAAACGGCGGCTTCACTTTCGGAGTTGGTTACGGCAGAGGCGCGCTGACGGTCTCGTCAAACGGCACAGACTCCATCGGCGGCGCGTTTTCCGAGTGGAACGCTTCACGGACGCCCGCCCTGCAGATTGATTGCCCCAGTAACCAAGCGGCCTACATGGGTATCCGCTGGACGCAGTGGGGGCAACGCCACCTTGCAGCGATCGACTGCTATGCGGGTGGTAGCAACCTCTCGCAGCCATTCATCTCGTTCCATGTTGGCGGCAAGGTCAACGCATTCTTGTTCAACGGGGTGGGTGACTTTGTGGCGCAAGGTGCCGTCCACGCAGGCAATGGTGGCGGCATTCTCGGTACCGACGGCAACGTCTACATGGCCTGGGCCGGGCAGTGGCTGAGCACGTATCTAACCTCGCTCAACAACGGCAAAGCCGCGTTCGGCGCTTCGTGCCAATGGAACAGCGGCATTGTCGAGTTCGGCGCTGTGCCCACCGGTGAGCGCGGAGGCGTTGCCGACCTTCCTGCGCCCTATGTCCTGGTGGGCCTGCGCAACGCCTTCTACCTTCTGTATCTGCGCGCCGTTCATCTTCGCAACCAGTAACGAATGACCATGCTGACACACGACGAACTCATCTTCTGCATTCAGCAGGAGTACCCAGACGCCATCCACGGCAAAGACTTTTGGGTTGGCCATGTGGTCGATAAAGAAACCGGCGAACAGATCGAAAACGCCCGCATCTACGAATGGCATCTACCCGACGTCAAGCCGGCCGACGCGGTCCTGCAGGCGTTGGTGCGTAAGCATGGCAAAGACGCCAAGGCGTTCCTGGCCGAGCGCGAGGCGCGTGATGAACGTGAGCGGCGGCTCAAGGTCGCGGACACGCTCGTCTACAAGGCCATGGACGCCGGCGACATGGAACGCATGCGCCTGGCCGGCCAGTACCGCCAGGCCCTGCGCGACGTGACCTCGCTGCCAGGCTTCCCGCTGGATTTTGAGTGGCCAATTACGCCGGGGAACCCAGCGCCGTAAGCCTGACGGCTGACCGCAAAAGACTGAAGCGCGCACGCCCCCGGGGCATCGCGCTGAGTCATTCAGTTAGCCAGCAAAAACTGCCGAACATACGCCCCGCAATCCTTCCGCGCTGACTCCACGTCACGTTGCTCCAGCTGTGCGGCATGAAGTTGGATCGTCAGCGCTCTACCCTTGGCCCAGACAAATTGCGTGCATGAAAGAGATACCAAATCCCTCTGCCGACCATTGATGACGACGCGCATCTTCTGACCCGTCGTATAGCCATACGCTCCATCAATAACAGGCTCCTGGCCGATCAGCTCTTGAGGTCCAACGACGATGTCGCCGATGGTGTTGCCGTGGGCGGCAGCCTCCTTTTGCAGCGCCCCCTTGAGCCGGTCCAGGTCGGTCGCCGTCACCTTTGCCAAGGTCGGGTTGGCTCGAACACGAGCCGCTGAAGCCAAATATTCGCTACGTGGAACTGTGGTGCTTTCCAGCTCCCTCGCCGTCTTCACAACAATCGTGCTTTTGCCGCGTTCCTTGATTTGAACCGCGAGCAAGCGGATCTCAGGACCATTATCGAGTTCGGCTTGGATTTTTCCGCGAGGGGTCGATGTCACATCCGTATAGCCCGGAGCAACGGGTACCGCTATACGGATACCACCGATCCACGCTTCTGGTTCGCCCGCTTGCGTTGCCTGACAGGCCAATGACATAGCAGCAACGACGAGCCATTTCAGTTGGATGCGAACTCCCATAGCTTCTTCGACTCCTCTTGTTGTTCTGCGAAACTCAGCGATGTTGTAGGGACACGGTACACAACAGAGCGGGCGCGACATTCACGCGCGCGCGCCGCATTCTACCGGGACGATCCATCGTCGGACCCACCCGGAGGAATGCATGCCCACCGACTACCACCACGGCGTCCGTGTCATCGAGAAAAACGAAGGCACACGCCCCATCCGCACCATTGAAACCGCCGTCGTCGGCGTGGTGTGCACGGCCAGCGACGCGGATGCGGCCGCGTTCCCGCTCGACACGCCCGTGCTGCTCACCGACGTGCAAGGCGCCATCGGCAAGGCCGGGGACAAAGGCACGCTTGCGCGCACGCTGCAGGCCATTGCCGACCAAACCAGTCCGCTCACCGTTGTCGTGCGCGTGGCTGAAGGCAAAGCCGAAGGCGAGACCACCAGCAACCTGATCGGCACCACCAACGATCAGGGCCGCTACACCGGCATGAAGGCGCTGCTCGCCGCGCGCAACCGCTTCGGAATCACCCCGCGCATCCTCGCCGTGCCCGGGCTCGACTCGCTGCCCGTTGCGTCCGAGCTGGCCAGCATCGCGCAGAAGCTGCGCGCCTTCGCCTATGTCAGCGCCGCCGGCTGCAACACCAAGGAAGACGTCGTCGCCTACCGCCAGAACTTCGGCGCGCGTGAGCTCATGGTGCTCTGGCCCGACTTCGTCGGCTGGGACAGCGCCGCCAACGCCGAGCGTACGCTGTGGGCCACCGCCCGCGCCGCAGGCCTGCGCGCCAAGATCGACAACGAGACCGGCTGGCACAAGACGCTCTCCAACGTCCCGGTCAACGGCGTCACGGGCCTCTCGCGCGACGTGTACTGGGATCTGCAGAACCCTGCCACTGACGCCGGCTACCTCAACTCGCACGACGTCACCACGCTCGTCCACCAGAACGGCTTCCGCTTCTGGGGCTCGCGCACCTGCAGCGCCGACAAGCTCTTCGCGTTCGAGAACTACACCCGCACGGCGCAGGTGCTGGCCGACACGATGGCCGAGGCGCACATGTGGGCCAACGACCTGCCCATGACCCCGTCTTTGGTGCGCGACATCCTGGCCGGCGTCAACGCCAAGCTGCGCAGCCTGGTGCGCAACGGCTACCTGCTGGGTGGCGAAGCGTGGTTCGACCCGGCCGCCAACGGCAAAGACACGCTCAAAGCCGGCCAGCTCGCCATCGACTACGACTACACCCCCGTCCCGCCGCTGGAAGACCTCACCTTCCGCCAGCGCATCACAGACCGCTACCTCATGCAGTTCGCCGACGCCGTCAACGCGGCTTGAGCTGCGGCACCACCCTGACAAGGACCACCGATGGCACTCCCTCGCATCCTCAAACACTTCAACGTCTTCGCCGATGGCGTCTCGCACGCCGGCGAGGTGGAAGAAATCACGCTGCCCAAGCTCACCCGAAAGCTGGAGGAATACCGCGCCGGCGGCATGAACGGCCCGATCGACATCGACCTCGGCAATGAAAAGCTGGAGCTGGAAACCACCTACGGCGGCTTGATGCGCGACATCCTCAAGCAATACGGCACCACCACCGTCGACGGCGCCATGGTGCGCTTCGCCGGCGCCTACCAGGCAGAAGACACCAGCGGCGTCGATGCCGTGGAAATCACCGTACGCGGCCGCCACACCGAAGTTGACTTCGGCAACGCCAAAGCCGGCAGCAAAGAGCCGTTCAAGGTCAAGTCGTCGCTCTCGTACTACAAGCTCACCGTCAACGGCGAAGAGTGGATCGAGATCGACCTGGTCAACTTCATCGAGCGCGTGTTCGGCGTCGACCGCCTGGCCGAGCAGCGCAAAGCCATCGGCCTTTGATAGGCCGCCCATAGAGCTACCCGGCTTCCCTCCCACCCTCTGACCCCTACCACCATGGAACAACTCACCACCAACATCACCCTCGACACCCCCATCAAGCGCGGCGACCAGGTCATCAGCGTGCTGACCCTGCGCAAGCCCGGCAGCGGCGAGCTGCGCGGCGTCAGCCTGATGGACCTGATGCGCATGGACGTCTCCGCCCTGCATACCGTCCTGCCCCGCATCACCGCGCCCACGCTCACCACTGCAGACGTGAGCAAGCTCGACTTGGCCGACCTGGTCAAGATCGCCACTGAAGTGACAGGTTTTTTGCTCTCGAAGCAGGACCGGGAAGAAGCCTTCCTGACCGAGTCGAAAACGCCGCCGCAGACGTTGCAGTGATTTTTTGCTTCCGACTGGAGGAGCTGTACGCGATGAGCATTACCGAGCTGATGGAGTGGCGCGAGCGCGCCCGTGAGCGCAGCGAGGCGCAGGAATGAGCGACGCTCGCCGCCTGCGCCTGGAGGTTGTGCTGCAGGCCGTCGACAAGGCCACGCGCCCGCTGCAGAAGCTGCTCGGTGCCAACAAGGATCTGGCCCGCGCCGTGAAGCAAGGCCGTGACCAGCTCGCGGCGCTCAACCGCGAGCAGAAACGTCTCGACGGTTTCCGTGAGCTCAAGAGCGGCATCAAGGAAAGCGGCATCGAAATGCGCAATGCCACCGCAAAGGCGGAAGCACTGCGCAAGCAGCTCGATGCTGTCCAAGGCGGCGCCACCCGCAAGAAGGCCATCGACGATCAGATCAAGAGCCTGCAGGCTGTGGAAGCGCAGTTGGATAAGGCCACCATCGCGATGAACAAGCGTGCGCGGCTGGCGGGAAAAACTGCGTACGTTGACGCCGAGCGCGACGCTTTCCTGAAGCTCCAGGAAGAGACAGCCAGCGCGCTCCGGCAGATCAATCGGCTCAAAGCAGAACAGAAGGCTCTGGCCGCACAGACGCCTGTCAACACAGCGCAGGTCAGAAAACTCAGCCGGCAGTACAAGGACGCCCAAAGCACAGCCGACAAGCTGACGCAGGCCCACAGGAACAAGCTGACCACGTTCCGCCAGATGCGAAGCGAGCTGCTTGAGGCAGGTATCCGCACCAAGGAATTCAGCCGCCACGAAGCCGAGCTGAAAACCCGGATCGATGCCACCAAGCAGGCATTGCGCGAGAAAGAGGCAGCGCTCGCCCGCCTTGCCGAAAAAGAGCGCCACCTGGCAGCCGCACAAGCGCAGTACCAAAAGGGCATGGCATCACGCAACGCCATGCTCGGCACAGGCGTTTCGCTCATGGGTGCCGGCACCGTTACGCTCGCGCCGGTCGCCAAAACCGTGAAGGACTACGTCGCGTTTGAGAACGCCATGCTCGGCATCGCTCGGCAGGTAGACGGCGCACGCGACGCCGGCGGCAAGCTCACCCCCGTTTATTACGACATGGCCCGGCAGATCAAGCAGCTCGGTGCCGAGCTGCCCATTCCCGTCACGCAGATCGCCGAAATGGTGACCGCTGGCGCGCGCATGGAAGTCCCGCGCGAGGAGTTGATCGAGTACACCCGCACGGTGTCGATGATGGCCACCGCCTTTGACGCCGTGCCCGACGAGATTGCCGAGAGCATGGGCAAGGTTGCCAAGAACTTCCGCATCCCGACCAACGCCATCATGGGGCTGGCGGACTCCATCAACTACCTGGACGACAACGCCATCAGCAAGGGCAACGACATCATCGACGTGCTCAACCGCACGTCGGGCGTTGTCTCTACCGTTGCCATGTCGGCCCGGGATGCCGCCGCTCTCGGCTCTACGCTGCTCACCCTGGGCGAGCGTGCGGAAACCGCGGGCACGGCCATCAACGCCATCGTCCAAAAATTCGCCGCTGCCGACAAAGGCACAAAGAAGTTCCGGTCTGCGCTCGATGAGATTGGCCTGAGTTCGGCACAGGTCCAGCGCGGCATGGCCACCGACGCCACCGGCACGCTGTTTCGCATCATTGAAGCCGTCAAACGCCTGCCGGAAGACAAGCGCATCGGCGTCATGGTCGAGCTGGTGGGCCTAGAGCACTCCGACACCCTCGCCAAACTGGTCGACAAGCCAGACGAGCTGCAGCGCCAGATCGGGCTGGCCAACGGCAGCCAGGCGCAAGGCTCCATGTCGCGCGAGTTCTCTGCGCGGCAAGACACCATTTCTGCGCACTGGCAGCGCCTGCAGAACCGCATCTTCAACACCAGTAGTGAAAGCGGCGGCGGGCTGCGCGCAACCATCATTGACCTGATCGACAGCACTGGCCGCCTGATGGAGCGGTTTGACACCTTTGCAAAGAACAACCCTGGCCTCGTGTCCGGCCTGCTCAAGGCGGCGGCTGCAGCAGGCGCGCTACTACTGGCCGCCGGGGGCCTCACGCTTTCCATGGCGGCTATGCAGGGGCCATTGGTCATCGCACGTTACGGGTTGCGCCTGCTGAACATCCGCGCGGGCGGGCTTTCGGGCGGATTCAAGCTACTCAAAGCGGGTATCGGGAAAGTCGGCACCGCCTTGAAGTGGATAGGCCGCCTTGCGCTCGCCAACCCCATACTCGCCACCATCGCGGTCATTGCCACCGCCGCGTTTCTCATCTGGGACAACTGGGAAACACTCGGGCCAAAAATTGAAGGCCTGTGGCAAAGCATCAAGGGCACCTGCTCCTCCGCTTGGGATGGGATAAAGAACACCTGGGCCGAGTTCTGGCGCGACATGGACGCCCTTGGAAACGACGGTACCGTCAACGTCAATGCAACGTTGCTGAAGTGGTCGCCAATCACGCCGATCAAGGCCGTCTTCGTTGCCGTATGGGATTACTTCGTCCCGGAGCAATTTCAGCAGTTCGGCAGCAACATCATCCAGGGCATCATCGACGGGCTGTTCAGCAAGTTCCCCGCGCTCAAAGACGCTGTGGGAAAAATCGCGGCGTGGTTCAAGGGCGTATTCGGAGACGACACCGCAGGGGCGCAGGCCGTTGCCAAAGCCACCCAGACCGAAGCCTCGCTGCCCAAGCCGGCAAAAGCGGGAGCCACCAAGCTGGCGGCCATTGGCACCGGCATCGCCATCGGCACAGCGCCCGCAATGGCGGCGCCCGTGTCGTTCGACACACGCCCTGCGATGACGGTGCGTAGCGCAGCGTCCACACCTGCGCCCGCGCCCATCACCATCCACATCCACCCGCCCGCCGGCGCAGACCCGCAGGCCATCGCACGCATGGTGCGCGACGAGCTGCGCCAGATCGACAACCAGCGAGCCGCCCGCCAGCGCTCGCGCCTTGCAGACAGGGACTGACCATGATGATGGCCCTCGGCCTGTTCGTGTTCAGCCTGGACACGGCGCCCTATTCCGAATTTCAACGCCAGGTAGGCTGGCGCCACCCCGGCAACAACCGCGTGGGCCGCCGGCCGTCACACCAGTTCATCGGGCCGGATGAGGAAACCATCACACTCACCGGCAAGCTCTTCCCGGATTTCACCGGCGGCGAATGGTCGCTCTCCGCGCTGGAGCTGATGGCCGACAGCGGCGACGCCTACACCCTCATCGAGGGCACCGGCCGCTACTACGGCCAGTTCGTCATCAACAACCTGGACACCACCCGTACCTACTTCTTCCAGGACGGCGCCGCCCGCGCGTGCGACTTCACCCTCAAGCTCACCCGCGTGGACGACGGCCTGCTCTCGCACGCCGCGAGCATCGCAACCGGCCTGCTGCAATGACCGCCAAGGCCCCCGACAGCCTGTCGCCGCGCCCCGCCTACTGCATCAAGGTCGGCAAGAAAGACATCACCGGCCGCTTCCAGGGGCGGCTCATCAGCCTCACCCTCACCGACAACAGCGGTTTCGAGGCAGACCAGCTCGACATCGAGCTCGACGACAGCGACGGCAAGCTCGATCTGCCCGAGAAAGGGGTACGCCTGTCGCTCTCGCTCGGCTGGGAAGGCGCCGGCCTGGTCGATAAGGGCACGTACAAGGTGGACGAGCTGGAGCACAGCGGCCCGCCCGACCGGCTCATCATCCGCGCCCGCAGCGCGGATATGGACGGCGGCCTCACCACCCGCCGCGAAGACTCCTACGCCGGCAAGACCGTCGCTGAAGTCGTCCAGGCCATCGCCCTGCGCAACAAGTTCACCTGGCTGGTGGGCAAGAAGCTGGCCGACCAGGTCATCACCCACGTCGACCAGACCGGCGAGTCAGACGCCAACTTCCTCTCGCGCCTGGCGAAGGAGTTCGACGCCATTGCAACCGTCAAGAACGGCACGCTGCTGTTCATCCCCGCCGGCGAGCCGACCAGCGGGTCGGGCCTGCCGCTGCCTACCGTCAGCATCACCCGCGCGTCCGGCGACACCCACACCTTCAGCGTTGCCGATCGGGAGAATTACAACGGCGTGAAAGCGCACTACCAGGACACGCGCGCCGGCGTGCGGGGCGAGGTGGTCATCGACGCATCCAACGCCGTGGCCACGAAGGAGACGCCGACCGCCAAGAAGAAGGGCAAAGCCAAGGGAAAGAAGAAGCCAGAGACGGTGCAGGCCGACCCGAACCCGGACAACGTGAAGGTTCTGCGGCACACGTACGCTTCCAGGTCCAATGCCGAGCGGGCGGCGCGAGCTGAGTGGCAGAAGATTCAGCGCGGCGTGGCGACGTTCAACATCACGCTGGCGCGCGGGCGGGCGGAGCTGTTTCCCTCGCTGCATGCGAAGGTGAGCGGGTGGAAGCCGCAGATTGACGGGACAGGCTGGTCGGTCGGCCGTGTTGTTCACAGTTTGAACGACAGCGGCTTTACGACTGCACTGGAATTGGGGCTACGGCTGAATAAAATGCAGGTGTAGCAACCGACGATGCCAATCAGGCATCCCCCAACAGGTTGCCTTTGCTGTAGCTAGTGCTTCAGGAGTTCGTGAAAATGATGAGACGTCACGACGAGCATCCGGACGGCTCAAATGGGCCGCGCAAGCTGCAAGACAACTCCCGATACCAAATTGCACTGGTGCTGTTCGTTATCGCGATTGGCTTGGCTTACCTTGCCTGGGCGCACTATGCCCCTCTGTAGGAATTGGACGTTGCGGATGCACCCGGAGCCACCCAAGCAAAAAAAAACGCCCTGCACACGCGGGCGCTGCGCCTTCCCCCCTCCTGAAAAGACACATTAAACGCAGGTGAGCACCAAGAATCGCTGCGTGAGATCAGTGTGCGCGTTTTGCCGAGAAGGTGAATACACCATTAGACGGATAAAGCACCCGCTTTTCCTGGTAACGGCATTTCTGATGCGGACGCAACATCACACGCCGCAGTTCGGCCGGGCACGATAAAAACGATGCAAGATGCCGATGCTAAGTCGTCAAACGTTTGCAGCAGACACAAAAAAAGCGCCCCTGCACACTCGGGCGCTGGCGCCCCTCCCCCGGGAGAGGCGCCGGAAAACGCAGAGCACGCAATAGTAGGGACCGTTGAGCTATCTGCGTACTTCCACCTTCGGCAGCCAGAAGAGAAACTGAACCACCAAGTAGTGGGGGAAATACAGGCCAGGTAGCCTGCGTTTACCCGTCCTACGTGCTCTTCTCCAAGCTCAGATCAGTCGTCGGCACCCATTGCTCTGCATCCGACCCATTGAACTTGTAGACCCAAATGGTGTTTCCGTCGGTCTGGCTGCTGCCCTTGTTATCGATAACGAAGGTCGGGTCCTGAACATTTCGGATGTAGCCGTTATCGTCATAGATCCATTGCTGACCGGCCGTCACGTTGTTAGGGTCATAGACGCCCAAATACATACTCTGTTGTTGCGCAACGCCAGCGGCCGTCAAAGCCAAAGTCTGTCCTCCCGCGCTGAGAACGAAGGTATTGTCCTCCTGCGGAATCCACTCATAGAGATCGCGAGGTACGTTGTTCCTCGTGTCAAGCAGAACCACTGGCTGGTTGGCTATTGCACGCTTGGCCCCGATGGCAAACCGTTTATTGGCCGCGTAAAAAAACCGGGTCGGCTTGAGTTTCAAATCACTCTTTGGATTCCACTCTTGCGCTGGGGACCCATTGTATGCATGAACGATGATGGGATTTCCGTTACTGGTCGCTCGGCCCTGATTGTCAATGACAAAATTCGGATTCCCTTCGTTTCGGAAGTGCTTGTCGCCGTCGTAGACCCACTTTTGTGTATCAAGGATCTTCTGGCTGTTGTAGACGCTAAGGTAGAACGTCTGATAGTCCGCCAACTTCGCGGTATCAAGAATAAGGGTAGGATCAACTCGAAGAGCAATCGTATTGTCTTCCCGAATCAACCATTGATAACGCTCTTCCTTATTGGATTTTGTATCGCACAAAATGACAGGAGAATTCACGATCCGGTCTTTGACACCGATAGCAAACTGCGAATTTGCCGCACAAAAGATGGTGTATGGCGTAACTGACATTGTTTCACCCATTTTGATGTTTAAGTTAATTCGCACAACACCTGCCAATTTGTGCGGCACCGAAGATAGAAATCTGACCCCCACTTCGGCAGCAGGTCCAGCGTATGCACCCGCATACCCCGATTCAAATTCTGATTTTTGAACTCAGATTATCGCCAACACCAAAACGGAACCAATAGTGCGCGATAATTAATAGTTAAAGAAATGTCAACGAACTGCCTACTTGCACCCCGGCACACCTGCGACCATTTTCCCGGTCAGAGTCAGTTGGCGGCCGGCGTTGTTTGAGCGCGAGGCAATCGCAAATCATCGTTGCATTGCACAAAGGCGCCTTCAGCTTCGGCAACGAGCGAACTATGCTCGGCAACTAGGGTTGCCACACTCGTTGACCCACAGCCCCGCCACCCCGCCGTAGCCTCCCCGCGCGGCCGCTGCGCCGCTGTGGGAGATACGTAAGTGAGCAACAAGACGAACATTAAGCAGAGCATTTCCGCCGGCAATGGCAACGTGCAGATCGGTCAGGTCATCCTATGCGGGTCGGCCGCCCGTTCACGCTGCCCCACCCCGCCGGAGCCAGCCAAAGAACGCATGACCATCGAGCAGCGGGCAGAACTCACTCACATCGCATTGCAAATCGAATTGGCAGAGGAAGGCGCCATAGACGCCGGCACGGTTTGGAAAGCCCTTTGCAGCCACCTCAACGGGCGCGGCCTGCAGGATGTGCGAGACAACACCGATTTGTCGCACGAGCAGTATTGGGCGGCTCGGTCTTACCTGGACGGCTGGTTATCCTGCGCCCGTGGTGAAAGTCTGCCGCGTACCGGCATGATTCGGGAGATCATGCGGATGTGGGGTATTCGGGGTGGGTTGCGCCCATGCACAATGAGATTATGTGAATATCTATTCGGGCAATGCACCCTAAGTTCACTTAGCGATACGCAGCTGCGTGCCGCGCTATGGTTGACCGTTGCAGAGTGGCAAGCATATTGGGCCACCCAACAATCGCTCAGCGAATCAAACGAACCTTGACATTCCAACATGCCGCTTTACGACTACCTATACGCCGATCTTGGAAAAATCGTATCTCTCTACAGCCAACTGACGGGGGGCATTGTCGAGGTCGTGGAAAAAAACACTGAGCGATCCCAGACCGCAGACAACAAGCGCAACTATGATTTCAAAGTGTTCAAGCACGATGCTGGCGGAACATCAGCGGAGAAAACATCCTCAAAAGAGACCACCAAGCCTCATCACGCGCTTTTTACGGAGTTAGAGACACTTCTGGAGGAAGAAGGCTACTTGGTGAACCTCACATCAAAAGATGGCGGCTTCTCCTTGCGTGACGACAGTCTCAGAACGCGCCTCAAGAGCGCACTGTGCGTTAAAGTTAAAGGACGCGCGATTATTGAGGACTATGAACGACTAAAATCGATCAGCAAATCATTCCCGGAAATTACAAAATTTACCAATCAGAGTTCAATTAATAACTTGAAAAGCAGCGCTCCCTATATCGCCCTGCAACAGCAATTGAAAGAGGAGGATATCAGAATTCGCAACATAAAAAATAGGGAGCAGCGCTCCCAAGAGCAGAGCAGAGTCGCCGAATTAAAAAAAACCCTCCAAGCCCTTGAGAGCGAGGTCTCGATCAGCTCCGTACCACCATGGATCCTGGAGGGGCTGGAACAGTGGATAAACTCCTTCGTCTCTGGAATTATTAACCTGAGAATCTATCCAAGAATAGAGCACCCAGACGAACACATCTTTGGGAATCTCAAAGCAGCTTTTCTTGAAGATCAAAATACCACCTCATTCCACTTCACGTACGGCTCTTTTCCAACAGAAGAACTAACAATGCTTGGAATAATCACCTCCGTTCCAAACGAAGCCGGCGAACTGTTCAAGCCATTGGCCGAATTTGAAAAGGACGGCTTGTCTAACAACGCAACTGTCGAACACGGCTTCCGAGGAGTCTTCCGTGGTTTCGATGGAATCGAAGACATGATCCGCACTTGCCGCTTCCCGCGGGTCCTTGTGCATCCACTCACCGTGTATCGAAGCGTTTCACCGGTTCATCTTCGTTAAGTGCAAGGTCGTAGCGGAGGCCTTTTGTGTCGGATCGCGCTCCATCACTCACTGCGTGGCGCCAGTAGTAGACCGTCATGCCGCTCCCTCGCCGCCGCCCCCCTAGCAAAAACTCGACAAAAGCGCCTGTACCAAATACCGATCCAGAAAAGAAACGCGATACCTCCCAGGGGAAACATGCCTGCGATGTACCACTCAACGATTCGGGGGTTGTCATCCATGGTCAGTAAAGGCGTTTGAGCTGATCGCCCGGCAGCTCTCCCTTCATGAGCGCGAGCGCTTCATCTTCGTCCACTACAGGAATCCCAAATTCCTCCGCCCGAGCAAGCTGCTTGTGCCCTACCAACGGCCCTGCAACCACGTACGCTACGGTCCTGGTGATTCTCTCGCGCACATCCCAGCCAGCTTCCAAAGCGCGCGCCTCCAAGGCGTCGCGTCGAGCAGGATGCAGGCCGGCGAAAACCACCGCTGTCTGCCAATCCCTCGCTTCTGCTTTGCGCCCGGGTCTTTCTTTCCGCCTGATCGAATCTTGCGACATCGATACAGCAGAAAGCCAAGAGGCTGCGCTCATAACTTCTCCGGTCTCAGAGCGGGTAACTTCGCCAACAATGCGACTGATCAGAAAAGAGCGCGTCGCCTTTCGATCATGGTCGTGTGCATCCATGTATGGCCTGCCCCCAATGTCCACCACTTGGAACGCTGTCACCAAGCGTCTCCGCTCCGTTCCATCGGCCTTGCGATACCGGAATGAGATTGCGTCGGGGAGTTGGATCGGTTCGACAGTTGCCGACAGGTAGATCTTCGACGCCCTGCCTTCCGACTTTGCTGGCGGCACTGCTCGTCTCAGCGGCTGACCCGAATGAGACTGAATGGTCGGCGCGCCACTCGCTTTCGTGCCGGCTGCCTTTTCGCTAGTCGGACGGCTGGACGGTGCCCCCTGACGCACGTCCCAGGGCACGTAATTGAGTTCCCGCCACCATGCACGGAGCCGCTCGCGCAATGACCCTGAAACGGGCCGCAAAACTGGCTTAACGACCAGTGCTGTCGCCTTCGTCGCTCCCTGGCCATATCGGTGATATGCCCAACAAGTTCCGAAGGTGCATAGCCACATCAACAACTTACCGACATCGCCCAGATCATCAGCGCTTGACACCACTGCCGCGCAGACGAACATGAAGGCGGGAACATGCGCGCCAAAAACTGCGATTAAGCGGCCGCGCCACAGTGGCCCACCTCGGGCAACGTGACCACGAACCAAGTCAATCCATCCCAAAGCGGTCAGCCAAACATAACCGACCAAAATGCCGAAGCCGGCAAACGCATCCTGCACGTCTGCTCCTCTGAATCACCCCGCTTCTAGGTCGATAAAAAGGCCGTGTGCCGCGCCCCCGCACGGCTACTGCTCTTTGGTTATTTCTTCGTCTTCTTGGCGCCCGGCGTTTTCGTCCGGACGCTACCAACCTGGACGTTGTTCGACCCGCCAACAATGATCTGAGAGCGCTTGCCCGCCTTCACAGGCTGGGCGTTAGTGGCACCGCCCGAAAGCCCACCAATCAACGCAAGCACACCTGCGCGCCCGCGCGCATCGAGCCTACGAATGCCGGCGATCAGCACATCTTCCTCAGGAGACAGAAACGCTGATACGTGTTGCCCCGTAACCAGATACAGCGCGTCAGCTCCTGCTTCGTGCCAGTTCGCCAGGATTCTTACGCCCGGTTCGCTTGTTCCCGTCTCGTAGTTTGAGTAAGTCCTCAGCGCGACTCCGCCGAGCGCGGCCATCTGGGCCTGTGACAGGCCCAGACGCAAACGCTCTTCAGCGAGCCTTTCCCCAAACTGCAAAGTTCTGCTACCCATGAGTCATATGCGCAGATTTCTGCGTATCATCGAATTTCATATGCAAGATTCTCTTTCACGAGTATATCGACCATGCCCCGTGGAAATGTCGCAGAACGTCGCGCGCCAATTGGCGTCGTGACGGACAAGCCCGTCTATATCCGCCTCCGGCCCGAGGAGCTTCAGAAGTTCAAAGCGCGCGCCGCCACTGAAGGCCGGTCCCTCGGCAACATGGGCCGCGTTCTCATCCTCAGCGCGCTGGCCCAGCCGAGCCCCAACAAGCTTATGCAAGCCGTGCCGCAACGGCACGCAACTTCCGTTGTCGAGGATTGATCATGCACACCCAACACCGAATAGAACACGCCCTGCGTCGCAAGCTCTCTGGCCCCACCCGCCAAGACGTGCAGCAGACCATGGGCTGGGACAAAGGCGCCATGAGCCGCTTCCTGAGCGGAGAGCAAGGCGTGCTGATCGACAAGCTGGATACGCTGGTTGGCGTGTGCGGCTATGTGCTGGTCACACGCAAGTACATGGATGCCGTGGCCACGCTGGGCGAGGTCGGCATGTTCTGTGAATGCGCGCGCCAGGGCCACGGTGAGTGCGGCCGGCCGCAAGGGGGTGGGAAATGAAACACCTCTGCCCGCACTGCGGCACCCGCCTGCACATCCGCACAAGCCGCGCTGTTTCGCTCACCTCGCGCGAGCTTTACGTGCGCTGCCCTGAAGAGCACTGTGCTTATACCGGCAAGGCCATCTTGTCGATCATCAGCACCATCGCGCCCAGCATCAACCCCAACCCGCTGGCCTACCTGCCCGTTGGCCGCACGCGTGTGCTGCCCAACGGCACCGGCCAATTGAGCCTGCTGCCCGAATAGGCGCCAGCGGCTCCAGTTACCCCCTTCCCCTCGCATCCGCTTTGGCACGCTCCCCGCCCGGGGTGCGGGGGGCTTTTTTTGCCCATTTTTTCGAGGCCCGTATGCAAACCAACACAGTCCTGACCTTCGAGAACGTCGACTTCGATGTGGTCGATATCCACAACACGCCGTGGCTAAGGGTCTTCCAGATTGGAAGTGCCTTGGGCTACCGGAACCCCAGCTCCGACATGGCGAAGCTGTATGAAAGAAACGCGGACGAGTTCACCGAGAAAATGACCCGACTCTTTGAGGTCGACACAGTTGGCGGTCGACAGCAAGTACGCATTTTCAGCCCGCGCGGCGCCTACCTGTTAGCCATGCTGGCACGCACAGAGCGGGCCAAGGCTTTCCGCCACTGGGTGCTCGACGTGCTGGAAGGCCGGCTGGTGCCGCAAGAGACCGGCCGCATGACGGTGCCCCAGCGGCTTGCAGCGCTGCGATATCGCGGCTCGCTGGTCAAAGAGCTTGCCAAAGCCCGCACGGCGTCGCTTGCGGTGGAGCTGTACGCCAACCTGCAGCAGGTTTCCCGGCTGCTGGGCATGCAGGCGCAGCCCATCGGCGTACTTGCGCCGGTCGCACGGCAGAACAGCCTGCAGGGCATTGAGTAAGGAGGCGGGCATGAAAACCTACCTCGTCCGTGTCGCCGCCGGCGGTCGTCGGCTGTCGTTCCACACCATCGCTGCATCGAGCACCGATGCACTGATGGCCGTCATGCAAACGGCTGAAGCGCTCGGCCTGGCCGCACGCGCCGGCTCGGCCCGCCTGGTCGGGAGGCATGCATGACCGCCCTGCAGCTCGTTGCCATGTTCACCACGCTCGCTGTGCAGGCCGCTGCCGTGGGCGTGCTCTTCGCCTGGCGCAGCAAGAACGACCCCACCGTCACGGGCTACCGCGTGCCGCCGAAGCGCTTCAACGGCGTCGTGCGGGTGCTGCTCTGGCTGGCCGTGGCGTGCATCGGCGCCGGCGTGGTCACCACGGGCGTGATGGCCTACGGCGTGTTGGTGGAGGCCGCGTAATGCTCGCCCTCGTCAATTTCTGGATGCTGCTCACGGCCTTCGTTTCCGTGGCGCTGCTCAACTACAGCGCCAACACGCAGCGCTGGGGTGCGCTGGTCGGCCTGCTTGGCCAGCCGGCGTGGCTGTACCTCACGCACGTGACTGGCGAGGCGGGCATGTTCACCGCGTCGGTGTTCTTTGTCGTCTGCTACGGGCGTGGCGTGTGGTCCGGCTTCTTGTCCAGGAGCGCCCGCCATGGCTGAACCGGTCGTCACCGATGTGGACGTGCGCCGGATGCACCGTTTCCTGCGCCTGACCACCCCTTACGACGCAATGTCGCCGCTGCTGCGTACCGCCGTCACCGCCGCAGCAAAGGCGATGGCAACGGTGCGCGAGCGGCGCCGCGCCAACCGCGCAACCGTCGACCTCAAGCGCCGCGCCGCCGGCGACGTTGACGACTGACCCACCTTCCCTGATCGCAATGAACCTCGACCTCTCCTCCGCCATTGCGTCGCGCCTGGTGTGCGACTACGGCTTCAAGGAACGATCGAACAAGCTGGAGGCAGGCACATGCCCCTCCTGCGGCAAACGCTCGCTTTGGGCCTTTGCAGACGCGCCCTGGGTCGTCCGCTGCAACCGGCTGAACAACTGCGCAGCCGAGTACCACGCCAAGGAGCTGTACCCCGATCTTTTCGCCTCCTGGAGCGACCGCTACGTCAAAACACCCGAAGCGCCCCACGCTGCAGCCGATGCCTACATGCGCGATGCGCGCGGCTTTGACCTGGCGCGCGTCGTCGGCTGGTACACGCAAGAGAGCTACTACAGCCACGATCTCAAGATCGGCAGTGCCACCGTGCGTTTCCCTCTCAGCGAGGGCCGATATTGGGAACGCATCATCGATCAGCCCGAACGCTTTGGCGACCGCAAGGCCACCTTCAGCGGCTCATATGCGGGCACCTGGTGGCAGCCGCCCACCCTGCCGGCGCAACCAAAGGAGCTGTGGCTGGTGGAGGGCATCTTTGATGCCATCGCCCTGATGCATCACGACGTGGCCGCCGTGGCCACGTTCTCCTGCTCGCACTACCCGACCGCCGCGCTGGCTGCGCTGGCCGAGCAATGCGCCGCCGGCGGCCACCGGCGCCCGCACCTGGTGTTCGCCCTGGACAACGACCCCGCCGGCCGGCGCTACGCGCTCAAGCACATCGAGCGCGCGAGAGCGGACGGCTGGTCGGCATCCGCCGCGCTGCCCAAGCAAACCGGCCGCGCCAAGCTCGACTGGAACGAGCTGCACATGCGCGACCGCCTGTCGGCCACAGACCTGAAGGAATACCGCTACCTGGGCGACCTGTTCACCGCGCCCACGCCGTCTGACAAGGCGCGGCTGATGTACAACCGTACCGGCGATGCGCAGTTCCCCTTCGAGCATCGCAGCCGCCTGTACTGGTTCAAGCTGGAGCTCGACGCCTTCCAGCGCGAAACGACGGCCGTGCGCGAGGCCAACATCTGCGAAAACGACGAACAGATACGCGAGCAAGCCCTGCTGCGCGCCGGGGTCGTGCAGCCCATCGCCAACTGTCTGCCCACGGCGCTCTACTACCAGGCCAGCCCGCAGACCGATGAGTCCTGGTACTACTTCCGCATCGCCTTCCCGCACGATGGCCAGCCCATCAAGGCGACCTTCACCAGCGCACAAATTGCCAGCAGCAGCGAGTTCAAGAAGCGGCTGCTGGGCGTTGCGCCCGGTGCGATGTACACCGGCAGCGGCCACCAGCTCGACGGATACCTCGCGCGCCAGCTCGCCCGCATCCCGACCGTGCAGACCATCGACTTTGTGGGCTACACCAAGGAACACGGCTGCTATGTCTACGGCGACGTGGCGGTCAAAGGCGGCAAGCTCTTCCGCCTGAACGACGAAGACTTCTTCGACATCGGCAAGCTCTCCATCAAGACCATCAGCCAGGCCGCAACGCTGTCGCTGTCGACCGACGTGCAGGGCATGCAGACGACCTGGTTGCCGCTGCTCTGGCAGGCCTTCGGCGCCAAAGGCCTGGCCGCGCTGGCGTTCTGGTTCGGCAGCCTGTTCGCAGAACAGATCCGCCAGGAGCACAAGAGCTACCCCTTCCTGGAGCTGGTGGGCGAACCCGGCGCCGGCAAGACCACGCTGATTGAGTTTCTGTGGAAGCTCTGCGGCCGGCGTGACTACGAAGGCTTCGACCCGAGCAAGTCATCGCTCGCCGCCCGGGCCCGGAACTTCGCCCAGGTGGCCAACCTGCCCGTCGTGCTCATCGAGGGCGACCGCGGCGACGAAGGCGCCAAGCAACGCGGCTTCGATTGGGACGAGCTGAAGACCGCCTACAACGGCCGCAGCACCCGTGCGCGCGGCATGAAGAACGGCGGCAATGAAACCTATGAGCCGCCCTTCCGTGGCGCCATCGTCATCAGCCAAAACGCCGAAGTCAGCGCCAGCGACGCCGTGCTGCAGCGGATCGTCCATATCTACTGCGACCGCTCGGCACAGACGCCAGCAACGCGGGCTGCAGCCGAAGCGCTGGAGCGCATTCCCGTGGAGGATGTGTCGGCGTTCCTGCTGGCCACCGTCATGGCCGAATCGAAAGTGCTGGAAACCTTCGCCACCCGGGTGGGCGTTCACGAACAGGCCCTGATGGCCCGTCCGGACATCAAGACCGTGCGTATCGCCAAGAACCACGCGCAAATCATGGCCATGGTCGACAGCATGCGCCACGTGCTGCCGCTCACCGACGAGCAGCACGCCGCCGCGCTGGACGAGCTAGGCCGCATGGCCGCAGCGCGACAGCAGGCGATCAGCGCGGATCACAAGCACGTACAGCAGTTCTGGGAGGTGTACGAGTACATCGAGTCGGCCGACGACGACCGCCCGATCCTCAACCACGCACGCGGCGACGGCCTCATCGCCATCAACCTGCAGCACATGGAACAAGTCGCCGGCGAGCGCCGCATCGAGCTGCCCCCGATCGCAGACCTCAAGCGCGTGCTCAAGACCTCGCGCCAACGCAAGTTTGTCGACATCCGCGCCGTCAACAGCGCGATTAATGCCCACTTCAACCGTGAATACCTGACACAGCCCAAGCGGCCGGAGACGGTGAAGTGTTGGGTGTTTGAATGCAATACGAAAGGAGCCAGGGCATGACCACCATGACCCCATTTGCAGTAAGCCACGTCACGCCGGAAGATTTTGCCCGCCTGCTGTCAGACCTACGCAACGTCCTGCAGGCCGTGCCGGTATCGGATCAACTGTGGGATGCCGCAGCCATTGGCAACTGGATGGGCCTGTCGCCCGACACCGTCACGGATGCGGTGGTGGTGCGCGAGGGCTTCCCTGCGCCCGTACAGCCGACTGACGCCCGCCACGGCAAACGGCTGTGGTTTGCCGACGAGGTCATCCAGTGGGCGCGAGCCAATCGCGGCCGGCTGCCCAAAGGACGCGGCCGCCCGCGCCGCGCTTAAGCCGACTTCACAACGCCGTCGAGCTGGTCCGCCAGCTCTTCGGCGGTCGGGTTGTAGTACACCATCAAGCTCTTCAGATCCCGATGCCCAATGATGCGCGCCAACGACAGCACATCGACGCGCTTCGACAACTGCGTGCACGCCTCGTGCCGGGTGTCATGAAAATGTAGGTCTTTGAGGCCGGCTTTGACCACGGCGCGGCGGAACAGCGTGTCTGCGGTGCCGGTGCTCAACCGGAAGAGCCGCCCCGCTTCATCACCAGGCAGCAACTTCAGCAGTTCAATGGCGCGTGCCGTAAGCGGCACCTCCCGCCGATCTCCGTTCTTGGTCCGAGGCAGAATGACGTGCCGCTCACCCAATCGCGCCGTCGTCTTTGTCAGGCCCAGGATCTCGCCCTTTCGCATTCCAGTCTCCAGCGCCACCAGAAACGCAATCGCCAGCTCCTGCTGCATGGACGTGGGCGCCGCGCCATCGTGAAAATCAAGCGCCTTCACCATTGCGGCCTGCTCCTTCGGAGATACGCGCCGGTTCCGTGGTGGCGGGTCGATTGGCCTGCGCAGGCCATGCGTGGGGTTGTCACGGATCCACTTCCACTCGGTCCGCGCAACCTCGAAGACGGCCGAAAGAAGGTTCAGCTCGCGATTGACCGTGCTGGCCCCGACCGGCTTGCCCATGCGACCGGCCACCTTGCCCGCCAGGCGCGCATCTCGCCACTTCCCCATATCGTCGCTGGTAATGTCGCCGACCAGCAGGTCAGCCAGATCAACGGTGTCCCTCAGAAACGCCGTGAGCCGGATCGCCTCCCAGCGCGCGCCTGGCTTGGTGGGCGCCACCTCCTCGATGTAGCGCTCGACAACCTGGCGCAGCGTGCGCTTGGCAGGCTTGCCGCCGCGCCCTTGGTTGGCCAAGATGTCAGCCTCGCGCTCCGTTGCCCACGCAGCGGCCTCAGCCTTGGTGTCAAACGTGCGGCTGTCACGCACGCCCAGGCGAGCGACCTCCGCTTTCCAGACAGTGCCGTCTTTGGTCTTGCGCTTCGTGAATGTAGCCATGGTAGCGGGCGTAAATTTGGCGTAATTGCTACTGGCTTTTTACACCAGAACGCCTAATTTGAGCCCCTTGCCAGGCGGTCCAAACAGTCACAAATGGCTACGCGGTGAGGCTTTGCGGGAGATCGTCCCTTTTTCCGGATGTTCGCCGAAAGGCCGGCATTTCCGGTCAGCGGCACCAGAATTAAAAAAAAGCCCAGTCTTCATCGACTGGGCTTTTTGCTTTGCGCCTTCCGAAGCCAATCACACCGCCGGAATGCGCAGCTTCTGCCCCGGATAGATCTTGTCCGGATTCGACAGCATCGGCTTGTTGGCTTCGAAGATGGCCGGGTACTTGTTGGCATCACCGTAGAACTTCTTGGCGATGGCAGAAAGCGTATCGCCGCGCTCCACCGTGTGCCATTGCGATTCTTCCGACTCGGTATTGACCGACATCTGGTCATCCACCGACTTGATGCCCTCGACGTTGCCGCAGCACAGGATGATCTTTTCGCGCGTGGCTTGATCGGGCGCTACACCAAATACCTTGGCAGCATCGCCTTCAACCTGCACTGAAAGCGCCGTAGCGCTCAGGCCCTGCTGCGCGATGTAGTCCTGGATGGCTTGGCCCTTGGCATCGTCGGCTGCCTTGGCGGCGCCGGCATCCGCCGATGCATCGGCCGGCGCGGCCGCTGCGCTGCCGTGGAAAAGCTTCTCGCCAGCCTCTTTGATGAAGTCAAAAAAACCCATAACGACCTCCATAAGTACACAACGGGGAACGGGAAAGCTGAAGGGCATGCCCTGGGGGCCTGACCCGTCGCGGCAGTGTAGCCGCTCACCTGCGGTGTCTCCATGACAGTCTCAGGCGCAATTGCAAACTTTGAGCCCCGATGAGGCGTTCAAGAGGCGCTTCACCCACTTTGAATGCTGCGTCGCAACAAAATCACTGGCACACTGTCTTACCAACATCGAAACCACTTGCGGCCCTTCGGAGAGCACGGGCACCATCGTCCTCATCCGCGCCCATTTCCGCCGCCATGCACCGTACTTGGATGAAATCTATCACCCGGCTAGTCGACGCCCTGACCACGCCGGGCTTTGGCCGCCAGTCATGGCCGCCCAAACCGGTTAAGCCGCTCAAGCCAACCGCACGCCGCGATAGCCCACGCCGCGTACGCCCGACGCCCACCCAGGGTGCCTTCGTGCGCGAACAGTTCATCTACGAACCCGAGTCGCCCGCCGTGGTGGCGCGCCGCCCTGAATACTGGCTCTACACGCCGCCCACACGCGGCAGCAAACCTCCTGCACTGATGGTGATGCTGCATGGCTGCAAGCAATCGGCAGAAGTGCTCGCGCATGGCACGCGCATGAACGCACTGGCAGACCGCGAGGGCTTTATCGTGCTGTATCCGGAGCAGCCGCGCCGCGCGCATCCGCAATGCTGCTGGCACTGGTATGACCCGGAGCACGCCGGCGCGCGCGAGGCCGACGGCATTGCTCAACTGATCGAACAAACCCTGGCACAAACCGGCGCAGACCCCTCGCGCGTGTACCTGGCAGGCTTGTCAGCCGGCGCGGGATTGGCCGGCCTGATGGCATTGCGCCATCCAAGGCTGTTCGCCGCGCTGGCGCTGCATTCGGGGCCAGCCCTGGGTGTCGCACGCTCGCCAGCGTCTGCATTGAACCTGATGCGTCGCGGGGCACGCGTCGACGCCGTCGATGCGCTCTCAAGCGTGGTGAACGTGGCCTCCTACCCCGGCATGCCGACGATGCTTCTGCACGGCCTGCGCGATGAGGCCGTCAACCCGGCCAACCAGGCGCAGTTGGCCGCGCAATTCCGCGCACTGAACCATCTGGGCGAGGGGGCCAACGTCTTACGCGAAACCACGCGAGGCGAGGGTTATGTCCTGCGCAACGACATACGCGACGGCGAATGCGTCGTCAGCCTGTGCCAACTCACTACCATGGGCCACGCCTGGAGCGGCGGCGACCCGCGCTACGCATTCCACGCGCCGGGTCCCGACTCGACGTGGCTGTGGTGGCAATTCGCGCGCCGGCACGTTCGCGACACAGCGCTGGCGGCGTAACCCACGTCAGAGATCGATCGACTGCTGGACGGGGTTGCGTCCCAGCAATTCATCGATCAAGCCATAGCCGCGCGCGAGCCCGGCATCTTCGGCGGCTTCCCGCGTGGGCAGCGGGCGATCGTCATGCGAATGGGCGACAAGCGTTTCGACGGCCGTCGGGTCCGCGCCAGACTCGCAGATGCGCACGACAAAATCCCACTGCGTCGATCCCTGCCCACCCTTGTCCGATTTGCGCTCAGCACGGGGAATGGCCAGTACGTAGACATCGAAGTCCTTGTACAGCTCGGTGCGCCAGTTCGATTCCATTGTCATGTTGCCTCCCGGAAAGCGCCGCGGCCTCTTATCCGGCGGCTGCGGCGTCGACAGACCTGCCCGCAAAAAACGGGCCGGTACATGACCGGCCCGTCGTTACATCATCAGCATTCGCCCTTGCGCGCGTGGCCCGGGGGGCAGTGGTAACGGTCGTCGCGATCGCGGCGACCCTGATCCCAGTCGCGATCGCGGCCACGCCAGCGGCCGTCGTCGCCGCGATCCCAACCACCGTCACGCATTTGCCAACCGTGCGGACCCTGCTCCCAACGCGGCTCGCGCCAGTGGTAACCCGGCCGGCCATGTTCGCGATAGCCGCGACGCCATACATAGCGGCCATCGCGCCATTGCCAGTAACCCGGCACCCATACGTAGCCCGGCTGCAAGACCGGCACAGGCTCGTACTGAGGCGCCGGTGGCGCGTAGGTCGGGCCGATCTGCACACCGATCGACACTTGTGCCTGTGCAGGCAAAGCGATCGAACCGGCCGCCCCAGCGGCCGCCAAGCATGCAGCGAGAATCCATGCGTTCTTCTTCATGTGAGGACCTCCTTCTCAAACCAATCGAACTTGAATGGATCGTAGCATCGGGTTCCGCCGTCGCCTCTAGGGTGTTACGCGGCGTTACCTCCGTTACCGGAGGGCGGAAATGTGTTCACGTTTGCGTGACGTTGCGGTCGTTCCTCGCCTAGCCACGCGCAAAACGCCTGCACCACTTCGTCACCAAGATTGCGCGCAGGGCTGTACCAGTAGTAGCTGCGTGCGACCAGCGCGAGATTCGGGAACGGCGCCACAAGACGCCCCTCCTCCAGATCATCCGTGATGAGTGCAGATGGACCCATCGCGACACCCAACCCATCGATCGCGGCTTGAATCGACAGATAGAAATGCTCAAACGTAAGCGCATGTGCGGGCCGCAGATTTGGCACGCCTGCCAGCACCAGCCAGCTTGGCCACACCGAGGGCAGCGTATCCGAATGCAGCAGCGTGTGATGCCGCAAGTCGGACGGCGTCGATAGCGATAAGCGCTCCAGCAATACCGGGCTGCACACCGGAAAGCGACTCTCGTCCAGAAAGCGTTCCGACTGAAAGCCCGCATGAACCTCCGGCCCGCCGCGAATGATCACGTCGAAATGATCGGGTAAGTCTTCGATCTCTTCGATGGACGTGGTCAGCCGAACCTCCACGCGCGGAAAGCGCATCTGAAACGTCGAGAGCCGTGGAATCAGCCAGCGCATCGTGAACGTCGGGATGCTGTTCACGCGCAGGATGCGCACAGCGTCGCGGTCGCGCAGTGCCTGGCTGGCCGTGCTGATGCGGTCAAGTGCTACGCCAATCTCTGCCAGGTAACGTTGCCCTGCATCGGTCAGATCCACCCGCCGATTCAGCCTGCGAAACAGCGACACACCCAGCCACGCCTCCAGTGCCTGAACCTGGCGACTGACCGCGCCATGCGTGACGTTCAGTTCCTCGCCCGCACGCGTAAAACTCAGATGGCGCGCCGCCGATTCGAAGGCGCGCACGGCATTCAGAGGTGGCAGTTTTCGCATGTCGCGTGATTTTTTTGCACAGATCGAGTCAGTATATATCGATTGTTGAGCACACTTTGCGGCGCTACGCTGGCACCTTCTTGCTCTCGCTGACACAGCATCGAGTGAGAAAAATCGACCCGACTCTCACTTCACGCACATCGTCACCGTGACCCCCGCCGTTATCGCCTTGGTTCTCTGCGCCGCCCTGCTCCATGCCTCATGGAATGCGTTGCTGAAAAGCGGCTCTGACCGCCTGCGCGCCATCACGTTGATGACGCTGGCCTCAGGCGCGGCAGCAATACCGATGGCGATTGCATTGCCGTTGCCCGCGCCGGCCGCTTGGCCGTATGTGGCGCTGTCCGCGGTACTGCACGTCGGCTACAACGTGTTCCTCGCGCGCGCGTATCGGTTTGGCGAGTTCGGGCAGGTGTATCCGATTGCGCGCGGATCATCGCCGCTGCTGGTAACGATGGGCGCCGCGCTGTTTGCGGGCGAAATGCCGGGTGTGATTGCGCTGGCGGGCGTGGTGCTGGTGAGCGGCGGCATTCTCAGTTTGGCGCGGGGCCGGAAGGCCGACCTTGGCTCGACCCTGGCGGCGCTCAGCACGGGCGTATTCATCGCGTGCTACACGGTGTGCGACGGCATCGGCGCACGGGCAGCCGGCAATGCGAATGCGTACTCGGCATGGTTGTTCATGCTCGACGGACTGCCGATGGTGCTGCTCTATCGCGTGTGGAAGGGCCCATTGAACATCGACCTGCGCGACGCCAACACGCTCAAGACGTTTGGTGGCGGCGTGGTCTCGCTCATCGCCTACGGCATCGTCATCTGGGCTGTGACGCTCGCGCCGATGGGGCCCGTGTCCGCCTTGCGCGAAACGTCGGTGGTATTTGCCGCGTTGCTCGGTCGACTGTTCCTGAAGGAGTCACTCACAGCACGGCGCCTGTCGGCGTGCTCGGTGATCGCCTTCGGTGCTTACTGCCTGGGGCACCCGGCCTGAGTCCACACTCAAGCTGCGCGCGGCGGATATTTGACTTCGAGGATGTCGATCTGCTCGACGCCCGTCGGCGTGCGCAGCGGCACAGTGTCCCCCTCGCGCGCCTTGATGAGCGCACGCGCAATCGGCGAAATCCAGCTCACGTGCCCAATATCCAGATCGACCTCGTCCATGCCGACGATGGTGACGGTGGTCTCATCACCACGCTGGTTGACGTAGGTGACCGTCGCACCAAAGAAGATCTGATCGTTGTTACCTTGCAAGCTGGCGTCGACAACCTCGGCCTTCTCGATACGGCGCGTGAGAAAGCGGATACGACGATCAATCTCGCGCAGGCGTTTCTTACCGTAAAGGTAGTCGCCATTCTCAGAGCGATCGCCATTGGATGCGGCCCACGACACGATGCCGACCACTTCAGGCCGCTCCGTGTCGATCAGGTGCATCAGCTCAGTACGCAGGCGCTCGTAGCCCGCTGGCGTGATGTAGTTCTTGGAACCCGGCGGCAAGGGCGCAGCGCCTTCGGGCAGATCGTCTTCGTCATCGCCGGAATCTTCCCGGACGAAAGCCTTGTTCATGATGGAAGCCACGGTGGATCAAGGCTCCATTATAGAAAGTTGGCCCTCTCGAAGAAAAAGTGAAGAAGGGGGTTCACAAGACGGAAAATCTCTGTATAATCTCATTTCTCGGTTGCGGCTGTAGCTCAGTTGGATAGAGTACTTGGCTACGAACCAAGGGGTCGTGGGTTCGAATCCTGCCAGCCGCGCCAACCTAATACGAGAACGAAAAGGGCTTCCAGAAATGGAAGCCCTTTTCTTTTGTCCGTGCCGAACTCGCATGCAGCGCTGCGTCAAAGCGCTCTAGTGTGTGCGCGGCAAGCGGACCACAAACAAAAAAGCGAAGCCCTCTGGCCTCGCCTTTTTGTTTTTGCGTGGAGCATCAATCTCCGCCGCGATCTCGCGCAATGCGAATCACATCCGGGTTGCGCCGCAGCGCGCGCATCACATCGGCCAAGTGCACGCGGTCGTGCACTTGAATCAGGAACGTCATATACGTCGCTTCCTGATCGCCCTCCTGCTCCATCGATACGTGGGCCACGTTGGCGTCAGCCGAAGTCAAATCCGCTGCCACGCGCGCAAGAATGCCCTTCGTATTGCGCACCAGCACCTTGATCGACACGTCGAACGCACGCGTCGTATGTTCAGCCCACATGACGTCAATCCAGTGCTCCGGATCCTTGCCATGCAGGCGCTTGGCCACGCGGCATTCCTGCACGTGGATCTGCAAGCCTTCGCCCTTGCCGATATAGCCGACGATCGGGTCACCGGGGATCGGGCGGCAGCACGACGAGAACACCATCGCCATGCCTTCGTCGCCGCTGACAGTGACGGCGGGGGCTTCTTCGCCAGCAAAGGTGTGTACGGCCGCCATCAACGCCTCGTCGCCGTCGTGGCCACCTTCCTGCAGAAGGATTTCGAGGCGGCGCGCAACCACGGCGGCCACTCGCCGGCCGAGTGCGAGATCCGCGAAGACGTCTTCACGCGCCTTGTTGCCTGTCCATTGCACGATGCGTTCCCACACCTGGGCAGACACGGCCTTCATGTCGATGCCGATCTGACGCAGCGCCTGTTCGAGCAAGCGCTCGCCAAGTTGAATCGCCTCGTCAAGCTTGGCCGTCTTCAGAAAATGTCGGATTGCCGCACGCGCCTTGCCGGTGCGTACGAATGTGAGCCACGCCGGGTTCGGCTTCGAGTACGGCGCCGTCACCACCTCGACGATGTCGCCGTTCTTCAGCTCCGTGCGCAGCGGCAGCAACTCGTTGTTGATCTTGACCGCCACGCACTGGTTGCCCAGGTCACTGTGCACCGCGTAGGCAAAGTCCAGCGCCGTGGCGCCGCGCGGCAGTGCACGGATCTCGCCCTTGGGCGTGAACACGTAGACGGCATCCGGAAACAGGTCGATCTTGACGTGCTCCAGAAACTCCTGCGAATCCCCCGTCTGGCTTTGAATGTCGAGCAGCGATTGCAGCCACTGATGCGCTTGTTGCTGCGCCCGATCGGGCTCGTCGTGGTGCTGCTTGTACATCCAGTGCGCGGCCACGCCGGCTTCCGCAATCTGATTCATCTCGCGCGTGCGGATCTGGAACTCGACCGGCGTGCCGAACGGGCCCACCAGCGTCGTATGCAGCGACTGATAACCGTTGATCTTGGGGATGGCGATGTAATCCTTGAACTTGCCGGGCATCGGCTTGTACAGGCTGTGCAGCGCACCCATCGTCATGTAGCACTGCATCTGCGTGTCGACCACCACGCGGAAGCCATACACATCCAGCACCTGCGAGAACGACAACTGCTTGTCGTGCATCTTGCGGTAAATGCTGTACAGCGTTTTTTCGCGCCCGGTCATTTCGGCCGAGATGCCCGCGTCGGTCAGCGCACGCTGGGCCGTTTCAAGAATGCGGCTCACGACCTCGCGTCGATTGCCGCGCGCAGCCTTCACCGCCTTCTCGAGCGTGGCATACCGGAACGGCGAACCGATACGGAAGCTCAATTCCTGCAGCTCCCGGTATGTCGTATTCAGGCCAAGGCGGTGCGCGATCGGCGCGTAAATCTCCATCGTCTCGCCGGCAATGCGGCGCCGCTTTTCCGGCGGCACGTGGTCGAGCGTGCGCATGTTGTGCGTGCGGTCGGCGAGCTTGACGAGAATCACGCGCACATCGCGCGCCATCGCGAGCAGCATCTTGCGGAAGCTCTCGGCTTGCGCCTGCTCGCGGCTCTGGAATTCGAGCTTGTCCAACTTGGTCAGGCCGTCGACCAGCTCCGCGACCTTGGGGCCGAACTTCTCGGCCAGCTCGCTCTTGGTCACGCCCTGGTCTTCGATCACGTCATGCAGCAGCGCCGCCATGATCGACTGCACATCCAGCTTCCAGCCTGCGCAGATCTCTGCCACGGCCACGGGATGCGTGATGTACGGCTCGCCGCTCTGGCGGTATTGCCCGAGGTGCGCCTCATCGGAGAAGTGGAACGCTTCCTTCACCAGCTTGAGATCAGCCGGCTTCAGATACGAGAGCTTTTCGGTCAGCCCCGAAATGGAAACGACCTGCTGGCGAGGCGGTGCCGCAGGCTGCGAGGTCGGACCAAACAGATGCCGATAGGTCTGCTCCAACACCGCATCGATAAAGAGCGTGTCGGCACCCTCGGGCGTCGCTGCCTGCTCGGGCGCGTCGGCGCTTGCGCCCTTGTGCGATTTTGGCGGCAGGGCTGCCCGCTCCCCTACCAGGTCGGCACCACGCGGATCAGGCAAGTTCGGCGCGCCCGTACGAGGCGACGCAGGGCCGGAGCCGGAAGCGGAGGACGGCATGGAAACGATGGAAACGGTGGAAGACCCGGAAGGAACCGTGGAGACGCCCGGCGCAGAACCGGACGACCTCGCGGACGATTCCACCGACGGCACGTTGTGTTCGTGCGTGGCGGAATGTTTGGTCCTGGGCGAAGAAGCGGGCGAGGTAGGCATGCCGGGGTCTAGTGCGTTCGCGGCTTTCACATCCATGAAAGATCGCCAGAACGATCAATGACCGAGGCAGCGTACCACGCCAAGTAATGCCAGGTAACGCGCCTCAGCTCAGGACGGAACCTTCTTGAGCATCTCGATACCAACCTGGCCCGATGCGATTTCGCGCAATGCGGTCACGGTCGGCTTGTCCTTGGCATCGACCTTGGGCGTGTGGCCCTGCACCAACTGACGGGCGCGGTACGTTGCGGCCAATGCCAGTTCGAAGCGATTCGGAATCTGTTTCAAGCAATCTTCGACGGTAATACGCGCCATGAAAACTCCACCTGGTGGCAAATCTTGTTGATCTCGATATTTTAGCAGCAGCGCAGCACTCACTTCGGACAACACTGGAGCGCAGGCGCTACCACACTTTCGCAATCGCGCTGAAAAACGCGAATGCGCTGCTTGCTCAATGAATGCCCAGCTCGACGAACAGCTCGCCGTGGCGCGCCTTTTGAGCACCGAAGCGCAGACGCGTGGCCTGCACCACGGTGCGCAGCTCGGCCAATGCGGTATCGAACACTTCGTTGATGATCACGTAGTCGGCTTCGGGTGCGTGCGCCATCTCGGAGCCGGCCGCGAGGAGGCGGCGCACGATCACGTTGGGCTCGTCCTGGCCGCGTTTCTTCAGACGCTCCTCCAGCGCCGTAAGCGATGGCGGCAGGATGAAGATTTCGACAGCATTGGAAAAACGCTGGTGCACCTGTTGAGCGCCCTGCCAGTCGATCTCGAGCAGTACGTCGGTGCCGGCACGCATCTGCTCTTCGATCCACACGCGTGAAGTGGCGTAGTAATTGCCGTGCACTTCGGCCCATTCGAGAAACTCGCCGCGATCACGGCAAGCCTTGAACTCCTCGACGGTCATGAAGTTGTATTCACGGCCGTGCTGCTCGCCCGGACGCGGCTTGCGCGTGGTGGCGGAGACTGACAGGCGGATCGCAGAATCCTGCGCCAGCAGCGCATTCACCAGCGTCGACTTACCGGCGCCGGACGGTGCCACGACCATGAACAGGCTGCCCGGAAAATGATTCTCGATGGGCGTATCGACGGCAGAGTGCGCTTGAGAGGATGGCATGTTCTAGTTCTATCGTTTCGAGTTATTCGAGGTTCTGGACCTGCTCGCGCATCTGCTCGATGAGCAGCTTGAGTTCCATCGATGCGTCGGCCAGCTCCTTGGCGGCGGCCTTCGAGCCGAGCGTATTCGCCTCGCGGTTCAGCTCTTGCATCATGAAGTCCAGGCGCTTGCCGATCTGGCCGCCCTTTTCCAGAATGTGGCGCGTCTCGCGCAGATGCGCCTGGAGGCGCGAGAGCTCTTCGGCGATGTCGATGCGGATGCCATAAACGGTGGCTTCCTGGCGAATGCGCTCGGACAGCTCGTCGCGCGTCAGTGCCGGCGTGCCTTCCGGCGCAGCCAGGCCAAACGCCTCGCGCAGGCGCTCGGTCAGCTTGTCCTGATGCTGCTGGATCAGGACCGGCACCATCGGCGTGAGTTTGTCGACGATGGCGAGCATTGCGTCAGCGCGGTCAAGCAGCACGGCCTTGAGCGCATCGCCTTCGCGGCGGCGTGATTCCAGAAGTTGCTTGAGCGCCTCTTTGGCAGCCTCGATCACGGCATCGCGCAGCGCGTCCTGTGTCAGTTGGGGCTCAGCCAGGACGCCGGGCCAGCGCAGGATTTCGCCCATGCGCAGCGAACCCGATGCCGGCAGGTGGCGCGTGACCGCCTGCTCCAGCTTGGCGAGTTGTTGCAGCAGGTCCACATTGAGCGCCGCGACATCGCTGGCGGCTTCCTGTCGCTGGAGGTTAATCCGGCACTCCAGCTTGCCGCGCGACAGTGCGCTCATCAGCATTTCGCGCAGGGCCGGCTCGAAGGCGCGGCACTCTTCCGGCGCCCGGAACAGCAGATCGAGAAAGCGCGAGTTGACGGTGCGGAATTCGACCGAGACGGTGGCGACGCTCCCGCTGGGTGCGCCATGGGCATCGGTAAAGGCTGCCTGGCGTGTCGCAACGCCGTAGCCGGTCATGCTGTAGATCATGGAATCGTGGTGTGTTGTTCTTGGTCGAATCAGGAAATCCGGCGGCGGTTATTTAACGCCCGGAATTGGCGGGGAATCCCCCACCTTTTGTCGCTTTACAACGTGTGGACTGGTCAGGGAGAATCCGACAGCCATTTCGCCACACAAACCCATGACAGAGTCAAAAGGCTCAGGACAGCCACGCAGTGCCCCGTTGCCGGTCGGCACCTTGCTGTCCAATTATCGTATTGTAAAGAAGTTGGCCAGCGGGGGGTTCAGCTTCGTCTATCTTGCGACCGACGAACATGGGACGCCGGTGGCCGTGAAGGAATATCTGCCATCTTCGCTGGCGCGTCGTGCGCCGGGCGAATTGATTCCTGTCGTGCCCGAAGAAAGCGCGAGTGCATTCCGGCTCGGGCTCAAATACTTCTTTGAAGAAGGCCGGTCGCTGGCCAAGATTTCCCACCCTGCCATCGTGCGCGTGCTCAATTTCTTCCGGGAAAATGGCACCGTCTACATGGTGATGACGTATGAGCAGGGAAAAACGCTGCAGGAGCACATCCTCACCGCGCGTCAGCAAGGCAAGCTGAAGATGCTGCGTGAACGCTTCATTCGCCAGGTCTTCCATGACCTGATGAGCGGGCTGCGCGAGGTCCACATCCACAAGCTGCTACACCTCGACATCAAGCCCGGCAACATCTACCTGCGCGAAGACTTTTCGCCGATCCTGCTCGACTTTGGCGCCGCACGGCAGACACTCACCGCCGAGGCCTCGCGCTTCCAGCCGATGTACACGCCGGGCTTTGCCGCGCCAGAGCTGTACCGCAAGCACAACGAGCTGGGCCCGTGGACGGACATCTACAGCATCGGCGCCACCATCTATGCCTGCATGGCCGGCACGCCGCCCCAGGAAGCCACGCAGCGCGAGAAAGACGACAAGCTGGAAGAAGGCCTGGAGCGCCTGCGCAAGGTCTATACGGCCAGCCTGATCGATCTAGTTGGCTGGTGCCTGAAGATGAAGCCGGAAGAGCGCCCCCAGAGCGTGTTCCGCCTGCAAAAAGTGCTGCGTGAAGAAAGCAACGCGCTGACCGAGCTGCAGGCGCTGACCGCCATCACCCAGGGTGGCCCGGTGCCTGAAGAAAAAGAGGCGTTGACGACACGTTTCATGAGCCGCCTGTTGCGCCGCCGGGACAGTTGACAGCCAAGTCGCCGCCGATAGGCGGAGTATGATTTCAAAACGGTGCAACACTAGGCAGGACTTGCCGCTGCACCGCATCTCCACATCGAATACTCATCTAGCCGCAATGCGATTCTCGGTTTATCAAGAAAGCAAAAAAGGCGCGCGACGCGTCAACCAGGACCGCATGGGCTACTGCTTCACGCGCGATGCCATGTTGATGGTGCTGTGCGACGGCCTGGGCGGGCATTCCCTGGGCGAAGTTGCCGCCCAACAAGCGCTGCAGACCATGGCGCGCCAGTTCCAGCGCCACGCACGTCCGTCGATTCGCAATCCGCGTGATTTCCTGCACGAGAGCATCATGCTCGCGCACCGCGACATTCACCGCTATGCAGAGACGAACGGCCTGCCCGATGCGCCGCGCACGACCATCGTCTGCGCGCTGGCCCAGCGTGGCTCGCTGCACTGGGCGCACGCCGGCGATTCGCGCATGTACCTCATGCGCAAGGGCGAACTGGTGACGCGCACGCGCGATCACTCCAAGATCGAGAACCTGCTGCAACAAGACCGGGTGCTGCCGATGCAGGTCGCGCACCACCCGGAGCGCAACAAGATCTACAACTGCCTGGGCTCGCCCAATCTGCCCCTGATCGACATCGGCGGGCCGGTCAACCTGGAGCCGGGCGACGTTGCCATGCTGTGCTCCGACGGCCTGTGGGGCAGTGTGCAGGAAGACGAACTGGTCGACACCTGCACCAGCTTCTCGGTCACGCAGGCGATTCCTGAACTGATTGCCCGCGCGCTGCGCAATGCCGGCGACACCGCCGACAACACCACCGCCATCTCCATGATGTGGGAGCTGGACGCGGTGACCACCACGCAGGATTCGGTGCAGACCGATACCCTCCCGCTGAACGCCTTCACCACGTCCATCCTGGACGCGCCGCAAAGCGAATCAGGGCTGATGTCGGAAGAGGAAATCGAGCGCTCCATCGCTGAAATCCGCGCCGCTATCGACAAGACCAGCAATCTGACGCGCTAAACGCCGTCACACCGTCTCCATCCGGCCCGCCCTGCTAAGCGCAGCGCGGGCCGGTATCATGTCGGGCTATCCGTTTTCTTCAGCGAGACCCCACATGCGACCCAGCGGCCGCCAGCCCGATCAACTCCGTCACGTCACCCTCACCCGCAACTTCACCCGCCACGCCGAAGGCTCGGTGCTGGTGTGCTTTGGCGACACGCAAGTGCTCTGCACGGCCAGCGTGCTGCCCAAAGTGCCGCCTCACAAGAAAGGCAGCGGCGAGGGCTGGGTGACGGCCGAATACGGCATGCTGCCGCGCTCGACGCACACCCGCTCCGACCGCGAGGCCGCACGCGGCAAGCAGACCGGCCGCACGCAGGAAATCCAGCGCCTGATCGGCCGCGCGATGCGCACGGTGTTCGATCTGCGCGCGCTGGGCGAGCACACACTGCATCTCGACTGCGACGTGCTGCAGGCCGATGGCGGCACACGCACGGCCAGCATTACCGGCGCGTTCGTCGCGGCATATGACGCTGTCTCTGTCATGCGTGAAAAGGGTCAGCTGGTGGGCAACCCGGTCCGCGACTTCGTGGCCGCCGTATCGGTGGGCGTGGTGGATGGCGTACCGGTGCTCGACCTGGACTACCCCGAAGACTCCGCCTGCGATACCGATATGAACGTCGTCATGACTGGCAGCGGCGGCTTCGTGGAAGTGCAAGGCACTGCGGAAGGCACACCATTCTCGCGCGCCGAAATGGATGCACTGCTGAACCTGGCAGACCAAGGCATCCGCACGCTAATCGGCCTGCAGAAACAAGCGCTGGGCCTGTGATCGTCACTGCCATGCGCAAGATCGTTCTCGCCTCAAACAACGCCGGTAAGCTGGCCGAGTTCAACGCGCTGCTGGGCACCCTCGGGTTTGACGTGACGCCGCAAGGCGCGCTCGGCATTCCCGAGGCGGAAGAGCCTTATGCGACGTTCGTTGAAAACGCGCTCACCAAGGCGCGCCATGCGAGCCGCGAGTCCGGCCTCCCTGCCCTGGCAGACGACTCCGGCATCTGCGTGCATGCGCTGGGCGGCGCGCCGGGCGTGTATTCCGCGCGCTATGCGCAATTGGTGGGTGGGCCGAAATCGGATGCCGCCAACAACACCCGCCTCGTCCGCGAACTGGCCGGCAAGGCCGACCGCGGCGCGCATTATGTTTGCGTTCTCGTCTACGTGCGCCATACCGATGACCCACAGCCGATCATTGCCGAAGGCAACTGGTTTGGCGAGGTGATCGACACACCGCGCGGCGACGGCGGCTTCGGTTACGACCCACACTTCCTGCTGCCCGATCTCGGCAAGACCGCCGCCGAGCTGACCAAGGCAGAGAAGAACAGCGTGAGCCATCGTGCGCAAGCCCTCGCGCAGCTCGTCGAACGGCTGCGCACCTTTGAAAAAGCCTGAAGTTCCGATGATCCCGATTCACCCCGCCGGCGCAGCCAAGACGCCTTCCGTGACCGCCGCTGAAACCGGTGACAAGGTCACCTCCGTCTTTCTGCAGCCGGGCAAGATCAGCCTGCCCGCTTCGCCGCCGCTGTCCTTGTACGTGCACGTGCCGTGGTGCGTGCGCAAGTGCCCGTACTGCGATTTCAACTCGCATGCGGAGCCGGAACAGGGCATCCCGGAAGAGCGCTTTCTCGCTGCCGTGCGGCAAGATTTGGAAGCTGCGCTGCCGATGGTGTGGGGCCGGCATGTGCATACGATCTTCATCGGGGGCGGCACGCCCAGTTTGTTATCGGCGCAAGGGCTGGACCGCCTGCTGTCGGACATCCGCATGCTGCTGCCGGTCGACGCCGATGCCGAGATCACGATGGAAGCCAACCCGGGCACGTTTGAGGCAGAACGCTTCCGCAGCTACCGCGCCAGCGGCGTGAACCGCCTGTCGATCGGCATCCAGAGCTTCAACGACGCGCACCTGCAGGCGCTTGGCCGCATCCACAGTGCCGCCGAAGCGCGCGCCGCGATCGACATCGCCCGCGCGCATTTCGACAACATCAACCTCGACCTGATGTTCGCCCTGCCGGGCCAGACACTCGCCGAATGCGAGGCTGATGTGGAGGCCGCGTTGTCGTTCGATACGAACCATGTGTCGCTGTACCACCTGACACTGGAGCCGAACACGTACTTCGCCAAATACCCGCCCGCGCTGCCGGATGACGACACGGCGTTTGCAATGCAGGACTGGATTCACGCACGGCTGGCGGCAGCAGGCTATGAGCACTACGAGGTATCGGCGTATGCCAAGGCGGGCAAGCGCTGCAAGCACAACCTGAACTACTGGCAATTCGGTGATTACCTCGGCATCGGGCCAGGCGCGCACGGCAAGCTGAGCTTTCCGCACCGGGTCATCCGCGAGATGCGGCACAAGCATCCCGACACGTATCTGCGTCAGGCTGAGACGGCCGGCGGTGCGGCAGTCATGCAGGAGCAGCGCGAAGTCGACGTCGCCGACATGCCGTTTGAGTTCATGCTGAACGCGCTGCGCCTGACGGACGGTTTCCCGGTCACGCTGTTCCAGGAGCGCACCGGCCTGCCGCTGCGCTCCATTGAGCGTGAACTCGACGCCGCCGAGCAGCGCGGCCTGCTGACGCGCGACCATGTCGCCATCCGGCCCACCGAGCTGGGTCAGCGATTCCTCAACGATTTGCAGGAATTGTTCTTGGCCGACGACGAAAACTGACGGTAACCGGTGCCAAGTTGCGCCAGGTACCGTTACAATGGCGCCCTTGCTCGCAACGAGCAGCGCAGCATGAAGGAAGCGTGGCCGAGTGGTTTAAGGCAGCAGTCTTGAAAACTGCCGATGGGGTGACCCATCCGTGAGTTCGAATCTCACCGCTTCCGCCAGTCCTTGTTCCAAGGCACTCCCAATTTCTCCCGCACTCCCCCGCCGCGTCGAATAACAACGCCGTTCCGCGAGCATTTCCGCTTTTGCCAGTCCCAGGTCTTCAACAGCGCATGCCGTGTTAGTGCCGCGCCATTGGCCAAAGCGCATCAGGATCTTCTCCAAGCGCCTTTGCAATGGCCAGCCGAACGCGCTTTGCCCCATTGCCCGCGATGGAAGAGGACAGCAATTGCGGAGTGACGTCGTCCAGGCCCAGCTTTTCTGAGAGTTCGCGCAAGGTGGCCTTGCCGAAACGCTCGTTGAGTAGGCGTTTTACGGTGGGTACGGTGCGGGGAAATTCGCGCGGATGGGGCGTGGGGCCTGCTACCGGACTTTTCGTCTTGCCCTCCTTCGGCCCTACCGAGAAATCGGCAGACTGAGGGAGAGGATTCTCGGCCATTGAGCGGCCTAGGTTTGTCAAAGCTTCGGCTGCGTCTCGCCCTGTGCTGGAGCACATCGTATCCGGTGCGACCAACACCGCGAAATAGCGTCCGCGATCTTGATACAACCTTACCTTGCAAATCAAATCCATATTATTCGGACGCTAAATCGAAACCGGCTTATTGATTATTCTTTTCTCGAATGGAATAACCTGACAGCCTCTGCTGGGCGTCGCTTCCCAAGCCAAGGACGCAAGCGCCGCCCCAAGCCCCCCCCGGGCTTGGGGTTGGTCGAGCGCATGAAGACTCTTTCCCGTTCTTCAAAAAAGTACGACTCGTTTGTATGTTGTTCCCTCACCGATCTTATTGGTGAGGGCCTGCGCATCAACGCCGAAGCAATGTCGCGGAACGCCGACTCTCAAGGGCCAGGGAGAATCCGCTCACCCCGTGTCTACGAATCGGGTTTGGCCAGAGACGGCCAGCCGACTTGCTGTTTTCCCCGTTACTCGCCCCGCGCCAGCCCCATGGGACCGCACAGGTGCTGAACATTCTTATTAGGCATGATGCTGACACCGCATATTGTCGGGAACGATAGCAGACGCTATTCTGACTGGCACCCTGCTAATTAGAGGTATGAACCCGCCAGCAGACGCCATTCGTGCAGGCTGCCTTTTAGTGCAGCGGGCTCGGATCAACATATCCGCGGGCGCGGCAAGTTGCTGGCAGCGTTGTCATGATCACAACCGTGTGCAACCGTTCGTCGCAATCTGGGATTGCGACCAAGCATCGGTAATGTGCGTGCGGCGTCTGGCCACCGGGTCTTTTGTATTGCAACTAAACGCGGCAGACCATGGAAGTCCTCAATGATGTGAGCGCGATCGCTCTGGCCAATAGTCTTCCAGATGGCGTCTTTCTGGTCGACGAGCGTGGGCGGATCCGTCACGCCAATGCAGCGTGGGAAGACATTCTCGGTTATCGGCCATCCGAGCTGCTGGGGCAATCCATGCTCGAACTCGTGGCGCCGTACGACCGCGACAGAACGCAAAGGCAAGCGGGTCGCGTTCAGGCAGGTGGAAAGTGCACCGGCTTCGAGAATCGCTATCGGCACCAGCTTGGCAGCGATGTGCATTTGTCATGGTCGGCACAGTGGAGCGTCGAGCACCGATTGCGCATCGGCGTGGCACGTAACGTCACCGCAACAAGAACGGCGGCCGAGCGCAGTCCCTTGGCGCAGCTGCAGGCGCGCTTGGCGCCTCACGAATCCAGGGTATTGCAGTTGCTGTTGACTGAAGCTGCAGAAAAGCAGATTGCGGAACAGCTCGGTCTTGCCACGTCGACCACGCACTCTTACATCACGAGCGTCTATCGCAAGTTCGGCGTGCGTGGCCGCGCGGGGCTGATGAGCCTGTGGCTCAAAGAGATGCAAAGCCGCTGATATCCGTTCTGCATCACAGCACCGTCGCATCACCATCTGCCACAAATAGCACGCTCCCCCTGCGCTATACTGCCGCCCGTCACGCACACAACGTGACCTCGGATTGGCGTCCGAGAGCAGATACAGGCGGGTAACCGCCGGCTGGCGGTTTTTTTACGCCCGTTCATCAAGCGCCTCCTATGGCCGGGCCTTGGTGAGGGAGCGCTCGCGCTCGCCGGTTTCCTGTATCGCCGGTACGCCAACCTTGCCTTGTGCCCGGCCACCCCGATTGGCGTCGGGGGTCGGGTAGCTAAACCCGATACAGGAGCATCGACATGCGCCACGCCTTCGGTCGCCTTGAGGACACGCAATCTCCTTTCCCTGATACCGTCGGTAGTCGCAACGACGCGACTGAATCGCTTCAGCAGCAACGCGCCGACCTCGTGCGAGCGTTGGCAGCGGCCGAAGCATCCGTAAGAACATTCCCCATCGGCTCATTGCAACAGGCCAAGGCGCGGGCCCGTGTCACGCGTTTGCAGAGAGAATTGCGACGCTTGAAAGCCGCGCTTGGCACGTCGAAGCGGCATCGGGACGTCGGCGATTTTTTGATCGAGATGTTCCGCGAGCGCGTTTCTTTCAGCGAATGGCAGTGCATCGTGGCCGAGGCGCGACGCCGCCATGATTCAAAGGCGACGGAAGGTCAAATCGGTACGGTCGCTGCGGGGCCGGGCGCACAAAGCTGATATAGTCGCGTCGCCTCCGATTTCTGAACTTTGCGATGTCTCTCGTACTCCGCCGAACCGTCCTCACGTTCGTTGCCGCAGCCTCGGTTGCGGGCGCCGGCCTCGTCCACGCGCAAGCCAGTGCGCCGCAAGCCCCTGCAGTGTCCACGGCTGCATCGGGCGGCACCGTCGCTGAACTGCAGCAATTGCTGGCGCAGAAGCGCCTGACCGAACTGCGCACGACCTACAACGGCGACTACGGCACGAGCCTGCTGCTGGTCAACGAAGACACCACGGCCTACGTCGCGCTGTCGTATCGCAAAGAATTGTGGCGTGTGTACAAGTTTGCGTCGGTCGCTCCAGCCGAAGGCGCATACGAGACACTGGCCAGCCAGACCCGGACGTGGGCCGAAGATGATCTGCGCCGCGCCGTCACGGCGGGCCAGAAGGCGCAATTGGAGCGCGAAGCCCAGGCAGCTCAGCAGCGCGCCGCATCGCTCAGCCAGGAAGTGCGCATCATGCAGGCGCAGCGCCAGAAAATGCTGACCGAACAGCAGACCATGCGTCAGGAGACGAAGGCGCTAGACATCGAGCGCCGCGCGTATCAGACCCAGGTTGAATCGCTGCAGCAGCAGATCCGCCTGCTGGAAAAGCAGCTCAACGATCCGCACTGGTCGCCTGCACCGTAAAGGTCCGCGACATTCACCTTCCTGGCCTGGCGCAAAAGCGGCAGGCCAGCGACCTCCCTGCCTTCGATGCAGCCCGCTTCGGCTTAAGAGCAATCTGATCGACCACCGTCCATCCACCGCTTAGCATGGCGCCTGCTTGCGCAGCCGGCTTGGATGCGCGCTGCGGCCATCAGCGGAGACGGACTTGGAATCCCCCAACTTCATCATCGACGGACACCTGCGCCTACCGGGCTTGGTGCGCATGCCGCCGCCCTTCGGGCCTGCGCTCGACAGCGCGCAGCCCAGCCCCGCGACACAGGTGAGCGCATCGTCCGATCCGGTAGCTCACACGTGCGGTGACGCTGGTACAGCCCGACATGGGCAGTGGCGTCAACGCATGACAGCGCTCTCGGTTGGCATGGCATGTACGTTGGCGGCCGCGCTGCTTGGCTGGCAGACCGGGCAGCATCGGCAGCCAGCCGCAGAGTGGGATCAAGCAATCGTGGCCGCCATCGCGCCGCAGACCGTACCACCCCTTCCACTCGAACACGCCCCTGCGTCACCGGCGGCGTCGGCGGAACCAAACGAAGCCACGGAATCCGAGGTGGTTGCCACAGCCGTAGCCAACGTGGTCCAGGCACCCGACATGGCGCTTGACGAAACGGAAGTTGCCACGCCGGTCATCGCTGCAGCAGCGCCGGCCGTAACGCAATTGCCGGCGAGACCGAGGCGACCGCGCCCCGTGGTGCAGGCCGCCGTGCCCGCGTCGACGCCGCCGAAGTTGCAGGGCTCGCCCGTATTGCACGACGAAGCGCCAGCGGCCATCGAAGTCGAGTGGGCAACGGCCGAGACGGCGCCGATCACCTCAGCCTATGCGGCCCCGGGCACGCCGGTGCGCATCGAGCTGCAACGGCATACGCGCTTCACGGACTGACCAGAGCGCGTGTCGCCACGCCGGCTCAGTGCAACTGGCCGCCCGTCTCGCGTACGTCGTGCAACGTGCGCAACGTTGTCTCGATGGCGATGCGCAGGCCGGTGACGATGGTGTCGTGCGCCATGCTCGGTTGCCCCGGGTGCTTGGCGGCCTGCGACGGGAGATATGGGATGTGGATGAAACCGCCGCGCGTCGGCAGCTTGTGACGGGCGATGGCATGCATCAACCCATAGAAGACGTGGTTGCAGACAAAGGTGCCCGCTGTCTGCGAGACGGACGCAGGAACACCGCCCGCACGCAGTTCGCGCACAATCGTCTTGATCGGCAGCGTTGAAAAATACGCGGCCGGCCCGTCACTTGCGATGGCGATATCGATCGGCTGCTTGCCGGCGTTGTCGGCAATGCGTGCGTCGTCGACGTTGATGGCGATGCGCTCGATGGCCATCTCGGCACGGCCACCGGCCTGCCCCACGGCGATCACCACATCCGGCTTCAACGTCTGCAGCAACTTGCCGAGCACTTTGTTGGATTCACCAAAGATGGTCGGCAACTGGCGCGCGACGATGTCGGCGCCTGCGATTCCCTGCCCGTCGAGGGTGCGCACGGCTTCCCACGACGGATTGATGGGTTCGTTCTCGAACGGATCGAAACCGGTGACGAGGACGGTAGGCATGACGTTCTCCTGCTTGCTGCGTAAGACAAAAACGATGATAAACGTCCGTCGAACATCATGCCCAAGCGCGTTGCGGCGTCAGTTTGCCTTGCTGCGCTTGTTCTCGAAGTTCAACAGGATGTCGACTTCTTCCGTGCCTGCGGTGTGCAGCCATTCGCGCGTCAGACGCTCGCCCAGGCGGCGCATATCGCCCTGCAGCGTCACGTCCGGATTGAGCACGCGCACGCCGGTTTTGGCGAGTTCGGCTTCATCGCGCTCGTAGGTCTGGCGGCTGGAATCCCAACCGCGCGTCTCGTAATCCTTGGCGAGCTTGAGCACAGTCTGCTGCATCGCCGGCGGGAGCTTGGCAAAGCGCGCCTCGTTGATGAACACGGCGTTCTTCGGGATCCACGCGTTGACCTTGTAGTAATAGGTCATGCGCTGGCCAGCCTTCGTCTCCAGACCGGTGGACGGCGAGGTGACCATGGTGTCGATCCGCCCACCGGCAATCGCGGCGGTCAGATCAGCGGCTTCCACCTGCACGGCCTGCGCACCGTACAACTCGGCAATGCGCTTTTGCGCCGCGTTATACGTGCGCAAACGATGTCCCTTCAGGTCGGACAAACGGGCGATCGGTGTTTCGGAATACAGGTTCTGCGGCGGCCAGGGCACGGCGTACAGCAGACGCAATCCGTTGGCCTTCATCAACGCTTCGATGTGGCTGCGCGAGGCATCCCACAGCAGGCGCGCATCGTTGTAGCCCGATACCACGAAAGGAATCGAATCCACGCCGAACAGCGGATCGCGCTGGGCCAACGTCGACAGCATCACTTCGCCCGCCTCGGCCTTGCCGTCCTTGACGCCGTCAAAGATGGCGGCCGGCTTGAGTAGCGTGCCGTTCGGATAGACCTCAAGTTTGAGCCCGCCATTGGTGGCGCTGCTGACGGCACTTGCGAAGGCCTGCAGGTTTTGCGTATGGAAATTGAGGGCCGGATACGGCGTGGCCACTCGGAGCGTTTCCGCACAGGCTTGCCCGGCGGAAATCAACGACAGCGCGCTGGCTGCGAGAACACAAAAAAAGCGGCGTCCCGACATGGAACGGCCGCTCGTCATCTGGCTGCTCATGAATCCCCCCGGAGAAGAGCACGATGCGAGGTCTACGACCGCACACCCTGACTACCCCCTCGGGCGGCGATCACGTCTGGCGGCGTACGCTGGCTGTATTCCGCCAGCGTGACGCGCGCCGCACGCGACGCATTAAACACGATTAGTGCAGCATCAGGAAGTACAAGAGCACGATATTGGCTGTAAGCAACAGCAGCGCGGTGGGGACTTGCGCTTTGATCACAGCGTTCTTATCGGACAACTCCAGCAGCGCAGCCGGCACGATATTGAAGTTGGCCGCCATCGGGGTCATCAGCGTGCCGCAGTAGCCCGAGAACATGCCGATAGCCGCCATCACCGCCGGGTTGGCATGGAACACGCCCACCAGAATCGGCACCCCCACGCCGCCCGTCATGACCGGGAAGGCCGCAAAGCCGTTGCCCATGATGACGGTGAACAGCGCCATGCCCACGCAATAGACGACGACCGCAACGAGGCGATAGTCCATGTTGATGTAAGCGGTAGTCAGGTGCGCCACGGCCTTGCCCACACCGGCATCGGCAAAGACGAGACCCAGCATGGCCAGCATCTGCGGCAGCACCAGCGCCCAGCCGAGCGACTCCGTCAGCCGACGCGATTCACGCATGGCTTGCACCGGCGTGTCGCGCGTCAACCAGCACGCCAGCGCGAGCGAGATGATGCAGCCCAGGCCCAGCGAGACGAACGTCTGGTTCTTCGGATCGAGCAGCAAATCGCCGCCGATCTTCACGTCCTTCAGGAACACGCTGCCGATGACGGTGACCAGCGGAATGGTCAGCGCCGGGATGAACAGGCGGTTGCCCAGGCGCTTGGCGGATGCGCGGCGCTCTTCTGCCGGCAGTTCGCCATGCTTGCCCAGCGTCACGCCACCCGTGCCGGCCAGCAGCGCCATCACCACGGCCCCGATGCCCACCACGATCGGCGGGATCTTGTCGCCAACGAGAAAGATGACGGCGAAGATCGCCCAGAACAGGCCCGTGGTCCAGCGGCGCGGATGGTTCTTGTCGGCAAAGGTCATCAGCGCGGTGATCGTCAGGATGATCCCGGCCAGCCAGTACAGATAGTTGATCGACAGAATCATGGCTTACCCCTGCTTGGCCGTAGCCGTGTTGGTATTGCCGGCGGCGCCCCGCTGGTTACCCATTTCACGGGCAAGCCAGCCGTCCAGGCGCTTGAGACGCACCGAGTGGATCAGGAACGCGCAGACCGCCGTCGGGATGCCCCACACCGCGATGTGCAGCGGTTCCACGTCGATGCCCGAGCCGAGCAGGAACGTGTGCATCAGCGCGATGGCGCCGAAGGCCACGAAGATGTCTTCGCCGAAGAACAGGCCGACGTTGTCGGTGGCGGCGCAGAAGGCCAGCAGGCGTTCACGCACCGGCGTCGGCAGCTTGCCGAAACGGTTCTCGGCGGCGCCTTCGGCCATCGGGGCCAGCAGCGGACGCACCATCTGCGGATGGCCGCCGAGGCTCGTCAGACCGGCGGCTGCCGTCAGCTCGCGCACGGCGAGGTAGACGATCAGCAGGCGGCCAACCGTGGCCGATTGAATGCGCGAGATCCAGTTCTGCGCGTGCTCACGCAAGCCGTGACGCTCAAGCAGGCCCACCACCGCGAGCGGCAGCAGGATGATCAGCGGCAACGTCCGCGTCTTGATGATGCCCGTGCCGATCGCCGTCAGGATTTGGTCGATGGACATCGATGCCGCAAAGCCGGTGGCGATGGCGGCCACAGCCACCACCAGCATCGGATTGAATCGCAGGATGAACCCCGCGATGATGACGACCACCCCGATCAGCGGCCATAGATTCACTGCCGTACCCATGTGGTGCTTCCCCCCAAGTTAATAAAAAGCCCCGCTGGAAAACGGGGCCGTGGCTCAGGCGCCGGCGCGAACAGCGATGCCCTCGCTGCCAAGCCGTTCCCGAATGCGTCGCGCGAACGCCAGCGCGTGCGCGCCGTCGCCGTGCAGACAAACCGTTTCCGCGCGGATCGGAACCCACGTGCCGTCGATGGCCTTCACGCGTTGCTCGCGCACCATCGTCAGCGTCTGGTCGAGCGCAGCCTCCTCGCTGTCGATCAGGGCTCCCGGGGTGCCGCGTTTGACGAGCGAGCCGTCAGCGTTGTAGCCGCGATCGGCAAACACCTCTTCCTTGGCCTGCAGACCAAGTTCGCGCGCTGCCTTGACCAGTTCACCGCCGGCCAGGCCGAACACGACCAGCGAAGGATCGAAATCACGGATCGCGCGCACGATGGCGACCGCCAGAGGCCGGTCACGCGAAGCCTGGTTGTACAGCGCGCCGTGCGCTTTCACGTGGGCCAGCTTGCCGCCCTGCGCCCGCACGATGGCAGACAGGCCGCCGATCTGGAACAGCACGCCCGCGTAGATTTCGTCCGGCGGAAGGTGCATCTCCGTGCGGCCGAAGTTTTCGCGATCGGGAAAGCTCGGATGCGCGCCGATCGACACGCCCTGGCGCAGCGCCCAGCCGACGGTCTGGCGCATCGTGTTGACGTCGCCAGCGTGCCAGCCGCAGGCGATGTTGGCGGAACTCACCAGCGTGAGGAGCGCCTCGTCGGTATCGCAGCCTTCGCCAAGGTCGGCGTTCAGATCAATTGCAGTCATGATGTTGTCTTCCGGTGCATCAGGCGTTCAGTCGCGTCTTGGCGGTGCGGTGCGCGCTCGACAGAATGCCCTGGCGCTGCCAGTCCAGCGCGGTTTCGATTTGCTGCAGATACCGTGCCACGTCGGCGCGGGCGGCTTCGGCTTCTTCCAGCGTCACACGCTCGAAGCGCACGCGCGTGCCGAGCGGAATCTGCGCCAGGCGCCATTGGTCAGCCAGGATGACAGAGCCGATCTTCGGATAGCCGCCGGTGGTTTGCGCATCGGCCATCAGCACAATGGGCTGTCCGGACGGCGGCACCTGGATCACGCCCGGCACCACGCCGTGCGAGAGCAGATCGCCGCTGCGCTGCTTCTTGCGCTGGAGTTCCGGCCCCTGAAGGCGAAAGCCCATCCGGTTGCTGTTGGGCGTAAGCGTCCAGTCGGATTCCCAGAACGCGGCTTGTGCGTCGGCAACAAAATCGTCGTATTCGGGACCAGGCAGCACGCGCATGACGGGCGTGTCCTTCTGCGCGCGGTCGAACGTCCAGCGGGCTGCCTTCACGGCAACGGTATCGCCGCTGATGTCGGGGGCGTACGTCGTGTCTGCAGGCAACACCGGCAACCTGTCGCCGTCCTTCAGCGGGCGCCCCTCGAGGCCGCCGAAGCCGGCTTTCAGATCGGTGCTGCGCGAGCCCATCATCTCGGGCACATCGATGCCGCCGGCCACGCAAAGATATGCACGCACACCGCCCTGCGCCACACGCAAGGTCAGCGTCTGACCGCGCTGCACGGGGATGGCACGCCATGCATGCACCGGCGCGCCGTCAAGCGTGGCGCGGCAATCGGCGCCCGTCAGCGCGATCAAGCCATTGGCGTGGAAGCGCAGCGTGGCGTTGCCCAGCGTGAACTCGATGCCCGCGGCATCGCTGCGGTTGCCGACCAGGCGGTTGCCCACATACAGCGACAGCGGATCGAGCGCACCGGACGTGCACACGCCAAAGCGGCGATAGCCGGTCCGGCCCAGGTCCTGCACGGAGGCCAGCACGCCGGCCCGCACAATCTCGATCATGGGTTGGGGTTTCGAGCTCATGCGCGCACCTTCGAGGCAACAAATCGGATGCGGTCTCCAGGCGAGAGCAGCGTGGGGGGATTGCGCTGCGGCATGAAGAGCGCCGCGTCTGTGCGGCCCAGCAATTGCCAGCCACCGGGGGATGCGGCCGGGTAGATGCCAGTCTGCTCGCCGCCAATGCCAACCGAGCCGGCCGGCACGGCCATGCGCGGCTCAGCGCGACGCGGCGTGGCGAGCGACTTGTCGAGCCCGCCCATGTAGGCAAAACCCGGCTGGAAGCCTAGGAAATAGACGATGTATTCGGGCGCGGTGTGACGACGCACGACTTCGGCCGTGCTCAGGCCTGTGTGCTTGGCAACTTCGCGCAGATCGGGACCTTCGTCACCGCCATAGGCGACTTCGATATCGACGAGTTTGCCGTCGGCCACCAGCGCCTGGCTTTCTTCCCAGGCCTCGCGCAGTTGGGTGGTCAATCGCTGCGCATCGGCCAGCGGGCCAAACACGAGCGTGAGGTTGTTCATGCCGGGCACCACGTCGACCACGCCCGCCCAGTTGGACGCGCGCGAAGCCATCGCCCAGATGCGCTGCTGGCAATTCAGGGTGGCCGGCGGCGGCACTTCGCACAACAGCGCCAGTTCGCCCAGCCGGTGAATCGTGCACTGCAACTTAACCCCCGTCTCGGGTGCGCCGTTGGCAGGAAGATCCCAGCAAAACGACGCGCGTTTGAAAACGAAAGCGATACGTTAATAAATTGTCGATAAATTCTGTATAAGAAGTAACCCTTAGTCGCTCAGGGCCAAGTCGCTGCTGAACGCGGTCCGACTGCACCCATCATAGGTGCCGGACACGATCAGCGTGACAGGCATGTTATGCCAAAGTCATATGAAAGGATGAAGACGCCCCTAGAACAAGAGGCGTAGATCGAGACCGGAAGGGAGGGTCAGGCGGCGGGCTCTTCGCGCGTGATGCGCAGACCCAGAAGGAGCGCGAGGATGGCGCATACAGCCATCATGCCCAGCAGCGGCAGCGCGGTCTGGCCGACGGCGGCGACCACCGTGCCGGTCACCATGCCGAGGCCGAATTGCATGGCGCCCATAAGCGCCGAGCCCGTACCCGCACGCGCGCCCTGCCCCGCCATTGCCAGCGCGCCGGTGTTGGGCGAGATGCAGCCGATCGACGCGACGTAGCAGAACAGCGCCGCCAGTACGAGTGGCAGCGGCGTAAAGCCAGCCGCGGCGGCGCCAGCTGCCAGCACGCTGGTGATGGCCGGCACCCACAACGCCCGCCGCAGCACGCGCGCCGGCGAGTACTTGCGCACCAATCGCACATTTACGCGCGAGGCGGCGATCATCCCGGCCGCGTTGCTGCCGAACACCCAGGCGTACTGCGACGGCGTCAGCCCATAACCATCGATCAGCACGAACGACGAGACGGTGATGTACGCAAACATGCCCGACAGAAACACCGCGCCGCACCACATATAGGCGGCGTAATGGTGATCACGCAGCAGTTCCCAGTAGTCGCGCAGCACGTGGCCGACTGCCAGCTTGCGCGCCTGCTCGGGCGCCAGCGACTCGCGCATCAGGTAATGCACCGCCACCAGCGACAGCACGCCAAATGCCGTCAGCAAGGCAAAGATGACCCGCCAAGTCGCGAACTGCAGCACCGCGCCGCCAATCATCGGCGCGAGGATGGGCGCCACCCCCATCACCAGCATCAGCGTGGAATACGCCTGTGCGGCGCCGGCCGGGTCCATGCGATCACGCACGGCAGCGCGAGCGATGACCATGCCCGCGCAGCCGCCAAACCCTTGCACGCCACGCAGCACGGTCAACATCGTGGCGTCCTTGGCGAAGGCGCAGCCGATGGAAGCGGCGACGTACATTGCGAGGCCGATATAGAGCGGCGGCTTGCGGCCGAAGCGATCGCTGGCGGGGCCGTAGATCAGCTGGCCGATCGCCAAGCTAATCAGAAAGACGGTCAGCGTGAGCCCCGCCGCGGCCGACGACGTATTCAGATCGCGCGCGATGGTCGGCAGGCTGGGCAGATACATGTCGACCGACAGCGGGCCGATGGCCGTAAGCGCGCCAAGCAGCAGGAGCCAACCGGGAATCGGACCGGGCATGCGGGATCGTGCGGGAGCGGGAGCAGTCATGAAGGGAGAACGAGACGCGGCGGACGGTAGCCCCGCGCCGGAGCAAACCGAGAACTTTAGCGCAAAGCGACGCGCCACGTGCGCGCACCGGCCAGGTGCAAGACTGCATGAGCGCCCCACCCAAGGGCTGCGCGTGCCACCTGCATACGTCGGCATGACAAGCTGGAACCGGCAAATGGCCCCGATAGGCCCGGCACGGGATTTGCACTCCGCCACCCCTCGTACGAGGCAGGCGCAAGCGGGCCGAAATCGCGGTTTGGCACGATGTCGAACGATATAATTCCCGTTTGATGGCGAGCATCAGCCAACCATGATGATTGCTGCGATGCGTCGGCGCGAATCTGCGTCGGCGTCACCTGCTGTGAAGTGTCGTCAACACCCAAAAAGAGACCGCCTCCGCTGCATACCCTGCACGGTGAGCGGCACGGAAACCACGAGCCAACTGTTGTGACACCACTCCCACCACGCCTGTCGCTGACGGGCATGACCAAGCGCTACCCGAGCGTGGTCGCCAACGACGGCGTCAGCCTGACTGTCGCGCCGGGCGAGATCCATGCCGTGCTGGGCGAAAACGGCGCCGGCAAGTCGACGCTGATGAAGATCATCTTCGGCGCCGTGCAGCCCGACGCCGGCGAGATGCTGCTCGACGGCCAGCGCGTCGAGATCGCCAATCCGCACCAGGCGCGCGCCTTGGGCATCGCCATGGTGTTCCAGCACTTCTCGCTCTTCGACACGCTCACCGTGGCCGAGAACATTCTGCTCGGCCTGCCCGCAGGCACCGATCTGCGCGACGTGGCTGATCAGGTGCGCAGCACGGGCGAGAAGTACGGCCTGCCGCTGGAGCCCCATCGCCATGTACATACGCTTTCCGTGGGCGAGCGCCAGCGCGTGGAAATCGTGCGTGCGCTGCTCACCAAGCCGCGCCTGCTGATCCTTGACGAACCGACCTCGGTGCTGACACCGCAGGCCGTCGAAAAGCTCTTCGTGACGCTGCGCAAGCTGGCGGCAGAAGGCACGAGCATCCTCTACATCAGCCACAAGCTCGACGAGATCCAGGCCCTGTGCCACACCGCTACGGTGATGCGCATGGGCAAGGTCACGGGCGTGTGCGACCCGCGTCAGGAAACAGCGACGTCGCTGTCGCGCATGATGATCGGCGGCGAGCCTCTGCGCGAGTTGCGCCCGCAGACCACACCGGGCGAAGTGCGCATGGAGGTGGCCGGCCTGTCGCTGCCCAAGGCCCACGCGTTTGCGACAGAGCTGCGTGACATCGCGCTGCAATTGCGCAGCGGCGAAATCGTCGGCATTGCAGGCGTGTCAGGCAACGGGCAGCAGGAACTGCTGGCGGCGCTGTCTGGCGAAGACACCCGCGCCCCGGCACAAACCATCAGCATCGGCAACGAGCCGGTCGCCAAGCTCGACCCGCGTGCACGCCGCAAGCGAGGGTTGTCTTTCGTGCCGGAAGAGCGCCTCGGGCGCGGCGCTGTGCCATCGCTGTCGCTGGCCGCCAATACGCTGCTGACGCATCAGCGTGCGCCGCAAGTGAGTGGCGGGCTCATCGACAAGAAGGCTGCGGCCAAACTGGCCACCAGCATCATCAGCCGATTTGGCGTGAAGGCCGGCGGGCCTGATGCGTTGGCCAAGAGCCTGTCGGGCGGCAACCTGCAGAAATTCATCGTCGGCCGCGAAATTGAATGCGCGCCGCGCGTGCTCATCGTCGCGCAACCGACCTGGGGCGTAGACGTGGGCGCGGCGGCACAGATCCACAACGAAATCCTCGCGCTCAAGGCGGGGGGCTGCGCCATCCTCATCGTGTCGGAAGAACTCGACGAACTCTTTGCGCTGTGCGATCGCCTGCACGTGATCGCCAACGGGCGCCTCTCCCCCTCCACGCCCACGCACGCCACCGACCGCGAACAGATCGGCCTGTGGATGAGCGGCATGTGGGACAAAGCGTCAGCGCCGGCCGCTGCAAGCTCGGAGGTGGCACATGGCTGACGTCATGCATGGCAGCCGACTGGCGCTGCCGGTTTCGCTGGAGCTGCGCGCGATTCCGTCGCGCACCATGGCCTATGCCTCGCCGCTGATCGCACTCGTGCTGACGATGGTGTTTGGCCTGCTGCTGTTCGCGTTGCTGGGCAAAGACCCCGTGGCAGGCCTGCGCGTGTTTCTGGTCGAGCCGCTGGCCAGCAAACGTGCGATTGGTGAAGTGCTGCTCAAGACCGTGCCGCTGGTGCTGTGCGCGCTCGGCTTGTCGGTGTGCTATCGCGCCAACGTGTGGAACATCGGCGCGGAGGGACAACTGATCGTGGGCGGCATTTTCGCGGCGGCCACGATCATCTACTTCGATACGCCCACGCCCGCCATCCCCGGCGGCTTTGCGTTGGTGCTGGCCGTCGTCGCCGGCGTCATCGGCGGTGCGCTTTGGGCGGCGATTACGGCGCTGCTGCGCGATCGCTTTCATGCCAACGAGATCCTCGTCTCGCTCATGCTCACGTACATCGCGCAGTTGCTGCTGCTGTACGTGGTCAACGGGCCGTTGAAGGACCCGAACGGCATGAACTTCCCGCAGTCGATCGTCTTCGACAGCGCATTTGTTCTGCCGACGCTCGTGGCCGGCACGCGTCTGCACGTCGGCTTTCTGTTCATGCTCGTGATGACGGCGGCGATGACGTTGTTCGTCTTCCGCAGCTTTGCGGGCTATCGCCTTCAAGTCGGTGGCCTGGCGCCGCAAGCCGCGCGCTATGCAGGTTTCTCGTCGCGGGCGGCGCTGTGGACGGCGCTGCTGGTGTCGGGCGGCCTCGCAGGCATTGCCGGCGCCTTCGAAGTCACCGGGCCGATCGGGCAACTGCTGCCATCCATTTCCCCAGGCTACGGCTTTGCCGCCATCGTGGTGGCATTCGTCGGGCGTTTGAATCCGGTCGGCACCGTGCTGGGTGCGATCGTGATGTCGCTGTTCTACATCGGCGGCGAGCTTGCGCAATCGCGCCTGGGCCTGCCGTCGGCCATTACCGGAGTGTTCCAGGGCATGCTGCTGTTCTTCCTGCTCGCCTGCGACACGCTCATCGAATACCGCCTGCGCTGGCGCGCGCATCACTGATCAGGCCGCACACATGGAAAGTCTCGCTCCCCTGATCGCCGCGTCGATCAACGCCGGCACCCCGCTATTGCTGGCCGCCCTGGGCCTCTTGATGAACGAGCGCTCCGGCGTGCTCAACCTTGGCGCCGAGGGCATGATGCTGGTGGCCGCCGTGGTCGGCTTCATGGTTGGCTACCAGACGCAGATTCCGCTGCTGGGTTTTGCCGCCGGCGCAATTGCCGGCATGGTAATGGCTGCGCTGTTTGCCTGGCTCGCGCTGGTGCTCGTGACCAACCAGGTCGCCACCGGTCTTGCTTTGTCGATCTTCGGCACCGGGCTGTCCGCCTTCATGGGGCAGCGCTTTGTCGGCATGTCGCTGCCTGCGCAGGCGCACGGCATCCCGGGGCTGGAGTCGATTCCGTTCGTCGGCCCCGCCTTGTTCGCGCACCACTGGATGGTTTATTTCAGCCTGCTGCTGTGCGGCGCGATTGCCTGGTTTCTGTTCAAGACGCGCGCGGGCCTCACGCTGCGCGCGATCGGTGAATCGCCGGAATCGGCGCACGCGCTTGGCTACCCGGTGCGCACGATTCGCTTTGGCGCGCTGCTGTTTGGCGGTGCATGCTGCGGGCTGGCGGGCGCGTACCTGTCGCTGGTCTATACGCCGATGTGGGTCGAAAACATGGTCGCGGGCCGCGGCTGGATTGCCCTCGCGCTGACCACCTTTGCCACCTGGCGCCCGCTGCGCATCCTGTTCGGTGCGCTGCTGTTCGGCGGCGTGACGATCCTGCAATTCCACCTGCAGGGGATGGGCGTGTCGGTGCCGTCGCAGATTCTGTCGATGGCGCCGTTTGCGGCCACCATCGTCGTGCTGGCCATCATCTCGCGCAATCCGGATTGGATTCGCCTGAACATGCCCGCATCGCTTGGCAAGCCGTTCCGCCCCGGGGCTGCCTAAACTGCAGCGTGAGCCTTCTGCATTTCCGTCTTTTGCTTCAAGCTTCAAAACAGTCAACGAGCCACACAACAGGAGAAATCGATGAACGTTACCCGCAGGATCACGCTGGCCGCCCTGGCCGCCGGCGCTGCCCTGACCCTCTGGGGTTGCGGCAAGTCCAACGACAACGCTGGCGGCAGTGCCGCGCCGGCCGCATCCTCGGCCCCCGCCGCTGCCGCACCGGCTCCGGCCAATGAGCCGCTGAAGATCGCGTTCGTCTACGTCGGCCCCGTGGGCGACGCAGGCTGGACCCACGCTCACGACGACGGCCGCAAGGAAGTCGAAGCCAAGTTCGGCGACAAGGTGAAGACCAGCTTCGTTGAAAGCGTTCCCGAAAGCGCCGCGGATGCCGAACGCGTGTTCCGCGACCTGGCCACCCAAGGCAACAAGGTCATCTTCGGCACGAGCTTCGGTTTCATGGAATCGATGCTCAAGGTCGCGAAGGAATTCCCGGACGTGAAGTTCGAGCACGCCACGGGTTTCAAGACCGCCGACAACCTCGGCCAGTACGACGTTCGCACGTATGAAGGCGCGTATCTGGCGGGCGTGGTGGCCGGCAAGATGAGCAAGTCGGGCAAGCTTGGCGTGGTGGGTTCGGTGCCCATCCCCGAAGTGATCCGCAACATCGACTCGTTCACACTGGGCGCGCGCAGCGTCAACCCGAAGGCCACCACCCGCGTGGTGTGGGTCAACAAGTGGTTCGATCCGGGCAAGGAGCGCGAGGCTGCCACTACCCTTATCGGCCAAGGCGTTGACGTGCTGATGCAGAACACCGACTCCGCAGCCGTCGTGCAAACCGCGCAAGAGAAAGGCGTTTACGCAATCGGCTGGGACAGCGACATGACCAAGTTTGGCGAGAAGGCCCACCTGGCTGCCTCGATCAACAAATGGGGCGTGTATTACACCAAGGTCATCGGCGACGTGCTTGAAAACAAGTGGAAGCCGGAAACCGTGTGGTGGGGCCTGAAGGAAGGCGCGATCGATCTGGGCGCGTACAACACAGTGGTGCCGGAAGACGTGAAGACCCTGGTCGAGACCCGCAAGAAGGGCATCATCGACGGCTCGGCCCCGATCTGGAAGGGTCCGCTCAAGGACAACACCGGCAAGGAAGTTCTGCCCGCCGACAAGGTCGCCGACGACGGCTTCCTGCACGGCATCAAGTTCTACGTAGAAGGCGTCGACGGCAAGATTCCGGGTTAAGTTCACCCCGCCTCGGCAAAAAGCCGGCACCTCGCAAGAGGGCCGGCTTTTTTCATGGACGATGGCGCCAAATCTTGAAAATCGGGCGGCTTCCCCAAGCTGATACGATGCTTTGCCGGTCAACCGCTTTCATGTGACGCCGGCTTTTCATCAAGGAGCCCACGATGTTCGGACGACTCTTCCGCCTGTGGAGCGTGGTGCGCAACGACGCGCGCCTGCTGTGGTTTGCGCTGCGCCATCCGGACAAGCCGTGGTGGCTCGCGCCGGCGGCGCTGCTGCTGGTGGGCTATGTGGTATCGCCGATCGATCTGATTCCGGATGTCATCCCGGTGATCGGCTGGATGGACGACATCGTGCTGGTGCCGCTGGCGCTGCACATGCTGCTGCGCGGCCTGCCCGACCGCGTGCGCGAGGATGCACGCTTTGCCGCCGCCCGGCGTGTGAAGCCCACCGGGCGGTAACTTCCTGTCCTACGGCAAGAGGATCGTCGATCCGGTGGTCTTGCGCGATTCCAGATCGCGGTGCGCCTGCGCCGCGTTCTGCAGTTCGTAGCGCTGGTGAATCTCGATTTTCACCTTGCCGCTGCTCACCACATCAAACAACTCAGCCGCCATCGGTTCAAGCAGTTCGCGCCGCGCCGTGTAGGTCATCAGCGTCGGGCGCGTGATCTTGAGCGAGCCTTTCGCGCTCAGCACGCTGAGGTCAACCGGCGGCACCGGGCCCGATGCGTTGCCGTAGGTGACCATCATCCCGCGCGGTGCGAGGCAATCCAGCGAGCCCGTGAACGTATCTTTGCCAATGCCGTCGTAGACCACCGGCACCCCCTTGCCGCCCGTGATTTCGCGCACGCGTTCGGTAAAGTTCTCGCGCGTGTAGACGATGGTGTGATCGCAGCCGTGCGCGCGGGCAAGTTCGGCCTTGGCATCGCTGCCGACGGTGCCAATCACCGTGGCGCCGAGCGCCTTCAGCCACTGGCACGCAATCAGCCCCACACCACCAGCGGCTGCGTGAAACAGCACCGTATCGCCGGGCTGCACGCGATAGCTGTCGCGAAGCAGGTATTGCGCGGTCATGCCCTGCAGCATCATCGCGGCACCGGTCTCAAAGTCGATCGCATCCGGCAGGCGCACGAGAATGTCGGCCGGCATCGTGCGCACCGCAGCGTAGGCGCCGGTGGGGCGGCCGGCATAGGCAACGCGGTCGCCGGGCTTAACGTGCGTCACCGCCTCGCCCACCGCTTCCACCACACCCGACGCTTCCATGCCGATGCCGCCCGGCAGCGGCTGTGGATACAACCCCGTGCGGAAATACACGTCGATGTAATTGAGACCGATGGCGTGCTGCTTGACCGTCACCTCGCCGGGGCCGGGCGCGGGCACGTCGACATCGACGTACTGCATCACTTCCGGACCGCCTGTCTCAAATATGCGGATGGCTTTCGCTTGTGTCATGCGTGGATCTCCTTCGGATCGGGCGCCACTCGTTGCAGGGCAGACATCACCAGATCGGCGGTGGCCAGGTTGGTGGCGCAGGGAATGTTGTGGACGTCGCAGGCGCGAACCAGCGCGTTGATGTCGGGTTCGTGCGGCTGCGGCGTCATCGGGTCGCGCAGGAAGATGACGGCGTCGACACGGCCTTCGGCCAACTGCGCGCCAATCTGCAAGTCGCCGCCCCACGGGCCGGACAGCATGCGCTGCACCGTCAGGCCAACTTCCTTCTCCAAGCGGCCACCGGTGGTGCCGGTCGCCAGCAGATCGCATTGCGACAGGAAGGCCTGGTGCGTTTGTGCGAAAGCGACCATGTCGTCTTTCTTGTGATCGTGTGCGATCAGGGCGACGCGGCGTTTGCGGGCTGCGCTTTCGGGCGTAAGAGTGGTCATCGTGATTGGCTTAGAAGGTGCCAGGGAAGCTGCCGCCATCCATGAGGATGTTTTGCGCATTCAGGTAGCCAGCGTGCTGGCTGCACAGGAAGGCACACACGGCGCCAAACTCGGCCGGTTGGCCGAAGCGTCGAGCCGGATTGCCCTGCCGCTTGCGGTCGAAATTCTCTTCTGCGCTGATGCCGGCAGCCTTGGCGCCAGCTTCCAGCGTCTTGGTCAGGCGGTCGGTCTCGAACTGACCCGGCAGCAGATTGTTGATGGTCACGCCGTGCTTGGCCACTTCACGGGCCAGGCCCGCCACGAAGCCCGTCAGCCCAGAGCGCGCGCCATTGGACAAACCCAGCACGTCGATCGGCGCCTTGACGGCACCGCTGGTGATATTGACGATGCGGCCCCAGCGGCGCTCGATCATCTTGTCGACGGTGGCTTTGATGAGGTCGATGGGCGTGAGCATGTTGGCGTTGAGCGCGGCATTCCATGCGTCGCGGTCCCAATCGCGGAAGTTGCCCGGCGGCGGGCCGCCTGCGTTGTTGATGAGAATGTCGGGCGAGCCGCCCAGGCGCTCGCATGCGAGCAGCGCTTCGGCGCGGCCTTCCGGCGTGGTGATGTCGGTCGCCACGGCTTCCACGCGCACGCCATGCGCCGTGCGGATGCGCTCGGCGGCTGCCGACAACGCTTCGACACCGCGCGCGACGATCACCACGTCCACGCCTTCGGCAGCCAGCGCGTCGGCGCACGCAAAGCCCAATCCCTTGCTTGCCCCGCACACCAGCGCACGCTTGCCTTTCAGGCCCAAGTCCATCTGTCTGACTCCTTGTGATTGTTATTTGGATTATTTCGATCGGCCGCCCGTCAGCCGCGACGGCGTGACAGCAGCGCCATACCGGCAAGCACCAGCGCGCTGCCGGCAATCTGCCAAATCGTGATCGGCTCGCCCAGCAGCCACCAGCCAAGCAGCAGCGTTGACACCGGCCCGATCATGCCCGCCTGCGACGCCACGGGCGCACCCACGCGCGCCACCGCCATCATCGTCATCGTGACCGGCGCCACCGTGCAGAACACCGAGTTGATGGCCGACAGCCCATACACCTGCCAGGGCAACACCAGCGCTGACACCGGCCGCAGCACCAGAAACTGGACGATACAGGCCGCGGTCGACACGCACATCGCATAGGCAACCAGCCGCATCGAACCCACACGCTTGACCAGCTCACCGCTGGCCAGCAGGTAGATACCGTAGCTGATGGCGCTGGCGAGCACCAATCCGGCACCCAGCCACACATTGTGGCCGCCCAGGTTCAGGTCATGCGCGAACACCAGCACGATGCCGGCATAGGCCAGCGCCAGCGACACCCACTGCAAGCCGGTAATGCGCCGCTTGAATACCGTCGAGGTGATCAGCAGCACGAACGACGGCGTCAAAAACAGGATCAGCCGCTCCAGCCCGGCCGTGATGTACTGCAGGCCGAGGAAATCGAGAAAGCTGGAGAGGTAATAGCCAATCAGCCCCAAGCCGACGATGCGCCAGCGGTCTGGCACGGTCAGGGGCTCCGCACGGCGCGACTGCCACCACCCCATCGCCATGAACAGCGGCGCGGCCAGCAGCATGCGCAGGGTGATCACCATGACGGCGTCCACCTGGTAGCGATACATCAGCTTGGCGACGATGGCCTTGGCGGAAAACAGCACGGCGCCAGCGGAGGCAAGCAGCAGCCCGCCGGTGTCGGTGGTTCTTGCGGGAGTGGTGGACGCAGAGGACGCGGTGTTCACAGCGGAACGCGGAAGAACCGCGGGCGGTGTTGGAGAGCGTCGTCGATTGTATTGGAATTCAACAAAACGTTCCGGCGCGGGGTGCGCTGCACTTGGCACAGCTTTCGCTTGAGCACGCCGGGGAGCGCCGTACAATCGCGCCTGCATTCCGAATATCTACAACGACAACGGATTCCACATCTACATGAGCCAAACCACCTCTTCCGCCTTCTCCGCGGATGCCGCCGGGGCACCCGACCCGACCCTCTGGAACGAAGACCTCAACCCCACGCCGCCCGCCGCCCGCACCTGGACGGCCACCAACTACGCCGCGTTGTGGGTGTCGATGGTGGTATCGGTGCCGGCATACATGTTGGCTTCGGGCCTGATGAGCGAGGGCATGAACTGGTGGCAAGCCGTGCTGACGGTGTTCCTTGGCAACCTGATCGTGCTGGTGCCGATGGTGCTGGTGGGCCACGCGGGTACCAAGTACGGCATTCCCTTCCCCGTGCTGGTGCGGGCCTCGTTCGGCGTGCGCGGCGCGCAGCTGCCGGCCATTCTGCGGGCCATCGTGGCGTGCGGCTGGTTCGGCATCCAGACGTGGCTGGGCAGTCAGGCGATCTACACGATCCTCAACGTCGTCACCGACAACATGCTGGTGGGCAGCAACATTCCGGGGCTGGGCATCAACCCGGGCCAGGGATTCTGCTTCCTGCTGTTCTGGGCGCTGCACATCTGGCTGATCACCCAGGGACTCGAATCGATCAAGCGCTTCCAGGCGCTGGCCACCCCGTTGCTGATCCTCGCCGCATTTGGCCTGGTCTGGTGGGCGTATATCAATGCGGGCGGCTTTGGACCGATGCTGTCGGCGCCGTCGGCTTTCTCGGCGGGCGGCAAGCGCGCCGGCGAGTTCTGGGGCTTCTTCTGGCCGTCGCTCACCGCCATGGTCGGCTACTGGGCCACGCTGGCCCTGAACATTCCCGACTTCACCCGCTTCGCGCGCAGCCAGCGCGATCAGCTCGTCGGACAGGCGATCGGCCTGCCGCTCCCGATGGGGCTGCTGGCGCTGGTGGCCGTGCTCGTCACGTCGTCCACGGTGGTCATCTACGGTCAGGCCATCTGGGATCCGGTCACGCTGGCCGGCAAGATGACCGGCCCGTCGGTCATCGTGGCCCTGCTGGCGCTGATCACCGCCACACTGATGACGAACATCGCCGCCAACGTGGTTTCGCCGGCGTATGACTTCTCGAACCTGGCGCCGCATCGCATCTCGTTCCGCATCGGCGGCTACATCACGGCGGGCATCGGCCTGGCGATGATGCCGTGGAAGATTCTGGAGACGACCAAGGGCTACATCTTCACGTGGCTGGTTGGTTACGGCGCGCTGCTGGGCCCGGTGGCCGGGATCATGATGGTCGACTATTTCCTGGTGCGCCGCACCGTGCTCAAGACCGGCGAACTCTTCCGCGTGGACGGCCCTTACGGTTACGGCAACGGCTGGAACGGCCGCGCCATCGTCGCGCTCATCATCGGCGTGCTGCCCAATCTGCCGGGTTTCTTCAAGCAGGCCGGGTTTGTCGCCAGCGTGCCAGGCGTATTCGAAGCGTTGTACACGTATGCATGGTTCGTGGGCCTCGCCATTTCGGCTGTGGTGTATGTGATCCTGATGCGCGGCCGCCGCTGAGCGCTTCCAAAATCGACACGGGGCGCGCCGGTACAATGCGCCCCATCTGAGAATCCCCTGCCGCCATGAAACAAGATCCGCGCTTTCCGAACCTGTTCATCCTCAATCACCCGCTGATCCAGCACAAACTCACGCACATGCGCGACAAGGACACGTCCACGCGCACGTTCCGCGAGCTGCTGCGCGAGATCACCTTGCTGATGGGCTACGAGATCACGCGCAACCTGCCGCTGACCAGCCGCCACATCGACACGCCGATGGGCCCGATGGAAGCGCCCGTCATCGCGGGCCGCAAGCTGGCTGTGGTGCCGGTGCTGCGCGCAGGCGTGGGTATGAGCGACGGGCTGGTGGAACTGATTCCGTCCGCGCGTATCGGCCACATCGGCGTGTACCGTGACGAGCAACACCGCCCGGTGGAATACCTCGTGCGCCTGCCGGATTTGGAGGACCGCACCTTCATCCTGTGCGATCCGATGGTCGCCACCGGCTACTCGGCCGTACACGCTGTCGACGTGCTGAAGAAGCGCGGCGTGCCCGACGAGAACATTCTGTTCCTGGCGCTCGTCGCGGCGCCCGAAGGCGTGGAGGTGTTCCAGCAGGCACATCCGGGCGTGAAGCTGTTCGTCGCGTCGCTCGATTCGCACCTGGATGAAAACGCCTACATCATCCCGGGCCTGGGTGATGCAGGCGACCGCCTGTTCGGCACGAAGAACTGAACGCGCAAGCGCTCAGCGCAAACAAAAACAGCCGGCATTGCCGGCTGTTGTCTTTGGTACGCTGGAGGCGCTCAGCGCTTCTTCGACCCGCCCAGAATGCTGCCCAGCACGCCGCGCACGATTTCGCGCCCGACCGTCGAACCGATGGTACGCATCGTCGACTTGGCCAACGTTTCGACAATCGAATCGCCACGGCCGCTGCGGCCCGTACCCTTCGTGAGGATCGAGCCGACATCGCCCAGCCAACCGCCGCCGCTCTCCTGTTGCGCAGGTGCAGGTGCAGGCGCGGGCACTGAGCCCGTCGATGCCCCGAAGTCCGTGCCGATGGAACCCGGAGTCGGCGCCGATGCCGCCCCGCCCTTCGCCACGCGACCACTCAGGATTTCGTACGCCGATTCGCGATCGATTGCCGTGTCATAGCGGCCGGCCACCAGCGAATTGCTCATCAGCTCGCGGCGCTCGTCATCCGAGATCGGGCCGATGCGCGATGCGGGCGGAACGACAAACGCACGCTGCGTGATCTCCGGGCGACCGCCCTCGTCAAGCATGGAAATCAGCGCCTCGCCCACGGCAAGTTCGCCGATGGCTTCTTCGATGCTGAACTCCGGGTTCGCGCGCATCGTTGTCGCGGCCGCCTTCACGGCCTTCTGATCGCGCGGGGTGAAGGCGCGCAACGCGTGCTGCACGCGGTTGCCGAGCTGGCCGAGCACCGTGTCCGGCACGTCGGCAGGGTTCTGCGTCACAAAGTAAACGCCCACGCCCTTGGAGCGGATCAGCCGCACCACCTGTTCCACCTTCTGCAGCAGCGACGGTGGCGCATCGTTGAACAGCAGGTGCGCCTCGTCAAAGAAGAAAGCGAGCTTGGGCTTGTCCACGTCGCCCACCTCGGGCAGATGCTCGAACAGCTCGGAGAGCATCCACAGCAGGAACGTCGCGTACAACTTGGGCGCATTGAGCAGCTTGTCGGCCGCCAGGATGTTGATCACGCCCTGGCCGCGCACGGTCTGCATCAGGTCGTTGATGTCGAGCATCGGCTCGCCGAAGAACTGGTCGGCGCCCTGCTCTTCCAGGGCGATCAGGTTGCGCTGTATGGCCCCGATGCTGGCCGACGAGATGTTCCCATACTTGTTCGTGTAGTCCGACGAATGCTCGCCAACGTGCTGGAGCATCGCGCGCAGATCTTTCATGTCGAGCAGCGCGAGGCCCGAGTCGTCCGCAATCTTGAAGACGAGGTTCAGTACGCCGGTCTGGATGTCATTCAACTCAAGCATGCGCGAGAGCATCAGCGGGCCCATGTCGGACACGGTGGCGCGCACGGGGTGGCCGCGTTCGCCATACACATCCCACAACGTGACGGGGCAACCAGCCCATTGCGGCTCTTCCAGGCCGCGCTCCTGCAGGCGGGCCTTGAGCTTGTCGTTCGACTGGCCGGCTTGCGAAATGCCGGTCAGATCACCTTTTACGTCGGCCAGAAAGACTGGCACACCAATCTTCGACAAGCCCTGGGCGATCGTTTGCAGGGTGACGGTCTTGCCGGTGCCAGTGGCGCCGGTGATCAAGCCATGCCGGTTGGCGAGCTGGGGCAACAGCACCAACTCCGCTTTGGCGTTCTTGGCAATCAGGATGGGATCGGTCATGGCGTTTGGACGAGGATCAATCTGGGGGGATGACACACCAGCAAGTCGACCGGATGGACGGGGCGGCGGGCGTGTGCAGCATGCTAAAATCCGCGACCGATTATAGAGCGTGCAGGTGGCGTCAAACCGCCATCTGGGCGCCAGATTCCACTGCATTCCGCTCGGAGAGTTTCATGGCCGGTCATTCCAAATGGGCCAACATCAAGCATAAGAAAGCCGCTGCCGACGCCAAGCGCGGCAAAGTTTGGACGCGCCTGATCAAGGAAATCACCGTGGCGGCCCGCCTGGGCGGCGGCGATGCCGACTCCAACCCGCGCCTGCGCCTGGCCATGGACAAGGCCACCGACGCAAACATGCCCAAGGACAACATCAACCGCGCCATCCAGCGCGGTGTGGGCGGCCTGGAAGGCGCGAACTACGAAGAAATCCGCTACGAAGGCTACGGCATCAACGGCGCAGCCATAATCGTCGACTGCCTGACCGACAACCGCACGCGCACCGTGGCTGAAGTCCGGCACGGCTTCGACAAGTACGGCGGCAACATGGGCACATCGGGCTCCGTCGCGTTCCTGTTCGACCACATCGGCCAATTCATCTTTGCCCCCGGCACGCCGGAAGACAAGCTGATGGACGCCGCGCTGGAAGCCGGCGCCGACGATGTCGTCACGCATGAAGACGGCTCGCTCGAAGTCATCTGCCCGCCGCACGATTTCGCCAAGGTCAAGACCGCGCTGGAAGCCGCCGGCTTCAAGGCGGAACTGGCCGAAGTCATCATGAAGCCGCAGACTGAAGTCGAGTTCACCGGCGAAGACGCGGTCAAGATGCAGAAGCTGCTCGACGTCCTGGAAAACCTGGACGACGTGCAGGAAGTCTTCACCAACGCGGTCATCGGGGAGTAAGCCCCGGACACGCGCATAACGGCGATCGACCTCACGATCGCCGTTTTTGTTTTCCAGATTTCGAATCGGATTTTGCAATTTCAGGTAGGTACAGCATGAAAGTGATGGTGGTCGGTTCGGGCGGTCGAGAGCACGCCCTGGCATGGAAGCTGGCACGCTCGCCCAAGGTGCAGGTGGTATACGTAGCCCCCGGCAACGGCGGCACGGCGCTCGACAAGCGCCTGCAGAACCTCCCGATCACGGATCCGGAAGTGCTGGCCGCCTTTGCTGAGCGCGAAGGCATCCACTTCACGGTGGTGGGGCCAGAGGCACCGCTGGCCGCCGGCATCGTCGACCTGTTCCGCGCCAAGGGCCTGCGCATCTTCGGGCCGACCAAGGCCGCCGCACAGCTCGAATCGTCGAAGGATTTCGCCAAGGCGTTCATGCACCGCCACGGCATTCCGACCGCCAAGTACCAGACCTTCGGCGATGCTGCGCAGGCACATGCGTACGTTGACCAGGAAGGCGCCCCGATCGTCATCAAGGCCGATGGTCTGGCCGCCGGCAAGGGCGTGGTCGTGGCGATGACGGCCGAAGAAGCGCACAGCGCCATCGACATGATGCTGGCCGACAACCGCCTGGGCGACGCTGGGGCGCGCGTGGTGATCGAAGAATTCCTGGCCGGCGAAGAAGCGAGCTTTATCGTCGTGTGCGACGGCAAGAACGTCGTGGCACTGGCCACCAGCCAAGACCACAAGCGCCTGCTCGACGGCGACGCCGGCCCCAACACGGGCGGCATGGGCGCCTACTCGCCTGCGCCAGTCGTTACGCCGACGCTGCACGCCCGGGCGCTGCGCGAGATCATCCTGCCGACCATCCGCGGCATGGAGAAGGACGGTATCCCGTACACCGGCTTCCTGTATGCCGGCCTGATGATCGATGCAGAAGGCAACCCCAAGACGCTCGAATTCAACTGCCGCATGGGTGATCCGGAAACGCAGCCCATCATGGCCCGCATGAAGACCGACCTGTACGACGTGCTCGACCGCGCCATCGACGGCAAGCTCGACGGCATGGAGTTGGACTGGGACCGCCGCACCGCGCTGGGCGTGGTCATGGCCGCCCACAACTATCCGGACACGCCGCGCAAGGGCGACGTCATCACCGGCATCCCGAAGGAAACCGAAGACAGCGTCACCTTCCATGCCGGCACCACGCTCAAGGACGGCGTGCTGACCACCAACGGCGGCCGGGTGCTGTGCGTGGTGGGCCTGGCCGATACCGTCAAGGCGGCCCAGCGTGCGGCGTACAACGCTATCGAGCAGATCCACTTTGACGGCGCCCAGTACCGGACCGATATCGGCCATCGCGCCATCCGCCATTGACCGACCGCCGGCAGAGCTTGCCCCACCATGGGGCAAGCGCGGCCTCCGTCACCCCGGGTGATCCCCAACTTGCCCCGGTGGCCCGCCCGCTACAATGGTGACAACCGCATGACTCGGCCCGGCTCGACCTTACGAGCGGCCCCTCCTGATCGCATGGATACCCAAGCCGTCCGCGCCTACCTGCTGGACCTGCAGGACCGCATCACCACTGCCGCCAGCGCGCTGGACGGCGGCACATTCAGCACCGACGCGTGGGAAAAACCGCCCACCGAGCGCCTGCGCGGCAGCGGCCGCACCCGCATCCTCGAAGACGGCGCAATACTTGAGCGCGGCGGCGTCGGTTTTTCGCACGTGATGGGCGACACCCTGCCCCCCTCCGCGACCGCCAACCGGCCCGAATTGGCCGGGCGCGGGTTCGAGGCGATGGGCGTGTCGCTGGTCTTCCATCCGCGCAACCCGTACGTGCCGACGGTGCATATGAATGTGCGCTGCTTCGTCGCCGTGCGCCCCGATGCCGAGCCCGTCTGGTGGTTCGGCGGCGGCATGGATCTCACGCCTTACTACGGCTTCGCCGAAGACGCCTCTCACTTCCACCGTACCTGCCAGGGCGCCCTGGCCCCCTACGGCGATGAGCTGTACCCCCGCTTCAAGCAATGGTGCGACGACTATTTCTATCTGAAACACCGAAAGGAAGCGCGCGGCGTCGGCGGCATCTTCTTCGACGACTTTGCCGAGCTGGGCTTCGAGCGCAGCTTCGAGATGATGCGCTCGGTGGGTGACGCCTTCCTGCCGGCCTGGCTGCCCATCGCCGAGCAACGCCACGCCACCCCCTACGGTGAGCGCGAGCGCGCATTCCAGGCCTATCGCCGTGGCCGCTACGTCGAGTTCAACCTGGTATTCGACCGCGGCACACTGTTTGGCCTGCAAAGCGGCGGCCGCGCGGAATCGATCCTGATGTCGATGCCGCCGGTGGCCAATTGGCGTTACGACTGGCAGCCGGAACCGGGTTCGCCGGAGGCCGCGCTGTACACCGATTTCCTGCCGGCGCGCGATTGGGTATGACGCTGCCCTCATTCGTGCGCCCCGATCTCGATCGCCCCTACCGGCTTGGCTTGCTGGGCGGCACGTTCGATCCGCCGCACGTCGGCCACATCGCCCTGGCTGAGCTGTGCATTGCCCGCCTCGACCTGGATGAGCTGCTGTGGATTCCGACCGGCGTGTCTTGGCAGAAGGCCGCTGACATCACACCCGCACCGCTGCGCTTTGCCATGACCGAACTGGCCGCCAAAGCGGTACGCAGTGGCCGCGCGCGCGTCCACGTGAGCAGCATGGAAGTCGACCGCCACGGGCCCAGCTACACCATCGACACCGTACGTGAATTGCGCGGTGTTTACGGCCCGGATACCTCCATGGCGTGGCTCATGGGCGCCGACCAGCTTGTCGGCCTGGACACCTGGCACGGCTGGCAGGACCTGTTCGAATACGTCCACTTGTGCGTCGCCACGCGCCCCGGTTTCGACCTTCAGGCGCTGCATGCGCCGGTGCAGCGCGAACTCGATGTGCGCCGCGGCGACACAGCATTGATACAATGCGCACCCGCCGGCCATATGTGGATCGACCAGACCCTGGCTGTCGACCTGTCATCCACCCGCCTGCGCCGGCAGCTTGCCACCGGCGCGCGCTGCGACATCGACCTGCCCGCCGGCGTGGCCGACCTGATCCAATCGCATTCGCTGTACCGCCGTGCCAATGGCACGGTCAGTGCTTGACCGCGTGATTGACCACATTCACGCGTTTTTTCTGACCTTTTTCTCGCCCTTTAAACGTTCTTCTCACTCAGTATGGATATTCGCAAACTACAACGCGTGATCGTCGACGCGCTCGAAGACGTCAAGGCGCAAGACATCAAGGTCTTCAATACGACCCACCTGACCGAACTGTTCGATCGCACGGTCATCGCCAGCGGCACGTCCAATCGCCAGACCAAGGCGCTGGCCGCATCGGTGCGTGACGCCGTCAAGGAAGCCGGCGGCCACGTCATCGCCGTGGAAGGCGAAGACGTGGGCGAATGGGTGCTGGTCGACTGCGGCGACGCCGTGGTCCACATCATGCAGCCGCAGCTGCGCCAGTACTACAACCTCGAAGAAATTTGGGGCGACAAGCCGGTGCGCATCGAACTGGGCGGCACCGGCAAGCGCGGCCTGCCCAAGGCCAGCGAAGGTTACGACGACGAGGAAGACGAGGCCGAAGAGGTCACGCCGGCCAAGCGCCGCACCACCAAGCCGAAGCTGGCAGGCGAACGCCCGACCAAGGCCGCCGCACCGGCGAAAAAGGCTCCCGCCAAGAAGCCCGCTACCAAGCGGGCAACCGGCGCTGGCAAGACCGCCGCAAAAACGGCAACCAAGACGGCAGCCAAGCGCGCTCCGGCCAAGAAAAGCGCAGCGTAACGTCGAGCGCGCAGTCTCGCCATGCAGTTGCTGATCGTTGCCGTGGGGCACAAGATGCCGTCCTGGATCGAGGACGGCTTCTCTGAATATGCCAAGCGCATGCCGCCCGAACTGCGCATCGAACTGCGCGAAATCAAGCCTGAGCAGCGCTCGGGCAGCCGCACCGCCGCCACCGTCATGCAGCTCGAAGCGGCGCGCATTGAAGCCGCGCTGCCCAAGGGCTGCCGCATGATCGCGCTGGATGAGCGCGGCAAAGACCTCACCACAGTCGCACTCGCAGAATCCCTCGCCGGATGGCAACAGGAAGGCGGCGACATCGCCTTCGTGATCGGCGGCGCGGATGGGCTGGACCCGGCGCTCAAGGCCAAGGCTCGTATGCTGATCCGCCTATCGAGCCTGACGCTGCCGCACGGCATGGTGCGCGTGCTGCTGGCCGAGCAGCTCTACCGCGCGTGGAGCATCACGCAAAACCACCCGTACCACCGCGTATGACCATGGATGCACCCGGTGCGCCACACCTCTATCTCGCCTCGCAGAGCCCGCGCCGGCAGGAACTGTTGCGCCAGATCGGCGCGCGCTTCGAGCTGCTGCTGGCCGGCGACGACGAAGATGCCGAAGCGCTGGAAGCCGTGCTCCCCGGCGAAACGCCCGACGACTACGTTCAACGTGTCTGCGCGTTGAAGGCACAGGCTGCGGTGCGCCGCCGCATCGCGCGCAACCTGGCCGCCCTGCCGATCCTCACGTCGGACACCACGGTATGCCTGGGCGGCGAGATCCTCGGGAAACCGACCGACGCAGCCGATGCCCACCGCATGCTGCGCGCGATGTCCGGCCGCGAGCACCGTGTGCTGACCGCCGTAACGGTCGTCACCACCAGCGGCACGCCGATGCACGCGCTGTCCATTTCCGACGTGCGCTTTGCGGTGCTGACAGACAACGACATCGCCCGCTACATCGCCAGCGGCGAACCCTTCGGCAAGGCGGGCGCGTACGGCATCCAGGGTCGCGCGGCCGCCTTTGTGGCCCATATTTCGGGAAGCTATTCGGGTATCATGGGTCTACCCTTGTTCGAGACCGCCGCACTGCTCGCACAGGCGGGCATCACGCTGTAACTCGCCCCTGACCGGCCGCTGAACCACGCACCGGACAGCGTGCGAGGGCCGGTTTCAAGACACGCTTCGGGCGCATACGATCAAGCCCTGAGGCGGGTGCTGAAACCCGCTCTCTTGGTACCTCTCCATGTCCGAAGACATCCTCGTCAATATCACGCCGCAAGAAACGCGCGTGGCCATCGTCCAGCAAGCCGCCGTTCAAGAACTTCACATCGAGCGCACACTGACGCGCGGCTTGGTCGGCAACATTTACCTTGGCAAGGTGGTGCGCGTGCTGCCCGGCATGCAATCGGCCTTTATCGATATCGGGCTGGAGCGTGCAGCGTTTTTGCATGTGGCCGACATCTGGCACCCGCGTGACGCCAAGGACGCGCCGCCCACACCGCAGGTCGCCATCGAGAAGACGCTCTTCGAAGGCCAGGCGCTGATGGTGCAGGTCATCAAGGATCCGATCGGCACCAAGGGCGCTCGGCTGTCCACGCAAGTCAGCATTGCCGGCCGCACGCTGGTGTATCTGCCGCAAGACCCGCACATCGGGATCTCGCAGAAGATCGGCAACGAGGCCGAGCGTGAGGCGCTGCGTGCGCGCGTGACCGCCATGGTGCCCGTCGAAGAGCGCGGCGGCTTCATCGTGCGCACCATCGCCGAAGAGTCGACCGACGAAGAACTGGCCAACGACGTTGCTTACCTGCGCAAGATCTGGGCGACCATCCGTCACAACGCGACCACCCTGCCCGCCCCGTCGATCCTGTATCAGGACCTGAACCTCGCCCAGCGCGTGCTGCGCGATTTCGTGACGGACGAAACGCGCAGCATCCAGGTCGATTCGCGCGAGAACCACCAGAAGCTCGTCGAGTTTGCGCAGGAATACACGCCGGCCGTGGTCGAGCGCCTGACGCATTACACCGGCGAACGGCCGATCTTCGACCTGTACAACATCGAGGCGGAGGTTGAGCGCGCGCTGTCGCGCCGGGTCGACCTGAAATCGGGCGGCTACCTGATGATCGACCAGACCGAGGCGATGACGACCATCGACGTCAATACCGGCGGTTACGTGGGCGCGCGCAACTTCGACGACACGATCTTCAAGACGAACCTGGAAGCAGCGCACACCATCGCGCGGCAACTTCGGCTGCGCAACCTGGGCGGCATCATCATCATCGACTTCATCGACATGGAGTCGGCCGAGCATCGCGACGCGGTGCTGGCGGAACTGCGCAAGGCGCTGTCGCGCGACCGCACCCGCATCACCGTCAACAGTTTCTCGCAGCTTGGGCTGGTGGAGATGACGCGCAAGCGCACGCGGGAGTCGCTCGCGCATGTGCTGTGCGAGCAGTGCCCGGTGTGCCAGGGCAAGGGTCAGGTGAAGACGCCGCGCACCGTGTGCTACGACATCCTGCGCGAGATCATGCGTGAGTCGCGGCAGTTCAATCCGCGCGAATTCCGCATCCTTGCTTCGCAGTCGGTCATCGACCTGTTCTTGGAAGAAGAAAGCCAGCACCTTGCGATGCTGGGCGACTTCATCGGCAAGCCGATTTCGCTGCAGGTGGAATCGTCGGCGGCCAGCCAGGAGCAGTACGACATCATTCTGATGTAGCACTGCGCCCAGCGCGGCAGCTACGGTTTGACCGGGCTGCCGTGCGAAACCGGCGCAGCTGCCATGGATGCTCGCGCACGCTCCGTTAGACGCGGAATCTGCTCGCGCATGGCGAGCAGCGCGGCCAACACCACCAACATCACGATTCCGAGCATGGCCAGATAGGCCACGGAGCCGCCAGCGGTGATGACGATTGCGCCGGCAAACGCGCTGAGAATTGCACCCAGCCGCCCAAATGCCACCGCCGATGCCGTGCCTGTCGCGCGCACGGCCGTCGGATAAACGTAGGCGCACAGCGCATACATCGTCGATTGCACAGCATTGACGAACAGCCCATGCAGCCCCAGGCCGACGATCAGCAAGTTCGTGTTGAGCTTGGCATCGACACCCTGCAACGCAAAGGCGCTCACGGCCGCGCCTACGCAACACAGCGCCATCGGCCAACGCGAACCCCACCGTGCGATCGTCACCGCGCAGACCAACGCGCCGATCACACCGCCTAGGTTGTACGCCGTCAGTCCCGAGCCCGCCACGCTCACGCTCAAACCTTCTGAAGCCAGCATCGTCGGCAGCCAGCTGAACGCTGCGTACACGGCGAGCAGACACATGAAGAAGGCCGCCCAAAGCGCCACCGTATCGCGCGCCTGCCCGGGGGCAAAAAGCGAGCAGAAACTCGCGTGCTGAATGACCTTCTGACCAGCGACCTCGGCAAACGCGGTATTGGCGGGCACATCGCGCCCCATCTTCGATAGCAGATGCGCAAGTTGCGGCCAGTGCGATTGACGTCGCGCCAGGAAGCGCGGCGATTCAGGCAGCGCGGCCACCAACACAAATCCAAGCACGAGCGGCAGCGCACCGCCAATCCAGAACAGCCCTCGCCAGCCATAAAGCGGCAGCACGTGGCCGGCAAACAAGCCCGCCAGCATCCCGCCCAGCGGCACGCATACGATCGTGGCCGTCACGGCCAGCGTGCGACGACGCGCAGGCGTGAACTCCGCCGTCATCGTCGTGGAGCTTGGGAGCGCGCCGCCAATGCCCAGGCCTGCGATAAATCGCAGCGCGGCAATCGTCGCCACATTGGGTGCGAAACCGATCGAGCACGTCGCTATGCCAAACACGAACACGCTGCCGATCAACGCCCAGCGTCGCCCAAAGCGATCGGCAAACAGGCCCGCCAACGCGCTGCCCAGCCCCATGCCGATCAGGCCGGCCGCCACCGCTGGGGCGAACGCATTGCGCGTGATGCCCCACTCCTTGATGAGTACGGGGATGGCGAAGCCGATCAACTGGCCGTCGAAGCCGTCCATGACGATAGCGAAGGCCGCAAGCAGCACCGCCAACTTCTGTGCAAGGGAAAACGGCCCGTCATCAAGGACCGTACCGATATCGACCGTGGTGGAGTTCTGACTCATGCCGGCCTCCGCTGGGATGCCAAACATGCGAAAGCGCAATGCAATACCACCGCCGCGCTCACCAATCTGGAACTGCTCATCATGTGGTTGTCTCCGTTGAGGTGGCGTCTGCGCGCCATCGAATGAAAGCTTGGGTCGCTCGGCCCGCTAATGCTCCTGCTGGTGTGCGGCCTGCGCCTGCACCTGCACCAACCGCACAAGCTGCATCAACGTCTCTGTGTGCGGCACAGGCACGCCATGCCGGCGGGCTGTCGCCACCACGGCGCCGTTGATGGATTCGATCTCGGTCGGCCGCCCGGCCAGCACGTCCTGCAGCATCGACGGCTTGTGCCCGCGATGCGCAACGATGGCGTGCCGCACGTTGTCGTTCACCTCGGCGGCGTCAACCGTAACGCCGCTGGCACGGGCCACGGCCAGCACTTCGCCCACAATGGTCAACGCCAAGGCTGGGCCGTCTTCTATCGCGCCCAGCGCGTCGACGGGCCGATTCAGCACGGTGCACAGCGGATTCAGCGCGGCGTTGAAGGCGACTTTCTCCCACACCGCGCCCCACACGTTGGCATCGGCCTGGCAGTTCAGCCCGGCGGCGCAGAGCGCATCGACCACGCGGGCCAGCATCGGATGCGGCGCGCCGTCTGCGGTCATCAGCCGGATCGCGCCCGCGCCGTGGGAGCGCACGTGGCCCGGCCCGGCAAGGTCAGCCGGCCACGTCGTCACGCCAACGAAGATCCGCTCCCCCGGCACGACCGACGCCAGCGCCTCTACATTGCCGAGCCCGTTCTGCAGCGTCAGGACATGCGTCGATGCGCCGATGAGATGACGCACGCTCGCCAATGCGGCCCGTGTGTGCATCGCCTTGGTGAAGACGATCAGCAAATCCGGCACGTCTGTCGCATCGCCCGGACGCAGCGCCTGCAGGTTGCGCACGTGGCGATCGCCGCGATCGGTTTCCAAGCGCAAACCGTGCGCAGCGATGGCCTGCAAATGCGCATCGTTGATGTCGAGCAGCGTGACGTGTTGATCAGCTTCGGCCAGCAGCCCGCCAAACAACGAGCCCATCGCGCCCGCCCCCAGAATTGCGATCTTCATCGGCATCTCAGCTCAGAACGGGTAATGGCGCGGCGTGGTCTGCACCGTCATCCAACGCAGCTCGGTGAACTCCGCCACGCCAGCGCGGCCGCCGAAGCGCCCGAAGCCGCTTGCCTTGACGCCACCAAACGGCATCTGCGCCTCATCGTGGACGGTCGGTCCATTGATGTGGCAGATGCCAGATTCGATGCGGCGAGCGACGTTCATCGCGCGTGCTACATCGCGGCTGAACACGGCAGACGACAAGCCGTACGCGTTGTCATTCGCACAGGCAACGGCGGCATCGTCGCCGCTTACGCGCACGATGCCCTTGACGGGGCCGAACGATTCTTCCGCATAGATCAGCATGTCGGGCGTGACGTGGTCGAGCAGCGTGGCGGGCATCAACGTGCTGGTGGCCTTGCCGCCGCGCAGCAGTTTCGCGCCTTTGGCGAGGGCGTCGTCGATGAGGTGATTGCAGCGGTCGACAGTGCTCATGTCGACCACCGAGCCCAGCACCGCCGGCCCTTTGCGCGGATCGCCCAGCGGCAGCGCTGCAGCCTTGGCCGCCAGCTTGGCAACGAACGCATCGGCGATGGACTCGTCCACGATGATGCGCTCGGTGGACATGCAGATTTGGCCAGAATTGGCGAATGCGCCAAACGCTGCACCGTCGACAGCGGCATCGATATCCGCATCCGACAGCACCAGCAGCGGCGCCTTGCCGCCCAACTCCAGCACCACAGGTTTCAGATACGTCGCGCAGGTCTGCGCGATGATCCGACCCACGCGCGTGGAGCCAGTAAAGTTGACGCGCCGCACTGCCGGGTGCGCGATCATCGCTTCCACCACCGCGCCCGCATCGGCCGGAGCATTCGTCACAAAATTGACGACGCCGTTTGGCAAGCCCGCCTCTTGCAAGGCTTCAATGATGAGCCCGTGCGTGGCGGGCGAAACTTCCGAGCCCTTCAATACGACGGTGTTCCCGCATGCCAGCGGCAACGCAATCGCGCGCACGGCGAGGATGACCGGCGCATTCCACGGCGCGATGCCCAGCACGACGCCTGCCGGTTGGCGCACGCCCATGGCGAGGCTGCCGGGCACGTCGGACGGAATGATCTCGCCCGCAATCTGCGTGACCATGGCGGCGGCTTCCTGCAAGCCGCTCGCGGCCAGATGCACGTTGAATCCGGCCCACAGTGCGGAGGCGCCTGTTTCGGCAGCCATCGCTGCGGCAAATGCCTCGCCCTTGGCTTCAAGCGCTTGTGCAGCACGCATCAGCAACGCACGGCGCTCGGTCGGGCCCATCGCCGCCCAGGCCGGGAATGCGGCTGCAGCGGCATCGATGGCGCGGCGCGCATCGTCCACCGTGGCGGCGGGTGCACGCGTGGCCACGGTGCCGTCGAGCGGGTTACGCCGCTCGAAGACGGCGCCACTGGCAGCTTGCACTCGCTCGCCGTTGATCAGCATCGAGATGTTCTGCGCCGCGTCCGACTGGGCAATGTTCGTATTTGTCATCAGGCAATCTCCACTTCAATCAAGGTTGGTCCGGTCGATTGCAGCGCGGTGCGCAGCACGGCCTCCAGCGCATGCGGGTCACTCACGCGCTGGCCGGTGCAGCCCATGGCGCGGGCCAGGCCGACAAAATCGATGCCGTGCAGATCCGTGCCCTGCACGGCGTCGGTCGGCGCAAAGCCGAACACCGGCGCGAAATCCTGCAGGGCCGCATAGCGGCGGTTGTTCAGGATCACGAATGTCATGGGCAACTTGAGCAGCGCTGCGCTCCACAGCGCCTGGATGGAATACATGCTCGATCCGTCGCCAATCAGACCAATCACGCGTGTGCCCGGTTTGGCGAGTGCCACGCCAACTGCGGCCGGCATGCCGTAGCCCAAGCCGCCGCTGTCCATCGTGTAGAACGCTCCCGAACGTCGCATCGGCAAGTAAGCCTGCATGGTTGAGCGCGCACTCGGAGCCTCTTCGACGACGATGTCTGCCGGGCCGCGCACGGTATCGAGCGTCTGCAGAACAAAGGCGACCGACATGGGTGAGCCTGGCTCGGCTCGCGGCGATTTGACGCGTGACGCGGGCAGCGGCCGTGCCGGTGGCGCTGGGCGGGCGAGCAAATCCAGCACGCCCAAGCGGATGTTGCCGACGGCGGAAATGCCCTCAGGCGTCCACGCAGCGGTCGCTGGATCGTCGATCAACTGCACGAGCTTCGCCCCGACCGGCACATGCGGCCCATGGCCTTCCACGTGGTACGTAAACGCCGGTGCGCCGAGCGCGAACACCACGTCGTGCCCTTGCAGCAGGCTGACGATCTTTTCGCGCATGGCGGGCAGGAAACCGGCGAACAGGCGGTGGTCTTCGGGAAACGCGCCACGCCCGGCCATTGGTGCGGTGAACACGCGCGCGTTGTGCCTCTCGGCGAGTTGTACGACGGCGTCCCATGCGCCAGCGCGGTCAATTGCGGCCCCCACCACGAACGCCGGCCGCTGCGCCGCGTCGAGCAGGTCGCCGATGCGCGCCAGCGTGACGGGATCGGGCCGCACCGCGGTGGCAACTTCGTGCACGGCAACGGGCTCCGTCGGCTGATCCCAGTCATCCACCGGAATCGACACCAGAACGGGGCCTCGCGGCTCCTGCATTGCGATGTGATACGCGCGGGCCAGCGCCAGCGGCACGTCTTGGGCACGCGCCGGCTCGATGCTCCATTTGACGTACGGCTTGGCCAACTCGGTCGCCTGATTGGAAGCGAGAAACGGGTCGAACGGCAGGATCGACCTCGCCTGCTGTCCGGCGGTGATCACCAGCGGCGTGCGATTCTTGAAGGCCGTGAAGATGTTGCCCATGGCGTTGCCAACACCAGCCGCCGAGTGCAGGTTCACCAGCGCGGCATTGCCTGTGGCCTGTGCGAATCCGTCCGCCATGCCCACCACCACGGCTTCCTGTAACCCCAAGATGTAGCGAAAATCCTCCGGAAAATCGCGAAACATCGGCAGCTCGGTCGAGCCCGGATTGCCAAACACGTGGGTCATGCCGAGCCGGCGCAGCAGCTCAATGGTGGCGTCGCGCATGGTGGTCAGCGCGAGCGAAGTGCGGGTCATACGGGCAGCCTCCTCGGAACAGGCTGCCAGTATGGAATCCGTAGTTCTTAACGCGATATTGAATTATTTCGCCAAAGTCATTACATTTTGGCATGACTTTCGATCTGCGCCAGTTACGCGCCTTTACTACCATCGTTTCCGCGGGCAGCCTTGGGCGTGCGGCAGAGGTTCTCCACGTCACGCAGCCGGCGCTCAGCCGCATCGTCAAGCGATTGGAAGACGAAGTGGGCGCCCCGCTATTCGAGCGGCATTCCAAGGGAATGCAACTGACCGCCATCGGGCAGGCGCTCCTGCCGCACGCGTCGCTGCTGCAGCACGAGGCCGATTACGCACAGGAAGAGATCGACGCGATGCGCGGGCTTGCCAAGGGCACGATCCGTGTGGGCGCCGTGGGCAGCATCGCAAGCTATGTCTTGCCGTTGGCCGTGGGCACGGTGGTAGCCCGCTGGCCGAACCTGCGCGTGGAAATTCTCGAAGGCGTGTGGGATCGGCTGGCCGAAGGACTAGTCAAGCACGAGATCGATCTCGCGTTGTCGATGGCGATGCCGGATACCGACGAAATCATCGCCATCGCGGATTGCCGCTGGGAGGATGCGAGTTTCGTGGTTGCGTCGCCGGAGCATTCGCTACGCCATCGCCCTGGCCTGACATTGGCCGATACGCTGGATGCATTCTGGGCCGTTCCGCCGCGCGGTACCGGCCCGTACGAGCACATGCGTCAGGTATTCGAAGCCGCCGGTTTGGGCTTGCCGAACATTGTGGTGGAAACCCGTTCGGTGACGGCACTCAAGAGCCTCGTGGCGCGCTCCGGATTCCTGAGCTGGATGGCAGAACCGATGATCGATGCGGAGCGCCGCGCCGGCGTGATCGAGCCGCTACCGATTCCCGGCTTGGTGGCGCGCCGCACCCTCACGGCGTTCCGGCGTCGACACGGCATCCTGCCGAGCCCCGCCGTCAAGCTGCTCGAAGCGCTGCGCGAGCTGACGGCGTAGGCCCGTTGCGCCCTATTTCTTCTTCTCGCGCGGCAAGCGGCCGAGCAGGAAGAACTCGTCATTGGGCCGCATCGAAATCACATTCGCCATGCGGTTCGACAGGCCAAAGAACGCGGTGATGCCGGTGATATCCCAGATGTCCTCGTCATCGAAGCCGTGCGCGCGCAGCGCTTCATAGTCGGCGTCGTTGACGGCGTGCGAGGCGGTGCAGACCTTCATCGCAAAGTCGAGCATGGCGCGCTGGCGCGGCGTGATGTCGGCTTTCCGGTAATTGACGGCCACTTGGTCGGCCACCAGCGAATTCTTCTCGTAAATGCGCAGGATGGCACCGTGCGCGACCACGCAATACAGGCATTGGTTGGCGGCGGAAGTGGCGACCACGATCATCTCGCGCTCGCCCTTGGTGAGACTGCTGCCTTCGCGCAGCATCAGCGCATCGTGGTACGCGAAGAAGGCGCGGCATTCGTCGGGCCGATGTGAGAGCGCCAGGAAGACGTTCGGCACAAAGCCGCTCTTCTCCTGCACCTCCAGGATGCGCGCGCGAATATCTTCAGGAATGTCGGCCAGCTCAGGAACGGGGAACCGGCTGATGGGCGGCGTGGTGGTCGTCACGATGTCTCCTTTGATTTGAGCATCCTGAGCATACCGCCCGTGAGGAAGGCTTACTGAGTGGCGAACTGGATGCGATGGAGTCCAGCATACAACCCATCGCGCTCGATGAGTTCGCGGTGCGTGCCGGCTTCGGCGATCTTGCCGTGCTCCAGCACGATGATGCGGTCGGCGTTTTCGATGGTCGACAGACGGTGCGCGATCACCAGCGTCGTACGCCCTTCCATCAGGCGTTCGAGCGCGGCCTGCACCTGGCGCTCAGACTCCGAATCCAGCGCGGAAGTCGCTTCGTCCAGGATCAGGATCGGCGCGTCCTTGTAGATCGCGCGCGCAATCGCCAGACGCTGGCGCTGTCCGCCGGACAGCTTCGAGCCGTTGTCACCGACATTGGTATCGATGCCCTCGGGCAGGTTGTCGACCACATCGGTCAGATAAGCCGCTTCCAGCGCACGGCGCACGCGGGCCATGTCGATCTCAGAGGCGTCGCGCGCGCCATAGGCCACGTTGGCAGCGATGGTGTCATTGAACAGCACCACATCTTGGCTCACGAAAGCGATCTGGCGGCGCAGGTCATACAGCGCCAGATCCGCCAGCGCATCGCCGTCGAGCGAGATCGTGCCCGAGGTCGGATCGAAGAAGCGCGGGAGCAGGTTCACCAGCGTGGTCTTGCCGCTGCCCGACGGCCCGACCAGCGCGACGACCTCGCCCGGCTTGACGTGCAAGTTGACGTTGTCGAGCGCTGCCCGACCATCTTCGCCATAACGGAAGGTGACGTTATCGAAGCGGACATCGCCGCGGGCGCGATCGATCTTCTTGCCGCCTTCTTGCGGTTCGATCGGCGTGTCGATCAGGCCGAAAATAAACTCGGCGGCGGTCAGGCCCCGCTGCAGCGGCTGATTCACGTCGGTCAGGTGCTTGAGCGGCGAAATCAGCAACAGCATCGCCATCACAAAGCCGGTAAAGCCGCCGACCGTGGTCTGGTTGGCCTGCGCCTGCATCATGGCAATGGCCAGGATGATCGACAGCGCCAGCGCGGCCAGAAACTGCGTCACCGGCTGGTTCAGGCCACCGGCCACGGCCACGCGCATGGCATAACCACGCAGACGATTCGTCATGGCATTGAAGCGCAGCGATTCATACGCCTCGCCGCCGTGCAGCTTGACGACCTTGTAACCGCCCACGGCCTCTTCCACCACATAGGCAGCCTGATTGGTCAGATTTTGGCTCTCGCGGTTGAGCGAGCGCAGGCGGCGATTGATACGCGACATCAACAGCCCGATGATCGGCAGGATCACCGCCACCACCAGCGTCAGGCGCCAGTTGGTGTAGAAGAGGAAGATCAGCAGCGCCAGCACCGTCATTGAATCGCGCACCAGCGTGATAAACACACCGGTCAGCACCTGCAGCACCTGGTTCACTTCAAAGATGACCGCGTTGATGATCGACGCGGCCGTATTGCGCTGATAGTACGAAGCGGGCGCCTGCAGCAGCCGTTCGAACATCTTCATCCGCAGATTCAGCAGCACCTTGTTCGAGACGAGGCTCAGCAGATAAGTCGACGCAAATTGCGCGATGCCGCGCACCACGGCAATCCCCACCAGCATGGCCGGCACCTGCCACAGCTTGCCGGCGTATTCACCGCCGAAGCCCTGATCCAGCAAATCCTTCACGACCTTGGGGATGATCCCCTCCGTGGCCGCCACCACACCCATGGCGACCATTGCCAGGATGAAGGCGGTCAATTCGGGGCGAAGGTAGCCCCACAACCGCTTGAGCATCGGCTTGGCGGGCGCTGGGTGGTCAGACTTTGCTTGTATACTCACGGCGTTTTCAAATGAGGGTGGGCAGCTTGCGTCGCATGGCGATCGCATGGCCGCCATAAAGTGCGCTGCGGCGGCGGTCATCCGACAGACGGGCGACCCGGCATTTTAGCGGCAATCCACCACCCGGCCCATCCTGCTGCGCAATGCCCGGTCCAGACTGGCCGGCGGATCACCTGACGCTTCCGCAATGAGTTCGCGCGTTCCCACGTTTTTCATCAATCTCGACCACGACGCCGGGCGCCGCGAGGCCCTGGAGCGACAACTCGATGCGTTGGGCCTGCCGCATCGCCGCTTCCCAGGCGTGTACGGTAAGACACTTCCCGCCGACGAACTTGCGCGCCACTATGACCACGCACGCGCTACGAGCCAAAGCCGCGAATTGACAGTGGGCGAAGTCGGCTGCGCGCTGAGCCACCTTGGCGTCTACCGGGCAATGATCGAGCAGGATCTGCCCTACGCGCTCATTCTGGAAGACGATGCCAAACTCGGGCCGGATGTGCCCGCCGTGCTCGATGCGCTGGCACTGAGCGTGTCACCCGACGAACCCATCGTCACACTGCTCACGCACATCGACCGTTACTACAAGCGCAGCGCCCGACCGCTGACAGCGGACCACCGCACGGTCAAACTTGCCAACTACCAGTGGCTCGCGCATGGTTATTTCGTCACGCGCGCCGCGGCCAAGCGCATGGTCGAGCAGCTCTATCCCGTGTGGCTGGCCGCAGACTACTGGTACAAGTTCGAGCGCGAAGGCATCGTGCAGATGCGTGCGGTCGTGCCTTATGTGATTGGCGTGCAGAACTTCGATAGCGGCTCAAACCTGGAAGCTGATCGCGCCATCAAAAGCCGCGAAGCCGACAACCGGCTCGGTGTCGGCCACCATCTGCACCAGATCTTTGTGCGCAAGTTCCTCTATCAGATCTTCGTGCGGCCATTCCTCGGCATCGCCAAGCAGCAGAAGACTTGGTGAGCATGACGGCGCCCGCTCAGGCGCCTTGCTCTCGTAACTCTGTAAGCCCGGTTTCTGCTCGGATGATGTCGGTATTGCGGCGAGCCATCATGCGCTGATAGTTGGGGCTCTCCTGCTCGCGCGATTGCTCGCGATGCCATAGGTGGAAGACTTCAGTCGCGCAGAAGCCGCGCTTGCGCCGCACGCCGGCGTTGTACAGGCGCACAACAAGGTCGGCGTCTTCATGGCCCCACCCGACGAAGCTCTGATCGAAGCCGTTCACGTGCTCGAAATCGCTGCGCCACACGCCAAGGTTGCAGCTCTTGATGCCGCGCAGGCTGGTGTCCTTGAACGTACGCGGCGCCCGCAAACCTGGCACCAATAGCGGCAGGAACTTGTTGATGCGCCCCGCACGCCAGGCGGCAAACCAATACGCGCGGTCCTTCAGGTGGATATCGATCTGCCGGGTAATGACTTCATGCGTCATCGCTTCATCGAGCAGGATGCGGCTGCCAGACACCAAGCGCCCCTGCTCGGCCAACGCGCGGTGCCGGGCCACAAAATCCGGACGCGGCACGCAATCGCCATCGAGAAAAACAAGGTAATCGGCATCCGTCGCCAGCACGCCGCGGTTGCGTATCTCACCAGCACGAAAGCCGTCGTCTGGGTGCCAGACATGGCGCAGCGGATACGGCGCGACCTTGGCAGCGGCTTCGACCGCCACGCGTGTGTCATCGCGCGAACCGTCGTCGGCGACGACGACGTCGAATGCGCGGTCGGTCTGGGCGCCACACCCTGCCAGCACACGGGCCAGCGCGTCCGGGCGGTTATACGTCGTAACGATGAGGGCGATGCGACGCGGCGGCTCAGCGCTTGCCATGACGATGCAGCATCATCAGCTTGATGTAGCGGTAATAGGTGCCTTCGGCGTTCGACACGGCGAGCATGAAGCCCTCCGCGCCATCGAGAAAGCCGCGCTGGATGATGTACGTACGGATGAACGCCCAGAGCCCGTGGCCGATCGCGCTACCGAGCGACGCGCGCTTGCCCTTGGCATAGGCTGCGGCTGCACCGGCGGTCGAATAATCGTTGGCCTTATCGAGCGCAGCCCGCAGGTCCGGAATCGAGTAGTGAATGATCGGCGCGCGGAAGTCGCCCACCGTCCCCTCGAAGACCAGGTGCGAGTGCACCGGTGCGTCGAAGAACGTCACCTGCTCGCGCTTGAAAAAACGACGAATGCGGTCCGGCCACCAGCCCGAGTGTTTCATGAAGCGGCCACAAAAACTGGAACTGCGCGGCATGGAGTAGACAGTGTGCGAGCTGCCCGATTCCAGTACGGCGATCATCTCGGCCCGCAATTCGGGGCTGATGCGCTCGTCGGCATCCAGCGAGAGCACCCAGTCGGTGCGCGCCTCGCGCAGAGCGCGGTTGGACTGTTCGCCGTAGCCGGGCCAGTCGGTCTCGAACACGCGCGCACCGAGTTGGCGGCAGATGTCCTGCGTGCCGTCCGTGCTACCGGAATCGAAGACGATGACATCGTCCGCCCAGTCGCGCACGGAACGGATGCAGTCGCCGATATCAGCGGCTTCGTTCTTGGCGACGATGATGACAGCGAGCGTGGCTCGATTGGATGCGGACATGCGAAAGCGATCTTAGAGAACAGGAGCGGCGCCAAGCTGCTGCCGGCGTCGATGAATATGCGCGGTGAATACGGCCACCATCACGCTGTAGAACACGACCGTCTGCGCGATGATCAGCATCACCTCGGTCAGCCCGAACAGTACGAAGCCGACGCATAACGTGAGGCCCATCGCCCCCGTGGTACGGAGAACACGATCGTCGCACAAGGCGGCTCGCAGAAAGTACACGGCAGGCACCAGATACAGCGCCAGCAACGCGCCTATGCCCAGCACGCCAAGCGTGGCGCCATTGTATAGAAACTCGTTGTGGGCATGCTCGAAGGCAGTCGCTTCCTGTGTGATCAGGCCTTCCGCGTGAATCGCCTTGAGAGCGGGCTCAAATTGGCCTCTTCCCACCCCGGCTAGTGGATGGCGCGTCAACATCAGCGTAGCCGCCTTCCAAAGTTGGAAGCGGATACCGACCGAGGTGTTGGTCTGACCAGCCTGATAGGCATGGATGTCCTCCATCGCCTGACCAAAGCGGGTGCGCACCATACTCGACGATACGCATACGGTCACCAACAGCGCGAAGAACACCAGCAAGGCAGTCGCTCGCTTCTTCCAGCTCACATGCCGTAGCGTCGCCACGGCGATCAGCAGCAGTATGGGGATTGCAATCCAGCCACCCCGCGACTGCGACAGATACGACGCATAGAGCCCAGCGCCACCTGCAAACACGCGCAAAAGGATAAGCGGCCAGCCGTCACGATTGGACCAACCAATGGAAATCAGCGAGAACAAGCCCATCAACAGCGATAGATTGCCGAAGGGGATGGTATTGGCAAATGCGCCAATCTTGTCTGGCCGTCCGATACGCAGTTCGAGATAAGCCCACACTACCGAGGCCAGCGCGCCCGCAACACAACCCCATTGCACACTCTCCAACTGTTTAGGACGCAATTGCAACAGAGCAAACAGCGCCAAGCCGAACAACCAGAGCCTCCCATAGGCAAAAGGCACATTGCGCGGCGCGGCAGGATTCAATAGCGCACTGATCAGCATGGCAGTCGGCATGGCGGCCATTGCCAGAATCAGCCAGCGATATTCGCGCCACATCGCTCGCAGTCGGTTCATGGCCTCTGCAGGCGCTGCCAGCATCGACCAGATCGCAGCAATAAGTAGCAGCAAGAACGACAGGAACGCTGCGCCGCGCACCGACAGCATGAAGGCCGGGAGGATGGCAATTCCAAACACGGCCAGGGCCGCCGGCGCACTGGATATCAGCGTCCGGCCACGTTGCATCAAGCCGCTCATCGCAATGTCCCCGCGCCGGGTGCGAGCGCCAGCAGTGCATCGATGTGCGCAGCGATGCTCGGGTCATAGCGCAGGTGTTCACGCGGATTCGCGAGGCGCGCCTGGCCGGCCTGCGCGCGGGCAACAGCCGCCTCGATCGTGCGCGCCAGCGTAGCTGGATCGCTCAGATCAAAGGTGGGCGCACCTTCTTCCGAGATCACCTCGGTGCAGGCGATATTGGCTGCCAGTACGGCAGGCGTGCCGCACAGCACAGACTCCACCCCGATCAGCCCGAACGGCTCGTAGTGCGAAGCGAGAATCGTGTAGTCCGCCGCGCGGTAGACATTCTCGATGTCCTTGCGGTATCCCAGGTAGCGGATGTTGGGCGAGGACGACGACACCGGCCGTCCGATCACCGCCAGCTGCACAGGCAAATCCGTCTTCGAGAAAAACGCCTCCAGCAGCGGATAGCCCTTGCGCTTGTGGCTCGACGATGGGAACACAAACGTGACGCGATCCTTCGCAAAGCCCAGCTCATCGCGCAGGCGCTGACGCTCGGCCTCGCCCACCGGCGAGAACTTCGTCTCGCTCACCGGCGGGTACACCGTCTTCACCTTGGCCGCCGGAATGTCGTAATAGTCCAGCACTTCCTGCGCCATCAACCGCGAGTGCGCAACGACAACGTGCGAGCGCACATAGTCTCGGCGCTCCAGCGCGATCTGCTGGCGGTCCCAGAAGGCAGCCTCTTTGGAAAAGCTCTTGAGATAGCCAACGTGCGTACCGCCACAAATGGCGATATCCGATGCCCCCGTGCGGTTGCAGCCGATCATCAGATCGATGTGCTCACGCTTGGCCAGATAGCGCACCAGCCAGCCGAACGCGTGGTCATTCAATTTGCCGGGCAGCTTGCGCGTGGGCAATGCAACTGTCTTGACCTGGCGGTATTCGGGAAGCGCCTTGTCCACCATCTTGGCGAAGAACACAGGACGGATGGCGCGCTCATGCAGACCGCGCACCAGGTCCATCGCGTAGCGCTCGCTGCCGCCGCTGTAGCCCAGCGCGTTGCACGAGATTCCGACGTTCATGGATGCTCTAGTAATAATCGTATTGAGACTGCAGTCGTGCCGAGCGCCCGCCCGGCAATGGCGCCCCCCCGCGCCATCTTCGAACTACTCGTACACCGTTGCCACGTTCTCGGCGTCCAGCGCCTGACGCAGCGCGGCGATTGCCGCTTCGCTCGGGACAATGCGCCAGGCGTCGCCGAGCACGGCTTCGCAGCGGGCCTGCTCGCAGACGTAGCTGATACGCACCGAGACGCCATTGCCATCCGCCGCCACATGCGGAGAGAGCAGGTCGCGCAGCCTGGCCGCCGTTGAATCGCCATTCATCGACAGACGGATCGCCCGCGCAAACTTGGCGCGCGCCTGCGTCATGTCCATGACCGACTCGGCTGTCACGCGCACGCCGCCAGTGAACATGTCGTGCCGGGCACTGCCCTGCACAATCAGCACTTCGTCTTCCTTGAACAGCGCGCGGTTGGCTTCAAACACTTCGTTGAAGACCGTCACTTCGGTGGCTTCGCTGGCAGAGCCGTCGTCGAGCATGACGATCAGCATCTTGCCGCGCTGCGTCATCTGGGTGCGCTGGCCGACGATCACGCCCGCCACCGTCTTGTTACGCGCGTCGCGATTGCCGTAGCCGCCGCCGTTGCCCTTGTCGGTCACTTCGCGAGCCAGGTCGGCCAGCGTCGTACGCGCAAAGCGGCGCACCTCGTCACGGCATTCATCGAACAGGTGGCCAGAAAGGTAGAAACCCAGCGCCTGCTTTTCTTCCTGCAGCTTGCGCTTGGTCGACCATGCCGGCTCGTCGACGAGTTCGGGGCGATGCTGCTCGGCATCGTCGCCGCTCATCAGATCGAACAGCGACACCTGGTTGGCGGCCGCTGCCTTCTGCTCGGCGGCTTCCATGGCCAAGCCGATCGAGGCAAGCAGCTGAGCACGGTTGTCGTTGAGGCTGTCGAAGGCGCCGGCCCGCACCAGCGCTTCGATTGTGCGGCGATTGACCTGGCGGCGGTCAACACGCTCGCAGAAGTCGAACAAGTCCTTGAAGGGGCCATCCTCGCGTGCCCGCAGGATGTCTTCGATCGCACCCTGACCGCTGCCCTTCACGCCACCCAGGCCGTAGCGGATGGTCTTGGCGTCGGTCGGCGCAAAGCGATACTGGCTCGCGTTGATATCCGGCGGCAGCACGGTCAGGCCGTTCTTGCCTCGGGCATCGTCGTAGAGGATCTTCACCTTGTCGGTGTCGTCCATGGCGAGCGACATGTTGGCTGCCATGAATTCGGCCGGGTGATGCGCCTTGAGCCAAGCCGTGTAGTACGCCAGCAGCGCATACGCGGCCGCGTGCGACTTGTTGAAGCCGTAGCCCGCGAACTTCTCCATCAGGTCGAAGATTTCGTCGGCCTTTTCGGTGGAGAGCCCGTCCTTGGCCGCGCCCGCACGGAACAACGCGCGGTGCTCGGCCATTTCTTCGGCTTTCTTCTTACCCATCGCGCGGCGCAGCAAGTCAGCGCCGCCGAGCGAGTACCCGCCCACGATCTGCGCCATCTGCATCACCTGCTCCTGGTAGACCATGATGCCGTAGGTCTCCTTGAGCACCGGCTCGACGCGCGGATCGGGGTACTCCACCTTCTCGCGGCCGTGCTTACGGGCGCAGAAGCTAGGGATCAGGTCCATCGGGCCCGGGCGATACAGCGCCACCAGGGCGATGATGTCCTCAAAGCGGTCGGGCTTGGCGTCCTTCAGCATGCCCTGCATGCCGCGGCTTTCCAGCTGGAACACGGCGACCGTGTTGGCCGTCTTGAGGATGTCGAACGCTTTCTTGTCCGTCAGCGGAATATGACTGCAGTTCCAGTCCGCCTTGGACGGATCGAGCATACGGATGTAGCGCTCGGCCCAGTCGAGGATTGTGAGCGTGGTCAGGCCCAAGAAGTCGAACTTGACCAGGCCGACGGCTTCCACGTCGTCCTTGTCGTACTGACTGACGACGCCGGCATCTTCGCCGCCCTGCGTGTAAAGCGGGCAGAAGTCGGTCAGCTTTCCTGGGGCGATCAGCACACCGCCCGCGTGCATGCCGACGTTACGCGTCATGCCTTCCACGCGCTGGGCAAGCTCCAGGAGCTGCTTGACCTCTTCTTCGTTGGCTTCGCGCTCGGCCAGTAGCGGCTCTTCCTTCTTGGCTTCTTCCAGTGTGACGAGCTTGCCCGGCTTGAACGGGATCAGCTTGGCCACGCCGTCAACGAAGTTGTAGCCGAGATCGAGCACGCGGCCCACGTCACGCACAGCGGCCTTGGCAGCCATGGTGCCGAAGGTGGCAATCTGCGAGACGGCGTCCTTGCCGTACTTCTCTTTCACGTACTGGATGACGCGGTCGCGGCCGTGCTGGCAGAAGTCGATGTCGAAGTCGGGCATCGACACACGTTCCGGGTTCAGGAACCGCTCGAACAGCAGGTTGTATTTGAGCGGATCCAGATCGGTAATGCCCAGCGCGTATGCCACCAGCGAACCGGCACCCGAGCCCCGGCCCGGCCCCACCGGCACGCCATTGTTCTTGGCCCAGTTGATGAAGTCCGCAACGATCAGGAAGTAGCCCGGGAAGCCCATCTTGATGATGGTGCCGGTCTCGAATTCCAGGCGGGCGTAATACTCGGCGCGTTTGGATTCGCGCACGGCCTCGTCGGGGAACAGCACTTCCATGCGCTTTTCCAGCCCTTCCTGGGCAAGCTGGACGAGATAGTCATCCAGCGACATGCCATCGGGCGTCGGGAACAGCGGCAGCTTGGGCTTGCCCAGTTCCAGCTTGAGGTTGCAGCGCTGCGCAATCTGCACCGCGTTGGCCAGCGCGGACGGGATGTCGGCAAACAGCGCGCACATCTCGTCCTGCGTCTTGAAATACTGTTCGGTCGTGAAACGGCGGGCGCGACGCGGATTGGCGAGCAGTTCGCCCTCCGCAATGCAGGTGCGCGCTTCGTGGGCCGTGAAATCGTCCGGCGTCATGAACTGCACCGGATGCGTGGCAACCACGGGCAACTGCATGGCCGATGCGAGCTTCACGGCTTGCTGGATGTAGGCCTCGGTACCAATCTGCCCGGCGCGTTGCAGTTCGATGTAGAAGGCGCCCGGAAACACGCGCGACCAGTTCGTCGCCAGCTTGCGCGCCAGCGCCTCGTTTCCGTTGGCCAGCGCCATGCCGATATCGCCGCCCATGGCGCCTGAGAGCGCCAGTAGGCCCGTGGCCAATGGGGCATTCTCCACGCCCGGCTCGTCGAACCATTCGGGGGCGATTTCCGCGCGGCCGCGATGTTGGTTGGAGAGCCAAGCACGGGCCAGCAACTGGCACAGGTTCAGGTAACCCTGCTTGTCACGGACCAACAACAGAAGACGTGCCGGCTTGTCGCGCTCGTCGTGATTGGTGATCCACACGTCGGCGCCGACGATCGGCTTGACGCCCTTGCCGCGCGCCTCCTTGTAGAAGCGCACCAGCCCGAAGGCGTTGGCGAGATCGGTCAGCGCCAAGGCGCCCATGCCGTCTTTGGCTGCGGCCTTGACGGCATCGTCCAGACGGACGTTGCCATCGACGACGGAATATTCGGAGTGGAGACGGAGGTGGACGAAGCGCGGCGAATTCATGCGCGTATTGTACCGGGTGACACCTGCCGCAAAGCATTCCGAGCGCGTCCGGTTGACCATCGACAACTCCGCGCGGCTGCTCGGGCGGCTATAATTTCGGCTTACGAATCAACGGGTTACCCAAGGCGCCAAAAACGGCGCGGCAGCACATGCAGATCGTCAATATTTCCGCTTACAAATTCGTCACCCTCGATGACCGCGAGACCCTGCGCCCCGCCCTGCTGGCCGAGTGCCAGGCGCGCGAGCTGAAGGGCACCGTGCTGCTGGCACCAGAGGGCATTAACATCTTCCTGGCCGGCTCGCGTGAAGCCATTGATGGCATCGTCGGGTGGCTGCGTGCCGACCCCCGTTTTGCTGACCTGGCACCGAAGGAAAGCCTGTCAGACCACCTGCCATTCCGCCGCTTGCTGGTGCGCATGAGGAAAGAAATCATCACCATGCGCCACCCGCTGATCCGCCCGGAAGACGGCCGCGCGCCGTCGGTTGCGCCGCCGGACCTCAAGCGCTGGCTCGATCAGGGCCACGACGACGAGGGCCGCCCCGTGGTGATGCTTGACACGCGCAATGACTATGAAGTTGCCGTCGGCACATTCAAGAACGTCGTCGAATACAACCTCAAGAAATTCACCGAATTTCCGCCCGCCATTGCTGCGCACAAGGACGACTTTGCCGGTAAGACGGTCGTGTCGTTCTGTACCGGCGGCATCCGCTGCGAAAAGGCGGCGATCCACATGCAGGAGATCGGCGTCGAGCGCGTCTATCAGCTCGAAGGCGGCATCCTCAAATATTTCGAGGAAGTGGGCGGAGCCCATTACGACGGGGATTGCTTCGTGTTCGACCACCGCACAGCGCTCAACCCCGAACTGCTGCCGGCGGGACCGAAGCAGTGCTTTGCATGCCGCGCTGTGGTAACCCCGGAAGAACAGCAGTCCGCCGACTACATCCCTGGCCAGCGCTGCCCACATTGCGCCGACAGCCAAACGCGCGCCGCCGCATGAAGCGCCTTGCGGCCGCCGTCCTCGTCGGCACGCTATGCCTTGTCGCATTGGCGGCTTGCTCGACGAGCTGCGAGGGTGGCTCGAACCGCGGCGTCTTCTGCGGAGCAGGCACGCGCTTCTGAGCCTTAACAGCGCACCAACAAAAAAACGCCGGACATGCCGGCGTTTTTCTTTGACCGACTCGCTTTACTGACGGCCGCGCACGAACTGATTGGTGATGGCAACAATGCGCTCGCCGAACAGCTTGGCGGTTTCCAGGTCGCCCGGCAACGGGCCCTCTTCAGGGCTCGCATCAGACGGCGATTGCGCCAGCGCGCCGCCAAAGCCCGCCAGGTAATTCACGTCGTTGCGCGTAGCAGCCTTGCTGTTGGCCGGCATCATGCCCGTGCCGACCCAGATCATTCCGTGCTGCTGCGACAGCGTCCACAGGTACTGGATCGACGCGTACTTGTCTCCATTCATCGATGCGGAATTCGTGAACCCCGCGGCGATCTTGTCCTTCCACGCGCCGGTGAACCATGCTTTGGACGATGCATCGGCAAATTTCTTGAAGTCGCCCGAAACGCCGCCCATGTAGGTCGGCGCGCCAAAGACGATTGTGTCGACGCCGGCCAGCAGCGCCCACGTGTCATCGTTGACGTCTGTGACCGAAATCAGGTGTGCTTCGGCGCCGGCGCCTTGCACGCCTGCAAACACGGCCTCAGCCTGCTTCTTGGTGTGGCCATAACCGCTGTGATAAACGACTGCAACTCGTGCCATGGGAATCCTCTTGGGGTTGGGGTACCGCGGGGAACAACGGAAAAGAAAAATGGCGCACACAGCGTGCGCCACGAACATTACGGCAGATCGAACACCAGCACTTCGCTGTCTTCGCCGCCAGAGAGCGTCACCGCCTCTTCTTGCGTCAGCTTGGCTGCGTCGCCGCCGACCAGCGTGCGACCGTTGATGCTCACCTTGCCGCGAACCACGTGCACATAAGCACGGCGGCCTGCGGCGATAGGCAAGGACGCAGTTTCTGCGCCATCAAACTTGCCGGCATAGAGCGCCATGTCCTGGTGCACCTTCACCGAACCGTCACGACCATCGGTGCTGGCGATCAGGGCGAGCTTTCCGCGCTTGGCAGCCTCGTCGAAATGACGCTCCTCATAGCCCGGCGTGAGATTCAACTGCGCGGGGAGCACCCAGATCTGCAGGAAATGCGTGGTCTGGTCCTGCGCGTGGTTGAACTCGGAGTGACGCACACCTGTCCCAGCCGTCATGCGCTGCACGTCGCCCGGGCGCAGCACGCTGCCGTTGCCCATGCTGTCCTTGTGCGCCAGTTCGCCATCCAGCACGTAACTGATGATTTCCATGTCGCGGTGGCCATGGGTGCCAAAACCCATACCAGCGGCGACGCGGTCTTCATTGATGACACGCAACGGCCCGAACTGAACGTGTTCCGGGTCCATGTAATCGGCAAACGAAAAGCTGTGATACGACTTGAGCCAGCCGTGGTCTGCGTAGCCGCGATCTTGAGAAGGGCGGATTTCAATCATTTTGATGAATCTCCTATCCAAATTACTGCGTCGATGTGTGAATGGTACGCAGATTGGCTATAGTTTCGGGGTACAGCTTTGACTTAATACATCAAAAATTCTGAATATGGCGCTATCGCTGGAATCTCTCGAAGTGCTGGACGCGATTGAACGCAAGGGCAGCTTTGCCGCCGCGGCGCACGAACTCGGCAAAGTGCCGTCGGCGCTCACATACGTGGTGCGCAAGCTGGAAGACGATCTCGATGTCCTGCTGTTTGACCGCCGCCGCCATCGAGCGGAACTCACGCCCGCCGGCCGCGCATTGCTTGACGAAGGCCGTCACCTGCTGCAGGCCGCCGACGAACTCGCGCGCCGCGTCAAGCGCCTCGCCACCGGTTGGGAAGCCACGCTGACCATCGTAGTTGACGATCTCGTGCACTTTCGCGCACTCATGCCCGTCATCCAGGATTTCTACGCCGAAAACTCCGCCACGCGACTACGCTTTTGCCGCGAAGTACTGGCCGGCACGTGGGATGCACTGCTCTCCGGCCGCGCGGATCTCCTGATCGGGCCCGCGCAGGTGATGCAGGTGCAGGGCATTCAGACGCGCACGGTGGGCAGCATTCCCTTTGTATTTGCGGTGGCGGCACATCATCCGTTGGCGCAAATGGAGGAGCCATTGCCTGCAACCGCCATCACGCGACATCGCATCGTTGCTGTGGGAGATACGTCCCGCAATCTGCCCGCACGCACCATCGGCGTGATGGCCGGGCAAGACACGCTGGTGGTGCCGTCCATGGCTGACAAGGTGCAGGCGCAGATTCGAGGCTTGGGCTGCGGCTGGTTGCCCGTGCCACTGGCGCAGCCGTATCTGGATTCCGGCGTGCTGATCGCCAAGGAAACCACCGAAGACAAGCGCGCCGGAACATTTCAGGTTGCCTGGCGCAATAACATGCGCGGCAAGGCGTTGCAATGGTGGGTCGACAAGTTGGAAGACCCGCGTCTGGGGCAGGCGCTGATGATGCAGTAGGCGTCCTGGGGCAGATAAATCGCGCACAATAGCGCCATCGACCTCTGCGCCTGGAGCGTTGCGTTGTCCCAAGCCAATCTCGATTTTCCGGAATCCACTACGTCATCGCGCGGCCAATACCGCGGCCGCTTTGCGCCCTCGCCAACGGGGCCGCTGCATATCGGCTCGCTGGTCACTGCGCTGGCGAGCTGGCTGGATGCGCGCGTGCACGGCGGCACATGGCTCGTGCGCATTGAAGACATCGATTTCCAGCGCAACGTGCCCGGCGCCGACCGCGATATCCTCGCCACACTTGATGTGCTCGGACTCATTCCCGACGAGGCGCCGCAGTGGCAAAGCACGCACCTGTCACGCTTTGAACAGGCGCTGGAGCAACTGCAGGCGAACGGCAGCCTCTACCCGTGCGGCTGCACGCGCCGCGAGATTGCGGACTCCGTCACCAGCATCGACGCAAATGGTCATGTGCGTCACCAGACCCTGATCTATCCCGGCACGTGCCGCAACGGGCTGCACGGCCGCCCCCCGCGCGCTTGGCGCGTGCGTGTGCCGGATGCCGATGCCGCCACCATCTGCTTCAGCGATCGCTGGCAAGGCACACAATGCCAGAACCTGGCTGAAGCCGTAGGCGACTTCGTGCTCAAGCGCGCGGACGGCATGTGGGCGTACCAGATTGCGGTGGTGGTAGACGATGCCACGCAAGGCATCACGGACATCGTGCGGGGCGCCGACCTGCTCGACTCGACGCCGCGCCAGATCTATCTGCAGCAGTTGCTCGGGCTGCCCGCGTTGCGCTACCTGCACGTGCCCGTGGTGGTGAACCCCGAGGGCGAGAAACTGAGCAAGCAGACAGGCGCGCGCGCCATCAACCGCAGTCAACCGCTGGCCGCGCTAACGGAAGCGGCACGGCACCTCGGGTTGGACATTCGTGCGGGCGATGTGGATGGGTTCTACCGAGACGCAGTCCCGGCCTGGGCCAATCGTCTTGCACGATTGACCACGGCGGCATAGTGGCCGCCGTTTTCAACAGACTGACTTAACGCTTGCGCGGCACGCCGCCGAGCAGCGCCGCAATCGGGCGCTTGGCGGTACGCGGATGCCCGGTCGCTTGCGCTGGCTTGGCAGCTTCCGCCGATTCCGCTGGCAGAGAGGATTCGTACGGGCGATTGAAGAACGGGTCGTCCGATGGGCGGAAAGGCGGGCGCACGATCGTGTGATCCAACACGCGGGCGCCGTTGCGGTCGTCCCGCTCACGGGCGCGGCGGACTTCACCGCGGGCACGCTTTTCGTCGCGCTCACGGCGTTCACGGTCACGCGCCTGTTCGCCAGTCGGATCGAAATCAGCCAATTGTTCGCGCGGCAGGTTTCGCTTGATCAGCTTTTCGATGTCGGCCAGGAAACGCTCATCACCCGGAGCGAACAGCGACAATGCGTCACCGGAAGCACCGGCACGGCCCGTGCGGCCGATGCGGTGCACGTAATCTTCCGCGTTGAACGGCAGGTCGAAGTTGATCACGCATGGCATCTGCGAGATATCGAGACCGCGCGCCGCGACGTCGGTGGCGACCAGCACATCGACGGTACCTTGCTTGAACGCTTCGAGCGTTTGCATGCGCTCGGTCTGCGTCTTGTCGCCGTGGATGGCGTTGGCGTTGATGCCTTCGCGTTCCAGCGCGCGCGCCAGGCGCGAGCAGCCGATCTTGCTGTTCGAGAAAACAATGCACTGACGCGGCAAGCCTTGCTCTGCGCGCTGCCGCAGCAGGTGCACGAGCGCCGCTTGCTTGTGGTTGTCCGGCACGGTGTAGATGACCTGGCGGACGTTTTCTGCCGTGGCGTTGCTGCGCGCCACTTCAATCGTCTGCGGATGACGCAGGTAGCTCGCGGCCAGCTTCTTGATCTCGGGCGAGAAGGTCGCCGAAAACAGCAGCGTCTGGCGGTGCGCCGGCAGCAGGTTGATGATGCGCTGCAGGTCGGGCAGGAAGCCCATGTCGAGCATGCGGTCGGCTTCGTCCAGCACCAGCATGCGCACCTGCGACAGATTCACGCTGCGCTGCTGCACGTGATCGAGCAGACGGCCCGGCGTGGCAACGAGGATTTCCACGCCGCGGCGCAGTTGCTCCGTCTGCGGGTTCATGTCGACACCGCCGAACACGACGGCGCTGCGCAGCGCCGTGTATTTCGCGTACTTGGCAACGTTGTCGTACACCTGGTCCGCAAGCTCGCGCGTGGGCGTGAGGATCAGCGCTCGCACCGGGTGGCGCGCCGGCGACGCGCTCGTGTTGGCGTCGGGCAGCAGGTTATGGATGATCGGCAGCGAGAAACCGGCGGTCTTGCCGGTGCCGGTTTGTGCGGCGCCCATGACGTCGCGACCGGCGGTCACCACCGGAATGGCGGCAGCCTGAATGGGTGTGGGCTTGGTGTAACCGCTTTCGGTCAGCGCGCGGAGGACGTCCGGATGCAGGCCGAAGCTGTCGAATGTCACCGATTCATTGGCCGGCGCTTCTGACGCTTCAGACATCGTTGCAGTATTCATAGGGGGAGATGCGGCATGCCGGTTGGCATGGCGGCGCGCCAGACCCAAGCGGAAAACCCGCATGCGGCTCGCGCAAAGCGTTAAAAATCAAAAGTTTATCACGTGAGACTCAGCCTAGGACGGATGTTCGGGCCGCCCCGCTCAATGCCGGCACTACAACGGCCTTGACACGGATCAAGTGGGACGGGCACGCGCTGCGCCACCATCCAGGCATTCCAACCTGCGCCCTGCCCTCTCACATGGTCACCACGCTCTATGAAACGCCCGAGCATGTCTGCCTGATGTTTTCCGACCTGGTCGACGATCACGACGACCTGCCGGTGCAGACCAACCAGTTCCTCATCGTTGACCACGGCCACGGCGCGCTGATTGATCCGGGCGGTCAGATGACCTACAACGCGCTGTTTTTGGCGATGAACCGGTACTTTCCGCCCAAGCAGCTCGACTACGTGCTGGCCTCGCATGCAGACCCAGATATCGTCGCCTCGGCGGGCAGGTGGCTGACGAGCTCGAGCTGCGACATCTTGATCTCGCGCGTGTGGGAGCGCTTTCTGCCGCATTTCTGCAGCGTCGGCAAAACCGAAGGCCGCATCGTGCCGATTCCGGATACGGGCATGGCGATTCCGCTGGGGCAATCGCATCTGCTGGCGGTGCCGGCGCATTTCCTGCATTCGGAAGGCAATTTCCAGTTCTACGATCCGGTGTCGCGCATCCTGTTCTCGGGCGATCTGGGAGCGTCGATGGTGCATGCCAATGTGGCCGCCAAGCCCGTGGAAGATTTTGATGCGCACCTGCCGCTCATGGCGCCCTTCCACCGTCGCTACATGAGCGGCAACCGGGTATGCCGGCTGTGGGCGCAGATGGTGCGGGGGCTCGATATTGAATGGATCGTGCCGCAGCATGGCCAAGCCTTCCATGGCAAAGCCATGGTCAACCGGTTCATCGATTGGGTGGAAACGCTCGACTGCGGCATCGACCTGATGACGCCCGAGGTTTTCCGCCTTCCTGCGTTGCCGAAGGCGCCGGCCGGCGCGACGCTCAAGACGCGCGTGTAGCGCCCGATGCCGGGGCGGCCGGCAGAATGATCTTCATCATGGCGCTCGACAGCTCGTGCGCCAGCACGCCGGCGTCGATGCGCGACGGATCGTGCCACGTATACATAAACCCCATCACGCCGCCCATCGAGTGCGCCGCGACGCGCGCATCGCCAAAGTCGAACACGCCGGCGCGTTTGCCCTCGTCGAGCAGCGCATAGAGATCACGGTAATACGCCCGCGACATGCCATGCAGCCATTCCACCGTTTCGGGGCGCAGGTATTGCCGATCGCGATACGTCAGCGCCGCGGCGTAATGGCAGTCGATGCAACGACGCGCCATTTCCAGCAGACACGCCTGCAGACGCTCCCGCACGGGTAGGGCCGGGTCGGCGGTCTCACGGATGGCCGACAGACACACCTGTGCGGCCTCGCGACACAGAATGTCGAAGATCTCGTACTTGTCGGTGAAGTAGTAGTACACCGCCGGTTTGGTCACGCCGAGCGCGTTGCACAGGTCGCTCATCGTCATGCCGGCATAGCCCTTGGTGAAGAAGAGCTGCGCGGCTGTGTCGAGAATCTGCCGGCGGCGGGCCTCCTGCCGCTCGGCGATGTGCGGGCGCGTGGCCGGCGGTGTGACGCCGGGAGCTTCGGGCGCCTCGGTTTCAGCAGGCGGTTGCACGTCGGGAACGGCAGGTTTGCGGACGGTGGACATGGCGCATATTTTCGCATGTCGCCCGCGTATGCGCCGTCGCATACGCGCATCTTGGCGACATCACTGTCTCAAATGCTTGACGCATCAAAGAACGCTTTCTATATTCATACCCGTTGGTATAAAAAATTACTTTCCAGTATAGATAGTGCGGCGCCGCAGTGCGTACGCACTGCACAACCCAACGGAGACAAGCTTTGGCGATGGACGAGTCCGAGTATCTCGGCCGCGTTCGCGCGCTCTGGGCGCGCGCATGGCCGGCCGATACCCCCCGCGAGCCGCATTACCCGATCGGGCGCGTTGCCCTCACCGACTATCTACGGCACTGGGCGCGCACCACGCCAGACAAACCGGCCATCCACTTTTACGGGCACGACACGACGTTCGCCCAGCTCGACGATCTCTCCGACCGCTTCGCCGCACTGCTTGCGCAGCACGGCATTGGCGTGGGCGACCGGGTAGCGGTATTCCTGTCGAATTGCCCGCAGTTCAATGCGGTGTTCTTCGGCATTCTCAAGCTGGGCGCCGTGTATATGCCAATCAGTCCGCTGTCCCAGCGGGCCGAATTGATGCATGCGCTGAGCGACGCGACACCGCGCGCCATCGTCACACTCGATCGCCTCATGCCGCTGGTGCGTGACGTGCGTGCCGAAACATCGATCGAGCACGTCTTCGTTACGCGCTACGCAGACGTGCTGCCCGCACAGCCGACGCTGCCGCTCCCGGCCATGCTGACCGAGCCGCCACTGGCCTGCGACGATGCGGTCGACTTGTTGCCCGCATTGGCACAGACCACGCCGATCCCCCTGCCGCCCGGCTCGCTTGATGCGGTTGCCGCGCTTAACTACACCGGCGGCACGACGGGGCTGCCCAAGGGCTGCATCCATACGCAGGGCGACATGGTGGACATGGCGGCCGCGTTCTCGGCCGTATCGCTGCGCGCGGAGGCCGACACCGTCATGCTCAGCTTCTATCCGCAATTCTGGATTGCCGGTGAGAACACCGGCCTGATCTTCCCTGCCTTCCTTGGCGTGCCGCTGGTGCTGCTCGCGCGCTGGGATGCGGAAGCCTTCATGGCTGGCGTGCAGCGCTACCGCGTGACCAACGGCTCAATGCTTGTCGACAGCGCGGCCGAGGTAATGGCACATCCGCGTGTGCATGCGTACGACTTACGCTCGCTGCGGCATACGGGCGTGTCGTCGTTCGTGAAAAAGCTCAACCCCGAATACCGCAGAGCGTGGCGAGAACTGACCGGCTCGATGATGGCCGAGAGCGCCTGGGGCATGACGGAAACGCAGACCTGCAACAGCTTCACGGTCGGCATGCAGGACGACGATTTCGACCTGCGATCGCAACCGATTTTCGTCGGGTTGCCGGTGCCGGGCACCGACTTCAAGATCTGCGATTTCGACACGCACGAACTGATGCCGATCGGCGCCGAAGGCGAACTCTGCGTGCGCACGCCGACGCTGCTCAAAGGCTACTGGAACAAGGCGGACGCCACCGCGCAAACCCTGCGCAACGGCTGGTTCCACACCGGCGACATCGGCTGCATCGACGAACACGGCTACGTCCACTACCTCGGCCGCCGCAAGGAGATGCTCAAGGTCAATGGCATGAGCGTATTCCCGGCCGAGATCGAAGCCATGCTCGGCAAGCATCCAGCCATCCTCGGTTCTGCCGTGGTGGGCCGCACCGATGAACAACGCGGCCAGCTTCCCGTTGCCTTCGTGATGCTGCGGCCCGAGGCCGTCGGCACATTGGATGACGCCACCCTCACCAGTTGGTGCCGCGAGAACATGGCCATCTACAAGGTGCCCGTCGTGCGCATCGTCGACGCGCTGCCACTCACGGCCACCGGTAAGGTGCGCAAGCAGGACCTCGCTCCACTCGCTGAACAGATCTAACCCACACCGTTCCATGACGTTTCGCAAACTGCTGATCGCCAATCGCGGCGAGATCGCCATTCGCATTGCCCGCGCTGCCGCCACGATAGGCTTGCCCTCGGTGGCCGTCTACTCCGAAGACGATGCAAACGCGCTGCACCCTCTACGCACCGATGAAGCTGTACCTTTGCCCGGCACAGGCCCGCGCGCATATCTCGACGGTGCGGCCCTCCTCGCCGCTGCACGCGCCGTCGGCGCAGATGCGGTTCACCCTGGCTATGGCTTCCTAAGCGAGAACGCTGCCTTCGCGCGTCAGTGCGCGCAGGCAGGCGTGCAGTTCATCGGACCGTCACCGCGCGTGCTCGATCTCTTCGGCGACAAGGCACGCGCGCGGGCACTTGCGCACGAGGCCGGCATTCCCATCGTCAGCGGCACGCAAGGCGCGACCACGCTTGAAGATGCGCGCGCCTTCTTCGCCGCGCTGCCGCCCTCGCACGGCATGATGATCAAGGCCGTGGCCGGCGGCGGCGGCCGCGGCATGCGCGCCGTGCACGATGCGCAAGCGATTGCCGACGCGTATGCACGCTGTGTTTCTGAAGCCACCGCCGCGGGTGGTGTCGGCGACGTCTATGTCGAAGCGCTCGTGCCCGCACCGCGCCATATCGAAATCCAGATCGTTGCAGACGCGCACGGCCACGTTACGCACCTTGGCGAGCGTGAATGCAGCCTGCAACGCCGTCACCAGAAGCTGATCGAGATCGCGCCCAGCCCCGCGTTGGACGATGCCCTGCGCACGCGCATCGCTGACGCTGCCGTCACGCTCGCCAAAGCGGCGGGTTACACCGGCATTGGCACATTCGAGTTCCTCGTGGAAGGGGCAGGCACGCCGCACGCCACGTTCTACTTCATGGAAGCCAACCCGCGCGTGCAAGTCGAACACACCGTCACGGAGATGGTGACGGGCGTCGACCTGGTGATGACGCAACTGGCCCTGGCGCAAGGTGCTTCGCTCGCCGACCTGGGGCTTGCCCGGCCGATCGCCCCTCGCGGCCACGCTGTGCAAGTGCGGATCAATGCCGAGACGATTGATGCATCCGGACAACCGCACCCGTCCACCGGCATGCTCACCGCCTTCGAGCCGCCCAACGGCCCCGGTGTGCGCGTCGACACCTGCGGCTACGCGGGCTACCGTCCGAACCCGCGCTTCGATTCGCTGCTGGCCAAACTGATCGTCCACGCGCCGCACGGCACATATGCGCAGACGCTGACACAGACGTACCGCGCGCTGTGTGAGTTCCGCATCGAAGGACTGGCCACCAACAAGCGGCTGCTGCAAGACCTGCTGCAAGATGCCGACGTGCAGGCCAATGCCGTGCACACGCAGTTTCTCGATGCGAAGCTCGCCGACTTGGCCGCCGGCAACGGCGAAACCCATCCCGCCCTGCATGCCACGTCGGTCGCCACCACCGATCTGACACCCGCGACATCATTTGTCGATGAGCTTCCTGACGACGCTGAAGTCCTCACCGCGCCGATGGATGGCGCGCTCATCCAGATCCATGCAGAAGCCGGCGCCACGGTCGCGCGCGGCGAGGTGCTCGCTGTGATTGAAGCGATGAAGATGGAGCACGTCGTCATCGCGCCCGCGGCCGGACGCGTGCTACAAGTCTGCGCTCGGTCAGGCGCAACGGTGCGCGAAGGCCAACCGCTGGCCGCGCTGCAGCCCGGTGATGCGCAGCATGACACCGCTGCGGCCAATGCCAAGATCGACGTCGACCACATTCGCCCCGACCTGCAGGCCGCCATCGACCGCCATGCATTCGGCCTCGATGCAAACCGCCCGGACGCCGTTGGCCGCCGCCGCAAGACCGGCCAGCGCACCGCGCGCGAGAACATCGATCACTTGTGCGACGCCGGCTCGTTCATCGAGTACGGCGCGCTCGCCATCGCCGCGCAACGTCAACGGCGCGCGCTCGATGACTTGATTCGCGCCACACCGGCTGACGGCATCATCACCGGTATTGGCACCGTCAACGGCACGCACTTCCCGGATCAGGACGCGCGCTGCATGGTGCTCGCGTACGACTACACCGTGCTGGCCGGCACGCAAGGCACCTTCAACCACAAGAAGACCGACCGCGCGCTGGAGCTGGCGCAGCAATGGAAGCTGCCCGTTGTGCTGTTTGCCGAAGGCGGCGGCGGCCGGCCGGGCGACACTGAAAAGCGCGGCGTCAGCGGCCTGGACTGCCCGACCTTCATTCATTTCGCGCGCCTCTCGGGGCTGGTGCCAACCGTCGGCATCGTGTCGGGCCGCTGCTTTGCAGGCAATGCCGCGCTGCTGGGCTGCGCTGACGTGATCATCGCGACGCGTGACGCCACCATCGGCATGGGCGGTCCGGCCATGATTGAAGGCGGCGGCCTTGGCATCTACGCGCCCGAAGAGGTCGGCCCCGTGAGCGTGCAGGCGCCCAATGGTGTGATCGATGTTCTGGTCGAAGACGAGACCGAAGCCGTCGATGTCGCGCGCCGTTACCTGAGCTATTTCCAGGGTCCGCTCGCCCACTGGGAAGCCGGCGACGTGCGCCACCTGCGCCACGCGATTCCCGAAAACCGCATGCGCAGCTACGACATGCGCGCCGTGATCGACGCGCTGGCCGATACAGGCTCCGTACTGGAGCTGCGTCAAGCCTTTGGCGTGGGCATCATCACCGCGCTGATCCGCATCGAAGGCCGCGCCTTCGGTTGCATTGCCAACAACCCGCGCCACCTGGGTGGCGCTATCGATTCTGCAGCGGCGGACAAGGCGTCACGCTTCATGCAGTTGTGCAACGCGTTCGATCTGCCCATCGTCTCGCTGTGCGACACACCGGGTTTCATGGTCGGGCCGGACGCGGAGAAGACCGCCACAGTGCGCCACGTCAGCCGCATGTTCGTGACGGCGGGCAACCTGCGCGTGCCCTTCTTCACCGTCGTGCTGCGCAAAGGCTACGGCCTGGGGGCGATGGCCATGGCGGCAGGCGGTTTCCACGCGCCGTTCTTCACCGCGTCGTGGCCGAGCGGCGAATTTGGCGGCATGGGCATCGAAGGCGCCATCCGCCTGGGTTACCGCAAAGAGCTGGAAGCGGTGGAAGACCTAGCCGAGCGCGAGGCGCTGTTCCGCAAGATGGTCGATGCCGCCTACGAGGAAGGCCGTGCGCTCAACATCGCAAGCTATCTCGAAATCGACGCCGTGATCGATCCGGCCGATACGCGTCGCTGGCTGTTGCGCGGGCTGCAATCGACGCCGCCTGCGCAGCCGCGGCACGCGCGCGACCCAGCCACGCGCCGCTTCATCGACACTTGGTAGACGAGAACACACACAAGGAGGAGACATGCCCGCAGTGATCCGCTTTGCCCGTCCCTTGTCCGCATTGACTTGTGCCGGGGCGCTGTTGTGGGCACCACTGGCCTACGCCGCCGACCCAGCCCCGATCAAGGTGGCGTTCATCGATCAACTGAGCGGGCCGCTCTCGAATGTGGGCGAGCAGTTTCTGGCGAATCTGAAACTCGGCATCGACGACGCCAACGGGCAACCGCAGGGCGTGCTGAACGGCGCCCGCTACGAGCTGACGACCTATGACAACAAGCTGTCGGCACAAGACAGTCTGTCGGCCCTGCAAAGCGCCATCGACGCCGGGGCGAAGATCGTCTTCACTGGCGGCTCGGGCTCATCCGTGGTGGCCGCCATGGTGGATGCCGCCACCAAGCACAACGAGCGCAATCCGACCAAGCGCGTGCTGATCATCAACTACGCGTCGATCGATCCCGACCTGACCGGCGCGCATTGCAGCTTCTGGCATTTCGCCACCGAGGCCAACACCGCGATGAAGATGCGCGCACTGGCCAATTTTGTGAAAACGCAGCCCGATATCCGCAAGGTCTACTCGCTGAACCAGGACTACGCGCACGGGCGGCTGTGGGCATCCTTGGGCAAGCAGATGATCTCGGCTGCGCGGCCCGATGTGCAGTTCACCGGAGAGACGCTGCACCCGATCGGCAAGGTGAAGGACTTCGCGCCCTACGTCTCGAAGGCCAAGGCGACGGGCGCTGACACGCTGCTCACCGGCAACTGGGGGCAAGACCTGAACCTGCTTATCAAGGCTGCGGGTGACATGAGCTACGACGTGCGTTATCTGAACCACAGCGGCGCGGGCGCGCCGGGTACGGTGCTCGCCGTGTCGCAGGCTAAGATCGGCAAGGTGACCTGGGTGTCGGAATGGACGCCGGGCAACGGCAACGCGCAACTGATGCAGATGGATGCGCGCGTGCGGCAGACGGTGGCCGGGGAGCACTTCGCACCGCGCACCGTGTTGTCCGTCGAGCTGGTCACGGACGCCATCCGCAAAGCCAATTCGACCGATCCGCTGAAGATTGCGCTGGCGCTGGAAGGCATGCAGAAGCAGAGCTTCCTGGGTGACGTCACGATGCGCAAGGTCGATCACCAGTTGCTGCTCCCGCAGGTGGTATCAACGATCGCCCCGGTGGACGGAAAGACCGTCAAGGTCGGCTACGACGGCACCCAATGGGGCCACAAGACCGAGAGCACGACCCCGGCCAAAGACTTGGACCTGCCGACCACCTGCAAGATGAAGCGGCCGGCGGGCGCTTAACCGATCAATCCAAAATCAATCAGCGCGGTCCGTGCGCAGCGGGCCGTACTCGATCGGCACCCATGCGAAGGCGTTGCCGTCCCGGCGCACGTGCCCCAGGCCCGGGAACGGCAGATGTGCGCCGGCCACCCAGAGCTTGTCCCGCGCGGCTTCCGCAAACAGCTTGCGGCGCGAGGCAACAGCGGCCTTCTTGTCGACGTCGTATTCGAATGCGACCTCGGGGTGCTGGAATTGCACCGCGTGGCTGTGCACGATATCGCCCCACACCAGTAGGCTATGTCCCTTTGATGCAAATAGGTAACCGCTGTGCCCCGGCGTATGCCCGTTGGCGACGACCGACCGCACGCCCGGTACCACCTCATCGCCCGGCTTGAACTGCTTGAGCTTGCCTGCGGCCGCGTACGGGGCCACCGAGTCGCGTGCCATCTTGAAGAACGGTTGCATGTCGCTCGGCTTGGAAGCGGCGATCGTTTCGCTCAACCAGAAATCGGCTTCCGGCGCGGCCACATACACCTGCGCATTCGGAAAGGCCGGCTGGCCTTGCGGCGTCAACAGGCCGCAAGCGTGGTCCGGATGCAGGTGCGTCAACAGCACGGCGTCGATCTGCTCCGGCTGGTAGCCGGACGCACGAACGTTGCCGGCCAGGCCGCCCATCGTCGGGCCGAAACACGTGCCCGAACCCGTGTCGACGAGGATGCGCTTGGCGCCCGTGTCGACCAGAAAGCCGTTCACCGCCGTCTGCATGCCCGGCGTGTTCGATACAAACATCCGCGCCAGCAGGCTCTGCACCGATTGCGCGTTCATGCCAAGCAGGGTCTTGGCAGGCAGATCGGTGTAGCCGTCGTAGAGCGCGGTCACCACATCATCGCCGAGCGCCATGCGGTAATAGCCTGGCACTTGGGTGCGTTGTTGCGTTGGTGCGGTGGCGGCAGATGCCGGCGTCTGGGCATAGGTGGATCCGATGGACGCCACCATCGCGGCGGCCACGGCGACTGAAGTAAGCAAACGCATGTCTTGGCTCCCGGAAAAGACCGCTGCCCCGGTGCAGCGGCAAAAGCCGGATCATGCCACCGCCGCAGCACTTTGCATTGCCGCCATTGGCGACAGGGGTATTGCCCAGAGAGAAATACGCGCCCCAAAAGAAACAAGGCCCGACATGCCGGGCCCATGCTTCAGACCAATCGACGGCGGCTGCGCAACCGCGCGTCAACCGGGTACGTGCTTATTGCACGTGGAACTTCGGCGTCGATACCACCGTGCCGCTCACCGTGCAGTCCGGCGTGAGCAGTGCGTTGGTGAACGTGAGCGACGAGTTCGGGTCATTCCAGGCGGTCACGACCTTGCTGGGGCCACAGCTGCCCAGCAGGAACACGCTGACCCCTGCGTTGTTGATCGACAGCTGGGTGGTGCTGTCGGCCTGGCCGGTCCACGGGGTCGTTCCCGAGATGAGGCCGCACGTCCCACCGCCGGTAAACGATGTGGACGTGATGTTGACGATGCCCGAAGGCGTGATCGTACCGGTGAAGGTCGCTGTGCAATTGGCGCTGATGGAGCCTTTGGACAGCGTGGTCTGGCCGGTGACCGAGAATGGCTCGCCATTCGGGTTCATCGGTTGACCATCGACACGCGATACGGTGACGGCAAGTGCGGGTGTGGCTGCTACGGTGGCAAGTGCGAGTGCAACTGCAAGAGATACGACTTTACGTGTGCTCATTTATTGCCTCACTAGAACTGACGGTAGAAACCGCCTTAAGAATGCGGCGCAAACCGGTTCCCGCTCGATTCACGCCGCGCCAATTAGCCAGGCGCAGACAGCCGATACCCGGCTAAAACTTGTACGACACCCCAACGAACGTGATGATCGGATTGGCCTTGAGCGTGGTCTTCGTGGTGGCCAGCGTGGTGCCGTCCGATGCCTTGATGACGGTCGCCGCTTCGGTCTTGAGCGGCAGGTACGACACCGTTGCCGTCAAGGCCCATTGCTTGTTGATCGCGTAGCTCGCACCGAGGTTGAAGATCGGCGCCCACGACGAGGACGATTTCCCTTCGACATACGTCGGCCCGGGCTTGCCCGCACCCGCTGCCAACACGCTGCCCAGTTCGCGATTCACCGCCGCCGCAAAGTACGGATTCAGCTCGATGTTGGTGAAGAAGCTGTAGACCACGCCCACACCCACGAACGGACGGAACGTCGACTGCGCGTGCCCGAAGTACCACTGCAGGATGACCCCGGGACTCCACTGGCGCGCCTTGCGCACGGCCGGCTGATTGGATGGATCGTCCAGATCGACGTGGCCCAGTGCGCCTGCAGGCCCGGGCGCGCGGATCACGCCATGCCCGGTCAGCTTGAATTCGGGCGGCACGCCGGCAATCGTGGTCAGCGCGATGTTGTCGGTAAAGAAATGCGTGAGCGTCAGGCCCAGCGTGTTGGCGTTGCTCACGCGCAGCCCGCTGTTGGGCGAGGTGAAGCTACCCGGCAAGCGCAGCGGATCATTGATCGGCGCATTGATCACGCTGGTGGTCAGGTTATTGCTCGAGTCCTGCGGCATGATGTGGAACCAGCCCACCGTCGCCACGTTGTCACCGGCCTGCTGCGCCATGGCGCCTGCGGAAGCGCAGGCCGCCATCAATGCGACAGTCAGTTTCTTCATGATGCTTCCTCCTGTTGTTCTGAGCGGAGCGCGGTTGTCTGTGCCGCGCCCCGTGGCGTGTTATTCCGGAAACGTCACTGCACGAAGGCGCCCACCGTGAAGTACGGGTTCTTCGTATCGCTCATATCCAGGAAGCCGAAGGTCTTGCCGGTGAAGATCAGCTTGCCCGTCGGGGCCGAGCCGGCAGGTGCGCTGGTCTGCGTGGTGCGGATCACGCCCGGGACGGCTTGTGTGAAGTCGAGGTTCAACGGTCGCGCCAGCGCTGCCTGCGACGCATTGAACGGATCGAGCATCGTGGCCTGCGCACCCACCAGCGCCGTGGCACGGTAGTTGAACGTGCTGTCTACACCCGTGTATTCGCCGTCTTGCGAGCCCTGCGCGATGTTGCCGACCGGCGCCATCATCGAAATGCCGGACTCGTCATCTGCCACAGGCGGGCCCGCTGTCAGATCGGAGTTGGCCGCACCCACGCGAATGAAGATCGGCACGAGCTGGCCATACAGCTTGCCCACAATCATCACGCCCTTGCCCGCCTTGGCCGGATCCAGCGACGACACCGTGGCCGGCACTTGCGGCTGATAGTTCAGCGTGGTGAAGGCCGGTGCATCGCCGCGCAGCGTCAGCTTCTGGTTGACCGTCGCGCTTGATGTCAGGCAGGCCCCGCCGTTCTTCACGCCCAAGTTGTCGCACTCGGTGTAGGTGCCGTCCGCGTTGATGGTGAAACGCGCGTCGACCGCCTGCTGCGAGAAGTTCTGCGACGGCACCTGGTGGTAACCCAGCTGGTTGTAGTTGCCCGCGATCTTGTTCAGATCGGTCTCGGTGTTCGAGAAGCTGATGAACGGGTAATACGGGAACGTGGTCTGCGGAATCTTGCCCACGCCAACGATGCCGTCGAACTGGATCGTCGCGCCCGGAATCGTGCCGCCCAGCACGCCCTGCCCAAGGAAGAACCGCGCCGGACGGCTCGGATCGAGGCTTGCGTTATTCAGGCGGAATGCGCACTGGTTCAGCTTCTCGGTCGGCAGCGCCGTTTCCTGCGTGAGCGTGCCGGTCTGCACGTTGTTGGGGGCCGTATCGCGCGTGGGCGCGACGGTGCCCGTCTTGACCGGAATCGGCGAGGCCAGATACGTGATCTGGTACGTCATCTTCGTCGTGTCGAGCTGCACCTTCACGAGTTCGCCCGAGCCCGACCCGCCGGTGAATACGGTGTTGTAGTCGATGGCCTGCGGACACAGGCGCTGGATCACCGGAGCCGGCGAATCATCTCCGCCACCTCCGCAAGCTGTCACCATCGGCGCGCACGCGAGCACGACCAACCATTTACGCCATTGCATTTGCGTCTCCTCCATGTTGTTGTTCAGCCGCGGCAGCGCAGCGCGCACACGTCACGCACGCCGCCGCATGTGGTTTCGTTGCTGCGCGCTTCACTGGACGAATGCGCCGACCGTGAAGAACGGGTTGTACTTGTTGTTGTTCATGAGCATTGCGTACACGTTGCCCACCTTGACGGCCACGCCGGTGTCGCCCGCCTTGAACAACGCGACGTTGCCGCTGGCGCCTTGCGCGTTGAAGTCGTTCTGCGCGGTCACGATCAGCTTGCCCGGCGAGGTTTGCGTGTAGTCCAGGCCGAACTGCGCCGTCACACGCGAGGTGAGCGGGTTGATGAAGGCCGCGGTGCCGTTCTGGAACAGCGTGGAGGTGTAGTTGGCGGCCAGCGTCGATACGGCCGTGCCATCGCTGCAGTTGCCGGCATTGGCGTGGAAGAAACCGCCGCTAAAGGAGCCCGACAGTTCCGGGTGATCGATCGTCGCGTTCAAGCCGTTGCCGCTGGCAGGCGCACCGCTCGGGCCGTTGTTGGTGACCACGCCGCATGCCGAGCCGCTGGTCGCCCCGACATAGCCACCCTTGAGTGCATTGGCCGGGATCGCGGTTGCGGGCGAGAGGATCGAGATACCGATCTGGTCATCCGCCACCGAAGCCAGAAGGTTCGTCGCATCGCTATGCGAGTAGCCGACACGGATCACCACCGGCACCACCTGCCCGTTCAGCTTGCCGGCAATCAGAATGCCCTTGGCCTGGCTTGGTGCCAGCAGCACCAGCGGCGAGACCTGGCCGACATACGGATACGGCACGCTGCCGCTGGTTGGGTTGCTGACGAACACATTGTCTTGCGAGCCATCGGCGTTCTGACGCAGCGTCCAGGGCGTACCCGTCGTGTGGCACGAATAGTCGATGCCTTCCGCGGTACACGTGCCGTCGGCATTCAACGTTTGCGTCCAGTTGACAGCGTCGGGCTGCCAGCCTTGCGGTGCGGAGGTCTGGCTGCCCGAGCCCGTGGGCGTGACGTGCACACCCACCTGGTTGTAGCGCCCCGCGACCTGCGAGAAGTCCGTCACGGTCTCGGAGAAGCCCAGGAACGGATAGAAATCGAACGTTCGCGAAGGCACTGCGCCAATCACGACGCCGGGAATCGGCTGGATGCCAGCAAATTGGATCGTCGCTCCCGGAATGCCGCCCCCCACGATACCCTGGCCGACAAACAACATCGGCGGGTCTTGCGGATTGACGGTGATGGCGTAACTACTGTCCGCCGTCTTGCCGGAGTGCAGCACGAAAGCGCAGCGGTTCTGCTCGGGGGTCGGCAAGTTGGTCGGATGAACGAACGTGCCGTCGATGGTCAACCCCTTGCGGGTCGTATTGATCTGCCCCGCCGAAGTCGGCACCGACGATTCCAGGAACTGCATCTGGTACGTGTTCTTGCTCGTATCGAACTTGACTTTGATGTACTCGCCGCTGCCAGAGCCGCCGGTGTACGTGGTCGTGTAATCCAGCGCCGCCGGGCACAGGCTAGTCGGCGTGCTGGGTGTGGTGACCGCTCCGCTAGGAGGGCAGGAACTGCCCGAACACTGCGCAACATCCGACGAGCCGGGGTCGTCCGCCCCACCGCACCCGCCAATGAACGGCATGGCCACAATGCAACTGGTTGCCATGACAACAAAAAGATGACGTCGACTACCCATGGTTGTCTCCTCACGTTTTGGAACTTGTTGTGTTTTGGGCCGGCGAATGTGTGCAACGGCCGGTCAATACCCCCGCCTGCCGGCAAATGGCAGCCGACAGCGCACGACCTGCCCCGTCGGCAGATCGACCTGCAAACTACAAAAACGACGGACGAGCTTTGGTTGCGTTACCCGCTGGTTTGCCGGGTATCACGCAGATCGGCTGGGTGCCGATCCCAAGAAATCGAGCTAACGCTGCTAGCGTGGACGAGCCGCGCCACCGCTGCTGCAGTGACGACGATGGCGATGACGCGCGGGGGCACGCGCAGAAGCGGAATGCTGGAATGGCCCGTTTTGAATGCGTAACATCCTGTGTCTCCGAAGGATACGCCACTGGCTATTTACTTATCGTTATGGCCGAAACTATGGTCCGCTCAGAGTATGAAGTAAATAGAGATTTCATTCAAAACAGCGGCTGCAATCCCCCGCGCAAGTAGGCGCGGCGCGGTTTGACGGTTTTTCAAACGAGGGAATGAAACGGTTTCGTTTGAAGCGTTTTAAACTCCCCCCTCCATTTGGGGGGAATGACAGCGCAATACGGCGTTATTCAATTATTTCGAAATGAATATATTTCACCAAAACCCATCTGGGTAGCAAAATACGATCCCGCGACGATAGCGCGCGCAAAGGCGAGAGAAAGCCGCCGGATAAAAACGGCACGCAAACGCGGAGAAGGGAAAAAGCGGGAGAAGAAAGATGGTGGGCCGGGTGGGATTCGAACCCACGGTGTCCTTTCGGAGGCGGATTATGAGTCCGCTGCCTGCAACCAGCACGGCGTCCGGCCCCGTGAAACGGGAAAAAAAGAGACCCGGCGCTTAGGCCGGGCCTGGTGCGGGATTTTACCTGAAAGTGGGCGCGAGCCCACTCGGAAAATCGCCTGCGTCGCTACAGAATCAGCTGCCTTCCAGGAAGCTCTTCAGCTTGTCGGAACGGCTCGGATGGCGCAGCTTGCGCAGTGCCTTCGCTTCGATCTGACGGATACGCTCGCGGGTCACGTCGAACTGCTTGCCGACTTCTTCCAGCGTGTGGTCGGTGCTCATTTCGATACCGAAGCGCATGCGCAGCACCTTGGCTTCGCGCGGCGTCAGCGAATCGAGCACGTCCTTCACCACGCCGCGCATAGAGCCATGCAGCGCCGCTTCGGCGGGAGCCAGCGTGTTCGTGTCCTCGATGAAATCGCCCAGATGGGAGTCGTCGTCGTCACCGATCGGCGTTTCCATGGAGATCGGCTCCTTCGCGATCTTCATGATCTTGCGGATCTTGTCTTCCGGCATCTCCATCTTCTCGGCCAGCGTTGCCGGATCCGGCTCGTTGCCGGTTTCCTGCAGGATCTGACGCGAGATGCGGTTCATCTTGTTGATCGTCTCGATCATGTGCACCGGAATACGGATGGTGCGCGCCTGGTCGGCGATCGAACGCGTGATGGCCTGACGGATCCACCACGTGGCGTACGTCGAGAACTTGTAGCCGCGACGGTATTCGAACTTGTCCACCGCCTTCATCAGGCCGATGTTGCCTTCCTGGATCAGGTCGAGGAACTGCAGACCGCGGTTCGTGTACTTCTTGGCGATCGAGATCACCAGACGCAGGTTGGCCTCGGTCATTTCACGCTTGGCCTCACGGGCGCGGCGCTCGCCTTCCGACATCTTGCGGTTGACGTCCTTCAGCTCGGTCAGCGGCAGCACCACGCGCGCCTGCAGGTCGATCAGCTTTTGCTGCAGTTCGTGCACGGCCGGCACGTTACGCTCGACGATGGTGCTGTACGGCTTGCCGTCAGCCACCACGGTCTCGATCCACTTCAGGTTCGTCTCGTTGCCCGGGAAGCGCGCAACGAAGTCGCCGCGCGGCATACCGCACTTGTCGACCACGATGTTCAGGATGGCGCGCTCGAGTTTGCGCACTTCGTCCACCTGGCCGCGCAGCGTGTCGCACAGGCGCTCGACGTTGCGTGCGGTAAAGCGGATCGTCATCAGCTCGGCCTGGATGGCTTCCTGCGCCTTCACGTAAGGCTTGGACTTGTAGCCTTCCTTCTCGAAAGCACGACGCATCTTGTCGAACTGCTCGCCGATCACACCAAACTTGATCAACGCGGCCTGCTTGAGCTCTTCGAGTTGACGGGCCGAGGCTGCGGCAGCGCCGGCGCCTTCATCGTCCTCGTCCTCCTCTTCGTCGCCCTCTTCTGCGGCTTCCTCTTCCTCGAATTCCTCTTCTTCCTCAGCAGCAGCGGCTGCATCGGCTTCAGCGTTCGGGTCGATCAAGCCATCGATGTACTCGTCGATCTTGGCTTCGTCGTTGGCCACGCGCTCGCCCATGGCGAGGATTTCGGAAATGGTGACCGGGCACGCCGAGATCGCCATGACCATGTCCTTCAGGCCGGCTTCGATGCGCTTGGCGATCACGATTTCGCCTTCGCGCGTCAGCAGCTCGACCGTGCCCATTTCGCGCATGTACATGCGGACCGGGTCGGTGGTGCGGCCGAATTCGGAATCAACCGTCGACAGCGCGGCTTCAGCTTCTTCTTCAGCCTCTTCTTCCGTGGTCACGGAAGGTGCGTTGTCGTTCAGGAGCAGCGTTTCAGCGTCCGGCGCCTGCTCGTACACGGCAACGCCGATGTCGTTGAGCGTGGCAACCAACGTTTCCAGCGACTCCACGTCGACCATGTCGTCGGGAAGGTGGTCGTTGATTTCAGCATAGGTCAGGTAGCCGCGCGATTTGCCCAGCTTGATCAGCGCCTTAAGCTTCTGGCGGCGGGCCTCGAGCTCTTCTTCCGAACCGCCTTGCTGCGAGGCAGCGAATTCCTTGAGCAGGGCTTTTTCCTTGGCCTTGCGGTCACGGGCCTTCAGCTTTTCGGTTTTCGGTGCCGGAGCGGCGGGGGTGTCAAATTCTTCAGTCACGTCCGTGCTGCTGTCGTCGTCTGCCTGCGTCTCTGCCTTGGGCTTGCGGCCGCGCTTCTTGGGCTCGGCTGCTGCCTCGGCGCGGGGCGCAGGAGGAGTTGTAGGGGTGGCCTCTGCCTGGGCGGTGCGCTTGGTGTCTTCCGCAGTTGCCTTAGCTGGCTTGGCTGCGGTGCTGGTACGAGCGGTACCCGTCTTGGTTGCGCTTGCGCTGGCAGTGGTCTGCTTGCTCTCGACTTCGGTAACTTTCGATTTCGCCACGGTGGTTGTCTTGCCCTTGAGTGCGACGGAAGCGGCTGTGCCGCCAGGTCTGGCGCTCGTGCTCATCGACGTCGAGACCTTGCCTGAGGTTGAAGATTGGATCGCGCCCTTTGTGCGCGCTGTCGGTTTGACAGTCTTGGCAGCGACGGCGATATCGGCGGTCTGGCGCGGCTGGGTTTTCCCCGTCTTTGCCGGCGCAGTGGCCTTCACCCCTGTCGATCCTGCCTGCCCTATATGGGTCCGACCATTCGCGACTTTCGCCGTTCCCGCTGGTGTCTTTCCTCCTCCGGAGCCGCGCGCCGATGAGGATCGCTTGGCAGAAACAGAAGCAGGACTGGCCTTGGAACCGGCCTTCGCGGAGGTCTTCACCTTCACCATGGGCACGCTCACTCCCCCAAAAATGGGAAAAAGGACTTGCAATCCAAACCGGCTATTCTAGCACGCCAGACCAAGCCGGTCTAAACGAAAATCGGGTTTTCGCCTGAAAAATCAAGGGGCTACCCGCAATTGCCCGCCCCGCTTGGAGCTTGGCGCTGCGGCTTATGCGCTACACGAGCTGCCGACGGCGGCTGATTTCGCCCACCAGCCAACGCATGCGCTCCTTGTCGTCATCGCCGGCATGGCCGGCTTCCATCTTCCGCTGCAACATCTCCAGCTCGCGCTTAAGTGGCTCGGCCAGCATCTTTTGTACGGCGGTATCGAATTCGGAAATGGCTGGCTCCAGCTCGATGTCATCCTGGAGCACGGCGGTGCGCAGCCCGGCAAAAGCTTCGGCATAGGGCGTCTGTCCCAGACGCTCGACAAAGGCTCCGAAGTGCACTTCCGGACCCACGGCGTCGCATTCTGCCAGCAGCCCCGCCAATACCTCACCTTGGGGCAATTGGGGCGCAGTCAACTGGGTGCGGGCATCAGCGTCGAGCCGTGCGGCCAGTGCGGGATAGCGCATCAGGAGGCGCAGCACCTTCTGCTCCAGCGCAGTGGGTGCAGTGCGCGCCACGCGGGGTCGCTTCTGCGTCATGCGGCCTGCTTGGGCCGGGTCGCTGCGAAGGCCACATAGCGCCTCGATGTCGGCGGGCGTGGTGCCGGTCATGTCGGCCAGGCCACGCACGATCTGCAGGCGCAGGCCGCCGGCGGGCATGGCGCTCAGCAGCGGCTTGGCTTCGTATTGGGCGCGAGCACGACCCTCGGGTTGACGCAGGTCGAGGTCTTCGGTCACGGCCTGCAGCAGGAAGCGCGACAGCGGCATGGCGTTGTGCACTTCACGGGCAAAGGCTTCGGTGCCCTCTTCGCGCACGAAACTGTCCGGATCGTGCTCGGAGGGCAAAAAGAGGAACTTGATCGTCTTGTTGTCGGTGGCGTGCGGCAGGCAGGCTTCGAGCGCACGGCGTGCAGCCCGGCGCCCCGCGCTGTCCCCGTCAAACGAGAAGATGACGGTATCGACCTGCCGCAACAGCTTCTGCACGTGGATCGGCGTACAAGCCGTGCCCAGCGTCGCCACTGCATTGGCAAACCCGAGCTGCGCCAGCGCGACCACGTCCATGTAGCCTTCCACGACCAGCACATAGTCGAACTCGCGGATGGCGTTGCGCGCCTCGAACAGGCCGTACAGCTCGGTTCCCTTGCTGAACAGCGGCGTTTCGGGAGAGTTGAGATATTTCGGTTCGCCCTGCCCCAGCACCCGGCCACCGAAGCCGATCACCACACCCTTGGTATTGCGGATGGGGAACATGATGCGATCGCGAAAGCGGTCGTACCGGCGGTGCGAGCCATCGGCGCTGGTCTTTTCGCTTTCGATGACGAGCCCGGCCTCAATGAGCGGTGCAGCGGTGGCGTCTTCGCGATACGGACCGAACACGGCTTCGAGCGATTGCCAGTCGTCCGGCGCATAGCCGAGGCCAAAGTGCGCGGCAATCTCGCCGGTCAGGCCGCGGCCTTTGAGGTATTGGATGGCGTTGGGGGCGCCGCGCAATTGCTTGCGGTAGTGATCGCAGGCGCGCGCCATGACGTCGCCGAGTGCGACCGTCTTGGCTTGCTGTTCGGCACGCGCGGCAGGCGGCAATCCACCGCGTTCTTCGGGCACAACCATGCCGACGGACTGCGCGAGGTCCTTGATGGCCTCGACGTACGACTGCCCGGAAAACTCCATCAGGAAGCCGATGGCCGAGCCGTGCGCGCCGCAGCCGAAGCAGTGATAGAACTGCTTGGTGGGCGACACCGAGAACGACGGCGACTTCTCGTTATGGAAGGGGCACAGCCCCATGAAGTTGGCGCCGCCCTTCTTCAACTGCACGTAGCGGCCCACCACGTCGACGATATCGACGCGGTTGAGCAGGTCGTCAATGAACGGCTGCGGGATCACGCGGGGTGCGCCCCTTGGATGCTGCGAGTGTGGAAGGGATTCAGGCGCCAGCCAGAGCGGCCTTTACGCGTGCCGAGACTTGCGTCATGTCGGCGCGGCCGGCCAGGGCCGGCTTGAGGATGCCCATCACCTTGCCCATGTCTTGCGGGCCAGCGGCACCCGCCTTGGCCACGGCGTCACGCACCGCGGCGTCGACTTCGGCTTCCGACAGTTGTGCGGGCATATAGACCTGTAGCACGGCCACCTCTGCCGCTTCCTTGGCGACGAGATCGTCACGGCCGGCTTGCTCGAATGCGGTGATGGAATCCTTGCGCTGCTTGAGCATCTTGTCGATCACGGCCAGCACGGCGGCGTCATCCAGTTCAATGCGCTCATCCACCTCGCGCTGCTTGATGGCAGCCTGCAACAGGCGGATCGTGCCCAGACGATCTGTTTCCTTGGCACGCATGGCGGCCTTCATGTCTTCCGTGATCTGTGCCTTGAGGGACAACTGCGACATTCCGAACTCCGATAAACGGCAAAACCCGCTTGGACGGTGGGCCCAGCGGGTTGCAAACTTTGAAAAATGGATCACTGATCGTAGCACAGAACCCAAACAGTTCCAGGACCGATCCGTGGGGGATCAGCGGGCGGAGGCAGCCTCGCCTGCCGCCACGGCAGACGCCCACGCCCACTGGAAGTTGTAGCCGCCAAGCCAGCCCGTCACGTCTACCACCTCGCCGATGAAGTACAGGCCCGGCGCAGATTGCGCCTCCATGGTGGCCGATGACAGCGCGCGCGTGTCGACCCCGCCGCGCGTCACTTCAGCCTTGCGATAGCCCTCACTGCCGGAAGGCGTCAGCTCCCAGCGGTTGAGCGCGCCGCCCAGCACGCGCAGCACCTTGTCCGGCAACTCGGCAATCGGCGCCTGCGGGTTGGCACCGTGCGTGGCGCACCACGCCTGCGCGACGCGTTCCGGCAAGCGCTGCGCCAGCACCGTCCCGAGCTGTTTGCGTGATCCCGACTTCTCATCGCACAGCCACTGCGCGGCGTCAGCGTCCGGCAGCAGATCGATGACAAGCGGCTGACCTGCATTCCAGAAGCTAGAGATCTGCAGCACGGCTGGGCCGGACAACCCGCGATGGGTCAGCAGCAAGTCTTCGCGGAACGTCGTCGCGCTCCCCTTGCGACCACCTTTGCCCGAGGGCTGCGCAACGGTCACGTCCACTTCCATCGACACGCCGGACAGCGCCGAGAACGGCGCCCAATGCTCGGCATGGAAGGTGAGCGGCACCAGTGCCGGATGTGTCTCAACGATCTTCAACCCGAACTGCCGCGCAATGCGATACCCGAAATCCGTCGCGCCGATCTTGGGGATGGACAGGCCACCCGTGGCGATCACCACCTTGTTGGCGACGATCTCACCTGCGCTGGTCGACAGGCGATAGGCCTCGCCGTCCTTGCCAACTTCAGCGATCGAGCAGCCGGTTCGCCAGATCACGTCGCCCCGCTCACATTCCGTTTCGAGCATGCGGATGATGTCTTCGGCGCTGTCGTCGCAGAAAAGCTGGCCCTTGTGCTTCTCGTGATACGGAATGCGGTAGCTGGAAACGAGGCTGATGAAGTCTTGGGCCGTGTACCGCGCCAGCGCCGAGCGGCTGAAATGCGGGTTGTTCGACAGGTAGTTGGCTGGCCCTGCGTTGACGTTGGTGAAGTTGCAGCGCCCGCCGCCGGAGATCCGAATCTTCTCCGCCAGCTTCGTCGCGTGATCGATCAGCACAACGCGGGCGCCGCGCTGCCCGGCCACAGCCGCGCACAACATTCCGGCCGCGCCTGCGCCGATCACCGCTACATCGCACCGCATCATGATGGCTGCGCCGCCCTATTCTTGAAGAAACCGCGCATTTTAACTTGTGCTATCTTCGGCGGCCTTTCCATTGCAATTCCTCACTCCCGCTTGCCATGCTGGTCCTCGGCATCGAATCCTCCTGTGACGAAACCGGCGTCGCCCTATACGACACGGCAGTTGGCCTGCGCGCCCATGCGCTGTATTCGCAGATCGCCATGCACCGCGAATACGGCGGTGTGGTGCCCGAGCTGGCCTCGCGCGATCACATCCGCCGCGTGATTCCGCTGCTGGAAGAGGTGCTCGGCAAGGCCGGCGCCACACGCGCGGACATCGACGCCATTGCCTATACAAAAGGGCCAGGACTTGCCGGCGCGCTGCTGGTGGGCGCTTCCGTGGCGAATGCGCTGGCGTTTGCGCTCGGCAAACCGCTGGTAGGCGTGCATCACCTGGAGGGGCATCTGCTTTCGCCCCTGCTGGAGGCAGAGCGGCCCGAGTTTCCGTTCCTGGCGCTGCTCGTCTCGGGCGGGCATACGCAGTTGATGCGCGTCGATGCCGCCGGCCAGTACACGCTGCTCGGCGAGACACTCGACGATGCCGCCGGCGAAGCCTTCGACAAGACCGCCAAGCTGCTCGGCCTCGGCTACCCGGGCGGCCCTGCCGTTTCGCGGCTGGCCGAGTTCGGTAACCCGGGCGTGTTCGATCTGCCCCGCCCGATGCTGCATTCCGGCAATTTCGATTTCTCATTCGCCGGCCTCAAGACCGCGGTGCTGACCCAGGTGCGCAAGCTCAACCTTACCGATAGCGAAACCTGTTACCAGCCACGCGCGGATCTTGCCCGTGCGTTTGTCGACGCCATCGTCGAAGTGCTCGTCAAGAAAACGCTGCGCGCCGCACGCGAGCATGGCCTCAAGCGCATCGTCGTGGCCGGTGGCGTGGGCGCCAATCGCCAATTGCGCGAAGGGCTGAACACCGAGGGCAAAAAACGTGGCCTGCGCGTTTATTACCCCGACCTGCAGTTCTGCACCGACAACGGCGCGATGATCGCCTTTGCCGGCGCGATGCGGCTGCAGGCTGACCCCGCCCAAGTGCAGGACGGCTACGGCTACGGCGTGACACCACGCTGGGACCTCGAAGACATCCGTATCCAGCCAGCATGAAAAAAGCCGCTCGGTGGAGCGGCTTTTTCTTTGGACGCAGCGTCGATTACTTATCGGTGCGCTTGTCGCGATCGATCAGCGCATAGGCGCTGTGGTTGTGGATCGACTCGAAGTTCTCAGCTTCCAGCGTGTAGGCGACGATGCGGTCGTCCTGGTTCAGGCGCATGGCGATATCGCGCACCAGGTCTTCCACGAACTTCGGGTTTTCGTACGCACGCTCGGTCACGAACTTCTCGTCCGGGCGCTTGAGCAGGCCCCACAGTTCGCACGAGGCCTCTTCTTCGGCCATGCGGATCAGCGATTCAACCGGCGTATCGGCTGCCAGCTCGGCATCGATCGTGATGTGCGAGCGCTGATTGTGCGCGCCGTACTGCGAGATCTTCTTCGAGCACGGGCACAGGCTCGTCACGGGCACCAGCGCCTTGACGCGGACCTTGGTGTGGCCATCGCGCACTTCGCCGATCATCGTCACCTCATAGTCCATCAGCGATTGCACGCCCGAAACCGGAGCGGTCTTGCTGACGAAATACGGGAAGTGGACTTCGATACGGCCGGCGTCGGCTTCGAGCTTCTCCAGCATCTTTTCCAGCAGCAACTGGAACTGCGCCAGATTCAACGGCTCGCGCTCCTCTTCGAGCAGCGCGACGAAGCGCGACATGTGCGTGCCCTTCTGATCGGCCGGAAGATGCACATCGAGGTTGTATGTGCCCACGGTGTTCTGCACGCCCGAGGGGGTCTGCAGCGACATCGGGTAACGCACGCCGCGCACGCCAACGCGCTGAATAGGAATCTGACGGGTATCGTGGCTGGACTGCACGTCCGGCATCGCGAAAGCCGGGTTCATATCGTTCATGATCGGTTTCCTTTACGGTCGCCCGGCCATCGCAGTCGGCCGGTACGCAACGAGTGTGAAACCGCGGAACCTGGCTGACGGTGACCACCCCTCAAGTGATCTGATCTGCCCATCCCGCGACTGCGCACACAATTCAGAAATAAGACTGGCGGAGTGTAAAAGAAATTTCCTACCTTTGCAGTCAACTACTCATACCCGTGGATGCAATACGGGTGATTGATTCTGCCTATAGGCCAGCGCCAAAGGTGAATCACGCGACGCGCGGGGCCACTGCGCGCGGCTGTACGGCAAAACGCTCGCGGATGGATGCGAGGATGCCGTTGGCATCCAGACCACATTGCGCCAGCAGCGCAGCATGATCGCCGTGGTCGACAAAGCGGTCGGGCAGGCCGAGCTGCAGCACCGGCGTAGCGACACCTGCGGCAGCCAGCGCTTCCAGGCAGGCGCTGCCTGCACCGCCCATCACGCAGCCCTCCTCCACGGTGACCACGTAATCGTGCGTGCGGGCCATTTCCAGCACGCAGGCCACATCGAGCGGCTTGACGAAGCGCATGTTGACAACGGTCGCGTCCAAACGCTCGGCCGCTGCCGAAGCCGGGGCAACCATTGAACCAAACGCCAGAATCGCCACGCGCTGGCCTGCCGGAGCAGTGGAAGCGCGACGCACTTCGGCCTTACCCACCGGCAGCGGCTCCAGCGTCGGCTGCACCGCGACGCCCGTGCCGGCTCCACGTGGATAGCGCACCGCTGTCGGGCAATCCTGCGCGAACGCGGTACTCAGCAGCTGGCGGCATTCGTTCTCGTCGGCCGGCGTCATCACCATCATGTTGGGGATGCAGCGCAGGTAGGCAATGTCGTAGGCACCGGCGTGCGTGGCGCCGTCCGCACCGACCAGACCCGCACGGTCCAGCGCGAACACCACCGGCAGGTTCTGCAGCGCCACGTCATGAATCAGCTGGTCATAGCCGCGCTGCAGGAACGTCGAATAGATGGCGACAACCGGCTTCAGCCCCTCGCATGCCAAGCCGCCGGCAAAGGTGACGGCGTGCTGCTCGGCGATGCCGACGTCGTAATAACGATCGGGAAAGCGCTGTTCGAACTCCACCATCCCCGAGCCTTCGCGCATGGCGGGCGTGATACCCACGAGGCGCTTGTCGGCCGTCGCCATATCGCACAGCCATTGGCCGAACACCTGCGTGTACGTGACCTTTGCTGGGCGCCCAGAGGGTTTGATGCCCTCTTGCGGATTGAACTTGCCCGGGCCGTGATAAAGGATCGGATCAGCCTCGGCCAGCTTGTAGCCCTGGCCCTTCTTGGTGACGACGTGGAGGAACTGCGGGCCACCGCCTTCGCGCGCGCGCTGGCGGATGTTCAGCAGCGTCGGCACGAGCGATTCGAGATCATGTCCGTCGATCGGGCCGATGTAGTTGAAGCCGAACTCTTCGAACATCGTGGCCGGCACGAACATGCCTTTGGTGTGTTCTTCGAAGCGCTTGGCAAACTCGAGCACCGGCGGCGCCACCGACAGCAGCTTCTCAACGCCTTTCTTGGTGGCCGCGTAGAACTGCCCGCTCATGAGGCGCGCCAGATAGCGGTTCAACGCCCCCACCGGCGGCGAGATCGACATGTCGTTGTCGTTCAGCACGACCACCAGCGGCAGGTCTTTATAGACGCCCGCATTGTTCATTGCCTCGAAGGCCATGCCGGCGCTCATCGCGCCGTCGCCGATCACGGCAATGGCGACGCGGTCTTCACCGTTGGTCTTGGCGCCCAGGGCCATCCCCAGGGCAGCCGAAATCGACGTGGACGAGTGCGCGGTGCCAAAGGTGTCATACGGGCTCTCGCTGCGGCGCGGGAAGCCGGAGATCCCGTCCAACTGGCGCAGCGAACCCATCTGGTCGCGGCGCCCGGTCAGGATCTTGTGCGGATAGCTTTGGTGGCCGACGTCCCACACGATGCGGTCTTCCGGCGTGTTGAAGACGTAATGCAGCGCGATGGTCAGTTCGACCGTACCCAGGTTCGACGACAGGTGGCCACCCGTCTGAGAGACGGAATCGAGCACAAAAGCGCGCAGCTCGTTGGCCAGCGGCCCGAGTTGGCGGCGGTCCAGTCGGCGCAGGTCGGCCGGATCGTCGATGGTGTTCAGAAGTTCGTACGTCATGTGGGACCGCCGCTCAGGCGTTTTGGCAAAGACTTCTACCGTCTATGCAATGTTGTTCAGTGGCCACGCCGCACGATCAGGTCGGCCATCTCGGCCAATCGCACGGTACGGGCATTGCCCAGTTCGCGGGCCAGTTCTGCGACTGCCGCTCCCGCCGCAGCATGCAGCTCGTCGGCCAGCGCCCGGGCCTTGTCCAACCCAAGGATGGAGACGTAAGTCGGCTTGTCGTTGGCCTCGTCCTTGCCGGCGGTTTTGCCCAGCGTTGCAGTATCGGCCGTCACGTCGAGGATGTCGTCGACCACCTGGAACGCGAGGCCGACAGCACCCGCATACGCGTCAACATGCTCCAAGGCAGCGGCATTCACGCCAGCACACTGCGCGCCCATCCGCAGGCTCGCCCGCAGCAAGGCCCCGGTCTTCATGCGGTGCATCGCTTCCAGCTCGTCCTGCGACAGCGCAATGCCGACGCTTTGCAGATCGATGGCTTGACCACCCGCCATCCCGAGCGAACCGGAGGCACGCGCCAATTCACCGACCAGGACGGCCCGCGTTGCGGGGCTTACCGCGCCCAACTCAGCCAGCACGATGAACGCCTGCGTCTGCAAGGCGTCACCTACCAGCAGTGCCGTCGCTTCATCATAGGCGCGATGCACGGTGGGGCGGCCGCGGCGCAAGTCGTCGTCGTCCATGCACGGCATGTCGTCATGGACCAGTGAATAGGCGTGGATCATCTCCACCGCGCAGCTCACGCCGTCGAGCGCCTCACCCGAGGCGTCACCCAGCGCACCCGCGGCGTGCGCCAGCAATGGGCGCACACGCTTGCCCGCACCCAGCGTGGCATAGCGCATCGCGGCATGCAGACGTTGTGGCAAGACGGTATCGGCAGGCAGCGCGCGCTCGAGCGCGCTTTCCGTCCGCGTGACGACGGACGCCATCCACTGGGCGAAATCACTCATGCGTCGCCCTGCTCGTTCGCGTTGGAGTCGTCGCCCAGCGGTTTCAGAGCATCGCCGTCCAGCACGCGCACTTGCTGCTCGACGCGTTCCAGCACTTGCTGGCAGTACTTCACCAACTCAGCCCCGCGTCGATACGCCGCAAGCGAGGCCTCCAGCGGCAATTCACCTGATTCCATGCTGGCGACGAGGGTTTCGAGTTCCGCCATGGCCGCTTCATAGGAAGCCGGCGTGGCAGAGGGAGTGGCGGACGCGCTGCTGGAGGCGTCGTTTGAGGCACGGGGCATGCCGGTTGCGGTCAGAAAAGGACAATCTGGCATTTTACGGCAATTCCGCGTGCGTTCTGCGCACATCCCGCAAGCTGTCGGTTAGCGGTGCGCGGCCGCCGGGCCGGGCATCATCCGCTCGGAGGCCCCATGGAAGGCGGCGGAAAGGGTTCGAAAATCAGGGACTTATCAATTCCCCTGGGGTACAATCCCCCCCTTTCCTCCAAAGGCCGGGCCGGCTTACGCCGCTCCGCACGATGGTTTGGGTCTGTTGGCCCATTGAACGTATGGTCGTTGGCCCAAGCGGGGGCCAGCAAGCGCTCGTTTCCTACCTCAACAGACCCTAGGCCACCTGCCGATGGCGTCCTTTCCCAAATCGATCTTGTCGATGGTTGGGTTGTTCACTGCTTTCACCGTTATTGGGAGTGGGGATAATGTCCAATCTCAGCGCCGCACTGAATCTAGTGCCGTCTGAAACCCAGTTGCCCGTCTCTGCTTACTTCGACGAGGCGCTGTATCAAACTGAAATCGAACGTCTGTTCAAACATGGCCCCGGTTACGTCGGCCATGAGCTGATGGTCCCGGAAGTTGGCGACTATCACACGCTCGCCGCCGAGGCCGAAGGCCGCGTGCTGGTGCGCAATCCGAACGGCGTCGAACTGCTCTCCAACGTGTGCCGGCACCGGCAGGCAATCATGCTCAATGGGCGCGGCAATGCCCAGAACATCGTCTGCCCGCTGCATCGCTGGACATACGACCTGCAGGGCGACCTGCTGGGCGCACCGCACTTCGAAAAGCAGCCATGCGTGCATCTGTCGCGCTCGCCGCTGCAGAACTGGAATGGTCTGCTGTTCGAGGGCAAGCGCGACGTGCGCGAAGACCTCGCCCGCCTAGGCGTGGCGCGCGATCTCGATTTCTCCGGCTACATGCTCGACCACGTCGAGGTGCACGACTGCAACTACAACTGGAAGACGTTCATCGAGGTGTACCTCGAGGACTACCACGTCGTGCCCTTCCACCCCGGCCTCGGCCAGTTCGTCTCCTGTGACGACCTGGAATGGGAGTTTGGCGAGTGGCACAGCGTGCAGACGGTCGGCATTCACGCCAATTTGCGCAAACCCGGCACGCCGGCTTACCAGAAGTGGCATGACGCCGTGCTCCGCTTCAACAACGGCGAGATGCCGAAGTACGGTGCGGTGTGGCTCACGTACTACCCGAACGTGATGGTCGAGTGGTATCCGAACGTGCTGGTAGTCTCCACACTGCATCCGCTCAGCCCGACCAAGACACGCAACGTGGTCGAGTTCTACTATCCGGAAGAAATCGTGCTGTTTGAGCGCGAATTCGTTGAAGCCGAGCGCGCCGCCTACATGGAAACGTGCATCGAGGACGACGAAATTGCCGAGCGCATGGATGCCGGGCGCCTCGCCTTACTCAAGCGCGGCACGAGCGAAGTCGGGCCGTACCAGTCGCCCATGGAAGACGGCATGCAGCACTTCCACGAGTGGTATCGACGCGTGATGGACTACTAAGCGACGGCTGAAGGTAGGCATCCGCCGCCTTCCGCGTCACAATAGGAACGGTGCAGCCCTCACAGGCCGCACCGTTTTTTTTGCCCTCGCCCCTCCCTCTCCATGCCTGCCGATACTGCAACCGCTGCTCAGACTGCCGCCCAGACGGCCGAGAGCTCCTCTCGCCAATCGCTGTGGATGATCCTCGCTGCCTTTGCCTTCTCGGCGATGGGCGTCTGCGTAAAACTGGCCTCGGCGCATTACAGCACCGGCGAGATCGTGTTCTACCGCAGCGTGATCGGCATGACGCTGATGGGCGCCATCCTGGCCAAGACCGGCGCAGGCATCCGCACGCCCTACCTCATGGCGCACATCAAGCGCAGCGTGTTCGGGGTGACGTCTCTCCTGCTCTGGTTCACGTCGATCAGCCTGCTGCCGCTGGCGACCGCCATGACGCTGAACTACATGTCACCGGTGTGGATTGCGCTGATCATCGGCGCGGGTGCTGCAATGGCCGGCAAGGCAGCGGGTGCCGACAAGAAGATGGTGGCGGCGATCCTGATGTCGTTTGTCGGCGTGCTGTGCCTGCTGCAGCCCAGCGTGGGTAGCGGGCCATCTCAGCTGGCTGGAGGCATGGTCGGGCTGGTCTCCGGCGTGTTCACCGCCCTCGCCTATGTGGAGGTCCGCCAACTGGGCGACCTGGGCGAGAACGAGGCACGTATCGTGTTCTATTTTTCTTTGGTGAGCGCAATTGCCGGCGGCGTCTGGATGCTGATCGGCGGCGCGCAGCCGCATACGTGGCACAGCGCTGGCCTGTTGCTGGCGGTCGGGCTTCTGGCCACGCTGGGCCAGACCGCCATGACGCGCGCCTACAAGCGGGGTAACACGCTACTGACTGCTAACCTGCAATACACCGGCATCGTCTTTGCGAGCGGGTGGGGTATGTTGCTGTGGAATGACCACCTGAACGCGCTGTCGTGGGCGGGCATGGCGCTCATTATCGGCAGCGGCATCGTGACTACCGTCATGCGCGCCCGTCAGTCGGGCACCGAGCATCCGACGCCGCAGACAGCCGTGTCCGGCCCGGAAGCCGAGATTCACCCAGAAGTTTGATCGACCCTGGAGATTGCCGCCATGAGCGAACACGCTCACTACGCCACCCTCATCACCGCACCGCAACTGGCCGCATTGCAGCAGAGCGCGCCCGATGCGGTGGTCGTCATTGACTGCAGTTTTGACCTTGCCAACCCTGCCGCTGGGCGCGATGCGTATCACGCCAGCCATGTGCCCGGCGCGTTCTACATGCATCTCGACAACGAGCTATCGGGCCCGAAAACCGGCACGAACGGCCGCCACCCGCTGCCCGATGCAGAGGCCTTGATCGCACGCCTGCAGGCACTGGGCGTCAACGACGACACGCAAGTCGTCGCGTATGACCGGCAGGGCAGCATGTATGCCGCGCGCCTGTGGTGGCTGCTGCGCTGGGTCGGCCATGCCGATGCGGCCGTGCTCGATGGCGGCCTGCAGGCGTGGGAAGCCGCGCACTTCCCCGTCGGACAGGTCGTGCCCGAAGAACCGCAGCTCAACGCCACGCCCGGCAACATCACGCGCAAGCCTTCGCTTGTGCAGATGGTGACTGCGGATATCGTGCAGAAATACCTGGGCCACGCCGACAAGCCCGTCGTCGATGCCCGCGCCCCCGACCGCTACCGTGGCGAGAACGAAACGCTCGATCCCGTTGGCGGCCACATCCCAGGCGCGCGCAACCGGTTCTTCCGCGACAACCTGCAGGCTGACGGCACTTTCAAGCCTGCGAAACAGTTGCGCGCCGAGTTTGATGGCGTGCTGGCCGGTGCCCGACCGCAAGACGCGACGCTGCAATGTGGCTCTGGCGTAACCGCCTGCCACAACGCATTGGCCATGGAGATCGCCGGCCTGACGGGCGCCGCGCTCTACGCCGGCTCATGGAGCGAGTGGTGCAGCGACCCATCGCGCCCCGTGGCGACGGGGCCGAATCCGTAATCCGCGAATCTGACGCACAGCAAAAAGCCCGGCATCGACCGGGCTTTTTTCTTGAAGCGGATGCGGCGCCTCAGTGGGCGTGACCGTGCAAACCTTCGGTCAGCAAAAAGATCATCGCGATGCCCGCTGCAATCAACGCGACCTGCACCGCCGATTCCTGCCAGCGCGGCCGGCGCTTCATCTGCGGCATCAGATCGCACACGGCGATGTAGATGAAGCTGCTCGACGCCACCACCAGCACGTACGGAATCCACGACGTCAGGCGGTCCAGCAGGTAATAGCCGAGCACCGCGCCCACCAGCGCACAAACACTGCAGAGCAGGTTGTAGACAAAGGCTCGGGTCTTGGAGAACCCGGCGTTGAGCAGCACCATAAAGTCGCCAATCTCTTGCGGAATCTCGTGAGCGGCAATCGCCAGCGCAGTGACGATGCCAACCTTGGTGTCCGCCAGGAACGCCGCGGCAATGACGATGCCGTCCGAGAAGTTATGCAGGCCGTCACCCACAAGGATCATCAGGCCGCTACGGCCCGCTTCCTGTCGGTCATGGCCGTGGTGATGGCCATGACCGTCGCCCTCGTGGTGGTGCGAATGGCGGATCAGCGAGATCTTTTCCAGCAGGAAGAAACCCAGCAACCCGGCCAGCAACGTGGCGAACAGCGCATGCGTATTGGGCTCGATGCCGCGATGCGCTTCGAACGCCTCCGGCAATGAATGCAGCAGTGACGTGGCCAGCAGCACGCCCACAGAGAAACTGACCATCCGATCGACCATGCGCGACAGCACCGTCAATGACAGCACGGCGGCGCCTGCCATGCTGCCGATGCCGGACAGCGCGGTGGCGAGAAGGATGCCTAACAAGGTGGTATCGAAGGTCATGCGGAGGTGACGCAGCGGAGGCCGATAAACGCAACAGAGTTGCAAGAAGGGCGAATTGTATGCCGCTTTATCAACCTTTGCCAGTGCAGGCAAAAAGAAAAGGCCCGAGGTCGTGACTGGGGCCTTTTGTGTTCCACGCGTTGAGGCGCTACACCACGCCGTGGTCTTTGAACCAAGCGAGGCACTTCTTCCAGCCGTCTTCTGCGTCAGCCTTCACATAGCTCGGGCGGTAATCGGCGTGAAACGCGTGACCGGAATTCGGGTACACGATGATGCGCGATGCGTGCGCCTTGGGGTTCTTGGATTTCTCCAACGCGGTTTTCATCGTGTCGCGCACGTCCTCCGTAATCACGGTGTCCTTCGCGCCGTAGAGGCCCAGCACGGGCGCCTTCAGTTCTTCAACCTTGTCGATTGGCGAAACCGGTTGCAAGGGATTCGGATTGCCTTTCAGTGGCCCGTACCACGCCACTGCAGCCTTGATGCTGGGATTGCGCTCCGCAGCCAGCCAGACCTGACGCCCGCCCCAGCAGAAACCGGTGATGCCAATGCGCGCCGCATCTCCGCCGTTCTCCTTGGCCCACGCGATCGTGGCGTCGATATCGCCCGCCACCTGGGAATCCGGCACCTTGGAGACCACGTTGGCGACGGTTTCCTGAACCGTGCCGTAAGCACGCGGATCGCCCTGGCGCACAAACAACTCAGGCGCGATCGCCAGATACCCGAGCTTGGCAAAGCGCCGGCAGATATCGGCAATGTATTCGTGTACGCCAAAGATCTCGCTGACGACGATCACCACCGGCAGCTTCGTCTTGCCCTCCGGCTGGGCGCGATAGGCCGGCATCTTGAAATCGCCCACGGGCACCGTCACCTCGCCAGCCGTCAGCCCATTGAAATCGGTATGGATGGTCTGCGCCGACACCGGTAGCACCGCCGCCGCAAAGGCCGAGCCCAGTGCCGTCTTCATGAAGCCGCGACGGTCAAAGCTGCGGCAGGGTACCAGGCTCTCCACTTCTGCATCAAGCTGCATCGAACTCTCCTCGCGCCCACGGGCGGTTACGGTGAACGAAGCGGCTAGTCTACCGAAGCGGATGCATTGCTGCCGAGCCAGGCGTCCGGCGCAAGTACGAGGAACCGCCTAGTGCAGCTTGACCCGCGGATTCGTCTTGCTGCGCAGCCAGTGCATGACCGTATCCACCGACATGCGCACCCAACCGTGCAGTGCCAGAACGTGCATGCGATACAGCGACGTGTACATCAGCCGCGCCATCAGACCTTCGATGAACATCGATCCGCCGATCAGCCCGCCCATCAGGCTGCCGACCGCGCTGAAATGGCCGAGCGACACCAGCGAACCGAGATCCTTGAACGCAAACGGCTGGACCGGCTTGCCATCCATGCGCTTGCGCAACGCGTCAAACAGATAAGTGGCCTGCTGATGCGCGGCCTGCGCACGCGGCGGCACGCTGGTCGACGCCTCGGGCCACGGGCAGCTTGCGCAATCGCCAAAGGCGTAGACCGAATCGTCGCCTTCCACCTGCAGCGTGCGCGAGACGACAATCTGACCCAGCTTGTTCACCGGCAGCCCCAACTCGCCCAGCACCGACGGTGCACGGATGCCTGCAGCCCACACGGTCAGATCCGCCGGAATGGACTTGCCGCTGGCCGTGTTGACGGCGCTGGCGGTGACTTCCGTCACACGTTCGCTGGTGATGACGTCGACGTCGAGCTTGTGCAGCAGCTCGGTGGTCGCAGCCGAAATGCGCTCCTTGAGCACCGGCAAAATGCGCGGGCCGCCCTCGATCAAATGGATACGGATGTCGTGGCGCGGGTCCAACTTGTGCAGCCCATAAGCGGCCAACACGTGGGCGGTATTGCGCAACTCTGCTGAGAGCTCCACGCCCGTGGCACCCGCACCAACGATGGCGATATCCACCTGCGGACGCGCATCGCCCATACCGTTCTGTGCGCGCATGCACGCTGCGATGAGCTTGCGGCGGAAGCGCTCGGCCTGCCATGCGGTGTCGAGGGCGATGGCGTGCTCGGCCGTGCCCGGCACGCCGAAGAAATGCGTCACGCTTCCAATTGACAGCACCAGCGTGTCGTACGCAATGGCGCGCTCGGGCAGCACCTCGGTGCCGTCGGCGTCAACGCATCCGGACACAACGATGGATTTGGCGACGCGATCGAGGCCCTTCAGCTCGCCCTGCTGGAATTCGAAGCCGTGCCAGCGCGCCTGTGCAGCGTATTCGAGCTGATGGGTGTTCGGATCCATGCTGCCGGCGGCGACTTCATGCAGCAGCGGTTTCCAGATGTGTGTGGGGTTACGGTCGACCAGAATGACCTGCGCTGCGCCGCGCTTGCCGAGCTTGTCGCCCAGCCGCGTTGCAAGTTCCAACCCGCCGGCGCCCCCGCCGACCACCACAATGCGCGGCCCGTTCGCCCCGCCTGCGCCATCCGTCTGCCCTGCCATGTGCCTCTCCTGGAGCCGTTGAATCTTTTCGATCACGTGATCTGTCAGGTGCAGTCTGCTGCAACGCAAAATTCACCGCAACCCCGCACGCATGGATATGGCGAATCATGACAGCCGCATGCCAAGGCCATCCGCAGGCTGCCTCGGCAGGCAACTGGGCGCCGCGCCTTGCTTTGCGGGGTGGCGCTCTGCGGCAAGCGATTGCGTTAGTGGGCTTCTTCCCAGTTGGCGCCTACACCAACTTCGGCCACCAGAGGCACGCGCAGCGTTGCGACGCTGCACATCAGCTCCGGCAGGCGCTCGCGCACCACGGCCAGTTCGTCCTGCGGAACTTCCAGCACCAGTTCATCGTGTACCTGCATGACCAGGCGCGAGCGCATCGCTTCGGCTTCGAGCCAGCCTTGCACAGCCAGCATCGACAGCTTGATCAGGTCAGCCGCCGTGCCTTGCATCGGCGCGTTAATGGCGGCGCGCTCGGCAGCCTGACGGCGCGGGCCGTTGCCGCCATTGATGTCGGGCAGCCACAGGCGACGGCCAAAGACGGTCTCCACATAGCCTTGCTCGCGCGCGCTCTGGCGGGTTTCGTCCATGTAGCTCGCGGCGCCGGGGTAGCGTGCGAAGTAGCGATCGATATAAAGCTTGGCGGCATCACGCCCAATGCCCAGATTGCTGGCCAGCCCGAACGCGCTCATGCCGTAGATCAGACCAAAGTTGATGACCTTCGCCACGCGGCGCTGGTCGGGTGAGACCTCCAGCGGCGTCACGTTGAACACTTCGGCGGCTGTTGCGCGGTGCACGTCCTGGCCTTCACGGAATGCACGCATCAGCCCTTCGTCCTGCGACAGATGCGCCATGATGCGCAGTTCGATCTGCGAATAGTCGGCCGACACGATCACGCTGCCCGCCGGCGCGATGAACGCTTCGCGGATGCGCCGCCCTTCTTCCGTGCGCACCGGAATGTTCTGCAGGTTCGGATCGGTCGAGGCCAGACGTCCCGTCACTGCCGTCGCCTGACCGTAAGTGGTGTGGACCCGGCCAGTGCGCGGGTTGACCATCTTCGGCAGCTTGTCGGTGTAGGTGGACTTAAGCTTGGCCAGGCCCCGGTAATCGAGCAGCAGCTTCGGCAGCGGGTAGTCTTCGGCCAGCTTCTGCAGCACTTCTTCGTCGGTCGACGGCGCGCCGCTCGCGGTCTTCTTGATGACCGGCAGCTTCATCTGGTTGAAGAAGATGTCACCGATCTGCTTGGGTGAGCCAAGATTGAACGGCTGCCCCGCAAGCTTGTGCGCCTCGGCTTCCAGATCGATCAGACGCAGGCCCAGCTCGTTGCTCTGCTTGGCTAGGCGGTCCGCATCGATCAGCACGCCGTTGCGTTCCATCTTCTGCAGCACGATGGACGTCGGCATTTCGATCTGCTCGTAGACGTAGCGCAGCTTGTCATCTTCGGCCACCTTCGGGAACAGCGTGCGATGCAGACGCAGCGTGATATCGGCGTCCTCCGCCGCGTATTCGGTCGCGCGATCGAGCGGCACCTCGTCAAAGCCGATCTGCGACGCACCCTTGCCGCACACGGCTTCGTAGGTGATCGTCTTCAAGTGCAGCACGCGCTCAGCCAGTGCGTCCATGCCGTGATTACGGTGGGATTCGAGCACATACGATTCGAGCATCGTGTCGTGCTCGATGCCGCGCAGCGCGATGCCGTGGTTGGCAAACACATGCGCGTCGTACTTCAGATGCTGGCCGACCTTCTTGCGCGATTCATCTTCAAGCCACAACTTCATGCGCGCGAGCACGGTGTCCCTTGAGAGCTGCGCCGCTGCATCAAACCCGGCCACATCGGGGCCGCGATGCGCCACCGGAATGTAGCAAGCCTCGCCCGGCTTGACCGACAGCGAAATGCCAACCAATTGCGCAAGCATCGGGTCGATGGACGTCGTCTCGGTATCGATGCAGACGAGGTCCACTTCATCCAGGCGCTGCATCCATGATTCGAGCTGCGCTTCGGTCGTCACCGTCTCGTACTTGATCTCGTCGGGCGGCGCTTCCACGTCGAACAGGTTGGCCTGGGCTTGCAGTTGCGCAGCCTCGCCGGCGTAATTCTTCACGGGCGTGGCGGCCTTGCGCGCCGCGCCCACGCTGCGCGTATCGGGCAGCGCATCGCCGGAAGCCTCGCGCAGCCACGTCTTGAAACCGTAACGCGAGAAAAAATCGACGAGCTTGGATTTGTCTTCGCCGCCGTCGATCAGCGCATCGAATGTCGGCACTTCTTTGCTGAGGTCGCAGTCGAGCTTCACGGTCAGCAGTTCGCGGCCCTTGGGTAGCCACTCAAGCGTGTTGCGCAGGTTGTCGCCCACCACGCCTTTGATCTCGCCTGCACGCGCGATGACGTTGTCGAGCGAGCCGAATTCGGTGAGCCATTTCACCGCGGTTTTCGGGCCGACCTTCGGCACCCCCGGCACGTTGTCCACGGTGTCGCCAATCAGCGAAAGATAGTCGACGATGCGTTCGGGCGGCACACCAAACTTGGCTTGCACGCCTGCCGGATCAAGCGTTTCATTGGTCATGGTGTTGACCAGCGTGACGTGGTCATTCACCAGTTGGGCGAGGTCCTTATCACCCGTTGAGACGATGGTCCGAACGCCTACGCGAGCAGCCCGTTCAGCCAGGGTGCCGATCACATCGTCGGCCTCGACACCCTCGATCACCAGAATGGGCCAGCCCAATGCCCGCACGGCTTCGTGGATCGGTTCGATCTGCGCGCGCAGGTCGTCGGGCATGGGCGCGCGGTGCTCCTTATAGGCCGGATAGAGGTCGTCGCGAAAGGTCTTGCCTTTGGCGTCGAAAATGCAAGCGCTATACTTGGCCGGGTAGTCGTTGCGCAGTTTGCGCAGCATGTTCACGATGCCGTAGATGGCCCCCGTAGGAAACCCTTCTCCGTTTCGCAAGTCGGGCAGTGCGTGATAGGCACGGTACAGATAACTCGAGCCATCGACGAGCAACAGCGTTTCTTGACTTTCCGACATTCCCATGGACTCTAAAGTGACTGGAACGCCAAAAGGCGTTTCCGATAATGGCGCTTCTGCTGAAGACGGCGTGGCAAAGCAGGCTGCTAGTGCTTCCGCGACGGAGGTTTCGGCGGCTGAACTGACCGGTGTGAGCCCCTCGCGCCAGGCCACCACGGCCGACATGGACGTCAACGTGACGGTGGGCGTCGAACACGAGCCCAAAGCTGACGCGGCACACGGCCGTACCGATCGCAAGATGATCCCCAGCCTGCGGGCACTCGCCGACGAAGAACGCGCCACCGCAAAGAAAGCGCGCGCCTCCTGGCAGATGTTCACGATTATGGCAGAGTTCATCGAGGCGACGGAGTACCTTTCAGAGATCCGTCCGGCCGTCTCGATCTACGGCAGCGCGCGCCTGCGCGAGGATTCGCCGTACTACGAACGCACCATTGAAATCGCCCGGTTATTCTCTGATGCGGGCTTCGCCGTCATCTCCGGCGGAGGCCCCGGCATCATGGAAGCGGCCAACAAGGGGGCGCACGCCGGCAAGTCGGCCAGCGTCGGCCTGAACATCGAACTGCCACACGAACAGCAAGGCAATCGATACCAGGACATCTCGATGCGCTTCCGCCATTTCTTCACGCGTAAGGTCACCTTCGTGAAGAACTCGGATGCGTTCATCGTCATGCCCGGCGGTTTCGGCACGCTCGATGAACTGGCTGAAGTGCTCACGCTCGTCCAGACGGGCAAGTCGCGCAGTGTGCCGGTGGTCATGTTCGGCAGCCATTTCTGGAAGGGCCTGCTGGATTGGTTCCGCTTTACGCTGCTGCCGATGGGCCTGATTGCCGAGCACGACCTGGACATCATGCGCATCGTCGACGAACCCAAGGACGCGCTCGACGCCGTCTACGAGTTCTACGAAAAGCGCGAAGGCACCTCGCCGATTCCGCCCAAGGAAGAAATGTTCTATCTGTAATCCCGGGTGTGGCATTTGGCGCCACGCGAACGGACGATGGCGGGAGGCTGGACTGCTAGAATGTAGGGTCTAAGATCACCCGCCGGAGTCCATGATGGATTCGCTGCTTCACCCGTCCGCCCCCGTCCACTCCGGCTTTGCCAATGCCGCGCGCCTGATGCGCCACGCTGGGCTGCTGGCAGGCGCCGTTTTCTGCCTCGCCCTGCCCGCGCACGCCGAGGTGACCTCCGACAGCGCCGGTTTGGACCTGCCGGACGTCAAGGCGATCAACAATCAGCCGATTTCCAAGCCGACCCGCGGCGCGATCCACAACGAGCGCGTCAAGCCGAGCTTCGACTACCGCGACAACGACGGTACGCAGGTCGAGGAATACCGCTTCCAGAAGGGCCAGGCGCCGGACATCCATGTCAAGTCGGGCATGGGCACGTCCTACAACCTGAGCAAGCCGGAAGACAGCTCGCCGCGTATCCGCGAGCGTGGCGATATCGACCGTGTTCCCTCGGTCAACGTCCTGAAGTTCTAAGCCTGTGCCGCAACCGCGGCGCCTGCAGACCGGCCCCTCGGTGGGCTGGCCCGCTTTCCCTCCACCCGTTTCCCGTTCCTGAAGCATGGCTGTTTTCACCCCGGTCTCCGACGCAGAGATCGCTCTCTGGCTGGATCAATACGATGTGGGCGCCGTGGGCGCATTTCGCGGCATCCCGTCCGGGATCGAAAACTCCAACTTCTTCCTGACCACGGAGAAGGATGGGCAGACGCACGAATACGTCGTCACCCTGTTCGAGCGCCTGACGCTCGAGCAACTGCCGTTCTACCTGTACCTGATGCAGCATCTGGCGCAACACGACATCAGCGTGCCGGCGCCAATTCCGGGACGCGACGGCGAGATTCTGCGCACGCTCAACGGCAAGCCGGCGACCATCGTGACGCGTCTGGCGGGTCGCTCAAACCTAGCGCCCACGGTGTCGGAATGTGGCATCGTCGGCGACATGCTCGCGCGCATGCATCTAGCGGGGCGTGACTATCCACGCCATCAACCTAACCTGCGCAGCCTGCCATGGTGGAACGAAGTCGTGCCCGACGTCGTGCCCTTCGTGCACGGCGACACACGCACGCTGCTGGAAAACGAACTCGCGCATCAGCAACGCTTCTTCGCCAGCGCCGACTACGCCGCGCTGCCCGAAGGCCCGTGCCATTGCGACCTCTTCCGCGACAACGTGCTGTTCGAGCCGGCCACCGAAGGTCTGCCGGAACGCCTGGGCGGCTTCTTCGACTTTTACTTTGCCGGCGTCGACAAATGGCTCTTCGACGTGGCCGTCACCGTGAACGACTGGTGCATCGACCTGGCCACGGGCGCGCTGGATGCCGAGCGGGCACGGGCCATGCTCCACGCCTATCACACCGTGCGTCCGTTCACAGACGCCGAATCGCGGCACTGGCAAGACATGCTGCGTGCAGCAGCCTATCGTTTCTGGGTCTCGCGCCTGTGGGATTTCTATCTGCCGCGCGACGCCGAACTGCTCAAGCCGCATGACCCCACCCACTTCGAGCGCGTGCTCCGTGAACGGGTTGGCGCGGGCGCCCTGACTCTGGATCTTCCCCAACCATGCAACTGATTGAAGTACCGGCCAAGCAAGGCTACGTCTGGCTGCGCCAGGGTGCGTGGCTGTTTCGCAAGAACCCGATTGGTTTCCTGCTGCTGCTGTTCATCTATCTGTTCGCGGTCAACCTGCTGATGCTGCTGGTGCCGCCGATTGGCGTGTTCGCCATCCTGCTGGTGAATCCGGCCATCTTCGTGGGCTTCATGTCGGCCTGCCGCGATACGGTAGCGGGCAAGCGCGTCGGCCCGGCATCGCTCATCGCGGGTTTCCGCGCCTACGGCAAGGACGCAATGCGCAGCCTGCTCAAGCTCGGCGGCATCTATGGCGCGCTGGTACTGGTGGTCAGCGGCGTGCTGATGACGATGGTGGACGTTGATACGCTCATGACCGTGGTCAGCGACAAGCCGCTCACGACTGAGGCCATCCGCGAGTTCTACCTTGCCATGGTGATGGGCTCAGTGCTGTACATCCCAGTGGCAGTGCTGTTCTGGTTTGCGCCGTTGCTGGTGGCATGGCACGGCGTCCCGGTGGGCAAGGCGCTGTTCTTCAGCTGGATGGTCGTGTGGCGCAACCGGGCGGCCTTCATCGTGTATGGCGTGCTGGTCGCAATCCTGCTGATCGCCGTGCCGCTTTTCATCGATGCGCTGTTCGCGTCGAGCGGCGCCAACAACATCGCCCCGATCATCGCCACGCCGTACCGGATTCTGGTGATGGCGGTGCTGTACTGCTCGTTCTACGCCACGTACCGCGGCTGCTTCAACGTGACGCAAGCCGCCGGCCAGACGACTGACACGGCGGCCTGATCGGCCCGATGGCCCGATCGCCGCTCAGTTGATCGGGTCGAGCTTGGCGATACCCAACGCCAGCGTCTTCACCCCGTGGCGGTTGAACTTGATCTGGGCGCGCGCCTCGGCGCCCTCGCCCTCCAGCGTCGTGATCACGCCTTCCCCGAACTTGTTGTGGAACACCGACTGGCCGACGCGGAAGCCCGTGGCCTCCGCGCGCTTGGCATCGGCGTAGTTCTTGCCGGTGTCCATGCCGCCAGTCGGGCGGCCGGTGTAGGCGTCATCATCACCGCGCTCGGGGCGCTTGAACCAGTCCTTGCCCCAGGCGGAATCGCCTTGCACACGGCGCGTCGCCTGGTAGCCCGAGTGCTGCGGCGTCAGCCACTTCAGCGTCTCTTCGGGCAGTTCATCAAAGAAGCGTGAGCGAATGTGGTAGCGGATCTGGCCGTGGAGCACGCGGCTTTGCGCAAACGACAGATACAGCCGTTCGCGCGCACGGGTGATCGCCACATACATCAGGCGGCGCTCTTCCTCCAGGCCGTCTTTCTCCATCTGGCTGTTTTCGTGCGGAAACAGGCCCTCTTCCAGCCCGGTGATGAAGACGACGTGGAATTCCAGCCCCTTGGCCGCATGCACGGTCATCATCTGCACGGCATCCTGGCCGGCCTGTGCTTGGTTGTCGCCTGCTTCCAGCGAGGCGTGCGTAAGAAACGCGACCAGCGGCGTCATCTCCGCGGGTGTCTCGTCGGTCACGAGTTCAGAGACGGTATCGATCTCGCCGCCTTCGATGCGCAGCATGGCGTCGTGGCGCACAGGCAGCGCGGTTGCAATCGCGTCGACGCCGTAGCCCTCTTCGGCAACGAAGGCTTGGGCAGCGGTTACCAGTTCCTGCAAGTTCTCGATGCGGTCCTGGCCTTCCTTCTCGCCCTGGTAATGCGTGATCAGGCCGCTGGCGTGAATGACGTGCTGGACGATTTCGGGCAGCGTCATCTGGCGCGTGTCGGCACGCATCTGTTCGATCAGGCGCACAAACGCCGACAACTTGGTGCCCGCCGCGCCCGTGAGATACGGCACCGCCGCCGCGAGCGAAATGCCGTACAGCCGCGCCGCATCCTGCAGTTGCTCCAGTGAACGCGCTCCCACGCCACGCGCCGGGAAATTCACCACGCGACCAAACGCGGCGTCATTGTCAGGATTCTCAAGAAGCTGGAGATACGCCAGCGCGTGCTTGATTTCCGCGCGCTCGAAGAAGCGCAGGCCACCGTACACCTTGTAGGCGATGCCAGCCGAAAACAGCGCGTGCTCGATCACCCGCGACTGCGCGTTGCTGCGATACAGGATGGCGATTTCCGAGCGCGACATGCCGGTGGCAATGCGGTCGCGGATCTCATCGACGATCCAACCGGCCTCCTGCCCGTCCGTCGCGGCCTGGTAGACACGCACCGGCTCGCCATGGCCGGCATCGGTACGCAGGTTCTTGCCCAGCCGACGCGTGTTGTGCGAAATCAGGTGATTGGCAGTATCGAGGATGTGGCCGTGCGAACGATAGTTCTGCTCCAGCTTGATCCGGTGCTCGACGCGGAATTCGCGTTCAAAGTCGACCATATTGCCAACGTTGGCACCACGAAACGCGTAGATGCTCTGATCATCGTCGCCCACGGCAAAGATGGCGTTGGGCGTGACGCCAGGCTCGCCGAGGCCGGCCAGAATCTTCAGCCAGGCGTATTGCAGCTTGTTCGTATCCTGGAACTCATCAACCAGGATGTGCTTGAAGCGCCGTTGGTAGTGCGCGCGGATAGCGTCGTTGTAGCGCAGCAGTTCGTAGCACCGCAGGAGCAGTTCGGCAAAATCGACCACGCCTTCGCGCTGGCATTGCGCGTCGTAAGCGGCGTAGAGGTCGGCCATGCGGCGGTCGTACTCGTTGGCGATTTCCAGATCGCCCGCGCGCAGGCCCTGCTCCTTGGCGCCGTTGATAAAGTATTGGACGTTCTTTGGTGGGAATTTCTCGTCGTCGATATTGAGCGACTTGAGCAGACGCTTGACGGCGGACAGCTGGTCTTGCGTATCGAGAATCTGGAACGTCTGCGGCAAGCCGGCATCGCGGAAATGCGCGCGCAGCAACCGGTTGCACAGGCCGTGGAACGTGCCGATCCACATGGCGCGCGTGTTGATCGGCAGCATGGCCTGCAGGCGGGCCGTCATTTCCTTGGCCGCCTTGTTTGTAAACGTGACGGCCAGCACACCTGTCGGCGAGACCCGCGCACTCTGGATGAGCCACGCGATGCGGGTGGTCAACACGCGCGTCTTGCCGCTGCCTGCCCCCGCCAGGATCAGCGCCGATTCATCGGGAAGGGTGATGGCAGCGCGTTGTTCGGGGTTCAGATTGGCGAGCAGGTCGGACATGCGGGAGGAGCCTCGGCAGAATCCTGAAATTATACCGGCCGCATTCGCCGCTTCGCCCGTGCCGGACATCGACACGCCGTATAATTCCAAGCTTTCGCCCGCCATTTTCCTGGGCCAAACGTCTTTTTGCGCCCATTGCGCCCCGTCAGCATGACCGATCAAAACCAGTCCCTCGCCAAGAGTTTCGAACCCGCCACCATCGAGCAGAAGTGGAGCGCGGCTTGGGAAGCGATGGGCGTCTCCCGCGCGACGCTCGAAGCCGGCAAGCCCGACTTCTGTATCCAGCTCCCGCCGCCGAACGTGACGGGCACGCTGCACATGGGCCACGCGTTCAACCAGACCATCATGGACGGCCTGACGCGCCACGCGCGCATGGCCGGCGCCAATACGCTGTGGGTTCCGGGCACCGACCACGCTGGCATCGCCACGCAGATCGTTGTCGAGCGCCAGCTGGATGCCCAGGGCGTGTCGCGCCATGACATGGGCCGCGAAAAGTTCGTCGAGAAGGTTTGGGAATGGAAGGAGCAATCGGGCTCGACCATCACACGCCAGGTACGCCGCATGGGCGCCTCGATCGACTGGGAGCGCGAATATTTCACGATGGACCCGAAGATGTCGCGCGCCGTCAGCGACGTCTTCGTGCGTCTGTATGAGCAGGGCCTGATCTATCGCGGCAAGCGCCTCGTCAACTGGGACCCGGTGCTCGGCACCGCCGTGTCCGACCTGGAAGTGGTGAGCGAAGAGGAAGAAGGCTCGCTGTGGCACATCCGCTATCCGCTGGCCGAACCGGACGCCGTGCGCGGCCTGACCCACCTGACGGTTGCCACCACGCGTCCCGAGACGATGCTAGGCGACACCGCTGTGATGGTGCACCCCGAGGACGAGCGCTACGCCCACCTCATCGGCAAGTTCGTTCACCTGCCGCTGACCGATCGCAAGATCCCGGTGATTGCCGACGAATACGTCGACCGTGAATTCGGCACCGGCGTCGTCAAGGTCACTCCGGGCCACGACTTCAACGACTACGCGGTAGGCCTGCGCCACAAGCTGCCCCAGCTGTCGATCCTGACGCTCGATGCGAAGATCGTTGCCGATGCGCCGGCCGCCTATGCCGGCATGGACCGCTTCGACGCGCGCAAGAAGATGGTCGAAGACCTCGAAGCGCAGGGCCTGCTGGCTGAAGTCAAGAAGCACACGCTGATGGTGCCGCGCGGCGACCGTACTGGCGTCGTGATCGAGCCGATGCTGACGGATCAGTGGTTCGTCGCCATGAGCAAGCCGGCGCCGGAAGGCACGCGCTTCCCGGGCCGCTCCATTGCTGAAGTCGCGCTGGACGCCGTGCAGAGCGGCAAGATCAAGCTCGTGCCCGAGCAGTGGGTCAACACGTACAACCAGTGGCTGAACAATATCCAGGACTGGTGCATCTCGCGCCAACTGTGGTGGGGTCACCAGATTCCGGCGTGGTACGACGAAGCGGGCAACGTGTACGTTGGGCGCACGGAAGAAGAAGCGAAAGCGCAAGCAGCCGCCAAGGGCTATACCGGCGCGCTCACGCGTGACGACGACGTGCTCGACACGTGGTTTTCGTCGGCGCTGGTGCCGTTCTCGTCGCTGGGCTGGCCGGCCGATACGCCGGAACTGAAACATTTCCTGCCGTCGACCGTGCTGGTCACGGGCTACGACATCATCTTCTTCTGGGTGGCGCGCATGGTCATGATGACCCTGCACTTCACCGGTGAAGTGCCCTTCCACACCGTCTACGTGCACGGCCTCGTGCGTGATTCGGAAGGCAAGAAGATGAGCAAGTCCGAGGGCAACACGCTCGACCCGGTGGACCTAATCGACGGCATCGCGCTGGAGCCGCTGCTGGCCAAGCGCACCACGGGCCTACGCCGCCCGAAGGACGCACCCAAGGTCGAAAAGCGCACGCGCAAGGAATTCCCCGAAGGCATTCCCGCGTTCGGCGCCGATGCGCTGCGCTTCACGTTCGCCTCGCTCGCCACGCTGGGCCGCAGCATCAACTTTGACCCGGGCCGCTGCGAGGGCTATCGCAACTTCTGCAACAAGCTCTGGAACGCCACGCGCTTCGTGCTGATGAACACCGAAGGCCAGGACTGCGGCATGCAGGAATGCGTCGGTGATTGCGGCCCCGAAGGCTACCTGCACTTCTCGCAGGCTGACCGCTGGATCGTCTCGCTGCTGCAGCGCGTGGAAACCGAAGTGGAAAAAGGCTTTGCCGACTACCGCTTCGACAACATCGCCAACGCCATCTACAAGTTCGTCTGGGACGAATACTGCGACTGGTATCTGGAACTGGCCAAGGTGCAGATCCAGACCGGCACGCCGGCTCAGCAGCGCGCCACGCGCCGCACGCTGCTGCGCGTGCTGGAAACCGTGCTGCGCCTGGCCCATCCGATCATTCCGTTCATTACCGAAGAGCTCTGGCAGAAGGTTGCACCGATGGCCGGCCGTGCCAAGGGCGACGGCACCGAAAGTCTCGCGCTGCAGGAGTACCCGCGCGCCGCGCTTTCCAAGATCGACGAGCAAGCCGAGCAATGGGTTCAGCAGTTGAAGGCACTGGTGGACGCCTGCCGCAATCTTCGCGGCGAGATGAACATCTCCCCCGCGCAACGCGTGCCGCTGTACGCCAACGGCGAAGCCGAATTCCTGCAGGTGGCCGCGCCGTACGTGCAAGCGCTGGGCAAGCTGTCTGAGGTGAAGGTCTACACGGACGCGGCCGCCATGGAACAGGACGGTGCCGGCGCACCGGTCGCGATCGTCGGCGAGAACAAGCTGCTGCTGAAGATCGAGATCGACGTGGCTGCCGAGCATGCGCGCCTGTCGAAGGAAATCGACCGCCTGCGCGGCGAGATCACCAAGTGCGAAGCCAAGCTCAGCAACGAATCGTTCGTCGCCCGCGCACCGGCTGCCGTGGTGGAACAGGAACAAAAGCGTGTGACCGATTTCAAAGCCACGCTGGCCAAACTGGAAGCCCAAATTGCACGGCTGCCGGCACAGGCTGCCTGAGCGCCCAGAACAATCGATATCAAGGAAACCACGATGCAACGCGTCACCAAAGCCGTTTTCCCCGTCGCGGGGCTCGGAACCCGCTTTCTGCCGGCCACCAAGGCCAGCCCGAAGGAAATGCTGCCGGTCGTGGACAAACCGCTGATCCAGTACGCAGTGGAAGAAGCCATGGCCGCCGGCATCACGGAGATGATCTTCGTGACCGGCCGCAGCAAGCGCGCAATTGAAGACCACTTTGACAAGGCCTACGAGCTGGAAGCCGAACTCGAAGCCAAGCAGAAGACCGCGCTGCTCGAAGTCGTGCGCTCGATCAAGCCGTCGCACGTGGATTGCTTCTACGTGCGCCAGCCTGAAGCGCTGGGTCTGGGCCACGCCGTGCAATGCGCTGAAAAGCTCGTCGGCGATGCACCTTTCGCCGTCATCCTGGCTGACGACCTGCTGGACGGCGAGCCGCCCGTGATGAAGCAGATGGTCGACCTATACGACCACTACAACTGCTCGGTGATCGGCGTGGAAGAGATCGACCGCGAGCAGAGCCGTTCATACGGCGTGGTCGACGGCCGCCCGTGGGAAGAAGACGGCAGCGTGATCAAGATGTCGGCCATCGTAGAGAAGCCGGCGCCGGAGAACGCGCCGTCCAACCTCGGCGTGGTCGGCCGCTACATCCTGACGCCGCGCATTTTTGATCACATCCGCAACCTCAAACCGGGCGCGGGCGGCGAGCTGCAACTGACGGACGCCATCCAATCGCTGTTGTCTGCCGAACAAGTCCTGGCCTACCGCTACAAGGGCGTGCGCTACGACTGCGGCAGCAAGCTGGGCTACCTGAAGGCAACGGTGGAGTTGGCGCTCAAGCACAAGGAAGTCGCTGACGACTTCCGAGCCTATCTGGCTGCACGCGGCTGAGCCAATAGGCGCGTCGCCATAGAAAAAACCCGCGCAGCGTGAGCTGACGCGGGTTTTTTGTTGCCGGATCGTGTCCCGTCCGTCCGGCGCGGAGTCCCACCCTTTTGCGAGGAGAGGCTGCGGCCTCTTCTTATTGCGGAGCTGCCAACGGCTTGATGGTATTGTTCAGCAGGCTCCAGTACGAGCTCGTGCTGTACGGCAGCATCTGCTCAACGTAATTCCACCAGAAGTAACCTCCGATGAACCGCGGATCCGCTGCCATCGAGGTGGTACCCATGGGGTAGTACGACTTGATCAGATTCTGCTGCACCGACAGCGGCGCCGACGTACTGGACGTGCCGATCTCACCAAAGCCCACCTTCGCGACCGGGAAGATGCTTTCCAGCAACTTGAAATCGTTTGCCCACGACGGATTCAAACCGGGGCAGTCCTGGTACGGGTAGTAGCTGAACAACGCGTAGTCCGCACCCTGGCGCACACGCGAGGGCAGGAAGTTGGTCGCCCAGGTACGCCAAGAATCCATCGGCAACTCGTAGCAGTTGGTGCCCTTGCCGTCGTCGTTGTAGTACATCGTCACCGACACAAGACCGCCCGCGCCCTTCACGATGTCGTAGGCGTTGCCCACCATCTGACCAATCTGCTGTTCCTGCGACGTCGCCGTCGTGGTCGGACCGCTCGGATTGGCACGCAACCATTCGCCGTTGATTTCATTGGCGATTTCCCATACGTCCACGACATTCTTCAGCGTGCTCACCAACTCGTTGGTGCGTGCGCTGTAGGTCGTCGAGTCGACCGGGAAATAGTATGAATCCATCACTTCGCCCATCACGTAGGCGACTTGATGAAGCTTGACCAGTGGTGCGTAATAGTCGGCTGCCGATGTACCCGGGTCAAAGACCACGCGCACGGTCGGCTTGTACGGCAGGTGCGTAAGCGAGGCCACGATCGCGTTGATGCTGCTGACGTCGTCAAGCGTGACGCCGTAGATCGGTGCCTTCGGGCGTGTGGCCTGCGCCGAGGCGGTTTGTATTCCCAGGCCTGTCAGCGTTGCCGCCGCCGTCAGACCCACCAAAGCGCGCAGGCTCATGCGCGCCGCCCTCTGTGCTGCTTTTTTGGTTTCCAACATTGTGGTTTTCTATTCCCTCGGACGCAAAACGTTACGCCCAGTACTTCGATGGACAAGCGCCGTCCTACCTGTGCGGTATCCCGATGTGGTGTGACTCCTGTAGCACACTGAACACCGAACGGGTGCGAGCGTCAGATGACGCCCCGGTCGGCGAATGGATGCGCGATTAGAGGTCCTGCCGAGTCGATGGATTGATCGGCGGCCGTGCGCTTATGAGTGGACTGGTACAGCTGGCGCGAGCTCACCCGAGGGCAGCTCGCGGCTTGAAAAACATGACAAGCCCTGCACTTCAGTTGACTGCCAACCGCGTTCCCCCCGCTGGCAGCCAAGCGGCATGATACCGGATGTTGCCGGGAGATCAACGAAATTTAATGCTGCTTACGCAGCAATAATAAAAAAACCGCGGGTCGGGCAGACACGCGGTTTCTTCGAAACGCCCACGGGATGGACGTCTTGGCGGCACAGCCGTTTTTACTTGTGCCGGTAGTTGATGCGACCCTTCGTGAGGTCGTACGGCGACATTTCCAGCTTCACACGGTCGCCCGCGAGAATACGGATGCGGTGCTTTTGCATCTTGCCCGATGCGTAAGCCCAGATTTCCACGCCGTTTTCCAACTGCACGCGAAAACGATTGTCGGGTAGTGCTTCAGACACCACCCCTTCAAATTCAATCAGTTCTTCCTTGGCCAAACTCGTTCCTTTGTATGCAGCACGCGGCTGCGCCGATGGTTGCAATGATGTGATGACCCACCCGAACCACGCCACACGCCTTGAGCGGCATGCAGCAGTACGCCGCGATCATCTGCCCGGACAGCGGGCCTGGGGGGTACCGAGTTGCACGAAACACAAATCGCGCCCGCCAATGGCGCGCGCCGTTTCGTGCAAGCGAGAGCGAGGATGGGTGGCGGTCGCAGATGCGCGCCGCCCGACTCGGCGCGGGGTATTCCCCGGTGCTGGACTCAGCCGCCACCGGCCATGATTGGCGCGGCGGCGAGCCGGATTCGCCCGCTATTCTACCACGGGCAGATTCCGCGGTTTCAGGCGCCGTCGGCAGGAAGCGACAGTTCAGGCACGTCGCCATCGATGATGCTCTCAGCGAAGCGCAGGGCTGCAATGCGCGCAGCACCCACATTGCTGAACTGGCGGTCCCCCGAGAGGCGGAAGACTTGGGTCTGCCCCGGCTCGGGCGACTCCCCCGCCCGACAGATCATCACGGCCGCGTTGTAGCTGCGATCCTCCCTGGCCTCGGGCCAACGTGCCGTGCGTTCATGTTGGAAAGCCAACGGATAAATGTCGAAGCCTTTGTATTGGCCCGCCGGCGAAGTGTCCATCTGAAATGCCCCCTTCTTGAACGTCGAGTGCTGTCTGACTATACACCCGTGTGTTTTGCATGGCGATGAAAGCGACGGCAACGTTTGACTTCGGGCACGGCACAGCGGGCGCGGGCACGTCGCCGCCGCAAAGACTTCCGGAGCAGCGGCGAAAGCTGGTCTAAAGAAGTTTCAGAACGTCACCCCTCCTCGGCAGGGTGAAGCGCAATCCGATTGTGCTAGCTTGGATTGGTGCTTGCCGTGGCATCGAAACCGAAGCGTACGCGCTGAGCAAGGCACCCAATCCCAACCCTTTCGAGAATGACAATGCGCCTGATCTCTCCGATTGCCCTGGCGTGTGCCGGGCTGATGCTGTCTGCCTGTGGCGGTGGCGATGGCGGTCCCTTATTGAGCCCGCAAGTCGGCGCTGCTTCCGATACCGCGATTGCGTCGAAAACGGTAGCTACTACTGCCGGGGCCACCACACCTGCTTGCGGAGTCAACGGCACCTCGCCGCTGGCAGGAGTGCAGACGTGGATGTATCAGTTGCAGGGGATGACCACCGGCGCGCAGATTGACGCGCTGGACGCGCAGCCGTACGACATGCTGGTGATTGAGGCCAACAACACCATCAAGGGGCTGGAAAACTTCAACACCGTCGACATGGTGGCGCGCCTGCGCACCAAGCCCGACGGCTCCGCGCGCAAAGTGCTCGCCTACATTGACATTGGCGAGGCCGAAGACTTCCGCACCTATTGGGTGTCGAGCTGGAAGGCACCGACAGCAGACGGCCCCGGCACGCCCGACTTCATCATCAAGGCTGACCCCGATGGCTGGGCCGGTGACTACCCCGTCGCGTTCTGGGATCCGCGCTGGCAGGCGCTCTGGCTCGGGCCGAATGGCGCCATCGCACAACTGGCGCGCGAAGGGTTCGATGGCGTCTATCTGGATTGGGTCGAAGCGTACGCTGAACCTTCCGTGGCAGACGCGGCCCAGGCGGCTGGCATCGATCCGGCCAAGGCCATGGTGGATTTCATCACCAGGATCCGCGCGGCGGGCCGCGCCATCAACCCGCAGTTCGCGGTGATCCAGCAAAACGCACCCTCGTTGATCGACGACGGCGGTGGATCAACGTTGCTGGCAACGATCGATGGCATCTCGCAGGAAGACACGTGGTTCGGCGGCAGCGCCGGGGCCGCATGGAGCAGCACCTCCGGTGGCGACAAGGCTGCAAGCGCTGTGGACACGCAATGGACGATCGAGCAGTTGCAGAAATACTGCGCCGGCAACGTGCCCGTCTTCACGATCGACTACGCGTTGAAGACGGCCAACGCGCAGAAGGTCTACACGGCTTCGCGCGGACAAGGCTTCCACCCGCTGGTCTCGCGCATTGCGCTGTCCAAGCCGACGACTACGCCGCCTTGGAGTTACTGACCACGCTCAACGACGCACCGGCCGACGCATCGGCAAAAGGCAGGCCGACGTAGTTTTCGGCCAGCACGCGGGCGCCGGCAGGGGAGCTGGTCACGTAGTCCAGCTCGGCGCGCTGCAGCTTTTGCATGAACGGCGTGTGGTCGTCAAAACGATGCAGCATCGACGTCATCCACCACGAGAAATGCTCGGCGCGCCAGACGCGTTGCAGGCAGCGTTCGGAGTAGCTCGCAAGTTGGTCAGTGTTGTCCTGCTTGTAGCGGGCGGTGAGCGCCTGGGCCAGCACGCGAACGTCAGCCACAGCCAGGTTCATGCCTTTCGCACCGGTGGGCGGCACGATGTGCGCGGCGTCCCCCGCCAGGAACAGGCGGCCATACTGCATCGTTTCGCAGACAAAGCTGCGCATCGGCGTAACGCTCTTCTGTAGGATCGTGCCTTCCTTCAGGCGCCAGCCGTCGTTGTTCTCCAGTCGCGTGTGGAGTTCATCCCAGATGCGCGCATCGGACCATTCGGCCAGGTTCTCATCGGGCTTGCATTGCAGGTAAAGCCGCGTGATCTTGGGTGAGCGCATGCTGAACAACGCAAAGCCGCGATCGTGGTTTGCGTAGATCAGCTCTTCCGCTGCCGGTTCGGCTTTTGCCAGGATGCCAAGCCACGCAAAGGGATAGACGCGCTCGAACACCGCTTGCCGCTGTGCCGGGATCGCCTGCCGGCAGATGCCGTGAAAGCCATCGCATCCGGCGATGTAATCGCATTGCAATGTCTGCGGCACGCCGTCGTGGACGAACTGCACCGACGGCGTGGCCGACTCGATATCGTGCACCGATACATCGCTCACATCGAACAACAGCGGCGCACCCTGCTCCACGCGTGCGGCAATCAGATCCTTCACCACCTCGTGCTGCCCATACACGGTGATCGAGCGGCCGCCCGACATCGCCGTCAGGTCAATACGATGGCGCTTGCCGCCGAACAGCAGGTCGATACCGTGGTGCACGAGCCCCTCGCGCCGCATGCGCTCGCCCACGCCTGCTTCGTTGAGCACGTCGACGGTGCCTTGCTCCAGCACGCCGGCGCGGATGCGCTCTTCAACGTACGCGCGGCTCTTGGTTTCGAGGATGACGGCGTCGATGCCGTTGCGGTGCAGAAGCTGTCCGAGCAGAAGGCCTGCCGGGCCTGCGCCAATGATGGCGACCTGGGTGCGCATGGTGGTTGTCTCCAGATGATTTGGAATCGTTCTGGCAACCATTGTTGGCGGGCGACTTGATATCGCACAATGCAATATTGGCGATAAACTTTATCGCTAATTCAGATAGTGCGTTTGCCATGACTACCCTGCCCGACTTTGACCTGAACCTGTTGCCGATCCTGCTGGCGCTGCATGACGCGCGCAGCGTAAGCATGGCCGCGCAACAGCTTGGTATGAGCCAGCCGGGCGTGAGCACCGCGCTGAGAAAGCTGCGTGCCGCGTTGGACGACCCGCTGTTCGTACGCACCTCGCGCGGCATGGAGCCGACGCCACGGGCGCTGGCGCTGATTCCGGCGGCGCGCGACGTCCTGGCCCGCGTGCAGGAAGGCATTCTCGAGACCGGCGCGTTCGATCCGACCACCACCACGCACAGGTTCGCGATCTCGTTGTCGGACGTGGGTGAGATGGTCTTCCTGCCGCGCATTGTCGAGGCGATGGCACGGGAGGCGCCGCGGGCGTCGGTGCAGTCCGTATCGCTGCCGCCGGCCCAGCTCGAACGCGCGCTGGAGACTGGTTCGCTCGACCTGGCCGTCGGTTACTTCCCCGACCTGAAGAAGAACAATTTCTTCCAGCAGCGGCTGTTTACCCACTACTTCACATGCATCGTGCGTGCCGATCATCCCGTCACGCACGGCGGCAACACAAAGCTGTCGATGGCGCAGTTTCTGGAATACGGGCACGCCGTGGTGCGCGCGGAGGGACGCAGCCAGGAACTGTACGAGCGGTTTCTGGAGCGCAAGCGTATCCGACGTACGCCGACGCTGCTCACGCCACATTTCATGAGCATTCCATTCATCCTCGCACGCACGGACTTGATTGCGACGGTGCCACACGCGGTGGGCCTGTCGTTCATGCAATCGCACGCCAACATCTGCGTGATGGAGCCGCCGCTGGAACTGCCAAGCTTCGATCTCAAGCAGCACTGGCATCGCAAGTTCCATAACGACACGCGCAGCCAGTGGTTCCGGGCGCTGGTGTCGTCGCTGTTCAACGACGAGGCGGATGAATGGCGCGAGCCTGGCCATCGGCCCGCGAAACGCAAGAACACGAAGTAGTCGATCCATCCCGAATGTTCACAATCCGAACACTCGATTGCAATGCGAACACGGAGCCTTTAGGATCGTCGGCACGCGCAGGCGACGCCGTTGCGGTGTCTTTCGGCTCACGCTTGCCGATCAACCTTTGGAGACCTTCATGAAACGTCGTGTGCTGCTGCTGACTGCCGTTGCTGGTGCGCTGATGACCGGCCTGCCCGCCTTTGCGGACGAGCCGATCAAGATCGGCCTGATCGCGCCCTTCTCCGGCCCCTTTGCCGACTACGGCAAGCAGATGGAAGACGGCATCAAGGCGTATCAGAAGCTGCACGGCACAACCGCCGGCGGGCGCCAGGTGCAGATCATCGTGAAGGACACGACTGGCCCCGTGCCGGACGTCGCCAAGCGTCTCGCACAGGAACTGGTGGTGCGAGACAAGGTGGATTTCCTGGCGGGCTTCGGCCTCACGCCAGAAGCGCTGGCGGTGGCGCCCATCGCGCAGCAGGCCAAGAAGCCGATGGTGATCTTCAATGCAGCATCGTCGTCAATCACCACCAAGTCGGACTATGTGACGCGCGTATCGATGACGCTGCCGCAGGTCTCCACGCCCATCGCCTCGTGGGCCCTGAAGAACGGCATCAAGCAGGTGGCGACCGTGGTGGCCGATTACGCGCCCGGCCTCGATGCAGAAAACGCGTTCAAGCAGACGTTCACTGCCGGCGGCGGCCAGGTGGTCGAAGCCGTGCGCGTGCCACTGCGCAATCCTGAATTCGCACCGTTCATCCAGCGCGTGAAAGACAGCAAGCCGCAAGCCGTGTTCGTCTTCCTGCCGGCTGGCGAGCAAGGCGTGGCGTTCATGAAGGGTTTCCGCGAGCGCGGTCTGGCGCAGGCCGGGATCAAGGTCATCGCGACGGGCGACCTGACAGACGACCACGTACTGCCGGCCATGGGCGACTCGACGCTGGGTGTCATCACGTCGTTCCACTACTCGGCCGCGCACGACTCGCCGCAGAACAAGGCCTTCCTGAAAGCCTTTGCCGAGGCCAACCCCGGTGCAGGCCGCCCGAACTTCATGGCGGTTGCCGCGTATGACGGCATCGGTGCGATCTACAACGTGATCAACAAGCTCGGCGGCAAGATCGACGGGGAAAAAGCCATGGCGGCCTTCAAGGGCATGAAGATCGACAGCCCGCGCGGACCGATCACCATTGACCCGGCCACGCGTGATGTGGTACAGACGGTCTACATCCGCAAGGTGGAGAAGGTTGGCAACGAGCTTTACAACGTCGAGTTCGACAAATTTGCCGACGTGAAGGACCCGGGCAAGTAAGCCCTACGCAACGGCCACGAGCCGTTGCAGCAACGACGCATCGGCCAGCAGATCGGCGCTGGCCGATGCATGCACGATCCGGCCGCGATCGAGCACCAGCGCGCGCTGCGTGAGTTGCAGCGCCAGACGCGCATGCTGCTCCACCACGATCACGGCCATGCCGCCTTCATCAACGAGCGCGCGGATGGCTCGGCCAAGCTCCTGCACGATGATCGGCGCGAGGCCTTCCATCGGTTCATCCAACAGCAGCAGCGCGGGGTTCGTCATCAGCGCGCGCGCGATGGCGACCATCTGCTGCTCCCCACCCGACAGCTGATTACCAAGGTTGCGGCGCCGCTCCTGCAGGCGCGGAAACGTCTTGTAGACGCGCGCCACATCCCAGGGGCCGGGTCGCGCCACGGCGCTCAGGTGTTCCTGCACCGTCAGCGAGGGAAACATCCACCGCTCCTGCGGCACCCAGCCAAGCCCAGCCCTCGCCCGTCGATGCGGCGGCACCTTCGCGATGTCCGCGCCCTGCCAGCGGATACGCCCGGCATGCAAGCGCGTAAAGCCCATCAGCGTGGTCAGGAGCGTGGTCTTGCCAACGCCGTTGCGCCCCAGCAGCGCGAGGCTGCCACCTGCCTCCAGTGCGAACGACACGTCGTCCAGCACCACGGCGTTGCCGTAGCCGGCCGTGACGTTCTCGAACGACAACAATTCAGGCATGCTCCGTCTCCCCGAGGTAGACCTCGCGCACGCGTGGGTCAGTCGCGATCTCCTGTGGCGTACCTTCGGTCAGAACGCGGCCAGCCACCAGCACGCTGATCCGCTCGGCAAAGCGAAAGACGAGGTTCATGTCGTGCTCGATGAAAAGGATGGTGATATCGCGCGGCAGGCTGGCGATCACCTCGAACAGCTCGGTGCTTTCTCCGCTCGGGATACCGGCGGCTGGCTCGTCGAGCAGCAGGATGCGAGGCTGCGTAGCCAGCGCCAAGGCGATCTCCACCAGCCGTTGTTTGCCGTACGGCAACGCATGCGTCGGCAACAGCGCGTCGTCGCCGAGCTGCAAGCGGCACAGTAACGCCATCGCCTCGTCGCGTGCATCCTTGTGCGATGCGACGGTGCGGTGCCAATGCCACGACGCGCCGGTGCGTTCGAAGATCGCGAGCATCACCGATTCCAGCGCCGTCAATCCCGGAAACAACGTGTTGATCTGGAATGTGCGTGTGATGCCTCGCTTGACGCGCTGGTGTGCGGGCAGCCGCGTGATGTCTTCATCGTCCAGCAGCACCTGGCCCGCAGTGGGCGCCAGCGTGCCGGTGAGCAAGTTGATGAAGGTGGTCTTGCCCGCGCCGTTGGGGCCGATCAACGCATGGCGCGCACCGGGCGCAAAAGACAGCGAGATATCGGAATTGGCGTGAAAGCTGCCCCAGCGCCTGGACAGGCCTCGCGTGCTCAATGTGGGCGCCGGATGCATCGTCGGCACAGTCATGCCGTACCTCCCTTGCGAGCACCGCGCGCTCTGACCGCGGATACGGCAGCTTCCACCCCACCGAGAATTCCGCCACGCGCAAACAGCACGATCACCATCAGCAACAGGCCGATCCAAAACTGCCAGTAGACGGGATTGATGCCGGCCAACACGTCCTGCGCCACCATGAATACCGCCGCGCCGATCAGCGCACCGTACAGCCGGCCTGCTCCGCCCAGCACCAGCATGATCAATAGCTCTGCAGAGCGCGAAAAACCCAGCGAATCCAACCCGACAAACTGCGTGGTCTGCGCGAGCAATCCGCCTGCAACCCCGGCAATCGCTGCGCTCACCGTGAACGCCGCCACCAGCCGCATGCGGACATCCGCACCGATGGCCGGCATGCGTTTCGGCCCCTGCTGAATGCCGCGCAGCGACAGCCCGAACGGCGAGCGCACCAGACGACGCAGCGCCACAAACACCAGGAAGAGCACGACCAAGCTGTAAACGTACGCGGTGTGCCCCTCCAGATCGAACTCAAAGGTGCCGAGCAGGTTGTGCATCGTCACACCGGAGAGGCCATCGACACCGCCCGTAAGAAACGCCATCTTGTTGGCCGCTTCATACAGCATCAGGCCGATGCCGAGCGTGACCATCAATCGCGTCAGGTCTTGCCCGCGCACGACGAGGAAGCTCACACAAAAACCGCCCAGCGCCGCGACGATGGCGCCTGCCGCCAAGCCGGTGAGCGGCTCACCCCAGCCATGCGCCGCGAGCAGTCCGGCGGTATAAGCGCCGAGCCCAAAGAAACCTGCATGCCCGAGCGACACGATGCCTGCATAGCCCAGCACCAGATCAAGCGACAACGCAAACAGCCCGACGATCAGCACGTGGCTGCCAAAGACGAGGTAATCGGGAAGAAGAAAGAACACCGCGATCGGCACGCACCAGAACACGATCTCGAACGGCGACCAGCGCGCGCCCGGCAAGCCATGCGCGGGCGAGCGCTCGACCGGTTGCGCAGCCCGCCTCAGTTGCTGCAGCACACTCATGCGCGCCTCCCCAGCAGACCGCTCGGGAAAAATACGAGCAGCACCACCATCAACCCGTAGATGACGAACGCGCCCACGTCCGGCACGTAGTACTTGCCCGCCACGTCGAACACTCCCAACACAAGCGCGGCCAGCAACGCGCCCTTGATGGAGCCCGCGCCGCCGACTGCCACCACCAGCAGGAAGTACACCATGTACTTGATCGGAAACGCAGGATCGAGCCCGAGCACATCGATGCCCAATCCGCCGCCCAATCCTGCCAGCCCTGAACCCAGCGCAAACGTTACGGAGAACACCAGACTTACGTTGATGCCCAGGCCCGCCGACGCCTGCTGGTGATCCACCGACGCGCGCACCTGGGCGCCAAAGCGCGTGCGCTCGATCAGCCACGCCAGCAGCGCCGTCAGCGCAATCACCACGCCGATCAGGAACAGCCGGTAGCGCCCAACTTCCAACGCACTATCGAACACCCGCCATTGTCCGCGCAGCATCTCCGGCAGTTCAACGGGTTGCTGCGACGGCCCCCACACGTAAGTCGCACCCGCCATCGCCATGAAAACGAGCGCGATGGAGAACAGCACCTGATCGAGCGGGCTCGCGCGATAGAGCCGCCGGTACAGCGTGCGCTCCAGCACAAAGCCAATACCCGCGGTGACGATGAAAGCGATGGGCAGCGTCGCCAGAAACGGCACGCCGAAGCGGTTCATCAGCACCACGCACACATAGCCGCCCGCCATGGCGAACGCGCCGTGCGCGAGGTTGATGAAGTTCATCAGGCCCATCGTGACCGACAGGCCGATGCTGATCAGGAACAACAGACTGCCGTAGGCCAGCCCGTCGAACAACACACCCAATGCGCTGAGCATGGGTCTCCTCCTTGGGCTTTTTCCAGCTCGGCGGCCGGTTTACCCGGTGTGTTGCGTGGCGTCTCTCCGGAGACGGCGGTGTTACTTCTTCGCAGCGCCCTCCGCATCCATCTCGGCAAACACCGTCTGCGCGAGATGGAAGGCATGGTTGGCAGCCGGCACGCCGCAGTAGATGGCCGTCTGCAGCAACGTTTCCTGAATCTCGTCGCGCGTGACACCGTTGTTGGCCGCGGCACGCAGATGCAGACGCAACTCACCGTCGCGGCCGAGGGCGACCATCATGGCGATCGTCAGCAGACTGCGCGTGTGGCGCGGCAAGCCGGGGCGTGTCCAGATTTCGCCCCAGGCGTAGCGCGTGATGAGATCCTGGAACGGTGCGGTCAGCTCGGTCTGCGCGGCGTTGGCACGATCGACGTGGGCATCGCCCAGCACAGCGCGCCGCACTTCCATGCCCGCAGCGTAACGTTCGCGCTCATCCATGAGCGACCTCGCGCACCACGCCGGTCGTCAAGAAGCTGACCAGCGCTTCGGTGTAGCCATCGGCCTGCTCCCAGTTGGCGAGGTGGCCGGCAGACAGCTCGATGTACTGGGCGCCGGGCACGCCGTCGGCAATGAGCTTGGTCTGTGCAGCCGGCGTGGAAATATCGTGCGTGCCGCCAATCACCAGCATCGGCACGCGGATGTCCGGCAGCTGCGCGCGTAAATCCGCATCGCGAATCGCGCCGCAGTTGCCGTTGTAGCCCGCGTCCGGCGTCGACAGCAACATCGTCTTGACGATGTCGACGCGGCTTGCGTTGGCATCGCGGTAGCCCTGCGTGAACCAGCGCTCCAGCACCGTTTCCGTAATGCTCGCCATACCGCCCTGTTCGACCTGCGCGATGCGGGTGTTCCAGCTTTGCTGCGTGCCGATCAGCGCGGCGGTGTTCGTCACCACCATGCGCGGGAAGCGCTCGCCGTGATGCGCGGCCAGCCACAGGCCAGTCAAGCCGCCCATCGACAGGCCGCAGAACAGCGCAAGCTCAATGTCGTAGTGATCGAGCAGTGCAAGCACATCCCCGCCAAGCTGTGCGACACCGAACGGCGCGTCGGGCACGCTCGACTTGCCGTGGCCACGCTGGTCATAGCGCAACAGGCGGAAGTGCTGACGCAGCGCTTCGAGCTGCGGCTCCCACATGCCCAGGTTGGTGCCTAGCGAGTTCGACAGCACCAGCACCGGCTTACCCGTGGCGGGCCCATCATCGAATTCGTGATACAGGCGGACGTTGTCGTGTTCAAGCCAGGGCATGGTGTCTCCGTGGAATGCGTGTTCAGGGGTGGCGGCGAGCGTGTTCCGCGAGCACGCGGTCGACAGCGGCGCCCGCATCGCCAAGGTAATGGGTGGGATCGAGCAGCGCGCTCAGCCGTTGCGGCGTGGCGGTGCCCCAGATGCGCAGGACGTCGGCGTCTTGGGCCAGCACGTCATGCAGCGTTTTGCTCTCTTGTACGGCTTTGCGGCTGGCCGCTTCGACCACATGGTGCGCTTGCAGGCGACCAAGATTTGCGCCGAGCGCCAGCATCACGGCTTCACCGAGGATCAGGCCGTGCGTAACGTCGAGATTTGCGCGCATGCGAGCCGAATCGACCTGCAGGCCTTCAACGATCTCGCACATGCGATCGAGCGCGCCCGCCGCAAGGCAGGCCATCTCGCGCAACGTCGCCCACTGCGCCTGCCAACCGCCGAGCGCGCGTTCGTGCTCCTGCGGCAGCGCGGCCAGCAGCGTGCTCGCCAGGCCAGGCATGCGCGTGGCCGCAGCCAACACCGTCGCGCAGCCAACCGGGTTGCGCTTATGCGGCATGGTGGAAGAACCGCCCTTGCCGGCACCGGACGGCTCGGCAACCTCGCCGACCTCGGTCTGCATCATCAGCGAGAGATCGCGCGCGAAGTGACCCAGCGCGCCGGTCAGCAGTGCAAGCGTGGTCCCAATATCGGCGATTCGATCTTGCTCGCCGTGCCACGACAGAGCAGGCAGCGGCAGATCAAGCGCGTGCGCCAGCGTTTGAGCGACGGCGCATGCATGTACGCCCAGGCTGGCAAGCGTGCCTGCCGCCCCGCCAAACTGCAGCGCGGGCACATGCGCGCGCAACGCGGCAAAACGATCCTGCGCACGATGCACCGCTTCCAGCCAGCCCGCAACCTTGCGCCCGAACGTGGACGGCAGGGCTTGCTGCAACCATGTACGCGCCACCATCGGTGTGTTGCGATGACGTTGCGCCAGCGCGGCCAGACCGTCCGCCAACTTCTGCAAATCCGCTTCGATCAACTCCGCCGATTGCCGCCACTGCAGCATCAAACCGGTATCGATGATGTCCTGGCTGGTCGCGCCCCAATGCACGTAGCGCGCGGCGTTTTCATCGTGCTGCGCGACGGCGGCGGTCAGTTGCTTGACTAGCGGGATCGCCAGGTTGCCAGCGCTGGCAGCGGCGGTGCCCAGCGCATCCAAGTCCAACGTTACGTTGGCGCACACCGCGCGGATCGGCGCGACGGCTTGCGCCGGAATCACGCCAACCGCGCCCTCGGCCTGGGCGAGAGCGGCCTCCACATCGAGCATCGCGCGCACGGTGGCCGCATCGGACCACACCGCCAACATGGCCGGTGTGGAAAATGCGCGATCGAGCAGTCCGCTGGTCACGGCCGTATCAAACGCGTTCGATCACCAGCGCAATGCCCTGCCCCACGCCGATGCACATCGTGCACAGTGCATAGCGTCCGCCCGTGCGTTGCAGCTGATACATCGCCGTCGTCACCAAGCGCGCGCCGCTCATGCCGAGCGGGTGGCCCAGTGCGATGGCGCCGCCATTCGGGTTGACGCGCGGGTCGTCATCACGCAGGCCCAGTTGACGCGTCACTGCCAAACCCTGCGCAGCAAACGCCTCGTTCAGCTCGATCACGTCCATCTGATCAATCGTCAGGCCCAGTTGCTTGAGCAGCTTCTGCGACGCCGGTGCCGGGCCAATGCCCATCACGCGCGGTGGCACACCCGCGGTAGCCATGCCGACGATGCGCGCACGCGGGGTCAGGCCAAAGCGCTTGGCGGAGTCTTCATTGGCAAGGAGCAGCGCGCAGGCGCCATCGTTCACACCCGACGCATTGCCGGCGGTCACGGTGCCGTCCGGACGCACCACGCCCTTGAGCTTGGCGAGCGCTTCCATGCTCGTGGCGCGGGGATGCTCATCCCGGTCCACCACAATGGCATCGCCTTTCTTCTGTGGGATTGTTACCGGAGTAATTTCCTGAGCGAGCGTGCCGTCTTCTTGCGCACGCGCGGCGCTGGCTTGGCTGCGCAGCGCGAAGCGGTCTTGGTCTTCGCGGTTGATCTTGTAGTCGGTGGCGACGTTCTCGGCGGTGTCGGGCATCGAGTCGACACCATATTGCGCCTTCATCAGCGGGTTGACGAAGCGCCAGCCGATGGTGGTGTCGTAGATGGCGGCATCGCGCGAGAAGGCGCTCGCGGCCTTGCCCATCACGAACGGCGCTCGACTCATGCTCTCCACGCCGCCCGCGATCATCAGCGCGGTTTCACCCGAGCGGATGGCGCGCGCGGCGGTACCGGTCGCGTCCATGCCCGAGCCGCACAGGCGGTTGATGGTGGAGCCCGGCACGCTGTCCGGCAAGCCGGCCAGCAGCGACGACATGCGCGCCACGTTGCGGTTGTCTTCCCCTGCTTGGTTGGCGCAGCCGAAGATCACGTCGTCGATGGCCGACCAGTCGACCTGCGGGTTGCGCGCCATCAGCGCCTTGAGCGGCACCGCGCCAAGGTCATCCGCGCGCACGGCAGACAGGCTGCCGCCGTATCGGCCGATGGGGGTCCGGATGGCGTCGCAGATAAAGGCTTCGGTCATGATTGTTCTGTCTCCAATAGTTCTAGACACGACGCAACGGCGCCGCCGTCATCGTCTGCAGCGTATCGAAATCGAGGCCGTCGGCCATCTCACGCACCACCAGTCCTTCGGGCGTGATGTCGATCACCGCGAGGTCGGTGTAGATGGTATCGACACAGCCGATCCCCGTCAGCGGATACGTGCACGACGGCACGATCTTGCTTTCGCCCTGCTTGGTCTGGTGCTCCATCATGACGAAAACACGCTTGGCACCGATGGCCAGATCCATCGCACCGCCCACTGCTGGAATTGCATCGGGTGCACCGGTGTGCCAGTTGGCAAGGTCACCCGTGGCCGACACCTGGAAGGCGCCGAGCACGCAATAGTCGAGATGGCCGCCTCGCATCATGGCAAACGAATCGGCATGATGGAAGAACGATGCGCCGGGCTTGACTGTGACCGGCTGCTTGCCGGCATTGATGAGGTCTTCGTCTTCTTGCCCGGGCGCGGGCGCGGGGCCCATGCCCAGCAGGCCGTTTTCGGTGTGCAGAATGATTTCGCGATCGGCCGGCAACTGGTTCGCCACCAGCGTCGGCAAGCCGATGCCCAGGTTGACGACCGAGCCATCGGGAATATCACGCGCCACACGCGTAGCGATCTGGTCGCGCGTCCAGCGTTGAATCTTGGCGGTGGTTTCGGCGCTCATGCGGCCTCCTTCGCTTGCGCAGCGTTGCCGAGTTGCACGACGCGCTTCACAAAAATGCCCGGCGTGACGATGTGCTCCGGGTCCAGCTCGCCAAGCTCCACCGTCTCGCTGACCTGCGCAATAGTGCACTTGGCCGCCATTGCCATCACCGGCCCGAAGTTGCGCGCCGTCTTGCGATAAACGAGGTTGCCCCAGCGGTCGGCGCGCAGGGCCTTGATGAGGGCGTAGTCGGCGGTCAGCGGCAACTCGAACACGTACGGCTTGCCGTCGATGATGCGCGTTTCTTTGCCTTCGGCCAATTGCGTGCCATAGGCAGTCGGGCAGAAGAAGCCGCCAATGCCAGCACCTGCGGCGCGGATGCGCTCGGCCAGGTTGCCTTGCGGCACCAGTTCCAGCTCGATCTCGCCGGCGCGATACAGCGCATCGAACACATATGAATCGGCCTGGCGCGGGAACGAGCAAACGATCTTGCGCACGCGGCGCGCCTTGAGCAGCGCGGCCAGGCCCATCTCGCCATTGCCGGCGTTGTTGTTGATGATGGTCAGCTCACGCGCGCCATGCGCGATGAGCCCGTCGATGAGTTCCGATGGCATGCCGGCGGTACCGAACCCGCCAATCATGATGGTGGCACCGTCCGGGATATCGGCCAGGGCGGCCTCCACAGACGGACAAAGCTTGTTGATCACGTGCATTCTCCGGCAAGGGCGCCGCACATTCTCGATGGCTAGCGCAGTTCGGAGCATCGCGGGGGCCGGACATGGCCGAGCCGCAACCGGGCGGCGTGCGAGTCTCCTGTTTGACGATCGGATCGACACAGGCCTTTGCTGTCCGGCCCACGCTTATCTTCCTACATTTGTTCTCTATACGAACTCAAGTTCGATCCAAGAACTAATCTACGCCTGCCTTCCTGAGCGTGTCAAGGCGTACGCATACCGATCAACCGTTCGAGTAGCGAAACCGGGGTAATGCCAGTAGGCTTGAGGCCACTGCACCGCTTCCATCTTTTTTTGCATGTCTGCTGCCGAACTGCCCACCGAAAAACCCAGCGATTCCTACGTCCAGTCCTTTGCCCGGGGCCTGTCGGTCATCCGCGCGTTCAATGCTGAGCGACCCGAGCAAACGCTCTCCGAAGTTGCCGAGGCCACAGGGCTGACCCGCGCCGGCGCCCGCCGCATCCTTCTCACGCTGCTCAGCCTGGGTTATGTCAGCTTTGAGGGCCGCCTCTTCCGCCTCACGCCCAAGATCCTCGATCTCGGGTTCGCCTATCTCACCTCGATGCCGTTCTGGAACCTGGCCGAGCCGGTGATGGAAGAACTCGTGCAGACGGTGCACGAAAGTTGCTCTGCCTCGGTCCTGGATGGGACGGAGATCGTTTATGTTTTGCGTGTGCCCACGCAGAAGATCATCGCGCTGAACCTGTCTGTCGGCAGCCGCCTGCCGGCGTTCTGTACGTCGATGGGTCGCGTACTGCTGTCGGGCCTTCCCGAGGACCAGCTCGACATTGCACTGCGCGAGTCCGACCGGCGGGCGCGCACGCAACGCACCATCACAGATGTCGACGCACTGAAGGAGATCATTGCCGGCGTGCGCCAACAGGGTTGGGCGCTGGTCGACCAAGAGCTTGAGGAAGGGCTGATTTCGCTGTCGGCGCCGATCCGCAATCGCGCGGGGGATATCATCGCCGCCATGAACATCAGCGGCCAGGCCAACCGGACTTCCGGCAAACAGATGACGAAGCAGTTTCTCGGCCCGCTGCAGCAGGCGGCCGAGCGTATTTCTGCCATGGTGCGGGTACGGACCTGACCTGAGTTAAAGGCGGCAGCGCCCAGTGCGCTGCGCGCCTCGCATCCCGACAGTTTTTTCAATAAAATTGTGGCTCCGTGGGCAAAGAGGATGTCTGTGACTCAACACACCGCCATTCACACCGGTCTGGATGTGAAAGGCCGCCAACGCCGGGCGCGTGCTTCGTGCATCCTGGCGCTTGCCCTGCCGTTGCTGTCCAGCCCTGTGTGGGCCCAATCGACGTCGCTGGCGACGGCCATGCAGGAATTGACGCCGCTGGCCCGCATGCTGGTGGGCGCCGCCACGGGTCGCAGCACGGCCGCAGCCGGTGTGCCTGCCCTCACGGGCCCTGCCCGCAATGCAGACCGAGCCCTCGCTCAGGCCTGCGCTGAAATCAATCGCTTCACCCCCGTCCCGCTCGACCGCGAAACCTCCCTGGCGCAATGCTCGCTGGCGCAGAAGAAGAACCTCGTCTTCGTCATCACGCTGACCAACTACGCAGCGCACTCGGCCGCATCGCAAGGCTTTCGGCTGAATTTCGTTCCGATCCTGCAGAAGAACATCTGCAATAACGGCGACGTGCGCATCCTCACGCGCCTCGGCCTCAGCCTGGTCTACCGCTATCGCGGCAACGATCACGAGACCGTGGGCGACGTGCCCATCAACGAATCGATCTGCGGCGCGCTGTAAGCCCAAGCCCTGCCCCGGGAATCCCCTGATGGAGTGCAGTCGGCTGCCATGTCATTAATGGCAGACAAAGTCTCATTTGATCCAACATCTGCCGGGCCCCTGCCTTGCTGCGCCAGCCTTACCGGGCTGCACGCGCGCAACCCGGCAACCCCAACACCCGCCTGTGCATTGCACCCCGCCCCGCTTGCCATCCGCCATCTCTGCCGAGTCGGCATGGACTATAGTTGGGCGTTCCGCGCGGGCCTGGCGTGGGCATTCTGCTCGCCGTCATATGGTTATCCGAAGTCCGCGCATGCAAATCGCGCATACGCCGGTATGCTCGCGGGCGATCCCCGATCCGATCTCGATTCGCACACTGTTCACCACCCAAGTCGTCAAGGAGGAAATCCGATGAAAACAAACCGACGTCTGACGCAATTTGCGGGTGCCGCCATCCTGGCTGCGGCCACCCTGGTCGCCGCCACTGCGCACGCTGATCAAATTTCCGACATCAAGAAGAAAGGCGAGCTTGTCTGCGGCGTACTCGGCACCGACGAGCCATTCAGCTTCCTGAAAGACCCGATGAGCCGCGAGATCGTCGGCTACGACGTCGACATGTGCGACGCCATCGCGAAGAGCCTGGGCGTCAAGCCCGTGCTCAAGCAACTGGCCGTGGCCGCACGCCTGCCCGAACTGCAGCAAGGCCGCGTGGACCTGCTGGCCGCCTCGCTCACGCACAACAAGGAGCGCGAGGCGCAGATCGACTTCTCGGTGTCGACGTTCATCACCGGCCAGAAGGCCATGGTGAAGAAGAGCAGCGGCATCACGTCGCTCGGCCAGCTGGATGGCAAGAAGCTGCTGACGGTCAAGGGTTCGACCATGGAAGCCAACATTGCCAAGGCCATCAAGAACGCCGATGTTGTCTCGTTCGACAACAGCCCGCAGGCGCTGCTGGCCCTGCAGCAAGGCAAGGGCGTCGCCTACGTGAACGACGAAACCACGCTGATCGGCAACATGGCCAAGATGGGTCCGGCAGCCAAGGATTACGCGCTCCTGCCGCAAAACCTGTCGACCGAACACCTCGCACTGGGCATCCGCAAAGGCGAGCCGGCCTTCAAGAAGCAGGTCGACGACGTGCTGCTTGGCATGGAAAAGAGCGGCGAGGCGCAGAAGCTGTTCGACAAGTGGTTCGGCCCGAACACCAAGATGGCCTTCCCGCAGCGCACCTTCAAGATTTCTACCGACAAGATCGATTAATCGTTAAAGGTCGGGCCGCCCGGACGCCGTTCTGGGCGGTGAATCTCCATGCCCCATTTTGATTTGTCGATGCTGCTCTCGGGGCAGTATCACCAGTGGCTCGTCAGCGGTTTCTTCCTGTCGATCAAGCTCTCAGTGCTGGCCTTCGTGCTGGCGCTGCCGCTTGCCATCGTCGTGGCGCTGCTGCGCCTGGCGCCGGCCGCGCCGCTGCGCGGCATCGGCCAGACCTTCGTCGAAGCCATCCGCAACGTGCCGCTGCTCGCCCATATGCTGTTCTGGTATTTCGGCGCGCCGCAGATCCTGCCGGAGTTCATCCGGGACTGGCTCTACAGCATGAACTACGAGGCCGCGAGCGCCGTCATTGCGCTCGTGCTCTACACCGCCGCGTATATGGCGGAAGACATCCGCAGTGGCATCCGCTCGATCCCGAAGGAACAGCTTGAGGCCAGCCGCGCGCTCGGGCTCTCGTTCCTGCAGGCCATGCGCCTGGTGGTGCTGCCGCAATCGCTGCGCGTGACGGTTCCACCGCTGGTTAGCCAAACGTTGAACCTGTGGAAGAACTCGAGCATCGCCATGGTCATCGGCGTGGCCGAGCTGATGTACCAGGCACAGCAGGTGGAGTCCGCCACCTTCCGCGGCTTTGAAGCGTTTGCGTTTGCCACCGCCGCCTATCTGACCATCTCGATTGCGATCACGGTGTTCTCTGCCTGGTATCAGCATCGCTACCCCGTCCGGACGCTGTAGCCATGCTCGATCTCATTCAAACCTACGGTATCTATTACCTGATCGGCCAGTACCCGAACGGGCCGCTGGGCGGGTTGGCGCTGACGTTCCTGCTGGCGTCCGCCGGCCTCGTGCTGGCGCTGCCGATGGGCATCATCCTGGGCCTGTGCCGTGTGAGCCCGATCGCCGCGCTGCGCTGGCCAGCCACCGCGCTCGTCTACGTGGTGCGCGGCACGCCGCTGCTGATGGTGATCTTCTGGGCGTATTTCCTGCTGCCCTCCGTCACCGGCCAGCGCACGGATCAATTCAGCACCATGCTGACCGCGCTGGTGATTTTCGACGGCGCGTATCTGGCGGAGATCGTGCGCGCGGGCATCCAGGCGTTGCCGCGCGGGCAGATGGAGAGTGCCCGCTCGCTCGGTCTGTCGTACATGCAGGCAATGCGGCGGGTGATCCTGCCGCAGGCGCTGCGCAACATGCTGCCGTCGCTCGTCAATCAGCTCGTCTCAACCATCAAGGAAACCTCGCTCGGCTACATCATCAGCCTGCCCGAGGTGTCGTTCGTGGCGGGGCAGATCAGCACCGCCGTGATGGTCAAGTCCGCCGAGGTGTACGGCCTGCTCGGTATCAGCTACTTCATCATGTGCTTCAGCCTCACGCGCGTGGCGTTCTACCTTGAGCGCCGCCTTGCAGCTAGCGCCCCGACCAAACCATGAACATGATCACGATCGAACACGTCGACAAGTGGTACGGCGATTACCACGCGCTGGTCGACATCAACGAAACCGTTGCCAAGGGCGAAGTGGTGGTCGTGTGCGGGCCGTCGGGTTCGGGCAAATCGACGCTCATCCGCACGTTGAACCGGCTCGAAGCCATTCAGAAAGGCCGCATCGTCGTCAACGGGCATGAAGTGCATGCGCCCGGCGTGGACGTCAACGTGTTGCGCAGCGGCATCGGCTTCGTGTTCCAGCAGTTCAACCTGTTCCCGCACCTGACCGTCATGCAGAACTGCACGCTGGCGCCGGTGCAGCTCAAGCGCATGCAAGCGCAGGAAGCCAAGGATTTTGCGATGAGCCTGCTTGAACGCGTAGGGCTGCCGCACAAAGCAGGCGCCTACCCCGGCGAGCTGTCGGGCGGCCAGCAACAGCGCGTGGCCATCGCGCGTGCCCTGGCCATGAAGCCGCCCGTCATGCTGTTCGACGAGCCGACCTCCGCGCTGGACCCGGAGATGGTGAACGAGGTGTTGCTGGTGATGAAGGACCTCGCCCGCGATGGCATGACCATGGTCTGCGTCACACACGAGATGGGCTTTGCCCGCGACGTAGCCGACCGCGTCCTGTTCATGGATCAGGGACAGGTGCTGGAGCGCGCCACGCCGGAAGACTTCTTCCAGCGCCCGCAACACCCGCGCGCGCAACGCTTCCTGGCCGACATCCGCTCGCCCTGGAGCGAGCCCGCCTGAACCTTCAGGCAGCAGGCGAATAAAAAACGGGGAACACTGTTCCCCGTTTGCTTCGCATGCCGCGACAACGCGGCTTATTGAATGGCCTTGTCGTTCGGGTGTGCGTACAGCTCCTTCATGCCGGCCGTCATCGGGTAGTTCAGGTTCAGGCCCTTCGGCGGAATCGGCGACAGGAACCACTTCTTGTACAGATCGTTTGCCTTGCCCGACTTCATCAGGTCGGCAATCACGTCGTCGGCCACTTTCTTGAACGCCGGATCGTCCTTGCGCATCATGCAAGCGTAGGTTTCGGTCTGCAGCGGCTTGCCCGTGACGACCCAGTCGGCCTGGTTCTTGGCCTTGGTGCGCTCGCCATACAGCAGCGGCTCGTCCATCACAAAGGCCACAGCGCGGCCCGATTCCAGCGTCAGGAACGCCTGGCCGTGATCCTTCGCGAGGATCAGGTTCATCTTGTCAGCGTCCTTGGCTTCGCCGTTCATCTTTTGCAGGATGCGATCTTCGGTCGTGCCGGCGGTAGTCACCACGGTCTTGCCCTTCAGGTCGGGAAAGTCCTTGATGCCCGAGTCCTTCTTCACCAGCATCAGCATGCCGTAGATGAAGATGTTGTTCGAGAACGCCACCTGCTTCTGGCGCTCAAGGTTGTTGGTGGTCGAGCCGCACTCGAAGTCGATCGTGCCGTTCTGCAACAGCGAGATGCGGTTCTGCGATGTGATCGGCGTGAGCTTGACCTGCAGCTTCTTGCCCACCGTCTTTTCCACACCCGCGACGATCATGTTGGAGATCTCTTGCGAGTAGCCCGTGATCGTATTGGCGTCAGCCTGGTACGAGAACGGAATCGACGACTCGCGATAGCCCACCGAGATCACGCCCGATTGCTTGATCTTGGCCAGCGTGTCGTTCGACTGCGCCTGCGCACCGGTCGACAGCACTGCCAGCGCACCGGCCGCAGCCAGCGTCAGGCCACACAGAATACGTTTGGTCGAATGCAAGGTCTTCATGCTTCCCCTCCTATGGGTGTGTTCGCTCCAGACTACTTTGGTTACCAATTGGCGCGGGCCAGACGCACATCGCCAAGCCTGCACGCTCGGTCTTTGAATCTCGTTCTGAATCTCGTTCTTGTGTCATGCAGCCAGCGCATACGGCACTGGGGAAATCGCGGGCTTGCGGCCGGCAATCAGATCGGTCAGCAAGCCTGCGCTGCCGAGCGCCAGCGTAAAGCCCAACGCTCCGTGACCAACGTTCAACCACAATCCCTCCACCGGCGATGCGCCCACCACGGGCACGCCCGTTGGCGTCGCAGGGCGCATGCCAGCCCAGGGTGCGGCATCGGCGCCCGCATCATTCGCCCGCATGGCGCCTGGAAACAGCGCGCGCGTTTCGTCATACAGCGTCTGCGCGCGGCGCGTGTCCAGCGCCGTCGACCAGCCCACCAGATCAGCCATGCCCGCCACGCGCAGCGTCTGCCCGATGCGGGCGTAGACGATCTTGCGCGCAGCATCCGTCACGCTGATCACCGGGGCAACATCGCCCTCGCCCAGCGGCAGGCTGATGCTGTAACCCTTCAGCGGATACAGGCCCGGGTCGATGCGCAATGGGCTGAGCAGCCTGGCGCTCGTCACGCCCGCGGCCATCACCACGGCATCAGCGGCAACCTGCTCACCACCGGCCAGGTTGAGACCGCGCACACGGCGGCCTTCGGTCCACAACGCATCCACACCGGTATTGAAGCGCAGCGTCACGTTTGGCATCGCGCGCAGCCGGTTGAACAGGCCGACGCAGAGTTGGTGGCAATCGGCCACGTCTTCGTCGGGCGTGTAGATGGCGCCGACGATCCGGTCACGCACGCCGGCAAGCGCGGGCTCGTGGGCGACCGTTTCGTCGGCGGACAGCGCATGCTGCTCGCAGCCGAGCGTCGCCTGATAGCCGACCTGTGCGCGTGCCGATTCAAACGCCGCAGCATCGCGATGTACCACCAGCTTGCCGCGGCGCGCAAAGCTGAACGCCAAATCCGGCGACGCCTCCCGCAACGCTTCCATGCGTGCGCGGCTGTAGAACGACAGCGCGAGCAACTCACGCGTGGTGCGATCAGCCCGATCACGATTACAGGCCGCGATGAAGCGCAACCCCCAACGCAGCAACGCCGGGTCCAGCGAAGGCTTCAGGCGCAGCGGCGAATCGCGGCGCAGCAACCAGCCGGGTACGTGCGAAAGCACGCCGGGGCCGGCCAGCGGCGCCACATAGCTGTAGCTCAACTGGCCGCCGTTGGCGTAACTGGTGCCCTCGCCCGGACCCGGATGGCGCTCGACCAGGGTGACCTGATGGCCTTCCTGAGCCAGCGCATGGGCCGTGCTGATGCCGATGATTCCGGCGCCGACGACTGCGATGTGCATGAAGAAGCTGCGTATTTTGGAATGTCGGTGCAGCTTAAGGAGGCGGGCGGTGGTTGGGCAAATGCGGAGTTGTTGGGGGGGATGTTGTGGGGCTATGGGTTCTTGGTTTGGGTTGTTGGACTTGGTGGTCAATCCCCTGTTTCATCCCCTGCCGGGGCTGACTCACTTTCTTTGTCTTGCCAAAGAAAGTAAGCAAAGAAAGGCGCGCCCGAGATGGCGACCCCCTCCTTGAATTTATGTCGCAGAGAGGGGAAGGGAAAAACTCGCTTCGCTCAGACAGTTTCCCTTCCTTTTTCCTCTCTGCAACAGAAATTCAAGGCGCCATCTAGGGCAGGAGCGTCAAAGGCCAAACCGACGGTGGGCTGACGTGTGCGTGCTCGGGAGTGCACGCCGGATGCGGGGATTGAGTGGTCCGCCGGGGCGAAATTCGGTGCGTGAGCGGCGGGTGACGTCGCGCCACCTGCTTGCCGCTAGCCTGCCCCGAGCCTGAAGACGCTGACTGCGCGGCGCAGGTTCCCGGATTGCTCCTGCATCGCTTGCGCCGCCGCCGCAGACTCTTCCACCAGCGCGGCATTCTGCTGCGTCACCTGGTCGATCTGACTGATTGCCTGGCTCACTTGCTCGAGGTTTTGGCTTTGCTCGTCCGATGCCACTGCAATTTCGGCGATGATGCTCGAGACACCTTCAATGGCCACACTCACGCGGGCCATCGCGGCATTCACGCCCGACGCCTGCTCGGAGCTGAGTTCCACTTTTCCGGTGGATGCCTCGATCAGCTCCTTCACTTCCTTCGCAGCACCCGATGCACGTTGCGCCAGCGATCGCACTTCGCCTGCCACCACGGCAAATCCCCTGCCCTGTTCGCCGGCTCGCGCGGCTTCCACGGCAGCATTGAGTGCCAGGATGTTGGTCTGGAACGCAATACCCTCGATCAGCCCGGTGATCTCGGCAATCTTCTTGGACGCCGTGCTGACCTCGCTCACCGTTTGCACCATCGCCGTCACTTCAGCGCGTCCGGCTTCCGTCATCTCTCTCGCACTGGCTGCGAGCGACGTGGCTTGACGTGCGTTCTCGGCGTTCCGCTTGACTGCCTCGGTCAGCTCCGTCGTGCTCGCCGCGGTCTCCTCGATCGAAGCCGCCTGTTGCTCGGTGCGCGTGGACAGATCCATGTTGCCCGCTGCAATCTGGCCTGCGGCGCCGGCCACCGACTCGGTTGCAACGCGGATGCTTCCAACCGTGCCCACCAGTTGCTGCGTCATGTCAGCCAGGGCTTGCAACAGCTTGCCGGTCTCGTCCTTCGAGTTGGCAGCCGCCACGCTCGACAGATCCCCTGCCGCGACACGGCTTGCAATGCCCACCGCCACATGCAATGGCCGGGTGATGCTCACTGTCAGGAAATAGGCAAAGACAAGGCCAAGCGCCAAGATGAGCCCTTCCAGCACCATCAGCAACGTGCGGCTCTTTGCGGCGCTGGCGTCGATGTCCTTCGCGATATCGTCGATGGACCGGCGCTGCACCTCTAGCAGTTGACGCATGATGTCCTGGTACGCGTTGGCACCCGGCACAAAGACTTGGTCGAGCACCCGCTGGGCTTCGTCCGGATTGCCCGAAGCCTTGGCCGCGTTGATGGCATCCCGCGCGCTCAGATAGCCTTTGCGCAGCTCACCGATCTTGGCGAACAGCGTCTTCTCTTCTTCGGTGGACAGCAGCGCTTCCACCTTCTTCTGGTACTCGCCCGAGGCCTTTGATGACGCCGCCGCCTCTTGCGCAAAATACGGCCCCAGCGTGGGATCGGCGCTCTTTGCGACCGCAATGGTGCGGCGGATGCCGACGACCAGATTGGCATACCAGTCGCCAATCAGACGCTCCTTGAGCAGCGGCTCATTCATCATGGCCCGCGTGGCCGTCGCGGCATTGTCCAGACGCCAGATTGCAATGGCGGTGATGACGACGGAAAACGCCAGCACAACGGCAAATCCGAAGGCAAGACGCTTGCCGATTCCCATGTTCCTGATGAGCTGCATTGTGTTCCGTTCCCTTCGCCACCCGCGTGGCCCTGGTCTGCTGACGCTCTCCGCCGATGCTTCGTCAGCTGCACAGCAGTCCGGGTGGTGAGTTCAGCGCCGGAGCGGCAGCCAAGCGATGCGCAATAGAGAAAACGAATCGGCCAAGAAATCTTGATTGGGACGAGGGGTGCGAGAAACCATTCCCTCAAAGAGGCCCTTCTTTCCTATCGGATCGAAGTGAAGAATCTGAAGCCACGTCTGCCGGGCAGTGTTCGCCCAGTCGGCTCGGTGGAGGGGACACGGCACGCCATCTACCGTCAGGGCTGCTCTCTACGCGGCGAGGAAGCAGCGAGCAGCTCGGGCTGCCGAGTTCAGAACCGCATCCGTGGAGCAAAAAGCTCGACAAGTCGAGCTCAGAGCTCCATCCGTCGAGCAAAAAGCTCGGGCCGCCGAGCTCAGAGCTCCATTCGCCGAGCAAAAAGCTCAGGCCGCCGAGCTCGGAGCTCCATCCGTCGAGTAAAAAGCTCGGGCAGTCGAGCTCGGAGCTCCATCCGCCGAGCAAAAAGCTCCTACCGTCGAGCTCAGAGCTCCATCTGTCGAGTTCAAAACACCATCCATGGGGTGCAAAGCTCCGACCTCCGAGTTCAGAACTCGAAATTTTCGAGCAAAAAGTGCCGATGGCCGAGTTCGAACCCCCACGCGTGGACCACAAAGCCCGGCGCGCCAGCCTCCAGGCTCCGATGACGGAGCAAAAAGCGTCATGGTGTTGCTGCAAAAAGCAGCACGCGCAGAGCAAAAAGCCTCGCGGCTGGCGCTTGGAGCGCCGTGCGCGAGGCTTGAAGGGTCGTGAACGGGGGTTGAAGTGTTGCGGGCGGGGTTCCGGACGGCAGCGGAGGCTGTCGGGCATCCTTACTGCAACATGAACGTCTCGTATTCCAGCCGATCCAGCTTGCGGTCCAGGATCACGAGGCTGGCCATCACCACCAGCAGCAGCGAGACGGCAAATCCGTATCCGTACCAGGCGGGGCCAAGCTGCAGCGTCATCCAGGTCAGCGCGCCGTTGAGCACCACAAACGCCGCCGTCAGCGCCAGCACCACGCGGCGGCGGTCGAGGTAGAAGAAGATGTTCACCACGCCCAGGAACACCACCTGCAAGCTCGCGGCAATGGTGTCGACATACAGCAGCGGCAGGTACAGCTCGGAAATCTGCAGCGCGCGCAGCACCGAGGCGCCCACGGCAAACAGCACCAGCGCGGCCATGGCCTGGATCTTCACGATCTCGTACAGGCCCGCACGGATGGTCTGCACCATCGTGTTGCGCATGTCTTCGATGTGCTCGAGCGATGCGCCGCCGCGCACGGCGTCGTAGAAGGCGTCGTAGTACTCGACGAAATCCGTCTCGATGCGCACCAGGAACACGGCCATGCCGGGAATGATGCCGAGGTAGGCCAGGAACACCGGAATGTCATAGATGACCGACGCATTCAGCGGGCCGATCACCTGCTGCCCCGTGCCCGGCGCATACCAGAACATGAACTTGTCGAGCCAGATGCCAAGGTTGTACAGCAGCCCGATCAGCATGAGCGACGGGTACGCGAACCGCCGGTCGAACACCTCGAACGACAGGAAGCGCCGGCCGCTGAAATTGCGGTAGATGAGCGCGGCCATGCCGATGAGCAGGCACAGCTGCCCCGTGACGAAGCCCAGCAGCAGCCCTTCCAACCCGAGCCGATTGAACAGCAGCGCCAGCAGCACAGTGAGCGTGTAGCCGATCAGGAAGATCCACACGATCGCCTTGTACTGCTTCATGCCCGACAGGAAGATCACCGCGATCCAGATGTTAGCCATGACCACGAAACCGGCCAGCATCAGCAGCCGGTAGATGGCCGATTGCTGCGGGAACGCAAAGAGGATGACGAGCAGCCCGAGGCCACCGGCGACCAGCGTCATCACAAGCGACACGGCGTGGTAGTTGGGCAGGATCAGGTCGTCGCGCTTCTCGAACAGGCGGTCGGAGGTAAACCGCGTGAAGGCAAGCTGCAGGGGCCCGGTCAGGATCAGGCTGATCGCAATCAGGTAGGTAACCGACACCTGGAACTGCGTGATGAGCGAGCCGGGAATGACGAACGGCAGGCTGAGGATACCGATCAGCAGAATCCCGACGATGGAGAGAATCCACGGCCCGGAACTGATGATGCCGGCGTAGGTGTAGGCACGCAGCAGCCCGAGCAGGCTGTCGCGCTTGAGCATCTTGCGCAGCTCAAAACCAATGCCGGCCATCAGCGGGCTCCCTCATGTGGCTTGTTCTGCTGGGCGTGGTACGGGCAGGCCGCCGCAGCGGCAGAGGCGGCCTTGGCGCCGTGCTCGGTACTCAGGTCGGGCAAGGTCTGCAGGCGCGTGTATAGCTCGCGGTAACTGCCGACCATCATCTCTTGCGTGTAGTAGCGCTCCACCCGGGCGATGCCGGCCGCCTGGGCCGCATGCCAGCGCGTTTCATCGCGCAGCAGCGTCAGCACTTCGGCCGCCAGGGCAGCCGGGTCGGCAATGCGCACCACGGCGCCGGCCGCGCCCAGCGCCGCGTCTTCGCCCTCCAGGCCGAACAGCAGCTGCCGGCACGAACCCACATCCGTGGTGACGGACGGCACGCCCGCGGCAAACCCTTCCAGCACCACGAGCGGCAGCGCCTCGCTGATCGAACTCAGCACGAGCACGCCCACCTTCGGCAGGATGTCGTCGATCTTCTGGAAGCCCAGGAACTTGATGCGGTCGCCCAAGCCCAGGCTTTCAGCCAGGCTGTGGCATTCCTGCGCGTATTCCGGATCTTCGTCTTCCGGGCCGGCAATCCAGCCTTCCGCATCGGGCATCTCGCGCGTGATGGTCAGCATCGCGCGGATGAACGTCTTCACGTCCTTGATGGGCACCACCCGCCCGATCAGGCACATCACGCGCGGCACGCTGGCCTGCCGCTTCTCGCGCAGCGCAGCCAGGCGCGGCAGGTTGATGCCGTTGGGAATGCTGCGCGTCTTTTCGGCCGGCGCACCGTCGATGACCTGCCGCTGCCGGTTGCCTTCGTACAGCGCGACGATGTCTTCGGCCGCGTCATAGCAGACCCGGCCCATGGTTTCGAAAAACCGCACCCACAGGTCACGGAAGTAACTGATCTGCGCGATGTCCTTTTCAAAGATGCTGCGGTTGTCGCGAATCCACTGGCTCTGGAACAGGTCGATCTTGCGTTCCTTGGTGTAGATGCCGTGCTCTGACACCAGCAGCGGCCGCCCGCGCCTGTAGCGCAGCAGCGCGCCGAGGAACCCCGCATAGCCGGTCGAGATGGTGTGGAACACCTTCACCGGGATGAGGTTTTCTGCAATGCGCACCAGCTGCCACAGCGGCTTGTGCATGATGCGCACGGTCCAGAAATAGTCAGTGAAGGACGGGTCGGTGCAATAGCGCCGGTAGTAGTCCGTCATCATGTCCCACGCGCGGTGGCTGTAGAGGAACTGTTCCTCGGCCAGCGGGCCATCGTCGCGCAGGTCGGCGATCGAGGCGCGGATGAGTTCGGCCGTCTCCCCCTTGTTGGCCGGATTGCGCAGTGCGTCGTGCAGCTTGCGCGAGCGCTCGAACGCGGCGGCATCGCCACCACTGGCCTGCACCAGCGGCGGCGGCGGAAAGTCGTACAGGTAGTGGCACTCCAGGTGCACCACGTTGTCGGGAATGGCGTAGACGGGCTTGCCGTAGTCCTCCCGGCGGCTGCCGATGAAGACGATGGCAAAGCGGATGTCCGGAAACGCCCGGATCATCTGGTTGACCCAGCTCGACACCCCGCCGCTCACATAGGGAAAGGTCCCTTCGAGCAGCAGCGCGACGTCGGCCGACTGGGCGCGAGGAAATTGGTCGTTGCTCATGATGTCCAGTAGCGCAACAGCGGGCGCAGCAACGGCAGCGGAGACCGGCTGGAGAACTGCGCCAGCGCGGCGCGCGCGCCGGCATAGTCGCGGCGCAGGTAGCAGGCTTCGGCCAGCGGCGGCAGCAGGCGGTCCCGCGGGAAGCCGAGGGACTCGGCGCGGCGCAGGTGGGACTCGGCCACATCGGGCTCGCGGCGCGACAGGGCAAGCCGGCCGCGCATGTACCACAGCGCGGCGTTGTCGGGCTGGATATCGAGCGCGGCGCTGGCGTAGCGTTCGACCTGCTCGGCGGTGTAGCGGTACACGTCGCCCTGCACGAGGTTCTGGTAGATCAGCTCCCAATACAGGTCGGCCAGGCGCTTGTTGATGTCGTAACGCGCCTCGGGCGTGGTGGCTTCTTCCAGGCGCGGCAGCTCGGCCAGGATCTTTTGCGTGAGCACCTTCTCGGCATTGTCGAGCATGCCGTAGGCGAGCAGGCGGATATCGTCCACCGGATCGGCCAGCAGGTCGCGCAGCACGGGGCTGGCAGTGCGCGTGGGCATCGACTGCATGGCCACCAGCGCGGTCATGCGGCTTTGCACCGGCGCGCGCTCGTTGTTGAGCTGCGCACGCAGCCGCGCGCCGCCGCCATGCGTTACGCGCGAGATCAAATGCGCAACAAACACCGGCAGGCCCACATCGGCGATGTCCTTGTCGTCTTCGGGCCTGGGGAACAGCTTGGCGAGCAGCAGGCTGCCGAGCACCAGCAGGGATCCCGCCACCGGCACGAAAAAGCACAGCGCCGTCAGGTAGCCATACGTCCACACGAACGGCACGCGGTAACGGCGCGGCAGCAGGCGCCAGGCAGCCAGGCCGATCAGCGCGGCGGCGGTACCCTGCAGCATCAGGCACGACAGCAGCAGCGCAAGGCTGTTGCCGGCATGCAGTGCCATCACCACTGCCGCGATCTGGGCCGAGATGCCGCCGAGCGTGAGCTTAAACATGGTCAACCTGCATGGCCGTCCGCCCCTATCCCTCGAGATGGCAGCGCACGAGGAAGCGCTGCAGCGCTTCGCCCGGATGCTCGCCGGTCACATGCAACGTCTGCACGCTGATGCGCCCGCCCTCGAAATCGACACCGAACTGCGCGCGCAAGCTGTCTTCAATACGCACCAGATATGCCGACACGGCACCCGCGCCCGACAGCGGCATCAGCGTGATGATGGCGCGGCGGTTCTTGCCGCTCGCCTGCCACACAACGTCGAGCGCACGGCGGCTGCGCACCACGCTCTCGAACAGCGCATCGCTGGTCTCGTCCTGATCGAAGATGAGCGCCACCACCGACGAATCGATGCCGGTATCGCGATGCAGCCGCGCCAGCCGGCCGAGATCGAGCGCGAACTCGTACGGCGCGTCGGGCACAAGATCCAGGATCTCGGAGCTGACGGTGAGGTGGCGCACGCCGTCGGCGTAGTAGCCAAGCAGCACAAGCAGGAACTGCAGGTTTTCGTACGACAGCGAGAGGAACGGCATCTGCTGCACGACCACCAGGCCGATCAGCTCATCCGCGCCCGAGAGCACCGGCGCGCACGCCACGTAGCGTGAGCCGTCTTCGGGGTTGTTCACATTCCGCAGCTCGGGCGCCTGTGGGTGGCCCAGCGTGTGGGTGTCGATGCAATGGCGGATCAACGGGTCATCGGCAACGATGTCGAACGGCGTGCCCACGCGGGCCACCGGTTCGGTGTCGATGCGGTTGCCCGTTACGCGCACCATGGCCGCCACTTCCAGCTGGCAGGCCTGCGCCGTCCATTGCAGGAACGGCTCGGCGCCGGGCAGTTGCGCCACGTCAGGCGCGTTGTCGCCCGTGCCGTGCTCGCGCGCGGCCAGCGCGATATTGCGCAGCTGCGTGAGCGTGTCGCGCAGCGTGGTCGGCTTGGCCAGCAGGTCGTTCTCCAGACGCTCGTGCGAGAGGCGCAGCAGGAAGTGGTTCTTGGTGAGCGCCGACAGCCGGTCGTTCAGGTAACCGTTGACGGTGCGAGCGCGCGACAACCGCGCACCCCAGATGTCACCGTACTGCCCGCCGATCAGCACGAGCATCAGCCCGCCCAGGAAGTACATGCGCGGGAAACTGCCGGCAGCGGCCGTCTGTCCGTAGAACACGGCCCAGGCGCCCAGCACTACCAGCGCTGCGAGCGCACCGAGGAGCGTGCCGTAGCGCAGCGCCAGGATGAGCGGCACCAGCCAGATCCACGGAAAGCCATGACCGAGCAACAGCGGGTTGTCCGGCACGAACAACCAGACGACGCCAATGGCCACCACCACCGCGCCCAGCGTCTCAAGCACCGCGCTCGGGCTCGACACGGCGGGCGCAATCAGGCGCCCATACCAGGTCGACGCGCCAATGCCCTGCGCGTTGCGCCGGCGCTCGGTTCGCCCACCCTGGCCGCGCGTATCGGCGGCGGCGCGGCCGGCCGATTGGGCGGTTCCTGCCGACCCGGTTTTCATCAGCCTCGGCCCAGCGGCGAAAGCAGCTCGCGCAGCAGCTTCTGCGCCACCGCCGACACGGCATCGCGGCTCCAGCCGGTGCGGCTGCCCGCTGCGCTCCAGATCACGGTGCCGGTCTGCACGTCGATCACCTGCAGCGTGATGCCCACAGCGGGCTCGCCATCCACGCCGACCTTGTAGCGCCATTCATCCACGGCGCCGGTCAGGGCATAGCGGGCTTTCTCGCCGCGCGCCCAATCCAGCGCACGTGCCACGGCCTCGCGCTCGGCCGGCTCGAACAGCGACTCGCTGTTCAGGTTGGCCGGATACTGCTTCAGGTTGGAGAAACCACGCGCCTTGAGGATGCTCGCGGCAATCGTCTCCGCGCGCAGGCCGGCCTGCGGCGTTTCGGTGTAGTTGACGATGGGCAGCACCACCCACGCATCCGACGCGCTGGTCGCCGGCGCACGTGCGCTGTCGACCACCGCGCAGGCGGACAACGCAAGTGCGGCACCAACGCCCGCTGCCATGGCCAGCCAACGCCGGCGGCCGGCCTTCATCTTGTTGATCAAGGGTGTCATCGCGTTCTCCCTGGAGTCTTCCGTTGTGTGCTTCATGTCGTTTCTTCCCCGTTGTCTTGTTCTTGCTTGTTGCTAGTACAGCCAGCGGTAGCGCAGGCCGATTTCCGTCATCGGCGCGGTACCGGCGCGCGTGATGGAGGCATGGCTGAACACCAGCGCCAGATGGTCGTTGCCAAACACGCTGCCGGCCACCCCCAACTGGAGTTGCGTGCCCCACCCTTCGCGGTTGTCATGCAGCAGCCCCACATCCATGAACGGGCGCCACGCACGCGTATAGCGATCAAGATAGTCCGTGCCAAAGCCGAACAGCAGCCCGAACTGCGTGAACGACTGCGGCATGAAGGCGGTGGCATCGGACGCCGTATCGCCCGTGGCCGCTGCAGGCAAGAGCCGCCCCAGCAACGCGCTTGGCGAGCCCGAGGCGCTGTAGTTTGCACGCGTGCCGACCACGCGGATCGTGTAATCGGGGTACTCCACGCGGAAGCGGTAGCCGGCTTCGGCGTCGAACACCATGCCGCTGCCGAGGAACGAACGGTCCTGACCGTAGAAGCGGTTGCCCTCGATGCGCGCGCGAATGTATTCACGCTGCGTCAGGCGCCAGTTGCCGCCAATCGACACCAGATCCTTCACGCCGCCCACGCGCAGTTGCGTGGTTTCTTCGGCCGGCTGGTTGCGACCGACCGACAGCTCGGTGCCGAACGGGCCGGTCTGCCCCAGCAAGCCATCCAGCCGGAACGCGTAGAACGACGCCAGCCCCTGGCGCCAGCCCACCGTGCCCTTCCACTGGCTGTCTTGCGTCTGGTACTGCGAGATCCAGTCGACGCGGCGGTCCTGCGCGGGCACGCCGGTCAGTTGCGTCTCATCGGTTGAGCGCTGGTTCCGCTGCGTGGCGCGCACCAGCATGCTGTAGTGATCGGTCAGGCGAATACCGGCGGCAGCGCTGCTTTCAAAGTACGTGAGCGGCGCCTGCTTGAACCACGTTTCGCGCGGCTCCAGCGCCTGCACGTTCGTCAGCAGGGTTTCCTGCAGCCGCTGGTGAATCTGCTCGTCGTCGGGGGCGGTGGTCAGGCCCTCGAACGACAGGCGCTGCGCCTCGCCCAGGCGGTCGGTGAGCGTGTTTGCATCGATGCGGTTGTAGAGCGGGATGCGATCAGGCGTGTCGTCCAGCAGGCGGTTGAGCGTTTGCAGGTCGCGCTCGGCCAGGGCGATGGAGATTTCGGCATAGGCCGGCCGCGTCATGCGGCGTGTGTATTGCTGCAGCAGCCACGCGCGCGCCAGATCGTTCGCCTCCCGCGACAGCGCCCAGCCGAGCGCGGCCTCCTTGGCCACGGCAGAGACAAGCTGGTCGCTCACGCGGGCGTTCTTGCGCTTGTCTGCGGGGGCTTCGGGCGGCTCCGGCGGCAACGTATCGATGTCGCCCAGCTCCGATTTCTGCACGGTGGCGCTGCCGCCTTCGCGGGCCTGCCGCGTGGCGCGGCGGTCATCGCGCAGCAGCTCGATCAGCAAGCGCTGGGCAAGATCGCCCGAGCCAAACGTCTGCGCCAGCGCGATGCGGCGGGCGCGCAGTTCGGTGCGGGCGCCCTCTTCAAGCGGTACGGCATCGTTGCCTGCGCCGTTACTGCCCACGACGACACGCGTACCAACGCGGCGGTTGGCGGGGGCCTTGTCCTTACCGGTTGCGGCATCCACACCGCCGGCACCGTCAGCGCCCTCGGCACGCCACAGCAGCCACCATGCCTCGCGGCGCAGGCGCCAGGCGGCGTCGGCTTGCCCGGCCATTTCACGCGCATCGGCAAAGGCCAATAGCCAGAGCGGATCGTTGCGCATCGAGTTGCCCTGGCGGCCGAGGAAGCGCAACGCAAGATTGGCATCGAAGAGTTGCAGACCGGCGGCAGCATACGCGCCCCAGTACGCGGAATCGTTTTCGGCTTCGCCACGCCACAGGGTCAGCGCGCGCTTGAGTTCATCGTTCTGGCCGGAATCGAGCAGGCCCCACAGGAAGGCGGCCTTCACGTCGCTGCCGGCATCGGGCAACGAGACGGCGCGGCGCAGATCGCGCATGGCGATATCCCACTGGCCGCTCTGGCGGTAGTACTCGGCGCGGGCGCCGAGCACGCCGGGCGATTGCTCGGCGGCACGGCGTTGTTCCAGCGTCAGCGAGGCCAGCAGCCCTTCGATGCGACGGAAGGCACGGGCGCGCGTGTAGTAGTAGATGGCCTGCTGCAACGAGGCCATCGTGCCGCTCTTGCGGAAGGCCAGTTCGGCCAGGCGGCCGGCGTCGATCGGGCTGGCATCGTAGAAATCGATCATCGCCGACAGATCGTCCGGCTGGGCGTTGCCGCCAATCAGCAACTGACGATAAGCCTCGCGCGACAGGTCATCGCGCTGGTTCAAACGCGCGAGCTGGGCGAACGTGCGCCAGTAGAGATCGTCCGTGGGCGACGCCACCTTGCTGGCGACTTCCATGGCGGACAGCGCCTGCTCGAACTGCGCCCGCACGTACAGCATGTTGGCGAGCTTGAGCGCGTAGCGCGCGTTCGGGCCGAACTCCTTCTGCAGGCGCACGTAGGTGTCGTAAGCCTGGTCGTCCTTGCCGGCGCGCTCGGCCAGCATGGCGTAGCGCTCCAGAATCGCCTGACGATGCGGGCCCCGCGCAATGCTGTTCAGATAGGCCAGGCCTTCCACCGGCTCGCCCAACCGCTCATACGCGGCAATCACCTGATCGAGCAGCTTCATGTCGCCGGGCTGGCGGCTGGCCTGATAGCGCAGGCCGGCAAGATAGGCGTGGTCTTCGTTGAGCGCAGGCGCCAGGCGCAGCACGTTCTGCCAAGCCGCATCGTCGCCGGTTGACTGCGCGTAGGCCAGCCAGTACTTCAGCGCAGACATCGGCTGGCGGTTCCACTCCGATACCTGCGCGGCGCGTTCGGTCCAGATCTTCAGGTCCGGGCGCTGGCGCACGGCGGCCTCGGCCACGCGCATGGCGTCGTTCAGGTTGCCGCTGCTCATGAAGACGCGGTATGCGAGATCGTAATCGTCCGCATTGAACGGCGCGATCCCGCGTGCGATGGCCTCAGTGCCGGTGGGCTGCGTGGCGGGAGCGGCGGGTGCAGCGGGTGCGGCCGAATCGTTCACCTTGTCCGCTACGCGCCGGATGCGTGCGGCGTGGCGCTGACGCCGAGCGAGCCCTTCCGGCCCATCCATGAATACCGCATCCGTAGGGGATGGCAACGGCTCCGGCCGGCCCGCGAATGTCCAGTCATGACGGGTTGCGCCTGCGGCCAGGGCAATGCCCTCCTCTATTTGCCGCAACGACAGATGCAGCAGGTGGCGCGCGTACTGATCGGCCAGATCGGGCCGGTTGCACGCCAGGGCCAGGCGCGTGAGGAAACGCAGCGTTTCGGTGTCGTCGAGGAGCGGACCCGCGCGGCGCTGCGCTTCGGTCATGGCGTCGTCGAGCAGGTTGCCGCCTTGCAGCGCCTTGAGCCCGGCGATGAAGTAGCGGCGTTGTTCGTCGAGCGATTTGGCGCTGGCCTGCGCGGCAAAGTTGGCCGCGGCCGCAGCGCGGTATTCGCCCACGCCCAGCGCAATCTCGGCGGTGCGCGCCTGCCATTGCGCGGCGCGTGCCACGTCCTGCTTGGCCAGGCGTTGATAGAACTGCACGGCAATCGCACCCTGGTCCAACGCTCGCGCCTTGCCGGCCAGGATCTCCAGCTCGGCGGCGGTCCAGCGGTAGTCGAGCGCCTGCTTGAGCAAGCCGCGCAAGTCATTCAGGATCGACGCGCGCCGCGGGTCGTTCGGCTGCAACGCATAGGCGCGCTGCTCGCGAATCGCAATATCAAGCAGCAGCGCTTCGCGTTCGAGCGACTTGTCGTGCAGCGCGCGCATGCGGTTGAGCATGGTCTCGGCTTCTTCCAGGCGGCCGGTGCGCACGTATTGCGCGGCCAGCACGCTCAGGAATTCGCCGTCGTTGGGGCGTACGCGCAGCCAGGCTTCCAGGTACGCCACCGACAGGGCATCGACCTTGCCGCCTTCCAGCAGGCGTGCTTCCAGCCGCTCGCGCGGGAACATCAAGGCGAGCGCCAGCCCGATCAGCGCGCCAAGCGTGCCGATCAGCCAAGGCGGAAGCAGCCGTTCGCGCGGTGTCAGGTCAGCAGACCACATCGATACGTTGGTAGGTCACGGATTGGGCGGCAGCGCCGTTCAAGTCCACGCGCACCGTATCGCCTTGTGCACGGGTGGTGTGGGCCGACGCGCCGTTGACCTTCACGCGGCAGGCGCCCACGTTGGCCAGACGGACAAACGGCTTGTAATAGCCACCGGCTTCGAACGACAGGCCCTTGCCGCTACGCGTGAAATCGCGCACAAAGGCCGCGGCTTCAGCAATGTAGGCAGACTTGGCGGGCTCGCCGGCGGGCGCCATGGCAAAGCGTGCGGCGCCATCGTCCAGGTGGATGTAGATGCCGCCTGGTGCCTTGTCGTAGCCGACCACGCCCTGGGCGTCGGCCACGCGGGGCGTGCCGGGTGTCATCCAGCGCAGTTCGCGCAAGTCGCCGTTGCCACGAACGATCCAGTTGTCGTCATCGCGGGCGATGGCCATGTCGCGAAAGTCCATCACCTTCGCGACGTATTCCGTGGAGTAGATGGGAAACACCGGTTGCGAGAGCGCGTAGTCGTAGTCCTTCTTCAAGGCCTTGAGCGACGCAAGCTTGGTGCCCGAATACATGTGGTAGTAGATGTTGATGGGCTTGAATCGGTACGGAGCGTCCGTCATCTGCATCGTTTCAATCAGGCGTTCAAAGCCGTAGTAAGGCCCGGTCCAGTCATTGGTATAGACGTTTTCATTCTGATTGGGCGCAAACACCTGGTAAGCGCCGGGGCCCTTGTCAATGCCGATGGAGGCAATGTCCGTCCATGATGGCGAGCTGCGCGTGATGACGGTATCGCCGCCGTTGATGTTGACCACACCGGCCTGCCACGCCATGCGCACGGCCACTTCGGGCGGGCGGCAGTCGCCCGACCACTGCAGAACCTTCACGCGCTTGCCGGGGGGCGCCAAGCGCTCGTCGATGTAGCGGATGGAGCCGGCGATCTCGCGGTCGAGGCTGAACTTGTAGCCGGGAATGGTCAGCGCGAAGGCGGTATCGCCGCCGCCCGCGTCCTTGCCGGGGCCGGCCGTCGAGCTTTGCACCGTGCGGCTCCAGTCGAACGGGTGCGAATACGTATGGGAGCCCAGCTCGACATACGGCAGCGCAAACATCCTGCGGGCAATGCCTTCCAGCCGCGGCGAAATCTTCGGATACAGGCCCGTCGGGCCCACTTCGCCTTCAATGACGGAAAGCGTGGTCGGAATACGGTACTTGTCCCACACCTCCTGCAGCAGCACTTCGCCCGAATATTCGGGGCCCGGGAATTCCGCACGCGAGGCAAACCCGTCGCCATCCACATGCACGAGCATCAGGCGGCGGCCGTTTTCACTGGTCACGTCGGGAATAGGCATATCGGGCAGCGCCAGCGCGCGGCGCAGGAACTCGATGGGCTGCACCACCCAGCGCGCCTGGTCGATGGTCTCCAGCGCGAACACCGCGAACGGATACATCACGTAGCCGCCCCAGTCGGTGATGGCGGCGGCGTCAAACTCCTGATTGCCGGACTTCAACCGCAGCAGCGATTGCGCGGTGGCGCCGGCCCGGATGGGCACCGTCTCGCGGGCCAGCGGCCGGGGCGGCATCTCGAAGCCCATGATCCTGTCTTGCGACACCACCGACACCGGCCCGCCGCTGCTGGTACCGGCATTGGCCATGCCGCGCACGTATTGCAGGTGCAGCATGTCGGCCAGGCTGCCGTCCACCGGCAGGCCGAAGCGGTTCATGAAGGCAATGCGCACGCCGTCGCGCATGCGGGCGCGCACCCACGCATTGAGCGCCGCGACCTGCTTGACCGGGCTCGTATTCACCCACACCACCACCCCGGCATAGCGGTCGGGCGGCACGTCGGCAGGCAGCGGTTGATTGATGTCGGCGTATTCGACGTCGTAGCCGAGAAAGTTGAGCGGCATGGCAACAAAGCGCACGCCCTCGCTGGTCTCGATGGTGGTGCGCGGGGCACGCTCCTGCAGGATCAGCACCTTGCGCGGCAGCACCTCGATCCGGCCCACGCCGATGGTCGACAACGCCGGATCGGTCACGTAGGGGATCAGGCCCTGCGCCTTGATGCGCTTGGCGGTGTCGCGTGCGCAGGCGCGGTCAGCCGGCGGGCAGTAGTCGATCGAGATGACCGGCAGGTGGTATTCGTCGCGAATCTTGCGCGCCTGCCCCATCAGCCAGTCGCGGTCGGCGTCGCTCACTTCTTTGTATTGCTTGGCGCCCTGGTCCCAGCCGCGATACAGCGATTCAAACGCCACTGCATACGCCTGTTCATGCACCTGCGGCAGGATCTCAAACCCGCGGTTGAAAATCAGCTTGGCGTCCGGATAGCGCGCCTTGATTGCGCGAATCACGCGCACCATGCCGCCTTCCTGGGCCGTGCGCGAGGCGTCGTCCTTGGCCACCAACTGATATGAGTCGAGCGTATCGAGGAAAAAGCCGCGGTAGCCCTTGTCCCACAGCGGCTTGATAACGTGATCGACATAAAACGCCGGCCACTCGGGCTGGGCCTGGTCGACCACGCGGGAGGCCCACGCGGCGTTGTCGCCAAGCAACCATGCCTTGGGCAATTCCTTGAACCAGCTACGGTCGGGCGTGACCTCGCCCAGGCTCACGTAGGCGAGCCATTGCGTCCTAGGCGTTTTGAATTGCAACGGGTCGAAGCCGTGGCCCGGCTCCACGACGACGGCATCGAAGGCGCGCAACTGCGCCACGGGCGGTTTGTCGCCGTAGTACCACGCGATGTTCGGCGCGCTGGCCGAGACCGAAGATGCAACCGCAGACACACCGGACCCGGTGGTGGCAGACGTCTGCTGCGCAAACGTCATACAAGGCATCGATACGATGGCAGCGACAAGAAGCCCTGCCAACCGTGTGATCGTCCCTGCCGTATTCCCCCGTTTCCCCCCGGTGCGCCGCTGTAAACGGCTGAGAACCCACATGAACTGGCACTCCGCTATGCAACTATGTGCATTAATTGGGCCGATCTGCGCCGGCACTGAAGATCGGCGCCTCTCATCACGCCGTACGGAACCGCTGTTTTTCTTCCCGGTCGCCGCCCGCAAACGCAGGCCCCGCAAGGCATACCGAGAAAATGTATCCGAAGGTGAAGTATCGCCGATGCCATGGGTACACGGCAAACCACATTTTTGATGGCCGCCCATCCTCCTCGGACATAAACAATTGTTTGAGATCAGCCGCGCACGCCGTGGTTTGACAAAGCGATTGGGGCTGCACCATGATCAGTTGAAGCCACATTTCACGCGACCGGGCAGTTGTCGCTGCGCAACGCCGCGACTTGTCCGGACGGCCCCGCCACCATGTCCGCCCTCATCCTTGCCCTGCTGATCCTGATCAGCGCCTTTTTTTCCGCCTCCGAAATTGCCCTCACGGCGTCGCGGCGCACGCGCCTGCAAACCTTGGCCGACGACGGGGACACCCGCGCCATGCGCGTGCTGCAACTCAAGGACATGCCCGGCAACTTCTTTACCGTGGTGCAGATCGGGGTGAATGCAGTCGCCATCCTGGCCGGCGTCATCGGCGACAGCCAGATCTCGGGGCCGTTGGCCGCGGCGCTGAGCGACTGGCTGCCGGCTGCCCGCGCGGAACGGATCGCCAGCATCGTCGGCTTCATCATCGTGACGGGGCTATTCATTCTTTTTGCCGACCTGCTGCCCAAGCGCCTGGCCGTGCTTTATCCCGAGCGCTGCGCGATGTCGATCATCGGCCCGATGCAGTCGTGCCTGCGTGCGCTGCGGCCGGTGGTGTGGCTGTTCAATGGGGCGGCCGACATGTTCCTCAAGCTGTTTGGCGTGCCAACGCACCGCGTCGACCAGATCACCACCGAAGACATCGCCGCCATGGTGGGCGCAGGTGCGCAAGCCGGCGTGCTGCGCAAGCACGAACTGGCCATGATCGAAAACGTATTCGAGCTGGAATCACGCACCATCACCTCAGTGATGACCGTGCGCGACGAGGTGATCTACTTCACGGTGGACGAGCCGGTGGAGTCGATCAAGATGAAGATCATTGCGCAGCCGCACGCGGAATACCTCGTCTGCCGCGAAGACATCGACTCAGTGCTCGGCTTCATCGCGTCCAAGGACATCCTGCAGCAGATCCTGTCGGAAGAGTCCTCCGCCGTGATCCGCAACATCAGCAAGCATTACGACAAGAATCTGCTGGTGCTGCCGGACACGCTCAACCTGTCTCAGGCGCTCACGCGCTTTCGCGAGATGCACGAACGCTTTGGCGCGGTGGTCAACGAATATGGGCTGGTGGTGGGTGTTGTGACGCTCGACGACATTGTCGGCGCGGTGATGGGCGACATCCTGTATCTGGGCGAAGACGAGCAGATCGTGCGCCGCGATGACGGCTCATGCCTGATCGACGGTGTCACACCGCTGGGCGACGTCAAACGCGCCTTCGACCTCGACGACCTGCCCGGCGAACACCACGTTGAAACGCTTGCCGGGCTGGTCATCTACGCGCTCAAGCGCATTCCCAAGAAAAGTGAAACCGTCGACATCGGGCCGCTGCATATTGAAGTGCTCGATATCGACAACCACCGGATCGATCAGTTGCTGGTTTCGCGGCGCATCGATCCACCGGCCGGGGCCACGCCCTCGGCGTCGTGAGCGGCAAAGACTTCCTTGGCGGCAAACATGCCGTTGAGCGCCGCCGGAAAGCCCGCGTATAGCGCCATCTGCAGGATCGTCTCGGTGATCTCCGTGCGCGTGAGCCCCACGTTGAGCCCGGCCGCAATGTGCACCTTCAACTGCGGTGCCGCGTTGCCCAGCGCCGTAAGCGCGGCAATGGTGGCGATCTCGCGCTCGCGCAGCGTCAGGCCCGGGCGGCTGTAGACATCCCCAAACCCGAATTCGACGATGTAGCGGCCGAGGTCGGGCGATATGTCGGCCATGGCCTCGACCACGCGTTCGCCAGCTACATCATCGACTTCCTTCAGCTTTTGCCAGCCCCGTACGTAGCGGTCGTCCTGCAGGTTGGCGTGGTTTGCGGCTTGTGCGGTGTGCGTGTTCGGTGTCATGCGCGTCCTCGTTCGGTTGGCGTTTCGGCTGGCGTTTCGATTTGGAAGATGAGGAAGCGGGGCCTGACGCGTTTTCCACGGCTTCAATGCGAGCCCGGATGCCGTCGTAGACGACGAGTTTGACGCGCAGCACGGCCAGCGTTTCGGCCCGCGCGCGCAGCTCCGCTTCCAGCGCCGCAGCATGCAATTCCAGCAGGCGTTGGCGCGCCGACACACTTTCCAGACTGTCGCCCTGCCGCCGCAGCGCGGCGTACGCCTGCATCTGCGCGATCGGCATGCCGGTATCGCGCAGGCGCAGCAGGAACTCAAGCCACGTCATGTCTTCGGCACGGAAGACACGATGGCCGTTATCGCGCCGCTGCACGCTGTCGAGCAGGCCGATGCGCTCGTAATAGCGCAGCGTATGCGTCGACAGGCCGGTGGCTTCTGCAACTTGGGCGATGGTCAGGAATGTGGTCATGAACGGAGCTTAGAAGTTAGAGTGCACTCTAAGTCAAGCGACTTTACGCGACTTTTTCCGGACCGCACAAAACAAAGCGCCGACCCCCTGTGAGAGGCCGGCGCCGTGGTGTGCAGAAAAACTGGCGGACCGCCGTGGATCAGCCGCCCACACCGTACGCGCTCTTGTCCTGCTGCTTCGGACGATGGTCGCGTTTCTTTTTCTTCTTGTGGTGCTGTGCCTTCTTCTCGCCTGCGGCCGGTGCCGATGCTGCAGGTGCCGGCGCAGCGGCGGCCGGCGCAGCGGGTGCCGCCGGAGCGGAAGCCTGCGCAAATGCGCCGGCGCTGAAGACTGTAGCCACGAGGGCTGCCAGGAGCTTGTTCATCGTGTTGTCCTTATAGAAGAGACTGGTTTGTGGCGCGTTCCGGTATCGGGTGGAGCGTGACCCAATGCGCTCCCACGCCTGCTGTGCAATGCGCGGCCCGACATCGGAATGACCCGCGCATCACCACGCAGTGTGGTGTAGGCGCCATCGGTTGTCCACCTGAAGCCTGACGGTACGCCGATGCGCGGGGCCGGGCCTTGATGTGTCTCAACCCATCGCGACAGACATCGGAAGTAGCGAAACCCCACCTTGTTACGCGCGCTTACACCGTGGGCAGAACGCTTACAAACGGCGGTCAGCGCGCTCTCAATGTGAGACGTTTTTGGAGGCATGGATCGCAAATGGGACGAGATCCATGTATCTGGAGTCCCAACATCCCGCTTGTATCTGATTAAGGAGTCTCACATGAAAGTCGCTCAATCCCTGGCCGCTCTGATCGTTGCTGGTGCCTTCGCAGCCCCCGTGTTCGCAGCTGGCACCGCCTCCGCACCGGCCGCCGCACCTGCACCGGCAGCGACCGCTGCAGCGACGACCACCGATGCCGCTTCGGCACCGAAGGCTGAAGCCAAGCACGAGAAGAAGCACGCTCACAAGAAGGCCCACAAGGCTGCAGCCAAGTCGGAAGCCAAGACCGACGCCGCTTCGGCACCGAAGGCCGCCGCGCCCGCCAAGCAATAAGGCAGTCGCCCCATGAAAGACGCCGGGATATTCCCGGCGTTTTTTTTTGCCTGTTTCCCATTGCATCCATGTAGATGCCTCAGAGGCTTCCCCTCTTCGATCGGGGTCCAGCGCTCCGACGGTTCCACTAGAATGGCGTGCCCGCCGTTTCCGTCGCTCACATTCCTTTCGAATTTCCGCCCACCCATGCCGCTGTCCTCGCGTGCCCTGCCCCGCTTTGCGTTCTTCCTTCTGATGACCATCGGCGCATTGAGCACTACCGCGACGGCACAGACAGCAGCAGCCGCCAACGCGGAAAACAGCGCCGACGCCAGCGACTGGAGCATTGCTGTCGGCCCAGCGATCTACATGTCGCCCAAGTACCCAGGCGCGAAATCGAGCTTCGTGTTTCCGTGGATCGATCAGGAGATCGAATACAAGCGCCGGTTCTTTTCCAAGGGGATGGACTTTGCCGGCGTGTACCTCGCCAACAACGACACGTGGCAGGTGGGCGGCAACTTCCAGTTCGACCCGACGTGGCGCCATGCGCATGACGACGCGCGCCTGAATGGTCTGGGCAATGTCAACGCCACGGTGCGAGCAAAGGCGTTTGCACAGTACACGGTGTCGTTCCTCACGCTGTCCACCGACGCGGAGCAGGACATTCTCGGTAATCGCCAGGGGTTGATCGCCAATGCCGATGCCTACGCGAGCGCGCCGGTCGGCCGCTGGCTGTTCAGCCTTGGCACCGGCGTGTCGTGGACGAACGGGCAGTACATGCGTACGTTCTTTGGCGTGGACGATGGGCAGAGCGCCCGTTCGGGCCTGCCGGTATTTGCCACGCATGCAGGGCTGCGCGACATCCACTTCAACGCCATCGTCACGTGCAAGCTCGACGACCGGTGGACAGCCAATGGCTCGCTCACGGTTGCGCGGTTGCACGCAGATGCGGCCGACAGCCCGATCACGCAGCGCCGCCAGCAGACCACAGCCATGGCCTCGCTCACATACCGGTTCCGCTGACATCGCGCCCAAGACTGGGCGCCGCAGTGTGCGCAATCGCTTGCGCGGGTGGGTGACGTTTGCCTCGCAAACCTGTGCACACGAGGCAATCTGCCTATGAGACCAGAACTTGGCCCGCGCGCCTCTCAGCCAAACGGACCATGCTTCCTTTTCACAACAGGCATGCACGTGGACTAGCGCAATCGCCCTGGTTTTTTTGCTAGTCTGTTTGGCAAGCGGCGATCACTTCCGATCAATGCGCGGGCAGTGAACGGTGTCTTCCCACCGGCGGCGGACACCGCAAGACAGGAGGGCTTGACCATGTTGCGGTGGATTGCAAACTGGGCCTTGAGCCACGCACCCTCTCCCGAGAAGCAGGCCGAACGCGCGCTAAGCGAATTGCGCATGGAGCTGTACCAGGCAGAGCAGCGCGTGATGGATGCACAAATGCACGCGGACTATTACCGCGCCCGTATCACGTTCCTGGAAGACGTCGTCAAGAAGGGCATCGAGCGCGTCTCCGACCAGCGCAAGGGCAAGCAGGAAAGCGCCCACGCATTGCGCGCCGGTCTCAAGTTCACGGCCGAGCTGTGGCGCGAATCGCAATCGCGCGACTCACACTTGCTCAAGCGCCGCACGGCGATGTCGTTCATCGACCCGCACGACGCGCAGGTCGACGACTCGCACGCGCCGAAGATCCACCACTTCTCGAAGATCCCCGTGGATTCGCCGTTCGACGATAACGTGAGTGCACTGCCCTCCAAGCACGCCGCAGCGGAGAAGGCGTAGCACGTGAGCTGGCCGGGGCGGCCAGCCCACACGGCCAGCGCGTCAGGTACGTCGACACGTTCGGCTCCGTGTGCAGACGGTGGCGCCTACGGTGCCACCATCGACACGCCGTATTGTGCAAAGATGCGCTGCAGCTCGCCGCTGGCGCGCAGCGCATTGAGCGCGCTCTCCAGCGCCTGCGCCAGTTCACGCTGATCCGCCTTGACAGCCATGCCGATTGCCCAGCCACGTGCTGGCAGCAGCGGCGACTGCAGTTCGGTCGCCACAAAGCGTGTGGCAGATTGGTTCTGCGCCTTCAGCGCACTTTCATATTGCGCCCGCGTCACCATTGCCGCGGCAATCTGGCCGGAAAACAGCGCGCGCAGGGCTTCGTTGGCCTCCGGATAGATCTTCACCTTGTCGCGCAGGGCACCGTTGGCGCTGGAAAGCAGCGCGCTCGCACCACCCGATCCCTGCTCGGCGCCGGTCGCCTGGCCGGCGAGATCTTCGAAACTGCTGACCCTGTGGAGGCGGTCGCTGTCATACACCAGCACATAGCCTTCGCGAAGGTACGGCGCGACGATCAGCACCTGGCCATTCTGGCGAATGAAATTCGGGTCGACCGGCACATGCAGCATCACGTCGGCCGGGCCGTACCCGAGGTAATGCCCCTTCCAGACCATGTTGCGCAGGTCGCCCGACATACCGTCGTCATCCGCATCAAAGGGCAGCAGCGATGCCGACAGCCCCATCTGCTTGCCGAGCGCATTGGCGAGCGCCACGTCGATGCCGCTGAACTGCCCACCGACGTTGTCGGAGAACGGCGGCAGGCCCTTGTACAGCGCGACCTTCAGGGCGCCACTCTGGCGGATCTTCGCCATGTCGGCGTGTGCGGGCACGGCGCTCACCATCATGGCAGCCGTGGCAAGCAGGAGGCTGGCAAGGCGGCGAAAAGCGCCGGCCGCAGCCAACCGAAAACGGGCGTTCATGAGACATCTCCAGGCGGAAGAAAAATGAGCGAGCCGATGCACGCGAAGGCAGGGACAGCACCGGCTCGCCAAGCTGCCAACTGTGGCAGGCCGACCTACTCCTGTACGCGGCGCGATTCCAAGTACGTCTTGATTGACCAGACCGCTTCCTGGGTCAGCACGCCTTCAAACGGCGGCATGTAGACGCGGCCATCGCGGGTGCGCCCGTGGCGGACCGTGGCGGTGAAGTACTGCGACACCTCGCCATAGCAGGCTTCCTTCTTCTTGGCGTCGGCCAACGACATGCAGTCGGTGTCGAGCTTGCGCAGGTCGGGCGCGATCCCGCCGGAGATGGCCTCCAGCCCGTGGCAGCGGGCGCAGTTCTGGTTGAACGCGGAGGAGCCGATGCGCTGCGCCTCGTCGTGTGCGGGACTTGTCCGGTATGGATTGTCCTGACGCCAATCGGCACCGAGTTGCGGTAAGGTGTGCGTGTCTACGGCCTGAGGCGTGACATCGCCGTGAGCGGATGCGGCTGTGGGCAATCCCCCGGCCAGAAGTGCGCAGGCAGAAAGCAGCGCGAGCAAGTTGCGAGGCGTTTTCAAGAGTGTCTCCTTGTTGTCGTTGAAACGATTTTTGGGAGGCATTTCTGCAAGAGCCATACCAAGGCGCAAACCTGCCGGAGGACACGGCCAACATCCGCCAAACGCTCCGGATCTCGGATGCATCGGTTGGCACAGGTGCTCAGGAATGCAACACCCTGGCAAGGGTCTTGCTTCATGGCGCAACACTTCCGGTTCGCATCCTGCTCAAATGAGGCGATCCGGGCGACCCGCACACAGATTGCGGGCGAGGTTTTAGGAGACACACCATGACCCCTCACGCGGCAGCCGACCCGCGCGCTTCCGAGAACGCCCCAGCCGCGCTCGGTGATGCCCCGAACGATCAGCCCGAACTGATCGCGCAGTCCCACGAGCGATCCAAGTCGTACGGCCTGCGGCCCTATGAGTCGCCCGACTTTTGCCCGGTGCTGCACAACGAGCTGAAAACCGAGATCGAGCGCAGCCAGTCGCTGTTCACGCATGCGCTGCCCGTGATGGAGACGCTCTACAGCCAGATCGTCAACACGCAGAGTATGGTGATCCTGACCGACACGTCGGGCCTGATCCTGCATTCGATGGGGGACGACGATTTCCTCGCTCAGGCCAGCAAGGTGGCGCTGCAGCCCGGCGCGCTGTGGTCGGAAGCGAGCCGCGGCACCAACGCCATCGGCACGGCGTTGGCCGAGAGCAAACCCACGCTGGTCCACGGCTCCGAGCATTACTTGCAGGCCAACCAGTTCCTCACCTGCTCGTGTGCGCCGATCTTCGATCCGTACGGCGCCACCGTGGGTGCGCTCGATGTGACGGGTGATCATCGTGGCTTCCACAAGCACACCATGGCGCTGGTGCGCATGTCGGCGCAGATGATCGAGAATCAGTTGTTTGCCAACACGTTCCAGGACGTGGTCTGCATCCACTTCCACTCGCGCCCTGAATTCATCGGCACGCTGGTCGAGGGCATTGCGGCGTTCACGCCAGCGGGGCGCTTCCTGTCAGCCAACCGCAGCGGCGAATTCCAGCTTGGCCTGTCGATCCGCGCGCTGCATGCACATACCTTTTCCTCGCTGTTCGGGCTGTCGATGTCGCAGTTGATCGACCGGGAACGCACCGCAGCGGCAGGCATCGTGCAGTTGCAGTTGCCCAGCGGCGTGAAGGTGTTTGCGCGCGTCGAATGGAAACGGCCGGCCAGCCACATGGTGGGCGGCGCGATGGGCGCAGATCTTTCGATCGACCGCGACACAGCACCGCGCCGGGCCTACATCGAGCCATCCCGGCAACCGGCCAGCCTGGAGGCGCTGGATACCGGCGACGCGCAGATCCAGACCGTGATCGGCAAGCTGCGCAAGGTCATCGGCAAGGACATCCCTGTCATGGTCCTGGGCGAAACGGGCACCGGCAAGGAACTGCTCGCGCGCGCCATCCACGCCGACAGCCCGCGCCACGCCGGCCCCTTCATCGCCGTGAATTGCGCGTCGATTCCGGAAGCGCTCATTGAATCTGAACTGTTCGGCTACGAAGAAGGCGCCTTTACCGGCGCGCGCAAGAAGGGCGGCATCGGCAAGATGGTGCTGGCCAACGGCGGCACGCTCTTCCTCGACGAAATCGGCGACATGCCGCTGCACCTGCAAGCCCGCCTGCTGCGCGCGCTGCAAGAGCGTGCGGTTTCGCCGCTGGGGAGCAACAAGCTGATCCAGGTGGATGTGACCGTCGTGTGCGCGACCCACCGCAACATGCGCGAGATGGTGGCCAGCGGGCAGTTCCGCGAAGACCTGTATTACCGCCTGAACGGGCTGGTCGTGCGCCTGCCTGCATTGCGCGAGCGCACCGACCTGGACGTCGTAGCCGACAAGCTGCTGAAGCTCGAACAGGCCGACGCGCCCCCCATCAGCGAAGCCGTGATGCAGATGTTCCGCAGCTACCACTGGCCCGGCAACATCCGCCAGCTCGGCAATCTGCTGCGCACCGCCCGGCTGATGGCGGAAGGCGCGCCGGAGATCACCGAGGACCATCTGCCCGACGATTTTCTTGAAGACTGGCAGGCGCGCCATGGCGACCAGCCGGCTGCAAACAATGCCGTGGCGCCGGCAGCAGCTGTGCCGCCTGCCACGCCTCAAGCCGGTGGCGGCACGCAGCCCAAGCGGCTTGCCGATGTGGAATGCATGACCATCATGGCGGCCGTGAAGGCGCACAACGGCAATATCTCGGCCGCTGCGAAGGCGCTCGGCATTTCACGCAACACGATCTACCGCAGGATTGACGAGGCCGGCGGCTTGCCTTCAGACACCGACTGACCACGCCGACGCACGGATGGCGGCGCCCAGCGCTTTAGCCATCTCCCCCACCGCCAGGTGCCCGCCAGGCACCCACACCAGCCGCGCATGCGGATTCGCTGCAGACAACCGCAGCGCATTGCCGGGTCGGCAAACGTTGTCTTTGCGCCCATGCAGCAGCGTGACGGGCAATCCCCTCGCACCGATGCGCGCAGCCGCCAGCAGCAACGCAGATTTCCCGAGCCCCGCCCGCCGATACAGGTAATGCGCCTGCAGCTGGTACTTGCGCACCAACGCCAGCTGCTCCGGCCACGTCTGGCGACGTGCCTGCGGACGCAATCCCAACAGCCGCTGTTCCGCGCGCTGCCACGCCCGGGCGATGTTCAATTTCTGAACAGTTGTACCAAGCTGCAACATGTCTGTTGCAACGAGAAGGCGACCACGGGCTGCGGGAAAACCCTCGCCTCGCCCATCGATGCTTCGCAAGAGATCACGGCCGGCGCCGCGCGCGTTGAACAGCGCCTGCACATCGTCGAAACCGGTCAGGAAAGCGCCGCGCAGCACGAGTGCCGATACGGCATCGGGAAAGCGATCGGCGTAGGCCAGTGCCAGCGCTGCACCCCATGACCCACCGACCACGCCCCAACGCTCAATGCCAAGTGCGACGCGCAGTTGCTCAAGATCGGCCAGCAGCGCGGTCACCGTATTGCGCCGTAGCGTGCCCGCCGGCCGTGAACGCCCGGCGCCGCGCTGGTCCGGCAGCACGGCGCGATGCAGCAGCGGATCGAACCACGCGGCCATTGAAGGTGTGCAGCCGCTGCCGGGGCCGCCATGCAGCACCAGCCATGGTTCGCCGCTGTCGGGCCCGCATTGGCGCACATGCAGGCAATGGCCGTCCGGCGTGCGCAGATTGAAGCGGGCGGATGTGGTTGGCCAGTCGAAAGTGGGCATGGATGTTGCCTTGATGGCGATGCGGCTGTGTTCGGCAAACGCCTGCGTCAGCCGCTGAACAACGCAGTGCACTCACTAACTATGCCAACCCTCAAGGAGGAGACATGAACTGGACAACGCCCGCCTACACCGAACTGCGACTCGGGTTCGAGATCACCATGTACATCGCCAACCGCTGATGCTGCGCGGCTGAGCACGCAAGGCTCCACAAGCCCGCCGGTTCTTCACGGCGGGTTTTTTTTCGGCTCGCGGCTCGCACGCTTTCTCGCCATCCCCTGGCCGACTTCTTGCTCAATCCGCCCGACACGTTGGATCTGCATCATGACAATACTCAGGGTTCTCGGCTCGGCCGCCGGCGGCGGTTTTCCACAGTGGAACTGCAACTGTCGCAATTGCGATGGCGTGCGGCGCGGCACCGTGCGTGCCACCCCCCGCACGCAGTCGTCCATCGCACTCGGCGATGGCCAACACAACTGGATCGTGGTGAACGCCTCGCCGGACATCCTCGCGCAGCTGCGCAATTCACCGGCGCTGCAACCCGCGCGCACGCCGCGTGATACGGGCATCGTTGGCGTCGTGCTGATCGATGCGCAGATCGACCACGTGACCGGCCTGCTGATGCTGCGCGAGCATCGGCAAGCGCTGCCCGTCTATGCCAGCGCGGCGGTCATCAGCGATCTGTCCACCGCTTTCCCGCTCACACGCATGTTGTCGCACTACTGCGGTCTCGACACGCGCGCGCTCGCGTTGGACGGCACGGCGTTCTCAGTGCCTCCGCTCGACGACGTAGCGTTGACGGCGATCCCGCTGGAGAGCAAGGCGCCGCCCTACTCGCCCAGCCGCAATGCGCGCCGCGTGGGCGACAACATCGGCGTGCGCATCGTCGACAGAAAGAGCGGCCGGCGTGCGTTCTACGCGCCCGGCCTTGCCCGCGTCGAACCGCATGTGTTCGACGAACTGGGCGCGGCCGACGTGGTGCTGGTGGACGGCACCTGCTGGCAGGACGACGAGATGCTCGCCCTTGGTTTTTCCACCAAGACGGCAGGCGACATGGGCCACCTCGCGCAATCGGGCCCGGGCGGCATGATTGAAGTGCTCGACCAGTTGCCGGCAACGCGCAAGGTGCTCATCCACATCAACAACACCAACCCGATCCTCGATGAAGATTCGCCGCAGCGCCGGGAGCTGGAGGCGCACGGCATCGAGGTGGCTTACGACGGCATGGAAATCTCGCTATGACACACCCTGTTGCCTGGACCTCCGAAGAGTTCGAAGCACGGCTGCGCGCGAAGCAGGCGGGCTATCACATCCATCATCCGTTCAACCTGCGCATGCGCGCTGGCGAATGCACGCCGGAGGAAATCCGCACCTGGGTTGCAAACCGCTTCTACTACCAGGTCAACATCCCGCTCAAGGATGCGGCCATCCTGTCCAACTGCCCTGACCGGGCAACGCGGCGCGAGTGGATCGTCCGCATTCATGATCACGACGGTGACGAGACACGCCCCGGCGGCATCGAGAGTTGGGTGCGGCTGGGCGAAGCCGTGGGGCTCACGCGCGACGCACTGTGGTCTCACCGGTATCTGCTGCCGGGGGTGCGCTTTGCGGTGGATGCGTATGTGAACTTTGCGCGCCGTGCGCCGTGGCAGGAGGCGGTGTGCTCCTCGCTCACGGAGATGTTCGCGCCGGACATCCACAAGGAGCGGCTGGCCGGCTGGCCCGATCACTATCCGTGGGTGCAGCCGGAGGGACTGGCGTACTTCCGCTCGCGCATTCCGCTGGCCTCGCGCGATGTCGAGCACGGCCTGCGCGTGACCCTCGACTACTTCCGCACGCCCGAGCAGCAACAGCGTGCGTTGGACATCCTGCAGTTCAAGCTCGACATCCTCTGGTCGATGCTCGATGCCATCCAACAGGCCCACGCACATGAGCCCTCCCTTGCCTGATCCAGCCCACCCCATGCTGCACCGGACCTTCCGGCTGCAATGGGAAGACATGCAGCAGAGCTGGGTGCTGCTGTACCCCGAGGGCATGGTCACGCTCAATGACAGCGCGGCCGCAATCCTGCAGCGCTGCGACGGCGCCCATACCCTCGACATGCTGATCGACGACCTGCAATCCGCCTTTGGCGTGCAGGGCATCGCTCCGGAGGTCCACGCCTTTGTCAAACATGCATTTGAACGCGGCTGGCTCGTTTGAAGCCGAATCGCTGCTGGCGCCGGCAGCTGCGCCGATGCCTGGTCCGCCGCTCTGGCTGCTGGCCGAGCTGACCTACCGTTGCCCGCTGCATTGCGCCTTCTGCTCCAACCCGGTCGACTACACACGGCACGATCAGGAACTCACCACGGAGCAGTGGTGCGACGTATTCACTCAGGCGCGCGCGCTGGGCGCGGTGCAGCTTGGCCTGTCGGGCGGCGAGCCGCTATTGCGCAAGGATCTCGAAACGCTGGTGGCGCATGCGCATGGGCTCGGGTTCTACGTGAATCTTGTGACGTCCGGGGTGGGCTTGACCGACGCGCGTCTTGGTGCATTGCGCGCTGCGGGGCTCGACCATATTCAGTTGTCGTTCCAGGACTCCACGCGCGAGATGAACGACTTTCTGTCGAGCACGCGCACCTTCGATCTGAAGCGCCGCGTGGCCGATCTCATCAAGGCTCATGGTTATCCGATGGTGATGAACTGCGTGATGCACCGGCATAACCTGCCGCACGTGGGCGCCATCATCGACATGGCGCTGGAGATCGGCGCCGAGTACCTGGAACTTGCCAACACGCAGTACTACGGCTGGGCATGGGAGAACCGCCTCGCGCTGATGCCCACCCTGGAGCAACTGCGCGACGCCGAGGCCGTCGTAAACGACTACCGGACCCGCATTGGCAACCAATGCCAATTGCTTTACGTCGTGCCGGATTACTTCGAGCAGCGCCCGAAGAAGTGCATGAACGGCTGGGGCACAACATTCCTGGGCATTGCGCCGGATGGCGTTGCGCTGCCCTGCCATTCCGCGCGCATGTTGCCGGGGCTGGAGCTGCCCAATGTGCTCAGCCAGCCGCTGCGCGACATCTGGCGAAGCAGCGACGCCTTTCAGCGCTTTCGCGGCACGCACTGGATGCCGGAGCCGTGCCAGTCATGCGAATCGCGCGAGGACGATGCGGGCGGCTGCCGCTGTCAGGCGTATCTGCTGACGGGCGATGCGACGCGCACCGACCCGGTGTGCGGAAAGTCTGCAGATCACGGCGCGCTGCAGAAGGTGGTGCTGCAAGGCCGGATGGCTGCGATGAACGGCTTCGGGCAGATGCGGGACACCCGTACCGGTGAAGTGCCGATCATGTTCCGGACCGATGCCAATTCACGCCGGCTCACACAGCCGTAAAGCGCGGTCATAGAAGAAAAGAAAGGGCCGGACAATGCCGGCCCTCTTCCCTTGCAAGCAACGTAGAGACTTACGAGCCCGAACTTAGCACCCAGGCCACCAATTGCTTCGCCTCGTCTTCCTTGAGGTTGGGATGCGGAGGCATTGGAATGCGGCCCCACGTGCCCTTGCCGCCGTCTCGTACCTTCTGCGCCAGTCTGGTCGGCGCATCAGCATCGCCCTTGTACTTCGCGGCCACGTCGGCAAAGGCTGGGCCGACGATCTTGGCATGCATGCTGTGGCACGAGAAACAGCCGCTCCTGTCGGCCAGGGCCTGCATGTCAGGGGCGGCGTGGGCGGGTGCCGCGCCAATTGCTGCGCACGCTACCGCCAGCAACGAAAACACTCCATTACGCATGATCACGATCTGAAACTCCATGAAGCTGTGCGAGAGGCTGCGCGCCACACAGGGCGCACAGCGCTCAACTCAGCACGTCAGTTCTTGTGCAGCTTGAACACCCAAACCGAACCGCCCTGCTCCAGGAAGTTCACGCGCTTGGCCACTTCACCGCCCCACAGCGGCACTGCACCACCCCAGCCCGACACCACGGCCACGAATTGCTCGCCGTTGTCTTCCCAAGTGACGGGGGGCGCAACGATGCCGCTGCCGGTCTGGAATTCCCAAAGCTCCTTGCCGGTCTTGGCATCAGCCGCCTTCAGGTAGCCCTCGGGCGTGCCCCAGAACACCAGGCCGCCGGCAGTCGTCATCACACCACCCCACAGCGGCGCGTTGTTCTTGATCTGCCATTCGATCTTGCCGGTCTTCGGGTTGATCGCGCGCAGTGCGCCGATGTAATCCTCATTGAGTGGCTTGATGGTGAAGCCGGCACCCAGGTAGGCCGCGCCCTTCTTGTAGCTGACGGGCTCGTTCCAGATGTCCATGCCCCACTCGTTGGCGGGCACGTAGAACAGGCCGGTTTGCGGGCTGTATGCCATCGGCATCTGGTTCTTGCCGCCCAGGAAGCCGGGCTCGGCAAACACGGCCTTGCCCTTCTTCTCTTCACCCGTGGCCTGCGACGGATCGCCTGGGCGGTGGTCCGGTGCGTAGTTCGGGCGGCCGGTCTTGAGGTCGATGCTGGTGGCCCAGTTGACCTTCACGAACGGGAACGCGTTGAGCAGCTTGCCGGTCTTGGCGTCGTTCACATAGAAGAAGCCGTTGCGATCGGCCTTGCCGCCGACGCGCTTGCCGTCCATATCGAACGTCACGAACTCGTTCACGCCGTCGAAATCCCAGCCGTCGTTGGGGGTGTTCTGGTAGTGCCAGACGATCTTGCCGGTGTCCGGGTTGATGGCCAGCGTCGACGATGAATACAGGTTGTCGCCCTTGCGCAGGTGGCTGTTCCACGGCCCGGGGTTGCCGGTGCCGAAGTAGACGAGGTTGGTCTGCGCGTCATACGTGCCGCCCAGCCACGTCGATGCGCCACCGGTCTTCCACGTCTCGCCAGGCCAGCTCGCGTTGAGCGTGCCTGTCATGCCATTCTCGGTCTTGTTGCCGTCCTTGTCGTACTTGTAGCCCATGTGGCCTTCGACGGTCGGACGCGACCAGATCAACTGGCCGGTCTTGGCGTCGCGCGCTTCCACGCGACCTACCACGCCAAACTCGCCACCCGACACGCCCGTCAGCACCATGCCCTTCACGATCAGCGGTGCGGCGGTCGTCGAGTAGCCGGCGGCGTAGTCTTCGATCTTCTCTTTCCAGACGATCTTGCCGGTGTCCTGATTGAGCGCGATCAGTTGCGCATCCAGCGTGGAGAAGATGACGAGATTGTCGTACAGCGCGGCACCGCGGTTGACGACGTCGCAGCAAGGCATGATGCCTTCCGGCAAACGCTGCTCGTACTTCCACAGCTTCTTGCCGGTCTTCAGGTCGATCGCGTAGATGCGCGAGTACGACGCCGTGACGAACATCTTGCCGTTGTAGATCAGCGGCTGGGCTTCCTGCCCGCGCTGCTTCTCACCACCAAACGAGAACGACCATGCCGGCACGAGCTGGCCGACATTTTTTGTGTTGATCTTGGTGAGTGTCGAGAAGCGCTGCCCTTGCGTACCCATGCCCCAGGTCAGCACGTCGTTCGACGATTTCGCGTCGTTCTCGATCATGGCATCGGTAACGGGGGGCGTTGCCGCGTGCACGGCAACGCTTGCAGCCGCCATGGCAGCTGCAAGTGCAATCACTCGTAGTGTCCTCATTCTTGTCTCCTCTACCTCTATTTATGGTCCAGGTCCGGCAGTGTGATGTCACACCGGTCGGACTCAGGGCAAATCCCGTGCCATCGAAAAACACCGTGAAATCGCGGTTTCAGCCAGCTTGCAGTGCGGTGTTGCGTGCCATACCGCAACACATCGGGTGTTCTGTTGCGAAATGGAGCAGGGCAATGAACGCAGCACGCGACGACCGCGGCTTACAGCGCCCGCGAGCGCCCGCCCGGCAACATGCGCTGCACGCACCGCTGTGCGTCGAGCCATTGGTGCTTGATCACCCCGGCAACGTGGAAGGCAACCAGGCAGAGCAGCAGGTCGGCCGTCGTGCTGTGAACCGTGTAGAACATGTGCTGCAGTGCGCTGTCGACCCAACCCCAGCGCGGCAATGGCACGCCCCAGAAGCGCGTTCCGTATTGATTGAAAGAAGACCCGAGGTAGCCCGACAGCGGCATGACGACCATGCACATGTAGAGCAGGCGGTGGGTGATGCGCGCAAGCTCCGCCTCCCAGCAATGCAGCCCCGGAATTGACGGGGGCGCAGCACGGCGTATGCGCACGGCCACGCGCCACGCAATCACCAGCGCCGCCGTCAGGCCGAGCGATTTATGCAGATTCACCCAGGCAGCCTTGCCGGGCACGCCCTTGGCCAGACCCGCCATGTAGTAGCCCAGCCCAAACAGCCCGCATAGCAGCAAGGCGCTGACCCAATGCAAAGCGATCGGCAGGCCCGCGTAGGCCGGCGCCGGTGCGGCGGAGGAGCGATCAGCGCGGCGCATCAAGACTGCCCACCGAGGTTGGATAGGTCACCACACCCCAGGGCAGCTTGTAGCCCGGGAGCGTATCGACGACCTCGCGCTTCTGCGCATCGATCACCTGCACACTGTTCGACCGGCCACAGGCGAGCAGCAGCTTCTGCCCTCCGGGCATGAAGCTGAAATGCCAGCAACGCTTGCCGACCGGAATGGCGGCCACCGGCGCGAAGGTGCGGGCATCGAACACCTGCAGCTGATCTGCGCGGCTGGCGGCCACCCAGAGGTATCGGCCGTCGCGGTCAAACGCGATGCCGTATGGTCCCTGCCCTGTGGGCACAGTCTTGATCGGCTTGAAAGCGGGGTCGAGCAACAACAGGTTGTTCGAGTTTTCCAGCGTCACCACATAGGTCTTTCCATCCGGCGCGATCTTGATGCCGCGCGGCCGATTGCCGAACGGCGCAACATCCACACGACGGATCTGCTTGAGTGTGGACAACTCGTAGACACCGACCGTGTTGTCCCCTTCGTTCGCCACCAGCAGCAACTTGCCCTCCGGTGAAAATTCGATGGCTTCGGTCTCGCGTGCAGCCTTGATGCGGCCAACCACGGCCCACTGGCTGAGATCGATGATTGCGACTTCGGCGGGGGCTTCGTCCTTCTCGCCTTCGTCTTTCCGGGCACCGTCGTTCTTGGCCGGCGGCCCACCTTCAGACGACGGCTCGTAGGTGACGAATGCCCGGCGGCCGTCGGGCGAGATGCGCATGAATTCGACATTCCTGCCGACTGCGATGCGCTTGATCTCTTTACGCGTGCCCGTATCGACCACCGACACATCGGCGCTGCCCTGGTTGGCCGTCAGCAGCCAGCGGCCATCGGGGGTGACTGCAAGGCCGCGCGGGTCCTTGCCCACGGCAATCTCGTCAACCCGTTTGAGCGTGCGTGCATTCAGCACGGTCACGCCGCCGCCTTGATTCGTGACATAGGCGACGGGGTCCGGCACCTCCGCTACCGCCTGGAGGATGGATACCAAACCCACGCTGATCAACGTGGCAATCCGGATGTAGTAGGTCAATGCATTCATGATCGTCTCTTCTACGGGGGCTCAGTCCTTGTCGGCACTGGAGGCTTTGCCTCCAAACGAATACGTCAGGCCAATCCAGATTGCGCGTGGCGGCGCTGGCGTCATGAACTGCTGCGTCGCCAGCGTGTAGATGCTCCGCATGCCCGACAGGCCGTACGTGGAATAGCGCTTGTTGAACAGGTTGCTGATGTACGCCGAGATTTCGAGGTTGCTTGTCGGCTTGTAGTGCAGGTTCAGATTGACGAGGCCGTAGCCGGCCACCTGGCCGTTCGGGTCGGCATTGCTTTCGTTACCGTGCGCGATCTGCTTGCTGACCAGGATCACGTTCCCGCCCATCGACAGGTTCGGGCTGAAGGTGTACGACGCGCCAAGCTTGAGCGTCTTCGCGGGGATGCCAGGGATCTTGTTGCCGCTGACCACGTTCTGCCCGCTGGCCGTGGTGAATGCCGACTTGTAGATCGCATCGACATAACCAAAGTTGGCCGACAACGACCACTTGTCGATCTTCGTGCTTGCGCCCAGCTCAAAGCCACGCCGCTCCGTCTTGCCGACGTTGGCGAAGTAGCCGTACGTGTTTGACGTGGCGATGAACTGGATGTCATTGCTGAGGCGCGAGTCATAGACAGACGCACTCCAGTAGGTGGACTTGCCCAGCTTTCCGCGACCGCCGAACTCGACGGTTTTGGCCACCACGGCTTTCAGGTCTGGATCGCCGTTGAACCCGGTCGGCAGCGAGCACGGGCTGTTTGGATCGGCGCAAGACAGCTCGATCGATGTCGGCGCGCGCATCGATTCGCTATAGCTGCCGAAGATGCCCTGCCCGGCCCCGAGGTCGTAGTTGAATCCCAATGCCGGATTGAACCGGTGATAGTGATGCGAGCCGGCCAGACTGTTGGTTTCCGGCCCGGCCACTGCGCCTGCCGGAATCCCGTTCGGGGCGGATGCGGCGCCCGATCCGGCGTTCGAATACCGGTAGGCGTTCGCGTAGCCGGGGTTGTAGTACGACACGCCCGATACATCGTCCGTCCAGGCGTAACCGCCGTCTTCGTTCAGATACCTGTTGTTGGCGCCGCCTTGGTTGAGCGTCGTGTAGTTGAAGCTGCCGGATGCGGTCACGCTCAGCTTGTCCGTCACGCTGAACGTATCGGTGAAGTACGCGCTGAAGTTGTTGACGTTGGACGACAGGTTGACCGCACCGATCACGTTGCTGCCTGTGAACAAAGCCGGGTTCGACGCCGACGGCGCCGATCCGTTGGCGGTGAATCCGTACGTTTGATTCGGGATCACCACCGTCTGATAGTTGATCAACCGTGCCAGATAAGTCGTCTGGTCATACGTGATGCGCGAGTGGTCGAACGCACCGCCAACCGTGAACGTATTGTTGTGCCCCGCCAGCTGGCTGAAATTCGACCACTGCAGGGACGAGCCCACCGTGTCTTCATGCGTAGCGGAATCGACGACGCTCGTGTTGATGGCGTTCGTCCAGCGGCCGTAGCCCAGCGCGAGCGCATTGGCGCCGGTCACGGCATTTACTGCCGTGCCGTTCGGCGCCTTGTTCGCGCATTTGTAGCCGGTGATGCCACCTGCGGTGGTCGTCGCCAACGAACCGTCGTCATTGAAGCAGCCGTCGTCCAGCTGCGCGTTGCTGTTGACGTTGTGCAGGTTCGCCTTGCGGTAGTAAACGCTGCCGGCCAGTTGATTGGTGTCGTTCAACCAATGGCTGCCCTTCAGGTTCAGGATCGCCATCCGGTTTGAGATGGTGTCGGGCCACGTATAGGCCGCGCTGCGGTTCGCCATCATGTCCATCGGCAACGACTGCGTGCCGCTCAGCGAGGTATCTGCCAGCGCAGCCGACAGCTCCAGTTGAGTAGCGCCGTCGTTGCCGTGCCACCGCGCTTTCCCATAAAGCTGTTTGACGTTCGAACCCGAGTGGTCGCGAAAGCCGTCTTGCCGGTCGATGTTGCCGGCAACGAAGTAATCGGTACTGTGCACCTTGTCGACAATGCCGGTCTCGAAGCTCAGCGCCCGGCGGCCAAACGACCCGCCCAACGCCTCGATCGACGTGCCGGCGTTGTCCTTTCCGTTCTTGGTGTTGACGACAAGCGCGCCACCCAAGGTGTTGAGGCCGAACATCGGATTGGAGCCCGGCAGGATGTTGACGCTGGACATCGCATTCATGGGAATGAGGTCCCAGTTCACGATGGAGCCGAAGGGCTCGTTCATCCGCACGCAATCAAAGTAGACCGATACGCCAATGGGCACGCCCAGCAGCGAAGACACCTGGAACCCGCGGTAGTTGATGTCGTTCTGGTACGGATTGCCCGATCCATTGCTGATGCTGACCTGGCCGAGGTTGTCGTTCAGCAGGTCCGCCAGATTCGAGCTGCGTTGCTCGCGCGCATCCTTTGCGCTAATGCGCTGCGCATTGGCAGGGAACTGCGACAGCGGGACGCCAATGCTGTCGATCGGGGTTGAGCCGACAACCTGGGCGGTGGGCAACGCCACCGCAATGATCTGGTCCTCGGCAAACGCCGGCGAGTACAGGCCTGCGGCAGCGAGCGCCGCCACCCCGCCTGCCAGACGTGGCGCGGCGTTGCGCAGACGGCTGGCGTCCTTGCCCGAACGGCTGGTATTCGAATGCACGGAGTGTCTCCCTGGTGTTTCTCGTTCGCCGAGCCCGGGCGCGCCAACGGCACATCCCAAAGTGGAAGCGTGGCGAGGGCTATTCCCGACCGGGAATCAGCGCCAATGGGGGGACACCTGCGCGCGTTGCGGCAGTGCAAATGGTTGGCACACGGCCATGTCTCCTCTTCTTTTTTCGCCTGCGGGGTCTTTGCCTCGCAGGTCAGCGGCTGGCGCACGGGTGTCGATGACCATGCGCCAGCCGTCCTGCTACACCATCAGAAGAAGCCCAGCGGCTTGGTGTCGTAGCTCACCAGCAGGTTCTTGGTCTGCTGATAGTGGTCGAGCATCATCTTGTGGGTCTCGCGGCCCACGCCCGACTTCTTGTAGCCACCAAACGCCGCGTGCGCCGGATACAGGTGGTAGCAGTTCGTCCACACGCGTCCCGCCTTGATGGCGCGGCCCACGCGGTACGCGCGGTTGATGTCGCGCGTCCACAGACCGGCGCCCAGGCCGAAATCGGTGTCATTGGCGATCTGCAGTGCCTGCGCTTCGTCCTTGAAGGTCGTCACGGCAATCACCGGGCCGAAGATCTCTTCCTGGAACACGCGCATGCTGTTGTCGCCCTTGAGCAGCGTCGGCTTGATGTAGTAGCCCTTTGACAGATTGCCGGGCAGCACTTCCACATCGCCGCCGACGAGGCATTCGGCACCTTCCTCCTGCGCGATCTCCAGGTAGCTGCGGATCTTGTAGAACTGCTGCTCCGAAGCCTGCGCGCCAACCATGGTCTCGGTGTCGAGCGGGTCACCGCGCTTGATGGCAGCCACCTTGGTCATCACCGCATCCATGAAGCGGCTGTAGATGGATTCCTGCACCAGCGCGCGCGACGGGCACGTGCACACCTCGCCCTGGTTGAAGAAGCCCAGCACCAGGCCTTCGGCGGCCTTCTCGATGAAGCTCGGCTCGGCCTGCATGATGTCTTCGAAGTAGATGTTGGGCGACTTGCCGCCCAGCTCCACCGTCGACGGGATGATGTTTTCGGCCGCGCACTTCATGATGTGCGAACCCACCGGCGTCGAGCCCGTAAAGGCGATCTTGGCAATGCGCTTGCTGGTAGCCAGTGCCTCGCCGGCTTCCTTGCCGTAGCCGTGCACGACGTTGAGCACGCCCGCGGGCAGCAGATCGCCAATCAGTTCCATCAGCACGCAGATGCCCAGCGGCGTCTGCTCAGCCGGCTTGAGCACCACGCAGTTGCCGGCAGCCAGCGCAGGCGCCAGTTTCCATGCAGCCATCAGCAGCGGGAAGTTCCACGGGATGATCTGGCCGACCACGCCCAGCGGCTCGTGGATGTGATAGGCCACGGTGTGCTCGTTGATCTCGGCAGCGGAACCTTCTTGCGCGCGAATGCAGCCAGCGAAGTAGCGGAAGTGGTCGACAGCCAGCGGAATGTCGGCGTTCAGCGTTTCACGCACGGGCTTGCCGTTGTCCCACGTTTCGGTCACAGCCAGCAGTTCGAGGTTCTGTTCGATGCGGTCGGCAATCTTCAGCAGGATCAGCGAGCGGTCCTGCACCGAGGTACGACCCCAGGCGTCAGCGGCAGCATGGGCGGCGTCAAGCGCGCGGTCGATGTCTTCAGCGGTCGAGCGCGGGAACTCGCCGATCACCTCGCCCGTCACCGGCGTGGTGTTGGTGAAGTACTGGCCCTTGACCGGCGACACGAATTCGCCACCGATGAAATTGCCATAGCGCGGCTTGAACGAAACGATGGCGCCGGGAGTGCCGGGATGAGCGTAACGCATGGGTTGTCTCCTGATGTTTGAGTGATGACCGCAGCGTCGTTGTCTGCGCTGTGTCCGGTCGTCATCTGCAAAACCCGGGCCATCCCCTGCGGCGGATGCTGCATGCCCTTCGAATCAACTGTTCACGCCATTCCGCTTGTGAGACTGCTCCAGAATGGAACACTGGGTGTTGCAAAGCTCAACGCCCCATCGCCTGAACAGCCGATGGACGCGCGTGCGGACACCAAGCACGCATGGCATGACTTTCGCAACACGGGGCTTTCATCTGAACCTGCCAAGGCACACGATGAGAACGGCTTCACTCCATGCTGCCGCTGCCGCGCTGGCCGTCGCGTGCCTGTCTTGGCCGGCCTGCGCCGATACGAATATCGACCCGGCGGCCTCGCCGCTCTGGCCGACGATTCAGCAGGAGGTGTTTGGCGCGGCGCGGACAACGTTCGACAGCCGCATCAGGATCACCGGGCCGGCATTTGCGGAAGACCCGATGCAGGTGCCAATTGCGTTTGACGCGTCAGCGCTCGGCAAGGTCGAACGCATTGTCGTCGTGGTCGACCGCAACCCGATCCGCAAGGTGCTGGAATTCGCGCCCATGCACGTGCGCCCGGCGCTGTCGTTCCGTTTCAAACTGCAGGAGGCCTCTCCGGTGCGCGTGGCCGCACGCACGCCGGACGGTGTCTGGCATGTCGGCACCCTTCAGGTGGATGCCACCGGCGGCGGCTGCACGCTGCCCGGCGCCACACGCCAGGACGCCACGTGGAGCGCCACGCTGAACCAGGTCGAGTGGCGCGTGTTTCCGGGCTTCAACGGCGCGGGCAGCCGCATCCGCCTGCGCGTGATGCATCCGATGGACACGGGCTTGGTGGCGGGCATTCCGTCCTTCCATATCGAGCAGCTCAATCTGCTCGATGCCCGGCGTCAGCCCATGCTTGAACTGGCGCTGTACGAGCCCGTGGCCGAGAACCCGATCTTCTCGTTCGATCTGGATGGCCCTGTTGAACGCGGCATCAGCGTGGCCGGCGTCGACAACAACGGCAACCGCATCCGCGCACAGGTGACACGATGAGCCGACGGCATCCACGGTTGGGCTTCCTTCTGCTATGCCTGGCAATGTTGACTGCCATCGCACGCGCAGAAAGCCCCGATTACCACCTCGTACCGCACGCAATTGCGCCCGGCGTCTGGGTGCTGGAAGGCGCCAACGCAGATTTTTCGGCGCGCAATGGCTGCAACATCATCAACACCGGCTTTATTGATACCGGCGACGGCGTGCTCGTCATCAACACAGGGCCGTCACTGCTGTACGGTGAACAGCAGCGCCAGGCCATCCGCACGGTCACATCGGCGCCGGTGCGCTGGGTGTTCAACCTCAACCTACATCCCGACTATTTCTTCGGCAACCAGGCCTATGCGGATGTCGGTGCCCAGGCGCTGCCCGGCACCATTGCCGGTGCGCAACGCGAAGGCGCGGCCTATGCCGACAATCTCTACCGCATCTGCGGCGCGTGGATGCAGAACACGGTATCGACACCGCCCGGCACGTCATTGAGCCCCGGAGCACGCACCATGGGGCGCCATCGCATCGACCTCATCCGCCTCCACGGACATACCGACGACGATCTCGTCCTGGTGGACCGGACCAGCGGCGTAGTCTTCGCTGGCGGCATTGCTTTTCGCGACCGGATTCCCACCACGCCGCACGCCAACATTGCGCATTGGCTGACGAGTCTCGATCGGCTGCAGAAGATCGTTGCCGACAGCGGCGCGCGCGTGTTGATCCCCAGCCACGGGCCCGCGCTGGGCAACGCCGACGCCATTGCGCAGACACGTCAGTACCTGCAGTGGCTCGATGCCCGCATGCGCCGCGCGGCAACCGAAGGACGCGACCTGGCCGAGGTGATTGCGATGCCGGTAGACGCGCCCTACGCGCAGTGGGGTGGCATGCCCGCGGAGTACACGCGCAACGTGACCCGCTTCTACCCCGGCTACGAGCGCGCCGCGCTGGCGCCCTGACATGGCGCCGGACCCCGTGCGGCGACGTTGGATGCACATGATGCTCGCAACCTTGATCGCTCCGACTCCGGCAGTGTCTGCGGTACCCGCACGCGTCACGCTGTTGCGTCTGCAGGATGGCCTGTACGCTGCGCGCGCCGTCAACGCAGAAGCCTCGCGCGGGAATGCCGGCGAGGTTGTGCCCACGCTGGTGCACACGACCGGCAACGGCGTTCTCGTGGTGGACCCTGGCCCGCACGCGCGATGGGGAAACCATCTGATCGCGGCCATCCGGCACATCACGGCCGAACCCATCCGCTGGGTGGTCAACACGCACGCGCACCCGGAACACGTGCTCGCCAATGCGGCGTTCGCGCAACTGCAACCACGCCCTGCCTTCCTGGCATCGGCGGCCACCACCGACCTGATGCGCCGGCGTTGCCAGACCTGCCTGACGCGGCAAACCGCCCTGCTCGGTGCGCGCGTCATGCAGGAAACGCACATCGTCTATCCCGAGCCCGCATTGCGCGACGGCGATTGGCTGCACACCGGCAAGACAGCGTGGCAGGTCCACGTCCACACAGCAGCACACAGCGCATCTGACACGGTGCTGTACGCGCCGCAGCGCGGGGTGCTGTGCACGGGCGGCCTGGCATATCGGCAGCGCATTCCGGACCTGCAGGAGGGCTCGCTGGTTGGGTGGCAGCGCGCGCTGCATGCGCTCGAGCAACTGCCCGCCGGCATCGTGGTCGGCACCGCCATCGGCACGCCGGCGCAGATGCTGCAACCGACGCTGGCCTATCTCGACATGCTCGACAGCGCGATCACGCGCGCCATTGAAGCCGGTGGCGACGCAGCGCGAGCGCTCGCGTACGTCCCGGGCGACGCCTATCGCGACTGGCGCAACTTCCACCCCCGCCATGCGCTGAACGTCGGACGTGCGTGGCGCGAGCTCGAAGATCGCTGGATGCAAAGCGCGCCGAGCGCCTGATCGCGGCTGCTCCATTGCTGAACAGACGGCGGACATGTGTTGCATCAACTGTCCCGCCTCGCCACATCGCCGGCACAGGTGCCCGCGTCCGCAAACGTTAATCAACTGCTTGCAACTGCGCGCAATGCGCCACTAACGCCGTGGTATGCATATTGCAAAGTCCCGCCGACGTTGAGCGCGCGCCCTGCGTGTTTAGCGCCAACACCGCATGCGTCCGAGCCAATTCAATGGATGCATCACACAACGACAATACGGAGACAACATGCAGAACACACGCCTTCGACCCTGCGTCCTGACCGCCATTGCAGCCGCACTGGGCTGCGCAGCAGGTGGCGCCATCGCACAATCGTCGGTCACGATCTACGGCACAGTCGATGCCGGACTTCAGTATCAAAACCGCAGTGCGGCCGGCGGCAGCATCACCGAAATGCATTCGGGCGGCATCAGCCCCAGCATCTGGGGCCTCAAGGGGTCGGAAGACCTGGGCAGCGGGCTGAGGGCCAACTTCAACCTTGAAGGACATTTCAGCAGCGACACCGGCACGCTCACCACCGGCCCGGGCTTCAGCTCAGAGCTGTTCCGGCGGCAAGCCAACGTCGGCCTGAGCGGCAACTGGGGCGCCGTCACGCTGGGGCGTCAGTACAGCCCAGCCCTCATCGGCACGATCGGCACGGAAGCGCGCGGCTTCAAGGAGCAGTTCTCGAATCTCTACGGCTGGGCCTACAACCAACTGCCCGCACCGGGCAACTCGATGGGCGCCGGTACCAACCCCGGCAACGACGTGGGCGTGTTCATTGGCAATGCGCTGCAATACTCCAACAATTTCGGGCCCGTGTGGCTGGGCGTGGCGTACTCATTTGGCGAGACCGCCGGCAGCTTCAAGCGCGGCAATGAACTCTCGCTGGGTGCGACGTACACGGGGCCGGTCACAGTTGGCCTCGGCTATCAGTCAACGGCCGACAGCGGCACGGGCGAGACCCTCAGCCGCTTGTGGAGCGCAGGTGTGGCCGTACCGTTCGGCGCCTTCACGGGCCGGGTCAACTACATTGGCGTGACCAACAACGCGCCGAGTGGCCAACGCGTGTCGGACGTCAAATCGATCGGCGCCGGGCTCGACTACAAGTGGAGCCCCGCCAATACCGCCACGCTGGCCGGCTATTACAGCAAGTACGAAAGCAGCGCGCACGACAGCTCCACCAAGTCGATCGTGCTGAGCAACGACTACGCATTCTCCAAACGCACCACGCTGTATGCGCAGCTCGTGTACGTCAATGCGGGCGCGGTGGGCACGGCCGATCCGCTGGAAAGTCTCAAGACTTCCATCGTTGCGGGCGGCACCGCGCCAGGCGCGAAAACGGTGCTGGCAGGTGTGGGGCTGAAGCATTCGTTCTGAGCCGGACCTGTGCAGAAAGAACCCTTGGCCAACACCAAGGGTTTTTTTTCGCTTCTCAGATGCGAAGCATGAATCCTGACGCAACGCATGGTCTGGACGGCCGATCCGCGCTACGCTCGCGTATCGTCAACATCACGATTTCTGCCTGCCGGGCCACCCGCGGGCGCTCATTGGAGGAGCCTTGATTCGCGTCCTGCCTGCCTTTGTACTGGGCACGCTTAGCTCAATCCTGCTGGCCCTGAACACACTGTTCTGGAGCGTGCCGCTGTTCACGCTCTCGGCGTTCAAGCTGCTGGTGCCGGCAGCGGCAGTCCGCCGCCGGATCGACCCCATGCTCAATTGGGTCGCCACGTGCTGGATCGGTTGCAACAACGCCTGGATCGGCCTGCTGCAACGCCAGCCCTGGAGCATAGAAGGCGCCGACAGCCTGCGTTACGCGGGCTGGTACCTCGTCAATTGCAACCATCGGTCTTGGGTGGACATTTTTGTGTTGCAGCGGGTGTTGAACCGGCGCATCCCTCTGCTCAAGTTCTTCCTCAAGCAACAGTTGATCTACGTGCCGGTCATCGGCCTGGCCTGGTGGGCGCTGGATTTTCCGTTCATGCGGCGGCACTCCAAGGCAGCGTTGCGCAAGCACCCCGAGCTGCGCAATCAAGACCGCGAAACCACGCGTCGCGCGTGCGCCAAGTTCGCCCACGTGCCGACCAGCGTCATGAACTTTGCCGAAGGCACGCGGTACACCCCCGCAAAACACCGGAAGCAGTCGTCGCCCTATCGCCATCTGCTCAAGCCAAAGGCCGGCGCGCTGGCCTTGACGCTCAATGCCATGGGTGGGCGGTTCCAATCGCTGCTCGATATCAGCATTGCCTACCCAGACGGCACACCAAGCTTCTGGCAGTTGGCCAGCGGCCAAGCCGGCCGGGTGATGGTGCATATTCGCGAACTGCCGATTCCGCCGGATTTCTGCACGCACGACTACAGCACCGACGCCGCCTTCCGCAGCGACTTCCACCGCTGGCTTGCCCAACTGTGGGAGGAGAAAGATCAGCAGATTGAGAACATGCTGGCGCGGGCGGGCAGCCGCGCAGCGTGACCACCGGTGCCCACGTTTTTTCGCCAGACCAAATCTAGACGCCAAACAAAAAGCCCCTTGGTCGTAAAACCAAGGGGCTTTTGCTACTGCTGGCGGAGAGGGTGACCGCCATAAGCGAATCCAGCATCGTCCGATCTCTTCCAATTTTCCTCCAATAATTCAATAGGTTGCAACCAATTCCGGTCCAATTTAATCTAGCATCTTCCAACCCCATCCGGCATCCGCTGATGGGCTGATTGATGGGCTAGAAATCGATGCTGACTGATAAACAAGCGAGGGCACTCAAGCCGGACGACAAGGCGGTCTTCGATGGGAAGGTAACAGGGTTGCTGCTGTCGCCCACAAAATCCGGCTGCAAATGGATCTTGCGCTTCACCAGTCCTGCCACTGGCAAGCGGCGAGACGCCGGCCTCGGCGCGTACCCTGAAACGTCGATCGCGGAAGCCCGTGAAAAAGCGCTCGCCATGCGCAAACTCATCGACAACGGCGAAGATCCGATTGATCAACGCAACCGGGAACGCGAAGCTGCCGCTGTCGCTTCAGCCGCACTTACCTTCGAGAAAGCTGCCCGACAGGTCCACGAAGACCTCAAGCCCGGCTGGAAGAACAAAAAGCATGCTGCGCAGTGGATCAGCACATTGGAGACTTACGTCTTCCCAAAGCTTGGGAACCGCAAGCTTGATATGATTAGCCCAGCCGATTGTGCAGACGTCCTCCGCTCAATCTGGTTGACAAAGGCCGAAACGGCCAGCCGCACGCGACAACGAATGCACGCTGTCATGCAATGGGCGTGGGCTCACGGCCATATCACCGCAAACCCCATCAGCGTCGTGGACCACCTTCTCCCTAAGCAATCCGCAAAGGCGGAACACCAACCCGCTATGCCTTGGCGGCAAGTGCCAGGGTTCGTCGCTGCACATCTGGCCGAACACGGCATCGGTGATAGCACGCGCGCTGCCCTGTTGTTCCTAATCTTGACCGCGACCCGTAGCGGCGAGGTGCGCGGCGCAAGGTGGGACGAGTTTGACCTGCACGCACGCGTCTGGAATATCCCCGCTGCCCGCATGAAGGCCAAGGAAGCACATCGGGTGCCGTTGTCGCAAAAGGCACTGACACTCATTAAGACGCTTCAGGAAAGCCAGCTACACGACACCTTGGTCTTCCCTTCGCCGCGTGAGAAGGTGCTGAGCGATATGACACTCACTGCCCTACTCCGTCGCGTCAAAGCAGAGAGCGACTCGTCCGATCGAGTTGCAACCGCACACGGCTTTCGCTCCAGCTTCCGTGATTGGGCCAGCGAGAGCGGCTATGCCCGGGACCTTGCTGAACGTGCGCTTGCCCACACGGTTACGAACAAGGTAGAAGCGGCCTACCACCGGACAGACTTGCTGGAGCAGCGGCGCCCACTGATGGAAGCATGGGCCGCACACGTTTACTCCGGCTGACAAAGGTCCCATCTTCAATGCTATAAACCCCAAAGCGCGGTCTCAATCCACGGGGAGCTCGTCGTCGGCGCCGACCATCCGCCCCCGTGTCACGCGCGCCATCCTCCTAGTTCCCGGCAGCATCTAGGTGCAGCCCCGGTAGAGCGAACTGCGTCGTATCAGCAGGAGCTCCGCAGGCTTGTCAGCAGTCTATGTGCGCTGCATGTGGCCCTCATAACCGCCTCGCCAACCGCACACCCGTTGTCCGTAGCATGGCGTAGCGACTCCGCACCCGGGCAGACTGGATCGCGACAACGCTGGACAGCGAAAATCTCCACGTAGGCCCTAGCGTTGCCAACACCGCTTACGGTTTCAGACTAACGGAGTGACACTTGAATCAATGTGTCCGTAGTTAGTTTGGTGCAGATCGACGCCCCGAGCGATATGTTCGAGGACTTCTTTGATCGGGCCGGTGGTCGATTGCGCTGTTATATTGTCCAGCAAAAAGGCCGCTTTCCCTGCAAACTAGTGCAATGTAGTGGTCAACCCATCCCGGACACTGCGTTAAGTTTTTCTTCTGCAACAGCCGGCGCCAGTCCGTCATTGCACTGATGTGGCCGTATCCAGTTGTACCGGTGCATCAGGTAATGGCTGATGTCCCGGTGTGCTTCATGTGCCGTCATGTAATCCACTGACGGCAACCACTCGGTCTTCAGGCTGCGGAACAACCTCTCCATCGGAGCGTTGTCCCAGCAGTTGCCACGGCGGCTCATGCTCTGTTGTATCCGATAGCGCCACAGGCGTTGCCGGAACTTACGGCTTGCATACTGGCCACCTTGATCCGAGTGGAACAGCAGCCCCTGCGGTCTGCCACGCTGCTCATAGGCCATGTCCAGGGCTTGCACGACCAGATCAGCATCGGGGCGTGTCGAGAATGCCCAGCCGACGACCCGTCGCGTGAACAGATCGAGCACTGCCGCCAGGTAATGCCAGCGGCTCTGAGCCCAGACGTAGGTGATATCACCGCACCAGACCTGATTCGGCGCATCGACCGCAAACTGACGATTGAGCCGGTTCGGGATGTCGATCCGCTCCACCGTGGCCTGCTTATAGGCGTGGCCGCCGGGCTGCTTGCAGATCAGACCCAGCTCCTCCATCAGACGACTGACTTTGAAGCGGCCAATCACCGTGCCTTGTTCGCGCATCATGCCCATGATGCTGCGGCTGCCAGCCGAGCTTCGGCTCTCGACGAACAGCTCGTGCACTCGGCTGCGCAGTGCCATGCGTTCACTGTCAGCGCGCTGGGCACGCGCCCGGTGGGCATAGAGGCAAGACCGCGCCACGTCGAAGACTGCGCAAGCCAGTTCGACCGATTCGCTTCGGCAGATCTGATCAATTACCTCGTACGTTCGATGCCTTCCGACATCAAGAGCGCGGTAGCCTTTTTTAAAATGGCCTTCTCACGCTCGAGGCGCTCAATGCGTGCTTCAAGCTCCTGGATACGCTGCTGATCCGCGGTCATGGCCTTGCCTTGGGGCGTGATGCCCTGGCGCTCCATCTGGAGCTGTTGCACCCACCGCCGCAGCACCGACTCGGCGACGCCGACCGAGCGACTCGCCTCGATATGGCTATAGCCCTGGTCGAGAACCAGACTGGCTGCCTGTTGCTTGAACTCGGGGGAAAACGAACGACGTTGCTTGGCCATCAGACACCTCTCCACTGCGAGCATTCTCGCCTATGTGAGTGTCCGGATTTATTAGACCACTACAGACAGCTACTTGTTCGACACGGTTGTCGGACTGACAAACTTTGTTGCCGCCAGTTGTTTCTTTGCTGTGTCGGAATCGAGCTGGACGATCTTTGCGCAGGTCAGGTTTGGACTGATTTCGAAGTAGCTCGCGTCATCAGCCACTGCCGAAAACTGCGTACCATGTTCTTTCCAGGTCGGTGACCAGCCGCCGAAGCGCTTCACCGACACGGTGTGCTGGCCCACCGGTACGGCGAACTGCGTACTCTCACCCGAGCGAATGGAGAAAATGTCCTTGCCATCCAACGCGACAATGTAGCTGTTCGTTGCGCCAATCAAATTGCTGGAGCGATCAGCGCCAAGGGAGACGAGGCGGCTCCCGCCTCAATAGCAGGGAGATCACCAATTCGACCGGAACTTGCGCAGCCGGAGAGCGCGGTGCAGAGAATTGCGACGGCAATGTCTTTTTGCACGGAGATCAACTCGCCTTAGGGTTATCTGCTTCCGTTTTCGGCTTCAGGTGTACTTGGCTCCAGCCAATAAGTCGTTCGACTTGGAAACATGCAGCTTGATCGGAAACGATCTGCATCGAAATGCAAGACGCGCGTCATTGTGACCTCGGCAGAATCATCGTCGTGCGACAGAAAGTAGGGGGAATGCTCGATCATCGGGGCTCCAGTTCAGCGGCAACTCGCAGTCTGGGCTGCAGCAGCCGCAGCGATTGATCAGCCTCAGCAGGTGGCAGGTCGATCGCAGAATCGCATCGCCGACCTGTATTGGCGGTCGGCGATGAGGAATGGCGATCAGGCCGGAGCGCCACAACCGTTGTCATTGCCGCCGGGCACGCTGAGCATAGCGAACTGGCGATCCTTGCGAACGATCGAGAACGCAACACCTTGAACAGGAGCTGCGACTTGCTGTGACGGCACCTTGCTGGAAGCGATGGACGTGTTCATATCAATGGTTCCTTCTGTGGACTAAGAAAACGGATGTGGAAAAAAAGAGCGGGGATGTACGGCGCTTACCATCCCCCGGGGCTCCAGACCCGCCCCGAAAGAAATCGGCACGAGTCCAGGAACTAGGCACTTCGCCACCATCAAGGCAGTACGGCCTTGATCGATGGCGTTTCGATGCGGTGTGATGTCAACAAAAATCGGACGTAGACCGGCACTCTCGGCTCTCACCGCCAAAGACGCCATGCTCCTTCCACTCCGCTCTGCATCCGCAAGCGACACCTGCTGCGCAGGACGCAGCATGGCGTCAGCGCGCCGGAAATACCGACGTTGACAATAGAGTGCGGCATGATCACCGGGCACCTTGACTTCGGCCGCTGAAAGCTTGGCGTCAACTGGATTCGCGTAACAGCCAAATACGGCGCTTTCAAGCTCCGACAACGCTTTTTCAATCGCCTCAACGACTTGAAGACTGGATGCCGCAGCAACACAGGTCTTGCCGAGTTGCCCGTGCTGAGCGCTCGCACAAACCGTTGATGCCAGCGATGAGGTGAGCTGCTGTAAGACAACGGTCCACCCACAGTCGATGAGCTGCGCCACCCGGCTGAACAAATCCTTTGGCAGCGAGACGAGACCGATCTCCACCCCCGGACATTGACGCAACCAATGCCGCATGAACGCGTCACGCTCAACTACCTCCAGCAAAGCCCGATCGCGTGCCTCATCCTGCGTATGGCCTGCGGCACACCCTGATGAACTCGGGTGCGTCAGTCGCGCCCCAAGATCGCATGGGGCTGAAACGACTTTTCGCGAGAAGATGAGATCAGATGGCACAAGAACGTCGCGTCCTGTGCTCGTATCCACACCCTTTATCCACGGATAGACCGCGGTTGCATCCAACGCCGCAAATGGGAAAGTGGGATCTGCAAGTTGCCTCGCGCTGTACGCCACCAGCGCGCTGGGCTCGACTGCATGATCGAAATCACGGAACGCACCGAACTGCAAGTCTCGGGGGACGCGATATGCCTCTCGCTCTACAGCCTCCGCCAACGCCTTTACATGAGCAAGCCACGGAAGCCGGTCTCGCCCCCACGAAAACGGCGATTCGCCCTTCACGTTCTCTGCCTTCGCCACCGCACGATGCATTGGCGTCGAGTAGTGGATGCTACGGGAGGGCATCCAGCTCGCCTGCGCATTCACGGAGCGTTCACGGAGCATCGCAATCTGCTCCTGGGATGGCGCCGAGCCGATCACTGCAGCAGCCAGTACCAGGGCCGCCCGGTCATGGCACAGCGCGCCGATTTCACTCTCGTCATGACCACCGATGGTGACGGCACCCGCACCAAGTGGTTCGGCGCACAACGCTAGATTCTGCAGCGCTGCCCCTGCCTCCATGAACAGATACCGCACGGCCCGATTGCGATAGCGCAGCGCGGCTGTGTCTGCATCGCCAAGCAAGAAAACCATTCCAGTTGCGTGCGTAAGAATGCCCGGCTTGGCGATGGTCAACGGCAGCCGGTCGATATCACTATCGAGCCGGGCAAACGAAATCTGCCGGGCACCCGGATAACCGATTCTGTAGATGCCCGGTACGAGCGGCCCAACAGGCAACCGCAGCGCTACGTAGGGCTGAATCAGATTCAATGCACCGCCGGATGCAATCGTTCGGCGTCGCACATCCTCGCCCAGCCAGCCATGCTGGTCGTCAACAACACCACACAGGATCCATAACAGCGAACGCAGCGCATCGAAGGAGATCGCCTTAGCGTCAAAGGTACGCGCTGACGTTCTTGCCTTGACCAGATCATCCAACGGGCTGGCGGCAACCGTATATGCCTCAGAGCGATCGACGTTCTTTCGCAGGAGAATCTCCCGAGACACCTCATCTGCAACCGCGCGCCCAAAGGGACTATTCAGATTGCCGTGGTGCAGGGATTTGGCGACATAGCGCGCCGAATCAATCAGTGCCTGCGCATCCAGCATGGCCATCAGCAGATCACGGAAAGCTTCGCGGGATGCACCGGGCACCGCGTCCACAGCCTCGAGCAAGCTGCGAGTGCCATCGCACAGATCCACGACCTTGCGCAGCAGGTGCGCCTGCCCCCGAATTTCAAGAGAGGCCTCGGGCAAGCGGACAATCAAGCAAGAACCGGCCAACACGGCCGGCCCCGCAAGCATGGGGCAAAGCCGCTTGGGGTCGAGCTTGGCTCGGGTGATGTTTTCGGAAAGCTCGAACATGTACACCCTACGAAGCCGTGGCGACGGCCGGGGCCGCCTGCCGTGCCGCATTGAAGATGCTGCTCAGCATTTCCGGATACATACTTGGATGCACCATCGGGTTGCTGTTCATCTCCAGGAACCAGACCAAACCGTTGTCATCTAGCATGGCGTCCAGAGTGAACATCGAGAACCGCCTGACATTGGCATCGATGCCATTCACCATGCGGCGCCCCGCTTCCTCCAACTGCTGACGAACCCCGAGGTCGAGCGTTGCCAGGCAATCCGTGTCCTTGAACTCAAAGCGATGAAACCGGCTGCGATACCGAAAATCCACCTGCACCGCCACCCCCGCCCCTGGCACGTCATCTCGATGCCAACCCTGCCAGGCTAGCATCTGGTCGATGCTTTCCTTGGTCAAGTCTGCGTCGAATGAACCGCGACGCGCCAACACGATCTGACCGATTGACCGCATACCATCGCCATAGACAACGGGGAAATCCGTCACTTCGACGGCGACGATGACTCCGTACCAATACCAAGCCTTGACGATCTTTCCCGAGATGAAAGCCTCACGCACATCACCGTCACCACACAACTCGCGATTCAGCGCATCGGGCCGGAACGGGCCGCGAATGCCATCACTGAATGAGGATCTGCGCGGCTTGATGATGAAGTTCATCAAGCCATCGAGTACCGCATCCCCAACGGGCGGCGTACGTACCCCCGCCTCCAAGCAGTACTGCTTGAACAGCATCTTGTCGCTGGAGATTGCCCACCGCCTGGTGGTATAGGGCGCCCATCCGATGAAGGTGCAGTCGTCCGAAACTTCCGACGTATAGGCAACACTGTCCCCGGCCTTGATTGAGAAGCGGGGATACAGAAGTAGCTCCCGGTTCTCGACCAATATCCGCAGGTGGAAATCGAAGATCGAAAACCCCACCTTTGCCTGATTGGCGATCGCCCACTTGCGAACCGGGCGGATGTGGGACAACAGAGACTGCAGGATGGACATCGGGCTTGGACTATCGGGAGTCGCTGATCGCGAAATTTGCGACCTATGATTCATTTTCAATGCCAACGCTGGGCGTTCGCACCGTTCTCCTCATATATCCAAGGTTTTGGGGGAATGTTTAGGGCGCGCGAATGATGGAAAAACATCTCACAGCGGACTCCACCCACCACACCTGAGGCGAGCAGTCAAGCCGAACAGATCGCCGCAGTGAAAATTCCTGCCTTAGTCAGGCGCTAGCGATATTCCGGAACAGTTCATCAAGCGCTGCTTTTTGTTACCGCCACGGGACAGTTTGTGAAATGCCCAAAGCGACCTAGCGGACCCGGATCAGATGCATATCGTGAGATATACATCTGGCATCCTGCCCTTTACCGTTCCTACGCGATGCCGGGGATTGGAGACAGTTTTACGGCAGACCGATGGACCTTTTGTGTTCGGTTGAAGGCGCTTTGGCGTGACTCTCACGCTGCCTTTGCGCCCTCCTGCAGCCCTCGCGCATGACGACGTCGCCAACTCGTGCGCTTTGACCTTAAATGGGGAACACGTCATGGAGGGAGGCATGCAATCGGAAGCGGCAGATTGACGCTCGGCTCCTGGGCATCGAGAACAGGGCTCGGCACTGCGCGGGTTATTGCTCCGTCGTCGTACTGATACCACGCCCGCCCAGCGCTATCCACACCACTAGCTACGACTTGCGGCATGGGCACAATCGATTCTCCCGAACGATCCACTCCTGCACTACCTGCATCGTTCCAGATAGGCGATCGTTGCAACTCAGCGATTTTCTCGCCCAGGACGTCTTGCTCCGCGCCCCCAGCATCGGACATCACTACCGGCTGCCCTCGCTGCGTCAGATCATTGGCCGCCATCAGCACGCCCGGCGCGCTGACAGTCCCGTTCTGTGGCGCACTAAAGGCTGCAACGAGTTGGTTGTAGGCCGCATCGGAATCGAAGCTCGACGCCGCACTGCTCGGCTGTGTGAACACACCGGTAACCGGCGTTTTGTCCAGATAGCTGTAGCCGGGTGCCGAGCCATACAGCGAGCCATCCCACGGCTGCGACGCCTGCGACGCCGGCGCGCTGTTAGCTTGCGCCAAGCTACTACCCAGCGCATTGCCAAACGCATCAGGTCCGTGGCGAAGTCGTACCTATATCGCCCGCTACGCCTTATAGGGCGCGGCTTTGCGGCGCGACGTACGATTCAGAATGAGGGTTTTTATGTTGAAGGCCTCGATGTGCGGTTTGGGAGCCGCGAACACAGAGAGAGAATCTCAATCAGGTCGCCTGCCGGCCCCCTCCTCGAATTTGAGAAGGGCCGCGTAGTCATCAAAGACCTGAACGCCTGAGCGCTTCAAAAACGCCACAGCCTGGGCAACAGTCTCATCGTCGTCCTCCATGATGTTCCACGACCGCCCCGAGGCGTCGAGGTACTTCATCAGCACCTCGTCACCCCCACGCGGCATGAACAGATAGAAGCGATCCAAAGGGGCATGACTTTGGAGATAGGTCAGGATTTGCGCGTCGTTCATGGTTTGCTCCAGGGGTCAGGCGCTCGGCACCGCGCTCGCCCGCCTCGTCGCGGTCGAAGGCGATGAACACGCGCACGATGCCGCTACTCACCACGGTGGCCAGCATCTCGTCGCTGAAGCCCTCCACGCCGTAGGCGGTGGTCACGTTGGTGTATCCATGCACCCAGAAGGTCAGCGCATCAATGAGCGCTTCGCACACGATCAGCTCGCGCGCCCCCGGCCCGTCGTCGGTGCGTGCGCCCGCCTCGATGACGCCCGCCAGGTTGAACAGCCCGCGATGCGGTCCCGGCAGGTACAGGTGCTTGGGCGTGCCGGGGCGAAGGTCGTCGCGCAGCTTGCGCCCGTACACTTCGACCGCGTGCCCCTCGGCGTCCAGGATGGGGATGACCAGCGAGCCGTTGAAGTGCTCATGGCCGGACTCACGCAGGATGCCGATTGTCTGCAGCCGTGCGCGCAACTCGGCGCCAGCCACCCGGTTCTTGAGCGGCAACCGCAGCCCAAGCGTCCGGTTCGCATACCCGTTTCTTTTCGCTCTTCGGAACACGCTGCAACGGCCCCGACGTGCAATCGGAAGCAAACGGCCAGATGAGGAGCTTTTGCGCGGGCGACACGTCCGCCGATCGACACGCTCATCAAGCAAGTAATACGCCATGCCATGTGCAAACCTAGCTGCCATGCGGGTTCGCGGACCCTAACGTATGACAGATTCCACCCCAAGCAACGCATCCATTTCCCGCAACGCCAATGCTGGCGCGGGTTTCCAGCTCCTCGCACGAGGTGCGTATGGTGTGTAGGCTTTCTAGGACCGTTGGACCACCACAGATTGCAGCCAGAACGAGGGCTTTGATGGACCGATCCGAGCTCCCCAAGGGCGTATTTCGACCGCTTTTCAGGGTGTCTGCGGGCCTGCTAGGCTGGAGCAGGCCACATGACACACTCGCCGTGCTCCCAACATGTTCCCAAACAGTTCCTGAAGCGTTCCCTTTCAGTTTCCGCCGCGTCGCCCGACCGCCCAGCGTGTTCCCTTTCTGTTCCTTTTAAGTTGCCTTTGTATTCCTTGCCATGCAGCCGATGACCCCGCTTGATGAGATGACGCCCGCCGAACTGGAGGCGTTCCTGGCAACCCTTGCGCATGACGATGGCGCCGCTGCGCGTGGACATCTGGCCAGGGGTAATCCGATCTATTGCACGACGGCGACCACGCCCGCTGGGCTCGTCGAGAAGCGTTTTCCCGACGGCCGGCGCCAGCTCGTGCGCTTCGACGAGAACGGCGAACACGTCGTGTGACGTGCAATCGGAAGCGGCAGACTGACGCACTGCGACCCTAGAAACGACAACGCCCGCTCAAGGCGGGCATTAAAGTAGGAGCGCAGATGGAGCTAGTCCGTTAACTGTTTAAGCTCTCGGTCCGCATGCTGGCGGACCTTTTGGCTTGCCCACCTCGAATCGATCACTGCCCGTAGTTCATTAGTGAGCGCCTTACGTTGGTCACGGAGCAAGTGCGGGAACCACTCCAAGGCAAGAGAAGCCCAGTGGTCAGTTGCACTTTGCAGTGCCATCTTTACAACGGCCTCGAATTGAAACGGCCGAGAGTTCGGCCTTGCCATTGAGCAGCGGTGTACAGCCTCACTTGCTTCGGCAAAGCTTTTCTCCAGCAACGTCACTGCACGATAGAAGTCCCTTTCACCCTCAAGCGACCAAGTGCCGTTGGCGCCCACGACTTGCCAGCGTCCATCTTCACCAAGACTCAGCGTAAGACCGTGGCCGATGTCAACAACAGCGCCCCCAGAATTAATTGATTGCAACATGTCACATGCCCTCCCGATGCACAGTTGGAAGCCCCCGAGAGTTCATAAAGTCGGAGAACTGCTGGCGGACCTGAGGAGTCCAGTTTTGCCAATAATGGCCACTAAATTCATTCGTGAGTATCCCACCACCTTCTGTGCGCGTGAACATACCCCCCACTACTCGGCTTGGGTCGGCTCCAATGGAAGACGCCAGACTCTCATGTGGTGAACCTACTTGGACTTTTGCTCGGCCAACAACAAAGGTGGATGAGTCCGGGTCAAACACGAATTCAATGGAACCTTGTTTCGGATAGTAGTTGCGCAGGCCGGCTACCGATTCAGTCGTTGGGCCAACGCCGAAGGTGCCTGGAACTGGCCCAGCTCCTTTCCAGGCCGGCGAGCCAGTTGTAGCGAGTGCGTCTACCGCCTCTGCCGTAGCAGTGGCAGGACGCACTGCTCCTAAGCCAAATACGGCCATACCTGCATCGGTGAGCGACTTGGCACCCCAAACAGCAGCTCCAGCGTAGTCTCCAGCAGCCCAGTTAGCCCGTGCCGCGTCAAACGCCGAAGCACCGGTCATGTCGTATGCAAACTGCTTGGTGCTATTCCAGCCCTCTCGCAGATACTTGCCGGCCATCAGTGCAGCCGAAGGGTTGTCCCCCTCCATCACGCCGGCATACCCGCCCGTCCAACCCCGCAGGAATGCCTGTCCTGCCCCCTCACTAGACAGCGCCGCAATCTTGTCTCCGAACGCAGGTGGCAACGGCTGACTGCTCATATCCGGTGCCGGAATCGGATAGGACACCGCTCCCGTGTTCCAAGTGATGGCACCCGTATTCGGGTCCCGCGACACGATACTCAGGTCATTGGTGCCAACGGTATTCGCCAGTCCCGCAGTTGAGCCTGTGCCGACCGGCTCTTGCGATTGCGGCGTGGCCGTCCCCGTGATCAGGACATTGATTCCACCACCAATGTTATATCCATCGCTTGCCACCAAAGCCTGGCCGGCCATTGCCTGCAATTCCGCCACGCGCGCGGCGTGAGCATCGTTGATGCTGCCGCCCGCATCGGACGTCACGCCCTGTTGCCCAGACCCAATCACCGCGCTGGCCGCTTGCGTCGCAATGGAGTCGTACGGCGCCCCACCGGTAGAGGTGAGGGCTGCAGCTACTGCCGAGATGCTGCTCATACCACCCACAGCAGTTCCTGACACCAACCCAGCGGGCGCATCGACCGAGGCCGATTGCAACGCCGTGTTGTCAGCCCAGACGAACATTCCAGTCACCGGCGTTTTGTCCAGATAGCTATAGCCAGGTGCGGAACCGTAGAGCGTGCCGTCCCACGCCGGCTGCGATGTGCTTGCCGCTGCGAGGCTTGACCCCAGCGCATTGCCAAACGCATCCGTTGCCACGGAAACAATATCCACGCGCCCACCACGCATCGCTGCCGTGGTGACTCCCGCTGCCAAACTACTCAACGTGCGGCCGATCAACTGCCCCGCGGGCGAGCCAAGAATATCGCCGCCCACAGCTCCCAACCCAGCATCCACGGCCGACCCTGCCGCTGCGCCCGCCGCCGCCGCCGCTACGCTTCGCCAGTTGAAGCTGTGCTGCAATCCGGTGGCAACCCCAATGCCTTGCGTTGCCGCACTCGTCAGGGCTGCCGTTGCAATGCCGCTGCCGAACACGCTTGCAGCACCCGCACCTGCCCCTGCGCTGATCCCACTCATCGCCACAGCGCCCCAATTGAACCCGTGCTGCGCGCCAATGAGATTCCCCACCGCCTGACTGGCCACCGAGCCCGCCACTCCGCCGATCGCCGCATAGCCCAGTCCCGGCAGACCGTACACACCCTGCATGACTTGCAACCCAGCACCGAAGGTGCTGCCAATCGAGCTCGTCGCCGCCCCAGCCTCGGCCGCCCCAGCGCCCACTTCGGCCGCTCCGGCTCCGGCTTCGGCCGCTCCCGCAGCGCCCGCCTCCGCTCCAGCTTCGGCCGCGCTGAACGCACCGGCTGCCGCCCCCGCCGTATAGATCGTAACCACGATCGCCACGACGATCATTACGATCTGCCCGACCGGGCCACACCCGCTATCGCCGGAAGGCATCGGCAGATTCGGCGTCGTATCCCCCACCACCTTGCTCGGGTCATACGGCTTAAACACGCCCGTGTTGTTGTGCGCGCCTGCTGCCAGGCTCGGGATATTCAGCGTCTGACCAACGCGCACATCGCGGTCAGAGCTCAGCCCATTAGCTTCAGCAATGCGGTACCACAGCGCAGAGTCGCCATAGGCGCTGCGCGCGATGCTCTGTAGCGTGTCGCCGCTCTGCACCGTGTAACTGCCCGTGCTCGCGTTCGGGTAACTGCTGACGATCGGCTGGTAGCCGAAGTTGAAATCCGCCAGATTCGTGAAGTTCGGGTTGCCGTTGCCATCCTGCGGCGTGACCGGGTTGATCCCCATGCCGTGCTGGCCAAGCACCTCGCCGTTGACGACCAGTTCCCGCTCGATGTTGCCGCCCTGGTTCACCGCCAGCACATGGCCGGCTACGTCGTTAACAAGGGTGCGGTCGTTCTGGATCTTGGTCGAATCGTCAATGCGAATCAGGTTGCCGTTGGCGTCATACCGGCTGGTGGTCGAGCCCGGATCGAACTGGGTGCTAGTGCCAGAGACAACCGATGCCTTGTAGCCCTCGTAGCGGGTGAGGGTGTTGCTGTACGTGTTGGTGTAGTCGTTCTCGTGGTCCTGCACCACATACTGCAGCACGTTACCGGCCGCATCGTAGCTGGTGTAGTCGATGTCCGACTTGGCGGAGTTGTCGCTCTTGAGTGTCGTCTGGTGCAACAGACGGCCGTTGGCGTCGTAGCGGCTGATGCGGGTCTCCAGACCGTTGGACAGGCCCTGCGGCACACCCTCGTTGAGCTTGTCGGCGTAGCCCTGCGGCAGGTTGCCAGCCGGTCCTGTCTGCACCAGGCGGCTCGCACCATCGTAGTAGCGGTGGTCGACCTGCACACCGTCTCGCACCACGCTCGTCAGACGGTCCATGTTGTCGTAGGAGTACAACTCCTGCGTCAACCCTTGCTGGCGCACATAGGTGACAGGTGTGGTCGTGTAGATTGCGCTGCCGCCCTCGTCGTAGCCGACAATCACCTGCTGGCCACCAGTGGTGATAACCTGATTGCCCCAGTATTGGTCTGACGTCCGATTGCCGTTAGCATCATAGCCAATGCGGTGACCTTGCGTACCCAGGTCGCCGCTCTGGTCGATCGCGTCCACCACGATCTGCCGGTTCATGTTGTCATACTGGAACCAGCGGTCGCTGTCACTGCTGGTGTCGCCGTTCATGGCATGGGTGCCGATGTGCGTGCGGTTGCCAACCTTGTCGTAGTCGATAGTGATGTGCACATCGCCGTCGGCAACGTCACGCAGACGCCCCAGCGCGTCGTAGGCCAAAAAGTTGTTCTGGTACACGACGCCGCCCTGAACCGTGCGCTCACGCACGTGGCTGCCCGCCAAGTTGTAAGCGTACGTCGTGGTCTGATCGATCGCATCATCACGAATCTGGATGACTTGGCCGGCTGCGTCGTAGGTGTAGTGCAGCGACTGGCCTCGCGTGTTCGTCTGAGTAACGAGCTGGCGCGCAAAGTCATATGAGTAGCTGTAGCTCGCTCCTCCGATGTCGGTGTGATGCTGTGCGGCTCCAAAATAGTCGTAAGACCAAGTGGCCGCCATGCTAGTGGGATCGACCTCGATCGTCTTGTGGCCCTGCGCGTCGTAGCCATAGAGCGTAGTTTGGCCAAGCGGTTGCGTGGTCGCCACCAAGTTGCCGCGCATGTCGTAGCGGTAGCGAACGGTCTCGCCCGCGCCGTCGGTCTGCGACAACTTGCGGCCGGCCTGGTCATACGTGTACGTCTCGACCAGGTTCTGCCACCCAAGATCCTGAAGCGAGTTGCCCCCATCAACCGTACGCACATCCACTTGTGCATGCCGAACCGCGAGCAGGCGGCTCATGTGGTCGTACGTGTAACCGGTGATCCGCCCCAAGGCGTCGATCATGGCTATCTTGTCGCCAAACGCGTCATAGCGGTACTGCACCGAATTGCCGTCGCCATGGCGCTCAGCCGTAAGGTTGCCAGCCTGGTCGTACACCTTACCGGTGATGTTGCCATTGGCATCCGTCTGGGATAACTGGCGACCAAGGCGGTCGTACGTCATGCGCGTGACGGGACCGTTTGCAGTCTGATTGCCGTCCGCGTCAGGCTGATGTACCTCGACAGCCTGGTTGTTGGCGTTGTAGCGATAGGTCGTCTTCCAGTTCGGCGAGCGCGGGTCTGTGATCTCGATTACGTTGCCCCAGCGATCCAGCTTCTGGTTGATGGTGGGCCGGACCCAGCGGACATCGCCGTCCTGTTGCGCCGCCTCACTCAACACGCCACCGGACTGCACAGCGTCAATGCTGATGGCCACGCTGGTGGTCGTGTTGAGGCTGATATTGAAGTACGAGGGCGTCGGATCCACGTAGTACGCCGGCGTATACGGCGGCGTAGTCGACGTCATGGTTGGCGGCGGTGTGGCGCCAGCAATCCAGACCTGTTGCTGCTGGGTTTGCGTCTGGTAGACAGTGTAGGGAACGGCCACAATGGTGCTACCCTGCCGCACGTAATGCTCACCCAGGATCGGGTTGCTACTCTCGTCGGTACCCACCACAACCGGCGGGCCGTAGATTGGCTTGGACGGCACGGTCATGTACTGGCTTGGGTCAGGCGGATTCACGGTCACCGAACCGTAGACCGGCACGGTGCGCCACTGTGTTTGTGTCACCCAGACTGTCGTGTACTGGATGTTGCCCGACTCGTCATGCGCATAGATCGGATTACCAGACTCGTCGTAGCCCGAGATGATGGGGCTGCCTTGAGTGGGCACCTGAACGGTATACGCTTCCTGCTGGTAGCCCACCACCTGGCTTTGCGTGTACGGCACACCAACAACCACGTTCCCTTGCCATGCGTAATTTGCCCCAAGGATCGGGTTGCCGCTCTCGTCCGTACCCACCACGACTGGTGCACCGTATTGCGCTTTCGTCCAGCCGGTGATGTAGTTCGACGGATCCGGAGGCGTAACCGTCACGGGCACCTGGACCTGAACACTCTGGGTCTCGTAGTGCCCTGCCCCTTGTGCATTGACGGTCAGGTTGCCCGTAGCCTGTGCAATGCGATTGCCGCTCGCATCAGTGACGATTACCTGGTATTCGAAGTTGCCGGCCGACAGACTGCTGATGTCAACCCGCTGATCGCCCAGCGAAGTGCCCGATTCGTTCGTACCATTCAGATAGGTCCAAACGGGCAAGGTCCCCCAACTGCTGCTACCTGCCACGCGATACTGGAATGCGACGTTCGCCCCCTGCGATGGGATGCTCCATTGCAGAACCTTGGCCGTGGTCTGCCCGGGAATGTTGCCAGACTCGTCGCGCGCGTAAACCGGATTGCCTGCTTCATCATGGCCAGTGATCGTCCCGCCCACAAGCCCGTCGGTCAGCGTCACGGCAATTGGCGGGTAGTTGACCTGCGGCACCCAATATCCTGGGACGCCAGCCACTCGCGTGAACTGTCCGGTTCCATGCGCGAACGGCGCGCTTTCGCCTGTGTGTGACCAGAGCAGTTCGAATTCGTAGGCGCCAGGCGCGAGAGCTGACGTATCGGCGACGCCTGACAGGCCCCCACCTAGATCTGTCACCGGCAACGTGCTCCAACCGCTACCGCTCCCAGCCACGCGGTAGTGAAGCACTTGCTGGATTCCGCTGCCCGGGTTCTGCCAAGACAACGTGGCAGAGCCGTAGCTCATCGGGGCGCCAATTGCAGCTAACGGCGGAGCACTTAGGCTAAGCGAGCCGGTGCTGGTGACACGCGTCGTCTGGTCAAGACTCGTGGTCAGTACACGATACTCATAGTTGCCGGCAGATAGGCTAGCAGTATCGTACCGCAGCGCGTCACCAAAGTTGGTCACGGGAACATTTGTCCAGCCCGTATCGCCAGGGCTGCCCGCCGCACGGATCTGCAGACTCGTGGCCTGCTTCGGATCGGTTGGTGCGGCCACTTCGATGATATTGCCGCTACCCAATCCCGGGGTCTGATCCAACACCTGGACCCACTGCCCATCGACATCTTCCTTGTAGACGCGGATATGCGTCACGCCGGCTACACCACCGTCGGCTCCGGGGCCGTCTTGCCAAGCGAGTACAGTACCGTTCGCGCCCTGTTCAGCCGTCAGAATCTGTGTGCGCGAAGCCGCAACACCATAATGGGTGTGCACGATCGGGTGACCGTTCTCGTCGAGCGGTTGGCCGCTTTCATTGGTCCCGCCGGGGCCTATCGTGCCGTCCGAGTACGAATACGTCTGCGTCTGGTAATCGACCACGACCTTGATGGACCCATTGCCCAGCGCCGCAAGGCTGGTCCAGGACAAACGGATTTCGTTCGTGCCCGACCATGTCGCCGCGGACGATTCATTCGTTGTCGGAATGGCTGAGCCCGTGATCGACGAGTTCGCAAAATTCTGGCGCGAGACGACGCCGCTCTGCTGGTCAAGGCGCTCAGGTCCCACCGTTGACACTTTGCGTCCCCGTGCGTCATAGCGCGTGTCCGTGCGCCGGGCATACGTCATGCCGGCCGCCGCATACTCGTCCGTGACTGCGTGGATATTGTCGTCGTTCCACCCACTGCCGGCGCTGCGGATGTCTGCCGTTACGTTGCCGCTCAAGTCGAACAACGAGATACGGTCAACGCCATCGCCACTGTTGGTACGCCAGAGGTGGCCCGCGTTGTCGTAGTCGAAATATTCTTGTCGGCCGCCGTCAACACCCTTGCTGGTTATCTCGCCGAAGGCATCGTACTCAAACGCCGTGTCGGTAAGGCCGGCCTGCGCCTGAGGCAGCGTGCCGATACCCGAGCCGTTGGCCTGCGCCGGGCTGCCATCCCATTTCGAAACCCACTGACCGCCTTCGAGCTGCCACACGCGGATATGCGCGAGCTGGCTGATGCCGCCATCGTTAGTGCTGCTGTCAGCCCAAGCGACCGTCGCGCCGGCGGCAGCCTGTGCTGCGCCAAAATCGACCGTCCGGCTGGCTGGGTGGCTGGCAACGCCACCGATCGTGGCTACACCAGACTCATCGACACCTTGCACGTAGCGTGAGTCGATCGTCACGTAGTCGACCTGCACGCGCACAATGCCGCCCGATGGGTCGACCAACGACGACCAACTCAAGTTGATCTGGTTTTGACCACTAATCAGGATCTTGCCGGCCTCGTCTTTACCGGTACTCGCGGAGCTCCACGACACTTGCAGCCCACCCTGCAACACCGATGTTGGCGCCGGGTCGAACGTGTGGGTCAACTGTCCAAGCTTGTCGTATTCGAACACCTTGAATAGCGTCCCAGACGTGCCGTCATTGCCGGTGGTGGTCTGCCAAGTCTTGGCGACCTGTCCTCGCTCGTTGTATGACGTATACGTGCTGACGCCGGTGGCATCACGCACTTCCACCGCGTGGCCCTGCAAGTCATAGCGTGTGGTGATCGTTCGGTCTGCCCCATCCGGTCCGGCTGCGGCGTAGCCGGCCGCCGTTGCCGAAGCTGCACCGCGCGCGGTGGTGATCAGTGTGGTTACATTGCCGTACGCGTCGCGCTGGTAAAGCGTCAGCGGAATCAGCGTACTGCCGTCGCCGGCGCTCGGGCGCGCAGCTCCAGTCACTGCCGTCACACGGCCAAGTGCATCGTAGTAGCTGTAAGTCGTCGCGCCAAATGCGTCCGTCACAACGACCTGATTTCCGACCCCGTCGTAGCCATAGCTCGTGGTCAGATTGCCTCGCGTGCTGTTGCCGTCGGCCGCTTCGCTGTACTCGACGTTGCGGCGGGTCTCACTGATCTTGCGGTTCTTCTGGTCGAAACTGAACTCCGTCGTCCGATCGTCCTGCGACGCAGTGGGCGTACCGTATGCCGACAACGACCATGAGCTTTGCGCCAGGGCATTGGCAAATTCAGTTGTGGCAACGACGTTGCCGGCTGCGTCATAGCTCTTCGTGGTCAGGTAGCCAAGTGCATCCACCGTGGCGACCTGTTGGCCGCGACGGTCAAAGTAGCTGGTCGTTGTTGTCCAGGCGTTGGTGACCGCGTTTTGCAGCTGACTTTGCTGAATGACATCGCCGAACGCGTTGTAGGTCTTCTTTGTGGTCTTGCCAGCCGAGAAGTACTGTGTATTGACCGCGGCGCTCGAATCGTAGACCAGCGCCAGCGGCTCGATTACCTTTGTCACGCGTCCAAGTTGGTCGTATGACGTCAGGATGGCGCGATCGCGGCTGTGGTCCACGCCAGCGGCATTGATGGCGGCCTCAACAGCCGCACGCGTGGGGGCTTGTCCAGCGCTAGTGATCGAGGTCGCCACCAGATTGGTGCGCGTTGCATAGCGCGTGAGACTGGTCACCTCGCCAAAGGCGTCGCGTGTGTACCCGGTGACATACCCCTCAGGGTCGATCTCATACAAGACCCGACCCAGGGCATCGTACACCTTGGCGCTGGAGTTATCGGCAACATCCTTGCCGACCACCGCGTTACCCAGGGCATCATAGAAGGTCTGGGTGGTCAGCGTCCGCACGGTTTCGTTGCGAGCGGCCGATCCCGAGGCGCCATTAGCGGCCACAGCAGAGAGCGCCTCGCTATAAACGCCGACAGGCGGAAAGATCGCTTTGATCTGTCGCCCCAGCGCATCGTACTCATACCGGGTGGTACGCTCGCTAGCGGTGCCCGCTGCCTCAGTACGTGCGATCAGATTACCAAGTGCATCATAGGCGAGCCGAGTAACCAGATTGACGCTGTTTGTTTGGGACGGTACCAAATTGCCGTTTGCGTCCAGACCTACAGTCGTAAGGTTGACGGCGGGATCGGATTCGCGGACTAGGCGCCCGGCGGCATCGTAGTCGTATGCCCACGTCGCTCCGTTCTTGTTGGTAAATGAGGTCTTTTGGCCCAACCCGTTGTAGGCATAGGACTCCGAGTAGCCCAGCGGGTCCGTGCTGGAAATGAGACGCCCCGCCGCATCGCTGACAAAGATGTTGGTCCGGTCAGCAGATGGTTCCGTGATGATCGCAGCACCAATAGCGGCAGTTGTCAGCGCGTTCGATGCCGGAATGGGCTGAGCATACTGCGTTGTCTTGGTAATCGCGCCTGTGCCGTCGTAATCGGTCTGCTTGACGTAGCCAAGCGCGTCCACTGTGTAGACCTGGCGGTTGGCGGCGTCGAAGGCATTGACGACGACGCGGTCGTTGGCAGCATCGGTCGTGAGGCGACCGCGGATTTCAGCCGGCTTGGCTGCGGGGGAAAACCCGGTGGTATCGATCCGATTGGCGTAGCTACGGGTGGCCACCGCATTGCCCGCGGCGTCGAACTGCGTCTCGACGACTGCGCCTTGCGCATCCAGTGTCAGCACCAAGCGGCTGACTGCATCGTAAGCGTAGCGCGTCACGCGGTCGACGGCTGAGTTCGCCTGGATGGCCGCGCGAATGTTCGCCTGCGTGGGCGCGGCGAGCACGCCCGGCAGTACGCTTCCGGCCAGGGCCGTGCCGTAACTGATGCGCTGCACGACATTGCTGTTGCTGTCGTACACCTGTTCAACTACGCCACCGAGGGCATCGACCTGGAGGATCTGCCGACCCGCAAGGTCGTAGGCGAACACCGTCGCAACGTCCGCGCTGCTCGGCGTGACTTGCGAAGGTTTCGAGCTGGCGGTAACCGGTGTCGCGTAACGGATCAGTTTGATGACATGGCCCGCGCCGTCATAGACGCGCTGCGTGACAGCACCCGTGCCGTCTGCCGTCCAGACCGGCCGGTTGGCGGCGTCGAACTCCGTTCGGCTGCGAGCATCTTTGCCCGCAGCCGCCACCTGCGCGACGGCATCCGCCAGCGCGTCCGCGCTCGCCTCAGTCGTGACCGGTACAGGCGTAGCGTAGGTAGTGCGATCGATGACATTGCCGTTGCCATCGTAGGTGTTGCTGGTGACGGTTCCCGTTCCGTCGATCGTGTAGATCGCGCGATTCAGCGCATCGTAGACAGTGCGCAGATCCTGATCATGCGCGGCATCCGCTACAACCGTTGGCGGACTCTTACCGTCCCAAGACGACAATGCGATCCTATTGGCGTATGCGACACGTTCCGTGACGTTGCCGTTGGCATCATAACGATATTCTGTGACCGCGCCCGTCCCATCTACCGAGAAGCGAAGATGACCATCGACATCGAAGACGTGTGTCTCACTCACGTCGTGCGCCGCCACTGATACGAGCTTCGCGCTCACATCGGCCACGGAGGGCGTAGCTGACAGGCTGCTCAGATCAATCGGCGTCGCGAACGTGGTTGTCTTAATGACACGCCCCGTGGCGTCATAGACCGTCTGCGTGGTGTTGCCTAGCGCGTCGAGCTTGAAGACTTGGCGATTGTTCGCGTCATAAACGAAGCGCGAAACATTGCCGTTGGCGTCCGTCGAAACAACGACGTTGCCATCCTTGTCGTATGTGTAGGTACGCGTAAGGTTCAGGCCAGTCGGGTCGACCTGTTCCATGATGCGGCGCCCCGCTGCATCATAGGTGTACCTCGTTACGGAGCCATTGGGCTGGAGGACTGTTAACGTGTTGCCCTGGCCATCGTAGGTATATTGCGTGCTCAGCGGGGCCCCACCCCCCATCAACACGCGCTGTTCGAGAACGCGCCCCTTCTGGTCGTATACGAACAGCGTCTGCTGCCCAGCAGGATTTGTCACACGAATCCGGTTACCCAAAACGTCGAAGCGGTACACTGTCATCAAGTTCAAGCCGCGCGGATCTACGCGTTGCACGATCATGCGCCCTGCCGCGTCATACTGGTAGGCAATCGTGTTGCCGTTGGCGTCGGTGGTCGAGATCAAGTGATTGGCAACATCATACGTGTTCGACGTCGCGGCCAAGTCGGTCGACGTCTTCACCAAGTTGCCATTGGCGTCGTATTGATAGGAAACCATGTGGCCATTTCCGTCAATCACTGAAACCGTCTGGCCCTCCCGGTTATGGACTGTTCTGGTCGAAACACCACCTGGCAAGGTGATCGTCACGCTGCGCTCGGTATCCGAATAAGCATACGTGGTGGTATGCCCAAGCTCGTCGCTCTCTGTCAGCGCGCGTGCAAAGGCATCGTAGGTGGAGACGCGTTTTCCGCCAAGCGCATCAGCCACCTGCACAATCCGGCCCAGCCGATCGTAGGTTGACGTGCGCGCGTTGCCATTCGGGTCAATATTGCTGACAGTGCGGCCGAAAGCATCATAGGTGATGCTGTTGACCAGCCCCAGACCAGTCGGATCCAGATTCGTTTCGACGACATGACCAAGGCGATCGTACTTAGTCGTGGTCGTGACGGTCTGCCCATTGCTGCCCGGCATATGACGCGCAACTTCCTCACCAAACACGTCATAGTCGTACGAAGTGGCGTTGCCCAGGGTATCCGTCACTGTGGCAATGCTGCCGGTCGCCTTGTAGCTATAAGTCGTCACGACGTCCAGATCATCCCTGCGGAGCGCCGCGACGGCCTGCTGCAAGGCAGGCGTGACCAGACCTCCCGCCGGGATACCTGACGCCGCCGACCAGAAGTAGACAGACCGATACGCTCGCACCGACGCAAGCTGCCCTGCAGCCGTATAGGTGCGTTCCTCGACCCCGCCTACCGGGCTAATCGTATAGGCCAGACGGCTGTCATTGTCGTAGAAGAACAGCGTGGTGTTGCCCAAGGCATCCACACTGCTCGTGCGCCGGCCGGCAGCATCATAGGTGTACTTGATGCCATACTGCGCCCAGATCACGTCAATCTGGCCTTGCGTGAGGTTGCCAGTCAGCTGGGCAGCCCCAGCGCCGGACAGTTCCGCAATCAAGCGGCCCTGAATATCGTAGCGAACGTTGGTCGTGCGCAAATCGGCTGTACCCATCGCCACTGATATCGATGTGCGATTGCCCTGACTGTCGTAGGTATAGTTGGTCTGCGTACCCTCAGCGTTGGTCTCGCTAACCACGCGGCCCAATGGGTCATAGCTCCATGATTGGCTACGGTCCAGCACGCTGGAAGCCGGACGAATACTCATCAGCGTTGAAGCTGCCGAGACACCTACCGTCACCCTGGTGGCATAGCGAATGCTCTGCGCGACGTTGCCATTGGCGTCGTACACCGTCTCTGTCAGATAACCTTCCGGATCGATCTCCGCCGTCAACTGACCCCGCGCGTTGTATAGATAGACCGTGTGCTGATCATCGACCGATGCCACCGGCAGCAGTTGGTCGAGCGTGCCGCTTGCTCGTAATGCAGCCGGTGTCTCTGCAGCGTGCCTGACGCGTTCGACAGCTCGACCTGCACTGTCGTAGCGGATCTCGGAGAGATAGCCTTCTGCATCCAGCGTGGCGCGCAACAGACCATCGCCGTCGTAGAAGTTGCGCAGTACACGGTCAGCAGCGCTTGCTACCGGTGTGATCGCGCTGGGCACTACGACGCCGCCGAACGCTGAGATGTCGATCGCGTTGGCATAGCGAATCACCGCCACCACGCGCGACGCGCCGTCATAACGACTTTCGGTTACGGCACCCGCCGCATCGACCGTATAGACCAGACGGCCCGAGTTGTCATAGACCTGCCATTGCCTGGAATCCGATGCCGAGACGGCCGGCCGGATCGCCGACAGCGGGACGTTGGCTGGCGTGCCATCGGTGGCCAATAGACCAGACGCGACAGGATCGACGCGCGTTCCGTAGACGATGGTCTCGGTAATCTGGCCTGCCTTGTTGTAAGCGTATTCGGTCAGCGTACCGGTGCCGTCGATATCGGCGACCTTGCGGCCGATATCGTCATACAGGCGCCATTGGCGAACGCCAGTCGGCTCCTGCACAACACGCAGGCGACCGTCGGCGTCATATGTGTAGGTGGTCGTGCCCAGCACTCCACTTGGGCCAGCCTGCTGCATGGCAACCAGTCGACCAGCCTTGTCGAAGACATTGGTCGTCACAAGACCATTGGCTTGCTGCACGACGGTCTTGTTGTTGGCGTCGTCGTACTGCGTGAGCGTCACCTGATTGAGCGCATCCCATGCTGCGATGACGCGCCCCAGACCGTCATAGTTGTACTGCGTTACGCCGTTTGCGCTGGAGATCGACTTCAGCAGGCGGCCGGATTGATCGTAAACATACTGAGTGGTCTCAGCACCTTCGGCCGCCCCTGTACCATCCGCTGCCACACTCGCATACGTTGTCAGCCGCTGCAGTTGGCCACGGAAGTCATAGTTCATTTCCGACAGCGACGTGCGTGTCTGGTCTTGTAAGCTCGTCCACGCGGCCATTTGCGCTTCAGTCGGTGTGGCGTCGATCTGCAGCGTGGAGGTATCGTAAGATGCGCCACTGTACTGACGGCTACTTGTCCGATCGCCAGCAGCGTCATAGCGATACTCTGTGACCCGTCCTTCCGGCGAGATGACAAAACGCAGCAAATTCCGGTTTGCCGCGTCATAGACGTAGCGGGTCGTCTTGGGAACCGTGGGCTGGCTGGTGCCCGAGCTGTCGGGGCTCGGCGTCAGGTAGACGGTCTCCGTCAAAACCTTGTTGCGACCATCGAATACACGCTCGATCGTGTTGCCCAGGGAGTCGCGCTGTAGGATCTGGTTACCGTTCGCGTCGTACTGCATCGCGAGCGTGCGGCCCTCCGGATCGACGACCTGCGTCAGGTCACCATTTGCGGTGTACGAGAAATTGGTTGTCTGCGATGTCGCACCGTCTGGACTTGACGCGACGGATGTCAGTTGGCCCTGCGCGTCATACGTATAGATGGTGCCGGTTCCAAGCGGATCCTTGACGATGGTCTGCTGCGTCGCCGTGATGTAGGCGAACGTAGTCACCTCACCTGCGGCATCGGTAACGCTGGCAACCCGATAGTCCGAGCCGTACTGGGCGTATGTGAAAGCCAGCGACGTCCCATCGCTCTGCGTAATACTGGCAACCCGTTTGCTGGTCCCGTCGTATGTGTAGGTAGTCTTGTAGACGTTGCCATCGGCAATCGAATCATCCCCCGGCGTGAGATCTACCGTGACGGTGGAAAGGCGGTTGCTGGCGTCATAGGTGTATCGGACACTGGTCAACTCCTTGGGAGTGCCGTTATCAAGGATGACGTTACGGATTTGTATGAGGTTCGCGCCGGAATAGTCGAAATAGGTGCTCTCCCCGCTGGCGTCCTGCACGCTCTTCAGCAGTCCATTGCTGCCATAGGCGTACGTGAGCGTATTACCGCTTGGATCCCGCGAGCTCAGGATGCGACCGGCACCGTCACCTTCGTAAAAATCTTGCCGGCCAGTCGTACCGTCGGTCCAGACGTACTGACCGCTCTGACTGTCAAAGCCGATGGTATCGAAAGCACCGCCGCCCCCTGTGCTGACATACAAGCCGCGCGCCACATCGAACTGGTAGGTTCCGACTGCGCCATCACGATTTGTCAGTGCAATGCTGCTACCGACAGCCATGCGCGTACCAGACAGCGCCACACTTTGGTTCAGCCCAGTCAGCCAGTTGTCACCATTGTCGTCGGAGAATTGACCCTGGCTGTTGTATGTCCGCAATACGTTCAGATTGAGCCCGGTGGCGACTAGACCGTCATCGCGGTCCTGAATTACCACGTTCCCGTTCGCGATGTTGACGTAGGTTGCCTCGCCACTGCGCCCTTGCGAAGCGGTTCCGTACAAGCCCCGCTGTCCTAGCGTTGACAGGGAGGAGAGGCTCAAACCCAGGTTATTGCCGCTGACGATCGCAACCATATGTCTATATCAACCGGTGGTGTTGGTCTCACGATGGGAGCACACACCTTTGCGCTCGCCCCTCGCTCTACCTCAATACATCCACGAATGAGAAGAATGGTTTAGCCGAACGCACGTTTCCCGTCAGAGCAGGACCTGCTAAACAATCGCCGAAAATCTCGGATATGTTTGATATCCTCAAACCTGTTAGGCAGGAGAAGGCCCTCAAACCTTGCCTGAAGACGGACACCATGCCAGACAGCTTTTCGCCATCTCCCGACACTACGGTTGTCGAAGCCCGCTGGACCGAAGCACTCGATGCGAGCCGCAAAAACGACAGCGTCGCAGCGCTTGCAGGATTTGCACAGGTAAGCACATGGCGCCCGACTGCGGTCGAGCCTCACCTGATGATGGGTGCGGAGCTCGCTCAAATGGGCCAGGTTGCGGAAGCCCAGGCTGCTTATGCACGCGCCTTATTGCTCAAACCGGATCTATCCATCGCCCGTTACCAACTGGGCCTGTTACAGTATCTAGCCGGTCAGCTCGCCATGGCTCTCCTGACGTGGCAGCCGCTGATGGCGGCAGACGCAGACAGCTATCTGAATCTTTTCGTCAAGGGCTTCGCCCTGCTATCGGATGACCGATTTCAGGATGCTGCGGCAATGTTTGAGGCTGGCATGCATGCCAACGGCGAAAACTCGCCCTTGAACGCCGACATTGCACTGCTTCTCTCCAGACTGCCTGCTACGGTATCGGACAAAGGCCATGAACAGCCGGCAACGCAAGCAACCGTGGAGATTGCGCATGTGCTGCTCGCTGGCTACCGGCATTCGGGAAGCATCAACTGACCTTCAGCATGACCTCGATTGACAGCACTTCACGCCTGGCCGCGGTGATACGTGGGCAGGTCTCTTCGCTCAGGCAGACCAACCGGACGGCTCGCAGCCCTGCGGAACGTACCAAGACATCGACGCGAGCTGCAGCAGGAGGCCAGGATATTGCGACCGTCGTCGCGCAGCGTATCCAGGGGATCGACCCCGATGATCCGAACCGCGCAAGAAAATCCTTCAGGGTCTTTCTGGAAGCGGTGCTGCTGGCCGAATTCGGTAATGAGCTCATGAACGACCCTCGTTTCTACCAGTTGGTGGAAGACGTTCAGGCGCACATGCATGCCGATCCCGAGCTGAATTTGGCGATTCAAGAAGCGGACCGCCTCATGTTCTCCGATGCGGCCCGAAAATAGGTTGCTCAGCGTGACTTGGGCGTGATCAAGAACCCGACTCGACCCGCTTCAGCAAGTTGCCTAGCAGCTGTTGGCCAGTCGAGCCAATACGCAGGGTAAGCAGTCGTTTGGCCAAGCGCCGAATGGCTTGAGAATCTGCCGCCTCACCAGACAAAATTGCGTTGGCGTAGCGAGCAGCCAAGCCATCCTTATCCAACCCCTCTGCGCGGGCAATACTGATCCGAGCGAGGTCGACCTTGCCGCACAGCGCGTGTGCGACAGCCAAACCACCGTGGCTCTCCGCGAAATTTCGATCGATCTCCAGAGCTCGTTCGAACGCCTGGGTAGCTTCACCGTATTTGCGATTCATGATCGCGGTCCACCCTAGGCCGTTCCATGTGCCGATGTGCATTGGCATAAACCGAACCGCTCGATAGAACGCATTCTCGGCCAGAGGAAAATGCTGATCCAGCAACTCGACAAAACCCTTGGTCGACCACGTGCGGCCATCTTCAGCATTTTGTTCGAGCGCGCGATCTATCAAATATCGTGCGGATTCGGTATCGCCGGCCGCTAGTTGCAACGATGCCTGTGTAATCAGCGCTTCAATAGGTATCGGTCCGGCATCCTCTCGTATCGCGCACTGCGACCAGCGTTCCGCTTCGCCCGTTCGGCCAGCGTCGAAGGCCATCAGGCTTGCGACGCCAAGTGCCTCCGGTGCCAAGCCGGCCTCGTTACCATACGCCCACGAAACGCCATCATCGAGCCGTCCTAAACGATGCAAAACCCGGAGCCACAGCACTTGCATTGGCCCTGGAATGGTATGAATCGCATCTCGAGCGAAGACCACGTCCAATGCCGCTTGTGCTGCAGGAAGGTTGCCGCGTCCAAGCTCTGCATATGCAAGATTGTGCCGAATGACGTTCTCGGCGGACGCAGGAAGGCCCGGCATACCTCGCAACTGATTCAGTTGCTCAATGGCAACGTCCCACTCATGTCGAGCCAACGCCAAATCGATGCCGCGATTCAGCCATGCAAGCTCAATAAGACCGAGCGCCGTCGCATGGGCCAGGTGAAACGCTGCGCGATCCAGCTCGCCACTTGAGAGTGCGGCATCGAATGCATCGGCAAGCAAATGAGGGTTCCCAGGATCCTGTTGCAAGTAGCTCTCAAGGCGTACGAGTCGATTTTCGAGAGATGCATCCATCTTTGTATGCTGTACGTAATCAATCGTTTGGTTCCATCACCAGGCAACATCGGATTGGCGGTGAGTCCGTAATGACAGACGTAACTTTTCCAACGCTTGGCGGTGAATCTGTGAAACTCGCCCCTTCGTCACACCCAGGCTTTGGGCGATGTCCGCGAAACCAATCTCTTGCAGATAGTGTGACCGAATCACCAGTTGCTCTTGCGCCGAGAGTGCATCTACTTGCCTGCGTAATCTATCCTGCAACTGCCTAAGCTCAATGCTGCCATAGTAGCGAGCCGCTTCTGCAACTGGTTCCGCCTCAGAGGCAATGAGGCCAGTACCTTCGAGAAGGTACGTCAGCGCAACCCCGATACTGACTTCGGCCAGATAGCGGAACGGCCCCGCCTTGAGCAAGCGACCGGTTTGACCGGATCCTGCGCTGGACTCGGTCTCGGCGGCGGTACGCTTTGCTTCATCCAACCTCTCCTGTCGCAATCGCGAGCGGGCGGCAATTTGCTGTTGCTTCTCGGTCAGTTGCTCAAGCCCATTGAGAATCGCTCCAGACATGCGGCGTGAGGCGAAAGTCTTGAACTGCGCGCCGCGTTCGCGTTCGAACCGGTCGAAGGATTCGACCAAGCCCACGGTTGCGAACTGGAGATACTCATCAAATTCAATCTCATCGTGAGTGCGGCGCGCGTAGTAAGTCGCGGCGACGGTCTTGGCATACGGCAGATATTGTTCAATCAGCGCCTCGCGCGCCGCTGCATCGCGCTGACTCCACCAACGCGCCCAAAGTGCTTCCTCCGTAAAATCTGAGCAGCCAACGGAGACATGTTCAATTCTTTGCTCGGTCATGCATCGTCCCGCAAGACTCAATGAAACGACCCAACCAGGGCCTTCATCAACAGCCCCCAGCCGTCCATCAGCACGAACATCAGAATCTTCAGCGGCAACGACACCGTTGCTGGCGGCATCATCATCATGCCCAGCGCCATCAGAATGCTCGACACCACCAAGTCAATCAGCAGAAACGGCAGGAAGACAACGAAGCCGATCTGAAATGCCGTGCGCAGTTCAGACAGCATATAAGCGGGAACCAACTGAACGTTGCTGATGTCGTCCATCGTCTGCGGAGGTTTAGCCTTGGACAGCTCCACCATCAGCGCCAGATCCTGCTCGCGTGTTTGGCGCACCATGAAGTCACGCAACGGTGCACTACCTTTCTCATAGGCGGTTTCCATGGAAATAGAACCGGCCATGAACGGTTGAAAGGCCTGCCGATTGATCTGCTCCAGTGCTGGCGACATTGTGAATAACGTCAGGAACAGGGCAAGACCAATCAGTGCTGTGTTGGGCGGTGTTTCCTGCATCCCAAGCCCATGCCGGAGCATCGAAAGAACGATGATGATGCGCAGAAACGATGTGACTGAGACCAGCAGCGCTGGAAGAATCGCCAGCACAGTCAAGCCAAGCACGACGCGCAAGGCTTGCGCGGTTTCGGATGCCGGCGTGGTACGTGTTTGTGTCGACGCCGTCGGCCTCAATGTTGGGGCGGCGATTGGTGTAGGCGATCTTGTCACCGCATAGGCGGAGGCTGAAATGGTCAGTGCGCCTGCGCAGACAAGCAGACTCAGTGAGCATTGCCGCGCGCAAATACAAAGTACCTCCAGCCATCGGAAGCAACGTTCACGCATGGCCGTCCCCCGACACTGACGAGGCACTGGAGGCGGTACTTGCGTCTACGGGGCGTTTCGCGAGGACGCTTACCTGGTGCTCAGTGCACCCAAGCAACCATTGTTCATGATTCCATTCGACCACGTGCAGAGTAGCTTTGCCTGCCAGCCGCGACGAGCTGATGATCCGCGCGTGGTCGCCCTGCCTTTGCCCCACCATTTGACTCAACACTCCAGGCTGCAGGCCGCCGCCCGATGACGAACGCGAACGAAGATACTTGGGTAGCCACCATAGCAATCCACCCAATACGGCTACCAGGAGCAGCAGTTGAGGCAAGCCGAACAATGCGCCTCCATCCGGCTCCGCCTCCCGTTTCACAGGAATACTCCCTGAGATACGCCCCGCTTCCGCTTTCGCATCGGCAGGCGTTGCAGGTGACGTTGATGGTGTCGGTACGTCAGACACCGCAGACTGCGGTGCAACAGCAGATGTCGGCGAAGACACCACCTGCGCGTCGACGCTCGGGACAACCACCGCCAACAGGCAAACCGACACGAGGTATGTGCAAACCGTGCGCAACGAAATACAACCGGACGCCACGCGGGATCGGGGACAAGACATGCGATGCACGAAAGCGGGTTCCTTATACCTTGAGAGCGACCGGCAGTTCTGTGATGCGCACGCCAAAATGCTCGTCTACCGCAACTAGTTGACCACGGGCGACCACCTTTCCTTCCAGCAGGAGATCGACCGGTTGCGCGACCTTGCTGTCCAAGCGCAGCACTTGCTGCTCTTTCGCCGCAATCAGCTCACCGACGGTCAAAGTCGTTGTCCCAACACAGACAGTCAGCCGAGCTTTAACGCTGAGCAACGGGTTGACCTCGGGGCGCAACCTGTCACTCAGCAAGGATTCACCGGTGACCGGACTTTCGTCCCCATGCAAATCGCTCAGCGCAAGGGTCTGCGCCACAGGCTGGTTGTCGCCGACGTCAACATCTTCCGGACTGCGGTCGCGCGCGACAGAATTGAGCGAGAGCTCCATGGTTGTACCCTTCCGTTCTACTTAGAAAAATTTCAGTTCTTTTGCTGCGATCAAGCTATTGCGTCGAATCCGCACGCTGCAATTCAAGCGCCTTGTGCTCATCCAACCGCCCAAGAAAACCTTGGAACAGCGGCGCGCCGTCGTTCAGGCGAACGCGCAAAGGTGTCTCCAACGTGTGAGGTACGCGCACGACGTCACCAACGCGCAATCCACTCAACGTTCCCAGGTCAAGCTCGATTGGACTCAGTTCGACTGACACTGAGAGATTCTCGCCAGACAACGCAGCAAGCACCGGAACCAAGCCAGCTCCGGTATTGGTCTCCGTGTTCCCTGCGTCAGTCGACACCGCGTGGTGGTGGCCCAGCATGCGAGCTGCATGGGAGAAGTCCATCACGAGAGCAAAGCGATGTCCGAACCAATCGATTGACAACCACACCGCACCGGACCATGGCTGTGCCAATGGCACCGGCAGGCTGCCTGCCCCCAACACCCGCTCATCTACCGTGTCTAGTGCGGCGCAGCCAGTCCACTTGTTCAAGCGTGCACGCCAATCTTCAACCGCGGCTGTCGCAACGTCGTCGGCTATCCGCGACTGCGGGCCATCCGCCAAAATTGGGAGCGCACCATCTGACGCCCCGAAGAGCGCCGCCCGCACCAACGCCACGGCTCGATCATCTGGCGCATCGACGCGGGACGTTTCATTGATCGCGCCCCCTGGACATAACACGCCCGATTCGACAGTCCACCAAGCCTGCCCTTCGTCGTTCCCGGCTGACAACGCCATCCACAATCTGGCAGCGCTGTCACCAGCGTCCGCCTTCGAAAGTCGCTCCGACGCAGCGATGCCGACAGGCCCAGCCGTGGGAACTGCATGAGGCAATGCCCATGCATTCCTCCACTCGTCGTAAAGTGTTTGCAGCTCCGCTGCCAAGCGCCTGAGTTGAGCGTCCGGCCACCAGCGCATCGCAATGGCTTGGTGCGCAGCCGGCACGGTGCGCCGATTTTCCTCGGAAAATTTGCCAGCCACGTTCATTTGCCGCGCATTGCGAAGAGCTCGGTCAGCATGTCATTCGCGGTGGAAACCACTTGCGATGACGCTTGGTAGCCTCGCTGCATGATGACGAGGTTGCTGAACTCCTGCGAGAGATCCACGTTCGAAATTTCGACCATCCCGGACCGAACAGTCCCGAACGCGTCGCCGCCTGCGGCACCGGTTTCCCAGGATTTTCCGTCGACGGCCTTGAACTCGTTGTTACCGACAGCCTGTACTGCATCCGGCGAACTGAAACGGCCCAGTGCCAATCGGGTGCCCTTGCTGGTCTGCCCATTGGAGTACGTAAGAACGAGCGTTCCTGTGTTGTCGAACGTTGCTTTGGTCAGCGCACCAGCCCCGAACCCGTCCTGCGACGCGACCGCAAGCGTTGACTGGCTTCCCGAGTCGAACGAGGTAATGTTCTTGGAGAAATCAAGTGTCAGCGGAATCGCGGATTGGCCCGACGGCGTGTAGTTCAGTGAAACGGTTGCATTGGCGGGATCGGGCTGGCCATTGATGAATGCGATCGTGCCACTACCGACAGTCGTCGTTCCGTCGAGTACCGTTACAGTCCAGCTACCCGGCTTGCCACTGACAGGGGCAAGCTTCGCAGAGAGCGTGTGCGCACTGCCAGCGGCATCCAGAACCGAGATGCTGCCTACCGTCTGCCCAGTAGACGTGCTCGAGAGGTTCCCACTGAACGTTACAGTGCTCGTCGCCTTGGCGGCATTCGTTTTGAGCGCGGCGATGCTGATTGCTGTCAGGCTTCCCGTCGAGTCGAGCCCCATGACCTGTTCGCCAGTCGCACTGGAAACCAAGTTGCCGCTGGCATCAAACTTGAACTGACCATCACGGGTGTAGTGGATCGATCCATCCGCAGCCTTCAGTACGAAAAGCCCCTGCCCATCAACGGCCAAGTCCAGATCGTTGCCGGTGGTCTGCAGTTGCCCTTGCTGGAAGTTCAGGATGGTGCCAAGGGTATTCAAACCGAAACCAAACTGGCTTGATGAATGCCCACCGTCTTGGCCGGCAAGGCCGCCGGTCGAGTAAAAAAGGTCCGAGAACTGCAGCGCCGAACCCTTGAACCCGGGCGTGTTCATATTGGTCGTGTCGTTCGAGATGACGCGCAACCCCTCCTCGTAACCGTGCAGACCTGTCATCGCGATGTAGATGGAATCGAGCATGGGAGACCCCGTATGGTGGATGGTGTGTTTAACGAACAGCGATAACCTGGCTCAGGTCAATGTTTGTCAGGGTGCCACCACTTCCCGCGTTGACGGTCAACTGTGGCGAATTTCCCGACAGCGAAAGTGCGGATACCGTGCCGGTCACCGTCCCGGAATTGGTTGTGATATCGACGGTGCGTCCAATGAGCCCGACGGACTGCAATGAGGCCTGGTTCGACACGAGCGTCTCAATATTGCTGTTCATCTGCTGCGTCTGGCCGAGTGCGGTGAACTGCGCGACTTGCGCCATGAACTGTTGGTTGTCCATGGGCTTAAGCGGATCCTGATAGGTCAATTGCGTGAGCAAAACCTTCAGGAAATCCTGCATATTGAGGTTGTTGACTTGGGATCCTGCCCCGCTGGCAACACTGTTTGCTGCGCTAATTGTCATCGTGCACCCTGCTCATAAATATGAAACATCGGCTGGTCTGCAGACCAGTCCCCGCTTTGAAGTACCTGTCGGTATTGCCCCTCGTGCAGCTTTGCCAGAGAAACGCGCTTATCCCAACTTCCTGGCGTCCCCTCAGTCACGGTGCGGCCATTGCAGACAAGGCTGAGTAGCCGGTGCCCGCTTTCGCTCAACATGCGTTCGAGCTGCTGGCGGATCTCCGGCAAGGCCGCGCTGTCATCACCATCGACGCCCAACCAAACGCGAGCTCCTTGCTCCGTCCATTCCACGTGGATTCGCACAGGGGGATTAGATGGCGCAGCGGATGTCGCTTCCTTGCTTAACGACGGAAGTGGCGTTTCGGGGTCATCTTCCGTCTCGTCGATGACCTCGCTCAGGACGTCACTATTTGCATGGGGCCGAACCATCGGCTCCGAAGACACGGGCTTCAACGCGGGCGGATCCGTCCGCTCCATGGCAGTGATTGCGCCATCGGGCGCCCCTCGGTCGGAGCCGAGCACGGCTTGTCGAAATTGTGCGATCAGGGCGTTCCACTGTGCCAATGGAGGCGCGGCGGTAGGAGCCGCTTGCCAAAGTGCTGCCACGTGTTGCGTGCGAGGACCAGCGGTATTGGCGATAGCGACGGGCCTCACATCCGCCACGGGCCGTGCACCTGCCGAGCTTTGACTGCCAACTGCTGGCACTTGCCCGGCGGAAGCCGTCGAGCGCGTGCTCGCACCTGCGATCTCTTGGGGTATAGGGTCAGCTTGCGCGGCGACCTCGGTGGCACCAGGGGGTGGCGCCGCACGACGAGATGACACGGCGACCCGATCTCGACTGGTCAAGCGCGCTTCTGAAGCCGGATTTCGTGCTGGTGCCTCGTGCGGTCGCCTGCTGTCTGGCTGTCCATTGTTGTCGGACCGCCCCTTGGTGTCGTCGCTCGCTTCCTTGAACCAACCGGCCAATTCGGCCTGCTCCATTGCCCGCTGCCAGCCCTGGTACCGATTGGCAGTGCCATGGGCAATGCCATCCCGGTCCATCAACAGCGATCGACCGTCAGAATCGGCCAGCGCAAGAGCGTCGCTCTGTCCCAGCTTCATACGTCCGCTCCCAACATGGGTTGTCCCTGCCTCATGATCCAATCCTGGTCGGCCTGCGCCAAGGCCCGGCGGCTCTGCTCAAGCGCGTAGTCCGCAATACAGTCGTCCCGGTGTCGATCCATTGCATCGAGCTTCTGTTGCTGCGTCACATAGGCCGCCTGCACCTCTGCCCGCTCCTCCAATAGAGCTTGCAGCTTGGCGTTCTCTTCTTGCATCGCAGCCTGCAGCGCCGTCAACCACCGCAGTCCTTGGCGGTAGGCGTTCACGTCGAGTCGCATCTTGGCTGCGTCCGCCGCAGCGCGCGATTGGTCCTTGTACTGCGCACGCAGCCGCTCCAGTCCCGTCTCAGTCTCAACAACGCTCCTTTGCAAACTGGCCAATGCTCGCAACAGTTCATCCACGCGCCATTGCTGTCTCTGTCGCAATGGCTCCAGTGCGTACTCGAAGCCTCGCAAGTCAGCTGGCATCTTGCACGCCCCTGAAAGCGTGGAGCGATATCCCGGTCCAGATCGAATATCGCATTAATGTGCTCGCACCGCGGGTACGGCCGCTGCCAACTGCCGCAAGGCATCCGCCCGGCTGACGCCGCCTTCCGCCTGTGCGAGCCAAGCTCTCAGATCGGGGGCACAGGCCAAAGCCTGATCGAGTTCAGGATTGGTTCCATGCTCATACGCGCCCAACTCCACCATCTGACGGTTTCTCTCCAGCATCGCCAATAGCTGAATCGCCCGAGTCGCCAATTCCCGCTCTTGATGCGTCGAGAGATCAGGCAACAGGCGGCTGGCGCTCTTGAGCACGTCAATCGCCGGGTATTGGCCCTGATGCGCAATCTGCCTGGACAGCACGAAGTGGCCGTCAAGAATCGCCCTCAATGCATCTGAGATCGGCTCGTTCATGTCGTCGCCTTCCACCAACACGGTCAGCAACGCAGTGATCGAGCCTCCAGATGGAGCCGTCCCGCAGCGCTCGCATAGCTCGGGCAGCTCGGCAAACACGGATGGCGTGTAGCCACGTGCAGTCGGCGGCTCGCCCGCTGCAAGGCCAATCTCTCGGCGCGCCATTGCAAAGCGTGTGATCGAGTCCATCGTCAGCACAACTTGCGATCCGCGATCCCGGAAGTGCTCGGCGACCGCAAGTGCGGCATGGACGGCCCGCACACGAGCCAGCGCGGGTTGGTCCGCGGTGGCGACAACGACGACGGAACGCTTCAGTCCTTCGGGGCCGAGTTGCTTGTCAATGAATTCGCGCACCTCACGTCCACGCTCACCAATCAGCGCAATCACGTTGACGTCGGCCTCGACATGCCGCGCGATCATTCCGAGCAGCGTGCTCTTGCCTACACCACTGCCAGCGAAAATGCCGATCCGCTGTCCACGGCCGAGCGTGAGCAGTGCGTCAATACTCCGGACGCCAGTCTCTAGAACTTCATGAATGCGCGGGCGCTGCATCGGATTCAGCGGTGACGCCTTGAGAGCCCGTGATTCTGTTAGGACGGGCGCGGCCAAACCGTCCAACGGGTGCCCGAACGCGTCAATGACGCGCCCGAGCAATGCGTCCCCAACCCCAAAGTCGGTACGGCGTCCCAGCGCAATCACTTCATTGCCAGCAGCAAGCCCCTGAACGTTGCCGAACGGCATGAGAATGACTTCGTCACCACCGATTCCGACCGCTTCGGCGAGAACCCTCTCCGTCACTGCTCTGCCTGGCAAGATTGCACACAACTCACCCACTCGGACACTCGGCCCCTGCGCAACAATTGCGAGCCCAGACAGCCGTCTCACAGTGCCAGTACGTCGCGTCAACTCAGTCTGACGCAATTCGGAACGCAATTGCGGAAGGTCGCGATGCATCAAGGCAGCACCTCGGACACACGGGATGCGCCGCAGGAGATCACATCTCGCACCGCGGCGAGTTGTGTCTCTAGGCGCGCATCGAGATTCCCCAAGGGTGAGCGCAGGAGGCATCCCCCTAGCTCTACCGTTTCATCTGCCACCCATTCGACTGACGAACCCTGTTGAAAGCTCTGCCGCGCGAGCCACGCATTCAGATCGACATCGCCTTTCAGGTAGTCCAGCGTGGCCGGATGGACGTGAATCGCAATCAGCCGCGCGCTCACTTGTTGCACAGCATTCCGAACGATCTCTTGCGTTGATCGGGGATCTGTCACCGCAGCGCCCACAATCCGGCAGATCACTTCGAAACACAATGCCGCCATCTCATCTTCGGACTGACGTAAGCGCTTGAGCATCTCGCCGCGAAGCGACGAGAGCAATTGATCGAACTGCCGCAGGCGCTCTTCGGTAGCCTGCGCGGCCATCGAGTGCGCTTCCTGCAGGCCGTCGGCGCGGCCCTCTTTCACGCCCTGCTGATAGCCCTCTTCTCGACCGGATTCGAACCCCGCACGGTACCCCTCTTCCCGCCCAAGCACGGCACCATCACGTTGGCCCGCCTCCCAGCCCGCCTCGTAGGTGGTCAGTTCTGATTTCGGGTCAATCGATTCACCGGCTACTCGCTCTGTAGAGCAGCTATCCACCGCCTGCCCATGTTGCGACGACGCGCCGTGGCCTATGCCACGGCGGCGCGTCAGAAGCCGGGGAACCTCGTGCACGAGTACGTCTCGCAGGATCGCAGGAACGCTGCCTTCTGCCGGTGCATTCGCCTCGGGGGCACCGGGCGCACGCTTGGTATTTAGCACACTCATGGCCGACGTCTTAGTTTTCGCAACCAGCCCGCCCAGCGGCTGGAGTGCGGCTGCACCGCTCCGGCCACACCGATTTGAGCCGCGCTCGCCAGTTGCGTGTTCACTGTCACGCTGTCCACGCGTGCGCAGACATGTTTCAGTAGGCTGGCCCGCATCGCTGACGCGGTGCGAACACTGGCACCGGTGCGCCGCATCTCGATGACAGCAGATTCGACGCGTCCCCGTATCGCTGGACCTAAGCGCATCAGGACCTGTGTGCGCCAAGGCCAATCCTGCAATAGCAGCAGATGTGCGATCAATTGGGTCGGCTCAGGGCGGAGTACCGCCGCCAAGGCGACGGGATCCTCTCTCACGAGTCTGGCGATGCAGTCCGCTTCGAAGGTTCCGGAGGACACCAAAGGCAACGGGTGCTCCACACCTGCGCCAATCGCTGGAGAAGCGGAGATGTCCGGGGCAGACGCGTCACCGAGCAACTCGCGCACCAACGCGTGGTCCGCCGGAATGCCCATCTGCCGCAACTCCTCCAGCATCGGAGCCAGAATGGCGCAATCTTCTGGGCGCAACTGCCGCAACAACCACTGGCGGTCGGACTCCGGCAACGCGTGCAAAAGCAATGCGGCACTTCGTGCCGGGGCCGCCGCATTCGGCGCCATGGGATCGGCAAGCAGATTCACGAGGTGGTTCCTCTACCACTGCGTGCAGCTTCACCACGCATCCATTCTTCGAGCTGGGCCAACACGGCTTCTCGCTGCGATGCCGAAAGCGGCTTGCGTGCCGAAGCTTGTTGTTCTCGCTGATGTCCTCGACCGCGTCGGGAGAACGCACTCCCAAGAACCGCGCCGATAGCGAGTAAAACGACTACCCCGCTCACCAGCAGACGGTTGGAGATCATCCCCGAAGGTGATGTAGCGGCGTCGCTCCGACCAACATCAGCAGCTTCAGCAGCCGGACTCTGCGATCCCACCTGAGCAGCCGAGCCCGCCGCCGGCGCGCCTTGCGGCATAAGTGCATCCAGTGGTTGCACCACAACGGTATCGCCCCGATCAAAGGAGGCTCCCACCGCTGCTGCGACCAGTCGGCGCAGCCGCTCCTGCTGATCGGCATCCAGGGGCTTGCGGACCATGGCAATCACTTGGATGCGGCGGACCGATCCCGGTTGACTCACGACCTGCTCCACGCGACGGCCCACGGCATAGTCGGTTTCGCGCTGAGAACTGCCTCCACGCGCACCAGCCGATGCGTCGGCTACGCGGGCATCTAGCGGCGCCCCGGTCTCTCGCACGCTTTCGCGCTCGCGCGTCACCACACCACTAAGCGACTGGCCATTGCGGCTAGCGGCCGGCACCACGTCCTCTGTCGTCGTCTGGATTTTGTCCATGTCCAACGTGACGTCCACGCTGGCGATGGCTTGCCCAGGGCCGAAGCTACGCTCCAGAACATCACCAACCTTGCGCAACAGGTAGCTTTCGGTCTCCTTCTTCAGATCCAGCCGACCCGATGCTGCGTCGACGTCTCCCTCGGAGCCCGAAGCGCGCGTCAGCGCCACGCCGTGTTGATCCACGATCGTCACGTCCTGCGTCGCAATACCTGGCACGGATGCCGACACCAACCGCTGGATACCCGTGATCTGATCCGGCCGAAGCACCTGCCCCTGCTTCAGAGTCAGGGTAACTGCCGCTTTCGCCCGGCTGCTGGCTTGCTTGAACAACCCTTGTTCGGGCAACGCCAGATGCACTCGGACATCGCGAATCTCGGACAGCGACAAAATCGTCCGTGTCAGCTCACCTTGCAACGCGCGCTGGTAGTTGATCTTCTGGGCGAACTCGGTCATGCCGAAATCGCTATTGTTGAACAGCTCCAAGCCCACAGCGCCATGCAACGGGAGATCCTTCCCCATCAATTTGATGCGCGTCTTGTAGACCTGATTGCGATCCACAAGGATGGACGTCCCCTGATCCCCCAATTGATAGGGAATCTTGAGCCGCTCAAGCTCTGCCACCATGGCTGCCGAGTCCTGGGGCGTAAGGTCGCCAAAGAGCACTTGGTAGTCGGTATGCAATGCCCAATAGCCGAACAGCGCCATCGCAGCAGCGATGCTTATCATCCCCGCGACCAAGCCAGCGCGAGCAAGTGCACTAAGGTTCTGCCAGAAATCACGAATCACCGAACATCCCCCGGGCTGTACTCGAAACGGCTATCCATCAAATCGTCCCACTTCAATCCGAACATCGCTGCGTCCATTCCCTACACCTGCATCTTCATGACGTCCTGATACGCTTCCAGCAAGCGATTGCGTACCTGGAGTAGCAACTGGAATGACAGGCGGCTCTCTTCAAGCCGGATCATGACTTGATGAAGGTTCTGCACGTCTCCCGCGGCCAACTGCTGCAGATCTGTTTGAGAGACCAAGAGCTGCTGGTTCACACCCGTGAGCCCTTGATTGACCATGTCTCCAAACTGACCTGCCGGAGCCGGCACGGGCAGTGGGGCCGTTGCCGGCAGTACGTCGCCCGCCGCCTCTGCTTGGCCTGCCTGGGCGACTGCCTGAATGGCTTCCCACGTCATGACTGGCCTCCAATGTCCAGTGCCTTGAGGGCGAGGGTGCGGGCTGTATTCATTGCCGCAACGTTGGCCTCATAGGCGCGTAGCGCACTCATCATCGTCACCATCTCAGTTGCCGTGTCGACGCCCTGATAGGCGACGAAGCCCTTGTCATTCGCTAACGGATGACCAGGCTCATAGACCATCCGGGGCCGTGCACCGGTCGGCTCAGTCCTTACCTGGGGAAGGCTGAGCTGCGACAACTCATACGTCTCAAGCCCTTGATCGACGCGGTTCGAGAATGCGGACAAGCCGGTGTCCTGGCCGAGCCCGAGAGGGGCAGCTTGCGCTACCACCCGCAACGGCTGATAGTTGGAGCCCTCGGCACCTAGCACGGTGTTGGCGTTGGCCAGATTGAGCGCGCTAACATCGACACGGGTGCGCTCGACCGCCATACCCGCTGCGCTGATTGCGAATGCGCTTGTGTAGTCCATGTCGTCGATCTCTTATTTCTTACCGTCGCTGACCGCGCTGGACAGAATCGCGTAGTGTTTCGCGAGCCCTTTCACAAGCGCCTGATATTGCACGGCGTTCTGCGCCATGTTCGCGACCTCAACGTCCAGCATGACTTTCGCGGGTAGGCCTGCCATGTCCAATGCCGGCTCGAGTCTTGGTTGCATGGCTTCGATGGACGCACGGTCTAACCGGTCGTTGCTCGACAGGGAGCGGCGAACGTCCGCCATCTGCGCCTCGAAACTCACCTTCATCGGTGCGTAGCCAGCGGTGTCAACGTTCGCGATGTTCGCGGCGGTGACGCGTTGCCGCAGGCTGGCGGCGTCAAGCGCCAAGCCCATCATCGTGGTCGTCACACCCTCGATTCCTTCTGTCATGCTTTTACTCCCCCAACTTCCTTGAGAATGCGTCCTTCAGCTACTGGACAATCAACTCTGCGTGCAATGCGCCTGCGGCCTTGATCGCACGCAAGATGGAGATGATGTCTCTCGTGTTCGTATTCAGCTTGGCCAAGGTCTGAACCAGATCGGCGACGGTATTGCTTCCTGGTGGAACGTAGCCAGGTCCGTTTTGTTCGGACGCCTCCATCCGCGTGTTGCTCACGATGGCGGTGCGAATGCCGGGCCCCGGGAAAATCACATCGCTCGGCTGCGATGCCGTGTTCTGCGTGGCGATGGAAATTTTCAGATCACCGTGGGAAACCGCAACCTTCGATATCTGGACATCGCCACCCGACACCACGGTTCCGGTGCGCTCATTGATGACGACCTTGGCGCGCCGATCCGGCTCGACAGCAACGTTCTCGAGCTTGGCGACGAAGCTGACGAGTTGATCTCGCTGGTTTTCAGGCACTCGAATCTCAATGCCAGAAGCGTCTCTTGCACGAGCAGTCCCGCCACCAATCTGGCTGTTGATTGCCGTCGCGATGCGATTTGCTGTTGTGTAGTCAGGCTCCGAAAGCACAAACGTCATGGTTTTGTTTGCGCTGAGTATCTCGGCACTGACGCCAACCTCCACCGTTGCGCCATTCGGCAACGAACCCACAGTCGGGTGGTTCTTCTGCAGAACGTTGCCATTCGCGTCGTATCGATACCCCCCGACCGACAGAGCGCCCTGGGCGAGCGCGTAGATCCGACCGTTTGGGCCCTTGAGCGGCGTCACCAGCAAGCTCCCACCGACGAGGCTACGTGCGTCTCCCGCCGATGAAACTGTCACGTCCAACGTATCCCCTTCCCGCGCAAACGGAGGAAGCGAGGCGGACACCATGACGACGGCAACGTTGCGGCTCTGCACCTGCTCCGGTGACACGGTCAGGTTGAACTGCGAAAACACGTTGGACAGCGCTTGACGCGTCGTGCGGTTGGTCGGCGAGTCCCCCGTGCCGGCCAGGCCCGTAACAATGCCGTATCCGACAAGTGCGTTCTCTCGCCATCCTTGTACCTTGCCGAGATCCTTAATACGCGTACTCTCGGCACACGCGGCCCCAGCGAGCGCCATGGCCACGCCTGCCAGCAATGCTGCTGCTGCGTAACGAAACGTGCGATTGCCCTGCCCCATCACAACCCCAAGAAATCCAGCAATTTCCGCCACCACGCGCGCCGCTGACGGTCAGACAACTCGCCCTCGCCGACATAGTTGATGCGGGCTTCGGCAAGGCGAGTGGAAAGGACGACGTTGCCGTCCGAGATGTCCTGAGGGCGAACTCGCCCTTCCAGCGAGACCTTGTGCTGTTCGTCATTGACGGTCAGCAACTGCTCACCCCCGACTCTCAGGTCTCCGGTCGGCAAGACTTCCTGCACCGCCACGGTAATGGTGGCCAGCAGCTTGTTCGCACGCTGCGTCGTACCACCACCGTCGAAGTCTCCATTGACGGTAGCCGTCCCGCCGATCTGCCGACCGGTAGGTAGAGTGCTAACTCCGACATTCAGATTGTTCTTACGCTGACTCGTGGTGTCGGTGCTGGTCGTCGCACTGGAGTTCTCGTACACCTGGACTGTGATCACGTCTCCGACGCGGAACGCCTTGTTGTCCGATGTAAGTTGGCGATAGGTCCCTTCCTTGTAGAGGCTCTCCGCATGGGCTGTGGAATGACTCATCACCATCCACGGGATACAGACGAAAAGCGGAACAAGCAGGCGAGCATTCATTGCCGTACCTCCACGGTACGAGGTCCGATGACTCGAGCGAGCATTGGCGCGGTCGCATTGGGCAATTTCACATGCACCATCTGGCCATTGCGGCCGTCCTCGAGAACCTCCACACGGCTCTCCAAATTGACGGCCCCCGCAGTAGCGCGCAGCGTCGCCCAATCGCCACGTGACACTGCCGCACGAGACTCGATGCTGTCCCGCGTCACAACCTCCCCCGCGGCGACTGACCGACGCAATTGCATGTCGCCGATGGACTCCGGTGCCGCGCTCGTGAGGGGCGATTTGGCCGAAAGCGTGGTGAGGTCAATGTCTCGTGCCTGCATGCGAACTTGGTCCAACGGGCTACCTTGCGCTGCTGCCGAGTCTGCAACGTATCCGCGCTCATAGGCGCTGACTTCAAAGTCGACTGGTACGGTCTGGATAAACCGATCATCGGCCCACACGTCGACCCATACCGACATGCGTTTGGTCATCAATGCTGCGTTGGAAATGGGGCGCACCGCGACTTTCACGGTGCCGGCGGGTACGACGATGTCACGAGGGGTCCGGCTCAATTCGACACTCGAGCGGGAACTTCGGGTCGAGAGCCAGTCACTCAGGCTCGCCTTTGCCACCGATGCCAACTGTTCCCCACTGAGTTCGCGTGTAGGCAGATAGATGTCGACGCCGTCAGCGCCGCTCCAGGCAATTCGTGCTGGATCGATTCCGACGCGAGCCCGTATCCAACGCGCCAGCGCTGCCCGATCGAGATGTGTTGGTTCTCCCGACTTAGGAAGACGGCCGAGCGGCAACCGCATCAATTTGCGCAGCGTTGGCAAGTCTGGAGATGCCAGGCCAGCAACATCGCCAAGCACTACGTCGCCATGCTTTGCCTCGGAGACGGTCGGCAGCTCGATTCGAGCGACAATTTCCGCGCCCGACGCAGAAGCCGTGGAGTCGTTCAAAGGAAACTCCCGTGCGTCGGCACCGTGCGGAGCAAGCACGGCCACGGCCGCTACCGCAATGGCGCGCAACCGGCACATGCCGCGATGTCGGCGGATGAACTGGACTAGCATCGTCGCGGCGCTTACTTGCGAAGGTTGTTGACCATGCCAAGGATCTCGTCGGAAGCCTGCACAACCTTGACGTTCGCCTCATACGCGCGCTGAGCGACCATGAGCCCCACCATCTCATCGACCATCTTGACGTTGGAACCTTCAAGGAAGCCTTGAGCGAACGTGCCTAAATTGTCCTGCCCTGCCTTACCAACAATTGGTTCCCCGGAGGTATCCGTCGCGCGGTATAGGTTGTCGCCCTGCGCCACCAACATGCCGGGGCTTGCAAATTGGGCCAACTCAAGTTGCCCAGCATCAACCGGTGAAGATTGGTTCGGCACAGTGATCTTGATGTGACCATCCGCCAGGATCGTCATGCCTTTTGCGTTGCTCGGCACCGAAATGCCCGGCTTGACCACGTAGCCTGCCTGCGTCACCAACATACCGTCGGCGTTCACTTTGAGCGTGCCGCCACGGGTGAACGCACGACTTCCGTCCGGCAGCGCCACCTCCAGAAAACCATCCCCTTGGATGGCTACGTCAAACGACGAGCCGGTCTGCTGCATATTGCCGATGTCGAAGAGTTTGGCGACGCTGGAAATGCCCACACCGGCCCCGAGATGCGGCAACGCCGACAACGGGCCCAAAAGCGTATCGCTTGGCGGCTGAATACGGCCGGCCTCTTGGGCCACGAGATCGGTGAAGCTCACGCGGCTCTTCTTGAAGCCCGTCGTGTTGACGTTTGCAAGGTTGTTGGCAATCGTGTCAACGTTGAGCTGCTGCGCCTGCATGCCGGTGGCGCCAATGTAGAGAGCATCAAACACGGTCTGTCGTTCCTATTAGAAAAGTCGTCGCGGAGCGAATGTTGTCAGGACAGGTCACCAAGCTTTCGAATCGCGGTGCCAAGCATGTCGTCGTATCCCTGGGTCATTTTCTGCATCGATTCGAAATGACGCATGGTCCGAATCAGCTGCATCATTTCCTGCATCGAGCTGACGTTGCCGTTTTCCAGCGCGCCTTGGCGAATCTGTACATTGGTATCGTCCACCACGGTCATTCCCGCACCGGCCGACACCATCCCCTCACCGAGGCGCTGCAATGTCTTGGGAGAATCGAACTTGATCACTTTGATCTGAGCGACGGGCGTTCCCGGATTGACGGCGGACGGGCCCGTCGTAGCGTTGGGTTCGGTGATGTTTCCCATCGCGTCAATCACGGGTGTCTGCGTCGTGAGAAAGATCTCACCGTTCTTACCCATGACGGGATAGCCTTGGGCGGTCACCAACCGACCCAGCGCATCCTTCCGGAAATTTCCCTGGCGGGTATAGGCAGGCCCCGAGGGCGTTGTCACCTCAAAAAAGCCGTCGCCTGCCAAGGCGACATCGAGTACTTCGCCCGTTAATTTCACGGTGCCCGGGCGCATGTCGTTCAAAACTTGGACACCCGTCGCATCCGCAGCGCTCGCCTCTGCACGGCCATCTACGGCATCCACCAGGGTGGCAAAGGGCTGTGTGGAGACGATGCCTCGCTTGTAGCCGGGCGTCGAAACGTTTGCCAGGTTGAGCGCAACACCGTCCAGACGCGCCATGTCCTGATGCATGCTCGCGAGCGTGATGGCAAAGATCTCCTGCATGAATCGGTATCCAATGTGATGAATAGTAAAAAGGCTCGGCGCTCAGATCGCGACCACGCCCCAGGACTTGAGCTCAATGTTCTGCGGTATCTCCGCCATGGACAGCACACGCAGATGCGGCATCACGCGCTCGGACATGGCACGAATATGTCGCCGCAGTTCCGGCGAACACAGCAGGACCGGAAGCAGATTGCTCTTCATCATCTTCTCGGCTTGCTGAACCAATCGGCCGATGAATTGTTCAGCCAATTTCGGCTCGACAACAAACAATGCAGATGACCCACCCTGGGTACCAGACTCCACGCCCTTGGCTGTCTGCACACTTTGCAGGAACTGCCCTTCAATGGCTGGATCAAGGGTGAGTACGTGCAAAGAACTCGCGTCGCCCAGCAACCCCTGACAGATCGCATGCCCGAGCCGCCGCCGAACCGCTTCAGTGAGTAGGTTGGCGTCTTTAGTACTGCGGCCCGCGTCGGCAAGTGCCTCGAGCACAGCATCGATGTTGCGGATCGAGACCTTTTCGCGCAGGAGGTTCTGCAACACCTTCTGGATATCGCTCAACGAGAGTACGGTCGGAACGATCTCTTCTACCAGTCCTGGTTGCGATTGACGTACACGGCCGAGCAATTTCTCCGTCTCCGACCGCGTAAGCAGCGTTGCGGACTCTCGTCGCAAGACCTCGCTGAGATGCGTCATGACGACCGTCGGGGCGTCCACAAGCGTGAACTTTGCCGCCGCTGCCGCTTGCCGCTGATGCTCTTCGATCCACAAGGCCGGCAGACCGTACGTAGGATCGCGCGTGATTTCGCCTGGGATTGCGCGGGTGTCCCCGGAAGGGTGAATCGCCAGAATACGCCCCTGCTTTGCCTCACCTTTCGCACAGACCACACCGTCCAGGACAATCTCGTACTGATCCGGACCTAGCCTTGCGGCGTCCTTGAACCGCACGCGCGGAAGGACCATTCCAAGATCCTGCGCATGCTGCGTACGGAACGCAGCGATACGATCCATAAAAAGCCCGCCGGGCTGATTGACGATCGCTACCCAGTTTGTGCCGATATTGATCTCGATCGGATCAACAGCAAGCAGCGCGTAGGGATCGTCCTCAGCACCGCTTGGTACTTCCTCGGTCATCCCTTCTGCCTCGCCCACCTGTTCCTCACCCTGCACACGTGCAGCGCGATAGACCGCGATTGCCACGGCCAAAACCGCAGCCAACAGCAAGAGCGTGGGACCGGCAGGAATACCGGGCAACAGCAGCAAGCCCGCAAGTGCGCCAGCGACGAGCAACAATGTCTTGGGGAACGATGTGACTTGCCGCAACACCTCCTGGCTCAGGTTCTCGTCAGAAGCGGACCGCGTGACGATAATCCCCGTCCCGACCGCAATCACCAGTGCCGGCACCTGCGTCACGATTCCGTCGCCAATGGTGAGCAGCGTGTAGGTTTGCAAAGCCTGCGACCATGGCATTCCATGCTGCATGACGCCGATCACCAAGCCGCCAACAACGTCGATCAGCAAAATGACGATCCCGGCAATCGCATCACCCTTGACGAACTTGCTGGCCCCGTCCATCGCACCGTAGAACGCCGCCTCTTTCTCCAGGTTCTTTCTGCGCGACTGCGCCTCGGCCTGATCGATGAATCCCATGTTCAGGTCTGCATCGATGCTCATCTGCTGGCCCGGCATGCTATCGAGCGTGAATCGCGCGGCCACCTCGGAAACCCGTTGGGCGCCGCTCGTCACGACAACGTACTGAACGACAATCAGGATGAGGAAGACGATCAACCCGATAACGTAGTTGCCTCCCACAACGTAGGAGCCAATCGCTCCGATCACCTTCCCGGCGTCTCCGTCGGACAAGATGAGTCGAGTCGCGGCGACATTCAGCGATAGTCGAAACAACGTCGCGACCAGCAACAGTGACGGGAACGTCGAAAACTCGACTGGTCGCGCCATATAGAACGTCAGCAGCAAAACAAGAAATGCAAAGCTGAAGTTCGCCAGGATCAGGAAGTCCAGAAGCCCCGACGGGATCGGAGCAAAGAGCACGACAAGAACACCAAGGATCAATATCACCATGGCCATGTCGCTGTTTGCACCGAAGAAGCGTTTGAGCATGGTCATGCGGTGCGCCTTGCCAGAGCTTTTTCACGCGTCTTGCGCATAGCAAAGACCCAAACGATGATGCGTGCCACATCGGCGTAGAGTGCTGGCGGGACGAATCGATCGACGTCCAAGGACTGGAACAATGCTCTCGCCAGCGTGCGGTTCTGGACCACCGGAATGTTGTGTTTCGCGGCGATCTTTCGCATGACGGCGGCGAGCGCACCAGCACCTTTAGCGACGAGTTGCGGGGACTCCATTTCGCCGTGGACATAGCGAAGCGCCACAGCAACGTGCGTCGGATTCGTGATCAGTACGTCGGCGTTTTTAGTATTGCTCAGGGAGCGACTGCGCTTGAGCATCTCTTGTCTCAGCTTACGCAAGCGACCGCGTATTCTCGGATCGCCCTCCCGATTTTTGTGCTCATCCTTGAGTTCCTTACGGCTCATGCGCATCTTTTTGCCGAATTCGCGGCGCGTGTATAGGAAATCCAGGATGGCAATAAGGAACAGCATTGCGGCCATCTTCAGGCCGAGTGAAGCAAAATCGTCCAACAGTGCGCGGACGAAACGTGGAGCCGAAAGGCTGGCGAGGTGATAGAACTGCGGAGCCAGGTTCTTGAGCGAGAAATAGGCAACCAGCCCCAGCAGGACCAGTTTTAAGATCGCGCGGACCCCGTCAAACAGTGTCCGCAACGAAAAAATCTTCTTGAAGCCCTGAATGGGATTGACGCGCTCCAACGTGAGCTTGACCGGCTCGAACGACAGTAACGGCCCTGTTTGCAGCAAGTTCCCAACGATCGCTGAAAAGACCAGGGTTGCCAGGAACGGCATACCCAACTCGAGCGCAGCGTGCACCATCTCGTCAATCAGGTGCCACATGGCCGGTTGGGTGTCATCGACATTGCCAACCTGGGCCAAGATCAGCCGGTCGATCTGGAATAGTCGACGCCACGTCTCCCACCCCTGAGAGGTGAGAAATACCATCGCGGCGGTGAACGTTGTCGCCGTGACCAAATCGCGGCTCTTCGCAACCTGCCCCTGCTCCCGTGCTTTCTGCAGCTTGTAGGGAGTCGCAGGCTGACTCTTGTCCATGTCCTGTTCAGCCATTACGCGCCCCTGGCCACAAGTTGACCACCGTCATGGCCAGCCGCATGGTCCATCGTGACGGGCGCAAAGAGTTCGCCCCAGGATCGATAGATTTCCTCATACGCCCGCGTCATCACGTTGCCCATGCCTGCGAACCATAGAGAACCCGCAATCACGCCGACGGTGATCTTTACCGGGATACCCATGGTGAGCATATTCATCTGAGGCAGATTCTTGGCGACAACGCCCAATGCCATCTCGGTTAGCAGAACGCAAAACACGACGGGCGCAGCGAGGGCGAAGCTCAGACCCAAGAGGCCGGCCGCCTGTTTCGCAACTGGAGCAAGCGCCACGGAGAACGGCCATGGTTGTCCCAATGGAAACCGCTCCAAGCTGTAGGCGAGTCCGCGCAGCAGGGCGTGGTGGCCATTCACGAGAAAGAAAACAACCACGGCGGCTTGGTTGTAGGCGCTCGCAAAGAGCGGCATGCGAGCATTGGTAGCCGGGTCGAGCACTTGCGCCATACCGAAGCCGATCTGGACGTCCAGCAGGCGCCCCGCGGTAGTGAACGCAGCGAAGGCAAGCAGGATGCCGAGGGCCAGTGTCATACCCAGTGCCAACTCGGTAAGTGCAGCCTGAAAGAGGGCCCCCGCGTGCGATGCAAGCCCATACGGCGTATCGGCGCCTGGCAGGCTGAACGAAAGTGCTGCGGCCAACGCTAGCACTAAGAGGACGCGAACGGTGGGTGGAATTCCTGTAGCCGGCAGAATAGGCGTGGCCAGCAGAGCTGCGCCCAAACGCAAAGAAAGAAGGAACACGGCCTCCAGCCGGCCGATATCAAGGAAGGGGAAGGCAAATGCAGGCACTTAGATCCCTTAGATCATCGAAGGGATCGAGGACCACAGATGGACGGAGAACTGGACAAATTTCCGCAACATCCAAGGCCCGAACACGACCAGACTGACAACAGCCGTCAGCAACTTGGGCACGAACGTCAGCGAGTTTTCCTGGACCTGCGTCACCACTTGCAGGAGGCTAATCAGAAAGCCTACGGTCATGGTCAGACCGAGCACAGGAGCGCAAACGACCAAGCCTGTCCAGAGCAGGTCGCTAAGCATACGTAAAGCCATATCCGCGTGCATCGTGTCAAAATTCCGTATGCCTAGCTGCATCCTGCTTTGCTGCGAATGGCAAAGCTGACATCTAAACGCTGTGTTAGGTGGCAAGACAGGGATAGCGGCCAAACGGCGCCACCCACTACATTCCGACCAGTTGATCTAGGCGAGCCTGAACCCCACGCGAGGCCAGCGCGGCTTTATCGATCGCGAAAATCGGTTATCGGTAAATTCGGTGCGAAAGTGTGCTTGGCAGATGCTTGCCCAAATAGAAAGGCAGCCCACTAATTTGTGGTGTTGCAGCTGGATAGTGGTGCACAACAGGCGCGCACGCAGGCGCGTTGTTCAGCCGCTGGTGCTGATACATAGGAAACTCCCCCGGTTCATATCGGTGGAGCGTTCGATTGATATGAATCGACGCCCTCATCTCTGATTGCAGGGGATAGTAGAGACGGCCCTTCACAGTGAGAACCCCTCGTCGTGGGGTTCCTCGCCTGAAATTTCCTAATATCTGATCTTATTAATTCTAAACTTTCGTCAGGTCGGGGAAATCCAAGAATTAAGCACTTACTGAGTTTCTTGCCCAACGGCGAACAGATGCGTCAGATCGCAACCACATTGGGGGGGCGCCGCCCCCGAGCCATCCCTGCAAACAACTTAACGCGTTGCCGCCAGCAAGATCGATTGGCTGACTCGCTCGATGGCCTTGCTTGGTGAGAATTTTTGATATTTTGCAGCGAACGCCCTAGCTGCCTGCCTCAGGTCGGCGTTTGCCAATGTCGATCTCAATATGTCGCTAGCGCTTACCGCTGTGCGAGGCGCGTGCCACAGCACCCCCGCCCCGAGAGCTTCGATGCGCTCAGCCATCAGCGCTTGCTCCACAACCTGAGGCACCATCAACAACGGCACGCCAGCCAACAGCGCGTCAGACATCGTCCCCGTGCCGTAGACGACCCTTCGAGCATATTTTCAAACCCGGGTACGGTCGGACGTAGATACGCGAACACGCGTGCGCTGCTGGCTTCGGGCGACGTTCGGTGTTCCCCGCCATCACCCACAGACGAAAACATGCCGACATATTCACCGGCTGCACGAGCACCATAGTGATGATCCAGCTCAGCGAATGTCGTGAACAACGTGGGAACACCGTCAAACGGATCTGCCATACGTTCAAAGGCTGGCTGCCCGTAATGGCCGAGAACTCCATTGAGCCGCTCCAGCACAAAAATATCTGCCAACTGCAAACGCTCCGGCAGAATGTCCGCCCATGGTCGAATGCTGGGAAGAGGCTCAACCGACGGCGGCACCTCAAATCCAGTACACGTGAGTACTGCTGGCAGGCCCATCGCTCGCGCGGCAAGCAACGCTGTGGGCGCATGGCTGATCACCACCACCTCCGAGCCCTGCAGCTCAAAAAGAGCGGTCCAGGCCTGAACGCGCCCGTTCAAGCTTGACGAGTCACCGTAGCCCGCCCCCGGTCAAACGGAGCTTGGTTCGAACAAAGCCCCGCCATTGGCGGGGCTTTGTCGTTTACGCGTTCTAGGCAGTACCTTGAGTTTGCTTTTATAGCATTAGCGTGTTCTAGACCGCTCTTCAATCCATGCGAGGACATCTGCCGCGCGCCAGACAGTTACTCCTCTCGACAGCTTCAAGGGACTTGGAAACACGCCTTCGCTAGCCCATTTCCAAATCGTGGATTTTTTCACGCCAACCAGCTCGACTACTTGAGGCAACCTAAGAAGCCTCGCATGAAGTGCTGACGGGGCAACCGATGGCAAGTCGGATCGTGTGTCGAGGGGAGATGGATTATTCGGTCTCATCTAGGTGCTCCATTGACCAGTTGTGAACGGGGACGTCCATCCTGATCCCGTTGGACACCGAGTGGCACCCCCTGGGTATGCGATTGCCTAGCAAGAACTGAGCTGAACAATCGATATTCACTCATGTGTTGGGGGAATGCGAGCACCCATGGAACCACGAGTTCGCTCGGATTGATATTCCTCAAAGCCAACACCAGCCGAAGCTGCCGGTCATCCCGGCACGACGCTCTCAGCAATTGAGCCACCGACTTGTCGTCAAGAGCGGGACATCAAACGCTCGAAGACGACTTCGCCTTACGTTCGCATGTGGAGGGGGTACACGGTCGATGAATGAGGAGCGACGATGAATGCCATTGTAGTGGTCAACCCATCCCGGACACTGCGTTAAGTTTTTCTTCTGCAACAGCCGGCGCCAGTCCGTCATTGCACTGATGTGGCCGTATCCAGTTGTACCGGTGCATCAGGTAATGGCTGATGTCCCGGTGTGCTTCATGTGCCGTCATGTAATCCACTGACGGCAACCACTCGGTCTTCAGGCTGCGGAACAACCTCTCCATCGGAGCGTTGTCCCAGCAGTTGCCACGGCGGCTCATGCTCTGTTGTATCCGATAGCGCCACAGGCGTTGCCGGAACTTACGGCTTGCATACTGGCCACCTTGATCCGAGTGGAACAGCAGCCCCTGCGGTCTGCCACGCTGCTCATAGGCCATGTCCAGGGCTTGCACGACCAGATCAGCATCGGGGCGTGTCGAGAATGCCCAGCCGACGACCCGTCGCGTGAACAGATCGAGCACTGCCGCCAGGTAATGCCAGCGGCTCTGAGCCCAGACGTAGGTGATATCACCGCACCAGACCTGATTCGGCGCATCGACCGCAAACTGACGATTGAGCCGGTTCGGGATGTCGATCCGCTCCACCGTGGCCTGCTTATAGGCGTGGCCGCCGGGCTGCTTGCAGATCAGACCCAGCTCCTCCATCAGACGACTGACTTTGAAGCGGCCAATCACCGTGCCTTGTTCGCGCATCATGCCCATGATGCTGCGGCTGCCAGCCGAGCTTCGGCTCTCGACGAACAGCTCGTGCACTCGGCTGCGCAGTGCCATGCGTTCACTGTCAGCGCGCTGGGCACGCGCCCGGTGGGCATAGAGGCAAGACCGCGCCACGTCGAAGACTGCGCAAGCCAGTTCGACCGATTCGCTTCGGCAGATCTGATCAATTACCTCGTACGTTCGATGCCTTCCGACATCAAGAGCGCGGTAGCCTTTTTTAAAATGGCCTTCTCACGCTCGAGGCGCTCAATGCGTGCTTCAAGCTCCTGGATACGCTGCTGATCCGCGGTCATGGCCTTGCCTTGGGGCGTGATGCCCTGGCGCTCCATCTGGAGCTGTTGCACCCACCGCCGCAGCACCGACTCGGCGACGCCGACCGAGCGACTCGCCTCGATATGGCTATAGCCCTGGTCGAGAACCAGACTGGCTGCCTGTTGCTTGAACTCGGGGGAAAACGAACGACGTTGCTTGGCCATCAGACACCTCTCCACTGCGAGCATTCTCGCCTATGTGAGTGTCCGGATTTATTAGACCACTACAGATCGGCTCGAATCTTCCGCCTAGTCATATTGCAATGATCCAGCCAAGCGAGAATCGCCCTATCCGAATCGGACTTTATGCGCGGACCTTCTTCTCCTTCCGAACCAACAATTAACGCCAAGTATTTCAATCTATCCTTAAAATCATCATCAATCATTCGGTTCATGTCTTTCACCGAAATTTCATCAATCCAACCCTCAGGAACAAAAGATGAATTCCTCAGTTCCTGCAGCACTAGTCGATATAGATCCCCCTTACCGTCGGCCCTATTCCGCCCAACACTGAGAACCTTTCGACCCATATCCATGAGGCCTCCCCAATTTCTTGCTGCATCTATCGGAAGGAGCCCTGAGACAATCCGATTAATTGCTAACTCTACGATGTTATTCAGGTAGGCTCGACGATCTGCCCCGTAGCTTTGTGGAGAAGCGTAGTTCTCCTTTCTTGAGATCAGTGGATGCCGACAATAATGCAGCGCTTCAGCGCCTGAGGCGTAGTGGATGCGAGCATAATTAATCAGACATTCGATCTCTCCGCGCCCGTTCGAATTTTGTGCTCTCCTCAAATTTGCAGCGCGTTGGCATAGGTCGTCGCAAATTACAGCACAATGGTAGGCAAGCGCTACCAGCGCCTCCTGGACACTCACACGCTCAATTCTTCTGTTTCCAAAGCTGTAAATATCCAGAGAATATTTATCATCGCTACAGCGGGGGATTTCGAGGAAAAACATCACGAGACCGAACTCTAGGACACAATCATCTGTCGTAACTAGATTCCTGCACCAATCCGCCTCTAAACCAGCCTCCCAACCATCCCTCACCGACTCCGCATATTTTCGGGCCTCGAGCTTGGAAAGCATCTCGATGCTCTCCCCAAGCTGGAAAACAACTGCAGATTCGCTTTCCATTGACCAGCCGAGCGAATTTAAGCGACCCTCGATCTTCGTGATCAGCTCTTTACTTGCAAGAATGATATCAAGCTCATCGTCAAGAAAGACGTTTTTGGTAAAAGAGAGAATTTCACCACTCACTCTTCTGCACTCCTACGGCAGACCCGGCTGACAAGGGCCAGCCGGGGTGCTCGTCGCAAGTTTGCCGTTACCGGCATTCCCCTGCAGGAGATCAGGGTTCCGATAGCGCAGAAAAGATGCGCGCTTTTAAAAATACTAGACCCCATCACACTCAAAAGTCAACGGCAACATGAAATTTGATTTCTATTCTTCCACTGAGATAAGTGCGGCCACTTCTCACTCGCGAAAAAGCAAGGTCATCTCTTATAAAGAACAACTTCTATTATTCCCTGAGATTAATGAAACGCGTGATGCCCTCATCTAGGTTGACCTGTTGCAAGGCATCCATCGAGACACCCGGATCGTTGGTGAGCACGATAGACCGAGCGCATCCGCGCTTCGTGCACACCTCAGTTGCGACGATCCGAGTTCCATCCGCAACCATCGCCTCAGCCGGCAATGTTTGGCTGCTGATAGCCTCGGATAGGCCATTGAGATCCGACAGCACGCATTTCATTGCTGAGTACCCCCACGTCACCACAGAGTTCAGGAGCGAGCATGTGAGTGCACCAAAGGCAGTGCTGGCAGCTGCATTAGCCCCGTGGCAACATTGCTGCCCTTCGCCGGAGCATAGTCACATGCATTGCCTGCAAAAACCTCTCTCAAACGGTAGGTTGCCGAAATGGCGGGAGTGCACAGAAGGTATGCGAGAATGCTGGAACGTAGCGAGAAGAACGTGACCATATACAGCATCGAACGCATCGCTTCCGCGATCGCCCCCAAGCGACTTGCTGCAATCAGACGCGTAACGATCGAATTTGGGAAAGCCCTCTCATATCTAGCTAGGTACGCAGATCAACCGAGGGAATGCGTACGCAAGGCTTCCGGAAAAGGCCGAGATGATTTACCAGTTAAAGCAGGCTGGGTACGAAGAGATCGATTCTTTGCGGTTGATTCCGGGCGATAGTTTCTACGCTTTTATCGCTCGCAAATGAACAAACATCGCTTCCTACTCGTTGTGGGCCTGACAACGATCGTTGGTTTCGTTGTGCTCCGCACGGCGTACTGGTTTCGCCGACGTCCATACATCGTTCTTGGCACTCCATTGGCAAGCTATGTTGCGAGCATGTTCCTCGCGGGGACATCACTAATGTGACTCGCGAAGTCGTGCTGTCCTGATGAAATTTGAACCACACCGAATTTGGGTCTTGCTGCCCGAACTCCCTCAACAACCGCGCTTATACGATTTTTGATGGTGCGGCCGAGGTGCAACTGGGCATCATTTCCAAGACCGCTTAGCGGGCTTTGTGTGACGTGGGGGGAGGGTAGCCCCCCCTCCCCGCCGAGCAACGTACCTTGACGTCGCCACACCAAGGCCTTCTTTCTGATCAACCACCAGTACGCAGACCTGTCGACGTCCCGTGACAACACTTCCCGTGCGATGGGCTGATTGATGGGCCGGAAAAACAAAAACCCCGTAAGTCTTTGAACTTACGGGGTTTTTATGCCATTTCTGGCGGAGAGGGTGGGATTCGAACCCACGGTACCGTCGCCGGTACGCCTGATTTCGAGTCAGGTACATTCGACCACTCTGCCACCTCTCCGGTAACTGGGTCGCTGAATCGCGAAACCGCGAGTATAACAAAAATTTTCCGACCTGATCAAGAGGGTCGGCACAACTGATCAAACTGCCGGTTTCAGCACTTCCTGGCCGCCCAGATACGGACGGAGCACCGTGGGCACCGTGACCGAGCCATCCGCGTTCTGGTAGTTCTCCAGCACGGCGACCAGGGTACGGCCCACGGCGAGGCCCGAGCCGTTGAGCGTGTGCACCAGTTCCGGCTTGCCCTGCGCGTTGCGGAAGCGCGCCTGCATGCGACGCGCCTGGAAGTCGCCCATGTTCGAGCAGGAGCTGATCTCGCGGTACGTGTTCTGCGCCGGGATCCACACCTCAATGTCGTACGTCTTGGTGCTGCCGAAGCCCATGTCGCCCGTGCACAGCACGACGGTGCGGAACGGCAGTTCGAGCTTGCGCAGGATGTTCTCTGCGCAGTTGGTCATGGCGTCGAGCGCGGCGGCTGAGGTCTCGGGATGCACGATCTGCACCATCTCAACCTTGTCGAACTGGTGCTGGCGGATCATGCCGCGCGTGTCCTTGCCGTACGACCCCGCTTCGGAACGGAAGCACGGCGAATGCGCAGCAAACATCATCGGCAGCGCATCGGCGGCAACGATCTCATCGCGCACGAGGTTTGTGAGCGGCACTTCGGCAGTCGGGATCAGGTAGAAGTTTTCGACGCGCTCACCGCCTTCCTCTTCTGCGCTGTGCCCCATCTTGCGCGGCACGCGGAACAGGTCTTCCTCAAACTTCGGCAACTGGCCTGTGCCACGCATCGACGCGGCGTTGACGATGTACGGCACGTAAGCCTCGGTGTAGCCGTGCTCCAGCGTGTGCGTGTCGAGCATGAATTGCGCGAGTGCGCGATGCAGACGCGCCACCTGCCCTTTCAGGACGGTGAATCGCGCGCCCGACAGCTTGGCGCCCGCATCGAAATCCAGCCCCAGCGCGGCGCCCAGGTCCACGTGATCCTTGACGGGGAAGTCGAACGTACGCGGCGTGCCTTCGCGGCGCACTTCCACGTTCTGCGTTTCGTCGCGGCCGGCCGGCACGCTTTCGTGCGGCAGGTTCGGGATCGACAGCATCAACTCCTGCACCTTGGCCTGCACCACGTCGAGTTGCGCGGCAGACGCCTTCAGCTCGTCACCGATACCCGACACCTCAGCCATCACGCCCGATGCATCCTCGCCCTTACCCTTGAGCATGCCAATCTGCTTGGACAGGCTGTTGCGGCGTGCCTGCAACTCTTCCGTGCGGGTCTGGATGGCCTTGCGTTCCGCTTCGAGCGCGGCAAAGCCGGCCACGTCGAGCACGTAGCCGCGATCTTTGAGGCGCGTGGCGACGGCGTCGATGTCTTTGCGCAGCAGTTGGATATCAAGCATGGTGGGAAAAAAAGGAAACCGAAGATTGCGAGCGATCTGAACGATCGAAAAGGCCGATTTTATCGCACCGGCCCGGGGGATTATTTGTTGCGAGAGGATTTGTCCCGCTCGGCATGCCACTGCGCATCCAGCTCGCGCAGGTGCCGCAGTTTCTCGCCAATCTTGCCTTCCAGGCCGCGTGGCGTTGGCACGTACCAGTTCTGCGCGGGCAGATCGTCAGGGAAGTAGGTTTCGCCAGCGGCGTAGGCCTCGGGCTCGTCATGCGCGTAGCGATAGGCGTGGCCGTAGCCAAGTTCTTTCATCAGCTTGGTCGGCGCATTGCGCAGATGCACGGGCACGTTGCGCGACTTGTCCTGGCTGACGAAGGCGCGCGCTGCGTTGTACGCGTTGTAGCCGGCATTCGACTTGGGCGCGATGGCGAGGTAGATCACGGCTTGGGCCAACGCCAGCTCGCCTTCCGGCGACCCCAAGCGCTCGTACGTTTCCGCTGCATCCAGCGTGATGCGTCCGGCACGCGGGTCGGCCAGCCCAATGTCTTCCCACGCCATGCGGACAATGCGGCGCGCGAGATAGCGCGGGTCGGCGCCCCCGTCGAGCATGCGGCAGAACCAGTACAGCGCGCCGTCGGGATCGGAACCGCGCACGGATTTATGCAGTGCGCTGATCTGATCGTAGAACGCGTCCCCGCCCTTATCGAAGCGGCGCAGGTTTTCCGACAACGCCGATGCCAGCAGCGCCTCGTCGACCACGGGAACGGTATCGCCCTCAGCCTGCGAACGCGCGGCGCGGGTGACGATTTCAATGTTGTTGAGCAACTTGCGGCCATCGCCATCGGCGGAGGCGACGATGGCGTCGACTGCGGCGGACTTCCACTCCAGCCCGCCCAGCTCCTGGCGTGCGCGTTCGGCAAGCTGCTTCAGCTCGGCGTCCGACAGGCTCTTGAGCACGTACACCGCGGCACGCGACAGCAATGCGCCGTTCACTTCGAACGAGGGGTTTTCCGTCGTCGCGCCGATAAAGGTGAACAGCCCGCTTTCCACGTGCGGCAGGAAGGCGTCCTGCTGGCTTTTGTTGAAGCGATGAACTTCGTCGACGAACACGAGCGTGCGGCGGCCATTGGCGCGAAATTGCTCTGCGCGGTCGACGGCCTCCCGGATGTCCTTGACGCCGGAGAGCACCGCCGACAGCGCGATGAATTCCGCATCGAACGCATTGGCCATCAATCGGGCCAGCGTCGTTTTACCAACGCCGGGCGGGCCCCAGAGGATCATCGAATGCGGCTCGCCGGAGGCGAAGGCCACGCGCAGCGGCTTGCCCGGCCCCAGCAGATGCTGCTGGCCGATCACATCGTCGGCGGAATGGGGGCGGAGGCGCTCGGCCAGCGGCATGTGGGCGGGCGCGTCCGGGAAGAGAGATGCGGAAGCGTTCATCCGGGGATTGTCGCAGAAACCGGGCGCAACCCCGGCGCCCCTTCGCGCGACGCGCGGTCAGTTTGACGCGCGCTGCACGAGCCCCATGAACGCCTTGGCCGGCAACGGCCCATGGCACGACTGCGCACCGTTGGACGCGCGCAGGAGCAGCCAGACGTTCTCGCTGGCTGGCGGCTGAATCACGAACGGCTGACGCGCGGAAGCCTCGGGCAGGCGCGGATCAGCCGGCGCCTGGATCGGCACAACCTGTCCGGCGTGGCCTTTCACCAATGCGCTGCATTCGGCGCCAGGCAGCTCGGTCGCGTGCAGAAAATCCTTGTTGACCAAGGCTTCGGCGAGCACGGTGTCGGGCGCGGTGAGGAAGGAATCAACGTCAAAACGGGACGCCCCGGTGGAAGCGCATCCCGTAAAGACGGCTGCCGCTGACGCTGCGACAGCAAGAGCGGCCGCTCGGTGCAGCGACGTGGTGAACGGCAAAGGCATGGTCGGTCTCCTTGTCGAAAACCGGCCTGCACGCGTCATTGCTTGATTACGTCGGCCCCTTTGGGCGGCGTAAAGCGGAACACGTTGGCCGGCAGTTGCGGATTCTTCTGGATGTTCGAGAACGTCAGCAAGGTGGTGTTCCCGAAGGCGTCGCGCAACTCCATCCCCTGCAGCTCACCGCTGCGAAAACCGATGGCGATGCGCTCGAACTGGGTGTCCTTTGCCTTGGGGGTGAGTTCGGCCCAGTCGATGCCGTCTTTGGCCCCGCCTTCCTTGAGCGTGAAGTTCTTGGCCAGATCGTTGCTGCCGAACAGGATGGCGGCCGGGCTGGAGCCCAGCGACGCATCGAGCTTGCGCTCCGTGATCTGGTTCAGGTCCTTGTCGAAGATGTAGAGCGTCTGGCCATCGGCCGAGAGCTGCTGTTCGTAAGGCTTCACATAGCGCCAGACGAAGCGGCCCGGGCGCGAGAAGACGAAGTCGCCGCTGGAGGTACCGGCCACGCGCAACGGGCTGCCGTTGGTGCCGCCCTTCACTTGTCGCTGGACGAACTCGCCGCGCGCGGTGCTGACGTTGCTCACGAAGGCGTTGAGCTGCTCGACGGCGCCCGCATAGGCGCCGGCAGACCACGCCGCCAGCGAGACCAGCCCGGCGGCCATCAGGTGACGTGCTTTCAACACAAACATAGGAATCCCGGTTTCAGTTGATCTTGTTATTAGTGGCCGGCCACGCCCGAACATTCCGCCCGCGAGGTAACGCGATGTAACTGCAAATGCGGGCAAATACGCGCGCCATGCAGGCAGCGTCATTCCTCTTCGACGACGTTGCCGTTGCGATTGGGCGCCAGGATTTCGCGGTTGCCGTTGCCGGACATGGCCGACACAAGGCCCGCCTTTTCCATGTCCTCAAGCAGACGTGCGGCGCGGTTGTAGCCGATCCGCAGGTGACGCTGCACCAGCGAGATGGAAGCGCGGCGGTTCTTGAGCACCACGTCGACCGCTTGGTCGTACAGCGGGTCAGCCTCGCCGCCACCGGAACCGACAAGGCCCGCTCCGCCGCCAAAGCCATCGCCGCCGCCCTCGCCATCGGCCACACCGCCTTCGAGAATGCCTTCGATGTAGTTCGGCTCGCCCTGGGCCTTGAGGTTATCGACGATGCGGTGGACTTCCTCGTCCGACACGAACGCGCCGTGCACGCGCACTGGCAAGCCGGTGCCCGGCGCCAGATACAGCATGTCGCCCATGCCCAGCAGCGCTTCGGCGCCCTGCTGGTCAAGGATGGTGCGCGAGTCGATCTTGCTGCTGACTTGGAACGCAATCCGCGTCGGCACGTTGGCCTTGATCAGGCCCGTGATCACATCCACCGACGGACGCTGCGTCGCCAGCACCAGGTGGATGCCAGCCGCACGCGCCTTCTGCGCAATCCGCGCGATCAGCTCTTCGACCTTCTTGCCGACCACCATCATCAGGTCGGCCAGCTCGTCGATCACGATAACGATCATCGGCAGCTTGTCGAGCGGCTCCGGCGCGTCAGGCGTCAGGCTGAACGGGTTGGGAATCTTCTCTTCACGCGCGGCGGCTTCTTCGATCTTCTTGTTGAAGCCCGCCAGGTTCCGCACGCCCATCTTGCTCATGAGCTTGTAGCGGCGTTCCATCTCGCCCACGGCCCAGTTCAGCGCGTGGCCAGCCTGGCGCATGTCGGTCACGACGGGGCACAGCAAGTGCGGAATGCCTTCGTAGATGCTCAGTTCCAGCATCTTCGGGTCGATCAGAATCAGGCGCACAGCGTCGGCCTTCGCCTTGTACAGCAGCGACAGGATCATCGCATTGATCCCGACCGACTTACCGGAACCCGTGGTGCCAGCCACCATGCAGTGCGGCATCTTGGCCAGGTCGGCCACGACCGGCTTGCCGGCGATGTCCTTGCCCAGCGCCAGCGTCAACTGCGATGCGCTCTCGTTGTAGACCTGCGAGCCGAGAATCTCCGACAGGCGCACGGCCTGGCGCTTCGGGTTCGGCAGCTCCAGACCCATGCAGTTTTTGCCCGGAATCGTCTCCACCACGCGGATGGACACCAGCGACAGCGAACGCGCCAGGTCCTTGGCGAGGTTGACGATCTGGCTGCCCTTCACGCCCGTGGCGGGCTCGATCTCGTAACGCGTGATGACCGGCCCCGGATAGGCCGCCACCACCTGCACTTCCACGCCGAAGTCCTTCAGCTTCTTCTCGATCAGGCGCGAGGTGAATTCCAGCGTCTCGGCGCTCACGGTTTCCACAACCGGCGGGATCGGATCGAGCAGCGCGAGCGGCGGCAGGTCGGAATCGTGAATGTCGACAAACAGCGGCTGCTGCTTCTCGCGCTCCACGCGCTCGCTCTTGACCACGGCGGTCGGGCGCACGATCTGCACAGGCGGCGATTCTTCAATACGCACACGGCGGGTTTCGACCACCTCCTCGCGCTCGACCTTGGCGGCCTCGCCAATGGCCCGGTCCTGCTTGCTCTCGCGGCGCGTCTTGAAGCCGACAAACAGCATCTCGACGCCCGCGCCAATCTGCTCGGCCAGATTCAGCCACGAAAAATGGAAGAACAGCGACAGCCCGACCAGGAACGTGAACAGCAGCGCCAGCGTGCCGCCGGTAAAGCCCAGCGAATGCTGCATCGCCCCGCCGATCACGTCGCCCAGCACGCCGCCCGGCGCACGCGGCAGCTTCATGTGCAGCGAGTACATGCGGATGGCTTCCAGACCCATGCTGGAAGCCAGGATGAGTGCAAAGCCGATCCACGTGACACTGGCATCAACGCGCGGCATGGAGGTGCGCGGCAGGCGCTCGTCCGACATCAGCTCGCGCCAGCCGCGCCAGACCCTGCGCACCAGCAGCACCGCCCACCAGTAGGCGGACGCGCCAAAGACAAACAGCAGCAGATCGGCCAGCCACGCGCCCACGCGGCCGCCCAGATTGCGGATTTCGTCGACCTGGCTGGCGTGGGTGAAACCGGGGTCGGCCCGGTTGTATGACAGAAGAATGATCAGGAAGGCGATGGTCACCGCCAGCAACAGGAACCAGCGGACCTCCCCCAGCAGCCGGCCAATGCGGGACGGCAGTGCGGAGGGATCGGTACGGGTTGTCGGAGTGGTGGAAGCTCGAGCCATGCGGGGAGACGGGTGCGCCGCTTGGGCAAGGCCGCGCGGCTTGGGACAGCACAAATACGATGCCGAGGATTGTAACGCGGCCCTATCATCGCCATTGGAATTTACAACCGGGCGGACGAGGGGGTGCCACTTTATAATGGCGCCCATCACCCTCACCTAGCCTGCACGGCGGCGCTCCACCCCTCGTGCCGCGCACACACAGAACGCATCATGGCAAAACACGCAAAAGTGCTGATCCTTGGCTCCGGCCCCGCCGGCTACACGGCCGCGATTTACGCTGCCCGGGCCAACCTGAACCCCGTGCTGGTCACCGGTCTGGCGCAGGGCGGCCAGCTCATGACCACCACCGACGTGGAAAACTGGCCGGCTGACAAGGAGCACCTGCAAGGCCCCGAGTTGATGCAGCGCTTCCTGGAGCACGCCGAGCGTTTCAAGACCGAAGTGCTGTTCGACCACATCCACACCGCGCATCTGAATGAAAAGCCGATCCGCCTCGTGGGCGATTCGGGTGAATACACCTGCGATGCGCTGATCGTCTCCACCGGCGCTTCGGCCCAATATCTGGGCCTGCCGTCGGAAGAAGCCTTCGCGGGCCGCGGCGTGTCTGCCTGCGCCACGTGCGACGGCTTCTTCTACAAGGGCCAGGAAGTGGCCGTGGTGGGCGGCGGCAACACCGCCGTGGAAGAGGCGCTGTACCTGGCCAACATCGCGAGCAAGGTCACGCTCATCCACCGCCGCGACAAGTTCCGCGCCGAGCCGATCCTGATCGACCGCCTGCATGAGCAGGAGAAGAAAGGCAAGATCGAGATCAAGACCAACATGGTGCTTGACGAGATCCTCGGCGATGACTCCGGCGTAACGGGCGCCCGCCTGAAAGGCACGAACGAGAACGAAGGCAAGACCGAAGAGCTCAAGGTAGCGGGCGTGTTCATCGCCATCGGCCACAAGCCGAACACCGACATCTTCCGCGGCCAGCTCGACATGAACGACACGGGCTACATCCGCACGAAGAGCGGCCTGGACGGTATGGCCACCGCCACCAACATCCCGGGCGTGTTCGCCGCGGGCGACGTGCAGGACCACATCTACCGCCAGGCCATCACCAGCGCCGGGACGGGCTGCATGGCCGCGCTGGACGCCCAGCGCTACCTGGAAAGCCTGGAATAAGCGTCATCGCGCCGGAGCTTCCGGGCGCAAACAACACGGCCGATGGGTGACCATCGGCCGTTTTGCCATGTGCGGCACCTTCGTATAATCGACACACGCTCCACCTCGATGTGCTCGCCTGCCCTTCACCATGAAACGCGCCCCCTCCCCCGCCAACAAGCTCAGCCTGACCGACTTGGCCAGCCTGCGTGACCAGCTCAAGCACGAGACAGAAGCACGCGAAGCCGAACGCCAGCGCGCCGAAGCCGCCGCACGCAAGGCCGCAGAAGAAGCCAACGTGTTTCGTGCCAGCATCGGCGAGGTAAGCGCGCTGCGCCAGAACAAGCGCGTCGAGCATCCGCGCAATCCGCCCGCGCCCGACCCCGTGCATTCGCGTGCCGAAGAGCAAACCGTGCTGCGCGATTCGCTGTCGGATGAATTCGACGTAGACAACTTGCTGGAAACCGACGACACGCTTTCCTACCGTCGCCCCGGCATTGGCGACGACGTGCTCAAGAAACTGCGCCGCGGCGAGTGGGCCACGCAAGACCAGATTGACCTGCACGGCATGCGCCGCGAAGAAGCCCGCGAGGCACTGGCTGCCTTCCTGCGCCGTGCCGTGCAGCGTGGCATCCGCTGCGTGCGCGTGGTCCACGGAAAAGGCCTAGGCTCGCCCGACAAAACGCCCGTGCTCAAGGGCAAGGTGCGCTCGTGGCTGGTGCAGAAGGAAGAAGTGATCGCTTTTGTCGAGCCGCGCAACACGGCCGGGGGCGCTGGCGCGGTGCTGGTGCTGCTGCGCCAGCCACACGGCTCCTGACGCGCAATCCTCCCATCCGCCCCCTCACCACAAGAACAACACGCATATGCACGTGACCCGCCTGCAGCTGGTGATGCACTGGGTGGAGATCCTCGCGGTCTTCTCATTTGCCATCTCAGGGCTGGCGGAGGCCAAACGGCGTCGGCTCGATGCCGTGGGCGCGTTCATCGTCGCGTTCCTGACCGCGTTCGGCGGCGGCACGCTGCGCGATCTGCTCCTGGATCGACGGCCCTTCTACTGGATCGAGCACGAGCAATACCTGCTCGCGCTGTTCGTAATGAGCCTGTTCGCCAACTGGGTGATCCGGCTGGTGAGCCAACTGGTGTCCGATCGCGTGCTGATCGTGGCCGACGCCATCGGCATGGGGCTCTTTGGCGTGCTCGGCACGCAACTGGCGCTCGATGCGGGCGTGCCGATCTTCGTATCGGTGATGATGGGCGTGATCACGTCGGCCTTTGGCGGCCTGCTGCGCGATGTGGTCTGTAATGAAGTGCCCATGCTGCTGCGGGACAATCACCCGTACGCAACGTGCGCGTTTCTCGGGTGCTTCCTTTACGTCGGGCTAACGCACACGGACTTGCTGCCGAGCGTGTCCGTGGTGATCGCCACGCTGGCGATCGTGATCGGGCGGCTGGCAACGCTGCGCTGGAACATCACCCTGCCGCGTTGATCAGCGCTGACCGGCGCGAGCGCGCCGGCCGCAGACAACGGTTTCAGACCGCTGCTTCGTCCTTCTCGCCGGTGCGGATGCGGATCACCTGCTCCACCGGCATCACGAAGATCTTGCCGTCGCCGATCTTGCCCGTCTTGGCGGCCTTGACGATGGTGTCGATCACGTTCTCGACCTGGCTCTCGGCCACCACCACCTCGATCTTGATCTTCGGCAGGAAGTCGACCACGTATTCCGCACCGCGATACAGCTCGGTGTGGCCCTTCTGGCGGCCAAAACCCTTGACCTCGGTGACGGTCAGGCCGGTCACCCCCACGTCGGCGAGCGACTCGCGCACTTCGTCCAGTTTGAAGGGCTTGATGATGGCGGTGATCTGTTTCATGGGTGTCTCGCTCATTAGTTGGTGAAGTATTCAAGCGTCCAATAATACTGGAGCCGGTTAATGCGCACATCCTGGGCGATGCCGGCCACCGTTTGCAGCAGCGTCGGATCGTCCGGAAAGTTCTTCAGCACATCGTGCTCACTGCCGTCGCGCAGGGGGCGGCGCTGCCACGTATTGCCATGTTCGTCGTTGTAGGCGATGGGCGTGCTTGAGCCGAACACATACTGGTTATCGAACCACAGGATACGCACGCCGGGCCCGAGCGCGCGGTGCAGACCTTCGACGTGCTGGCGCAAGTCCTGCAGCGGCACATGCGACCACCAGCAGCCTGCCGTCATCACGTCGAATGTGCCCGGCGCGAACGGCAGCGCGTCATTGTCGGCACGCACAAACGATGCTCCGGGGATGCCCTTGTCGCGCGCGATGCGCAGCACGGTGTCGTTGAAATCCGCGCCGACAACGCTGCGCGCGTCCGTCATCGCTTCGGTCCAGAAACCGGTGCCGCACGCCAAATCCAGCACCCGCGCGCCGCGCGTCAGCTCGCGCACACGCGCCTTCAACCACGCCAGATCGCCCTGCCGCTCAGGCTTCGTATAGATGCGCTCGTATTCGGGGGCGCGCTTGGCGTAGTAGTCGAGCATGGCGGCGGCTTACTCTTTGAAGCGCGACGTAATCGGATACCGCCAGTCGCGCCCGAACGCACGCTGCGTCACGCGAATGCCCACTGGCGCCTGACGCCGCTTGTATTCGTTGATCTTGATAAGACGCACGATCTTCTGCACATCGGCCTCGGCAAACCCTGCAGCAATGATGTCAGCCACCGGCTGGTTCTGCTCCATGTAGCGCTGCACGATGGCGTCGAGCGCATCGTATTCGGGCAGGCTGTCCTGATCAGTCTGGTTTTCACGCAGCTCGGCCGACGGCGCGCGGGTCAGGATGCGCTCGGGAATCACTTCCGACAACGTATTGCGATAGCGGCACAGCCGGTATACCAACGTCTTGAAGATGTCCTTGATGACGGCAAAACCACCGGCCATGTCACCGTACAACGTGCAGTAGCCGACCGCCATTTCGCTCTTGTTGCCGGTCGTCAGCACGATGCGGCCGCTCTTGTTGGACAACGCCATCAGCAACGTGCCGCGAATGCGCGCCTGGATGTTTTCTTCCGTCGCATCTTCCGGCAGCCCGCGGAACTCCTCCGCCAACGCGCCCTTGAATGCGTCGAACATCGGGCTGATAGCGATTTCGTCGTACTGCACGCCCAGGCGGGCCGCCATGTCGCGGGCGTCCACCCACGAAATGTCGGCCGTGTAACGCGAGGGCATCATCACTGCGCACACGCGATCCGCGCCCAGCGCGTCGACGGCAATCGCCAGCACCAATGCTGAGTCGACACCGCCCGACAAGCCGATGATCGCGCCCGGGAAGCCGTTCTTGCCGAGGTAATCGCGCACACCCAGCTTGAGCGCCTCGTACACCTGGGCTTCCAGCGAAGGCTCCGGCACGATCGCGCCCGGCAGCGCGCGTCCACCGTCGAACTGCACGTAGCCGACGCCCTCGACAAACTGCCCCATCCGCACGACAACGTTGCCTTCGGCATCGAGCACGAACGAGCCACCATCGAACACGAGCTCATCCTGCCCGCCGACCAGGTTCGCATACACATGCGGCAAGCCCGATTCCTTCACGCGGTCACCGATGATCCGCTCACGCAGGTCTTCCTTGTCGATGTGATACGGCGAGGCGTTGGGGATCAGCACCACCTGCGCGCCGGCCGCCTTCGCGTAAGCCGTCGCGGTGGCATACCAGGCGTCTTCGCAGATGATCACGCCGAAGCGCGTGCCGTCCACCTCGAACACGAAGGGCTCGGTGCCGGGCTGGAAGTAGCGCTTCTCGTCAAAGACTTCGTTGTTGGGCAGCTCCAGCTTGTTGTACCGGCCGATCACGCGACCGTCCGCGGCCACTGTGGCGCTGTTCGTGGGCTTGGGCAACAGGCCGGGCGCCGGGGCTTCCAGCGAGAGTTGCGGGTGCCCGATCAGCACGTGCAAACCCGGGAAGGCCGCCAGCTCGGCAATAAGCGCGTCGAGCGCGCGCGCGCTGGCATCAATAAAGGCCGGGCGCAGCAACAGATCTTCGGGCGGATAGCCGGTGAGCGACAGTTCCGGCGTAAGCAGAATGCGCGCACCAGCCTGGTGCGCTTCGCGCGCGGCGGCGACGATGCGGGCAGCATTGCCGGCGAAATCGCCGACGGTGCAGTTGATCTGGGCGAGAGCGACAGAGACGGTCATGGGGGCAATGTGGATTGCAAGCGCGGCATCCGAAGCTGGAATTAGAATCGGCGGCATGACCTCTCGCCCCCTTGTTCCCGAGCCCCAAGCGCGCGCTGGTTCGCGACACGAATTGGCCGATTATCGCACGCGACTTGTGACCGATCTGCGCGACATCGGCCGCGAGGCGTGGGACGCCCTGCTCGCCCTGCAGCCCGAGGCGACGCCCTTCCTACGCTTCGATTTCCTGCACGCCCTGCATGAGAGCGGCAGCGCATCGCCCGACACCGGCTGGACGCCGCAATACCTGACGCTGTGGGAAGACGGCCCCGATGGCGAAGTGCTCGCCGCGGCCGTACCGCTGTATGTGAAGGGCCACTCCTATGGCGAGTACGTCTTCGACTGGGCATGGGCCAATGCGTACGCCCAGCACGGGCTCGAGTACTACCCGAAATGGCTGTCGGCCATCCCTTTTACGCCGGTGCAGGGCTCGCGGTTGCTGGCGCGGGATGCCGTTTCGCGCGCAGCACTTGTCGACACGTTGCTGGCGGTTGCGCGGCAGAGCGAGTTGTCCTCGCTGCATGTGCTCTTTCCCACCGCCGGCGAGGCCGAGCAAATGCGCGCGGCAGGCATGCTGCTGCGGCAAGGGGTGCAATTCCACTGGTGCAATCCGGGCTTTGCCAGCTTCGACGACTTTCTGGCCGCGCTGGAACAAAAGAAGCGCAAAAATATCCGCGCCGAGCGCCGCCGCGTGCACGACGCTGGCATTACGTTCCGCCATGTGCCCGGCGCAGCCGCAACAGACGCAGACTGGCGCTTCTTCCACCGCTGCTATCGCACCACCTACCGCGAGCATCATTCGTCGCCGTATCTGAACCTGGAGTTCTTCCGCCAGATCGGCCAGACGATGCCGGAAAACCTGCTGCTGGTGATCGCCTCGCGCGAGGGCAACGACATCGCCAGCGCGCTGCTGGTCATCGACACGCGGCCTGAAGCGTCCGTGATGTACGGCCGATACTGGGGCGCGATCGAGCATCATCCATGCCTGCACTTTGAGACGGCGTATTACCAGCCGCTGACGTACTGCATCACGCAGGGCATCCGCACGTTCGAAGGCGGCGCGCAAGGCGAACACAAGATGGCCCGCGGCTTCGAGCCCGTTGCGACGCTGTCGGCACACTGGCTCGCGCACCCGGCATTTGCCGATGCGGTAGGCAGGTTTCTCGATCGGGAAACGGCCGGCATGGAAGCGTATCTCGACGAACTGACAGAGCGCTCGCCGTTCAGGCAACGACCCGAATCGGATTAGCAGGGGGAAGCAGCGGAGGCGGGAAAGACAGCGTCCGCACGACCGGCGGACGCGAGGGTGAAGCTTAGTGCGCGGGAGGCTTCTGCTGGGCGATCACGCAGTGTGCGGCGCTCGAATCGACGGCCATGGCGGTCGATGCGACGGCACGCTCGCCAGCGTGAGCTGCGTCCGGCGGCCCCACCAGCAGCGCCCACACGGTGAATGCAGCCATGGCCACAGCGGAAAGCACGGGAACGACAACGGTCTTGTTCAACATCGCAGTACCAAGGGGTGGAGTCAAACTTGACGGGGAGTCTAGAGGGGTCGTTTCCGGTGGGCAAATGAGCGTTTCTTAAATCTCTGTGTAGCAGAACTACCGGGCGGTAAGTATGCGGAATTCATGAAAAACATCATAAAACGCATACAACAGAGCAGATGGCGTTCTGACGCGTGTCGACAAATCCGCGCGCATGACGCTGATGACCTGTCCGCAAAGAAAAAATCCCGGCGCTCCATCCGGAGGCCGGGATTTGTCAGACATGCCGTACGGCAAAATCCTGAAATTGCTTACTTCTTATAGTTGGCAACGCCGTCGGCGATTTCCTTGTGGGCTTCTTCAATGCCGCCCCAGCCTTCGACCTTGACCCACTTGCCGGCTTCCAGCGCCTTGTAGTGCTCGAAGAAGTGCTTGATCTGATCCAGCAGGTTCTGGCCGATGTCCGACAGGTCGGTCATGTGGGCCGTGGCCGGGCTCAGCTTGTTGACAGGCACGGCAACCAGCTTGGCATCCACGCCGGATTCGTCCGTCATCTTCAGCATGCCCAGAGCACGGCAGCGCACCACGCAACCGTGGATGAGCGGGAACGGCGTGACGACCAGCACGTCGACCGGGTCACCGTCGCCCGAGAGCGTCTGCGGGATGAAGCCGTAGTTGGCCGGATAGCGCATGCCGGTGCCAACGAAGCGGTCCACGAACAGCAGCCCGGTTTCCTTGTCGGCTTCGTACTTGACCGGGTCGCTCTGCGCCGGGATCTCGATGATGACGTTGAAGTCGTTGGGGATGTCCTTGCCCGGCGAGACGTTGTTGAAGCTCATGGAAATGCTCCGGAATGCGCGAAGTGCGTAAAAACGCGACGCAAATGGTTAGAAAGAAGCGTGAAAAACTGTCGGCGGGCATTATAGCCCCTCATACCAGGCCGCTTGCTCTACCCGCCCCGCAGCCGTGCGAAAATCGCGCGTTGCCGATCTTTTGCAGGAACCCCCCATGCATGCCCAGCACTTCATCGCCAACCGTCTGATGTCGCCCGATTCGGGGATGCGCATCAAGGTGTTCGATCCGTCCGACGGCCAATCCTTTGCCGAGATTGCGCGCGGCAACGCCACCGACATCAGCGTGGCCGTGCACGCAGCCCGGCGTGCGTTCGAGGGCGTCTGGGGCCAGTTGCCGCCAGCCGAGCGCGGCCGTGTGCTGATGCGTGTGGCCCTGCGCCTGGCCGATCACGAAGAAGAGCTCGCCCGCCTGGAAGCCCGCGACACCGGCAAGCCCATGCGTCAGGCGCGCGCCGACGCCCGCGCCGTGGCCCGCTACTTCGAGTTCTACGCTGGTGCGGCCGACAAGCTGCACGGGCAGACCATCCCCTACCCGGCCGACACCACCGTGCTGACCGTGCGCGAGCCGCATGGCGTGACTGCGCACATCATCCCGTGGAACTACCCGATGCAGATCTTCGGGCGCAGCGTGGGGGCTGCATTGGCAGCGGGCAACGCGTGCGTGGTCAAGCCGGCGGAAGACGCGTGCCTGTCTGTCCTGCGCGTGGCCGAGCTGGCCGCCGAGGCGGGCCTGCCTGATGGCGCACTCAACATCGTGACCGGCTATGGCCACGAAGCGGGTGCCGCACTGGCGGCGCATCCCGGGATCAATCATGTGTCGTTCACCGGGTCACCGGAAACGGGCAAGGTCATTGTGCGAGCGGCCGCGGAAAACCATGTGCCCGTGACGCTGGAACTGGGCGGCAAATCTCCGCAGATCGTGTTTGCCGACGCCGATCTGGAAGCGGCCATTCCGGCCGTGGTGAACGGCATCATCCAGAACGCCGGACAGACGTGCTCCGCCGGCAGCCGCGTGCTGATCGAGCGCAGCGTGTACGAGGCGATGCTGGATCGGCTGGCGATGGTGTTCGAATCCATCAGGGTCGGCCCGTCGTCGCTGGACCTGGATTGCGGCCCGCTCATCAACCCCAAGCAGCAGCAGCGCGTGTGGGATTTCGTCTCGGATGCGCAGCACGCCAACATTCCGGTGATGGCGCAGGGTCAGGTGGTGCCCGAAGCGCCCGAGACCGGCTATTACCAGGCACCGATGCTGCTGCGCGATGTGCCGCACACGCACCGCCTCGCGCAGCAGGAAGTGTTCGGCCCGCTGCTGGCCGCCATGCCGTTCGACACCGAAGCCGAAGCGCTGGCCCTAGCCAACGGCACGCCTTACGGCCTGGTGGCCGGCGTGTGGACGAACGACGGCGGCCGCCAGATGCGCCTTGCGCGCAAGCTCAGGGCCGGCCAGGTCTTCATCAACAACTACGGCGCGGGCGGCGGCGTTGAACTGCCCTTCGGCGGAACGGGCCAATCGGGGCACGGGCGCGAAAAGGGCTTCGAGGCGCTCTACGGCTTCACCACGCTCAAGACCATCGCCATCCGCCACGGCTAAGGCACAACGCAACATCCACCCACAACACGAGGAGACACCATGCGGCTTGCCGGCAAGATTGCCATCGTCACGGGCGCGGGTTCAGGCTTTGGCGAGGGCATCGCCAACACCTTTGCCCGCGAAGGCGCGCGCGTCGTCGTCAACGACTTGAATGCGGAGGCCGGTGAACGCGTAGCCAGTGCCATCCGCGTGGCGGGCGGCGATGCGCATTTCGTGCAGGCCGACGTCTCGAATGGCGATTCCGTTGCCAAGCTGCTCGGTGCCACGCTGGCGCGCTACGGCGATCTGCACATCGTCGTGAACAACGCCGGCACCACGCACAAGAACAAGCCGCTGCTGCAGATCACCGAAGACGAGTTCGACCGCGTGATGGCCGTCAACGTGAAGAGCATTTACTGGACGGCGCATCACATCGTCCCGCACTTCCGGGAGCGCGGCGGCGGCGTGTTCGTCAATGTGGCGTCCACCGCAGGCATCCGGCCGCGGCCGGGCCTCGTCTGGTACAACGCCAGCAAGGGCGCCGTCATCACGGCCAGCAAGGCGATGGCTGCCGAGCTGGGCCCGGACAAGATCCGCGTGAACTGCGTGAACCCGGTGATGGGCGCCACGGGCCTCATCGAGCAGTTCATGGGCGTACCTGACACCCCCGAGAACCGCGCGCGCTTCCTGGCGACGATCCCGATGGGGCGGCTCTCCACGCCGCAGGATGTGGCCAACGCATGCCTGTATCTGGCGTCGGACGAAGCGGAGTTCATTACCGGCACGTGTTTGGAAGTGGACGGCGGGCGCTGCGTATAAACCCTGCCGGCGGGCGTCTTGGCGCATTCGCCCGAGAAGCGCAGAATGCTGTGGCGGTTTTCCAGGCCGAGGTAGGTAACGAGGAGCACTCGGCCTGAACTCACAATAACTCTGGAGACCCGATGGCCATCACCACCCCTCCCACCTCACCGGTTGGCGGCGCAGGCACGCTGCCGCCACAGTCCACAAGCGCATTTGAAGAAGCTACTTACCGCAAGGTGACGTGGCGTCTCGTTCCGTTCCTGCTGCTGTGTTACGTGGTCGCGTATCTCGATCGCGTCAACGTGGGCTTTGCCAAGCTGCAGATGCTCAACGATCTCAAGTTCAGCGAGACCATCTACGGCCTTGGCGCCGGCATCTTTTTCATCGGCTACTTCCTTTTTGAAGTGCCGAGCAATGTGATCCTGCACCGCGTGGGCGCGCGCATCTGGATCGCGCGGATCATGATCTCGTGGGGCATCATCTCGGCGGCCATGATGTTCGTGACCACGCCGGCCATGTTCTACGTGATGCGCTTTCTGCTGGGCCTGGCAGAGGCCGGCTTCTTCCCGGGCATCATCCTGTACCTCACGTACTGGTATCCGGCGCAGCGGCGCGGGCGCACCACCACCTTTTTCATGACGGCGATTGCGCTGTCGGGCGTGATCGGCGGCCCCATCTCGGGTTGGGCGATGAAGGCATTTGCCGGCGTCTACGGGCTGGCCGGCTGGCAGTGGATGTTCCTGATCGAAGGCATTCCGTCGATCATCGTCGGCATCTTCGTGCTGGCGTATCTGGACGACCGCATCAGCCACGCGAAATGGCTGACCGACGAAGAGAAAGCCCTGCTCGCCCGCAACATCGCCGCGGAAGACGCCGAGAAGGAGGACCCGCCCATCCGCACCGTCATGGCCAGCCCGCGCGTGTGGCTGATGAGCCTGATCTACTTCACCTTCGTGATGGGCCTGTATGGCGTGAGCTTCTGGCTGCCGACCCTGATCAAGCAGACCGGTGTGGCCGATCCGCTCTCGGTAGGCTTGCTGACGGCGATCCCGTACGGCGCGGCAGTCGTCGCCATGGTCCTGGTGGCCCGCAGCGCAGACCGTCTGCGCGAGCGCCGCTGGCACATCGCGATTCCCGCGGTGGTGGGCGCGGTCGGGCTTGTCCTGTCGGCCGTGTGGCACACCGACACCACGCTGGCCATGGCCGCCCTCACGCTCGGCACCATGGGCATCCTGACCACGTTGCCGCTGTTCTGGAGCCTGCCGACTGCATTCCTGGCCGGCACCGGCGCCGCCGCTGGCATTGCGCTCATCAATTCGCTGGGCAACCTCGCGGGCTTCCTGAGCCCCTACGCCGTCGGCTGGCTGAAAGACGCCACGCAGAGCACCGATTCGGGCATGTACATGCTGGCCGCGTCGATGGTGCTGGGTGCGATCCTCACGCTTTCCGTGCCGGCACGGATGGTGAACAAATAGGTGCCGTCACCGCCAAGAAAAAAGGCCGGGATCATCCCGGCCTTTTTCATTTCACGGCAAGCAATGCGCTTTGCCGGTAGTGGCGCTGCGCGTCCTCCATACGCTCCGTCTGCTCGAACATCTGTGCAAGCGCCAGATGCGCATGGGCACGCAGGTTGCCGGAGTGCTCGGCATCGGCGTACTTCAATGCCGACTCCAGGTTCGACTGCGCCTTGCCCCAGAGCTGTTCCTTGAAGCACAGCATGCCGAGCGTGTAGAACAGGTCGGCATCCACCGGATGCTGGGCGAGCCATTTCTCGGCCTGCTGGATCAACGGCAGGGCCTTGCCCGGCACTGCGCAATCGGCGTAGCGGCGGATCAGGCGGCTATCCCAATGCGTCTTTAGGCCGTCTTCAACGATGCGCTTGGCGTCATCGGTGCGACCAAGTTGCGCGAAATACAGCGCTGCCTGTGAAGCAATGCGCGGCGAGCGGCGTTCTTCCGTGGTCAACTCACGCCAGAAACCGTTCAGCGCATCGGCATCGTGACGGCGCTCGGCCAGCAACGTTTCGCACGCCATCTGCTTAAGACGCGCCGCCAGCACGGAATGGATGGCGTTGCGCTTTTCCAGGGCACGCGTGAGGCGCAACACCTCGCTCCAGTTCTTCAGATGCTGATGCGCACGCAGGGCAATGCGTTGCGCCTGAATCTGCCGCGAGCCCTGCGATTGCAGCTGCGCGATCTTCTCCAGCGCACCTTCCGCATCGCGGGCGTCGACCAGCAACTCGGCCATCGACACGAGTTTCGCCTGCTCACGATCGGGCGAAGACACTTCGGCCATCCAGGCGTCGCGGCGCTCGGTTTCCTGCATGCGGTGTGCGGCACGGGCGCCGATCAGCGCGGCCGTCTCACGCTGCGGCTCCCAGGCCTGGGCTTCGCGCGCCTGGCGTTCCGCATGGCCGAAGCGGCCGGCAAACAGGCTTTCCATCGCTTCGCGCAACGCGGCCGATGCCTTCAGGATGCGGTTGCGCTCGCGATACGCCGCAGCACGCGCCGGCATGCCCGCCATGTGGTGGAAAAGGCGCATCACAAGATGCAGCACCACGAACGTCGCCAGCAGCGCAGCCAGCACGAAATTGAGCGACATCTCGACCCGGTACGGCGGGTAGAACAGCACGACGTTGCTCAGGTTAAGTTCAGTGAACAGCGCCAGCCCAACGGCGGCGGCAAACAGGAGCGCGACCCAGAATACCCAGCGCATGCTCACTCCTTGCCCGAACCGCGCACGGCGGCAAGGCTGTCAGCCAGCGTCGGCACCTGCAGCGTGCCGGCCGTCGCGCGCACCTGAGACAGTTGATTCTGCACCGTGGTCACGCGCGAAGACTGCGTATCGAAGTAGCGTGCGAGCAGCGTATCGGCGCGCCCCAGGTCGGCACGGAACACAGCGTCATTGCGCGAGAGCAATGCCAGGCGCGCATTCATCAAGCGCAGCTTGAGGTTTTCGCGCAGGAACCACGCTTGGTCGGAAGATAGCAGCAGCGCTTCGGTCTGATCGACGCGGCGCACCTGTACGATCTGGCCGAGCTCGTCGCGCACGTCGCTCCACAGGCGGGCCCACCAGGCGCGCGCACCCACCGACCATCCGGCGTTTGGCGGCGTCGCCGCAACCGGCGCCGACGCGGCCGCAGCGTGCGCCTTGGCATTCTTCGTGGGTTTCGCGGCCGCATGCGGCGCCTGCGCAGCCTGTTCCGCCTCCAGCGGCTGGGCCGACGAGATGAGCGGCAGCGTGTCGACAGCGTTGATTGCGTCATCCAGCCGCAGCGTCGCACCCGCCAGATCAAACGACGGCATCGCCTTGAGCTTGGCCATGTCGCGCGATACCGCCCGGCGCACGGCGTTGAACTGCGGCTTGTCGAGCGTGGCCAGGCGTGCATCGACCGTTTGCAGCGCAGCCAGCGCACCGGCGACATTACCGGTCAGTTGCAATTGCTCGGCCGTGACCTCCAGCGAGCGCTGAATCTCGGCGCGCTGCCAGTCATCACGGTTGCGCAGAAGGTCTTGGTTGGCCTGCTCCAGCGCGGCTTGGCGATCGCGCGTTTCAGCGGTGCGGGCGTCCAGCGCCCCGAACTTCTGTTGCAGTTGGGAAACCGAATCCTGGTCTGCACGGGACAGCACGCGCATCTCCTGCGCCAGCGCTTCATTTGTCTGGGCATGCTGACGGATCTCGCGTGCGAGGCGCTCATTGCGCACCTGCAGCGCGGCCACCGCTGCCACGACCGCAACCAGCACCACCCAGATCACCCAACCGCCACGGCGTTGCGCTTGGTTGACCGTCATGGTGGGCGCAAACGCAGCCGGCGGAGCAGCAGGCGCAGGGGCCGGGCTCGGCTTGGTTGCCGCGGATGCGGGCGCTGGTGTCGAAGCGGGGGCAGAAGCGGGAGCCGCCAAGGGAACGGGAGTCTGCGTCACAGTCGAAGAAGAAGTAGACGATTTTGATTCAGCCGACACCGCTGCCGGGGCATGCTCGGGCGCCGATACCGGCCCGGCCCAGGCGAGCACGCTGGCGAGCAGCCGGTCGTCGCCGGCGCCAGTGAGCGTCACGTCGCGAAAGCCCAGCGATTTGGCCTGTTCGACGATGCGGGCATGCGAAGCAAAGCACGGCGCGCCGTGCAGCGTGTCGAGATCGGCGGGCGACAGATTGGCGCGGGCCAGCTCATCGAGATTGCGGACAGCTTCCGAACTGGTGAGCGTCCAGGCATGGCGGGCCGGAAGCACGGCACGCAACGCGAGCCACGCAGCAGCATCGGGCACCGGGACGCTGCGGCGATACGCCTCCACCGTACGGACCGATGCGCCGGCTTCGCGCAGTTGATCGGCCAGCCATTCGCGGCCGCCATTGCCGCGCACGATCAGAACTTCACGACCGCTCAACGACGGCACATCCAGCCTCGCGTACAGCGCTTCGGAATCCTGGCGAGCGTCGTCGGCATGCGTGTCAGGCTGGATCACACGGTGCGCGGGCGGCGCAACGCCGTGCTGGGCGAGCGCCAGTGCGCTCGCGGGGCCCACCACCGCTACAGGCACTTCCTGCGGCCAGCGGAAGCCTTCCGGCATGGCGGCAAACGCCTGCTGCACGGCGTTAGGGCTGACGAACACGACCAGCACATAGCGCGAAGGATCGCCCAACGCGGCGCGCAAGTCGTCGAGATTGGGCGTCGGCGCAATGTCGAGCAGCGGAAACTGGTGCGTGCGCAGGCCGTGGCGCTCAAGCGCCGCCACCAGCATGGGCGCCTGCGCGCGCGGACGCGTAACCACCACCACGGGCGGGGTTGCCGGTTGAGCAGGCGGCGTGCTGGATGCGGGCGACGATGGTGACAAGCGCGGTGGCAAGTGGTCGTCCATGGCGAGCCGTGGGAGTTAGGTAGCGGGTGGGGCGTCGGCGCCCAGCATGGCAAGGATGTCGCGTGCGCCGCCAGTCAGCATCTGCTGGGCGACGTGCACGCCCAGTGCGTCGGCTTCGGCCAGCGTGGATGGCGTGGCCTCGCCATCTGCGGCAAGTTTGCGCGTGCCATCCTGCGAAGCGACAAAGGCGCGCAGGCGCAGCGTGCCGGCGTCCGACCACTGCGCGAACGAGGCCAGTGGCACCTGGCAGGAACCGCCCAGAATGCGCGAAACAGCGCGTTCAGCAGTCACGGCCAGGGCTGTGGGCTCATCGTGCAGCGGCGCGAGACACGCTCGCACGTCTGCACGATCGGCGCGAATCTCGATGCCGAGCGCGCCCTGCCCTGCTGCTGGCAGCGATTCTTCCGGCGCGATGGTCGAGCGGATACGATCAGCCAGGCCAAGGCGTTTGAGGCCGGCAGCGGCGAGGATGATGGCGGCGTAGTCGCCACGGTCGAGCTTGCCGAGGCGCGTATCGAGGTTGCCCCGCAGCGGCTGGATCACGAGATGCGGAAACCGCGCCCGCAGCGAAGCCTCGCGGCGCAGGCTCGACGTGCCCACCACGGCGCCGGCAGGCAACGAAGCCAGATCGGCGTAGTCGTTGGAAACAAAGGCGTCGCGCGGGTCTTCGCGTTCGAGGATCGCGGAAAGCGCAAAGCCTTCCGGCAATTCCATCGGCACATCCTTGAGCGAATGCACGGCGAGATCGGCGCGCCCCTCGGCCAGCGCGACTTCCAGCTCCTTTACGAACAAACCTTTGCCCCCCACCTTTGCGAGGGAGCGGTCGAGAATCTGGTCGCCGCGCGTGGTCATTCCAAGGATGGACACGTCGCACGCGGGATAGTATTTTTGCAATGCAGCACGCACGTGTTCGGCCTGCCAGAGGGCAAGCCGGCTTTCGCGCGAGGCAATGACCAGCTTGGTCGGCGCCTGGGCTGCAGGAGTCGTTGCAAGCTGGGATTGACGGGAGGTCGGGCGGGCGTTGGAAGGCATGCGGCAATGGTAGCACGCAGCATTTTCGCGACAGTCCGGCTATCACGTTGAAGTGATGCAGAAAAGAGGGCCGTTCAGGCACCTTACCTACCCAATCTAGGAGACACCATGACGCAGCCCGCCGCGCGCCGCGCTTCCTCGCGCGCGACCCCCGCCCGCAAGGCTTCAGCCGCCCCCGCCAAGACCAGCAAGACCTCGAAGGCAGTCAAGACTGCCAAGCCCGCCGCCAAACCGGTGGTCAAGGCCAATGGGGCGGACGAAGCCAACGGCGCATCACTCGGCCCCACTTCCCGACGCTCGTCGGGCAGCGCCGCGGCCAAGGATCAGCCGCTGAAGGAAGACATCCGCTTCCTCGGGCGCCTGCTGGGCGACGTGCTGCGTGACCAGGAAGGCGGCACCGTCTTCGAAACGGTCGAGACCATCCGCCAGACCGCCGTGCGCTTCCGCCGCGACGGCGACCGCCAGGCCGAGCAGGATCTCGACCGGCTGCTGAAAACCCTCTCACGCGACCAAACCACGTCGGTGGTGCGCGCCTTCAGCTATTTCTCGCACCTGGCGAACATCGCTGAAGACCAGCACCACAATCGCCGCCGCCGCGTGCATGCGCTGGCCGGATCGCCGCCGCAGCCGGGCAGCCTGATGCGCGCGCTGCTGTCGGCCGCCGATGAAGGCATGTCGGGCGACGTGCTGCGCCGATTCTTCGAAACCGCGCTGATCGTGCCGGTGCTGACCGCCCACCCGACCGAGGTGCAGCGCAAGAGCACGCTCGACGCACAACGTGAAATCGCCCGCCTGCTGGCCGAGCGCGACGCGCCGCTCACCACGCGCGAGCGCGAGCGCAACACCGCGCTGCTGCGTGCCCATGTCACCAAGCTGTGGCAAACGCGCATGCTGCGCACCACGCGTCTGATGGTGGCGGACGAGATCGAGAACGCGCTGTCGTATTACAAAACCACCTTCCTGCGCGAAATTCCCGCGCTGTACCGCGAGCTTGAAGAAGACATCGCGACGGTCTTCCCGCGTCGCGGCGCACGCGGCGAACCGGCACCGTTGCCACCCTTTTTCCAGATGGGCTCCTGGATCGGCGGCGACCGTGACGGCAACCCGTTCGTCACCGCGACGACGTTGCGCGACGCTGCACGGAAGCAGGCGAGCGTGATCCTCGCGTGGTACCTGGAAGAGATCCACGCGCTGGGTGCGGAACTGTCGATGTCGACGTCGCTGGTGGATGTGAGTGCCGAGCTGCAAGCGCTGGCCGAGCGCTCACCCGACCACTCCGAACACCGCGTGGACGAGCCGTACCGCCGTGCGCTGATTGGCGTGTATGCACGCCTGGCTGCCACCTGCCGCGAGCTGACCGGTGAAGACGCCGGCCGCCACGCCGTCGGGCCCGCTCCGGCTTACAACAACGCAGAGGAACTGCGCGCCGACATCCAGATCGTGATCGATTCGCTGGCGGCGCACCACGGCGAGGTGCTGGCCGACGCGCGGCTGGCATCGCTGGCGCGCGCAATTGATGTGTTCGGCTTCCACCTGTCATCGATCGACCTGCGGCAGGTGTCGGACGTGCACGAAGCGACCGTCGCCGAGCTGCTGAATGTAGCGGGCGTGGAAGGGGCGTACGCCGCGATGTCCGAGGCCGACAAGCGCACGCTGCTGCTGCGCGAGCTGCAACAACCGCGCGTGCTGACGCTGCCGTTCCACGCATACAGCGAGCAGACCACGTCGGAGATCGACATCTTCCGCGCCGCGCGTGAGGTGCGTGCCCGCTACGGCAACCGCATCGTGCGCAACTACATCATTTCGCACACCGAGACGCTGTCCGACCTGCTGGAAGTGATGCTGCTGCAGAAGGAAGCCGGCATGTTCCGCACGGGCGCCAATGGCAGCGGCAGCGCCGCGCTGGACGTCATGGTGATCCCGCTGTTCGAAACCATTGAGGACTTGCGCAACGCCCCCGAGATCATGGGCGACCTGCTTGCCCTGCCCGGCTTCGATGCCGTGCTCGCAGCGCAGGGCAACGAGCAGGAAGTGATGCTCGGCTATTCGGATTCCAACAAGGACGGCGGTTTCCTCACCTCCAACTGGGAGCTGTACAAGGCCGAGTTGGCGCTGGTGGAGCTGTTCGAGCGCAAGGGCGTGCGCCTGCGCCTCTTCCACGGCCGCGGCGGCACGGTGGGCCGAGGCGGCGGCCCGACCTATCAGGCCATCCTGTCGCAGCCGCCGGGCACGGTGAACGGGCAGATCCGCCTGACCGAGCAGGGCGAAATCATCTCCAGCAAGTTCGCCAACCCCGAGATCGGCCGGCGCAATCTGGAAACCATCGTCGCCGCCACGCTGGAAGCGACGCTGCTGCCCACGCGCAACCGTCCGAAGGGCCTGGAAGATTTCGAAGCCGCCATGCAGGCGCTGTCGGACAACGCCTTTGCCGCGTACCGCAATCTCGTCTACGAAACCCCGGGCTTCAAGGATTACTTCTTCGCCACCACGCCGATCACCGAGATTGCCGATCTGAACCTGGGTTCACGCCCGGCCTCGCGCAAGCTGATGGATAAGAAACACCGCCGCATTGAAGACCTGCGCGCGATTCCGTGGGGCTTCTCGTGGGGCCAATGCCGTCTGCTGCTGCCGGGCTGGTTCGGCTTCGGCAGCGCGGTGCAGCGCTGGCTCGACGATGCAGGCAACGCCAAGGCCCGCGCCGCGCGCCTGGCCACGCTCAAGCGCATGCACAAGCAGTGGCCGTTCTTTGCGAACCTGCTCTCGAACATGGACATGGTGCTGTCCAAGGCCGATCTGAACGTGGCCTCGCGCTACGCGCAGCTCTGCGACGACCGCAAACTGCGTAACGCGGTGTTCTCGCGCATCTCGGCGGAGTTCACATTGACCGAGCAGATGCTGGCCGCCATCACGGGGCAGTCGGAGCGCCTGGCCGACAACCCGCTGCTGGCGCGTTCCATCAAGAACCGCTTCCCGTATCTCGACCCGCTGAATCACCTGCAGGTCGAACTGCTCAAGCGCTTCCGCTCGGGCAAGGCCGGCAGTGACGATGCGCGCGTGCGACGCGGCATCCATCTGTCGATCAACGGGATTGCTGCAGGCCTTCGCAATAGCGGCTGATCAGGCAACCAGCGCGGTGGCGGCCGGGCGACGGCTGATCCACGCCATCGCCATCGCGCCGGCGTACGACAGCGTCATCAGGCCAAACACCAGCGGCGAGGCATGCGCCAGACCGGGCACCACCGTAACGACCGCGCCCGCCGCTGCGACGCCCAGCAAACTGCCCGTCTGCCGGGCGGCGTTGAGCAAGCCCGACGCCGTGCCGGCCAATTCGCCCGGTGCCGCAGACAGGATGGTCGACGTCATGGGCGCAATCGCCAGCGCGGTACCGCCGCCGTAAGCCATCATCGTTGCACTGACCACCCAGATGTGCACATGGCCCGTCAGCGCAGCCGACGTTGCCAGCAAACCCGCAGCGCCGATCAAGAGACCACTCAGCATCATCGTCGGCGTAGAAAAATGTGCCATCAGCTTGCCCGCGAAGATGTTGCCCGCCGACAAGCTCACCGCCATTGGCAGCATGACCAGACCGGTCTGGCGTGCGCTCAGCTGTTCGACATTCTGCAAATGCAGGCTTAGTACGAACAACGCGCCGTAATAGCCGAAGTTCAGCAGAAACCCCACGCCGTTGACCGCGCCCAGCGTGCGATGCCCCAGCCAGGCCAGCGGCACCAGCGGTGCCCGCGCCCGGCGTTCGGCCAAGACGAACAGCACCCCGGCCACCACCGTCAACAGCGCGGTACCCCACACCCACGGCGATTGCGCGCCGCGCACCGGCCATTCAATCGCGGCAAAACACAGCGCTGCGAGCATCACCGCGCTCGTCACCTGCCCCGCCCAGTCGAACGGCTTGGCGCGTGCAGGCTGCACGTGACGCACGATGACCCACGTGCCCAGCATGCCGACCACGCCCAGCGGCACGTTGATCAGGAAGGCACTGCGCCAGCCATATGTGTCAACCAGGACGCCACCCAGCGCAGGGCCCACGGCCGCGGCTGTCGCGACGATTGCACCCCACAGGCCAATGGCCCAGGCCCGCTCACGGGGGTCTTCAAACGTGCTGCGAATGAGCGATAGCGAACTCGGCAGAAACATCGCCGCGCCCACGCCCTGCAGGATGCGCGCGGCAATCAGCGTGGTCACTGAAGGCGCCAGCCCACAGCCGGCGGAGGCCACGATGAACACCGCCATCCCCGCCATGAACACGGTGCGAGCGCCAATGCGGTCGCTCAGCAAACCGCCTGTGAGGATGAACGCGGCAAAGGCCAGCGTGTAAGCGTCAACAATCCAGGCGAGTTCTGCGACGCTGCTGTGCAGGCTGTCGCGCATAGCAATGAGCGCCACGTTGACCACGGTCGTATCGAGCACCGCCATGAACACACCCGACGTGAGAATGCCCAGCGTGGCGTTGCGGCGCCACCGGCTGAGATCGGGTTGCAAGTCAGCTCGGGGACCGGCGCCCAAGGTATTGGCGTGGCATGAAGACATGGCGGAACCGTTTGGCAATTTCATGCAGCCAAGTGTAGGCTGGAGAACGCATGCAAAAAAGCAGCGTTTTTGCATTGCAACGCTGCAAATTTGCATCACTCATCTACAAATATTCGGAGCCCGATGTGAACTGGGACAACGGACGCTTCTTCCTGGCCGTGGCGCGCACCTGCACGCTGCGCGGTGCGGCACAGCGCCTGGGCGTGGATCAGGCCACGGTGGGCCGCCGCATCGCCGCGCTGGAAGACGAGCTATCGGCCAAGCTCTTCCTGCGCACGTCGACCGCACTGGTGCTCACACCTGCCGGCGAAGCGCTGATCGGCCCGGCCGAAGCGATGGAGCAGGCGGCACACACCATCGAGCGCCGCGTGGCCGGCATCGACGAGCAACTCGCCGGCACGATACGCCTGGCCACGACCGACACCATGGCGGCCACCTTTGTGTTGCCGGCTATTGCGACGCTGCGGCACCGGCATCCTGGCATCGACGTCGTCTGCATAGCGTCCAAGAGCATTGCCAACCTGACCAAGCGCGAAGCCGATGTGGCCGTGCGCACGCTGCGGCCGGATTCGCCGGACCTCATCGCGCGGCGCATCGGACAAATGGAAACCGGCATCTATGCGAGCCGCAGCTACGTTGCGGCCCGCGGCGAGCCGGAGGAAGGGACGGCCTTTGCGGGGCACGACCTGGTGCTTTATCCGCGCAACGAAGTGCCGTGGATGTGGGAAGACCTTTGCGGAGAGCCCATTACGCGCGGGCGCGTCGTCTTGCAGAGCAACTCGGCGCTGGCGCTGTTCGAGGCGGTGGCCGCAGGCATTGGGATCACCGAACTGGTTTGCCGCCGCGCGCAAGCGTATCCACAACTGGTGCGCGTGCTGCCAAACCGCCGGAGCATGCAGGACGTCTGGCTCGTCACGCACGCCGATCTGCACAAGACCGCACGCGTGCGGGCCTTGCTCGATTGCATCGTCGAAGCGTTCGACGCGCACAAAAAAACCGCCACACCGTAAACGAGCGGCCGGCGTGGCGGCCCAACAAACCCTTCAGCTGATGAATGCCACCGGCACCGGGTCTTCACCCAACACCGAAAGCAGCACTGCCCAATGCATTGCCTCGTCGCCCAGGATGCTGGCGGCGGCCTTGGTCAGGTCGCGCGTGTAGAAATTCGGCAGCACGCCCAAGTAGGCCGAAGTGGCGCCCTTTTCCAGGCCGGCGGCAAAACGCAGCACGTCGGCCTGCGTCTTGAGCTGGCTGACCGGGAAGTTGTATTCCGCCACCTTCTTTTCCATGACCGGCGTACCACCCAGCTTGGACACCGTGCCCGCCAGCACCGACGCGTGTGCCTTGTGGTGGCCCTGGAACTTCACGGCCGTCGCGAGCACGGGCTTTTGCAACAAGCCGCTTTCTGCCCCCACCTGATAGGCGGCGATGGCCTGGTACTCCAGCCCGAGCGCCACGTTCAGGATGTTGATGTCGTCTTTCACGCTGCCCGACTGGGTCTGCGCCCAGGCAGGCATCGACTGGCCCAGCGACACCGCCGCCAGCGAACCCAGCGCCATCAGTCCCGGCGCGCGCAGCAGCACGCGGCGACGCGCGTCGATGCGCGGGCTGTCACTCTCCAACTGATCCATCTCTTTGGTTGTGTCCATCGTCAGTCTCCTTGCATATGTGGGGAAAAGCGCGATCCGTGCGGTGCGTGATGCGAATCGCGGGCGTTTGTTCAGCGCCTGACCACTTATACGAAGGGCGCATCCAACTGGATGCAAATACCTCAGCACCTTTCACGTGAATTCCCCCGGCAACCACGGTTTCTACCTACACTTTGGGCAGAACCGTCCACAAAAAACTGCCCACGTGCTCACCTTCCAGCGCACCGCCGACGACCACGCCGCGCAAGACACCGATCCACCGACGGCGGCCGCGGCAGCGCGCCCCCAAAGCGCCGACGCGGAAGAGCTGGCGGCGTTGCTGCAGCGCATCGGCCTGGGCGACCGCGACGCCCTGCGCGCACTATATTCGCGCTGTGCACCGAAACTGTTTGGGCTCGCGCTGCGTATCTTGGTCAGGAAGGACTGGGCCGAGGACGTCTTGCAAGAAAGCTTCGTCAACATCTGGCGCCATGCCGGCGATTACCGCCCCCACATGGCCGCCCCCATGACGTGGATGACCACGATCGTGCGCAACCGTGCACTCGATTGCCTGCGCCGGCAACATGCCGAGCGCGTGCAGGAATCCGTGCCGCTGGATGACAGCTACGCCGATGTCCTGGCCGACCACGCCCCTGGTCCCGCCGACCTCGCGCTGGCCGGCCAGCAAGCCCGCGCGCTGGCCGAATGCCTCAAGCGCCTGGACCCGAAGCAGCGCGAAGTCGTGTCGCTCGCCTATCTGCGAGACCTGTCGCACAGCGAGCTGGCACAAGCGCTGTCACTACCGCTGGGCACCGTCAAATCCTGGATGCGGCGCGGATTGGACCGCCTGCGCGAATGCCTCGGAGCACCCTGATGGACCCGCGCCGCCACCCCGATCTCGTCGACAAGCTGGCCGCCGAATACGCGGTCGGCACATTGCGCGACGGCGCACGCCGCCGGTTCGAGCAGATCCTTCGCCACGACGACGCCGTGCGTGCCACGGTCGAACGCTGGCAACGCTATCTGGCCGACCTGCCCGCGCTTCAGCCGGCGACGGCGCCGCTGCCGGAGATTTTGTGCCGCGTTGAAGTGCAACTAGGCTGGCGCGAGCCGGCGCCACCGCGAAAAGCGCTCTGGCAACGGCTTTGGCAAGGCACCGGCTTCTGGCGCGGCGCCACCGCAGTCGCCGCGGTGATTGCGGCGGTGGCGATCGGGCTGAACCTGCGGCTGGCGCAGCAATTGCGCGAGGCGCCTGTCGCCAACGCCGTGGCCGTGCTGCAGGACGCGCAAGCCCAGGCGGCCGTCCTCGTCACCTGGGATGCGCGCACCGGCACGCTATCGCTCAAGCGGCTGGACGCAACACCCCTCAACACTGAACAGGCCTTGCAGCTCTGGGCACTGCCGCCCGGCGGGCATCCTCAGTCACTTGGGGTGATCGGGCACCAGCGCGCCGTGCGGCTGACGGTGGCGCAGCCGTTGCGGCAGGTGCCCGCACTGGCCATCAGCGTGGAACCGCGTGGCGGCTCACCCAACCCCGAGGGGCCGACCGGGCCGGTGGTCTTCAAGGGCGCGCTGATCGACAGCACGCTGTAGCGCACCCCGGCGCGGCGGCCGGAAGGCCCGGCGGGCGATATAATCGCGGTTTCCTGAATTTGCGGCTGGCGCCTCGCCGGCCGCGCTCCTCCAGCTGTCCGCCCATGACCTCCCAACTCGCCAAGAAGGCCGAAGCGTGGTCCGCCCGCTTTAACGAGCCGGTGTCCGATCTCGTCAAGCGCTATACCGCGTCGGTGTTCTTCGACAAGCGCCTCGCACTGTTCGACATCCAGGGCTCGCTAGCGCACGCCGCCATGCTCGCCAAGCAGGGCATCATCGCCGAGGCAGACCGCGCCGCCATCGAAAAGGGCATGGCGCAGATCCGCCAGGAGATCGAGGCCGGCACGTTCGAGTGGAAGCTGGACCTGGAAGACGTGCACCTGAACATCGAAGCGCGTCTGACCGCCATGGCAGGCGACGCCGGCAAGCGCCTGCACACGGGCCGCTCGCGCAACGACCAGGTTGCCACCGACATCCGCCTGTGGCTGCGCAGCGAGATCGACAACATCGTCGGTCTGCTCAAGGCCCTGCGCAGCGCGCTGCTGGACTTGGCCGAGCAGCACACCAACACCATCGTCCCGGGCTTCACGCACTTGCAGGTCGCGCAACCGGTGGTGTTCGGCCATCACCTGCTGGCCTACGTCGAGATGTTCACTCGCGACACCGAGCGCATGCTGGACGCCCGCAAGCGCGTCAACCGCCTGCCGCTGGGCGCCGCCGCGCTGGCCGGCACGAGCTACCCGATCGACCGTGAATTCGTCGCGCAGCAACTGGGCTTTGATGGCGTGTGCCGCAACTCGCTGGACGCCGTGTCCGATCGCGACTTCGCCATCGAATTCTGCGCAGCGGCCGCACTCGTCATGACGCACATCTCGCGCTTCTCCGAAGAGCTGGTGCTCTGGATGAGCCCGCGCGTGGGCTTTATCGACATTGCCGACCGCTTCTGCACCGGCAGCTCGATCATGCCGCAGAAGAAGAACCCCGACGTGCCGGAACTGGCTCGGGGCAAGACCGGCCGCGTCAACGGCCACCTGATCGGTCTGCTCACGCTGATGAAGGGCCAGCCGCTGGCCTACAACAAGGACAACCAGGAAGACAAGGAACCGCTGTTCGACACCGTGGATACCGTGGTCGACACGCTGCGCATCTTTGCCGACATGGTGCCGGGCATCACCGTCAAGGCCGACGCCATGCGTGCCGCCGCGCTGCAGGGCTACGCCACGGCCACCGACCTGGCCGACTACCTGGTCAAGCGCGGCCTGCCCTTCCGCGATGCACACGAAGCCGTTGCCCACGCCGTGCGCGCGTGCGACGACCTGCGCTGTGATTTGGCAGACCTGTCCGTGGCACAACTGCGTGACATCTGCGGCCTGGGCGACAAGTCCGATCTCATTAGCGACGATGTGCACGCCGTGCTGACGCTGGAAGGCTCGGTCGCTTCGCGCAACCACATCGGTGGGACGGCGCCGGAGCAAGTGAAGCAGGCCATTGCATTTGCTCGGGCTGCACTGGCCGAATAATCGGCCGCACGCTCCAAACAAAAACGCCGCGCTGACTAGATCAGCGCGGCGTTTTTGTTTGTGCAGCTGAACCTCAGCGCACGCAGTCGACGAAATACCCCATCTTGCCGTCGACCTCTTCCTCGACCAGACCGTGAATGTCAGTCTCGAAGCCCGGGAACAGCTTGTTGAACTCGCGAGCGAATTGCAGGTACTGCACGATCGTCTTGTTGAAGCGTTCGCCAGGAATCAGCAGCGGAATGCCCGGAGGATACGGCGTCAGCAGGATAGCGGTGATGCGGCCCTCCAGGTCGTCGATCGCCACACGCTCGGTTTCACGGTGGGCCATCTTGGCCCAGGCGTCCGACGGCTTCATCGCTGGTTCCATGTTCGACAGGTACATCTCCGTCGTCACGCGGGCCACGTCGTTGGCCTGGTAGACGCTGTGGATGCTGTCGCACAGCTCCCGCAGCCCGATGCGCTCGTACTGCGGATACTGGCGCACGAACTCCGGCAACACGCGCCACAGCGGCTGGTTGTTGTCGTAGTCGTCCTTGAACTGCTGCAGCTCGGTCACCATCGAGTTCCAGCGGCCCTTGGTGATGCCGATGGTGAACATGATGAAGAACGAGTACAAACCGGTCTTCTCGACGATGATGCCGTGCTCGGCCAGGTAACGCGTCACGATGGCGGCCGGGATGCCCGAGTCGCTGAACTTGCCGTCGACGTCCAGGCCCGGGGTGATGATGGTGGCCTTGATCGGGTCGAGCAGGTTGAAGTCTTCCGCCAGGTTGCCGAAGCCGTGCCAGCGCTCGTTGGCCTTGAGCATCCATGCTTCGCGGTCTTCGATGCCCTCGTCGGACAGGTCGTTCGGGCCCCAGACCTTGAACCACCAGTCGTCGCCGCGGCCGTTGCCACCGTTCGTGCCCAGGTATTCGTGCTCCACCTTGCGCATGGCGCGGCGGAAGTCCAGCGCTTCGGCAATGCTCTCCTCCACCAGCGCAGTGCCGCCCGGCGCTTCCATCATCGCCGCGGCCACGTCGCATGAAGCGATGATCGAGTATTGCGGGCTCGTCGACGTGTGCATCAGATACGCCTCATTGAAGCGGTACGTATCGAGCTTGCGCGTCTCGGAATCCTGCACAAGGATCTGCGAGGCCTGCGACAGGCCTGCCAGCAGCTTGTGCGTGCTCTGCGTGGCAAACACCAGCGCGTCCTTGCTGCGCGGGCGGCCATGACCAATGGCGTGCATGTCCTCGTAGAACGGGTGGAACGACGCGTGCGGCAGCCACGCTTCATCAAAGTGCAGCGTGTCGATTTCGGTCGACAGCATGTTCTTGATCATCTCGGCGTTGTACAGCACGCCGTCGTACGTGCCCTGCGTGATGGTCAGGATGCGCGGCTTCTTGTTCTTGGCCTGGCTGGCGAACGGGTGATCGGCGATCTTCTTGGCGATCGTTTCGGGCTCGAACTCGCTCTTCGGGATCGGGCCGATGATGCCGAAATGGTTGCGCGTCGGCATCAGGAACACAGGGATCGCGCCCGTCATCATGATCGCGTGCAGGATCGACTTGTGGCAGTTGCGGTCCACCACCACGATGTCGCCGGGCGCCACGTTGGCGTGCCACACCATCTTGTTCGACGTCGACGTACCGTTGGTCACAAAGAACATGTGATCGGAGCCGAAGATGCGTGCGGCGTTGCGCTCAGACGCGGCCACCGGGCCCGTGTGGTCAAGCAACTGGCCCAGTTCTTCCACAGCGTTGCAGACGTCGGCGCGCAGCATGTTCTCGCCGAAGAACTGGTGGAACACCTGTCCCACCGGGCTCTTCAGGAACGCCACGCCGCCCGAGTGCCCCGGGCAATGCCACGAATACGAGCTGTCCTGCGCGTAGTCGATCAGCGCCTTGAAGAACGGCGGCGGCAGTGAATCCAGATAGTTGCGCGCTTCACGGATGATGTGTCGGGCCACAAACTCGGGCGTGTCCTCGAACATGTGGATGAAGCCGTGCAGCTCGCGCAGCACGTCGTTCGGCAGATGGCGCGAGGTGCGCGTTTCGCCGTACAGGAAGATGGGAATGTCGGCGTTGCGGCGACGCACCTCGGCCACGAAGGCGCGCAGGTTTTCAACCGCTTCCGGTTCCGGCTTGTCGTTGTCCGGGTTGATGAATTCATCGTCGTCGATCGAGACGATGAAGGTGGAGGCGCGGCTCGACTGTTGAGCGAACGAGGTCAGGTCACCATAGCTGGTGAGACCAGTCACCTCCATCCCCTCCTGCTCGATGGCTTGGGCCAGCGCGCGAATGCCCGACCCGGAGATGTTCTCGGAGCGGAAGTCCTCGTCAATGATGATGACGGGAAAACGGAATTTCATCGTGGTTCCTTATGGATGAAGCTAAAGGCACCGCTCCGGATACGCCTGAACGCGCGGAAACGGACTACAAAAACTAGGTCTTGGGCAGCGTCACACCGTGCTGGCCCTGATACTTGCCACCACGATCCTTGTACGAGGTTTCGCATTCCTCGTCGCTCTCGAAGAACAGCACCTGCGCGCAGCCTTCGCCGGCGTAGATCTTGGCGGGCAGCGGCGTGGTGTTGGAGAACTCCAGCGTCACGTAGCCTTCCCATTCGGGCTCGAACGGCGTGACGTTGACGATGATCCCGCAGCGCGCGTACGTGCTCTTGCCCAGACACACCGTCAGCACGGTGCGCGGGATCCGGAAGTACTCCATCGTGCGGGCCAGCGCGAACGAGTTCGGCGGGATGATGCACACATCGCCCTTGAAGTCGACAAACGACTTCTCGTCGAAGTTCTTCGGATCGACGATGGTGCTGTTGATGTTGGTGAAGATCTTGAATTCGTCGGCGCAGCGGATGTCGTAGCCGTAGCTCGACGTGCCGTAGGAAACGATGCGGCGCCCTTCGGATTCGCGCACCTGACCGGGCTCGAACGGCTCGATCATGCCGTGCTGCTCGGCCATGCGGCGGATCCACTTGTCGGATTTGATGCTCATGGAGCGTCCAGATACCTTGGATGAACAAATGGGGGCAGGCTTCGCGGTGCGAAAACTGTCCCCATTTGGTCACGCCAGCAGGCCGGCCCGCGGCTGGGGCCGGTTTGGAACGCGGATTGTACTCCCAAACCTGTGACGGAAAACCCCGTAGCGGCCGATGGCTTGCGCGGGCCTTATCCGAACAAACGCCGGCAGATCAGCGGCCGGATTCCGCCGGCTGGGGAAGCTCCCCGCGCGGCCCGACCGTGCCGGCCACCTCCGGCTCGGCCACAAAACGATCACGCCCCGTATAGAGCAGAAAGTGCCGCCCAGTGCACCGCGCGAACAGCGTCAGATTGACCCGCTGGGCCATCTGGTGACCCATCTGCGTGACGCCTGAGCGCGACAGCAGAAACGGAATGCCCATCTGCGCGCCCTTGATGACCATCTCGGAGGTCAGGCGGCCGGTGGTATAGAAGATCTTGTCGCCGCCGCTCAGTCCTTCAAGCCACATGAGGCCGGCAATGGCATCCACGGCATTGTGGCGGCCCACGTCTTCGATGAAGTGCAGCAGTCCGCCCTGCGCATCGAACAGCGCGCAGCCATGCACCGAGCCCGCTTGCTTGTAGATCGACTGCTGCAGGCGGATGGTGTCGACCACCCGGTACAGCGTGGTCTGCGTCATGCGCGCGTCGGGTGGCAGATAGATGGCGTCGATTTCGTCCATCAGCGAGCCGAACACGGTGCCCTGCCCGCAACCGGTGGTGACGGTGCGGCGGGCGGTCTTCTCATCCAGGTCTGCAATGCCGCCGCGCGTGGTGACGGCAGCGGATTCGGTTTCCCAGTCGACCTGGATGGAGGCGATGTCGTCGATGCTGCTGACCAGGCGCTGGTTACGCAGATAACCGAGTACGAGCGCTTCAGGCGCGCCGCCCAGCGTCATCAGGGTGACCAGTTCGCGCTTGTCGAGGTAGACGGTGAGCGGGCGTTCACCGGGGATGTAGACATTGCGTGCGCGGCCCAGCTCGTCGAGCACTTCAACCTCGTCGAGCAGGGGAACGGAAGCGTTGGTCAGTTCGGGGCGCAGCGGCATCAATGTCTTCGTTCAAATAAAAATGCGCACGGCAAGCGTGCGCATGGTGCGGCTGGTACCTGCGCGGGAGCAGGTACCGCGTGCGGGCGATCAGTTCGCCACGATCACGCCGCAGGCGATGCGCCCGCCGGAATTGCCGGTGGGCTGGGTCATGTAGTCGTCCTTGCCTGCGTGGACGATCAGCGCATGGCCGACCAGGCTGGTGGGCCCAGGCGACAGCGTGACGCCGGAAAGAACGATCGAGCCGACGGCCTTGCCGTTGGCATCGGATTGCAGCATCGGGATATCGCCAGCATGGTGCGCGCCGCTACGCGGATCGCCATGCTGCTGGCCTGTCGGGTTGAAGTGGCCGCCGGCGCTATTGCCATCCGCCGACGAGCAATCGCCCTTCTCGTGCACGTGGAAACCGAACATACCGTTGGCCGGCAGGCCCGAAATATCCACAGCCATGGCAACCCGATTGTCGCCCTGCTGCGCCAGCTTCACGCTGCCCTGCACGGTGCTGCCGCTCTTGGGCGCCAGCACGGCCGAGGCCGCCATGCCCGAATCGGCCGCCTTGGCCGTCGATGCGGTATTCGATGCGCAGCCAGCCATCAGGCCGATCGCGGCGAGTGCAATCACGAGTTGCTTCATGTGTCACCTCCAGTCAGGGTTCACTCGGGGAGCGGACGATTGTACTGCCGGATGATGAACACGCAACATTGGCAACAACGGTTCACCCTTTGGCCGCCGGTGCAGATGCTGGAGGCACCGGCGCAACAAACGGCCCCGGATCAACGCACGGCGCGCCCGGTTGCGTATGCGCAGCCTTGCCGCCAGCCTGGTAGGACGCCGCCACCTTGTCCTGGGCCTTGCACGTCTGGAACGCGGCTACCTTGTCGCCCCAGGCTGCCTTGGCCTTCGCCGCATCCGCCTGTGCCTTCTGTTCTTCCGTCGGTGCCGGCAGCTTGGCGCCGGCCAGTCCGCTTGTCAGGCTCAGCATGGCGGCAGCAAGTGCCATACCTGCGGCGCGGCTCGGAGCGGATGCATGCATGGTGAGATTCCTTGAATCGGTTGAGGTCGATGGCGTCATGACTTGGCGGGCTGCTCGCTCGGCGCTGGCGGCACAGGCGGTTGCGACCGCTGCGCGGGGATCTTGCCGGCTTTGACGTCGTCGTACCAGAGCTCGTGGTGCTCCTTCGCCCAGGCCTCATCGACATAGCCATCACGCATGGCGCGGTAAGCGCCTTCCATGCCGATCGTGCCCATGTAGATGTGGCCCAGCGACATGCAGATCATGCCAACCGCAGCGATCGCGTGAATGACCTCGGCGAGTTGCATCGTGCTGCGGTAGTAATCCACGCCCGGGACAATGCGATCGAGCATCCAGCCCGAGGCCGACAGGACCAGCCCGAACACGACGAGGCCGCCCCAGAACCAGAGTTTCTCGCCCGCATTGAAGCGGTGCGACGGCACTTCGGCGCCATGCTCTCCGGCAAACATGCCGCCCAGGCTCAGCAGCCATTTCAAATCACCACTGCGCGGCAGGTTGTCCCGCACCCACATCACGAAGGCCACGATGATGCTGACTGTAAAGAGCGGCCCCACCAGGTTGTGGAGATTTTTCAGCACGTACGTCAGCCAGCCGAACAACTGGTGACCGAGGATCGGCAGCAGAAAATGCTTGCCCCACAGCATGACGATGCCTGACACGCCCAGCGTGACGAACGAGATGGCCATCGTCCAGTGCACATAGCGTTCGGTGGGTGTGAAGCGCTCGATCTTGCGGCCGGTGGGCGCCTCCTTCAGTGGAATCGTGCCGCGCCAGAGGAAAAAACCCAGGATAAGCAGCGGCACCAGCACCACGAGCCAACCGCCCCACACGGTGATCACGCCATTGCGGAACAACCGCCATTTTTGCCCTGTGCGCTGGATCAGCACGCCGGCTTCGAGCCCGGGAATGCTGGCGTAATGCGCCTGATCAGAGTTCACCTCACGCCAGACAGGCGCGTTGTTGCCGGGTTGCGTGGTGCGGCGGCCGGTCTGGTCGTGCGCCTCTTTGGCGAGATCGCGCTTCTGCAGATCAAACACGTTCTCCGAGACGATGTTGGAGAACGGCTGCGCCGGTTGTACGGCCGGATTGACGGGCGCGTTGTTGGCTGCCGGCGCACTGGCCGGCTGCTGCGCGCTCGCCAACGCTGCTGCGCCGCCGAGCAACACGGCCATCACGAGATGTTTCCAGGAAGTGCCCATGGACGAACCTCCGCTCGTACGTGTCATGGCGTCACGGCGTCTTGTTGTACTCGTTCTGGTACTGGCCGCGCGCGCGGATCTGGTTTTCCCAGCTCGTGCGGTCACCGGGTGTCCAGTTCTTGGCCATGAACGGATCGCCTTCCGCACCTTTGTAGGCTGGCGCGTCGTCCTTGCGGTGCGAGGCAAATGCAGTTTGCGAGCGTTCACCGCAGGCACCGAGCAACAGCGCAGCGCCAAGGGCGATCAGCAGACTGGTCGATCGGGCTCGGGCGGTCATGATTGCGCTCCCGGCGTTGAAGCGGGCGCGGCCGGGGTCGCCGGCGTTGCTTGGCTGCCCTTACCTTGCGCACCGCCGTAAGCCGTGCCCCACCCGAACAACTCCGCGCCCTTCCCGCGTTTCATGACGCGATTGCGCAGGATGTCGGAAATCACATCGCCATCTCCGCCCAGCAGCGCCTTCGTCGAGCACATTTCCGCGCAAAGCGGCAGCTTGCCTTCGGCAAGGCGGTTGCGCCCGTACTTCTCGAATTCTTCCTCGCTGCCGTTGTTCTCGGGGCCGCCTGCGCAGAACGTGCACTTGTCCATCTTGCCGCGCACGCCAAACGTCCCTTGACTCGGGAACTGCGGCGCGCCGAACGGGCACGCATAGGAGCAGTAGCCACAGCCGATGCAGACGTCCTTGTCGTGCAGCACCACGCCATCTTCGGTGCGGTAGAAGCAGTCGACCGGGCAGACCGCCATGCACGGCGCATCGGAGCAATGCATGCACGCCACGGAGATGGACTTCTCCGCGCCGATCATGCCGTCGTTGATCGTGACCACGCGGCGCCGATTCACGCCCCAGGGCACTTCGTGTTCGTTTTTGCAGGCCGTGGCGCAGGCGTTGCATTCGATGCAGCGCTCGCTGTCACAGATGAATTTCATGCGTGCCATGTTGATCTCCCCGTCCTTATGCGAACCGCTCGATCTGGCAGACCGTCGTTTTCGTTTCCTGCATCATCGTTACCGAGTCGTAGCCGTAGGTCGTGGCCGTGTTCACAGCCTCGCCACGCACGATCGGGTGGGCGCCTTCCGGGTAGTAATCGAGCAGGTCCTTGCCCTGCCACCAACCCGAGAAGTGGAACGGGATGAAGGCGTGGTCGACGCCCACGCGCTCCGTCACCAGCGCGCGCACCTTGATCTGGGCGCCGGTCGGCGTCTTGACCCAGACAAAGTCGTTGTGACGGATACCGCGGTCGGCTGCAGCCTTTGGGTTGATCTCGACAAAGTTCTCCTGCTGCAGCTCGGCGAGCCACGGGTTGGAGCGCGTCTCCTCGCCGCCGCCCTCGTATTCGACAAGTCGGCCGGACGTGAGGATGATCGGGAATTTCTCGTAGACCTTGTTTTCGATATTGCGCTGCTGCACTGTCTTGTACAGCGTGGGCAGGCGCCAGAAGGCCTTCTTGTCGTCGTGCGTGGGGTACTTGGCGACCATGTCGGGCCGCGTCGAATACAGCGGCTCGCGATGCTGCGGAATGCCGTCGGGGAAGTTCCACACGATCGCGCGGGCCTTGGCGTTGCCGAACGGGTGGCAGCCGTGCTTCATCGTCACGCGCTGGATGCCGCCGGACAAATCGGTCTTCCAGTTCTTGCCTTCAGCGGCCTTCTTCTCTGCGTCGGTCAGGTCGTCCCACCAGCCGAGTTTCTTGAGGAACACGTGATCGAACTCGGGGTAGCCTGTCGTCAACTCCGAGCCCAGCGAGAACGAGCCATCTTCGGCCAACAGGTTGACGCCGTCGCGCTCTACGCCAAAGTTGGCGCGGAAGTTGCCGCCGCCTTCCATCACATGCTTGCTGGTGTCGTACAGGTTGGGCGAGCCGGGATGCTTGAGTTCCGGCGTGCCGTAGCACGGCCAAGGCAGGCCGAAGTAATCGCCGGTGAGGTCGTAGCCGGTTTCGGCATCCTTTCCGCCCTTGCAGCGCAGCGTGCGCACATCAAACAGATGCATGTTGCGCATGTGGGCCTTCAGGCGTTCCGGCGATTGCCCGGTGTAGCCGATCGTCCAGTTGCCGCGATTGATTTCACGCAGGATCGATTCGATCTCCGGCTCACGCCACGTCATGCCGGCGCGTTTGTATTCGTTGATCTTGTAGTTCTTCGACAGCTCCTTGCCGAAGCCGAGGCGATCGGCAAACGCCTGCATGATCACGTGGTCGGGCTGCGATTCGAACAGCGGCTCGATCACCTTCTCGCGCCATTGCAGCGAGCGGTTCGATGCCGTGCATGAGCCCGACGTTTCGAACTGTGTTGCGGCCGGCAGCAGGTAGACGGCACGGTTCGGATTGGGCGGCGTGCCGTCGGCGGCGGGCATGTTGGCCATGGCCGCCGTGGCCGACGGGTATGGGTCGATCACCACGAGCAGGTCGATCTTGTCGAGCGCTCGCTTGATGTCCATCCCGCGCGTTTGCGAATTCGGTGCGTGGCCCCAGTAAAAGACCGCGCGAACGTTGTTGTCCTGATCGATCAGGTCATTCTTCTCGAGCACCGCATCGGCCCACCGCGAAACCGTGGTGCCCGATTTTTCCATCATCGCCTGCGAGGCGAAGCGGCCTTTGATCCAGTCGTAATCGAGCCCCCACACGGAGGCGAAATGCTTCCACGCGCCCGCAGCGAGGCCGTAATAGCCTGGCAGAGAATCGGGATTAGGCCCGACGTCGGTCGCGCCCTGCACGTTGTCGTGGCCGCGGAAGATATTGGCGCCGCCGCCCGACTTGCCGATATTGCCCAGCGCCAGCTGCACGATGCACGATGCGCGCACGATGGCGTTGCCGATGGTGTGCTGCGTCTGGCCCATGCACCACACCAGCGTGCTGGGGCGGTTCATCGCCATCATCTCGGCGACCTTGTGGACCTGCGCTTCCGGCACCCCGCACACCTCTTCGACCTTGTCCGGCGTCCACTTGGCGAGCACTTCCTCGCGCACCTTGTCCATGCCGTAGACGCGGTCGTGGATGTACTGCTTGTCTTCCCAGCCGTTCTTGAAGATGTGATACAGCACGCCGAAGAGGAACGCGATATCGGTGCCCGAACGAATCCGCACGTATTCATCGGACTTGGCCGCTGTGCGTGTGTAACGCGGGTCGACGACGATGACCTTGCAGCCCGTTTCCTTGGCATGCAGCAGATGCAGCATCGATACCGGATGCGCCTCGGCCGCGTTCGAACCGATGTACAACGCGCACTTGGCGTTCTGCATGTCGTTGTACGAGTTCGTCATCGCACCGTAGCCCCACGTGTTGGCCACGCCGGCGACGGTGGTGCTGTGGCAGATGCGTGCCTGATGGTCGCAGTTGTTGGTGCCGAAGAACGACACCCACTTGCGCAGCAGATACGACTGCTCGTTGCTGTGCTTGGATGAACCCACGAAGAAAAACGAATCCGGCCCGGTTTCCTGGCGGATCGTGTTCATCTTGGCGACGATCTCGTTCAGCGCCTGCTCCCAGCTGATGCGCTGGTAACGGCCATCGACGAGCTTCATCGGCGTCTTCAGGCGGTATTCGCCGTGACCATGCTCACGCAGGGCGGCGCCTTTGGCGCAGTGCGCGCCCAGGTTGATCGGCGAGTCGAATACCGGTTCCTGCCGCACCCACACGCCGTTCTGCACGACGGCATCCACCGAGCAGCCGACCGAGCAGTGCGAGCACACCGTGCGGCGCACAACGATGTCGCCCTTGCCTTCGGCGGCGTGTGCCTCACCCACCACCGATTTCTTCACCAGCGAAAGCTGCGTCGCGGCCAGCCCAGCGCCAACGCCGATGCCGGAGCGCTTGAGGAAGGTGCGGCGGTCCATGGTCGGCAGTGCGCCGGCCAGGCTGCGGGCCAGACTGCCGGCAAGCGATGCGGCGCCCTGGCCGTTTGAACGCCGCGCCGGTGCGGCTTTGGTGTCCTGTACCGCCGGTTTGCGGGTCAGAAGCATGAGGTCACCTGAGGATGTGGGATGCGTGCAATGACGATGGAGCAGGAGCGGCGCGCATGCGACCGCGTCAGATCCACGTCGTCTTGTAGTACTTGCGGATGTGTTCGCTCAGACGGTAACCGGTGGCGCCGTCATCAGCGGCGTCAGCCGGTGGCGAGGCAGTGGCGGCGGGCGCTTGCACCAGATGGCTGGCCGTAGCGGCCGTGCCTGCGGCGGCAGCGGCCAACGCGGTGCCCATCAGGAAGCGGCGGCGCGTGGGGCCGGATTCAGCGGAATCCGCCTCGGGGCGGGCGTGAGGGACGGTGTTCGGACCTGGCATTTCGATGCTCCCCGGCTCATTCAAACCGATGACCGAATGTAATAGGAATTTTTGAACACATTTTAGGAGTAACGGCATGAGAAAACCATGCCCAAAACCCCTCACCCCGGGGTTTTCCTGACGATTTACCGATGAATTTTTTCAATGAGTACGGTTTGAACCGGTCCGCCGTGACGCGTACGGGGCGCGACTCTTGGCCGACCGCTCAATTTTTAGGCAGTCGGCCGCATTGCGGTCACGCCAATTCCAGCGCGAGCCGCTCGACGTCGAAAAACGCCTTTGCCAACCCCGCCACGTCGGCATAAAACGCGGCGCGCGGATGCTGCAATACAGCATCACAAGCCGTATCGGCCCACGGGGCCAGGTGGCGCTGGAAAAAAGCGCGCTGCTCTTCGATGCGCGCAACGGCAACATCGTCCCCGGCGATGAGGTAACGCATGACCTCGCACAGCGTAGCGAGGTGATCTTCCGTCTCCGTGACGCCCTCGGCGCGCTCCAGGCCATAGCGGCGCAAATCATCGCGCAGCACCACGAGCGGCTTTTCGTTCATGAAACCGGCCTGGTAGTACGAGCCGTACAGGAACACCTCCGGCTTGCCGATGCCGATGAAGAGCTCGGTGTATTCGTCGTCGGCCTGCACGGCGGTCGTCTTGCCGGCGCGGGCGACAAGCCTCCGCCAGGCCTGAGTGAGTGCGCTGCTGGCGGCAGCTTCCGCATCGGCCGGGGCGATATCGTCATCGCCGACCGGGTCCAGCGGTGCGGCGGCAATGCGCTGCAGCAAATCGGCGTCTGCCGCTTGGAAGAACAGCGTGGCCAGCAGGCCGTACAGGTCCGCACGGGCGAGATCCTCGGCGCTGTCGGCAGGGGTGGCGGCGGGCTGGAATTGCAGGGGCTGGGCGTCGGTCATGGAATCAGAGATCGGCTTGAATGCGCGGCTTCAATGCGCGGTTTTCAGTGCGGGGCGCCGGGGCGTTCGCCGTGCTGCATCATGTCGATCACGCGGCAGTCGCTGCACATCTTGAGGCGCTCGGCGGCGGCGCCCGAAAACGCCGGGTGCGCGCCCAGCTTGGCCAGCATCGTCGTGACCATCTGCGCGGTGCCGAACGGCTTGTTGCAGCGGATGCAGTGGAACGGCTGGGCCTCGTTGAGCGTGACCGATTGGCGGGCTTCGGCCGACAGGTTCAGACGCGGCACGAGGGCGATGGCGCTTTCGGGGCACGTGGTTTCGCACAGCCCGCACTGGACGCAGTTGCGCTCGATCATGGCCAGCACGGGGCGCTCGGCCTGATCGCGCAGCGCCTGCGACGGGCACGCGCCCACGCAGGCCATGCACAGCGTGCAGCTTTCGCGATTCACGGTGATGGCACCAAACGGTGCCCCTGCCGGCAGCGGGATGACGGCCTCGGTGGCCTTGGCGTGGCGCGCAAGATGGTCGAGCGCGAAATCCAGCGTCTCGCGCTTGGCGGCGGCCACCGCAAACGTGGCGGCCGGCATGTCACGGCGAAAGCCGCGCAGCGGGCCCGAAACGTCAGCGCGGCCCAAGCGCGCGTCGAGCGCAGTCGCATCCGCCACGTCGATCAGCACTACGCCCGCCTCATCCGCCGGCTCGCCAAGCCCTTGCAGCAGGGCCTGCGCCACGGCAACCTGCTCGGCGAGCATCGCGCGGTACTGCGGTGCGTCGTCTTCCGTCAGCAGGATAGCGATGCGCGCGGCGCCGTAAGTCAACGCTGCAAGCCACAGGCCCAATCCCGTCGATGCCGCGTGGAAGACCTCGACCGGCAGCACATTCACCGGCACGCCCTGCGCCTTGCCGATACGCGCGGCCCGGCCAAGTTGCTCGATCAGCGTGCGGCCGCGCCCACCGTTATGCAGCAGAACCACAGCATCACGCCCACCCGCCGATGCATACGTGCTCAGCAGGGTCTTGAGCTTGCGCCCCTGGTAAGGCGCGCTGGGATAGGCATAGGTGATCGCGCCGGTCGGGCAGGCGGTCGTACACGCGCCGCAGCCCACGCACAGATTGGGCGTGACGTGCACGCTGCCGCGGCCGTCCTTCCACTGCGACGCAATGGCCGACGCAGAACACACCTGCACGCAAGCGTCGCAGCCCACCTGGCCGTTACGCCCGTGCGCGCAGATGGATTCCTTGTATTGGAAGAATTTGGGCTTCTCGAACTCACCCACCATTTGCAGCAGTGCCAGCGATGCCGTCAATTGACGGCCTGCGTCTGCGCCGGCGTGGAAATAGCCCTGCGGCGGCTGATGCTGCGCAAACGCTGGCGCATCGTTCAAATCGAAGATCAGGTCGAACTGGCCCGAGAGCGCCTGCGGTGCATCCACGCGGCTGAAATCGATGGCCATCGCATCGCCGCATGCTTTTACACACGCGCGATGGTCTCGGCATGCGTCCAGATCGATCTGGTAAAGCGCGTCGATGGCGCCTTCGGGGCAGACATCAATGCAGGCGTTGCAGCGGGTGCAGCGGTCCAGGTCGATCGGATTGCGGTTGCGCCACTGCACTTCGAACGTGCCAAGCCAGCCCTTCACCTCCTGCAGCTCGCCTGCTTGGACGGGCCAGCGGCGCTCCATCGGCGGGACAAGCAGACCCTTTGCGCGATCACGCCCGGTGACGAGCACCGTCACGCTCAGTTGGTCGGCCAGGCGTTCGGCCCACGGCATCGCCCGCTCGGCAGGGCCGACGATCAACACGTTGCCGTCGGAGCGGTAGTCGACCACGGGCACCGGGTCCGGCGCCGGCAACCCCGCCACGGCCAGCAGCGCCGCAGTCTTGGCACGGAAACCGCGCGCATCGCGCTTGGCTCCCGCTGACCACCCGCCCGTTTCGCGCACGTTGACGAAATGGATTGGCGCCGTCACGCCCTCGTGCTGTGCGGCCACTTCTGCAAACAGTGCCTTTTCCTGCGTGCACGCGACGATGACGTCTTCCGTGCCCTCCAGCGCCTGCGTGAACGCGCCGATCTCGCGGCGGCACAGCAGGTGGTGCGTCTTGCCTGGCGCGTCGATGACGGCGTCGGACGCGCGCAGGGCGTCGCCCACCGCATCGGCATCGATCGGCATGGTGTGATTGCAACTGCAGAGCAGCGTCGGCATGGATTTGTGCGTGAGCGCCCACGTGCATGGCGCAGGCTGTGGAGACATGGCCGCTCGGTCTTTGCCGCGCGGTCTTCTTTTTTATTCTACGGACGGCGGCTTAGCACCGCCATGCGGGGTTGCCTGGGCGGGGCCGTCCGGGAGGGGCGATTCGGCATCGGCAGGTTCCCGCGGCATCTCGCCGGTCACAGCGGGCGAGGCGGGCGAAGGGTCCGATACCGGTTCGATTCCTGTCGGCGCAGCCGCCTCGTCTTCCAGCGGCTCGAACAACCGCAATCCCGCCGTATGGCGCAGTTCGCGCAACATCTCAGGTGGGATCGGGTCGGGCTGCGAATAGTCGTCGATGTAGGTATCGAGCCCGTCCATCACATTGAAGTGCGGATCGGCGAAGAGCTTCTTGAGCGCGGCACGCTTGACGGTTTCGTCCACCCCGTGCGCGACGAAGGGCGCGAAATCATCGGATGGCGTCAGCTTGGCGGCGTCTTCCAGCGTGAGCGGTGGCGGCGCCTCGGGCGGGGGCTCGGGCGGCGACACTTCGGGCACGACGGCGGGTGCCGGCTCCGCGGGCGGGGCCGCTTCCGGTTCGGGTTCGCCGCGCCGCTCGGCGGCCTTGCGGCGTGACCAGCGCGAGAGGAAAGTTTCGTCGCTCACGTCAGCTTCGCTCAGAACTTTGCGCGGTCTTCCGGCGGCAGGAACGACTCCGGCCGGCGCCGCTTCTTCGGCTCAGGCCGGTAGTTTTCGGCCACGTACGCCTGCAGCCACTCCAGCGCCGCGGCGTCCAACGGCACGTTTTCGACCGTCTCGCCACCGTCGAGCCAGCGGCCAGCCTCGTTGTAGCTCAGCGAAACCGTATGCGGAATCGCGCGGCCTTCGTCAGCGGTGCCCGATTCGCCCAGGCGCCACAGCACAAACCAGCAGGGCGCGGCGGAGGTCACGTTCAAGTAATAACCCTCAGCCTCGTCGCGAAATAGCGTGACGGAGAAGCCGGGCGTGAGCCAGCGCTCGTCGCCCTTCTCATCGTCGGCGTGATCCAGGCAGCGCGGTGCGGTGCCGTATTCGCCCAAGTCAGGCACAACAGCCTCCAGCCGCCACTGGAACGGCTGCCACCGGTTGGCCGTCGGGCGGCGGCACAGCACCACCGCTACCCGTACGGACGGGCGCTCCGTCTGACGATCGTTGGACAACGGCTCGCTGGCATCCATGGTTTTTCGCTCAGGTGTTCTGCACGACGATCGACGGGAACTTGCTCGTCATGTCCTTCGCCTTCTCGGCCACGGCAATGGCGACGCGGCGCGCGATCTGCTTGTAGACGCCAGCAATTGCGCCGTCGGGATCGGCCACCACGGTCGGACGGCCCGAATCGGCCTGCTCACGGATGGACAGATTGAGCGGCAGGCTGCCCAGGAACGGCACGTTGTACTGTTCGCACATCTTCTCGCCGCCGCCGGCGCCGAAAATGTGCTCAGTATGGCCGCAGTTCGGGCAGCAGTAGACCGCCATATTCTCGACCACGCCGATGATGGGAATGCCCACCTTCTCGAACATCTTCAGGCCCTTCTTGGCGTCAAGCAGCGCGATGTCCTGCGGCGTGGTGACGATCACCGCGCCCGTCACAGGCACCTTCTGCGACAGTGTGAGCTGGATATCGCCCGTGCCCGGCGGCATGTCGACGATGAGGTAATCCAGGTCGCGCCAGTTGGTCTGCTTGAGCAGTTGCTCCAGCGCCGAGGTCACCATCGGACCGCGCCAGACCATCGGGTTGTCCTGCTCGATCAGGAAGCCGATCGAGTTGGCCTGCAGGCCATGGCCTTCCATCGGTTCCATCGTCTTGCCGTCGGCCGAGTCAGGCTGGCCCTGGATGCCCAGCATCATCGGCTGGCTCGGACCGTAAATATCGGCGTCCAGAATACCGACGTTGGCGCCTTCCGCCGACAGCGCCAGCGCGAGGTTCACGGCAGTAGTCGACTTGCCCACCCCGCCCTTGCCCGAAGCCACGGCGATGATGTTTTTCACATTCGGCATCAGGTGCACACCACGCTGCACCGCGTGCGCGACGATCTTCATCGACACCTGCACGCTCACATTTTCGACACCTTGCACCTGGCGCAGCGCCCCGATCACCAGCTTGCGGATCGGTTCGAACTGGCTCTTGGCGGGGTAGCCGAGTTCCACGTCGAGCGACACCTCGCCGCCATCGACCCGGATGTTGCGCGCCGATTTGGACGACACGAGGTCGCGCCCGGTATTGGGATCCACCACGCCGCGCAGCGCTTCGGTGATCTGTTCGATGGTTACGCTCAACATTTGCTCCACAAATCTAATGCGAATGGGGGACGGGCCAACGGTGACGCGGCATGAACTTTGCGGCGCCCTGGCCACTCTACGTACTGTTTTGCTATTGTATTTTGCCGGCGCGTCGTTCGTCCGATTCCTCCCCCAATATCCCTCTGATGCGCCGGATATCGGCAAACCCACAAGAACCGATCCCGTTACTCGTAGGAGAAACCATGAAAGCCAAGCTTATTTCCGTCTCGCTGATCGCCCTGCTGGCCGCAGGCTGTGCGACCGAGCAGCAGAACCAGACCGCCATGGGCACCGGCGTTGGCGCGGCCGTGGGCGCTGGCATCGGCGCGCTGGTCGGCAACGGCAAGGGCGCCGCCATTGGCGGTGCGCTGGGCGCGGCAACCGGCGCAGCCGTCGGCTACAACTGGGGCGCTATCAAATCCAAGCTGGCTGGCGATACGGCCGGTACCGGCACGCAAATTTCAGAGCAACCCGACGGTTCGCTCAAGCTGAACATTCCGAGCCAGGTTTCGTTCGACACCGACAGCGCGGTAATCAAGCCGTCGTTCCGCGGCCCGTTGGATAGCGTGGCACAAACGCTCACGCAACATCCGGAATTGGCCGCCAATGTGGTCGGCCATACGGACAGCACCGGCAACCCGAACTACAACATGACGCTGTCGCAAAAGCGTGCGCAGAGCGTGGCGAGCTACCTGACGGACCGCGGCGTGGCCCGCAACCGTCTCTCGGCTGAAGGCCGCGGCCAGAACCAGCCCGTTGCCGACAACGCCACGGAGGCCGGCCGCGCCCAAAATCGCCGCGTCGAAATTTATTTGAAACCAATTCAGGGCTAACCCTGTCATAGAAAACAGGTGCCGCTTGCCACACGTTGCTGGCTCGCGATGCGTGGCTGACCTCCCGGGCGGTACCTGATTTCTCCTCCTTTTCCGTTGTGGAAAGCTGCGCCGGCTCTGACCGGCGCTTTTTTTTGGGTCACACCGTGCGCGGCATCGTGACGCATAGGCCAACCCCACGATCACACCCGCGATTCCGCAGATTCCTCTCTGACGGGCTCGCCGCCGCCGGGCGCGCTAAAATATGCGTTTCTCCGCGCGCCGCGCCCTGTTCGCGGCCTGCCCGCACTTTTCTGGCTCGCTCATGTCCGAACGTCGCATCCTCGTCACTTCCGCCCTGCCCTATGCCAACGGGCCGATTCACATCGGCCACCTGGTCGAGTACATCCAGACCGATATCTGGGTGCGCTTCCAACGCATGCGGGGGCATGAGACCTACTACGTGGGTGCCGACGACACGCACGGCACGCCCGTCATGCTGCGCGCCGAGAAGGAAGGCCTGACACCGCGCCAACTGATCGAACGCGTCTGGACGGAACACAAACGCGACTTCGACAACTTCCTCGTCTCGTTCGACAACTACTACAGCACCGACTCCGACGAAAACAAGGAGCTGTGCCAGAGCGTCTACCTCAAGCTCAAGGAAGCCGGCCTGATCGACGTGCGCGAGGTCGAGCAGTTCTATGACCCGGTCAAAGAGATGTTCCTTCCGGACCGCTTCATCAAGGGCGAATGCCCGAAGTGCGGCGCGAAAGACCAGTACGGCGATTCATGCGAAGTGTGCGGTGCGACGTACCAGCCGACTGACCTGAAGAATCCGTATTCCGTGGTGTCGGGCGCGACACCGGTGCGCAAGTCGTCGGAACACTACTTCTTCAAGCTGTCCGACCCGCGCTGCGAGAATTTCCTGCGCGACTGGGTGGCCGACCTGGCGCAGCCAGAAGCCACCAACAAGATGCGCGAATGGCTCGGCGAGGAAGGCGAGGCCAAGCTCTCGGACTGGGACATCTCGCGTGACGCACCGTACTTCGGCTTCGAAATTCCGGGCGCGCCGGGCAAATACTTCTATGTGTGGCTGGATGCGCCGGTCGGCTACTACGCCAGCTTCAAGAACCTGTGCGCCAAGCGCGGTCTCGATTTCAACGCGTGGATCAACGAACACTCGACCACCGAGCAGTACCACTTCATCGGCAAGGACATCCTGTATTTCCACACGCTGTTCTGGCCGGCGATGCTCAAGTTCTCGGGCCACCGCACACCGACCAACGTGTTCGCCCACGGCTTCCTGACCGTGGACGGCGCCAAGATGAGCAAGTCCCGCGGCACGTTCATCACCGCTCAGAGCTACATCGACACCGGCTTGAATCCGGAATGGCTACGCTACTACTTCGCCGCCAAGCTGAACGCGACGATGGAAGACCTGGATTTGAACCTGGACGATTTCATCGCCCGTGTGAACAGCGATCTGGTGGGCAAGTTCGTCAACATCGCCAGCCGCTCGGCGGGCTTCCTGGTCAAGCGCTTTGAAGGCCGCGTGAGCGACGCCGCCCTGGGCCACCCGCTGATGGTGCAGCTGCGCGAAGCCGCCCCGCAAATCGCCGATCTGTATGAAAAGCGCGAGTACAGCAAGGCGCTGCGTGCCGTGATGGAGCTGGCTGACGCCGTCAACGCGTTCGTCGACACGGAAAAGCCGTGGGACCTCGCCAAGGACGAAGCCAACCGCGAAAAGCTGCACGCTGCGTGCTCGGTCGCGCTGGAAGCGTTCCGCCTGCTGGCCGTGTATCTCAAGCCGATTCTGCCGACCACAGTTGAGCGCATCGAAGCGTTCCTCAACGTTGAGCCGCTGACGTGGCGCTCGATCGATTCGCAACTGTCGTCGGCCAAGCCGATCCAGCCGTACTCGCATCTGATGACGCGCGTTGACAAGAAGCAGGTGGATGCGCTGGTGGAGGCAAATCGTCAGTCCCTGCAGGCCACCGCCGATGCCCCGGCTGCTACCGCCAACGGCGCTGCCGCCATCGAGCCGATGGCCGAGACCATCACCATCGACGACTTCGCCAAGATCGACCTGCGTGTGGCCAAGATCGTCGCCTGCCAGCGCGTGGAAGGGTCGAACAAGTTGCTGCAGCTCACGCTGGATGTGGGCGAAGGACAGACGCGGAATGTATTTTCTGGCATCCAGTCGGCATATGCGCCGGAAGATCTCGTGGGCAAGCTGACCGTGATGGTTGCCAACCTCGCCCCGCGCAAGATGAAGTTTGGGATGTCGGAGGGGATGGTGTTGGCGGCTTCGGCGGCTGATGAGAAGGCTCAGCCTGGGCTTTATATTCTTGAGCCGCATTCGGGGGCGGTGCCAGGGATGCGGGTGCGTTGATTTGGTTTGAGGGGGGATGGGCCTTGGTGGTCCACTTCCCTTTCGTTCCCTGCCGGGGCTGACTTACTTTTCTTTGTCTTGCCAAAGAAAGTGAGTCAGCCCCGGCAGGGGATGAAACATGGGATGCACCACAAGAACATCCTCAGGGCGAAGGGCGAAAGCCCAAACCGCAATCAGCTACGCCCCATTCAACCGATCATCACTCCGCGAAGTCGTCGTAACCCGCCCATCCGTCCCAAAGTGCACATTGAAGAAAGCCCGCTCTGTCGCGCTTTCCATCCACCGATACCCCCAAACCTCTTCCTGCTTCAGCTTAAACACCTCCACCTTCCCGGGCTTGCCCAGCATCCGGCGAACGTCATCCTTACTCTGCCCAATCCGCACGCGCCCAAAATTCTCGGCGGTCAACACCTGGTCGATCTTCTGCACGTGCCCGTCAGGCCCGATCGTCACCATCCACGTTGAAGTCCCTTCTGGCCCGCGCGGATACTCAAGCTGCCGCGTGCCGCCTTCGTTTTCCCAGATCATCTCGGGCTGACCGGCGGTGGCCCTGACATCGTCTTCGGTGGATTGCCCTGCCACGATGCCTTTGAACAGCAGGTTGTCCGGCTTGGCCGATTGCCACGCCCGCTTGGCGGCATCGCCCGCACGATCCACAGCCTGGTCAACCTTCTGCTGATCACAGCCGAACAACCCCAGCAATGAAGCCAGAATGCCCATGGTGACTCCCACTTGTGCGAGTTGACGAAGATGCGGCATGGAACCCCTCGTGTGAAACGTGTACCCGTCGCCATTCTGGCAGCCGGGCCAATCGATTACCAACGCTTGTTGAACAGGACCGACGCACCGTTGATCGTGCCGCCGCGTGCCACCACAGACCACCGCCGCGAGAACTGCCACGTCAGTTTGACGATGGAGTCGGCCGTCGACAGGCTCTGCTCATAGCCGACGGTGATGCGCTCCGAAATCGCCTTGCCGAGGCTCACAACCTGCGGGTCGGTGAGACCAGCGGTGGACGGCCCGATCGAGAACTCGTCGAGCCCGAAGCGCCGCGCCACGTTCTTGCCTGCCACGTTGCCCAGCAGCCCCAGGGCCGCGCCGGACATCGCCTGCTGCTGGCCCAGGCCGGCATTCGATGCGCTGTAGCCGAACATCAGCCAGGAGAGTTTGTCTTCATCAGGCACGTTGGGCTCGGAGACGAGCTTGACGCGTGGCTGGCGCACCGTGCCGGTCACCTGCACGCCCGCTTCGACTTCCTGGTTGCGCCGCATGGCGGTGATGTTGAACGACGGATTGTTGATCGGCCCGACGAAGTTCAGCACGCCCCGTTCGATGGCCAGCTTGCGGCCGAACGCTTCGTACGTGCTGCCCTCGCGCACGTAGATCGTGCCGGTGCCGCGCAGGGGCACAAGCGGCTCGCTGTGCACGTGCATCTGACCACCAAGTGACAGGTCTGCGCCGGCACCCTTGAAGCGGAAGTTGTCGCCAAAATCGACATCGACATCCACCACCGGGCTGAAGCGGCCAGCCGGCTTTTCTTCGCGCTTGACGCCGCGTTCGGCCTGGTTGCGGGCGGCGTCGGCACGACGGACGATGACCACGTCGTCGCCAAGCGAGGGCGCGCCGTCCTTTGGCAAATCGAACAGGCCCCGGTCGACCTTGAACTTGCCGGTAACGGCCACGCGGTCGTTGTCGTTGGTAATGCGCGCCTGGCCCGACAGCACCAGCGTGCGATCCGGATCGGCAAAGAGTTGCAGCTTGTCGGCAACGATGGAGCCTGCCAGGTTCGGGTTCGCCTCGCCAAGCTGCACGCGTCCCTGCGCCCGCACGGTGCCGTCTCCGCCATGGAACACCACCTCTTGCAGGTCGACCACGTTCTGGTCGAGCGCCACACGCACGACGCCCTTCGTCAGGCGGATGCCCTGGTCGTACAGCGCCACCTCGACGTCCTGGCCGGTCATGAAGCCGCTCACCTTGGGCGCGCCCACGGTGCCCGCAAACGTCAGGCTGGCCGCAAGCTGCCCGTCCGTTGCGACGTCGGGCCCAAGCAGATCTCCAATGCTCTTGAGATGCGGCAGGCTGATCGTCAAACCGCCGGAGAGCGGCGACGAGGGCGCCATAAGCGCCAAAGTGCCCGGGCCAGGATCACGCACGAGCCCGACGCCCGCATCAAGGTAAAGGTTGCCGACGCGCGTCGATTGCACAGTGCCGCGCAGCCCGAGGCGCATGCCTTCGCCGCGCGCTTCGACGGTCGCTTCAGTCAGGCCCAGCGGGGTGAAACCACGGCCGGCGTTGATCGACAGGTCGCCGCTGCGCCGGGCGATGCGAGCCGTGCCGGTGGCCGTGCTGCCGAGGTCCAGATCCCACTGGCCGTCGACGACGAGATCCGTGCGCACCGGCGGTGCCTGGCCCGTCCAGGTGCGCACAAGCTCCAGCACCCGCGCAATCTGCAACCCGTCGACGCGGCCGGCGCTGCGCACGTGACCCTGGGTCGATTCGACACGCTCGATGTGGATTGGGGTCTGGTCCAGTGTCAGATCTGCACGACCCATCATCAGGCGGCCCGGGGCCACCGACAGCTTCACAGGAGCCGTGAGTTGCAGGTTGGGCGCACCCTGCGCCGACAGCGTGGAGATCGTGCCATCCCAGCCATCGCCGTCCTTGCCGGGTGTCAGCGCACCGTCGCCTGTCAGCGCGAACTTGAACGGCTGGTTGCGTACGTTGCCGTCAGCGTCGGCGCGGAAGCGGTGGGCGCGTCGCGTGCCATCCAGCGTGGCATGCACTTCCCGCAATGACAGGCTCGGGCCCGTCACTCGCTGCGCGGTCAGCTCGAACAGCAATGGCCCGTCGATCCCGTCGCGGATCTGCGCACGGCCGTTGGCGGTGTCGATCTTGTTTCCTTGATAGGCAAGCTGATTGGCGCGGAACGTGGCATCCACCTGCGGGCGCTTGATCGTGCCGGAGACATCGCCGGACAAGGTCAGCGCCCCACTCACCCCAAGCTGCAGGCGGGCGAGTTGCGGCGCATCGACGTCGACATGCATGCGGTCGCCCGCCCCGCCAAAGCTACCCCGCAGGCTGGCTTTGTTGCCGGCCACGTCGAGCTTGGCGTCGCTGGGCAGCAGGCGTTCACCGCGTACGTGGACGTTGCCGTCGCCGGTCATCGGCAAGCCGGCGTAATCGCTATCGCGCACGGCAAACTTGACGGCGGCGTCGATGGGCTCACCGAGCGTGCCGCGCGCATCGAACTCGGCATTGATGCGGCCCTTGGCCACCTTGGCCAGCCGCGACGGATCGAACTCCGCCAGGTTGCCCTTGAAGACGAACGACTGCGCATCGTCGTGCTTGAGCATGCCCGCCAGCGTCAGCCGCGAGCGCCCCAGCGACACCTGGGCGCTCTCCACCGCGACCTGCGCCGCATCCAGCACGGCTTTCGCTTGCGCACGCATGTCGCCGCCCGCCAGATCGAGCGCCACATGCTGCGTGCCGCCCGCAAAATTCACGGTGATGGGGCCAGCGAGTTTCGTCTTCTCCAGCGATGCGTGCAGCGCGTGCAGATCGAGCTGGCGCACATCCACGCGCAGTGCGCCATGCCCCTTCTGCACATCGGCGCCGCCCGTGAGCACCGCGCCGCCCAGCAGCCGCACATCGAGACCGGTGAGTTGCTGATCGTTTTCGTTCAGCCGCACCTGAGCACGCAGCGATTGCAGCGGCAGCTTCTGCTTGTCGAGCGTGCCGGGCTGCGCGTTGTCGATCTGGATGGGGCCCGCCACCGTCAGCGTCTTGGCCTTCTCGTCGGGGCGCAGGTCCGCATGGATCGACAACGATGCTTCCGGCGCGCCCGGCGCAAACGCACGCGGATTCACGTGCTCCGCCGACACAACTGCGCGCGACAGAGGCAACGCGCCGAACGGCGTGGCGTCAATCAGCGCCTGCGCAGTCAGCTTGGCCCCGGTGCCGGTCGCCTCGATATGCAGCGCTTCCAACGAGCCCGACAGTTGCGCCGACACCGACGCATCCTGCTTCTGCCCGCTCACCTCGAACTGCGTGGCCAGCGTGGCAGCCCCGGTAAGCGGATACGGGCGCGTACCGGTCATACGCAGCGTGGCGGCCAGTTTACCGGCGGGCGTCTCCATGCCGTCGAGCAGCACGTTGTGATGCGTTCCGTCGGTATGCAGGCTGCCGGCAATCGACTTCAGTTCGGTGGTCGACGTGCCCTGCCGGATGGCAAGGCGATCGACGGCGAGGCGGTCCACATCCAGCGCAAGCGGCAGCACCAGCGAATTGGGCGGACCACTCGGCGGTGTGGGCGGCGTCGGATGCAGGATCACCTCGACATTGCCGGCACGGAGGTACGCGAAATGCGCATGCCACGGGCCACGCGTGATGGCCCAGCGGCCTTCCACATGGTCGATGCGCACTTCCGTGCTGCCCGCGCGCACGTGCAGATCGCGCAGCGACACGCCCTCGCGCACCGTGCCGCCCTCCAGCTTGCCCGACACATAAGCGTTGCCAAAGCGCGTGGCGAGTGACCACAACTGCGCCGTGCCCGATTGCGAATGGATGGCCCAGACCAGCCAGCCGGCCAGCGCCAGCACGATTACAAGGACGAGGGCGACAAAGGCGCCGAACCAGCGCAGCGTGCGACGGCCCCAGCCGCGCTTGGCACGTTCGGAGCGTGGTGCTTCGGGTTGCTTGGGTTGAGGCGTTTGCGGATCGGTCATCGTCATATTCAGAACGCGATCCCCAGCGATACGCTCGGCCGGAACTGTTTCTGCTGGATGCCATAGGCCATGTCGAGCTGGATCGGCCCCACGGGGCTCTTCCAACGTACGCCCACACCCACACCGTTGAACCAGCGGCGCTCCGACCAGTTGTCGGTGGCGGTGCCGGTATCCCAGAACACGGCGGCACCCCATTGCGGCAGAAACCAGCGTTGATACTCCAGCCCGCCCGTGACGAGGAACTTGGTCGGCAACGTGCTGCCGTTGACGTCGTTACCGATGCTCTGGAAATCGTAGCCGCGCACCGACTGCGTGCCGCCCGTGCGAAAGCGCAGCGTGGCCGGTACGCCATCGCCGGAACCGGAGGTGATGACCGCGCCCAACTCACCGCGCGCAACGAAGATATCGCGCTGCCCCACCGGCACGAACTGGCGAATGCGGCTGTATGACCGCACGAATGATTGGTCCGTCAGCACGCCCTTGACTGCCGCGCCGATCTGCGTGGTGATGATGTTGCCGCGGCGCGGGAACAGCGGGTCGTCCACATCGCGGCGCGTCCAGGCGAAACCCGGGACGAGCGCCTTGCTCAACTGGCGCTCGGCGCCATCGGGCCGCAGGTCGTCGTAGTAGAAATCAACGGTGAACGACGTCTCATAGATGCCGCGCACACGCGTCTGCTTGAAGCCGGAACGATAGCTGCGCGTGTCGGTGCCCGAGGTGTCGGTGCGGTCCATGCTGGTGTAGAGACTGTTGACGTATTGCTTGTCGTCGGGCGGCACGGTCACGCCGGCAAACAGGTACTGGCGGCGCTGTTCGATGCGGGCCTGCGTGTCGAGCACCCAAGCCTTGCTGAACAGGTTCAGATATTGATAGCGCCCTTCCACCGAGGCACCCGTGTCCGTGCCGTAACCCACACCACTGGTGATGCGGTTGGGCGGATACTCCCGCACACGCACGCGCACCGGCGCGTTGACCGGGTTCTTCGGGTCGTCGCCCAGGTCAACGATGGCGTTGGAGAAATACGGTTGCCCCTGGATGGCGGCCTGCAGCGCCTGCAGACGATCGGCGGAGTAATCCTCACCCACGCGCAGCGGGTTCACGTGATTGATGATGCTGAGCGGGTAGCGCGACAAGCCCTGCACGTCCAGCGGCCCCAATGTGTAAGCCGGACCGCTGTCATAGCCCACCGACAGGTCTGCCTTGCTTTCGTCCGGATCGACGCGTGCCTGCGAAGACGTCTGCTTGGCCGCGTAATAACGTTTGCTCTGCAGCGCGGCCAGACCGTCGTCCTTGGCCTTGTCCCAGCCCGACTGGCGGAAGGCCATGCCGTGCTGCAGGCTCCACGACTTTTTCAATTCGTCGATGCGCTTGGCGTCTTGCGTGATCGCGCCGGTAAAGTCGAGCGCCACGGTATCGATGGTGGTACGCGGGCCGGGCTCGACCTTCACGTTGACCACGCGGTGGTCCGGCGGGCCGTCCAGCTTCGCGGTCGCCTTCGGCACGAAATAGCCCTCGGTGGCCGTCAGCTTGGTGACCTGGTCGCCAATGGTCTCGACCATGTACTGGAGCTGGTCGTCGGTGATGTCCTTGCGGTCTTTGTAACGCGACAGGTCCAGATGGCGCTCAAGCAAGTCGCGAATGGACTTCGGCGCATCGATCTTGACGTCGTATTCAGCGTGCGCCGGGGCGCAGGCGAGGGACAGCACAAAGCCGGCCGCCAGCGCGGCGGCGGGCAAACCCAGGAAACGAAAGCGTGGTGGTCGTGACGGTCGCGATGGTCGATTGGAGCCGGTCATCGTGGCAAGCGTGGCGCCGCCCCACGGGCAGGCTGAGTCGAAGGAAAGGCGTATTTGACCATACCGCCCCCCGCCGGTGCCCAGGCAAATGCAACGAACGCGGCCTTCCGAATCGTCCGACGGGGTTTTGCACGTGCCGTGCCCAAGGCCTTTACGCCGGCCAATACGGTAAAATGCGCCGGTTTTCCGCCCGGGAGCTTTCCGTGCGGGCAAGATCATCCAACATCACATACCGCCATGGCCCTGTACAAGTCCGAGATCACCCAGTTCCTGGAAGAACTCAAGACCCAGAAGCCCGACCTGGAAGCGCAGCAGCGCCAAGGCCGGTCCCTGCTGTGGGACAAGGACCCGATCGACCTGGAAGAGCGCGCGCGTGCCAAGTCCGCCCGCGTGCCGCAAAAGCCGTACGTCTACTCGCTGGACTGATCGGCCGACCGGCCCTCGGCCCGCCAGGCTCACCGCCGCATGACCACTTCCGCGCAGGACAAGCTGCCACTGCCCGTCGAGCTGCCCAGCGTGGCGCCCGATCAGGATTCCACGCCCGCGCAGGTCGACGGCCTCGCCTTCGCGCGGCTCTACGGCGAGCCGCTGTTCAAGCTCCCGCAGGATCTCTACATCCCGCCCGATGCGCTCGAGGTCTTTCTCGAAGCATTTGAAGGGCCGCTGGACTTGCTGCTGTACCTGATCCGCCGCCAGAACTTCAATGTGCTGGACATTCCGCTGGCGCAAGTCACGCGGCAGTATCTGGCGTATATCGAACAGATCCGCACGACCAATCTTGAACTGGCTGCTGAATATCTGCTGATGGCGGCCATGCTCATCGAGATCAAGTCGCGCATGCTGCTGCCGGTCAAGAAGACCGACGAAGGCACCGAGCCCGAAGACCCGCGCGCCGAACTGGTGCGCCGCCTGCTCGAGTACGAGCAGATGAAGCTCGCCGCGCAGAAGCTGGACACCGTACCGCAACTTGGCCGCGATTTCCTGCGCGCACAGGTCTATATCGAGCAAAGCCTCGCGCCGCGCTACCCCGACGTCAATTCCGACGACCTGCGTGTCGCCTGGGCCGACGTGCTGCGCCGGGCCAAGCTCACCCAGCACCACAAGATCTCGCGGGAAGAGCTGTCCGTGCGCGAGCACATGAGCCAGATCCTGCGCCGCCTGCAGCACGCGCGGTTCATGGAGTTCACCGAGCTGTTTGAAGAAGCGATCCAGTCCGGCAAGGGCGCACCCATCGTGGTCGTCAACTTTGTCGCCATGCTCGAGCTTTCGCGCGAATCGCTGCTCGAAATCACGCAGGCCGAACCATACGCACCCATTTACGTGCGCCTCGCCTATTCCCCGACGTAAATCGTCCGATCTGACCCGGGCCGAATCACACAACAACTATGAAAGTCATCTCGTCGATCCAGGAATTGCGCGACCAGTTGCGCGGCCAGAACCGCGTCGCCTTCGTGCCGACCATGGGCAACCTGCATGAAGGCCACCTGAGCCTGATGCGCCTGGCACGCCAGCATGGCGATCCGGTGGTGGCGTCCATTTTTGTGAACCGCCTGCAATTCGGGCCGAACGAAGATTTCGACAAATACCCGCGCACGCTGCAGGACGACATCGAGAAACTGCAGAAGGAAGGCGTGTACGTGCTGTTTGCGCCCACCGAGCGCGACATGTATCCAGAGCCGCAGGAATACCGTGTCGACCCGCCGCACGACCTGGGCGACACGCTGGAAGGCGAATTCCGCCCCGGCTTCTTCAAGGGTGTCTGCACGGTGGTGATGAAGCTGTTCTGCTGCGTGCAACCGCGCGTGGCCGTGTTCGGCAAGAAGGACTACCAGCAGCTGATGATCGTACGCCGCATGGCACATCAGTTTGCGCTGCCGGTGGACATCATCCCCGCCGAAACGGTGCGCGCGGATGACGGCCTGGCGCTATCGTCGCGCAACGTCTACCTGACCAACGAAGAGCGCGCAGAAGCCCCCGAGCTGTACCGCACGCTGCACCAGGTGCGTCAGGACGTGCTGGAGACTGTGCTGCAAGGCCAGGCGTCGCACGAAGAGGTGACGGCCAAGGCCATGGAATACCTGCGTGGCCGCGGCTGGCAACCCGACTACGTGGCCGTGCGCCGCCGTTCCGACCTGCAGAAGCCGACGCCCGAGAACATCGCTGCAGGCGAGCCACTGGTCGTGCTGACCGCCGCCAAACTCGGCAAGACGCGCCTGATCGATAACCTCGAAATCTGAGCGACGCAGCCTCGTCCCACGAAAAAGCCCGGCACTGCCGGGCTTTTTTTCATGCCGCCGCCGACGTGTCGGTGACGCTCGCCTGCGTAGGCGACTCCCCCAGCCAGTCGAGAATGCCGCTCCACTGCTCCACGTCCTTCGCCACCCGCGAGGGCGCCACGTCCCACAGCGTCAAGCCGTGCGCGGCGAGTTGCACGTAATTCTGCGTATCGCGCAGATAACCCAGGATTGGCACCTCCAGCCCCTGCACGAAACGCTGGAGCTGTTCAGCGGCACGCGTGCGCATATCGACGCGCATGCCGACCACGCCCAGCTTGACCTCGCCATGACGCACAGGCTTTTCATCGGCCAGTTTGCGCAGGAAGGTCTGCGTGGCAAGGATGTCGAACATGGAAGGCTGCAGCGGCACGATCACGTAGCCGGACATCTTCACAAGATCCCCCAGCCGCCAGCCGTGGAGGCCCGCCGGCGTATCGAGCACTACGTGCGTCGTACCCTTGGGCGGCTTGGCGATATGATCAGCGTTGATTTCCCACGTGCGAATGGGCTTGGCGGTTTCCGGGCGCAGGGCCAGCCACTCGCGTGAGGACTGCTGGCGATCGGTGTCGCCCAGCATCACGGCGTGATCCCGCGCCGCAAAGTAGCCGGCCAGATTGGTGGCCAGCGTGCTTTTGCCCACTCCGCCCTTCGGATTCGCTACAACGGCCACCGGCATGCCCGCCTCCTTGCGCTCGTCGAATCATGTGCCGAGTTAGTCACCCAGCGGATCTGTCCATCCAATAATTATGGCTCAGCCTGCACGTGCCAGCGTTCGGAAGAGCGTAGCAAGGTCCAGATGCGCTTCGCACGTGTCAGCAAGACGTTCGAGCGATGCCTCACGCAACGCGGCGTAGTCCTGCGCCTGCGCATCGCGCACACCGGCCCAGGCAAGCAACGCTCGGCACGCCTCGGGCGCATCGAACAAGCCGTGCAGGTAAGTCGCGAGGATTTGCCCGTCTGCGGAGATCGCGCCATCTGCGCGGCCATCGTCGAGTTGCACGGCGGGGCGTGCGAGGGCCGCCCCCTTGGTCACGCCCATGTGGATTTCGTAGCCGGCGATGGTCGCACCGCTTTCCGTCAGGATGCCGCGCACCTGACGCAACTGCTTGGCAGCCTCCAGCGTCGTCTCGAAATCGAGATAGCCGAAACCCTCGACGCTGCCTGCTGCGCCTTCCAGCCCGTGCGGATCATGCAAGCGCCGCCCCAGCATCTGCATGCCGCCGCAGATGCCGATCAGCTTGCCGCCATAGCGCAGATGCCGCGCGATGGCCGCTTCCCAACCGTTGGCACGCAGCCAGGCAAGATCGGCCTGCACGCTCTTGCTGCCGGGCAGGATGATGAGGTCTGCGGGCGGAATTGGCTGACCGGGGCCGACCAGTCGAACGTCCACCTGCGGGTGCGCGCGCAGCGCGTCGAAATCGGTGTGGTTGGACACACGCGGCAACACCGGAATGACGACGCGCAGCGCATCGGCTGAGGCTGCGCGCTGCACGGTCTGCACCGCGTCTTCCGCGTCGAGGTGCAGACCGTGCAGATACGGCAGCACACCCAACACCGGCTTGCCCGTCTGCGCGGTCAGCCAGTCGAGCCCGGGCGTGAGCAGTGAAATATCGCCGCGAAACCGGTTGATGATGAAGCCGCCCACGCGCGCGCGTTCGCTGTCGGACAGGCAGGCCAGCGTGCCGACAAGGTGCGCGAACACGCCACCGCGATCGATGTCGGCAACGAGCACGACGGGGCAATCGACGGCTTCGGCAAAGCCCATATTGGCGATATCGCGGTCGCGCAGGTTGACCTCCGCCGGGCTGCCGGCGCCCTCCACGAGCACGAGGTCGTACTGCGCGCGCAGCCGCGTGTGCGATTCGAGCACGGCGGCCATGGCGGTGGGCTTGTAGTCGTGATACGCGCGGGCATCAAGGTCAAAGCGCGGCTGCCCGTGGATGATGATCTGCGCGCCGGTGTCGCTGTTGGGCTTGAGCAGCACGGGGTTCATGTCGACCGTGGGGGCGACGCCCGCCGCCTGCGCCTGCAACGCCTGGGCGCGGCCGATCTCGCCGCCGTCGGCGGTGACGGCGCTGTTGAGCGCCATGTTCTGCGGCTTGAATGGCGCCACCCGCACACCGGCTCGATGCGCGACGCGGCACAGACCGGCGACCAGCGTGCTCTTGCCAGCATCGGACGTGGTGCCCTGGATCATCAGCGTGCCCCGAAGCGAGCCCGGCGGCACAGGAAATGGAGCTTTCGACATGCGCGGATTATCGCACCCACCTTGTTGCGCCTGACCCCCGCGCCCCCGCTAAAATGCTGGAATGCCACGCCACCTCACTCTCGTCCTCGGTGGTGCCCGCTCGGGCAAAAGCCACCACGCCGAACAGCTCGCACTGCAATGCGCGGGGCCGGTCACGTACGTCGCCACCGCCGGCGAGGGCGACGAAGAGATGCAATTGCGCGTGGCCCTCCACCGCGCGCGGCGCCCGGCCAATTGGGGGCTGGCCGAAGAGCCCGTGCGCCTGGCCGAAGCCCTCTACACGCACGCGCAGCACGGTGGCTGCGTGCTGGTCGATTGCATGACGCTGTGGCTCAACAATCTGCTCTTCTCAGAGCACCATGAATACCCCGAGACAGGCCTCGTCACGCCCCCCGAAGCCTGGACAGCGGAGATTGATGCGCTACTCACCGCGCTGCCGTTGCTGCCCGGCGAGGTCATCCTCGTGAGCAACGAGATCGGCCTGGGCGTGGTGCCGATGGGCGCCGTCACGCGTTTCTACGTGGATGAACTGGGCCGGCTGAACCAACGTCTAGCCGCGCTGGCCGACAACGTGCACCTACTGGTGGCCGGTATTCCGATGGTGGTGAAAGGGCCGGCGATCGGCGCTGCCACGTGAGCGTGTCGCCGGGCGGCGTATTCGATCTCGGGTGGCCGCTCGTGACGCTGGCCGCGCTCGCGGGCGTGCTGCTCGATCAGCTCTTCGGCGAGGTGCCGCGCTGGCATCCACTCGTTGGCTTCGGACGCATCGCCAAAGCGATTGAGCGCTGCATGAACCACACACCGGCTGCGTTGGCGTGGTCACGCGTCGTCGGTCTCGTTGCATGGGCGGGCGCCGTGCTGCCGTTCGCGCTGCTTGCGGGATGGCTCGCCGGCATGGCGCGCGATGTGTCGCCTTGGCTGGTGGCAGCACTTGATGCCATCGCGCTCTATTTCGCCATCGGAGCGCGCAGTCTGCATGACCACATCGCGCCGATCGCGCTTGCGCTACGCGATGCGGATCTGCCCCGCGCACGCACCCTCGCCTCGCGCATCGTCTCGCGTGACCTCAAACAAGCCACGGATGAGCCCATCGCCCGCGCCGCGGTGGAATCCGCGTTGGAAAACGGCAGCGATGCCGTCTTCGCGCCGCTGTTCTGGCTTGTGGTGGCGGGCGCGCCGGGCATGGTGCTGTATCGGCTGGCCAATACACTCGATGCAATGTGGGGCTACCGCAATGCGCGCTTTACCGGCTTTGGCTGGGCGGCCGCGCGCATCGACGACGTGCTCAACTGGATTCCCGCCCGCCTCACGGCAATCAGCTACGCGCTGCTTGGCCACACCGCCGATGCGCTGCGCTGCTGGCGCACGCAGGCTCCGCAATGGTCGAGCCCCAACGCCGGTCCGGTGATGGCCGCGGGCGCGGGCAGCCTGCGCGTTCAGCTCGGCGGCGCCGCATGCTACGAAGGTGTGGAAGAAGCCCGCCCGTCGCTCGGCACTGGCAAGGCGGCGACCGCAGCAGATATCGCGCGGGCGTTGACGCTCGTGTCGCGCACGTTGTGGTTGTGGCTCGGCGTACTGGGCCTGATCGCGGCGTTGGCGTGGGGCCTCTCGTGAACGCCATCGTCCACGGCGGCAATCTCGCGGCCGCACGCGCGCTGTACGGAGAGCCTGCCGGCGGCTGGCTTGACCTGTCCACGGGCATCAACCCGCACGGCTATCCGATTCCGCCGATTCCACCTGATGCGTGGTTGCGCCTGCCTGAAGACGATGGCCTCGAAGCACAGGCCGCCGCGCACTACGGCGTGACCGACACGCGCGCCGTGCTGGCGGTTGCAGGATCGCAAGCGGCGATCCGCACGCTGCCGACGCTGCTGCCGCGTGGACGAGCCGGCATCGCGCAGATCGGCTACAGCGAATACGCACCTGCCTTTGCGCGTGCCGGTCACGACGTCGTGCCACTGCCCGAAGCCGCCTTCCTCGGCGACCTGCCAAACGACGTGCAGCACTTGGTTGTCGTCAACCCGAACAACCCAACCGCGCGCGTGCTGCCGGCAGAAACCCTGTGCGATTGGCACACGCGCCTGCACGCGCGCGGTGGCACGTTGATCGTGGACGAGGCCTTTATCGAAGCGTTCGACGATGGCCCCACATTGGCGCCCCTGGCTGGAATGCCGGGGCTCGTGGTGCTGCGCTCGATCGGCAAGTTCTACGGGCTGGCGGGCGCCCGCATCGGCTTCACACTGGCGGCGCCGGAGCTGCTGTCTGCCCTGCGCGAGTCGCTGGGGCACTGGACAGTCAACGGTCCGGCCCGTGCCGTGGTGCGTGCGGCGCTGGCCGATACCGCCTGGCAAGTTTCAACGCGCGCGCAACTGCTGCATGCGGGGGCGCGGCTCTCAGCGTTGTTGGATCGCCACGGCCTGCCGAATGCCGCCACACCGCTGTTTGCCTGGGCACACGGCCCACATGCGCGGGCGCTGCATGCAGGCCTAGCGCGCCTCGGCATCTGGACCCGCCTGTTCGATGCGCCCATCAGCGGCTTGCGCTTCGGCCTGCCCCCGGATGAAACCGGATGGCAACGTCTTGCCGATGCGCTAGCATCGCTGTCGCACTCCGCTTGACCTGCCCTCCCCCCGATGCCCGTTCGTCTCTCTTGTCTCGCCCGTCGCCTGTGCGCACGCGGCCTCTTCGCACTTGCGCTCACGATCGCAGCCGCACCGGCATTTGCCACCATTTCCGTCACGGACGATAGCGGCGCCACCGTTACGCTGCAGCGCCCCGCGCAACGCATCGTCAGCCTCGCGCCGCATGCGACCGAGCTGCTGTTCGCAGCCGGCGGCGGTGCACGCATCGTCGGCACCGTGGCTTACAGCGACTACCCGCCACCCGCACGCGACATTCCTCACGTGGGCGATAACCGCTCGCTCGATCTGGAACGTATCGCCGCCCTCAAGCCCGATCTGGTGGTGGTCTGGCGCCACGGCAACGCGCAGAAGCAGATCGACCGGCTGCGCGCGCTGGGCATTCCGCTGTTCTTCTCCGAGCCGCATCGCATGAGCGATATCCCGCGCTCGATCGAGGCACTCGGGACGCTGCTCGACACCCGTGCCAGCGCGCACGACGCGGCCCAGCAATTCCGCCAACGTGCCGATACGCTGCGCCAGCGCTACGCCAGCCGCCCGCCGGTTTCGGTGTTCTATCAGGTATGGGAACAGCCGCTGATGACGCTCAACGGGCAGCACATCTTCTCTGACATGCTGGCGCTTTGCGGCGGCCGCAATGTGTTTGCCGGCGAGCCCTTGCTGGTGCCGACCGTTTCGCCCGAGGCCGTGATTGCAGCCAACCCCGAAGTGCTGCTGTCCGCCAGCATGGGGGCCACGCAAGGCAGCCGCCCGATCGATACGCTCGACGCGTGGAAGCGCTGGCCGCAATTGCTGGCCGTGCAGCGCGGCAACCTCTTCAGCATCAATGGCGACCTGATCAACCGCTTTGGACCGCGCCTGGTAGAAGCCGCAACGCTGTTGTGCGAAGACTTGGAGCAAGCGCGTATGCGGCGCCTGGGGTCACAAACCACCAACGGGTTGGGTCGCTGAATCGCGTCGCCGGTCAACGGTTCCAGAACAGCAACACCGGCAACGCGTCGGGCTGCACACGAAAGCCGCAGGCGGCCCCCCATTGCAGCGGCCATTGCAGCGTCTCGGCCAATGGCCGCTGCAACCAGTGCGCCGCCAGGGCGCGCATGCAGCCGGCATGCGTCACCGCCCACACGCAAGACGCGGGCGTCGCGCTCGTCGCCTCGGCCCAGGTCGTCACGCGCGCCAGCAAATCTGCTGCAGATTCCCCGCCATGCGGATTGCCGTGCACAAGATCGCGCGCCCACTGGTCTATTTCCGCGCGCGGAATGTCCTCCCACTGGCAGCCTTCCCAGGCGCCAAAATCGAGTTCCATCAATTGCGCATCGATCTCGATCGGGGGAAGTTGAGCCATTTGCGCTAAGGCTTCGGCTGTCAGGCGGCTGCGTTGCAATGGACTCGCCAGCAGGCGATGCGGGGTGTGGGCGCTGAGTTTCTCGACGATGGTCGAAGGCTCGGGGTCCATCGGCGAAGCCAGCCCCAGATCGGTACGGCCATAACAGAGACCCCCCGTCATGGCGGGCCGCGCGTGGCGGATCAGGATGACATCCATGCCAGCAACCCCCACAGAATCAGCAGCTCGAACATCTGCTGCGCCATCCCAAGACAATCACCCGTGATGCCGCCGATGCGACGCACGAAGTATCGACCCAGCAGCCAGCGCGCAACGATCAACCCGACGACAACGAGCGCCGTGCACGTCGGCCCGAACCATAGAAGAGGGGCGATGCCGAACACGCCGGCCCACAACGCATCGCTCCATCGCATGCGTTGCGCCACTGGCTTGGCTTTGCCTTCAGCGCGCACGTAGTCGTGGGTGAGCAGGTAGCTGACGGCCGCCGCGCGGCTTGCAGCATGCGCGCTCACCATTGCCACAAGGATGGCGATGCCATGCGGCGCCATCGCGCTCAGCAATTGCCACTTCAGCAGCAACGCCATGCACACGGCAATCGCCCCGAAGGCGCCGATGCGCGAATCGTGCATGATGCGCAGCCGGTCTTCAGGCGTGTAGCCGCCGCCAAAGCCATCGGCGCAATCGGCAAGACCGTCCTCATGAAACGCACCGGTCAGCAACAGCGTAGCCACCATCGACATGGCCACCGCCACACCTGGCGCGGGCACCGTGCGCGACACGAGCCAATACACCGCTGCTGCCACGGCGCCCACCAACCAGCCAATCAGCGGAAAGTAGCGCGCCGCGCGATTCAACCCCGCCTGCGAGAAACCGACCGACGCCGGGACGGGGATGCGGGTGAAGTACCCGACCGCTGTCCACAGCGCTTGCCAATGTTCACGCAAGGCGTTCATGGCTATGCGCGCTCGCTCACGCCTGCGCTGGCGAAGGTCGCCATCTCGCGCAGGAACGCCACGGCCGACACGACCACCGGATAGGCCAGTACCGCACCGCTGCCCTCGCCCAGCCGCAATGACAGCGACAGCAATGGCCGCGCATCGAGCACCTCCAGCAACGCGCGATGCCCGCGCTCGTCCGACACATGCCCGAACACGCAATAGCGCAGCACGTCGGGCGCCACACGGGCCGCTACCAGCACAGCGGCCGTCGCGATAAACCCATCGACGAGGATGACCATGCGCCGCTGCGCAGCCTCAAGCATCGCACCCACCATCGCCGCGACCTCAAAGCCACCAAAGCATGCAAGCACGTCCAGCGGCTCACGGACGTCAGCATGCTTGGCCATCGCCGCCTCCAGCACAGCACGCTTGTGGGCGAGGCCGTCATCGTCGAGCCCCGTGCCGCGGCCAACGCATTGCGCAACCGGCAAATCGCATAACCGCGCCATCAGGCATGCGGCAGACGCCGTGTTGGCGATGCCCATTTCGCCCAGTGCGATGACGTTGGTGCCGAGTGCTGCATGGTGCGCCACCCGCTGCGCGCCGAGTGCCATGGCGCGGTCACGCTCGTCGGCGGTCATGGCGGCTTGCGCAGCACCCTCGTCGGCAAAGTTGCGCGTGCCGGGCCCGACAGGTGCATCGAACAGGCCCGGCGTATCCGCTGTCCACAATGGTGCGGCAACACCGGCGTTCACCACCTCCAATGCAAACCCATGCTGGCGGCAGAACACATTGACAGCCGCGCCACCCGCGATGAAGTTGAGCACCATCTGCGCCGTCACCGCTTGCGGGTATGCACTCACGCCAGCGTGGGCGATGCCGTGGTCTGCAGCAAAGACCACCATTGCGGGGCGCGTCAGCTGTGGGGTGTCGGTGTTCTGGATCAGGCCGATCTGCACGGCCAGCGATTCAAGCCGGCCCAGTGCGCCGAGCGGCTTGGTCTTGCTGTCGACGGCGGCCTGCAGGCGCACGCGCAGCGCGTCATCAAATGGCGGAATGTGTACGGCTTGATTCATCACAGTTCGACTCCTGGCTGCGCCTGGATGCCTTGGGAAAATGCGTGCTTGACGAGCGTCATGTCGGTCACGGTATCTGCTGCGTCGATCAGCTCAGGGGGCGCACCGCGCCCGGTAATCACCACATGCTGCGCTGGCGGGCGGGCGCGCAAATCGGCCAGCACGGTCTGCACGTCAAGGTAGTTGTACTTGAGCGCAATGTTCAGTTCATCCAGCAGCACCAGGCCGACGGTCGGGTCGCTCAGCAGATCGCGTGCGCAGGCCCAGGCGGCTTGCGCCTTTTCAATGTCGCGCGTGCGATCCTGCGTCTCCCATGTGTAGCCCTCGCCCATCACGTGGAAGCTGCATTGTTCTGGGAAACGACGCAGGAACCGCTCTTCGCCCGTCGGGATCGCGCCCTTGATGAACTGCACCACGCCGACCTGCATGTCATGGCCCATGGCGCGGATCACCATGCCAAAGCCGGAGCTCGATTTGCCCTTGCCGTTACCGGTGTTGACAAGCAGCACGCCGCGCCCGTCGGTGGCGGCGGCGATCTTGGCATCCACCACGGCCTTCTTGCGCTGCATGCGCGAGCGGTGGCGCTCGTTCAGCGCGTCATTGTTGTCTTCAGTCGTCATCGGAATCATCAGAAATCAAGGCCGTCAGGCGGCCGTCGACCACCTCGGCAATAGGGGTGCGCAGCACGCGCGCGCAGTGTTCGGGGGTGAGCACCTCGGCCGCGATGCCTGCGGTGGTGTGCCCGGCGCCGTCCATCAGCAGCGCGTGCGTAGCAAAGCGGCGTGCGAGGTTCAAGTCATGCACGGTCAACACGACCAGCCACCCGTGTTTGCGGCAGCCTTCGCGTAGCAGGCGAAGCACGGCGACCTGCTGATGCAAATCGAGGTGCGCGACGGGCTCATCGAGCAGCAGCACGCGCGCCTCCTGCGCCACCACGGCAGCCATCGCCACGCGCTGACGCTCACCACCAGAAAGCGTGCGCACATCGCGTTGTGCCAGAGGCTGCAACTGCAGCGCAGACACCGCCGCATCGACGGCGCGGGCATCGGCGTCGCCCTCCCATTCCCAGCGCTCAAGATGCGGGTGGCGGCCGGTCATCACGGCGTCGCACACGGTGATGGGGAAGGTGTCATGCAAGGTCTGCGGCAGAAACGCGCGACGACGCGCCATCGCCAGCGCCGGCCAATCGGCGAGCGGAACGCCATCGAGCGTGACGCTGCCGCTGTCTGGCGAGCGCAAGCCTGCCAGCACGGAAAGCCATGTCGACTTGCCCGCGCCGTTCGGCCCGATCACGCACCAGAGTTGGCCCGCAGTGGCCGTCATAGATAACCGCTCGATTAACACGCGCCCATCGATGATCACCCGCAGATCGTGCAGCGCGAGTTCCGGCGCTGCGTCCAAGTGCGCGAATGCATCCTGTGCGGGACGTGGGCGGCGCCACCAACTCATCGCGCGCTCCGCATCAGCAGGTAAAGAAACGTTGGCACTCCGAGGAGGGTGGTGATCACGCCCACGGGCAGCTGCGTTGGGGCGATCAGCGTTCGGGCGATCAGGTCGGCCAGCATCAGCAGGCCCCCGCCGGCCATTGCCGTGGCGGGCAAATGGATGCGCACGTCGCGGGTCCACGCCAGGCGCACCATGTGCGGCACCAGCAGGCCGACAAACGCGACCGAGCCTGCAATCGTGACCGCCACTGCCGTACACAGCGACGCCACCACGTAGATCAACGCGCGCACACGCGCCACCGGCACACCCAGCGCGCGGGCGCGGGTTTCACCGGTCAGCAGGACGTTCAGGTCGCGCGCATGCGGCAACACCACAGCAACCGCCGCCACGAGCGCCACCAATGCGCCCGCATAACGATCGGCGCCACCCAGGTCACCGACCATCCAGAAAATCATGCCGCGCAGCTTGTTCTCGGGCGCCACCGTCAAGATAAGTGTGATCAGGCCGACCCAGCCGGAGGCCATGACCACGCCGCCGAGCAGCAAGCGCGCATTGGCCTCGCCCGGCTCACCGCGCCACAGGTGCTGACGCGCCAGCGCCGCCACCAGCGCCATCGACAACAGTGCTCCGGCTCCGGCACTCGTCTGCACCGCCCACCACGGCAGCGAAAACAACATCGCCGTGAGGGCCGCCACGGCCCCGCCGCCGGACACGCCCAGCACATACGGATCGGCCAGCGGATTGCGCAGCAGCATCTGCATGAGCGCCCCGGCAAAGGCCAACAGCCCGCCCGCAGCAAATGCAGCGCCCGCACGCGGCAGGCGCAATTCGGTGACGATGCCTGCTGCCAGGCCATCGCCACCGCTATTGCCAAAAAAGAGGGCCCGCCAGACTTCAGCGGGCGACAGCTTCACACTGCCGAGCATCAATGACGCCACCAGCACCACCACGCACGCAAGCGCCAGCAGCGACCACAGTCGCCAGGCAAAACCGCGTGCGGGCAGTGCAGGTGTTGTCATCGCTTCGGTTCGTGCTGTTGCCACGACAGCGTGAAGAACACCCCACGCGACGCCGTGTTGTACGGATAGATCAACTGGTAGTTCTTGTTCGTCACGTTTTCAACACGTGCCGACACTGCCCAGTCAGGCGTGATCTGGTAGCGGCCAACCAGGTTCAGCAGGCCATAGCCGCCAAGCGTCTTGGTCGAATCCTGGCGATCACCCGCCGCATTCCATTCCACGCCCGCCGAGAACGGCCCAAACGTCTTGTAGGCCGAGACGCTGCCGAAGTGCCGCGCACGGCGCGACAGCAGTTGGTTGGCTGACAAGTCCTGCGGGTTCTGCATGGTAAAGCTCGCACGCAGGTCCACGCCATAGATCGAACCCCGATACGACGTCTCGAGCCCGTTCACACGCGCACGGTTGACGTTGGCTGCGGAGCAATTGAAATCTGCGTCGCATACAGCCGTGATCAGGTTGCTGTAGTCCGTCTCGAACGCCGTTACGCGCACCAGGCCGATCGCGCTGCTGTATTCCACGCCGCCCTCAACCGAGCGTGCCTTCTCAGGCTGCACGTTCGGGTTGCCGAAGAACGGGTAGTAAAGCTCGTTGAAGCTCGGCGCGCGGAAGGCGTTGCTCACGCTCGCCACCGCCTTCCATTGCGGATTGAACGCAAAGCCGTAACCGGCGTAGTAGCTGTTGGCACCACCGAAGTCCGAGTAGCGGTCGCGACGCAGGTTCAACTGCAACTGGTGCGGGCCGAACTTGCCTTCGTAACCGATGTAAGCGGAATCGACGTTGCGCGTGGGCACGTTGTAGGCATCGCTGTCGATGCTGGTCTGCAGATGCTCCAGGCCCACCTTGAACAACTGATTCGGCATGAAGGCCCAATCGTTCTGCCAGCTCGCCGTTTGGTTGCGCGTGTTGAAACGCGCCGGCATCTGCAACACGCCGTTCGTGTAATTCAAGCTGCGGTCATCGCCCTGCGACAGCGTTACACGCGCCTTCCAGTCCTGCGTCACCTTGCCGTCCACATAGGCCGACATCGAGCGCACCACGTTGTGCGCAACATTGTTATCGGTCGGCTTGCCGAAGGCGTTGTCGTAGCTGACATCGCCCCAGGTCTGGAAGTACGTCAGGCCCGCTTGCCAATCTGCGGAGAAGCGATGCGACAGCTGCGCCGACACGCTCTTGTTCGTGTACGGATTGTCGTTCGGGTTGGCCTTGGGCGCCTGCAGCGGGTTGATTGTCGAGAAGCCGTTGGTCTTGAATTCCGACACCGACACCGCAAACGACGTATCCCCGTTCTCGCCTAGCGACCCGCTGATGCCAGCCTGCGCGCGCTTGGTGTTGCGGGCGCCGTATTCAATCTCGGCATTGGCCAGCGGGCCATGGCCGCGGCCGTTGCGCGTGAAGATCTGCACCACGCCGCCAATCGCATCGGAGCCGTACAGCGCAGACACGTTGCCGCGCACAACTTCAATGTGATCGATCTGATCGGCCATCAATTGCGCGATCTGCGCGCCGCCGGAGGTGCCGGACGCCACACGCACACCGTCAATCAGAATCAGCGCCTGATTGGAACCGGCGCCGCGCATGAAAAGGCTGGCGTTGGCCCCAGGGCCACCGTTCTGCGCGACTTCGATGCCAGCCTCGCGACGCAGCAGCGTCACCGCATCCGGCGCTTGCGAGCGCTCGATATCGGCGCGGCTGATGACCGTCGTGTGCGGCAGTGCATCCGACAGGGGCTGCTCGCTGCGCGAGGCCGTCACCACAGTCGGATTCAGTTCACCCACTGACGTGCTGGCTGCCGGTGTATTGCTTTGTGCCCAGGCCGGCGCAACTGCACCTGCCATGACCCCCGTTAGTGCGCTGGCAAGCGCGCGCGTGGCCGTCCGGGGCATCCGGAGTGGCCGCTTTGTAGTCAAGCTCATGTTGAAAAGACAAGAAGCGTCAGCCGGACCCGTTCCCCCGCGGGTCGCTGGCAGCAGGATCTCGATGCGGTTCCCTCACATCGGCTTAGAACCGGTTCACGATCCGTAGCGATCGGTCCGAGCTTGGCTCGAGAAACGCAGCCGTACATGGGTACGGCGCGTATCACAGGGCCAAGATCGGGCGGCGCAGCAGGATCGTGAACTGGTTCGCTGAGATCCACCGTCCTGGCCGGTATCCGGGCTGGCGAAGCGGCCTGTCCGCCTTCCCATTCCAAAGGAACAGTGGCATATGGACAGACCGCGCGGCACCCATCTTCTTCGCGAGATGGCGGGTACACGCGGCGTTCGCTTACCGTTGCGGGGGCAGCGCAGGTTGGCGCATCGCTTGGGGCGCGCGCTCCCTGCTTCCCGTTTAACTGCAGATGGTGCTGCGGGCACCAGGACGCCGCGAAGTTTAACGGAAAAGGCACGCCAAACCCGCCCCAGTCGCGGTAAAAACACACCCTCCGCACGTTGTGCCCGCTGCGTCGCCTCATGCCGCCGCCTATTGCGCATCCGTAAGGAGGACAGGCGCGACGCGCATGATCGGCTAAAATCCCCCCACTCGATTCTGATTGACACCCAATGCTGAACGAACTCGAACAACTTGCCGGCAAGATCACGCGCGTGCTGCGTCACGCCGATGCGCTAGCCGCCGAGAACCAGCGCCTGCGCGCCGAAGTCGAGCGGCTTCAGGCGGAAGCCGAGGCCTCCAAGACCGAGCGCGACGCGATGGTCGCCGACCGCAGCGTGCTCAATGCCAAGATCGAAGAAGCGCAACTGCGCATCCAATCGATTCTCGACAAGCTGCCCACGGCCACCGACGCGCGCCAGCTTGACCTCCTCGGCCAGGCCGCAGGCGCCGATGAAACAACGGCCGCCCCCGCCCCGCACTCGGAGACCTAAGCATGAGCAGCAAGCAAATTGAAGTGAACATCGCCGGGCAGCCTTACAAGTTTGCCGTCTCGGTCGATAACGAAGCAGCCCTGCGTGAAGCCGCAGCCATGGTCGACAACCAGATGACGCGCATCAAGAACGGCTCGAACACCAAGGGCATCGAGCGCGTTGCCGTGATGGCCGCCATCAGCATCGCGTCGGATTTGCTGTCGATGCAACGCCAGGCCGCATCCGATTCCGCCCTGCCGATCGACACGATTCGCGCCAAACTGGCCGACCTGAACGCCCGCACTGACGAGGCGCTGCGCCAGTACGGCGAAGTCATTTAGCGAAGGTCAAAACGTGTTTGTAACCGGATCGCATCCGGGCTTGGGTTCGGATGCGAACGGGTGTATAGTGTGACCCAATGGCTGCCGCGATCTCCCGCAAACCCTTACAACATAAGGCTTTAGCGACTACAGAGTAGAGAAAAACGGTTGCCTGCGATGAATCTTTCAGACGCATCGCCATGCGCTCAAAACACAGCGTGATGATGCGTCTGACAGTTTCCCTGCCTGGTTCGCCATGGCCATTAATTCCTTGAACCGATAAGCATTGCTTGGTGCGGGATATGCCGTGTGGGCGAGCGCGTCTTCCAGTGCATAGCGTGCGACGCAAGTCGTGGGCTCCCTGCGCCGGTGATGTACCCGAAATGCGGCTTCCGCTGCCACTCTGAACCTCACTTGGGTTCAGGATGCGGGTCTAGCGGCCAAGGTGGGGACCCAACAAAAGGCGGTAGTGCACATGTGCGCTACCGCCTTTTTCTTTGTCTATCCTCCATACACCCGTCATTGCCGCACCGCCAATGGCGAGGCCGCGGCCGTGTTGCTATGCTGCGCACACCGTCACTTCCCCGCACGTCGCCCGCGCGCCCCACACGATGGCCACCCAGTACTGGTTGATGAAGTCCGAGCCCGACGAGGCCAGCATCGATACGCTGCACGCCGAAGGCACCTTGCCCTGGACGGGCGTTCGCAACTATCAGGCACGCAACTTCATGCGCGACCGTATGCGCATCGGCGACGGCGTGCTGTTCTACCACTCGTCCTGTCCGCAGCCCGGCATCGCGGGGCTGGCGGAAGTCTGCTCGACCAGCTATCCAGATCCCACGCAGTTCGACGCCAAGAGCCATTACCACGACCCCGCATCGAAGCCGGAGGCGCCGCGCTGGATGCTGGTCGACGTGAAGTTCGTGCGCAAATGCGCGCTGATCGATCTGCCGACGTTGCGTGCGCAGGAACAGCTCGCAGACATGACGGTGCTGCAACGCGGCAACCGCCTGTCGATCACGCCCGTCACGCCCGCGCAGTGGCGTTACATCACCACCAAATTGATGCTTGATCCTGAGTGAATGGTTGGTATCGGCAGGGAATTGTTACAAACGTGATGAACGATGCGCGTAACGACCAGTCAGACGCATCACATTGCTTTTTTGGGAGAACACGATGAAATCTGTCCTGGCCGCAACTATTTTGGGGACTGCAATGATGACGACTGCTTTCGCACAAGCCGCTCCTGAAACGAATCATTCGGGCGTACTGTCGCTGGATGCGCAGGCCGTGGCCGAAGTGCCGACCGACACCGTCACGCTCACCCTGGGCGCCGAACAGGAAGGCGCGGACCCGGGCGCGATCTCCACGGCCCTGTCGCGCAAGGCCGATGAGGTGATCAACCAGGCAAAGCGCACATCCGGCGTGCAGGCAGAAACAGGCGGTTTCAACATTTATCCGAACACTGATCGCAACGGCAAGATCAGCGTCTGGCGCGGCCGTGCGGAGGTGCGCATCACGTCGAAGGACTTTGCAGCGGCGTCCAAGCTGGCGGGCCAACTGGCCAACCAGATGCAGGTGCAGAACGTGAATTTCACGCTCTCGCGCGAGGCGCGCACGGCGGCCGAAGCCAAGCTGATCGATCAAGCCGTGAATTCGTTCCGTGACAAGGCACTGACGACCACCAAGCTGTTCGGCTACACGAGCTACACGATCCGCGACGTGCATGTGAGCGAGGGCAGCAACAACCCGGGCCCGCGTCCGATGATGCGCATGGCAGCGGCTCCCGCATCTTACGATTCGGCGCCGGTGCCCATCGAGGGCGGCAAGGCTCAAGTGACAGTGACCGTTTCCGGCGCCGTGCAGATGCTGAAATAAGTAGCGAGCCGCGCCATGAAAAAAGCCACCGGACTTCGGTGGCTTTTTCTTTGCGCGGTTGCAACGTCAGGCGTGTGCCTGGTCTTTTGCACCGTTGCCTGCGCGACGATAGGACCAGACCAGCATAGAGATGCCGATCAGGATCATCGGCAGCGACAGCCACTGCCCCATCGACAGGTTCGCTGCGAGCAGGCCGAGGAAGTTGTCCGGCTCGCGGGCAAATTCTGCAGCAAAGCGGAACACGCCATAGCCGAGCAGGAATGCCCCAGACACCGCGCCCATCGGCCGCGGCTTGCGCGCATATAGCCACAGCAGGATGAAGAACAGCACACCCTCGCCGAGGAACTGGTAGATCTGCGAGGGGTGGCGCGGCAGCATGTGGTACTGGTCGAACACAGCCTGTACGCCGCTGGTGACGGCCTCTTGCGCATGCGAAAGCAGCCACTCCCTGTCTTCGCCCTGCGCCTGCGGGAACATCATCGCCCAAGGCAGATTGGGCGACGACACACGGCCCCACAGCTCGCCGTTGATGAAGTTGCCGAGGCGCCCCGCTGCGAGGCCACACGGCACCATCGGCGCGATGAAATCGGTCACCTGCATCCACGAGCGGCCGCGCATGCGCGCATACAGCATCATCGCCACGACCACGCCGAGGAAGCCGCCGTGGAAAGCCATGCCGCCCTCCCATACCTTGAAGATGTCGAGCGGGTGGGCGAAATACCAATCTGGCTTGTAGAACAGCACGTAGCCCAGGCGCCCACCGAGAATCACACCGAGCACGCCGTAAAACAGCATGTCGTCGAGGTCGCGGCCAGTCCAGCCTTCGGCGGCGATGTGCGGCTGGCGGGTGCGCAGGCGGCCGAACCACAGGAACATGATGAACGCCGCCAGATACATCAGGCCGTACCAGCGGATGGCGAGCGGCCCCAGATGCAGGGCGACGGGATCGAATTGCGGATGGATGAGCATGAATCCTGCGGGTTTCAGGTTTGGTTGTCTTCTTGCAGCTTGGCGACGGCTTCGGCACTGGCCACGAACCACGGGAGCACCGGCGAAGCGGCATCGCGCCGCCACACCAGGCCGGTCTCGATGATCGGGCTCGGCGCGGCGAGTTCGAGATAGACCACGCCAGTCCGCTGCAGGTTGCATAGCGATGCCGGCACCAGCGCGACGCCCATTTCGGCGGAGACCAGGCTGACGATGGTCTGCATCTGGATGGCTTCCTGGCCGATGCGCGTGGCAGCCCCAGATTCTCGGGGCCAGCCACCGTGCGCGGCATGATAGCCGGTAATGATGTCATACAGCGCAGGCGCGGACCGACGCGGGAAAATGATCAGCGGTTCGGCCGCGGCGTCCGCCAGCGCAATCGGCTGGCCGGGTGCCACCCTCCATTGCGCCGCGCGCGATGTGGGCGCCGCCAGCACAAGGCGCTCGCGTACCAGCGGGCGGTATTCCAACTCTCCAGGCACCGAGCCCGCATGATGCGCAATCACGACGCCGGCATCCACATCGCCGGCCAGGAGCGCTTCGATTTGCACATCGCTCGTGGCCTCGCGCAGCAGAAGCTGCACATCGGGGCGCGCATCGCGAAAGTGTCGGAGCAAGGCGGGCAGGATGCCGTAGTCGGCGGTGCTGACAAAGGACAGCGACAGCGAGCCCACCTCCCCGCGCGCCAGCCGCTGCGCGAGGCCAGGCAGCGCGTTCGCCTCAGCAAGCACACGCCGCACCTGGACCAGCCAGCGCGCGCCGACGGCCGTCAGCGCCACGGAGCGCTGCGTGCGATGGAACAGCGTGACGCCCAGTTCGTCTTCCAGCGCGCGAATCTGCTGCGAAAGCGGCGGTTGCGTCATCGAAAGCCGGTCGGCGGCGCGCCCGAAATGCAACTCCTCGGCAACGGTCACAAAGTAGCGAAGCTGGCGCAGATCCATATCGGCAATTGATATTTTTTTCGACTCAATAATCGCTCAATAATATATTTGACGCGCCATTTCTCCAAGCGCATGCTGGGCGCCAGGCTGTTGACTACAACGATAGTGCCGCCCCCACGGAGACCCCCATGCCAGACAACAAGCGTTCGCAACACATCACACAGGGTGTGGCGCGCTCGCCCAATCGCTCGATGTACTACGCGCTGGGCTACACAAAAGACGACTTCAACAATCCAATGATCGGCGTGGCCAACGGCCATTCGACCATCACGCCGTGCAACTCGGGCCTGCAGAAGCTGGCCGATGCCGCCGTGGCTGCAATAGAGGACGCTCGCGCGAATCCGCAGATCTTCGGCACGCCCACCATTTCCGATGGCATGTCGATGGGCACGGAAGGCATGAAGTTCTCGCTGATCTCGCGCGAAGTGATTGCTGACTGCATCGAGACCTGCGTCAACGGCCAATGGATGGATGGTGTCGTCGTCATCGGCGGCTGCGACAAGAACATGCCAGGCGGCATGATTGCCTTGGCGCGCACGAATGTGCCGGGCATCTATGTGTACGGCGGCACCATCAAGCCGGGTCACTGGAAAGGCAAGGATTTGACGATCGTCTCGTCGTTCGAGGCCGTGGGCGAATTCACCGCAGGCCGCATGAGCGAAGAAGACTTCGAGGGCATCGAGAAAAACGCCTGCCCCTCGAGCGGTTCGTGCGGCGGCATGTACACGGCCAACACGATGAGTTCATCGTTTGAAGCGCTGGGCATGTCGCTGCTGTATTCATCGACGATGGCCAATCCCGATCAGGAGAAGGTCGACAGCGCAGCCGAATCCGCGCGCGTCCTGGTCGAAGCCGTGCGCCGCGACCTGAAGCCGCGCGACATCATCACGCGCAAATCCATCGAGAACGCCGTAGCCGTGATCATGGCCACCGGCGGCTCCACCAACGCCGTGCTGCATTACCTGGCCATCGCCCACGCGGCCGAAGTGGAATGGACCATCGATGACTTCGAGCGGGTCCGCCAACGCGTGCCCGTCATCTGCAACCTCAAGCCGTCGGGCCAATATGTGGCCACCGACCTGCACGAGGCCGGCGGCATTCCGCAAGTGATGAAGCTGCTGCTCAACGCCGGCCTGCTGCATGGCGACTGCATCACCATCACCGGCAAGACGCTGGCGGAAGAACTCGCGCTGGTTCCTGATCAACCGCGCGCTGACCAGAACGTGATCCTGCCGATCGACAAAGCTCTCTATAAGGAAGGCCACCTCGCCATCCTGAAAGGCAACTTGGCCGAGGAAGGCGCCGTGGCGAAAATCACCGGCCTGAAGAATCCTGTCATCACCGGCCCGGCGCGCGTGTTCGACGACGAGCAAAGCGCGATGAGCGCGATCCTGAGCGACCAGATCAAGGCCGGCGACATCCTCGTGCTGCGTTATCTAGGACCGAAGGGCGGCCCCGGCATGCCGGAGATGCTGGCCCCGACCTCAGCCATCATCGGCAAGGGCCTCGGTGAGTCGGTCGGGTTTATCACCGACGGACGCTTCTCGGGCGGCACGTGGGGCATGGTGGTCGGTCACGTCGCGCCGGAAGCGTACGTGGGCGGCACGATCGGCTTGGTGCACGAAGGCGATTCGATCACCATCGATGCGCACCAGCGCCTGTTGCAGTTGAACGTGCCAGACGACGAGCTTGCCCGCCGCCGCGCAGCGTGGAAGCAACCGGCGCCGCGCTATACGCGCGGCGTGCTGGCAAAGTTTGCGAAACTGGCAGCAACGGCCGGCAAGGGCGCAGTAACGGACTGAGTTCGGGCAGCACCAGCAAAAAACCCGCCAGACGGCGGGTTTTTCTTTGTGCGATCAGCGCTGCGGGGGCTTTTGCTGCGCGGCAAGCGCATCGTCCAGCGCCGCGCCCAGCCAATCCATCAGGCGGGCCTCCAGCGACCGGGTCAGGTCATCCGCCAGTTGCTCACTCAACAGCGACAAGCGCGATTCCATGGCGGCGCGGCACTGCGCTTCGATCAACGCCGGCCACTCGGATTGGAAACGCCACATCACGTCGCCCATCACGCGGGCAGCATCGGTGCCTGCGGGAGGCATGGCCGAAGTGGGTGCAAGGCCTTGCTCGCGCAGTGCGGGCGGGACGTCCACGTGAGGGGCTTCTGCTGGGGCAGGCGGCGTCGCGGCGGGCACTGCCGCGGGTGCTGCGTCCTCCAGTTCGACAATTTCCGTCAGAACAGGGATGTTGTTGTCCGCGTGGGCCCCGGGATAGCGTCCGTCGGTCATGTGCGCCCCACGTCGTGATGTTGGATCGGATAGCCGCGATCGCGGTAGAAGCGGAAGCGATCGCGCGCTGCTGCGCGATCGGCATCGTCATCGCCAACGATCTCGATCAATCGGCCAAAGCGCGCGAACAGCGCCGGCGGTTCGGGCGACAGATTGACCAGAATGTCGTGATGTGGCGCGTCGTCCAACGGCTCGGATGCATCTGCCAGCAGGATGGGCGTCTGCGCAGCCAGCGGATGCCGCAGGCCGCAATGCGGCAGGAAATCGAGCTGACTGAACGTCCACAATTGCGTGTCGAACGCTTGCAGCGCAGCTTGATCTCCGACCACGATCACTTTCTGGCCCGCGCCGTAGGCCTTGCGCACCAGCCGGCAGGCATACGCCAGCTTGCCGGGCACGTTGCTGTGAAAGTCGACGCGAGTCATACGGTGCTTTGCCTCTGCCACCAATCAACCGCGGTCCATCAGGAAGCGCGTCAGCAGCGGCACCGGGCGGCCCGTGGCGCCCTTAGTCGCGCCGCTCTTCCAGGCGGTGCCGGCGATGTCCAGGTGGGCCCAGTCGTACTTTTCGGTAAAGCGCGCCAGGAAACAGGCTGCCGTCACGCTGCCGGCCGGACGGCCACCGATGTTGCCCATATCGGCAAAGTTGGACTTGAGCTGCTCCTGGTATTCCTCATCCAGCGGCATGCGCCACGCGGTATCGAGCGATTGCTTGCCGGCCGCCACCAGCGCGCCCGCCAGCGCATCGCTGCGGGCGTACATGCCGGTATTGATGTGACCGAGCGCAATGATGCAGGCGCCCGTGAGCGTTGCCACGTCGATCACCACCGCAGGCTTGAAGCGTTCCACGTAAGTGAGCGCATCGCACAGAATCAGGCGGCCTTCGGCGTCGGTATTCAGGATTTCGATGGTCTGGCCCGACATGCTGGTCACCACGTCGCCCGGCTTGGTGGCGACACCGCTAGGCATGTTCTCGCAGGTCGGCACCACGGCGATGACGTTCTGCTTGAGGCCCATTTCGGCCACAGCACGCAGCGTGCCCAGCACCGAAGCGGCGCCGCACATGTCGTACTTCATCTCGTCCATGCCCTCACCCGGCTTGAGCGAGATGCCACCCGTATCAAACGTGATGCCCTTACCAACCAGCACCACCGGGGCCTGCTTGGCCGGGCCACCCTCGTAGCGCAGCACGATGAAGGCTGGCGGCTCCACGCTGCCCTTTGTCACGGCCAGGAAGGCGCCCATCTTCAAGGCTTCGATCTGCTTGCGGCCGAGCACTTCCACCTTGAGCTTGAAGTCCTTGGCGATCTGGCGTGCGGTGTTGGCAAGGTACGTCGGCGTGCAGATATTGGACGGCAGGTTGCCCAGATCACGCGTGAGGTCCATGCCGTTGGCGATGGCGGTGCCGCGCGCTGCGGCCACGCTGGCGGCCTTGGCATCGGCTGCAGACACGGCCAGAACGACCTTGCGCAGGCTCGTACCGTTTTTGTCGCGCTTGCTCTTGAGTTCCGGGTGACGCTCGATGAAGCGGTAGCTGGCTTCGCGGATGAGCGTGACGGCGGTCAGGACGGCCCAAGCGGTGTCCTTGTCGCGCGCGGTGTGCTCTGTGAGCGTCCACGTCACGCTGGCGGCCTTGGTGCTGGCCAGCGCGCGCAGTGCGGTGCGCACGGCTTCGGCGTAGGCGCGGTCGGTGAAATCGGCTTCCTTGCCCAGACCGACCAGCAGCACGCGGGCAGCGCCCACGCCAGCCACTTCGTGCAGCAGCAACGACGTGCCGCGCTTGCCTTCAAAGTCGCCCAGCTTGACGAGGCGAGCGACCAGGCCCTTGGTGGCCGCGTCCAACGCCTTTGCGGCGCCCGCCAGGGTCTGCGACTCGAACAGACCGATCACGAGGCAATCGCTCTTGGCGGCCAGGGCGCCTGCTTTGGCCCAGTCCAGGGCTTTTGTGCTAAATTCCATCGCGCTTCTCTCTATGAGGCGAGTCAACGAAAGCCCACATTATCCGCCATTTTGCGCAGGGGCTCCGGTGGAACGCACGCCGGCCATGACCTCGCCCTCCCATCCCGCATCCGCATGATTTTTGAACAAGCCCTGCGACGCGAGCTGTCATTCACCGCCGGCGCCGTCTTTCTCGTGCTGCTGACGTTCATGCTGACCACCCTGGTGATCCGCATTCTCGGCATGGCCGCCAACGGCGAAGCGAACCCGAACGACGTCCTGCTCCTCATCGGCCTGGCAACGCTGGGCTACCTGGCGATTCTGCTGTGCGCCACACTCTTCATCTCGGTCTTGCTGGTGCTGACGCGCTGGTACAAGGATTCCGAGATGGTGGTGTGGTTCACCTCCGGCATCAGCCTGACGGATTTCATCCGCCCGGTGCTGCGCTTCTCGCTGCCGTTCATCGTGCTGGTGGCGCTGCTGGCGCTGTTCGGCTGGCCGTGGGCCAACCAGCAGAGCGCGCTGTTCCGAGACCGCTTCGAGCAGCGCGATGTGCTGTCAATGATCTCAGCCGGCCGCTTCATCGAGCCCGCGCATGGCAGCTACGTCCTCTTTATCGAGGGCGTCGATAACGGCATGAAGCACGCCCGTAACCTGTTCGTCGCCAATGCCGAGCAGGACAAGATCGGCGTGGCGATGGCCAAGACCGGCGAATTCAAGACCATGCCCAACGGCGACCGCTTTGTCGTACTCGACAAGGGCCGCCGCTATGAAGGCACGCCCGGCAAGCTCGACTACCGCATCGTCGAATTCGACAAATACGGCGTGAAGGTCGCTAACAAGCCGCCGCAGGCAGATGCCAGCCTACCAACCAAGAGCCGCTCCACGAAAGATCTGCTCGCCAACCCGACGCCCGAGAACCTTGGCGAATTGGTCTGGCGAATCGGCCTGCCGCTGCTGGCGTTGAACTTCGTGCTGATCGCCATTCCGCTGGCCTACGTCAACCCGCGCCTGGGCCGCTACACACCGATGATCTTCGCGGTGCTGATCTACCTGACGTACTCCAACCTGCTGAACCTGTCGCAGGCGTGGGTCTCGCAGGGCAAGATGAATGTGTTCATGGCCTGGTGGCCGATCCACCTTGTCGCCTTCATTTGCGCGGTGTTGCTGTTCCGCTTCCGCCATTACAGCGCGGCCGGCCTGAAGGGGATTTCCGCCCTGCTCGGCTTCGCGCCCAAGAAGGCGGGGGCATGATGAAGATGCCGGTCTACGAGAAATACTTCGCACGCCAGATCTACGGCGTGTTCGTCTTCATCCTGTTTGCGGTGCTGGCGCTGTTTATCTTCTTCGACATGCTGGGCGAACTGGGCTCGGTAGTCGGACGCTACACCACGCTCATCGCGTTCTTCCACGTGATGCTGCAGGCGCCGACGCGTGTGTATGAAGTGATTCCGGTGGCGGCGCTTATCAGCGCCATCTATGTGTTCTCGCAGATGGCGAGCCAGTCGGAGTTCACGATCTTTCGCGTGGCCGGGCTCGATACGCGCCGAGCGCTGATGTCGCTGTTCAAGATTGCGCTGCCGCTGGCGCTGGTCACGTACATCTTCGGTGAATTCATCGGGCCGAAGGCCGAAGAGTACGCACAGAAAGTACGGCTGGAAGCGCTGGGCGCGACGGTGTCGGCCGGCTTCCGCTCGGGCGTGTGGGTCAAGGATCGCGGCCCCGCCAAGCCCGACGGCACGGGCGGCGAAGTCACCCGCTTTGTCAACGTCGGCGCGCTGCAGCCGGACCAGTCCATCAAGGGCCTGCGCATCTATGAATTCGATTCGGACTACCGCCTGAGTTCGATCCGCGTGGCGGAGCAGGCGCGCTACCAGGGCCACCAGAACTGGCAACTGAACGGCGTGACGGAAACGCGCTTCATTGAATTCCCGCGCAAGCCAGGAACCGTCGCCCCGCAAGACACCGTGCAGGCCGTGCCCGGCGCACCCGATGCGTTGGCGCCCGACTTCCGCGGCGAGCAGATCAAACTGCCGCAGCAGGAGATGCGCTCTGAGCTCACGCCGCAGATCCTGTCGGTGCTGATGGTCACTCCCGACCGCATGGCCACGCTGGACCTCTTCCAGTACATCCGCCATCTGCGCGACAACAAGCAGGACACGCAGCGCTACGAGATCGCGCTGTGGAAGAAAGTGGTCTATCCATTCACTGTGCTGGTGATGATGGCGCTGGCCCTGCCTTTTGCGTATCTGCATGCACGGGCGGGGGCGGTTGGCCTGAAGGTATTCGGCGGCATCATGCTGGGGTTGTCGTTCCAGTTGGTGAACAACCTCTTCTCGCACGTCGGCCTGCTGAACACGTGGCCGGCCATTTTCACGGCCATCGTGCCGGGCGCGTTGTATTTGGCACTGGCGTTGGTCAGCCTGCGTTGGGTGGAGCGCCACTGATGGCCGACCGGGCGCTCGTTCTGTTTGCACACGGCGCACGCGATGCCCGCTGGCGTGAACCATTCGACCGCCTGCGCGCGCGTTTGGCTACCCAGCAGCCTGACGTTGACACGCGCCTAGCCTTTCTCGAACTGATGGCTCCCGATCTGCCGGGCACCATCGCTGACCTGGCCGCAAACGGCATGCGGAGTGTCACCATCGTGCCGGTGTTCTTTGGGCAAGGCGGCCACCTGCGGCGCGATCTGCCTGCATTGGTCGCGCAATGCGCGCAAGCTCATCCCTCCCTCTCCATCCGTTGCGCAGATGCTGTTGGCGAAGACGACGCCGTGCTCGACGCCATCGCGGGTTACTGCGTCCGCCAACTCGGCTAAGCCGGACATCGCCTCACTGCGGCTCTGCCGCGCGCGTGAAGCGCGCATGCACGTTGTTCTCGACGTGAAAACCATGCGTAGCAAACTCCACCAATTCCAGCGTCAATCCAAGATAACGACGCGCAAGCACGTCAGCCAGATGCGCGCGCATGGCGGCGAACATAGCCGCACAGACGGGCCCCGTCACGTTTTTGGGCCGCCCTGCCTTGATCCTCAACGTCACGTGGATGAAGGCGTCGTCCGCACTGCCGTCCGCCATGCGGTATTGGTCTAGCCGCAGCGCGCGCGTGCGGATGCCACCGATGGGAAACACGGCGGCGTTGCAGATCAGCACGTCGTTGAGCGCGCGCATCAGCTCCGGGATGCGCGCGTCGGCTTCGACGTTGGCTGTGTATTCGATGATGACGTGCGGCATCGCAGGCGCCTGAAAAGAACATTAGGTGATTAACGCGCCACCGCGGCTTCAGTGCACAACGCCGATTCGAGCGAATCCACCACGCGCCCCAGCCGGCCAAGCGACGGCGCCCGGTGCACACAAACATCCCAAAGAGCGGGCGCTGCTGCCAGCTTGTGGGCCGAGAGCGACCCTTCGTCAATCTGCGGGCCAATGAGCCGCGACGGCGCGAAGCCTAGTCCGAAGCCCTCCGCCACCAGCGCATGCTGCAACGGCACCGATTGCACCTCGGCAGCCACGTTCGGCGTCAGCCGGTCTGCCTCGTAGCGGCCGAGCAACCACGCACGCATTTCGCAACCGGCCGGATTCAGCACCCAGGCTTCGTCCCGGACCTGCGCCATCGACAACGCGGCCGGGAGCTTGCGCGACGGCGCAGCAATCAGGACGACCGGCTCGGCGCCGATCACGCGGATACCGCCATCCGAGCGATGACCGGCGGCCCCCGAAGGGGCCAACCACAGCGCAGCGTCCAGCTCGGCGCGCTGCAGACGCTCACGCAGGACGCCGCCCCACTCACAGCTCAAGCGAAACGACACTGCCGGGTAACGCTCCCGCAGACCCGACAGCACGCGCGCGAATCGCACGTCGCCCACGGCGTGGCTTACCCCAACACGCAGCACACCTTCCGGTTCACCCGATGTACGCACGCTACCGCGCAGCGCTTCGAACTCGCCGACGATGGTGCGGCACCGGGCAAGCACTGCCTCGCCCTCGGCCGTCAGGCGGAATGGTTTGACGCGACGGTCGAAAAGCACGGTATCAAGCGCGCGTTCGAGCCGCTGAATCTGCTTGGTGACGGCCGGTTGAGTGAGCGGCAGACGCTCCGCTACGCGCGCGATCGAGCCCGTCTGCGCCAACAGCACAAAGGTACGCATTTCTTCGAGCATGCCGACATTCCCATTCGTTATGTTTTTTCTGACCAAATTGAATTGGATTCATCTTAGGACATGCGCCAAAGTCATGCCAGACGCACCTGATGCGCCCCTCCCCCCAAACACTCCTGCCAAGAGGAATCCATGAAAGCACTGGCTCTGACCGACGGTTACGGCATCGATATCCTGCGCCCCATCGAGCGGGACGATCCGACGCCTGGCCCCCAAGAGATCATCGTGCGTACGCGCGCTGCATCGCTCAACTACCGCGATCTCGAAATCGTCTGCGGCACCTTCTTCACGCGCTTTCCGTTACCGCTGATTCCGCTTTCGGATGGGGTTGGAGAGGTGCTGGCTGTGGGTGAACAGGTCACGCGAGTACACCCGGGGGACCGCGTGGCTGGCACGTTCTGGCAGCGCTGGGACGCCGGCGACTTCCGCAACGCCGACACACGCCGCATGCTCGGCGGCCCCATCGACGGCTGGCTGGCCGACACCATGCGGCTGGATGCAGGTGGCGCGGTGATCGTTCCTGCGCACCTGAGCGACGCGGAAGCGGCCACGTTACCCTGCGCGGGTGTCACCGCCTGGCATTGCCTGATCGAGGCAGGCAGCCTGCAGCCCGGCGAAACCGTGCTTGTGCAGGGCACGGGCGGCGTGTCGATGTTCGCCGTGCAATTCGCGCTGATGGCCGGCGCACGGCCCATCGTCCTATCCAGCAGCGACGCCAAGCTGGACCGCGTCCGAGGTCTGGGCGTGCCTGAGTCCGACACGATCAACTATCGAACGACGCCCGAATGGCATGAAGCGGTCTTGGCTCGCACGGAAGGCCGGGGCGTCGATCACGTCATCGAGGTGGGCGGTGGCGGCACGCTGCAACGCTCGCTGAAGGCGTTGCGGATTGGAGGACAGATTCACCTTGTCGGCTACCTCGCTGGACGCGAGGGCGGCATCTCTCCGTTGGAGATCTTCGCGCGCAAGGCGGTGATCCGGCCAGCATCGGTGGGGCCACGCGCGTCATTTGAAGCGATGAACCAGGCGCTGGCGTTGCGCGGCCTGCATCCGATCGTCGATCAGGTACTGCCATGGCAGGACGCGCCCCAGGCCTTCAGGGCCCTGCAAGCCGGGAAGGTGTTCGGGAAGATTGCGCTTGCGTTCTGACGCAGGCTGAAATCCTCAGGCGGCCAGGATATGCGGCTCGCCAGCCAGAATTTCCGAGGCCGCAGCCGACGCACGCACGGCAAATGCATCACCGATCATCAGCAGGCTCGGATGCTCTGGGTTGATCCACGCTGCGGCGGCGCCATCGGCCATCTGCTGCAGGGTGAAGCAGGCTGAGCGCTGCTCGGGCGTGGTGGCAGCCTCGACCACCCAGGCGGGTGTCGACGGCGCGCGGCCACGGGCAATCAGGTCCGCAGCGATGGAGGCAGCTTGATCGCGGCCCATGTAGTAGACGAGCGAATCCGCCTGCGCAACAGGTTCCGGCAAGACGCCTTCGGGTTGCGGCGTATCCGGATCGGCAGCCTTGGCTTGCGTAACAAACGCGACGCTGCGGGCGACACCGCGCTTGGTCAACGGCTGACGGATCGCGGAAGCGGCTGCCAGCGCCGCCGTAATGCCCGGAACGATTTCGTAGTCGATGCCAGCTTGCTCGAGCGCCTGCAGTTCCTCGTCGGCACGGCCGAACAGCATCGGATCGCCGCCCTTCAGGCGCACCACGCGCTGATACTTGGTGGCCAGATCGACGAGCTGGCGATTGATGAAGCGCTGCGCGGTTGAGCGCTTGCCGCAGCGCTTGCCGACTGCAATCAGCACAGCTTGCGGGCAGTACTGGAAGACCTCCGGCGAGACCAATGCGTCATGCAGCACGACCTCGGCTTCGCCCAACAATCGTGCACCGCGCACCGTGATGAGGTCAGCGGCGCCGGGGCCCGCACCAATTAGGCTCACGTGGCCGAGTGTTTTGGGGGTCTTCGCTTCCATTGCCTAGGTTCCTTTGCTTTTTCCTTGTGGGCGCAACTTACCGCGCCCTATTCACGCTAGGAAAACGCACGGATCATGCCAGCCGCCACCGTATGGTGCGTGGCTTCGTCCACCAGGATGAACGCGCCGGTGGCCGGGTTATCGCCATACGCATCGCAGACGATGGGCTTCTGCAGGCTGATATTGACCGTACCGATATCGTTGAGCGCGATCTGCTTACGGCCGGTTTCGTGTGAAAGCGTATGCACGTCCAGCACGCGCTCCACATCCGACACGCGTGCGAACACGGTAGCCGTGGTGTGCTTGAGCACGTATTTCCGGGCCGGGTTCAGTTCGTGTTCGTCGAACCAGCACAGGTCGGCATGCAGCTTCTTGGCGGCGTTGGCGGCAGTCGTCGGGGCTGCGACGATCGTGTCGCCGCGCGAAATATCCACGTCGTCGGCCAGGCGCACGGTGATGGTCTCGCCGGGGCCGGCAGAATCAGCGGCGCCATTGGGCGTCAGCACTTCGGCCACCGTGGTTTCGCGGTTAGCTGGCAACACGCGCACGGCTTGGCCGACGCGCACCGTGCCGGCTTCCACACGGCCCATGTAGCCGCGGAAATCGTCGGCCTGCGAGCCATCCTGGCGCGCCACGAGCTGCACGGGGAAGCGCAGCGCATCGTCGCCCGCAGGGGCGGTCTCTTCCACCTTCAAGTCTTCCAGCAACGCCAGCAGCGGCTCGCCTTGGTACCACGGCATGGCTTCGGACGCGTGAACGATGTTGTCGCCGCGCAGCGCAGACACCGGCACGTAGCGCACGTCGCGCAAGCCGAGTTGTGCGGCCAGTGCATCGTAGGCGGTACGGATTTCGTTGAAGCGCGCTTCGCTGTAGTCGACCAGGTCCATCTTGTTGATGGCCACGATCACGTGCTGCAGTTCCAGCAGCTTCACGATGGCCGAATGGCGCTTGGTCTGGGCCAGCAGCTCCGTCTTGCCGTCGACGGTCGTCACACGCGTGGCATCGATCAGGATGATGGCGGCGTGCGCGGTCGAGGCGCCGGTCACCATGTTGCGCGTGTACTGCTCGTGGCCCGGCGTATCCGCAATGATGAACTTGCGGTGCGCGGTCGAAAAATAGCGGTACGCCACATCGATCGTGATGCCCTGCTCGCGCTCGGCTTCCAGGCCGTCGGTCAGCAGCGAGAAGTCAATCTGCTCGCCGGCAGTGCGTTTGTTCTTGGCGTTGGCCAGCGCTTGCAACTGGTCGGTCAGCACGGCCTTGCTGTCGTACAGCAGACGGCCGATCAGCGTGCTCTTGCCGTCGTCAACGGAACCGGCGGTGATGAAGCGCAGCAGGCCTTGGTGCGATGCAGGATGCGTCGCTGGGTGCGTCGAATTCGTCGTCATGATCAGAAATACCCTTCCTTCTTGCGCTTTTCCATCGAGGCTTCGCTCGTCTGGTCGTCCATGCGCGTGGCGCCGCGTTCGGTAATTTCGGTAATGGCCGTCTCGGCGATGATCTCGGTCGGCGTGGCGGCGGTGCTCGCCACCGGGCATGTGCAGCTGATGTCGCCCACGGTGCGGAAGCGCACCGACAGGACTTCGCTCACGTCGCCGTCTGCCTTGGGCGTGATCGGCGTGACGGGCACCAGCAGGCCGTTCTTGCGCACAACTTCACGTTGATGCGCGTAGTAGATCGGCGGCAGGGCCAGGTTCTCGCGGGCGATGTACTGCCACACGTCGAGTTCCGTCCAGTTGGAGATCGGGAACACGCGCATCTGCTCGCCCTGCGCCATACGGGCGTTGTACAGGCTCCAGAGTTCCGGGCGCTGGGCCTTCGGATCCCACTGGCCGAACTCGTCGCGGAACGAGAAGATGCGTTCCTTCGCGCGGGCCTTTTCTTCATCCCGACGGGCGCCGCCCATCAGGGCGTCGAAGCCGTGCGATTCGATCGTTTCCAGCAGCGTGACGGCCTGGGCGGCGTTGCGCGAGTCGGTTTCCTTGCGCAGGCGCACCGTGCCGCGCTTGATGGAATCTTCCACATGCCCGACCACCAGACGCGCACCCAGCTTGGCAACCTGCTCGTCGCGGAAGGTGATCACTTCCGGGTAGTTGTGACCCGTGTCGATGTGCACCAGCGGGAACGGCAGATCGATCTTGCGATTGCCCAGGCGGAATGCCTTGAGCGCCAGATGCAGCATGACGATCGAATCCTTGCCGCCCGAGAACAGCAGCGCCGGGTTACGGCATTCGGCCACCACCTCACGGATGATGTAGATAGACTCGGCTTCCAGCCAGTCGAGGTGTTCGTTCTGCACAGGCGTCAGGGCCGTGCCGGGGATCTCGCTCATCACTCCCATGATTCTTCCTTAGCTCTCGCTCAATTCTTTTGCGACAGATTCGTCGCCGAATTTGTCACCGCATTTGCCGCATGCAGACCGCATTCCTTGCTGTCGCGGGATTCCCACCACCAGCGGCCGGCGCGTACGTCTTCACCGGCACGCACCGCGCGCGTGCAAGGCTCGCAGCCGATGCTGGGATAGCCTTTGTCGTGCAGCGCGTTGGTGGGCACGTTGTGCTGCTCAAGGTACGCCCAGACTTCCGCCTCGGACCAGTCGAACAGCGGGTTGTACTTGGCGATGCCGCGGGCGTCGTCGTCTTCGGCAAACGGCAGGTCGGCACGGGTGACGGCCTGCTCGCGGCGCTGGCCCGTAAGCCACGCGTCGGCGTCTTTGAGCGCGCGATTCAGCGGCACCACCTTGCGGATGTTGCAGCAGGCCTTGCGCAGTTCGATGCTGTCGTAAAACGCGTTGAGGCCGTGGTCACGCACGTAGGCTTCCACTGCGCGGGCATCCGGTGCGTACTGCTCGATCGCATAACCGTAGTGCGCGCGAATGCGATCAAGCATCGCCAGCGTTTCGGCGTGCAGGCGGCCGGTCTGCAGCGTGAAGATCGGCAGGTGCGCCCGCACGGCCTCGGGGCTGCGCAGGATCGCATCGGTCACGACCATGTCTTCGGCGGCCAGGCTGGTGGCGAACTTTGCCACGCCGTGCTTGGCGGCAATCTCGGCCAGGCGCTCGAACAGCGCGCCTTCCTTCGCAGCCAGGGCTTCAGCCGTGCCGGTGTAGACGGGGCGCGTCCACAGCACCGGGCGCCCGATTGCGGACACCGGCACTTCGGACACGGCGATGTCTTGGGTGTCGCTCATGCTGCATTCGCCTCGGTTGTGCGCTCGCGGCGGAACAGCGGACGCGGCTCGTCGATGGCGCCCTGGTAGCGCACGCTGATCTCGCCAAAGCCATTCAACGCGTCGTCGATGTTCTTGTCCGCGCGCACGGCGTAGGCATCGAAACCGCAGCGGCGCATGAAGTCGAGCTGATCGCGCAGCACGTCGCCGATGGCGCGCAACTCACGTGTAAAGCCCAGGCGTTGGCGCAGCAGGAACGCGGTGCTGTAGCCACGGCCATCGCGGAATACCGGGAAATCCACCGCCACCAGCGACAGGTTCGGCAGGTCAGTCTCCAGCACAAACGGCTCGTCGTCGGGAGCGAGCCAGACGGCCAGCGTGCCAGCGCGGGCGCGGCCTAGCAGCGTGTCGCGGTTGGCTTGCCAATAGGCCAGCGGCACGATGGCGTGCGCGGCGGCATCCACATCGGCTTGCGTCAGTTCGCCGCCTTCCGGCGTGCGCAGCACGGTCCATTCGTCAGCCACGATTTGCGGGGCACCGTTTTGCAGCTTGATGATCTTGCTCATGTTCATTTCCCTCGGCGGTCAGGCTTCTTCACGGGCGTAGACGCGTTCCTTGAACGGAGCCATGCCGATGCGGTGATAGGTGTCGATGAACAGTTCGTCTTCCGTGCGGTTGGCGACGAAGGTGTCGATGATGCGCTCGATCACGTCGGGCATTTCTTCAGCCTTGAACGACGGCCCGATGATCTTGCCGATCGCCGAGTCGTTGCCCTGCGCGCCGCCCAGCGACACCTGGTACCACTCTTCGTCGTGTTTATCGACACCCAGGATGCCGATGTTGCCGACGTGGTGATGCCCGCACGAGTTGATGCAACCCGAGATGTTGAGCGACAGCTCGCCCAGGTCGTGAACGAAGTCGAGGTTGTCGAAACGCGCTTGAATTGCCTGCGCGATGGGGATCGACTTGGCGTTCGCCAGCGAGCAGAAATCGCCGCCCGGGCACGCAATGATGTCGGTCAGCAGGCCGATGTTGGCGGTGGCCATGCCGTGCTCTTTGGCCAGTTGCCACAGCGCGAACAGATCGTGTTTCTTCACGTCCGGCAGGATCAGGTTCTGCTCGTGCGCGACACGCAGCTCGCCAAAGCCAAAGCGCTCGGACCAATCCGCCACTAGCGCCATCTGCTCGGCCGTCGCGTCGCCCGGAGGCAGCGCCACGCCCGGCTTGAGCGACAGCGTGACTGCGGCGTAGCCCGGCACACGGTGCGGATGCACATTGCGGCTCACCCAGCGGGCGAACGCCTTGTTCTCCAGCAGCGCCTTTTCATAGGTGGCATCGGTGTCGGCCAGCTTTTCATACGCAGGCGGCGCGAAGAACTGCGCCACGCGGTCGAATTCGGCCTGCGTGATGGTCGACGGACCGTCCTTGATGTGCTGCCACTCTTCTTCCACCTGGCGGGCGAATTCTTCCGCGCCGATGGCCTTCACGAGAATCTTGATGCGCGCCTTGTACTTGTTGTCGCGACGGCCGTAGCGGTTGTACACACGCACGGCGGCCTCGATGTACGACAGCATGTGCTGCCACGGCAGGTCTTCCTTGATGATCGCGCCCAGAATCGGCGTGCGCCCCATCCCGCCGCCAGCCAGGATGCGAAGCAGCGTCTGGCCGTCCTTCTCATAGGCGTAGACGCCGATGTCGTGCAGTTGCGTTACGGCGCGGTCTTCGCGCGAGGCCGACACGGCAATCTTGAACTTGCGCGGCAGGAACGCGAATTCGGGGATGAACGTCGACCATTGGCGCAGGATTTCCGCCAGCGGGCGCGCATCGATCACCTCGTCGGGCGCCACGCCGGCAAACTGGTCGGTCGTGATGTTGCGGATGCAGTTGCCCGAGGTCTGGATGGCGTGCATTTCCACCGAGGCCAGCTTGGCCAGGATGTCGGGCACCTGCTCCAGCTCGATCCAGTTGTACTGGATGTTCTGGCGCGTGCTGAAGTGGCCGTAGCCGCGATCGTGCTCGGCGGCGATGTGGCTGAGCATGCGCAGTTGCTTGGCGCGCAGGTGGCCATACGGAATCGCCACGCGCAGCATGTAAGCGTGACGCTGGTAGTACAGACCATTCTGCAGACGCAGCGGCAGAAACTCTTCTTCCGTCAGTTCGCCCGAAATGCGGCGGCGTACCTGGTCGCGGAATTGCGCGACGCGGTCGGCGACGAGGCGGTGATCGTAAGCGTCGTATTGGTACATGACTGTTCAGTCCAATCCGGCTGGGCCGGCGTGCGATTCAATTGGGGGAAAGCGTTTCGTTATGGTGCTGCTGCCGGCTCAGCGACAGCAGCCACAATCAAGCAGGGCCGGCATGAGATCACGCATCACGACACCAGCTTGATGGCCGTGATCGTCAGCGTGGCAGCAAGCGCGCCGCGCACCAGACGTTCCGGCAGATTCTTGGACAGGCGCGCGCCAAGCCAGATACCCGGGATGGAGCCCACCAGCAGCGACACGAGCAGGTTCCAGTCGATCGTGCCCAGATACATATGGCCCAGGCCCGCCACGGCGGTCAGCGGCACGGCATAAGCGATGTCGGTGCCGGCCACTTCGGCGCTCTTCAACTCGGGATACAGGATCAGGATGAGCGTCGCGCCCACGGCACCTGCGCCAATGGACGACACCGTTACCAGCACGCCCAGCACCGCGCCAACCACAATGGTGGCCACTGCCAGCCCGGCGCCCTGCAGGCGATAGCGCGGGTTGCGAGCCAGCCAGCCCAGCACGCGCTGGCGGAACAACAGCGAAATCACGGTCAGGATCACGGACACGCCAATCGTCAGGCGAATCAGGTGCATCCATTCAGCGTCGAGGTTGCCGGCGTTCTTCAGCACGATCACGGTCACCAGTGCCGCAGGCAGGCTGCCCAGGCAGAGGCGCTTGACGATGTCCCAGCGAATATGACCGTGGCTGCGATGCGCGATCGTCCCAACGCCCTTGGTGAGCGACGCAAATGCCAAGTCCGTACCCACAGCAGTCGCTGGCGAAAAACCGAACATCAGCGTCAACAACGGAGTCATCAGCGAGCCGCCGCCAACGCCCGTCAGGCCGACCAACAGGCCGACCAACAAACCGGAAACCGTATAGGCGAGCGTCATGGCGCGGGAGACAGTGAGGGCGTGTTATCACGAAGTTCGAGCATCGTAATGAACTGGCCTCATATCCCAAACCAATAAAAAATTGTTTGTTTATATGGCGTCGGTTATAAGTAGCGTTCAGTTCGCACTCGTTCTTCTTTATCGACCGCGCAGCCATGAACCTTCACCAATTCCGCTTCGTGCGCGAAGCCGTGCGGCAGAAATTCAACCTGACAGAGGCCGCGAAAGCGCTCTATACATCACAACCAGGCGTTTCGAAAGCCATCATCGAGCTGGAAGAGGAGCTGGGTGTCGATATCTTCACCCGGCACGGCAAGCGCATCCGGGGTCTCACGGAGCCGGGTCGGCGCATCCTGGCGTCGGTCGAGCGCGTGCTGGAAGAGGTCGAAACCCTCAAGCGGGTCGGCAAAGACTACGCCGCGCAGGATCAGGGCAACTTCACCATCGCCACCACGCATACGCAGGCGCGCTACGCGCTGCCCAAGGCGATTGCCGAGTTCACGCGCAAATACCCCAAGGTGCGCCTTTCCATTCAGCAGGGCACGCCCGCGCAGATTGCCGAGATGGTGCTGCACGACCAAGCGGACATCGCCATCGCGACCGAAGGCATGTCGCACGTGAAGGATCTGATCTCGATCCCGGGCTACCAATGGCAGCATGTGGTGGTGACGCCGCCTGACCACCCGCTTCTGTCGCGCCAGCACCTGACACTGGACGACCTGAAGGGTTACCCGATCATCACGTACGACCACCACTTTGCAGGCCGGCCCAAGATCGACCACGCCTTCGAGCTGCGTCAGATCAAGCCCGACATCGTGCTCGAAGCCATCGACGCAGACGTCATCAAGACCTACGTAGAAGTTGGGCTGGGCGTGGGCATCGTGGCGGGCGTCGCCTTTGACGCCGAGCGCGACCGCAACCTGCGGGCGATTCCCGCCGGACACCTCTTCGGCACCAACGTCACGCACCTCGGCGTCAAACAAGGCGCGTATTTGCGCGGCTTCGTCTACACCTTCATCGAACTGTTTGCGCCGACGCTCACGCGCAAGCTGGTCGAACAACTCATGTCCGGCGATCACGAAGCGTACGAGCTTTGATCCGCCAGCAATCTGCAACACTCGAACCTCCCGGAGATTTCATGACGACCCGACGTCGCCTGCTGTGCGGCATGGCCCTCTTTGCCAGCGCTGCTGCACTTGCCCTGCCCGCCCAAGCCGACATCCGCGTGGGCGTGGTGCTGTCGACCACCGGCCCCGCTGCGGCCATCGGCATTCCCAGCAAGAACACCGTGCAGATGTGGCCGGCGACAATCGGCGGCCAGCGTGCGCAGGTCATCATTCTGGACGACGCGTCTGACCCGTCGATGGCGGTGCGCGACGTGCGCAAGCTGATCGCCGAAGACAAGGTGGACGTGATCGTCGGTCCGACGATCGTGCCGACGGCGCTGGCATCCCTTGATGCGGTGGCCGAAGGCCAAACGCCGATGATCACGCTGGCTGCCTCCGCTTCCATCGTCGAGCCGCAGGACGCCAAGCGCCGCTGGGCCTTCAAGATGCCGCAGAACGATTCGCAGATGGCCACGCTCGTCACGCAGCACATGGCAGACAACGGCGTGCACACCGTCAGCTTTATCGGGTTTACCGATGCGTATGGAGAAAGCTGGTGGCGTGAATTCTCGAAACTGGCAGACGTACGCAAGCTGAAGGTGGTCGCCAACGAGCGCTTTGCGCGCACAGATACCAGCGTGACCGGCCAGATTCTCAAGTTGATGGCTGCCAAGCCCGACGCCATCCTGATTGCCGGGGCCGGCACCCCGGCCGCGTTGCCCCAACGCACGCTGGTCGAGCGCGGCTACAAGGGCCGCATCTATCAGACGCACGGGATCGCCAGCACGGAATTCCTGAAGGTGGGCGGCAAGGACGTCGAAGGCACCCTCTTCCCGACCGGCCCCGTGGTGGTGGCGCGCGAGCTGCCGGCCAGCCATCCGGTGCGCAAAGTAGCCGTGGAATTTGCCGATCGCTATGAAGCCAAGTATGGCCCCAACACCGTCACGCAATTTGCGGGCGACGCCTGGGGCGCGTGGCAGCTGCTCGACAACGCCACGGCCCGCGCCCTCAAGACCGGCGCCAAGCCTGGCACGCCCGCTTTCCGCGCCGCCCTGCGCGACGCGCTGGAAACCACGCGCGATCTGACTGTGCCCAACGGCGTGCTGAACCTGAATGCCCAGGATCACCAAGGCTTCGACCAACGCTCGCGCGTGATGGGCATCATCAAGAACGGCCGCTTTGCTTACGCTGGCCCGCGCTAATCAAACACGCACAAATCTGCCATGACACGTATCGCCTTCATCGGCCTCGGCAACATGGGCACGCCGATGGTCCAGCACCTGATTGCCGCAGGACACACCGTGCGCGCCTATCTGCGCCGTCCGGAGGCCGCCGACAACGCCCGCGCCATCGGCGCCGAGCCGTGCAGCACCCCCGCCGAGGCGGCACGCGACGCCGAAGTCATTTTCACCAACGTCACCTCCACGGCCGATGTGGAAGGCGTGCTGCTGGGGCCGGACGGCGTCGTCCATGGCGCACCGCGCGGCGCGGTATGCATCGACCACAGCACGATCTCCGCCGTGGCCACGCGCCGCATAGCCGCCGAGCTGGAAGCGGCGGGCCTGGAGTTTCTGGATGCGCCGGTCTCCGGCGGCACCGCAGGCGCGCAAAAAGCCACGCTATCGATCATGGTGGGCGGCAAGGCCGAGGTGCTGGAACGCGTGCGCCCGCTGCTGCAACTGCTGGGCACCACCATCACGCACGTCGGCCATCACGGTGCCGGGCAGGTCGCCAAGGCGTGCAACCAGATCGTGCAGGTCATCAATATCCAGGGCATTGCCGAAGCCATGCTGTTTGCACGTGCTCAAGGCACCGACCCGTCGCGCGTGCTGGCCGCCATCGGCCCGGGCTTTGCCGGCAGCCGCATGCTCGACCTGGAAGGGCCCAAGATGGCCGAGCGCAACTTTGCCGCCGGCATCGAAGCGCGTCTGCACGACAAGGATTTCGGGCTCGTGCGCGAGATCGCCCAGGAACTCGGCCTGCAGATGCCGGCGATGGAGCTGGTGGCTTCACAGCTCAATACGCTGGTCGCCAATGGCTGGGGGTATGACGATACGGCGTCCCTGCTGCGCGTGCTGGAGCAGCAGAACAATCAGCACGCGGATTGAGCATTGCCTGGCCGCCTTGTTCGGATGGCCGGACTTCTGGCATAATTGCCGGCTCATCAGCACCTGCCCGAGTGGTGAAATTGGTAGACGCAGGGGACTCAAAATCCCCCGCCGCAAGGCGTGCCGGTTCGATTCCGGCCTCGGGCACCAGGATTCAAGCCGCTTCTGTTCACGCAGAAGCGGCTTTTTCATTGGGCACTCGCCAACCCGACGACAGCCGGCAACACGCCTCGCCTGGCGTGGGATAATGCGGGTTTTGCCCCGGGCGCGGCTCAAGAGGTTGATCGCACGGGCATGAGGGCCTGTATCCGCGTGGCCCGCTCCCCATTTCGAACCTTCTTCAGTACGCACAATGCCCGCATACCGCTCCAAAACCTCCACCGCCGGCCGCAACATGGCGGGGGCGCGCTCGCTCTGGCGCGCCACCGGCATGAAAGATGAAGACTTTCAGAAGCCGATCATTGCGGTGGTCAACTCGTTTACCCAGTTCGTGCCCGGTCACGTGCACCTGAAAGACCTGGGCCAGCTCGTCGCGCGCGAGATCGAAGCCGCGGGCGGGGTTGCCAAGGAATTCAACACGATTGCCGTGGATGACGGCATCGCCATGGGCCACGACGGCATGCTGTATTCGCTGCCCAGCCGCGACATCATTGCCGACTCGGTCGAATACATGGTCAACGCGCACTGCGCCGACGCCATGGTGTGCATCTCGAACTGCGACAAGATCACCCCGGGCATGCTGATGGCCGCCATGCGCCTGAACATTCCGGTGATCTTCGTCTCGGGCGGCCCGATGGAAGCGGGCAAGACGCGCCTGGCCAACCCCGTCACCAAGGCCATCGAGATCAAGAAGCTCGACCTGATCGACGCGATGGTGATCGCGGCCGACAGCAAGTATTCCGACGAGGAAGTGGCCGAAGTCGAACGCTCTGCGTGCCCGACCTGCGGTTCGTGCTCTGGCATGTTCACGGCCAACTCGATGAACTGCCTGACCGAGGCGCTCGGCCTGTCGCTGCCCGGCAACGGCACCGTGGTCGCTACGCACGCAGACCGCGAACAGCTCTTCAAGCGCGCCGGCCACCGCATCGTTGAACTGGCCCGCCAATACTACGAACAGGACGACGAACGCGTGCTGCCGCGCTCGGTTGGTTTCAAGGCCTTTGAGAACGCGATGACGCTCGACATCGCGATGGGCGGCTCGACCAACACGATCCTGCACCTGCTGGCCATCGCACAGGAAGCCGAGATCGACTTCACGATGGCGGACATCGACCGCCTTTCGCGCGTCGTGCCGCAGCTGTGCAAGGTTGCGCCGAACACGAACAAGTACCACATCGAAGACGTGCACCGCGCTGGCGGCATCATGGCGATCCTGGGTGAACTGGACCGCGCCGGCAAGCTGCACACGGACGCCCCCACCGTGCACGCGCCCACGATGAAGGATGCGCTGGACCAGTGGGACATCGTCCGCACATCGGACGAAGCCGTGCAGACGTTCTATCGTGCCGGCCCGGCTGGTATCCCGACGCAGGTCGCGTTCAGCCAGAACTCGCGCTGGCCGAGCCTGGATCTGGATCGCGCCGAGGGCTGCATCCGCTCGAACGAGCATGCGTTCTCGAAGGAAGGCGGCCTGGCCGTCCTGAGGGGCAACATCGCGCTGGACGGCTGCGTGGTGAAGACCGCCGGCGTGGACGAAAGCATCCTCGTGTTCGAAGGCACGGCACACGTGACGGAATCGCAGGACGAAGCGGTCGAGAACATCCTCGCCGACAAGGTCAAGGCCGGCGACGTGGTGGTTGTGCGCTACGAAGGCCCGAAGGGCGGCCCTGGCATGCAGGAAATGCTGTACCCGACGAGCTACATCAAGTCCAAAGGCCTGGGCAAAGCCTGTGCCCTGCTGACGGACGGCCGCTTCTCGGGCGGCACCTCGGGCTTGTCGATCGGTCACTGCTCGCCGGAAGCGGCCGCAGGCGGCGCGATTGGCCTGGTGCGCAACGGCGACAAAATCCGCATCGACATCCCCAACCGCACGATCAACGTGCTGGTGTCGGACGAAGAACTCGCACGCCGTCGCGAAGAGCAGAACGCCAAGGGCTGGAAGCCCGCGCAGCCGCGTCCGCGCAAGGTGTCGGCCGCACTCAAGGCATACGCCAAGTTGGTCATGTCGGCAGACAAGGGCGCGGTGCGCGACCTGTCGCAACTGGACGACTGAGGCACCGCGGGCCATGCGCCCGACTGATGCAAAAAAGCCGCTCTTCGGAGCGGCTTTTTCTATTGCGTCGGTGGCGCGATGCTCAATCCCACTGCGGCGCGAGCCCGTCAGGCGAAACCTCGCGGCCGTTGCGCTCGAGCGCGGCAATCTGCGCCATGTCGTCGGCCGTCAGTTGCAGCATTCGCGCGCGCAGGTTGCTCGCAAGGTTTTCCCGCTTGGTCGACGACGGGATCACCGAATAGCCGAGCTGCATCGCCCAGGCCAGCGCCACCTGCGCCGGCGTTGCCTCGTGCCGCCGTGCAATCGCGCCGATCACCGGATCGCCCAGCACCTTGCCGTATGCGAGCGTCATGTACGACGTGACGTGAATGCCCTCGCGCTGCAGGAAATCGACGAGCTTGCGGTTCTGCAGATACGGGCTCAGCTCGATCTGGTTGGTGGCGATGGCGTCTTTGCCAACCACCGCCATCGCCTGTTGCGTCAGCGCGATGTTGAAGTTCGAGACGCCGATCTCGCGCGTCAAACCCCGGGCCTTCGCTTCGGCCAGCGCGGTCATGAATTCCTCGAGCGACACGCCGTTGTTGGGCGCAGGCCAGTGGATCAGCGTGAGGTCGACGTAATCGGTGCGCAGCTTGGCGAGGCTGTCTTCAAGACTCGCCGCGAGCTTGCCTTTGGCGTAGTTGTCGACCCAGATCTTGGTAGTCAAAAACAGGTCTTCACGGCGCACGCCGGAGCCGGCACTTGCCTCGCCCACCTCGGCTTCATTGCCATAGATTTGGGCAGTATCGATTGCGCGGTAGCCGAGTTCGAGGCCATTGCGGACCGAGTCGATGACAACCTGACCCTTCAGGCGAAACGTACCAAGGCCAAAAGCGGGGATCTTGTTCATCTTGTGCTCCAAGGGAAATCGAATCAGGGGTTCATGGCAAGGCGCGTCCGGCGCTGCACAACGTGCAGCCCAACCAGCGCGAGACCTGCTGCCGCAATCACTGCACCGACGATCGGTACAGCCGCATAACCCAGGCCTGCGGAGATGGCCGCACCGCCCGCAGCCGCGCCCAGCGCGTTGCCGAGGTTGAATGCGCCCACGTTGACAGACGACGCAAGGCCCGGCGCTTCAGCCGCAGCACGCATCACGCGCATCTGCAGCGGCGGCACGACCGCGAACGTGGCAATGCCCCACACCAGCAACGCGGCGGCTGCACCGACGTGCGTCTTGGCCAAAACGGGAAACGCGAGCATCGTCACGATCAGCAGCAACAGAAAGCCGATCAGGCTGCCGTCGAGCGAGCGATCGGCCAGACGGCCGCCGGCGATGTTGCCAATCGAAAAACCGATGCCGATCAGCACCAGCATCGCCGTCACGAATGCCGGCGAGGCGCCGGTCAGTTGGGCGAGCGTCGGCGCGACGTACGTGTAGAGCGTGAACATCGCGCCCGCACCGAGCACCGTGGTGGCAAGCGCGCCCAGCACGACGGGACGTGTCAGCACGGCCAGTTCCGCACGCAGGTTGGGCATCTTGCCGGCATCGCCCTTCGGCAACGCGGCGAACAGACCCGCGATGGCGATCAGGCCCAGGCTGGCCGTGGCGGCAAACGACATTCGCCAGCCGATCATCTGTCCAAGCCACGTCGCGGCCGGCACGCCGCCGACGTTGGCGATCGTCAATCCCATAAACATCGTGGCCACGGCGCTGGCCTGCTTCTCGCGCGGCACGAGGCTCGCGGCAACCACCGAACCGAGCCCGAAGAACGCGCCGTGGTTGAGGCTGGTGACGAGCCGCGCGAGCAGCAGCGTCGTGTAATCCGGCGCAACGGCCGACAACAGGTTGCCGATGGTGAAGATGCTCATCAGCGCGATCAGCGCCTTACGCCGCGGCCAGCGTGCGAGCAGCAACGTCATGATCGGCGCGCCGACCATCACGCCGATCGCGTACGCGCTGATCAGCATGCCCGCCTGCGGAATCGATACATGCACGCCGTCGGCAATCACGGGCAGCAAGCCCATCGGCGAAAACTCGGTGGTGCCGATGCCAAAGGCGCCGGCGGCAAGCGCGAGCAGCGGCAGCGTCGCGCTGCTACGCGTGGGCTCGGCGGAAGTGGGGGTGGGGTTCATGCGGTGTACTCCAAAGCAGAGGAATGGAAAGCGGGCAGAACCTCTGCCGCGATTTCCGCAAACGTTTCAGCAAGCGGGCGACGATTTCGGCGGAAATGCAGCCCGATATGCTGCACACCGGCCTCGCGCATCGCTGCCAACTCTTCGGTCAGTGCGATGCGCCCGGCGCGTGCGCCAAAGCGATGGCGTTGCAGCGGTTCGTGCGGGTCATCCGTCAGATCGAGGTGGATGAAGCTCACGTAGGGCTTGTCGCCGGCAACGGCACGCCACGCGGCGGCGCGTTGCGCGTGATCGGCCGGGGTGCCCGGATAGGCGAGGCAACCGTCCATGTGTGTGCCGATCCAGGCCGGCGTCTGTTGCGCGAGGCCGGCCACCAGCAGCGGGAGCGGCGCGCGCATGGCCGGCAGAACCTCCACGCCGGCGGGCAAGCTGCCGCGCGCGCTGTCACGCAAAAGCGCGATCTGGTCACGGAAGCTTTCCCCGCGCGATTCGAAGTCGCGGCCGAACAACGGATATTCGACGGGTCGGTCACCGCTGGCCACACCGAGCATCAGACGACCGCCGCTCAGCTCCTGGATCGTTGCGGCCGATTTGAGCGTCAGCAGCGGCTCGCGCAGCGGCAGCACCACGGCGGCCGTGCCGAGCAGGATGTTGCGCGTGATGCCGGCCAGGTAGCCCAGGTACGTGAAGACTTCGAACACCTGCGCAGCATCGCCGAATGCGGGGTCATACACCGGCACATCGCGTACCCACAGGGCACGAAAGCCGAGCGAATCGGCGAGTCTGGCGAGGGTTGCGTGGTGTTCGATATCGGGCACACCGTGGCGGCGCCCGTCATGCAGGCGCTTGGCGTCGCCGGTGGCGGACCAATCGTTGTCGAGCGGCAGTTCAATGCCGATGGTGAAGCCGCCGTGGGTCAGTTTGTCGAGTACGGGGGGCATGGTCGTGATCGGGTCAAAAGGCGCGCTGCGGGCGATGCGTTCGCTATCAGCGCAATGAGCATGGACCGCAGTGTGCGTGTTCCACCTTTGCAGAAAAACCCAGCCGTCTACGAAACAGTCTTGATTGGCAATCAACAATCCATGCATCTCAGAACGCACTCCGGGTTGGCAATACACCAGGAGGCAGGTTTTTCCCAAATATGTCACATCGTGATATATTCCGGCCTGAACCGTTTGATTCCGCCATGGCCACCCCCGCTCGACCTTTGTCCAAGCAGGATTTCGAGAGCCTCTCCGATTTCCGCTACCACCTGCGCCGCTTCCTGCGCGCCTCTGAAGACCTCATCCACGCCAAGGGCATCACGCCGCTGCAGTATCAACTGCTGCTGCACGTGAAAGGCTATGCCGGGCGCGAATGGGCCACCGTCGGCGAACTGGCCGAGCGGCTGCAGGCCGCGCCGCATGGCACGGCGGCGCTCATCACGCGTTGCGAAGAAGCGGGCCTTGTCGAACGCCGCCAGAGCGACACCGACGCGCGCCAGGTGGAAGTGCACCTTTCCCGGAAGGGTGACCACCTCGTCGCGCTGCTGGCCGGGTTGCATCAGAGCGAGCTGTCGGCCTTCAGCCGCGCTTTCAAGATCCCCCACCTCGATCACCCTGCCGAACCCTCCGCCGAGCAGTAACGTCATGCACACCCTTGAACACCACCAGCACCGGCGCGACTTTGCGACCGACACCACGCTGTTCCGCACCACCGCGCTGGCGGTCGTCATCGCTGCGTTTGCCACGCTGGCCGCCGTGGTGCTGCTCAATCTGATCCGTTTCTTTACCAACCTGTTCTTCTTCCAGACGCTGTCGCTGGCGGATCGCTCGCCGGCAACCAACACGCTGGGCGCATGGGTGATTGCGGTACCGCTCATCGGCGGGCTGATCGTCGGGCTGATGGCGCGCTTTGGCTCGGAGAAGATTCGCGGCCACGGCATTCCCGAGGCCATCGAAGCCATCCTCTTCGGCAAGAGCAAGATGTCGCCGAAGGTGGCGGTGCTCAAGCCGCTGTCCTCGGGCATCGTAATCGGCAGCGGCGGCCCGTTTGGCGCGGAAGGCCCGATCATCATGACGGGCGGCGCGATTGGCTCGCTGTTCGCGCAGTTCTTCAAGCTGACGGCCGCCGAGCGCAAGACGCTGCTGGTGGCCGGTGCCACGGCAGGCATGACGGCCGTGTTCGGCACGCCGGTGGCTGCGCTGCTGCTCGCGGTGGAACTGCTGCTGTTCGAATGGCGCCCGCGCAGCATGCTGCCCGTGGCGGTGGCGTGCGCCGTGGCGGGCTTTCTGCGTGTGCTCGCGCTGGAACCCGGCCCCCTCTTCCCGCTGGAAACCGCACCGGCGACGCTCTCGGCGCTAGGCTCGTGCGTGATCGCCGGGTTGCTGTGCGGCGCGCTTGCACGCTCGCTGTCGATGGCGCTGTACAAGACCGAAGACCTGTTCGGCCGCCTGCCGATCCACTGGATGTGGTGGCCGGCCATCGGCGGTCTGGTGGTTGGCATTGGCGGCTATTTCGAGCCGCGTGCGCTGGGTGTCGGCTACGACGTCATCGGCGATCTGCTGCACAACCATCTCGCTATCCGCGTGGCGCTGGCGCTGCTGGTGGTCAAGGCCATCATCTGGGTCATCGCGCTGGGTTCCGGCACGTCGGGCGGCGTGCTCGCCCCGCTGCTGATGATGGGCGCCGGCTTGGGGGTGCTGATCGGTCCCGTGCTGCCGGGTGGGGACCCGGGCCTGTGGCCGCTCGTGTGCATGGCCGCCATGCTGGCCGGTGTGCTGGGCGCTCCGCTCACGGCCATCGTCTTCGCCTTCGGGCTCACACACGATGTGAATGCGCTGCTGCCGATTCTGCTGGCGGTGGCAGTGTCCTACGGCTTTGTCGTGCTGACCATGCCGCGCTCGATCATGACCGAGAAGATCGCGCGCCGCGGCTTCCACATCTATCGCGAATACGCCGTCGATCCGCTCGAGCGTCACGCCGTAGATGAGGTGATGACGCGTTCGGTGCAGACCATCGACGCGCAGGCCACGCTGGCCGATACACTCGCCAACCGCTTTGGTGCCAAGCAGGCACACCGCGCGTTTCCGGTGGTGCAAGGTGGCCCAGATGGCGCATTGATCGGCATGCTCGACCGCGATGCACTGCTGGCGGGCCAGAAGCGCGGCGCCATCACCGTTGCCGAATTGTTTGGTGCGAATGCTCCCGTGATGGCGTTGCCTGGTGAGACCTGCCGCATCGTCGCTACGCGCCTGGCAGTGCATGGGTTGGAGCGGCTGCCGGTGGTGGCCGATTCGCAATCGCGCGCGCTGGTGGGCATTGTTTCACGCAGCGATCTGGTCAAACCCTCGCTGGCATTCTTTGATGAGGAACAGCGCCGAGAGCGCTTCCGCCGTGTGCCGCTGTCGGGCACGCGCACCCAGCTCGAACTTCGCCGTCGCCGCGCGGGCCGCGTCGCGCGCTAGTCTCAGCCGGCCACGTGCCGGTTGCGCCCGCTTTCCTTGGCGCGATACAGCGCCAGATCAGCGCGCTTGAGCATCTCCGACGCGGTATCGCCCGGCCGGCAGACCGTCATGCCCATGCTGACGGTCATCGACAGCCCGGTCGGGAAACTCTCGTCCGTCTCGGCCACCGCCGTACGCAGGCGCTCCGCTACCTCGGTGGCCGTTTCCAACGTGGTGCGGCCCATCACCATGGCGAATTCCTCGCCGCCCAAACGCCCGACCAGATCACTGCTGCGCAGCACGCCCGTGGCAAGCGACGCAAAGCGCTGCAACGCCATGTCCCCCACAGCGTGGCCCCATGTGTCGTTGATGCGCTTGAAGTGATCCAGATCGGCCAGCACAAGCACGAGCGGTTCGGCGCGGTTGTGGGAACGTGCAAGCACCGTGTCGAACAGCGCCAGGAAGCGGCGGCGCGTCAGCACACCCGTGAGATGGTCGAAATGCGCCTCATTGGCGAGCGCGCTGTTGGTGCGCTGCAGCCGCTGGTTGAGATGGCGCGTTACACGGTGATGCTGGCGCTCGCGCACCAGAGACCACGCCACCAGCATGAACGTCACCAGCACGCTCACGAACAACACGAAGCCGATCGCGCGGTTGCGCGCATGGTTGGCGAGCTGCTGGCCCCACGCAGGCAGCGGCTCGGCCACGACGATGGTGAGGTCCGCACTGGCATTGCGCGACACGGTGAGCGACGGCATCGCACTGCCCTCACGCCAGGCCAGCGTGTCCCGCACCTCAGCCGGCACCCAACCCGGCACATCGTGATGCGCGCTGGCGGTGGGCTGATAGGGCCAGGGCTCGAAATCGACGCGCTGGTAGGCGTTGTACCGGTCGCTGGCACCCATGCGCTGCAGGCGCGCATCCGGCAGGATCTTCCCCACCAGCGACGCATCTGTCGACAGAATGATCAACCCGTTTGGATCGGTCACCAGCGATGTCGGGTGCGACACCCAGTGCTGCAGCCTCGCGAGGCTCACCTTAGTGCCCATCGCCGCGACTAGGTATCCACCGGCGTCATACACCGGCGCAGCGAAGAACAGGCCCGGCACGCCCGTCACCCGGCCCACCGTGAACTGCTCGCCCAGGCCGCCCAGCATCGCCTCCTTCATGTACGGCTGCATGCTCGACTGCACGCCGACAAACGAATCGGGATGACCGGCGTTATTGGCGAGCACCACGTAGTTGTGCTCGTTGACGACCCACACGTAGTCCAGCCCGAGATTGCCAGCGGTCGCGTTCAGGAACGCATCGATATCGACCACTTCCGGGTGTGACATCGCCTCTTCAGCACGCGAGCCCTGATCCATCAGGTTCCAGCGCCGGGTGTCGACGCGCGCCACGGCACGCGGGATGGCGTCGATCTGTGCGAGCGTCTGCGGCAGCGCGCGCAGCAAGGCCACGTCGGCCGTGATCTGGCTCGACATCCCTTCCGCCACCTGCGCAGCCAGCTGGCGGCGAGCATCGACCATCTGCTGCATGTCGCGTGCGCCCATCGAATCCGCCACGAAGCTTGCGGCAAACCATGAGACTCCTACGCCCACCACCGCCGCCGACAGCCAAAGCGCCAACCGCGCAACGCGCAGCCGGGCGCCGTGCGACGACGTTGCAGGTGCGGGCGCGGGCACCTTCATGTCAGGCCTCGCTGCTCAGGAAATCCGCCACCGTCGGGTAGCGCAGCGCCACGCGCAACTCGCGCGCAAGCCGTGTATTGCACAGCCGGCGCGATTCGCTCATGAACGACAGCAGCGCCGGCTCGATCTGCTGAACGGCCTCGGCCCGCGAAATGCGCGGCGGCCGCTGCAAGCCTCGTGCGTCGGCCACGGCATCAAAGTAATCGCCCATGCGCAGCTCCGATGCATCGCTGGCATGCACAACGCGCTGCGGTTTCCCCCGGAACAGCGCGGCAATGACGGCGCGCGCAAGGTCGTCGGCGTGAATGTGGTTGGTGTAGACATCGTCTTCCGCACGCAAGGCGGGCGTACCGCGTTCGAGCCGCGCGACGGGCAGCCGGTCCGCCGCATAGATGCCTGGAATGCGCAAAATCGACGTGCGCCAGCCGCCGCCCGCACCGAACCAGCGCACGCGGCGCTCAGCGGCGACACGGCGTTGGGCACGGGCCGTGGTTGGCTTTACTGTGCGGGATTCGTCGACCCAGGCACCGCCCGCATCGCCGTAAACGCCACTGGTGCTGGCATACACGAACGCACGCGCTTGGAGGCGAGTTTTCAAGCGGCCAGTGAGGCCACCCGACCTGCGTGCCCGCTCGGGTAAAATGCGACGTTTTGTGGCCGGGGAAACCGGGGCCGGCTGCGTCAGCGCGTGCAGTAACGCGGCGGTACGCGGATCATCGTTGCCGATAGCGGGCGGCGGCGCCAGATGCAGCAGGCGGGGGCTTAAACCTCGCAGGCGGCGCAGCGACGCGGGATCGTCCAGATTGGCGACAATCGGCACGGCGCCGGCTTCGCGCAACGAAGCGCGACCTTCAACGCGCGAGGTGACGGCGAAGACGCGAAAACGCGTGCGGAGCATCGCCAGGCAGCGTTGCCCGACATCGCCGCAGCCGACGATCAGCACGCGGGGAAGGCCCAAGCGCAGTGCAGTTTTGGATGGCCAAGCGGCTGACTGATTCACCATCGGACGTGCTGCCGGATTGACCATCGTTGCATGCCCAGACGGGCGACCAGACACACTTTTCAACATATTCGGATTGTAGTATGGCTTACCAGATCAACGTGCTGCCCAGCGGCCGCCAGTTCCAGGCCGAAGACGGCGAGACCATCCTTGCAGCGGCGCTGCGCCAGGGCATCGGCCTGCCATACGGCTGCAAAAACGGTGCGTGCGGTTCCTGCAAGGGCCACGTGCGCGAGGGCTCCATCGTCCAGGGCAACCACTCGCCCAACGCGCTGTCCGCCCAGGAAGCCACCGAAGGCCGCGCGCTGTTCTGCTGCGCTACGCCCGCCACTGACATCACGATTGAAGTGCGTGAGGTGCAAGGCGCCGGCGACGTACCCATCAAGAAGATTCCGTGCCGCGTAGCATCGCTGGAAAAGGCCGCGCCGGACGTCACCATCGTCAAGCTGCAACTGCCTGCCACCGAGCGTATGCAATTTCTGGCCGGACAGTATGTGGAATTCCTCCTGCGCGACGGCAAGCGGCGCAGCTACTCGATCGCCAACCCGCCCCACGAGGAAGGCCCGATCGAGCTGCATATCCGCCACATGCCGGGCGGTGCATTTACCGACTACGTGTTCGGCGCCAAGGAAGGCGCCCCGGCCATGAAGGAGCGCGACATCTTGCGCTTCGAGGGGCCGCTGGGCAGCTTCTTCCTGCGTGAAGAATCCGACAAGCCGATCATCCTGCTGGCCTCCGGCACCGGTTTCGCGCCCATCAAGGCGATCATCGAGCACGCCCAGTTCATCGGCAGCACGCGTCCGATGACGCTGTACTGGGGCGGCCGCCGCCCGCAAGACCTGTACATGCACGCCAAGGCCGAAGAATGGGCGCGCACGCTGCCGAACCTCACCTACGTGCCGGTCGTCTCCAACGCCTTGCCGGAAGACGCGTGGACGGGCCGCACCGGCTTCGTTCACCAAGCGGTGATGGCCGATCACCCCGATCTGTCGGGCTACGAGGTCTACGCCTGCGGCGCGCCGGTGGTGATCAACTCGGCTCGCGCGGACTTCGCCGCCAAATGCGGAATGCACCCGGACGCGTTTTTCGCCGATTCCTTCACCTCAGAGGCCGATCTCCATCCGGCCGGCTGACGTTGCACAAATCCCAAGAAGGTCAAAATTTCGTTTTGACTTGACTTGGCATCCGTCTTATTCTTGCGCCTTATGAACCAAGCACTGCACCTCCGACGCCGCCGTACGTTGCTCCCTCCGGGAAGCCACGCGGCTGTCTGCTGATTGCATATCGGGTTCACAGGATTCGACGATCACAAGGCCACGGGGCAACCCCCGTGGCCTTTGTCTTTTTCCAACTCGTGTTTTTTCGGTTTTTCATCTTCCTGCCGCCTTTTTCTGGAGCTTTGCCATGGCGTTTGCTGACTACCCCGTCAAGTCCCTGATGTACATCACCAACCGGCCCGAGATCGTCTTCACCGAAGGCAAGGGCTCGTGGCTGACGGACCACAACGGCAAGCGATACCTGGACTTCGTGCAAGGCTGGGCCGTCAACTGCCTCGGTCACTCCAACGACGGCATGATCGAAGCGCTGAACGCGCAGGCCCGTAAGCTGATCAACCCGAGCCCGGCGTTCTACAACGAGCCGATGGCCAAGCTGGCCGGCCTGTTGACCGCGCACAGCTGTTTCGACAAGGTGTTCTTCGCCAACAGCGGCGCTGAAGCCAACGAAGGTGCCATCAAGCTCGCTCGCAAGTGGGGCAAGAAGCATAAGAATGGCGCGTTCCAGATCATCACGTTTGATCACAGCTTCCACGGCCGCACGCTCGCCACCATGAGCGCGTCGGGCAAGGCCGGCTGGGACACCATCTTTGCGCCGCAGGTACCGGGCTTCCCGAAAGCCATCCTGAACGACATTGCCTCGGTGGAAGCGCTCATCACCGACGAGACTGTCGGCGTGATGCTTGAGCCGGTGCAAGGCGAAGGCGGCGTGCTGCCGGCCACGCCGGAATTCATGCAGCAACTGCGCGCGCTGACCAAGAAGCACAAGATCCTCTTGATCGTTGATGAAGTGCAGGCCGGTTGCGGCCGCTGCGGCACGCTCTTCGCCTATCAGCTTTCGAACATCGAGCCGGACATCATGACGCTGGGCAAGGGCATCGGCGGCGGCGTGCCGCTCTCGGCCCTGCTGTGCACGGATGAAGTTGCCAGCTTCGAGGCCGGCGACCAAGGCGGCACTTACAACGGCAACCCGCTGATGACGGCCGTCGGCTGCTCGGTGATCGAGCAACTCCTAGCCCCCGGCTTCCTGGCCGGCGTGCAAGAACGCGGCGCCTATCTGCGTACGCAACTGCTCAAGCTGAGCGAAGAGTTCGGCTTGGCCGGCGAACGCGGTGACGGCCTGCTGCGCGCCCTGCTGCTCGGCAAGGACATCGGCGGCCAACTGGTCGAAGCTGCACGCGAGATGAACCCGACGGGCCTGCTGCTGAACGCCCCGCGTCCGAACATCCTCCGATTCATGCCCGCGCTCAACGTGACGACCGAAGAAATCGACACGATGATCGGCATGCTGCGCACGCTGCTGAAGGCGCACGCCTAACACGCATCGTTCGACCCGGGGGCGGCGCGCAATGCGTCGCCCTTCATCGCTCCATCGCTGCTCCCACTCTGAGGTTTGCCATGGCCGTGACGCGAGAAATTCCGGCCAAGGGGATCGTGTTGTCTGATGATTCCGCGTGGCTTCCGCTGGACGACATCTACACCTTCCTCTCGCAGGAAACGTTCTGGGCCCGCGGCCTGCCCCGCGATGTGTTTGACCGATCGGTCGCGAACTCACTGTGCTTCGCCGCCTATCGTCGGAACGTCGATGGCTCGCACGGCGACCTCGTGGGCTTTGCGCGGGTCATTACCGATCGTGCGACGTTTGCGTATCTGTGCGATGTATTCGTGTTGCCGGCGTGGCGTGAAAAAGGCGTCTCGCACGCGCTGATGGATTTCCTGCGCGAGCATCCGGAACTGCAGACACTTCGCCGCACTGTGTTAGTGACAACGGGCGCCGACTGGCTTTACCGCAAGCATGGCTTTGCCGATGTGCGCGAGGGCGTCGGGTTCATGCAATTGCATCGACCGAACATCTACACAGCAGCATCTGCCTGAATCGTCGGGCACACGCAAAGAAAAAGCCCCGCAATTGCGGGGCTTCTTCATGATGCTTGAGGGTGCTTATTCGCCCAGGTAGGCGGCACGCACCTTCGGGTCGTCGAGCATCTGCTTGGCATCGCCGCTCATGGTGATAAGACCGGAGTCCATCACGTAGCCGCGGTGCGCAGCCTGCAACGCCAGACGCGCGTTCTGCTCAACGAGCAGCACGGTCACGCCTTGCGCCGAGATGTCGCGCACGACCTCGAAGATCTTCTCCACCATGATCGGGGAGAGACCCATCGACGGCTCGTCCAGCAGCAGCAGCTTCGGTTGGCTCATCAGCGCACGCGCCATGGCCAGCATCTGCTGCTCGCCGCCCGACATCGTGCCGGCCAGCTGGTTTGCACGTTCCTTCAGGCGCGGGAAGATGCCGAACATGCGGTCGATATCGGCCTTGATCTGGGCCTCGTCGTTGCGCGTGAAGGCGCCCATCTGCAGGTTCTCGACGATGGTCATGCGCGCGAACACGCCGCGGCCTTCCGGCACCATCGCCAAGCCCTGCTTGAGCAGGTTGTAGCTCGGCACGCCCTTGATGGACTTGCCCAGATACTGCACGTCACCGCCGGCCCAGCCTTGCAAGCCGGTGATGGCCTTCATGGTGGTCGTCTTGCCGGCGCCGTTGGCACCGATCAGCGTGACCAGCTCACCTTCGCGAATCTCCAGATCCACGCCCTTGACCGCCTGGATGCCGCCGTAAGCGACCTTCAGGCTGTCGATCTTCAACATTACTGGTTTCATATTCCGTTCCTCTGCGTCAGTGCGCTGACGCGCCGAGGTAGGCCTCGATCACGGCCGGGTTGCTCTGCACTTCCTGCGGCAGGCCTTGTGCGATCACCTTGCCGTAGTCCAGCACGGTCAGGCGGTTGCACAGACCCATCACCAGCTTCACATCGTGCTCGATCAGCAGGATGGTCTTGCCGTCGGAACGGATCTTGTCGAGCAGGCCACGGAGCTCCACCTTTTCAGTGGCGTTCATGCCGGCGGCCGGCTCGTCCAGGGCCAGCAGCTTGGGCTGCGTGGCCAGGGCACGGGCGATTTCCAGACGACGCTGGTGACCGTACGACAGGTTGCGCGCCGTGTAGTTGGCGTACTTGCCGATGCCGACGTAATCCAGCAGGTCGTGCGCCCAGTCTTCGATCGACTGCTCTTCTTCGCGTGCCGCCTTGGTGCGGAACACCGCGCCGATCAGGCCGGCCTTGGTGCGGACATGGCGGCCGACCATGACGTTTTCCGCCGCAGTCATGTCGCCAAACAGGCGGATGTTCTGGAACGTGCGCGCAATGCCAGCCTTGGCCACTTCATGCACGGCGGTCGGCTGGTAGGGCGTGCCACCGAGCACGAATTCGCCGGCATCCGGCGTGTACAGCCCCGTGATGACGTTGAAGAACGTGGTCTTGCCGGCGCCGTTCGGGCCGATCAGACCGTAGATTTCGCCTTCGCGAATTTCCAGGCTCACGTCGGACAGCGCTTGCAGGCCGCCGAAACGCTTCTGGACTCCTCGGATCGAGAGGAGGACGTTGTTGTTGCTCATGTGCGTGCCTCCATCAGATACGGGACAGTCCACCAGCCCGCTGCTTTTGCGGACGGTCTTCCTTGCGCGGCGAGGGCCACAGGCCCGCAGGGCGATACAGCATCACCACCACCATCGCCAGGCCGAACAGCAGCTGACGAAGCACTTCCGCTTCCACGATCACATGGCCGAACAGCTTGTTCTGCACCGGCTCGGCCAGCGCACGCAGCAACTCCTGGAAACCGACCAGCAGAATGCCGCCCAGGATCACACCCGGGATATGCCCCATACCACCCAGCACCACGATCGCCAGGATGTAGATCGACTCCCACAGCACGAACGATTCCGGCGACACGAAGCCCTGGAACGACGCGAACATCGCACCCGACACACCACCGAACGAGGCACCCATCGCAAAGGCCAGCAGCTTGATGTTGCGCGTGTTGATGCCCATCGCCTTGGCGGCGATTTCATCTTCACGCAGCGCCACCCATGCACGACCGATACGCGAGTTCTGCAACCGCAGGCACACGATGATGATGATCGCGGCCAGGATCACGAACAGGTAGTAGTACATGTAGACCGAGTCGAAGCGGATGCCGAAGAAATCGTGGCGCTTCGAAAAGTCGAACCCGAAGATCTTGACCGGCTCGATCAGGTTGATGCCCTTCGGACCGTTGGTGATGTTCACCGGGCGGTCGAGATTGTTCATGAAGATCCGGATGATTTCACCAAAGCCCAGCGTCACGATGGCGAGGTAGTCACCGCGCAGCTTCAGCACCGGCGTGCCCAGCAGAATGCCGAACAGCGCCGCAAGCCCGGCACCCAGCGGAATCACCCACCAGACGATCAGGTGCAACCCATTGGGGAACAGGTTGTGGATCCACTCAAACTGATTGGACAGGTGCGGCGAACCCAGCAACGCCATCATGTAGGCGCCCACCGCGTAGAACGCGATGTAGCCCAGATCAAGCAGGCCGGCAAAGCCCACCACGATGTTCAGGCCCAGGGCCAGCATGATGTACAGCAGCGCGAAGTCCAGCACGCGCACCCAGTAGTTGCCACCTGCGGCACCCACGATGAACGGCGCGAAGATCGCGAGGATCAGGAAGCCGTACAGCGCGGCGCGCGTCTTCATCGGCGCTTTGAAATTTTCTGTCATGGCGCTCCCCTTCTTATGCGCGGTCCGCAACGCGTTCGCCCATGATGCCGGACGGGCGGAACAGCAGCACGCCAATCAGCACGATGAATGCGAACACATCCTGGTAGTTCGAACCGAACACACCGCCAGTCAGATCGCCGATATAACCGGCACCCAGTGCTTCGATCAGGCCCAGCAGCATGCCGCCAACCATGGCGCCTGCGAGGTTGCCGATGCCGCCCAGCACTGCGGCGGTAAACGCCTTCAGGCCCGGGATGAAGCCCATGTAGAAGTGAGCGTTGCCGTAGTTGGTCGCCATCATCACGCCAGCGACCGCAGCCATGGCAGCGCCGATCATGAAGGTGGCGGAGATCACGAAGTTCGGGTTGACGCCCATCAGGCCTGCCACACGCTGGTTCTCGGCGGTAGCGCGCATCGCGCGGCCAAGCTTGGTGCGGTTGACCAGCAGGATCAGCCCAACCATCACCAGGATCGAGACCACGATGATGACGATTTCCTTGCCCGTAATCGTTGCGCCGGTGGAGCCGATATCAATCGGGCTCGAAGGCAGCAGTTGCGGGAAGGTGAGCGGGTTGCGCGACCAGATCATCATCGCAAGCGTCTGCAGCACGATCGACACGCCGATGGCGGTGATCAGCGGCGCCAGGCGCGGCGCATTGCGCAGCGGCCGGTAAGCGACGCGTTCGATGGTGTAGGCCACGATGGCGCAGACCGGCATTGCAAACAGCAACGCAAACACCAGCGTGAGCCAGTCAGGCAGATTGGGGAAATACTTTTGGAGGAAGTTGATGGCAGTCAGGGCAGACATTGCCCCAACCATCAGAACATCGCCGTGGGCGAAGTTGATGATGCCGAGAATACCGTAGACCATGGTGTAGCCAAGTGCGATCAGCGCGTAAATGCTGCCGAGCACCAGACCGTTCACGATCTGCTGGATAAAGATATCCATGAGAACAGCTCCTGCTATGCCTTGCTTTGTTGTAGGCGACGGGATGACGTGCCCGCAAGGTATGCGATCAATCGGATGGGTAAGGTGAGGTTGCTGGTAAGCGGCCTGCCGACACGCCCATGGTGAGGGCCTTGTTTCATTGGCGAGGCTATAAAAAACGGCACCGCAGGGGTAGTCGCGGTGCCGTTTTTAGGGCGGATAACCCTTCGATTACATCTTCACAACGTCAAGAACGCTCTTCTTCTTGTCCTTGTAGTTGTACAGGGTGATGGAGCCTTGCTTCAGGTCACCCTTGTCGTCGAACGCGATGTTGCCGATCACGCCGTTGTAGTTGGTTGCCGGCATGGCAGCCAGGATCTTGGCAGCGTCGGTCGAGTTGGCACGCTTCATCGCGTCGATGATCACATTGACGGCGTCATACGTGAACGGTGCGTAGATCTGCACCGGCGTGTTGAAGCGCGCTTGGTACTTCTTCTCGAAGTCCGCGCCCTTCTCCATCTTCGACAGCGCCAGGCCTGCTTCCGAGCAGACGATGTTGTCGATTGCGTCGCCAGCCAGTTCGGCCACCTTGTCGGTACACACGCCGTCGCCGCCAACGATCTTGGCCGTGATGCCCAGTTCCTTGGCTTGCTTGGCGAACGGACCGCCGGTGGCATCCATGCCGCCGTACATGATCACGTCCGGCTTCTTGCCCTTGATCTTGGTCAGAATGGCCTTGAAGTCGGTCGCCTTGTCGTTGGTGGCCTCACGCGCCACAACGTTCACGCCGTCAGCCTTCGCGGTCTTCTCGAACTCGTCGGCCAGGCCCTTACCGTAGGCGGTGGCATCGTCAACGATGGCCACGGTCTTGGCACCCAGGGTCTTGGCGGCGTAGTTCGCCAGTGCCGGGCCTTGCTGCGCGTCGGTCGCAACCACGCGATAGGTCGTCTTGAAGCCTTGCTTGGTGTAGTCAGGGTTCGTCGACGACGGCGAGATCTGCACGATGCCTGCATCGCTGTAGATCTTCGAGGCCGGGATCGAAACGCCCGAGTTCAGGTGGCCCACGACAGCAACAACGTGCTCGTCAACCAGCTTCTGGGCGACGGCGGTGCCGGTCTTCGGGTCGCCCGCATCGTCTTCACCGACCAGTTCCAGCTTGATCTTCTTGCCGTCGATGGTCAGGCCGTCCTTGTTGGCTTCTTCAACGGCCAGGCGTGCACCGTTTTCGTTGTCTTTGCCAAGGTGAGCAATACCGCCCGTGAGCGGAGCCGCGTGACCGATCTTGACGACGGTCTCGCCGCCGCCGGCAGCAGCAGCCGGAGCCGACGTTGCTGCAGGTGCAGCAGCTTGGTCTGCGGGCTTTTCCTCGTTCTTACCGCAAGCTGCTACGAGTGCCACGGCAGCCGCAAGCGGCAGAACTTTGGCAAACTTAATTTGCATGAGTGATCTCCTAGATCTCGCAAGAGCAAGAAGAGCGTCCTGCCTCCCGGCCGCTCCCCCCGCGCCGATTGTTTCAATTTGAAACGCGCGAATTGTATCCCCTTTTATTGCGGATGCAATACGCGTCGCAACAACGATTTTTGCAGTAACTACGCCGCTTTACGGGCTTTCCCCAATGCCCAAACAGGCGTCATTTCGCGCAGGCATTCGCGAACGGCGCATAGGCTTATCAAGAACCGTGCCAGACTAGGGGAAACCCCCTATTTGTGCGGCTTGGCGGGCGATTCGCACGATAAATCAAGGCTTCGCCGGCATTGAAGAGGTTTCTGCAATGCACAAAACAAAACGGCCACTCCTGAAAGAAGTGGCCGTCGATTCCTCGAAAGCGCTTTATGCACCGCATTAGGGCGCACAGTTTTTGTGCGTTTTTAAGTGGGCATTTACATAAAGGCATTCAATTGATTTGAAGACCCCTCGGAAGGGGGAAGGACATGTTTTCCTGGATGCCATCAAGCGGACGCACGGTGCGCGCGCCCAGCGCCTTGAGACGGTCAACGATCGATTGCGCCAGTTCTTCGGGCGCCGAAGCCCCCGCGGTCAGCCCGACGCGGCGCTTGCCCGCCACCCATTCGGGCCTCACCTGTTCAGGCGTGTCCACCATATAGGCGGGCACACCCAGCTTTTCGGCCAGCTCACGCAGGCGGTTTGAGTTCGAGCTGTTCGGACTGCCGACCACGATCACCACTTCCACTTGCGGCGCCATGAATTTCACCGCGTCTTGGCGATTCTGCGTCGCGTAGCAGATGTCCTGCTTCTTCGGCTCGTGCACCGCCGGAAAACGTGCCTTGATGGCCGCCACAATCTCCTGGGTCTCGTCCACCGACAACGTGGTCTGCGTCACGTAGGCCAGACGCGTCGGGTCTTTCACCTCAAGATGCGCTACGTCGTCGACGGATTCGACCAGCAGCATGCCGTCGTTGGCTTGGCCCATGGTGCCTTCCACCTCCGGGTGCCCCTTGTGCCCGATCATGATGATCTCGAAACCCTGCGCGCGCATCTTCGAGACTTCCACGTGCACCTTGGTCACCAGCGGGCAAGTCGCATCGAACACGCGTAGGCCGCGCGCCTCCGCCGCCTCGCGCACCGCACGCGACACACCATGCGCGCTGAAGATGACCGTGCCGCCCACAGGCACATCATCGAGCTCCTGCACGAACACCGCGCCCTTGTTGCGCAGATCGCCCACGACATAGGCGTTGTGCACGATCTCGTGACGCACGTAAATGGGCGCGCCAAACAGCTCCAGCGCGCGCTCGACGATCTCGATGGCGCGATCCACGCCGGCGCAGAAGCCGCGCGGCTGCGCCAGCAAGACCTCGGCGTCGGCCTGGGTGACAGGATCAATGGAATCGAGCGGGGTGTTCACAGCGTTGCTCATATCAGAGGATGCCGATCAACTGGACTTCAAACACGATCGTCTGGCCAGCCAGCGGGTGATTGAAGTCGAACAGTGCGGAGGTCTCACCGACTTCCTTGAGCACACCAGCATATTTACCGCCGCTCGGCGCATTGAACTCAACCAGGTCGCCCGGCTGGTAATCCTCTTCAAACGAAGAGTTTTCGCGCAGCGTGGCCAGCGACACGCGCTGCAACAGTTCCGGATTGCGTGGGCCGAACGCGTGCTCGGGCGCCAGGCGGAACGTCGTGCGCTCGCCCTCGCGCATGCCGAGCAGCGCCTGTTCCAGCGTCGGCGCCATCTGGCCTCGCCCCAGCAACAGCGTGGCCGGCTTGTCGTCGAACGTGGTGACGATGTCCGTGTCGTTTTCCAGCGCGATGCGATAGTGCAGCGTCAGAAAGGAATCCGGGCCAACCACCTTGCCTGCGTCGCTCGGCGCCGCCCCGGACGCCTCGTTCACCAAATTTTGCACGCTTAACCTGCTTGACCAAAAAGTAACCCGTTATTGTACGTCAGCCCTCCCCGCGGCCGCAGGCGCGAAGCCCACCGCACTCTCGCTGGCGGGGCCTTTCCTCTGCTCCTGGCTACCCTATGGCAATCGTCGACTGGCCCGCCCACGAGCGGCCGCGTGAAAAACTGCTCGCCCACGGCCCTGCCGCGCTCTCCGACGCGGAATTGCTAGCCATCTTCCTGCGCGTGGGCATGCCAGGCAAAAGCGCTGTCGACCTCGCCCGCGAACTGCTCATGCACTTTGGATCGCTCGCACGGCTGTGCCATGCGTCACAACAGGAGTTCTCGTCGATCAACGGCATGGGCCCCGCCAAATACGCGCAACTGCATGCGCTGCTCGAAGTTGGTCGGCGTGCACTAAAAGAAGACTTCACCCAGGGCCAGACCTTTGACTCTCCACAAAGCGTGAAAGATTTCTTACGCCTGACGCTCGGCCACCGCCCGCACGAGGTTTTCGCCTGCTTCTTTCTAGATGTGCGCCACCGACTGATTGCCTGGGAGGAACTCTTCCGGGGCACGCTGACGGAAGCCCGCGTCTATCCGCGCGAGATTGCCAAGCGCGCGCTACATCACAATGCAGCCGCCGTGATCCTGGCCCACAACCACCCGACCGGGAATACAGAGCCCAGCGAATCCGACATCACGCTGACCCGCGAATTGTGCCGCGCGCTGGCCATGCTCGACGTGATGGTCCTGGATCACATGATCGTCGGTCGCACTCACGTCTACGGCTTCCGGGAACACGGCAAAATGTAGCGCCGATGCCGCATTGCACAGTGCCCAACGGCAATCCATCGATCTCGTTGATTTGTCAGCGGTTTTGTGTGTATAATCCGCGTTTCGCTGAAGTCCCACCCCTACAGTGGCGCTGCGCTTGGTTTTGGTCCCAGCGCCCGGTCGCAAACTGTAGCCAACGAATTTAGTTAGGAGTGCTCCATGGCACGCGTCTGTCAAGTGACCGGGAAAGCGCCGATGGTCGGCAATAACGTTTCCCACGCAAACAACAAGACCAAGCGCCGTTTTCTGCCGAACCTGCAGAATCGTCGCTTCTGGGTCGAATCCGAAAACCGCTGGGTGAGCCTGCGCGTCTCGAACGCTGGTCTGCGCCTGATCGATAAAAAAGGCATCGACGAAGTGCTCGTGGACCTGCGCGCACGCGGCGAAGTCTAATTAGGAGTTAAACATGGCCAGCAAAGGCGGACGCGACAAGATCAAGCTGGAATCGACCGCAGGTACGGGTCATTTCTACACGACCACCAAGAACAAGCGCACCAAGCCGGAAAAGATGGAGATCATGAAGTTCGATCCCGTCGCCCGCAAGCACGTCGCTTACAAGGAAACCAAGATCAAGTAATCCTCGCGGATTGCGCATCTTGCTTCCGTCGGCATGACCGACAGCAAAAACCCGCTCTCAGGCGGGTTTTTTGTTGCCTGCTGTTTGGCGCATGCTGCGGTGTACACTGCTCTTCTTTCCGATTGACACGCGACTGTGTTATTCACCAGCCGCGCCTGCACCGCGTCCCGCGTCTTTCATGAATTTCGATGTTGCCGTTGTTGGCAGCGGCCTGGCGGGCCTGACCGTCGCCCTGCACCTAGCCGATCACCGCCGCGTGGTCGTCATCAGCAAACGCAGCCTGCCTGAAGGCGCCAGCGATTGGGCGCAGGGCGGCATTGCCGCAGTGCTCGATTCAGGCGACAGCCATGACGAGCACGTCGACGACACGCTCATCGCCGGGGCGGGGCTATGCGATGAAGCTGCCACCCGCTACATCGTCGAAAATGGGCGCTCGGCCATTGAATGGTTGATCGGCCATGGCGTGCCTTTCACGCGCGACGAGCAGGCTGAACTCGGCTTCCACCTGACGCGCGAAGGCGGCCATCGCCATCGACGCATTATCCACGCCGCCGATGCCACCGGCCATGCCGTGGTCACGACGCTGGTTGAGAAGGTACGCAACCACCCGAACATCACGCTGCTGGAAGACCACTTTGCGATCGACCTGATTACCGATGCGAAGCTGGGCCAGCCGGGCATGCGCTGCCATGGCCTGTACGCACTCGACATTGCATCAGGCCACGTCAAGACGATTACCGCAAGCCAAACCGTGATGGCCACGGGCGGCGCAGGCAAGGTCTATCTCTACACGACAAATCCGGACACGGCCAGCGGCGACGGCATCGCCATGGCTTGGCGCGCGGGCTGTCGTGTGGCGAACATGGAGTTCATCCAGTTCCATCCCACGTGCCTGTACCACCCGTTCGCAAAATCGTTCCTGATTACCGAAGCCGTGCGCGGTGAAGGCGGCAAGCTGATCCTGCCCGACGGCACGCGCTTCATGCCGGCGCATGATGAGCGCGCTGAGCTCGCTCCACGCGATATCGTCGCCCGCGCCATCGACTTCGAGATGAAGAAACGTGGCCTGGATTGCGTCTACCTGGACATCAGCCACCAGAGCCCCGCGTTCCTCAAGGAACACTTCCCCACCATCATGGCGCGCTGCTTGGAGCTGGGCATCGACATCACGCGCCAACCGATTCCGGTCGTGCCGGCAGCGCACTACACGTGCGGCGGCGTGGTGACGGACCATCTTGGGCGCACGGATATCGCTGGCCTGTACGCCGTCGGCGAGACGGCTTACACCGGCCTGCACGGCGCCAACCGGCTGGCGAGCAATTCGTTGCTGGAGTGCATGGTGATCGGGCGCGGCGCGGCGGAAGACATCCTCGCGCAACCGGCCTCCGGCCCAACATCGGTGCAGATTCCCGCATGGGACGAAAGCCGCGTGACCGATCCCGATGAGGAAGTCGTCGTCTCACACAACTGGGACGAACTGCGCCGCATGATGTGGAACTACGTCGGCATCGTGCGTACGAACAAGCGGCTGGAGCGGGCGCAGCACCGCGTTGCGCTGTTGCGCGAAGAGATCACGGAGTACTACGCCAACTTCCGCGTGAGCCACGATCTGCTGGAGCTGCGCAATCTCGTCGAGGCTGCCTCGCTGATCGTCGACAGTGCGCTGTCACGGCATGAGAGCCGCGGCCTGCATTTCTCGCGCGACTACCCCGAAACGTTGCCCAAGGCGCTGCCGACGGTCATGCAGCCGACCCATCGGCAGATCGCCCGGAAACGCTAAGGCTTACTCGACGATCCGCAAAGAGAAGTCGGTCGCGCGCACGTCCTTCGTGAGCGCGCCGACGGAGATGCGGTCCACGCCCGTCTCGGCAAAGGTGCGGATCGTCTCGATGTTCACGCCGCCGGACACCTCCAGCAGCGCCCTGCCCGCCGTCACGCGCACAGCCTCACGCATCGCGGGCGGTTCGAAGTTGTCGAGCAGCACGGAGGTAGCGCCCGCCGCCAGCGCCTCTTCAAGCTGAGTCAGCGTTTCTACCTCGATCTGGATTGTCACGCCGGTGTTCAGTGCCTGCGCCGCACGCAGGGCTGCCGTCACGCCGCTCGCCGCAGCGATGTGGTTTTCCTTGATCAGGATGCCGTCATACAACGCCAGGCGTTGATTCTCGCCACCACCGATACGCACGGCGTACTTCTGCGCCAGGCGCAGGCCCGGCAGCGTCTTGCGCGTATCGAGCACGCGGGCGCGCGTGCCGTCGATGGCCGCAGCGTAACGCGACGTCGTTGTCGCCACACCGGAAAGCAATTGCAGGAAGTTCAGCGACGGGCGTTCGGCTGTCAGCAGGGATCGCGCCGGGCCTTCAATCTCGCACACCACCGAATCGGGCGCCATGCGGTCGCCTTCGTGCTGGCGCCATGTAACGCGCAGCGCCGGATCAACGGCGCGCATGCACGCATCGAACCAAGGCGTGCCGCACAGCACGGCGGTCTCGCGCACGATCACCCGCGCGCGCACATGGCGATCGGAGGGGATCAGCAAACCGGTGCGGTCACCCGTGCCGACGTCCTCGGCAATAGCAGCAGACACGTTGGCGGACAGCGCCTCGCGCAGTGCCGGGCCAAAGCTATCGAAAATTGTCTGAGCCGGTGTGGCAAAGCTCGTCGCGTTAATCTGGGTTGCCGTCATGCCGGGCCGATTCCTTGAAAGAGTTGCGCGTTTGCTGCCAGCTCACCTTGCGGGCGGACCATGGCCTTTTCCCGCGCGGCAAAATCCAGCATGCGATCGATGCAGACCACGGCCTGCTTGCCGACGGCGGGATCGACGTGGATCTCGTTGCGACCGGTCTCCAGCACCTCGGCCAGATTGGTCAGCGCATTCATCGCCATCCATGGGCAATGCGCGCAACTTTTGCAGGTGGCGGCGTTGCCGGCGGTCGGCGCCTCGATGAAGCGCTTGCCCGGAGCCGCCATGCGCATCTTGTGCAGGATGCCGTTGTCGGTCGCCACGATGAATTCCTGCGCGGACAACGACTGCGCTGCCGCAATCAGCTGCGAAGTCGAACCCACCACATCGGCCTGCGCCACCACCGATTCCGGCGATTCAGGGTGGACGAGAATCTTCGCGTTCGGGTGCTCGGCGCGCAGCAGGTCAAGCTCGACGCCCTTGAACTCGTCGTGCACCAAACAGGAGCCCTGCCACATCAGCATGTCGGCGCCGGTCTGCTTCTGAATGTAGCTGCCCAGGTGGCGATCGGGCGCCCACAGGATCTTCTTTCCCTGCGCGTGCAGGTGCTGGACGATCTTCAGGCCAATGGACGAGGTCACCATCCAGTCGGCACGCGCCTTTACGGCGGCGCTGGTGTTGGCATAGACGACCACGGTGCGATCCGGATGCGCATCGCAAAAGGCGGCGAACTCTTCCGGCGGGCAACCCAGATCCAGCGAGCAGGTCGCGTCAAGATCCGGCATCAACACGGTCTTTTCGGGGCTCAGAATCTTGGCGGTCTCGCCCATGAAGCGCACGCCCGCCACGATCAGTGTCTTGGCCGAATGGTCGCGGCCAAAGCGTGCCATCTCAAGCGAATCGGACACGCAGCCACCGGTCTCCTCAGCCAAGTCCTGCAGGTCGGCGTCAACGTAGTAGTGCGCGACCAGGACGGCCTCGCGTTCCTTGAGCAGGCGCTTGATGCGAGCCTTCAGTTCGTCGCGTTCCTCTCGCGACAGCACCGGCGGCACCTTGGCCCAGGCGTGGGCCACGCAACTGGCGCCGGATTGCGCCTCGGAAAGCATATCCGGGCGCTCGAATTCAACCGTCTTGATGTGGGTTTCCATGGTGGTCTCCGCGTCCATTCGCGCTGTTAAGGCGCCGAGAAGCTGGCGCGGCAATGAAAGGGACGGCGTGTGAGGAGGACTGGCACCGCGATACATTGTCGCGGCCCGTTAAAAATGTGAGTTGGGGCAGTTTACCCAAAAGAAAAGCCCCGCTGCGGAGCGGGGCTTCACCTATGAAACAAGAAACTCAGGCGTAACGGCGCAGGCGAACAGCAAATTCCTGCAGCGCGTGGATGCCGCTTTCCTCAGCGCGCTTGCACCACTCTTGCAGTTGATGCAGGAGTTGCTCACGCGTGGCGTTCGAACGACCCCACAGCGCGCCAAGCTCGCGGCGCATCTCAACGAAGGTGTGCAACGCCGAATGGTCCGACACGATTTGCGAGAGCTGCTCACGCTGCGGCGCGCCCAGCTTGGTCTCGTCGCGGTGGAACCACTTGCGGGCGGGCTTTAGTGCACGATATTCCACAGCCCGCGAGTCCTTCAGCTTGGCCAGCTCTTGGCGGTAAGCCGCCTTCACAGTCTTGGCGTAGCGGGCCATCACGTCGTAGCGGTTGGCGATGATGGCTTCCAGCGTGTTCTGGTCAACCGGCTTCACGTCGCCAAAACGGGCCTTGGGCGCCACTTTCTTGACCTTCGCCAGACCGATGATCTCCAGCGCTCGGATGTAACCCCAGCCGATGTCGAACTCATACCACTTGACCGAGAACTTGGCCGACGTGGCGTACGTGTGGTGGTTGTTGTGCAGCTCTTCGCCGCCGATGATGATGCCCCACGGCGACACGTTGGTCGAAGCATCTTCGCAGTCGAAGTTGCGGTAGCCCCAGAAGTGGCCCAGACCGTTGATGATGCCGGCAGCGTGGATCGGGATCCATAGCATCTGCACCGCCCACACCGTCAGGCCCAGCGCGCCGAACATCAGCACGTCCAGAATCAGCATCAAACCGACGCCCTGCCATGTGAACTTCGAATACACGTTCTTCTCGACCCAATCGTCCGGCGTACCGTGGCCAAACTTCTGGATCGTTTCCTTGTTCTTGGCCTCGGCGCGATACAGCTCAGCACCTTCCATCAGCACCTTGCGGATGCCACGGGTCTGCGGGCTGTGCGGATCCTCTTCGGTTTCACACTTAGCGTGGTGCTTGCGGTGAATGGCGGTCCATTCCTTGGTAACCATGCCGGTGGTCATCCACAGCCAGAAACGGAAGAAGTGTCCGGCGATGGGATGCACGTCCAGCGCCCGGTGCGCTTGGCAACGGTGCAGAAAAATCGTGACGCTGGCGATGGTGATGTGCGTCATCACCAGCGTGAAAATCAGAATCTGCCACCAGGCCCAGTCCAGGGTGCCGTTGGCAAGGAAAGTCAGAAAGGAGTCGATCAAAGTGTTCTCCGTGGTCAACTCGGGGTGATCAAAGCAGCCTTTGGTCCGTCAATCGATCGGAACGGTGCTGCCTCTTAAGGCCATCCGCTGTCGTAGCGTTACGACAATGGGGTCGTGTTGGCGGTGATTCGGGTGCGGGCACCCGGCTTGCGCGTCACATCGGCGAGCTTCTCGCTGCCGGTCATGTGATCTCCGCCCCAGCGCAATACAAGGTATTTGCGGTGCTTTGTCGCAAATGCTAGGCCTTTGCGACGGCCCGTCTGATCCTTTGTGGGAGCAATCGGCATTTTAACCGAATACCCCCTCTATTCCATGGGGGAAAACCGCCGTTTTGACCTCGGACAAGGGTGCACCGTTCCGCCCGCAGGTATGTTAGGCCTGCAGGGACGCGCCGGATGAGGCTACCGCATCACCCGAAGTGCTTGAAGCGCCCTGCTGCAGCACCAGCGGCCCGAGCACACGCACTTCCCGCTGCGGATACGGAATGTCGATGCCGGCCGCTTTGAAGCGGCGATAGATGGCGCGGTTCAGGTCAGACTGCACGCCAAGCTTGCCGTTGTGCGGATCGCCGATCCACACACCAAGTTCGTATTCGATGCCGCTGTCGGCAAACAAGGCCATGAACGCGGCAGGGGCCGGCTCGGGCAGAATGCGCGGGATGCCCTCGGTGCATTGCAGCAGCAGCGCCAGCACCGTTTCCGGATCGGCGGCATACGATGCCTGCACGCGCACTGTCACGCGCACCGTGCCGCGCTCGTTGTGGTTCTGCACCGCCTGCGCGACCATCAATTCGTTCGGAACCAGCGTATCGCCATCGCCGTTGCGCACCACGGTGTAGCGCGTGCGGATCTGCGTGACGATGCCGGTGTATGTGCTGACCGTAATCTGATCGCCGAGCTTGAGCGAGCGCTCGAGCAGGATGATGAAGCCCGAGACGTAATTGCTGGCGATCTTCTGCAAGCCAAAGCCCAAGCCCACACCCAGCGCGCCGCCAAACACCGACAGCACCGTCAAATCGATGCCCACGAGCGACAGGCTCAGTAGCAGCGACACCAGCAGCAGCACCGCCTTGGTTACACGCGACAGCACCACCTTCAGGTTGGCATCAATGGCCGAAGCGCGCGTAATGCGGCTGTCCAGCCACGAGCCGAACCACATCGCCACGAGCACTGTGACGAGAATCCACACCACGCCCATCAGCATGGCGGCGAGGCTCACCTTCTGCTTGCCGCCCAGCGCAAAGCGAATGCCGTCTAGGTAGTCCACCACGTCGCCCAGCACACCCAGTACATAGAGCACCATGCCCATCCACATCAGCGTGGTCAGCACCCGCTCGGCGACGACGAGCATGCCGTGCAACTCACCATTGCCCGACAGCACACGGCGCAGTACGTAGAAGCCGAGATAGAGAATCGCCAGGCCGAACAGCGGCACGGCAGCCAGGCGGAACACGCTGATCGGCATGGTGCCGATCAGGGCATAGCGCGCACCCACCACCAGCAGCCAGCCGATCAGCGGAAACACCGCCCGCTCCAGGCTCGACCAGGCAAAACGCAAGGCGAACGTGTCGTTCACATGGGCCGTATGCAAGCGCCGCGAAATCGGTCGCGCGACCAGCCACGCGGCAACGAGCACCAGCACCAGCACGCCCAGTTGCCAGATGAAGCGCGGACCACCCAGATCGGAGACGATGTCGTCGATCATGTGGCCCAGCGCGATATGGTTCAGATTCAGCGGCAATCCGTTCATTGGCGTGACCGGTTATTGCGAACCCTTATTGGGTCCGATAGGGCAACGCGTCGCCCGCATGCTTCTGCCAGTTGGCGGCATAGCGCTGGGCAAGGTCAGCGTCGCCGCGCACGATCAAGACGTTCTCGGCATTGCCGCGCTGCGCGGTCTGCGTAAAGTTGAAGCTGCCGGTGACCAGCACTGGATGCGCCCCGCGCGGGTCGATCACGATGACCTTGTTGTGCGCGTTCTTGTAGCGCACCTCCAGCCAGACGGGGATGCCCGCATTCGCCACCTCGGGCACGCGGCTGCCGCCGGAGCGCGTCATCTGTTCGCGATCGGCCAGCACCCGCACATCCACGCCGCGCTGATGCGCCGCCAGCAGTGCATGCGTAATCGCCTTGTTTGACAGCAGATATGCCTGCACCAGCACCTGCTCACGCGCCTGGTCGATGGCGTCTGCCAACAACCCTTCGATGTCATCGTCGGGTGTGAACGCAGCCTGCACCGTGCCCTTGGCCGGCTGCACCGGCGGCGTGCTGCGGGCCAGCGCCTCGCCACCTGCAGCAAACGCCAGCCATGCGGCCAGCAGCCAACCCAAACGGCGCAGCATCATGCGCGGCGCTCCAGCACGGCCGCGAAGAAGCCGTCGGTCTGATGCGTGTGCGGATACAGCTCCAGGTAGGGCCCCATTTCCAGGGCGATCTTCTGCGCGGCGAGCACCTCACCGGCGGGCACGAGCACAAAGTCTTCATGCGCAGCCAGGAACTGCTCGACCACCTGCTGGTTCTCGCGCGCCAACACGCTGCAGGTCGCGTAGACGAGGCGGCCACCCGGCTTCAGCAGCCGCGCCGCCGATGTCAGGATCGACAACTGCTTGGCCGACATTTCTTCCACGGCCTGCGCAGATTGACGCCACTTCAGGTCCGGATTGCGGCGCAGCGTGCCCAAGCCGCTGCACGGGGCGTCGACCAGCACACGATCGATCTTGCCCGCTAGGCGCTTGACCTTGGCATCGTGCTCGCTGTCGATGCGGCCCGGATGCACGTTCGACAGGCCGCTGCGCGCCAGGCGTGGCCCCAGGTTCGACAAGCGCTTTTCCGATACGTCGAAGGCATACAGGCGCCCCGTCGAGCGCATCGCCGCGCCGATCGCCAGGGTCTTGCCACCGGCGCCGGCACAGAAATCGACCACCATCTCGCCGCGCTTAGGTGCCAGCAATTGGCAGAGCAGTTGACTGCCCTCGTCCTGCACCTCGACCGTGCCGTTGGTGAAGATATCGAGCTTGTTCAACGCCGGCTTGCCCGCCAGGCGAATGCCCACTGGCGACAACGGCGCCGCGGCACCTTCGATACCGGCTTCGGCCAGTGTGGCGAGCACGGCTTCGCGCTCGCCCTTGAGCGTATTCACACGCAAGTCCAGCGGCGCGGGCGTGAGCCACGCTTGCGCCAGTGCTTCGGTGAAGTCCGCACCGTGCTGGGCAACCAGCGCGTCGAACAGCCAGTCGGGCAGGTTGGCACGCACGCGGGCCGCCAGCGCGGCGCGGTCCCGATTTTCCCAGCGATCCAGCCATTCGGCCTCCGCCGGGTTCAGGAACGGGGCAATGGCCTCACGCCCGGCCGTCTGCAGCAAACCGAGCAGCACTAGGCGACGACGCGCCGGGCCAGTGCCGCTCTCGGCAAACTGGCCGAATTCCACCTTGCGGCGAAGCACAGCAAAGGCCGCTTCGGCGATGATGCCGCGCTCTCGGTGGCCCAGTTCATGGTGCTCGCGGAAATACTGGCTGACCACCATGTCAGCGGGCGCCGCGAAGTGGAGCAGGCGCGCAAGCACCTTGTCTAGGTGTTCCAGATGGCTGCCATGCACGCCCGTACGCGGGCGCGGAGCGCTGCGGGGTGCCGGCTTGCCCTGCGGTGCCCGATACCAGCCACCACCGCCGGAACCCGCGCGCTTGTTGGCCGACCCGCTGTTTCCATTGCCGCGCGAACGCTGACGATCCTGACTCATGCTGCCTCCCGGGCGTTGACGCCAATGACAAGCTGCGATTCATCCGGAGAGACGCGCACAACACCGTCTTCGATCGACAACCGCCCTTCCACGAACCAGCGCACGGCACGCGGATAAATCGTGTGTTCCTGCGCCAGCAGCCGCCCGGCCAGCGAATCCGGCGAGTCGTCCTGACGCACGTCGATGATGGCCTGCAGCACGATCGGGCCGTGGTCCAGGTCAGCCGTGACGAAATGCACCGTCGCGCCATGCACCTTCACGCCCATGGCCAACGCGGCCTCGTGCGTGTGCAAACCCGGGAAGCACGGCAACAGCGACGGATGAATGTTCAGCATGCGCCCCGCGTAGCGCTTTACAAAGCCGGGCGTAAGGATGCGCATGAAGCCGGCCAGCACCACGAGATCGGGCGAAAAGCCGTCGATCACCTGTGCCAGGGCGGCGTCGAAGCTGTCGCGATCGGGGAACGCCTTGTGGTCGACCACCGCGGTGGCAATGCCGTGCGAAGCGGCAAATTTAAGTCCTGCCGCATCGGGCCGATTAGAAATGACGGCGGCAATGCGTCCCGACCAACCTTCAGCCTGACAGGCGCGGACAATGGCTTCCATATTGGAGCCGCGTCCGGAAATGAGAATGACGATGTTTTTCATCGCGGCATTTTATCAAGTGCGCCGGAGTTCCCCGAGAAAATCGGGTGTGACGCCTGCGCAGCCATGCCGCGGGCGCTTTTGCAGCCACCGTGGCATTTTGCCGACGCATGCCCGCAAAAACTCTGTCATGCCGGCAAAAGGAAGGGGCAACCGTTGGCGCGCTTTGGCGCGCTCTGATAATCTCAGCGCCATAATTGTCCGCGCTCCCGAGGGGTCGGGTGGGCTGCCAGCGGTGATCCGACGCGTATCAAACGTCCGTTCATCCTGCGCTGCAACATCGTGCGGGCGATACCGTGACGGTCGATCGGCACAGGGTGAGACACCCGGCCCGTCGGCCATCGCCCGCGCCGGGTCGACACGCGTACAACAACAAGAGGGCATTGCCCTCACCGGGGAATAAGAATGACGAGCTCGCTGCGTAGCCTGCTGGTGGTCGACGACCACCCTCTCGCCTTATCTGGCACGACCACGTTTCTTGCGCACGCCTTGCCTGAAGTTCAGGTGCACGCGGCTATTGGCCGGCGCCAAGCGCTGGCGCTGATTGAAGAAGGCGTCCGACCGGACGTCGTGCTGCTGGACGTGTGGCTGTCCGATTGCACAGGTTTCGACGCCATGCGCGAACTGCGCGGCAAACTGCCGGAAGCGCGCTTTGCCTTCATGTCGGCGGAAAACACGCCGGAAATCGTCGCCAAGGCTCAAGCGCTGGGCGCCATCGGGTTCATCGGCAAGCACGCCGATGCCCATGCATTCTCCAAGGCAGTGGCCGGTATTTTTGGCGGCGATGCGTCGTTCCCGTCGGAAGACGATATGGGGGGCATCAACGGCAAAGGGGGCGCCTCGCATGGCATCCCCATCACGCCGGCAGAACTGGGGCTGACGCCGCGCCAGGGCTCGGTGCTGGCGCTGCTGCTCGAAGGCCTGCCGAACAAGTCGATCGCACGCCAGTTGGGCCTGACGGAAAACACCGTCAAAGAACACGTCTCGGCGATTTTGCAGCGGCTGGGCGTGCGCACGCGCATCCAGATCATCTCGCGCATGGAACGCTTTCGCCTGACGGGCGCAGCCTGATCTGCGCATCTGAACTGATCATGCCGGCGCCGCCATCGACGGCGCCGTTTTACATTTCCGTCAGTAAGCGACCTGGGGCTCGGCTGAGCGACCGCGCAGCCAGCGCTTGAGCAGCACGCGCAGCATGTTCGGGTCCATCGGCTTGGCCAGCAGTAGATAGCCGGCTTCTTCGGCGCGCGCGAGGGCGGCGGAGTTGCGATCGCCAGTCAGCAGCACGGCGTGGGCATCGGGGTGGCTGACTTGCCAGCGTTCGAGCAGTTGCAGACCATCCTCCTCGCCAGGCAGGCGCAGGTCGCAGAAGATGATCTGCGGACGGATGCCGCGCGCGAGAAGTTGCTCTGCGGAGCGGCCATCTGCGGCGCTGTGGACCTCCACACCCCACGCTTCTAGCAGCGCGTGCCAGGCCTTGCGGATCTGCGGGTCGTCATCCACCACCAGCACCACGCCGGAGAACCGCGGCTGATCGAGCACGGCGCGCTTTTGCTCGGCGCGTGGCTGGGTGGCCAGCGGCGCCTTGATCTCAGCGGGCACCGGCCGCAGCGCCATCCAGAACATCGAGCCGCGCCCCGGCACCGAGCGCACGCCAAACGTCCCGCGCAGCAGACGCACACATTCCTTGTAGATCGACAGGCCCAAACCCAAGCCCTGGCTCGGATCGCGCTCGGGGTTTTCGACCTGGTAGTACGTCGAGAAGATGTCTTTCTGATGCTCAGGCGCGATGCCGATGCCGGTATCCCAGACCTCGATCCGCAAATGCTTCTGGCGCACGCGCAGCGCCACCATCACGCCGCCGCGCTCGGTGTAACGCAGCGCGTTCTGCAGCAGGTTGAACAGCGCCCGGCGCAGCAGCACCGGCTCGGCCATCCCGAATACCGGCAGTGGCGGAATGCGCGCTGCGAGCGTCAGGCCCTTGGCGCGCGCGTCGGGCATGAACTGCTGGACCACTTCGGTGATGACCTCACCCAGATCCACCGGCTCCAGCGTCGGCGAGGTTTTGCGGCTCTCCAGCTTGGACAGATCCAGCAGCGAGCGGAAGAGCAGATCGATGGTCGCAGCGCCCGAGGCCAATTGCTCCACCAGCGGCGCCAAGGATTCCGACTGGTTGCGCGCCCGCAGCGCCTCCACCAGCAGCACGATCGCATGCACCGGCTGGCGCAAGTCGTGACTGGCCGCAGCCAGGAAGCGCGATTTTTCTTCCGATGCCGACAACGCGCGCTGCTTCTCGTCCTGATAGCGGCGCGCAAGCTGGCGGCTCTCGTTTTCAAGCTGAATTTCGCGCACCAGCGTGTTGTGGATGTTCACGGCATGCCGCGTCAGCAGCGCCGCAAAGAACAGCAGCACGCCGCGCAAATACAGCCCGTGCCCCGGAAACGCCTGCTCGGCCAGCACAAAGTGCGGCGCCAGGATGCCCGTCCCGAGGATCAGCAAACTGGACGGCACGGGCGCCTGCGACAACACGGCCGCCGCCGCCACACCGATGATCACGATCATCAGCAGGCTGCTGAACTCCAGTGACGGCGACATCAGATACAGCCCCGCCGAACAGCCCCACGCCACCCCGCCCACCGCCGACATGACGTGCATGCCCGTCCACCACTTGCGAGTGTGCGCGGCCAGCGTCATGCGGGTCAGGTCGTAGCGATAGCCGAAATAGAAGCGCAGACCTGACGCCGTCAGGCACAGCATGATCAGGCACCAGCCCAGCAGCACGGGGCGGTTCGAGGCATCCCAGAACGCAGCGACCGTCAAGGCGGGCAGCACGACCGAGGCAGCGATCCCCATGGGGGCCCCGCGATGCACGGCGGCGAGCAACTTGGCTCGGGCGTCCAGTTCAAGCGGCGCGCGGCTGGCAAGCCCGAACTTGGCGAAGAAAAGGCGCAGCGAGGCGTTCAAGGAAATATTGGGAAGAAACTGGATACCGGATTGTGCCGCAAGCATGCGCCGCGCGGGCGCACCGTTCGGACGATTGTGCAACACCCCGACACCCAGCCGCGTGCGCGCCGGGGATGGGGCAATCCCTTATATAATGTGCGTTTTGCTGGATTTTGGCGGCTGCCACGCCAATCCGACACGAAAACGCACTTCCCCTTTCCTCGACCACCGACACTTCTCGTGAAAGTCTTTCGCGGCCTGCCCAACGCCGAAAGTCGCGCGCCCTGCGCGTTGACCATCGGCAACTTCGACGGCGTGCACCGCGGGCACCAGTCTCTGCTGGCCCGCGCACGCGCGGCGGCTGACGCACGCGGATTGCCGCTCACGGTGATGACGTTCGAGCCGCATCCGCGCGAATTCTTCATGCCGGACCGCGCGCCCACCCGCATTGCGCTGCTGCGCGACAAGCTGGAAAGCCTGCGTCGCCAGGGCGTCGACCGCGTGGTCGTGGAGCATTTCAACGCGCATTTCGCCGGACAAACGCCGGACGAGTTCGTGCGCAATGTTCTGGTCGATGGCCTGCACACGCGCTGGCTGCTGGTGGGCGATGATTTCCGCTTCGGCGCCAAGCGCGCGGGCGATTTCAACTATCTGCAGGCCGCTGGTGCCCAGTTCGGCTTTGAAGTCGAGCAGATGGGCTCGGTGTCGGAGTCCGGCGTGCGCATTTCCAGCTCGGCCGTGCGCGAGGCGCTGGCCGCCGGTGACCTAGAACACGCCCGCCGCCTGCTCGGTCACGGTTATGCCATCAGCGGACACGTGGTGCACGGGCAAAAGCTCGGCCGCTCGCTGGGCTTTCCGACGCTGAATTTGCGCATCTCGCATCGCAAGCCGGCAGTCGCCGGCATCTTTGTCGTGCAGGTGCACGGGCTGGCCGAAAAGCCGCTGCCGGCCGTCGCCAGCATTGGCGTGCGACCGACGGTGGACGACTCAGGCCGCGTGCTGCTGGAAGTGCATATCTTTGATTACCACGCCAGCGTCTACGGCAAGCTGGTGCGCGTGGAATTCATGAAAAAGCTGCGCGACGAGGCACGTTACGATTCGCTCGATGCCCTCAAGGACGCGATCGCGCAGGACTGCGTGCACGCGCGGCAGTTCTTCGGCTTGGCCGTCCCGCCAGCCGGCGAGTCGCCAACGCTTCGGCGTGACTTCGCCACCTCCGCCACCGACCGAATTCAGTAGGCGGCCGACCCGTTCGCCGCCCAGAAGCCACACGCTGCGCACGCGCGCCCTGCACTGTCAGCCGCGCCTGCACCGATCCGATTTGCCCGAATCTGCCCCACATCACACCATGTCCGATTCCAAGAAGCCCACGCCGGAGAAGAGCAAGTACCCGGTCAACCTGCTGGACACGCCTTTCCCCATGCGCGGCGACCTGCCCAAGCGCGAGCCGCAGTGGGTCAAGCAATGGCAGGACAAGCAGCTTTACAAGAAGATCCGCGCTGCGCGCAAGGGCGCGAAGAAGTTCATCCTGCATGACGGCCCGCCGTATGCCAACGGTGATCTGCACATCGGCCACGCCGTCAATAAGATCCTCAAGGACATGGTGATCAAGGCGCGCGGTTTGACTGGCCTGGATGCCGTCTACGTGCCGGGCTGGGATTGCCATGGCATGCCGATCGAAATCCAGATCGAGAAGCAGTTCGGCAAGGGCCTGCCGGTCAAGGAAGTGCAAGAGAAAGCGCGTGCGTACGCCACCGGCCAGATCGCGCGCCAGAAGGCGGATTTCGAGCGCCTGGGCGTGCTGGGCGACTGGGCCGATCCGTACCTGACCATGAACTTCCGCAACGAAGCGGATGAAGTGCGGGCGCTGGGCAAGATCCTGGAGAAGGGCTACGTCTTCCGCGGCCTGAAGCCGGTCAACTGGTGCTTCGACTGCGGCTCGGCGCTGGCCGAAGCGGAAGTCGAATACGCGGACCGCACCGACCTGTCGATCGACGTCGGCTTTCCGTTTGCCGATATCGACGCGCTGGCCAGCGCTTTCCACGTCGGCGCCGATGTGCTCAAGGCCAAGCCGGGCTGGATCGTGATCTGGACCACCACGCCGTGGACGATCCCCTCCAACCAGGCGCTGAACCTGCACCCGGAAATCGAATACGCGCTGGTCGACACGCCGCGCGGTCTGCTGATCGTCGCCAAGGAGCGCGTCGAGGCTTGCCTGCAAAGCTGGAAGCTTGAAGGCACCGTGCTGGCCACGTGCGAAGGCGCAGCGCTCTCGGGCGCGCGCTTCCACCACCCGCTCGCCAAGATGGACGCGGGCTATGACCGCACCTCGCCGGTCTACCTGGGCGACTACGTGACCATCGATACCGGTACCGGCATCGTCCACTCCGCGCCTGCCTATGGCGTGGAAGACTTCCAGTCCTGCAAGTCGCACGGCATGCCCGACTCGGAAATCATCAACCCGGTGATGGGCAACGGCGTGTACGCATCGACGCTGCCGCTGTTCGGCGGCCAGATGATCTGGGACGCCAATCCGAAGATCGTCGAAGTGCTGCGCGAGTCCGGCAACCTGTTCGACGCGCACAAGCACCCGCACAGCTACATGCACTGCTGGCGCCACAAGACGCCGATCATCTACCGCGCCACGTCGCAGTGGTTTGCGGGGATGGACGTGCAGCCCAACGACGGCAACAGCACGCTGCGTGAAACGGCGTTGGCAGGCATCGATGCCACCGCGTTCTACCCGTCGTGGGGCAAACAGCGCCTGCACAACATGATCGCCAACCGCCCGGACTGGACGCTGTCGCGCCAGCGCCAATGGGGCGTGCCGATGGCCTTCTTCGTACACAAGGAAACCGGCGCGCTGCATCCGCGCACGCCTGAGCTGCTGGAGCAAGTCGCCCAGCGCATCGAAAAGAGCGGCATCGAAGCCTGGCAGACGCTCGATCCGCGCGAGCTGCTCGGCGACGAGGCCGACATGTATGAGAAGAACCGCGACACGCTCGACGTGTGGTTCGACTCGGGCACGACGCACTGGCACGTCATTCGCGGCTCGCACGCGGCGGATCTGTACGACGCTTCAGCCGACCTGCCGGACGGTCGCCTAGCCGATCTGTACCTGGAAGGCTCCGACCAGCACCGCGGCTGGTTCCACTCGTCGCTGCTGACGGCTTCGATGCTGTACGGCAAGCCGCCGTACAAGGGCCTGCTCACGCACGGCTTCACGGTCGACGGCGAAGGCCGCAAGATGTCCAAGTCGATCGGCAACACGATCGCGCCGCAGGAAATCGCCAACAAGATGGGCGCCGAGATCATCCGCCTGTGGGTGGCCTCGACCGACTACTCGGGCGAACTGGCCATCTCGGATGAAATCCTGAAGCGCGTGGTGGAAGGTTATCGCCGCATCCGCAACACGCTGCGCTTCCTGCTCGCCAACCTGACGGATTACGACCACGCCAAGCACGCGCTGCCGACCGAGCAATGGCTGGAAATCGACCGCTATGCCGTGGCGCTGACGGATTCGCTGCAGAAGGAAGTGCTGTCGCACTACGACGTGTACGAGTTCCACCCGGTGGTCGCCAAGCTGCAGACGTTCTGCTCGGAAGATTTGGGCGGCTTCTACCTCGACGTGCTGAAGGACCGCCTGTACACCACGGCGCCCGATTCCGTGGCGCGCCGCTCCGCACAGAACGCGCTGTACCACATTACCCAGGCAATGCTGCACTGGATGGCGCCGTTCCTGTCGTTCACGGCGGAAGAGGCCTGGCAGGTGTTTGCGCACGGCACGGAGCACACCGACACCATCTTCACCAGCACGTATTACAACGCTCCGGTGCCGCAAGGCGCCAGCGCGCTGCTGGAGAAGTGGGCAGCCATCCGCAACGTGCGCGGCGAAGTGACCAAGCAGTTAGAAGCGCTGCGCATCGACGGCAAGATCGGCTCGTCGCTGCAGGCGGAAGTGACGGTGTCGGCAGGTGAATCGGTGCATGACGCGCTGGCCAGCCTCGGCGACGACCTGCGCTTCGTGCTGATCACGTCGGCGGCCAAGCTGGAGCGTGCGCCGGAAGGCGGCGATCTGCTCATCACCGTGGTACCGTCCACGCACGCCAAGTGCGAGCGCTGCTGGCATTACCGCTCCGACGTCGGCCACGACCATGCCCACCCGACGCTCTGCAAGCGCTGCACCGATAACCTGTTCGGCGCCGGTGAACAACGGAGCGCTGCCTGATGGCCACTCGCAACAACGGCAAGAGCAAATCGATCGGGTTGAAGAAGAGCGGCGGCGGTCATGGCGTGGGCCCCTGGCTCGGCCTGGCCGTCATCTGGATCCTGCTGGACCAGTTGACCAAGATCGCCGTCCTCAAAACTTTCACTTACGGCGAGTCGCGGCCGATCACCGGCTTCTTCAACCTGGTGCTCGCCTATAACAAGGGGGCGGCGTTTTCGTTCCTGGCCGCGGCGGGCGGCTGGCAGCGCTGGTTCTTCACGGGCCTCGGCGTGGCGGCGGCGCTGTTCATCGTGTGGCTGCTCAAGCGGCACAGCGGGCAAAAGCTGTTCTGCTTTGCGCTGGCTCTCATTCTGGGCGGCGCGCTGGGCAACGTGATTGACCGTGTCATCTACGGTCATGTGGTGGACTTCCTCGACTTCTACCTGCACAACTACCACTGGCCGGCCTTCAACGTGGCGGACTGCGGCATCACCATCGGTGCGGTGCTGCTGATCGTTGACGAACTGCGGCGCGTGCGTCGCTGACGCTGCCGTGTCAAACCTCCAGCATTGGAACGGCGAAGCGGTGCTGTGCCTTGATGAGGCTGGCCCGCGTATCGCCAGCGAGCAGGATGCGCTGGACCACCTGATCGGCGAGGCGCTAGGGCATGGCGCATCGATGGTTGCCGTGCCGGTCAGCCGCCTTGATGCGGCGTTCTTTGCGCTGCGCACCGGCCTGGCCGGCGGCATCGCGCAGAAGATCACGAACCACCGACTGAAGCTCGCCGTGGTCGGCGACATCTCGGCGCACCTGGAGGCCAGCAGCGCCCTGCGCGACTGGGTGCGGGAATCCAACAAGCGCGACACGATCCGCTTCGTCCCCTCGCTGGACGACCTGGCCGCCGATGCGCGTCCCATGCCTGCTGAATGAGGCTCAGGCTCGGTAGCGGACGGCGTACCACGCCCGTTTGACGTACTCGGCAAGAATCGACCCGGCTTCGTAGATCGGCACCGACTTGGCCAGCGTATCGCCCGGGAATACGCCGTGTGCACCCCAAGTGACTTCCGGCCATACCTTGCGGAACACCGCCAGCGCCCGGCCGGTGTGATACCAGCTCGTGACCAGTATTGCGCTGTTGACGTGCAGGCCCGCCAACGTCTCGCGCGTCATCCGCGCATTTTCCATCGTGCTGCCGGACACACATTCGTGGCCGATACGCTCCGCCGGCACGCCGGCCATCACAAGGCGGCGCTCGATCAGCAGGCAATCGCCCTGTCCGCTAACGAACACGCGAGGCGCTACGCCCGCGTGATACAGCTCGGCAGCGCCGATCACGCGCTGCCCCGATTCGCCGCCCAGTACGACGATCACGTCTGCGTGCGCGAGCCCCGGCTCCTCACGCAGCCATGCCTTCGCCCCGCAGACGAGTACCGCGCCGGCCACCACCGCAACGATGGCGCAACCGCCAATCCAAGCGAGAACATTGCGAACTGCGGAACAACCGAAAACCATATCGAGAATGCGCTTTTGAGGAAAAACCCGAGCGCCAGACGCGCCGCGGGGCAAGCCGGTATCATCGCCACTGTTCAGCAGGAAGCCCCGGGCACCGGGTTGTATCCTGCCCGCGCATATTGCGTCAATCGGATTCCCAAGCGGGTTGTTATGGAACTGCAAGGCAAACATTTCGTGCTCGGCCTGACCGGCGGCATCGCGTGCTACAAGTCGGCCGAGCTGGTGCGGCTCTTGACCAAGGCGGGCGCAACCGTGCAGGTGGTGATGACCGAGGCCGCCACGCACTTCATCACGCCGGTGACGATGCAGGCGCTTTCCGGGCGACCTGTCTTCACGTCACAGTGGGACGGCCGCATCGGCAACAACATGCCGCATATCGACTTGTCGCGCGAGGCAGATGCCATCGTCATCGCGCCGGCGTCCACCGACTTTCTGGCCAAGCTCGCGCACGGCATGGCCGACGATCTGCTCTCCACGCTGTGCATCGCGCGCGATTGCCCGCTGCTCGTCGCGCCCGCGATGAACCGCCAGATGTGGGCCGCACCCGCCACGCAGCGTAACGCCGCCCAGTTGCGCGCGGATGACGTCACCCTGCTCGGCCCCGATGCCGGCGACCAGGCCTGCGGCGAAGTCGGCGACGGCCGCATGCTAGAGCCCGAAGACATCGTCGAGCAGCTCATCGGCTTCTTCCAGCCCAAGCTGCTGCGCGGTCACCGCGTGCTGCTGACGGCCGGCCCGACCTTCGAGCCGATCGACCCGGTGCGCGGCATCACGAATCTGTCCAGCGGCAAGATGGGTTTTGCGCTGGCGCGGGCCGCATCGCAGGCCGGTGCAGAAGTCACGCTGGTTGCCGGGCCGTGCCATCAGGACACGCCCGCAGGCGTGCTGCGCATCGATGTGCAAACCGCCCAGCAAATGCACGACGCCGTCATGCACGAGCTGGATGCGGCGAAGAACGACATCTTCATTGCCGTGGCCGCTGTGGCCGACTGGCGCGTGGCGCAAGCCGCGGAACAGAAGCTCAAGAAGCAGAACGATTCCGACGTACCGTCACTTACGTTCACACAGAACCCGGACATCCTGGCCGGTGTGGCGCGCAGGGCGAATGCGCCTTTCTGCGTCGGCTTTGCGGCCGAAACCGAACGGTTGGAAGAGTTCGGCGAGGCCAAGCGCAAGAAGAAAGGCATTCCTCTGCTGGTCGGCAATCTTGGTCAGCAGACCTTCGGCCGCGACGACAACGAAGTCGCACTCTTCGATGCAAAGGGCATCACGCGCTTGCCGCGCGCCGACAAGCTGACGCTGGCGCGCCAGATCGTCGCCGCCATCGCCGACTGCGTCCATGGAGCACGGTCATGAGCGCCGCGCCGATCCGTCTATCGGTCCTGGACCAAAGCCCGGTCATCTACGGCCACAGCGCACGCGACGCCATTGCCGCGACGGTCGATCTGGCGCAACTGACGGATTCGCTCGGCTACACGCGCTACTGGTGCGCCGAGCACCACGGCCTGCGCGGCGTGAGCAACCCCGCGCCGGAAGTGATGATTGCCCGCGTGGCGAGCGCCACGAGGCACTTACGCGTGGGCTCTGGCGGCGTGATGCTGCCGTATTACAGCCCGTTCAAGCTGGCCGAGCAGTTCCGCCTGCTGGAAGCACTGTTCCCGAACCGCATCGACCTGGGTGTCGGCCGCGCACCCGGCGGCGACATGCGCACCGCGCAAGCCGTGGCCATGGGCGATTACAACCGCGGCGACATCTTCCCGCAGCAGGTGCAGGAACTGATCTGGCACCTGACAGGCACGCTGCCGCCAGACCACCCCGCAGCCGGCGTTCTGCTACAACCCGAGATCGATACCAAGCCCGAGTTGTGGATGCTCGGCTCCAGCGATTTTGGTGGGGCGCTGGCCGCGCGCCTGGGCATCCGTTTCGCGTTCGCGCATTTCATCAACCCGCACGTCGGGCACATCGTCGCCCAGCAGTACCGCACGGATTTCGAGCCCGGCTACGATGCGCGCCCGTATAGCGCCGCCGCCGTCTTCGTGATCGCGGCTGATACCGAGGCGGAAGCGCGCCGCTATGAAGCCGCCATCGACCTGCGCCGCGTGCAGATGGCGCTCGGCGTGAACGGTCCGATCCCGACTGTCGAGCAAGGCGAAGCCCACCTCTACACCGAGCGCGACCAGGCCATCGTCATGCGCGAGCGGCCACGCAGCATCATCGGCACACCGGAATCCGTGGCCGAACAGATGCATGCGCTCAAGGAACGCTTCGTCGCCGATGAACTGATCGTGCTGACCGTCGCACCCAGCTACAAGGCGCGCCTGCGTTCATATGAGCTGCTGGCGGAGGCGTTTGCGCTACCATCTCCGGCTTCTGCAACCTCTTCAGCCTGCCCCGCATGAAACTCGACGTCAAGATCCTCGACGCCCGCCTGCACGAACAGCTCCCGCAGTACGCCACCACCGGCAGCGCCGGGCTGGACCTGCGCGCATGCATCGACGCCCCGCTCACCATTGAGCCCGGCACCACGCATCTGGTCCCGACCGGCATGGCCATCCACCTGGCTGATCCGGGTTATGCCGCGCTGATCCTGCCGCGCTCTGGCATGGGCCACAAGCACGGCATCGTGCTCGGCAACCTGGTCGGCCTGATCGATTCCGACTACCAGGGCCAGCTCATGGTCAGCACGTGGAACCGTGGCAGCACGGCGTTCGTGCTCAATCCGATGGAGCGCCTTGCACAACTCGTGATCGTGCCGGTGGTGCAGGCAGAGCTGAACATCGTCGATGACTTTGCCGAGAGCGAGCGTGGCGCAGGTGGTTTCGGCAGCACCGGGCGCCACTGACAACATCGCCCACACATAAGAAAAAGGCCCGGAGATTCCGGGCCTTTTGTTTGGTGCGACAAACTTCGTCAAGCTTCCGCTTCTTCCTGGGCAGGTGCCGGCGGCGCTTCGTTCTCGGAGAACTCCAGCTTCACCGCATCCGCATCGTCCAGATCCACGACCACCTTTCCGCCGTTCACCAGCTTGCCGAACAGCAGCTCGTCGGCCAGCGCCTTGCGGATCAGGTCTTGAATCAACCGTTGCATCGGGCGTGCACCCATCAGCGGGTCGAAGCCCTTCTTCGCCAGGAAGCGACGCAGCTTCTCGGTAAAGATGGCATCCACCTTCTTCTCGTGCAACTGCTCTTCCAGCTGCATGAGGAACTTGTCGACCACGCGCATGATGATTTCCTCATCGAGCGAGCGGAAGCTGATGGTTGCGTCCAGACGGTTGCGGAACTCCGGCGTGAACATGCGCTTGATGTCGGCCATCTCGTCGCCCTGTTCGCGCGCCGTGGTGAAACCGATCGTTGCCTTGTTCATCGTCTCGGCGCCCGCATTGGTCGTCATGATGATGATCACGTTGCGGAAATCCGCCTTGCGGCCGTTGTTGTCCGTCAGCGCGCCGTGGTCCATCACCTGCAGCAGGATGTTGAAGATGTCCGGGTGGGCCTTCTCGATCTCATCCAGCAGCAGCACGCAATGCGGCTTCTTGGTCACAGCTTCCGTCAGCAGACCGCCCTGATCGAAGCCCACGTAGCCCGGAGGCGCGCCGATCAATCGGCTCACCGCATGGCGCTCCATGTACTCCGACATGTCAAAGCGGATCAGCTCGATGCCCAAGATGAATGCGAGCTGCTTGGCGACTTCGGTCTTGCCCACGCCCGTGGGGCCGCTGAACAGGAACGAGCCAATCGGCTTGTCCGTCTTGCCCAGGCCTGCACGCGACATCTTGATCGCCGAAGCGAGCGCATCAATGGCCGGATCCTGCCCGAACACGACCGACTTCAGGTCGCGCTCCAGCGTCTGCAGCTTGCTGCGATCGTCCTGCGACACGCTTTGCGGCGGGACGCGGGCGATACGCGAAACGATGTCTTCGATCTCACCCTTGCCGATCGTCTTCTTCTGCTTCGACTTCGGCAGGATGCGCTGCGCTGCACCGGCTTCGTCGATCACGTCGATCGCCTTGTCCGGCAAATGGCGGTCGGTGATGAAGCGGGCCGACAATTCAGCCGCAGCCGTGAGTGCCGACGACGCGTACTTCACGCCGTGGTGCTCTTCAAAGCGGGACTTCAGGCCGCGCAAAATCTGCACGGTCTGATCAACCGTCGGCTCCACCACGTCGATCTTCTGGAAGCGGCGCGACAGCGCTGCGTCTTTCTCGAAGATGCCGCGATATTCCGTGAACGTCGTCGCACCGATGCATTTGAGTGCGCCCGACGACAGCGCCGGCTTGAGCAGGTTGCTTGCGTCCAGCGTGCCGCCCGAAGCCGCACCGGCGCCGATCAGCGTATGGATCTCGTCGATGAACAGGATCGCGTTTGGATTGTCCTTGAGCGACTTCAGCACGCCCTTCAGGCGTTGCTCAAAGTCGCCGCGGTACTTCGTGCCGGCCAGCAGCGCGCCCATGTCGAGCGAATAGACGACGGACTTCGCGAGGATGTCCGGCACTTCGCCCTTCGTGATGCGCCATGCCAAACCTTCCGCGATGGCCGTCTTGCCGACACCGGCCTCGCCCACCAGCAGCGGGTTGTTCTTGCGGCGGCGGCACAGCACCTGCACCACGCGCTCGACTTCCTGCTCACGGCCGATCAGCGGGTCGATCTTGCCGGCCTTGGCCAGCGCGTTCAGGTTCTGGGTGAACTGCTCCAGCGGGCTTTCCTTCCCGTCGCCGCCTTCGCCTTCGGGGTTGCCTTCGCCCTGCTTGGCGGGCTCAGCCTGGTCCTTGCGGATGCCGTGGCTGATGAAGTTCACGACGTCCAGCCGGGTCACGCCCTGCTGCTGCAGGTAGTACACCGCGTGCGAATCCTTCTCGCCGAAGATGGCGACAAGCACGTTCGCGCCCGTCACTTCCTTCTTGCCGTTGGACGTGGATTGCACGTGCATGATGGCGCGCTGGATCACGCGCTGAAAACCCAGCGTGGGTTGCGTGTCCACCTCGTCCGTGCCGGGCACCACAGGCGTGTTGTCGGCGATGAAGTTCTTCAGATGCGTGCGAAGGTCTTCGATGTTGGCGGCGCAGGCGCGCAGCACCTCCGCGGCCGTCGGATTGTCCAGCAGCGCAAGCAGCAGATGCTCCACCGTAATGAATTCGTGGCGAGCCTGCCGGGCTTCGACAAACGCCATGTGCAGGCTGACTTCCAGTTCTTGCGCGATCATGCTTCCTCCATCACGCACTGCAGCGGATGCCCCGCTTGCCGTGCATGGGTTGACACTAATTCCACTTTCGTCGCGGCGATATCCCGTGTGTAGATACCGCACACGCCCCTACCTTCCCGATGCACAGTCAGCATGATCTGTGTGGCGGTCTCCCGGTCTTTGCTGAAATACTGCTGAAGAATCATCACGACGAATTCCATCGGGGTGTAGTCGTCGTTGAGCAGCAGCACCTTGTACATCGCGGGCGGTTTGAGCGCTTGCTCTTTCCGCTCGAGGACGGTGCCTGCATCGTGTTGTGGAGTGGTCGCTTGCCGGATTGCCATGGTCTTATTCTAACCACTCCTTTCGAGTTCGCAATTTGGGGAAATAACACCGACTTCAAGGTCTACAAACGGTTTGGCCCGTGGAGCGTGCGTCCGTCAGCCCTCGAACGCGAGGCGTTTTACCGCCCCTGCGTTGGCTGGAACCGGCGCAAGCTCCGCGCCTGAGATGCCAATCGTTTTCCGTACTTGGAGGCGATCGGCTGGATTTCGAGCAAAACCTCTTCAGAAACTGACCGTTTTTCGCCACAAACCCACCCTTTGTGGCCTTGACAGTCTCTTACAATCCTCGAACAATCGAATTCAGCATGTGCGCCCTACTGCCCCGCAAACCGTTGGCAGCGAGCCGCATGAATGGTGAGCCCGGGAGGCCTCACACCAGTCGACAACAGATCGACAACCGCTTCAGGCTGTGGCGTTTGCCACAAGAAGACCGATCGCTTGCGGCGCGGTTCCACCCGCGCCATTCGTCGTGCCGTGCTGGCCGGCGGCCGGGCGATGACTGCGCGGTACCGCTCTGCACTGCCCCGACAGGCATACCTCCCGGCTCGGACTTGTGTTTTAACGGAGGGGTTTTCATGGCACTCGGTACGGTCAAATGGTTTAACGACGCCAAGGGTTTCGGTTTCATCTCGCCTGACGAAGGCGGTGAAGAGCTGTTTGCGCATTTCTCGGCCATCCAAATGGCTGGCTTCAAGACGCTCAAGGAAAATCAGCGCGTCTCGTTTGAAGTGACGCAAGGCCCGAAGGGCAAGCAGGCCACCAACATCCAGGCTGCCTGATAGGCGTTGCGCGGCACCCCGCCGGATGGCGACGGTGTCCAAATGCAAAAAACCCGGCGACATGCCGGGTTTTTTGTTGCCGCGGCGCGAGACAATGCCGGAGATATCTCGCCGCGCGCAACACGTCATTTCAGCGGGTTGTGCGCTACGGCATGGATGATCCCCGTGTCATTTCAAGGAGCCCCCGCCCATGAAACATTCTCTGCCCCGCACCGCCGCCACGGCCACGCTGCTGATTGCCGTGCTATTTCCCGCAGCCGCCCGCGCCCAGCTTGGCGACCTCATCAAGGGGGCCACGCAGGGCAACAGCCAGGGCGCCACAGGCGGCCTTGGCAGCCTGGGCGGTGTGCCGTCGCTCGGGTCATTGACGTCGGGGAGCACCGGCAATGTAGCTGGCGTGCTGGAGTTCTGCATGAAGAACAATTACCTGGGCGGCGCGACCGATGCGGCGTCGGTCAAGGACAAGCTGCTCGGCAAGCTGGGCGGTGCGCCGACGTCCAACCCGGGTTACACCGACGGCACAAAAGGCATCCTGACCGGCTCGGATGGCAACTCATTCGACCTGAGCAGCATCAAGTCGCAAATCACCCGGCAGGCTTGCGACAAGATCCTGTCGCAGGGCAAATCGCTGCTTTAAGCCGCGGCGCCAGCGAGCGCGCACTACACTGCAATATCGACTGGCCGTTCGCCTGTCTTCCACGCCCCGAGGGAGCCTCATGCTGGAAACCGCTGCGCTGGCCGCCGGGCTGTCTTGGACCAGCGGATTCCGCCTCTATCTGGCCGTATTTGCTGCTGGCGTACTCGGCCGCACGGGTTGGCTGCATTTGCCGCCCGGCCTGCAGATGCTGGAATCGTGGTGGGTGATTGGCCTGGCCGGCGTACTGGCCGTGGCGGAATTTCTCGCCGACAAGATTCCCGGTTTCGATTCCGTTTGGGATGGCATTCAGACCTTCATCCGCGTGCCTGCGGGCGCGATTCTGGCTGCGGCCGCGTTCGGGCAGCTCGATCCGCAATGGATGGTGGCTGCCGGACTGATTGGCGGGACGCTGGCCGGCACGGCACATGCCACCAAGGCCGGTACGCGCGCGCTGATCAACACGTCGCCGGAACCGTTCTCGAACTGGGTGGCGTCGTTCAGTGAAGACGTAGCCGCCAGCGGTGGTTTGCTGATGGCATTTTTCCTGCCAGTTGCGTTCTTGGTGGTCCTGGGGCTGCTGCTGTTGGTATCGGTGTGGTTACTGCCCAAGCTGTGGCGCGGCGTGCGGCGCCTGCGGGATGCGCTGCGCGGGCGATCACCTGAGCCGCCGCCGGCCGGCACCACCCGGCTGCCGCGCTAAGGCGCTATCCAAAGGCGCGCAGCAGCCCGAACAACGTCAGGGCCAGCGCGCACGCCCACCCGGAAAACAGCACGCGCCAGACCTTGTTGCGCGGAACAAACCCCACACCGCGCACCAGCCCCGCGCTCATCGCCCAGAACAGCAGCACGGCAAGACCGTGGTCGGCATGCCCGTCGCGATTGGCGAGGATGTACGGATACACCGTGCCCACCGCCATCACGAGCAACCCGGCTGCCAGGCTGGCGGCGTGGATGCGCGGCTTGTCGGTGGTGCTCACGTTGGCTGTGCTCACTCGCGGTCCGAGTTCGGATTGTTCGCGTTGGCGGCGCGGTCGTCGCTCACCTCACCCCACATTGCGTTGAGCACCGCCAGCAGCACAGCAAAGCCGACACCCAGGACCCAACTGAAGTACCACATGGATTTGCTCTCCTGTGCGGCGGTTAGTAAGCCGAGTGCTCGTTGGCGCGGATGTGTTCGACCGTCACCTTGCCGCGCATCACGCGGTAGCACCAGCTTGTGTAGGCGATGACGATGGGCGTGAAGATGATTGCCGCCCAGAACATCAGGCCCAGCGTGAAGTGGCTGGAAACGCTGTCCCACACCGTGAGGCTGGCGCCGGGCATGCTGGACGAAGGCAGCACGAACGGGAACATCGATGCCCCGGCCGTGGTGATGATGCCCGCCAGCCCCAGCGACGACAGCACAAACGCAGTAAGCGTGCGCCCCGCCCGCGACAGCACGACGGCCAGCAGCGGGCCAATCACGCCAATTGCCGGCAACGCCCACAGCAACGGCTGCTTCTGATAGTTGCGCCACCATGCGTCAGCCGTGCGCGCGACGGTCTTGGCCATCGGGTTGGCAAGCCCCGCGGGGTCGATAGCCGACGTGATGACGTAGCCTTCGATGCTGCCGGCGTGCAACCATGCGCCGGCCGCAATAAACGCCACCACCGCGACGATGGCTGCGCCAGTGGCAGCACTGGTGGCGCGTTGTTGGACAACGCCCTCCGTCCGGTGGGCGAGATAGATGCCGCCATGCATGGTGATCATCGCGCTCGACACCACGCCCGTCAGGATGGCAAACGGATTCAGCAGTTGCCAGAACGTGCCGGTGTACGTCACCACCATGAAGTTGTCGAAGTGAAACGGCACGCCCTGCAGCAGGTTTCCGAACGCCACGCCAAAGATGAGCGGCGGCACCGCGCCCCCGATGAAGAGGCCCACGTCCCACACTTTGCGCCACGTGGCGTTATGGATCTTGCTCCGGTAGTCAAACCCGACCGGCCGGAAAAACAACGCCCACAGCACCGCCAGCATCGCCCAGTAGAACCCGCTGAACGCGGTGGCGTATACCAGCGGCCACGCGGCAAAGATGGCGCCACCGCCCGTGATAAACCAGACTTGGTTGCCGTCCCAGTGCGGGCCGATGGTGTTGATCATCACGCGGCGCTCGTCGTCCGTCTTGCCGACAAAGGGCAGCAGCGTGCCGACGCCCATGTCGTGTCCGTCCATGATGGCAAAGCCGATCAGCAATACGCCGATGAGCAGCCACCAGATGACCTTGAGGGTTGGGTAGTCGAACATGGCGTTCTCCTCAGGCGTGGGCGGCTTCGAAATCGTAGCGGCCAGTGCCAAGGCTGCCCGGCCCCTGGCGAGCGAACCGGATCATCAGGTACATCTCAACGATCAGCAGCAACGTGTAGAAACCGATGAAGCCCGCGAGCGACCCATACAGGCTGGCCTCGCTCAACGTCGACACACTCAGATGCGTGGGCAGCACGCCGTAGATGGTCCACGGCTGACGCCCGTACTCCGCCACCACCCAACCCAGCTCGATGGCGATCCATGGGGCGGGTAGCATCCACAGCGCCCAGCGCAGCAGCCATGCCGGTGCCCTGCGCTGCGGCCGCAACGTGCTCCAGAACGACAGGCCAAACAGCGCCAGCATCAGGAAGCCCAGCCCAACCATCACGCGGAAGCCCCAGAACATCGGCCATACGCGCGGCACGGTATCGTCGACAGCCTTGTTGATCATTTCGGGCGTGGCTTGCCGCACATCGCTCACGTACTTCTTGAGCAACAGGCCAAAGCCCAAGTCTTGCTGATGGATCTGCAGGGTCTGGAGCGCCGCCGCATCGCCGGGGTGCTGGCGCACCGTTTCCAGCGCGGCCACAGCTTCGATACCGCTCATGATTCGGCCGCGATTTCGCGCCTTGATCTCATGGATGCCCGGAATCTGCTTGGACACCGAGCGCGTGCCGATCAGCCCCATCACCCACGGAATCTCGACCGCCCAGTCGTTCTTCTGCTCGCGCTGGTTGATCGACGCAATCACGTTGAAGCTGGCCGGCGCGGGCTCGGTCTCCCACATGGCCTCGATGGCGGCCATCTTGGTTTGCTGCGCTTCGCCCACGGTGTAGCCGGACTCGTCGCCCAGCACGATCACGGAGCACACGCTGGCCAGGCCGAACGCCGCCGCCACGCGAAAGCTGCGCCGCGCGAATTCCACATCGCGGCCGCGCAGCAAGTACCAGCTCGAAATCGACAGCACGAACATCGCGCCCGTCACGTAACCCGCCGACACGGTATGCACGAACTTGGCCTGCGCGATGGGGTTGAAGACCACGGCCCAGAAGTCGTGCATCTCCATGCGCATGGTCTGCCAGTTGAATTCGGCACCGACCGGGTTCTGCATCCAGCCGTTGGCGATCAGAATCCACAGCGCGGAAAGGTTGGTGCCGATCGCCATCAGCGTCGTCACCAGCAAGTGCTGCGTCTTGGAAAGGCGATCCCACCCGAAGAAGAACAGGCCGATAAAGGTGGATTCCAGAAAAAACGCCATCAGCCCTTCAATGGCCAGCGGCGCACCAAAGACATCGCCCACGTAGTGCGAGTAATACGCCCAGTTGGTGCCGAACTGGAATTCGAGCGTGATGCCCGTCGTCACGCCCAGCGCAAAGTTGATGCCGAACAGCTTGCCCCAGAAGCGCGTCATGTCTTTCCAGATGACCTTGTTGGTCATCACGTAGACGCTTTCCATGATGACCAGCAGCCAGACCATGCCCAGCGTGAGCGGCACGAACAGGAAGTGGTACATCGCCGTGGCCGCAAACTGAAGCCGGGACAGATCGACGAGATGTTCGGAAATCACGGTTGCCCTCCCTGCGCTGCTGACGGTGTCACGATCAGGCGATCAGCGGCCCGCTCGGCATCGACCGGCACCCGGTGATCTCGCACGAATACCCACCACAGCGCGCTCAGCACCACCAGCTTGATGGCGACGACGATGAGCAGATGGCGGACGAGTCGGCGGTCGTTGGGGCTCACGGGCGGACGAGACTTGGCGCGCGTCGGTGCCACTTGCAGGGGGTCCCGCCAGTGGCACAGAAAGTCACATGTGATCCAGTCTAGTCATGGATGGAAGGGGTGACAAACCATTTCTGAGGGGAGTTGTGAGGTATCGGGCGCTTGAGCGGGCCGCCGTCGACGGCGTTTTTCGTGACGTTTTGCCACGGAGGCCGCTAGCCCTCTCGTGCGTGAACACCTCCGGCGCAACGCTGGAAGAACTGAAACGCAACGCGCAGGAAGCCGTCGAGCCGATGCATGAAGACGGCGATCAAGATGTTCGTGCACTCGCCCACGACATCAATTCGCTATGCAGGATGTTCAGCGAGGACGACAGCGGATGCTGGCTGTTCGTCAACATTGACCTCACCAGGATCGGATCGAAGGCCGTGCGCCTGAACATCAGCCTGCCTGACCGGCTTGTGCTGCAGATCAATGCGGCCGTCAGCGACAGGTGACGTCCACCCGTCGGCAACCTCTAGTGCTGCGGCTTCTTCATGGCCTCGGATTCTCTCGCGGCGTTCAGTTCTTCGCTGGCCTCAATCGGATCCATTGCCTCATCAATCGAGGAGGCCGCACGTTCTATTTCGCCTCGCTCTTCGGCCAGGAATTCATCCGACTCCTCCAGCTCGCCGGGAGGAGGCTCCAGCATATCGTCCAGCATGGCACCCAACTCGGGCGTGTCCCATGGCTCGCCTCGGTGCATCTTTTGCTTTATGTAGTGACGAATCTCAGCATCTTGTTCGGGAGTCAATGGAAGCCTGCGAAAAGTGCTCTTGGGGTCGGTCTCGGGCATGATGTTTCTCCCCTACTGAGTAGATTTTTTAGTGTACGCCGGGCTTTGCGGGAGTGCTCGGCGACGTTGCCGGACCAACAGGAAACCGAGAGACCAGTCATCCAACAGGGCACACCGGGCGGCATTGGCGCCGGTCGTCAGCAAATTCTGATTTATAGTTTCGCCCCTGCTCAGACGAAGCGGCCATCGGTACACTCTGCGCCATCGCTTTCAGTGCCATAGGGAAAGCGATCGAGGTGTGGAAACCTCGTGCGTAACGGGTGAGAACCGAGCATAGGTTCTTGCCCTCGATTGCTATGGCTTGGCTTCGTCTCCCTCCTGGGGCGAGCCAGGCATGAGCGGCTTCGGCCGCGCCGACTGTTACGCATCGGTTTTCCACCTTGCCTGTGCTCGCCCACCCCTCCCACCTGGGTTGGGCGCGGTTCCGTTCATCACATGAAGAGGAATGCCGTGACCCGCTCGATCTCCCAATCCGTCGATTCCCCGGCTGGCAATTCGCTCGCCAAATATCAGAAAGGTGTTGGCGCTGCGCGTGAATTTTTGCGTGCCCTGTCCGCGCGCGCCGCAGCCCCCAAGCATTCCGCAACCAGCACGACGGACTCGCCAGAACACCCCGAGCAACCCCGCTGATTCATGGGCGAGGCCCAGCGCATGGGCCGCGGCGCCCTTGTTGCAGCATCGGCGTTGGGGCTTGTTGGGGCTCGCCCGCCCTTTTTGCGAGTACGAACCGGTCAAGACTGCGAGCATCTGCAGATGGTCGGCTGCGCTTAAAACAAAAAACCCCGGCGAGCCGAAGCTGCCGGGGTTTTTCCACATCCACGGCGGGGTGCCGCGAGCGACATGCATCGATCATTCTCGCTGAATCGCCCGTAAAACTCCGCCCTGCTACGGCTGCCAAATCCGGGGACCCAGGGCAGTTGAGCTACCGCCCCAGATCCTTCGCCGACACGCCCGCAATGCCCCAGTTCTCCTTTGGCACGTCATGGATCCATACCCGGACGTTCTCCTTCGGAGCGCCGGTCGCCTCGACAAGGGCGGTCGTAACCTTGTCGATTACGGCGCGCTTCTGCTCGGTGGTGCGACCTTCGATCATGTAGATCTGTGCAAACGGCATGGCTTTCCTCCTTGGTATTTGCAATGGCCGGCGATAGTCAGGCCGCCTGCGCAGCGAGGATGCCGCGCTGACGAGCCATGGTGAGTGCCGTGTCCTCGATCATGTCTTCCTGACCGCCCACCATGCCGCGCCGGCCCAGTTCGACCAGCAGATCACGCGCCGGTACACCGTATTTCTTTTCTGCACGTTTGGCGAACAGCAGGAAGCTGCCGTACACACCGGCATAGCCGAGCGTGAGCGCATCGCGGTCGATGCGGATGGGGAAATCCATGATGGGCACCACAAGGTCTTCAGCCACGTCCTGAATCTTCCAAACATCCACGCCGGTCTTGATGCCCATGCGGTCGCACACCGCCACCAGCACCTCCATTGGCGTATTGCCTGCACCGGCTCCCAGCCCCGCTGCAGCCGCATCGATGCGCGTGGCACCGCATTCGATCGCGGTAATGGAGTTGGCGATGCCCATGGCCAGGTTGTGGTGGCCATGGAAACCCAGTTCGGTCTCAGGCTCGAGCGCGTCGCGCACGGCAGCAAGGCGCGCCTTCACATCATCGGGCAGCATGTAGCCGGCTGAGTCGGTGATGTAGATGCAGTTGGCGCCGTAGCTCTCCATCAGCTTGGCTTGCTTGACCAAGCCTTCGGGGCTGTTCATATGCGCCATCATCAGAAAGCCGACGGTGTCCATATCGAGCTTGCGCGCGTAGCTGATGTGCTGCTCCGAGACGTCGGCCTCAGTGCAGTGCGTGGCCACGCGAATCGTATGCACGCCGAGTTCACGCGCTATTTTGAGATGGTCAACCGTGCCAATACCGGGCAGCAGCAGCGCCGACACCTTGGCTTGCTTCATGAGCGGGATGACTGCACCCAGGTACTCCTCGTCGCTGTGCGCGGGAAAGCCGTAGTTGAGCGATGAGCCGCCCAGACCGTCGCCGTGGGTGACTTCAATCAGGGGAACTCCGGCGGCGTCCAGCCCCTGCGCAATGGAGCGCATCTGCTCAAGCGTCATCAGGTGGCGCTTGGGATGCATGCCGTCGCGCAACGTCATGTCGTGAACGGTAATGCTCTTGCCTTGCAGCGTAGTCATGTGAGGCTCCTCGTCAGGCGGTTTCAGTGGCGGGGGCGGCCGAGGTGGCGCGCAGGGTCAGTTCACCCTTGAGGATTTCCTCGGCGAACATCTCGGCAGTGCGCGCGGCGGCGGCGGTCATGATGTCGAGGTTGCCGGCGTACTTGGGCAGGTAATCGCCCAGGCCCTCGACCTCCAGGAACACGCTCACGCGGTTGCCGTCGAACACCGGGCCGTTGACGAGCTTGTAGCCCGGCACGTACTTCTGTACCTCTTTGATCATCGCGTGGATCGACGCGGTGATGGCCGCCTGATCCGGCTCAGTTTCCGTCAGGCAATGCACGGTATCGCGCATGATCAGCGGTGGCTCGGCGGGGTTGATGACGATGATGGCCTTGCCCTTCTTCGCTCCACCCACGCGCTCGACCGCACCGGCCGTGGTGCGCGTGAATTCGTCGATGTTCTTGCGGGTGCCCGGCCCCACCGACCGGCTCGACACCGTAGCAACGATCTCGCCATACGCCACGGGTTGCACGCGGCTGACGGCCGCCACCATCGGGATGGTGGCCTGCCCGCCGCAGGTCACCATGTTGACGTTCATCTCGGCGCGACCGAGGTGCTCTTTCAGGTTAACCGGCGGCACGCAATACGGGCCAATGGCCGCAGGTGTGAGGTCAATCATCAACACGCCCAGCGCATTGAGCTTGCGGGAGTTCTCCGCATGCACATAGGCGCTGGTGGCGTCAAAGGCAATCTGCACGCCGTCGGCCAGCACGTGCGGAAGCAGGCCGTCGACACCGTCTGCCGTGGTCTTGATGCCCATCTCGCGGGCACGCTTGAGCCCGTCGGATTCCGGGTCGATGCCCACCATCCACACAGGTTCCAGCACGGGGCTGCGCTGCAGTTTGGCCAGCAGATCGGTGCCAATGTTGCCGGGGCCGATCAGGGCGCATTTGATCTTTTGAGTCATGGTCGCGGTCTCCAATACGCAATGTTCAACTTGGCATTCAATTCACGAAGCGCATCGACACGTTGCCCAGATCCTGGAAACGCACGCATACGCTGTCGCCTGCTGCCACCGCAATCGCCTCGGTGACGCCGCCGGTCATGATGAAGGTGCCAGCCGGGATCTCCTGGCCTCGTGCGCCGAGGTGGTTGGCCATCATGGCCACGGCGGCCGCCGGGTGGCCAAGCACGGCAGCGCCCGCCGCCATGGCGACAGCGCGGCCATTCTTCTCCAGCATCACGCCCAGGGTGCGCAGGTCCAGCTCCTCCAGACCGCGGGAACGGCCACCGACCACGAAACGCGCGGCCGACGTGTTATCGGCAATCACGCTCTTGAGGTCAAACTTGAAATCGCGGTACCGGCTGTCAATGATCTCGACAGCCGGGATCACGAAGTCGATTGCCGCCAGCACATTGCCGACATGGCAGCCCGGACCACGCAGCGCAGCCTTTGTGACGATGCAGATCTCGGCTTCCACCTTGGGATGGATCAGCTCCGACATGCGAATTTCACTGCCCTCCGCACGGGCCATGTCCTCGCTCACGAAGCCGAAGACCGGCGTTTCAACGCCCATTTGCTTCATCTTCGCGAAGGAGGTCAGCCCCGCCTTCAAGCCGACGATCTTCAGCCCGCGCGCTTCCTTGCGCCGACGGATCTCGTCCTGGATGTCGTAGGCATCGGCCCAGTCCATGTCGGGGTATTCGTCGGTGATCTTGGTGATGTCGCGTACGTGCAACTGCGCGGATTCCACATGCGCAGCCAGCGCTTCAATGGTTTGGCGATTCAGTGCCATGGTGTGTGTCTCCTCGATGCTCGATTGGGTGTCAGATGAAGCGCACCGAGGTGCTACCGAGGCCGCCCACGCTGCAGTGAAGGCTGTCACCCGGCTTGACCGGCACGAGCGGCGATTGCGAACCCGACAAAATCACATCGCCGGCCTTGAGCGCGATGCCAAGCCGCCCCAGCGTATTCGCCAGCCACGCCACGGCGTTCACAGGCGAGCCCTGGACGGAGGCACCGCACGAGGTGCTCACGATCTCGCCGTTCTTCTCCAGCACCATGCCGGCCAGCGCCAGATCAAGATCGCGCGGGCTGCGGCGCGTGCCGCCCAGCGTGAAGACGCCGCACGAGGCGTTGTCGGCCACGGTGTCCTGGATCTTGATCTTCCAGTCACGGATGCGCGAATCGACGATCTCGAAACATGGCATCACGCAGTCGGTCGCGCGCAGCACGTCGGCCGCCGTCACTCCGGGGCCGCAAAGGTCCCGTGAGAGCACGAAGGCCACCTCGGCCTCGGCCTTCGGCGCGATCATCCTGCCGGTGTCGACCGGCTCGCCCTCGTTGAAAACCATGCCCGAGAGCAGATGGCCGAAGTCGGGCTGGTTCACGCCAAGCATGTCCATCACGATCTGGCTGGTCACGCCGATCTTCTTGCCGATCACGGTTTCGCCAGCTTCGATGCGGCGGCTGATCATGCGCAGCTGGATCTGGTAGGCGTCGTCGATGGTGATGCCGGGTTCGCGGTCGGTCAGCGGCTCGACCGGCGTGCGCGAGCGCAACGATTCGTAGAGCGCATCGCCGTAGTGTTGGATCTTGAGAGCGTCCATGGGAAAGTCTGCGTAAGAGAGTGGTTCAGGTGGCTGCGCCAGCATCGGCTTCGGCCAGGAAGTTGTTCACGAGCTGGGCAAAACGGGCGCTGTGTTCGATCTGTGTCCAGTGCCCGCAGTGGCCGAAGACATGCAGCTGGCTATTGGGAATCCAGTCAGCCAGCGTGAGCGAGTTCGATAGCGGGATCACCTGATCCTCCCGCCCGTGCAGCACCAGTGTTTCGTGCGGCAGCGCGCGGATGTCGGCTTCGGCGCTCGCCATGGCATCCACCCAGCGCTGCCTGGGCGCCGGGAACATGGCGGCATAGGACTCCTGCACACCCGGCACGATGGTGGCCTCGTAGCGCAGTTGCGCAAGTTCGTCGGTCACACGGCCGCGGTCGTAGGCAAACACGTCGAGCAGACCGCGCATGGCCGCCAGCGATGGTGTGTAGCCCCACACCGCATCGAGCGCCGGCGTGATGGCAAACGGCACACCCACCGCGCCCATCAGCACCAGCCGCCGCACACGCTCGGGCGCCCGGATCGCCAGCGCCAGTGACAATCCGCCGCCAAAGGAATTGCCAACCAGATCGACCTGCGGCAATCCAAGGGCATCCAGCAGGTCGATGGCTTGCTGAACCCAAACGTCCATGTTGTAGACCTGCCCCGCGGGCCGGTCGCTCAGGCCGAAGCCCAGCATGTCGGGCGCAATGACGCGGCGCTGCCGGGCCAGCGCGGGCATGACCGGCCGCCAGTTGACCCATGCGCTCACACCCGGGCCTGACCCGTGTATGAGCAGCACCGGTGCGCCCTGCCCGACATCGTGCACGTAGGTCTGTACGGCACCGGTGCGGACGTAGCGGGCATCCGCGCCTTCAAGGTTGATCGTGCTCATAGCTTCACCATCACGTTGCGCAGCTCGGTATAGAACTCCAGCGAATGCACGCCGCCTTCGCGGCCGATGCCGGATGCCTTGGCGCCGCCGAATGCGGTGCGCAGGTCGCGCAGGAACCAGCTGTTGATCCAGCACAGTCCCACCTCAACGGCGCGCGCCATGCGGTGGGCCGTGCCCAGGTTTTGCGTCCACACCGTGGTGGCCAGGCCGTAGTCCGTGGCGTTCGCAAGCGCGATGGCTTCTTCCTCGGTGTCGAACGGGGCAATGTGGCAGCAGGGACCGAAGATCTCTTCGCGAATCACGCGGGCGCTTTCCGGCAGCCCGGTCCAGATGGTCGGCTGTACCCAATGGCCCTCGGCCAGCGCGGCGGGCATGTCCGGCGCACCGCCTCCGGTGATCACAGTTGCGCCCTCCTCCTGGGCCAGTGCGTAGTAGGACATGACCTTGGCCTTGTGCTCGGCGGAGATCAACGGGCCCAGACCCACCCCCGGCTCACCCGATGGCCCGATCTTCAATGCCTCAGCCTTCTCCTTCAGTGCTTGCACAAACTTGTCGAAGATCGGCCGTTGAACGTAGACGCGCTCGGTGCCCAGGCAGACCTGCCCGCAGTTCTCGAACGCACTGCGCGTGATGCCGGCCACGGCCTTGTCGAAATCGGCATCCGCGAAAACGATGCCCGCGTTCTTGCCGCCCAGTTCGAAGCTCACCGGTCGCACGCCTTTGGCAGCCGCGGTCATGATGGCCTCTCCGGTGCGCGTCTCACCGGTGAAGGTGATGCCGTTGACCCCCGGATGTCGCGTGAGGAACTCTCCGGCAGAGCCCGGCCCGAAGCCGTGCACGACGTTGTAGACGCCCTTGGGGATACCCACGTGCGCCATGACCTCACCCAGCAGCGTGGCCGTGGCTGGCGTCTCTTCCGAGGGCTTGACGATGACGGTGTTGCCGCAAGCCAGCGCGGGCCCCACCTTCCACGTCATCAGTAGCAGCGGCAAGTTCCAAGGGCACACCACAGCCACCACACCCAGCGGCGAACGCAGCGCATAGCTGACGGCAGTACCGCCGTCGGGCGTAGCCATCTCGAAACTCTCGGTCGGCACGTTCTTCACGATGTCGGCAAACACCTTGAAGTTGGCCGCGCCGCGCGGAATGTCGATGTGCGCGGCCAAGCTGCGCGGCTTACCTGTGTCAGCCAGTTCGGCTTCAAGGAAATCGTCAAAACGCCGATTGATCTCGTCTGCCACCGCATGCAGCAACTCGACGCGCTTGACCACGGTCATCCGGCCCCAGTCGCCTTGCAACGCGGCTCGCGCAGCAGCGACGGCGGCATCCACCTCTGCCTGACCAGCCTCGTGAACCAGGCCGATCACGCTGTTATCCACCGGCGCGCGGTTCTCGAACGTCTTGTGGGTGGCGACGAACTCGCCATTGATGAAATTGAGGAATTGCTTCACGGTTGGATTCCCGAAACAGACGATTCTTCTTTTGGTTGAGGAGAGACCTTCTTCACAGGCCGATCGCGCGTAGCCCTGCGCGGGCACACGCTTCGTCCTGCTCCGCCGAGCCGCCAGACACGCCAATGCCACCGATGCGCTGGCCCGCGTTGATGATCGGCAGGCCACCGCCAAACATCACCAGTCGCGGGCGCTCGGCCAGCCCCAGGCGCAGCATTTCATCGCCGGCCAGCAAGTCGCCCCACTGCGCGGTGGGAAAGCCGAAGCTGGCCGCCGTATAAGCCTTGTCGATGGCAATGTCGATCGAGTGCAGAAACGCGCCCGACATGCGCGCAAAAGCCACGAGCGTGCCGCCGCCATCGACCACGGCCACGTTGATGCACAGCCCCTGTGCCTGCGCCGACTCCACCGCCGCCGCAACGGCAGCCTGGGCCGCGGGGAGCGTGATCTGGCTGCGTACCTCGCTGAGGAAGGTGGCGTCGTGTGCAGTACGTGTGGACATGGCAAGACGGGACGTGGAAATGGCGGTTCAGGCGGCTCGGCAAACAGGCTCGGACAGATCAGGTGTAGACATCGGTGAACGACGGCACCGCTTCACCCGTGTGGTAGAAGATGCCGGTCCACAGCTTGTCTTCGCTCCACGTGGTGACGGGACGGTCTGGCTGCGCGAGGTAGCCCAGTCCAGCGAACGTCTCGTTGCGGTTGCCGCTGGGGTCGAAGAAGTAAATCGTCTCCCCGCGCGTGATGCCGTGGCGCGTAGGTGCCACGTCGATCTTGGTCTGGTTCTTGGCCATGACGTCTGCAGCCTTGAGCACGTCGTGCCATGAATCCAGGAAGAAGGCGATGTGGTGCAGGCCACTGCGCGGACCACCGACGAACGCGATGTCGTGCGGCGTGGTGCTGCGGGCCAGCCATGCGGCAGCCTGTACGGCGCCGCCCGGGCCGACGACGACCTGCTCCGTCAGGAAGAAGCCCAGCACCTCCTGCATGAACCGCGTGTTTTCGGCAACCGTGTTGATGCCAGCTTCCGGATTCAGCTCGCACATCAGCAGGGCATGATCCAGCCAATGCACGCCAGCGCCCTTGAGGTTGTCCGGCCACGGGTCGGGGTTGAGACTGCCCACCTCGGTGCCGACCACCTCTTTCATCGCATAGAGCCGCATCTCGTGGCCGCTTGGCAGATTGAACTGCAGCATGCGGCCAGTAGCAGGCAGCGTCCCCTCTGGCAGCATCACCGTCTTGAGACCCCACGCTTCAATCTTCCCCTGCAGCTCGTCGAGGTCGGCGTCTTTCTCGACCTTGTAGGCGAGATGGTTCAGGCCTGCCTGGTCCGACGGCGTGAGGATGAGCGAGTATTTGTCCCACTCGTCCCAGCACTTGAAGTAGACGTTGCCGGCGTTGTCCTGCATCGTCACCTTCAGGCCGAGCACGTTTTCGTAGTGCCGAACGGCGGCGGCCATGTCCATCACCTTTAGGCTGGCATGCCCGATTCGTAGAACACCCATGCTTGTCTCCTGGTTGATCAAACTCACTGCGGTTTCTTGTCGGACTGCGCCCCCGCAGATGCGGCGAAGCCTCTCGAAAACGGTTTTTCGAATCTGCCCAGCACAGCCAGCCGGACGGCGGTCAGCGGTGCTTCACGGCAGGCCAGCGTCACGCCCTGCGCTTCTTCGTCTGCGCTGACGTGGGCACGGCTGAGCGGCCCCAGGCGCACGGTGCTGCCTTCAAGCACGCGCACCTTGCACACCCCGCAGCCGCCATTGACACAGCCCACGGGAATGCCCTTGCGCCCGAGGCGCAACATGCCCGTCAGCAAGCTCTCGGTGGTGGCGCATGGGTAGTGCTCCTGGGTCTGTTCCACGCACACGTCCACCTTGGGTCGGGTATCCAGCATTGCGTGGCCCTCCTTTCAAACCCGCTTGAACAGCGGGCTGCGCTGCGCGTTGGCATCGGCTGCGGAGAGGAACTTCTCGGTGTAGATGTCATCCTCGAACAGCCGGCCCTGCATGAGCGCACCGATGGCAGCCTCGACCATCGGCGGCGGCCCGCACAGATACGCCTTGTGCCCTGAGAACTGTCCGTTGAAATGCACCTTGGCAGCGTCGTGGGCAAAGCCGCGCGCACCGTCCCAGGCGCTCCCCTCGGCTTCGTTCGACAGCACCGGCACGTAGTGAAAGTTCGGGTGGCGATTGGCCAGCGCAACAAACTCCTCGTGGCCGTACAGCTCTTCACGACTGCGTTGTCCGTTGACCAGCGTGATGGGCAACGTGCAGCCCTGTTCCAGCAGATCAAGGATCATCGACCGCGGGCTGGACAGACCCGAACCACCTGCGACGAACAGCATCGGCTTGGCCGCTGACTGCCGCACGAAGAACCGGCCGTAAGGACCTGTCACGTGCAGCGTGTCGCCCGCGCCAACTTGCTCGTGCAGCACACCGGTTCCGGCGCCGCCGGGGACGCGGCGCACCTGCAACTCGATCTCGCCCGTGCTTGCCACATTGCTGGGCGAATTGGCGATCGAGAAGGCACGCCGTTGACCGAGCCCTGGAATCTCCACCATCACGTACTGGCCAGCCTGGAAGTCGATCGGCTGATCGAGCTTCAGGCGCAGCCCCTTGATGGTGGGCGTGAGGGCTTCAACGCGCGTGACCGTCGCCACAAAATCCCGCACGGGAATGACACGCGCGTCCGGCTCGTCGTCTACATCGGCTTCGATGCAAACGTCGCTCAGCGCGGTGGCGCAACACGCCAGCGTCTTCCCCTCTTCACGCTCGATGTCCATGAGCGCGAAGGGATTGGCTGGGCCGTGGTCCACCTCGCCGTGCGTGACCTGCACCTTGCACGTACCGCACAGTCCGTGGCCGCACGCATGCGGGATGTACACCCCCGAGCGCAACGCGGCGTCGAGCAGGGTCTGGCCCTCGGCCACGTCCAGCGTGGCGCCAATGGGCTCGATGGTGAGTTGATTACACATGGCTTAACTGCAGGAACCGTTGATGCCGGTGAGGCCCGGCGTACGAAAACGGATCACGTCCTTGTGGCCCAGCCCGTTACCGGCCAACGACTTGGCCGAATCGGGCGTCCAGGGCTGGCCGGACTTGAACCACTGCACAGCGCTCCAGTCGATGCGTTCAAAGTCGGGATGCTCGGCATACAGCCCGGGCAGCACCTGTGTCACCACCGCGCCGAATGGCATCTCCGCCGGCAGTGGCAGGCAGAACGGTGCGCTGAACATCAGGTGGTCTTCCCACCCGATGTAGAGCAGCGGCGCAGGAAAGTTCTCGCGCACGTCCTTCATCGGAAACTTGTAGGGCGCGGCTTTCGGATTGGTCACGACGCTCATGCTGTTTCTCCCGTCCAGGCGGCGAAGTTCTTCTGGTCTTCCGAGCCTTCGAAGTCGAAGTTGTCACGTCCGATGTTCATCTCGTAGTACTTGAGCACCGCCATCAACGGGTCGAACCCTTCGGCGGTCGGGTCTGTGCCCTCAGGGAAGCAATGACCCTGGTAGACCTGGTGCACAGGCAGCCAGCTCTGCACATACTTCTCGGGTTCGTCGTCGAAGATGTGTTTGCAGTGGTCCGAGCAGAAGTGATACTTGTTGCCGAAGTAGTCGCTCTCGCTATAGGCGATCTTGGTGGCGTCGCCCGGCTCGGTGAAGAACATCGGCACCTGGCAGGTCGTGCACAGCATCGGCAACGTCTTGTTGTAGAAGCGCCGTCCTTCCTCGGCCCGCTCGCGCCAGAATTCAAAGCGCGGGCGATAGAGCTTGTCGAAGGAGTCCGGATACTTCTGCGCGAGCCACTGCATCTCGTCCTCGTTCGGAATCCACGTGTGGAACGGTGCGGCCGCGCCGTAGTTGTAGAACGTGGCCCACGCCTGGTGGCTGATGTGGTCCTTGCCTTCGCACGCGTCCTTCCAGCCCGCCGGCTCGCGAATGCCATAGCGCGCCAGGTCCTTGAAGAGCGCGCCGCCGTTGCCCTCGGCGTACATCTCCCAGGCCTCCTTCCAGCTCATCACGCGCTTGGGCAGCATGTAGTCCTGCATCATCGCGACGATGGTCAGCAGCCGGTAGCCGCGCCAGAACCACTTGTCGATCCAGCGCTGAACGATGGGCACGTTGTCGGGATCCTGCTCCAGCATGAACTTGATGCATTCGATGCCCAGCGTCATGTGCCGCGACTCATCGGACTGCGCAGAGAAGCCGAAGGTGACGGTGCTCATGTCGCCGTTGTGCGCGGCGCCGGACATGAACGGCACGAACAACAGGTTGGTCAGCACGTATTCGAACGAGAAGCTGACCGCCGTCAGGAACTCGAACGGACCGGCCGTGCACGCATCTTCGAAGAACGACTTCGGCACCGACAGGTACCAGACACGGTCGAACCAGTGGTTCGGGCTGTGCATGCCGTTGAAGTATTTGTTGTAGTGCGAGATCGCATGCGTCTCGGTCTGGTAGTGGCGCAGTTCGTCGATGGACTGCATCTGCGCAGCCACGCGCGCACCTTCGCCCGTGAACTGACGGCCCACGTGGGCAAACCCACGGTGCGCGTTGTATTCCAGTGGCGTGACGCCCTGGATGAACAGCTTGAGCGCGTTGACGTAGCGCGCATCGCTGATGCCGAGCTGACCGTTGTTCTGCGCAAAAGCCTCAATCACGGCGTAGAGCTTCTTCTCCTTCTCGCCCTGATACTTCCAGTACGCATCCATGGTCAGGCGGAACGGGTCTTGCCACTTGTCCCAGTCGTGGATCTTGATCCCCTCGTAGGTGTCGTACGGAAAGACCTTGTCCATTGGCTGATAGGTCGTTTCCCAACCGAGGCCGCGCGTCATGGCGGCGTAACGCTCTTTCAGGCCAAGCTTCTTCTTGGCAACACGGGTATCCATCGGGTGTCTCCTCTCGTATGTGTAGGTGTGCGAGGTCTTTCGTGTTCAGTGCTGCCAGCTCAGCGTCAACTGATCGTCGTCTTCGTCGATGTGGCCCGAGAGCGTGACGAGGTTGACGTGCAGTTGCTGAAGGTCGAAGGGCCGGCCTGTCTGCTCTTCGATGGTTTCGCGGCGGATGGTCAGGCGCCCTGGGGCGTCGATCTTGACCAGGCCAGTCGGGTAGGTGACGACGGCCTCCGGATTGTCGGTCACGATGGCCTCGATCACAGGGCGCGACTCCTCGTTGGCCTGGAAGGCAATAAAGACTTGAGACATGGGTTTCCTCTGCAAGCAATCGGAAGACGTGGAGTTCAGAGCGACAGGCCAAGCTTGGCCGCACGAGCGTCAAGGGCGGCACGCACTTCGCCCAGGGCCGCAGCGCCGTGCTCGCCCAAGGCCATCTCGGCCACGGGTGCCAGCGCGGCCTGTGCACGGTCGGCCCACTGCGCGAACCATTGCGAGAGCAAAGCGCGGTTGCCAGCGGCTTCGGGCTCCGATGCGCTCGCCATGGTCTTGATGACCGCGTCGATCCAGCGAGCGGTTTCGTCGTGCCACTCGGGCATGAAGCTGGTCAGGATGGCCACGGCCGTACCGCCTTGCAGCGCGAGGTGGTCATCGACAAAGTGCCCATAGATGAGCGGATACAACAGGCCGTCCAGTGCAAGGTTCTGGGCCATGAAAAGCTCGACCGGGTCCTGCACCACGAAGCTGTCTTCCACGTAGCGGCGCAAGCCTTGCCAACGGGGGTCCTCCAGCCAGGCCCGCTTGCCGGCATCGAGCACGGCAGGCTCGTCCAGTGCCAGGGCCAGACGGGTAATCAGCTGCGCAACCCCGAGGTCGTCCATGGCATGGAACATCGCGGGAGCAGTGAAGGCCGTGCCGTAGCCATACGCGCAGATCGACGCGTTGTTCATGTTGGCGCCCCACGCCACGTGGCGCAGCGGCAGCAGCACCTGCAGCGCGCGGTCGCGCAGCGCATCACCCATCGCAGATGCCAACCCGCGCGACTCGACAAACTGGAAGTTCGCTTCCACCGCTTCCTGTTGACGCGCGCGGGTCATGGTCCAGGTGGCGTAATAGAACTGGCGCGGATCTTTGAGCGCCTGCCAGTCAGCCAAGTGAATGCGGCTGCGGCTCGGGTCGTACAACTCGTGCGCGGGGTCCCACGTCGGGCGATAGTGAAAGTTCGCCATGGACTGCGCGCCGTAAGTCGCTTCCTGGTAGCGCGTGGCTGCCTTGCCTTCGCCGATGAGGCGGGCAACGTGGGCGAAGGTCTGCCGCAGCGGTGTGATTTCGCGGGCCTGCAAGTCGATGTTCATGCGGGTTGTCTCCTGGGTGTTTTATGGGGTGTGGCGGTGGACGGTCTGCGCCGTCTCAGGAATCCAGCCTCGTCACCTGGTGGCGCTGACAGAACGCGGTGAAGGCCGGCTCGGGCAGCAGCAAGTCGACACTCAGCTCGGGCCAGCCGATGGCGAACTCGAAGCTCACCAGCCCATCGTCGCGTCGCTCAATACGACTCACGTATTTGCGCGTGAGATCGACGATGGGCATCTCGTCGGATGACAGGTTGATTTGCGTGGTCATGGGCATATCCGCTGTTGAGGTCGGGATTGCCACCGACGCTGAGCTGTCGCCGGTGACGGCTCCTCTTTTGCAGAAGCTGTGCCAGCTGGGCGGAGCTTCTTCAAAAATCTCGATATTTCAAGGGAAAACCCCAACAACGAGACAGCCTTTATGCGGTGTCATGCACGCAAAACACGGGGCAATGGCAGCGAATTTCGCTTGATCAGGCAGGCGAATTGATCATTTGATCGAGCCACTCGGGGCGGTTTTCATCAAATCGTCGAGCCCGGCCGTGGCCTTACAGGCTTGGAATAACCGGAAAACAGGCGGACGACAGGCTCATTGCGAGCCGCGCGCTCCGACTTCGAGAAAACACTCTGGCGACGGATAGGCGTATATCGGCTGTCCGGGGTGCGCTACGCCGAAGCAGAATCCGGATTCTCGAGATTTTTATCAATTGATCAAATCAGACGGCAAGGCAATGGCGACCGAATCTGATCAAAAACTGAAATCGCGATGGGGATGAGCGCTTCTGCACTGCACACAGGCAGCGCACAGGCGTGTCGACGGCGCGCGTCGATACAGGCGTCAGGGATTTTTGCGTTGCACCAACCCACGGCAGGCGCTGCGGTTGGCACCGCCCTTGCAATGGAGGACCGCCCAGCGCGAATGCGACCGCGCTGAGACCACCAAGCAAAAGCACTACAGACCCACCAAGGAGACATCACCATGGCGTTACTGGAACGCGCCGCGTGGTACGACATCGCACGCACGACCAACTGGACCCCGAGCTACGTCACCGAGTCCGAGCTGTTTCCCGACATCATGACCGGCGCGCAGGGCGTACCGATGCAGACATGGGAAACCTACGACGAGCCATACAAGACGTCGTATCCCGAATACGTCCGCATCCAGCGCGAGAAAGATGCCGGTGCGTACTCGGTCAAGGCTGCGCTAGAACGCAGCCGCATGTTCGAAGACGCCGACCCGGGCTGGCTGTCGATTCTGAAGGCGCACTACGGCGCCATTGCGCTCGGCGAATACGCCGCGATGAGCGCGGAGGCACGCATGGCCCGCTTCGGCCGCGCACCGGGCATGCGCAACATGGCCACCTTCGGCATGCTCGACGAGAATCGGCACGGCCAGCTGCAGTTGTATTTCCCGCACGACTATTGCGCCAAGGACCGTCAGTTCGATTGGGCCCATAAGGCTTATCACACCAACGAATGGGGCGCGATCGCGGCACGCAGCACGTTCGATGATCTGTTCATGTCGCGCAGCGCGATCGATATTGCGATCATGCTGACGTTCGCTTTTGAGACGGGCTTTACCAACATGCAGTTCCTCGGCCTCGCCGCCGACGCTGCAGAGGCGGGTGATTTCACCTTCGCCAGCCTCATCTCAAGCATCCAGACCGATGAGTCGCGGCATGCGCAGATCGGCGGTCCGGCACTGCAGATCCTAATCGCGAACGGTCACAAGGAGAAGGCGCAGAAACTCGTCGACATTGCCATTGCGCGCGCCTGGCGGCTGTTCTCGCTGCTCACCGGCACCTCGATGGATTACGCAACGCCGCTGCACCATCGCAAGGAGTCGTTCAAGGAATTCATGACGGAGTGGATCGTCGGGCAGTTTGAACGCACCTTGATCGACCTGGGCCTGGACCTGCCCTGGTACTGGGATCAGATGATCAACGAGTTCGACTACCAGCACCACGCCTACCAGATGGGTATCTGGTTCTGGCGTCCGACGATCTGGTGGAACCCCGCTGCCGGCATGACGCCTGATTGCCGCGACTGGCTCGAAGAAAAATACCCCGGCTGGAACGACACATTCGGCAAGGCCTGGGACGTCATCATCGACAACCTCTTGGCCGGCAAGCCCGAGCTGACCGTGCCCGAGACACTGCCGATCGTATGCAACATGAGCCAGCTGCCGATCTGCGCAATTCCGGGCAACGGCTGGAACGTGAAGGACTACCCGCTCGACTACAAGGGCCGCACGTACCACTTCAATTCCGAGATCGACCGCTGGGTCTTCCAGCAAGACCCGCTGCGCTATCGCGACCACCTGACGCTGGTCGACCGATTCCTCGCGGGGCAGATTCAGCCACCCAACCTGATGGGCGCACTTCAGTACATGAACCTGGCGCCTGGCGAGTGCGGAGACGACGCCCATCACTACGCGTGGGTCGAGGCGTATCGCAATCAGCGCTACCAAAAGAAAGCCGCGTGAGGCGGCACGCAAACGGAGGACGACATGGCACTTTTTCCTGTGATTTCGAATTTTCAGTACGACTTCGTGCTGCAGCTCGTCGCGGTGGATACCGAGAACACGATCGACGAGGTGGCTGCAGTAGCGGCACACCACTCGGTGGGGCGCCGCGTGGCACCGCAGCCCGGCAAGATCGTCAGGGTCCGGCGCCAGGGCGGCGAGCAGTTCTATCCGCGCAACGCCAAGCTGGCCGACACCGACATCAAGCCGATGGAAGCGCTCGAATTCATTTTTTGCGATGCATGAGGCCGCGATGAACTTCCAGAAAGTCTGCTCGCTCGACGAGCTTTGGGAAGGCGACATGACCGAGGTCGAAGTCGCCGGCCATGTGATCGTGCTGGTGCGCCCCGAAGGGGGTGAACCGCGCGCGTTCCAGGGAATCTGCCCGCACCAGGACATCCCGCTGGCCGAGGGCAAGTTCGACGGCCGGGTGCTGATGTGCCGCGCACATCAGTGGACCTTCGATGCCAACACCGGCAAAGGCATCAACCCCGGCGGCTGCCGGCTTGCCGAGTACGCCTTGAAAGTCGAAGGCGACGACATCTTCGTCGCAATCGAGGGCGTTGAGCCTCTCTTCGCCAATTGCTGACATCGCCCAGGAACCCCACCATGAGTATCGCCAACACCGCCGAGGCCTACCGCAACAATCGCGTCGGTCCCGTACTGCGCGCGAGCAGCATCACTGCCGGCGTCATCGAAGCCGCGCAGGAAGACAACCCGGGCAAGAGCATCCGCATCGACGACAAGCTCGCCTATGTGCGCATCGACACCGACGGCGAACTGATCCTGCGCCGCGCCACGCTCGAAGAGGCACTGGGGCGACCGTTCAAGATGTCCGAGCTCGAAGTCAACCTCAGCTCGTTCGCCGGCCGCATCGAAACGACGGATGACTACGTCCGGTTCTACTACGAAAAAACGCTGTAATCGGAGACACACATGACAACGCAAGCTGAAGTCCTCAAGCCGCTCAAGACCTGGAGTCACCTGGCCGCGCGGCGACGCAAGCCCAGCGAGTACGAAATCGTCTCGACCAACCTGCACTACACCACCGACAACCCCGATGCGCCGTTCGAGCTCGACCCGAATTTCGAGATGGCGCAGTGGTTCAAGCGCAACCGCAACGCATCTCCCCTGACCCACCCCGACTGGAACGCGTTCCGCGATCCGGATGAACTGGTCTACCGCACGTACAACATGCTGCAGGACGGGCAGGAGACCTATGTGTTCGGGCTGCTCGACCAGTTTTCCGAGCGCGGGCACGACGCCATGCTCGAACGCACCTGGGCAGGCACGCTGGCTCGCCTGTACACGCCTGCGCGCTACCTGTTCCACACGCTGCAGATGGGCTCGGCCTATCTGACGCAACTGGCGCCTGCCTCGACCATTTCAAACTGCGCGGCTTATCAGACGGCCGATTCGCTGCGTTGGCTGACACACACCGCGTACCGCACCAAGGAGCTGTCTCAGACCTTCAGCGATCTCGGCTTCGGCACCGATGAACGCCGCTACTGGGAGCAGGACCCGGCATGGCAAGGCTGGCGCAAGCTCGTCGAACACGCGCTGGTGGCGTGGGACTGGGCCGAGTGCTTCGTTGCCCTGAGCCTGGTGGTACGGCCGGCGGTGGAGGAAGCCGTATTGCGCAGTCTTGGCGAAGCGGCCCGGCACAACGGCGACACCCTGCTTGGCCTGCTGACCGACGCGCAACTTGCCGATGCGCAACGCCATCGCCGCTGGGCCGGCGCACTTGTACGCATGGCGCTGGAACAGCCCGGAAACCGCGAGGTCATCACCGGCTGGCTCGCCAAATGGGAGCCCCTGGCCGATGAAGCCATCGTGGCCTACTGCGCAGCCCTGCCCGACGCGCCAGCGGCGCAGGCGCGCGCCACCGCTGCGGTGCGCGAGTTCCGGCACAGCATCGGCCTGTGAGACCAAACAGCCCGGGCGACATCATTCCATCCCAACCATGGCCAACGACACATCGGAACTGGCGATGACACACCAGATCACCATCGAAGGCGGCGCCGCTTTTTCCGTCGCTGCAGAAGAAGACACCTTGCTGCGGGGCGCGCTACGCGCCGGCATTGCCCTGCCCCACGAGTGCAGCGTCGGGGGCTGCGGTGCATGCCGCTTTGACCTGCTCTCGGGTCTCGTGGAATCCATCTGGCCGGAAGCACCCGGGCTGTCTGAACGCGACCGCAAGCGCGGCAAACATCTCGCCTGCCAGTCGCGCCTGCTGGGCGATTGCACGATCCGCGTGCGCTGCGACGAAGCATATCGCCCGGTCGTATCACCGGGCCGCTGGCCGGCCGTGCTGCTGGCCCGGCGCGAGCTGACGCCCGACATGAGCGAGTTCACATTTCAGATACAGGCCCCGGCAGCGTTCCGTCCGGGCCAGTACGCGCTGCTGTATCCGCCGCACACGCCGGGTGCGCGCGCCTATTCGATGTCGAACCTCCCCAGTCAGGACGGCATCTGGAAATTCGTGATCCGGCGCGTTCCCGGCGGTGCTGGCAGCAACGCCTTGTTCGATCACGTTGCAATCGGGCAAACCATCACGCTCGATGGCCCCTATGGCCACGCCTACCTGCGTGACGACAACGCACGCGACATTGTGTGCATTGCCGGAGGCTCGGGGCTTGCGCCCATGCTGTCGGTCGCCCGTGGAGCGCTTTCCGAGAACCGCGCGAGACGCGTGCACTTCTTCTACGGCGGGCGCTCACAGCCCGACCTCGGTGCCATGGCGGCACTTGAAGACCTCGTGGCAGACAGCCGCTTCGCACTCTCGGTCGTGCTGTCTGCGCCTGCGCCTGAGCTTGCGTGGCAAGGACCGACCGGCTTCGTACACGCCGAGGTCGAGCGGGTGTTGGCAACACCGCTGGACCATTTCGAGTTCTACTTCGCCGGCCCTCCGCCCATGATCGAAGCCGTGCAGACATTGCTGATGCACACGCATCACGTGCCGTTCGAACAGATGCACTTCGACCGCTTCGTTTAAGCCAGCAACCCATCAAGAATCGCGAGCCCAGCAACGCGACGAACACAGCACAGCATCGACGATCAATTTCACAGATCGGCCATGTCGCGTACTTTCACCGATCCCCATATCTGGAAGCTGAGGTTAAGCTCATTCGATCGAACCTTGTATGACGTCCGCGGACCGTCCGACGACAGCAGTCAGCCGGTACCGCGTAAGCGCCAGCCGCTCGCCGTCGCGACGGCAATCCATCTGGCCGCGATCGAGGAGACCATGGCAAAACGGCATCCGCGACAATCCAAATCCGACGCAACGGCACCGGCGCGACCCGATCGCGACCCAAAACACCCGGGAGCCACCGAGATCCGCGTGCCGGCCATCCACGACCTCGCCAAACGCTTGCGCTTCGCTCCCCAGCAAGGCCGGATCTGGTTGGACGACCAACGCATGATGCTCATGCACATCAGCTCGCTCGGCGCGCTGAGGCAAGAGCTCATCGAAAGCCTGGGCAAGGAAACGGCGCGCGGGCTGATCACCCGCATCGGCTATCAGGCCGGTACGCACGATGCCGCCATGGCGCGCAAGGTTCGCGCAGGCTTCAACAGCTACGACGACTTCCTGGCAGGCCCGCAACTGGTCTCGCTGGAAGGCATGGTGCACTGCGAGCCGGTCGCACTCGATATCGATGTACAGCGTGGCCACTATTTCGGCGACTTCTACCTGATCGACAGCTCCGAGGCCGAGGCCCACGTCGCCAGCTACGGCATCGGCAACGAACCGGTGTGCTGGATGTTGATCGGCTATGCGTGCGGATACACCAGCGCTTTCATGGGTCGCCCCATCCTCTGGCGCGAGATCGAGTGTCGCGGCATGGGACATGCGAAGTGCCGCGTGGTTGGCAAACCCGTTGAAGAGTGGGAAGACGCCGAAGACGACCTGCGTTTCCTGCAGATCGGCGATTTCGTCAAATGGGCACCCCAACACGAGGCGCCATTGCCCGCCACAAGCCGCATCGCAGCGCGTTTGGCCGCCGCACCGGCAAACAGCTTCGGCGTGGTTGGAATCTCTGCCGGTTTCAACACCGTCTGCCATATGGTGAACAAGGTGGCCCCCACCGAAGCCACCGTGCTGTTCCTGGGCGAAAGCGGTGTCGGCAAGGAAGTCTTCGCCAACAATCTGCATCGTCTGAGCAAACGCGCCGACGGGCCATTCGTCGCCGTCAACTGTGCGTCGATCCCCGAACATCTGATGGAATCGGAATTGTTTGGCGTGGAGCGTGGCGGATTCACGGGCGCGACCACATCACGGCCCGGGCGCTTTGAACGCGCCGACGGCGGGACGCTCTTCCTCGATGAAATCGGCACGCTCAGCCTGACAGCACAAGGCAAACTGTTGCGCGCGCTGCAGCAGGGGGAAATCGAGCGCGTGGGCGATACGCGCACACGCAAGGTCAACGTGCGGGTGATTGCCGCAACGAACGTGAACCTGCGCGAAGCCGCCAAGGCGGGCCAGTTTCGCGAAGACCTGTTCTTTCGGCTGAACGTTTTCCCGATCCAGGTGCCGCCACTGCGCGAACGGCGGGACGACATCCCGCTGATGATGAACTGGTTCCTCCAGCGCTTGGCCAAGAAGCACGACAAACAGATCACCGGCTTTCGCGAACGTGCCGTCGATGCGCTGTTCGCCTACGACTGGCCCGGCAATGTCCGCGAGCTGGAGAACATGATCGAACGCGCCGTGATCCTGGCCGAAGATGGCGGGTCACTGGACTTGTGCCATCTTTTCACCAGCGGAGAGGAGATCGACACCGCCTCGTTCATCCTCAAACGCAGCGGCAATATCGGGCAGAGCAGCGAGACGGCTGAAGACGTCGCGCCGTCCAGCACAGCCATTCCCCGACCAGGCCTGGAGGAAACCGAGGTGGCGATGTTGCGCGCCGCCGTGGTCGAGGCCAACGGCAACCTGTCGCGCGCGGCACGGGTGCTCGGCATCAGTCGCCCGACGCTGGCTTACCGGCTTCGCAAGTATCACATTCCGGTCGACGGAAGCTGATCCGTGCAAGCCTGGGCGACAAGGTTTCGTCGCCCAGGCACGTGCGCCCTAGAAGCGCTTCTGATACGCAATCACGGCGTTGACTTGCGAGTGCGTCACGCTGATCGGCACAGCCGTATTGGGCGGGCTCGAATTGGCCAGCGTCTTGCGCAGCGCTACCGACAGCGCAAAGTCGATCACATCGTTCTTGCCGATTGCATAGGAAACGCCGCCGGTCAGGCTCGTCGTAGGCGTGGCGGGCACCACGGCCAAAAGCATGTTGCCCGGAATGGCCTCCTGCGCGTAATGGAACCCGCCACGGAACGTCCACTTTGCGTTGTAACGGTACTCGGCGCCGATCCCGAACACGCTGATATCGCGGTAGTTCTGCGGCAGCGACAGATCCAGATTGGCACCCGTGCCCGACTGCACGAACCCGACGTTCATGTCCTTCATCACGCTTGACCAGAACACACGCTGGTAGTCCGCTGACACCAGCAGTTGCTCGTTGAACCGATGACTGATGCCTACGGTCAGTTGCGCGGGCATCTGGAAGTTTCGAACCGTCACGTCACCCTTGAGCGGAATGTTGCCTGCGACCGAACTGACGGCGGCAAGCGTTGCTTGGCCCGTGAGGTCGCCAACATGTGTCTTCGCGTTATACGCGGCACCGATGCGGGTATCCGGCGTGACCTGATAGGTCAGACCCAGCCGCCCGCCGATGCCCCAGGCCTGAGCGCCGCCCCCCACCGGCGCATTGCGTGCGAAGTTGATGTAACCACCGGAAAGCCCTGGCACGCCCATCAAGGTGGGAACAAGCGTGCCCGAGACGCGCCCCTGGCCGGCCAGCGTACCGATCTGGGAAACATCCAGCAGTGTCCCGAGATTCAGCGACGTCCAGACCGCATCCAGCGATGCGCCCACGGTCAACTTGTCGGTGACTTGGTATGCCGCCGAAAACGGCACACGCAACACCAGCAGCCGAGAGAACTGGTCCAGCCCGGTGTCCACACCGTTGGAGGTGCGCGAAAGGAAGCTGCTGCCACCGTATTGCGTGCCCAGGCCACCCTCCGCGAAAATGCCCGCCCCAAACGCGTACCTGCCCTGCCGATAAACAAACGCTGTCTGTGGCGCAAAATATGGGCCGTTGTTATTGCCGTGGTTGCCCGAACTCGCTGTCTCGCCGGTTGCCGTATTCGTGGCCTTGATGTCGGTCGACACAACATCGAGCCCCAGGCTGAAATGGCGGCCCTCGCCCATCAGGCTAAGTGTCGCGGGATTTTCCATCATGGCGGCGGCCCCGATATCGAAGGCCGTGCCCGTGCCGCCCATTGCGCGCGAGATCGGACCAAAACCCTCCAGATTGAACACGTCTGTCGCCCTGGCGTGGGTCCCACAGACCACAACACAGATGGCCGTGGCCGCGCGAACGTAGTTGCCTTTCACGGGTGTCTCCTTGTCTATTGATTTATGCGAGATAACAAGACGGCGGCACTGCCCGATCGCGACGAACATGCGCCGCGGACACACCGCCGGAATCGCGACCGGCAAAGCGCTGCTGCGCGGTCGCGGGAGTCGGTTTGCAGAAGGCATGCCAGCTGCGACCGCCTCGCTAAATAATCTCGATATTTCAAGGGAAAACCATGACGTTTCGGCTCGATTTCCCGCGCGTATTCCGGGCCCCAAGTGGGGTCGCTGCTCCCGGTACGGAGACCCCCTTCTCCTTTTTAATGATTTGGTGGGATTGGTCAACATCGGCGTTTTATCAATTGATCAAAGCCCTCGCCCCTGCCGGAAACCCCGCTGCTTCCGGTGCTTGCTGTCTTCCTGCTTATCCAGGAGAATATCGAGATTCCGGCCAATTCCGCCCTCACCCAGGAGGCCGCGCGCTGTGCAAGCCAAGTTCAATTACCCCTCAGACGCCGACCTGCGGCGCCTGCTGCATTTCGAACCCGAGAGCGGCACCATCTGGCTGGGCGAGCGGCGGATGCTCTTGCTGCACACCGCCGCGCTGAGCGGTTTGCGGCAAGACCTGATCAATTCGGTAGGGCCGGTTCATGCGCGCCGCCTGTTGACCCGCATGGGGTATGCCTCCGGGCGTCGCGATGCCGAATTTGCTCGCAAGACGCGTGGAGCGCTGTCACTCGATGCCGCCTTCATGGTCGGCCCGCAATTGCACATGCTCGAAGGGGCGGTGCGTGTCACACCGGTCCAGCTCGACTTCGACCCCGCGAGCGGGCGGTTCTTTGGCGAGTTCCGCTGGGACAATTCCTGGGAAGCGCACGCCCACCGTCAAGCCTACGGCGTGGTGGACGAACCGGCTTGCTGGATCCAACTCGGCTATGCCAGCGGCTACACCAGTGCGTTCATGGGCCGTCTTATCCTCTTCAAGGAAAGCACCTGTGCCGCATGTGGCGCCGATCACTGTGAGATCGTGGGCAAACCGATTGATGAATGGCCCGACGGGGATGAGCAGCGCCAGTACTTTGAAGACGAGTCATTGCTCGACACGATTGCGGCGCTTAGCGAACAAGTGCAAGCCCTCAAAACCACGATCGAGTCGACACGTGAGCCGCTCGTGGCAGCGGGCATGCTGGTAGGCCGCTCGCCCGCGTTCCAGCGCGCCCACGAACTGCTGAACCGTGCAGCTGCCACCCACGTGACGGTGCTGCTCACAGGCGAGACTGGCGTGGGCAAGGAGCGTTTTGCGCGGGCTCTTCACGAAGGCTCGTCCCGAGCAACGGGCCCCTTCGTCGCCGTCAATTGCGCCGCCCTGCCGGCCGATCTGATCGAAGCCGAGCTGTTTGGCGTCGAGCGCGGCGCCTATACCGGCGCCCACGCGGCGCGCACCGGCCGCTTCGAACGGGCGGATGGCGGCACGTTGTTCCTGGACGAAGTGGGCGACTTACCGCTGCCCGCCCAAGCCAAGCTCCTTCGCGTTCTGCAAGAGGGCGAAATCGAGCGACTTGGCGCCGAAAGCACACGCAAGGTGAACGTGCGTCTCGTGGCAGCCACCAACGTCGATCTTGAAGCCGCGGTAGCTCAGGGGCGCTTTCGTCGCGATCTGCTGTATCGACTGAACGTCTATCCGATCTGCATCCCGCCGCTGCGCGAACGCATGACTGATATCGAGCCGCTGGCCAATCACCTGTTGGCCCGTTTCACAGCCTTGCACCAGAAGCGCCTCGCTGGTTTTGGGGAACGCGCGATGCAAGCGCTCATGCATCACGACTGGCCCGGCAACGTCCGAGAGCTGGAGAACCTCGTGGAGCGCGGCGTCATCCTCGCACCACAGGGTGAAAGCATCGAGATTGAACACCTCTTTCCCAACCAGCCTTCAGGCATGCAATCGCAGCTGAGCCCCCAAGGTCGCCTAGCACCCGTGCGGCTCGAAAGCGAACAGACCCTGTGCGCGCGCATTCTGGACAGCGGCCTGAGTCTCGAAGCATTGGAAACGCAACTGCTTGACCTTGCAGTCGAGCGTGCCAAGGGCAATCTTTCCGGCGCCGCACGCCAGTTGGGCCTCACCCGCCCCCAATTGGCCTATCGCCTCAAGCGGCATCTAGACAGAGGTAGCGAAGAATGAAACGCGCCATACAAGCCGGCGTGTCTGGCGCACAAGCGGCCAGCACAACCACGGTTGCGCATACAGAACCCGAAGTGCCCCGTACCCTATGCGAGCGGGCTTACCTCGATCTGCGGCAAGACATCATTCAAGGCCGTCTCGCTCCGGGCGAGCGCCTGCGCGTTGAACATCTCAAGGATCGATATAACGTGGGGGCCGGTACGCTGCGCGAAGCACTGGCGCTCCTCGTCTCGGACGCGCTCGTCACGGTGGAGGGCCAGCGCGGCTATCGCGTGACGGGAATTTCGTTGGCCGACCTGCAGGACCTCACCGACACGCGAGTGATGCTGGAGACGGAAGCTGTGCGCTTGTCCATCCGTCACGGCGATGCGCAATGGGAAGCACACCTGCGCGCCACCTTTGACGCCCTGAGCGACGCGGAATCGCTGGGTCCATCGGCCAATCCCGAACACTGGGAACGTGCCAACCGGCAGTTTCATGAAGCACTCATCGCTGCGCACCGTTCACCGTGGAGCAAGTACCTGCTGGACCTGCTCTACCGCCATGGCGAACGTTATCGGCGCGTGGCCATTCGGCGGAGCACCGTGCAACCCAGCAGCCGCAACGTGCATGAGGAACATACGGCCATATTCGAAGCGGCCATGGCACGGCAGGAAGCCCGTGCGGCATTGGCGGTTGAAGTGCACATCCGACTTACATACGAGTTACTGGCAAAGCTCGGACTGGAGACGGGGACGAGTGAATAGAGGTAGCAAACGGTGGATGTGATGGCGTGGCGGGCGATTTGCACCAGGTGAATTTTGGCCAGGACATCATTTCTGCCAACGCTCACAATCCCATGCCGCCAGGGCCTTTTCGCGTACATACAGGACGCTGCAAGTTGCAGGCCGCGCGGCCGGAGTGCCGGATTCTCGCTCGGAAGTGAGATTAAGGAGGGTTTTTCAAGATCCTCCTTACCGCTCTGAATGGTCCCCACCAAGTGACGCTTGCCATGATGCCGCCTGGTACGACCTGAAAAGAAAAAACCCCGGAGATCGTTGATCTACCGGGGTTTCTGGTTCGCCGTGAAATCAGGCGAAACGATCTCACATGTTGTCGATCATCACTTGACCGAAGCCCGAGCACGACACTTGGGTCGCGCCTTCCAGCAGGCGGGCGAAGTCATACGTGACCTTCTTCGACAGGATCGACTTCTCGATCGACGAGATGATCAGGTCAGCGGCTTCCGTCCAGCCCATGTGACGCAGCATCATTTCGGCCGACAGGATTTCCGAACCCGGATTCACGTAGTCCTTGCCTGCGTACTTCGGAGCCGTGCCGTGGGTGGCTTCGAACATCGCCACCGAATCCGACAGGTTGGCACCCGGGGCGATACCGATACCGCCGACTTGTGCAGCCAGGGCGTCGGAGATGTAGTCGCCGTTCAGGTTCAGCGTTGCCACCACCGAGTACTCGGCCGGACGCAGCAGGATCTGCTGCAGGAAGGCGTCGGCAATTGCGTCCTTGACGACGATTTCCTTGCCCGTCTTCGGGTTCTTGAACTTGCACCACGGGCCGCCGTCGATCAGCTCGGCGCCGAATTCCTTCTGTGCCAGCGCGTAGGCCCAGTCACGGAAACCACCTTCCGTGAACTTCATGATGTTGCCCTTGTGCACGATCGTGACCGACGGCTTGTCGTTGTCGATCGCGTACTGGATGGCCTTGCGCACCAGGCGCTCCGTGCCTTCGCGCGAGACCGGCTTGACGCCGATACCGGAGGTTTCCGGGAAGCGGATCTTCTTGACGCCGAACTCGTCCTGCAGAATCTTGATCAGCTTCTTGGCCTTGTCGCTCTGGGCTTCGAATTCGATACCGGCGTAGATGTCTTCCGAGTTCTCGCGGAAGATGACCATGTCGGTCTTCTCCGGCTCTTTGACCGGCGAGGGCACGCCCTTGAAGTAGCGCACCGGGCGCAGGCAGACGTACAGGTCCAGCTCTTGGCGCAGCGCCACGTTCAGCGAACGGATGCCGCCGCCCACCGGCGTCGTCAGCGGGCCCTTGATCGACACCACGTAGTCCTTCAGGACTTGCAGGGTTTCTTCCGGCAGCCATACGTCCGGGCCGTACACCTTGGTCGACTTCTCGCCGGCGTAGATTTCCATCCACGAAATCTTGCGCTCGCCCTTGTAAGCCTTCTCAACCGCTGCGTCCACCACCTTGATCATCACCGGGGTGATGTCGAAGCCGGTGCCGTCACCTTCGATGTAAGGAATGATCGGGTTGTTCGGAACGTTCAGGGAGAAGTCTTGATTGACAGTGATCTTCTCGCCGGCCGGGACCTTGATGTGTTGATACATGGACGACTCCAGTGCAGACCGCAGGTAGCGGGTGGACGGTGGGGGTTGACAGCACAGCGTGCCGCTCACGGGTTGGCCGGCGTGGCGCGCTGCAATGAACTGGCGATTCTAACGGCCTACGATGACGCGCTCACGATGCACCGCACAAAATCTCGCATCTGGCGCAAGCCGCAACTCTTATATAAGACACAAGAGTGAATTCCACATTATGCCGGAAAATTTCACCATCCGCCATACTTCCAGCCCCTGAGCGGGCGCCGTCAACGGCCCGTCCGGTCGGTACCGGAAGCGCACGCCATCAAGGCGCGAACATCGACCGAGGCGGCTTCCGCATCCCGCCGGGCGCCCCAGGCATCCACCAGCCGGACCAACGCGGCACGCAGATCGCGCGCGTTGTCAGCCTCAAGCAAGCGGACCAAGCCGGCAGCATCCACGCCCGGATGCCTGCGCACCAACCACGCAAGCGTCTGGATGTGCTCGATAAAGCGATCGTCAGTCCGGTGCAGATGGCTGAAACAGGACAGCCCAGTGTGGCGATCCAGCGGCGCGCCGGAAATCGTCTGTGACACGAGCATGAAATCGTCGAGGGCGGAAGCGCCGTGCGAAGGCGGCCACAAACCGGGGACGGCGCCCAGCACAATCAACGCGCCGCAACCCAGGGCGAAATCGCGGCGCAGGAAACGGGCCGGCAGAACCGGGGCGGCGGGCTTGGTGGGGCGGGAAGATGACGGCGGGAGAGACACGGCAAGCCTTGAGCAAAATCGGCTCGCATTCTGGAGGTGCAAGCGCCGCCATCCAATCAGACCGCTCCGAAACGCAGGCGCCCAAGCCGGGTGGCGGGCATCTTTCTTGCGCAGCGCAACATGCGCCACATCGCCGATCAGGAAGTAAGGATTCTTCTGTCTGCCCCCACAAAAAATTCAGTGCAACGTGTCAACGCGCCTGTAACGGCCTGCGTTATTGCAGATGACTCATTTAGCGGGTCGTTGGTTAACTCACTGATCTATAAAAGGATTCACCATGAAGAAGCTGATCGCTGCCCTGATCGCCGGCCTGTTCGCCACCGGTGTGTTCGCTCAAGCCTCCGCTCCGGCTGCTGACGCAGCTGCTGCTCCGGCTGCTGCCGAAAAGGCTGCTCCGAAGGCCAAGAAGGCCAAGAAGCACCACCACAAGAAGGCTGCCAAGAAGGCTGCTGACGCTTCGGCTCCGGCTGCTGACGCCGCCAAGCAATAAGCTTGTGTTTCTGCCGGGCCCACGCGGCTCGGCCGATACAGAAAAAGCAGGTGCTCATGCATCTGCTTTTTTTTCGCCCTCGTCTGCCGAACGGAAATACCGGCCGCGCATGCAGGGCTGTCAAAATAGCGCCATCAAGCTTGAGTACCTTGCCCGTTCCTCACAACAAGAAACAGGGATGGCGCAATGGAATTCCGATCGATGTTCGCTCCGGTGCGACGAAAACGCACCGTGTTCACGATGCTCTCTCTTGCCGCGCTGGCCGCTGCGGCCGTGATTGCCGGCTGCGGTGGCTCGTCGTCTGATTCGACGCCGGTGTCGACGGCCACGCCGTCGGACGCAGCCACGGCTGACGCCAATATCCAGGCCGCGTGGGTAGAGATCGGCGATAGCAACCAGGCTGTCGTGCGCGCTGTCACGAGCTACACGAACAGCGCCTCGCCCGTCGACAGCTCGGTCTGCCCGCTGCTGACGGTGGACGGCACCTCCACGCGCATGACGCTGCGTGTGGCCGCCGGCACCCCCGCACAGCGCACCACGGCCAGCGCCGCCAGCGATTCGAAAGCCTCGTCCTTCCCTGTGAACGCCTGCGAAGCCACGGTGGCATCCACGGCCAAGGCCGCGTCGATCGGCGCGCGCGTGCTGCCCCTGCCGAAGGCGAACCCGCAGCGCGTGGTGATCCTGGCAGACACCGGCTGCCGCATGAAGAAATCGAGCAACACATTCCAGTCGTGTAACGACTCGCTGTCGTGGCCGTTTGCCAGCGCTGCTGCCACGGCCGCCAAGATGAATCCCGACCTCGTCCTGCACGTGGGCGATTACCACTACCGCGAAAATGCCTGCCCGCCCGACGTGGCCGGCTGCCAGGGCAGCCCGTGGGGCTACGGCTGGGATACGTGGCAGGCTGACCTCTTCCAGCCCGCCGCCCCGCTGATGGCCGCGGCCCCGTGGGTGCTGGTGCGCGGCAACCACGAGGAATGCGCGCGCGCCGGCCAGGGCTGGTACCGCTTCCTGGATCCCCGCCCATACTCGGCCGACCGCTCGTGCGACAACCCGGCCAACGACACGGCTGCCAACGCCTCAGACCCGTACGCCGTCGCGCTCGGCAGCGATACGCAGGTCATCGTGTTCGACTCAGCCAAGGCGGGCACGACGGCCTTGGCGACGACCGACCCGTGGTTCCAGACGTACCAGAAGCAGTTCAGCACGGTTGGCACGCTGGCCGCCAAGCCGGGCGTGATGTCGATCTTCACCAATCACCATCCGATCCTGGGTTTCGTGCCCATCGCAGGCAGCACGCCGCTGGGCGGCAATGCCGCGCTGCTGTCGGTCATGAACAGCCTGAACGCCACGGCGTATTACCCGCCGGGCGTGCAAGTCGCGCTGCACGGCCACGTGCATGACTTCCAGGCCATCAACTTCACGAGCAACCACCCTGCGACCATCGTTGCAGGCAACGCGGGCGATTCGCTCGACGTGGCCCTGCCCGATCCGTTCCCTGCGATCAGCCCGGCTTCGGGGGTGACGGTTGGCAGCATCTCGCACAACAACTCGTTCGGCTTCATGGTGATGGACCGCCAGCCCGCGCCCGGCAAGGGCTGGCTGTTCAAGGCCTACACCGTGGCCGGCAAGCTGCTGACGACGTGCACGCAGAACGGCACGAGTCTGGTGTGCGACAAGACCGGCTTCGTCGCACCTTGAAGCGCCTGAGCATTGCGCTGTGGGTTGCTGCCGCGCTCATCCCGGGCGTGGCGGTGGCCGAATCGATCGGCATGACGCCCAGGCTGGACGCCGTGCCGCCGCCTGCCGAGTCGACCGCGTTCAAGCCGGACCCGAACCTTGTCGCGCTCGGCAAGCGGGTGTTTTTCGACCCGCGCCTGTCGGAGCCGCAAGGAACGTCGTGCGCGGCGTGCCATGACCCCGGCCGCGCATTCGCGCCAACGCTGAAGGGCGAGGCACTGCGCATCGGTGTGCCGGCCGGCAGCCGCCCCGGACACGGGGCGGCACGCAACGCGCCGTCGCTGCTGTATCTGCGCTACATCCCGCATCGCTATTTCTTCCAGGACGACGACGCGAGCTTCCCTTCGCCGTTTGGTGGCTTCTTTGCCGATGGCCGGGCCGACTCCATCCCCGAGCAGATCCGCGGCCCGCTGTTCAATCCCGACGAAATGGGCAACCGTTCGGCGCGCGAGCTGCAGCGCAAGGTGGCCGGCACGGACCTTGGCCTGGCGTTGACGAAACAGTTCGGCGCCAATGCGGTGCGTGAACCCGAACGCCTCGTCGGCGCGTTGGGCAAGGCGCTGGAGGCGTATTTTCAGAGCGACGAATTGGCGCCGTTCACCTCGCGCTTCGATGATTTCCTGCGCAAGCGCACGCCGCTTTCCGCCGCCGAGATGCGCGGCCTCGCCCTGTTCCGCAATCCGGACAAAGGCAACTGCGCGTCGTGTCATCTGATGGTGGAATCGTCATCGCGTCCGGAGCGCTCGCTCTTTACGGATTTCGGCTACGACGCGATCGCCGTGCCGCGCAATCCGCTGCTGCCCGCCAACAAGGACCCGCGCCACTTCGACGTCGGCCTGTGCCAGACCGCCCGGACGCTGAAGTGGCCGGAGCCCGGTCAGTGGTGCGGCTACTTCCGCACGGCCGGCCTGCGGAATGTGGCGGTGCGCCAGACGTTCATGCACAACGGCGTGTTCCGTACGCTACGCGACACGGTGGCGTTTTATGCCACGCGCTCGACCGACCCCGCGCAGTGGTATCCCGGCGGCAAGCGTTTCAACGATGTGCCCGCCAGATACCAGGGCAACATCAACGTGAATGCCGTGCCGATGAACCGCCGCCCCGGCACCACGCCTGCGCTGACAGAAGACGAGATCGACGACATCGTTGCCTTCCTGCGTACGCTCACCGATGCGCGTTATGAGGCGCTGATGCCCGATCCGGCGGCGGACAAGGCGCGCTCCGCGCATGCGCCCAAGGCGGCCGCGCAGACGATCGCTGTTGACCGGCAAGCTTCCAATACGCGGTAACAACTTCGTCGCACGGCCAGCGGCTGTCTGATTGACGGCGGCTGGCCGAGTGCCGATCATGGAGCGTTTCTTTTTCGACCCGTTCGCGCCATGACTACCCTATCCCGCCTCTTTGCTGCTCTGTCGCTGGCCGTCGCCGCCACCGGGGCGCTCGCCCAGACTCCCACCGCCCCCAATGCCGGCCTGCCCGTGGCCGACCTGACCATCGGCATGTACAAGGTCAAAGCCGAAGTGGCGGCCACCCCGCAAACGCGCGAAACCGGCCTGATGTTCCGCAAGACCATGCCCGATACCGCGGGCATGCTCTTCGTGTTTGATGAATCCGCCGGCCACTGCTTCTGGATGAAGAACACCGATCTGCCGCTGTCCATCGCTTTCATCACCGACGACGGCACCATCTCCGACATTGCCGAGATGAAGCCGCAGACCGAAGACAACCACTGCCCCACCAAGGCCGGCAGCTACGCGCTGGAAATGAACAAGGGCTGGTTTGCACGCAAGGGCGTCAAGCCTGGCATGAAGGTGGGTGGGCTGCCGCGCTGAAGCCCACGCATATTCAATAACAGAGAGGAGACCGCCGCATGCATGCTTTCGACAACAACCGTCGCCGCTGGATGCAGCAGGCCGGCGCGCTGGCCGTGGGTGCGGGCGCGGCGTCGGCAGGTCTGCCGCTTGGCGCCTTGGCCGCCGATGCACCCAAGAAGGGAACGCGGTTGATCCTGCTGGGCACGGCGGGCGGACCGACGCCCAAGAAGAATCGCTCGGCGCCGGCGCAGGTAATCGTCATCAACGGCGTGTCGTACGTGGTCGATTGCGGCAACGGTGTCGCACGCCAATACGTGACGGCGGGCCTCAAGCTCAAGGACATCCGCCACGTCTTCATCACGCATCAGCACTCCGATCACAACGCCGATTACGGCACGCTGATGCTGCTCGCCTGGGCCACCGACCTGACCGGCCCCGTCGACGCCTGGGGCCCGCCCCCGCTGGCCGCGATGACCACCAAGTTCCTTGAGCTGTACGACTACGACATCCGCACCCGCATTGCCGATGAGGGCCGCCCGCCGCTTGCGCCGATGCTGCATCCGCACGAGCTGACCGAAGGCGGGCTGGTCATGCGGGACGCCAACGTGAAGGTGACGAGCGCGCTGGTCAAGCACCCGCCGGTGTCGCCGGCATTTGCGTTTCGCTTCGATTCGGCAGACCGCTCCATCGTCATCTCCGGCGATACGGCGCCGAGTGAGAACCTCGTGCGGCTCGCTTACGGCGCCGATGTGCTCGTCCATGAGGTGATGCACCTGCCGTCGCTCGACAAGCTGTTGTCCACCGAGCCCAATGCAAAGACGCTGCGCGAGCATTTGCTGGCGAGCCACACCTCCACCGAGGAAGTCGGCCGCATTGCCACCGAGGCCAAGGTGAAGACGCTGGTGCTGTCGCACTTCGTACCCGGCGGCTATCCGTTCCTCGAAGATTCAGTCTGGCTGGATGCCGTTCGCCCGCACTTCAAGGGCGAGATCATCGTCGGGCACGATCTGCAGGAAATTTAAGGACGGCCGCTGGTTGCTTCGCTGCAATCGCGGTAGAGCTGATTGCGGCTACCGGGCAGGGTCTCGTCGGCGAGGAAGCCGGTGGGGCCCTTCGTCCACCACACATACTGGCCCGACGCATAGCGCGCACCCGAAGCGGCCATCACATTGGCAAACACGAGCGTCTTGCCGTTGAGCGTCATGGCGGCCAGCGGCGTATCGCCCACCGTCATGTATTTCACGAGGAGCGTCTTGCCGCCTTCGCACGTGTAGCGCACGTCGTGCGGGTCCTTGATCGGCAATGCGGAATACGCACGCGCCTGATCGATCGCCTTGTTGAGCCCCGCCTTGGCAAAGTCGAGCGCGGTATTCAGATCGTCGGACGACATGCCCGGCACCGGCGACTGCTGCGCGGTGGCAATACCGCTAAATACGCCAGCGCCCAGCGCCAGCCCAAACATCACTGCGGTTGCAAAACGACGCATGGATCCGTCTCCTGGGAATGGTCGGCGCAAGCCGGTTAGTCTGCTGCGTCGCTGTCAGGTTCTGTGGGCTTGAGCACAAATGCGGTCGGCTCGACACGTTGGGGCAGCTCATCGGACAGCGCACGCGCGGCCTCGGCAAAGCACTGCACAAGGCTATCTGCCAGCGATGACGGCGCGTGATGCTCGGCACGCATGGCGCGCACGTCAAACGTCTGCGCCGGCTCCAGCGCGAACAGCGCGATGCGCTCCATGCTGCCGGTGGCGGCTGTGAACTGATCGAGCATCGTCACGCCGAGCGACTCCTCCACCAGCGAACGCGCCAACGAATACGTCTGCACTTCCAGCGTCGACTGCGGCGCCAGACCGCCACGTGCCAGCGTCTGCCCGACCAGCGAGCCCAGCGATATCTGGTCTTCCAATCCGATGAAAGGCTTCTCGGCAACGAGCTTGTGCAGCGCGCGGCCATCCGTCTTGCCGCCGACCCAGGCGCGCGGTGTGGCCAGCAGGATGCGGCCCTGCGCGACCGGCGTGGTGCTGATGGCCGGATGCACAGGCGGCGCAAAGGCAAAGCCGACGTCAATGTCCTGCGAGAGCAAACCCTGGACAATTTCAGCCGTGTGATGCGTGAACACGCGCACCAGCGTATCGGGATGCCGCTGCGAGAAACGCCGCACGGCAGGCGCCAGGATGCTGGGCGCGAGGCTGGGCGTCGCGGCCACACGCAAGCGCCCCGCCCCCTTGTGGCGCAAATTGGCCGACACGCGCCGCACGCGCTCGACCTCCTGATACAGCCGCTCGACTTCGCTGAACAGTTCGAACGCCTCGGCGGTGGGCTGTAGGCGCCCCTTGGTGCGGTCAAACAGGCGAAAGCCGAGTTGCAGCTCGGTGTGCTGAAGCACGCGCGTTACCACGGGTTGCGACACGTTCAGCATGCGCGCGGCCTCGCTGACGGTCCCGACCAGCATCACGGCGCGGAAGACTTCAATCTGGCGCAGACGCATGGCCGCCGGTCCTCACAATCCGAATAGGGAAGCGCCGATTGTGACATCCAGCGCTGGTCTTCGGCTAGGCGGGCGCGGGTGTGGCGGAAACGCCCTCCGCTTCCAGCGCATCCAGAAACACGCGCACCTTGCGCGGCACCAGCTTACGGGCGGGCATCAGCGCGTAGACGCGCAGCGCGGTCAGCTCGAAATCCGGCAGCACGCGCACGAGCCGCCCGGCCGCGACTTCCGTATCGCCCACGGAGCGCGCCATGCGTGCCACGCCCAGGCCGCGCACGGCGGCGCGGGCGCGCATTTCGGCGTTCAAGGTCTGCAGGCGCGGCTGGATCGGGACTTCGATGGGCTCGACCGCGGGCTGGCCGACGGGGCGGAAAGCCCAGCTCGCGTCGTCGGGGCCGGACAGGCACGGCCAGCCGGCAAGGTCAGCGGGCGTCTTGAGCGGCGGGCGTTCCGCCAGCAAGGCCGGCGACGCATACAAACCGCGCGGGATCAGCACCACGCGACGCGCCACGAGCGACGAATCCCGCAGCATCTGGTCGACCATCACAAAGACGATGTCGTAGCCGCTGGCCAGCAGGTCAGGCTGCTCCCACGAGATGTGCACCTGGATTTGCAGATGCGGATACTTCTCAAGCGTGCGGCACACGGGTTCAGTCAGGTGCTGCGCACCGACTTCGTACGGCGCGGCGATGCGCAGCGTGCCGGCCACGGTTTCGCTGGCTGCGGTGGTGTCGGCGTGCACTTCGCGCAGACGCTCGAACAAGGGCGCGATGTCGTCGTAGAAGTGCGAGCCCGCTTCGGTCAACCGCAACTGGCGCGTGGTGCGCGTCATGAGCCGCACGCCCAGCCCGGCCTCCAGCCGTGATACGGCGGCGCTGGCGGTCGATTTGGGGATGCCCAGCGCCTCGGCGGCGGCGGTGAAGCTGCCGGCCTCCACCACGCGGCAGAAGGTTTCCCAGTCGTTCCACTCCATTGTTCGCATGACTGGACAGTGTTCCTAGAGTTGGCCGTTTATCCGGCTGGCGGGCAAGTTTATGCTCGGGCACATGTCGCTGCAAATCCTCAAACCCGCGTCGCTGCGGGCGTTTCCCCACTTTTCTTCGGCGCGCGTCCACGCATTTGGACTGGCGTTGGGCCTCTCCACAGGCCTCGATTTTGTCTCTTCGCAGATGTTCGCCGTGGCGGGCCAGCACATCCAGGGCGGTGTGCACGCGAGCCCCGAGGCGTATCTGTACGCCGTCACAGCGTATGCCGTGGCGGCCGTGGTCGCCAACCTCGCCATCGGCCGCATTGCCGCGCACGTGGGTTATCGGATGTATTCGCTGGTGGGCATCGTGCTGTTCGCCATCGGCTGCGTGGTGTGCACCCAATCCAACAACATCGGCGAACTGGTCATCGGTCGGACCATCCAGGGCCTGGGCGCGGGCGGCTTGTTTTCGGCATCGCGCATTCTGGTGCAGCTCACGACCGAACCCGATGAGCGCATTCCTCCAATGCTGATGTTCAGCGTCGGCCTGTTCGGGCTGACCACGATTGCGCCGTGGATCTGCGCCGAGGTGCTGGAGTACAGCGAATGGCGCGTGATCTTCTGGATCGAACTGGCGCTGGCCGGCGTCGCATGGGTGGCGATGTTCCTCCTCCCGCCCGAACACCATCAGCCTCGCACACGCGCTGCACGCCGCCCCGATGAAGCGCCGCCCCAAGAAAGCCAGTGGGATTGGGTTGGCGTAGGTGCCATGGCCATCGGCGCGCTGTCGTTCCTTATGGGTCTGTCTGAACTGCGCTACAGCCGGCTGACGGCCTCGCCTTTGATTCCGCTGTTGTTGCTGGGCGGTGCGGCTTCGCTGCTGCTGGCCATCCACCGCCTGCGCACGCACCCGGATCCGTGGCTCGATCTCTCACGCCTGAACGGCCGCCGCTACCTGTGGGGCATCGGTTTCTACGGCATCTATTACTTGATGAGCGGGTACTGGTCGTACCTGTTTCCGGCGGTGTCGCAAGGCGGCCTGGGCTTTACGTTCCGCACGACCACGCTCTTTTTGATGATCAGCGGGGCAGTGTCGACGGTGGTGGCCGTGGTCATGACGGTCTGGTTGCCGTTCTTCTTCCGCAAGCGCCGTTTCATTGCCATTGGCTTTGCGGTGTACGCCGCAGCAGCGCTGCTGCTGGCGACAAGCCTGATGCCGGGTGCGCCAGACTATGCGTTCTTCCCCGTGTCGGTCCTGGAAGGCATCACGCCCGGCGCGGTGATGATCCAGGTCGCGATGATGACCTACCTCGATCTCGACCGCGAAGACTTCGCGCACGGCTATCAGATGAAGAACATCGCGCGCCAGTTTGCGACCGCGGTGGGCACCGGGCTGGCGGCTGTGTCACTGCAGACGCAGCAGGCGGAATCGCGCTCGCTGATCGTGGCGCACGTCACGCGCTTCACGGCAGACCTGCAGGCCGCCAACCCGCTGACGCCCGAGCGCCTGGCTAGCTTGTCCGCCGAGATTGATCGACAAGCCACGCTGCTGGCCGGTACGCAGCTCTTCAGCTGGTTTGCGGTGGCGTGCGGCGTGTTTGCCGTGCTGGTGTTGGTACAGCGGTCGTTGCGCTAAGCGCGCGCATCACGACTTCTGCACCGCGTATCTCCCCGGCCCTGTCGCGGCCAGCAGGAACAGACCGCCCATGATGCTCAGGTTCTTGAAGAACTGGATCTTGTTGGCGGCTTCCATGGCGCCTTGCATATCCCAGTAGGAATGGGCGATGAACGACGTGCCGAGCACGAATAGCGCCATCAGAAGGGCCAGCGGCCGCGTCCACAGGCCAATGAGCAAGGCGATGCCCACGCCAAACTCCATGACGACGGCAACCGCAGCAGCGACCATCGGCATGGGCGCTCCGGTGCTGGCCATGTAGCCGACCGTGCCTTGGAAGCCTGTCAGCTTGCCCCATCCGGACATCACGAACAGCACCATCATCAGGATACGGGCGAGCAGGATCAATTCGTCGCGCCAGCGTTGAATGAATGCGTCCATCGCGGCCTCCCCAGCCAGCCTTGGTGCATCCAGTCTAGGCGCTGGAATTGCCAAGTGTGGTTTCGAGCGCATCGAGTACCGCCTGAATCACACCGTGCCGCACATGCTCTTTTCGCTCGATCATGCCGACGGCGCGCACGGGCGTCTGAGGCGGCATGGGCAGGACGCGTAGAGCCGGATCGCTCTCCCAGCTCGCCCGGCGCAGGCGCGGCACTAGCGTCACCCCCACCTGCTGGCGCACCAGCTCGACAATCGCCTCGATTGAATTGACTTCGATGAATTCGTTGACCGCCATGTGCGTCTTGCGCAGGGCACGGTCGATCAGCGCGCCGGTGCGCACCGCGCGGTCGAAGCGCAAAAACGGATGGGTGCGCAGAACTTCCTCGGCGCGACCGCGTGTATGGCGGCCCGCTACCACCACCAGGGGCTCGGTATAGAGCGGGTGCCAGGCAAGGTTTGCAGGCAGGCGTTCCAGGTGTTCGACCACCAGCGCGCCATCCAGCTCGCCGGCTTCCACCTGCTCCGCCAGCTCACCCGATTTGCCGGTGATGAGCTTGACGTCCAGCCCCTTGTGTACCTGCTTGAGCCCCGCCACCGCATGTGCCAACGATCCCATCACCGACACCACCGCGCCAATCGCCACGGCCCCGGACAGTTCCGTCTGCGGCTCGTCGCCGATGCGCATGGCGTCGTACAGCGCCAGGAGGTGCTCGGCTTGCGGCAGCAGCGCGCGACCATGCGCGTTGAGGGTGACAGTGCGCCCCGACCGGTCAAACAGGTCACGGCGCAGTTCGGTTTCCAGCGCACGCATCTGCAGGCTCACCGCGGCCTGCGTCAGCGCAACGCGCTCGGCGGCGGCGGCAAACGAGCCATGGCGTGCCACGGCAACAAAAGTGCGGAGGAAGCGGACGGTACTCACGGCAGGGTGCGTCGTATTCTCAAGTTTTTCTTAAGCAGCATCCAATGAATTTTAACTTTATTAAATTCGGCGCACCGCAAATAATCATTCGTCAAACATTCCCGCTTATTCGCGCTTAAGCCCCATGTCCCACCGCTTCGATTGGCAAAACCCGTATCCCACCGTCCGCATTCCGCTGTTTGCGCGCAACGTTGTCTCCACGTCTCACCCGCTGGCCGCGCAAGCCGGACTGCGCATGCTGCTCGCGGGCGGCAGCGCCGTGGATGCGGCCATCGCGGCGGCGGCCATGCTGACCGTGGTCGAGCCTGTCTCGTGCGGTCTCGGCAGCGATGCATTCGCCATCTTGTGGGACGGCGAGGCGCTGCACGGCCTGAACGCCTCCGGCACCGCGCCGCAGGCCTGGAACCTCGACTACTTCCGCAACAAGTACGGCGAAGACGCCAACGGCAACCCCAAGCGCCCCATGCGCGGCTGGGACGCGGTGACCGTGCCCGGCGCCATCTCCGCCTGGGCTGCACTGCACGAACGCTTCGGCAAGCTGCCATTTGCCGATGTGCTGGAACCCGCCGCCGAGATTGCCGAGCGCGGCCACACCATCGCGCCCATCGTTGCGCACAAGTGGGCAGCGGCCATTCCCGAGCTGCATAACCAGCCCGGCTACGCGCAGGCCTTCATGCCGCACGGCCGCGCGCCGGAAGTGGGCGAAAAGTTCAAATTGCCCGACGCAGCCGCCACGCTGCGGCGCCTTGGCCAGACCAACGGCCGCGATTTCTACGAAGGTGAACTCGCCGAGCGCATTGCCGCGTACTCGCGCGAATGCGGCGGCGGCATGACCGCACAAGACCTGCGCGACTATCGCCCCGAATGGGTCAAGCCGATCACCAAGCGCTATCGCGGCTACGACCTGCACGAGATTCCGCCGAATGGCCAGGGCATCGCCGCGCTCATCGCGCTGGGCATTCTCGACCGCTTCGACCTCGGCGCCCTGCCCGTCGACTCGGCGGATTCGCAGCATCTGCAGATTGAAGCGATGAAGCTGGCGTTTGCCGATCTGTACAAATACGTGGCCGACCCGCGCTCGATGGAAGTCACGCCCGAGCAGATGCTCGACGACGCATACCTCGATGCACGCGCGAAGCTCATCGATATGGGCCGCGCGCAGATGCCGACCTTCGGCATGCCGCGCGCCGGCGGCACGGTGTACCTGACGGCCGCGGACGAGAACGGCATGATGGTCTCGTTCATCCAGTCCAACTACATGGGCTTCGGTTCGGGCGTGGTGGTGCCTGGCACCGGCATCAGCCTGCAGAACCGTGGCTTCGGATTCTCGATGGATGCGCGCTCGGCCAACGTGGTGGAAGGCGGCAAGCGGCCGTTCCACACGATCATCCCCGCGTTCCTGACCAAGGATGGCCAGCCACAGATGAGCTTTGGCGTGATGGGCGGCGACATGCAGCCGCAAGGCCACCTGCAGACGCTCGTGCGCATGCTCGATTACAAGCAGCAGCCGCAGGCCGCGTGCGACGCGCCGCGCTGGAAGGTCAACCGCGATTTCACGCTCGACGTGGAAGGCACGATGAACGCCAAGACCGTCGCCGCGCTGGAAGCACGCGGGCACAAGCTTGAATCGGTGGCCGATCCGTACATGGATTTCGGCTCCGGCCAGTTCATCTGGCGCCTGTCGGACGACGCCGATCACGGCTATGTGGCCGCCAGCGACAGCCGCCGCGACGGCCACGCGGTGGGCTTCTAAAAAAAGGCCGCCGCACCAGCGCGCTGACCCGTCGGACCGGGCGGGCAACGCGCTGCAGTTCCCATAAAAACGATCCCGGCCGGCACCAAAGGAACCCTCATCATGACCGCCCCCTCCGCGGCAGGCACTGCTGCGCCCGCTCGGCCCGCAACAACGAGTGCAGCACATGCACGCCGCATCGTCATTTCGTCGTCGATCGGCAATGCGTTGGAGTGGTACGACTTTCTCGTTTACGGCTTCTTCGCATCGATTATCGGCAAGCTGTTCTTTCCGGCCGATGACGAATGGGTCTCGCTGCTGTTTGCGGTGGGCAGCTTTGGCGTGTCGTTCATCACGCGGCCTGTGGGCGCGATCGTGCTGGGTATGTATGCCGACAGGAAGGGGCGCAAGGCGGCACTCACGCTGTCGATCCTGCTGATGATTGTCGGCACGTTGGTGATTGCCGTGATGCCGAGCTACCAGCAGATCGGCATCGTGGCGCCCATCACCATCCTGCTTGCACGCCTGGTGCAGGGCTTTGCGGTGGGTGGAGAATTCGGCAGCGCCACGGCCTTCATGGTGGAGCACAGCACGCGCGGGCGCGGGTACTACGCAAGCTGGCAATTCGCCAGCCAGGGCATTGCCACCATTCTTGCGGCGGGGCTGGGGGCGCTGCTCACGGCATCGCTCTCGCCGGCCGATCTGGAAGGCTGGGGCTGGCGGCTGCCGTTCATCTTCGGCCTGCTGGTCGGCCCGGTGGGTTTCTACATCCGCCGCCATCTGGACGAGACGCCCGAGTTCGTTGCGGAGCAGAAGAAGACGACGGTCGACCCGCAAGCTTCCTTCAAAGCGCAGTGGATCAACTTGCTGCTTGCGGTGGGCGTGGTGGCGCAATCGACTGTGTCGGTGTATGTGCTGCAGCTCTACATACCCACGTACGCCGTCAAGCAGTTGCATTTGCCGGCGGCGCAGTCGTTCGCGGTGGTCGTGCTCAACGGCGGGCTGCAGTTTTTGCTCTCGCCTGTGATGGGTGCGCTGTCGGATCGCATTGGCCGCATCCGTATCATGCTCACCACATCGGTGCTGATGATCCTGCTGATCTATCCGATGTTTGCGCTGTTGCGCACGTATCCGACCATCGGCGCGCTGCTTGCGCTGCAAGCCGTGTCGGGCATCTTCAAGGCCGCGTATTCAGGCCCAATGCCGGCGCTGATGTCGGAGATCTTTCCCACGCGCGTGCGCTCGACTGGCCTGTCGCTCGGCTACAGCCTGGGCGTCACGCTGTTCGGTGGGTTCGCGCCGTTTATCGTCACGTGGCTGATCCACACCACGGGCGATACGCTGGCGCCGAGCTACTACGTGCTGACCGCGGCTGCGGTAAGCGGCATCTCGCTGACGGTCATCGCGCTGCGTCGTCGCAAGGCAGTGCGCGCTGCCTGAGCATTTACGCTTTCTTTACGCAGCGTCACGCCCCTTTTTCACGCTTTTTACGAGCGAATCGATACGGTGTCGTCATGTTCAACGATATGGCGACGCGGGCCGTCGCCAACTCATCATGGCGCGATCGATGCTCCTGTCTTCGCTGGTTCCGCAATTGCTGCCGCCTTCGCCGGCCACCGTGCCCCGCGCGGTAGCGCTGCCGGCACGCCAATATGTGTGCCTGCGCGTGACGGTGCCCGGCGATGCACCGCATGCAATTCGCCGGCAGTTGCATGCGCTGCTCGGCGACACGCTCGGGCTGTACATCGTCCGGCATGACGCTCGCCGCAAGGCAATCACCGTTGATTTGGAACTGGCCCATGCAGATGTGGAAGCGGTAATTGGCGCGCTGCTGCGTGGCCTGCCCTGTGCCACGCTGGGCCGCATCACGCCGCTGTGCATGTCGCGCGGCCGCGCGATCGCGTCGCTACACTGAGGCGCGCCATGTTCTCGGGAATCTGGATTCCGCTGGTCACACCGTTTCACCGTGATCGCGTCGACACCGCCGCACTGCGTCGATTGGTGCGCCATTACCAAAGCGCCGGTGTGTCGGGTTTCGTCGCACTCGGCACGACGGGCGAAGCCGCGCTGCTCTCGCAAATCGAGCGCTATACCGTGCTGGAAGCCATCGCCGACGCTTGCGACGATCGCACGCCCTTCCTGATAGGCGTGGGCGCGGCCGATACGCGCGAAGTCTGCGCGCAAATCCGACACTACGAGCGTTGGAACAGCGCGGGCTACCTGGTGCCACCGCCTTACTACGTCTGCCCGTCACAGGCGGGATTGCGCTGGCATTACGCACAAGTCGCCGCCAGCACGACCCGCCCGGTCGTGCTCTACAACGTACCCAAGCGCACGGGCGTCTCGATCGCGCCGCAGACCGCGCTGGTGCTGGCCGAGCAAGCCAACATCGTCGCCATCAAAGAATGTGTGGCCGAGCATTTCGGCGCGTTGCAAGGCGGGCCGCTGGATGTGTTGAGCGGAGATGACGGCGCGCTGCTCGATTGCTTGGCGCATGGCGGCACGGGCGGCATCCTGGCCGGTGCGCATCTGCGGCCTGAGCTATTCGTGGCACTCGTGGCGCACCACCGCGCGGGTCGCATCGACGAGGCCCGGCACTTGGCCAATGCACTGGCGCCGCTGGCTGCGCTGCTGTTTGCGGAGCCAAACCCGGCGCCGGTCAAGGCACTGTTGTCGGCGCAGGGAAGCATTGGCGCAGATACGCGCGCGCCGATTCTGCCGGTATCGGAATCGCTGCACCGCCGCCTCGTGGCAGCGATGCACGCGTTGGAAAACGTCGACGCGGATTGCGCGCTGCGACTGGTCTACAGAGCGACGGCCGATCAGGCGCCCTTGTACCAAGCCGCATTGAACGGCGCGCCGTGGCGCGTGTAACGCGTGCCGCGATGATGACGGCGCACGTTGGCAGGTGCCGGCGCGTCGTTGTCTTCCAGGGCCTCGCGTTCGGCCACCGTGCGGGCGCGCGGCTGCTGCACTTGCGAATACACACGTTGTTCCATCCGATCACGCGCTGCCGCAACGCGGTCGGGTGATGCGGGTTGCGTGGCAGCTTCCGCGGGCGCAGGCGCCACTGCCGACGCCGGCGTGGCTGCGTTGGCAGGCCCGGCAGCCATGGCAACGCTCATCGCATCACCGGCCTGGGCGGCCGTCGGCGTGTGGCCGGCAAGGCTCTTCACCCAGGGCGCGTGGTACATCCCAACGTAGATGGCCCCCGTCACGGCAATCAACGCGGCTGCAACACTGCTGAATGCACCGCCGACTACGGCCCCCGACACGCGCTCCCACCAGGGCTTGCGCTCTGCGTCGGCCTGTTCCACATCCGACACCTCGGTCGGATCAACATGGGTGGCAGCCAGATGCGACGACTCTGCGGCGTTTGGTGGTTGAGCAGTGATTGAAGCAGGCAAGCGCATGGTAAGAACTCGAAATAATGGATCGGCAGCGTCATCTGCTACCGAACGTTATTCGGGAACCGCCGCATGTCATCTGTGTGACAGCCGGACGGAGGATGAGCAGCCTTGGTTAGCAAGTTTCCTGCCGGGCTTTGTGCGATGCCGCAAATCGCCGCCAGCCCTTGCCGTTGCTCGCACCAGCCCTGCGTACAGACGATTCGGCAGCGCGGCGGCATGCCCGTACGTACGCACAGCAGGTAGACTTTGCAAAGTTTACCGGGTGTGACGCCCGGAATGACCCTGCCCTACTAGCCTCACAGTCCTCTCAAGGAGAACATCGTGCGTTGGGATGACATGCGCGAAAGCAATAACGTCGAGGATGAGCGCGCCTCCTCTGGCGGCGGCTTCGGCGGCGGCGGCATGCGGCTGGGCATCGGCGGCATCGCAATCGTCGCCGTCGTGGGCTTGCTGATGGGCAAGAACCCGCTGGAAATCCTCAGCATGGTGATGCAGGTATCGCAGAACGCGCCGACGCAATCCGCGCAGCACAGTCCTGCCCGACCCACCGGCGAGACCGACAACGACCGCAGCAAGCAATTGGTTTCGCACGTGCTGGGCGACACCGAAGACACCTGGACGCAACTGTTCAAGCAAGCCGGCCGCGCGTATCAGCCGCCCAAGCTGGTGCTGTTCCGCCAGGGAATCCGCTCAGGCTGCGGCGACGCCACTTCGGCAGTTGGCCCGTTCTATTGCCCGGCCGACACCAAGGTCTACCTTGACCTCGGCTTCTTCGATGAACTGCGCCGCAAGTTTGGCGCCCCGGGCGACTTTGCCGCCGCGTACGTCGTCGCGCACGAGGTCGGCCATCACGTGCAGAACCTGCTGGGCGTGTCGGAGAAGGTTAACCGCGCGCAAGCCGGTAAATCACCGGCTGCAGCCAATGCGCTCTCGGTCAAGCTGGAGCTGCAGGCCGATTGCCTGGCCGGCGTGTGGGGCCACTTTGCACAGCAGCGCGGCCTGCTGGAGCGCGGCGACCTGGAGCAGGCGCTGACCGCCGCGCACGCCATCGGCGACGACACGCTGCAGCGCAACGCCGGCCGCAGCGTCACGCCCGACGCCTTCACGCACGGCACGTCTGAGCAGCGCATGCACTGGTTCCGCCAGGGCTTCGATGGCGGCGACCTTCGCCAGTGCGATACCTTCCGCTCCGGAGCGAATGCCTGATTGCCGATCAGCGCCCACCCGAACAATCCAGCAGCGCGCCCGTCACGTAAGACGCCGCATCGGAGAGCAGCCAGACGATGGTCTCGGCCACTTCCTGCGGCGTGCCGGGCCGGCCGATCGGCGTGGCGCCGCCCAGGCGCTGCGCCCGATCGGGCTGGCCGCCTGAGGCGTGAATATCGGTCTCGATCAAACCGGGGCGCACGGCATTGACGCGCACGCCATCGCGCCCGAGTTCACGCGCCAACCCCAGCGTCATGGCGTCGACAGCACCCTTTGATGCGGCGTAGTCGACATACTCGTGCGGCGACCCCAGCCGCGATGCCGCCGACGACACATTCACCACCGAACCGCCCACGCCACCGCGCGACGTCGACAGCCGCCGCGCTGCCTCGCGCGCTACCAGAAAGGCGCCCAGCACATTCGTCTCGAACATCGTGCGCAGCCGGTGCGTGGTCATGTCGGCCACGTCCTGAGCCTCCGCCACGATGCCGGCGTTGTTGACCACGCCATGCAGCGCGCCAAAGCGCCCCGTCGCGGCCTCGAATAGCGCGATCACATCTTCATCGCTCGACACATCGCCCTGCACCGCCAGCGCGTGGCCGCCCGCCTGTTCGATCAGCCCCACCGTCTCTTCCGCCGCCTGCCGGTTGCCGCGATATTGCAGCGCGACAGACCAGCCGCGTTGGCCACACAGTACCGCCGTGGCGCGGCCGATACCCCGGCTCCCGCCGGTAATGACGATGGTCTTGGACATGCCGATCTCCCGATGTGTTGTTGTGTCCGCAATTGTGCCGAGATGCCGCGTTTTTGACATCGAGGGATGTGTCCGAATCCGGCGAACCCATGCGACTCGACAGGGCTAGACTAGCTGCCAAGTCACCCGATCACTACCATGCATCTCGACCACAACGCCTGCTACCACGCCGTGCAATCGCGCGACCGTCGCTTTGACGGCTGGTTCTTTGTCGGTGTGACATCCACCGGCGTATATTGCCGCCCCGTGTGCGCGGTTCGCACGCCGCTGGAAAAGAACTGCCGCTTCTTCACCACGGCAGCCGCTGCGGAGCGCGCGGGCTTTCGGCCGTGCCTGCGCTGCCGGCCAGAACTGGCACCGGGGCACAGCTTGGCCGAGATGTCGTCGAGCCTCGCGCGGGCCGCCGCCCGCATGATCGACGAAGGCTTTCTGCAAGAGCACGACCTTGCCGCGCTTGCCGCAGCCGTGGGCGTGACCGACCGCCACTTGCGCCGCATCTTCCGCGCCGAGTTCGATGTCTCGCCGATCGAGTACGCGCAAACGCAGCGCCTGCTGCTCGCCAAGCAACTGCTGACCGATACCGCCATGGCCGTCGGCGATGTCGCCTTTGCGGCCGGGTTCGGGAGCGTGCGCAGGCTGAACAGCGGTTTTATCGAGCACTACGGCTTTGCGCCCACGCGCCTGCGCTCGCGCACGACGGCACCGCGCGCCGAGGACGGCCCCACGCTCATGCTGGGCTATCGCCCACCGTTTGCGTGGCAGGCATTGCTCGAATTCTTGCGCGCCCGTGCGATCGATGGCGTCGAAGTGGTCGACGCCGACAGCTACGCACGCACGATCACCGTCGACTACGCCGGAGCGCGGCACATCGGCTGGCTTCACGCGCGCAATGTGCCGCAACGCCATGCGGTGGCGCTCACGCTGTCGCCCAGCCTGCTGCACGCCATGCCGCCCGTCCTGGCCCGCGCGCGACGGCTGTTCGACCTCGATTGCCGGCCCGATCTGGTGGACGCGCACCTCGGCACGCTGGCTGCCGAAACGCCAGGCCTGCGGGTACCGGGCGCCGTGGACGGCTTTGAGATTGCCGTACGTGCCATCGCCGGGCAGGTCATTTCGCTGGTGCAGGCGCGGCGCATTCTCGGGCGCATGACTGCCGTGTATGGCGTGCCGTTGCCGCAATTGCGCGAAGGGCTGTCGATGGCGTTTCCGAGCGCTGCCGCACTGGCAAAAATTGATGCGCAAGCGCTGTCGGCGCAGACCGGTCTGCAAGCCAGCCGCGCCGCCGCCGTCGTCGAGCTGGCCCGCGCCATCGACGGCGGGAGCCTGCGGCTCGAACCCCTGGTGCCGCTCGCGCCCACGCTGGCTGCCTTGCAAGCGCTGCCTGGTGTCGGCGAATGGACAGCGCAATACGTCGCCATGCGCGCGCTGGGCTGGCCGAACGCATTTCCCCTGGGCGATTACGTCCTGCGCAAGCGCCTCGCCAACGAAGACGGCGCGCTTCCTACGCGCCGTGCCATGGTCGAGCGCGCAGAACCGTGGGCGCCGTGGCGCGCGTATGCCGCCATGCATCTCTGGCACCGCGAGGATGCGCTCGCCCAACCCGCTTCGCATTGACCGACCGCCATGTACCGCCACACCTTTGCCTGCCCGCTCGGCGATCTGCTGTTGACCGCGACCGACACCCACCTGACCGGCGCGTTCTTTCCCGGCCAGAAGACGATTCCCGTGCAGGCCGCGCGCATGTCGCCCGGCGCGGAGGTGCCAGTCATCCGCGAGGCACAGGCGCAGTTCACCGCGTACTTTGACGGCAAGCTGCATGACTTCGATCTGCCGATGGCTCCCCAGGGCACGCCGTTTCAGCAAGACGTCTGGCGCCTGCTGTGCGACATCGCATTCGGCAGTCGCACCACGTACGGGCAGATCACCGCGCGCCTGGGGCTCACGCGCGAACATGCGCGCGCGGTGGGCACGGCCGTGGGCCGCAACCCGATCTCGATCGCCATCCCGTGCCACCGTGTGGTCGGCGCGGATGGCGCGCTCACGGGCTATGCCGGCGGCTTGCCGCGCAAGGCCGCGCTGCTGCGGCTCGAAGGACATCCCGCGCAGGTTGGCGAACGTCTGCCCATGGCCGACGACGACCGCCAAGGCACGCTGGCACTGCTACCTGCATAAAACTCAAATCACGCGGACAATGCGCGCACAGCACCCCAACAACGATAACGAGACCCCTTCATGCGCCGCTCCGACGTGCTCGAACTCCTCACCCTGGCAGCCCTATGGGGCGGCTCCTTCCTGTTCATGCGTGTGGCAGCGCCACCTTTCGGGCCGGTTGCGCTCATTGCGCTACGTGTGGCGATTGCTTCGTGCTTTCTCGTCCCAATGCTCACCTTGCGCGGCGGCATGGGCGCGCTGCGCACGCACTGGCCGCATCTGCTGGCCGTGGGCGTGCTGAATTCGGCCATCCCGTTCTGCCTGTTCGCCTATGCCGAACTCACGCTCACGGCGGGCTTCACCTCGGTGCTCAATGCGGCGGCCCCCTTGTTTGCGGCCATCGTCGCTTTCACCTGGCTGGGCGAGCGGATGTCGTCGCTGCGCGTGCTTGGATTGGCGATCGGCTTTATCGGCGTCATCGTGTTGGTGGGCGGATCGTCTGTCATCGACGCAAAACAAGGCGGCGTGGCGGTAGCCGCAGCGCTGTCGGCCACCGTGCTGTACGGCGTGGCCAGCAGCTACACCAAGCGCTTCCTGACCGGCGTGCCGCCGCTGGCCGTGGCGACCGGCAGCCAATTGGCCGCCACCATCGTGCTTGCACCGCTGGCCTACTGGTTGTGGCCCGCGCAGACGCCCACCGGCAGCGTGTGGTTGCACGTCATCGCCTTGGGCATCGCATGCACGGGCGTCGCCTATATCCTCTTCTTCCGCCTTGTCGCGCACGTGGGGCCGACGCGCGCAGTGTCGGTCACCTTCCTGATCCCGGTGTTCGGCGTGCTGTGGGGCATCCTGTTCCTGGGCGAGCAGTTGACGCTCAACATGGTGATCGGCTGCGCGGTCATCCTGCTCGGCACGTCGCTGTCGACCGGTGTGTTCGCACCCGGGAAAAAAGCCCATGCAAATGCGGCGACCGTGGCAAAGGATAAGGATCCGCTTCTGCGTTCCGGTCGTTGAGTAGCCGCGTTGATCGTGCCCCGGTGGTCGGGGCACTGCCCGGATCGATCAAAACCCATTGAAGCCGGCGCTTAAATCCGTGGCTGATTTCATAAGCAATGCGGTTATGCCTTCTGCGCCCTCACATTGCGAAGGAATTTCCCGCCGATTCCTGCCACGCGACAAAGCGTTGGCACCGCTGCGATAAATCGTCGATTTGTAATGAATACCCTGTCGTGCCGGCCCCCGTGAAATTTATTCAATGGCGTCAGCATTGACTCTCCAGCTCGATTTAAAAAATCTGCAAAACTGAAGTAGACAGCTGAAACATCGACCAGCGCGCACTCGATCTTAACGATCCGATAATCCGATTTGAGAAACTTGCATCATCGAAATCGGATTTCCGTGCGCGTTGCGCAGATTTTCTTTGTTATGCTCGCCATCGGTCGATGAGGGGCGTGCAAGGGAATGGCATATTTGCTGCAAAGCAGCCAAATTCCCAATTGCCGGCGGGTTCTCCGCTGCACAGCCGACTAAGCACGCTCCATCAAATACGTTGGATACGCGCATGCTGGACGTCTACCTGAATAAGCATCTGATCGGTCAGCTATCGTGCGGCCGCAGCGGTTGGGCGTTCGAATACGATTCTCGCTGGCAGGCTTCGTCGCAGGGCTTTGATCTGAGCCCGCACCTGCCACGCACCGCCGGCAATATCGCCGACACGGCAAAAGCCCAGCCGGTACGCTACTTTTTCGAGTACCTGCTGCCTGAACCGGCACGCAACACGCCCAAGGCCGCCGCCACCGCGCTGGAGCATCTCGCGCAAGCGGCGCCGCATCTGGATGGCCCGCTGGCCCTGGTGCCCGCCGGCCTCAAACCATGCAGCGGCCGCGCAGACGGGCTGTCCGAGCGCGATCTCGTGCTGCAGTTCCAGCAAACCGTCGGACGGCCACCCCGCAGCACGCCGCTGCATGTGGCCGAACCTCGCGCGCGCTACGGCACCGACGCTGCCGCGACGTCCGAAGAAATCAGCCTGCCCTTTCTGTCCTCAAACGGCCTGCCGGTATCGATGTGGCTCGGCCGGTTTTCCGCACCGGCCAATGCCGCTCAATCGAGCCACTTCGTGCGGCTGGATCTGGGCGAAGGCGCGCACCTGCCGTACGCCACCATCAACCACTGCTGGGCGACGCTATTGGGCCGCAGCATCGGGCTGGACACGCCGTTCATCGGTCTGCGCCAGTTTCCCGAAACAGCCGCCGTGGTGCAGCGCCTTGATCGCACCCTGCGCTGCAAGAGCGACGATACGGCGCTGGTGCAGGCGCGCTATGTCGTCTCGGCAGTGCAGCTGCTGGGGCTCTCACCCAAACACCGCTTCCTTCCGATTACCGTCGAGCAGGTCGCGCAATGCGCGGGCCTGTGCGCAGACCCGGCTTCCGCTACGGCCGCGCTGTTCCGCTGGATGGTGTTCTGCCTGCTGATCGGCGGGCGCAATGCATCGGCCGGCACACTGCATTTCCACATCGGTGCGGACGGCGTCCGTCTTGCGGCGCACGACCACCTCTTCTGCGCGGCGGTTTACGCCAACGAATGGAATGCCGATGAACTGGCGCCGGACGCACAAGCGCGCTATGAGTCCATCGACCAGGACGCCCTGCTCGCTCTGGCCGATCACCTCGGCTACGACGCCAGCCAGGCGCGCCGCGAGTTGCTGCGACTGATCAGCATGCTGGCGCCGCAGTCTTCATTCGTGGCGACGCATCTGTCACAGGCACTTGGGCATTCGCCGACACGCGCCGCCGAGATCGATTTCCTCGCGCGCATCCACCGCCATGTGTCCGAAACGGCACGGCGGCTGGGCGGCAAGACTGCCGAGGTCTGAGCTGAAGCGCGAGGCTGGCGCCCCAACAAACTTAGAGCGCGGCCAGGCTGACCGTGCCATAGCGGGCGTAGCCGTGCGCGGCCAGCGTATCCATGGCCTCAGCCTCGGCGCGGGCAAATGTCAGCGCGAGCGTATCGGGGCTTCCTGCCCCGCTGGCGAAGGCCTGGTAGGCCGCGAACGCCTCGCGCGGCGACACACCACTGCGTTCAAGCACGCGCTGCGCGGCCTCGAGCGCCGCACGAATCGCCGTCTCCCCGGGCGGGGCATCGCGAAACGCTAGCTGTAGACAAAACGTCGTCGGATTCATCCGCGTTTCGATGTTCGATTCACTGGAACAGCACACCTGACCCAGTCTAGGAAAGCGCCTACCGAGTGCCAAGCGTGGCGCTCGCCCCTGAGCGTGTTCCACCCAACGCGAATGATCGACCTCGGGATGCCCCCGGGTGCACATGCCGTAAATCGCGTTGCATAATCGAATCGATTGACGAAGCAACGACTTTGTTGGCGCCGCCACTACGACAGGAGACATCGATGATCACGCCCCCCATCCGGTTGAAACGCACCGCAGTTGCTTGGCTGCTGGCCAGTGCAGCCTTGCCGACGTTCGCGCAGATTCCGTTCAGCCCTGGCGGCACGTCATCCACGCCTGCACAGGCTGCGGGCGCCACGGCCGGCGGGATCGACGTGGCGCAGATCAAACCGGCGGTGGATGCCGCGGTCAATGCCGAATACGGTCAACTCGACCTGCTCTACAAAGACATCCACGCGCATCCGGAACTGGCGTTCCAGGAAACGCGCACTGCGGCCACGCTCGCAGCGCAGATGCGCAAGATCGGCTTCGACGTGACGGAGCACGTGGGCAAGACCGGCGTGGTCGCGGTCTATCGCAATGGGGCGGGCCCGACGATCCTGGTGCGTACTGAACTCGACGCACTGCCGATGGAGGAGAAAACCGGTCTGCCCTACGCAAGCCACGTCCATACGAAATGGCGCGGCGAAGACGTGGGCGTGGCGCATAGCTGCGGGCACGACGTACACATGGCGTCGTGGGTCGGCACGGCCAAGACGTTGGTCTCGCTCAAGGACCGCTGGCACGGCACGCTGGTGTTCGTCGCGCAACCTGCCGAGGAAACCGTGACAGGCGCGCAGAGCATGATCGACGACGGCTTCTTCAAGCGCTTTCCCAAGCCTGACTATGCGTTTGCGCTGCACACGGGCCCGGGGCCCTACGGTTCGATCGTCTTCAACAGCGGTCCGATCACGTCCAACTCCGACGGGCTGGAGATTACGTTCAAAGGCCGCGGCGGCCATGGCTCTGCACCCGACAAGACTATCGATCCGGTGATGATGGCGGCGCGCTTCGTGGTCGATCTGCAAAGCGTAATCAGCCGAGAGAAAGATCCGCAGGAATTTGGCGTGGTGAGCATCGGGGCCATCCAGGGCGGCAGCGCCGAGAACATCATCCCCGACAGCGTTCTGCTGCGCGGCACGATTCGCTCATACAAGCCCGCGGTGCGTCAGAAGATGCTCGACGGCATCCGCCGCACGGCCAAGGCCGTCACGGAGATGTCGGGTGCGCCGGACGCCGAGATCAAGATCACCGAGGGCGGCAAGGCGGTCAACAACGACCCGACCGTGGTTGCGCGCACCGAGGCGATGTTCAAGACCGCCTTTGGCAACGACCGCGTGCTGCGCGTGCCGCCCATCACGGCTAGCGAAGATTTCTCGGCGTTTGTTGACGCGGGCATCCCGTCAATGTTCTTCTTCATCGGCGTGAATGATCCGCAGACGTTCTTTGCCTCGCTCAAGCCGGGCGCCAAGCCGCTGCCGACCAATCATTCGCCACTGTTCGCGCCCGTGCCGGAGCCGTCCATCAAGACGGGGGTGACGGCGATGTCGCTGGCGGTGCTCAATGCGCTGCAATGGAACAAGGCGTCGGGCCAGTAAGCCGGCGTTGATATGGGCGCGGCCCGTCTTGGCTGCCGAAGCAGCCGCGCTTTTGATTTTTCCGGAGGGGATTCCATGTTGAACCGTTTCATCCGCACGAGCGCCCTGCTGCTGTGCGCCTGCGCCGCGGCACCCGCCCTGGCACAAACCACGCCCGCCACCCCGGCCACCAACCGTCTCGACGAAATCGTCGCACGTGGGACGCTGCGTGTCGGCACCACTGGCGACTACAAGCCGTTTACTTACAAGAACCCCGCCGATGGCCGCTTTATCGGCCTGGACGTCGAAATGGGCGAGCGCCTGGCCAAAGCACTCGGCGTGAAGCTGGAAATCGTGCCGACCACGTGGTCGACGCTGATGCAGGACTTTGCGGCCGACCGCTACGACATCGCCATGAGCGGGGTGTCGGTCACGCTGGAACGACAAAAGAAGGCGTTCTATTCGATCCCGTATCAGCGCGACGGCAAGACGCCAATCACGCGCTGCGAGAACCAGTCGAAATACCAGACGCTGGCGCAGATCGACCAGCCCAATGTGCGCGCGGTGGTCAACCCGGGCGGCACGAACGAGAAATTCGCGCGCGAGCACCTGAAGCAGGCGCAGATTCGCGTGTATCCGGACAACGTGACGATCTTCAACGAGATCGTCGCTGGCCGCGCAGACCTGATGATGACCGACGCGGTGGAAACCAAGCTGCAGCAGAAGCTGCACCCGGAGCTGTGCGCCGTGCACCCCGAAGCGCCGTTCGATTTCTCTGAGAAGGCTTACCTGCTGCCGCGCGACGTGGTGTTCAAGAATTTCGTCGACCAGTGGCTGCGGCAGACCGCCGAGAGCGGTGAATTCGCCAAGCGCTTTGATGCGTGGCTGGCGTATCCGTGGAATACACCGGCCAAGTAAGCGGCGTGAGCCGTGCTATGCCCGTGCGGCGCGCCTGGCAGCGCCGCCCATCAGCAGCACGAGGCACACGCCGTTAAGCAGCGCGCCGAGCAGCCAGACCGTGCCGGGCCACACCGGCGCGGTCATCGCATACACCGCTGTGGCCGCCAGCGGGCCGATCATGGCGGCCACACTGGCGAGGCTGGCCAGCGCGCCCTGCAACTCGCCCTGCTCATGGTCACCGACCTGGCGCGAGAGCATGGCCTGCAGCGCCGGCATGCCAATCTCGGCCATGCACAGCACCACCATGGTCGGGTAGACCATCCAGCCGGCGCTGATCCAGGCCATGGCCGCAAAGCCGGCCACATCCATCATCACACTCAGCACCACGGCGCGGCGCTCGCCAAGCGCACGTGAAATCGGCCCGGTCATGAAGGTCTGCGCCAGCGCATGCATCAGCCCATAAGCCGCCAATGACAAACCTGCGGCGCGCGTGGCCCAACCGAAATGCGCCTCGCCGTGAATGACCCACAGCGTTTGCGGAATCTGCCCGACGATTTCGATGATCGCCAGCACAGCCAGCAACGGCAACAGCGTCGGCACACGTGCGACGCGGCGTAGCGACTGCACCGGCAGCAGCGCGCGCCACGCAAATGGCGCACGGTCGGCGCGGCGCGACTCCGGCAATGCGAAGCAGGCAACCAGGAAATTGACGCCATTGAGCGCCGCCGCCAGCAGGAACGGCGCGCGCAGCCACCAGTCGCCCAGCAGCCCGCCCAACGCCGGCCCAGCGATGAATCCCAGGCCGAAGCACGCGTTCATCAGCCCGTAACGGCGCGCGCGATCGGCCGGCGCTGTGATGTCGGCGACGTACGCTGTCGCCACCGCATAGTTGGCCCCGGTAATGCCCGCCACCACGCGGCCGACGTACAGCACCCACGCGTGCGGCGACAGTGCCATGACGAGGTAATCGACCGCAGCCCCCGCCAACGACAGCAGCAGCACCGGCCGGCGCCCGAAACGGTCGGCCAGCGCGCCCAGAATCGGCGCAAACACAAATTGCATCGCCGCATACGCCGCAATGAGCAGGCCGAATTCGAATGCAATATCGCCCGTATGGTCCAGCTCGCGCAGCAGGCTCGGCAGGATGGGCAGAATCAGCCCGACGCCCATGGCATCGAGCGTCAGCGTGAAGAGGATGACGGCAAAGGCAGGCATGCGAATGCGCCGCGAGCCAGTCGGGCGGCGGCGCTTCGAAAACAGGAAGCCGAGATGATGCCGTGGAAGTGCGCGCCTTGCAGCGTCGCGCAGCGCTCAGGCGAAAGCCGCTGGCAAGCTCAGTGGAGGTTGGCCGGATCGCCGTGTTGCAAGGCCAGCGCGTCGCGCAGCAGCGCGTCGGTCATGTCGCGGCCCAGGAGCGCTGGGTTGAAGCGCGCCGAAAAACGCGTCGAGCAGGATTCCACTTGCAGCACCACCTGGCCCGGCGGCAGCAGTTCGATGTCGACGTGGATGACCTCGTCATCTTCGGTAAAGGAATGCAGCAGCGTGAGTGCGCGATAGCCGTCGGCGCGTTCCACAGCGGATTCCGTCCAGGACGGCGCCAGCAGCGCGCAATTGACCAGCGTTTCAGGCTCGTCAGGGCGATACAGATGCAGGCCCATCATGGTCGAGGCGGCATCGGCCACGCTGGACCATTCAGCCGCCGGAATCAGGTCGCCCAGCAGGCGGATGTCGTCGACCGAGGCATCGGTCTTCACAAAAGCAGCGCCCAGGAAAAACGCGGTCTCGTCGCGGAAACCACCCGCCACGGTATTGCGCCACAGGCGGTGGCTGCTCTTGCTGCCGAGCGCCACTTGCGACAGCACCTTGGCCGCACGCGCGCCGTCGGCGCCCGACCACTGCTCCACCGCGCCGTGCGAGAACAGGCGATCGGCCATCACCAAACCCACGCCTTCGGGCAGCACGCGCTCTTTCAGCCAGTTGGCCAGGACGTGCACACCGCTGAACGGCATGTCCGGACGCCCGATCGCATGTGCGCGCACGCGGCCGTTTTCCGGCACATGGAACGGCATGGCAAACAGCCTCGCCTGATAAGCGACGCCGTCGATCTCAAAACGGGCGATGGAAGCGGTGGTGATGGACATGATGGCCTTCCTGCTGCAAGGGGCGGAAAACGCCGCCCGTACCTGCATCAACGACCATCCACGCCGAATGTTTAGCCGCCACATTGGGGGGTCGAGGGGAGGGGAATCCCCATGTCTGTAATGCGACGCAACAATCAGGAACTTCAGCGCAGGAATTTTTTCCCGCGCCAGCCGTCACACCTTCGCATTAAGGGTTATCCCGCATCTCACATTTTCATTGCAATTCAATGACTTATGTGCAGATTGCGGTGCTTGAAGGGTCACAATTGTTCTCATTTTTTGAACAAAGAGTTTAATAGAACTACTTTTTTACCCTCCGAGCAACGACTAAGCTTATGCCATCGCGTTACCGCACCGCAGCGAAACTGCCTTGCGGCAATGCTCACCCCCCTGTTGTGGAGTCCATCATGAAGACCAAGAACCTGATTCTCGCCTCGCTGATCGCTGTTGCCGCTGTTCCCGCTTTCGCTGCCGGCGTGCAAAGCAAAGACCCGTACACCAACGGCCAAGCCGTGACCAAGGCTGATCCGTATACCGATGGCGCCCGCAAGGCTGACGTCTACACCGACGGCGCCGTGCGCAAGGCTGACCCGTACACCGATGGCGCGCTGCGCAAGGCCGATCCGTACACCGATGGCGCCCTGGTCGGCAAGGCTGACCCGTTCAGCGACGGTCAATAAGTCGTCCATCCGCTGTTCGCATCACCCGTATCACTCTCCCTCCCCGATGCCGGAGCCCTCGTTGGCGCCGGTACCGGCTTACTGAAGCGGCCTTTGTGGCCGCTTTTTTTTCGGCTACACCTGCAGAGTTCACATGGCGAGCCCGGACTTTTCCCCCTCAAGGCCGCGGCCGCACGTCCGATAAAAGAGAATGCATCCATTGGCGGGCAGCCTTTCCTTGAACCCGTTGCGCAAAAAACGTGCTTCGCCACGGACTGATCTCTGAACATCAACATGCGCAAGCGCATCGCCATCGAACACCTGCGGGTGGGCATGTACCTCGACGAATTTGTCGGCTCGTGGCTGGACCACCCGTTCTGGCGGGCCCGTTTTCGCGTGGAAGACGCCACCCAATTGCAGCGCCTGCGTGCCAGCGGCGTGCGCGAGGTGTGGATCGACACCACGCGCGGCACCGACGTGGCCGCCGCCAATGCAGCGCCTGCTGCGCCTGAAGTTCCGGCACCGCCTTCCTGCTCGGCTGACGCCAATATCGCGCCCCGCCCGATCACGTATGCGGAAGAAATGCGCCACGCCGCTCGCCTCATCTGCAAAGCCGAGGTGGCCGTGCAGGCCATGTTTGCCGACGCGCGCATGGGCCGCACGATCGAAGCGCGCGACGCACTGCCGTTGGTGGAAGCCATTTCGGGCTCCGTCGACCGCCACCCGAGCGCGCTGACAAGCCTGGTGCGCCTGAAAGCGAAAGACCGCTACACGTTCCTGCATTCCGTGGCCGTGTGCGCGCTCATGGTGTCGCTGGGCCGCCAGTTGGGGCTGTCCGATGACGAAGTCCGCGATGCGGGCTTGGCCGGCCTGCTGCATGACATCGGCAAGATCGCGATTCCGCCGGAGGTGTTGAACAAGCCCGGCGCGCTGACCGATGCCGAATTCCGCCACGTGATCGTCCACCCGCAGGCAGGACACGACATCCTGGCCGGCGACAGCAGCATGCGCGACATCGCGCTCGACGTTTGCCTGCACCATCACGAGCGCATGGACGGCACCGGTTATCCGCACAAGCTCGCGGGCGAGGGCATCTCGCTGTTTGCGCGCATGGGCGCCATCTGCGATGTATACGACGCGGTCACGTCCGACCGCCCGTACAAGAAAGCGTGGGAAGCCGCCTACGCTGTGCAGCGCATGGTCGAATGGCGCGGCAACCATTTCGACCCGATGGTGTTCAACGCCTTTGTCAAAAGCGTAGGCATCTATCCGGTGGGCTCGCTGGTCCGGCTGCGTTCGGGCCGGCTGGCAGTGGTCGTGCAGCATGCGCCGGGAGCGCTGCTCACGCCCACGGTCAAGGTATTCTTCTCAATATCGTCGGGCACGCGGATTGCGCCCGAACTCATCGATCTGGCGCAGACTGGCGACCAGATCGTCTCACGAGAAGAACCCCGCGACTGGGGCCTGACCGACCTCAACGAACTTTGGATACACGGCGACTGATCCGTAGTTCCCTCCTGTGGCGCTTGCTGGCATGGCTTGCGCTGGGCTGGCTGACGTGCAGCGCATCGGCCTTCGCTGAACCATCACTGCGGATCGGCTCCAAACGCTTCACCGAGTCGTACGTGCTGGGCGAGATCCTCACGCAGACCGCAAACCCACGCGGCCCTGCCGAGCACGTCCCGGGCCTGGGCAACACCGCCATCGTCTTCGCCGCGCTCAGGAACGGCAGCATCGACGTCTATCCGGATTACCTCGGCACCATCGCCGCCGAAATCCTCCACTTACCCGCAGACCAGGCTGCCAACCCCGATCAGGCCGCGCTGCTGGCCGACGTGAACCGTGGCCTGGCGCCGATGGGCCTGGCGGCCGGCGTGCCTCTCGGCTTTGAAGACACCTACGCGCTTGCCATGCGCGACGCCGATGCCGAACGCGAGCACATCCGCACGCTGGCTGATCTGGCGACGCACCCAGCGCTACGGCTTGGCCTATCGCACGAATTTCTCGGCCGCGCCGACGGCTGGCCGGCCATTGCTCAGCACTACAAGCTGCCGCAACACCCGACGGGCCTCGACCACGGCGTCGCCTACGACGCGCTGCGCGCCAGCCAGGTCGACGTGATCGACATCTACTCCACCGACGCGAAGATCCGGCGCGAACATCTGCGTGTGCTCGACGACCCTGCGCACGTCTTCCCGCGCTACGACGCCGTGCTGCTGTACCGCGCCGACGTTGCGCATCGACACCCGGCCCAATGGCAGGCCATCAGCGCCCTCGCTGGGCGCATCCAGCGCGACGACATGGTGGCGATGAACGCGGCGGTTGAACTCGAAGGCCAGTCGTTCTCGGAAGCCGCGCGGCAGTTTCTCGCTGGGCATGGCAGTACGCCGGCCGCAACGCCGGCTCATGCATTCCTCACCCGGCTGACGGACGGCCTCGGACGGCTCACGCAACGACATCTGATGCTGGTGGGTATTTCGACGGGCGTTGCCGTGCTGCTGGGCGTGCCGCTGGGCCTCATGGCCGCGCGTCGCCGGATCAAGCAGCCGATCCTTGCCGTCGTGGGCGTGCTGCAGACGATTCCGTCGTTGGCCTTGCTCGCGATGCTCATCCCGATCGTCGGGTCGATTGGCGTGGTGCCGGCGCTGATTGCGCTGGCGGTCTATGCGCTGCTGCCCATCGTGCGCAACACCATCGTCGGGCTGGAGCAGGTGCCCGATGGCCTGCGCGATGCGGCCTTGGCGCTGGGGTTCACGCCGTCGCAACGCACGCGCGTGGTGGATCTGCCGCTGGCGCTGCCGGTCATCCTGGCCGGCGTCAAAACCGCCGCGGTCATCAGCGTCGGCACGGCGACCATCGCCGCGTTCATCGGCGCCGGCGGCTATGGCGAGCGCATCGCCACGGGGCTCGCCCTCAACGACAGCGCAACGCTGCTTGCAGGCGCCATCCCCGCAGCGGTGCTGGCGCTGCTCGTGCAGGGCGCGTTTGAGGTGGCCGAATGGTGGCTGCGCCGACACGGCAGCGACGCCCCGCTCCGCTGACGAGCGTACACATGGGCGTTCCATTACCATCGCGGTCATTCCAGTCGCCTTGCATGCCCCACTTATGACCACGCTTCCGTTTTCCACTGCCCTGCTCGTCGCTGCGGCCGGCGTTTATGCCGGCGCCCAAAATGCCCTGGCGGGCGGCGGGTCGTTCATCACGTTTCCGGCCTTGCTGCTGGCGGGGCTCAACCCGCTGGGCGCGAACATGACCTCGACGATCGCGCTGTTCCCCAGCCAGATCACCTCGTCGATTGCGGGGCGCAAACTGGCTGGCGGCGTCGACGCTGGCGAACATCACCTCTCGCTCAAGCAGCTCATTGTCATCAGTCTGGTGGGCGGCGTGCTCGGCGCGCTGTTGCTGCTGGCGACACCGCCATCGTTCTTTGCCAGGCTGGTGCCGTATCTCGTGCTGTTTGCGACGAGCGTGTTTGCGTGGGGCAGTTTTCGCCGCAAACCGCTGCACGCGGCATCCGGCATGTCGACCACCGCGCTGGCGACCGCACAGTTTGCAATTGCCATTTACGGCGGCTACTTCGGCGGCGGGATCGGCTTCCTGATGCTCGCGGCGCTGACTGTGGCCGGCCAGCAGGTGCGCATGGCGGGCGCGACCAAGAACGTGCTCGCCATGACGATGAATGCATCCGCCGTGGCAGTGTTTGCGTTCTCGCCGCAGGTCAACTGGGCGGCCGTGGTGGCGCTGGGCATTGGCGGCATCGCGGGCGGATTTGCCGGCGCGTGGCTGCTGCACCGGCTGCCGGAAAAAGTGCTGCGCGGCTTCGTCGTCATCGTCGGGATCATCCTGACGGTTTGGCTGTTCATGCGCGCCTGAGTGCCGCATCTGAGGTTGGCTTGACAGCGTTTGTCCGACAGACGGTTCAGTGAATGTCTACTGTCTGCCGGGTTACCGCTTTCCTATTGTGACGTTCGGGACGCGCAAGATGGCACGCCGAATGCGTGTCGTGGAGTTCGCCCCGTTTCACAACAAGGAGAACGAGCATGCAAGCACGCAAGATGTCGAGTCTGGCTGCGGCGATCGCCGTGGCCGCCTGCGCGTGGATCGGCGCGGCGCCCGCGCAGGCCCAGCAAAAGGATCACAGCGCAGTGACGGGCGTCGACAGCCAAATGGAAGGACCGCGCACCCAGGTTCAGCGCAACGCCGATGCCGCTGCCAACCCCGGCTATCACAACAATGCCACTGGCGCGCAACCCGAAGCCACGCCTGGCACGCTCAAGCAGAAAGTCCATCGTGCGCATGTGAAGACCGACAAGTGGGTCGACAAGCACGTCACGCACCGCCATGGCAAGGGCAAGACGACCGCCGAATCGTCCTCAGACCGCGCATTCTGGTCACATCGCGCCAACCAGTGCGATTCGCTGGTGGGTGAAGCCCAGCGCGTTTGTCGAGAACGCCGGTCTGAAGCTGCCGGCAGCATGCAATAACGCTATCTGCCCATGAAAAAAGCCGACGGTTATGCGTCGGCTTTTTTCATTGCGGCGATAACTGCGTCAGACGATGCCGGTGGCGTAGAACACGGCAATCACGAAGAACACGGCCAGCGTCTTGATGATCGTCACGCAGAACACATCGCGATACGCCTCGCGGTGCGTGAGGCCCGTCACGGCGAGCAGCGTGATGACGGCGCCATTGTGCGGCAGCGTGTCCATACCGCCCGACGCCATCGCCGCCACGCGGTGCAGAACTTCCATCGGAATGCCCGTCGCCTGCGCGGCCTGCACGAACTGATCGGCCATTGCCGCCAGCGCAATGCTCATGCCGCCCGATGCGGAGCCCGTGATGCCCGCAAGCGTGCTCACCGTCACGGCTTCATTGACCAGCGGATTCGGAATCGCGCGCAGGCCATCGGCCAGTACCAGGAAGCCCGGTAGCGCAGCAATCACGCCACCGAAACCGTATTCCGAAGCGGTGTTCATCGCGGCCAGCAGTGCACCCGATACCGCCGCCTTGCTGCCTTCGGCAAAGCGGCCCTTGACGGCGCGGAAGCCAAACACCAGCACCACGATGATGCCGATCAACAGCGCCGCTTCCACGGCCCAGATCGCGGTCAGCTTGTCGGCTTCAACCGTCAGCGGCTTGGGCAAGCCGGGCAACGCAACGGTGACGATCTTGCCGTACCACGTCGGGATCCAGCGCGTGAACAGCAGGTTCATCACGCCCACCAGCACCAGCGGCGACAGCGCGACGAGCGGATGCGCCAGCGTGCCGGTCTCGGCCGTTTCAGGTTCGTTCACCAGCTTGGTGAGCCCGTGGTCGTAGCCGTGGCCATTGCGCAGGGCTGCGCGGCGGCGCCATTCCAGATACGACATGCCGACCACGATGATGAACAGCGCGCCGATGGTACCCAGCCACGGCGCAGCCCACGACGTGGTGTGGAAGAACGTGGTCGGGATGATGTTCTGGATCTGCGGCGTGCCCGGCAATGAATCCATCGTGAACGAAAAAGCGCCCAGCGCGATCGTGCCCGGGATCAGGCGCTTGGGGATATTGCCCTGGCGGAACATCTCCGCCGCAAACGGATACACCGCAAACACCACCACGAACAGCGACACGCCGCCGTACGTCAGCAGCGCACACACCAGCACGATGGAAAGCATCGCCCGCTTGGCTCCCACCACGCGAATGACCGACGCGACGATCGAGCGCGAAAAGCCCGACAGCTCGATGACCTTGCCGAAGACAGCACCAAGCAGGAATACCGGGAAATACAGTTTGACGAAGCCGACCATCTTCTCCATGAAGATGCCGGAGAACACCGGCGCCACAGCCGATGGGTCAGTCAGAAGCACCGCGCCCAGGGCAGCCAGCGGTGCAAACAGGATGACGCTGTAGCCGCGATACGCGGCGAACATCAGAAATGCCAGCGCAGCCAGCACGATGATGACGGACATCGACAATCTCCTCGCATGCTTTTCTTTTAAGAGCGATGGATTGTATGTCGCGATGCAACAGATTCCGTTACGCAATCACGCGTATTGAACTGACGGCGGAACTGGCGTTCAGCCGCACCGGATGTGCGTCTTCGTCACGTCAAGATGACGATTCAGTGACGATGCCCCCAGCCTCCTCCATGGCCCCAGCCGCGTCCGCCCCATCCCCGACCACCCCAGCCGCGATGGCAGCCCCAGCAGCCACCCCCGCCAATCCACACACTGCCGAAGACCGGCGCCGGGTAAACCGGCGCAGGATAATAAGCCGGCCCGTAGTAGTAATAGGGATCGTACGGATACGACGGATAGGCTGCCACCGGCGCAGGCGCCACGGCTGCAGGCGCGATTGGGTTGCCATAAGCGTCGTAATACGGTGCGACCACGCAGCCGCCCAGCAAGATGGCTGCGCACGCGGCCACCGCGCCCGGCAGGATGGCGGCAAAACGATGGCCCGGTTGCGGCGTGCGGTTCATGATGTGCTCCGTTGGATGCATGTGCATATGCGTTCGACAGTGTTTGGCCGCCTCAATTCCACAGTCTTCCTATAGCGCTGCAGCGAATCGCTGCCGGATCACTTACCATGACCGCTTCGCCGCCCGCGCTGGGGAGAGATCGAGCAGGCGATGCCCATAAAACACTGGAGGACACATCCATGCAAGCCACGGCAGCGCCCACTCAGGGCGATCGGGCACCAGCACCGGCCATCTCTGCGGCCACCCGACGCAAGGCCATCATCGCCGCCACCATCGGCAACGGCCTCGAATGGTTCGACTTTACGGTCTACAGCTTCTTCGCGGTCATCATCGCCAAGCTGTTCTTTCCCACCGGCAACGACTTCACCTCGTTCATGCTGACGGTCGCCACGTTCGGCGTGGGGTTCTTCATGCGCCCGGTCGGCGCCGTGGTGCTCGGCATCTACGCCGACCGCGTGGGTCGCAAAGCTGCACTGACGCTCACCATCATGATGATGGCAATCGGCACCGCCATCATCGGCCTCGCGCCGACGTACGCGCAAATCGGCATCGGCGCACCCATCCTTATCGTGATTGCGCGGCTCATCCAGGGCTTCTCGGCCGGCGGTGAAGTCGGTGGCGCCACGGCGTTCCTGATCGAGTATGCGCCGGACGAAAGGCGCGGCTACTTCGCGAGCTGGCAGCAAGCGAGCCAGGGCATCTCGTTCATCCTGGGTGCCGCCATGGGCGCGATCGTCACGAATGGCCTGTCGCCGGAGCAGATCGATGCGTGGGGCTGGCGCATTCCGTTCCTGTTCGGCTTGCTGATCGGGCCGGTCGGCATGTACATCCGCTCGCACCTGCACGAGCCACCCGCGTTCGAAGCGCAGAAGGCAAAGGCCGCGAAAGAGTCGCGTCTGGCACCGCTGTCGCAAGTGCTGCGCGATCATCCGCGCGAAGTGCTCGGCGGCCTGGGCGTGACGATTCTCTGGACCGTCTGCACCTACACACTGGTGTTCTACATGCCGACGTACGCGAAGCAACAGCTCGGCCTGCCGCTTGGCGCGACCTTCCAGTCAACGGCGCTTTGCGGCGCGATCATCTTCGTGCTGTGCCCGCTGATGGGCACGCTGTCCGACCGCATCGGGCGCAAGCGCATGCTGGGCACGGTGGCACTCGTCATTGCAGCTGCGGCGTATCCGCTCTTCCACTGGCTCAACGTCAACCCGACGGTGCAGACGCTGCTGCAGGTGCAGGTGATCCTGGGTGTGTTGCTGGCGGCGTTCACGGGCCCGGCACCAGCCGTGTTGGCCGAGCAGTTTCCGACGGCGGTGCGCTCTACCGGCCTGTCGATTTCATACAACCTGGCGGTCACGATCTTCGGTGGTTTTGCTCCGCTGATCGTGACGTGGTTGATTGCCAGTTCCGGGAGCAAGCTGGCACCGTCGTACTACGTGATGGTCGCAGCGATCATCAGCGTGTTTGCGCTGTCACTGATGCACGACCGCACGGGCAAGCCGATCGAAAAGTAATCGCTTGAAATAGCTCCCACGCGAAGCACGAGCGAAAAACGGCCGGTGGATCACCCCACCGGCCGTTCGTCTTTTGCGGCCAGCAAGGCTGCGTTCTCCAACACACGCACACCCGGCGCATCCACGCGCGCCGCCATGACCAGCGCTGCCGCCACCGATTCCGCCGAGACCGGTCGCCATGTCTTCGGAATCGTCCATCCGATTGCGCGCGACAAGCCTTGCGCAATGCGTTCACCAAGTCGAAATTCTGTGCGCGTGCCGAGCAGCAGCGAAGGCCGAACCACCGTCACGGACGGAAAGCCGATCGACAGGATTTCCGCCTCCACCTCGCCCTTGCAGCGGTTGTAAAAAACACGGGAGCGCGCATCGGCGCCCAACGCGCTCACCAGCAGAAAATGATGCGCGCCAGCGGCAAACGCGCGCCGCGCCAGTTCAACCGGATACTCGACATCAACGCGACGGAATGCCGCCTGCGAGCCGGCCTGCCGGATCGTCGTGCCAAGCGCGCAGATGACGATATCGGCGGCAAACGCAGACTGCGTTTCGGGCGCATCCAGATGCTCGAAATCGACCACGCATTCGCGCAATCGACCGGGCGTCGCCTGCCCTGCTGTCAAGGCCCCACGCCGCCGTACAAGCGCGGTCACGCTGCCCGCCCAGGGCTGCGCGACGAGACGGCGCACCACCGCGTGTCCCACCAGCCCGTTGGCGCCGGCCACCAGAACGGCCGGTCCGCGCGGTTGCTCCGGCGCTTCGCCGCCGGCCGCGAAGCCTTGTCCGACAGGCATTTGCGCACTCGACATGATGTTCTCCATGAAGTTGGCACAGGCGCCAGAAGACAGTGTACGGCGTCTGGCGAACCGGTTCGCTGCCGCGCCGACTGCGCGCTTTCGGTGCGTTCCTGGCCTGAAGAGCGCTGGCGGAAATGCAAACAAACCGTGTCGATATCAGGTGTTTCCCGGATGCCCGCCCGCAAACCCATACGGGGCAAGTGTCGGCTGCAAGCAACGGCCCGCAAACCCTTGCAGTTAGGGGATGTGCAACCCTTCGCAACGGTGATATAAAACGGGTCGCAGTACAACGCTGTCCAACAAACCTGAAGTGGGGAACTGACATGACGACCAAATCCGAACTCGTAGCCGCCATTGCGAAAGACGCTGAACTGAGCAACGCCGCCGCCGAGCGCGCGCTGAACTCCGCGCTGGAAAACATCAAGAAGACCGTCGCCAAGGGCGGCACCATCACGCTGGTTGGTTTCGGTTCGTTCTCGTCGGGCAAGCGTGCAGCACGCACGGGCCGCAACCCGCGCACCGGCGAAGCCATCAAGATCCCGGCAACCAAGACCGTGAAGTTCACGGCTGGCAAGGGCTTCAAGGACGCCGTGAACAAGAAGAAGTAATAGTCTTCTGCCGAGCCCGGCATGCATGCCGGGCCGGGAGACTTGCAAGGGACCCTACGGGGTCCCTTTTCTTTTGGTGCGTTTGATCTGGCGCAACGTCAGCCGACCGGCCACAAGGCCACCAGATAACCGACCGAACCGACACGCGCGACAACCGTGTCTGGATCGCCCTCTGCATCGAGCCATGCAGCGGCGCCCCGCGGTACATCGTCGGCGCCGATCGATAACAGGCCGTGCACGCAATACACCAGCCATTGCATCCCCCGATGCAAGCGCGGCAGCGAGCGACGCTCGCCGGCTGCCAGGGCAATCGCTTCGGCGTGATGTGCCCAGGCGTCGCGCCGCGTCATCACGTTGAAATCCGACAGCGGCGCGTCGAGCGTGGCATGCACATTCGCTTCGCCGGGAAAGCGCGCGGGCGCTTCGCCGGGCGCAAGCATCACGGCTTCGGCGTCAGCGCGATGCATCGTCAGCCGGCCGCCCGCAATCACGGCCAGCGATCGGTCAACGCCGACAAAGCGCGAGAACGGCCCGGCCGCGTCCACCTGCGCGGTGCTCACGCGCCAGTCGAAATTGTCGAGCGTGGCGCCAGCTGACGCGATGGCGATTTCGGTCGTGACACCACCACCGTTTTTCCACGGCATGCGGCGCATTGCATCTGCGGGAATCAGTTTCATGAACGGCGCAACAAGTGATACGCAAGACGCGCCGCAACGCGCACGGTGCGGCGGTCCTGGTCGTACTCGGGGTTGGTCTCGGCGATGTCCGCCACGCGCACCTTGCCGGTGGCGCAGACATGCTGCACGAGGGCTTCGAGCACAGGCAGCGTGATGCCGTATGCCGCAGGGGCGGACACGCCAGGCGCAATGGCGGCGGCCAGCACATCCATGTCGATGGTCAGGTAGACATGATCGGCATCTGCCAGCCATGCATCGAGATCGGCCATGCGCGCATCGAGGTGGCGCTCCTGCACGTCGGTGTCTTCCACGTAGTGCGCGTGCAGCGCATCGGCGCGATCAAACAGCGCGGGCGTGTTCGACAGGCGGCTCACACCCAGGCAGCAATACGTCAGGTCGATGCCGTGTGCGGCGCAGTCTTCGGCGATCTGGTCGAACGGCGTGCCAGAGTTGCCGGGGCGGCTCGTGCGCAGGTCGAAATGCGCATCGAAGTTGACAATGGCCAGACGCCCCTGCCAGCCTTGTTTCTGCCAATGCCGACGCAGGCCCTGATAGGTGCCGAAGGCAACCTCGTGGCCACCACCAAGCACGACCGGTCGCGCGCCGGCTTCGAGTAGTTCGCACACGGTTTCGCCGAGTTCGGCTTGCGCGCCTTCCAGATCCCCGTCGTCACACGTGACATCGCCCGCATCCGCAAGCACCGACTGGCCATGCGCGGGCACGTTGGCCAACGCACGTCGGATTTCGCGCGGGCCCTGTGCAGCACCGGCGCGGCCGTGGTTGCGCACGACGCCCGCATCGCACGCAAACCCTACCAGCGCAGGCACGCCAGACAACGTCATCGCATAGGCGGACTGCACGACCTGGAACAGGCGCGTCACGTCACCGCGTTCGCCTGTGTCGTCACGCCCCTGCCAGATGGAAGCATCGAACGTCGTCGTCATGCGCGTGTCAGCACCGCCTGCAGGAACGAACGCGTTCGCGCTTCCTTGGGCTCACCAAAGATGACCGACGGCGGCCCGGCTTCGACGATGCCGCCGCCGTCCATCACCACCACCACGTCGGCCACTTCGCGCGCGAAACCCATCTCGTGCGTGACGACCAGCATCGTCATGCCTTCCTTGGCGAGCACCTTCATTACCTGCAGCACTTCACCAACGAGTTCCGGGTCAAGCGCAGACGTCGGCTCGTCAAACAGCATCACCTTGGGCCGCATCGCCAGAGCGCGGGCAATGGCCACGCGCTGCTTCTGTCCACCCGAAAGGCTGGCAGGCATCGCGTCGGCCTTGTGTGCCAGGCCCACTTTCTGCAGCAGTTCGCGCGCTTCGGCTTCCGCTTCGTGCTTCGACTTGCCGCTCAGCATGCGCGGGCCAACCGTGACGTTGTGCAGCACCGAAAGATGCGGGAACAGATTGAACGACTGGAACACCATGCCGACCTGCTGCCGCAATTGATTCAACTCGCCATCGGGCAGCAACTTGCCGTTGTCGATCAGCCGCTTGCCGCAGATGTCGATGGTGCCGCCTTCGGCTGTCTCCAACCCGTTACAGCAGCGCAGGAACGTGCTCTTCCCCGAGCCGCTGGGGCCGATAACGACCACCACCTGCGAGGCGTCGACATCAAAGTCGATGCCCTTGAGCACGGTGTGATCGCCATACGATTTGGTGAGCCCGCGGATCTGGATCATGGGCACATCCAGCGCGGATTTGAGCGTTTGCAGGTTCGCATTCGTCATGTTCATTGCACCATGCCTCCCGCACGGATGTTGTGTTCAAGCCGATGCAGCAGATAGCTCGCGGCGCTGGTCAGCACCAGATACACCAGCGCAATCGCCAGATACACCTCCAGCGAGCGATACGACACGCTGATGATCTTCTGCCCTTCGTGCATCAGGTCATGGATCGTGAGCAGCGAGACCAGCGCCGAGTTCTTGATCAGGGCGATGAACTCGTTGCCCAGCGGCGGAATCATCCGCACCACGGCCTGCGGCAGGATGATTGCGCGCATCGACTGCGCCGACGACATGCCGATCGAGCGTGCCGCCTCCATCTGCCCGCGATCCACTGACTGGATCGCACCGCGCACGATTTCCGACACGTAGGCGCCCGAATACACGCCCAGCCCCAGCACGCCGCACACAAACGCCGGCAGCAGAATGTCGAACTGCGGCAGCCCGAAGAACAGCAGGAAGAGCTGCACCAGCAGCGGCGTGCCGCGGATGAACGTCACGTACACCGTGCAGATGCCGTAGATGAATCGGCGGCGCGGGTTCAACCGCCCGATGCCGATCAGGAGGCCCAGCACGCAGCCGAGCACCAGCGCCGCGGCCGTCACCTCAACGGTGACGAGCGCACCGCGCAGGATGTCGTGCCAGCCGGCCCAGACGGGGGAAAAATCCAGTTCCATCAGCGTGTCCGTCTGTCGTTACTTGGCGGCGGCGCCAAACCACTTCTTGACGATCTGGTCGTACGTGCCGTCGGCCTTGATCTTCTCCAGCGCGGCGTTCAATGCCTTGGTCAGTTCAGGCTGATCACGGCGCACGGCGATGCCGTATTCCTCGGTGGTGAGCGCCGGCTCAACCAGACGCAGACCAGGGCGTGCCTTCACGTAGTACGCGGCAGCGGGGCGGCCCGTGACTGCGGCATCGGCGCGGCCGATCTCAACGAGGTTGAACATCTCGTTGTTCTTCTCGACTTCCACGCGCTCGACCTTCGGGTAGTTCTCGCGCAGGTAGTTGACCGACTTGGTACCCACCTGCACGCTCACCTTCTTACCATTCAGGTCAGCCGGCGTCTTGATGGCCGTGTTGCCTTGCTTGACCAGCGCGACCAGGCCGCCGTGGTAGTACGGCACCGTGAAATCCACGACCTTCTTGCGCTCTTCCGTGATGTAGATGCCCGAGATGGCCACGTCGAAGCGGCGCGAGATCAGACCCGGCACGAGTCCCTTGAAGTCGATGTCGGTCCACTCGACCGGACGGCCCATGGTGCGGGCCAGCGCGTCGATCAGGTCCACATCAAAGCCGGTGCGCTTGCCGTTTTCGACAAACTCCATCGGCGCGAACGTCGCGTCGGTGGCGACGCGCAGCGGCTCCCCAGCAGCGTGCGCAGCGGTTGCGAAAGACGCCGCAGCGGACAACGCCACGGCACAAGCCAGCATCGAATGCATGAAGTGACGACGATTCCCCATGAGTGGTCTCCTTGTGTGATGCATGTGGGGTGAGAAAAAAAGAACCGGAAAAATCGAAAATTCAAAGGTCCTGCAACCGTGCGGAAATGGACGCCGCCGCCGCAACGGTCATGTCGATCAGGCGCTGCTCCTTGCCGCGCACGCGCGTTGCCGGCGCCATCAACGTTATGGAGCCGAGCGCGTGGCCGGGCAGCCGGAACACCGGCACGCTCACGCCCCAGACGCCGGGGTCGACCTCGCCTTCGGACAGCGCGTAGCCCGCGGCGCGAATGTCGGAGAGTTCAGCTTGCAGTTGCGCCTGGGTGTCGGCATCGATAGCCAGCAGATCGGCGAGAATGGCGCGCGCCGCTGCGGGCGGCATGAAGGCGAGCAACGACTTGGCAGAGGCGCCGGCCAGCAGCGGCACGCCACGCCCTTTTTCGAACGAGCAGCGCAGCGACTGCTGGCTCTCGACCATTTCCAGGCAGACGGCCTGATCCTTGACGGCCACGACCAATCCCACGGATTCGCCCGACTCGGCCACCAGCTTGGCCATGCCGATGCGCGCTTCCTGCACGAGATGCGAGGCGTGGTCGAAGCCGAGCGCGAGTTGCAGGCTGATCGGGCCCGGAGCATAGGTGCCGGCCGACTCGAGCACGAAGCCCCAGCGCTTGAGCATCGCCACTTGGCGGTACAGCGTGCTCTGCGGCAGGCCGGTCAGTTCGACCAGCTCACGCGCCGCGACCGGGCGACCGTGGCGCGCGATGGTGGCGAGCACCATCAGCACGCGGTCCGATCCGCTCGTGGCGGCAGCGGGTTGTGCTGGCGAAGCGGCCAAGCCGGGCTCGGTCATCGCGAAACTCCGTCGAGTGATGTTGCGACGGAGAATGCGACGATTTTCTCAATTCATCAATTCAACATTCCCATTGGACGGGAATACATTGCGAATTCGGTATTTACACCTAGGACGCATCGGTCACATTTCCGGCGCCTTCGTCCAATCGCGCTTCCAGAAACGCGACGACGGCGTGGGCGGATGCCTCGCTGCGGCATGTCGTCAGCGCGGCGTAAAGCGGTGCGGCCAGGCCGTTGAGAAAGTCGATGGGCGCTTCCGGACCTTCGGCGAGATAGCGCTGCAAAGCCGAGAAGGCGCCGGCCTGGCTCAGGCGCCAGTCGGCAATCGAGGCCTGCCGTACGTGGCGTGGCGCGAATGGCGTGGCAGGCGCAGGCTGGAGCGGCGGCTTGGGCCTGGACACCGTCGTGATTGGCGCGCGGCTTGCGACATAACCCTCGGCGATCAGACGCGCGAGGTCCTGGGCGCGGTCGTCAATGTCGGGGCCGGCGCTGCTCAACTGCGCCAGGATGTCCGCCGCGCAGCGTTCGCCGTTGACGAGCAGCAAGATCGCCCGCTGCCGATGCGTGACGTGCCCACTGCGCGCTTGCAACTCCTGCGTGCCGCGCTCCGTGCGCGACAGGATGTGGCTCAAATCCACCGTCCCCTCCCTTGTTTTATGCGTCTGTTCGATGAAGGGCCAGTCTAGAAAAACCCGGCACGGCGCGGACCATTTGAACGCCGTATGGCGCGCGATACCGACTATCACGTGCGCGGCATTGCGTTCGCGCAGGCGACCGGCATGGCGATCGATCATCAAATCTGGATTGAAACCAGATCGACTCACAAGCCCTTTATCGTCTGCGATTGGAAATCTACAGTGCAGCGCTTCACCACCAACGGAGTCCACCATGCTTATCCGCCCCGCCCTGCTCGCCGCCGCCGTGCTGACGCTGTCCGCCCTCGCAATGGCACCGGCAGCCATTGCGTCAACGTCCGATGCTGATCTCATTCGCGCGGACCACGTCGCCGCGCCCGACACGCCGCAGGCTGCAGCCGCCGTGCTGGCCGCACGTCGCTACGCCACCTTCTGGCATACCGGCGATGCGCGCTATGCCACGCAGGCCCTGTCGCCCGCGTTTGTCGACCGCACATTGCCCGCCGGACGCGTGCAGGGCACGCAAGGCCCGCTCGATGCATCCAAGGCGTTCCGCACAGCGGTGCCCGACATGCGCGTGGAGATTGAAGACATGGTCGTTGCCGGCGACCGCGTTTCGGTTCACCTGCGCTTTCGCGGACACTTCACCGGAGAGTTCGGCCGCACGCACGGGCAGAACCAGCCGATCGACTTCCAGGCCTTCGACCTGTACCGGATTGCCGACGGCAAGATCGCCGAAAACTGGCACCTGGAAGACAACCAGACGCTGCTGCGGCAGATGGGCCTTCAACCGTAATCCACACGGCTTCATTAACGCCCATTAACAGCTCAACTCCCTGCTCCCGCTATGCTTCGGCCCAGCTTGCAGACCGCCTGGCGGCTGCCAAAGCGTCAGAAGAATCGAGCCAATCAACACACAAGAAAATCTTCGGGAGAAGCACATGGGAAAGGGGTTTCAAGGCGCGCTGCGCGCCTGGGCGGGCGCGCTCGCCTGCGCGGCGGTGCTGGGTGCGATGGGAGCGATGGGTGCTACGGCAGCCCACGCGCAACAGGCCAGCGATCCGCAACAGGAAATGAAGCAGGCCTGGGCCGCCGCCAAGGCCGCTGCGAAGGTCGGCCCCACTTCGATCGAACTGCGTGACCAAGCCACGCTCAAGATCGGCAAGGACGAGGTGTTCATCCCGCAGCCGGCTGCCGGGCAGCTCATGCACGCCATGGGCAACAGCAACAACCCCGACATGCTCGGCCTGATCATGCCCACCAGCGACGATGACGAATGGATGGTCGTCGCCAAGTACGAAGCCTCGGGCTACATCAAGGATGACGACGCCCGCGACTGGAACGTCGACGATCTGTACAAATCGCTCAAGGAAGGCACCGCCGCCGCCAACGAAGAGCGTGAGAAGCGCGGCATCCCCGCACTGGAAATCCAGGGCTGGGTCGAGCGTCCGCACTATGACGCCGCCACGCACCGTCTCATCTGGTCGATGGCTGCGCGCTCCAAAGGCCAGCCGGCCGACGATCCGGGTGCGGTCAACTACAACACCTACGCACTGGGCCGCGACGGCTACATCAGCCTGAACCTGATCACCGGCCGCAACCACGTCGACGCCGACAAGCCCGCCGTGCAAAAGCTGCTCGCCGATCTCGATTTCAAAGACGGCAAGCGCTACACCGATTTCAACGCGAAGACCGACAAGGTGGCCGAGTACGGCCTGGCCGCGCTGGTCGGTGGCATCGCCGCCAAGAAGCTGGGCCTGTTCGCGGTGATCGCCGCGTTCCTGGCGAAGTTCGCCAAGGTGGCGATCCTGGCGGTGGCAGGCTTTGGCGCCGCCATCGCCAAGTTCTTCAAGCGCAAGCCGAGCGCATAAGCCGTGGCCAAGCTGCTGATCCTGCTGTTTTCAGGGCTGAAGTTCGGCAAGCTGCTGACCACCGGCGGCACGATGCTGCTGTCGGTGGCCGCCTATGCCTTCGTGTTCGGCTGGCGCTATGCGGTGGGCTTCGTGGTGCTGCTGTTCATCCACGAGATGGGCCACTTCATGGCGGCACGCCAACGCGGGCTGGCGGTGGGGGCGCCCACCTTCATCCCGTTCGTGGGCGCATGGATCGACCTGAAAGAGCAGCCGATGGATGTGGAAACCGAGGCCCATATCGGCTTGGCCGGGCCCGTCGCCGGCACGGTGGGCGCGATGCTCTGCTACGGGCTCGCACGCTACACCGAAAGCCAGTTGCTGCTTGCGCTGGCCTACGCCGGCTGCTTCCTCAACCTGTTCAACCTGATCCCGCTCTCACCGTTTGACGGTGGACGGATTACGGCGGTGCTGTCGCCGCGCATCTGGTTTCTGGGCGTGCCGGTGCTGGTGGCGCTGTTCGTCTGGCGGCCGAGTCCGATCCTGATCCTGATCGCTGTGCTGGCCGTGCCGCAGTTGATGAAGGCGTGGCGCTACGACCCGCATGCGCCGGAAAACCGCGCGTATTACAGCATCTCGAACGAATCTCGCCTGACCTACACGGTGTATTACATCGGCCTGGTCGTCTTTCTGGCGATGATGAGCCACGAATTGCACGACATGCTCGGCAGCGTGCGCGCATAAAAAAACCTCCGCTTGTGCGGAGGTTCTTTCTGGATCGCCGGAGCGATTCGTCTTAGGCGAAGTTCTTGGCAACGAAGTCCCAGTTGACCAGGTTCCAGAACGCCTCGACGTACTTCGGACGGGCGTTGCGGTAGTCGATGTAGTAGGCGTGTTCCCACACGTCGCAGGTCAGCAGCGGCTTCGCGTCGGTCGTCAGCGGCGTGGCGGCGTTCGAGGTCGACACCAGATCCAGCGAGCCGTCGGCCTTCTTCACCAGCCAGGCCCAGCCCGAACCGAACGTGCCGATGGCCGTCTTGGTGAACTCTTCCTTGAACTTGTCGAAGCCGCCCCACTTGGCGTTGATGGCGTCAGCCAGCGCGCCGGTCGGTGCGCCACCGCCTTGCGGCTTCAGGCCGTTCCAGTAGAACGTGTGGTTCCAGACCTGTGCGGCGTTGTTGAACACGCCACCCGAGGACTTCTTGACGATGTCTTCGAGGCTCAGGTTCTCGAACTCGGTGCCCTTGATCAGGTTGTTCAGGTTCGTGACGTAGGTCTGGTGGTGCTTGCCGTAGTGGAACTCCAGCGTTTCCTTGGAGATGTGCGGCGCCAGAGCGTCTTGGGCGTACGGCAACGGGGGGAGCGTGTGTTCCATTGTTCTTGCCTTCTGTGGGTTGTACAGGTTGGGAGCGACGATTGTAGGAGACTTGCAAAACCGGCGCAAACCGCATGCCAAATAGTCGGAATACCCGCTAAACGCGTGCGGAATCGCGATCGTTGCCGCTATCAGGTCATGCGCCGGTCACAGTTCGAGCTTCGGTTGCACCCGGGCGATTTCGATATCGGCCGTGCCTAACGCCAGCCGGGCCTCGATGCGCGCCCGGGCATGCAGTGCGTTCGGATCGCGAATGGCGTGGCCCTTGGCATCGAGCAGCACCGCATAACCACGCTCCAGCGTGCGCTGCGGCGCCAGCAGTTCCAGCCCGCTGTGCTGACGGGCCAGACGCTCCTGCGCGCGGGCCAGCCTGTCTCGCATGACGCGTGCCAGCGTCGCTTCGGCTTGCTGCAGGCGCGTGCGCTCTCGCGTGGCGTCGGGGCGGGCTGCGGCCAGGCGCATCGTCAGCAGACGTCGGAGATGTTCCGCGCGCTGCACGCGGCCGGTGAGGGCAAAACGCAGACGGCCCTCCAGATGGGCGAGTTGCGTGCGGCGTTCGCGCATCTGCGCCTGCGGGCTGCGCAGGCGGCGCGCGAGCCAATCGACGGTCTGCGCGCGGCGATCGAGCTGGCGGCGGAACTGTGCGGAGAGCGCATCCCAGTCGCGCCCCACATCGCGCAGCATGCGGGCACGGTCGGGGCTGACGAGTTCGGCGCCCGCGGTGGGCGTGGGTGCCCGCACGTCGGCCACAAAGTCGACGATGGTCACATCTGTTTCATGCCCGACGCCCGCCACGATGGGAATGTCCGATGCGGCCACCGCGCGCGCCACCGGCTCTTCGTTGAAGGCCCATAGGTCTTCAATGCTGCCGCCGCCCCGACACAGGATGACCACGTCGACCTCTGCCCTGGCATTGACCCGCTCCAGCATGGCAGCGATGCGCTCTGACGCACCGGCGCCCTGCACCGGCACGGGATAGACCACCACCGGCACATGCGGAGCGCGCCGGCGCAGCGTGGTCAGCACGTCGCGCAAGGCCGCCGCCTGCAGCGACGTCACCACGCCAATCGCACGCGGATGCCGCGGCAAGGGGCGTTTGCGGTCGGCTTCGAACAAGCCTTGCGCCTCCAGCGCGGCCTTCAACCGCAGGAAAGCCTCGTACAGATTGCCCAGGCCGGCCCGGCGAATCGCTTCAACGCTCAATTGCAGTTCGCCGCGCGCTTCGTACAGCGTGACCAGCGCGCGCACTTCGACGGCCTCGCCTTCGCGCGGGGTGAAATCGGCGTACTGGTTGCGGCCTTTGAACATCACGCAGCGGATCTGCGCGCCTGCGTCCTTGAGCGAAAAATACCAATGGCCGCTGGCCGCGCGCGTGAAGTTGGAAATCTCGCCGCGCACCCAGCCCAGCGGAAAGTTGCGTTCGAGCAGCCCCGCAATGCGGCGGTTGACGTCGCTGACGGTGAGCACGTCCTGCGAGCCCCGACCGGGTGCAGACGCAGCGGCTGGTGCGGCCGACATCTCAGGGGGGGATGCGGGCGTGGGTGCGGTGGCATCCATCCAAAATGGGCGGCGGGAAGACGGCGGCGGGGTCATAAGTGGTGCGAGGAGCGCAAAACAATGAGGCTTTGGGGCGACTTCTACCTTGAATAGGGGAGGCAATAGACGCTGAGCGGGCTACCTGTCCACAGCATAACGTGGTTGTCAAGCTTGGCAGAGGCTAGGTGACTCGCTCTCTGCATTTTGACGCAACCCCTTGATTCTTATGAAAAATCCACCCATGTCAAAATTTCAGCAGCGCAAGTAATTTCGTTCTGCGTCAAGCATTTAGCGCAGGCGCCCCAAGGATGTTCACAAAGTTATCCACAGCGGCGCTGGAAAACTGGGGGGTGACGCCTGGGCAGTGGATAAATCGGCCGTCGATTCTCACACGTTCGGGCCGGGGTATCCCTATTTTTTTCGGGTGAAACCCCGCTGCACATTTTTTAAGCGACGCCTCGAACACCCTTTTGAATCAGTCACTTAAGGTGCTTGTCCGGGCAATGTCCACAGCCCGTCCACAAGACTGTCCCGTGTCGGTGTGGATTTCCTCACGCTTTTTCGAGGCGCGCCCTCGTTTTTCTCCAGATCCACGCCGAAACCCCGGTTGCCTCATTTTTGAGCACGCCATTGGACTTCCTTTTAGATCAAGCACTTAACGTACTTGTTGAGGCAATGTCCACAACCCATCCACACAACTGTCCCGCAGCGGTGGGGATTACTCGCCGTTTTACCGGATCCGACAGCGCTTGTTCACGGATTGCCCCCCCAAAATGCCGTTTGCATATTTTTTAAGCACGGCCCCGAACTCCCTTTCGCATCAAGCACTTAGTTTGCTTGTTCGGGCAATGTCCACAACCCGTCCACAAGACTGTCCCGCGCGGCTGTGGATTGTGCGGCCAGCATCTTTCGTGACAACGCGTTGACCATTGTCTGCGCATGTCGCGATGCCACGCCATCGTGTTGCCGTGGCAGGTCCGACGCGCTAGAGTGCTGCCTGTTTTTGCCGCAACGGACAGCGTTCGGGGACGCGGACGGCACAAGCAGCAAACCAGAACAGAATCACACTCCTTCCACAACGACAAAACGGGTTGTCCAGTGTTTTCCATCATTCAAGCCGCCGGCTGGCCGATCTGGCCGCTATTGATCGCCTCGGTGCTCGCACTCGCGCTCATCATCGAACGCTTCGTCGCCTTGCAACGCAAGAAGATCATTCCGCCCAAGGTGTATGACGAGGCGCTGGCCGTCGCGCATCAGCGCCGCGCCACCCCAGAAGTGGTGAACACGCTGGAACAGGGCTCGCCGCTGGGCCGGCTGCTGGCCGCTGCGCTGCGCCATGTGGTGCTGCATCCGAACACCACGCGCGATGCCGCCAAGGAAGTGGTGGAGGAAGCCGGCCAGAACGTGGCGCACCGCCTGGAGCGCTATCTGAACGCGCTCGGCACGATTGCCTCTGTGGCGCCGCTGATGGGCCTGTTCGGCACGGTGGTCGGCATGATCGAGATCTTCGGCAGCCAGACCGCCGCGGGCACGAACCCGCAAGCGCTGGCGCACGGTATCTCGGTCGCGCTGTACAACACGGCGCTGGGCCTGGTGGTGGCCATCCCCACACTGATCTTCTGGCGCTACTTCCGTGGCGTGGTCGATAACTACGTGGTCGAGCTGGAGCATCTCTCCACCACGTACCTCGACGCGATCCTGCCGCCGCGGCGCGGCTGATCCGGGCAACGCCCTACTGGAAACAGCCATGCGCTTCCGCCCGCGCCGTGCCCGCGAAGAGCCGGAGATCAACCTGATCCCGCTGATCGACGTGCTGCTCGTGATTCTCATCTTCCTGATGATCACGACCACGTATTCCCGTTACACCGAACTGAAGGTCAACCTACCCACCGCCGAGGCCGAAAAGGCCACCGAGCGCCCAGGTCAGATCGTCGTGTCCGTCACTGCCAACGGCGTCTACTCTGTCGACAAGCAAGTGCTCGACACGCGCGATGTCACCAGCCTGGCCGACGCCCTGCGCAATGCCGCAGGCAAGGCCGGCGGCCCTGAGCCCATCGTCATCGTCAACGCCGATGCGCAGGCCGCGCACCAGGCGGTGGTGAATGTCATGGAAGCCGCACGTGTGGCCGGTCTCTCGCACCTGACCTTCGCCACGCAAACCGGCAACGCCCGCTAAGAGATCGCTTCTCAACCACCATCACGCATGCCCGTCGCCCAGCACCGTCTCGCCAGCTTCGTCACCCGCCAATGGCAGCAACGTGGCTGGTTTGCGTGGGTGATGTGGCCGCTGTCGTGGCTGTTTGGTGGGGTGAGCGCCCTGCGCCGGCTGCTGTTCCGCACGGGCGTGCTGCGCTCGGTGCAACTGCCGATGCCGGTGGTGGTGATCGGCAACGTGACGGTGGGCGGAGCCGGCAAGACGCCCGCCGTGATTGCGCTGGCGTCGGCGCTGGCTGAAGCCGGCCTGCGGCCGGGCATCGTCTCGCGCGGCTACGGTGCGCAACTGAAGCATCCGCGCCCTGTGCGCGAACACTCCCGCGCAGAAGACGTCGGCGATGAACCACTGCTCGTCGCCCGCGCCACCGACCTGCCGGTGTGGGTCTTCCCCGACCGCGTGCTGTGCGCGCAGACGCTGCTGGCCTCGCACCCGGGCTGCAACGTGATCGTCTGCGACGACGGCCTCCAGCACTATCGCCTGCGCCGCGATATCGAAATCATCGTGTTCGACACGCGCATGGGCGGCAACGGCTTCCTGCTGCCCGCCGGCCCGTTGCGCGAGCCGATGACGCGCCGCCGTGACGCCACGCTCATCAACGACCCGAACTACCGCGCCACGCCCGACCGCCCGGACGTCTTCGGCATGCACCTCGAGCTGCAGGACACCTACAACCTGGCCGACCCGGCGCTGCGTCGCCCGCTCGCCCAGTTCGCACGCATCGAAGGCGGGCAATTGCTGGCCGCGGCCGGCATCGGCAACCCCGAGCGATTCTTCGCATCGCTGCGCGCCGCCGGCCTCAAGCCGAGCACGCTGCCGTTGCCCGATCACTACGATTTCGCCAACAGCCCCTTCACCGACAGCCACGCCGAGGTCATCCTGATCACCGAAAAGGATGCCGTAAAATGCGGCCATCTCGACGACCCGCGCATCTGGGTGGTGCCGACCACACCGGTGGTCGACGCGGCGCTGGTCGAACAGGTCTGCCAGCGCGTGCGCGCCCTGGCCGATCGCGCAACGCTCAAGGCAAGCGCACAATAACGCCACCCTTCCGCTGTACCGGCGCGCCGCCCTACCTTTTGAGCGGCCGCCACGGAGCCTCTACCGCCATGGACAATCGCCTGCTGGAAATCCTCGTCTGCCCGTTGTGCAAGGGCACGCTGCAACACGACCGCGCCAACAATGAACTGATCTGCCACGTCGACAAGCTGGCCTACCCGATCCGCGACGGCATCCCGGTCATGCTGGCTGACGAAGCGCGCCAGACCGTGGAAGGCACGCCGGTCGACCCGGCCTGATACGAAGGTCGCCGCCATGTCGCACGCGCCGTTCATCGCTGTCATTCCCGCGCGGCTGGCGTCCACGCGGCTGCCCAACAAACCGCTGGCCGATATCGACGGCAAGCCGATGGTGGTGCGCGTGGCTGAACGCGCGCATCAGTCATCCGCCGCACGCGTGGTGGTCGCCACCGATGCCGCGTCGGTCGCCGACGCCTGCATGCAGCATCACGTGGAAGCCGTGCTCACGCGCGCCGACCACGCCTCCGGCACCGACCGCCTCGCCGAAGTGGCCACCGTGCTGGGCCTGCCCGACGACGCCATCGTCGTCAACGTGCAAGGCGACGAACCGCTGATCGCACCGACGCTGATCGACAACGTGGCCGCGCACCTGCGCGATCACCCCGACTGCGCCATCGCCACCGCTGCCCACCCCATCCACGACCCGGCCGACATCTTCAACCCGAACGTCGTCAAAGTCGTGCTGGACGCTGCCGAGCGCGCACTGCTGTTCTCGCGCGCGCCGCTGCCCTGGGCGCGCGACACGTGGACGCCCGCCGTCATGGCGCGGTCCGTTGCGGAGCGCCCGCTGCCGTCCATGCCCGTGCTGCGCCATATCGGCATCTATGCGTACCGCGCCGGATTCCTGCGCCGCTTCCCGCAATTGGCCGCCGCCCCCATCGAACAGACGGAGCAGTTGGAGCAGCTGCGCGCCATGTGGCACGGCGAACGCATTGCCGTGCTGACCACCGATGACGCTCCCGCCGCCGGTGTCGACACCCCCGAAGACCTCGCCCGGGTTCGTGCTGCCTGGGGCGAACTCCTGGCCCAGGACGGCCCCTGAAGCCGCGATTTCTCTGAACTTTGCGCGCGGGGCTGCCAAAACCCCGGCCCCGCCATGGCATAATCGCGAGGACGACAAGCCGCATGACGGCGCCCACGCAGGCGCCACAGCGGCGACAGGGAGACAAATCGAGCCATGGGTGCCGCCGTCCGGCGGACGCCTGATTCCCCAGAGTCCGGTAAGGCTGGCGTCAACTTCGCCCGCTAGGCTGCCTGTTTGCGTCGATTGCGTCGCCATGGCTTGATCATCAGGCGTATTGGGAATCCGCCCTCTCGGACCGATTCCCAACGCGCTTTATACGGCCTGACAGCGCGACAGGATTCGAAAACTTGAGGAACTCGTCACCATGCGGTTGATTCTGTTGGGCGCGCCCGGCGCCGGCAAAGGTACGCAAGCCAAATTCATCTGCGAAAAGTTCGGCATTCCGCAGATCTCCACCGGCGACATGCTGCGCGCGGCTGTCAAGGCAGGTACCCCGCTGGGTATTGAAGCGAAGAAGGTAATGGATGCCGGCGGCCTGGTGTCGGACGACATCATCATCGGCCTCGTAAAGGACCGCCTGCAACAGCCTGACTGCAAGAACGGCTACCTGTTCGACGGCTTCCCGCGCACCATTCCGCAAGCGGAAGCCATGAAAGATGCCGCCGTGGCAATCGACTACGTGCTGGAAATCGACGTGCCGTTCGACGCCATCATTGAGCGCATGAGCGGCCGCCGCGTGCACGTGGCATCCGGCCGCACGTACCACGTCAAGTACAACCCGCCCAAGACCGAAGGCGTGGACGACGAAACCGGCGAACCGCTCATCCAGCGCGACGACGACAAGGAAGAGACCGTGCGCAAGCGCCTGGACGTGTATGAAAACCAGACGCGTCCGCTGGTGGATTACTACTCGCAGTGGGCCGCCAACGGCAATGGTGCCGCCAAGATTGCGCCGCCGAAGTACCGCAAGATCAGCGGCATGGGCAACGTGGACGAAATCACGGCCCGCGTATTCGGTGCCCTGCAGGACTAAGCGCACCTCACAAATACCCGCCAGGAAAAAGGCGCCTCGATCATGAGGCGCTTTTTTTTGGACGATCGCTGGCCGCTTCGCGCTACCATATGACGTTGACGTAAACGTCAAGTAACTCGCAATCCACAAACGAGGAGACACGGCATGGAGATTCGCGATCAGGTATTCATCGTTACCGGCGGCGCGTCGGGACTGGGCGCAGGTACGGCACGGATGCTGGCCGAAGCCGGCGGCAAGGTGGTGATTGCCGACCTGAACGAGGCCGCCGGCACCGCGCTGGCGCAGGAACTGCGCGGCCGCTTCGTGCGCTGCGATGTCACGTCTGAAACGGATGGCCAAGCGGTGGTGGACGCCGCCACGTCGCTGGGCACGTTGCGCGGGCTGGTGAACTGCGCGGGTATCGCTACGGCGTCGCGCACGGTGGGCAAGACGGGGCCGCACCCGCTGGACCAATTTGCACGCGTGATCAACATCAACCTGATCGGCACGTTCAACATGATCCGCCTGGCCGCGACGGCCATGGCCGGCAACACACCCAATGCCGGCGGCGAGCGCGGCGTGATCATCAACACGGCATCGGTGGCGGCATTTGACGGGCAGATTGGTCAGGCGGCCTACGCGGCGTCAAAGGGCGGCGTGGTGGCGATGACGCTGGCGATTGCACGTGACCTGTCGCGCGACGGCATCCGCGTGATGACCATTGCACCGGGCATTTTCGAGACACCGATGCTGCTCGGCATGCCGGCGGAAGTGCAGGACGCGCTGGGCAAGATGGTGCCGTTTCCGCCGCGCCTCGGTAAGCCGGCAGAGTATGCGCAACTCGCGCGCGCGATCGTCGAGAACCCGATGCTCAATGGCGAAACCATCCGCCTGGATGGCGCCATCCGCATGCAGCCGAAATAAGCGCGGTCAGGTGGTTAGGCGGCTGGCAGCGCCATCCGGCGGATCATCTGCCACGCTGCCTCGGCCGCCGGCGAGAGCGACCTGTCATGCCGCCGCGCCAGCACAATGGCGCGCGTCTCCTTGGGCGACAGCGGCACCGCCACCAATGGCGACGACGACGGTAGCGGCAACGACAGCGACGGCACGACGCCCGCGCCGATGCCCGCTTCCACCATGCCAAACACGGCGCTGCTGTGACCCATCTCCTGCGCAACGTCAGGGTGAACGCCGTGGCGCAGGAAGATGCGGTCGATAAGCGGGCGACTGCCCGAGGCGTGATCGAGCAGGACGACCGCTGTGCGATGCAGATCTTTCCACCGCACGCTGCTGCGCTGCGCGAACGGGTGATCCTTGCGGCAGACGAGGCAAAACGGATCGATCAGCAGCGGCTCGGTCCACAGGCCTTCGGTATCGAGCGGCTCCACCACCACACCGAAATCTGCTCCGCCCGTGCGGATCAATTGCAGCGTATCGACCTGCACGGAGTCACGCACGATCATGCGGATATCCGGATAGCGCACCGCGCACTCCGCCACGTACACCGGCATCAGACGTGTCGACACGGTCGGGCTGGATGCCACCACCACCCGCCCGCGCCGCTGCTCGCTCACCTGGCGCGCCTGCTGCAACGTGTCGTCGAGGTCGGCCACGAGGCGGTCGAGCGCCGTCGCCAGCGAGCGCCCCACTTCCGTCAGCACGACTTCGCGGGTGGTGCGGTCGAGCAACTTCAAGCCCAGTTCGCCTTCCAGTTCGGAAATCGAGCGGCTCACCGCCGGCTGTGTCAGGCCGATGGTGTCGCCGGCGCGACTGAAGCTGTGCGCACGTGCCACCGCAAGAAAGACGCGCAACTGGCGCAGGGTCACATTCATGCTAACGACGTATGAATTGATTCGATCAATGCATTTGTATTCTAGATAGGGATGTTGTGCAATAGCGTCTATCCCGCCATCCAACCCGCGCCGTCACGTAACGGTGACTGCGCACGCACATGAAGATTCCGCTTCTGTCTCCGTTGTTGTCCCATATCGACGGGTTCATTCGCGCCATGCTGGTGATGGTCGCGCTGGCCCTGTTCTTCCCCGCGCTTGGCGCGAGCGAAGGTCCGCTGCGGCTGGACATCGTCACCATCGTCGGCGTGTCGCTGGTGTTCTTCCTGCACGGCGCGGCGCTCTCGCGCGAGAAAATCGTCGAAGGCGCGCGCAACTGGCGCCTGCATTTGTTCGTGCAGAGCTGCACCTTCATCCTGTTTCCGCTGATTGGCGCGGTCATCCTGTTTGTGTGCAAGCCGTTCATTCCGGCTGAGCTGCTGTTGGGCGTGTTCTATCTGTGCGCGCTGCCGTCCACGGTGTCGTCGTCGGTGGCGATGACGGCCATGGCCAAGGGCAACGTGCCGGCCGCCATCTTCAACGCGACCATCTCAGGGCTGATCGGCATGATCGCCACGCCGCTGCTGATGAGCTTCGTGATCAAGGCGTCGGGCGCGGACCTGTCGGTCGGCAAGGCGCTGCTGGGCGTGGCCGAGCAACTGCTGCTGCCCTTCGTGCTGGGCCAGTTGCTGCGCCCGGTCATCGGCGGGTTCATCAACAAGCACAAGGCGATCATCAACAAAGTCGACCGCGCGGTGATCCTGCTGATCGTGTTCAACTCGTTTGCCGATTCGACGCATGCGGGTGTGTGGTCGAAGTATCCGTGGGAGACCATCGTGGCGGTGGCCATCATGAGCGGTGCACTGCTGTTCGTCGTGCTGGGTGCGACGACATGGCTGTCACGGCGCGCAGGCTTCAATCTGGCCGACGAGATCACCGCCGTGTTCTGCGGCTCGAAGAAGAGCCTGGCGAACGGCGTGCCGATGGCGAAGATCCTGTTTGCCGGCAACCCCGCGCTCGGCCTCATCGTGCTGCCGCTGATGATCTATCACCAGTTGCAGTTGATCGTATGCTCGACGCTGGCGCGCAGGTATGCGGATCGCGTTGCCCACGCGGAGGCTGGCGCTGGCGCCCCGGCCAGCCGCCTGGCTTGATCAGCGCAAGCCCATCAGACCCGCAAGTTCCGCTTCCGGCCAGTGGTAGGTGCGCACCCAGGCGTACCCGCCATCGGCCGTCTCCAGCCAATCCCGGCTGACCGGCACACCGCCCAGGGCTTCGTAGAAGCCGACCGCGGCGGTGTTCGCCTCGTACACCAGCAGATGCAACTGTGTGATGCCCTGGGCCGCGGTCCAGCGCGCCGCTTCGCCCATCAGGCGCTTGCCGACGCCATGGCCGCGTGACGCCGGCAGCAGATGCAGGTTGTCGACGAGCGCACCCCAAGGCGTGCCGTCTTCACGCAGGGTGCAGAGAAAACCAATGGTTTCGCCGTCCAGATCGGCACACCACACGCATTGCCCAGCCACGGGTGCAGTCATGCGTTCATGCCACTTGGCCTGCATCTCTACGTTGGCCATGTCGTCGAGATACGCATCGGACAGGATACCGAGCCCGCGATATGCGCTCTGCCAGCTCCGCGTGTGGATGTCAGCGATGGTGCTGGCGTCAGACGCACCGCCTTCGCGCAGTACGAGCGTCGTCATGCATCAGACGCCCGGGTTGCGCGACAACGGCGGGTTCTTGGCAAAGTAGGCCCGAATGCCGCGCAAGATGGCGTCGGCAAGCTGGTTCTGGTGGCCCAGATCGTTGAGCTTGGCTTCTTCTTCCGGGTTGGAGATGAACGCCGTCTCGACCAGGATGGACGGAATATCCGGCGCCTTGAGCACCGCAAAGCCCGCCTGCTCGACCTGCCCCTTGTGCAGCCGGTTGATGCCACCAATCTGGTCCAGCACCGCCCTGCCGACCTTCATGCTGTCGGTAATCTGCGCGGTGGTCGACAAGTCCAGCAGCACGCGCGTGACCTGCGCGTCTTTCGAGCCGAGATTCGCCCCGCCGATCATGTCCGCAGCGTTTTCCTTGTTGGCGAGCCACTTGGCCTGCGCGCTCGAGGCACCTCGATCGGACAGCACAAACACCGATGCCCCGCGCGCCTCCGGCGAAAGAAACGCATCGGCATGGATGGAGACGAACAGATCCGCCTGCACGCGGCGTGCCTTCTGCACACGCACGCCCAGCGGGACGAAGTAGTCGGAATCGCGCGTCATCATGGCGCGCATGTTGGGCTGGGCGTCGATCTTGGCCTTGAGCATGCGGGCGATCGACAGCACCACGTCTTTCTCGTGCGTGCCGGCACCGCCCGTGGCGCCCGGGTCTTCGCCGCCATGACCCGGGTCGATGGCGACCGTGAGCAGGCGACGCATGCGCGGGCCGTTCGACAGCGCGCGCGGCACCGGTTGCTCGGGAACGATCTCCAGCGGCGGCGTGTTGGGCGCGTTGGCAAGCGTCGACGGAGGGTGCGCAGAGGTCGCCGGCGGTGTCCTGCGCGGCGGCGTGCGGTTGGCAAGCGCCGGGGGCTGCGGCTCTTCGATCGGCGTCTTGATCGGGCTGCCGCCGCTGTTGCGGCGTGCCAGCGCGGCGATTGGATCGTCGTCATCCGACGGTTCTGGCATCGGCGTGCCACCTGACGCGGCAAAGCGCTCCTGCTTGCCCTCGGTGGCCTGCACGAGCTGCATCAGCGGGTCGGGCGGGTTGGTCGGGTACAGGTCGAACACAAGCCGGTTGCGATAGCCGGCAATCGGCAGCAACGTGAACACCTGCGGGTTGACGCTTTCCTTCAGGTCGAACACCAGGCGCACGACGCTCGGCCGGTTCTGGCCCACGCGCACCTGTCGGATGTACGGATCGTTCGGCGCAATCTTGGCCACCAACTCGCGCAACGTCGGGTTCAGGTCGAGCCCGTCGATGTCGACCATCAGGCGATCCGGATCCTTGATGAGCTGATGCGTGGCCTTGAGCGCGACGTCTGATTCGATGGTCACGCGCGTGTAGTCCTCGGCGGGCCACACGCGCACGGCGACGATATTGGCGCCGCGTGCGATCTGCGGGCCCACCAGGCTCAGGATCACCGTGCCTGCGCCGGCCTTCGCCATGCGCGTGAGCCATTGGCGGCGTGCCTGGCTTGGCAGGCTAGGATCATCCGGTTGGTCGGTCGGCAGATGCTTGATCAGCATGGGAACAGGTGTTGCAACGACTGTAGAAGTTGAAGGCCGGTCTGCGTGCGCGCGGTCAGACGTGCGGCGCGCGGTGCATGCTCAACGCCGTCATCGTAGGTTTCGTGCACAACGTCGACCGATAAAGCGATGTGCAGATCGGGCGTGCCGAGCAGCGCCTGCGCTTTCTCTGGCCATTCGACCAGGCACAGCGCAGGTTCGGCAAAGCAATCGCGGAACCCTGCGTCAGTCCATTCTTCGGGATCGGCAAAGCGGTACAGGTCGAAGTGATAGACCTTTTGCGTGCCCGTAGTTCCGGCAACGTCGTACGGCTCGACCAGCGTATAGGTGGGACTGCGCACGCGCCCGGTATGTCCGAGGCCGCGCAGGATGGTGCGCGAGAGCGTCGTCTTGCCCGCGCCCAGATCACCCGAGAGTTGCACCTGCACAGGTCGCGGGCCCAGCGCCAGCACCGCCTGCGCGAGCGCCGCGCCAAACGCCGACGTGGCCGCTTCATCGACGAGCGAAAGCGTGCGCTCGGCGAGCGGAGAGGTCAGACCAGAAGGCGCTTCAGCAGAGAGCACGGTGGGCATTGCGTACAATTTGGGCATGTCCGCCACCCCCACGTCATCACCAGAAACGAACCTGGATGCACGCTTGCCAGCCGATGCGGCCGGCATGCACGCGCTTGTGGCGCAGATTCGCTCCTGGGGCGCCGAACTCGGTTTCGATGCGGTCCGCATCGCCGATGTCGACCTGTCGCATGCTGAAGAAGGGCTTCAGACATGGCTTGCGCAGGGGTTTCACGGTGACATGGATTATATGGCGAACCATGGCATGCTCCGCGCCCGCCCGGCCGAACTTGTTGCCGGAACGGTACGCGCCATCGTCGCGCGGATGCCGTATCTGCCACATCTGGATAATCCGCGAATGGCCGGCAGCGACTGGCGTGCCGTCGAGTGGGACCGCCTGCGCCGCCCCGAAGACGCCACCGTCTCGCTCTATGCACGCGGCCGCGACTATCACAAGGTGCTGCGCCAGCGCCTGCAAAAGCTGGCAGAGAAGATTGCCGGTGCCGTGGGGCCGTACGGCTTTCGGGTGTTCACCGATTCAGCACCGGTGCTGGAAGTGGCACTGGCTACCAACGGCGGCTTGGGCTGGCGCGGCAAACACACGCTGCTGCTGGACCGCGATGCGGGCTCGATGTTCTTCCTCGGTGAAATCCTCGTCGATCTGCCGTTTCCCGTTGATCCGCCCGTGGAGCCACACTGCGGCAACTGCACACGCTGCATCGACGTCTGCCCCACGCGGGCCATCGTCGCGCCATACACGGTCGACGCACGCCGTTGCATCTCGTACCTGACCATCGAGCACAAGGGCAGCATTCCGGTTGAGCTGCGCGCGGCGATGGGCAACCGCGTCTACGGCTGCGACGACTGCCAGCTCATCTGTCCGTGGAATAAGTTTGCAGTGCCGGCCAACCTGCCCGACTTTGACGTGCGCAACGGGTTGGATGCGGCCACGTTAGCTGAGCTGTTCAACTGGACCGACGCCGAATTCAACCAGCGGTTGGAAGGCAGTCCGATCCGTCGCATCGGCCACGAGCGCTGGCTGCGCAACATTGCCGTGGCGATTGGTAACGCGCTGCGCGGCCCGCTCTCGGATGCCACTCGCACGCAACTGACAGCCGCCCTCCATGCACGCGCAGATGACACCTCGGCGCTCGTCCGCGAACACGTCGCATGGGCGCTCGCCCAATGACGTGAGCACTTCCTGCGGTTGATCACACCCGCGTATGAACATTGTGACGCGCTCTTAATCTAGTTTTTCACGTGGCCTACCGATTGTTTTAAAAACAAAACAACGCGCGTCTAACACAAGCTTGTGAATACCGCTTAAGACTGACGTCGGCAGGGCCTTATACCACCTCGTACGCAAACGCTTGCGCATCAGGGCAGACACTGATTGTTTGCAAATAAAATATCGGGAAAATGGCGGCTTAATCTCAAACCGCTCACTTCGATGTTTTCCGCTCTTGTTCATCTCCGTCGCGCCTTGCAAGTTGCTGTCTGTGCCCGCTCATTCTGGATGGCACGTGCGTGGCGTGGCGGCGTCATGGGCGCGATGCTCTGCGCTGCGTGCGCAAGCCCGGCATGGGCAACGGTGAACGTCGAGGGCGTGCCATTCGATGACGCCGCACGCGTGGCCGGCCACGAACTGCTACTCAACGGCACGGGCCTGCGTTCAGTATTTGTCATCAAGGGCTATGTCGCCGGCTTGTACCTGCCCGAGCGTGCGAAGAACGCGGCGGTCATCCTCGGTATGAAGGGGCCGAAGCGGCTGCAGATCCACCCGCTGCGCGATGTGGGCGCCGATACGTTCATCCACGCGCTGAACGACGGCATCCACCGAAACCAGACGGAAATTCAGTTGCAGAGGCTGGCCAACCGTCTGACGCAGTTGGAAGACGCGATGCGCCAGATTGGCTCCACCAAGCGCGGCGACACCATCAACTTCGACTACGCGCCCGATGCCGGCACCACCATCAGCATCAATGGCGTGGCGCGCACCAAGGCCATCCCCGGCGAAGATTTCTACCAGGCTGTGCTCAGCATCTTCATCGGCAACAGCCCGGTCGACCGCGATCTGAAAAGCGGGTTGCTCGGAACCTGACAATCTGACGATTGGCTTTTCAGGGTTTCCCCGGTTGCCGTGTGGCTGGCGTTTGCCGTTGTGCTATTCAGCAGTTTCCCCACAAGAACGCAGAACGCACACCAAGCTACAAGGAAGAGACGATGACCAAGGGACGACTGATCGCCAGCCTGATCGCCACCGCTGAAACGCTGTTGTGCGGGCCGGCGCTGGCCGACAACTACCCCGCCAAGCCGCTCAAGCTGATCATTCCGTTTCCGCCGGGCGGCACGACGGACATCGTGGGCCGCGGCGTGGCCGACCAGCTTTCCAAGGTGCTGGGCCAGGCCGTGGTGGTGGAAAACAAGGGCGGCGGCGGCGGTTCGATCGGCGCAGATGCCATCGCCAAGGCTGCGCCGGACGGCTACACGATCGGCATCGCCACCGTCTCCACGCATGCCGTCAACCCGGCGTGCAACCCGAAGCTTTCGTACGACCCGCTCAAGGATTTCAAGCCGATCACCAACCTGGCCACCGTGGCCAACGTGATTGCGGTCAACCCAACCTTTCCGGCCAAGAACTACAAGGAGTTTGTCGCGGCGCTGACGGCCAACCCCGGCAAATATTCATTCGCGACATCGGGCACCTGCGGCATCGGCCACATGCTGGGCGAAGAGTTCAAGGTGCTGACCAAAACGCAGATGGTCCATGTGCCATACCGCGGCGCTGGGCCTGCGCTGAACGACGTGCTCGCCAACCAGGTGCCGATCATGGTCGACAACCTGCCCTCGTCCATGCAGTTCATCAAGAGCGGCAAGCTGCGGCCCATTGTGGTGGCGTGGAACAAGCGCATCGATAGCCTGCCCGACGTGCCCACCTTTGCCGAAGTCGGCCTGAAGGACGCAAATGACCCGGCCTGGTACGGACTTGTCGCGCCAGCCGGCACGCCGGACGACATCATCCGCAAGCTCAACGAAGCTTCGGTCAAGGCGCTGAAAGATCCGGGCCTGGTCGATCGATTCCGCGGTGCCGGTGCCGAGCCCGTCGGCAATACGCCGCAGCAATACACGGCCGAGATCAAGCGTGAATTCGACAAGATGCGCACGCTGGTCAAGCAGCAGAACATCAAGCTGGATCAGTAACGCTACCCGCCGGGGGCCTGTGCTAGATTCGCAGGATTGTTTTTAGCGCCGGCCCCTGTCATGCCCCCCCCTTTCGACGCCGTTCTGGAAGCGCCCTTCGGCAAGCTGGGCGTGCGCGTGGCCGACGGCGCCCTGCGTGAACTCGTTTACCTGCCCGATAGCACGCCCATCGTCGATTCATCAGACGCGTTGATCGCCAAGCTGGCCCGCCAGCTCGACGCGTACTACGACAATCCCCGCGCGACCTTCGATATCCCGCTCGCGCCCGCCGGCACGGACTTCCAGCACCGCGTGTGGCAGGTCATCAGCGCCATCCCGTGCGGCAGCGTCATCACCTACGGCACCATCGCGCAACAGATCGGCAGCGTGCCGCGCGCGGTCGGGCAGGCGTGCGGCGACAACTGGTTCCCGATCCTCATCCCTTGCCACCGCGTGGTGAGCGCGTCCGGCATCGGCGGGTTTTCGCACCACACAGATGGCTACCTGCTGAACATCAAGCACTGGCTGCTGCGCCACGAAGGCGTGATGCTGATATGAGAAAGGCTGCACAGAAAGACCCCGAATCCCCGGCCCTGCCGCCACAAAGCGCAGATGCCATCCAACGCTTTTGCGACGCAATGTGGCTGGAGGACGGCCTCGCCCGCAATACGCTCGATGCGTACCGGCGCGACCTGACGCTTTATGCGCATTGGCTGGCCGAGCGCAGCAAGTCCATCACCGAAACCGAAGACGGCGACCTGGCCGATTACTTTGCCGCACGCCATGCCGAGAGCCGCGCATCGTCTGCCAACCGGCGCCGCACCGTGTTCAAGCGCTTCTTCCAGTGGGCGCTGCGCGAGCACGTTGTGAGCACCGATCCGTCGCGACTGCTGCCGACGGCCAAGCAGCCGCCGCGCTTTCCGAAGACGCTGTCTGAAACGCAAGTCGAGGCGCTCATCAACGCGCCCGATGTCGACACGCCGCTCGGCCTGCGCGACCGCGCGATGATCGAACTGATGTATGCGAGCGGGCTGCGCGTGTCGGAAATCGTCGCGCTGAAAACGGTGGAAGTCGGCCTGAATGAAGGCGTGGTGCGCGTAGTCGGCGGCAAGGGCGGCAAGGATCGTCTGGTGCCGTTTGGCGCCGAAGCGGGCGACTGGCTGCGGCGTTATTTACGCGATGGCCGCACGGCGCTGCTCGGCGAGCGCACGGCGGATGCGCTGTTCGTCACCGCGCGCGGAGAAGGCATGACGCGCCAGGCGTTCTGGTATCTCATCAAGCGCTATGCGCTGCTCGCCGATATCCACGCGCCGTTGTCTCCGCATACGCTGCGGCACGCGTTTGCCACGCACCTGCTCAACCACGGCGCAGACTTGCGCGTGGTGCAGATGCTGCTCGGCCACGCGGATATTTCCACCACGCAGATCTACACCCACGTCGCGCGCGAGCGGCTGCGCACGCTGCACGCGCAGCACCATCCGCGCGGATAGTGATCGTTCTTCCCTGCCCCGTATGAGCAAGTCCAAGCACGTTTCCGAGACGCCCGCCACGCAGTACCTCAAGGCGCATGGCGTGGCCTTTACCGAACACACCTACGACTACGTCGACAAGGGTGGCACGACCGAGTCATCCCGCCAACTTGGCGTGGACGAGCACGCCGTCGTCAAGACGCTTGTCATGGAAGACGAGCACGCCAAGCCGCTGATCGTGCTGATGCACGGCGATTGCTCGGTCTCGACCAAGAACCTCGCGCGGCAGACCGGCCGGAAGACCGTGCACCCGTGCAAGCCCGAGGTAGCGCAGCGGCATAGCGGTTACCTCGTCGGCGGCACATCGCCGTTTGGCGTGCGTAAGGCGATGCCGGTGTACGTGGAGGCGAGCGTGCTGGAGCTTGAGCGCATCTACATCAACGGCGGGCGGCGCGGCTTTCTGGTGAGCCTGGCGCCCAGCGTGCTGACGTCGGTGCTGAACGCGCAGCCCGTCAATTGTGCAAACCCCGATTGAAACGAACGCCGCCGCTGGGGCACGCTTGCGGCCACGCTACAATCCCGCAGCCTGATTTCTCACATTCCATATGTCACCAGTCGTCGCAACCGTCATTTTTGCCGTGGCCGCCTACCTGATCGGCTCGATTTCGTTTGCCGTGGTGGTGAGCCGCGCCATGGGTCTGGCAGACCCACGCACCTACGGCTCGGGCAACCCCGGCGCCACTAACGTGCTGCGTTCGGGCAACAAGAAGGCAGCCATCATCACGCTGCTCGGTGATGCGGCCAAGGGCTGGCTGGCGGTGTGGCTGGCGCTATTCCTGGCGCCACGCTTTGGCGTAGATGAGACCGGCATCGCGCTCGTGGTGATCGCCGTGTTCCTGGGCCACTTGTTTCCCGTCTTCCACCGCTTTGCAGGCGGCAAGGGCGTGGCCACGGCGGCGGGCATTCTGCTGGCGCTGAACGTGTGGCTCGGGCTGGCCACGCTGGCTACGTGGCTCATCATCGCCGTGTTCTTCCGCTACTCGTCGCTGGCGGCGCTGGTGTCGGCGGTGTTCGCGCCGTTCTTCTACGTGCTGATGAACGGCTTCGACTGGATTGCCGGGGCGGTTGCGCTGATGGCGGTGCTGCTCATCGCACGCCACCGTGCCAATATCGCCAAGCTGCTGGCCGGCAAGGAAAGCCGCATCGGCGAGAAGAAAAAGGCCGCTTAATTTCGCAGCTCGGCGCGCACCGAATGCGCGCGCCGATGCTCCCCCGGCGGCCGGCCCGTGTACCGCCGGATCAACCGCCGGAAGGCGGACATGTCTTGATAGCCGCACTGCTCGGCAATCGTCGTCAGGCTCAGCGTGCTGACTTCCAACAGGTGGCACGCGCGTTCCACGCGCAGCCGGTGCAGCAATTGCAGCGGCGACATCCCCACCGTTTTCGTGAAATGCCGCAACAACGTCCGCTCGCTGGTCGAGGCGACGGCGGCGAGTTTCCCCAGATCAAACGGTTCGTGCAGATGCTGCTGCAGGTAACGCCGGGCGCGCAGCACAACGCTGTCGCGGATGGCCGGTTTGCTGCGCAGCCAGATGCCGATCGCCTCGCCGCGTGAGGGGTGATCGAGCACCGTATTGCCCAGCGTGCGCGCGAGCCGCGCATCAGCCAGCCGTGCAACCACGCGGTGCATGAGCGCCACGCCATGCTCCATGGCCCGCGCCGTGATGACGTTGCCGCTGCTGATGATGGCCTGCGCCGGCACCACCTTCAGACTGGGGAAATTGCCCTGCACCCATCCGGCAATCAGCCACGTGACGGTGAGGCGCTGGCCGGGCGGCAGCACGTCGGCCAGCATCGCCACGCCTGTGAAGGATGACGCTACCAAGCGTCCTGCATCCAGATAACGGCGGACCGTGGCGCGTTCCACTTCCAGCAAGGCCAGACGCTGCTCCAGCGTGCCGATGTGGTCGAAATGCAGCGGGGGGACGATCAACGCATCACCAAGCTGCGTGTCCTCTTCCGATAGCGCGTCACAAGGGCACGCGAGCGTTTCTGCCGCAGCCTGCCAACGCGACGGGTCCCGCGCAATGAGTCGCCAACCGAACACCGGCGTCTTGGCAGCATCGGTCCGCTTGCCCGCCTGCATGGAGGCCAGCGCATTGGCCACGCCAAGCGTGTCGGCAGCGGTCGCCAACGTAGAAAAGGCGACGTCGGGATAGGTCAGCAGGTCGATTCTGGGCATGCACGAGTATAGGCGCGGGCCACAATCCGCGTGGCGATATCGACCCCAACTTTGGCGGGAATACCTCTTTCGAATAGGACCAGCCCGATTGACGATGCGGCGACGGCTGCGCGCAGACGCAACCGCCCATAACAACACCGACCTCAGGAGACAACGCACGATGCAGCGATTCATGCAGGGTTTCGCACCGCGCGCCACGCTTGCCATGGCCGCGCTTGCGGCACTGGCCGGCTGCGCCAGCACAGACAGCGGCTGGGCCACGCCTTCGGACACCGGCCTTTCGGCCGAAATCAGCCGCACCCGCTTCGGCATTCCGCACATCCGGGCCAACGACTACGCCAGCCTCGGCTTCGGGATGGCCTATGCCTATGCGCAGGACAACGTGTGCCTGCTCGCCGACCAGGTCGTCACTGTCCACGGCGAGCGCTCGAAGACATTCGGGCCAGACGGCACCGTCGTGGTGTCGTTCAAACCGGTGCCCAACGCGCAAGCCGACGCCTTCTTCAAGAGTGCGTTTGATGAAGCTGGCCTGCGCGCTGGCTATGCGCAAATGTCGCCTGAAGCGCGCGAGCTGCTGCGCGGCTACATCGCGGGCTACAACCGCTATCTGAAAGACACGCCGGCCGCCAACCGTCCGGCAGCATGCCGCAATGCCGACTGGGTCCGCCCCCTCACGGTGGCCGACATGATGCTGATGGGCGAAGAGAAGGCCATCCAGGCCAGCGCGGGCGCCATGCTGGCGAGCATCGTCGCCGCGCAGCCGCCGGGCGGCGCGCCTGCCTCGGCGGTCGTTCCACCGCATGCCGTCGACACCGCTGCACTCGACCGCGACCTTCAACTGCGCGACATGCCGATCGGCTCCAACGGATGGGCCTTCGGCAAGGCCGCCACGGACAACGGTCGCGGTGTGCTGCTCGGCAACCCGCACTTCCCGTGGACGACCACCAACCGCTTCTACCAGGTCCACTTGACCGTGCCCGGCAAGCTGGACGTGATGGGTGCGTCGATTGCCGCGTTCCCCGTCGTCAGCATCGGCTTCAACACAGACGTGGCATGGACGCACACCGTTTCCACCGGCCGCCGCTTCACGCTGTTCGAATTGAAACTGGCCGAGGGCGATCCGACCACCTACCTGATCGACGGCAAGCCGCACAAAATGACGACGCGCACCGTCGCGTTTGACGTGAAGTTGCCAGACGGCCGCACCGAGCGGCGCACGCACACCTTCTACAACACGGTGTACGGGCCGGTGCTGTCGATGCCCGCCGGTGGCATGCCATGGACCTCGCAAAAGGCCTACACGCTGCGCGACGTCAATCGCAACAACACGCGCTCCATCGATACGTGGCTGCATATCGCGCAGGCCAAGGACGTGGCGGGCATCCGGCAGGCCATCAGCAACCTCGGCATCCCCTGGGTGAACACGATTGCCACCGACCGCAACGGCCGTGCGCTGTTTGCCGACGTGTCGACCACGCCGGATGTGTCGGCTGAAGCGCTCAAGCGTTGCGCGCCGTCTCCGCTGGCCGACAAGCTGTTCAAGGGCGTGGGATTGGTGCTGCTCGACGGCTCACGCAGTGCGTGCAATTGGCAGGTCGATCCGGCATCGCCCGTGCCGGGCTTGGTGGCGCCCGCACGCATGCCGGTGTTGGAGCGCGATGACTACGTCGCCAACAGCAACGACAGCTCGTGGTTGACCAATCCAGCGCATAAGATGACCGGGTTCTCACCGGTGATGGGCTCGACCGACGTACCGCAACGCCTGCGCACCCGCATCGGCCTGATCGAGATCGAGCGCCGCCTCGCCGGCACCGACGGGCTGCCCGGCAACAAGGTCAACCTGCCGAACCTGCAGGCGATGATCTTCCGTGACGCCAACCTCGCCGGCCACCTCGTGCGCGATGATCTGCTCGCCGCCTGCAAAGCCACGGACAACCTCGATGCCGATGTGCGCGATGGCTGCGCTGCTCTTGCGCAATGGAACCTCACGGACAACGTCGACGCTCGCGCTGCGCACCTGTTCCGCGAGTTCTGGATGCACGCCAAGGACATCCCGCATGTCTACGCGGTCGACTTCAACCCGGCGGATCCGATCCACACGCCGCGCAACCTGCGCATGAGCGATGCAACAGTGCGCACGGCCGTGTTCAAAGCCCTGAAGGAGGCCGTGGGTGCCGTCCGTACCGCCGGCTTTGCGCTGGACGCGCCGCTGGGCACTGTCCAAGCGGCCCATGCGCCGGGCGGCGACATCGCCCTGCACGGCGGCGAGGAGTACGAAGGCGTGCTGAACAAGCTGCAAAGTACGCCGATCGGGCCGAAGGGCTTGCAGGTGTATTTCGGCACGAGCTACATCCAGACCGTCACGTTCGACGATCAGGGCCCCGTGGCCGATGCGCTTCTGACCTACGGTGAATCGACCGATCCGGCATCGCCGCATGCGTTCGACCAGATGCGCGAGTTTTCGGCCAAGCGCTGGAATCGGTTGCCGTTCTCGGAAGCCGCCATCGCCGCCGATCCGGCACTGAAGGTGACCAAGCTGTCGCAGTGAGGTTTGGCCGCTGCAAATGCAAACGCCCCGCTCGTGCGGGGCGTTTTGCCTGGAAGCGCGACGGGCTCAGTCGCGGAAGTTATTGAAATCCAGCGGCGTGTCGCTCACGTCCTTGCGCAGCATGGCAATCACGCTTTGCAGGTCATCCCGCTTGGCGCCGGTCACACGCACAGCATCACCCTGGATGCTTGCCTGCACCTTGATCTTGCTGTCCTTGATGGTCTTGACGATCTTCTTGGCCAGATCACCCGAGACGCCTTTTTTGATCTTGACGACCTGCTTCATCTTGTCGCCGCCGATCTTCTGCTTGTCTTGATAGTCGAGGAAGCGCACGTCGACGTTGCGCTTGGCAAGCTTGTTCATCAGCACATCGTTCACCTGGCCGATCTTGAAATCGTCATCGGCAAACAGCGTGAGTTCCTGCTCCTTATGCTCGACGCGGGAGTCGGAGCCCTTGAAGTCGAATCGCGTCGAAATTTCTTTGTTGGCCTGTTCCACGGCGTTCTTCACTTCCACCATGTTGGCTTCGCATACCACGTCAAACGACGGCATCGTGTTCTCCTTGCAGACTTGAATTCGGGTTGCGGCGGCGCCTCGCTACGGGTGCCGCGTGCGCCATGGCTTCTATAATCTCGGCTTTCCCAGCAGATTTGGCGCCATGGCGTTGCTCGACACGCATTATCCCCTAGGCCAGCACAACACGTTCCGTTTTGAGGCCACCGCTCGCTACGCCGCCCACGTGCGCACGCCGGAAGACATTCCCGCCGCGCTGGCCGACCCGCGCGTGCAGGGCCTGCCTGTTCTGGTGCTGGGTGGTGGCAGCAACGTCGTGCTCACGCGCGATTTCGAAGGCCTCGTGCTGCTGATGGAGATTCCGGGCATCGCCACCGGCCGAAGCATGGTCGATGGCCGCGCAGTCCACACCGTCACCGCAGGCGGCGGCGAATCGTGGCATGGCCTGGTCGCCCACACGGTGGCGCATGGCTTGCCTGGGCTGGAAAACCTCGCGCTGATTCCCGGCACGGTGGGCGCCGCGCCCATCCAGAACATTGGCGCATACGGCGTCGAGATCAAGGACCGCTTCCATTCCCTGCGCGCCTACGACCGCCACGCCGGCGAATTCGTCACCCTTACCGCCGCCGATTGCGCCTTTGGCTACCGCGACAGCGTCTTCAAACGCGCCGGTGCCGATCGCTACGTCATCACCGAGGTGACGTTCGCCCTGCCGGTCGACTGGCAGCCCGACACGCACTACGCCGAACTCGCACGCGAGCTGGCCGCGCAACATATCGCCAGCCCGACGGCCCAGGACATCTTCGATGCGGTGGTCGCCATCCGCCGCCGCAAGCTTCCCGACCCGGCCGAGATTGGCAACGCCGGCAGCTTCTTCAAGAACCCCATCGTCGATGCCGCCACGCGCGATGCGCTGGTCGCGCGCTTCCCGAATCTGGTCGGGTATGCGCAGCCCGACGGCACCTACAAGCTTGCCGCCGGCTGGTTGATCGATCAATGCGGCTTCAAGGGTCGGCAGAGCGGCGCTGTGGGCGTGTATGAGAAGCAGGCGCTGGTGCTGGTGCACCGTGGCGGCGGCAGCGCGGTCCAGTTGATGACGCTGGCGCGCGAGATCCAGTACGCGGTTCATGCGCGCTTTGGCGTGCGCATCGAACCCGAACCCGTGGTGGTGTAAATAGCCCGGCGCACGGGCTTCTTGAGCACCTTGCGCCACATCCCGTCCGTCTAGACCCTAGCAGCCCTCGCCTGACGTACCCGCGGTCGACCCAATAGCCTAAAATGGTTGGTTTGTCCCTACGACTTCCCTTTTCGCGCTCCATTTCATGACCACCGAAACCTTTGACGGCGTCCGCCTGACCACCAAGGCCAATGTGTACTTTGACGGAAAGTGCGTCAGCCACAACTTTACCCTGCCTGACGGCACCAAGAAGTCCGTGGGCGTGGTGCTGCCGGCCACGCTGACTTTCGGCACGGCCGCCGCCGAGATCATGGAATGCGTGGGCGGTTCGTGCGAATACAAGCTCGACGGCACCGATGAATGGAAGACGTCCGGCGCAGGCGAAAGCTTCCAGGTTCCGGCCAACTCGAAGTTCGACATTCGGGTGACCGAGGCCTACCACTACATCTGCCACTACGCCTGAAACCGGCTCACGATCCTACTGCGCATTCCGATCTTGGCCCTGCGATGCTCGCCGTACCCATGTACGGCTGCGCTTCTCGAACCAACCTCGGAGTGCTCGCTACGGATCGTGAGCCGGTTTGAATCCTGAACGGCTATTTGAAGAGAAAGATTATGGAAACCATCCTGCAACACGTTCCCGTCGGCCAGAAGGTCGGCATTGCCTTCTCCGGCGGTCTCGACACCAGCGCTGCGCTGCGCTGGATGAAGAACAAGGGCGCGCGGCCCTATGCCTACACCGCCAATCTCGGCCAGCCCGACGAGGAAGACTACGATGCCATCCCGCGCAAGGCCATGGAGTACGGCGCAGAGAAGGCCCGCCTGATCGACTGCCGCCCACAACTTGCCAATGAAGGCATTGCCGCCATCCAGGCCGGCGCCTTCCACATCAGCACCGGCGGCATCACGTACTTCAACACCACGCCGCTGGGCCGCGCCGTAACCGGCACCATGCTGGTCGCCGCCATGAAGGAAGACGACGTCAACATCTGGGGCGACGGCTCGACCTTCAAGGGCAACGACATCGAGCGCTTCTACCGCTACGGCCTGCTGACCAACCCGGCGCTGAAGATCTACAAGCCGTGGCTGGATCAGGCCTTCATCGACGAGCTGGGCGGCCGCGCTGAAATGTCGGCCTTCATGACGAAGGAAGGTTTCGGCTACAAGATGAGCGCCGAGAAGGCCTACTCGACGGACAGCAACATGCTGGGCGCCACGCACGAGGCCAAGGATCTGGAGCATCTGAACAGCGGCATCCGCATCGTCAACCCGATCATGGGCGTGGCGTTCTGGAAGCCGGAAGTCGAGGTTAAGGCGGAAGAAGTGTCGGTCACGTTCGACGAAGGCCGTCCAGTCGCCGTCAACGGCCGCGAAATCGCCGACCCGGTGGAGATGTTTCTGGAACTGAACCGCATCGGCGGCCGCCACGGCCTGGGCATGAGCGATCAGATCGAGAACCGCATCATCGAGGCCAAGAGCCGCGGCATCTACGAAGCCCCGGGCATGGCGCTGCTGCACATCGCCTACGAGCGCCTGGTGACCGGCATCCACAACGAAGACACCATCGAGCAGTACCGCATCAACGGCCTGCGCCTGGGCCGTCTGCTGTACCAGGGCCGCTGGTTCGACCCGCAGGCCATCATGCTGCGCGAAACCGCCCAGCGCTGGGTGGCCCGTGCCGTGACCGGCACCGTCACGCTGGAACTGCGCCGCGGCAATGACTACTCGATCCTGAACACAGAATCGCCGAACCTGACCTACGCACCTGAGCGTCTGTCGATGGAGAAGGTCGAAGACGCACCGTTCAGCCCCGCCGACCGCATCGGCCAACTGACTATGCGCAACCTCGACCTGATGGACACGCGCGACAAGCTGGCCATCTACTCGAAGGCGGGCCTGCTGTCGCTCGGCACCGCCAACGCGCTGCCCCAACTCGACGGCGGCAAGAAGTAAAACTGCCTGCCGCTTCAAGGCAAAAAGGCCGCTCCGACATCAATCGGAGCGGCCTTTTTCTATGGCGTCAGGCTCGAGTTTAGTAACGACCGCAGAGCAAGTATTCCATCAGCGCCTTCTGCACGTGCAGGCGGTTTTCCGCCTCATCCCACACGACGCTTTGCTTGCCGTCGATGACGGCCGCCTCGACTTCCTCGCCGCGGTGTGCGGGCAGGCAGTGCATGAACAGCGCATCGGGTTGCGCGCGCTGCATCATCGCCTCGGTGACCATCCAGTCGCCGAAGGCTTTCTTGCGCGCTTCGTTCTCCGCCTCATAGCCCATGCTGGTCCACACGTCGGTGGTCACCAGATGCGCGCCGTCGCACGCTTCGAGCGGGCTTTCGAACACATGCACAAACGGCAAAGCGGAATCGGCCACCATGGCCGGATCCAGCTGATAGCCCTTCGGTGCAGAAAAATGGAAGCGGAAGCCGAGAATCTCAGCCGCCTGGATCCACGTGTAGGCCATGTTGTTGGCATCGCCCACCCACGTGACGGTCTTGCCCTTGATGGGGCCGCGCTGCTCGATGAAGGTGAAGATGTCGGCCAGCACCTGGCACGGGTGGTATTCGTTGGTCAGCCCGTTGATGACCGGGACGCGCGAATGCGCGGCAAAACGCTCGATGATCTCCTGCCCGAACGTGCGGATCATGATGATGTCAGTCATCCGGGAGATGACCTGCGCGGCGTCTTCGATCGGCTCACCGCGCCCCAGCTGGGAATCGCGCGTGTTCAGGAAGACCGCATGGCCGCCAAGCTGGTGAATGCCGGCTTCGAACGACAGACGCGTACGCGTGGAATTCTTCTCGAAGATCATGGCCAGCGTGCGGTCGTGCAGCGGGTGCCACGTCTCGTAGTTCTTGAACTTGGCCTTGAGGATCGCGGAACGGTCCAGCAGGTATTCGTACTCTTCCAGCGAAAAGTCCTTGAACTGCAGGTAGTGCTTGATCGAGCTTGGTGGGTTCATAAAACAACGAAGGCGGCCTGCAGATGACGCACCGGGAACATCCCGTGGCACATCGCCCTAGCCGCCTTGCCTGTTGAAGATTCAGCCCATCATACGGGATCGCCACTCATTTGGCGAGTTTCGCGCCTGTCCTGGCGGCTACCATAAGGGCCCAGGTGAAAGGCCGATGAAAGTCTTATATAAGATATAATACTGGCTGCTTCGGATGCCGCAACCGCCCGCAAACCGGCACGACGAGCCGGTCCGTCCGGTTCATGAATCGACAACCAGGCAGGCGCATCATCCGCACCACAAGTGCACCCCGCTCGAACGTTGCGGCACCCGCACGGTCGAAGTCGTTTGCAAATCTCCACAGCCCCACGCAGTCCATGGCAGCCAACCCTCGCCAATTCTTTATCCAGGGCGTCACCCGCGACGGAAAGACCTTCCGCCCGAGCGACTGGGCCGATCGGCTGTGCGGCGTGATGGCGCAGTTCCGCCCCGCCGGTGATATCGGAGACCCCCGCTTCACCTACTCCCCATATGTGCGCCCCGTCATGTCGGGCGGCATCCGCAGCGTGTTCGTTGACGAGCGTCTGCGCGACATCGAACCCAAGGCGCTGGATTTCGTGCTGAACTTCGCGCACGACAACAACTTGCAACTTGTGGAAGCCTGCATCCTGCCCGAAGGCGGCGCTCCCACGAAAAGCTAATCCGCTAAGAACATCGCTCCGCGCAGCGCCTCGCACATTGCAGGCGCGCAGAATGCAAAAAGCCCGTCCGAAGACGGGCTTTTTTATCGTCGGAGCGCGACGTTGCGTGTCGCGCCATGCCGGCTAGGCCGGCATCACCCGAACTTAGGCAGCCATTGCCTTGATGGCAGCGGACAGACGCGACTTGGCGCGTGCAGCCTTGTTCTTGTGGACGATCTTCTTGTCAGCGATGCTGTCGATCGTGCTTTGGGCAGTCTTGAATGCAGCAGCTGCGGCAGTCTTGTCGCCAGCGGCCACAGCCTTGCGGACGCCCTTGATTGCGGTACGCAGACGCGAGCGCAGAGCCGAGTTGTGAGCGTTCTGAACGACGGCTTGGCGTGCGCGCTTGCGTGCTTGTGCGGTGTTTGCCATGGAAAAATCCCTGAAGAAACGGTAGCAAGCGCCCCGGGAGACACGGAAGGCCGAAGCGCGCAAATTGGTGAAAGACGGCAATTATACGCAGACTTCCGCGCCCAACGCAAACCCTGTTGTGAAATCACCCGGATAACTGCAGTTTGCGGCTTTTGCGGCACTTTTGGGCGCATGGCGAGCCGGTCCCTATAATACGGCCGCAATTGTGCCCTCCGGTCACGTCAGTCACGCGGGCGCGAACCCCGCATGGCGCCGTCGGTCAGACCGCCATCGCCGTGTTTGCCTCCCCAGGCGGCGCCCAACCACGCATTCATCTTGAATCTCCTCAAAACACTTGCCACGATCAGCGGCCTGACGATGCTCTCGCGCATCACCGGGCTTATCCGTGAAACGCTGATCGCCCGCGCCTTCGGTGCCTCGGTGTACACCGATGCCTTCAACGTCGCTTTCCGCATCCCGAACCTGCTGCGCCGGCTCTCGGCCGAGGGCGCGTTCTCGCAAGCGTTCGTACCAATCCTGGGCGAATTCAAGAACCGTCAGGGGGAGGCGGAAACGCGCGCGCTGGTCGACTCCGTGGCCACGGTGATGACATGGTTCCTGGTGATCATCTCGGCGCTGGGCGTGATCGGCGCGCCGTTGATCGTCACCGCTGTCGCGACGGGTTTCAAGGAGCACGAGAGCCAAGCCTATATCTCGGCGATCTTCATGACGCGCGTGATGTTTCCGTACATCGGGCTCGTATCGTTGGTGGCGCTGGCGTCGGGCATTCTGAATACGTGGCGGCAGTTTGCGGTGCCGGCTTTCACGCCCGTGCTGCTGAACCTGTCGTTCATCGTGGCAGCGGTGTTTGTAGCGCCGTACCTTGAAACCCCTATCTATGCACAGGCCTATGCCGTGATAGTGGGCGGCATCCTGCAGTTGGCCATTCAGATTCCGTCATTGCGCCGCGTGGGCATGCTGCCCCGCGTGTCGTTCAACGTGCGCGCGGCGTGGCATCACCCGGGCGTGCGGCGCGTGCTCAAGCAGATGTTGCCGGCCACGCTGTCGGTGTCGGTCGCACAGATCAGCCTCATCATCAACACCAACATCGCGTCGCGCCTGCCTACCGGAAGCGTGTCGTGGCTGAACTACGCAGACCGTTTGATGGAATTTCCTACCGCATTGCTGGGCGTGGCGCTCGGGACGATCCTGCTGCCAAGCCTGTCGAAGGCAAGCGCCGACAACAACCGTGAAGAGTACTCGTCACTGCTCGACTGGGGCCTGCGGCTGACCGTGCTGTTGGCTGTGCCTTCTGCGGTGGGGCTGTTCGTGTTCGGCGCGCCACTCACAGCCACGCTGTTCCACTACGGCAAATTCACCGGCATGGACGTCGAGATGACGCGCCAAGCGCTGACGTCATACGGCGTGGGGCTCATCGGGCTGATTGTCATCAAGATCCTGGCGCCGGGCTTCTATGCGCGGCAGGACATCCGCACGCCGGTGAAGATTGCGCTGGTGGTGCTGGTGGCGACGCAGTTATCCAACTATGTTTTCGTGCCGATTTTCGGACACGCGGGGCTGGCGCTGTCGATCAGCTTTGGCGCGACGATCAATGCGGCGCTGCTGTTCTTTGGCCTGCGCCGGCGCGGTTATTACCATCCGCTGCCGGGCTGGGGACTGTTCATCGCACAGGTGATATCGGCCGTGCTGCTGCTGGCTGGCGTACTGCTATGGCTCGCCCACAATTTCGATTGGGTCGGACTGGGCGCCAAGCCGCTCGTGCGCATCGCGCTGCTGGGGGCAAGCCTGGTCCTGTGCGCGGTGGTCTATTTCGGTACACTGTGGCTCACCGGATTGAAGTTTTCCACGTTCCGAAAAAAGGCCATCTGATGACCACTAAAGTCCTCGATTATTTTTCGGCCCTGGTCGCGGACGACGACAGCATTCCCCTCACAGAAACCGCCCTGTCGATTGCGCAGGACGCGTATCCGGATCTGGACCTGCAGGCAGAGCTTGCCGCCATTGACGTGCTTGTCGCGCGAATCAAAAACCGCATCGCCGACGGCACGCCGGCCATCCAGCGCCTGCGCCTGCTCAATCAGTTCTTCTATCGCGAGCTGGGCTTCGGGCCCAATGCAAACGATTACTACGATCCCGAGAACTCCTATCTGAATGCGGTGCTGCAGAGTCGGCGCGGCATTCCAATCTCGTTGGCGGTGCTGCTGATGGAGATCGGCCAGCAGATTGGCCTGCCCCTCAAGGGTGTGTCTTTTCCCAACCACTTTTTGGTGCGCATGAGCATTCCTGCGGGCGAGGTCGTGCTGGATCCGCTGACGGGCCAGACGCTGTCGAAGGAAGAGTTGCAGGACATGCTCGACCCGTACCTGGAGAAGGAAGGCATTGAAGACCCGAACTCGGTGCCGCTCGGGGTGTTCCTGCAGGTGGCCACTCACCGCGAGATCATCGCGCGCATGCTGCGCAATCTGAAAGCGATCTATCTGCAGGAATCGCGCTGGCAACGCCTGCTGGCGGTGCAGCAGCGTCTGGTGATTCTGCTGCCTGACTCGATCGAGGAAGTGCGCGATCGGGGGCTGGCCTACGCCAACCTGGAGTGCTTCCGGCCCGCGCTGGAAGACCTGGAAGCCTACGTCGATGCCCGGCCCGATGCAGCCGATACAGCCAAGCTCAAGGAGCGCATGCCAACGCTGCGCGCCATGAGCAAGAACTTGAATTGACGCCTATTTCGGGGTCACAGCGCCCCGACGGCGCCTGAGCAGCTTCCACAGCCCGCCCAGCGCCAGCGGCACGATCGCCGCGCCCAGCCCGATGAGCACAATCGTGTTCAGGTGGTCACGAATGATGGGTACGGCGCCGAATGCCTCGCCCGCCAACACCAGGATCGCCACCCACAGCACGGCGCCGATCATGTTGAAGAGCTGGAACTTGGCAAACGTCATCTTCGATACGCCCGCCACAAACGGCGCGAACGTACGCACCACCGGGATGAAGCGTGCCATCACCAGCGTTTTGCCACCGTGGCGCTCGTAGAAACCATGCGTTTTCATCAGCGCTTCGTGATCAAGGAAGCGGATGTGACCGTCGAATACCTTGGGGCCGATCCAGGAGCCAACGAAATAGTTAACGGTATTGCCCGTCACGGCGGCAGTCACCAGCAGCACGATGAGCAGCCAGGCGTCCATCTGGCCCGTGGCGCACATGGCGCCGGCAATGAAAAGCAGCGTGTCGCCCGGCAGGAAGGGCAGCACCACCAGGCCGGTCTCGGCAAAGACGATGGCGAACAGCAGCACGTAGACCCACGCGCCGTACTGCTGAATGAGCAGTCCCAACGATTTGTCGACATGCAGAACGATGTCGACGAGTTGCATCACGATATCCAAACCAACCCCCGATTGAGCAGCGGGGAATGATACCGGATGTCAATTAATTTTCCCCTTGCGCCTGCGAGGCTTGCGTCGGTGCGCCGCACAGTGCGTGACATTTATAATGCCGCGATGACTTCCGCCTCGACTTCCCGCCGCCCCATCCGCCCGCTTCCCGACCAGCTGATCAGCCAGATCGCGGCCGGCGAGGTGGTCGAACGGCCCGCGTCCGTGGTCAAGGAGCTGCTGGAAAACGCACTGGATGCCGGCGCCACGCAGCTCCAGATCAAGCTGGAGGAAGGCGGCGTGCGGCGCATTGCCATCACCGACAACGGCGGTGGCATTCCGGCGGGTGAATTGCCCGTCGCGCTGATGCGGCATGCGACCAGCAAGATCGGCTCGCTGGAAGAGCTGGAATCGGTGGCGACGCTGGGGTTTCGGGGCGAGGCGCTGGCCTCGATTGCCTCGGTGGCGGAACTGACGCTCACGTCGCGCACAGCGAACGACGCTCACGCCACGCAAATCATTGCGCAAACCGGGCGGGCGCAGCCGGCTTCGGGCGGCATCGGCACCACGGTTGATGTGCAGCATCTGTACTTCAACACGCCGGCGCGCCGGAAATTCTTGAAGACGGAGCAGACCGAGCTGGGCCACTGCATGGAGGTGATCCGCCGCACCGCGCTCGCGCGGCCGGACGTGGCCATCTCCGTGCATCACAACGGGAAACCCCTGGAGCATTGGAACGCCACGCAGGCGGACTCGCGCACTGCCGCCGTACTCGGTACCGAATTCGCCCGCGCGCGCCTGCCTTTCGAAGAATCCGCCGGCGAGCTGCGCCTGTTCGGCTTTGCCGGCCTGCCGACCGCGTCACGCGGCCGGGCTGATCATCAGTTCTTCTACGTCAACGGCCGCTTCGTGCGCGACCGTCTGCTCACACATGCAGTGCGCAGCGCCTATGAAGACGTGCTGCACGGCGACCGTTTCCCCGCCTACGTGCTGTGCCTGGAGTTGCCGCCCGAAGCGGTGGACGTGAACGTGCATCCGTCCAAGATCGAGGTGCGCTTCCGCGACAGCCGCGCGGTGCATCAGTTCGTCTATCACGCGGTGCAACGCGCGCTGTCCCGCCACGCCGGCGAACAGGGCGACAGCCTGCGCACCGACATTACCGATGCGCCCGAGGTTGCCGGGGTTACGGCAGCACCCCCGCCTACCGACAACACCACGCGCTGGATCAACCAGATGGCCGCGCGACAGACGTCGCTCGGCATTGCGCAGCCGCGTGCGGAATACCTGTCGATGATGCGCGGCGATAGCGCGCCCATGCCGGCGAGCCGCCCCGTGTGGATGACCGATGTGCCGAGCGCCGCAACGTTGTTCGACGGCGGCACCGCGACTGTCCAAACGCCCGCCGCCGTTGCAGAGCAGGCTGCAGCGCCACGGGCCGACGACGACGACGATCATCCGCTCGGTTTTGCCGTGGCCCAGTTGCATGGCATCTACGTGCTGGCGCAGAACACGCGCGGCATGGTGCTCGTCGACATGCATGCCGCGCACGAGCGCATCCTCTACGAACAGCTCAAGACCGCGCTCGAAACCAAGCGCGTCGAAGTGCAGCCGCTGCTGATTCCGGTCACGTTTGCCGCAAGCCCGGTGGAGATCGGCACTGCAGAGGAATTTCGCGACACGCTCACGCTCCTCGGCTTCGACATCTCCGCCGTGTCGCCGACCACGCTGGCCGTGCGATCGGTGCCGACACTGCTGCAGAAGGCAGATGCGCAGGCGCTGGCCCGTGACGTGCTGCGCGATCTGCACGCCTACGGCGGCTCGCGCGTGTTGGCCGAACGCCAGAACGAACTGCTCGCCACGCTGGCGTGCCACTCCGCCGTGCGCGCCAACCGCCGCCTGAACCTGGACGAGATGAACGCACTGCTGCGCCAGATGGAAGCCACCGAACGCGCCGACCAATGCAACCACGGCCGCCCGACGTGGATCCAGTTGACCGTGGCGGACCTGGATCGCCTGTTCCTGCGCGGTCAGTAACCGATGACTGCATCTGCTGCAAGCGCACCGCGCGCGATTTGCCTGCTCGGGCCCACGGCGTCCGGCAAGACCGCCGCCGCATTGAAGCTGGCCGAACGCTGGCCGGTGGAGATCATCAGCATGGATTCCGCGCTGGTGTATCGCGGCATGGACATCGGCACGGCCAAGCCCAGTGCCGAAGAACAGGCCATCGCGCCGCATCACCTGATCGACATCATTGATCCGCTCGATGCGTATTCCGCCGCGCAGTTTGCCAATGATGCGAGCGCGTTGATCGACGCCATCCGCGCACGCGGCCGGCTTCCGCTGATCGTCGGCGGCACGATGCTGTATTACAAGGCGCTCACACAAGGTCTCTCCGATTTGCCCGGTGCCGATCCGGCCATCCGCGCGGAAATCGACGCCGAAGCGGCGCGCGACGGCTGGCCGGCCCTGCACGCGAAGCTCGCAACGGTCGACCCCGTGACGGCCGCGCGATTGCACGCGACCGATGCACAGCGCATCCAGCGCGCGCTCGAACTGTATCGGCTGACCGGTCAGCCGATGTCCGCCCTGCTCGCCCGCGAGGTTGGCGCGAACGCGTTCCAGCAGCACGATGCAGCGGCGCCGTATCTGACGATCGCGCTGGAGCCCTCCGACCGCCTCGTGCTGCACGCGCGCATCGCACAGCGCTTTGATGCGATGCTCGCCGGCGGCCTGCTCGACGAGGTGGAGCGCTTGCGCCGCCGCGGCGATCTTTCGCCCACGCTGCCATCCATCCGCTGCGTCGGTTATCGCCAGGCGTGGGCTTACCTCGAAGGCGAAATCGACATGGCTGCCCTGCGCGAGCAAGGCATCGCCGCCACGCGCCAGCTCTGCAAGCGCCAGATCACCTGGCTGCGCAGCACGCCCGAGCGGCACGTGGTCGATTGCCTCGCACCAGATTACGTCGACCAGGTCGCACGCCTGGTCCAAACATCACTGGAATCGCAATCACAATGACCGCTACCACAGCGACTAGCTTCACGCTGCGCCCCGCCACCCCCGATGACTGCGCCTCGCTCGTTCGCCTGATCTCTGCGCTGGCCGAGTACGAAAAGCTCACGCACCTCGTGCAGACCACGCCTGACGCGCTGGCGACGATGCTGTTCGGGCCGCGCCCGTATTGCGAGGCGGTGCTGGCGGAAGTCGACGGCCGGGCCGTGGGCTTTGCGCTGTTCTTCCACAACTTCTCGACCTTCCTGTGCAAGCCGGGACTGTATCTGGAAGACCTGTTCGTTGAGCCCAAATACCGCGGCCTGGGCATCGGCAAGGCACTCCTGATCCACCTGGCGCGCCTGGCGCAGGAGCGAGACTGCGGCCGCTTCGAATGGAGCGTGCTGGACTGGAATGCGCCGTCCATCGCCTTCTACGAAGCCATGGGCGCCGATGTGCTGCCCGAGTGGCGCATCTGCCGCGCCACCGGCGACGCGTTGACCAAGCTGGCCGCCACGACCATGCCCGCCAGCCTGGCCGCACAGGCCTGAATTTGACCGCAAGCTCCGGAGTGCCGCGCGCACTCCCGTGAGCGTAGGCTTGGCATATCGAATCTCCGAACGGAGCGCATATGCCGCCTTCCACTGCCGCCGCGCATGTCAGCGCGGGGCACCGTCCCAATTTTGATGACATCGACTGGCATGCCGTTGATGACGCCCTCAATGAGGTCGGCAGCGCCGTGTTGCCCAGCCTGCTCACGCATGACGCATGCGACGCGCTGGCCGCGCTGTATCCGCAGGATCACCTGTACCGCTCGCGCGTGGTGATGGAGCGCCATGGCTTCGGGCGCGGCGAATACCAATACTTCGCCTATCCGCTGCCGGACCTGATTGCGCAGTTGCGCGCGTCGCTCTACCCACCGCTGGCGACCATCGCCAACCGCTGGAACCAAGCCATGGACATCGACGTGCGCTATCCGGCCAAGCACGCCGATTTCCTGCGCCGCTGCCACGAAGCCGGCCAGTTGCGCCCCACGCCACTGATCCTGCGATACGGCGCCGGCGACTACAACTGTCTGCATCAGGACCTCTATGGCGAGCACGTCTTCCCGCTGCAGGTGGCCATTCTGCTGTCCGAACCCGGCCTGGATTTCATCGGCGGCGAGTTCGTCATGACTGAGCAGCGCCCACGGATGCAATCGCGGCCCGAGGTGGTACCACTGCGCAAAGGCGATGCTGTGGTCTTTGCGGTGCACCATCGCCCCGTACAAGGCACGCGGGGCACGTATCGCGTGAACCTGCGCCACGGTGTGAGCCGCTTGCGTTCGGGCCAGCGGCATACTGTGGGCATCATCTTCCACGACGCACTGTAACCAGCTCACCATGACGACCGGCGATCTGTTTGCCGACCACGCACCCGCTGACAACGCGCGCATCGCGCTCGGCGAGGCGGCGTTTGTGCTGCGTGGCTTTGCGCTGGCGGATGCGCCGGCCCTGCTGGCGGCGGTGGACGCCATCGCGCAGCAGGCAGCGTTCCGTCACATGGTCACGCCGGGCGGCTTCGAGATGTCGGTCGCGCTCACAAACAGCGGCACGCTGGGCTGGACGTCAGACCGCCGCGGCTACCGCTATTCCACGCTCGACCCGCTCACGGGCAACGCGTGGCCACCGCTCCCCGATGTCTTCCTACGCCTCGCACGCAACGCCGCCGCTGAATCGGGCTTCCCGGGCTTCACACCGGATGCCTGCCTCATCAACCGCTATGTGCCAGGGGCGCGCCTGTCACTGCATCAGGACAAAGACGAGCACGATTACGGCGCGCCCATCGTCTCCGTGTCGCTTGGCATGCCGGCCATCTTCCTATTTGGCGGACATCGCCGCGCCGACAAAACGCAGCGCATTCCGCTTTTTCATGGGGATGTCGTCGTCTGGGGTGGCCCGGACCGCCTGCGCTATCACGGCGTAGCGCCGCTCAAAGACCACCCGCACGCACTGCTGGGCAGCCAGCGCATCAACCTCACGTTCCGCAAGGCCGGCTGACCGGCAAATCAGCGCATGACCATCGCCGCAGACCTTTCCGAAAGCGCCTACCGGCAAGCCGCAACGTTTCTAGCCTCGCTGGACGAAGACTGGGACCGCCATGTTGCCGCCGTCGGCCCCTGCCGCCACGCCGCCAAGCCTGCGCGCGAGCCTTATGAAGCGCTGATTCGCGCGATCGCCTATCAGCAGTTGCACGCCAAAGCCGGTGACGCCATCCTCGGACGTTTTCTCGCGCTCTATCCGGTAACCGCTTTTCCTGCACCGCAGCAGGTGCTCGCCACCGACGAGGCAGCGCTGCGCGCCTGCGGTTTCTCTGCGACCAAACTGGCGACCATTCGCGGCATTGCACAAGCCGCGCTCGACGGTGTCGTGCCCACACGCGAACATGCGCTCATCATGTCAGACGAAGCGCTCATCGATCGGCTGGTGACACTGCGCGGAGTTGGCCGGTGGACAGTCGAAATGCTGCTGATCTACACGCTGGAGCGCTCGGACATCCTGCCTGCAGACGACTTCGGCGTGCGCGATGGCTACCGACGTCTGAAGCGGCTCGACGCCACGCCCACACGCAAGCAGATGGAGACGATTGGTCGTGCATGGAGCCCGTATCGAACCGTCGCGGCTTGGTATTTATGGCGTGTGCCCAGCAACGTTTCAGGCGCGTGAATTCGGCAAATCTTGCGCTAGATCACGCCCCAACGACATATCGCTTGCGCGACATATGTCACGCCGGGATCATGCGAAAACCTTGAATTCCCGTGCGACGTTCACTTTACTGGAAAACGTTCGCGCGCCATTTGCGCCGCCCTTATTGGTCGAGTCATCGTGGAACAGCCCCAAAACGTCGACGCGCAACGTAAATCCGAAGAACTGCGTAGCTTTCTGTTTCTGACGGCCGTCATGGTGCCGGTTCTCTCCGTCGTTATCGTGGCCGGATATGGCTTTATCGTCTGGGCGTCCCAATTGCTGAGCGGTCCGCCAACGCATTGATATACCGCCCGGGGGGTCCAAGGGCGAGTCGGGTCATATGTTCGCGCAGCACTGATTAGAAAAGGCGTTTATCGCCAAAACAGCGTCATGCGAAACACAAGAAAAATAGATATCCCCGTTCGGCCGGCGCCGCTCGATGACGACGAGTGGCATATCGCTGGCGTCCTGGTCCAGACGCGGCCAACCCATATTGCATCCGTAAGCAAGTCCATCGAAGCCATCGCCGGCAGCGAAATCCATGCGGCCAGCGATAACGGCAAGCTCGTGGTCACGCTTGAGGCGCCCAGCTCGCGCGCCATCGCAGCTCACCTGACATTCATTCAACAGATCGACGGTGTGCTGAACACCGCCCTGATCTATCAGCACAACGAAATGGCCGACGCCATGAATGAGGAAATGGACGATGAAAGTCTCTCGCCGCGCGTTCATTAAGCAGACCGCTGCCGCTGCCACCGCTTCGGTAGCGGGCGTCACGCTTCCTGCTGGCGCCGCCAACCTCGTCACCGACAAAGAGCTGACTCAGCTCAAGTGGTCGAAGGCGCCTTGCCGATTCTGCGGCACGGGCTGCGGCGTTGAAGTCGCCGTCAAGGACAACCGCGTGGTTGCCACGCAGGGCGACCCGAAGGCCGAAGTCAATCGGGGGCTGAACTGCGTCAAGGGCTACTTCCTTTCGAAGATCATGTACGGCAAGGACCGGCTGACCCAGCCGCTGCTGCGCATGAAGAATGGCAAGTACGACAAGAACGGCGATTTCACGCCCGTGAGCTGGGACCGCGCGTTCGACGAGATGGCGGTGCAGTTCAAGCGCGTCATCAAGGAAAAGGGCCCGACCGCTGTCGGCATGTTCGGTTCGGGCCAGTGGACGATCTTTGAGGGCTACGCCGCCGTCAAGCTGATGAAGGCGGGCTTCCGCTCGAACAACCTCGACCCCAACGCGCGTCACTGCATGGCCTCCGCCGTGGCCGGCTTCATGCGCACCTTCGGCATGGACGAGCCGATGGGCTGCTACGACGACTTCGAAGTCGCCGACGCGTTCGTGCTGTGGGGCTCGAACATGGCGGAGATGCACCCGATCCTGTGGTCGCGTGTGACAGACCGGCGCCTTTCCGCGCCCAAGACGAAGGTCGCGGTGCTCTCGACGTTCACGCATCGCTCGTTCGATCTGGCCGACATTCCCATCGTCTTCACGCCACAGGCCGATCTCGCGATGCTCAACTACATCGCGAACTACATCATCACCAACAAGAAGGTCAACACAGACTTCGTCAACAAGCACACCGTCTTCAAGCAGGGCGTGACCGACATCGGCTACGGTCTGCGGCCGGACAACCCCGTGCAGAAAGCCGCCAAGAATGCCGACAAGGTGGGCGACTCCAAGCCGATCTCGTTCGACGAGTTTGCGAAGTTCGTCTCGACGTACGACCTGGACTACACCACCAAGCTGGCGAACCCGGACAAGAGCAAAGAGAAGGAATTCAAGCAGCAGTTGCAGAAGCTTGCTGAGCTGTACGCCGATCCGAAGATCAAGGTCGTGTCGTTCTGGACGATGGGTTTTAATCAGCACACCCGCGGCACCTGGGCGAACAACATGATCTACAACCTGCATTTGCTGACAGGGAAGATCGCCACGCCGGGCAACAGCCCGTTCTCGCTGACGGGCCAGCCCTCGGCCTGCGGCACCGCGCGCGAGGTGGGCACGTTCTCGCACCGCTTGCCGGCCGACATGGTGGTGACCAACCCGAAGCACCGCGAAGAAGCCGAGCACATCTGGAAGCTGCCAGCAGGCACGATTCCCGAAAAGCCTGGCTATCACGCCGTGCTGCAGAACCGCATGCTGAAGGACGGCAAGCTCAACGCCTACTGGGTGCAGGTCAACAACAACATCCAGGCTGGCGCAAACATCAACCAGGAAGGCTACCCGGGCTACCGCAATCCGGAAAACTTCATCGTTGTCTCGGACGTGTACCCCACCGTCACTGCGCTGGCCGCCGATCTGATCCTTCCGAGCGCGATGTGGGTTGAGAAGGAAGGCGCCTATGGCAACGCAGAGCGCCGCACGCAGTTCTGGCATCAACTTGTTGATGCACCGGGTGAGGCACGTTCCGACCTGTGGCAGCTGGTGGAATTCTCCAAACGCTTCAAGGTGGAAGAGGTCTGGCCCGAAGAACTCATCGCCAAGAAGCCCGAGCTGCGCGGCAAGACGCTCTACGACGTGCTCTACCGCAATGGCAACGTCGACAAGTTCCCGGTCAAGGACATCGATCCGGAATACAGCAATGCCGAAGCCAAGGCATTCGGCTTTTACCTTCAGAAGGGCCTGTTCGAAGAGTACGCAAGCTTCGGTCGTGGCCACGGCCACGACCTGGCACCATTCGACGACTATCACAAGGCGCGCGGATTGCGCTGGCCGGTGGTCAATGGCAAAGAGACGCGCTGGCGCTACAAAGAAGGCAGCGATCCGTACGTCAAGGCCGGCACCGGCTACCAGTTCTACGGCAATCCCGACGGCAAGGCGGTGATCTTCGCCCTGCCCTATGAGGCACCCCCGGAAGTGCCGGACAAGGAATACCCGTTCTGGCTGTCGACCGGCCGCGTGCTGGAACACTGGCACTCGGGTTCGATGACGCGCCGGGTGCCCGAGCTGTATCGCGCCTTCCCGAACGCGGTCTGCTTCATGCATCCGGAAGATGCGAAGGCGCTGGGGCTGCGACGTGGTGTCGAGGTCGAGGTGATCTCGCGGCGCGGCAAGATGCGCACCCGCATTGAAACGCGCGGCCGCAATCAGCCGCCTAAGGGCCTGGTGTTCGTGCCCTGGTTCGATGCGAGCCAGCTCATCAACAAGGTCACACTGGATGCAACCTGCCCGATCTCGCTGCAGACGGATTTCAAGAAATGTGCCGTCAAGATCGTGAAGGTCTGACGAGCACGGGCAGACGACACACGCGCAACAGGAAAATGTCATGAAGCTCAGCCGACTCTTGGGACTGCCAGCCGCCATCTGCGCGCTGTTGCTGGCGACCCTTGCCAACTTGCCCGCGCAGGCTCAAGGCGTGGTCGACGCCATGCGCGGCTCGACGCCGATCACCGCCGAATCGACGCCACCGATCCTGTATCCCACCGAGAACAGGGACGTGCGCCGCGAGCGCAACTACACCGGGCAGCCGCCGACGATTCCGCACAAGATCGACGGCACGTACATGTATCAGATCAACAAGGATCACAACGGTTGTCTGTCCTGCCATGCGCGTACGAAGGCCGAAGAGATGCGTGCGATCGCGATCAGCCCCACGCACTACGTTGACCGCGATGGCCATCAACTGGCCGACGTTTCGCCGCGCCGCTTCTTCTGCACGCAATGCCACGTGCCGCAGGCCGACGCCAAGCCGCTTATCACCAATACGTTTGTCGATGTCGATGAACTGCTCAAACGCAAGCCTGATGGCAAGAGCGTGGGCAAGAACTGAGGCGGTGCAGCCATGCTCAACCTGATCAAGCGCTACTGGCGCACCATCAACCGGCCCAGCGCGTATTTCAGCCTGGGTTTTCTGACGTTGGGCGGCTTTGTTGCAGGCGTGGTGTTTTGGGGTGCATTCAACACCGCGATGGAGGTGACCAACACCGAGGCGTTCTGCACGGGTTGCCACGAAATGCACGACAACGTGTACCAGGAGCTACAGAGCACGATCCATTACACCAACCGCAGCGGTGTACGCGCGATCTGCTCCAACTGTCACGTTCCGCACGCCTGGACGAACAAGATCGCACGGAAGATGCAGGCTTCCAAGGAAGTGTGGGGCAAGATTTTCGGCACCATCGACACGCGCGAGAAATTCGAAGCGCACCGGCTTGAGCTGGCCCAGCACGAATGGGATCGACTCAAGGCCAACGATTCATTGGAATGCCGGAACTGCCACAATTACGAATCGATGGACTTCACGCGGCAAAGCCCGCGCGCGTCGGCCATGCACGCCCAATATCTGGGCAGCAAAGAGAAAACCTGTATCGACTGCCACAAGGGTATTGCGCACCATCTGCCCGACATGTCGAAGATGAAGACCGAGTAAAGCACGTGAACGTGCTGCCGGCGCTAGACCCCGTTTCACTCAGCCCCCCAATGCCGTGCTTGTTGCCAGCCAATTGACGTTTTCGCGCGCCGGCCGTCGGATCTTCCGCGAGCTGGACCTCTCGGTGTCGGCGGGCGAGCTGGTGCAGGTAACGGGCGCGAACGGCAGCGGCAAGACCACGCTGCTGCGCGTGCTCTGTGGCCTGCTGGCACCGGCAAGCGGCTCGCTGACATGGCACGGCGCGCCGGTGGGCAGCGGCGATCCCGCCTTCCTCAATGCGCTTTGCTACGTTGGCCACACCAACGGCATCGACCCAGATCTCACTGTGACGGAGAGCCTGCGCTTGGCCATGCAACTGGCCGGATTGCGCGATTCGGCATCCAAGCCGTTTGGCATCGGGCTTGCACTAGAAGCGCTCGAACTCGGCAAGCTGGCCGCCACGCCCGTGCGCAAGCTCTCGCAAGGCCAGCGTCGGCGGGTGGCACTGGCGCGCTTGCTGCTTGCGCGGCGCGAGCTGTGGCTGCTCGACGAGCCGATCGCCTCGCTCGACGACCATGCCGTCGGGCTCTTCACCGCACAACTCGATGCGCACCTGCACGCAGGCGGCATGGCAATCATGGCCACGCATCAGTTGCTAGAACGTCCGCAAGGGGCAAATCGCGTGCTTCGGCTTGGGGGCACCGCATGAAGCCGATGCTGATGGCCATCCTGCGACACGATCTGGCGCTGTCATGGCGGCGGCGCGGCAACCTCGTCGGTGGCGTGGTGTTCTACGTCATTGCGGCGAGCCTGTTTCCGCTGGCTATCGGCCCCGACCCGCAACAGTTGCGCATGCTTGCGCCGGGCATCCTGTGGGTCGCGGCGCTGCTGGCGTCGATGCTCTCGCTCTCTCGGTTGTTTGCGCAGGAACACGCTGATGGCAGCCTCGATCAATTGCTGTTGTCGCCACACCCGCTTGCCCTGATTGTGCTGACGAAGATTGCCGCACACTGGTTCGCGAGCGGCTTGCCGTTGCTGCTGCTCACGCCCATCCTGGCGCAGCAGTACAGCCTGCCGCTGCATGCAACGCTGCTGCTGACAGCCACGCTGCTGATCGGCACGCCTGCCATTGCGCTGATCGGCGCCGTTGGTGCAGCGCTCACTCTGGGCGTGCGCAATGGCGCAGCGCTGCTGTGCATCCTCGTCCTGCCGTTGTGTGTGCCCGTGCTTGTGTTTGGTGCGGGCGCGGGCTCGGCGGCCGATGCGGGGCTTGATGTCATGCCGCATTTCTCGCTGCTGGGCGCTTGCCTGGCGCTATCGCTGTTTGTCTGCCCGCTGGCTGCTGCCGCCGGGCTGCGCATTGCCGTGGAATGATCCGATGACGAACCGATCCGGACTCCACAGCACCTCCATCGCTGCGCGCCAACCTGTTTTTCGACGCTGGAACTGGCTCGCGTATGCGTCGCCCGTGCGATTTGATCCGCTCGCGCGCAAGTTGGCGCCCTGGTTTGGCGTGGCCGCACTCCTGTTCCTCGCCGCAGGCCTCTACGTCGGTTTTGTTGTGGCGCCAACCGATGCGCAGCAGGGCGAGGTCTACCGGATCATCTTCCTGCACGTGCCGGCCGCGTGGATGTCGATGTTCATCTACTTGGTGATGGCAGGCTATTGCGCGCTGGCGCTGGTGCTGCGCACGCGACTTTCGTCGATGATGGCCTCGGCGCTGGCGCCCACCGGCGCACTGTTCACCGCCATTGCGCTGTGGACAGGCGCGCTGTGGGGCAAGCCAACGTGGGGCACATGGTGGGTATGGGATGCGCGACTGACGTCGGAGTTGCTGCTGCTGTTTCTGTACCTTGGCTTCATCGCGCTGGAAAGCGCCATTGAAGACCCGCGCCGCGCCGAACGCGCATGTGCCGTGCTTGCCGTGGTGGGCGTGGTCAACATCCCCGTGATCTACTTCTCGGTGCAGTGGTGGAACACGCTGCACCAGGGCGCGTCCATCAGCCTGACGGCGGCTCCGTCGATGGCGATGACGATGTTGCTCGGCATGCTGCTGATGACGCTCGCGTGCTGGATGTACAGCATCTGCGTGACGCTGATTCGCGTGCGTTGCATCATGCGCGAGCGCGCCGACGATGACCACAACCTGAGCACGCCGGCATGAGCCAGTTCTCCGTCAATCACGTCGACTATATTGCGGGCGCGTTTGCCGTCGCCGCCATCTGCATCGCAGCGGAGTTGCTGCTGCTCGCTCGCCGCTGGCGCGCTGCCAATCGCACTCACTCCCATTCTGACGGCGGCAACCAATGACACGCCGACAACGCCGCCTCGGTATCTTGCTCGCCGCGCTGGTGTGCGCGGGTGCGGCTACCGCCCTCACGCTGAATGCGTTCCGCTCCAATCTGGTGTTTTTCTTCAGCCCCAGCCAGATCGCCGCCAAGGAAGCGCCTGTTGCACAGGTCTTTCGCCTGGGTGGCTTGGTCGAACGCGGCTCGATCCAACGCGAACGTGACGGCATGACCATCCGCTTTGTCGTCACCGACACAGCACGCGGTGTGCCAGTCGTCTACCACGGCTTGCTGCCGGACCTGTTCCGCGAAGGCAAGGGCGTGGTCGCGCGCGGGCGTCTGGGCGAGGACGGCGTCTTCGTCGCCAACGAGGTGCTCGCCAAGCACGACGAAAATTACATGCCGCCCGAAGCCGCTGATGCCTTACGCCGCGCCGCGAAAGTCAACGAACAAATGGCGAAGGAATCTGCCCGGAGCGTGTCTCGATGATTGCCGAGCTGGGCCACTTCGCGTTGATCCTGGCGCTGCTGACTGCGGTCATGCAATCAGTGCTGCCGCTGGTGGGCGCGGCGCGCGACAACGCGCGTTGGATGGCCGTGGCGCGTCCCGCGGCGCGCACGCAGTGTGCGTTGGTGCTGCTGGCGTATGGCGCGCTGACTTGGGCGTTCGTCAGCAATGACTTCAGCGTGCTCTATGTGGCCGCCAACTCGAACAGCGCGCTGCCGCTGCCTTATCGCGTGGCTGCCGTGTGGGGCGGGCACGAGGGATCAATGCTGCTGTGGACGACGATGCTGGCGGTGTGGTCGCTGGCCGTGTCGTTGTTCAGCCGGCAACTGCCGTTGCCCGTGGTGGCGCGCGTACTGGGCGTGATGGGTGCCATCAGCACGGGGCTGCTGCTTTTCCTGCTGTTGGTGTCCAACCCGTTCCTGCGCCTGTTGCCGCCGGCCATGGAAGGGCGCGACCTCAACCCACTGCTGCAGGACCCAGGCATGGTGTCGCATCCGCCCATGCTCTACATGGGTTACGTGGGCTTTGCGGTGGCGTTTTCGTTTGCGATGGCCGCGCTCCTGTCGGGTCGGCTCGATGCCACTTGGGCGCGCTGGTCTCGGCCTTGGACAACCGCCGCCTGGGCATGCCTGACGACCGGCATCATGCTCGGCAGCGCCTGGGCGTACTACGAACTCGGCTGGGGCGGCTGGTGGTTTTGGGACCCGGTCGAAAACGCGTCGTTCATGCCGTGGCTGGCGGGCACAGCGCTGATCCATTCACTGGCGGTGACGGAAAAGCGCGGCGTGTTTCGGGCATGGACGGCGCTGCTGGCCATCTTCACGTTCTCGTTGAGTCTGCTTGGCACGTTCCTCGTCCGTTCGGGCGTGCTGACGTCAGTGCATGCTTTTGCGGTGGACCCAAAGCGCGGTCTGTTCATCCTGGCCTTGCTGGGCATCGTGACGGGCGGTGCGCTGGGTCTGTTTGCGTGGCGCGCAAAACGGTTGTCCAGCGGCGCCTCGGAAGGTGCGACGTTCTCACTATTCGCCCGTGAATCGTTTCTTCTGGCCAACAACGTGCTCCTCGCGGTGGCTGCGGCCACAGTGCTGCTCGGCACGCTGTATCCGCTGGCGCTGGATGTGCTGCGGCTGGGCAAGATTTCGGTCGGGCCGGCGTATTTCGAGCAAGTCTTTGTGCCGCTGATGTCTCCTGCGGTGCTGCTGATGGGCGCGGCGCCACTGGCGCGTTGGCGTCACGGCGCGCTGCCGTCAATGGCCGTGCGGCTGCGCTGGGCGGCGGTGGCAAGTGTTGCCGTGGGGCTTGGGCTGACGGTGTTTTATGGAACGTCCGCGCTGGCGGGCCTCGGGCTGACGCTGGCCGCATGGTGTCTTGCGAGTGCGCTGGCCAGTCTGGCCGAAAAACTTCGTCAGCCCGGCAATCGACTGATGACGCTGCGGCAGTTGCCGCCGAGCTACTTCGGCATGCTGGTGGCGCACGCGGGGGTGGGGGTGTTCATCGCGGGTGTCACGCTGGTGCTCAGCCAGGAGACGCTACGCGAGCTGCCGATGCGCGTGGGCGGCACGGTTGAGGTGGGCGGCTACATGTTCCACCTCACCAACGTTGCGCCGGCGCAGGGCCCGAATTACGACGTCTTGCGCGGTCACGTCGAAGTCAGCCACTACGGCAAACCGGTGGCCACGCTGCTGCCCGAGCGGCGCCTGTACCGCAGCCAGGAAACCCCCACGACCGAAGTCGCCATCGACACCGGCATCACACGCGACCTTTATGTCGCGCTGGGCGAATCACTCGGACAAGACAACTGGGCCATGCGCATCTACATCAAGCCCTTCGTCGGTTGGATCTGGGGCGGCTGTGCGCTGATGGTGCTGGGTGGCTTACTGGCCGTGTGCGATCGCCGCTACCGTCTGCGCCGCCGCTCCACAGCGCCGCGCACCACGCCAGACACTGCACTGGCCGGCCCATCACTGGCGATGCCGGCGACCGAGGAGCCACGGTGAAGCTGCGCTACGTGCTGCCGCTGGCAGCGTTCTTCGTTCTGGTGATTGCGCTGGCGGCGGGGCTGTCGCGTGACCCGCGTGAACTGCCCTCGCCGCTGATCGGCAAGCCCGCCCCGGCGTTCAGGCTGACGGCGCTGGAATCGTCTGCCGGCCCGCTCACGCCGCAAGACCTGCGCGGCAAGGTGTGGATGCTCAACGTCTGGGCGTCGTGGTGCACCGCCTGCCGCGCGGAGCACGCCGTGCTGAACGTGTTCGCCAAGCAATCCTCCGTGCCGATCTACGGGCTGAACTACAAGGACGACGCCGACGCCGCACGCGCGTGGCTCAAGCAAATGGGCGATCCGTATGTCGCGTCGCTCGTCGACGCTGACGGCAAAGTCGGTATCGACTACGGCGTCTACGGCGTGCCGGAAACCTTCGTCATTGATCGCGCCGGCGTGATCCGCTATCGGCAGGTCGGCCCCGTGACGGCCGAGTCGATGGAACGCAAGATCGTGCCGCTTCTGCAGCAACTGGAGCAGGAAGGTGGTCATGCATAAGCGTCTGGCCGCGCTCGTTCTGGCCGGCGTCGCGGCGTTCACGTTGCAGATGCCCGCTTGTGCCGCTGCGGCGGACGTCGATCTCGACACCCGCGTCCACGCGCTGTCGGAGCAACTGCGCTGCCTTGTGTGCCAGAACCAGACCCTCGCCGATTCCAACGCCGACCTGGCCGTCGATCTGCGCCGCCAGATTCGAGAACAACTCCGTGCCGGCGCCACCGAGGGCGCCGTAAAGGACTATCTCGTGCAGCGCTATGGCGATTTCGTCCTGTACCGGCCGCCCGTCAAGCCGCTGACCTATCTGCTGTGGTTCGGCCCGGCGCTGTTGTTGATGGCGGTGGTGTTCGGCATCGTGTCGTCCCGCAAACAGCAGAACGCGCCGCCCGCCGAGATGGACGCTGACGCGCAAGCGCGCCTTGCCGCCCTGCTCGCCGCGTCGCCACCGGAAGACCCCCGCCCATGACCGTGATGACCTTGTTCTGGCTGCTGGCGGCCGCCCTCACAGCCGTCACCATGGCGGTTCTGCTGACACCGTTGTTGCGACGCACGCGCAGCGATGAGGGCGATACGCACATGCAGAGTCCCACCGTGCGCAGCCAGATGGTTCGCTGGTACCAAGACCAACTGCGCGAACTGGATGCCGACCTGCGCGCCGGCACCATCGATGCCGTGGGCCACGCGCACGCACGCGCAGAGCTTGGCCGGCGGCTGCTGGACGATACAGCCAACACCGCCAGCACCTCGCAGGCGCGCTCCGACCGCCGCCCCGTTCTGTTCGCCGCTGTGCTGCTGGCCGCATTGCCCACGTCCGCCGTGCTGCTCTACCAGCACCTGGGCAAGCCCGCCTCGCTGTGGATGCCGGGCGACATGATGACCGCCGCTCGCAGCGATCACACCGGTGGAGACGCGCAGATCGAATCGATGGTCAACAGCCTCGCGCAACGGCTGCGCGACACGCCCGACGACGCACCCGGCTGGGCATTGCTCGCGCGGTCCTACAGCACGATGGAGCGCCCCGCCGACGCCGTCGCCGCCTATGCGAAGGCGGTGGCCCTTGCCCCCGACGTCGCCAGCCTGCGTGCCGATTACGCCGACGCACTCGCTACCGCCCAGGGCGGCGCCCTCGCTGGTGCGCCCACGGAGCAGGTGCGCCTCGCCCTGAAGGCCGACCCGGACGAGCCCAAAGCGCTGGCACTGGCTGCTTCCGCCGCCGTCGAACGTGGTGACGTGAGCGATGCAATCGCCCAGTGGGAGCACCTGTACCGGCTGCTGCCCCCTGAATCTGCCGGCGCCAAGCAGATCGCCGCCAACTTGGCCGCTGCGCGCGCCGATCGGCAAAACGAATCTCGCAGCAAGTGATGCGATCGATACTTCGAATTTGACAGCAAGACGCGGAGTGCCCGGCCAGACGGACGTACCTACAGTACAGTCATCGCAGTCCACTGGATGACGCCATGCAAACCTCCGCCCGCCCCGTACCGGACACCACCCTCGTTGAACACGACCCGCGCTGGACTCGCGTGCTGGCGCGTGATGCCTCTGCCGACGGGCAATTCGTCTATGCGGTGAAGACCACCGGCGTGTATTGCCAGCCGAGCAGCCCGTCGCGCCTGCCGCGCCCGGAGAACGTCGAATTCTTCGACACGCCGGCCGACGCAGAAGCCGCCGGTTATCGCCCGAGCCGCCGCGCCGCCCCGGATCAGACCACCGTGCGCGCGCAGCAAACCGCGCTGGTCGCACAGGCATGCCGCCGCATCGAGGCAGCCGACACGCCGCCCACGCTCGACGCGCTCGCGCAAGACGCCGGCCTGAGCCCGTATCACTTCCATCGCCTGTTCAAGAGCGTCACGGGCCTCACGCCCAAGGGTTACGCCGATGCGCATCGCGCCCGCAAGCTGCGTGCGCAACTGGGACGCGGCAGCACCGTCACCGAGGCCATCTACGACGCCGGATTCAACGCCAGCAGCCGCTTCTACGAGGCATCCGACAACGTGCTCGGCATGACGGCGAGCCGCTACCGTGCCGGTGGCGCCCAGACGACGATCCGCTTCGCGGTGGGCGAATGCTCGCTCGGTTCGATCCTGGTGGCGCAGAGCGATCGCGGCATCTGCGCGATCCTGATGGGCGACGATCCCGACGCCCTTGTGCGCGATCTGCAAGACACGTTCCGGAAGGCCGAACTCATCGGCGGTGATGCGGGCTTTGAGGACCTCGTGGCTCGGGTGGTGGGGTTAATCGAGGCGCCATCCATCGGGCTGGAACTGCCGCTGGATGTGCGCGGCACCGCGTTCCAGGAGCGCGTGTGGCAAGCGCTGCGTGAAGTGCCGCCGGGCAGCACCACAAGCTACGCTGAGATTGCCGCGCGCATCGGCGCACCCAAGGCGGTACGCGCGGTGGCGCAGGCCTGTGCGGCCAATCACATTGCGGTGGCCATCCCGTGCCACCGCGTGATCCGCCGAGACGGCAACACCTCGGGCTATCGCTGGGGGGTGGAGCGCAAGCTGGCGCTGCTGGAGCGCGAAGCGCAATCCGCCGCATGAAATCGCGTGAGAACGTGGACCCTCATCGGCGCGGACGGCCAGCCCTATGAGAGCGCCGCGCCCGGCACGCTGGGCGGGCATCGGCGCGCGCGCATCTATGGCCGGCTCGATTGCGCAGCAGCACGTCGGGCCATCGAGCGCGGCGGCTATGTGCGTCACCGCGTGTTCTTCCTCAACGAAGCCAACGCTCGCGGCGCCGGCTATCGGCCCTGCGCCGTGTGCATGCCACAGGCTTATGTGGCATGGAAAAAATCAGCCAGTTGCGGGTAAAGTCGTGGGCTGAACATCGCCGACACGCTCCGCACATCATGATCAAACCCCTGCTGCTTGCCGTGCTCACCGCTCTCGCGCTGGCGGCTTGCGGCCGCTCCGACGACGCGCACAAGCCTGCCGCGCCCGCTCCAGCTTCCGCACCTGCGGCCCCCGCCCTTGGCGCGTCCAACGCGGCCAATGCGCCGGCTGCCAGCGCGCCCGCCGTCAGCGAGGCTGAACAGGCAAAGGCCGTCGATCTGGCCCGCGCTGCCATCGAGAAATACAAGCTGACCACCCTGTCGCAGGAGTGCCTGTCGTTCGTGGTGGACCGGGCCGACGACACGCACAACAGCGTCGAAGTGCTGGAAAACCACACTTCGGCTTGCGGCGGCGACCCGAACACCGCGCCGCGCGTCGTCACGCTGCTCATCGACAAAAACACCGGCGCGCTGCAGAAGGACGACCCGGCCAGCGGCGAATACGTCCCGCTCAAATAAGCGCCGCCCAAACAGAACGCGCATAAAAAAACCGCCGAACGCATCGGCGGTTTTTTGTGGGTGCGAAGCTCGCGTCAGACCACGATCGTCTGCGCTTCGCCAGCCTGACGGGCGCGGATTTCGCCGATCTGGTAGACCGTCTCGCCCGCGTCCTTCAGCTGCGCGATGGCGGCCGGTGCATCGGCTGCCGACACGATCACCACCATGCCGATGCCGCAATTGAACACGCGGTGCATTTCGTCATCGGCCACGTTGCCGGCCTTCTGCAGCCACTGGAACAGCGGCGGCAGCGTCCACGCGTCTTTGTGCAGCACGGCGGTCAGGTGGTCTTGCAGCACGCGCGGCACGTTTTCGGTCAGGCCACCACCGGTGATGTGCGCCATGCCCTTGACGGTCAGCGTCTCGATCAGCGATAGCAGCGGCTTCACGTAGATGCGCGTCGGCGCCATGATGGCGTCCTGCAGGCGCTGGCCGTGGAAATCGGCGTTCAGATCGGGGCGCGACACCTCGATGATCTTGCGCACCAGCGAGTAACCGTTCGAATGCGCACCCGACGAAGCCAGGCCCAGCACCACGTCGCCCTCGGCAATGGTGGTGCCGTCGATGATCTTGCGCTTTTCAACCGCGCCGACGGCAAAGCCGGCCAGGTCGTATTCGCCGTCCGGGTACATGCTCGGCATTTCAGCGGTTTCGCCGCCGATCAGCGCGCAGCCAGCCAGCTCGCAACCCTGGGCGATGCCCTTGACCACGGTGGCAGCGGTATCGACGTCCAGCTTGCCGCAGGCGAAGTAATCCAGGAAGAACAGCGGCTCGGCGCCCTGCACGAGGATGTCGTTCACGCTCATGGCGACCAGATCCTGGCCCACCGTGTCATGGCGGTTCAGCGCAAAGGCCAGCTTGAGCTTGGTGCCCACGCCGTCGGTGCCGGACACCAGCACCGGCTCCTGGTACTTCTTGGACAGCTCGAACAGCGCGCCGAAGCCGCCGATGCCGCCCAGCACGCCTTCGCGCATGGTGCGCTTGGCAAACGGCTTGATGCGGTCGACAAGGGCGTCACCCGCCTCGATGTCGACGCCCGCGTCGCGGTAAGACAGGCCGGTCGATGCGGATGGGGTTTCGGAAGCGCTCATACAGTCGTCTGAATTGAAAAAACCGGGAAAGAAAGCGAGACGGCGGCGGGAAGTCACAAAAACCAGACCCGCCGGTCCAGTAAAATCGCGATTTTACCGGATGCGGCCACCCCGATGGCCGCTTTTCCGACTCGTCCACCCCGCCATCGGAACCGTCGCCCCTCATGAACGCCCCCGTGCTGTCGCAGGAAACCAAGCGCACGCTCGCCTGGATCGCCGTGGCGCTTGTCTTTCTGGCCCTGCTCAAGGCGCTGGCGCCCACGCTGACGCCCTTCGTCTTCGCGTTCATCCTGTCGTACATCCTGCACCCGGGCGTGGAATGGCTGCAACGCCATCGCGTACCGCGCGTGCTGGGCGTGTTTTTGATGATTCTGGTGCTCTCGGTGGTGGGCGTGGCGCTGATGCTGCTGATCCTGGCGGTGCTGCAGCGTGAAATTCCGGCCATCCGGGAGCAACTGCCCGGCATGCTCGCCAAGCTCAACGCATTTCTGTCGCCCAAGCTGGACGAACTGGGTCTGCATGTCAGCTTTGATTTTCCGGGCCTGCGCGCGTTGCTCACCGAACAGCTCGCCGCCAGCCCGGATGACGTGGTGGCCCGGGTGCTGACTTATCTGCGCGTGTCGGGCTCGGCGGCCATCCAGGTGCTGGGCATCTTCTTCCTGGTGCCGATCGTGATGTTCTACCTGCTGATGGACTGGAACATGCTCATGCGCCGCATCGAAACCGCCGTGCCGCGCCGCTGGCTGTCAAAAACGCGCGAACTGGCCACCGAAACCGATGGCCTGCTTTCACAATATCTGCGCGGGCAGATCATCGTGATGCTGGTGCTGGCGGTGTACTACTCGGCGGGGCTGGCACTGGCCGGCTTTGACGTGGCGCTGCCCGTAGGCATCTTCACGGGGCTGGCGGTGTTCATTCCGTACATTGGCTTTGGCGTGGGGCTCACGCTGGCCATCCTTGCCGCACTGTTGCAGTTCGGCAACCTCTACGGCTTGCTGGCAGTCGCCGTGGTGTACGGCATCGGCCAGTTCCTGGAAAGCTTCTACCTGACGCCGCGCCTGGTCGGCGAACGCATTGGCCTGCACCCGCTGGCGGTCATCCTCGCCTTGCTGGCTTTTGGCCAATTGTTCGGATTTTTCGGTATCCTGCTGGCCCTACCGATCAGCGCAGTGCTGCTCGTCGGTTTGCGGCAGATTCGCCAGCTCTATCTGGGCAGCAAGCTGTACCGCGAATAACTCACCCGCCGCCTCACGTTTCATGGCCACACCCGAACAGCTCCCGCTCGAACTCGGTGCGACACCCGCCCCGACCTTCGACAACTTCGTCGCCACCGGCAACGAAGAGGCGGTGCTGCGCCTGCGCGCCCTGATTCCGCAGGTGGTGGACGGTACCGCCACAGACCGCTTGGTCTACCTCTGGGGCGAAGAAGGCAGCGGTCGCAGCCACCTGCTGCAAGCCATCTGCGCCCAAACCGAGGCTGGCGGCTACGAAGTCCGCACGCTGGAACCCGACGCCCCGCCCGAAGCCTTCGAATTCGACCCGACGATCACCGTCTGGACGATCGACGACGCCGAGCGCCTGGACGAATGGGCGCAGATCGCCGTGTTCAACCTCGTCAATGAAGTGCGCGCGCATCCTCATGCCGCCATCGCCATCTCCGGGGCCGCCGCGCCGATGGCGATGCCGCTGCGTGAAGACCTGCGCACCCGCCTGGGCTGGGGCCTTGTCTACTGGCTACGCCCGCTGTCCGACGCCGACAAGGTGGAAGCCCTGCGCCAAGCCGCCCGCGAACGCGGCATGCAGCTCTCGGCCGACGTGCCGCAGTGGCTCGTGACGCACTCCTACCGCGACATGCCGAGCCTAATGGCCCTGCTGGACGCTCTCGACACCTATTCGCTGGCCCGCAAGCGCGCCGTCACCCTGCCGCTCGTGCGCGACATGCTCGCGCTGATGAAGTGAATCCCGGGGCTCGCGCGGCCGGTGATGTAACGTTCGGGTAAAATCGCGCCCCATGAATCTGGCCCTCTTCGACCTCGATCACACCCTCATCCCCACCGACAGCGACCATGAGTGGGGACGTTTCCTCATCCGCCGCGGCGTGGTGGATGAAACCGAATACCAGCGCAAGAACGATCAGTTCTATGCCGACTACAAAGCCGGCACGCTGGATATCCATGCGTTTCTGCGCTTTGCCTTGGCGCCGCTGGCCGCCCACCCGCGCGACACGCTCGCCCAGTGGCACGCCGAGTTCATGCACGACGTGATCCGTCCGAAGATCACGCCGCAGGCGCAAGCGCTGGTCTACAAGCACCTGGACGCCGGCGACCTGTGCTGCGTGGTCACGGCCACCAACAGCTTCGTCACCCGCCCGATTGCCGAGGCCTTCGGTATCGACCACCTGATCGCCACCGAACCGGCCACCGCCGACGGCAACCCGGACAGCGCCTTCACCGGCGACGTGGCCGGCACGCCGAGCTTTCGCGAGGGCAAGGTCGCGCGCGTGCACGAGTGGCTGGCCAACATGGGCCGCGGCTGGAGCGATTTCGAGCGCAGCACCTTCTACAGCGATTCGGCCAACGACGTGCCGCTGCTGGAGGAAGTGACCGACCCCGTCGCCACCAACCCGGACGACACGCTGCGCAATCTGGCAGCCGCGCGCAATTGGCGCATCATGGATCTCTTCTAAGCAAGGCGCGGCGTGATCAAGAAACTCATCAATCGCCTGCTGGGCAAGACCTCCGCAGAGCCCCACGCTCCGGCTGAACCGGGAGCACCCGTTGCCAGGAAGGCCCGCACGCCCAAGGCGCCCAAAACGGCCAAGGCGCGCGCCAAGTCCGCCGGCGGCGTGCCGCGCCAGGCACGGGTATGGAGCGTGGACGAGCACGGCATCGACCCGAAGCTGCTCTCGCGCAACGCGGTCAAGGTCACATCCACGCTGCAGGAAGCCGGCTACGCCGCCTTCATCGTGGGCGGCGCTGTGCGCGACCTGCTGCTCGGCATCAAGCCGAAAGACTTCGATGTAGCGACCAACGCCACGCCCGATCAGGTCCAGGCGCTGTTCCGCCGCTCGCGCATTATCGGACGCCGCTTCCAGATCGTGCACGTCACGTTCTACGGTGGTCGCGATCAGGAGATCATCGAAGTCTCGACCTTCCGCGCGCTCATCGACGCGGTCGACGCCGAGCAGGTGCCCGCCGGCAAGCGCGTCAAACGCACCGAGCTGGACCACCACACGCACGCTGTCGACGCCAGCGGCCGTGTGCTGCGCGACAATGTCTGGGGCACCCAGGCCGAAGACGCCACCCGCCGCGACTTCACCGTCAACGCGATGTATTACGACCCCGCCGACGAAACCGTGCATGACTACCATCACGGCATGGAAGACATGCGCGCACGCACGCTGCGCATGATCGGCGATCCGCACACCCGCTACCGCGAAGATCCGGTACGCATGCTGCGCGTGGTGCGCTTCGCGGCCAAGACCGGCTTTGACATCGACGCCGACACGCGCGCGCCCATTGCGGAGCTCGGCCCGCTCATCCACAACGTGCCGGCCGCCCGCCTGTTCGACGAGATGTTGAAGCTGCTGATGTCGGGCCACGCCTGGGCGTCGCTGCAGGAGCTGCGCAAGGCGGGCCTGCACAGCGGCCTGCTGCCGCTGCTTGACGTCGCTCTGGAGCAGCCGATGGGCCAGCGCTTCGTGCAGCTCGCCCTCGACAACACCGACGACCGCGTCAAAGCTGGCAAGCCGGTCTCGCCGGGCTTCCTGTTTGCCTCGCTGCTGTGGCATCACGTGGTCGAGCACTGGAACCGCCGCCGCGCTGCCGGCGAGCCGCTGATCCCCGCGCTGCACACCGCCATGGATGAAGTGCTCGACCGCCAGACCGAGCAACTCGCCATCCAGCGCCGCTTCACCTCCGACATGAAGGAAATCTGGAGCATGCAGCCGCGCTTTGAAAAGCGCTCGGGCCGCATGCCGTATCGGCTGCTGGAGTCGCCGCGCTTCCGTGCCGGCTACGACTTCCTCGCGCTGCGCTGCGCCTCGGGCGAATTGCCGCAGGAACTCGCCGACTGGTGGACCGACTTCCAGAGCGGTGACGGCGAAGCCCGCGAAGCCCTCCTGGCACAAGCCAAGCACGCCCCGAGCCCCTCCTCAAATGCCGGTCCGGCCAGCCCCGGCAAGCGCCGTCGCCGCCGACGTGGTCCGGCAAAATCGGATACAGTCGGTGACGTCAATCCGGGAAGTTCGGAGGAAACGTGAAGACAGTGGCGTACATCGGCATCGGCGCCAACCTGGGCGACGCGCGCCAGGCAGTGAAAGACGCCGTGGTCTGCCTCGCACAGCAGGTCGGCATCACCGTCACCGGCAAATCGAGCCTGTATCGCAGCGCGCCCGTCGAATCCAGTGGCGATGACTACATCAACGCCGTAGTGCGCATCGATACGCATTTCACCGCCGACCAACTGCTCCGCATCTGTCACCACATCGAAGACCAGTTCGGCCGCGAGCGTCCGTTCCACAACGCGCCGCGCACGCTCGATCTGGACTTGCTGCTCTACGGCGACCACGTCCTCACCTCACCCGAGCTGACGGTGCCCCACCCGCGCGTGGGCCAACGCGCCTTTACCCTGCTGCCGCTGCATGAACTGGCGCCCGATCTCGTGATTCCGGGCATTGGCGCCGTGGCTGCACTGCTGCCCGGTGTGTCCGACCAGCGCATCGAAAAGACCACGATGTGCCAGTGCATGCGCGCCAAGCAGCCCGCCGCCTGATCACCCCCCACCACACAAACCACCCGCTGATGGCACTGGATCACCTGCGCCGCATTGTTGTCGAAGGGCCCATTGGCGTGGGCAAGACCGCGCTGGCCCAGCGTCTGGCCGATCATTTGCGTGCGTCGACGTTGTTCGAAACGCCCGCCGAAAACGCCTTCATCGCCCGCTTCTACGAAGACCCTGCGCGCTATGCGCTGCCGGTGCAGCTGCGCTTCCTGCTGCAGCGTGCCGAGCGTCTGAAGGCGTGGCACAAGGCGACGCTCGCCGGTGAGCGCATCGTCGCCGACAGCTTCCTGCCGCGCGACCGGCTGTTCGCCCAGCTCACGCTGCCCGCCGATGAACTCGCGCTGTACGACGCGATGGCCCATGCGCTGGCCCTGCCGCAACAGCGCATTGATCTTGTCATCTGCCTGCAGGCGCGCGCCGAGGACCTGCTGCCACGCGTCACCCGTCGCGCCGTTCCCTACGAAACCGGCATCGATGCGGAGTATCTCGAACGCATCTGCGCCGCATACGGCGAGCTGTTTCTGTATTACGATGCCGCACCGACGATGATCGTCGACACCGCTGCCTTCGACCCCGCAGGCAACGACGACGATTTCCGCACCTTGCTCGCCCGCATCGACGCGATGCGCGGACCCAAGGAATTCATCAAGCTGGCAACGCGCTAGTCGACGCACCACATGGTCTGCGTGGGCGCTCGCGATGCCCCAATGAGTCTCAGTCCATGAGCTACCTCCAGGAATCGAACCGCAAGGCCGTCACGGTGACTTCGCTGCAGGCCATGCGTGCCGCCGGCGAGCGCATCGCCATGCTGACCGCCTACGACTCCAGCTTCGCCGCCCTGATGGATCGCAACGGCACCGACGTGCTGCTCGTCGGCGATTCGCTCGGCAACGTGATGCAAGGCCAGAAGACCACGCTGCCCGTCACGCTTGAGCACATCGTCTATCACACCGAATGCGTGTCGCGCGGCATTGACAAGGCGCTGCTCGTGTCGGACCTACCGTTCGGCACATATGGCACACCCGAACAGGCCTTCCATAGCGCCGTGCGCGTAATGCAGGCCGGTGCGCAGATGGTCAAGCTTGAAGGCGGCGTGTGGCTCGCGCCAACGATCAAGTTCCTCGTTGAACGCAGCATTCCGGTGTGTGCGCACATCGGCCTGACGCCGCAATCGGTACATGCGTTTGGCGGCTTCAAAGTGCAGGGTCGCGGCGATGAAGCGGCCGCGCAACTGAAGGCCGATGCGCTGGCGGTGCAGGATGCCGGCGCGCAGCTCGTCGTCATGGAAGCCATCCCCGCCGATCTGGCCGGCGAAGTCACACGCCTGCTGGCAATTCCCACCATCGGCATCGGCGCCGGGTTGGAGTGCTCGGGCCAAGTGCTCGTGATGCACGACATGCTGGGCGTGTTCCCCGGGCATCGCCCCAAGTTCGTACGTAACTTCATGGACGGGCAGACTACCATCGATGGCGCCGTCGCCGCCTATGTGGCAGCCGTCAAGGACGGCACGTTCCCCGGCCCGGAACACACCTTCGCCTGAGCGGGCATCCGCATGGAAATCTGGTCGGCCACCGTCGACGCCTTCGCCCTGCTTGCCAGCGGCGACGCGGCGTTGTGGCTGATCGTCTGGGTGTCGTTGAAGGTGGCGATCGCGGGGCTACTGCTGGCGGCGCCCCCAGGTCTACTCATCGCCTACCTCATCGCCATGCACCGTTTTATGGGGCGCCGTGCGCTGGTGGTGCTGGCGCAGGCATCGCTGTCATTTCCGACGGTGCTGATCGGGCTGCTGCTGTATCTGTTGCTTTCGCGACAGGGGCCGCTGGGCGGCTTCGGGCTGCTGTTCACGCAGGGTGGGATGATCCTCGGACAAGCGGTGCTTGGCCTGCCGGTGATCGTCGCGTTTGCCCTGACGACGCTTGAACGCGCTGATCCGCGTCTCGCCGAGACAGCGCGTGTGCTTGGCGCCGGGCGCGTCCGGTTACTGCTGACCGTCTTTCGTGAATTGCGCTTCGGCTTAATGGCGGCCGTGGTGGCCGGCTTTGGGCGCGTGATCGCGGAGGTGGGCTCGGCGCTAATGGTCGGCGGCAACATCGAAGGCGTCACACGCACCATGACCACGGCGATTGCGCTGGAAACAAGCAAGGGCGAATTCGCGCAGGGCATCGCGCTGGGCATCGTGCTGATCCTGCTGGCACTGCTCGTCAACCTCGTGCTCGCGTGGTTGCAAGGGGCTGGCAACTATCGCAGGGAGCCGGCATGAGCGCGTCGTCGCGGCCAACCCTGGTGTTTGAAGGCTTGCGCTGCCAGCACGGCGCGCGCGTGCTGTTCGAGATCCCGCGCCTGGCACTGTCTGCAGGACATGCGATCGTCATCACGGGCGCAAACGGCGTCGGCAAGACAACGCTGCTGCGCATGCTGGCCGGGCTTGCACCCGCCAATGGTGCGACCGTTGATATGGGCCACGGGCAGCAGGCGCTGTCGCCCTATCCGGCCGAGCTGCGCGCGCGACTGACCTACGTGCACCAGCATCCCTATCTGTTCCGCACTTCGGTACGCGCGAATCTTGCCTATGGGCTCACAACGGGCGCACATCGCGTGGCGCATGCGGAGCTGGCTGAGCGTGTCGAAGATGCGCTCCACTGGGCGGGCCTGCAGCACGTGGTCGATGTGCCGCCCGAACGCCTGTCCGGCGGCGAAACACAGCGCCTCGCATTGGCGCGGGCTCGCGCGCTGCACACCGATGTGCTTCTGCTCGACGAACCGACTTCGAATCTGGACGGCGCCGCACGCGAGCAAGTCATTGCACTTGTGGGAGAACTGGCAGCAGAAGGCCGCACGCTGCTGATGGTCTGCCACGACCGCGAACTGATCAACCTGCCCGGCGTGGCCCGCTGGAAGCTAGAGCACGTCGACGGTCAGGGGCGGCTCGAAATGCGCGGGCACCACGCCGCGTAGGGCGTTACATACCGCGATGGCCTCGGCGCGAGCAACCTCGGTGCGCGTGAGCGAACGTTCCTGCAGCGGCCCATCAAGCCACGGCGACGCGTCTTTCAACAGCACCGCACGCATCACGCCCGGCAAGACACCCGCGGACAGCGGCGGCGTCCACCACGCGCCGTCGAGCTTGACCAGCAACGTGCTGCGGCCGCCTTCGGCCAACGTGCCATCGGCGTTGAAGAACACCGTATCGAATGCACCTTCGCGCTCGGCCGCCTGCCAGGCAGCGTCGTAGCCTGCCCGCAACGTGGTCTTGTGCGTCGGCAGACTGTGTGTGACCTCGCGCGGTTGCGCGGCAACGAGCAGGCGGACCGGCGCATCCCAGCTCGCATGCAGCGGCGACAGGGGCACCGCCGATACGTTTGCCGCACCCTCCGGCGTGAGCAACAGGCGCATGCGATAAGCGTCCTCGCCTTCGAGCGTTGCGCACGCAAGTGCCACGTCATTCGTCAGCACAGTTCGGTCGAAAGGGAAACCGAATGCAGCGGCCGAACGTTCCAACCGCGCCAGATGCCAATCCAGGAGCGCCACACCATCACGCGTCGCGCGCATCGTCTCGAACAACGACAGCCCTGGATCGAGTGCCGTCACGAAACGCGCCTTCAGTTGGCACTCCGCGTACTCCTCGTCGGCGACGCTGTCGTGCACGATGCCGGAGCCGATGCCGAGTTCGCCGCTGCGCAGGCCATCAGCGCCGGGCGGGCCGAGCACCAGCGTGCGGATCGCCACTGAAAAGCATGCGTCGCCCATCGCACGATCATCGACAGGCGCATCGATCCAACCGATCGCGCCGGTGTACAGGCCGCGTGGCTCTGGCTCCAGCGTCTCGATGACCTCCATCGTCCGCCGCTTGGGCGCCCCAGTGATGGAGCCGCACGGAAACAGCGCTCGCAGGCAATCAGCAAGGCCGGTGGCCGGCGGAATCTCGGCCTCCACGGTCGACGTCATCTGGAGCACGCTGCCGAACGGCGTCACCTCGAACAGCGCCGGCACATGCACGGAACCGGCACGCGCGAGGCGGCCGAGATCGTTGCGCAAGAGGTCGACGATCATCAGGTTTTCGGCACGGTTTTTTTCGTCAGCTGCGAGCGCCATGGCGCGGGCTTCGTCGACTTCAACGTCGCCGGTGGCAGGCGCGGTGCCTTTCATCGGCCGCGCAACAAGCTGGCCCGCGTGATGCGAAAAGAACAGCTCCGGCGAGCACGACAGAATCGCACCGCCCTCCGGTAGCGCGATGAATGCGCCGTAGGGCACGGGCTGGCGCGCGCGCAGGCGCCGATACAACGCCGCCGGCGCGCCAAACGCAGTCATGCGCAGGCGGTACGTGTAGTTGACTTCGTAGGTATCGCCCGCCGCAATCCAGTCGTGGATGCGCGCGATGGCGTCGGTGTAGGTGGCGTGATCGACGCTGGCGGCACAGTCGAACAGGCCCGCTGCACTCGTTGCATCGGGCCATGCGTCGAACAGCGTATCGACCTCTGCCGACGACAGCACCCGCATCGTGCGAAACAGCAGCACGCGCAGGCGGCCATCGTGGCCAGGCAATGAGGAAGAGATTTCGGTGAAAGCCGGCAAGCCGACCAGCGGCTCGCCAAACTCGTACGGCGCAACGATCAGGGCATGCAAACCCCGGCGCCAAGCGGCACGAAGGTCATCGTCCAGCCCATCCAGGATGCCCACCGGCCGGAAGAACTCGCCGGCATAATCGGTGTACCAGCGCGAGCACGGCGCGCCGCCCGAGGTGGCATCGTCCAGCAGCGCGAACGGCGCGCCGGCTTCTGGCGCTTGGAGCGGCTGCATGACGATGTCCTTGATTGAAAAGGTGGTGTTTAAGAAGCCTCGAAAAGCGTAGCGAGCGGCCAGAGGTTGGTCCGAGAAACGCAGCCGTACATGAGTACGGCGAGTATCGCAGGACCAAGATCTGGCCGCGCAGTAGCTTTACGCGGCTTCTTACGAGGAGAAGAAGTTCTTTACCTTGTCCATCCACGACTGCTCTTGCGGGCTGTGCCGCGAGCCGCCTTCATGCACGGACTTGTCGAACTGCTTGAGCAGATCCTTCTGGTGCTCCGTCAGCTTGACCGGCGTCTCGATGTTGATGTGTACATAAAGATCGCCCGCATAGCCCGAACGCACACCCTTGATGCCCTTGCCACGCAGGCGGAACGTCTTGCCGGCCTGCGTGCCTTCGGGCACCGTGAACGAAGCGCGACCGCCCAGCGTCGGCACTTCGATGTCGCCGCCAATGGCTGCCGTCGCAAACGAGATCGGCATCTGACAGTGCAGGTCATCGCCGTCGCGCTCGAACACCGGGTGCTGCTTGATGTGGATTTCCACATACAGGTCGCCCGGGGGGCCGCCGTTGATACCCGGCTCGCCGTTGCCCGACGAACGGATGCGCATGCCTTCGTCGATGCCGGCCGGAATCTTCACTTCCAGCGTCTTCTGGCTCTTCAGTTTGCCCTGGCCGTGGCACTTGGTACACGGCTTGGGGATGTACTTGCCGCTGCCGTGGCACTTCGGGCAAGTCTGCTGCATCGTGAAGAAGCCCTGCGACACACGCACCTGACCGGCGCCGTGACACGTTGGGCAGGTCTCCACGCTGGAGCCAGGCTCGGCGCCTTTGCCGTGGCAGTGGTCACACTCGTCCCAATGCGGCACGCGGATCTGCGTGTCGTAGCCATGCGCGGCCTGCTCCAGCGTGATCTCCATGCTGTAGCGCAGATCAGCGCCGCGATACATCTGCGGGCCACTACCGCGGCGTCCGCCCTGGCCCTGGGCCTGACCAAAGATATCGCCAAAGATGTCGCCAAAGGCCTCGGCAAAACCGCCGCCAAAACCTGCTCCGCCCGCGCCAAAGCCGCCGGCCATGTTCGGGTCGACGCCCGCGTGGCCGTACTGGTCGTAGGCAGCCTTCTTTTCGGCGTCGGAGAGCATCTCGTAGGCCTCTTTGGCCTCCTTGAACTTGTCTTCCGCTTCCTTGCTGTCCGGATTGCGGTCGGGGTGGTACTTCATCGCGAGCTTGCGATAAGCCTTCTTGATCTCGTCGTCGCTCGCGTTCTTACCCACCCCGAGCACTTCGTAGTAATCACGTTTTGCCATGGTGGCTTCAGTCGTCGCCTGTTTTTACTGCGTGTCGAATAGCAAAAAAGCCGAGCGTGACATCAGGTGCGTCCCGCACAACCCGATGATCACTGCCCGGCGTACCGCAACGTCCGCCTGGCGGACGAGTTGGCTTACTTCTTGTCGTTCACTTCCTTGAACTCGGCGTCGACGACGTTATCGTCGTGCGGTGCGCCTTGTCCGGCCTGAGCGCCAGCCTGGGCACCGGCAGCGGCTTGTTCCGCACCGCCGGCTTCTCCCTTGGCTTGCATGTCGGCATAGACCTTCTCGCCGAGCTTCTGCGAGGCGGTTGCCAGCGCTTCGGTCTTGGCGTCAATCGCGGCCTTGTCGGTCCCCTTCAGGGTCTCTTCAAGTTCCTTGATCGCGGCTTCGATCTTGTCCTTCTCGCCAGCTTCCAGCTTGTCGCCGTACTCGCCCAGTGCCTTCTTGGTGGAGTGCACCAGCGCTTCACCCTGGTTACGGGAGTCGACCAGTTCGCGCAGCTTCTTGTCTTCCTCGGCGTTGGCCTCGGCGTCCTTCACCATGCGCTCGATCTCGGCTTCCGACAGGCCGGAGCTTGCCTTGATCGTGATCTTGTTTTCCTTGCCGGTCGCCTTGTCCTTGGCGCCCACGTGCAAAATGCCGTTGGCGTCGATGTCGAACGACACTTCAATCTGCGGCGTGCCGCGCGGTGCCGGCGGAATGCCCTCAAGGTTGAATTCGCCCAGCATCTTGTTGCCAGAGGCCATCTCACGCTCGCCCTGGTACACCTTGATCGTCACGGCCGGCTGATTGTCGTCGGCGGTCGAGAACGTCTGCGAGAACTTGGTCGGGATGGTCGTGTTCTTACCGATCATCTTGGTCATCACGCCACCCAGCGTTTCGATGCCCAGCGACAGCGGCGTCACGTCCAGCAGCAGCACGTCAGTACGGTCACCGCCCAGCACCTGACCCTGGATGGCGGCGCCCACGGCAACAGCCTCGTCCGGGTTCACGTCCTTGCGGGCTTCCTTGCCGAAGAACTCCTTCACCTTTTCCTGCACCTTCGGCATACGCGTCATGCCGCCGACCAGGATCACGTCGTGGATGTCCGACACTTTCACGCCAGCATCCTTGATGGCGGTGCGGCACGGATCGATCGTACGGGCGATCAGGTCTTCGACCAGCGCTTCGAGCTTGGCGCGCGTGATCTTCAGGTTCAAGTGCTTCGGGCCCGAAGCATCGGCCGTGATGTACGGCAGGTTGATTTCGGTCTGTTGCGTGCTCGACAGTTCGATCTTGGCCTTTTCAGCGGCTTCCTTCAGGCGTTGCAGCGCGAGCACGTCCTTCGACAGGTCGACGCCCTGCTCCTTCTTGAACTCGCCGATGATGTAATCGATGATGCGCTGGTCGAAATCTTCGCCGCCCAGGAACGTATCGCCATTGGTCGACAGCACTTCGAACTGCTTTTCGCCGTCCACGTCGGCAATCTCGATGATCGAGATGTCGAACGTACCGCCGCCCAGGTCATACACGGCGATCTTGCGGTCGCCCTTCTCGTTCTTGTCCAGGCCGAATGCCAGCGCAGCCGCGGTCGGCTCGTTGATGATGCGCTTGACGTCCAGACCGGCGATGCGGCCGGCGTCCTTGGTGGCTTGACGCTGCGAATCGTTGAAGTATGCCGGCACCGTGATCACGGCTTCGGTCACTTCCTCGCCCAGGTAATCCTCGGCGGTTTTCTTCATCTTGCGCAGGGTTTCAGCCGAAATTTGCGGCGGTGCCAGCTTCTGGCCGCGCACTTCCACCCAGGCGTCGCCGTTGTCGGCCTTGGTGATGGTGTACGGCATCAGGCCGATGTCCTTCTGGACTTCCTTCTCTTCAAACTTGCGGCCGATCAGGCGCTTGACAGCGTACAGCGTGTTCTTCGGGTTGGTCACCGCCTGGCGCTTGGCCGGGGCACCGACCAGGATCTCGCCGTCTTCCATGTAGGCGATGATCGACGGGGTGGTGCGAGCGCCTTCTGCGTTCTCGATCACCTTGGGGGTGTTGCCCTCCATGATGGAGACGCAGCTGTTGGTGGTACCAAGGTCGATACCGATGATTTTGCCCATGTTCTTGCTCCTCGAATCTGGTGTCAGGACTGCACTGAATACAAACTTGGATCGGATGTGGGAGTGCCGTCCGGCTTTTCAAGGCCGAATTTTGAAAAGTTGAGCATTTTGGCCGGTTTTTCTTGGGAAAGCACCCGAAAACGTGCGCTACCGGGCAAAAACGCGTGTTTTGAACGCCCAGAGCCGCAAACCAGGCACAAAAGGTGTGGGTGTTACCCTTGCGCGCATTGCCACTCGCCGGACGCCAACCCGGCTTTTGCGCCCATGCCTTTGCATCCTCTCCGAACCATTCTTGGCGCTGCCCTGCTTGCCGCATGCGCCGTGCCCTCCGCCGATGCCGCCGTTGCCCTGCTCCAGCCCTCCCGCCGCGTCAACGCCAACCAGCCCTTCACCCTGACCCTCGTCATTTCGGGCGATGCCGCTCAGCGCAGCTATGCCGTCCCGGCCAAGCTGCGCGTAACGGCCAGCGCTGATCTGCAGGGCCCGGTAGAAGTGATTCTTGATCGACACAATGCCGGCGCCGAAACCCTTCACCTGCGTCCGGGCCAGGTCCGCACCGTCACCTACACCGGCACGCTGCCCGAGGTGCTGCGCGGTACGGTTCGGATCGATGTGCCGGATCTGGATGCGGCGCCGGTTCTGGTGACACTCGTGCGCGGCGCAGACGCCCCGCAGATTGCCGCCGATGGCGCCCCCACAGGCGCCGCCCGCAACGCCGCCGCCGAAGCGACCCGCCCCGGGGGGGCGCTGGGCACCAATCCGAATGCGCCCGCTGCCAACGCAGCCGCTACAGAGCCCACTCCCCTGACAGTGGCCGGCAACGGCGAGGCATCCCGCCCGCCCGAAGAAACCGCGCGCCTGACTTTCCACGAACCCATGTTCGCCGCAGTGGGCGCACACGGGGGCCTGAACGCCAAGTTCCAGTTGAGCTTCAAATTTCGGATTTTTCAGCCAGAGAACCCGGCATCGGCAGCACTGCTGGATAACGTGTACTTCGGTTATACGCAGTTCTCTCTGTGGGATGTGGGCAAGGAATCGGCGCCGTTCCGCGATACGAACTACCGGCCCAGCGTGTTCTATTACCGTCCCGATACGGGCATCCATGGCGGCGCCCTCACGCGGCTGTCGTTCGCGGGCGGCATCGAGCACGAATCGAACGGCCGCGACGGCGACGCCTCACGCGCCATCAACACCGTGTTCGTACGCCCGACGTTTCACTTTGGTGACCTGAACGATTACCACTGGAAGTTTGAGCCCAAGCTGTACGCGTACCTCACGCGCACCGGCAACACTGACATCGCGCACTACCGTGGTTTTGGGGATTTCCGCGTGTCCTACGGCGCCCCCAACGGCTGGGAATTGGCCGCCACGCTGCGCAAGGGCACCCGCAAGGCCTATGGCAGCGTCGACGCGCAATTGACGTATCCGATGAGCCGGATCTTCACCGGCACGGCCGGCTACCTATTCATCCAGTATTTCACCGGCTACGGCGAGAGCCTGCTCGACTACAACCACAAGCTGGGCTCGCAGTTGCGTGTCGGGTACAGCCTCTCGCGATAGGACGCGGCCGGCTTACAGGGTGTGCTGGCCGCTGGCCTCGGGCTGGAACGCAACGCGATCGATGCGCAAGGAACGCTCGGCACCATTGGGCGCCGAGTATTTGACCGACTTGCCCGCACGCGCGCCCAGCAGCGCAGCGCCCATCGGCGAAAGCACCGACAGCTTGGCCGAGGTCACGTTGGCGTCTTCCGGGTAGACGAGCGTCCACTCTTGCTCTGCGCCGGCGTCATCAACCACGCAGACGACGGAGTTCATGGTCACCACATCGGCGGGAATCTTGTTGCCCGGCACCACGTTGGCACGGGTAATCAGGTCGTCGACGAGATCGGCCAGCGGCGAGTTGCTGCCCGCGCGGGTGGCGGCGTTTTCCAGGCGGGTGAGGTCCAGCTCGGTCAGGTAGATGGCGGCTGCTTTGGACATGACGATCTCCTACAGGTCAATGTTCAACACTAGGCAAAGCCGCTGCCGATGGCCTTCCGGGCCAATGCAACGCAGCGGCAAGAAAACCGGCGGGCACACAAGCCGGCCGGCGGTGATACGAAACTGAAACTTCTGGTGGGAGTGAAGAGAGCCCGGCGGCGACGTGCCGCAGGGGCACTAGAACAACCGCCGGGCGGCGGCAAGGGCCGCGGTCATCGCCTGGGCGGCGCGCGGCGAGGTGCGCGCCACACGCTTGCGGCGCACGGCACGGACGGACGAAACGATAAGGAAGGCCGCAACCATCGGCATCGACGTCATGATGGTCGTTGCCTCAGATAAGCGGCTTGCCCGCCAGCTTGTTGCGCGCATTGGCAACGGCGGCGGCAAACTGCGCGTGGCCATGCCAACCGGTCGCCCGGCCGAGCTTCTTGCCACGATGGAAGAACATGAACACCGGAACGCCATGCAGGCCAAAGCGCTGGCCCAATTCCGGGTGTGCGTAGACGTTGGCATGGAGCCAGTTCAGCTCATGCTCACGCACAGCGGCCGGTTGCGCGAGCATGGCTTTCTTGGCCATCTCGCAGTTGAAGCAATCCACGCCCCAGAAGAATAGGCACACGAGCGCATCGCCCGCCGCCGCAATGGCTGCGTCGAAGGTCTCGGTGTTCACCTCGCGCATGCCAAACGCCGCGAACGCGGTCTTATCGACCGGGATCGCGCCGTTGGCGTCTTGCGAAGTGGTGGTGCTCTGGAGGATCACGGGGCGTCAGCTTACTTGGGCGCCGCCACCGTCACGAGCGCGGGGCGCAGCACGCGGTCGGCCAACGTGTAGCCGCGCTGAAGCACCGCCACCACGGTATTGGCTTCCTGATCAGCGGGGACCATCGAGATCGCTTGATGGCGATGCGGATCGAACTTTTCACCCACGGGGTTCAGCTCGGTCACACGCCCCTTTTCGAACGCGGCGTAAAGCTGCTTGAGCGTAAGTTCAACGCCCTCACGCAGCTTGGTGGCGTCGCCCGACGTGTCGGCCAAAGCGGCCTGAAGGCTGTCCATCACCGGCAGCAGGTATTCCGCAAAACCTTCGATGGCGAACTTGTGGGCCTTCGCCACATCGTCCTGACCACGGCGGCGGATGTTCTCGCCTTCGGCCGTGGCGCGCGCCCAGTTTTCATAATTCTGGCGCGCCTTTTCTTCAGCGGCTTCCAGTTGACGGCGCAGTTCAGCGATGTCCATGTCGGCCACGGCTTCTGCCACGGCGGCTTCGTCACCGGCGACAGCCTGAGCGTCGGCGCTTGCGCGCTGAGCCTGGCTCGAATAAGCGTGGGCCGCCTGGCCCGTCGCCGACTGGTTCGGCTGGGTGGCTTGGGTGTCCGCTGGCATGTCCGAGTTCGAGGGGGTGTCCGGAGTGTGTTTCATAGCGCTGGATAAAAGGGAATCGACGCACGGCATGTGCCTGAAGACGATCCGCTAGATTTTTACAAACGATTTGTCCCCGTTATGGGGCATTTGGCGCGCTTTTCAAGGGCGCCGGATGCGCGACAACTGTGCGCCGTGCATCACGAAATATGGGGTTACAACTTTCATCAGAATGCAACGGCACAGCAATTGCGAGGCCCTTATGGGCCGCCTATGATGCAAGAAAAAACTGGGGGGCGCGAGCTTCTTTGAGGGTTCGTACCATGCACAACAAGCTGCCCGTTCTGACCGTGCTCCTGCTGTTGACCCTGACCGCAGCCACAACGTTCATTTGCCTGTCTGGGGCCGTCACACCGCGTTATACGGAGTACGGTAGCGGCAAGGCATTCTTCAAGCACTACATCATCAAGCCTGCGCAGATGCAGCAGATGCCGCGCGGCTTGAGCTTATCAAGTTAGCACACACTCGCGCGGAGTGCGTCATTCTCCGCCGAGTTTATCGATGCGCCGCCGGTCCCGCTTGGTCGGCCGGCCGGCGATTTGTGTGGCCGGTTCCCGATACAGTCGACGTTTGTCCGCACTCTCTTCGCGTTTTAAGCGGCTGATGTCCGTCTCGGCGTAAAGCGTTTGTGCGACCGACGCAGGGCCGCGCACTTCGGCCAGTGCCAGTACTTCCACTTCCCACTGTTGTTCATGCGCGTGCACTCGCACGCGGTCGCCAATCTTGACATCCTTGGCGGGGCGAACCGGCTGATCGTTGATCTGCACGCGACCGCGCTCCACCGCATCAGTCGCCTGCGACCGCGTCTTGAAGAAACGCGCCGCCCACAGCCATTTGTCGATGCGCACGCGGTCAGCCGCGTCGGTGCTCACTTTCATGCGGCAGCGCCCTTGCTCTGCGCGCGCGTGCGACTCGCTTCCAGCACATGCGGATGCGTCAGCGTGAGGGGCCAGCCCTGCAGATGCGCCAGCGCAATGTCGGCAATGCCGGCGATCCATGCCTCGCTGTCGTTCAGGCACGGGATGTAATGGAATTCCTTGCCGCCGGCGACGCGGAAGGTCGACTGCCCTTCCATGGCGATCTCTTCCAGCGTTTCCAGGCAATCGGCCGGAAAACCCGGGCAGAACACGTCGACGCGATTGGTGCCGACGCGGCCAAGCTCTTCCAGCGTGGGCGCGGTGTATGGCTGCAGCCATTCGGCGCGGCCAAAGCGTGACTGGAACGTGACCAGGTACTGACCCGGCTGCAGACTGAGCGCTTCGCCCAACAAGCGGCCGGTCTTCAGGCATTCGCAGTGGTAGGGGTCACCCAACTCCAGCGTTCGTCGCGGCACGCCATGGAACGACAGCACCAGTTTGTCGCCATGCGCAAAATCGGGCGCGCCATGCTGTGCCCAATACGCCCCCACCTGCTGGTGCAGCGCATTGATGTAGGCAGGGTCATCGTGGAAATGCTTGACCAGCCGCAACTCCGGCTGATTGCGCATTTCGCCGAGCACGCGGAAAACCTCATCGAAGGCCGTCGCGGTGGTGGTGCCGGAATACTGCGGATACATCGGCAACACGAGGATGCGCTCGACGCCCTGCTTGCGCAGCGCCTGCATGACGGACGGAATCGAAGGATTGCCATAGCGCATCGCACAGGCAACCACCACATCGTGGCCCTGCGCGTTCAGCAGTTGCTGCAGCGCATGCGCCTGGCGCTCGCTGTAGACGAGCAGCGGCGAGCCCGTCATGTTGGCCTCGCGCAGCCAGATGCTTTCGTATTTGTGCGCCGATGTGCGGGAACGCAGCGGCACGATCAGTCCGTTGAGGATGAACCACCACACCGCGCGCGGAATTTCCACAACGCGGGGGTCGGACAGGAACTGACGCAGGTAGCGGCCGACCTCGCGCGGCGACGTGCCGTCAGGCGTACCGAGGTTGACGAGCAGGATCGCCGTGCGATCGGGCTGGCCGTGCTGGAACAGGGGTTCGGGCAGGAAGGGCATGGGCGCGGGTTCGCGATAGACCGGCCGATTATACGAGCCGCGTCGTCGCGTGTTCCTTACGCCACCAAGGCGCCGTCCTTGACCACGCCCACACACGGGTTCAGCCCCATCGCGTACGCCAGATCGGCGGGCCGATCGATGCGCCAGAGCGCGAAATCGGCGGCGCAGCCTGGAGCCAGCACGCCACACGTACCTGACAGGCCCAGCGCTGCGGCAGCATGACGCGTGGCGCCGGTCAGCGCTTCCAGCGGCGTCAGGCGGAACAGCGTGCAGGCCATGTTCATCGCCAGCAGCAGCGACGACAGCGGCGATGTGCCAGGGTTGCAGTCGGTCGACACGGCCATAGGCACACCGGCGGCGCGCAGCGCGGCCATCGGCGGCAGGCGCGTCTCGCGCAGGCAGTAGAACGCGCCGGGCAGCAGCACGGCCACCGTGCCGGCTTGCGCCATGGCGGCAACACCTGCATCGGTCAGACATTCGAGGTGATCCGCAGAAAGGCCACCATAGCGTGCGACCAATGCCGCGCCACCCTGATCGGAGAGCTGCTCGGCGTGCAACTTTACCGGCAGGCCCAGGCGCTGCGCGGCATCGAACATACGCGCCGTTTGTGCAGGCGTGAAGCCAATGGTTTCGCAGAAGGCGTCGACGGCATCGACGAGACCTTCTGCAGCGAGCGCGGGCAGCACGTCGGTGCAGAGTTGATCGATGTAGTCATCCGCGCGGCCGGCGAATTCAGGCGGCACGGCATGCGCACCGAGGAACGTTGTCCGCACGCGCACCGGCAACGCCTGGCCGAAGCGGCGCGCAACCCGCAGCATGCTGCGCTCGGTTTCCAGGTTCAAGCCGTAGCCGGACTTAATTTCGACGGTGGTGACACCTTCGGCGCGCAGAGCATTCAAGCGAGGCCGACTGGCTTCGGCCAACGCGTCTTCGCTGGCCGCACGCGTGGCGCGCACGGTGGAGAGAATGCCCCCGCCCGCCCGCGCGATCTCTTCGTATGGCACGCCGTTCAGGCGCGCTTCGAATTCATTGCTGCGATTGCCGGCGTAGACGAGGTGCGTGTGGCAATCGATCAGGCCGGGCGTGAGCCACGCGCCGCCGCCATCGTGCTCGCTTGTCGCGCGGGCACTGGCAGGCAGATCGACGCGGTAGCCAAGCCACGCAATGCGCCCGTCCTTGACAGCGATGGCGCCGTCGCGAATCTCGCCGTAGCCGTCGGCATCGGCGGCGAGCGTGGCGAGGTGGACGTTGGTCCAGAGCGCATCCCAGGGCGGGTTGGCCGGATCAGTCATGTGCGCCCCCCCTGCAGGCCAATGCCGTCTGCCACGCGCGCCACGAGACGGGCAGCAACACGTGCCGTGTGGTGATCGATGTCGAGCGACGGGTTCAGCTCCGCCACATCCGCCAGCCTTAGCTTGCCCGAGCTGACCACGCGATCGACGATGGGCTCGATCACGTCCATCCCCACGCCGCGTGCGGATGGCGCGCTCACCCCAGGGGCAACAGCGGCCGGCAGCACGTCCAGGCACATCGTCAAATAAACGTGATCGACCTGGCTCAGGAACACCTCGACCACCTTCAGCACGTGGGCGAGTTGCATGACGTCCATCTCGTCGTCGTGCATCCAGCGCACGCCGAGCTGGCGCGCACGCGCGAACAGCGCTTCGGTGTTGGCGTAGGTGCTCACGCCCAGGCAGGCGTAGTGGAACGGCCAGCCGCGCCGCGCGCAATCTTCGGCGATCTGGCGGAAAGGTGTGCCCGAGCTGCCGCGCTCGCCGGCGCGCAGATCGAAATGCGCGTCGAGGTTGAGAATGCCGATACGCGGGGGCTGATCGGATTTCGCCGCCAGATGCCGCGCCAAGCCGCCAAACGAGGCCCACGCGATCTCGTGCCCGCCGCCTAGGGCGATCGGAAACGCACCGCGGTCGAGCAAGTCCTGCAGCACACCGGACAACGCGCTCTGCGCGTCTTCCAGCGCATCGCCCTGGCAAGTCACATCGCCCGCGTCGACGACCACACGGCCGGCACGCGCAGGCAAGTTCGCGAGCATCTTGCGGATGGCGGCGGGGCCCGCCTGTGCACCGGTTCGCCCGTGATTGCGTGCGACGCCCGCATCGCAGGCAAAGCCCGCCAGGGCGACGGTGTTGGCCAGCGGCGTCGATGCATCGATACGGCGCACCGTCTGGTGCCAACGCAAGCCCAGCGGGCCTTCCTCCGCATCGACGCGGCCTTGCCAGACGTTCGGTTCGGCTTGGGCAAGCATGGTCAGACGAGTGCGAGTTCGCCGACGTGCGCGCGGCACGAATCGCCGAGGGCACCGTCGAGGACGAGGCGCCGGGCGGCTTCGATGTCGGGGGCGAACAGGCGATCTTCACCGTAGTACGCCACGCGCGCGCGGATGCAGCCATGTGCCTTCTGCAGCGTGTCGGACGTCGCCAGCGGCTTGTGGAAGTCAATGCCTTGCGCTGCCGCCAGCGCTTCGATACCGACGATGGTGGCAGTGTTCTCTGCCATGTCCTGCAGACGGCGGCCGGCAAAGGTCGCCATGCTGACGTGGTCTTCCTGGTTGGCGGAAGTCGGCAGGCTGTCGACGCTGGCCGGGTGGGCGAACGTCTTGTTTTCCGAAGCCAGCGCGGCCGCAGTGACATGCGCAATCATGAAACCCGAGTTCAGACCCGGCTGCTCGACCAGGAACGGCGGCAGGCCCGACAGCGTGGAGTCGATCAGCAGCGCGATGCGGCGCTCGGACAGCGCGCCGATCTCGGCAATCGCCAGCGCAAGCATGTCGGCGGCAAACGCCACCGGTTCGGCGTGGAAGTTGCCGCCCGAGATCACTTCACCGGCGTCGGCGTAGACCAGCGGGTTGTCGGTGACGGCGTTGGCTTCGGTGAGCAGCGTGGCGCCGGCCTGACGGATCAGGTCGAAACATGCGCCCATGACTTGCGGCTGGCAGCGCAGGCTGTACGGGTCTTGCACGCGCTTGTCGCCCACGAGGTGCGATTGGCGGATGGCGCTGCCAGCCAGCAGGTTGCGGTACACGGCCGCGGTCGCGATCTGGCCCGCTTGGCCACGCACGGTGTGCACGCGCGGGTCGAACGGCGCATCGCTGCCCTTGGCAGCATCCACCGACAACGCACCCGACACCGTAGCGGCTTGCAGCAGTCGCTCGGCCAAGAACAGACCGTTGAGCGCCAGCGCGGTCGACACCTGCGTGCCGTTGATGAGTGCCAGGCCTTCCTTGGCAGCCAGCGCAATCGGCTCGATCCCGGCCGCAGCCAGTGCCGCACGTGCCGGCGTGCGCACGCCATTCACGCGCACGTCGCCCTCGCCCAGCAGCGCCAGCGTCATGTGCGCCAGCGGTGCCAGATCGCCAGACGCGCCCACCGAACCCTTGGACGGAATGCACGGCACGATGCCGGCGTTCAGAAGCGCCAGCAGCGTGTCGATCACGACACGGCGCACGCCCGAATAGCCGCGCGCCAGGCTCGCTGCCTTCATCAGCAACACGAGGCGCGCCACGCTGTCGCTCAGGTCTGCGCCGGTGCCGACCGCGTGCGACAGGATCAGGTTGCGTTGCAGGCGCTCCAGCTCATGTGTGGCGATCTGCGTCTTGGCCAGCAGGCCGAATCCGGTGTTGATGCCGTAGGCCGGCGCGCCCTTGGCGACGATGGCCTGCACAGTGGCCGTCGAGGCTTCAATGGCGGCCGCGCAATCGCCCGACAGCGCAACAGGCGTCGGGGCGAGCCAGACGCGGCGCAGGTCGGCAAAGGACATTGCGCCCGGCTGCAACGTGATGATGGGGGGCGTGGTCATGGTGTTCATAGCAATACAAGAAGATGTCTTTAACTTAGCCGATCATCGGCAGGTTCAAACCATTGCGCTTGGCGCAGGCGATGGCGGTTTCGTAACCGGCATCGGCATGGCGCATGACGCCCGAGCCCGAATCGTTGACGAGCACACGGCCCAGACGCTTGGCCGCCGCGTCGGTGCCGTCGGCGACGATCACCACGCCCGAGTGCTGCGAATAGCCCATGCCGACACCACCGCCGTGGTGCAGCGACACCCACGTCGCGCCGCCGGCCGTGTTGAGCAGCGCGTTGAGCAGCGGCCAGTCCGATACGGCGTCGGTGCCGTCGCGCATGGCTTCGGTTTCGCGGTTGGGGCTGGCGACCGAGCCCGTGTCGAGGTGATCGCGGCCGATCACGATCGGCGCCTTCAGCTCGCCATTCTTGACCATCTCGTTGAAAGCCAGGCCGGCCAGGTGCCGCTCGCCCAGGCCCAGCCAGCAGATGCGTGCGGGCAGGCCCTGGAAGGCGATGCGGTCCCGCGCCATGTCGAGCCAGCGATGCACGTGCGTGTTGTGCGGGAAGAGTTCCTTGATCTTGGCGTCGGTCTTGTAGATGTCTTCCGGATCGCCCGACAGCGCCACCCAGCGGAACGGGCCCTTGCCCTCGCAGAACAGCGGACGGATGTAGGCCGGCACGAAGCCCGGGAAGTCGAAGGCGTTCTTCACGCCCTGGTCGAACGCGACCTGGCGGATGTTGTTGCCGTAGTCGACCGTCGGGATGCCCATGGCCTGGAAATCCAGCATGGCCTGCACGTGCACGGCGCAGGACTTGGCGGCCTCGTCGGTCAGGCGGGCGTGCTGCGACGGGTCACGTTGCGCAGCACGCCATTGCTCGACCGTCCAGCCAATCGGCAGATAGCCGTTGACCAGATCATGCGCCGAGGTCTGGTCGGTCACCAGATCCGGCTTCAGGCCACCGGAGCGGGCACGCTTGACCAGCTCCGGCAGGATTTCCGCCGCATTGCCGAGCAGGCCGATGGACACGGCCTCGCCGCGCTCGCAATGGTGGCGAATCAGGTTGAATGCGTCGTCGATGTCCTTGGCTTGCTTGTCGAGGTAGCGCGTACGCAGGCGGAAATCGATGCTCGATTGCTGGCACTCGATGTTCAGCGACACGGCGCCGGCCAGCGTGGCGGCCAGCGGCTGGGCGCCGCCCATGCCACCCAGGCCTGCGGTCAGGATCCACTTGCCGGCCAGCTTGCCGTCGTAATGTTGGCGGCCGGCTTCGGCAAACGTCTCGTACGTGCCTTGCACGATGCCCTGGCTGCCGATGTAGATCCAGCTGCCGGCAGTCATCTGACCGTACATGAACAGGCCCTTGCGATCCAGCTCGTTGAAGTGTTCCCAGTTCGCCCACTTGGGCACCAAGTTGGAGTTGGCGATCAGGACACGCGGCGCATCCGGGTGGGTCTTGAACACGCCCACCGGCTTGCCCGATTGCACAAGCAGCGATTCGTCGTCGTTCAGCTCGCGCAGCGTTTCCAGGATCTTGTCGAAGCAGGCCCAGTCGCGCGCGGCGCGGCCGATGCCGCCATACACGACGAGGTGCTTGGGGTTCTCGGCCACATCCGGGTCGAGGTTGTTTTGCAGCATGCGGTAGGCGGCTTCGGTCAGCCAGCTCTTGCAGTGCAGCTCGGTACCACGCGGGGCGCGAATTTCGCGCGCGGCGTCGTAGCGCGGATCGTTGGTCAGGTGGGCAGCGTTGGTCGGGGCGTTCATGTGAGGTCTCCTGCGAACTCCTTTGTCATGGAGCGCATCTTATGTTGTATATACAACTTAGGCAAGAAAACTTTACAAGCTAAGAGCAAACCCTGATGATGACCTCCATCCGCACATCACATCCGCGGCCACCACCGCTTCGCAAGCCACGCCCATGTCACACGACCCGTCCGCCAGCACGCCCGCCTTCCAGCGCATCAAGGAAGACATCCTCACGCGTATTCGCAGCGGGGAGTGGCAGGAAGGTGAAATGATTCCGGGGGAGACGACGCTCGCGCAGACCTTTGGCGTGTCGCGCATGACGGTCAACCGCGCGCTGCGTGAGTTGACCGCCGAGCAGATCCTCACGCGCGTGCAGGGGCTCGGAACGTTCGTCGCGCAGCAGAAATACCAGGCGACGCTGGTGGCGATCCGCAATATCGCCGAGGAAATTGCCGCGCGCGGCCATCGGCACCGCGCTGAACTGCACAAGCTGGAACGCGCCCGCGCCAACGAAGCGATGGCAGCTTCGTTTGGCGTGCCCGCCGGCCGCGTGCTGTTTCATTCACTGATCGTGCACTTCGAAAACGACTTGCCGATCCAGGTGGAAGACCGTTGGGTGAACGCGGCGTTGGCGCCGGAATACATGGAGCAGGATTTCACGCAGACCACGCCCAACGCCTACCTGATGCGTGCCGCCCCGTTGCAGGGCGTGGATTACGGCATCGAGGCGCGCCTGCCGCCGCGCGAGATTGCAGAGATGCTGCACATGGACGTGCGCGAGCCCTGCCTGATGCTGCGGCGAAAAACGCTGTCGCAAGGCCAGGTCGCCTCGGTGGCGACGATGTGGCATCCGGGCGGGCGTTATCAGTTCACGGGCAGTTTCTGAGCGCCTCGTTGCGCTACATCATGACCTTGTCCCTGGGTGCGGACGAGAATGCTCGAAAGGGAAAGGATGCGCGGCGGGTTGCTCCGATACGCCCTGCCCGCTACTCCCACACTCCACACCCGGCCCAGGAGAGCACTGTCATGAGCGGCATGCCCGAATTCAAAAGCGTGGTCAAAGATGTGTCTGCGCACATGCGCAACTTGCGCGAATCGCAGCCAGAGCTGATGGCTGCGTTCAGCCAACTGGCGGCGGCCGGCACAAAAGACGGTGCACTGAGCAAGAAGACGCGAGAACTGGTGGCGCTGGGAATCGCCATCGCCAGCCGCTGCGACGACTGCATCGGCTTCCATGTCCAGGCGCTGGTCAAACTCGGCACAACCCGCGCTGAACTGGAAGAGGTACTGGGAACAGCCGTCTATATGGGAGGCGGCCCTTCGATGATGTACGCCACGCATGCGCTGGCGGCGTTTGAGCAATTCTCGGCCTGAGACATTGGCGGGCCGCTTCGCCCGCCGCAGGCCGCGCTGCCTCAATACTGGCTGAGCGTGCTGGACAGCAGCTTGGCCGTGATATCCACAATTGGGATCACGCGCTCATATGCCATGCGCATCGGCCCAATCACGCCAAGTGTGCCGACGATCTTGCCGTCCACCTCGTACGGCGCGGTGATGACCGCCATGTCTTCGTGCGGCACAAGGCTGCTTTCGCCGCCGATGAAGATCTGCACGCCCTCGGCGCGGCTCGATACATCGAGCAACTGCAGCAAGCCGGTCTTCTGCTCGAACACGGCAAAGAGCCGGCGCAGCTTGTCCATGGACGAAGACAGGTCCTCTACATCCAGCAGCTTGCGCTCGCCCGAGATGACGACCGGTTCTTCCTCCGACGCCGCGCTGCTGCCCGCCTCCACGGCCGCCTGCATCAGCGCGGTCATGTCGGCCTGCAGCGCAGACAGCTCGCCGCGCAGGCTTTCGCGCACCGCATCGAACGTCTGGCCGCCATAGTGCGCGTTGATGTAGTTGGCCGCTTCCACCAATTGCGACGGGGTGTAAGGCGTATCGGTATGGATGATGCGGTTCTGGACGTCGCCTTCGGGCGTGACGACGATCAGCAGGATGCGAGATTCCGACAACCTCAGGAATTCGATCTGCCGGAACGTATGTGTGCGACGCGGCGTCATCACGATGCCGGCAAACTGCGAGAGGTTGGACAAGGTCTGCGCCGCCGCCGCAATCACCCGCTGCGACGATTCCGACCCATGCGACGCCAGTTGCGTGCGCACCTGCTCTGCAATCGCACCCACCATCTGCTGCGCCATGCGGTCCTGCGTGCTCAGCACATCCAGCGGGCTGGCCGTCAGCATCGTGTCGACAAAGAGGCGGTAGCCGCGCGGCGTCGGCACGCGTCCGGCCGAGGTGTGAGGGCTGGCGATGAAGCCCATCTCCTCGAGGTCGGACATCACATTGCGGATAGTGGCCGGCGAAAGATCGAGCCCTGAATACTTCGACAAGGTGCGCGAGCCCACGGGCTGGCCCTCGGCGATATACCGTTCGATCAGGGTCTTGAGGAGGATGGTGGCGCGCTTGTCCATAATTCTTCAATTTTACGCAAAATCGGCGCCAATCTACGGGTGATGTCGGCGTTTCTCCACTAAACACGCGCTGACGTGGCGACGGTCATATCGATATGGTGTAATGCGCGCATGTCGATTCCCCCGTCTGCCGTGGCCCCGCAAGCTCCCGCCGCCTCGTCTTCGCCTGTTTCGCCTTTCAAGACCGTTGCGCTGGTCGGCCGGTATTCGGCCGCCAACATTGCCGGCCCCCTCATGGAACTGGCGTCGTGCATTGCCGCGCGCGGGCATGACATCGTGTTCGAGCGCGAAACGGCGCTCAACATCGGCGTCCAGGATTACCCTGCCCTGCCGCCCGAAGAGATGGCGCGCCACGCCGATGTGGCCGTCGTGCTCGGCGGCGACGGCACGCTGCTCGGCATCGGGCGCCACCTGGCCGGTGCCAGCGTTCCCGTGATCGGCGTCAACCACGGGCGGCTCGGCTTCATGACCGACATCCCGTTCGACGACGTGCACACCGTGCTGCCCGACATGCTGTCGGGCCGCTACGAGGCCGAAACCCGCACGCTGCTGCAGGCCCAGGTCGTGCGAGACGACGAAGTCATCTTCTCTGCCCTCGCCTTCAACGACGTCGTGGTCAACCGCTCGGGCACTTCGGGCATGGTGGAACTGGCGGTGTCGGTCGACGGCTTCTTCATGTACAACCAGCGTTCGGACGGCTTGATCGTTTCCACGCCGACGGGCTCGACGGCGTATGCGCTGTCCGCGGGCGGCCCGATCCTGCATCCGGCGCTCTCGGGTCTGGTGCTGGTGCCCATCGCGCCGCACTCGCTGTCGAACCGCCCGATCGTCATTCCGCAAGACGCGGAGGTGGTCATTCAGGTCACCAGCGGGCGCGATGCCAGCGTCAACTTCGACATGCAGTCGCTCACGTCCTTGCTACCCGGTGACCGCATCGTGGTGCGCCGCTCGGAACGCACGGTGCGGCTGCTGCACCCGATCGGGTACAACTACTACGCCACGCTACGCAAGAAGCTGCACTGGCACGAGTACCCGACCGAAGACAACCGGCTCTAAGAACCTGCCCATGATCCTACTGCGCAGCCCGATCTTGAACCTGCGATGCTCGCCGTACGCATGTACAGCTGCGCTTCTCGCTTCAACATCGAGCCGCTCGCTACGAATCATGGGCAGGTTCTAAAACTCCACGCTGACCCTTTCCATGCTGCGCAGCCTCACCATCCGCGATTTCGTCATCGTTCACGCGCTGGATCTCGATCTGGCCGACGGCTTTACCGTATTCACGGGCGAGACCGGCGCGGGCAAATCCATCCTGATCGATGCACTCGCGCTCACGCTGGGCGAGCGCGCCGATGCGGCCGTCGTGCGCGAAGGTGCGCCGCGCGCTGACATCACCGCCGAGTTCGACGTGCACCCGCAGGTGGCCGCATGGCTCGAGGCGCATGAACTGCACGACGACGAGGGCGTGATTCTGCTACGCCGCACGGTCGATGCAGCAGGCCGCAGCAAGGCCTTCATCAACGGCGCGGCCGTCACACTGGCGCAACTGCGCGAAGTGGGCGAGCAACTGGTCGACATCCACGGCCAGCACGCGCATCAGTTGCTGCTCAAGGCGGATGCGCAGCGCAGCCTGCTCGACGCTCACGCGGGCCTGGAAGGTGCCGTGCGCGTGGTCGGCGAACGCTACCGGGAATGGCACGCCGTGGTGCGCGCACGCGAAGCTGCCGAGCAGCACTCGCGCGAAGTCCAGCTCGAGCGCGAGCGCATCGAATGGCAGGTCAACGAATTGCAGAAGCTTGGCCCCCAGCCGGGCGAGTGGGAAGAGGTGCAGGCCGAGCACCACCGCCTGTCGCATGCGGCCAGCCTGATCGAAGGCACGCGCACGGCGCTGGACGGTTTGTCCGAGTCGGAAGGTGCGGTGCTCACGCAACTGGGCGCGACGCTCCATACGCTGCGTGAACTGGCCGAGATCGACCCGGCGCTGGCCGATGTGCTGGCCGCGCTGGAGCCGGCCGAGGTGCAGATCCAGGAAGCCGTGCACACGCTTGCCCGCTATGCCGATCGCGCGGAGCTGGACCCGGACCGCCTGGCCGAAGTCGACGCGCGCATGCAAGCGTTGCACACCATGGCGCGCAAATACCGCGTCGCCCCCGAAACGCTGCCAGCTGAACTGGCGGAACGCCAGGCGCAACTCGCCGCGCTTCAAGCTGCATCCGATCTTGAGGCGCTGCAGGCCCAGGAAGCGCAAACCCACGCCGCATATATGGTGGTCGCGCAATCGCTGTCGCGCGACCGCGCAAAGGCCGCGCGCGAGCTGGCCGACGCGGTGACCGGCGCCATGCAAGGTCTTTCAATGGCCGGCGGGCGCTTCGACATCGCGCTGCATGCGTTGGAGCACAGCGGCGCGGCGGGGCTGGAGCAGATCGAATTCCTCGTCGCCGGGCATGCGGGCGTTTCGCCGCGGCCTTTGGCGAAAGTCGCCTCAGGCGGCGAGCTGGCGCGGATCAGCCTGGCCATCTCGGTGATTGCCAGTGAGGCGAGCCCCACGCCCACGCTCATCTTCGACGAAGTGGACTCCGGCATTGGCGGTGCAGTGGCAGAAGTCGTGGGCCGGCGCCTGCGCGAACTCGGCATGCGCCGCCAGGTGCTGTGCGTCACGCACCTGCCGCAAGTGGCCGCGCTCGCCAATCACCATATTCAGGTCGCCAAGCAGACGGTGGCAGGCAGCACGCGGTCCGACCTCGTGGTGCTGGACGCCACGGGCCGGGTGGATGAGATTGCCCGCATGTTGGGCGGCGCGTCGCTCACCGACACCACGCGCCGTCATGCAGACGAGATGCTTACCGCGGGCCGTGCGCCATCGGCACCGGAATCTTCAGCGCGGAAATCCCGCCGCGCGGCACAGTGATCATCTATACCGGAACCATTGCCGCCAGAGTTGGCACAACTGTTCCGGCTGCACACGCGACAAACATCCTCTACCGAATCCAAGGAGAACTTCATGGCCCGCATGGCCCGCACGATCCAACCGGCTGCCCGCCCTCGATCCCTGCTGTCGACCGTCAAGCCCGCGCTGGCGGTGGCTCTAGGCCTGTGCCTGCTGGCCGCGTGCAAGTCCGTGCCGGCCATTGACCCGGGCAAGCCGCCTGCCATGGACCCGGCCTCGGTCAACACCCAGCCTCCGGCTTCCGTGTCGGCTGCACACAGTCTGGGCGACGTCATCATCGGCCTGAGCACGCCGACCACCTCGTCCGCCACCGTGCAAGGCGTGCTGGATGCTGCGGGCGCACGCGCAACGCCACGGCTTGCGTTTGCGGTGGTACGTCCGATGTCGGGTGGATTCTGGGTGGTGCGCGCCAGCTCGGGCGATGCATCGGCCACGCTGGATGGCGCGGTGGCAGCGTTGCGCAGCACGCCCGGCATCGCCTCGGCCGACCCGGATCGCATCATGAAGATCCAACGCTGAACTGCTTAGCACCACTCCACACTGTGAATGATCGGGCGCTGCGGGGCGGCCCGCTTCCATCTCATTTCCCCTGGCAGGCCTGCATTCTGCTGGGGCCGGCGCACAGACCGGCCTTTTCCCCCTCGCAAACGTGATCGGCCACCGCCACCACACCAAGCGGGCGAGTCGCATGCTACCTTTGGTTTTGTGTAACGGTCTGTCAACGATCACATCCTGACGACGTTTCTCATTACAACGAGACACCACGGAGCACGCGCTGATGACCCCCTCCCTCTTCCGGTTGAAGTCTTGGCTGTGCGCTGGCGCCGGCCTTGTCTGCCTTGCCTCGGCGATGGGCAGCCAAGTCGCCGCAGCTGCCACACCGCAGCCGCAATACACCGGTGACCTGATCATCAAATGGCGCGACGACACGAGCGGCACGCGCAAGGCGCTCTCTGCCAGCGAGGCTAGCAACCGCTTGTTGTCGGTAGCGCAAGCGGCGGGGAGCACGCTGCAGATCAAGCGTACGCTGGCTACCAATGCGCAGCTCATGCACACGGGCCTGACCGATGCCGCCAGCATCCAGGCGACCGTCGACAAGATCGCGAAGGACGCCCGCGTGGCCTATGTGGTGCCAGATCGCATCCTGCGGCCCAACACCATTCCGAACGATCCGCTGTTTGCCACGCAGAACAACCTGGCCGCACCGGCGCTGGTGCCCGGCGGCATTAACGCGGCCGCGGCGTGGAGCATCACGCAGGGCTCGACGGGCATCGTGGTGGCGGTGGTCGATACCGGCTACACCGATCATCCCGATCTCTCAGCCAAAATCCTGCCGGGCTACAACTTCATTTCGGACCCGGCGCGGGCCGGTAACACCTTCGGTCGCGGCACGGACGCGCATGACCTGGGCGATGGCGTAACCAGCACGCAATGGCAGAACATTTCGGGCTGCACCAGCAACGACGTCGCCAACAGCAGCTGGCACGGCACGGAGGTCAGCAGCGTGCTCGCCGCCCAGACAAACAACACGCTGGATATCGCAGGGGTCGGCTGGAACACGCCAATCGTGCCGGTGCGCGTGTCGGGCAAATGCGGCGCGTTGCTGTCTGACACGGTCGACGGCATGTTGTGGGCAGGCGGCATCAACGTGTCAGGCGTGCCGACCAACGCCAACCCGGCCCGCGTGGTGAACGTGAGCCTGGGCAGCACAACGCAGTGCTCTGCGGCAGAACAGGACGCCGTCAACCAGTTGGCCGCACGTGGCGCCATCGTAGTGGCCGCCGCGGGCAACGAAGCCGCACAGACCGTTGACGCGCCGGCCAATTGCACGGGCGCCATCGCCGTCACCGCGCACGTCGACAGCGGCGAGAACGCCAGCTACGCAAACGTGGGGCCCCAGGTGGCGTTGTCCGCGCCGGGGGGGGGCTGCGGCAACTCGAAGGTCGTGACGAGTACGACTCCGGCGACTTGTGCGGAGCCCGTGTCCGTTATCCAGGCCGACTCCAACGATGGTGCACAGACTGTCGGCAACCCGACGGTCAAATCGGTGGCGGGTACGAGCTTTTCGACACCTGAAACAGCCGCCACCATCGCGCTCATGCTGAGCGTGCAGCCACAGTTGTCGAATGCGCAAGTATTGGCTGGCCTGAAGCAGACCGCGCGCCCCCACCCGAGCGGCACGTTCTGCGCTGTGAACACCGGCATCTGCGGCGCTGGCCTGCTGGATACCGCCGGTGCCGTCAGTTATGCCCAGAACACGGCGCCCGCAGGCGCGGGCAGTGGCACGGGGTCGGGCAGATCGACCGGGGGTACCAGCGGCGGTGGTGGCGGAGGCGGCGGGGCCATCCCGCTGGTCGGCGCAGCACTGCTGTTGGCGGCTGGCATCGCTGGCGGTCGCCGGCGCCTGAAGGCGCATTAAACGCCCGCGCCGCAAAAAAGGCGCCACTGCTTTTCGCGTGCACCGCTACGCGGTACGCGGCTCTTGGCTGGTTACGCCAATTGACCGTACCGCACGTGTGATTTCAGCCAGATATAAAGTTTACTAAACAACGCAGTTAGCCTGTTTAAGGTGGGAAACGCGCAATTCTTGTGATAATTGCGCTTCCGTTTTCTACAACAACAGGTCCATTACATGAAATTGATTGCCCAGGGGGGTATTGTCCGCGCACTCGTCGCGCTCGGACTGGTCTCGTATCACGCTGTCCCGGCGTTCGCCGTAGGTCAACCGGCAAACGTTGGCGCCCAAACGCAATGGGTATCGCAGTTGATCGTCAAGGAAAAGAGCGGCGGCACATCCCAGTTGCAGTCCGCGGAGACTGCAACGCGCGTTAACGTTGCGACAGTGCAACGCTGGTCGGCCGCTGCACAGTTGCCGGTGACGTACAAGCGCGCCATGTCGGGCGGCGCCCATGTGGTGACGCTGCCTAGCACCATGACGCTGGATGACGCCCAAGCGGTGGCGCAGCGCATGGCCGCGACCGGCCAGTTCGAATACGTTGCGCCTGACCGCATCCTGCGCCCGGCCTTCACGCCATCGGCTTCATGGTTCAGTTCCCAATGGAACCTGATGGCCACGAACGCAACGATCACCACCATTCCGAATTCCGCTGGCCCGCTGCAGCCGGCCAGTGGAACCGCTATGGGCGGAGCCAATCTCACCACCGCGTGGGACACGACCACGGGATCCAACACGGTAAATGTCGCAATCGTCGACACAGGCATCCTCAGCCATCCCGACCTCACGGGCGCCAAGATAAACCCGGGCTCCAACTTCATCACCAATACGTTCAGAAACAACTCGGGCGATAGCATCGGAACAGACCCGGGCGACGCCATCACGACTACGGACATCACCAATAATCCGACGGTTTGTAATGGTGCGACGGCCTCCAATAGTTCCTGGCACGGCACCTTTGTAACGGGCCAGATCGCTGCCCAACACAGCGGGACTAGCGTCGCAGGTATTGCACCGGGTGTCGGCGTCCAGATGGCGCGCGCGCTCGGTCGTTGCGGCGGCGCGGAGTCCGACATCATTGATGCGGTTACTTGGGCAAGTGGTGGCGTTGTGGCCCGCATCTCTCCCGCCATCAACCCGACACCCGCAAAGGTCATCAACATGAGCCTGGGCGGCACCGGTAGTTGTGACTTGCCCATGCAAACCGCCATTACCAACGCGCGCAACCGCGGTGCAGTGATCGTAGTCGCCACCGGCAACGAGAGCGCTTCGGCGATCGATTCACCGGCCAACTGCACGGGAACCATCGCCGTAACAGCCCATACGCTGGAGGGCGATAAGGCGAGCTACGCCAACGTGGGAACGGGTACCACGCTGAGCGCTCCTGGCGGCGGCAATGGTTCCGTGGCCCCCGGTTTGGGGGCTCTGATCGTGTCGCTCTCGAACAGTGGCACCACCAGTGCCAGTTCCCCCAGCTACTCGGGCGAAGCCGGCACCTCGATGGCCACGCCGCATGTGGCGGGCGTCGCCGCGCTGATGCTGTCGGTCAACAGCTCGCTGACGCCTGATCAGATTGCCACCGTCCTCCAGCAGTCGGCTCGCCCATTCCCGGCGGGCACATACTGCGCGACGCATACGGGCGTCTGCGGCGCCGGCATGCTGGATGCGGGTGCCGCCGTTGCGCTGGCGAAGGGCAATCCGACTGTGCACGCATCGACGTCGGCAAGCACAGTGGTCGCAAACAACGCGGTCACGCTCACAGCAACCGGCAATGCAGGCCTCGTCAATACCATTACGAGCGTGCAGTGGGCGCAAACTTCTGGGCCGTCCGTCAGCCTCACCACTGCCGGCCCCGATAGCAACGGCAATTACACCGCCACATTCACGCCGTCGGCCGAGGGCACCTACGCCTTCACGGTAACGCTGACGAACAACACCGGCGCGACCGCCACCGATACCGCTAACGTGACAGTCACTGCTGCAGCAAGCACCGGAACCGGCACCACTACCCCGCCTGCGACGACGTCCAGCAGCGGCGGTGGCGGCGGCGCTATCGGCCTTGGCGGCGCAGCATTGTTGCTGGCTGCGGGCTTGGCCGGCCGTCGGCGGCGCGTGAAGTAAGCCTAGTAGGTCTTTTGGCCCGCGCCTTCATTGGCGCGGGCATTCCGCCCTCGCCCCTCCTCGCGCGTTTCGCTGCTCACCGACGCAGCCGATTTCCGCGGAGGCGCCACTCCCCCAGCACCCAAATCAGCAATCCGCTCGCCGCGCCAAAGGCGTGCGCAATGCGCACCACGCCAAACCCCCAGCGCGGGTCATAGGCGATCGGCGACAGCCACGATTGTTCGAGCCACACCTTCACCAGCACGCCCACACACAGCGCCACGCCAATCCAGCGTGAGAAACGATCCTCGGCCCCGTCCGCGGACGGCTTCAGCAACCGCAGGCCGCCCCATGCCGCTAGGCCATGCAGCGCGCCAGAGAGCCCGCCGTACCACTGCACCGTCGGCTGATTGAGCAGTGCGATCTGCACGAGCACCCCGCACACCACCAGCGCACCAACGATGACATGCGGCCGCAACACGCGCGCGAGCAGCAAGATGAGCCCTGCCGCCGCCATCGCATCCGCCAACCAATGCCACGTGTCCAGATGCACCCACATGGCGGTCACGATGCGCCACCACTGACCCGCGCGCACGGCCTCGCGTTGATACAGCCCAACCGCGTACAGCCGCGGCACGAACGAGAACGCCGCCGACAGCGCGGCCACACCGGCGCACGCGCCCCACGTGTGCAACGTGTGTCGATGCACCCTCATTGCGCAGGCCCGAACACCTGCTCCCACAACGCACGTACGTGAGCGGCCTCGTGCGCGCAGGTGTCGATCGGTACGCGGGCAGTGGATTGCCCGTCGAGCCTTAGCTTGTGCTGGCGCGCGCGGAAGTCCCGATAGGCATCGGCCACTTGCGCAGCTGCCGTCGCATCGATCAGCCCGAGTTCGCCAGCCATGCGTAGGAGCGCGATGTTCCCCTTGTTGAGGGTCAGCTCGGCATGCGCCGCGCTATGCAGAAGCACCAGAAATTGCACGGTGAATTCGATATCGACCATGCCGCCGCGATCGTGCTTGAGATCAAACAGCCCAGTCGGATTCGCATGGCCTTCCGCCACGCGCTCGCGCATCGCCACGATCTCGTCGCGCAGCGGGCCGCGTTCGCGCTCCTGGCGCAACACGGCCGTACGCAGCGCCTCGAAGCGTTCGCCGATTTCCGCATCGCCCGCGCAGAAGCGTGCGCGCGTGAGCGCCTGGTGCTCCCACACCCACGCAGCGTTGTCGCCCTCGCGCATCTGATAACGGCGGAAGGCTTCGAAGTGCGTGACCATCAAACCCGCGGCGCCGTTCGGCCGCAAGCGCGTATCGACGTCGAACAGCATGCCCGCGGCGGTATGGCTCGTCAGCCACGTGATGAGCTTGCGCGCAAATGACGCGTAGACATCGGGCGCGCGTTCGTCATCGTCGTCATACAGGAAGATGATGTCGAGGTCCGACGCATAGCCGAGTTCCTTGCCGCCCAGCCGCCCATAGGCAACCACGGCAAAGCGCGGCACCTCCCGGTGGCGCGTGGCGACCTGCTTCCAGACCGTTTCCAGCGTGAGGTCCAGCATGGCGTCGGCAAGATCCGAAAGCCGGTCGCTGATGTGCTCGACGCTCAGCATGCCCTGCAGGTCCTGCAGCAGCACGCGGAAGGTTTCTGCATGGTGCTCCTGGCGCAGGATGTCCATCTGCATTTCGACATGGTCGGACGCGGCCTCCAGGCGTTCCCGCACGCGCGCCCTGAACGCCGGCCAGTCGGGCTCGGCTGACAGCGCCTCCACGTCGAGCAGTTCATCGAGCAGTTGCGGATGGCGCGTGAGGTAGTCCGCCGCCCAGCGCGACGCGTGCAGCGTGTGGGCCACGCGCTCCATGGCCTGCGGATATTCGCTCAGCAGCGACAGGTACGAGGAGCGCCGGCTGATCGCATCAAAGAAATCGAGAAAGCGCGCGATGGTGACATCGGCATCGGTCTGCCGCGATGCCTGATCAAGCGCACGGTTGATCAGCAAGTCGAAACGCTGGCGGCTGACTTCGGACAACGCGCGGTAACGCGGCGAATTGCGCGTCGCACGCAGACGCTCCAGCACACTGACGGGCTCGGCATAGCCGAGTTCGGCGAGCTGCGCGCGAGCGGTTTCCGTGTGTTCATCGTCGAGCAGGTCTGCGTGCCAGACGGCCGTGCACGGCGGCTGGCTGTCCTGCTTGTCGGAAAAGGTCTGCTCAAAATGCTGTGCGACTTCGTCCTGGTATGCCTCAAGCTTGGCGACCAGCGCCACATAGTCGTCAAAACCCATCATGCGCGCCACGCGCAACTGGTCTTCCGGCGAGCCCGGCAGGTTGTGCGTCTGCGCGTCTTCGATGTACTGCAGCCGGTGCTCAAGCTGGCGCAGGAAGCGATAAGCCTCAGTCAGGCGCGCCACGGCTTCGGCGTCGATCAGGCCGCGCTCCGACGCCGCCCGCAGCACCTCCAGCGTGGGCCGCACACGCAGCCCGAAGTCCTGTCCGCCGCGAATGAGCTGAAACACCTGCGCGACGAATTCGATTTCGCGGATACCGCCGCGCCCGAGCTTGATGTTGGGCGAGCGCGCCTGCACGTGGCCCGCGTTATCGCGCTGCTGGTTGGCACCATTGCTGCGCTTGGCGGCCTCGCTGCGGATCTGTGCATGCAGCGCGCGAATGGCGGAGATCACGCCGTAATCGAGATAGCGCCGGAAGACGAACGGGCCGGTCACGCGCTCCAACTGTTGAATCACCCGGGCCGCATGCGGGCTGGCCGGGTCGGTGATCACCCGGCCCTTGATCCAGGCGTAGCGCTCCCACTCGCGGCCCTGCACGACGAAATACTCCTCGAGCATGCCCAGGCTGCACGCGAGCGGCCCCGCATCGCCGTTGGGGCGCAGGCGCATGTCGACGCGGAAGACATAGCCGTCCTCCGTCACATCGGCCAGCGCGTTGATCAGCCGCCGGCCAAGCTTGGTGAAATATTCGTGGTTGGAGAGCGGTCGCGGGCCGCCCTGCGTGTCGCCGTCATCGTCGTAGAGAAAAATCAGGTCGATGTCGGACGAGACGTTCAGCTCGCGCCCGCCCAGCTTGCCCATGCCGACCACCACCAACTCCTGCACCTCGCCGGAGGATTGCCCGATCGGCTGGCCGTGCAGTGCGCTCAGTTCCTGGCCGATCACGGAAATGGCCGTGCGCACCGCAAACTCGGCCAGGTCGGTCATCGTGCCCGTGACCTCATCGAGCGTCGCGGCGCCGGACAAATCGCGCTCGACCAGTGTGCCGAAGACTTCATTGCGCAGCAGGCGCAAGGCGCGCTTGAGCGCAGCCTCGACCTCCACGGCCAGGGTGTCGAACAGCTCGGTAAACCGCGCGGATAGCCACGCCATGTCAATCGGACGGCCTGCGCCGGCCTGCACGCGCTCGGCCCAGCCCTCGCGCGCTTGCGCCTGGCGCTGGAGATAGCGCGAATACGCAAGCGCAAAAGGCAGTGCAGCAGCGGGAGCCTCCGGCGCGCGGGCCGGAGCGTGCAAAAACGGCTGGGCGGACAAGGCGGAATCAGTCATGCGGGCGCGTCGAGCATTGGCGGAAACGTCCATTCTCGCTGAAATGCGCGCCGGTATAAGTAGGCCAATTCGTGATCACCAACGTTCACGGGCATTGGGCGTGCTTGCCGCTGGGCAGGCGCGACGCCTCACTCCAAATATGGCGCCGCCTCCTGAATATCGGATAATCCGCATCATGCCCCGCCCGTCCCAGCCCCCAGAATCGCCGAAGTCCGATGGTGGACACGCCAGCACCCTGTCCACACGCGGGGTGGGCCGGCCCACGGCCTGGGCGTGCCTGGTGCGATTCGTCAGCCGGATCGGCACGGGCATTGGGATTGTTTTCCGCGCCCCGATCTGGCGCAAGCTGTGGCGCGTGCTCTGGAAGACGGCGGCAGCGCTGGCCGTCCTGGCGGTCGTGGGCATGCTGGCGGTGCGCTTCATCCTCTGGCCGCGCGCAAGCCTGGCGCGCGACTGGATGGAGCGCGAGGCGTCCAGCGCACTGCACGCCACCGTCGGCATCGGCTCGCTTGAGACCTACTGGGAGGGCTGGCACCCGGCCTTCCGCGCCCAGCGCATCGACGCGCACGACACCGCGGGCCGTCGCACCTTCGCGGTACAGGACGTGCAGGCGCGGCTGTCCTGGCGCTCGTTGCTGCGCATGCAGATCACCTTTGCCGCCCTGCACGCCAGCCAGGCCGACGTGCTGGTACGGCGCAATGCGCAGGGTGCCTTGCTCGTCGCGGGCATGCCGCTCGGCCCGAGCACCGGCGGCGACAGCGATTTCCTCGACCAGCTCCTCTCCCAAGGCGACATCGATTTCCAGCAAGGTGCCGTCCGCTGGCTCGACGAGCAGCAGAAGCTGCCCGAAGTGGCGCTGGGCAATGTGCGGGTGCAGCTACGCAGCGGCCCGACGCGGCACCGGCTGGAGGCCAGCGGGACCTCGCCCACGCTGTTCAACGGCCCCATCAAACTGCACGCGGATTTCCGTCACGACCTGCTGGCCCGCCCAGGCGACTGGCGCCACTGGCACGGCCAGGCCTCCTGGCAGGTCGATACGCTTCAGTTAGCCTCCGTACAGCGCTATGTGCCCGTGCTGGCCGCCGCCAACAGCGGCACGCTCACCTCCGACGGCTCGGTGGAGTTTGCCGACGGCGTGTTCACGCGCAGCCAGGCACGGCTGACAGGGCAGCAGCTCGATCTGCAGGTCCGCAAGGATCTGGACCCGCTGCAGCTGCGCAGCCTCCAGGCGCTGGCCACGCATCAGCGCAATGCGCGCGGTGAGCACACCTTGCGCCTCGACACGCTGCTCTGGCAGCCGCTGAACCCGCCCGCCCAACCGCCGTCGGTGCCCGAACTGGCAGGCCCCGGCATCCAGGCGCCGGCCAACCCAGCCGGCACGCCGCGCGGCTTGCGCAATGTCACCGTGGGGTGGGCGCTCGACTCGCGCGACGCCCTGCGCAGCCTGCAAGTCAAAGCCACAACGCTGGATTTGGCGGACCTGCGCAACATCGCCACCGCGCTGCCGCTGCCTGCCGGCGTGCTCGAACCGCTGCGTTCGAAGCAACCGTCCGGCCGCATCGACGATCTCGACATCAACTGGCAGCGCGATGTTTCCCGCTGGCGGCCAAATGCGCCGGCGCCCGTGCACTTCACCGGCCGCGCCACGATGCGTCAAGTGTCGTTCGGCCCGGGCGCGCTGCCCGCGGTGCCGCCGGGCCAGCATCCCGAGCCAGCCGTGCCCGGCGTTGAAAACGTCTCCGGCAACGCCGTCTTCTCCAACGACAAGGGCACGCTGCGCATCGAGTCCAACGACACCGCGCTGCTGCTGCCCGGCACCTTTGCCGATGCCCGCGTGCCGCTGGACCGGCTGCAAGGCACGTTCAACTGGACATATCGCAAGCAGGAACTGGTTGTCAGCAGCGACAACCTTGCATTCTCCAACGATGATCTGTCGGCGCGCATCACGGGCAGCTATCGTCACGCACCAGACACCAGCCATCTCGGGACCATCGACCTGAAGGGCACGCTGGACCGCGCCAACGTTCCACGTGTGCCGCGCTACCTGCCGCTGTCGATTGGCCAGCATCTGCGCGACTACCTGGGCGGTGCGTTGCAAGCGGGTACGGCCAGCAACGTCGATTTCGCACTGGCGGGGGATCTGCACGACTTCCCGTTCCGGCCGCCGCACAAGGGCGTCTTCCGTGTGGAAGTGCCGATCCAGGACGTGACATACCAATCGGCGCCGCCCGAAGCCGCGCACAACCCTCCGGGCCGCGTGCCCACGCACCCGGGTGACTGGCCGGCGTTCACCAACATCGACGGCACGGTCATCTTCGATCGGGCATCCCTGGCGTTCAAGGTGGCGCGCGCCAAGGTGATGGGCGTGAACCTGCAGGACGTGAATGGCAGCCTGCCCGACATGGGCGACCACAACCCGCTGCTCACCATCGACGGCCGCGGTGACGGCGCCACGCAAAACTTCCTGCAATATGTCGAGGCCAGTCCCATCGGCCAGTGGATCGGGCATTTCACCAAGGACGCACGCGCCCAGGGCAACGCTACGCTGGCACTCAAGCTGGACCTGCCTCTGCACGAGATGCATTCGACGCGCGCCCAGGGCAGCGTCACGTTTCTGCGCAATGACGTCACGCTCGTGCCGCAGGCGCCGCCGCTCACCGATGTGAACGGCGCGCTGACCTTTACGCAGAAGGGCATCGGTTTCGATAACCTGCGCGCGCGCTTTGCCGGCGGCGAAATCCGCCCCACGGGGGGCACCACGCCCGATGGCACGATCCGCATCCAGGTGGCGGGCACCGCTTCCGCGCAAGGGCTGCGTGAGACGACGCCCGAGAACAGCCCGGTGGCCGCCGTCGCCCGCTCGCTGGAGGGCAGCGCACCGTACAGCGCGATCATCAGCGTCAAGCAGCATCGGCCTCTCATCCAGGTGCAGTCTGATCTGACGCCGATGACGGTGCGTCTGCCGGCGCCGCTCAACAAGGCCGCCGGGCAACCGCTGCCGGTGCGCTTCGAGATGCAGCCGCTGGCTTCGAACAACGCCATCGACGAAATCGTTCTGCAGGTCGGCAATATCGTCAGCGCGCGCTACGAACAACGCAGCACAGGCAACGGCATCGAGGTGCTGCGAGGCGGCATCGGCGTACGGCAACCGGTGCCGCAGCCGCAGGACGGCGTGCAGGCCAACCTGGCGCTGGATCAGCTGGACGTCGACGCCTGGCGCCATGCCTTTGCCGCACCCGCGGCTGACAAGAGCGCCAGCCAGATTGCCACCGAACATGCGGCCAATGCCACCAACGCCTCCGATAGCCATAGCGCGTATCTGCCCAGCCGCCTGAGCGCCCGCGCGCAAACGCTGCGCATCCTGGGCCGCGACTTCAACGCCGTGCGCATCGATGCCACGCGCGACGGCGCCAACTGGCAATCGACCATCGATTCACGCGAAATTGCAGGTAGCGCGCGCTGGCACGCCGAAAGCGCCGCCGTGCCCTTTGGCGAGCTGACGATGCGGCTGTCTCGCATGAGCATCCCAGACGCGAAGGAAGAGACGGCGCTCACCGAATCGCTGGCCAGCAGCTCGCAGGAAATTCCGTCCCTCGACCTCGTCGCCGACAAATTCGACCTGCGTGGCAAGGCGCTCGGCAAGCTGGAGATCAAGGCGCGCAGCCAGATCACCGAGGGCGCGCCCGTCTGGACGCTTGAGACGCTGAAGATCGAGCAGCCCGCTGCCACGCTGACGGCGCATGGCACGTGGCGCATCCCGCGGCGCCTGCGCGGCGGCGGTGATGATCCGGAGCGCCGGACGCTGCTCGACTTCAACCTCGACCTGCGCGACACCGGCGACCTGCTGCAGAAGATGGGCTTCGCCAAGGTGATCGACGGTGCCAAGGGCAAGCTGGAAGGCCGCGTGGTCTGGCGCGGCTCGCCCATGTCGATCGACTACCCGACGCTCAACGGCCGCATGGCGCTGAACCTGGAGCGCGGCCAGTTCCTGCCGGTCGATCCGGGTCTGGCCAAGCTGGCCGGTGTGCTGAGCCTGCAGGGGTTGCTGCATTTCGCGACCGACCTGCGCAGCGCCACCGGGCGCGGCACGCCGTTCGAGAGCGTGGCGGCCACCGGCACCATCGCCAGCGGCGTTGCCCACACCGAAGATTTCGCCGTCAAGGGCCCGCAGTTCCAGGTGGCCATGCAGGGGTCGGCAAACATCCTTGATGAAACGCAGGATCTACGCGTGAAGGTCACGCCCAAGGTGGACGCCACGTCGGCCTCGCTGGCGGCGGCTTTCATCAACCCGGCCATCGGGCTGGGCACGCTGGCCGCGCAGCTGGTCCTGGGCGATCAGTTGTCGAAGGCATTCGTCACGCAATACCACGTGACCGGTAGCTGGGCGGATCCGAAGATCGAGAAAGTCGCATCCAACGGTAATTCGGGCAGCCAATCGCAAACCTCGGCAAAATAGGCGCCATGACCCCGACCACCGTTGCTCCGGCCCCCGTCGCATCCGGTATGGATGCGCCTTTCGATGCACCTTTTCGCGTTGCCGCCATCCAGACCGTGACGGCCATCGACGTGGACGCCAACCTGGCGCGCGCAGACGCGCTGCTTGCGGAGGCGGCCGCCCAGGGCGCGCAACTCGCGTTGCTGCCTGAATATTTCTGCATGATGGGCCGCAAGGACAGCGACAAGGTCGCCATCCGTGAGGACGATCAGGATGGCCCGATCCAGACATTCCTCGCCGATGCCGCGCGCCGCCACAAGCTGTGGCTCGTCGGCGGCACGTTGCCGATGTGGTGCGAAGACGAACAGCGCGTGCGCAATTCGTCGCTCGCATTCAACCCGGCCGGATTGCGTGTCGCACGCTACGACAAGATCCACCTGTTCAACTTCGTACGCGGGGAAGAACGCTACGACGAGGCCCGCACCATCGAGCCCGGCGCCGCGCCGGTGGCCTTCGATGCGCCGTGCGGCCGCGTGGGCATGTCGGTGTGCTACGACCTGCGCTTTCCCGAGCTGTACCGGGCGCTGGCGTCGCAAGGCAACCTAAACTTGATTCTGATGCCGGCGGCCTTCACGTACGTGACAGGCGCCGCGCACTGGGAAATCCTCCTGCGCGCCCGCGCCATCGAGAACCAGTGTTACGTGCTCGCCGCTGCTCAGGGCGGGCGCCATGAGAACGGCCGCCGCACGTGGGGCCATTCCATGCTGGTCGACCCGTGGGGCGAAGTCATTGCCTCCGTGCCCGAGGGCGAAGGCGTTGCCATCGGCGACATGGACCCCGCCCGCATCGCACAAGTGCGCCGGGATCTGCCGGCGCTCAAGCACCGCGTGATGTAAGCCAATCGAATTTTTTTGCGAGAACCGATCATGAACGCAGGCGACATCGCCATCCAGAATCTGTCCATCGCGCGCCGCGTGCTGCTCGATCCGTACGGCCTTGATGAAGCGCACCTGCAGCGCGCGCTGGCCGACATCTTCACGCACCGCGTGAACTATGCCGATCTCTACTTCCAGTACACACGCAACGAGGCGTGGAGCCTGGAAGAAGGCATCGTCAAATCCGGCAGCTTCAGCATCGACCAGGGTGTGGGCGTGCGCGCCGTCTCGGGCGACCGCACCGCGTTTGCCTATTCCGACGACATCAGCCTGCCCGCGCTGATGCAGGCCGCCGGCGCCACGCGCACCATTGGCAAGGCCGGTGCCGGCCGCGTGAAGGTGGCGAGCAGCTTGGCCAGCACCCCCGGCAGCCACTCGCTGTATGTGCCGAACGACCCGCTCGATTCGATGACAGCGTCAGAGAAGGTTGCGCTCCTGGAGCGGATCGAAAAGCTCGCCCGCGCCAAAGACCCGCGCGTCGTGCAGGTGATGGCCGGCCTGGCCGGTGAATACGACGTCATGCTGGTGGCGCGCAGCGACGGCGTTATTGCCGCGGATGTGCGCCCGCTGGTGCGCATCTCCGTGACCGTCATTGCCGAGCAGAACGGGCGCCGCGAAATGGGCAGTTCCGGCGGTGGCGGCCGCTATGCCTACGGCTACTTCACCGACGAACTGCTGCGCGAATACGTGGACGAGGCAGTCTCCTCCGCACTCGTCAACCTGGAAGCCAAGCCGGCCCCGGCTGGCACGATGACCGTGGTGCTCGGCCCGGGCTGGCCCGGCGTGCTGTTGCACGAGGCCATCGGCCACGGGCTGGAAGGCGACTTCAACCGCAAGGGCTCGTCGGCGTTCTCCGGACGCATGGGCGAGCGCGTGGCCGCCAAGGGCGTCACCGTGGTGGACGACGGCACGCTCGCCAACCGCCGCGGCTCGCTCAACCTCGACGACGAGGGCAACCCCACGCAGTGCAACACGCTCATCGAAGACGGCATCCTCACGGGCTACATGCAGGACACGCTCAACGCGCGCCTGATGAAGATGCCCGTGACTGGCAACGCCCGCCGCGAGAGCTACGCCGCCCTGCCCATGCCCCGCATGACCAACACCTACATGCTCGGCGGCGACAAGGACCCGCAAGAGATCATCGCCAGCGTCAAGAAGGGGCTGTATGCGGTCAACTTCGGCGGCGGTCAGGTCGACATCACCAACGGCAAGTTCGTGTTCTCGGCCAGCGAGGCCTACCTGATCGAAGACGGCAAGATCACCGCCCCGGTCAAGGGCGCGACGCTGGTCGGCAGCGGCCCGGAATCGCTCAAGCACGTGACCATGATCGGCAACGACATGCGCCTTGATTCGGGGATCGGCGTATGCGGCAAGGAAGGCCAGAGCGTGCCGGTGGGCGTGGGCCAGCCGACGCTGCGCATGGAGAACATGACGGTGGGCGGCACGGTCTGACTGCCCTGAAAACGTCGTTTTGGCGCCGCAGGCCCGGAAAATCCGCGCTTGCGGCCCTCAAAGAAAGGGTTTATAAAGACGGTTCGATTGGTGCGGCGCAGTAGTTTCAAGTCACCTCTGCGCCACAATTTTTCCTGCATCGACTCGTTTTCCTCTCATGTCCTTCGCCAAGTTTTTTTACTTTTACTTTTGGCATCTCGCACCGCTGGCGGAAGGAGAGGGGCGCTTGCAGCAAAAATAAAGCACCCAGCAGATACCGAAAACCGCCAGCGACCCTGGCGGTTTTTTTTCGCCCAGTCACCTGCCCCACCCCGGCACCGACGCGAAACATGATCCGAACACAGTAGACGTTTCCAATAGAACTCAAGACACATCCCCGGAGCTTTCCATGCCGAAGAACACCGATGATTTGCGCATTCGCGAACTGAAAGAGCTGACGCCGCCGTCGCATCTGATCCGCGAATTCCCGTGCAGCGACACCGTGTCCGACCTTATCTACCAAAGCCGGAACGCGATGCACCGCATCCTGCACGGCATGGATGACCGCCTGATCGTCATCATCGGCCCCTGCTCCATTCACGACACCAAGGCAGCGATGGACTACGCCCGCCGCCTGGTCGAGCAGCGCGAGCGCTTCAAGAACGAGCTGGAAATCGTGATGCGCGTGTACTTCGAGAAGCCGCGCACCACGGTCGGCTGGAAGGGTCTGATCAACGACCCGCACATGGATGGCAGCTTCAAGATCAACGACGGCCTGCGCACCGCGCGCGAGCTGCTGATGAACATCAACGAGCTGGGCCTGCCCGCCGGCACCGAATACCTCGACGTGATCAGCCCGCAGTACATCGCCGATCTGGTGAGCTGGGGTGCCATCGGCGCGCGCACCACCGAAAGCCAGGTACACCGCGAGCTGGCTTCCGGCCTGTCGTGCCCGGTCGGCTTCAAGAACGGCACCGATGGCAACGTGAAGATCGCCGTGGACGCCATCAAGGCCGCATCGCAGCCGCACCACTTCCTGTCAGTCACCAAGGGCGGCCACTCGGCCATCGTGTCGACGGCGGGCAACGAGGATTGCCACATCATCCTGCGCGGCGGCAAGGCGCCCAACTATGACGCCGCCAGCGTGCAGGAAGCCTGCGACGCCATCTCCAAGTCGGGCCTGGCCGCTCGCCTGATGATCGACGCTTCGCACGCCAACAGCAGCAAGAAGCACGAGAACCAGATCCCGGTGTGCGAAGACATCGGCCGCCAGATGGCTGCCGGCGACAACCGCATCGTGGGGGTGATGGTGGAGTCGCACATCAACGCTGGTCGCCAGGACCACGTGCAGGGCACGCCGGTGTCGGACCTGGTCTACGGCCAGAGCGTGACTGATGCGTGCATCGGCTGGGACGATTCGGTGAAGGTGCTGGAAACGCTGGCCGACGCTGTACGCAAGCGCCGCCTCGTGCCGGGCAGCGGCAACTAAGACGCCATCAGCGTGATTTGGGAAGGACGCCTGCGGGCGTCCTTTTTCTTTGCGCGCGCATCAACGCGCAGATCTATAACAAATGTGAGCGAAACGCATCAAAGTCACACAAGTGCGTTGTCTTTGACATATCGTAGGTGGATTCCCCCTGCTCCCCCCGGAGGCATCCATGGCAGACACCCTGGCAGAAACCGCCGTCAACACCGCAAGCAAGTACCAGGCGATCGTGGCGCAATACGCCACCGACGTCGGTATGAAGATCCTCGCTGCCATCGTTTTCTGGGTGGTCGGCCGCTGGCTGATCCATCTGGCGGTACGCATGGTGGAAAGCTCGCTGACCCGGCAGAAGGTCGATCCGACCGTGCTTCGCTACGTCGGGTCAATCATCACCGTTACGCTGAACGTGCTGCTGGTGATCGGCATCCTGGGCTATTTCGGCATTCAGACGACGACGTTCGCTGCGCTGATTGCCGCCGCCGGCGTGGCGGTTGGCATGGCGTGGTCGGGACTGCTGTCGAACTTTGCGGCGGGCGCGTTCCTGATCGTGCTGCGGCCGTTCAAGGTGGGCGACTTCGTGACGGCCGGTGGCGTGACGGGCACGATCAAGGAGATCGGCCTGTTTGCCACGACCATCAACACGCCGGACAACGTCGTCACGATTGTCGGCAACGGCAAAATCTTCGCCGACACGATCCAGAACTACACCTCCAACCCGTTCCGCCGCGTCGAGCTGAAGGCGCAATTGGCCGGCAGCGCCGATCACCGCGCCGCCATCGCGCTGCTCAAGGAAAAGGTGGCCGCCATTCCGAACGTGCTGACCGATCCGGCGGTCGATGTTGAGATTCTGGAGTTCAACCTGGTCGGGCCCGTGCTGGCCGTGCGCCCGTACACGCACAACGACAACTACTGGCAGGTCTATTTCGACACCAACCGCACCATCAAGGAAGCGCTGGCCGAAGCCGGCTTCCCGGCGCCCACGCCATCGCAGGCGCTGACGATCACCACGCCAGGGCAATTGGCGGGGCTGGCCGCCGTGGCGCAAAGCACGACGACGCCAACGATCGTGAACTGATTCTGCGCGCTGCAAAGCAAACGGCCCGGCCGAGGTGGCAACCTCGCCGGGCCGTTTCTTTATGGTGTGGACGCCGATCAGGTCGGCTTGTGCTCGTCGCGTTTCCACAGCACATCCGTGCCGCCGTCCGCACGATTGAGCACGCGCGCCAGCACGAACAACAGGTCCGACAGGCGATTGACGTACTGGCGCGGCGCCTCGCCGATGGACTCTGCGCGGCCGAGCGCCACGATGCTCCGCTCGGCACGGCGTGCGACGGTGCGACAGACATGCGCCTGTGCCGCAGCGCGGCTGCCGCCGGGCAGGATGAATTCGGCCAGCCGGGGAAGATCGGCGTTGTAATCGGCCAGCCATTGGTCGAGCCGCAGCACGTGCGCGGTCGTCACCATGGTGTAGCCGGGAATGCACAGTTCGCCACCCAGATCGAACAGGTCATGCTGGATGGCCGTTAGCGCGGCGCGCACGCCGTCGGGCAGCGTTTCCGTGAGCAGCACGCCGATGTGCGAATTCAGCTCGTCGACGTCGCCGATGGCGGCGATACGCAGGCTGTCCTTGGCCGTGCGGCTGCCGTCGCCGAGGCCGGTGGTGCCGTCGTCGCCGGTGCGGGTAGCGATTTTGGATAGGCGGTTGCCCACGGTGCGTCTCCCTGTATAGCGTCAATGTTGGTGGCGCCATTATCGCAAGGGCGGCATGGCCCCGGCGTTAGAATGACAGCCCGAGCCGGCTTCAGACCGCCGCCCCACGCGAGACGCCATGAACCATCCAGCCCCTCCCTCCCAGTGCATCCGCAAGCCGATTCCGCCTGCGATGCTCGACGCGCTGCGCACCCGCTTCGGCGACCGCATCTCCACCACCGAAGCCGTACGCGCCCACCACGGCCGCGATGAATCCGCCTACGACCCGATGCTGCCCGACGCCGTCGTCTTCGCGCAGACCACCGAGGAAGTCGCCGCCGTCGCCAAACTCTGCTTTGAACATGAGATTCCGCTGATCCCGTATGGCGCTGGCTCGTCGCTCGAAGGCCATCTGCTGGCCGTGGCCGGCGGCGTGAGCCTCGATCTCTCGCAGATGAACCACGTGCTGTCGGTGTACCCCGAAGACCTGACGGTGACGGTCGAGCCGGGCGTCACGCGCAAGCAGCTCAATACCGAGATTCGCGATACCGGTTTGTTCTTCCCGATCGACCCGGGGGCGGACGCGTCCATCGGCGGTATGTGCGCGACACGCGCGTCCGGCACCAACGCCGTGCGTTACGGCACGATGCGCGAGAACGTGCTGAACCTGACAGTGGTCACCGCTGACGGCCGCATCATCAAGACGGCCAACCGCGCGCGCAAATCGTCGGCGGGGTATGACCTCACCCGCCTCTTCATCGGCAGCGAAGGCACGCTCGGCATCATCACGGAGATCACGCTGAAGCTGTATCCGCAGCCGGAAGCCGTGTCCGCGGCTGTGTGCGCGTTCCCGAGCATGGGCGATGCGGTGTCCGCTGTGATCGACACCATCCAGATGGGCGTGCCGATTGCGCGCGTGGAGTTTGTCGACGCGCTTGCCATCCGCGCGATCAACCAATACGACAAGCTCACGCTGCCCGAAATGCCGACGTTGTTCTTCGAGTTTCATGGCTCGGAGCACGGCGTGCAGGAACAGGCCGAGACCGTCCAGCAGATCGCAGCCGAACACAAGGGCCAGGGCTTCGAATGGGCCACGCGCCCCGAAGACCGCAGCCGCCTGTGGAACGCCCGCCACAACGCCTACTTTGCGTTCCTGCAGCTCAAGCCCGGCTGCCGCGCTGTCACCACAGACGTGTGCGTGCCGATCTCGCGCCTGGCCGACTGCGTGGTGGAAACCGAGAAGGACCTGCTCGCCAGCGCGCTCCAGCTGCCCGCGCCCATCGTCGGCCACGTGGGCGACGGCAACTTCCACGTTGCGCTGCTGATCGACCCGAACAAACCGGAAGAACTGGAAGAAGCCGAGCGCATCAACCAGCGCATCGTCGCGCGTGCAATCGCCATGGACGGCACCTGCACTGGCGAGCATGGCGTGGGCCTGCACAAGATGGACTTCCTCATCGCGGAACACGGCAACGATGCGATCGACCTGATGCGCAGCGTCAAGCTGGCGCTGGACCCCAAGCACATCCTCAACCCCGGCAAGATCTTCCACCTCTAACCGACTCACCCACCAGCGACCGCCCGCATGTCCTCCGTCTTCAAGCGCGTTCCTCCACTGCATCTGTTGATTGCCTTTGAGGCGGGGGCGCGCCATGCGAGCTTCGCGCGTGCGGCCGAAGAGCTTTCTGTCACGCCCAGCGCGGTATCGCACCGCATCAAGAACCTCGAAGAACTATGGGGCGAAGACCTGTTCGTGCGCACCGGCACGGCGCTGCGGCTGACCGCCGCGGGCACGCGCTACCTGCGCAGCGTGCAAGTCGCGCTCGACACGCTGCACGAACTGGCGCGGCCGGAGTTCAGCAAGCAGCGCGCGCGGCTTCGCGTGGCGATTCCGCCCACGTTCGGCCGCCAGCACCTCGTGCCTCGTCTGCCGGAATTCAACGCGCTGTACCCGCACATTGATCTGGAACTGCATCTCTCCATCCCGTTCCTTGATGTGAAAGCCGAGGACACCGATGTCGAGATCCGCTACGGCACCGGCCGCTATCCGGACCTGAAGACCACGCTGCTGCTCAACGAGCCGGTGTTCCCGGCGTGCGGGCGCGGCTACTTCGAGCAGATCAGCGGCAACACCATCACCGAAGCATCGCAGTTGCTGAACCTCACGCTGCTGCGCAGCCCGCTGGAGCCGTGGCGCCCGTGGTTTGAGGCGGCGGGGCTGGACGCACCCGAGCCCGCCACCGGCTCGCTGTTCAACGACATCGGCCTGATGCTCGAAGCGGTGGCCTCCAACCAGGGCGTTGCGCTGGTGCGGCAGGCGATGGCGCGCAACTGGCTGGGCTCGGGGCAGATCGTCCGGCTACTGGACATCGAATCGACGTCGCCACATGCTTATTACATCGTCCAGCGCGAACAGGCGCCGATGAAGCCCGAGGCGCGGCAGTTTGTGGATTGGTTGCTTGGGCTGGATTGGTAAACCGGTCAGCCGTGGGCAGCCAAGCCTCGTAACTGGCCCTCAAACCACCGGATTCGAAACTTTTAGTATCGACGTTGAGGCTCGGAACCCCAGCGTTGATGAAAAAAGCAGCAACGTCGGAGCAAAAAGGGGCATGGGCCGAGCCTCCGGGCCTCGAAGTCGACGTTCTGAACCTCATCGCTGCTGCTTTTTTCATCAACGCTGACCATATTTGCCTCACGCGTGAGGTACCCGAACCTCGGATTCGAAACTTTTAGTGTGAAGCTCGATGGTTTGAGCCCCACCATCGACGGTCGAAGGCTCGATCATGGAGGTCGGACCTCCACGAACGAGCGGTAAAACCTTGCCGCAACGCGATGAACCGCATTGGGCGCCTCGGCGAGCCAAATTCATCGCAGCAAAAGTCCTTAACACGCCGCATGGCGCGGCGGCCGGGCTATAGTGCCTCCCACCCCGGCCACCGCTGCCGGGCACAACGATGAGAGACACCCCATGAACGCGTCGCTGCCCGCCACCGCCCGCGATCAATCTGCCCTGCAGGCCGAGCTGACCGCTGCGCTGTCCCAGATCGTGTCCGACGACGCGCTGCTCTGGGAGCGCGAAGACACCACCCCGTATGAATGCGATGGCCTCGCCGCTTACCGGCAGGTGCCGCTGGCCGTGGTGCTGCCAGATACCGAAGCGCAAGTCGTCGAAATCCTGCGCGTGTGCCACCGCATGGGCGTGCCCGTGGTGCCGCGCGGCGCCGGGACGAGCCTGTCGGGCGGCGCGATGCCCACGCCGGGCGGGCTGGTGCTGTCGCTGGCCAAGTTCAAGCGCATCATCAAAGTCGACCCGTATACGCGTACGGCGGTCGTGCAGCCGGGCGTACGCAACCTCGCCATCTCGGAAGCAGCCAATCCGCACGGGCTGTATTACGCGCCCGATCCGTCCTCGCAGATCGCCTGCACCATTGGCGGCAACGTCAATGAGAACTCGGGCGGCGTGCATTGCCTGAAATACGGCCTGACCGTGCACAACGTGCTGCGCGTGCGCGCGGTGATGATGGATGGCGAGGTGGTCGAGTTTGGCAGCGAAGCGCCCGACGCACCCGGCCTGGATCTGCTGGCCACGGTGATCGGCTCCGAAGGCATGCTGGCCGTGGTGACGGAAGTGACCGTGCGCCTGATCCCAAAGCCGCAGTTGGCGCAGGTGATCATGGCGAGCTTCGACAACGTGGAATCCGGCGGCAACGCCGTGGCCGACGTGATTGCCGCCGGCATCATCCCGGCCGGGCTGGAAATGATGGACAAGCCTGCCACCGCGGCTGTTGAGGAATTCGTCTGCGCCGGCTACGACCTCGATGCGGCCGCCATCCTGCTGTGCGAGTCCGACGGCACGCCCGAAGAAGTGGCCGAAGAAATCGCGCGCATGAGCGAAGTGCTGCGCGCCTCGGGTGCCACGCGGATCCAGGTCTCGCAAAGCGAGGCCGAGCGCCTGAAGTTCTGGAGCGGACGCAAGAACGCCTTCCCGGCAGCCGGGCGCATCTCGCCGGACTACTACTGCATGGACGGCACCATCCCGCGCAAGCACATCGGTACGCTGCTGCGGCGCATCCAGCAGATGGAGCAGAAGTACGCCCTGCGTTGCATCAACGTGTTCCACGCCGGCGACGGCAACATGCACCCGCTCATCCTCTTCAACGGCGAAGACCAGGACGAATGGCACCGCGCCGAACTGTTCGGCTCCGACATCCTCGAGACCTGCGTTGAACTCGGCGGCACCGTGACGGGCGAACACGGCGTGGGCGTGGAAAAGCTCAGCTCGATGTGCGTGCAGTTCTCGGCGGAAGAACGTGACGCCTTTTTGCGCGTAAAAACGGCTTTCGACCCGGTGCGCCTGCTGAACCCCGACAAGGCTATCCCCACGCTCGCGCGCTGCGCCGAATACGGCAAGCTGCACGTGCGCAACGGCCTGCTGCCGCATCCGGACCTACCGCGCTTCTGAAGCACGTAGCCATGAAGAATCCGCCCCGTACCGTCCGGAACCGCTGGCACGCCCACAATGCGCGCCTTGGCGAATATCTCGGCAAACCCGAGAGCGGCTGGCGCGCGCATTGGTACGCCATCATCTTTGAAGCCGAAACACGATCCGGCAGGCTGTTCGACCTGACCCTGCTTGGCGCCATCCTCGCCAGCGTGCTGGTAGTGATGCTCGACAGCCTGCCGAGCGTCAGCGGCCGCGCAGGCACGCTCTTCACGGTGCTCGAGTGGCTCTTCACACTGCTGTTCACGGGGGAGTACGTCATGCGCATCCTCGTAGTGCGCAGACCTTGGCGTTACGTGCTCAGCTTTTACGGCGTCATCGATTTCATCTCGATCCTGCCGACGTGGCTGGCGATCTTCGTGCCCGAGCTGGCCTACCTGCTCGATGTGCGGCTGCTGCGTCTGCTGCGCATCTTCCGGATACTGAAGATCACGGTCTACTTTGAAGAGGCGCAGATCCTCCTGCGTGCGCTGTTGAACGCGCGGCACAAGATCTTCGTGTTCCTGGGTACCGTCTTCATCATCACCATCATCCTCGGCACGGTGATGTACGTGGTGGAGGGGCCGCAGCATGGCTTCACCAGCATTCCGGTCAGCATGTACTGGGCGGTGGTCACGCTCACCACCACAGGCTTTGGCGACCTCGTGCCCCGCACGCCGCTGGGCCAGTTCATTACCTCGCTCACCATCCTCCTCGGCTACAGCATCATCGCGTTCCCGACCGGCATCATCGGCGCCGAACTAGTGAACACCATGCGCGAAGGATCTGCCTCGGCCGTCCCACCGCAGGCCCGCGCGTGCAGCGGCTGCACGCTCGACCGTCACGACACTGACGCCGCATTCTGCAAGCGCTGCGGCACCAAGCTTCCGCTCCACCCCATCGAGACCGCGCACAGCCAGTGAGCTGCGCACCTGAAGGTTCGCCATGCCAAGCACGCCAGACACAGCCCTTTCGCCCACGCTCGCACGGTTTCGTGAGGCCATCGCACACGCAGCCGACAGCCACACGCCACTGACCTTGCGTGGCGGCGGCACGAAGGATTTCTACGGCCGCGCACCGGCACCCCACGGCACCGTGCTCGACACACGCGAATGGTCCGGCATCGTCGATTACGACTGCGCCGAACTTGTCGTCACCGCGCGCAGCGGCACGCCGCTCGTCGAGATCGAAGCTGCGCTGGCCGAGCACCGGCAGATGCTGGCGTTCGAACCGCCGCACTTTGCTGCGGACGGCAAGCAGGCGACCGTCGGCGGTGCGTTTTCATCCGGCCTGTCCGGGCCGCGCCGGCAGTCGGTGGGTGCGCTGCGCGATTTCGTGCTCGGCGCCGTCGTCATGGACGGCCGCGGCGACATGCTGAACTTCGGCGGCCAGGTGATGAAGAACGTGGCCGGCTACGACGTCTCGCGCTTGATGGCCGGCGCGCTCGGCACGCTCGGCCTGATCGTGCAGGTGTCGCTCAAGGTGCTGCCGATGCCGTTCTGCGATGCAACGCTGCGCTTTGCCATGGCGCAAGGCGAAGCCATCGACACCCTGAACCGCTGGGGCGGCCAGCCACTGCCGATTGCGGCGTCTGCGTGGATCGACGGTGCGCTGTGGGTGCGCCTGAGCGGCGCTGATGCAGCCGTGCGCGCAGCCATTGCCAAGCTCGGCGGCGAGCGTGTTGATGACTCAGAAGCAGCGGCGTTCTGGCACGACCTGCGCGAACAATCACATGCGTTTTTTTCGCGTGCCGTGCAGGGCAGCCTGCCGCTATGGCGCATCGCCCTGCCCCCGGCCACGCCGCCGCTGGCGCTCGGACATGCTTCTGCCGACGAACAACTCGTCGAATGGGGCGGCGGCCAGCGCTGGTGGATCGACACCGCCAACACCTCGGCTGACGTCATCCGCGATGCAGCACGCAAGGCCGGCGGCCACGCCACGCTGTTCCGCAACGGCGACCGCGCCAGCGACATCTTCACGCCCGTCGCCGCGCCGTTGATGGCGGTGCACAAACGCCTGAAAGACAGCTTTGATCCGCACGGCATCTTCAACCCGGGCCGTCTGTATTCAGCGTTCTGACTGCCGACTTCTAACGCAAGCCCATCATGCAAATCACGCTCGCGGCGTTCCTGCGCAACACCCCTCAGGGCGAAGAAGCCCAAAGCATCGTGCAGAAGTGCGTGCACTGCGGTTTCTGCACGGCCACCTGCCCGACCTACCAACTGCTCGGCGATGAGCTGGACGGCCCGCGCGGGCGCATCTACCTGATGAAGCAGGTGCTGGAGGGCCAACCCGCCGGCGCCGCTACACGCCTGCACCTGGACCGCTGTCTGACCTGCCGCAACTGCGAATCGACCTGCCCGTCCGGCGTAACGTACGGGCGCCTGGTGGAGATCGGCCGCAAGATCGTCGATGACCAGCTCGACGCGAAAGGAGAGTCGCGCCCGCTGGGCGAACGCGCCGTGCGCTGGGCGCTGCGCGAGGGGCTGACACGGCCGGCGCTGTTTGGCTCCGCGCTCAAGCTCGGGCAGGCGGTGCGGCCGATGTTGCCGCAAGTGCTGCGCAACAAGGTCCCGGCCAAGCAACCCCACGCCGGCGTGCGACCAAACACCGTGCACGCGCGCAAGATGCTGCTGCTCGAAGGCTGCGTACAACCCGCCATGTCGCCCAACATCAATGCAGCCACGGCGCGCGTATTCGACAAGCTGGGCGTGCATCTCATCAGCGCAGACCGCGCAGGCTGCTGCGGCGCCATCCGCTATCACATGAACGACCACGCAGGCGGCCTCGGCAACATGCGCGCCAACATCGATGCGTGGTGGCCGCATATCGAAGCCGGCGCCGAGGCCATCGTCATGACCGCTTCCGGCTGCGGCGCGATGGTCAAGGAATACGGACACCTGCTGCGCGACGATCCGGCCTATGCCGAGCGTGCGGTGCGCGTGTCCGCCATGACGCGTGACCTGTGTGAGGTGCTGCCGGCGTTCTCGCAACAGCTTCTGCAGAAGGCCAAACCGGAAGCGCAACGGCCGCGCGTGGCGTGGCACCCGCCCTGCACGCTGCAGCACGGTCAGCAGATTCGCGGCGCGGTCGAAACGCTCCTCACGTCGCTGGGCGTGGACGTCAAGCTCTGCGCCGACAGCCACCTGTGCTGCGGTTCGGCGGGCACGTATTCGGTGCTGCAACCGGAGCTGGCCTACCGCCTGCGCGACGACAAGCTCGCCAAGCTGCAAGCGACGCAGCCCGAGCGCATCGTTACCGCCAACATCGGCTGCGTGACGCATCTGCAGAGCGGCACGGACACTCCGGTTGAACACTGGATCGAGCTGGTCGACCGCATGCTGGCCTGAAGCGAACGCAGCCGGGTTCTATACTTGGCGCTTCGTTTTGCCCGGAGGCCCCATGCTGCAAACCTTCGCGATCCTGTTGACGTTCCAGTCGGTGGGAGAGCTGTTGACGTATTCGCTGCACCTGCCGGTGCCCGGTCCGGTGATCGGCATGGTGCTGCTGGTCATCTACCTGCTGGTGGACAAGGGCCGCGTGCTCGAAGTCATGCAGGGCACCGTCAGCGAATTGCTGCGGCACCTGACCATCCTGTTCGTACCGGCCGGCGTGGGCGTCATGACGCAACTGAACCGCATCGGGCAGGAATGGCTGCCGATCGTGGTGGCGACCGTCGTGTCGACGTGGCTGTCGATTGCTGCCGGTGCGCTCGTCACCCGCGCCCTGATGCGCCGCATGGGCCGCATTGACCACGGCGGCGGCGAAGGCCACGAGGAGCTGGCCCCATGAACGCGATGGCTCCGAACCTTCATCAACTCTGGGTCTACCTGGCCGCCAGCCCGCTGCTGGGCCTGACCGCCACGCTCATCGCTTACCTGATTGGCGTACGCCTGCATGAACGCAGCCGCTTCAACCCGATGGTCAATCCGCTGCTGATTGCGGTCGTCATCCTGGGCACACTCCTGACGCTGACGGGCACGCCGTACAAGACGTACTTTGACGGCGCGCAGTTCGTGCACTTCCTGCTGGGGCCGGCCACGGTTGCGCTGGCGGTACCACTGTTCCAGCAATGGGCGAAGCTGCGCCGCCACGCGCTGCCGCTGATGGGCGGGCTCCTTGCGGGGTCGGTCGTGGCGGTGGTGTCAGCCGTAGGCATCGCATGGCTGCTGGGCGCATCGCCCGAAACGCTACGCTCCATGGCGCCGAAATCGGTAACGATCCCGATCGCGATGGGCATCTCGGAGAAGATCGGCGGCGCACCGACCATTACGGCGGTGCTGGTGCTCATTACCGGCATTGTCGGTGCGACCACCACGACGCGGCTGCTGAACCTGCTGCGCGTGCGCGAATACAGCGTGCGTGGCTTTGCGACCGGCATTGCGGCGCACGGCATCGGCACAGCGCGCGCGTTTCAGGTCAATCCCGAGGCGGGTGCGTTCTCCGCGCTGGGCATGGGACTGAACGGCGTGCTGACGGCGGTGCTGGTGCCGCTGCTGGCAGGCTGGATTCCGCACTGAGCTGTTCCCCCACCGCCCGGCTTTCACTGCCTGGGCAATGTACAACACACTCCGCAATCCTCCTGAATGCTCCTGACAGAACGCTGTCAGGAGCCCCCCGCCAGAATCGCTTCACCTTAACGAGACAGGTTCCCCCAACCGCCTGCCTCATCAACCGGAGCGACAACATGGCAAGCGTCATCAACTGGTTTGAAATCCCCGCCAACGATTTCCCGCGTGCGGTGAAGTTTTACGAGAACGTCTTCGACACGCAGCTCAAGCAGGAAGACATGGGCGACCTGACCATGGGCGTGTTTCCGGCGGGTGAGACGACCATCCACGGTGCGCTGGTCAAGGGCGAAGGCTTTGCGCCGTCCGACAAGGGCAGCGTGGTGTACCTGAACGCGCCCAACCTGGATGCCGTGCTCGAGCGCGTGAACGGCAGTGGCGGCCAATGCGTGTTCGGCCCGATGACGCTGCCCGACCATATGGGCCGCATCGCCCACATCGTCGACACCGAAGGCAACCGCGTCGGCCTACATGAGCCGGATGCCAAGACGCAGGCGTACCTGCTACAGCAGTAACGCCCCCAGGGCCGGTGCGCGGGCACCGGCCTTTACTACGAGACAGAGAAGAAGAACACCATGCCGAGTCAATCCCCGTATCTCATGCGTGCCGCGGATATCACCGCGCGCACGCAGTCGTTTTCTCACCCCTGGAACAGCCTGTCGGAAATCCACGGCACCATGATGGGCCGGCTGCTCGGGCTCAAGCGCACCGGCGTGAATTTCGCGCGCGTGCCGCCGGGCAAGGAATCATTCGTCTATCACTCGCACCAGCGCGAAGAGGAATGGATCTACATCCTCTCGGGCGAAGCGCAAGCTGAAATCGCCGACAGCATGTTCACCGTGCGCGCCGGTGACTTCATGGCGTTCCCCACGGGCATCGCGCACCACCTGCGCAACTGCGGCAAGGAAGACCTCGTCTATCTGTGCGGCGGCGAACATCTCAACATCGAGATTGCCGATTTCCCGCGACTGGGCAAGCGCATGCTGCGCCGTGGCGAACAGGTCGATGTGGTCGAAATCCACCCGCAACGTGAGCTGACGCCCTTCGGCGCGTAGGGGATATGGCGCGCATTGCACCCGGGCCGAAGGCCACTACAATGCCGCGCATGACCCGCCGCGCCGACCGCCTGTTCCAGATTGCCCAGATCCTGCGAGGCCGCCGTTTGACCACGGCGGCCATGCTAGCCGAGCGCCTCGGCGTGTCCGAGCGCACGGTGTATCGCGACATCCGCGATCTGTCCGTCTCAGGCGTGCCGATCGAAGGCGAAGCCGGCATCGGCTACCGCATGCGCGCCGGCTTCGACCTCGCACCGCTCATGTTCACCGCCGATGAAGTTGAAGCCCTGGTGGCCGGCGCGCGGATGATCAAGGCATGGGGCGGCGGCACCATGGCCGACTCGGTGGAAGCGGCACTGGAAAAACTGATGGGCGCCCTGCCCGCGGAGCGCCGCAACGAAGCCGAGACCACGCGCATCTTTGCGCCCGGCTACGGCATGGGCAACGAGGTCAAGCAGGTATTCGACACGCTGCATGCGGCGCTTGGCCGCCACGCCGTCGCGCGACTCTCCTACCGGGATGCGCAAGGTCAGTTGACCGAGCGCTGCATCCAGCCGCTCGGCCTGTTCTTCTGGGGACAAGTCTGGCTGGTGGCCGCCTGGTGCGAGCACCGTCAGGACTACCGCACCTTCCGCCTCGACCGCTGCGTCAAGGTCGACATCCTGGAGCGCCACTTTGCCGAATCCGCCGAGCGCTCGCTGGCGGATTTCATGCGCAAGGTGCGAGGCTCGTCGGATTAACGACCGCAACGTCAGGCGGGATCCGGCTCCGCCAGCAGCCGTTCAATATCGTCGGCGATCTCTTCCGGCTTGGTCATGGGCGCGTAGCGCTTGTAGACCGTGCCGTCGCGGCGCAGCAGAAACTTGGTGAAGTTCCATTTGACTGCTTCGATGCCGAGCACACCGGGCTTTTCCGACGTCAGCCACTTGTAGAGCGGATGCGCGTTCGAGCCATTCACGTCGATCTTGCCGAACATCGGGAACGAGACGCCGTAGTTTTTCTCGCAGAACGCGCCGATTTCGTCTTCGCCGCCCGGCTCCTGCTTGCCGAACTGGTTGCACGGAAAGCCGAGCACCTCGAGGCCTTTCTCATGCAGCCGCTTGTACACCGCTTCCAGCCCCGCGTATTGCGGCGTGAATCCGCACTTGCTCGCCGTGTTCACGATCAGCAGGACCTTGCCTTTGTACTGCGACAGCGGCACGCGCTGGCCGGTCAACGAATCGGCCTCGAATGCGTAGACATCACTCATGGCTACTCTCCGGATGGTTGCGGGAACGGGGTGCTCCGGCATCTGTCCGGAATTGTAACGGCCCGCGCTGGGCGGGCCGTTTGGGGCGATTCGGATCAGTGCTTGTCGGTTTCAGAGAACCAGAAGGTGCGCTTGCGTTTGCCGAGGCCCGTGGGGGTGACCTTGATCGGCGCCAGCGACGATCCACCGCCCGTGCCCGTTTGGTTACCGCAGCCAAAGCACACCGGAACCGGCGTCGTGCCGCCGTTGCCATTGTTCACGAGCACCACGCCGTACACAGAGGACGGCGGGAATCCGCCGCCATCGAGCATGACGGAGCGGTCGGTGTTCTGGCCGGCGCCAGTCAGGAAACTGACGGAATAGGTGCGCGCCACCCCAAGGTTCGGATAGCACATGCCCGCCTTTGGCACCGCCGGCGTGTTGGTACCGAACGTCGTGTAGCCCGCCACGGTCAGCGGCGCATTCACAACCTTCTCGCCCGGATTCGGCAACGTGATGAAGAAGCCGGAGCCCGTGCCGTTGTACGCCACCGAGGTCGCATCGACGAGGTTGGCTTCGGTCAGCGGCGTCCACCCGGCCGGCACCGGCCCGAGGTTCGGATCCTTGAGCATGTAGAACCGGTTGACCACGTTGTAGGCAGTACCGGGCGTGTTCGAGGCCGAAAACAGCGGATGCTCGCGGTCGCCAGTGCCGGCGAGGATTGCATTGAAGCCGGCCGTCGGCACCACATCCGGCGCATAGAAGAACTTGCGCGCATTGTTGGTATTGGCTGCGCCGCCAAGCGCGGCGAACTGCGTCAACGCCCAGTTGGCGGGAGTGTTGCCGGCAGCGCTCTGGAAGTCCACACGCCAGATGTTGCCGCCCACATCGCCCACGTAGGCCATCTGGATGTAGCCGCTGCCTGTGCGGTCGACCGCCGTGACGTCGGAGGCAATCGAACGCGTGAGGCTGGTGTTCTTGACGCACACGCCGGCCACGCCGGTGCAGTTGGCCAAGGCGCTCCACACCGGCACGCCGCTGTACGCATCGAGTACGACAATGCCGCGGCCCATGGTGTCGGTGCCGGGTGCCGGGTCGCTGTCTTCGGAAGCCGCATCGTAGCCCGCGCCCATGATCAGCACCGGGTTGGCATAGCCCGCCACGCGCATCAGGCGAGGCTTCGACCACGTCTGACCCAGCTCCGGAATGTCGGTGTTGCTTCGCGACCAGAGATAGCGCGGATTGACCGGATCAGTCACGTCCAGCGCATAAATAAGGCTGCCACCACGACGCGCTGTCAGGTAGATGACGGTGCGCGGGCTGCCGGCTGTGCGCTGATCCTGCATGACGGTCGTGCTGCCGTCGAAGAAATCGTCGCGCGGTGTCGGTTTGGGCGTGATGCCGCCCGGTGTGGTGGAAAGGGCCACCTCCGGCGTGTTGGCGTAGAGCCGGCTCAACTTGCCGATAAACTCGGGTGGGATGAAACCCCACAGCTCGCCGCCAGGACGCACGGTATTTGTCGACGAGGTCTTGATGCCGGTTGTCTGGTTTCCGTTGATGGCATGGAACACGCCGTCGTTGGTGCCGTAATAGACGACGACATTCGGCGTGGTCGATGTTCCGTAGTTGATCACCACCGGCCGTGAATGCAGTACGTCGCCGTGGATCGACGGACGAATCGTCACCGGAGACCCCGGACCTGTCTCGGCTTCCTGTCCCACCGTCGGCGCTTTCGTGGTTCCGTCCATCGCATAGACGTCACGGCCGCGCACCCAGTTGATGAAGTAGCTCTGCTCGGTCGAGGTGATCGCCGGGGCGCCGTTGACGCTGTTGTATGAATTGATCGCGTCCAGCCCCTTGCCGGTACCGCCCGTCAACCAAGTGTTGCTGGTGTCGAACGTCGGCATGGCGCCGCTAGTCGGGCAGGTACCGACGCCGTTGCATGTATACAGCACACGGGTGCTCTGATCCGTCAGGAACTGTGCCCGCAGCATTTCACCGGTTCCGCCCTTCTCTACCACCTCGCCGTCGGGGGAATCACTTGCGCCACCAACTCCAGAAGGGCTGTTGATCCAGAATCCGTTCTTAGGCCAGTTCGTCACGCCGGATCCGTAACCACTGGTGCCAAAAGCGAGCGGAGGATCGGCCGTCCAGAAACTGATGGCGTTGGGTGAAATGAAACCTGTGCCTGCACTGCTGAGCGCCGGTTTGCCGACCGAATCAAGCAGTTGCAGGCTGCCGTTGGTGTCGTAGCCCACTTGGTACTGCTTGAGGTTGCCCATCCAGCGCGGCGCGGCGGTCGCGTCCGGACGAAACATGCCGACATAGACCTGGTTCAGGAACTGCCCCTGCGCGTTCACGGCGGCCGGCAAGCTGACAGACGCAAACACGCTGTTCACGGCCTGAATTTCGTTGAAGATCTGCAGCAGGATGTCTTTCAGCTGGTCCGGTTTCCCAAGCTGCGCGACATACGCTTTGCCGCCACCGTTCGTGGCCATGCTCTGGTCGAACGCGACGTAGTCCGGGTTGTTTCCGTCTGTGACGGAAATCGTGTAGGTGATGATGTTCTGCGGCGGATGATCCTTCGGGATCGTCTTCGTCTGCAGGTCGTAGCGGTACATGAACTGCGCCCACTCATCGCCCCAGTTGGCCTGGTACTTGTTATAGGGCGACGGTATGACGATCTGTGGCGGCGTCGTATTGGCCGAAAGGCCCAGCGCAGTCGCCAGATCGCTCTGGATGTTCTTGCCGGTGTCCTGCGGTTTGCCGTTGTTGACGGCATTGCCAATGTAGATGACGTACGTCCGCTGGCACGGGTTATTGATCGGGCGCACAGACGAATAATCCGTCCCTGAAGGCCCCGTCCCGCTGTTGAAGTAGGCCCAGGCCTCCTCCATGCCGCCGCCAACCTGCGAATTGTTCGAGTTGTTTGCCTGGCGATCGATCGTCAACACGTAGTTGAGAAAGCTGTTGATCCCGTTGAGATCCATCAACGGCAACTGCGCCGGCGGCGTCGACGGAAACTGGAACTGCGCGCCGACGTTGTTGCCGGTGCCGAACATCATCAGACCAAGATTCAGGTTGCCCAGCAGCGACGGCGAATTCTTGAACGCATTCACCGCGTCATAGAGCGCGCACTGCTCGGCACCCACATCGGTGTTTGCATTGTTGCTCGACACGACGCCACTGGTGTCGCAGGTAAACGGCGCGGATGCATTCCACGTGGACGCGTTGTCCATGACGATCAGCACGTTCGGCTTGCCCGCCTGCGGTTGCAGCCCGGTGTACAGATCAATATCCTCGGCCCCGGCAGGCTGGACACACGCTAGTGCGAGCGCGGCGGTTGCCGTGGCGGCAAACGCAAATCGTTGAGCAAATGAGCGCATATGAGTTCTTCCTGGCTTTGCGCGTTGGCTTACGGACACGCCGCGCCGGTCAGCACGCGAACCGCAACGCCTTGATGCAGCGTGGTGTTCACGGCCGTGCCGTTGGCATCGTTGACGGTGGCGGCAACATCCCACTGCGTCGCACTGCAATTGGACATGCCACCCGGTGTACCGGCGGCAGTCAGGATGCCGGTGTCGGAGTTGTTGTTCACGCCGCTGAAGCAAGAGGAGTCGGCGGCAAAGTTGGGGCTGGTCGTATCGGTGGTCAATTGCGTGTTGGCGATCGCCTTGGTTGCCACGCAAGCGGGCGCGGCAACCTGCGCGGTGTAATCCGTCTTGCCATCGCCGTTCACGTCCACCGGCACGCTGGTGGCGACCGGGTTGGAGGTGAAATCCACACTGATGACTTGCTCAATGCCCTGCTGCGCGGCGCTGCGCGCTTCCAGGCCGTATTGCTGGTTGGCGGCGATCTTGGTGTTGATCACGCCCGAGTTCATCATCATCACGACGATGCCCATGAAGATCGCCAGGAAGATCAGCGTGACAACAAGGGTCACGCCCGACTGACGTGCCGATTGGCGAACCGATAAGCGCCGCATGGCTACTCCCGAGGGCCGGCCACATTGGCGACGCGCGCGAGTTCCGCATAGACGTGTCGCTTGTAGCCATCGTTGAAAGGGGCGGTGAGCGTGCCGCGGCCCATGTCGTAAGACCGCGTGTCCGTCCAGCCCGGCGACACGCCCAGCGTGCGCGCGAGCACGTTGATGCGCACGGCCGTCACGTTGCTCCAGTTGGTCGCGGCGGATGCGAGCCAGTTGTAGCCGCTCACGGTGGTACAGGCGGCGCTGTTATCGATGCCTGGATTGGCCACGTAGCAATCGGGCGAACCGTTGCCGTCCATATCGACGCCATAGACGAAATGCACGTCGTCGATGCCTTGGGCGATCGAGTTGGGCGGTTGCATTGCACCGCTGGAAAACTCGACCATCTTGAGCGTGGGAATACTGTCGCCACCCGTGCCGCAGCGGTCGCACGTGGCGAGGTAGAACGCTCGCACGCTGACTTGGCGAAGGTCTGCCAGCTTGCCGCAGGTCTTGTCCTTGAGCGTGAAGTCCGTTGCGGTGGCGCTAAACACAAAGGGCGCGGTGTCCGTACTGCAGAACGAATCCTGCAGATACGCTTGCCCTGCTGCTACGGCGCTCGCGGAGGTGACGGTGCTCGACACGCGCCGCACCACCAGGATTTCGGAGTTGGGCGACAGGTTGGGCAGGCATGGCGCCGCGTTCGCACCGGGCACGTAACCGTAGATGGCCACCGGCACCGTCGCAGGGCTGTTGGTAAAGCCAAGTGCGTTGGTGGCGCTTGCGCACACATCGGGCGTTGCCACCGCTGAGGTTCCCAGCAGATTCAGATCGCCAAGGAAGCCTCCGAGCCCGACTTCCTGGCTGATGATGTCGAGCGCGTAGCGGCCGCTCTCGATCTGCGTGGCGCTGTTGCCCAGTTGCACGCGCGATTGCGAGGTGGACGCATACAGGCTCGCCAGAGCGGTCAGCAACAGCAGCCCCAGCGCCATGCCGACCATCAGTTCGACCAGCGACATCCCGCGCTGCAGACGGCGCAACGTGCGGTTCGGCGTCATGACAGCACCCCCATGCGCACCTGCACGCTGATGGCGCGCCGATAGGCATCGTTACCGTAATTGCCGCTGCCGCTGCCGCAAGGCAGCGCCGGCGCCACGGTCTGCACCAAGCCTTGCCATGCGACGGTCACGCGATAGATCTGGTTGACCGTGTCGACAGCCTCGATACAGCCGCGCGCCCCGATCATGGCGCCCAAGGCCACGGTGCCGCTGGCGGCAGTCTCCGTATTGCCGAGCAGCGCACTGTTCCAAGCCGCGAGATCGGTGGTGACAGTGGCTTGCTGCGCGGCCGTGCCCGTCGTGCAACTCGGAGCCGAGACACCGCCCGTGCCGACGGTGGTTATCGCGCCGGCCACGGCGTAGCACGAGGCCACCTGGCGGTTGGCGTTGAGCCGCGCGGCCATGTCCTGCAACAGCGTCAGGGCCTGCACGCGCTGGTAAGACTCCATCTCGGACTGGTTCGAGCGAACCATCATGCCGGCCGCGCCCAGCAGCGCCACCAGCAGGATCACGACCGAAATCAGGATCTCGATCAGGGTCGACCCACGCTGCCCGGCCTTGCGTAACCGGCGATGTGACAAATGTGCGATGGCGCTCATGAGCACGTCCCCGAAACCACGGCGACGCGGCCGGTGCCGCCTACCTGTACGCAGCTCGAGGAAACGGATTGCGACGCGCTCGTCGGCGTGACCTGGAACGTAACGCCGCCTGCAGTCGGTCGGCCATCGTTGCCGAACGACAGCGTATTGCCGTTGCTCGCCGCGATGGTCACGCCGCTGTACGGGCCGAATGTGCGGATCACCGTGGCAGGCGTGCCCGCCATCAGCGTCCATCCGGCCGCCCAAGTGCTGCTGGTCGATACGGTGACGATGGTGTTCTGCTTGACAGCCTCCGCACGCGCCAACGACACGGCAGACGACAGGTCGAACGATGCATTGCGTGTGGCCTGGGTCGCGATCATGCCCGAGAACGAGGGCACCGCAATCGTGACGAGGATGGCGAGCACGGCCAGCGTGACCATCAGCTCGGTCAGCGTGAAACCTTGAATGGGCTTGCGCAGGGGATTCATGGCTCGCCTCACTTCCAGCAGTTGGAGGCGCCAGTGGACGCTCCCTTGGCGCCGGTGTTCGTCAGGGTGAGCGTGCCGCAGGCAGTGTCATTCACCTGCTGCGACCCCTGCGGGCTCGCCGCCAGTTGGTAAGACGGCGGCACACTGCTCGCGCTCAACGTGAAGGTGTAGTTGGGCGAAACGTTGGCCGGCACGTTGCTCGCGTATTGCAACGTGGTCAGATTCGGCGCATAGGCACGGTTGTCGAGCAGGAAGCGCTCCTGCGCGGCCGCAACTTCCTGCATGAAGGATTCCGCCGCTGCCCGATTGGAGCGGACGATGTACTGGACGTAGCTGGGATAAGCAATGATCGCCAGGATGCCGACAATGGCCACTGTGATCATGAGCTCAATCAGCGTAAAACCCCGCGCCGCCCGCGCGCGCTGATACCTCGGCTTGCTTGCCACGTTTTTACCCACCCGGATTTGCTGTTGCTTTTATCGTTTTGATGCGCGCCCGCCGATGACTTGGCAGGCCCGCTCACCGCTTAAACGGCAATTCTCAGCAAATATTAAGGAAAGATCATGACGACCGGGCGGTCTTCCGAGTGACGCAAACGTTATGCGCCGCAAATTACCTCAAATGGTGTAGCGCGTGGGCCACATCAGACAACATTCAGATGCTCGGTGCCGGCCGACAGGTCGGTCTGGCCGCCACGCTTGCTGTGCAGCTTGATCTGCAAGCGCAGATCGTTGAGGGAGTCCGCATTGCGCAACGCGTCCTCGTAAGTGATCTTGTTTTCCTCGTACAGCTCGAACAACGCCTGATCGAACGAGATCATCCCTTGCTCGCGGGATTTCTTCATGACCTCCTTCAGCTCGTGCACCTCGCCCTTGAAGATGAGGTCTTGCACCAGCGGGGTGGCCAGCATGATTTCGACGGCCGGCACGCGCCCTTTTCTGCCCTGACGTGGCAGCAGGCGCTGCGCGATCATCGCGCGAAGGTTCAGCGACAGGTCGATCAGCAACTGCTGACGCTTCTCTTCCGGGAAGAAGTTGATGATCCGGTCGATCGCTTGGTTTGAGCTGTTGGCGTGCAGCGTGGCGAGGCACAAGTGGCCGGTTTCCGCGTACTGGATGGCGTATTCCATCGTGTCGCGATCCCGGATTTCGCCGATCAGGATCACATCCGGCGCCTGGCGCAGCGTGTTCTTCAGCGCCACGTGCCAGGACTCGGTATCCACGCCCACTTCACGCTGCGTCACCACGCAATTCTGGTGGGTGTGCACGTATTCCACCGGATCTTCGATGGTGATGATGTGGCCATACGAATTCGCGTTGCGATAGCCCACCATCGCCGCCAGCGAGGTCGACTTGCCCGAGCCCGTGGCACCCACCACGATCACCAGCCCGCGCTTGCTCATCACGATCTCGTTCAGGATCGGCGGCAAATCCAGCTCGCCCAGCGTCGGGATCTTTGTGTTGATGGTCCGCAGCACCATGCCGGCGCGGCCCTGCTGCATGAACGCCGACACACGGAAACGCCCCGCACCCGGCGCCGTGATGGCGAAGTTGCATTCCGAGCTGTCTTCGTACTCGCGCAGCTGCTTCTCGTTCATGATCGACTTGACCAGACCGACGGCCTGCACGGCATTCAGCGGCTGCTGCGAAATCGGCGTGACCTTTCCGTCCACCTTGATCGCGGGCGGAAATTCCGACGTGATGAACAAGTCCGAGCCACGGCTGTTCACCATCAACTGCAAGAGTTCGTGGATGTATTTGGTGGCGGCTTCGCGGTCAAGCATGGCGTGCCCCTCCTGAAGAAAATTGGAAAGCGCGCTTGACGTATCAGTCAGCGCATCAGTTCACGTATCAATTCGCGAACGCGTCCGGGTTCTTGGCGATGGCGCGCGCGTCTGCGTAGTTGATCGCCGAGCGCTTGATCAGCTCCGACAGACATTGGTCGAGCGTCTGCATGCCCATGCCGCTGCTCGTCTGCATCATCGAGTACATCTGCGAGATCTTGTTCTCGCGGATCAAGTGACGGATGGCCGGCGTGGCAATCATGATTTCATGCGCCGCAATCCGGCCCGACCCGTCGCGCGTCTTGAGCAGCGTCTGCGAGATCACCGCCTCCAGCGATTCGGAAAGCATGGTCCGGACCATCTCTTTTTCGTCCGACGGAAACACGTCGACGACCCGGTCGATGGTCTTGGCAGCCGAGCTGGTGTGCAGCGTGCCGAACACCAAGTGGCCCGTTTCTGCGGCCGTGAGCGCCAGGCGAATGGTCTCAAGATCACGCAATTCGCCCACCAGCACCACGTCCGGGTCTTCACGCAGCGCCGACTTCAGCGCATTGGCGAACGAGTGTGTATGCGGACCAAGCTCGCGCTGGTTGATCAGGCTCTTCTTCGATTCATGCACGAATTCGATCGGGTCCTCCACCGTGAGGATGTGGCCCATGTCGTTTTCGTTGCGGTGGTTGACCATCGCGGCAAGCGTCGTCGACTTGCCCGAGCCGGTCGGGCCCGTGACGAGCACCAGGCCGCGCGGCTTCATCGCCAAGTCCGCAAACACGGCAGGCGCCTTCAGGTCGTCCAGCGAGAGCACCTTCGACGGAATCGTCCGGAATACGGCCGAAGCGCCGCGGTTCTGGTTGAACGCGTTGACCCGGAAACGCGAGAGGCCGGGGATCTCAAACGAGAAGTCGACTTCCAGGTTTTCTTCGTAGACCTTGCGCTGCCCGTCGCTCATGATGTCGTACACCATGGAGTGCACATCTTGGTGCGTGAGCGGTGGCACGTTGATCCGGCGCATGTCGCCGTGGATCCGGATCATCGGCGGCAGTCCGGCCGACAGGTGCAAGTCCGACGCCTTGTTCTTGGCGGAAAACGCCAGAAGCTGCGCGATGTCCATCTTATAATGACCCCCGACTTTTTTATGTCGCCCGGGCGTCGCAATGGCGCCTCCAGACGCGCTCCGAGCCGTTGTTTTGACGTGCCGGAACCTTGTTTATTTGTAACAAACGTCGCCGGATTATGTCTGTAATCGCCGCCAACTTGCAAGCCGTGCGTCAACGGATCACAACGGCCTGCACACTGGCTTCGCGCGATGCTGCGGGTGTCACATTGCTGGCGGTTTCCAAGACGTTCGACGCCGATGCCGTACGCGCCGCACATGCCGCTGGGCAACGCCTCTTCGGCGAAAACTATGTGCAGGAAGGCATCGCCAAGATCGACGCGCTGGCCGACCTGCGTGCGGGCCCGGACCCGATCCGCTGGCACTTCATCGGCCCCCTGCAGAGCAACAAGACGCGCGCCGTGGCCGAACAATTCGACTGGGTGCACAGCGTTGACCGCCTCAAAATTGCCGAGCGCCTCTCGGCCCAGCGCCCCGACACCTTGCCGCCGCTGCAAGTCTGTCTTGAGATCAACATCAGCCGCCAGGCCAGCAAACATGGTCTGATGCCAGATTTCGATGAAGTGCTTGCCGTGGCACAAGCCGTCTCGGCGCTGCCCCGTCTGCAATTGCGCGGCTTGATGGCCGTGCCTGAGCCGAGCGATGACCCTGCCGCGCAGCGCAAGCCGTTTGCTGATCTGCGTGCGCTGGCAGGTCGGCTGGGCGAGGCCGGCATCCCGCTCGATACGCTGTCAATGGGCATGTCCGCCGACCTGGAAGACGCCATTGCCGAAGGCGCCACCATTGTGCGTGTCGGCAGCGCCATCTTCGGGGCGCGGCAGTATGCCAACGCCTGAATTCCTGTTTTCTCTCACACCACCATTCTCATGCTCGACACTCTGAAACTCGGCTTCATCGGCGGCGGCAACATGGCGGCGGCCCTCATCGGCGGCCTGATCGCCAAGGGCGCGCACGGCGCCAACATCGTGGTGGTGGATCCGACCGAGCCTGCCCGCAGCCGCGCCGAACAGGCCTGGGGCGCCCACACCGCTGCCGCCCCGGGCGCAGAACTGGCCGACCGCGACGTGATCGTCCTGGCCGTCAAGCCGCAGCAGATGCGTGAGGTCTGCGCGCAACTCGCCCCGCATCTGGGCAACAGCCTGGTGCTGTCGGTGGCGGCGGGCATCCGGATTCAGGATCTGTCACGCTGGCTGAATGGCCACGCACGTGTGGTTCGGGCGATGCCGAATACACCAGCGCTCTCCGGTCTGGGTATGACGGGCCTGGCCGCCAACGCGGGCTTGTCCGACGCCGACCGCGCGACCGCCAGCGCCATCGCCAATGCCGTCGGCAAAAGCGTGTGGGTGCCCGCCGAGGCGCAGATTGATGCGGTGACCGCCATCTCGGGCAGCGGCCCGGCGTACGTGTTCTATTTCATCGAGGCGATGCAGCAGGCGGCGCAGGAGCTGGGGCTGTCGGCGGAGGATGGGCGCACGCTGGCGGTCGAAACATTTATTGGCGCGGCCACGCTGGCAGGCCAATCGTCTGAGCCGGTTGAGGTGCTGCGCGAGCGCGTGACGTCCAAGGGTGGGACGACCTATGCGGCGCTCACTTCAATGGAGGGGGCGAGTATCAAGGCTGCCTTTGTACGCGCGATGCATGCTGCTGCCGCGCGGGGCAAGGAGATGGGGGAGGAGTTTGGGAGGGATTGAAGCCTTGGTGGTCCATCCCTGTTTCGTACCCTGCCGGGCACGACTCACTTTTCTTTGTCTTGCCAAAGAAAAGTAAGCAAAAGAAAGGCGCGCCCGAGATGGCGACTTCCCCTTGAATTTGTGTGACCGCGCGGGGAAGGAGGCAAACTCGCTGCGCTCAGACAAGCCTCCTTCCTTGATCCGCCCGCTCACACAAATTCAAGTCGCCATCAAGGGCTCAACGTCAAAAGAAAAAGGCCAACCCGTCGCGAGGTTGGCCTTTGTCGTTTGAGCTGGCGCCGCGGAGGTTTGGCTGTTGTCCTTTGACTTGCCCTGCCCTATGCGGCGCCTTGAATTTCTGTTGCAAGGAGGAAAAAGAGGGGAGGCTGTCTGAGCGAAGCGAGTTTGCCTCCCCTCCCTCCATGCGACATAAATTCAAGGAGTCTTTCGCCGCATCGGGCGCGCCTTTCTTTGCTTACTTTCTTTGGCAAGACAAAGAAAGTGAGTCGCCCCCGGCAGGGGGAGAAACAAGGGATGCACCAAAAACGCCCTACCGCATCAAATACGCCCCCGCCACACCAGCAAACAAACACGCCCCCAGCCAATTGTTATGCCGGAAAACAAAAAAACACTTCATCCGATCCCGCGTCTGCAGCATCGGGTAATACCAAAGCGACAACGCCACGGCAGCGGCAAATCCAATCCAGTACGCCACGCCTAGCGCCATCACATAGCCAGCCCAGGCCATGATCCCGAAGAAGCCGACGTAGCACAGCATGATCGCCGCCACGTCGTAGCGTCCGAACGTAATGGCCGACGTTTTGATGCCGATGAGCAGATCGTCATCGCGATCGACCATGGCATACGCAGTGTCGTAGGCAATCGCCCAGAACACATTGCCTGCGAGCATCAGCCACGCCAGCACCGGCACCTGATCCTGCACTGCCGCGTACGCCATCGGGATCCCGAACCCGAACGCAATACCCAGGTACGCCTGCGGAATCGCGAAGAACCGCTTGAAGAACGGATACGTGCCGGCAATCACGATGGCCGCCACCGACATCCATTTGGTCAGCGCATTGAGCGGCAGGATCAGCGTGAAGGCGATGAGCGACAGCACCGCCGCAACCGCCAGCGCTTCCCATGGGGCGATCAGGCCGGCGGTAATCGGCCGCTCCTTGGTGCGTTTGACGTGTTTGTCAAAGTCGCGATCGGCCCAGTCGTTGACGGCGCAGCCAGCCGAGCGCATCAGGAATGTGCCGACCGTGAAAATCACCACCAGCGACACCGGCGGATGGCCATCAGCGGCCATCCATAGCGCCCACAGCGTCGGCCACAGCAGCAGCAGCGTGCCGATCGGTTTGTCCATGCGCATCAGGCGCGCATAGAGCACGAGGCGGCTGGGTTGGGCAGCGGACGATTGCATGGAAATCACCAAAGAAAATGGCGCCTGCACGAGGCAAGGCGCCATTTTAGTCCCGCCGAAAGCAGCTTAGGCGGCGGCCATATCGAACCGGTCGAGATTCATCACCTTGACCCAAGCGGCAACGAACTCGCTGATGAAGCGCTCCTTACCGTCGGCGCTGCCAAACACCTCGGCCAGCGCGCGCAGGATCGAATTCGAGCCGAACACCAGATCGACGCGCGTGCCGGTCCACTTGAGTTGACCCGTCTTGCGATCGAACCCCTCGTAGATGTTGCCGGCGGCCTTCCATTCGGTGCCCATGTCGAGCAGGTTGACGAAGAAATCGTTGGTCAGCGCGCCCGGCGTGGCGGTAAATACGCCGTGCTGGCTGCCATCCGCGTTGATGTTGATGGCGCGCAGGCCACCGATCAGCACGGTCAGCTCAGGCGCGGTCAGCGTCAGCAACTGAGCCTTGTCGAGCAGCAACACTTCGGCCGGCATCGCGTAATCGGCTTTCTGGTAGTTGCGGAAGCCGTCGGCCACCGGTTCGAGCGGCGCGAACGAGGCGGCGTCGGTTTGCTCGGCCGTTGCATCGACGCGGCCCGGCGTGAACGGCACGGAGATCGTCGTGCCAGCTGCCTTGGCGGCCAGTTCGATACCGACGCTGCCCGCCAGCACGATCACATCGGCCAGAGAAGCCTTGCCGGAAGCGCGTTGAATCTCCTCCAGCTTGGCCAGCGTGCCGGCCACCGGCTGGTTGACTGCCCAATCGTTCTGCGGGGCCAGGCGAATGCGAGCACCGTTGGCACCGCCGCGCTTGTCCGAACCGCGGAAGGTCGAGGCGGATGCCCATGCCACCGCAACCAGCTCGGCGGCCGACAGACCTGAAGCAGCAATCTTCGCCTTGAGGTCGGCGATGTCGACTTCGGTCGGCTTGTGCGTGGCAGCCGGAAGCGGGTCTTGCCAGATCAGGTCTTCACGCGGCACTTCGGGGCCGAGGTAACGCGACTTCGGGCCGAGATCACGGTGCGTGAGCTTGAACCAGGCGCGCGCAAAAGCTTCAGCAAATGCCTGCGGGTTGTCGAGGAAGCGGCGCGAGATCTTTTCGTACGCCGGATCGAAGCGCAACGACAGGTCGGTCGTCAGCATCGTCGGGCGACGCTTGGGCGAATCGGGCGTCGGGCCCGGAATGATCGCCTCGGCGTCCTTGGCCACCCATTGCAGCGCGCCGGCCGGGCTCTTCTCCTGCACCCATTCGTACTTGAACAGATTTTCGAAGAAGAAATTGCTCCATTGCGCAGGGGTCTGCGTCCAGGTGACTTCCAGCCCGCTGGTGATGGCGTCGGCACCCTTGCCGGTCCCATATGTGCTGGCCCAGCCCAGGCCTTGCGCTTCCAGCGGAGCCGCTTCGACATCGGCGCCAACGTGGCTTGCCGCGCCCGCGCCGTGCGTTTTGCCGAAGGTGTGGCCGCCAGCGATCAACGCGACGGTTTCTTCATCATCCATCGCCATGCGGGCGAAGGTGTCGCGGATGTCGCGTGCGGCGGCCAGTGGGTCCCCGTTGCCGTCCGGGCCTTCCGGGTTCACATAGATCAGGCCCATTTGCACGGCCGCCAGCGGGTTCGCAAGATTGCGGTCGCCCGAATAGCGGCTGTTGGGATTGTTGGTGGGCGCCAGCCAAGCGGTCTCGCTGCCCCAATAGACGTCGTTGTCCGGTTCCCAGGTGTCCTCACGGCCCGCGGCAAAGCCGAAGGTGCGGAAGCCCATGGTTTCGAGTGCCACGTTGCCGGTCAGGATCAGCAGGTCGGCCCACGAGATTGCCTGGCCGTACTTCTGCTTGATCGGCCACAGCAAGCGGCGCGACTTGTCGATGTTGACGTTGTCGGGCCAGGAGTTGAGCGGTGCGAATCGTTGCTGGCCGCGCCCTGCGCCGCCACGGCCATCACCCGTGCGGTACGTGCCGGCAGCGTGCCATGCCATGCGGATGAACTGCGGGCCATAGTGCCCAAAGTCTGCCGGCCACCAGTCTTGCGAATCCGTCATCAGGCGGCGCAAATCGGCCTTGAGCGCGTCGTAGTCGATCGCATTGAAGGACTTGCGGTAGTCGAACTTCGGCCCGAGCGGATCCGACTTCTCGGAATGCTGGTTCAGCAGATCAACGCGCAGTTGATTGGGCCACCAGTCTTTGTTGGCCGTACCGCCACCGAAGGCGTGCGAAGCAGCGGGAGCATGGCCGGGAAACGGGCATTTGGCTTCAGTCGTCATGATTCTCTCGTTTAGGTCATGGGGTTGATGCTGCCCCGCCCGCAACACAACGGGCTCGCGGGAGGGGCGCAATTCGCTGCTGTCGAAACGCCTGTCGCAAACGTGGCGAACGGCCGTCAAGCCAGCCTTAAGCCAGTAGCGAGCGCAGCATCCACGCGGTCTTCTCGTGGATGTCCATGCGTTGCGTCAGCAAGTCGGCGGTCGGTTCGTCGGCGGCCTTGTCAACATCCGGGAACAGGCTGCGGGCGGTGCGCGTCACGGCTTCGTGGCCGGCTACCAGCTCACGCACCATGTCCATCGCCTCGGGAATGCCCTTCGATTCCGGAATCGACGACAGCTTGGCGAACTCCGAATACGAGCCCGGCGCGGGATAACCCAGCGCGCGGATACGCTCAGCCACCGGGTCGACGGCATTCCACAGTTCGTTGTACTGCGTCTCGAACATCAGATGCAGCGTGTTGAACATCGGGCCGGTGACGTTCCAGTGGAAGTAATGCGTCTTCAGATACAGCGAGTAGGTATCGGCCAGCAGGCGCGACAGGCCTTCTGCGATCTTCTTGCGATCCTTGTCAGCGATGCCGATGTTGATCTGGGCTGCGGCAGTCGCGCCGCTGTTCTTCTTTGCCATCTGGATTCCCCTATGAAGTGGTGTGCAAAAACGCGATGCCCTTGCCTTGATTCAGCGTCGGGCCATGCGTGCTTCAAGCCTTCTTTCGGTTGCCGCTCGCGCAGCAAGTTCCGATCGTCCCATCGTCCTATGACGAAACGCACAGCGGATGGCAACCGAGCATCCGGCCGGTCATCAGACCATGAGCTGCACCGTACCGTGCAGGAGCACGATCATAGCGCCGGCAGCCACGATCGTTAGACCGATCTGCTTGCGCACCCACTTGCGTTGCAGGCGGGCGGATTCTGCAGCGCGGGTGCCGAGCCCGCCAGCCGCACTGCCGGGCATACCGGACAACGTCGGCACCTCTGCCTGCGACGCGCGCACGGTGCCCGCAAACCCCTGCCATTCCGAAACAAACATCCGCACCATTGCCATGCTTTTTCTCCTTGCGACCCCGCGCGTTCCTGATGCCCGAACGACAAGCGCGGGCAGCTTCATGCATCCATCAGGTCAGTGCGATTCACCATAGGCAGCGAGCCATTCCAGCACGGTCGCGACGGTGTTCGAGGCAAGCGGCAGGGACATGACGGGCTCCACGGTGATTGGGCAGTGAGCGATGCGCTCACCATGGAAAACAGTCTACCAATGAGCTATCGATGCGTATATTTGATTGTTTTTATCTATTAATTAGACGTGCGCTATGGCCGTCATGGAGTGACGGCCAGCGGCTACCTCAGAGGATCAATGAATCAGCGGGGTGGGCGGCAACAGCTTGATGCCGGGCAGTTCGCATTGCGCGACCGCCTTAGCCACCGCTTCGATCGCGGCAATGCGGGTGAAGCTCTTGCGCCAGGCCAGAACAACGCGGCGGTCGGGCACAGGCTCCTGGAAGGGCACGTAACTGAGCAGATCGGTGGCGACAGGCTGCATGCTGGGCACCGACGTGCGCGGCAGCACCGTAATGCCCACGCCGCTGGCGACCATATGGCGGATCGTTTCCAGCGACGAACCTTCGAACGTCTTCTGAATACCGTCCGCGTTCTGCGAGAAGCGCGACAGCTCCGGGCACACCCCGAGCACATGATCGCGGAAGCAATGCCCGTTGCCGAGCAGCAGCATGGTCTGCTGCTTGAGCGCTTCCGGGTCCACCGACGACGCCTTGGCCAGCTCGTGACCGCGCGGCACCGCCACGACAAAGGGTTCGTCGTACAGCGGCACCGTCATCAGGCCGGCCTCGGGAAACGGCTCGGCCATGATGGCGCAGTCGATCTCGCCCTGCTTGAGCAGCTCCACCAGCCGCACGGTGAAGTTCTCCTGCAGCATCAGCGGCATCTGCGGGACGGTGTCGATCATCTGCTTGACGAGCGCGGGCAGCAGATACGGCCCAATCGTGTAGATCACCCCCAGGCGCAGCGGCCCGGCCAGCGGGTCCATCCCCTGCTTGGCAATCTCGCGGATCGCCATCGTCTGTTCAAGCACGCGCTGCGCCTGTGTGACGATTTGCTCGCCGACGGGCGTGACGCTCACTTCAGATGCGCCGCGCTCGAAGATCTGCACGGCCAGTTCGTCTTCCAGCTTCTTGATGGCGACCGACAGCGTCGGTTGCGAGACGAAGCAGGCCTCGGCGGCACGCCCAAAGTGGCGTTCCCGCGCAACGGCGACGATGTATTTCAGTTCAGTGAGCGTCATGACGATCAATCGGCTTGGGGATATCGATAGATTTTACCAAGGGACGTGCAATGTTGCTTGAGGTTCGAACGGCGGCCTGGCATTGACAACGCTGCCAGCCGCCCCATCTTCCGGGGATACGCCCCACCGAGACAAAAGGAGCCGCCCCCACATGAGTGACGAACCTAACGGCAGCCGATCCCTGCCCCGCGGCAGACGCCGCTTCCTGATGACAACAGTCGGGCTCATGGCAGCGCTGCATCTCTACATCGGATGGCGGCTGCTGCCGGATCTGGGCTGGAACGGTGCGGGCTGGGCTGCAGGCGTCCTCTTCCTGCTCGTATCGACGGTGATGATTCCAACCGGGATGGCAGCGCGCTTCGTGATCCGTCCCATCTCGCTGGCCGATCGCGTGACCTGGGTTGGCGCCTTGCTGATGGGCCTGTTTTCGTCGCTGCTGGTCCTGACGCTGCTGCGCGACGTCGCGCTGATCGTGCTGCCGCAGACTTATCGGCACGACTCGGCCCTGCTCGTCGTCGCCCTCACCTTGCTGGTGACGTTGATCGGCTATGTCAATGCGCGCCGCATTCCCCGCGTCGCACGGGTGACGGTGCCCATTGCGGACCTGCCTGCCGCGCTGCACGGCTTCACCATCGCGCAAATCACCGATCTGCATGTCGGGCCCACAATCAAGCGTGCCTATGTGACGGGCGTGGTCGAGCGGCTCAATGCATTGCAACCGGATGTCATCGCCGTGACGGGCGATCTAGTGGACGGCGAGGTGGACGTGTTGCGTCCGCATATCGCGCCGCTGGCCGGCATGTCGGCTCGGCACGGCGTTTTTGCGGTGACGGGCAATCACGAGTACTACTCCGGCGTCGGCCCTTGGGTGTCTGAGTTCGAGAGGCTCGGTATGCGCGTGTTGATGAACGAGCATACGGTGCTTGAACACGACGGCGCGTCACTGGTGATCGCGGGGGTGACGGATTTCAGTGCAGGCAAGTTCGACGCCGCGCATGCGAGCGATCCAACGCGGGCGCTGGCAGGGTCGCCGCCGGGCGTCACGCCCACCATCCTCCTCGCGCATCAACCGCGCAGCGCTCCTGCCGCAGCAGAGGCCGGCTTCGACCTGCAACTGTCGGGGCACACGCATGGCGGCCAGTTCTGGCCGTGGAGCCTGTTTGTTCCGCTGCAGCAGCCATTTACGGCGGGGCTGCACAAGCTGGGGCGCCTGTGGATCTACACCAGCCGCGGCACAGGATATTGGGGCCCGCCCAAGCGATTCGGTGCGCCATCGGAGATTACGCTGATACGGCTGGAGCCGACCGTTGGCTAAACCGTAAGACCGGGCATTCGACGAAGAACCATCCGACCTCAACGTCTTGCCGCCTGCCGATTCTTTGCGCACCGTCGCAGTGCATACGAAAGTTGTAACGGCGCCTCACACCGGCGACATTTCGGTCTATGCCGTTCGGGTGACGGGCTAGAATCGCCCGACTCACAGCCACACCCGCGCCGCGCCCCATGTCGTTCGACCACCCGCCTCTGCAAAACCCCGCCACGCTCCTTGAAATCGTGCGAGCGCAGTCAGAGATCGCCAAGCTGGGCACAGATCTGGGCGCGATCATGGCGCTGGTTACCGAGCGGGCACAGCATCTGACGTGCGCGACGGGGGCGGTCGTCGAATTGGCGGAAGGCGATGAGATGGTCTACCGCGCCACCTCGGGCCTGACCGAAACGCTGCTGGGCCTGCGGCTGGCGCGCAAGGGCAGCCTGTCGGGCCTGTGCGTGCAGACCGGCGAAATCCTGCAATGTCCAGACTCCGAAACCGACGCGCGCGTCGACCGCGAAGCCTGCCGCCGCGTAGGTTTGCGTTCGATGGTGGTCACGCCGCTGCGACATCTCGACACCACGGTCGGCGTGCTCAAGCTGGTGGCACCGGAGGTGGACGCCTTCAGCGAAAGTGACATCAGCGTGCTGGAGCTGATGTCAGAGCTGATCGCCGCAGCCATGTTCCACGCTGCCAACGCCGAGCGCGATCAGTTATATCTGCGCGCCACGCACGACGCGCTGACCGACCTCCCCAACCGCGCGCTGTTCTATGACCGCCTGCGCCAGTCGATCCATCTGGCGCAACGCGCGCATGGCGGCCTGGGTGTGCTCAATGTCGACATGGACAATCTCAAGCTCATCAATGATCGCCACGGCCACCGCGCGGGCGATGCCGCCATTCGCGAGACCGCACACCGCATGGGCCGCACGGCACGGCGCTCCGACACGGTGGCGCGCGTGGGCGGCGACGAGTTTGCCGTGATCCTGCCCGGCATTGGCGCGCGGGCGGATGCGCAGGCGCAAAGCGAGCGGCTCATCGAAGAGGTGCAGCAACCGTACGTGTTCGAAGGCCAGCCGCTGGACCTGCGCGTGAGCATCGGCGTGGCGGTGATGCCCGAAGACGGCACCGAGATCACGGCCCTGCTTGATCAGGCCGATCGCGAGATGTACACCGCCAAGCGCTTGCGCAAGCAGGCACAGTTGGCGCACTAAAAAAAGGCGCGCGCCACCGGCGTTAGACGCGCAGGTAGTGCTCGCGCTCGCCGAGCCAGCGCTTGAGATGGGTGTCGACGGCTTCCGGAAAGCGGGCCAGCATGTCGTCCGCCGCTCCTTGGGCAAATTCGACGAGCCAAGCATCGTGGTTCAGATCGGCAAAACGCAGCATCGCTTCGCCTGATTGCCGCGCGCCGAGAAATTCACCAGGCCCGCGGATCTCCAGATCGCGCCGGGCGATTTCGAAACCATCGGTGGTCTCGCGCATGGTCTGCAGGCGCTGCTTGGCCGTCGGCGACAGCGGCGCCTGATACAGCAGCACGCACACCGATTCCGCAGTGCCGCGCCCCACCCGCCCGCGCAACTGATGCAACTGCGCAAGGCCAAAGCGCTCGGCGTGCTCGATCACCATCAGCGAGGCATTGGGCACATCCACACCGACCTCGATGACGGTCGTAGCGACCAGCACGTGCAGGTCGCCGCCGGCGAAGGCGCTCATCACGGCGGCCTTCTCGGCGGATGGCAGGCGTCCGTGCACAAGGCCTACTTTCAGGCCTTGCAGACTTTGCGAAAGCGTCTCGAAGGTTTCAACGGCGGTCTGCAATTGCAGCGCTTCGCTTTCCTCGATCAGCGGGCAAACCCAGTAGACCTGTCGCCCTTCGCGGGCGGCGGCGTAGATGCGTTCAATGACTTCGTCGCGCCGCGCATCGTTCACCAGGCGCGTGACGATGGGCGTGCGGCCGGGCGGTAGCTCGTCGATGGCTGAGACGTCGAGATCGGCGTAATACGTCATCGCCAGCGTGCGCGGGATCGGCGTGGCGGACATCATCAGTTGGTGCGGCACTTGCGCGTTGGCGGCCGCGGGAGCATCGCCATTGCTCGCCTTACCGCGCAGAGCGAGCCGCTGTGCCACGCCAAAGCGATGCTGTTCATCGACCACCGCCAGACCCAGCCGCGCGAACGTCACGGCGTCCTGAATCAGCGCGTGCGTGCCGATCACGAGTTGCGCCGTGCCGGCCGCCACGCGCGCCGCCGCCTCCTCCTTCTGCTTGCGTTTGAGGCTGCCAGCCAGCCAGACGATGTCCACGCCCAGCGGTTCCAGCCAGGCAGAAAGCTTGCGGTAATGCTGCTCGGCGAGCAGCTCGGTCGGCGCCATCAGTGCTGCCTGCCAGCCGGCATCGATGGCCTGGCATGCTGCCAGCGCGGCTATGACGGTCTTGCCGCTGCCCACGTCGCCCTGCAGCAATCGCTGCATCGGGTACGGGTGCGCAAGGTCGGCGCGGATCTCTTCCCACACGCGGGCCTGGGCGCCGGTCAGCTTGAACGGCAGCGCATCCATGAAGCGCGCGAGCAGCCCCTCCTTGCCGCTGTCGCGCAGGACAGGCGCGTTCCGCATGCGGCGCGCGGCCTGCGCACGCTTGAGCGAGAGCTGCTGGGAGAGCAGTTCATCAAACTTGATGCGCAGCCACGCCGGGTGCGTGCGCTCGACGAGGCTGTGCTCGTCGACATCGGGCGTCGGTTGATGCAGCAGGCGCACGGCATCGGCAGGCGTCATCAGCTTGAGCGGCGCGAGCGGGCCGCTGATGAGGCTGTTCGGCAGCGTTTCCGGCAGCGGCGTGCGCGTGAGCGCGTTCAGGATCGCCTTGCGCAGATAGGCCTGCGCCACGCCAGCCGTGCTCGGATACACCGGTGTCAGGCGGTCGGGCAGCGGTTCATCTTCCGCCACGGCGCGCACGGTCGGGTGCACCATCTCTGCGCCGAAGAAGCCAGCGCGCACTTCACCGCGCACGCGCAGGCGCACGCCTTCGGCCATCTGCTTGACTTGGCTGCCGTAGAAATTGAGAAAACGCAGAACCAGCTCGCCCGACTCATCGGCGATATGCACAACGAGTTGCCGGCGTGGCCGGAATGCCACTTCGTTGCGCGTGACCGTGCCTTCCACCTGCGCGGCCCAACCGGTATTGGCCCGAGCCGTGGCTTCTGCAATGGTCAGGAGGGTGGTTTCATCCTCGTAGCGCATCGGCAGATGCAGGACGAGATCGACGTCGCGGTGCAGGCCAAGTTTGGCGAGTTTGTCGGCCGGGCGGGCGGTCTTGGCTGCTGCCTTGGCTGGCTTGTCTGCCGGGGCTGCACGTTTTGGCTTCGGCGCCGGCGCGGTATCAGCGTCGGGCACAGGAGCAGCATCAGTGGCGGAACGGGCGCGAGGCGGCACAGGACGTTTACAATGGCGAACTTTGCGAGTCGCCCGATTGTACCGGCGCCCGCCACCATCACTTGGCGCAATCCACGTCTGCGCCACTTTTCATGCTGACGCTGTCCGATTTCGACTTCGATCTGCCGCCCGAGCTGATCGCACAAACCGCCTTGCCCGACCGCACCGCGAGCCGCCTGCTGGCCGTCCGCCGTACGGAGGATGCCGTGCATTTCGAAGACCGCCAGTTTGCCGATCTGATCGACTACCTGCGCCCCGGCGACCTGCTCGTCTTCAACGACACCCGTGTCATCAAGGCGCGCTTTTTCGGTCACAAGGCCAGTGGCGGCAAGGTCGAGGTGCTCATTGAGCGCTTGCTGGACGAGCACACCGTGTTGGCGCAAATCCGCTCCAGCAAATCACCGGTCGAGGGCACGACACTGCGCCTGGCCGACGCCTTTGACGTGACGGTCGGCCCCCGCGCCGAGCCGTTCTTTACGTTGCGTTTCCCGCAGCCGGCGCTGGATCTGATCGAGCAATACGGCCGCCTGCCGCTGCCGCCCTACATCGAGCACGACCCCGACAGCTTTGACGAGACGCGCTACCAGACCGTGTATGCGCGCAACCCGGGTGCCGTCGCGGCACCCACAGCGGGCCTGCATTTTGACGATGCGCTGTTCGCCAAGCTGGACGCCATGGGCATCCAGCGGGGCTTTCTGACGCTGCACGTGGGTGCCGGCACGTTCCAGCCCGTGCGCGTGGAAAACATCGCCGAGCACCGCATGCACAGCGAGTGGTATGAAATCACGCCCGAACTGGCCGAAGCCATCCGCGCCACGCGCGCAGCCGGCGGCCGCGTGATCGCGGTGGGCACCACGTCGATGCGCGCGCTTGAATCGGCTGCGCAGGCAGACGGCACGCTCAATGCCTGCAGCGGCGAGACCGACATCTTCATCACCCCCGGCTACCGGTTCCGCGCCGTCGACCTGCTGGTGACCAACTTCCACCTGCCTAAATCGACGTTGCTGATGCTGGTATCGGCATTTGCCGGCATGAGCGCCATCCGAGGCGCCTACCAGCACGCCATCGCCCAGCGCTACCGCTTCTTCAGTTACGGCGACGCCATGCTGCTCACGCGCGCCCCCGCCGAACCCAGCGAAACCCAATCGCTCTGACCATGCTCAAGTACGAACTGCTCACCACCGATGGCCTCGCCCGACGCGGCCGCATGACCCTGAACCACGGCGTGGTCGAAACGCCCATCTTCATGCCGGTGGGCACTTATGGCGCGGTCAAGGCGATGTCGCCGGCGGAGCTGAAAGACATCGGCGCGCAGATCATTCTGGGCAACACGTTCCACCTGTGGCTGCGCCCCGGGCTGGAGGTGATGGACGCGCACAAGGGCCTGCACGGCTTTAATGGCTGGGACAAGCCCATCCTGACCGATTCCGGCGGTTTTCAGGTTTTTTCGCTGGGGGATCTACGCAAGATCACCGAAGAAGGCGTGACGTTTGCATCGCCCATCAATGGCGACAAGCTGTTCCTGTCGCCGGAGATCTCGATGCAGATCCAGCGCCGGCTGAACTCGGACATCGTCATGCAGTTCGACGAATGCACGCCGTACAAGATTGGCGATCGCCCCGCAACCGAGGCCGAAGCTGCAGCCTCAATGCGCATGAGCCTGCGCTGGGCACAACGCTCGCGCAACGAATTCGAGCGCGAGAAAAATCCGAACGCGCTGTTCGCCATCGTCCAGGGCGGCATGTTCGAGAATCTGCGCGATGAATCGCTGGCCGGTTTGCAAGCGATTGACGCCGATGCTGGCGGCGAAGGTTTCGGCGGCTATGCCATCGGCGGCCTGTCGGTCGGCGAGCCCAAGGAAGACATGATGCGCGTGCTGCAGCACGTGGCGCCGCGTCTGCCTGCCAACAAACCGCATTATTTGATGGGCGTAGGCACGCCGGAAGATCTGGTGGCAGGCGTTGCCAGCGGCATCGATATGTTCGACTGCGTGATGCCGACTCGCAACGCGCGCAACGGCTGGCTCTTCACCCGCTTTGGCGACATCAAGATCAAGAACGCGGTACACCGCAATGATCCGCGCCCACTGGACGAGACCTGCGGCTGCTACACCTGCAGCAATTTCTCGCGCGCCTACCTGCACCACCTGCAGCGCGTCGGCGAAATCCTGGGGGCCCGCCTGAACACCATCCACAACCTGTATTACTACCTGGAATTGATGGCCGAGATGCGCACCGCCATCGAGTCGCACGGCTTTGCCGCATTCCAGGCGCGCTTTGCCGCAGACCGCGCGCGGGGGGTGCTGTAACCCCGCTCCACAGGGCGCCAGGCGCGCCCATTTGCCGCGGCACCGCAATGGTAGAATGTCCGGTCCGATTTTTGACCGATTGACGAACCATTACGGAGTTCTGACGTGTTCCTGATTTCCGACGCTTACGCGCAAACTGCACCGGCTGTTGGTGGTGCCGCGGGTGGCCTGATGAGCTTCCTGCCCATCATCCTGATGTTCGTGGTGCTGTGGTTCATCATGATCCGCCCGCAAATGAAGCGCCAGAAAGAAACCAAGGCGATGCTCGAAGCCCTGGCCAAGGGCGACGAAGTCGTCACCGCTGGCGGCATTCTGGGCAAGGTTAGCAAGGTGGCTGAGCAGTACGTCACCGTGGAAATTGCTGCCAACACCGAAATCACCGTCCAGAAGAGCGCCGTGACGACCGTGCTGCCCAAGGGCACGCTCAAAGCACTGTAATCGGCCCATCCCGGCGCGGCGCACGATTGCGCTGGCGCCGGAACCCCAGGCAGCGCCTATTCTAAGAATCCGCGCCCGCGCCCCTCGGCGTCGCCTCTCTGCATTCCAAGATGAATCGCTATCCGCTCTGGAAATACATTGTGATCCTGGTGGCGCTTGCCATTGGGTTCCTCTATACGCTGCCGAATTTCTTCGGTGAGGCGCCTGCTGTGCAGGTGTCTTCTGGCAAGGCCACCGTCAAGGTCGACCTGAACGTGCAAAAGCAGGTCGAAAGCCTGCTGGCCGCGGCCAGCATTCAGCCCAACGGCGTGTTCTTCGACAACAACGGCACCTCCGCCAGCGTGCGCGTGCGTTTTGCCGACACCGATACGCAGCTCAAGGCCAAGGACGTCCTGGCTCGCGGCCTGAACACTGATCAAGCCGATCCGACCTACATCGTGGCGCTGAACCTGCTGCCAGGCTCGCCGCGCTGGTTGAGCGGCGCACCGTTCTTCGCCAAGCCGATGTTCCTCGGCCTGGATTTGCGCGGTGGCGTGCACTTCCTGCTGCAGGTCGACATGAACGGCGCCGTGACGAAGAAGCTCGACTCGCTGGCCGGCGACATCCGCACGCAATTGCGCGACAAGGGCATCCGCCACAGCGGCATCGACCGCAACAGCAACACGATCACGGTCAAGTTCAGCACCCCGGACGACGCCGACCGCGCTCGCGGGCTGCTGGCAGACTCGACCCGCGAACTGGCCTACACCGTGGACAAGAGCGCCGACGGCGCCACACTCACCGGTACCTTCACCGCCGCTGCGATGAAGGAAGTGCAGGACAACGCAGTCAAGCAGAACATCGTCACGCTGCACAACCGGGTGAACGAACTCGGCGTGGCTGAACCGGTGATCCAGCAGCAGGGTCCGGACCGCATCGTCGTGCAACTGCCCGGCGTGCAGGACACGGCCAAGGCCAAGGACATCATTGGCCGCACCGCCACGCTGGAAGCGCGCCTGGCAGATCCGAACGCGCCGCTCGTGCCGCGTGCCGGCGATCCGGTGCCGCTGGGCGACGAACTGTTCACGCAAGGCCGCAGCGCTCCGGTGCTGCTGCAAAAGCAGGTGATCTTCACGGGTGACCGCATCACGAGCGCTTCGGCCGGCTTCGATCAGAACCACAATTCGTCGGTCGACATCACGCTCGATGGCCAGGGCGGCCGCATGCTGCGCGATGTCTCGCGTGACAACATCGGCAAGCGCATGGGCATCGTGCTCTTTGAAAAGGGCAAGGGCGAAGTGCTGACGGTGGCGACCATCCAGTCCGAACTGGGTTCGCGCTTCCAGATCACCGGCATGGGCTCGACCGAGGCGGCGTCCGACCTGGCGCTGCTGCTGCGTGCAGGCTCGCTGGCCGCGCCGATGGAAATCATCGAAGAGCGCACCATCGGCCCGTCGCTGGGTGCCGACAACATCAAGAAGGGTTTCGATTCGGCGCTGTACGGCTTCCTCGCCATCTCGGTGTTCATGGTGCTGTACTACATGCTGTTCGGCGCGTTCTCGGTGGCGGCCCTGGGCGTCAACGTGTTCCTGCTGATCGCACTGCTCTCGATGCTGCAGGCCACGCTCACGTTGCCCGGTATTGCAGCTATCGCGCTGGCGCTCGGTATGGCCATTGACGCGAACGTGCTGATCAACGAGCGCGTGCGTGAAGAGTTGCGCAGTGGCGCGTCGGCACAGATGGCCATCGCCGCCGGCTTTGACCGTGCCTGGGCGACCATCCTCGATTCGAACGTGACGACGCTCATCGCCGGTCTGGCGCTGATCGCCTTTGGTTCGGGCCCGGTACGCGGCTTCGCGATCGTGCACTGCCTGGGGATCGGCACGTCCATGTTCTCGGCGGTGTTCTTCAACCGCGGTCTCGTGAATCTCTGGTACGGCCGCAAGAAGAAGCTGCAGAGCGTCGCCATCGGGCAGGTGTGGAAGCCGGGCAATACGAACACGGAATCGCCCGCCAAGTAATCACGCCACCCACAACGAATCTCGCATAAAACCGGCACCGCCCCGACACGAAGGGACGGTCGCCACAAAGGGCAGACCATGGAGTTTTTCCGCATCCGCCGCGACATTCCGTTCATGAAGCACGCGTTGATTCTCAACGCGCTGTCGTTCCTGACGTTTATCGCCGCTGTCTTCTTCCTGTTCCACAAGGGCCTGCACCTGTCGGTGGAGTTCACTGGCGGTACGGTGATGGAAGTCGCTTACACCCAGGCCGCCGATCTGCCGAAGATCCGCGGCGACGTTGAGAAGCTTGGCTATGCCGATGCGCAGGTGCAGAACTTCGGCACCTCGCGCGACGTGATGATCCGCCTGCCGCTCAAGACCGGTCCGGATGGCAAGCCCATCGCTTCGGCCGTGCAAAGCCAGCAGGTGATGACGGCCCTGAACGCCGCCAACCCTGACGCCAAGCTGCAGCGCGTTGAGTTCGTCGGCCCGCAGGTCGGCAAGGAACTCGCCACAGACGGCCTGCTGGCGCTGCTGTTCGTGGTGATCGGCATCGTGATCTACCTGTCGATCCGCTTCGAATGGAAGTTTGCCGTGGCGGGCGTGATCGCCAACCTGCACGACGTCGTGATCATCCTGGGCTTCTTCGCATTCTTCCAGTGGGAGTTCTCGCTGTCGGTGCTGGCGGGGGTGCTGGCGGTGCTGGGCTATTCGGTCAACGAATCCGTGGTGATTTTCGACCGGATCCGCGAAGCGTTCCGCAAGTACCGCAAGATGAACACGCACGAGGTGATCGATCACGCGATTACCAGCACCATCTCGCGCACGATCATCACCCACGGGTCGACCGAAATGATGGTGGTGTCGATGCTGGTATTCGGCGGCCCGACGCTGCACTACTTCGCCCTGGCCCTGACGATCGGTATTTTGTTCGGCATCTACTCGTCGGTGTTTGTGGCCGCTGCGCTGTGCATGTGGCTGGGCGTCAAGCGCGAAGACCTGGTCAAGTCTGAGAAGAAGGCCGGTGGGCCGAAAGAAGACGATCCGAACTTTGGCGCACAGGTTTGAAGACCCTGCTACGCGCTGCCCCGAGGATTCATCCCTCGGGCAACAAAAAAAGCCCCGCAACTGCGGGGCTTTTTCTTTGGCTGTGGCGATCGCGTGGCTTACTGCTGTGCGACGTTGGTGTCTTGCTTGATGCCTTCCACCTGAATCTTCAGCTTGGTTTCCATGTTGAAACCGTAAGCCTTGCCGTAGTCGACGCCGAAGTCATCGCGCTTGAACTTCATCTCGGCATCGGCGCCGCAGACTTCACGCTTGAGCATCGGATGCGGCATGCACTTGAACGCGTCGATTTCCAGCTTGGCCGGCTTGGTCACGCCGTGCAGCGTCAACTGGCCTTCGGCTTCGGTCGGCACGTCGCCCTTGAACTTCGTGAAGTTGCCCTTGAACGTGGCGGTCGGATACTTGGCCACGTCGAAAATCTCGGCGCTCTTGGCGTGCTCGTTCATCTTGGCGAGACCGAAGTCGATGCTGTCGGTCTGCACAGTCACGTCAATGCTGCCGGTCTTGGCTGCGCGATCCAGCGTCACGGTGCCGCTGGACTTTTCGAACTTGCCGCGCCACTTCGACAGACCGCCCATGTGGTCGGCTTCAAAGCTCGGGTACGTATGGCTCGGATCGAGCTGGTACGTAGCAGGGGCAGCAAAGGCTGCGGTGGCGGCAACAGCGGACAGGGCGGCAACGAGGATACGCAATTTCATGAGAACTCCTGCGGAATAAAAGCGGCACACGAGGGCCGGAAAAACGTTGGGATGAGACTTCCGATTACTTCTTGGCGATGACGACGCGGAACTTGATCGTCACGTCGTCCGAGACGACCGACGTGTCCTTCCACTCACCATCACCCACCTTGAATACGTTGCGCTTGACCGGTAGCGCACCTTCAAAAATCTGATTGGAACCTTCCTGCTTGAACGTCACGGGTGCCGTCACGTCCTGCGTGACGCCCTTGATGGTCAGCTTGCCGACCACGTCCACCTTGCCGCCTGCACCAGGCTTGAATGCAGATGACACAAACGTCGCCTTCGGATACTTGGCGGTATCGAACCAGTCCTTCTTCTTCAGTTCGTCGTTGTATTCCTTGCTGCCGACGTCGACGCTAGTGACATCGATGTCGACCTTCGCCGTCGAGGCAGCCACATTGGCCGCGTTGTAATTGACGGCGGCGTCGAACTTGCCGAACTTGATGTCCATCGGCACGCCGAGTTGCTTGCCGGTGGCGGTGACGCTGCTCTTGGCGGCATCCACCTGGGCGATGGCCGATACCGATACGGCAGCGATCGACAGCGCGCCGGCGGCAACCAGGGCAATCGCGCGGGGGCGCACAAAACGTTTCATCATCAGACTCCTTCGGTCAGGCCGGGTCATGCCGGCAGTCTTGGTCAGGATGGAAAGGCAGGGGCGCCGGCACACACCGTGCGCCAGCGCGCTGGGAAATCAGCGGAGGAACGGCACCATGCGGCGCAGCGTGCCGTCGCGATCGACGACGTGGTGCTTGAGCGCAGCCAGAATGTGCAGCACGACGATGGCCGCCATGGTCCAGTTCAGCCATTCGTGCGCCATGCTGAAGATGTCTTTCAGCGCATCGCTCTTGTCGAACGGCATCGGCAGTTCCCACAGGCCAAGATAGACAACCTTCACGCCGGCCGCGACGCTCAGCAGATAGCCGGTCAGCGGCACCGCCAGGATCAGCAGATAGAGCCCGAGGTGCGCGGCTTCGGCGGCGGCGTGCTGCCATTTCGGCAGACCGGGGACGGGGCCCGGCGCCGGGTGCGTCAGGCGCCACAGCACGCGCAGCACCGCAAAGATCAGCACCGTGATGCCGATCCACTTGTGATACGAGAACAACTTCAGCTTGGTCGGCGTAAAGCCCGGGATATCGGTCATGTACAGACCGAGCCCGAAGGCCGCGAAGATCAACAGCGCGATGATCCAGTGCATCGCAATCGCGGGCTTGGCATAGGCGCCGTGGTCAGCGGCGCCGCGCGTGGCGAAATTCGAGTGGGCGGCTTGTGACATCGGTTCCCTCGGTGTTTTGGAGCGCTCAGTAGGCGGCGCCTGTGGGTATGACCACGGCGCCAAACGATTGTGCATTATTTGCGCGATCCGACCGGTCAAGGCAGCCCGAAGTTCACCAAGCGATTCAAATTTTTTGATTGATCAGGCAGCTTTTAAGAGAGGGCGCCGCAGACTGTTCTATGGAGCGGCATAAACAAAACGGCCCGCCCTCTGATCCGAGAGCGGGCCGTTCCTAAGACGGTACCACCAAATTTTTGCAACAATCAGGCGATACGGCGGGCCAGTTCTTCTGCCTTGCCGATGTAGCTGCCGGGCGTCATGTCCAGCAGCAGCTTGCGGGCGTCTTCGGGAATCGCCAGCGTGCCGATGAATTCACGCAACGCTTCGCGGGAGATACCCTTGCCGCGCGTCAGTTCCTTCAGTTGCTCGTACGGATTAGCGATGCCATAGCGGCGCATCACGGTCTGCACGGGCTCGGCCAGCACTTCCCAGCAAGCATCCAGGTCTTCGGCCAGTCGGGCCGGGTTGGTTTCCAGCTTGCCAAGGCCGCGCAGGCAAGCGTCGTAGGCCAGCAGGCTGTAGCCAAACGCCACGCCAATATTGCGCAGCACGGTCGAATCCGTCAGGTCGCGCTGCCAGCGCGACACAGGCAGCTTTTCCGACAGGTGGCGCAGCACCGCGTTTGCCAGGCCGACATTGCCTTCGGAATTTTCGAAATCGATCGGGTTGACCTTGTGCGGCATGGTCGACGAGCCGATCTCGCCGGCCTTGGTCTTCTGCTTGAAGTAACCCTGCGAGATATAGCCCCAGACGTCGCGGTCCAGATCCAGGATGATCGTGTTGGCGCGCGCCACGGCGTCGAACAGTTCGGCCATGTAGTCGTGCGGTTCGATCTGGATGGTGTACGGGTTGAACGTGAGGCCCAGGCGCGTCTCGATCACGTTCTTCGAGAAGGCCTCCCAGTCCAGCGACGGATATGCCGACAGGTGCGCGTTGTAGTTGCCCACGGCACCGTTCATCTTGCCCAGCAGTTCAACGGCTTCGATGCGGCGAATGGCGCGGTCCAGGCGGGCGGCCACGTTGGCCATTTCCTTGCCCAGCGTAGTCGGGCTTGCCGGCTGGCCGTGCGTGCGCGACAGCATCGGCACGTCTGCGTTGGCGTGAGCAAGTTCCACCAGGCGAGCCTGCACGCGGCGCAGCGTCGGCACGATCACGGTGTCGCGCGCGCCCTTGAGCATCATCCCGTGCGAGGTGTTGTTGATATCTTCCGACGTGCAGGCGAAGTGGATGAACTCGCTGGCGGCTTCCAGCTCGGCGTTGCCCTTCACGCGCTCCTTCATCCAGTATTCGACGGCCTTCACGTCATGATTGGTGACGGCTTCGATCTCTTTGATCCGGGCGGCGTCTGCCTCGGCAAAGTTCTCGACCAGCGCCAGCAACGCGCCCTCGGCAGCAGCGGAGAAACGCGGAATCTCGGCCAGCCCGGCCTGCGACAGGGCGATCAGCCAATGCACCTCCACCTTCACGCGATTGCGCATGAAAGCGGCTTCCGACAGCCACTCGCGCAGCGGATCGGCCTTGGCAGCGTAGCGGCCATCGATGGGAGACAGAGCGGTCAGGGCAGAAAGCGACGACATGGCAGGCGGGGAAAAATGTGAAGGGAATCTCAATCCGGACAACCCGGACGCGGCGTTGCGCGTTGAACCAAGGTGCATACGCGCACCCAGGCGAGCCCGCGATTTTACCACCCGGCACCTGTCTTTCACGGCCAATCCGGCCTAAAGCAAGCCTCCGTTTGGTTGAGTTGGGTTCAGGCGCCGCGCAGCGCACTCGGGAAAGTGCGCAGCTATACTTCCGCCTCCAACATGACATGCCTATGAAACTGATCGGATCGCACGCCAGCCCGTACACCCGCAAGGTGCGCGTCGTCCTGGCTGAAAAGAAAATCGACTACCAGTTCGTGCTGGAAGACGTGTGGAGCGCAAGTACGCAAATCCACCAGTTCAACCCGCTGGGCAAGGTGCCCTGCCTGGTGATGGACGACGGCGGCGCCCTATTCGACTCGCGCGTCATCGCGGAATATGCCGACACGCTGTCGCCGGTGGCGCGCCTCATTCCGCCTTCGAGCCGGGAACGCGTGGAAGTGCGCTGCTGGGAGGCGCTGGCCGACGGCCTGCTCGACGCCGCGCTCATGCTGCGCATCGAACATACGCAGCGCACGCCGGAACAGCGCAGCGAAACATGGCTCGCGCGCCAGACTCACAAGATTGACCAGGCGCTGCAAGCCATGTCGCAAGGCTTGGCCGACAAGACTTGGTGCAACGGCAACCACCTGACACTGGCCGACATCGCCGTCGGCTGCGCGCTTGCCTACCTGGATTTCCGCCAGCCACAGATCGATTGGCGCGAACGTCACGCCAATCTCGCTTCGTTCTACACGCGCATTGAGAAGCGGCCGAGTTTCATGGAAACCCAGCCGCAGTAATCCAGGGCAATTGTTGAGCGTTACACGGCCACCGGATCAAACCGTTCGGCCTGGGCCATCGGCCAGTAGCGTTCGTACAGCTGAAAGCGATATCGCCCGGCCAGCAGATCGCCGGGTTCCAGGTACTTGAGCAGCGCGGAGAGCAACTGCACCTCGTTGCCCGACACGCGCCGCACGATGTGGTGCGCGCGGAAATCCGCCGGATGCTGCAGGCCGGCCGCCTGCGTCAGTTCCAGCAGCGCATGCAGCGTGTGCGCGTGATATTGATGCACGCGCTCGGCCTTGTCGGGCACCACGAGTGCCTTCTGCCGAGACGGGTCTTGTGTCGCCACCCCGGTCGGGCAGCGATCGGTGTGGCACTTCTGTGCCTGGATGCAGCCCAGCGCAAACATGAAGCCGCGCGCAGCATTGCACCAATCGGCACCCATTGCCAGCGTGCGGGCGACGTCGAACGCCGTGACGATCTTGCCTGAGGCGCCAATCTTGATCTTGTCGCGCAGGTTGGTGCCGACCAGCGTGTTGTGCACCAGCAGCAGCCCTTCCTGGAGCGGCGTGCCGACGTGGTCCGTAAATTCGAGCGGTGCCGCACCCGTGCCGCCCTCCGCGCCGTCGACAACGATGAAGTCCGGCAGGATGCCTGAGTCCAGCATCGCCTTGACGATGCCGAAGAACTCCCACGGATGCCCGATACACAGCTTGAAGCCGGTCGGCTTGCCACCGGATAGCGTGCGCAACCGGTCCACAAACTGCAGCAACCCCAGCGGCGTGCTGAACTCCGAATGCGCGGCTGGCGAAATACAATCCTTGCCGATCTGAATGCCGCGCGTGGCGGCAATCTCGGGCGTCACCTTGGCCGCAGGCAAGACGCCACCGTGGCCCGGCTTGGCACCCTGCGACAGCTTCACCTCGATCATCTTCACCTGCGGGCTGCGCGCCTGTTCGGCAAAGCGGTCCGGGTCAAAGCGGCCGTTGGCATCGCGGCAGCCGAAATAGCCGGAGGCGACTTCCCAGATCAGGTCGCCGCCCTCTTCGCGGTGGTACGGCGAGATCGACCCCTCGCCCGTGTCATGGATGAAGTTGCCGAGCTTGGCACCGCGGTTAAGTGCGCGAATGGCATTGCCCGACAGCGCCCCGAAGCTCATCGCCGAGATGTTGAACACCGACATCGAATACGGCTTGGCGCGGCCCTCGCCCACCATCACGCGAAAATCTGACGAGGCAATGCGCGTGGGCGCCAGCGAGTGGCCGATCCACTCGTGCCCCGGCACCTTCACATCAACTTCGGTGCCGAATGGGCGGCTATCGACTTCGCCCTTGGCGCGCTGATAAACGATGCTGCGCTGGGCGCGCGAGAACGGCTTTTCATCCGTGTCGTCTTCAACGAAGTACTGGCGGATTTCCGGGCGAATGAATTCAAAGAGGAAACGGAAATGGCCCCAGAGCGGGTAGTTGCGCAGCACCGAATGGCGCGTCTGCGTGATGTCGTGCACGCCCAGGATGACGAACATGCCCGGAATGACCGCGCACACCCAATGCAGACGCCCCGCTATCGCAAACCCGGCGGTGACGGCAAACAACAGCACAACGCCCGCGAAGGCCCAGTAGCGACGTGGCAGCATGACCAACCCTGTGTGGAGACAAATCAGGGCGCAAGCTTAAACGAGTGCTGCAACAGCCGCAGCCGGCACAACGCAGTGTTGCGAAAACCGCTCAGGCGACCGCCTTTTCGACGATCGCCGGCTCAGCCGCAGAAATAATGCCGCCGCCCAGGCAGATTTCACCGTCGTACAACACCGCGGATTGGCCCGGCGTGACAGCCCACTGCGCTTCGGGGAAGGTCAGCGTGAGCGCGCCATTTGCCGCGCGTGCGACCGTGCAAGGCGCATCCGCCTGGCGGTAACGCGTCTTGGCGCCAAGGTGGGCGCCTTCGGTGGGCGCGTGGCCGGCCACCCAGCTCAGATCATCGGCGTGCACGGTATGCGCCAGCAGCCACGGGTGATCGTGGCCCTGCACCACGTACAGCGTATTGGCCGCCATGTCCTTGCGTGCGACGTACCAGGCATCGCCGTTGCCGTCGCGGCTGCCGCCGATGCCGATGCCCTTGCGCTGCCCCAGCGTGTAGAACGCCAAGCCGATGTGCTCGCCGATGGTCTTGCCGTCGGGCGTCTTGATCGGGCCGGGCTTGGTCGGCAGGTAGCGGTTGAGGAAATCGCGGAAAGGCCGCTCGCCAATGAAGCAGATGCCGGTGGAATCTTTTTTCTTAGCGTTCGGCAGGCCGATCTCGGCGGCGATCTCACGCACCTTCGTCTTCGGCATCTCGCCCAGTGGGAAGAGCGTGCGCGAGAGCTGCGCCTGGTTCAGCCGGTGCAGGAAATAGCTTTGGTCTTTCGTGTGATCGAACGCCTTGAGCAGCTCAAAGCGACCATCGACCTCGCGCACGCGGGCGTAGTGTCCGGTCGCGATCGTGTCGGCGCCCAGGGCCATCGCGTGATCGAGGAAGGCTTTGAACTTGATCTCGGCGTTGCAAAGCACGTCGGGATTAGGCGTGCGTCCGGCCGAATATTCGCGCAGGAAGTCCGCAAAGACGCGGTCCTTGTACTCGGCGGCAAAGTTGACGGCTTCGACATCCACGCCGATCAGGTCGGCCACCGATACCACGTCGATCCAATCCTGCCGGGTCGAGCAGTATTCGCTGTCGTCATCGTCTTCCCAGTTCTTCATGAACAGGCCGACGACGTCGTAGCCCTGCTGTTTAAGCAGCCACGCGGTCACGGACGAATCCACCCCGCCGGACATCCCAACGACGATGCGCTTCTTGCTCATGGCTGCGCTCCGAGCCCGTACACACTGGCGTGCGTATGGATGACGTCTAGCGGATAGCGCTTGCCGGCCAAGTAATCTTCGACGCAGGCGAGCAGCAACGGGCTGCGATGGCGCTCGCGGCTGGCGCGGATTTCATCCGGTGTCATCCACACGGTGCGGACGATGCCGTCGTCCAGGGCGCGGCGAGGGTCTTGGGGGCCGAGCTCGCCGGTAAATGCCATCCGCACATAGGTGATCGGATCCCCCTGCGGCGGTTGGAACTGCGCCATGTAGCAGCCCAGGAAGGCGGTCGGCACAAAGCTGTACGCGGTTTCTTCCATTGCCTCACGCGCGACGGCGTCGACCAGGCTTTCGTCTGGGTCGAGATGGCCGGCGGGCTGGTTCAGGCGCAAGCCCACATCGGTGTGCTCCTCAACCAGCAGAAAGCGCCCATCTTGTTCAATGACGGCGGCAACGGTAACGCTGGGTTTCCAGCGGACAGCTTGGTTCATGGCAAAAAGGCAACAAAAACAAGGCGTTATTGTAGCTGGAGGCTGCCCTCCACGCTTGCCCAGCGCGTTGGAGCAGACGTATATCGCCGCGCGCCGCCGTTGTGAGCAATTGAGCACACGTTTGCGCAGGATCGGCCCGCATTCCGTGTGGGTTCGGATATTCGACATGCCATTCGACGAGCGTCCGTGCGCCAAAAAGTTCGGGTAAGCTGCACGTCGATCCTGATCCAGCGCGCCTTCGTTCACTTCGCGCGCATCCTAAACATAATCAGCGAGGAGAGAACACGATGCACATCGGCATCCCGCAGGAGACGCGGGCGGACGAGACGCGCGTTGCCGCGACCCCGGAAACGGTGAAAAAGTACGTGGCGCTTGGCCATCAGGTGACGGTGCAATCGGGTGCCGGCGTCGCCGCTGCCCAGCCTGACGACGCCTACGTGGCGGCCGGCGCCAAGATCGGCACCGCCGCCGAGGCGCTTGGCGCGCAGATCGTGCTGAAGGTGCGCTCACCCGAAGCGGCGGAACTGGCGCAGATGCAGCCGGGCGCGGTACTTGTCGGCATGCTCAACCCCTTTGATGACGAAAATACGGCCCGCCTCGCCGCCGCCAACGTCACCGCGTTTGCGCTGGAAGCCGCGCCGCGCACCACGCGTGCGCAGAGCATGGACGTGCTCTCCTCGCAGGCCAACATCGCCGGCTACAAGGCCGTGATGGTGGCGGCCAACCATTACCAGCGCTTCATGCCGATGCTGATGACTGCAGCCGGCACCGTAAAAGCCGCGCGCGTGCTGATCCTTGGCGCCGGTGTGGCCGGCCTGCAGGCCATCGCCACGGCCAAGCGCCTCGGTGCTGTCATTGAGGCGTCCGATGTGCGACCGGCCGTGAAGGAGCAGATCGAATCGCTGGGGGCCAAGTTCCTCGACGTGCCGTTCCTGACGGACGAAGAGCGCGAGATCGCGCAGGGCGTGGGCGGCTATGCCCGCCCCATGCCGCCCGACTGGATGCGCCGCCAGGCTGAACTCGTGCATACGCGCGCAACCCAGGCCGACATAGTCATCACCACGGCGCTGATCCCTGGCCGCCGCGCGCCGACGCTGCTGTCCGAAGCCACCGTGCAGGCAATGAAGCCAGGCTCGGTCGTTGTCGACCTGGCAGCGGCGCAAGGCGGCAACTGCCCGCTGACCGAAGCCGACCGCGTGGTCGTCAAACACGGCGTCACGCTGGTGGGCTACACCAACCTCGCGTCGATGGTGGCGGCCGACGCCTCTGCCCTCTACGCCCGCAACGTGCTCGATTTCCTCAAGCTGATCATCGACAAGGATGGCGGCCTGAACATCAACCGCGAAGACGACATCGTGGCCGCCTGCCTGCTCAGTCAGGCCGGCCAGGTGGTGCGCGCTCCCGCAGCCACGAGCGCCGCCAAATAAGAACGGAGACGGCGGCCCGGCGGGCGTCACAACCCGGCCTGGTCGCCAGTGGCGATTTCATTTCTGTTTCAAGGAAAGCTTCATGCAACGCAACATGCTTCGCGCCAAGCTGCACCGCGCGACGGTCACCCAGGCCGATCTGGACTACGAAGGCTCGTGCGGCATCGACGAGGATCTCCTCGACGCCGCCGACATGCGCGAATACGAAAAGATCGAGCTGTACAACGTCAACAACGGCGAGCGCTTCTCGACCTACATCATCAAGGGCAAGCGCGGTTCGGGCGAAATCTCGCTCAACGGTGCCGCCGCGCGCCGCGCACATGTGGGCGATCTGCTGATCATCTGCACCTACGCGCCGATGAACGAAGAGGAAGTCGCCAGCTACAAGCCCAAAGTCGTGCTGCTGGGCGAGGGCAACAAGATCAAGGCCATCAAGGAAACCTGACGCGCCAGGCGGCCCATGTCTGCATGACAGGGCCGCTTCGCACATCGACCAAGAAGCGAGGAGGAGCACTCATGGAGCTGGTCAATCACACGGTGATCAACCTGATCATCTTCGTGCTGGCGATCTACGTCGGCTACCACGTGGTTTGGACGGTCACGCCGGCGCTGCATACGCCGTTGATGGCTGTGACGAATGCCATTTCGGCCATCATCATCGTCGGCGCCATGCTGGCAGCCGGCCTGACGCAGACCGGCCTGGGTCGCACGATGGGCGTGGTGGCGGTGGCACTGGCAGCGGTCAACGTGTTTGGCGGCTTCCTGGTCACCCAGCGCATGCTGGAGATGTTCAAGAAAAAAGAGCCGAAGGCCAAGGGCGGACAGTCCGAGGGAGCCAAGCAATGAGCATGAACCTCGTCACCCTGCTGTACTTGCTGGCGTCGGTGTGCTTTATCCAAGCGCTCAAGGGGCTTTCGCACCCGACCACGGCGCGGCGCGGCAACGCGTTCGGCATGACGGGCATGGCGATCGCCGCCGTCACGACCATCGCGCTCATCTACAAGCTCAAGGCCGAGATGTTCGCCGGCACCGAGAGCGGCACATCCACGGGTTTCATCCTGATCTTCGCGGGCCTGGTGGTTGGCGGCGGCATCGGCGCCTATGTGGCACGCACGGTCGAAATGACCAAGATGCCCGAGCTGGTGGCGGCCATGCACTCGCTGATCGGTCTGGCGGCGGTGTGCATTGCCGTGGCCGCCGTGGCCGAACCGTCGGCGTTCGGCATCACCATGGCCGGCGACAACGTGCTACCCCTGGGCAACCGCGTGGAGCTGTTCATCGGCACGTTTGTGGGCGCCATCACGTTCTCCGGTTCGGTGATCGCGTTCGGCAAGCTGTCGGGCAAGTACAAGTTCCGCCTGTTCCAGGGCGCGCCGGTGCAGTTTGCCGGCCAGCACATGCTGAACCTGCTGCTGGCGGTGGCCATGCTGGGCTTCGGCATCCTGTTCTTCCTGAGCCAGAGCTGGCTGCCGTTCGTCATCATGACGGCCATCGCCTTTGTGCTGGGCGTGCTGATCATCATCCCCATCGGCGGCGCCGACATGCCGGTGGTGGTGTCGATGCTGAACTCGTATTCGGGCTGGGCGGCGGCGGGCATCGGCTTCTCGCTCAACAACCCGATGCTGATCATTGCAGGCTCGCTGGTCGGTTCATCCGGTGCAATTCTGTCTTACATCATGTGCAAGGCGATGAACCGGTCGTTCTTCAACGTGATCCTGGGCGGCTTCGGTTCGGAGGCTTCCGCCGGGGCGGCGGCAGGTGGCGCCGGGCAGCAGCGCCCGGTCAAATCGGGCTCGCCGGACGATGCAGCCTTCCTCATGGGCAACGCCGAGACGGTCATCATCGTCCCCGGCTACGGCCTGGCGGTGGCGCGTGCGCAGCATGCCCTGAAGGAGCTGACCGAAAAGCTGTCGGACAAGGGGGTCACCGTCAAATACGCGATCCACCCGGTCGCAGGCCGCATGCCGGGCCACATGAACGTGCTGCTGGCCGAAGCCGAAGTGCCGTACGACCAGGTGTTCGAGATGGAAGACATCAATGGTGAGTTCGGCCAGGCCGACGTGGTGCTGGTGCTGGGCGCAAACGACGTGGTCAACCCGGCGGCCAAGAACGACCCGAAGTCTCCCATTGCTGGCATGCCGATCCTGGAGGCCTACAAGGCCAAGACCATCATCGTGAACAAACGCTCGATGAACGCCGGCTACGCCGGACTCGATAACGAGCTGTTCTACATGGACAAGACCATGATGGTGTTTGGCGACGCCAAGAAGGTTGTCGAAGACATGGTCAAATCTGTCGAGTAAGGCAGGACACTGACGGCCGTCAACGGGTCGTCAGGTCCGACGGGTTCCCCTTGCCCCCGGTGGCGGCAGGCAGTAACGTAGTGCAAACGGGCAGCGTCGGCCACACCGGCCGTGCGCTGCACCCTGCCCTCTTCCGATTCCTCCCGACGTATGCAACAGGACAGCGCCCTGCCGGTCTATTTCCACCCCACCCTGACAGTGGTGGTCGACGACAGCCAATCGTTCGTGGAAAGCCTTGGGTTCCAGATGGACCCATCGCGCGCGCTGTTGGCCTTCAATGATCCGGAAGAGGCGCTGGCGTGGCTGCGCCAGTGGCATTCGCTTCGCATGCCGGGTTTCCTGCCGGTGCGCGTCACGCACGATGACCTGACGTTCTCCACCGAGCGCCGCACCATCCAGCTTGACGTCGACCGCGTCTACCGCCAGATCCACGAGGTCAATCGTTTTCTGCAGCCCTCAGTCATCGTGGTGGATTACTCCATGCCGCGCATGAACGGGCTGGAGTTCTGCGCCAAGCTCAAAGATCTGCCGTGCATGACGATCCTGCTCACGGGCATGGCCGACGAGAACATCGCCGTGCAGGGTTTCAACGACGGCCTGATCGACCGCTACATCAAGAAAGACAATCCGGCGATGGCCGAGCGGCTCAGCGCGGAAATCGAGGCATTGCAGGTGCGCTACTTCAGCAACCTGTCGAGCACACTGCGCGATCTGCTGTCACGCCACTCGTTCAGTTTTCTGTCCGACCCCGCGATCACACGGCTCGTGCGCGAGTTGTCCACGCGCTACCGTTTCATCGAGTACTACTTGTATCCGCACCCCGCCGGCGTGCTGCTGCTCACGGCCGACGGGCGCGCCACGCTCATGGTCATCGAGACCAATGCGAGCATGCTCACGCACCTGGAAAACGCCGAGGCGTACAACGCGCCCGATGCGCTGCTCAAGGGCCTGCACGACAAGCAGATCGTCCCGTTCTTCTGGCCTGGCGATGGCATGTACACCCCAGCGTGTGTGGAGTGGGAACAATATTGCCTGCCTGCAGAGGTGTGTCAGGGGCGAGAGCCGTACTACTACGCGCTGTTCGACATGCCGAGCCATCTGCTGCCGGCACAGGTCTACAGTTACACCCAATTCCTCACCAACTACAAGCAGGATCCGGACGCGCTCACCGGCCGCAAATCACGCTGAGGCGGTGTTTCCGCTTTGCTCTGCCCTGCGGGTTTCCACATTGTGTGGGTAACATTCGGCAAGTACAATCGATTGCATCATTCGGCAGCCATGACGTCAGAGCGTGGCCCGGCTGAATCGCCCTGATGCATGCGCGGCATAGCTGCGGCATCATGGCGAACGAGGGTGCCGGCACGCAACATTCAAAGCGGCACCCCGAGTTCATTACTGTGCGGGATTCTCCTTGAGAGACGATTTGGGATGCAGCAGCGAGCCGCGCGTTCAAGCAGCGCGCGTTACGGATGTCAGGGGAGTGCATCGTTCCAATCTGGTCATGGTTCACGGTTGCACGATTCCCGTTGCACGCTGTTGATCGGCGGGCAGTAGAGGTGCCTCGGTAGCAGTACTGAAGGCGCCGGCTGCAGTCGGCCATCTTCCCCGATCTTCTCGGAGCGGGTTTGGGCGAGAGACGCCCGGGCTGGCGCGTATTGCGCACGGCCAGCGGACGGCTTCAAGCACGCTTTCACGACTGATGCGGCGGCATGCCCGGCAGTGTCGGCGGGGCGCGTCGTATTCGCGGCGCCCGGATTCGCAGTGCGATCCCGGGTGCGCGGTTGTTGGAGTGAGCGTCCCGCTTGGCAGACGTTTTCCCTGAAGTCTCCGGCAAATTCGCACCGTGTACTCACCCAACCAAATCGATCCCGCGGTCAGCTTCCGCAACTCACAGGGTCAGCAGGTCCGCGGCACCATCATCACGCTGCAGCGGCGTGCCCTGGTGATGGAGATCTACAACCCGTACTCGATCGTGCAGGTGAGCGAGGTGCTGTCCGAACTCGCGATCAAGATGGGAACGCGGCAAGCCTATCTTGGCAAGGCGGTGGTGATCAGCCTGGTGAACACGGGCCTGACCGCCGTCGTCTCGCTCACGCTGATCGACGAATGGCGCGAGCTGTCGGAAGTGGCCGACACGCCCGCCTCCGTGGGCGAAGAAGCGCGAACGTTCGTGCAGGAATGGCAGGAACGCTTCCGCATCCATCGCGACTATCAGATCGTCGTCAATGAGATGCGGGCGTTCCTGGCCGAAGTGTCACGCTGGGTAGAACAGGTGGATCTGTCGAAGACATTGCCGCGCGAAGACAACAAGCTGCGCATGGATGTCTTCCAGGAGCTGGCTGAGCCGATCATGCTCAAGCTCAAGGGTTACATGGATGGGCTGGAGTCGGAGGCGAGCAAGGTCGAGGCGGAGCTTGCACCTTCGCACCGCACGTTCGCGCAAGCCGCACTGCATCCGCTGCTGTTGCGCGCGCCGTTCATCTATCGCACGTACACCAAGCCGCTGGGCTACGCGGGCGATTACGAGATGGTCAACCAGATCCTCTCCGACCCGCGAGAAGGTCCGAACACGTACTTCCAGATCGTCAACGCCGCCTTCCTGCGCACCGACGTGGCAGAGGCGCACCGCAACCGCATCGACATTCTTGTGCAGTATCTGAGCGACCTTGCCGCGCAAGCCAAGGCGGCGGGCCGGACGTTCAAGGTGCTCAACGTTGGCTGCGGGCCGGCGGTGGAAATTCAGCGCTTCATTCAGCAGCATCCGGAACCCTCGTTGCTGTCATTCGAGTTGGTGGACTTCAGCGAAGAGACGCTCGACTACACCCGCGAGCAGATGCGCCGCGCGATGGATCGCGCGCGCAAGACCGTCACCGTCGATTTCTTGCACGAGTCGGTGCATCAACTGCTCAAGCGCCGCATCACGGCCGACAGCCCGCAAGCCGGAGATTGCGATGCGGTGTACTGCGCCGGCCTGTTCGACTATCTGTCCAACAAGGTCTGCCAGCGCCTGCTCTCCTACTTTGCAGCGCGTACGCGGCCGGGCGGCGCCATTCTTGCGACCAACGTGCACGGCAACAACCCGATGCGCTTTGTGATGGAACACGTGCTGGAGTGGTATCTCGTCTATCGCGATGAACCGCTGATGGCCGAACTGCTACCCGAAGGCTCGCACGACGTGCGTGTCTATACCGACGTGACCGGCGTCAACGTATTCGCCCAGGCCAGCGTGGCCGGGCCTGCCACAGCCGCCGCTTAATCCGCTGCCCAGGAACACGCATGGAGCCCATTACACATCGCGGATACCAGGCCGAGCTGAAGCAGTTCCGGCTCGTCTTCAGCCGCATGGCAGCCGTTACGGGCATCGTTCTGGTGCTGGCAGGCGTCGGGCTGGACTACGGCATGTATGTGGACAGGCTCTGGCTGTTCGCTTCGCTGCGGGTCATCACCTCGCTCATCATGCTGGGCGCACTGCTGGTGCTGTATACGCGCTGGGGCGAAGAGCATGTGCAGAGCCTGACGTTCTTCTGGCTGATCTGTCCTCAGATCATGATCTCGTGGATGATCTACGACACCGAGGGCGCCAGTTCACCGTATTACTCGGGGCTGAACCTGGCAATCTACGCGGTGGGCATGGTGATGCCGATCGGCTTCCTGCAGGCCGTGCTGTTCGGCACCTGCACGTACATCTTCTGGGTGATCGCGTGCACGCTGCATCCGGGCGGCATCCAGTCGCGCGAGATATTCATCGTGCATTCGATGTTTATCCTGTTCTCCATTGCGACGAGCACGCTCTACACGTACTTCAACGAACGCGGGCGCTTCCAGCTCTTCCGGCTCAAGGAAGAAGTGGCGCAGAAGAACGCGCAGTTGGCGCAGACCAATCAGAACCTCACCGACATCAAGGGCCAGCTTCTGCAACAGGAAAAGATGGCCGCCATCGGTACGCTGTCTGCGGGCCTGCTGCATGAGATCAACAACCCGGTCAACTTCTGCCTGATGGCGATTGCCGTGGCGCAGGAAGACCCGACCGCCAAGGGCAGCCCGATGCTGCTCGAATGCCTGACCGATGCCAAGGAAGGCATGCAGCGCGTGCAGCACATCGTGTCCGACCTGAAGACCTTCGCTTATCGCAGCCCAGAGAAGGGCGAGGCCGATGCGCCATTCCTGGTGGAGAAAGCCATCGACTCGGCGATCCGCCTGACCAGCCATGAGCTACGCGGCGTGACCCTCGAACGCAAACTTCCGCCGGACACGCTCGTGCGCGGCGACGAGGCGGCCATCATCGGCGTGCTTATCAACCTGCTATCGAACGCAGCGCTTGCCATGCAAAAGGTGCAGCGCGAGAACCCGCGCATCGAGATTGCCGGCGAGTGGATCGACAACCGCCTGCATGTGGTGGTGACCGACAACGGCCCGGGCATCTCTGAGAAGAACCTGTCACGCGTGTTCGAGCCGTTCTTCACCACGCGCGATGTCGGCAAAGGCCTGGGCCTCGGCCTATCGATCAGCTACAGCGTCATCCAGCGTCACGGCGGCACCCTGGCCGTGACGAGCCAGGAAGGCGAATGGGCGCGCTTCACGTTCGATCTGCCGCGCTCGGAGTAGACGCATCATGGACACCACGCCGGACACCGTCACCATCCTCTACGTCGACGACGAAGCGCAAGCCTGCAAATGGTTTGCGCGCACGATCGGCACCGGCTACGAGGTGCTGACGGCCAACAGCGTCGAAGAGGCCAAAACCGTGCTGCACGATTCGCACGAACGCATCAGCGTGGTCCTGACGGACTTCCGCATGCCGGGCGGCGACGGCACTGAACTGCTGCGCTTCATCGATGCGGAATACGGCGACATCGCCACCATCCTCGTCACCGCGTATGCCGACAAGGATTTGTTGATTCAGGCCGTGAACACCGGGCGCGTGTTCAAGATCCTGGAGAAGCCCTATCAGCCCGAAGACGTGCGGCGCTCGCTGCAGGAGGCACTGGCACTGCGCCAGGATCGCCTCTTGCGTACCCAGCGCCTCATGGCAATCGACGAAACGCTGGCTTTTCTTGCGCACGAGCTGAACACGCCATTGGCCGCCATCTCGAACTTTGCACGCGGCATCCGCATGCGCATAGACCAGACCGATCCCACGCCCGGGGCCCTTCCCGAAATCGGCCGCGCCGCCGATCGCGTGCAGGACAACGCGCGCTACTGCCTCTCGGTGATCGCCACGTTTCTGAATTCGGTGCGCAACACGTATGGCAAGCCCGGCACAGCAGCTACGCCCAACAGCGCGGGTGGGCTGATCCGCTCGTTGTTTGACACATACCCGTTCACGAACGCGCAGCGCGAATGGGTGTCGTACCGCGTGGAAGACGATTTTCCGATCCAGACGCTGCCCAACTGCGTGATGCTCGTGCTCTCGTCGCTCACGAGCAACGCGTTGCAGGCGCTGCGGCACACCAATGCACCGAAGCTTGAAATTGTTGCCAGCCGTGTGCCGGACGCCGGAACTACACAGCACATGATCCGCATCGAGGATAACGGCCCCGGTATCGCGCGCGACGTTCTCGCGCGGCTGACCATCGACCCCGTGACGACGCGCGCCGAAGAAGGCGGCAACGGCATGGGCATGATTTTTTGTACGCGGATCATGCAATCGTTCGGGGGAGCGATTGCGATTGATTCCGCACCCAGCGCAGGCACGCGCGTGACTCTCACGTTCCCATGACAAGACCACAAGACTTACGAACCAGGCCGTACGTGATCCGCGCGTTTGCCGTATCGGCTGCAATTGCTATGAGGAGTGACGGATGACCAATCCCGGGGGCCACACGCCTACTAACCCGCCCAAGATCCTGTACGTGGACGACGAGACATTGGCGCTGACTTACTTCGGCCGTGCCATCGGTTCACTGGCGCCGGTCGTCACCGCCACCTCGGTCGAAGAAGGCAAGCGCATGCTCGACGAGCACGCCGCCACGCTCGGCGTGCTCGTGTCGGACCAGCGCATGCCCGGTGAACTCGGCAACGAGTTGCTGCGCTACGCACGCGAGCGCTATCCACACCTCGTGCGCATCCTGACGACCGCCTACTCCGAAATCGAAGACACGGTGGAGGCCGTCAACCAGGGGCAGATTCACCGCTACATCAAGAAACCGTGGGACATCACCGCGCTGCGCGTGGAACTGAAGCAGGCATTGGAATTCTCCGATCTGCGTCGCGAACGTGACGCGCTGCTGCGCGAGAAGATGACCGTGCGCCAAAGCCAGACGCTTACACATCGCATCGGTGCGCTGCAGACGCTGTACCTCGCGGTGTCGGGGCTGTCGTCGTTCAGCGCCGTCAACGATTACCTGCGTGCCGCCGCCGCCGTGGGCCTGCAATCGCTGGCACAGCCCGACTGGGCGATGAAGGATTACACCGAGCTGGTCGGCGAAGAAAGCCTGCGTACCGGTGAGTTCAGCCACGCAGTGCGGCAGGCATATGTGGACTTGTCATCGCGCTTTGACAGCAAGCCCGCGGCGCAGGCGTTGGAAGTGCTGGCCGAGGTGCTTGACGGCAAGGTGTCGCCGTCAGGCAGCGATGCGGCGGCGGTAGTGGATCTCACCGCGCTGACGGAATTCCTGGAGGCGGCGTCCACGCACAAGGTGTCGGAATCGCACGCCAAGTGGCTGGCGTTCCTGCTGTGGCTCGACGGCAAGGGTTGGTCGCTCACGGCCGAGCGCGATGGTGCGACGGTCAAGCTGCGCCTGCTCGACGACCAGACGCAGCTCACGCCGGATCAACTCGCGGCGTGGATGGAACATTTCCAGGATCTGCAGGCCGCCTGAAAGGAGCCCGCAGTTGTCATACAACGCCGATGCTTATGCGTCGGCGTTGTCGTTTGAAGCATCGCCCTGCGCGGGCCGCTCGGGCCGATCGCGCATGCCGCCCTTCACCATATCGAAACGGAACAAACGGCATTCGATGTTGCCGTTGTACAGCGGCGTACGCTGCGATTCCTTCAGCCGCATCCGACGCGGCATCGACAGATCGCCTGTGAAGACGAACGCCTTCCATCCGGCAAATTCGCGCTTGAGCGTACCGGCAAAGGCTTGCGCAAATTCGTTGGCAGCGGCCTCTTCCTCGGGGTCGAGCGGCGGTGGCGGCTCCGGCTGGCGCAGCTCGCGCATCGGACGGCGACCATCATCGCGCGGGGCGCCCATTGCGCGGCTGGCGCGCTCGAACACGGTGCCATCCTCGTCGCCCTCACCTTCCGGCCGGCGGCGGCGCGAACCGTGTGCACCACGCACGACAATACGCTCGCCGTAAGGTGGATTCATCAGCAACACACCGGCAGTCTCGAACGGCGGCTTGCCGAAGCGCGCATCGACTTGCTTGAGCACCGGCTCGCCCGGCAGGCCGGCACGCTGCCAGTTGGCGGCGGCATAGGCGAGCATGTCGGTGGAAATATCGGCGCCGGCCACCAGCGGCGGCGTACGGCGCATGGATGCGGCAGCCGCGTCGGCAGCGGCTTCGCGCAGGCGCTTGAAGCATTTAGCGTCGTGGTCCTGCAACCACTCGCAAGCGAAGGCGCGTTGCCCACCCGGTGCAATGCCAAGCGCACGTTGCGCTGCTTCCACGAGGAACGTGCCGCTGCCGCACATCGGATCGTAGAACGGCATGCCGTGAGCACCCGTCCAGCCCGTCAGGCGCAGGATGCCCGCGGCGAGGTTTTCCTTCAGCGGTGCCTCGCCCTTTTCCTGGCGCCAGCCGCGCTTGAAGAGCGGCTCGCCGGTGGTGTCGAGGTAGATCGTGCAGTCGGTCTCGGTCAGGTACGCGTAGATGCGCACGTCGGGGGAGACCGTATCGACGCTGGGCCGCGCGCCCATGCGTTGGCGGAAGCGGTCACACACCCCGTCCTTCACGCGCAAGCCGACAAACTTCAAGCTCTGCAACGGCGATTTGTGCGCCGTCACGTCCACACGAATCATCTCGTCGGGCGTGAAGTAATCCTCCCATCGCTGCGCGGCGGCCAGCGCGTAGATGTCGTCTTCCGAGCGATACCCGCGCGAAGCCAAGCGCATCAGCACACGGCTGGCGATGCGGCTGTGCAGGTTGACGGCATACGCCGCACCTTGCGTGCCGAAGAAGTGCACACCACCCGGCACGGTGCGGCCCACCTCGAACGCCGCCAGCTCATCCACCTCGGGGCGGATGGCGATTTCGGCCAGTTCATCGGCCAGCGCCTGTTCTAGCCCACGGGGGCATGGCGCGAAGTAAGCAGTTGCCATCGGAAAACAAAATAGTTAGAGATCGCTGCAAAATGAAGCGATGCGGTTCTGACGGTTCAACACTTACGCAGACAGTACAAGTCGTACGGCAAGGAGGGGTTGGGCCGTCAGAATCATTTTGCAGGGATCTCAGAACGGCTTGACGACCACCAGGATCGTAATCGCCAGCAACAACAGCACCGGCAGTTCATTGAACCAGCGGTAGAACTTGTGGGAGCGCTTATTGGCGCCCGCCTCGAACTTGCGCAGTAGCACGCCACAACCGTGGTGATATCCGATCGTCACGAGCACCAGTGCGAGCTTCGCGTGCATCCAGCCATTGGGCGGATACAGTCCGATGCGATATCCCAGGAACAGCCACAGCCCAAGCAGGATCGCGACAATCGCCAGCATGGTCGTGAAGCGGAACAGCTTGCGCGCCATGATCAGCAGGCGCGTGATGGCCGCTCGCTCGGTTTCCATCGCCAGGTTGACGAAAATGCGCGGCAGATAGAACAGCCCGGCAAACCACGACGCAATGAAGACGATGTGAAAGGCTTTGACCCAGAGCATGCGAACAGTCCCGTGAATGGTGTGAAGCGGGATCGATAAAAACGTCGCGCCGCTCGTGGCGGCGCTTAACGTGCAACAAGCGATCAGGTGCGAACTTCGCCGTGCCCGAACACGACGTACTTCAACGAGGTCAGCCCCTCCAACCCGACCGGTCCACGCGCGTGGAGCTTGTCGTTTGAGATGCCGATCTCGGCGCCCAGGCCGTACTCGAAGCCATCGGCAAAGCGCGTGGACGCGTTAATCATCACGCTGGCCGAATCGACCTCGCGCAGGAAGCGCATGCCGGTCGAATAGTTCTCGGTGATGATGGAATCGGTGTGTGCGGAGCCGTAGGTGTTGATGTGCTCAATGGCGGCGTCCAGGCCGTCAACGGTGCGGATCGACAGGATCGGCGCAAGGTATTCGGTGTGCCAGTCGGCCTCGATGGCGTCCTTCAGATTGCCGAAGCCGACGGCTTCCAGCGTGGCGCGCGTGGCTGGGCACACGCGCAGTTCGACGCCCTTGTCCTGGTAGATCTTCGCCAGCGGCGGCAACACCCGCGCAGCCACATCGCGCGACACGAGCAGCGTCTCCATCGTGTTGCACGGCGCATAGCGCTGCGTCTTGGCGTTGTCGCACACGCGCACGGCCTTTTCGATGTCCGCATCGGCGTCAATGTAGACGTGGCAGATGCCGTCCAGGTGCTTGATCATCGGCACCCGGGCTTCTTCGATCAGGCGCGCGATCAGGCTCTTGCCACCGCGCGGCACAATCACATCGACATACTCCGTCATGGTGATGAGCTTGCCGACCGCCGCGCGGTCAGTGGTGGCCACCACCTGCACGGCGTTGGCAGGCAAACCGGCATCGGCCAGCCCTTCCTCGATGAGCGCCGCCAGCGCGCCATTCGATTCGATCGCCTCGGAGCCGCCGCGCAAAATGGTCGCGTTACCTGACTTGATGCACAGCGCCGCGGCATCCACCGTCACGTTCGGACGCGACTCATAGATGATGCCGATCACGCCAAGCGGCACGCGCATCTGGCCGACCTGGATGCCGGTCGGACGAAACTTCATGTTGCTGATCTCGCCAATGGGGTCCGGCAGCGCGGCGATCTGCTCCAGGCCAGTGGCCATGGTATCGATGGCACGGTCGGTGAGCGTCAGGCGGTCGATGAAGGCAGCATCCTGGCCGTTGGCGCGGGCACGCTCGACGTCTCGGGCGTTGATTTCTTTGAGCTTGGCAGCATCGCGACGGATGGCGGCCGCAATATGCAACAGCGCGCGGTTCTTTTGCGCTGTGCCGGCACGTGCCATGCCGCGCGAGGCGGTGCGCGCCTGACGGCCGACCAGGGCCATGTATTCGTTCACGTCGAGCTGCTTCATGATGATCGCGACCGGCGAGCTGCCGGCAAATTCAGTGTGAGGACAATTCGGAGGCTTGCGCCGATAGGCGGATCAGGCCGGCACCAGGAGGCTGCCCGGCCGCGCGATGCGCATCGCCAGTTGCAGCAGGCCATCCCATGGCTCGGCCGGCAGCGATGGTTCGCGCAACCCCTTGACCTGCCGATCCAGCTTGGCGGCCATGGAGAGCGCACCCTCCAGCTCGCGCTGTGACAGCCGCTGCGCCGCCTGCGGCACCAGCCGCTCGCGTGGCCCCCACACCCGCAGTTCTCGCAGCATGGACGCCACCGGCTTGCCTTGGGCTGCGCCCGAGGCGATTTTTGATAATACGCGAATTTCTTCGGTCAACGTCCAGAGGACCAGAACCGTGGCCTCGCCCTCGCCGCGCAAGCCTTCGAGCATGCGCACCAGACGCGGCACATCTCCAGCCAGCATGGCTTCGGACAGCTTGAACACGTCGTAGCGCGCCACGTTGAGCACCGCATCGTGCACATCGTCGAACATCAGCACGCCCGGAGGATGCAGCAGACCAAGCTTCTGGATTTCCTGATGCGCGGCCAACAGATTGCCTTCCACACGGTCGGCAATGAACTGCAGGGCGCGTCGACCAGGCTCACCGGGCTCCACACGCTGCTGCTGGCGCGCGAGGCGCTCGCCAATCCAGCCGGGCAGCTTGGTACGGTCTACCGAATCGATCTTGATCGACACGCCGGCGCCTTCCAGCGCGGCAAACCACGCCGACTTGGCGGTCGCAAAGTCCAAACGCGGCAGCGTGATCAGCGTGAGGGTATCGGTGGCGGGGCCCGACGGCGTGCCTGCAGCCAATGCGCGCAATGCCTCACCGCCATCCTTGCCAGGCTTACCGGATGGAATGCGCAGCTCGACGATCTTGCGATCCCCGAACAGCGACATCGACTGCTGCGCCTCGGTCACGCGCGACCACGAAAAACCGCGCTCGACGCTCATCACCTCGCGCTCGGTAAAGCCCTGCGCGCGTGCGGCCTGGCGCAGCGCATCGACCGCTTCCAGTGCGAGCAGGTGCTCATCCCCGTGCACCACATACAGCGGCGCCAGACCTTTGGCGCCGGCCTGCTTGAGGTGCCCTTCGAGCGCGTCGAGCCGCAGTTGCATGACCAGCCCGCCGCTTATGACGGCAGCTTCACGGCACCGAGGCGCCGCACGAGCTGATTAATCGTATCGCCCTGCATGTCGCGGTAGAGCGCCGCTTCTTCGTAGTCCTTGGCGAGCACCTGCGTCTCGTTATACGAGAGATCGCGGAACTGCGTGATTTCCGACGGGGGGATCAGCAGGTTGTCGTGCGCATCGCGCAGCTGGAACCGGAAGCGATACGTGATGCGGTATTCGCGCACCACACCTTGCGGCGTGAGCGACGAGATGGTCTTCACGCGGTCTTCGGCCAGCACGTCGAGCAGCGCATCGGCGTCTTTCTTATCCGACACGATAACGGTGTCGGAGCCGTTGTCGATCAGCCGCCGCAACTGCGCGCGCATCTGCGAGTTCTGCGGCAGGTTGATGTACAGCCGCTTGAACGCGAAGTCGGTATTGCCCCGCATATGGAAGCCGCAGGCGGACAGCGTCGGCAGCGCGATCGCCAGGGCAAGGACAGAGCGACCAAAGCGGCGGCGGGACAAACCTCGGGACAACGACATAACCATGCGTTCCTTGAGTGGGATGGCCCGGTCAGGCCACCACGTTCACCAGACGGCCCGGCACCACGATGATCTTCTTGGGCGGCTTGCCTTCAGCAAATTTCTGAACCGCTTCGTCCTTGGCGGCAATCGCTTCGATGGCGGCACGGTCGGCATCGGCCGGGACGATGATGCTGCCGCGTACCTTGCCGTTGACCTGCAGCACGAGTTCGATCTCGCTCTGCACCAGCGCGCCTTCGTCGACCTGCGGCCACGGGGCGTCGAGCAAGTCGCCATACGCGCCGGCGTAGCCCAGTTCCGTCCACAGCACGTGGGTGATGTGCGGCACCACCGGGTACAGCACGCGCAGCAGCAGCCCCAAGCCTTCGCGGCGCGCGTCGGCGCCTGCGTCCTTGGCGCCTTCCAGCGCGTTGAGCATCTTCATCGTCGCCGAGACGACGGTGTTGTACTGCAGACGCTCGTAGTCGTAGTTGGCCTGCTTGAGCACGGTGTACAGCTCAAGGCGCAGCGCGCGATCGGCATCCGTTGCACCCGCCACGACGCCATTACCGTGACCAGCGCGAATTGCATCAGCGTGCGCCACGCCAAAGTTCCACAGACGGCGCAGGAAGCGCGAGGCGCCTTCCACACCGGCATCGTTCCACTCGAGCTGTTGCTCGGGCGGCGCTGCGAACATCGTGAACAGGCGCGCCGTGTCGGCACCGTATTGGTCGATCAGCGCTTGCGGGTCGATGCCGTTGTTCTTCGACTTCGACATCTTCTCCACACCGCCGATCACCACCGGCTGGCCGTCGGCCTTGAGCGTGGCTCCCACCGGGCGACCGCGCTCGTCGGTCTGCACGTCAACATCGGCCGGGTTGATCCACTGCTTCTTGCCCGAGGCATCTTCGCGGTAGTACGTCTCGTTGAGCACCATGCCCTGCGTGAGCAGGTTGGTGAACGGCTCGTCGAACTTGACCAGCCCCAGGTCACGCATGACCTTGGTCCAGAAGCGCGCGTACAGCAGGTGCAGGATCGCGTGCTCGATGCCGCCGATGTACTGATCCATCGGCATCCAGTAATCGTTGCGGGCGTCGACCATGGTGTCGCCGTCCGGGCACGTATAGCGCATGTAGTACCAGCACGAATCGATGAACGTATCCATCGTGTCGGTCTCGCGGCGCGCAGGCTTGCCGCACGACGGGCACGTGCATTCCAGGAAACGCGGGTCCTTGTTCAGCGGGTTGCCCGTGCCATCCGGAACGAGGTCTTCGGGCAGGCGCACCGGCAGATCCTGTTCGGGCACCGGCACGACGCCGCAGCTCTCGCAATGGATCAGCGGGATCGGCGTGCCCCAGTAGCGCTGACGCGAGATGCCCCAGTCGCGCAGGCGCCAGGTGGTCTTCTTCTCGCCCAGGCCTTGTGCGGCCAGATCGGCAGCCACGGCGTCGACAGCCTGTTGATAATTCAGGCCGTCGTACTTGCCGCTGTGGAACAGCACGCCGTGTTCCTTGTCGCCGTACCAATCGGCCCAGGTGGTCGTGTCGTACGACTGCCCCTTCACGTCGATGACTTGCTTGATGGGCAGCCTGTACTTGTTGGCGAAGGCGAAGTCGCGCTCGTCGTGCGCGGGCACGCCCATCACGGCGCCGTCGCCGTAGGTCATCAGCACGTAGTTGCCGACCCAAACCGGCACGGATTCGCCCGTGAGCGGGTGCGTGACGGTCAGGCCAGTCGGCATGCCCTTCTTTTCCATGGTGGCCATGTCGGCTTCCATGACGCTACCGTGCTTGCACTCTTCGATGAAGGCCGCAAGTGCCGGGTTCGTCTGAGCGGCGTGCGTAGCGATGGGGTGTTCAGCGGCCACGGCGCAGAAGGTCACGCCCATGATGGTGTCGGCACGCGTGGTGAAGACATACAGCTTGCCGTCGTTGATCAGCTTGCCGTCGTCACCGGAAATGTTGTGCGGGAATGCAAAACGCACACCCTCGCTCTTGCCGATCCAGTTCTGCTGCATGAGCTTGACACGCTCCGGCCAGCCCAGCGGATCAAGGTCGGAGAGCAGCTCCTGCGCATACTTGGTGATGCCCAGGTAGTACATCGGGATCTCGCGCTTTTCCACGATCGCGCCCGAGCGCCAGCCGCGCCCATCGATCACCTGCTCGTTGGCGAGTACGGTCTGGTCCACCGGGTCCCAGTTGACGGTGCCGGTCTTGCGGTAGGCGATGCCCTTTTCGAGCATCTTCAGGAACAGCCACTGGTTCCAGCGGTAATAGTCCGGGCTGCACGTCGCCACTTCGCGCGACCAGTCGATCGCCAGACCCATCGACTGCATCTGCTTCTTCATGTAAGCGATGTTGTCGTAGGTCCATGCAGCCGGTGCCACGCCGTTGTTGAGCGCGGCGTTTTCCGCCGGCATGCCGAAGGCGTCCCAGCCCATCGGCATCAGCACGTTGTACCCCTTCATGCGCAGCTGACGCGTCATCACGTCATTGATCGTGTAGTTGCGCACGTGGCCCATATGCAGCTTGCCCGACGGATACGGCAGCATCGAGCACGCGTAGAACTTGGGCTTGTCCGAGCCGTCAGCAGCGCGCGCGTGTTCGGTCACGCGGTAGGCATCCAGGGCCTGCCAATGTTGCTGCGCTTGCTGTTCGACTTCAGACGGGGAGTATTTGTCTTGCATGGTGATGGGTCGTCCGGGTGCCCCGGGCGATTGCAGCCGCGCCACCAACGCGCGCAGCCGGATTGAATAACGGAAAAGGCCCGATTATACCGTCGCCACCCGCCCCATCCGGGCGATCGCGAGCAGTGAAAAAAAGGCGCCGGACGGGCTTGCCGGCGCCTTTTCCTACCCGCCTGATTACAAGCCGAGCACGTCGTTCATGTCGTACAAACCTTTCTTGCCGGCCACATACACCGCTGCGCGTACGGCACCTTCGGCATACGACTGGCGCGTGTTGGAGCGATGCGTGATCTCGATGCGCTCGCCGTCACCGGCAAACAGCACGGTGTGGTCGCCTACGATGTCGCCGCCGCGCACCGTGGCAAAACCGATGGTGCCCAGCTCCCGCGGGCCGGTCTCGCCTTCGCGGGCATAGACCGCGCGATCGGCCAGTTTGGTGCCCTGTGCCTCGGCTACGATCTCGCCCATCTTGAGCGCGGTGCCCGACGGCGCGTCAATCTTGTGCTTGTGGTGCGCCTCGATGATCTCGACGTCGTAGCCCTGCGCCAGGATCTTCGCGGCGACTTCGATCAGTTTGAAGGTCGCATTCACGCCCACGCTCATGTTCGGGGCCCAGACCACGCCGATCGACTCACCGTAGGTCTTGAAGCTGGCCTTCTGCTCTGCCGTGAAACCGGTCGTACCGATCACGACGGCAGTGCCCAGTTCACGCGCCACATTCAGGTGATTGAGCGTCGCGTCAGGACGCGTGAAATCGATCAACACGTCGGCCTGCGAGAGCCCCGCACGCACGTCGTCGGTCACAATCACGCCCGTGGTCTTGCCAAGCTTGGCGCCGGCGTCCTGTCCCACGGCATCGCTGCCAGCGCGGTCCAGCGCGGCGCCCAGTGTCACGCCCGGCGTGCGTAGTACGGTGTCGATCAGCATCTGGCCCATGCGGCCCGAGGCGCCTGCAATCGCAATTTTCATGTCGGTGGAAGCGAAAAGCTGCAAAAGAAAAACGGTCTGTAAAACGCACAAGCGGCGGAACCCGTCCGCCGCTCGCTCGAAGTCGTGATGCCGGCGCGCTGGCTATGCGCGCTTAACGGCGTTCACTGCGATTGGGTGGCCGGCGGCGGAACGCTGGTGTCAGTACCACCACCGCCAGTGCGGCGCTCCGGCAGCGTCACGTCAACGTTGTTTTTGGAACCGGTGGTCGACTGCACGCGGTCAGTGACTTCAGCCGACGGAATCGACGGTGCGCGCGCTGCCGGAGCGGCGCCCGCAGCGGCGGCAGCTTGCGCGGCATCCTTCTTCGGGCGCTTGATGCCATCGATCTCGGAGATCAGCTCCGATTCGGACGGCAGCTCATCAGCGCCCACCCACTTGGAGAGACGATCGCCGTCAAACCACACGGTCAGCTTGCGTTCCTGCACAACGGCCGTGTTGCCACGCTTGAACGAGAAGATGTAATCCCAGCGGTTGGCATGGAACATATCCGTCAACAGCGGCGTGCCGAGTACGAAGCGCACCTGGTCGCGCGTCATGCCTTCCTTGAGCTGCGCTGCTTGCTCGCGCGAGACGAAATTGCCTTGCACAATATCGATGCGATACGGCGTGATGGCATTGGCGATCTTGCGCGTGGTGCTGTCATAGGTGCCGCATCCGGCCAGCAACGCCGACGCAGCGAGCATGGCACCCACCAACAGGCCGCCACGACGGGCGACGTGGGTAAAACGGACAGGACTGCGCGCAAAGGAAAAGGTCATGAGCGATCGGCCTTCAAACGGTTCCGGACATGCCGGTACGGGAGGAATCGGCGACGGCTGGGCACATCGTGCATGCCCGTCAATAGGACTTTTGCCGCCAAAACCCTTATGATTGGAATCCGAACATTGTACTCTAGGGAGCCTGGCGCATGCCGAGTCCTGCAGACCTCAAGAACATCGGTCTGAAAGCCACGGTGCCGCGGTTGAAGATCCTCGAGATCTTTCAGACCAGCGAAGAGCGCCATATGAGCGCCGAAGACGTGTACCGCATCCTGCTCGCCGAGCACATGGACATTGGCCTGGCCACGGTCTATCGCGTGCTGACGCAGTTCGAACAGGCGGGGCTGCTGTCACGCAACAACTTCGAGTCCGGCAAGGCCATCTACGAACTCAACGAGGGCAAGCACCACGATCACTTGGTGTGCCTCGATTGCGGCCGCGTGGAAGAATTTTTCGATGCCGAGATCGAGCAGCGCCAGCAGAGCATCGCCCGTGCGCGCGGCTTTGCGCTGCAGGAGCACGCGCTGTCGCTCTATGGCAATTGCACGAAGGAAGCCTGCCCGCATCGACCAAAGCGCTGAAGCGTTACATCGCAAAAGAAAACGGCCGCATCGTCTGCGGCCGTTTTTCATTGGAGCGGCGAGATGGCGGATGTCAGGCGGACAGCCGCGTCTCGTCCTCCTTTTCTGCGTCGCCCTGGCCGCCTTTTTCTGCCTTGCCGTGCTCATTGGCCTGCATGGGCGGATGCGCCGGAGCGCCTGACGCCTGCCCGGTGTATTCGGCCACGACCTGCTTGAAGAGCTGACGCGCCCACACAAGCATCGGATGCGTGTTGCGGCTACGGTGCCACAGCATGTTCAGGCCCAGCACGGTTTCAAGCTCCGCGGGCAGCGGGAACGCGTTCAGGTCGTACATCTTGCAGACCATGTCTTTCATCAGCGAGTTGACCGTGAAGATCATGTCGGTCTGGGCGGCCACTTCGCCCTGCGTGCGCCAGCTATGCACGGTCATGGTCGAGTTGCGCTTGAGGCCGCGCTGCTGCAAGGCGTAGTCCAGCGGGATGAGCGACGGCGCAACGCGGCTGCCGGGGCTGCCCTGCGCGATGAAGATATGCTCGCAGTCGAGGTATTGCTCGAGCGTGCAGCGATCCCCGAGGATCGGGTGGTCCTTGCGCGCGCAGACCCACATGTTGAAGGAGGTCACGACCTCTTCCATGATCTCGGGGTGGCGCGTGGGGAACGGCGAGAACGCTAGGTCCAGCTCGTTCGCACGCATGGCCGCCACATCGGCTTCCCACGAAGACGACTCAGTCAGGCGCACCTGCAATGCCGGCGCCAGACGCTTGATGCGCAGCAGGAAGCGATCGAACAGCGCATCCCCCAACGTGCCGGCAAAGCTGACGTTGAACGTGCCGGTGGCTTCGGCCGGGTCAAACGTGGCGATATCGCCCTCGTTGATGGCGGCCCACAGGTCGAGCATCTCACGCACTTTGGGACCCAGTTCGAGCGCCTTGGGCGTCGGCGTCAGGCCGTGCGGGACACGGATAAAGAGGGGATCGTCGAAAATTTCGCGCAAGCGGCCCAGCGAATGCGAGACAGCCGGTGCGGTCATGTGCATCTTTTCAGCCACGTAGGTGGCGTTGCGCTTGCTGAGCAGCTCAACAAAAATCACCAGCAGCTTGGTATCGACGTTGACCATGGGACGCCTTGGCTCGAACACGTTGGAAAACTGGAAAGGCAACCATTGCCAAGGCAATGGGCCGGACGTGACGTAAAAGCCCGCCACATCACAATGTAGTAATTGTTCAGTGTACGGACTGCAACCCGATTTTCAAAGCGAATTCCTGTAGCCCGAATTCAAAATTTGCGCATCCGCAAACGTTTTCTTTCCGGTCGGTAACAAACGTCGAGCAGGCCCCCGATAAGCGCCGTGTGGCCGTGACGACTCCTCCGCTTCGCCTGTCTAGGAAAAAACGCGCCCGAAGGCGCGTTCTTCCGGGCCGTTAAGCAGGATTACTTGCCGACCACGCGCGCCATTTCCAGGCACTTGTTCGAGTAACCCCACTCGTTGTCGTACCAGCTCACGACCTTGATAAACGTGCCGTCCAGTGCGATGCCGGCTTCGGCGTCGAAGATCGAGGTGCGTGCATCGCCGCGGAAATCCGTAGCGACGACCTTGTCTTCGGTGTAGCCCAGCACGCCCTTCAGCGCGCCTTCGCTTTGTGCCTTCATTTCGGCGCAGATTTCAGCGTACGTGGCCGCACTTTCCAGCTCGACGGTCAGGTCAACGACCGACACGTCCGACGTCGGCACGCGGAACGACATGCCGGTCAGCTTCTTGTTCAGCTGCGGGATCACCACGCCGACGGCCTTGGCGGCGCCGGTGGACGACGGGATGATGTTTTCCAGGATGCCGCGGCCGCCGCGCCAGTCCTTGTTGGACGGGCCGTCAACGGTCTTCTGCGTGGCAGTGGCAGCGTGCACGGTAGTCATCAGGCCGCGCTTGATGCCCCACTTGTCGTTCAGCACCTTGGCAACGGGTGCCAGGCAGTTGGTCGTGCACGAAGCGTTGGAGATGATCGCCTCGCCCTTGTACGTTTCGTGGTTCACGCCGTACACGAACATCGGGGTGTCGTCCTTGGACGGGGCCGACATGATCACCTTCTTGGCGCCCGCGTCGATGTGCTTCTGCGCGCCTTCCTTGGTCAGGAAGATGCCGGTCGATTCGATCACCACGTCGGCGCCGACTTCGCCCCACTTCAGCTCAGCCGGATCCTTCACGGCGGTCAGGCGGATCTTCTTGCCGTTGACGACGAGCGTGTTGCCGTCGACCGACACTTCACCGTCGAAGCGGCCGTGTACCGAGTCGTACTTCAGCATGTACGCCAGGTAGTCGGGTTCGAGCAGGTCGTTGATGGCAACAACTTCGATGTCCTTGAAGTTGGCGGCGGCGGCGCGGAACACCATGCGTCCGATGCGGCCGAAGCCGTTGATGCCGATCTTGATGGTCATGGTCAGTCTCCTGATAGCAGAAAAGAAATCGACGATGCGATAAAAACCAGCGCGGCACCTCGTGGGTGCCGCGTACGCAAATTCAGTTAAGCAATGACGCTCTTGGCGGTGTTCACGACGTTCTCGACGGTAAAGCCGAAGTGCTTGAACAGCACGCCCGCCGGGGCGGATTCACCGAACGTGTCGATACCGACCACGGCTTGTACCTGGTACTTCCACCAGAAATCGGTCACACCCGCTTCGACCGCGATACGCGGCACGCCGGATGGCAGCACGCTGGCCTTGTAAGCGGAGTCTTGCTTGTCGAACACGGTGGTGGCCGGCACCGACACCACGCGCGCGTGGATACCCTCGGCAGCGAGTTGATCTGCTGCACCGACCGCCAGGCCGACTTCGGAGCCGGTGGCAATGATCACCACGTCCGGCTTGCCGTTGGCGGCATCGCGCAGCACGTAGCCGCCGCGCGCAATAGCTTCGCGCGTGGCCGGATTGCGCGCCTGGAACGGCAGGTTCTGGCGGCTGAAGATCAGGCAGCTCGGGCCGTTCTGGCGCTCGATGGCGGCGGCCCATGCGACGGCGGTTTCTGTGGTGTCGGCGGTGCGCCAGACATCCATGTTCGGGATCAGGCGCAGGCTGGCAACGTGCTCGATCGACTGGTGCGTCGGGCCGTCTTCGCCCAGGCCGATGGAATCGTGCGTGAACACGAAGATTGAGCGAATCTTCATCAGCGCGGCCATACGCAGCGCGTTGCGGCTGTAGTCAGAGAACGTCAGGAACGTGCCGCCGTACGGAATGTAGCCGCCGTGCAGCGCGATACCGTTCATGATGGCGCTCATGCCGAACTCGCGCACACCGTAGTTGATGTGGTTGCCCCAGGCATCCACACGCACGGCCTTGCTGCCGCTCCAGTTGGTCAGGTTCGAGCCGGTCAAGTCAGCCGAGCCGCCCAGCAGCTCGCCCAGCACCGGGCCATAGGCTTCGAGCGTGTTCTGGCTGGCCTTGCGCGTGGCAATGGTCTCAGCCTTTTGCTCGCACTTCTCAATGAACTCGGCGACGGCCTTGTCGAAGGCTTCCGGCAGTTCGCCACGCATGCGGCGCTCGAATTGCTCGGCTTCGGCCGGGTGGCGCTCGGAGTACGCATCGAACAGCGCGTTCCAGGCCTTTTCCAGTGCTTGGCCCTGACCCTTCGCATCCCACGCGTCGTACACGGCTTGCGGCACTTCAAACGGGGCGTGCGGCCAGGCCAGCGCTTCGCGCGCGGCAGCGATTTCAACGCCGCCCAGGGGGGCGCCGTGCACATCGTGACCGCCTTCCTTGTTGGGCGCGCCCTTGCCGATGAGCGTGCGGCAGCAGATCAGGGTCGGTTTGTCCGACTTCTTGGCTTCGGCAATGGCGGCGTCAACGGCGTCAACGCTGTGGCCATCCACGGCGCGGATCACGTTCCAGCCGTACGCTTCGAAGCGCTTCGGGGTGTCGTCGTTGAACCAGTGGACAACGTCGCCGTCGATCGAGATGCCGTTGTCGTCCCACAGCGCGATCAGCTTGTTCAGCTTGAGCGTGCCGGCCAGCGAGCATGCCTCGTGGCTGATGCCTTCCATCAGGCAGCCGTCGCCCAGGAAGACGTAGGTGTGATGATTGACGATGTCAAAGCCCGGGCGATTGAATTCCTGGCCCAGCAGACGCTCAGCAAGGGCCATGCCGACGGCGTTGGTGATGCCCTGGCCGAGCGGGCCGGTGGTGGTTTCCACGCCCGGGGTGATGCCGTATTCCGGGTGGCCGGCGGTCTTGCTGTGCAGCTGGCGGAAGTTCTTCAGCTCCGACATCGGCAGGTCATAGCCGGTCAGGTGGAGCAGCGCGTAGATCAGCATCGAGCCGTGGCCGTTGGACAGCACGAAGCGGTCGCGGTCCGGCCAGCGCGGGTTCAACGGGTTGTGGCGCAGGTGGCGGCTCCACAGTGCCACGGCGATATCCGCCATGCCCATCGGCGCGCCGGGGTGGCCCGAATTGGCTTGCTGGACGGCGTCCATGGCAAGCACGCGAATGGCGCTGGCCATCAACTGGGTAGGCTGGGTGGTATTCGAGTGGAGGGCGGGGGCGGTCATGCGAACCTGCGGCAGGAGATAGGCGGGAAAACCGCGATTTTACCAGACGGGAATGACCCGGCTGGGGTGATCGCGGTCAGTAAAACGTGCTACGACGTCCCCTGCCCCGCCCGGCTTACCACTCCGCGACGGAACCGTCGGCATGGCGCCACACCGGGTTGCGCCAGTCGGGGGCTTCCTTGCTCCGTTCGATGACCAGCGCCTCGTCGATGTCCACGCCCAGGCCGGGCAGGCGCGGCGGGCGGATATAGCCCCCTTCCAGCGCGAAATCGGCCTTGTTTCGCACGTAATCGAGCAGTTCGGCGCCCTTGTTGTAATGGATGCCCATGCTCTGTTCCTGCAACGTGGCGTTCCAGCTGACGAAATCCACGTGCAGGCACGCGGCCAGCGCGATGGGGCCCAGGGGGCAATGCGGCGCCAACGCCACATCGTAGGCCTCGGCCATGGCGGCGATCTTCACGCATTCAGTAATGCCGCCAGCGTGGGACAGGTCCGGCTGCAGGATCGATACCCCACCCGCTTCCAGCACGCGCTTGAAATCGAAGCGCGAGAACATGCGCTCGCCGGCAGCGATGGGCAGATGGGTGTGGGCGGCTAGGCGGGCGTAGGTTTCTGCCTGCTCGGCCAGCACCGGTTCCTCGATAAAGAGCGGGCGATACGGCTCCAGCTCCTTGATCAGCACCTTGGCCATCGGCGCAGAAACGCGACCGTGAAAATCGAGCCCGAATTCGACGGTGTTGCCGAACGCCGAGCGAATCTCGGCAACCTTGGCGACCGCCGCGTCCACCGCGCGGGACGTGTCGATGATGCCCATCTCTTCGCAGCCGTTGAGCTTGAAGTGATCGAAGCCGCCGGCCTGCAGCGCCTTCATGCCCGCAATTACGTCGGCCGGACGGTCGCCGCCGACCCAGCTGTAGGTGCGCATCTTGTCGCGCACGAGGCCCCCGAGCAGTTCGTATACCGGCACGCCCAGCACCTTGCCCTTGATGTCCCACAACGCCTGGTCGATGCCGGCGATGGCGCTCATCAGGATCGGCCCGCCGCGGTAGAAGCCGGCGCGGTACATGGTCTGCCAGAGGTCGTTGATGCGGCTCGGGTCTTGGCCGACGAGGTAGTCGGACAGCTCGTGCACCGCCGCCTCCACCGTGCGCGCACGGCCTTCGATGACGGGTTCGCCCCAGCCGGTGACGCCCTCGTCGGTCTCGACTTTCAGGAACATCCAGCGCGGAGGCAGGCGGTACGTGGTCAGGCGGGTGATTTTCATGGATCGAATCGATGGTGCGTTCAGGTGCGGTCGGATTGCGCGGTGCGGTAGGCGGTGACAAAGGCGCGTGCGCGTTCGGCGGTGCGCTCGACGGGCTGGCCTGGGCGATACAAGTCGCTGCCGAGGCCTGCGCCGATGCAGCCGGCGGCAAGGTAATCGGCAAGGTTCTCCGGCGTGATGCCGCCGACGGCAAACACCGGCATGTCAGCGGGCAGCACGGCCTTGAGGGCGCGGACGTAACCGGTCCCGAGATTGCCGGCCGGGAAGATCTTCAGCGCCTGCGCGCCCGCGTCCAGCGCGGCAAAAGCTTCGGTGGCAGTCATGCAGCCAATGCAGGTGACGAGGCCCGCGTGGGCAGCGGCGCGGATCACCGGCGCATGCGTGTTGGGCGTGACGACCAGCTTGCCGCCGGCCGCGACCATCAGGTCAACGTCTTCGGGGCGCAGCACGGTGCCCGCACCAATCAGCGCCCGGTCGCCAAAGGCACGTGCGGCGAGTTGCACGCTCTGCGCCCAGTCGGGCGAGTTCAGCGGAATCTCGATGGCGTCGAAACCGGCATCGACCAGCGCCTGCGTGTGCGCGAGCACCTCGTCAGGCCGGATGCCGCGCAGGATGGCGATCAGCGGAAGGTGGGTTGTCCAGGTCATTCGTGATAGAGCTGCGAGCGGCCGCCATCGATGAGGATGTCGGTCGCGTTGATGAAGCGCGCCTCGTCGGAGGCGAGGAACAGCGCGGTGTAGGCCACCTCTTCGGGCTCGCCGATGCGCTTGCACGGCAGCAGCTCGGCCTGGCGGCGGCGTTCGGCTTCGGGGTCAGGCGCGGCGGCAAAGCCGGCCTCGGCAATCGGCGTGAGAATCAGTCCCGGCGAAATCGAATTCACGCGGACACCACGCGCCGCATATTCAATGCCCAACGCCCGCGTGAGCCCGATCAGCCCATGCTTGGCCACCGGATACGGAAACGCGCCCGGAATGATCTTGTGCCCATGCACCGAGGCGATGTTGACGATGCTGCCCGCCCCCCGCGCCAGCATGTGCGGCAGCACGGCACGCGCGCAGTGCCACGCGCCTTCCAGATCGACGGAAAGGCAGCGCGCCCAGTCGTCCTCGCTCAACTTGAGCGGATCGGCAAACACGTTGATGCCGGCGTTGTTGACCAGCACGTCGATCCCGCCAAAGCGCTCGACACCTGCGGCGACCATCGCGTCGATCTGCGCACGGTCGCGCACGTCGGCTTGTACGAGGAGGATGTTGCCGTCGCTGCCGACGCTGTTGCCAATTTCGGCGGCGAAGGCCTCGGCGCGCTCGTCACGCACCAGCGCGTTGACGATCACGCGTGCGCCGTGCTGCGCGAACAGCTTGGCAATCGCACCACCAATGCCTTGCGTGGCGCCCGTCACCAGGGCGACCTTGCCTGCGAGACGCGGCGGAAAAGACGTCTGAGAAGCGGTCATGCGTCAAAACCATTCACGGTGAATTGATAGCTGCGCTGCAGGCTTTGGCCGGGGCCGAGGATGGTCAGGCCGTGGTCTTGCTGAGCGCACGACGAGCCAGGCAGGTTGTGCGCATTGATCGCGTGGTCAACCGGCTCGAAGCAGAAGAAGTCGTACGCGACCGGTGTGTAAAGCACATAGCGCGAGGTGTCGGCGGCAATTTGCACAGACGTGCGGCGGCTGGGCCAGACGATCTCGGCGCGGCCGTCCCAGCCTTCAAAGCTGTGATTGATCGCGGCGTTGGTCTCCAGCATCCGAAGCTCGCGAAAGTCTGCCTCCGAAGAGAGCGCCTGCAAGACCGTTGGCAGATAGTCCGGTGCGGATTGCCACATGGCCGTTGCGCCAGCACGCAACCGAACATCGGGCGTGCGCGGAAAGAACGGATGCACGCCCAGCCCGAATGGCAGTGACGCGCCTTCGTTGCGTACCGTCAGCACGATCTGCAACGTGTTCCTCATCAGCGTGTAGCGCTGCACCGCCTGATAGCGGAATGGGCGCCCCTGCTCGACCACCGTAGCGAGTTCAACGGAGGCATCTGTTTGCGACACTGCATGCCACGGCATCAGCCAGCCATGACCATGCAGCGGATACGGTTCGTCGTCACGCGTTCGCGGCACTTCGATGGTCTGCCCCTGGAACGGGAAGCGCCCGCCGCCGATGCGGTTGGACCATGGCACCAGCGGATAGCAGGCCAGCGTTCTCGGATCGCGCAGTGCAGCGTCTGCTTCGCCCGGCCGGAAGATGGCTGTGACATCGCCATCGCGCAATAGATCGAAACGCAGCAACCCGCCACCCGCCTCGGGGAGCACCTCGGCGCGTAGCACGCCGTTTTCAAGCCGCAACGTAGGCATGGCCGAACCGGCCCTCCGGCAATCCTCGTACGTTAGGTACGGCAAGCTGCAGCGTCGCGCCGGCGTTTACGTCTTCTGCCAGGCGGTGCGCCGACAAACCGTCGCGCGCCGTCGTCAGATACAGCGTGTCGAGCGCCTCGCCGCCAAATGCCGGGCACGTGGGCTGCGAGGCCGGCACGGACATGCGCGCCAGCACGCGCCCATCCGGCGCGTATCGTGTCAGGCGGTTGCCGCCCCACTCTGCATTCCACAGGCAGCCGTCTGCGTCGACGGTGGAGCCATCGGGCGAGCCCTTGTGCGCGCCATCGGCATCCTGGTCGCGCAGATCGGCGAAGACGCGAATATTGGCGACTGCGCCGGTCTGCCCGTCGTAATCGCATGCGTGGATGCGCCGGCTGTTGGTATCGCACCAATACATGGTCTCGCCGTCGGGGCTGAAGGCGATGCTGTTGGCGATGGCGATGTGCGGCAGCGCCAGACGTTGCAGCGTGCCCATCGGCGTGAAGCGATAGAAGCTGCCGGTGGGTTCCGGGCCACCTTCATGCATGGTGCCGAAGACGTAGTTGCCAAAGCGATCTGCACGGCCATCATTGACGCGCGTGGTCGGGTTGTCGGGCTCGACGTCGGCCAGCAGCGTAAGCGCGCTGGTGCGCGTGTCGAAGCGGGCAATGTTCTTGGCGAGGCCGAGGATCAGCACGCCGGGTTCGTCCGTCAGCACGAAGGAGCCCACGCGTTGCGGCAGCGGCCATTGGCGCTCCTGCCCCGTCGACGGATCATGCTGCCACAGCAGCGATTCCTGGATGTCGGTCCACCAGAGCAGGCGCTGGGCGTCGTCCCAGACGATGCCTTCGCCCAGCGTGCAGCGCAGATCGGAGAGCGTGGTTGCGGTTGTCATCTGCGCAGCCTCACTCACGGCCGCCGCGGTTCTTCAACTGATCGACCAGCACCGCTGCCAGCAGAATCGCGCCGCGCACGAGGTACTGGTAGAACGCGTCGATGTTCAGCAGGTTCATCGCGTTCTGCACCGTGCCCATGATCAGCACGCCGACCAGCACCCCGCTGATGGTGGCGCGGCCGCCAAGCAGCGACACGCCGCCCAGCACACAGGCCGAGATCACGTTCAGTTCAAAGCCTTGCGCCGCATTCGGCTGGCCGCTGGTGATGCGCGCCGCCAGAATCACGCCGGCCAGCGCAGCAATCACGCCCTGGATCAGGAAGATGACGATGCGCGTCATGTTGACGTTCACGCCCGCCAGCCGTGCCGCTTCCGGATTGCCGCCAATCGCCAGCGTATTGCGGCCGTAGATCGTCTTGTTGAGCAGCACGCCAAACACCACGAAGCACAGCGCCGCCACCCACACCGGCGTCGGCACGCCAAAGACGATGGTGTTGCCCAGGTCGAAGAAATCCATGTCCGACACGCCCACCGCCTGCCCGTGCGAGGCAATGAAGGCGAGGCCGCGCACGATTTCCATCGTGGCCAGCGTGGTGATCAGCGCGTTGATCTTCAGCTTGGCAATCACAAAGCCGTTGACGCCACCGATGATCGCGCCCGCCACCAGACTCCCGCCGATGCCAAGTGCGATGCTGCCGGTAGCGTTGATGATCATCGCGCACAGCACACCGGCAAACGCCACCGTGGAGCCGATCGACAGATCGAAATCACGCGACGCCAGGCAGAACATCATCGTGCAGGCAACCATGCCGATCTGCGAGACGGACAACGCGAGGCCGACCATGTTCTGCCACGAGAAGAAATACTCGACCGAGAACGACAGCGCGGCAAAGAGGATGGCGAAGATCAGCGGCAGGCTGAAATCGTCCAGCAGGCGAAGTAGGCGCGTCTTGTTCATGGCAGAGCGTGCCGATGCGGCGAGCGCATCGGAATGTTGCAGGGGTTGAGACTGGGACATCTTGGACTCCGGGGTTCTCAGGCGGCCAACGGCGGCATGGGCGCAGATGGCAGCGGCGCAGATTCAGGGCGTAGCGCGAGCTTGAGCACTGCCTGCTCATTGGCCTGCTCGCGCGGCAGTTCGCCGGCGATGCGGCCTTCGCTCATCACGAGCACGCGATCGGCGACACCGAGGATTTCCGGCAATTCGCTGGAAATCATCAGCACGGCCACGCCACGTTCGGCCAGTTCGTACAGCACCTGGTAGATCTCGTTCTTGGCACCGACGTCGATGCCGCGCGTGGGCTCGTCGATGATCAGCACACGCATGTCGTCTTCGGCCAGCCAGCGCGCCAGGATGGCCTTCTGCTGGTTGCCGCCCGACAGCAGGCGGATCGGCTGCTCCCGGTTGGGCGTCTTGATGCGCAGGCGCGTGATGTAGTGGTCGGCCGTCTTCGCTTCCTGCCTGTCATTGACGAACAGGCCGAAGCGGCGCTGGTTGCGCCGGCAGCTGATGTTGATGTTTTCCGACACCGAGCGGCAGCCGATGATGCCCTCTTCCTTGCGATCTTCCGGGCACAGCACGATGCCCTGGCGGATGGCGTCGGCCACATCGCGGATGCGGATCGGCGCGCCATCGAGCGTGATGCTGCCCGCCGTCTTGCGATCGGCCCCGTAGATCAGTCGGGCCAGTTCCGACCGCCCCGCGCCCACCAGCCCGAACAGGCCAACGATCTCGCCGCGGCGCACGGACAGGCTTGCCGGCTCGGCCAGCTTCGGGCCCACCAGACCATCCACCTGCAAGCGCACGTCGCCGAGCGGGCGCGCGCGGTAATCGAAGATGTCGTCGATCTGGCGGCCGACCATCTGCGCTACCAGCTCGTCGCGCGTAACGTTGGCCATCGATGGGAAATCCGCCACCTTGCGGCCATCGCGGAAGATCGTGCAGCCATCGCACAGCTCGAAAATCTCATCGAGCCGGTGCGAGATGTAGATCAGCGCCCGGCCCTGCGCACGCAGGTCTTTCACGAGACGGAACAGGATGTCGGTCTCGCGGATCGACAGCGAACTCGTCGGCTCGTCCAGCGCAATCACGCGCGCATCGCGCAGAATCGCCTTGCAGATCTCGACCATCTGGCGCTGGCCGATCGACAGGTGCTTCAGCTTGGCGCGCGGGTCCAGATCGACACCGATGCGGCCCAGCTGCTCGCGCGTCCAGGCCATCGCCTCGCGCTGGCGGATGAACCCGCCGCTGGCCGGCAGGTGGCCGAGCAGCAGGTTGTCCATCACCGTCAGTTCGGGCACCGTCTGCAGCTCCTGGTGGATGACGGCAATGCCCGCATCCAGCGCTGCCCGCGTGGTCGGGAACGCCGTCGGCTTTCCCTCGACGACGATCTGACCGCCATCGGGCTGATAGTCGCCGCCCAGGATCTTCAACAGCGTCGACTTGCCCGCGCCGTTCTCGCCCAGCAAGCCGTGCACGCGGCCGCATTCGATGCCAAACGACACATCGGACAGCGCCCGCACACCCGGAAACACCTTGCTGATGCCACGAAACTCAAGAAACGCCGACATGGCAAGTCTCCTTCAACAACGTTGTCCGCAAGATCACAAACCCATCTCTTGGCGGACAGCCTTTTCGTTGTCGCGCGTCATCAGGCGGCCGCTGGTCAGGATCAGCGGGTCCGGCGCCTTGTTGTTCTTGATCCACTCGTACATGTTGAGCGAGGTTTCATAGCCATGACGCTTCGGGCTGATCAGCACGGTGCCGAAGAAGCCGGTCTTCTCGGGCTTGGCAAACTCATTGAGCGCCGACTGGCTGCCGCCGATGCCCACACCGATGATGTCTGCCGGCTTCACGCCGTGGCCTTCCGCTGCGCGCACGGCGCCCAGCACGGCTTCGTCATTCAGGCCGAAGGCAATCCAGTGCTTGAACTTCGGGTTCTTGGTCAGGGTGATGTTGGCGGCGTTGAAGGCGGCTTCGGTATCCGTCTTGGCCTGCGGGCTGGTCAGCACGTTGGCGGCCGGGAAACCCGCTTTGGTGAGCGCTGCGACTGCGCCGTCGGTGCGCTCCTTGGCAGTCGGCAGTTGGTCATACGCAATACGGATGGCACCGACTTCCGACAGATTCCAGCCGCGCTTCTTCATTTCCTGCGCGATGGCATCACCCACCTGTTCGCCGATCTTCGTGGCCGAGATGCCCATGTGCGGCACCGACTCGATCGGCTTGCCAGCACCGTCGACCAGGCGGTCATCCACCGTCATCAGCTTGAGGTTGTTCTGCTTGGCCTTGGCCACGACTGCCGGTCCGAGCTTCACGTCGGGCACGCAGATCACGAAACCCTGCGCATGCTGCGCGCCCAGGTTGTCAATGGCCGTCAGCACTTCACCGCCGCTGGGCACGCCGATCTTCACCAGCTTGAAGCCCTTTTCCTTGGCGGCCTGGTCTGCGAACTTCCATTCGTCCTGGAACCACGGCTCTTCGGGCTGCTTGACCAGGAAGCCGATCTTCACGTCATCGGCTGCATGGGCAAACACCGAGAGGCCGCCGGCCATGGCAAACAGCGTGGCGGCAGCAATGGCCTTGAATGTCCCGCGTCGTTGTTGTTGCATGTTGTCTCCTTGCGATGCCGTCTTTGCGACATCTGTTCTGCGTTGGATGAAAGATGGGATGGCGTACGCGCCCGGCTTACGCCACCTTCAAGGTTTTGACCAGGCCGCGCTCGCGTGCGATGGCGATCGCGCCGCTGCCGGCCAGGTGCTCCTGCTGTTCACTGCTCGTGACGGTGACCTTGCCCGAGAAGAAATCGTCGTCTGAGACCAGCACGGCGAGCGCTTCGCGCAGCAGCGGCTTGCCCGTGATGACGAACTGCGTGCCCGGATTCATGCGGATCGCGCTGCTGTTCTTGAGCGTGAGCAGATCCGCGCCCAGCACCGCGCCCAGCAGGAAGTTGGCCCGCGCATTGCGCTCGTAGATCGTGAACTGACCCAGCGTGCGCACCATGAAACAGGCACGCCCCAGTCCGATGCTGCTGGCGCTGCGCGCGCCGGACAGCAACATTTCCGGATCGACCTCGGTGGCAAAGTCGGAGTCGAGCGCGTCGGCCAGGATCGTGTTGTGCGTGATCACGTGGAGCAGCTCGCCGGCCAGCGTCGTCACACAGCCGGTGATGCGCTGATCCGCGTCCAGATGCACAAACTTCGAGTGCGAACCCGGCAGCACGATCACCGCCGGCTCTGTGATGCCGAGGCGCGAAACCAACCCCATGGTCTCGACCTCTTCGCCGCGCATCATATCCATCGACTCGATGTTGTGCAGACCAAGGTTGTCCACCGGATTGCGCACGCCCGGCACAAACCAGATTGGCTGGGCACACACCTCGGGGATGGTCGCCTGCACCATCCCCGCCGCCAAGTCGCGCAGGCCGGCCGGCGCCATCAGGTGCGGGACTTCGTGCAGGCCGACGTTTGAGGTAATCATGCCGGACGCCAGCACCAAGTCGACCTGGCTCATGCCGAACCCGGCCTTTTGCAGCGCAGCTTCAATCGTGTCTTGCACGCCGCGCTGCAGCGTCGTCCGGTTGCCGGTGATGGCGGTGTCGCGCACGCCAACCTGGCGCGCAGCCTGGCAAAGCGCAACGTCATCGCGCCAGACCGTAACGCGTGTGTTGGTGGTACCGGTATCGATGGTGAGGATGTTCATGCGTGGCATTGCTTGGTGTGACGTGGGTCGGACCCGGGGTTAAAACCGTTTCATGATCCGCAACGAGCGGCCCGCGATTGACTTGGAAAGCGCAGCAGGATCATGAGCGGTTTTTTTAGAACGAGTGAACGATACCGGTGTAGGCACCCAGTTGGTTCTTACCCGGCGCCGGATTGTTGTTGGTCGCCTCCACCGAGAAATTGGCGGTGGCGCTGTTCTGCACCGTACCCACGCTCGCGTACAGCATCGTGCGCTTGGACAGGTTGTAGTTGGCACCCGCCATGAACAGATTGGCGTTGCCGCCGCCGTGGTTGACGTTGACGCGGTACGCCGCGCCGATCAGCGTCAGCGCCGGCGTAACTTCGTAGTTGATGCCCAGCCAGTAATGATTGGCCTTGGTCGGGGCACCGGCCGCCGCATCCGGTGCCGACAGGTTTTCATACGCGGCAAACAGCTTCGCCTTGCCGATGGTGTACGTACCGCCGATCGTCGCTTCCTTCGAGAAGTTGAAGATGTCGCTGAACTTGCCGTTGCCGTCGCGGATCACGTCGTAGATCGCGCGCACTTCCAGCGGGCCGGCCGTGTAGACAGCGGATACGCCATCGCGGCGGCTGTTCGTGAACGAACCCGGTTGTTCGCCCAGGCCGGTCTGCAGGCCGATCTGGAAGCCGCCCCAGGTGGGGCTTTGATATTCGACGATGTTGTTCGCGCCCGGCCAGTTGCGCCCGCGCACCAGCGTGGCCGAGCCGATGAACTGTTGGCCCGTCGGGTCCAGGAACCAGACGTCGTTGCTGATGAAGAGGTTCTTGCCGGCCGTCAACGTGCCCCAGGTCGGGCTGGACAGGCCGACGTACGAACGGCGGTTGAAGAGCGCATCGCCGTTGGTTTTGCCCTGGGCCGCGCCAAAGCCGGACTCCAGCCGGAAGACCGCCTGCAGGCCACCGCCCAGATCCTCCTTGCCCATGAACCCGAACATGCTCGTGCCCCACTGGTTGTCGGCGGCGCGCCAGAGGCTGCCACCCGGCGAGGTCGCGGTGGGGGCGACGTTGTTCTGGTAGTCGATGCCGCTGGCGACGCGGCCGTACAGCGTGACGTTGGTTTGTGCGAGGGCGGGAGCGGTCCAGCCAGCGAGCGCAAGGCCGCACGCCAGCATCCCGCGAACAGCGGTGGTTCGATTCATGACGTCTCCTGAAATGTTTTTGTAGGCGGGGTCCGGTGCGTCGCGTGGTTTGAGATCGCTGGAGGCACACACCAAGCATCGTCACCGTCCCCAGGCGCATTTGTAGTCGGGCCGCCCTTAACGTGGCAAACTACAAATTCTTCGTTGGACGTTAAATTTTTCTTAACGAGAACGCATGCCACGGCGCCTCCCTCCCCTCAATGCATTGCGCGTCTTTGAAGTCGCGGGCCGCCATTTGAGCTTTAGCCGCGCTGCGGACGAGCTTTGCGTGACCAACGCCGCTGTCAGCCACCAGATCAAGCAGCTCGAAGATCATCTAGGTAAAAAGCTCTTCGCGCGCCGCAACAACCAGCTCACGCTGACAGACGCCGGCGACAACTACCTCCCTCGCGTGCGCGACGCGCTGCGTGCGCTCGAACAAGCCACCGACCTGTTGATGGACACCGCCGATGCGCCGCTGCGCGTGGCTGTGCCGCCAACCTTCGGCGCAAAATGGCTGGTGCCGCGGCTGTATCGGTTCTTCAACCAGCACCCGCACGTGCGTGTCGAAGTCTCGACCGCCGACGTGCAAGACCACGGCCAGTTCGATCTGTGCATCGACGACCGGCAAGTCAACGCGCCCAACCTGCGCGTCGAGTGGTTCACCTCCACTGATTTCTTTCCGGTATGCAACGCCACGCTGCAGGCCGCCATCCGCATGCCGCAGGACCTCGCCACTCAAACGCTGCTGCATGAGCGCGGCGGCCGCCATCTGGCGCACCATCCGACGTGGCGGCAATGGCTCGACGAGGTCGGTGTGCCCCACATCGATGCCACACGCGGGCCGGCCTTCTCTGAAGCCCTGATGGCGCTGCAAGCGGCCATTGACGGCCAGGGCGTCGCACTCGGCCAGGGCATCCTCGTCGAATACGACATCGCCGCCGGACGCCTCATGCGGCCGCTGGCGACCGAAGCCTCTTTGCGCCTGTCGTACTACCTGATCCATCCACATCAGGCGGCGGAGCACGCGGGCTTTGCATTGTTCCGCCAGTGGCTCGTCGATGAAGTTGCGCGCAGCGGCGGCCGGGCGCGCAACCAGCCCCCGGCAAGCGAGGTGTTTTGATTTCTTTTTGATTGTGGCGTGGCGGGCGCTCTACACTACTCGTCCCTGGCTGCATTGCGCCGAAGAAGGAGCCCGCCATGAGCTTCCCCCGCCCCGCCAACACCCCGTGGCTTGTCCCGTACCTGACCGTGCGCGACGCATCGGCCGCCATCGCCTTCTATCGCAACGCGTTCGGTTTTGATGTGCAGGATGAAATGCACGACCATGGCCGCCCGATCCACGTCGAGATGACCTACCAGGGCCAGCTCATGCTGATGTTTGCGCCCGAAGGCGTCTTTGGCTCCACCGCGAAAGCCCCGGCCGGCGCGGGCTTTGAATGCCCGCAGAGCTTCCACCTGTATTGCGACGACGTCGACACCGTGTATCAGAACGCGCTCGACCAGGGCGCCGCGTCCATCATGGCGCCGCACGATGCCTTCTGGGGCGAGCGCTACGCCGCCGTGCGCGATCCCGACGGTTATCGCTGGGGCCTCGCCTGCCGCCCAGCGGCGGCCTGATCGCTCCATCGCCTGATCGCCTGACCCGATTCACCACAAGGATTGCTGTAATGGGGCTTCCCCGTTTTTTCGTCGATACGCCGCTTGCCCCCAACACCACCGTCACGCTGCCCGAGGCCGTCACGCGCCACATCCACGTGCTGCGGCTGGCCGTCGGCGATGACGTCTGCCTGTTCGATGGCTCCGGCAACGAATTTCGTGCTCGGCTCGACGCCATCAACAAGCGCGACGCCGCAGCCAGCCTTACGGATGCCACACAGCCCGACACGGAGGCCCGCTACGCCATCACCCTCGCGCAAGGCATTGCCGGTGGCGACAAGATGGATTGGCTGATCGAGAAGGCCGTCGAACTGGGTGTGAATGCGGTGGCTCCGCTACAGACCGAACGCGCCGTGGTGCGCCTCTCCGGCGAGCGTGCCGCCAAGCGCGTGCAGCACTGGCAGGCACTGGTGCAGGCCGCCTGCGAGCAATGCGGCCGCGCCCGCGTGCCGGTGGTCGCACCGGTCGCCACGCTGCGTGAATGGCTTGCCGCCGGTCAGTCGAACGACGCGCCGCGCGTGCTGCTGTCACCGCGCGGCACGCAATCGCTCACCCAATGGGCTGTGCAATCGCGCACGCGCATCGAAGGCAGCGGCATCGTCCTGCTGATCGGCCCCGAAGGCGGTCTTTCGCCCGACGAAGAAGCGCTGGCCGAGGCCGCCGGTTTCTTACCGCTGACACTCGGGCGACGTATTCTGAGAACGGAATCGGCGGCGCTCGTTGCCGTGTCCGCGCTGCACGCCGTGCTCGGCGAGTTCTAAGTTCTGACGACGAAACACTGACCGTTTGATCCCACCGGCGGGCCTTTCCCCCATGCCCGCCACTGACCAAAGGAGCTTCATCATGGGTCTACTCGATTCGATTCTCGGCGGCGGCAATGACGCCAGCGGCGCGCAATCGTCCTTGCTGGGCAACAAGAAGGTGCTGCTTGCCGTGGGCGTGCTGGCCTACCTGGCGATGAAGCACAAGTCGCAAGGCGCAGGCGATGCAGCCGCACCGCAAGGGCAGGAAGATCAGGGCGGCGGCCTGTTCGGTTCGCTGGGTGGCTTGCTGGGTGCGGCAGGCGGCGCCGGCGCGCTGGGCAGCCTGCTCGGCGGCGCGGGCGGAGCGGGCGGCCTTGGTGGTCTGCTCGGCGGTTTGCTGGGCGGCGGCAGCGGCAATGCGGATCAGGCGGCGGTCAGTGGCCTTGGGCCGCTGCAGCAAATCCTGGAACAAGCCGGTCTGGGCGAACAGGTCAAATCGTGGATCGGCAACGGCCAGAACCTGCCAGTGTCCGGCGAGCAGATTACCCAAGCACTGAGCGGCACGGGCGCGCTGGAGGAGGTGTCGAAACTGGCAGCCAACTTCGGCATCAACGAGGGCGATCTCGCCAACCAGCTGGCCGAAGGCCTGCCCGAAGCCGTCAATCACCTCACGCCGCAGGGCGCAGTGCCCGCTGCCTGAACGTCATCGCAGCACAGAGAAAAGCCCGCAATTGCGGGCTTTTTTAACTAGGGCGATCAGCCCGCGCCGTAAGCTGTTCGGCCCGCGTCGCGCAGCGCCTGCACCACATGCAGCGCCGCCGGAGACAACAACCGGTCCGTGCGCGTGATGATGCCGAAGTCATCCATCTGGCACGGCATCGGCAACGGAAGAATCGCCAGCATCTGATACGACGCGTAGTACTGCGCGACATCGGTGCCGATCACGGCCAGCATGTCGCTCTGCTCCAGGATGCGCGTCAGGAACAGCAGCGCCGAGGTTTCCACCACGCTGGACGGCGCTGTCAGGCTCTCCCGCTGGAACATCAGGTCGAACCGGTGACGCAGCACACTGCCGATGGGCGGCACCACCCAGGTGGCCGGCTGCACGTCCGCCAGCGTCAGCGATGGTTCCGCCAGCAGCGGATGCCCCGGCCGCGCCACGGCAACCACCGGCTCGTCGGCCAGCGGCTCATAGCGCAGATGCAGCTTGTCGTGCTCGGCGAACAGGCGGCCGACCACCAGGTCGAGCTTGTCCTGCGCCAGGCGTTCCAGCAACACGTTGCTGCTTTCGATTTCCAGCGACACCCGCAGCCCCGGATGCTCGCGCGTGATCTGCGCCACTACGGGCGGCAACAGCCGCACGCCCGGCGAGGTGATCGTGCCGACCGCCACATGCCCCAAGTGGCCGGCCTTGAGGCCGAGCACTTCCTCCTGCGCCTGGTCCAGGCTGCCCACGACCGCACGCGCGTGCCGGATCAGCGCATCGCCGTAACGCGTGGGCCGCATGCCGCGCGGCATGCGCTCGAACAATTGAACATCCAGCATGGCTTCCAGCTCGCGCAGCAGCTTGGAGGCGGCGGGCTGCGTCATGTTGAGCGCAGCGGCCGCCCGGTGGATGTTGCCCTCCTCGGCCAGGGCAATCAGCAGCAGCAGTTGTCGCGTCTTCAGGCGCGCACGGACGTACCAGGGGCTGTTCGACATCGGGTCTTCCTCGAGATATCAAATCGGATATCGGTCACGGCCAATATTTCATTGGAAGGATATCAGGGCGCTCCGTACACTCGGTCCGATCAAAAAACCACAACCACACCGGAGACAACGGACGTGCCGCGCGGCCCGCAAGTGCCACGCAGCCGATCGATGCGCGCGCGCCTCGAGTACCACGTCCGTGACACACGCACCCATGTCGGAATCGAAACCCAAGCTGCGCTCGGCCCAATGGTTCGGCACCGCCGATAAGAACGGCTTCATGTACCGAAGCTGGATGAAGAACCAGGGCATCCCCGATCACGAATTCGATGGCCGCCCGATCATCGGCATCTGCAACACGTGGTCGGAGCTGACACCTTGCAACGCACATTTCCGCAAGCTGGCCGAGCACGTCAAGCGCGGCATTTACGAGGCGGGCGGGTTTCCGGTGGAGTTTCCGGTGTTCTCCAACGGCGAATCGAACCTGCGCCCGACTGCCATGCTCACGCGCAACCTCGCGGCCATGGATGTTGAAGAGGCGATTCGCGGCAACCCGATCGACGCGGTGGTGCTGCTCACCGGCTGCGACAAGACGACGCCCGCCCTGCTGATGGGCGCGGCAAGCTGCGACGTGCCGGCCATCGTCGTGACGGGCGGCCCGATGCTCAACGGCAAGCTCGACGGCAAGAACATCGGCTCCGGCACGGCGGTGTGGCAACTGCACGAATCGCTCAAGGCGGGCGAGATCGACCTGCATCGCTTCCTGTCGGCGGAAGCGGGGATGTCGCGCTCGGCAGGCACGTGCAACACGATGGGCACGGCGTCCACCATGGCGTGCATGGCCGAAGCACTCGGCACATCGCTGCCGCATAACGCAGCCATTCCGGCGGTGGACGCGCGGCGCTACGTGCTGGCGCATATGTCGGGCATTCGCATCGTCGAGATGGCGCTGCAAGGGCTGACGCTGTCCAAGATCCTCACGCGCGCCGCGTTCGAAAACGCAATCCGCGCCAACGCAGCCATTGGTGGTTCGACCAACGCCGTGATCCACCTGAAGGCGATTGCCGGGCGCATCGGCGTGCCGCTTGAGCTGGAAGACTGGTCCCGCATCGGCCGGGACACGCCGACCATCGTTGACCTGATGCCCTCGGGCCGCTTCCTGATGGAGGAGTTCTACTACGCGGGCGGTCTGCCCGCCGTGCTGCGCCGCCTGGGTGAGGCGAACCTGCTGCCGCATCCCGATGCGCTGACCGTCAACGGCCGTACGCTGTGGGACAACGTCAAGGACGCGCCCATCACCGACGATGAAGTCATCCGCCCGCTCAGCAACCCGCTGATCGACGATGGCGGCATTCGCGTGTTGCGCGGCAATCTGGCGCCACGTGGCGCGGTGCTCAAGCCATCTGCGGCGAGCCCCGAGCTGCTCAAGCATCGCGGCCGCGCCGTCGTATTCGAAAACCTGGAGCACTACAAGGAACGCATCGTCGACGAGTCCCTGGAGGTGGATGCCAGCTCCGTGCTGGTGATGAAGAACTGCGGACCGAAGGGTTATCCGGGCATGGCCGAGGTTGGCAACATGGGCCTGCCGCCCAAGCTGCTGCGCCAGGGTGTGAAGGACATGGTGCGCATTTCCGACGCACGCATGAGCGGCACCGCCTATGGGACGGTGGTGTTGCACGTGGCGCCCGAAGCTGCGGCGGGCGGCCCGCTGGCCGCGGTGCAGGACGGCGACTGGATCGAACTCGACTGCGAGGCCGGCACGCTCCACCTGGACATCGCCCCCGAAGAACTCGCGCGCAGGCTCGCGGCCTACCAGCACCAGCGCTCGCATGGCGAGGCCGGCGGTTACCAGCGCCTGTACGTCAACCACGTGCTGCAGGCTGACGAAGGTTGCGACCTCGATTTCCTGGTCGGATGCCGTGGCGCCGCCGTGCCGCGCCACTCGCACTGAGCCGAGGAAAGACCGATGGAAATCTCTCAAACCGCAGGCGCCGTTCCGGCTTCGGCCGATGCATCGGAAGAGCAGCGCATCATCCGCCTGCTCACGCGCAAGCTGATGCCGTTTCTGGCGCTGATCTACGTGGTGGCGTATATCGATCGCTCCGTAGTCGGCTTCGCCAAACTGCACATGAACGCGGCAGTAGGCATCGGTGATGCTGCCTACGGGTTGGGAGCGGGCCTGTTCTTCATTGGCTATTTCCTATGCGAGGTGCCGAGCAACCTGGCACTCGAACGCTTTGGCGCACGCCGCTGGTTCGCGCGCATTCTGTTCACGTGGGGCGTCATCACCATGGCCATGGCGCTGGTCAGCGGCCCGGTCAGCTTCTATGTGCTGCGCTTCCTGCTCGGTGCGGCCGAGGCCGGCCTGTACCCCGGCATTCTCTATTTCCTGACCAAGTGGTTTCCGATGTGCCATCGTGCGCGCATTGTCGGCTTGCTGGTGCTGGCACAGCCCGTCGCGCTCATCATCACGGGGCCGGTGGCGGGGTGGTTGCTGTCGGTGCCGGGGCTCTTCGGCATGTCGAGCTGGCAAACGCTGTTCGTGGTCAGCGGCCTGCCGGCCACGCTGCTGTGCGTGCCGACGCTGCGTATCCTGCCGGAATCCCCGGCGCATGCGCGCTGGCTGCCCGCCGCGGACCGCGCGTGGATCGAGCGCAAGCTGGCCGCAGACCAGGCCGCTTATGCGCTGAAGTCGCACGGCAGCCCGCTCAAGGCACTCAAGGATGTGCGGGTGCTGTTGCTGGCGCTGCTGTTTCTGCCGTTTCCGCTGAGCATCTACGGCCTGTCGCTGTGGCTGCCGACGATCATCAAGCAGTTTGGCGTGAGCGATGTCGCCACCGGTCTGCTGTCCGCCGTGCCCTATCTGTTTGCCGTGGTGGGCTTGTACCTGGTGCCGCGCCATTCGGACCGCACGGGCGAGCGTTACTGGCACATCGCCATTCTCTCGGCGCTGGCCGCGCTCGGCATGGCGGGTAGCGCGTGGGTTCAAACGCCCGCGCTGCAATTGGGCTGCCTCTGCCTGTTCGCGTTCTCGGCCTATGCAATCCAGGCCGTGTTGTGGACGCTGCCGGGACAGTTCCTGACCGGCACGAGCGCCGCCGTGGGTATTGCAACCATCAACTCGCTGTCCAACCTGGGCGGTTACCTCGGCCCCTATGGCATGGGCATCCTCAAGAACGCCACAGGCAGCCTGTCTGCCGGCCTGTACTTCCTTGCCGCCGCGCTGGCATTTGCCGTGGCGATGACGTTCGTCGTTCGCACCGTGCTGGGCGCACGCCAGCATCTTTCCTGACACCCGTTCCCGACTTCACGATTTCATGACCCGCAACAGCAAGCCGCGCTACCAAGGCATCTTTCCGGTGGTGCCCACCACGTTTACTGAAACCGGCGAGCTCGACCTCGCCAGCCAGAAGCGCGCGATCGATTTCATGATCGATGCCGGCTCGGATGGTCTGTGCATCCTCGCGAATTTTTCCGAGCAGTTCTCGCTGTCCGACGACGAACGCGAAGTGCTCACGCGCACCGCGCTGGAACATGTGGCTGGCCGCGTGCCGGTGATCGTCACCACCTCGCACTACAGCACCCAGGTCTGCGCGCAACGCAGCCGCCGCGCGCAAGACATGGGCGCCGCCATGCTGATGGTGATGCCGCCCTACCACGGCGCCACCTTCCGCGTGCCAGAAGCACAGATCTACGAATTCTTCGCGCGCGTGTCAGATGCCGTGGGCATTCCGATCATGATTCAGGATGCGCCGGCCAGCGGCACGGTGCTGTCTGCGGCGTTCCTCGCGCGCGTGGCCCTCGAAATCGAGCACGTGGCCTACTTCAAGATTGAAACGCCCGGTGCGGCGGCCAAGCTGCGCGAGCTGATCCGCCTCGGCGGCGACGCCGTCGAAGGCCCGTGGGACGGCGAAGAAGCCATCACGCTGCTGGCTGATCTGGATGCCGGCGCCACGGGCAGCATGACCGGCGGCGCATATCCCGACGGCATCCGGCCAATCATCGAGGCGCACGCGAAGGGGCAGCGCGATCTCGCCTTCGATCTGTATCAACGCTGGTTGCCGCTCATCAATCACGAGAACCGGCAGGCCGGCATCCTGGCCGCCAAAGCGCTCATGAAGGAAGGCGGCGTGATTGCCTGCGAGGCATCGCGGCATCCGTTGCCGGCCATGCATCCGGACACGCGCCGGGGCCTGATCGACATTGCCCGGCGGCTCGATCCGCTGGTCTTGCGCTGGGGGCGATAGCCATGCACGGTGAACTCCATCCGGTGTCGATCGGGATCGTCGGCGTTGGCAAGATCGCGCGCGATCAGCATCTGCCAGCCCTCGCCGCGCAGCCCGGCTTTACGCTTGCGGCCTGCGCGAGCCCGCATTCGCGCGTTGCGGGCCTGCCACATTACACGACGCTCGAGGCCATGCTGGCAGACGAACGCGCACTGCAGGCAGTGTCGCTGTGCACGCCGCCGCAGGTGCGGTTTGCCCAGGCCCGCGCGGCGCTCGCCGCAGGCAAGCACGTGATGCTGGAGAAGCCTCCCGGCGCCAGCGTGTCGGAAGTAGCGATCCTCGCTGATCTGGCGCGGCAGCACCGCTGCACGTTGTTCGCCTCCTGGCACTCACGCCACGCGCCCGGTGTCGAGGCCGCTCGGGAGTGGCTTGCAAGCCGGGCGATCGTCTCCGTCAACGTGCAATGGAAAGAAGATGTGCGCCGCTGGCACCCCAACCAGGCATGGATCTGGGAGCCCGGCGGCCTGGGCGTGTTCGACCCGGGCATCAACGCGCTGTCGATCCTGACCCGCGTGCTGCCGCATGCGTTCTTTCTGACGTCCGCCGACCTGTGGGTGCCCGCCAATCAGCAGACGCCCATTGCCGCCCACCTCGCATTCACCGATGAACGCGGCACGGCCATCGCAGCGGAATTCGACTGGCGCCATGACGCGGGCGAACTATGGCAGATCGACGTGACCACGCGCGACGGCACCTTGCGGCTGGCACAAGGCGGCAAGCAATTGACCATCGACGGCGTTGAGATCGAGGTCGGCCCCGAACGCGAATACCCAAGCCTGTACACACGCTTTCTCGAACTGATCGCCAGCGGCGAAAGCGATGTCGATGTCCGCCCGCTTCAGCACGTGGCCGACGCCATGCTGCTCGGTCGGCGCCATCTGATTGATCCGTTCGTGCCGTGAAGCACGCCCGACTCACGTAGTGCCATAAGAGCCATTCCAACGAGGAGACAACCATGCAACGCAAACTTCGCCGCCTGACCCTATCCGCCCTGGCAGCCACCCTGTGCCTGGGACCGCTGGCCGCCGCCCTGCCCGCCCACGCCGACGAGCCGCTCAAGATCGGCTTCCTGGTCAAGATGCCCGAGCAAGCGTGGTTCATCAACGAACAGAAAGCCGCCACCGCACTTGGCCAGAAGGACGGCTTTTCGGTGGTGAACATCGGTACGCCCGATGGCGAGAAGGTGCTGTCCGCCATCGACAACCTGGGCGCACAAGGTGCCAAGGGCTTCGTCATCTGCGCGCCGGACGTGCGCCTGGGGCCGGCTATATCGGCACGCGCCAAGCACTACAACATGAAGTTCGTCACGGTTGACGATCAACTCGTCGACTCGTCCGGCAAGCCGCTGGCCAACGTGCCGCACCTGGGCATGTCGGCATTCAAGATCGGCAACCAGGTCGGCCAGGCCATCTCCGACGAGATGAAGCGCCGTGGCTGGAAGCCCGAGGAAGTGGGCGCGCTGCGCATCACCAACTACGAGCTGCCGACCGCCAAGCTGCGCACAGACGGCGCCACGCAGACGCTGCTGGCCGGCGGCTTCAAGAAGGAAAACATCTTCGACGCGCCGCAAAAGACAACCGACGACGCAGGTGGCTTCAATGCCGCGTCGCCGGTGCTGGCACAGCATGCAGGCATCAAGAAGTGGGTCATCTTCGCGCTCAATGAAGAGAGCGTGCTGGGCGGCGTGCGCGCAACCGAGCAGTTGCACATTCCGGCAGCCGATGTGATCGGCGTCGGCATTAACGGCGCCGGCGAGGCGTTTGCCGAGTTTCAGAAGAAGGAGCCGACGGGCTTCTTCGGCACGATTGCGGTCAGCTCGACCAACCATGGCAAGGACAGCGCTGCAAACCTGGTCGATTGGATCAAGACCGGCAAGCAGCCGCCGGCCGATACGCAAACCACCGGCAAGCTGATGGTGCGCAGCAATTGGCAAGAGGTCCGCAAGGAACTGGGCATTTGATGCAACGCGCGGCGCGGGCCGGTCCCCGCGCCGCATGAGCACCTGCAGAGAGCAACCGATGACAGTCCAATCACTTGATGAGAGCGGCCCACTCGACGCTTCCGCTGGCGCCTATCTGAAGCTCGACGGCATCACTGTGCGTTTTCCCGGCGTACTGGCACTCGACCACGTCTCGCTCGACATCCGCCGCGGCGAGGTGCACGGCCTGATGGGCGAGAACGGCGCGGGCAAGTCGACGCTGCTCAAGGTGCTGTCGGGTGTCAACCAGCCGGAGGACGGCACGCTGTCGCTCGACGGCGTGCCGCAGCAGTTCACGAACACCCGCGCAGCCATCGCGGCGGGCATCGCGATCATCTATCAGGAACTGCACCTCGTACCCGAACTGACGGTGGCAGAAAACCTGATGCTCGGCGCGCTACCCAATCGCTTTGGCGTGCTCGACGAGAAGACGTTGATCGCGCGTGCGCTGCGCGAACTCGAACGGCTGGGCGAGAAGCTCGATCCGGCCCAACCCGTCAAGCATCTGTCGATCGGCCAGCGCCAGATGATTGAGATCGGCAAGGCATTGATGCGCGACGCCCGCGTGATCGCGTTCGACGAACCGACGAGTTCGCTCTCCTCGCGCGAGACGACGCAGTTGTTCCGCATCATTCGCGCGCTCAAGGCCGAGGGCCGCGCGGTCATCTATGTCACACATCGCATGGAAGAGGTGTACGAACTGTGCGACCGCGTGACCGTGTTCCGTGACGGCCGGCATATCGACACGTTCAACGCCGGCGCGAGCCTCGACCGCGAACGGTTGATCCGCTGCATGGTCGGCCGTTCGATCCAGGACGTGTATGGCTACAAGCCACGCCCGCTCGGCGAGGTGAAGGTCGACGTGCGCGGCCTGATGGGGCCTGGCTTGACCGAACCCGCTTCGTTCCGAGCGCATGCAGGCGAAATCGTCGGCTTCTTCGGGCTGGTGGGCGCGGGGCGCTCGGAGCTGATGAAGCTGCTCTACGGCGCGGTCAAACCCACAGCGGGCGAGGTTCACCTCAAAGGCAAGCGCGTCCACTTCAATACGCCGCGCGATGCGGTGCGCGCGGGTGTCGCGCTCTGCCCGGAAGATCGCAAGCAGGAAGGCATCGTCGCGATCGCCTCGGTGTCGGACAACCTGAACATCAGTTGCCGGCGCCACTTCAGCCGCTTCAGCGTGCTGAACAACCGGCAGGAAGCGCGGACCACCAAGTCGTTCATCGACAAGCTGGCCATCAAGACACGCAACGGTGAAACGCCCATCGGCAAGCTGTCGGGCGGCAATCAGCAGAAGGTGATCCTCTCGCGCTGGCTCGCGGAAGACATCGACGTCTTCCTGATGGACGAGCCCACGCGCGGCATCGACGTTGGCGCCCGCAGCGAAATCTACAGCCTGCTCTACGGCCTCGCCGAAGCGGGCCGCACCGTCATCGTCGTGTCGAGCGACCTGGCGGAAGTCATCGGCGTTGCCGACCGCGTGCTCGTCATGAAGCAGGGCCGCATCGTCGGCGATCTGCCCAGAGAGCACGCCTCGCCTGACACCCTCATCAAACTCGCGCTGCCACGCTAGCGCGCGATTCACGCCCTCATGGAAACCGATCCTATGCAAACGCCATCCACCGAATCCGTGCCGGGCGGCCCGCCATTGGCCGCCCCGAGCATCCCCAGCCGCGCCGCCCTCACGTGGGAGCTGGTCAACCGATCGGGCATCGTCGTGGTGTTCCTCTTGCTGTTCACCGCGCTGGCGTTCACGGTGCCCGGCTTCGTCAGCAGCCGCAACATCCAGGGCCTGCTGCTCTCCGTCACCTTGATCGGCTCCATCTCGGTCACGATGATGTTCGTGCTCGCGCTCGGCGAGGTGGACCTTTCCGTCGCCTCCATCGTGGCGTTCGCGGGTGTGGTGGCCTCCACGCTCATCACCGCAACCCACAGCGTGGTGCTTGGCGTCGGGGCCGGCGTGCTCGCGGGCGGCCTGGTCGGGCTCGTCAACGGCGTGCTGGTGGCGCGCTACCAGATCAACTCGCTGATCGTCACGCTGGCCATGATGGAAGTCGTGCGCGGCCTCGCCTTCATCACCTCCAACGGCGACGCGGTGATGATTTCCGAAGAGAGCTTCTTCGACCTGGGCGGCGGGTCATTCCTTGGCATCTCGTACCCGATCTGGAGCAACATCGTCGGCTTTGCCCTCTTTGGCTTCCTGCTCAAGAAGACGGTGTTCGGCAAGAACGTGCTCGCCGTCGGCGGCAATGAAGAAGCCGCGCTGCTTGCCGGCCTGCCGGTGATGCGCATCAAGATCGCCGTGTTCGTCCTGCAGGGCCTAGTAACGGGTTTTGCGGGCGTGATGCTCGCCTCGCGCATGAGCTTGGGCGATCCGAAAACGTCGGTCGGGCTTGAACTGGGCGTGATCTCTGCCTGCGTGCTGGGTGGGGTTTCGCTCACGGGCGGGGTGGCAACCGTGTCCGGTGTGCTGGTCGGCGTTCTGATCATGGGATCGGTGCAGAACGCGATGAGCCTGATGAACGTGCCGACGTTCTATCAATACCTGATTCGGGGCGGCATTCTGCTGCTGGCGGTGTGGTTCGACCGCATTCGCCGCAACAAGCGGGCGGGCTGACCAGCTGGGCAGCACATTCACAAGGCAACAAAAAAGCCCGCATTTGCGGGCTTTTTCATTTCCGGGCCGATCAACCGGCCAAGCGGCCTAGTTGTTCATGCGAACGAATAGAAGACGCGGAACTGGACCTTGCGTTCGCCCCAGAATTCGGCCGCGTCGCGGAATACGTCCAGCAGCACTTCGCGCGCTTCCTTGTCGAACTTGGGCTGGCACGGCAGGCCCTCGAGCACGATGACAAAACCCGGCTGCGGGCCGGCCTTGTAGATCATGTCGGTCAGGCAGTCAGCCAAGGCGTCGAAGTTCTTGCCGAAATGCTTCGGGAACAGAAACTCGCGGGCAATCACGTCGAGCACTTCGCTCTTGGTGGTCGCGGCCGCGCAGTTGGCGTACAGGAAATGCTGGCCAAGGCTGGCCGCCGACTCGGCCAGATCCGCCACGCGAAACGCGCGGATCGACTGCACGATATTCGGACGCACCGTCTTGAACAGGTTCATGGCGTCTTCGCGAGCTCCGTCGTCGTCCGTCTGAGTGATGTCCTGCGTCATGATGTTCTGCGGTGCGCTTTGAGGCAACTTGGCCGCTCCGCCGACGCGTGCGCCGAGAGCTTGCATCCCAACCACACCGTCGTACAGATTTTGCGCTTTGTGCCACGCCTCGCGGGCCACGCGCTCATCGCGTGCGGTGAGCGAGTCGTCCAGCCCAAACATGTTGGTCGTCATCGCTGTATCCGTTGAAAACTGTTGTAGTGATCTTCCGTGTAGTAGCAATCGTTAGCCGCTTGCAGATTGCCGCCGCAGATGATGCGTCGGGCGCCGCGGTTGCGAGCCCCCCGCGTCTTCACGGTGTACTCGTGGTAATAACCACGCCGCTGCGCAGGCAAACGTCGTTCATAGTTGCCGAACGTGGTGCCATCTTTTGCATAGGGAAACGGGCCGCCCTGCTCAATCAGTGCCAGCGTACGCTGCGCCTCGTTGGGCAGGTCTGCCGGGCGAATGGTTCCCACGGCGGCAGCCATGCCGGTGGTGTCCCGAGCAACCGCATTGGCCGGCAAGCCGGTCACCGACAACGCAAGCATTGCCGTCAGCGCGCCACGCGCCATCGCCTGAGATACGGAGCGGCCGATCCACGCTCCAAGTCGCTTTGTCATCAGCAGGCCCTAACGGGAGAATCGCGCCGACCGAAGCCCGGCGCAGGTCACAAGCGCAGGTAGCTGTCCAATAACGACCGGGCAGCCGGTTTGCAGCTGAAAGCGAAGCGGCTCAATGCGTGAGAGGCCTAGCAGGGAATGACAAGTCGGGCGACTGCCGGAGACTTGGGGAATCCTTCCGCCTGCAAAAACCACTCATTGCGCGCACCGAATAAGGTGAACCAGTCAGACGTATCTACGGAAAACCTCTTTTTTCGACGCCGTCGGCCCGGTTCGGACCTCATGTGCTCAGAAGCACCCCTTCAGCCCGTAAGGGTACGCTCATCGATGACAACAATCAACCGACGGTAAAAGTCTGAAGGGTTTTTCCATACAGACATTAAGTTTGCATAAATGTAAGCGCACGCAAACTTAGCGGACAAAAAAAGGGAGCGCAGCATCGTGCGCTCCCTTTTTTGGTGCAGTGACGATCAGCGTTGCGCTTGTGCGGCAGCATCCACAACGGTCAACGCCGTCATGTTGAGAATGCGTCGCACCGTAGCCGATGGCGTCAGGATGTGCACCGGCTTCTTCGCGCCCAGCAGGATCGGGCCGATGGCGATGTTGTTGCCGGCAGCCGCTTTCAGGAGGTTGTAAGCGATGTTCGCGGCGTCGATGTTCGGCATGACCAACAGGTTCGCCTCGCCCTTCAGGGTCGAGTCCGGCACCAGCGATGCGCGCAGCTTCTCGTCAAGCGCGGCATCGCCGTGCATTTCCCCGTCCACTTCCAGGTTCGGGGCGCGTTCGCGCAAGATCGCCAGCGTTTCGCGCATCTTGACGGCCGAAGGTGCCTCCGACGAGCCGAAGTTCGAATGCGACATCAAGGCAACCTTCGGTTTGATGCCGAAGCGGCACAGCTCCTCGGCAGCCATGATGGTGATCTCGGCCAACTGCTCGGCAGTCGGGTCAACGTTGACGTGCGTGTCCGTGAGGAAGACTTGGCGACCCGGCAGAACCAGACCGTTCATAGCCGCGTACACGCAGTTCGTGCCGCCCAGAATCTGGTCGATGTAGCGCAGATGCGCAGCCGTATTGCTGATGGTGCCGCAGATCATGCCGTCCGCTTCGCCCTTGTGGATCATGAGCGCGCCGATCAGCGTGTTGCGGCGACGCATCTCCAGCTTGGCGTATTGCGGCGTCACGCCCTTGCGCGCCATCAGCTTGTAGTACGTCTCCCAGTAATCGCGGAAGCGTTCGTCATGCTCGGGGTTGACCACGGCGAAGTCCACGCCTTCGCGCAGGCGCAGGCCGAAGCGCTCGATGCGGTGGGCGATCACGTTCGGGCGGCCGATCAGGATCGGGCTGGCGAGCTTTTCGTCCACGACGATCTGCACGGCGCGCAGCACGCGCTCTTCTTCGCCCTCGGCAAAGACGATGCGTTTGTTCTCCATTGGCACCTTGCGGGCAGCCGAGAAGATCGGCTTCATCAGGGTGCCGGAGTGGTAGACGAACTGCTGCAGGTGCTGGCGGTAGGCGTCCATGTCTTCGATCGGACGCTGCGCCACGCCCGAGAGCATGGCGGCCTGCGCCACGGCCGGCGCGATCTTGACGATCAGGCGCGGGTCGAACGGCTTCGGGATCAGGTATTCGGGGCCGAACGACAGGTCCTGGATGCCATAGGCGGAAGCAACGATGTCGCTTTGCTCCTGGCGGGCCAGTTCAGCCACGGCGTGCACGGCGGCAACTTCCATCTCACGCGTGATGGTGGTCGCGCCCACATCCAGCGCGCCGCGGAAGATGAACGGGAAACACAGGACGTTGTTGACCTGGTTCGGGTAATCCGTGCGGCCGGTGCCCATGATGACGTCGGGGCGCACTTCCTTGGCCAGCTCCGGCAGGATTTCCGGGTTCGGGTTGGCCAGCGCGAAGATGATCGGCTTATCCGCCATCTTCTTGACCATGTCCTGCTTGAGCACGCCAGCGGCGGACAGGCCCAGGAAAATGTCGGCGCCATCGATGACTTCGGCCAACGTGCGCAGGTCAGTCTTCTGTGCGAAGTGCGCCTTGTCCGGGTCCATCAGTTCGGTGCGGCCTTCGTAGACCACGCCCGCCAAGTCCGTCACCCAGATGTTTTCGCGCGGCAGGCCCAGGTCAACCAGCAGGTCAAGACAGGCCAGCGCTGCGGCGCCCGCGCCCGAGGCTACGAGCTTGACCTTCTTGATGTCCTTGCCGACGACCTTCAGCGCGTTTGTAATGCCAGCGCCCACCACGATGGCGGTGCCGTGCTGGTCATCGTGGAAGACGGGGATCTTCATGCGCTTGCGCAATTCGCGCTCGACGAAGAAGCACTCCGGGGCCTTGATGTCTTCGAGGTTGATGCCGCCGAAGGTGGGCTCCAGCGAGGCGATGATATCGACCAGCTTCTGGGGGTCTTTTTCGTTGATCTCGATGTCAAACACATCGATGCCAGCAAATTTCTTGAACAGGCCGGCCTTGCCTTCCATGACCGGCTTCGAGGCTTCCGGGCCGATATCGCCCAGGCCGAGCACGGCCGTGCCGTTGGTCACCACGCCGACGAGGTTGCCGCGGGCGGTGTAGCGGAACGAGTTGGCGACGTCTTCGACAATCTCCTCACAGGCTGCGGCAACACCCGGCGAATATGCCAAGGCGAGGTCGCGCTGGTTCGACAGCGGCTTGGTCGGCGTGACGGAAATTTTGCCCGGGGTCGGAAACTCGTGGTACTCCAGCGCGGCCTTGCGCAAGGCGGCGCGCTGCTGCGCCTTGAGTTCTTCATCCGTGCGGGCGGGCTGCTGAGGCTGGGTATCCACCGTGGTCATGGGTCTCTCGTATCGGGTGGCCAGCGCGCGCGCCGGCCGTCGCATCTAGCGGGCCACCGGGATACCCTCACGAGCGCCACGGGAATACGGTCCGCCTCCTTGGGCCCGTCATTTTATATAGTGAAAAGCGATCTCACAACGGGATTTTGGGTGGGGGTGACATGCGTATTCGCTACAATATTCCACCGTCCTGTCACGGCACCATCGGGCTTGCCCCATACTCTTCCATCGCTGCTGCCGTGTCCAAGCCCGCAAATCCCCGCAACTCCACCGATCGCGCGGCAAATTTATCCGAATTTGAGCTAATCCGGCGCTATTTCACGCAGCCAACGCCAAAAGCAACATTGGGCGTGGGCGACGACTGCGCCCTCCTCGCGCCGCGTCCCGGGCACGAGTTGGCGATTTCCACCGATATGCTGGTCGCCGGCCGTCACTTTTTTCCGCATGCGGAGCCGCGCGCACTTGGACATAAAGCGTTGGCTGTCAACCTGTCGGATCTGGCCGCCATGGGTGCGGAGCCGCGCGCTTTTACGCTGGCTGTGGCGCTGCCTGAAGCCAACCCTGCCTGGCTTAAACCGTTTTCCGAAGGCCTGTTCGCCCTGGCGGATGCCTTTCACTGTGAACTCATCGGCGGCGACACCACGCGCGGGCCGCTCACGCTGAGCCTGACCGTCTTCGGCGACGTCCCCACCGCTGCGGCACTACGCCGCGACGCTGCCCGGCCCGGCGATGACCTTTGGGTCTCGGGCACCGTAGGCGACGCGCGGCTGGCCCTCGGCGCTCTGCGCAACGAATGGGCGCTTACGCCCGACGCACTCGGCCAAGTGCAGCCGCGCATGGACATGCCCACGCCGCGCGTCGCACTCGGCCTGGCATTGCGCGGTGTCGCCCGGGCAGCGCTCGACATATCGGATGGCTTGTTGGGCGATCTTGGCCACATCCTCGCGCAATCCCGCGTCGGGGCGACGATCACGGTCGACGATGTACCGCGCTCGGCGACGCTCGCAGCGCAGCCTCCGGCGCTGCAGTTGCAATGCACGCTGGCCGGCGGCGACGACTACGAACTTTGCTTCACCGCCCCTGCCGATGCACGCGACGCCGTGGTCGTTGCGGGCCAGCGTGCGGGCGTGGCCGTCACACGTATCGGCCGCATCGATGCTGAAACGGGCTTGCGGCTCGTCGATGCCCACGGCGCGCCAGTCCTCTTCACGCACAGCAGTTTCGACCATTTCTCTTTCGCCTCATGATGTCTTCCGCTCCCTTCCCGCCATCCAATCCGCCGGGCCAGCCTGAACGCGTCGTCCTCGAGGCAGGCCAGACCGTGCAGGTGCGGCGCCCGACAGCGCGCTTCATGTTCGGACATCCGGCACGCATCCTCGCGCTCGGCTTCGGTTCGGGCCTGTCGCCCATCCTGCCGGGCACGGTCGGTACGCTGTACGCGTGGCTGATCTACGTGGTGTTTGCGCGGTGGATTTCGGGGCCGACTTGGCTGCTGATCGCGGCGGTTGGCTTCGTGATCGGCATCTGGGCATGCGCCCGCACGGCGCGTGATCTGGGCGTGGCCGATCATGGCGCCATGGTGTGGGACGAGATGGTCGCGTTCTGGCTCGTGCTGGCTTTCGTCACGCCAACCACGCTGGGCGGGCAGTTCGCCGCGTTCGTGTGGTTCCGTTTCTTCGACATGGTGAAGCCAGCTCCCATCCGTTATTACGACCGCTCGCTCAAGGGTTTTGGCGTGCGCGGCGGCTATGGCGTGATGGTCGATGACATTCTCGCGGCGTTCTACACGCTGCTCGTGTTTGCGCTGTGGCGCTCGTTTTGACGTCTAGGTATTGCAATGGCTGAATCCCGCGCCCTGGCCCAACTGGCCGAACTGGTGGCTGACACGTTGAACAAGCGCAGCCTGATGATGGCGTCCGCCGAGTCGTGCACAGGCGGGCTGGTGTCTGCCGCCGTCACCGATGTATCAGGCTCGTCCGCGTGGTTTGAGCGCGGCTTCGTCGTCTATTCCAATGAAGCGAAATCGCAGATGTTGGGCGTTCCGGCGACGCTGATCCGCGAACATGGCGCCGTGAGCGAGCCCGTGGCGCATGCCATGGCCGAGGGCGCAGTGCTTAACAGCCGCGCGCAGGTGGCCGTCGCCATTACCGGTGTGGCGGGCCCAACCGGCGGCACGCCCGACAAGCCTGTCGGCATGGTGTGCTTCGGGTGGAGCAATCGCCTGCAGACGCGCGTGGAAACGCGCCACTTCAAGGGCGACCGCAAACAGGTTCGTCTGCAGGCGGCGGAGCATGCGCTGCGCGGCCTGCTCGACTTCCTCGATTCAGCGGAGTCCTGATCTAGATTTCGCTAGGATGATCCGGCCGGCGACGATCTCCGTGATCATGTTCCGGTTGATGCTCGTGGTCGTGCTCGTGGCGACGGTCGCGATCATGATCGCGGCGCGTCGTCTCGTGCTCGTGGGTGTCGTCGCGCTCTTTCTCGAGCTTGCGGTCCGGATCCTTGCCGGTCTCTTCCCGGTGCGTGCCGGCAACGGGGCGGTGCGGATGCGTGGTCATGGCGTCCTCGCTCTCACCGCAACCGGACCGATAAGGCGGATCAGTTGCGGAACTGGTTGATCTGGTCCCGAGTGGCAAGCGCCACGCGGCGGGCGGCATCGGCGAAATCGCTGTCGGTGCTGGCGTAGAGAATGGCCCGTGACGAGTTGATCATCATGCCGGTGCCGTCGGCCGTGCGGCCAGCGCGCACCGTGGCTTCGATGTCGCCGCCCTGGGCGCCCACGCCCGGAATCAGCAGCGGCATGTCGCCGACAATTTCTCGCACCTTGGCAATCTCTTCGGGGAAGGTCGCGCCCACCACCAGGCCCATCTGGCCACTGGTATTCCACACGTCACGCGCGCGTTCTGCCACGACTTGGTAGACGGGGCGGCCGTCGGTTTCCAGAAACTGCACATCGCTGCCGCCGGCGTTGGACGTGCGGCACAGCACGATCACGCCCTTGTCGGCATGCGCGAGATACGGCTGCATCGAATCAAAACCCATATATGGGCTGACGGTGATGGCGTCGGCCTGATAGCGCTCGAAGGCTTCCTTGGCGTAGTGCTCGGCGGTCGAGCCGATATCGCCGCGCTTGGCATCAAGAATGACGGGGATGCCCGGATATGCCTCGTGGATGTAGTTGATGAGCTGCTCGAGCTGGTCTTCTGCGCGCTGCGAGGCGAAGTAGGCGATCTGCGGCTTGAATGCGCAGACCAAATCGGCGGTCGCATCCACAATGGCGCGGCAGAACGAGAAGATCGCTCCGCCCGTGCCCGTCATCGACGCCGGCAGGCGCGACGGGTCAGGATCGAGCCCGACGCACAGCAGGGAGTTGTTGCGTTGCCAGGCGGCAGCCAGTTGTTCGGTAAATCGCATGGTGTCGGGAATGTGAGAGCGGCCGGCCGGCCGCATGACTTGTCTGCATTTTACCCGTCGGGCGCCCCGGTGGCGGCATCTTCCGGACGTGGCATCAACCCCACGCGTGCGCGCCAAGCCATCGTTTGTGGCTGAACCTGCCGCCTCTTTACGCTACACTCGGCGCGATTTTTCGCCGCCCGTTCAACGCCTGCTTGAAGGAAACGCCCCATGATCAACCTGTTCGTCGTGCAAAAAGGCCGTCTCGCGCAGGAACAGGTCGAAGAACGCAGCGAATTGCTGCAGCACAAGCCGATCTGGATCGACGTGATCGACCCCGACGACGAAGAGCTGGCGTGGATCAAGGAAGCCCATGGCGTGGTCCTGCCCGAACTGGAGCAATTAGGGGACCTGGAAGCCTCGGCCCGCTACTTTGAAGGCGAAGACGGCCACATCCACATCCGCACCGATTTCCTGCTCGACGAAGAAACCACCTCCCGTAACGTGCGCGTGGCCTTCGTGCTGACCAAGGATGTGCTCTTCTCCATCCACGACGAGGATTTGCCCGCATTCCGGCTGGTGCGCATGCGTGCGCGGCTTCGCCCGGGCTCGGTGCGTAACGCCAAAGATGTGCTGATGGATCTGTACGCCACCGACGCGGAATACTCGGCCGACTCCATCGAAGAAGTCTACGAACGTCTGGAAGATGCCAGCAAACGCGTGCTGGCCGATGAGGTGACCGACGCTGCCGCTGCCGACGTGCTGGAGATCATCGCCCGCGTGGAAGACTTGAATGGCCGGATCCGCCGCAACGTGATGGATACGCGCCGCGCTGTGTCGTTCCTGCTGCGCAGCCAGTTGCTCTCAGCTGACCAGCAGGACGAAGCGCGCCAAGTGCTGCGTGACATCGATTCCATCGAGAATCACACGGCGTTCCTGTCGGACAAGGTCAACTTCCTGATGGACGCCACGGTCGGCTTCATCAACATCAACCAGAACAAGATCATCAAGCTGTTCTCGGTGGTGTCGGTCGCGCTGATGCCGCCCACGCTGATCGCCTCGATCTACGGCATGAACTTCAAGGTGATGCCGGAGCTGGATTGGGCAGAAGGCTACCCGTACGCGATCGTGATGATGGTGGTGTCGGCGGCGATTCCGTTGGTGTACTTCCGCCGCAAAGGCTGGCTGAAGTAGTCCTACGCCAAATCAATCCGGCAGCGTGGCCGAACCCATGCGGTTGGCGATCACGGTGGCCTTGCGCGTGAAGTTGACGTGCACATTGGCGCAGTAGCTCTTCTTGTCGAAGCACTTCGGCGCGGGCAGCGCCGCAGCCAAGCGCGCCGCCTGCCCCACCGTAAGCTGCGAGGCCGGGCGCTTGAAGTAATGCTGCGCTGCCGCTTCGGCGCCGAATACCCCTTCGCCCCATTCCACCGAATTCAGATAGATCTCGAGGATCCGTTCCTTGTCGAGCCAGAACTCAAGCATCCATGTGATGACGAGTTCTTCACCCTTGCGCAGGTAGTGGCGCTCGCCCGAGAGGAACAGGTTCTTGGCCAGTTGCTGCGTGATGGTCGAGCCGCCCGCGACCACGTGGCCGCGCCGCTTGTTTTTCTCCCACGCGTCGAGCATGGCGTCGACTTCCCAGCCGCTGTGCGAGACAAAATCTGCGTCTTCACTGGCGATGACCGCGCGCTTGAGGTTGCGTGAGATCTGGTCGTAATTGACCCAGCGGTGGTCGACCTTGCAGGTAAAGACGTTGGCGCCGCACAGGCGCATGCGCTCGGCGCGCATGAAACTGGTAGACGACGGATCGAACACCTGCCAACTCGCGATGGCGGCAAAGAAGTACAGATTGAGCGCGACCACGCCCGCAACGAAGCAGCCGATCACGTAGCCGAACCAACGCATCATCGCGGGGCTTCGCTCCAGGTTCAGCGAGGCGCGCGCGCCGCGACGGCGGCTTCGCCCTGCAGCCCCTCGCGCATGGCGAGCAGCACCGGAGCGGTGTCCGGACGCACGTTGCGCCAGACGAAGAACGATTCCGCCGCCTGCTCCACCAGCATGCCCAAGCCGTCCCATGCGCGGGCGCCGTTGCGCCGGGCAAACTCCATGAACACCGTCGGCCGCGGTCCGTACATCATGTCGTAGGCCAGTGCGTTGGGGCCAAACACCGTGGTCGGAATCGGCGGCACTTCGGCCTGGAGGCTGCTCGCCGTAGCGTTGATGATGACGTCGAAAACGTCGTCCGCAGCAAGTTCGTCATAGCCGCCGCCCACGAGCTCGACCTCGTGCAGCTTGGCCGAAACCTCGAAGCGATCGACCAGCTTGTTGGCGCGATCGGCCGTGCGGTTGGCAATGAACACGCGCGCGGGCTTGTGTTCCAGCAGCGGCAGCAGCACGCCACGCGCCGCACCGCCCGCGCCCAGGAGCAGCACGCGTTCGCCTTCGAACGAGTTGCCGATGTTGTGGGTGATGTCGCGCATCAGCCCGACGCCGTCGGTGTTGTCGCCAAAGATCTCTTCGCCATCGAACTTGAGCGTGTTGACCGCACCGGCAGATTCCGCCCGCAGCGACAGCGACGTCGACATGGCATACGCATCGAGCTTGAACGGCACGGTGACGTTGAGCCCGCGCCCGCCTTCGCGCACGAAGTTCATCACGGTTTCGTCAAACGCGATCAGTTCGGCGTAGATGCGGTCGTAGCGGATGAGCTGCCCGGTCTGCTGCGCAAACGCAGCGTGGATGGTGGGCGACTTGCTGTGCGAGATCGGGTTGCCGATCACGCCATAACGATCTGTGGGCGGGGCGCTCGCAGCAGCGAGGATGGCCTCTTGAAACGACGACGGCATGGACGACGAAATCAGCGGGTCTGCAGGTGGGTTTCCAGGCCTGCTCGGGTGAACTTGAACGTGGCAACGACATCCTGGATGTCGACGCGCTTGCGCATCTCGGCCGGAAAGCCGCCGAACGGTGAAGACGAACGCACGATGGCGACGGCCTGACGATCCAGCGCGGGGTTGCCCGAGCTTTTGGCGATCTCGATGCCCTCGATCTTGTAGCCGTCCTGGTTGTAGCCGAGCTGGCCTTCGCGGTTGATGCTGATCACGACGATCAGCTCGCCGTACAGCGGGCGGCCGTTCTGGCTAGGAAAATTGGCGGTGCCGCGCGCTTCGATCTTGCGGCGAACAGCATCGTAGTAGCGGGCGTAATCCACTTGGCGCGCGCTGGCGGCTGTCAGCACATTGCGGCGCGGGCGCTTGGCGTAGTTCTCGAGGTTGCGGTCGATCTCCGCCTGCAGGCGCGCGATTTCGTCTTGCGTAGTGCGGTCGTCGGTGCCGTTGGTGGGCGACGGCTGCGGACGCTCGCCAGGCTTGACCTGACGATCGTTGACCAGCGGTGCACGCTCGGTCGATTGCGTGAGCAGGCGGCGCTGCTCTTGCTCAAGATATTCAACGCGGCGCTGCGTGAGCTTGATGGCGTCGCCGGTCTGCTCGTTGGTGTCCGCGGGCAGCGGCGTGGTGGCGCGTTGTTGATCGTATTCGCCACCGCCGTTCAGGTTGACCTGGGCCACGGCCGTCGCCTTGGACGGTGCCGTCGACGATTTGGCGTTCACCAGGACCACATCCAGGCCCGGATCTTCGCGCTTGATATCGAACGCCTCGGGGGCCACCACACGCACGAACAGCAGCAGAACATGCACGGCCAGCGACACCACCAGTGCCTTGGTGAGCGTGCTGCTGCCGGACCAGTCCGGACGGTTTGCAAGGGCGGCCATGGGGCGATTCCTGGTCGATGTGCGAAGAATGAAGGTCAGACAGCGATTGTAGTTAGGCAGCGCCAGGCGTTCCACCGCTCTCGCCGTCGTGCGGCGGCTGCGCCACAGCTGCCTCGGCTTCCGCACGTGCCTCTTCCCCATCAGCGGCCGGTTGTGGTTCAGCCGGCACATCGGCTTCAGTCTCTGCCTCGGCCAGTTCTTCTTCGATGGCTTCGGCTTCGGCTTCAGCTTGTGCGTCCGCTGCGGGTGTGAGGATTTCGACCACGCGGCACGACACTTCCAAGCTGATCTCGTCGGTGTCCAGAATATCGAGCACGACATGGGTGCCGCGTGGCGTTTGCGCCAGTTCGGGCACCTTCGTTACCAGCGGAATGTCGGCGAAGCGCACGGCGCCTTCCTTGAGCACCACGGCCTGCATTCGCGTGCGGTTTTCCTGCTTGAGCCAGCGCAGGCACCAGTAGCGCTCCATGGTCGACTGATGGTCGGCATAGGCAGCGTAAGTGGCTTCGAAGTCGGCCACGGCAGCCAGCAGGTCGGCGTCTTTCGGCTTGAAGGGCGCGATCAGCTTGGCCGTCACGCCGTGCTGCGCCACCGCTGCGATCTGCCATTGGTTGACCAGATCGACGTAGCGGCGCAGCGGCGAGGTGCTCCACGCGTACTGCGCCACGCCCAGACCTTCATGCGGCGCCGGATACGTCTGCATGCGCGTGCGATGCATGCCCCACGCCTTCTGCGTGCGATAGATGCCGGGCACCCCGGCGTCGGCCAGCATGCGGCCCCACGTGCTGTTGGCCAGGATCATCAGCTCGGCCACGATCTTGTCCAGCGGTGAGCCGCGTTTGCGCTGTTCGATCCGCACACGCTCGGCGCCGCCTTCCGCTTCCGGAATCGCATCGATGTAGAACGAATAATCGCCCTTCTGCGCGCCCTCCGGCTTCAGACCGCTGGCAATGCGGGCCTGCTGGCGACCGTCATACAACGCGCAGACGAACGGCCACAGCACGGCCAGTTCGGCCTTGAACGGGTAGTCGCCCGAGCCATCGGCCAGCGCGTCGGCGGTAATCACGTCGTCGAGCAGGTTGTGACGCAGGTTGGCAGCCACGGTCACGGATTCGCAGCGCGTTTCGCTGGCGGTGACCGTCCACGTGGCGCGGTCGACCGTCGCATACAGCGACAGCGCCGGGCACGCGCGCCCTTCCTGCAGCGTGTAACGATCCACCACAGACTCCGGCAGCATCGTGATCTTGTCGCCGGGGAAATACACGGTCGACAAACGCTGGCGTGCAATCACGTCTAGCGGTTCGCCGCGCTGGATGCCGAAGCCCGGCGCGGCAATATGGATGCCGATGCGCACGGTGGCGTCGTCAAGAGGCGTGACCGAGATGGCGTCGTCGATTTCCGTGGTGGTCACGTCGTCGATCGAGAAGGCGCGCACATCGGCGGCCGGCAGTTCCATCGCCGGTTCCGGCACGGTCACATCGGGGAAGCCTGTGCCCTTCGGGAAGCACTCCGACAGAAAGCGCGCCTCGTGCAGCGCGCGGGCGTTGGCGATGCCGCCCACCGCCACCATCAGGCGCATCGGCGACAGGCCCAGCGCCGTGCACGCCGCGTCGAGCGCCTTGTATTCGAGACTGTTCTTGTCCGGCTTGAACAGCAGTTGCAGCGTCTTGCCGCGGAAGGCCTCGGGCAAGCGCATCGCCTTCAGCTCGGCTTCATATTCAGCCTGCAGCGCAGCTTGCTGCTTCTTGCGCTCCAGGCCCGCGAGCGCGGCTTTCAGTTGATCTTCTGGTGCGCGCTGATAGCGGCCGCGGCCCTTGCGGCGGAAGTAGATCGGCGAGCCATGCAGCGCGATCGCCAGCGCGGCTTGCTGCGTGGCATTGGCGCCAGCGCCGAAATATTCACCGGCCAGATCGGTAAAGCCGAATTCTTCGGCCGAAGCGCATTCCCAGAGGAAATCCAGGTCGATCTCTGCCGACAGCGCCTGAGCGGCCTGCGACAACTCGCCGGCGGACGGCTGCGCGAATTGCAGCAACACGTCGCGCGACTTGACCTTGGTGCGCTTGGCGCTCGGCAACTCGACCTGGTAGGCCTCGCCCTGTTGGGACAAGACGGTGCCCGCGCGGATCTCGCCGCCTTCTTCAAACAGCAACTGCATGGATTTGTATGGATTGCGGCACTCGCACAACCGGGCACCGCTTTGAATGAGGTGGAATGGCCGCGCACCCTGACGTTACAACGTAATACGCGGCGATAAAAAGTTGGGGGCGATGATACCGCACTGGCTGAACGCACGGCCCCCGAAATACGCCTACCGCGGCGGGTGGAAGTTGGCCAGCGCGGGTAGGAAAACCTCCGTCACCAGCATCGCACTCGCGCCACGCCGGAACACCGATCGGCGGGCCGGCAACCGGGCGGTCCCGGCAACAGGCGCGTCGCCGAGCGCCCCCTGCGCCCGGCGCACCAGCGGGTGACGCGCGTCCAGCAAGGCGAATTCGAAATCCCCGCGCTCGACACGGGGATCGGCAAACAGCGAGTGCCCCAGCGGCTGCGTCCCCAGTGCCTTCAGGAACGGCCAGTCAAGCGCCACGCTGCGCGGATGGACGATGGTGTGGGCATAGACCACCGGGATGTCGTCGCAGATCAGCAAAACCTCGCGGACCAATGTGTCGGCAGGGCCTGCCATGCCGAGGGAACGCCACTCGTCGCGCAAGGGCATCGCACGGCGCTGGCCCAGTAATTGAACGCCGAAGCGCGACGATGCCGCACGAAGCCGGGCGGTCAGCGAATCGACACCCACGGCCCAGCGCGCCCAATGCCGGTCGTAGACGACAGCCGGAGGCAACGCGCTGCGCCAGAGGCTGCGCGGGTAAGACGGGAAATCGGTCATGCGGCGCTAAACGGATGCGCGGCTAATAGCTCGGCAGGAACGCCACAAAAGACCAGCACTTCGTCCATGCATTGAGCGAAATCGCTGATGCCGTGGTCACTCCCGTCAAGGACGCGCGTGACGGCGCCTGGAAAGTGGCTGAGCATTTCGCGGTAATCGAGCACCTCGTCGCCGGTGGCTGCGAGCAGGTAGTAGCGCTCGGGTTGCGTGATGGCGGGCACGACGAGCGCGCGCAGCTCATCAAGGTGATACGGCTCGACGCGAATCGTGCCGCCACCATGCCACAAGGGCTGCTCGCCAACGTATTTGGCGAGATCGCGCTCTGGGCGCGTAGCAGGATTGAGCATAGCCGCGCGGAGCCCGTGCCGCTCAGCCAGCCAAGTGGCGTAAAAGCCTCCCAGAGAAGAGCCGATGAGCACAGGTTTGATGCCGTCACGCGTACCCAACTCAGCGAGGAGCGCCTCTGTTTCGACCATCGCCTCGCGTGGTGACACGGGCAGCGTCGGGCAAACGTATTTGTCTGCCAGCCCCACAGAGGCCATCCGCCGGCCTAACAACTGCGCTTTGAACGAGCGCGGCGAGGAACGGAATCCGTGCAGATAGACGATGGGCGCCGACATATACAGATCAGCTGGAGGCGCCGACGCGTTCAGCCAAGGCGTTCAGCAGCTTCTGATGGACGCCGCCAAATCCGCCGTTGCTCATAACCAGGACATGGTCCCCGGGGCGAGCGGCGGCCGTGACGTCTGCGACCAGGGCGGTCAGATCAGAGAATGCCTTCGCGCGCTCCCCCAGCGGTGCCAGCGCGCCAGCCAGATCCCAGCCGATTGCGTCGCGACCATCGGCAGCTCCGTAAGCAAAGACTTGATCCGCTCCGGACAGGCTGTCCGGAAGCGCCTGTTTCATCACACCCAACTTCATGGTGTTTGAACGTGGCTCTAACACTGCAAGGATGCGGCCCTTCCCCACGCGACGGCGCAGACCCTCGATCGTCGTACGAATGGCAGTCGGATGATGCGCGAAATCGTCGTAGACGGTTACGTCATTGACGGTGCCGCGCACTTCCATGCGTCGTTTCACATTTTCGAAACGGGCCAGGCTTTCAATGGCTTGAGCCGGCGGCACGCCCACGTGGCGCGCGGCTGCAATGGCCGCCAGCGCGTTCATGCGATTGTGGTCGCCCTGAAGGCCCCACCGGACCCGGCCCTGCGGTTGGCTGGTGAAAACCACCTCGAAGCTGTCGTCCTCACTCAGGTTTGCGATTTCCCAGCCGAGGCCGTCTTCTGCGCCGAATTGCTCGACTTCCGACCAGCATCCGCGCTCAAGTACACGCTTCAGACTATCTTCGCGGCCGTTGACGAGGAGGCGACCCTGACCGGGAACCGTGCGCACCAAGTGGTGAAATTGGGTTTCGATTGCCGCAAGATCAGGAAAGATGTCGGCGTGATCGAATTCCAGATTATTCAATATGGCCGTACGGGGGCGGTAATGGACGAACTTGCTGCGCTTGTCGAAGAAGGCCGTGTCGTACTCGTCGGCCTCGATCACGAAGAAGTCGGATTCCGTCAGCCGCGCCGACAGCCCGAAGTTGCGCGGCACACCGCCTACCAGGAACCCCGGGTTGTAGCCTGCATCCTGCAGAATCCACGCAAGCATCGACGTGGTGGTCGTCTTGCCATGCGTGCCCGCCACGGCAAGCACCCATTTCTGACGCAGTACGTTGTCACCCAGCCATTGCGGGCCAGAAATGTAAGGCAGATTGCGATCCAGGATGGCTTCCATCAGCGGATTGCCGCGGGAGACCACGTTGCCGATCACGTACAGATCGGCACCAATGGAGAGCTGTTCGGGGTCAAAGCCCTCAATCAGCTCGATACCTTGCGCCTTGAGCTGCGTGCTCATCGGCGGATAGACGTTGGCGTCGCAGCCAGTGACGCGGTGACCGGCCTGGCGGGCAATCAGGGCAATGCCGCCCATGAAGGTGCCGCAGATTCCAAGGATGTGGATATGCATGGGAGCCATCTCAACTTCGTTGCGCCGCATTGTACCTGCGGCTTCAGACCGGCCCCTGCGCTTCAGTAAAATAGAGCCATGTCTAAACGCCCCACCCTCGACCCCGCCCGCGTGCGGGAGGAAATTGCCGTCACCGCCGCCCGCATGATCGCGGAAGACGGCGCTGACTACGCCACTGCCAAGCGCAAGGCCGCGCGCCAGGTGCTTGGCACGGAATCCCGCGCCCCCGGCGAATGGCTGCCGGACAACGAACAGGTCGAAACGGAAGTCCGCGAATACCAAGCGCTGTTCCAGGCCGAGTCCCAGCCGCGCGTGCTGGCGTTGCTGCGTCGCATCGCGCTGCTGCTCATGGAGGGGCTGGCGGTCCATCACCCGTACTTGGCGGGCGCGGTCTTCAACGGCACGGCCAGCGAGCACTCCGACATCCATCTGCAGGTCTTCTGCGACAGCCCGAAGGACGTGGCGATCTTCCTGCTCAACGCCGGCGTGGATTTCGACACAACAGAGAGCGCTCACTTCGCCGGTCGAGATGAAGTGGAAACGCTTAGCTTCCTGTGGCGCGGCCAATGGCCCGCGGGGGCTGAATCCCGTGAGCTTGCGCGCGAGCTACGGGCCGAAACAGGCACACCCGTGGGCGTCCATATCGCCCTATATGACATGAACGATGTGCGCGGTGCGCGGCGCGCAGACGCCACCGGCAAGGCCCAACGCGGCGACGCGGCGGCGGTGCGAGCCCTACTGTCGCAGGGGTAATCAGCCGACAGGAGTACAATCCCGCACGCTCCGCCTCTGTATATATAGAGACCTCCGCAAAACCATGTCCCGCCGTACCACTCTGATTGCCCTATTGATCGCCGGCCTGATTGCCGCGGCGGCGGGCATCTATTTTGGACATCGCGCCACCGAGCCCAAAACGCCGGCTGACAATGCCGTCGCTGCGTTCTACGGCAGCAAGCTCCCAGACGCCAATGGCGCTCCCCTGGATCTGGCAGCTTTTCGTGGCCAGCCGGTGGTGATCAATTTCTGGGCACCATGGTGCGGTCCTTGCGTGGAAGAAATGCCAGAGCTGTCCGCGCTGGCGCAGGAGCAGAAGGCCAAGGCAAAGTTTATCGGTATCGGCATTGACTCGGCATCCAATATCCAGACGTTCTTAAGCAAGGTGCACGTCACATATCCCATCGCCGTGGCAGGCTTTGGCGGGACAGAACTGGGCCGTCAGTTCGGCAACGAAGTCGGTGGCCTTCCGTTTACTGTGATTCTCAACGCACAAGGCGAAATCACGTTCCGAAAGATGGGCCGCGTGCATGCCGACGAACTACGTGAGGCCCTGCACCGCACGTGAATATGTAAAAACGTCATATGACGTTCATGTGCACGCAACTCCCCTTCTTCTCCGGGAAAAGCGTCGAGGGCACGCTCAAGATCGGTGAAAACACCGATTTGTTGAGAGTTTTTCAGCAAAAACTAGACAAAGCATTCTAAGTTGCTGTAAATTGCGCCCAACTTCGCTCAACCGGTCAAACCGTGGCTGATAAACCCATCGCCAAAGCGCTTCGCAACGTGCTCGTACTGCACGGCCCGAACCTCAATTTGTTGGGGACGCGCGAGCCCGAAGTCTATGGTGCAACTACCCTGTCCGACATCAATGCCGCCTTGGTCGAACGCGCCACGGCGCGCGGCGTGACGCTGGCGCACTTCCAGTCGAACCACGAAGGTGCGCTGGTTGACCGCATCCATGCTGCCAAGAGCGAAGGCATCGAATTCATCATCATCAATCCGGCGGCCTACACGCACACAAGCGTGGCCCTGCGCGATGCGCTAGCCGGCGTGGTGATCCCGTATATCGAAGTGCATCTGTCCAACGTGCATCGTCGCGAGCCCTTCCGCCACCATTCGTATCTGGCGGACCAGGCGGTGGGCGTGATTTGCGGACTTGGCTGGCGCGGCTATCTGGCGGCGCTGGACTTCGCAATCGACCAACACGGCGGCTGATCAGCCGTCTTCTTCCTTTTATTTCAACTACTTAACCAACGCAACGACGCCAGCGCCTGGAGCGCCTTTGACCGATGCGCGGCTGAAGAGCCATTCGCGCGCATCCACTGCCCCAGACCGCCGACGCTGCAGGAGAACGTTCATGGATTTGCGCAAGCTGAAAACGCTGATCGACCTGGTGGCCGAATCGGGCATTTCGGAACTCGAAGTGACCGAAGGCGAAGGCAAGGTCCGCATCGTCAAGTCGGCGCCTCAAGTGGTGGCGCCGATGCAATATGCGCCGATGCCGATGCAAGCTGCACCGGCTATGGGCGCACCTGCCGCAGCGGCTCCGGCCGCCGTTGGCGCTGAGGCGGCTGCCCCGGCCCTGCCGGCTGGCCACATTGTGACGTCGCCGATGGTCGGCACGTTCTACCGCTCGCCGTCGCCGGGCGCGGCCGAGTTCGTCAAGGTGGGCGACACCGTCAAGGAAGGCCAGACCATCTGCATCATCGAAGCGATGAAGCTGCTCAACGAGATCGAAGCGGACAAGGCCGGCGTCATCAAGGAAATCCTGATCGAGAACGGCCAGGCTGTGGAATACGGCCAACCGCTGTTCGTGATCGGCTGATCTTCCGGCATCTGACCCTCATCGTGCGGCGCACAGCGTGCCGCATCCGAGCGCGAGCCGGCGCACAAGGGCTGCCTGAGCGCAGCCCAGCCACAGCGCCCTCGCCTCTCCTTTTTGTAGCGAGAACACGATGTTCGATAAGATCCTGATCGCGAATCGCGGCGAGATCGCTCTTCGCATCCAGCGCGCCTGCCGCGAACTCGGCATCAAGACCGTGGTGGTCTATTCCGAGGCGGACAAGGAAGCCAAATACGTCAAGCTGGCCGACGAAGCCGTGTGTATCGGCCCGGCACCGTCGCCGCTGTCGTACCTGAACATGCCGGCCATCATCTCGGCCGCCGAAGTCACCGACGCCCAGGCCATCCACCCTGGCTACGGCTTCCTGTCGGAAAACGCCGACTTTGCCGAGCGTGTGGAGCAATCTGGCTTCACCTTCATCGGTCCGACGCCCGAGTCGATCCGCCTGATGGGCGACAAGGTGTCGGCCAAGCAGGCGATGATCAAGTCCGGCGTGCCGTGCGTGCCGGGCTCGGAAGGCGCCCTGTCGGAAGATCCGAAGGAAATTCTGGCAACGGCCAAGAAGGTCGGCTATCCGGTGATCATCAAGGCGGCTGGCGGCGGCGGTGGCCGTGGCATGCGCGTGGTTCACACCGAGGCTGCGCTCATCAACGCCGTCAACATGACGCGCGAAGAAGCCGGCCGTGCTTTCGGCAATCCGGAAGTCTATATGGAGAAGTTCCTGGAGCATCCGCGCCACGTGGAGATCCAGATCCTGGCCGACCAGCACCGCAACGCCGTCTGGCTGGGCGAGCGCGATTGCTCCATGCAGCGCCGCCACCAGAAGGTGATCGAAGAAGCGCCGGCACCGCACATTCCGCGCCGCCTGATCGAGCGCATCGGCGACCGCTGCGCCGAGGCCTGCAAGAAGATCGGCTACCGTGGCGCCGGCACGTTCGAGTTCCTGTACGAAAACGGCGAGTTCTACTTCATCGAAATGAACACGCGCGTGCAGGTTGAACATCCGGTCACGGAAATGATCACGGGCGTCGACATCGTGCAGGAGCAGATCCGCGTGGCGGCCGGCGAAAAGCTGCGCTTCCGCCAGAAGGACATCGTGCTCAAGGGCCACGCCATCGAGTGCCGCATCAACGCGGAAGATCCGTTCAAGTTCACGCCGTCGCCGGGTCGCATCACGTCGTGGCACGTGCCGGGTGGCCCGGGCGTCCGCGTGGACTCGCATGCTTACAACGGCTACTTCGTGCCGCCCAACTACGACTCGATGATCGGCAAGGTCATCACGTACGGCGCCACGCGTGAGCAGGCCATCGCCCGCATGCGTATCGCCCTGTCGGAAATGGTGGTGGAAGGCATCCAGACCAACGTGCCGCTGCACCGCGACCTGATGCTCGACGCCAACTTCGTGGAAGGCGGCACCGACATTCACTACCTGGAGCACCGTCTGGCGCAACAGGAAGTGGCCAAGGGTGGCGGCAAGTGACGTACCGCGAATGCGTGCTTGAAGTGGCGCGTGACGACGCCGAAGCGTTGTCCGAAGCCCTGTTTGATCTCGGCGCGCTGTCGGTCTCGGTGGAAGACGCCGATGCCGACACGCCCGAAGAGCAACCGCTCTTTGGCGAGCCCGGCCACGAGCCAACACGCCTGGCGTGGAACCGCTCGCGCGTGGTTGCGCTGCTCGCTGACGATGCCGACCCGGCACTGCTGGTGGCAGCCGCGGCCAACGAGATCAAGCTGACGCCGCTGCCTGCGTACACCGTGCGCGAAGTCGAAGAACAGGACTGGGTTCGCGTCACGCAGTCGCAGTTCGAGCCCATTCATATTGGTGAGCACATCTGGGTCGTGCCGTCTTGGCACGACGCACCGGAGCCCGAGGCCGTGGTGCTGGAACTGGACCCGGGCCTCGCGTTCGGCACAGGCAGCCACCCGACCACGCGCCTATGCATGGAATGGCTGGAGCAGCACGTGCAGCCTGGCGAACGCACGCTCGACTACGGCTGCGGGTCGGGCATCCTGGCCATCGTCGCCAAGAAGCTCGGCGCCGGTGAAACCGTCGGTGTCGACATCGATCCGAACGCGGTGGAAGCCTCGCGCTACAACGCCGAGCGCAACCACGTCGAAGCCACCTTCGCATTGCCCGACGATGCACCGGAAGGCACGTTCGATCTGGTCGTCGCCAACATCCTGTCGAACCCGCTCAAGCTGATGGCTGCCATGTTGTGCGCGCGCGTGCGCCCGGGCGGCCGACTGATTCTGTCAGGCGTGCTTGAGCGCCAAGCCGAAGAAGTGGCCGCCGCGTATGCCTCGGTCATTCCACTCACCGTGTGGCGTGCACGTGACGGCTGGGTCTGCCTGCACGGTGTGAAGCCCGCGTAATTTCAAGGTATTGCGCGCCAGTGTCGCCTGCAAAGGTCGACGCTGGCGCCGCTGTCTGCAATACTCGCGCGGTCGGCTTTTTTCTCCTCGTCCCGCATGGCAACTGCGCCACAAGCTGCGCCACGTTTGGCCGCCCGCTGCCCCAACTGCCAGACCGCATTCCGCGTTGTCGCCGATCAGCTTCGGCTGCGCGGCGGCCTCGTCCGTTGCGGCCGCTGCAATCACGTCTTCGATGGCCGCGATCATCTGATCGAGCTCGGCGCCGCACCCATGCCTGCGGCGCCCACCACCGAAGCACCGCAGCCACAGCAATCGCCGGAACACGCTGCTCGCATCGCGCCGCTCTCAACGCCAGTCACTCCTGAACCGGAAACGCCCGCGGCGCCACCTGCCGCAGAGGACGACCACGGCTTCGGCATGACGCTGATCTGGGAAGAAGACGTTCCAGAAGAAGGCGTTGCCGAAGTGCATCTGGGGGAAGTTGAAGGCGCAACACCCGTGCCCGACATACGATCGACCGCGCCGGACACGCGCCCGCTACCGGACGAGGCACCGATCGAGCACGCTGCCGAGCCTGCCGCCGAGCCCGCGCAGCAGGCAGCGCAACCCGAACCGCCTGCCGCCTCCGCCTCTCCCACCGATCCGTTCCACGGTCTGCCGCCCATCCGCGACCTTGATGACGAGGAAGACGCATTCGCCGCCGCCGTGCCCAAGCAGCCGTCGGCAGACCTGCCGGTAGCGCCGGCCATCGCGCCCACGGCGACTCTCTCAGCGACCGCTTCGGCGCCGTCAGCCGCCACATCCCCGAAGCCGGAGGCCGAGAAGCATGATTCGGTCTGGATGCGCCACGAAACCGATCCGCACACGCTTTTTGCGCCGGTGCCGCGCCGCCATGGTCACGCACGTCGCACGCAAGCCGAGCCGACCGGCCCGACGCCGCAACGCACGCTGACCGGCGCCCCGCGCAAGGTGCGTGGACCGAATCATGGTGTCTCTGCCGCAACGCTGGATTTTCTGCGTGCCGCGCAGGCTCGCGAGCAGGCGCGCAAAACGACCGGACGCCGTGCCCTCGCTCGCATCGCGATCGGCTTGCTGACGGTGTTGGCGGTAGCGCAGATGCTCTTCCTCGCCCGCGCCGAGATCGCCCGACGCGCGCCGTCCACACGCCCGATGTTGGAAGCCCTGTGCCAGCCGTTGCATTGCACGATTGCGCCACCGCGTGACCTCGATGCATTGCAGATCGAATCGTCGCAACTGCAGCGGCAAGAAGGCGATGCATCCGACCAGTACGTGCTGACGGCTACGTTGCGCAACCGCGCCGGCGGCCCCATCGCCCTGCCGGCCATCGAGCTGGTAACAACCGACCTGCAGGATCAACTGCTCTCGCGCCGTGCGCTGCTGCCGAGTGACTACCTCAACCCGAGCGACAGTGCATACAGCAAGTCAGGGCTGCCCGCCCGCGCCGAACTACCGATTCGGGTACGATTCCAGTCCCAGCGCCCGACGGCCAATTACCGGGTCCTGATTTTTTACCCCTGAGTTTTCACCCCTGGCTTAGACCGCTAACAAGATCTTGCCGGCCTGGCGCGGCGACGCAGATGCAAGCACGGTCTTGTTAGCGGCTTTTCCCCAACACGCATCAAAGGAAGGAGTAACACCATGGCAAACGTGACCCTTGGCGGCAACCCGATCGAAGTCGGCGGCCAATTCCCGACCGCAGGCTCGAAGGCCCCGGCATTCACGCTGGTCGGCGCAGACCTGAAGGACGTCTCGCTCGCTGACTTTGCCGGCAAGCGCAAGGTTCTGAACATCGTGCCGAGCCTGGACACCCCGGTGTGCGCCACCTCCACGCGCAAGTTCAACGAAGCCGCCGCCAAGCTGGACAACACCGTCGTGCTCTCCATCTCTGCTGACCTGCCGTTCGCGGCCGGCCGCTTCTGCACCACCGAAGGCATCGCGAATGTGAAGCCGCTGTCGACCTTCCGCGACAAGGGTTTCAAGCAAGCCTACGGCGTCGACATCACGTCGGGCCCGCTGGCTGGCGTGACCGCGCGTGCCGTGGTTGTGCTCGACGCCAACGACAACGTCCTGTATTCGCAACTCGTGCCCGAGATCAAGGACGAGCCGAACTACGACGCTGCCCTGGCTGCGCTGAAGTAAGCTGAACTGAGTGCATCGAGACCGGCTTCCGGTCTCTCGTTCATCACACGGCCGTCCACTGGGCGGCCGTGTCATATCTGGAGTGCTTCAATATGGCCAGCGTGATCTGCGGCTCGGTTGCCTACGACACCATCATGACGTTCGACGGACACTTCCGCGAACACATCCTGCCCGACAAGATTCACATCCTGAACGTTTCCTTTCTGGTGCCGACCATGCGCCGGGAGTTCGGTGGCTGCGCAGGCAACATCGCCTTCACGCTGAAGATGCTCGGCGGCGAGCCCATCATCATGGGCACGGTCGGCCAGGATGCGGGTCCGTACCTGGACTACCTGAAGAAGCTCGGCATCTCGACAGCGCATGTCAAGGAGATTCCGGACACGTTCACCGCGCAAGCGATGATCACGACCGACCGCGACAACAACCAGATCACCGCCTTCCACCCAGGCGCGATGAGCCATTCGAGCATCAATTCGGTCAAGAATGCGCTGCCGGCCCGGCTCGGCCTCGTTGGCCCCGACAGCCGCGAAGGCATGCTGCACCACGCCACCCAATTTGCCGAATCGGGCGTGCCTTTCATCTTTGATCTGGGCCAGGCGATGCCGCTGTTTGACGGCGCCGACCTCCGCCACTTCGTTGAACTCGCCAGCTACGTGGTGGTCAATGACTACGAAGCGCAGGTCATGCTGTCACGCACGGGCTACAGTGCGGCAGAACTTGCGCAGCGCGTCGAGGCTTACATCGTCACGCGCGGGGAAGAAGGGGCGGAGATTTACGCCGGCGGCAAGCAGTACACTATTCCGGTCGTGCCGGCCGAACGTGTGGTCGACCCGACCGGATGCGGCGACGCCTTCCGCGGCGGCCTGCTCTACGGCATCGAGAACGGCCTGGACTGGGACACCACCGGTCGTCTCGCCAGCCTCATGGGCTCACTCAAGATCGCTTGCCAAGGCCCGCAGAATCACGGCCTGCCCGTCGACGAGATTGCCCGGCGCTTTGAATCCGCTTTCGGGTACCGGTATCAATAAGGAATCAACATGAAACCCATCTATCGCATCGGCGCCGCGACTCTGCTGGTCGCCGCCCTTGGCCTGCAAGGCTGCGCCATGGGCACCAATTCCAACAGCGCTTACACCTCCGGTCAGGCGCAGCGCGAGCAGACCGTGCGCTTCGGTACGGTAGATTCCGTGCGCAATGTCGTGATCGACCGTGAGCAGACTGGGGTTGGCACCATTGCCGGCGGCGCGATCGGCGGCATCGGTTCGGCAGCAGCCATCGGGCGCGGCAACGGCTCGGTGGCGGCGGGTGTGCTCGGTGCGATTCTCGGTGGCGTTGCAGGCAGCGCGCTGGAGGGTCAGATGAACAAGCGTCCGGGCCTGGAAATCACGGTCAAGCTCGACAACGGCGAGTACCGCGCCATCACGCAAGACGCCGACGAGGCCTTCCGCCCTGGTGAGCGCGTGCGCTTGCTCTCATCGGGTGGCGTGACGCGCGTCACGCACTGATCGACAACGCCGGGCCGATAGGCCGAGGGGTTTATCGGAAACACCGCATCGGCATCGCGCCGGTGCGGTTTTTTTATACCCGCGAGAAACGTATGCGCGACGCTCGGGCAAGAAAAAGCCCGCCGGGGCGTGAGCCGATCGGCGGGCGGTGCAAGACACTGAGGTCTTGCGGACCGGATACGCAGTATCCGATCAGGTGGGCGCGACTTGCGCGCCGCTGTGGTCCCGGAGGATCACCGTCGTAAGAATGGCTTACGGACGGTTGCCGGTCGGGAACGGCCATGCCGCAGCCGGGTTCAGCGCGGTCTTGGCAGCAGGTGCAGCAGGTGCAGCGGCCGGAGCAGCAGCGGGCTTGGCAACAGCCTTCTTCGCGGGGGCCTTCTTCGCAGCAGGCTTGGCAGCAGCCTTCTTCGCAGCCGGGGCCTTCTTGGCGGCAGCCTTCTTCGCAGCAGGCTTAGCAGCAGCCTTCTTCGCGGCCGGAGCCTTCTTGGCGGCAGCCTTCTTCGCAGCAGGCTTAGCAGCAGCCTTCTTCGCAGCCGGAGCCTTCTTGGCTGCAACCTTCTTCACTGCAGCTTTCTTGGCCGGAGCCTTCTTGGCTGCAACCTTCTTCACTGCAGCTTTCTTGGCCGGGGCCTTCTTGGCTGCAACCTTCTTCACTGCGGCCTTCTTGGCGGGTGCCTTCTTGGCAGCGACCTTCTTAGCTGCAACCTTCTTGGCCGGAGCCTTCTTAGCGGCCGGAGCGGCCTTCTTCGCAGCAGCCTTCTTGGCGGCCGGAGCCTTCTTTGCAGCGGCCTTCTTGGCCGGGGCCTTGGCGGCCGGTTTCTTCTTAGCAGCAGTTGCCATGGGAAACTCCTTCAAGATTGGGTATCGAACTATCGAGATTGAGCAACCCGACCGGTCCGATCCCACGATGCATTGGCATCGCCAGACCAACCGAGCGAGCGATTCATCGGCGCACCACCCAACGGCAGTCGCACGCTAATGAATTCGGTAGGAAGATCTGCGCCTTGCGCGGCAAACACACGCAGCAAGTTGCACGCCTCGGTCGCGCGCACAAGCGCAACCGCAGTCGGCCAGACAGATTGCATCCGGCGAGTCTTCATCAATTGAGAGGACCGGGGCATCGTGGCCACACCGGTCGAAATCTGATCTTGCGCGAATCGCTGCGTGGACCGCAAAGCCGCGTGCAGCGTGACTTTGCGGACAGCGAAAAACTGGAGAGCGCGCGTTTTCTTTTGGGGGTAGTACGCCCATCCCGACGGGGGGATCGCAGAGACGGCACCGAGTTCGAACAGCCCTGTCGGCGTGGCGTGCATCAAAGTGGTTACGCTCCTCGACTACCTTTCACTTGCCGCTTGGAACTTCATCGTCGTTGATCGCGCGAAGCTTCCTTGCATCGAAGTCAACGTCTTGTCAAGGCGAATCATAATTCGTTTGCGCGGTGATGTTAAGAGATTTATGCAAAAAGCGCGGCGAGTTTTGGTGAAGGATTGCGCTGCGTCTGTGCGTCGCTGCGATTCGCATCGCGCATGCGCGCAGATCGCTGTCGCGAATGCGCATTTTCTTGCGTCGTGACATCACGTTGCGACGTTGCTCCACGTTGACACACGCGTCCCGCAAACCCAGTGTTCATGCTGGTTTACAGCAACACACGATGTTGTGCACGCATGCATCGTGAACGCGCGCACGCGGCTCGTGCGCATTCGGCAGCGTCGTGCGCGACGACGCGCGAGCTGCGCGATGCGCGTCGAAAAAAACGATGCGTAGATGCGACAACGCGCGCGAATTTTTCGCACTCGACACGTCCATACGCGTGCGATCGGTGCGATCGACGCGTGCATATCGACGTGCGGAGCATGTCGATCGACGCTGCTGACACATCGCGCTCACCTTCGATCGGCACCGCGCGATGTCGATGCGATTGCGAAGACCAACTGCATGCGTGCAGCACCCGCAAATCGCGTGCCGCGCATCCGATGCGCGAGGTCGCTGCGATGGGCCGAAGCATCGACGCATGCATGAGCGCGACATCGATCCGCGCACGCGGGATGGATGCCGATGCATGCGACGCTGACATCGGATCGTGACGATGCTGAACTGCGTGCGCGCATGGCCTCGACAGCGCGGCCCGCACGACGCTCATCCGAGCGTCGATCGCGGGAAAACCCTGCTCAGCAACCGCTGAAAACTTCACGCAATCGCGTTTGAAACGACGCTGTTTTACGACGATAGAAGGATTGTTCTACGGCAATCTAGAGGCCAATTTTGCTGCGGGGTTGTTGCCCGAAGAATGGCGTGCCGTGGCGTTTTATTCGGAATCATGTTCGCGAATTGCTGCAACCGCATATCCGGGTGTCAGGTTGGCGCTGATTGTCATGCCATTCGGTTTCACTTCACGATCCGCTCACCACATGAGCACGGCATCGATCGCGCGGTGTGGCACGGACCAGCGCGTGGCCCGTGACAAGACAGGGAGGTCGTCGCCAACCCCACAGCCTGGCGACGACAAACCCGACGAGCAAAGAGCGCAAGACAGAAGGGGTCCAACACAAGCGTTCTGTTCTGAGTAGTGGAGGCACAAGATGCGCGATCAAGCGTTCTTGTCGAAATCGAATCCGCCGAAGCGCGGAGTGTTTCTGCAGTGCGTGCTGGCGACGGCATCGCTCGTCGTGTTGGCCGGCTGCGCGAATTCGGGCAGCGGCGACATGGGTACGTCGCTGGGCGGCGGTAGCGATTCGCAATCCAAGCCGGCGATCACTGCATCGACCTCGCCCACGTGGTCGAACGACAACAGCAGCAATGCAACGGGTAGCACCGGATCGACCGGCAGCACGCCCATCGCGACGCTGACCGGCCCTGTCGAGCAGGTGACGACCACCACCATCACCGCCATCGTGCCGCTCACCAGCACGCTGACTTCCGCCACGCAAACGCTGGGCGCCACCACGGGCCTGGGCGCACCAGTGAGCAACGTGCTGGCGACGCTGGGCGGCGCGCTCGGCAGCGAGGGCCGCACGATCACGACGGCCGGCAAGGGTGATGCGCTGGTGTCGACGTTGGGCAACACGGTCGGTGCGCTCGGTTCGCTCACCACCGGGTTGTCGACGATGGTCTCGCCAGCGGCGCCGTCTGCCGCGAGTGGTACGCCGGGCAGTGCGCTGACCGGTGCACTCGGTGGTGCGCTGTCGCCGGTCACGACGGCAGTCGGTTCGCTCACGGCGGGATTGCCGGGTGCGGGTGCGCTCGGCTCGGTTGGCGCGGTCAGCAGTAGCGGTACCGCCACGACCGGTCCGCTGGGGGGATTGGGCAGCGTCGGCACAACGTTGGGCGGATTGGTTGGCGGTGTGCTGTCGGGTGTGACATCCGGCGCGCATCACTAGCCACTGCTCTGTAGAACTTTCTTTGCATTCGACAGCAAACGCAGGCGGATGCTACCCGCTGGACGCCAGATGCGCGTTCTTCTGACCCGGCGGTGACACGCGGTACGGGCCGCGCTTACAAGGAGACTCACCATGAAAATTCAGAACCCGCTCCACACTTCTTCTTCCGCTTCGTTGTCCGCCGTTGCGGCATCGCGCACGCTGTTGGCAGCGGCCGCTGTGGCCGTGCTGACGCTGGCCGGTTGCGCTTCGGGTGGCAATCCGAACGGTGATACGACGCCCTCGTCGTCGGCCAACAACGACCCAGGTGCAGTGCCGGTCGGCAACGTGGCCGGAGGTGGCGGCAACGTGGTCACGCAGACGGGCAAGACCGTCAGCGACCTTGGCACGACGATCGGCACGGCGTCGGTGCCCGTCATCGGCGGCACGGCGGCGCAGAAGGATCTGGGTGCGACAGTCACGTCTGCCGGCAATACGGTCCAAACATTGGGCGGCGGCATCAGCAATGGGCTCGGCAAGATCGGCTCGACGCCCGACCCGGTCGGCACCACGGTGCAAAGCTCGGGTGACGTGATCCGCTCCGCCGGGGTGACGGTCGGCAACGCTGGGCAGACCGTCTCGGATCTGGGTGCCGCCGGCAGCCCGCTGGCGCCGCTGAATCCGGTGACGTCGCCGGTGGGCAGCGGTGTGTCTGCACTGGGTCAGGTGATGCAGGGTGCTGGCGGGCTCGTCACGATTGGCACGTCGAGTGGCCCGGTGCAACAGATCACGCAGCAGACCAGCAACGCGATCGTGCCGCTGTCGTCGCAGGTGGTGAAGGGCACGCAGACGGTCGGCAGCACAACGATGCTCGGTGGCCCGCTGGCCGGTGCGCTCAACACGGTTGGCGGCGGTCTGCAGAGCGCTGGGGCACAAGTCGGCGCGGCTGGCGGCAACCCGCTCACGGCTGACGTGGGCGGTGTGGTCGGCGCCGTCGGGGGCACGGTGGCCAGCGCCGGTGGCCTAGTCAATGGCGGTAGCGGCGGCTCGACGAATCCGCTGGCACCGATCACGGGCGCGCTCGGTGGCGGCCTCGGCGGCGGCAGCAATCCGCTGGCGCCGGTCACGAGCGCACTGAGCGGCGCAGCCGCTAGCGGCAACCCCCTCGCCCCGATCACGAATGCGCTGGGTGGCGTCACGAACGCCGCCGGCACCTCCGGCAGCAATCCGCTGTCACCCCTGACCGGTGCGTTGAGCGCGCATTGATCCCTGCGCCGACATCATCGATCAGCCCTCACCGATTCTTTTGACTGACAACAAGGAGACTCCACGATGAAACATACCCCCCACTCTCTCGCGCGCCTCGCTGGCGCACTGGCCCTCGCACTGGCAGCCGGCAGCGCTTTCGCGCAAGCCAGCCCCGCCGGCACCTGGAAGACCATCGACGACAACACGGGCAAACAGAAAGGCGAAGTGACGATTGTCGATAACGGCGGCACGTTCTCGGGCAAGGTCAGCAAGATCCTCGTGCCTGGCGACGAGAACAAGACCTGCACCAAGTGCACGGACGACCGCAAGGACCAGCCGATCAAGGGCCTGACGATCCTGACGGGCCTGAAGCCGAACGGCAACAACAACTGGGATGGCGGCCAGATCCTGGACCCGGAAAACGGCAAGGTCTACAGCGCCAAGATGTCGCTGTCGGAAGACGGTCAGAAACTGAATGTGCGCGGCTTCCTGGGCATCAGCCTGCTGGGCCGTACGCAGACCTGGATTCGCGAGCAATGATCGACCGCCGATAGCGAAACCTCCCAACGCGCGGCGGTGCCCCTCCTTGTGGGTGGGCGCCGTCTCTTCGGGCGCCGGTGCAAGCCGGCGCCTTCTTTTTGCGGAAATCCGCACACTGCGCGCGCGGTATATCCACTAAAGAAGGCCACTCCCTCGCCGTTACACCGTTGCGGAGTCGTCAAACAATAAGTGGAGAAAACGCGACATGCGACAGTGGACACTCAAAGCAAAGCTGCGCCTGGCGCTCGCCCTGATGTGGCTGGGGCTGATTGGCGTTGGCATCTGGAGCGCGATGGAGACCCGCGCGACCATGCTCGACGAACGCAAGGTCGGGCTGCAAAACCTGGTGGACGCCGCCGAAGGCATCGCCAAGCTGTATCACGGCCGCGCACAAGCCCGCGCCATGAGCGAAGCCGATGCCAAGAAAGCCGCGCTGTTGGCGCTCGCGTCGATGCGCTTTGGCTCGACCGGCTATCTGTTCGTGGTCGATTCACAGTTCATCCTGCTGATGCATCCGACGCTGGCCGACATGGTCGGCAAGAGCACCGCAGGCTTCAAGGACCCGACCGGCAAACCGGTCTACCCGACCATCGTCAACGCCGCCAAAGACAAGGGCTTCGGCTTTGCCGAATACCAAGGCCGCTTGCCCGGCAGCGAGACTGCATTGCCGAAGATCGGCTACGTGAAGCACTTTGCGCCCTGGGACTGGAACATCTCCAGCGCCGTTTTTCTGCAGGAAGTGGATGCGGCGTATCGCCATTCGCTCATCTCCAACCTGATCGTCATTCTGCTGGTGGGCGGCGCGGTGTCGCTGGCCATGTCGCTCATCATCCGCAACGTGCAGCGCGGGCTCGGCGGTGAGCCCAGCTACGCCACCGAGGTCGCACGCCGCATTGCCGGTGGCGACCTGGCCGTGCACGTGCAAACCCGCACCGACGACCGCGACAGCATGCTGGTCGCCATGGCGCAGATGCAGCAGCAACTGACCGGCACCATCAGCCATATCAAGACATCAGCGGACTCGATCGCGAGTGCCACCAAGCAGATCGCAGCCGGCAACGCCGATCTGTCGCAGCGCACGGAAGAGCAGGCTTCGTCGCTGGAAGAAACCGCGTCGAGCATGGAAGAGCTGACGAGCATCGTGCGTCAGAACGCCGACAACGCGCGCCAGGCGAGCACACTGGCCGTCAACGCGTCGGACATCGCGGCCAAGGGCGGCGAGGTGGTCGGCCGTGTGATCGACACCATGGCGGGCATCAACGAAAGCAGCAAGAAGATTGCCGACATCATCGGCGTGATCGAAGGCATCGCGTTCCAGACGAACATCCTGGCGCTCAATGCCGCGGTCGAGGCCGCGCGCGCAGGCGAACAGGGCCGCGGCTTCGCCGTGGTGGCCGGTGAGGTGCGCAACCTGGCGCAACGCTCGGCTGGGGCGGCCAAGGAGATCAAGGAACTCATCGGCGATTCGGTTGGCCGCGTAGAAAACGGCACCACGCTGGTGGCCGAGGCGGGCAGCGTGATCGACGAGGTGGTGATCGCCGTCAAGCGCGTGACCGACATCATGGGCGAGATCAGCTCGGCCTCCGAAGAGCAAAGCTCGGGCATCGAGCAGGTGAACCAAGCCGTGAGCCAGATGGACGAGGTGACGCAGCAGAACGCCGCGCTGGTCGAGCAGGCCGCGGCCGCTGCGCTGTCGCTTGAAGAACAGGCACAGGTGCTGCGCGACGCGGTGGCGTCGTTCCGCACCGTCTGATCGCCGAAATTTCATGCGCTATTCCCCAACGAGGGGAGGGGCGCCGCGCCGTTCTCTGGTGTGTCGCATGGTGCTATGCTGCGCGCCAGAGAGTTGACAAAACAAAGTTGGAATAGCCATGCCCGAGCGCAACCGGCCGCCATTGAGGGGCCCTTTTGGCGCGATTGCCGGGTCGACCACCAGCGTCTATGCCGCAGCAGGAGACACTGCAGGCGACGCCCATGAGCCGATGTCCGGCGGCCGCTCCAGTGCCGTGCGCGATGTCGCTGCACAGGATCTGGCCAGCGACACCGCGCTGTGGCGCTTTGCGCTGGCCGCAGAGCACGGCGGCCGCGCGCCCCACCCCGACGCCGCCTTGCGCGACGATCTTTCCGTCCTGCGCACCCTGCGCCACGCCGATGGCCTGCGCCTGCTCAGGCAAGGATTGCGAAGTGCGTTCCCGGGTGCGGCCCTGCGCCTGACCACCTTCTGGCCCGAAGAGCAGCCGCACGCCTACCCGGCCCGCGCCGAAGCCCGTCCGGCGGAATTCGGCGATCTGCTCGTGCTGCTGCGCCTGCGCGGCGCGGTGCCCACGCTCGATTGCCGCGCGCTGTTTCTCACCAGCCGCCGCATCGACCAGCCCGACGATGCGCTCGACAAGCACCACGCGCTGCCGCAGATCAACCTGTATGAAGGCTGGCCCGACTTCAACGTCTATGCGCGTTCGCCGATCAAATCGCGCAACGCAACCTTCCTGGGCAAGTTCGACCTGTCGGCCGAGCTGGACCCTCTGCGCCGCGTTGGCCGCGACCAGCGCCAGTGGCGCTACCTGACGCCCTGCACGGGCCTGCAGCAGTACGCGCAATGGCCTGGCGCACGGCCGGCCTCGCCGCTGCAATGGCGCTGGCCCTCGGGTGCGCAAGCTGGCGGCGCACGGCCCAGTTCCGGTTCGTTCACCGGCCTGCTGCGCCAGCTCGCTCGCCCGGAAGGCCCCGGCGAAGATTGCTCCGCCGGCACCGACGTGCCGACCTGGGGCCGCCTCATCAACAAGCTGCTGGACCACAGCTGGGAAGTCGCCCCGAGCCACGCGCTCAAGAGCGGGAATATCAGCTCGCTGGCGTTCTGGACGCGGCTGCGCGGCTTCCTGACGGCGGAATACCTGCTCGGCTCGCACTCGTTGCAGAAGGGCTTTGGCGCGTCGTTGCAGTTCGAGATGGCCAACGGCCTGCAGGACATCGCCCGCGACGACTGGACGGCCACCACCGGCTTCGATCCCGAAGACCTCGACGTGCCAGGTGTGCGCGGCACGCTGCAGCGCATCGCGGCATCCAAACTGGCCGTCTTCGGCATGAGCGCCGAAGACCCGGCACCGCTCGCCGCCCCGCGCCCGCAGCGCGGTGTGACCCCGCGCCCCGACGGCGAACGCGAAGGCCAGCGCGTGTTGCTGATCGACGTGATCCGCCCCAGCGCTGCCGCCCTGTAAGTTCGTCAATTCGATAAAAAGCGACGCCCGCGCCGCCGAGAACGCAACGATTTCTCAGCGGCGCGCGGCTATGCTGTGGCGTTGCCCTGCCGCGCTTTCTGCCGTCCCTCCGCTGTCGCTCATGTCTTCCGCTGCTTCCGCCTCCAACGCTTCCACGACGACGACCTCCCCCTGGATGCCCATCCTTGCACTGATGGGTTCGATGGCCTCCGTCTGCCTCGGCAACTCGTTCGCCAAGACGCTGTTTCCGGTGCTGGGCGCTGCAGGCACCGTTACGTATCGCGTGACGATTGGCGCGGTGATCCTGCTGGCGTTCTGGCGGCCGTGGCGCCTGCACCTGAGTCGCGCCGATGCCGGCCGCATCGCGCTGTATGGCGTCACGCTGGCGAGTATGAACCTGCTGTTCTACCTGTCGCTGCAGCGGTTGCCGATCGGCATTGCGATCGCCATCGAATTCACGGGCCCGCTGGTGCTGGCCGTGCTGCTGTCGCGCCGCGCGCTGGATTTCGTGTGGATCGGGCTGGCCGTGGTCGGCCTGCTGATGCTGACGGTGGCCGACAAGTCGGTCGGTCAGGTTGACCATCTGGGCGCGGTGTATGCACTGGCCGCCGGCGTGTGCTGGGCGCTCTACATCCTGACGGGCAAGAACCTCGGTGGCCTGCATGCGGGCCAGGCGACGTCGATCGGCATGCTGGTCGGTGCGCTGTTTGCGATTCCATTTGGCGTGGCGCAGGCGGGGTCGGCGCTGCTTGCGCCATCGCTCATTCTGGCGGGACTGGGCATCGGCCTGCTGTCCAGCGCGATCCCGTATTCGCTCGAGATGGTGGCGCTCAAACACCTGCCGGGCAAGACGTTTTCCGTGTTGCTGAGCCTGGAGCCGGCCATCGGCGCGCTGGCCGGGGCGATCGTGCTGCACGAACAGCTGACGGGGCGCCAGTGGGTTGCAATCCTGGCCATCATCGCCGCGTCGGCGGGGTGCGCGCTGACGGTGCGGGCGCCCAAGCCCGTCCAAAGCTAGCCGGAAAACCGCGCCACGGCTTGCAATACAGCCATGCGCGTCTGCGCGTAGACCATCCCCTTCCATTCCGGCACGTCGCAATAAAACGCATCACGCAGTGCCTGGCGGATGCCGGCGCGCTGCCCAGCGCCCTGCTCCGGATGGCGATGCAGCCAATGATCGGCGCGCAGCGCCTGCAGCACCGCCAACGGTGCGAGCGTGCCGAACTCCAGCGTCACGCAGGTCTTCTCGACGCCGGGCAGCAGTTCGTAGGCGACGCCCACCAGATCGCCCTTGACGACTGACGAGACCGAACCCGCTGCCGCAATCGGCCGGACATCGGCGCCCCACGTGCGCATGGCGCGCTCAAGTTCGGCGGGATCTGGGCTGTTGAAGATCTTCTCGCCGTGGCCGTAGTGGCCGAGCCCGGTATGCAGATCGATCCACACCAGCTGCGACATGGCCGCCGCATGCCGCGACACGATCCCGCGCATCTGCAGCGTGCTCCAGCACGGCGCGCTGCCGCCGTAGAACATGCCGTCCGGCACGCGGTACTGGCCGCTCGTTGCGGCGTCTTGGAGGGCTTTCTCGCCGCGGGTGACCATGTAGTGCTGCAACGCTGCCTGATCCGCCTGGCTGGGCGGCCACGTGCGCGGCAGCAAAAGCGGATCGACTTCCAGATAGGCAGGGTTGGCGGAAGCGGCCTCGGTGAAGTCGACACTGTTGCGGTTCAGGTCAACGTTGTCTTCATTCACGCGCCGCAGGTGCGCAAACCCATACGGATTGACCGCGTGCACCAGCAGCAGCGAGACCTTGCCAGCGGCCAGCCTCGCGAAGAGTTCGTCGTCTTGCAGCAAGCCGGTCTGGCAACCGGAGCCGCAGAACCCCTCCACGCCATGGACGCCGGAGGTGACGATCAGCAGCGCTTCAGCCTGCGCGGGCGCAAGCAGTGCGGTGTCGATGGAAAGCTGCTCGCCGGATGGCCCGACCGCATTCGGATGCAGATGACGCTCGATGCGGAGCCCCCGGGCCTGCGCAGCGGCGAGGAACTTGCCGCGGGCTTCATCGTAGGTCTGCGAGAAGAAAGCTTCGACCGTCATGGCGGGAATCCCGGTGCAGTGGTTGCCGCAGCCTGCCATGCCTGGCAGGTGCGGCGCAATCGCACGCACGTGAATCGACCGCCCCAAATGCAAACAGGCGACGCGTGGTGCGTCGCCTGTTTACGTTGATGCGGGTCGAGCCTGTGGCTCAGATCACTCCCAGGACAGCGCGCCGCCGGTCTGGTACTCGATCACGCGCGTCTCGAAGAAGTTGCGCTCCTTCTTCAGGTCGATCATCTCGCTCATCCACGGGAACGGGTTTTCCTCGTTCGGGAACAGCGCGTCCAGGCCGATCTGCTGGCAGCGACGGTTGCAGATGAAGCGCAGGTAGCCCTTGAACATCGGCGCGTTCAGGCCCAGCACGCCGCGCGGCATGGTGTCTTCTGCGTAGCGGTATTCCAGGTCGACAGCCTTCTTGAACAGCTCCGTGATCTCAGCCTTGAACTCGGCCGTCCACAGGTGCGGGTTCTCCAGCTTGATCTGGTTGATCAGGTCGATACCGAAATTGCAGTGCAGCGACTCGTCACGCAGGATGTACTGGTACTGCTCGGCAGCGCCGGTCATCTTGTTCTGGCGGCCCATCGCCAGGATCTGCGTGAAGCCGACGTAGAAGAACAGGCCTTCCATGATGCAGGCGAAGACGATGAGCGACTTCAGCAGCTTCTGGTCGTTCTCAGGCGTGCCGGTCTTGAACGACGGATCGGTCAGCGTGTCGATGAACGGGATCAGGAACTCGTCCTTGTCGCGGATCGACTGCACTTCGTGATACGCGTTGAAGATCTCGGCCTCGTTCAGGCCCAGCGATTCAACGATGTACTGATACGCGTGCGTGTGGATCGCCTCTTCAAACGCCTGGCGCAGCAGGTACTGGCGGCATTCCGGTGCGGTGATCTGGCGGTATGTGCCCAGCACAATGTTGTTGGCGGCCAGCGAGTCGGCCGTCACGAAAAAGCCCAGGTTGCGCTTGATGATGCGGCGCTCGTCTTCGGTCAGGCCGTTCGGGTCTTTCCACGTCGCGATGTCGCGCGACATGTTGATTTCCTGCGGCATCCAGTGGTTCGCGCAACCGGCGAGGTACTTTTCCCAGGCCCACTTGTACTTGAACGGCACCAGCTGGTTGACGTCGGTCGCGCCATTGATGACGCGCTTGTCGGCGGCATTCACACGGCGGTTGCTCTGTGCGGCAGCGGCGTTTGGGTTATTGCCGAGAATGCCCGTGCCAACGGCAGCAGCCGTGGCCGACGGAGGCAGCACGCCGCCCTGGTCAGCGGTGGCCGTTTGCAGTTGCGGTTGCGGTTGATACACCGGCTGCGGTGCAGCCGAAGGTTGTGCGGCAGGTTTGACGTCGTCGTCCCAGCTCAGCATATGTGTTTCTCCTAATTCTTTGCGCGTCGCTCCCGCTCTTTCGGAGCGCGAGTTCAGTGTCGTTCAGGTCACGGCGCCCCCGCTTGCGCGGGAGCAACCTCAGACACTGTTTTGACTTATTGGCAGGCTTCGCATTCCTCGAAACCGGGGTCGCCCGGGCGCATCGTGCACACGGCGCCTTCAGCTTCCGGCATGGCCTGCGCAGTGGCAGCAGCGGCGTCCAGTGCGCTGGTCGGTGCGGCCGAAGTCACGCCGGATGCGCCTGCAGCCGACACACCACCCACATCGCTACCCGACGACACCGCATTGAGCGTGCCGCGCGACACGGTGGACTTCTCGACGTGCGTGGCGCCGATCGTGCGCAGGTAATACGTGGTCTTCAGGCCACGCAGCCACGCCAGCTTGTATGTGTCGTCCAGCTTCTTGCCCGACGCGCCGGCCATGTAGATGTTCAGCGACTGCGCCTGGTCGATCCACTTCTGGCGGCGCGATGCCGCTTCCACCAGCCACGTCGGCTCCACCTCGAAGGCCGTTGCATACAGGTCGCGCAGGTCTTGCGGGATGCGGTCGATGCGGGCCAGCGAGCCGTCGAAGTACTTCAGGTCGGCGACCATCACTTCGTCCCACAGGCCGCGTGCCTTCAGGTCGCGCACTAGGTAGTCGTTGACCACCGTGAATTCGCCCGACAGGTTCGACTTGACGTACAGGTTCTGGTACGTCGGCTCGATACAGGCCGACACGCCGATGATGTTGGAGATCGTTGCCGTCGGGGCGATCGCCACGCAGTTCGAGTTGCGCATGCCGAACTGCTTGATGCGGCCGCGCAGGCTGTCCCAGTCCATCGTCGACGACATGTCGGTTTCCAGGTAGCCGCCACGCTCTTCGGCCAGCAGCTTGAGCGAGTCTTGCGGCAGGATGCCGCGATCCCACAGCGAGCCCTTGTAGCTGCTGTAGCGGCCACGCTCTTCGGCCAGCTCGGTCGACGCCCAGTAGGCGTAGTAGCACACGGCTTCCATCGAGGTATCGGCAAACTGCACCGCTGCATCGCTGGCGTACGGCACACGCAGCACGTGCAGCGCGTCCTGGAAGCCCATGATGCCCATGCCGACCGGACGGTGACGCAGGTTGGAGTCACGTGCCTTCTTGACCGCGTAGTAGTTGATGTCGATCACGTTGTCGAGCATGCGCATGGCGGTGCGCACGGTCTTCTTCAGCTTCTCGTGATCGAGCACCACGCTGCCGTCCGCCTGCTTGACCAGGTGGGCGACCAAGTTGACCGAACCCAGGTTGCACACGGCGATTTCGCTGTCGTTCGTGTTCAGCGTGATTTCCGTGCACAGGTTGGAGCTGTGCACCACACCCACGTGCTGCTGCGGGCTGCGGATGTTGCACGGATCCTTGAACGTGATCCACGGGTGGCCGGTTTCAAACAGCATGCCCAGCATCTTGCGCCACAGCTGCAGCGCCGGCATCTTCTTGAAGAGCTTGATCTCGCCGCGCGCGACCTTGTCTTCATAGGCCAGGTAGGCCTGCTCGAATGCCTTGCCAACCTTGTCGTGCAGGTCCGGGCAGGTGGACGGCGAGAACAGCGTCCACTCGCCACCTTCCATCACACGCTTCATGAACAGGTCCGGAATCCAGTTGGCCGTGTTCATGTCGTGCGTGCGGCGGCGGTCGTCGCCGGTGTTCTTGCGCAGTTCCAGGAATTCTTCGATGTCCAGGTGCCACGTTTCCAGGTACGCGCAGACAGCGCCCTTACGCTTGCCGCCCTGGTTCACGGCCACGGCCGTATCGTTGACCACCTTCAGGAACGGCACCACGCCTTGGCTCTTGCCGTTCGTGCCCTTGATGTGCGAGCCGAGCGCACGCACGTTGGTCCAGTCGTTGCCCAGGCCGCCGGCAAACTTGGAGAGCAGCGCGTTTTCCTTCAGTGCCTCGTAAATGCCATCCAGATCATCCGACACGGTGGTCAGGTAGCACGACGAGAGCTGCGAACGGCGCGTGCCCGAGTTGAACAGCGTCGGCGTGCTCGACATGAAGTCGAACGACGACAGCAGCTGGTAGAACTCGATGGCGCGGGCTTCACGGTCGATTTCGTTCAGCGCTAGGCCCATCGCCACGCGCATGAAGAATGCCTGCGGCATCTCGATGCGGGTTTCGTTGATGTGCAGGAAGTAGCGGTCGTACAGCGTCTGCAGGCCGAGGTAGTTGAACTGGAAGTCGCGCGAGGCGTCCAGCGCCGCGCCCAGGCGCGCCAGGTCGAACTGCGCCAGCTTGTCGTCGAGCAGCTCGGCGTTGATGCCGCGCTTGATGAACTGCGGGAAGTAGTCGACGTAACGCGCGCCCATTTCGGCTTGCGTGACTTCTTCGCCGAGGATTTCGCGACGGATCGTGTGCATCAGGATGCGCGCCGTGACCTGGCTGTACGCCGGGTCCTTTTCGATCAGGGTACGCGAGGCCAGGATGGCCGAGTCGTACACCTGCGTCATCGGCACGCCTTCATACAGGTTCTTGACCGTTTCCTTGAGGATCGGCTCCGGGTCCACCGCTTCGCCCAGACCTTCGCAGGCCGAGACGATCACGTTGCGTAGCGCCGCCATGTCCAGCGGGCGGGTGATGCCGCCGTCGGTCACGTTCAGGCCGATGAAGGCCGGTTGCTGCTGGGTTTCGCCGGCTTGCGCGCGCTCCTGGGCGCGGCGCTCACGGTACAGCACGTAGGCGCGGGCCACGTCGTGCTCGCCCGAGCGCATCAGGGCCAGTTCCACCTGGTCCTGCACGTCTTCGATATGGAACGTGCCGCCGTTCGGGCGGCTGCGCAGCAGTGCGCGCACGACGTTCTGCGTTTGTTGGTCGACCAGCTCGCGCACACGCGCGGAAGCAGCACCCTGCCCGCCATTCACGGCGAGGAAGGCCTTGGTCATGGCCACGGCGATCTTCGAAGGCTCGAAGCTGACCACGGCGCCGTTGCGGCGGATGATCTTGTAGTCCGCGTAGCCAGTGCTGGGGGCAGCGGCCGTGCCGCCAGCGCTTTGCGCAAATTGGGAGGGGTTGGCGGTGCCGGAGTGGATTTCTGGTTGGGCCGTCTGCATGTGGACTCCTGTTGAACCGTTCGTTTTATTGGCGCGCCGGGGGTGAAGCACCCTGGGCGAATCCTTGCGCTACGCGGAGAAATGAGACGGAAAAGACCCCTGCCTTTCCTCAGCCCCCAAGCGCCGGCTCGACCTGCCGTACGCCCGCCCCCGCGTGGCGCTGAAATAAGAATCCCGGAAAGCGACCACTACATCTAGTGTCCAACTCCGGGATTGACGCTAAGTATAGTGGCCCAATCGAATTTGCCTAGACTTGACAGGTGGGGGCAGAGGGCTATTTTTCACCCGCAAATGCGGTGCCGCAAACCCGCTACGCCAGTCTGCACAAAGGGTCGGCGGGACTGACGTGCGGCGTCGCAATGACCGTCTCTTCAGAATAATTCTTTCTATCGACGCCGCAAGTTCAATAGACGTCACCTCATCCACGGTAGGGGCATGTGTGCGGTGCACTGCACCGGTGCACGCCTGCCGCCCCCGGGGCCTTTTTCGACATTCCACCCGCTCAAGAAATCCGAATAGCGGCATCAGCATTCTTGCCGCGGCTGTCACTTGAGCGACAGGCCCCAACCCTACGCTTCGGTCGCATTGCAGGGAGCGCAATCACAGCGGCAACACATCGCTGCGTACAACGACCGAGGAAATGGACATGGCTTGGAATCACCCCGCCCGCCGGCTGCTGACGGCCGCGCTGAGCACGACCGTGGCCGCCACGCTGGCGACCGCATTGACCGCATGCGGCGGTAGCGACAGCAGCCCCATCGCCAACCAGGGCAGCACGGACGCGCCAACCACCAGCGCCAGCAAGAAAGTGCTGGTGGTCGGCGTAGACGGTGCCACCTATGCGCAGGTACAGAGCGCGCTCTTGCAGCGCAGCCTGCCGAACCTCGGTGCGTTGGCGGTGATGCCGGCATCGACCGGCGGCACGCTCGGCACCACCACCGCCCAGCCGCCGCTGGACACGCCCAGCTGGGCCACCGTGCTGACCGGCGCCTGGCAAAACCGCCACGGCGTGACGGACGACACCGTCACCACCCTGGCCGCCCCAAGCGTGTTCAGCTATGCGCGCAGCGCCGCCAAGGCGGCCGGCACCACGCAACGGCTGGGCGCCGCCGTCAGCTCGGCCGCGCTGCCCGCGCTGCTCAAGGCGGATCAGCAAGCCGGCAATCTCGACACGCTCGTCGACTGCGCCCAGGTGGACACCTGCGTGACGCAGAACAGCGTGAAGCTCGTGCAGTCGGGCTACGACGTCGTCTTCGCGCAATACACTGCGCCGGCCGCCGCCGCGCTGGCTTCCGGCCTGCAGAGCGATGCGTACACCGCTGCGCTGGCCAACGTCGACCAGGCGCTCGGCACACTGCAGGCCGCCATCGCCCAGCGCCGCACCGCCAACCCGAACGAAGACTGGCTCGTTGTCGTCACCACCAGCCACGGCCTGGACGCCACGGGTGCCACCACGTCGGCGCCGACGCTGGAAAACCGCACCGCCTTCATCGCGCTGAACAAGCCGGTCAACGCCGTGCTCGGCAAGACCGGCATGGCCGCGCCCACGTCGGAAGCCACGCTGGCGGCCCTGCCGAGCGAGGCTGACATCGTGCCGACCGTGCTGGCGCAATTGAACGCCGCCGTGCCGGCTACCGCCCACAAGTTGGATGGCGCGGCGCTCACCGCCAACGCGATCGGCGTGCGCAACGTCCAGAGCACTGTGGGCGCGTACAGCGCATCGCTGGTGCTGAACTGGCAAAACCCGACAGCAGCGAGCGGCCCCATCACCGTGCTGCGCGACGGCAAGCAGGTCGCCACACTGCCCGCCACGGCCACGCAGTACACCGACAGCAACATCGCCACCGCAAGCGGCATCTACCGCATCAACTACACGCTGGTGCGCAACAACGTGCCGGTGTCGATGCTTGCGCAGATCGCCTACGTTGCGCCGACGCCGCTGGCGACGTCGCTCACCAACGGCCTGGCCACGTATTACAGCTTCGATCCGCTGCCGCCCTCCGACCGCAAAGCCAGTTCGACGATCGGCCCGTGGGTGGCAGGCATCGACGGTGGCTCGGCCACGGCCGACCCGTTCGGCGGCACGGCGCTTTCGGTCGATTCGCGCATCGACGCCTACAAGCTCACGCAGAACGGCGCCGACATCGCGCAGAGCCCGCAGTTCACGATTGGCTTCTGGGTCAAGTCGGACTGCACGCAGGGCAACGGCACCGGCGAGCCGATCCTCGCCAACAAGGACTACTACTCCGGCTCCAATGCGGGCATCGCCATCGGATTGTGGGGCGGCTGCGAAGTGCGCTTCAACCTGGGCAGCGGCGGCAAGCGCGACGACATCCAGGGCATGAAGTTCAGCGCCAACCAGTGGGCGTATCTCGCCCTATCGGTCGACACGCAGGCCAAGCGCTTCAGCGCTTACATCCTCGACCCGGTGCTCGGCGTGCAGAAGGTGGAAGACAAGGCCATCGCCAATACCGACGTCACCAAGCTCAATGGCCTGGCCACCAAGGTCTGGGGCCTGAACGACGACGCCACGCACAACTACGTGCCCAACAACCCGGGCTCGCTCAAGGGCGTGATGGCCTACGACGACCTCGCCATGTGGACGCGCCGGCTGACGCTGGACGAACTCAAGACGATCAACGGCTCGCACCAGCCGCTGTCGACGCTGAACCCCTGATCCCCTCCCCCAACCCAAACGAGACCGCTCATGAAGCCTTTCATCAACCCTCTCGCGCGGCCGCACTGGCTGGCCGCCGTGCTGCTGTGCGCCGCCACCTTGTCGTTGTCGGCCTGCGGCGGCGATTCGAACGACGGCACGCCGAGCACGGGCCCCGGCGCCGCCCAGCCCGATCAACCCGGCCAGCCGCCGGCCAACAAGCCGACCCTGCACTGCGCTCCGTAACGCGCGGCTTCCCATCGACTTGCGTTTGAGACCGACATGACTTCCGACACGAACCACGCCAACAACGGCAGCCGCCGCAACTTCCTCAAGATGGCCAGCACGGGCGCGATTTCCGCCGCTGCGCTCGCCGCCTTCCCGCCGTCGATCCGCCGTGCGCTGGCGATTCCCGCCAACAACGCCACCGGCACGATGCGTGACGTTGAACACGTGGTGATCCTGATGCAGGAGAACCGCTCGTTCGACAACTACTTCGGCACGCTGCAAGGTGTGCGCGGCTTCGGCGACCGCTTCCCCATCCCGCTGGCCGGCGGGCTGAACGTCTGGCAGCAGACCTACGTGCCAAGCAGCGGGCCGAGCCGCACCGTGCTGCCGTATTACCTCGACAGCAGCGCCGGCAACGCGCAGCGCGTCTCGGGCACGCCGCACAGCTACCCCGATGCTCAAAACGCATGGGACCTCGGCCGCATGAGCAAGTGGCCGACCTACAAGCAGACGCAGTCGATGGGCTACTACAAGCAGGCCGAGCTGGACTTCCAGTTCGCGCTGGCCAACGCCTTCACGCTGTGCGATGCGTACCACTGCTCGTTCCACGGCGGCACCAACACCAACCGCCTGTTCCACTGGACGGGCACGAACGACCCGACCGGCGCTGCGGGCGGCCCGGTCATCGACAACAGCGGCGACCACCTCGACGCCGGCGTCACGTACAACTGGACGACCTACCCCGAGCGCCTGCAAACGGCCGGCGTGTCGTGGAAGGTCTACCAGAACATGCCGGACAACTTCACCGACAACCCGCTCGCCGGCTTCAAGGCGTACCGCGACGCCAACGCCGCGCGCGGCAACCTGGCCGACGGCAGCCCGTTCCCGCCGTACACACCGGCCGACGAGACCGTCAGCCCGCTCATCAAAGGTGTCGGCAACACCATGCCCGACGGCGGATTCCTGCAAGCGCTGAAGGACGACATCGCCGCGGGCCTTCTGCCGCAGGTGTCGTGGATCGTGGCACCGGCCACGTATTCCGAGCACCCCGGTCCGTCGAGCCCCGTGCAGGGCGCGTGGTACACGCAGGAAGTGCTCAACGCACTCACCGCCAACCCGGCCGTGTGGAGCAAGACCGTGCTGTTCATCAACTTCGATGAAAACGACGGCTTCTTCGACCACGCGCCGCCGCCCGCAGCCCCCGCCTATGACAACGGCGTGCTGGCCGGCAAATCGACGGTCAGCACGGCCGGCGAATACCACACGGACCAACACCCCTATGGCCCCGGCCCGCGCGTGCCGATGTACATCGTTTCGCCGTGGAGCCGCGGCGGCTGGGTCAACTCGCAGGCGTTCGACCACACCTCGGTGCTGCGCTTCCTGGAGCTGCGCTTCAACGTCAAGGAGCCGAACATCAGTGCATACCGTCGCGCGGTGCTGGGCGACCTGACCAGCGCCTTCAACTTCGTCAACCCGAACAACGAGACGCTGCCGACGCTGCCCAGCCGCGACAAGGCAACGGCCGACTCCATCCGCACCGCGCAAGGATTGAAGCCGCAGGTGCCCCTGCCCTCCGTTACGGCGCAGCAGATGCCGACACAAGCCACCGGCACCCGCCCCTCGCGCGCGCTGCCGTACGAGCTGCACGTCAGCGCGCGCGAAGACGCCACCAACCGCGCGCTGCGCCTGATCTTCAGCAACACCGGCACGGCCGCCGCCGTCTTCCACGTGTACGACCGCCTGCATCTGGACCGCGTGCCGCGCCGCTATGCGGTCGAGCCCGGCAAGATGCTCGACGATGCGTGGGACGTGTTCACCGCCGACAAGGGTAAGTACGACCTGTGGGTGCTCGGCCCCAACGGCTTCCACCGCGCGTTCTCGGGCGATGTAAGTGCCGTGTCGGCAGCGGGTTCGAGCGCGCCGGAAATCCGCGTGTGCTACGACCTGGCCAACGCCGAGGTCTACGTCACGATGATGAACACCGGCACCGCCGGCTGCACCTTCACCGTCAAGCCGAACGCGTACCGCAACGACGGCCCGTGGACGTTCGACATCCCGGCCGGCAAGCAGCTCGACCAGCACTGGCCGATCGCGCGCCAGGGCAACTGGTACGACTTTACGGTGACGGTGCCGCAAGGCGGCTTCACGCGGCGCTTTGCCGGTCGCATGGAAACGGGCAAGGACGGCGTGTCCGACCCGGCGATGGGGACCTGAGGCAGCGCGCTGAAGTAGAAAGATCGACAGGGGAAAACGCGGGCGGCCTTCGAAAGGAGGCTGCCCGCTTGCGTTTCGTCGTCCGCAGGGAGTGACTTGCGGCGTGCCGGCGTTGAAGGGTCGAACGCCACGGTTTCACCCCCGACGCTTGAGCCTCTCATCGTGACGTTCGAGACCTTTATCTGCGCGCCCTGGGGCCCCGACCGCCGTGTTCTGAGGTTCGACCGTCATGCGCGAGCCTCAAACAGGGGAATCGTTCACGGATTGATCGACGAAATGACCCTCGGACGGTCGCGCTCCACGGTTTCACACTCGCGCGTGAGCCTCGGACCGTGACGCTCCACTGTTTTACTGTCGTGCGTGAGCCTCAAACAGTGGAGACATCGACAGTTTTACCCTCGTGCGCGACCCTCGGACTGTGGCGTTCCACGGTTTTAGGCTCGCGCGCGATGCCTGGACATTGGCGTTCCATAGTTTCACCCTCGTGCCTGAGTCTTGGAGGGTGACACTCCACGGTTTTGCCCTCGCACGTGAGCTGCAGACCGTGAGACGTCAGGGGGTTGTCGCGTCAGAGCGCGTGCTGATACGGAAACAACGCCGCGTTGAACCCGCCGAGCGCCCGCAGGTGCGCCCAGTCGAAATGCGGCCCTGGATCGGTCTTCCGGCCCGGTGCAATGTCCGAGTGCCCGGCAATCGCCGTAATGGGATACGCCGCGCAGATCGCCCGCACCAGCGACGCCGTGGCGGCGTACTGCTCGGGCGTGAAGGGCAGATCGTCGGTGCCCTCGATTTCGATGCCGATCGAGAAATCGTTGCAGCGCGTTCGGCCGAAAAAGTCCGACGCACCGGCATGCCACGCGCGCGCGTCGCACGGCGCGAACTGCACGCACTCTCCTGTACGACGGATGAAGAAATGCGCCGATACACGCACGCCGCGCAACTGATCGAAGTACGGATGCGCGTCGCAGTCGAGCGTGTTGGTGAAAAAGTCGAGCACATGCTCGGTGCCGAAATCGGCGGCGGTCTGCGCAGGCGGCAGGCTGATGTTGTGCAGCACGATCAGGTCGATCGGCATGCCTTCGGGCCGCGCGTCGATATTCGGCGACGGATGCCGGCGCGCGCCATCGACCCATCCGTCAGCACCGATATGCACCCGATCAGGCATCGCCGTTCAGCCCATTTCCGGCAGGTTCGCCCACGCTGCCAGGCGCTTCAATGTCCCGCGGGTCACGAATGCCAAGTTGCTGCATGCGATAGCGCAACTGGCGGAACGACAATCCGAGCAGCTTGGCCGCTGCTGTGCGGTTGAAGCCCGTCTGGTCCAGGGCGGCCAGGATCACGTTGCGCTCAACCGACTCCAGATAGGCCGGCAGATCGATCGGCAATGCCACGCTCGGCAGCGACGGCTCCGCCGGCTGCGCTACGGGGGCCGGCTCGGGCTGCGCCATCGGTTGCGGCATCCCCATGGGGCTAGGCACGGCCGCCGGCATGTAGACGGCATCAGGCCAGCTCGTCATCGGCGGCGACATCGGGTGATGGGCCGCTGCGGCAGCCTGCGCCTCGCGCGTGCGGTGGAACAGCGGCGAGCGCTCGATCTCGGCGCCCAGCGCGCCAAGGTCATCCACGTCGATCGACTCGCCTTCCGCAAAGGCGTAGGCGCGTTCCAGCAGGTTCTCCAGCTCGCGCACGTTGCCCGGGAACGGGTACGCGCACAGTTGCTGCAGTGCCGGACGCGTCAGGCGTTTGGGGCGCGGATCGCCGTAGCGGCTGGCGAGCTGTTCGAGCAGCACGCCGGCCAGCACGGGCACGTCTTCGCCCCGCTCGCGCAGCGTGGGCATGCGCAGCTCCAGCACGTTCAGGCGGTAGAACAAGTCTTCGCGGAAACGGCCAGCGGCCACCAACCGCGCAAGGTTCTGGTGGCTGGCGCAAACGACGCGCACGTCGACCGGGTCTTCGCGGCTCTCGCCGATCTTGCGCACGCGGCGCTCCTGCAACGCGCGCAGCAATTTCACCTGCATCGTGAGCGGCAGGTCGGCCACCTCATCAAGCATGAGCGTGCCGCCATTGGCCGCCTGGAAGAAACCCTGGCGATCGCTGTCGGCGCCGGTAAAAGCGCCTTTCACGTAGCCGAAAAACTCGGCTTCCATCAGGTTCTCGGGAATCGCACCGCAGTTGACCGCCACGAACGGCCGCGATGCACGCGCAGACAGCGCATGCACGGCACGCGCCGCACGTTCCTTGCCGCTGCCGGATTCGCCGCTGATCACCACCGGCGCCATGCTGCGCGCCAGGCGCATCAGCGAGCGACGCACTTCCTGCATGGCCGCGGAATGGCCGGGCAGCAGGTCGTTGGTGCGTTCAGCCAGGTCGGCATTACCGGGATCGGGATCGCGCTGCTGACGCCCCAGTGCGTTGAGTACAAGGCTGCGCAACTGGTCCAGCGAGAGCGGCTTGGCGATGTAATCGAACGCACCGGCCTTGAGCGCTTCGACCGCGTTCTCGGCACTGCCATAAGCGGTGATGACGGCCACCGGCGTGCGATCCGCCGTGGCAGAAAGCTGGCGCACGAGTTCAATGCCCAGGCCATCACCGAGGCGCATGTCGGTCAGCACGAGTGCGAAGCGCTGGCGGGAAAGTGCCTCGCGCGCTTCTGCCAACCCGCTGGCGAGCACGACGTCGTGCCCCATGCGGCGCAGGGAAATCTCCAGCAGCTCGCGCAGGTCGGCTTCGTCATCGACGACGAGAATGGGTTCGCGAACGATGGCGGCTTTGGACATGGATCAGCAGAAGGTCGGCAGAAATTCGCGGCCAGCGGATCATTCCGCGATCGGCACGGTCGGTTGGTCAAACATCAGGGTGATGACGAAGGCGCGGCGCGGCAACGTGTCGCGCGCCTCCATGGTCAACGCTCCGGTGCGATCGAGCAAGGATTCCAGTGCGATGGCGCCGTAACGGATCTGCGCATCGTTGGCGCTACACAACTCGCGCGCCATGTAGAGGCCCAGGCCAGTGCCTTGGGCGTCATTCGTGAAGAACGGCTCGAACAGGCTGCGTTGCTGCTCGGTCGGCACTTCCGGGCCGTCGTTCCAGATCACGAGTTCGGCGTGGGTGTCGTCCAGCGCGTAGGCTGCCAGCTGGATCGAGCCCGGCACGCGGCGGCAATAGCGCAGCGCGTTGTCGAGCATATTCCCCACCACCTGTTGCAACTGCGCCGGGTCGAACAGTACGGGCCTGTCCAGGTCGACCGCCACGCGCACGAGGTTCGGGTTGATCTCGGTTGCTTCACCTGCGCGGCGCAGGGCCTCGGCACGCCAGCGCTCCACAACTTCGGGCAGTACCTGCGCCAGTTGCACGCGCACGCGTTCGCCACGCGGGCGGCGCGAGAGCATCAGCACGTCGGCAACCACCTGGTCGAGCCGGCGCACGTTGTCACGGATGATGCGCAGCAGGCGGGTCTCCACGCCGGAGCTTTCCGGGCGCACGTGTGCGCCGCCATCCTGGCCGTCGCCCGGATCGTCCAGCAGTTCCGCGGCTTGGCTGATCGCGGCCAGCGGGTTGCGGATCTGGTGCGCGACGCTGGCCACCAGCCGCCCCATCGAGGCCAGCTTTTCCTGCTGGGCCTGCTCCGCCACACGCTCCCAGCTTTCCACATGGACGAGCACGGTGTCATGCAGCTCGTGACGCAGAAACACTTCGTCATCCGCCGACCAGCCCTGCGGGATGGCCTCGGCCGATGGAATGCGCGGACGCATCTCGGCGCCCTCGCCCAACAAGCTCAGGCCGATCGAGCTGACAAGGCTATCCATATAGACACTGCGCAGGTTGGCCAGGCTCGGCAGGATGAAGCGCAGGCGCAGGCGGGCGCTCAACATGGCGCGGCCAGTCCGGCCACCCGAGGCGATGGGCAGCAGGTCGAGGATGCGCGGTGCGTCGTCGTCGCCGGTGCCATCGGAGGGACGGCTCTTGCGGCGCAGCCACTGGCGCAGCGTTTCGAGCAGCGGGCGCAGGTGTGGCACGTCCTTCAAGTCAAACAGCATCGCACCGCTGCCGACAAACGCGCTCTGCGGCACGCCCAGCAGCATGGCTGCGGCCGGGTTGGCGGCAACGACACGGCCGTCGGCACGCACCAGCATCACGCCGTCCTGCATGTCGTAGACCATCAGGCGGTTGACGAGCTGTTGCAGGCGCAACTCGCGCTCGCGGGCCATCGTCAAACGTTCCTGCGCAATCTGACGATGCGAGAGGCCGTACATCGTCGACGCGGCCATCATATAGACCAGGCCGTACAGCCCGGCAGATGCCAGCCCCGGCGCAATCACGCCGTCGCTCATCATCTGCAGGAACGGATCGGCCAGCACCACGATCGAGGCCACGGCCGCCGTGAACAGCGCAAACAGCAGGCTGGTGAGCGCGCCGGCGGCCAGCACAGGCACCAGCAGCACCATCGCCACGCTGGCCGACAGGCGCGAGAGCGTGGCATACGCCAGCCCCAGGAAGAGCAGATCGAGCACCACGTCCAGCCGCACGCGGAATTGGAATCGCGTGCGCCACCAGCCGGCCGCCGCCAGAATCAACAGGGCCATCGCCAGATACGGCAGCGTCAGACTGAGCAGGGCGTCGCTATTGGGCAGGCCGACTGCGTCGTTGTGCTCGCGCGGCACCATCACGAATAGCAACAGCACCAGCGCCACGGCTGCGCGGCTGAAGGCGAAATAGCGCAGCAGGCGCCACTGGAATTCAGGCGGATCGGGCTCCAGCCAGACCGATCGGATTGCGCGCCAGGCGTTCAGGCGCGAGAGCAGGCTGCGCGCGGCGGACGGCGTTGCCCGCGCGACCCCCGACGCTTCGGGTGTCATGTGTTGCCCCGGTCAGCATGCTCGGGGCAGCGATAGCGGCCGCCCGGTAGCGCGATCATGCCGGTGCGCGGTGCATGCACGCCGCACACGGCACATTGCTCGATGGGTTGCGAAGCCTTGGGCTCAGGAGTGCGATTGGGCGCGCCCTGCCCGCGCGAGGCTGTCTGGCCCTGCCCCGAAGAGCGGGAGGAACGCGTCCCGAGGCGGCTCAACCACCACCAGCCGGCGAGCAGCATCAGGATCAGCAGGACAGGACGGGACATGGGGAACAGACAAGGACAAGTAACGGCGCAGGCGCCAGGGGCGCACTAGGCGCGATGCAGGATGACTTCGAGCACGAAGCGGCTGCCCACGTACGCCAGCAGCAGGATCGCAAAGGCCGCCATCACCCAGCGCAGCGCCACACGTCCGCGCCAGCCGCGAAAACGTCGGCCGATCAGGATGCCACCGAACATCGCCCAGGACAGCACGGCAAAGATGTTCTTGTGATCGAAATGGAAGGCGCTGTGGAACAGCTGTTCGGAGAACAGCACGCCCGAGGCAATCGTCAGCGTCAGCAGAACGAAGCCCGCCCCGATCAGCCGGAACAGCAGTTTTTCGAGCGTGAGCAACGGCGGCAGCAGATCCAGCCAGCGACTGAACCAGCTTGCCTCCGGGCGATTGATGGTGTGCAGGCGACGCTCTGCAGCCAGCATGAGGATCGCGTGGAATGCCGCCAGCGTGAACAGCCCGTAGGCGACGTTGGCAATAGCGAAGTGCAGCTTGAACAGCGGGCTGGCCGCATAGCCGAGTATTTGCGTGCCGGGGAAGGCCACCGGCAGCAGGCTTCCGACCAGCGCCACCGGCATCACCAGCAGGCCGAGGCCGGCCAGTGAGAAGAAGAGGCTTTCGATCCAGAAAATGCCCACGCCCAGCCAAAGCATGGCCGACAGCGCATAGGCAAAGCCAAATACCATGGCGCTGGCCGGGAAGATCGTCTCGTGCAGCAGGAACCCGTGCGCGATCAAGGCGGCCAGCAAACCCCAGCGCCACCAGGCCGGGACAGTGTCGGCGGCGCCAGGAGGCGGCGGAACGAGCACCGTGGCGCCCGGCGATTGACCGCCTGCCGCCATGGCTCCCGCCGGGGCCTGGGCCCCCAGTCCACCGCGTCGCGCCCACGCTACCGAAGCGAGGATGCCGTAGAGAAGCGCCGTCAGCGCATACAGTACAATTGCCATTTGCACAGTTTACCGCAGCGCACCCCGGTTTTGGCTGGGGCCCGCCCCCGCCGAAAGCCTCGTTGGGCGGCAACGCAACATGCGCGCATTAAGCACATTCCCTGCCGGTGCAAACCAAACGCGCGCCGGCCTCCTCTTCATCCCGTCCCCAATTCCGGATCTCTGTCACTGTCATGCTGGATAACCTGACCCAACGGCTCGCGCGCGTGGTCAAGACCATGCGCGGCGAAGCGCGCCTGACCGAAGCCAACACCGCCGAGATGCTGCGCGAAGTCCGCCTGGCACTGCTCGAAGCCGACGTGGCGCTGCCGGTCGTGCGCGAGTTCATTGCCCGCGTCAAGGAAAAAGCGCTCGGCGAAGACGTCATCACGAGCCTTTCGCCTGGCCAGGCGCTGGTCGGCATCGTCCAGCGCGAACTGACGGCCATCATCGGCGGCCTGGAAGCGCTGGAAGGCGTCGGCAGCAACATCATGGGCGGCCGCGCGGCGGAGCTGAACCTGAACGTCACGCCGCCCGCGATCATCCTCATGGCCGGTCTGCAGGGTGCGGGTAAGACCACCACGGTCGGCAAGCTCGCCAAGTGGCTCAAAGAGAACAAGAAGAAGAAAGTGCTGACGGTGTCGTGCGACGTGTATCGCCCCGCCGCCATCGCGCAGTTGAAGACTGTTTCCGAGCAGGTCGGCGCGGACTTTTTCCCCTCTCAGCCGGACCAGAAGCCGGTGGACATTGCCGCTGCAGCACTCGACTGGGCCAAGAAGCACTACCACGACGTGCTGATCGTCGATACGGCCGGCCGCCTCGGTATCGACGAGGCGATGATGCAGGAGATCGCCGCGCTGCACGCCACGCTCAAGCCGGCTGAAACGCTGTTCGTAGTCGACGCGATGCTCGGCCAGGATGCCGTCAACACCGCCAAGGCCTTCAACGACACCCTGCCGTTGACCGGCGTGGTGCTGACCAAGCTCGACGGGGATGCGCGCGGTGGCGCAGCGCTGTCGGTACGTCACATCACGGGCAAGCCGATCAAGTTCGTCGGCGTGGCCGAAAAGCTCGACGGGCTGGAGCCGTTTTATCCCGACCGCATGGCCCAGCGCATTCTGGGCATGGGCGACATCCTTGCGCTGGTGGAAGAAGCCCAGCGCGGTGTCGACATGGAAGAGGCGCAGAAGCTTGCGGCCAAGATCAAGAAGACCGGCGGCTTTGACCTCGAAGACTTCAAGGCGCAGATCGGCCAGATGAAGAAGATGGGCGGCCTGGGCAGCCTGATGGACAAGCTGCCGGCACAGTTTGCGCAACAGGCGCAGGGCGCCAACATGGACCAGGCGGAAAAGCAGGTCCGCCGCATGGAAGGCATCATCAACAGCATGACGGCCGCCGAGCGTGCCAAGCCCGAACTCATCAAGGCGAGCCGTAAGCGCCGGATTGCCGCCGGTGCGGGCGTGCAAGTGCAGGAAGTCAACCGTCTGCTCAACCAATTCGAGCAGATGCAAGGCATGATGAAAAAGCTCAAAGGCGGCGGCATGATGAAGATGATGCGCGCCATGGGCGGCATGAAAGGCGGCATGAAGGGGATGTTCGGCGGCCGCTGAGCGGGCTACCCTCCTTCCTGAATCGCACCTTTGATCCACACACCGAACCGTTTCACCGAACTGACAAGATGCTGAGCGCAGAACAGGCCCGCGAACTCTGGGCCAACTCCGAAGAAATCGTCAGCGAAGACGCCGTGCGCGGCTCGCTGGACCGCATGGCCGAACAGATCACCGAGAAGATCGGCGACACCTTCCCGATGGTGCTGTCCGTGATGGGCGGCGCAGCCGTCTTTACCGGCATGCTGCTGCCCAAGCTGGCTTTCCCGCTGGAGTTCGACTACATCCACCTCTCGCGCTACAACAACAAGACGGTGGGCGGAGAGATGCAGTGGCGGGTGGCACCGCGCGAGTCGGTCAAGGGCCGCACGGTACTGGTGCTGGACGACATCCTCGACGAAGGCGAAACGATGGCCGCCATCCGCTCGCGCATCATCGACATGGGCGCCGCCGAGTTCTACTCCGCCGTGCTGTGCGAGAAGACGCTCAGCAAGTCCAAGCCGCTGTACCCGGACTTCTGCGGCTTCAACGTGCCGGACCGCTACGTGTTCGGCTGCGGCATGGACGCCAAGGGCTACTGGCGCAATCTGCCGACCATCCGCGCGCTCAAGAACACCTGAGGCGGCACCGCGGCAAACAAAAAAGGGCGACTAATGTGTCGCCCTTTTTATTTGCCCACGCCCTGCAGTCAAAGCTGGTGCGCGAACGTGCGGATGCCCTTGAGCAGCATCTCCACCGAGATCGCCACCAGAATCAGCCCCATCAGGCGCTCGAACGCCATCACCGTGCGTTCACCCACGAGGCGCTGGATATGCGTGGCGCTCAGCAGCACCACGGCGCACACGGCCATCGTCGCGCATAGCGAGCCGACCCACGTCCACATGCGCCCGGGCGCCTGTGACACCAGCAGCATCACCGTGGCCATCGCCGACGGCCCCGCGATGGCCGGAATCGCCAGCGGCACGATGAAGGGCTCGCCCTTGGGCTGCGACTCGGCAGCCCCCTCACGCGGGAAGATCATCCGCAGTGCGATGAGGAACAGCACGATGCCACCTGCAATCTGCAGCGACATGTCGGTCAGGCTCATCATGCGCAGGAAACTCTCGCCGAAGAACATGAAGACGAGCAGCAGCACGAACGCAATACCGACCTCGCGCAGCACAACGCGGTTGCGGCGATCGGGCGGCACCGGCCGCAGCGCCGAGATGAAGATGGGAATGTTGCCGAGCGGATCGGTGATCAGCACCAGCAGGACAGTCGCGGAGAGGAACGTATATTCCATCGCCTAACGTCGATCAGGCGCCGCGACGGTATGGGCGTTCACGCAGCCATTTGGTGGCGATCCATTTTTCACCGCGTTCGACCGGCAGCCCGGCATGCAGCGTGTCTTCGTCCAGTGTGCCGTCGGGACGCTTGTAGACGAAAAAGACCGCGTTGCCCTTGACCGGCGCCACCTCAAGCCCGAGCTTCGGAAAGCCCGTCGCGCCACCAGCCTGCACGCTGTTCAGGTAGATGACCATGGTGGCCACGCGCTGGCCGCCAACTTCGAGCTGGCGCGCCTCGCCGCTGCGGCCCGGGTTGAAGAAATCGAAGTGCGGTTGATATTCGCCGCCGGGCTGGTAGTTCAGGACCTGGAAGCCTTCACCGTGTTCCACCGGCACGCCCACCGCCTGTGCGATGCGTGCCTCGATCTTGGCGATCAATGGATGCTCGCCCACCTGGAACATGCCGCCTTGGCTGGTGCGCGCCGAAATGAGGTTCTCCTCGCCCGTATCGGGGTTCACCACGGGCGAACGTTTGAGGCGGTTGCGCCCGATCGCGATCAGTTCGTCACACTCCTGGTCCGATAAAAAGTGCTGGAACAGCACGATGCGCGGCGTTTCGATCGCAAACAGGATGGGGATGTCGCCATCGGCGGTATGCACTGCGTTGCTGTTTTCGACCGCCTGATCGGCGACGGGTGTGGGCGCGGGCGCAGCAATCGGGGCGGGCGCGCGGGCGGTCAGCGCCTCATCAACAACACGGCGCGCGAAAGCGCGGTCGTAGCCGGATTGCACCATCGAAGCCACCAGGGATTCGGCCTCGAAACCTTCGGTCACGTGACGCTGCAGCCAGTCGCGCAGCGCGTCAGACATCGTCGCGTACGGTTGGGTGGTGGACATGCGGGATGGGGATGCGGGCGAGCGAGAGATGGCCCTATTGTAGGCCGACCGCTCGCCGACGGAAGATCACGAACCGCCGGCCGGACCGCCAGCAATACGCAGCGGGGAGAACGGATTGCGCGCCGGAACTTCCGGCAACGCCTTGGCGCGCGGCGTTGGCGAGACGGGCTCGGCAGGAACCGGCGCAGACACCGTCATCGCGCTCGACTCCTGATACTGCCAGCGCTTCCAGGCGGCCAGCACGGCATTCGGATATTGCGGCTGCCCGCGGCTACCGTTGTAGCGGCCCAGCGCCAGATACAGATTGCCGCCTTCCATGTCGAGGTAATGACGCAGGATCGTGCAGCCGTAGCGCAGATTGCTCTGCAGATGGAAGAGCTTGCGCGCGTCGTTGTCGCCGATGCTGCGTGTCCAGAACGGCATCACCTGCATCAGCCCCATCGCACCGGCACTGCTCATGGCGTACTTGCGGAAACCGCTTTCCACCTGGATCAGGCCGAGCACCAGCGCCGGGTCCAGGCCTGCGCGCTTGGCTTCGTAATACGCCGTCTCGATCAACTCGACACGCACCGATGCCTGCGGAATCTTGCCCGACATGCGCACCGACATCTCGGCCAGCCAGCGCAGGTAGCCGAGTTGCTCGTCGTTGCTGGCAAATACTGGGCGCAGGGGGCGGCTGTCGGCCACCGCGGCTGACAGCGCGCTGCGCACGGAGTCCGCCAGGTACTCCTCTTTCTGGGCGCCCGCCCATGCCGCCTGCGTGCCCGCGAGCAACGTCCCTGCGCACAGCGCAGTGGCGATCAGGCGGGGGGAAAACAAGCGGGGCATGCGTGGCGGGTCCTGTCGTTGCGTTACTGCGCGAGACGCGCCGTCAGCGTAGCCAGCACGTCGGCCGGTGCCACGGCGGTGGCGGCTTCGTCGCGGCGGCCCTGGAATTCCAGCTTGCCTTCCTTCAGGCCTCGGTCGCCCACCACCACGCGGAACGGCACGCCGATCAGCTCCCAGTCGGCGAACATCGCGCCGGGGCGCTCGCCGCGATCGTCCAGCATCACGTCGATGCCGGCGGCGACCAGCTCGGCATGCAAGCGATCGGCCTCGGCGCGCACGGCGTCGGAGCGGTCGTAGCCAACCGGGCAGATCACCACCTGGAACGGGGCGATCGACGCCGGCCAGATGATCCCGCGCGCATCGTAGTTCTGCTCGATGGCCGCACCCAAGATGCGCGTGATGCCGATGCCGTAGCAGCCCATCACCATCGGCTGCGTCTTGCCGTTTTCATCGAGGAACGTCGCGTTCATCGCCTCGGAGTAGCGCGTGCCCAGCATGAAGACGTGACCGACTTCGATGCCGCGGCAGATCGCCAGCGTGCCCTTGCCGTCCGGCGAGGGGTCGCCGGCCACCACATTGCGCAGGTCGTAGACCTCAGGCTCGGGCAGGTCGCGGCCCCAGTTCACGCCAGTGAAGTGGTAATCCTCTTCATTGGCGCCAATGACAAAGTCGCTCATGACCGCAACGGCGCGGTCCGCCACCACCTTGATCGGCTGCTTGCTGCCGATCGGGCCCAGGTAGCCCGGAGGCGTGCCAAACGCGCGCAGGATTTCCCCTTCCGTGGCGAAGCGGAATTCGGCCAGGCCCGGCACCTTCGATGCCTTGACCTCGTTGAGTTCGTGATCGGCACGCAGCAGCAGCATCCAGATCTGCGGCTCAGCACCCTCGACTTCCGTGGCCAGCACGATGGATTTGACGTTGCGCTCCAGCGCAATGCCCAACTGTTCGGCAACCGCCTCGCACTTGGTGCGGCCTGGCGTGTGCGTCTTGGTGAACGCCTCCGTCGGCGCAGCGCGCGGCGTGGCCGGTGCGAGCGCCTCGGCGGCTTCGATATTGGCGGCGTAGTCCGAATCGGGGCAGTAGATGATGGCGTCTTCGCCCGTCTCGGCGATCACGTGGAATTCCTGCGAACCCGATCCGCCGATGGCGCCGTTGTCAGCCGCCACCGCACGGAAATCCAGCCCAAAGCGCCGGAAGATGCGCATGTAAGCGTCGAACATCTTCTGATACGACACCTTCAGCCCCTCGGCGTCGCGGTCGAAGGAGTACGCGTCCTTCATGGTGAATTCGCGGCCGCGCATGATGCCGAAGCGCGGGCGACGCTCGTCGCGGAACTTGGTCTGGATCTGGTAGAAATTGACCGGCATCTGCTTGTACGAGCGGATCTCGGTGCGGGCGATGTCGGTCACCACCTCTTCGGAGGTCGGCTGGATGACGAAGTCGCGCTCGTGGCGGTCCTTCACACGCATCAGCTCGTCGCCCATCTTGTCCCAGCGGCCGGTTTCCTGCCACAACTCGGCCGGCTGCACCACCGGCATCAGCACTTCCACCGCGCCGGCGGCATTCATTTCTTCACGCACGATCTGCTCGACCTTGCGAATCACCCGCAGGCCCACGGGCATATACGTATAGAGACCTGCGCCGAGCTTCTTGATCATGCCGGCACGCATCATCAACTTATGCGAGACGATCTCCGCGTCGGAGGGCGCTTCCTTGAGCGTGGAAATGAAGAATTGGGACGCTTTCATGCGACTGACAATAAGGGATGACGCAGCCAACCAAAGCCGCGAAAACAAGGGCAAAAGCCACCGGAATCAGGAGATGAGACGAGGCGCCAGGCGCACATTCGCGCAATCGGCACCCCTCCCCCAGGAGGCGCGAGTGAGCGGCAACATTTCGGCTTCTGTGACAGCCGAGCGACGGGCCGCTCTATAATCGGCGTAATTCTAAAGTATTCGAGGTGCAGTCATGCTCGATCGTGAAGGCTTCCGCCCGAACGTCGGCATCATCCTCATCAACGCAAGAAACGAGGTGTTCTGGGGCAAGCGCATTGGCGAGCACTCCTGGCAGTTTCCACAAGGCGGCATCAAGTACGGCGAGACGCCCGAACAAGCGATGTTCCGCGAACTGCACGAAGAAGTCGGCCTGTTGCCAGAACACGTCCGGATCGTCGGTCGCACGCGCGACTGGCTGCGGTATGAGGTGCCGGACAAGTTCATCCGCCGCGAAATACGCGGCCACTATCGGGGCCAGAAACAGATCTGGTTCCTGCTGCGCATGGTCGGTCGCGACTGCGACATCCAACTGCGTGCCACCGAGCATCCGGAATTCGATGCTTGGCGGTGGAGCCAGTACTGGGTGCCGCTCGAAGCCGTCATCGAGTTCAAGCGCGAGGTGTATCAGCTGGCGCTGTCGGAGCTTTCGCGCTTCGTGCAGCGGCAGACTCGCGCACCGCTCTCGCCTTACGGGCGCGGCGGGCAGCACCGTGAGCGCGACGGACGAGATGGGCGCGAGGGCCGCGAACGTTCCGGCGGCCAAAGCGGCCGAAACGAGCAGTATGCCCAGCCGGCCCTGACGGTTACCACCACGACGGTCATCGTCGAAACGGTGAGCGTATCCGCACCTGCCCCCTCCCTTCCCAACCCTGACGACACGGCTCCCAAGGACAATTCGTGAATCTGATGACGACGACACGTGGAGCGCGCCGCGCTCTCGTGCCGCTCGCGCTGGCGGCTGCGCTAGCGTTGACGGCATGTGGCCATAACCGCACCGGCGACCTCGAAGACAAGCTCTTGATGGACCCGTTCAACGACAAGCCTTTCAAGGAAGACGCCGTGACCTTCCCGGCCCCGCCGGTCGACCGTGATGCCGTGCCGTTCGATGTGGGCGGCCGCACTGATTCGCCACTGCGTTTTGCCATCGATCCGAAATCGGTGTCGATCGGCAAGGACAACGTGGTGCGCTACACCGTGCTGATCACCAGCAAGACCGGCGCGCGCAACGTGAACTACGAAGGCCTGCGCTGCGACACGGCCGAGCGACGCATCTATGCGACGCTGCGCAATGACTCCAACCAGTGGGTCGGGAACCGCGCGGTCGACATGAATGAAACCGCAAATGCTGAATCCGCCAGCATGAACGCCTACAAGCCGGCCACCGATTGGCAGCGCGTTGGCAATGGCGGGCCGACGGACTATGCGTCGGCCCTGATGCGCTCGTACTTCTGCGACGTGCGCTCAGTAGCGGGAGATGGAAAGGCGTCTACGCTGGTGCAACGGCTGGGCGGCAGCGGGCGCTATTTCGGGCCGTAAACGCCTGGAGATTTTGATTGGACGTTGGTGGCCAACCTCTCCTTTCGCCCCCCCTGCCGGGGCCGAAGAGGGCAAGCCACCAACATCCCAACTCAGAGCAATACCAGATTGTCCCGGTGCACCAACTCGGCAGCACTCACATACCCCAGCACCGCCTCGATCTCCGAAGACGACTTCCGCGCAATCAAGCGGGCCTCAGCTGACGAATAGTTCGTCAACCCCCGGGCAACTTCCAGCCCCGCCGCGTCCACGCACGAGATCACTTCGCCGCGCGCAAACTCCCCCTGCACTTCGGTCACGCCAATCGGCAGCAACGACTTGCCGCCGGCCGTGAGTTTTTCTACCGCACCGGCATCCAGCACCACGCGACCGCGCAGCTGCAGATGATCGATCATCCACTGCTTGCGCGCCGCCATCCGCCCGGTCGGCGCGCGAAGTTGCGTGCCGATGGCCTCGCCGCTCGCCAGCCGCGCAAGCACGTCAGCCTCGCGGCCCGACGCGATGATCGTGTGCGCGCCGGATTTTGCCGCGCGCTTGGCCGCCAGAATCTTCGTCAGCATGCCGCCCTTGCCGATACTCGAACCGGCACCGCCGGCCATCTGTTCGAGATCCGGTGTGCCGGCTTGCGCCTCGTCGACAAAGCGAGCGCCTGGGTCCTTGCGCGGGTCAGCGGTGTACAGGCCGCGCTGGTCTGTCAGGATGATCAGCGCATCGCCTTCGATCAGGTTGGTGACAAGCGCCCCCAGCGTGTCGTTGTCGCCGAACTTGATTTCATCGGTGACGACGGTGTCGTTCTCGTTGATGATCGGCACGACACCGAGGCTCAGCAGCGTGAGCAGGGTGGAGCGTGCGTTGAGATAGCGCTCGCGATCGGCCAAATCGCCATGCGTGAGCAGTACCTGCGCTGTGCGGATGCTGTGCCGCGCGAACTCAGATTCGTACACCTGTGCCAGCCCCATCTGCCCGACCGCAGCGGCGGCCTGCAACTCATGAATTTCCTTCGGACGCTTGGCCCAGCCCAACCGCTGCATGCCCTCGGCGATGGCGCCGGAGCTGACCAGCACGACCTCCTTGCCCGCCGCCCGTAACGCCGCAATCTGCGCGGCCCAGCGGGCAATGGCGGCCTGGTCGAGGCCACGGCCATCGTTGGTAACCAGGCTGGAACCGACCTTGACGACAAGGCGGCGCGCATCGGCAATCAGCGAATGCAGGGCCATGGTGGGCGTGTCTCCGAAGGATGTTGTGTTTAGGCTTGACCGTCGTGGTCGACGTTGTGCAGTGTCGGGTCCAAACGCTGGTCGGGCGCGGCCGCCGCGGCGTCCTCTTCGGCGCGCAGCTCGTCGAGGTATTCCTGGATCGCGTGGACCAGCGCCTGCGTGCCATCGTGCGTCAACGCAGAAATGCGGTGCACCGGGCCCTTCCACTTGAAGCGCTTCACGAAGTCCTTCACGCGCGCTTCGCGTTCGTCCTCGGGCACCATGTCGAGCTTGTTGAGCACGAGCCAGCGCGGCTTGTCGAAGAGTTCAGCGTCGTATTTCTTCAGCTCGCCGACAATTGCCTTGGCTTCGGCCACCGGGTCGACGTTCTCATCGAACGGGGCGAGATCCACCACGTGCAGTAACACGCGCGTGCGCTGCAGGTGCCGCAAGAACTGGTGGCCCAAACCGGCGCCTTCCGCTGCGCCTTCGATCAGGCCGGGAATGTCCGCCACCACGAACGACTTCGATGGGCCACTCCGGACCACACCCAGATTCGGGTGCAGCGTCGTGAACGGGTAGTCCGCAATCTTCGGACGCGCATTGGAAATGGCGGTGATCAGCGTCGACTTGCCGGCATTCGGCATGCCGAGCAGACCCACGTCGGCCAGCACCTTCAACTCCAGGCGCAGGTTGCGGCGCTCACCGGCCTTGCCGTCGGTCTTCTGGCGCGGCGCGCGATTGGTGCTCGACTTGAAGTGGATGTTGCCCCAGCCGCCCTCGCCGCCCTGCGCCAGGCACAGGCGCTGGCCGTCGATCGTCAGGTCGGCAATCAGCTCTTCCGTGTCGGCATCGTAAATGGCCGTGCCCACAGGCATGCGCAGCGTGATGTCGTCGCCAGCGGCGCCGTAGCAATCGGCACCACGGCCGTTTTCGCCGTTGCGCGCGAGGTGCTTCTTGGCAAAGCGGTAGTCGATCAGGGTGTTGATGTTGCGGTCAGCCACGGCCCACACACTGCCGCCACGCCCACCGTCGCCACCGTCCGGTCCGCCAAACGGGACGAATTTCTCGCGGCGCATCGAGGCGCTGCCGTTGCCGCCGTCACCAGCGATCACTTCAATCCGGGCTTCGTCGATGAACTTCATGGAGGTCTCCGCCCGTGCGGCACGCGCACGGCAGGTAAAAAGAAATCGGCGCCACTCGCGCCATTGCTAACAGAACGCGCCTGGAAAAACGCGCCAAGAAGCAGCGTACCGCCCAGGGTCGCGTTTTGTTAGCAGCCAGAAACGAAAAAGCCCCGCACGGGTGCGGGGCCTTTCTACTACAAGGCTAAATCAGGCCGCCGGAACAACGTCGACGAACTGCTTCTTGCCTTCGCCGCGGTTGGCGAACTTCACGTGGCCATCGACCAGCGCGAAGAGGGTGTGGTCCTTGCCCATGCCCACGTTCACGCCAGCGTGCGTGCGGGTGCCGCGTTGGCGAACGATGATGCCGCCAGCGTTGATGGCTTGACCACCGTACACCTTCACGCCCAGGCGCTTCGACTCGGAATCGCGGCCGTTCCGTGTGGAACCGCCGCCTTTTTTCTGTGCCATGACTGAACTCCTATCCGGTTACGTAGACGACGCAGCCTTAGGCCACGATCGAGTCGATACGCAACTCGGTGTAATTTTGACGATGCCCTTGGCGCTTTTGATAGTGCTTACGACGGCGCATCTTGAAGATGTGCACTTTGTCGTGACGACCGTGGGAGATGACGGTGGCTTTGACGGCAGCCCCGCTCACCAGCGGCGCACCAACCTTGAGTTGGTCGCCGGCGCCCACTGCGAGCACCTGGTCAAGCGTGATTTCTGCGCCAACGTCCGCCGGTATCTGTTCTACTTTCAGTTTTTCGCCAGCAGCAACCTTGTATTGCTTACCGCCGGTTTTTACGACCGCGTACATTGTCGGACCTCGATAAAAGAACTAAAACGTGACTCTTGTGCCACTCGACGCCCACCTGCGCGGACAACGGACACAGAGAACTCGCAACTATACAAGAAAAACCCAAGCAAATCAAAGGTTAATGCGTTACAGGCGTGCTGCGCCCGCGCAACGCACCCGCCACGTCAAGCGTGGTGCGCCGGGCCATCGGCAAACCACCCTGTTGCTCTATAATCTCGCGGTTTTTTGCGCAGCATCGTACGCGCGCAAATTGACCACCCGCCACACGCTTTTTGTCGGAATTCGCCTTGACCCAGTCCTCCGCCTCCGTCCTGCTCGCCCCTGTCGCTGAAGACATGCGCGCCGTCGATGCCGTGATCCGCCGCCGCCTGGGCTCGGAGGTGGTGCTGATCAATCAGATCGGCGAATACATCATCAGCGCCGGCGGCAAGCGGTTGCGCCCGGTGATTCTGCTGCTGGTGGCGAATGCGCTCGGCTACAAGGGCGAGCATCAGCACGAACTGGCCGCCGTGGTCGAGTTCATCCACACGGCCACACTGCTGCACGACGACGTGGTTGACGAATCCGACCTGCGCCGCGGCCGAAAGACCGCCAATGCCGTGTTCGGCAACGCGGCCAGCGTGCTGGTGGGCGATTTCCTGTATTCGCGCGCCTTCCAGATGATGGTGCAGGCCAACAGCATGCGCATCATGCAGATCCTGGCCGACGCAACCAACATCATTTCTGAAGGCGAGGTTCTGCAACTGCTGAACATGCATGACCCGGACGTAACGGAAGAGCGCTATCTGCAGGTCATTCGCTACAAGACCGCCAAGCTGTTCGAGGCAGCCGCCCAGATCGGTGCAGTGCTCTCAGGCGCGGACACCGCCATCGAAGAAGCTGCCGCCGAATACGGCCGCCGCATTGGCACCGCGTTCCAGATCGTCGATGACCTGCTCGACTACACGTCCACCGCTGATCAAATGGGCAAGAACGCTGGCGACGACCTGCGCGAAGGCAAGCCGACCCTGCCACTCATCCACCTGCTGTCAAACGGCACGGAAGAGCAGCGCGCACTGGTGCGCCAAGCCATCGAGCAAGGCGGCACGGAACATTTCGATGCAATCTTCGCTGCCATTCAGGCTTCCGGCGCGCTGGAGTACACGCGCTTGGCCGCCGAGCGCGAAGCCGCCGCAGCTGAAGCAGCGGCAAACGCATTACCCCCTTCCCTTTTCCGTCAGACGCTGATAGACTTGTGTGCTTTCTCGCTGCAACGTCAGTCCTGACACGCACGAGATCTGCGAAGAAGCATCGGGGTGTAGCTTAGCCTGGTAGAGCGCTACGTTCGGGACGTAGAGGCCGGAGGTTCGAATCCTCTCACCCCGACCAGTTTCTCGTATTCAAGTCATTCCGGCGGCACGGTTTTCAGCATCGCCGCACAGTAATTCCAAGCATTTTCCGCATCGTCCGCTTATTTAAGCGGGGTGTTGCGCTGTCCGCGCGGCCAATGGCCGTGTGCGCAGAAGCGGCAAACCCCTCTGTTATAGTGGGCGCTTCGCCGCCCTTCCTCTCCCGCTTTGGACTCTTGGCCGCTCTGGGCACAAATCGGCGCCGTCGTGCTGCTGTTGTGCTGCTCCGCCTTCTTCTCGATTTCCGAAACCGCGATGATGGCCCTGAACCGCCATCGCCTGCGGCATCTTGCCAAGTCCAACGTATCGGGCGCGCGCAATACGCAACAGTTGCTCGGTCAGACCGACAAGCTGCTCTCGCTCATCCTGATCGGCAACAATCTGATCAACACCGCTGTGCCGGTGCTGATCACCACCTTGGCGATCCACTACTTCGGCAACAACGGAACGACGCTGTCGATTGCCACGGCCATCGTCGCGTTTCTCATCATCGTATTTGCGGAGATTGCCCCCAAGATCGTGGGCGCGACCTACCCCGAACGCGTGGCCTTCCCGGCCAGTTTCATCATCAAGCCGCTGCTGCAGATTTCGACGCCGCTGGTCGCGGTGGTCAACGCGTTTGCCATGGGTGTCCTGCGATTGGTGCGCATCAACACGCGCAAAGCGCCGGAGCAGCGCATGTCGACCGAGGAACTGCGCACGCTGGTGCTGGAATCAGGCAACTTCATTCCGCACAAGCACCGCAGCATCCTGCTCAACCTGTTCGACCTTGACGTCATCACCGTGGACGACGTGATGACGCCGCGCGCGCGCGTGGAATCGCTCGATCTGTCACGCCCGATTGAAGAAGTCATCCAGCAGCTCGAAACCTGCTATCACAACAAGCTGCCCGTGTTCGAGCAGGATAGCGATCAGGTGATCGGCATCCTGCATGTGCGCAAGGCACTGTCACTGCTGGGGCACACCGAACTCACGCACGACGATTTCCGGGGCCTGCTCGCCGAGCCGTATTTTGTACCGAGCGGCACGCCCGTTTTCCGCCAGCTACAGTACTTTCAGGAGAACCGCCGCCGTCTCGGCCTGATCGTCAATGAATACGGCGACATGCTGGGATTGGTGACGCTTGAAGACATCATCGAAGAGATGATCGGCGAGTTCACCACCACGCTGCCCAACGCCGGCAAGCTGGCCTGGGACAAGGAAGGCACTTATCTTGCGGATGCGGGAATGTCGTTGCGCGATCTGAACAGGCGTCTAGGCTTGGGCCTGCCAACCGACGGCCCGAAGACGCTCAACGGGCTGTTACTGGAAGTGCTGGAAGAGATTCCCGAAGCGACGGTGAGTGTGAAGATTGCGGGCTGCGTGATGGACATCGTCCAGATGGACAGCCAATCGATCCGCACGGTACGCCTGCATCAGCCGCCGCAACCAAAGCGCAGTTGACGCCACACTCAAGCGCGAACGCTTCAGTTGGAGCGGTTTTCTGCCGATGTGGCACAAATGCAAGCTGCGCTTTGATGTGCGCTTTACAAATGCAGGGGCGGTCGGCAAACTGCCCCGGTTCCGGACACCACCCCCCACGAATGGGTGGGGTACCGGCTGCAGAACATAAAACAATCGCCTTGGGGGGCGAGCGCACGCTGGAGGCGGTGGGGCCCGGCGCGCGCTGAAATGGTCAGCTTCAGCCTGACGGACTGGACTCATGACACTCGGACTCGCTCTAGCGCAGAGCCGGCGGATCGCGCCGACGCTACTCACCCAGCTCGAACAGAGCGCGCGTGAAAAACGCACGCAATTGATCGACGAACTGGTGGGCAGCGGGATCATGAGTGCGCACGACCTCGCCGTGTTCGTGGCCGGCAAGTATCAGATGCCGCTGCTCGACTTGGCTCAGTACAAGCTCGACACCGTGCCGGCCGTGCTGTCAGCCAACAAGCACTTTGCCCAGTTGCGCCTGTTGCCGCTGGGCCGCCGCGAAAACCGCCTCATCCTCGCCACGTCCGACCCCAGCGATCCGAAACCGATCGAAGAGCTGCGTCAGAAGATGAACGTGGCAATCGAAACGGTCATCGTCGAGCACGACAAGCTGGTGCGCCAGCTGAGCCTCGCCAATGAGGCACCGGCCGAGATCAAGTCACTCTTCACCAAGCAGGAAGCCACCCAGATCGAGTACGACCCGGGTGCCGCTGCCGCCACGCGTCGCACGACCGCCGATGGCATCGACGATGCCCCCGTGGTGCGCTTCCTGCAGAAGCTCTTTACCGAGGCCTTGTTGCGCGGCGCGTCGGACTTGCATTTCGAGCCCTTTGAAACGTTTTACCGGGTGCGTTTCCGTATTGACGGCATCCTCGCGCAGGTCGCGCAGCCGCCGCTGGATATCCGCGACAAGATCGCGACGCGCATCAAGGTGCTGTCGCGCCTGGATATCTCGGAAAAGCGCGTGCCGCAAGACGGCCGCATGAAGCTGCTGATCACCGTTCCGAAAGACCGCAAGGACAAGGACAACAAGGAGACGATTGAGCGCGCCATCGACTTCCGGGTATCGACGCTGCCAACGCTGTTCGGCGAGAAAATCGTGATCCGGATTCTGGAGTCGTCCACCGAGCGGCTCGATATCGACCAGCTCGGCTACGAGCCGGAACAGAAGCAGTTGCTGCTCGACGTGATCAAGCGCCCGTACGGCATGGTGCTGGTGACGGGGCCAACGGGCTCGGGCAAGACCGTGTCGCTGTACACCTTCCTGAACAGGCTGAATCAGGGCGACATCAATATCTCTACCGCCGAAGATCCGGCGGAAATCCAGTTGCCCGGCATCAACCAAGTCAACGTGAATGACAAGGCGGGGCTGACCTTTGCGGCGGCGCTGAAGTCGTTCCTGCGGCAGGATCCGGACATCATCATGGTGGGCGAAATCCGAGATCTGGAAACGGCCGACATTTCGATCAAGGCCGCGCAGACCGGGCACTTGGTGTTTTCCACGCTGCACACCAACGATGCCCCGACCACGCTGACTCGCCTGATGAACATGGGGGTGGCGCCGTTCAACATCGCGTCGTCGGTGCTGCTGATTACAGCGCAGCGTCTGGCACGCCGGTTGTGCAAGGATTGCAAGAAGCCGGGGCCGCTGCCCAAGGAAACGCTGCTCGACGCGGGCTTTACCGAAGCGGACGTCGACGGCTCCTGGCAGCCGTATCACCCGGTCGGTTGCGAAACCTGCAACGGCAGCGGCTACAAGGGCCGGGTCGGCATCTACCAAGTCATGCCGATCACCGAGGCGATCCAGGAGATCATCCTTACGCACGGCACGGCGCTGCAGATCGCCGAGCAGGCGCGTAAAGAGGGCGTGCTGTCGCTGCGCGAATCGGGCTTGCGGAAAGTGAAGCAGGGGCTGACTTCCCTTGAGGAAGTGCTGGCCACAACGAACCAATAACCTTCTCGATCAATCGTTCCCATACCGGGGGGTAGGAACCAACCATGGCCACACGAGCACCCGCCGCGAACCGCGCGGCCGCCGCGCCGGCGCGAAAGACTGCCAAGACAAAGGCGCCCACGCAGTACATCTTCGAGTGGGAAGGCAAAGATCGCAAAGGCAAGATCTTCAAGGGCGAGATGCGCGCCGAGAGCATCACCGAGGTGAATGCCATCCTGCGCAAGCAAGGCTTGTCGATCACCAAGTCCAAGCGCCGCCGTGCGGCCCGCGGCAAGAAGATCACGCCGAAGGACATCGCCTACTTCACGCGCCAGCTCTCGACCATGCTGAAGGCCGGCGTGCCGCTCCTGCAGTCGGTCGACATCATCGCGAAGGGCCATGCCAATCCAAACTTCACGCAATTGCTGACGGAAATCCGTGTCGACATTGAGTCGGGCAGCAGCATGGCGCAAGCCTTCCGCCGTCATCCGAAGTACTTTGACACGCTGTACTGCAACCTGATCGACGCTGGTGAGCAAGGCGGTATTCTCGATGCCCTGCTGGAGCGGCTTTCGCTGTACATGGAGAAGTCGATCGCGCTGAAGGCGCAGATCAAGTCGGCGATGATCTATCCGATCTCGGTGCTGACGGTGGCTTTCCTGGTGACGGTGGTGCTGATGATTTTTGTGGTGCCAGCGTTTAAGGGCGTGTTTTCCAGCTTCGGTGCTACGCTGCCGGCCCCAACACTGGTGGTGATGGGCATCTCCGACTTCTTCGTGCAATGGTGGTACATCATCGTTTTTGCCCCCATCATCGGCATCGTGCTGTTCATGCGGGCATTCAAGCGCTCGGAGAACGTGCAGCGCTCCACGCACCGCTGGATTCTGCGCATGCCGATCTTCGGCAGCATTATCCGCAAAGCCACCATCGCCCGCTGGACGCGTACGCTGGCCACCATGTTTGCCGCCGGCACGCCGCTCGTGGAATCGATGGAATCGGTGGCTGGCGCCGCCGGCAACTGGATCTATCACGACGCCACGATCGAGATCCAACAAGCCGTGCGCATCGGTACCAGCCTGACCAACGCCATGCAGGCCACGCACGTGTTCGACAACATGGTGCTGCAGATGACGCAGATCGGTGAGGAATCCGGTGCGCTCGACAGCATGCTGCTCAAGGTTGCAGAGTTTTACGAGCGCGAGGTGGACGATGCGGTGGCTAACATCTCGGCCCTGATCGAGCCAATCATCATCGTGATTCTGGGCGTGCTGATCGGCGGCATGGTGGTGGCAATGTACCTGCCGATCTTCAAGCTGGGTCAGGTGGTCTGATGCCCGAGATGTTCGTCATTCCCACGCTGGCGCAATTGCCGGCGTGGTTTGTGATTGCGGCCGGCTTGCTGGTCGGCTTGCTGGTCGGCAGTTTTCTCAACGTGGTGATTCACCGCCTGCCGCGCATGATCGAGCGGGAAGAAGCCAACTACATCGCCGAGTTGCGCGAAGAGCCGCTGCCTCACCCCGACGCATACAACCTAGTCGTGCCGCGCTCCGCATGCCCGTCGTGCGGTCACCAGATCAAAGCGATCGAGAATATTCCCGTATTGAGCTGGCTGGCGCTGCGCGGCCGCTGCAGTGCCTGCAAGACACCGATTTCATGGCGCTATCCCGCAGTGGAGCTGGTCACGGGGCTGCTGACGGCGGCCTGCCTGTGGCACTTCGGCCCGACGTGGGTGGCAGTCGCATCGGCGGTGCTGCTGTGGTTTTTGATCGCCGGCACGATGATCGACGCAGACACGCAGCTGTTGCCGGACGCCATCACCCAGCCGCTGCTCTGGCTCGGCCTGGGCGTGAATCTGTTCGGCATGTTCGCGCACCTGCACGACGCGGTGATTGGCGCGATGGCCGGCTACCTGTTCCTGTGGTCGATCTACTGGGCGTACAAGCTGCTGCGGGGCCGCGAAGGCATGGGCTACGGCGACTTCAAGCTGATGGCCGCACTGGGCGCGTGGTTCGGTTGGCAGGCGCTGCCGCTGCTCGTGCTGCTGTCGTCGGTCGTGGGACTGGTGTTTGGGCTGGTGCGCATTGCGCGCGGCGCGACGAGCGAATCGCCGTTCTCGTTCGGACCGTTCATTGCCGGGGCCGGCGTGATCGCACTGTTGACCGGCCCGCAGTTGCTCATGCTGGCAGGGCTCGGCCCGCTGCTTGCGCCATAAGGGCATGGCGAACATGCGCGTGATCGGCCTGACCGGCGGCATTGGCAGCGGTAAAAGCTACGTGGCAGACCGCCTGGCGGAACGCGGCGCCGCCATTGTCGACACCGACGCGATCGCCCATGAGATCGCCGCACCCGGGGGGGCGGCCATCCCCAAGCTGGTCGAGACGTTCGGCGCCGCCATCCTGCGCGCGGACGGTGCCATGGACCGCGATGCCATGCGCGCTCTCGCGTTTTCGGACGCCACCGCCAAATCGCGACTGGAGCAGATCACGCATCCGCTCATCCGCGAGATCGCGTTGTCGCGCGGAGCCGCCGCGCAGGCATCGAGCGCGCATCCGTACCTCGTCTACGTGGTCCCCCTGTTGGTGGAATCCCTCGCCGGGCATCACAGTTGGCGCACGCTGGTCGACCGCATTCTGGTGGTCGACTGCCCGGTTGAGACGCAGATTGCCCGCGTGATGGCCCGTAGCGGGCTGCCGCGCACGCAGGTGGAAGCCATCATCGCGCGCCAGGCTTCACGCGAAGCGCGCCTTGCCGCAGCCGACGACGTGATCGACAACAGCGGCACGCTGGCTGACCTCCTGCCGCAGATCGACCGTCTGGACCTAACCTACAGGACGAACTGAAACGGTCTGAAAGCGGTCGTCACAGCCCTTTGCATTGTGATGAACGAGGGTCTCGCATAGAATGCGGGCAGATCGAGGCCAAATGGGCTTCGGGGCCGCATATGCCAGCAGGCCAGCAAACCGGGCACCCAAGTTTTGATCCTGTACGAATATCCCTTCAACGAACGCATTCGGACGCTGCTGCGCCTCGAAGACCTGTTCGAGCGGCTGGATTTCTTTCTCGTTCAGGAACACCCGCTGCAGCACCATGTGGCCCTGACCACGCTGTTCGAAGTGGTGGACGTAGCCGGGCGTGCCGACCTCAAATCCGATCTGCTGAAAGAACTCGATCGCCAGCGCCAGACGCTCACCGCGCTGCGCGCCAATCCGCAGATCGACCAGGACGCGCTTGATGCCGTCATCAGCGAGCTGGAAACCGCCTCGGGCAATCTCACTGCCACACATGGCAAGGCGGGCCAGCTCATCGCCGACAACGAGTGGCTGACGAGCATCCGCAGCCGCGCGATCATCCCCGGCGGTACGTGCGAGTTTGATCTGCCCGCGTATTTTGCATGGCAGCATCACCCCGCCGAGCGCCGCCGCGCCGACATCATCAAATGGGCCCAACCGCTGGTGCCGCTACGCGACGCCACGATGATCGTGCTGCGCCTGCTGCGCGAATCGGGCCAGAGTGGCAAGGTGATTGCTAACGCTGGCAGCTATCAGCAGATGCTGTCGGGCCGTGTGTACCAGCTGATGCAGGTGCGCCTGGACGAGTCGGCGCTGGGGTTCATTCCCGAGATCAGCGCCAACAAGTACATGCTTTGGGTGCGCTTTACCCAGCAGGATGGCGACCTGCGACCGAAGCCCGTCGATGCGGATATCCCGTTCCAGCTGAAGCTCTGTAATTTCTGAGCCGCACCATGAATGTGAAGACCGTCAAATGCCCCAGCTGCGGCAAGCCCGTGCCCTGGGTGCCTGAGAGCCGCTACCGCCCCTTCTGCTCCGAACGCTGCAAGCAGATCGACCTGGGTGCCTGGGCCGCCGAGCAGTACACCATCCCCGTGGTCGAAGAAGACGACCTGCCCGAGGCACCTGGCGGCGATACGAGCAACAAGCTCAACTAGCCGTCGCTTCCTCGCGCATCCATTCGAAGACGGGCAACGTTGCCGGCAGCACCGGATCAACGTTGATCGGCAGCGTCTGCCAGGCGAAGTCCTGACCTTCCAGCGCGCGCAATGTCCCGTCCCACGCCGTTACCTTGCAGAAGTGCAGGCGCACATATGCGTGAGGGTAATCGTGCTCGATGGTGTGCCAGGGCACGCAGGCGCGCAACGTAACGTCCAGTTCTTCCTTGAGTTCACGCGTGAGCGCAGCTTCCACCGATTCGCCCGCCTCCAGCTTGCCGCCAGGGAATTCCCAGTAGCCCGCGTACGGCTTGCCCTCGGGACGCTGTGCAAGCAAGAACTGGCCGTCCGGCTGCACCAGCACGCCAACGGCCACCTCGGTGATCTTGCGACCGTCGGAGGTGTGCGTGGGTGGCACTTGCGTCAGATTGTCAGTCGACATGCTGCCGCCCATGCTTGCCGCCCCAGTCGCGGGCGAACTGCCATGCCACGCGACCAGAGCGCGAACCGCGCTCGAGCGCCCAGACCAGCGCATCGCCACGCGCAGCGGCGATGTCCTCGTCGCTGCAGCCGAAATGCCGGAGCCAGTGGCCGACGATGGTCAGATATTCATCCTGCTTGGGCGGGTAGAACGACAGCCACAGCCCGAAGCGCTCCGACAACGAGATCTTCTCTTCCACCACCTCGCCCGGATGGATTTCGCCATCCGATGTGTGCTGATAAGTCTCGTTGTCCTTCATGTATTCGGGCAGCAAATGGCGCCGGTTGGACGTCGCGTAGATCAGCACGTTGTCTGACTGCGTTGCCACCGAGCCGTCCAGCGCAGACTTCAGCGCCTTGTAGCCCGATTCGCCCTCTTCAAACGAAAGGTCATCGCAGAAGATCGCGAAGCGCTCCGGGCGCGTCGACAGTTGCTCGACGATATCGCCCAGATCAGCCAGATCATCCTTGTCGACTTCGACAAGACGCAGGCCTTCCTTCACGAATTCGTTCAGGCACGCCTTGATGAGCGATGACTTGCCGGTGCCCCGCGCACCCGTGAGCAGCACATTGTTGGCCGGCAACTTACGCACGAACTGGCGGGTGTTGGCGACGATGGCGTCTTTCTGGCGCTCGATGTTGTGCAGATCGCTCAGGTGGATCGGCGGCAGCTGGCGGATCGGCACGAGATAGCCGATGTTGCCGAACAAGCTCTGGCGTTTGCGCCAGCGGAAGGCAACGGCCTCGTTCCAATCAGCCTCAGTCAGTTCGGGCGGCAGCCATTGCTCAAGCCGCCCAAGAAAGCGGTCGAGCCGTGCGGAAAGGTCGGACGACATAGCGGCTGACTCCGAATTAGGAACGGTAGTCCGCGTTGATCGACACGTAATCGTGCGAGAAATCGCACGTCCACACGGTGGCGGTGGCGTTGCCGCGGCCGAGTGCGATGCGCACGGTGATCTCTGCCTGCTTCATCACGCGCTGGCCGTCCTCTTCGCGGTATTCGGGGTTGCGGCCACCGTCACGCGCAACCCACACGTCGTCGAGCCACAGGTTGACGCCGTTCACGTCGAGGTCCGTCACACCGGCGTAGCCAACGGCGGCCAGGATGCGGCCCAGGTTGGGGTCCGAAGCGTAGAACGCGGTCTTCACCAGCGGCGAGTGCGCGACCGCGTAGGCGATCAATCGGCACTCCTCAACGTTGCGGCCACCCTCAACCTGGATGGCCATGAACTTGGTCGCGCCTTCGCCGTCGCGCACGATCTTCTGCGCCAGCTCCTGTGCGAGACCCGTCAACGCATCGCGCAACGCAGCATAGTCGGGGTGCGATTCGGAATCGATGCGCGGCGTGCCGGCACGGCCCGTGGCGATGACGACGAACGAGTCGTTGGTGGAGGTATCGCCATCCACCGTCACGCTGTTGAACGAATGATCAGCCGCGTGGCGCACCAAACCTTGAAGCACAGCTTCATCCACATTGGCATCGGTGGCGATGAAGCCGAGCATCGTCGCCATGTTCGGGCGGATCATGCCTGCGCCCTTGCTGATGCCCGACATGCGCACGGTCTTGCCCGACAGCGTGCACGTGGCGGACGCTGCTTTGGGTACGGTGTCGGTGGTCATGATGGCTTCAGCGGCGGCCAGCCAGTTGTCGGGCTTCGCGTTGGCCTGCGCAGCCGGCAGCCCTGCGACGATGCGATCGACCGGCAGCGGCTCCAGAATCACGCCCGTGGAGAACGGCAGCACCTGCTCCGCCGACACGCCCAGCAGCTTGGCCACGGCATCGCAGGTCTGGCGTGCGTGCGCGAGGCCCGGTGCGCCCGTTCCGGCATTCGCGTTGCCTGTGTTCACGACGATCGCACGTGCGCCCTTGCCGCTCGCCAAATGCTCGCGGCACACCTGCACAGGTGCCGCGCAGAAACGGTTCTGCGTGAACACACCGGCCACCGTCGAGCCCTCTGCGATACGAACCAGCAGCACATCCTTGCGATTGGCCTTGCGCACACCGGCCTCGGCCCAGCCCAGGTCCACACCGTCGATCGGCAACAGGGAGTCAGCGGCAGGCGCGACGAGATTCACAGCCATGGAGCACACCTTTCAAAATGAGGATGCCCGCATTGCGGGCATCGTGAATCAACAGAAAACAGGTCTAAACAGCGTCAGGCAAGTTTGCCGTGGCACTGCTTGTACTTCTTGCCCGAACCACATGGGCACGGATCGTTGCGGCCAACTTTCGGCACTTCGCCAGCCAGTGCGGCAGCAGCGGCAGATGCCGCCGAACGCGGTGCGGCCATAGCCGGCGTCGCGCCGTGAATCTCCGCATCGCCCGCGGCCACTTCGGCCAGTTCGCTGAATTCGTCGTGCTTGTACTGCACGTTGCTCAGCGCGGAAAGATCTTCTTCGATCTGCTCGGAAGCCTGCTCCAGCTCTTCCTGCGACTGGATGCGCACCGTGAAGACAATACGCGTGACTTCGTTGCGGATGGTGTCGAGCAGGCGGCCGAACAGCTCGAACGACTCGCGCTTGTATTCCTGCTTCGGGTCCTTCTGCGCATAGCCGCGCAGGTGGATACCCTGGCGCAACATGTCGAGCGCCGCCAGGTGCTCACGCCAGTGCGTATCGAGGCTTTGCAGCATCACCGAACGCTCAAAGCCGGCGAATGACTCGCGGCCCACCTGCGCCACTTTGCCTTCGTACACCGCTTCAGCGGCGTCCAGCACCATCTTCAGCAGATCTTCGTCTTCGATCGACTGCGCATCTTCCAGCGTCTTCACCAGCGGCTGATCGACGCCCCAGTCTTCACGCAGGGCCTTCTCCAGACCAGCGACATCCCACTGCTCTTCCATGGTTTCGGCCGGCACATAGGTGCGGAACAGCTCGGTGAACACGGATTCGCGCAGGTTCTTGACCAGATCGCCCACATCCTGCGCTTCGAGAATCTCGTTACGCAGTTTGTAGAGCTCCTTGCGCTGATCGTTGGAGACGTCGTCGTATTGCAGCAGTTGCTTGCGGATATCGAAGTTGCGGCCTTCGACCTTGCGCTGCGCCGATTCGATCGAGCGCGTGACGATGCCTGCTTCGATCGGCTCGCCTTCGGGCATCTTCAGGCGGTCCATGATCGCGCGCACGCGGTCGCCCGCGAAGATGCGCAGCAGTTGGTCATCCAGCGACAGATAAAAACGTGACGAACCCGGATCGCCCTGACGGCCGGCACGGCCACGCAGCTGGTTGTCGATCCGGCGCGACTCGTGGCGCTCGGTGCCAACGATATGCAGGCCGCCAGCAGCCTTCACCTGCTCGTGCAGCGATTGCCATTCGTCCTGCAACGTCTTCACGCGCGAGGCCTTCTCAGCGTCGGAGAGCGACTCGTCGGCCATCACAAAGCCGGACTGCTTTTCCACGTTGCCGCCCAGCACGATGTCGGTACCGCGGCCAGCCATGTTGGTGGCAATGGTGATCATCTTCGGACGACCGGCCTGCGCGATGATCTCAGCTTCACGTTCGTGCTGCTTCGCGTTGAGCACCTGATGCGGCAGCTTCGCCTGGTTCAGCAGGTTCGACAGCAGTTCGGAGTTTTCGATGGACGTCGTGCCCACCAGCACTGGCTGACCACGCTCGTAGCAATCGCGAATATCGCGAATGACGGCGTCGTAGCGCTCCTTCGAGGTCTTGTAGATCTGATCCTGCAAGTCCTTGCGCTGCGGCGTGCGGTTGGTCGGGATCACCACGGTTTCCAGGCCATAAATCTCCTGGAATTCATACGCTTCCGTGTCAGCCGTGCCGGTCATGCCCGACAGCTTGTTGTACATGCGGAAGTAGTTCTGGAACGTGATGGTCGCCAGCGTCTGGTTTTCCTGCTGGATCTGCACGCCTTCCTTGGCTTCCACGGCCTGATGCAGACCGTCGGACCAGCGGCGGCCCGCCATCAGCCGGCCGGTGAATTCATCGACGATCACCACTTCACCGTTCTGCACCACGTAGTGCTGATCGCGGAAGAACAGGCTGTGCGCACGCAGGGCGGCGTACAGATGGTGCATCAGCGTGATGTTCTGCGGCGCGTAGAGCGATTCGCCCTCGCCGATCAAGCCGGCTTGCAGCAGGATCTGCTCGGCTTTCTCGTGGCCCGATTCGGTCAGGTAGACCTGATGCGACTTTTCGTCGACATAGTAATCGCCCGGCTTCTCGACGCCTGTGCCATCCGACTTCTCTTCACCGATCTGGCGCGTGAGCTGCGCTGGGATGCCGTTCATGCGGCGGTACAGGTCGGTGTGGTCTTCTGCCTGGCCGGAGATGATCAGCGGGGTGCGCGCTTCATCGATCAGGATCGAATCCACCTCATCGACGATCGCGTAGTTCAGCGGACGCTGCACGCGCTGGCCGGCGTCGTACACCATGTTGTCGCGCAGGTAGTCGAAGCCGAATTCGTTGTTGGTGCCGTAGGTGATGTCCGACGCGTAGGCGGCCTGCTTCTGGTCGTGGTCCATGGTGGTCAGATTGACCCCCACCGACAGGCCCAGCCAGTTGTACAGGCGGCCCATCCACTCGGCGTCGCGCTGGGCGAGGTAATCGTTGACCGTCACGACGTGCACGCCCTGACCCGAAATGGCGTTCAGATACACAGCCAGCGTTGCGGTCAGCGTTTTGCCTTCACCCGTGCGCATTTCGGCGATCTTGCCGTCGTGCAGGACCATGCCGCCGACAAGCTGCACGTCGAAGTGCCGCATCTTCATCACGCGCTTGCTGGCCTCGCGGCACACAGCGAACGCTTCGGGCAACAACGCGTCGAGGGTCTCGCCCTTGGCAAAACGTTGGCGGAATTCTTCGGTCTTGGCCTGCAGCTCGGCATCGGAGAGCGCTTCGAACTTGGGCTCGAGCGCATTGATCTGCGCCACCTTGCGGCGGTATTGTTTGATCAGCCGTTCATTACGGCTGCCGAAAATCTTCTTGAGAAGGCCCGTGATCATCGATGGCTAGGGCTGGTGAGCCACCGGGAAAACGCGTCGGAGAGACCGCGAAACACAGGCAGCACAACGGCCCAGAAAGGGTTGGCGCAAAGGCGGGAGTTTAGCATGTGCAAAACACCCGCTTGATGGCAGCAGAACCGCCAGATGTGGCAGGAACGCCGCACTTTGGGGCCGCACGAACGTCGTCCGGGCGGCTACACACTCACGCTGAACTGGGGACGGGCGCCCCGATTACAACCCGCGCTAGATCAATGGCCGGCCGCCGCCATGCTCTTTCCGATATCGGCCGCCGCAACCTTCGGCGCGGGCGCCTTGTTGGCTGCCATCTTGGGCTGACCGGCGTTCTCCAGGAAGGCCACCGGATTCTGCGGGACGTCGTTGACGTGCACCTCGAAGTGCAGGTGCGGGCCAGTGGCGCGGCCGGTGCGGCCGATTAACGCAATGCGCTCGCCCGCCTTCACGATGTCGCCGACCTTCACAAACACCTTGGACGCGTGCGCATAGCGCGTCTTCAGGCTGTTGCCATGGTCGATGTCGATCATGTTGCCGTATTCGTGGTGGAACTCGCTGGCCACCACCACGCCACCGGCAGCAGCCACGATGGGCGTTCCAACCGGACCGACAAAGTCGACGCCGTCATGCTGCGTGCGCCGGCCCGTGAACGGATCGATGCGCGTGCCGAAGCCCGAGGAATCGTAGCCCGTGGCCACCGGGCGCACGGTCGGCATCATCTTGGCGTGGATCTGCCGGTCCATCAGGGTGCTTTCAAGCACGCTGAGGTAATCGTTGCGCTGGTCTGCCGAGCGCGTCAGGCGATTCAGCTCGGACTGAATTTCCGGCATCGACATCGGCCGCGAGAATGCACCCTCCGGGCCGCCCCGACTCGGTTGCGATTTGAAATCGAACTCGCGGGGCTGCACCCCCGCCAGGCCCGACACACGAGCGCCCAGCGCGTCAAGGCGCGCGATCTGCGCCTGCATTTCGCCAATGCGCGCAGCCATCAGGTTGAGGTTTTCGCGGGTGACGCGCTGGTCTGCGCCAGGAACCGCGGAAGCAGCCGCACCCGGCAGCAGCCCCTGCTTGGCCGCCAACCAGGTCCCACCAACGGACAGGCTTGCCACGGTCAGCAGCACTGCGCCAATAGCCACGAAGACGCCGCGTCGCGACAGGTGCATCGCGCCGGCCTTGCGTGGGTGAATCAGGATGATCTGCATCGCTCGTTTTCCGGACAAAAAAGCTGCCCACCAGCACGAAAGCGCGATGAAGCGCCCTACAATGCCGGCATGCGAATCTTTGTTCATCCCGCTCTCAAGACGCCTGTGGCTAAACCCGTCCAGGACTGGCTCTCGGGTGCCGGTTCGGTCGGCCCGCTGATGCAGGCGGCCAGGCAATTGGCGACGTTGGAAGCGGAGGTGTTGTCGCTGCTGCCGCCCGGTTTGGGCGGCGGGGTGGCGGTCGGTGGCATCAAGAACGATGCGCGCGACAGCCGCGAAGCGACTCTGGTGTTGCTCGCCGCACATAGTGCGGCTGCGGCGCGCTTGCGGCAGGTGGTACCCACCTTGCTGGAGCGTCTGCAGCGCCGGGGATCGCAGATTACCGCAATTCGTGTACGGGTACAACCGCAGGGCGGCAACGACAGTTTATGGCCACAAGAGACCGAAAAGCCGCCTAAACGCGCCAAGATGACCGCAGTTGGAGTCAACAGCCTAGCGGCCCTGGCCAATGAACTGCCCGATTCGCCGCTTCGGCAGGCCTTGGCCGAAATGATTGCGCGACACGTTGCACCGGCCGCCAAGCCCAAATAAAAAGCGCCCCGCAGGGCGCTTTTTTCATACGAACGACCGCTCAGCCGATCACGAGAAGGCCGGTTGCAACTGCGGCAGGAACGCGCGCGGCGCCTCTTCCACCTTGTCGAACGTCACCATCTCGTAGGCCGTTTCGTCCGCCAACAGCGCGCGCAGCAGCGCGTTGTTCAGGCCGTGGCCCGATTTGTGCGCCGTGTACGCGGCAATCAGCGGATGGCCGACCACATACAGATCGCCAATCGCGTCGAGAATCTTGTGACGGACGAACTCATCGCCATAGCGCAGTTCGTCGTTGTTCAGCATGCGGTGCTCGTCGAGCACGATGGCGTTGTCGAGGCTGCCGCCGCGCGCCAGACCGACCTCGCGTAGCATTTCAACTTCATGCGCGAAACCGAACGTACGGGCGCGGGCGATTTCGCGCGTGTAGCTGGTGTCAGCAAAGTCGATCTCGAACGTCTGGCCGGTCTTGTCGACAGCCGGGTGGCGGAATTCGATCGTGAACGACAGCTTGAAGCCGAAGTATGGGTCGAGGCGGGCAAGCTTGTCGCCCTCGCGGATTTCCACCGGCTTGAGCACGCGGATGAACCGCTTGGCTGCGCCCTGCTCTTCGATGCCCGCCGATTGCAACAGAAACACGAATGAGGCCGCGCTGCCGTCCATGATGGGGATTTCTTCGGCGTCGACGTCGACATAGAGATTGTCGATACCGAGGCCGGCGCAAGCGGACATCAAATGTTCGACGGTCGACACGCGGGCGCCGTCTTTTTGCAGCACGGACGCAAGGCGGGTGTCGCCGATGGCGCTGGCGGTAGCGGGAATCTCGACGGCCGGATCAAGGTCAACGCGCGTGAAGACGATGCCGGTGCCTGCGGCTGCCGGGCGCAACGTCAACGTCACCTTACGGCCCGAGTGCAACCCGATGCCGACGGTCTTGACGAGGGACTTGATGGTGCGTTGTTTCAACATGGCCGCCCTCAACTCACGAAATTTCTACGATTGTTTTTATCTATGCGGTCTGCATAGGTGATAGCCCTAATCATACCATTTTCACATCCCTGCCTTCAAAACGACTTTTGTATCGGGATGTTAGGGGTGCTCACACTCTGCTTAACCTTAGTGCACGCAGATTCAGAGCCACGAACTCATCAGCCTTGAGGCGAGGCGGCATAGCGGGCGGTACTCCGCCATTTGGGGGAGCCGCCAGCGTGGCGTCAGAGTATCGCCAGGATCGATTCGGCGCTGCTGACGGCGAACTGCCCGGGCGCTTCCACCTGTAGCGCTGTTACCACACCGTCCTTCACGACCATCACGTAGCGCTGCGAGCGCACGCCCATGCCGCGCTTGGAGAGGTCCTGGTCAAGGCCGAGCTTGCTGGTGAACTCTGCGCTGCCGTCACCAAGCATGCGGATTTTGTCGTCGGTTCCCTGTGTTCGGGCCCAGGCGCCCATCACGAAGGCGTCGTTGACGGACACACACCATATCTCGTCGACACCCTTGGCGCGCAGCGAGTCGAAGTGGGCGAGGTAGCCGGGCACATGCCGCGCCGAACAGGTCGGCGTGAACGCACCTGGCAGCCCGAAGATGACGATCGTCTTACCCTCTGCCAGATGCTGGACGGAGAAAGCATTGGGGCCGAGCGCGCAGCCGTCCTTTTCCACTTCAAAGAACTCGTAGAGCGTTGCGTCGGGAAGCGGTTGACCAGGCTGGATCATGATCGTCAGGGAGCGTGCGCGGATATCGCGATCATAGAACTTGCCGCGCGACCGCGCAGCCGGTTCGTAAAACGAGACCGCCCGCGTGAACGAATCACGCGGGCGGTCTTGGGAGACAACACCATCAGGCCGCTTGGGTCGGAACGCACCGCGCGCGGCACAACGAACGGATACACCCGCCGGGCGGGGTGAACCCTTCCGGGGAGGCGGCCAGAGGCCAACCTGCCCGGCGGCAACGACTGTGTCCGGTTCGTCGAGCGCTGTCGACTTGCGAGCAGCGGGCCATCACACAACGGCGATCACGGGAGGGGAGCCGTGAACCGCGCGCGGCGTGCGGTGCCGCAGGCAGTCGGACGTGCGCGAGCGCTATCGAACCAACGCAGGCCCGATCAGTCCGCCTGCTTGCGCAGGAATGCCGGAATGTCGTACGTGTCGACGCCCTTCTCTTGCAGTGCCGCCACGTGAGCCGATGCCGACTCACGCGAGCTGCGCCACACGGCGGGGGTGTCGAAATTGCTGTAGTCCGGCGCGGCCGCCACCGAGTGACCGGCGCTACCGCCGAAAGCCACCGGCTGGTTGTCCGTACCGGTCTTCAGCAGCGTCATCGTCTGTTGCTGTTGCTGCTTGTTGCGAGCAGCGCGACCCAGGCCCGTCGCAACCACGGTCACCCGCAGTGCATCGCCCATGGCGTCGTCGTAGACCGTACCGAAAATGACGGTGGCATCTTCCGCGGCATAGCTGCGGATGGTGTTCATCACTTCCTTGGTCTCCGACAGCTTGAGCGAGCGGCTGGCCGTGATGTTGACCAGCACGCCCCGCGCGCCCGAAAGGTCCACGCCTTCCAGCAGCGGGCTTGCCACGGCTTGCTCAGCGGCCAGACGTGCACGGTCGACGCCGGACACGGTGGCCGTGCCCATCATCGCCTTGCCTTGTTCGCCCATCACGGTCTTCACGTCTTCGAAGTCGACGTTCACCAGGCCATCGACGTTGATGATTTCCGCAATGCCGGCAACCGCGTTGTGCAGCACGTCGTCGGCGCACTGGAAGCACTTGTCCATCTCGGCATCATCGCCCATGACTTCGAAGAGCTTTTCGTTGAGCACGACGATCAGCGAATCGACGTTGCCTTCGAGGTCGTTCGCGCCATGCTCGCCAACCTTCGAGCGGCGTGCGCCTTCGAATTCGAACGGCTTGGAGACCACGCCCACGGTCAAGATGCCCATTTCCTTGGCGACCTGTGCGACCACCGGTGCTGCGCCCGTACCCGTACCGCCGCCCATGCCGGCAGTGATGAAGACCATGTGCGCGCCGCGCAGTGCGTCGGCGATCTGCTCACGGGCTTCCTCTGCGCAGTGCTTGCCCACTTCGGGCTTGGCACCGGCGCCGAGGCCCGTGCTGCCGAGCTGCAGCACGCGCGATGCGGTCGAGCGCTTGAGCGCCTGCGCATCGGTGTTCATGCAGATGAATTCCACGCCTTGCACGCCGCGGTTGATCATGTGCTGCACGGCATTACCGCCCGCGCCGCCGACGCCGACCACCTTGATGATGGTGCCGTCCTGCATTTCCGTTTCAATCATGTCGAAGTCCATCATTGCCTCCAGAAGTGATCAGTCCCAGACGATGCAGCCTCCCCGCCGCAACTCCTGGTTCCTGAACAAAAAACATCAAAACAAGAAACTCAACTTGCTCCCCCCAGGGAGCACATCGTCAACATCTGGCACACACGTGCTTAGAAATTGCCGATGAACCATTCCTTCATGCGCGTCCAGATCTGCTTGGCCGATCCGGACTGCACCACAACCTTGCGTCCGCGCACGCGCTGCACGCGACCTTCCTGCAGCAAGCCCATCACCGTGGCGTAACGCGGGCTCTTCACCACCTCGTGCAGATTGCCGCGGTACTCTGGCACGCCCACACGCACGGGCTTCAAGAACATGTCTTCACCCAGCTCGACCATGCCCGGCATCATTGCGGTACCGCCAGTGAGGACCACGCCGCTGGAGAGCAGTTCCTCATAGCCGGATTCGCGCACCACCTGATGCACGAGCGAAAACAGCTCTTCCACGCGCGGCTCGATCACGGCAGCCAGCGCTTGACGCGAAAGCGTGCGCGGCCCGCGGTCGCCGACGCCCGGCACATCGATCATCTCGTCCGGATCGGCCAGCACCTGCTTGGCGATGCCGTACTGGATCTTGATGTCCTCGGCGTCCGGCGTCGGCGTGCGCAGGGCCATCGCGATGTCGTTGGTGATCTGGTCGCCGGCGATGGGGATCACGGCCGTGTGGCGGATCGCGCCTTCGCTGAAGATCGCGATGTCGGTCGTGCCGCTGCCAATGTCGACCAGCACCACGCCGAGTTCCTTCTCGTCTTCGGTCAGCACGGCCAGGCTTGATGCGAGCGGCTGCAGAATCAGGTCGTGCACCTCCAGCCCGCAGCGACGCACGCACTTGACGATGTTCTGCGCCGCACTCACTGCGCCCGTCACGATGTGCACCTTCACCTCGAGCCGGATGCCGCTCATGCCAATCGGCTCGCGCACGTCTTCCTGGCCGTCGATGATGAATTCCTGCGTGAGAATGTGCAGGATCTGCTGGTCGGTCGGGATGTTGACGGCCTTGGCGGTCTCGATCACGCGGGCCACATCGGTGGAGGTGACTTCCTTGTCCTTGATCGCCACCATGCCGCTCGAGTTGAAGCTGCGGATATGGCTGCCGGCAATGCCCGTGAAGACCTCGCCGATCTTGCAATCGGCCATCAGCTCCGCTTCTTCGAGCGCCTTCTGGATCGACTGGACGGTCGCCTCGATATTGACGACCACACCCTTCTTGAGCCCCTTCGATTCGGTCTGGCCCATGCCGATGACCTCGTAGGCGCCGTCAGGACGCAGTTCGGCGACCACCGCCACCACCTTGGAGGTGCCGATGTCCAGCCCGACCAGAAGATCCTTGTATTCCTTGCTCATCGCGTTTTCTCTGTGCTTCGCGTTGCTTTGTTGTTGGCCGCCGGCTTACCCCCCAGCGTGGCTTTCGGCTTTGCAGCACTGCTGGTGCCATTCGCGGTGCCAGGCAGCTTGCCCCCCTTGGCCAGCACCGCAGCCTGCGCATCGGTCAGGAAGCGCACACCCGCCGCCCGAACTGCGAATCCGTTGGGATACCGCAGATCGGCGTATTCGATCTGACCGCCCCAGCGCTTCGTCACCTCGGGCCACGCACGCACAAAGCGGCGGGCACGCGCGGCCAGCGCTGTGCGGTCATCGTCATTCAGTTCGCGGCCCAGCTCGATGACCGTGCCGTTGGACAACCGCGCGCGCCAGGCGTAGCGGTCGGTGAGCGTCACGCTCAGCGGCTCGACATTCATCGGCTTGAACCACTCGGTCATGGTCTCCAGTTTGTCGACCACGTCCTGCTCGGTTCCTTCGGGGCCAGCCAGCGCAACCAGGTCGGTGTCATCTTCAGCTTCGGCCAGGTTGGCCACGAAGACTTCGCCATACGTGTTGACCAGCTTGCCGGACTCATTGCCGCCCCAGGTGCCGAGCGCTTCGTGCTCCTGCACTTCCACCAGCAGCCCGTTCGGCCACACGCGGCGCACGCTCGCACGCCGCACCCACGGCACCGATTCGAATGCGGCACGCGCGTCGTCCAGATTCAGCGAGAAGAAATTGCCGCGCAGCTTGGTCAGCGCGTTGGCGCGCAGACTCGGCACATTCACGTGGCGCAACTCGCTGCCGGCCATCGGCATCACCCGCACCTGCTGCAGCTGGAACATCGGTCGCTGCATCAGCCAGACCGTCCCAACGCCCAACGCGCCAAGCGCGAGCAGCGCATAGAGCGCACTCGCGACGGCGTTGAGGAGACGGGTGTTGTGCCACATAACGTTGTGTTGTCCGGTTTCGCTGACGTTGCGTTGATTACTCTGGTTTCCAGTCGGTGCTCGCGTGCAGCTCCAGCGACGCACTCGCGGCCAGTTGCAGCACAAAATCTTCATAGCTGATGCCGGCCGCGCGCGCGCCCATCGGCACCAGCGAATGGCCGGTCATGCCCGGCGACGTGTTCATCTCCAGCAGGAACGGCGCGTTGTCGGACTTGCGCAGCATGATGTCGGCACGGCCCCAGCCACGGCAGCCCAGCCCGCGATATGCCTGCACCACCAGCGCCTGCACGCGCACGGCCACATCGGCGGGAATCGGTGCCGGGCATTCGTAGCGCGTGTCGTCGGTGAAGTACTTGTTCTGGTAGTCGTAGTTGGCCTGCGGCGCGACGATGCGGATGAGCGGCAACGCGGTCGCGCTCTCGCCTTCGCCGATGATCGGGCAGGTCAGCTCGTCGCCTTCGATGAACTGCTCGGCCATCACATCGCGGTCCAGGCGCGCAGCCTTCTCGTAGGCGGCGGGCAGCTCGGCGGCGCTCGTGACCTTGGTCAGACCGATCGACGAACCTTCGCGCGCCGGCTTGACGATCAGCGGCAGGCCAAGGCGGTCGGCCACGGCTTGCCAGTCGGCGCCGGCGTGCAACATCACGAAGTCAGGCGTGGGCAGGCCGTGAGTCTGCCATTGGCGCTTGGTGGCTTCCTTGTCCATCGCCAGCGCAGACGCGAGTACGCCGCTACCGGTGTACGGAATGCCGAATTGCTCGAGCAAGCCCTGGATCGTGCCGTCTTCGCCAAAGCGGCCGTGCAGCGAGATCACCACGCGGTCGAACCCTTGCTTGGCCAGATCGGCCACGGCCTGCAGGCCCGGGTCGAACGGGTGCGCATCGACGCCCCGCGCGCGCAGCGCAGCCAGCACGCCGTTGCCGGACATCAGCGAGATTTCGCGTTCGGCGGACCGGCCGCCCATGAGCACGCCCACCTTGCCGAGGGACTTCGGATCAATCGTCGGATTTGGAACAAACGGACCGGTCGTCATGCTGCGGCGCCTCCGTTCAGATCCACGACATTTGTGCTGCGCGCCTGCGCCTGCAACGCCACCACTTGACCGGGCACCTGCCCGATCGAACCTGCGCCCATGGTGATGACCACGTCGCCGTCCTGCGCCGCATTCAGAATCGCTTGCGGCATGTCTTCGATCTGCTCTACGAATACCGGCTCGATCTTGTTGGCTACGCGCAGCGCACGCGTCAGCGCGCGGCCGTCGGCGGCGACGATGGGAGGCTCACCGGCGGCGTACACCTCGGCGAGCAGCAACGCATCTACGGTGCCGAGCACCTTCACAAAATCTTCGAAGCAGTCGCGCGTGCGGGTAAAGCGGTGCGGCTGGAACGACAGCACAAGGCGACGACCGGGGAACGCGCCGCGCGCCGCGGCCAGCGTGGCAGCCATCTCGACGGGGTGGTGGCCGTAGTCATCGATGAGCGTGAAGCGGCCCTCGCCGTCAGCGGTCGGCACTTCGCCGTAGCGTTGGAAGCGGCGGCCCACGCCGTTGAATTCGGCCAACGCCTTGACGATGGCCTCGTCCGGCACTTCCAGTTCGGTAGCGATGGCGATGGCGGCCAGCGCGTTCTGCACGTTGTGCAGGCCCGGCAGGTTGAGCGTGATCGACAGCGGCGGCTCGGCATGGCCGTTGATCTGGCGGATCACGGTGAATTCCATGCGGCCATCGACGGCGCGCGCATTGACCGCACGCACTTGCGCATCTTCGGCAAAACCGTAGCGCACGACAGGCTTGGAGACGAACGGCAGAATTTCGCGCACGTTCGGATCATCCACGCACAGCACGGCAATGCCGTAGAACGGCAGACGCTGCGTGAACTCGATGAACGCCTGCTTCAGGCGCGAGAAATCGTGCCCGTAGGTCTCCATGTGATCGGCATCGATATTGGTGATGACCTCGATCACAGGGAACAGGTTGAGGAACGACGCGTCGGATTCGTCGGCCTCGGCGACGATGAAGTCGCCCGTGCCCAGCCGAGCGTTGGCGCCGGCAGAGTTCAGGCGGCCGCCGATCACGAAGGTCGGGTCCAGGCCGCCTTCGGCCAGCACGGAGGCGACCAGGCTGGTGGTCGTCGTCTTGCCGTGCGTGCCGGCAATGGCGATGCCTTGCTTCAGGCGCATCAGCTCGGCCAGCATCACCGCACGCGGCACGATGGGGATGCGCTTGGCGCGCGCGGCCAGCACTTCGGGGTTGTCGCCGCGCACGGCGGTGGAGACGACCACGGCATTGGCGCCGATCACATGCTCCGGCGCGTGGCCCTGCATGATTGTCGCGCCGAGGGTTGCCAGCCGCTGCGTGGTCGCGCTGCTGCCCAGATCTGAGCCTGTCACGCGGTAGCCGAGGTTCAGCAGCACCTCGGCGATGCCGCTCATACCGGCGCCGCCGATGCCTACAAAATGGATGTTCTTGACGATGTGCTTCATATCGATTCGATTCCCTATGCCCGTGCCACCGCTACACACACGTCGGCGACACGCTCGGCCGCTTCGGGCCGTGCCTGCTCACGTGCTTTAGCCGCCATATCGGCCAACTGCGCACGCGTCAGGGACGCGAGTGTATCTGCCAGCGATGCCGGACCCAGTTCCTGCTGCGACACCAACAGCGCTGCGCCGCGTTCCGAAAGGAAGCGCGCGTTGGTGGTCTGGTGATCGTCCACGGCGTGCGGGAACGGCACGAACAGCGCCGCGACACCCGCCGCGGCCACTTCTGAAACAGTCATTGCGCCCGCACGGCAAATCACGAGATCGGCGTGCGCATACGCGGCCGCCATGTCGTCGATGAAGGGCACGGGTTGCGCGTGGGCATCGTCAATGCCCGCGGCGGCATAGTTGGCGCGCAGCGTGTCGATCTGCTTGGCGCCAGCCTGATGGATGACGATCGGGCGCGTATCAGCAGGCAGCAACGCCAGCGCCTTGGGCACCACGTCGTTGAGCGCTGCCGCGCCCAGGCTGCCGCCCACGACCAGCACGCGCAGCGGGCCGGTTCGCTCGGCGTAGCGCGCTTGCGGTGAAGCCAGCATGGCAAGGTCGGCGCGGATCGGGTTGCCGACCCACTCAGCGCCGGACAGCGCATTCGGAAATGCGCACAGCACGCGATCCGCTACGCGCGCAAGCACGCGGTTGGCCAGACCTGCGATGGAATTCTGTTCGTGCAGCACCAGCGGGCGCCCCAGCAGCACGCTCATCATGCCGCCCGGGAACGTGATATAGCCGCCCATGCCCAACACCACGTTTGGACGCACACGACGCACCACACCGAGGCTCTGCCAGAACGCGCGCAACAGGTTGAGCGGCAGCAGAAACTTGGTAACGAGGCCCTTGCCGCGCAGGCCACCAAACTGTACCGACTCCAGCGGAAAGCCATGCTTGGGCACCAGTTGGCCTTCCATGCCGTTCGCGTTGCCAAGCCACACCACCTTCCAGCCACGCGCGGCAAGCAGCTTGGCCACCGACAGCGCGGGGAAGATGTGACCGCCCGTACCGCCGGCCATGACGAGGAGCGTGCGGGGCGCCGTACCTACCGTCATACCTTGCCCCCCCGCATCAGCACGCGGTTTTCGTAGTCGATACGCAGCAGCAGCGCGAGCGCCACGCAGTTCATCAGGATGCCCGAGCCGCCGTAGCTGACCATCGGCAGTGTCAGGCCCTTGGTTGGCAGCAGGCCGAGGTTCACACCCATGTTGATGAAGGCCTGCCAGCCGATCCAGATACCCAGGCCTTTAGCGACCAGGCCGGCAAACGTGCGGTCGAGCTGCAATGCGGTGCGGCCGATCTCGAATGCGCGCCGCACCATCCAGTAGAACAGCAGGATCACGATCAGCACGCCGACGAAGCCCAGTTCCTCGCCGATCACAGCCAGGATGAAGTCGGTGTGCGCTTCCGGCAGGTAGTGCAGCTTCTCGATGCTGCCGCCCAGGCCGACGCCGGTCCACTCGCCACGGCCGAAAGCGATGAGCGAGTGCGTGAGCTGGTAAGCCTTGCCCTGTGCGTATTCCTCCTGCCAGGGGTTCAGGTACGCAAAGATCCGCTCACGCCGCCACGGCGACGCCACGATCAGCAGTGAGAAAGTTGACACCGCCGTCAGCACGAGGCCGCCGAACAGCTTGCCGTTCACGCCGCCCAGGAAGAGGATGCCCATAGCCACGGCCGCGATCACTAGGAACGCGCCCATGTCCGGCTCCAGCAGCAGGAGCGAGCCCACAAACGCCACGGCCACGCCCATCGGCAGGAAGCCCTTGCGCACGCTCTGCATCCAGTCCTGCTTGCGCACGGTGTAATTGGCGGCGTACAGCACGACCGCCAGCTTCATCAGCTCGGACGGCTGGAAGTTCATGACGCCCAGCGGCAACCAGCGGCGCGCGCCGTTCACGCCCTTCCCCACGTGCGGCACGAGCACGATCACCAACAGCACCAGCGCGATGATGAAAAGCTTCGGTGCGTATTTGTCCCAGAACTTGACCGGAATCTGGAATGCGACGATCGCACCGATGAGGCCGATCACCAGCGAGAAAATGTGGCGGATCAGGAAGTGCCCGTTGCTGTAGTTGGCGTACTTGGGCGAATCCGGCAACGCGATGGACGCCGAATACACCATCACCAGCCCGAGGCCGAGCAGCACAATCGCAACCCACATCAGCGGCTGGTCGTACTCCATCATCTTGGAGCGCGTGGGCTTGACCCCCGAAACGGCATCACGCAGGCCATCCCACGCATTGCCGATGGTCGCGCCGATGAAGCCGCTGCGCTTGATCTGGGTGTCGCTCATAGGAGGACTCCTCGGTCTGCCGCCAGTGCGGCCACGGCCTCGTGGAACACCTGGGCGCGATGTTCGTAGTTGCGGAACATGTCAAAGCTGGCGCACGCCGGCGACAACAGCACGGCAACGCCCGGTTGCGCATGAGCGGCGGCTTGCGGCACAGCGGCTTCCAGCGTCGGCGCATCGATCAGCGCGACACCGGTATTGGCCAGCGCCTCACGAATCAGCGGTGCATCGCGGCCGATGAGGATCACGGCGCGCGCGTACTGCGCGACCGGCTCGGCCAGCGGCGAGAAGTCCTGGCCCTTGCCATCGCCACCCGCGATCAGCACGACAGGCTTGGACAAGCCCGAGAGTGCAGCCACCGTCGCGCCGACGTTGGTGCCCTTGCTGTCGTCGAAGAATTCGATGTCGTCAAATGCGGCGATCAGTTCGACGCGGTGCGGCTCGCCGGCGTAGTCGCGCAGGCCGTGCAGCAGCGCGCTCACCGGAAGGCCGATCGCCCGGCACAGTGCCAGCGCAGCCATCGCGTTGGTGGCGTTGTGCAAGCCCCGGATGCGCAGTGCGTCAGCTGGCATCAGGCGCTTGAGGCGCACTGGCACCAGCGCGGCCGGCACGTTGTCGCTTTTCTTGCGGCGCGTGGGCTTGGGAAGATCGTCCTCATCGGCTTCCGCCAATACGATCCAGGGCATGCCGCCATCGCGCAACAGGCCGAGCGCATCGGGCGTGCCCGGTTCGTCGATGCCGAAGGTGATGTCGCCACCGTTCTTGCTGGCGAATGCCATCACGGCAGCATCCTGACGATTCAGCACACGCACGGTGTTGGCGCCAAAGATGCGGCCCTTGGCCGCGGCATAGGCGTCCAGCGTGCCGTGCCAGTCGAGGTGATCCTGCGTAATGTTCAGGACGGTGGCGGCGTCTGCGTCCAGCGTGTGCGTGGTTTCGAGCTGGAAGCTGGAAAGCTCGAGCACCCACACGTCGGGCAGCGTGCCGGCGTCAATGCATTCCCCGAGCTTATCGAGCGCCGACGGGCTGATGTTGCCTGCTACGCCGACAGTCTTGCCGGCGCGCTCCACCAAGGCGCCCGTGAGCGCAGTGGTGGTTGTCTTGCCGTTGGTCCCAGTGATGGCCAACACGCGCGGCGTGTAGCTCTGCGCGGTCTTGAGACCCGCCAACGCGCGGGCAAACAATTCGATCTCGCCCCACACCGGCACGCTGCGCGCATTGGCGGCGCTCTGCAGTGCGGCGACGTTGGCATCCAGCGGCGACAGCCCGGGACTGATCGCCACCAGCGTCACATCGTCCAGCAGCGACACGGCGAATGGGCCGCTCACGAATTCGGCATCCGGCACGTGCGCACGCAACGTGGGCAGGTTGGCTGGCGCCTCGCGCGTGTCGGCCACGCGCACTCGCGCGCCATGACGGGCACACCAGCGCGCCATTGCCAGGCCGGATTCACCAAGGCCGAGCACCAGCACCGCCGGCGCGTCGAAGTCGCCGAACATGCGCGGCTCCTGGGCGGTTTCGGCAGCGGGCATCGGTTCGGTGGAATCGAGCGTCGCGACAACGGCGTCCACGGCCGCTTCCGGCTGTGTGGCGTCCATGTCGTCCGGGCTGATCGATTCGGTCATGTCGGTCATTTGCGTGCTCACCGCAGCTTCAGGGTCGACAAGCCGATCAGCACCAACATCATGGTGATGACCCAGAAGCGCACGACCACTTGCGTTTCCTTCCAGCCGGAGAGCTCGAAATGGTGATGCAGCGGCGCCATGCGGAACAGACGCCGGCCCTCGCCATAACGCTTTTTGGTGAACTTGAACCACGTCACCTGCAGCATCACCGAGACGGTCTCGGCCACGAAGATGCCGCCCATGATGAAGAGCACGATTTCCTGACGCACGATCACGGCGATCGTGCCCAGCGCGCCGCCAAGCGCCAGCGCGCCAACGTCACCCATGAACACCTGCGCCGGATGCGCGTTGAACCACAGGAAGGCAAGCCCGGCCCCCGCCATCGCCGAGCAGAAGATCAGCAGCTCACCCGCACCTGGAATGTGGGGGAACAGCAGGTACTTGCTATAGACGGCGCTGCCCATCACGTAGGCGAACACGCCTAACGCACTGCCTACCAGCACGACCGGCATGATGACGAGGCCATCAAGGCCGTCGGTCAGGTTCACAGCATTGCTGGAACCAACGATGACGAGATACGTCAGGATGATGAAACCGAACACGCCCAGCGGGTAGCTGATCTCTTTGAAGAACGGCACGATCAGGTGCGACTTGGCCGGCAGGTTGAGTGACAGGCCGCTGCGCACCCAATCCATGAACAGCTCGAGCACGCGCATGTTGCTCGTCTCCGAGACCGAGAACGCCAGATATGCCGCAGCAAAGAGGCCGATCACGGTCTGCCAGAAGAATTTCTCGCGCGAGGACATGCCCTTCGGGTCACGGTGCACGACCTTGCGGTAGTCATCCACCCAACCGATCGCGCCGTAGCCCAGCGTGACGAGCAGCACGATCCAAATGAAGCGGTTGCCCCAGTCCGCCCATAGCAGCGTCGACACAGCAATACCGATGAGCACCAGCACACCGCCCATCGTGGGCGTGCCCGCCTTGACCAGGTGCGTTTGCGGGCCATAACTGCGCACAGCCTGGCCGACCTTCAGCTCGGTCAGGCGACGGATCACCCACGGCCCAAACCCGAGGCCGATCACCAGCGCCGTGAGAGATGCCATCACGGCGCGGAACGTCAGATAGTTGAAGACGCGCAGGAAGCCGTAGTCGTTCTGCAACCATTGCGCCAATGCCAATAACATGGGTTCTTGCTTCCCTTAGTGCTGCTGTTGTGTGCTGGAACCGGTCGACAAATCCGCAACCGGGTCTTTCAAGACCAGCGCTTCCACAATGCGTTCCATCCGCATGAAGCGCGAGCCCTTCACCAATACCGTCGCAGCCGGCGCAATGGCGGGCACGCCGTGTTCAATCAAGTCCTCCGCCGACGCAAAATGCTGCGCGCCTGCGCCGAAAGCGTCGACGCTGTGGCGCGCAAGCTCGCCGGTTGCCAGCACCGCGTCGATGCCGTGCTCGCGCGCATAAGCGCCGATTTCTTCGTGGAATGCCGGACCCTGCGAGCCAACCTCGCCCATGTCACCCAGCACCAACCAGCGCGGCGCCGGCAGCGTGACCAGCGCATCGATCGCTGCGCGCATCGAATCGGGGTTCGCGTTGTACGTGTCGTCGATGACGAGGCCGCCGTGCGTGCCCTGCTTGCGCTGCAGCCGCCCCTTGACCGGAGCAAAGTTGCCCAGCGCCTGTGCTATCACCTCGGGAGCGACACCGGCTGCGAGCGCGCATGCCGTCGCGGCCAGCGCATTGCGTGCGTTGTGCAACCCGAGCAGCGGCAACGTGATGACGAAGCGTTGCCCAGGGGCCTGCACATCGATGCGTTGCCCGTCGGCGGTGTCCGCCGCCGTGCCCGTCACAGCCCCGGCCTCGATACCGAAATCGAGCACGCGACGCGAACCGGCCGCGGCTTGCCACACCGGCGCATATTCGCCACCGTTGGCCGCATCACGCGGGAACACCGCAACGCCATCGGGCGGCAGCGCGGCCAGCACGGCGGCGTGCTCTTCAGCCACCGCTTCCACGCTGACCATGAATTCCTGGTGCTCGCGCTGAGCGTTATTGATCATCGCCACGGTGGGCTGGGCAATGGCGGCCAGCACGGCCGTCTCGCCCGGATGATTCATCCCGAGTTCGAGCACGGCCAGCTTGTGTTGCGCATTCAAGCGGAACAGCGTGAGCGGCAGGCCGATGTCGTTGTTGAAATTGCCGGCAGTCGCCAGGCGGGCGTCTTCACCGACGGCCTGCGCAAAGATCGCGGAGATCATCTCCTTGACCGTGGTCTTGCCGTTGCTGCCCGTCACGGCGACGACGGGAATCGGGAACTGGCGGCGCCAGCCGGCGGCAAGCTGGCCGAGCCCGATGCGCGTATCGGCGACGGTCAGCACGGCCACATTGGTGACATCGAGCGTGGCGGCCGGTGGGCGCGACACCAGCACGGCAGCAGCGCCACGCGCCACCACTTCGGGCAGGAAGTCGTGCGCATCGAAACGCTCGCCGATCAGCGCGACGAACAGGTCGCCGGGTTGCACAGCGCGGCTGTCGGTCGTCACGCGCAGGATCGCTGCATCGGGGCCGGCGAGATAGGCGCCGGCCATCCAGGCAGCGGCGTCGGTGGCGTGCATCATGACGGTCGCGGCGCTCATGCATTCACCCCGCGGGCGGCGAGTGCCAGGCGCACATGTTCCTGATCGGAAAACGGCCGCTTGCGACCGGCAATCTCCTGCGTCGATTCATGTCCCTTGCCGGCCACGACGATCACGTCATGCGCATCGGCGTGGCGCACGGCGTGCAGGATGGCGGCCGCGCGGTCTTCGATCTGGGTGGCGGCGCGCGGATTGTCCATGCCGTCGGCGATCTCGTCGAGGATGTGCTGCGGGTCTTCGCTGCGCGGGTTGTCGGAGGTCAGCACCACGTGCGGCGCCAGGCGCTCGGCGATGGCGCCCATCTGCGGACGCTTGCCAGGGTCGCGGTCACCGCCGCAGCCGAACACAGCCCACAGCTTGCCGCCGCGCGCCTCGGTAATCGGCGCAAGCGTGCGCAGCGTTTGCTCCAGCGCGTCGGGCGTATGGGCGTAATCGACCACCACGAGGGGCCCGTCTTCACCGCCGAAACGCTCCATGCGGCCGCTCACCGGCTGCAGCTTTTCCAGGCGCGCAATGGCGTCCTGCCACGGCACACCAGCCGCCAGCAGTGCACCCAGAACACCCAACAGATTCGATACGTTGAACAGGCCGACGGTGGAGGCATGCACGGTCGCGTGACCGAAGCTGCCGTCCACGTCGAACGTCGTACCGGTGCGATGCGCGCGCACGTTGCTGGCGCGCAGCCATTGTCTGGCGCCGTGCTGCGCAGCGGCTTCGCCTTCGATGCCGTATTCGAGGGTTTCGACTTCGGCGCGGGCGTTCTGCAGCAAGCGCACACCGGCCGCATCGTCGCGATTGATCACCGCCGCGCGCAGGCCCGGCCAGCTGAACAGACGCGCCTTGGCGAGTTCGTACTCGGCCATCGTGCCGTGGTAGTCGAGGTGATCCTGCGTCAGGTTGGTGAACACCGCGATGTCGAAGCGGGTGCCATCCACGCGGCCTTGCTCCAGGCCATGCGACGACACTTCCATGGCGATGGCGCGAGCACCCGCACCGTGCAGATCGGCAAGGCTGTGCTGGAGCTGGATGGCATCCGGCGTGGTAAAGCCGGTCGCGGCCAGCGCATCGACAAACCCGGTGCCGAGCGTACCCACCACTGCGCAACGCTCGCCGTGTTTGGTCAGCGCCTGCGCAATCCATTGCGAACACGATGTCTTGCCGTTGGTGCCTGTCACGCCAATCACGCGCAGGGCGTCCGCGCCCGGTACGCCGTACCACTGCGCGGCAAGCGGACCGGCCAGTTCAGCCAGACCGTCCACCGGCAGGATGCGCACGGGCGCGTCTGCGGGCATTGCGTAGCCATGGGCTTCGGCCAGCACGGCGGAAGCCCCTGCCTCGATGGCCTGAGGAATATGCGGACGGCCGTCGCCATGCTGGCGCACATTGCCGAGCACGTAGGCGACGAACACATCGCCAGTCTTGAGCTTGCGCGTATCGCTCGTGAGGTCGGCACCCGCTGGCGCTTGTACGCGCAGCCAGTCCGCCACGGGCGCCAGGCGCGCGGCGATGGTCGGACGATCGGACGTCGGCTTGGCCGTCATTGCAGCCCTCCCACCGGCTCTTCCGGCACGTCCGGCGTCATCACGAGCTGACGCACCGGCGAATCCGGCGGCACGTTCAACGCGCGCAAGGTGCCGCCCACGATCTGCGAAAACACCGGACCGGCGGCGCCGCCACCGTAGCGGTTACCCACAGTGGGCTCATCCACGCTCACCGCCACGATGATGCGCGGGTTCGACATCGGCGCCAGACCAATAAACGAGGCGCGATACTTCGAGCGGTCATAGCCGCGCCCGGTGTGCTTCCACGCCGTGCCGGTCTTGCCGCCGACGCGATAGCCCATCACCTGGGCCTGCGGTGCGGTACCGCCGGGCGCCGTCACCGTCTCGAGCATCTGACGGACCTGCCGCGCCACCTCCGGCGAGATCACTCGCTCGCCCTGCGGCGGCTGGCCGTCGGTGCGGTACATGGTGATCGGAATCAGCTCGCCATCGTGCGCAAAGATGGTGTACGCATGCGCAATCTGGAACAGCGACACCGACAGGCCGTAGCCGTACGACATGGTCGCCTGCTCGATGCGGCGCCATTTGTTTGCCGGCCGCAGCCGCCCCGCCACCGCGCCCGGGAAGCCGATCTTCGGTGCCTGCCCCAAGCCCACACTGGTGAACATGTCCCACATTTCCTGCGGCTTGAGCATCATCGCGATCTTGGTCGTACCGATGTTGCTGGAGTGCTGGATCACCTGGGCGACCGTCAGCGTGCCGTAGTTGCCGGTATCGGAAATGGTCGCGCCTTCAAAATTGTATTTGCCGTTGGTCTGCACCAGCGTAGTGGGCGTCACGCGCTTGAGCTGCAACGCCAGGCTGATGGTGACCGGCTTCATCATCGAGCCGGGCTCGAAGGTGTCGGTCAGCACGCGGTTACGCAGTTGCTCGCCAGACAGGCGGGTGCGGTCGTTCGGGTTGTAGGTCGGGTAGTTGGCGAGAGCCAGCACCTCGCCGGTCTGGGCGTCCAGAACGATCGCACTGGCGGCCTTTGCGTGGGTACGCTCGATGGCGGCCTTCAGTTCATTGAAGGTCAGGTACTGGATCTTGGCGTCGATCGACAGCGTCTGATCATGCCCATCACGCGGAGCCTTGAGCACGCCCACGTCTTCCACCACGCGGCCCAGCCGATCCTTGATCACCTGACGCTGTCCGGCGGCACCGGCGAGGTCGGACTCGCGCGCCAGCTCCATGCCTTCCTGGCCTTTGTCCTCGACGTTGGTGAAACCGACAATGTGCGCCATCGCCTCGCCTTCCGGGTAGAAGCGCTTGTATTCACGCGTCTGATAGATGCCATCGATCTTCAGCGCGGCAATCTGGTCGGCCACCTCGGGCAGCACCTGACGCTTGAGGTAGACGAAGCCCTTGTCTTCGCCCAGCTTGCCCGAAAGCTCCTTGTTGTTCATGCCGAGCAGCTTGGCGAGCTTCTTCATGTCTTCGCCAGGCACGTTGTTGGGCACGTCTTCGGGCACGGCCCAGATGGCCTTCACCGGCAGGCTCGTGGCCAGCACCAGACCATTGCGATCAAGAATCTTGCCGCGCGTGGCCGGCAACTCCAGCGTGCGTTGGAAGCGCTTCTTGCCCTCGGCCTCATAGAAACGGTTGCCGGGGCCTTGAATCCACAGCGCGCGACCGATCAGCGCCAGGAAGGCCGCGAACATCAGGAACACGACCAGCTTAGAGCGCCACATCGGCAGGCGCAGGCCCAGCACGGGGCTGGCGGAAAACTGGCCCAGGCGCGCGCGCGCCGTGGTGCCGTTGGATTTGCGTGCGCCGCTCATGGCTGTACTCCGGAAGCCGTGGGCGCGCTCGCCGCCGCCGAGGACGCCCCGGAGCCCCCCCCTGCTGTCGGCAAATCGGCAAACCCCTGCAGATACTGCGTGCGACCCGCCTGTGCGGGCGACATCTTCAACTGCCTGCTCGCGATGTCGGCAATGCGAGCGCTCTTGCCCAGCGCGCTCTGCTCATATTGCAGACGCGACCAATCGGTGTTGAGTTGCTTCTCTTCCGCCTGCGCGCGATCCAGCGCGACAAACAGTTGCCGCGCCTGATGCTGTGCGTTGACCAGCGACAGCGCACACAGCACCAGCGCGGTCAGCAGGAACATGTTCAGGCGGTTCATGGCGTGCGGCTCCGTCGGCTCAGCAACGCTCGGCCACGCGCATGATGGCCGAGCGCGCACGCGGGTTGGCCGACACCTCGGCCTCCGACGGCTTCACGCGGCCAAGCAGGCGCAACTGCGGCGCCGGCAATTCATGCGCACGCAGCGGCGCCCGACGCAGTTCCGGCGCGGCGGATTGCTCCGGGCGCGCCAGGGCCTGCATGAAGCGCTTGACGATGCGGTCTTCCAGCGAATGGAAGCTGATCACGACGAGACGTCCCCCCTGTTCCAGGCGTTCAAAAGCGGCCTTCAGACCGGTTTCGAGGTCCGCAAGCTCTTGATTGACGTGAATCCGTAAAGCTTGAAAGGTGCGGGTCGCAGGGTCTTGGCCCTTCTCGCGTGTTTTGACGGCTTGCGCCACGAGCGCGGCAAGCTCGGATGTGCGATCGAGAGGACCTCGATCCCCGGATTGGCCCCGGCGAGCAACAATCGCCTTTGCAATCTGTACAGCAAACCGTTCTTCCCCATAGTCCCGTATCACCCTCGCAATGTCGCGCTCATCAGCCTCGGCCAGCCATTGGGCTGCGGTGATGCCGCGCGTGGTGTCCATCCGCATGTCGAGCGGGCCATCCATCCGGAACGAGAAGCCACGTGCGCCTTCGTCGATCTGCGGCGAGCTGATGCCGAGATCGAGCAGCACGCCGGCCACTCGCTCCACGCCACGCGCGTCCAGGCACTGGGCCATCTGCGCGAAGCTGTCATGCTCAATAGCGAAGCGGGCATCCTCTACGGTGCCCGCTTCGGTGATTGCTGCCGGGTCCTTGTCGAAGGCGACAAGTCTGCCGCCGGGCCCCAGCCGTTCCAGGATGAGCCGGCTGTGCCCGCCTCTCCCGAAGGTTCCATCGATATAGAGGCCGTCGTCGCGCCAGATGAGCGCGTCGACCGCTTCGTCTAAGAGCACCGTCTGATGGCGCAGTCCCGTACTGGCTTGGGTTGTCATCGTGCGTCATCAAAAGGAGAAATTCTTGAGGGCGTCGGGCATGCCTTGCGCCATGGCGGCTTGCTCCTTCGCGGTGTACGTGGCGGCGTCCCAGACTTCGAAGTGGCTGCCCATGCCGAGCAGCATCACGTCACGTTCCAGGGAGGCAGCCGTGCGCAGTTCTGGGGTAATGAGGACGCGGCCGGCGGTATCGAGTTCGACATCTGCGGCGCTGCCCAGGAAGATTCGTTTCCACCAGTGGGCTTCCATCGGCAGCGCAGCGATGCGCTCGCGAAAGCGTTCCCACTCGGGGCGCGGAAACAGCATGAGGCAACCGTCCGGGTGCTTGGTCACAGTCACCCGGCCCTCGGCCTGCAGCTGGAGCGCTTCGCGGTGCCGAGACGGAATGGACATCCGCCCTTTGGCATCCAGCGTTAGCGCCGACGCACCCTGGAACACGTTGGTTTCTCTCTCCGTGTGGCGATTCGATCGCCACTCACCTTGCCGTCAACTGGCCTGCAAACGGCCTCTTTAAACCACAAAACTACACTTTCTGACACTGTTTCCCACTTTAGAGGAACGACTTTAGGCGGTCAAGGCTTGCGAAGGGCTGCGAGACGGAAAATTTGCAATCAGAACAATGACTTAGCGCATCCCCCCGGAGCAGACAAGGCACTTTTCCCAATCAAATGAAGGAGATAGCGTGGTTTATGCAGAAACCACGTGAGAGAACAGCGAGCGGCCGCGCCCTCGTAAGAGGGTACAAACCGCAGGCAGCAAAGCTCGGGCGAATGGAGGAGCGTGCGCCGTGTCGCCGGGTCGTCGACCCGCCACACGTGCGTCAGATGCGATAGGCGGCGGTGGTCATGACGCGTGACGCGGCACGCATGGCTTGGCGGATCGGCGCAGGCAGATCAATGCCGCCGGCTTGGCGCGCGTTGTCGCCGTGGCGGATTTCGTCGTCGCGCATCTGGGCGACGATGGCACGCGAGCGGGTGTCCTGTTCGGGCAATGTATCGAGATGACCGTCGAGGTGATGCTCGACCTGGCGCTCGGTCTCGGCGACGAAGCCGAGGCTGATCTTGTCGCCGAGGCGTCCGGCCACCGCGCCGATCGCGAAAGCGCCGGCGTACCACAGCGGATTGAGCAGGCTCGGGCGGTCGTTCAATTCCTGCAGGCGCTGGGCGCACCAGGCGAGATGGTCTTCTTCTTCGCGTGCGGCTTCGTCAAGCTGGGCTCGGATGGCCGGGTCCCGGGCAAACAGCGCTTGCCCCTGGTACAGGGCCTGCGCGCAGACTTCGCCAACATGGTTCACGCGCATCAGGCCGGCGGCATGGCGGCGGTCGGCCTCGGAAAGCTTGGTCGCGTTGTCGGCCCTATCCGCGGAGGTGGACACGATAACGGCGTCAGCAGGGTTCGGTCGGCTGGCGCGGGTGACGCCTGCCACAGCGCGCAGGGCGCGGTCGAATTCGGGGATGAAGCGGTCGAGCATAGGTACGGGCACCGCCGACAATGGCGTGCGGCGCGATCGCCATTGTAAAGCCGACGCTGCGCGGGACCTTGCGTCCGGTCAGAAGCGGGTTGACCAAACACTACTGTACGGGATAACCCTGTTGGCGCGCGGATCGCATCTAAAACCGCAACGAATCAAGCGCGCTCATCGCCGATCTATTTCAAATTCGGAAACAGCCTGTTGCCGGGATCAGACAGCAAACGCGCGTTTACGAACATTCGTTCGCAAATTTCGACCGAGCCCAGTATCGCGTTGCTACATTAGTCAGCGACTTCGATTGAAAGTCATGGGGCGGGAAGACAAGAACGGAGGGTCTGCCTGCCACCGAACTCAATAAATAAAGATCTGGAGACCGACCGATGAAGAAATCGCTGCTGGCATTGGCAGTGCTGGGCACGTTTGCGGGTGTTGCGCAGGCTCAGTCGAGTGTGACGCTGTATGGCGTGGTCGACGCGAACGTCGAGTACGTCAACCACGAGCAGAACGTAACGGCGGCAGGCGTCGCCATTCCGGGCAGCAGCGGTTCGCGCCTTGCAATGCAGGCAGGCGGGCTGTCTTCCAACCGTTGGGGCTTGCGCGGCGTTGAAGACATCGGCGGCGGGCTCAAGGGTCTGTTCGTGCTGGAATCAGGTTTCGGCATGGACACCGGCACGCTGCAGCAAGGTGGCCGCCTGTTCGGCCGGCAGGCGTTTGTTGGCTTGCAAGGCAACTGGGGCAAGATTACGTTGGGGCGTCAGTACACGACGATCTTCGACATGATGGCGAACTTCTCGCCGAGCGGGTACGCCACGCAGTGGGAGCCGGTGGTCGGCCTGCTGGGCGCGAACTTCCGCGAAGACAACATGATCAAGTACGGCGCCACGTTCGGCCCGTTGACGGTCGAAGCCCACTGGTCGTTCGGCGAGCGCACGGGCAGCAACACGGCCAATTCGGCCTACGGCGCCGGCGCGAACTACTTCGCTGGCCCGTTTGGCTTGGGTGTCGCATATGACGAAGTGAAGGTGCTGACGGCCGCAGAAGCCCTGGGCCTGTCGGGCGGCAACGAATATGCCCGTGACAAACGCGCCGCCATTGCGGCCAGCTACACCACGGGCCCCGTCAAGGTGATGGCAGGCTTCCGCTACGGCAACACCGAAGCGCCTTCCAGCGGCGCCGCAGCCGCACTGACGCCGCACCGCGATGATCTGTACTGGCTGGGCGTGAACTACCAGGCAACCCCGGCACTCGGCCTGACGCTGTCGTACTACTACGACAACATCAAGGAAGCGACCATCGGCGGCGCCACCATCAACCCGCGCAACCCGCAGCAGTGGAACTTCATCGCCGACTACAACTTCTCGAAGCGCACCGACGTGTACCTGACGGCCGCGTATTCGCGCAATGGTTCGCTGAACTGGGATTCGATCGGCTACGCGACCAACCCGGCAACGGGCGCGCAGACATCGGTGGGCTATCTGCCGGCGGCATCGCAGACGTACTTCATCACGCCGAACTCGGATAACCAAGTCGGTGTGGCAGTGGGTGTGCGCCACAAGTTCTGACGCACGCTTTGGTTTTTGCCCGCCGCCCCTCTCCTTGGCGGGCGCAGGAAGGCACCTTCGGGTGCCTTTTTGCATGGCCGCGCGCTATGCTCTGCGATCGAGCCCGCCGCCGGACAGCAAGACGGCAACACAACAACGCGCGGCGCTTCATAACGACAACAACGCGAACCTCACCGGAGACCCGCATGTCCTCTTCGACTTCTCCAACCATGGCGCCCGCTGCCCCCGACGCGACGGCCGACGCCAGCCGCTCGCGCATCGTCTTTGCGAGCTTCATCGGCACGGCCATCGAGTTCTACGATTTCTATGTCTATGCGACCGCCGCGGCGCTGGTGATCGGCCCAGTGTTCTTTCCGCATGGGTCTGCCACGGCGCAAGCGCTGTCGGCGTTCGTCACCTTTGGTATCGCGTTCATTGCGCGACCGATCGGCTCGTTCCTGTTCGGCCACTTTGGCGATCGCATCGGGCGCAAGTCGACGCTGGTGGCGTCACTGCTGGTGATGGGCATTTCAACCACGCTGATCGGCCTGGTGCCGGGATACGACAGCATCGGCACGCTCGCACCGATTCTCCTGTGCGTGCTGCGCTTTGGCCAGGGCATTGGCCTGGGCGGTGAATGGGGCGGCGCGGCGCTGCTGGCCACCGAAAATGCACCGGCCGGCAAGCGCGCGTGGTTTGGCATGTTTCCTCAGCTCGGCCCGTCGGTCGGCTTCCTGGCATCGAACGGTCTCTTCTTCGGGCTGGCCATCGCATTGTCGGACGAGCAGTTCCGCAGTTGGGGCTGGCGCGTGCCGTTCCTGGTCAGCGCAGTGCTCGTGGCGCTGGGCTTGTATGTGCGATTGAAGATCGCCGAGACCCCGGCCTTCCAAGCCGCCATCGACCGGCAGGAGCGCGTGAAGGTGCCGGTCGCCACGCTGCTGGCGCACCACTGGTGGCCCACGCTGCTGGGCGCGCTGGCCATGGTGGTCTGCTACACGTTGTTCTATATCTCGACGGTGTTTTCGCTGTCGTACGGCGTGGGCACGCTGCATTTCTCTCGCCCGAGCTTCCTGGGATTGCTGTGCCTGGCAGTGGTGTTCATGGGGCTGGCAACGCCGCTGTCGGCGTGGGCGTCGGACCGTTTTGGGCGCAAACCGGTGCTGATCGTCGGCATCATCGCGGCCATTCTGTCGGGCTTTGCGATGGCGCCGCTGCTGGGCAGCGGACAGACGCCGCTGGTGGCGCTGTTCCTCATCATCGAGTTGTTCCTGATGGGCGTGACCTTCGCGCCGATGGGCGCGCTGCTGCCGGAGCTGTTCCCGACCAACGTGCGCTACACCGGCGCCGGCGTGTCGTACAACCTCGGCGGCATTCTCGGCGCGTCGATTGCGCCGTATATCGCGCAGAAGCTTGCCGAGCAAGGTGGCCTGAGCTGGGTAGGCATGTATGTGTCGGCCGCCGCGGTGGTCAGCCTGATCGGTGTGCTCTGCATGCGCGAGACGCGCGATACACGGCTGATGTAAGGATCCCGCATAGCAACGCGCTTAATCCCACGAGTGGCGGCCCGAGCGACCACGCTTGACGTCGCCACGCGCGCGCTTGCCTTCCAGACGGCGCGTCTTGGACGCGCGCGTAGGCTTGGTGGCGATCCGCGACTTCGGCACCGAAAGCCCCGTCGCGATGAACGCGACCAGACGTTCACGCGCATCCTGGCGGTTGCGGTCCTGCGTGCGAAACCGTTGTGCATCAATCACAATCACGCCCTGATCGGTCAAGCGGCGGTCGCGCTTTCCCAACAGGCGAGCGCGCAATGCGTCCGGCAACGACGGCGATTGGGCGATGTCAAAGCGCAACTCCACCGCCGTCGATACCTTGTTGATGTTTTGCCCACCCGCTCCGCTTGCGCGCACAAAGCGCTCGACCAGCTCGGACTCCGGAATAGACAATTGGGGGGTGATTTTGAGATCGGTGCCGGGCATTGGGGCATTGTAGGGAGAACCGGTTTTTTCTGGAGATCATCGTATGTATCAGGGAGAACGTTTCAACGGCTTCAGCCATCTGGCCGGGGCCATTCTCGCCGCCGCTGGCATGGCCGTTCTGGTAACGTCGTCCGCCCTCCACCACGACGCGTGGAAGGTCGTCAGCTCAGTCGTCTACGGCACGACGCTCGTCTCGCTCTACACCATCTCCACGCTGTATCACAGCCTGCGCGGGCCGGCCAAAAGCATCTTCCAGCGGCTCGACTATTGCGCCATCTACCTGCTGATCGCCGGTAGCTACACGCCGTTTGCGCTCGTTACGTTGCGCGGCCCCTGGGGCTGGGCGCTGTTCGGCATCAACTGGGCGTTGGCGGCCATCGGCATTGCGCAGGAACTCTGGATCGGCCACCGCACGCGCCTGTTCTCGCTGCTGATCTACGTGGTGATGGGCTGGCTGGTGCTGATTGCCATGGGGCCGTTGGCAGCCGCCCTGCCTGCCCCGGGCCTGTGGTGGCTGGTGGCGGGTGGCGCGCTTTACACGGTCGGCATCGGCTTCTTCCTCTTTGACGAGAAGGTGCGGCACTTCCACGGCATCTGGCACCTCTTCGTCTTGGCGGGCAGCGCGTGCCAGTTCGTCAGCATCCTGCTGTACGTGGGCTGATAGGCAACAAAAAAGCCGCGACGAACGCGGCTTTTTCTTTGCGGCTACGCAGACTCAGGCACGCTTCTTCATCGCCTCGTCTCGCAGTTCGCGGCGCAGGATCTTGCCGACGTTGGTCTTCGGCAGTTCGTTGCGGAACTCGATGAACTTCGGGCGCTTGTAGCCGGTGAGCTGGTCTTTGCAGAACTCCTGCAACTTCTGTTCCGTGAGCGACGGATCGCGACGCACCACGAACAGCTTCACCACCTCGCCCGAATGCACGTCGGGCACGCCGACGGCGGCCACTTCCAGCACGCCGGGGCACATCGCCACCACGCCTTCGATTTCGTTCGGGTACACGTTGAAGCCCGACACCAGGATCATGTCCTTCTTGCGATCGACGATCTTGGTGTAGCCGCGCTCGTCCATCACACCCACGTCGCCGGTCTTGAAGAAACCATCGGCATACATGACCTTGGCGGTCTCGTCCGGGCGCTTCCAGTAACCGGCCATGACCTGCGGGCCACGGATGCAGATTTCGCCCGGCTGGCCGATCGGCTGATCGCGGCCTTCGTCGTCGCGAATGGCGATTTCAGTGCCCGGAATCGGCAGGCCGACGGTGCCTGAAAACTTGTCGGTATCGGTCGGGTTGCAGATGGCCGACGGCGAGGTCTCCGACAAGCCGTAGCCTTCGATGATCGGGCAGCCAGTCACTTCGAGCCACTTCTTGGCCACGACCTCCTGCACCGCCATGCCGCCGCCGTTGGCCACGCGCAGGTTCGAGCAGTCGACATCCTTGAATTCGGGATTGTTCAGCAGCGCGTTGTAGAGCGTGTTCACCGCCGGGAACATGTGGAAGCGGTACTGCTTGAGTACCTTGATGAAGCCCGGGATGTCACGCGGATTCGGGATCAGCACGGCCAGCCCGCCCTTGCGCATCGACAGCAGGCAGCACACCGTCAGCGCGAAGATGTGATACAGCGGCAGCGCGGTGATGGTGACGATTTCTTCGTCGGCGGCCAGCATGCGGCCGTCGCGGCCGGGCTTGGTGAGCGCCGGGTTCATCCACGCTTCCGATTGCAGCACGTTGGCGACGATGTTCCGATGCAGCAGCGTCGCGCCCTTCGACACGCCGGTCGTGCCACCTGTGTATTGCAGGAAGGCGACGTCGTCGGGGCCGACGGAGGTTGGCTTGAGCGTCTGCTTGGCGCCCTCTTCCAGCGCGGTGTTGAAGCGGATGCAGCTGGGCAGTTCCCACGCCGGCACCATCTTCTTGACGCTGCGCACGACAAAATTGACCAGCATGCCCTTGAGCCCGCCAAGCATGTCGCCCATGCTGGCCACCACGATGTGCTTGATCGGTGTATTGGGCAGCACCTGCTGCAGCGTCGTCGCGAAGTTCTCCAGGATGATGATGGCTTCGGCGCCGCTGTCCTTGAGCTGGTGTTCCAGTTCGCGCGGGGTGTAAAGCGGATTGACGTTGACGACCACGTAGCCGGCGCGCAGCACGGCGGCCAGCGCCACCGGGTACTGCAGCACGTTCGGCATCATCAGCGCGACACGGGCGCCTGGGGTCAGACCGCGCGATTGCAGCCACGCCGCCAATTGGCGCGAGAGCGTATCCAGCTCGCCGTAGGTCAGCACCTTGCCCATGCATTCAAATGCACGGCGGTTGCGGTTCTTCTGGAAAGAATCCTCAAGCAGATGGGCCAGCGATCGATACTGCGATGCATCGATCTCGGCCGGCACCCCAGCGGGGTACTGCTTCAGCCACGGCTTATCCATGGGTGTGTCTCCTGGCGATTGTCGATTTTTTCGAATGGTCGTTCGTTTTTTTCGGCATCCTACGCGGATGTCTGTGTCAAAACAATAACTTAGACAGTTCCCTCAGCCGGTCGAGGCTGCTTGAAACTGGTGCAGAAACCGATCTTGGCATCACTTTTGCGTGACGCCGGCCTCCGTGGTCATCGCCGGAGGCGCAAGCGCGCGCAGCACTGCCTCGCGCTGCGATTTGGATTCGGCCGCCATCGCTTTGACGTCGGCATAGAAGCGAGCCCAGTCGCCGCCATCGCGCTGGTACAGCGCCGTGAATGCCGGCACCCATTCCAGGTAACTCGCGACTGCTCCCAGATGCGCGTTCGACAGGGGCTGCGCAAACCAACGGTCGTAACCGGTATAACCGCGCCAGCTTGCTTTGAGCTTGGCGTAATCCGCCTGCAGGCTCGCGAAGATGGCGCGTTTTCCGGCGCGCTTCTCATCGTCCGACACGGGGCTCGCATACAGCGCCTCGAGCCGGTTGCGATACTCCAGCAGCAGGGCGCGGAATTGTACGCGGCGGGCGTCGTACGTGGCGTATTCCGCGCGGATTTCGGGCGTGGCAGCATCCGCCAGCCAGCGTTCGACGCCAATGGTTTCGACGGCGGTGGCAAACGATTCGTTGAACGCGGTATCACCCTTGGCGTAGACGACCTGATGCGCCAACTCATGAAAAATCAGCCGCGCCAGCTCGCCTTCGGGCAGACCGACGAAGGTGTTGAGCAACGGATCGTCGAAATAACCCAGTGTGGAATACGCAGGAATGCCGGCCACATCGACGTCCAGGCCTTGGGCGCGCAGGGTGTCGGCGTAGGCCATGGCGGCGTTGCGATCGTAGTACCCGCGATACGTCACGCAGCCGACGACGAGGAAACACCATTCCTTGAGCTTGACCGACAGCTCCGGCGCCGCAAACACGTTCCACACCGCGAACGGACGCTTGAGATTGGCGTAGACGCGATAGCTGCCGTTGTCCGGCAGGCCCAGCTCGCGCGAAGCATAGATGCGGATGCTGCGCGCATCCTCCAGGCGTTTGGCGAGCTTGTCGTTGTGGGCTTGCCGGGCGTTGTCGATCGCCTGGTCGATCGACTCGCGTTGCGCCATCAGCGAGAGATGTCCGCTGACCGACTGGTAGTAATAGCCGACGGTGTCGCAGCCGGCCAGCAACGTCGAACCGGCAAGCGACAGCGCAAGGCACAGCGCGCGTGCGGCACGCATGATGGCCCCGTCAGGCTGCGTGTGCCAACGGCGCGACCTCGACCAGGCAATCGTAGAAGGTGGGCGCCCGCCCCATGTCGGTCAGGCGCTGGCTGGTCAGCTCGTTCGCGTTGGTGCCGTCGGGCGCGAGCTTCTTCCACCAGATCGACAGGCCGACGACCACGCCGCGCCGCGCGCGGTCCGTCACGCGGGCGCGCGCCTGCATGGTGCCGCGATCGTTGAAGATGCGGACCAGCTCGCCATCGACAACGCCGCGTGCGTTCGCATCGTCGGGGTGGATGTCGAGATGCGGCTCGCCTTCGGTGTTACGCAGGCTGTCGACGTTGACGAAGGTGGAGTTCAGGAAGTTGCGCGCCGGCGGCGAGATCATCGACAGCGGATAGCGCTTGGCCAGCTCTGGCGTGCTGATGGCCGATTCATGCGGCGGCACATAGCCGGGCAGCGGGTCGAGTCCGTCCTTGGCCATCTGTTCGGAATAGAACTCGCAGCGGCCCGACGGCGTGCGATAGCCGCCACGTGCGAGCGGCGCGGCAGGGTGCGCCAGCTTCTGCCAACCCTCGCGCTTGAGCGTCGCCCAGTCGATGTGCGCGGAGGCCGGGTCGTCACGGCGCACGGCCTGGCTGGCGATGTCGTCGTCCGAGTCGGCAAAGCAGGCGTCGTCAAAACCCATGCGCTTGGCAATGCGACGGAAGATCTCCGTGTTCGGCAGCGACTGCCCCATGGGCGCGATGGCAGCGTTGTTGGCCAGCACGTAGGTGTGGCCATACGCCTTATGCACATCGACATGTTCGAGCTGCGTGGTGGCGGGCAGGAGGATGTCGGCGTAGTCGGCGGTGTCGGTCTGGAAATGCTCCAGCACCACGGTGAAGAGGTCTTCGCGCGCAAAGCCGGCGGCGACCTTGCGCGACTCCGGCGCCACCGCCACGGGGTTGCTGTTATAGACAACCACCGCCTCGACCTTGGGGCCGAACGACGCATCGCCCGCATGCAGCAGCGCATCGCCGATGGTGCTCATGTTGATCGTGCGCGGCAGCGCGGGCCAGCTCGGCAGCAGGTCAGGACGCTGCAACTTCGCATTGTCGATGGGGAAGAAACCCGACGTCGACAGTTGCAGGCCGCCCGCAGCATCCCGCCATGCGCCCACCAGCGACGGCAGGCATGCGACCGCGCGCACGCCCTGACCGCCGCCATGCGCGCGCTGCATGCCGTAGTTCAGGCGAATGGCTGCCGGTTGCTTGTCGCGCACGACGGTCGTGCCGTACAACTTGGCGAGCCACTCGATATCTGTCGCGTCCACCCCGCACAGCGTGGCCGCATATTCCGGCGTGTATTGCTGCGCGCGCTCACGCAGCGCATCGAAGCCCAGCGTATGGTTGGCGATGTACTCGTGGTCGAGCAGGTCATCACGGATCAACACGTGGATCATCGCCAGCGCCAGCGCCGCATCGGTACCGGGGCGCACCGCCAGATGGCGATGGCACTTCTCGGCTGTCAGCGAACGATACGGATCGATTGCGACGAGCGTGGCGCCACGCCGTTTGGCTTCCTGCGCGCGCGTCCAGAAATGCAGGTTCGACGCGATCGGATTGGCGCCCCAGATCAGGATCAGCTTGGCGTCCTGCACGTGCTCGATGTCCATGCCCAAGCTCGCGCCGTACGTGTAACGCAGCGCCGTCGCGCCGGCCGATGCGCAGATCGTGCGATCGAGCAGCGACGCCCCGAGCTTATGGAAGAAGCGCGCGGCCATGCTCTCGCCCTGCACCAACCCCATCGTGCCGGCGTAGCTGTACGGAAGGATGGCCTCGGGATTGCGCGCCGCAATGTCGCCCAGGCGGGTGGCGATGGTGTCGATGGCCTCGTCCCACGAAATCGCTTCGAACTTGCCCTCGCCCTTGGCGCCCACGCGCTTCATTGGCGTCAGCAGGCGGTTGGGGTGGTATGTGCGTTCTGCATACCGATTGACCTTGGTGCACAGCACGCCAGCCGTCGTCGGGTGGTCCGGATCGCCCTGGACGCGTGTGGCGCGGCCGTCCTCGACGGTGACGAGCAAGGCGCAGGTGTCGGGGCAGTCGTGCGGGCAGGCGGCACGGATGACTTGGGTGGACATCAGGGGACTCCGGAGTGGGTGGCGGCGGGTGCATGTCGTTGTCGTCGCACCGCCGCGGGTATCCGGAAATTGTAATCGCCTGCTAGGGGCTTCGCAGCGGTGTGGAGCCGCGCGTGACGAGCCGCCCCGTAAGCAACACGCGACGCGTCGGCAAGGCCGGCTGGGCGAGGCGATCCTGCAGCATTGCCATTGCCATGCGGCCGATGTCGTAGACCGGTTGCTCGATCACGGTGATGCCCGGGCCGGCGAGTTCTGTCCAGGGCTCGTTGTCAAAGCCCGCCACGGCGATATCACGCGGCACATCGAGCGACAGCCGCCGCAACGCCCTCAGCACGCCCAGCAGCGATTGCGCGTTACTCGCGACCAGCGCGTCGGGGCGATCACGTTCCGCGCCGGACAGCCACGCCAGCGTCTCGGCCTCGGCGGCCTCGGCGGTGGGCAGGATGAAACGTGCCTCGGCGGTGATGCCGTGGCGTGCCAGCGCCGTCGCGAATCCGGCCTGGCGTTCAGCGCCCGTGCTGCTCGTCCGCCCGAACAGGCCGCCGATACGCCGGTAACCTTGCGCGGCGAGATGCTCGGCCAGCGCTTGCGCGGCCTGCTGGTTGTCGAGCACCACAGCATCGGCGCCGCATGTCGGGCCGGCACGGTCGATCAGCACGACCGGGTAGCCGAGGTGCACCGGTTGCTGCGCTTCGGCAATGCCGCGCGTCGGCGAGAGGATCACGCCGGTCACGCGCTCCTCTTCCATCAGACGCAGGTACATCGCCTCCTTCTCCGGGTCTTCATCGGAATTGCAGAGGATGACGCGCAGGCCGGCGGCGTAGGCCGCGTCTTCCACCGCCCGGCTAACGCTGGTGAAGAAAGGGTTGCGGATGTCCGAGACGATCAGCCCGACGGTCTGCGCCTGCTGCGAGCGCAGCCGCCGCGCCGACAGGTTCGGGCGATACCCGGACGCCGCCACCGCCGCGTCGACGCGCCGGCGCAGTTCCGCGCTCACGGGGCCGCCGGCGAGCGCGCGTGACACCGTTGCCACCGACACCCCCGCTGCCGCCGCTACGTCCTTGATTCGAACCGTCATGCTGAAATCGTTTCCAATGAAAGCGTCATCATAGCGAATGACTGCATCACCTCCAATCTTCCTAGCTCCTAGGGAAAACCCCGTAAATACGGGGATATACATCACTTTCTGTCGCGACGCTCATTGACACTCCAACTGTAATCGATTTCAATTCGCGATCATCGACGACACGCATGCCGGGCCTTGGAGCACGGCAGCCGCAGGAGACCCCGCCGCATGGCTTCCGCCCTGATCTGCGCCGAACGCATCCGTCTGCAGCAACGCGCCACCGACAAGGAAAGCGCCATCCGCGCCGCCGGCCAATTGCTGGCCGACGCAGGCTGCATTGACCCCGCCTATATCGACAGCCTGCTGCGCCGCGAGACCGTGGCCAACACGTTCCTCGGTCACGGCGTCGCCATTCCGCACGGCATGGGCGAGGACCGCCACCTGATCCGCCAGACGGGCATTGCGGTGCTGCAGTTTCCTGAGGGGCTGGAGTGGCACCCGGGCCAGACGACGCACCTGGTGTTTGCCATCGCCGCGCGGTCGGACGAGCACATCACGCTGCTGCGCCGGCTGACACGGCTGCTGAATGACGATGCGCGCCTGCAGCAGCTCTTCACTACGCAGAATGCTGAAGAGCTTGTTGCTGCGCTCTCCAGCGATGCACCCGCGCCCGCCGCCGGTACGCCAGGTACCGATCTCGCCGAGCAGCGCACCTTGACGCTGGAATACCCGAGCGGCCTGCACGCCCGTCCGGCCGCGCAGTGGGTCGAAACCGCGCGTCGCTTTGCCGCGCGGGTTCAAGTCCGCCATGGCGACGAAACCGCCGACGCAAAGAACCTCGTGGCGTTGCTGCAATTGGGGCTGGCGGCCGGCGCCAAGCTCATCGTTTCTGCGGAAGGCCCCGACGCCGGGGCCGCGCTCGACGCCCTGCTGCAGACCATCCGAGGCCTGACGACGCAGGAGCGCGCCCAGGCAGCGCGCGACACGCAGGCAGCCCGCACGCGCCAGACCGCGCACGGCTGGCAAGCAGACGCGGCGTTGCCCGCCATCGGCGGCATTGCGGCGAGCCCGGGCTTGGCGATCGGCCCCATCCACGTATTGCAGCACGGCGCGTCGACCGTGCCTGATCACCCCGTCGCGCTGACCATCGGCGGCGATCTGCTGGACCAGGCGCTGGCCAGCACGCGCGCCGAGCTGGAAGCCCTGGCGCGCGACACCGCCGCCCGCCTGGGGGAAGCCGAAGCGGGCATCTTCAAGGCGCAGGCCGAATTGCTGGGCGACACCGACCTTATGACGCTGACGTGCCAGGCCATGGTCGAGGGCCACGGCGTGGCATGGTCGTGGCATCAGGCCGTCGAGCGCCTCGCCGAGCGGCTGGGCGCGCTCGGCAATCCACTGCTGGCCGCGCGCGCGGCCGACTTGCGCGATGTGGGTCGACGGGTGCTCGGCCATATCGACCCGTCGCTGCGCAGTGCAGCGCAGACACTGCCCGACACGCCCTGCATCCTGGTGGCGGCGGACCTGTCGCCTTCGGATACGGCGGCGCTCGACACGCGACGCATCATCGGCATCGTCACGGCGCAGGGCGGTCCGACCTCGCACACGGCCATCCTGACGCGCACGCTGGGCATCCCGGCCGTCGTGGCCGCCGGCCCGGCCGTGCTTGATGTGGCGACGGGCACGCAGGCCATCATCGACGGCACGGGCGGCCGTCTGGTGCTTGATCCTGATGCCGCCAGCATCGCGAGTGCCCGCGCCTGGCTGCAGGAAGACGCCGCGCGCACGCAACGTGAGGAGGCAGAGCGCGGCTTGCCCGCCCGCACGCGTGACGGCCACACGGTGGAAATCGCCGCCAACGTCAACCTGCCCGCACAGGCGGTCGAAGCCATCACGCTCGGCGCGGAAGGCGTTGGCCTGATGCGCACCGAATTCCTCTTCCTTGAACGCGATCACGCGCCGGACGAAGACATGCAATACGCCGTCTACGCCGACATGCTCAACGCCCTCGGCGGCCGCCCGCTGATCGTGCGCACACTGGATATCGGCGGCGACAAGCAAGTCCCGCATCTGAACCTGCCGACGGAAGACAACCCGTTTCTCGGCGTGCGCGGTGCGCGCCTGCTCTTGCGCCGGCCCGACCTCATGGAGCCGCAACTGCGCGCGCTCTATCGTGCCGCCCGCGATGCTGGCAAGGCGAGTGCCCTGTCGATCATGTTCCCGATGATCACCTCGTTGGAGGAAGTGACGTCGCTGCGCGCTGCATGCGAGCGCATTCGCGCTGAAATCGACGCTCCCACCGTGCCGCTGGGCATCATGGTGGAGGTGCCGGCCGCCGCGCTGCTCGCTGATCGCCTGGCCGAGCATGTCGACTTCTTCTCCATCGGAACGAACGACCTTACGCAATACACGCTGGCGATCGATCGCCAGCATCCCGACCTCGCGGCCGAGGCCGACAGCCTGCACCCGAGCGTGCTGCGTCTGATTCAGCAGACGGTGCAAGGCGCCGCGCGCCACGGGCGCTGGGTCGGCGTATGCGGCGGGCTGGCCGGAGACCCGTTCGGCGCGCTGCTGCTCACAGGGCTTGGCGTGCAGGAGTTGTCGATGAGCCCGCGCGATATTGCGCCGGTCAAGGCGCGGCTGCGCGAGACGCACCTCCGCGCCCTGTCGCAGCTCGCAGAACGCGCGTTAGCCTGCGCTTCCGCCCAGGAAGTGCGCGCCCTGGAAACCACGTTGCCGATGCAAGCCGGTGGCAAGGAGAAGGCCGCATGAGCAGGCAGCCGCGCATCGTCACCGTTACGCTCAACCCGGCCATCGACATGACCATCGGTCTGGAGCGTCTCGAACGCGGCCGCGTCAACATCGGCCGCAGCGTCACACAGCAGGCTGGCGGCAAGGGCGTCAACGTCGCTGCCTGCCTCGCCGACTGGCAGGTGCCGGTGATTGCCACGGGCCTTCTCGGCGACGCCAATGCCGAACTGTTCGAGGCGCTGTTTGCGCGCAAGGGCGTGCTCGATGGTTTCTGCCGCGTGCCCGGCACCAATCGCACCAACATCAAGATCAGCGACCAGGCAGACGGGCAGACCACCGACATCAATCTGCCCGGCATTGACGCCACGCCCGCCGACTTCGACGCGCTGTGCGAGCGCATTGATGCGCTGCCCGACATGGCCGGCGCGGCGCTGTGCGGCAGCCTCGCCGGTGGCTTGCCGCCGGATGCCTATGTGATATTGCTGGCACGGCTCAACCGCCGCGGCGTACCGACCTTGGTCGACACGAGCGGCGCCCCGCTCGCACAGGTGCTGGCCGCGCCGCGCGACGCGCTGCCGACGGCCATCAAGCCCAATCGGCACGAACTGGAACTGTGGGCGGGTACATCGCTGCCGACGCTGGCTGAAACGGTAGACGTGGCACGCGCCGTCCACGCGCGGGGCGTGCCGCAGGTCATCGTGTCGCTCGGCGAGGAGGGTGCGCTGTTCGTCACGGCAGACGGCACGTGGCAAGCGAGTCTGCCGCCGGTGCGCGCCGCCAGTACCGTCGGTGCGGGTGACGCCATGGTGGCCGGCGTGCTGGCCGGTTGGCACGCCGGTGCCGGCATGGAAGAGACAGTGCGCCTTTCGGTGGCCTTTGCCGCGTGCAAGCTGCAGCGCCTGGGGCCGCACCTCCCCGCCCCTGGCGAAGTGCGCGAACGCGCCGTCGCCGTCCAGATGCGGCGCGTAGCCTGACGCCCCGACCAACCATCGCATCGCCACACGCTCAACGCATTCAAGGAGCCGATCATGGCAAACCTGCTGGCAATTCTCGGTGCGGACGGCCGCACCACCCGCGCGATGCTCGCCGGCGCGGCCCTGCGCCACGCGGCGCGCGAATCCGGCTACAAGCTCGACGTTGACGTGCGCGGCCCGGATATCACCTCCGTCGTCGACACGGCGGCGCTGGCCACCGCCGAAGCCGTCGTCTGGGCCGGCCTGTCGCCAGATGCGGCCGCTCGTCACGCCAATCCGCGCACGCTTGAAGTCACGCTCGACGAGGTGCTGGCCGACGCGCGGGCGGTGCTGGCCCGGGTGATGCACAACGCCTCGCCCGCGCCAGAATCCGGTGTGCAAGCTCGGCGCATTGTCGCCATCACGTCGTGCCCGACCGGCATCGCGCACACCTTCATGGCCGCCGAGGCGCTCACGCAAGCCGCCGGCGCGCTCGGTCACACGATCCACGTGGAAACGCAGGGGTCGGTTGGCGCACAGAACACGCTGTCGGCCGATGCCATCGCGAGTGCAGATCTCGTGTTGATCGCCGCGGATACGCAGGTGGACCTGTCGCGATTTGCCGGCAAGCGCGTCTTCCGCGCCGGCACGAAAGCTGCCATCCACGACGGGCAAACGCTGATCCGCCGCGCCTTCGACGAGGCCTCCGTAGAGAACCCCGGCACGGCGCAATCGACGCGCGCCGCGGGCGCCACAGGCGAACAGCAGCGCACCGGCCCGTACAAGCACCTGATGACCGGCGTGTCGTTCATGCTGCCCTTCGTGGTGGCGGGGGGCATTCTGATTGCGCTGGCGTTTGCCCTCGGCGGCATCTACGTCACCGACGCCTCGGCCAGCCACACGCTGGGCGGCGCGCTGTTCCAGATCGGAGCCAAATCGGCGTTTGCCTTGATGGTGCCGGTGCTTGCCGGATACATCGCCTATTCGGTCGCCAGCCGGCCGGGCATCGCACCGGGGATGGTCGGAGGCATGCTGGCCGCCAGCCTGGGCGCCGGGTTTCTTGGGGGCATCGTCGCCGGGTTCGTCGCTGGCTATGGCACCGAGGCGCTCAACCGTTGGCTGAAGCTGCCGCGCAACCTGGAAGGGCTGAAACCGGTGCTGATCCTGCCCGTGCTCGGCTGCCTGCTGACGGGCCTGGTGATGCTCTATGTGGTGGGCGCGCCGGTTGCCGCGCTGCTCGCGTCGCTCACGACCTCGCTGCGTGGCATGCAAGGCGCCAACGCGGTCCCGCTGGGCGCTCTGCTGGGGGGCATGATGGCCTTCGACATGGGCGGCCCCATCAACAAGGCGGCGTATGCCTTCAGCACAGGGTTGATCGGCGCGCAGGTCTACACGCCGATGGCGGCCACGATGGCGGCAGGTATGACGCCACCGCTGGGCATCGCTCTGGCGGCATGGCTGTTCCCCTCGCGGTTCACCCGCGACGAACGCCAAGCGGCAAGGGCCACCGCCGTGCTCGGCCTCGCCTTCATCAGTGAAGGGGCGATCCCGTATGCGGCCCGGGACCCATTCCGCGTGATTCCGGCGCTCGTGGTGGGATCAGCCTGCGCGGGCGCCCTATCGATGCTGTTTGGGGCAGAACTGCGCGTGCCGCACGGCGGAGCGTTCGTGCTGCCGATCCCGAACGCGGTCACTCACCTGGGCGGCTACGTGGCGGCGCTCGTTGCCGGAACCGTCGTCACCGCCGTGCTGCTGGCGGTGATGAAGCGACGGGTGGCGGAAACCGCCTGAAACGGCCCCATGTGAAGAAAGCCGTGCACATCGCGCGGCTTCTTTGTCTCAAAAACGCTCAAAAGCGACGCTGCCCGCCCGATTCTGTTTGCCTCCCCAACGCGTTTAGCTATGATGCCGGGCAAATCAACTCTCGGGGGAGAGCAATGCAATCTCGCAGAATCACTGGGCTGCTGGCCATGTTTGCAGCCGGCATCCTCGGCACTGCCTCAAGCAGCGTGCTCGCGGAGACGGGCGTGACCAACGAGGCGATCATCGTCGGCCAATCGGCATCGATGAGTGGGCCGGCGGCGCAACTCGGTCAGCAGATGAACCGCGGCGCTCAGCTTTACTTCAACGCCGTCAACGCAGCAGGCGGCATAAACGGACGCAAGATCGAGCTGAAGGTGCTCGACGATTTCTATGAGCCCGATGCGGCTGCCCGCAATACCAAAACGCTCATCGAAGACACCAAGGTCTTTGCCTTGTTCGGCTATGTCGGCACGCCGACCAGCTTGGCGGCGCTGAAGATCGCCAACCCGGCGGGTGTACCGTTCTTCGCGCCGTACTCGGGCGCCGCGGCGCTGCGCGAGCCCTTCGCGCGCAATGTGTTCCACGTGCGCGCCAGCTACAACGATGAAACCGCCGCGATCGTGCAGCAGATCCGTACGACCGGCCTCAAGCGCATTGCGGTGGTCTACAACGATGACGCGTACGGCAAGGCCGGCCTGGACGGTGTGCAGCGTGCGCTGAAGCTGCCAGCAAACCAGGGCGTTTTGCTGACCGCGCAGGCCAGCGTGGTGCGTAACACAACCGACGTCAAGGGGGCAGTCGGCACGGTGCTGGCACAGAAGCCGGACGCGATCGTCGTCATCAGTGCTTACCAAACCGTAGCGGCACTGGTGAAGGGCGCGCAGGAACAGGGCTACGCGGGGCAGTTCTACAACGTGTCGTTTGTCGGCACCAAGGCGTTGGCCAATACGCTCGGCAAGGCCGGCGGCGGCGTGATCATATCGCAGGTGATGCCGTATCCGTATAGCGGTGCATCGCCGCTGGTGCGTGATTATCAGAAGCTTCTTAAGTCCGACGGCATTACCGATTTCGACTACGGAAGCATCGAAGGCTACGTCGCGGCGCGCGTCTTTGTTGAAGGTCTGAAGCGTGCCGGCCGCGACCTGACACGCGAGAAGTTCATCGGTGCGCTGGAGTCGATGGGCAACTACGACGTGGGCGGCTTCAACGTGAACTTCTCGCCCTCCAGCCATGTGGGCTCCAAGTTTGTTGAGATGACGATCATCAACTCGAACGGTCAAGTGATCCGCTGAACGCGCAGCGCTTACAGGAAAAAGCCGGGCCACGTGCCCGGTTTCTTTTTGCGCTCAAGCGGGCTGCGTCTGCCGCTGCGCGAGCCGCCGCATGAATGCTTCGCACTGCGCAATCTGTGCAAGCTCGATGTACTCGTTCGGCTTGTGCGCTTGCTCGATATTGCCCGGACCGCACACCACACTCGGAATGCCTGCGCGCGAAAACAGTCCCGCTTCCGTCCCATAGTCGACCTTGCCGACCGTGCCTCGCCCATCGGCCAACGCTTGCGCGAGCGCCACCAGCTCGTGCGACGGCGCAATCGATAGCCCCGGCGTGTTGGCCTTCATTGCGAAGCTGATGTCAGCATCGGCAGAGATCTCGCGCATTTGCGGCAACAACGTCTGTTGCGCATAGCGCTCGACCTCGCCGAACAGCCAATCCGGATCGGTGCCCGGGAGATAGCGGAAATCGAAGGTGAATTCGCAATCGCGCGGCACCACGTTGGTGGCAATACCACCCTTGATCGTGCCCGTGTTCAATGTGGTGTGCGGCACGACAAAGGCAGCATCGCGCGCCTCTTCCGCCGCCAGACGCGCGGCCAGCGAACGGATATGCGCGATGACCAGCGCCGCAAACTCGATGGCGTTCACACCCTGCGGCGTCAACGCAGAATGGGCTTCCTTGCCGCGCACGCAGCATCGGTATTCGCGCTTGCCCTTGTGCGCAATGATGGCGCGCATTGACGTAGGTTCGCCAACGATGCAACCCGCAGGCTGAATGCCGCTGGCTTCCAGATCGCGCAGCAGGCTGCGCACCCCGACGCAGCCGATCTCTTCGTCGTACGACAGCGAGAGATGAAAGCTGGCGTCGCTCTCCGCCGCCATGAACGCGGGCACATTCGCGAGCGCCACAGCAATGAAGCTTTTCATGTCGGCTGTGCCGCGCCCGTACAGGCGGCCATCGCGGATCTGCGCATCAAACGGGTTCGTCTCCCACGACTGGCCATCGACGGGCACCACGTCGGTGTGCCCTGACAGCACCAGCCCTGGCTTGCGGCCCGGCGATAGCGTCGCAAACAGGTTCGCCTTGCCGCCCGTTGCGTCATACGTCAGTCGGCAGTCCGCACCCTGCGCGCGCAAGCGATCGCGTACCCACTCGATCAGGCCAAGATTGGAATTGCGGCTGACCGTATCGAACGCCACCAGCGTGCGGATCAATTGCAGAACTTCGTCGGAAGGTTGCGATGCAGCAGCGATGGCGTCGGCAGACATGATGGGCTCGGATCGTTCACGTGGCGCTCGGAGAACCGCGGGGAAGCTCAGAGGGTGGCGCGCGGTCAATTGGCGAACCTCCAGTGTAGGCGTTTCGGCCGCCCGGCTTCGGCTGTAAACGAGAGCGCACAAGCCATCGCGCGAAAGAATCCATACGAAACTGCATGGACGGATCAAGCAATTGGCTGATAGCCGGTCGGAAATCGCCCTTCGGCGTATCATCGAACGTGATTCCGAACCTTCAGCCAGAACACGAGCATCTCATGAAGCTGATCCCAGAAATCCAAGCCGCGCAGCCCGAGATCCAGGCGCTGCGACGCGACATCCACGCACACCCCGAACTCTGCTTCGAAGAGCAGCGCACCTCCGATCTGGTCGCCGCGAAGCTCGCCGAATGGGGCATCGAAGTGCATCGGGGCCTGGGCAAGACCGGCCTGGTTGGCGTTATCCGCAACGGCGAGGGCAAGAGCATCGGCCTGCGCGCTGATATGGACGCCTTGCCGCTCGCAGAGGCCAACCAGTTCGAGCATCGCTCCAAACACGACGGCAAGATGCACGCGTGTGGGCACGACGGCCATACGGCAATGCTGCTCGGCGCAGCGCATTACCTGTCCAAGCACCGCAATTTCAGTGGCACCGTAAACCTGATCTTCCAACCCGCCGAGGAAGGCGGTGGCGGCGCGCGCGAGATGATCAAGGACGGCCTGTTCGATCGATTCCCGTGTGACGCCGTCTTTGGTCTGCATAACTGGCCAGGCGTGCCGGTTGGTGCATTCGGTACACGCGCCGGTGCGCTAATGGCATCGAGCAACGAGTTCCGCATCACGATCAAGGGAAAGGGTGCGCACGCCGCGCTGCCGCACAACGGCAACGATCCGGTGTTTGTCGGCGCTCAGGTGGTATCGGCGCTGCAAGGCATCATCACACGCAACAAGCGCCCGATCGACACCGCCGTCCTCTCCGTCACACAGTTCCATGCCGGTGATGCGACCAACATCATTCCGAACGAAGCCTGGATCGGCGGCACGGTACGCACGTTCTCCACCGAAGTCCTCGACTTGATCGAGCGCCGGATGGAAGAAGTCTCCAGGGGCATCGCCGCCGCATACGATTGCACGGTCGACTTCGTGTTCCATCGCAACTATCCGCCGACTGTGAACACGGAGAATGAAACGCAGTTCGCGGCGACTGTGATGCGAGAGCTGGTCGGCGCAGATAACGTGGAAGCTAATATCGATCCGACCATGGGCGCGGAAGATTTCTCGTTCATGCTGATCGAGAAGCCCGGCTGCTTCGCCTTCATCGGCAACGGTGACGGCGACCACCGGGAACAAGGCCATGGTCTGGGCCCGTGCATGCTGCACAATCCGAGCTACGACTTCAATGACGAGTTGCTGCCGCTGGGCGCGACATATTGGGTTCGCCTCGTCGAGAAATTCTTGGCACGAAGCTAAACAGTCTTGCAAGCGAGCACGCAGACGCCTCCGTTTGGAGGCGTTTTGTTTTGTGCGGGGGAGCGGAGGGGGGTGTAGTCGGGATCTGGCCGGCAGATCAATGCAGCAGGCCGGGAGCGCTCTGATCGCGCAAAGCAAACACCCCAGCTCTGTGTGAGAGCTGGGGTGTAGATGGGAGAGCCTGGCGATGACCTACTTTCACACGGGAATCCGCACTATCATCGGCGCGGAGTCGTTTCACGGTCCTGTTCGGGATGGGAAGGGGTGGTACCGACTCGCTATGGTCACC